>Ga0213873_10000001_pt1 | contig 1657979 bp, 1489 predicted proteins | sample VelepicomBERX_R3_FD_160067 | JGI IMG/M metagenome (GOLD analysis project Ga0213873, IMG submission 160067) | Rhizosphere microbial communities from Vellozia epidendroides in rupestrian grasslands, the National Park of Serra do Cipo, Brazil - RX_R3 | ecosystem: Host-associated > Plants >...
CCAGCGTTCATTCTGAGCCAGGATCAAACTCTCCAGTTTTATCTGTTGAATTTGAAGCTCTGACACCAGACAAACGTCTGATGCTTATTCGGATACTTCTTAGTTGTTTCTGTTGAGCCGCACCTTCACGGTACGCCTCAAAGGAATCACGTTTGCCTTCGTTGCTTTCCTATTCAGTTGTCAAAGAACCGGCCTCGCCGAAAGGGCGGCTAGATTGCCAGACCCCTCCGTCCGTGTCAAGCGGAATGTGTCCGTTCGAACGAACCCATTCCGTCTGATGCGGACGCGGTAACTCCCGGGATTGTGCTGCTGGAAAAGATCGAACGACTGGTTGCTGCAGGGACCGCGGATCTTAGTGCCGCGACGCGAGGTTGTCAACTTCGGCGTCGGGACCCATCACAACGGGGCGAGGGGTGATGCTATTCCAAACCGTTGTGTCCGTGAGAGTTACTGCCGTGTTTCAAGGAGCGCTTCCCGCGTTGGGGACCGTCGATAACGGGAGAGGGGTAGTGGCTATTCCAGCGACTCCCGCAGCATCGCCACGAGCGCCGCACGCTTCAGTTTGCCGAGCGGCGTTCGCGGGATTTCAGCGACCTGATGCACGCGCCGCGCGCGCTCGAACGGATGCACGCGCGCGTCGTAATCACGCACAATCGCCGCCCAGTCAAGGCGCGTCTCCACCGCCAGATGAATGACGAAGCCGAGCCGCGCATCCGGCACCGCGACGACCGCCGCGCCATCGCCCGCAAGCCCCGCCACAATACGGTCGAGCCGGCTCAAATCGACTGATTCGCCGCCGATCTTGATGAACTCGCCCGCACGTCCGGCAATGTGCAAGACACACCCATCGACGCTGCCGCGGTCTTCTGTCAGGAACCAGCCGTCGCGTTTGGGATCGGTAAAGCCCGCCTCGGTCGCATAGCCGGTCAACAGCGACTCACTGCGCAACGCCAGGCGGCCGCCTGCCTCGACACGCGCTTCGACGTGACGGAGCAATACGAGCTCAGGCGATGCGAGCGTGGCAGTCGCGACCTGCGAGCAGCATTCCGTCATGCCGTAACTCGGCAGCACGGGCCAGCCGAGCTCGCGCGCGCCGTCATACAGATCGTCTGAAAACGCACCGCCGCCCACAACGATCGCGCGCAGCCCGCGCGGCGCACGCAACCCTGCTTCGACGAGGTCGCGCACTTGCGCCGGCACCAGCGATGCCAGCGTGATCTCGTCCATCGACGCGAACGCCCCCGCATCCCATGTCGCCGCAATGACGCGCGCGCCGGACAGATACGCGCGTGCATAGATGCCAAGGCCGCCGACGTGAAACGTGGGAAGCACGCAACACCAGACGTCGCGCGCGTCCGACTCGAGATGCCGATTGACCGCCGCGGCCGATGCGAGCAACGCGCGCTTCGACAACGCCGTGAGCTTCAGAGCGCCGCTGGTGCCCGACGTCGCCAGCCAGACGTGCGCGGGAAGCGACACGACGAACGACTCCAGCGCGCGCCGCTCCGCGTCCGGCATGCGCGGATTGAGCAGGACGTGCGACGCATCGCTCGTCCAGTCGATCATTGCAGCCGCGTCCACGACTGCGCCTCGAGCAGTTCGTCGAAGCCGATGCCGGTTCCTTCGGGCGGCAGCAGCCGCGCGCCGTCCGCACGCACGCGCGCGAAAAACTCGTTCGGCTCGTACAGCACGTGCGTAAACAGCCCGCAGCGCGCGCTCACGTCTTGCGCGTGTTGCGCCGCGACATACGCCGCGCCGAACTGTCCCACCGGATGATCCATCGACGACGTGACCACGAACTCGCCGTTGAATCGCGGCAACGCGACGCCGCGCGACGGCTTGTGCACGAGCACGGCGAATGCTCCCGGACCGCGCCGCGTGCCCGCGCGATCGAACGCGAGCCGCAGCCCCGTGCGCTCACTGAGCATCCGCCATTGATCCGCGTCGTAAGCGCAGGGATCCTCGACGAAATCGACCCGCTCGCGCGGCAGCGTTTCCGCGATGCGCACGAATTCGTCCGCCGTCAGCGTCGCGTTGAAGTCGAGCCGCAGCCGCACGCGCGGCGGGATCACATCGGCCGTCTTCAGCTTGACGGTATCGAACGCTTCCGGCGGCTCCGCGCCCGGCCAGTGGCTCTCCGGAATCGTCAGTCCTTCAAAGAGCGACACGCCGCGCCGCCGCGCCTCGCCGTCGGTGCGCGCGAATTCGAGCGACGCGCGCGTGAGCGCCGTCGTCTGCCCGCGCGCGAGCAGCGCCAGCTGTGCGCTCAGTGGCAGATCGCCCAGCTCCGGCCACGGATGCACATCCGCGAATCCGTCATCGACGCGCAGCAACGCGCCTTCGCGCGCAGCATCGCCCGCCACGGCGCTGAGGCGCCGCCGCGGGACGAGCGTGTAACGCGAATACCAGATGCTCATCCGATGACGCTTCCCAGCACGAACAACAACCCGAAGGCCCACTGCAGCGCGCCGGCGATGCCGAGGCAGCGATTGAGCTCCGCGCCGTTGCTGCGTGCGACGCGCACGAGCAGCATGATGGCGAGCGGTAGCGCGACGAGCGGCAGCAGCAGCCAGCGATCATCGCGCATCCACGCGACGAGCGCGTCGGCCGCGAACGGCGCCAGCGCGAAGAACGCGATCTCCGCGCGCGCGAACCGCGTGCCGAAGCGCACCACCGTCGTGCGCTTGTTGCTGCGGCGATCGCCGTCGACGTCGCGCAGATTGTTGATGACGAGCAGCACGGTCGCGAGCGCGCCGGCGGCGAATCCCGCGACCAGCGCGGAGCGCGTCAGCTGCAGCGAATGCGCGTAGAACGTGCCGCCGACGGCGATGAAGCCGAAGAAGACGATCACGAACAGCTCGCCGAGACCGTGATACGCGAGCGGATAGGGGCCGCCCGTATACAGATACGCGGCGGCGATCGACGCGAGTCCGACCAGCAGCATCGGCCAGCCGCAGCGATAGAGCAGCGGAATGCCGCAGATCGCCGCGAAGAACAGACAGAGCCACGCCGCGCGCATGACGCCTTCCGCGCTGATGAGCCCCGCCTGCGTCACGCGCAGCGGACCGAGTCGCTGGCCGGTGTCCGCGCCCTTTTTGAAATCCAACGCGTCGTTGATGAAGTTCGTCGCGACCTGAATCATCACGGCGCCCACGAGCGCGCAGACGAACACCCACCAGCGCACGCCGGCCGGCTCGTGTGCCGCGAGCGCGCTGCCGATCAGCACCGGCACGACCGCGGCCGACAGCGTCTTCGGCCGCGCCGCGAGAATCCACGGACCGATCACGGGAAGCGCGGGAACTTCGCGAAGTCGGGCTTCCGCTTCTCCACGAACGCGTCGCGCCCTTCCTGCGCCTCTTCGGAAAGGTAATACAGCAGCGTCGCGCTGCCGCCGAAGTCGAGCAGCCCGACCTGGCCGTCGCAGTCGGCGTTCATCGCGGCCTTCAGGAAGCGCAGCGCCATCGGCGAGAGCGCGAGCATCTCGCGGCACCACTGCAGCGTTTCTTCCTCGAGCCGTTCGAGCGGCACGACCGTGTTGATGAGTCCCATCGACAGCGCCTGCTGCGCGTCGTACTGGCGGCACAAAAACCAGATCTCGCGCGCTTTCTTCTGGCCGATGATGCGGGCGAGGTAGGTCGAGCCGAGTCCGGCGTCGAAGGAGCCGACGCGCGGGCCGGTCTGGCCGAAGCGCGCGTTTTCCGCGGCGATGGTGAGGTCGCAGACGACGTGCAGCACGTGGCCGCCGCCGATCGCGTAGCCCGCCACCATGGCCACGACCGGCTTGGGCAGACTGCGAATCTGCTTCTGCACGTCGAGGATGTTGAGGCGCGGGATTTTCTCTTTCGGATCGACGTAGCCGCCTTTGCCGCGAACGCGCTGATCGCCACCGGAGCAGAACGCCTCGTTGCCTTCGCCGGTGAGGATGACGACGCCGATTTCGCCGTCGTCGCGCGCCATGTCGAACGCCTCCTTCAACTCCCCCACCGTTTTCGGCCGGAACGCGTTGCGCACCTCGGGACGATTGATCGTGATCTTCGCGATTCCGTCGTCGGTGCGCTCGTACTTGATGTCTTCGAAGTCGTGCAGCTTGTGCCAGGTTTCAGCCATGCACCGCACGTTATTGCAATCGGAGGAACGTTCGCAATCGCGCGACGAACCGCTCCGGCTGCTCCCACGGCACGCGATGTCCCGCGTCGGGGCAGACCCACAGCTCCGCGTGCGGCAGACGCGCGACCGCGCGTTGCGCGACGTCGACATATTTCGCGTCGCGCGCGCCGGCGATCCAGAGCAGCGGCGTCTCGATCGACTCGAGCCGCGGCGGCGGCAGCACGGCCGGCGAAGACTCGCGCAGCATGCGCGCGAGCTCGCGGCGGTCATAGTCTTCTTCGCGGCGTTCGACGACGTGGCCGCCGAACACCGGCTGCGCGTTCCAATCGCGCATCAGCGACGGCCAGGCGTCCGTCTCGAAACGCCGCGCCCATTCCTCGTCGCGGCGCACGCGCTCGTCGTCGGGCGCATTGAGCCCCGCGGAGACGATGACCGCCTTCGCCACGCGTTGCGTTTCGAGCGCGCGCAACGCGAGCCGGCCGCCCATCGAGTAGCCGATCAGTACGTCGTCGTCGTGCAGCGTTCCGTCGTACGGCACGTGCGGCCACGGAAGGAAATCCCAATCCGACGCGAGGCCGAGAAAGCCGGAGAGCGTGCGGATCATGCCCACAGCTCGTCGTACTTTTGCCAGGCGCGCTTCGACGACTCTTCGTCCGGCAGCAGCTCGGTGACGTCGATGTCCCACATGCGCGCCCAGCGCTGGAAGTGCACCTCGTGCACGTTCTCGATGAGACGCTCGCGCAGTTTCGGATCGAGCGCACGCAGCGAGCCGACGCGCGAGAAAATGCGGCCGCCGCGGTTGTTGATGATGATGATGCGGAAGCGGCGGTGGCCGAGCTGCGGCACGATCCACGGCGCGTTGAGGTCGTAGATCGCGGTGAGATCGCCGACGATGCAGACGTTGTCGCGCGACGGCTCGCACCAGCCGAAGAAGGTCGAGAGCTGGCCGTCGATGCCGTTCGCGCCGCGGTTCGCCTCGTACGTGAAGCCGCGCGGAGCGCGCGTCGCGGCGAGGTCCCATTCGCGGATGGGCAGACTGTTGCCGAGGTAGACGCGCGTCTCGACACGAAGCTCGAGCGACAGCGCGCGGAACATCGCGAGCTCCGAGTGCGGCTCCTCGTCGAGAATCTTCGCGAAGCGTTCCGCGTACTCGCGATCGCGCGCGAAAAACGCCTCGTCACGCCGCATCGGTCTGCGTTCCGGCAACGCGTCGAGCGGGCGCAGCTCGCCGCGCGTGAGCCCCGTGAACGGCAGCGCGCTGTAGTGCACGACCGGCAGGTCGTTGCTTTCGAGATCACGCCAGAAGCGCAGCGTCGGCACGTTGCCGACGCGCACGACGCCGTCGAAGTTGCCGCGCGCGAGCATGCGTTCGCCCGACGTGATCAGCGGCAGCTCGCGATCCTCGCGCAATCCGGAGAGCGGCTCGGCATAGACCGGCGCGTTGAGCCGCAGCGCGAACGCCTTCACGCGCGCGCGGTCGCGCGCCGCGAGTCCGCCGATGAGCACGAGCGGGCGTTTCATAGCCATCTCATAGCAGCGGCTCGTCGAACTCGATGTTGAGATGCAGCGGCCGCGCGCGCGACCACGTCTCGAGCGCCGTTTCCGCGTACACGCCGAAGATGCCGACCTGCTCGATCGACTGCGGCGCGCCGGTGCCACGGTAACGAGCAGGCCGATCGGCCGAGACCAGCACGAGCGGCAGCCCCGCGTAATGCGCCTCGATCGTCGCGGGCAGGAGCTCCGCGACCGCGGTGCCGGACGTCGTCACGACGGCGACCGGATTGCCGTGCAGCTTCATGCGGCCGATCGCGAAGAACGCGGCGGAGCGCTCGTCGACGAACGAGTAACAGACTTCGTTGCCGAGGACCGCGAGGAGCGGACTGTTGCGCGAGCCGGCGCAGACGCAGAATTCGGTGGCGCCGGCGGCACGGATGCTCGCGATCAAACTCCGCGCGCGGTCGACGTTATTCATGTGCCGACGCGACCCACGCCGCCGACTCGATGCCGAAGAGCGCCTTCACCTGATCGCGCTTCTGCCGCAGCTCGTCGAACTCGCGATCGAGGCGGCTCTCCGGCAGCAGCCCGACGCCCGAGCCGATGCGAATGCGCTCGCCCGTCCACTGGATGTTGCGGATGGAAACGAGCGCGAGCGCCGAGCGATCGGGACGCTCAATGCCGAACGGCGCGCCGAAGGTCCGCCGCTTCACGCCGCGATCCGCCTCGCGCAGCCAGCGTTCGCCCGCGGGGCTGCGCGGCGAGACGCCGAGGGCCGCGGTCGGATGCAGGCGGCGGATCATCTCCGCGAATGACATCTTCTCCGAGCCGCCCGCTTCGGCGAAAAAGATCGGCGTCATCAGATGCGCGATGCCGGGCAGGCGCAGCAAACCGTACGGCCCGATCTCGACGTTGCCGAACGGCGCGAGCCTGCGCACGATGTCGTCGACGACGAGGCGGTGCTCGCGGCGCTCTTTCGGATCGACGAGCAGCTCTTCCGCGCGCGCGACCGGCCGCGTGCCCGCGAGCGCCATCGTGCGATAGCCGTGCGCTTCCGCCTGGAAGAGCAGCTCCGGCGTCGCGCCGATCATCCCGTGATCGTTGTACGAGTAGCCGTATGCGTGCAGCCCCGGCGGCAACTGCGCGAGCCGCCGCAGAAAGTGACTCCACCATTGGCCGCGGCGCGTGAAGCGGCCGGACTCGAACACCACCGGCACGATCTTGTTGAAGTCGCCGCGCGCCATCGCCGCGTGCGCGGATTCGAACAGCGGCGCGAAGTCGCCGAGCGCGGGCGGCTGCCATTCGACTTCCGGCGCGTCGTCCGCGTCGAACCGCGCCGCGAGCTCGTCGAACGAGAGCTCTTCCCATTCCGCCGGATGCCGCCACGGGTGCACGTCATCGAGGAAAAAGTCGCTGACGTAAAATGCCGGCCGCTCCGACCGGCGAAACGGCAACTGCTCGAACGGTCCCCAGCCGACGAACGCGCGCGCCGGGGCGGTCTGAACGAACGCGAAGTCGCGCATCGCGCGTGATTGTATGACCAACTACACCGGCCCCGACCCGGCGAACATCCGCTCGATGTTCGCGTCGATCGCAACGCGTTACGACCGCGCGAATACCGTGCTGTCCGCCGGCGTGCATCACCTCTGGCGGCGCAAAGCGGTGCGGCGTTCCGAGGCCAAAGAAGGGGATGCGATCCTCGACTGCGCGACCGGCACGGGCGACCTCGCGATCGCGTTTGCAAAGCAAGTCGGCGCGCGCGGCCGCGTCGTCGGAACCGACTTCGTTCCCGAGATGCTGACGCTCGCGCGCGCGAAGGCGCCGTCGATCACGTTCGAAGTCGCGGACGTCACGCAGCTGCCGTACGCCGATGCGAGCTTCGACGTCGCGTCGATCTCGTTCGGCATCCGCAACGTCGGCGATCCGCGCAAAGGCATCGCGGAGATGGCGCGCGTCGTTCGCCCCGGCGGACGCGTCATCGTGCTCGAGTTCGGACAGCCGCAAAACCGCCTCTTCGCCGCGCTGTACGACATCTACTCCCGCCGCATCCTCCCCCGCCTCGGCGGACTCGTGACCGGCCAGCGCGACGCGTACGCGTATCTCGAGCGCTCCGCGGGACGCTTCCCCTGCGGCGACGACTTCGCCGCGCTCATGCGCGACGCCGCCGATTTCGCGAGCGTCACGTACGAGCCGCTGACCTTCGGCATTGCTTACCTGTATAAAGGTATAAAGCGTTAATGCTGGAAGTCTACAAGTTTGGAGGAGTCGCCGTCGGCAGTCCGGATGCGATCCGCACCGCCGTCGCGCACGTCGGCCGCGCGTCGGGACGCGTCGCGGTCGTGGTGTCGGCGGCGAACGGCGTCACGGATCTTCTTCTGGAGGCCGGCGCCGCCGCACTGCGCCGCGATGCGGACGGCTATCGCAACGCCGCGGCGAAGTTCGAGCAACGCCACGTCGAGCTGCTCGACGCGCTTCTTCCGCGCGGCGCCGCGTACGACGAGCTGCACGCGCGCATCGCTGCGTCGGCGCACGAGCTCCGCTCGATGGCGGAGAGCATCGCCGTTCTGCACGAGCTCACGCCGCGCGCGAAAGACGCCCTCGTCGCGCGCGGCGAGCGCATGCTCGCGCAGCTCTTCACGCGCGTCCTCGCGTCGAACGGCATCGACGCCGCGTACGTCGACGCCGCCGACATCGTCCTCACCGAACGCCGCCTCGGCAGCCTCTGGCCCGACTTCCCGCGCTGCGAGCGCGCCGCGAAGAAGCTCGTGCTGCCGCTGCTCGAAAGTGGCCGCGTCGTCGTGATGCCCGGCTTCCTCGGCAGCGGCCCGGACGGCGAGGTCGTCACGCTCGGACGCGGCGGCACCGACTTCTCCGCCGCGATTCTCGCGCGCAGCACGCACGCCGATTCGGTGACGCTCTTCAAGGAAGTCGACGGCCTCATGACCGCCGACCCGAAGAGCGTGCCGTCCGCGCGCCTCCTGCCCGAGCTGCATTACCGCGAGGCCGCGGAGCTCGCGTTCTACGGCGCGAAGGTGCTGCATCCGCGGACGATGATTCCGCTCGTCGATCGCAAAATCCCGCTCTACGTGCGCAACACGTTCCGCGAGCACGCCGCCGGCACGCGCATCGCCGACGACGTGAAGCCGGGCGCGTATCCCGTCAAAGCGCTCACCGCGATCCGCAACCAGTCGCTCATCGCCATCGAAGGCTCCGGCATGATCGGCGTGCCCGGCGTCGCAGGACGCGCGTTCAGCGCGCTGTCGCAAGCTGGGCATTCGGTGTCGATGATCAGCCAGGCTTCTAGCGAGTCGAGCATCTGCTTCGTCGTGCCCGGCAGCGAAGCCGCGCACGCGATCGCGGCGCTCGAAGAGACGTTCGCGCTGGAGCGCAAATCGAAGCTCATCGACCGCATCCGCGCCGAACAGGAGATCGCGCTCATCGCCGTCGTCGGCCTCGGCATGCGCGGACGCCCCGGCATCGCCGCGCGCACGTTCTCCGCGCTCAGCGGCGCGAGCGTGAACGTCGTGGCCATCGCGCAGGGCTCGTCGGAGCTCAACATCACCATCGCTGTCGACGAGCGCGACGCCACGCGCGCGCTGCAGGCGCTGCACAACGAATATCAGCTCGATCGCCTCCATCCGCTGGCCGATACGTCGGGCCGCGAGTCGAAGCTGACGCTCCTCGGCTTCGGACAGATCGGCCGCGAGCTCGCCGCGCAGCTCATCGCGCAGGACAAACATCTGCGGCAGGAACTCGGCCTCGACATCCAGGTCATCGCCGTGGCCGACCGCTCCGGCATCAAGATCGAGGAGAAAGGCTTCGGCGCCGCCGCGCTGCAGCGGCTCGCGAAACAGAAAGCCACCGGCGCGTCGCTGTTCGATCGCGACTCGCCGCTCGGACTCAAACAACTGCAGACGATGATGCGCGAGGAGCTGTGGCTGCTGCCGTCGCATCGGCCGATCCTCGTCGATCTCACGTCCGACGAAACCGCGCCGCTGATTCAGGAAGCACTCGAGCACGGCTTCCACGTCGTGCTCGCGAACAAGAAGCCGCTCGCGGTGCCGCAGATCGAGTTCGATCGCCTCATCGAGACCGCGAAGACGCGCGGCCTCGCGCTGCGTTACGAGGCGACCGCCGGCGCGGGACTGCCGGTGCTCGACACGCTCGCGAAGCTGCAGGATGCGGGCGATCGCGTCGAGTCGATCCTCGGCGCGTTCTCCGGCACGCTCGGCTTTCTCATGACCGCGCTCGAAGAAGGAAAGCGGTTCAGCGACGCGGTGCGCGAGGCGTGGAAGCGCGGCTACACCGAGCCCGATCCGCGCGACGATCTCTCCGGCACCGACGTCGCGCGCAAGGCGCTCATCCTCGCGCGCACGCTGGGACGCAGGCTCGAGCTCTCCGACATCGCGCTCGAGTCGCTCTACACGCCCGCGGTCGACGACAGCGATCCGGCGCGTTTCGTCGACAAGCTCGCCGCACTCGACGATGCGTTCGCGGAAAAAGTCGCGCGCGCGAAACGCGACGGCAAGGTGCTGCGCTACGTCGCCAAGATCGCGAAGCGCTCCATTCGCGTCGGTATCGAAGCCGTCGACCAGGCGTCGCCGCTCGGCCGCCTGCGCGGCACCGACAACACGGTCGTCATTCACTCGAAACGCTACGCGACCAACCCGCTCGTCGTGACCGGCCCCGGCGCCGGCGCGGGCGTCACCGCCGCGGGCGTGCTCAACGACATCGTCGCGATCACGTTGCACGAGCGGCGGAAGGTCCCGCGATGACGCACGCCACCGCGTTCGCGCCCGGCTCGATCGGCAATGTCGGTCCCGGCTTCGACGTCCTCGGCCTCGCCGTCGATGGCATCGGCGATCGCGTGACGGTCGAGCTGACGCGCGACGCGTCGTCACGGGTCGCGGACATCACGGGACGCGACGCGGAGCTCGTGCCGCGCGACGCGCAACGCAACTGCGCGGTCATCGCGGCCGAAGCGTATCTGCGGCCGTTCGGCTACCGCGCGGTCGTGACGATCGAAAAAGGACTCGCGCTCGCGGGCGGCATGGGCGGGAGCGCGGCGTCGAGCGTCGCCGGCGCGTATGCCGCGGGCCTCGCTCTCGGACAAGCGCCGAACGTACGCGACGTGCTCGCCGCCGCGCTCGAAGGCGAGGCCGCGGTCGCGGGACGTCATCTCGACAACATCGCGCCGAGCGTCGTGGGCGGACTCGCGCTCGTGCGCAGCGTCGAGCCGATCGACGTCGTGCGTCTCAACGTCGCCGCCGACTGGTGGATCGCGCTGGTGACGCCGCGCGTGCGCATCCAGACGAAGGAAGCGCGCGCGCTGTTGCCCGATGCGTGCGACCGCGTGACGTGGATTCAGCAGATGGCCAACACCACCGCGCTCGCGCACGCGTTTGCGACCGGCGACGGCGAGCTCCTGCGCCGCGCGCTCGACGACCGCTACGCCGAGCCGCGCCGCGCGCCGCTCATCCCGCGCTTCGCCGAGGCCAAACGTGCCGCGCTCGACGCCGGCGCATTCGGCGGCTCGATCAGCGGCTCCGGCCCGACGCTCTTCGCCATCACCGCCGACGAGCGCATCGCGCGCGCATGCGCCGACGCGATGCGCCAGGCGTTCGGCGGAAACGCGGACGTGCACGTGGGGGCGGTGGCGAAGGAAGGAGTGCGCCGCGCATGAGGGAATGGCTGGAGTGCATCGAGCGTGCTATGCACGTGCGCGACGGCGAGTCCCGCGCGCGGAACGCGGCGAGTGCCCTGCAGGCGCCGCCGCGGCGCCGCGGCCACGCGCGCGGCGCCGTCGCCGACAACGTGCACGCGTCCATTGCCGCGATCGTGCACGCGCCTCACGACACCGCACGCGGGCGCGACACCGCGAACGCGAAGGAAGGAGTGCGCCGCGCATGACTGAATGGCTGCAATGCATCGAATGCGGCACCCGCTTCGACATCCTCGAGGTCCGCTACACCTGTTCGTGCGGGAACCTCCTCTCGGTCGAGCGCGACGGGATCGTCGATCGCGATGCGTTCGACGACCGCCGCACCTCGCGCGCGCCGATCGATCAGAGCGGCGTTTGGCGCTTTCGCGAGGGCGTGCTCAACGTCGACCGCGCGATCACGCATCCGGAAGGTGCGACGCGGCTCTACGAGCGCATGGGGCTTCTCTTCAAACACGAAGGCGAGAATCCCACCGGCTCGTTCAAGGATCGCGGGATGACCGTGGCCGTGACGCAGGCGGTGCGCGTCGGCGCGCGGGCGGTGGCGTGCGCGTCCACCGGCAACACGAGCGCGTCGCTCGCGGCGTATGCGGCACAGGCTGGACTGCGTGCGATCGTCTTCGTCCCCGCGGGCAAAGTCGCGAGCGGCAAGCTCGCGCAGACGCTCGCGTACGGCGCGACCGTGCTGCAGATCCGCGGCGACTTCGACGCGGCCATGCGGCTCGTGCGCGAGGCGTGCGACCGCCTCGGCATCTATCTCGTCAACTCGATCAATCCGTTCCGCATCGAAGGGCAGAAGACGATCGTCTGGGAACTGCTGCAGGACCTCGACTGGTCCGCGCCCGACTGGATCGTTGTTCCCGCCGGCAACCTCGGCAACACGAGCGCGTTCGGCAAGGCGCTGCGCGAGGCGCACGCGCACGGCTGGATCGCGCGCATGCCGCGCCTCGCGTCGATCCAGGCGCACGGCGCGAATCCGTTCTACCGCAGCTTCACCGAGTCGTTCGGAACGCGGCACCGCATCGCCGCGGAGACCGTCGCCAGCGCCATCCGCATCGGCGATCCGGTCAGCCACGACAAAGCGGTGGCCGCGATCCGCGACACGAACGGCGTCGTCGAAGAAGTCACCGATGCGGAGATCCTCGCCGCGAAGCGCACCATCGACGGCCTCGGCATCGGCTGCGAGCCCGCGTCCGCGGCGACGCTGGCCGGCGTCACGAAACTCAAAGCGGCCGGCGTCATGCGCGAGGACGAACGCATCGTCTGCGTGCTGACGGGCAACATCCTCAAGGATCCCGAGGCGAACTACCGCGCGGAGAATGTCGTCGAGATCGACGCGTCGATCGAGGCCGTCGAGCGCGTGTTAGCGTGACGTCAGCGGCGCCACGGCCGTAAGACGAAGTGCTCCGGCGTCGCGGTCTGCGTCTCGCGCACGGAGCGAATCAGCTTCCGCCGCGCGAGATGCCGCAGCGCCGCCTGCACGCCGCTCTTCGAGAGGCCGGTCTCCTCCGAGATCACGCGATGGCTGGCGCGGACGCTCTTCGCGCCGTCGCCGAAGGTGCGGTTCCAGAGGTAGAGATAGACCACGTACGCCGCCGGCGACTTGTCGTGGCCGACCAGGTCGACGAGCAGCGTGTCCAGGACGTAGCGGTCGAGCTTCGCTGTCTTGGTATTCGCTATAGTGATTACCAGTGTAGTACTGGTTCCCACCGTTGAAAAGCGGACGCGGCGCGCCTACATTGCGGCGCATGATCACGCAAATCAAATTCGTCAGTGTGGCCGTCGACGATCAGGACCGCGCCCTCGCCTTCTACACCGAAAAGCTCGGCTTCAAGGTCGCATCGGACCAGCCCTTCAACGACACGATGCGCTGGATCGAGTTGAAGATCCCGGGCGCGGACACGAAGCTCGTGCTCTTCTCGCCGCCGGGCACGAAGCCGGGCGGATTCCAGAACATCGTCTTCCAGTCGGACAACGTGCAGAAGACCTACGACGAGCTGAAAGGCCGCGGCGTGGAGTTCACGCAGGCGCCGAAGACGGAGCGGTGGGGCACGTCGGCGATGTTCCGCGATTCCGAGGGGAACGTCTTTCTGATCTCCTCGAAGTAGAACGAAACGGGCGGCACGAGGCCGCCCGTGGTCGTCGCTCGACGCGGGGAACGGTTACGCCTTGAGGTGCTTGTTGACCAGCGCGGTCATCTCGAACATCGAGACCTGGTCCTTGCCGCCGAAGATCGTGCGGAGCTTGTCGTCCGCGTTGATCATGCGCTTGTTCTGCTGGTCCTGCAGACCGTTCTGCTTGATGTAGTCCCACACGCGCTTGGTGACTTCGCTGCGAGGAATCGGCTCATTGCCGACGATCGCGGCGAGGTCCGCACTCGGAGTGACTGCCGCCGACAGCCCTTTGCCGCCGGCTTTGCTGGATGAAGATTTCGTCGTCGCCATCATCAACCTCTTCCGTTTTAATGAAACGCAGGGGATTCTGTGCCGATTCACGCACGCGCGTCAAACGCGATTCCGCGCGGGATGGAATCGCCCATGCAAGTGCGGCGCGCATGAAGTCGATTCGCCTGCTTCCGATTTTTGCCCTTTGTCTCCTCGCCGCGCCGTCGCTGTTCGCGTCGAATTTCGGCGTGCGCGCCGGTCGCTACACCGACGCGAACGCCAACTTCGTCGGCGTCGATCTCCTCGTCGACCTCGGATCCGTGAATCTCGATCCGAACGTCGAATACTCGCTGGACGACGACGTCACCGCCGGCAGCGCGAACATCGACCTCACCGTCGACGTCGTGCAGATCGGCCGCATCCGTCCGTACGTCGGCGCGGGCATCGGCCTCTCGTATCTCGATGACAACTCCGGCGCATCGCAGACCGACACGGTCGGCAATCTCATCGGCGGCCTCACGCTCGATGCCGGCTCGCTCAGGCCGTACGTGCAGGCGAAGTACTTCCGCACGCTCGACAACAACGGCGGCCCCGCGAATCACGACTGGGCGCTGACGATCGGCTTACATTTCTAAGCGACAGCCGCGGGCACGGGCGCGCGCTCGGCACGCACGCGTCCGATCGCGGCGATGACGAGATACAACGCGAGCGCGATGAGCGCCGCCGACGTCACGCCGTTGACCATCGCCACCGGGTCGCGCGTCGCCGTGGCGAAGCTCGCGATCGTGAGCTTCACGAGCGCCCACAAGGTGATCGACAGCACGAAGAGCATCGGGATGAGCGTGAACGCGACGTGCTGCCGGCGCTGGTGCAGCCACACCGTGATCGCGAGCAGCGTTAGCGCCGCGAGCAGCTGATTCGACGCGCCGAAGAGCGTCCAGAACTTCACCCAGCTGCCCGCCGGCGCGAACGAGATGAAGTAGACCGGCAGCAGAACGGTCATGATCGTGCCGACCCACGCGCCGAGACGCGTCGGCCAGCGGAAGAGCTCCTGCACGATGTAGCGGCCGAGGCGCGTGGAGACGTCGACGGTGTCGAAGACGAACGTGGAGAAGGCCATCGCGCCGAACGTGATCGCGAAGTTGCGGTGCTTCTCGCCGATGACGAGCGTCATGAACTCGCCGATGCCGTTGCCGTAGATCGTCCCCGGCTTGAGTCCCGTCAGATCTTTCTGCGCGACGATCATCACCGTGACCATCGCGATCAGCGCGACGAACGCCTCCGCGAGCATGCCGCCATACCCAACGACCTGCGTGTGCGACTCGCGATCGATCTGCTTGGACGTGGTGCCCGAACAAACAAGGCCGTGGAATCCCGAGCACGCGCCGCACGCAATCGTGACGAAGAGGAACGGGAAGAGCATCCCGGTCATGCCCCCCGCGTCGTACGTCTTGAACGCCGGCTGCTGGATCGTGTAGCCGCCGAAGAAGACGCCGATGACGCCGATCGCCAGCGCGAAGTACAGGACGAAGCCGCCTAGGTACCCGCGCGGCTGCAACAGCGACCACACCGGCACCATCGACGCGATGCAGCAGTAAACGAGGATCAACAGCGCCCACCACTTCGCGTCCATCACAAAGTACGACGAGACTTTCGTCCCCAGCCACACCATCACGAACGTCGCCGGCACGAACACGATCGTCACGAGCCACAGCGGCGGATTGAAGTATTTCTGGACGAAGCCCATGACCACCGCGAGCAGCAGATAGAAGACGCTCGCCGCCGCGACCGCACCGCCGGGATGAAACGTCTTCGCCGCATTCGCGAGCTCTTCCCCGCCCGTCACAAAACTCGACGCGGTGATATCCGCGAACGCGACGATCACGTACACGAGCGCCAACCAGATGAAGGCCATCATCGCGACGCCCGCGCGCGGTCCCAAGTGGTCGCGCGTGATGTCCGCAATCGACCGCGCTCCATGCCGCACGCTCGCGGCGAGCGCCAAAAAGTCATGCACGGCGCCGATCAGTACGACGCCCAGGCCGATCCACAACAGACACGGCAGCCACCCGAACGCCTGACACGCGATGATCGGTCCCGCAATCGGTCCCGCCGCCGCAATCGCCGCGAAGTGCTGCCCGAACAAGTAGAACGGACTCGTCGGCACATAATCGACGCCGTCTTCCCGCTCGTGCGCCGGCGTCTGCTGCGCATCATCGAGCCCCATCAGCCGCGCAATCCACGAGCCGTACAACCAGTACGCGAGCGCAATGACGGCCAGAAAGACGATCGCGATCAACGTCAGCTGCATGCCGCGATTTTAACCGGCGTCAGCGGTTCGTTTCGATCAAGTCTCGATACTCCGGATGCCGCTCGATGTACGACGCGACATATGCACACTGCGGCACGACTTTCCACCCGCGCGCCCGCACGTCATCGAGCGCGTACTTGACGATCTGCGCCGCAATCCCGCGCCCCGCCAACGCATCCGGAACGACCGTGTGCGTGAAGACGACCAGCTCCGGCCCTTCCATGTCGTACTCCGAAAACGCGACCTGGCCGTCAATGACGGCCTCGTACCGCGACTCGCTCTCGTTGTTGCGAATGTCCATGCGTGACGCGATCGCAGGAAACAGGCCACGACCGGGAGCGCCTCCGGCGGGCCGGCGCGGCCGGCTGCGCTAGGGCTCAGCCAGTACGCACGTGCGGCTGCCGTCAACGTCGTTCAGCGCGACCGCACGTGCGTCTAGGCTAGGCCCTTAGCGCTGCCGGCCGGGCCGGCCCGCCGGAGGCGCTCTCGTGCTTCTTCGAGCATCACACGGGGATCGTCCGCGGCGACTGCGAGGCCGAGATGATGCAGGGCGATGGCGAGGGAATCGCGCACGCGATCAGCGTCGAGCGTTGGGAGCGGCAGAGCCGCGTCGCGTTTGCTGAGTTTCGCGCCGTCGGGATTCGTGACGAGCGGGAGGTGCGCGTACGACGGCGTGGGGTAGCCGAGCGCGCGCTGGAGGGCGATCTGGCGGGCGGTGGAGGGGAGGAGATCGGCGCCGCGGACGACTTGCGTCACGCCTTGTTCGGCGTCGTCGACGACGACGGCGAGTTGATAGGCGAAGAGACCGTCGGCGCGGCGGACCACGAAATCGTCGGCGGTGTCTTCGATCGTGCCGGCGAGTGCATCGGTGAATGTGATGACTTCGGAAGTCGCGCGGAAACGGATCGCGCGCGGTGGTTTGTTGGGAGGCAGACCGTTGCGGCAGGTGCCGGGATAGACGGGCTCCTGGCCGAGCGGTGCGGATGCGGCGCGTTGCAGGTCGGCGCGGGAGCAGGCGCAGTCGAAGACGCGGTGGTGAGCGCGGAGTTGATCGAGCGCGTGTTCGTAGAGCGCGGTGCGTTGCGACTGATGGACGACCTCGCCGTCCCAGGTGAGGCCGTAGCGGATCAGCGTGGAGAGGATCTCGTCCGCGCTGCCGGCGACGACGCGCGGCGTGTCGAGGTCTTCGATGCGCACGAGCCAGCGGCCGTTCGCGGCATGCGCGTGGAGCCACGAGCCGGCGGCGGCGACGAGGCTGCCGAGGTGCAGGGGGCCGGTGGGAGAGGGCGCGAAGCGGCCGGTGACAGGCGGCACGCCTCAAGATAGCGCACGGGCAATGTAGTCGCTGAGCGCGCGATCGGCGCCGTGGCGTTCGGCGACGGCGGATTCGTTCGCGTAGAGATTGCGCAGCGACTGTTCGATGGCCGCGTCGCCGCCGGTGAACTCGTCGATGAGCGCGCGCCACTGCTTTGCGAGCGCGACGACGCGCGGATGCTTCGGATCGGTGCCGCGCGCGAGCTCCTCGCGGACGCGCTGCATGAGTCGCGGCCATTCGCTCTGTGCTTCGCGCAGACGCGACTCGCCGAGCTGCTCGCGGCGTGCGGCGAGCGCGTCGAGCTGCGGCTTCGAGTAGTACTTTTCGAAGAGCGTCATCGTCTCGATCGTCTGCAGCAGCTCATCGACGGTCGACGCGCTCGAGGCGAGATGCTCGAGGCGCGCGCAGAGCTCCTGCTGCATCGCGATCTGCTCGCGCAGCCGCGCGACATGCATGGCGATCACGCGTTGTGCGTCCGCGCCGCGGAGCATCTCCGCGATCTGTTCGAGCGAGAAGTTCATCTGCCGCAGCGACACGATCTGCTGCAGGCGCGCGATCTCGTCGCGGCCGTAGAGGCGATGTCCCGACGGCGTGCGATGCGACGGCACGAGCAGGCCGATCGCGTCGTAGTGATGCAGGGTGCGCACGGAGACGCCGCTGCGTTTCGCGAGGTCGCCGATCTTCAGTTCATCCATGGCGCAGGAACTCCGACGCGGCGAACGAGAGCTGCAGCGCGCGCCGCGAACTCGTGCTGCGGTTGCGCGTGCCGCTGTGCCAGAGATGTCCGTTGAACAGCAGCACCGAGCCGGCCGGCGCGACGACGATCGTCTCGTCGGGATGGCGCGCGTTCGGATCGGCGAAGTTCTTCGGCACCGCGCCGCGGCGATGCGTCGCGGGCACGATGCGCGTCGCGCCGTTGTCGCGCGTGAAGTCGTCGAGCATCCACAGCGTCGTCACGATCGCGTACGCGTTGCCCACGCGCGCGGTCCAGTCGGCGTGCAGCCCCTGCTGGCCGAAGCCCGGCCGCGGATCGCGGCCGTGAAAGCCGAAGACGCCGTACGGCCGCTGGAGGATGTGCGCGACGGCGGACGCGATCTCCGGATGCGCGACGACGCGTTCGAAGACTGCGCCCTGCAGCGGCTCGACGTGACGCGTGCCGCTGTCGCTGCGCGGTTTCGCCGCGGCTGCCTCTTCGAACGCCGCGCGCAGCTCCGCGAGCCACGCGCGATCGACGACCTCGCGGAACACGACGAAGCCCTGCTCGTCGAGCGCGCGCGTCACGTCCACTGCCGGCCCCAACGATCGATCGCGTCCGCGACGCGCGGATCGACGTCGCCTTCCGCCATGAACGAGTCGCCGCGTTTGAAGAAATGCTGGATGCCGTCGAACAGCGCGACCGTCGTCGACGCCGCCTCGCGCCGCGCAGCGATCGCCTGCGCGTGATGCGGACGCACGGACGTGTCGGCCTCGCCCTGCACGAGCAGCAGCGGCTGCGCGCATTTCGCCGCCTCCGCCGCGGGATCGACCGCATCGACGTCGCGGATGTAGTCCCACGCGGCGGCGTTCATCGTGCCGAGGAGCTCCGTGCCGCGGATGCCGCAGAGTGCGGCGGGGATCGCCTCGCCGCGGCGCACGTGGTCCATCGCCGCGTCGAAATTCGCGAGCGCTTCCGGCGCGGGCTCGACTTGTTCGCGCATGATCGAGAGCAGCCCGGTGGACGGTGCGGCGAGGCCGACGACGCCGTCGATCGCACGCTCCTCCTGGGCGAGAAGAAAGGCTACCACCGCGCCTTCGCTGTGTCCCGCGACGAGCACGCGCGGCGGGTGCGTCGCCTCGCGCAGCATCGCCAGCGCCACGCGTGCGACGTCGACGCGCGTGCGGAAGCGGCGATGCGAGACAGCCGCGGCCGCGTCGATGACTTCGGTGCCGGTGCCCGGCCCCGGCTTCGCGTAACGCAGCGACGCCCAGCCGCGCCGCGCGAGCTGTTCCGCGAGTTGCGCGTAGACGCGCGGGTAGAAGTTCCACGACGGGTAATCGCCGTCGGCGTTGCTGAAGAGCGAGCCGGGCACGAGCAGCACGGCGCCGGCGAGCTCGCCCTCCGGCAGCGTCAGCGCGGCGGGAAAGGTCATTCCTGCGAATGCGACGTTCATCGGCGCAGGCTAAAACCTCACGCAACGTCAGGTGCAAGCGTTTTTCGATATGCTCTGCCGATCATGAAAACGTTCCTCGTCGCTTCGGCGCTCTCGCTCTGTTCGCTCGCCGCGATCGCCCAGCAGCCGCAGAACCCCAGCGGTGTTCCGGCGCTGCCGAGCGACGCGAACATGGACCTCGTCGCCTCCGACCTGCGCACCGTCGCGCGCGTCGCCGGCGTCGCCGAAGACCTCGGCCGCGTGCGGCAGGTGCTGCTCGACATCCTCGACAGCGACATCAAGACGCTGCGCGGCCCGCGCGAGGACGGCACGTATCAGTGGGCGTCGCTGCAGCGCGAGGAAGGCGGCCGCGTCAGCGACGAGAAGAGCGTCGAGTACGTGTTCTCCGAGAAAGTGCTGCGCGAGGTGACGCTCACCGGCGCGAACGCGTACCGCGTCGAAGTCTCGGTGCCGAAGAAGCGCGGCACGTTCCAGGCGAACAACTCCGTCTTCGTGCGCAACGTCATCGTCGATTCCACGCTCTTCGACGGCCGCACCGTGCATCACGAGATCCCGATCAACGTCTGGGTCGAGCCGGGCGACGCCACCGGCGGTCCGCTGCCGGAGATCGGCAAGTCGGTCAAAGCGCTCGTCGAGCTCGGCGTCGAGAAGGGCGACAAGCAGGCCGTCGCGAAAGTCTCGCTCGTGCAGGCGAAGCTCGCCGACGATCCGAACAGTCCGTACTACCCCGCCGTCACGCGCCTCGTCGCGATCCGCGACCTCGCCGCGGCGAAGGAGATCAACCGCGGACAGCTCAAGAACGCGGCCGACGAGGCGCTGGTCGCGCTGCCGGGCGAGCTCGAGAAGCGCAACGCGCAGCTCGCGGCGGCGGATGAACAGCGCAAGCAGATGGCCGCGAACGGCACGATGCGCGGCTCGATCGCGCTCGGCGACGCCACGCCCGATGTGGTCAACGAGTTGACCGAAATTCAGCGGCTGATGAACGGCACCGTCGCCGAGCAGGCGGAAGGTCGCGACCGGCTGACAAAGCTGATCGCGGGACTCACTCCGGCTCGCGTGCAGTAAACGGTGCGGCTTTCCAGATCTCGTCCGCGTACTCCTTGACGGTACGGTCGCCGGAGAACCAGCCGCTGCGCGCGGTGTTGAGAATCGACATGCGCGTCCAGTCGTCGGCGCGCTGCCACTGCTCGGCGGCGCGCTGCTGCGTCGCGACGTACGACGCGAAGTCCGCGCAGTGGAAGTAGCGGTCCGCGGTCTTGAGCATGTCCGCCACCGGCTGGAAGATCCCGCCGCTCAGCGTGCCGATCGTCTCCACGACGCGCGCGAGCACCGGGTCGGCGTTGATCAGCGCGCGCGAGTCGTAGCCGCCCGCGCGCAGCGCCGCGATCTCTTCCGCGGTCTTGCCGAAGATGAAGAGGTTCTCCTTGCCGACCTGCTCCGCGATCTCGATGTTCGCGCCGTCGAGCGTGCCGATGAGCAGCCCGCCGTTGAGCACCGCTTTCATGCAGCCGGTGCCCGACGCTTCGGTGCCCGCGGTCGAGATCTGTTCCGAGAGCTCCGTCGCCGGGAACAGCAGCTCCGCGGCGCTGACGTCATAGTTCGGCACGAAGACCACGTTGAGCTTTCGCGCGACGTTCGGATTCGCGCGCACCATCGCCGCGACCGCATGAATCAGCTGAATGAACAGCTTGGCGATGTAGTAGCTCGGCGCCGCCTTGCCGCCGAAGATCACCGTGCGCGGCGCGATCGCATCGTCGCCGTCCGCGAGCCGGTGATGCAGCGCGATCACGTGCATCACGTTCAGCAGCTGCCGCTTGTACTCGTGCATGCGCTTGATCTGGATGTCGAAGAGCGACTCCGGATCGGCGTCGAGCTGATGGCAGAGGCGCAGCCAGCGCACGAGCGCTTCCTTCCGCTGCAGCTTCACCGCGCGCCAGCGCTCGCGGAACGACGTGTCGTCGGCGAAGGCCTCGAGCCCGCGCAGCGCCGCAAGATCCGCCGGCCACGCGTCGGCGATCGCGGAGGTGATCAGCGCGGAGAGCTCGGGATTCGACTGCAGCAGCCAGCGCCGCGGCGTGATGCCGTTCGTCTTGTTGTTGAACTTCTTGGGAAAGAACGCGTGGAAGTCGGGAAAGATGCGCGAGGTGAGGATGTCGGTGTGCAGCCGCGCGACGCCGTTCACCGAATGCGAGCCGACGATGGCGAGGTTGGCCATGCGCACGCTCTGCGCGCCGTCGTCGATGATGGCCATGCGCTTCAGCTTCGCGTCGTCGCCGGGATGCGCGACCACGATGGCCGCGCGGAATCTCCGATCGATCTCCTGCACGATCTGCAGATGCCTCGGCAGCAGCTTCCCCATCAGTTCCGTCGACCACGACTCGAGCGCCTCGGGTAAGACAGTGTGGTTCGTGTACGCGAAGACGCGCTGGCAGAGCCACCACGCCGTGTCCCAGTCGATCGCGTGCTCGTCGACGAGAACGCGCATCGTCTCCGGGATCGCGATCGACGGATGCGTGTCGTTGAGCTGGATGGCGACCTTGTCGGGCAGCTCCTGCCATTGCCGCTCCGGCTGTTTGCGGAAGCGGCGGATGACGTCCTGAATCGTCGCGGAGGTGAAGAAGTACTGCTGCTTGAGTCGCAGCTCGCGTCCGGCGTAGACGTCGTCCTTCGGATAGAGAACCTTCGAGATGTTCTCGCTGCTGGTCTTGTCCTGCACGGCGTCGATGTATGCGCCGGCGTTGAATTTATCGAGGTCGAACTCGCGGCTCGACTTGGCGGCCCAGAGCCGCAGTGTGTTGACGATGTCGTTGTGGTAGCCGGGGATGGCCACGTCGTAGGCCATCGCGTAGACGGTCTCCGCGTCGACCCAGCGCATGCGGCTGCGACCCTGCTCGTCGGTGTACGACTCGACGCGGCCGTAGAACTTCACCGGAAAGAGCACGTCGGGACGCGCGACTTCCCACGGGTTGCCGTAGCGCAGCCAGTTGTCGGGCGCTTCGAACTGCTGCCCGTCGCGGATGCGCTGGCGGAAGATGCCGTACTCGTAGCGGATGCCGTAACCGTAGAACGGCAGCGCGAGCGTCGACGCGGAATCGAGAAAGCACGCAGCGAGACGGCCGAGTCCTCCGTTGCCGAGTCCTGCGTCGCTCTCGCGTTCCGCCAGCGAATCGAGACGGAAGCCGAGCCGGTCCATCGCCTCGACGAAGTCGCGCTTCGCGCCGAGGCTGATCATGTTCGAGACGAGGAGACGCCCGAGGAGAAACTCGAGCGAGAGGTAGTAAACGCGCTTCACGTCGTCGCGGTAGTACGCGTCCTGCGTTTTGAACCAGCGGTCCATGAGGCGGTCGCGCGTCGCGTACGCGAGCGCCTGAAACGCGTTCTCGTCGGTGGCGTTGAACTCGTCGCGCGCGACCGAGTACATCATCCGGTGCGCGAACGCGTCGATGATCGACGCCGGATCGAGTCCGCCGGGTTTCGGCTTCGGAATCGTGCGCTCGTTTCTCATCGGGTGATCCCGTACACGAGCGAACGATATCCCGCGACCTCCACTTCTCCTTCGACCGTTTCACCGATGCGCTCGGCCACGCGGATCGACGCGACGTTCGCGGGATCGATGAGACTGATGACGTGGTCGCGTCCCATCTCGTCGAACGCGTAGTCGAGACAACGCCGCGCCGCTTCCGTCGCGTAGCCTTTGCCCCAGAAGTTGCGGCCGAGCGTCCAGCCGAGCTCGAACGCCGGCCAGCCGTCGGGGTAGTAGAAGCCGACGCGCCCGACGAGATGTCCGCTGCTTTTCTCGAACACGCCCCACATGCCGTAGCCGCGCAGCACCCAGTGGCCCGCGATCATGGCCATGTGCCGCCACGCGTCGTACCGCGAGAGTTGCGCGCGCACGGTGAACCGCGTGACCTCGGAATCGACGTGAATCGCCGCGTATTCGTCGAAGTCCTCCGCCTGCAGCATGCGCAGGCGGAGGCGATCGGTTTCGAGAACGGGCGCGTTCAGAACGTGACTCGGATTCCGAAACGCGCGCGGGTGGGCGGCGTGCGCAGGACCGGCTTGCCGTAATCCGCGTTGGTGGGCGTGGCCGAGCCGTTGTTCTCCTCGTGCAGACTCCAGCGTTCGTCGAGCAGCACGGCGCGTTGCGCGTTGAGCACGTTGAAGACGTCGAGCAGGAGATTGACGGTCACGCCGCGCACCGCGATCGGATAGCCGGCGTGCAGATCGGCCTCGTAGTTGCTCGGCATGCGTCCTTCGCCGCCGCGGTCGGTGAGGAAGAACTCGTAGCGGCCGTACGCGTCGGAGTAGCCGTAGCGCGTGAACGGCAGGCCGCTGCTCCAGTATGCGGAGGCGCCGAGGTCGAGCTTCCACGGTGTCTGGTATGTGCCGGAGACCTTCAACTGATGGCGGCGATCGTTGGAGAGCGGGCCGCGATTCGTGACGGTTCCGAGGTCGCTGCCGTTCGTGAAGAAGTCGTAGTAGTCGTACGCGGCGCTGATGTTCGGATCGGCGCCGATGTTGGTGAACGGCGCGTACTCGCCGTCGAAGTTTCCTTCGAGCTTCGAGTAGAGATACGACGCGATGGCCTGCCAGTGATTCGAGAAGCGCTTCGTCGCGTCGAGCTGCACGCCCTTGAACGTGCGCTTCGCTTTCGGCGCCGCGTGCGTGTGCTCGAAGTCGAGCAGGTACACGCTGGACATGATTCCCTGCCCCGGGTTGCCGATGCAGTACGTCCCCTCGTTCGGGTCGCAGAGGAAGTCTTCGATGACCTGGCCGTAGTCGCGGTAGATGCCTTTGACGCCGACGGAGAGGTTCGGCATCACCTCGCGCTCGTAGCCGAGGAGGTACTCGTTGAGATACTGGTTCTCGAGATTGGGATCGGACGGCTCGGTGGAGCCGCCGAGGATCGTCGAGCCCGTCTTGAAGTCGGCTTCGGCGGCGGGATCGGGCGCGGTGCTGGTCGGCGAGTAGTTGATGATGCGCGGCTGGCGCTCGTACGAGAAGGAGCGGATGACGAGATCCATCGGCAGCTCTTCGTAGTAGCGGCCGTACGAGCCGTACACGCGCGCGGTGTGGTTGCCGCTCGGATCGAAGATGAAGCCGAGGCGCGGCGCGAAGTCCTTGTCGAGATTGATCTGCTGCACGCCGCCCGAGTCGATGATCTGCTGGCGGTCCCAGCGCAGTCCGGCGCTGACGACGAAGCGGTCGCTCACGCTCCAGCGATCCTGCAGGTACGCGGTCGTGACCTTGTGCTCCGGCGAGGCGTTGAGCCGCGAGAGCGGCGCGTTCGCGACGGTGGCGTCGGGCGTCGTCCAGTAGAAATGGCGATAGATCGGGAGCTCCGGATGGGCGGAGTTGGGATAGATCTCGACCTGCTGCCCTCCGGACATTTCCTTCGTGACGTCGGCGCGGCCGATCTCGTACTCGACGCCGCCTTTGATCTCGTGCGCGCCGGCGACGCGCATGAGCGACCCGGCGAAGTGATCGCGGCGGAAGGACTTCTGCTGGATGAGGCCGAAGCCGCCGGTCTGGTAACCGTTGTTCTCGATGTCGCGGAACTGCACGCCTTCGCCCGCGGCGGTCGCGGGGCCGACGGAGTTCTCTTCCTGATGCCGCGCGGCCTGCGCGCTGAAGATCCAGCGCGAAGAGAAGGAGCCGTCGTAGCGGACGGCGAAGTCGCGGCCGCCGAAGTCCTGGCGGCCGAGATACGTCGACGGATCGCCGACGAGCGTATGCGAGGCGTCGGAGATGGCGCCGGTGTCGACGCGCGGATCCTGAAGGAACGTCGCCACGAGCGACTGGCTCGCGCCGAGGTTGTAGGTCAGCTTCGCGGAGCCGAGGTTGCGGCGGCTTCCCGAGTTCACGAGGAGGCGATGGTTCTCGTCGAGCGGGTTGTCGACGGAGAGGTCCTTCGCATCGTTCACGCGGTCGTACGCGGCGAAGAACCAGAGCCGGTCGCGCAGCAGGAAGCCGCCGACGTCGACGCCGAAGTCTTTCTTCGTGAACGCTTCCTGCGTGCCGCTGAGCGAGACCGTCGGCTTGGCGTTCGACTGCGCGGAGTCGTTGTCGTAGTAGCCGAAGACGTCGCCGGAGAGCTCGTTGCCGCCGGACTTGGTGATGACGTTGACGATGCCGCCGGTGGAGCGGCCGTACTCCGCCTCGTAGCCGCCGGTCTTCATCTCCACTTCCCGGATGAACTCGAAGTTGAGCTCCTTGCCCTGGAAGCCGTACTCCATGCCCGTCGTGTTGACACCGTCAACCACGAACGAGTTCTCGGCGCCGGACGAGCCGTACACGGTGATCGTCGACTGATCGGGGTTGCCGGTATTCGCGTCCGACGCGACGCCCGGCACGACCTGCACGATCGACGCGTAGTTGCGCTCCGTGGGAAGCGTCTCGATGGCGCGCGTGTCGAGGTTGGCGCCGAGCGCCGTCGAATTCGTATCGACGATCGGCGCCTCGGCCGTCACGGTCAGCTGCTCGCTCACCGCCGCGGGACGCAGCGTCGCGTCGAGCGGCATGTCTTTGCCGAGCGAGACGTGCACGCCGTGCCGCGCTTCCGGCGCGAAGCCATCGAGCGTGTAGCGCACCTCGTAGTCGCCCGGCGGCAGCAAGGCGAAGCGATACGCGCCGTCGACCGTCGTGGTCGCGCTGCGAACGCCTTGCAACGACGCGCTGCGCGCTTCGACGGTGACGCCGGGCAGCGCGGCGCCGCTGGCGTCGGTCACGCGGCCGACGATGCCGCCCGTCGTTTGCGCGAATGCGCCGACCGCACAGAGAAGGAGCAGGGGTAGGAGCCGGAGACACCGCATACCAGACCTCCTGAATGATGCTTGGACCGTTTGCGCTTTGCGGCAGTTTAGCGCGGCCCGCCGTGGCGCGCGCGCTCGTTTCGCGCGACGACGATCTTCTGCCGCTGCAGGATGCTGCCGGTGAGATACGCGACGCAGCCGCACAGCAGCGCGACCGCCGCGAGATGAAACGGCACGCGCACGAGAAACGGCTGCAGCATTTCAGCGGTGAAGACGCCGCTGAGCACGAGATGCCACACGATGTTGCGCCGCGCGACGGCGAGCGTGCGACCTTCGCGATGCGGCTGCCGCGGATCGCGGCGGCGGGTGATGCGGCGTCGCAGGTGCTGCACGCCGAGGCGGCGCCAGAGACGTTGTTCGGCGGCGCTCGCGGGGACGATCAGCAACGGCACGTTCGCGAGCGTGAGCAGCGCGCCGATCGCGAAGAACCAGAGCGTTGCGGTCATGACGTTGCAGTCATGGTCGCAACAACGCCCGCAGTTCCGGCTGATTCGGATCGAGCGCGAGCGAACGGCGGACCGCATTCTCCGCGGCCTGCTCGTTGCCGAGACAACCTTCCGCCGCCGCGATCGACGCGTACAGCAACGCGCTCTCGCGACGCACGCCGCGAAAGTCGTCGAGCGCGCCGCGGCAGTCGCGCGCACGCAGTCGCGTCACGCCGCGCGAGGCCAGCAGATCGTCAAGATTCTGCCGCGGCGATGCGTACGCGGGGTCGAGCCGCAACGCCTCCTCGAACGCGTGCTGCGCCTCGTCGTCGCGACGCTGCTCGCGCAGGATCAAACCTTCGTTGTTGAACGACTGCGGCGTACGCGTCGACGCGGCGTTACGCGGCGCGGGCGCCGTCGAGGCGAGGTAGCCGAGCGATTTCAACTTCGCGATCTGTTCGTCAATCGCCCGCGAGGTCGCGGACGCGGGAGTCACGCGCGTGAAGTAGCGGCGATAGTCGAGATCGTTCGGCAAGCCGAGCATCGTGCGCAGCGCCGCGCAGACGTCCGCGACATGCATCGGCTCCGCGCGCGTCGCACGCTCGCGCGGCCACGCGAGCCACACGCCTTCCTCGCGATGCCACTTCGCCGCGGTTGCCGTCGCCGTCGCCGACTCCGCGTGCGCGCCGCCCCAGTCGAAGCCGTGATCGGATGCGACGACGAGCTCCGCGTCATTCGTTTCCGCTGCCTTCCGAAACTCGCGCAGGAGCGCATCGATGCGATGAAAGTAAGCGCGTGCGGCGTCGATGTTGCCCGACGTGAGATGCCCGATTTCATCGGTGCCCTGGATGTAGACGATGGCGAGGTCGGGCTGCTGTTCGCGGATCGCCGCGAGCGCGCGGCTCGCGACGAGCTCCGTCGCCGCGCGGTAGTCGCGCGGCAGATCGCGATCGGTGAGCACGACTCCCGGCTCCGGCGGATACGTCGCCCACAACCCGAACACCGCCGCGCGCTTGCCGCCGTACCGCGCCATGTTCCACAACGCCGGCACCGCGCGCTCGTCCGACGTGATCGGTTCCTGCGCGCGCGTCCGCGGATTGAACCGCGTGAAGTCGAGGATGCGATGTTCGAGCGGCGAGACGCCCGTCATCATCGTGGTCCACACCAGCGGCGATAACGGCGGATGCTGCGTCAACAGCACGCGCCGCTCGCCGCGCTCCTCCAACTTCGCGAGCTCGGGCATGGTGCCGTCGGCCGTGAAGCGATCCAACAGTCGCCAGTCCGCGCCATCCAGTCCGACGAAGACGACGCGCTTCCCTTTCGTCGCGCCATCGACCACGGTCTTCACCGCGCCCGGCGGCAGGCTCTTCGCGCACGCGCAAATCACCGCCACCAAAACAACGACGATCCTCCGCACGCCCCGCATTATCCTCGGCAGCCATGCACTCCGTCCGCATCGTCCTCGTCGAACCGCAGGAAGCCGGCAACGTCGGCGCCGCCGCGCGCGCGATGAAGAATTTCGGCTTCACCGATCTCTGGATCGTCGGCGGCAAGACCGAACGCACCGACAACGTGTCCGCTTGGTGGGCCGTCGGCGCGATCGACGTCGTGGAATCGGCGACGCGCGTCCTCACGCTCGAGGAAGCACTCGCCGATTGCCACCTCACCGTCGCCACCACCGCCATCCGCGGCCGCCAGGTCTACGATCCGCTCACCCCATCCACGACCGCCGACCTCGCCGCCGCATCACTCACCGACGCGCACCGCCTCGCCCTCGTCTTCGGCCGCGAGAAATACGGCCTCTCCGGCCGCGAGGTGATGCTCTGCCAACGCACCGCCTCTATCCCCACCTGGCCCGAGTTCCCCACGATGAACCTCGCGCAGTCCGTCGCGATCTTCTGCTACGAGCTCGGCAAACACACCCGCCCCACCACCCACGACCGCGACCCCGCCCCACATCAACTACAAAATCAGTTGCACAACCAAACGCGCGACCTCCTCGCCACGATCGATTTCTTCGGCGAGAAAAACCCCGACCGCATGTGCGCCGAACTCCAAGCCCTCTCCGGCCGCGTCGCGCTGTCCACCCGCGAAGCGTCGCTACTGCTGGCTCTCGTGCGTAAGTTGGGCAAGAGGGTGACGACGTAGAGCGCCTCCGGCGGGCCGGCGCGGCCGGCAGCGCTGAGGGCATAGCCTAGACGCACGTGCGGCTGCTCTGCGCGTGTTGACGGCAGCCGCACGCGCGTACTGGCTATGCCCTCAGCGCTGCCGGCCGTGCCGGCCCGCCGGAGGCGCTCCCGGTCGTCTTCTCTCGCCTACCTCACGCACGCGATCCAGTAGTCGCTGCGCGTGTCGCAGGCGAGGCGGGCGAAGCGGAGGCGGGCGAAGCCGGCTTCGCCGAGCATGTACGTGGCGCGTTCGCGGCCCCAGATGCGGCCGAGGGGCTCGCCGTCTTCGGCGAGTGCGGCGGGGACGGTTTGCAGGGTCGAGAGCGCGTAGAGCATCGGCGCGTGCGGGAGCTCGTCGTTCTTCGCGAGCTGGCTCGATGCGGCGAGCTCCTGCATCACGAAGGCGCCGTCGCGGCGGAGAGAGGCGGCGAGGCGGCGGAGCACGAGGCGGGGGAATGCGAGCTCGTGGATCGCGTCGAGAGCGATCACGAGATCGTAGGCATCGCGTTCTTCGAAGCGGGAGAGATCGTAGAGCTCGAAGCGGATGTTGTGCACGCCTGCTTCGTCGGCGCGTTCGCGGGCGCGGGCGATCATCGGCGACGAGACGTCGTAGCCGCGGACGATCGCGCGCGGGAAGCGGCGCGCGAGCGCGACGGCGAGTGTGCCGTCGCCGCAGCCCGCGTCGAGGATCGTGCCTCCGGCGGCGAGGCGCAGGTGGAGGTCGGGGATCAGATCGAGCAGCGCGTCGACGTACTCGTCGTCGATCAGCAGGCGCTTCTCGCCGGCGAGCACTTCCTGCACGCGCTCGTAGGCTTCGGCGGGGATGCCGCCGCCGCTGCGGAACGCGGTGACCACGAGATCTTCGAGGCCGCCGAGGATGCCGAGGAGTTGCGCGAAGGGGGCGAGGTTCGCGGAAGAGGCGCCGCGCGTGAGCACGGCCGCGTACTCGATCGGGAGAAAGTACGTCATCGTGCGCGCGTCGTGATCGACGATGTGCGCGGCGGTCATGGCGGCGAGCCATTCGCGCACGTAGCGTTCGGAGAGGCCGGACGTGCGCGCGATGTCCGCGGAGGTCGCGGGCGGAAGCGCGGCCATCACGTCGAAGAGGCCGGTGCGGTGACCGACGCTGAGCATCAGCGCGGTGAACCCGCTGTTGAGGGTGCGCGCGATGCGGGCGGCGTACACGCCCGCGCCTACCGAGTCTTCGATCATCGTCATGGCGGAAATCTAGGGACCCGCGCGGCGGCAATCAGAGTGAAAATGAGGGGAAAGGCTGAAGAAAGCGGCGGAATGTACCGTTTCGGTGACTTCGAGCTCGATCTCGACCGCTACGAGCTGCGCCGCGGGGGCGATGCGATCCGCACCGAGCCGCGCGTGCTCGAGCTGCTGCATTACCTCATCGAGCGGCGCGACCGCGTCGTGCCGAAGGAAGAGCTGCTCGATTCGTTGTGGCCGGACGTGCACGTGTCGGAGTCGGCGCTCACGTCGACAATCCGCGATGCGCGGCGCGCGCTCGGCGACGCGCCGTCAGACGCGCGCTGGATCCGCACGATCTACGGCCGCGGCTTCCGCTTCGCCGGCGACGTGCAGCAGACCAGCGCCGCGCCCGTCATCGTGCCGCACGCGCAGCGGCGTTCCATCGCCGTGCTGCCGTTCGCGGATCTGAGTCCCGCGCGCGATCAGGCGCACTTCTGCGACGGCATCGCCGAAGAGCTCATCAACACGCTGGCGCGGCTCGACGAGCTGCGCGTCATCTCGCGCGCAGCGGCGTTCGACTTTCGCGCCGACGACGATCTCCGCGTCCTCGGCGACAAGCTCGACGTGCACCACATCCTCCGCGGCAGCGTGCGCAAGGCGGACGATCGCCTGCGCATCACCGTGCACCTCGTCGACGTGCGCAACGGCCATCACGTCTGGTCGGAGAAATACGACCGGCAGACCGGCGACATCTTCGCGCTGCAGGAAGAGATCGCCGAGAACGTCGCGCGCGTGCTCCTCGGCGTGCTGACGGAACGCAACCGGAACGCGATCAAGTCGACGCCGGTGCGGCTCGACGCATACGAGTTCTATCTGAAAGGCCGCACGTATCTCAGCCAGCGGGCGCTGGAAGCGGCGATCGGCATGTTCGAGATCGGGCTCGAGTTCGATCGCGACTACGGCCCCGCGTACGCGGGACTCGCGGACGCGCTCGCGGAGATGGCGGAGCTCGACGGCGATGCGCAGCTCATCGTGCGCGCGGATGCCGCGAGCCAGCGCGCGGTCGAGCTCGCGCCGCATCTCGCGGAGTCGCACATCAGCCGCGGCCGCGTGCTCGCGCTCGAGAAGCGCTATCGCGACGCGGCGGCGGAGCTGCAGCTCGCGCTCGCGATCAGCCCCGGGTCAGCAGAGGCGCAGGAGCGCTTGCGGGCACTGGATCCGCACGTATGATGCGCCGCTGATGTCACGCCTGTTTACACCGTTCACACTCCGCTCCGTCACGTTCCGCAACCGCCTCTGGGTCTCGCCGATGTGCCAGTACTCGAGCGACGACGGCCTGCCGAACCACTGGCATCTCGTGCACCTCGGCAGCCGCGCGGTCGGCGGCGCCGGACTCGTGCTCGTCGAGGCGAGCGGCGTCTCGCCGGAAGGACGGATCACCGCGTGGGACAGCGGCATCTGGTCGGAAGAGCATGCGGATGCGTTTCGGTCGATCGTCGATTTCGTCGAAGGGAACGGCGCGGTGAGCGGCATTCAGCTCGCACACGCCGGACGCAAGGCATCGACCGATCAGCCGTGGAACGGCGGACGACTGCTCGTCGACGGACCGCATGCATGGACGCCGCTCGCGCCGAGCGCGATTCCGTTCCGTGCGAGCGATCCGCCGCCGCACGCGCTGACGCTCGCCGAGATCGACGAAGTCGTCGAGCAGTTCCGCCGCGCGACCGAGCTCGCGTTGCGCGCGGGCTTTCGCGTCGTCGAGATCCACGCGGCGCACGGCTATCTCATCCACGAATTCCTCTCGCCGCTCGCGAACCGGCGCGACGACGAGTACGGCGGCTCGCTCGAGAACCGCATGCGCTTCGCGTTGCGCGTCACGCGCGCCGTGCGCGAGGCGTGGCCGGACGAGCTGCCGCTGTTCGTGCGCATCTCCGCGAGCGATTGGGCGGAGGGCGGGTGGGATCTCGCGCAGTCGGTCGAGTTGTGCAAGCGGCTGAAGGAGCTCGGCGTCGATCTGGTCGACTGCTCGAGCGGCGGCGCGGTGGCGCACGCGAAGATCGAGATCGGGCCGGGATATCAGGTGCCGTTCGCGCGCACGATCCGCGCGGAGGCGGACATCGCCACGGGCGCGGTCGGCCTCATCACGACCGCGCATCAGGCGGAAGAGATTCTCGCGAGCGGCGCGGCGGACGCGGTGCTGCTCGCGCGGCAGATGCTGCGCGATCCTTACTTTCCGCTGCACGCTGCGAAAGAGCTCGGCGACGACGTCAGGTGGCCGGTGCAGTACGACCGCGCAAAATAGGCCGGCGCGGCACGACGCTCAAAGTTTGAGCACGAGCTTCGTCATGTCGTGCTGATTGCCGTCCGGATCGGTGCCGTAGCCGCGCTCGATCGTCGACGTGAAGCCGAGGCCTTCGAGCGTCTTCACGGCGTCCGCTTCGAGATCGGAGATCAGCATGCAGCTGACGTGGCGCAGGCCACGCTCGCGGGCGATGTTGACGAGGTGATTCACGAGCGTCGTGCCGAGGCCGTCGCCGCGGTAGGCGGGATCGAGCATCCACTTGATGCGGCCGACGAGGCGGAGCGGGCCGCCCTTGCGCAGATGCAGCGTGGCGTCGGCGACGACGTGATGGCCGTCGACGGCGAGGAGCGGGAAGACCTTCGCGTAGTCGATGCTGCGGCCCCACTCCTCGATGAGCGCGCGGTTGTCGAGGTTGTCCCACGCGAAGCGGCGGTATTCGCCGGGCATGCGGTGGAAGAAGTCGTAGAGCGCGTCGACGTCTTTGTCGGAGAAGGGACGGAGCAGCACGCGGCGGCCGTCGCGTAACGCGGCCTCCTGCGGGTAACGATGCGGCAAGGGAGACCTCCTCGCTGAAGTGTTGCCGATGCGGAAGGACAGGCGGCGCGCGCCTGTCCTTCGACGAGAACCGGACGCCTTATTTCTTGATGCCGAGGATCGCGTCTTTCGCGGCCTTGGCGATGCGGAACTTGAGCACCTTCTTCGCCGGGATCTTGATCGCGGCGCCGGTGGCCGGGTTGCGGCCGGTGCGCGCCTTGCGGTTCACGAGCACGAGCTTGCCGAGACCGGGAAGCGTGAAGCCCTTCTTCGCTTCCTTGTACGCGACCTCGCTGAGCGCCTCGAGCATGCGCACCGCGGTCTTGCGCGGCACCTCGGCTTCTTCGGCGATGTGATTGATGAGCTGCGATTTGGTCATGGGACCTGCTGCCATTGGATGATCCGTTCTCCTTTCGACGATTTGTCCGTGCGGACGAGCCGACGCAATGTAGCGGCGAACGCCGCGCGACGCAACGAGTTTTTTTGCGATTTTCGGCCGAATTTCGCGAATTTTCGTGATAGGAAGCGCGGCGCATGCTGCAACGGCTCGCGCGATTCGGTTACGTCTCCGTCGGTATCGTCTACGTCCTCGCGGGACTGCTCGCCGCCGCGGCCGCGCGCGGCATGGGCGGCTCGACCGGCGGACAGAAAGGCGCGTTCCAGTTCGTCCTCCATCAGCCGTTCGGCCGCGCGCTCCTCTTCGTCCTCGCCGCCGGTCTCCTCGGCTACGCGGCCTATCGCTTCGCGAGCGCGTTCGCGGATGCGGAGGATCGCGGCAGCGACGCGAAAGGGCTGGCGCTGCGCGCCGGCAGCGCGGGACGCGGCGCGATCTATCTCGGGATCGCGATCGAGGTCGTGCGCCTCGCGCTGCGCGGCCGCGGCGACAGCGCGGGCGGCGGCGATCAACAGACGCGCCACTGGACCGCGCGCGCAATGGACATGCCGTTCGGCCGCTGGCTCGTCGGCATTGCCGGTCTCGTCGTGATCGGCTACGCGATCTACCAGATCGCGAAGGCCGTGCGCGGAAAGCTCAGCAAGCAACTGCGCCTCGGCCAGCTCGACGCGCGCGTGCGGCGCAAGGTCGCCGCGATCTCGCGCTTCGGCATCGGCGCGCGCGGCATCGTCTTCCTCGTCGCCGGCGGCTCGCTCGTCGTCGCCGCGCTGCATCACAACCCGCACGCGGCGAAAGGAACCTCGGGCGCGCTGCAGGAGCTCGCGCATCCGCTCGGCGGGTGGCCGCTCGTCTTCGTCGGCTTCGGCCTCGTCGCGTTCGGCGTCTACTCGTTCGTCAACGCGCGCTACCGGCGGCTCTGAGGCACGAGGCGCAACAGCGACGCGCGCTTCGCGAAGACGCGCTCGCGCGAGAACGGCACGTTCCACTCGCCGCCGTTGCGCATCATGTCGAGAAAATCGTCGTAGTGCGGGCTGAACGGATTGCCGGATTGCCCGAGGGCGCCGTTGAGCGTGAAGCCGTCGACATTCGACCAGTCGAGCACGAAGCGCATGCTCGGGCCGACATGTGACGCGAACGCGCCGTCGCGATAACCGGCAAAACTCGCATTGAGGGTTGCGCCGTCGCCGGCCCGCGGGAACGGACCGCGGTCGAGACGCAGAAACCAGTCGAGCACTCTCACGCGCGACAACGGATGGCGGATGCGCAGCGTGCTCGCCTCGCCCCACGTGCGCCCGCGCGCGACCTTCGCGGCGCGTTGTATCGCACGCGCGGCGATGTCGACGATCGATTCGCGCGCTGGCGTGCGGCGATCGTCGAGGAGTGGCGAGCGCGTCGTCAGCGCTTGATCGAGCAGCGGCGCGGCGTCGTTCCAATCGCTTCCGAGCTCGTCCTCGAACACCTCGCGCGGCAGCACGCGCCACCACGTCTCGAACAGCAGCGCGGGCTTGCTGTCGACGCGCACGTTCGTGTCCCACGTCGCGAGGATGCGCGACTCGTCGTAGAGGCCCGCGCGCTTCGCTCCGGCGACGGCGAGCGAGAGCCAGCGCCGTGCGATGCCGCTGGAGAGATCGAGCTGCATCGCGTGCATGTCGTCGCGCGTGTGCTTCTCCGCGAGGAGGCCGAGTGCGCGGCCGATGCGCCACGGGTCATAGAAGCCGGGCACCGCGTACGGCCAGCGCGGCGGCACGATCTCGTTGTTGCAGCTCGCGAGGAATCCTTCCTTCGGGTTGAGGGCGTGCGGCGTTTCGCCGAGCTCGCGATAGCCGCGCCACGCGCTGCGCCGATCGCTCGCGGACTGGCGGAGAAACGAGTCGTAGTCGCGGATCGGAATCGGCGCGCCGAGCTGATAGCCGATGTTGCCCGCGCGATCGGAGTAGACCCAGTTTGCGTCGAGCGCACCGAAGCGCGTGACCGCGCGGCGGAAGTCGTCGAAGTTGCGCGCGTGCTGCAGCGCGACGCCGGCGTCCGTCATCACCGCGGGCGACGCGTCGAACCCCGCCCAGCGCAGCGACGTCTTGTCGTCGAGCATGACGCCACGCGCGCCCTGGCGCACTTCGATGACGCGCGGCTGCGCCTCCCCTTTCACGCGGATCGCCTCGCGGATCGCGGGGCCAGTTGCGCGGTCGTCGTAGTAGTCGATGAGATCGATCGAGGCGACGGTGAACGAGAACGCGATCGCGTCGTTGTGCCCCATCACCACGAACGGCCCGCCCGCGTACGTGACGCCGGCGACGTTCAGCCCTTCATCCGAATGCAGCCCCGCGAGATACCAGAGGCCGGGGATCTGATCGATGGCGAGATGCGGATCGGACGCGTGCAGCGCGGCGTGGCTCGCGGAGCGCGACGGCGCGAGCACCCACCAGTTCGACGCGCCGGTGACTTTCAAGCGCGAGACGCCGAGGAGGTCGTCGACATAGGAGGATGAGATTGTCGTCGGCGACCACGGGTGTCCCGCGTGCTCGAGGACGGACGCCGGCATGCCGAGCTTCGCGACGAGCTTCTGATACGTCTCGTCTTCGTCCATCAGCGCGTGCGAGAACCATGTTTGATAGTTGCTGATGGCGAGCGAGTCTTCGATCGACCACGCGCGCGGATGGAGGCGCAGGATCACGAACTCCGGCGGCAGAAGCTTCGCCTGCGCGACCCACGCGTTGACGCCATCCGCATAACGCTGCAAGGCGATGCGCGCGCGCGGCGAAAGCTGCGCGGCGTTCACGCGACGCGCGAAACCGATGCGCCGCTGAAAGACGTCCGTCTCGTACGCCGCTTCGCCGAAGACTTCCGCGAGCTCGCCGCGCGCGAGGCGTCGCACGAGCTCCATCTGGAAGAGCCGCTCCGACGCGTGCAGCCAGCCGATCGCGTAGTACGCATCCGCGTCCGTCTTCGCCCAAATCTGCGGAACGCCTTTCGCGTCGAACGTGATCTCCACCGGCCGCGCGACGTTCGTCGTGACGCTGCCGTCGTAGCGCGCCACCGAGCGCGCGAGCCAGCACCGGCCGCCGAACCAGAGCACGGCGACGAGCACGACGACGACGGCAACGACGCGACCGAGAACGCGAAACAACGCGCGCATCGCGCGAGTCTACGCGACGCGGAAGATCTCGCGGTGGCCGCCGACCACGAGCTCCATGTAGCCGCTCATGATCTCCTGCACTTCCGGCCGCGCGCTGTACTCGCGCATGTGCCGTTCGAAGTCCTCGAGCGACGGCGCGTCGGATTCGAGCACCACCGTCCAGTAGTTCGCGACGACGTCGATGAGCACGCGGTTGTTGCTGAAGCCGTCGTGCTGCTCCATCGACGCGAAGGTCTTCTTGAACCGTTCGGCGAGCTCTTTCGCCTTGCCGGGCTTGCACTGGAACACGTCACGAATCACGTACATCGCGAACCTCCTCGACTTCTTCGAGCCACTCCGCCGCGTCGCCGACGCGGATCGCGCCGCCTTCGACGATCACGCCGAACGCGCCGCCGCGCCACCGCGGCTGCATCGCCGCGCGCAGGCCCGGCTGCGCTTCTTCCATCTGTTCGCACGGCCGGGTCTCGCCGTAAATCCGCACGCGCGCGTCGCCGATGCGCAGCATTCTCCCGATCGTGCTTTTGTCGAAGGTGATGCCGCGCAGCATCACGTTCGCGCGGCGCGTCGACGGCGGCACGTCCACGCCGACGGCCTGCTGCGCTTCGCGCCACGCGGCCTCGTCGATGATCGTGACGTGACGCTTGCCGCCGCGATTCGCGTTGTCGCGCAGACCGCGGTCCGCGATCGCCTCGACTTCCTGCTTCGGATCCATCGGGCCGCCGCGGAAGCGCTTGAGCCACAGCGCGACGACTTCACCGGCCATCGAGCACCTCGAGCACGCCCGCGAGCGAATGCGCGAACGCATCCGGCGCCGACGCCAGCAGCGCGTCGCGATTCGGATACGTTCCCGGCACCGCCACCGAGTACACGCCGGCCGCGCGCGCCATGGCGATGTCTTCAGGGCTATCGCCGACGTACACCGCCTCTTCCGCACGCACGCCGAGTTTCTCCATCGCCAGCAGCAATCCCTCGGGATGCGGCTTCTTCGCGACGACGTCGCAGCCGAACACCGACGCGCGCACGTACGGCGTCAGCGCGTGCGCCGCGAGCTCGCGCGAGACCCGCTCGCGGCTGCCGCTCGTCACGATGCCGTTCGCGACGCCGCGTTCCGCGAGCGCCGCGAGCAGCTCGCGCGCGCCGTCGATCAGCGCGACCTCTTCGCACGCGAAGTGCTCGAGCCATTGTGCGTCGGCGTCGCGCCAGTGCTCCTCGTCGAGCCCGACCTCGCGAAACGTGTGGTACCAGTTCGGCGAATACGTGCGCGCGTACGTCTCGCGATCGAACGCGATGCCGTACGACGCGAAGAGCCGCACGTAGCAACGGAAGCTCGCCTCCGCCGTGTCGGCGAGCGTTCCGTCCCAGTCGAAGAAAACCGCGCGGACCATGGCCGCGATGTTAGCCGCTTTCGCTACCAGATCAGGCGCAATCCGAGCTGCATCTGGCGCGGATCGCCCACGCCGCTCTGCACCGTGCCGTCGAAGTTGAAGATGAGGTTCGTGACCTCGGGGCGCCGGAGATTCTTGCTATTGAAGAGATTGAAGACGTCGAGCGCCGGCTCGACCGTGAGGCCGTTCACGACGAACGGTTTCGACAGGCGCAGATCGAGCGACGAGTACTGATTGTCCTTGCGCCCGAGGTTGCGCTTCGTGACAGAGCCGTCGGGATTGATGCGGTCCTGCGGCGTCGCGGCGTCCGTGCCGTCCGCCTTGATCGACTTCGGCTGCGCGGAGCGGTACGAGTAGCGCAGGTTGAGATCGACGCCGTGCGGCGCGTTCCACAGCAGCCACGAGTTCACGCGGTGGCGCTGGTCGCGATCGGAGTAGCTGTACTCCGCGTCGAGATCGGTGACCTTCGCATAGCGGAACGAGAACGGGTCGCGCTCGTTGTCGTCGTCGGAGAGGTCTTTCGAATACGTGTAGTACGCCTGGAACTGCAGGTTGTGCGACGGGCGCTTCGTGACGCCGAGCGTCCAGCCGCGATAGAGGCTCTTCGCCGTCGACTCGACGACCGTCAGCGTGTTGATGCCGTTCGCGCCGGCGGGATCGAGCCCCGTGCTCCACGGCGACCCGAGAAGCGGATCGTTGCGGTTCACGAAGCGCGTGATGTGATCGCCCTTCGCGTAGTTGTACTTGATTAGGAACGCGTAGTCCTTGATGAGCTCCTGCTCCCAGCCGAGCGCGTACGACGTCGTGCGCGGGTTCTGGAAGTTTTTGTCGAACACGAAGACGTCGGGCAGGAACGGCGCGCCGATCTGATCGGCGGGGATGAGGTTCGGATACGCGGGCACGGGACCGAGCACGCCCGTCAGCGCGGAGTTGCGGAAGATCGACTGCCCGCGGCTGCCGTTCGTCGAACGCGACGACGCGAGCGTGAGACCGGGAACGCGTCCGTAGAAGATGCCCGCGCTGCCGCGCAGCACCTTCTTGCCGTCGCCGCCGGGATTCCACGAGAAGCCGAGGCGCGGCTGCCACATGCTGTAGTCGGACGGGATCGTGCCGTCGGACGGGAACTCCTGACCGTTGCGCGTCTGGCCGATGAACTTCGTGTAGAAGACCTGCGACGGCGGCGTGATCGGATCGGGCTCGATCTCCGCTTCCCAGCGCAGTCCGTACTGGACGTTGAGATTCGGCGTGGCCTGCCACGAGTCCTGCACGAACACCGCGGGCTCGGTCTGCGGAATGCTCTGCGTGCCCGCGTCTTCGACGGAGAGGCCACCGACGCCGGCCTGCTGCAGATAGAGGAGCACGGGACCGGTGATGTCGGCGCCGGTCGGGCATGTCCCCGTCTGCGACGAGCTGCCGTCGGAGCATTCGACGTAGTGCGGATTCGCGAGGTAGTTGAGGAAGCCGTCGGTGGAACTGAAGATGTAGCGGCCGTTCGCGAAGCCGACGAACGTCTGCACGGAGTTCACGCGGTTGTACTCGGCGCCGACTTTGATCGAGTGCGCGCCGCGCAGGAACGACACGTTGTCGTTGAGCTGCACGCGCGTGTCGTAATACTTCACCGGGATGAAGAACGGCTCGCCGAAGCGATAGCTGTTCGCGAAGTCGAACGCGGTGTCGGGCAGCGGCCGATTCTGGCCGTTGATGTCGGGACCTTCGTACGTGCGCGGACGGTCTTCGCGCGCGTACTGGAAGCGCATCTCGTTGAGCAGGTTGCTGCTGAGAGTCGAGATGATCGAGCCGGTGCCGGCGTTCGAGCGGTCCTTCTCGGTCGCGTTCGCGCTGCGGCCCCACGAGTCGACGTCGAACGTGCCGTTCTTCTGCTCGGACCACGTGTAGTTGTAGCGCCCCGTGACGATCGTGCGCTGGCCGAGGTTCCAGTCGACTTTGCCGAGGAACACGCGCGCGTCGTTGGTGCGATCGATGGGAAGGTTCTCGCCGGATGAGCCGAGCGACGCGAGCGCGGCCACGACGCGCGGATCGATGCGCGAGGCGTCGGTCTGCTTCGTGGAGCTCGCCTTCTGCACATCGAGCGCGGTGAAGTAGAAGACCTTGTCGCGCACGATCGGGCCGCCGAGCGTGAAGCCGGTCTGGTATTGCTTCGAATCGAACTTCGGCGATTCCGTGCCGTCGGGATTCTTCGGGTTCGACGACAGCGCGTCGTTCTTGAGCACGAAGTGCGCGGTGCCGGACATGTCGTTCGTGCCCGACTTCGTGATGACGTTCACGAAGCCCGACTGCGAGCGGCCGAACTCCGCGTTCGCGCCGTCGGCGACGACGACGAGCTCTTTCACGGCGTCGAGGTTGAACGTGAACGCCGGACGCTGGCCGCCGCGCTGCTCGCCGAAGAACGGGTTGTTGAAGTCGGCGCCGTCGACGGAGACGTTGTTGGAGATGCCTTTCTGCCCGTTGATGGACAGCTCGTCGCCGTCCGGCCCCTGCACGATCGTGACGCCCGGCGTGAGCTTCGTCAGCTCGAGGAAGTTGCGGCCGTTGTTCGGCAGATTGGAGACCGCGTCTTCGTCGATGCGCGTCGCGCCTTCCGTGCGCGCGGTCTCGATCAGCGGCGCTTCCGCCGTCACGACGAGCTCCTCGGCCACCGCGGCCTGCGCGAGCTTGAAGTTCGCGGTGAGCGTCTGCCCGAGGCCGAGGTCGAGGCCCTTGCGCACCTGCGTCGCGAAGCCGCTGAGCGAGGCGCGCACCTCGTACGGACCGAGCGGCAGCAGCACGCCGCGGTAGCGGCCCGCGGAGTCGGTCTGGATGGTTTGCTCGTAGTTCGTGGCGACGTCGTGCAGCACGACCGTCACGCCCGGCAGCACGCCGCCCGACGCGTCGGTGACGACACCCTCGATGACGCCGGTGGTGGCTTGCGACTGGGCGAAGAGAACGAGAGGAAGAAACGCCAGGACGAGAGCGAGCACCGACCGGAGAAGGGACGAACGGCGCATGGGGCCTCCTTATCCGCGAACGAACCGTATTGGACTTGTGCGTTCACGATAGGCCGGGGGCCGGAAAACGTCAAACGATCGCGTGTCAAGAATCCGGTTGCGCAACGGCCCGGCAAGTGCTAAATTTTCAGCAGTGCTAAAAAATCAACACACGGAGACCGGAATGCAACGACCTACGGGACAACTGAGCCGGCGCGAGCGCGAGATGATGGACATCGTCTTTCGCAGCGGCCGCGCGACCGCCGGCGAAGTGCAGGAAGCGATGCAGGATGCGCCGACGTATTCGGCCGTGCGCGCGACGCTGCGCATCCTCGAACAGAAAGGGCTGCTGCGTCACGAGACGGACGGCAATCGCTACGTCTACCGGCCGGCGGTGAACCGCGATCGCGAACGGCGCGGCGCGCTGCACCATCTGCTGGACACGTTCTTCGACGGCTCGATCGCGAACGTCGTGGCCACGCTGCTGGAGAAGCCGGGAAAGAAGCTCGACGACGACGAACTGCAGCGCATCGAACGCCTCATCGCTGACGCACGAAAGGAAGGCCGCTGATGATCCGCATGCTGATCGAAGTGACGCTGCTGGCCGGCATCGGACGGCTGGTGATGCTGGCGATGCCGCGGGCGTCGGCCGCGCTGCGCGCGGCGATCGCCATCGCCACGCTGGCGGGCATGCTCGTGATTCCGCTGGTGAACGCGGCGGACGTAACGTGGCGTCTGCCGCTGCGCAACGCGCCGGTCGCGACCGTGATGGTTGATCGTTCGCCGACGGAAGCACCGGTTGCGCAGGTTGCGCCGGTTGCGCAGACGGTGCAGGCTGCGCCGCCAATGACGCTCGCGACGCGCGAGGCGGAGCCGCTGCCCGCCCCACCGCGCAACTGGCTGTTGTGGATTGCAGTGGTCGTCGCGGGATGCGCGCTGCTGCACGTCGCGTTCGGCGCGATCGCGGTGTCGGCACTTGCACGATCCGCCGATGTCGTGGACGAGCCGCTCGTCGTCGATGCCGTCGCACGCGCCGCGCGTCTGCTAGGGATTCGACGCGCGATTCGCGTCGTGGCCAGCGATCGCGTGCCGCTGCCGTCGTTGTGGGGCTTCCGCAAACCGGTGCTGCTGTTGCCGCGCGTGGCGCTGGCGTGGCCGGCCGAGCGACTCGAGGCGGTGCTCCTGCACGAGCTCGCGCACGCGAAGCGTCACGACGTCGCGGCGCTGCTGTTCGCGCGTGTCGTGCGGTCGCTCTTCTGGTTCCATCCACTGGCGTGGTCGCTCGAACGCGCGGCGCGCCGCGACTGCGAGCGCGCGTGCGACGATCTCGTGCTGCGCAGCGGCTGCGCGGCGTCGGCGTACGCGGATCATCTGCTCGCGATCGCGCGCACGCTGCAACTCGCCGACGGACTCTCCGCGGCGGTGGCGATGTCGCGGCCGTCCGAGCTCGGCGAGCGCGTCGCGGCGATCCTTCAGCCGCAACGCAGCCGCAAGTCGATCTCGTGGCGGACGTGGACCGCCGTCGCCGCGATGACGTGCGCGCTCGCCATTCCGCTCGCGACGGTGCAACTCGTCGCGAAACCGGCGCCCACGCGGCAAGTCACGGCCACGCAAACGCGGTGGAGCATCGAAACCGTGCTCGATCGGACGGACGACGCGCGCACCGCGTTCCGCGAAGCCCGCTATGCCGACGCGATCCGCTTGTATCGAGAGGTGCTCGCGGCGCAGCCGGACGACGCCACGACGCGCTACAACCTCGCCTGCGCGTACGCGCGCCACGGCGACCGGCAGCTCGCGCTCGCAACGCTGCGCGACGCCGTCTACTCCGGCTACACCAACGCGGAGCACATGCTCGCCGACGACGATCTCGCATCCATTCGCGGCTCCGAGATGGACGCGCTCGCGGCGCTGGCGCCGGAGCTCGTGCTCTCCGATCGCGGCGGCTGGGCCGCGGCCGCGCGGCGCTACGAGGTCTTCGCGAACCGTCATCCCGAACTTCCGCGCGCGTGGTTCAACCTCGGATTCGCATTGGTCCGCTCCGGCGAAGAGCGCCGGGCCATCGATGCCTTCACGCGCGTCCGCAACATGGGCTATCGCCGCCCGACCGCTGCCTACAACATCGGCTGCGCGTTCGCGAAACTCGGCGATTCCTCCAGCGCGCTGCAGTGGCTGCATCGCGCGGAGGACGAAGGCTTCGACGTCGGCGCGCAGGCGGCGATGGATGACGACGTCGACACGCTTCGCACCGATCCGTGGCTCGCGTCGCTCATCACCGCGCGACGGGCGAAACTCGAGAAGAAGCACGACAAGGAGAAGAGCGAGAAGGACAAAGAGAAGGAGAAGTCAGAGTGATCGCGGCGCTTCTTCTCGCCGCGACGCTTTCGATCGGCGATCCCGCGCCGCCGCTCACCGTCAACGCGTGGCTGCAGCAGCGGCAGCCGTCGGTCGTGCGTCAGGGAAAGGTGAGCGTCGTCGAATTCTGGGCGACGTGGTGCGGCCCGTGCGTCGCGAACATCGCGCACCTCACCGCGCTGCAGAAGAAATACGCGGCGCAGGGGTTGGTCGTGATCGGCGCGACCAGTCCGGACGCGTGGGGCAACGATCGCCACGCGGTCGAGGCGATCATCGCCGCGAAGGGCAAGGCGTTCGACTACGCGGTGGCGTGGCTGCCGCCGAACGGCGGCAAAGAAGACGGCATCCATCGCAATCCGTGGTTCCGCGCCGCCGGCGTCGCGTGGCTGCCGTGTGCGTTCGTCATCGATCGCCGCGGACGCCTGGCGTTCATCGGCGATCCGATGATGCTCGACGACATCCTGCCGGCGATCCTCGACGGCCGCTGGGATCTCGCCGCCGCGCGTCGCAGTGAAGAGTCGTCGCGCAAGGCACGCGGCTTCGTCGCCGGCATGCAGACCGCGATCGACGCCGGCGATGCCGCGAAGGCGCTGCGGCTCGCCCGTTCCGCGCTCGCCGCGGGATCCGACGATCCGCGAACGCTGCTGCTCGTGGCCTCGACGATGTCGGACGAGAAGCACGCCCCGTCGCGTGCGAGCCTCGACGTCGCGCTGCAGGCCGCCGAGCGCGCGGTGGCGCTGACGAAGTCGCAGTCGTCCGGCATGCTCGACGCGCTCGCGCACGTGTTGTTCGTGCGCGGCGACGTGCGCAAAGCGATCGACGCCGAGTCGCGTGCAATCGCGCTCTCCGAAGGCGCCATGCGCGAGGCGCAGCGCGCGAACCTCGCGAAGTACCGCGCGGCAACGCGTTCGTAGCCAACAGATCGGGCGGCCGTCGCCGGCCGCCCGATCCGATCACGGCGGCCTGAACGGCGCGAGTCTTGAAGTTCATGTCCGGCATGAACTGGCTGGTCTGGCTCGGTCTCGCTGTCGTCGTCGCCGCAATTGCGGCAGTCTCGGGCATCAAGCCCAAAGGAACGCGCCCGGTCGCTCACACGCGGATGATGGGCATGGGACGCATCCTGCTGCTCATCATCGTGGTGATCTTCGCGTATCTCGCATTCCGCGCGCGCGGCGGCTGAGCAGTCGCAGACCGCGATTCATCTTGCGATGCTTCGACGAACAAATCGGGCGGCCTTGCGGCCGCCCGATTTCGTTGACAGCGTTAACGAACCTTACTGCTCGTCGTCGAAGTCCGCCAGCGACAGAGCATCCTCTTCTTCGGTCTCGCGCTGCAGCAGGTCCTCGAGCGAGGGCTGCGCGGGCGCTTCGTCCTTTTCGAGGTAGACGTCGCGGTAGGTCGGCATGCCGGTGCCTGCCGGGATGAGGCGGCCGACGATGACGTTTTCCTTGAGGCCGCGCAGGTAGTCGACACGGCCGGCGATGGCCGCTTCCGTGAGGACGCGCGTGGTCTCCTGGAACGACGCCGCGGAGATGAACGACTCGGTCGAGAGCGAGGCCTTAGTGATGCCGAGGAGGAGAGGCACGCCGTCGGCCGGTTCGCCGCCGCGGGCCATGACCTTCTCGTTCTCTTCCATGAAGCGGAAGCGATCGACCTGCTCGTCGACGAGGAAGTCCGTATCGCCGACGCGCGTCACGCGCACCGACCGCAGCATCTGACGGCAGATGACCTCGATGTGCTTGTCGTTGATCGCGACCGACTGCGAGCGGTAGACCTCCTGGATCTTGTCGACCAGGTAGCGCTGCAGCTCCTTGATGCCGAGGACCGCGAGGACGTCGTGCGGATCGATCGGACCGTCGATGAGCGGATCGCCGGCGCGCACGCGCTCGGTCTCCTGCACGTTGACGTGCACGGAGCGGGGAACGCTGTACTCGTGGCGCGTGCCTTCGTCGGTCTCGACGATGATGCGGCGCATGCCTTTGACGATGGCGCCGTGATGCACGGTTCCGTCGACCTCGGTGATGACCGCTTTGTCGCGCGGATGGCGAGCCTCGAAGAGCTCGACGACGCGCGGCAGACCGCCGGTGATGTCCTTGGTCTTGGTCGTGGCACGCGGGATCTTCGCGAGGATGTCACCCGGATGCACTTCCTGGCCGTTGTGCACCATGACGTGGGCGCCGGTCGGGAGCAGGTACTTGCGCTCTTCGCCTTTGCCCGCTTTGATGATGAGGGTCGGCGTGCGCTTCTCGGCCGTCGACGATTCGACGATGACCATCTGCGTGAGACCGGTGACTTTGTCGGTCTCTTCGCGGACGTTCTCGCCTTCGACGATGTCCTTGAAGGTGGCCTTGCCGCCGAGCTCCGTGAGCACGGCGGAGGTGAACGGATCCCATTCCACGAGCGGCTGACCGGCTTCGACGTGCTGGCCGTCGTTGACCTTCAGCGTCGAGCCGTAGACGAGCGCGTAACGCTCCTTCTCGCGCGCACCGGCCGCCTCGTCGGTGACCGCCGCCTTCTTGGAACGCTTGGTCGGCGTGTCCTCGAGGATGAGCAGCTTGCCGTTGCGGTTGATGACGACGAGATCGCCGTTCTTGTTCGTGACCGTGGTGACGTTGACGAGCTGCACGCGGCCCGGCGAGGTCGCCTCATGCTTCGACTGCTCCGACACGCGCGAGGCCGTACCACCGACGTGGAACGTACGCATCGTGAGCTGCGTGCCCGGCTCGCCGATCGACTCGGCGGCGATGACGCCGACCGCTTCGCCGATCTCGACGAGCTTGCCGCTGGCGAGGTTGCGGCCGTAGCAGCGGCGGCAGACGCCGCGGCGCGTTTCGCACGTGAGCACCGAACGGATCTTCACCTGCTCGATGCCCGCTTCCTGAATCGCGTTGGCGAGGTCCTCGGTGATCTCATCGTTCTGCGCCACGAGCTGGTCGCCGGTGAGCGGATCGTAGACGTCTTCCTGCGACACGCGGCCGACGATGCGGTCGCGCAGCGGCTCGAGAATGTCGCCGCCTTCCATGATCGGGGTGACCACGATGCCGTCGAACGTCTGGCAGTCCTGCTCGGTGACGATGACGTCCTGCGCGACGTCGACGAGACGGCGCGTGAGGTAGCCCGAGTCGGCGGTCTTGAGCGCCGTATCGGCGAGACCCTTGCGCGCGCCGTGCGTGGAGATGAAGTACTGCAGCACCGACAGACCCTCGCGGAAGTTCGCGGTGATCGGGTGCTCGATGACTTCACCGGACGGCTTCGACATCAGGCCGCGCATGCCGGCGAGCTGGCGAACCTGCTCTTTGGAACCGCGGGCGCCGGAGTCGGCCATCATGAAGATCGGGTTGAACTCGCCGCTGGCCGCTTCGACGCGGCGCATGTCGGCGAACATCTCGTCGGACACCTGCTCGGTGGCGCGGTGCCAGATGTCGATGATCTTGTTGTGACGCTCGCCGTGCGTGATCGCGCCGTCGAGACGCTGGCGCTCGACCTCGAGCACCGCTTTACGCGCGTTCTCGACGATGTCCTGCTTGCGCGCCGGGATGACCATGTCGTCGACGCCGATGGAGACGCCGGCCTTCGTCGCGTAGAGGAAGCCGAGGTCCTTGAGACTGTCGAGCATGCGCACGGTGAGATCGTTGCCGTAGTTGATGAAGCAGTAGTTCACCAGCTCCTGCAGACCCTTCTTCTTGAGCAGGCCGTTGATGAACGGGATCTCTTCCGGCACGTGCATGTTGAAGATGACGCGGCCGACGGTGGTCTCGACGAGCTTGCGATCGAGCTCGATGATCTCGGCGTGCACGACGTCCTGGTCGTTGAACTGCTTGGTGAGATCCATGAAGCGGCCGCTGAGGCGGACGCGGATCGGCGTGAGCAGCTCGACCTCGCCGGACTGCAGCGCGATCATGACTTCGTCGTAGCCGCCGAAGACTTTGCCTTCACCCTTCGCGCCGGCCTTCGCCTTCGTGAGGTAGTAGCAGCCGAGGACGAGGTCCTGCGACGGCACCGCGAGCGGCTTGCCGTGCGCGGGCGAGAGGACGTTGTTCGACGCGAGCATCAGCACCTGCGACTCGACCTGTGCTTTGGGCGAGAGCGGCACGTGCACGGCCATCTGGTCGCCGTCGAAGTCGGCGTTGAACGCCGTGCAGACGAGCGGGTGGATCTTGATGGCCTTGCCTTCGACGAGGACCGGCTCGAAGGCCTGGATGCCGAGGCGGTGGAGCGTCGGCGCGCGGTTGAGGAGCACCGGGTGCTCTTTGATCACGCTCTCGAGCGCGTCCCACACTTCGTTGGTCTGCAGCTCGACGAGCTCCTTGGCGGCCTTGATCGTGCCGACGAGGCCCTGCTGTTCGAGCTTGTGGTAGATGAACGGCTTGAAGAGCTCGAGCGCCATCTTCTTCGGAAGACCGCACTGGTGCAGCTTGAGCTCGGGGCCGACCACGATGACCGAGCGGCCCGAGTAGTCAACACGTTTACCAAGCAGGTTCTGACGGAAGCGTCCCTGCTTGCCCTTGAGCGTGTCGGAGAGCGACTTGAGCGGGCGGTTGTTCGAGCCCTTGAGCACGCGGCCGCGGCGGCCGTTGTCGAAGAGCGCGTCGACCGCTTCCTGGAGCATGCGCTTCTCGTTGCGCACGATGACGTCCGGCGCGCGGAGCTCGAGCAGCTTCTTGAGGCGGTTGTTGCGGTTGATGACGCGGCGATAGAGGTCGTTGAGATCCGACGTCGCGAAACGGCCGCCGTCGAGAGGCACGAGCGGACGCAGCTCGGGCGGGATGACCGGGATCACGTCGAGGATCATCCAGTCCGGACGATGGCCCGACTTGCGGAACGCATCGACGACCTTCAGCCGCTTGGCCGCCTTCAGCTTTTTGATCTGCGAGGTCTCGGTGCGCATGATCAGGCGCAGCTCGTCGCTGAGCTCCTCGACCGTGACGCGGCGCAGCAGCTCCTTGATCGCCTCGGCGCCCATCTTCGCGACGAACACGTCGCCGTACTGGCCGCGCAGTTCGCGGTAGCGCTCTTCGGTGAGGAGCTCTTTCTCTTCGATGACGCCGGAGAGATCACCCGGATCGATCACGACGTACGACTCGAAGTAGAGGATGCGCTCGAGGTCGCGCAGCGAGATATCGAGCAGATGGCCGATGCGCGACGGCAGGCCCTTGAAGAACCAGACGTGCGACACCGGCGAGGCCAGCTCGATGTGACCCATGCGCTCGCGGCGCACTTTCGATTTCGTGACTTCGACACCGCATTTGTCGCAGATGACGCCGCGGTGCTTCATGCGCTTGTACTTGCCGCAGAGGCATTCCCAGTCGGTGATCGGACCGAAGATCTTCGCGCAGAAGAGACCATCGCGCTCCGGCTTGAAGGTACGGTAGTTGATCGTCTCCGGCTTGGTGACTTCACCGTACGACCACGACCGGATCTTCTCCGGAGATGCGAGGCTGATCTTGATGGCGTTGAAATCGTTGATCGCCTGCTGTCTTGCCGGTTGAAACAGTGCGTTGAAACTTTCCAATTTGCGCCTCCCCTTTTGGTCAGGAGCGATGTTCAGGAGCGATTCGTAATCAGTTGTCCGTCGTCGTCGGGTGCGGGAAATTCAGCTTGACGTCACTTCCGAAGCACTCCCAGCACGGCGCTTCCCATTCGGTATCGCCGCTGTGGAAGTGCACAGTCATGCGGATGGCGCCCATGCCGTGACAAGCACGGCACGAGGCGTTGGGCATCCGCGACAGCGTCATCGTCCTGCGTCCCATGAAGTCACCTATTCCTTCAACAGCTCGACGTCGAGACAGAGCGACTGCAGCTCGCGGACGAGCACGTTGAACGACTCCGGCAGACCCGGATCATCCGGCACCTCACCCTTGACGATGGCCTCGTAAATCTTCGAACGTCCTTCGACGTCGTCCGACTTGACGGTGAGCAGCTCCTGCAGCGTGTACGCGGCGCCGTACGCCTCGAGAGCCCAGACTTCCATCTCTCCGAAGCGCTGGCCGCCGAACTGCGCCTTGCCGCCGAGGGGCTGCTGCGTGATGAGCGAATAGGGTCCGATCGAACGCGCGTGAATCTTGTCGTCGACCAGGTGCGAGAGCTTGAGCATGTAGATGTAGCCGACGCACACCTTCTGTTCGAAGGGCTCGCCGGTCATACCGTCGAAGAGCTGCGTCTTGCCGTCGGACGGCAGACCCGCGGCATGCAGCTGCGCCTTGATCTCGCCTTCGGTCGCGCCGTCGAACACCGGCGTCGAGAAGTGGAGACCGAGACTGCGCGCGGCCCAGCCGAGGTGCGTCTCGAGGATCTGGCCGACGTTCATGCGCGACGGAACGCCGAGCGGGTTGAGCACGATCTCCATCGGCGTACCGTCCGGCATGTACGGCATGTCTTCTTCGGGGAGGATGCGCGAGATGACGCCCTTGTTGCCGTGGCGTCCGGCCATCTTGTCGCCGACGGAAAGCTTGCGCTTCATGGCGACGTAGACCTTGATCATCTTGATCACGCCCGGCGGGAGCTCATCGCCCTTCTGGAGGTCTTCACGACGCTCCTCGGCTTTCTGCTCCAGCACGCGGATGCGGTTCTCGGCGCGCTCGACGAACATGCGCACGGTCTCGCGCGTGTCCTCGTCCACCGGCAGCGCGAGGAGCTCGCGGCGCGAGAGACGGTTCACGGTGTCGCGGTCGGCCGCTTCGCCCTTGCGGACGAGCACGTCGCCGGTCTTGAAGTCGACCACGTCGCGCTGCAGCTTCTTCTCCGCGAGCACTTCGGAGATCTTCTTGTTGCGGGCGTCGGTGATGATGCGGATCTCGTCCTGGATGTTGCGATTCATCCGTTCGATCTCGCCCTCTTCGATCGCCTTCGCGCGGAGGTCCTTGTCGACGCCCTTGCGCGAGAAGATCTTCACGTCGACGACCGTGCCTTCGATGCCCGGCGGCGTCTTGAGCGAAGCGTCGCGCACGTCGCCGGCCTTCTCGCCGAAGATCGCGCGGAGGAGCTTCTCTTCCGGCGTCAGCTGGGTCTCGCCCTTCGGCGTGACTTTGCCGACCAGGATGTCGCCCTGCTTGACGGTCGCGCCGATGCGGATGATGCCGCTCTCGTCGAGATCGCGCAGCGCGGACTCGCTGACGTTCGGGATGTCGCGCGTGATTTCCTCGGGACCGAGCTTCGTGTCGCGCGCTTCGATCTCGAACTCCTCGATGTGGATCGAGGTGTAATAGTCCTCACGGACGAGCTTCTCGGACACGAGGATCGCGTCTTCGAAGTTGTTGCCGCGCCACGGCATGAACGCGACGAGGATGTTGCGGCCGAGCGCGAGCTCGCCGGCGTCCGTGCACGGACCGTCGGCGAGAACCTGGCCCTTGCGGACGCGCTGGCCTTCACGCACGACCGGCTTCTGCGCGATGCAGGTGTTCTGGTTCGAGCGCTTGAACTTGATGAGCTGATAGATGTCGGCGCCGAATTCCTTCGTCTCGCCGGTCTCCTGGTCTTCCGCTTCGACGCGCACGATGATGCGGTTGGAGTCGACGAGGTCGACCACACCGCCGCGCTTGCACTGCACGACGGCGCCGGAGTCCTTCGCCACGACATTCTCCATGCCGGTGCCGACGAGCGGCGACTCGGTGCGGAGCAGAGGCACGGACTGGCGCTGCATGTTCGCGCCCATGAGCGCGCGGTTCGCGTCGTCGTTCTCGAGGAACGGCACGAGCGAGGCCGCGACGGAGACGAGCTGCTTGGGCGAGACGTCGATGAAGTCGACCTTCTCGCGCTCGATCGAGACGAACTCGCCCGACTGCCGCGCGATCACGCGGTCGTGCACGAGGTTGCCGTCGTCGTCGAGCATCACGTTCGCCTGCGCGATCGTGTAGCGCTCTTCATCCCATGCGGAAAGATAGAAGGCGTACGGTTCCGCCTCGGCGGCCTGCAGCATCTGCTTCTTGCTGCCCTTGCCTCCGGCGAGCGCCGCGTTCTCTTTCGCGATGCGGTTGTTTTCCTTCTGCAGCTCGCGCTTCTCGACGATCTGGCCGAGCGTGAAGCTCGTGTCGCCGGTCTTCACGACGCGGTAGTGGTCGTGGACGCGGCCGTCCTGCACCTTCTTGTACGGCGACTCGATGAAGCCGTACTCGTTGATGCGCGCGTAGCACGCGAGCGACGAGATGAGGCCGATGTTCGGACCTTCCGGCGTCTCGATCGGGCAGATGCGGCCGTAGTGCGTCGGATGGACGTCGCGCACTTCGAACCCGGCGCGCTCGCGGGAGAGACCGCCCGGTCCGAGCGCGGAGAGACGCCGCTTGTGCGTGACTTCCGAGAGCGGGTTCGTCTGATCCATGAACTGCGAGAGCTGCGACGAACCGAAGAACTCCTTGATGGCCGCGATGACCGGCTTGGAGTTGATCAGGTCGTGCGGCATCGCCGAGTCGATGTCCTGATGGACCGACATCTTCTCTTTGATCGCGCGCTCCATGCGCACGAGGCCGATGCGGAACTGATTCTCGAGCAGCTCGCCCACCGCGCGCACGCGGCGGTTGCCGAGGTTGTCGATGTCGTCGACGCGGCCAACGTCCTTGCGCAGGCGCAGGAGGTAGTTGATGACGACGTAGAAGTCGTCCGGCGTCATCGTCTTCTGCGTGACCGGCGAGTTGAGGTCGAGCTTGATGTTGAACTTGAAGCGGCCCACGCGCGAGAAGTCGTACTTGCGGGCGTCGAAGAACATGCCTTCGAAGAGCGCCTTCGCCGACTCGAGCGTCGGAGGATCGCCCGGGCGCATGCGGCGGTAGATCTCGATGATCGCCGCCTCGAACTGCTTCGAGGTGTCCTTGCGGACCGTGTTGAGCAGGATGTCGGAGACGAGGTCCCACTCGGGGAACATGACTTCGACTTCCTTGACCTCGTGACCGCGGAGCACTTCCGCCCAGTCGGCCGGAACCGCTTCACCCGCCTCGAAGAGCACTTCGCCGCTGTTGACGTCGACGACGTCGCCGAGGAACGCGGCCTTGTCGAGCGCGTTGTACTCGATCTTGACGCTGGCCTCGTTGTTCTTCGTCAGCGCGTCGGCCATCTTCTGGTCGAGCTTGATGCCGGCGAAGACGGTTCTCACTGCACGACGGCCGCGGATCGAGTGGCGCTCCTTCGCTTCTTCCTGATCGAGGACGCGGCGGTCGAACGAGAGCTCGGCGCCGCTGTTGCTGAGGCGCACCTTGATCGGCGTGTAGAACTGGCGAAGGATCTCTTCGTCGGTCGTGAGGCCGAGGGCGCGGAGGAAGACCGAGCCGAGGAACTTGCGCTTGCGGTCGATGCGGACGTAGAGGATGTTCTTCTGGTCGTACTCGAACTCTACCCACGAGCCGCGGTACGGGATGATCTTCGCGAGGAACGTGTGCGCCGACTCCTTCGTAAAGAAGACGCCGGGGGAGCGATGGAGCTGCGAGACGATGACGCGCTCGGTGCCGTTGATGATGAACGTACCGTTGTCCGTCATCAGCGGGATGTCACCGAAGAAGACTTCCTCTTCCTTCGCGTCGCGCATGTGCTTGACGCCGGTGTCCGGATCCTTGTCGTAGACGAAGAGGCGGAAGGTGACCTTCAGCGGCACGCTGTAGGTCATGCCGCGCTCCTGGCACTCTTCGACCGAGTACTTCATCTGCAGGTCGACGGGGTTGCCGCAGATGTCGCAGACTTCGACGCGGTTCTTGTTGATGACGCCGCAGCTGGGGCAGTTGACGGTCTCTTCGTGCGGGTGATCGGTGATGATCTTCGAGCCGCAGTTCGCGCAGCTCATGCGCAGGTGCTCGAGGCCTTTGAGCTGGCCGCACTTGCACTCCCAGTTACCGATCGAGTAGCGCACGAAGTCGAGCGAGCACGTTTCCCGGAAATCGCTGAAGGGGAACACGCTCGTGAAGACCGACTGCAGCCCGGTGTCCTCGCGCTCCTCGGGGAGGAGGTTCATCTGGAGGAACCGTTCGTACGACTTGCGCTGCACGTCGATCAGGTTCGGCAGCGCCATGTAACTCCGGATTTTGGAGAAATCGTGGCGAACCGGCTCCTGTTTCGGCATGGCTCCGTTCATTCGGTGTGACTCCTTTGGTATTCGCGTCAGGCGAGGCCTCTTTGCAGGCTACGCAAAGAGGAGTACGCGATGGTGAGCCATGTGGAGAAGGCCGCTCCCCCCTTCTCCGGCTCAGGAGGACTTCGCAAAAACGCCTGTTCCGGGCGATGCACGAACATCGCCCGGAACAGTCAAAACGAACCGATTTACTTGACCGTGACCTTCGCGCCGGCCTCTTCGAAGACCTTCTTGATCTTCTCGGCCTCTTCCTTGGACACGCCTTCCTTGACGGTCTGCGGCGCGCCCTCGACGAGGTCCTTCGCTTCCTTCAGGCCGAGCGAGGTAACCTCGCGGACAGCCTTGATGACGTTGATCTTCTTGTCGCCGACATCCGAGAGGACGACGGTGAACTCGGTCTGCTCTTCGGCCGGAGCCGCGGCCGCAGCCGCGCCACCGCCGGCGGCCGGAGCCGCGGCAACCGCCGCAGCGGCGGCGGACACGCCGAAGCGATCCTCGAGCGCCTTGACGAGGTTCGCCAGGTCGAGAACCGTCATCGACTCAATCTGCTTCACGAAATCATCGGTAGAAATAGCCATTTCAAGCCTCCAAAAGTTTCTAACTGTTCAGCAATTCCCAGCGGGCCGTGGCCCGCGCCAATCGAACGTGTGTCATGCGCCGGCTTCGGACGACTCTCCGCCGCCCTTCTGCTTCGCGATCTGATCGAGAACCACCGCGAAGTTCCGCAGCGTGCCGTTGAGCACGACCGCGAGTCCGCGCAGCGGATGCTGCATGAGATAGAGCAGCTTCGAGATGAGCTCTTCGCGCGAGGGAAGGTTGGCGATGTTCTGAATCTCGGCCGCCGGAACCACCTGGCCGCCGAGCATCGCGCCCTTGAACTGCACGGTCGGAACGTCTTTCGCGAACTTCGTGAGCACCTTCGCCAACGCCACCGCGTCGGTCGCGTTGTACGCGACGGCGGTCTCGCCCGTGAACTGCTCCTTGAGCTGCGTCAGCGGCGAGTCCTTCACCGCGATCAGCGCGAGGGTGTTCTTGACGACGACGTAGCTCGAGCCCGAGTCGCGAACCTGCTTGCGCAGTTCCGTGACCTGCGGGACGGTGATGCCCTTGAACGAGATCAGGAACGCGTTGGTCGCCTGGCCGATGCCTTCGGAGAATTCGGAGATCGCTGCTGCTTTCTGGTCGCGATTCATGCTGTCTCCTTACTCCGCCTTCGCCTCGGCGATGGCCGTGTCGATCTCGACCGAGGGGCTCATCGTGGACGAGATGTAGATCGAGCGGACGTACTTGCCCTTCGCCGCCGCCGGCTTCGCCTTGCGGACGGCGTTGATGATCGCCGACGCGTTGTCGCTGAGCTGGTCCGCCGAGAACGAGATCTTGCCGACCGGCACGTGGATGATCGCGGTCTTGTCGACGCGGAACTCCACCTTACCCGCCTTGATCTCCTGAAGCGCTTTGGCGACGTCGAACGTGACGGTGCCGGTCTTCGGATTGGGCATCAGGCCGCGGGGGCCGAGGACCTTTCCGAGCTTACCGACCGAACGCATCATGTCCGGAGTGGCGATGACGGCGTCGAAATCGGTCCAGCCACCCTGGATCTTCTCGACGATGTCGTCGCCGCCCACGAAGTCGGCGCCGGCTTCCTGCGCTTCCTTCTGTTTGTCGCCCTGAGCGATCACGAGCACGCGTTTGGTCTGGCCCGTACCGTGCGGGAGCACGGTGGTGCCGCGGACCATCTGATCGGCGTGTTTCGGATCGACGCCGAGGAGCATCGACAGCTCGACCGTCTCGTTGAACTTGGCGTAGGCGATCTGCTTGAGCAGACCGAACGCTTCGTCCAGCTGGTACGGGCGAGTCTCGACCTTCCCGACGGCAGCACGATACTTCTTGCCGTGTTTGGCCATTTCACCTCCGTAGTGCAGACGGCACCGCTCGCGCGGCGCCTCCTACGTTTGAACCTTGCGGCAGCCACACGCTGCCGCGCCTCTTTGCAGCCGGATTAATCGGTGACGTCGAGGCCCATCGAGCGCGCGGTGCCTTCCACCGTGCGGATCGCGGACTCGACGTTCGCGGCGTTGAGATCGGGCATCTTGGTGCGCGCGATCTCTTCGACCTGCTTGCGCGTGACCTTGCCGATCTTGGTCTTGTTCGGCACGCCCGAGCCCTTCTGCACGCCCGCGGCGCGGAGCAGGAGGATCGACGCCGGCGGCGTCTTGGTGACGAACGTGAAGGTGCGGTCGGAGAAGACCGTGATCACGACCGGGATGATGAGGCCCTGATCCTTCTGCGTGCGCGCGTTGAAGGTCTTGCAGAACTCCATGATGTTCACGCCGTGCTGGCCGAGGGCCGGACCGACGGGAGGAGCCGGAGTCGCGGCGCCGGCGGGGATCTGGAGTTTGATATAGCCTGTTACTTTTTTAGCCATGATGATTCCTATTGAATTAAGAATTAAGAATTTCGAATGAAGAAAGCGTGGACCGTGGCGATTCTCAATTCTTCATTCGAAATTCTTAATTCGCGTTTCGCTACCGCTGCTTCTGCGCTCCGCCCGCGCCCGCCCCGCCCTGCTCCTCGCTCGGGTCGAAACGCGCCACCTGCAGGAAGTCAAGCTCGACCGGCGTAGAGCGGCCGAAGATCGTGACCATGACTTTGAGCGTGTTGCGGTCGAGGTTCACTTCCTCGACGACGCCGGTGAAGTTCGTGAACGGACCGTCGATGATCCGCACGTGCTCGCCGTGCTCGTAGACGTGCTTCGGCTTCGGTTTTTCCTTCGTGGTGACGACCTGCGTGAGGATCTGGTCGACTTCTTCCGGCGTGAGCGGCGTCGGCTTCTTGCCGGTGCCCACGAAGCCGGTCACCTTCGGCGTGTTCTTGACCAGATGCCAGGCCTCGTCGGTCATGTCCATCTCGACGAGGATGTAGCCGGGGAAGAACTTGCGCTGAACCTCGCGCTTCTTGCCGCCCTTCATCTCGACGAGCGTCTCGGTCGGGATCTTGATCTCGCCGAAACGGTCGCGCATGCCGAGGGCGTCGATGCGCTGATTCAGGTTCTCCTTCACCCGCTCCTCGAAGCCCGAGTAGGTGTGGACGATGTACCACTGCTTCTGGCCGGTCGCTTCCATTTGCTTAGGTGCTCACTCCGAACCGCGTGAAGAGGAAGTCGATCGCTTTGTAGAACACGACGTCGCAGCCCCACAGGAAGAGGGCGAAGACGAGCGTGGCCACGATGACCACGGCCGTGGTGGTGACCACTTCGTTGCGCGTCGGCCAGGTGACCTTGCGCATCTCCGAATTGGTGTCGCGGAAGAACTCCCGCGTGGAGAGCCACCACTGTTTCGGTCTCGCGACGAGCGCGTTTTCCTTCTCTGTTTCCATCGACACTCCGACAGCCCTTCACCGTGGGTCCGCTGACGAACCGGCGAAGAGCTGTCCTATAGAAGTTTGGCAGGCCAAGAGGGACTCGAACCCCCAACCTGCGGTTTTGGAGACCGCTGCTCTGCCAATTGAGCTATTGGCCTACATTTGCCGCAAATGCCTGAGAAGACGAAGCCTTCTCGGGAAATTCCTGATTACTTGGTCTCGCGATGAACGGTCCGCTTCCGATCGTGCCGGCAGAACTTCTTCAGCTCGAGCTTCTCGGTCGTGGTCTTTTTGTTCTTCGTGGTCGTGTAGTTGCGCCGCTTGCACTCGGTGCACTGCAACGTGATGATCTCTCGTGCTGCCGCCATGATGATGACTCCGACTAAGTGATGATGGAGCCCTCGACGAGATTTGAACTCGTGACCCCGTCCTTACCAAGGACGTGCTCTACCCCTGAGCTACGAGGGCTGATTCGCTGCTCGCGATAGCGGTGCAACTGCCTCGTTGTCGGTCGTCGGCCGGCTGCGACGTAGCGCTGCTACGTCTCGCCGTCCTTCTTCCGACGCCTCGCATTTGCGCCGCTCTCGCGAGCAGCTTCCTGTTCCGCGCGCCGCGGAAACGGCGCATCTGCTTCGTTGTCGCCTCGCATCTGGACCGTTTTGGCGGTCCGACCGAGTTGGTGTTCCGTTGCAATTGGAGCGGGAGACGGGATTCGAACCCGCGACCAACAGCTTGGAAGGCTGTGACTCTACCCCTGAGTTACTCCCGCGGAAGCAATGGTGGAGAGAGGAGGATTCGAACCTCCGTAGGTCGTGGACCGGCAGATTTACAGTCTGCTGCTTTTAGCCGCTCAGCCATCTCTCCGGAAAAGCGCTTCATCTCTGGAGCTGGCGACGGGACTCGAACCCGCGACCTGCTGATTACAAATCAGCTGCTCTACCAACTGAGCTATGCCAGCGCCAACTTCTGATTTCAAAGACACATGCAGCCACATGCAAGCAGAAGAATTCGGGATTCTGCGGCGGCGGCCGAGGAACTGCGGGTTATAGCAGAGTGCCTAACGGGACGCAAGCCAAGGTCATTCCCCGCCCACGAGCACCTTCAGCATGCGCTCGCGATGCGCGAAAAACTGCCGCGTCACCTGGTAGTGCTCGGTTTCTTCGTACGCCACCCGCCGCAACGCGCCTCCCTCGATCTGCAGAATCTCCGCATCGGGATACGCCATCAGAATCGGCGAATGCGTGGCGATGATGAGCTGCGAGGCGTCGAGCACGAGCTCGTGGATCCGCGTCAGCATGGCCAGCTGCCGCATCGGAGAGAGCGCCGCCTCCGGCTCGTCGAAGAAGTAGAGCCCGCCGCCGAGAAGCCGCTCGTTGAGGAGCGTGAAGAACGACTCGCCGTGCGACATCTCGTGCAGCGAACGACCGCCGTAATACGGCGCGAGCCCGCGCTCGTCGATCTCCGTGGCCACGTTGAAGAAGCTCTCCGCGCGCAGAAAGTAGCCGTCGCTCGGCCGCTTGTACCCGCGCGTCACGTGCAGCAGCCGATGCAACGGCGAATGCGACTCCACCGTCTCGAACTGAAAGTTCTTCGAGCCGCCCTCGGGATTGAAGCCGCATGCAATCGCGATCGCCTCGAGGAGGGTCGACTTCCCCGAGCCGTTCTCGCCGATGAGAAGCGTGACCTGCGCGCGGAACTCCAGCTCTTCCAGATCGCGGATCACCGGCACGCTGAGCGGATACTCGCCGAACGAATGAATCTCATCACGGCGCAGACTCACGCCGCGGATGAACAGCGGATGCGGATTCATGTCCGCGTCTGCCGCACGACTTCGTAGCAGAGCACCGCCGCCGCGGTCGCGACGTTGAACGAGTCGACGTGGCCGAACATCGGGATACTCACGGTGCGGTCGCAATGCTCGCCGACGTTGCGACGTACGCCCTTGCCTTCGCTGCCGAGGACGAGCGCGACTTTTCCGCGGAAGTCGATCTGATCCGCGCGATCGCCGTCCGCCGCCGCGGCGTACACCCAGTAGCCCTTCTCTTTGAGCGTCTCGATCGCGCGCGCGAGATTCGTCACCTGCGCGACCGCGACCCATTCCGATGCGCCGGCGGATGCCTTGACGGCCGCGGCGGTGAGTCCCGCGCTGTCGTGCGCCGGCACGACGACGAGCTGCACGCCGAAGCCGTCCGCGACGCGCAGAATCGCGCCGAAGTTCTGCGGATCGGTGATGCCGTCGAGGATGAGCACGAACGTCGTCGCCTCGTCAGCGATCACATCATCGAAGTCGACGTACGCACCTTCGGCGAGATCGGCGACGATGCCGTTGTGCACGCCGCGCCCAGCGAGGCGGTTCAGCTCGTTCGTCGAGAGCACGCGCACGGCCACGCCGGCGGCCTTCGCTTCCGCGACGACTTTCTGCACGCGGCCCGACTGCTCGCGCGCGAACGCGACGTAACGCACGCGCCGCGGATGCGAGCGCAGCGCTTCGAGCACCGGATTGGCGCCGTAAACGATCATGCGCGAGCAAGCCTCTTCGCAATCATCGGGCCTTCGTAGATGAAGCTCGTGTAAATCTGCACGAGGTTCGCGCCGGCGCGGACCTTCGCGCGTACGTCGTCAGGCGTGAATACGCCACCGACGCCAATCAGCGGATAGTCCGGCCCGACGCGCGTTCGCACCGCCGCCAGCACCGAAGTCGCGTGGTCCATCAGCGGCGCGCCGGAGAGCCCGCCCGCTTCGTTCATCCCCGGCAAACGCGCGAGTGTCGTGTTCGTGCAGATCATCCCGTCCGCCTTTCGTACGCAGACGTCGCCGATCTCCGCGAGCTGCGTCTCGTCGAGATCGGGCGCGATCTTCACGAGCACGGGCCCACTGCGCACGCTGCCGATCGCGGATAGCAGCGCCTCGAGATGCTCCGGCCGCTGCAGGTCGCGCAATCCCGGCGTGTTCGGCGACGAGAGATTCAGCACCGCCGCATCCGCATGCGGCGCGACACGACGGTAACACTCGACGTACGCCTCCGTCGCGCGCTCGAGCGGCACGTCGCGGTTCTTGCCGACGTTCACGAACAGCGGCACGCTGCGGTCAAATGCACGCAATCGCGCCGCAACCGCATCCGCGCCGTCGTTGTTGAACCCCATGCGATTGATGAGCGCGCGTTCTGCCGGATAGCGAAAGAGCCGCGGTCGCGGATTTCCCGGCTGCGGATACAACGTCACGGTCCCGACTTCGATGAAGCCGAAGCCGAGCGCCGCCAGCATCGGCATCAGCGTCGCGTTCTTGTCGAAGCCGCCGGCGATGCCGATCGGCGACGGGAAGCGCAGCCCCCACAACGTTCGCGCCGCGCTCGCCGGCGGACGGCACACGCGCGCGATCGCGCGCAACGCGATCGGAATCTGCTGCAGCGCCTCCATCTGCGCCGTCGTCCATTCGTGCGCCGCCTCGGCCTCGAGATGGAACAGCGCGCGCCGGACGACGTCGTAAATCATGAACGGTGAATCATCGCGCCAGGATGCGCTCGACGCGCGCGAGCGGCGAGAGCACGCTCGGATCGACTTCGCTCGCGCGGCGCAGCAACGGAATCGAGCGCACGAGCTCCGGTCCGTGATCGAGTCCCGTCAGGGCTAGGCGCAGCGGCATGAAGAGCGCCTTCCCCTTCGCGCCCGTCGACGCTTTCAATCGCTCGACCATCGCCTGATACGCGTCCGCGCTGTCCGGCGTTCCGTGCGCGCGCAGCTCGTCGCCGATCTTCTCCGCAAACGCGCGGTCGACGTCCGGCGTCGCGTACTCGGTGACGAACTTCAGCGCGCTCTCGAACTGCGTCAGCCGGTGCACGCTCGTCTTCACGACGTCGATTCCTTCTTCGAGCCACGGCACGTCGAAGAAGCGGCGCACCAGCGGCGCGAGCTCCGCGGCGGACATCGCGTGGATGAACTGCGCGTTGACCCATTCGAGCTTCTGCGGATCGAACACCGCCGGCGCCGGATTCACGCGATCGAGCGAGAAATGCTTCACCGCGTACTCGCGGCCGAAGACTTCCAGCCCATCCGGCGACGACCACCCCAGGAGCGTCAAGTAGTTGACCATCGCCTCGGCCAGATACCCCTCGTCCGCGTACGCGGAGACGGACGTCGCGCCGTGCCGCTTCGAAAGCTTCGTGCGGTCCTGCCCGAGGATCAGCGAGACGTGCGCGAATTCCGGCACGTCCCAATTCATCGCGCGATAGATCAGCACCTGCCGATGCGTGTTCGTCAGATGTTCTTCCGCGCGGATGACGTGCGTGATCTCCATCTCGTGATCGTCGACGACGACCGAGAAGTTGTACGTCGGCAAGCCATCGGAGCGCACGAGGATGAAATCGCCGAGCGACTCCTTCCTCCATGTCACCTCGCCGCGAATGCGGTCGTCGATCGTGACGTCGCCGTCGTCGGGCACATGGAAGCGCACCGCAAACGGCTTGTCTTCGACGCGCTGATTGCGCCAGCACGTCAGGTCGTAATGCGGCGGGCGGCCTTCCGCCTCGGCGAGCTTGCGCTTCGCCTCGAGCTCTTCTTCCGTGCAATAGCAGCGATACGCGATACCGCGCTCCATGAGCTCGCGCGCGACGGCGCCGTAATGCTCGACGCGTTCGCTCTGCCGGTACGGCGCGTGCGGGCCGCCCGCATCCGGACCTTCATCCCAATCGAGACCGAGCCAGCGCAGATCGTCGAGCACCATCGCTTCCGACTCGCGCGTCGAGCGCGCCTGATCGGTGTCTTCGACTCGAATGAGAAACGTGCCGCCGTGATGCTTCGCGAAGAGCCAGTTGAAGATCGCCGTGCGCGCGCCGCCGACGTGGAGATGTCCGGTCGGCGACGGCGCGAAACGAACGCGCACGCTCATCGGTCGATCTCCACGAGCACGACCGCCATCGCGCAGATGCCCTCCGCGCGGCCGATGAAGCCGAGGTGGTCGGTCGTCGTCGCCTTCACATTCACGTGTCCCTGCGGCAGGTCGAGCAGCTGCGCCACCGACGCGACGATCGCGTCGCGATGCGGCGCGAGCTTCGGCTGCTGCGCGAGGATCGTGACATCGAGATTCGCGATCTCGGCGTTGCGTTCGTCGAGCAGGCGCTTCGCCTCGCGGACGAACAGCGCGGAGTCGGCGCCGCGCCAGCGCTCGTCGGTCGACGGGAAGTACTGTCCGATGTCGCCCGCGCCGGCCGCGCCGAGGAGCGCGTCGGTGATCGCGTGAAGCACGGCGTCGGCGTCGGAGTGACCGGCGAGACCGTTGGTGTCGCTGATGCGGATGCCGCCGAGGATCAGGGGTCGCGATGCATCGAACGGATGCACGTCGACGCCCTGACCGATCCGCATCACGAGGCGCCCCACTGCTGCAGGTACGACTCCGCGACCGCGAGATCCTCCGGAACGGTGATCTTGAGATTGCGCGGATCGCCCGGCACCGCGCGCACGGTGTAGCCGAAGCCCGCCGCGAGTCCGGCCTCGTCGGTGCCTTCGATGCCTTCGCGTTCCGCGCGCGCGAGCACGTCACGAAGGAGACTCCCGCGAAAACACTGCGGCGTCTGCGCGGCGGCGAGCATCGTGCGATCGAGCGTGCTGGCGATCGTCGCGTCTTCCGACATGACGTGAATCGTGTCCGTGAGCGGGACGACCGGGAGCGCGGCGCCGGCGGCTTGCGCCGCTTCGATCACCGCGTGAAACATCGTCGCGCTGAACAGCGGACGCACCGCGTCGTGCACCGCGACGAGCTCCGCGTCGCCCGCTTCCGCGAGTCCGCGCACGACCGACTGCATGCGTGTCTCGCCGCCGGCCATGAACGTGACGCGCTCGCTGTTCTTGACGCCCGAGAGAAGCTGCGGCGTCACCGGCACGATGACGCGCTCGACGATCTCGTCGAGCAGAAAACGCTCGATGACGTGCTGGATGAGCGGCTTGCCCGCGAGCGGCAGGAACTGCTTCGGGATCTGGCCGCCGAAGCGCGTGCCGGCGCCCGCCGCGGGAACGATGACGATGACGGAGCCGGCGGCCATCACACCGCCATGATGTCCTGCTCTTTGTGCTTCAGGACCGCGGCCACTTCGTCGATGTGCTTGTCGGTCATCTTCTGGATCTCGTCGAGGGCGCGCTTCTCCTCGTCTTCCGAGATCTCGTGGCCCTTGAGCATCTTCTTGAGCTTTTCGTTGCCGTCGCGGCGCACTTGGCGAATCGCGGTGCGCGCCTCCTCGGCCATCCCGTGCGCCTTCTTGACGAGATCCTTGCGCCGCTCCTCGGTGAGCACCGGGATCGGCACACGGATGACTTTGCCGTCGGACGCGGGGTTGAATCCGAGATCGGAGGTGCGGATCGCTTTCTCGATCGGATTCACCATCGACTTGTCCCACGGCTCGACGACGAGCAGCGCGGGCTCGGGGACTTTGATGCTCGCGGCCTGCGCGAGCGGTGTGGGGGTGCCGTAGTAGTCGACCACGATGCTGTCGAGCATCGCCGCGTTTGCGCGTCCGGTGCGGAGTGTCTTGAATTCGCGTTGCAGCGCTTCGAGCGCGCCATGCATGCGGTGCTGCACGTCTTTCGTCACATCATTGATGGCCATGGCTCAACCTCAGGCGCCCGGGAGATCGTCGGAGACAATCGAGCCGACGTCTTCGCCGAGCAGCGCGCGTTGGATGTTGCCTTTCTCGCGAAGAGAAAAAATATAGATCGGAATCGAGCTGCCGCGCGCGAGATCGATCGCGGCCGCGTCCATCACCTGCAGGCGTTCGGCGAGCACGCGCTGATACGTGACGTGCGGCAGGCGGACGGCGTTCGGATCCTTTTCAGGATCGGCGGTGTAAATGCCGTCGACCTTCGTCGCCTTGAAGATGATGTCGCACTTGAGCTCCGCCGCGCGCAATGCCGCCGCGGAGTCAGTGGTGAAGAACGGATTGCCGGTGCCGGCGGCGCAGATGACGATGCGCTTCTTTTCGAGATGCCGGATCGCGCGGCGGCGGATGAACGGCTCGGCGACCTCGGACATCGTGATCGCCGTCGTCACGCGTGTCGGGATGTTGCGCCGTTCGAGCGCGTCCTGCAGCGCAATGGCGTTGATGACCGTCGCCAGCATGCCCATGTGATCGCCGGCGACGCGGTCGATCCCCGCCGTCGCCGCGGTCACGCCGCGAAAGATGTTGCCGCCGCCGATGACGATGGCGATCTCCACGCCGAGGGAGTGGACTTCGACCAGTTCGTCAGCGATGGCGGCGAGCACGTCGGCGTCGATGCCGGTACGGCGGCCGCCCATGAGCGCCTCGCCGGAGAGCTTGAGCAGAATGCGCTTGTAGTGGGGCTGCGGCATGCGAGGCGGGTTTATACCATGCAACAGAAAACGGCGGGCTCGCGCCCGCCGTTTTCGCAGTTTTCGATCTCGTGATGGTTACTTCATGTACGACGCGACTTCCGCGGCGAAATCCTCGGAACGCTTCTCGATGCCTTCGCCGAGCTTGTAGCGCGTGAAGCGCGTCACGACGTACTCGCAGCCCGAATCCTTGCCGCGGCGCGCGAGGTACTGGCTGACCGTGGCCTTGTCGTCGCGGATATACGGCTGCTCGAGCAGGCAGGCCTCGCCGTAGAACTTCTCCATCTTGCCGCTGACCATCTTCTCGACGATGGCTTCCGGCTTGCCGGACTTGAGCGCGGCGTCGCGCGCGATCTCTTTCTCGGTGTCGAGGTCCTTCTGCGTGACATCCTCACGGCGAAGGAAACGCGGCTCGGCCGCGGCGACGTGCATCGCCACGTCCTTGGCCACTTCCGCCGTCGCGTTCGCGTCGCCGCCGACGACTTCGACCATGACGCCGATCTTGCCGCCGCCGTGGATGTACGAGCCGATCACAGCACCCTCCGGCGCGTTGTAGCGCGCGAAGCGGCGGACGGAGATGTTCTCCTTGATCGACGCGATCTGTTCGGCGACCTTCTGGCTCACCGGCTCGTCCGTGCCCGGCCACTTCTCGGCGAGGAGCTCCTCGACGCTGTTGGCCTTGCTCTGCGCGATCACGCCCGCGACCTGCTCGGCGAAGCCGCGGAAGTGCTCGTTGCGGCCGACGAAGTCGGTCTCGCAGTTCACTTCCACGAGCACGCCGGTGCGGCCGTCGACGTGCGCGACGATCGTGCCTTCGGCCGTCACGCGTCCGGCTTTCTTGCCCGCCGCGGCGAGACCTTTCTTGCGGAGGACCTTGACTGCCTCCTCCATGTTGCCCTGGGCCTCGGTGAGCGCATTCTTCGCGTCCATCATTCCGGCGCCCGTGGCGTCGCGCAGCTCTTTGACCATCGCTGCCGTAATCTGAGTCATGTCACACCCCTCATCAAAAACAGAAGTGGAGCCGGCGGGCCGATCGCCCGCCGCTCCACTCGAAGGAAAGTCGGTGGGAGATCAGACCGCCGGAGCGGCCTGCATCGGTTCGGAAGCGGCTTCCGCCGGCATCACATCGCCGGACGCGCGACCTTCCCCTTTGTCCTCGACGCCGATGAAACGCTCCTCGGCGAGGTTGTAGCCCTCGAGGACGGCGTCGGCGATCTTCTGCGTGAACAGACGGATCGCGCGGATCGCGTCGTCGTTGCCCGGAATGACGTAGTCGATGTCTTCCGGATCGCAGTTCGTGTCGACGATCGCGACGACGGGGATGTTCAGCTTCTTCGCTTCCTTGACCGCGATGTACTCCTTCTTCGGATCGATCACGAAGAGCGCATCCGGAAGGCCATCCATCTCGCGGATTCCGATCAAGTTCTTCTGCAGCTTCTCACGCTCGCGGTCGAGCGCGGCCCGCTCCTTCTTCGACATCTCCTTGTCGGTGTCGGCAAGGATCGACTCGATCTCTTTGAGACGTTCGATCGACTTGCGGACGGTCGAGAAGTTCGTGAGCGTGCCACCGAGCCAGCGGTTGTTCACGTAGAACATGCCGCAGCGGTTGGCTTCTTCGAGAATCGCGTCCTGTGCCTGGCGTTTGGTGCCGACGAACAGGATGCGCTTGCCCCCGGACGCGAGGTCCGAGATGAAACCGGAAGCTTCCTTGAAGAGCTTGAGCGTCTTCTGCAGGTCAATGATGTAGATCCCGTTGCGCTTCCCGAAGATGTATTTCTTCATCTTGGGATTCCAGCGCTTGGTCTGATGACCGAAGTGCACGCCAGCTTCCAAAAGCTCTTTCATCGTAATAGAGACTGCCAAGTGAACCCTCCTTCCAATCGTCAAATTGAGAAATGAAAAACACCCTGAAAAACAAAGACAGGAGCGGTGATGCCGCTCCTGCCGGTGACACGCAACATTTAGAGAAACCGGAGCATCGGGACTAGCGCTTGGAGAACTGGAAGCGGGCGCGGGCGCCCTTCTGTCCGTACTTCTTGCGCTCCTTCATCCGCGGGTCGCGGGTGAGAAGACCGGCCTTCTTGAGCCGCTTGCGCAGCTCGCTGTTGTAGACCTGCAGCGCGCGCGAGATGCCGTGGCGGATCGCGCCGGCCTGGCCGCTCGGGCCGCCGCCGTCGACCGTGACGACGATGTCGAACTTGTCGCCCGTCTCGGTCAGCGAGAGCGGCTGCTTGATGATCATCTTCAGCACTTCGTTGCCGAAGTAGTTGTCCAGCGAGCGGCGGTTGACCGTGATCGCGCCCGATCCCGGACGAATGTGCACGCGCGCCGTCGACGTCTTCCGTCGTCCCGTTCCGTAGTATTCGACCAAAGCCAAGGGAATCCTCCTGTTTACTCGCCGAGCGTCAGCGCCTCAGGCTGCTGCGCCTGATGCGGATGATCCGATCCGCGATACACCTTCAGTTTCTTCAGCATCTTTCTGCCGATCTTGTTCTTCGGCAGCATGCCCCAGACCGCTTCCTCGATCATCGCTTCCGGCTTTTCGGCACGGACGAAGCGCGCGGCGCGCTCCTTGAGACCACCCGGATACAGGGTGTGACGGCGATAGATCTTGTCCGTCTCTTTCCGTCCGGTGAGACGGATCTTCTCGGCGTTGATGACGATGACGTGATCCCCGGTGTCGAGGAACGGCGTGTACGTCGGCTTCGCTTTGCCGGAGATGATGTTGGCAATGGTGGTCGACAGACGACCGAGGACCTGTCCTTCGGCGTCGATCACGAACCAGCGCGGTTCGATGTCGCCCTTCTTGGGAAAATAGGTACGCATGACTCTCCCTGAAACCTCAAAGTTGTCAGCTGTCCGTTTTCCGCCGTCCGCCGGGGCTCGGGAACGCACAACGGGCAACAGACAACAACCGGATCACGACCAGATGGACAGGCGGCGCAGGTGTGGACCGCAAACGCCGCCAATCACTCAAAGACAAAACGCACACTTTCCCTGCGGGGAAAGGGGCCAAAACGGTAACACTGCCGAACAGACCCGGTCAACCCCTCATTCCCGGCCGCGCGGCCGGCTACGCTAAGGGCATAGCCTAGCTGCACGTGCGGCTGCAGCGCGAGATCGCTTGGCGCGGAGGCACGCGGGCTGGAGGTGCGCTTCAACGAAAGGGCAAGGAAAAGCGTGCAGGCTGCCGCACCTGACCTCGCGCGGCAGCCGTACGTGCAACTGGCTAGGCCCTTAGCGCAGCCGGCCGGGCCGGCCGCAGCGGGCCGGGCCGGCCTCACTCTACGTCTTGGACTTTGATCGTTTTGCCGTCGGGCATGATCGTCACGCTCGTGTAGCGCGTCTTCGTGCGCTTCGTGAACCGCACGTCGACCATCGTCCCGATCTGCAGCTTCGGACGCTTCGGCGGCGTCACGATCTTGATCAGGATCAGGTTCAGCGGATTGATGCCTTGCGGTTCCGCTTCTTCGAGACGGATGCGCCAGCCGGGCGTCGGCGTGCGGCAGACGCCCGTCACGCGCAGCCTCGCGGGTCCCGGCGGTTGAAAGTCGTGAATCGCTTCCCACTTGCCGCACTTCACTTCAGCCGGATCGGTGCGGCGGGAACCGGCCTGCTTCGACGCGCTCTTCTTTGTAGCCATACTTACCTCCATAATGAATCATAGCAGGAGGTGCGCCTGCAAGGGTGCGCCGATGTGGTACAACGCGCCGCCGTGAACGAGCCGCAAGCCGCGCGCATCCTCGACGGCACCGTCGTCGCGCAGGAGGTCGAGGCGGAGGTCGCCGCGGCCAGCGCGCGCCTGCCGTTCCGCCTCGGCCTCGCGGTCGTGTGCGTCGGCAACGATCCCGCGTCGGAGATCTACGTCCGCAGCAAAGCGAAGAAAGCGCGCGAGCTCGGCATCGACGGCATCGAGCGGATCTTTCCCGACACGTTGTCGGAAGCGGAGCTGCTCGATGTGGTGGCAAGCCTCAATGAAGACGATGCGGTCGACGGCATCCTCGTCCAACTGCCGCTGCCGCGCCGCATCGACGCGCAGAAGGTGATCGATGCAATCGATCCGCGCAAGGACGTCGACGGGTTTCATCCGATCAACGTCGGTCTTCTGCACCTCGGCCGGCGCGCGCTCGTCCCGTGCACGCCCGCCGGCGTCATGCGCCTCATCGCCGCGACCGGCGAGGCGATCGAAGGCAAGCACGCCGTGATCATCGGCCGCAGCAACATCGTCGGAAAGCCGATGGCGGCGCTGCTGCTGAACGCCAGCGCGACGGTGACGATCTGCCATTCGCGCACGCGCGATCTCGCCGCGGTCGCACGCGAAGCGGACATCCTCGTCGCGGCGATCGGACAGCCGCTCTTCGTCACGGACGACTTCGTGAAACCGGGCGCGATCGTGATTGACGTCGGCATGAATCGCGTCGAAGCCGGCTTCGCGCCGCGCCTCGCGCACGACGCCGGCAAATCGCAACTGCTCGCGAAGAACGGCTCGGTGCTCGTAGGCGACGTCGACTTTGCACGCGTCCGCGAGCGCGCCGCGTGGATTACGCCCGTGCCGCGCGGCGTCGGACCGATGACGATCGCGATGCTGATGCACAACACGGTCGAGGCGGCGATGCGGAGGCGCGGGTGATTCTGCGCGTGGGACTGACCGGCGGGATCGCGTCGGGTAAGTCCACCGTGCGGCGGCTCTTCGCGTCGTTCGGCTGCTTCACCATCGACGCCGACGAACTGGTCGCGCAGCTCTACCAGCCGGGACGCGCGGGACACGCGGCGCTCGTCGCAACGTACGGCGGTGCGATCGTGCGCGACGATGAGACCATCGATCGCGTCGCGCTCGCGAACGCCGCGTTCGCGACGCCCGACGACGCGCGCAAGCTCAACGCGCTCATTCATCCGATCGTGTTGCGCGAGACCGCGCAGTTGCTCGACGACTACGAGCGCACGCACGGCGACAACGTCGCGATCGTCGAAGCCACGCTGCTCCTCGAAGCGGGCGGACGCGCGCGCTACGACCGCATCGTGGTCGTCGACGTGCCGGTCGACGTGCAGCTCGAGCGCGGCGTCGCGCGCGGCTTGTCGCGCGAGGAAGTCGCGCGGCGGATCGCGCATCAGATGCCGCGGGAAGAACGCGCGCGTCACGCCGACTACGTCATCGACAACGGTGGTGACGCGGCCGCACTCGAACGCGCGACGCGTGGCGTGTACGACGCGCTGGTCGCGGAGCTGCGCGAGAAAACAAAAGCCCCGGACTCGCGTCCGGGGCCGTCAAAGAACGAATCGACGCGCGACTAGGTCGTGGTCGTGCTGGCGGTGCCCGAGGTGCTCGACGTGCTGGTCGTACCGGTGCCCGTCGTGCCGCTCGTGCCCATCGCGCCGCCCGTGCCGGACGTATCGGTGGTCGTGCCGGTGCCGGTCGTGTCGGTGGCCATCGTGTCGGTGCTGGTGGTCATCGTCGTGTCGGTCGCCGCGCCGCCGCCCATCGTTTCCGTGGAGCTGGTGGTCATCGACGTATCGGTCGTGGCGGACGTGTCCGTCGCCGTCGCTTCATCATTCTTCTTGCAGGCGGTCATACCGACGACGAGCGTCAGGGCCGCGAGCAGCATCAGGAGTTTCTTAGTCATTCCTTTTCCTCTCTTGCGTGAGATGTTCGTTCGATTTTCGTTCAGTGCGAAAGTGTCGCTCTGGGTGCCTGCGCTCACCTCCTTGCCGTGGCGTTTGACAAACCATCCCCCTCGGGGGAAACCGTTCGTTGCGTGATCGGGGGCATGTTGTCGCCGCGGCAGCGCGCGGAGACAGACCCGCGTGGAGGGGAGCAACACCAGTGCCAGAGCGGAAAACAAAACGCCCCGCCGGAGCGGGGCGTTCGTACTGCTGGTGAAGCGTTGAATCCTAGGTGTGGGTCGTCGTCGCGGTCGTGGCCGTCGTCGACGTCGTGGCGCTCGTGCCGGTCATGCCCGTCGCCGTCGTGTCGGTGCTCATCGCGCCGGTGGCCGAGGTGTCGGTGCTCGACATCGTGCCCGTCGTGCCGGTGGCGGCCGTGTCGGTCGCCATCGTGTCGCTGGCCATCGTGTCGGTCGAGCTGGTGGTCATCGACGTGTCGGTCGACGCCGTGTCAGAGGCCGCCTCTTCCTTCTTGCAGGAAACGGCGAAGATCGTCACCACGAGGAGCGCGATCAGGGTCAGAACGAGAGACTTCTTCATTGCGTGTTTTCTCCTTCACTGTTTTCAGACCGGTGATCGGTCTGAATGCTGGATTACTGTTTTTCTTCGAGAAGAGTAGTGGTGCTTCCGGGTGCCCGCCTCACCTCGCTTTGCGTTTGATTTGAAAAACGGTTCGCGTTGCCGCGAAGAAGTTGGCAGACGTTGAAAACTGGGGACGTACCGGGGGCACGGAAGGCGCACGGGCGCCGTCACGCGACCGCTATCATAGAGGCCGCCCGCATGATGTCAAGCCGGAAGGGCTCGCCAACCGTTCTCCACGTGGCTCCGTCGACCGCACAAACGGTGTCGTTCGACGGCACGCCGATCCACTACGACGTCTACGACGCGCCGTCGCCGAACGCCGTTCTCGTGGTGCCCGGCTTCTGGCGCGACCGGCGTCACGAGTCGATGATCCGCCTCGCGCACTTCCTCAATGCCGAGGGGCATCGCGCGGTGGTCGTCGACGTGCGCGGCCACGGCGAGAGTGGCGGTACATACGGCTTCAACCTGCACGAACATCACGACGTCGCGGCTGTCGCGCGCGAGGTGCTGCGCAACGGCACGATCTCCACGCTGACGCTGACGGGCTTCTCGTACGGCGGCGCGATCGCGATCTCGACCGCGGCGCGGCACGAGCTGCCGATCAACGCGCTGCTGCTCATCTCGGCGGTCGCCGATTTCGAGATGATCGCGCCGCGCATCAACCCGCTCACGATCCATCGTCACATCGCGTTCTCGCAGGCGCTGCGGCGGCCGCGCTTCGAATGGCTGATGCGGCGGAAGGCGAAGATCCGCGCGCTCGACGACGTCGCGGACGTGCACGTGCCGCTCTGCTTCATCCACGTGAAGAACGACTGGCTGATCGGCCACCGGCATTCGGTCGCGCTGTACGAGGCCGCGCACGAGCCGAAGGAGCTCCATTTGCTCGACATCGAGGGGAACTACCACGCGGACCGCATCTTCAACGTCGCGTCGGATGCGGTCGAGCCGATCGTGCGCGAGTTTCTCGCGCGGCAGGTTCCGGGCGCCTGAAAGAGAAAAGCCGCACGCGTTGGCGCGTGCGGCAGCGAGCGAACGGAAGGGGGTTGGCGATTACGGCAGAGGAAGCGGAGGCACGTGTGTGTTCCGCGGAACCTGCACGATTTCGATCACCTGAAGCTCAGGCACGAACTCGTCCACCCACTGCCGCGGCTTCTCCGGCTTCGAGGCCGCCGTGGTACCGGCGAAATCGTTGCCGTCGTCCTGCGTCCAAGTTTCTCCGTCGAAGACCCACATAGCATGTCCTTTCGTCGGGAACCAATACTTCAAGCGGCCTGCCAGCGGCGCGTGCGTTCTCATGCCCGCGCACATGACTGAATACGCGAGACTTAGGAAGTTTGTTTGCTGAGTGCGGTGTCGAAACCGCAACAGAGACCGTCCGGAATCCGGTCAACTTCGTCCGGAGGAAGGGGCACTCGCGCGCAGATGCTCGGCCAGTTTCCGGTACGCGCGGCCGCGGTGCGAGACCGCGTCTTTCTCTTCCGCCGTCATCTCGGCGAAGGTCTTCTTCGAGCCTTCGGGAACGAACCACGCGTCCCAGCCGAAGTGCCGTTCACCGCGCGGCTGCACGAGGATCTCGCCCGTGGTCTCGCCGACGAAGAGCTTCACCTCGCTCCCGTCCCAGTAGCCGACGCAGCACTGCGCGCGCGCGGAGCGGTTGTTGAGCGCGTATGCGATCGCCGCGAGCCCTTTGCCGCCGGCGGCTTCGAGCAGCCAGCGCACGTAGACGCCGGGAAAGTGTCCGAGCTCGTCGAAGCCGAGGGCGACGTCTTCGACGACGAGGCGCTTGTAGCCTTTCGTCTTCGCGACCTCGAGCTTGTAGCGCGTCACGTCTTCGACGGTCGCGGCCTGGATCTCGGGCAGCGCGATGGAGACGCGGAGCAGCGGGACGCCGAGGATGCGCTCCGCTTCGATGCCTTTGTTGGGATTGGTGGAGACGAGGATGAGCTGCTCGCCTGCCGGAGTGGAAGAAGGAGAGACCTTCGCTGACTTCGCCACGTCGCGCGGATTCTACTCGGCCGAAACGTGCAGCGAAGCGCTGAGGCGGATCTTCAGATGTTCCGGCGCGCCGATGGGGCTGAGACGCTTGCGGATGAATTCGCGCAGCCTGCGGTGCGCCGCCGTGCGCGTTTCACAGTCGGGGCAATCATCGAGATGGGACCGGAACTCGCTCTGCTTTCGATCGCCCATCGATCCGTCGAGGAAGAAGTACACCACGCGTCTGACATCGTCACAAAGCATCCGAGCTTTCCTTCCGTGGGTCTGAAGTGACGAACCCGCGTTTCCGGTTCACGCGTGTCGGAACTCCGTTGCAGAATCGTGAATTCCGGCGCGCGGCCACTCCGCAAAATTCAAGTTGACGCCGCCGCACGCCTACTGCAACCCATCTGCCGAAAACGGCAAGGGCGGCCTTGCGGCCGCCCTTTTTTCGTGGAACCTGCGAATCGGATCTATTCGATCTCGAACTGTTCGTCTTCTTCGTCTTCGACTTCGAACTCGAACTCCTCGTCGTCGGCGCCGGCGAAGAGCACTTCTTCTTCATTGTCGTCCGGCTCGACCGCTTCGCCTTCCTCGGGTTTCGCGTCGTCCTTTTTCTTGCGGCCTTTCGTCTCGTCCTTGCGCGAGCGCATCTTGGCCGGCTCCGCTTCGCCGCGGATGTAGCCGTACTTGCGCGCGTAGTCGAGGAGCGTGCGCTCGAGCATCTTGCGGCCGCGATAGAGGCGCGACATCACGGTGCCGACCGGGCAGTCGAGGATCTCGGCGATCTCCTTGTACGAGAAGCCTTCGATGTCGGCGAGCAGCACGACCATCTTGTAGTCGTGGGGAAGCGAATCGAGGGCGCGCTTGACGTCCGCGTCCATCATGTCCTGGAAGATCTCGCTCTCCGGATCGCGAATGAGATCCGGCGCGTTCTTCTGGATCACGCGCTCGTACGACTCTTCGATCTCCGAGAAGTCGATCTTGTGCGGCGTGAGCTTCTTCTTCCGGTAGTTGTTGATGAACGTGTTCTTCATGATCTTGAAGAGCCACGCCTTGAAGTTCGTTCCCTCTTCGAACTTGTCGTAGTACTTGTACGCCTTCAGATACGTTTCCTGGACGAGGTCTTCCGCATCCTCGGAGTTACGCGTCATGCGATACGCGGTGTTGTACAGGGAGTCGACGTACGGCATGGCCGCCCGTTCGAAATCCCATCCCTGTTCGTGCTCCTGCACTTCGGCGCTCTTCATGGTGTCTCCAATGCGACAAACCCCGGAAACTTCAACCTTCGTGCCGCATGCATCGTTAAATGCGTCAACAAATAAAATAGTTACGTACGGCTCGACACGTTCGTCCTAACCGTTCCATCCAAGCGGGTTACGTGAGAAGAGCACGCGCCGTCGCATCCTGAGACGCCGCTCGCGACGCTTCGCGCATCCGTCGTCATCGGCGGACACGTGCGTCCACGAAATCGTCTCTTCTCAATGAAAAAACTACGGTCTAACGGAGGGGACTGCTGGCAAACCGGCTGTGAACAAACAGTGAACTGCCCGTATTCCCAGCGCGAATGATACCCGGCGAAGGAAAAAAGATCAATCCCGAAAGAAGGCGAGTAATTCCTCGTACGCCTTCGTGAGCTCGATGAAGCGCGCTGCCGCCGCGCTGCGCTCGCTCGCCGCCGCCCCGTGGAACCGGTCGGGATGATGCTGCGCGACGAGCTTCCGATACGCGGCCACGACCTCCGCGCGCGTTGCGCCGTCCGCGACGCCGAGCACCGCGAACAGCTCTCCCCGCGCCCGCGGCGCACGTTCGAACAGCGGCTTGTGATCCGCGCCGCGCGGCCGGGCATCCTTCGCATGGTCGACGTACTCGAAGCCGTATTGCTCGCGCAGCTTCGCCAGCGCGTCGGTCTGAAATCCCAGTCCGAAACTGAGATCTAGCAGCGCCGCGTACTGCCGCAGCGGAATCGGTGTCGACGTCGACGCGACGAGCTGGACCGCGGTCTCGAGGAGCGTCGCGCGCTGTGCGACGCTCGCCACGCGCGCGTAGCTCTCCGACCAGCTGGTGACGTCGATCCCGGTCGTCACCGGTGCCGCGAGTCCCGCGCGTCGTCGCACCTGCCGCAACGCCTCGTCCGCACTGACGCGGCCGCAGACGAGGACGTGCACGAGCAGCGACGCACCGATCGCATCGCGCGACGCCGCCGGCGCCGCTTCGCGCTGCACCGCATGCTCCCGCTCGCGACGCGCGATCGACATTGCCACGAACACGAATGTCGCGAGCGCGCCACCCGCGCCGAGCATGAACACGATGGCGACGATCTCCACGCGCGTAGCTTATGCAGACGCTGTGACGGCGAGGAACGCATCGAGCGCATCGATGCGCGACGCGAGCTCACGCTCTCCGAGAACGGCGCGCGAATCAGTAACGTCGATCTCGTCGTCGAGGCTGATCCAGCTGCGGCAGCCGGCGTACGCATCGCGAAACGCGATCTCGACCGGCGCCGGCAGCGCGAACGTGCGCACGCCGATCACATACAGCGCCTGATCGGCGCGAAAGCGATAGCGCATTTCCAGCGTCTCGCGCGGCAGCACGACTTCGGTCTCGAGCCGCGCGAGCTGCTCCGCGTCGCGGATCGTCCACGTGCGCACGACCTCGCACCAGTGCGTGATCGCGACGCGCGGCCGCGACTCCGACTCGCCCTGGTGAAAGTACGTCGGATAGAGGTAGAAGCGCTCCGCGTCGACGCCGAAGGACGGATCGGCGATGCCGCCTTTGCGGATGAGCACGACCTGCTCGCCGCGGCCGAGCGCGGCGACGACGTTCGACCATTCCTTGAGCGCGGTATGGTTCGGGAGCTTGTTCATGGCGTGTACGTGACGGAGTTGACCGGACCTTCCCAAACCGTGACCGCGGTGACGACGGCGTTCTCGTCGTCCACCGCCTGCTGGAGCTCGCGCGCGAACCATTCCGCGATGTTCTCCGCGCTCGGATTGATCTCCGTGAACGGCGCGACGTCGTTGATGCAGCCATAGTCGAGGCGCTTCGCGAGGAGCTCGAGCTTGCGCTTCGCGCTCACAAAGTCGACCGCGATCGCGTCGCCGTCCACGCCGCCGCCGCGCGCGGCGAGCTCCGCCTCGACTTTGTACGAATGTCCATGCAGCGGCTCGGAGATGCCGCGATACTCGCGCAGAAAATGCGCGGCCTCGAACCGCGCCTCGACGCGCACGCGGAATTCAGGAGGCATGCGGCTCCGCGAAGACGTATTCGATCAGCCGCTCCGACATGCCGAGCGCGCGCAGCTCGTCCGGCGTCGCCTGCGTACGCAGCAACTCCACCGCGCGGCGATCGTCCCAACACGCGCTCGGCGAATTCTCCTCGGCCAGCTCGATGAGCGCGAGCAGCGTCCGACGGCGGTCGTCGTCCATCGGCCGAAGTGTACAATGCGCGCCGATTCGCGATGCCGCTGCCGAAAAGCATCCTTTGTTCCGCGTGTAAAAAGACGTATCCCGAGGGGTGGAAACGCTGCCCGTATTGCGGATACGACGAAACGCGCGCGAAGCAGGACCAACAGCAGCGCCGCTTCATGGACCGCAAGCTGCGCGAGTACGAGCAGCGCACGGGACAGTCCGTCCAGCGCAAAGAAGGCGGACGCCGCGACGAACGCCCGCAACGCGGCGACCGCCGCGGCGGCGGACAGCAACAGCCGTCGCGCGAAGGACAACGCCAGCAGCAAGGCCGCGGCGAGCGCCAGCGCGGACCGCAGCAAGGACAGCCGCAACGCGGACAGCGTCCCGAGCGGCAGGGTCGCGCGCAGGGACAACGCGGCCGCGACGAGCGTCCGCCGCGCGAAGGTCGTCCGCCGCGCGAAGCGCGCGAGGCGCGTGAGCTACGAGAGCCGCGCGAGCCGCGTGAATTGCGCGAGCCGCGCGTTCCGCAGGAAGGCGCACCGCAACAGCCGCAGAACGGCGAGCAGCCGTCGCTGCGCAAACGCCGGCGCCGTCGCGGACGTGGAGGTGGCGGCGGCGGCGAGCGCAACGCGGAAGCGAACGCGCCGCAGACGATCGCCGAACCGCGTCCACCGCGCGAGCCGCGCCCGCCGCGCGAGCCGCGTCCGCCGCGTGAACCGCGTTCGCCAGGCGAGCCGCAGCCGCCGCGCGAAGACGGCGACGCTGCCGGCGGTGGCGACGCTGCCGCGCGCAAACGCCGCCGTTTCCGGCGACGTCGTCGCGGCGGAGGTGGTGGCGGTGGTGAGGGTGGCGGCGGCGGGCCGCAGGGCGAATAGCGCGCGACTTCGCTACGGCGCGTCGGGGTGCGGCACCTGCGGTACGACGAGCGGCGGACGCACGCTCTTCGCGCGCTGCGTCCGCAGATAGCGCGCCGAACACTCCGCGAACCCCTCGCAGCGGATGCAGTAGCCGTCCGCGTTTTCCGGCTTGTAGTCGGCGGGCGGGCAGATGTTCACGTTCGGAACGATCTCGCGCTCGCACCACGTCATGAGGCGCTCGAGCTCCGCGTCCGCACCGGCGGCGAGCGCCTGACGGATCGCGGCGTAACGCGCGCCGTTCTGAATCGCGGTCGTGTCGAGACGCAGCGACGGATGCGGCGGAGGCGGAGGCGCGACGACGCGCACGCGCTGCGTGAGGTAGTACGCGTACGCCGCGAGCGCGCCGGTCAGCGCGGCCACGTTCGACGCACCGCCGCTGAACGCGCCCCACACGAGCACCGCCAGCGCGAGCACGGCCAGCACGCGCACGCGCACCGCGACGACGCCCATCAGATAGAACGTCTGCTGCGGAAACGCGGACGCGTAGACGAAAAGCAGCGTGAAGTACGGGAAGTAGCTGCCGAGGAGCGGCACGCCGAGCCACGCGGCACAGCCGGCCGTCGTCAGCGTCGAGATCGCGAAGAGCGTCACGAAGTGCCGCGTCCCCCACTCCTCTTCCACCGCCGACCCCATCATGTAGACGAGCAGCAGCGTGACGAAGAGCGAGAGCGCCTCGACCCAACCCTCACCCGCCTGCGTGAACTGGTACGTGACGACGCGCCACCACTGCCCATGCGTGACGAGCCCGAGGTCGAAGCGGAACAGCGCCGAGAACTTCCGCGGGTCCTGATGCTCGAGCAAGAAGAACGCGACGTACAGGAACAACAGTACGAACACGCTGCGCAGGTTCTCTCCTCGGGATCGGAACATGGTGTTGCTCTCGGGCAACGCGGCCCGTGCCGCGAAAAATTCAGTCTCAGCGGATGATCACGTGGTCCAGCCCCTCGAACCGCAGCACGTCTCCCGCCTTCAGCGCGTGCTGCGCCGCGACGCCGGCGGCGAGCTCCAGCACGTACCGCGACGGCACGTTCGGCGGATAACTCGGACAGTTCTCGACCTTGCACGGCGGCACGTCATGCTTCACGTGCACGATCTTCTTGTTCACGTCGATCCAGACCATGTCCAGCGGAATGAGCGTGTTCTTCATCCAGAACGCGTACTCGTCGTCGCGCGGAAAGAGAAAGATCATCCCGCTTCCCGGACGCAGTTGATCGCGGTACATGAGACCGGTCGTACGCGTCTCGTCGTCCGCCGCGATCTCGACGTGTACCGCGTAGCCGTCCGGAAACACGATGCGCGGTCCGCTTTGCGTTTCCGCGGCAGCGGGCGGCGGTTGCGTCGCGGGAGCTTTCGTACAGGCGACCATCAACAGAATCAGCGCCAGGCGCTTCATTTCTCCTCGACCTCCACGACGTCCTCGGCCTCGCGCTCGCGCGGGATGAGCTCGTATTTTTTCGCGTAGTAGCGGAACGAACGGAACGACATCCGCAGCAGCTCGGCCGCCTGCGTCTGCACGCCGCCGCAGCGTTCGAGCGCCTTCAGCATGAAGATCTTTCCGATCGACTCGAGATGATCCTGCAGCGAGATGCCTTCCTGCGGCAGCTCGTAGACGGCATCGGGGATGCGGCCGCCGAGGAGCACCGGCTCGGGAAGCGACTTCGTGGTGAGGACGTCGGAGGGCTCGAGCGCGATCATCCGCTCGATGACGTTCTCCAGCTCGCGCACGTTGCCGGGCCAGTGGTACTTCTCGATCGCGCGCATCGCGTCCGCGGAGATGCGCTTGCGCGGGATGTTCATCCGCACCGCGAACTTCTCGATGAAGTGATCGACGAGCAGCGGGATGTCCTCGCGGCGGTGGCGCAGCGGCGGCAGCGTGATCGGAATGACGTTGATGCGGTAGAAGAGGTCTTCGCGGAACGTCCCCTCGCGGATCGACTCGGAGAGATCGCGGTTCGTGGCCGCGATGACGCGCACGTCGACGGGCGACTCGTTGTTCGAGCCGACCTTGCGGACGACGCGATCCTGCAGCACGCGCAGCAGCTTGATCTGCATCGCCGTCGACGTTTCGCCGATCTCGTCGAGGAAGATCGTGCCGCGATCGGCTTCGTGAAAGAGCCCGCGCTTGTCGCGCACCGCACCCGTGAACGCTCCCCGCTCGTGGCCGAAGAGCTCCGACTCGAGCAGCGTCTCCGGCAGCGCGCCGCAGTTGATCGAGACGAACTTTCCGCGGCGATCGGAGTTGTAGTGAATCGCGCGCGCGATCAGCTCTTTGCCGGTGCCCGACTCGCCGGCGATGAGCACCGTCGACATCGTCTTGGCGATGCGCTGGACGATGGAGAAGATCTCCTGCATCTTCGCGCTCTTGCCGATGATGTTGGCGAAGGTGAAGCGCTCCTCGAGCGCCGTGCGGAGATGGAGGTTCTCGTCCTCGAGCTCCTTCCGCTCGACGGCCTTGCGGACGATGATCTTCAGCTCCTCGATATCGAACGGCTTGGCGATGTAGTCGATCGCGCCGGCTTTGAGCGCCTCGACCGCCGAGCGCGTCGACGTGTGCGCGGTGATCATGACGAAGCCGATCGACGGGCTCTGCGCCTTCACCTCGCGAATGAGGTCGATGCCGGAGCCATCGGGGAGCATGAGGTCGCAGAGGACGACGTCCGGCTCGGCGCGGGCGATCGCGGCGCGCGCGTCGCCCAGCGACGGAGCGACTTCCACACGCCACCCTTCTCCCTCGAAGACGATGGAGAGAAAGTCGCGGAGTGACGCCTCGTCGTCGACGATGAGGAGGTTCACGACGGCACAGTATATTGATCCGCCAACGTGCGCAGCGCTTCCTCGACGATCCTCGGCGGGAAGTCGCGCATGGCCAGAATGGCGATCGCGTTCCGCGTCGATGACGGGCCCGGCCGCAGCGTGTAGTCGAACGTCAAATCGCCGCTTTCGATGCTCTCGCGGAAGTGGTGGAACTCGTAGACGTCGCCGAGAAGCGCGAGCAGTTCGAGGTCGTGCGTCGATGCGAGCGCGAGGTGCGGTCCGCGCGCGAGATGCCGCAGCACGGCCGCGCCGGCGGCGACGCGCTCCTGCGTGTTCGTGCCGCGAAAGAGCTCGTCGACGATGAAGAGGTGCGGCTCCGCGCCTTCCGCGGCGACGACGAGCGCGCGGATGTCGTCGACTTCGCGCAGGTAGTAGCTGCGCCCTTCGGCGAGGCTGTCCGCTTTGCCGATCGAGGTCCGCACGCGCAGCAGCGGCGCGCGCCAGCGGTCGGCGCAGACGGTGTGGATCGTCTGCGCGAGCACGGCGTTGACGCCCGCGGCGCGCAGGAACGTCGTCTTGCCGGACATGTTCGATCCCGTGACGAGCACGCTCCTGCCCGCGAGCACGAGATCGTTCGCCACGCCGTCGTCGAGCAGCGGATGCACGAGGCGCTCGAACTCGGCGCGGCGCGGCGTGTCGGTGAATTCGGGGATCGCCGTGCGCGCGCTCGCGCGGAAGCTGTCGACGGCGAGCAGCGCGTCGGTCATGCCGACGCCGGCGAAGATCCGTTCGAGCTCGGCGACGCGCGTGCGGATCGTCTCCAGGCTGAAAACGAACGCGTTCACGTCGAGCAGCAGGAACATGTTGAGGTAGTGATAGAGGAAGCCGGCGAGGTTGTCGGCCTGCAGGTTCTCCATCACCAGCCAGCGCGAGGCGCGGCGCAGCGGCGCGAGGCTGCGCGCGGCGCGCTGCAACGCGTCGTCGCCGAGGATGGCGGCGATGCGCTCGCCCGCATCGAGCAGGCGCTTGAGCACCGTGACCGGCTGGATGAACTCGAAGATGCGGCGGCGGTAGGTGTAGTAGATGCCGAACGTCACCGCGGCCATGACGATCAGGGCGAAGATGCCCTGCGGCACGACGAACGCGCTGGCGACGGCGAGGAGCGAGAGCAGCGAGACGATCGGAAACAGTAGCAACGACGGCGGCGGATCGGGCAGTTCGCGGCGGAAGAGCTGGTGCACGTCGTAGAGGTCGAGCTTCGCGAGCGGCGCGAGCTCGCGCGTCAGCGCCGCGCGTTTCCCCGCGGCGCGCGCAAGCAGGCGTTCGCGTTCGGCGAGGGCGTCGCGATCGACGAGCGGCGTGCGCACGAGGTGATACAGGAGCTGCTGGCCGGCGCCGCTGCGCGTGGTGTCGATGCGCGCGACGACGTCGTCGAGATCGAGATCGCTCCACGTGCGTTCGTCGATGCCGGCGACGCCGCTGCCGCGGTGGTACGACGCGATCCGGCCGAGGTCACGCGTTCCTCTCATGCGGCGCGTCGCAACGCGGGCGTGCGCCGCAAAGTTCCGCGTCGACGAGCGCGACGAGATCGGCGAGGCGCCGCGCGTCGAGAAACTCGTGCGCCATCTCTTCCATCAGCAGCTCGAGTCCCGCACGATGCCGCCGCGCGAGCGAGTCCGGCAGCACGAGTCCCGCGCGTTCGGCGGCATCGGCGAGCGTAAAGTACGCGGCCGTGCGCGCGAGCCGCGGACGGAGCGTCGGCGCGATCGGCGACGAAGGCGTCGCATCGACCGCGCGGCGCCGCACGCGGTTCTTCCGCGCCACCGTGGCGACGATGCGCGTCTCGCGGTTGCGCGGAATGAAGTAGATGGCGCGTACGCGGTCGCGCGTCTGGCCGATGCGATGCGCGCGGCCGTTGCGCTGGTCGAGCTTCACCGGATTCCACGGGATGTCGTAGTGCACGACGACGCCGGCGCGCTGCAGGTTGAGTCCTTCCGACGCCATGTCGGTCGACACGACGAGGTCGAGACGGCCGGTGCGGAACGCGTCCAGCACGGCGTCGCGCGAGCGCTCGCGCGCGGTGACGAGACCGCATGGCCGCGCGCGCTGCAGCGCGTCGCGGAGATCGCGCGCCGTGGCCGCGGAGCCGGTGAAGATCAGCATCGGCTCGCGCTCGTCGCGCACGAGCTCGACGAGCTGTTGCCGCTTGGTGCATGGTGACGCGCGCGCAAGTGCGAGCAATGCTTCGAGGCGCGCGCTCTCCGCGCGAATCGCATCCGCGTCGGCGGCGCCTTCGGCCGCGAAGAGATCCCAGAAGAGCACTTCCTGAAACGCGTCGCGATCTTCCTCGTGCGCGAACGCGCGCCGGTACTCGCGCTTCGGCAACGCGCGTCCCGCGGCGACGCACGCGAGCGCGCGGTCGTAAAAGCGCAGCTGCCGCCGGATCGACTCGATGAGCGCCGCCTCGCTCGATTCGAGCCGCCGCCGCAGAAAGCGCCGCAGCAGCGCGTGCTCGCCGACGAGCGGGAAACGCAGTTCGTCGATCTGCGGCGCGTCGAGCACGTCGTGCACGACGACGCGCCGTTCGAGCGCGCCGAAGCGCAGTTCGTCCGGCAGCACGCTGCGGTCACGGCGGATGACCAGCGCGCCGACGATGCGCGCGAGCGCCTCCGCGTCGCGCGACTCGAACGCGCAGTCGATCGACGGGATGCCGAGGTCCGCGAGGAGATCGTCGCGCGCGAGGAGCCGCAGCAACGCTTCGAGATCCGCCGCGGAGTTGCAGACCGGCGTCGCGGTGACGAGCAGCATCCGCGCCGCGATGGTGCGTTTCGCGAGAGCCGCGTAGCGACGCGTGCGCGGGTTGCGGAACGCGTGCGCCTCGTCGACGACCACCAGCCGCTCGCGCGGCTGCGGCACGAACGGCTCGGTCGCGAGGCCATCATGCGTCGCGATGTGCGCGTCGACGTCGAACGCGCGCAGCGTCTCCCGCCACTGCGCGACGAGCGCCGCGGGCACGATGAGGTCGACGTCGACGCCCTGCAGCGCGCGCATCACCTCCGCGGCGACGTACGACTTGCCGAGCCCGACGTCGTCCGCGAGGAGCACGCCGCCGCGCGTTTCGAGGAGGAAGAGCGCCCGCGCGGCGGCGGCGCGTTGGTGATCAGCGAGCATGAGGGTGTTCCGTCGCGATCACCGCCCACCCAACCGCCGCGCAAGGAACTCCCGCAGCCGCGCGAGCTCGTCGCGCGTCACGCCGTACATGCGCGCCACCGCCTCGTCGATCGCCTCCCCTACGTCCACACCGCGGTGCGCGCGGCGCGAGAGGCGGACGAGCGCGTCCCATTCCGCATCCAACGCCGGCACGGGAAGCGCGGCGACGGTGCGGCCGAAGTAGCGGTAGTGCGCATCCTTCGCACGCTCGGCGACGGACACGAGAAGCGCGCCGGCGATCGTGGAGTTGAGCAGCGCGGCGACGACGTACGCTTCGTCGAGCGACGCGCAGTCGAGCGAATAGAGCGTCTGGTTCGGCACGAGCGGAAACGCGCGGCCGTTCACGTTGACCACGTCCGGCAGCACGGCGGCAGAGACGCCGCGCCCCAGGTCTTTCCAGGCGACTTTGATGCCGACGTGCTCGGGACGGACGAAGGAGAGGCGGAAGTCGTCGGGCTCCATCTCGCGCTGCGCGGCGAGTCGTTCCAGCCAGCGCGGCGGCGTCTTCCAGCCGCTCGCGGGTGGCCACAGCATCCACTGCGACGCGTCAACGCTCCAGCGCTGCAGATCGCGTCCGCGAACGCAACGACAGACGGCGTCGAGCGGCACGCGAATCCCGTCGGACGTCACGAGGCGATCGCCCTGCACCCGCTGTGCGTCGAGAAAGAAGCTGCGGTTGTCGCCCGTCTTGACGCCCATCACCGGACGCCTGCGCAACCCGCGTTCGAGCGGCGGATGCGCGGCGCGCAGCCGATGCAGCACCGCGGCGACGTCGGGCGGCACGAGCGCCCATTCGCCGGCCGCGTCGCCGACGCTCAGCGCGTCGTGCGGCAGAAAGAACGACTCGCCCGCCGTGCGCACGCAGATCGGCTCGCGCGGCATGCCCGCATCGTTCGCGAGCACGATGCCGAGGGGAAACGTGTCCGCTTCGAACCAGCGATGCCGGCGCGCGTCGTCGCTCCAGTCGTCGAGCGCGACGAGCCGCTCGCGCACCGCGCGCCGCAGCGGCGCGGCATATCCCGCATTCACGATCTTCGCGGGCATCAGCAGCGCCGTCACGCCGTCCGGCGCGGTGAGTTGCAGCGCGCGCTCGAAGAACGCCACGGAAAGGTCAGGCTGATGAAAGGCCGTGCCGTCGCGCGCGCCGCGGAAGAGCGCGTAGCGATCCGCGAGCCGCCGCTTCGCGCGCGCGTCGATGCGTGCGTTGCGCACCCACGGCGGGTTGCCGATCACGACGTCGAATCCGCCGTCGGCCATCACCGGCGCGAAGTGCACGTCATACGAGAAGAAATCGAGCGTCCCCTCCTCCGCGCGGCGCAGCGTCTCGCGCGCCTCCGCGACGCGCTCCTGCAGTTCGCGGCAGAGCTCCGGGGCGGGCGGAATCGCGCGGCCGAAGAGATCGCGCTGCGGCGCCGTCGCGCGTTGCAGCTCGCGTTCGGCGTCGTCGGCCGCGCGCGCGAGCAGATCGCACGCGAGCCGCTGATCGTTCCCGCGGATGACGCGGCAGAGCGCCGGACGCTGCGCGTGCGGCGCCGTGCGGTAGCGATCGAGCAGGTCGCGCTGCGCGTGCAGCGCGTAGACCCATTCGTGATAGAGGTCCGCGCGCGCATCGCCGAGAAAGTCGGCCGGCCCGAGGAGCGAGTTGCCCTGCAGGATGTTGCGGTCGAGGTTCGGCAGCGGCGGGATCTGCTCGATCGCGTCATCGGTCGTCGACACGATGGCCAGCCAGAGACGCAGCTCGCACAATCGCACCGCCTCCGGCTTCAGATCGATGCCGTACAGCGACCGCGCGACGATGCGTCGCCGCAGATCGTGCGGCGGCTCCGGCGTCGTCGCGCGCCAGAGTCGTTCGAGCACGCCGAGCGCGGACAGCAGAAACGCGCCGGAGCCGCACGCGGGATCGAGCACGGTGATGCGCGCGAGCTTCTCCGGCGTCGGATCGCCGCCGAGCCAGTGGAGGATCGCGCGCTCGGCGAGCACGTCGACGATCTCCTTCGGCGTGTAGAAGCTGCCGCTCGCCGCGCGCTCGTCGTCGGCCATGAGCGACTCGAAGACCTTGCCGAGCATCTCCGGATCGACGTGCGTGCCCGCGGCGTCGCCCTCGTCAGGATGAAAGTCGAACTTCTCGAAGACGTCCTCGACGACGCGCAGCAGGAGCTCGTTTGGCAGATGCAGCTCGCTGTTGCGGCGCTCGAACGGCGACGGCTCGAAGAGGCCGCCGTTGAGATACGGGATGCGCCCGAGGTTGCGGGCGGAGAGCGAGCGCTGGTCGAGGGGCGTGTTGAGACAGCCGAAGAAGAGCGGCGCGAGGACGCGCGCGTAGAACTCGCGTCCGCGGCTGACCTCGTGCGCGAGGCGATCGACCAGAAAGCGGCGCTCGCCGTTCAACCACCCCTTCTCCTGGATGAACGATAGAAATAGTAGCCGCGACAGAACGAGCAGCGCTTGCGCGTCGATCTGCTCGCGCGCGTCGGCCGGGAACGACGCCGCGAGCGAAGCACCGACGTCGCGGACCGCGGCGCGGAAGCGCTGGAAGAACGTGCGCGTGAGGCGTTCGCGATCGAGGGCGCGGTCGATGATGCGCGGGAGCGCGCCCGCGTCGTCGCCGGCGGCGAGGAGGTTCAGCCGGTCGATCGCGTGCGGCGTCGGCGCGGCCAGATCGACGTCGAGCCGGCGCAGCCCGCGCTCGCGCGCGTAGTCGAATACAGACAGCTTTTTAGCGCGCTCATATAAGAGCACTGATTTCGTAGCTCGATTGTAGGCTTCATAACTGCGCAGAAATGTAGCGACCGAATCTTCGGCCACGTTACCGCGCAGCAAAAAGAGATCGAAGCGCGGCGCGCGGGAGACGAGCTGCAGCGATGTCTCGCCGTTCCACGGGATGTCGACGCCGCCGCGGCGCCATTCGGCGGGATCGACGTCGACGGCCGCGATCGGGTAGCCGAGCTCGCGGAAGAGAGCGAGTGCGCCGCCACAGGCGCGGATGCGATCGGCGGTCAGCACGACGACGCCTCCAGTACACTCCGCCCGTGCCGATCCGCTGGGGCTATCTGAAACGCGTCCTCGCCGGCGCGATCTTCGGGCTGTACATGACCCACCTGCTGTACTTCCTCAACCCGCAGGTGGAGATCACGCCCGGACGGCTGGTGCTGGTGACGATCGTTTACGGCCTCACCTGCGGCCTGCTGTTCGGCACGCTGCTGTGGGGTCTGCGCGCGCTGCGCGTGCGGCTGTTCGGCAAGCCGGAGGCGTGGCGCACGCACGGCTTCGGCTTCGTCGTCCTGGCGGCGTTTCTCTCCGCGGGCATCTACTGGATGCACCTCAAGCTGCTGGGCATCCAGCTCTATCTGCCGATCGGCGCGGTGCGGATTTTGTCGAAAGCCACCGTCGCGATCACAGCGACCGCGTTCGTGCTGCTCGCGTTGTGGGTCGTCGAGCGCAACGCGGACCGCCAGACCTCGCGCGTTTTGTTCGTGGCCGGCGTGGTGCTGATCGCGCTGTCGTCGGTCTTCCTCTATCAGCGCCGCGAGAGCTATCGCACGGAGCGGAAGAACGTCGTGGTGGCGACGATCGGCGCGGTAGGCGAGCGGCGTCCCGTGATCGTGATCGCGATCCGCAACCTGCCGTTCGACTGGATCGTGACGATGCGCGGCGAAGGGCTGCTGCCGTTCTTCGATGCGGCGGGCGACCGCGCGTTCCTCACGCGGCTCGAGCCGTTCCCGACGCGCACGCCGAAGTCGCTGTGGGCGTCGCTCGCCACGGGCAAGCTCCCGTACCGCCACGGCGTCACGGGACGTTTCGCGTACAGAACTCCGCTCAATCGCGCCGAGCCGTTCCTGCTGCTGCCGTACGGCGTCGGCTTTCAGGCGTGGGGTCTCATTCCGCCGGTCGAGCGGATCTCCGCGCCGCTGCCGGCGGGCAACGCGCTGCCGCTCTGGACGCTCTTCGAACGCGTGCAGCTGCCCGCGAGCGTCATCGGCTGGCCGTCGTCGACACAAACGTCGTCGCAGCCGCGCGGCGCGACGCGCATCGTCACGGATGACGCCTTGCGCGCGCTGCCGGTCGACGCGCGCGCGCTCGGCAACATCAGCGAGCGTTTCAACAGCAGCGGCGATGCGAAGCCGGCGATCCTCGCCGCGCTCGCGCGCGATGCGTACGCCGCCGCGCAGTTGCGCGACGCGCGGCCGTACGCATTGCGCGTGCTCGCGCTCGAGGGATTCGCCGATGCGCAGCGCGCGCTGCACATCTTCACCAACGAGTTGCCGCCGAAGACGTCGGCCAAAGGCGAGGCCTTGCGCGCGTACGCGCAGCAGCTCGACAGGCTCCTGGGCGGCATCGTGCGCGAGCATCCCGACGCGCTGGTCGTGGTCTGCTCGCCGTCGGCGGTGGTCGCGCCGCAGCTCCCGGCGAACGTCTACTCCATCGCCCGCTCGCTGCTCTCGCCGGACGATCCCGGCGCGGACGACGGCTTCTTCCTCGCTGTCGGTCCCGGCGGGGCGCACCGCGAGAATCCGCAGCCGGCGTTCGCGGTCGACCTCGTGCCGACCGTGCTCTTCGCCGCGGGTCTGCCGATCGGCCGCGACATGGACGGACGCATCGTCACCGACGCGTTCACGGACGATGCGCTGCGGGCGACGACGCTCATCCAGACGTACGAGGCCGAGCGTTTCGTGGTGCGGAGGGCGGGCGGTTGAAGGCATGTGCGTGTCTCCTTTCGCAAGTCGGGGCTGCCGAGCCGCTCGGCAGCCCCTGGTGAGTTGGGTCGGTGGGATGAGAGGCGGAAGGCGTCGTCAGTTCGACGCCGTGGTGGCGGTCTTCTTCGTGCGCGGCTTGCGCGGCATGTGGATCTTCGCGGTGAGCGTGGTCCGGCCTTCGAGGACGATGTAGGGCGAGAGGCGCTCGAACGACTTCGCGCCCACGCCTTTGACCTGCATCAGATCGCTCGTCTTGCGGAACGGTCCGTTCTGCGAGCGGTAGTCGACGATGCGCTGCGCGGCCTTGACGCCGATGCCGGGGAGCAGTGCGAGCTGCGCGGCGTCCGCGCTGTTGAGGTTCACGACGCCCGCGGGCGCCGGGGTGACGGCGGCATCCGCGAACGCAACGGTGGAAACGAAGGCAACGATGATGGCGAGCGTGAGGGGAACGAACTTCTTCATCGGTCTATCTCCTTTCAGTTCTTCTGGTTGTTGGTTGTTGAATCGACTGATTGCGTTGGGTTTCTGGCTGTTGTTCCACACTGATCCGTGTTGACTTTCCGTTTCGCGTCACTGGCTCTTCTCGGCGACCACCTCCTTTCGCCGGGGCCTTAGTGCGACGGCTCCGCCACGACGCCAAAACGGGCAATCAATTGAAAACAGGCTAGTTAGCGGCCGCGCCGAGAAGGCGGGATGTCAAAAATTCGAGCATCCCGCGGGCGCGGTGGGAGGGTTGGTCCGGATGAGGGGAAACGGGGCGCGCGCTACTTCCGGCGGTAGAGTTTCCGCACGGAAGGCGTCTTCGAGAAGACGTACTTCGCCGCCTCGTCGAAGGACATGCGCTTGCTGTAGACGGCGCTCTCGCCGTCTTTCTGCGAAACGGTGACGCCGAGGTTGTCGGCCATCAGGCGGACGTAGTGATAGCCGAGGCGGCAGACGTAGTGGCCTTGCGTCGTCTCGAGGATCGCTTTGGCGTCATCGGAGTTCTTGCCGGTGAAGTCGAGCACCTCGGTGAAGTTGCTCTGCAGAGTCGTCTCGATCGGATCGGCGTCGCTCACGCGGTCGTCCGAGATCGCGTAGTCCGAACAGACGTAACGCCAGTCGGGCGGGTCGATTTTCGTGAAGCCTGGATAGCGGCCGTCGAAGAAGCGATGCACCATCGCCGCGGTCAGGAAGTGGATCTCCCCCTGGCCGAGGCGATAGAACACGTTGCCGTAGATGAAGATCTCGGAGCCGCGGGCGATGGCGCCGAAGTTCCAGCCCTTCCGCGTCAGAATGGTCGCGCCCTGGACGCAGTTGGCGTTCGGCGCATCGGGCTCATCGAGATCGTCCGCCGACGGCACCGCGATCAGCGATCCGCTCTGAAGTTTGTTCTCCACCTTCACGCGCGCCGCCGCGACGTTCTCGAGCGCGCACCACACCGTGAAGCCACGGTGCGTGAAGCTGACCTTCTTGAAGCGCTGCATGTCTTCGACGCTGTAATCCGCCTCGACGAGATTTCCGGCCGGATAGGTGTACATCCAGAGACCCTGCCGGACGGAACCGCGGCTCGACGTCCGCGCGAGCGGCGCGCGAAGTTGCGGACGCGGCATTGACGTCGCGGCGCGCTGCGCGATGCGCTCGGCTTCCGCTTCGAGCATCGCATCGCCAACGATGGCGATGCCGCACGGGAACGGACTGCGTACGCGGCCGCTGCGCTGCTGGACGACGTGCGCGAGCTCGTGCAGGAGCAGCCGCTGCCCGGCGGAAGTCTCGGGCTGATAGCGGCCGGTCGCGAAGTGGAGCGTCGAGCCGTGCGTGAACGCGTCCGCGCCGATCGCCGCCACATGCGGACCGACGTGCACGCGCACATCGCCGAAGCGCACGCCGAACGCCCCTTCCGCCGCCTGACGAAATGCGGCCGGCAGCGGCTGCCCGCCGCCGCGCGGAAACGTCGCGAGGTGCGACGGCAGCGGCACCGCATTCACGCGCAACGCGTCGGCCGCCCGCGGAAAGCGAGGCAGACCGCGCGGAAACGAGCCCTGAATGACGTTCAGCGCCATGAGCGAATGCGTCGATTGTAGCCCCGCGCGCGAATGCGGCGCGTGCGGCGCGTCCCCGCTATACTCGTTCGGACGCCTGATGAGAGAAAAGCGCGAGATCTACCGCTTCCTCCACGTCACCCCGCGCCGCATCTTCGAACAGCTGGATCAATACGTCGTCGGGCAACGCCACGCGAAAGAAGTCCTCGCCATCGCGGCGTACAACCACCTCAAGCGCATCGAATACCTGAAATTCGGCGGCGAAGTCTCCATCCGCAAATCGAACATCCTGATGATCGGACCGTCGGGCAGCGGCAAGACGTATCTCGCGCGCACGCTGGCGAAGATCCTCGACGTGCCGTTCGCGTACAACGACGCCACCGCGTTCACCGAAGCCGGCTACTACGGCGAAGACGTCGAAGTCGCGATCGGGCGTTTGCTCTACGCCACGAACCAGAACGTCGACGCCGCGGAGAACGGCATCGTCTTCATCGACGAGATCGACAAGATCTCGCGCCGCGCGGGCGGCCTGCGCACCGGCTCGGGCGGGCGCGACATCGGCGGCGAAGGCGTGCAGCAGGCGCTGCTCAAGATCCTCGAGGGCGAGAAGATCTTCGTCCCGCTCAATGTGACGGCGCATTGGAACAAGTACGACTACGTCGAGATCGACATCTCGAACATCCTCTTCATCTGCGCCGGCTCCTTCTCCGACATGGACGACGCGAACGACGGCAAGACCGTCGGCTTCGTCGAACAGAACGGCGCGAACTCGCGCGAGATCACCTCCGAGGATCTCGTGAAATACGGATTCCTGCCGGAGCTTCTCGGACGGCTGCCGGTGCGCGTGGAGCTCGACGAGCTCTCCGCGGCCGATTTGGTCAACATCCTGACCAATCCGCGCGAGGCCATGGTCCCCGAATACCAGCGCCTCTGCGCGCTCGACCAGATCCAGCTCGAGTTCACCTCGGAAGCGTTGTACGAGGTCGCATACGCGGCGCTGCGGCAGAAGCTCGGCGCGCGGGCGCTGCGCGCGATTCTGGAGAAAGTCCTGCATCCGATTCTGTTCCTCGGACCGGAGCGCGCGGGCGAACGGATCGTCGTCGAAGCGGACGACGTGCGGCGAATCGTGCAACAGTAACGCCATGCGCACGATCGGACTGGCCGCGAAGCATACGGATGAAGCGCTGGCGTTCGCCGCGCGCGTGGCCGCCGACCTGCGCGCGCGCGGTCACGCCGTGCTGTTCGACGACGACACGGGACGCGCGGTCGGCGACGGACATCCGACGCATCCGAAGTCGGAGCTCGGCCGCAACGCGGATCTGCTGATCACGATGGGCGGCGACGGCACGCTGCTCTCGATCGCGCGCCACGCGCCCGATCACGTGCCGATCATCGGCGTGAACATGGGCACCCTCGGCTTCCTCACCGAGATCCGCGTCGAAGAGTTCCCGGACGTCCTCGACCGCGTGCTCGAAGGCAACTACTTCGTCGAGCCGCGCGTGACGTTCAGCGTCTCGGTCACGGGGCCGAAGCACGACTCCGCGCGTCGCTATCGCGTGCTCAACGACGCCGCGATCAACAAGAGCGCGCTCGCGCGGATCATCGAGATGCGCGTCAACGTCGCGGGACTGTTCGTTTCGACCTTCCGCGGCGACGGTCTCATCGTCTCGACGCCGACCGGCTCGACCGCGTACAACCTCTCCGCGGGCGGCCCGATCATCTATCCGACGATGGGCGCGGTGCTGATCACGCCGATCTGCCCGCACATGCTCACGAACCGCCCGATCGTGCTCCCGGACGAGCTGGACATCGAGATCAGCCTGGCCACGCCCGACGCGCAGAACATCTACCTCACGCTCGACGGCCAGGAAGGCTTCGAGATCGGCGACAGCGATCGTGTTTGTGTCCGGAAATCCGAAGAACGGGTACTCTTAGTCCAATCACCGGACAAAAACTATTTCGACGTTCTACGCAACAAGCTGAAGTGGGGCGAAGGATGAAGACCGTATTCGCTGTGCTGTCGTTGCTGTTCGTGGCGGCATCCGGCCGCGCGGCCGATCCGACGTACATCGATCAACTGGTCGAGACGCCGGCGGCGACGCTGCAGGGCTCGTTCACGGGTCTCAAGGGCGAGGGCTGCTATCAACTCGCGGCCGATCGCTTTCTGCTGATCGACATCGACAAGAAGGACCAGAAGCCGTGGCGCGTGATGGTGATGAGCAACGCGCCGTGCCGCCGTCCGATCGAAGTGCCCGACATGGACGTGCGCTCGCGCGCGGGCGTCGAGCTCGGGCAGAACGCGCAGCAGGTGATCGAGCACCTCGGCCAGCCGAACGCCACCACCGGGACGGACAAGGATCTCCGCCGCCTCGGCGCCGGCGACATGGAGTACTTCTACATCTGCCGCGTCAGCGAGGGATGCGCGCGCCACACGAGCGTGTATCTGAAGGACGGCGTGGTCGCCGCGATCGCGGAGTGGTACTCGCAGTAATTCAGCGCGACGCGAGCTGCTGCTGGTAGTTCGCCTTCACCGCGGCCACGTATGCCTGCGTCTCGCGATACGGCGGCACGCCGCCGTACTTCGCCACCGCGCCGGGACCGGCGTTGTACGCCGCGAGCGCGAGGTCGAGATCGCCGTTGAAGGTGTCGAGCAGCGTGCGCAGATAGCGCGCGCCGCCGAAGACGTTCTGCCGCGCGTCGAAGACGTCGGTGACGCCGAGGTAGCGCGCGGTCGCGGGCATGAGCTGCATGATGCCGCACGCGCCTTTCCCGGATACCGCGCTCGCATCGCCGGCCGACTCGCGGCGCGCGATCGCGGCGACGAGACGCGGATCGACGCCGTGCTCTTTCGCCGCATCCTGAATCAGCGCGGCGAGCTGCGGCGGGAGCGGCGCGCTCACGTGCGCGTTGGTCTCGAAGAGCACGGAGCCGAACGGATGAAACGCGACGCGCGTGCTGCGCAGACTCACCAGCGCCTCGCGGATGTCGCCGAAGAACCGCCACGCCGTGATCGAGCGGCTGTCGTTCGTGATCACGACTCGGCCCGGCTTCTTGAGCTTCGCGGTCGGAACGTCCGCGGCCGTGAAACGGCGCTCGTCGGCCCTTGCGGCCGATGCGAGCAGCATCGTGACGGCGATCACGTTCCGGATTTTCATCGAGGCAATCCCGCAACGAGCATCCCGCCGTGTAGCATTCCGCGATGCGTCACTTTCTTGCGCTATCCTTCATCGCTCTGCTCGCCTGCACGTACGCGTGCACGCCGGCGAAGCCGACAGCAGAATCCGTTCCTGTGACTTCCAACGGCACGCTTTTCCTCGGCGGCACGGTCGCGGCCGGCGCCGCGCAAACGCCGCAACACGACTACGCGATCTACGTCGAAAACGGCGTCGTGCGCGAAGTCGGTCCGGCCTCGCAGCTGCGCGCGGCCCACGTCGGCGCGCGCATCGTCGACACCTCCAACGCCACGATCCTCCCCGGCCTCACCGACGCGCACGGCCATCTCTACGGCCTCGGCCTTTCCCTCGACACGGTGAATCTCGTCGACACAACGTCCTACGACGACGTGCTCACCCGCGTGCGCGAGCGCGCCGCGCAAACACCCGCGAACGCCTGGATCCTCGGCCGCGGCTGGGACCAGAACGACTGGCCGGTGAAGGAGTTCCCCACCGCGGCGCAGCTCGACGCCGCAATCGCCGATCATCCCGTCTGGCTGCGGCGCGTCGACGGCCACGCCGGACTCGCGAACAGCGCCGCCATGCGCATCGCCGGCGTCACGTCCGCGACGAAGGACCCCGAAGGCGGGCGCATCGTGCGCGACGCGAGCGGCAATCCGACCGGCGTCTTCGTCGACGACGCGATGGACCTCATCGACAGCATCGTCCCCGCGCCCACTGCCGAACAGCGCAAGGCGCGCGTGCTCGCCGCCGCGCGGAACATCGCCGCGAACGGCCTCACCGAAATCCACGACGCCGGCGCCGACGCGGAAACGATCGCTGCCGTGCGCGCGCTCGTCGACGAGAAGCGCTTCCCCATCCGCGTCTACACGATGCTCTCCGACAACGACGCGCTGCTCGACACGTGGTTCGCCAGTGGTCCGTTAGTTGACTATCGCGGACACCTCACCGTCCGCGCGATCAAGATGTACGCCGACGGCGCCCTCGGCAGCCGCGGCGCCGCGCTCCTCGCGCCGTACAGCGACGACCCCGGCAACACGGGCCTCATGCTCGCGAAGCCGGCGCACATGACCGACGTCGCGAAACGCGCGCGCGCGAAAGGCTTTCAGGTGAACACGCACGCGATCGGCGACCGCGGCGTGCGCAACGTCGTCGACTCGTACCTCGCCGCCGGCGTCACCCCGGCCGACCGCTTCCGCATCGAGCACCTGCAGGTCGTCGCACCCGACGACTTCCCGCGCGTCGTGCAGCACGGGATCATCGGCTCCATGCAGCCGACGCACGCGACCTCCGACATGCCGTGGGCCGAACGTCGCCTCGGACCCGAGCGCATCCGCGGCGCCTACGCCTGGCGCACGCTCCTCAATGCCGGCGGCCGCATCGCCCTCGGCTCCGACTTCCCCGTCGAAGACGTGAATCCCTTCTACGGCATCTACTCCGCCGTGACGCGACAGGATCACAACGGCCAACCCGCCGGAGGCTGGTATCCCGACCAACGTCTCACCCTCGCCGAAGCCTTGCGCGGGTTCACGAGCGACACCGCGTACGCGGCATTCGAAGAGTCGTCGCGCGGCACGATCGAGCCCGGCAAGCTCGCCGACTTCACGATCGTCGAAGGCGACTTCTTCGCGATGCCGCCCTCGGAACTATTCAAAACGAAAGTTCGCGCGACGATCGTGGGCGGCGAAACCGTGTACTGGTCGCGTTGACCGGGGAAGACGACCGGGAGCGCCTCCGGCGGGCCGGCGCGGCCGGCAGCGCTAAGGGCCTAGCCTAGACGCACGTGCGACTGCTCTGAGCGCGATTGACGGCAGCCGCACGTGCGTACTGGCTAAGCCCTTAGCGCCGCCGGCCGCGCCGGCCCGCCGGAGGCGCTCCTCGTCGGTTCCCTCGTCAATCCGCGCCGAAGTCATCGAAGTGCGTCAACGCGCGGAAATCCTGGTAGCGCTCGTGGATATCGCGCAGAGAAATCTCGCGCAGCCGGTCGAGGGAAAACTTCTCGACGGTGAACGACGCCAGCACGCTTCCGAAGATGATCGCGCGGCGCAGTTCGCGGTCGTGCACCTCGGCGCGGGAGGCGAGGTAGCCGAGCACGCCGCCGGCGAACGTATCGCCGGCGCCGGTGGGATCGAAGACGTTTTCCAGCGGATACGCGGGCGCGGCGAAGATCGCGTCCTTCGTGATCATTAGGACACCGTACTCGCCGCGTTTGACGACGAGCGTTTGCGCGCCGAGGTCGAGGATCTGGCGGCACGCCTTCACGAGGTTTGCTTCCTTCGTGAACTGCCGCACCTCGGCCTCGTTGATGATGATCAGGTCGACCGCGCCGAAGATGCGTTCGAGCGAATCGCGCTTCGACGAGATCCAGTAATTCATCGTGTCGAGCGCGACGAGGCGCGGGCGCTCGGTCTGTTGGAGCACCTCGTACTGCAGATCGGGATCGATGTTCGCGAGGAAGAGCACGTCGGGGTGGCGCTGGCGATCGTTCAGTTGCGGCTTGAAATCCGCGAAGACATTGAGTTGCGTGTCGCGCGTCTTCGCCACGTTCAGGTCGTAGCCGTACTCGCCGCTCCAAAAGAACGTCTTTGCGCCGGCGACGCGCTGCAGGCTGTCGAGATTGATCTTGCGGCCTTCGAAGATACGCGCGTCCTCGTCCGTGAAGTCCTCGCCGACGACGGCGACGAGCTCGACCTCCGTGAAGTACGACGCGGCGACGGAAAAGTACGTCGCGGAGCCGCCGAGGCAGCGATCGATCTTTCCGAAAGGCGTTTGCAGCGCATCGAAGGCGACACTTCCAACGACGAGAATCGACATGCGGGTTCGTTGTCCTTACTTGAGGTAGCGGCCGAGAATCGGCTCGAGCTTCTGTTTCGTTCCGGCGGGGATCGCCGCGCGGTCGGTGATGATCGCGTACTGCAGCGCGTTGACGCAGCTGCAATCGCGTTCGCGGCGCGCGGCGGCGACGATCGAGTTGCGGAGGATCGTCTGCGCCATGGCCGCGTTCGCGCGCAGATAGCCGAGGATCTGTTCGACGCTGACGTCGTCGTGATCGGGATGCCAGCAGTCGTAGTCGGTGACGAGAGCCATCGTCGCGTAGCAGAGTTCCGCCTCGCGCGCGAGCTTCGCCTCGGTAAGATTGGTCATGCCGATCACGTCGGCGTTCCAGCTGCGATAGAGATTCGATTCCGCGCGCGTCGAAAACTGCGGGCCTTCCATGCAGACGTAGACGCCGCCGACGTGCGCCGTGGCGCCGGCGTCGCGCGCCGCATCGTTCATGAGGAACGAGGCCGCGGCGCAGACCGGATCGGCGAAGGGCACGTGCACGACGACGCCGTCGCCGAAGAACGTATCCGCGCGGTGGCGCGTGCGGTCGATGAACTGGTGCGGAAAGACGATGTCCGTCGGCTTGTACTCTTCCTTCAGCGAGCCGACCGCGCTCGCGGAGAGGATCGTGTGCACGCCGAGCGACTTGAAGCCGAAGATGTTCGCGCGGTAGTTCAGCTCCGTCGGCGAGTAGCGATGACCGCGGCCGTGGCGCGCGAGGAACGCGACGCCTACGCCGTCGATGTCGCCGATGACGTACGGATCGGACGGCGCGCCGAACGGCGTCTCGATCGCGCGCTCCTCGCGCACGGTGAGACCTTCCATCGCGTAGAGGCCGGAGCCGCCGATGATGCCGACTGCAATGTCCGTCATGCTTTGAAGTTCCTCACCGCCTCGTCGATCGCGTCGCGCACGCGCAGCGCGAGCTCGACGGCCGCGAGCCCGTCTTCGGCGGCGACGATCGGACGCGTGCGGTCGCGCACGCAGGCGAGAAACGCCTCGAGCTCCGCGCGCAGCGGCTCTTTCTTTTCGACATTCACTTGCAGCGGCCGCACCTCGCGCGTGCCGCCGTCGTCGACGAGGCGATAGCCCTTCACTTCCTGTTCTTTCGTGTCGACCGAGATGTAGAAATCGCTGCCGAAGAAGCGCTGCTTGCGCACGCGCTCCTGCGACACGCGGCTCGCGGTGAGATTGGCCACCGCGCCGTTCGCGAGCTCGAGGCGCACATTCGTGATGTCGACTTTATCGGTGAGCACCGGCACGCCGACGGCGCGCACGTCGACGACGTCCTGCCGCAGCAGCGACAGCACGAGATTGAGATCGTGAATCATGAGATCGAGCAGCACGTCGACGTCGAGCGAGCGCGGCACGAACACGCCGAGGCGTTCGGCGACGACGTAACGCGACGCGCCGACGAGCTCCGCGACGGCGGTGATGGCGGGGTTGTAGCGTTCGACGTGGCCGACCTGCACGACGCGGCCGTGTTCCGACGCGAGCGCGATGAGCTGCCGCGCCTGGTCCGCGGTCGCGGTGATCGGCTTCTCGACGAGCACATCGCAGCCGGAGGCGAGCAGCTCGCGCGCGACGTCGAAGTGCGTCGTCGTCGGAGTCGCGACGACCGCGCAGTCGATCTCCTTGGCGAGTGCGGCGACGCTCGCGAAGCGGCGCAGGTTCAATGTCGACGCGATCTCGGACGCGATCGCGTCGTTCGGCTCGACGAAGCCGACGGCGGTGACGTCCGGGATTTCGGTCAGCACGCGCGCGTGCAGGCGGCCGAGGTAGCCTGTGCCGACGACGCCGGCGCGCATCGTCACCGGATCACGCCCCGCTGCGACGCGCGCACGAACGCGACGAGGTAGCGCACTTCCTCGACCTCGCCGAGCTCCGCCTCGACGCGATCGAGCGCGTCGGCGAGCTTCAGCTTCGAGCGCACGAGAATGCGATACGCGCGCTGCAGCGCCTCGATGGTCGGCTTCGGAAAACCTTTGCGCTCGAGGCCGATCGTGTTGATGCCGTACGTCTGCGCGGGGCGGTTGCCGACCGTCTTCACGAACGGCAGCACGTCCTGCGTGCAGATCGAGCCGCCGCCGATGAACGCGTGGTTGCCGACGCGGCAGAACTGATGGACGGCGGAGAACGCGCCGACGGTCGAGAAGTCGCCGACTTCGACGTGCCCCGCGAGCGTGGCGTTGTTGGCGAAGATCGTGTGCGAGCCGACGTGGCAGTCGTGCGCGACATGCGCGTAGGCCATGAAGAAGTTGTTCGAGCCGATGGTCGTCACGCCGCCGCCGCCGGTCGTGCCGCGGTTGAGCGTGATGAACTCGCGGAACACGTTGTCGTTGCCGATGCGCAGCTCGGTCTGCTCGCCTTTGAACTTCAAGTCCTGCGGCGGCGTTCCGATCGACGCGCTGCCGACGAAGCGATTGCGCTCGCCGATCGTGGTCGGTCCTTCGATGCGGACGTGCGGTCCGATCTCCGAACCGGCGCCGATCGTGACGCCCGCGCCGATGACCGCGTACGGGCCGATGACAACATCCTCCGCCAGCACGGCCTCGGGGCTGATGACTGCGCTTTCTGCGATGGTCGAGGACATATCAGTTCGGGCGCTTCGTCATCACGCTGAGCAGTTCCGCTTCCGCGACGACGGCGTCGTTCACCTTCGCCGTGCCGCGCACCTTCACCGTGCTCGCGCGCTGCTGCAGCACTTCGCATTCGAGGATGAGCTGATCGCCGGGGACGACCGGCCTGCGGAAGCGCGCCTTGTCGACGCCGCCGAAGAGGAACAGCTTCTCGTCGCGGTCTTCGATGTCGCGCAGGAACAGCACCGCCGCGCACTGCGCCATCGCCTCGACGATCAGCACGCCCGGCATCACCGGCGCGCCGGGGAAGTGACCCTGGAAGAACTGCTCGTTCGCGGAGACGTTCTTGAGGCCGACGATCTTCTTCTTGTCGTCCGCGATCTCGAGGATGCGGTCGATCAGCAGCATCGGATAGCGATGCGGCAGCAACTTCATGATCTCCGTGATGCCCATGATGCTCATGGCTTCTTTCCTAACTTGCGCAAGTGCGCCTCGCGTCGCGCAAACTCGCGGAACGGCACGGCCGGGGCGCCCATGACTTTCATGTCGTCCGCGACGTCGGCGAGGACGGCGCTCTTGGCCGCCACCTGCACGCGATTGCCGATCTTCAGATGTCCGCTGAATCCGGACTGGCCTGCGACGACGACATGGTCGCCGAGTTCCGTCGATCCGGCAATCCCTACTTGCGCCACTAAAAGACAATGCTTGCCGATGCGCACGTTGTGCGCGATCTGCACGAGGTTGTCGATCTTCGTGCCCTCGCCGATCACCGTCTCGCCGAGGGCCGCGCGATCGATCGTGGAGCCGGCGCCGATCTCGACGTCGTCCTCGATGCGCACGATGCCGACCTGCGGGATCTTGTGATGGCGGCCGCCTTCCTGCGCGAAGCCGTAGCCGTCGGAGCCGATGACGACGCCGCTGTGCACGATGCAGCGCTTGCCGATCGCGCAGCCGTAGTAGATCGAGACCTGCGGGTAGACGATCGTGCCGTCGCCGATGGTGACGCCGTCGCCGATGGTGACGTTCGGAAAGATCACCACGTTGTCGCCGAGGACGACGTGCTCGCCGATCGACGTGAACGCGCCGACCGCGACGCCTCTGCCGAGGCGCGCGGAGCTCGCGATCTCGGCTCGCGGCGAGAGGCCGCGCGGCATCGGCTTGCGGTCGAAAAAGCGCGCGACGGTGCGGGCCATCGCCGCGTACGGATTCTCGACGCGGATCCAGCGCGGCGAGTCGCCTTCGAGGCTCGCGCTCACGAGCACGGCGGCCGCGCGCGTCGAGGCGAGCTGCGGCGCGTACTTCGGATTCGAGAGAAAGCTGATCTGCGTTTCGCCCGCGTCCGCAAGCGGTGCCACGCCCGTCACTTCGACGTCGGGACCGCGGTAGTCGCCGCCGACGAACGCGACGATTTCCGAGAGGGATACGGCGGGCGGCATAGGCGGGCGGATTGTAGTTGAAAAATGAAAAAGCCTCCCGCGCGGGGAGGCTCTTTCGAGCGCGTCGCGTGCGCGCCGTTACTTCTTCGGCGTGGACGCGGCCGGCTGCGGCGTGCCGTTCGCTTCGTTGAAGCGCTTCACGACCGTGTCGGTGATGTCGATCGCGTCGGAGGCATAGACCAGGCCGGACTCGAACTTGTTGAAGATCGCGGCGATGCCCATCTCCTTGCCGATCTGGTCGATGACCGGCTTGATGCGGGCTTCGAGCGCCTGCAGCTCGCGATCGCGCGCCTCGCCGATCTCGCGGTCGGCGTCCTGCGCGTAGCGCTGCATGGCGATGCGCTTGTCGGCGAGCTGCTTCTGCATCTCGGTGAGCTTGTCGTCGCTGAGCGAGATCTTCTTGGCGTTGATGTCGCTGTCGAGCTTCGTCAGCTCATCGTTCATCTGCTGGGCGCGCGTCATGCGGTCGTCCTGCATCTTCTTGAGCTTCTCGTAGGCGGCCTTGCCGGGACCCGACTGCGTGAGCACTTTCTGCACGTCGATGACCGCGAAGCGCTGCGGCGTCGACTGCGCGAACATCGGCGCCGCAAGCGCGGCCACCGCGACGGTAACGAGGAACTTCTTCATCTGAGGATCTCCTTAACTTTGACCTTGCGGACCGTTGTTCGAACGTAATCCGCCGTGATTTAGAACGTATTCCCGATGGTGAACTGGAACGACTGGAACTTATTGAACTGCACGTCTTCCGGTTCCTGGTGCGGGTTCACCGCGTAGATGAAGCGCAGCGGGAACTGGAACACCGGCAGGAAGATGCGCATCTCCGCGCCGAAGGTGTAGCGCAGCTTCGAGAAGTCGATCGACTCCTTGTAGCCGTACGCGCGGCCCGCATCGGCAAACAGCACGAAGCGCAGCGGATCGTTGATCTTCGTGATGTATTCGAAGTTGTAGACCTGGTAGCTGTAACCGCCGGCCGGACGCAGGCCGAGGGTCGGGTGATTCTCGTACGGTCCGAGCGTGCCGTATTCGAAGCCGCGCACCGAGAACTCGCCGCCGACGAGGAAGCGCTCGCCCGTCGGCACGCAGAGCTCCGGCACCGCGGTGGTGAGCTCATCGTACGTATGCGCGCAGTCGTCGCGCAGCGTCTTGATGAAGCCGCCCTCGGCGTTCACGCTGAACGACGCGCGGCGCGAAATGCGGAAGAAGCGCGTGACGTTGACCGTCGGCTTGAACAACTCGATCGTGCCGCCGAGCGGGCCGCCCGAATACGAGACGCCGAGCGTGAGGCGCGAGCCGCGCATCGTGTCGTATGGGTTGTCGCGCGAGTCGTAGTGATACGACGGAAAGATCGACGACGTCGTGGAGCGGATCGTCGAGACGACGGACTCGGGGATGTTGCCGTTCGCGTCGGGCAGTTCCTGCGTCGCGTAGAGATACCGCGAGCGGTCGTAGCCGTAGACGAGCGACACGCTGTCGAAGCGGCGCAGGCGATAGCCGTACGCGATCGTGCCGCCCTTGCCGATCTGCTCGTAGCCGAACGCGGCGGGCAGCGTCTGCTCGCGGTTGTAGACGGAGACGCCGAGGCTGTTCGGCGTGTCCATGAACCAGGGATCGGCGTACGAGATGCTGAAGAGGTTCGTGCGCACGCCGCGCTGGTAGCTGAGGCCGAAGCTCTCGCCTTCGCCGAGGAAGTTGCGCGTGGAGAACTGCGCCTGCGCGAAGAAGCCGCCGCCCTCGGAGTAACCGCCGCCGAACTGCACGTCGTTCTTCCCTTCCTCGTTCCCCTTGACGGTGATGTCGACGGTCTTCGAGTCGGGGTTCACGTGCAGGTCGGGGTTGTCGGTGATCTTGAAGTACCCGAGCTGGCCGAGCTTGTACATGCTCGACTTGAACGCCTCGAGGTCCATGATCTGGCCTTCCTCGAGGAAGATCTCGCGGCGGAGCACTTTGTCCTTCGTGGTGGTGTTGCCCTGGAACTCGAGGCGGCCGAGGCGGAACTGATCGCCTTCGAAGACGTGGATGTGCACGTCGACGACGTTGCCCGGCTTGATCTCGTACTCCGGATCGACGTACGCGTACATATAGCCGCGCGAGCGGTACGCGTCGCCGAAGGCATCGATGCGCGCCTGAATGGCTTTGCGGCGCAGCGTCTCGCCCTTCTTCAGCGGCCAGTTGCCGATGATCTGGTCGTTCGTGAAGATCGTGTTGCCGGCGACGTCCACGCTGCCGAAGGTGTGGACTTCGCCTTCCTTCACCGGGATCGTGATCTTCACGCGCGGCCGCTTCTTCGAGCCGGTGGTGGCGATCTGCGGATCGCCGAAGGTCACGTTCTGATAGCCGTGGTCCTGGTAGAAGTTCTTGACGCGCTCGAGATCTTCATCGAGCTTCGACGGGATGTAGAGGTTCTTCTTGCGGATCCAGGTGATGAGGTTGTGCTTCTTGACGTCCTTCATCACGCTGCGCAGGTGGCGGTCCGAGTAGTGCGCGTTGCCGACGAAGTCGATCGCGGCGACCTTGGCCTTGATGCCTTCGTTGATGACGAAGACGATCTTCTTCTCGCCCGGCTCGGCGAGATCCTCGGTGATGGCGTCGACCTGCACGCCTTCGAAGCCGCCCTCGGAGTAAGTCTTCTTGATCGTCTCCGACGCGCGGCGCACGAGCGTTTGCTCGATCGTGCTGCCGACGTGGAGGTCGATGTGATCGCGCTCGAACGCCTCGTTGATCTTCTGCGTCTGGAGCGTCTTGTTGCCGCGGAAGTCGACGGCGCCGATGCGCGGGCGCTCTTTCACGATCGCGCGGACGACGACGCCTGTGTCGCCCGGCACGGCCTCGACGCGGATGTCGTCGAAGAGACCGGTCTGCCACAGGTTGGTGAAGTTCTTCTGGATCGTGTCGGGCGAGTAGACGTCACCTGGCTGGATGCCGAGGTAGACGCGGATCGTGTCGCTGGCCACCGACTGGTTGCCGACCGCTTCGAAGCGCTCGATGTTGCGGCCGGAGAGAGGAGCGTTGGCCGGCAGCGGCGATGTTGGCGTCGTCGGTGCAGGCGCGTTGGGCGACTCGGTGATGCGACCGCCGCTCGGCGACTCGATGATCGTTCCCGGCTTCGGCCGTTCGGGCGTCTGCGGATTCGTCTGCGCCTGAGCGGTGGCGGCGAGGGTGAGCGCCGTGGTCAGCGCGAAGGATCGGATTCGGTTCATAAAGACAGTTCGAGAGCTACAGGACTAGAGTTCCTTGACTGTGACGCACGACCGGCCGGGAGGTCACGCCCACGCCTGAACACCGGGAAAACGCGGCGCATTCTACACGCGCGTCCGCGATACGCACGCGCTCGCTGACGCTCGTTCTCACGTTCGTCACGCTTGCCTTCACTGGGAACGTCGTCGCCGCGCGCGAGCTGCCCGTCGTGCCGCTGTCGATGCGCGGCGCGACGCTGCGCCTCGCCGTCGCGGGCGATACCGGCGGCGGCGCGGAGACCGTTGCCAAAGGAATCGCGCGCGTGCACGCGGAGCAGCCGCTCGACGCGATCGTGCTCACCGGCGACAACTTTTATCCATGCGGCATCGGCTCCGAGCACGACTCGCGCTGGAGTCTCGTGCTGCCGCTCACGCGCATCGGTCCGCCGGTCTTTCCCGTCCTCGGCAATCACGATTCGTGCGGCGGCTCCGATCCCGACGCGCAGATCCGCGCGACCGGCGTCGTACCGCACTGGCAGTTCCCCGCGCGGCAGTACCGCGTGCGCAGCGCCGTCGCGGAACTGCTCTTTCTCGATACGACGCCGTACGTCGAGGGCGAGGCGAACGACGTCGCCGGCGCGATCGCCTCAGCGTTCGACTCACCAGGCGGCGGCGCGCCGTGGCGCATCGCCGTCGGCCATCATCCCCTGCTCTCGTCCGGCTATCACGGCTACTTCCCCCGCAGCGAAGTGCATCGCATGCGCGCGCTGATTCCGGCGGTGCGCAAGGCGCGGCTGGACGCGTACTTTTGCGGACACGATCATCATCTCGAGCTGATCCGCGGCCGCATGCTGCTGCTCGTCAGCGGCGCGGGCTCGGAGCCGATCCCGCCGGTGAAGCTGCGCGCGACGACCGTCTATCCGACCGAGATCTCACGCGAGCGCATCGGCTTCGCCGTCGTGGAGATCGACGCGCATCGCATGCGCGTCCGCTTCTACGACGCCGACGGCCGCGCGAAGAGCGAATGGATCGACCGCAAGAAGCGCTGACGAACGCTTCGCGCACGGCTGAAGCTGCCTTCCTTGCATTGCGTCCGTGGCGATGAAGCGGAAATCGATCCTCGCCGCTGCCGGATTCGGCGGCACCGTCGCTGCCGCCGCGCTCCTCGGCGCGCGTTTCAATCCCGCGCCCGGAACCGCAACGGGACGCTGGTACGAACGGCAGCGGAAGTCGCCGCTCAATCCTCCGCCCGCCGTCTTCGCTCCGGTGTGGACGACGCTCTACACCGCGATGACCGTCGCCGCGTACCGCGTCTGGCGCGCTCCCGAAAGCCGCTCGCGCGAGGCGGCCTTGCGCTGGTGGTTCGCGCAGCTCGGACTCAACGCGGCGTGGAGTCCGCTGTTCTTCGGCCTGAAACAGCCGGAGGTCTCCCTCGTCGATCTGCTCGCGCTGCTCGCGGCGCAGTCGGCCTTCGTGCGGAAGGCGAACGACGTCGACCGCCCCGCGGCCCTGCTGTTCGTGCCGTACCTCGCGTGGGTGCTCTTCGCCGGATATCTCAATGCCGAGATCGTCCGCCGGAACCGCTGAGACCCGCGCCGCTTGACCGCAGCGTCTCCGTCGCGTGCACGCGAATGGATTGACCGGAAGAAGCGTTAGGCACGAAGATCGTCCAGCCGTTCCCAACAAAGGAGCCTCCATGTCGCATCGCAAAACCGTGCTGATGATGCTGCTCGCGTTCGCGGGTGCCTCGTTCGTTCACGCCGATCCCGTCACGAAACTCGGGCCGCTGTACGGCTCGCCGGCCGCCGCGACCTCGGCGGCGCGCGCCGACGTCGCGCAGCTGCTGTTCTCGTCGCAGAAGCTCTCCGCCGCCGACCGCCACAACCTCGGCCCGCTCACCGCGGCCGAGCGCCAGGCGCTCGAGAGCAAGGACAAGTCGACGCGCGGCCTGAAGGTCGGCGTCACGCGTCCGCTCTCGATGCGCGTCGAGCTCGCCGGCCTCTTGAACGACGTCAAGCCGAACGACGGTATGCGTCTCCAGGGCGGCCTGCTCGAGCGGATGAACGAGACGCTCTTCTGGACCGCGGGCTTCCGTTCCGAGCACGCCGGCGCGCTGCGCCTCGAGCTCGAAGGGACGCTGCCCGAGAACGCGCGCGCGTACGTCTACGCGGAGACGGGCGAAGTGCACGGCCCGTACACGAGCGCGCAGATCAACGGCGGCACGTTCTGGACGAACACGATTTACGCGGACGAGATCTTTCTCGAAGTGCAGTTCAGTGCGGCCGAGGCGTCGCAGGCGAACCTGCGCGTGAAGTCCGTCGTGCACATCGAGTCGAAGGCGATCGCCGCCGCGGACGCGCCGATCGGCACGCACGACGACTCGTGTTTGCTCGACGTGCGCTGCATCGACACGAACGAGTTCGCGCAGCTGCCGAACGCCGAGAAGGCCGTGGCGCAGCTGCACTTCGTCGACGGCGGCGTCGCGTACGTCTGCACCGGCGGCCTGCTCAACAACACGCGCCTCGACGGCACGCCGTATCTCCTCACCGCGAATCACTGCTTCGACTCGCAGACCTCGGCGACCTCGCTCGAGGCGACGTTCCAGTACCTCACCGTCAACTGCGAAGACGCGAACGTCTACCCGAACCGCGCGCTCTTCCCGCGCGCGCTCGGCTCGACGCTGCTCTCCACCGGCACCACGAGCGACTACACGCTGGTGCAGCTCAATCAGGCCGCGCCGTCGAACGCGGTCTTCCTCGGCTGGGACGGACAGACCGACTACTCGCAGGCGTCCGGCACGACGCTCTACCGCCTCCATCACCCGCTCGGCGCGACGCAGTTCTACGCGCGCGAGTCAGTCACCCTCACGGGGCCGGTCTGCAGCGCCGACCTCCCGCGCGGCAACTTCATCTACGAGAAGGACGTCGTGAGCGGCACCGCCGGCGGCAGTTCGGGCTCGCCGCTCTACCTCGCCGATCTCAGCGTCGTCGGCCAGCTCAACGGCGCGTGCGGACCGAACCCGGACGACGACTGCGACCGCGGCAACAACAGCGTCGACGGCGCCTTCCGCGTCACGTTCCCGCACGTCCAGCAGTGGCTCGCGCCGAGCAGCGGTCCGACGACGTGCACGCCGTCGACGACCGCCGCGTGCATGCTCAACAATCGCTTCAAGGTCGAGGTGAAGTATCGCGGCGGCTTCGACAACAACCCCGCCGACACGCCGGCGAACGTGAAGACGGTGACCGGCTTTGCCACGTCGAACTTCGAGACCGGCTTCTTCTACTTCAACAGCTCGAGCAACATCGAGATGCTGATCAAGATCCTCGACCAGGGCAACACCGACGGCCAGGGCCACCCGACCATCGCGGTGCTCTACGGCCTGGCGACGCCGCTGCGCGTCGAGGTCACGGTCACCGACACGACGAAAGGCACGGCGAAGACGTACACGAGCGCGTTCGGCACGATGGCGGGATCGACCGACTTCACGGCCTTCCTCAAGTAGCGCGATTCGCTCGCGTCATCCCGCGCTCCGGCGCGGGATGACGCGCTTCACGCGTCTCACGCGTACGTCGCGCGCCCGCCGCCGAACGACCAGTTCTCTTTCGTCACCTCGACGAGCGCGATCAGCACGTCGTCCGGACGCACGCCGTGCTCGCCGAGGCGGCGCACGATGTCGGCGTAGAGATTCGATTTGATCTCGACGGTGCGTCCGGCGTTGAGCGTGATCTCGATGATGAGCAGCTCCGGCGAGCGTTCCACGCCGCCGTACGTCGCATGCGCGATCAGGCGATCGGCATCGACTTCATCGAAGACCTGAAAGCGATCGTCGGCGGGCACGTTCGCCTGCGACACGAGCGCGGCGTGAATGGCCTCCCCGACTTCGTGAACGAATGCGAACGAGCGGCCTTTGCGAAGCGTGACGCGAACCAGCGGCATGACGGAGAATTCTATGGCATCCTGCCCGCGTCCAGCTTCGTGCCCGTTCCATCGATGCCTGCACCGACTGTTTCCATCGTCACCGCGACGTACAACCGCAGCGGCGTGCTGCGGCACACGATCGAGTCGGTGCTCGCCTCGCGCTTCACCGACTTCGAGCTGCTCGTCATCGGCGACGCGTGTACGGATGACACTGAAGACGTCGTGCGCTCGTTCGGCGACGCACGCGTGCAGTTCGTCAATCTCGCGATGAACGCGGGCGAGCAGTCCGCGCCGAACAACGAAGGCGTGCGCCGCGCGCGCGGCCGCTACGTCGCGTTCCTCAATCACGACGATCTCTGGACGCCGGAGCATCTCGACGTCTGCCTCGCCGCGATCGAAGAGCACGCGGCCGATCTCGTCTTCACGATGGAGCTCGTGTCGTACTTCAGCAGCGACAGGTGGCATCTCACCGGCGGCGCGGGCGCGTACGGGCCGTGGATGCATGTGCCGGCGTCGAGCTGGCTGTTCCGCCGCGAGCTCTTCGATGCCGTCGGGCCGTGGCGTTCCGCGCGCGAGCTCTTCCTCGCGCCGTCGCACGAGTGGATCTTCCGCGCGTGGAAGCAGCGCCGGAAGCTGATCGGCATTCCGCGCGCGACCGTCGTCGCCGTGAGCTCGGGGCTGCGCAAGAACAGCTACGCGCAACGCGACGCGCCGGACAACGCCCGCATCGCGCGCGAGTTGCACGACGATCCGCACTTCGTCGAGCGCGCGCTCGCCATCGCGGCGGCACGCGAGCTCGCGCGCAATCAGCGGCGACCGGTCACCGGCTTGGCGTTGTCGCTCGTGAAGCGCGTGCTGCTCGCCGCGGGCATCCATCCGTACAGCATCGTCCACGCACTTCGTCACGGGCGCCGCGGAGGCTTCATCGATCGGCTCCGCGGAACGCGCGGACTGTCGCCGCTGCCGCGGCGGGGAGACTCGAATGCCTGAGAGCTGGCTACTGCCCGGCGCGACGAAAGACGCGCAAACGATCACCGCCCGCTGGACGCCCGCGTCGATGCAGCTCATCGACGGCGTCACCGTGCGCGAGGTGCTCAACGTCCCGAAGAGCAACGGCTATCTCACGGAGCTCTTCCGCACGTCGTGGGCGGACGGCAACGCGCACATCGATCAGGTGTTTCAGGTGGTGCTCGAGCCGGGCGCGATCTCGGCGTGGCACACGCACGCGGCGACCACCGACCGGCTCTTCGTCGCGTACGGCAGCGCGCGCATCGTGCTGTACGACGGCCGGGACGGCTCGCCGACGCGCGGCGTCGTGAACGAGTTCCGCTTCGGCACGATCCGTCCCGCGCTCGTCACCGTGCCGCCGCGCGTGTGGCACGGCGTGCAGAACAGCGGCAGCGGCCCGATGATCCTCATGAACCTCGTCGACCGCGCGTACGACTACGAGGATCCGGATCACTGGCGAATCGCATCCGACTCGCCAGCGATTCCGTTCCGTCTCGTCTGACGCGCGTTACTTCGCGCTCGCACTCGCGGTCGTGCTGGTGTGCGCGACGGCGGCGGTGAAGCGGCTGTCGACGCGGACGCCCGCCAGCGCCGGCTCGGCGTTGATCGCGTCGAGCTCGTGATGGCCGGCGTTCCACGCCTTCACGAGCAACTCGACCGCGCGATCCTTCTGCCCCGCCTTCGCGAATTCGACGGCCGCGAGATACGCCGACCACGAGCCGCGATGGCCGCTCGCCTCGCTCGCGTGCACGAGCGCCGCGGCGGCGCCGGCGTGATCGTCGGTCTGCTGCAGCGTGCGGCCGAGCGCGAACCAGAGCTCGTCGTTCGCGGCATCCTCGCCGAGGAGCTTCCGATAGATCGCCGCGGCATCGGCGAAGTTCTTCTCGTCGCGGCGCATCTCCGCGGTCTGGATCAAACGTCCGCGGTCGTCGGTGCTCGGATTGAGGTACTGGTAGTTCTTCGCGAGATACGACTCCGGCGTCCAGTGGTACTCCATGTAGCGCGCGACGTCGTCGGCGACCTTGCGGCCGAGGAGACGGGCGACGAGATGGAGGGAACCGTCGATGCCGGCGGAGATGCCGGCGGTGGTCACGAACTTCCCGTTGTCGACGAAGCGGCGTCCGGCGATGACCTGAATTTGCGGATGCTGTTTCTGCAGCGGCTCGACGGCGTTGTACCAGGTCGTGGCCTGCAGGTGATCGAGGAGGCCCGTCTCGGCGACGGCGAACGCTCCGGTGCAGACGGTCTGCGTGATCTCCGAGCCCTCCGCCGACGACTTGAGCCACTTCATGAACGCGGCGTTCTCGGTGACGTGCTGGATCGCGCCGCCGGGGATGATGATGACGTCGGGCTTCGGCGCGTCGTCGATCGAATAATCGGGGATGACTTTGAGACCTTGCGCATTGAGCGGCGCCTTCGTCGCGGCGACGGTGTAGACGTGAAACGCCTTCGCGCCGCTCACGGAGCCGAACTCGCTGGCGTCGTTCCAGACTTCGTACGGTCCGGTCCAGTCGAGCGGCTCGGCATCTTCGTAAATGACGACGGCGACGTTGCGCGTGTACGGCGTGCGGTCGGCGCGCGCGGCGACCGCGGTCATGAGAACGAGTACTGCGAACAGGATGCGTTTCATCGGCGATTTCTCCTGACGTGGAGAATGCGGGCGCGCACGCGGCCTGTCAGTCGTTGTGCAGTGAAGCGCGCGCGTTCTGCAGCGAAGCGGCGCGTGCAGCGGCTCAGCCGCGCGCCCGCGGCGCGTCGAAGAGCTGCTCGAACTCCGCGCGGCGCGTGCGGCTCAGCTTCAGCCGCGTGCCGTCGTTGAGGATGAGCATGCAGTCGCCGCGAAACAGCGGATGCACCTCGCGCACGCGCTCGACGTTCACGATCGCGGAGCGGTGCACGCGGAAGAAGCGCGCCGGATCGAGCTTCTCCTCGAGCTCGGCCATCGTCTGCCGCATGAGGTGCGTCTTTCCGCCGGCGTGCAGCGAGACGTAGTAGTCGGCGGCCTCGATCCAGTCGAGATCCTCGACGGACACGACGATGGTGCGGTCGCGGCTGCGGACCATGAAGCGCTGCGCGTACCGCTCGCGTCGTCCGCGGTCGGCGAGCAGCTCTCCGATCTGCCGCGCGAGGTCGCCGCCCGCGGGCGTGCGCGCGAGCTCTTTCGCGCGCGCGAGCGCTTTCGCGAAGCGGTCGTCGTCGAACGGCTTGAGCAGATAGTCGACCGCGTTGACGTCGAACGCGCGCAAGGCGTAGCGGTCGAACGCGGTCACGAAGACGACCACCGGCAGCGGCGCGGGCGCGAGGCGCGCCAGCACCTCGAAGCCGTCGAGCTCCGGCATCTGGATGTCGAGAAAAAGAATGTCCGCCTGCGCGCGGCGGATGACGTCGACCGCATCGGGCCCGCTCGCCTCGCCCACGACCACGACGTCCGGATCGCGCGCGAGGAGATGGCGCACGGAGTCGCGCGCGAGCGGCTCGTCGTCGACGATGACCACGCGGTAGACGCGCTCCCTCACGCCACCTCGCTCCACGGCACCGCGAGCGAGACCACGACGCCGTCGCCGTCCTGGCGGATGTCGAACTGGTGCCGTTCGCCGTACAGACTGTCGAGACGCGCGGTCGTGTTGCGCAGCCCGATGCCGCTGCGCCATGCCGGGTCGAGCGTGCCGCTGTTGAAGAGCTCGAGGCGCAGCATGCCGTCCTCGCGCGCGGCGCGCAGCTCGATGCGTCCCGGCCCGGCGGACTTCGACACGCCGTGGCGCACGGCGTTCTCCGCGAGCGGCTGGAGGATGAGCGTCGGCACGGCCGCGCGCTTCGCATCGTCCGGCAAATCGACGGCGACGTGCAGGCGATCGGCGAAGCGGCTCTGCTGGATGGCGAGGTAGCGCTCGAGCATCCCCACTTCCTCTTCGAGGGCGACGCGCTGCACGCCGGAATGATCGAGCGTGTAGCGCAGCAGCTCGGAGAGGCCGGCGATCATCGTCACCGCCTCGCCGTTGCGGTTCGTGCGCACCAGCGCGCTGACGGAGTTGAGCGTGTTGAAGAGGAAATGCGGCTGGAGCTGCAGTTCGAGCGCGTGCAGCCGCGCGTCCGCGAGCGACGCTTCCAGCTGCGCCGCCTGCCGCGCGCGCTCCTCATAGCGCGCGTAGTACTCGGCCGCGTACGCGCTCGCCGCCGCGCCGGCGTACAGCAGGCCTTCCGTCAGAAAGTTCGCATAGCCCATCCATACGAACGCACTTCCGAAATTCACGACCGACATCCCGTCATAAGGGCGGATGGTCACCTCGGCGGCCGCCCACAGCGCCACATGCGTGACGCAGATGCCGAGCGCGAAAAACCCATGCAGCAGCACCGCACCCGTCGTCGGCGGCACGAGCGGCACGCGCCGCGCGAACGCGCGCACCAGCGCACCGGCGGCGAGCCACATGTTCCAGACGATGAGCTGGTAGACCGCGATGCGCACGATCGAATGATGGTGCGCGGCCATGCTCGTCCAGATCTGCAGCGCGGAGGCAACGCCGAAGATCGAGAGGAGCGCGGCGGCAGCAAGCCAGCCGAGCCACGATCGCTTCATGGCGCCGTAGTGTGCCGCAACGGTCCGCGAAAACGCGTCACGGTGCAGCGAAAGGTACCGTTGCGGCGGCGAACGGGCGCCGGCGAGGGACGAATCAGCAGCGCGTGGGCTGCCGTGTGCCGCAAAAACGGCCGGCTCAAAGGGGTCGGCCCTCAGTTCGCGATCAGATCCACATCCTTCGGCGCGGCGATCAGCACGACTTCGTCGCCGTTCATCGTGAACTCGATCCGCTCGGGCACCGTGTCCTTGTTGCGGATCATGAACTCGGAGAGCTCGTCCTCGATGTAGCGCTGGATGGCGCGGCGGAGCGGGCGGGCTCCGGAGTTCGATTCCTCGCGCGCCTTGTTGAGCAGCCAGGCGACGACGAGGAAGTCACACTTCCGGAGCGATGGTAAGAACAGAACGCCTCGACGTCGACGATCGATCGCCGGCTGCGCGCGCGTTGCGCGAAGAACGATCGCCAATAGTCGAAAGAGAGGAAGGCCCAGGTGACAGCACGTCGGCGCGCAGCCGCGAATGGGCGCCACGCGCGTGGATTACTTCACATATCAATCGCGCATATACGGCATCTACAAACTAATCTCACTGCCTAGCCAGCCTTTGTGACCGAAAAGCCTGCGGACAGCGAACGGTGCTGAGACACCTCGCGTATCAGCGTCGTGGCGTTCATGGACGCCGGCATGAAGAAGCGGCTCGCTGTTAGTGGTTTCGCTCGCGACGCAGTGACATGGATTCCATTGAGATAGAATCCGGGCGCGATGATTCGACGCGGAGAGACTGTAATGCACACGTTGGTGGCTATGTTGCTCTTGGCGGCGACCCTCGCGCCAATACGAGTATTGGGTGAGAATTCAATCACGGACGACGTGCGCCGCATAATGGCCAATCCACAGCCGCAGGCAGAGGGGTGCGTCGCCACAACGCTCGGATGCAACGCGACGGCGCGTGGTCGCCTCAGCGTTGGCGATTGCACTCTCTCCAGCAATGGCACGTTTTTCGACGTATATACCTTCTCAGGCGTTGCGGGCAAAGTCGTTACGGTCGACGTACGACCGCTGTCGGTGACTTACACGAATCCGACGGTCATCCTCGTTCCTCCTGCTGGTGACGCGTCCAAGACTCCGCTGATCTTTGGGCCCGGCGGAGGCGTCGCCACCTCGTACGTGCTTTCTTCGAGCGGGACGTGGTCGATCGCGGTGGGGACGACGGATTTGTTCGCGAGCGGCGAGTACTTCGTCAGTATTCGCTGCGAGGACGATGACGCCCCGACAGTTCCTCAGAACTGCGTGTACCAGAGTCTCTTGTGCGGGCAGTCAGGGGCGTGGTATCTGACGTCCCAGAGTTGCCGGTTCGGCGGGAGTTCTGCAAACCGGCTTTACGCACCGTTTTACATCTACGCTGTTGCTGGGGATGTGCTCAGTATCGAAGAGCAATCCTCCGATTTCAATCCTCTTTTCGGTTTGTACGACGAGGAGACCGGGAATCTGATCGCGTCATCGTCGACAGTGACGAGCCGCTCAGCAACCGGAACGTTTTCCGTGCCGCGGACCGGCTTTTACGACATCCTCGCGACTTCGACGGCCGACCTCTCCACTGGCTTCTTTGATTTGAAGGTTTCTTGCTTTCGGTCGGGGTGTCTCGAGCCGCTTGCGTTGTCTCCACTTCAGAATTCCAGCGTTCCATACGGAGGGCGGGCAACACTGACCTTCGACGTGAGTGCCACAGAGCCGCTGACGATCAACTGGCTGAGGACATCGCCAGACATCACCACTGCCGGGACGGGTCGCACGATCGTTACACCTCCCTTGTTCATCACCTCGAGTTTTCAGGCGGAAGCGATGAACCCCTGCGGGAGTGTTTCGTCTTCTTCAGCAACAGTGTTTGTTCAAAGACCTCGACATCGAGCGGTAAGGCATTAGCTCGGCGACGCCTGACCGGCGGAACGCGGCATTCGCATGTGACCAGCCGGCACAGGGATGCTCAGCTGCGCGGCGCCACGCGTGAGACGGTGATTCGTGGCAGCAGATGGACGGCGCCGCGTGCAGTTGCAGCGCGGCGCCGTACGCATCAGTTCGCGATCAGATCCACATCCTTCGGCGCGGCGATCAGCACGACTTCGTCGCCGTTCATCGTGAACTCGATCCGCTCGGGCACCGTGTCCTTGTTGCGGATCATGAACTCGGAGAGCTCGTCCTCGATGTAGCGCTGGATGGCGCGGCGGAGCGGGCGGGCGCCGGAGTTCGATTCCTCGCGCGCCTTGTTGAGCAGCCACGCCACGACCGACTCGTCGACGCCGATCTGCACGTTCTTGTGCACGAGCGCGTGATTGACGTCGTCGATGAGCATCTGACAGATGGCCCGCAGTTCGGTGTCGGTGAGCGGGTTGAAGATGATCACCTCGTCGATCCGGTTGATGAACTCGGGCGAGAACTCGCGCTTGAGCTCCGTATGAATGAGCAGCTCGGCCGACTTCTGATCGACCGCGTCGCCCTTCTCGCGGAAGCCCATGTGTCCCTTGGTCGCGAGGTGCCGCGTGCCGAGGTTCGAGGTCATGATGATCAGCGTGTTGCGGAAGTCGACCTGATTCCCGAGCGAGTCCGTGAGGATGCCGTCCTCGAGGATCTGCAGGAGGATGTTGGCGATGTCGGGATGCGCTTTCTCGATCTCGTCGAGCAGCACGACGGAGTACGGATTGCGCCGGACTCGCTCCGTCAACTGGCCGCCTTCCTCGTGGCCGACGTAGCCCGGAGGCGAGCCGATGAGCTTCGACACGGCGTGCTTCTCCATGTACTCCGACATGTCGAAGCGGATGAGGTGCTTCTGCGAGCCGAAGAGGAACTCCGCGAGCCGTCTTGCGACTTCGGTCTTTCCCACGCCGGACGAGCCGAGGAAGATGAACGAGCCCATGGGGCGATTCGGTGAGGCGACGCCGAGGCGCGAACGGCGGATGGCGCGCGAGATCGCGCGGATCGCCTTGTCCTGACCGACGATGCGCCGCATCAGGATCTCTTCCATGTTGATCAGCTTCGCCGCTTCGTCGGCTTCGATCGACGTCACCGGGATGTCGGTCCAGGAGCTGATGATCTCTTCGACGTCGCGCTGCGTGACTTCCATCAGCTCGTCGCCGACCATTTCGCGCTCGGCCTTGAAGCGCTCGATCTCTTCTTTCAATTCGATCTCGCGCTCGCGCAGGAAGACCGCTTTCTCGAAGTCTTTGTCCGAGATCGCTTTCTTCATCTCCTTGACGATCGAGCGCGTCTCCGCCTCGAGCCGCCGCAGGTTCTGCGTGTCGGCGACGCGGCGCAGCTTCACCTTCGCGCCGGCCTCGTCGAGGATGTCGATCGCCTTGTCGGGGAAGAAGCGGTCGGTGATGTAGCGGTTCGACTGATAGACCGCGCTGCGGATGGCGGTGTCGCTGTACTTCACTTTGTGGAAGGCCTCGTAGCGTTCCTTCACGCCTTCTAGGATCTGCAGCGTCTCGTCTTCGGTCGGCGGATTGACGCTGATGGCCTGGAAGCGGCGCAGCAGCGAGCGATCCTTTTCGATGTAGCGGCGGTATTCGCGAATCGTCGTCGCGCCGATGCAGGAGATCTCGCCGCGTGAGAGCGCGGGCTTGAGGATGTTCGCCGCGTCCAGCGAGCCCTCGGCCGAGCCGGCGCCGATGAGCGAGTGGATCTCATCGATGAAGATGATGATGTCCTGATTCTCTTTGAGCTCTTTGATGATGCCTTTGAGGCGCTCTTCGAACTGGCCGCGGTACTTCGTGCCCGCGACGATGAGCGACAGATCGAGCGAGAGGATGCGCTTGTTGGCGATGAAGAGCGGCACGTTGCCGTCGACGATGCGCTGCGCGAGTCCTTCGACGATGGCGGTCTTGCCGACGCCCGGCTCGCCGAGCAGGATCGGATTGTTCTTCGTGCGGCGCGAGAGGATCTGGATGATGCGCTCGACTTCCTTCTCGCGGCCGATCAGCGGATCGAACTGCTGCTGATGGGCCATGGCCGTGAGGTCGCGCGCGTACTCCGCGAGGAACGGCAGCTCTTTCTTCTGCTTGTCGGCCTCGCGTTCTTTGAGGATGGAGATCGTCTCCTCGCGCACGCCGTACACGTTGAGGCCTTTGGCGGTGAGGATGCGCGCGGCGGTCGAGGACTCGACGCGCAGGATGCCGATCAGCAGATGCTCGGTGCCGACGTACTGGTGGAGCATCGACTCCGCCTCGTGCGCGGCGTAGGCGAGGATCTTTTTCGATTCTTCGGAGAGCGGCAATTCCGCGGAAGACGAGATGCGGTCGACGAACAGCCGGTCGCCTTCGACTTCGCGGCGGATCTGTTCGGGTTTGACGTTGAAGCGGGAGAAGATCTCTTTGATGATCTCCTCCCCCTCGCGAAGCACGCCGAGGAGGATGTGCTCGGACTCGATGACGCGCGAGCCGAGCTTGGACGCTTCGTAGCGGGCGAAGAAGAGGGCGCGGCGGGCTTTCTCGTTGTATTTCTCGAACATGGTCAGTTGTATCGCTGCTGCTTCATTTCGAAGACGCGGTCACAGCGTGCTGCGAGCTCCGGATTGTGCGTGACGATGACGGAGGTGAGGCCGCGGTTGTCGTGGCACTCCCGCATCAGATCGAACACGCGCTCGCTGGTCTCGAGATCGAGATTTCCGGTCGGCTCGTCGGCGAGGAAGAGCACCGGGTCGGCCAGGAGCGCTCGGGCGATGGCCACCCGCTGCTGTTCTCCGCCGGAAAGCTGGTTGGGAAAGTGACGACCTCTCTCGGCCAGGCCTAGCTCCGCGAGCAGTTCAGCCGCACGATCCAACGCTTCATCGCGTTTCGTTCTTCCGATCCATCCCGGCATGGCCACGTTCTCGAGCGCGCTGAACTCGGGAAGGAGATGGTGGAACTGAAAAACGAAGCCGACGTTGCGGTTGCGAAAGCGGGCGAGCTGATCGCCGCTCATGCCGGTGAGCTCGTGGTCATCCACGCTCACGCGTCCGGAGTCAGGCCGATCGAGTCCGCCGAGGAGGTGAAGGAGCGTGGACTTCCCGATGCCCGACGGTCCCACGATCGCGAGCATCTCGCCCTTCTGTACTTCGAGATCGAGTCCACTGAACACGATCACCGGCACCTCGGCGTTGCGATAGGTCTTCGAGAGCTGCTGCCCTGCGAGGAACGCCATCGCCACGATTATAAGCACGCGGCGTGCTCAACCTCGGCATTGACATTCAGGCACTTCCGGCGTTCCGCGCGCGCTACAATCCCCGCCGCCAACGTCCAACTCGGGGGAGTACCAAAAAAATCTGTGGAGGTCTGCATGTCGATGCCACGGCGTATCGCACTCCTGGTCCTCGTCTCGCTCACCCTTGCCTCGGTTGCCCTGGCCCAAAGCACGACCGGCTCGCTCGTCGGCACCGTCACGAGCGACGGCAACCCGTTACCCGGTGTCACAGTCACGGCGTCCTCGCCCTCGATGCAGGGCACGCGCACCGCAACCACCGGCGACGCCGGCGGCTACTCGTTCCCCGCGCTGCCTCCCGGCCTGTACACGCTGTCGTTCGAATTGAGCGGCATGCAGCGGGTCGAGAAGCGCGTCACCATCGCCGTCTCGCAGGCGAGCCGCGCCGACGTCGCGCTCAACGTCGCCAGCGTCTCGGAGACGCTCACCGTCACCTCCGCCGCGCCGCCCGCGGTCGAGACGACGGAAGTGGCCGCGAACTTCACCACGCAGCAGATCAACGAGCTCCCCATCGGCCGCACCATCGACGACATCACGCGCCTCGCGCCCGGCGTGAATGAAGCGGGGCCGAACAATCAGATCGTCATCTCCGGCGCGAACTCGTACGACAACCTCTTTCTCGTCGACGGCGTGATCGTGAACGAGAACCTGCGCGGGCAACCGAATCCGCTCTACATCGAAGACGCGATTCAGGAGACGACCGTGCTCACCGGCGGCATCTCCGCGGAGTTCGGCCGCTTCACCGGCGGCGTGGTCAGCTCGATCACGAAGTCGGGCGGCAACGACTTCTCCGGCTCGATCCGCGACTCGCTCACGAATCCGAGCTGGTCGGACAAGACGGGATACGCCGCGCAGACGGATCCCATCGATGATCTCAACAGCTCGTATGAAGGCACCTTCGGCGGCCGCATCATCCGCGACCGTCTGTGGTTCTTCACGGCGGGCCGCTACACGAAGTCCGATCTCTCGCGGCAGACCACGCTGACGAACCTGCCGTACGTCTTCGGCACGAAGGACACGCGCTTCGAGGCGAAGTTCACGTCACAGATCACCGACCGCAACTCGCTCGTCGCGACGTACATCAACAGCAAGGAACAGCGCTCCAACAACGTGAGCGGCGGCAGCGTCGTCGACCTGGCCAGCCTCGCGCCGTACAACCGCCCGCGCACGCTGCTCTCGCTCGACTACAACGGCGTGCTCACGGACCGCTTCCTGCTCGAAGGGCAGTACAGCCGGATGAACGACAAGTTCACCAACGGCGCGGAGACGCGCGATCTCATCAACGGCACGCTGCTCATCGACGACGACGCCGGCGTGCGCGGGTGGTCGCCGACGTTCTGCGGCTCGCCGTGTCCGGCGAAAGAGCGCAACAACAACAGCTGGCTGGCGAAGGGCTCGTACTTCCTCAGCACGAAGTCGGCGGGCAACCACGCGCTCGTCGCCGGCGTCGAGGAGTTCCACCAGCTCCGCAACGAAAACAACTTCCAGTCGGGAAGCGACTTCCGCATCCACGGCAACTTCATCTTCGTCAACGGGCAGGAGTTCTTCACCGTCGATCCCGATTTCTCGCAGATCGAATGGGACCCCGTGCCGGCGCTGTCGCAGACCTCGGACTTCGCGGTGCGTTCCGTCTACGTGAACGATCGCTGGGATCTCAACGCACACTGGAACTTCAACGCCGGCGTGCGCTACGACAAAGACTTCGGCCAGGACCAGGCCGGAAACAAGACCGTCGACGACTCCGCGTTCAGCCCGCGCCTCGCGGCGAACTACGACATCGCCGGCAACGGGCATCACCGCTTCAGCGCGACCTACGGCAAGTACGTCTCGAAGGTCGATCAGGGTCCCGCCGACAACACGTCCACCGCGGGGCGCTACGCGTCGTACTACTTCAACTACGGCGGCCCGGTGATCAACGGCCCCGACACGCCGGTCAGCCAGTACGTGCCGATCCCGGCGCTGATTCAGCAGGTCTTCGCGTGGTTCCAGGGCGCGGGCGGCACGAGCAACGCGGACCTGCTCGCCGACACGCCGAACATCCCCGGCACGACGCTGCGCTTCGATCACACGCTGCGCGCGCCGAGCATGACCGAGATCACCCTCGGCTACGCGATGCAGTTCGCGACGAACGGCTACATCCGCGTCGATGCGATTCATCGCAACTGGAAGGACTTCTACGTCGTGCGCCGCACGCTCGAAACGGGCACCGCGCTCAGCCCGAGCGGCGACGAGTTCGATCAGGGCGTGATCGAGAACGCGAGCAGCGGGCTCTCGCGCAAGTACGAGGGACTGCAGCTGCAGGGCAGCTATCGCTTCCGCCCCGCGCTCACGTTCGGCGGCAACTACACGTACGGCAAGCTGCGCGGCAACGTGGAAGGTGAGTCGGCGAGCTTCGCCACGACGTTCACCGACTTCCACAACTATCCCGAGTACGAGGACTTCGCGCAGAACAAGCCGGTCGGCTATCTCGGCGCCGACATGCGCCACCGCGCGAACCTCTGGCTCGGCTACGACCTCAATACCGGCTTCGGCCGCTTCAATCTCTCGCTGCTCGAGCGCTATCACTCCGCGCTGTCGTATTCCGAGTCGGCGACGATCGACGTGCGCGCCGGCGCGGCGAACGGCCCCGCGAACGGCATCGTCAACCCCGGCTATCAGACGCCGCCGTCGCAGGTAACGTACTTCTTCAGCGATCGCGGCGCCTTCCGGCTCGACGACATCACCGCCACCGATCTCGGCATCAACTACTACCTGCCGGTTCTGCACGGCGCGCAGCTCTTCGTCGAAGGCGACATCCTCAATCTCTGGAACGAGCAGGGACTCGAGGATCCCGACTTCGTCAACACGACCATCCTCACGCGCCGCAACAACTCGGCGAGCGGCCGCTGCCTGCAGACGAACACCACGAACCGCTGCCTCGCCTTCAACCCGTTCACCGACACGCCGGTGGAAGGCGTGAACTTCCAGAAGGGACCGATCTTCGGTCAGCCGACCTCGTCGAACGCGTACCAGACGCCGCGCACGTATCGCGTGTCGGTGGGCGTGAAGTTCTAGAGATCATCAAGTTCTAGATCGTCAACTCGTTGACTTTCTACGGCGCGGCGCGCGAACTCCAGCGCGCCGCGCCTTTTTTGTCGCCCCACGCGTCGAGCGTCTTCGCCGCGAGCATGTACGCGCCGCGATGCGGATTCGCGCGCGCCATGCGCTCCAGCGTGCGATCCGCGTCGGCGCGCTTTCCTTCGATGAGCTGAATCAGGGCGAGGTTCGCGTACGACTGCAAGTGATCGGGTGAGGCCGCGATCTCGCGCTCGTACGCGGCCGCCGCTTCGTCGGGACGATCGAGCCGCGCGAGGAGATCGCCGCGCAGATAGTCGGCGCCGTAGAGATGCCGCACCTCGAGATCGTTCGCGCGGCGCGCGGCCTCGTCGACGGTCTGCAGCGCTTCCTGAAGGCGCCCCGCGCCGCGCTCGACTTCCGCCAGCAACAGGATCGATGACGGCTGCCGGTCGCCCGCATCGATCGCGGCGCGCGCGTGCTGTTCCGCCTCGCCCACGCGTCCTTGCGCGAGCGCGGCGCGCGCGAGGAGCTCGTGCGCCTCGCGCGGATTCGACGCGAGCGCGAGCTGCGCGTGCGTCGCCGCATCCGCGGGCTTCCCTGCTTCCAGCAGTGCGAAGCCGAGGCCGAGGGCAAGATCGGGCGAGAAACGTTCGGTCCGCGCGATCGCGGACTGATACGCGGCGATCGCCTCGTGGTAGCGGCCGGTCGCGACGAGGAGCTCGCCGAGCTTCGACCACGCGTCGGAGAGACGCGGGTTCTTCGCGAGGAGCGCGCGCAACGCGGCGATCGCGGCGTCGTCGCGATGCTGTTCCGCGAGCGCAAACGCCGACTTGATCTCCGCGATCGAGCCGATTTCGTCGCGCGGATTCGGCAGCGGACCGCTGCGGTTCTTCGCGGAGCCAAGGTAGCCGAGGGCGGCGAGCTTCGACGCTTCCTCCGGATCGATCGCGCCGATGTCTTCGATCTTCGACGGGAACTTCGCCAGCTCCGCGCGCAGCGACGCGGCGACGCGGCGATCGCTCGCGACGAGATCGCGCGTTTCGGCGCGGTCGGCCACGACGTCGTAGAGCTCGGGACGCGGGCCGTCGATGTAGTGGTGCCGATCCGAGATCAACGAACGCAGCTCGTTCCAGCCGAGGTGAATGCGCGGATAGAGCGTTTCGGAGTAGATCGGCGCGGACGGCGCGTCGCGGAGCAACGAACGCTCGCTCGACTCGATGCCGAGCGTATCGAGCACCGTGGCGAAGACGGCGTCGAGCGGCACCGGACGCGCGACGCTCGCCGCCTTGCGCGCGGACCGCGGAAGCTTGATCAGCAGCGGAACCTGCAGCGCCTCGCGATAAAGAAGAATCCCGTGCTGATCCTCGCCGTGATTCCAGAGTCCCTCGCCGTGATCGGACAGAAACACGATCAGCGCGCGGTCGTAGACGCCGTCGCGTTTCAGACGGTCAAGCAGTTGACCAACGATCGCGTCCGACTTTGCGATCTCGCCGTCGTACGACGGCTCGTACGACGCGTGCGGCTCGTAGATGTGAAAGAACAGGAAGAACGGCTGCGACTCGTTCGCGCCTAGCCACGACTCGGCCGCGTTCAGCGTCTCGTAGCCCGAGCGCTGATGCTCGCTCAGCGCGCCCGCCGCCGCGACCGGGATGGCGTCGTCGTAGAAGTCGAAGCCGTCGTCCGCGCCGGTCTCGGAGCGCAGCACGTACGAAGACACGGCCGCGCCGGTGCGGTAGCCGCGTCCGCGCAGCACCTCGGCCAGCGTGCGAAACTTCGCGCGGTCGAAGCGATAGCCGATGTTGTTGCGCACGCCGTGCTCGGTCGGCAGCAGTCCGGTGAAGATCGACAGATGCGACGGCAGCGTCATCGGGCAGTGGCTGTACGCGCGCTCGAAGAGGACCGCGTCGCGGCGCAGCGCGTCGAGATGCGGCGTCTCGACACCGCGGTAGCCGTACATCGGCAGGTGATCGCTGCGCAGCGTGTCGACGCTGATCAGGATGACCGGCGCGTTCTCGAAATGCGCCTCGCGCCGCGCACACGCGGCGCAGAACAGCAGCACGAGGATCGCGAGGCGGCGCACGCCGTAATCATCGCATCTGATTCATTCGCTTCTTCAGCGCCGCGACCGAACGCGCGTCGAGTGCGACGTGGATCGCTTCCCACGCGGGCCCTTTCTTCTCCAGCAGCCCGACCGACACCGGCAGATCGAAGCGCCGCGGCCCCGCGCTCGCGGGATTGAAGTAGCGCACGCCGTCGACGACTTCGTTGTGCGGCAGATGACTGTGGCCGTACACGACGACGTCCGCCGGCTCGCGCGAGAGCGACTCGACGACGCGCGCCGCCGGCTTGTGCGGCCGCGGCAGGATGTGCGTCAGCAGGATGCGCAGGCCGCCGAGCGTGATGCGCGCGATCTCTTCGCCGGTCGCGTCGTCGTTGTTGCCGTCGACGAACGTCAGCGGCGCGAGCGCGCGCAGCGCGTCGAGCACGTGCGCGCCGCCGATGTCGCCGGCGTGCACGATGGCATCGACGTTCGCGAAGATCTCCGCGACTTCCGGCCGCACGAGACCGTGCGTATCCGCGATCACACCGATGCGCTTCATGCCGATCTCGTCTGGCGCAAAATCCGCACCGCCTCGATTCCGCTGATGTCCGACGAACCGCGCACGACCTTCGAGCAGCTGAGCGCCGAATACGCGCAGGCGCAGGAAGCGCTCGCCGCCATCGAGAAGCAGGCGCCCACGCTCCTCATCCTCGGCGGCGCGGACGATCTGCGCCAGTTCATCGCGCAGTTCATGGAGATGGCCGAGCGCGTGCGCGGCGTGGCCGCCGACAAGCACGAGCAGAATTTCGTGGAGTGGTTCGACGAGCTGATCGCGCGCGCCGAGCGGCTGCGCGACGCGGTGCCGCGCTAAACTGCGCGGCCATGCCGCGCCTCTTCGCACTGCTCGCCCTCCTGGAGGTTTCGATGACCGCCTTCGCCGCCACGCCCGCGCTCGACGCGCGCATCGACGACGCCGCCAAACGCGTCGAATCGTCCGTGATCGCCTGCCGCCGCGACATCCACGAGCATCCCGAGCTCGGCAACCGCGAGGTGCGCACGTCGAAGCTCGTGGCCGACAAACTGCGCGCGCTCGGCATCGACGTGCAGACCGGCGTCGCGCACACCGGCGTCGTCGGCATCCTGCACGGCGGCAGACCGGGACGCGTCGTCGCGCTGCGCGCCGACATGGACGCGCTGCCCGTCGTCGAACAGGTCGACCTGCCATTCGCGTCGAAAGTGCGCACGACCTACAACGGCCAGGACGTCGGCGTGATGCACGCCTGCGGACACGACGCACACGTGGCGATTCTCCTCGGCGTCGCGGAAGTGCTCGCCGGCGTGAAGAACGAGCTCCCCGGCACCGTGAAGTTTCTCTTCCAGCCCGCCGAGGAAGGCGCGCCGGCGGGAGAAGAAGGCGGCGCGGAGCTGATGGTGAAGGAAGGCGCGCTGCAGAATCCAAAGGTCGACGCGGTGTACGGGCTGCACGTGACGTCACGCTATCCGGTCGGCGAGATCGCGTATCGCCCCGAGGGGATGATGGCGGCGGTCGACTCGTTCAAGATCGTCGTGCACGGCAAGCAGACGCACGGCGCGTATCCGTGGCTCGGCGTCGATCCGATCGTGATCGCCTCGCAGATCGTCCTCGGATTGCAGACCATTCCCAGCCGCCAGATGGACTCCACGCTCGCGCCGTCGGTGGTCACGGTCGGCGCGATTCACGGCGGCGTGCGCAACAACATCATTCCCGATTCCGTCGAGATGATCGGCACCATCCGCTCGCTCGACGCGAAGATGCGCGAGGAGCTGCACGCGCGCATCAAACGCACCGCGGAGTCGATCGCCGCGAGCGGCGGCGCGACCGCCGACGTCTCGATCGAGACCGGCTACCCGATCACGTACAACGATCCCGCGCTGACCGAGAAGAGCGCGCCGACGTTGCGCCGCGTGGCCGGCAACGCGAACGTGCAGGTCGTCAACGCCACCCTCGGCGCCGAAGACTTTTCGTTCTTCCAGAAGAACGTGCCGGGACTCTTCTTCTGGCTCGGCACGCGTCCGAAAAACCAAACGGCGGAGCAGGCCGCGTCGAATCACTCGCCGCTCTTCTATGTCGACGAGAGCGGCCTCGAGCTCGGCGTGCGCGCGCTGTCGCACCTCGCGGTCGACTACTTGAGCGCGCATTGAAGATGCGCGCTCAGAAGTGTTCCTGAATGCCGGCGTGCGTCTCCACCGCGTACGTCGCGGCGCCGAGCGCCGTCGTCACGTAGTCGTGGAAACGTTTCGTGAGGAACGGATCGCCGTGCGTGAAGCGCGGCTCGATGTTCGAGTAATCGAGCTTCCGGAGCACGTCCTCTTTCGATGCGCCGGTCGCGATCAGTGACTTCGTCTGCGCGGCGATCGTGCGGAACGTGTCGATGAGCAGGTCGACGTAGGCGACGTCGTGCTGCACGGCGCCGTGGCCGGGAACGAGCGTCCTGAACTGCAGCGCCTTCAGCGTCTCCAGCACGGCGGGATAGCTGTCGGTGTAGGGACTCGGCATCAGCGGAATCGGCGCGGTGACGATGTCGCCGGTGGCGAGCACTTTCTCCTGCGGCAGCCAGAGCACGACATCGCCCGCGGTGTGCGCGTTGCCCGGATGGATGAACTGCAGTTCGCGTCCGCCGAGGTGCAGCACGAGGCGATCGGTGAAGGTGACGTTCGGGACGACGAACGCCGTGCGGTGGTTCTCGTCGTCGAGTTGATCGAGCACGCCGCGACCGTTCGTCAGCCACGTGCGCTCCTGCGCGGTCAGCGGCCGCCCTTGCAGATCGAGCTCGTTCTTCAACGCCGCGTCGAGCGCCACGCGGATGTTCGGCACCATCGCCACGCGGCGCTTCAGCCACGCCTCCTGCGACGATGCGATGAAGTCGCGCGCGCACGGATGCGCGTAGATCGCGACGTGCGGATACGCGTCGACGATCGACTGCAGGCCGCGCATGTGATCGCCGTGCCAGTGGCTGATGACGACGTGCGTGATCGGCTTGTCGGTGACCGATCGCACCTTCGCCACGATCGACGCGCCCATCCGCGGCGAGCCGCCCGCGTCGAAGACGACCACGCCTTCGCTGGTGACGACGAAGACGGAGTTGCCTTCCTGCGGCAGCTCGAACGGATCCTGACGGATGCCCGCCCAGACGTCGGGCGCGACTTGCTGCCACGAATATTCGAACGGATCGGCGGCGGCGCTACAAGCCAGCAGCAGATGGACGAGGAGGATGGCGAGCACGAAGGCGCGATGTCGATGCATCGCCTGCACGATGGCTCCGCCACGCGTGCCGCGCTGTCACACTCTTGCTCGGTTGAACGCCGGCTCGCTCAGCGCGGCATCATCTGCTTGAGACGCGTGAAGTAGTCGGCGCCGGAGAGCCACTGGCCGCCGTCGATGACGAAGTTCTCGCCGGTGACGTAGCCGGCAAAGTCGGAGAGGAGATACGACGCCGCGTTGGCGATCTCCTCGAGCGTGGCGAAGCGCCGCAGCGGGATCGTCTTGCGGATGCCCTCGACGATCATCGGATCGGGGAAGAGCCGCTGCGCCGCGCCCGGCGTGTCGACGGGGCCGGGCGCGATCGCATTCACGCGGATCTTGTGGCGCGCCCATTCGACGGCGAGCGTCCGCGTCATCGCCAGCACGCCCGCTTTCGCCGCGGACGAATGAATGACGCCGGGGCCGCCGGTCCACGCGTAGTTCGCGATCACGTTCAGCATCGCGCCGCCGTTCTTCTTCTCGATCATCCGCTTGCCGACGGCGCTGGAGCAGTAGAACGTGCCGTTGAGCACGATGCCGATGACAGAGTTCCAGCCGTTCACGGACAGCTGTTCGGCCGGCACGATGAAGTTCCCGGCCGCGTTGTTGACCAGGAAGTCGATCTGACCGCGGTCGCTCTCGACTTTCGCCGCCATCGCCTCGACCGCTTCGGCATCGCGTACGTCGAGCACGTGATAGTGCGCGGCGTCGGCGCGGCCCGCGTGCGAGCGGATTTCCTCGACGGCGGTGCCGAGGTTTTCCTCTTTGCGGCTGGCGATGACGACGGTCCCGCCGAGGCGCGCGACTTCTTTCGCGATGGAGAGACCGATGCCGGTGGCGCCGCCGGTGATGATGCCGACGCGATTGGCGAACGTGCTGTCTGGAAGCATCACCGGATCATATGTGATGTGCGGCACAGTAGAATCGCGGCGCGATGAAACGTCTGATGCTTGCGTGCGTCCTCGCGCTTTTCGCGGCCGGCTGCGGCGGCAGCGACGACAAGGCGAAGCCGGTCAGCGAGCCGGGGGAGAAGCTGTACGAGATGCACGGGACGATCGTCTCGCGCAACCCGGCCGACAACTCGCTGCACATCGACCACGATGCGATCCCCGGCTTCATGGAGGCGATGGCGATGGACTACACGGTGCGCGGCGCGAAGGTCGCGTCGCTGCCGCCGGACCGCACGCGCGTCGCCGCGCGGCTGCACGTCACCGACCGCTCGTACTGGATCACGGACGTCAAGAAGAGCCAGTGAGCGACGAGCGCCGGCAGTTTCAACGCTTGTCGCTCGCCGAGCCGCTCGACGGCTGGTTCGGCGACTGGCCCGTGCGGCTCCTCGACGTGAGCGCGGTCGGCGCGCTCCTCGAAGCCGACGAGCCGCTGCCCGCCGGCGCCCGCGCGCTGCTGCGCTTCTTCTGGCGCGGACGCGAAGTGGAAGTGACGGCCGAGACGGTGCGCGCGAACGCGCTCGCGTTCGTCGACGACGCGCCGCTGCTCCGCGAGCTGATCGCGATTTCGGCGACCGAGCTCCTGCGCGCGCAGGAAGCGAATGCCACCGGCTCGCGCGAGGAGAACATCGTCGGCGAGCACACGCTGACGACGGCGTCGGCAGGCGTGCGCGTCTCGGGATACGTGACGTGGACGCTGGAGACCGGCGGCTGGAAAGTGCGCCCGTCGCTCCTGCGCGATCAGCCGCCGAACGGCTTCACGGTGTCCGCGAGCGAGGCGGCCGATCAGATCGCGCTGCTCTGCCGCACGTACGAGACCGGCGATGCCGAGGCGCGGAGGCTGACGAGGATGCTGGCGGAGTTGAGCGTGGCGGGGGACGAGTAGGCGCGCGCCCTACGCGAACTACAGCGCCCCCACCATCACCACCCCCACCCCCTCCCCTTTCTCGATGCGCGTCACTCTCTCTTCCACCACCGCCAAGCCATTCGCACCCACCATCGACGTGAGCGCGCCCGAGCCTTGCGTCGCGAGCGGTTCGGCGAACAGCTCTCCGTCCTGAACCGTCACGCGCACGCGGACGTAGACCCGCCGATCACCCGCGGAACGCAGCGGGGCGGCGGCGCGGGCGCGGACGGAAGGAGGGAGGAGACGCGTCTCCTGCCCCATGGCTTTCCTGAGGGCCGGAGCGACGAAGAGGTGGAAGGAGACAAAGCAGGAGACGGGATTCCCGGGCAGGCCGAAGACGACGCGATCCCGCAAACGCGAAAGCACGACCGGCTTGCCGGGCTTCATCGCCACGCGCCAGAACTTCGTCTCCGCGCCGAGCGATTCGAGCGCGTCCTTCACGAAATCGAACGCGCCGACCGAGACGCCGCCGGACGAGAGCACGAAGTCCGACTCGAGCGCGGCTTCGAGCGCGGCGATCGTCGCCTCGCGCGTGTCGCGCACGACGCCGAGGTTGCGCGGGAGTGCGCCGGCATCGCGCACGAGCGCTTCGAGGAGCGGGCCGTTGGTATTGACGATCTGCCCCGCCGCGCGCGGCGCGTCGAACTCCACGAGCTCGTCGCCGGTCGAGAAGATGGCCACGGTCGGACGGCGTCCCACGTCGACGCGCGACTTCTGCATCGCCGCGAGCATCGCCACTTCCGCCGGGCCAATGCGCGTGCCTGCGCGCAGGACGACGTCGCCCGCGCGCATGTCGCTGCCGCGACGGCGGATGTTCGCGCCGCGGGTCAGCGCGCGATCGATGCGCACCGAGTCGACGCCGCCGTCGGTGAGCTCGACCTGCACGACCGTATCCGCGCCGTCGGGAACGTACGCGCCGGTCATGATGCGCATCGCGGTGCCGGGCTCCACGCGCGCGTCGATCGGATGCCCAGCGGCGATCGTGCCGGTCACGCGTAGCGTCGCGGGAACGTTCGCAACGTCCTCCGCGCGCAACGCGTAGCCGTCCATCGCGCTGTTGTCGCGTTCGGGCGCGTCGTACGCGGCGGCGACGTTCTCACGCAGGACGCGGCCCAGCGCGGCGCCGAGCGGCACGGCCTCAATCGGACCGGCCGCGACCTCCGCCAAAACGCGCTCCTGCGCTTCCTCCACGCGAATCATCGGCGAGATCATAGAATCGGTTTTGCAAGAGAGCTCATCCGATGACTGCAAGCGAGCGCATTCCCGTCGCGATCCTCGGCGCCACCGGCTCCGTCGGCCAGCGTTTCATCCAGCTGCTCGCGGACCATCCGTGGTTCCGCGTGGCCGAGGTCGTGGCCTCGGATCGCAGCGCGGGAAAAACGTACGGCGAGGCGGCGGGGTGGCGTCTCGAAACGCTGCTGCCTGACGATATTGCCGCGATGACGGTGAAGAACCTCGGCGCGGACCTCACGTCGCGGCTCGTCTTCTCCGGACTCGATTCCTCCGTTGCCGGCGACGCGGAAGACGACTACGCAAATCGCGGCTGCGCGGTGATCTCGAACGCGCGGAATCACCGCATGGACGCCGACGTCCCGCTGCTGATCCCGGAGGTCAATGCAAGTCACGTCGACGCGATCGCCACGCAGCAACAGCGCTTCCGCAACCACGGCTACATCGTGACGAACCCCAACTGCTCGGTGATGGGACTCGCCATCGCGCTGGCGCCGCTCGAAAAAGAATTCGGCGTCGAAGCCGTGCACACCACGACGATGCAGGCCATCTCCGGCGCGGGATACGCGGGCGTCGCGTCGTACGCGATTCTCGACAACGTGATTCCGTACATCGGCGGCGGCGAGGAAGATAAGATCGAAGCCGAGCCGCGGAAGATCCTCGGCAGCTGGACGAACGGCCGCTTCGAAGACGCGCCGCTGAAGATCTCCGCGCAGGTGAATCGCGTGCCCGTCATCGACGGACATCTGATGACCGCATCGGTGAAACTGCGTGGGCGCGCGCCGCTCGACGACGTCCGCCGCTGCCTCGAATCGTTCACCGGCGAGCCGCAGCGCCTCGGACTCCCTTCCGCGCCGCGGCATCCGATTCACTACATCGATGCGCAGGATCGTCCGCAGCCGCGGCTCGATCGCGACCGTGAGGGCGGCATGGCCGTTTCCGTCGGACGCCTGCGCGCGTGCCCGCTGCTCGACTTCCGCATGGTCGTCCTCGTGCACAACACGATTCGCGGCGCGGCGGGCGCGGCGATCCTGAATGCGGAGCTGTTGCACAGCCGAGGATTGCTGCCTTGATCGTCATGAAATTCGGCGGGACGTCGGTGGGCGATGCGGATCGCGTCGCGAACGCCATCGACATCGTCGCGGAACGGCGGCACCTGCAGCCGGTGGTCGTCGTCTCCGCGCTCGCCGGCGTCACGAACGATCTCGTCGCTGCGGGCGAAGCGGCGCGCGCACAGGACCCGCGCCGCGTCAAAGAGATCATCGAAGGCGTGCGCCAGCGCCACGAAGACGTCGCGCTGCGGCTCGTGCAGCACAAGTCCGATTTCCTCGAGGCATTCATCAAGCAGCTCGACAAACAGATCGAGGAGATCGACACGATCCTGCGCGGCATCGCGCTCCTCGGCGAGATCACGCTCCGCGCGCGCGACAAGGTGATGTCGATCGGCGAGCGCCTCTCGTCGGTGCTCTTCGCGTACTCGATGATGATGCGCGCGCTGCCCGGCGAGTACGTCGCGGCGGAAGATGTCGTCATCACGGACGATCACTTCTGCGGCGCGTCGCCGCTGATGGACGACACGCGCGCGGCCGCGCAGCGCGCGCTCGCGCCGCTGCTCGAACGCAACCGCATCGCGGTGATGGGCGGCTTCATCGGCCGCACGCGCGAAGGCGCGACGACGACGCTCGGCCGCAACGGCTCCGACTACAGCGCGGCCATCGTCGGCGCCGCGCTCGGCGCGGACGAAGTGCAGATCTGGACCGACGTCGACGGCCTGCTGACGTGCGATCCGCGGCTCGTGCCGTCCGCGCGCGTCATCGACCGTTTGTCGTTCGACGAAGCCGCGGAGCTCGCGCAGTTCGGCGCGAAGCTCCACCCGCGCACGCTCGAGCCGGCGGTCGAGGCGAACATCTCCGTGCGCGTGCTCAACACGCACAACCCCGCATCGGCCGGTACGCTGATCACGCGCGCCGGCGCTGACGCGAGCGCAGGTCCGCGCTCGATCGCGCGCAAGAAGAACGTCGCCGTCGTGCACGTGACGTCGAACCGCATGCTCGGCGCGCACGGCTTTCTGGCGCGGCTCTTCGCCGAGTTTGAAGCGCTGGCGATCTCCGTCGATCTGATCGCGACTTCGGAAGTCTCCGTGACCGTCACCGTCGACGAAAAGCAGAACCTCGGCGCGCTGCAACAGAAGCTCGAGCAGATCGCCGAGCAGGTCGAAGTGATCGACAGCCAGTGCATTCTCGCCGTGGTCGGCCAGAACCTCATGTCCGACGCGCGCGTCGGCGCGCGCGTGCTGGAGGCGCTGCGCGGGATGCCGGTAAAGATGATCTCCCTCGGCCGCTCCGGTCTCAATCTCAGCATCGTGGTCGACGACGCGAATGCCGACGCCGCGGTGCAAACGATCCATCACGCGCTGTTCGAGGCGCCGGTGGCCGTATGAAGCTCGCGCTGCACGGCTACGGGAAGATGGGGAAGACCATCGAGCGCGTCGCGTCCGAGGCGGGACACGAGGTGGTGTGCATCCTCGACGTCGATCGCGACGAGCCGCTCGCAGGGGCGGAAGTGCTGATCGACTTCTCGCACGCCAGCGCGCTCGATCGCGCGCTCGGCCTCGCATGCGAGCAGCACGTCGACCTCGTCATCGGCACGACCGGCTGGAACGAACGCATCGACGACGTGCGCGCGCGCGTCGCCGCCGCCGGCATCGGCTGCGTCTACGCGTCGAACTTTTCGCCCGGCGCGAACGTGATGTTCGCGCTCGCGCGCCGCGCGGGAGAGCTCTTCGGCCGCTTTCCGCAGTACGCCGCGGGCATGGAAGAGCGGCATCACGCGCAGAAGAAAGATGCGCCGAGCGGCACCGCGCTGAAGATCGCCGCGGAGGTGCGCGAAGGCAGCGGCGGCGCGCTCGAGCCGTCGATCGTTGCGTCGCGCGTCGGCGCGGAGTTCGGGCTGCACACGCTCTTCTTCGACTCGTCCGACGACGTGATCGAGCTCTCGCACCGCGCGCGCGGCCGTGAGGGATTCGCACGCGGCGCGGTCTTCGCAGCAGAGCGGGTGCGCGGGCGCAAAGGCCTCGTGCGATTCGACGAGCTATTGGAGTGAAACGATGTTTCGTGGCGTCGGAACGGCCCTCATCACCCCCTTCACCGATTCCGGCTCATTCGATGAAGCCGCGTACCAGCGCTTCGTCGACTGGCAGATTGAAGAAGGCATCAACTTCCTCGTGCCGTGCGGCACGACCGGCGAGAACCCGGCGCTCACTGCCGGCGAGCACCAGCGCGTCGTCGAAATGACGGTGAAGACCGCGAACGGCCGCGTGCCGGTGCTCGCGGGCGCAGGCAGCAACGGCACGCCGCGCGCCGTCGAGCTCGCGCAACAAGCCGCCGACCTCGGCGCGGACGGCCTCCTCACCATCACGCCGTACTACAACAAGCCGACGCCCGACGGCCTGCTCCGCCACTTCGGCGCGCAGGCGGAAGCGGTCGAGAAGCTGCGGCCCGGCTTCCCGATGATCATGTACAACGTGCCGGGACGCACGGGCCTCAACATGAGCGCGGAAACGACGCTGCGCATGGCGCGCGAGATCCCGAACATCGCCGGCGTGAAGGAAGCGTCGGGCAACATGGAGCAGATCCTCGCCATCCTGCGCGATCGTCCCGACGGCTTTCTCGTGCTGAGCGGCGACGACGCGTGGACATTGCCGCTGCTCGCCGTCGGCGCGGACGGCGTCGTCTCCGTCGCGAGCAACGAGGTGCCGCGGCTCATGCGCGAGCTCGTCGACAACCGCGACGTCGCCATTCACAACCGCCTGCTGCCGCTCCTCACCGGCAACTTCCTCGAATCGAATCCCGGACCGGTGAAGGCGGCGCTGAAGATGATGGGCGTGCTGCAAAGTGATACGTTGCGCCCGCCGCTCGCGCCGCTCACCGCCGCGAGCAGCGAGAAACTGCGCACGATTCTGAAGGACTGCGGACTGCTGTGATCACGATCGAAGACCGCGTCAAAGCCCTCACGCCGAACACCGACCGCGTCGAAGCGGTGAAGACGATCGGCCTCTTTCTCACGGAGCTCGAGAAGGGCACCGCGCGTGCGGCGCAGCGCGACGCCGACGGTAACTGGCAGGCGCAGACGTGGGTCAAGCAGGGCATCCTGGCCGCGTTCCGCTTCGGCGTGCTCGCCGAGTTCGCGTCGGGCGCGCTCTCGTTCATCGACAAGGACACGATCCCCGCGCGGCGCTTTAAGATCGCCGACGGCGTGCGCATCGTTCCGGGCGGCACGTCCGTGCGGCGCGGCGCGTTCGTCGCGAAAGGCGTGGTGATGATGCCGCCGGCGTTCGTGAACGTCGGCGCGTACGTCGACGACGAGACCATGGTCGACTCGCACGCGCTGGTCGGCTCGTGCGCGCAGATCGGCAAGCGCGTGCATCTTTCCGCGGCCGCGCAGATCGGCGGCGTGCTCGAGCCGGTCGGCAACGTGCCGGTCGTCATCGAAGACGACGTCGTCGTCGGCGGCAACTGCGGCATCTACGAAGGGACGATCGTCCGCGCGCGCGCGGTCATCGGCGCGGGCGTGGTGCTCACCGGCTCGACGCCGGTGTACGACGTCGTGCGCGGCCAGATCTATCGCCGCACCGCGGAGCGGCCGCTCGAGATTCCGTACGGCGCGGTCGTGATTCCCGGCGCGCGGCCGATGAAAGGCGCGTTCGCCGAACAGCACGGGCTGCACGTCGCCGCGCCGATGATCGTCAAATATCGCGACGAGAAGACCGACTCGTCGACCGCGCTCGAGGACGCGCTGCGGTAGTCCGGAGCGAGGCGAGGAGCGCAGCGTTGCACATCCTGCAACTCGCCACGCGCGTGCCGTGGCCCGCGAACGACGGCGGGCGCGTGGCCATCGTGCAGATCACGCGCGGTCTCGCCGCCGGCGGCCGCGACGTCGACCTCCTCGCGCTCAATCCGCGCGAACAACGCGAGCACGTCGAGACCGCAGGCGCGGCGCTCTCGCCGGCGCGCGTCGATGCGGTCGACGTCGAGACCTCCGTCGCGCGCGGCGTCGTGCGTGCGCTGCGCGACCGCGCGCCGCTCCTCCCGTCGCGTTACGCGGCGAGCGCCTTCGCGCGCGTGCTGCGCGAGCGGCTGCGCGCGACACGCTACGACGTCGTGCACGTCGAGAGTCCGTATCTGCTCCCGTATCTGCCGCTGATCCGCGCGGAGTCGCGCGCGAAGGTCGTGATGCGCGCGCAGAACGTCGAGTTCCACGTCTGGGAAGCGCGCGCGCAGCAGGCCCGCGGCGTACGGCGTCTCGCGTTGCAGCGCGTGGCCGCGTCGCTGCGCGCGTGGGAGATCGCGCGCATCAACGAATGCGACGCGCTGCTGCCGATCTCGCGCGCGGACGCCGAGGAGTTTCTCGCGCAGGGATGCCGCGTCCCGCTGCACGTGCTGCCGTGCGGCATCGAAGTCGGTGCGGCGCCGGCGCCGCCGGGCGATCCGTTCGCGTTCTACTTCGTCGGGGCGATGGAGCACGCGCCGAATGCCGACGCCGCGCGCTGGCTCGTGAACGAGCTCTGGCCGCGCGTCGTCGCGCGCGAGCCGCGCGTGCGCCTCACCATCGCCGGCAGCCGCTTCCCGCGCGCGCTGCAGGAATCGCTCGCCGCGCGCGGTGCCGCGATCGCCGCCGACGTTCCCGATCTCGCCGCGTTCGCCGCGCCGTTCGGCGCGATGCTCGCGCCGCTCTTCACCGCCAGCGGCATGCGCGTGAAAACGCTCGAAGCGATGGCTCTCGGCAAGCCGGTCGTCGCGAACGCGCTCGGCGTCGGCGGCATCGACGTCACTCCGAATGTGCACGCGTTCATCGCCAACGACGTCGATGCCTTCGCCGATGCGGTCGTCTCGTGCGCGCGCGAGCCCGAACGCGCGCGCAATGTCGGACTCGCGGGGCGCGCGCTCGCCGCGGAACGCTACGACGTCCATCGCGTCACCGGCGGCCTCGTCGACTTCTACGAACGATTGGTGCGAGACTCCGCGCGATGAAGGTCGCGGATCGCCTCAAGGACGTCGAGCTCTCGCTCATCCGCCAGATCAACGCGCTGGCGACGCCGCTCTCCGTGAACCTCGGCATCGGCGAGCCGAACCTCGCGCCCGACGGGCACTTTCGCGAGCTCGCCGAGCGCGCGGCGCAGGTGCCGTGGCAATACACGCCGAACGCCGGCACGCTCTCGCTGCGCAAGCGCCTCTGCGAGGGCACGCTGTTCGATCCGAAGACGGAGGTCTGCGTCACCGCGGGCACGCAGGAGGCGCTCTTTGCCGTCTTCACCGCGTACGTCGAGCCGGGCGACGAAGTGCTCGTGCCGAATCCCGGCTTCCTGTCGTACGCGACGCTCGCGAAGATCCACGGCGCGGAGGTCGTCACCTACGATCTCGATCCGCCCGACTGGCGCATTGATATCCAGGCACTGCGCAAGCGCGTCACGCCGAAGACGAAGCTGATCATCGTCAACTCGCCGTCGAATCCGCTCGGCAGCGTCGCCGACGCGCCGACGCTCGACGCCGTCGCCGCGCTCGGACCGCTCGTCGTCAGCGACGAGGTCTATCGCGAGATCTGGTACGACGCGCCGCCGCCGACGATGCTCGGCCGCGGCGCGAACGTCGTCACGCTGAACGGTCTCTCGAAGAGCCACGGCATGACCGGTCTGCGTCTCGGCTGGATGCACGCGCAGGCGGACGTCATGAAGCCGATCATCACCGCGCACCAGTACATCGCCACGTGCGCGTCGGCGTTTTCGCAAGGGCTCGCGGAGCTGATCTTCGACGACGCGGAATGGAACCGCACGTGGCTCGCGGCGATGCGCGCGCAGTTCGCGGCGCAGCGCGAGGCCGCGTTGTATGCGATTCGTCACGAGCTCGAGATCGAGCTGGAGCCGCCCGCCGGCGCGTTCTACGCGTTCGCCGCGGTTCCCGCGTGCGACAGCATCTCGTTCGCGAAGACGCTCGCCACCGACGCCGCGGTGCTGGTGATCCCCGGACTCGCCTTCGGCACGCGCGGGCAGGGGTTCATCCGCATCTCGTACGCGGCGCCGGTCGAGCAGATCACGGCCGGCATCGAGCGCATCGGACGCTGGCTGCGCGCGGCCGGGATCTGAATCGCGCGCGCACCTCGCATCCAACTTGCACTTCCCGCGCGAGGGAGTTTCAGTAAACTGCGCGCGATGGCTGCACGGGCCCACCACAAATCCGAAGAGCGTCTGCCGGTTCCGCCACCGAAAGACTCGGTCGCGTCGTCCGAGGTGTCGCTGTATCGGAACGTGCTCAAGATCAAACAGGAGCACGAGCTCGAGGATCTCGGCATCTCGTTCTTCGATGCGGAGTCGACGATCCAGTGGTCTTACAACGCGGACCACTACTTCCACGCCGCGTCGACGATGAAGCTCGCGGTGCTCCTCGGCGTCTTCCGCCAGGTCGACCGCGGCGAGCTGGCGCTGGACGCCCCGGTGCACGTGCGCAACCGCTTCACGAGCATCGTGAACCAGGAGCCGTTCATGCTCGACCTCGGCCGCGACGCCGATCCCGACGTCTACGGCCACCTCGGCAAAACGCTCAGCGTGCGCGAGCTCTCCTACTGGATGATCACGAAGTCGAGCAATCTCGCCACGAACCTGCTCGTCGAAGTGGTCGGCATTCCGACGATTCAGCTCGCGCTCGACGAGCTCGAGATCGACGGCATCCGCGTGCTGCGCGGCGTCGAAGATCAGCGCGCGTTCGAGGCGGGGCTCAACAACGAAGTGACCGCGAACGGATTGCTCAAACTGCTGCGGCTCGTCGCCGACGGCAAGGCGTATTCGCAGAAGGCGTGCGACGAGATGCTGTCGATCATGCTCGACCAGCAGTACCGCAGCGGCATCCCCGCCGGACTGCCGAAGGAAGTGCGCGTGGCGCACAAGACCGGCAACATCTCGACCGTGCATCACGACGCCGGCATCGTCTACATCGAAGGGCGCAAGCCGTACGTGCTCGTGATCCTCACGCAGTTCGCCGCCGAGACCGGCCGCGGCACCGCGGTGGCCGACGTCTCGCGCGATATCTTCAACGCCCTCGCCGGAAGCGCGTATGAATGAGGAGGATGTGGAAGATCAGGGCTTGAAAGTCGTCGATGCGTTCGACCTCGACGACGAACTGCGTGCCGTTCTGAAGCCGGGCGAGATGGTGCGCGACGCGCAGGGGCGCCGCCATCGTCTGCCGCGCTATTTCTACGAGATCCCGTCGCACGAGGTCGCGCTCAAGACGCGGCTCACGCCGCATTTCGGGCTCAACGAATTCGTGCTGGCCGATCTGAAGGAAGCGTCGCGCCTGCACGACTATCCGCGTTACGTCCCGTGCGCGGTGCGGCTGCTCGCGTTCTACCTCGAGCAGTTCCGGCATGCCGCCGGCGCGTCGGTGCACATCGCCGTCAACGGCGGCTATCGCTCGCCGTCGCACAAGCTCTCGCAGAACGCCACGCCGCACATGTGGGGCACCGCCGCGGACGTCTATCGCATCGGCTCGAACATCCTCAAGACGAAAGAAGCGATCGAAAAATACAACGAGCTCGCCGAGGATGTGAGCGACGAGATCCACGTGCTGCCGTATGGCCACGTCACCGGTCGCCATGCCGACGATCACGTCCATCTCGACCTCGGCTACATCACGCTGATCCCGCGTGAGATCAGCGAGGATCGCATGGAGCAGCCTCAGGAGAACCGGCCGCGGTTCGCCTTCGAGGAGCGGCGGCGGGTGGATCGGCGGGCGGCGACGGTGCCGGCTGGCGAGGAGTAATCGGGGACGCGCGCGCCAACTCCGGCGTAGCGTTTGCTTAGACCCCCTCTGCAGTTGCCGTTTGCCCCAGTCCTCACTTCCGGAGTCTGCGTTGCCATCTTCCGACAGGAAAACCGCTCTCGATAGAGAAGCCCTTCGTCTGCAGAGGGTTAAGCTCGACATGCCCGTCATCGGCATGGAGTCGGAGTTCAACGTCTGGCTCGACGAGGTCGAGATCAATCCGGAGACGTACTGGAAGCATCCGAGCGCGTTCATCGACCGTCCGCTGCTCACCCGCGAAAAAACTTCGCTGCAGCTGCCGACCGGCGGCGCCGTCTATTTCGACCGCGGCGTCATCGAGGTCGTGACGCCCGTCATCGAGCTCGCGCCGCAGTCGACCGCGCGCATGGTGCGCAACCTGTGGGAGCAGATCGGCTTCGTGCGCGATCAGCTCACGAACTGGGGCAAGAAGACCGGCCACACCGTGCGCCTCAAGGCGTACAGCAGCCACTACAACATCACCTACGAGATTCCGAAGTCGCAGCAGACGCGCACGCGCAACGAGAAAGCGCTGGCGCTGCTGCTCGCGTACATCCTCCCCGTGCCGGTGATGCTCGTCGCCTCGAACCGGCGCTCGACCGGCGTCGGCGTGCGGCCGCGCGGCGGACGCATCGAAGTCACCGTCGACTTCACGCCCGATCCCGGCCTCATGATCGCGGCGGCCACGCTCATCGTCGGCATCGTCCGCGAAGTCATCTCGTGGCCGTCGTACGACCTGTCGATGCTCGAGAAGCTGCCGATCCCCGTGATCGCGGGCGTCGTGCCCGGCAAGCACACGACGCGCAAGGGCTGGCTGACGAAAGACTTTCACTACGAGCAGAGCCCGTATACCGCGGACGTCAATGCGCCGCTGTGGACGACGCAGTTCGGCGACATGAAGTCACTGCGGCAGATCGCAAAGGAAACCGCGTGGTTTTTCCGGAAGTCGATCCGGCGGTACTCCGACCCGTTCAGCTTCCGGCTCCTCTTCGCGATCCTCGACGGCCGCGCGCCGTCGCTGCTCGAGCTCATCGATCGGCCGAGCGCGTACGAGGACGTCGGACGCCTCTGCCGCTGGGGCATGGTCATTCACGAGCTGAAGAACTACGAGTCGGAGATGCGGCTCCTCGCGCCGTGGCGCGAATGGAACGGCGAGTCGATCGACGAGTACGTCATCGAACGCCAGCACGCGCGCGAGAAACATCAGACGGAGATGGCGAACGTGAGCGCCGAGGTCCCGCGCGCGCGAACGCGCTCGCTGCGCGCGGCATGCGCGAAGACCGACGAGGCGAAGCTCTCGAACGATCTGCAGCCGCGCGCCGTGCAGGCATCGCCGAAGCGGAAGGCGCTGCTGTCGCGCCGCCGCAGCGATCGTCCCGGCAAGCTCGTGCCGCGCCGGCCGTCGCAGTATCTCGACCGCCGCGGCACGTCGCTCCTCGCATCGAACAACAACGGCAACGGTCAGGGCGCGGCCGAACGCCGCGCGAGCCCCGACCGCCGCCACCACGACTACACGATCGCCTTCCCCGACCGCCGCCTCACCCGTTCGGCGTACGAGAAGGTGTTCCTCAAGCTCGTCTCCGGCAGCCGCCTGCGCGTCGGCAACGACTTCTACAAGCCGATCGGGATGAAGGGCTGGTACCACGCCGTCTTCCGCCGCGAGTCCGACGGCGCGGAGAAGCTCCTGAGTATCGATCAGCTGCTGAAGAAGATGCAGGACTGGACGTCGTAAGTCCGCGCGTTACGCCGCCGCGACGTTGCGCGTGGCGACGCTCGGCGCCATCTCCTCCACCTCCGACATCCGCGCGAGCGTGAACGCGCCGACCGCCATCACGAGATCGCGCACGGCGACGTCGAAGAAGTGTCCGCCGGCGATGAGCGTCAGAGCGATGAGCGTCAGCCACGCGGCGACGACGTAGCCGCCCAGGCGTGTGAGACCGGCGAGCAGCGCGATGCCGGCGATCATCTCGATCACGCCCGCAGTGCGCATGAGCGCTCCCGCGGAAAGCGGCACGAGCTTCAGCAGCATCGGATTCGCGTACTGCTCCCAATTCGTGAGCAGGTTGAAGAATTTGTCGAGGCCGGCCAGAAACGCGGTGAGACCGAACGCGATGCGCAGCGTCCAGACGATGGAGTGGATCTTTGCATTCATGCTGTTGTTCCTCCTGTCTGCATGAGAGTCGCGAGCGAGACATTCGGTGACGCCGTCACCTTTTCGCGTCGTGAGACTCCATTGAAGTGATGACCACTCTCGCCACCGCCGTCCCGCTGCCTGCCGAACCGCCGTCGGACGAAGAACTCGTCGCGCGGATCGTCGCCGGCGACGCCGCGCTCTTCGAGATCCTCATGCGCCGCTACAACCAGCGCGTCTACCGCGCCGTGCGCGCGGTCCTGCGCGGCGACGACGAGGTCGAAGACGTGATGCAGCAGGCGTATCTCAACGCCTACCAGCACCTCGGCCAGTTTCAGGGGCGCGCGCGTTTCTCGACGTGGCTCACGCGCATCGCCGTCAACGAAGCGCTCGCGCGCCTCCGCCGACGCGGCCAGCACGAAGACGCAGGAGAACCCGACGCGATGATCCGCCTCGTCGACGAGAGCCAACCCGATCCCGAACGGCAGACGGTGACGTCCGAACTGCGCGACGTCCTCGAGCGCGAGGTCGCGGCGCTGCCCGACGCGTTCCGCCTCGTGCTCATCCTGCGCGACGTCGAAGGGCTCAGCACCGCGGAAGCGGCGGCAACGCTCGAGATCTCCGAGGACAACGTGAAGACGCGCCTGCATCGCGCGCGCACGCTGCTGCGCGACAACCTCTACCGCCGCGCCGGCGTCACGCTCGACTCGCTCTTCGTCTTCGGCAACGCGCGCTGTGATCGCGTGGTCGCGGCCGTCATGGCAAAGCTGTAAGCGCGAAACCCGCGCGTCCGCGCGCCGTACTCAGTCCACATGCGACGCGCACTGCTCGTTCCGCTGCTCCTCCTCGCCATCCACGCCTCCGCGCAGAACGCTGCGCCGCCCGACGAGAAGACGCTCACCGCCACGATCACGGCGCTCGATGCGAAGCTCTTCGACGCCTACAACCGCTGCGACATGGATACGTTCGCGTCGTTCTTTCCGGAGAAGTTCGAGTTCTACCATGACCAGGGCGGCCTCGAAACCGACCGCACCGGAATGATCGCGTCGCTGCGCAAGTACATCTGCGGCAAGGTCACGCGCGAGCTCGTCCCCGGCACGCTCGAGGTCTACCCGATGAACGGCTTCGGCGCCGTCGAGATCGGCGTGCACCGCTTCCACCATCCCGGCCACGACGACACCGAGCCGCTCGGCGAAGCGAAGTTCGTGCACCTCTGGCAGTACAAGGACGGCGTCTGGCAGCTGACGCGCGTGATCAGTTTCGATCACCACGCCGTGCCGCGCTGACCGCGCGTCACTCCTTCGAGCGACGCTCCCAGTCTTCGCGCAATGCCTGCTGCGGCGAGCGATTTTGCAGCCGCGGCTTCGACAGCACCGTCGCGAGCAGATCGGCAACGCCCCACGAGAGAAAGGTCGTCGCGGCGATGGTGAGAAATTGCGAGACGGTGTGCTGTTCGAGGAGCACGAACAGCGTGAGCGGCACGACGACGCCCATCACGATGAGCCCTACGAAAAAGCGGAGGCCGGACACGCGCGCAGTGTAGCGCAGCGCGTCCCGCCTTCTCCGCTACGCAGCCGCGTTACCGCGCCTGCGCGCCCCCGTCGGGAACCGCGTTCGTCGCCGAAGCATCCTGCGTCGCGTTCGAGGCGCTGCCCGCATCCGCGACCCGGTTCGAGATACGGCTGTGGAAGTCCTCTTCGAAGTTCTTCACCTTCGAGACGTAGTCGCGAGTTTCGTGGAACGGCGGCACGCCGTTGAAGCGGAGCACGTTCCCCTCGCCCGCGTTGTACGCCGCGATGACCTTCGTCTCGTTGCCGTCGAAGCGGTCGTGGAGATAGCGGAGGTACTTTGCGCCGGCGCTGATGTTCTGCGCGGGGTTCGTGAGGTCGCGCGCGCCCATCCAGCGCCCGGTCTTCGGAACGAGCTGCATGAGACCGATCGCGCCCGATCCGGATCGCGCGGCGGGACGGAACTTCGACTCCGCCTGCACGACGGCCGCGACGAGCTCGGGACGCAGATTGTTCTTCTTGGCTTCCTGGTAAATGATCGAGCCGAAGGGCACTTCCTTCTTGAAGAAGTCCTCGCGCACGCTGTCGCTCATCACCGCCAGTTTCTGCGGTGCCGCGGCGATCGCCTTTAACGGCGAGCTCGTGGCCGCCTGCAGACCTCCGGCGACGCCGCCCGCGACCTGCGATGCGATCGACTGCGCCGCCTGCAGATCGCCGGCGAGCTCCTGATCGAGCGAGTCGGCGGGTTTCGCGTTCGCCGCGTTGGCGTTCTGCTGGATCGTGGTCGCCTTCGCCGCGTCGTTGTGCTGCATGATCATCGTCGGGACGCCGAGGCCGCCGAAGGCTAGCGAGGCGCCGAGCGCCCAGGTGGCGTATTTCTTCCGGAATCCCTGAAATCGGCGGGGACGGACTGCCTCCACTTCGCGCCGCAACTGCGCACGATCGAAGTTGTCGAGAAACCGCTCCTGGTACGGCCGCTTCGTCTTCACCTCGGGCATCGGCGTTCCTCCTGCCTTTGCCGTTACTTATTTGCAATGTGAAAGCCAATCAAATGGCTGAGCCGTAACGAGTTGTATTCCCACTTTGGCCCGGCTGCTGCAATCAGCATAGAATCCGGAGCCAGATGTTGAAAGGAGCGTGGATCGCGCTCGCCGGCCTCCTGCTCCTCGCCCCTGCCATGCACGCGGGCGAGGCGGACGCGCCGGCTGACGACCTGACGCTCGGGCGGCCGCTGAGCGACTGCTTCACGATGGTCGCTCCGGCCCCGGCAGCCCCGCCGGAGACGCCGAAGCAGCCCGATGCGTTGATGCAACGCTTTCTGCGCTACGCGCAGCTTGCGCTGAATCACCGTGTCTCCGGACTCGCCAGCTACTACTCCGCCTTCTTCGACGGACGCCGCACCGCGAACGGCGAGATCTACCGCAACAAGCAGTACTCCGCCGCGCACCTCACGCTTCCGCTCGGCTCATGGATCGAAGTGACGTCGCGCGCGACGGGACGCAAGCTGCGCATGCGCGTCAACGATCGCGGTCCGTTCGCGCGCAAGTTCGTGCTCGATCTCTCGCAGGCCGCGGCGCATTACCTCGGCGTCGATATCGCCGCGGACCGCTACGTCGACATCCGCGTCATCGCGCTGCCCGGCGAAGATCCGCTGCCCGCCGGGGTCACCGCTCCGCCCGCGGCGGACACGCAGATCGCGTCGAGCGCGCCCGCGTCCGGCAGCAAGTGACGCGCTCGCTTACGCCGGCAGCGTGAAGCAGAACGTGCTGCCTTCGCCCGGCGTCGTTTCGACGCTGAGCTCGCCGCCGTGGCTCTCCACGATGCGCTTCACGAGGTAGAGGCCGTAACCGGGACCGCCGCCACGCGCTTTGTCGAGCTTGCTCATCCCGCCGAGCTCGAAGACCTGATTCGCGTAGCGCGTGTCGATGCCAATGCCGTTGTCGCGCACGCAGAAGCGCACGCCGTGCGCGTCGCCCGTGCAGTCGATCGCGATCTGCCGCTCGCCTTTCGGACGATCGGTGAAGAAGAGCGCATTCGACACGAGCGCGCCGATGGCCTCGCGAATCTTTTCGGGATCGACGTTGACGACGGGCAGATCGGTCGGCAGCGCGACGTGCACGTTGCCTTCCTCGATGAGGAAGTTGTACTTGAGGATCACTTCCTCGACGATCTCGCGCAGCGGCGTCGGCTTGCGCGCGTTCGGACGCGCGAGCAGCTTCACCATGTGCGACATGTCGTCGAGGATCTTCTTCATGTACTGCGCGCTGGAACGGATGCGGCGCAGAAAGTCCTGCCCTTCCTCGTCGAGGTTCGCGAGGTAGTCGGTGAGCAACAGATCGCTGAATCCGTCGACCGCAAAAATGGGCGACTTGAGGTCGTGCGACAGCACGCTGAAGAAGCGGACCAGCTCCTCCTGAGTCACCGGACGTTCGGCCGCCGGAGTTTCCTGCGCGGTTTCGATGGCGTATCCCTCCAGGCCGCTCGCGGGCTGCAACGTGCGAGCCACCGCGCGAGGCGCGCGGCTACCGTTTCCGAAAGGCGGCGATCTGTCCGTCGCCGACGATCGTGGCATTCCCTTCGGCGTCGATGACGAGCGCCGTTTTCGCCGGGATGCCGAGGCCGAGGTCCACGTCCGATAGCGACATCAGCCGCCGCAGCGGCGCGTCGTTCGCGGCATCGAATCCCGTCTCGACCGCGGTGCGCGCGAGCCAGCCGAGAGCCGGAAGCGCGCCGGTGCCGCCGCGCATGTCGCGTGCGAACGTGCCGAAGCACGAGGCGGCCGCGCCGATGGCGGCGATCACCGCACCGTTCGCCGCCGCGTCGCGCATCGCGACATCCGCCGGCGACTCGCGCAGCGTCGCGAGGAGATTGTTCGACACGCCGCCGCCGAGGTAGACCAGGCCCGCCGCGAGGATCGCGTTGAGGCTCTTCTGCCGGCGCGCGTCGCGGCCGCGGTAGATCGGCACGTTCACGACCTCGACGGTCGGATCGAGATTGCGGACGTACGCGCCGAAGTGCACCGCGTACTCAGCGGAGCCGGATGCCGTCGGCAGAAACGCGATCGTGCGGCGGTCGCGCGGCATGCGCGCGAGCAGCAGCTCGTCGATCTCGCGAGTCTCCCCGAAGGAGAATTCGCCGCCGCCGATGAGGACGAGCGTCGAGACCGGCGTCGCGAGCGCGACGGAAAGCTTCATCGCCGCGCATCGTACCCCGTAGACTAGCGGCATGCGCCGCATCATCGCCGTCCTCGCGCTCGTCGCCGCTCTTCCGCTTTTCGCGCAGCAGCCGCAGGCGGCCGCGCACCCCACAACGCCGCAGCCCGCGCCTGCAACGGCCGCGCAGCCCGCGCCGCCGCCCGTCACGCCCGATCAGCTCTGGAACGCGCTGCTGCAGAGCAACAAGCAGTTCGCCGCCGGCAAGATCGCGTATGACGATCTCGACAAAGAGCGCGCGCAGTTCCTCAACTTTCAGGCGCCGCCGGTGACGATCCTCTCCTGCTCCGACAGCCGCGTGCCGCCGGAGCTCGTCTTCCATCAGTCCCTCGGCGTGCTGTTCGTCGTGCGCAGCGCCGGCAACGTCGCCGACGACTTCGGCATCGCCTCGATCGAGTACGCGATCCTGCACAAGTACACGAAATTGATCGTCGTCCTCGGACACCAGAACTGCGGCGCCGTCGCCTCCGCCCTCGAGCCCGCCGATCCCGTGACGCCCAGCCTCCTCGACCTCGTGACCCGCATCCGCAGCTCGTTCGTCAACATCCCATACGAACAAGCCAGCCTCCCGCGCGCCATCGAAGCGAACGCGCGCGCGTCAGCCGCGCAGCTGCTCGCAAAGAGCCACGTCATCCGCGACGCGGTGGTGTCGAAGCAGGTGAAGGTGGTCGCCGCGTATTACGACTTCAATACGGGGTTGGTGAGGGCGCTCGACTAGGCCGGGCCGGCCCGGCCGGCTGCGCTGATTGCCCAAGGCTATCCGCACGTGCGGCCGCTTCGTAGGCCGATGCAGCGCAACCGCGTCGCGCAACATCGAGCTGCAGCCGCACGTGAGACTAGGCTCGGCCCTTAGCGCCGCGGGCCGTGCCCGCCCACACCTCTTCCAACTTCGCCCCCATGTCGCTCGGCGCTTTCACCACGTGAATGCCGGCCGCGGTGAGGGCGGCCATCTTCTCCGCGGCCGTTCCCTGGCCGCCGCTGATGATGGCGCCGGCGTGGCCCATGCGGCGTCCGGGAGGGGCGGTCTGGCCGGCGATGAAGGCGACCACCGGCTTCGTGACATTCGCCTTCACGAACGCGGCGGCGTCTTCTTCGGCGCTGCCGCCGATCTCGCCGATCATGATGATCGCTTCGGTCGCGGGGTCCGCCTGGAACGCGGCGAGGCAATCGATGAAGTTCGTGCCCGGCAGCGGATCGCCGCCGATGCCGACCGCGGTCGACTGGCCGATGCCGCGCGAGGAGAGCTGGCCGACCGCCTCGTACGTGAGCGTTCCCGAGCGCGACACGATGCCGATCGGGCCTTCGCGATGAATGTGGCCCGGCATGATGCCGATCTTCGCCTGGCCCGGCGTCATGATGCCGGGGCAGTTCGGTCCGATGAGGCGCGACGGCGAACGTCCTTCGGCAACGCGGCGCGCGTTGTTCTTCTTCAGAAAGTCGTGCGCCTTGACCATGTCGTTCACCGGGATGCCCTCGGTGATGCAGATGATCAGCTCGAGGCCCGCGTCGGCCGACTCCATGATCGCGTCGGCCGCGAACGGCGGCGGCACGAAGATCAGCGAGCAGTTCGCGCCCGCTTTCTCGCGCGCCTCGCGCACCGTGTTGAAGACGTCGAAGCCTTCGTGCGTCGTGCCGCCCTTGCCCGGCGTCACGCCGCCGACGACCTGCGTGCCGTAGTCGCGGCATTGGATCGCGTGGAACGTGCCCTCGCGGCCCGTGATGCCCTGAACGATGACTCGTGTGTTCTTGTCAGCCCAGATTGCCATGTCGATTAACGTCCTTGTGCCGCGGCGACGACTTTCTGCGCCGCGTCCCACATCCCGTCGGCGGTGATCAGCGGCAGTCCCGAATCCTTCAGGATCTGCTTGCCCAGCTCGACGTTCGTTCCTTCGAGCCGCACCACCACGGGCACCGGCAATCCGATCTCGCGCGACGCGCTGACCACGCCCTCGGCGATGCGATCGCCGCGCATGATGCCGCCGAAGATGTTGATGAGGATCGCCTTCACGTTCTTGTCGCTGAGGATGATGCGGAACGCGTTCTTCACTTGCTCCGCACTCGCGCCGCCGCCGACGTCGAGGAAGTTCGCCGGCTCGCCGCCCGCGAGCTTGATGATGTCCATCGTGCCCATCGCCAGGCCGGCGCCGTTGACCATGCAGCCGACCGTGCCGTCGAGCTTGATGTAGTTGAGGCCGAACTTCGACGCCTCGACTTCGAGTGGATCCTCTTCGTGCAGATCGCGCATCGCGGCGATGTCTTTGTGGCGGAAGAGCGCGTTGTCGTCGAAGTTCATCTTCGCGTCGAGCGCGAGGACGTCGCCTTCCTTCGTCACGAGCAGCGGATTGATCTCCGCGAGCGCGGCGTCGGTCTCGACATACGCGCGCATCAGCTTTCCGACGAAGTCGACGCACTTCTTGAACGCGTCGCCGGTGAGGCCGAGCGCGTACGCAACGGAACGAGCCTGGAAAGGTTGTACGCCGAGGACGGCGTCGATCGGCTCGCGGCGAATCGCGTGCGGATCGCGCGCGGCGACTTCCTCGATCTCCATGCCGCCCTGCGACGACGCCATGAGCACCGGCATGCCGATGCGGCGGTCGAGGGTGATGCCGAGGTAGAGCTCCTTGTCGATGTTGAGCGCTTCCTCGATGAGCACCTTGCGCACGAGGCGGCCCTCGGGGCCGGTCTGGTGCGTGACCAGCGTCATGCCGAGCATCGACTTCGTGAGCTCGGCCGCTTCGTCGGGCGATTTGGCGAGCTTCACGCCGCCGCCTTTGCCGCGGCCGCCCGCGTGGATCTGCGCTTTGACGACGACGCGGCCGCCGAGCTCCGTCGCCGCGTTGCGCGCTTCTTCGGGCGATTCGACGACAATGCCGCGCGGCGTCGGCACTCCGTAGCGCCGCAGTAATTCTTTTGCCTGATACTCGTGGACCTTCATAAGGCGCGCATTTGTACCAAATCGGGGATGAAATCACCATCGAGCCAACCGACCTCGTCGCGGGCGGTGCGGCGCTCGCGCGCGTCGACGGATACGCGGTCTTCGCGACGAACGTCTTTCCCGGCGACGTCGCGCGCGTGCGTCTGCATGAAGTGAAAAAGGGCTTCGCGCGCGCGACGCTCGTCGAGCTGGTGAAGCCGAGTCCATGGCGGCGCGCGGAGCCGTGTCCGATCGCGGAGGAATGCGGCGGCTGCGACTGGACGGCGCTGCGGCTCGACAAGCAGCTCGAGGCGAAGCGGCGGATTCTCGTCGAGTCGCTGCGTCGCATCGGCAAGCTCGATCCGGCGACGCTGCCGGAGATCGCGCTGCATCCGTCGCCGCTCAACTACCGGCTGCGTTCGCGGCTGCATCGCGACGGCGACGCGATCGGCTTCTTCGCCATGCAGTCGCATCGCGTGGTGCCGCTGTCATCGCAATGCGAAGTGGTCGGCTTGCGCACGCGCGAGCAGCCGGCCGAAGGGGAGTCGTGGGAGCTCGACGGCCGCGTGATCACGGACGGCGAGCTAGAGATCGATGGATATCAACTCGCCACCGGCGCGTTCTTTCAGGTCAACCGGCATCTCCTCGAGACGATGCTCAACCTCGTGCGCGGTCTCGCCGGACGCACGAGAGCGAAGCGCAGCGCGATCGATCTGTATGCGGGCGTCGGCTTCTTTACCGTGCCGCTGGCGCAGCAGTTCGAGCGCGTGACGAGCGTCGAAGGCTCGCCGCTGTCGCACGCCTATGCAAAACGAAACGCCCCGGAGAACGTGCGCGTCGTGCGCGCGGCGATCGAGGAGTACGTGACGCGCATGCCGCGCGCGGACCTCGTTTTTCTCGATCCGCCGCGCGCGGGCGCGAAGCACAACGTGATCGACGCGGTGGCCGCGAAAACGAACGAGCGCATTTGCTTCCTCGCCTGCGATCCGGTAACGTTTGCCCGGGACGCGAGCCGGCTGATCGCGTCGGGCTGGCGCCTCTCCACGCTGGACCTACTCGACCTCTTTCCGAATACCCATCACGTCGAAACGCTCTCCTCGTTCGAGCGTGCGCAATCCGTTTCGTAAGGAACGACGAACCGACATCCCTGCCGCACTTCCACTAATCGGTTTTCTCTCCGGCCTCGCCGCCGGACCGCTGCTCGTCAATCCACGCGCGACCCTCGTCGCGTTGCTCGTCGTCGCGCTGCTGCTGCGTGCGCGCGGCGTCGCTGCACTCTTCGCCGCGTTTGGACTCTTCATCGCGTTGCACGCGCAGCAACGGGACCTACGCGAGGCGGAAGCATTCGCGTCCTTCGACGCGGACCGCTTCGTCGCCATCGATGCCGAGCTTGCGCACGACTGGATGCCGCGCGACGGCGTGTACCTGCTGCGCGTGGCGAGCTTCCGCGCGAACGGCATCCCGTTCGACGCGCCGCTGACGATCGCCGCGCGGTTCCCGCCGCCGCCGCTGGCGATGTTTGCGCGCGTGCACGCCGAAGGCTTTCTGCGCCGCGGCGACGACGGGCGTTACAGCATCGCCGTCAAGGCGCCGCGGCTGCTCGCGTACGACGGCGCGCTGCCGTGGTGGCATCCCGCGGCGTGGAATCGCAGGCTCGCGAATCGGCTCGCGCCGTACGCCGCGCGTCATCCCGACGAGGTCGCGCTCGCGGAAGCGCTCGCTCTCGGCCGCGGCGAGCTGCTGTCCGACGAGATCCGCGACGGCTTCCGCCGCGGCGGCACATATCACCTGCTCGTGTTTTCCGGTTTGCAGATCGCGTTCGCCGCGGCGGTGCTCGCGGCGCTCCTGCGCGGACTCGATGCGCTGCGCGTGTCCGACTGGCTCCTGCTCGCGGTCGCGCTGCTCGCGCCGGCCTTCATCGGTCCCACCGCATCCGTCGCGCGCTCGAGTCTCGGCATCGGCCTCTACGCGCTGGCGCGGCTCACGCGACGTCCGACCTCGCTCGAGAATCTCTGGTGCGTCGCCGCGCTGCTGCGGCTCGCGCTCGAGCCGCGCGATCTCTTCGATCCGGCCTTTCATCTCACCTACGCCGGCGCCGGCGCGCTGCTCTTCGCGGGCAAGCTCGGACGGCCGCGCTGGCTCGCGCACATCATCGCCGCGGAAGTCGTGCTCACGCCGCTCGTGCTCTTTCACTTTCACCAGTACGCCCTCGGCGGCGCGCTGCTGACGATCGTGCTCGCGCCGCTCATCTTCGCCATGCTCGCCGTCTCCGCTGCCGCGTGCGCGTGGCCGTGCGACGCGCTCTTCGGCGTGCTCGCGCTGCTCCATCGCGTCTGCACGTTCGTCAACCGCTTCGGCCTCTCCGGCACGTTCGCCGCGCCACCGCCCGCCGCCCTCATCGTCGCCGCGACGCTCGCGCTCTTCGCGATCGCGTTCCTGCGCCAACGCGCGCGCGCCGTGGCCGTGCTCGCGGCGATGCTCATCCCGACCGTCGCCGCGCTCGTGAAGTCGCACGCGGAGGCACAGATCGACGCGCCGCGGGTCACGTTCTTCGACGTCGGTCAGGGCGACGCGATCGCCATCCGCACGCGCAACGCCACGCTCCTCGTCGACGGCGGACGCGGCACGCGCATCGTGCAACTCCTCGCCGACCGCGGTGTGCGGCGCCTCGATGCCGTCTACCTGACGCACGCGCATCCCGATCATTGCGAAGGACTGCCGGCCGTGGTCGAGCAGTTCCGCGTCGCCAACGTCTACGTCTCCGCGCGCCGGTTCCGCGGCGACTGCGCCACGCGCCTCCTCGACGCGTGCATCACCACGCACACGCCCGTGCATGTCGTGCGCGATGGCGCGACGTTCGCCTTCGATGACCTCCGCATCGAGGCGCTCGCCGCATCGCAAACGTTCCGCCGCGCGCCGGAGAACAACGCCTCGCTCGTACTGCGCGTCACCGCGGCCGGCCGCCGCTTCCTCCTCACCGGCGACATCGAGCGCGAAGCCGAGCTCGACCTCGGCGGACGCGACCTCCGCGCCGACGTTCTCAAGGTCGCGCATCACGGCAGCCGCACGTCGACCTCACCGTCGCTCCTCGCCGCCGTCGCACCGCGCATCGCCGTCATCTCCTGCGGCCGCCAGAACCTTTTCGGACATCCGCACGCGTCGGTGCTGGCCGCGCTCGCGGCGCGGCGCGTTCGCACGTGGCGCACGGACCGCGACGGCTCCGTCGACGTCGAGGTCCGCGAAGGCCGCCTGTACGTCCGCTCGCGAAACGATTAGAGTGGAGGCACTTCGACCATGTCGACCACTCTGTTGCGGCTCGGTCTGTGGACGCTGATTCTCGTGCTCGCGCTGTACGTCGTGCACGAGGCATACGCCGAAGAAACGTGGGTCGAGATGATCCCCATGCAGGCGCTGCAGCAGGCGCTCGTCCTGTCGGTGCTCGTGATCGTGGCCGGCATCGTGGCGCGCATCTTCGACCGCGGCGCGAGCATGGTGGTGAAGAACCGCTGCCGCGTCTGCAAGACGCCCATCCCGAAAGGCGCGCTCTACTGCCGCGCGCACCTGCGCTCGATCCTCTCCCACGAAGACGAGAAAACGCACATGACCCGCGTTCGGAAGTGACGGATTTCGAGGAGCAGCGCCACCCCCTGATCGTCATCGCCGGCCCCACCGGCTCCGGCAAATCCGAGCTCGCGCTCCGCCTCGCGCAGTCCCTCGGCGGCGAGATCGTGAACTACGACTCCGTGCAGATCTACCGCGGCTTCGACATCGGCAGCGCGAAGCCCTCACCCGCGCAACGCGCGCTCGTGCCGCATCACCTCTTCGCCCTCATCGATGCCGACGAGGAGTTCAACGCCGCCGACTACGGCCGCCGCGCGCGCGCGGTCTGTGACGAGATCGCCGCGCGCGGCAAACGCGCGATCCTCGCCGGCGGCACGTTCTTCTACCTCCGCGCGCTGCTCTCCGGCCTCCCCGAGATGCCCGGCCGCGACGAGGCGTTGCGCGCGCGCATCCGCCGCATCGCCAGCGCGCCGCGCGGCGCCGCACGCCTCCATCGCTGGCTGTCGAAAATCGATCCGCGAAGTGGTAGAAAGATCGTCGCGGCGGACCGGCATCGCGTCGAGCGCGCCCTCGAAGTGTGGCTGACCAGCGGACGTCCGATCTCGGCGTGGGAGCGCAGCAACGCGGACGAGCTGCCGTCGATCAAGCTGGCGCTCACGCTCGACCGCGGCGCGCTGCACGAGCGGCTCGACGCGCGCGTCGCGGCGATGTATCGCGACGGCCTCATCGACGAGACGCGCGCGTTGCTCGCGCGCTTCCCGGGAACGGCGCGGCCGTTCGGCACGATCGGCTACAAAGAGGCGGTCGCGGTCGTCCGCGGCACGATGACGGAAACCGCCGCGATCGCGGAAACACGCCGCCGCACGCGCGCGTATGCAAAACGGCAAATGACATGGCTGCGGTCGGAGCGAAACGTGCAGTGGCTCGACGCAACCGGCGGAATCGAATCGATCACGGCGGCCGCGCTGCGGCGCCTGCAAGAGGGAACGAGTTGAAGCGAACGAAGATCGAGTTGCTCCTGGCCGCGGCACTTGCCATCGCAATGGTCGCGGCGCGCTGTACGACGGCTCCGGCCCCGCCGCCGGCCGTGAATCCCGAAGCCGCGGACCGCTACCTCATCGACCCGCGCACCGGCTCGAGCGCGCCCATCGCGCCGCCGCTCACCTCGCGCTTCGACGCGGCGTGGCAGTACGTCGAGGCCGGCCAGGATGCGGAAGCGGTCCGCCGCCTCGACGAGATCCTGCGCAAGAATCCCGACTTCATGCCGGCGAAGCTCGCGCTCGTCGCGATCGACATCCGCGCCGGCCGTTTCAACGACGCGACGCGCGCGCTGCAGGCGCTCCCCGCCTCGCTCGTCACGCGCGTGTACGAGGCGGAGATCGCCGTGCGCCAGCACGACACGCGCCGCGCGTACGACCTCTACCGCGCCATTGCCGGCGAGGCCAACGCGCCCGCCACCGCACGCGAGCGCATCGCCGAGCTCGAGACGGCGATGTTCAACGATCTCTTCGCCGCCGCGCAGAGTGCGCCGGACACCGAGTCGATCCGCCTGCTGCGCGAGGCCCTCGCGCTCAATCCCGGCGCGACCGACGCGCGCATTCTCCTCGCGCGCAAGCTCGCCACGCAGCGCGAGTTCGACGAGTCTCGCGCAGCCCTCGAGCCGATCCTCGGCAGCGCCGCGGTCGATCGCGCGGAAGTGCAGGAAACGCTCGCGGAGATCGACGCGGGTCGCGGGCGCTATCAGGAAGCGATCGTGCGCTACGAGCGGCTCGCGCGCCGCACCAAAGAGCCGCGCTACACGGCACGCCTCGACGAGCTGAAGGAAATCTGGAGCTCCGAGAACATGCCGCCGCAATACCGGCAGGCGTTCGAGAGCACGAGCCTCACCCGCGCGGAGCTCGCGGTGCTGCTCTACTGGAGCGTGCCGTCCGTGCGCTTCGCGCAGAACCTCGCCTCGCCGCCGATCGCCGTCGACATCGCCGACGTCCCCGGCCGCGAGGAGATCATCCGCGCGATCGCCATCGGCATGTACGACGTCGATCCGGTCACGCGCCGCGTCGGTCCGTTCCGCCAACTCAACGCCGGCGCACTGACCCGCGTCCTCGGCCGCCTGCTGCAGGTGCGCGGCGCGTCATGCGCGCACGGCACGACCGCGGATCGTACGCTCGCCGCGTGCGGCGTGAGCGATCCGCTGCTGTCGATGGCGCCGGAAACTCCGGTGACGGGGCGGGATGCGCGGCGGTTGCTGGAGGCGATCGGGAAGCTTCTCTAGCCCACCGCTCAACGGAACAAAGTCAACCGCGGCAGCGCGTACTGCTCGCGCACGGCGCGGCGCAGGTGCGCTTCCTCCGTCCGCGCGCGCGTCTTCTCGTCGAGCTTCGCGCCGCCGATCGCGCGCCGCACTTCCTCGCGCAACGCGTCCGCATCGCCCGCGGCGAGCAGCGCGTCGAAGAGCTCCTGTTCGAGCGCGATCAACCGTTCTTCGATGCGCGGCACGCTCTGCTCGCGTTCGAGCTCGCGCACGCGCGCGCCGAACGCGCGCACGATCTCGTGCTCCGAGCCTTCGAGCTCCGCTGCGAGCGCGGCGAGCAGCGGAGCGGGCGATTCCTCGGGCGCCGCATCCGTCGCGCCGGCGTGCAGTTCGCGCCGCTCGCTCCAGAGCTCCGTCACCGCGTGCTTGCAGTAACTGAGGCTGTTGATCGCGCGCTTGCGCGCCGCGGCCTCGTTCTTGTCGAACACCGAATCGATGGCCTCGATGACCACCGGCAGCGGCACGCCCGCGTCGCTCCACGACTTCATCAGCGCCCAGTCTTTCGCATTCAGGATGAAGGGCGTGCCGCGCCGCCGCGCGAAGTGCGCCTCGATTTCCGTGAAGTAATCCGACACGCGCGTGAACGTAGCACGAGGTGCGCGGGAACCCGCCACGACACGCTACAATCGCCGCGCCTTTGAAGGGGCACTCGGACCCGGAGCCCACGCATGCAATCGGCCCCGCCGCGCGCGGAAGTCACCGTCTACTCGCCGCTGTTCTCACCGTTCCGGCAGCCGCTCGATGGAGCTGCTGTCTCGATCGGCCGCGCGTCCGATTGCACGATCCCCATCAAAGACCGCTATCTCTCGCGCAAGCACGCCGAGATCGTCGCCGTCGACGGCGCGTGGATCCTCAAGGACCTCGGCAGCGCGAACGGCACGTACCTCAACGGCTCGCGCGTCGAACGCGATCAGACGCTCAAGACCGGCGATCGCATTCGCCTCGGCGATACGGAAATCGTCTTCGAAACGACCGATCGCAACACCGATCGCTTCATCGCCGTCGCCGACACCGGCGGCGCGAGCCCGACGATCGCGATCCCCGTCCACGAAATCGCCGATCGCCCCGAGGAACAGGATGTCGCGCGGCTGCAAACGCTGACGCTCCTCGCGCGCGAGCTCATCGAAGACCGGCCGATGGAAGAGCTGTTCGGCTTCATCGTCGATCGCGTGATGGAGCACCTCCATCCGTCGCGCGCCGCGATCGCGCTCCTCGGCCCCGACGGCCGCTCCTTCACGAAAGTCGAAGTGCGCCGCCAGGACAAGAACGATGCATCCGAGCTCACGATCAGCCATACGCTGCTCACGGAGATCGTCGAGGAAAAGAAGGCGCTCGCGTTCGTCGACGTCAGCGTCGACGAAAAGCTCCGTTCCGCGCAGTCGATCATCATGCAGGGCATCCACTCGATCCTCTGCACGCCGCTGATGATCGGCAAAGCAGTCGTCGGCGTGCTGTATGTCGACTACCTCTTCACGCAACGCTCGATCTCCGAGGATGACGTGAGGCTCGTCGCGCAGATCGGCCGGTTCGCGGCGATCAAGCTCGAAACGACGCGGCTGCGCGAGGAAGCGATCGAGAAGCGGATCATGGACGAGGAGCTCAAGACCGCGTCCAACATCCAGCGGCGGCTGCTCCCCGTCGCGCCGACCGGCATCGACGGCTACACGTTCGTCGGCCGCAACCAGCCGTGCCGCACGGTCAGCGGCGATTATTACGATTTCGTCGTACGTCCCGACGGCAAGGTGTACTTCGTGATCGGCGACGTCAGCGGCAAGGGCGTGACCGCCGGTCTCATGATGGCCGGACTCCAGGTCGCGTTCCGCATCTTCTCGAAGAGCGATCCCGACCCGGCGTCGCTCGTCGGCCAGCTCAACGTCTCGCTCAAGGAAAACCTCCCGCAGTCGAAGTTCGTGACGCTCTTCGCGGGCAGGCTCGACACGAAGACCGGCGACATCGAGTACGTGAACGCGGGCCACACGCCGCCGCTGTGGCTGCGCGAGAACGAGATGGTCGAGCTGACGGAAACCGATCTGCTCCTCGGCGTCGTGACGCGCGCGCACTTCGAGAACCGGCACGTCCAGCTCGCGCCTGGCGACTCGCTCGTGCTATTCACGGACGGCGTCTCCGAGGCGCGCAACGCGGAGGGCGTGGAGCTCGGCGCGGAACTGCCGCTCGAGAACCTGCACGGCGTGAAAGCCGAGGCGATCGCGAGGGCGGTGAACGATGCGGTGCTCGCGCATGTCGGAGACGCGGAGAACCTCGACGACGACGTCACGCTGGTCGTCGTCAGCCGCAGCGCCTGAGGAACGCGCTTTGCGTTGAAGGCAGCGCCGATGGCTCACCTCGTTCGCGCGCTCCGCCACCGCAACTACCGGCTCTTTTTCGGAGGGCAAGGCGTTTCGCTGGTGGGCACGTGGATCACGCGCATCGCCACGAGCTGGCTCGTCTATCGCCTCACCGGCTCCGAGCTCCTCCTCGGCGTCGTCGGCTTCGCGGGTCAGATCCCGATGCTCATCCTCGCGCCGTTCGCGGGCGTGCTCGTCGACCGCTGGAATCGCCACAGGATTCTCGTCGTGACGCAGGTGCTCTCCGCGCTGCAGTCGCTCGCGCTGGCGGTGCTCGCGCTGCGCGGCATCATCACCGTGGCCGAAGTAATCGCGCTGCAGGTCGCGCAAGGCATCATCAACTCGTTCGATACGCCGGCGCGGCAGGCGTTCGTCGTGGAGATGGTCGACGATCGCGCCGATCTGCCGAATGCGATCGCGCTGAACTCGTCGATGTTCAACGGCTCGCGCATCATCGGCCCGTCGATCGGCGGCGTGATGATCGCCGCCATGGGCGAAGGATGGTGCTTCGCCGTCGATGCGATCTCGTACGTCGCGGTGATCCTCTCGCTCGTCGCGATGCGCCTTCCGGAAGTCGCGCCGCAGACGCGCAAGTCGCGTCTCGCGGAGGAGCTGCACACCGGCTTCCGCTATGTGCTCGACTTCCCGCCCGTGCGCGCGTTGCTCGTGCAGGTCGCGCTCGTCGGCACGCTCGGCATGCCGTACGCGGTGCTGATGCCGGTCATCGCGTCGAAGGTCCTGCACGGCGGACCGCACACGCTCGGCCTGCTCATGACCGCCTCCGGCGCGGGCGCGCTGATCGGCACGGCGTATCTCGCCTCGCGGCACACGGTGGTTGGCCTCGGCAAGGTGATCGTTGTCGCGACGGCGGGGCTCAGCGTCGGCCTGATCGCGTTCTCGCTCTCGCGCAACCTCGCCATGTCGCTCATCGTGCTGCCGCTCGTCGGCGCGGGCATGATGCTGCAGGCGGCATCGGCGAACACGATCCTGCAGACGCTCGTCGACGAAGATCTGCGCGGCCGCGTGATGGCGTTCTACACGGTTGCGGTGCTCGGCACGCAGCCGATCGGCAGTCTGGTGGCCGGCATCGCCGCCGACCGCATCGGCGCCCCGAAAACGATCCTCGCCGGCGCCATCTGCTGCCTCGGCGCCGGCCTCTGGTTCGCGATGCAGCGCGGCGAGCTCGCAAAGCACGTGCGCCCGATCTACATCGAGCGCGGGATTCTGCCGCCGCTCGAGGAGACGACGAACTAACTCAATCCCTTTGCCGCGAGCCAGCCCGCGAATCGCTCCGCAGCTTCCGCCGCGAGGAGATACGCCACCGGTTCCGCGGGCAGCCCGCGCGCGAAAAACCGCCCGCCTGCACTCCAGTACAAAGCGATGCCGCCGTCCCCTTTGGCAATGATGTCGAAGACGTCTCCGTCGCCGACGCGGCCGCCCGCGTCGATCGCCGAGGCAACGACATGCTTCGCATCGAACTCGCCGATCGCGATCGCGCCGTCCTGCGTCGTTCCCGCCGCAACAAACGTGTTTCCGCTCGCGATGAGGCGAAGGTTCTCGATTGCTGCACTCGCGAGGACCGCGTGCACGTGAGTCGGCGTGGCGTCGCCGTTGTTCGGCAGCACGAGTCCCTCGGCACCGGAAGCACTCGCCGCAACGATGCCGACCGTACCCGCGTCATCCGCCGCCATCGCGATGGCGCTGTAGGTCGTGTTCTGCGGGAACGGCAAACGCGTCGTCGCCGCCTCGCCACTGCTGAACGTGTACAGCGTGACCGCGGACGTGCCTTCGAGAAATGCGACCGCGACGCGCTCTTCGCCGAGCCGCACGGCCTGCCAGCGTGACCGCTCGATCTGCTCGGCACGCCCGCGCCGGATCGCACCCAATTCCTTGACGCCCGCGGCTGTGACGAGAAAGGCGCGCAGATCCGAGTCGTCGCCGTTCATCGCCTTGAGGAGCACGCCGCCAGGCTCGCTCCCGAACAGCGGTAGCCAGCCGCGCGTATCGCGCCGGTCCTCCTCCGCGTACAACGTCGCGTTGGGACGAGCCTCGCTGGCGAGACTGATCACGAATCGCCGGCTCTGCGTCCCGCACCGCGTGTACCACCACTGCTCGTCAGGCGGCGTGACGAGCGCTTCGCCCCAGCACGGCGACCATTCCTCCGGCACCTGCAGCAGCGTCTGCGCATCATCCATCACGACGCGGCGCGCGCCCCATCGGATCGCATTGCCCTCGACGACGATCCGGTGCTGATGCGCCTCCGCAATCGCGAGCACGCCGTCCGCCGTCATCTCGATCGCACGGCGATCGTGCAGATGCGCGACGTCACGCGCGAGCGGGCCGGCGCACGTCGCGAACGGCGCCAGCCCGAGGAAGGCGAAGAGGATTTTAAGCACGCCGCAATGTGAAGCCACCGGTGGGCTTCTGACCGCTTCGCGGCTCCGCCTTGTCGGGGAGAGGTCCCGACGGCTTTCGCGGGAGCAAATCGCCGCGCTGCGACGGCGCAGAAAGCGGCTCGATGCATCCGCTGTCGTGCACGCATGGCTCGCCGAATCCGCCGTAGCAGTAGAACCCACCATTGGGAAGTCCCGACACGCAACCGCGGTGTGCGCCGCCTCCGCCCGGGCAGTCTTCACACGCAAATACAGACGGCGCGGCAACCAACATGAGGATCCCGAAGATGGGCCAGAACGTTCGTTTCATCGCGAATTCTCCTTCTCTCGTTTCGGCTCGGTGTCTCCACCTCGCAGCTCGATCTGCTTTCGCTCTCCGGCATGCAGCGTCACTTCGGCGATGGGCTCGAGAAGTCCCGACGTCAGCGTCACCCAATCCTGCAGGGACGCGACGCGCATCACCTTCCATGTATCGGCGGCCACTTGCGGAATCACCAGCGCGGCCGAGCGGGCATCGCCGCGTAGATACCGCGTCGCGTTCAGCAGCCGGCCGTCGGTCGACAGCAGCCAGAAGGTCATCAGCCGATTGACGTTCGGTACGTGACTGACGATCAGTTCCGCGGAATCGGCAGGAAGCGAGAGGTCCGCGTTCTGACCGGCACGCAGACGATAGGCCTGTGCACCGCTCGACGATGCGACACTGCAGAGACTCTCTCCCGCCGAGGTTGAGGCTTCGAGCTCGAAGGTGCCGTCGTCCGCGGTCGTCGCGGAGCTCATGGACGCGATCGCACCGGGGCTCACGCACGTGACGATCGCGCCCGCTACGGGAACGCCAGTGACATCGCGGAGCGTGCCGCGGAGTGAGCGCGTGTCGGAAAGACGAAGATGCACTTCGGCAGAAGAGGCACCCACGCGCACCTCGCTGGCAGCAGCGAGTCCGTGCTCCGCGTCGGTTGCAGTGACGGTCCACATTCCTGCGGCGAGATTCGCGATGTCCGCGTCTCCGCGTTCATCGGTCGCCACCTCGACCGTGTCCTGCTTCTCCATGCCGAGGTTCGTGTCGGCGAGTTGGCTCGCGGTTACGATCGCACCTGCAGCCGGCGAATCGCCGCGTCGGACATCGACATGAATCGAACCGGCCGGCAGCACGACATTCACCGGCTGCGCGGGGTTCTCGAATGACAGCGCCCCGACCCAGAGGTACCGTGCCGGCTCGAACGTCCGCATGTCGACGAGATAGCGATCGAGCCGCGGAAGGATGACCTGGAACTCGCCATTCGCGTCGGTCGGAACAGACGGCACCGTGTCGGTGAGCTGCACGCCGCGGATGTCGAGATTGCCTCTGATTGGCTTGCCGTTGAGCGTGACGCGGCCGGTGAAGACATACGGCTCGAGAACGACGTCGAGATGCTTTGTCTCGGCGGGGTCGAGATGGATGCTCTTCCCGACGACAGGCTGTACGTTCTTGCCGGTAGAGATCAGCGCGGTGATACGCCAGTCGCCGCTGTGGAGGCCATGAAACGTCACTGGGCCGCTCGCCGAGAAGGGCTCGCGCCGCTGGTCGTGCGAACCTGCATCACCATCGGGATCGAGCACGAGCAGACGGATCGCGCTCTGCGGAAAGCGCTCGCGGAAACTCGCATCGAGCTCCGCACGGACCACGAGCGTCGCCGGACGGTCGATCCGGAGCGGATCGATCGTCGTTTCGGCGCCGGGCAGAACGCGTCGTTCGACCGTCGCCGATGTGCCGTCCGGCGTCGTCGCCGACATGGCGAGCATCCGGTGCGCAGGTAGATCACCGATGTATACCCAACCATCGGGACCCGTCGCCCCGTGCGCAAGCGGGCGCTCATCCGCGTACGCGGCGGTGCTCTTGGCGCGAACGTCGACGGTCGCGTCGGCGATTGCGTGTCCTTCGTCGTCGGTCACATGAATCGCCGCCTTACCGCTCTGGAACAGCGTGAACTCGCCGAGCCATGTCGTTTGTGCAGTCGGCAACGATCGGGCGAGCGTCAACGGGCCGAATGGAGTGAAACGCGCCACGAGACCCGCGCAATTGGCCGGAGCATCGAAGCGAATCGTCCCGTCTTTGGCGACGGACACCGGCACGTCGATCCCCGCGGAGCCCTTGCAGTCGTGAAACGCGAGAACGCCGGCTCGCGGAATCGCAACGCTGCCGTCGCTCGATCGGATCTGCATTCCTCCGCGCGCCAGGTCAACGACGACGCCTTCCATCGTATGCGCGTCCATCGGCGTGGCATCGGTCGCACTTCCGACGAGGTCGTTCGCCGTCGTGCCGACAAAGGGTCCGCGCTCCGCCGGCGCGGCGATGTGCAACAAGACGCCGCCACTCGTCTCCTCGAACGCGTGACGCACCGGCGCGCCGGACGCATCGGTGACCTTCAGACCGTCGAGCTCGTCGCCGGTGCTTCCATTGAGATAGAGCGCCGATGACGAGATCTTGTCGTTGGTCATCGAAGGTAGCGCAACGGACACCTCGCGTTTCGCGTCCGCGGCAAGCGTCACGGTCGTGAGGAGTGATGCTGCCGTGAATGTTTTCGGGTCGACCGGCTGCGCATAGATCGAGTAGTCACCGGCAGGCAGATTCGCCCAGGTCAGCGACGGCGCGCGCGCGACGCGCGCCCAATACTGACTCTGCCAGCCTGCGGGAATCGTCGTCACGATCGGAGCTTCCGCGGCAACGAGAGTAACGACCATGTGCGGGTCGGGGCGGTCGACGTGGAGCACGAGTTGCGCTCCTCGTTTCAAGGTGAACGCAACGTTCGAAGCACTGTCGTGTTCGTGCCACGCCGTCGCGTATCCGGCCGCCTCGGCGCTCAACGCGCTTTTCTCGCCGGCAGGCAACGCCAGCGACCAGGTGCCGTCTGCGGCAGTCGTCGTCTGCCATTGATTGCCGATGAACGCTCTCGCCATTTCGCTCAGCTGGCCGAGCGGCGCGTCGACACGCGCATCGACGGCGGAGACGGTCGCATGTGGAACCGAATGTCCGTCACTATCGCGGACCGTTCCATTGAATGTGACGGCGGGCGGTAGCGTCACTGAGACATCGCGCGATTCCGCGAAGAAATACGACCTGTCCTTCAGGAAATTGCCGTCGGCGGTTGCCGCGATCACCCGATAAACGCCTGGCGAGACGCGAAAGGTCGTCTGTCCGTTACGCGCGATCGTTTCCGCAAGCGGCTGCGACCACGGCCGCCACGGCGGCAGCAGCGCGACGTAAGCCGCATCGACAGGCTTTCCGGGAGAAAGAATCGAGACATGAAGCTCGATCGGCGCAGGAGTCGTGGATGCGGGAGCGGCCGATCCCGGCAGCGCGTTGACCATCGCGACCGTGAAGAAGAGCCAACGCGGGCAAGCACGACGCAACCAGCGCGAGGACATGTCGTGTCCGCGCAGCTTAGAGGAAAGATGGAAAAACGGTCAAACGCGATAAAGGCGTTCCGTCACTCCAGCCCCTCCTCCGCCAGCCACACCTCGATCGCGCGCGTCGCCTGGTCGTTCTTGAAGTTGAAGAACGAGCGTTCGATGCGGCGGTCCTCGGAGAGCACGGCTCGAAAGGCGTTGGCGTCGGGGGCGGCGCGGGCGAGCTCGTTGCGCATGGGGGACGGCGGGAGTTTGTCGACGAAGAGGCGGCGGTCTTCTTCTTCGGACTCGGGGGTGCGGGTGGGGATGCGGCGGAAGCGCGCGGCGTCGCCGGGCGCGTCGGCGTCGAGCGGGAGGTCGATGATGTCGCCGGTCTCGAGGTCGAGCCAGTGCGCGAGCGCGACGCCGAGGTAAGCGACTTGCAGTCCGTCGAGGTCGATCATGAGCGGTTCCGTCGCGATGATATCTTCAAGCGCCATGAGCTCGGACCGGCTCGAGGCCAGCCTCGACATCGATCAGCGGCCGGCGATCGACATCGTGCGCATCATCCAGCAGCAGGACGCGACGATCGCCGGCGCGGTCGCGGCGCAGGCCGAGCGCATCGCGCATGCTGTCGACGAAATCGTCGAGCGCATGCGTCACGGCGGGCGGATGATCTACGCCGGCGCGGGCACGAGCGGGCGCATCGCCATGCTCGACGCGTCGGAGCTGCCGCCGACGTACGGCATCGACGCGGATCGCGTGCGCGTGCTCATGGCCGGCGGCACGCGCGCGTTCTTCGAAGCGGCTGAGGGCGCGGAAGACGACGAGGACGCGGCCATCGACGCGGTGAACGCAAACGTGACCGCCGAGGATGCGCTAGTCGGAGTCGCGGCCTCGGGGACCACGCCGTTCACCGTCGCCGCCGTGCGCCGCGCGAACATGCTCGGCGCGCTCACCGTCGCGGTCACGAATCGCGCGAACACGCCGCTCGCGCAGCACGCGGACATCCCCATCGTCGTCGAGACCGGCGCGGAAGTGATCATGGGCTCGAGCCGCATGAAAGCCGGCACCGCGCAGAAGCTCGTCCTGAACACGCTGTCGACAGCGGTCATGATCCGCCTTGGCCGCGTCCACTCGAACCTGATGATCGACATGCCGGCCACGAACGCAAAGCTGCGCGATCGCGCGGTGCGGATGGTGGAACTCGCCGCCGGCGTTCCGCGTCCCGTCGCGATGAACGCGATTCGCGAGGCTGACGGAAACGTGCGTCTCGCCAGCGTCATCGCCAAACGGCGCGTCGGCGTCGACGAGGCGCGCGCGCTGCTGGAGAACGCGAGCCTGCGGGAGGTGCTGCACTCGTGAGCCGCCTCGAGCGCCTGATGCACGTCGCGACGAAATACTCGCGGCGCATCATCGGCCTCATGTCCGGAACCTCGCTCGACGCCATCGACGTGGCGATGGTGCGCATCCAGAAGCACGGCCTCAACGCCGTCGTGAAGCTCGAGCACTTCCGCGAATATCCGTACCCGCCGAAAATCCGCGGCGTCGTGCGCGAGCTCTTCGATCCGAAGCGCGCGCGCATCGATGACATCTGCCGTTACGACTTCATCCTCGGCGAAGTCTTCGCCGCCGCCGTGCTGCGGATGCTCGAAGAAACGAAGATCAAACCCGAGACCGTCGATCTCGTGGCGTCGGCCGGACAGACCATCTGGCACGATCCGGAGATGAGCATCGTCGAGCCGGACGTCGACTGGATCTCGCATCCGCTCGAAACGCGCTCCACGTTCGCCATCGGCCAGAGCGCCGTCATCGCCGAGCGCACCGGCATCATCACCGTCGGCGACCTGCGCGTGCGCGACGTCGCCGCGGGCGGCCAGGGCGCGCCGCTCGTGCCGTACTTCGACTGGGTCCTGCTGCGCCACAAATCGCGCGGGCGCTGCATCCAGAACATCGGCGGCATCGGCAACGTCACCTACATCCCGCCGAAAGCCACATGGGAAGACGTCATCGCCTTCGACACCGGCCCCGGCAACATGATCATCGACGAGCTGGCGTGGACGGCGACGAACGGCCGCCAGACGTACGACATCGACGGCGCGCTCGCGGCGCTAGGCAGCGTGCGCGAGGAACTGCTCGAGCGCTGGATGAGCGATCCGTACTTCGCGAAGTCGCCGCCGAAGACGACCGGCCGCGAGCTGTTCGGCGCGCAGTTCGCGCGGCGCATCCTCGCGGAATCGCCGGGCGTCGCGATCCACGATCTCATCGCCACCGCGACGGCGCTGACCGCGGAGAGCATCGCCCGCGCGTACCGCGACTTCATCCATCCGCGCGGCCCCGTGCACGAGGTCATGCTCGCCGGCGGCGGCGCGAAGAACCCGACCCTCGTGCGCATGCTGCAGGAGCGCATGCCGAAGCAGAAGCTCCTCATCTACAAGGCCAGCGAGGCGAAGGAAGCGATGGCCATGGCCATGATCGCGAACGACTCGGTGGTCGGACTGATCACGAACGTTGCAGGAGCCACCGGCGGAAGACCGACGGTACTCGGGAAGATCTGTCTGTGATGCGCCTCCGCGGCGCGAACTTCCGATGAGCGATTTCACGCATCTCTACGGACGCGCCTTCATCGACGGCGCCATCGCGGACGACGTGCTCGTCACGATCGGCGCGGGCGTCGTCGTCGACGTGCTGCGCACCGCCGCGGCCCCGGCCGGCGCGGAGCGCATCGAGGGCATCCTCGTGCCCGGCTTCATCGACCTGCACGTGCACGGCGGCGACGGCGCGGACTTCATGGACGCGCACGACGACGGCATCGCGCAGATCGTCCGCTTCCACGCGCGCAACGGCACGACCGCGCTCGCGGCGACGACGCTCTCCGCCTCGCGCGCCGATCTGCAGAACGCGGTCGAGACGATCGCCCGCGCGAGCGCGGATCCCGGCGCGGGCGCGGAGATCGTGGCCATTCACCTCGAGGGTCCGTACATCAATCCCGACCGCGCCGGTGCGCAGGATCGCGCGTCGATCCGTTCCGCGGACCTGCACGAAGTGGCAGCGCTGATCGCGCAGGCGCCGCGGATGCGATGGATGATCACCGTCGCGCCGGAAGTCGACGGCGTGCGCGCTCTCGTCGAACACTTCCGCGATCGCGTGCTGTTCTCGATCGGCCACACGTCCGCCGATCACGCGCTCGCCGTCGCCGCGCTCGACTGGGGCGCGACGCACTTTACGCATCTCTTCAACGCGATGACAGGACTGCATCACCGCGATCCGGGCGTCGTCGGCGCGGCGCTCACGTCGCGCGATGCCACCGCGGAGCTGATCGCCGACGGCGTTCACGTGCATCCGGCCGCGCTGCGCCTCGCCGTCACGACCATGCCGCACCGCATCGCGCTCATCACCGACGCCATGCGCGCGTGCGGACTCGCGCCCGGCACGTACAAGCTGTACGACTACGAAGTCACCGTCGCCGACGGCGCGGCGCGGCTCGCCGACGGCACGCTGGCCGGCAGCATCCTCACGACCGCGAACGCGGTGAAGAACATGATCGAGCTCGCGGCGATGCCGATCGAAAGCATCATTCCGCTCGCGACCGAAGTGCCCGCGCGCATCGCCGGCGTCGCCGATCGAAAAGGAAAAATCGAGACGCGCTACGACGCCGATCTGGTCGTGCTCACCGAGAAGTTCGAAGTCGCACGCGTTTGGACGCGCGGCGAGGAGCTGCACGCGTGAGGTGGGAGACGTTCGAATCCGCGGACGCGCTCGCGCAACGCGCCGCCACCCTGCTCCTCACCGCGATCCGCGCCGATCCGCGCCTCGTCCTCGGCCTTCCCACCGGCCGCACGCCGATCGGCATGTACGCGCGCGTCGTCGGCGAATGCTCGCGCGAATACCACTGCTTTCGCGACGTCACGACGTTCAATCTCGACGAATACGCCGGCGTGCCGCGCGACCATCCGGCGAGCTATTGGACGTACATGCGGACGCACCTCTTCGATCACGTCGACGTCGATCCGGGCAACACGCACATCCCCGACGGCACCGCGCCCAATCTCGACGCCGAATGCGCGCGCTACGAACGCGAGATCGCCGCCGCCGGCGGACTCGGACTCACCTTTCTCGGGCTGGGACACAACGGTCACATCGGCTTCAACGAGCCGGGCACGCCGTTCGACGCGCGCACGCGCGTCGTGGAGCTGACGCCTTCGACGCGCCGCGCGAACGCGGAGTTCTTTCCCGACGGAAACGTGCCGTCGAAGGCGATCACGATGGGCATCGGCACGATTCTGGAGTCGCGTGCGATCGTGCTGCTCGCCGCCGGTGCCGGGAAAGAAGACGCGATCGCGCGACTGCGCGCGGGGACGATCGACGAGAGCTTCCCCGCGTCGGCACTCTGGAAGCATGACGACGTCATGGTGTTATGCGCCTGCTGAAACGTCTCGGCGTCACGCTGCTCGTCCTGGTCGCCGTCTTCCTCGCGTACCGCGTGCTCGGCGTCTATCAGATCCGCCCCGGCAAATGCACGGCGGGACCGCCGCGCACGATCGCGCAGACGTATCCGAAGCGCCTCGTGGTGCTGACGTACAACATCGAAGGACACGCGGCGCTGCTGCGCTCCGACCACATCGCGCGGATCGCCGACGTCATCAACGCGGTGCATCCCGACGTCGTCGGCATCAACGAGGCGCATCGCAAGACGTTCCAGGCGCGCTTCGCGGACGAAGTCGAAGAGCTGCGCCGCCGCACGCACATGAACGGCGTCTTCGGCCGCAGCTACTCGTTCATGGGCGGCGCATTCGGCAACGCGGTGCTCACGCGCGGCGAGATCGTGCATAGCGAAGTCCATCCGCTGCCCGGCACCGGCGAGCCGCGCACGCTCCTCGAGACGCTCGTGCGCATCGACGGCGGCACGGTGGCGTTCATGGTCGCGCACACGTCGGCGTGGGGCGGCATCAACCGCGAACAGCGCGGCGAGCAGCTGGCGTGCATGAACTCGTACGTGCGCGCCAGCGCCTTTCCGACCATCCTCACCGGCGACTTCAACGCGCCGCCGGAGAGCGAAGAGATCGCCGGGTTTCTCGCGAACAACGTCCTGCAATTCGCCGGCAACCCCGCCACGCCGTCGCACAAGGTGCTCAGTCAACGTCTTGACTACATTCTCGCGGACCGCGGCTGGAAGGTGCGCGACGCGCGCGTCCTCGACCTCGGTCCCTCCGATCACAAACCCGTCCTCGCGGAGCTCGTTCACGAATGACAAAGGATCGACATCGCGGCCACCACGACCGCCAGCACGAAGACCGCTTCGGCGTCTGGCACCTGCACGGCACGACGTACGTCCGCCTGCCGCTGATCGTGTTCAGCGGCATGCTGCTGGCGATCGTCGCGCTGACGGTCCTCTACTGGTCCGTCAAGCGGAAGCCGGACGCGAAGCTGCGCGTGAAGAACCCCGGCCAGCTCTCGGCGCTCCTGCCGTCGCTCGTCGGCCTCACGCAATCGAGCCTCGATCCCGGCAACTCCGTCGAGGTGCTGCAGAACGGCGACGAGTTCTTCCCGCGGCTCTTCCGCGACGTCGCCGCCGCGCGCGAGAGCATCCACGTCGAGACCTACATCTGGTCCGACGGCGTCATCGCGCGCGGTCTGGCGAAGATCCTTGCCGAGAAGGCGCGGCAGGGCGTCGAAGTGCGCGTGCTCGTCGACGCGTCGGGCGGACGCTCGCTCAAAGGCGACGTGCAGAAGATGCTCGAATCCGCCGGCGCGCACGTCGGCCACTTCCACCCCATCCGCGTCAGCAACCTCGGGCGCCTCAACAACCGCGACCACCGCAAGATCTGGATCGTCGACGGCCGCATTGCCTACACGGGCGGCTACGGCATCAGCGACAACTGGAGCGGTCACGCGCAGGACAAGAAGCACTGGCGCGATACCGGCCTGCGCATCGCCGGCCCCGCGGTCAACCGCCTGCAGGGCGCGTTCACGGAGAACTGGATCGAGGAGATGGGCGAGATCCCCGCGGGCGATCGCTACTTCCCGAAGATCCCGCCGAGCGGCCCGACCGCGACGCACATCGCCTACACCTCGCCGAACGGCAGCATCTCGTCCGTGCAGATCCTCTACTACCTCGCCATCAAAGCGGCCAAGCGCGAGATCCTCATCCAGAATCCGTATCTGCTGCCGGACGACGACGCGATGGCCGCGCTCAAGGAAGCGGTGCGCCGCGGCGTCGACGTGCGCGTGATGGTGCCGGCGGACCACGCGTCCGACAGCGCGTTCGTGCAGCACGCCAGTCACCACCACTTCGGCAAGCTGCTGCGCAGCGGCGTGAAGATCTGGGAGTACCAGCCGACGCTGCTGCATCAGAAAATCCTCGTGGTCGACGGCATGTGGGCGTCGGTCGGCTCGACCAATTTCGACGAGCGCTCGTTTCAGCTCAACGACGAGATCAACATCGGTGTCGCCGATCCCGTCGTTGCGGGACAGCTGCGCGCCGCGTTCGCGAACGACATGAAGCGCGCGGTGCAGCGGCATTACGATGAATGGGAGCACCGTCCGCTCTGGCACAAGCTCGTGGACGGAGTGGCATACTTGGGGCACTCGCAGTTGTGAGTTATGGCAACGCTTCCCGCCGAGGGCCGCTGGTCGCTCCGGCTGTTGTCGGATGACGACGCCAAGGGGGCGCTGGAGTTTCTGCAGCGCGACCCGCTGATCAATGTCTATCTGATCGCGCGGCTGCTGGAAGAACGCTCGCTCGCGGCGACGCAGCTCGTGGTGGTGCGCTACAACGGCGCGATCGTGGTCGTGGCGTCGCTGGCGACGAACATCGTGCTGGCCGGCGATCCGGCCATGCCGCGCGAGATCACCGACAGCGCGATCGCGCTCGTCGCGGACCGCATCCTCACGCGCATGCTGCCGGTGCGCGCGATCATCTCGCCCGCGGCGCTCGTAGAGTCGCTGTGGAATCAGCTGCGGACGCGGCTCGATCCGCCGACTGTCGTGCGTCTCAATCAGCCGATCTACGCGCTCCGTCCGCGCTTCGATTACCCCGACCTCACCGAGGCGCGCTATGCGACGATCCGCGATCTCGACGCGCTCGTGCCCGCATGCGCGGCGATGCACAAAGAGGAAGTGGGGATCGATCCGATGGAGCGCGACGCCGTCGGCTATCGCGAGCGCATCCGCGAGCTCATCGAGAAAAAACGCTCGGTGATTCGTGTGATCGACAATCGCATCGCGTCGAAATGCGAGTATTCGGCGGTGACGAACGACGCCGTGCAACTGATGGGGGTCTGGACGAATCCGCGCTTCCGCCGCCACGGGTTGTCCCACGCGCTGCTGCGCGAGGTGTGCGGCCATCTCTCGCTTCGCGGCAAAACCGTGACGCTCTTCGTGAACGACTTCAATCGTCCCGCCATCGCCCTCTATGAATCGCTCGGATTCACGCCGATCGGGATGAATCGCGCGCTGATCTGGTGACCCGGCGCGGGCATTGCAGAAAATGCCAATGCCGCGATTGGTAAACGCGGTCTAGAGAAATGGCAGGACGCGCCGCGATTCACCGGCGCGGTCGGAGGTAGAAATGCCTGAGATTGGTACAGTGAAGTGGTTCAATAACGACAAAGGCTACGGCTTCATCAAACGCGCCACGGGCGAAGACGTCTTCGTGCATCACACCGCCATTCAAGCGTCGGGCTACCGCACGCTCAATGAAGGTGAACGCGTGGAGTTCGACGTCAAACAGGGACCGAAAGGCCTGCAGGCCGAGAACGTGCGCCGCGCCGATGATGGCGGCGGCCGCCACGAAGAAGCCGTGTAGTACACGACCTCGGAGCGGCGCTCGCCGCCGCTCCGCTCACTCCTCGGGACGCGGCTGTAATCCGGCCGCGAAGACCGCGCCGAGCGCACCTCCGAAGGCCACGGCCGGCAAGGCCTGTCCGTAACCCTTCAGGGCGAGGAGCGCGGCTGCGACTCCTCCGGCGACGAGAATCAGCGAACGGAGAACGAGGTCCTGGAGATCGTGTTTCATTGGATTGTGGAGGCGGATTGGACGGCCGCCGGGCGCTCATTCTAACAGCAGCGCGCACGCGGTATTACATCCGCTCCGGCACCGGGATTCCCAACAGCTCCAGCGCACCCACCATCGTGCGGCGAAACACCTCCGCGCAGACCGCGCGCCGCTGCCGCTCCGCCGCGTCCTTCTCATTGCGGATCGGATACTTGTGGTAGAAGCTGTTGAACTTCTGGGCGAGCTCGAGCAGGTACTGCGTCACGATCGAGAGCTCGAGCGAATCGACCGCGCGCCGGATCGCCGCCGGCAACTCCGCCGACAGCCGCACCAGCTCCCACATGTCGTCCGTGAATCCCTGATTGAGCGTGAGGTCGTCGACGGCGCGATCGTCGATGCGCGGATCGATCCCTTCTTTGCGCATCTTCGCGAAGATGTTCTGCACGCGCACGGTCGAATACTGCAGGTACGGCCCTGAATCGCCTTCGAAGCGCAGCGCTTCTTCCCAGTCGAACGCGATGACCTTGTTGCGGCCGAAGCGCAGCATGAAGTAGCGCAGCGCGCCGATGGCGACCTGCTTGCCGACGCGCTCGGCGATCGCGTGATCCTCGCCGTCTTTGAACTCGCCCGGCTCCGCGCGTTTCGCGAGGCTGTTCCGCACCGCCTCGCTCGCATTGAACTGCAGCCAGTTCAGCAGATCGTCGGCCTTCACGCCGAGACCTTTGCGTCCCGACATCTCGACATAGGTGCGCGACGCGTCTTCCTCCGACAGCTCCATGCCCAGCGCCTTCGCGGTTGACGGCGTCAACGCCACCATCTCGTACGCGAAGTGGATCGACGCCTCCGCCGCGGCCTCGCCCGCCACTTGCCGCACGCCTTCTTTGACGACCTTCTGCAGATACGACTGCCGCGAGTCGATCACGTTGACGACGCGCGAGGCGCCGCCGAACTTCGGCGCGCGCGGATCGGTCGTGCCGTCGTGCGTCGTCTCCCAGACGATGTGCTCGCCGGCCCTGGCGAACTCCCTGTAATCGAAGGTGCGGTCGAGGCGTCCGAGCTTCCACAGCTGATACGCGATGTCTTTGCCGGTGTACGTCACGGTGCCGTTCGAGCGCACGAGGATCTTGTCGGGCTCGTTCATGCCCGCGAATTCCTCCGCCTCGTCGAGCTTCATGACCCAGCAGCCGGCGTGCTTCCCTTCGGCCTCGAGCACGACCGCGCCCGATTGCTTGAGCAGCTCGAACGCGCGGTCCCAGAAGTGAAGCGCGATGATGTCGCTCTCTTTCGGGAGCAGGTCGTACGTGATGTCGAGGCGCTGCATCGTCTTGAGATGCCGGTGCACGATGGCGCGCGCGATCGTCGCGGCCATGGCCGCGGTCTCGTTGCCGCCTTCCTCGATGCGATGGAGCGTCTCGCGCCGCCATTGCAGCGCGTCGGGATTCGCGGCGTAGTGCTGTGCCATCTGCGAATAGACGTTCCAGCAGACGTAGTCGAACGACTCGTCGCCGGGGTTCGCGATCAACGCCTCGACGTCGGCGAGCGTTTTCTGCTCCAGCTTTTCGAACGCGACCACGACGTCCGCGACCTGCACGCCGGTGTCGTCGATGTAGTTCTGCGTCTCGACGCGGTCGCCGAGCCACTTCGCGCAGCGCACGTAGGTGTCGCCGAGGACCGAGTTGCGGAGGTGGCCGATGTGCGCCGCCTTGTTGGGATTGATGTTCGTGTGCTCGACGATGACGCGCGTGCCGGACGGCGCGGGCGGCTCCATCACGCTCTGCAGGTGCGCGGCGGTGAACGCGCCGCGGTCGAGGCGGAAGTTGAGATACCCCGCGCCTTCGACGGACACCGACGCCACGAGCAGCGGCAGGGTCATGCCGTCGGCGAGCTGCTGCGCGATCTCGCGCGGCTTGCGCTTGAGGGCCTTGGCCAGTTCCAGCGCGACCGGCGTGGCCAGGTCGCCCATGTTCAGCTTCGGCGGTGCCTGCAGGACGATCCGGTCAACAGCTTGACCAAACAGCGCGAGCACGCGCGACTGCAGCGTTTCGGTGAGGCGGGCGTGGATCTCTTCGAGAATCATGCGTGGTTCCAGACTTTCAGAATCCAGCGGTCGCCCCGCCGGATGAAGACGTTGATCGCGGCATTGTCCTGCGCGAACGAGCGCGACGCCATCACGGGCAAATCGAGCAGCGCGGTGACGGCGATGCGAATGGCGGTGCCGTGCGTGACGAAGACCGGCCGCTTCGCGTGCGCGGCCGCGGCGAACGCGCGCTCGAGTCGCGCGCGCACGACATTGTGCGACTCGCCGTTCTCGCACGCGGCATCGGGATCGGTGATCCAGCGCTCGTACGTCTCGGCGTCCGCCTGGCGGATGTCGAGGAACGAGCGCGATTCCCAGACGCCGTAGCTCATCTCGCGCAGGTCTTCGAGGACCTGCACCTCGAGGCCGAGCAGGTCGTGAATCGCGTGCGCGGTCGTGATGGCGCGGCCGAGCGGCGAGCAGAAGAGCGCGTCCGGACGGTAACGCTGTAAACGTTCGCCGAGCGAGGCTACCTGCAGCTTGCCGCGGTCGGAGAGCTCGCTGTCTTCCCAGCCTTGCACGATTCCGGCGACGTTGTGGACGGTCTCGCCGTGGCGGACGAGGATGATCTGCTCGCTCACGAAGTCACAACCGCGGGATCGGGCACGAGCAGCGACTCGGCCGACATCTCGGCCGGCTTGTCGATGCCGAGGATCGTGAGGATGGTCGGAGCGACATTCGAGAGTACGCCGCCGCCGCGTAGCGCGCCGTAGCGCTTGCGCCGATCAGCATTCGGATCGACGAGGATGAGCGGCACGGGATTGGTCGTGTGCGCGGTATGCGGCTGTCCCGTCGCTGGGTCGAACATCAGCTCGCAGTTTCCGTGGTCGGCGGTGATGAGTGCGACGCCGTCCACCTTCGCCACGGCATCGAGGATGCGCCCGACGGCGATTTCGGTGTCGTGCACCGCCTCGACCGCCGCGTCCATCTTGCCGGTGTGCCCAACCATGTCGGGATTGGCGATGTTCATGATCACGACGTCGTACGTTTGCGACGCGACGGCGTCGACGACTTTGTCGGTGAGCTCGACGACCGACATCGCGGGCTTCAGATCGTACGTCGCGACTTTCGGCGACGGCACGAGGAGGCGCTCCTCGCCGGGGAACTGCGTGTCGGAGCCGCCGTTGAAGAAGAACGTGACGTGCGCGTATTTCTCGGTCTCGGCGATGCGGAACTGCTTGAGGCCGGCGCGGGAGAGCACCTCGCCGAGGTTGTTGCGGATCTCCCGCGGTGGGAAGACGACCGGCAGGTCGAACTTCTCGTGATAGCGGTTCATGGTCAAGAGGTTGACCTTCGGCGTGACGGCGCGATGGAAGCCGTGAAAGTCATCGTCCTTGAACGCGGTGACGATCTGGCGCATGCGGTCCGCGCGGAAGTTGAAGAAGAGCAGCGCGTCGCCGTCGTCGACGCGGCCGAGATGCGCACCTTCCGGCGTCACGACCGCGATCGGCTCCATGAACTCGTCGGTGACGTTCTGGCCGTAGAAGCGGCGCACGGTTTCGAGCGGGTCTTTCGTCTGCGTGCCGACGCCGAGGGTCATGAGGTCGTAGCCGCGCTGCACGCGTTCCCATCGCTGGTCGCGGTCCATCGTGAAGTAGCGGCCGATGATCGTGGAGAGATGCGCGTCCGGCTTGCCGTCGAGATGCGCGAGGAGGTCGCCGAGGTATTTCTCGGCGGACTTCGGCGGCGTGTCGCGGCCGTCGAGGATCGCGTGGACGAAGACGTTCTCCGCGCCGAGCTCGAGCGCGGCGTCGATGAGGCCGTGGAGATGTTCCTGCAGCGAATGGACGCCGCCGTCGGAGAGCAATCCGGCGAGGTGGACGTTGCGCGCGTCGCGCACGGCCTTCACGAAGACGTCGTTGTGCGCGAGCTCGTGATTGCGGGTCGCTTTGGAGATGCGGACGATGTCCTGATCGACGACGCGGCCGGCTCCGATGTTGAGGTGCCCGACTTCGGAATTGCCCATCTGCCCATCCGGCAGACCGACCGCGAGACCTGAGGCTTCGAGCGTCGTCCACGGGCAGTCGCGCCAGAGCTCGTGGAAGCGCGGCGTGTCGGCCTGGGCGATGGCGTTCCAGTCGCGCTCCGCGCGGCAGCCGAAGCCGTCGAGCACGATGAGGATGAGGAAGGGGCGGTCCGCCATTGGGCCGCCGACGATATCAAAAGTCGCGGCAGCGCGCGGTCATGCCGGCTGTGCGTGCTTCTCGCGCTTGAAGACCATGCCGATGTGATCGGTCGCGCCGGTCTTGAAGTTGATGGAGGTGATGCTGACCAGCTCCCACCCCTCGTCGCCAAGCCGGTTGAGCTCTTCCGCCCGCCGCGGGTCCATCGAGTAATTCTCCGACCGGACGTTGATGATCTTGTATTCCCAGGTCTTCATGGGCCCACACCCTCCCGGCTTGCTGAATGCTGGTAAGACGGCAAGTGTAGCAAAAGCAAAAGATGAATGAAGAATGCAGAACGCAGAAGGAAGAATGAAGAATTGTGGTGGGCCGCCGTTCCGGCGGCCGCGTCCCCTTTCTTCATTCTTCCTTCTGCGTTCTGCATTCTTCATTCATCTTTTGACTCCTCCACCCCACCGCCTCCTCCGCCTCATCCGTAATCACCCCATCACACCCCACCTCCCACAATGCGTCCCATTCGCGCCGCCGGTTCGCGGTCCACGGCACGACCTTGATGCCGCGGGCGTGGAGCGAGTCGACCATGGCGCGGTCGACGTAGTGGTAGTTGGGGAAGCACCAGGTGGCGCCGAGGCTCGCGGCGTAGCCGGCGACGTCGACGAGGTAGCCGTGGAAGGTGATGCCCATCGGGAAGGTCGCGCCGCGTCTGCGGAGCTCCGGCACGATGGAATGATCGAACGACGCAAGGACGATGTTCGGCCATTCCGCAATGTGGCTGAGGAGGATGTCCTCCCATTTCGCGCGTTTGACCTCGAGGATCATCTGCGCGCGGCCGGCGAAGCGGGAGAGATCGGCGAGGCGCTCGACCATCGCGCCGCGCTCGGCGAGCTGCGTGGCGGTCAGCGACTCGATCGCGTCGTCATCGTGCTCGTCGTCGTGGTAGAGCACGGCGGTGCGATCGAAGAGCAGGCGCAGGTCGGTTTCGAAGCCGTCGGCGCCGGCGCGCAGCGTTTCCTCGAAGCCGGCGATCGTATTCTCGTGAAAGCGTTTCGGACTGCCGCGATGGCCGTAAATGAGGAACTGCCGTGTCATCGGTACGCTTGTCCGGTCTCCACTGCCGTGGTAGGTTGCTCCGAAATCAACGGAGCCGATCGATGCCGAAGAAAATCCTGCTGGCGGATGACAGTATCACCATTCAAAAAGTGGTCGAGCTGACGTTCTCGGACGGCGACTACGAGGTCACCGCCGTGAACAACGGAGCGCGGGCCGTGCAGAAACTGGCCGAGATGCGCCCCGACATCATCCTCTCCGACATCATCATGCCGGAGAAGAACGGCTACGAGGTCTGCGAGTACATCAAGTCGCATCCCGACTTCCGCAACATCCCGGTCGTGCTCCTCACCGGCACCTTCGAGCCATTCGATCCCGACCGCGCCGAGAAAGCCGGCTGCGACGCCGTCGTCACCAAGCCGTTCGAGTCGCAGAGCCTCATCCACAAGGTCGAAGAGCTGATCGCGCAGGCCGCGCAGAATGCCGCCGCCGCGCCGGAGCCCGAACCCGAGCCGTCGCCGTGGATGGAAGAGGCGCCCGCCGCACCGGAGTCTCCGTTCACGACGCCGAGCGGACGTTTCGCGACGGCCGATGACGACCAGGGCTTCACGCCGAACGACGCCGACATCTTCGGCGCCGCCGGCACGCGCCAGTCGACGACCGAGCTGCCGTTCGACGCGCCGGAGCCGGCCGCGTTCGGCGGTGAGACGCGCGCGTTCCCGAAGATGAGCTTCGACGACTTCCCGCCTGCGACGCCGGAGCCGGCGACGTCGGCGTGGGACGAGCCCGCGACCGATGCCGGCGACAGCGGCGCCACGCGCGCGTTCACGAAGATGTCGTTCGACGACTTCCCCGCGGCCGCGCCGTCGCCCGCGACGCCCGCCGCCGATATCGACGCGCCCTTCGCGGCGCCCACGCCGGCCGAGGAGTTCAACAGCGAGACGCGCGCGTTCCCGCGGCTGAACTTCGATCAGATGCAGGAGCTCGCGTCGCCGCAGGCGGCGACGCCGTCCGCAACGCCCGCTCCCGCCGACGCGTCGCCGTGGGGCGAGCCCGAGCCCGCCGAAACCGCGGCCGAGCCGCAGCCGCCGGCGGCAACGCCGTCCTCGCCGTTCGAGGCGCCGCTCTACGCCGGCGAAACGCGCGCCTTCCCGAAGATGAGCTTCGAGGAGATGCAGCAGATGGCGCCCGCTTCGCCGTCTGCATCGACTCCGCCTTCGACGCCCGCGCCCGAGCCCCCCGCGGCCTCGCCGTGGGACGAGCCGGCCGAGTCGCCGTTCGCGCTCAACGATGCGTCGTCCGACGCGCCCGCGTTCGGCGGCGAGACGCGCGCGTTCCCGAAGATGACCTTCGATCAGCTGCAGCAGATGGCGTCGTCGTCGAACGCGCAGCCCGAGCCCGCGCCATGGGACGACGACACGCCCGCCGCGGCAGCGCCGGCCTGGGGCGGAGCTCCGGCATTCGGGAACTCCGAGGCTCCGGCGTTCGGGAACTCCGAGACTCCGGCGTTCGGGACTTCGGAAGCTCCGGCCTTCGGCAATTCCGAGGCTCCGGCCTTCGATACGTCCGACTCTCCGGCGTTCGGCAGCTCCGAAGCCTTGGCATTCGGCAGCTCCGACTCTCCGGCCTTCAGCACCTCCGAACCCTCCGCCTTCGAATCCTCCGACGCGCCCGCGTTCGACACGGCCTCTTCCTTCGAAACTCCGGAAGCGCCTGCGTTCGACACCGCATCCGCCCCCGAAGCCGCCGCGCCGTTCGCCGAGTCGGCGCCCGAGCCGCAGCAGGAGACGCCGTTCGCGCTCTCCGAGTCCGCACCCGAGCCGGCCGCGGCCACGCATGACGAAACGCCGCAGCCCGCCGCGTCCTCGTCTTCCGCGTTCGCGTCCGAAACGCCCGCGCTCCCGATCGCCGCGCGCGGCTCCGACCTCAGCGACGAACAGATCGACCGCATCGCGCGGCGCGTCGTCGAGCTGATGTCCGATCAGGTCGTCCGCAACATCGCCTGGGAGATCATCCCCGACCTCGCGGAGATCGTGGTCAAGGAGCGCATCCGGCAGCTCGAAGCGGAAGCGTGAAGATCTATACCCGCACCGGCGACTTCGGCGAGACGTCGCTCTTCGGCGGCACGCGCGTCGCGAAGAACGACGCGCGCATCGAGGCCTACGGCACCGTCGACGAGCTGAACTCCGTCCTCGGCGCCGCCCGCACGACGCCGCTGCCCGCCGAAGTCGATGCCGTGCTCCACGACGTGCAGCACGATCTCTTCGAGGCCGGCGCGCACCTCGCCTCGCCCGGCACGAGCCGCTTTCCCGGCGTCGACGCGCAGCGCATCGCCGATCTCGAACGCGCCATCGACGAAATGGAGAGCGAGCTCGCGCCGCTCAAGTCGTTCATCCTGCCCGGCGGCGCCGCGGCGTCCGCGCAGCTCCACGTCGCGCGCACCGTCTGCCGCCGCGCGGAGCGCTGCGTCGTCGCGTTGCATGACGACACGCCGGCCACGATCTCGACCATCGCGTTTCTCAACCGGCTCTCGGATTACCTCTTCGTCGCCGCACGCTTCGCGAACGCGCGGGCGGGCATCGAAGACATCCCGTGGAAGCGGTAAAGGGAAATTGGTCGGGGCAAGAGGATTTGAACCTCCGACCTCACGGTCCCGAACCGTGCGCTCTGACCAGGCTGAGCTATGCCCCGAAATGGATGGACGAGCGGGAGGCTCATCCGAGGAGGCGCGGATTCTAGTGATTTCGCGCCGGTCGGTCAAACGGGACGTGGCGGGAAGTCATTCCGGGTCGCGCAACCTTCTGTTACAGCGGAATCGGTCCCGCGCGGGTGCCGTTGGCAGATGCGGAGGTTTTCTCATGAGACGCTCAGCAGTTCTTCCGGCGCTTCTCGCACTCGTCCTCCCGCTTGCAGCGCAAACGCAGCAGCCCGCGTATCAGGAGAAAGTCGACGTCAACGTCGTGCTCCTCGACGCAATCGTCACCGATGCCCAGGGCCACCAGATCCTCGGCCTCGGCAAGGACGATTTCGTGGTGAAGGAAAACGGCGTCGAGCAGCCGCTCGAATCCGTCGACTACTTCACGAACCGCCGCCTGCTCGATGCCCGCGAGGAGAACGCGCCGTTCAAGGTCGAACGCGTGCGCGAGGACCGCTACTTCGTCTTCTTCTTCGACAAGCCGAACGATCCCGGCGTGCTGTTCGATGAGCTCAACCGCGCGCGCGACGCCGCGCGACGCTTCATCGACAAGCGCATGCTCGCCACCGATCGCGTCGCCATCGCCGGCCACGACGGACGGCTCAAGATCTACAGCGACTTCACCAGCGACAAGAAGCAGCTCCAGCGCGCGCTCGACGAGGCGCTGCGCTTCGGCCCGGGCCTGAAGTCGGGCGGCAGCACGGACGCGCCGTCGATCCTGCGCACGATCGACTCCGGCTCGATGGTCAACCACAGCGGCACCGTGTACGAGGCGCTCGATCTGCTCGGCGATGCGCTGCGCCCGATCCGCGCGCGCAAGAACCTCGTGCTCTTCTCGCCGGGCGTGCTCGATCCCACCGAGATGGTGAAGGCGGGCATGGCCGTGAGCCGCAGCCCGTTTCTCGATCCCGCGCTCCAGTCGCTCAACGCCGCGAACGTGTCGGTCTATCCGATCCAGTTGCAGCGCGACGTCGACCTGACGCCTGCCATTCACCAGCGTCTCAACGAGTTCGCGCAGGCGACCGGCGGCCGCTACTTCGAGTTCAACACGAGCTTCGAGCCGGCGCTGACGCAGATCGACAATACGAACAACGGCTACTATTTACTTAGTTACAGGACGAAGCACGGCGCGAGCGACGCCGGCTTCCAGAAGGTCAGCGTCTCCGTGCGCAACCAGCCGAAGCTGCGCGTGAACGCGCGCGCCGGCTACTCGTACGGCGGCTGAGCGACCAACGTGACGCGCTCGCCCGGCACGAGCTGGGCGAGCTTCCACGTCTCGCCCGAGAGCACGGTCATCGGCTGCAGATAGCCGCCGGTGACCGGATGCTCCGGCCCCATCGCCACGAGGCTGCCGTCGGGATGCAGTTGCACGGTGCCGCATTGCATGCCGAGGGAGCGCAGGTCCGCGGGGATGTCCGCGGCGATGCGTTGCAATGGACGCAGACGCACGCCGACGCGATCGAGCTGCGGCGTGACTTCGCATGCGACTTCCGCGAGGCCGACGTCGTGCGGGCCGCGCATCGCGCGAATGATGCGGCGGTCGTCGTCGCGTGACGGCGCGTCGACGTGCACTGCGCGCGCGCCGATCGCGAGGTAGCCGCGCAAGCCGCCTTCGATGCGTCCGATCGCGAGCTCTTCGCCGGCGCGCACGCGCTGCACCCGCACGTCCAGACGCGGACCGCAGAACGCGACGACGCGCTCGCGGATGAACCGCAGTCGCGGACCGCTCATCGCGCATTCAAGGAGAGGCGCGTTCGCGTCGTTGCCGACGGCCGCATTCGCGAGTTCGGCGGCCTGCCGATCGAACGCGCCGCCGGGCGCGGTGCCGCGCAGGACGCGCGACCAGTCGGGATGCGGCGTGACGAGCGTCGCCAGCGGCGCGGCGAGAATCTCCGCGTCGTCGAGCGCCAGTCGTGGCGGCTTCGGCAGCGGCGGCGGCGCGAGCGGCTCGTCCGACACTTCGATGACCAGCACGTCGCCCGGCGCGATTGCGTGCGCGAGCTCGGCGTCCGTGCGGCCGAGGAGATTCCAGCCGCCCGGCGTGTCGATCGGATAGAAGCCGGCCACGGCGCCGCCGATCGCGAACGAGCCGCGCGGCACCGGACGCGACGTCGGACGGCGCGGCATCGCCCATTCCGCGGGCCAGCCGTCGAGATACGCGAAGCCGGCGCGGAAGCCGAGGTAACGCGCGCGGAGCTGCAGGCCGTCGACGCGCGCGAGGAATGACGCGCGCGCCTGCGACGTCCGCGCGAGGAACTCGTCAAGGTCTTGACCATCGAACGAGACGCGTACGCGGCGCGTTGCGGCCGTTGCGTCGTGCGCTGCTTGCGGTGACTGCAGCGCCTCACGGATGGCGTCGCGCGCGCCGCCGATCACATACAGCGACGAATGCCCCGGAATCACGGCGACGACGCCCGCGACCTCGCGCACGCGCGCCGCCGCCGCGTGCAGTTCGTCCGCGGTCGCGTCGCCCAACGCGACGACGACGGCACGATCGCCGGCAGCGGCAAGTTCCACCGCATGGTGATAACGTCCCCGGCCATGAATCGCAAGCACGAACAGGTTCTCGACGAGATCGCCCACGACGCCATGCGCGACAAGGGGCTCGAGCCCGACTTCGGCCCCGACGTCCAGCGTCAGCTCGCCGGCATCAACGGCCCCGCGCGCGACAGCGATCCGTCCGTCAAAGACCTGCGCTCTCTCGCGTGGTGCTCGATCGACAACGACGACTCGCGCGATCTCGATCAGCTCACCTGGGCCGAGACGCTGCCGGATGGCAACATCCGCGTGCTCGTCGCCGTCGCGGACGTCGACGCCGTCGTGAAGAAGGGCACGCCGATCGACCGCCACGCGGAGACGAACACGACCTCCGTCTACACCGCGGCGAAAGTCTTCTCAATGCTCCCCGAGAAGCTCTCGTTCGATCTCACCTCGCTCAACGAAGGCGAGGAGCGCGTCGCCATGATCATCGACATCACCGTCGCCAGCGACGGCTCGGTCGTGAAAGGCGACGTCTACCGCGGGCTCGTCCAGAACAAGGCCAAGCTCGCGTACGACTCCGTCGCCGCGTGGCTCGACGGCAAGGCGGACGCGCCGGAAGCGCTCGCGCGCGTCGAAGGACTCGAAGATAACCTGCGCCTGCAGGACCGCACCGCCGACGCGCTGCGCGAGCTGCGGCACGAGCACGGCGCGCTCGATCTCGAGACCATCGAGGCGCGGCCGGTCATCCGCGACGGCCAGGTCGTCGACCTCGCGCAGGCACAGCGCAACAACGCGCGCATGCTCATCGAGGACTTCATGATCGCCGCAAACGGCGTCACCGCCCGTTTCCTCGGCGACCACAAACTGCCGAGCATCCGCCGCGTCGTGCGCTCGCCCGAGCGCTGGGACCGCATCGAGAAAATCGCCGAGGAGCTGGGCGAGCGGCTGCCGCCCGACCCAGATGCGCCCGCGCTCGAGGAGTTCCTGCGGCGGCGGAAAAAGGCCGATCCGACGCGCTTCCCCGACCTCTCACTCGCGATCGTGAAGGCGATGGGCGCGGGCGAGTACGTCGTCGAGGCGGCGGGCGCGGAGCCGGTCGGCCACTTCGGCCTCGCGGTGAAGGACTACACGCACTCCACCGCGCCGAACCGCCGCTTCCCGGACCTGATCACGCACCGCATGATCAAGGCCGCGCTCGCGAACGCGCCGCAGCCGTACACGTTCGAGGAGCTCGGCGCGCTGGCCGAGCACTGCACGAAACAGGAAGACGCGGCGAACAAGGTCGAGCGTCAGGTGCGGAAGTCGGCCGCGGCGATGATGCTCGGCAACCGCATCGGCGAGCGCTTCGACGGCATCGTCACGGGTGCTTCGGCGAAGGGCACGTGGGTGCGCATCTTCCATCCGCCGGTCGAAGGGAAAGTGGTGCACGGCGCGGAGGGGCTCGACATCGGCGACCGCGTGAAGGTGAAGCTCGTCGGCGCGGACGCGGAGCGTGGCTTCATTGATTTTGTGAAGTAGCGATGCTGACCACGCCGTTGTGCGCGTCGAGCGTGACGATCGTGGCCTGATGCGCGAGCGTCTGCCCGTCGTGCAGCAGGCCCCACGAGAGGATGCTGATCGCGTCGCCGGCGCGCATGCGCGGCGCGCGGATCTCGCCCGGCGCGCCGGCCTCGACGAACGTCGTCACGCGCTCGCCGGTCAAGTGGTTGACCACTTCCACTTCCTCGAGCGGCAGGAGGTTCGCGGAGCGCAGCACGACCGGATCGAGCCGCAACGCGAGCGCGTCGCCGTGCGTGACGGTGGCGTTGCGGACGACGGCGCGGACGAACCTTCGGATCATGCGCTACGCGGCACGCGGATGTTGTCGATGAGCCGCGTGCGTCCGAGCTTCACCGCGCCGGCGAGCAGCAGTTCGCGCTCGAAATCGGCCGGCGCCTCGAACGTCGACGGATCGACGACGGCGAGATAGTCGACCTCGACGCCGCCTTCTTCCTCGACGACGCGGTGCATCAGCCGCTCGATGCCGGCGACCTCCGCGATCCCGTGCGTGATCGCCTCCTCGCCCGCGCGCAACGCGCGATGAAGCACCGGCGCCTTCGCGCGCTCGCTCGCATCGAGGTAGCTATTGCGCGACGACTTCGCGAGGCCGTCGTGCTCGCGAATCGTCTCGCCGAAGACGAGCCGCAGCGGCAGATCGAGATCGCGCACGAGCCGCTCGATCACCGCGCACTGTTGCGCGTCCTTGCGCCCGAACGCGGCCACGTCGGGCTGCACGATGTTGAAGAGCTTCGCCACGACCGTCGCGACGCCGTCGAAGTGGCCGGGACGCCGCGCGCCTTCGAGCGGCGCCGCGACGCCGCCGACGGAGATCGCCGTGGTCGCGCCGCGCGGATACATCGTGTCGACGTCGGGCAGAAACAAGAGATCGACATTCGCGCCTTCGAGCAGCGCGGAGTCGCGCTCCTCGTCGCGCGGGTACCGCGTGAAATCTTCGTTCGGACCGAACTGCCGCGGGTTGACGAAGATGGAGACGACGACGAAGTTCGCGCCGGCGTCGCGCGCGACGTCGACGAGCGACAGATGCCCTTCGTGCAGAAAGCCCATCGTCGGCACGAAGCCGATCGATGCGCCGTGCATGCGCGCGGTGCGGACGGCGTCGCGCACTTCTTCGATGGTGCGCGCCAGCTTCATCCTCGCGGCATCTCCACCACCACGCCGACGCTCTCCTCCGCCTGCTCGCGCGCGGCGTAGAGGCGCTTCAGTTCCTCGTCGCTGGCCATGTGGAACGACTCCTTCTGCTCGTCGGGGAACTGGCCGCCGCGGACGTCGGCGAGATACGCCTCGAGCGCCGACTGCATGGTCTGCGCGACGTGCGCGTACTGGCGGACGAACTTCGGCGTGTGGCCGTCGTAGATGCCGAGGACGTCGTGAAAGACAAGGACTTGACCGTCGCAGGAGGGGCCGGCGCCGATGCCGATGGTGGGAATCGTCAGGCGCTCGGTGATCATCGCCGCGAGCTCGGAGGGAACGCATTCGAGGACGACGGAGAAACAGCCGGCGTGCTCGAGCGCGGCCGCCTCGTCGATGAGCCGGCGCGCGTCGTCGGCGTGCTTGCCCTGCAGCTTGAAGCCGCCGAGGGCGTTGACGGATTGCGGCGTGAGTCCGATGTGGCCCATCACCGGGATCTCGGCGTCGAGAATCGCCTCGATCGCGCGGAGGCGGCTCGGCTTCGCGCCTTCGACTTTCACCGCGTTCGCGCCGGCCTGAATGAAACGGCCGGCATTGCGCACCGCTTCTTCGGCGGAGACGTGATACGAGAGGTACGGCATGTCGCCGACGATGAGCGCCGACTTGGTGCCGCGCGCGACGGCGCGGGTGTGGTGGAGCATGTCGTCGACGGTGACGCTCAGCGTGTCGGGATAGCCGAGGACGACCATCGCCAGCGAATCGCCGACGAGCAGGATGTCCGCGCCGGCGGCGTCGGCGACGCGCGCGGAGGGATAGTCGTAGGCGGTGAGCATGCCGATGCGCGACGAGCCTTTCATCGCGCGGATCGCGGGAACCGTGGTCTTTTTCATCTGCTCCTCCTTTTCGGCCGAAAGGAGGCGGCGAACGGGAAGGATGAGCGATGGACGATGAACGATGAACGGGCACTCGGCCCCGGTTCATCGCTCATCGTTCATCGATCATCAATCAACGTTCTACGCTTCGTCTCGGTCCGCGAACTCAGGATCCAAGCGGTACGTAGTACTGCGTTCCCTTTTGCGCGCTTCGTACCTGCTCCACGAGCTGGTCGAAGTGCTCGGGCGTGTTCACGAAGTCGATCTCGTTCGTATTCACCACCAGCAACGGCGTCTCGTCGTACCGGTAAAAGTAGTGAGAGTACGCCTCGCTCAGTTCCTGCAAATACGAGGGCGAGATCGCTTTTTCGTACGCACGCCCGCGCTTTTTGATGCGCTTCGAGAGTGTATCAAGACTTCCCTGGAGGTAAATGACCAACTCCGGCTTCGGCACCTGCTCGTACAGCAGGTCGTAGAGCCGGTTGTAGATCATCAGCTCCGAGTCGTCGAGCGTGAGATAAGCAAAAATCTTGCTCTTCGCGAAGGTGTAGTCCGCGAGGATGAGCTCTGTGAAGAGATCGCGCTGCGCCACCTGCCGCTGCTGATCGAAGCGCGAGAGGAGGAAGAAGAGCTCCGTCCGGAACGCCGCGCCGCGCTTGTCCTTGTAGAAGTCGTCGAGGAACGGATTGTCGACGTCCTCGAGCACCTTCGTCCCGCGAAACCGCTTCGCCAAAAGATTCGTCAGCGACGTCTTCCCGACCCCGATCGGACCCTCGACAGCGAGGTGGCGGAACGGAAGAGGCGGCATGTGCCCGGGAAGGATAAAGCATGAATGAAGAACGCAGAACGCAGAATGAAGAATTGAGAAAGGGGACCCGCGCTCGGTGCTCCTTTCTTCATTCTTCATTCTGCGTTCTGCGTTCTTCATTCACCGTTTCTCCGTGATAAAACCCTCCTCCCATGCTTCCCCTCGACACCTACCGCCTTCCCAACGGCCTGCGCGTCGTGCTCAATGAAGATCACTCCGCGCCGCTGGTGGCGATCAACCTCTGGTACCACGTCGGCTCGAAGAACGAGCGGCCGGGGCGCACCGGCTTCGCGCATCTCTTCGAGCACATGCTCTTCTCCGGCTCCGAGCACATCGGCAACAACGAGCACTTTCGCTACGTGCAGTCCGTCGGCGGCGTGCTGAACGGCACGACCTTCTTCGATCGCACGAATTACTTCGAGACGCTCCCGTCGAACTACCTCGCGCTCGGGCTTTGGCTCGAGTCCGATCGCATGGGCTTCTTCCTCCCCGCGCTCACGCAGGAGAAGCTCGACATCCAGCGCGAGGTCGTGAAGGAAGAGCGCCGCCAGCGCTACGACAACGTGCCGTACGGCACCGCGTTCGAGCGCCTGCTGAACCTCGCCTACGACTCCGACTACTCCTACCACTGGCCGACCATCGGCTCGATGGAGGACCTCGGCGCCGCCTCGCTCGACGACATCCGCGCGTTCTTCGCCACCTGGTACCGCCCCGACAACGCGACGCTCACCGTCGTCGGCGACTTCGCGCCCGACGAGGCGAAGCGCCTCATCGAGCAGTACTTCGCCGACATCCAGCCCGGCGGCTCGTTCCCGCAGTTCACGCTCACGCGCAAGCCCGCGGGCCACGAGCTCCGCGAGACGTTCCCGACGAACATCCAGCTGCCGCGCATGTACCGCCTCTACCACCTGCCGAAGATGGGCGAGGCGGACTGGATTCACGCCGACCTGCTGACGACGATCCTCGCGTCCGACAAAGCGAGCCGCCTCGATCGCGTGCTCGTGCACGAACAACAGATCGCGCAGGACGTGACGACGTACGTCCTTCCGACGGAGTCGACCGGCATGCTGCTGCTGCAAGCCACCGCACGTGAAGGCGTCGCCATCGAGCAGATCGAAGCCGCCGTCGACGCGGAGATCGCGCGCGTGGCCATCGACGGCATCACCGAAGACGAGCTGACGCGCGCGAAGAACCGCGCCGAGGTGGAGCACGCGCATCAGCTGGAGACGTTCGACGGCCGCGCCGATCTGCTCGGCATGATGTCGACGTACTTCGGCGATCCGTCGCTCATCGACCGCTGGCTCGAACCGTACCGCGCCGCGACCGCCGACAACCTCGCGCACGTCGCCCGCAAGTACCTCATCCCCGAGAATCGCGTGACGAGCCTCTTCGTCCCGGAGAACTGATGCCGATCGATCGCACCACCGCGCCGCCGCCCACCGCGCCGCGGCCCTACCACTTCCCGCACATCACGCGCGCGACGCTGCCGAACGGCCTGCGCGTGCTCATCGCCGAAAATCACAACGCGCCACTCGTGGCCATGCGCACGCTCGTCCGCTCCGGCGCCGATCACGACAACGTACGCCTCGCCGGACTCGCCGCCATCACCGCCGATCTGCTCGACGAAGGCGCCGGCTCCCGCGACGCGATCCAACTCGCCGAAGACGTCGGCCTCCTCGGCGGCGCGCTCGGCACCGGCGCCGACTGGGACGCGACGTATCTCTCCCTCGATGTCCTCAGCCGTAACACCGAGCCCTCCTTCGCGATCCTCGGCGACGTCGCCGCGCGCGCAACGCTCCCCGAAGACGGACTCGAACGCGTGCGCGCGGAACGCCTCAACGAGATCCTCCAGCAACGCAACGAGCCCGCCGCGATCGCCGGCAAGCGCTTCGCCAGCCTGCTCTACGGCACCGGCGCGTACGGGAACTCCGTCATCGGCAACGCGGACAGCGTCGCGCGCATCACCATCGACGACGTGCGCCAGTTCCACGCGCAGCATTACCTGCCGAACAACAGCTCCGTCGTCGTCTGCGGCGACGTCACTCCCGACGATGCGCTCGCCCTCGTCACCCGCGTCCTCGGCGACTGGCAGCCCGGCCCCGAACCGCCGCGCCCCACGGTCTCGCTGCAGTCCATCGACGCGAGCCGCATCTATCTCATCGATCGTCCGCAAGCCGTCCAGTCGGAGATTCGCGTCGGCCACCACGGCGTGCCGCGCTCGTGCGAGGACTATTTCCCGCTGTCCGTGATGAACGCGATCTTCGGCGGCGTGTTCAACTCGCGCATCAATCTCAATCTGCGCGAACGCCATGGCTACACCTACGGCGCGCGCTCGCAGTTCGCCTTCCGCCGCCAAACCGGCCCATTCGTCATCGCCGCGCCCGTGCGCAACGAAGTGACGCGCGAGTCCGTCTCCGAAATGCTCGCCGAACTGCGCCGCATCCGCACCGGCGACGTGGAACCGCACGAGCTCGAGGACACAAAGAATTACCTGATGGGCGTCTTCCCCGCGACCGTGCAAACCGCCGACGACGTCGCCGGCCGCCTCCTCGACATGGAGCTCTACGGCCTCCCCGAGGATTACTTCGACCGCTTCCGCGAAAACATCGCCGCGGTGACGAAGGACGAAATCCAACGCGTCGCCGAAAAATATCTCGACCCCGATCGCGTCGTGATCGTCGTCGTCGGCAACGCGTCCGCGATCCGCGACCCCCTCGCCAACCTGCAGTTCCCCCTCCACGAGCTCGACATCGACGGCAACGTGCTGCCGGTGGCGTAGCCGAGGGAGATTGACCGGAGCGCCTCCGGCGGGCCGGCGCGGCCGGCTGCGCTAAGGGCCTAGCCTAGACGCACGTGCGGTCGCGGTTAACGTCGTTGACGGCAGCCGCACGTGCGTACTGGCTAAGCCCTTAGCGCTGCCGGCCGCGCCGGCCCGCCGGAGGCGCTCCTCGTCAACGTTCTTCGCCGCCGTCCATCGTTTTGCGCAGGCTGAGGGGGCGCATGTCGGTCCAGACCTTCTCGATGTAGGCGAGGCATTCGGTCTTGGTGCCTTGAAAGCCGGCGTCGCGCCAGCCGAGGGCGTTTTCGCGGTTCGCGGGCCAGATCGAATACTGCTCCTCGTCGTTCACGATCACTTTGTAGATCGTGGTGTCCTCGCTGTCTTGCCAGTTGCTCATGACGGGAACTTCCTCCTTCTTCGACAGCACCACCGCGGCGGCGGCGAGCGTTTCGAGCAATAGGAGCGACATCGACGCGGCGTGCAGCGCGCCGAAGCGGCGGCGGAGCGGATCGTCGCGGTCGAGGTCGGAGATCGCCAGCGGCGACGAGGCGCGGAGTGCGCGCAGGCGGACGTCGAGCAATGATTGAGTGGCGGCGAGCAGCAGCGCGACGAAGAGGATCACGAACACGAACTTTCGTTCGCGGCGCAGCTCGATTGCGAAGAGCAGCAGCGGTGCGGCGAGGGCGATGTAATGCCAGCGCGTCAGCATCGCGCCGACGACGTCCGCGGCGGCGTCGGGATTCGGTGCGGCGCGGAAAGCGGCGGATGCGGCGAGCATCAGGAAGAATGCGCTGCCGGCCCAGAGCGCGGCCACGAGTCGTGCGAAGCGATCACGCATGCACGCGTTCCTCGAAGAGCGCGGCGATGGAGGATTCGTACGGCGCGCGCAGCACGCCGCGGTCGGTGATGATCGCGGACACGAGCCGCGCGGGAGTCACGTCGAAGGCGGGGTGACGGACCGCGATGCCTTCCGGTGCGACGCGCGAGCCGAAGACCTCCACGACCTCCTGCGCGCTGCGCTCCTCGATGGGGATCGCGGTGCCGTCGGGGCAGTCGGGATCGATCGTCGAGATGGGGGCCGCGACGTAGAACGGCACGTCGTGCGCGTGCGCGAGGACGGCGACGGTGTATGTGCCGATCTTGTTCGCGGTGTCGCCGTTCGCGGCGATGCGGTCGGCGCCGACGATCACGGCGTCGAAGCGGTTCTGCTGAAAGAAATGGCCGGCCATGTTGTCGGTGATCAGCGTGACGTCGATGCCGTCCTGCTGCAGTTCCCACGCGGTAAGCCGTGCGCCTTGCAGGTACGGCCGCGTCTCGTCGGCGAACACGGCCACGTGCTTGCCGCCTTCGATCGCGGCGCGGATCACGCCGAGGGCGGTGCCGTAGCCGGCGGTGGCAAGCGCGCCGGCGTTGCAGTGCGTGAGCACGGTTGCGCGTTCGCCGAGGAGTTGGGCGCCGTGCCGGCCGATGCGCATGTTCGCTTCGACGTCTTCGCGGTGGATGAGCTCCGCCTCGCGCGTGAGATCGGCGCCTGCACGCGAAGCGCGCAGCATGCGGTCGACGGCCCACGCGAGATTCACCGCGGTCGGCCGCGCGCGCTTCAATGTGGACGCCGCGTCATCGAGATCGTCGCCGCGCTCAGCGGCGAGCGCCATGCCGTACGCGGCGGCGACGCCGATCGCCGGCGCGCCGCGCACGACCATCGTCGCGATCGAGGCTGCGACCTCGTTTGCGGTGCGGCACGCGACCCAGATTTCCTCGCGCGGAAGCAACCGTTGATCGAGGAGAAACAGCACGCCGCCTTCCCACCGCAGAGGCGTGACGTGCATGGACTTCGCAGTCGGATTCACCTCGATATACTAGCTCGCCCTGATACGGGAGGACCTCGGATGGTAAAGGTTGGAGTGAACGGTTTCGGGCGCATCGGGCGCAACGTCGTGCGCGCCGCGCTCGAGCACCGGAATCACGACATCGAATTCGTCGCGGTGAACGATCTCACCAGCCCCGCGACGCTGGCGTACCTGCTCAAATACGACTCCGTGCATCGCACGATCCCGAACGACATCCGCCACAGCGACACCGGCATCACCATCGACGGCAAGGAGCTGCGCGTCTACTCCAACCCCGATCCCGCCGACATTCCGTGGGACGAGCTCGGCGTTGAAATTGTGGTCGAATCCTCGGGCCGCTTCACCTCCAAAGACAAAGCCTCGCGGCATCTCAAGAAGAGCGTCTCGACGGTCATCATCTCCGCGCCGTCCAAAGACGCGGACGCCACGTTCTGCATGGGCGTCAATGAAGATCAGTTCGATCCCGCGAAGCACCAGATCATCTCGAACGCCTCGTGCACCACGAACTGTCTCGCACCGGTCGCGAAGGTGCTCCATCAGCGCTTCGGCATCACGATGGGCATCATGACCACGATCCATTCGTACACCAACGATCAGGAGATCCTCGATCTGCCGCACAAAGACCTGCGCCGCGGCCGCGCCGCCGCGTTGTCGATGATCCCGACGTCGACGGGCGCCGCGCAGGCGGTCGGCCTCGTGCTGCCGGAATTGAAAGGGAAATTCGACGGCATCTCCGTGCGCGTACCGACGCCGAACGTCTCGCTCGTGGATTTGACGTTCGAGACCGAGAAGCCGACCAACGTCGACGAGATCAATCAGGTGCTGCGCGACGCGGCCGACGGCGAGCTCAAAGGCATCCTCGCGTATTCGGACGAACAGCTCGTCTCCGTCGACTTCAACCACAACGCGCACTCGTCGATCCTCGACACGACCTTCACGCGCTCGGTCAATCCGCGCATGCACAAGATCCTGGCGTGGTACGACAACGAGTGGGGCTACAGCAATCGCATCCTGGATCTGATTGCGCACGTGGCACACGTGAAGAAGGAGGCACTCGCGATGCGGTGATCGCGAAGAACGATGAACGCGGAACGATGAACGATGCCGTTCTCGTGACGCCGGGTTCATCGTTCATCGTTCATCGCCCATCGTTCGCTCATGATTCACATTCGCACTCTCGATCAGCTGCCGGTCGCGCGGAACACGCGTGTCTTCTACCGCGTCGACTACAACGTGCCGCTCGAAGGCACGCGCATCACCGACGCCACGCGCATCGAGGAGACGCTGCCGACGCTGCGCGCATTGCTCGACAAAGGCGCGGCCGTCGTCATCGCCAGCCATCTCGGGCGCCCCAAAGGGCAGCGCAACGACAAGTACTCGCTGCAGCCGATCCGCGCGAAGCTCTCCGAACTCCTCGGCCGCGACGTCGCGTGGGCATCCGACTGCGTCGGCGATGAAGCCGAGAACGCGGCCGCGCAGCTTGCAGCGGGCGGCGTGCTGCTCGTCGAGAACCTGCGCTTTCACGCCGGCGAGGAAAAGAACGACGCCGAGTTCGCCGCGCAGCTGCGCAAGCTCGCGGATGTCTATTTGAACGATGCGTTCGGCGCCTGTCATCGCGCGCATGCGTCGATCGATGCGCTGCCGCGCCTCTTTCCGAAAGACCACACCGCGGGCGGCCTGCTGCTCGAGAAAGAGCTGACGTTCCTGCAGAAGGTGACCAACGTTTCCGAGCGCCCGTTCGTCGCGCTCCTCGGCGGCGCGAAGATCGCCGGCAAGATCGAGCCGCTCGAGGCGCTGCAGAAGCTCGCCGACAAGATCCTCATCGGCGGCGGCATGGCCAACACGTTCCTCGCCGCGCGCGGCGTGCCGATGGGCGGATCGCTCGTCGACAACGACTCGCTCGACGTCGCCCGCCGCATCATGGAAGCCGACGGCGCCGAGCTCGTGCTGCCCGTCGATCTCATCGTCGCCGACTCGCTCGATGCGCCGACCGGCGTCGACGAGGTCGAAGTCTCCGAAGGCTTCGTCGCCGAGGAGAAAGCGTTCGACATCGGCCCGCAAACGGTGAAGCTGTACGAGGCCGAGCTGAAAGAAGCGAAGACGATCTTCTGGAACGGCCCGATGGGTGTCTTCGAGAAAGAGGAGTTCGCGAAAGGCACGATGGCCATCGCCAAGGCGGTCGCGAACGCCGACGCGATCACCGTCGTCGGCGGTGGCGAATCGGTCGAAGCGGTGAAAGCCTCCGGCTTCGCCGATCGCATCACGCACATCTCGACCGGCGGCGGCGCCTCGCTCGAGTTCATCGCCGGAGAAACGTTGCCCGGCGTCGAAGTACTGAGGAATTAGTGGCTCAGGAAATCGAGATCAAGTTCGCCCTCAAGGACCGCAACGCGCTCGTGCGCAAACTGCACGAGCTCGGCGCGCAGCGCCTCTACGCCGAGACGTTCGAAGACAACATCGTGCTCGACCGGCGCGGCGAGCTGCGCACGAAAGGCTCGATGCTGCGCGTGCGCAAGTTCGGGCGCTACGCGCTGGCCACGTTCAAAGGTCCGATGGCGTTCGAAGGCGGCGTGAAGTCGCGCGAGGAAGTGCAGACCGGCGTGGAGAGCTTCGAGCTCGCCATCCAGCTCTTCGACGCGCTCGGCTTCAAGCCGACCTTCCGCTACCAGAAGTTCCGCGAAGTGTGGCGCGTCCACGACGTCGAAGTCGTGCTCGACCGCACGCCGATCGGCGACTACTTCGAGATCGAAGGCGCGCTCGACGTCATCCGCGGTGTCGCCGAACAACTCGGGATGAACATGGACTCCGGCATCCGCCAGTCGTACGCGGAGCTCTATCGCCAGCACCGCCGCACGCGCGCCGACCTGCCCGAGAACATGGTCTTCCCGCCGGAGCAGCTCCCCTCCGCATGAAAGCCATGATCCTCGCCGCGGGCTACGGCACGCGGCTCCGCCCCATCACCTACACGCTGCCGAAGCCGATGGTGCCGCTCTGCAATCGTCCGCTCATCGGCTGGGCCGTGGAGTCGTTCCTCGCCGCCGGCGTGCGCGACCTCATCGTCAACCTGCATCATCTGCCGGGCGTGCTCGAGCAGTATCTGCACGAGCGCTACAGCCGCCACGCCACGCTGCACTTTTCCTTCGAGCACGAGATCCTCGGCACCGGCGGGGGCATTCGCCGCGTGCGTCCGCTGCTCGAAAACGACGAAGACTTTTTCCTCGTCAACGGCGACACCGTGCAGTTCCCGCGTTACGACGAGCTGCGCGACGCGCGACGCGCCGTCGACGCGCTGGCCGCGCTCACGCTGCGCCATCCGCCGGAGAACGATCGCTTCACCGCCGTCTGGAACGACCACGGCCGCGTCACCGGCTTCGGCCAAGGCACCGGCGAGGCGCTCATGTTCTCCGGCTCGCACTGCATCAGCGCGCGCATCTTCCGCTACCTGCCGGACAAAGACTTCTCCGGCATCGTCGACGAGGTCTATCAGCCGCAGCTCGCGAACGAGACCATGGCCGCGGTCGTGAACGACGGGCTGTGGTTCGACATCGGCACGCCGCAGCGCTACCTCACAGCGTCGCACGCGCTGCTCGCCGCGATCGTTGCGGGCGACGTCACGCCGCCGCAGGGCTCGCTCGTGCGCGACGACTCGCTCGTCGACGCCACCGCCGCGATGCCGGGCTCGCGCACGCGCTCCGTCATCGGCGCGCGCAGCAACGTGCGCGGAGAGCTCGTCGACTCGATCGTCTGGGACGACTGCGCGATCGGCGGCAGCGTGCGCCTCGAGCGCTGCATCGTCGCCCACGGCGTCAACGTGGCCGGACCGGTGGAGCTGAGCGATGTGATGATCTGCCGCGAAGACGCCGCGATCCCACACGACGCAGGTTACGAGCGGCGCGACGGACTGGTGATCGTCCCGATCTGACTTCTGCCTTCTGCCCTCTGCCTTCTGCCTTCGCTTTTCAGCGGTGGGCGTACAATCTCGCCAATCTCCATGAGCCGCGGCGAGCCCTCTTCCGCCTCACGGCGGTACGTCATCTCGGTCTTTCTCATCCAGGGTCTGGCCGGGTTGCTCCTCATGTCCGCGCTCACGTGGCTGCGCAAGGACCAGACTGCCGAAATCCTGCGCACGCTCGGCGGCAACGCGCCGGTGCTCATCGCCATCTTCGTCATCTTCGCGACGACGCTCGCACTGCTGAAGTTCGAGATGACGGACCTCGTTTACGTCGCGTTCGTCATCGTCGCGTACATGGCCATGTTCCCACTCCTCGGCGCGGTGCTCGCGTCGTGGCTTGCCGTCGCCGTCTCGATCGGGACGCGGCTTCTGTCGCTGCATCAGATCGGCCCGGCGAAGACGGCGCGGCAGGATCCGGTAACCGATTACGTGAAAGCGTTCGGCCTCTTCGGAACGTACGGCGTGCCGGTCGTCGTCGGCGCGACGGTGTACGAATACCTCGGCGGCACGTTCCCCGTGCTGCAGGCCACGCCGCTCAACGCGGCGCGTCTCATCGCCGGCGGCGCGGCGCTCATCGCCGCGAACGCGCTCTTCATGTTCTGGCCGCAGCGCGCGTACGGCTACTCGCTCTCGAAGATCCGCAACCTCTCGCTGATGGACTGCGCGATCTCGCTGGTCGCGCTGCCGTACGCCGTCGTCACCTCGCTCTCGTACGGCACGATCGGCTGGGGCGGCGTCATCGCGCTCGCCTTCACCGGCTCCGTCGCGAACTACATCGCGCGCAACCTCGCGCTCACACGCTCGAAATCGCACGACCTCCTGCAGCGCCTCGCCTCGCTGACGAACATCGGCAAGACAATCTCGCTCCGCTTCACGACGGACGAGCTGCTGATGGCCATCTACACCGAATGCAAGGCCGTCATCGACTGCTCGCTCTTCAGCATCGCGCTGCTCGAAGAGACGACCGGCGAGCTGTCGTTCGAGCTCGACGTTCGCGAAGGCGCGATGCTGCCGAAAGAGCGCCTCCGCCTCGGCGAAGGCCTCAACTCCTGGGTCATCGAGCATCACCAGCCGCTCCTCATCGGCAGCACCGCGGAAGAGCAGCGCTTCGGCGTGAAGTCGGTCGCGGATACGAAGCCGACCGAGTCGTGGCTCGGCGTACCGATGATCGCGCGCGACCGCGTCGTGGGCGTCATCGCCGTCGAGAGCTACAAGAAAAACGCGTTCACCGCGGACGATCTGATCCTCCTCACCGCGATCGCGAACCAGGCCGCCGTCGCCATTGAGAACGCGCACCTTTACCGCGATCTCGAAGGGCTCACCTACGCGCTCGAACAGCGTGTCATGGAGCGCACCAACGAGCTGCGCGAGACGAACCTGCGCCTCCTCGCCGCGGATCGTTCGAAGAACCAGTTCCTCGCCAACATGTCGCACGAGCTGCGCACGCCGCTCAACTCGATCATCGGTTTCTCGAGCGTGCTCATCGAAGCGACGCGCGGCCTCCTGCAGCCGCGGCTGCATCGCTTCCTCGAGAACATCCACACCGCCGGCAATCACCTGCTCGAGCTGATCAACGACATTCTCGATCTCTCGAAGATCGAGGCGGGCAAGATGGAGCTGCGCGCCGATCTCTTCGACCTGCGCGAGACCATCGCCGCGGTCGAGCGCGTGATGCGCGGCTTCGCGTCCGAAGCGAAAGTGCAGATCGTCGCGAGCATCGACGCGAACGTCCCCGACGTACGGCTCGATGAAGGACGCCTCAAGCAGATCCTCTTCAACCTGCTGTCGAACGCCGTGAAGTTCTCGCCGCAGGGCGGCGTCGTGGCGATCTCGTGCGGCTTCGTCGCGGCGGGCGCGTCACCGCTCGGCTTCGACACCGTCCGCATCGATGTCACCGATCAGGGCATCGGCATCCCCGCCGACGAACTGCAGCGCATCTTCGACGAGTTCTACCAGACCGAAGACGGCCGCCGCGCGCGCAAAGGCGGCACGGGACTCGGACTCTCGCTCACGCGCAACTTCGTCGAGCTGCATCACGGCCGCATCGACGTGCAGTCGCGTCCCGGCGTCGGCTCGACGTTCACGCTCTATCTCCCGGTCGACTACATCGAAGCCTCGGCGGACGACACGATCGAGGTGCCGGCTTTGCAGGACGCGGGTTCGCCGACGGCGCGGGTATAATCCGCCGCCCGAATCCAACGCTGCAAAGGAAAATCGATGTCCAATCGTACGTTCACCATCATCAAGCCCGACTCCGTCCGCAAGGGCAACTTCGGCAAGATCATCGGCCGCCTCGAGGAGCAGGGTTTCCAGGTCCTCGGCATCAAGAAAGTCAGCCTCACGCAGAAGCAGGCCGAGGCGTTTTACGGCGTGCATCGCGAACGCCCGTTCTTCAAGAGCCTCGTCGAGTACATGACCTCGGGGCCGGTCTACGTCGCGGCGCTGGAGCGCGAGAGCGCGGTGCCGACGCTGCGCCAGGTCATGGGCGCGACCGATCCCGCGAAGGCGGACGCCGGCACGATCCGCAAGGAGTTCGGCGAGTCGATCGAGCAGAACGCGATCCACGGCTCGGACTCGGATGAGAACGCGAAGATCGAGATCAACTTCTTCTTCGCCGAGTCGGAACTCCTTTAGGCCGGCCCGGCCGGCTGCGCTAAGGGCCGAGCCAAGCGGCACGTACGGCTGCCGCGCGACTTCGTGCGTCGCAGTCCCTAGTTGCCCGCCACGATGATCGCCGAAATCCCGTTCGCCTCGAGAGACTGGCGCGCCTGCGCGGCCTGATCTCTCGTCGCGAACGGGCCGAGGCGGACGCGGAAGAGATCGTCGTGATCGATCCAGGCGCGCTGACCGAGCGTCGTGAGCTTGCTCTGCAGCGACTTCGCGTTCGCTTCGACGGCGAACGCGCCCACCTGCACGACGAACCCGCCGCGCGACGCGGGTAACGTGGTGGACGGCAGCGTCGTCGGCGCCTTCGTGCGCGGCACGATCGCGACCGGGACGTCGGTGAGCTTCGTCCCGTCCTCGGAAACCTGCTTGCGCGTGATGACGTCGGCGTGCTGCGTCTCGACGGCCACGCGATCGATCACGATCGGCTCGGGCGCGGGGCGTATCGGCTCCGGCGCGGGAATCGGGAAGTCGACTTTCGGGGCGTCGGAGACCGGCGCGTCGGCGGACGGCGCGGGCGTCACGACCGCGGGCGCTTCCGCGATCGTCACCTCGAGCGGCGCGGGCGGCTCGCGATCGCCGTTGCCGAGCTTCACGACCGCGACGTCGACTTCGCCCGTGCCCGGCTCGATGAGCCCGATCTTCTGCGCGGCGGCGTACGAGAGATCGATCATGCGGTTGCCGATGTACGGGCCGCGATCGTTGACGCGCACGCGCACGCTCTGGTGCGTCTTCGCGTTCGTGACGTCGACGATCGTGCCGAACGGCAGCGTGCGATGCGCGGCCGTGAGCAGCAGCGGATCGAAGATCTCGCCGTTCGCCGTCGTGCGTCCGGCGAACTCCTCGCCGTACCAGCTGGCGATGCCGTGCAGCGGCTCGGGCGGGGCGGCGGGCGGCGGCGCTGTGGTGGCGCAGCCGTACGCGAGCACGACGAACAGCGCGACCGCGAAGATCCGCGGCCTCATACGCGCACCTCGCCGACTTCGTCTTTGATCGACGCGCGCTCGTTCGCGAGAATCGGATCGACGTCTCCCGCGAGGAAGCGCTCCGTCTGCTGCCGCGAGAGACCGACGTAGTCCTCGGCGCGCGCGAGGCGTTCGATCGACGCGCGGTCGATGGCGAACAGCTCGTCGCGCGCGATGCGATCGAAGAGATCGTTCTCCGCCGCGCCCGACTTCAGCGCGTCCGCCGCGGCCTGCGAGTGAATGCGCACGCGCTCGTGCAGCACCTGCCGGTCGCCGCCGCGCGCGACGCCTTCCATCATCAGGTTCTCGGTCATGAGGAACGGCAGCTCGCGCCGCACGTTCGCGGCGATCACTTCCTCGTGCACGACGAGACCGCCGACGACGTTGTCGTAGATCAGCGCGATCGCATCCGCGGCGAGGAACGCCTCGGGGATCGCGATGCGGCGATTGGCCGAGTCGTCGAGCGTCCGCTCGAACCACTGCGTCGCCGCGGTGAACGCGGGATTGAGCGCGTTGACGATGAGATGCCGCGCCAGCGCGTCGATGCGCTCCGCGCGCATCGGATTGCGCTTGTACGCCATCGCGGAGCTGCCGACCTGCTCTTCCTCGAACGGCTCCTCGATCTCGCGCAGGTGCTGCAGCAGACGCATGTCGTAGCCGAACTTCGAGGCCGACTGCGCGAAGCCGGAGAGCGCGGCCACGACCTGCGCGTCGACTTTGCGCGAATAGGTTTGCCCCGACACCGGATAGCTGCGCCGCATGCCGAGCTTCTCGGCGACGAGCTCCTCGAGGCGCTGCACTTTCGCTTCGTCGCCGTCGAACAGATTGAGGAACGATGCCTGCGTGCCGGTCGCGCCTTTCACGCCGAGAAGCGCGAGCTGCGATGCGCGGAACTCGAGGTCGCGATAGTCGAGCACGAGATCGTGCAGCCAGAGCGTCGCGCGCTTGCCGACCGTCGTCAGCTGCGCGGGCTGAAAGTGCGTGAACGCGAGCGCCGGCGTCGCGCGCCAACGCCACGCGAAGTCGCGCAGCTTGGCCATCAGGTTCACGAGCCGCCGCTGCACGATGCGCAGCCCCTCGGCCATCTGCAGGATGTCCGTGTTGTCGGTGACGAAGGCGGAGGTGGCGCCGAGGTGGATGATGCCCTTCGCGGACGGCGCCTGCAGGCCGAACGCGTAGATGTGCGACATCACGTCGTGGCGGATCTCGCGCTCGCGGCGTTCCGCGTCGTCGTAGTTGATGTCGTTCGCGTGCTCGCGAAGCTCGGCGAGCTGCGCGTCGGTGATGCGCAGGCCGAGCTCCTGCTCCGCTTCGGCGAGCGCGATCCAGAGACGGCGCCACGTGCGGAACTTGAAGTCGGACGAGAAGAGGTACGACATCTCGCGCGACGCGTAGCGCTCGGTCAGCGGATTCGATGCGCGGTCACGATTCACGTCCGAATTATTCTAAACTACGAGCCGGATGCTGCCGTCGGTCTCCACCCACGACTCGCGCCGCGCGTCGCAGGTCACGTTCAAAGCCGTGATCCTGCTGTCGGGCGCGCTGTTCCTCGTGTTCACCGTGTCGTTCTTCTTCAGCGACCGCGGCCTGCCCGAGCTGCAGCATTCGCGCACGCGCGTGTCCGAGCTGCGCAAAGAGATCGCGCAGACCGAAGCCGAGAACGCGCGTCTCCGTGCCGAGATCCGCAGCGTGAAGCAGTCGTCGTACGCCGTCGAGCGCATCGCCCGCGAAGACCTCGGCATGTCGCGCAAGGGCGAAACGGTCTACATGCTGCCGAAGAAGTAGCGCGCGCGTTTCAGCGCGGCGGCTGCGGCTTCGCCGGACGCTCCACCATCGTCGACGCGCTGTCGACCACCGCGCACTCCGGCGCGAAGCCGCCGACTTCCACCGCGACGGTGATCGTGTCCTGCTCGACGTCGCCGGTATCGACAGTGATCGTCGACGTTCCCTGTCCCGAGGACACCGTCCCCGCCGAGACGCTCCAGTTGTACGTCGGCGTGACTTCTGGATCGCCGCCGCTCAGCGACGCGCTGACCTTCATCGCCTCGCCGGCTTTGATCTCGTCCGGCGCCGTGAGCGCGACCTTCGGGCACGGCAGCGCGGCGGCGGGCGGCGCCTCCTGGGCGATGGCGGCGGCGCAGAGCACGAGAGCGAGCGGCAGGACGAGCGTACGCATCCGTTCACGATAGCATCGCGGACGCTAATGCGGAGACCCGGCGCCGCGGGCGTAGACTCTGCGCGTGGAACCATGGCCTGCACTGCCGCTCGCATCCTGGAGTGACACGCTCGAGACGCTGCATCTCTGGACGCAGATCGTCGGCAAAATCCGCCTCTCGCTCACGCCGCTCGTCAACCACTGGTGGAACGTGCCGCTGTACGTCTCCGCGCGCGGCCTCACCACGACGGCGATTCCGTACGGCGACCGCTGGTTCGACTGCGAGTTCGACTTCATCGATCACGTGCTGCGCGTGCGCACGAACGCCGGCGAGGAGCGCACGATCGCGCTCGCGCCGCGGAGCGTGGCTGATTTTTACGCCGGCACGATGGCCGCGCTCGGAGCGCTCGACATTCATCCGACGATCTGGACGACGCCGGTCGAGCTGCGCAACGGCGAGCCGATTCCGTTCGAGCGCGACGAGGTGCACGGCTCGTACGACCGCGACTCCGTGCAGCGCTTCTGGCGCATCGTCTCGCGCAGCGCCGCCGTGCTCACCGAGTTCCGCGGCCGCTTCGTCGGCAAGTGCAGCCCCGTGCATTTCTTCTGGGGCAGCTTCGATCTCGCGGTGACGCGCTTCTCCGGACGCGCCGCGCCGACCGAAGGCATGACCGATCGTATCGAGCGCGAGGCGTACTCGCACGAAGTCAGCAGCGTCGGCTGGTGGCCGGGCGACGTGCGCCTGCCGGAGCCGCACTATTACAGCTACGCGTTCCCCGAGCCGCCCGGCTACCGCGACGCGCGCGTGCGACCGGACGACGCGTACTACCACCCGACGCTCAACGGCTTCTACCTGCCGTACGAAACGCTGCGGACAGCGGCGGAGCCGGAATTGCAACTGCTCGAGTTCTGTCAGTCGACGTACGAGGCGGCGGCCGATCTCGGGAGATGGGATCGCTCCGCGCTCGAGCGGAGCGAGCGATGATGAAACGACTCGTGGTTGTGGTGCTGTTCGCGTTGCCGCTGTTCGGGCAGGCGGTGGACCTTGCCGTCGATATCGCGCCTTCGCAGAACAGCGTCGTGTACGGCGGTACCCTCACCGGCGTCGTGCACGTCAGCAACACCGGCGGCGCCCATCCCGACCAGGGCATCAGCATCAGCGTGCATGCGACCGACGGCGCCGGTTTCGCGAGCCTCGGCGGAACGAACTGGACTTGTTCGCGCGCCGGCGCGCAACACGAATTCGGCATCTGCGGCACGACCGCAAACCTCACCGGCGCGTATCCCGACATCAACTTCCAGGTGACCGCGCCGGCGTACGGCAGCACCTTCGACATCCTCGCCGGCGGCAACGAGTCGACCGACGGCGGCGCCCCGCAACACGATTCCGAAACGATCACGCTCGCCGAGCCGTTCACGTTCACCGTGGTTCCGACCGTCGACCCGAATCCCGTGCACGCCCGAGAACCGTTCACCGCCACGTACACCATGAACAACCTCGGCCCGCAGACGTCGGGCAATCTGCAGCTGCAGGTCACGTTCGAGCGTCTGCCGGAGTTCGTGAGCGCCTCCGGCATCGGTTGGACCTGCACGCACCAGGAGTATCCCTTCGTCCTCTGCCAGCACGCGCCTGTCGCGGCGAACGTCACGACTACCGTCACGGTGATGGCGATCGCGCCGGCTGCAGGCGGACCGAATACGACGACGGGCAGTCTCTTCTCGAACGGCATGGTCTGGAACGGCTCGCTCGTGTACGACTCGGTCGAGCGCGCAGAACTCAGCGTCGGCATCCTCGGTCCGAACGCCGCCCCGCCGGATGCGACCGTCGATCATCAGGTGAGCGTCACCAACGCCGGTCCGGGCGACGCGTCGAACGTGACGCTCTCGCTCAGCGCGACGACGGCCATCGTGCACGCGGAAGGAATCGGCTGGAACTGCAGCGGCGCGACGTGCACGCGGCCTTCGATTCCGGCGCACATGCAGGCACCCTACGTCACCGTCACGACCGCCACCCCGTCCACCGGCACGCTGACGCTCACCGCCGCCGTCAGCGCGACCACGGTGGATACGAACAGCGCCGATGACGAGGCGAGCATCGACGTCCAGACGGGCGCACTTCTCGTGCTCGCGTCAATCACGCCTCACACCGGAAGCGTGGCCGGCGGCACGACTCTCACCCTCACCGGCGACGGCTTCCAACCGGGTGCCGTCGTGCTGGTCGATGACGTAGCGGTCCCGACGACGTTCGTCTCCCCGACCACGCTGACGGCGACCACGCCCGCGCACGACGCGGGGGCGGTCGACATCACGGTGCTGAATCCCGACAGCACATCCGCGACGCTCGCGAACGGCTTCCTCTTCGACCCCGGCAGACACCGCGCCGTGCGTCACTGAGGAGCCGTTCGCGGCTTACGTCTTCTCCAGCATCCGCGCGTAGTTCTCCAGCACTTCCGCCGTCGCGCGGATCTGCGCGTTGACGTCGCCCCATTTGCGCTGCTCGATCGCTTCGCGCACCGCGGGCAGCGTCTTGACGTCGTAGCCGGTGTAGAAGCCGGGCGCGTAGACGTAGTGTTTGAACCACGGGCGGTTCGGCAGGCCTTCGCTGCGCGTGAGCGCGCGCTCGAGCTGCATGAGCGTCGCGTCGCGTCCCGGCGTCGCGCCGCGCTTGTCGAAGTCGCGCGCGGCGCGCTGCAGGTGCGCGACGGCGTTGTCGAGCGGCGCGAACTCGAGATGCGGCACCGCGGCTTGCGCTTTCGGCGCGACGAACGGTTTCGTCGGATCGGACGCGAGCTCCTGCGCGCGGTCCTGCAGCTCGCGATTCAGCTCCTCGGTCTCGTCGCGCATCGAGTCGGCGAGCTTCTTCACCTCGTCGAGGTAGCGTCCGACCGTGGTCGCGAACGTCGTCGTCTCGAACGGCAAAAAGTCGGCGTTGGCGAGGCGCAGCATCATGCGTCCGCCGGTCTTGGCTTCGGCGACGCCGTAGTCGAACGTCGGATCGCCGAAGCGCATGAAGTGCGAGAACGAGTCATAGATCGAGTGATAGACGCCGTACTCCGACTCGCCGCCGTAGCCGATGTCGAGCGTGGCCACGCCGGCGAACTGCAGGAACGGCGTGAAGTCGGAGCCGGAGCCGAGCGCGTCGAGGCGCAGCGAGTCCTGGCCGCGCAGCTCCTTGCGCTCGCCGGCCGAATTCGCGAACGCGAGGTCGGCCGCGCGGCGGCGCTCGAGCATCGAGACCTTGCGCTCGGGATCGACCACGTCGCGCGCGGCCTCATTGACGAGGCGTTCGAGCGAGTGCGAGCCGCCGGCGAAGAAGAAGCCGCGGCCGTTCGAGTCGGAGTTGATGTAGGCGACGGCGTGCTGGCGCAGCTCGTCGGCGTGCGTCTCGACCCATTCCGTCGAGCCGAGGAGACCCGGCTCCTCGCCGTCCCAGGCGCAATAGATCATCGTGCGGCGCGGACGCCAGCCGGTCTTCGCGAGCGCGCCGACGCCCTTCGCTTCCTCGAGCACGCCCACCATGCCGCTCACCGGATCGAGCGCGCCGTGCACCCACGCGTCGTGGTGGTTGCCGCGGATGACCCACTGGTCGGCGAGATCGGTGCCCTTGAGGCGCGCGATGACGTCGTAGGCGGGCACGGTGTTCCAGTCGAACGCGAGCTGCAGGTGCACGCGGGCGGGGCCGCTGCCGAGGTGATAGGTGATGGGGAGCGCGCCGCGCCAATCGTTCGGCGCGACCGGACCGCCGAGCGCGCGCAGGAGCGGCAGCGCGTCGCCGTACGAGATCGGCAGCACCGGGATCTTGGTCAACGTCTTGACTTCATTCATCGGCAGGCGCGTGGCGTTCTCGGTCGCGCCGACGCCGGGCGTGCGCGGATCGCCGGGGTGGTACGGCATGTCCGCCACCGAGCCGCGCTGTGCGCTCTGATCGCTGCGGTACGCGCCGCGCGGATACGGCTCGCCTTCGAAATAGCCGTCGTCGCGCGGATCGGAGTAGATCAGGCAGCCGATCGCGCCGTGCTCGGCGGCGACCTTCGGCTTGATGCCGCGCCACGACGCGCCGTAGCGCGCGATGACGATCTTCCCCTTCACATCGACGCCGTTGCGCTCCAGCGTCTCGTAGTCTTTCGGCACGCCGTAGTTGACGTACACCAGCTCGCCGGTGACGTCGCCGTCGATCGAGTACGCGTTGTACGTCGGCAGCGCCTCCGCGGTCTGGTTCGAGGTTGCGTCTTCCGGCAGCGGCGGCTCGGCGAGCTTCGCCGTGAAGTGCTCCGGCGCGACCATTTCCAGCACGCGCGTCTTCGGCGTCGGGAACAGCACGTCGAAGCGCTCGATGGCCGTGTCGAAGCCCCACGAGCGGAAGAGCGACGCCATGAACTCGGCGTTGTCTTTGCCCTTGGCGGTGCCGATGTGATGCGGATGCGACGTCATCCGCTCCATCCACGCGCGCAGGTCGGCGGGATTCATCGCCGCGTCGAACTTCTGTTCGAGCGCCCGCTGTTTCGCGGGATCATTGAATCCGTAGATCGGCGGCGGGGCGGGGGCTTGGGCAGCGAGCGTGACGGCGAGCGTGGAAAGCAGAGCGGTTGCAAACGCGCGACGCATGCCGCGATTCTACGGCACGGCGATGCGAAGTTTCTGTTCGGCGAGCGCGAAGGAGACCGGCGTGCGCGTGAGCGGCTCGCCGTCCGCGTACACCGCCATCGGACGCTCGGCGTCGAACGAGAACGCGCGTCCGCGTCCCGTCTCGACGAACGGACTCTTCACGTGCGCGCCGGTGTAGGCGCGGGGCAGCGTCTTGAGGAGCTGCACGCGCGAGGTCTCGCGCACGAGGCAGAGATCGAGCAGGCCGTCGTCGATCGAAGCGTCCGGCGTGATGCGGATCCCGCCGCCGTACTGGCGCGTGTTGCCGACGGCCGCGAACATGATCCGCTCGTCGCGCGTGCCGCTTTCCGTGCGCATGCGCACGCGCCGTGGCGTGAAGCGCGGCAGCACGCGGAGGATCGCGTAGAGATAGACCGCCGATCCGCGGAGGAACTTCACGTGACGATTGGCGAAGTCGGCCACTTCCGAATCGAACCCGAGTCCCGCGACGCCGAGGTAGCGGATGTCGTTCGCCAGCGCGACGTCGACTTCGCGGATGCGGTCGCCGAGCGCGACGTCGCACGCGCCGCGCACCTCGCGCGGGATGCCGGCCACGCGCGCGAAGTCGTCGCCGGAGCCGCTCGGGATCAGCGCGAGCGTGCCCTTCGCGAGATCGAACTCGCGGATGGCGAGGTTGAGCGTGCCGTCGCCGCCGCAGATGACCACGCGATCGTAGATGCCGCCGCGCGAGCTCTCCGCGGCGATGCGCACGAGATCGTCGGGCCCCGTGCTCGGCTCGCAGTCGACGCGCGCGCCCCGCGAGCGGAGGTACTCCTCGACCTCGCGCACGCGGCGCCGCGCGCGGCCGCGTCCGGCGGCGGGGTTGTAGATCAGCTTGAGATGCATGGAACGACGCGAGAGTACGAGGTTGCGGCGCCGGCCGCAACGTAGAAGAATCGGCGCTCGATGGACAAGCTCCGCACCATTGCACTTCTTTTCCTGGTCAGCGTCAGTTGCGGCCCGGGCGAGTCGCAGCCCGCGCCGGCGCAGCGCGTCGACCCGATGCCGGCCGCGCCGATCCCGGCGAACGTGAGCGCGGCGCGGCGCACGCCGATCGTCGTCGTCGCGCACAACGTGCTGCCGTCGGTCGTGAACATCCAGACCGAGGCGACCATCAGGCGGCGCGCGACCGACCCGTTCTACGACCCGTTCGGCTTCTTCAGCGGACAGGAACGCGCGTACACCTCGCAGTCGCTCGGTTCGGGCTTCGTCTGGAACAGCGACGGCATCATCGTGACGAACAACCACGTCGTCGAAGGCGCGTCGCGCATCACCGTCAATCTCAACGACGGCACGCAGCTCCCGGCGAAGCTCCTCGGCGTCGACCCGGACAGCGACCTCGCGGTGTTGCGCGTCGACAGCAAGAAACTGACGCCCGCGCCGGTCGGCACGTCCAGCGATCTGATGATCGGCGAGACCGTCGTCGCCGTCGGCAATCCGTTCGGCCTCAGCGGCTCGGTCACGACCGGCGTCGTCTCCGCGCTCGGCCGCAGCGTGCCGTCGCAGGAGCAGGGACGCACGTTCACGGATTTCATCCAGACCGACGCCTCGATCAACCCCGGCAACTCGGGCGGTCCGCTGCTCAACATCGAAGGGCGTGTGATCGGGATCAACGTCGCGATTTATCAAAATGCGCAGGGGATCGGGTTCGCCATCCCGGTGGATCGCGCGAAGAAAGTCGTTCAGGATTTGCTGCGGTACGGAGAAGTGCACGCGGCGTGGCTCGGCGCCGTCACCGCGACGCTGACACCCGAGGAGGCGAAGCGACTCAACCAAAGCACCGGCCGCGGCGCGCTCGTGGCGCGCGTCTTCTCCGGATCGCCGGCGCAGTCGGCCGGCTTGCGCGCGGGCGACGTCATCACGGCCGTCAACGGCCGCGCGGTCGACTCGCGCGAGGCGTTCTCCACGGCGACGGCGACGCTCGCGCCGGGTCAGCCGATCGAGCTCACGCTCGCGCGCGGCGGCTCGTCGCGCACCGTGCAGCTGCGGCCCGCCGATCCGCCGGCGAGTCTCGGACTGCGCATCCTCGAAGAGATCGCCGGACTGCGCGTCGTCGACGAGCAGCGGTCCGCGGTGATCTCCGACGTCGTGAGCGGTTCGCGCGCGGACAAGATCGGTCTCGCCCAGGGCGACGTCGTCGTCGGCGTGAACGGCGTGGAAGTGTCGTCGACAAAGGAGTTGAACGCTGAGCTGATCCGCGGCGCGGAGCGGTCGTCGATCGTGCTCTCCGTCGCGCGCGGACGCTACGTCTACAACCTCACGTTCCCGATGGGCGTCTAGAAGAGTGCGAACTGCACCGGCTGCGCGACGGGCGCGGCCGGTGCGAGACGGCGGCTCGGCATCTCGCTGCGCTTGCGTCCCAGCAGCAGGAACAGATTGCGGCGGATCCACTCCTGCGACTCGCGGTGGTAGCGGAACGCGCGCTCGTACTGGTGGAAGCGGCGGTTGTGGCGCGCGCCGAGGACGTGGTGCAGGTACTCGTGGTAGATGATCGACTGGATGAAGAACGCAGGCACCTGCGGCGTGTTCAGGATCGGATGGATGCGCACCTCGGCCGTCAGGTGATTGTAGGAGCCGAGGCGGATGCTGCGGCGCTTCTTGCGCGAGATCTGCTGGCCCCAGCGCACGGGCAGCGGCGGATACTTGAAAAAATACGTGCGATGCACGTCCGCCGCGAGCGACTCGAGATGGTGGTACGTGGCTTCGGCGACCGGGAGCGGGATGCGGGGCGCGGCCTTCGCGGGCATCGCGCCGATTATGCCACGCGTCAGCCGCCGCCCTTCATCTTATCGATGACCTGCGAGACGTTCGCCATCGCCGCCGCGGAGATCAGCGACGTGCCGGCAGCGAGCACCTCGTCGCTCTTCCGCATGCCGAGCCAGAGGCCGATGCCGACGCCGAGCGTGACCGCCACGAGCGGGAACGTCCGCACGTGCTCGCGCCACTCTTCCGGCAGCAGGTTCTCGATCTCGTCGAAGATCGCATCCGGGCCGTTCTCGACGACCTTCTGTCCCAGCGCCGCGGCCTGATCGCGCAGCGCGTCGCCGCCGGGAAAACCGTTAGGCATACGCTACTCCTCGTCGTCGTCGCGGCGGAGCAGAAGCCCGATCAGGAATCCGACGCCCACGGAGATCAGCAACGCCTTGCCGGGATTCGACCGGACGTAGGTGCGCACCTGATCCGTGACCGCGCCGAAGTCGACGTCTTCGACCCGCTCGCGCATGTTGTTGTAACCGTCGCGCACGGCGCCGGACGCCGCCTCGTACTGCGAGCCGACGAATTCCTTCGCCCGTCCGAAACGCCCCGTGCCGCCGCCGTCTTCAGTGGCTCCAGTGGGATTGCTGGTCTCGTCCATTGGGGTCCTCCTGTTTCGACGCGGACAATATCACTGTGCGGAGAGTGCAGAACGGTTGCCACCTCGCCCCGCACTGTCACGATTTGTTCGCGCGCGGAGGCGCGGGACGGCGCGAGACTCGGCAGCATGAAGCCGCTCAGCGTCGCACTCCTGCTGCTCGCCGTGCTGGCCGCGCCCGCGGCTTCCGCCGCCGTGAGCCTGCAACGTGGGATCTACCTCGTGCCCGCGGACGACGACATCGCGCCCGCCCACGGCAGGCCGTTCAATCTCGCCGGGAAGACGATCACGTTCACGCGGACGGGCAGCTCGTCCTTCCGCTCCGACACCACCGCGCTGCAGTTCGACGACGACCGCGGCGCGCAGCTGACGCTGAGCTCCGCGACGCGCTCGACGACATACACCATCCACGCGTTCGACTTCCCGTTCTTCGGCACGAGCACGCACACGCTGTACGTCTCGCAGCTGTTCGCGATCTACCTCGCGCCGCCGCCCGCGCTGCCCGGCGGCTCGTTCGTGCAGTACACCGACGCGGACCTCATGGCGCAGACGACGCCGCTGATCGCGCCGCTCCTGACGACGCCGCGCGGCGAAGGTAGCTTCCTCGCGCCGAAGGTCTACGCGAAGGAATCGAGCGACCGCGTGCAGTTCACCTGGTACGAGCCGACGCGCGGCGTCGACGTGCAGGCGGTGCTCTTCAAGTCCGGCAACATCCGCTTTTCGTATCGCGGCATCGGCCAGACGCACGGCGGCGCCGTCGTCATCTCGTCGGGCAACGAGTCGTGGCGGCAGGTGTCGACGAGCGTTTCCGCCACGGACCCTCCGAACGACTTCGCCACCGCCGCACCGGAGGCCACCGCGGGCATGACCGACATCACGCGCGTGGAGATCGGCCGCGTCGCGCACTCGAACGTCCTGCAGATGACCATCACCACGCGGCAGGCGATCGACCTCGCGCAGATGCCGCAGGGACTTTCCGTCGATTTGCTGTCCGGCAGCCTCACGTCGACCGAATTCCTCGCCAGCATTCCGTTCCTGCCGGGACAGGCACTGCATGGACGCATCGAAGGCAATCACATCGTGCTGCTGCTCGACGCAAAGCGCTTCGAGACCGCGTTCTCCGGCGACCTGACGCTCATCCTCGCGCGCAACACCGGCAACGACACCGTGACGTTCCACGCGTCGTTCGATGCGCCCTCGCGCTCCATCCGCACCGACTTCGCGAACACCCCGAGCGTGTCGTCGTTCTCCGGACCGATCCAGGACGCGTTCGTCCTTTCGCCGCTCGATCCGATGAAAGTCTGGACGCGGCTGCGCGACGACCTGCAGCTCGATCCGACGACGATCGACGGCGTCGCCGTCTACGAGGGCATGGACAGCCTCAACGACTTCGCATCGCCGGCCACGTATCCCGGCAACCCCGGCGCGGACGGCATCTCGTTCGATCCCACGATGTCGTCGCAGCTCCCGCGCGCGCCGGCCGTGATGGGGCTCGGCCGCATTCTGCAGACGTCGAACGCCACCGACTTCTACACCTCCTTTCTGCTCCTCCACGAATTCGGTCACCACTGGCTGTTCTACGTGGGACACACGAACGCTCCCGGCAAACCGCAGGACGCGATCACGCTCCGCGGCGGCCATCCGAGCCCCACGCTCAACTCGCCCGCGGCGTTCAACTACGCGACCTCGTACGACAACGATCCGATGGGCGCGGGCGTCTTCTTCGACAACCACGACGGCACGTTCACCACGCAGCCGGAAGACGCCGACGTCGGCTACAGCTGGCTCTCGCTCTATCTCATGGGACTCGCGTCCCCCGACGAAGTGCCGCCGTTCTTCTACCTCACCGACCTGCCGATGGACGTGAGCGAGATGCCGCCCGACTTCACGTTCAGCGCGACGCGCAACGATCTGACGATCGCGAACGTCATCGAGCGCATGGGCCCGCGCACGCCCGCGTATCCGGAAGCGCCGCACGTCTTCCGCGTGCTGTTCGTGCTCGTCTACGAGCCGTCGCAGCCGCCGAGCGAAGACGACATCGGCGCGATGCAGCATTACGCCGATCTGCTGCGCGTGCGCTTCCAACACGCCACCGGCAGCCGCGCGACGATCCTCACCGACTTCGAGCCGGAGCACCCGAGGCACCGCGCGGTCCGGAAGTAACGTCCGACGCCGAGTCTCGTGCCGCGTGCTCGTACAATCGCGGCGCGATGCGCGTCCGTCTCGAGTCCGTCAGCCACGACTACGCGCCGTCCGACGAGTCGGGCGCCGTGCACGTGCTCGACGACGTCTCGCTCGACATCGCGTCAGGCGACTTCGCGGTGCTCGTCGGCGCGTCGGGCAGCGGCAAGTCGACGCTGCTGCAGCTCATCGGCGCCGTCGATCGCCCCACGCGCGGCGCGGTGTTTCTCGGCGACGTCGAAACCTCCGCGCTCGACGAGGCACGGCTCACGGAGCTGCGCCGCACGTCGATCGGCTTCGTCTTCCAGTTCTTCAATCTCATCCCGACGCTCAACGTCTTCGAGAATGTCGCGTTTCCCTTGTCGCTCGCGCGCCGCCCGAAACGCGAGATCGCGGAACGCGTGCGCGAAGTGCTCGCGCGCGTCGGCCTCGAGCCACGCGCGCGTCACTTTCCGAACGAGCTCTCCGGCGGCGAGATGCAGCGCGTCGCCATCGGCCGCGCGATCGTGCACCGCCCGCCGCTGCTCCTCGCCGACGAGCCGACCGGCAACCTCGACTCGAAGAACGGCCTCGTCATCCTCGAGCTGCTGCGCGAGCTGCATGCGTCGCTGCGTCCGACGATCGTGATGGCCACGCACTCCGAGCGCGCGGCCTCGTACGGCGACTACATCATCGAAGTCGCGGACGGACGCGCACGACGATGATCCTGCGCGCGCTCGTCCTCCGCCCCATCGCGCGCGAGAAGATCCGCACCTCGCTCACCGTCCTCGGCATCGCCGTCGGCGTCGCGGTCGTCGTCGCGATTCAGCTCGCAAATCAGAGCGCGCTGCGCGCGTTCCGCGAGTCGGTCGACGCCGTCGCCGGCCGCGCCAATTACCAGCTCGTGCCCGACGTCGCGCCGCTCGACGAGCGCGTGCTGCTGCGCCTGCAGCCGCTGTGGCCGCGCGGCGTGCGCTTCGCGCCGGTCATCGACATCGAAGGCGTGCTCGAGCCGGAGGAACTGCCGATCCGCGTGCTCGCCGTCGATCTCTTCAGCGACCTGCATTTCCGCGATTACAGATACGCGAAGATCGAGACCGGCCACGAGCACGAAACGCTCGGCAACTACCTCGGCCTCTTCGCGCCCGACGCGCTGATCCTCCCCGCGCCGTTCGCGCGCGAGCATCGGCTCGGCATCGGCAGCCCGGTCACGCTCAATCTGCTCGGCCATCGCAGAACGCTCGTCGTGCGCGGACTGCTCGAGGCGCAGGGCCCCGCGACCGCGTTCAACGGCAGCATCGCCATCTGTGACATCGCCGTCGCGCAGCGGAACTTCGGTCTCGCGGGCAAGGTCTCGCGCGTCGACCTGCTCGTGCCCGACGGCGTCTCGCTGCGCGACCTCGCGCTGCCGCCGGGCACGCGCATCGAGCGGCCGTCGCGGCGCAACGAGCGCGTCGAGAAGATGCTGCGCGCGTTCCGCGTGAACCTCTTCGCGCTCGCCGGCGTGGCGCTGCTCGTCGGCATGTTCCTCGTCTACAACACCGTGCTCATCTCGATCCTGCGCCGCCGCCGCGACGTCGGCGTGCTGAAGACGCTCGGCGCCGCGCCGCGACAGATCTTCGCGGCGTTCGTCGCGGAAGGCCTGCTCTTCGGGGCGCTCGGCTCCGCGCTCGGGATCGCACTCGGGAGCCTCCTCGCGAGCGGCATCCTCGCCGCGGTGGGACGCACGATCAACACGCTGTATGTGACCTCGCGTCCCGATGCGATCGCGCTGACGCCGGGCGTCGTGGCGATCGGCGTCGCGGTCGGCATGCTGCTCTCGCTGCTCTCCGCGCTGCAGCCCGCGCTCGAAGCGGCGCGCGTGCCGCCGAACGCGATGATCCGTCCCGGGCTGCAGCAGCGCGTGGCGCATCCGCGCCTGCTCGTCGCGCTGGCGATCGTCTGCTTCGTCGCCGGCGCGCTCGTCTCGCGCCTGCCGCCGATCGACGGCATCGCCGTTGCCGGCTACGTCGCGGTGCTGCTCGTCGTGGCCGGCTTCTCGCTGCTCGCGCCGGCCATCGTGCGCGCCACGTCGCGGCTCCTCGCGCCGCTCCTCGCGCGCGCGTTCGGCCTCATCGGCACGCTCGCCGCCAAGTCGCTCCCCGCGTCCCTGCGCCGCACGTCCATCGCCAGTGCCGCGCTCGCGCTGGCGACGGGCATGATGGTCGCGGTCGCGCTGATGGTCGGCAGCTTCCGCGAGACCGTGCGCATCTGGGTGGACCAGACCGTCAGCTCCGATCTCTGGCTGCGCCCCGCGCGCGGCCTCACCAACGCCGGCACCGCCCTCTTTCCCGCGAACGCCGCGGACGCCGCCGCGCATCTGCCGTTCGTCGCCGCGATCGACCGCGTGCGCGGCAAGGACGTGCTCTATCGCGACACGATCGTCTCCGTCGGCAGCGGCGACTTCGACGTCGCGGCGAAGTTCGGCGATCTTCCGATGATCGCGCCGCGCTCCGCGAGCGCCGCGCTGACGAACGCGATCCGCATACACGGCGTCGTCGTCTCCGAGAGCTTCGCGCTGAAGTTCGACAAAAACCTCGGCGACGACTTCGTGCTCGGCGCGACGCACTTTCCGATCGCCGGCATCTACCGCGACTACTCGAACGACCGCGGCGTCGTGGTCATGGACCGCGCGCTGTTCGTGCGCACGTTTCACGACGACGCCATCAACACCATCGTCGTCTATCTGAAACCGGGCGCCGACCGCACCGCCGCCCGCCGCGCGCTCGAACGCGACTTCGCGCCGCGCTACCACGCCTTCGTCGTCACCAATGCCGAAATCCGCGGCGAGGTGATGAAGATCTTCGACCAGACCTTTCTGATCACGTACGCGCTCCTCGGCGTGGCCATCATCGTCGCCGTGCTCGGCATCGTGAACACGCTCTCCGCATTGATCCTGGAACGCCGCCGCGAGCTCGCGCTGCTGCGCGTCGGCGGCCTCTCCGCGCGCGAGCTGCGCACGATGATCGTCCTCGAGTCGTCGCTCCTCGGCGTCGCGTCGATCGCCGCGGGACTCGTGATGGGCTACGCGCTGTCGTGGATCCTCATCTACGTGATCAACAAACAGTCGTTCGGCTGGACGATCGACTTCCACACCCCGGCGGCGCTCATCGCTGCCTCGCTCGGCGTCACGCTCGCCGCGTCCGCGGTCGCCGGCCTCGTTCCCGCGCGGCTCGCGCGCGGCATTCACATCGCCAGCGCCATCAAGAGCGAGTAACGCGCGGCGCCGTCCCGTACAATTTCTCGCACAGTCTCATGTCCGATCGCCCGGCCGCCGTTTCGAGCGTGCTTCGTTTCGACCTCGCGGTCCAACGAAATCACCTCCTCGTCTACACGCTCGGCCTGCTCACGAGTCTCGCCGGCCGCGCGCTCGGCGTCTTTCCGCTGCGGCTCGAAGTGGCGTTCCTCGTGTGGGGACTCGCGTGCGCCAGTTCGGTCCTGCTGTCGATCCTCTTCCGCCGCGGCGTCGACCGCCGGCATCTGAATCCGCTCTGGCTCGCCATCGACGTCTTCTTCGTCACGGTCGGCGTCTACGCGACGGGCGGCATCATCAGCCCGTGGTTCATCTGGTACATGGCCGCGTCGTCGGTGGCCGCGTTCGCCGTCGGAAAGAAAGCCGCGTACGCCGTGTCGCTCGTGAACGCCTGCGCGTACGTCGGCCTGCTGTTCGCGATGGGACAAGCCACGTTCGTCAACGACGTGCTGCTGCTCGCCGTCGCGCGCATGCTCTTCCTCTTCGGCGCTTCGTACTTTTTCCTCGTCGGCGTGGCGAACCTGCAGGAGAAGCGGCTGCGTATCCGCCAGCTCGAGCTCGAAGAAAGCCGCAAGGTCGAGGAGCTGACGCGCCTCACGCACGAGCTCGCGGACGCGAACCGCCGCAGCCAGGAAGCCGATCGTCTCAAGAGCCAGTTCCTCGCGAACATGTCGCACGAGCTGCGCACGCCGATGAACTCGATCATCGGTTTCTCCGAGATCCTCGTCGAACGCCTCGACACCCGCATCGACGCGAAGCACCTCGGCTTCCTCCGCCACATCCACGCGTCGGGACAACACCTCCTCGGCATCATCAACGACATCCTCGACCTCTCGAAGATCGAAGCGGGCAAGATGGAGATCTACCCCGAGTTCTTCTCCATCGCGCCGGTCGTCGAGAGCGTCTGCCACGTGATGCGCGGCATGGCGCGCGCGACGCCGCGCTTCGTCGTCGACATCCCGTCCGACCTGCCGCAGATCGAGACCGATCTCGCGAAGTTCAAGCAGGTACTCTTCAACCTGCTGTCGAACGCCGTGAAGTTCGCGCCGCCCGACGAGCCGATCACGATCCGCGCGGCATTCGCCGACGGTTGGATCACGCTCTCCGTGCGCGACGAAGGGATCGGCATCGACCCGAAACACCACGCGCTGATCTTCGAGGAATTCCGCCAGGTCGACGGCACCGCCCGCCGCGAGTTCGGCGGCACGGGACTCGGCCTCGCGCTCGTGAAGAAGTTCGTCGAGCTGCAGGGCGGACGCGCGAGCGTCGACAGCCGCCTCGGCGCGGGCAGCACGTTCTCGATCGCGCTTCCCGTGCGCTCGCGCGCGGCGGTCGTCACGCGCGCGCCGGAAGTGCTGCCGCCCACGCGGACCGATCGCGTGCTCGTGGTCGAAGACGACGCGAACGCGTACGAGCTCATCGCGTCCGCGCTCGGCTCGGCCGGCTTCCTCTCGATCCGCGCGCATCATGGCGACGAGGCGCTGCGCATCGCGCGCGAGTCGCAGCCCGCCGCCGTCACGCTCGACCTCGTGCTGCCCGGACTCGACGGCTGGGAAGTGCTGAAGCGTCTCAAAGGCGACGCCGCGACATGCGCGATTCCCGTCGTGATCATCTCGATGGTCGACAACCGCGACCTCGGCATCGCCCTCGGCGCCGACGACTACTTCGTGAAGCCGGTCGATCGCGAGCGCCTGCTCGAACGCCTGCGCGCGATCACCACGCGCGGCGACGGCGCGAAGCCGCGCCTCCTCGTCATCGACGACGACGCGTCCGTGCATACGCTGCTCGACGAGGAGCTCTCCGCGCTCGGCTTCGCCGTCGCGAAGGCGCTGAGCGGCGAAGAAGGCCTGCGCGCGGCACAGGAGCAGTCGCCCGACGTCATCATCCTCGACCTCATGATGCCGGGCATGAGCGGCTTCGAAGTCGCCGACTCGCTCAAGGACAACCCGCTCACGGCGAACATCCCGATCCTCGTGCTGACGTCGAAAGAATTGAGTGCCGAGGATCGGCAGATGCTGCATACGAAAGTGACGAGCTTCGTGCAGAAGGGAAAGTCCGCGCGCGAACAGCTCGTGCGCGAGATCCGCCGCGTCACCGCGCACGCGTAACGCGCTACGGAGCGCGGAACGCCTTGTCGTAGCCGGTCAGCTCGACGTAGCCCTCGCCGCTCACGGCCACGCCGTCGAACGAGCCCGCGACGTCGACCGCGCCTTCCCAGTACGTCACGTGCGTCGAGCCGCTGGTGAGCAGTTCCTGCGACTCGAGCAGCGGCGTGAGCACGAGCGCGACGTTGAGCGTCGGCAGCTCGACGCGCCACCCCATCGGATACGTTGCGCCGCTGCGCTTCGAGGTCCAGTGCCGCAGCGCGGTGACGCGCAACTGTTCGCGCCGCAGCGGAATCACGCGCCCGTCGCTGGTGATCAGCGATCCCGACGACGTCACGTCCGGCGTGCCGTCCTTGCGGCGGATGATGTACAGCATCAGCTCCGCGTCGCTGTCGAGCTGGATCGAAAACCAGTCCCAGCCCTGCTGGTTCTCGCGCAGCGCCGACGAGCCGAACTCGTGATCCATCCACGCCTGCCCCGTGCAGCGCGCGCCGTTCACGACGCCCGCGACCTCGAGCCGCGTCATCGAGTAGTAGTGCGACGCGTAGCCCGCGACCGGCGCCTTGATGCTGATCCCGTTCTCGCCGTGAATCGCCGGCGCCTTGCGCGAGCGCAGCGTGAGATCGATCGCATCGCGTCCCGCCGACGCCACGATCCGCCACGAGCCATCCGGGTTCGTAATCGCGCGCCAGCCTTCATTGAACACGTCGAGCTTTCCCACCGCCGCATCCGCCGTGAACGCCGACGCGCGGTTCATCTTCTCGTACGCGCGAAACGCGCGCCCGTCGACATCCGTGATCGCAAAATGCGCCGGCATCACATCGCGCAGATCCCAGCCCGTCTCCCGCGGCGCACGCGAAATCCCGACCCGAAAAAACGTGAGCTCGAAGCCGTAGCGATGCCCGTTCCCCGTCCGCAGATGCCCCGTGTAGTACCACCATTCCGTGCGAAAGGCAGGGTGCGCGCCGTGGTCGGTGGGGAAGTCGAAGGTGTAGTTGGGGAGGGCGGGCTGGAAATCGGAAGCAGATGAATGAAGAACGCAGAACGCAGAATGAAGAATGACGAAAAGGACAACGGCGGAACGGCGTGACCGGGCGGGTGTCATTCTCAATTCTTCATTCTGCGTTCTGCGTTCTTCATTCTGCTTCATATAATGACTCCTCCCATGCCCGACGCTCCCTCCCCCGGCCCCGCCTCCCGCGCCCGGTTCCGCACGCTGGCCGCGGAGGCGAATGTTCCGATCGAGGCGGACGATCTGCTCGTGCTCGCGCGGCGCTACGCGGATCAGGGGATGTACGACGAGTCGATCCATCTGTACGAGATGGCCGAGAAGCTCAAGCCGGGCTCGGTCTCGTTGCGGATCAATCTCGCGCGCGTGCGCGACCAGAAGCGCGCGGCGGAAGAAGCGCGCTACGCGAGCGTGCGCAGCGAGCTCGCCGCCGAGCGCGGACGTGATGAAGTCGACTCCTCGCAGTACGTCGGCCTCGCCCAGTACTACATGGCCAAGGACCAGACCTCGAAAGCCATCGAGCTCCTCGAGATCGCGAAGCTGAAGACGCCGAACAACTACCGTCCCTTCGAGATCCTCGGCCGCCTCTACTACTCGCAGGGCGAATGGGAATGCGCGCACGAGGAGATCGCCGCCGCGCGCAAGCTCAATCCGTTCGACCGCGGCCTCGCCGAGATCTCCGGCCGCATCGAGTTCGAGATCAAGAACTTCGACCGCTCGCTCGACGACTTCATCGACGCGTTCCTCCTCGCGACCGATCAGAAAGGCGAGTCCACCGAGCCGACGCGCCGCATGATCAACACGCTCAAGCGCATCGAGAACCTCGACACCAAGGGTCTCAACGCGCGCATCAAGGAGCGCGTCGAACAGCTGCAGCTCTCCACCGAGCGCCTCGAGTTCCGCAAGGAAAACCTCTTCCGTCTCGACAGCCGCAAAGACCTCAAAGAGATCCTCAACAAAATCACGCGCGCCGCGGAAAAGCGCGAGGATCTCATCGCCACGTCTCACGAACTGCGCAAACTCAGCGTCTTTCAGCACATGAAGGACGAGCAGATCATCCGCCTCTCGAAGCTCGCGCGCGTCGAAGGCTTCACCAACGGCGACTACGTCTTCAAGGAAGAAGACAAGTCGATGGACTTCTACGTCGTCCGCGACGGCCGCATCGAGATCCGCAAGGAGACGCCCTTCGGCCCGCAGATCCTCGGCGCGCTGACGCCCGATCACATCTTCGGCGAGATGAACTTCATCGACCGCACGCATCGCTCGAGTGATGCGCTGGCGACGGAATCGTCCGCCTGCTACACCTTCTCCTTCAGCGCGCTCGATCAGCTGATGGACGAGGACAAGGAGCTCGCCGTCGGCCTGCATTGGGCGTTCTGGCGCTCGCTGACGGAAAAAGTCCGCGACGCGAACGAACAGCTCAAGCTCTTCTTCCAGGAAGACGCGAAGAAAGGCGCGGGCCGCAAACGCGCCGAAGGCACGCGCGAGGTCGAGCAGGTCACCGTGAAGTCGGAAGACAAGGTCGATCTGTTCCGGGAACGCGGATTGTCGGCGGCGGAAATGAAACTGCTGGCCACGTTCTCGTCGGAAGAGCGTTTCCGCGAAGGCTCGATGATCTTCCGCGAGGGGGAGAAGGGCGACAAGCTCTACATCGTCCTCGACGGCCGCGTGCGCATCTCGAAGTTCATCCCCGGCGTCGGCGAGGAAGCGCTCACGGTGCTCGATCGCGGCGACTTCTTCGGCGAGATGGCGCTCATCGACGACAAACCGCGCTCCGCCGACGCGAAGGCGCACGAGGTCGACGCCACGGTGCTCTCGATCGACCGCGCGACGCTGAACGAGATCCTCTCGATGGATCCGCACGCGTCGCTGCAGTTCCTCAACCTGCTCTGCCGGATGATCAGCCGGCGCCTGCGCGAGATCAACGAGAAGATCGTGCAGTGGAAGTACATGAGCGGCGGCTTCTGATGCCCTTCCTCGAGTCCACCTGGCGCGCGGGCGAACGCCTCGTGCCGCACGCGCACGCCTCCGCGCACCTCGTGGTCGTGCTCGAAGGCGCGTTCGACGAGACCTGCGGCCGCCGCACGCGCAACTGCGACGCCGCGACGGTGATCCTCCGCGCCGCCGAGGAAACACACGCCGACCGCTTCCTCGCGCCGACGCGCTACGTCGCCCTCGAAGTCGACACCCCTCCACCCTCGACGCGTCTCGGCACGACCGCACTCGTGCCGCGCCTCGCGCGCGAGCTGCGCCGCAATGACTCGGTGTCGCAAGCGCTCGCCCACGGCGTCCTCTTGCAGATCCTCGGCGAGCTGCTCCATCCCGACGGCGCCGCACACGATGCGCGCGTTCGCGAGGCGCGCGCGTTGCTCGCCTCGCGCTTCGACGAACCGCTGCGCATCAGCGACATCGCCGCCGCGGTCGAACTGCATCCGGCGACGCTCACGCGCGCGTTCCGCGCGGCGTACGGCTGCAATCCGATCGAGTTCCTCCTGGCCACGCGCGTGCAACGTGCGCGTCGCGCGATCCTGCGCGGCGAGTCGCTCGCCGACGTCGCGCTCGCGTGCGGCTTCTACGACCAGAGCCATCTCTCGAACGCATTCCGCCGCTGCACCGGCATGACGCCGCGCGCGTACCGCCGCGCGCGTGTTTTCTCCAAGAACTGAACGCGAGCGCGGCGTAGCGTTGCGGCATGAGCCGCCTGCTCGCGATTCTCCTGTTCGCGGCGATGCTGTTTGCGACAGGACTGCACGCGCAGCACCTCGACTTCGGTCGCGTGTTCCCGCCGGAAGAGCAGCAATGGAGCGACTACCGCGCCGCGCTCGCGCGCTTCGACGCCTTGCGCGGGCACGTCGCGGATGATCCCGCGGAAGCGGCTGCACGCTTCGACGCGCTCGAGCGCGCGGTGCAGCGGCTCGACGCGTATCTCTATCTGCGCGCCGCGGTCGACACGACGAACGCGCGCGCGAAAGAAGCGGAGGAAACGCTTTCCGCGGAGTACGACCAGCACACCGCGTTCTTCGCGGCCGAGGCGGCGAAGGTGCCGGAGTCGCGCGTGCCGGCGCGGTATCGCTGGTTCTTCGCGGTCGCGCGCGAACAGGCGAAGCACCGGCTCGCGCAGGCGCAGGAAGACGTCGTGGCGACGCTCGAGCCGTTCACCACGACCTGGCAAGCCGATCTCAAAGATCGTCTCGACGCGAGCGCAGCGTCCGCGGCGGACAAGCGCGAGCTCTACGCGTTCTCGCTCGTCGCGCTGGCGCGTGCGCGGAACGCCGTCGCGAAACTGCGCGGCTACGACGACGCGGCGTCCGAGGTCTACGCGCGGAGCGGACTCGCGAAAGCGGACGTCACGCGATTGCTCGACGCGCTGGCGCGCGAGGCGGAGCGCTACAAGCAGTACGCCGCGATGCGCGCGGCGCATGCGGATGTTGCCGTCGCGCCGAAGTTCACGTTCGACGAAGTGCGCGCAATCCTGCCGCGGGCGCTGGCGCCGAACGGCGCCGAATACGTGACGGAGCTGAACGCGCTGCTCGATCCGGCGAACGGGCGTTTCGACGCCGGACCGGGCGAGCATCGACGGCGCGGCGGTTTCTCGAAAGGCTTCCCCGGATTTCCGAGCGTCTTCTTCATGCCCGCGTTCAACGGCACGTTCAACGACATGCGCGTCGTGGCGCACGAGTCGACGCACGCGCTGCAGTCGGAGCTCGAAGGACGTCGCGGTGTCGCGCCGGTGTCGATCGCCGGGCAGCCGAAGTTCCTCGCCGAAACGTTCGCCATGTTCAACGAACTGCTCCTGCCCGCGTGGCTTGCGGACCGCGAGCAGGATCCCGCGCGAAAGGCGTTCTTCCTCGAGCAGTTCCTCGAGTCGAAAGGCATGGGCATCGTGTTCGTCACCGCGGCCGAGGCGGCGCTCGAGCAGGAGCTGTACGACGGCGTCGCGGCGGGAACGATTCGCGATGCCGATGCGATCGACGCGCTCGCGCAACGCGTCGGCGCGCGCTATCTGCCGCGCGAGCTGAAGTGGACGAACGTGCGGCTGATGTGGGACGACCCGTTCTACGACGTCAACTACACGCTGGCGGGGTTGCTCTCGCTCGCCTTGTACGCGCGGTACGTGCGCGATCCGAACGCGTTCCTCCCCGCGTACCGCACGCTCTTCGCGAGCGGCGCCGTCGACGCGCCGGACGTCCTGCTGCGGCGCGCCGGCATCGACATCCACGATGCGCGCTGGGTCACGGACGCGCTCGACTCGGTGCAGGGGCGCATCGATGAATTGAAAGCCATCTACGCCGCGCGCAGCAGATAAACTGCGCACGTTTGCTCTTCATCCTCCTCTTCGCGCTGCTCTTCGTCATCCTCTGGACGTTCTTCTATGCGACTGGTCCCGCGCTGGCGCGGGTGCTCGCGGTCACCTCGCGCTGGACGACACACTTCCGCTATCGCGATTACCTGCCCGTGCTCGTCATCGTCGCGGCGGGCCTCGTCATCACCGCGATCGCGGGCGACGCGTTTCTCGACATCGCCGAGCGCGTGCACGCAAACGCGCCGCGCCTCGAGCACATGGACACCGAGATGCACGCGTGGGCGGCGACGACGCGCTCGCAGGGCGCGACCACATTCTTCGTCACGCTGACGATCATCGGCACGCCGGGCGTCGTGGCCGGCATCGTCATCGTCGCCGGCGTGCTGCTCGCGCTGCGCAAACATCTCGCGTGGGGCGTGTACGTCGTCACCACGACGGCCCTCGGCGGTTTGATCAATCTCGAGCTGAAGCTCTACTTCGCGCGCGCGCGTCCCGAGCTCGCGGAGGCGCTGCGCCGCGCGCACGGCTACTCGTTTCCGAGCGGCCACGCGATGGGCTCCGCCGTCGCGTTCGGCGCGCTGAGCTACGTCGCATTCCGCCTGCTGCACGGCTGGCGCACGCGCGCCACCGCGCTCGCATTCGCGTGGTCGCTCACCGCCGGCATCTGCATCTCCCGCGTCTACCTCGGCGTGCACTGGTTCTCCGACGTCTGCGCCGGTCTCGCCGCGGGCCTGCTCTGGTTCGCCATCGCCACCGTCGCGTACGAGACCTTCCGCCGCATCCGCCGCATTCGCGCGCAGCGATTGCGCGTGACCGGCGACGCCGGCGGCGCTACAGCGTGACCCGATCCGTGCGTCCGTTCGTTCGCAACACGCTCACTCCTTCGTAACCGCCGCCGAGCGCGGCTGCACCTACCGTGGACGGGTCAGGCCCCCGTATCCCACGGTGATTGAAGGAGTTACGTAATGAATGGTCTGCGCCCTGCCGCCTGGATTTCCCTCCTCCTGTCCTTTCTGGTGGCCCCCTTTCTGTACGGTGCCGAGGTGCACCTCACCGTGCGGCCGCCGGCAGGCGTGCGGCAACTGACGGCCGCGGAGCTACACGTCCGGAACGGGCGGGTGGAAGTCGATGCGATGCCAGACGACGTCGCGCTCGACCCGCGTTTGATCGCGGCCGTTGCCCGGCAACATGGCACCGCGGAACTCGAACTGCAGGACAGCGCGCGCCTCGAGGGTCGCTGGTCGTTGCCGTCCGGAACCTTTCGCATTCATTCGCGCGGCGACATTCGCGCGGACGACTGCCGCCTGGACGGGCCGGGCTCGCATCTGCGGCTCGAAGCGCGGAACATCGCGCTCCGCGGCGCGACCCAGCTCGACCTCGCGCGTCGCGATGGTGCGGGCGGCGAGCTGACGCTGATCGGCACGGATGGCATCGACATCGACGCGCGCGCAACGATCGACGCCAGCGGTGCGGAGGGAGACGGCGGACGCATTCTGCTGCACGCTTCAGACGTCCGGTCGCGCGGCACATTGCGCGCCCTCGGACGCGGCCGCATCGAGGTCGAGGCGCGGCGCGCGTTCGCGTTCACCTCGCACGCCGACACCGGCGGCGGCGTGGTGCGGCTCGATCCGACGAACATCATCATCGGCAGCTTCAGCGGGACGAACACCGGCATCAGCGTGGCAGGCGGCGACGTCAGCCCCAGCGCCGCGACGGGCCAGCTCGACGCCGGCAATCTCGTCGCGCTCCTCGCCACGAACGACGTCATCGTGCACACCACCAGCGCCGCCGGACCGGGAACGGGACTGCAGGCGGCGATCACCGGCGACACGACCGACGGCGACATCTCCGTCGAGGCGGAAGTCGTATGGAACTCCGCGCACAGCCTGTGGCTGCTCGCGCACGACGATCTCATCGTGCAGCGCGCGGTGCAGAACGCAGGCGCGGGTTCGGTCGCCGGCATCGCCGGATGGGACGGCACGACGACCACCGGCATCGACGGCGCGGTCGTCGCGGCGAGTGCCTACGGCAACGGCACCGGCGACGCGTTCGTCATGGGCACCGGCACGACGCTCTTCGCGCCGGGCGCCGCGTTCGGCAGCCGCCAGCAGGCGACCGCGGTTCGCGCACGCAACGTTTCGGTGCTCGGCAGCACGGCCGCGGTGCTCAGCGACTCGTTCGGAATGATTGGATATCACATCATCGTCGCCAACGACAGCGCGAACGGTCCGATCCACGTCGCCGCAAAAGGCACGCTGACCATGACCGCCGCTCAGGGCATCGATCGGTTCCGCTACGCGCAGATCGGACACGGCGGACCGGTCGACATCGCGCAATCCGTGGGCGTGAACCAGGGCAATCTGGCCGGCGCCATCGACGTCACCGTCGCGGGCGCGATCACGATGCTGGGCGGCAAGTCGCTCGGCTATTGTCAGATCGGACACGGCGGCGACCTCCGTCAGGGCGCCACGCGCGGAACCGCCGGCGGCGACATCAGCGTCACCGGCGCGTCGCTGTCGATGACCGGCGCCGGCGGGTCCGGCTCCGCGACCTACGTGCAGATCGGCCACGGAGGCGGCGTGCGCTTCGGCGCCTCCCATCAGGGCAATCTCTCGGGCAACATCACCGTCGACATCAGCGGCGACGTCACCCTCGACAACCGCCCGCAGTTCGGACTCGGCGACGTGATGATCGGCCATGGCGGCAACATCGTGACCACCACCGATTCCGGCAACGCCGCGCTCGCGCCAGCCACGCTCGGCACGCAGACAGGCGACATTCATGTGAACGCGGCGAACCTCGCCGTGTTCGCCGGCACCCACTCCGGCACCGGCCAGATCGGCCACGGTGGCGTGCTGTATGGCGTCGGCCAGACCGGCGCCGCGACCGGCGACATCGCCATCCACGCGACAGGTTACGTGCACGTCACCGGCGGCTCCGATGTCTCGGTGCGTTCGCTGACGTACGCGCAGATCGGTCACGGCGGCGGCATCAACGGAAATGTCGCCGGCAAAACCGCGGTACGCGGAGCGGTGAGCGGCGCGATCACCATCACCGCGGACGGCGATGTGGAAGTGCGCGCGGGAAGCAATCTCGCCGCGTACGCGCAGATCGGAAACGGCGGCGGCACCTACGGACTGCAGGGCGGGGCGACGCTCACGAGCGCGAGCGGTGCGCTCACCGTCGAAGCCAATCATGTGCTCGTCCAGGGCGGACCATCGCTCATCGGCTACGCGCAGATCGGTCATGGCGGTGAGATTTATCAGGACGGCAACGACGCCGCGACGCAAGGACCGCTCTCCGGCGCTCTCTCGGTGATCGCTCATACGAATCTCGACGTGCTCGCCGGCACCGACGATCAGGGCACTGACTACGCGCAGGTCGGCCACGGCGGCGCGCCCTTCAACGGCAGCGGCTTCGGACCGACGCAGGCAGGCGTCACCGGCAGCTGCAGCATCACCGTCACCGGCGAGACGAGCCTCGTCGACGTGCCCGCGCTGCCGAACCCGCCGAACATGTGGTGGCTCGGCCATCGCACGCTCGGCACGCTGAGCAGCGCGCCGGTCTCGCTGACCACCGGCACGCTCGACTTCGTCGCCGGCCCCGGCGCGACGAACGCCACGATCAGCGATGCCCAGTTCTGGCCGCGCTTCGTCGGAGACGCTGCGGACGAAACGGACAACGCGGTCGGCGGCGAAGTGACGCTGAACGTGCGCGGCAGCGGCAGCGACGGCAACCTCATCGTGCAGCAGCCGCTGGTCGTGCCGGCGGCGGTCGCGAACCGCGTGCAGGCTATCTCCAGCGACGACCTCACCATCGGCGCGAGCATCACCAACAACGGCTCGTCGAACGTCGACCTCGTCGCCGACGACGCGAATCCGCTGCCGCCGAACTTCAGTCCGACGGCGCTCTTCACCATCAACTCCGGCGCCACGATTTCGGGCAACGTGCGACTCTTCGCCGTCAGTCATGCTCAGTTCTTCCCCGGCACGTACACGCCGCCGGCGACCGCGTTCTCGGTGTGGCACGATCAGTCCGGCGTGCCGGTCGTCGGCATCAACTTCAAGGCCGCTCCCGCGGCGGATGTCTCCGTTACGAAGACCGACTCGCCCGATCCGGTGACGCCGGGCAACAACCTCACCTACTCGATCGGAGTGACGAACAGCGGTCCCGATGCGGCCGCGACGGTGAGCCTCACCGACACGCTGCCCGCCGGCACCACGTTCGTCTCGCTCGCGTCGCCCGGCGGCTGGAGCTGCACGACGCCGGTAGTCGGGAACGGCGGCACCGTCACGTGCACCATCGCTTCGTTCACCGGCGGCGCGTCGTTCACGCTGGTCGTGAATGTCGATCCTGCCGCAACCGCGAGCTCCACGATCAGCAACACCGCAAGCGTGAGCTCTTCGACCGCCGATACGAACAACGGCAACGACAGCGCAACGTCGACCACGACCGTCGGCGCGGCCAGCGCCGATCTTTCGGTGACGAAGACCGACGCGCCCGATCCGGTGACACCGGGCAACGACCTCACGTACACGATCACCGTCGCGAATGCCGGACCGAGCGTCGCCTCGACGGTCGCGCTCACCGACGCGCTGCCGAGCGGCACGACCTTCGTCTCGCTGTCGTCTCCCGCCGGTTGGAGCTGCACGATGCCGTCCGTAGGCAGCAATGGCACCGTGACGTGCAACGCGACATCGTTCACCGCCGGCAACGCGGCGTTCACGCTCGTCGTGAATGTCGATCCCGCGCAGACGGGCACGATCAGCAATACCGCGAGCGTGACCTCGGCCACCGCGGATCCGAACACCGGCAACGAAAGCGCGACATCGTCGACGACCGTCGATGCGCCGAGCGCCGACGTCTCGATCGCGAAAGTCGACACGCCCGATCCCGTCACGCCGGGCAGCAATCTCACCTACACGATCACGGTGACGAACGGCGGCCCGAGCGTCGCCTCGACACTGGCGATGACCGACACGCTGCCGAGCGGCACGACGTTCGTCTCGCTCGCGTCGCCGGCCGGCTGGTCGTGCACGACGCCCGCGGTCGGCGCGAGCGGCACGGTGACGTGCAACGCGACTACGCTCGTCGTCGGCGATGCGGTGTTCACGCTCGTCGTGAACGTCGACGCCGCGCAGACCACGACCATCAGCAACACCGCAAGCGTGACGTCGGCCACCACCGACCCGAATCCCGGCAACGAAAGTGCGACCGCGGCGACCGCGCTCGGCACGGCCACCGCGGATCTCGCCATCACGAAGACCGATGACGTCGATCCAGTGACGCCGGGCACGAACCTGACGTACACGATCACCACGATGAATGCCGGCCCGTCGAACGCGGCAAGCGTGCAGCTCACGGACACCCTGCCGGCCGGCACGACGTTCGTCTCGCTGGCGTCGCCCGGCGGCTGGTCGTGCACCACGCCCGCCGTTGGCGCGAACGGCAGCATCACGTGCAGCATCGGCGTGCTGACGCCTGGCAACGCCGTCTTCACGCTCGTCGTGCACGTCGGCTCGACGGTCGCACCCGCGACGGTGCTCTCCAACACCGCGACGGTGACGTCGTCGACGTCCGACCCGAACACCGGCAACGAGTCGGCCACGCAGACGACGACGGTCGGCGCCGCGAGCGCGGATCTCTCGATCACGAAGAGCGGCTCGCCCGATCCGATCACCCCCGACAACGATCTGACCTACACGATCACGGTCGCGAATGCCGGACCGAGCGTCGCGTCGACGCTCGCCGTCTCCGACACGCTGCCGACCGGCACGACGTTCGTCTCGCTCGCATCGCCGGGCGGCTGGAGCTGCACGACGCCCGCCGTCGGCGCCGCGGGCACCGTGAACTGCACAAACGCCTCCTTCGACCTCGGCAACGCCGTCTTCACGCTCGTCGTGCACGTCGGTGCGTCGGTCTCCAGCGGTACGATCCTCAACAACACCGCCACGGTCACGTCGTCGACCGCCGATCCGAACACCGGCAACGAGACCGCGAAAACAGCGACGACCGTCGGCTCGTCGGTCACCGCGGACCTCGCGGTCAGCAAGACCGCGACACCCGATCCGGTGACGCCGAACGCCGATCTCACGTACACGATTACGGTGACGAACGCCGGTCCGTCGACCGCGACAGGCGTCTCGCTCACCGACGCGTTGCCCGCGAACACCACGTTCGTGTCGTTCAGCAAACCCGCGGCGTGGTCCGCAACGACGCCTGCCGCCGGCGGCACGGGAACCGTGACCGCAACGCTCGCGTCGATGCCGCCCGGCAGCGCCGTCTTCACGCTCGTCGTGCACGTCGGCGCGGCCGTGACGCCTGGTACGACCATCAGTAACACCGCGGTCGTGTCGTCCGCGACGACCGATCCCGCGCCCGGCAACGAGAGCGCGACCGCGACGACGAACGTCGTGGCGCCGACCAGCGTCATCGTCCACGGCACGAAGTCCGCGAGCGGCACCTTCCAGGCCGGCAGCACCGTGACCTACACGATCGTGCTGACGAACAGCGGCGCGAGCGCGCAGACGAACAACTCCGGCAACGAGTTCACCGACGTCCTCCCCGCGGCGCTGACGCTCGTGAACGCGTCCGCTTCATCCGGCACCGCGACCGCCACTGTCGCCACGAACACGGTGACGTGGAACGGCGGAATCGCGGCCGGCGGCAGCGTGACGATCACCATTCACGCGACGATCAATCCCGCTGCGCCTCCGGGAACGCTCATCAGCAATCAGGGTACGTTCATGTACGACAGCGACGCGAACGGCACGAACGACACCAGCGGCGTGACCGATGACGCGAGCGTCGCCGGCGGAACGAATCCAACCGTCTTCGCCGTCGCGGCAGCGGCGTCGGCCGCGGTGATTCCAACCGCGAGCACGTACGGGCTGCTCTTCCTCGCGGCGGCGCTCTTCGGACTCGCACTGCTGCGGCTGCGCTAACCGTCCACGCGAGAGCGGCGACCCTCCGGTCGCCGCTCTCGACTCACGCGGTTCAATGCATCACAGCGTGACGCGATCTTCGCTGCGCGCGACGCGCGGCGTGTAGAGCTCGCGCACCACGCGGCCGACGCTCGTGCGGTCGAGCGCCTCGGCCGTACACGCGTTGAGGCGCTGGAACAGCTCGCCGACGGCGGCGCGCTCGTCGTCGTCCGGGCCGAGATCCGGGACCGCGCGCTGCATGCCTTCCATGTGCGCGACGACTTCTTCGACGAGGATGCGATCGGGATCGCACGCGGGCACGTAGCCGATCCATTCCGTGCCGGTCGGCGTGATCAGCTTCGCTTCCTCGAGCTTGTGGAGCACGCGCACCATCTGCGCGTCGGTCGAGCCGAACTGCTCGGCGAGGCGATACGCGGACGGCGCTTCCTCGCGGCGGTCGAAGCGGCGGCAGATCTCGATGATGCCGCGCAGCGCGAAGTAGAGATCGAAACGCGGCTCGTCCTGCACCTGCTGCTGCGTCGCGCGCAGGACGCCGTAGAGGTTCTGCCAGACGTAACTCACCTGGACGCCGAGGAGGATGACCACCCACATGATCTCGATCGCGATGAGGAAGATCACCGCGAGTCCGATCGTGCCGTAGATGAGATTGAGGCGGCCGCTGACGAGATGGTTCGCGTACACGCCGAAACCCCAGCGCACCAGCGTGAACAGCGTCGTCGTGACCAGCGCGCCGGCCGCCGCGGCCTGGATGCGCACCTTCGTCGACGGCACGAGCCAGAACAGCATCGTGAAGCCGATGAACAACACGACGATCGGCACGATCGTGAAGATGAAGTCGCCCTGCAGCAGCACGCGCAGATAGCGGTTGCGCTCGAGCATGGTCGTGGTCGTGAACGAGAGCCCCATCAGCAGCGGCCCCCAGAAGAACAGCATCGTGAAGGCCATGATCTTCTGGCGGTAGCCGCGCACGCTGCGCACTTTCCAGATCATGTTCACCGCGGCCTCGACGGCGACGAAGAGACGGAAGGCGACGAACATGAACGCGATCGCGCCGAGGGTCGAGGCGGTCTGCGCGTTCTCGGCGAAGCGCGCGAGGTGATACGTGATCTGCGGCGACTGATACGGGATGACCGCGTTGAGGATCGTGTCGATCTGCGTCTGGAAGCCGGGGAAGATGTTCTTGAAGTACTCGTTGAGGATGTGCGTGAACGCGACCAGGAGCGGGATCAGCGAGAGCAGCGTCGTGTACGCGAGCGCGGCGGCGCGCGCGGTGCCCTGCACGCTGTAAAACTCGCGCACGACCTCGCGGACGAAGAGGAAAAACTCCACCACCAGCGCGCGCGTGCGCTTGCGTCCCGAGCCGTGGCGGCGGTAGACCAGCACGGCCGGATCGGTCAGCCAGCCCCAGATCCAGCCATGGGCGCGGCGCAGGCGTTCGATCGACGTCTGCCGCCAGCCGCGTTTCGGTTCCTCGCTCATCGTTCAGGCTCGCGAAGCGTACTCATTACTCATACCGCATGCCTTGCCGCCTCGCCTGACTCTTGCATTATGGCTGAGCGTGCCAAAGGCCATCGAGCCGGAAGTCATCGAGCCGGATGAGAAGCTCCCGCGCGATCTCGTCGCGCTGCGGCGTTTCGCGCGGCTGATGGACGAGGCGGTGGCGATCCCGGGCACGCGCTTCCGCTTCGGTCTCGACGCGGCCCTCGGCCTCATTCCCGGCATCGGCGATCTCGCCGCCGGCATCCTCTCGACGTGGATCGTCGTCGGCGCGCTGCGCCATCGCGTGCCCGCGCGCATCATTCTTCGCATGGTCTTCAATATCGCCTTCGACATCGCCATCGGCGCGGTGCCGGTCGCGGGCGACGTCTTCGACTTTCTCTTCGAAGAGAACATGAAGAACATGCGGCTGCTCGAGCGCTACCGGAACCGCCGCCGCACGCCGCGCACGCCGTTCGAGATCGCGCTCGTGACGGTGCTGATCGTGGCGTTCCTCGCGGCGGTGGTGGTGGTCGCGTTCGGCGCGCTGCTCGCGCTCGTGTTCTGGCTGATCGGCAAGCGGGGACCGCTGCTGTGAGCTTCTTCCGCCGGCGTAAGCGGCCGCGCTATCCGGGACGTTCACCGCTGCCGATGGTGCGGCGGCGCGTGCCGATGCGCTACCACATGCGCCATCAGTTCGGCGTGCGCGACCTCGCGTTCCTGCAGACGATGCACGCGCTCACCGGTGCGGCGCTGTCGGAAGGCAATCGCGTCGACGTGCTCAAAAACGGCGTACAGATTTTCCCGTCGATGCTCGCCGCGATCCGCGCGGCGCAGAAGACGATCAACCTCGAGTTCTACATCTACTGGGACGGCGAAGTCGGGAAGATCTTCGCGCAGGCGCTGGCCGAGCGCGCGCGTGCGGGCGTCCTCGTCAACGTGATCCTCGACGCGGTCGGCTCGGCCACGATGTCGCCGGAGCTCGTCGAGTTCCTGCAGCGCAACGGCGTGCGCGTCGAGTGGTTCCATCCGCTGCGCTGGTACACGCTCTCGCGCGTCAACCACCGCACGCACCGCAAGCTGCTCATCGTCGACGGCACGGTCGGCTTCTCCGGTGGCGTCGGCATCGCCGACAACTGGCTGGGCGACGCCGACTCGCACGAGCACTGGCGCGAGACGATGGTGCGCGTCGAAGGGCCGGTGGTGACGCAGATGCAGTTCGCGTTCATGGACAACTGGGTCAAGAGCCGCGGCGAGTTGCTGACGGGGCTCGACTACTTCCCCCGCATCGAGCCGCGAGGCACGCAGCTGACGCAGGTCGTGAAGTCGTCGCCGAGCGAAGGCTCGTCGGCGGTCAAGCTCCTCTACATCGTGTCGATCGTCAGCGCCACGCGCTCGATCTACATCTCGAACGCCTACTTCGTCCCCGACCGCGACACCATCCGCGCGCTCGAAGGCGCCGTGCGCCGCGGCGTCGACGTGCGCGTCATCGTCCCCGGCGAATCGACCGACGTCCCCGTCGCGCGCCACGCCGGACGCCTCTTTTACGCGCAACTCCTTCTGCGCGGCATCCGCATCTTCGAGTACCAGCCGACGATGATGCACGCGAAGACGATGGTGGTCGACGGCGTCTGGACCACCATCGGCAGCTCGAACTTCGACGACCGTTCGTTCCGCCTCAACGACGAGGTAAACGTCAACGTGCACGACGAAGGCGTGGCCGCGCAGATGGAGCAGATGTTCTTCGAAGACCTCGCCCGCAGCGAGGAGATCACGCCCCCGCGGTGGATCCGCCGCCCGTGGCTGGACCGCGTGAAGGAGCGGATGGCGGGGTGGCTGAAGCCGCAGTTGTAATTACCATTTTTACAGATTGACTTACTTGATTCTGTACGCGGTAATTCACCGCATGCGAATCATTCTTTCATTCCTTCTCGCCAGCACGCTCTCCGCCTTCGCGCAGAACATCCCGCTCCAGAACTGGCCGGTGGCGGCCACGCGCACGAATGCGCTTGCGTTCGTGGCGGTGACGCCGTGCCGGCTCGTGGACACGCGCAATCCGAGCGGCCCGTTCGGCGGCCCTTCATACGCCGCGCTGGAGACGCGCACCTACGACGTAGCCGCGGGGCCGTGCACCGGACTCCCGCTCACGGCGCAGTCGTACTCGCTCAACTTCACCATCGTGAACTACAACGTCGCCAGCGGCAGCTACATCACCGCGTGGGCGGCGGGAACGACGCGGCCGAACGTGTCGTCCGTGAACTTCGGCACCGGCGTCCCGGTCGCCAACGCCTCCATCGTCGCGACCGGTGCGAGCGGACAGATCTCCGTCTTCGCCGGCGGCGCGACGGACATCATCATCGATCTCAACGGCTACTTCATCGGCGGCGCGGGCACGCTGCCGGCGGGCAAGAGCTTCCGCATGACCGGCAGCATGGACGACAGCGGCGTGATCTACGGCATCAACGGCTCGAGCGTGAGCGGCATCTACACGACCGGCGTGCTCGGCACGCTGACCACGCTGAATCTCACCGACGGTTCCGGCGTGATGGGCTACACGACGGCGGGCGCGACGTGGGGAGTCAAGGGATTCAACTCCGGCACCACCGGGTTCGGCGGCGGCGTCCTCGGGATTTCCGGCGCGCGCTCCGGCACGGCGATCGGCAATCTGGCAGGTGTTCGCGGCGAATCCCAGCTCGGCTTCGGAGTCCTCGGCAACACAAACAATGCCGCCGGCGTGGGCGGCACGTACAACGATGCAAACGGCAACATCCTCCGCAGCGGCTACCTCGCGAACAACACGTACGCGGTCTACGCGGCGGGCGACCTCGCGGCGTCGGGCACCAAGTTCTTCGTCGATCCGCATCCGTCGGATGCGACGAAAGTCATTCGCTTTGCAGCGCTCGAGGGTCCCGAGGCCGGCACGTATTTTCGTGGACGCGGACGCTTCGTACACGGTCGCGCGGTCATCGACGTGCCGGAGGCGTTCCGCATGACCACCGAAGAAGAGGGGATGACCGTGCACCTCACGCCGATCGGCGGGCTGGCGATGGTCGCGGTGACGCAGCAGTCGCTCGATCACATCGAAGCCGAAGCCTCGAAGGACGTCGAGTTCTCCTATGTCGTGTACGGCGTGCGCCGCGGCTACAAAGACTTTCAGCCGATCCGCGACGGCGTCGAGTTCATCCCCGACAGCCCGACCGCGAAGCTGCCCGCGTACCTCAACGAAGAACAGAAGAAGCGGCTCATCGACAACGGTACGTACAACAGCGACGGCACGGTGAACCTCGGCACGGCCGTGAAGCTCGGCTGGGACAAGGCGTGGCGGGAGCAGCGCTGAGCGCTACTCCCAATCCGTGTGCACGAACGGCGCGTCCGCCCCTTTGTCATTCCGCTGGTACGTGTGCGCGCCGAAGAGGTCGCGCTGCGCCTGCGTCAGGTTCTGCGGCAGCTCCGCGGTGCGGTAGCTGTCAAAGTACGCGAGCGAGGCGCTGAACGCGGGCACCGGGATGCCGTGCGTCTGCGCGAAGGCGGACGCGCGGCGCCATGCGTCCTGCGAACGCGCGATGTCGGCGCGGAACTGCTCGTCGAGCAGCAGGTTCGCGAGCCGCGGGTCGCGCTCGTACGCCTGCATGATCGAGTCGAGGAACTTCGCGCGGATGATGCAGCCGGCCTTCCAGATGCGCGCGATCTCGCGCATGTCGATGGTCCACTTCCATTCGCGGCTGCCGGCCTGAATGAGCGCCATGCCCTGGGCGTACGAACAGATCTTCGCGGCGTACAACGCGTCGTGCACGTCGCGGATGAACTGCTCGCGGCTCTCGACCGCGCGCGGCGACGGCGCGTCGAAGAGCTTCGAGGCGGCGACGCGCTCGTCTTTCATCGACGACAGCACGCGCGCGTCGATGGCAGCGGCGATCGTCGGAATCGGCACCGCGAGATCGAGCGCGACCTGCGCCGTCCACTTGCCGGTGCCTTTCTGTCCCGCCTTGTCGAGCACCTTCTCGACCAGCGGCGCGCCCGTCTCCGGATCGCGCACGCGGAAGATCTTCGCCGTGATCTCGATGAGGAACGACTGCAGCGGACCGCGGTTCCATTCGTCGAAAATGCGCGCGAGCTCCTCCGCATCGCACCCCAACCCACGCCGCAGCAGGTCGTACGCCTCGGCGATGAGCTGCATGTCGCCGTACTCGATGCCGTTGTGCACCATCTTCACGAAGTGACCCGCGCCGTCGGTGCCGCAGTACGTGACGCACGGCCCGGAGTCGCTGCGCGCGGCGATGGCTTCGAACACCTCGCGGATCGACTCCCACGACTCGCGCGTGCCGCCGGGCATGAGCGACGGACCGAAGCGCGCGCCGTCTTCGCCGCCGGAGACGCCGGAGCCGACGAAGTGGAGGTCGTGTTCGAGCAGCCGCTGCGAGCGCGCCTGCGTGTCCTTGAACCACGAGTTGCCGCCGTCGATGACGACGTCGCCCGGCTCGAGCAGCGGCATCAGCTTGTCGAGCATCTCGTCGACCGGCGCGCCCGCCTTGATCATCATCATGATCCGGCGCGGACGTGCGAGCGCGGCGACGAACTCCTCGAGCGTCTTCGTGCCGGTGAACTTCTTCCCCGCGTTGTCGCGGATGAACTTGTCGGTGCGATCCGGCTCGCGGTTCCAGACGGCGACCGAGAAGCCGTGCTCCTCGATGTTCAGCGCGAGGTTCGACCCCATCACCGCGAGGCCGATCATTCCGAACTGCGCCGTCATGCCTTCACCCGTGCGCCGTTCGCGTTGCGCGCCAGCGCCTGCGTCACCGACTTCTCGAGCCACGCGAGATTCGCGTCGATGTCGTTGCCGAGGTCGAGACGCAGCAGGCGGCGGTGACGCGTGGCGAGCGACTGCGCGTCGCCGAGGGCCTGCGCGCCGACGAGCTGGCTGAATGTGAGGTTCTCACCGGGAATGTCGATGTCGCGCGCACTCGCGACGAGTTGCAGAAACACGCCGGTCTCCGGCCCGCCCTTGTGCAGCTGTCCGGTCGAATGGAGGAAGCGCGGGCCGTAGCCCGTCGTCGTCGCGACGTGCAGCTCGCGCGCGATGGCCTCGCGGATGCGCGCGATGGCGGCGTCGCGTTCCGGCGTTTCCGCGAAGTATTCGGTGATGGCGAAGTAGTCGCCGGGCTTCACCTGCGCGAGCAACGCCGCGAGTGCGTCATCGTCGCCGGCGCGGCGCACTTCGACCGGCTGCGAGCTCTGAGCGCCGCCGGCGATCTCGCCGAGGATGCGTTTCGTGTTGTCTTTCGACTCCTGCACGTTCGGCTGATCGAACGTGTCGACGCCGAGGATCGTGCCGGCAACCGCGGTCGCGAACTCCCAGACGAAAAACGTCTCGCCGAGGTCGAGCGCGTCTTCGAGCACGAGATCGACGACCGGATGTCCCGCGGCGGCGAGCTCGCGCAGACGCGCGGTCTCGTCGCTGCCGCGCATGCGCACGCAGACGAACAGGCGATCGTTGCCGTACGCGTTCGCGGGGAGATCCGGCTCGCCGGCGATCGGCACGATGCCTTTGCCTTCCTTCCCGGTGCTCTCCGCGATCAGCTGCTCGACCCAGAGGCCGAGCGTGTCGAGCGGGCGCGGCGTGATCAGCGTCAGCTTGTTGCGCCCCTGCTGCGCCATCGCGCCGAGGACCACGCCGAGGAGCGCCGCGGGATTCTTGCGGATCTGCGGCAGCGACGACACGTGCGCGGCGTGTTGCGCGCGGTCGAGCAGCGTGTCGACGTCGACGCCGGCCAGCGCCATCGGCACGAGGCCGAAGAACGACAGCGCGGAGTAGCGGCCGCCGATGTCGGGCAGGTTGAGGAACGTCGAGCGGAAGCGATCGCGCTTCGCCTCTTCGATGAGCTGCGAGCCGGGATCGGTGATGGCGATGAAGTGCATGCCCGCGCGCTCGCCGGCCACGCTCTTCATCCGCTCGTAGAAGTAGCGGTGGAACATGCGCGGCTCGGTCGTGGAGCCCGACTTCGACGCGACGATGAACAGCGTCTTCGCGAGATCGATGTGCGCCTCGAGCTGCGCGATGGCGTCGGGCGCCGTCGAGTCGAGCACGAGCAGCTCCGGATATCCCTCGCGTTTCGGGAAGACGCGCCGCGTCACCTCGGACACGAGACTCGAGCCGCCCATGCCGAGGACGACGACGTACTCCATGCCGCGGCGGTATTCGTCGGTGAGCTCGACGAGTCCTTTCGCGTTGCGCTTCATCTGGTTCATCACGACGAGCCAGCCGAGCGCGTTCTCGATGATCTTCTTGTGCTCGTCGTCGGACTTCCACAGCGTCGCGTCTTTGGCCCAGATGCGCGAGACGACTTTGTCTTTCTCCGCGCGCGCGATGAACTCGTCGAGCGACGGCACGTTGTGCAACGTGAGCCGCTCGGGCAGTCCGCGCACGACGGCGTCGCGCCGCGCCTCGATGGTGTCCGTCAGCTGCGCGAATGATTCGTCGAACGCTTTCACGCCGTCGTCGGTGAGCTTGTCGGTGATCGCTTTGAGGCTGAAGCCTTTCGCCTCGAACGTGGCCAGCACGCGCTTCGCGTCGTCGAGATCCGCTTCGAGCGTCGGCTGCACGCGGCCGTGATCGCGGAATGCGTTGAACGTCGCCGGCGGAATCGTGTTCACGGTGTCGGCGCCGATCAGCGACTCGATGTAGAGCACGTCGCTGTACTTCGGATCCTTCGTGCCGGTCGACGCCCACAGCGGCCGCTGCACACGCGCGCCGAGCGCGCGGAGCTTCTCGAAGCGCGAGCTGCTGAATTGCTCTTTGAACAGCTGATACGCGACCTTCGCGTTCGCGATGGCGACCTTCCCTTTCAGCTCCGCGAGCGACGGATCGTCTTTCATCTTCGCGTCGAGTTGCTTGTCCGCCTGCGCGTCGATGCGGCTGACGAAGAAGCTCGCGACGGACGCGATGTTGCCGATCGGCAGGCTCTGCGAGGCGCGCCGTTCGAGACCGCGCAGATACGCTTCGATCACCTGCGCGTAGACGTCGATGGAGAAGATCAGCGTAACGTTGACGTTGATCCCGGTGGCGATGGCCTGCTCGATCGCGGGGATGCCTTCCGGCGTCGCCGGAATCTTGATCATGGCGTTGTCGCGCCCGAGTTTCACGAACAGCCGCTTCGCCTCGGCGACCGTCTTCGCCGTATCGCGCGCGAACAGCGGCGAGACTTCGAGACTCACGTAGCCGTCGTCGCCGTTGGTCTTGCGGTAGACGGGGAGAAAGACGTCGGCGGCGTTGCCAATGTCTTCGATCACGATCTCGTCGTAGATGTCGTCGCGCGACATGCCCTGCGAGGCGAGCATGCGCAACTGGCCGTCGTAGTCTTCGCTGCCGCTGATCGCTTTCTCGAAAATGGTGGGATTCGACGTGAGACCGCGCAAGTCGTCTTCGTCGATCATCCGCTGCAGCTCGCCGCTCGAGACGAGCTTGCGCTCCATCTGGTCGTACCAGACGCTCTGTCCGAGCTTGGGGAGCTCCGCAAGGGGGTTGGTCATCTGATGCCTCCGCTTCAAGGCGAAAGCATATTCGAGTCCTACCCACCCGGCCCGGCCGGGTGCGCTGGTTGCCCAAGGCTTCTTCAGGTTGGCTCGTCGACGCCCGCTTTGCGTACGGCAGTGAGCGCGATTCGTGTGACAAATACCGTGGCGATGACGGCGAGGATGCCGCCTGCAATCTGAATCGCGAGCCGCGTCGTCGTCAGCTCCGCGGTCGCGGCCCGCGCGGCGGTGTCGCTGATCCAGACGAAGGCGAGCGTCACCGGAATGATCCCGAAGAACGTCGCCACGACATACGACAGCAGCCGCACGCCGGTCAGTCCGAACGCGAAGTTGATATAGGCATACGGGAACACCGGCGCGAGGCGGATGAGGAACACGATGCGCGCGCCTTCGCGCGTGATGGCGCGGTCGAGCGCGCGGAACTTCGCGTTGTTCGCCGTCAGTGCCTCGATCTTTTTGCGCATCAGCGTACGGCCGAGGAGGAACGAGACCGTCGCGCCGATCGTCGCGCCGACGATCACGACGATCGAGCCTTTGACGAAGCCGAAGATCGCGCCCGCGCCGAACGTGAGCGGCGACGCCGGCAGAAAGCAGACGCACGCGACGACGTACGCGAGCGTGTACACGACGTAGCCCGCCGGTCCGATGCTCCGCACCCACGCCTGAAACCGCACCAGCCACGGCCCAATCGGCAGCAGGCGCAGCGCGACGAGCAGCGCCGCGATGGCGACGACGCCGAGCACGGCCTTCACGACCGGGAACCGCTTCCGGGCGTCGCTCACCTCGGCCGCGATTCTACTTGAACGGGATGAACACCTTCCGCAGCGACTTGAGCACGAACACGACCGCGCTGACGCCGCCGACGATCGCGCCGAAGAGCAAGCCCGCGACGCCACCGAGCACCATCTTCAACGCGCCGCCGCCGCCGGATTTCTTCGCGTTCGTCGGGGACTTTGCGTACGCGGGCCGCGGCGCGCCGAGCGGCAGCGGCTTGCCTTCCGGCGTCGTCTCCGCTTTCTTGCGGTCTTCGGGCTTGTCCGCCTGCGCGCGCGCCTTGCGTTTCGAGTCGTCGCCTTTGAGGCTGCCGAACGTGCGCGCGTACACCTGCGTGAACTCCGCGCCGAAGAAGAGGATCTGCGCCGACCAGTACACCCACACGAGCAGGATGACCAGCGAGCCGGCCGCGCCGTACGCGGAGCCGACCGCCGCTTTGCCGAGATAGAGGCCGAGCCCGAACTTGCCGAGGACGAAGAGGATCGCGGTGAAGACGGCGCCGAACCAGACGTCGTGCCACGCGATGCGCAGGTCGGGCAGCACGCGGAAGATCGCGGCGAAGAGCACGACCGCGATGCCGAACGACAGCACGAGCTGAATCGCCTGCAGCACGGCCTCGCCGCCGGGCAGGCGTCCTTCCATGAACTTCCCCATCGCCGCGATGATCGTGTCGAGGAGCAGCGTGACGAGGAGCAGGAAGCCGATGCCGAGCACCATGGCCATCGAGAGGAAGCGCTCCTTGATGAAGCCCATGATGCCGCCGGCTTTCTTCGGCTCGACGTTCCAGATCGTGTTGAGCGCGTCTTTGAGCTGGCCGAAGACGCCGGAGGCGCCGAGGATGAGCGTCACGAAGCCGACGATGGTGGCGAGCGTGCCGGACTTCGGCTTCGAGGCCGCCTGGATCATGTCCTCGAGCGACTTCGCCATCTGCGGCCCGAAGAAGCGGCCGAGCTCGCCCGAGATCTGGCCGTGCGCCGCTTCCTGTCCGAGGAAGAGTCCTGCCATCGCGACGGCAATGAGCAGAAGCGGACCGATGGAAAAAATCGTGTAGTACGCGAGCGCCGCGCCGAGCCGGGGAGCCTTGTCCTGGCTGAACTCCGTGAACGTCTGTTTGAAGACGTCGATGTACTTTTTCATGCTGCCCCCGCGCGTCACGGGAGCAAGTGGTGAGCCACTGGCGCCGCTACCGCGTTTTCATCCACGCGACGCAGCGCTCGAGCGACGCGTGCATCGCATCGGCGCCGAGATGAATCGGATGTCCGTGTCCGGGGAGGACCCATTCGAAGGAGTAGTCGAGCAGCCGTTCCATGGAGCGGATCTGTTCGGACCACGAGTACCAGCACGCGCTGCGGAAGGCGTAGAGATGTCCGCGGCTCTCGCTCCAGGCGAGGTGATCGCCGGTGAAGAGGAACTTGTTGCGATAGAGGTAGACCGCGTGGCCGCGCGTATGCCCCGGCGTCGGAATCATGACGAGGTCGTCGTCGAGGTCGACGGGATCGTTGCCGCGCGGCTGCAGTTCGACGGCGGCGGTGCGGGCGCGCACGTCGTCGCGATGCAGCACGCGCGCGCAGCCGAAGCGCTCGTGGAACTTGTCATGATCGGCGACGTCGTCCTGGTGCGTGAGGAGCATGCGCGCGACGCCGCCCATCGCGGCGATGTTCTTCACGAGCGGTCCGGAGAAGCGCGGCGAGTCGACGAGGACGTTGCCGCCGTCGCGGCGGAGGAAGTAGCTGATCGCGCCGAACGAGCTCTCGCTCGTGAAGCCGCAAACGTGCACGTCGTCTTCGATGCGCTCGGGATACGCCGCGAGCGCCGCGGTCATGTCATGTTTCGCGAGCGAGCCGATGGACGCGGTGGGACACGAGAGCAGCGCCTTCTGCGCCGCGAGCTCTTCGTCGCGCGTGTCAGGCTGGTGAAAGACGGCCGACTGTCCGCCCGCGTCGTGAAAGACGGCCGGCGCGATGAGGCGGCACGCGTCGCAGTCGATGCAGCTCGAGTCGACGTAGAAGTCGCCCGGAACGTTGCTGTCGAGACGGAGCGCCGGCGTCGCCATACCAGCATGAACGATGTACGCGCGCCGTTCGTTCCGTGCAGCCGCACGTGCGGATCGGCTAGGCCCTCAGCGCAGGCGGCCGCGCCGGCCCGCCGGAGGCGCTCCCGGTTACGTCTCCCGCACGAACACCCACGCCGTCGACGTCTGCCTCGACCAGAACAGCGTCACGGTCACATCGCGCGGCGCCATCTTGAAGTCGAAGCGATAGGGAAAGATCGCGTGCAGCTCGCCTTTGCTCACGCCTTCGCGGAAGCGGCCGGCGAACGACTGCACGTTGGTGCATGGCGCGACCTCGGTAAAGAAATTGCGGCCGATGACGCGCTTCGGATCGCGTCCGGTGAGCTTCGATTCCGCGGCGTTGTAGCTGAGAACGGTGCCGGTGGCGTCGAGGCGGATGGCGCCGAACGGCAGCGCGTCGAGCTCCGTTTCCGACATGAGGCCGATCGCTTCGAGTTGCTGGAGTGTCTGTTCCATGGTCGCGCGATGATGCGCGAGACCAGCGGCGCCGAACAGTCGGTTTTGCCTTTACGTCGCGCCGGCAAACTCATGCAGCCGCACCTTCTTCGCCGTCTGCTCCGACGACATCCAACGGATCGTGCCGAAGATCGGCCGCTCCGGCGCCCACGGGCGATCGTGCTTGCCGAAGCACCAGAGGATGCCGGCGTGCGTGTTCGGATCGCGGCCGTCGAGCGCGTGCAGATCGTGGAAGCGGAGCATCGTCGCGTGGGCGTCTTCGGGCGTCTCGCTCCACTCGATGATCTTCTTGCCCCACAGCATGCGCAGGTAACCGTGGATCGTGCCGGTGTCGAGGAGCTGGCGTTGGGCGAGGTTCCACACCTCGTCGTGCGTCGCGGCGCGCGCGAGCTCGTCGTACGAGTAGCACGGCTTGCGGCGATCGCGGCGGTGCTTGTCGAGCGTCTGCTTCGCCCATGCGGGGAGCGCGTCGAGCGAGGCGTAGCGCGGATTGAAGAAGCAGAGATTGAACGAGAGCTCGCGGCGGATGATCGCTTCCTCGAGAAACGCGTCGACGTCCTCGTCGCGTGCATCGCTGGCGAGGATCGCGGCGACGATCTCGTGGATGCCGCGATGGCCGAAGTGCAGCGCGGGCGAGAGGTTGCTCACGTGGCGCGGCGACTTGTTGCGGAGCTCCGCGTAGCCGTCGAGGAAGTCGAGCGATAGGTCCGCCGGCTCGGCGCGCCGCCAGAAGCGCTCGAAGAGGCGGAACGCGCGATCGCGAAAGAACTTCGCCGAGTACTGCTCCTTTTCCAGCGCGCGCATCGGCAGGATGCCGTTGCCGTCGACGAGATGCGTCGCGTGCGGCGGCGCGGGGAGCGTCGGGAACTCGTCGGTGACGACATAGCGCGCGTTGCGGACGAGCGGCTCGCGTTCGGGCTCGAAGCGATAGTCGACGTCAGCGCTTCCGCGCGCCGCATGTTGCGGAGATACGCCTCGATGCGCGGCGAGAGATGCGGCTCGTCGAGCCACTCCGCGACGACGACCGGCAGTCCGAACGACTGCGCGAACTCCAGCGCGAGATTGCTCCGCAGCCGCCGCGCCGCCCGCGCGTGATAGAGCACGTAGCGTCCGTTCGGATTGCCGTCGCGCAGCTGCGTCACGCGCAGCGCGAAGGGATCGGGGGCGTCGGGAAGGGAGCGGAGGAAGGAGAAGGAGCGGACGGGCACGAACGAGGGATTCTAGCGGCGCGGCGGCGGCTCAAAGCGTACGTGTCTGCCCACCATCCACATCCACCACCGCCCCCTGGCAATACGCCGCGCGCGGCGACGCCAGGAACGCGACCACGCGCGCAATCTCCTCCGGCTTTCCGAAGCGCGCCACGCCGAGGGCCTGCGCCATGCGGCGCGCGGCCTCTTCTTCGTCGAGCTGCTGCTCGGCGGCCAGCTTGCGGATGCGCGTCTGCAGGCGCTCGGTCGCGGTCGAGCCGGGGTTGACGGCATTCACACGCACGCCTTCCTTCACGCCGCGGTCGGCGAGCACCTTCGTCAGATTCATCAGCGCCGCGTTCACCGCGCCGCCGATGGCGAACTCCGCGCTGCCCGTCCGCCCGCCCATCCCGGCGATGTTCACGATCGCGCCGCCGCTGGCGCGCAGATGCGGCCACGCCGCGCGGCACGCGCGCATCGCGCCGTAGAACTTCAGCGCGAAGCCGTCCTGCCACAGCTCGTCCGTGAGCTCGAGAAAATCGCCGCGCTGCGTCGCGCCGGCGTTGTTGACGAGCAGATCGAGCGCGCCGAAGCGCTCGACCGCGCGCTCGACGACGTCGTCCGGCGCCTGCGGCGCGCGCAGGTCGGCCGCGATCGCGTGCGCTTCCGTCGCGAGCGACTGCGCGACGCGCGCGAGCGCGTCCGCCGAGCGCGCCACCACGACGACGCGCATCCCCTCGCTGCTGAGCACTTCCGCGATGGCCTTGCCGATGCCGCGGCTCGCGCCGGTGACGAGAGCGACTCTCCCTGCGAGCCCGAGATCCATGCAGCGGATTATTTTCCGGCCTCGCGCGTTTGGAAAGGCGCTTATGTTCGACAACCTGCAGGACAAGATGGACCGGGTCTTCAAGACCCTGCGCGGCGAGGCGACGCTCAACGAGTGGCACATCGACAACGCGCTGAAGGAAATCCGCGTCGCGCTGCTCGAAGCCGACGTCCACTTCAAGACCGTCAAGGAGTTCACCAACCGCGTCCGCGAGAAAGCGAACGGCGAGGACGTCCTCACCGCCTTCTCGCCCGCGCAGCAGGTGACCAAGATCGTCCGCGACGAGCTCCAGCAGCTCCTCGGCGGCAACGAAGTCGGCCTCGCGCTCGTCGGCAGTCCCGCCGTCGTGATGATGGTCGGCCTGCAGGGCTCGGGCAAGACGACGACCTCCGGCAAGCTCGCGCTGCAGCTCAAGAGCCGCGGCCGCCGTCCGCTGCTCGTCCCGTGCGACGTCTACCGTCCCGCCGCCATCGATCAGCTGCGCATCGTCGCCAACAACGTGAAGGTGCCGTTCTTCGAGATCGGCGACAACCGCGATCCGATCGACATCGCCCGCAAGGCGCTGGCCGAGGCGAAGACGCTGCTCTACGACACCGTCATCCTCGACACCGCCGGCCGCCTGCACATCGACGACGAGCTGATGCAGGAGCTCAAGACCATCCGCGACGACGCGCGGCCGTCCGAGATCCTCTTCGTCGCCGACGCGATGACCGGCCAGGACGCCGTGAAGTCCGCGAAAGAATTCGACGACCGCCTCGGCGTCACCGGCATCGTGCTCACGAAGCTCGACGGCGACGCGCGCGGCGGCGCGGCGCTCTCGATCAAGTCGGTCGTCAACCGCCCGATCAAGTTCGTCGGCGTCGGCGAGAAATACGCGGACCTCGACGTCTTCTATCCCGACCGCATGGCCCAGCGCATCCTGGGCATGGGCGACGTGCTCTCGCTCATCGAGAAGGTCGAAGCGGAAGTCGACAAGAAGGAAGCGGCGCGGCTCGCCGAGCGCGTCGCGAAAGACAAGTTCACGCTCGAAGACCTGCGCTCGCAGTTGCAGCAGGTCAAGAAAATGGGACCGCTCTCGCAGCTCGTCTCGATGATCCCCGGCGCCGGCAAGATCAACGAGGAAGACATCGACGAGAAGGCCATTCACCGCATGCAGGCCATCCTCGACTCGATGACGCGCAAGGAGCGCGAGTTCCCGCAGCTCATCAACGGCTCGCGCAAGAAGCGCATCGCCAAGGGCTCGGGCACGAGCGTGCAGGAGATCAACCGGCTTCTGAAGCAATACCTGCAGATGAAGAAGATGATGCGCACGTTCTCCAAGGGCTTCGGCGCGCGGAAGTTCGGTAAGATGATGAAGGGGCTGCCGCCGGAGTTCATGCAGTAGCCGCCGCGGAATTCCTGTCACGGGCCTGCTGTTCGGCCCCTCCGCAGCAACCAACTACCAGGAGTTACTGAAAGATGCTGAAGATTCGTTTGCGCCGCGGCGGCGCCACCCACGCGCCGTTCTACCGCGTGGTGGTGTCCGACTCGCTCAAGACCCCGGCTGCCGCCACGCTCGAGCAGATCGGCCACTACGACCCGAAGACGAACCCCGCGGACGTGAAGATCGACCGCGCGCGCGTCGACTACTGGGTCTCGAAGGGCGCGCAGCTCTCGCCGACCGTCAAGTCGCTGCTCAAGAAGCTGAAGTAAGCGGCCCAACCCAATCATGGACGAGCTGGTCGAGTTCGTTGCCAAGTCCCTCGTCGATCATCCCGACGAGGTGCACGTGCGCACGCGCGAGCGCGATCAGCAGACCGTCCTCGAGCTCGAGGTCGCGCCCGACGATCTCGGCAAAGTGATCGGCCGCCAGGGCCGCACCGCGCGCGCGATTCGCACGCTGCTCGCCGCCGCCGGACAGAAGTCGCGGCGGCGCTACACCCTGGATATTCTGGACTGAAGAGCTGAATGAAGAACGCAGAACGCAGAATGAAGAATTGAGAAAAGGCGCACCGTTCTCTTTCTGAATTCTTCATTCTGCGTTCTGCATTCTTCATTCAGCTTTTGACCGCCTCCATGTCCGACCGCATCGCCATCGGCGTGATCCGCAAAGCGCACGGCGTGCGCGGCGAAGCGAGCATCGAGCCGTGGACCGACGCGCCCGACCGCTTCGACGAGCTCGTCTCCGTCACGCTCGTCTCGCCCGATGAACGCGAGACGCGCGAGGTCGCGATCGAGAGCGTCCGCGCGCATGGCGAGCGCGCGCTCGTCAAGTTCGCCGGCATCGACTCGCCGGAAGCCGTGCAGCTCCTGCACAACTGGACGCTCGAGATTCCGGAAGCGGACGCGCGCACGCTCGACGCGGACGAGTACTTTCTCCACGACCTCGTCGGCCTCACGCTCGTCGACGCCGCGGGCAAGACGCGCGGCGTCGTCGTCGATCTCTACGAAGGCGGCGGCGGACTGCTGCTGAACGTCGAGCGCGCCGACGGCAAGACCTTCGAGCTGCCCTTCGCCGCCGAGCTCTGCACCGAGATCGATCTCGCGGCGAAGAAGATGGTCGTGCAGTTGCCGGAAGGGCTGGATGACCTCGATGCCGTTGCGGATTGACTTCGTCACCATCTTCCCGCGGATGTTCGATCCGCTCCTCGGCGAAGGCGTCATCGCGCGCGGCATGAAGCAGGGCCTGCTCGACATTCGCGTCCACGATCTGCGCGACTACACGACCGATCGCCACCGCTCGACGGACGACGAAGCGTACGGCGGCGGCCCGGGCATGGTCATGCTCGCCGAGCCGGTGCTGCGCTGCGTCGAGGCGATTGCTCCTGCGGCGGCGCATGGCGACGCCGGTCAAACGACGCCACATGTCGTCATGACCTCACCGCAGGGACGCCGCTTCGATCAGAGCGTCGCGCGCGAGCTGCGCGACCGCGAGCACGTCGTCTTCCTCTGCGGCCGCTACGAAGGCTTCGATCATCGCGTGCACGAGGCGCTGCAGCCGGACGAGATCTCCGTCGGCGACTTCGTCGTCTCCGGCGGCGAGCTGCCGGCGATGCTCATGGCCGATGCGATGGGGCGGCTCGTCGAAGGCGTCGTCGGCAACGCCGGCTCGGTCGAAGAGGATTCGTTCTTTCGCGGCCTCCTCGACTATCCGCATTACACGCGGCCGGAAGAGGTGCGCGGGATGCGCATTCCGGACATCCTCCTCTCCGGCCATCACGAGAAGATCCGCAAGTGGCGGCGGGAGCAGGCGTTGCGGGCCACGCTCGAGAAGCGGCCCGATCTGGTCGACGCCGCGGAACTCGATGACGAGGCGCGGGAAATTCTCCGCCGCCTCGGCAAGTTCTAGCCGCCGCCAACTGGAAGAACGCGCGGCGCAACGGTATACTTGCGCGCTTTTTCAAACTTACTGGAGTCTTTAGTCATGCCAGAGATCATGAAACTCGTCGAGTCGGCGGAGATCAAGCGCACGGACATTCCGGCGTTCGACCCGGGCGACACGATCAAGGTCCACGTCAAAGTCAAAGAAGGCGACAAAGAGCGCATTCAGATCTTCCAGGGTGTCGTCATCTCCCGCAAGGGCGGCGGCACGCGCCAGATGTTCACGGTGCGGAAGATCTCCGGCGGCATCGGAGTCGAGCGCATGTTCCCGCTGTATTCGCCGACGATCGATCGCATCGAGGTGGAACGCCATGGCCGGGTCCGTCGTGCGAAGCTCTACTACCTCCGTGACCTCCGCGGCAAAGCCGCGCGCATCGAAGAGCGGCGCGCGAAGTCGTAAGCGCCCGCCCGCCGAGCGACTTCACGAATCCCTGTTCGCGGAGCTCGCGCGCGTCGCTGAACTCTCAGCGGTCGAGCGCCGGCTCCGCGATTTTGGTTTTCGCTGCATCGCCGGAACCGACGAAGTCGGACGCGGCTGCCTGGCCGGTCCGGTCGTGGCCGCGTGCGTCATCCTCGAGGACGATCCGACGCTCTTCGGCGTCAACGACTCGAAGCTCGTCGATCACGACGACCGGCTCTCGGTCTGCCGGCTGATCCTCCGCCGCGCGCGCGCCGTCTCCATCGGCATCGTCGAGGCCTCGACCATCGACCGCATCAACATCCTCCGCGCCAGCAAGCACGCGATGCTGCAGTGCGTCGACGATCTCTCGATCCGTCCCGACGTGCTCCTCCTCGACGCCGTCACGCTCGAGACGCTGGAGATGCCGCAGATCCCGCTCATCGCCGGCGACCGCCGCTGCATCTCCATCGCCGCCGCGTCGATCGTGGCGAAGGTCTACCGCGACTCGCTGATGGACGCGTACCACGAGTGCTACCCCGTCTACGGCTTCGGCCACCACCGCGGCTACGCGACGGAAGAGCATCAGGCGGCGCTGCGCGTGTACGGCCCGAGCCCGATCCACCGGCATTCGTTCGTCGGTGTGGACGAGCCGCGCAAGCTGTTCTGACGCGTCACCCGCAAACCCGCACGATCGTGTCGCGCAGCCACAGCAGCGGCGCGTCGAACTGCGCGCGCTCGTGCCACAGCAGCATGCACGGCGTGTTCGGCAACACGATCGGCGGCGTGTAGATCGCCAGCCGGTGCCGCGCGGCTTCCGCGCGCGCGAAACGTTCGGCGATGACGCTGAGAAATCCCGTCGCCGCCACCGCGCGCGGCACGGCGGCCATGTGCGCGACCGTCGCGCCGGTGCGGCGCTGCAGGCCGCGCGCGTGCAGCACCTTGTCCGTCATCCCCGCGCCTTCCGACGTCGCCGCGTAGAACATGCGCACGTGCGGCGTCGCGAGGAACGTCCGCAGATCGAGCCTGCCGCGCGGCATCCGCTGCGCCTTCCGCGCGACGCAGACCCAGCGCTCGTCGAACAGTTTGTGCATCACGAGATCGCGCGGACTCACCGGACCATAGAAACCGATCGCCAGATCGGCGGCGCCGGAGCGCAGCAGCGCGGTCGGCGGTTCGAAGAGCGCGTCCGCGGCGATCGAGCGCACCGTGACGCGCGGCGCGATGCGCGCGAGCTCCCCGAGCAATCGCGGCAGCAGCACCAGCTCGACGTAGTCCGTCCCCACGATGCGGAACTCGCGCGCCGACTCCTCGGGGCGGAACGGCTGCGCTTCGAGCGCGACGCGCAGCCGCGCCAGCGCATCGCCGATCGGTCCCGCCAGCTCGCGCGCGCGACGCGTCGGCTGCATGCGACCGTTCACGCGCTCGAACAGCGGATCGCCGACGATCCGCCGCAGCCGCGCCAATGCGCTGCTCATCGCCGGCTGCGTGAGCCCGATCCGCGCCGCCGCGCGCGTGACGTGCTCCTCGGCCACCATGGCCTCGAACACCATCAGCAGGTTCAGATCGATCGCTTCGAGCTTCATTGATCCCGTGAATGATCAGTATAGGTTTAATGAATTGGAGGTATATCTCCGTCGCCGCTATTCTGCCGTCATGAGACGCCGCGTGCTGCTCTCGCTCCTCTTCGTCGCCGCCGTTCTCCCGCTCCGCGCCGAACTGCCGCCGCTGATTCCGCGCAAGGCGCTCTTCGCGCCGCCGGTGAAGGCCTGGCCGCAGCTTTCGCCCGACGGCAAGCGCCTCGCGTACGTCGCGCCGGACGAGCACGGCGTCGGCAACATCTGGGTGCAGCCGGCCGAAGGCGGCGAGGCGAAGGTCGTCACGCACGAGTCGCGGCCGATCTTCGACTATCAATGGGCGGGCGACAACACGCACCTGCTCTTCGATGGCGACGACGGCGACGAGAACGCCCACATCTTCTCGGCCGATCTCGAGTCGGGCATCGTGCGCGACCTCACGCCGTTCCGAGGGATTCGCGCGCAGCACTACTTCGTCGACCCGCGCCATCCCAACGATCTGCTCGTCGAGCTCAACCTGCGCGACCGCCGCGTCTTCGACGTGCACCGCGTCGACCTCCGCACCGGCGCGATCACGCTCGAGGCGACGAATCCCGGCGACGTGAACTCGTGGGCCATCGACACGAACTTCGTCGTGCGCGGCGCGACGGCATTCGACGCGAACGGCCGCACGATCGTGCGCGTACGCGACAGCGCGAGCGCGCCGTGGCGCGACCTCGTGGTGATGCCGTTCGAGCGCTCGACGTTCATGGGCCAGATCGCGAACGGCTCGGTGATCGGCGGCTTCGCGCCGGACGGCAAGAGCCTCTACGTCGCGTCGGCGCTGCACTCCGACACCGCGCGCATCGAGCGCATCGATGCAAAGACCGGCGCGACGCTCGAGGTCATGGCCGAACATCCGAAGGCCGACGCCGGCGACACGACGCCGAACGTCTCGGTCGATCCCCGCACCGGCGCGCTGCAGGGCGTGCGCTTCGTCTACATGGTCCCGGAGTGGCGCTTCCTCGACACGCGCTTCAAAAACGACATCACGTCCATCGAACAGAAGACCGGGCGCTGGGCGAACATCATCAGCCGCAGCGCCGACGACGGACGGTGGATCGTCGCGGCCGAAACCGCGAACGCGCCGAACGTCTATTACACGTACCACCGCGCCGCGAAGCGCCTGACGATGCTCTTCGATGAAGGGGAGGCGCTGAAGGGCTACACGCTGCCGGTGGTGAAGCCGGTGCTGATCCGCGCGCGCGACGGGCGCGAACTGGTCAGCTACTTGACCACTCCGGGCGGCACGTCGAGCGGTCCGTATCCGTTCATCGTGCTCGTGCACGGCGGCCCGTGGATCCGCGACTTCCCGCTCGACCTCGAATCGGCGTTCCTCGCCAATCGCGGGTACGCCGTGCTGCGCGTGAACTTCCGCGGCTCGACCGGGTTCGGCATCGAGTCGTACAACGCCGGCAACGGCCAGCTCGGCCGCGGGATGGTCGACGACGTGCTCGACGGCACGCGCTGGGCGGTGGCGCAGGGCATCGCCGATCCGAAGCGGCTCGTCGCGTACGGCGGCTCGATGGGCGCCAACGCGATCCTCACGGCCATGGCGCGCGAGCCGCAGTTCTTCGCGTGCGGCGTCGGCATCGTGCCGGTGACCGACATCAGGACCGCGTTCGAGGCGTTCCCGCCGTATTGGGTCGCGGCGCGCAGCCGCTGGCTGCGGCGCATCGGCGACTTCGTGCACGACGACGCGCTCAACCGCGCCATCTCGCCGCTGTACCACGTGAGCGAGATCGAGCGGCCGCTGTTCGTCGCCGCGGGAGGCCACGACGTCCGCGCGCGCGCCGAGCACGTCGAGCGCTTTGTCCAAGCGCTGCGCGGCGCGAAGCACGAGGTGACGTACGTCCTCTATCCCGACGAAGGCCACGGCTTCGCGCGGCCGGAGAACCAGATGGACATGTACGGACGCGTCGAAGAGTTCCTCGCGCGCTACGCGGGCGGACGCGCCGAACCGTGGACGAAGGTGGAGGGCTCGACCGCCGACGTGCGCTGACGACCTCCTCTATCGCGTTTCCCTGATGGAGTCGTATCATGGGCGGCCACCCCCTTGGACGGGTGGGATCGGGTTTAGGAGCCGAAACCAGGGAAGATGGCGGTCCAGCGCGACAAAGTCATCGCGAGTGCGGAGAAGCTCGTCGCGAAGGGAAAGATCGAGCCCGCGATCAAGGAGTACGAGCGCCTCCTCGAAGACAATCCCAATGACGTCAATACCCTGAATCGCATCGGCGATCTCTGGGTGCGCATCAACCGCAACGACGAGGCGGTCAAGGTCTTCTCGAAGATCGCGGAGCATTACTCGAAGGACGGCTTCTTCCTCAAAGCGATCGCGATCTACAAGAAGATCAACAAGCTCGATCCCTCGAAGCTCGACATCTACGCGCGACTCGCCGACCTGTACGCGAAGCAGGGACTGGCGATGGAGGCGAAGAGCCAGTACCAGGTTCTCGCCGACTACTACCTCAAGCACGGCGACCCGTCGAACGCGCTGGCGATCTACCGCAAGATCTCGGAGCTCGACCCGAACTCGATCAACGTTCACGTCAAGCTCGCCGACCTCTACTCGCAAAACAATCAGACCGCCGAGGCGCTCAAGGAGTACGACCGCGTCGGCCGGATGCTGCTCAAGCGCGGCATGCTCGACGAGGCGGTGCAGGTCTTCCGCAAGGCGCTGAAGATCGACGCGAAGAACACCGATCTCGTCGACTCGCTCGTCACGGCGCTGCTCGAGGCGAAGGATTACGACAACGCGCGGCAGATCGTCGAGGCCGCGCTCGAAGCGAACGCCAACCACCCGCGCCTCCTCGCGACCCTCGGCCGCATCCAGCTCGGCAAAGGCGACAGCAGCGCCGCGCGCGCGACGCTCGAACGCGCGCTCTCCGCCGACGCGAACGATCCGGCGGTGCGCGAAGCCCTCGGCGAGCTGTATCTCAAGCAGAACGACGCCGACCGCGCGCTGGAGATGATCGCGCCGCTCGCGGAAAAGGCGCTCGCGCGCGGCGAACGCGGCGCGGCGATCGAGATGCTGAACCGCATCCTGCGCGTCGACTCCGGCAACACGGCCACGCTCGAACGCCTCGTCGCGCTGTACGTGCGGCTCAACGAAGAGACGAACATCCTCGCGTCGATGAACAGCCTCGCCGAGGCGCACATCGCGCGCGGGCGGTACGACGACGCGTCGAAGGTGCTCGAGAAGCTGATCCAGCGCGAGCCGCAGAACGCGCAGCACCGCACGAAGCTCCAGTTCGTCCGCTCGCAGATGGGCGGCAACGAAACGATTCCGCGCTCGCCGCGCGCACCGGAAGTCTCGCTGCCGCCGATGGAGATCGACGAGCCCGCGCCGTCGTTCGACATCGCGGAAGAAGTCGACGACTCGATCTCGCTCGACCTCGACGCCTCCGCGCCGCTCGAGCTCGATCTGTCGCCGGAACTGGCGCAAGTCGCGCCGCCGCCACCGCCGCAGCGGCTGATGTCCGCGGTCGATCTCGCGGCGGCCGATCTCTCCGACAACGAAGATCTCGACTTCATCACCGAGCATCTCACCGAGGCGGAAGTCTTCGCGAAGTACGGCCTCGCCGAGAAAGCGGCCGAGCATCTGCGCGCGGTGCTCGAACGCTCGCCGCGCAACATGACCGCGCACGAGCGGCTGTTCCGCATCCTGCTCGAGGAAGGCGACGCCGAGGGCGCGCGCACCGCCGCGCAGGCGTACGTGAACCTGCTCGAGGAGACGAACGCGCGCGACACGATCGAGGCCGTGCGCAACGAGTTCCTCATGCGCGGCCAGACGTTCGAGCCGCGCCGCGCCGCCGCGCCCGCGCCGCGCACGCCGACGATGGAGCGTCCGCTGCCCGCCGCGCCTCCCGCGGCGCCGGCACCCGCGCCGCCGCCCGCACCGGCACCTTCGGAGTTCTCGCTCGACGACTTCGCGCAGACGAACGACGAGCTGACGTTCGACCTCGATGCGCCGCCGGAAATCGAGCTCGACCTCGAAGGTCCCGCCGTCGCCGACGCGCCGACGGAACTGCCGGACGTCGAGGAGACGATCGAGTTCACGGACGCGCCGCTTTCCTTTGACGCACCTGTCGACGCTCCCGCGGACGTTCCGGCAGACGTCGAGTTCGAGACGCTGCTCTCGCGTCCCGGCGCGGAGCCCGAACCCGCATTCGAACCGGAACCCTCATTTGAGGCAGAGCCCGAATTCGCGCCGGAGCCGGAGCTAGCGCCGGAACCGATCGCCGAACCGGAGCCCGAGCCCGAGCCGGTCGCGATGGCCGACGAGCCGCTGCCCGGCTTCGACGAGGAGATTCCGCTCGGCGAGCCGCTCACGGCGGACGAGCCGTTCTTCGGCGTCGAGTCGCTGACGCAGGATCTCGATCAGCCGGCCATCGAAGACATCGGCGAGATCGACTTCTACATCGAGCAGGAGCTGTTCGACGAGGCGCGGCGCAAGCTCGAAACGCTCTCCGCGCAGTTCCCGAATCATCCGGACCTCGAGTCGCGCCGCGCACGCATCGACAGCGCCGCCGCGGCCACCGCCGTTGCCGCGCCGCCAGCGCCCGCGCCCGAAAGCACGTCGCGTCCCGCCGCGCTCTCGCGCGACGAGATCGAGAGCGAGCTCCTCTCCGCGATTCCGGACGACGAGGAAGAGGACGCGTTCACGCCGGCCGCGATCGCTGAGCCCGCGCCTGCCGTGGCACCCGCGCCCGATTTCTCCGCGGCGCTCGTGCAGGAGGAGAACCTCTTCGCCGACGAGGACAACTTCTTCGATCTCGCCGCGGAGCTCGAGTCGGAGCTCGCCGAAGACGACGAGCAGATCTCGCTCTCCGAGGAAGAGCAGTCGCTCGAAGAGATCTTCAAGGAGTTCAAGAAGGGCGTCGAACAGCAGCTCGATTCCGAGGACTACGACACGCACTACAACCTCGGCATCGCCTACAAGGAGATGGGCCTCATCGACGAGGCCATCGGCGAGTTCCAGCTGGCGTCGAAGGATCCGAAACGCGCCGTCGAGTGCGCGTCGATGCTCGGCCTCTGCTTCCTCGAGAAGGGCATGCCGCAGCTCGCGATCAAGTGGTATCGCAAGGGTCTGGAGATGGCGGAGATCACCGAGGAGGAGCACATCGGCCTGCTCTACGACCTCGGCGCCGCGTACCAGGAAGTCGGCGACACCGACAACGCGCAGAAGGCGTTCCTCGAGGTCTACGGGATGAACTCCAACTACCGCGACATCGTCTCCCGCATCAAACAGCTCGAGGACTCGCGCAAGTAGCCCGGAACCTTTTCGGCGTCCGCGCGTTCCTCTATGCGAATGCACGCCGCGACTGACGACGCCTTGATGCAGCGGGTCCGGGAAGGTGACGACGACGCCTTCACGGAGATCGTCGCCCGTTACAAACATTCGCTCGTCAACTACCTGACGCACCTCGTCCGCTCCCGGGAGCGCGCCGAGGAGATCGCGCAGGACGCGTTCGTGCGGCTGTATCGGAACGCGGCCAACTATCGCGAGCAGGAACGGCTCGGGCCGTACCTCTTCCGCATCGCCACGAACCTCGTCGTCACCGAGGTGCGGCGCGAGCGGCGGTGGAGCCTGCTCCTGCCGCGGCTGCACGCGAGCACGGCGCAACAGAGTCCCGCGCCCGACGCTTCGCTCGTCACGTCCGAGATCCAGCGGCAGGTGACCGCGGCGCTCGAGCAGCTTCCGCTCAAGTACCGTGCGCCGCTCGTGCTGTTCGAGATCGAGGAATGGTCGTACGAGGCGATCGCGCGCGCGCTCGACCTGCGCATCGGCACCGTGAAGTCGCGCATCTCACGCGCGAGAGAGCTGCTCCGGCGGCATCTCGCACCCTGGTGGATCGGAGAACTTTCCAATGAACGACACTCAACTCGGCGATTTGCTGCGGGGCCTTCCGCGCACGAACGCGTCGCCGGCGTTCGACTCTGAGCTGCGGCGCAAGCTGCGCGCGTCGCGTGAACCGCAGGGGCAACCGCGGTTCACGTGGCGCACGCTCGCGGCCTGCGCGATGGCGCTCGTCCTGCTCGTCGCCGTCAACGCCGGCATCGCGCAGCGCGCCCGTCAGCAGCGCGTGGCCGCGTTGCGCGCCGAACAACAGAAACTGCGCGCCGAGCTCGAGTCGGTGAAGCAGGACGCCAACGCGCCCGAGCCGGTGGTCGTCTTCGAAAACGACGGCGGCTCGCGCGTCATCGTCGACGCCGACTCCGCCGCGCGCACGCTCCCGAACAATCCGGACATCCAACCCGTCGCCTACCGCACCTTTGACTAAGGATCAGCCATGACCATGAAACGAATCCTCATCCTCGCTCTTCTCCTCTTCGCCGCATCCGCGCTCTTCGCGGAACAGCACACGCGCACCGTCGTCGTGCGCGACGGCAAAGTGATCTCCGACACCGGCGACGCCTCCGTCGATCTCGTCGCTCCCGGCAAGCGCGCATTCCTCGGCGTCAGCCTCATCGACATCTCCGGCGACCTGCGCGAGCACTTCGGCTCGACGAAGGAGAGCGGCGCGCTCGTCGACTCCGTCGAAGACGGCAGCCCCGCCGACAAAGCAGGCCTCCGTCCCGGCGACGTGATCGTCAGCGTCGACGGCAACAACATCGCGTGGAGCGGCGCCCTGCGCCGCGCGATCAAGGACAAGAAGGACGGCGACACCGTGCGCATCGAGTTCATTCGCGGACGCGCGCGGCAGACCGCCGTGGCCACACTCGTCGAGCGCGAGGCGCCGCGCATGCTCCTCGGCCACTTCGCCGATCTGTCGCGCGAAGTCGGCGAGACGTTCAACTCTCCCGAATGGAAGGCGCGCATCGACTCGCTGCCGAACTGCAGCGAGCTGCAGGACCGCCTCCGCGAGCTCGAGTCGCGCATGAAAGAGCTCGAGAAGAAACTGCAGCGCTGACGCGATGCACGCGGGATCGCCACGCGCGATCCCGCGTTTCCGCGCGCGCCGCTCTTTTGCCGCAGTTTCCTTCGGTGTACTCTTCCTCCTGGCGTTCGCGCCTCACCTTTGCATAGTCAGGAGGGGACTGTTTGAACCGGACGATCGAATCGCTCCTGCGCTTCGTGAACCTCACTACCGCGGGCCTGCTCGCAGGCTCGCTCGGTTTCGGCGAAGCCGCGCTCGTCCCCGGCTGGAAAGAAGAGCTGCCGCGCGTCGACAGCCGGATGAATCCGACGATCGCCGGCTACTTCAACGCCATCGGACCGGTGGCGCTCGGCACCGCGATCACGCTGGCCGTCGCCGCGCCGCGTGGCGTCGGCGTGCCCGCCTCGCGCCGCGTGCTCGATTCCGCCTCCGCCCTCGGCCTCGCCGGCGTGCTCGCCGCGACGGTGATGGTCACCGTGCCGATCAACAAGCAGCTCGACGAACAGCCGGCCGCCGACTATCCGTCCGAACGCACGACGCTCGTCAAGAACTGGAGCCGCGCCCACGCCGTCCGCACGACTCTCGGCATCGGCGCCTTCGTCTGCGCCGTCGCCGCGTCGAACCTCCACCGTCACGCGAAGTGATCGAACCCGCGCGGCTCTAGCGGCCGCGCGGCACCGCCGTCGACGAGCACCACGCCGCGCTCGCGCGTCATGCGTCCGATGCGATACACCGGACGTCCCGTCAGTCGCGACAGCTCCGACTCGCGCAGCGAGGACGTGAACAGCAGCGCGTACTCCTCGCCGCCGTCGAGCACCGCCTCGCGCACCGCGATGCCGAGCTTCGGTCCGTACGCGGCGAGATCGGGAAAGACCGGGATGCGCTCGCGCTCGATCTCCGCGCCGCACTGCGAGGCCTCGCAGAGATGATGCACGTCGGTCGAGAGGCCGTCGGAGACATCGATGCACGCGGTGACCTGCGGGATCTTCGCGAGCGCGAGTCCCAACGCGAGCTCCGGCTCTGGATCGAGATGGCGGCGGATGCACGACTCCGCGAACTCGCGCTCGGCATAACTGAGCGCGTCGTTCTTCGAAAGCAGCGAGAGCCCCGCCGCGGACGCGCCGAGCGGGCGCGAAACGTACAGCCGGTCTCCCGGCTTCGCGCCGCTGCGCAGGAGCGGTCGCGTGACGATGCGGCCGACCGCGGTGATCGCGATGGTGAGCTTCTCGCCACGCGAGAGATCGCCGCCGATGATCTCGATGCCGTGTTCCTTCGCCGCGTTTGCAAGCGACACGAGCAGCTCGTCCGCGCGCTCCCGCGCCCACTCCGGCAGCGCCAGCGCGACCAGCGCGTACGCGGGCGCCGCGCCCATCGCCGCGAGATCGGAGAGGTTCACCGCCAGGCTCTTGCGCGCGATCGTCGCGAGCGGAATCGCGCGCGTGAAGTCGACGTCCTCGACGAGCATGTCGGTCGTGAAGACCTGATCATCCACGACCGCCGCGTCGTCGCCGATGCGCGGCGAGAAGAGCTCGCGCACGCGCGCGACGAGTTGCGCCTCGTTCATCGCCGCGGCCTCACGAAGCGCTCGACCGGAATGAGCGGCGCGAGCGGCCGCTCGAACGTCTCGCCTTCGTACACGATCGCTTCGAGAAACAGTCCCGACGGCGGCGCGGTCGGCGCGTACGGCTCGGCGCGCGCGTGCAGCCGCGACGCGATGTCGGTCTCGTTGCCGCGTCCGATCTCGACGAGGATCGACACGAGCTTGCGCACCATCTTCCAGAGGAAATGCGACGCGGCGATGCGGAAGAGAATCAGCTCACCGTCGCGCGCGAGCTCGCAACGCTCGACGACGACGATGCGCGAGTCTTCTTCCTTCAGGCGCTTGTCGGTGAACGCGCTGAAGTCGTGGCGTCCCGCGACCGCGCCGGCCGCGCGCGCCATCGCTTCGACGTCGAGCCGGTCCTTGATCCACCAGACGAACGATTTCGCGAACGCCGTGCGGCGCGTGGCGATCTGATATAGATAGACGCGCGAGGTGGCGTCGTGGCGCGCATGAAAGTTGTCGCGCGTGCGCGAGAGCTCGAGCACGTTGATGTCGTGCGGCAGAAGGTCGTTGAGCTTGCGCATCAGCTGCAGCGGCTCGACCGACTTGTGCGTGCGGAGATGCGCGACCTGCGCCACCGCGTGCACGCCCGCGTCCGTGCGTCCCGCGCCGCCGAGGTCGACCTCGCCGAGGATGTCGTGGGCGGCGCGCAGCAGATGGCCCTGAACGGTTTTCTGCGTGTTACCCTGCGCCTGCCAACCGGAGTAGCGAGTGCCTTCGTACTCGATGGTCAGTCTGTAAGTCGGCATGCGCCCACGTTCGTATCAGGTGCTCGGAAATCTCTTCGTCGTCGTCTGGGACGACGGGCACGAATCATACTACCCGCTCGACGAGCTCCGCCGCGCGTGCCCGTGCGCGGTCTGCTCCGGCGAGTCCGATTTCTTCGGCCGCGTCTCCGGACGCCTCCCGCAGGTTTATACGACCGACTCGTTCTCTCTACAGTCGGTGGAACCGGTGGGCAATTACGCCCTCCAGCTCAACTGGGCGGACGGTCATTCCTATGGGATCTGGACGTTCGAACGCCTCCGCGCCCTCTGTCCCGATTGCGCGCCTTAGAAACACCGAGGTAGCCTCGGTGCGTGAAGAGCGTCAGCTGGGACGTCGACAAAGCCCAGGAAAACGAGCGGAAGCACTACGTCACGTTCGACGAGGCGCAGACGATCTTCCTCGACCCGCTGCTCGTGCACGTCGACGACGGCGAGCATTCGAACGATGAAGACCGCTACTTCGCGATGGGCGAGTCCGTGCGACGCCGCCTCGTCGCCGTCATCTACACCGTCCGCGACGGCAACGCGTGGATCATCAGCGCGCGCATTCCGGCCGCGCGAGAAAGGAGACGATACATGAAAGGAGATCGCATTCACGACGCACCGCTGGAAGAGGATCCCACCGCGCATCTCGACTGGAGCAAAGCCCGCCGCGGCGCGCTATTCGAGGCGCGCGGGCCGATCACGGTCACGATCGAGCCGGTGATCGCGGAGTTCTATCGCGACGAAGCCGCCGTCAACGACGCGCTGCGCATGCTCATCTGCGAAGGGCGCGCGGGAAAATGGAGTCGCGACAAACGCGAGCTGCCACACGACTGGCGGTAAACGCCCGGCCCCACGTTAGGGAGCAATGACCGTCCCGTCGCGGCCATCGAGCGCTTCGCGCAACACCTCGACGTCCGTGATCAGCACTTCTTTGCCGGTCGCGCGTACGAACTGAATCGCGGACTGCACCTTCGGGCCCATCGACCCCGGCGGAAACTGGCCGTCGGCGAGATGCTGCTCGACTTCCGCGACCGTCATCCGCTCGAGAAAACGCTGCGTCGGTTTGCCGAAGTCGATCGCCACTTTCGGCACGCCGGTGAGGATGATGAAGAGGTCCGCCTCGAGCTCCGACGCGAGCAGCGCCGACGCGAAGTCTTTGTCGATCACCGCCTCGATGCCGCGCCATTGGCCGTCGCGGCCCTTCACCACCGGCACGCCGCCACCGCCCGCCGCGATCACGACCGACGCGGTGTCGAGCATCCGATCCACCGTTTTGATGTTGAGGATGTGCAGCGGCCTTGGCGACGGCACGACGTGACGCCAGCCGCGCCCTGAGTCTTCGCGCATCGTCCAGCCGAGGTCGCGCTCGAGCGCTTCGGCGCGATAGCGCGTGAAGAACGGTCCGATCGGTTTCGTCGGACGCTTGAACGCGATGTCGTTCGGATCGACTTCGACTTCGGTGAGGATCGTCGCCACTTCGCCGCGCTCGCCGATCGCCTCGAGGCGATTGCGGATGGCCTGCTGCAGCATGAAACCGATCGAGCCTTCGGTCTGCGCGACGCAGACGTCGAGCGTCTGCGGCGGGATCTTGGTCGACGCTTCTTCCGCCTGCACGAGGATGTTGCCGACCTGCGGCCCGTTGCCGTGCACGACGATCAGTTTGTAGTGATGGCGCACGATCTCCGCGAGCCAGCGCGCGGCCTGCTTCGCGCGCGCGATCTGTTCTTCCTGCGTGCCGCGATCCTCGGGGCGCAGCAGCGCGTTGCCGCCGAATGCGACGACGGCCAGCGGTTGCTCACGTTTGCCCAATCAAAGCTCCTCGCGCTCGAGCGGCATGGTCATGCAGCGCGGACCGCCGCGCGCCCGCGAGAGCTCGTTCCCCGCGATCTGCAGCGCGTATTTCTTGTCCGTCCACGTCTCGAGCTCCGTGCGCCCGAGGAGCAGATCGTCCTCGTAGATGATGTGATATCCATGCGTCGCCAGCTCCTCGGCCGTGCGCACGTTGCGCTCGTAGAGGAGGATGATCCCCGGCGCGAGCGCGAACGCATTCGCGCCATCCGTCCACTGCTCGCGCTGCTGATCGACAGCGCGCTTGCCGCCGCAATACACCGGCTCGAGATCGAAGCCTTTTTTCTTCAGCGCGCCGAGGAGCGACTTCTGCTCCGAGTACGCGAGCGTGCGCTTCTTCGTGAGGTCGACCATCGTCACCTTCGCCGCCTGGCTGCCGCTCGGCAGAATCACCGGCGGATAGATGAGGCATTCGTGGCGATTGATGAAGGTGAAGATGGTGTCGAGATGCATGAACGAGCGCTGCCGCGGGATGTCGACGATGATCACGGTCTCGACGCCGGCGTTCGCTTCTTTCAGCGACCGCATGAGCGCCATCACGCCCGCGCGGTTCGTGCGCTCGGTGACGCCGACGAGCAGGAGGTCGCGCCGCGGCACGAGTACGTCGCCGCCTTCGAGCGTCGGCGTGGAGCGCGGCATCGGCCGCTCGGGCTCGGACGTCATGAAGTCGACCCAGAACGGATCGCGCGTGCCGAAGCGCGGGTGATACTGGAAGACGTACTTCGACAGCAGCGACTCGCGGCGGCGCGCCTGCGTGGCCATCGATGAGATGACGACGCGGTCGCCGAGGACGACTTGCGGGTCGCGCATGAAGAAGAGGTTCGGGATCGGGAAGAGCTCGAACTGCGGCAGCTCGCCGCTACCGGTCTCGCGCGCGATGCCGCCGATGAGCACCTCCGCGAGCGCGGCGGGCGTGAGCTCGAGGAGCGAGCCGGTGAGCTTGCGCCCGAGGCCGTTGCGCTTCGCGAGATCGCGCACGATGCGCCGCTTCACGTCGGGATCGTCGAGCGTCTCTTCGAGCAGGTCCTGCAGGTCGATGACGTCGTCGGCGACGAAGCGGATCAGTTGCTGGAAACGGCGATGCTCCTCGCGCGCGACTTGTCCGTAGAGGATGTCGTCGAAGAGGAGCTGCGCCATCATCGGCGGGATCATCTGATCGATCTCCCGCCCCGGAAGGTGGACCAGCACGCTCTTCAGCTTGCCGATCTCACTGGTGACATTCAGTCGCATGCGCGCGTGATTCTATCCGGCCCGGCCGGCCGGCGCGGCCGGCGGCGCTAAAGGCCAAGCCTATCCGCACGTACGGCCGGCCCGGCCGGCTGCGCTAAGGGCCGAGCCTATCCGCACGTGCGGCTGCACTGAACGTGTTCGCCGCGAATGCGCAACAAAAAGCGCTGCCGGGTCGCGGCAGCGCTCCAACATCGCGTCTGCGACGCGAACGTCTTACTCGTTGATCTGCTTGCCGCCGGCGTTCACGTTGATCGCGATCTGCTTCGGCTTCGCCTCTTCGCGCTTCGGCACCTCGATCTCGAGCACGCCGTTGCGATAGTTCGCCACGATCTGCGCGCCGTCGACGGTGCGCGGGAGCGAGAACGAACGCGTGAAGCTGCCGTACGCGCGCTCGATGCGGTGGTAGTTGCGGTCTTCCTTCCGCTCGAACTGCCGCTCGCCGCTGACGCTCAGCAGGCCGTCCTCGAACGTGATCCGCAGGTCCTTCTCATCGATGCCCGGGATCTCCATCTTGAGGATGAGCTTCTCCTGCTCCTCGACCACGTCGACCGGCGGGTTCCAGGCGGTGCCGCGCGCCTCTTCCGCAAAGAAGGGAAAGCGGAAGAACGGTTCGAAGAGACGAGCCTCCACACGGCGAAGATCCTCAAAGGGATTGGAACGAGTCAGAAAAGTCATTGTTCAATCTCCTGTTCTTAGTCATTACTGCTCATGTTTTGCGTAACTTCTCGCGCGTTCTGTTTTATTTCTGCGCTTGTATGACTAAGATTAATCTCTCGGAAGTCTTTCTGCAAGCCTGCTGTTGACAGCGCCGATCATGAGCAGCGCCCTTCTTGCGTCCGAAGACGAACTGAGCCGCGAAGTCGCCCGGCGGCGGACGTTCGCCATCATTTCCCACCCCGACGCGGGCAAAACGACGCTCACCGAAAAGCTCCTCCTCTACGGCGGCGCCATCGAGGAAGCGGGCTCGGTCCGCGCGCGCAAGCAGCAGCGCCACACGACTTCGGACTGGATGGCCATCGAACAGAGCCGCGGCATCTCGATCACCTCGACCGTGCTGCAGTTCGAGTACGAAGGCTCGGTGCTCAACCTTCTCGACACGCCAGGCCACCAGGACTTCTCCGAGGATACGTATCGGACGCTGGCGGCCACGGATAGCGCGGTGATGGTGCTCGACGGCGCGAAAGGCATCGAGCCGCAGACGCGAAAACTCTTCGAAGTCTGCAGGCTGCGCCACATCCCCATCCTCTGCTTCATCAACAAACTCGATCAGCCCGCGCGCGATCCCTTCGAGCTGATCGGCGAGATCGAGCGCGAGCTGCACGTCGCCGCGGTGCCGATGAACTGGCCGATCGGCGACGGGCCGACGTTTCAGGGCGTGTTCGATCTGCGCAAGCAGCAGGTGCTGCGCTTCGAGCGCACGAAGCACGGCGCGTACGTCGCGCCGGTCACGGTGAGCGGCCTCGATGATCCCGCGCTCGAAACGGAGATCGGCGGCGTCGCATGGCAGGAGCTGCGCGATGCGGCGGAACTGCTCGAAGGCGCGGGCGCGGCGTTCGACCGGCGGCAGTTCGAATACGGCCGCGTGATTCCGGTCTTCTTCGGCAGCGCCGTGAACAACTTCGGCATCGAGCCGTTCCTGCGCTCGGTCATCGAGTTCGCGCCGCCGCCGTCGCCGCGTCACGCGAAGCAGAACGGCGACGACATCGAGCTCGAGCCGACCTCGCAGACCTTCACCGGCTTCGTGTTCAAGATCCAGGCGAACATGGACAAGCGCCACCGCGACCGGCTCGCGTTCATGCGCATCACGTCCGGCGTCTTCGAGAAGGACATGGCCGTGCAGCACGCGCGCCTCGGCCGCGAGGTCCGCATGACGCGCCCACATCGCCTCTTCGCGCGCGAGCGAGAGACGATCGACCGCGCATTTCCCGGCGACGTCATCGGCTTCGTCAACCCGGGACTCTTCCAGATCGGCGACGCTGTGTCGTCCGGCGCGGCGGTCGAGTTCGACCGCATCCCGCGTTTCGCGCCCGAGCATTTCGCCACGCTCCGCGCGAAGCAGGTCACGCGGCAGAAGCAGTTTCAGAAAGGGCTCGAGCAGCTCGAGGAAGAAGGCGCGATGCAGGTCTTCGTGCTGCACGACGGCCTGCGCAGCGAGCCGATTCTCGCCGTCGTCGGCGAGCTGCAGTTCGACGTGCTGCAGTCGCGGCTCGAGACCGAGTACAACGTCGAGACGACGCTCACGAACCTGCCGTACAAGCTCGCGCGCTGGGTCGACCGCGACGTCGCGGACGTCGCGCGCATGACGCTGCCGTCGCGCAGCCGCGTCGCCACCGACAGCACGGGCCGCGCGGTCGTGCTCTTCACCAGCGACTGGGAGCTCGACTTCGCGATGAAGGAAAATCCCGGCGTCGATTTCCGCGCGGCGTCGTAGACTCCGCGACTCGTGAGCGCCCGCCGTACGATCGCACTCGCCACGTCCGCTTCCTGGCCCGAGCTCTCGCCGGATGATGCGGCGCTGATTCCCGCGTTGCGCGACGGCGGCTTCGACGCGGAGCCGGTGATCTGGAGCGACGCGTCGATCGACTGGTCGCGCTACGCGCTCGTCGTCGTCCGCTCGTGCTGGGACTATCACCTGCGCGTCGCTGAATTCGACGCATGGATCGAACGCGTTGCGCGCCTGACGACGCTCGTGAATCCGCCCTCGCTGCTGCGCTGGAACCTGCACAAGTCGTATCTCCTCGGGCTCGCGTCGGAGGGCGTGCGCATTCCGGCGTCGCAGCTCGTGCGCAACGTCGTCATCAAGCCGGCGGTCTCGGCGTCCGCATACGAGACGCGCTACTTCGCCGACGACCTGCTCGTGCAGGAGTTCGTCTCCGAGATCGCGACGGCCGGCGAATGGTCGCTGCTCTTCTTCGACGGCGCGTTCAGCCACGCCGTCGTCAAGCGGCCGCGCAGCGGCGACTTTCGCGTGCAGGAAGAACTCGGCGGCTCCGCGACGCCGGCCGAGCCGTCGTCCGCGATGCTCGACTACGCGCGCTTCGTGCTCGAACGCGCGCCGTCGATGCCGGTGTACGCGCGCGTCGATCTCGTCGAGCGCGCCGCGGGCATCACGCTGATGGAGCTCGAGCTCATCGAGCCGTCGCTCTTTCTGCGCGGCGATCGCGAGCGCACGGATCGCTTCGCGGCGGCGCTGCTGCGGCAACTGCGGTGACGCTACGCCGTCTCGCGCATCGATTCGGGATCGACGCCGCGCGCCCAGCACCAGTCGCGATACGCGAACGGCGAGATCTCGCTCGGCTTGATCTCGCTGCGGCCTCCCCAGAACACGTTCGTGTAGCTCACCGGAATGCCGATGCTCGCGAGATGCTCGTCGATGGCGCGCTTGTGCGCGAGCACGAGCTCTTTGTCCGTGCCGTGCGCGACGGCCATGATGTTCACGTTGCGGAACTCCGGGCCGCCTTCGCGCCAGTAGCAGTGCGTCAGGATGTCGAAGCGGCCGACCTCGCGTCCCGCCTCGAGCTCGCGTCCCGGCGGTACCGCCCAGTGGAAGAGCGCATTGAAGCGCGTGACGCGCTCGCCCGTCTGCAGCGGCTTGACGTGTTCGAGAAACGTCGAGAAGCGTCCGACCACGCCGCGGCGATTGAGATGTTCCGCGACCTCGAAGAACGTCTCCAGCGGCACGTTCGCCTCGATCGCACGCGCGGTCCAGACGTCGCGCCGGATCTCGTCCGGCGTCAGCTCGCGTTTCAAGGCCGTCAGCACTTGCCATTCGAGATCCGACAGCTCGACCTTCGCCGTATCTTTTACATCCGCGAGGTCGTCGGACTTCGAGCCCGGCTCCATCCCCTTGCGCCGCACGTGGCCGACGCCCAACGCGAAGATGCGATGCGCCGGCATCACGCGAAAATGCTCCGCGCCGATGAGCTTCGCCAGAAACGCGCAATGCTTCTCCAGCGAATAGCCCTGCGGCACTTTGATCGTCGTCCAGAGGCGGTAGTTCGAGCCGGGCGTCGCCGCGTCCGTCGAGCGGATGACGACGTGTCCGGAGAACGGATCCTCGCGGAAGAGAAAATCGAACGCGGAGTCGAGCTTCTCCGGCGGCAGCTGCCACGCGACGAGCGCGCCTTCAGCGAGGTTCGTGGCCATCAGCGTCTGCCGCACGCGGCGGATCGTGCCCGCCTGCAGCATCGCCGCGATACGCTCGAGCACCGCGTCGACGTCGACGCCCGACTTCGCCGCGATCTCGCCGAACGGATCGCGCACGAACCCTTGAATGCGATCTTCCGACACGGCGAGGATCTGCGCATTGACGGGGTCGGTATGTGCGATCGGCGCGCGCGCGTCGGTGACGGTCATGGGCGCATGATATAGTGCGCGTTCCCTGGACTGATTTGCGGGTCGCTTGCAACCAGGTTAAAAAAAGCTAAAGAGCCGGCACGAGTCTGCTTCTCTTTAGCGACTTTAGCGGCCCCGCAAATCTGCGGGGCTTTTTGTTTTCCGGGAGACCTCTGATGCCGCAGCCAGATCGCACCGACGAACTTCGCCGCCTCCTCTCCGAACGCATCCTCGTGCTCGACGGCGCGATGGGCACGATGATCCAGCGCTACCGGCTGCAGGAGAGCGACTACCGAGGAACGCGCTTCGCCGATCATCCGCGCGATCTCAAAGGGGCGGCGGACGTGCTCTGTCTCACGCGTCCCGACATCATCGAGGAAATCCACCGCGAGTACCTCGACGCCGGCAGCGACATCATCGAGACGAACACCTTCAACGCACAGGCGATCTCCGCGGCCGACTACGCGCTCGAGCCGTTCCTCTACGACATCAATGTCGCCGCCGCGCAGCTCGCGCGGCGCGCGTGCGACGCGTACTCGACGCCCGACAAGCCGCGCTTCGTCGCCGGCTCGATGGGTCCCACGAACCGCACGGCGTCGCTCTCGCCCGACGTCAACAATCCCGCCATCCGCACCGTCACCTTCGACGAGCTCGTCGACGCGTACTACGAGCAGACGCGCGGCCTCGTCGACGGCGGCGTCGACATCCTGATGCCGGAGACGACGTTCGATACGCTGAACCTCAAGGCCGCGCTGTTCGCCATCGAGAAGTACTTCGCCGACACCGGCACGACGCTCCCCGTCATCGCGTCGCTCACGATCACCGACGCCTCCGGCCGCACGCTCTCCGGGCAAACCGTCGAAGCGTGCTGGAACTCGATCCGCCACGCTCCCCTTCTCGCCGTCGGCATCAACTGCGCCCTCGGCGCGGAAGACATGCGCCCGCACGTCGAGGAGCTCTCGTCGCTCGCGCACGTCTTCATGTCCTGCTATCCGAACGCAGGCCTCCCGAACGCGCTCGGCGGCTACGACGAGACGCCGCGCATGATGGCCGACACGCTGCGCGACTACGCGTCGAACGGCTGGCTCAACCTCGTCGGCGGCTGCTGCGGCACCGGCCCCGATCACATCCGTCTCATCGCTGAAACGGTGCGCGCGTTCGCGCCGCGCGTCCCGGCGGATCCGCCGCGCTACCTGCGCCTCTCCGGACTCGAGCCGCTCACCGTGCGCCCCGACTCGAACTTCATCATGGTCGGCGAGCGCACCAACGTCACCGGCTCGCCGAAGTTCGCGCAGCTCATTAAGGCGAACGATCTCGAAGGCGCGCTGCGCGTCGCGCGGCAGCAGATCGACGGCGGCGCGAACATCCTCGACGTCAACATGGACGAAGGCCTCCTCGACTCCGAGAAGGTCATGACCACGTTCCTCAACCTCATCGGCTCCGAGCCCGACATCGCCAAAGTGCCGATCATGGTCGACAGCTCGAAGTGGTCGGTGCTCGAGGCGGGCCTCAAATGCCTGCAGGGCAAGTCGGTCGTCAACTCGATCTCGCTCAAGGAAGGCGAAGAAGTCTTCAAGGAACACGCGCGCCTCTGCAGACGCTACGGCGCCGCCGTGATCGTGATGGCGTTCGACGAGCAAGGCCAGGCCGACACCGTCGAGCGCAAGGTCGCGATCTGCTCGCGCGCGTACGACATTCTCGTGAGCGACGTTGGCTTCGATCCGTGCGACGTCATCTTCGACGTCAACGTGCTCACCGTCGCCACCGGCATGGACGAGCACAACGCGTACGGCATCAACTTCATCGAAGCCGTGCGCCAGCTCCACGAACGCTTCCCGCTCGCCAGCACGTCCGGCGGCATCAGCAACGTGTCGTTCTCGTTCCGCGGCAACAACGTCGTGCGCGAGGCGATGCACGCGGCGTTTCTCTATCACGCGATCCGCGCCGGCCTCACGATGGGCATCGTCAACGCCGGCCAGCTCGGCATCTACGAGGAGATTCCGAAAGACCTCCTCGAGCTCGTCGAAGACGTCCTCCTCAACCGCCGCCCCGACGCCACCGAACGCCTGATCGCGTTCGCGGAAACGGTCAAAGGCAAAGGCAAGGCCGCCGAAAAAGAAGCGGAGGAATGGCGCAACGGGAGCGTGGAAGAGCGGCTCTCGCACGCGCTCGTGAAAGGCATCGTCGACCACGTCGAGCAGGACGTCGAGGAAGCGCGCCAGACGTACCCGACCGGCCTCTCGATCATCGAAGGTCCGCTGATGGACGGCATGAACGTCGTCGGCAATCTCTTCGGCGCCGGCAAGATGTTCCTCCCCCAGGTCGTGAAAAGCGCGCGCGTCATGAAGAAAGCGGTGGCGTATCTGCTTCCCTACATGGAAGCGGAAAAAGCGCAGGCCGGCGATACGTCCGTCCGCGGAAAAATCCTCATGGCCACCGTGAAAGGCGACGTGCACGACATCGGGAAGAACATCGTCGGCGTCGTTCTCGGCTGCAACAACTACCAGGTCCTCGACCTCGGCGTGATGGTGTCCTCCGAGAAAATTCTCGACACGGCGATCGCCGAGAACGTCGATCTCATCGGCCTCTCCGGCCTCATCACGCCGTCGCTCGACGAGATGGTCCACGTCGCGCGCGAGATGGAACGCCGCAACTTCCGCATCCCGCTCCTCATCGGCGGCGCCACCACCTCGAAGCTGCACACCGCCGTGAAAATCGCGCCGCGCTATCACGCGCCGACGATCCACGTGCTCGACGCTTCGCGCGCCGTCGGCGTCGTGAACGCACTGCTCACCGACAAACGCGATGAGTTCGCGCGCACGACCGCGGAAGAATTCGCGCGCCTCCGCGCACAACAGGAAGCCCACGCCGGCGACCGCGTCATCCTGCCGCTCGCCGAAGCACGCCGCCGCGCGCCGAAGCTCGACTTCGCGCCCGTCCCGCCGCCGTTCACCGGCGTACGCACGCTCGACGACGTGCCGCTCGATTCGCTCGAGCCGTTCATCGACTGGACGCCGTTCTTCCAGACGTGGGAGCTCCGCGGGCGCTATCCGCAAATCCTCGACGAGCCGCGCGCACGCGAGCTCTACGACGACGCGCGCAAGCTGCTCGCCGAGATCATCGAGAAACGCCTCCTCACCGCGCGCGCCGTCTACGGCATCTGGCCCGCGCAACGCGACGGCGACGACATCCTCGTCGACGGCGCACGCTTCCACACGCTCCGCCAGCAACAGGAGACAAACAGCGGCACGAACCTCGCCCTCGCTGACTTCATCGCGCCGGCGAACGATTACGTCGGCGGCTTCGCCGTGACCGCGGGCATCGGCGTCGAGGAGATCGTCGCGCGCTTCCAGCGCGATCACGACGACTACAACTCGATCATGACCAAAGCCCTCGCCGATCGCCTCGCCGAAGCGCTCGCCGAGAAACTCCACCGCGACCTGCGCCGCTCCTGGTACGCGCCCGACGAGACGCTCTCCAACGAAGACCTCATCGACGAGAAGTACAGCGGCATCCGCCCCGCCCCCGGCTACCCCGCCTCCCCCGATCACACCGAAAAGCAAACGCTCTTCACACTCCTCGGCGCCGACCATCTCGGCATCCACCTCACCGAGTCCTTCGCCATGACGCCCGCCGCCTCCGTCAGCGGTCTCTACTTCGCCCACCCCCAATCCCGCTACTTCGCCGTCGGCAAAATCGGTCCCGACCAGGTTGCCGACTACGCCAAACGCAAAGGCATGACGGTCGCCGAAACCGAGCGCTGGCTCGCGCCCAATCTGGCGTACGAGCCGGAAGACGACGGGAGCGCCTCCGGCGGGCCGGCGCGGCCGGCAGCGCTAAGGGCTTAGCCAGTACGCACGTGCGGCTGCTGTTTGCGCGATCAGTGCGACCTCGCGTGCGTCTAGGCTAGGCCCTTAGCGCTGCCGGCCGTGCCGGCCCGCCGGAGGCGCTCTCGTCGTCTTCCGTCGTCACCCCGGTGCGACGCAGCTGCGCACGAGTGCCGTCAGGGCGCCGATGTCGAAGGGCTTGGGGAGGAACGCGCAGATGCCGCTGGTGACGGCGGTGGCGACTTCGGGATCGCGGTTCGCGCTCACGACGATCACCGGGATCTTCTGCAGCGCCTCGTCGTTCGCGCGTTCGCGGAGCACGTCCCAGCCGCTGAGGACAGGCATCATCAGATCGAGCACGACCACGTCGGGATGTTCGCTGCGCATCAGGTCGAGCGCCTCGCGGCCGTTGGGTGCTTCGAGGAAGCGATAGCTGCGGGCATCGCGTCGCAGCGCGGCCATGACGAGTCCGCGAATACTCGGATCGTCGTCCACGACCAACACCGAAATCGGCTGCACTGCTACGTCCACGGCGGTGGAATTATGCCTGATGTCCTCCGTTAGCGAGCGTTGGATGAAAATCGCGGTCGCGATGTCGGGCGGAGTCGATTCGTCGACGGCCGCGTATCTGCTGAAATCGCAGGGGCACGACGTCGTCGGTCTCTCGATGCAGATGTACGACAACCTCGGCAATGCCGACACCACGTACGGCGGCTGCTGCACGATCGACGACCTGGCGGATGCGCGGCGCGTCGCGTGGCGATTGGAGATCCCGCATTTCACGCTGAACCTCGAGGCGAATTTTCACGACAAAGTCGTGACGCCGTTCGTGCAGGGATATCTGGCGGGCACGACGCCGAGTCCGTGCGTTTTGTGCAACACGCACGTCAAGTTCGATCTGTTTCACCAGAAAGCGATTGCGATCGGCGCCGAGAAAATCGCGACCGGGCACTACGCGCGGATCACGCGTGAAGACGGTAGCTTCGCGTTGCGAAAGGCGCGCGACCTCGCGAAAGACCAGTCGTACTTTTTGTTCGAGCTCTCGCAGGCGCAGTTGGCGGAGGCGCTCTTTCCGCTCGGCGAGCTCACGAAGCCGGAAGTGCGCGGCATCGCGGAAGAGGCGGGCCTCAGCGTCGCGCGCAAGAAAGAGTCGTACGAGATCTGCTTCGTGCCGCAGAAAGATGGATATCCAGCGATCGTCGAGCGCGAGGCGGGGATTGCGCCGGGCGAGCACGCGGGCGAGATCGTCGACGTCGACGGCAACGTCGTCGGCACGCACGACGGCTACTACCACTTCACGATCGGCCAGCGCCGCGGCCTCGATCTGGGCGGCAGCGCGGAGCGCACGTACGTCGTCGATGTGAACCCGTTCACGAAGCGCGTGGTCGTCGGATCTGCATCCGCGCTCGAGCGCGACGAGCTCGTCGCGCAGCGCGTGCATTGGATCGCGGGCGCGCCGCCGTCAGGACCGATCGAGGTGCAGGCGCGCGTGCGTTCGCGCATGGCGGACGTCGCGGCCATGGTGACGCCGCTGGACGGCGATCGCGCGCGCGTGTCGTTCGCGCAGAAACTGAGGGGCGTCGCGCCGGGACAGGCGGTCGTTTTCTACCAGGCTGATCTTTGTCTCGGCGGCGGCTGGATTACGCGTTAACATAAGTCCCTCAATAAAAAAGGAGGGGCCCCATGGCGAATCGAGTCGCAACCATTCTCGGTATCGGCTTCCTGCTCGTCGGTATCCTCGGCTTCGTAATGCCCGCTCTCCTCGGCGCACACCTCACCCTCGCGCACAACATCGTCCACCTCGTCAGCGGCGCCATCTCGCTCTGGATCGGCCTGAAGGGCTCGCCGAGCGCGGCGAAGACGTTCTGTCTCGTCTTCGGCGCGGTCTACCTGCTCCTCGGCATCGTCGGCTTCGCGCTCGGCACCGGCTCGGACCGCATGTTCACGGTTTTGCCGGGACAGCTGATGTTCGGGACCGTCGATCACCTGATCCACATCGCGCTCGGCGCGATCTTCCTCGTCGGCGCGTTCATGACGCGCGCGGTGATCACGCCCGCGACGGCGGGACGGACGGCGTAGCCGCCGCTCCGAGCTGCGCGAGCTTCGCGTCGATCGTCGGTGCCCATTCGGCGGTGCACGCCGGATGGGCACGGGCGCGATCGAAGGCCGCGCGCGCCCGCGTCACGTCGCCGGTCAGCCGCAGCAGCGTTCCGAGCTTCACCAGCGACGGCACCGCATTCGGTCCATTTGGATCGATGGTCACGAGCTCCTCGTACAGCGCCAGGGCGCCGTCGCGGTCCGTGCGCTCGAGAAACGCCGCGGCGCGGCCGAGGAACTTCGGGAGACGCTCGCGTTGCAGTTCGTGGATGAGGTCGAGCGCGAGCTCGTTCTGCTTCTGTTCGAGATAGACGGACAGGAGCCGCGTCGCGCACGAGTCGAGCATCGACGGCTCGTCGTTCTGCAGTGCGACGTCGACGGCGACACGGAGCGCTTCGACGTGCTTCGGCTGCTCGCGCAGCAGCGACTGCAGCTCGCGCTTCGCGCTGGCCACGTCGCCGACGGAGCGCGCCGCGAGCGCGCGCGTCACGCGCGGATCCATCGTCCACGTCGTTTCCTTCGCCACGGCGGGATCGACGTACTTTTCTTCGACCTTGAGCGCGCGCACGACGAACGCGAACGCGACGCCGTAGAGAAACCCGCCCACGTGCGCGGAGAACGCCACGCCGCCGCCCGCGCCTTCGGCCGCCATCTCGAAGAACTGCTGCACGAACCAGAGCGGCAGCACCACGAATGCCGGCAGGAAGAAGCGGAAGTTGAAGGTCGGACGGTACAGCAGCGGCACGAACAGGAACTCGACCTTCGAGCGGAAGAAGCGGATGAAGTACGCCCCCATCACCGCCGCGATCGCGCCAGACGCGCCGACGAGAGCGATCGTGCCGTCGGGATGGCGGAGCACGTACGTCAGCGCCGCCGCGATGCCGCCGCTGATGTAGAGGAACGCGAACAGCGGCCGCCCGAACACGTCCTCCACGAACGGTCCGGACAGGAAGAAGAACAGCAGATTGCCGATGAGATGCAGGAAGCCGGTGTGGATGAACATCGACGTCAGCATCCGCCACGCGCCGCCTTCGGCGGGGACGTAGCCGTAGTGGATCAGAGGTAAACGTCGATACCCCGCGACCGCCGTCGACGCGAGCCGGTCGAGCACCGCCTGCTGCGTCGCCATGAGCGCCGGAGGCGGCGGGTTCGCCACGAGGCGGCGCGCGGCGGCGAGTTGTTGTGGCAGCCCCGGGCCGAGGATCCGCTCCATCTCCGGCGGCGGCGTGAGATACGGATGCTGGCCGAGGTAGGAGATCGCGTCCTGCCACGCGAGCTGCAGACCGGCCATCTTCGACGAGCGCATCGACGTCTCGACCGCGACGAAGACGAGGATGTTCAGCGCGATGAGAACGTACGACACCCACGCGTGGCGGCGGATCTCGGACTCGTCGCGTCCGATGGGGATGAGGAGCATGGTGGAGTGACGGCGATTGTAGCCGCAGTCGTTCCGTAAGTCCGGCCGCGCCGGCTACTCGACCGTCACGCTCTTCGCCAGATTCCTCGGCTGATCGACGTCGCAGCCGCGCCGCAGCGCGATGTAGTACGCGAGCAGTTGCGTCGGGATCACCGCGAGGATCGGCTGCAGCGGCTCGATCGTCCACGGCACCTCGATCGCCTCGTCGGCGAGCTTCTTCATCTCCTCGTCGCCTTCGTCGCAGATCACGATCAGCTTCCCGTCGCGCGCCTTCACTTCCTGCAGGTTCGAGACGACCTTGTCGTACACCGGCGTGTGCGTGGCGATCGCGACGACCGGCATGTTCTCGTCGATGAGCGCGATCGGTCCGTGTTTCATCTCGCCGGCCGGATACCCCTCGGCGTGGATGTACGAGATCTCCTTGAGCTTGAGCGCGCCTTCGAGCGCGATCGGGTAATGCACGCCGCGGCCGAGGAAGAGGAAGTCCTGCGCGTTGTGCCAGCGGTTCGCGAGCTGCTGAATCTTCTTCTCCTGCGTCTTGAGCAGATGCTCGATCTTGTGCGGGATCACGGAGAGCTCGTGCATCGCGTAGCGGATGTCGTCCTTGTCGTGGCCGCGCAGCTGCCGCACGTAGAGCGAGAGGAGATAGAACGCGGTGAGCTGCGTCGTGAACGCTTTCGTCGACGCGACGCCGATCTCCGGGCCGGCGTTCGTGTAGATGACGCCGTCCGACATGCGCGTCGCCGCGGCTCCGATCACGTTGCAGATCGTGATGAGGCGCGCGCCTTTCGCCTTCGCCTCCTGCATCGCCGCGATCGTGTCGGCGGTCTCGCCCGACTGCGTCACGCCGATGACGAGTGTCGACGCGTCGACGATCGGATCGCGATAGCGGTACTCAGAACCGTAGTCGACTTCCACCGGAATGCCGGCCGCGCTCTCGAGGATGAACTTCCCGACCGTGCCCGCGTGCCACGACGTGCCGCACGCGACGATGTGGATGCGCTGGAACTGCGCCCACTCTTCCGGCGTGAACTGCAGGTCGTTGAAGAAGACCTCGCCCGACTCCTCGAACATGCGGCCGTTGAACGTGTCGCGCACGGCGCGCGGCTGCTCGTGGATCTCCTTGAGCATGTAGTGCCGGTAGCCTTCCTTCTCGGCCATCACGGCATCCCACAGGATCTTCTTCGGCTCGCGGTCGATCTTCGCGTCGTCGCGGCCGAAGACGTCGACGCTCTTGTCGTTGGCGACGACGTACTCACCGTCCTCGAGATAGATGATGTTGCGCGTGTAGGCGAGGAGCGGCGCGACGTCCGAGGCGACGATGTTCTCGCCTTCGCCGAGACCGACCACGAGGGGTGGACCGTGCTTCGCGGCGACGATGGTGCCGGGATCGTCGCCGGCGATCATCACCAGCGCGTAGTGCCCTTCGAGCTCCTTGAGCGCCTTCTTCACCGCGTCGATGAATGGCGTGCCATCCTTCCGGTACTCCTCGATGAGATGCGCGACGACTTCCGTGTCCGTCTCACTCTTGAATTCGTGGCCGGCTGCTTTCAGGCGCTGCTTGAGCGGGAGGAAGTTCTCGATGATGCCGTTGTGGATGACGACGACGTTGCCCGTGCAGTCGCGGTGCGGGTGCGCGTTGTTCTCGTTCGGCTTCCCGTGCGTGGCCCAGCGCGTGTGCCCCATACCGAACGTGCCGTGCAGCTCGTGGTCGGCGAGCTTGCCCTCGAGGTTCGACAGTTTGCCTTCCGCGCGCACGACGTCGACGCCGTGTCCGTTGACGACCGCGATGCCCGCGCTGTCGTAGCCGCGGTACTCCAGTTTCTTCAGTCCGCCGATGAGCACCGGCACCACGTCGCGCGTGCCGACGTAACCAATGATTCCGCACATGTTCGAAGTCCTTTAGAATTCGCGCCGGTGAAGAAACTCCTGGCGCTCGTCGTCCCCGTGTTCGTCCTCGTGGCTTGTGGCAAACGCGGCGACCCGAAGCCGCCCGTGCCGATCATCCCGCAGGCGACCAGCGACCTAGTAGTAACACAGCGCGCCGACAATGTGATTCTGTCCTGGAGCTATCCCGCGCTCACGACGGCCGGACGCAGCCTCACCAACGTACGCCGGATTTCGATTTACCGTTACGACGAAGAGCTTCCGGTGCCCGCCGGCGGACGCGATCCGAACGCGCTGCAGCCGGGCAACGTCGATCCGACGCAACCGCAGCCGCAGGCACAGTTCGCACGCATTCCGACGATTTCGCAGGTGCAGTTCGCGAAGCTCAGCCACAGGATTTACAGCATAGAAAAGGCCAACTTCTCGACCGCCACCAGCGGCGCGAAGCTCATCTACACCGACACGCCGCCGACGCGCTCCGCCGACGGTCGCCCCGTGCGCGTCAACTACGCCGTCGTCACGGAAGGCGGCACCGCGCACAGCGACTACTCGAATCTCGCCATCCTCGTGCCGCTCCCCGTCTCCGTACCGCCCGCGTCACTGGCAGCGACCGCGAAGACGGAAGGCGTGACGCTCAACTGGTCCGCGCCGACGCAGACGACCACCGGCACCGGCGGTCCGATCGTCATCGGCTACAACATCTACCGCAGCGCGCCGGGACAAGCGCCGGGCGAGCTTGCCGCGCCGATCAATCCATCGCTCGTCACCACGACGACCTTCACCGACGCGCCGCCGTACGGCGAGCACGAATACCGCGTGACCGCCGTCGCCGCGTCCGGACCGCCGCTCGTGCAGAGCGATGCCTCCGCGCCCGCGCGGGTGACGTTCAAGGATCTCGTGGCGCCGCCCGCGCCGACGGGACTCGAGGCGCTCGTCGAGACGGGCGCGGTGCGGTTGATCTGGGATCCAGTGCAGGCGCCCGACCTCGCCGGCTATCGCCTCTACCGCACCGAGGGCGTCGGCCATGTCAACATCAAGGAGGCGGGAACCATCCCGCTCGGACCGCCGGTGACGACGAACAGCTGGGTCGATTCGCGCGCCGATCTCGGCATCGCGTACAAGTACGCCGTGACCGCGATCGACAAGAACGGCAACGAGAGCGCGCGCGTTTGGACGAACTGGGTCGTCGTGCCGAAGACCCCCTGATGCTGCTGCTTGCCGCGGCGCTGCTCCTCGGCGCGTTCCTCCGCCTCGATCACCTCGGCGAGCCGAGTTACTGGCTCGACGAGATCCTGCACCACGACCTCACCACCGCCGCGCTGCAGCAGCCGTGGTGGCGCTGGCTGACCGGCTTCTCGCCCGAGCACGGGCCGCTGTACTACGCGACGCAGCTCGCCGCCCGACTGGTCGCGCGCGACGAGACCGCGGGACGCCTCGCGCCGGCGCTGTTCGGCATCGCCGCCATCGCGCTGGTGTGGCTCGCCGCGCGCTCGTTCGACGAGCTCGCCGCCGCCACTGCCGCCTTGCTGCTCGCCGCCTCGCCGCTGCACGTCTATTACAGCCGCGAGGCGCGCGCGTACGCGCTCCTAATGTTTGCGACCGCGGCGTTGCTGGCGGTGCTGCTGCGCGGCCGCTCGCCGTGGCTGGTTGTCGCCGTCGTGTTGTTGACGTTGTACACGTCCGCGACGGCGGCGCCGGTGCTCGTTTCGGCGTTCGTCGTGGCGAGTGTTGCGGCGCTGCTCGACAAGGCGCGTCGCCGCTTCTTCACGATCGCCGCGATCGCCTCGTTCCTCGCGATCGCGCTCCTGCCGCTGCTCTACGCGGCAACGCCCGTCGAAGACGCGGGCTGGCCGGGCTTTCCGCACCTCGACGCGGCGTTCTTCACGGCGCTGCTGCACAACTTCTCCGTCTCCGCGCTCGGCACCGGCAGCGGACGCACGGCGGTCGCGCTGCTCTGCTTCGCCGCCGCGGGAGCGATTGCGCTCCTGCAGCGCGACCGGACGCTGGCCGCTGTCACGATCGGCATGACGCTGCTGCCGCTCGCGCTCGCGCTCGCATCGCTCCGCGCGTTCGAACACTTCTACGCGACGCGTTACGTGACGCCGGCGCTGACCGGCTACCTCGTGCTCGCCGGCATCGGCGTCGCCGCGTTCGCGCGTCTCGTCGCACGCCGCTTCGCGCCGCTCCTCGCTGCCGCGATCGTCGCCGCCTTCCTCACGCAGACGTGGCACGCCGCGCGAACCGAGGCGTTTCAGAAGCTCGACTGGCGCGGCATCGCCGCCGCGATCCATCAGCGCGCGCATCCCGGCGATCTCGTGCTCACCGCGGAGCCGTGGTCGGAAGTGTCGCTGCGCTTCTACCTCGAACGCCTGCCACGGAAGGCCGATCTGCGGCAGATGTCGATCCTCGACATCGCGCGCGGGCTCGTCGACCACTATCCCGCCACGTTCCTCGTCACGGCGGGCTTCTCGGACGACACGACCACGCGCAACTGGATGTGCAGCTATCCTCTGCTCCTCGCCTCGCCGCTCGAGAACTTCCGGCTGCACTACGCCCGCGAAGACTACCTCGCCGAGCGCGCCACCGACGCCGAACGCCGCGCCTTCGCCCTCGGCATCGGCGCGCGGAGCATCCGCCTCGCCACGACCGAAGACCCGCTCTTCCGCGACGGCTGGGCCGCGGCTGAAGGCGCAGGCGACGGCGCGTTCCGCTGGGCCATCGCCACGCGCGCTACGATCGGCGTGCCGCGCTGGTTCGCGCGAGATCGCGTCATCCGCTTCAGCGCGCTGCCGATGTCGCATCCGTCGCTGCCGCCGCAGACGCTGCGCGTGTCCGTCAACGGCACGCCGCTCGCGGATACAACGCCGATGTCCAACGCCTGGCGCGACTACGCCGTCAACGCTCCCGCACGCGTTTGGCGCGACGGAGTCAACGTGTTGACCTTCGACTTCGCTCGCGCGACCGCGCCGGCGGCCATCGATCCGCACGCCTCCGACCGACGCCCGCTCGCCGCGTCCTTTGCTTGGATATCCATCGATGACCGCGGCGCCCCTCCCGCCACCCACCCCGCCCACCTCCCGGCCGTTCGCATGACCACGACGCCGCTCCTCGACGAGCGCGCGCTCTGGCGCGACTCGTCCACCCGCTTCGCGCCCGCCCGCCTGCGCCGCGATGCGGTCATGGCTCTCATCGCCCGCCTCGGCTACGACCCGGTGACCGTCTGGCCCCGCATCGCGCGCGGCGACGTGCACCTCGACGACCTCGTGCACACGCTCGACTACGGCAGCGAATGCATCGACGACGCGACGTTCGTGAACGAGGTCTTCCACGCGCTGCTCGACCGTGCCCCCGGCCCCGGCGAGCGGCGCGAGAAACTGGTGGAGCGGATCACGCGGGGGACGGAGTTTCGGAAGATGGTGACGAGGTGAGTTCGCGCTATCCCAGCAACTCCCGCAGCCGCTCCGGATCACTCGTCGGCTCCTCGCACGCGTAGCCGACGCAGACGTACGCCATCGCCCGCTCCTGCGGACGCTGCTCCATCAGCGGCAAATCGGCCGACTCGCGTCCCGCGACGAGCACGCGATGCGGGAGGAACGTCTCGCCCACGACGCGCGTCAGCACGCGTGACGTGTCGTCGTCGCCGGTGATGGCGATCTCGCGCGGCTGCGTGGCGCGCCATTCGGCGACGCCGAGGGCGAAGCCGAAACCGGAGGCGTACTTTTCGACCACCGGCCACATGCGCTCGAGCGTCTCCGTCGCGATTTGCGCGTAGCGCTCCTCGCCGAACAGCAGCGCGTGGCGCAGCAGCACCTCGCACGCGACGGACGTCCCCGCGGGCGTGGCGTTGTCGAAGAGATCCTTCGGCCGCGTGATGAGCTGCTCGTGATCGGACGGTGTGTCGTAAAAACCGCCATTCTCCTCGTCGCGGAACCGCGCCAGCATCTGCTCCACGAGCGAACGCGCGCCGTCGAAAAAGCGCCGCTCGTGCGTGGCCTCGTACGCGAGCGTGAGACCCCACGCGACGCCGGAGTAATCCTCGAGCAGCCCCGCGATGTGCGCGTGCCGGCTCAACTTACCGTCCACGATTCTCGTCAGTAAATAGGAGGCATTCTTCAGGACGATTTCACGGTAGCTATTTTTGTCGAACGCGAGCGCCGCCTCCGCGAACGCGGCCAGCATCCAGCCGTTCCAGCCGGAGAGGATCTTCTCGTCGCGGCCCGGCCGCACGCGCTGCTCGCGCGCGCCGTACAGCTTGCACTTGCCGCGCGCGACGATGTCGTCGAGTTGCACGAGCTCGATGCCGAGATCGGCGGCGACGCTGGCCGGGTCGCGCGGCACGTTGAGGATGTTGTGCCCTTCCCAGTTGCCGCCTTCCGTGACGTCGTACAGCGCGCAGAACACGCGCCCTTCGTCGCCACCGAGGAGCTCGAGCACCTCGGCGCGCGTCCAGACGTAGAACTTCCCTTCCTCGCCTTCCGAGTCGGCGTCGAGCGTCGAATAGAAGCCGCCGTCGGGGGACGTCATCTCGCGCGCGACGTAGCCGAGGATCTCGTTCGCGATGCGCGCGAAGAGCGGATCGTGCGTCCACTGCCACGCGCGCGTGTAGAGGCGGGCCAGGAGCGCGTTGTCGTACAGCATCTTCTCGAAATGCGGCACGAGCCAGCGCGCGTCCGTCGAGTAGCGATGGAAGCCGCCGCCGATCTGGTCGTACATGCCTCCGCGCGCCATCTTGGTCAACGTGTTGACCACGATCTCGCGCAGCCGCGCGTCGCCGCCGCGATACGCGACCTGCATCAGGAAATCGAGCGACATCGACGGCGGGAACTTCGGCGCGCTTCCGAAGCCGCCGTGCACCGGGTCGTAGCCCGCCGCGATGCGCGAGGCCGCGCGATCGAGCGCGTCGTGCGTGATGGTCTGGCCATCTTTCGACAGCCGCAGCGATCCGCCGAGGGCGCGCGCGACTTCGTCGGACGCCTCGTCGACTTCCGCGCGGCGCGTGCGATACACGTTCACCACGTGCTCGAGCACGCGCCGGAACGCCGGCATCCCGTGCCGATCCTCGGGCGGAAAGTACGTCCCCGCGAAGAACGGCTTGCCCTGCGGCGTGAGGAACGTCGACATCGGCCAGCCGCCGTGGCCGGTCATCATCTGCACGGCCTGCATGTAGATCGAGTCGAGATCCGGCCGCTCCTCGCGATCGACTTTGATCGAGACGAAGTGCTCGTTGAGCACGCGCGCCGTGGCGTCGTCCTCGAACGACTCGCGCTCCATGACGTGGCACCAGTGGCACGCCGAGTAGCCGATCGAGAGGAACACCGGCTTGTCTTCCGCGCGCGACTTCGCCCACGCCTCCTCGCCCCACGGATACCAGTCGACCGGGTTGTGCGCGTGCTGCAACAGGTACGGCGAGGTTTCGCGTGCGAGACGGTTGGTCATGCGAATCGCCGCGCAGAGTTCATGCCCGCGCGGTACTCCGCGGGACTGACGCCGAAGCGCGCGCGGAATGCACGCGTGAAATGGCTCTGGTCGAAGAAGCCGTGCTCGGCGGCGACGTCGCGGAGCGCGCGTTTGGTGAAGCGCAAGTGATGCGCCGCGCTCTGCAGCCGTTCGTCGCGCACGAACGCGCCGGCCGAGACGCCGAACGCCTCGCGGAACGCGCGTGCCACGTGCGTGCGGTGGCGGCCGACGCCGGCGGCGATCTGCGAGAGCGAGGCGCCTCCGCGGGCGAGGTCGACCGCGTCGTCGAGCCACGCCGGCCTGCGCTCGCGCGCACACGGGACGGGTTCGACGAGCGAAAGCGCGCGGACGATCTCCGATTCGAGCTCCAGCGGCGAAGCCATCGAGCTCGCGACGATGCGACGCGCGACGTCGACGCAGCGGCGATCGCGGCGGACGACGATCTCACCCAGCGCCGCGTGCGGCGCGTGCGGCAGTTCGATCAGAACCGCATCGACGGCCACCGTGTAGCGGTCGGCATGATGCGCGCCGGCAGGCTTGAAGATGAGCGAGGAGGCTTCGCAGTCGTACGTGCGGGAGCCGATCGTCTCCTCGAACCCTCCGCCGAGCACGAGTTGCAGCGACGCCGCTTCATGATCGTGGCGGCGGAGACCGGTGCCGGCGCGATGATGCGTGATGTGGACGCGAAAATCGCCCGCCGTCATCTGCCGGCTCACCTCGCCCGCGGTGATGGCGTTCATCGGACGACAGCATAGCGTCAGTGCGACGTGCAGCGGAGCGCGTCGTCCAGGTCGCCGATGAAGCTCATGCCGTACACGTGCATCGCGCCCGCGATGAGCAGCGCCTTGTGATGTTTGGCGAACACCTCGCGATCCACCACCTCGGCATACGAGAAGTCGCGATCGGCGAAGCGTTCGTAATCCGCGCGGGTCTTCACCTGCTCCCACGGAATGGGCGGGTCGCCGAGGAGCACGCGGATGCGATGCGCGCGCGGCAACGTGGTGTTGACGTTGCGGATGGTCTCGAACAATTGCCGGTACAACGGCGAGTCCCACACGAGGAACATCGTGGTGTCGCGCCACGCCGGCTCGACCTCCGCCAGCGGCACGTCCGCACCCATGATGTAGCGGTCCATGACCTCCTGATAACGCGCGTTGCCCGACTCCACCACGACGTCGTCGATCACGCGGGTGATGCGCGGATCGCTGACGAGCTGCCGCAGGAAGACGTGGGTCTCGGCCATGCGATGCACTTCGGGGATGCCGACGACGTCGTACTTCGTGAACAGCGATGCGATCGTGCCGATCGCATCCTGCGGCGCCGGCGCGGCGGTGGCGATCAGCGGAAGCAGCAGCAGAAACACAACGGAGCCGAGCAGTCGTTTCATGGCGACCAGCGTAGCCGCGATGCGACCCGCCGTCTTGTACGCGCGTAGCGGCCGCGTGCCGGAAGCGTCGTCAGCGCGACAGCGAGGCGATGACGTCGAGCGCGCGCGCGACGTCGGCTTCGTTGTTCGCCAGTCCGAGCGACGCACGAACGGCGCCGACGACGGTGCCGGCGCACGCGGCCAGTCGCTGCGGAGTGAAGTCGGCGCCGAGCGTTTCGAGGCAACCGCGCAAGCGCGACGTTTCGATTCCAAACGCCGCCTCGGATGCGCCGGGATTGCAGAAGCAGCCGCCGCGCAGGGCCACGCCGCGCTCGCGCGCGTACGCTTCGACGTCCCAGTACGGCACGCCGCGGATGTTGAACGCGATGGTGCCGCCGCGCGCAGTGAGATCGCGCGGGCCATACACGCGAACGTTGTGCAACGCGAGCAGACCATCGAGCAGCAGTTCGGTGAGATGCGCGACGTGCACGGCGATGCGCGGCATCCCGGCGCCGTCGAGCAGATCGAAGCCGGCATCGAGCGCGGCGATGTTGAGAAAGTCGGGCGTGCCGTCTTCGAACGCCTCGTGACCGGGACGCAGCCGATGCGTGTTCGCGGCGACGGACGCGAAGAGCACCGTGCCGCCGGCGAACCACGGGCGGCGCAGTTTCGCGAGCGCGTCGCGCCGCGCGATGAGCGCGCCGAGGCCGGTCGGATAGCCGAAGAGTTTGTAGAACGACAGCGCCGTGAAATCCGCCGGCACGTCGCGAAGGCTGAGCGCGTGGCTCGGCACGTACGCGGCGGCGTCGAGCAGCACGTCGAAGCCGAGACGATGCGCGTCGCTCACGAGTGCCAGCGGATGACGCACGCCGGAGAAATTCGACTGCGCGGGGAACGCGAAGAGGCCGCGCTTCGCAGCCGCGAGCGTCGCGCGTGCGTCGCGCAGGCGCAGCTCTTCGTCGAGCGCGATGGCGTGCACGGCGGCGCCGGCGCGCGCGGCGTACTCGCGGATGCCGAGGACGGAGTTGTGGTTGTCGGACGACAGCACGAGCGACGTCGACGCATCGAACGGATAGCTCTCGGCGACGAGCTTCACGGCCGCGCTGGTGTTCGCGGTGAAGATGACGGCGTGCGTGCGCTCGTCGACGTCGAAGTGCCGCAGCACGCGGCGCCGCGCCGCATCGATGACGTCCGTGCTCGCGCGCGACGGCGCGGAGTCGGAGTGCGGGTTGCCGAAGATGCCTCTCCGCAGCAGTGCGTGATGCGCGTAGAGCTGCGACTCCGCGTACAGCGCGCTGCCGGTGTAGTCGAGATACGCGAGCCGCTGCGCGTCGAGCCGCGCGAACTCGCGGGCGCGCAGGCCGGCGAAGAACGCGGCATCGCGCGAACGCGTGTCGACCGCGAGCGTCAACATCCGCGTCTCCGCATCGCCTTCACGGCGGCGCTCGTGCCGCCACCGTAGGCCGCTTCGTCGCCGGTCGCGCGCGGAACGCCGCCGAAGTAGCGCGTGAGATCGCTCGGCTTCGCCGGCGACATCACGTCGTCCAGCCATTCGCCGAGGCCGCCGCGGAGGAAGTAGACGTCGCGGTAGCCGAGCGACTGCAGGAGCACCCACGCCTGCGCCGCATGCGCGCCGCCGTCGGAGATCAGGACGAGCGTTTCGTCGCGCGCGAACGGCGTCGACGGAATTGCTTCGATCGGCACGCGCTCGGCGCGCGGCAGGTGATACGTCGCGAACTCGCGTTCGGAGCGGAGATCGATGATGCGCAGGCGCGGCTTGCGATCGCGGATCCACTCCGCGAGTTCGAGTGCGGTCACGTGATCGTCCTCGTGCGCGATCGCGCGCGCGAGGCGCGCGGCGTCGACGTTCGCGTGCTGGGCGCGATACGGACTGCCGCCGATCGCGGCGAGCGCACCGAGGACGAGAGCCGCGATCGCGAGCGTCCGATTCATGCCGCGCGTCGCTCCCAGCGTTCGACGATGCGGAAGACGGCGAGCGCGATCGCGACGATCGCGCAGACGACGACGCCGTACGGCAGGTCGAGCAGTTGCGGCAACGTGAGGCTGCCGCGCGCGGTGCTCGCGTAGAACGCGCGCAGCGGTGCGAACGCGAGGCCGGTGGCGAGGACGCCCGCGAACATGCCGACGACGGTCAGCGCGCCGTCGCCGCGGCCGGTCGCGGCGGCGACACACGAGGTGCCGGGACAGAGTCCGGCCAGCACGAAGCCGATGCCGAAGAGCGCGCCGCCGGCGAGCTGCGGCAGGACGTACGTCTCCGGCACGAACACGCGCGCGAGGTCGAGGACGCCGAGACGCGCCAGCCAGTACGCGCCGAGCATCGCCGTCACGATCGCGCTGAACATCACTTTCAGGACGGTGAAGTCGGTGACATAGAACTGGCCCGCGAGCTTGCGCGCGTCGCCGAGGCCGGCGCGTTCGAGCGCGAAGCCAAAGGCGAGGCCGATGAAGACGGCGATGGCGAGTTGCGACGCGGCGCTAAAGGCGGCGAAGTCGACGAGCGGCGCGGTCATCGCCACGCCTTCCGCACGAGCGGCGCGACGGCGAACGCGCTCGCGAACGCGACGGCGATGAAGAGCCAGCTGCCGACCGAGAGCAGCGCGCCGCCGGTGAGGGCGAGGCCGCTCGTGCAGCCGCGCGCGAGGACGGCGCCGGTGCCCATCAGCGCGCCGCCGGCGAGGGCGAGCGCGAGTCGCGGTGTGCGCGCGAGGCGCGGGCCGCGCGCGATCTCGAAGCGGAAGCGGCCGGCAAGGATGCTCGGGAAAAAGCCGCCGAGGATCACGCCGATCAACTCGAACAGCAGCCAGTCGCGCCACGGACCGTCGCCGGCGAGATAGCGCGCAAAGTACTCGTTCGTCGCGGCGCGTCGCGGCGCGATCGCGGAAACGACTCCCGCGGCGCTCGATGCGAAGGCGCCGGACGCGCCGAGGCCACGGCCCATCACGACGAAGGCGGCGAGGAGCACGAGTCCGAGCGCGACGCCGGCGACGTATGGATCGGCGTACGCGCGCGTCACTTGCACGTGCGACGACGCAGCGCGATCCACCTCACGCACGTCGTCGGCCGCGAGCGGCGCGCCGCTCATTTCGCGCTGCCTTCGCTCGGGTTGTCGACGGGGTAATCCGCGTGGCCCGACCAGTCCTGAAACGAGCCGTCGTAGAGCAGCACGGGATGATCGAGGATGCGCGCGGCGAGCAGCATGGCCGTGGTCTGCATGCCGACGTGGCAGTAGCCGATCACGGTGTCGTGCGGTTTGACGCCGGCGCGGTCGAAGAGCGCGCGCAGCTCGGCGGTCGACTTCACCATGAGGTCGTCGTTGGCGATGCTGGTGAACGGAATGCTGTGCGCGCCGTGGACGTGTCCGGGCCGATGCATGCTGCCGTCGCGGTTCATGCCGTGATCGACGCCGTCATAGAACGCGGCCGCGCGGCCGTCGACGATCGCGTAGCCGGGCGTGCCGAGGCGCGCGCGCACGGTCGCGGCGTCGACGACGATCGGCTGCAGCGCGAGCGGCGCGAGCTTGCCGCGTTTCGCGGGCGTCGGCGCCTTCGTCACCGCACCGCCGGCGCGCACCCACGCGGGAAGGCCGCCGTCGAGCAGCGACGCGCGCGCGCCGAGGCCGGCGTACTGCAGCGTGAAGAGCACGCGCGTCGACGGCGTGACCCAGTCGGTGCCGAACAGCACGATGACGCGCGAGTCGTCGGAGATGCCGAGCGCCTCGAGCTTCTCGCGCAGCTCCGCGGCATTCGGCATCTCCAGCGAGAGCGCGTTTCCGTTGCCGTCGCCGGCCGAGACGTCTTTCAGCGTGATGCCGCGCGCGCCGGCGATGTGGCCGGCGTCGAAGCTCGCCTGGTCGCCGACCTGCAGTAGCACGAGGTTGCGATCGTGCAGATGTTGTTTGAGCCAGGCGGTGTCGACGAGCAGCGCGTCGCGCGGCGTGGCGGCCGCGGCGACGCCGGCGACGAGCAGCAGAACGAAGGCGAGGAGGGCGTTTCGCATGCGCAGACGATGCGGCGCTCCGCGCGTGCGGCGTTGCCTTTTGCAGTCAACAGGCGGCGCGTGCAGCGAACGGGTCGCTGGATGCAGCGGAGCGGCGCGCTCTACGCGGGCCGCTGGATCACATCGAGCAGCTGCGGCGGGAACGCGCGCATCTCGAAGTACTCGCGCTCGAGCTCTTCGACCTGGAAGCGATCGAGACCGGAGTTCGACAGGAAGTCGTTGCGCAGCTTCGGATCGTGCTCTTCGACGATGCGCGGCAGCAGCTGGTTGATGTAGAAGGCCTCGAGGCGGATCTTCGTGATCACTTCCTCGAGCAGCGACTCGTTGATGAAGTCGTGCAGGTCGCGCAGCGCGGGATCGTGCGTGATCTCGGCGCGGATCTCGCGGCGGAACGTCTCGCGTCCTTCGGCGGTGTTGAGCTCGAGATAGAAGTTCGCCATGCGCCGGCGCGCGAGGTTGTACGCGGCAAAGTACGCGCGCTCGTGGCGGTTGATCGAGACGATCGCGTCGACCACGCCGGCGATCGACTCCTCGTTGTTCTCGATCGAGATCAGGCCGAGCGTCAGCGCGTAGAGCTTCTTCTTGCCGTAGGCGAGCGCGTACTCGTTGTTCACGACCGGATCGATGAAGAGCTGCTGAAAGAGGCCGCGACGCAGCTTCTCGAAGACCTGCATGTTGCCGAGCAGCGACCGCACCTGTTCGGGCGACAGCTCGACGTCGTCCATGAAGGCGAGCTTGTTGACCAGCGTCGTGGTGTGATCGATGCGGTCGAAGAGCGTCACCAGCTCGCCGAACGATTCGAGGCGTTCGTAATCCTCTTCCTCGCGGCCGATCTCGTCGATGAGGCGGCCGGTCTCGAGCAGCACCTCCTCGAACGTCTGGTCGCGCATCGCGGCGGCGCGCTGCTTGTTCTCCATCAGCTGCACGAGATCGAGCGAGGAGAGCTTGCGGGTGATGTTGCGACCGAGGAGGAAGCCGCCGAGGATCTCGCGCGTGGACTGGATGTAATCGGCCTCGTCTTCTTTCCGAACGACCGCGCGCGGCTCCTGCAACACGATCTCTTCGAGCGTGTCGAAGATCGAGAGCGGCACTTCGTTGCGCAGCGAGAGCGTGCGCAGGCGCATGAGCCGCGCCCGCGCCGACGAGTCGATGGTCGAGCCGGCGCACGACGCGAGGATGCGTTTGTACTCGTCGATGAGCTCCTGGTTGTCGCGATGGTGATAGATGACGTCGATCTGGATGCGCTCGCGCTGATACGGCTCGATGGCCTCGTCGGCGAGCGCGCTCGCAACGTCGTCGAGCGACTGCGACGCCGCGTATGCATTGCGGCACAGCTCCGCGAGCCGCTGATTGGCGCGATGCACGACGCGCACGATGACCAGCGTCGTCTCCGGCTCGCCGAGCGCGTCGAGCATCTCGTGCGCGAGCGCGAGGAACTGCCCCGCGCCGACTTTGCGCGAGCGCTTGAGCAGCTTGCCCGTGCTCTTGAGCGTCTTCTCCTGACGGTCGCCGACGTCGGGCAGACGCTTGCGGTCGTCGACGAAGAAGAAATGATTCGCGACGGCGTTGCCCTGCAGGAAGAGGTTCTCCCACCGCTCGAAGCCTTCCGTGTTCGGCGTGAAGCGCAGCTCGTGCGAGCGCGGATCGATGGTCGTGCCGAAGAGAACGAGGCGGTTGACGACTTCCTCGTTGAGCAGATCGCCGACGGGGAGATGCCCGCCGAACATGTACTCGCCGAACATGCCGCCGTTCCCGCGAAAGCGCACGCCCTCGGGATTGAGGACGATCTCCGAGTTGCCGCCGAAGTAGCGCACGACGTCGCCGCGCGCGGACTTGATCTGCTCGAAGAAGAAGCGGCGGTCGACGTCCGGACCGACGACGACGGCGAAGTATTCGATCGCTTCGCCGAGGAAGCCGTGGTGGACGATCGCGCGGATCACGCGCTCGATTCTATGGCCGCGAGTCAGGCGCGCGGATGTGCCTTCTTGTAAACAGCCATCAACTGCCAGTCGTTGAGATGCGTGTACTTCTGGGTCGTCGACAGCGACGAGTGCCCGAGCAGTTCCTGAATTCCGCGCAGGTCGGCGCCGGCGTTCAGGAGATGCGTCGCGAACGAATGCCGCAGCGTGTGCGGCGAGACGCCGCTCTGCAATGCGGCCGCGCGGACGTAGCCGTCGAAGAGCCGACGCACGCTGCGCGTGGTGATGCGCTGGCCGCGATAGTTGACGAACACGGCCTGCTCTTCCGGATCGTGCACGAGATCGCCGCGCACGGCGAGCCACGCGCGCAGCGCCGCTTCCGCCTTCGTGCCGAACGGAACGATGCGCTCTTTCGAGCCTTTGCCGTGCACCTTCACCAGACGCGCGCGCAGTTCGAGATCGTCGATGTCGATGCCGGTCAGCTCGCTGATGCGCAGACCGGACGCGTAGAGCAGCTCGAGGTATGCCGCGTCGCGCGCGCCGAGGGGCATCGACGCGTCCGGCTGTTCGAGCAGCAGCGCGACGTCGGACGGCTGCATGACCACGGGCAGATGCTTCTCCTTCTTCGGCGTCGCGACGGCGCGCGCGGGATTCGCGGCGACGCTGCCGTCGCGCACGAGGAACTTGAAGAACGAGCGCAGCGCGGAGAGGTGGCGCGCGATCGACGTCCGCGCGAGCTTGCGGCGCGCGAGATGCGCGAGATACGAGCGGACGGTCAGGTGATCGACGCGGCCTAAGTCGAGCTGATCGCGGCCCATCGTGAAGTAGTCGTTGCAGAGGAAGGAGACGAACGATTCGAGATCGTCGCGATACGCGGAAATCGTGTTCGGCGAGACGTTCCGCTCGTACGTCAGGTAGTCGAGGAAAGAGCCGATCTCGTTGGTCACCGCGAACGATTCTAATGTGTTAGCGTTGCGCCGCCATGGCCGACGAGACGCTGAAGAAAACTCCGCTCAACGAGCTGCACAAGTCCCTCGGCGGGAAGATGGTCGACTTCGGCGGCTGGGAGTTGCCCGTGCAGTACAGCGGGATCCTCGACGAGCACGAAGCCGTGCGCACGCGCGGCGGCGTCTTCGACGTCTCGCACATGGGCGAGCTCACCGTGCGCGGCCCGCAGGCGCTGGAGCTCCTGCAACGCTCGACGTGCAACGACGTCGCGAAGCTCGAAGACGGCCGCGCGCATTACAACGGCCTGCTCTATCCGACCGGCGGCTTCGTCGACGACATCCTCATCTATCGCATCGCCAACGACGACTACTTCGTCGTCGTCAATGCGTCGAACACGGACAAGGACTACGAGTGGCTCGCCGAGCAGGCGAAGTCGTTCGACGTCGAGGTCAACAACGTCAGCACGCAGTACGCGCAGCTCGCCGTGCAGGGTCCCGACGCCGAGCGCGTGCTGCAGTCGCTGACGGACGTTCCGCTCGCGTCGATCAAGTACTACCGCTTCGCGCAGGGCAACGTCGACGGCGCGCCGGCCATCGTCTCGCGCACCGGCTACACCGGCGAAGACGGTTTCGAGGTCTACCTCGCGCCGGAGCACGCGCCGCGACTCCTGCAGAAGCTCGTCGACGCCGGCGTCAAACCGTGCGGCCTCGGCGCGCGCGACACGCTGCGCCTCGAGGCGAAGATGGCGCTCTACGGCAACGACATCGATCACACCACGACGCCGATCGAGGCCGACCTCGGCTGGATCGTGAAGATCGAGAAAGGCGACTTCGCCGGACGCGACGTCCTCGAACGCGAGAAGGCGGAAGGACCGCGGCGGAAGCTCGTCGGATTCGAGATGGTCGACCGCGGCATCGCGCGCCACGGCTACCCGATCGTGAACGGCTCCGAGGAAGTCGGCGTCGTCACCAGCGGCACGCATTCGCCGACGTTGAAAAAAGCGATCGGTCTCGCATATCTTCCGCTCGACCAGTCGGCCCAGGGCACCGAATTCACCGTCCTGATCCGCGGCAAAGAAACGCGGGCCCGAGTCATTCCAACGCCGTTCTACAAACGCGCAAAGTAGGGGGACCTTCATGTCGTCGATCCCTGAAGACAACAAGTACGCGAAAAGCCACGAGTATGCGCACGCCGAAAGCGACGTCGCGACGATCGGCATCACCGACTACGCGCAGGCGCAGCTCGGCGACGTCGTCTTCGTCGAGCTCCCGCAGGTCGGCACGCAGCTCGACGCGAACGAAGAACTGGGCAGCATCGAATCCGTGAAGGCCGTCTCCGAGCTCTTCGCGCCCGTCAGCGGTGAAGTCGTCGAGATCAACGAAGCGCTCAACGACAACCCCGCCCTCGTCAACACCGACCCGTACGGCGACGGCTGGATGATCCGCATCCGCATGAGCGACCCGACCGAGCTCGACGAGCTGATGAACGCGGAAGAGTACGAGGAGTACATCGAAAAGGAAGAGGGCCACTGACGTGGCCGGCTCTCAATGAGCAACCTCCCCGACCCTACCGATCCCCACTCCTCCCACCGCTACATCCCGAACGCGGGTGAAGACATCCGCGAGATGCTGGAAGTCGTCGGGATCGACTCGATCGACCGGCTCTTCGACACGATCCCGGACGACGTGAAGCTCGACCGGCTGCTCGATCTGCCGGGACCGTGGTCGGAAGTCGAGTCGCGCCGCTGGTTCCGCGGACTCGCGGCCCGCAACAAGACCGCGGCGGATCACGTCTCGTTCCTCGGCGGCGGCGCGTATGCCCACTATCAGCCGGCGGTCGTCGATCAGCTGCTGCTGCGCGCGGAGTTCCTCACCGCGTACACGCCGTATCAGCCCGAGGTCTCGCAGGGAACGCTGCAGTCGATCTTCGAATATCAGACGCACCAGTGCCTGCTGACGGGACTCGACGTCGCCAACGCGTCGCTCTACGACGGCTCGACCGCGCTTTGTGAAGCGGTGCTGATGGCGCAGCGGCTGACGAAGGGCAAGACCAAAGCGGTCATCGCGAAATCCGTCCATCCGCAGTACACGCAAACCGTCCGGACGTACATCCAGAACCTCGGCATCGAGCTCGTGGAAGTCGGCTGGGGCGAAGACGGCCGCGTCGATCTCGACGCGCTGCGCGCGGCGTGCGACGGCGCGTTCGCGGTGGCGATCCAGTCGCCGAACTTCCTCGGCGTGGTCGAAGACTACGACGCGATAGCGGCGGCGACCGAAGGCATCACGCGCATCGCCGTGATCGCCGAGGCGACGTCGCTGGGCGTGCTCGCGCCGCCGGGACCGCACGGCTTCGACATCTGCGTCGGCGAAGGACAGGCGTGGGGGATCCCGACGCAGTTCGGCGGTCCGTACGTCGGCTTCATGGTCGTGCGCGACGCGCTCAAGCGCCACATGCCGGGACGCCTCGTCGGCGAGACCGTCGACGTCGACGGCCGGCGTGCGTACGTCCTGACGCTGGCGACGCGTGAGCAACATATCCGCAGGGCCAAGGCAACATCGAACATCTGCACGAACGAAGCGCTAATCGCTTTGGCTGCAAACATGTACCTCTCGCTCCTCGGCAAGGAAGGCTTGCGCGAGGTGGCGCTGCAGTGCATGCAGAAGACTGCACGCCTGCGCAATATCCTGCACAAGATCAAGTCGATCGAGCTGCCGTTCGCGGGCCCGGTCTACAACGAATTCGTCGTGCGGACGCCGTTCCCGGCGCAGGAGATCCTCGCCGATCTGGAGCACGAGAAGATCCTCGGCGGCATTCCGCTCGGAACGTTCTACGACGGCCACGAGCGCGACTTCCTCGTCGCCGTGACCGAGCTGCACACGCGCGAACAAATCGAACACTTCGCCGCCGCGCTGAGCGCGGCCATCTCCCGGGAGCGCCGCTGATGACTACGCCGTCGATCACGAACAGCGACGAGGCCACGACGCAGCGCGACGTCGCACAAAAGTCTTCCACCGAACCGCTGATCTTCGAACGCTCGAAGCGCGGCCGCCGCGGGTATCAACTGCCGCCGCTCGACGTGCCGGAGCAGTCGCTCGACGAACTGCTCCCCGCGTCGCTGCGCCGCGACGAGATCGCGGACGAGGTGGAAGTCTCGGAAGTCGACGTCATCCGCCACTTCACGCGCCTCTCGAAGCTGAACGTCTCGATCGACGCGGGGCTCTATCCGCTCGGCTCGTGCACGATGAAGCACAACCCGCGCATCAACGAAGAGATCGCGCGCACGCCCGGCTTCGCGCTGTCGCATCCGCTGCAGCCGGAGCATCAGGTGCAGGGCAACCTCGAGCTGCTCTGGACGATCGAGCAGACGCTGAAGGAAATCTTCGGCATGCCGCGCGTCACGCTGCAGCCGGTCGCCGGCGCGCACGGCGAGCTGACCGGCATCCTCATGGTGCACAAGGCGCTCGCGAAGAGCGGCAACGCGCGCAAGTACATCCTCATCCCCGACTCCGCGCACGGCACGAACCCGGCGTCGGCGGCGTTCGCCGGCTACGAAATCCGCGAGCTGAAGTCGAACAGCCGCGGCACGGTCGAGCTGTCGACACTCGAAGCAGCCGTCAACGAGGACGTCGCGGCGCTGATGGTCACGGTACCGAACACGCTCGGCGTGTTCGAGTCCGAGATCCGCGCGATGGCGGACATCCTTCACGCGAAGGGCGCGTATCTCTACTGCGACGGCGCGAATCTCAACTCGTTCGTCGGCATCGCGCGGCCCGGCGACATGGGCATCGACGTCATTCACTCGAACCTGCACAAGACGTTCTCCACGCCGCACGGCGGCGGCGGTCCGGGCGCGGGTCCGGTCGGCGTGAGCGCGAAGCTCGTCGACTTCGTTCCGACGCCGACGGTCGAGCGCCGCGAGGACGGGACGTTCTATCTCGACTTCAACCATCCCGACTCGATCGGCCGCATGCGCGCGTTCCACGGCAACTTCAACGTGCTCGTGCGCGCGCTGACGTACATGCGCTCGATGGGACCGACCGGCATGCGGCGCATCGCGCAGCTGGCCGTACTCAACGCGAACTACATCCGCGCGCGGCTGCGCAATCACTATCACCTGCCGTACGACGCGCCGACGCTTCACGAGGTCGTCTTCTCCGACAAGCTGCAGACCGCGCACGACGTCCATACGCTCGACATCGCGAAGCGCCTGATGGATTACGGCTTCCATCCGCCGACGATCTACTTCCCGCTGATCGTGAGCGGCGCGTTGATGATCGAGCCGACGGAATCGGAGCCGAGGGAAGAGCTCGACGCGTTCTGCGAGGCGATGATCGCCATCGCGCGCGAGTCGGAAGAGCGTCCGGAGCTCGTGCGCAGCGCGCCGCATACGACGCCGGTGCGCCGCCTCGACGAGGCGCGCGCGGCGCGTCAGCCGATTCTGCGCTGGAAGCGGTAAGCGCGCACGCGCGGCGGGCGCTGGCGTTGCAGTAGACTCGTTTCGCCTTGTCCTATTACGACGAAGAGGATACCGACCGGTTCGACAAGACGCTGTCGATGCGGCGTCCGGCGGCGCGTTCGCGGCCCGACGCGCTCGACCAGCGCATCACCGACCGCCGCCAGTCGAACGTCCGCATTCTCTTCGGCTCGATCATCACCATCGCTGTGCTGCACCTCGCGAAACCGGTGGCCGTGCCGGTCGCGCTGGCGGTGCTCTTCGCGTTCCTACTCACGCCGATCGTGATGCGCCTCGAGCGCACGTTTCTCAAGCGCACCGGCGCGATCGTCCTCTCCCTCGGCATCACCACCTCGATGCTCGGCATCGGCGGCTGGTGGATCTATCAGCAGTTCAGCGCCGTGGCGCTGGAGTTCTCGAAGGCGGCGACGAGCCGCAACGTCGACGAGAAGCTGCGCTTTCTCCGCCGCCGCGGCGGCAGCACGATCGATCTCGTCGAGCGCACGCTGCAGCGCGTCGCCGACGCCCGCGACAAACCGGAACGCCCCGATCTCAAGGTGCGCGTGATCCCGGAGCGCAAGACGATCAATCAGCGCTACAAGGAGGTCGCGCCGACGGTCGAGACGGTCGCCGCCGCGTTCCTCATCATCGTGGTCGTGTTCTTCATCATGCGCGACCGCGAGCAGTTGCGCGACAAGCTCTTGCGACTGGCCGGCCGCGCGCATCTCACCGTCACGACGCAAGCGATCGGCGAGACCTCGCAGCGCATCAGCCGCTATCTGCTGACGATCGCGCTGCTCAACATCGGCTTCGGCCTGCTGATCGGACTTGGATTGTGGGCGCTGCGCGTGCCGCACGCCGCGTTGTGGGGCGTCGTCGCCGGACTGCTGCGCTTCGTGCCGTACATCGGCGCCGCGCTCAGCGCCGCCGCACCGACGTTCCTCGCGTTCGCCGTCTTTCCGAACTGGATCACCGCGCTCGGCGTGCTGCTGTTGTTCCTCGTCAGCGACCAACTCATCGGCGGCTTCATCGAGCCGATCGTGGTCGGCCATCGCGTCGGCGTCTCGCCGGTCGCGCTGTTGCTCGCCGCGATTTTCTGGGGCTGGTTGTGGGGACCCGTCGGCCTGCTGCTGGCGACGCCGATCACGGTCTGCCTCACCGTCGGCGGCGAGTTCATCCCCGCGCTGCGCATCTTCTCGATCATGTTCGGCAGCGAGGATCCGCTCGAGGGTTACCTCAGCTTCTACAACCGCCTGCTGCTGCGCGACCGCACCGGCGCGATCGCAATCGCCGATCGCTACGCGGAGTCCTCGACGATGGAAGAGATGTTCACCGACCTCTTCATCCCGACGCTGACGTTCGCGCAGGAAGAGCTCGACCGCAAGCGCATCACGCAGGCGAACGATCACTTCATCAAGGACGTCGTGCGCGAGCTGATCATCCGCTTCGGCGACCGCAACGCCGGCACGCCCGATCCCGAGCGTCACATCGTCGCCGTGTCCGCCGCGGGCGAGCGCCTTTCCCTCGGCACGCTGATGCTCACGCAGCTCCTCCGCTCCGAAGGCTACTCGGCCGATTTCTTCACCGATCTGCCCGAGCAGGAGCTCGTCTCCTTCATCAACGAAGTGCGCCCGGAGGCGGTGTTCGTCTCGTGCACGAACCCCGATCACCTGGAGCAGGGCTACGCGCTGCTGCAACTGCTCTCGATGAACTTCCCCGAGCTCGCGATCGTCGCGGGCGGCTCCGCGTTCTCGCGCGACCGCGCGAAGGCGCTCGCGGCCGGCGCGACGTACGTGCCGACGACGCTCAAGGAAACGAAGGAAGACTTCCTCCAGCAGCGCAAAGGCGCGCGCAAGAAAGCGGCGCGCGTGACGTTCTCCGGCACGCGCTTCCGCGTCCCGCCGCCGGCCTGACATCAAGCCAGGCGCATCAGCCGGGAGGCCACGTGAATGCGCGTCCGCCGAGGACGTGCACGTGGATGTGAAAGACCGTCTGTCCCGCGCCTTCGCCGTTGTTGATCACGACGCGGTAACCTTCCTGCTCGAGGTGCAGCTCGCGCGCGATCTCCGTGGCGCGGACGATGGTCGTGCCGATCGTCGCGGCGTCGGCGTCGGTCAGCTCGTCGAGCGCGGAGATGTGCTTGCGGGGGATGACGAGCACGTGCGTCGGCGCCTGCGGGTTGATGTCGTGGAACGCGACGACGTCGGCGTCTTCGTGCACTTTCTTCGCGGGAATCGCGCCGCTGGCGATGCGGCAGAAGAGGCAGAGATCAGCGTTGCTCGGCATCGGCCGATAATACGACGACGCGCGGAATGCCGGCGAGGTCGGGCAGGAACGCATCGACCGCGTACTGCTTCATAGCAGCAATCTCGCGGATCGCGGCCTCCTGGCCGTAGCCGACCTCGAGAATCACTTGCCCATTCGGCGCGAGCCGCGAGCGCGCCTCGTCGAGCAGACGCTCGATGAGCTCCGTGCCGCGTGGTCCCGGCGTCAGCGCCATGCGCGGCTCGTGGATGCGCACTTCATCGTCGAGCTGCTCGTACTCGGCGAGCGGCACATACGGCGGATTCGAGACGATCAGCGCGAACGTGCCGTCGATCGCTGAGAGCAGATCGGAGGTCGCGAGCGCGACGCGCGACTCGAGCCGCGCGCGATTCGCCGCCGCGAGCGCGAGCGCGTCAACGGAACGGTCGACGCTAAAGACGCGCAGGTCGGGACGCTCGCGCTCGATCGTGATGGCGATGCAGCCGCTGCCGGTGCCGACGTCGACGACGCGTGCGCCGCGCGGCGCTCGTTCGAGCGCGGCTTCGACGAGCAGCTCCGTCTCCGGACGCGGAATGAGCACGCGCGTGTCGACGAGAAAGGTGCGCGAGTAGAACTCGGTGCGTCCGCGGATGTACTGCAGCGGCTCGCCCGCGTAGCGGCGCGCGAGCAGCGCTTCGACCGGCGCGGCATCGACGCGCGTCTCGCCGAATGCGATCAGAAACGCGATCGGCTTCTCGAGCAGATCGCTGAGCAGCAGGTCGACGTCGCGCGGCGAGATCCCGCGCTCCAGCGCGTCCTCGCGCAGCCGCGCGCGCAGGTCGTCGAGCCGCTCACTGTTCCTCTTCATACGTCAGCTCGAGGAAGACGTCTTCGAGCGCATGCTCGCGCTTCAGCTCCGCGGTGCTCCCGCTGGCGACGATCTTCCCGCGGTTGATGATCGCGATGCGATCGCACACCGCCTCCGCCACCGAGAGCGTGTGCGTCGTCAGCAGCACGGTCTTCCCTTCCTCCGCGAGGCGGCGGAAAAGCTGGCGCACCTGCCGCTGCGCGAGCGCGTCGAGGCCGACCATCGGCTCGTCGATGACGAGCACCGCCGGATCGTGCACGAGCGCGGAGACGAGCACGAGCTTCTGCTTCATGCCGTGCGAGAGGTTCTCGATCCGCGCATCGATCCAGTCGCCGAGGCCGAACCAGCGCAGCAGCTCCACCGCGCGCGGCTCGCACGCGTACCATTCCTTGCGGTAGAGATCGGCGACGAAATGCAGCAGCTCGCGGCCGGTCAGTTTCTCGTAGAGATACGGGCGGTCGGGCACGTAACCCATCGACGCTTTCGCGCGCACCGGCTCGGCCACGACGTCGATGCCGTCGACGAGCACACGTCCCTCGGTCGGCAGCGAGAGGCCGGAGATGATGCGGATCGTGGTCGTCTTGCCGGCGCCGTTCGGGCCGAGGAAGCCGAAGATCTCGCCGGCGTTGGCGCGGAGCGAGAGACGATCGACGGCCACGAAGTCGCCGTACTTTTTCGTCAGGTTGGCGATGTCGATCATCGGGCCGAGGGTATCATCGCCCCGTTGCGGCAACCTTCATCGACCAAAACCGTAAGTACGCATGGCAGAACGTGAGCAGCTCGATGACCGCACCCTCGTGGAGCGGATCCTCGGCGGCGACCGGGATCTGTTCGGCGTGCTGGTGGCGCGGTACGAAAAACGCGTCGTCAACTACGTGTATCGGATCACGCACCGCTACGAAGAAGCGCACGACCTGACGCAGGAAATCTTCGTGAAGGTGTATCTCGCACTCGACCGCTACGACCCGAAGTACCAGTTCTCGACGTGGCTCTTCCGGATCGCGCAGAACAGCGCCATCGACGCGCTGCGCAAGAAGTCCATCGCCGAGGTGCCGCTGGCGCGTCAGGTAAGCGAGGAGGAGAACGGCAACAAGGAACGCGAGTTCGCCGACGACGGCGTCTCGCCGTATCGCGCGCTCAAGAACAAGCAGCTCAGCGCCGCCATCGACGACGCGGTGCTCAAGCTGCCGCCGGACTACCGCGAGCTCATCCAGCTCCGCCACTTCGCGGAGCTCTCGTACGAGGAGATCGCGTCGATGAAGAAGTTGCCCCTCGGCACGGTGAAGAACAAACTGTTCCGAGCGCGGAATTTGCTGAAGGAAGCGCTCGGCTCGTACGTGGAACCCTTATGACCTGCGACGATTACCTGCTGGAGCCGGAAGAGCACGCGGCGCATCTCGCGACCTGCGTGACCTGCCGCGAGCTCGAGGCGGCCATTCGCGGCGACTTCGACGAGATCGACGCACCGCGCGCGATGAACGTCGACGCGCTGCCGCTCGCACCGTGGGAAGGCGCGTCGCATCGCACCTGGCCGCTCGTCATCGCGGGACTCGTGGCCGTGCTCGCGCTCTCGGTCGGACTCACCGTCGCCGCGGGCATGTCGTCGATGCACGGCCTCACGTCGATGGTCTACTCGACCGTGCCGCCCGTCGAAGGTCTCGTGAAGCTGTTCCAGCACACCGGCCAGGCACTCGGCGCGCCGATGGTCGGCGTGCTGTTCGTCGTGGTGAATACCGTGCTCGTTCTCCTGCTGCGGCGGGCGCCGAAGGGGATCGATGCTTAAGTTCTCGCGCCTGCTGGTGCCGCTCACGACGATCGCCGCGATGGTCGCGCTGGCGATGATTCTCCTGCCGACCGGCGCGACCGGCGCCGAGCGCGCGCCTTCGCCGCAAGCACGCTCGTACGTCTTCGGACACGACGTCACGATCTCCGAGCCGATGCAGGGCACCGTGCAGGTGTACGGCGGAAGCGTCATCGTGGCGAATCTCATCGCCGGCGATCTGCTCGTCGTCGGTGGAAGCGTGAAGTTCACCGGCAACGGCCGCGTGAAGGGCAATCTCATCTACACCGGCGGCAACGTCACCGACGCGGAGAACCGCGTCGACGGCCACGTCTATCCGCTCGCATCGCTCGAAGGCGCCGCGGCGTCGATGACGAAGAACGCGATCGTCGCGTCGCTGCTGCTCGTGTGGCTCGTCGTCGCGATCGTGGTGACGCTGATGAGCGGCCGCGAGATCCGCCTGTCCTCCGTCGAAGTCCGCACGAGCGCACTGCATTGCTTCGTCCTCGGCCTCGTCGCGCTGACGAGCTTCGTCCTCACCGCGATCGCGTTCAGCTATCTGATCCCGTACGTCATCGGCATTCCCCTCCTCGCCGCACTCGCGGTCTTCGCGATCCTGACGAAGGTCTATGGCATGATCGCCGTCTTCCACGCGATCGGTACGCTCCTCGCCGGTTCGCGGTCCCGCGCGCAATTCGCGAAACGCACGTGGCTCCGCGGCGACCTCGCCATGGTCGTGATCGGCGTCCTCCTCCTCGGCGCGATCCGCCTCATCCCCGCCATCGGCACGATCGCCTGGGGCATGGCCTCAATCTTCGGCGTCGGCACCGCCCTCGCGACGAAGTTCGGCCGCCGCGAGCCATGGTTCCTGGCGTGGCGGCCGGCTGAGGCATAGAGCTGACCGACCGAGAGCGCCTCCGGCGGGGCGGCGCGGCCGCCTGCGCTAAGGGCCTAGCCGATCGACACGTGCGGCTGCCATAAACATCATTCAGAGCAGCCGCACGTGCGGATAGGCTAGGCCCTAAGCGCAGCCGGCCGCGCCGGCCCGCCGGAGGCGCTCCCGGTCAGATATTCTCGACGATGTAGCGCGCGAACTCGCTCGTCTTCACCTTGGTCGCGCCTTCCATCTGGCGCTCGAGGTCGTAGGTCACGCGCTTCTGCTGGATCGTCTTTGCGACGCCGCGCTCGATGCCGTCGGCGGCTTCGAACCACTTCAGGTGGCGGAGGAGCATCACGCCGGAGAGGATCAGCGAGCCGGGGTTGATGACGTCCTGGTTCGCGTATTTTGGCGCCGTGCCGTGGGTGGCCTCGAAGATCGCGACCTCGTCGGATTCGTTCGAGCCGGGAGCCATGCCGAGGCCGCCGACCTGGGCGGCGAGGGCATCGGAGAGATAGTCGCCGTTGAGGTTCGTCGTCGCGATCACCGAGTACTCGGACGGGCGGAGGAGAACCTGCTGGAACATCGAGTCGGCGATGCGGTCCTTGATCACGATCTTGCCCGCGGGCGCGGCGCCGCTGAGCTCCGACTCGGGGATCGTCACGTCGCCGAACTCCTCCTTCGCCAGTTGGTAGCCCCAGTCCTTGAAGGCGCCCTCGGTGAACTTCATGATGTTGCCCTTGTGCACCAGCGTCACGGAATCGCGCTTCGTCGCGATCGCATACTCGATCGCTTTGCGCACGAGGCGCTTCGAGCCGAATTCGGACACCGGCTTGATGCCGATCGCGGAGCCCTCGCGGATCTTGCCGGACGTGCGGCGCTCCATCGAGTTGAGGAACTCGATCACCTGATTGGCGAGGTCCGACTGCGCGGGCCATTCGATGCCCGCGTACACGTCTTCCGTGTTCTCGCGGAAGATCACCATGTCGACCTTCTGCGGCTCGCGCACGGGCGAAGGCACGCCGTCGAAGTAGCGCACCGGACGCACGCAGGCGTAAAGGTCAAGTACTTGACGAAGGGTGACGTTCAGCGAGCGGATGCCGCCGCCGACCGGCGTCGAGAGCGGTCCTTTGATCGACACGCGATAGTGCGCGAGCTGGTCGAGCGTCTCCTGCGGCAGGTACTCGCCGAACTGCGCGAACGCCTTGTCGCCGGCGAAGACCTCGTGCCAGTGGATCTTGCGCTTGCCGCCGTACACCTTCTCCACCGCGCCGTCGATGACATACCGCGTCGCGCGCCAGATGTCGGGGCCGGTGCCGTCGCCTTCGATGAAGGGAATCACCGGATCGTCGGGGACGACGAGGCGGTTGTTCTCGTAGCCGATGCGGGTGCCGGACGTGGGTTGCGCGATGCGGTTCGCCATATGGCGCGCGACTCTACTGAAACCGCGCTTCTCGGGCAACACGCACGACGCGGCGCGGCGCGCGCACACGACGCTTCTTCGGCGCCTCGCCGATCAGCGCGCGCAACCTCGCGAGGTTCTGCTGATCGCTCACGGTCTCGATCGGCTTCGGCGTCTCGATGAGCTTCGGGATGCGCGTGAAGCGCGGGTCGTTGAGCAGGAAGCGGAACGGCTCGAGGCCGAGGTGGCCGTCGCCGATGTGCTCGTGGCGATCGACGCGCGCGCCGAGGGGCTTTTTCGAGTCGTTGAGGTGAAACGCGCCGACGTGATCGAGACCGACGAAGCGGTCCATCTCGTCGATGGCGCGCTCGTAGCCGTCGCGCGTACGGAGCTCGTAACCGGCGGCGAAGACGTGGCAGGTATCGAAGCAGATGCCGACGCGCCGGTTGTCGTCGACGCGCGCGCGCATCTGGCCGAGCTCTTCGAACGTGCAGCCGAGGCACGTGCCTTGTCCCGCCGCGGTCTCGAGCAGCGTCACGACGCGATGGTGCGGAATCGCGGCGTGGATCTCGTCGAGCGAACGCGCGATCTGGTCGATGCCCGCATGTGCGCCGGCGCCGAGGTGTGCGCCGGGATGGAGGACGACGGCGTGGATGCCGAGGCGTTCGGCGCGATCGAGCTCGTCGATCATGGCCGCGATCGACTTGCGCAGAACGACGGCGTCGGTCGAGGCGAGGTTGATGAGATACGACGCGTGCGTCAGGAGCGGCTGCACGTTGCGCTGCGCGTGAAACGTCGCGCAGTCGTCATCGGTGAGCGTCTTGCCTTTCCATTGATTGCCATTCTTCGCGAAGAGCGCCGCGCAGGACGCATCGATCGCCGACGCGCGCTCGAAGATCGTGTGCAGACCGCCGCGGGTCGAGAGGTGGGCACCGATGAGATCGCCGGGAGCATCCGGGAACGCGAAGCGGGACATGAGACGCGTCGGAACGCGTCACTGCAGTCTGAAATTCACCGTCACCGTGTAGTAGACGTCGATCGGCTCGCCGCGATACGTCGCGGGGCGGAACGTCCAGCGGCTGACGGCGCGTCGCGCCTCGTCGCCGAGGCCGTATGGGAGATCGCGGATGACTTCGACGTTGTCGATCGTGCCGTCGCGGCGGACGATCCCGCGCACGACGACGGGACCTTGCACGCCCGCGCGGCGCGCGGCGGCGGGATAGCGCGGCATCACGCGCGCGAGCTCCTCCGGCTGCGTGCCGCCGGGAGGCACGGCGCTGTAGACGCTCGCCGTGCGCTCGGCAGGCTCTTCCGGCTGCGGCGTGGGCTCGGGCTCCGCCGGCGGCGGCTCCGTCATCGCGGTATCCGCGACGGCGGGCGGCGCCTCGACTGTATCGGTGCTCGTCGCCGTCGGCGGCGGTTCGGCGCTCGAGGTCTGCACGTCGAGCTGGCGCGAGCCGGAGGCGCTGACGTCGATGGCGTCGACGTCGGCGTATGCGATCGCACCGTCTTTGTCGATCGCGTAGAAGTCGTGGTCGCGCGTGAAGACGGTGACGTTGTTGCCGTCTGCGAGCTCGCCGACGAGCGGATAGAAGATGCCGGGACCGGCGTAGAGCTGCGTGCGTTCGGTGGCGACGCCTTTGAGCGGCGGCAGTTTGCGGATCGCGGCGTAGCGCGCGACGCGACGTTGTTGTTCGGCGGCGCGCTCGAGGTTCGCGCGCTCGGCCCAGCCGGTGAGGTTGTCGCTCGTCTGCACTTTCACCCACGCGCCGCGATCTTCGACGAGCGTGAGGCGCTCGCCGCTCGTGGCGGTCGCGACGACGGGCGCGCGCGCGTGCGGCTCGGTGCGGATGCGGATGCGCATCGGCAGCACCATGAGCGTCTCGCTCGCGGGCGCGTCTTTCGATTCCGATTTCCCGCCGCCGGTCTTGAGAAGGATGAGCGCCAGCAGCGCGAAGAAGATCACGCCGAGGAGGATCACGACGACGAGCCCGCGTCCGTGACGCGTTTGGGAGTCGGCCATCTATTTCTTCATGAGCGCGTGCAGGATCGCCTTCTGGATGTGCAGCCGGTTCTCGGCTTCGTCGTAGATCACCGACTGCGCGCCGTCGATCACATCCGCGGAGACTTCCTCGCCGCGATGCGCGGGAAGGCAATGCATGAAGACGGCCTCCTTGCGGGCGAGACCCATGAAGCGCGCGTCGATCATCCACCCTTCGAAGTCGCGGCGGCGTTTCTCCGCCTCGTCTTCCTGTCCCATCGACGCCCAGACGTCGGTCTCGACGACGTCGGCGCCTTCGACGGCTTCCTCGATCGAGTGCGTGAGGATCAGCTTCGTGCCGGCGTCCTGCGCGTCCGACTGCGCCTGCGCGATGACGCCGGGATCGGGGCCGTAGCCGGCGGGCGTGGCGACGGCGATGTCCATCCCCACTTTCGGCGCACCGAACATGAGCGAATGGGCCATGTTGTTGCCGTCGCCGACGTACGCGAGCTTGCGTCCTTTGAGCTCGCCGCCGAATTTTTCCCACGCGGTGAAGTAGTCCGTCATGGCCTGACACGGATGCGAGAGATCGGTGAGGCCGTTGATCACGGGGACGCTCGCGTATTCGGCGAGGTCGGTTACGGTCTTGTGCGCGAACGTGCGGGCCATGATGCCGTCGACGTAGCGCGCGAGCACTTTCGCGGTGTCGTAGATCGGCTCGCCGCGGCCGAGCTGGATGTCGCGCGCGGAGAGAAACAGCGCGTGGCCGCCGAGCTGGAACATGCCGGCCTCGAACGAGACGCGCGTACGCGTCGACGATTTCTCGAAGATCATCGCCAGCGTCTGTCCTTCGAGCGCGTCGCGGAACTTCTTCGGCTTCGCCTTCATCTCGGCGGCGAGCGCGAAGATTTCGAGGACTTCGGCGGCGGTGTAGTCGTGGATTTCGATGAAGTCTTTGTGGCGCATACGGGCGCGTATTCTATGCGCGGCAGCGTATGATCGCGCCGTGACCTGGCAGGTCCCGATGATCGAAGTGGCGGTCACGGTCGCGATCGCCGGTCTCGATCCCGAAGAGCACTTTCTGTATCTCGCGCCGCTGTCGGACCGGCGCGAAGGACCGGAGTCGGTCGCCGATTATCTGAACGGCCGCCGGCGCTTCTTCCCGATGATCTCCGCGGGCGTGCCGAAGATGATCAACCGCGACGCCGTGCTGTGGCTGAAGTACGAGAAGCTGCCGGACGTCGCGGAGCTGGAAATGACGCTCATCGAGAAGCTGACGATCCTCGAGCTCGCCGACGGCTCGCGCATCGAGGGCGTGATCCCGATCGACCGGCCGCGCGAGCAGTCGCGCATCTCCGACGTCCTCAACGATCCGCGCGAGGAGTTCGTGCGCATCGACGACGAGAGCGAGACCTACTACGTGAACAAGAAGTTCATCCGGCAAGTCATCCCTCGCTGAACTGCTGAATGAAGAACGCAGAACGCAGAATTGAGAAGCGATCAGCGATCGAGCAGTGCCGCCGGTGCGCGGCCTTCTTCGACGAGCTTGATGAGATGCGCGGTGAGCTGGATCTCTGCGGCGTGCGCGAGGCGCGGATCGAGCTCGGGATAGATGCGCGCGCGCATCGCGGCGACGTTCGCGTCGCCGGCGGCGATGGCGTCGAGCACCTGGCGCTCGCGTTCGCGGCGGTGCGCGAGGTATTCGTCGATCAGCGCGACGGCGTCGTCGCGGATCGGGCCGTGCGCGGGAAAGATGCGGCGCGGAGTCCGCGCGCGGAGCGTTTCGAGCGAGCGGAGGTAGTCGCCCATGTGGCCGTCGGGCGGAAAGATCGCCGTGGTGCCGCTGCCGAGGATCGTGTCGCCGGTGAAGAGATCGCCGTCGTTTGTGAGATAGCAGACGTGCTCGTTGGTGTGGCCGGGCGTGGCGATCACCTCGAGCGTGCCGTCGTCGAGCGCGAGCACTTCGCCGCCGTGGACGCGCGTGTCGACGACGGAATCATCGAGCACGTTGCGCGGCGCGAGGACGCGCGCGCCGGTCGCGGCTTTCAGCGGGATCGCAGCAGGCGCGTGATCGCCGTGACGATGCGTGATGAGGATCGTGTCGAGTTGCGGCAGCGCGGCACGAATCGCGTCGATGTGCGACTCGATCGCGGGACCGGGATCGATCACGGCGCGGTCGCCGACGAGATAGGTGCGCGTGCCGTCGAGCGTGAAGGGGCCGGGATTCGGCGCGGTGAGGGAGCGGATGTTCATCGCAGGACCGGCTTGCCGTTGACGAGCACCGGCTCGATCGGCTCGATGATCGCGCTGCGGCGCGCGGCGAGCAGTGCGTCGACACTCGTGAACGTCGCGATCGCCTCGAGGTTCTTGCGCGTCGGAAAGACCAGTTGCAGGTCGCCGCGTAACGCATCGTGCGGCGCGACCCACGTGAAGTCGGTCATCTCCTCACGATCGACGCTGGCGCTCGCAGTCCGTGGAACGGCCGCGAGAAAAAAATACGTGTCGAAGCGCTTCGGCACGCCAACGGGCGTGATCCAGCGCGACGTCCAGACGAGCGCTTCGAAATCGATCGGCGCTTCGGCGATCAGCTCGCGAAATGCGATGCGTCCTTCGAGCATCGCGCGGCGTTTTTCTTCGGCATCGTGCAGTGCCGCGCCGAGCCAGAGTCCCGATTCCTCGAACGTTTCGCGCGCGGCGGTGATGCGCATCGTGGCGAGCGTGGAGCCGTCGCCGAGCTCCGCGTCCTGCGGCTCGGCGATGCCGCCGGGAAAGACCCACGCGTTCGGCATGAACGAGCTCTTCTCGTGACGCCGCAGCAGCAGCACCTCGAGCGGCGCGTCGCGCACGACGATCGCGCTCGCGGCGGGCAGCGGCGTCACGAGCGTCCCTGCCATCCCACCCACTCCTCGCCGTCCGGTCCGCGTTCTTTCTTCCAGATCGGAACCGTCTCCTTGATGCGATCGATCAGCGCCCGGCACGCCGCGAACGCCTCGGCACGATGCGGCGACGCAGCCACGATGGCGATCGACGACTCGCCCACGTCGAGTTGTCCCAGCCGATGCTGTACCGCGACGGCCGTCTCCGGGAACTCCGTCTCGACGTCGCGCACGATGCGCGCGAGCTCCTTCTCCGCCATCGGCCGGTAGGCGTCGTAGAAGATGGACGTGACCGCCTTGCCGTGATGGTGATTGCGCACGACGCCTTCGAACAGTACGTACGCGCCGTCGGACGCGCGCATCACGCGCGCGACGAGCGCGCGCGGATCGAGGGGAGCGTCGGTGAGGAACATCGGGGAAAGTCTATCCCCCCGCCACCGGCGGGATGAACGCGAGTTCGTCGCCGTCGCGCAGCACGCTGTCGGGCGCGGCGTAGCTCTCGTTGATCGCCGTCATCGGCGGCTGCAGGTAGTCGTGCAGCAGCGGATGTTCGTCGCGCAGCGACTGCCAGACGTCGCGCGCGGTGGTGCCTTCCGCGAGCACGAGGTCGCGCGTGTCGGCGCCGGCGATGTCGCGCAGCACGGCGAAGAAGAGGAGCCTCACCTTCATCGGTTGGATTCTAGTCGTTAGAATGACGTCCTCGATGCCTCGCTTCGACGCGCAAACGATCGTCCGCGACGCGCTTTCCCTCCATCCAAGCGCGCGCTGGGTCTTCGCCGCGTATCACCTCAGCGGCTGCCGCGGCTGCGAGCGTTCCGATCACGAAACGCTCGCCGAGCTCGCCGACGGTTACCGCATTCCGCTCGAACGCTTCCTCGCGGATCTCAACTCGCTGCTAGAACGCCCAGCGTAAGCCGACCGTCGTGTGGACGTTGTGCGGCCGCGGGATGGAGAATCCCGGGACATCCGGAAAGTCTTCTCTGTGGAAGGGCGACGCGGTGGCGACGTCGGAAAGATTGCCTTCCAGCGCAAAGTGATCGCTGAAGTTCCACGACACGCCGCCGCCGAACATCAGTCCCCAGTTCGAGCGCGTTCCCTCGAACACCGACACGTTGCCGGCCGCGTTCGTGCGTCCGTTCGCGTGATACATCGCGTACGCCGGGCCGCCCATCAGATGGAAGCGGAACGTCCCGTGCGGATTGATGCGGAAGACGAGCGGCACGCTGATGGTGGTGACGTCGAGGTTGCCGGCGTCGAGCGCGATGCCGTCGCTGTCGGATTGCTTGATCGCAAGCGGCGCGTGCGTGAACGTTCCTTCCGCGCGCACGGCCCAGCGGTCGGCGAACGCGTGCTGCAGATCGACGGAGAGTCCGGCGCGGGTCTTCGCCGAGAGCGTCACCTTCGTCGCAGGCGTCGACTGGTCGCCGCCGACGAGGCGGATGCGGCGCTCGACGAAGTCGCCGAAGACGAACGGACCGGTGTGGATGCCGAGGCTCCAGTCCTGGGCCGCGGCGGGGAAGGTGAAGGCGGCGAGGAGCGCGGAAAGCAGCAGGGTTTTCTTCATGACGGCGGTCAGAATTGCAACCGCGAAGCCAGCGATGGCAAAAGTTTCCGGCGCGGAACGGCGCGCGGCGTCATGCGCCTTTTTTCACAAGCCTCGTCGTATGTCGCTTGAAACCTGAGACTTCGACGGTTCCGGACGACGCCGCAGGGACGAAGACTGGTTATTCGCAGGCGTTCGGAGCAAGTTGGCCTGCTTCTGGCAGTAAGCCGGAGCACGATGATTTTGGTTTCGACAGAAATTGCGAAACCGCACTTGCGCGGGTCCAACCTGATCTGCCTGCGCCAAGTGGCCGCTGCGGGCTCCCTCCTTGACTATTGGACCGATTTTGGACGATTACTCACTTAGCTTCCTTGAACCCTACCAACCAGCCGCAGCGGTCCAGCCTGATGTACCACAAACGGAGCCGAAAGGCTCCGTTAGTGCTTTCAGGGGCAAACTGCGAACCACCGCGCTGACGAACCTATAATCCGCCCCCGATGGCTCGCGCGAAAAAACCGTCGTTGTTCATCATCGACGGCTCGAACAACGTCTACCGCTCCTACTACGCCATCCGCAACCTGACGAACTCGGCCGGCTTCTCCACGAACGCGGTCTACGGCTTCGTCACCACGCTGCGCAAGCTGCTCAAGGATCACGACCCCGACTGCATCGCCGTCGCGTTCGACGAGGGACAGGAGACCGCGCGCTCGACGCAGTACGAGGACTACAAGAAAGATCGCAAGCCGATGCCCGACGACCTCGTCGTGCAGATGCCGCTGGTCTACGAAGTGCTCGAAGGCTTCCACATCCCGATCATCCGCTCCTCGGAATGGGAAGCGGATGACTTCATCGGCTCGCTCGCCTGCACCGCGCGCGACCGCGGCTACGACGTCGTCATCGCCACGAGCGACAAGGACTTTTTCCAGCTCGTCGGCGACGGCATCCGCTTCTACCACACGGGACGCGAGACGCTCTACGACGCGAAAGGCGTCGAGGAAGCGTTCGGCCTGCCGCCGGAGAAAGTCGTCGACGTGATGGCGATCTGGGGCGACTCGATCGACAACATCCCCGGCGTCCCCGGCATCGGCGAGAAGGGCGCGAAAGGTCTCATCCAGCAGTTCGGCTCGCTCGAAGACGTCTACGCGCATCTCGACGAAGTCGCGAAGCCGGCAATGCGCAAGAAGCTCGAAGAGCATCGCGACAAGGCGTTCCTCTCGCGCGACCTCGCGCGCATCAAATGCGATCTCACGCTCGACATCGACTTCGAGACGCTGAAACGCCGCGATCCCGATCGCGCGAAGCTGCACGACGTCTTCTCGCGCCTCGAGTTCGCGTCGCTGATGCAGGAGTTCCTGCCTGCCGCCCCCGAGGAGCCGAAGGAGTACCGGATCGCCACCGCGCCGGAAGAAATTCAGGAACTGGTGAACGGCGCGGATGCGATCGCACTCTGGGTCGAGCCGCGCACGATCGAAGGCTTCGACGCGCCGATCGCGGCGTCGCTGTCCGTGCGCAATTCCGAGTCGCTGATCGTGCCGCTCACGGAGTCGTTCGGCGGCAACCCGGAGCTCGCCTCGGCATTCCGCGAAGTCCTCGGCAGCGACCGGCTGTTCATCACCTACGACGCGAAGGCGCAATCGCGCCGCCTGCGCGCCGCCGGCTGGCCCGTGCCCGCGCGCTGGGCGGACGTCATGCTGATGTCGTACGTCCTCAACCCCGGCCTGCCGAGCCACGCACTCGCGAACATCGCCCGCGACCGCCTCAAGCAGGACGTCGCCGTGCGCAAGGACGTGCAGAAGACGGCGCCGCTCTTCGCCCTCGATCACGAGCTCGGCTCCAGCCCCCTCTCGCCATACCAGCAGTATCTCGGCGACAAGTCCGATCTCGCGCTCGCGCTCCACGCGCAACTCGAGCCGGAGCTCCGCCGCGACGACGCGCTCGCCGACATCTACGAGCGCATCGAGATGCCGCTCTTCCCCGTCCTCGCCTCGCTCGAAGAGCGCGGCATCCGCGTCGACGTCTCGCTTCTCGACAGCATGTCGAAGACGATGGGCGCGACCCTCGCCGAGCTCGAGGCGCAGATCTACAAAGAGGCCGGCCAGGAGTTCAACATCAACTCGCCGCTGCAGCTCGGCCAGATCCTGTTCGAGAAGCTGCAGTACCCCGTCATCAAGAAGACCAAGACGACGAAGAGCTATTCGACGAGCGTCGAGGTCCTCGAAGAGCTCGCGAGCCACGGCTTCGTCGTGCCGCAGCTGATCCTGCAGCATCGCGAGCTGCACAAACTCAAGGGCACGTACATCGACGCGCTGCCGCAGCTCGTCGGCGCCGACGGCCGCGTGCACACGACGTTCAATCAGGCCGTCGCGGCGACGGGACGCCTCTCGTCATCCGATCCGAATCTGCAGAACATCCCCATCCGCACGCAGACCGGCCGCGAGATCCGCAAGGCCTTCGTCGCCGACGAAGGTTCCGTGCTGCTCTCCGCCGACTATTCACAGGTGGAACTGCGCATCCTCGCGCACATGTCGCAGGACGAGTCGCTCATCGAGACGTTCCGCCGCGGCGACGACATCCACCGCGCGACCGCTTCGAAGATGTTCGACATCCCGCCGCAGGACCTCACGGCCGAACAACGCCGCGCGGCGAAGGTGATCAACTTCGGCGTGCTGTACGGGATGTCGGCGTTCCGCCTGTCGAACGAGCTGTCGATCTCGACGGCCCAGGCGAAGGACTGGATCGACGCATACTTTTCGCGCTACCCGAAAATTCAGGAGTATCTCGACCGCACGCTCGACGAGGCGCGCAGCAGCGGCAAGGTCACCACGCTGTTCGGCCGCGTGCGCTACATCCCCGAGATTCACAACCGCTCGTTCACCGTGCGCGGCAACGCGGAGCGCATGGCGATCAACGCGCCGATCCAGGGCACGGCCGCCGATCTGCTCAAGCTCGCGATGATCGCACTCGAGAAGAAGCTGAGCGCGAGCGCCGCGCGCATGTTGCTGACGGTGCACGACGAAATCGTGATCGAGGCGCCCGAATCCGCCGCCGACGACGTGGCGGGAATCGTGAAAGACACGATGGAAAGCATTTACCCGCTCGCCGTGCCGCTCGCCGTCGACGCGCACTGGGGCAAGAGCTGGTACGACGCCAAAGAGTGACTCGCCGACGCCTCGCTTCCGTCCTGTTCCTCGTTTGCGTGACGTGCAAACCGGCGCCGCCGCAACCGGCAACGCCCGCCGCCTCCGGCCCGCAGATCCGCGCCACCGTCGTGACGATCCGCACGACGACGCTCCCCGAGAACAAGAGCATCACGCACACGCTCGTCATCGCCGGCGACCACGCCCGCGCGACGAACGAGCACGACACGTGGCGCCTCTACGACACGAAGGCAAACACGGTCACGTACGTCGATGACATCGCGAAGACGATCCGCACGGAAACGCTCGCGCAAATCGTCAAACGCCGCCACGGCGCACTCGCGAACGCGCTCCCCGAGCACTACCCGCGCGCCACGCTGACCCACGGCACGAAACGCACGCTGCAAGGCGTCACCGCCGAGCAGTCGATCATCACCGCCGCGACGTTCCGCCACGAGCTCTGGCTCGGCGAACATCCCGCCATCCCCCGCGGCCTCTTCGCGCTGATGCACGCGAGCGAACCGCTTTCGTCCCCCCTCGCCCCAATGATGCGCGACGTCGAGGAGCCGCTCCTCGCCACCCGCGCGTTCCCCCTCGCCGAGCACATCGAGATGACGTTCGGCAACTCGAAGATCGCCGTCGACCGCGAGGTCGTGTCGATCGCGCAGCAAAACGTGCCGGCATCGCTGGTGACGGTACCGGCGTATCGCCGTTGAGGGACCGACGAGGAGCGCCTCCGGCGGGCCGGCGCGGCCGGCGGCGCTAAGGGCTTAGCCAGTACGCACGTGCGGCTGCAGTCAACGACGTTAACCGCGACCGCACGTGCGTCTAGGCTAGGCCCTTAGCGCTGCCGGCCGCGCCGGCCCGCCGGAGGCGCTCCCGGTCGGTTCCCTCAAAGCACGATTCGCGCATCGCCAGCGCGTTTCGTGACGCCTTCGCGGTCGAGCCATTCGAGAAGGGGGATCGCGACTTTGCGCGAGATGCCGAAGAAATCCTTGAAGGCGCCGACGTCGAGCGTCGTGCCTTTGCGGGCTGCGAGTTTTTCGCGGGCGTTGGCGAGCACGTCGCGGTGGAGGTAGACCCCTTCGGCGAGGCGGACGAGCGTACCTTGCTTCACGAGGTACGAGATCACGCCTTCGATGACTTTCGGCTTCTGCGGAATCGCCTTGATGATCTCGGAGACCGCGGGCGTTTGCAGGCCGGCTTCGGCGAATTTCGCCTCGATGGCGCGGGCCAGCTCGCCTTCGGCGCCGCCGAGGGTTTTGGAGCGGCCGGGGATGTCGAGCGCGTCGCCCTGGACCGTGGCGATTCGTTGATTGGCGAGATCGGCGAGGAGGAAATTGATGGGTGCGCCGTGCGGGAGGAGCTTCTGCACGAACTCGCTCTTGGGAACGTTCACCGCCATCTTGTTCGACTTGAAATAGCGGTCCAGGAACTCCATCGCGCGGCGGCGAAAATCGGCGATCAGGTCGGCGTGCAGGAAGGTTGCGCCGACGCTCACGACGTTCGGCACGCGCTTCAGTTCCTTCGCGAGCGTTTGCGTGCGGATGCCGGTGCGTGCCTGCAGCTCGTCCATCGAGACGCCGCGTAAGCCGGCGAGCTTCGCCATCAGTTCGACGCGTTGGACGAGCGAGCCGTGGGCGAGCGTGTCGAGCAATTCCGCGCGCGTGCCGCGGCTCAGCTTCGGGAGATGCGCGTCGAGGATGGCGCCGCCGCCGATCGTGAACGCGGGCGAGTAGCGGCGGATCACGAAGCGATCGCCGGCGACGGCCACGATCGGCGCTTCGAGCCGCACTTGTGCGAACGCGGTGGCGCCCGGCGCGAGCTTGCCGTCGGTGTCGTCGACGAAGCGCAACGTGCCGAGGAGCTCGGCGGACAGGTGGTGGAAGCGGATGCGCGTTTGTTCGGCGAGCGGCTTCGCGTCAGGCAGCAGCTCGAGCTGCACGGTGATCACCTGCGATGGGCGGAGCGTGTCCGGATGCAGCACCTGCTGACCGCGGCGGAGCTCTTCGAGCGGAATGTCGCTGAGGTTCATCGACGTCCGCTCGCCCGCGGACGCTTGTTCGCGCGGCTCGCCGTGCACTTGGACGCCGCGCGCGCGGCTGCGGCGCGCGCCGGGGAGCACTTCCACCTCGTCTTCGATGCGCACGCTGCCCGAGTACGTCGTGCCGGTGATCACGGAGCCGAAGCCTTTCATCGTAAACACGCGATCGATGGGCAGGCGGAAGACGCGCGTCGTTGCGTCGCGATCGTCGACCTCCGCGACCGATTGCAGCAGCGCGGCGCGCAATGCGTCGAGTCCCGCGCCCGTCGTGCTGCTCGCGGCGACGATCGGCTTGCCGTCGAGGAAACTGCCGGCGACGAGGTCTTCGATCTCGAGGCGCACGAGGTCGAGGATGTCGGGGTCGACGAGATCGCTCTTCGTGATGGCGACGACGCCGGTGCGGATGCCGAGGAGGCGGCAGATCGCGAAATGCTCGCGGGTCTGCGGCATGATCGACTCGTCGGCGGCGACGACGAGGAGCGCGGAGTCGATGCCGCCGATGCCCGCGAGCATGTTCTTCACGAAGCGCTCGTGGCCGGGGACGTCGATGAAGCCGATCTGGTAGTCGTCGGTGAACCAGCTCGCGAATCCGAGGTCGATCGTGATGCCGCGGCGCTTCTCCTCGGGGAGGCGGTCGGTGTCGATGCCGGTGAGCGCGCGGACGAGCGAGGTCTTGCCGTGGTCGATGTGACCCGCGGTGCCGACGACGCGTTTCTTGCGAGCCATGCGGGGCGCATCGTACATTCGCGCGATGATCGAGTTCGAGGGGCGTGTCGATGCGGCGCTGCTGGAGCGCATCGGAAACACCGCGCCGCGCAACCGCGTCCTCGTCATCCTCGGCGGGATCCTGCTCGCCGCCGGCATCGCCGGATTCGTCCTGCAGCCGCCGCCGCTCGACTACCGCCGGCACTCGCTGGCGATCTTCGTCGCGCTCATCGGCGGCTACTACTTGACCCGCGGACTCGCGAAGCCGAACGTGCTGCAGACGCCGCTCGACATGCCGATGAACGGCGCGGCGACCGAAGAGCGGCTCACGCTGCATCGCGCCGACGACACCGAGCACGTGCCGTGGACGTCGTTCTCGCGCGCGCTGGTGCGCGACGACTACGTGCTGCTCTATCGCTCGCAGTTCTTCATCTACATCTTCGCGAAGACGTTCTTCCGCGATGCCGCGAGCTGGGACGAGTTCCGCGCGATCGTCGGGCGGCATGTCGCGCCGGAGCGGTTCGAGACGGTGCCGCGCGTCGTGACCGCGCTGCTCGTGTGGGCGGCCATCATCGCCGCGGCCGTCTTCGCGCGCATCTACTTCACGCGGTCGGGATAGATCTCTTTCAGCTGCGGCGGCAGCTTGTTGTCCTGACCGAGCGAGTCGCGCAGCTCGCCCGCGTTCACGATGGCCTGTCCGCGGAAGTGATTGTTCGTGATGACGTACGTATCTTTGTTCTGCGCCATCGACTCGATGCGCGCGACCCACGGCTCGAGTTCTTTTGCGGAGTAAAGGTAGTTGTAGCGTTCCCACGACTCGTCGTGCGCGAACCACTTCTCGTAGTTGCGGCCGTGGAAACGCGCGTACGCGAGCGGGCCGGTCGTCGTCTCCGCGGGCTTGACGGAGTTATCGAAGAGCGGCTGATCGACGTTCACCCAGCCGACATTCCGGTCGTCGAGGAAGCGGTAGAACGCGTCGTCCTCGAATGACGAATGGCGCACCTCGAGCGCTTTCGGATACGCATCGAATGCGGCGAAGAGCGCCTCGAGCTTCGCGCGCGACTCGGGCGTGTTCTTGAAGCTCCAGGGGAACTGCAGCAGGATCGCGCCGAGTCGGCCGGCGTCCATGAGGGGATCGAGATAGTTGCGGAAGGCTTTCACGTCGTCGCGCGCGAGGGCCGCGTTTTCATGCGTGAAGCCGCGGAAGACTTTCGTCGTGAACTTGAAGTCGCGATTCGCGGCGACGCGGCGCACCCAGCTGCGCGCATGATTGGGGGGCGGGATGCGGTAGAAGGGCGAGTTGATCTCGATGGTGTCGAAGAACGACGAGAGGTACGCGAGGTGGTCGAATCGCGAGCCATGCTTCGGGTAAACCACGCCTTCCCAGTCGGTGTAGCTCCAGCCTGCGGGACCGATGCGGATGGGATGCGCCATTAATGGTCAATACCTTGACAGTCTTATTTGGACAAGCGTCGGTTTCGTTGCCTTCCCTCGGAAATCTATGCTAAAACGCGACCCATCGGACTCAATGGGATCGCCTACATCGGACAGCACACGTTCGTCGGGGGATCGTTTTGTATCCGCGGTTCGGAAAGGGGTCGATTCACAACGCACTCGCTGTAACGATCGCAACAGACCTTCACACCAGGCAACATTCGTTTAGGAGATCAAGGTTTCATGGATACATTCAACGACAAGTCTCTCAACTGCGCCGACTGCGGACAGGAGTTCATCTTCAGCCGGAACGAACAGGCGTTCTACGCGGAGCGCGGATTCACCAACGAGCCGAAGCGCTGCAAGAACTGCCGCGACAAGCGGAAAACGGCGCGCGACGGCAACGGCGGCGAAGGCCGCTCCCGTCAGATGGTCAGCGTCACGTGCGACAGCTGCGGGATCCCGACTGAAGTGCCGTTCACGCCCGTCAGCGGAAAGCCGGTGTACTGCCGCGATTGCTACAACCAGCGCCGCTCGTCCAGCCGTCCCTCGAGCTGGGCGTAAACCCCCGAACGAACCAAGACCAAAATCGACCCGAACCGAACGACGGCCGGCGCTCCAGCGCCGGCCGTTGTGTTTTGATCGCAGGCGTTACAGTCGTTGTGTTTGTAGGCGCCGCGAAACTAGAATCGCCCCGCTTGCGCCGCCCGACCTCACCCCCTCCCATCGTCGATTCCGTCCTCGATCTCGTCGGCAACACGCCGATGGTCCGTCTGCGCCGCATCGCCGCGGACGCCGACGCCGAGATCTTCGCGAAGCTCGAGTTCCTCAACCCCGGCCTCTCCGTGAAGGATCGCATCGGCGTCGGCATGATCGAGCGCGCGGAACGCGACGGCTTGCTGCAACCCGGCGGCACCATCATCGAGCCGACCGCGGGCAACACCGGTGTCGGCCTCGCGCTCGCCGGCGTGCAGAAGGGCTATCGCGTCGTCCTCTGCGTCCCCGAAAACTTCTCCGTCGAGAAGCGCGAGATCATGTGGGCCCTCGGCGGCGAAGTCGTGCTGACGCCCGGCGATCAGGGCATCCGGGGCGCGATCGCCAAAGCGGAAGAACTGGCGCAGGGCATCGACGGCGCGTACATCCCGCAGCAGTTCCGCAACGCGTACAACAGCGACTCGCACTACGAGACCACCGGTCCCGAGATCTTCGAACAGATGGAAGGCCGCATCGACGCGTTCGTCTGCGGCGCCGGCACCGGCGGCACCTTCACCGGCACCGCGCGCTATCTCCGCGAACGCCTGCCCGACTTGTGGTGTTCTCTCGTCGAGCCGCAAGGTTCGGTGCTCGGCGGCGGACAGGCCGGCCCGCATGATGTCGAAGGCATCGGCGCGTCGTTCTTCCCTCCCGTGCTCGACATGTCGCTCGCGAACGAAGTGATCACGATCTACGACGACCCCGCGTACGCGATGGTGGCGCGCCTCTCGCGCGAGGAGGCGATCCTCGGCGGCTCGTCCGCCGGCGCGAACGTCGCCGCCGCGCTCCAGGTCGCGCAACGCCTCGGCGCGGGCAAACGCGTCGTCACCATCATCCCCGACCCCGCCGAGCGGTACATGTCGAAGGGGATTTACTCGAAGTGGCGGAAGCCGACTCCGCCCGATCCAGCCGACTGAGGTTTCCGATGGGCTTTGCCACAGACGCCATTCACGCGGGCCAGGAGCCCGAGCCGCACACCGGTGCGGTGACGATTCCGATCTACCAGACTTCGACCTACGTGCAGCCCGAGCTCGGCCGCCACAAAGGCTACGAGTACGCGCGCACGAAGAACCCGACGCGCTCCGCGCTCGAGGCCAACCTCGCCGCGCTCGAGCGCGGCAAGTACGGTCACTGCTTCGCCTCCGGCATGTCCGCGACCGACACCGTCTTCCGTCTGCTGAAGAGCGGCGATCACGTCGTCGCCGGCGAGAACATGTACGGCGGCTCGTTCCGCCTCTTCTCGCGCGTGCTGGAGCGCTTCGGACTGCAGTTCACGTACGTCGACACGTCGAACGTCGATGCGGTGCGTAAGGCGATCCGCGCCGAGACGAAGCTCGTGTTCCTCGAGACGCCGACGAATCCGATGATGACGGTGACGGACATCGCCGCGTGCGCCGATGTCGCGCACAACGCGAACGCACTCGTCGTCGTCGACAACACGTTCTGCTCGCCGTACCTGCAACGCCCGATCGAGCTCGGCGCCGACATCGTCGTGCACTCGACGACGAAGTTCCTCAACGGACACTCCGACTCCGTCGGCGGCGTGGTGGTCTCGAACGACGACGCGATCGGAGAACAGATCGGCTTCCTGCAGAACGCCGTCGGCGCGATTCTCTCGCCCTTCGATTCGTGGCTCGTGCTCCGTGGCGTGAAGACCCTCGCCGTGCGCATGAAGCAGCACGAGGCCAACGGCATGGCCATGGCCAACTACCTCGCCGGCCACGCGAAAGTGCAGAAGGTCTACTACCCCGGCCTCCCCGACCACCCGCAGCACGAGCTCGCGAAACGGCAGATGAACGGCTTCGGCTCGATGATCTCCTTCGAGCTCGGCTCGTTCGACAACGCGAAGAAGTTCCTCGACCGCGTCCGCCTCTGCTCCCTCGCCGAATCCCTCGGCGGCGTCGAGACGCTGATCTCGCACCCCGAGTCAATGACGCACGCATCGGTGCCGGTCGAAACCCGCACGCGCCTCGGCATCACCCCCGGTCTCGTGCGCATCAGCGTAGGAATCGAGGACATCGACGATCTGATCGCCGACGTCGAGAACGCATTCGACGGCGTGTAAGCCGGCGCGGCCGGCTGCGCTAAAGGCATAGCGAAGCTGCACGTGCGGCTGCCCTGAATCCACGCGTCGGGTAGACTCGCGCGCATGCGCGAGATCTCCGACGCGCTTCCCGGCGCAGATCTGATTCGCGATGGCCTGCGCGATCTGGAACGCGGCGTCGAGTCGATTCCGGCGCTGCTCGTGCTCGTCGGCGCGCCGCGCCTGCGCACGCTCGGCTTCGACGTGCCGGAGTTGCCCATCGACGGCTATCCGGAACACCGCCTCTACCACGTCATCGCCGCCGATGATCCCGACGCCGCGCATTCACGCTACAACGCGCTGATCCGAAAGCTCGTCAGCTTCGAGCGAACTGCTGCATGCGCGAGCGACTGACGCCGCGCCATCTCGCCGACTTCATGCGCGCACTCGGGCGCGCCGCGCGCGAGGAAGGGCGCGTGTACCTCACCGGCGGCGCGACGACGAAGCGGCTGCGCTCCTGCCAGCCCGGCAGCGGCGGAATGAAGTCGACCGGCGGGGCGAGCTTGATGTGGATGCTCCGACGACGTGCGCCAGATGTTCGATCGCGACCTCGTCGAACGCAAGCGACTCGTCGCGCTGTTCGAGGCGATCGAGCCGCGGCTCGATCGTTATCCGGCCATCGATCCGCCGAGCTTTCGCCGCGCCGTGATCGCCGCGCTCGAGCCACTACAATAGCCGCCGCATGCTGCCCGTTCTGCTCGTTGCCGGCGCGTATCTGCTCGGCTCCATCCCCTTCAGCTTTCTCGTCGTGAAGGTCGCGTCGGGGAAGGACGTGAGGGAGCATGGGAGCCGGAACGTCGGGGCGACGAATGTCGCGCGGACGGCGGGGCGGGCGGCGGGGATCATCGCGCTGCTGCTCGACATCGCGAAGGGTTACGGCGCGGTGGCGTTGGCGCGCGTGCTCGTGGCGCAGCGCGCGTGGCCGTTCGAGCCGGGCGTCGCGCCGTGGCAGTCGCGCGAGTTCTGGATAGCGCTCGCGGGACTCGTGGCGATTCTCGGGCACATGTTCCCGGTGTGGCTGCGCTTCCACGGCGGCAAAGGCGTGGCGACGGCGGCGGGCGTGTTCGGCGCGCTCGATCTGCGCGTGCTCGCGGCGGCGCTGATCGTCTTCGCGATCGTGGTGCTGCTCTTCCGCATCGTCTCGCTCGCGTCGATCGTCACCGCGGCGACCATTCCGCTCTTCTTCCGCTTTCTCGCGCACGAGGCGCCGTTCTGGCGGATCGTGCTGAGCATCGGCATGGCGCTCGCCGTCATCCTCAAGCACCACTCCAACATCGCGCGGCTCGCGCAGGGGACCGAACGCCGGCTTGGACAGAGGAAGGAACCGTGACGAAGATCGCGATCATCGGAGCGGGTGCGTTCGGCACCGCGATGGCCGTCACCGCCGCGCGCGCGGGCAACGAAGTCGTCCTCTGGGCGCACGATCCCGACGTCGTGCGCGCGATGCGCGAGACCGGCGTCAACGCCGATTACCTGAAGAGCGTGCCGCTCGCGGAAGGCATCCATCCGACGAACGATCTCGCCGAAGCCGCGCGCTTCTCCGACACGATCTTCATGGTCACGCCGAGCCATCACTACCGTGAGGTGCTGACGAACCTGCGCGCGCAGCTCGACGGACCGGTACGCATCATCTCCGGCACGAAGGGCATCGAGAACGAAACGCTCGAGCGGATGTCGCAGATCTCCGCCGACGTCCTCGGCGACCGCCTCTCCGCATTCGCCGTGCTGTCCGGCCCGACCTTCGCGCTCGAAGCCGCGCGCGCCGATCCCACCGCCGCCGTCATCGCGTCGAAAAACGTGCAGGTCGCGCAGGACGTGCAGCAGGTGCTCTCGTCTCCCGCGTTCCGCCTCTATCACTCCGACGACGTCGTCGGCGTCGAGCTCGCGGGCTCGCTGAAGAACGTCATCGCCATCGCCGCGGGCGTCCTCGAAGGTCTCGGCCTCGGCTCGAACACCAACGCCGCGCTCGTGACCCGCGGCCTGCACGAGATCACGCGCCTCGGCCTCGCCCTCGGCGGCCGCCTCGAAACGTTCGCGGGACTCGCGGGCATGGGCGATCTCGTGCTCACGTGCACCGGCGCGCTCTCGCGCAACCGCACCGTCGGCGTGCAGCTCGGCCAGGGAAAGAAGCTCGACGACATCCTGCGCGACGCGAAGTTCGTCGCCGAAGGGATCAAGACGTCGAAGTCGGCCAAACAGCTCTCCGAACAACACGGCATCGACATGCCGATCACGACCGAGATGTATCGCGTGCTGTACGAGAACGAGTCGCCGCGCGACGCCGTGAAGCGGCTCATGACGCGCTCGCTGAAAGCGGAAGCGGCGTAGCCGACCCTTTCGTCAGGACGCGCGCGACTCGAACTGCTGCATCGTCGGCGCCTCGAGCGTGAAGAGGTGCAGCCAGACCGCGCTGAGAAACAGCGCGATGAGCGAGATGACGATTCCGGCGTACAGACCGGTCGGATGATGATTCGCCGGCAGCGGCACGGGCGGCGCGTTCTCGAGCTCGTAAATGCCGACCGCCGGCGCGGGCGGCCCGGCAACGCGGCGCGCGTTCGGCACGTCGACGCGACTGAGCACGTAACGCACGCCGAGCGACGCGAGAGCGCGCGTCTCGTCCGGCGCGAGCATGGGATTGAAGGTGTGCAGGAGCGGATCGTAGCCGGCCGGCAGCAGCTGCGCGACGCGCGCCTTCGTCGTCAGCGCGTCGTACGAGATCACGTCGCGCACCTGGTACAGCGTCGCGAGATTCGCGGGGAAGACCTCGAAGTGCTCCGCGATCAGCGACTGCCGCGCGGGATCGAGTTGCTTGAGCGCGGTGACGACCGGCGGCTCGGGCGGAATGGCGTCCATCCGCACGGCCGGATTGAAGCCGATGCCGAAGGAGAGCAGCTCGCCCGCCGCCGCGAGCGTCAGCAGCGCCGCGCGACGCCGCAGCGGCAACGCGAGCGCGAGCCCCGCGACGAGCCAGCACGCGCCGGGAATCGCGAGCCGTCGCACGGTCGTGAGTCCCGCCGCGTCGAGGTAGTACGCGAGCCGCGCCTCGTACACTGCCGGCGCCTGCTGCAGATGTCCGCGCGCGCGCAGTTGCTCGATGCCGCCGCGCGCGACGCGCGTCAGCGTCGCGTGCGCGCCGGGCAACAGCGGGAACACGCCGGTGATGACCGCGAGGAGTCCGACGATCGCCAGCGCCGCGCCGATCTTGCGGCGCCGGCGCGTCGCCGCGAACGCGATCGCGGGTCCGCCCGCCATCGCGCCGAACAGTACGAACAAGAGCACGCCGTATTCGAGCGTCAGCACGCGCAGCACCGGCACGTGCCGCAGCACGCTCCAGAGTCCCGGCGGATACCACGACAGCACGAGCGCGACGCTGCCGATGACGAGTCCGCGACGCAGCGCCGGCGCGAGTTGCCGCCACGCGAGCACGATCGCGAGCAGCACGATCGCGCCGATGAAGCCGCCCGCGCGGAGATTGAAGTTCTCCGCGACGGGGAGCGCGGTCAGATCGAGCTCGCCGCGCAGCGGTGTGCCGAGGACGCCGGGCAGCACCTGCGAGACGACGCCCCAAATGCGGAACGGATGCGGGAGGCGCGGGCGCAGCTCGCCCGCGTAGCTGTCGCCGAGGATCGTGAGGAACGGCGCGAGCTGCACGGCGAGGATTGCGAAGCCGAGGAACGCGCCGACGGTCGACGGGATGATCGCGGAGAGGCCGCCGAATTCGCGGCGGCGCTCCGCTTCCCAGGAGAGAAAGATCCAGATGCCGATGGCGCCGATGAAGAGCGACTCGGGATGGCCGCCGGCGGTGCAGAGCGCCGCGAAAACGAGCACGAGCAACGCGTTGCGGATCGACGGCGTTTTCATCAGCCGCAGCGCCGCGGCGGCGAGTCCGGCGAGCAGCGCGAAGACGTTCGTGATCGGATAGAGCAGCCACACGATCGTGTAGCCCGCGGTCGCGTAGACGAAGCCGCAGACGAGCGCCTGCTCGCGCGGCACGTCGAGCTCGCGCGCGAACCAGTACGCGCAGAGCGCGGCCGCGAGCAGCTTCAGGATCGCGGTGAGCGCCCAGCCCTTCAGCCCGAACAGCAGCCGCGGCCACGTGAACGGCGAGAAGAGCGCGGTCTGCGGATTCGCGAACAGCGGCCCGCCGTCGCCGGCCCAGCGGTTCGTCCACGGCAGCTCGCCGCGCGCGAGGAGATGCGTGATCTCACGATCCCACGCGACGAACTGCACGACGACGTCGCCGAGGAGCGTGTTCGAGACGCGGATGCGTTGGGTGGGGTCAGGCTTCCACGCGCCGGCGTCGAGCGGCAGGTCGAGCGGCGCGAACGTACGTCCGGGCAGCAGCCCCAGGCCCGCGTAGGCGAGCGCTACGGCGAGGAAAAGAAGCACGACGCGGACGTGACTGCGCAAACGCGGAGAACGTAACACAACGCGCCGGCCGTAGAATCGCGCGGTCCACATGCACGGCGCGGAGACGGCGGTCGTGACGCTGTATTACGTCATCCTGCTCGTGCTCTCGGTTTACAGCGTTCACCGGCTGCACCTCGTCCGTCTGCGCCGGCGCACGCCGCCGCCCGCGCGCGTGACGGCGAACGTCTGGCCTTCGCTCACGATTCAACTGCCGCTGTACAACGAGCCGAACGTCGCCGCGCGTCTGCTCGATGCCGTCGCGGCGATCGAGTATCCCGGAGCGCTCGACATTCAGGTGCTCGACGATTCGACGGATGAAACGCCGGCACTCGTCGCCGCACGTGTCGACGTGTGGCGCGCGCGTGGTGTCGCGATCGCGCACCTCCGCCGCGGCTCGCGCGACGGCTACAAGGCAAGCGCGCTTGCGTTCGGCATGCAGCGCAGCGCGGCCGAGCTCTTCGCGGTGTTCGACGCCGACTTCGTTCCGCCGCGCGACGTGCTGCTGCGCATGGTGCCGTACTTTGCGGACGCGCGCGTGGGCATGGTGCAGGCGCGGTGGACGCATCTCAATCGCGAGCATTCGCTGCTGACGCGCGTGCAGGCGCTGTTTCTCGACGCGCACTTTGCGGTCGAGTCGGCGGCGCGCAACTTCGGCGGACGCTTCTTCAACTTCAACGGCACGGCGGGCGTGTGGCGGCGCGCGGCGATCGAAGAGGCTGGCGGCTGGTCGTCGTCGACGCTGACCGAGGATTTAGATCTGTCGTATCGCGCGCAGATGAAGGGATGGTCGTTCGTGTTTTTGCCGGACGTCGAAGTCCCCGCGGAGCTGCCGTCGCAACTGCACGGCTTTCAGCAGCAACAGCATCGCTGGACGAAAGGCTCGATCCAGACGGCGCGCAAGCTCCTCGGCGCGCTCGTGCGCGGCGACTTCGACATACGCATCAAATGCGAGGCGCTCTTTCACCTCACGAATAACAGCGCGTATTTGCTCACGGTGCTGCTCGCGCTGCTCGTCGTGCCGGCGCAGCAGATCCGCGTGCGTCACGGCCTCGGCTGGAGCATCGCCATCGACCTCGCGCTCTTCGCGTTGTCGAGCGGCTCGGTGCTGCTGTTCTATCGCGAAGGCCAGCGTTGGGCGCGGCGCCCGCCGCCGCGGTTGCGCGAACTGCTCGCGGTGTTGCCGGTCGGGATCGGCATGTCGATGCGCAACGCGGCCGCGGTCATCGAAGGGCTCGTGCAGCGCGGCGGCGCGTTTCACCGGACGCCGAAACGCGGCGATGCGGCGGTCGCGCGAACGGAACGCGCCACGCGGATTCCATGGAACGAGCTCGCGCTGACTCTGTTCTTCGCGGGCGTCATCGCCGTTTCCGCGAGCGCGGGACGCTGGGCTTCGCTGCCGTTTCCGACGCTCTTCGCAAGCGTCTTCGGCCGGGTCGCGACGACAGGTCTGCACGAGCACCTAACTCATAGCAGATCAGGCGCTTAAGGCTGGCGCTCCCATTGCAATTCAGTACGCCGGGAGGCACCAAGATGCTGCAATTCATCAAGAAACTGCTGGTGTTCCGACTCGGACAGAAATCGGCGAAAGGCGCCGCGCACATGCTCGGCCTCAAACGCCTGGGATTGGTCATCGGACTCATCGGCGGCTGGCGCGCGGTGCACCGCCACCAGCGTCACGCATAACGAAATCTACGAACCTACCCTCTCGCGCGAAGGCGCCGAGAGGGTAGGATGCGCCGATGCAACGCCGATCACGCAGAGAAGGAGCGCGCCGCGAACCGCGGTAGCGCGTCAACGATGCGGCGGCTTTGCCTGCGGCGGCGGCGCGGACGCGTCGTCCTCGTCCCCGAACAACTCCTGATCGGCATCGCCATTCGCGGGCGCATTGGTCGCGCTCGTGTTGCGCGGACGCGGTTTGGACGTCTCGGTCTTCGCCGGCTTCGTCTCGCTGCTCTTCGCGGGCTTAGGCACGACGACCGGCTTCTGTGCTTTGGTCGTGGTGATGTGCGCGTGCGGCGTCGGCTGCTTGACGGTCGCGTTCGTGATCACGCGCGTGCTGCTCTTCTTCTTGTTGCGCTTGGCGAGCTTCGACGCGGCGACGAGGGGCGAGTCTTTCTCGAGGATCGGCTCGGGCGCGGGAACGACGGTTGCGTCGTACACCGGCTCCGCGTCGGTCGTCGTCGCGGTCTCGACCATCACGGGGACGTCGTCGGTCGTGGTCGCGGGCGGCGTTTCCTGGCCGAATGCGGGCCGCGCGAGTGCCGCCGCGAGCAGCGCAGACAGGACGAGAAATCGGGGCATCCAGCGCAGTCTAATCCCGCTCATCCGCGAAGCGTCCCGAATCTTGCAGGCTCGAGGGTCTGAATGTCGCCCGAATCGCTACTGGCCGACTTCGGATACCTGGCGGTTTTCGTCGGGACGTTTCTCGAAGGAGAGGCCATCCTCATCACCGCCGGCTTCTTCGCGGCGCGCGGCCATCTGTCGCTGAGCATCGTGGCGCTGGTCGCGTTCGCCGGCGCGTACGCGGGGCACGTCTTCTGGTTTTGGCTCGGGCGCGCGCACGGCGTACGGCTGCTCGACCGCTTCCCGAAGATGAAGAAGCACTTCGGCAAAGGCATCCGCATGTTCGAGCGCTACGGCGCGGGCGCGATCATCATCACGCAATGGCTCTACGGGCTGCGCATCACCTGCGCGGTGATCATCGGGATGTCGCGGATCTCGGTGCTGAAGTTCCTCGCGTACGAGGCGGCGAGCTGCGCGGCGTGGGCGATCGTGATCAGCGCGGGCGGCTACTACTTCGGCCGCGCCATCGAGACACTCCTCGGCCGCGTCGAGAACATCGAGAAGTACGGCCTCGCCGCGATCGCGATCTTCGCGATCGCCATGTGGGCGTGGCACCGGCGGAAGGAAAAGCGCGAAGAAGAAACGGCGGGCTGAACGCCCGCCGTTTTCACAACCATCGAACGCTCTTAGTACTCGATGACGATCTTGCTGGCCTTGCCGTTGTCGGCGAAGACCGAGACGCGCTGACCGGTCGTGAGCTGCGACCGCTGCGCTTCGAGACCCGAGCGCCACCACACCTGGGTGCCCCACGGCGTGGTCACGGTGGTCGCGGCGCCGCCGCCAGCCGGCGTCACGGTGATCGAGTTGTCGGTCATGCCCGTGATGGTACCGGTGAGCGTCGGCGTGGCCGGCGCGCTGGCGCAGGCCGCGAGTGAAATGACGAATGCTGCAAGCAGGACGAACGAGAGAGTACGCTTCATGTCTAAACCCCTCAGCTGAAGTTGGACGCGCTCGCGCGCGTCACTAACCAATACGCCGGAGAGGTTTCGAAGTTTGCATCAAATGAAACGATTCGGTTACGCGGAGATGTTAACGCGGTTAACTCCGAAACCGGCTCAGCCTTCGTAGGCCTTTTGCTCGAGCTCAGCCTGCGCCGCGGCGAGCCTCGCCACCGGCACGCGGTAGGGCGAGCAGCTGACGTAATCGAGACCGACCGCGCGGAAGAAGCGGATAGAGTCGGGGTCGCCGCCATGCTCGCCGCAGACGCCGACTTTCAGCTTCGCGTTTGCCGACCGGCCGTGCTCGGCGCCGAGGCGTACGAGTTGTCCGACGCCTTCCTGGTCGATCGATTCGAACGGATCCTTCGGCAGGATCTTCTTGTCGACGTAGTCGGGCAGGAACGTGCCCGCGTCGTCGCGCGAGTAGCCGAACGTCATCTGCGTGAGGTCGTTCGTGCCGAACGAGAAGAACTGCGCGGTCGCTGCGAGCTTGTCCGCGATGAGCGCCGCGCGCGGGATCTCGATCATCGTGCCGACGAGGAAGTCGACGCGCACGCCGGCGCCCTTCATCACCTCTTCGGCGACGCGCCGGGTCATGTCGGCCGTCAGCTGCAGCTCCTTCACGGTGCCGACGAGCGGGATCATCACTTCCGGATGCACATCGACGCCGTCGCGTTTCACGGCACAGGCGGCCTGGAAGATCGCGCGGACCTGCATCTCGTAGATCTCGGGGAACGTGATGCCGAGGCGGCAGCCGCGGTGGCCGAGCATGGGATTCGTCTCGTGCAGCTGGTTGACCTTGTTGCGAAGCTCGACGAAGCCCCAGTTCATCTCGCGCGCGACGGATGAGATCTGCGACTCGGTCTGCGGCAGGAACTCGTGCAGCGGCGGATCGAGCAGGCGCACGGTCACCGGCATGCCCGCGAGCTCGCGGAAGATGCCTTCGAAGTCGGCCTGCTGGAACGGCAGGAGCTCGCCGAGGGCGCGGCGGCGGCCTTTCTCGTCGCGGGCGAGGATCATCTCGCGCACGCGCAGGATGCGTTCTTCGGCGAAGAACATGTGCTCGGTGCGGCAGAGGCCGATGCCTTTCGCGCCGAAGAGCCGCGCCACGCGCGCGTCGGCCGGCGTGTCGGCGTTCGTGCGGATGCCGAGAGTTCGAATCTCGTCTGCCCAGCCAAGCAGGCGGTCGAAGTTGCGATACGTCTCCGACTCTTCCGGCTTCATCGAGTTCTCGAGCAGGACCTGCACGACCTCGGACGGGCGCGTGGCGAGCTTGCCGCCGAGAATCTCGCCGGTCGTGCCGTCGATCGAAACCCAGTCGCCTTCCTCGAGCGGCTCGTGCCCTTCGCTGCGCAGCTCGCCTTTGCCGTAGTCGACTTTCAGTGAGCCGGCGCCGACGACGCACGGACGTCCCATGCCGCGCGCGACGACGGCCGCGTGCGACGTGAGGCCGCCGCGTGTGGTGAGAATCCCCGCCGCGCTGTGCATGCCGGCGATGTCTTCGGGTGACGTCTCGATGCGCACGAGGATCACCGGATCCGACTTCGCCATCGATACCGCGTGCTCGGCATTGAACGCGATGCGTCCCGTCGCGGCCCCCGGTCCCGCGGGCAGACCGCGGCCGAGCAGGCGTCCGCCGCTGAGCACTTTCGCTTTTTCCTTCGCGTCGAACACCGGCGCGAGGAGTTGGATGATCTGATTCGCCTCGACGCGCTCGACCGCCTCGCGCGCCTCGATCAATCCTTCGTCGACCATGTCGCACGCGATCTTCACGGCCGCGAAGCCGGTGCGTTTGCCGGTGCGCGTCTGCAGCAGATACAGCTTGCGCGACTGGATCGTGAACTCGATGTCCTGCATGTCGCGGTAGTGCGACTCGAGCTTCTGATAGACGTCGACGAGCTGCGCGTAGACGTCAGGGAACGTTTCCTCGAGCGACTTCTCCTCGCCCACCGCCTGCGCCTTCGAGATCGGCAGCGGCGTGCGGATGCCGGCCACGACGTCCTCGCCCTGCGCGTTCGGGAGGTATTCGCCGAAGAAGCGCTTCTCGCCGTTCGAGGGATTGCGCGTGAACGCCACGCCGGTCGCGCAGTCGTCGCCCATGTTGCCGAAGACCATCGACTGCACGTTGACGGCGGTGCCCCAGTCGTCGGGAATGCCGTTCAGCTTGCGGTACGTGATCGCGCGCTGGTTGTTCCAGGAGTTGAAGACGGCGCCGATCGCGCCCCAAAGCTGTTCGTCGACGTCCTGCGGAAAGTCTTTGCCGAGCTTGTCGCGGACGATCTTCTTGTACGTCGCGACGAGCTCGCGCAAACCGTCCGCCGGAATCTCGGCGTCGGTCTTCACGCCGACGCGGTCGCGCAGCGCGAAGAGCTCGTGCTCGAAGTGCTCGCGGTCGATTTCGAGCACGACGTCGGAGTACATCTGGATGAAGCGGCGGTACGAGTCGAGCGCGAACCGCTCGTCGCCTGATGATTTCGCGAGTCCCTGCACGGTCTCGTCGTTGAGTCCGAGATTGAGGATCGTGTCCATCATGCCGGGCATCGACGCGCGCGCGCCGGAGCGCACCGACACGAGCAGCGGCTTGTCGCGATCGCCGAACTTGCGACCGACCGATTCCTCGACGCGCGCGAGGTTCTCCGCGACGTTTTGCTTCAGTTCGGGCGGATACGTTTTGCCGTGCTCGTAAAAGTACGTGCAGACGCCGGTGGAGATGGTGAAGCCCGGAGGCACCGGCACGCCGATGTTGGTCATCTCGGCGAGGCCCGCGCCTTTGCCGCCGAGGACGTTCTTCATCTTCGCGTTCCCCTCGGCGTGTCCGTCGCCGAAGTAATAGACGTACTTTCCTTCATCCGGCGGTGCCGGCGCGTGCTCCGGCGCGGTCTGCTCGGTCATCGTCATGGCGAGCTCGATTATGTTCCAAATCTCAGCGCGCTTCGATCTCGATACGGCTGGCCACGCGGCGCTGCAACTCGGTCACGACGGCGCTGATGTCGCCGCTGCTGCCGGAGGGCACGAGCTCGAGACGCGCGACGTCGACGCCGCGCGCGCGCAACGCCTCGCGCACCGCGTTGAGCCGCGCGACGCAGCGCGCGCGATTCTGCGCCGCGTTCGCGAGACGGTACTCGTGCGCGACGACGCGCACGCGCGGCGTGCGGCGCACGTACTCCGCCGCGGCGTCGAGCGCGGACGCGCTGGCCGCGGCGTCGATGCGATCGTTCGCGTCGAACGCGACGCCGTACAACACGAAGCGGCGGTCATCGACGATGCGCGGCTGCGGCGCGCTCGCGCACGGCACGGGCGTGCCGAACCACGCGGCGCCAATGCCGAAGGCATCCATCTGGCGCTCGTAGAACGTGACGCCGGTGAGCGTGCGCGGCGCGGCGCCGATCGTCATCGCGGCCAAGCCCCAGGTCGGGCCGCGACGCCACTGCAAACGCACGAGGCGCTCCTCGATGCCGCCGTCGACGAACGTGGGAGGCGTCGTTGCGAGCTCGCCGTAGACGCGCGCGCCCTGCCGCGCAAAACGCGCCGTTTGTCCGTTGATCACCCAGCAGCCTTCGGGCGCGGGCGGCGCGGCGGCGGCGAGCGGGTTGCCGATCGCGTGCACCGAGCGGATGTGCGTGTAGTAGCGCTTCGTGCGCGAGCGAATGCGGATGAAGCGCGCGTCGAACGTGCGCACGGTGATGAACTGCGGCACGTCCGCCGCCTGCAGATTCATCGTCACGACGTCGCGCCACGTTTTGCCGTCCCTCGATGCGGAGAAGTGCACGTCCTCCGGCACGGTGGCGTCGTTCGTGGAGACGGTGAGGCCGACGCGCGTGATGCGCGAGAGCGCCGGCAGCGCGAACACCATCGTCTCGTCGAAGCCGCCCGGCGGCGTGCTCCAGATCGTGGCGCTGTCGCCGTCGATCGCGTGCACCGCGGAGTTCTCGAGGCTCAGCTCTCCGGTGCGCGAGACGACCGTCGCGCCGTAGGCCATGTTCAGCAGGTTGTCGCGATCGGTGTCGACACGCGGCCGCGGCGGCGCGAGCTCGCCGCCGACGGCCAGGAGCAGCAGCAGCGATGCGGCCTGCCGAATCACGGACGGTAGTCGCGGCGGTCGACGACGATCTTCGTCACGTCCGCGATCTTCATCACGGCGCCGCCGACTTTGCGCAGCAGCGACATGCGGTTCCGGCGCACGCTCTCATCGTCGACCATCACCATGACGTCCTTGAAGAACGTTTCGAGCTCCGGCGCCATCGCCGCGAACGACTCGAGCGCGCTGCGGTACTGCCGCTCCGTCACGAGCTCGTCGATCTGTCCTGTGACCACGTCCGCGAGCTCGGCGAGCCGTCGTTCGGTGTCGTGCTCGAGCCGCGACGGATCGACGCGCGTCGCGTCGTGCCCGGCGGTGATGTTCGCGATGCGCTTCGCGGAATCGAGGATCGAGAGGAAGCCCGGCTCGTCGCGCATCGTCTTCACGGCCTGCACGCGGTCGACGAGATCGGTGAGCGACGACGCCCAGCCCGCTTCCATCGCGGCGGCGACCTCGTCGTACGCGAACTTCCACGCCGACGCCTCGAGGATCGTGCGCACGCGTTCCGCGAAGAACGCGAGGAGATCCGCCTTCAGCGCAGGAGTCGTGGCGCGCTGCTGCGCGGCGATGCCGAGGTCGATGAGGCGGTCGATGCCGATCTTCACTTCGCGCTTGTCGCGGTTGAGCAGGATCTGCACGACGCCCTGCGCGGCACGGCGCAGCGCGAACGGATCCTTCGAGCCGCTCGGCTTCGCGCCGATGGCGAAGAAGCCGGCCAGTGTGTCGATGCGGTCCGCGAGCGAGACGATCGCGCCGGTGATCGTGCGCGGCAGCTCGTCTTCGAGACTGACCGGCATGTAGTGGTCGTAGATGGCCTGCCAGACGTTGTCGGCGAGTCCTTCCTCGCGCGCGTAGATGCCGCCGATGCGGCCCTGCAGATCGGTAAACTCCTTGACCATCTCGGTGACGAGATCGGTCTTGCAGAGTCCCGCGGCGGTAAGCGCGTCGGCCGCATCGAGGCCGATCGTCTCGCAGATGCCTTTGGCGATGGCGACGATGCGCTCGGTCTTCGCGCGATAGTCGCCGAGCTTCTCCTGGAACTGCAGATGCGAGAGCTGCTCGACGCGTTCTTCGAGCTTGCGGCGGCGGTCCGTCGCATAGAAGAACTGCGCGTCGGCGAAGCGGGCGTTGGTGACGAACGAGTTGCCGTACGCGGCGTTTTTCTCGGGGTCGCCCTCGTTGTCGAGCACCGCGAGGAAGGAGTTCGTGAGGCGGCCGTGCGCGTCGCGGATCGGCAGCTGCTTCTGATGCACGCGCATCACGGTGACGAGCACTTCTTCCGGCAGCGCGAGGTACTCGCGGCGGAACTCCGCGCGCACGACGCCGGGATATTCGGTGAGGTACTGCCACTGCGACCAGATCGACGGATCGTCCGACGGCGCGCCGTCGACTTCCTTCGCACACGCGAGCGCCGCCGCGGCCATGGCCTGTTTGCGGCGCTGCGGATCGACGATGACGCGCGCGAGCTCGAGATCGCGCAGGTACTCGCCGTACGACTTCACCTCGAAGCGCTTCGGTGCGAGCGTGCGGTGGCCGACGGTGGTCGTGCCCGAGGCGACGCCGAAGAGCGCGATCGGCAGATACGTGCCGATGCCGTCCTGGGAAAGCAGCGACACGACCGAATGAATCGGCCGGATGTATGAGGACTCGCCCGTGCTCCAGCGCATCATCTTCGGCCAGCGGATCGACTCGATCGTCTGCGGAATCAGCTCCTGCAGGATGTCCGCGGTGGCGCGGCCGGCGACGTTGCGATTCAGCAGCACGTAGTCGCCGCCGTCGGCGACGTCGTCAAGCGTGGCGTTGTTCTTCCGCAGGAAACCGTGCAGCGCCTGCGTCGGATTGCCGCTCGCGTCGTACGCGGCTTTCTTCGGCGGACCTTTCACCGTGTCGGCGTGATCGGCCTGCTTCTCCGGAAGATTGCCGAGGAAGAAGGCGATGCGGCGCGAGGTCGCGTTCACGTCGATGGTGACGGACGATTCGGCGGCACCGGTCTGCGCGACCACTTTCGCGAGCGACGCGCGCAGCGCGGACAACGCGCTGTCGAGCATCCACGCCGGAATCTCTTCCGTCAGCAGTTCGAAGAAATAGTCAGACATCGGTTTTCTGCAGCAGCGGGAAGCCGAGCTCCTCGCGCGCGGCGAGGAACTGATGCGCGCAGGCGACGGCGAGCTCGCGCACGCGCTTGATGACGCCGACGCGCTCGGTCACCGAGACCGCGCCGCGCGCGTCGAGCGTGTTGAAGATGTGCGAGCACTTGAGCGTCCAGTCGTACGCCGGCAGCACGAGTTTCGCCTCGAGACATCTCCGCGCCTCGCCTTCGTACGCGTCGAAGAGCTTCCAGTGCAGGTCGACGTCCGCGACTTCGAAGTAGTACTTCGAGAACTCGTACTCGTCCTGCGTGCGCACGTTGCCGTAGCGGACGCCGGTCGTCCAGTCGATGTCGTACACGGAGTTCTGCCGCGCGAGGAACATCGTCAGCCGCTCGAGACCGTACGTGATCTCCGCGGAGATCGGCGTGAGGTCGATGCCGCCCGCCTGCTGGAAGTACGTGAACTGCGTGATCTCCATGCCGTCGAGGAGGATCTGCCAGCCCACGCCCCACGCGCCGAGCGTGGGCGACTCCCAGTTGTCTTCCTCGAAGCGGATGTCGTGCTTCGTGAGGTCGAGCCCGAGCGCGCGCAGCGAGTCGAGATAGAGCTCCTGCACCTCGAGCGGCGACGGCTTCAGGATGACCTGAAACTGGTAGTGCTTGCCGAGACGGAACGGGTTATCTCCGTAACGGCCGTCTGCCGGACGTCGGGAAGGCTGGACGTACGCCACGTTCCACGGCTCAGGGCCGAGGACGCGGAGGAACGTCGCCGGGTGCATCGTCCCGGCGCCGACTTCGAGATCGACCGGCGTCTCGATCATGCAGCCGCGCTCGGCCCAGAACGTCTGGAGCCGCAGGATCATCGACTGAAACGTCATGCGCGACATCGGGCGCGCATTCTAGAACAGTCACTGCTTGAAATACGGCGCGACGTTCGAGGCGATGACCCGCAGCTCGTCGTCGGTGAGCGGCACCGTGGCGCGGATGTTCGCCCACGACTGGCGCGGCTGCGGCGGCCCGAGGTCGGTGCCGTAGAGGACGCGCTTCAGGCCGACCTGGCGGATTCGATCCGCGAACGTCTGCAGCGCGGCGTCGGTTTGTTCGTCGGCGACGGTGGCGATGTCGAAGTAGAGGTTCTTCGTGCGCGGGTCGTGCGCGGCGATCGCATCCGCGTACACGCCGAGGGCGGAGTCGGTGTATCCCGGGCCGCCGCCGGCAAAGTGCGCGATCTGCACGACGATGTCCGGCGCCTCCGGCAGCAGCTGCGCGAGGAAGACCTTCGCCTGCTCCGCGCCGTACTCGGGACCGGTCCAGAGGTGCGCGACGATCGCGAGATGGCGCGCGTTCGCGGCGCGGAAGATCTCGCGCATGCGCGCGACGTGCTCGGGCTTCAGCAGATCTACCTTCGAGTTGCCGAAGTGCAGCTTGAGCCCGCGAAACCGCCCGCTCTTCGCGCAGCGGTCGAGCTCTTCGAGCGCGTAGTCCTTCAGCGGATTGAAGCTGCACAACGCGATGAGCCTTCCGGGATAGCGCTCGACTTCCGATGCGGTCCAGTCGTTCTCCGCGCGGACCTTCTCGTATTCGTTGTCGACCTTCGGGAAGAACGGGCTGCCGAACCAGTACGCGGTCGAGAGCACCGCCGCGCGCTGGATGTGCGCGGCGTCCAGTGCTGCGATGAGCTGATCGGCCGTGCGCGGCTCGCGCACGCGCGGTCCGGGGAACGCCGGCGTCTCCGCGGCGATGCGCCACTTGCCGTCGCTCGCGCGCGCAATCGAGAAGAGCACCTGTCCGAAGTGCTTCGCCGCCGCGCCTTCGCCGCGCGTGAAGTAGGCCGCGATGTAGCCGCTGTCGCCGCTCGTCGAATACGCTACCGGCGTGATCCTGTACGCGCGCGCGAAACGCCCGCTCACGTACTCGGCCACCTTGTCACGCCCGCGAATCCACTCCGGTTCGTCCTGGTTGAAGAGCAGCGCGTCTTCGACGTAGAGCTCGTTCAGCCCCGCGCGATCGTTCCAGTGCTGCTCGCGCGCGTGGAGCAACGCTGCGAGCTCCGCCGGCACCGCAATCGCCGGCTGCAGATCCGCCGCCACCAGCTTCGCCGCGGCAGGACTGACCAGATGCTGGTGATGATCGGCGAGCGGAATCAGCGCGGTCTGTGGCGGAACGCTCGCGCAGGCGGTGGCGAAGAGGAACGAGGCGAGGACAATCGTTCGCAGGCTCATCGTACGATGTTCTTCGTACGTGGCGCGAAAAGGTTTCAACCTCATTCGAATGCGATGACGCTGCGCAGCGTGGTCGTGCCGCGATCGAGCTTGTCAAGCACTCCGTTGATGGCGTCGGCGTCGAATGGAACCGTCTCCGAGATCGCGGCGCTCATGTCGATCGCCTTCGTTTCCGCGAGCTCCATCAGCTCCTCGAGCTCGGCGCGCGTGTGGTCGGAGCAGCCGATGATGCGGCGTTCGCGCGCGAGAAGATCGCGATAGGGATTGACGGGCAGCGGCGCGGTGCTGAGCGCGACGAGGACGAGCGTGCCGCCGGGAACGAGCGCGCGCACCGCGCGGGCGGAGACGTCGGCGCGTCCAGCGAGATCGAGCGCGACGTCGGCGCCGCGGCCGCCCGTCGCGTCGAGGAGCGCTTGCGTGAGGTTCTCGTCGGAGCGCACGGGCGTCGCGCCCATCGATCGCGCGAAGGCGAGTTTCTCGTCGACGATGTCGACCGCGAGCACCTGCGCGGCGCCGAGCGCGCGGGCGAGCATGAGCGCGGAGATGCCGAGTCCGCCGAAGCCGAGGATGGCGATGGTCTTGTTCGCGACCGGCGCGGTGAGACGCAGCGCGTGATACGCGGTCGCGGTCGAGCACATCATCACGGCCGCGTGTTCGAAGGGGACGCTCGCGGGGATACGCACGGCGCTCGCGGCGGGGACGACGACTTCCTCCGCGTAGCCGCCGTCGATGTTGTTGCCGAGCATGCCGCCCGTCTCGCAGAACTGCTCGCCGTGCTCGACGCAGCGCCGGCAGCTTCCGCAGAAGCGGAGGTAATGCAATGCGACGCGATCGCCTTCCGTCAGTCCGTCCACCCGCCCGCCCTTGCGTGCGACGACGCCGGCGACCTCGTGTCCGAGCGTGAGCGGCAGGCGGAGTTGGTTGAAGCCGGCGCGATAGTGCGCGTCGCTGTGGCAGATGCCGGCGGCGCGGACGCGAACGACGATCTCGTCGTCCGCGGGAACGGGTGCGGGGACGTCGACCGCACGCAGCGGCTCGTGCGGCGCGAAGAGGCGGATCGCTTTCACGCGGTAAGAGTACGCGGTCGGGGCCGGCGATTGGCTCCGATCCGCCGCGGGATGCTCTTCGGCCGTCGCCGCGCTGGTCATGTTCTCGTTACCGGTAAGGATCCGCGACCGTCACCAGACGAGGGACGATCGCGCCGTTGCGAAATGCGCATGCGCCGCGCGCACGGCGTATGGCGGGCGGACGCCGCGCGAAAGCCAGTGCGCACTCCATGAATGCGGTTTGGAGCCGCGTGGAAGCCACGACACGTCGCGTGACATCCAGAACGTGACGCGTGAAAACCAGAATCGGTCGCGTGAAATCCAGAACGCGACGCGTGAAAGCCAGAATCGGTCGCGTGAAATCCAGAATCGGTCGCGTGAAAGCCAGAATCCGTCGCGTGAAAGCCAGAATCCGTCGCGTGAAAGCCAGAACTCGACGCGTGAAAACCAGAACGCGACGCGTGAAATCCAGAACTCGACGCATGAAAACCAGAATCGGTCGCATGAAATCCAGAACGCGACGCGTGAAATCCAGAATCGAACGCGTGAAATCCAGAACTGGTCGCGTGAAAGCCAGCACGCGACGCCTCGGTATGCGGCCCGATCTGATCGGCACAGTTGTCGTGCTTCGCACGTAGTCTGCCGTCACTTGTACGTTCGACGGAGCGCTGCCGCGACGGGCGATCATCTCGAACGTCTTCTGTGATGCTCCGGCCGCACGGAAACTCGTCAGTCGTCGAGCCGTCCCGTACGACCGGGTCGTGACGGTGAATGAGTCGCCAGTCGCCAGCGGGGCCGGAGCATACGGCGGCTCGGCCTCGGCCGCGCTCAGCTGCGCGGCGCCACGCGAGACGCGTGCATTGCTGGCAGCGTGGGAAGGCGCCGTGTCAGCTGCAGTGCGGCTCCCCGAACCAGCGCGCGCACGTCAGAACAACGCGCGCGTCAGACGCCCGGAGGCGGAGGAGGAGGCTCCTCCTGCTCGCTTCCGGTCGTATCGTTGCTCGGCTGCTGCGGCTGCGCGGAGGCGTCCGGTTTCTGCTGCGCCGCTTTGTCCTTCGCAGGCGCGGCGTTCGCTGCCGGATGTTCATCGGCTGGCGCCGCGCTGGTCATGTTCTCGTTCGCTGTCGCGGTGTCGGTCTGTTCGGCTGGGCCGGTCGGCTCATCCGTCGCCGGTTGCGCGGCGGGCGCGGGGGCGGCGGACGGAGCGGGCTCCGAACGCCGGGCGACCGCGGCGGTCGGCGGCATGCCGGCGCGCGGCGCGGCGGTGACCGGCGCGGTCATCGGCGTGCCGTGGCTGGCGAGCGGCGGAACGACGCCGGCCGCAGTCGAGGTCATCGGCATTGTGCCGGCGAGCGAGCCAGCTGACGTTTGTGCGCTGGCGACGCTCGTCGTCGCCGCCGTTGGATTGAGCGCGAAGTTCGTCGTGGTGTCGGCGTTCGTGCCGGTGATCGGCGGCAGCGTCTCGCCGGGGCCGTTGATGGTCGACGTCACGCCGCTCGCGGAGCCTTCCTGCACCACCGGATACTGCTCCTGCTGACTGGCGCGTTGTCCGTCCCGTCCGCCACAGCCACCCAACAACATCGCAAGGGTCATCAGAGTCAGAGTCGTCTTCATAGCGGGCCTTCTTTCACTCTCCGAATCGCAAGGGGCTTGCCACTACAATCGAATTCATGGAGCCGCGCCTGCAACACTTTGAAGCCGTCGTCCGCGAGAGCTTCGCGCGGCAGACGTTCATGGCCACGCTCGGTGCGACCCTCGCGCGCGTCGCGCCCGGTGAGGTCGACATCGCGCTGCCGTTTCGCGCCGACCTCGTGCAGCAGAACGGCGCGCTGCACGCCGGCGTCCTCGCGTCGATCGCCGACAGCGCGTGCGGCTACGCGGCGCTGACGCTCATGCCCGAAGGCTCGAACGTGCTCAGCGTCGAGTTCAAGCTGAATCTGCTCGCGCCCGCGACGGCCGCGTCGTTTCTCGCGCGCGCCCGCGTCCTCCGAAGCGGCGGCACGCTCACCGTCTGCACCGCCGATGTGCTCGCCGGCGAAACGCTCGTCGCCACGATGCTCGGGACCATGATCCGGCGTTAGCTCGCGCTGGAACAGGCTGTGCTCTCAAGCGGTTGTAGAAACCGTACCCGTATGGTACGGTTTCGCGCCCGCTCATGCTGAAGATCTCGAAATTCACCGATTACGGACTGCTCGCCAGCGTCTACCTCGCCCGTCAGGCGGGGCAGATCGTGGCCGCGCGCGAGATCGCCGAGTTCTATCACCTGCCGGTGCCGATGATCACGAAAGTGCTCAAGGCGCTGCATCACGGCGGCGTGATCGGCTCGCACCGCGGCGTCGGCGGCGGCTACTCCTTCGAAGGCGACGCCGAAAGCGTCACGCTCGGCGCACTGCTCGACGTGCTCGAAGGTCCGTGGGATCTCGTCGAGTGCGAGACGCTCGACGATGCCGGACAGGCCACCTGCGCGATCCGCGTCGCGTGTCCGTCGCGACGCCTCATGTTCGGCATCAACCGCGCGATCAAAGGCGCGTTCGAGCAGGTCACGCTCGGCGACCTCCTGCGCGGCGGCATGCCGCTGCCCGTCATCGACAAACAACATCTGGCCGCCGGAAGAGAGGCCACGCAATGAACGAGACAGTCCAGGAAATCGCTCAACAGGAATACAAGTACGGCTTCGTCACCGAGATCGAAGCCGACGTCGCTCCTCCGGGATTGTCCGAGGACATCGTCCGCTACATCTCGGAAAAGAAGAACGAGCCGGCGTGGATGCTCGAGTTCCGCCTCAAGGCGCTGCGCCACTGGTTCACGATGAAAGAGCCTACGTGGGCGAACGTGTCGTATCCGCCCATCGACTATCAGGCCATCCGCTACTACTCCGCGCCGAAGCAGAAGAAGAAGCTCAACTCGCTCGATGAAGTCGATCCCGAGCTGCGCGAGACGTTCAGCAAGCTCGGCATCTCGCTCGACGAACAGAAGCGCCTCTCCGGCGTCGCCGTCGACGCGGTGTTCGACAGCGTCTCCGTCGCCACGACGTTCCAGGCCGAGCTCGCGAAGGTCGGCATCATCTTCTGTTCGTTCTCCGAGGCCGTGCAGCATCACCCGGAGCTCGTCCGCAAGTACCTCGGCAGCGTCGTGCCGTACACGGACAACTTCTTCGCCACGCTCAACAGCGCCGTCTTCACCGACGGCTCGTTCTGCTACATCCCGAAAGGCGTGCGCTGCCCGATGGAGCTGTCGACGTACTTCCGCATCAATCAGGCGGGCACGGGACAGTTCGAGCGCACGCTGATCGTCGCCGACGAAGGCGCGACCGTGAGCTATCTCGAAGGCTGCACCGCGCCGCGACGCGATGAGAATCAGCTGCACGCCGCGGTCGTGGAGCTCGTCGCGCTCGACGACGCGACAATCAAGTACTCGACGGTGCAGAACTGGTATCCCGGCGACAAGCAGGGACGTGGCGGCATCTACAACTTCGTCACGAAGCGCGGCAAGGCGTTCAACCGCGCGAAGCTCTCGTGGACGCAGGTCGAGACCGGCTCGGCGATCACGTGGAAGTATCCGAGCTGCATCCTGCAGGGCGACGATTCGGTCGGCGAGTTCTACTCCGTCGCGCTCACGAACCACTACCAGCAGGCCGACACCGGCACGAAGATGATCCACATCGGCCGCAACACGCGCTCGACGATCGTCTCGAAAGGCATCTCCGCCGGCCACGGCCAGCAGACGTATCGCGGCGAAGTGAAGATCCTCAAGAACGCGGAAAACGCCCGCAATTACTCGCAGTGCGACTCGCTGCTCCTCGGCGATCAATGCGGCGCGCACACGTTCCCCTACATCGAAGTGCGCAACGCGACGGCGACGATGGAGCACGAGGCGTCGACGTCGAAGATCGGCGAAGACCAGCTCTTCTACGCGCAGCAGCGCGGCATCTCGGCGGAAGACGCGGTCTCGATGATCGTCAACGGCTTCTGCCGCGAGGTGTTCCGCGAGCTGCCGATGGAGTTCGCGGTCGAAGCGCAGAAACTGCTCGGAGTCTCTCTCGAAGGAAGTGTCGGCTGATGCTCGAAATCAAAGACCTCTACGCCGGAATCGACGGCAAGGAAATCCTCCGCGGCCTCACGCTCAGCGTGCAGCCGGGTGAAGTGCACGCGATCATGGGGCCGAACGGCTCCGGCAAATCGACGCTCGCGAACGTGCTCGCGGGGCGGCCGCGCTACGAAGTGACGTCCGGCGAAGTGCTGTTCGAAGGCAAGAACCTGCTCGACATGCCGACCGAGGAGCGCGCGCGCGAAGGCGTGTTCCTGGCGATGCAGTATCCGGTCGAGATCGCGGGCGTGAACAACATCTACTTCCTCAAAGCCGCGCTCAACGCGGTGCGCAAGCATCGCGGCGACGAAGAGCTCGATGCGCTGGAGTTCCTGCAGCTCGCGCGCGAGAAGATGAAGCTCGTCGAGCTCGACGAGGCGTTCATGAACCGCGGCGTCAACGAAGGCTTTTCCGGCGGCGAGAAGAAGCGCAACGAGATCTTCCAGATGGCGGTGCTCGATCCGAAGCTGGCCATTCTCGACGAGACGGACTCGGGACTCGACATCGACGCGCTGCGCATCGTCGCTGAAGGCGTGAATGCGCTGCGCAGCGAGGCGCACTCGGTGCTCGTCATCACGCACTACCAGCGCCTGCTCCGCTATCTCGTGCCCGACTTCGTGCACGTGCTCGCGAACGGCCGCATCGTGAAGTCGGGCGGCAAGGAGCTCGCGGAAGAGCTCGAGCAGAAGGGCTACGACTGGGTCGAGACGGCGGAGGTCGCGTGAGCGCGGTCGCTCTCGACATTCGGGAACGCGCGTCCGAGGCGTTCGCGAAACTCGGCTGGCCGACGCCGCGCGTCGAGGAGTGGCGCTACACGAACCTCGCGCCGCTGCAGCGCGTGTCGTGGAAGACGGACGACGACACGCAGCCGACCGAGAGCGATGCCTCAATGGCCGGACGCGCCGCGCACGAATGGATCTTCGTCAGCGGACGGCAGGTCTCGGGCGCTGACGCGTACGCGACGTCGCAGGAACCGGGACGATGGGCCGACGTCGAACGCAACGCGCTGGTCGCGCTGAACACGATGCACATGCAGGACGGCGCGCGCATCGAGATCCCGGCGAACGAAGTCGTCGACGGCTTTCTGCATCTGCTGTTCATCGGCAGCGGCGACGGCATCTGGTCGCATCCGCGCAACCTCGTCGTCGTCGGCCGCAACGCGCAGGTGACGATCGTCGAGACGTACGTCGGCACGGGCAAGTACTTCACGAACGCGGTGACGGAGATCGTCGCCGGCGACGGCGCGGTCGTCGATCACTACCGCATCGAGTGCGAGTCGCTCGAGGCGTACCACGTCGGCAACGTCTTCATCCACGAAGAGCGCGCGGCGAACGTGACCTCGCGCAGCATCGTCATCGGCGCGGCGCTCGCGCGCAGCGAGACGCACGTCGCGCTCGCGGGCGAAGGCGCGAGCATCGCGCTCGACGGCCTCTTCGCGGGCACGGGCACGCAGCACCTCGACAACCGAACCGTCATCGATCACATCAAGCCGCACTGCGAGAGCCTCGAGCTGTACAAGGGCGTGCTCGATCAGCACGCGCGCGGCGTCTTCGACGGCCGGATCATCGTGCGGCCCGACGCGCAGAAGACCGTCTCGCGCCAGGAGAACCGGAACCTCCTGCTCTCCGAAAGCGCGATCGTCGACTCGAAGCCGACGCTCGAGATCCACAACGACGACGTGAAGTGTAATCACGGCTCGACCATCGGCCAGATCGAGCAGGAGCCGCTGTTCTATCTCCGCTCGCGCGGCATCGGCGAAGACGAAGCGCGCAGCCTGCTGATCTACGCGTTCGCCAGCGAGATCGTCGATCGCATGAAGATCGAGCCGGTGCGCGAGCAGATCCGCCGGTCGCTGTTCCAGCTGATGCCGGAACGCCTGCCGGAGCGGCGTGGAGGGACGCGATGAGCGCGGTGATAGAGACCAAATCGACCTACGACGTCGCGGCGGTCCGCCGCGACTTCCCCATCCTCGCGCGCGACGTGCGCGGCAAACGCCTCGTCTATCTCGACAACGCGGCCACGACGCAGAAGCCGCGGCAGGTGATCGATCGCCTCGTGCGCTATTACTCGGAAGAGAACTCGAACGTGCACCGCGGCGTGCACTACCTCTCCGAGCTGGCCACGCTCGAGTACGAGAACGCGCGCGCGTACATCCGCCGCTTCCTCAACGCGCGCGACGAGAAAGAGATCGTCTTCACGCGCGGCACGACCGAGTCGATCAACCTCGTCGCGCAGACGTGGGGCCGCGCGAACGTGCGCGAAGGCGACGAGATCCTCATCTCCGCCATCGAGCATCACTCGAACATCGTGCCGTGGCAGATGCTCTGCGCCGAGAAACAGGCGTCGCTACGTATCATCCCGGTCTTCGACAACGGCGAGCTCGATCTCGACGCGTACGAGCGCATGCTGAATCCGCGCGTGAAGCTCGTCGCGGTCGGCCACGCGTCGAACGCCCTCGGCACGATCAATCCGCTGCGGCGCATCATCGGCGCGGCGCACGCGAACGGCTCGCTCGTCCTCGTCGACGGCGCGCAGGGCGTACCGCATCTCACCGTCGATCTGCAGGCGCTCGACTGCGACTTCTACGCGTTCTCCGGCCACAAGGTCTACGGACCGACCGGCATCGGCGTGCTGTACGGCAAGCAGGAGCTGCTCGAGGCGATGCCGCCGTGGCAGGGCGGCGGCGACATGATCCTCTCGGTCTCGTTCGAGAAGACGACGTACAACGCGCTGCCATACAAGTTCGAAGCCGGCACGCCGAACATCGCCGGCGCGATCGGCCTCGCCGCCGCATTGCAGTACGTCGCCTCGATCGGCCTCGATGCGATCGCCGCATACGAACACGAGCTGCTCGTCTACGCGGCGGCGCGCCTCCAGGAAATCGAAGGGCTCCGCCTCATCGGCACCGCGCGCGGGAAGGCGGCCGTGATCTCGTTCGTGCTCGAAGGCGTGCATCCGCACGACATCGGCACGGTGCTCGATCAGGAAGGCATCGCCGTGCGCACGGGACATCACTGCGCGCAGCCGCTCATGATGCGTTTCAACGTGCCCGCGACCGGACGCGCGTCGTTCGGCCTCTACAACACGCGCGAGGAAGCGGACGCGCTCGTCGCCGGCCTGCACAAAGTCATCGAGGTGTTTCGTTAATGTCCGATCTGCGCGAGCTCTACCAACAGGTCATCCTCGACCACAACAAGAATCCGCGGAACTTTCACGCGATGCCGGATGCGTCGCGCACCGTCGACGGGTACAACCCGCTCTGCGGCGATCACTACACGATCTTCCTGCGCCTCGACGGCGAAACGATCCGCGAGGTGAGCTTCACCGGCAGCGGCTGCGCGATCTCGAAAGCGTCCGCGTCCGTGATGAGCTCCACCGTCAAAGGGAAATCGAAGGAAGAAGCGGGACAGCTGTTCGACACGTTCCATCGCCTCGTCACCGGCGACGCGAGCGGGCTCAGCGCGGCAGAACTGGGGCGCCTCGCCGCGTTCTCAGGAGTGAGTGAGTTTCCGGCTCGCGTGAAGTGCGCGACTCTGGCTTGGCATACGCTCAGGAGCGCGCTCGAAGGCACCGAGGAAAAGGTCAGCACCGAATGAGAGAAGAAGTCACGTTCAGCCGCAACGCCGAAGCCATCATGATCCCCAGCGGGGAACGCGTCCTCGTGCCTCAGGGCTCGCAGGCCACCATCACGCAAGCCCTCGGCGGCGCATTCACCCTCATCACCGAGCGCGGCCTCATGGTCCGCATCTCCGGCAAGGAAGTCGAAGCCATCGGCAAGGAGCCGCAGGAGTCGAACGAGATCAAGCCCGAGGATCTGACGCCGGAGAAGATCGAGTCGATGGTGTGGGAAGCGCTCAAGACCTGCTACGACCCGGAGATCCCGGTCAACATCGTCGACCTCGGCCTCGTCTATCTCTGCGAGCTGCAGGAGGGCGAAGAGGGCGGGAAGAAGGTGCACGTGAAGATGACGCTCACCGCACCCGGCTGCGGCATGGGTCCGGTGCTCGCCAGTGACGTGCGGATGAAGCTCGAAGCGCTGCCCGGCGTGAAGCAAGCCGACGTCGAAGTCGTCTTCGATCCGGTGTGGGACCGCAGCATGATGAGCGAGGCCGCGCGCCTGCAGCTCGGCATGATGTGGTGACGCGCCGTCAGGCGAGCAGCTGCTTGAGGTACGCGGCCACCTCGCGTCCGTTCTCGTCCCAGTAGTGCGTGTGCGCACCCGCGCCGCAGCAGAAGTCCGTGCAGCCGTCGACCGCATTCGGATTGCTGCGGATCCAAAGGCGCGCGTTCGCGTCGCCCGTCCACATGTTCCGCCCGACGTAGTCGCCGCTGCGATACGTGTTCGCCCATTCCTGCAGCGTGAGCGTGGTCGGATCGGGCGCGGTCAGCTGCGGGGCGGCGCCGTGGATCCAATCGTAGAGGTGCGGGAACGCCTGCGCGTAGATCTGCCGCAGCGGCGAGCCCATCGTGAAGAGACGCAGCGGAATGTGCTGCGGGTGCGTGTCGTCGTTGATCAGTCGCAGCTTCGCGTCAGGACGCGCGTTGAGATAGCGCAGCACGTCAGCCGAGATGACGGTGCCCTGGCTGTGCGCGACGATCACGATGCGGTCGTACGGCCGTCCGTCCGCGTCGCGCCATTCGCAGAGATGCCGCAGCAGCGAGACGTAGCGCTCCGCGATGCGCGCGCGCGGCGTGGCGTTGGCGGGACTCTGGCGCATGTAGTTGTCGATGTCGAGCACGACGTCGACCGCCGCGCGGAACGTGCCGATGAAGTACTTGCTGGTGAGGAGTAGCGCGATGATGGCGGCGGTGCCGCTGAGCAGCGTCAGACGCCATGGGTCGAGGAACTGCATCCCTCCGGTAATCGCAACCACCAGCACGAAGACCAAGGCGAACGTGAAGGATTCCGCCACGCGCACGATCCAGCGCATCCCGGCGGTGAGCCAGTCGCCGAGTTGTTCCGATTCCACATCGCCTGACGTGTGCGGGTGTCGCAACTCGGCGACGATCGATGGCCCTGTCGCCACGAGCACGGTGACGATGAACAAAAACATCGCGAGCGTGTAGAACTCGAGTCCGCGCGCACTCTGCTTCAGCATGTCGCCGAGGTGGTCGGACACCGACACGACCGGAGCAACGCGCCCGATCGACTGGACGAGCAGGTCCCAAATCGCCAGCGTGAACAGGACGAATACCGCCGCCGGCATGCCGAGGCTGAAGCGCGCGGTCCACGCAGCGGCACGCGCCTGGTCCCGCTGGTTTCGCGGGGTCATGCGAACGGCAACAACGCCCGCGATCGCGGCGAGCGTCGCCGTGAGGAAGAAAAGAGCCCAAGCGACACCGACAGCCGGGAAAAGAAGCCGTCCCGCATCCACCGTGGCGATATATACGTCGGCTTTGCTCGAAGCGTACGTGCCGATGAGGAACACGATCGTCACGCCTGCCGCGACGAGCGCCGCGGCGACGCCGAACGCGACCGCGCCGTTCTTCATCTGCTGATAGCTGATCGCTACACCAATGCACGCACCGGCGGCGATGACCGCCGCTTCGATCGCGAGCACGAGATAGGGGTTCCGGCCGTGCACGAGCAACCATGTGACGGTCGCCGCAACGATGACGATCGGCAACCACCAGCGCCACAGCAGCGGCGCGGTCGCGCGCTTGCACATGACGAGCAGCGCGATGCCGGCGAGGATCACCGTCCCCGCCACGAGCGTCGCGGGCTTCTGATACGCCTCCGGCAGTTCCGCCGACGCGACGACGAGCACCAGCGAGAACAGCACGAGATTCAGCAGCGCCGCCGGCACGGTGAGCAGCCACACCGCGAAGGTCTGCAGCAGCACCGCGATCCTCCACGGCCGCCGGTTGTTCTGTGCGGACGACGCGGCCTGCAGCGAGTTCCGGCCGAGGCTCGGCAGGTGCAGGATCAATTGATAGACCTCGGCGATCAACCGGTACCACGTCTCGCCCGCGCGCGAGAGATCGGCCCAGTACATCTCGTACACGTGCACTGGCGCCGTGTCGTCGATGCGCCGCCCTTCGAGACGCACCGTTTCGTAGACCGCGGCCGTATCCGCCCGCGGATAGTCTTTGAGTTGCTCGTACATGTACTGGAGGCCCGCGGGCGACTCGATCTCGTCGCCGGGCTCGAGCCGCGCCCGCGAGACGCGCAGCGACACTTCGCTGAACGAGCTGTACGCCTCGTCGTGACAGAGCAGATCGGCGACGGCGCGCGCCGACTCGGCCGGCTTCTGGTCCGCGACTCCGTGAACTGCGACCACTGCGACAGCCTTCGGCTTCGGCATGGCGTTCACCTCGATTTTTGCGATGTCCTTGCGCTTGTAGGGAGGGACACAAGTGTACTTCTCCCCCGCTGCGGAAGGAGGGGCGGCGGTACAATGCGCCGATCTCATCCAATCCGGAGCAGCGAATGGCGTTTTGCGCGTACTGTGGAACTCAGGTCGCCGCGGTGTCGTACGCCGCGTGTGCGACGTGCGGCAATTCGACGAACGGCGCGCCGCGGCCGCAGGTGCCGGCGGGCGGCTCGAACGTGGCCACGATCGCCATCATCGTGATCGTCATTGGCGTGTTCTTCGTCGCGATCGCCGGCATTCTCGCGGCGATCGCGGTGCCCAATTTCCTTACGGCGATGCAGCGAGCGAAGCAGAAGCGGACGATGGCCGACATGCGCGCGCTCGCGATCGCGGTGGAGGCATACGCGACGGATCACAACGTGTATCCGCGCGCCGAGGACCTCACCTCGCTCCAGTCCGTGCTCACGCCGACGTACGTCAAAGCCATGCCGAAGACCGACGCCTGGGACCATCCGCTGCGCTACCAATGCTGGCCCGAGCCGCAGTGCCAGACGTACTCGGTCGGCAGCGCCGGCAAAGACGGGCGATGGGAGCACGAGTCGCTGCAGGACTACGACGCGAGGAGCGGCGGCGCGACCACGAAGTTCGACTGCGACATCGTCTTCACGAACGGCTCGTTCGTGCAGTATCCCGAAGGCGTGCAGGTGAAATAGCCATGTACTGCACGAACTGCGGACATCAACGCGCCGACGCCGACCTCACGTGCACGCAATGCGGAGCGCGCGTGCGCACCTTCCCGCCGCCGCCCGTCATCCCGAACTATCTCGTGCAGTCGATTCTGGTCACGCTCTGCTGCTGCCTGCCGGCCGGCATCGTGGCCATCGTCTTCAGCGCGCAGGTGAACTCGAAGCTCGCCGCAGGCGACGTCGCCGGAGCGAAGGCGGCCTCGCAGAACGCGAAGACCTGGGCCTGGGTGGCGTTCGGCGTCGGAGTCGCGATCGCGCTCGTCAAAGTCGTACTCGTCGCCATCGCGGCGATGCACAATGGTTGAAGGAGAACAACGAGCCGTGAATTGTCCGAACTGCGGAACGACGAACCTCGACAACGCAACGCTCTGCATCAACTGCGGACGCCCGCTCACCACCGCGAGCGCAGCGCCTCCACAGCCGCCGGTGCAGTCGTACACGCCGCCCCCGCCACCGCCTCCCGGCGGCTCGCCGGGGATGGCGCCGCCGATGCCCGGCATGATGCCCGGCCCGGTGATTCCGAACTATCTCGTGCACTCGATCATCGCCACGCTCTGCTGCTGTCTGCCCCTCGGCATCGTCGCGATCATCTTCTCCGCGCAGGTGAATCAGAAGCTCGCCATCGGCGACGTGGCCGGCGCGCAAGAAGCGTCGAACAAGGCCAAGCTCTTCTGCTGGATCTCGTTCGGCATCGGCATCGTCGGCATCGCGCTGGCCTTCCTGATCAACGGAGCGGCGTTCCTTGCGGCGCTTCACAATCATATGTAGCAGCGCGATCGCGGCGGCGGGCGCGTGGGTGGTCTACACCTTCGCGCCCGCGGGCAACGCGTGGTTCCCGCAGTGCGTCTTTCATCAGCTGACGGGCCTCGACTGCCCCGGCTGCGGCTCGACGCGCGCGCTGCATGCGCTGCTGCACGGCGACGTCGCCGCGGCGTGGCGCTTCAATCCGATTCTGTTCGTGTTCGCGGCGGTCGCGCTGTGCGCCGTGCCGAGCCTCGCGCGCGGCGAGGAGCCGCGCTTCTACAAGACGCCGTGGTTCGGCTGGACGAGCGTCGTCGTGGTGACCGGCTACTGGATCGTGCGGAACACGCCGCTCTGGCCGTACTGACTCAGCGCTGAGCGGGTGCCGGACGCCGCATGGCATCCGGCACCACGCATCTCAGCGATGGTCGTTGAAGAAAGTCCACTGGCCGACGGGGAAGCCGGCCTTCAGCTGCTGCGCCTGCAGGTAACCGTCGATCGCGCCGGCGATGGCGACCAGTCCCGCGCCCGCGCCGCACGTCGGGATGCCGATGGCGAAGCAGAGGATGATGGCCACGATGCCTTTCACCTTCTGCCCCATGATGATGTAGCCGACGCCGCCGAAGAGCAGCAGGTTGAGGATCAACACGATCACCGGATCCTTCGGCGGAGTGGTCGGATAAACGAGCTCACCGCCGGCTCCGCCCGTGGGCGGCGTGGCGGGCGGCGGCGTGTACGGCGGAGGAGGAGGAACGGAAGTCATCGCGTCTCCTTACATCTTCTCGGCGAAGTCGGTGATGACCGGGATGCGATAGCGCTGGCCGCCGACGGCCTTGACGATGCAGATGATGCTGATGACGAGGAAGGCGCACCAGACGATGCAGCTCAACGCACTAATGCCGCAACTGAGGACGCCGCGAAGAACGATGCCGAGGATCAGCAATACGATCCACACGACGATTTCCGCGCCGAACAGCGCCACGCCGTTCTTGGCGTGCCACTGCACTTCGGGATCATCTTTCTTCGCGAAGAACGGCACCAGCGACAGGATGCCGAGGTACGAGAGCACGAGCCAGAGCGTGCGGTCGGAGCTGGCGCCCGGAGTCGGCGTGTAGCCGCCCGGTGGCGGCGGCGGAGGCGTGTACGACCCACCTCCCGGAGGCGGGGGCGTGGCGGGCGGGATCGTGGGCGGAGGAATCTCGCTCATTTCATCTCCTTGCGTTCGGCCTGTTTTGGGCGACGCCTGATTCTAATCACTTTCGCCGATGCGGGTGAGGCGGCGTTCGGCGGCGAGGATTGGTATCACCGCGAGCAGCGCCGACAGCGTGAGCGCGATCACGAGCGGCGCGAGAATCACGATGCCGTGCGCGCCGCTGTTCGACACGAGCGTGAAGACGTACTCCATCACCGGCCGCGCCATGAGCAGCATGATCGCCGCGACGTACGCGAGTGAGACCGCCATGTACGCGAAACCGCCGAGCGAGAGTCCGACCTGCAGCGGGTTCTCCGCGTTGAAGTTCGGCGCGAGCGCGCCGAGTCCGACGCCGAGACTCACCAGCGTCACCGCGAGCAGCGACGCGCCGAACAGCGTGAACGCCCACACGACCGGCGCGGCGTCGAGCATCACGTTCGCCACCGCCGTCAGCAGCAGCGCGAGCAGCGTCAGCGGCGCGGCGTAGACGAGCACCTTCACGACGAGGAACTGCCGGAACGACACCGGCGCCGTCTGCAAAATCCAGAACGCTTTCCCTTCCGCCGACACCGACGGATACGCGAAGCGCAGACCGATCGCCGCGATGACGAAGCCGGCCATGCCGAGGTTCGCGTAGGCCACGAGCGTCGCGCGGACGTCGCCGCCGAGCGGCAGCATGCGGATGTTGTACAGATAAATAAAGAGCAGCGCGCCCATCAGAAAGAACTGCGACCACTGCGCGACGTCGCGCCCGAGCGTGCGGATCTCCTTGCTCACCATCGCGCGCAGCGGCGGCTCGGCGTTCGCCACCAGCCGGTCGAGCACGCGCGTTGCCCACGCGGAGCCGAGCGCCACCGGCGCGAGACCTTCACGCGCGCGGACGAACGCGACAAAGTACGTCGCGCGCGCGACGATCGCGAACACCGCGAATGCGACGAGCGCCGTGATCGCGATGCGCGGCGCGAGCGGAAACGCGTTCGCGTTCGTCATCAGCGTCGCCAGCGACGTGCTCGGATAGAGGTTCATCGACGGCAGCTCGATCGCGCGCAGCACGCGCCCGACGTCGCCGGTCGAGATCTGCATGAAGAAGCGCTCGGGACGGCTCATGCGGAACGCGATCACGACGCCGGTCAGCACGAGCACCGCGATCGATGCCACGATCTGATGCACGCGGCGCACGGGAAACCAGCGGACCAGCAGCAGGATGAGCGTCGACGCGAACGACACCGGGATCGACAGCAGCAGCGCGAGATTGACGAGCACGATCGCGTAGAACGACGGCGGCTTCGCGAACTGCCGCGCGAACGCGACGAAGAGCGGAATGAGAAAGAGGTAGACGATGGCCGCGCTCTGCGCGAGCGTCTTGAGCCAGCGCGCGAGCGCGATGCGCAGCTTGCCGCGCGGCGACGCGTGCTGGATGTCGAGATCGAGATCCGTAAAGTACGCGCCGATGGCCGCCGTCATCGCCGACGAGAAGAGCACCACGGTCGCCACGAGAAAGACGAGGGCGAGGAGATTGCGCAGCAGTCCGAGGGCGAAGAAGGGCGTCTCGGCTTCGACTTGAGCGATCGCCCGGAAGAGGCGGCGAAACAGCACGAAGTCGCCGAAGAGGAACGACGCCATCACCGCGAGCACGACGCCGGTGCGCGTCGCGTTCGCCGCATCGAACGGCCGCAGTCTGGCGAGCGCGAGGCGGAGCGGCCACATCACGCGATGGGGTTCACTTCGCCGAGCCACTCCATCGCGCGCACGCCGCGCGCCGCGCGCGCCTTCGAGCGCTCGATGCCGAGGACGATCAGCCGCTCGATCAGCCGCGGGTACTTGAGCTCCGTCGCCTCCCACAACTTCGGATACATGGAGATGTTCGTGAAGCCGGGAATCGTGTTGATCTCGTTCACGTACAGCCGGTTCGTGCCGCGCTCGAGGAAAAAGTCGACGCGCGCGAAGCCGGACGCGCCGACCGCCTTGAACGCGGTGATCGCGTGGCGCCGCAGCTCGTCCGACTTGTCCTTGGCGAGCTTCGCCGGAATCACGAGCTGCGATTTGTCGTCGACGTACTTATCCGTGTAGTCGTAGAAGTCGCGCCCCGCGACGATCTCCCCCGGCACCGACGCTTCCGGATTCTCGTTGCCGAGCACCGAGACCTCGAGCTCGCGCGCGTCGACGCCGCGCTCGACGAGCACCTTCTCGTCGAACCGCAGCGCGTGCTCCATCGCCGCGTCGAGCATGCCGTCGTTCTTCACCTTCGTCACGCCGACGGACGAGCCGCTGTTCGCGGGCTTGACGAAGTACGGCAGCCGCAGCGCGTTCGTGACCGCGCGCGTGACGCGCTCGCGCTCGTGGCGCCACTCGCGCTCCTGCACCGCGACGTGATCGACCATCGGCAGCTTCGCCGCGGCGAACGCGTGGCGCATGTGCACCTTGTCCATGCCCACCGCGGACGCGGTGACGCCGCTGCCGACGTATGGCAGACCAAGGATCTCGAGGTAGCCCTGCAGCGAGCCGTCTTCGCCGCCGGTGCCGTGGATCAGCGGAAAAACGACGTCGATGGCCTGGCCGCGCGACCACGTCTCGAACGAAAAGTCCTTGTCGCCGCTCGCGCTCTTGTCGTCGCCCGCGAGGATGCGCGCGCTGCGCTCGGGCGCGATGAAGCGTCCGTCGCGCGCGATGCAGACCGGCACGAGCTCGATGCGCTGCCGCGGCGCGGCCGCGGCCACCGAGCGCGCGGAGAGGATCGACACCTCGTGCTCGGCGCTGCGGCCGCCGAACAGGAGGATGACGCGAAGAGGCGACGTGATCATGCGAGCAGCTGCCGGATGACGACCCGCGACGGCTCAGTGCCCGAGCGGGATGCTTCCCAGCAGGTACTTGAGATCGTCGTCGCGCCAGCGCACGCCGCCGCCGAACGTGAAGGCGGTGTCGTTGAGCGCGTTGTCGATGCCGCCGGTGATGAAGATGCGCGGCGTGCGCGGCTTCTCGTTGCGGATCGTGTACTCGCCGAAGAGGCGCAGGTGCGGCATGTCGTCGCGGCGCTTGCCGAAGTCGAACGCCTCGCCGGTGATGCGCAGGCGCGGGTTGTACTGGTAGTCGACGCCCGCGCCGCCGGTCGAGTCGAAGAGGCCGACGCGCACGGCGAGATCGTCGAGCACCCAGCCGACCTGGCCGGAGATGAGGAAGTCGCGGTCGAACTTGGTCGTCTTCGTGACGATGGTCTGCGACTCGCCGGTGTCGGCGTTGGTCACGGTCTGCACGTCGAACTTGTCGCGCCGGCGTCCGCGCGGATCGTCGGCGAGGGCGATGTTGTAGAAGCGGTTGTTCTGCGGATTCGGCGTGAGGCGCACGCCGAGCTCCGCGCGCGAGTTGCCGCCGAAGTCGGGGCTCTGGCCGCCGACTTCCTGCGGCTGGTTCGCGCCGGCGAGATACTCCGACTTGATGCCGATGTCGAGGCCGAGGCGGTTCGCGCGGCCGAGCGTTTCCTGCAGCGACTTGACGCCGCTCTCGACGGAGGCGAGCGCACTCGTGAGCCGCTCGTGCGCCTCGTCGCTGTAGAAGAGTTTGCCGACCGTGCCCTGGCCGCTCTTCACCTGTCCCGTGATGGCGTTGAGGTTGTCGGCGGTCACGCGCAGATCGCCGGAGAGGCCGCGCAGGTTCTGCACGACGGCGCGGACGTCGTCGCGATTGTCGCCGACGGTTCCGCCGATCTGACTGGCCACGCGATCGATGGAGTTCGCGAGCCGCGGGATCTCGACGCGCAGCTGCGCGGTGATCTCGCGCGTGTTCGCAAGCGTGGCGTCGACGTTCGCGCGGTTCGCGACGATGAGCGCGCGCACGTCCGCCGTGATCCCGCGCACGTTCTCGACGATGTCGATGAGGCGCTGCTGTCCTTCCGGTCCGGCCATCACCGTGCGCAGCGACGCCGTGATCGCTTTCACATCCGTCGCGATCGCCGCGACCTGGTCGGTGACCTGATCGAACGACGCGGGCGCGGAGCCCTGCAACACGAGCGTCTGTTCCGTGCCGACGGCGGGTGAGTTCGCGGTGCCGGGCGTGAGCTCGATGTACTTCTCGCCGAGGAGGCCGAGGTTCGCCACTTTCGCGGTCGCGTTCTGATGGAGCGGCACGTCGCCGTCGATCTTCATCGTCACTTCGGCGCGGCCGTCGGGCAGCACCTTGATGTCGCTGACGTGACCCTTGCGCACGCCGGCGATGCGCACCGCGGACTCGCGATCGAGTCCGGCGACGTCGTTGAAGATCGCCTTCACCTCGCGCGCGTTGCCCGAGCGGCGCAGATTGATGTCCTCGATGCGCAGGATGAAGAACCCGAGCACCCCGAGCGCGACCAGCATCACCAACCCGACTTTTGCTGCAGACGTCATGGTTCCACTCCGTTGGTTTGTAGAGGATCGATTCCGGCCTTCCGCAACATCAGGAAGAGCGTAGCAAGCGGTAGTCCGACCACGTTCGTGAAGCTGCCGTGCACGGAGTCGATGAACATCGAGCCGATCCCTTGCACGGCGTACGCCCCCGCCTTGTCGAGCGGCTCGCCTGTGCGAACGTACCATTCGATGTCGCTCGGCGACATCGGCAGCATCCGCACTTCCGACTCCGACACGCGCGTCTCGCAGTAGCGCAGGTCGACGTTCTGCAGCGTGACACCCGTATAAACAATGTGCGTGCGTCCGGCGATGGTGGCCAGCATGCGCTCGGCATCGGCGGCGTCGGCCGGTTTCTCGAGCAGCTCGTCACCATAGAGAACGGTGGTGTCGGCGGCGATGACCCACCGCGACGGATTCGCCGACGCGAGCGCCTGCGCCTTGTCGCGGGAGAGCCGCGCGACGTACTCCTCCGGCGCCTCGCCTTCCGCGCGCACTTCCGGCACGTGGCTCGGGAGGACGTCGAAGTCGAGGCCGATCATGGCCAGCAGCTCGCGCCGCCGCGGCGATGCCGAGGCGAGGATGAACTTCACGCGCGCAAGTCTATCGCGCGGACTGCCGAACGCGCGCGATGGTCAGCACCACGATGAACCGCGCCTCGGCCACGATCCGATAGATGATGCGCAGCGCGCCGACGCGGTACGACCAGAGCCCTTTCAGCGGATCGAACAGCGGCGCGCCGGCGATCGGATCGTCGTCGATGCGCTGCAGCGCGTCGCGCACGGCCGCGCGCTCGTCGCCGGTCAGCGCGTGAAAGTCGCGCTCGGCCGTCTCGGTGATGCGCAGCCTGTCATTCCACATCGAACAGCTCTTCGACGAGCAGCACTTTCCCCGTGCGCCCTTCTTCTTCCGCGGTCTCGATCTGCGCGTAAAGCAACGGCTCGTTCACGATCTCGATCGTCTCGCGCAGCGCGAGGTACTCGTCGTACGAGACCAGCATGGCCACCGGGCGCTCGTTGCGCGTGAAGAGCGTCTGCGTGCCGGTGATCTCGCATTCGCTCACGAGCGCGCGCGCGGCGTCGTCGAGATCGAGCACGTCGATCGTTTTCATCGCGTCGCTTACGAGGCCGCGACGGTCTCGCTCTCCGGCGCGGTGACCGCGGGCGGCGCGGCCACGCTCTCGAGGTATGCGCGGAACTCGCGCGCGAGCTGCGGGTGGCGCAGCGCGTAATCAACGGTCGCTTTGAGGTAGCCGAGCTTCTCGCCGGCGTCGTAGCGCGTGCCTTCGAAGACGTAGCCGTAGAAGTCGCCCTGCTGCACGAGCGCGCGCAGCGCATCCGTGAGCTGGATCTCGCCGCCCGCGCCGCGTTCCGTTTGCTCGATGAGCGGGAACACTTCCGGCGGCAGGATGTAGCGGCCGATGATGGCGTAGCGCGACGGCGCGTTCGCCTTCGGCTTCTCGACCATGTCCGTGACTTTGAAGCGCCGTCCGCTCTCCAGCTCGCCCGCGACGATGCCGTAGCGCGACGTTTCTTCGGCGGAGACTTCCATCAGCGCGATGACCGGCCGGCCCGTCTCCTCAAACACCCGGCGCATCTGCAGCAGACACGGCTCCTCGGCGAGGATGACGTCGTCCGGCAGCACGACCGCGAACGGATGATTGCCGACGGCGTCGCGCGCGGTGAGCACCGCGTGCCCGAGGCCGAGCGCTTCCTTCTGGCGGACGGAGATGAGATCGACCATGCGGCTGACCAGATCGACTTCCGCGAGGAGATCGTGTTTGTTGCGCTCGCGCAGCGAACGTTCGAGCTCCGCGGTGCGGTCGAAGTGATCGAGGATCGTGTCCTTCCCCTTCGAGGTCACGATCACGAGTTTGTTCATGCCGGAGTCGCGCGCTTCCTCGATGCCGTACTGGAGGATCGGCTTGTCGACGAGCGGCAGCATCTCCTTCGGGATGACTTTCGTCGCCGGAAAGAAGCGGGTGCCGAAGCCGGCGCAGGGGAAGACGCACGTGCGTAGCGTGTCGGTCATGAGCGGGGGTAAGCATACAGCGAGCGTCCGCGCGGCAGAAACGCGCGCTTCCGCGGAGCGCGCGGACACGGACGTGTCACGGAACCGCGTCCGCGCTGCAAAGCAGGCGCGGAAATCCGAAGCGGCGATTCGCTTCCCTGAATTGAATTTCCGAATTTCCGCTTCCAATTCCGTAATGCCGCACAATGAATTTCTCAGCCATTGAATAAAACCTGCTGAAATACAGGTGTAACAACCGTGACCGTTCCGTGCAAATCGCGTTCAATGAACGAGATGCGTAATTACAGGCCATTGAAGAAATGCGCTGTACACCGTTCGTTCACAATGCATTGAAGGCGTTGGCCCACAATGAGTTCCGCGACATGGCACGAGCGGCTGCGATCGTGCACTGAGAGCGACTCCGAAAATTCGAAAGGAGTCGAAGAATGAGACAACGCCCCATCGTCCGATCATCGCTCTCTCTCTTCACCGCGCTGCTCGCGTCACTGCTCGTGACCGTCAGCGCATTCGCTCAGCTGCAGACCGGCAACATCTTCGGTACCGTCAAAGGTGCCGACGGCGCCGTGCTGCCCGGAGTCACCGTCACCCTCTCCGGCGTCGGCGCGCCGCAGACGACGGTCACCGACGAAACTGGACGCTTCCGCTTCATCAGCCTCTCTCCCGCCACCTACACGCTCAAGGCCGAACTGGCCGGCTACGGCACGGCGTCGCGGAGCGGCGTCACCGTCAACATCGGCCGCAATGCCGACGTCGAGATGAAACTCAGCCCCTCGATCTCGGACGCGATCGTGGTCACGTCGGACGCGCCGCTGCTCGACACGCGCAAGACCGGCACCGGCAACGACGTGCCGCGCGTGGAGCTCGAGAAGATCCCGTCGGCGCGCGACCCGTGGGTCATCCTGCAGCAGACGCCCGGCGTCTCGATGGACCGCAACAACGTCGGCGGCAACGAGTCCGGCCAGCAGTCGGTGTACGTGTCGAAAGGCACGGTCGGCACGCAGGCGACGTGGAACGTCGACGGCGTCAATGTCACGGACTTCGCCGCGACCGGCTCTTCGCCTTCCTACTACGACTTCGACTCGTTCGAGGAAATGCAGATCACGACCGGCGGCTCCGACCCGCGCATCATGACGCCGGGCGTGCAGCTGAACATGGTCACCAAGCGCGGCACGAACGACTTCAACGGCTCGGCGCGCTATTACCGCACGTCCAACGCCTGGCAGGCCGACCCGCGCATTCCGTCCGAGGCGTCGTCGTACCTCGCGCGCGTCAACGAGATCAACGGCATCAGCGACGCCGGCGGCGAAGTCGGCGGCCCGATCATCAAGGACAAGCTCTGGTTCTGGGGTGGATACGGCAAGCAGAACATCAACATCCTGTCGGCGTCGATCGTCGCGGGCGCCCGCTTCCAGGACAAGACGCTGCTCAAAAACGAGAACCTCAAGTTCAACGCTCAGCCGTGGGCGTCGAACAGCCTCACGTTCGTCGACCAATTCGGCGACAAGATCAAGCTCGGTCGCAACGTCAGCACGACCCGCTTCCCCGCCAGCGCGTGGAACCAGGACAACCGCTACGACAACGGCACCGGCAGCCTCACCGATCCGACGCTGCTCAAGGTGGAAGACACGCAGCTCTTCGGCTCGAACCTCTATTTCACCGGCCTCGTTTCGAAGGTGCAGGGCGGCTTCCAGCTCATCGCCGACAACGGCAAGGGCTGCCGGACGTTCGACTGCGGCATGGACACGCTTCCCGCCTACATCAGTGAAGCGGACGGCGGCGCGTTCGAGCGCAGCTACCTCAGCGTCGAAGGCCTCCGCCCGCAGACACAGTACCGCCTCGACGGCTCGGCGTTCCTGAACACGGGCGCGATCAATCACGAGCTGAAGTTCGGTTACGGCTACCGCGAAGCGAAGGTCACCTCGCGCACCGCGTGGCCGGGCGGCGAATACACCGACCTCTATTCCGAGACCGGCGGCACCGACGTCGTCGCGCTCCAGCGCTTCCCGCTCCTCACGTTCTTCTCGAAATCGACCGATGCGTACATCGGCGACACGATGCTCCTCGGCAATCTGACCGTGCAGGCGGCCCTCCGCTTCGACCAGCAGAAGGGCGGCAACAGCGCCGGCGTCGCACAGGCGAACCCGGTCATTCCGGAGGTCCTGCCGACGATCAACTTCGACGCCGCGACCGGCCTGACGTGGCGCAATGTCTCGCCCCGCATCGGCATCACGTACGCCCTCGGCGCGGATCGCCGCACGCTGCTGCGCGCCGGCTACAACCGCTATGTCGATCAGATGTCGGCGACCACGGTCACACCCACATCCGCCGGCGCCTATTCACTGGTCTACTACTACTTCAACGATCTCAATCACGACAAGATCGCGCAGCACGACGAGATCGACTTCGACTACGGTCCGCTCGCATTCGGCGGCTTCGATCCCTCCAATCCCACCGCCAGCACCGCGTTCACGCGCTGGGACCACAATCTCAAGGCGCCGACCACCGATGAAATCCTCCTCGGCGGCGAGCGCGAAATCCTCACGAACTTCAGCGTCGGCGTGAACCTCACCTACCGCAAACTGCGCGACTTCATCGGCACGTACGGCGAGAAGCACCAGGGCCAGAGCGACTTCCTCACCTCCGCTGATTACGTGCAGGCCGCGCCGGTCACCGCGACGCTGCCGAACGGACAGACCCGTTCGCTCACGTATTACCAGCTCGCGCCGGGCGTCGCCGTTCCGGTCTACAGCGTCATCCGCAACATCCCCGATTACTCGCAGACCTACAAAGGCCTCGAGCTGAATCTCATCAAGCGCATGTCGAACCGCTGGATGATGCGCGGCAACCTCACACTGCAGGACTGGACGCAGGACGCCGGCCCCGGCGCCTCCGCCGATCCGACGCTGCAGCGCACGACGCAGGGCTCCGGCTTCTTCACCGCCTGCCTCACCTGCGACGGCTCGGTCATCTATCAGTCGACCGGCTCGGGCAGCAAGGGCAACGTCTACATCAACTCGAAGTGGTCGACGAGCCTCACCGGCCTCTATCAGATTCCGATCGTCGAGACCTCGCTCGGCTTCAACCTCAATTCGCGTCAGGGTTACGCGCTGCCGTACGTCTGGCTCGTGCGTCCGCCGACGGGTGAAGGCACGAAGGCGCTCATCGCCACCGAAGACGTCGACAGCGTGCGCCTCCCGAACGTGACGCAGCTCGACATGAACCTGTCGAAGGACTTCCGCGTCCACGGCGTCGGCTTCACGGTCTCCGTCGATGCGTTCAACATCCTCAACAGCAACACGATCCTGCAGCGCAATGTCACACAGCTCAACTCCCAGGCCAATGTCAGCACTCCGGCCCTGTCGTCGAACCGGGTCGCGGAGGTGATGTCGCCGCGCGTCTTCCGCCTCGGTGCGCGGTTCTCTTTCTAGATTTCAGTTTCAGCGTTGCGACGGGCCCGCCGGTTCATTCCGGCGGGCCCTTTGTATTTGTGCGCGGGTGATGGCGGCGCGTTTGCTAGGGCCGCGTATGGTAAAACTGTCGACCATCGGCCACCATGCGTAAAGTCCTGATTCTCCTCGCGCTCGTCGTCACGACGAGCTCTCTCTCCGCGCAATGGCGCCGCGCAGGTCTCTTCGGCGCCGACGTGCGCGCCCTCATCGCCGATCCCGCTTCCCCCGACACGCTCTACCTCGGCACGAGCGGCGGCGAGGTGTACGTCTCCCGCGACGGCGCACAGACGTGGGTCACGCCGCGCAACGGCACGCCGTTCCCCGGCTACGTCGTCGACAACCTCGTCATCGATCGCGAGGGAAAACTGTGGGCGGCATCGTGGGGCCTCTGGGGCGGCGGCGTGATCGCGGTGTCGAACGACGGCGGCCGCACGTGGACGCGCCGCGACGCGGGACTCGAGGACTTTTCCGTGCGCGCGATCGCGGTCGATCCGAACGACGCGAGCTTCGTGCTCGTCGGCGGCCTCACCGGCGTCTACGCGAGCCACGACGGCGGCACGACGTGGGCACAACTCTCCGATCAGGTGAACGTCGAGTCGCTGGCCATCGACCCGCGCTCGCACGACCGCATCTTCATCGGCACGTGGCGCCAGGGCTGGCGCACCGACGACGGCGGCAAGACGTGGAAGCACATCGACGAGGGGATGGTCCTCGACACCGACATGTTCTCGATCACCGTCGATCCGGAGAAGCCGGACAACGTCTGGGTGGCGACGTGCGGCTGGGTCTACAACTCGCAGAACGGCGGCGACAACTGGACGCGCTACCGCGACGGCTTCAACAACCGCCGCATCCATGATGTGGAGATCGACCCGTGCGACAAGACGACCGTGTACGCGGGCTCGGTCGCGGGTCTCTATCGCTCCGACGACAACGGGAAGAGCTGGTACGCGGTGTCGGATGAAGGGCTGGTCGTGAACTCGATCGTGCTGCACGCGCAGCGGCCGAACCGCATCGTGCTCGCCGTCGAAGGCGACGGCGTGTACGTGTCGAACGATCGCGGCAAGTCGTTCGCGCGCACGAGCGACGGGCTGCACAACCTGCGCATCGCCACGATCGCGCCCGATCCGTTCCAGAAGAATCGCGTCTACTCCGCGGTGGTCTTCGGCGGCGCGGCATCCGGCATCTACCGCTCCGACGACGCGGGCCGCACGTGGGATCGCGCGAGCAAGACGCAGCTGCCCGAGGTGCTGTCGCTCGCGATCGCATCGGAAGCGGATGCGGACGTGAAGTTCATCGCCGGCACGGAAAAGGGCTTCTTCTGGAGCAACGACGCGATCGAGTGGACGCAGGCGGAACCGTCCGGCTTCCCGATCCGCGTCGACAAAATCCTGCGCTTCAATCGCACGCGCTCGTTCGCCGCAACCGCGGAAGGGGTCTTCACGACGCGCGACGGCGGCAAGACGTGGTACCGCCTCGCCGGCGCAACGAATCGCGCCACCGACATCGCCATCGGCTCCATCGACGGGAAGAAGGCGCTCGTCGCCCTGACAAACGCGGGCCTGGAAGTCTTCGACGGGCAATCATGGATCGCGATCGCCGACGCGCCGACGCGCGGCCGCACGATCGCCGTCCGCAGCATCGACGGCTCCGACGTGATCTTCATCGCCGGCGCGCAAGGCGTGAAAGCAGGCTCGCTCGTCGAGCGCAAGTGGCAGCCGTCCATCGCTCCCGACGCGACGCTCGCCGCGGTCTACGGCGGCAGCCGCAGCAGCGGCCAGATGCTGTTCCTCACCTCACGCCAGCAACGCGAGATCCTCGTCGGCGAACCGTCCGACGCACAATGGAACGAGCTGACGCTCCCCACCGGCAATACGGAAGTGACGTCGATCGTCCCCGATCCGTTCGCCGTCGACCGCTATTACGTCGGCACCCTCGGCGAAGGCGTCTTCGTCTACGAAGGCAAGACCCGCCGCTATACCGCACCCGCCAACCAGGAACGCGCGCAGCTGACGCCGGCGGGCACAGGGAACTAGGCCCCCGGTAGAGACCGACCGGGAGCGCCTCCGGCGGGCCGGCGCGGCCGGCAGCGCTGAGGGCATAGCCAGACTGCACGTGCGGCTGCCCTGAACGTGTTTGTGCGCAGCAATCAGCGCTGCCGGCCGTGCCGGCCCGCCGGAGGCGCTCCTCGTCGGTCCTTACCGCGGGTCGTAGTACCGCACTGCCAACACGCCTAGGCCCTTCTTGCCGTTTTCCGTCTTCGGGTCGTCGTTCACGACCACCATCACGTTCGGCAGTACGTTGTCGTAGATGAGGATCGACGACGTAGCCATGCGCGGCTTGCCGCGCGTGTCGCGGAGGCGGTCGCGCGTCTCATTGAAGGCACTGCGGATTTGCGGCAGGAGGGTGAAGAGCTCGAAGCGGATCGAGGCAAGGCGGGCGTTGTGGAACTCCAGCGTGAGGGACTTATCGCCGCCGTAATCGACGACCAGCTCGTTCGCGTTTGGGCCGGGCTTCAGCTCCCACGCGTGCATCGCGTCGGTGACTTGGGCGCGCGACATCCCGATGGCGAGATGGAACGACTCGGGGCGCATCCACGAGGTCGGGCTGTTCGATGGGAACGCGGTGGCGAGCAGCAGCGCGAAGAAGATCGGCATGCGTCGGTGTCAGTGCACGTAGGGGCCGTCGGCCTGCACGAGCGCGCGGCGTCCCTGCACGACGGCGGTCGCGAGTCCGACGCGGCGGCCGATCTCTTCCCAGTTCTCGCTGCGCACGAGATCGGGCAGCGCGAGCGACGCGCCGAGGTTCACGGCGATGCAGCCGGCGTCGAGATACGTGTCGATGATGTCGAGCGGCACGAGGCCTCCGGCGAGCATCGGGACGTCGCGGATCGGGCCGCGGATCGTGCGGATGTAATCGGGGCCGCCGAGGTGATTCGCGGGATAGACCTTCACGACATCGCAGCCCGCTTCCCAGGCGCGGATGATCTCGGTGGGCGTCGCGGCGCCGGCGATGCAGAGCAGATCGTTTTCGTTCGCGTACTCGATCACGCGCGGATCGGTATGCGGCGAGACGATGATCTGTGCGCCGGCGCGCCGCGCGAGCGCCGCATCGTTCGTGCTGCGCACGGTGCCGGCGGCGATCGACAGCTGCGGATAGCGATTGGCGAGGACGGCGATGAGCTGGATGGCGTCGGGCGTCGTGAGCGTGACCTCGATGATGCCGATGCCGTTCATCGCGTACGCATCGGCCACCGATTCCGCGCTCTCGAGACTGTCTTCACGGACGACGCCGACGATCTGTTCGGTCTGTACGCGGTTGAGGAGAGTTTTGCGGGACATGGGTTACGCCCCGAATTTTACACGCGTCAATGCAGCGCGGCGACGATCTCCGCGAATCCAGACACATCTCGCAGAGCATCCAGTCGGGGATCGACGTTGAGAAACACCATCCACGCCGAGCGATCGTCGAGCGCTTTCTCCAATTGGGAGAGTGCCGCCGCCGTATCGCCGAGCCCCGCGTGAATCACAGCGATGTCATAAGGAGAGATGTAGCGGTGCTGCGCCTGCGTCTCGAGGTCGCTCAATAGCGCGAGCGCCTGTTCGCGATGGCCGGCGATCGCGTGCGTATGCGCGAGCATCGCCAGAAGGATCGGAATGCGATCGACCTCGAGCGCGCGGCCGAACGCATCGAGCGCCTCGTCGTAGCGACGTTGTTGTCCGAGGGCCATGCCGAGCCAGCCGTGCGCGGGGATGAAATGCTCGTCGAGCTCGAGCGCCTTGCGGAAGCGGCGGATCGCGCTTTCGAAATCGCGCGCGAAGTAGAACGGCCAGCCCGCGTGCACTGCAGCGATGAGCGAGAGCGGATCGAGATCGCACGCCTTCGTCACCTGCTCGACCGCTTCGTCGGAACGCCCGCGCGCGGAGAGCAGCATTGCGTAGCCGTCGTGCGCGGTGGCGTAGTTCGGATTGAGCTCGATGGCGCGGCGATAGGCGTCTTCCGCGCCTTCCCAGTCCCATTCGAACCACCAGCGCACGGCGCCGAGGGACGCCCACGCTTCCGCGAGACCGTCGTCGAGCTCGATCGCTTTCGTCGCGGCCGCTTTCGCTTTTGGCATCGCCTCGTGGGGTGGGAGCGGGATGTTCGTCGCCAGCGTGACGAAGCTGTCCGCGAGTCCCGCGTACGCGCTGGCGAACGACGGATCGGCTTCAATGGCCGCGCGGTAGTAGCCGATCCCTTTCTTGAGGCTCTCTTCCGTCCGTTTGTTCCACTGATACCGCCCGCGCAGATACTGCTGATACGCCTCGGAATTGCCCGTCGCGCTGCGGCGCAGTTTCTTTTTCTCCGCGCCGGTCAGCTTGATGCGCAGCTTCTCCGCGATGTCGCGCGAGATCTCGTCCGGAATCTTCGCGAGATCGGCGAGCTCGCGCACGTACGTCTCGCCCCAGACCAGCGCGCCGTCGAGCGAGTCGACGAGCTCCACGTTGATCTGCAGGCGGTCGCCGAGTTGCTTGACGATGCCGGTCAGCACCGCGCGGACGCGCAGCTCGCGGCCGACGGACTGCGCGTCGGCGTCGCGGTTCTTGTAGCGAAACACCGTGCTGCGCGCCATGACCTTCAGCTTCGGCAGATGAGAGAGCCGGTTGATGACGCCTTCGGTGATGCCGTCGCCGAGGTATTCGGCGTTCGGGTCGGCGAGCGCGTTGGCGAGCGGCAGCACGGCGATCGAGTCGATGGTCTTGCGCGAGGTGCGGCGGCGCGCGAGGTCTTTGATGAGGTCGTCCTTCATCGACGTCGCGCTGCTGCCGATGGCGCGCAGTGTGAGCGCGAGATCGCGCGCGGACTGGAAGCGCATCGACGGCGTCTTCTCGACGCAGCCTTCGATGATGCGCTGGAACTCGGGCGGCACGGAGTTGCTCAGCTCCTCGCGCGGCAGCGCGTCTTTGAGGATCGCGGCGATCGTGGCGGCGCCCGACTCGCGATGGAACGGCCGCTTCGACGTGACCATCTCGTAGAGGATGCAGCCGAGGGAGAAGATGTCCGCGCTCGCGTCGACGGCTTCGCCGCGGAGCTGTTCGGGCGACATGTAGCCGAGCGTGCCGATGACCGTGCCGGGCTGCGTCTGGAACCAGCGCGTGGTGGGGATGTTCGCCTCGTCGCGCTGCATGAGCGCGGGATCGGTCTGCGCGAGGCCGAAGTCGAGGATCTTCACGCGACCTTCGTCGGTGACGAAGATGTTCTCCGGCTTGAGGTCGCGGTGCACGATCGACTTCGCGTGCGCGGCGGCGAGACCTTCCGCGACTTCGGCGCCGATCTCCACCGCGCGGCGCCAGCCGATCGCGTTCGCGCGCAGCTGGTCGCGCAGCGTCTTCCCTTCGAGCAGTTCGGTGACGACGTAGAACGTGCCGTTCTCGCGGCCGACGTCGTAGACGGCGACGACGTTCGGATGCGACAGCGCCGCAATCGCGCGCGCCTCGCGCTCGAGCCGCGCGATGGCTTCCGTGTCGTGGATCGCGTCGCTCGCCAGGATCTTGATGGCGATGTCGCGGCCGAGCCGCGGGTCGCGGCCGCGGTACACCTGCCCCATGCCGCCCTCGCCGAGCAGCGAGACGACTTCGTAGGGGCCGACCTTCGATCCGGGAGAGAACACGAGCGTATTCTAGGTGCGCCCGCGGCGAAGGATGCATCAGGTCGGAAAACCTGCCGGCGGTTGTACCATCTAGACGCGTATGGTCCTCATCAACAAAGCGATCAACGAGGTGACGGTCAAGCTCGTCTACTACGGGCCGGGACTGTGCGGAAAGACGACGAACCTCGAGAAGATCTACGGCAATCCGAAGCTCGATCACAAGGGCAAGATGATCTCGATGGCGACCGAGACCGATCGGACGCTCTTCTTCGACTTCATGCCGATGGAGCTCGGCACGATCGCGGGACAGAAGGTGCGCGTGCAGCTCTACACCGTGCCCGGCCAGGTCTTCTACGACGCCACGCGCAAGCTCGTGCTGCGCGGCGCGGACGGCGTGGTGTTCGTCGCCGACTCGCAGGCATCGATGCGCGAGTCGAACCTGCAGAGCCTCGAGAATCTGAAGACGAACCTGCGCATCAACCGCATCGATCCCGACAAGGTCGCGCTTGTGTTCCAGTACAACAAACGCGACCTGCCGAACGTGGCGACGGTCGACGAGATGTCGGCCTACCTGCAGCCGCCGAGCGGCACGCCGGTCGTCGAGGCGTCCGCGATCAACGGCGTCGGCGTGACCGCGACCTTGCGCGCGGCCGTCGCGCGGATCCTCGACAACCTCAAGGCGAACGTCGACACGATCCTGCACGACGAGCCGCCGCTCGCCGCGCCGGACATGACCCAGAAAGCAGGCGTCGCCGCGCATTCGGCGGGAACGCCGAAGCTGTCGATGAAGGCGGAGACTCCGGCGCCCGCGACGTCCGTGTCCGCGACGACGGCTCCGCCGCCGCCCGCCCCGCGGGAACAAACGCTGGGCGTCAGCGCGCCGTCGTTCGCCGAACTGCAGTCGCCGTTCGAAGTGCAGCTCGACGAGGCGTCGTCCGCGCTCGAGGATGACGATCCCTTCGCGCACGTCGCCGCGCCCCTGGTGGAGGCGGAACCCGACTTTGCCGCGGAGATGGACGATCCCTTCGGCGCCTCCGTCACGGTGATGCACGACGCGTCCGCCGAACGCGCCGAGCTCGAGTCGATGCTCGCCGGCGCGCGCGCCGTCGTCGCCGCGCTCGAACGCGCGCTGGAGACCGCGCGCGAGCAGGAGCGGAAGCTGTTGGCGCGGCTGGAATCGTAGAGGCGGCGGGCGCGCTAACGGCCGGCCGCGTGTGCGCATCGATGCCTCAGTAGGCGCGCACGGGCCTGAATGAAGAACGCAGAACGCAGAATGAAGAATTGAGAAGCCCGCCCCCGCAGGACGCGTGCGCGTGCGGCTCGATTCTGCATTCTTCATTCTGCGTTCTGCGTTCTTCATTCGCTTTTTCCCTCGCCACCGACTCGCACACGCCCCGCGCGATAGACTTCCCCCCACGTCATGACCTGGTACCGGGAGTGGTTCGGCGAGGAGTATCTCGAGCTCTACGCGCATCGCGACGAAGAGGAGGCGCGGCGGCAGGTGGCGTTCTTCCGGCGCGTGGCCGGGCCGCTCGACGGTGCGGTGCTCGATCTCGCGTGCGGGATGGGGCGGCACATGGCCGAGCTGCAGGCGCACGGCTACCATCCCGTCGGTTGTGACCTCTCGTTCACGCTGCTGCGCACCGGCATCGGCGAGTATGGGGCGATGCCGGTCGCACGCGCGGACATGCGCCAGTTGCCGTTCTGCGACCGCGTCTTCGCCGGTTTGGTCAACTTCTTTACCAGCTTCGGCTACTTCGCCACCGAGGACGAGAACCTGCAGGTCGTGGGCGAGATGGCGCGCGTGCTCGCGCCCGACGCGCGCTTCCTCTTCGACTACCTCAATGTCGACCGCGAGCTGGAGAAGCTCGTCGAACGCGAGACCCGAGAGACGCCGATGGGACGCGTCAGCATCGAGCGGTGGTTCGACCCGCAGGACCGCTCCTTCGTGAAACGCATCAACATCGGCGCGAAACGCTACCTCGAGCGCGTGCGCGGCTACGCGCTCGAAGAGATCGCGTCGATGTTCGCCGCGCACGGCCTGGCCATCGAGCACGCGTACGGCGACTTCAGCGGCGCGGACTTTACGCGCACCGCGCCGCGGCTCATCCTCGTCGGGAGGCGCTCGCGATGACGCGCGTCCCGCTGGCGCGCTATCCCGGCATGAACCGCTTCGTGCTCGACTGGCTCGGCGGCGACGCGCGCTTTCTGCCGCGCCGCACGCCGATCGCCGCGCGCAGACGCGACGTGGCGCCCGCGCTCGTCGACGCGCTGCGAACGTCGAACGCACATTGGGGGTTATCGGTTGCAGAGCCGCTCGCGCGCTGGGCGTCGCAGCCGACGCTGACGTTCGTCGCCGGGCAGCAGGTCGGGTTCGCGGGCGGGCCGCTCTACACGCTCGCGAAGCTGGCCACGCTGGTGAAGATGAAGCGCGACGCGGAAGCGCACGGCACGCCGGCCACGGCGTTTTTCTGGCTGGCGACGGAAGACCACGACTTCGACGAGGTCGCGACGCTTAACGTCCCGGTCGCCGCGCTGCCGCGCACGAAAGACGTGAACCGCCAGCGCGATCTCGTCTGTATGCGCGCGGCTCGGACAGCGGAGCCTCGTGCCGCTGTGGGGTCGCTTCCCGTTCCCGACCCGCTCATCGAGCAACTCCTCTCGCTCTTCGGCCTCCCCCGCCCGCACTGGCTGCGCGCGGGCATCACGTTCCGCGATTCCTTCGCGGAGCTCGTCGCGCAGCTCTTCGGCGACGAAGTCATCCTCGTCGACGCGCTGCTTCCGGAGCTGCGCCGCGCGGGCGCGCCGCTCTTCGCGCAACTCCATGCGCGCAACGACGAGATCCAGCGCGCGCTGCACGAGCGCGGCGAAGCGCTCGCGCAGGCCGGCTACGCCGAGCAGGTCGTGGCGCGCGACGGCGACGTCTACACGCTCCTCTTCGATCTCGACGCGCACGGCAACCGCGTGCCCGCGATGCCCGGGCAGCAGCCGGAGCGCACGTCGACGTCCGCGCTCACGCGTCCGCTGCTGCAGGATTCCGTGCTGCAACCGGACGTCTTCATCGGCGGTCCCGCGGAAGTCGCGTACTACGCGCAGATCTCGACGCTGCACGAACTGCTCGACATCGCGATGCCGCGCATCGCGCTGCGCGGCCACGCGCTGGTCGCGCCGAAACGCGTCGCGCGCGCAATCGAACGTTACGGCCTCGACGCCGAGTCGCTCTTCCGCGCGCCGGACGCGCTGCTCGCCGAGCGCGAGCCCGAAGGCGTGGCAAAAATCCGCGAGCTCGCGAGCGACGCGAAGCGCGACCTCTTCGCGCGCATCGACGCCATCCGCGAGCTCGCGCTCCCCGCCGACCATTCACTGGCCGGCTCGATCCAGCGCTCGGTCGGTCACCTCGACTATCACTTCAACAAGCTCGCGGAGCGCGCCATCAAAGGGCTCGTGCGCAAAGACCGCGAGCGTTACGCGGCGACGCGCGAGCTCGTGGCGACGCTCTTCCCCGACGGGCACGTGCAGGATCGCGTCGTGAGCTGGTTCGCGTATTGGCAGGAGCACGGCGCGCAGCTCGTCGAGCGGATGGTCGAGGAGATCGAGCCCGACGCCGACGTCTTCAAGGTCGTGGAGGTATGAACGAGCGATGAACGACACCGTCGACCTTCTCTTTTTCGGCGCGCATCCCGACGACGTGGAGCTCGGCTGCGGCGGCACGATCGCCAAGCTGGCCAAAGACGGCGCGCGCATCGGCATGGTCGATCTCACCCGCGGGGAGCTCGGCACGCGCGGCACGCCGCAGACGCGCAAGCGTGAGGCGCAACATAGCGCCCGCATCCTCGGTGCACTATTTCGCACACAACTCGATTTCGGCGATGGGAACCTGCAGACCGGCCGCGAACAGGAGCTCGAGATCGTCGACCTGCTGCGGCGGCACCGGCCGCGGGTCGTGTTCGTGTCGTATCCGGATGACCGGCATCCCGATCACACGCGCGCCGGACGCATCGTGACCGAGGCGTCGTTCTACTCGGGGCTGCGCGCGCTGCCCGCGCCGGGCCATGCGCACCGGCCGCAGACGGTCGTCTACTACATCCAGAACTACATGCTGCCGCCGTCGTTCGTGGTCGACACGTCGAAGACGTGGAAGACGAAGATGCGCGCGATCGCGGCGTTCAAGTCGCAGTTCTCCATTCCCGGCACGACGTCAAAGTCGAAGGAGCCGCAGACGTTCATCTCCAAGCCGGGGTTCCTCGAGACCATCGACGCGCGCGGACGCCACTTCGGCGCGCTGATCGGCGTCGAGTTCGGCGAGGCGTTCGTCACCAAACAGCCGCCGCGCGTCGACGACGTCATCGCCGCGTACGCGGGACGGGAAGTCTGATGCGCATCGGGATCACCTGCTATCCGACCTTCGGCGGTTCCGGCGTCGTGGCCACGGAGCTCGGCCTCGCGCTGGCGAAGCACGGCGACAACGTGCACTTCATCAGCTACGCGCTGCCGTCGCGCCTCAACCTGCTGCACGAGCGCGTGCACTTTCACGAGGTCACGGTCACGCCGTATCCGCTGTTCGATCCGTATCCGCCGTACACGCTCGCGCTGGCGACGAAGATGGCCGAAGTCGCGGCGTACGAGAAGCTCGACATCCTGCACGTGCATTACGCGATTCCGCACGCGATCAGCGCGTATCTCGCCAAGCAGATCCTGCAGTCGAAGCTGCGCGTGATCACGACGCTGCACGGCACCGACATCACGCTCGTCGGCCGCGACGAGAGCTATCTGCCGATCACGAAGTTCGGCATCGAGGTCTCCGACGGCGTGACCGCGGTGTCGCAGTGGCTGAAGGACGAGACGGCGACGCACTTCCATACGGCGAAGACGATCGAGGTCATCCCGAACTTCATCGATCCGGCACGCTTCCGCCGCGACGCGAGCAAGTTCTGCCAGATGTTCGGCGCGCCGGGTGACAAGTTGGTCTGCCATGTCTCGAACTTCCGGCCGGTGAAGCGCGTGCTCGACGTCGTGGAAGTCTTCCGCAAGATCGCGTCGGAAGTGCCGAGCCGCCTGCTCATGATCGGCGACGGCCCCGATCGTTCGCGCGCCGAGGCGTACGCGCGCGAGCATCGCCTCCGCGACCGCGTCTTCTTCCTCGGCAACGTTCCGAACCTCGAAGAAGTCCTCGGCGCATGCGATCTCTTTTTGCTGCCGTCCGAGACGGAATCGTTCGGCATGGCCGCGCTCGAGGCGATGTGCAGTGAAGTGCCCGTGATCGCGTCGCGCAGCGGCGGCTTACCCGAGGTGGTCGTCGACGGCGAGACCGGATACCTCGTCGGCGTGGGCGACACGGACGCGATGGCCGCGCGCGCGATCGAGATCCTGCGCGACGACTCGCTGCGCCGCCGGATGGGACGCCAGGCGCGCGAGCATGCGGTCGCGGAGTTCGACGACCAGAAGATCGTGCCGATGTATCGCGATCTATACGACCGCGCGATCGCGTCCGGCGCATAGCGGTCGCTAAAATCGCGCGTATGCTCGACCGGCGCGACTTCGCACGACTCCTCTGCGTCTCCACCGCCACCGCCGCTCTCGCCGCCGCGCCGGCCGCGCCGCGCGCGACCGCGCGCAAGCTCGTGAAGCCGAAGCGGCTCGCGGAAGGCGACACCGTCGCGCTGGTGCTGCCGGCCTCCGCGACGTTCGAGGCCGACGCGATCGCCATCGCGCGCGAGCAGCTCGAGGCCATCGGCCTCAAAGTCGCGATCGGTCAACATGCGTACGATCGCTGGGGCTACTTCGCGGGACACGACCGCGATCGCGCCGACGATCTCAATCGCGCGTTCGCCGACGACGCGATCGCCGGCATCGTCTGCTACACCGGCGGCTGGGGCTCGCCGCGCGTGCTGCCGTATCTCGACTACGACCTCATCGCGCGCAAGCCGAAAGTGCTCATCGGCTACAGCGACATCACGGCGCTGCTCAACGCGATCCATCAGCGCACGGGGCTGGTCACGTTTCACGGTCCCGTCGGCGGCTCGAAGCTCGATCCGTATTCGCTCGATTGCTTTCGCAAAGCGGTGATGACGCCGGAGCCGATCGGCGCGCTCGCACCCGCCGAAGAAGCCGGACGATCTCGTCGATCGCGACAATCGCGTGCTGCGCCTGCACGGCGGCAAAGCGTCGGGACGTCTCATCGGCGGCAACCTCACGCTGCTCGCCACGCTCATGGGCACGCCGTGCGAGCTCGAAACGGACGGCGCGATCGTCTTCACCGAGGACGTGCGCGAGGACATCTACCGCATCGACCGCATGCTCACGCAGCTCGCCCTCGGCGGAAAGTTCGAGCGCATGGCGGGCTTCCTCTTCGGCCACTGCACCGAATGCAACAAGAACCCGTCGTTCTTCAGCCTCGAAGACGTGCTGCGCGACCGTTTCGGCAACGGACCGCAGCCCGCGCTGTCGGGACTCGCGTTCGGCCACATCGATCAGAAGCTGACGATTCCGCTCGGCGTGATGGCCACGCTCGACGCCGACGCCGGCACGGTCGAGATCACCGAGAGCGCGGTGGTGTGAGGAGACGCGGCCCGCGGACTTGCGGCGGCGTCGAGACGCTCGGTTTGAGTTGTAGGGGGAGAATCAGGATCGCTGCTTGCCGCGTGACCGCGTCTCCTCATCCGACTTAGACACGCAAAGGAGACGAATGTGGCTCACGGCTCCGCGCGCAGGCCGCCGACGGGCGCGGAGCTGCCGTAGATCGCGCCGTAACGCTCGTACGAGTTCATCACCTTGCGGACGTAGTTTTTCGTTTCGTCGAAGTTGATCGCGCTCAGAAAGTAATCGTCGCCGGGCGCGGGCTGCAGGCGTGTCCAGAGCGCGACCTGTTTCGGACCGGCGTTGTAGGCGGCGCTGGCGCGATAGTGATCGCCGCCGAAGGTCTTCGACAACTCGCTGATGTACTTCGCGCCGAGGCGGATGATCACGCGCGGATCGTAGAGATCCTCCGGCGCGAGATCGACGATGCCGACGTCGCGGCCGATGTCGCGTGCGGTGGTGATAATGAACTGCAGCAGTCCGCGCGCGGCCGCCTCCGACTTCGCGCGCGGGTTGAAGCGCGACTCCTCGCGCATGATCGACAGCACGAGCGCGGGATCGGCCTCGTACTTTTTCGCGTCGTCGGCGATGTAGTTGTAGAAGTAGCGCGGGTAGAGGAGTTGCCGCACGACCTCCGGCAGAAGGTCCGGATGAAAGTCGTTCGGCACGGACTTCATCATGACCTCGATCGCATAGATCGAGTCCTTCGACGCGCCGCCCTGGTTGAGCGCGAGCGAGCGCGTGAGCGCGGCGCGCGCGGGACGCAAACCCCAGCGCTTCTCGATCGACGGCACGGCGTCGTCGTACAAGCCCATGGCGAGGAGTTGATCCTGCGGCGTGGCCGCGTTCGGAAACTGCGGCAGCGACTCCGGCGTGAGCTCGAGGATCGCGCGATACGCCGGCAGCTCGCGATAGATCGCGGCGAGCTTCTGCAGTTGCGCCGCGCGGTCGCGCGAGGAGAGCAGCACGCGATCGGTCTGCAGCTGTTTCGCGGTGGCGAAGTTCTTCGCGGCGATGAGGTTCGCGACCTGCGCCTCGCGCAGCGCGAGCTCGCGCGTGAGCTTCGGCGCCATCGCCGGCGCGTCGAGCCGCTGCCGCGCAAAGTACGCAAAGTGCGTCGGCACTTTCGCGCGCAGCACATCGAGATAGTTGCGGAACGCCGCCGGCGGATCGCGATCCTCGGCTGCCCGCGCGCGCCAGTACGCGAACTCCGCGCGGTCGTAGTCGTCGAGCAGTTTCGGCGGCACGCCGTTCAGCGTCGCGGTGGCGCCGGCGGGATTGCCGGTGCCGAGGAGCGCGATCGCGTACGCGAGCGAGCCTTCGACGATGGCGCGCTCGTTCGGCGCGAGCTTGCGCAGCTGCGCGAGATCGGCGCCCGCTTCCGCGAGGCGATGCTGCTTCGCGCGCGTACGCAGGCGTTGCGTCAGCGCGGCCAGCGTCGCCGGAAACTTCCCCGGCACCGCGATGGCCTGCGACATCAGCTGCTCCGCGCCGCCGTCGTCGCCGCGCAGCTGCACGGAACGCGCGGCATGCCAGAGGAACGTCGCCTTCTGTCCCGGCGACTTCGTCGCGTTCGCGCCGCGCAGATAGGCCGCCTGCGCCTCCGCGAACTTCTCCGCGCCGAAGTAGCTGCGGCCGACGGCGAACTGCAGATCGTCGGTGTACGCGTGCTTCAGCGCGAGCTGCAGAAGCGCCGTCGCGCGGTCGAAGTGGCGGTGCTTCTGAAAGGTCTCGCCGAGGAGCGCCCACTGGTTGACGTTCATCCGCGGCAGGAGCTCGGGACGATCGAGCGCGCGCGCGGCGCGGTCGGCGGCGTCGTCGGACGTGCCGCCCTGCAGGAGCGCGAGGCCGCGCGTGAGCGCGCCGTTCGGATCGCGCTTCGCGGTCGCTTCGAGGATGCGCGCGGTGATGTCACGGCGCAGTGCCGTCGATGCGGACGGCGTGATCGTGGTCGCGAACTGCGTCAGGCGATTCGGGTCGTCGAGCGTCGAGAGATAGTCGATCTCGTCTTCGATCGCCTCGTCGCGATAGAGCGCGTGCGGATAGTCGGTGATGAGCGCCATGCGGTAGCGGCTCGCATCCTCGCCGTCCGCGATCGACGCGCGGTGATACAGCGCGAGCTCGCGCAGCGGATTGCCTTTCGCGAGAAACGGCTCGAGCTTCTTCGCGGCGTCCGACTTTTCGTTGCTCTCGATGAGAGCGCGCGCGTGCAGATATGCGAGCGAGTGGCGCGCGTAGAGGTCGGGCTGCTTCTGTTCGATCTGTTCGAGGAGCTCCGCGAGGTCGTCGCCGTCGAGCTGGCGGAACGTCGCCGACCATTGTTCGACCGGCGGGATGCCGCGCGGCGTCTCCGTCTTCTTCGTCTCGCCCGCGACGGGCCGGAACACGCGATGGCGCTGCAGGCGCTCGCGGTACAGAACGATGCCGAAGATCGCGAGCAGGAGGACGAGCGCGGCGGCGGCGATGAGTACGTAGCGGCGGTTGCGGCTCAAGAATCCTCTCGGGCGAGAGTGCCCGACAGGATCGCCTGCGGAGCTCGCCTGAGGATCTCCGCGCGTGCAATCGCATAGCCAAGAATCGCGTCGACGAGCATCCGCCGTCCGTCGCGCGAGAGCAGGATCAGCACCTTCTGCTTCACCTCGCGCACCTCGACGATGTCCTCCCAGCGCATCCACCGCCCGTGTTTGCCGAACAGCTTCAGCAAGCGGTTCTCGTACTTCACGCCGATGTTGCTGAAGTAGATGTGATCGCCGTACTGCAGCACCGCGGCCGCGACCGTGCCCAGAAAGAGCAGGACCAGGCCGAACATCGGCAGGAACCGGTAGTCGGTCGGATGATCGGCGAGATACATGAAGAAGATCGCCGCGGAGCCGAACGACGCCGCGCACGAGATGATGCGCGACACCGGCGGGCGCTCGAATACGAGGACCTGATCGTCGTTCATGGCGTCAAAAGCTCAACAAAACAACGGCTCGGATACAATCCCCGCCCTTATGCGCTGGAGCCGTTTCTTCATCAATACACTGCGAGAAGTGCCCGCCGACGCGGAAGTCGTCAGTCAGAGACTGATGATGCGCGCCGGCATGATCCGTAAAGTCGCCGCCGGCATTTACACGTATCTGCCGCTCGGCCTCCGTTCCATCCAGAAGATGGAGGCGATCGTCCGCGACGAGATGAACCGCGCGGGCGCGTCCGAGCTGCTGATGCCGTCCATCCAGCCGGCGGAGCTCTGGATGGAATCGGGTCGCTGGCAGAAGTATGGAAAAGAACTTCTGCGGATCAAAGACCGGCACGACCGCGACTTCGTCTTCGGCCCCACGCACGAGGAAGTGATCACGGACACCGTGCGCGACGCGATCAACTCGTATCGCCAGCTGCCGATCAATCTCTATCAAATTCAGACGAAGTTCCGCGACGAAGTGCGTCCGCGCTTCGGCCTCATGCGCGGCCGCGAGTTCATCATGAAGGACGCGTACTCCTTCCACACGACGCGCGAGTCGCTCGACGAGACGTACGACGTGATGCGCGACGCGTACAGCCGCATTTTTCATCGCTGCTCCTTAGACCACGTTCCCGTCGAAGCCGATACCGGCAACATCGGCGGCTCCGCATCGCACGAGTTCATGGTGCTCGCGCAGTCCGGCGAGGACGCGGTCGTGAGCTGCCCGAACTGCCGCTACGGCGCGAACGTGGAGAAGGCGACGTCGAAGTTCTTCGACGACGAAGTCGAGCCCGCGCCGTCGGAGGTGCTCGCCGAGCTGCATACGCCCGGCACGCAGAGCATCGACGACGTCGGCGCTTTCCTGAACAAGCCGACCTCGCAGCTGATCAAGACGCTCGTCTTCGACACCGACCTCGGTCCGGTGATGGTGCTCGTGCGCGGCGATCGCGCCGGCAACGAGATCAAGATCAAAAACCACCTCGGCGCGCAATGGATGGAGATGCTCTCCGACACGCGCTTCGAGGAAACGACCGGCGGCCCGATCGGCTACTGCGGCCCGGTCGGCACGAAGTGCGCGCGCGTGCTCGCCGATCATTCGCTGCGCGGCCGCAAACGCTGGATCGTCGGCGGCAACCGCAAGGACATGCATTACGACTTCGCCGTGCCCGGCCGCGACTTTCCCGAGCCGGAGTTCGGCGACTTCACGACCGCCATCGAAGGCGATCCGTGCGTGCGCTGCGGCACGCCGCTCGAGATCTATCGCGGCATCGAAGTCGGCCACATCTTCAAGCTCGGCACGAAGTACTCCGAGGCGATGCAGTGCACGTTTCTCGATGAGAGCGGCCAGCGGCAGCCGATGGTCATGGGCTGCTACGGCCTCGGCATCGGCCGCACGGTGGCGTCGGCGATCGAGCAGAGTCACGACGACGACGGCATCATCTGGCCGATGCCGATCGCGCCGTTCGAAGTCGTGGTGACGTCGGTCGGCAAAGACGAAGCGGTGCTGCGCACGGCAACCGAGGTGTACGAGAAGCTGAAGACGGAAGGCATCGACGTGCTGTTCGACGATCGCGACGAGCGTCCGGGCGTGAAGTTCAAGGACGCGGACCTCATCGGCTTCCCGCTGCGCATCGCCGTCGGCGCGAAGAGTCTCGCCAACGGCCAGATCGAATGGAGCTTCCGCAAGGATCGCGCGAAGCAGCTCGGCGCGCCGGACGAGGTGCTGGCGCGCGTTGTCGAGGCTGTCAGGGCGGGGCTATCATGAATTTCATGCGCAAGTTTCTCGTGGTGCTCGCCGCGTTCGCGGCGCTTCCGCTCGCCGCACAGAACGTCGACATCGAGGCGTTGTCGGGCCTGCAGTTCAATTTCGGCAATCCCGGCGCGCGTTCCCTTGGCATGGGCGGCGCGTTCCTCGGACTGGCCGACGACGCCTCCGCGGCCGAAGCGAATCCCGCCGGCCTCACGATCCTGCGCAAGCCGGAAGTCTCGGTCGAAGTGCGCAACTACCTCGAGCAGCAGCTCTTCTCGACGAGCGGCACGTTCCCGAACATCCAGCGCACGCCGTTCACGCACTACAGCGACCGCGTGGTGATCAGCTTCGCCAGCGCGGTCTTCCCGATCAAGAAGTTCACCCTCGGCGCGTACTACCACGAGCCGCTCAACAACAAAGGCGGCGGCGTGGTCGCGCCGGTGACGGACCAGTTCACGGGACGCGTCACGACGCCGCTGCCGAACTTCTATCTGCCGGCGACGAATCGCGTGCCGTCGGGCGATCCGATCACGCTCGCCGAATGCCAGGCGCTGCGCACGCAGCGCAACGATCCGTTCGCGTGCCTCGAGTTCCGCATCAATCCGTTCGTCTCCGCGCTCGACGTGCGCGAGCGGACGTTCGGCCTCGCCGGCGCGTGGCAGATCCATCCGAAGTTCTCCATCGGCGCGACCGTGCGCCACCATCGCTTCGAGGAAGCGGCGTTCACCTCGCGCTACACGCAGCAGTTCGCGCTCGACGCGATCATCGTGCAGGCCACGGCGAAGACGAACGGCGGCAACGTCGACATCGGCGAAGTCTCGGACACCACGTTCGCGGCCGGCTTCAAGTGGACGCCGCTCGACAAGCTGAGCATCGGCGGCGTGTACAAGCAGGGACCGCAGTTCGAGGCGCCGCTCTTCTTCGCGAACACGGCCTCGCAGTTCCAGTTCAACAACGTGGCGAGCACGAAGTTCCACGTGCCCGACATCATGGGACTCGGCGTCTCGTACCGCCCGATCCCGGTGCTGACGATCAACGCCGACGCGGTGCGCGTGAAGTACTCGAATCTCGCCGACGATTTCGTGGCGTCGGTCGCCGACGTGCGCGATCTCGAGGATCCGTTCGGCGCGAACGACGTGACGGAGCTGCACGCGGGCGCGGAGTACTTTTTCCCGACGAAGATCCCGTTCGCGCTGCGCGGCGGCTTCTGGCGCGACCCCGCGCATTCGATCGAGTGGCAGGGACCGCTCAACCGTCCCGACTACATCGCCGAGGCGCTGCTCTATCCGAAGGGCGAGTCGCAGAACCACTGGGCGGTCGGCGGCGGCTTCGCGTGGCCGCGCTTCCAGATCGACTTCGGCTACGACTCGTCGCCGCACTACAAGGTGGGGTCGCTATCGATGGTCACTCGTTTCTAAGCGCCTCCAGCGGCACATCCATCAACTCGAATTTCTCCCATCCGCCAAAGTCAAAGTGCCACCACTCGGATGGCAGCGGCGCGAAGCCGTGCCGCGTCATCACGTCGCGCAGCTTCGCGCGATTCGCGACGACGTCCGGCGGCAGGTCGTTGAAATCCTGACGCGCGCGTGACGTGAAGTCGTCGTACGGCGTCGGCATCGCCAGCTCGGAGCCCGTGCGGAGGTCGATGAGCGTGAGATCGACGGCGGCGCCGCGATTGTGGCGCGAGCCTTTGGCCGGATCGGCCACAAAGTCCGGATTCCTGATCGGCTCCCACATCGCCTCGGTCACGCAATAGGGGCGATACGCGTCGAACACCTTCACGCCGAGTCCCTGTTGCGCGAGCTCGCGCTCGACGTCCGCCAGCGCGCGGGCGGCGGGCGCGCGCAGATACGCCTTCGCCACCGGATAGAGCGTGTGCTTCATGAAGTTGTTCGGCGTCGCGTAGCGGATGTCGAGCGGGATGCCCAGCGACGCGACGTCGACGAGGCGCGTGTCGGGATTGCGCCGCGCGAGACGCTCGTACGTCGCGCGATCGGGCACGACGTGAAGACCGTAGCGGTTCGCGGGAATCGCCACCTGCGACGCGCACGCGAGCGCGCATGCGACGAGAGCGAAGTTGATCGCGCGTTTCATGTCGCCTAATGTACCGCCCGATGGAGCTGGACATCTTCTTCTCGATCTGTCAGACCGACGTGCACGGGTACGTGCCGAGCGAGCGGGAGATGTTCGAGCACTTCTTCGAGCAGGTCGAGCTCGCGGACGCGCTGGGCTTCGGCACGGCGTGGGTCGCGGAGAGCCACCTCTCGACGGAGATTCAGAAAACGAATCCCGGCGCCGTGATCCCGCACTTCATCGGCGAGATCGGCCTCAACACCGACATCCTGCAGCTCGCCCATCGCGTGTTCGCGCGCACGAAGCGCATCGGCATGGGCTCGGCGATCATGAACATTCTCTGCAACGGCGGACCGATCGCCGCGGCGGAGCGCATCAAGACGTTCCTCACGCTGCACGGGCTCGACCCGAACGAGCGGCGCACGCTGACGGTCGGCTTCGCGTCGGGACGCTTTCCGTTCATCAACGTTCCGTACGGCATCGTGCCGCGCAATCCCGTCGAGGCTGCGGCGTGGCCGGTGGTGAAGAACAAGATCTTCGAGGAAGCGACGGAGATCTTCCTGCGGCTGCTGAAAGGGGAAGTGCTCAGCTCCGCGATGATCGCGCCGCGCGCGCTGCGCCGAGGGGACTTCCGCACCGACGCCGACTGGCAGCGCGTGCAAGAGGCATTCGGTCAATACGTTGACGAAATCGCGCTCGAGCCGCGCTGGCGCTTTCCGAACCTCAAGATCGTGCCGCAGGAGCCGCGCATGGACCTGCTGCGGCTGTCGATCGGCTCGCACGATCCGGCGACGCAGATCTTCGCGAACACGATCCTCCCCGTCGGCGTCTTCAATCTCTCCATCACGCCCGGCGCGGAGATCGAGGAGACGAACCGCCGCATGCAGACGCACTACCACGCCGACGGCGGCGGCTGGCAGCGGCGGCTGATGCCGCGCACGGTGCTGGTCTTCATCAGCGACGACGCGCAGCAGGCCGCGGACGAGGCGCGCGACGCGCTGTCGAACTACTGGCGCGCGCTCGAAGGCACGCTCGACGAGGAGAAGGTGCGGCGCGCGACGAACAACGCGCTCGTCGGCACGCCGGACCAGATCGCGGAACAGATGCGCGAGCGCTTCGATCCCGAGGACCGGCTCATGCTCTGGTTCGACTTCAACAACCACGACTCGAAACGCGTGATGAAGAACATGCGCGACTTCATGACGCGCGTCGCGCCGGAGCTCGCGTCATGACCACCGTCGACGAAACGACGACGCCCACGGCCACGTTCGACGAGAGCGTCGCGCCGAACTTCGCGCGCGCGATGCCGAACTGGCAGCCGCTCGTCGAGTACCGCCGCAACGGCGTCGCCGAGAACACGATCCACGGCGCGGTGTCGTGGGTCACCGGCAAGAACCTGCTCTACTCGTTCGGCGGGAACGTCGAGGTCTACGGACGCTCGATGGTGAAGCCGCTGATGATGAAAGTCTTCGCGCGCGACTTCGCGTCCGCGCTGACGCCGGAGCAGCAAGCCATCTCCGTCGCCTCGCACAACGGCGACACCGAGCACGTCGCCGTCGCGCGCTCCATCCTGCGCGAGAGCGAATGGGGCCTCATGCAGACGCCGCACGACGTGCCGCTCGTGCAGTTCGGCCGGCAGGTGCGCCGCCCGCGCCGCTGGTATCACTGCTGTTCCGGCGAGCACGCGGCCATCCTGCGCGGCTGCCGCCTGCGCGGCTGGCGCCGCACCGGCTACGTCCTGCCGCATCATCCGTTCTTCCAGGAGTACATGCAGTACATGCGCGGCGTGCTCGGCGGCGACTGGAAGATGGGCACGATCGCGAAAGACGGCTGCGGCCTGCCGACGGTGTCGATGACGGTGACCGATCTCGCGAAGCTCTTCGCGAATCTCGTCACCGAAAAGCACGACGACTGGATCTGGCGCGCGATGGTCGAACATCCCGATCTCATCGGCGGCTTCAACCGGCTCGACTCGACGGTGCTCAAGGCGTGCGGCGGCAAGGTCCTCGCGAAGGAAGGCGCCGACGGTCTCCTCGGCCTCGCCATCGAGCATCCCGAATTTCCCGAGGGACTCGGCGTGGTCGTGAAGATCGCGCACGGCTGGAACCCGCAGGCGACGTGGTACATCGCCCGCTACATCCTCGGCGTCCTCGGCTTCGAGTTCCGCAACCCATACAAGCTCCGGCGGCAGAAGGCGTACATCGTCCCGGAAGTGATTCCGCCGAATTTGCGCGAGCGCATGGCCGCCATCGTGCCGTGGGACTCATGGGATCCGGACATCGACCGTTGGGAGTTCGATCCGCAGGAGTTCTTCATTGCGCCTCGCTAACTTCATCAACGGCACCTTCGTCCCCCCGCGCGCGAACGCCTACCTCGACGACGTCGAGCCCGCCACCGGCGAAGTGCTCGCGCACGTTCCCGACTCCGACAGTCAAGATGTTGACGATGCCGTGCGCGCGGCGAAGGCGGCGTTCCCCGCGTGGGCGGCGATGCACGCCGAGCAGCGCAGCCGGTTGCTGCTGAAGCTCGCGGAGCTCATCGAACAGAACCTCGACGAGCTCGCGCAACTCGAGAGCCGCGACAACGGCAAGTCGGTCTCGCTCGCGCGGCGGCTGGACATCCCGCGCGCGGTGGCGAACTTCCGTTTCTTCGCCACGGCCATCCTGCATCACGCCAGCGAGGCGCACATCGCCGACGGGCACGCGCTCAACTACACGCTGCGCCAGCCGATCGGCATTGCGGGTCTGATCTCGCCGTGGAACCTGCCGCTGTATCTGCTGTCGTGGAAGATCGCGCCTGCGCTCGCGTGCGGCAATACGTGCGTGGCCAAGCCTTCCGAGCTGACGCCGTTGACGGCGCAGCGGCTCGCGGAGCTTTCGCTCGATGCCGGCATTCCGCCGGGCGTCCTCAACATCGTGCACGGCTACGGCGCGAAAGCCGGCGCCGCGCTCTGCGAACACCCCGACGTGCCGCTGATCTCGTTCACGGGCGGCACCGTCACCGGCGCGAAGGTCGCCGCAACCGCGGCGCCGAAATTCAAGAAGCTCTCGCTGGAGCTCGGCGGCAAGAACCCGAACCTCATCTTCGCCGACGCCGATCTCGACGAAGCCGTGTCGACGTCGATCCGCTCGAGCTTCTGGAATCAGGGCGAGATCTGTCTCTGCGGCTCGCGCATCTTCGTCGAGCGCTCGATCTACGACGCGTTCCTCGAACGCTTCGTGGCCGCGACGAAGCAGCTGCGCATCGGCGATCCGGCCGATCCACAAACCGATGTCGGCGCGCTGATCAGCGCCGCGCACCTCGAGAAAGTCACCGGCTATCTCCGCCTCGCCGAAGAAGAAGGCGGCACGATCGTCACCGGCGGCAAGCGCGTCGATCGTCCCGGCTTCTTTCTCGAGCCCGCGGTGATCACGGGCCTCGGCTGCGACTGCCGCGTCCTGCAGGAAGAGATCTTCGGACCCGTCGTCACCATCACGCCGTTCGACGCGGAAGACGACGCGATCGCGTTCGCGAACTCGACGCGCTACGGACTTTCGGCAACAGTGTGGACGCGCGATCTGCAGCGCGCGCATCGCGTCGCGGCGAAGCTCGACGCCGGCACGATCTGGATCAACTGCTGGCTATTGCGCGATCTGCGCGTGCCGTTCGGCGGCGTCAAAGACAGCGGCGTGGGACGCGAGGGCGGCGTCGATTCACTGCATTTTTTCACCGAGCCGAAGAACATCTGTGTGAAGCTGTCCTGATGGACGAGCTCGATTCGCAGAGCATTCGCTGGCATCCGGCCACGCGCGTCCTCTTCCGCTTCGCCTTCGCCTTCTTCGTCCTCATCAACGCGCCGTTCCCGCTCGACTACATCCCGGGTGTCGGCAGCGCGTGGATGAAGATGTGGCAGGCGGCGGTGCCCGTGATCGCCGAGCGCGTCTTCCGCGTGAAGACGCCGATGCTGCCGAACGGCAGCGGCGACACGACGTGGAACTGGGTCCAGATCGCGACGATGCTCGCCGTCGCGCTCCTCGTCACGATCGTCTGGAGCGTCCTCGATCGCCGCCGCACGCAGTACACGTGGCTGCACGAGGCGCTGCGCATCTACGTCCGCTTCGCGCTCGCGCTCACGATGATCTTCTACGGCATGGACAAGGTGATGGTGGCGCAGTTCCCGCCGCCGTCGCTCGAGAAGCTCGCGCAGCTGTACGGCGACTCCTCGCCGATGGGCGTGCTGTGGGCTTTCATGGGCTACTCGAACGCGTATCAATGTCTCACCGGACTCGTGGAAACCGTCGCCGGCATCCTGCTCACGTTCCGCCGCACGACGCTCCTCGGCGCCTGCGTCTCGATCATCGCGATGACGAACGTCGTTGCGCTGAATTTCTTCTTCGACGTGCCGGTGAAGATCTACTCGTCCGAGCTCCTGCTGATGGCGGTCTTTCTCACCGTACGCGATCTGCCGCGGCTCGCGCGTTTCTTTCTCGATCAGCCCGCCGACGCGCCGCCACCGCCGCCGCTGCGCATGCGTCCGTGGGTGCGCCTCACGGCGATCGTCGTGCGCAACGTGCTCATCGCGCTCTACATCTACCAGTGCGTCGAGCACGTCCACGACATCCGCAAGTACATGGAAGTGGGCCTCGAGTCGCCGCTGCGCGGCGTATGGAACGTCGACGAGCTCGTGTTCGACGGCAAGCCGCGCCCGCCGCTGACGACCGACTTCACGCGCTGGCGCCGCGTGGTCATCGACCGTCCCGGCTTTCTCTCGATCTACTCGATGGAAGACAAACGGCAGCGCTTCACGGCCAAAGTCGACGAGAAGAAGCAGACCATCGACGTCGAAGACCGCGACAACGCGAGCGTGAAGTTCACGCTGCACTACCAGCGTCCCGCGCGCGACGTGCTGGTGCTCGACACGAACGCGCTGGGTCACGCGATCCACGCGACGTGCAGGCGCCGCGCGGACCAGAACTTCTTCCTGGTCACGCGCGGCTTCCACTGGGTCAACGAACAGCCGCTGAATCGCTAGCGTCGATTCACGGACGCACCGATCCGCGTACGTGTCCCGGCAGCCGTTCGAGCGCGGCTTTCGCGCGCGCGTATGTTGGATCGATGGTCAGCGCGCGCTGGTACTCGCGGATCGCGTCGGCGGTGCGCGATGCAGTCTCGTAGGCGCGGCCGAGGTCGAAGGCGGCGTTCGCGGCGTGCGGATAGTCGGCGGCGTTCGCTTCGAGCAGCTTCGTGGCGGGCACGACGTCGCCCATCTTCAGCATCTGATAGCCGATGAAGGCGATGCCGTCGTGCGTATCGATGGACGGCTGCGTGCGTTTGAAATCGCGATAGCTCCACAGCACGGCGTCCGCGTCCGCCCGCTCCGCGTACAGCTGGTCGAGAAAACGCTGCAGCGGCGTGCGGTTCCAATCCGGCGGCGAGAAGACCTTCGCATCGGAGACCGTGTTCGCGACGATCGACGTCCACTGCATTTCGTTGAGCACGCGTCCGGTCGCGATCTCGACCTCGCGATGCGAGAACGCGAACAGCACTCCGTCGACGTCGCGGTAGTCGCCGACGCGCTCTTCGGACGTCACCTTCTCGCCGAACGCGTGAATCGGCGCGGCGTGGCGTTCCGCGATCAGGAGCGAGGTCTCCGTGTCGACGAGCTCCTGCTGCACGAACCCATCCGGCATCGTGATGACGAGGAGATACGCGCGGCGATCGCCGACCGGCTCGATGCCGGCGAGCTTCACGTCCCAGCCGTTGCGCAGCGCGGCCACGAGCGGTCCGTCGATGTCCGTCGCGTGCCGCCCCGCCGACGACGCCGCGCCGACCGTGCGCACCACGACGCCGGGATCGCCGTAGAACTCCCACGCGCTGCCGTCGTAGCCCTCCGCGAAATCGGGATCGGGATGTTCGGCGTCGCCGACGAGCTTGTAGTACGGCCGCATGAGGCTCATCGCCGCGTGATCGCTCACGTGCGAGCCCTCGCTGTAGCGGCCGCGGTAGATGAGCGAGTGAATGGCGTCCATCTTCTCGCGCCCGCCGCGCGCGGCAACGTAGCGGTCGATGACGTCGCGCGCGCTCGGCAGCGACGCGGTCGCGGCGTGGAGCGCGAAGAGCAGAATCAAAGGGAAATGCACAGGTACACGTTCCTCCGAGATGCATCAGACGGCCGCGGCCGGTTTCGGTTTGCCCGAAGCCGGTAAACTAACGCGCATGAGCAAGGGTGGAATCATCGGCGGCGTGCTCGCGCCGCATCCTCCGCACATCGTCTACGGCGAGAATCCGTGGCGGAACGAGCCGAAGTCCGAGTGCGGCTGGGAAGTGCTGCGCTGGGGCTACGAGCGCGCGCGCAAGCATTTCCTCGCGAAGAAGCCCGACGTTTTCCTCGTGCACTCTCCTCACTGGCAGACCGTGATCGGCCACCACTTCCTCGGCGTGCCGGAGTTCCACGGGCTCTCCGTCGATCCGATCTTCCCGAATCTCTTCCGCTACACGTACGACATCAAAGTCGACGTCGAGCTCGCGGAGCTCATCGCGGAAGAAGGGCGCTCGATGGGGCTCATCACGAAGATGATGCGCAACCCGAATTTCCGCGTCGACTACGGGACGATCGTCTCGTGTCACATGATGAATCCTGAGTGGGACGTCCCGATCGTCGGCATCTCGTCGAACAACTCGCCCTACTACTTCAGCAACGAGATGGGGCAGGCGCAGATGATCCAGCTCGGCGAGGCGACGCGGCGCGCGATCGAGAAGAGCGGACGTCGCGCCGTGCTGCTCGCGTCGAACACGCTCTCGCACCGCCACTTCACGACCGAGCCCGAGATCCCCGAGGACATGTCGCGCGAGCACGTGTACGAGCATTCGGGGTATCTGTGGGACATGCAGGTGCTCGACCTCATGCGCCGCGGCCGCACGCGCGAGCTCGCGGCGATCCTGCCGGAGTTCATGGATCACGCGGTGTCGGAAGTGAAAGCGGGCTCGCTGGCGTGGATGCTCTCCGCGCTCGGCTTCCCCGAGTATCCGGCGGAGGTGTACGGCTACTGGACCGTGATCGGCACCGGCAACGCGGTCGTCGGCTGGGATCCGGAACTGAAGGCGGACGCCACGACGCAGGGCGCGGTGGCGTGATGCGCGCGCGCCAGTTGACCTGCCGCGACGCGTCGCGCATTCTGCGCCGGTGATTCAGAAGGCGTACATCGTTCCGGGCCAGCCGCATCCGCTCCTCGCGCCGGAGAAAAATGCCGGATGGGCGTCGCTGCGGCGCAGCTACGAGGCCGTCGGGAAGGAAATCGAGCGTTCCGGAGCGGAGCTGATCCTGCTTTATTCGACGCAGTGGTTCTCCGTCATCGGGCATCTCTTCCAGATCGACCCGAAGCCGAAGTGGACGCTCGTCGATCAGAACTGGTACGCGCTCGGCGAGATCCCGTACGAGTTCCGCATCGAACCGGAGTTCGGCAAGCTCTACGCGCGCCTGTGCAAAGAGCACGGCATGCAGGCGGCGACGGTCGCGTATCACGGCTTCCCGATCGACACCGGCACTGTCGTCGCGCTGAAGCTTCTCAACCCGAACAACGCCATCCCCGCGTCGGTCGTCTCGTGCAACATCTACGCGGAGCGCGAGGAAACGCGCGCGCTGGGATTCGCCGCGCGTGCCGCGATCGAGGCGTACGGCAAGAAGACGATCGTCGTCTGCGTGACGAATCTCTCGAACCGTTACGAGGTCGCGGACATCGATCCCGCGCACGACCGCATCTCGTCGCAGAAAGACGACGAGTGGAACCGCAAGATCCTGGAGATGTTCGGCGAGGGTCGGCTCGAAGACGTCGCGCAGGTCGCCCGCGACTTCGCGCGCGAGGCCAACGCCGACATGAACTTCAAGGCGATCTGGTGGCTCGGCGCGGTGATGGGCGAGCACAACAAGTACGACGGCAAGGTGTGGGATTACCAGCCGGTGTGGGGTACCGGCAACGCCATCGTCGAGCTCACGCCGAACGACCGCAAGCAGATGGACTGGGAGAAGGAGTTCGACGAGGGACCGGTCCCGGAGTTCGCGGCGGGCGGTACCGGACTCGAGTCGCATAACGTGCTCGCCGAAGGGCCGGACGTGCACCGGCAGAGCGAGCTCTCGTCGCAGGACGATTACGGCGGCGCCGCGCCCGCGTCCTCGCAGACGGCTGCTGCAGCGCAGCCGCCGCAGATCATCCGCAGCGAACGCGCGCCGAAGCCGGTGGGGCCGTATCCGCACGCGCGCCGCGTCGGCGACTTTCTCTTCCTCTCCGGCATCGGTCCGCGCACGCCGGGCACGAACGAGATCCCCGGCCTGCTGCGCGACGGTGCGGGCAGCGTCATCGGCCACGACATCGACGTCCAGACGCGCGCGTGCATCGAGAACGTGAAGACGATCCTCGAGGAAGCGGGCAGCTCGCTCGCGAAGGTGCTCGACGTGACGGTGTATCTCACCGACATGCAGGGCGACTTCGCGCGCTTCAACGAGGTCTACGCGGAATACTTCGGCACGATCCAGCCGACGCGCACGACCGTCGGCGTCGACTCGCTGCCGACGCCGATCGCGGTCGAGTTGAAGGTCATCGCCGCGGCGTGAGCGCTCACGACGCGCGCGTCGAGTCGTAGGCGGTCATGAGCCGCTCGGCCGCGCGCGGGTAGCCGAACTCCAGCGAGCGCTGGTACACCGCGCGCCGCAGCGGCTCGGGCTCGCGCGCGAGAAGGTCGGCGGCGAGCGCGGCGAGGGCGCCCGGCGCCGCGGCGCTCGCCACGTGTGCGCGGCCGGTGAGCGCGAGGACGCCTTCGATTGGATAGACGGCCGGCGGCACGCCGCACGCCATCGCCTCGAGCACGGCGCGATGACCTTCGTCGGAGCCGCGCGCGGTGAAGAAGAGCAGATCCGCGGCGCGGTAATGCTCGGCGAGATCGTCCTCGTGATAGCCGGCCCAGAGCACATCATCCGCGACGCCGAGCTCGCGAGAGAGCGTTTCCAGCGCCGGCCGATGCTCGCCGTGGCCGATGATCATCAGGCGCACCTTCGTCGTCGACGCGCGCAACTCCGCGAACGTCCGCAGCGCGTCTTCGAAGCCGCGTCCCGCGGAGAGCTTGCCGATCACGGTGACGAGCTTCGTTTCCGGCGCGATGCCGTACTGCGCGCGCACGTCGCCGCCCGCGGGCGTGAACTGCCGGTGATCGAGCGGCGGCGGCGTGAAGGTGACCTCGCGCCCGCCGAAGACCGGCGCGCCGAGGAACGCGTCGTTGATCGCGAAGAGATGCGCGGTGCGCGCGATGAGCGAGCGCGTGAAGACGTCCGAGCGCAGCACGCGCCGCGCGTGGAACGTGCGCGCGAGCCGCAGGCGCGGATGGTTGCGCGAGACGGCGCGCGCGAGCCAGTGGTCGTAGGTGAGATGCGCGTGCAGGACGTCGAAGCCGTGCTGGTGGACCATCCGGTCGAGCGCGCCGAGGGAGCGGACGAACGTCATCGGGTTCTGCGCCTTCTCGATGAGCGGATGCGCGAAGTCGTGATGCTCGAGCTTCGCCTGCAGCTTGTAGCCGCCGACGTACGCGTAGTGCGCGTCGACGCCGGCCGCGCGCAAGGCTTCGACTTCGGCGAAGGCCGGTGCCGCGGCGCCGGTCCAGCGGTTGCCCGCGGCGAGATGGAGAACGCGCATGTTTTGCTATAGTTCGCGCGCCATGGCCGTCGACGCCGAACTCCTCGAGATTCTAGCCTGCCCGCTCTGCAAGCAGGAGGTGAAGCTCGTCCCGCTGACGCCGGCGCGCGCCACCGCCGTGCGCGACAAGTTCCGCGAGAAGTTCCGCGGCGAAGAGCCGGTCGTCGAACAGGGGCTGCAGTGCGTCAAGTGCGGCCGCGTGTATCCGATCGTCAGCGACATCCCCGTGATGCTCGTTGAAGAAGCTTTCGAAGAGGCGTGAATCCTCGCGTCAACGAAGGCGCGAATCGTTCGGCGCTGCTCGCCTGGGCGTGCGGCCTCTATCTCGCGCACATCCTTCTGCAAGGAAAAATCGCACTCTCCGAGCTGAGCGCGTTCTGGGCGATCTTCTGCCTCGGCTGGGCCATCGCCCGCGGCGAGGCGCGCTTCTCGTTTCACATCCTCTACTACCCGCTCCTCGTGTACGGCGCCGCGTCGACGCTTTCCGCGCTCGCGGCCTCGCGCCGCATCCATCAGGGCGCCGAAGGGATGCTCTGGTTCAAGATGCTGATCTTCCCGGCGGCGCTGATCCTCTTCCGCCACTTCCCGAAGCTGCGCGAGCGGACGATCTGGGCGCACGCGATCTTCGCGGCCGGCATCGCCACGTGGGGACTCTTCCAGTTCGTCTTCCTCGACCGGCGCGATCTCGAGCATCGCATTCAGGGTCCGTCGACGCACGTCATGACGTTCTCGGGCCTCCTGCTCCCGCTCTCGCTCATGTTCCTGCTCCTCTGGTGGCACGAGCGGAAGCCGTGGCAGCTCGTGGTCACGCTCGTGGTCACGCTGACGCTGCTCCTCACGTTCACGCGCAGCGTCTGGCTCGGCTGGGTCGCCGCCGCGGCGACGGTGCTGCTGATGACGCGCGCCCGCGCGCGCATCGCGCTCTACGCGCTGCCGGTGCTGATCCTCTTCGTCACGTTCCTGCCGCTGTCGCTCTTCAGCCGCCTGATGTCGACGTTCGACACGAGCCAGTCGTCGAACTTCGACCGCATCCGCATGGTCGAAGCCGGCGTCGAGATGATCCGCGACCACCCTCTCCTCGGCGTCGGTCCCGCGAACGTGAAAGAGGTGTATCCGCTCTATCGCAGACAGGACGCGCCGCGGCCGCGGCCGCCGCATCTCCACAACAACGTCGTGCAGCTGTGGGCCGAACGCGGCATCCTCGGGCTCGCCGCGTACGTGCTGCTGCTCACGCTCTTCCTGCGTGAATGCGCGCGGGCGCGGCGCGGACCGCAGCGCATGTGGGGAGAGATCGGCATCGCCGTGGCCGTCAGCCTCACGGTGGCGGGACTCTTCGAGTTCAACTTCGGGGATACCGAGGTGTTTTATCTGATGCTCAACCTCTTCGCGCTCGTGGTCGCTTCGAGCGAAGAGCTCGCCGAGCAGCCTGAGCCGCGGACGAATGAACTGCGGACACCGCTTGTTGCCACGAGCGCGTAACCGCAGAACCTTTCGTCCCATGGGTCCGTCGAAGAGCAGAGAAATCGGGGAGATGAAGCACCTGAGCGATCAGGAGTTGATGCGCATCGTTCAGGGCGGCGACTACTCCCCCGCGTCGGAGATCTACGACCGCTACAGCGGCAGGATCTACAACTTCGCCTTCCGCTTTCTGAAGAACGCGGAGGCGGCGGAAGACGCGACTCAGGAAGTCTTCGTCAAGATGCTCAGGTACGCGAACCAGTTTCACGGCGACGCCAAGTTGTCGACATGGCTCTTCTCGATCACGGCGAACTGGTGCCGCGATTACCTGCGCAAGGCGGACAACCGGAACAAGGAATCGGAAGAAGTGCTGATCAGTCTGCCGGCGTCGAGCGAGCACGCGCCGGACCGGAATCTCGAACAGCGCGAGAACGAACAGCGGGTCCGCCGCGCGCTCGAGGCGCTCACGCCCGAACAGCGCGAGGCCATCCTGCTGTCGCGGTATCAGGGACTGTCGTACGCCGAGATCGCGCAGATCGCCGGCTGCTCGGAAGGCGCCGTGAAAACGCGCGTCTTCCGCGCCATGGAAACGCTCAAACGCACGCTCACCGCTGAGGCGAGCGGAGGTGACCGATGTCTGAATGTAGTGCCGTGAACGAGAGCATGCCGCTGCTGCTCACCGAGTCGCTCGACGCGCAGCGGCGGGAGCTCGCGCACCAGCACATCGAAAGCTGCGCCGTCTGCGGCGAGGAGTGGAGCGCCTTCAAAGAGACGTGGGCCACGCTCGGCGACCTGCCGGAAGTCGAGGTGCCGCCGCGCGTGCGCGCGCGCTTCCTCGAACGCGCCGGACTCGCCGAACGAGACGACGTCGGCGAGCTCGTGCCGATGCCGGCGCGGACGCCGGAGCCGGTGCGCGAACGCGAGCGCGACAACGTCGTGCCGTTCCATCGCCGCTCCGCGTTCAAGTGGGTCGCGCAGGCCGCGGCCGTCGTCGTGCTCGCCGGCGGCGGCTACCTCGCCGGACATCGCAGCGCGCCGATTCTGCCGACGACCGACGCGCAGCTGACGAGCGTCACGCCGCGGACGCAGCGCGTCGCCGACGTGCGTCCGATGTCGATCGCGGAGACGCGCGTCATCGACGCCGACGCGGTGAGCCCGATCATCGAAGGCCGTCCGAACATCGCCAACGTGCAGCTCGTCGACTCCGACGCCAGCGACAACCAGATCGGCGTCGCGTTCGACATCACCTCGCGCTGGACCGTCACCGGCAGCCCGAAGGACAAGAGCATGGTGCGCCTGCTGTCGTACATGCTCGAGAACGAAGGCGCGATCTCGCCGCGCTCGAACGCCATGGAGTGGGTGCGCCGCACGTACTCCGATCCGCAGAACGCGAACCCCGAGATCGCCAACGCTCTCGCCAAGGTGCTGCGCAGCAGCGACTCGCACGAGGGCGTGCGCATCCGCGCCGTCGAGACGCTGACGAACCTGCCGCCCGCGGTGGCCACGCAGACGCGCGACGCGCTCATCAGCGCGCTCCAGAGCGATCCGAATCCGGCCGTGCGCATCAAGGCCGTCGAAGCGCTCGCGAACATGGCCCGCAGCGGCGCCGTCCTCGATCAGACCACCGTCGACACCCTGCGCAGCAAGGCCGCGCAGGATGACGAGAACCTCTACGTCCGCGTGAAAGCCGCGGAAGCTCTGAGCAACCTCAAGCCGGAATGAAACAACGAGTCCTCATCGCGGCAGTCGTCCTCTTCGCGTGCGGCACGCTCAGCGCGGCCAACGTGAAGAAGTCGTTCCGCATCGAGAAGAAGTTCACGCTCGCGCCGGGCGGCTCGCTCGTGCTCGACAACCCGAACGGCGACATCGAGATCGTCGGCACCGACGAGCCGGGCATCGACGCGATCGCGATGAAGACCATCGTCGCGCCGGACGCCGCGGGCATCGAAGAGGGTGACGACCAGACCGCGCTTCTCGTCGACGGCGACGAGCGCTCGCGCATCCTGCGCGCGACGAGCGGCCTCAATCGCAACCGCCGCTGGACGTCGTCCGTGGCGTGGCGCCTCACGATTCCGCGCACGGCGTTCCTGCGCGTGATCTCCAGCACGAGCCAGCGCATCCGCATCGACGCCATGACCGGCAGCGTCTTCGTGAAGAACTTCGCCGGCGACGTCGTGCTTGTCAACGACAGCGGCCAGACCACGGTCGAGAGCGTGAACGGCTCGGTGATCTACAGCAACCTCGAGCCGCACGGCAACGTCGCGCTATCGACCGTCAACGGCAACGTCACGGTGAGCGTCTCGCCCACCGCCGATCTGCGCCTCATCGCCGAGACGGTGAAGGGCGACATCCGCACGAACCTGCCGGCGCGCGGCAGCTTCTTCGGCCAGACGTACCGCGGCAGCGTCAACGCGCCCGGCGGCCCGACCGTGACGATGGTGACGCTGATGGGGAACATCCATCTGATCGCCAACGGCACGACGCTGCAGAGCGCGCAGTCGATCCGCCCGCCCACGCCGGCGCAGGCGCCGATGTCGTCGTCGTCCGAGATCCGCCCCGCGGCGCAGCTGCCGCACGGCGGCACGTTCCACCAGCCGCTCGTGAAGGGCGTCTTCCGCTACGAGACAAACCTCGGCGACATCAAGGTCGGCGAGATCCAGGGCGACGCCTTCATCGCCACCGGCGCGGGCGAAGTGCTCCTCGGCGCCGTCAGCGGTGAATGCAACGTGAAGTCGTTCGGCGGACCGCTGCAGCTCGGCGAGATCTCCGGACCGCTCAATGCGACGACCAACGCCGGCGACATCACCATCGACGCCGCGCGCCGCGGCGGCACCGCGCTCACGCGCGGCGGCACGATCCGCGTCGGCGTCGTCAACGCGCCGGTGCGCCTCATGTCCGGCGGCGGCGACATCATCGTGCGCAACGGCGCCGCGCCGGTCAGCGCCGAGACGCGCTCCGGCGACGTCAACGTGACGCTCGAACGCGGCGCGCGCTCGCAGAAGCTCGATCTGAAGACCGACAAGGGGAACGTCTACCTCAACGTCACGACCGGCTTCGGCGCCGACGTCGAGGCGACGATCTTCACCGACGATCCCGCCGCCGACACGATCGTCTCCGACATCGCCGGCCTCACCATCACGAAGGAGCAGGTCGGCAATCGCACGCGCGTGCACGCCGTCGGAAAGCTCAACGGCGGAGGCGAGCGCGTGCAGATCGAGGCAACCGCCGGCGACATCCGCATCGCGTCGACGCCGCGTTAGCCGGTGCAGCCTTCTCAGAAACCCCGTCGAGGGCAGCCGCACGTGCAACCTGGCTATGCCCTTAGCGCTGCCGGCCGCGCCGGCCGGCCGTGCTAGGATTCGCGGCCTGAGTTGAACACGAGGGGGTTGAACGTGAAACGACTTCTGGTTGCCGTGCTGCTGGTGGCGGGCGTGGCGTGTTCGCAGCGGGGCGCGGACAGCGCCGCGCAGAGCGACACGGTTGCGACCGACACGATGACGACGGCCTCGAGCTCCACCACGAGCAGCACGACCGCGGCGGCCGACACGGCTGCATCTGCGACAGCGACGGACACCGCCACGACGGCGGCCGCGCAGGAGAATGCGTCCATGAGCAATTACGAGAACAAAGTCGCCGAGCTCCACACCAGCGCCGGCGAGATCGACATCCGCTTCTTCCCCGACGTGGCGCCGAACCACGTCAAGAACTTCATCGACCTCGCCAACAAAGGCTTCTACAACGGCACCAAGTTCCACCGCGTGATTCCCGGCTTCATGATCCAGGGCGGCGACCCGAACACGAAGTCCGGTGACCCGTCGTCGTGGGGCGTGGGCGGCTCGGGCACGAACGTGAAGGCGGAGTTCAACACCGTCTCGCACAAGCGCGGCATCGTCTCGATGGCGCGCGCGCAGCATCCCGACAGCGCCTCGTCGCAGTTCTTCATCGTCGTCGCCGACTCGCCGTTCCTCGACCGCCAGTACACGGTCTTCGGCCAGGTGACCAAGGGCATGGACGTGGCCGACAAGATCGTCAGCGCGCCGCGCGGTGCGAACGACCGCCCGAACAGTCCGACCACGATCGACAAAGTCGTGATCCGCGACGCGCGCGACGACGAAAAAGGCCCCGCGCCGCAGCAATAGGCTCGTCGTGAGCTCGCTCCCGGAAGACGCGGCGCCGTTCCTCACGCAATGGCTCGGCGAGCGCTGGACCGCGCGCGCGCTCGCCGGCGACGCCTCGGTGCGCGCGTACTACCGCGTCCATGACGCGGACGGCCGGTCGTACATCCTCGCCTATTACCCCGAGGAGGTGCGGCCGCAGCTGCGGCGGTTCCTCGGCGCGTACGACGCCATTCGCGAGCACGGCTCGGTGCCGCACGTGCTGCATCACTGCGAGATCGCGGTGCTGCAGCACGACGTCGGCGACCGCACGCTCTTCGACATCCTGCACGAGGACCGCGAGGAGGGCGTGCGGCTCTACCGCCGCGCCATCGAACTCCTGGTCGCGTTTCAGCAGGCCTCCGAGCCGAACCTCAACGCCGCGTTCACGGCCGAGTTCTTCTACGGCGAGTTGGAGATGGCCCGCGAGTTCTACGTCGAACAGCTCATGGGCGCCTCCGCGTCCGGGCTCGAAGAGCTCACGAAAAAGCTGTGCGAAAATGTGGCCTCGCACCCGTACGTTTTATGTCATCGCGATTTTCATGGCCAGAATCTCCATATCGCCGATGACACGATTTACCTGATCGATTATCAGGATTTGCGGCAGGGTCCCGACACCTACGACCTCGCCTCGCTGCTGCGCGACCGCGGCGTCGCGCGCATCCTCGGCGACGCGACCGAGCTCGAGATGCTCGCCGAATACGGCGCGCTGACGGGCGCCGATGAACGCATCCGCGCGCGCTACTTCGAGACGCTGCTCCAGCGCTCGATCAAGATCCTCGGCACGTTCTCGAAGCAGCCGATCACGCGCGGCCGCATGCACTACCTCGACTTCATCCCGGCCACGCTCGACAGCATCCGCCGCTGTCTCGACGAACTGCCGGAGTACGCCGCGTTGCGCGACCGCTTCCCGCTCGACTTCTCGCTCGAGCGCGCGCGCGACCGCGCACGGGAATTGAACCAGTCCCTGTCGTAAGGAGCTTTCATGGCGAAACACAAGATCACCCTTCTCCCCGGCGACGGCATCGGCCCCGAAGTCACGGCCGCGGTCGTGCAGATCATCGAATGCTCCGGCGTCGATGTGGAGTGGGAGAAGTACTTCGTCGGCGCGGAGGCGATCTCGCGCTTCGGCGATCCGCTGCCGCAGGAAGTGCTCGACTCGATCCTGCGCAACAAGGTCGCGCTCAAAGGTCCCGTGACGACGCCGGTCGGCACCGGCTTCGCCTCCATCAACGTCCGTCTGCGCAAGACGCTCGACCTCTACGCAAATCTGCGCCCCGTGCGCTCGATGCCGAACATCATCACGCGCTACGAAGACATCGACCTCGTGGTCGTGCGCGAGAACACGGAAGACCTCTACGCGGGACTCGAGCACGAGGTCGTGCCGGGCGTCGTCGAGTCGCTGAAGATCATCACCGAGCGGGCGTCGACACGCATCGCCAAGTTCGCGTTCGAGTACGCGCGCACGCACGGCCGCAAGCGCGTGACCGCGGTGCACAAGGCCAACATCATGAAGATGTCGGACGGGCTCTTCCTCAAGTGCTTCCGCAAAGTGGCCGAGGAGTATCCGAACATCGAGGCGGACGACCGCATCGTCGACAACCTCTGCATGCAGCTGGTCGTGAATCCGAATCAGTTCGACATCCTGCTGCTCGAGAACCTCTACGGCGACATCGTCTCGGACCTCACGGCCGGACTCGTGGGCGGACTCGGCGTCGTCGCCGGCGCGAATATTGGCGAGAATGGCGCGGTCTTCGAAGCGGTGCACGGCAGCGCGCCGGACATCGCCGGGCAGAACAAAGCGAATCCGCTCGCGCTGCTGCAGTCGGCGGTGCTGATGCTGCAGCACGTCGGCGAGATGGGGCCGGCCAAGCGGATCAGCGACGCGATCACGAAAGTCCTCGGCATGGGTCCCGAGAACCGGACGCGCGATATCGGCGGCACCGGCTCGACGACCGACTTCACGTCAGCGTTATGCGAGGTCCTGCGCAAAGGGACGAGAGCGACGGACTGACCGAAGGTCCGCAAAAGGAACTGTCAGCCGGGATCGCGCTCTTCAACGCCGGTGAGTTCTGGCACGCGCACGAGGCGTGGGAACGCCTGTGGCTCGCCGCGAGCGGCGACGAGAAGCGTTTTCTCCAGGGGCTGATCCAGCTCGCGGCGGCGTATCACCACATGCAGCGCGGCACGTTCCGCGGCGGCGCGCGCCTCTTCCGCGCCGCACTCGAGAAGCTCGCGCCGTTCCCGGACGGGCATGGCGGCGTCGATCGCGCGGAAGCCGTCGAGGCGGCAGTCCGGCATTGCGCAAGTGCGGAACGCGGCCAGCCGATTGCCGCGGAGTCGTATCCGAAGCTGCGCTACAATTGAGAGCTCTCACATAGCCCACGGAACGCTCGCAAACCGAGGGGTGGAATGCAGGACATCGATCAACGGGACCGGGAGCTGTTGTCCGCTCTGCAGGGAGAGATTCCACTCGTTTCCACGCCGTTCGCGTTTCTCGGACAGGCGCTGGACATGTCCGAAAAAGAAGTGATCAAGCGCACCGAGCGGCTCAAGCGCGACGGCATCGTGCGGCAGCTCTCGGCGCAGTTCGACCCGCGCGCGCTCGGCTATCGCTCGTGTCTCGTGGCCGCGCGCGTCGCGCCGCAGCGGCTCGAGGAAGCGGCCGCGGCGATCAACGCGCATCCCGGCGTCACGCAGAATTACCGCCGCAACAACGACTTCAATCTCTGGTTCACGCTGCACGTCGCACCGCAGTCGAAGCTCGGACTGGAAGCGACGATCGCGGTGCTCGGACGCGAGGCGGAATGCGACGTCGTGCGCCCGCTGCCGACGCTGCGGCAGTACAAGACCACCGACTCGGAGCTCGGCTCCGCGCCGGACGACGAGCACGCGCAGACGACGCAGCTCACGCCGCAGGAGACCGAATGCGTGCGCCTGCTGCAGCGCGATCTGCCGCTGCAGCCGCGGCCGTTCGATGCGCTCGCGCGCGTCAGCGGCATCGCGGCGGACGAGCTCCTCGCCGCCGCGCGCGCGTTGCAGAAGCGCGGACAGATCCGCCGCTTCACGGCCACGATTCACTCGCGCAAGAGCGGCTTCGTCGCCACCGCGATGGGCGTCTGGATCGTGCCGAAGGACGAAGTCGACGACTACGCCGCGAAGCTCGCGCAGCATCGCGCGGTGTCGCACTGCTATCTCCGTCCCGTGTACGACGACTGGCCGTACAACCTCTACACGACGGTGCACGCGCGGTCGGTCGACGAATGCGAGTCGGTGATCAACGATCTCGCGACCGACGCGGGGCTGCGGCAGAAGCAGGTGCTCTTCCCGGTCAAGGAGTACAAGAAGTCGCGGCTCGGCTACTTCGCCCCTGAGGCGGAGGAGTGGGAGAACGCGCACGCCGCGCTCGCCGCGGCCGCCTCGTAAGCGTTGTTCGATTCGGCGCGGCTCCCCGACACGAACGTCCGCCTGCGCGGCGCGGCGTTTCCACCGTTTCTCGGCTTCGTCCTGGCCGAGCTCGCGCTGACGCTCCAGCCGTCGCTGCAGGCGCGGGAGCCGGCCGCCGTCTTCTGGGCGCTGGCCTCGCTCGTCTCCCTCGGCGCGCTTGCCGGCGCTGTGCTGCTCGTGCGGACGGCGTTCACGTCGAAGCTCCGCGGCCGCGCCATCGGCTGGCTGCTCGTCGCAGCGGTCATGGACTACGTCTGCGCGCGCCTGGCCATCGCCATGATCTTTCCGGCGTGGTGAGCAGAAGATTTTGACGCGTGCGGCGCGCTTCTCTCTCTACGGCCAGGCGGAAGGGCGTCTGCATGGAGCGGCATCCCGGAGGAAATGCCGATGAATGACTGGCCGGAGTTCGTGCGGGACGGAGAGGCAGCATGCGCGCCGCGGGCGGCGCGCATGCGGGAACTGACGGGTTGGGAGACGGTGGTGTTCGAGGTCGCGGATGCGGCTCAGGAGCCGGAGGGCGTGCTGCCGTCGTCCGCTTTCTCGACGGCGGCGTTCGCGCCCTGAAAGCCGATCTTCGAGTGCGTGCCGTCGCAGAACGGCTTGATCGTCGAGCCGCCGCAGCGGCAGAGCGCGCGCTTAGTAATCGGGACTTCGTTGCCGTTGTGATCGACGAGCGTGAACTCGCCGTCGACGAGGTAGGGACCGTTCTCGCGAATCTTGATGGTGACCAATGGCTCTCCTAGAAAATCGGATTCTCGGCTTTGTGCTCGAAGTTCCACTTGTACACGTAGCCGGGGAACTGCACGGGAACGGTGTACTTCACGTCGACGCGGATCATGCTGTTGCGCCGTTCGATGACGACGTCGTCGTCGGTGATCGGCAGCTCGAGCTCGTGCGCCTTGTCCATGATCGCCGCGTGGATGGCGCGGTCGTCGTGGAGGCCGGCGGACTTTGCCTCGTCGACGACGGTGTCGCGCATGTCGGCCGCTTTCACCTTGACGGGGATCATCTTGTAGGCGACGAGACCGGCGATGAGGAGGAGGACGAGACCGACCAGACAGCCGAAGTTTCCCTCTCCCCGTTCACTGCGCTTCCGCATCATGCGACCTCCACTGTTCCTCTCGCGCAGAGTAGCAGTTCAGTCGAGCCATTTGAAGAGACGCAGCCCGCGATGCGCGCGCGCGTCGGGCGCCGCATGCTGCGGCGTCGAGGCGTTCGCTTCCGCGCCGGCCTCCAGCGTCGACGACCAGAGGATGAGGCGCGCGCGTCCGACGATCCGCTCGCGCGGCACGACGCCCCAGCTGCGGCTGTCGAGCGAGTCGTCGCGGTTGTCGCCCATGACAAAGTACGAGTCGGCGGGGATGAGCTGCGTCTGGATCGCGCCGCTCGCGGCTTGGCGCAGCACGTACGGCTCGGAAAGCGTGTGGCCGCCGATGCGCACGCGTCCTTCGCGGCTGTCGACGAGATCGCCCGGCACGGCGATGACGCGCTTGACCAGCAGCTCGTCTTCGGCGAGCGGCGAGTGGAAGACGATGATGTGGCCGCGCTCGGGCTTGCTGTCGAAGTAGCGGAAGACGACGATCTGATCGCCGGACTCGAGCGTCGGCTGCATCGATGCCGAGGGAATCGCGTAGATGTGCGCGACCGCGCGGACGGCCACCGCGAGCCCGATCGCAATCGCGAGCGGCTCGAGGATCGTGCGCAGCAGGGACTTCGATCGCGGCATGGCGCGGAGTTACAACGAATCGTCACCTGCGAAAGTTCCGCCTGCCGGCGAGAGCGCGCTCAGCGCGTCGCGGCGTGGAACGTGTCGCTCGCCGTGCGTTTCGGCGACGGCGCATTGCCGTGCACGGTCTTCACCGCGAACACCGGCATCTTCTGCTGCAAGCCCTTGAGCGCGAACTCGCCGAGCGGCTCGATCTCGAAGTTGCCGATGACGCGGTCGAGCGTGTGCTGCGAGATGACGAGCTGGCCCGGCTTGGCCACGCCGCTCTCGAGGCGCGAGGCGATGTTCACCGAGCTGCCGAGGACCGTGTAGTCGACGCGCTTCTCCGTGCCGACGTTGCCGACGACGGCGGCGCCGCTGTTGATGCCGACGCGGATGCGCACGACGGGGAGGTTCTCGCGCTCGCGCTCCGCGTTCCACTCCGCGATGCGCTCCTGCATCATGAGGCCGGCCATGATCGCGCGGTCGGCGTGATCGTCCTGCGGGATCGGCGCGCCGAAGAACGCCATCACCGCGTCGCCGATGAATTTGTCGAGCGTTCCGCCGTACGCGAAGATCGCGTCCACCGCCGCGGAGAAGAAGTTCGACAGAAACGCCGCCACTTCTTCGGGCGCCTTCGTCTCGGACACCGTCGTGAAGCCGGAGATGTCGGCGAAGAGGATCGACACTTCCGCGGTGCGGATCGCCGTCTCGTCCGCGGCGACGACGCCCTTCACGATCTCGTCGATGACCGCGGGCGAGTGATAGCGCTCCATCTTCGAGCGGATCTTCCGCTCCTGTTCGATCTTCTCGGAGAGCTGCGCGCGCTCGATCGCGACGGCCGCGAAGTTCGCGAGCGCGGTGAGCAGGTCGAGGTCTTCTTCGGTGAAGCGGCCGATGTGGATCGGCGAGTCGACCTGCACGGCGCCGATGACGCGCTGGCGGTTCCAAAGCGGCACGCACATCGCGGAGCGGATGCCGTGGATGGCGATCGACTTGCCGCCGAGGAGTCGCGCGTCTTCGAGCGCGTTCGAGGTCATCAGCGCGACCTGCTGCTCGGCGACCATCTTGAGGATCGTGCGCGAGATCGGGATGTCGTGCGCGTCGGCGCCTTCGATGAACTTCGTCAGCTTCGGCACCGGATTGCCGCTCTCGTCGAAGAGGATGATCAGCCCGCGCTCGACCGGCAGGTACTTGAAGATCATGTCCATGACGATGTGCAGCAGCGCCTGCAGCTCTTCGGTCTGCAGCAGCGAGCGCGCGACCTGCACGAGCACCTGGAAGATCTTCTCGCGCGTCACTGACGGCTCGGGCTTGAAGCCGGGCTCGGAGAGCGGACGCGCGGCGGCGGCCTCCTGCACTTCCGAGAGATCGAGGCCGAACTCGGAGTTGAAATCGGAGATGCGGCGGATGACGGTGCCCGACGGGTTGTCGAACATCGATTCGCCGGTGAACTCGACCGACGGCATCGTCTTCACGTCGAGCTGCACGCTGCCGATGAGGATCTTGTCGCCGGCGTTGATCTGCGACTCGGAGATGAGGTTGCCGTTGACCTTCACGCCGTTGGTCGACTTGAGGTCGATGATCCACCACGCGTCGTGCCGCGCCTCGACGCGCGCGTGCCGGCGCGAGACGGAAGGGTGGTTGAGCACCAGATCGTTTCCTTCCGTGCGGCCGATCGACATGTCCTCCTTCAGATCGGTCACGCGCGGTACGCCGAGATCGACGTAGTGGATCTGGAGCTGGTCCATGTGAGCGTCCGATTATAGCGGCTCGCGGACGCGGGTATAATGGCGGCTCCGCGTACAGTCGGATAGCTTCGCTATGAGCGAGCAAGCATCGTCCACTCCATCCTCCGCGTCCTCGCAACGACGCCTCGTGGTTCGGGCCGCGTTACGGACGGACGTAGGTCTGGTGCGCTCGGAAAATCAGGATTTCGGCACCTACACCACGCCGGAAGAAGAGAAAGAAAGCCATCCGGGCGGACGTCTGCTCATCGTCGCCGACGGCATGGGCGGTCATCGCGGCGGCGCCACCGCCTCGCGCCTCGCCGCCGAAACCGTCAAAGCCCAATTCCTCGGCAGCGAGACGCGCGACATCGCCACCGCGCTGCGGCAGTCGCTCGCGCGCGCGAACTCGCGCATCTACACCGAGGCGCAGTCGAATCCGGAGCTGCGCGGCATGGGCACGACGACGTCCGCGCTCGCGGTGCGCAACGGCAAAGGCTGGCTCGCGCACGTCGGCGACTCGCGCATCTATCGCGTGCGTGACGGCGCGATTGAGCAGCTGACCGAAGACCACTCGCTCGTCGCCAGCATGGTGCGCGAGGGGCTGCTGACGCCGGCCGAAGCGGAGACGCATCCGCGCCGCAACGTGCTGCAGCGCTCGATGGGCGTGGCCGAGGACGTCGACATCGACGTGCGCGGCCCGATCGAGTTGCGCGAAGGCGACACCTTCATCCTCTGCAGCGACGGCCTGCATGGACTAGTGAAAGAGCCGGAGCTGCGGGAGATCGCCGCGCTGCCGATCGAGAATGCCGCGGAAGAGTTCCTCAAACGCGCGCTCGACCGCGGCGCGCCCGACAACGTGACGGTGATCGTCGCGCGCGTCGAGGCTAGCGACGATCCGGGCGACGAGACGCTGCTCGATCACGACGACCCGATCGACGAGACGCAGAAGCTCTCGCTCGCCGATCACCAGCTCTACGACGAGACGCAGCGCGAGATCACGCAGAAGCTCGCCACCGCGGACACGACGAAAGTGGCGGCGCTCGCCGACACGCAGAAGATGGTCGCGGTCAGCGTTCCGCCGCCGGCGCCGAAGCCGATCGCGCCGACGCTGGAGCTGCCGGTCGAAGACGCGGTGGACGCCGCGCCTGCACCGGCGACGGCCGCGCCGCAGGGCGGCACAAGTCCGGTGCTGAAGTGGGCGCTCGTCGCCGTCCTCGCCCTCGGCGCCGCCGGCGCGTGGTTCTACTGGAATCATCAGCAGAGCCTTCCCGCCGCCGCGCAACCCGCCGCCCGTTAGCTCATGTCCCGCCCCCGGATCCTCCTCGCCGGCGTACTCCTGCTGCTCCTCGCCTGCAAACGCGACGTCTCGAAGCTCGACGACGTGCAGAAGATGGCGTACGCGGTGAAGCCGGCGGTCGTGCGCATCAGCGCGTACGCGACGGCGCAGTTCCGCTATCCCGCGTCCGCGATCGCGCGCATCGAACAGCAACTGCGCGCCGACAAACACGAGTTGCGCGCGCGCGACGTCTCCGGCGCCGAGCTGGTCGCCGACACCGGCGCCGGCGGCTCGGGCAGCGGCTTTCTCGTGCATCCCGACGGCGTGATTCTGACGAGCGGCCACGTCGTGGCGCCGACGCGCGACGAAGACGCGCTCGCGCGCGAGCTGCGCCGCAACGGCGCGATCGCCGCGCTCGTGCGCCACTTCCCCGTCGACACGCTGCGCACGATCTACCGCGACGAAGAGCTCGACCGCTACCTCGTGCCGCTCGCCGCGGCGGGACGCATCGAGCAGACGAAGGTCGTCAATCAGGTCGAGCTCTCGAACGGCGAGACGCTGCCGTTCCGCATCCGCCGCTTCTCGCCGGCCCTCTACGCGCGCGGCGACGATCTCGCGGTGCTGCAGATCGATCGCAAGGCGCTGCCGTCGCTGCCGCTCGGCGACTCGGAAGCGACACGTGTCGGCGAGTCGATCTGGTCGGTCGGTTATCCCGCCGTCGCGAGCAGCAGCGACGACGTCATCGGCGGCTGGCTCTCGCGCGACAGCGATCTCGAGGCGACGTTCAATCCGGGGACGATCACGGCGATCAAACGCAACGTCGCGAACGTGCCCGTCTTCCAGTCGAACGTTGCGATCTATCGCGGCAACTCCGGCGGACCGGCGGTGAACCGCGACGGCGAAGTCATCGGCGTGTCGACGTGGGGACACACGAACGCCGAGCAGATCAAGTTCCTCGTCCCGGTCAACGTCGCGAAGCAGTTTCTCGCCGCCGCGGGCGTGACGCCGTCGACGGAAGGCGCATTCAACGAGCATTACCGCGCCGCGCTCGAAGCCGCGGGCAACGGGCGGTGGGTGGACGCGAAGCGCGAGCTCGAGCGCGCGGCGCCGCTCTTCCGCAACTCGCCGGAGCTCATTCGTTTCGGCCGCGACGCGAACCGCGCCATCGCCGCGATGCCGGCGTGGCGGCGGCATCCGTACGCGGCGCTTGCCATCGTGCTCGCGTTCGTCGCCGGTCTCATCACCGCGCTCGTGGCCGCGCGTCGCGCGCGCACGCCGCGGTTCCCGCCGGACGTGCTGAAAGCGGCGACGATCGAGACCGTCGTCGCGCCGACCGGCGTGCTCTCTTCGCACGCGGCGCTCGGCCGTTTTACGATCCTCAACGGCACGCGCGCGGGCGAGAAGCTCGGCCTCGGCGGCTCGGGCATCCGCATCGGGCGCGAATCGACAATTTGTGAGATCGTATTGGAGAATCCGAAGGTGTCGCGGCTCCACGCGGAAGTGGTTTCGATCGACGGCAAGGTCCTGCTGATCGACCGGAATTCCTCGAACGGCACGTACGTCAACGACCAGAAGATCGACAAGCGATTCCTCAAGGACGGCGACATCATCTACTTCGGCGGCCGCAACGCCGTCGCGGTGGCGTTTCACGCGTGAGGCTGTGAATCTGGAGAGGGTGGATCGTGGCTGACAAGCGATGTGAGAACGGGCACTTCATCGACGAGTCCTGGGATCTCTGTCCTTACTGTCCGCAGGATGCCAGCGAGCCCGAGATCCCGGTGGTGCGCCCGCGTGCGGCCGAGCTCTCGCCGCGCGCCGTCGCGTCCGCCGCGGCTCCGGCGCCCGACGCCGCGCCACGGCGCGTAACGTCGAGCGGGTCCGCCGCCGCCGTCGCGTCACCTCCGCCGCAGCAGCAGATCGAGCGAACCGTGGCCTCGCGTTTGGAAGCGGGCGCGCAGCAGAAGCGCTACGTCGTCGGCTGGCTGATCGGCCTCAACGGCGCGTCGCGCGGCGAGTCGTTCCCCGTGCGCATGGGACGCAACGTCATCGGCCGCGACCGGCGCTCCGACATCGTGATCGCGGACGATCAGGCGTCGTCGCACCACGCCGATCTCGTCTTTCGTCCCGAGGAGCGGCGGTACATCCTCATGGACCACAACTCGACCAACGGCACGTACGTGAACGAGGCCGAGATCGAGCCGCGGCGCGATCTCATCGGCAAGGACGTCGTGCGCATCGGCTCGCACCGCTTCGTCTTCATGCCGCTCTGCCACGACGGCTTCTACTGGGATGACGAGGGCCTGCTGCAATGATCGGCAGTCTCACGGGCAACACGATCGGCAACTACCGCATCGACCGCGAGATCGGCGAAGGCGGCATGAGCCACGTCTACGTCGGGCGCACCGTCGCCGCGACGGACGTGCTCCCCGAGGATTACCAGGTCGTCCTGAAGGTGATGTCGGACGAGCTCGCGGGCGACCTCACCGCGCGCAAGCGCTTCATCAAGGAAGCGTCGATCCTCTCGAAGCTGCGCCACCGTTACATCACGCGCTTCTACGAGTTCATCAACAACGCGGACGGCGCGGTGCTGGTGATGGAGTTCGTCGAGGGAACGCCGGTCGACGTGCTGCTCTCCGAGCGCGGCGCGCTGCCGGTCAACGACGCGATCAACACCGCGCAGTGCCTGCTCGAGGCGCTCGTCTACGCGCACGGCAAAGGCATCGTGCATCGCGACATCAAGCCGGCGAACCTCATCCGCGAAGCGAGCGGCGTCGTGAAGGTGACGGACTTCGGCATCGCCAAGATCAAAGAAGGCGCGGGCACGCCCGGTTCGACCGTGCTCACGAAGTCGGGCTTTCTCCTCGGCACGCCGCACTACATGTCGCCCGAGCAGATCCGCGAGCCGAAGGACGCGGGCGCGAAGAGCGACGTCTACTCCGCGGGCGTCGTGCTGTACGAGATGCTCACCGGCGCGCTGCCGTTCAACAGCCGCTCGCTGCCGAAGCTGATCGACGCGATCTATCGCGGCGAGAAGCAGCCGCCGAGCGCGCTGCGTCCCGAGGTCGGCAAAGAGCTCGAGCAGATCGTGATCAAGGCGATGCAGCCGCGCGCCGACCAGCGCTACGAGACCGCGCGCGAGTTCTTCGAGGCGCTCGAGGAGTACACCGCGCGGCAGCCGATCGGCATCACCGCGCGCCACGCCGCCGCGCCGCCCGAGCCGCCCCCCCCGCCCGCCGTCGAAGCGGCGAAGCATTGGGCGCTCGTGAACGTGAAACCCGAGGCGAACGAGAAGCACGCCATCCTCGGCGACAGCGTGATGGTCGGCCGCGACCGCACCTGCTCGATCGTGCTCGCGCATCCGGCCGTGTCGCGCCGCCACGCGCGCATCACCCTCGGCGGCGCCGCGCCGGTGCTCGAGGACCTGCAGTCCGCGAATGGAACGTACGTCAACAACGCGCGCATCGAGCGCGCGGTGCTCAAGCCGGGCGACATCGTCCGCTTCGGCGCCGACCCGTCGTGCAGTTACGTGTTGCGAGACCACTAGGTGAGCTCATGAGCATGATTCCCTGTTTACGCTGTAAACAACAGATCGATTCGGAGTACGACCTCTGCCCGCACTGCGGCGAGAAGGTCACGCTCTTCCAGCGGACCTATTCGACGCGGCTGCTCGACGGCAAGTACCAGATCATCGACCGGCTCGGCGTCGGCGGCATGGGCGAGATCTTCAAGGTCCGCCACATCCATCTCAACGAGCTGCGCGTGATCAAGATCATGCGCCCGAACGTGGCCGCGGACGATCAGGGGCTGCAGCGCTTCCTCCAGGAGGCGCGCACCTCGACCATGATCAAGCACAAGAACCTGGCCATGCTGTACGACTTCGCGCAGCTCGAAGACGGGTCGTACTACATGGTCTGGGAGTTCATCGACGGCACGAACATTCAGAAGTGGATCGCGCAGAACGGCGCGCTGCCGCCGCGCCTCACCGTGGAGATCTCGATCCAGGCGCTGCACGGCCTCGATCACCTCCATTCCATGGGCTTGATTCACCGCGACGTCTCGCCCGAGAACATCATGCTGTCGCAGGACCATCACGGAAAGCTGCTCGTGAAGGTCATCGACTTCGGCATCGCCAAACAGCTAGCCGAAGGCGAAGGCGGCCAGGGTCTCACGCAGACCGGCATGTTCCTCGGAAAACTGAAGTATGCGTCGCCGGAACAGGCCGGCTTCCTCAAAGAGAACGAACACCTCGATCCGCGCAGCGATCTCTATTCGTTCGGCATCGTGATGTACGAGATGCTCGCCGGACGCGCGCCGTTCCAAGCCACGAACCCGCACGGCTACATCCTCAAGCACGTCACCGAGAAACCCGCGCCGATCGCGGAACTGAACCCGGCATCGAAAGTGCCGCGGCAGCTCGAGGACGTGATCATGCGCTCGCTCGAGAAGAACCGCGACCAGCGCTTCGCCAGCGCCGCGGAGTTCGCGGAGACGCTCGAGGCGATCCGCGCGTCGATCCCGCCCGACACGAAGTACGGCCTCGGCGAGAAGATGGTCACGCTCTCCGGCGCGCAGACGCTCGCCGATCTGCCGAAGATCACGACCACCGGTCCGTCCGCCACGTTCGGCGGCGCCGCGCAGACGCAGCAGACGCAGACCGGCGGTCCGCTTGCCGGCGGCACGATGCCGGGCGGAACGATGCCCGGCGGAACGAACGTCGCGCCGCGCGTCGGTCCCGCCACCGGTCCCACCGGCACGCGCATCGCCGGCGATGAAGCGACCGTGATGGAGCGCATGCCGCCGAAAGCCGGCAGCAACGAGCCGACGGTGATGGAGCGGCTCGGCACGCCCGGCGGCGCCGCGCCGACGTCCGTCGAAGCGAAGATGCAGTGGAGCGACGCCACGCCGCCCGCCGAGCCGACGTTGCTCGAGCGGCAGTTCACCGGCGCCGCCACGCCGCCGCCCGCGAAGAAGAACAACGCCGTGCTCTTCGCCATCGCCGCCGTCGTCGTCATCGGCATCGCCGTCGGCGCCTTCATGATGACGCGCAAGCCGTCGCCCGCGCCGGTGGCGACGAACAGCGTCGCGCCGTCGGCGACCGAAGTCACCACGACCGGCGCGCCGAGCAACGCGCCCGTGCCTGCGGGCCAGGGACTGCTGCTGCTCTCCGCGTCGCCGTGGGGCGATCTCGACAAGATCGTGAGCAAGCGCGATCAGCACGAGGTCGCGCTGAGCGACGACGCGCGCTCGACGCCCGCGCGCATTCCGCTCGAGCCGGGCTCGTACAGCGTCACGCTCTCCGGTCCCGCCGGACAGAAGACGATCGACGTGCAGATCGAAGCCGGCAAACGCACTCCCCACAACATCGACATGGGCAACGTCGACGTCGACGCCCTCGCGGAGGAAGTGAGCAAACCATGAACCGCGTCCGACTCCTGTCGTTCCTCTTCGTCGCGCTCGCCGTCGCGGGCGCGGCGCAGGCTTCGTGGTACGACGATTACGACGCCGGCATCGCCGCGGCGCGCAAAGGCAACTGGAGCGTCGCGCAGCAGAAGATGTCCGCGGCGATCAAAGGCAACGCGACCGAGAGCAACAAGGCGCGCACCTACGGCGCGATCTTCATCAACTATCACCCGTACTACTACCGCGGCGTCGCCAACCTGAACCTCGGCAACTACCAGGACGCGATCAACGATCTCGAGAAGACCGCCGGCCCCGGCGAGCTCGATCTCGGTCCGATTGCGTGGCACCTCGATCGCGCGAAGACGAAGCTCGCCGCGAACGACAACACGCCGTCGACGCCGCAGCCCGAGCCCGCCCGGCCCACGCCCGCGGCGCCGACACCGACGCCTGCCGCACCCGTCGTGACGACGCCCGCCGTGCCGTCGATCGATCCCGCGCTGCGCCAGCGCGCGACGTCGGCGCTCGGCACCGCGCGCCAGAAGCTGCAGGCCGCGCAGCAGCGCCGCGCCACGAGCTCGCAGCAGTACACGCAGGCGATGTCGATGTTCACCGACGCGACGACGCGCAGCGCGTCCGCGCGTTCGAACGACGACTGGAGCGCGATCGCATCGATGGCCGAGAACGCGGGCGTACTCGCCGATCTCGCCACGCCGCCGAGCGCGATCCCGTCGACGAATCCCGCCACGCCGTCGCCCGCGCTCATGCCGAAGCCGGCCGCCGCGACCGACATCGTGCTCGCCGACTACAAGGCGCAACTGCGCCGCGCTCTGGAGAACTACTTCGCCGGCGAGTTCGAGTCGGCCTCGCGCGACTTCGAAGACCTCACGCGCAAGCTTCCGGGCAACGCGTGGATCTGGGCGTTCCTCGGCGCGTCGCAGTATTCGCAGTACGCGTTCGAAGCGGACGACGCGTATCGCACGAAGGCGACGCACGCGTTCCGCAGAGCGAAGCAGTTGCGCACGTGGAGAGACGGGCTGCCGTCGAAGTACTTCTCGCGGCGCATCCGCAAGGCGTTCAGCGAGACGGCCGGCTAGCGAACCTGGGCGGCGAGCGCGCGCGTCGCCGCGAAGGTGTCATTCCGCGTTCCGCGGAATGACACCTCAACGCGATGCTTCGTTCGTTACTCGACGCTCGAATCGTCGGAACCGCTGCTGCCGTTGCCGCCGCCGTTCCCGCCGTTCCCGTTGCCGCCATTGCCGCTGTCGCTGCCGATCGACGGCACGACCGAGGCCGCGACTTCGCGGACCGAATCGACTACGCGGCTGACCGCTTCGCGCGCGCGAGCGGCGACGCCGCCGCCACTCGAACGCTTGGCACTGCTGCCGCCACGCGATGACTTCGAACCGCCGCGCGATCCGGCCGACGACTTGGAGCCGCCGCGAGACGCTGCTGCGCCACGCGAGGCCGCCGACGACTTCGAACCGCCGCGAGCTCCGCCCTTGGACGAGCCGCCCTTCGACGAGCCAGCCTTCGACGCTCCGGCCTTCGACGCTCCGGCCTTCGACGCTCCGCCCCGCGCTCCGCCTTTCGACGAACCGCCGCGCGAGGCAGCCGACGAATTCGAGCTACCGCCGCGGGAAGCCGCTCCGCCGCGCGAGGCCGCGGACGACTTCGAGCCGCCGCGCGCTCCGCCCTTGGACGAGGTGCCCTTCGACGAGCTGCCCTTCGAGGAACCGCCCTTCGATGCGCTGCCCTTCGATGCACTGCCCTTCGAGGAGCCGCCGCGCGAGGCCGCGGACGACTTCGAGCCGCCGCGCGCTCCGCCCTTCGACGCCGCGCCGCGCGAGGCGGCCGACGCCTTCGAAGCGGACTTCGACGACGACGACTTGGAGGACGACTTCGACGAGGACTTGCTACCGCCGCCGCCGCTCTTCGAGGATTTGCTCGACGGACTCGACTTGCTCGAGCTTTTCGCCGAGGACTTCGTGCCCTTCGAGCCGCCACCCTTCGACGACTTCGATGCACTCTTCTTTGCTGCAGCCATGTGAGTTTCTCCTGTTCAAAAGTTACCGGGTGGGGGAGCCGTACTTTTTGTCCAGAGATCGCTGCAAGGGACGCAACCCGGTGTACGAGTTGCACGAAAACCAATGTAGACGAACGCAATGCGATTGTCACGCCCGGCCCGCCTCGCACGTTGGATGCTGCCGTTTGCGGTCGCGCTGTTTCTCGCGATCGAGACGTTCTGCATTTACATTTTCGTGCTCGACGTGCGCATGATGCGCGCGCTCGGCAGCCGCAGCTGGCGCCGTCCGACGATCCTCGCCACCGACGCCGGCGGCCGCACGCGCGAGTTCGCGCGCGTGTACGGCGTCGACTGGCGCGTCACGCCGCCGGTGCTCATCGAGACGCTGCCGCCGCACGTCGCCGACGCCTTCCTCGCCGCCGAAGACGTGCGCTTCCGCCACCACATCGGCGTCGATCCGGTCGGCATCGCGCGCGCGCTCCTCACCAACGTGCGCGCGGGCGGCATCGCACAAGGCGGCTCGACCATCACGCAGCAGATCGTCAAACAGCGCTTCCTGACGCAGGAGCGCACGTGGTCGCGCAAGATCGTGGAAGGCATCCTCGCCGTCGTGCTCGACGCGCGTCTCTCGAAAGACGACATCCTCGAGCTCTACCTCAACGACGTCTACCTTGGACATCACGCAGGCGCGGCGATCCTCGGCATCGACGAAGCCTCGCGTCTCTACTTCGACAAGCCGCCGCGTTTGCTGCGCGTCGACGAGGCGGCGCTGCTCGCGGGGATGATCCGCGCGCCGAATCGCGACAATCCGGAGAAACGCCCCGACCTCGTGCGCGCGCGCCGCGACGCGATCCTCGGCGTCATGCGCGACCATCACTGGATCGACGACGCGGAGTATCGCGCCGCCGTCGCGCAGCAGGCCGACGTCTCGCGCGGCGCGCTGCCGGAGACGCCGTATCCGTATTACCTCCGCGCGTTGCGCACGGAGTTCGTACGCGAGCTCGGTGAACGCGTGCTCGCCGAAGGCGGCCTCACCATCGTCTGCGAGCTCGATCCCGCGGCGCAGCGCGCGGCCGAACGCGAGGCGCAGCGCGGCGTGGCGCGGCTCGAAGCGCGCTACTCGTGGATCCGCCAGCAGTCGCGCACCGATCCGCTGCAGGTGGCGATCCTCACCGTCGATCCGCGCAACGGCGGCGTGCGCGCGCTCGTCGGCGGCGCCGACTTTCATCGCTCGCCGTTCGACCGCACCTGGCAGATGCGCCGCCAGCCCGGCTCCGCGTTCAAGTCGTTCGCGTATCTCGCCGCGATCGCGTCGAAGCGCGCCACGCCGGCGACGCTGCTCCTCGACGCGCCGTTGCGCGTGGAGCTGAGCAGCGATGAAGTGTGGGAGCCGCAGAACTACGATCAGAACTATCGCGGCCGCGTGACGCTGCGCGAATCGTTCGAACGCTCGCTCAACGTGCCGACCGTGCGGCTCACCGAACAGATCGGCCTGCGGCGCGTGGTCGGCGCGGCGAAGGACTTCGGCTTCCAGGACATCCAGTCGATTCCCGCGCTGCCACTCGGCGTCGTCGAAGTCACGATGCGCGAGCTCACCGCCGCATACACCGCGTTCCCGAACCTCGGCCAGCGCGTCGAGCCATTCCTCCTGCAGCGCGTCGCGAACCGCAACGGCAAGGTGCTGTACGAACACGAGCTGAAGTCGAAGCGCGTCGTCGACGCCGCGCCCGCGTACGTTTTGCACACGCTGCTGCGCGGCGTCGTGCGCCGCGGCACCGCCACGCGACTGCGCCGCTACGGCCTCGGCTACGTGGCCGGCAAGACCGGTACGACGAACGACTATCGCGACGCGTGGTTCGTCGGCTACACCGCCGACGCCGTGTCGACGGTCTGGGTCGGCTACGACCGCGGCGCGCCGCTGCGGCTCTCGTCGTCGGAAGCCGCGATTCCGATCTGGGGTGCGTACATGAGCGCCACGCCACACCAGCCGTCGAATCCGAAGCCGCCCGCCGGCGTCACGTTCCGCGACATCGATCCGGAGTCGGGGATGCTGTGGCAGGACGGCTGTCCCGGTCCGATCCGCGAAGTGTTTCTCGACGGCACCGCGCCGACGCGCCGCTGTCCGCGCGGCATCTTCGGACGCATCGTGCGCCGCGTGCTGTTCGATGAAGATCACTTCGACGAGCCGCCCGCGATCACGTTCGAGCAGTTCCGCCGCTGGGCGAACGAAGTCGACCGCAACCGGCAGGACGTCGAAGGCGCGCTCGACAAACTGCGGCGCTGGTTCCATTGATCGCGCTTAAAACCGTGCAAGACGCCGCGCGCGCGGATCGCTACGGTATGCGCATGAAACGCCTCCTGTTCCTTGCGCTCCTCGCGACCACTGCCGCCGCCGACACGCCGATCGCCGCGACCGCACGAGCGCACGTCGTCGACGAGATCGCGCGGCAGATCACCGCGCGTTACGTGCTCGTCGACGCCGCGCCGAAGATCGCCGCCGCTCTGCGCGCGCGGACATACGACGACGCCACGACCGCGGAAGCGTTCGCGCGCGCGCTCACCGACGATCTGCGCACGATCGGAAACGACCTCCATTTCGCCGTCGAATTCGATCCCGCGCGCGAACAGCGCCTGCGCGCCGCCGGCGCCGGCACGTTGCGCAAACTTCCCGACGTGCCGCCTACGCCCGACGAGCTCGAGTCGATGCGGCGTGCGAACTACGGATTCCGTAGTAGCTCGATCCTCGAAGGCAACGTCGGCTATCTCGAGCTGACGACGTTCGAAGACCTCGCGCGCTCGCGCGAGACCGCCGTCGCGGCGATGCAGTTCCTCGCGCACACCGACGCGCTCATCGTCGATCTGCGCCGCAATCCCGGCGGCAGCGGCAACCTCGTGTCGTTTCTCCAGAGCTACTTCCTCCCGCCCGATACGCGCCTCGGCGCGATGTTCGACCGCGAGACCGGCAAGACCACCGAAGGCCGCACGCTGCGCGCGATTCCGGGCGCGCGGCGCCTCGACATCCCGCTCTACATCCTCGCCGGACCCGGCACCGGCTCCGCGGCGGAAGCCTTCGCATTCGGCCTGCAGCTGCGCGGACGCGCGCGCATCGCCGGCGAGAAAACGTCGGGCGCGGCGCAGGGCGGCGGGTGGGTGCCGGCGGCGGAAGGCTTCGTCGTCTTCATCCCGACGTTCCGCGCGTTCGATCCAGCGACTGGGAAAACGTGGGAGCGCGTCGGCGTGCAGCCCGATCTCGCCGCGCCGGTCGAGCGCGCGCTCGCGGTCGCGCATCTCGACGCCGTGAACGCGCTCGCGGAGCACGCGAGCGACGACCGCAAACGCGAGCTGCACTGGCTCGCGGCGCTGCTCGACGTCGACGCGCACGGCGCGAAGCCGCTCGACGCGAACGACGCCGGCGCGATCGTCGGCCACTATCGCGGTATCGAGATCGAACGCGACGGCGATGCGCTCACCTTCCTCGGCGCGAGCGGCGTGAAACGCACGCTCATCCCGCTCGGCGACGGCACGTTCCTCATCGAAGACCGTTCCGTTCCGCGCATGAATCAGGCGCGCGTGCGCTTCGTGCGCGACGATGCCGGACGCGTGAACGGACTCGAGCTCCTCACCGTGAGCGGGCAGGTGCTTCCGCGCCCGCGGCTTTGACAAACACGCCGCACGGTTCTACATTGCGAATCGCTGGATTGATTTGGGGCCGCTTGCAACCAGCTTAAAAAAAGCTAAATCGCCGGCAAGTCGAACGCATCGCATTCGAATCGGCCCCACGTCCTTCCGGCGTGGGGCTTTGTCTTTTTATGGAGTTCATCCAGGCAATCGCCGACGAGCACGTCTACCTCTTCGATGGTGCGATGGGGACGATGCTCTACGCGAAGGGCGTCTTCATCAACAAGTGCTACGACGAGCTGAACGTGCGCTCGCCGGAGATCGTGCTCGAGGTGCACCGGCAGTACGTGCGCGCGGGCGCGGAGATTCTCGAGACCAACACCTACGGCGCGAATCGCGTGAAGCTGCAGAGCTTCGGCATCGAGGACGAGCTGCGCGACATCAACCTGCGCGCCGCCGAGATCGCGCGCAAGGCCGCGGGCGATTCCGTCTACGTCGCCGGCGCGATGGGACCGCTGGGCATCCGCATCGAGCCGTACGGACCGATGGCGCTCGACGAGGCGCGCGGGATCTTTCGCGAACAGGCCGAGGCGCTGCGGGACGGCGGCGTGGATCTGTTCGTGCTCGAGACGTTCTCGAACCTCAGCGAGATCGAACAGGCGCTCGAGGCGGTGCGCGACGTCTGCTCGCTGCCGGTGATCGCGCAGGTCACGATCGGCACCGACGGCCGCACGGTCTTCGGCGACACGCCGCGCGTCATCGCGCAGCGGCTCGACCGCGCCGGCGTCGACGTCATCGGCCTCAACTGCTCGGTCGGTCCCGACGTCATGCTCGACGCGATCGAGGAGATGGCCGCGGTGACCGCGAAGAAGATCTCCTGTCAGCCGAACGCCGGCCTGCCGCGCGACGTCAACGGGCGGCAGATGTACATGGCCTCCCCTGACTACTTCGGCAAGTACGCCAAGCGGCTGATCCACAAGGGCGTCAAATTCATCGGCGGCTGCTGCGGCACGACGCCGGAGCACATCAAAGTCATGGCCGACGCGGTGCGCCCGCTCTCGCCGCGGCGCGCGTTCGTCGTCGTCGAAAACGATCCGGCCGCCGACAAGCCCGCGGGCCGCGAGCCGGTGCCGATGTGCGACCGCTCGCGCTGGGGCGAAAAGCTCGCGCGCGGCACGTTCGTCACCACGATCGAGATCACGCCGCCGAAAGGCGCGAACGCGGACGCGATGGTGCGCTCGGTGGAGAGCATCCGCGCCGCCGGAGTTGACGCCGTCAACGTCCCCGATGGCCCGCGCGCGCAAAACCGCATGGGCGCCATCGCCGTGGCCGTGCTGCTGCAGCAGCGCGTCGGCATCGAAGCGGTGCTGCACTACTGCTGCCGCGACCGCAATCTCCTCGGCATGCACTCCGATCTTCTCGGCTGCGCGGCGCTCGGCGTGCACAACCTGCTGCTGATCACCGGCGATCCGCCGAAGATGGGACCGTATCCCGAGGCGACGGCGGTGTTCGACATCGACAGCATCGGCCTCACGAACATGGTGAGCCTGATGAACCGCGGCCTCGACCTCGGCGGCAACCCATTCGGCGACGCCACGTGCTTCACGATCGGCGTCGGCGTGAATCCCGGTCATCTCGATCTCGATTACGAGCTGCGCCGCCTCGACTGGAAAGTGAAAGCCGGCGCCGAGTACGCGATCACGCAGCCGGTGTTCGACGTGCGGCAGCTCGAGCATTTCCTCGCGCGCATCGAACATCTGCACCTGCCCGTCGTCGCCGGCATCTGGCCGCTGCTCTCGTATCGCAACGCGCAGTTCATGAACAACGAAGTGCCGGGCGTCTCCGTGCCGGACGACGTCATGGAGCGCATGCGCATCGCGAGCGAGAAGGGCAAAGAGTTCGCGCTCGTCGAAGGCGTGACCATCGCGCGCGAGACGCTGGCCCGCGTGCGCGAGCGCGTCGCCGGCGTGCAGGTCTCCGCGCCGCTGGGACGCGTCGATCTCGCGCTGCAGGTGTTCGACGGACTCGTCGAGAAGCGCGTCAGCGCGTCGTGATCAACGCCTGCGGATGACGGCGATCGAGACGTCGTCTTCCGGCGGACGCGCGCCGGAGAACACGCGCCATTCGCCGACGAGCGAGTCGACGAGACCGACGGCGCTCGCGTCGGGATGCCAGCCGGCGATCACCTCGACGTACGCGTCGCCGAATTCCGTTTCGGCGGCGTTGCGCGCTTCCGTCAGGCCGTCCGACGCGAGCAGCAGACGCTCGCCGCTCGCGAGCGTGCCGTGCACGACGTCCCACGCGAGCCCTTGCTTCACGCCGAGGGGATAGGCGCCGCGGCCGATGCGCTCGACGACTCTGCCCTGCGCGTCGATCTTCAGAATCGGCGGATGTCCTGAGACCGTCGCGACGTACGTGCCGTCGGGCGAGAGCAGGAAGTAGCAGCACGAGAAGAACGAGCGCGAGCCGCCGGTGCGGCAGAGGATGCGGTTGAGCGACGCGACGATCGACTGCGGTTCCGGGTCGACGTCGAGCTGCGTGCGGAACGCCGCGTGCGCGACCGCCATCACCAGTCCCGCCGCCATGCCGTGTCCCGACGCGTCGCCGAAGAGAACCGCGAGGCGGCCGTCGGGCAATGGGACGAAATCGTAGATGTCGCCGCCGACGGTGTTCGCGATGCGGTTGAACGCCGCGAGCTCCCACACGTCGCTCTGCGGCAGCTGCTGCGGGATGAGGCTCGCCTGCAGATCGCGCGCGAGCTGCAGCTCGTCGCGGAACTTGATCTTGTCGATCAGCTCCATCGCCAGGAGCAGCGTCATCATCAGAAACGTCGCGGTGAGCTCGAGGAACGTGCCGAGCGGCGGATGCCGCATCGCGCTGAACACCGACAGCAGGCACGCGAAGAAGGCGATGAACGAGAGCAGGAACAGGATGCGCCGATGCGGCGCGAGCTTCTTCGCGAGGCCATAGAAGATCGCGCTGGTCGAGCGCACGAAGCGCCGCACGCGCTTCCGCTCCCGCGCGATCGAGTCGAGATGCTCGGCCATGAGCATCTTCTTCGTCTCCGGCCATTCGAGCGCGTAGAGGTTCGTCACATCGTTGGTGGTCAACGAGGTGACGGTGCTCTTGCCGAGGTCGATCCAGTCGCGGAGACGGGCCATCTGAGAGACGTTTACGGATTCAAGACGAGCGGGGTTTTCGGAACGGCTGAATGAAGAACGCAGAACGCGGAATGAAGAATTCAGAAAGGGAGAACCGAAGCGCGGAGCGTCCTCTTCTCAATTCTTCATTCTGCGTTCTGCGTTCTTCATTCATCTTTTAAACTCTCTCCGTGCCTCGCAGGCTCGCGTTCTTCCTCCTCGCCGTCGCGCTTGGTCTGCGCGCGCACGCGCAGGAACTGCCGTTCACGCAGTTCACGCCGAGCGATCAGGGCACTCCGCTTCCGTCCGCCAGCGTTCAGAAAGTCGTGCAGGACCACCTCGGCTTCATCTGGTTCGCGTTCTACTCGTCCGGCATCGCGCGCTACGACGGCCACGCGATGGAAAACTACGGCGTCTCCGACGGCCTCGTCGATCTCACCGTCCGCGAGATCGCGGAAGACGCGACGCATCATCTGTGGGTCGGCTCGGAAGCAGGGCTCGTCGTCTCCGACAAGCCGCTCGACGCGTATCGCGCGGGCGAGCGTCTGCGGTTCGTGTCGAACGTCGGCGGCGTCGCGCTCGCGCGCACGCGCATCCGCCGCAACTGCCTCATCGCGGCGAATGACGGGTGGGTGTGGGTCGGAACGCAGGACGGCATCGTGCGCTACCGCTTCGACGGGAACGGCGAGCTCGCGACGAGCAACGCCGATCTGCGCGACACGGAACAACCCGCGGCCGCGCTGGTGCTGTTCGCGCGTCGCGACGGCACGCTGCTCGCGGGTCTGCTCGGCGGCACGATCGTCGCGCTCGACGCGCGCGGCAACGTGCAGCGCATCGTCGCGCGCACGCAGCCGGTCGTCGGCGCATTCGCGGAGACCGCGGACGGCGCGTTGTGGGGCGGCGCGGTCGACGGCTCGATCGTGCGCTTCGACGCCGACACGCCGCGTGTCGTGAACCACGATCTCGGCGAGCGCATCGTGACGCTCCTCGCCACGCGCGACGGCGACTTGTGGGCGGCGAGCCTCGGCAGCGGCGCGGTGCGCATTCAGCTGCGCGATCCCGCGCATCCGTTGCGCGTCACGCACGCGAACGGTCTCCTCGGCGACACGCTCTGGTCGCTGCTCGAAGACCGCGAAGGCAATCTCTGGTTCGGCCAGAACGGCGGCGTGTCGCGGCTGCGGCGCGGCTATCGCGCGTTCAGCGCGTACACGGCCGAGTCGTCGCCGGCGCTGCCGGATCCCGGCACGTTCGCCGCGATTCCGCGCGGGATCGCGCACGCGCCGTGGAACGACGCGCTCTGGATCGGCACCGGCGGCGGACTCGCGGCCATCGATGCGAACGGCTCCGTGTCGACGCTCCGCGCCGCCGACGGGCTCTTTTCGAATCAGGTCTACGCGTTCGGTGACGACGGCGCCGGCCGTCTCTGGATCGGCACATCCGCGGGCGTCAACTGCCTGTCGCTCGCCGGTTCGGAGCCGCCGCCCTTCAGCGTCATGCAGCGCAAGCCGGTGACGATCGCGGGCGTGCACGCGGTGCTCAGCGCGATCGGCTTCGACTCGACGTATGCCGCGCACGGCAACGGACGCGCGATGTGCTTCGCCGGCGGCTGGGGCGTCGCGTGCCTCATGGACGACGCGTGGTATCTGCTGCGCGCCAACGCGGGACTGCCGGCCGCGGGGGCGTCGAGTCTCGCCTTCGACGCGAACGGCTATCTCTGGATCGGCAGCATCGACCACGGCGTGTACCGCACGCGCGCGCCGCTCGCGGAGAGTCTTGCGACCGCGCAACTCGATGGCGCGTCGCATCGCGAAGTCGCGCAACCGATCGTCGCGCCGGTGTGGACGAAGGCGAACGGCGCGCCGGCGGAGAACGTGCGGTCGCTCTTCGCCGACGCTCGCGGACGGATCTGGGTCGGCACCGGCGTCGGCCTCGCGGTCGTCGACGCGGCGCCGCCGTTCCGCGCGACGCGCGTCCTCGAAGGACATCCCATCGTCGGCATGACGCCGTCGCGCGACGGTCGGAGCATCTTCGTCAGCGACAACGCGGGGCTCGTCGAAGTCGACGCCGCGACGCTGCGCGTGCGCGCGCGCATCACGAAAGCGGACGGCCTCGTCGACGACGAGGCGTGGGCGTACGGTCCGCTGACGACGGGACCGGACGGCCGCATTCACTTCGCGACGCCGAGCGGTCTCTCGATCTTCGATCCCGCGCTGCGCGACGCCGCCGCGCCGGCGCCGATCGTGCGGCTGCGCAACGTCGAGATCGGCGCGGACCACGACGTCGCGTTCGAGTATGCCGCGCTCACGTTCCTCGACGAGGCGCGCGTTCGCTACCGCACGCGGCTCGAGGGCTTCGACCGCGGCTGGTCGAATCCGACGAGCGACGTGAAGATCCGCTACACGAACCTCCCGGCGCTCTTCTTCGCGCGCGACTACACGTTCGAAGTCGAGGCGCGCAACGGCGACGGCGCGTGGTCGAAGCCGGCGGTCTATCGCATGTCCATTCAGCCGCCGCTCTGGCTGCGGTGGTGGGCGGCGCTGCTCTACGCCGCGCTCGTCGTGTGGCTGCTGTGGCTGACGAACCGCTACCGCACGCGCCAGCTCAAGCGCAAGAACCGGGTGCTCGAAGACCTGGTGCTTGCGCGCACGGCCGAGATCCGCGCGCAGGCGCGCGAGCTCGAGACGCTCGACCGCATCGTTGAAGTGATCAACCGCGAGGTCGTGCTCGAGAACGTGCTCAAGAGCATTCTCGATCAGGGCATGAAGCTCTTTCCGCAGGCGGAGAAAGGAGTCTTCATCCGCTTCGACGAGCAGACCGGCCGCACGGAGGCGATCGCGTACTCCGGCTACGACGCCGACTTTTTCCGCGGCATCTCGATGACCTTCGAAGAGACCATGCGCCGCTACTCCGAGCGCGCGGAGCAGCTCGAGGAAGGCGTCTATCTCATCAAAGGCGACGCGTTCCGCGACCTCGAAGGCAACGATCGCCTCGCGCATTTCCCGCGGCCGAAGGCGATGCTTGCGATGGCCGTCACGCTCGGTGGCCGCATGGAAGGCTTCCTCGTCTTCGACAACTTCTCGAACGAGCAGGCCTTCGGCCGCTCCGACCTGCAGAAGCTCGCGCGCGTCCGCGAGCACGCCATCTCCGCGATCGCGAAGGCGCGCATCCTGCGCGAGCTGCAGATCAAGAACGAGCAGGCCGAAGAGGCGAACCGCGCGAAGAGCATCTTCCTCGCGAACATGTCCCACGAGTTGCGCACGCCGATGAACGCGATCATCGGCTTCTCCGAGATCCTCGTCGAGCGCCTGCACGACCGCATCGAGCCGAAGTACCTCGGATTTCTCCGCTCCATCCTGCAGTCGGGGCAGCACCTCCTCAGCATCATCAACGACATCCTCGATCTCTCGAAAGTCGAGGCGGGGAAGATGGAGCTGTATCCCGAGACCTTCAGCGTGCGCGGCGCGATCGACGGCGTCTGCCAGGTGATGAAGGGGCTCTCATCGAAGAAGACGGTCACGTTCGACGTCGACGTCGCGCCCGACGTCACCGACATCGAGACCGATCACGCGAAGTTCAAGCAGATCCTCTACAACCTGCTGTCGAACGCCGTGAAGTTCTCGAAGTCGCAGGGCGTCGTCACGATCCGCGCGCGCCGCGTCGGCGAGTCGGTGGCGATCTCCGTCATCGACCGCGGCATCGGCATCGCGCCCGAACATCAGAAGGTGATCTTCGACGAGTTCCGCCAGGTCGAGAGCGCGATGAGCCGCTCGTACGGCGGCACGGGACTGGGGCTGTCGCTGGTGAAGAAGTTCGTCGAGCTGCAGCGCGGCAGCGTCGGCGTGCGCAGCGTCGTCGGCGAAGGAAGCGAGTTCACGTTCACGCTGCCGCTGCGTTTCGCCGGCACCGCGATCCCGAGTCCGATCGTCGGCCCCGACGGCGTGGTCGTGCCGCCGGGGAATCGCGTGCTCGTCGTCGAAGACGAAGATGAGGCGTTCGACACGCTGAGCGCGTATCTGCATTCGGCCGGCTACGTGCCGATCCGCGCCCGCTCCGGCGAAGAAGCGCTGAAGCTCGCGCGCGTCATGCGCCTGCACGCGATCACGCTCGACCTCGTGCTGCCGGGCATGGAAGGGTGGAACGTGCTGCGCGAGCTCAAACGCGATCCGGCGACGGCGAACGTGCCGGTGATCATCGTCTCGATGCTCGACAACCGCGAGCTCGCGCTCGCCGTCGGCGCGGAAGACTACTTCGTCAAGCCGGTCGACTGGCCGCGACTGCTGCGGCGCCTCGCGGAGATCACCGGTCCGGCGCGCGTCGCACGCGGCGCGCGCTTGCTCGTCGTCGACGATGACGCGGCCGTGCACGCGATGCTCGAACAGGAGCTCGAGCGCGAGGGCTACATCGTCGAGAGCGCGGCGTCAGGCGCGGAAGGCCTCGCGCGCGCGGAGACGCTGCGTCCCGATGTGATCATCCTCGATCTCATGATGCCGGGCATGAGCGGCTTCGAGCTCGCCGACGCGCTGCGCCAGCGCGAGACCACCGCGCGCATTCCGATCGTCGTCTTCACGGCGAAGGAGCTGACCGCCGAAGACCGCGAGCGGCTGCGCCACGGCGTGAGCGGACTCGTGACGAAGGGCAGTGCCGCGGGCGCGCGGCTCATTCAAGCCATTCGCGCGCTGGAAACACCGGCGACGGCGTAACTACCGCCGATGCTGCCCCGACGCGCGGCGGATCGGCTCGACCGGTGCGGCCGGCTTCTCCGGTTGCGGCGCGGGCGGTGGCGTGGGCGGCGTCGCGGGAGGTGCCGTCGGCGTCTTCGCCTCGCGCGCGGCGTCGGACGGCGTGCGCAGGATCACCGCGAGCACGCCGATGCCGATGAGACCGATGATCACGAGCAGGAGACCGCGGCTGGCGAGATCGGGCTTTCCGTTCGCGGGCGGCTGCGGGAGCTGCACCGGTTCTTGTGCAGGCGTGGAATCGACGACCGTCGGCGTGATCGGCGCGGGGGTGGCGGTGGGCGGCGCGACCGGCGTGTTGCTCGCGGTCGATGCGGGAATCGGCGCGGGCGTCGTGCTGATCGGCGCAGGATTCGGTGCCGCGCTGTTCGCGGACGAGCTCGCGTTCGGCGTCGCCGTCACCGGCTCGGCATGCACGACGACCGGCGGCGCGATCGGCGCGGCGGTCGCGTGTTGCGGCGCGGTCGTTTGCGCGGACTTGGTTGCATGCGGCGTCGCGGACTTTGCGTTCGAGGACGCGCGCGCGTGCACCGGCGCATTCGCATGCGCGGATCTCGTTTCGTGCCTCGGCGTCGCGTGCGTCGCATCAGCGCTGCGCACCGGCTTCTTCGTGTGCTTCGGCGTTTCCACGCGCGCGGACTTGGTCGTGGAGTGCGACGTCGTATGCGTACGCGAGGGCGTCGGCGTAAGGTGCGCGATCGTCGTGCGCGGCGTGTCGCCGTCGAGCACGCGCTCGAGGATGAACGTGCGCGTTTCGCTGGTCGGATAGAACGTGTGGCCGCGATCGTCGACGATGCGGTTTCGCGCGATCGCGGCGGCGAGCCCGGGGTACGCGCGGCTGAGGCGCGTGAACGTGTCTTCGCCGTAGAACGCGCCGATCGGATCGGTCACCGAGTACGTCCAGAGCTCGTAGAGCGGGCGCCACGCGGCGGCGGGATGCCGCTCGTACAGTGCGGCGAAGGTCGCGTAGTCATTCGCACGCGCGGCCTGCGCGAGCGTCCCGGATTCGGGTGCGGCCTCGGAGCGGATCGGCTCGACGGGTAGCGTCACGGACGGCAAGGCCGCGTCGGCGATGAACGTCCGCGGCTGCACGGGCGGCAGCGGCTCTTCCTGTCCGTTGAGGGGCAACGCGTTCGCGCCGAGGAGCGCGAGAAGACCAGCTGCAGCGGTGACGGAGTTCCTGAATCGCACGCAACCCTCCCGGCCGTATCTGGGGACCCGGAAGAGTGTAGCGCGAAATGTGCCGGGACGGACGCGCCCCGGTTATTGCGGCCGCGGTGGCCGCGCGGAGGCCTGCTGCCCGAGGATGCGGGCGGTGTCGATGAGTTCCTGGATGGTCGTCTGATCCTTGCCGCTGGCCTGCAGGAGATTGATGCGGATGGCGCTGTCGAGCGGGATCATCACGTTCGCGGGATCGGAGTAGAAGCGCTCGAGACCCGACACGAGCTCGAAGCCCGTGATCTTGCCGGCGGTCGACGTCTGCCGCTCGGTGCGCGCGGCGAGACTGGCGCACGGCGAAGTCGGACCGGCCGTCACGTCGATCTTGTCGAGTGCGTCGCGGTAGCCGGCCGAGTACCCGATGGCCCAGAAGAGTTTCTCGGTGCTGCTGAGCCGGAGCCATTCCTCACCATTGCTCGGCGGCGTGATCTCGGGCGCGGCGGGCCGATCGGCGGCCATCCCGACGACCGCGGTGAGGAGCAGGGCAAGACCGACGACGATTTTTTTCATTGGACGCACCTTCTCAAGATTGGAACGGCTGGTCGATTCGGGCGCGATTCTAACCAAATGCAGGGAGCGAACGGAAGAGCGATCAGTCGGCCGCGGCTTCGATCTTCGCACGATACCGCGCGACATCGGGAGTGATCTCGATGAACGGCAGCGCCGCCGCGAGCTCGCGCTTCGCCTGCACGTACGCGCCGGTCTCGTAGAGCGCCACCGCGATGTAGTAGCGGTACGGCTCTTCGCCGCCGCGCAGCGTGCCGGCCCGGCTGAACGCCGCCAGCGCGTTCGCGAAGTCGCGCGCGCGGTAGAAGCCTTCCGCGACGCGGATCAGCGCATCGTGATCGAGGCGCATGTCGAGCAGTCCGCGATAGATCGTCCGCGCCTCGGGCAGCTGCGCGCGTGACAGCGCGCGTTCCGCCGCGGCGAAGCGCGACGCGAGCTCGGCGGCCGTCGGCGCCGGCGCGAGCGTGTTCATGGGCGCTGTCGTCGCGGGCGCGGTGGTCGTCGTGCGCGTCGTCGTGGTCGTGGTCGTCGTGGTGGTGCGCGGGGCGGCGGCGGTGCTCGATGGCGCGCTGTTCGGCACCGTGGTGCGCGCGGGGCTCGGCGGCTGCGTCGTCGTGCGCGGCGTCGTCGCCGTGCTGCTCGGCGGAACCGTGGTGGTGCCGCTCGGCGCCGCGGTGTTGTTGCGCGGCGTCGTCGATGGCGCGGACGGCTGCGTGTTGCGCGGCGTGGTGGCCGGCGCCGACGTGCTGGTGTTCGGCAGCGCGGTGTTCGACGGTTGCGTCGCGGCGGTGCGCGGCGGAGGGTTCGTGGTCGTGCGCGGCGCGGTGGTGCTGCTCGGCGGCGGCACCGGAATGGCGTGCGGCGCGTTGGTATTCGCCGGCGTCGTCATGTCCGTCGTCTGCGTCGGACGCGTCGGCGTCACCGGCTGCGGCGGATTGTTGCGCGGCGCGGTCGTCGTCGAGCGCGGCGGCGTTGTCGTCTGCGTCGTGCGCGGCGTCGTCGCAGCCGTCGTCGACGGATTGCTGTTGTTCGACGTCGTCCGCGGCGGCGGCGTCACATCCGCTTCTTCGCCCAGCGGCACCGAAGGCGTCGCGGGGTTGCGGCCGAGCGTCGCCACTTCCGCGCCAGTCAACAGCTTCTTCGCCACGGTCTCGAACGCGGAGCGCGTCTGCGCGGGCAGCGCGCGATAGTGCGGCTCGATGCGCTCGGCCGCGACGACGCGACGCGCGGCATCACGCGCCGGCTCTTCCTGCGCGAGGCGGTCGTACGCGATCGCGAGCGACGCCTGCGCGAGCTCGTACTGCTCGAGCGCATCCACGAGCCCAAAGGCCGCGACGCGCAGCGGCGTCGTCGCATCCTCGAAGCGTCCCGCCTCGAGGGCGCTCACGCCGCGGCGCAGAAGATTGATGTAGAAATCGGCCGCCGTCGCTCCCTGGAGGGGAACGGACGCGCCCAGCAGAAGCGCGATCAGCAATGGGGCGATTGCAAATTTCCGCATTCGGACGCGGTTCAGAACAGCAGAGCCTTGCGCCGAATTCGCGCGTCACTGCACGGCATTCGGACCTGTTTCCGATTCTGCCACAACCCAAGCTACGGCGTCGACAGGGGTTACGTCAGAAATGAAGTAACATCCTCCGACTCGTGGGAAAGAACGTCGTTATCGTCGGCGGCGGCCTCGCCGGTCTCGCCGCGTCGATCTATCTCGCCCGCGGCGGCCGCAACGTGACGCTCTTCGAAAAGCGGACGTACCTCGGCGGCCGCGCGATCACCACGCACCGTCACGGCTACCGCTTCAACCTCGGCGCGCACGCGCTCTACCGGCAGGGACACGCCGCCTCCGTCTATCGCGAGCTCGGGATTCCCGTGCGCGGCAAATCGCCGGCGACCTCCGGCGCGGCACTGTTCCGCGGCGACGCGTACCGGCTGCCGAGCGGCATCTTCTCGCTGCTCACGACGTCGCTGCTCTCGTTCCGCGGCAAGCGCGAGCTCGTCGCCGCGTTCGTGCGCGTGCGCCGCAACGAGGCCGCGCGCGTCGCCGATCAAACTCTCGGCGCATGGCTCGACGCACGCTTCACCGACGCGCGCGCGCGTCAGGTGATGGAAGCGTTCTTCCGCCTCTTCACGTACGCGAACGACGCGCGCGAGCAACGCGCCTCGCTCGCACTGGCGCAGGCGCGGCTCGGCTTGCGCGGCGTGCTCTATCTCGATGAGGGCTGGCAGAAGCTCGTCGACTCGATGCACAGCGCGGCGATCAGCTCCGGCGTGCATTTCGTCAGCAGCGCGCGCATCGTCGGCATCGTGCACGACGACCGCGTGCGCGCCGTGGAGCTCGGCGGACTCGATCTCGACGCCGATCGCATGGATACCCAGGCAATCGCGTTTCCCGCCGACGATCCCGAGATGGTCGAGGGCGCGCTCATCCCCGCAGACACCGTGCTGCTCGCCGTCGATCCGACGACCGCGGCGTCGCTGGCGGGCAACACCGGTGAAACGTGGACGCGCGCGCAGCGCGTCAACGCGGCGTGTCTCGACGTCGGCCTGCGCGCGCTGCCGCGTCCGCGCGCGACGTTCGCGCTCGGCATCGACGAGCCGACGTACCTCTCCGTCCATTCCGCCGCCGCGCATCTCACGCCGAAAGGCGGCGCGCTGATTCAGCTCGTGCGCTACGGCGGCAGCGACGCGGCCGCGGACGAGCGCGCGCTCGAGGCGATGCTCGACCGCTTTCAGCCCGGTTGGCGCGAGCTCGTCGTGCACCGCCGCTTCCTGCCGTCGATGACGGTCTCCAACGCGCTGGTCACGCCCGCGAACCCGCGCCCATCCGTCAACACCTCGGTGCGCGGGCTCTACCTCGCGGGCGACTGGGTCGGCGACGAAGGGCTGCTGTCCGACGCCGCGCTCGCGAGCGCCCGCGCCGCGGCGCGGGCGATTCTCGCGGAAACGTAGCTGTCGCGATAAAAACTACAGCGGCCGCACGCGGATGCCGCCGCCGGACGAGCGCAGCACGAGACGCGGACCGCCGCCGTTGATCTGGCCTTTCAACGAGTCTTCGCCCTGCGTGCCGAGGATCGTCACGGGGACGTTCGAGCTCACGCCGCCGCCGCTGGAGCGCGCGTCGAGATCGAGCTTCACACCCTGCGCGATCGCCACGACCACGCCGCCGCCCGAGGTCACGAGACGCGAGTCGCCGCGCGGCTGGCGCGAGAGCTTCGCCTCGATCGAGCCGCCGGACGTTTCGGCGTCGACCGCGCCCATCGCTTCGTCGACGCGGATGCTGCCGCCGGAGCTGCGCACGTACACGTCGCCGGTCGCGCGCTCGACCGTCACCGAGCCGCCGGACGTCCGCGCGTCGACTTTGCCCTGCGTTTCGCCGACGTGGATCGAGCCGCCGGAGCTGCGCGCGGTGATCGAGGCCGCGCCGCCCGCGACATCCACCTGACCGCCGGACGTGTAGAGATTCGCGACGCCGCCGAGACGGCCGGTCTTGATGTTGCCGCCCGAGGTGCGCGCGTCGACGGTGCCGCCGAGGTCGGCGAGGTCGATGTTGCCGCCGGAGGTCTTCAGCTCGACGTTCGTGTGCGCGGGGACGCGCACGTTCCACTGCACGCTGAGATTGGAGAAGTTGAACCAGCCGTGATCGTGCTCGTCCTCGGTATCGATGACGACGTCGTTGCCGTGCTGCTCGAACGTCACTTTGTGATTCTGCAGGTCTTCGGTCGCGTGGCGCCCGTGGGCCTCGCGCACGACCTCGATCGCGACGCCGGTGCCGCCGGCGACGACCTTGATGTTTCCGAAGCCGGCGTCGAGGCGCAGCGTGCCTCCGTCGGCGACATCGAAATGGCGTCGGATGACGTCATCCGCGGCGTGCAGGCGAACGGCGGCGACGAGGAGAAGAGCGAGCGTGATCGTGCGGCGCATGCGGCTTCATACGCGGCGCGGGCCGAAAAGTTTGCAGTACACTCCGACCGGTATGGCCATGGATGAAGGTGAGTTTCGCGCGGCGATGTCGCATTTCGCCAGCGGCGTGACGGTCGTGACGACCGAGCACGAAGGCAAGCGGTATGGCATGACGGTGGCGTCCTTCGCGTCGCTCTCGCTGCATCCGCCCCTCGTCATCGTCTGCATCGAGAAGAGCGTGAAGTCGCACGACGCGATCGCCGCCGCGGGCCGCTTCGGCGTGAGCATCCTGGCCCTCGATCAGAAAGACGTCTCCGGCCGCTTCGCCTCGAAGCGCGACGACAAGTTCGACGGCGTGGCCGTCCGCGAGGGCGCGCTCGGCGTACCGCTCATCGAAGGCGCGATCTGCACCCTCGAATGCCGCATCCATCAGCAGCTTCCCGGCGGCGATCATTCGATCTTCGTCGGCGAAGTGGTCGACGCGCAGATGCGCGAAGCCGCGCCGCTGGTCTACTTCCGCAGCGCGTATCGAGAGCTCGCGTAACGTGCCGCGCGACATGAGCGACGCGCTGCGCGCGACCTTTCGCCGCGTCCTGCGGCTCGAGAATCGCCGGCAGGTCATCCGCTCCGGCCGCATCGAGCGCATCAGCGGCTTCGCATCCGGGATCCTCGGCAACGCGCGCGAGATCACGGTCTATCTCCCCGCCGGCTACGACGAGCGCGACGACCGCCGCTATCCCGTGCTGTACATGCAGGACGGGCAGAATCTCTTCGACTCCGAACGCGCGTTCATCCCCGGCCAGCACTGGCGCCTCGGCGAGTCCGCCGACCTCGCGATCGGCGAGCGCACGGCGTCTCCGATGATCATCGTCGGCGTCGACAACGCCGGCCCCGCGCGCATCGACGAGTACACGCCCGTGCGCGACGCGAAGCACAACGGCGGCGGCCGCGCCGACGACTATGGCCGCATGCTCATCGAGGAGCTGAAGCCGCAGATCGACGAGCGTTTCCGCACGATTCCCGATGACACCGCGATCGGCGGCTCGTCCCTCGGCGGACTCGTGTCGCTGCATCTCGCATTGCAACGTCCCGATGTGTTTCATCGCGCGGCAGTGATGTCGCCTTCCGTGTGGTGGTCGGATCGCGCGGTGCTCGGCACCGTCGACGCGTTCGACGGTCCGCGACCGCGGCTCTGGCTCGACATCGGCGGCCGCGAGGGCACCGAAGCGCTCACCGATGCGCGCACGCTGCGCGACCGCCTCCGCGCGAAGGGGTGGAAAGACGACGAGGACTTCCGCTACTTCGAGGATCGCCGCGCCGATCACAGCGAGCGCGCGTGGGCCAAACGGGCGCGGCAGGTGCTGGAGTTTTTGTTCCCGCCAGCGTAGTTTCGGCTCGCAATGACGGCGCCGCGCGATGCGCTCGACCGGCCCATCCGCGATCTTCGGATCTCGGTCACGGACCGCTGTAACTTCCGCTGCACGTACTGCATGCCGAAGGAGGTCTTCGGCCGCGACTTCGCGTTCCTGCGCCGCGACGAGCTGCTGACGTTCGAGGAGATCGCGCGCCTCGCACGCGTCTTCGTCCGCGCGGGCGTCGAGAAGGTGCGCCTCACCGGCGGCGAGCCGCTGCTCCGCCGCGATCTCGAGTCGCTCGTCGCCCAACTCGCCGCGACCGGCGTGCGCGATCTCGCGCTGACGACGAACGGCTCGCTGCTAACGCGCGCGAAAGCACGCGGCCTGCACGACGCCGGCCTGCATCGTGTGACCATCAGCCTCGACTCGCTCGATGACGCGATGTTCCGCGCGATGAACGACGTCGACTTTCCGGTGACGCGCGTGCTCGACGCCATCGACGCCGCCGCGGACGCGGGGCTCACTCCCGTGAAGATCGACGTGGTCGTGAAGCGCGGGATGAACGACCGTGACATCCCCGCGATCGCGGAACGCTTCCGCGGCACCGGTCACATCGTTCGCTTCATCGAGTACATGGACGTCGGCAACTCGAACGGCTGGCGCATCGACGATGTCGTCTCCGGCCGCGAGATCCTGGAGACGCTGCAGCGCAACTGGCCGCTCGTCCCCGCCGATCGCGAGTACTTCGGCGAGGTCGCGGAACGCTGGCACTACGCCGACGGCGCTGGCGAGATCGGGATCATCACGTCCGTCACGCAGCCGTTCTGCGGCAGCTGCACCCGCGCCCGCCTGGCCGCGAACGGCGAGCTCTATCTCTGCCTCTTCGCCTCACGCGGCCACGATCTCCGCGCCCTGCTCCGCCGCGGCGCCACCGACGACGAGCTGTTCGCGACGATCGCCGGCATCTGGAGCACACGCACCGACCGCTACTCCGAGGTGCGCGCCGACGCGACGCCCGACCTGCGCAAAGTCGAGATGTCGCACATCGGGGGATGACCGACCCAGAGCGCCTCCGGCGGGCCGGCGCGGCCGGCAGCGCTAAGGGCCTAGCCATTACGCACGTGCGGCTGCAGTCAACGTCATTCAAGGCAACGCACGTGCGGATAGGCTAAGCCCTTAGCGCTGCCGGCCGCGCCGGCCCGCCGGAGGCGCTCCCCGGTCGGTTACTCCCGTCCGCCGTTGTACTTCTCCTTCGACGAGCTCGGCACGGTCGACAGGGCGACGGCGTTCTTGGTCGGCAGCGATGACTTGGGGCCGAACGGCTGCACGCGCGCGGTGTAGGTGCGCTCGCGCATCGCGCGGCCTTCCTTGATCTCCTGAATCTGGCTCTTCTTCATGACCGCGGATTTTGCGACAGTCGGGCCATTCCTTCGACGAAAAGGTTCTTGCCGCCTTGGGACGGATGGCGGACTTTCGTGTGCTCGATGCCGAGGCGCTGGAGGCTGAGGGACGCGTGATTGCCGATCGCGACGAGTTGGGTGAAGGGAAAGAGCGCGAGGAGGCGTTCGATGAACGGTTGTCCGGCGAGCAGCTCGGCGGCGGTCGGTGCGCGGTTCGAGTCGGGAGTATCGGCGTCGAAGGGATGGAACGGGAACGCGTTCCAGAGCATCGGCAGCGGTGAGATCGTCTTGATCGTGCCCCACACCATCGTCGCGCTGGCTTCGGTGGAGAGGCGCGGACCGGCGGTGGCTTTGCGGTAGCCGCGGTCGGCGCCGAGGATCGGGCCGCTGGTGGTGGAGACCCCGCCGAGCATCACGCTCTCGCTGACGAACGGGATGCCGGTGAGGCGTCCGCCGCGATAGCTCGGAGCCTCGCCGATGAGCAGCATGCGCGGCGCGATGGATTCGAGTTGTTCGAGATAGAGCCGCAGATTGCGGCGGCGGATCGCGTTCATCGGCAGGTCGCCTTCGAAGCGCGAGTACTGATTGCACGCGCGTTCGGAGACCTCGACCTCGCTGAGCTCGCGGAGGAGCTTGTCGAAGCGCCGCGTCACCACCCGCCGCCGCCTCCGCCGCCCGAGCTCGCGCCGCCTCCGCTGCTGCTCGACGACGGCGCCGAGACTCCGGCGGACATCGCGCCGACCGCCACCGCCCACGAGCCGGTCGCGCCCGCGCCGCCGAAGGCACCTCCGCCGCCGGTCCATGACGAGCCGGACGAGCCGGATGACGATGACGAGGACGACGACCACGTCGCCGTGTTCATCGTGTGCGCCGACGCGCCGCCGTACGCGCGGAACCAACGGTCAACGTGTTTACCAAGTCCGAAGGCGAGCACGTAGGGGAACCATTCGTCGCGCAGCGCGGGGTTCGGCAGCGCGAGCTGCTGCGCGAAGAAGTCACGCGCGCCGGCGATGCGCTTGCGGAAGCGGATCTTCTCGGGCGCGTCCTGAATCTTCATCAGATCGATGGCCAGCCAGAGCACGGCCAGGGCGAGCGCGGTGAGGCCGGCGATCGTCAGCGGCTCGAGTCCCCACGTCGACGCATTGAGGCAGCAGAGGAGCGCCGGCAGGCTCGCCAGCGTGCACCCCACCGTGGCGCTGATGAACGCCCCGCGAGTATGCGCGATCGCTTTCCGTGCCGCCGATGCGGCGATGACCCATGCGAAGACGGCGAAGAAGAACGTCAGGAAGCCGCCCAGCGCGGCGGCCATGCGGTTCGGCTCGTCCGGCGCGCGCACGCCGGCGACGATGACCATCGCGGCAGCGGCGAGGAATACGAGCACGCGTGGCCCGAGGATGAAGCGCGGCGACGTCAGCTGCCATTCGGGACGCGTCTGCAGCTGCGCGAGCACGCCGTCGGAGATCGCCTTGCCGGGATCGAAGCCGCTGCTGCGGTAATGCTTCTTGATCGCGTCGGTGTCGGTCTCGATGCGGCCGTCGAAGAAGAGCTTCGCGATCAGCGCGCCTTCGTAATCGCGCAGCGAATTGCGATCGACCTTCAGCGTGAGGTGCAGCACGTCGTCGTCGACGCGCGTGGCGAGCTTTCCCTCCTGCGTCATGCGCGCGAGCGTGGCCGCGACTTCCGCGGAGCCGACGTCGTCGTCCCACGCCGCGCCCGCGATTTCGGGCGGCAGCTCGAGCAGCAGCGGATCGAAGCGCGGCTCGACTTTGTCGAAGCGGCCGGTGGGGCGTTCGCCGGCGATGAAGGAGACGACGAGCAGCGCGACGATCGCGAGAAATCCGAGAAGAAACCCGCGGCCGATCCAGCGCGGCAGCACGCCCGCGACGCCGGACGGTGCGCGCGCGCCGGCGTACGTCAGCTGCTCGCGGACGATCACGTGCTCGCCCGGTGCGAGATGCTCGCGCGTGAGCGCGACCGGCGTCGCGCCGCTCCAGACCGGGTCGAACGTCACGTGCAGCGTGAAGCGCTCGACCTCGCCGGAACGTTCGGGGAGTCCGAAGTCGTGCGCGAGCGAATAGCCGGTGCCGCCTTCGGGCACGAGCACGTTCGACTCGACGTAATCGAGCACGTACGTGAGCTCTTGATTGCTGAACGGCGGATCGCTCGGCAGGCGGCTGCGCCAGCGCAGCACGCCGTGCGATGTGAACGCGTAGCGATCGACGGCGTCGAGGTTGCCTTCTTCGAGCGCGATCTCACGTCCGCCATCGATGCGCTTCACGCTGTTGAGCGTGATCTCCTGTTTTCCGCGCAGATTGAACGAGCGCTCGCCGCCGTTCCAGTCGCCGTCGAACACCATCGCCTGGCGCTCGACGACGTGCAGGTAGCCTTCCGCGTCGAGATGCGCATCGACGTCGATCGACGTCCAGTGCAGTGTTTTTCCAAAGAGCGGCGATGCGAGGAACAGCAGGAGTACAGCGGTACGGCGCATCCGGCGATTCTACGCGCGTGCGCGCCGCGGCCTTCAGTGCCGCACGCCGCGCCGGCGCGGACCGGCGCCTGTTTCCGACGCGATGTGATACAGCGCGCCCGCGTCGTAGTCGGCCACGTACAACTCGCCGGCGACGTCTTCGCCGAACGTGCTGATGGCCAAGTCGGTGTCGAGCAGCGTGCGCGCGGTGATGCTGCCGTTGCTGAGGCGCGTGGCGCCGTCGATGCGGCCGTTGCAGTAATCGCCGTAGACGTACGTTCCGACGAGCCGCGGATAGCGCGCGCCGCGATAGACGTAGCCGCCGGTGATCGAGCAAGCGCCGTCGTCGTGCCCGTATTCGAGCACCGGCAGCACGAACGATATGTCGCCGCAGTTGGTCGCCGGGTTGAAGCAATGCGTCCCTTCCATGCGTCGCCAGCCGTAGTTCTCGCCGCCGATGCTGCTCGCGGGCTGGAAGTCGATCTCTTCCCAGTCGCCCTGGCCGACGTCGGCGATCCAGAGGTCGCCGGTCGTGCGATCGAAGGAGAAGCGCCAGGGATTGCGCAGCCCGTACGCCCAGATCTCGCCGCGCGCGCCGGCGTGTCCGACGAACGGATTCGAGGCGGGCACGGTGTAGCCGCTCGTGTTGCGGACGTCGATGCGCAGCAGCTTGCCGAGGAGCTCGCCCAGGTTCTGCGCGCGATTGCCGGGATCGCCACCGGAGCCGCCGTCGCCCATGCCGATGTACAGAAAGCCATCCGGGCCGAACTGCAGCTGTCCGCCGTTATGGTTGACGAACGGCTGATCGATCGTGAGCAGCACGCGCGCGGACGCGGGATCGGCGCGATTCGGATCGCTCGACGACACGGAGTAGCGCGCGATCACGGTGTCGCCGTTGCCGGCGCGCGCGGTGTAGTCGACGTAGAAGAAGCCGTTGTGCGCGAAATCGGGATCGAACGCGACGCTGAGCAGTCCCTGCTCGCCGCCATAGAGAACGAGCGCCCGGATGTCGAGAAACGGCTCGGGCACCAGACGCGTGCCGTCGAAGATCCTCACGCGCCCCGGCTGCTCGGTAATGAAGAGTCGCGCGTCGCCGGCGTGCGTGACGGAAACGGGATGGTCGAGACCGCTCACGACCGGCTCGAGCGAGATCGTTTGCGCGAGCGCGGGAATGGCAACGAAGAGGACGACGAGGAGCCGTTTCATACGAGCGCTTCCATGCAAGGATCGGGAACGATTCTTGAGATCGAACGGCGCGGAGGGACACCGAATGGGAACGATTGATCAACCCAAGCCGAGTGCGCCGAAGTCGCCGCAGCCGGACGTGCAGCCGCTGCAGCCGGGCGAGACCGTCATCTCGCGCTCGAATTCCGCCGATCCGCAGCGCGTCAATCACCAGACGCCGGACTCTCAGCACGAGAAGTTCCGCGACGAGGAGCGATAAACCACTGGCGTTGCGCGGCGGCAGCGTTCGCGCCGCGCGACGCTCACCCGCATGTCCTTCGTCGACCGCCTGCTCGGCCGCCGCCTCGCCTCGTGGGAGACGGAGGACGCGAAGATCGGCGCGTTCCGCGGCGTTCCGGTCCTCGGGCTCGACGGGCTGGCGTCCGCGGCATACGGTCCCGAGGCCGCGCTCGCGATTCTGATTCCCCTCGGCGCGATCGGTCTGCGCTACATCGCACCGATCACCGCGGTCGTTCTCGGGCTGCTGGCGATTCTCTATTTCTCGTACCGGCAGACGATCGCCGCGTATCCGAACGGCGGCGGCTCGTACATCGTCGCGCGCGAGAACCTCGGCACGCGCATGGGGCTGCTCTCCGCGGCCGCGCTGCTGCTCGATTACATCCTGAACGTCGCCGTCGGCATTTCCGCGGGCGTCGGCGCGCTCGTCTCGGCGGTGCCCGCGCTGCACGCGCACATTCTTTCGCTATGTCTCGGCGTGCTCGTGCTCATCGCGATCCTGAACCTGCGCGGCGTGCGCGAGTCGTCGACCACGTTCGCCGTGCCGACGTATTTCTTCGTCGCTTCCCTCGGGACGGTCATGCTGATCGGCGTCTATAAGGCGATCGTGAGCGGCGGACATCCGCAACCGCTCGCGCCGATCCCCGCGACGGCGGCGGCGACGACGACCGCGAGTCTCTGGCTGCTGCTGCGGTCGTTCGCGAGCGGCTGCACCGCGATGACGGGCGTCGAAGCGGTGAGCAACGGCGTGCCGATCTTCAAGGAGCCACCGGTTGTACACGCGCATCGCGCGCTCACCGCGATCGTGGCGATCCTCGGCTGTCTGCTCGCCGGCATCGCCTATCTCTCACACGCGTATGGCATCACCGCGATGGACCAGCAGCAGCCGGGCTATCAGAGCATTCTCTCGTCGCTCGTGGCGGCGGTGGTCGGACGCGGGTTCTTCTACTACGTTACGCTCGCGGCGGTGCTCGCCGTGCTGTCGCTCTCCGCGAACACGAGCTTCGCCGATTTCCCGCGCCTCTGCCGCGTCATCGCCGAGGACGAGTATCTGCCGCACGCGTTCGCGAACGTCGGACGGCGGCTCGTCTACTCGGGCGGCATCATCGTGCTGACGGTCCTCGCCGGCGGATTGCTGATCGCGTTCGGCGGCATTACGGACCGTCTCATTCCGCTGTTCGCCGTCGGCGCGTTCGGCGCGTTCACGACATCACAGGCGGGCATGGTCGTGCACTGGAAGCGCATCGGCGCGCGGAAGCACTGGCATTCGCTCGCCATCAACGCCGTCGGCGCGGTCGTCACCGGCGTGGCGCTCGTCGTGATCATCATCGCGAAATTCAAGGAAGGCGCGTGGATCACGCTGGTGCTGATCCCGGCGATGCTGCTGATCTTCCGCGGCACGCGCCGCCATTACGCGATGGTGGACCGGCAGATGTCGTTCGACGCCGGCGCGATCGACGTGACGCCGGAAGTCGAGCCGCCCGTCGTGGTGGTGCCGATCAAAGGCTGGAACAACCTCGCCGCGAAAGCGATCCGCTTCGCGATGACGATGTCGCCGAACGTCGTCGCCGTGCACGTGTTCACGGATCCGCAGCAAGCTGAGGAACTGCGCGCGCAATGGTCCGAGCACGTTGAGACGCCGCTGCGCGACACGACTCTGCGCACGCCCAAGCTCGTGCTGCTGTCGTCACCCTACCGCCGCCTCTTCGGCCCGATCGTGCAGTACGTCGATCACCTGCGCCAGGAGTGCAGCGGCACGATCGCCGTGATCCTCCCCGATCTCGTCGAGGGCCGCTGGTGGGAGTATCTCCTGCACACGCACCGAGCCGGCGTGCTGCGTTCGTTGTTGTTGTTGAAGGGAAGCCAGCGCGTCGTCGTGATCAGCGTGCCCTGGTACCTGGAACGCCGCCGCAACAGTCGCTCCAAAGACGCGCCCTGAAATCCGCACGCTCTCGCCGCCGCTCAGCCGCGCGCAAGCGCCGGCTGCCGCGCGGCGAACGACCGCGGCCCGCAGGGTCCGCGTGTCGTTGTAGATGGAGGCGGCGGGAATCGAACCCGCGTCCGAAAACAGTGGCAGCCTGGCTCCTACATGCTTAGCTCTTCGTTTGATCTCGTCCACGGCCTGTCCGGAGAGCGGGAACCGGACGTGGACCAGCCTCTTGATCTCGCGGACGCGCGCGTAGGCGTTGCGCGCGCCGCCAGCTCACATCATGACGCTCGTTCCATCACCGTGAGCGAGTGATGGAGGAGCGCTCGAGGTCAATTAAGCCGCGAGGGCAAAGTCGCTGTTCGCGATTGCGTGTTTTGATCGGTTTAACGAGGTGATCCGCTCGGCATGCAACCATGACCCCGACGTGTTCCCGTCGAAGCCGGTGCGCCCCCAGATTGTCAACGAACCACGATGCAAAACGGCTGGCATGCTGCCAGAATTTCGCTCCGACATGGATCCGCACGAGCTAGAACGCATCGTCCGCACCGCCTTCGCCGAAGACCTCCCGGACATCACGAGCGAGGCCATCTTTGCGCCGTCCGATCGCGGCGCGGCGAAGTTTCTCATGAAGGCCGAAGGTGTCATCGCCGGGCTCGCCGCCATCGAAACGGTCTTTCGTCTGCTCGATGAGAGCGCACGCGTGAGGTTGCACGCGGAGGACGGCGACGCGGTCGCGCCTGGTGATGTGATCGCGGAGGTCGAGGCGTCGGTGATTGCGCTCCTGTCGGGCGAACGCACGGCGCTCAATTTGCTGCAACGCGCGTCGGGCATCGCCACGGCGACACGCCGCTACGTCGACGCGGTACGCGGCACGCGCGCGCGCATCTACGACACGCGCAAAACCGCGCCGGGACTGCGCATGCTCGACAAAGAGGCAGTGCGGGCGGGAGGCGGCGAGAACCACCGCATCGGCCTGCACGACATGTTTCTCGTGAAAAACAACCACGTCGACCGCGCCGGCTCCATCACCGCGGCCGTGCAGCGCATCCGCGCGAAGCAGATGCCGCAGCCGATCATGGTCGAGGTGCGCAACCGTAAAGAGCTCGACGAGGCGCTCGCGCAGACGCCCGACTTCATCCTCCTCGACAACATGTCGCACGACGAGATGTGCGAGGCCGTCGAACGCACCGCGGGACGCGTGCCGCTCGAGGCCTCCGGCGGCATCACGCTCGACACCATCCGCGCCGTCGCCGAGACCGGCGTCGACCGCATCTCCATCGGCGCGCTGACGCATTCGGTGACCGCGCTCGACATCTCGATGCGCATCCATCGCTGACAACGTCGTGGCACGCTCGTTGCCGCCGCGTCTGCCGATGAGCGATTTCACCATTGCGGTCGTCGACGACGACGCGGCCATCCGCCGGCTGGTTCGACTGTTTCTCAAACGCGCCGGCTACGAGTCGTTCGAATGCACGACCGGCGAGGAAGCGCGCGAGGCGCTCTGGCAGCAGCCGTGGGACCTGGCCATCCTCGACCGCCGCCTCCCCGACCTCGACGGCGTCGTGCTCGCGCATCAGGTGCGCTCGCATCCCGACTTCCGCACGCGCTACATCATCATGCTGACCGGCGAGGACGATCAGAAGGACAAGGTCGAAGCGCTCGACCTCGGCGCCGACGACTACATCACCAAGCCCTTCCAGTATCCCGAGCTCCTGGCGCGCATCCGCGCCGGCAAGCGCATCGTCGACCTGCAGAAAGAGCTCCTCGACACGAACAAACGCCTCGAGCTGCTGTCGATCACCGACGGCCTCACGAAGCTCCACAACCACCGCCACTTCCAGGACGAGCTGGCGCGCACGTTCGACGAGGCGCAGCGCTACCAGCGCCCGCTCTCGCTGGCGATGATCGATCTCGACTTCTTCAAGAAGATCAACGACACGCACGGCCACGCCGTCGGCGACGACGTCCTCAAACGCGCGGCCGCGATGTTTCGCGGCTCCGTGCGCAGCACCGATCTCGTGGCGCGCTACGGCGGCGAGGAGTTCGCGGTGATGATGCCGGAGACGCCGCTCGCCGACGGCATCGCCTTCGCGGAGAAGATCCGCAAGCTCGTCGAGTCCGGACCGATCGACACGCAGGTGGGACCGGTGCCGGTCACCGTCAGCATCGGCATCGCCAGCGTGCCGCACACGCGCATCCACACCGCGAAGGAGCTGATCGTCTCCGCCGACAAGGCGCTGTACCGCGCCAAGAAAAACGGGCGGAATCAGGTCCAGGCGGAAAAGCGGAGAGACGGCCTGGCGCGATCGACCGAAGGCGCCGCGCCGCGCACGACCACGACCGCCGCGCGCTGAACGTTTGGCGCGCCGAGCGGCGCGCTACGAAGCCGCGAGCGCGAGCTCGCGCTTGCAGCGATCGATCTCCGCGCGCAGGTTCAGCACGTGCTGCTGCACCTTCTCCTCGAGCCCCTCGGCGCCCTCGTTCGTCTCGAGCACTTTCTCGAGTGCCGCGGCGTCGGTCGAGATCCGCTGAAAGCCGTAGCTGCCGCCCGAGCCTTTCAGCTGATGCGCGAGGTACGTGAGGCGATCCTGCGCCTCGCGCGTGCGAACGCTCTCGAGCGCCGTCTGCATCTCGTCGACTTTGCCTCGCGCCTCGTCGAGGAACTCCCGTTTCAGTTCATCCAGCTCGTGATCCACCATCGGCATACCCGGCCGCGGTCGTTGCACGGGATGTGCCGCCGCGCCCGCCGTGTGAGGCATGTCTCACGGCACGCGTGTCTTATGATGACGCGGAGGTCATGACCGCCGAGACGCTCGTGGTGCCGCGCGCCGCTTTCGACTTCGAGGAGCCGTGGGCGACGCCGCCGGAATGCACGCCCGTGCGTTTGCGCGCCGCGACCGACGCCTCCGCGCCGCGCCTGGCGACGAGCATCACCGTCTGGTTCGACGACGCGTATCTGACGGTGCTCTTCTGCGCCTCCGACGACCGCATCGAAGCCTCGCATCTCGCGCACGACGCGCCGCTCTACGAGGAAGACGCCTTCGAGCTCTTTCTCGCGCCGGAGCGCCTCACGCGCTACTTCGAGATCGAGGTGAGCCCGCGCGGCACGATCTTCGACGCCGCGATCGACTCGCCCGACGGCGTGCGCCAGACGATGAGCGTCGATCGCGAATGGAACTGCGAGGGGCTCTTCGCCGCCGTGCGAACTGTCATCGAATCCAACGGCACGATGAGCGTCGACACCGTCGTGCGCGTGCCGTTCGCGGCGCTGGGTTGTCCTGTTCCGTCCGACGGCGACACGTGGCGCGCGAACTTCTTTCGCATCGACCGCCACCCGGAGCGCGGCGACGAATACAGCGCGTGGCAGCCGACGATGAGAGTGCCCGCCGACTTTCACGTGGCGGACGCGTTTGGAACGCTCAGGTTCAAAGGCTGAATGAAGAATTTCGAATGAAGAATTCAGAATGAAGACCGCGCCGGCGCGCCTTCTCAATTCTTCATTCTTCATTCGAAATTCTTCATTCATCGTTTTCTCCGGCCTACCCCTTGCACCCGCGCCCTCCCGTGCGCCGCCCCCTCCTCCTCCTCCTCCTCCTGACTTCGCTCTCCGCCTCCGCCGCCAACTGGGGTGAGCGCGGCATCAGCCGCCGCTTCGCGCTGCGCGGCAATCTGCTCTACGACGTCGACGGACGCGGCGTCTCCGTGTACGACGTGAGCGATACCTCCTCGATCCGCCGCGTCGACAGCGAGCCGTGGAACGACGAGACGTACGACCTCGCGCTGCACGGCGACCAGGCCATCGTGGCCACGAGGCGCGGGCTCGTGCGTTACGCGATCGGCGCCGACGGCATGCTCGCGTTCTCCGGCGTCAACGAATCCCTTCCTCCGATTTCCCACCTCGCCGCGAACGCCGACGCGATCGCCGCATCGACCGGCGACCGGCTCCTCTTCATCAACGACGAGACGCTCGACGCCGACCGCGAGATCGCGTTCAACAATCCGATCCGCGCGCTCGCGTTCAGCGACGACGCGCTCTACGTCGCCGTCGAACGCTCCGGCATCTTCGTGCTCGATCCGCAGAGCGGCGAACAGCTCGGCTTCGTGCCGGTCGAAGCGACCGCGCTCGCCGTCAACGGCGCGACGCTCTGGGCGGCGGGCGGCACGCTCAAAGGCCTCACCGCGATCGACGTCAGCGATCCCGCGAACCCCGCGGTCATCGGCAACTCCGGCAACAACGAGCACACGTACGGCGATCTCGCCGCGACGGACAACCGCGTCTACGCGATCGAAGGCGCGGACGAAGTGCGCGTCTTCGACACCTCCGATGCGACCGACCCGCAACTCGTCTCATCGATCGACGACTGGGTCGCCGTCGTCGCCGCGTCCGGCAACCGCGTGTTCCTCTCCGGCTCGATCGTCGACCAGCACGGGATGAAATCCGAGACCGGCGTTCCGCTGCGCGTCTACGACGCCACGACGCTGGCGACCCTCGGCGAGTTCGACGATCTCGCCGGCGCGGTGAGCGGCGCGTGGACCGACGGCTCGGTCGCGTTCATCGTCGACCCGCCGTACTTTCGCGTGCTCGACGTCTCGAACAGCGACGCCCCGCGCGAGCTCGCGAACCTCATCGTGCCGGGGCTGCAGGACTCGATCCGCGTGCGCGACGGCATGGCCATCGTCTACGGCCGCGCGAAGGTGAACTTCATCGACGTCCACGACATCTACCGTCCGACCTTCGACGGCACGTGGGACGCGCAGGGACATCCGCCCGGCGGCGCCGGCTTCACCGGCCAGGACACCGTCGTCGAGGCGAACGATCACAGCGGCATGCACGTGGTCGACTACAGCGATCCGACGAACCCGCGCATCATCGGCAGCATCAACATGCACTACTTCGAGATCGCGACCGGCGACAGCGCGATCTACACGATCGACGCGAGCGCGCTGCTGGCGCGCGAGCTCGTCAACCGCACTCACATCGTCGAACGCAGCGCTTTCAAGACGCTCTATCAGCACCTCGACTCCGCGCCGCCGAACTCGCCGGCACCGGAGCGCCTCGTCGCGACCGCAGGCAATCTCATCTCGGTCTTCAGCCTCGCCGCCGATCGTTTCGCGCCGGTCGAGGTCGCTCGCATCCCGTTCGGCGGTGTGGACGCGCTCGGCACGACCGCGACGACCGCCTGGGTCGCGCGCGACGGCGTGCTCCACCGCATCGATCTCCTCAGCCCCGGCGCGCCGGAGGCCACCGACTACCACGTCACCGCGCCGATGCAGATCAGCGCGGCAGGCGAGAAGATCGTCGTAGCGGACCGCTATTCGGTGCGCGTCTACGGGCCGCAGACCGACGCGCCCCCGCCCCCGCCGCCTCCGTCCGCGCCGCCGATGCGCCACCGCGCCATCCGCCACTGAATTTCGGACGGAGGATTTCAGGAATTCATCCGAACTTTTCTGATTTGTAAACGGTACTCCGGCACGTTGGGCGTAGAGTGACGGCGGCTAAAGGGACCTCTTTCTCCATATGGTTCGATGCATTCCCAGACTGATCCTGCTCGCGCTCGTCGCCGCGACCGTCGTCGTGCGCGGCCAGGAGGCGAAGTGCAGCAGCACCGCGCAGGAGTGCGATCAGCAGATCCGGAAGATGCTCAGCGGCCGCCGCTACCTCGGCGCCACGATCGCCGAGACGAACCCCGGACTGCTCATCAAAGCGCTCGTGCCGGACGGCCCCGCCGCGCGTTCCGGGCTTCGCACCGGCGACCGCCTCATTGCGGTCAACGGCAAGTCGCTGACGCAGGCATCCGCGAGCGAGTTCAAGCAGATCCTCGCCGACGCCGGTCAGACAGGGCGGCTCTGGATCATCGTCTGGCGCCGCGGAGCGTACATCAAAGTCGACGCACGACTGGAACCATACACGAAGGAGCAGATCGACAAGATCGTCGCGGCGCACATCGCCCAGAGCCACACCATGACGGCAGCGCAGTGATGACCGGTCGATCCCACGGCCGATGTTTTCCGACCTGATCGAGAGACTGCGAGCGCTCTCCCCGCGCGGGAGACGGCCGGACCGCGTCTCGATCCTGCTCCCCTTCCTGATCATCTCCATCGGCCTCGGCGCGCTCGCCTGGCGCTCGTTCGATCTGTCGCGCAAGACCGAGCTCAGCGCGAAGACGCTCGCGATTCAATACGCCGGCTACTCGGCCGAGATCGCCGCGCGCCGCGTCGACGCCGCCGTCCGCACCGAGATGATCCGCGCCTCCGATGACTGGCGCCAGACCGAGCGCCGCGACGGCGCGCCGACGTTCGCCTCCGTGCGCGAGTGGGTCGCGCAGCGCGGCTGGATCGTCTCCGCGATCTACGTTCCCGACGACGATCCGGCCAGCTCGGTCTACGTCAGCGAGCTCGCCGCGCACGACCACGCCGTGCGCCTCTCGCGCGAGATCTTCACCTCCAGCGGCACGATGCGCTACACCTACGATCCACGCCGCCTGCTCCAGGCCGTGCAGGACGCGGTCAAGCAGCAGCCGCTCGTGCGCGTCGGCGCTGAAGCGGGACTCCCGATCGGCCAGCGCGCCGACCTCACGCTCGTGCTCGATCCGCACGTCGAAGGTCTGCAGCGCGTCGATGACGGCTACCGCTTCACCGCCGCGCTCGCGCCGCCGCTGCAGGCGTACGGCGTCCGCGCCGCCGTGCGCACCGCGTACGTCGGCGGCCGCGGCTGGGAGAACCAGCGCTTCGTCTCGCTCAGCGTGAGCATCCTGGCCATCATCCTCACCGGCGCCGGCGTCATGCTCGCGCTGCGCGGCATGAACAAGGAAGCGGAGACGACCAAGCTCCGCGGCGCGCTCATCGCGAACGTCTCGCACGAGCTGCGCACGCCGCTCTCGATGATCCGCCTCGGCGCGGAGACGCTCAAGCTCGGACGCCTCAAACCGCAGGAGCGCGCCGAGATCGAGGACCAGATCCTCCGCGAGGTGCTGCTCCTCTCGCACCTCGTCGAGAACGTGCTCGATGTCGCGCGCATGCAGAACCGCAGCACGAAGGCGCTGGCCTTCACCGCCGTGCATCCGCGTGACCTCATCCGCGGCCTCGTCGCGACGTACGAGGGCTGGATCCGCAGCAAAGGCTTCACCGTCGCGCTCGAGCTCGACGAGAGCATCGGTCCGCAGATGTGGGACCGCGACGCCGTGTCGCGCGCGCTGCTCAACCTCATCGACAACGCCATCAAGTATTCGAACGACGACAAAGCCATCGACGTCGCGCTGCGCGAGACCGCGGAGCACGTCGTCATCGAGGTGAAGGACCGCGGCATCGGCATCGACGCCAAGGACGCGGCGCGCATCTTCGATCCGTACTACCGCGCGAAGTTCTCCGACACCATCACGCGCCGCGGCGCCGGACTCGGACTCACGCTCGTGCAGCAGATCGTGCATTCGCACGGCGGACGCGTCGAGCTCGAGTCGCAGCCCGGCGCCGGCTCGACCTTCCGCCTGCTCTTCCCGCGCGAGCTCGCGGACGCCGCGGCCGACGACGCGACCGACTCGCGCCGCTCGCTCGGCGAAACCCTCGCCCCCGGACTCCCGTAACATTGCCGTACAACGGAGCGTTTTGAATGACGAAGATCCTGATCGTGGAAGACGAGGCGGGACTGAGGCAGGGACTGGAGATCAATCTCCGCCACGAGAATTACGAGACGGCCACGGCCGCCGACGGCGAGGAGGCCATCCGCCTCTTCCACGCTGAGAGCCCCGATCTCATCCTGCTCGACCTCATGCTGCCGAAGAAAAGCGGATTCGAGGTCCTCGACCACATCCGCAAAGTCTCGAAAGTGCCGGTGATCCTGCTCACCGCGCGCGGCCAGGAGACCGACAAGGTCCGCGGTCTGCGCGGCGGCGCGGATGACTACGTCACCAAGCCGTTCGGCGTGCAGGAGCTCTTCGCGCGCATCGACGCGGTCATGCGCCGCAGCGAGGTCGTGACGACGACGGCGCGGTCGATCTGCGAGGACTCGCTGATCCGCCTCGATCCCGCCACGCGCGAAGCCTCGGCGAACAATCAGAAGCTCAAGCTCTCGCCGAAAGAGTTCGATCTGCTGATGTACCTCTTCAAGAACAAGGAGCGCGTCGTGCCGCGCGACGAGCTGCTCTCGCGCGTCTGGAACTATCGCGTCGATCTCAACCTCAACAGCCGCACCGTCGACACGCACGTCACGCGTCTGCGCCGCAAGCTGCAGAAGGCGGTCGGCACCGACGCCGCGGTCATCGTCGCCGTCGCGAAGATCGGCTACCGCTACCTCGGCGAGGCCAGCGGCTCGGCGGTGGCGCGCTGATCGCGATGCAGGACCTGGAGTAGAATCCGCCGCAATGTCTCGGACGACCGTTCACGCGTGCGCTTGTTGTCGGCCCGCCGCGGGTCCGTCCGAGGTTTGTTGATGGTCGTTTAAAAACCCAGCGAATCGAGATGGACCCGAGCCGTTGCGCTCGGGTCTTTTTGTTTTTGCGCGAAAGAAAGGAACGGTTTCCCCTCATGAGCGAACGTACCGAACGCATTTACGACAACATCACGGACCTCATCGGCAACACGCCGCTCGTGCGCATCCGCAACGTCGTGCCCGAAGGCGCTGCGGAAGTGCTGGCCAAGCTCGAGTCGTTCAATCCGCTCTCGTCGGTGAAGGATCGCATCGCCATCTCGATGGTGCGCGAGGCGGAGAAAGCGGGCGAGATCGGTCCGGGCTCGACGATCATCGAGGCCACGAGCGGCAACACCGGCATCGGTCTCGCGTTCGTCGCCGCCGCGCTCGGCTACCGCTGCGTGCTGGTGCTGCCCGATACGTTCTCGATCGAACGCCGCAAGCTGTTGCAGGCGCTCGGCGCGGAGCTGATCCTCACGCCCGGCCCGATGGGCATCAAGGAAGCGCAGCGCGTCGCCGGCGAGTACGCGGAGAAGACGCCGGGCGCGTGGCTCTCGCGCCAGTTCGACAATCCCGCGAACGTGAAGATCCACCGCGAGACCACCGCGCGCGAGATCCTGCGCGACACCGGCGGCCGCGTCGACGCCGTCGTCGCAGGAGTCGGCACCGGCGGCACGGTCACCGGCGTCGGTCAGATCCTCAAACAGGAGCTCGGAACGAACGTGCAGATCGTCGCCGTCGAGCCGATCGAGTCGCAGGTGCTCAAAGGCGGCACGCACAGCCCGCACAAACTGCAGGGCATCGGCGCCGGCATGATCCCGGCGATCTACGACGCGAGCGTCGTAGACCGCGTGGTCGACGTCTCGTCCGATGACGCGTTCAAAACCTCGCGCCGTCTCGCGAAAGAAGAAGGCATCTTCGTCGGCATCTCCTCCGGCGCCATCGCCTGGGCCGCGTTCCAGGTCGCGAAAGACCTCGGCCCCGGCAAGCGCGTCGTGGTCGTCCTTCCCGACACCGGCGAGCGCTATCTGTCGACCGCGCTATTCGAATACACGGACCTCGTGAACCAGCCAGCGACGACGCCGCAGATGCTCGCGGAGCGCGCGGGAGCGACGGCGCAGGCACCTTAGAAGGAAAAGCGAATTTAGAACGCAGAACGCAGAACGCTGAATGAAGAAATGGGAACCGGCGCGACGCGCGCCGGGCGGGGGCTTCTCAATTCTTCATTCTGCATTCTGCGTTCTGCATTCCGGCCCGGCACAAAGCACGTTCCCGCCTATCATTCGCGTCGTGGACACCCGCGCCGGTTCCGTCGCTTTCCTGGCCGCCGCCCTCCACCTCCTCGCCGCTCTCTCCCTCCTCCTTCTCCTCCAACCCGCCCTTCCCGGCGCGGCGTATCCGGCGCGCATCGCCTATCTCGAAACGCACCGCGCCGCGTGGACGCTCGGCTGGCTCACGTGGCAGCTCGCGGCGATGTCGCTCCTCGCGCTCATGGCCGTGCTCGCGTTGCGGTTTCGCGGCACGGTTGCGGTCACCGCGATGTGCATCGCGGCGGCGGCGTTCTCGATCGACTTCGCGTCGGAGTCGCGTTACATGGGAGTTCTGCCGGAGCTGCGCGGCGACGCGTTCGCGGCGCTCGATCGCGAGCTCGACGTGCTGATCGGCTTCGCCGCGAACGGGCTGTACACGATCGCGCTGGCGTTGCTCGTCGGTGCGGGCTGGCGCGCGTTGCCGAGCGCGGCGCGCATCCTGGCGGTGCCGGTCGTCGCGAGTGGACTCGCGCTCGCGGCCGCGTCGCTCGCACATGACGCGCGCGCGGAGACGATCAGCTCCGCGGTGCTGTTTCCGCTGCTCGTTTTGTGGATGATCGTGGTGGGATTGTGGCTGCGAAGAAACGCGTGATCGTCCTCGGCGCGCGCGGCGTGTTCGGCTCGCTGCTCGCCTCTGAGTTGCAGCGCGACTACGACGTCGTGCCGCTCACGCGCGGCATGGCGTTCGATCCGCGCGGCGCGTTCGCCGTCGCCTGCGCGGCCGGTCCGTTCCAGCAACTCGATCGCGGCCTCGTGCGCACGACCGTCGATGCCGGCGCGCACTGGCTCGACATCGCAGACGACGAGATGTGGTTCTTCGATCTCATCGACGATCGCGCGCTCGACGCGCGTGCACGCGAGCGCGGCGTCGCCGTGATCCCCGGACTCTCGACTCTACCCGCGCTCTCCGGCGCGCTCGTGCGGCGGCTCGGCGCGCCGCCGCACGTCACGCTCACGCTCTTCATCGGCAACAACAACCGCAAAGGCGTCGCCGCGATCGCGAGCGCGGCGCAGTCGGGCAACGGTCCGCTGCGCACGCCCGATCGCGAGCTGCTGCGCCGCGAGCTCGGCATCGACGCGCAGGCGTTCGTGAAGTTCGAAATCCCCGTCGCCGCGCCGCTGCTGCGTTTCCTCGGACGCGCGCCGCGTCTCGCCGCCGCGATCGCGAAGCCGTTCCGCTTCGGTACACGCGGCGGCTACGTCGAAGCGCGCGCGGGCAATCGCGTCGAACGCATTCGCGGCGGCGATCAACGGCTCGCGATTCTGCCGCTCGTCTTCGCCCTGGCGCGGCTCGACGACGTCCGCGGCTGCCATGCGCCGAGCGTCTTCGATGCCGAGGAGCTACTGCGATTCGTGGAGGCACGCGCGTGAAGCGAAGGAGACTGCATCGCATCGTGTTCGCGCTTGCGGGCGTGTACAACCTCGCGTGGGGCGCGTACTCCGCGCTCGATCCGCAGTGGCTCTTCCGCTTCGCCGGCATGCCGCTGCAGAACCATCCCGAGATCTTCGCGTGTCTCGGCATGGTCGTCGGCGTGTACGGCTTGCTCTATCTCGACGTCGCGCGCGATCCGGAGCGCGGCGCGCGCATCGCCGCCGTCGGATTGCTGGGCAAAGTCCTCGGACCGATCGGACTCGCGCGGCTCATCGCCACCGGCGTGTGGCCGCTGAAGAGCATCGTCCTCTGCGTCACGAACGACTTCGTTTGGTGGATCCCGTTCGCGCTGTACCTGTGGGACGTCAGTCAGTTCGCGGCCGCATCCCGCCGTACGGGCCGGGACGCAGTTTGAACTTCTCGAACTTCGCGCGCTGCTCCGGCGTCAGCACTGCCGCGATCTCCTCGTTCGTCGCGTGGATCTCCGCGGTCACGCGCGGCCGCATCGCGGCGAGCTCGGATTCCATGCGATTCACGTGACGCTCGATGATCTGCTGGATGCGCGCGTGCTGCTCGCTGGTGAGGTCGAGGCGGCGATCGAGCCGGCGCAGCATCATGTGCGTTGCGAAGGGCGGCACGTGCATGCCGTGATGGAAGATCACGTAGCGGTCGGCGAAGAAGCCGACCACCAGGCCGGAGCCGAAGGCGAGCACCACCACGATCGCGGCGATGAGCGTCGTGACGAGTGCGGCCGACGACGAGCGCGGCGGAAGCTGCGGCGGAAGCTGGGACGGAACAGGGAGCGGATCAGTCGCCGACACCGAGGGTTCCTCCTCCCGTCATCCAGGCCTCGATGACGCCGCCGTCGAGCAGCGGCTCGCGCTCGTTGAGCAACGCGAGGCCGAGCGTCGCCGCAAGCGCGATGGCGGACAGCGTCGCCACGAGCGGGCGAAACCATCCGGCGAGCAGTTCGGCCACGCTCGCGCGCGGCGCAATGCGCTCCTGAATGCGCATGCGGATGCGCGCGAGCTCGCGCTCGTCGGGCCGCGCGCGCAACGCGCGTGCGTCGCCGCGCAGGCGCTCGAAGAACTTGTCGTCGTCGTCAGTCGTGGTCATACAAATCCGCCAGTCGTTCCTTCAGTTTCTTCCTTGCGAGCGAAAGATGCGAGCGAATCGTCCCCTCGGACAGCCCGGTCATCGCCGCGATCTCCGCGTGCTCGAACTCCTCGACGAGGTGCAGCCGCGCGACGAGCCGCTGCATGTCCGGCAGCTCGTCGAGCGCGGCCGCGATGCGCCGTGCGATCTCGCCGCCGACGGCCGCCGCGTCCGCGTCGTCGCGGCGCGCCGCGGGCGCCTGCTCGCCGAGCGGCTCGTGCGGAAAGCGGGTGCGATGTTTCTGCATGTCGAGAGCGAGGTTGGTCACGATGCGATGGATCCACGGCGCGAACGGCTCGCCCACGCGGAAGCGCGGGAGATGCCGGTACGCCTTCACGAACGCTTCCTGCGCCAGATCGTCCGCGTCCGCGGGGTTGCGGACGATGCTGCGCGCGATCGCGACGACGCGCCGCAAATGCAACGACACGAGAGCGTCGTACGCCCTCGTGTCGCCCGACTGCGCGCGCGCGACGAGCAGCGTTTCCGCGGCCCGCGCGTCGTCGTCGCCGGCCGCGATCAGCGGCTGTGCCGTTCCCACTGCGCCGCATGCTCCTCGATCATCGTGCCGAGTTTCGCACGCTGCTCCGGCGTGAGCACGTTCAGCGCCTTCGACACCGCGACGAGCGTGTTCGCCTTCAGCGCCTTCTCCGCGTCGTTCTGCTGATCGAGCAGCGCCTGCGCCGCGGCGACGTCGTTCGGATTCTTCACCAGCGTCTGCGCGATGCTGCGCAGGCCGCCGTGGAACTGCTGGCGATACGGCGCGTTCTGCGTGCGCAGGTCGGCGAAGATGTCTTTGATCTCGCTGACCTGCTGATCGCTGAGATCGAGCTTGCCGGCGACGAACGCCAGATGTGCCATCGGATTGAGGCCGTGTCCGTGGCCGAAGCCGTGATGCATCGGCGGCTGCTGCGCCTGCAGCACGAGCGCGGCCGCCAGCATCGCGGCGATCGCGGTTGCAATGAGGATCTTCTTCTTCATGATGATTCGTTCTCCTTCTGCATCGCATTACGACGGCGCGCCGCCGCTGTTGAATGAGGCCGTGAAATCGCGCCGGTATAATCGCGCGACGCTTCGTCGCATGCGGCCGCTCTCGCTGGTTCTCGCGCTGTCCCTCGCCGCCGGCGCCGCCGCGCAGCAGGCGCTCGTCTGTCCGCCCGCGCCGGGCGGCCGCGCGTGCGACGCGTTTCACTTCCACATCGCGCTCTACCGTCCCGACACGAAGCAGTTTGTCGAGGTCACCGGCGTCAACCAGTTCGCGACGCAGAACGCGTGCGACCGCGCGCGCGACGCGCAGCTCGCCGCGAACGCGAAGGTCGTCGAAGCGCTGCGCGCGGTGAAGCAGCAGCTCGAGCCGAACCAGTACGGCCCGTGTCATTGCGACCAGACGCTCGACAAGACCAGCCCGATGTACCTGACGGACGCGCAGCGCGTGCAGCAGCTGCGGATGGTCGAGGACGTGCGGCTGCGCGTGCGGGAGCGGATGCTCGACAACCGCATCACGAGCGACTCGGAGGCGATGCGCGCGTTGTACACGCCGCTGCCGTCGACGCCGCAGCTCGGCGCGCCGCGCGTCGTGACGCTGCCGCAGACCGCGACCGCGCAGATCGCGACATCGGCGGATGATCTCCGTTCAACGGCGACGATCGACTCGGTGAAGCCCGCGATCGCCGCGCTCGATCTGCCGCTCGTCGAGCTCGAAGCGCCAGCCGCGCCGGCGACACCCGCGACGAGCACGATCGAAGTCGCGGCACCACAGCCGGCGACGGAGACGCAACCCGTCGCGCAGCCGACGCCGGCAACGCAGACCGCACCATCGACGCAAGCCGCGCCAACGCAAACGCCCGCGCAACCGCAAACACCCGCGGCGCAAGCGCCGCAATCCGCGCCGGTCACCGAAACGACCGTCACGCCGGAGCCGCCGGTCACGCCCACCGTCGACGCCGCACCGGAGCCGTCGCCCGATCTGCAGGCCACCGCGGATCGCTTCATCACGTACGAGACCGAGCGCATTCAGAACGTGCTCAAGGCGTCGCAGGCGATCGACGACGAGAATCTCAAAGGGAAGATCTTCGACGCGGCGATGCAGCGCATCCAGCTGCTGTCGAACCTGCGGCTGCTCATCGAGGGCTCCGGCGTGCGCAGCCGGCTCGCGGCCGCGGCGCGCGCGGCGGACGACGAGGCCGCGCGGCTGGCGCTCGTCACGAAGCTCTTCGGCGACGACATCGCGCCGCACTGGGCGCCACACGACGCGAGCGACGTCGTCTTCGACGTCGACCCCGCCATCGCCGCGGCGCCGGAGCGCGCGCTGCGCGACACCACCGGCCACTTCTCCGCGCAGCAGAAACGCCGCGCTCTCTACCTCGTGCTCGCGCAGACGCAGCCCGCCGAGGACCAGCGCCTCTGGCTCACCAGCGTCGTCGAGGAGTTCCTCCAGTGAGAACCGCGCTCGCCGTGCTGCTGCTCGCCGTGCTGTTGCTCGCCGTGCTGCCGCTCGTGGCAACGTCCGCGTTCGCGCAGGATGCGCCCGCGACGAATCCTCACGACGAATTCACGAAGGCCTTTTTCTTCGGAAAGAAATTCGCCGACCTCGGCGAATACGCGTCCGCGTACGAACAGTTCGCGAAAGCCGACGCGCTCGAGCCCGATCAGGCGCCCGTGCTCTACGACATGGCTGTCGTGCTCGCGCGCGCGGGCCGCTACTCCGACGCGCAGGTGAAGGTCGATCGTTACCTGCAGCTCTTCCCGAGCGGCGCCGAGCGCGCGAATGTCGCCAAGCTGCAGCTCGAGCTCGAGTTCCAGCGCGAGCTGCAGAAGAAGCGTCAGACCGATCAGGAGTACGCCGATCTCTTCAACCGCGCGAAGTTCACCTACGCGCACGGCGACCTCGGCGAAGCGCTGCGCCTCTTCCAACAGGCCGAGCAGCTCCGCGCGTCCGACGCCGCCGCCGTCTTCGACGAGGCGGTCGTGCTCGAGAAGCAGGGCGAGTTCGCGAAAGCCATCGAACGCTACCGCCGCTACGCGGAGCTGGAGACGAACGTCGAGAAGAAGACCAGCGTCGACGAGCGCATCTTCGCGCTGCAGCACGAGCTCGAAGACATGCGCACGAAGATCGTCTGCGCGTTCTGCGGCTACAAGCTCCCCGCCGGCGCGACGTGGTGCCCGCGCTGCTGGCACGGTCCGTATCTCGTGAAGTCCGCGGTGTGGAACACGCGGCCGTGCGTCGACGGCGCATCCGCCACGCGCGCGACCTACTTCTCCGATGAGCGTTTCAATCGCAACGACGTCCTGCCATGTCTCTGGAAGAACGGGTCGATGCTGGAGACGCTGCGCTACACGCCGTCGCGCCAGCGCGCGATCCAGGAGGCGCGGCGAGCGGAAGGATGGACGTACGCGAACGACGTGCTGCAGAACTGGAGCGACCGCCAGGGCAATCAGATCCGCTACACGCAGGGCGCCGATTACTGCGAGAAGATCAGCTCGACCAGCGGCGGCGAAGTGCTCACGTACACCGCGCACGCCGGCGGCGACGGCATCTGGCTGCTCGACCGCGAGGACCTCATCGTCGACGCGCAGCGCTACACGAATCACTACGAGTACGACGCGGCCGGACGCATCGCGCGGCAGCAGGTCTCGTACGAGAACGGCGCCGCGTGCAATCACGTCATCGACATGACCGCCGACTACGCGTACGCGAACGACGCCCTCGTCGCCGCAACCATCAAAGGTGGTTACGACGGTTATACGCCGGAAGGCGCGCCGCGCGTCGACTGGCAGGCCAGTGTCGCCTACACGTACGACGCGAACGCGCGCGTGATGAAGGAAGAACTGGCGGTGACGTCGTTCAGCAAGACGTACACGCAGAAGGCGCAGGGCGCGCTGCGCGACGAGGTCTCGCAGCTCTACGCGAACATGCGCGTGCGGAAGCCGATCGAGAACGTCAGCCGCAGCGGCGACTTGTGCGGCGCGAGCGGCAATCAGCTGCTCACGAACCTCATCGACCTGCGGCCGTTCTACGCGCTCTCGCCGAACCTCGCCATCGCGCTGCAGAACGGCGTCACGCGCGCGGTGGTGACGTTCACCTATCCGGACGCGTTCCGGCCGTGACGCCTACCGGTACGCAGAACAGATCGTCGGCCACGCATTCCGCGAACTCGAACTGAATGGTCGTGTGCGCGATGCGGTATTCGCGGGCGAGCATCGCGTTCACGTCATCGAGCAGACGCGCCGTGCTCTTCACCGGCACGTCGCCGACCATCAGATGACACGACAGCGCGGGCGCGGAGGGGCCGAGCGCCCAGATGTGCAGGTGGTGGACGCCGTGAATGCCGGCGATCGTGCCGAGGGAGCTCGTGACGGCGGAGGGGTCGATGGTGGCGGGCGTGCCTTCGAGCAGCAGATTCACCGACTCTTTCAGCACGCCGTAGCTGCTCCAGAGAATCAGCACGCCGATGGCGATCGACACGATCTCGTCCCACTGCAATGAGCCCGTGGCAACGATGAGCAGCGCGGCCACGATGATGCCGGCGGAGGAGAGCGCGTCACCGACCATGTGCACGAACGCGCCGCGCACGTTCACGTCCTCGCGGCTCTCGTGATGGAGCGACCACGCGATCGCGCCGTTGACGAAGAGCGCGATGGCCGCCATCACGAGCATCGGCGTCGTCTCGACCGGCGTCGGATGCGCGAGCCGTCCGAACGCCTCGCGGAAGATCAGCAGCGTGAACGCCATCAGCACGCCGGAGTTGATGAACGCCGCGAGAATGCCGGCGCGCTGGTAGCCGAAGGATTTCGAGACCGTCGGCGCGCGCCGGGCCAGGCGCACGGCCACGAGCGCGATCACGAGCGCGACGGCGTCGGTGAGGTTGTGCAGCGCGTCGCCGATGAGCGCGAGCGAGCCGGCGTACACGCCGATCGAGGCTTCGGCGACGACGACGACGAGGTTCGCGGCGGTGGCGAAGGTCAGCTTGCGCGAGACGGTGCGGGTGGGATCGTGGTGGTGGTGATGGTCGTGAGCCATCGCCTCACCGCGTCGATTTCTCCACCTTCTTCGACTTCGCGGCGACCTGTTCGCCCATCGCGCGGCGCTGCTCGCGCAGCTTCGCCGCGAGCTCCGCGTCGGACGTCGCCACGATCTGCGCCGCGAGAATGCCGGCATTGCGCGCGCCGCCGATGGCCACAGTCGCCACCGGGATTCCCGGCGGCATCTGAACGATCGCGTACAGCGCGTCGAGTCCCTGCAACGCGCCGCTCGCGAGCGGCACGCCGATCACCGGACGCGTCGTCAGCGACGCCACGACGCCCGGCAGATGCGCGGCCATGCCCGCGCCGGCGATGAACGCGACGGCGCCGTTCGCTTCCGCGCCGGTCACGATCTCCTTCGTGCGGTCGGGGCTGCGATGCGCCGACGCCACGGTGAACTCGTACGGCACGCCCGCTTCATCGAGCGCCGCGGCAGCCTGCGACATCACCTCCGCGTCGGAGTCGCTGCCCATGATGATGAGAACCCACGGTTTTGCCACTGCCATCAATCGACCGCCCATGCTCCCGATTTGCGCGCCTCGAGCGCGCGATAACCGATGTCGCGCCGGTAGCGCGCACCTTCGAACCGCACTTTCGGCGCGGCTTCATACACTTTCGCCAGCGCCTCGGACAGCGACGCCGCGCGCGCGCAGACGCTGACGACGCGCCCCGCCTGATTCACGAGCTTTCCGCCGCGCTTCACGACGCCGGCGTGGAAGACGACCACCGAGTCGTCGGCGATCGGATCGAACTCCACTTCCTGCCCTTTCGGGAAATCGTCGGGATAGCCGTCGACCGCGATCACGACGCACGCCGCCGCTTCCTTCCGGAAGTTCAGCGCCTTGAGGTCACCCAGGTTGCCGCGCGCGACGCGCAGGCAGACCTCCGCGAGATCGTCGTCGAGTCGCAGCATCTGCACCTGCGTCTCCGGATCGCCGAAGCGGCAGTTGTACTCGAGGACGCGCGGACCGTTCGCCGTGAGCATGAGCCCCGCGTACAGCACGCCGGTGTAAGGCCGTCCTTCCGCCTCCATGCCTTGCAGCGTGGGCAGAATGACGGAGCTCATGATGTCGGCAGCGGTGGAAGCGCCAAGGACCACGGCGGGCGAATGCGCGCCCATCCCGCCGGTATTCGGGCCGGTGTCGCCGTCGAACGCCTTCTTGTAATCCTTCACCGGCGCGAGCGGCAGCGCCTTCTTGCCGTCGGTGACGACGATGAACGACACCTCTTCGCCGGCGAGGAACTCCTCGACGAGGATGCGCGTGGCCGCGGTGCCGAACTTCTTCTCCTCGAACACCATGTGCAGGTATTCGTCGGCCTCGCGCGCGGACTCCACGATCACGACGCCCTTGCCGGCGGCGAGGCCGTCGACCTTCAGCACGGCGGGGTACTTGGTCTGCTTCAGCGCCGCCTTCGCCTCGTCGACGGAGTTGCAGGTCCACGCCGCGGCGGTGGGGATGTCGTACTTGCGCATGAAGTCTTTCGAGAAGACTTTCGAGCCTTCGAGCTCCGCGGCGAGGCGCGTGGGGCCGAAGATGGCCAGGCCGCGCTTCTGGAACTCGTCGACGATGCCGAGGGTGAGCGGGAGCTCCGGGCCGACGACGGTGAGATCCATCTTCAGCTTCTCGGCGAAGTCGGCCAGCTCGACGATGTCCGCCACGCCGATCTGGACGCAATCGGCCACGGAGGCGATTCCGGCGTTGCCCGGCGCGGCGTAGAGCTCGTGCACGAGCGGCGACTGCTTGAGTTTCCAGCAGAGCGCGTGTTCGCGCGCGCCCTGTCCCACGACCAGCACTCGCATGTCTGCTCCCGATTGTAACGGGGAAGCGCGAAGTCTCTCTAGACGTTTCCCGAACAGCCCCCGTACAAAGGGGCGATGTCCGCGGAACTCCACGTGATGATGCCGACGACACCCAGCGTCGAACCAGACGATCGCCAGCTCGTGCAGACGATCCGCGAGGGCGACGCCGACGCCTTCGAACTGCTCGTGCGCCGCAAGACCTCCAAGGTCTACGCGCTCTGCTACCGCATCATCGGCAACGGCGAGGACGCGAAGGACATCGCGCAGCTGGTCTTCATCAAGCTCTGGGAGAACCTCGAAAAGTACGACGCGAGCTACGCCTTCGACACGTGGCTCTACCGCATGGTCACGAACGTGGCCATCGACTTCATGCGCAACCGCCAGTCGCGCGAGAATGCCGTGAACTCGAACCTGCGCCTCGTGAAGACCGCCGCCGACGCCGAACAGACCGTCGTCGTGCAGCGGAAGGAAGTCGAGCATGTCTTCAACGACATCTCCGACGTCCTCTCCCCGAAGCAGAAGACGATCTTCGTCATGAATCAGATGGACGACCTTCCTTCCGCCGAGATCGCGAAGATCCTCGGCTGCCGCGAGTCGACGGTGCGCAATCACCTCTTCAACGCGCGCAAGCTGATGCAGCAGCAGCTGCAGAAGCGCTATCCCGAATACGCGCAGCTGTGGAGGGAGCGATGATCTCCTGCGAGGCGTTCCGCACCCGTTTTCACGCGTCGACCGAAGACCCGTCGCTGCTCGACCATCTGCGCGCGTGCGACCGCTGCCTCGACTTCGCCGTCGACGTCGATCCGGACGTCCTCTTCCGCTCCCTCGGCGGCGCGGAGCTGGTGCCTCCCGGCGGTGTCGACGCGTTCGTCAGCGATGTGATGCGCCAAGTGCGCGTGCGCGACGCGGAGACGGCTGCCGCCGCGCGGCACCGCGTCATCAGCTGGCCGCGCCGTCTGGCCATCGCCGCGACGATCGCCGCCGGCCTCACCGGCACGCTGCTGACGTATCGTGCGAATGCGCCAACCGTTGCGCCGCAGCCGATCGCGCGTATCGCGCACGCGAGCGCACCCGTCGCGGCGAAGGCGCTGGTGACGAAACCCGTGGTGGAAACGTATGACTCTCAGAATGCGACGATCGTCGAAGTACCCGGCGAATCATCCGATGACGTCAAGGTCGTGATGATCTTCGACGAGAATCTCCCGGCGGATTTATGAAACGACTTCTGGCTGTAGTGGCGGCGCTGCTCTTTCTCTCCGTCTCCGCGTTTGCGGAGCCGGCCGAGGTGGGGCGGAGCCTTTCCGTGCGGACGTTCCAGTTCAAGCACAAGCAGGCGGACAAAGCGGCGGCGGTGATCAAGCCGCTCATGAGCGCGGAAGGGTCGATGTCGATCCAGCCGGCGGCGAACTCGCTCGTCGTCACGGACGCGCCGGAGAACCTCAAGAAGATCGCCGCCGCGCTCGCGGACTTCGACTCCGTCGCGCAGCCGTTCCGCCTCTCGATCCGTCTCGTGGCCGCGAGCCGCGTGACCAACGGCACCACGCCGAAGATCACCGATGACGTGAAAGACGTCGCGCCGAAGCTCGCGCTGCTCCGCTACAACGCGCTCGAAGGTCTCGGTGCCGCCGACGTCGCCGGCAAGGAAGGCGAGCCGGGCGTGGTGGAGCTGAGCGGCTACCGCGCCGAGTTCAAGTTCGGCGATTACGATCCGGCCAGCGACTCGATCAAAGTCAGCGACTTCAAGTTGTCACGGCTCGAGGGCGATCAGCTTGCGCCGATGATGAAGACCACTCTCAATCTCAAACTCGGGCAGACCGTGATCATCGGCGCGACCAAACAGCCGCAGAGCCAGCGCGCGCTGATGATCGTCGTCGCTGCCCGGCGCTGAACAGACGCAGCGCATCCTTTTCTCCTCACTTCGCGCGAAGGGCGCGGCGCACACCGCTCACCGTGCGCCGCGCCCGATGGCCGCCGCGCCGCCGCGCTTCTTCTTCCGCGCCTCGAAGAACTCCACGATCTCGTCGACGTCGCGCGTGTTGAAGATCTCCTTCGCCGACAGTCCCGCCTTCCGCGCGACGAACGTTCCGGTGATCAGCGCGTTGTACTCGCCGATCGAGTGCGCGTCGGGATGGATGCTGAACATCACGCCGCGGTCGAGCGCGCGTTTCGCGTGACGCCAGTCGAGATCGAGCCTCCGGGGATTGCCGTTGATCTCGATCATCACGCCGCGCTCGCCGGCTTTCTCGAAGATGCGGTCGTAGTCGACGCTGTAGCCTTCGCGCGAGAGCAAGAGGCGCCCGGTGAGGTGGCCGATGAACGTGACGTGAGGATCGTCGAGCGCGTTCAGGATGCGCTCGGTCATCGCGTCGCGATCCATCTTGAACTGCGAGTGCACGGAGGCGATGACGAAGTCGAACTTCGACAGGACTTTCTTCCCGTAGTCCATCGTGCCGTCGGGGAGGATGTCCGCTTCGGTGCCGCGGAAGACGCGCATCGGCGCGACCGACCCCTCCTGCCGCGCGATCTCCGCGTGCTGCGCGCGCAGCTTGTCTTCGGTGAGGCCGCCCGCGTAGTACGCGGCGGGTGAATGATCGGAGAGGCCGACATACTCCCAGCCGCGCGCGTGCGCGGCGGAGAGCATCTCCTGCACCGTGTTGCGGCCGTCGGAGAACGTGGTGTGGACGTGAAACGTGCCGCGCAGATCGGCGAGCTGCACGAGCTTCGGACGGCGCTTCTTTGCGAGATCGTCGGCGCTCTCGCGGCGTTCGGGCTCGACGAACGTAAAGCCCGCTTTCTTGAACGCATCGGCTTCTGTTTTGGCTTTGGAAATCGCGCCGAACGCGTCGACGAACTCCTGCGAGCCGGTGGTGCGCAGCAGCGTCGAGCCGAAGTCGGACGCGCTCGTGAAGTGCAGCAGCACGTCGACCTCGTTGCGCGCGACGCCTTTCCACGTGTCGTCGTCGAGCTGCTCGAGGTTCGCGATGACGCCGCGCAGTTCGTCGACCACCGCGTCGCGTTTCTTCGTGCTGATGACGACGTTCACGTTGCGGATGACTTCGAGGCGTCGGCGCACGCTGCCGGAGACCTCGACCGCGTCGACGCCGCTCATCGCCTCGATGCGCTCGCGCAGCACCTCGCCGATCTCGATGCCGACCGGCAGCAGGAACTGCGACTCGCGCTGGCGCGCGAAGCCGATGCCTTTGAGGATCTGCTCGGCCGTCTTCGCGCCGAAGCCTTTGAGCTCCGTGATGCGGCCGTCGCGCGCGGCCGCTTCCAATTCGTCCAGCGATCCGATGCCGAGCTCCGAGTAGAGCTGGCCGATTTTCTTCAGGCCGAGACGCGGGACGCGCATCAGCTCGAAGATGCCGGCCGGATATTGCGCGCGCAGCTCCTCCAGGTATCGCGACGAGCCGGTGCGCACGATCTCCTCGACGATCTGCGCGGTGGCTTTGCCGATGCCGGAGATGCCGAGGAGGCCGCCGGAGGCGACGAGGGCGTCGAGATCGCCTTCAATTTTTTCGACCGCGCGCGCGGCCTTCTCGAACGCGCGCGCGCGGAACGGATTCGGATCGCTCAGTTCGAGATAGCGGGAGATCTCGTCGAGCGTCTTCGCGACGGTGAATTTATCCATACGCTGACTATGATGACGGAATGCAAGCACGCGACCGTCTCCATGCCCGTCTGGTAGTGGCTGTCGACGTCTCGCAGCGCGACGACATCCTCCGTCTCGTGGACTCGCTGCACGGCGTGGCGGGCGTGTTCAAGATCGGCCTGCAGGCGTTCATCGCGAACGGTCCGTCGATCGTGCGCGAGCTCGTCGCGCGCGGCGAGCGCGTGTTCCTCGACCTGAAGATCCACGACATCCCGAACACCGCGCAGCACGCGATCGCCGAAGCCGCGGAGCTCGGCGCGTTCATCGCCACCGTGCACACCGCCGGCGGCTCGGCGATGCTGCGCGCGTGCGCGCATGGCTCTCTCCTCGTCCTCGGCGTCACGATTCTCACGAGCCTCGACGACGCCGCGCTCGCGGAGATCGGCTTTGCGGGCAACGCGGTCGACAACGCCGTGCGCCTCGCGCGGCTCGCGCGCGCGAGCGGCTTGCGGGGCGTCGTCGCGTCGCCGCACGAGATCGCGCCGATTCGCGAGGCATGCGGCGACGACTTCGTGATCCTCACACCGGGCATCCGTCCCTCGGGCTCCGATGCCGGCGATCAGCGCCGCACGATGACGCCACGCGAGGCGATCGCCGCGGGCGCCGACTATCTCGTCGTGGGACGCCCCATCACAGGTGCGGCCGACGCGAGGTCGGCCGCACTGAAGATTCTCGAAGAGATGGACGCTTAACGCACGGAGCGCCGGCGCGGCACCGTGCAGTTCGAGCCCGGTCCCGGGAAGAAGATGCGCATCGACGCGAACTGGCGGCGATTGTTCAGCGTGTCCGTGCCGATGGCGCGCAGCACGTGCTCGCCGCGCGGCGTGTTGTCGAGATTCACGCCGATGCGCCAGTTGTCGACCGGCGTCGTGCTGGAGATGTCGGTGCGCGGCGTGCCGCCGATGAGCGCGGGTCCGAGCGAGGCGTTGTCGAGGAAGAGCTCGACGTTGGTGATCTTCTGCGTGCCGGTGACCCAGCCGTGGATCGACGCGCCGCCGCAGGTGAGGTGCTCGATGCTATCCAGCTCGATGCGTCCGGTGACGATGCCGCACGAGCCCCAGCTCTGCAGGCCGGTCGTTTCGCCGATCACGTAAACGTATGGCCCGATGGCGACGGGATTGTGTTTCACCTCGTCGTCGCTGGTCATGGTCACGTCTTCGTAAAGGCGCTCGACCGAGCCTTCGAGCTGCGGCACGGTGAAGTCGAAGACGTCGAAGGCGATCGTGCGCGCGGCGTTGAGCGTCATCTGATCGACTTCGTCGACGAGCGTCACGAGGCGCGCGTTCGAGTCGTCGAACCACGCGTTGCGGTTGAAGCGGATCGGGTTCGCGCGATTGAGCGCGAGATACGGCGCGATCGTCAGCTGCCGCGTGCGCAGGAAGAGCGGCGCGAAGCCGACGCGCACGGACACGGTGTCAATGGTCGTGTCGTTGCCGATGGCGATGAAGTCGGCGCCGTTGCTCACCAGCCACTTGCCGGGGATGGCCAGGCGCTCGACCGCGCGCGGCGCCGCGGAGTTCGTGATGTCGAACGCGTAGAGGCCGGTCTCGGAGATGCCCATGAGCAGCCCGGAGTTGAAGGCGACGTCGTTCCAGCCGAGGGGCGCGATGCCGGCGAATGGACGGATGTTCGAGCTGATCGAGCTGACGAACGTCGGCGCGACAGTGGGCGTGCTGATGTCGAAGAGATCGATCTGGTTCGAGCAGAGCGACGTGCCTTTCGGATAGCACGGCAGATCGGTGGACGGATAGAGACCGGCGAGGCGGTTGTTCGCCGCGGCGAGGCGGCGGTAGTGCAGCCCCGGCGTGCGCGCGACGAGGATCGGCGCGTTGCCGCCCGAGCGGACGTTGCGCAGGTCGTAGACCTCGAGGCCGGCCTCGCTGCTGAGATAGAGGAAGCCGTTGTTGAACGCGACGCCGCCTTCGGTCTCGCGCGCGCCGAGGGAGCCGATGAAGTCCTCGCGCGCGATCTGCAGGTTGCCGACGTCGTTCACGGTGTACGTCGACAGCACGTTGCCGCGCAACGCGAAGACGGTGTTGCCGCTGCGGAACACGCCGTGCGGCGAGAGATCGAAATCGGTCGACGCGGGATTCACATCCGCGAGCGAGAGCGGACACTCCGCGATCAGATGATCCGCGTACAGAAATGGAGCGGAGAAGACGAGCAGCACGACGACCAAAGCGACCCGTGAACACACACGCATAAAGCCTCCCGTAAGCACACCCGTGACGCCCGGCGTCCCCGCGCGCGTAGCGTCTCCACGATTCGCGGACACCGGCCGTTGACGATGGCGCGGCCCCGCTCCAATGAGCAGTCCAAGTTCGTCTTGGGAGCTAAGTGTGTCGCAAGTCGTGATTTTTTTGCAAGATCGGCCCGCCGTGTATCATGGACGCGGACAATGCTCGACGGACATGTGCTGGTACTGAATCGCGTGTTTCAGGCCGTGCAAATCACGTCGGTGCGGCGCGCGCTGACGCTTCTGTACAAAGGACAGGTGCGAGCGGTCGACTCGGAGTATCGCACCTACGACTTCGAGATCTGGGCGGACATCCCCGTGCAGCCCAGCGATCATTATGTCCAGACGCCCAGCCGGAACATCCTCATTCCGCACGTCGTGCAGCTGCTCGCCTTCGACCGCCTGCCGCGGCAGGAAGTGAAGTTCTCGCGCGGCAACATCTATCTGCGCGACCAGAACCGCTGCCAGTACTGCGGGAAGAAGTTCCCCTCGTCCGAGCTCTCGCTCGATCACGTCATCCCCATCTCGCGCGGCGGCAAGTCGACGTGGGAGAACGTCGTCTGCGCGTGCCTGCCGTGCAACGTGCGCAAAGGCAACAAGCTCCTCCACGAAAGCGACATGCGCCTCATCCGCCTGCCGCACCGCCCGAAGTGGCATCCGCTGCACCGGCTGCAAGGGAGGACGTATCCGGAGATCTGGAAGAACTTTTTGGATGAGGCGTACTGGAACGTCGAGCTTCGATCTTAGGGACCGGGCAACGTATGCGGATGGACGGGCGCTTTGGCGCCCGTTCGTGTTTGGGGCGCCCGGCGTAGGAATGAAGAACGCAGAACGCAGAATGAAGAATTGAGAAGAGAGCCCGCCCGCGCGGCGTCGTTCTTTTTCTACGTTCTTCATTCTGCGTTCTGCGTTCTTCATTCCGGTTTCTGTGCGGCCGCGCTGAAGCGCGCCTAAGCACCTGCAAACGCGCGTCTTCCTTCTTTGGATCACTTCTTGCTCTTGCGTCCTCCCCGGAGTACGCGATGACGTTGGTGAACTCTCTTTGTGCGGAGATCAGTGTGTTTCAGGGGATCGGCGAGTCGACCGGCATCGTCGTCGAGCGGAGCGCCATCCGCGGGAAGAAGGGGCTCTGCAAGAGCATGCGCGATCTGGCGATCAAGTCGCGCGTCCTCGGCGACGGCTACTACTACATCCCGATCGACCTCTGGCCGAAAGCAAAAGAGCCGGTGACGGTGCACAAACACGACTGGACGGTCATCAGCTCGATCCCGCGGACGACCCGCATCGGCAAGAAGCGGCGCGCCGCGAGCGAGTGACCGCGCGGCGGGTACGCCGCGTGCAGCCGCGACCTTCCGACAATCGAATGGGAGTGTGACTTCACATGAAACTGTGGAAAGTGTTTCTCCTCGCGCTGGCGATCGCCGCCCCGCTGTCGGCGCAAACCGAAGAAGGTCCGGGACAGGCGCAGGGCGCCGCCGTCGACACGACGGGCCGCGGCTACAGCGCCGCGTACGTCATCGAGACCTCGACCAAGCAGCCGCTCTTCGCGCTCAACGAACATCAGCCGCTGCCGACGGCCTCGATGGCGAAGATGATGACGCTGCTCATCACCATGGAGGAGATCCGCGACGGACGCCTCAAGTACGACACGCCGGTCACGGTCTCGGCGCGCGCGTCGAAGATGGGCGGCTCGCAGGTCTACCTGCGCGCGGGCTCGGTATGGCCCGTGAAAAACCTCATCATCGCCACGATGGTGCAGTCGGCGAACGATGCTGCCGAGGCGCTCGCGGAGAAGATCGCCGGGTCGGCGGAGAACTTCGCCGACATGATGAACCAGCGCGCGCAGGAGCTCGGGCTCACGCACTCGCACTTCTACGATCCGCACGGCCTGCCGAACTCGAAGGATCCGACGCACATCAACACGATGTGCCCGCACGACCTCGCCATCCTCGGCATGGAAGTCATGAAGTACCAGCTTCTCCGCGATCTCGCGAAGACGCCGGAAATGCCGTTCCGCAACGGCACGCTCGAGAAGATCTACAACCCGAACCACCTCATCAATCCGCGCAAGGCGAATTACATGGAAGACGCGACCGGCATCAAGACCGGTTACTCCGGCCCCGCCGGCTACTGCGTCACCGCGTCCGCCAAACGCGCCGGGATGGAAGTCGTCGCGGTGGTGATGGGCGCGAAGACCGGCGGCGGTCCGAATGGCTCGTTCGCGAATGCAGGACGCCTCATGAACGAGGCGCTCGTGAACTACCGCATGGCCACGCCCGCGAAGAAAGGCACGCAGGTCGGACAGGCGACCGTGAAGAACGGACGCGCGAAGACGGTGGCGGTCGTCGCCGGCGCCGATGCGACCGCGCTCGTGAAACGCGGCCAGGATCGCAACATCAAGATCACGTACAGCGGCGGCGAAGTGACCGCGCCGGTGAAGAAGGGACAGCAGATCGGCACCGTGCTCGTGCAGAACGGCAACGAGACGATCGCGAAGATCCCTGCGCTCGCCGCGGCCGACGTCGAGAAGCAGTCGGCGTGGAAGTCCTTCTGGCCCTTTTAGCTGAAGACCACGCGTCGCCCTTCGACGCGCCACGCGCGCGTCGCTAACGATCGCAACGCCTCCACGTACGCGGCGTGCTCCTGACTCAGGATGCGCGCCGCAAGCGTGGAGGCGTCGTCGTCTTCATGCACCGGCACCGCGCGCTGCACGAGGATCGGTCCCGCGTCGAGCTGCTCGTCGACGAGATGCACCGTGCAGCCCGACACCTTCACGCCGTACGCGACCGCCTGCGCCTGCGCGTCGACGCCGGGAAACGCGGGCAACAGCGACGGATGGATGTTGACGATGCGATTGCGCCAGCGGGCGATGAACTCCGCGCCGAGAAGGCGCATGTAGCCCGCGAGCGCGATGAAGTCCGGCCGCGCCTCGTCGAGCACGCGCAGCACCTCGGTCTCGTGCGCCGCGCGCGAGGCGAAGAGCTTGTGATCGATCGCATGCGCCGCGTAGCCGTAGTCGCGCGCGCGCTGCAGTCCCGCGGCATCGGGACGGTTCGAGATCACGCACACGATCTGCGCCGGCAGCTCGCCGCGCGCGATCGCCTCGTGAATGGCCTGGAAGTTCGAGCCACGTCCGGAGAGCAGCACCGCGACGCGCATCACGCTCACTCGACCCTTACTCGATCCACGACGCGAAGCCGCTCGGCGGCACGTCGTACACCACGCGTCCCGAGCCCTTCACCACGTTGCCGATGAAGTAGCACGCCTGCCCGATCTGCGTGAAGTGCTGCGCCACGCGGCCGACGGCATCCGGCGCGACGATGAGCACCATGCCGATGCCCATGTTGAACACGCGCAGCATCTCGTCGCGGTCGACGTTGCCTTTCTCGAAGATCAAGCGGAACAGCGGCAGCACCGGCCACGAGCCGAGCTTGATCCGCGCGTCGAGCGTCTCCGGCAGCACGCGCGGCACGTTGTCCGTGAGGCCGCCGCCGGTGATGTGCGCGAGCGCGTGCAGCGCGCGCTCTTCGACGAGCGGCAGCAGCGGCTTGAGATACGAGATGTGCGGCGCCAGCAGCGCCTCGCCGATCTTGCCGATGCCGGGGACGATGCTCTGGTGGTCGTAGCCGAGCTGGTCGAAGAGCACCTTGCGCGCGAGCGAGTAGCCGTTCGTGTGCAGGCCGACGGACGGCAGTCCGATCAGCACGTCGCCTTCGCGCACGGCCTTGCCGTCGATGAGCTTCGAAGCGTCGACGACGCCGAGGATGAAGCCGGCGACGTCGTAGTCATCGTCGCCGTAGAAGCCCGGCATCTCCGCGGTCTCGCCGCCGATCAGCGCGCAGCCGTTCTCGCGGCACGCGCGGGCCATGCCGCGCACGACGTCGGTCATCACCGGCGGGCGCAGCTTGCCGGTCGCGTAGTAGTCGAGGAAGAACAGCGGACGCGCGCCCTGCACGAGGATGTCGTTGACGCAGTGCGAGACGAGGTCGTAGCCGACGGTGTCGTGGATCTTCATCGCCTGCGCGACGCGCAGCTTCGTTCCGACGCCGTCGGTCGACGACACGAGGATCGGCGCATCGATGCCTTCGAACGTGCCGCGAAAGAGGCCGCCGAACGAGCCGATGTCGGAGAGCACGCCCGGCGTGTACGTGTCGCGCACGATGCGCCGCACCTCGCGCAGAGCCTCGTCCTGGGCGTCGATGTCGACGCCGGAATCGCGGTACGACGTCTTGTCCGGCACGGGGGCGGAGTCTAGCATGTCGAATCCGTGGCTCAGGCTCTGCTCGTCTCCACGCTTCTCACCATTGCCGGTCTCGTCGCGACGATCGTCCTCGGCGTCCGCGCGACGCCGGCGCACGTCGCGAATCACATCATCGTCGCGCTCGCAACGGTGATCGTCGGCCTGTTCTCGCAGTCCATGACGATGTTCTTCTTCATCGGCACGGGCAAAGAACTGAAGGACAAATCCGAGCAGGACGCGCGCGTCGTGCAGCAGACCAAGGCGTTCAAGTCGCGCGTCTTCCCCGCGGCGATGTGGGCCATGGCCGCGATCATGGTGACCTTCATCATGGGCGGCGGCGTCGGCTCCGGCAAAACACCGCTGTGGCTGCACAACGCGTCGGCCGCGCTGTCGATCTTCCTCTTCGGCCGCGCGTACGTGATTCAGATCCGCGCGATGATGGAGAACGCGTCGCTGATGGAGCGCTACCTCAAGGACTGACTTTGTCGAGGAGGCCGGCGGACGCGACGGCGGCGAGATACGCCTCGACGTCGGCGAGCTTCACGTCGTCCACGCTGTAGATCGCCGCGAGGGCGTCGCGCACTTCCGAGGTCGTGCGCGTGCCGTCGACGAGATTCAGCGCCTCGTAGCGCAGCTCCGCGTCGAGTTGCAGCGGCTGCGTGACGCCGTGATCGGCGAGGTAGTCGTAGCCGAACGTGTCGAGCGGACCGCGCACTTTCGTCGAACGCCGATACACGACGCCGCTGCCGCGCGCCGGCGCTTTCGGATTGCCGAGCACCGCCGCGAGATTCGTGAGAAACGCCGCCGACTCTTTGCGCACGTCGGACGGCGCGTCGAAGAAACGCGCGAACGAATCGAACATCGCGCGCTCGTACCAGAGCTCGAACGACCGCGTGCCTTTGCGCAGCGACGTCGCGGCGCGTTCGAGCGCGTGCGTCTCGACGACGTTCGCGAGCGTGCGCGCGTCGCTCGCGTCGATGCGCGCCAGGACGTAGCCGCTCGCCGCGGCGATGAAGCCCGCGCGCGCGAGCTTGGTGGGATCGATGTTCGCCGGCACGTCGAAGTTCGTATGGATGTAGCGGTCGGGCCAGTCGTTGAGATAGATCGCCGGGATCGCGTACGTGCGGTCGCTGTATACCTGATGATCGCTGCCGAGCGTGAGCGGCACGAACGACGCCTGCAACGCTTCCTTCCCGCCTTCCGGCGCGACGAGCGGCCAGCGCGCGACGCCGGTGCTCGCGAACGCATCCGACTGTTCGTTGACCAGCATGCCGATCGTCTGCGCGATGTCGTAGATGAACGACGGCTGGCTCGATGGACCGCGCGTCACGTGAAAGATCGCCTTCGTCACCGGGCCGCCGCCGACCATGTCGAGATGGATCGCCGCCTTGATGCGCGCGGCGAGCTCGGGACGTCCGGCGAGCAGCGCGTGCGTGCCTTCGATCTCCGGCGGATAGACGAAGCGGATCGTGCGGCGCGGCGGCGCGAGGCGTTTCTCGGCGATGAGCTTCGAGAGCGTGCGTGCGATCTCGAGCGTCGTCGCGCAGCCGCTCGCGTTGTCGTTCGCGCCGGGATGCGGATGATCGAGATGACAACTGAAGACGATCTCTTCGTTCGTCGTTCCGGGAATCGTGGCCGTGGCGATGTCGTACGCGCCCGGCTCCTGCGCCGCGTCGACGACCGCGTGCATGCGGATCGTCTCGCCGTGCGCGAGCCGCTGCTGCAGCGCGCGTGCGGTCTTGAGCGACACCATGAACGCGAACGTCTTGAACGGCGCGAACGTCTCGAGGTGTCCCCAGCGCACGAGGTTCTCGTCCTCGCCCCACCACGCGGTCTTCTGGTTCTGCGCGTAGCTGACGATGCCGGCCGCGCCGTACTTCGCGACCGCGAGCGGCGCGACCGCGCCCGGTTGCGCCGATGCGAGGACGAGCTTTCCGCGCACGTCTTTGTTCGCGTAATCCGACTCGTGCGTGCCTTCGCCGCAGTCGACGAGCGTCGTCGTGACGTCGGCGCTCGTGCTGTCCTGCGCGAGCGTGATCGGCTCCGCGTCCCAGCTCGCGTAACGCACGACGTTCGCGCCGCTCGCATCGACTTCCCACAGCTCCGCGAAGTTCGCGTTCCACGCGGGGCGCGAGCGCTGCGTGCCGTAGAAGAGCGTGCCGTCGGCCGGGAACGACTCGAGGTGCGCGTCGGCGAGTCCGTAGCGCTTCAGCTCCGCGACGATCTGCTCCGCGGTCGCGCGAAATCCACGCGAGCCACGCATGCGGTGCTGGCGCGAGAAGCCTTCGAGATTGCGCTTCGCCGACTCGCCGGAGATCTCCGACGCGAGCGCGGAGACTTCCTTGTCCGTCAGAAACGGCAGCGTGTCGGCGGCGAGCTGTGTGGCGGCGAGAGCGAGCGACAGCGTTGCGATCGCGATCCTGATCATCAAGTCCGGTAGAGCGCGGCGCCCCAATGCAGTCCCGAGCCGAGCGCCGTGAAGCAGACCAGCATGCCCGGTTTGATACGGCCGTCCGCGAGGCACTCGTGGAAGAGGATCGGCAGCGTGCCCGCGGTCGTGTTGCCGTAGCGCTCGATGTTGTGCGGCACTTTCTCCGCCGGCAGTCCGAGCTGCTTCGCAACGCCTTCGACGATGCGCAGGTTCGCCTGATGGATGAGCAGCAGGTCGATCTGCGACGGCTCGACGCCCGCGGACGCGCAGACCTCGCGCACCGACTCCGGCATCTTCGACACCGCCTGCTTGAAGACCTCGCGCCCTTCCATCACCGGGATGTACTCGCTCGCGTCGATCTGCGCGCGATCGACGAACGGACGCCGCCGGAAGCCGACGCCGGGAACGTAAAGCGCCTCGATGTTCGAGCCGTTCGTGTAGAGCTTCGCGGCGAGAAAGCCGCGCGCGTCATCGTCCGACGCTTCGACGACGACGGCACCCGCGCCATCCCCAAAGAGTACGGTTCGGTCGCGGATCTTCGTATTCTCCGCGTACTCCTCCGGCGTCGCCTCGCGGTCGCTGCGCCCGATCGTCGCGTCCCAGTTGTTGTGCCACGGCATGAACGGCGTGTGCACGTCCGCGCCGACGAGAAGCAGGCGCTGGTACTTGCCGCTGCGGATCAGCGAGTCGGCGAGATCGAGTCCGTACAGAAACCCCGAGCACTGCTGCCGGATGTCGAAGGTCGGCATCGACTCGCGCAGCCCCATCTTCGCCTGCAGCACCGGACCATTTCCCGGGAAGAAGTGATCGGGCGTCATCGTGGCGAAGATGACGGCGTCGAGCTCCTCTTTCGTGCGACCCGCCTTCGCGAGCGCACCCTCGGCGGCGATGCGCCCGAGGTCCGTCGAGCCGGTGCCGGGATTGACGTAGTGGCGCTGCTCGACGCCGCTGCGCGTGCGGATCCATTCGTCCGACGTGTCCATGATCTTCGCGAGCGCGTCGTTCTTCACGACGTTCTGCCCGACGGCGATGCCGGTGCCGGTGATGACGGATTTCACGCTCTTCACGGACGTCACAATGCCGCGATCATGCATCGTGCTTCGCGGTGAGCGCAAGCAACTCGTCGGCGCCAAACTGGTACTTGCGTCCGCAGAACTGGCACACGACTTCGGTGCCGCCTTCGTCGATCATCTCGCGCAGGTCGTCGTCGCCCAGGAGCGCGAGCGGCGCGAGCGCGCGATCGCGCGTGCACTGGCAGGTGTAGCTCACCGGAATCGTGTAGCCCGCATCGATCTGCTTGTAGTTGACGCCGTGCAGCACCGTCGCGACGACGTCTTCGATCGGCAGCTTCTCGAGCAGCGTCGACAGCGGCGGCGCTTCTTTGATGCGCTGTTCGATCGCGGCGATCGCTTCTTCGGTCGCGTGCGGAAACGCCTGAATCACGATGCCGCCCGCGGAGGCGACGCCGTCGCGGCGATTGAGCACGCCGAGGAGCACGGCGGAGGCGATCTGCTCGGAGCGCATGAGGTAACGCGTGATGTCCGTCGCGATGCCGTTGCCGCCCAGAAGTATCTGCGACGTGTACGGCTTTCCGGCAGGAGGCGTTCCCCGGATGACGGTGAGACTGCCGTTGCCGATGGCGCTGTCGGCGTCGAGCAGCGGATCGTCGGGAACGGGGTTGGCGACGTAGCCGCGCACGTTGCCGCCGACGCTGCCGTCCGCGATGACGGTGCCGAGCGGCCCGTTGCCTTCGAAGCGCAGCGTGACGTACTGATTGCGCACGTCTTTGTCGAGCAGACGCGCGAGCAGGAGCGAGCCGGTCATGGCGCGGCCGAGCGCATCGGCGGCGACGGGAGAGAGGTCGAGGATCTCGCGCGCGGTCTCGACGGCGGTGGTCGTCTGCGCGGCGATGACGCGGAAGTGGCCATCGACGGCCATACCCTGGATGAGGCGGTCGTGTTCTAGCATTGGAACGGGAAAAACGCCGCGGCGCGCACATTGCTTCCTCCCGAATCCATGCGAACTGTGCTGCTTTCTCTGCTGCTCGTCGTCGCGGCCTGCAAGGTCGATGAGAAAGGCAACGTCAAGCCGAGTGCGGAGACGCAGACGGCGACGGCGGCCGCGAAGGAAAACGCGAAGGAGCTCGGCGACGACCTCCAGAAAAGCACGAAGGACGCGATCACGTCCGACGCCGGCCAGCGCGTGATCGCGCAGACGAAGGACGTCGCGCGCCAGGCCGAACACGCCGCGGGCGTTGCCGCCGAGGAAACCGGCGAGGCGCTGGCGCAGAAAGGACGCGACGCGCAGAACAACGCGCAACAGCACGCGCCCGCCACCGCCACCTCGGGAACAGTGGTCACCACGACGACGGTTACCACCACGTCGCACTGAGCATCACCGCCGCGGATTTGCTTTATTCTTCGCCGCTGGAGGGTCCCGAAAGAAATTGACCACGACCGCCGACATCCTCGAGGCGCAGAAAAAAGAGTGGAGCGTCGACGACGCGGTCTCGCTCTACATGATCGATCGCTGGGGCGCGGACTATTTCGACGTCGCGCCGAGCGGTGAGGTGACGGTTTCCCCGCTGCAGCAACGCGGCATTGCCGTGCCCATCATCGACGTCGTCCGCGCGGCGCGGGAGACGATGAATCTCTCGACGCCGATCCTGGTGCGCTTTCAGGACCTGCTGCGCCATCGCGTGGAGATGCTCAATCAGGCGTTCCGCAAAGCGATCCGCGAGAACAACTATCGCGGCGACTATCGCGGCGTCTTTCCCATCAAGGTCAATCAGCTGCGCGAAGTGGTCGAGGAGATCCTCGACGCGGGCCGCCCGTTCCACCACGGCGTGGAAGTCGGCTCGAAGCCGGAGATGTTCGCCGGCCTCGCCGTCCACACCGATCCCGAGTCGATCATCATCTGCAACGGCTACAAGGATCGCGCGTACATCCGCATGGCCCTCCTCGGGCGCAAGCTCGGCAAGAAGGTGATCCTCGTGGCGGAGAAGATCTCCGAGGTCGCCATGATCGTGAAGATCGCCGCCGAGATGGGCGTGGAGCCGTGGATCGGTCTGCGCGTGCGCCTGCTCTCGAAAGGCGCGGGCAAGTGGGCGACCTCCGGCGGCGAGCACGCGAAGTTCGGTCTCTCGACCGCCGAGATCCTGGAGGCGATGGAGATCATGCGCGAGGCGAACATGGCCTCCGCGTTCAAGCTCCTGCACTTCCACATCGGCTCGCAGATCCCCGACATCCTCACGATCAAACGCGCCGTCCGCGAGGCGGCGATGTATTACGCGAAGCTGTACAAGAGCGGCCAGAAGCTCGAGTACGTCGACGTCGGCGGCGGTCTGGCCATCGACTACGACGGCTCGCGCTCCACGTTCCACTCGTCGATGAACTACACCGTCGAGGAGTACGCGGCCGACATCGTCTACAACATCATGGACGTCTGCGACGACGAGAAGGTGCCGCATCCGGTCATCGTCTCGGAGTCCGGCCGCGCGACGGTCGCGCATCACTCCGTGCTCGTCGTGCAGGCCTTCGCGGCGATCGAGAAGACGCCGCTCGAGTCGCGCGAGATCCGCGCGCGCGATCACAAGCTCGTGCGCGAGCTGATCGACATCGACGGCTCGCTCTCCGAGGACAACGTGCAGTCGGCGTGGCACGACCTGCAGCAGATCAAAGAGCAGGCGCAGACGATGTTCGAGCTCGGCCTGCTCGACCTCGATGTCAAAGCGAGAGTCGAGTCGCTGTACTGGGAAGTCGCCGAGCGCATGCAGAAGCTCGTGCGCACGATGGAGCCGGGCGAGGTGCCCGAGGATCTCGTGAACCTCAACATCGAGCTCGCCGATCAGCACATCTGCAACTTCTCGGTCTTCCAGTCGCTGCTCGATCACTGGGCGCTGGGCCAGCTGTTCCCGATCGTGCCCATTCATCGGCTGAACGAACGTCCGCAGCTGGAGTCGACGCTGGTCGACATCACGTGCGACTCCGACGGCAAGGTCTCGAAGTTCATCGACCTCAACGACGTCCGCGAGACGCTCCCGCTCCACGAGATTCGCGCGGACGAGCCCTACTACCTCGGCATCTTCCTCACCGGCGCCTATCAGGACATCATGGGCGACATCCACAATCTCTTCGGCCGCGTGAACGAGGTGCACGTGTTCCTCGATCCGGACGAAGACGCGGGCTTCTACATCGAGGAAGAGATCCCCGGCCAGCCGATCGGCGAAGTGCTCGCCATGACGCAATGGGACTGGCGCGATCTCGAGAAGCGGATGAAGCAGCAGATCGACGTCGCCATCAAACAGGATCGCGTGAAGCCGACCGAGGGCATGCGCCTGCTGCAGGATTACGAGCGCGGCCTCAAGGACCAGACGTACCTCACCTTCGATTCATAGGAGCACTATCATGCGGAAGACGTTTCTCGTCACGCTGTCCCTCTTGTGCGCGTACGCCACGCACGCGTTCGCTGCGACCGAGGCGCGCCTCAGCGGCGCGATCGTCGACGCGGCCACGAAACAACCGATCCCCGACGCGACCATCACGCTCGACGCGATGGAAGTGAAGAAGGTGCATCAGTCGTCGAAGGCGAAGAAGGACGGCTCGTACGCGATCTTCGTGCTCGACGGCACCATCCGCTACAAGTTCACCGTCGCCGCGCCCGGCTACGCGACGTTCACCGACGAAGGGAAGCTGAAGCTCGGCGAGACGACGAAGCGCGACTTCGAGCTCGTGAAAGCAGGCGACGCCGTACCCGCGTCGACAGCGGCGGCCACTCCGCCGAAGAATGAGCCGGGCGTCACGGAGTACAACGAAGGTGCGGCGCTCGCGAACGCGGGCGACATCGCCGGCGCCACCGAGAAGTTCAAAGCGGCCGTCGCCGCGAAGCCGGAGCTCTATCCCGCCTGGAGCGCGCTCGCGAAGATGCAACTGCGCCAGAGCCACTACGCCGACGCGATCGCCGCCGCGAACAAGGTCCTCGAGATCGACGACACGGACGCGGAGATGCTGTCCGTCCTCGTGCAGGCATACACGGCCACCGGCGACAAGGCCAAAGCCGCCGAAGCGCAGAAGAAGCTGCCCGCCAACGCGTCGTCGCTCTTCAACGACGCCGCGCATTTCATCAACAGCAACAACGACGCGGCCGCCGAGCCGCTGCTCAAACAGGCCATCGGCATCGATCCCAATTTCGCGCAGGCGTACTTCGAGCTGGGGATGATCTACGCCCGCGCGAGCAAAAACGCGGAGGCGAAGCAGAATCTCGAGACGTACCTGAAGCTCGCGCCGGACGGCAAGGACGCCGCGTCCGCGAAGGAAATGCTGGGCTACCTCAAGTGAGATCGCAGGCGATTGCGGGCGTAAGCCGACCGGGAGCGCCTCCGGCGGGGCGGCGCGGCCGCCAGCGCTAAGGGCTTAGCCAGTACGCACGTGCGGCTGCCGTCAACGACGTTAACCGCGACCGCACGTGCGTCTAGGCTAGGCCCTTAGCTCAGGCGGCCGTACCGCCCCGCCGGAGGCGCTATCGGTCGTTCTCCAGTCGCTGCGCGTCGATCACCGCGATGGCGGCCATGTTGACGATGTCGTTCACGTCGACGCCGCGTTGCAGGACGTGAACGGGTTTCGCGATGCCCTGGAGAATCGGCCCGATCACCTCGGCGCCGGAGAGGCGCCAGAGCAGCTTGTACGCGGCGTTCGCGGCGTCGAGGTTCGCGAAAACCAGCACGTTCGCGTCGCCCTGGATCGCGCTCCACGGGTAGTCGGTTTGCGCGATCTCGGGAGTGACGGCGGTGTCGGCTTGCATCTCGCCTTCGACGATGAGATCGGGGCGGCGCTTGCGCAGGATCTCGACGGCATCGCGGACTTTCTCGGCGCCCGGATCCTTCGTCGAGCCGAAGTTCGAGAACGAGATCATCGCGATGCGCGGCTCGAGGTGGAAGCGCTTCGCCGTCTCGGCGGTCTGCTCGGCGATCTCCGCGAGCGTCTCGCTGTCGGGATCGATGTTCACCGTCGTATCCGCGAGCACCAGCATGCGGTTCTTGAACATCAGGAGGTAGGCGCCGGAGACGTGGCGCACGGTCGGGCGCGTCTTCACGATCTGCAGCGCCGGTTTGATGGTGGCGGGATAGAAGGCGCGAAGGCCGGAAATCACGCCGTCCGCATCGCCGCATTCGAGCATCATCATCGCGAAGTAATTCCGGCTGTTGAGGATCTTGCGCGCGTCGGAGAGTGTGATCCCGTGGCGGCGGCGCAGCTCGTGGAAGCGCTGCACGTAGCGCGGCAGATCGGGCGCGTGATTGATGTCGATGATCGTGATCTTCGACTCCTCGACGTGATACTTCGCGAGGATCGGCAGGAGCTCCTCGCGTCGGCCGAGGAGGATCGGGAACGCCAGACCTTCATCGACGAGGATCTTCGCGGCGCGGACGATCTTCTCCTGATCGCCCTCGGGGAACACGATGCGTTTCGGATCCTGGCGCGCGCGCGAGTAGAGCTCGTGCATCAGACCGCGCGAGCGGCCGAGCATGTGCTCGAGGCGGCGGCGGTACTCGCCGTAGTCGGTGATCGGCTGCTGTGCGACACCGGTCTCCGCGGCCGCGCGCGCGACCGCGACGGGCACGTTGAGCAGCACGCGATAGTCGAACGGCTTCGGGATCAGGTACTCGCGTCCGAAGGCGATGCCGTCCTTGCCGTACGCGCGCAGGACAGAGTCGGGGACGTCTTCCTTCGCCAGCTCGGCGAGCGCGCGCGACGCGGCGAGCTTCATCTCGTCGTTGATCGTCGTGGCGCGGCAGTCGAGCGCGCCGCGGAAGATGAATGGAAACCCAAGGACATTGTTGACCTGGTTCGGGTAGTCGGAGCGGCCCGTGGCCATGATCACGTCGGGGCGCGCGGAGACGGCCTCGTCGTAGCCGATCTCCGGAGTCGGGTTCGCCATCGCGAACACGATCGGATCGTTCGCCATCGAGCGGATCATGTCCTGCGTCACGATCCCGCCGGCGGAGAGGCCGATGAAGACGTCGGAGCCTTTGAACGCGTCGGCGAGCGTGCGGCGATCCGTCTCGACCGCGAACTCCTCCTTGTACGCCGTCATGTCTTCCGTCCGGCCTTTGTAGATGATGCCGTGGCGGTCGACGAGCAAGGCGTTTTCCTTCCGCAGACCGAGCTTCACGTAGAGGCGCAGGCACGCCATCGCCGCGGCGCCCGCGCCGGAGATCACCATCTTCACATCTTCGATCTTCTTGCCGGCCACTTCGAGCGCGTTGATCAGCGCGGCGGCGGAGATGATCGCGGTGCCGTGCTGGTCGTCGTGGAAGACGGGGATGTTCATCTCCGCCTTCAGCCGCTCCTCGATCTCGAAGCACTCCGGCGCGGCGATGTCCTCGAGGTTGATCCCGCCGAACGTCGGCTCGAGCAGTTTCACCGCGCGAATGAACTCCTCGGTATCGCGCGTGTCGAGCTCGAGATCGAACACGTCGATGTCGGCGAAGCGCTTGAAGAGCACGCCTTTGCCTTCCATCACCGGCTTGCCGGCGGCGGCGCCGATGTTCCCGAGTCCGAGGACAGCGGTGCCGTTCGTGATCACGGCGACGAGATTGCCTTTCGCGGTGTACTTGTAGACGTCCGCGGGATTCGCGGCGATGTCGAGGCAGGGAGCGGCGACGCCGGGCGTATAGGCGAGCGAGAGGTCGCGTTGCGTGGCGGTCGGCTTCGACGGCACCACCTCGATCTTTCCGGGACGTCCGCTCGCATGGTAGTCGAGGGCTTCGTCGCGGCTGTTGTCCGGCATGGCGTCTCCTTCGGCGCGGAGTGTATCTGAAGGCGAAACGAGAACGGCGGCCCGAAGGCCGCCGTTCGTGTGGGGAGGGCTGTGGAGTTCGTCAGCTCGCCTTGCGCTTGCGCGCGGCGGGCTCGATGCGCGTCGGCTCGGGACGCACCGGCGCGGCAGCGGCGCGCTTCGACGTCCAGCGATCGAGGCCGACCGCGACGGCGGGAACGATGAGCAGCGTCGAGTACGTACCGGAGATGACGCCCATGAGCAGGATCCAGGCGAAGCCGCGGATGACGTCGCCGCCGAAGGCGATCAGCGCGACCAGGACGAGGAACACGGAGCCGCTGGTGAGGATCGTTCGCGACAGCGTCTGGTTGATGGCCAGGTCGAGGTGCTCGGCGAGCGGCATCGGCTTCTTGATCTTGCGCTTGTTCTCGCGCACGCGGTCGTACATGACCACCGTGTCGTTGATCGAGTAGCCGACGATCATGAGCAACGCGGCCACGATGTTCAGCGAGAACTCGAGGCGCATGAAGAGCATGAACGAGAGCGCGATGGCGACGTCGTGGATGATGCAGGCGACGGCGCCGAGGCCGAAGGTGAGGTCGGCGAAACGGAACCAGATGTAGAGACCCATCGCCAGCGACGAGAGGATGATCGCAATGAGCGCCTTCCGCTGCAGCTCGCTGCCGACCTGCGGACCGACCGTTTCCTGATTGAGGATGTTGAACGCGCCGGCGAACGTCTTCTCATTGAGGACGCGCGCGTCGTTCGCGGTGATGCCCGCGGTGCTCGTGGCGTCCTGCAGCGTCTTGAAGATGCCGATCGACGAGCGCTTCTCGATGACCTTCCGCGCGAGCTGATCGTAGTACGCGACCGCGGCGGGGTTCGTGCCGCGGTTGTCCGGATCGAGCTGCTTGAAGAGGCCGGAGAGGCGATCGGCGCCGTAGTAGTTGAGGTCGAGCTTCGAGGCCGCTTCCGGATTCATGTCGCGGTGCAGGCTCTCGGTGATCTGGCCGGCGTAGTCGGTCTCGCGCTTCTGCTCGGGGAGGCGGATGAGCAGCGCGCGGTTGTCGGGCGTGCCGTACTGCTGGATCGTGGCGTCGGGGAAGCGTCCGCGGAGCTGCGCGATCGGCGGCGCGTCCTTGAACTTGAGCGTGATCGCGGCGCCGCCGGCGAAGTCGATGCCCCAGTTCACGCCCCAGATGAAGTAGGCGACGATGCCGGCCAGGACGAACACCGCGGAGACCGCGACGCCCTTCCAGCGGTGCTTGACGAACTTGTAGTCGGGATTGACGAAAATCTGCATGGTGGTCTCCTCGTCCGCTTAGATGCTGATCTCGCGCGGACGATCGGTCGGCTTGTAGACGATGTCGAAGATCATGCGCGACACAAAGAACGCCGTGAACACCGACGCGCCGAGGCCGATGAGCAGCGTCACCGCGAAGCCTTTGATCGGACCGGTGCCGAACTGGAAGAGGAACAGCGCCGAGATGATCGTGGTGAGGTGCGTGTCGATGATGGTCGCGAACGCGCGCGAGAAGCCCTGATCGATCGCGGCGCGCACGGTCTTCCCTTCGCGCAGCTCTTCGCGGATGCGCTCGAAGACGAGCACGTTCGTGTCGACGGCCATGCCCAGCGTCAGGATGATGCCGGCGATGCCGGGCAGCGTGAGCGTCGCTTTGAAGTACGCCATCATGCCGAGGAGGATGACGAGGTTGAGCAGCAGCGCGAGCACCGCGTTGATGCCGGCGCCGCGGTAGTAGACGATGATCGCGGCGATCAGGATCAGGAAGCCGATGACCGATGCGGTCACGCCCTGACGGATCGAGTCGCGTCCGAGCGAGGGGCCGACGGTGCGCTCTTCGAGCGTCGTGAGCGACGCGGGGAGCGAGCCGCTGCGCAGGACGAGCGCGAGATCGCTGGCCTGCTGGGTCGTGAAGCTGCCTTCGATCACGCCGCTGTCGGTGATCTGGCTGTGGATGACCGGCGCGGAGACGACCTTGTTGTCGAGCACGATCGCGAGCTTGCGCCCGACGTGCGTGCCGGTGAGGTTGCCGAACTTCGGAGCGCCTTCCGGCGTGAGCGTGAAGCCGATGACCGGCGCGCCGACCTGGCCCTTCTGCACGCGCGCGTTCTTGAGATCGCGGCCGCTGACGGGAACTTCCTTGTGCACGGCGTAGAACTCGGTGCCGACGACGCGTCCGAGCTCGTCCTCGCGGCTGCCCGGCAGGATGTCGACGTCCGCGCGGACGTTCGCCGGCAGCGCGTCGTACACCGCCTGCGCGGTTGCCTGCGCCTCGCCTTCGACGATGCGGAACTGCAGCTGCGCCGTCGTGCGGATGATGTCCTTCACGCGCGCCGGATCATCGACGCCCGGCAGCTGAATGACGATGCGGTCCTCGCCCTCGGGGACGATGATCGGCTCGGTCACGCCGAGGGCGTTGACGCGGCGGTCGATCGCCTCGACGGCCTGCTGCACGGTGTCGTGCTGGAGCGTCGCCGCGGTCTGCGGCTTGAGGTGGAAGCGGAGGCCGTCGGCCGCGCGCGAGACTTCGAACGCGGGCAGGAAATCGTGGCCGATGCGCTCGTAGTCCGCGGTGCCGACACCCGCGGCGGTCGTGGCCACGAACGTCGTGTCGTCGAGACGGCGCGTGGTCGGAACCGGCAGGTTCTGCGACGAGGCCTGGCTCTTGAGCGAGTTCATCGCCTGGTCGGTTTCGAGACGCAGCGCCTCGTTGACGTTGACGCGCATCACCAGGTGGATGCCGCCTTTGAGATCGAGGCCGCGTCGAATCGGCTCAGGGTTGTCCTTCGTCGGGATGATGGCGACCGTGAACACCACCAGCACGGCGAGGATCAACACGATTTTCCAAAGCACAGTTCTATTCAAGGTTTCCTCCGGACCGCGGCACGCTCACCGCCGATTCGTCTCCGGTCACGACACCGGACACGGCAGTGCGCGCCAACTTGACTTTGACGTTGTCGGCGATCTTCAGATAGACGACGTCGGGCTCAACACCCTGGACCGTCCCGTAAATCCCGCCGGTGGTGACCACGCGATCACCCTTCTTCAGGGCGCCGATCATTTCCTGCGTCTTCCGCCGCTGCTTGTTTGCGGGCGCGATGACGAGGAAGTAGAAGACGAGGCCGATGGCGATGATCGGCAGAAACTGCACGATCGCCGCGGCGCCGCCGGCGGTGCTTTGGAGCAGAGCTATCGCATTCATGGATGTTCTCTTTTCGCCGGCTACGCGTCTTTTCCGCCGCTGGCGTACCTCGAGAGGAATGCTTCGCGGAAAGACCCGAAGGAATTGGACGCAACAGCCTGCCGGATGTCCTTCATCAAGTCAAGGTAAAACGAGATGTTGTGGATCGTGTTGTAGACCGCGGCGGCGATCTCGTCGTTCGTGTAGAGGTGCCGCAGATACGCGCGCGAAACGGTCGTGCAGGTGATGCAGGAGCATCGCGGATCGAGCGGCCGGTCGTCCGCGGCGAAGCGCGCGTTCTTGATGGCGACCTTGCCGAAGCTTGTGAAGAGCGTGCCGTTGCGCGCGTTCCGCGTCGGCATCACGCAGTCGAACATGTCGATGCCCGCCGTGACGCCGTTGACGAGATCTTCCGGCGTACCGACGCCCATCAGATACCGCGGCTTGTCCGCCGGCAGCAGCGGCGCCGTGAAGTTCACGACGTCGAACATCTCTTCTTTCGGCTCGCCGACCGAGACGCCGCCGATGGCGACGCCGTCGAAGTCGATCGCGCCGATCTCTTCGACGCTGCGCTTGCGCAGGTCGAGATGAATGCCGCCCTGCACGATGCCGAAGAGCGCCGACGCGCCGGTACGCGCCGCGAGCGAACGCCGCGCCCACCGGTGCGTGAGCAGCATCGACTTCTCGATCTCCGCGTGCGAGAGGCCGTAGGCGGGACACTCGTCGAAGGCCATGGCGATGTCGACGCCCATGCGCGTCTGGATGCCGACCGATGTCTCCGGCGAGAGAAAGTACGCCGCGCCGTCGATGTGGCTGCGGAACTCGACGCCTTCCTCGCGAATCTTGCGGATCGCCGCGAGCGAGAAGAGCTGAAAGCCGCCGGAGTCGGAGAGCACCGCCCCGTTCCAGCCCATGAACTTGTGCACGCCGCCGAGCTTTTCGAGCAGGTCGATGCCCGGTCGCAGCATGAGGTGGTACGTGTTGTTGAGGATGATCTGCGGCCCGAGTCGCGCGAGCTGCTCGGTAGTCAAGCTCTTGACCGACGCCATCGTGCCGACCGGCATGAAGACCGGCGTGTCGATGACGCCGTGCCGCGTCGTCAGCTGCCCGCGACGCGCCGCGCCGTCGGTCGCGGTGACGTGAAACTCGATGCGCGAATCCGCCACGGCGCTACTGCAGTTTCATCTGCTCCACTTTCACTCCCGCGGGCAACTGCAGGGCGAAGCGGCTGGCCGGAACCGGCTGGTTGATGCGGATGTTGGTGAACTCGTAGCGGGTGACGTCGCCGTCGCCCTCGACGTATTCGACCTTCGAGGTGAGGTACGTCTTCTTGTCGATCCACAGCTTGATGTGGCGCACGCGCTTCGAGACCGCGCGCGTCTTCGGCGCGAGGTCGAGCACGTACACCGGCAGCTTCGGCGAGTCGCTGAACGTGAAGTCGAAGTAGCGTCCGAGCTCGTCGATCGCACCGGAGGCGCCCATGTATTTGAAGATGCGATCCTCGAAGCGCTTGACGTCGATGCGCTCGGCCTTGTTGAGGTCGGGGTAGTACGTCGTGAGCGTGCCGCCGGCGATCACCATCTGCACGCGCTTCGGCGCCGCGTAGGTCCACAGCACGTTGTTCGGCTTCGAGTAGACGAACGTCCCGTTCGACACCTCGGGCTTCGCGAGGAGCGCCAGCTCTTTTTCCTGACGGAAGTCCGCCTGGAGCGTGGAGGTGTTCTTCTGCTGTTCCTGAACTTTCTTGATGACGCTGTCGAGCGTCACGGGAGCAGCGGCGGCGATGATGGGCAGCGTCGCGAGAGCGGCCGCGCGGAGCGCCGCGTGGATCGTGCGTTTGACCATGCGGCGCTCAACCCCGCCGGAGGGGGTGAAATTTCCCTGTATACTGAGGCGACCGCGAGGTTATTTATGAAAAAATCGCTGTGTGCCGCAGTGCTCGCGTGGATCGCTCTGCCGGTCTTCGGCGCGATCCAGTACGACTTCCTCCAGAAGAGCAGCATGGACGACTCGGCCGTCCCCGCGGCCGACCTCACGGCACGCGCCCTCATCGACGGCCGCCGCTCCCGCGTCGACTTCCTCTCCGGCAACACGTATCCGCCGGGAACCTACGTCGTCTCGAAGGACGCGCGCCGCCTGTTCTTCGTCGATCCGCTCAACAAGTGGTACACCGAGTTCAACACAGACAGCGTCGCCAGCGCCATCGGCGCGAGCAGCCTGAAGATCGAGAACCAGAAGATCTCCGTCGAGACCCTGCCGGACGAGCTGGTCGTCGCCGGCATCAAGACCGAGCACGTGCAGGTGACGCTCACGTACGACATCACTCTCGACGTCCGCACCATGTCGCTCAAGCAGCGCGTGCGCACCGTGATCGACAACTGGACCACGCCGCAGTTCGGCGACATCATGCAGGCCGCCTTCACGAACAGCGCGCGCACCGGCAACGCCGCCATCGACAGCCTCATCGAAGCGGAGATGTCGAAGGTGCACGGCTTTCCGATGCGGCAGGTGGTGACGGTGCGGTCGCAGATCGATCTGCCGCACATCGAGTCGCAGCTCAAGCTGCCGGCCACGCGCACGGTCGTGCACGAGACGAGCGTCACCGCCGTGCACGAGCTCGACGCCGATCCGGCGCTGTTCAACGTGCCGGCCGGCTATCGTCGCGCGGACGCGCCGGACCTGCCGAAGTCCGCGACCCAGGTGCTGCAGTTCGAGCCGTCGACGCCGAAGTGACGCGGCCTCGCGTGTTAGTATCGTTCCCGGAAGCGTTCCCAGCGGTTCGTTCGTCGTAACGAAGCGTCCAGTGGTTCCCAGTAGTCATGGTCAAGAAACCTAAGCGTTGGGGGAGAGTGGTGCGGAAGCCGCGGGTCTATCTCGCGCTGGCCGTGCCGCTCGCGATCCCGCTGTTCCTCGCCGCCGTGCGCTCGCAGCCGGAGTTCGGCAATGCCACGGCCGCGTCCGTCGCACCGCTCCCGTTGCGTTATGACGCGCTGCGTCCGTTCCGCACGCAGTTGCCCGAGCACGCGATGCTGCTGACGATGGAGCAGGACGACACGCTCGACTCGGTGCTCGTCGACGGCGGGCTCTCCTCGCACGACAGCGCGCTCCTCACGCGCGAGTTCGCGAAGTCGATCGACGTCCGCCGTCTGCGGCCCGGCCATCTCCTCCGCTTCCACTACGACGCCGCGAACCGCGTCGACAGCGTGCAGATGAAAGTCACCGGCTGGGGCGAGATCGGCGCGCTGCGCAGCGGCGACGGCTTTTCCGTCAGCCCGCATCCCGCGTTGCCGCACAGCGTCGAGACGACCGTCTCCGCCGTCATCGACACCTCCCTCTACGATGCGCTGCGCGGCAGCGGCGAGAACCCGGCGCTCGTGCAACAGCTCGTCGACATCTTCCAGTGGGACATCGACTTCTTCGAGCTGCATCGCGGCGACGCGTTCAGCCTCGTCGTGACGAAGAATTACGTCGGCGGCGATCTCGTCGGCTACGGCCCCGTCACCGCCGCGCGCTTCACGCACAAGGGCACGACGTACGAGGCGTTCCGCGACGCGACGCCCGGCGGCGGCCCCGGCTACTACGCGCGCACCGGCACGCCGCTGCGCAAGCAGTTCCTCAAGGCGCCGCTCAAGTTCACGCGCATCACGTCCGGATTCAGCAAGCACCGCTTTCATCCCGTGCTGAAGTATTTCCGTCCGCACAACGGCATCGACTACGGCGCGCCGATCGGCACGCCGGTGATGACGACCGCCGACGGCGTCGTCGTCGAGGCGCGCTACAGCCCGGGCGAAGGCAACTTCATCCGCGTGCGTCACAGCTCGCGCTACGACACGTACTACCTCCACCTCTCGCGCTTTGCGAAAGGTTTGAAGCGCGGCACGCGCGTGGCGCAGGGCGACGTCATCGGTTACGTCGGCATGACCGGCCTTGCGACGGGGCCGCATCTCGATTACCGCGTGACCGACGGCGGCCACTGGCTGAATCCTCTGAATCTGAAATCCATCACGCCTGATCCGCTGGGCGGCGACGCGCTGCGGCGCTTCCGCGCCGAAGTCGCGCGCCTCACGCCGAAGCTCAGCGAGCCGGCGCGCGAGCTCGCGGAAAAAGCGGTGCAGCAGCGGGCACTCTTCTAGCAAAATCGGGCCTCCATCTATGAACAAGGTCACCGTCCGGGCGCCGGTGCGCGCCGATCTCGCTGGTGGAACTCTCGACCTCTGGCCGCTGTATCTGTTCCATCCCGGTTCGCGCACGGTGAACGTCGCGATCTCGTTCTACGCCGAATCCGAGGTCTCGGAGACCGGCGACGGCGCGATCGAGATCCACCTCACCGACCAGCAGTACAAGCAGCGCTATGAATCCGTGCAGGAGATGGGCGCCGATCCGAAAGCGGCGCTGCTCCATCGCGCGGTCGAGCACTTCAAGCTCTCCGGCGTCCGCATCACCACCCGGACCGACGCACCGCGTGGCTCCGGCCTCGGCGGCTCGTCCGCGCTCGCCATCACGCTCGTGCGCGGGCTCTCCGAGCTCGCCGGACAACCGGTCGACGGCGAGGACCTCATCTTCCTCGTGCGCGATCTCGAGACGCGCCTGCTGCACGTTCCCGCCGGCATTCAGGATTACTACCCGCCGGTCTTCGGCGGCCTCGGCTCGCTGCATCTCAATCCCGGCAAGCCCGCGCGCCATCCGCTGCAGACCTCCGCGCACGACCTCGGCGCGCACATGCTGCTGCACTACACCGGCATTGCGCACTTCTCCGGCACGAACAACTGGGAGCTCTACAAGCGCCACGTCGACGGCCGCAAGAAAGTGCAGAAAGGCTTCGCGAACATTGCCGAGACCGCGATCGAGATGGAGCGCGCGCTCGACGCCGGCAACTACGAGGCCGCGGGCGCCGCTCTGCGGAAAGAATGGCTGCATCGCAAGGCGCTCATCGAAGGCATCACCACGCCCGAGATCGACGCCGCGATCGAAGCCGCGGAAAACGCCGGCGCGTGGGGCGGCAAAGTGTGCGGCGCCGGCGGCGGCGGCTGCATCGTGTTTCTCTTCCCGCCCGAGCGGCGCGAAGCGATCGCGCAGGCGCTGGCGACAGTGCCGGGCCGCGTCCTCGACGCGATTCCGGTCGCACACGGGATGACAGTCGAGAACGACCGCGGCGCGCAGGCGGTCGCACCATCGCGCGTGCGGCGTCCGGCGCGCGGCGGCGAAACGCTGGAGCAACTCTACGTCTCCGGCGGCGAAGGCAAATACCGGCCGTACATCCTCGCGGAAGGAATCGTGACGCATACGGAAGGGCGGAGCGGCTTCCATCAGTCGACCGTGCGTTCGTACGTCGCGCCGATCGCGCCGCAGGACGGGCGCGTGCTGTGGCAGCAGGCGTCGCAGATCGACCCGGAGCGCCTCGACATCCGCGCGGTACCCGATCCGTCGCACACGACCGACCTCGCCATTAGCCCCGAGGCGCTCATGCAGAACGCGAGGCAGGCGGAGGAAGGGTTCCGCCAGTTCCTCGCCGCGAACGGCAAGACGCAGATCTTCCACAACCCGGCGTTCGGCTTCTACTCCGAGCCGAACGAAACGCGCGAGGCGTTCCTCGTCCGCTGCAACGAGGAGGCGAAGCGCCGGCTCGAAGACCAGCAGGAGCGCCTCGAGTCGACGTTCCGCCGTCGCTTCGATCAGCTGCGCGAGCGGAGCGAACGCGAACAGCGCGAGCTCGAGGCGAATGAGGAAGGTCCGCGCGACGAAAAGCAGGACGTGAACGTCGCGTGGGGACAGGCGCTCTACAACCTCACCAGCGGCAAACCCGCCGCCGTCGCCGAGCCGGGCGTCTCGTCCGTGCGCGAAACCGACTACCTCGACAACATCGCCCAGATGCAGCGCGCCTGGGACCGCGAGCTCGACGCCCTGCGCGAAGACCTGCAGTCGAAAGCCCGCGCCATCGAAGACATCTCCATCATCCCGACGGAGCGCAACATCGAGGTGACGCGCTACCTGATCCTCTGGGCCGCCGCCCTGTAGCCGCGGAATACCGATCCGCTCGATTCGTTAGCACACCGCGCGCGTGATAGCATCCCGCGCGAGTCGGGCAGTAGCGCAGCCTGGTAGCGTACCTGAATGGGGTTCAGGTGGTCGGGGGTTCAAATCCCCCCTGCCCGACCAAACACAACCCCAAAGCCCCCAACAACTTAGCTCCCACCCCTCTCTTCGACGCTCACGCCGAATCGGGCTCCGTGCCTGGTTGCGCGCCTAGTGACGTTTCCGCGTCTGCAGCCCCTTCGACTTCGTCGGAGTCGGACGATCTCGACGCCGCGGCTGCGACGATCCCCAACAAGGAGAACATCGATGAAGAAGGACTTTGTCCCCCGGCACATCCTCGCCGAGGAGCTCGGCGTGCACACGCAGACGATCGCGAAATGGGAGCGGGACGGCTGGTTCCCGCAGCCCGAACACCGGATCTCGGATCGCCTGATCCTCTACCGCCGGTCGTCCGTGGACGAGGCGATCGCGGAACGGCGCGCTCGCCAGGTGATGCGCCGCCCTCCGCGCCGCGTGGCGTAACGCCGAAGAAGCGACTCAAGCTTCGGCGTATCGCCCGCGGGCTCTTGTACGACAACACCACACGCACCGCGAAGCTCTCGGTTTACGTCCTTGGCGGCAAGGGCGAGCGGCGCGTTCGCCGCACACTTCACAACGTCTCGGCCGAAGAGGCGGAGCGAGCGATGGCGACGTTCCGCGAGCGCGTCAATCGCGAGCCCGCGCAACCGCCGCCGCTCATCGCGCCGACGTTTGAGGAGTTCTACGACCGGTACTTTCCTCTCATCGTCGAAGGTCTTTCACCTTCGACCGCGAAGGACTATCGGCTCGTCGCCGAGCGGTGCCTGTTGAAACGCTTCGGATCGTGGCGGCTGTCGGACATCACGGCTGGCGCGGTGAACCTCTGGATTCGCGAACTGAAGTTGGAACGGCGGGCGGCCGGCAAACGGCCGCTCGCCGGCGCCACGATCAACGGCTACGCGAACATCCTCCGCGCGCTCGTGAACTATGCCGTCCGCTTCGACGTGCTGGAGGAGAGCCCGTTCAAGAAGCGACTCGAACGCGAGAAGGTGAACCGCCCGAAGAACGAGCTGTCCGACCGCGAGTGCGCGGCGTTCCTCGCCGCGTTCGACGATCGAGAGGCGTTCGTGGCCGACCTACGCGCCAAGTACCGACGCGGTGAGGTCGTGCCATGCGAGCGCTACCCGACCCCGCGCGTCTTCGGCGGCAGCCGCCGCTGGGACAGCGAGGCGGCAAACGACATCTGGGAGCACTTCCACGCGCTCAAGCCGTTCTTCATCGTCGCGCTCACCACCGGCCTCCGGCTCGGCGATCTCTGTCGCCTGACGTGGAAGGACGTCCGCTGGACCGAGGGCTGGATTCAGCTCGTCATGGAGAAAACGGAGCGCGAGGTCGTCGTCCCGATCAGCGCCGCGTGCGAGGCCGCCCTCAAAGAGTGCCGCGCACGTCCCGTCGTCGGGGAGCTCGTCTTCGTCGATGAAGTCGGCGCGCCGCTCTCCGTCACCCGCATCCGCCGCGGCTTCGCGCTCGCGAAGAAGCTCGCCGGCATCACGCGCAAAGTTCGCTTCCACGACCTCCGGCACACCTACGGCTCCTCGCTCGCGTCCGACGGCTTATCGCTCGCCATCATCGGCAAAGTCATGGGTCACGCGAGCCAGATCACCACGGCTCGCTACGCACGCCCCGATACGCGCGTCTTCGAGGCCGTTCGAGAAGCCCTCGACCGCCGCCACGGCGGCAGCTCGGATCGCCGATGACGCCACACACCCCTGAAAGGAAGGCTCCAGCATGCACGCACAACCTGTCCGGTCACCCCTCCGGTTCTACGACTGGAGGGGTTCCGTCTCCTGCTCGTATCGTCGGCTTCCCGGTAGCTCGCAGAGATCGCAGTACTTCCGCGATGCAGCGACGCCCGATGCCGCTGTGGTTTCTCTCACGACTTACCCCATCCCGCCGCCCCACCGTCCGCGCGACAGCCGCTCTCCCGCGTGTAGACCGCACGCCCACCATCCGCCACCGAGATACAATTCATTGAGGCTCCCTATGCAGCAGACCGCGCTCGCTTTTCATGATGCCGAGGACTTCCTCCGCGGCGTCTCTCCGCTCCGCGAGCTCGGCGCGTACGAGTGGCTCTGGTCGCAACCGGGAGCGACCTTCAAGACGCTCGCGAACAAGTTCCGCGCACAACCGGAGAAGCGTCCCTCCGACTTCGTTCCGGCGGAGATCGCGGACGCCACCGCCGCCGAGGTGCAACACATCCTCGCCGCACGCGGCGTCCCGCACTTCGGCGTGCAGCTCCGTCAGAGTTACGAGTGCCCGCAGGCACTCCGCGACACCCGGCACCCGCTGGAGATGCTCTACTACCTGGGCACCTGGAACTTCATCGAGTCGGATGCCGTCGCCGTCGTCGGCACCCGGAAGGCATCCCCCGATGCGCTCGCGGAAACGGACGCCCTCGTGCGCGCGCTCGTCGCCGAAGATTGGACCATCGTCTCCGGCCTCGCGGAGGGCATCGACACGCAGGCCCACACCTCCGCGATCGATGCCTCCGGCCGCACCATCGCGGTGATCGGCACGCCCATCTCCGAGATCTACCCGCGCGCGAACGCGGAGCTGCATGCGCGCATCGCACGCGACTTCCTCGTCGTGAGCCAAGTCCCCGTGCTCCGCTCCTCGCAGCAGTCGTGGATGCAGAACCGCGCCTTCTTCCGCGAGCGGAACATCACCATGGCCGCGCTCACGCAGGCGAGCATCATCGTGGAAGCCGGCGAGATGTCGGGCGCTCGCATCCTCGCGCGCGCTGCGGTGGAACTCGGCCACCCGCTCTTCATCCTCGATCGCTGCTTCCGCGACCCCGCGGCCCGCTGGTCGCACGCCTTCGTCGAGGAGCACGGTGCCGTCCGCGTCCGCGACCACGCCGAGGTGCTGGAGGCCCTCCGGGGTGTTCATCGCAGTCGATGATCTCCTCCGCCCGCTCTACCCACATCTCACCGCCGCCGACCAGTGCTACTTCCTGCGCGAGTACACGGCGGGTCGCGGCTATGCCGGCAGTGAGACAAACCAGCTCATCCTGAACCTGAAGAAGCCGCCCGACCGGCGTGGCACGCCGGAGTGGCGCTACAAGGAGCGCGCGATCCAGCAGATCGCCCGCGAGTTTCGGGAGTCCGTGAATCTCGCGGCGCTCCGCCGCATCACGCTCGTCCCCATGCCGCCATCGAAGGCCAAAGGGGATCCGCTGTACGACGACCGCATGCTCCGGGTGCTCCGCGCGGTCGACGTCGAAGGCCAGCTCGACATCCGCGAGCTGCTCCTCGCCGTCGAGAGCATGACGGCCGCGCATGCGACCGAGAGACGGCCCACCGTCGATCAGCTCATGGCGAACTTCGTCGTCGACGACGCCCTCGCTGTTCCTCTGCCCCGTACCATTGCGCTCGTCGATGACGTACTCACGACCGGCGCGCACTTCGTCGCGGCGAAGGAGGTGCTCACCGTGCGTTTCCCAAGCGTCCCCGTCCGTGGGGTCTACGTCGCGCGGAGGGTGTTCGATGATCCTCCCTCGCGGCCCTAGCGTCGCGCGCTGGCCATCACGTTTTATTCGTCCGTCGTTCTGTGATGCTGCCTGCCATCCCGAGAGGATGGCAGGCATGTTCGCTCTCGTTTCTCGACGCATTGCCCCCACCCGTGTATGGTCAGGCCATGAGGCGCTTGCTGCTGTTCTCCATCCTCGCTCTCGCGCTGGCGCTCCCTTCGCGGGGAGTCGCGGCCACTTCATCCGTTCCCCGGGTAGAGTTCCTCCGCGACCTCGCGCTTGTGCGCGGCTTCGCGCCGTCTCCGGGCGCCACCGCGACTTGCTTCAGCGATGTCGTAGCCACCGATGAGGACGCGACATTCCTGTGCACCGCCAAAGCCGGAGCGTGGGTTCGTGGCTATAACGACGGGGCATTCCGTCCGACCGCCCCCGTCACCCGCGCCGAAGCAGCTGTCATGATCGCGAACCTCTTCACGACGTGCCCGCTTCGGCACCGAACGACTACCGCGGATATCGCGCATCACGCGGAGCGTGATCGTATCGAGATTGCGCTCTCGCATGAGTGGCTGATGCAGCGCGGTGGCCGCTTCGAGCCCGCTCAATCGCTCACGCAGAGTGAGGCCCTCCAGGCGCTGTCGCAACTTGCACGGGCGGTCGCTGACAGCAACCCGGACGCCTCCTCCTGCTACCTCCAGTAACGGTCGACGCTATTCCGGCGTCGCCGTTACGTCATCGATTCGGAACCATGTGGCGAACGCGGCGTCGTTCGATGCTTCGAACCGCAGTTTCACTGACTTTCCCCCGAGTCCGAAGACCCGGACCGCCTGTTCGGCGTACGACAGCGGTACGTCAAATCCGAGGGGCTTAGTCGGACGTTCATTTGTGAACCGCCCGATTGTCATGAGCTCGCCGCCGGTCGCGGCGTCGATCAGTGCTACGCGCAGTACATCGTAAGGATACGCCGCCGTCTCCTCCGTCAGCACGGAGGCGTAGTACCGCACTAGCACACTCGCACTTCCAGCCGGCACGACGAAGGGGCGCGATTCCACCCACTGGACGCTGTTTCGCTCCGCGCCGAGGTAAAGATACGCCGCGCTGCCGTTCCTGCCCCACGTCCCTCCGCCACGCAACACAGCGAAATCGGTTCCGCGGTAGTACGTGCGAGTCCACGAGCCGTCCGCCGCCGCGTTCGTGGGGGCGAGAATCCTTTCGAAGTTGCCGTTAATCACGAGCGGCGACGTCGACGGGACGTTGTCGGACACGAACGTCCGGCCGCCCACCATCGCGTCGTCCAAGCTCGGCCGCATCGCGTCGTCAATGCCGTCCCCCTTGCTCTCATAGTCCTGGAACCCGGCCAAGTCCGTTCGACGCAGACGCAGACGGTTGATCCCTTGCGTGTGCGAGTCTGGGGTGTTACCGGTGCCGAAGACGTGAAAGTGCAGGTGGACGGACCAGGCGGATTCGGAGTTATTGCCGCTGCCGCCAGCGTTCGCGACGATGTCGCCAGTGTGGACGATCGCGCCCCCTGTCCGATACGCGGGCTTGATGTCCGACAGGTGCATCAGCACGAGGAGAAACGATTTTCCGTTCGACCCCGGCACCCGGATGTGCAGTTGCCGCCCGCCCATGCCCGTCGTATCCATCTTCGCCGTAACTACCGTTCCATCGGCTGGAGCCAGCACGTCGAAGTTCTTCGCGGCGCCCGTCGCGTCGCGCTGCACGATGTCTAGCGCGTACGTGTTCTCCCACTGCGTATTGCTGGGATCGACCGACCGCTGCCCGGCGACGTTGTGCGACGTCGCCCCATGATTGCCCTGCGTGATGATCGCGGATCCCTGCCACGGCGCGTGGAGCAGCGGCTGATCGGAGGATGTCTGCACGGGCGTCTGTGCGGATGCTGCTGCGGCAACGACGAGCACAATGGCGCCTACCGCCATTCTGTTGAGACGGGTCATCGAGGTCTCCTGCGCGGTTATTTTGAGTTATCAACCACAGAACGGCAGGATGTGTTCCTCCAGCTAGAGCCAATGGTTACGCCTCCACTTCGACCGGCTCCGCGTTGCGCCGCCCCGTCCGCGTGACAGTTCCACCTGCGCCGCGCTTGAGCGCTCGCGGCTGAAAGGAACTGCTTACGATGACTACAACTGTTACTGCTCTTTCGCTGTCGCCTCCGGAGAAGCGACAGGCGTTTTCCCGTCTACGCCTCACCGCCTGCGCCTTTTCGGCGCCGCGGTCGGAGGTGTCCTCATCACGGCCTGTGGCCAGACGCCAGGCACTGACACCGGACGGCTGTATGTCTTCAGTCTCACTCCGAGCATCATCACGCTTTGTCTCCTCGGAGCGCTGTTCGTCCTCGTCGGCGTCGCCGCCGGCACCCTCGGCGCGCTCCACGTTCTGCGGAATGCGGATACGACGATCGTTCGGCATCAGCGATCCGTGCTCACACGGGTCTTCCAAGCGTCGCAGCAGCTGCAACTCGCCGTCGAGGAGAGCGTCGCCGAGGCCCACCGCCGCGTCGACGCGCTCCGCGCGCAGCTTGCGCGCATGCAGGAGACGACGCGATGACCCGCAAGGCATCTACCGCCCTCGTTACTCGCACTACCGCTGATCTCGTGCCGGCGCGCGCCCTCGACACCTCCGTCACCGCTGCCGCGCAACGCGTGATCGGCGCAGCCGGCGACGGGTCGCTCCGCCCGCGCCACGCGAAGCAACTCCGCAAGATCATGGAGGAGGTCGCGCCCGTGGTCGACAACTTCGTTCGCATCGCGGAGCGTGGCAATCAGCTCGCGCGATCGAGCGCACAACTCGCGCACGACGTCGAGCAACTCGCGACCGCCGTCGACGACTTTGCGACCAAGCGCGCTGAAACGCGGTGAAGGTCGCCGAGGCGAACGCGCGCGCGGAGAAGGCCAAGGAGATCGCTCGCGAGCAAGCCAACGTCCAACTCCTGACCGCGAAGGTGCAATCCGCTGAACTCAAGGCGCGTCTCGATGCGCTCGAAGCGCCGCGGAAAGAGGCGGCGAGACAGGCGAAGGCGGGGCCGGCCACGAGACCGTTGCCCGTCGATCGCGTGCAAGCTGCTCTCGACGCCAAGGCGGACGCTGCGCGGAAGAAGAATGAAAGCGACGCCGCGCGCATCGTTCGCGACGTGCAGATCGGCGCCGTCGCCGCCGACGAGCAGCACCCGTACGACGGCTACGCGGGCTGCATCTACCTCGCGGCGAAGCTCGACGATGGCCTGACGAGCGCGGAGGCCGCGGATCGCACGCGCGAAGCCGTGCTCGCGATGATGCTCGGCACCGACGTCTCGCCCGAGCAGGTCGCGCTCTACTACACGGCGTATGAGGCGCTGAAGGAGCGCGCGGCGGCTGCCGCCAAGCGCAGCGAAGCCACGGAGCTCTTCGCCGCCGCCGAGGCCCTCACCGGAGGTGTGCAGTGAGCCGGCAACGTCGAACGGTGCGCCGCCACGTGACCGAGCCCGTGATCGTCCTCGGCACCGAGATAGGGACCGGGAAGGTGTACGCGCTCCGCCACGCCGCCTTCCAGCGCGGCGTCCACATCCTCGGCGCGATCGGAGCCGGCAAGACCTCGCTCCTGCTCCGCCTCCTCTACGGTATCGGCACGCGGTACCCGTGGGTGCTCCACGACTTCATCGGCACCGGCCATCGCCGGTTGCAAGCGTGGGTCGCGTACCTCGCCACCACCTTCGCGCTCGCAGAACGTTGGTGCCCCGATATGACCGGGAGCACGGCGCGCTTTCTCTCCCGGTACGCATTCCTCACCATCGGCGACGCGAATCCCGCCATTCGGATCGATCTCCTCCGGCGCCGGCGCCTCCCGGACGGCACCCTGGAGAGCGTGCGCGACGTGACGGGGCGTGCGCTCGAGATCTTCTTCGCGAAGCTGAACGACCCGGACGCGGCACTCCGGGTCCGCTTCCGAAGGATCGCCACGGCCGTCCTCGCGTGCATGGTCGCCGCCGAACGGTCCATTACAGAGGCCTATCTCGTGCTCGACGACCCGATGTACGTGTCGTTCCTCGAACGCGAGCTCGCCAAGCGCAGGTTCCGGCGCTCCGACCATCGCTTCCTCATCCACCAGCTCGCGGAACTGCACCACGTGCTCGCGCTCCGACCATCGGACCCGACGAAAAGCTGGCGCGCCTTCGAGGACATGACCGAGTCCACGCGAAACAGCTTCTCCGACTGCGCGCCCGGCACACTCATGGGCGAGATCCTCGGCGACGAGACCTTCCCGCTCGAAGCCGTCGCGTACGGCCGCACGTCGCTCTCCGTCACGACGCGGCATGCCGACGAGACGCTGAAGAGCCAGATTTTCCAAGCCCTCCACGGCATGCTCCACGCGCTCTTCCTCGCCCGCCCCGACATCGCCGGTCTGCCGCCGCTCACGTACATCGTCGACGAGCCGCGCTGGGTACGCCGCAACTTCCCGGGCGTCCTCGCCGTCTCCCGGAATCTCGGCGTCTCCTACGTGATCGCGCATCAAGCCCGGAACCAATTCGAAGACCTTGGCCTCCGCACGCTTCCCGACCAACTGCGCTCACTCACGAATCTCCAGATCGCGTTCCGCCCAACCTCCTTCGCCGATGCCGAGGACGAGACGCTTCATACGCACGACATCCGTCCGGACGGCCTCGTGCTGCGGTTCATGACCTCCAGCTCGTCCGACGCGACCACGGATTCCTACGCCATCCATTCGGCGTGGAACGGCCTGATCCGGCCGTTCGGCAGCGACTCGACCTGGTCGAGCGGCTCCACGTACGCCACGGCCGAGCATGAGAGCGTCCATCCCGTCGGCTTTCAGGATCAAGTCCGGTATCTCGCAGCTGCCGCCCTCCGGCGTCCGCGCTTCACCGGCTCCGTCATCGCCGACGGGATCGGGACGGAGGTCGCCTTCGCAGCCGCGCCGGTGTTTCCGTCGGATATCGGAGGCGTGCCCGTCCTCGACTACTTTCGGACGTGGCACGACCGCTACTGGTGGAGCTGTCTCGTTCCGCGCGCCCCGTACGAGCCGCACGGCTCCATCGTCGTCGACGTCTCGCCGGTCGCTCCGGCGGCGCAGGAGGAGGCGCACGGCGTCACTGTCGCTCCAACAGCGCCGCCCGCCGCGGAACAGACCACCGCGTCGACCGCGGCTCCGACGCTCCCTGATGCCACGCCAGCTCCATCCACGCAGCCGGTCGCGCCGCCGTCGTATCAAGCCGCTGATCGGCGCGGCCGACGCACGCCGCGACGGCGGCAGCGACGCCGTGGAGCAGCTCAGTGACTGAGCCGCGCTTCTCGCGCCTCCATCGTGATCCGGCGCTCCTCCCGCTCGTATTGCAGGACCGGGATCTCGCGGTCCTGCACGACCTCTTCTTCTTTCGATTCGCGACAACGCCGGCGCTGCTGCGAACTGCTGAGTGGGCGGGCGGTGGCGCGGGCCTCCAATACTTCGTGAAGCGCCTGACGGCGCTGTGGAAAGCAGGCTACATCGAACGCTTTGCCGGCCGGCAGAGCGCGTACCTTCGTGGTTCGGAGCCGTTCGTCTACACAATCGGGTCGGGCAAGGCGACAGCTGCCGTGCGAACCGGGCTGCGGCCGATGGACATATCGCCGGAACGCTGGCGGCAGGTGCTCCGCGAGGCCGCACCTGCGCGGGATCGGGCGCGGTACGCGCTCGGGCTCCTTGGCATCGACGCGGCGGAGATTGAGCGCGTCCTCCACAACAACACCGAGCTCGCCCTTCGCCACTACGCGGGTGAGGGTTCCGGCGTTCGTCACCGCGTCCTCGCCGCGGACTGCCTTTCGCGCTGCTGGCTCGATGCGCGCATGCGCGGGCAGAGAATTGACGGCGTTCTGCCTGACGGCGTCGCCGATCTCACGTTTCAAGAGCCGGAACCGCGCCGATTCCGGGACCTGATTACCGCACAGGGAGTCGTGCGAATCCGTCCGGATTGCCTCTTCACGATTGCTGGAACCCGCTACGCACTTGAAGCGGAGACCGGCACCTCGAACGCGGCGAAGTTGGGCTCGAAGCTCGCGCGCTACGCGCGACGCCTCGCCGTCGCAGATCCTTGCCTACGTGTCGTCGTCTGCTGTGCAACAGATGCCCACTGCCGCCTCGTCCTCGACATCCTGCAGCATCTCCACGTGCCTGTGGCGTCGATCATGGTCGGACAAGCCGATTCGCTCGTGCTCACTCGATAATGCCCCACCATTGCCCTACGGACGGACGTCGACTTTCGCAGAGACGACTCCTTTCAGCACCCAGCCCCACGATTCGTCCACCGGATACTGTTCCGGCACAAATCGCCGTTGCTCCTCCGTCAGCTCGTCGACGGCGATCCCGACGAAGACCTCGTAAAGCCCGGTGGTCTTAAACTCATGCTCGACACTCATCGCGGGCCCGAACGCGATGATGTCAGCCCCAGGTCGGTTCGGCTGCTCGCCGAAACTCACGTAGTACTTTGTGTGATTGCTCCGAAACTGCGGCGCCGGCTCGATCCGGAGGCTTACCCAACGCGGCCGACCGTTCACCTGCTTCACCGTGAACGTGGTCTGCGTTAAGGGGTCGTGCAACGTTTCGCCCGGGCGTGTCGTCCTGAAGCTGGCGTCGATGCGATCTTTTAGCTCTTGGTGACCAGGCCAAAGGTAGAGGTCCGGCCGATCGCCCGTCCATTTCGCAGGGCGCACGGCGTACGTAAAACCGAGAAAGATCCTCGTCTGCACCTTCGGTGGTAGGGCACAAAACGCGGCGCCAAGCGTGAGGAGCGAGATCGCGATGATGCCAACCTGCTTCGCTGCCTTCGTGAGCGTTTCCCACCACGTCACCGTATCGTTGACGGTCAACAGCCCTGGGTTTTCGCCGAGCAGCCGAACGATGCGGAGGGGAAGGTACCCAAGCGCTTGCCGGACGACTGCAAGCACGCGATTAATCTCCGTGCGCAGGCGCGTGTCATCGTCGGCGAGGGCCGCGTCAAGGCGGTAGTTCGGGTTCTCGATCGCGACCTCCGGGTTCGCACGAATTTCAAGCTCCCGCCCATCACGGGAGATGGACGCCGAAATCCCCGCGCCCACTCCACGCCGCGCACCGCGGCCGCGATCATTGGGCCGAAAGAACCACACGCGTACGTCGTAGATGCCCGCGGTATCGCTCGTTCGATTGGTCTTTTTCGCATCCATCCATGCGCGGTGGGCGTCGTCCCACCGCGAGAACGTGCCCGCCGGATCGATGTTCGCCTTTCCTTTCCGTTGCGCGGACCAAAGCGCACCGATCGTCGCGTAGTCGCACGCCCCGATCGGTGCTTCCCCCCGGATGCAGCTGGCGAGCGCGCGGGTCGTGATGAAGTTGAAGAGGAAGGCTCGCGACGACGCTTCGCTGTCCGCGAGCAGACCACGCGTCTCTAGATACACGCGGATTTCCTCGAAGGCTTCGATGAGCAGCGGCACAGCAATCGCCGCGTCAAGGGCCGCCGCAGTGTTGCCTGCCTTGGAAGGCAAGGTTGCCTCCTCGATCTTGCCCAGGCCGCATTCGCACCGCCGTGAAAATCTCTGGCGTGAACGCTTCAAGCTCCTGGCCCGGCCCGATCCTGACGACGTTGCGTGCACTTCGGGCGCACGTGCATGGTCGTCGGCTTCGGTCCTGTCGCTCCAACAGTCCTCACTCTCGTTCTTGCGGCTCGCACGAGCAGCGCGCGGCTTTCGCGTGCCGCGAGAACGGTACGAGCGCCGCGCGCGGCATTCGTGTCCCTCCAACGCCGCAGCTTCGATTCATTCAGACTATCTTACATAAGGAGTTCCTGCGTTACATAGGGGCGATTGGAAGGTGGCATGTGGAAGTCGGCTCACCGCCCAATGCCTCACCCGTTCAACCGCGTCGGGAGCCGGCTGACCGCCTGACTCACTACGAGAACGAGGCGGCTTGGTGTTAGAGCACCAGCACCGCCTCGGTCACGGTCGTACCACACGGGCCGACCGACCTTCTCGACGCCTGCCGAACGCGTGACGAGCGCGTCTCGGCAGCTACTCAGTACCGTGAAGGAGCACGATATGACGAGCCTTGAAGGCACTCGCAAAGTACGCGATTCACAAGATTTCGCAAGTGGTGAGCGTGATCGCACCACACCAAATCATCTTCTGTGGCGTCCAGCGGAGGAAGCCGAACGGCCTCCGCGTAACAGCTCCCACGCGCAGCGTGGCGGGTCGGCCCACGGCCCGACGGGTACCGCCTCTGTGCTCACTGCGGGGCGCCGGTCGGACGACCGGAGCTGATCGCGATCCCCGCGAATGTCCGGACCTGCTTTCCGCTCGGTCCGAACGGAGGCGTGCTGATATGGCGACGCGTCCCTGGAACGAAAAAGTGGGTCCAGATCGAATACTTTCCACCCGATGACGAGCGCGATCAGTATGTTCCGGTCGATCCGCTGCTGAACTGCGAGGCCGCGGCGATCACGCTCGGACTGACCCTCAAGGCGCTGTACCCACGCGCCCCCTTCATGGCGTCCTCCGAAAAGCACGGAAGCCGGTGGTTCTTCCATCGAGATACCCTCCTCGCAATCGACGCCGCGACCGAGCGCGCGATGCCCTCACGACGCGAGGTGCTCGCCGGGCGCGAAGCACGGCGCCGCCGCGGAGAGGGCCGTCGCGGGGGATCTCATTCAGCCGCCTGCGACCGCCGCCATGGCGGCAGATGCCATCCGGCGCCGCAGCGAATTCCCTCATCGGAGGACGGCGCGGCGGTCACGCGTTCGATCTTGGACGATCTTGGGAAATGAGTCGCGCCGGCCTGCCGTCAGGCTCGGCCGGCCGTATTCACCCATTCTTGTTGCACGAAGGTAGGGAAGTGCTCGGATCGGTCACTCCTAGAGAGGTAGCCTCGGGCGGTCGAATCCGCTATGTCTCCGCGCATGAAGGAAATGCGAGGACATATGCAAGAGGGTGCCTACCAGGTCCGTAACTCGGAGTTTCATCTCACGCCCGAAGAGCTTTCGACGCTCATCGCAGGCGCGCAGTCGGAGAGAGATCGTCTCATGGTGTTGGTCTTGGCGTTTACAGGAATTCGCCGCGCGGAGCTGCGCAGCCTTCGGCCCGCCGATATCGACAGCGTCACGGAACGCCTCATCGTGCGTCGCGGCAAGGGCGGCAAGCAGCGCATCGTCTTTCTGCCAAAGCGCGTCGCCTTGGATGTATGCCGGTACGCAGGAGCGCACGCGGAGGCGTTCGTGTTCCCAGGCCGAAACGGCGGCCCCATGTCGCTGCGCAACATCAACTACATCCTCACGCGTGTCGGGAAACACGCGGGCGTGGCCACGCCAAATCCGCGATATGTCGGCATCGGCCCGCATCTCCTGCGCCACTCGTTCGCCCGAAACTGGAAGCGGAGCGGCGGCTCCATCGAGTCGCTGCAAAAAATGCTCGGTCACGCGAGCGCGAAGACAACACTGGATTGCTACGGAACGGAGGACTTGCGCGAAGTTGAAGCAAACTACCGCGAGCGTTGCTCGCGGCTCGTTTCGAGCTAGTTTGCTCACTTTCGCCAGAGTAGGAAAAGCTCGTGCTGACCGTCGCCATCGTTCTGTTCTTCGTCACCACCCTTCTCATCGTTCAGGTGGCTATACGAAACCGCCCGCTCAAGTTGTACCGGCCGCTCGATGACGATGACGTACCGTTTCCAGCTGCTGGACAAGCGAGCACCGTGTTTTCCCTCGCGGCGCTCTTTGGCTGCTACCCAGGCATCTTTCTCCTGATCGGGGGAATTGGATTCGTGGGTGTTGCCGGCGGCAGCGCGGCCGCCCTACTACTCATCCGCGCGGCGCAGGCAGGTCACGAAGGCGGCTACGAGACGTTTCTCGAGGATTTTCGCGACCGCTTTCGGGACACAGGGACGTTTTTCTTCGCGCTCTTCATCCTTCAGATTGGCTTTGCCATCTCTGAACTCGTCTTTCTACGGGTTGTACTCCTACTCGCATTCGGCCTCAGTCCGAGCACGGCCAGCTACGCGGCGCTCGCCGTAGCAGTCGTTGGTTACTGCTACTGCCTCACGGGTGGCTATAACACGGTCTTTCGCACAGACATTGTCCAACTTCTGACGGTCGCCGGGATGTGCCTGCTTCTCCTCGGCGCGCTCGCGACCTCACTCAGTCTTCCTGAATTCCTGACTGCCGCCGGAGCCAAGATGGTGCATCACGGTGGGTACTGGACGGCGGGATTCTTCCGATGGTCGTGGGTTGAACGCATCCTCGACTTCTCCTCCGGTTTCCTGCTTGGCTTTGCATTCCTACTCGTGAGCCCCGACACATGGAAACGGGTCTACATCGTTAGTCGCGTCCCGTCGCGTCGTGGCATCTCCCTCCTATTCGTGGCGGCGGCATTCCCGTTCGTTGCAATCACGCCACTCGTTCTCGCGCTGCCAAATCTTCCACACGGCGTCGTCGACCCAACGGTGTTCCTCCAGCGCCTGGCCGGCAACCGAATCCTTCTTGGCGCAACGCTTATCGGTGTCTTCGCCAGCTTCCTCTCGTCATTCGACAGCGCGCTCATCGCAGCAACGCATGTGAGTCTCCTCTCGGCGCGTCGCGCGCGGCCTGCACTCGAAGAACTTGACCGGTTCCGATATCTAGCCGCGCTTCACTTCGTGATTGTGTCGCTGGTCTTTGTCATCGGGAGTCGCTTCGGAAATCCTGGGATTATGGCTACGATCCTCATGGGAACGTATCCCGTGCTCGGAGGCCTGCTGATCGGAACCCGCGCGGGCACCCGCAATCTCCCGTCGGGAGCGTTCGGACTAGTCTTCCTTCTCGGCTGTGTCGCGTGGATTGTCTTCACGATGAGCGACGAAATGCGGTTCGAGGTGGGCCGGACGACAGACCTGAACTTCGTGCCGGCCGCTGGCTGTGTGCTCCTGGCATCCGCGGCGATGTCATGGATTCTCTCTTGGATTCCGCAGCAGCGGGAGGACGAATGACTGACTTCGTTCTCGGCTACGCCGAGAAGCTTTGGGATCGCACGACGCCGGAGTATCGCGCCTTAGTCGTCGCGTTCATCCTCGCCCCCACAATGGGCGCACTTCTCATCTGGTTGGCCGGGCCAGCGCCCTCCACGCATGCAACAATTTCCCCACCGCTGAACGTCATGCCACTTCGAGCACATGCAGCCGGACCGCGAGACCCCGCCACCACGGTCGTAATCGTGCAGCCGACGGAGGCGACCTTTACGATGCCATGGACAAGGCCACTAAGCGCCCTTCCCACGTCCCTCAGCGAGGAGCAGTGGCGAGGAAACACGGCGAAGATCTCGCAATCAAACCGTACAATTTCCATTGTCGTGCCGCTCGCTGGGGTGCAGGAACCCTTTGTCTTTCTGACGCAAGACGCGCCGCCGGATGCGGTGGAAATTTCAGGGCGAAAGTATGCGATGGCAGACTTGCGACTCCGTTCGCAGCAGGCAACCGACATTCTTCTTGGGGTGCTAATCTCCGCCGCGTTCGCTCTCGGCGTCGGCGTGTCGACTGCCAGCATTCCGATCCAGGCGCAGGAGCACGGAAGCGGTTAACACCGTGCAGAGGAATACGAGAATGGGATCGTTGAGCGGAACTCCGAGATATCGCGGCCCTGGATCGTTGTGTGCCCACGCCCGCCAGTGGAGTAAGAACGGATCCCATGGAAAGAAGATGAGCGCCACGGCGATGGCCGTACGTAGCACCGCGAGGATCTCTCGCCGTGAACGCACACAACTCACGAGAGCGATGATCGCGGCGATCCCGACGCCGAGGTTGAGGACCGAATAGCGTGTCATGTCCGCGCTCCTCGCCGAAGTGTGTTGCGCAGAACGAGTCTCGTGATGACGGTATGACCAAAGAGCGCTAACCATTCCTCCAGGGGCAACCGCGCGACACGAATCGGCAAGGTACCTTCAGCCGGGAAGTACCAGACACCCGTCTCGAGCGCGATCTGATCGACGATGAACCAGAGCGCGATAAGCACAACCGACGTACTCCAGAGTCGTCCCGAGCGAAGGTCTTCCAACGTAACCGCGGGCCACGCGAACGACATCACGGCCGCAAGCAACGCGAGATCGAAGTAGAGGTAGTCGATGTTCATTTCCCACTTTGGCGAAAGTGTGAAATGACGCTTACCTGCGCCCCCGATAGGAGGATTTCGACCGTTTCCGCAGATCGTCCGCCGCTGACTACTACAATGGTTTCCGCGACGGGAGATTTTGCACAGCACTCGGCTACGCGCCGCACTGATCTTTCTCAAACCTCTATCCCCACACCTATGGCGATCAACATTCGCATGGTCGGAATGGTCACGGACGCCGTTCGCAGCCTCACGTTCACCCGCTCGGGTCTTCCGCGGTTCCGATTCGGCGTCCGCGTCGGAACCGTTCGCCCGAAGCAGTACGCCGTGACGCTCTATGGCCCGATGGCGCGGTTCGCAGACACCGCCCTTCGTACCGGGCAACGCATCCGCGTCGAAGGCGCGTACCTCCGTCGGTCGTCGCCGTACGAAGGTCTCGTGCGCGCAGACATGATTCGCCACGTCGGCCGCGCGGTGCCTCCGTACTTCGGAACCATGGTGCGGTTCGTTCCCGGAGCGCCGCCGACGCCGGCCGCCGCGCGGCCTCTCGCCGCCGATGCAGACCATCGCTCGGCGCATGCGGTCAAGACCGCGCGCGTCATTGCTGACGCGATCGCGGCGGCGGTCTAACCACACGCGAGAAGACGGCTTCTCGGGAGGCGGTCGTAGCGTGCAAATCTCCGTCGCCTCTTCATCGCCGTGAATGGGACGCGACTTCGACCGAGTCGCCTGACGATGCCGTCCGCATCAGCGATGCTGCTGCTCGCGAGTCGTGAGATTGCACCGGCTGATTCGTCAGCCGCTCACGCGGTTCTTTCTCAAGCCATCCTTTCACTCCACTCCTATGCGAAGCGTGAACAAAGTGATCCTCGTCGGCCACCTTGCCGCCGATCCGGAGCAGTCCACCACGACCGCCGGACGGGTGCGCGTGACCTTCCCGGTCGCAACGCACCGGGATACCACCTCCGAGGGCGCGAAGAAGGACGTCACCGACTATCACCGGGTGACCTCCTGGGGGAAGCTCGCCGAAATCTGCGGCAAGTACCTCGCGAAAGGCCAAGGCGTCTATGTCGAGGGCATGATCCTGAATCGCGCCTACGAGAAGGACGGCCAGCGCCGCTACGTCACCGAGATCCGCGCGGACGAAGTGAACATGCTGACGTGGAAGAAGCGGGATGGCGTCTCGAACGCCATCCTCAGCGATCTGCCTGACGGCGTGTAAGTCCGTCGCGTCGGGGCGAGTGGCTCTCGTGCAATCTCACACTCGCTCCCACTTCGACCGATTCGGCGATGGATTCCGGTCCGCATGTTTTCCTTCGACTGCGGACGACTTCCACGTCGCACCGGCTTCTCCTCGCAGCTGGTCTCTTTGAAAACCCACACGCACACGGCGAGCACCGGAACTCCTTAACCCTGTAATCCTATGAACGCTCCTCGCTACACGCACGTGCTCCTCGACGCCGATTCGGGTGAAGCCGTGGGGGGCGATCCGCGATATCGATCAAACACCCGATGGCTCCGTCTTCGGCGTCATTCGGCGGTTCGATCGTGACGAGCCCGAGACCTACATGTGGCTCGACGGCCTCGAGGTCATCCGACTCGCGGACGCCGCGGCGCATGTGCGGAAGCACGTCGCCTGGGCGCTCGCGCAACCCGCACCCGCATGACGGCGCTCGAAAAGCAGCACGCGTGGAGAAGCACGACCACCGTCTGCCCCCGGTGCGCGGCACAGCCGGGAAGTCACGCGTGGCCGAAGTCCTGGCTCCAGGAGCTGACGATTGTCGACGGCATCCAAGCCGTCCACGGCGTGCTGTGTCGTCGGCCCTCATGCGGCTTCGCGGAGATCATCAGCCTGCGCGCCCACACCACCCCGGCCGCCGCACCCCGGCGACGCCGATGGCTCCGTGATGCCTTCGCCAAGCGCCCGGGCACGTTCGTGCTCGCGACGCTCGTGCAGGGCATCGCGATCGGTGTGCTCCTCGCGCTCGCGTAACTCCTCTGGTGCGGTTCCGATGTGGAAGTCGCTCCGCACCTTGGGCCTCTGTCCCCACGCTGTAAGAACCAGAGCCGCGCCGCAGCCGCAGCCCGGCTCCCGTTCAGGTGCGGTCGATCACGGTCGCGTCCGGAGCGTTCTCCTTCACGGACTTGATGCCGCTGTCGCGCGCCGTGGTGGAGGAGTACATCTCGCTCGTGCCGATCACCTGCCCGTTCGTCGCGGTAAGGGTGAAGTACGGGCTCCCGTTCGTCGCGGTCTTGCGGACGTAGCGGGCATCGTCCTTCGCATTCTTGCGGACGGACTCGATGCCGTTCTCCGCGCCGCTCTTCGTCTCGTACGTCTCGCTCGTGAGGATGGTCTCGTAGTTCCCTGCGCGCAGGTTGAACCGGTACTTGCCGCTGCGGCCCTTCTCGATCACGAACGATCCTGCCATGTCCGGTCTCCTCCTGGTCCGTCACAGGAGCAGTGTTCGCGCACGCTTTCGACATGCGCGTGCCCTGTCCCTCCGAAAGACACGAAGCGTGCGGAATGGTGGCGTTCAAACCGATCCTGACTGGCGTCGACGGCCGCACGCTCACCGCACGACGATCTGCACACTCGCCGTTGCCGGCCCGCACGGCGTGTCGACGGTGAGGGTCACCGTGTCCGTCCCGGCATGCGTCGCCGTGTAGGTGTGCCGCGTCTCGGGTGGCGAATGCACCGGCCCGCCGAGAGCGTTGCCGAGCGACGATGCGACGCTTCCCACTTCGCCGTGCCGCTCCTGCGTCGTGTAGGAGACGTATGTGCTTTCGCCGACCGCAAGCGACGCCTTGCCCGCCGTGAACGATTCGATGAGCGGCTTCGCGCAGGTCCACACCGTCTCGGGTCCGCCGATCCCGGCGGAGCCGCACGCACTGTCGCCGTAGAAGGTGATGTTTGCTTCGCCGGCGCGCGCCGGCGTGTACACGACCTCGATCTCGCCGTTCGCCGAGCGCGCGCCGGCCGCGGGCGTGACCGTCCCATTATCCGTCTCCACCCACCATCGCGTGATCGAGGAACCTGCGAGGAAGAGCCAGCGTTGCTGCTGGCCGACTGCAACGCGGCCGTTCGCCTGCCCGATGTCGACGGCCGGCGCCTCGCCGATGCAGCGGGCGATCGGCAGCGTCATCGAGCTCGCGCCGCAGCGGCCGGTCACCGTGAGGACCGGCTCGGCCGGAAGGGAAGGGAAGTAGACGCGCGCGCTGCCGCCGAACGCGCTCGACCCGGCGAGCGCGTCCCGGAAGGGCTGCGCGCCCTCGATCGACCAGAACGAGCCGTGCTCATAGCTGAACTGGAGCGTCGTAAAGGTGAAGGGCGCGAGCGCCCCGTGTTCCGCCCCGAAGCTATTAATGATCGGCGGTGGCTCGATCGGCACTGCTGCCGTCGTCTCAGGCCCGATGTCGCAGGTGGTCGCGATCGCCGAAGCGTCATGTTCGCGCGCGCAGTGACCACCATCGCCCCCGAGGAGGGGAGGTCGCACGCCACGTCGCGGATGTGGACGCGGGCGTTCGGCTCCGAGGCTTGCCACGAGACACGGACCGGCTCCCCGTCGCAGGCGGAGCCTTCGAACGTCAGCCGCACCGTGGGCTTCGAGGTGCAGGCTGAGCCGCCGAAGCGCACGGCGCGGCGTCGCACGAGCGGCCGTGTGAGCGGGTAGCAGGCGGTGGTGTCGGCCGGCGCCGCCACCTGCTGGATCTCCTCGGGCGGCGTCTGAGCGTGGGAGGCCACCGGGGCGAAGAGAAGTGTCAGCAGGCCGATGGCTCGTGCGCGGCGGGCGATGCTTCGCCATACTGAGACTGCTCCCGCCTTCTTCCTTCCGGTCTCTCGAAAATGCAGAAAAGCGTCAAACTCACCGGCCTCGTGTCGGCAGAACGAAACGTCCCGACCACGCGCCCATCTGGCGTGCGCTACGTATCGAAAGAGGAGGTCGAACAGTTCTTCGCCGCGATCCCGAGGGAGAACCTTCGAGATCGGCTGCTGTTCGACCTCATCTACCGTCACGGGCTGCGACGTCGCGAAGTCGCGCTCATCAGCGTGGACGACGTCTCGCTCCGCCACAGGTCCATCTGGATCAGCCGAGTGAAGCAAGGGATCCCAGGCATGTACCGGCTACATCCGAAGACGATCGCGCTGCTGCGCGACTACCTGCCGACGCGGCACGTCGGCAACGGCCGGTTTCTCTTTCAGAGCACGAGGCGACCGGGTGCCGCGATCTCACCCTCGATGATCTACTACCTGTTCCGGCGCTATGCGACGGCGGCCAACCTGCCGGAGGGCCGGCGGAACGTGCACGTCTTCCGGCACAGCATCGCCGTGCATTTCATGAACGAAGGCATCGACTCGGCAGACGTGAAGGACTGGCTCGGCCATCGGAGCATCTCCTCCACGATGATCTACGCCCAAGTAACGAATAAGCGGCGAGACGCGACCTACCAGCGCGTGCGCTCGTCGAAGGAGATCGCGAGGACATGACGGCCATTCACGCTTTTCTGCAAAAGCGTCAATGCTGCCCTTCGGCAGACAGCTCATTTCGCGTTCATTTCAGACGATGGAACGCCGCTTACGTTACCAAGCCGACCCAGTCCGTTGGTCGTCCCAGAACAACCAACACGAGGGAACTCGATGTCCATCTTTAAAGTGGACAGCATGCGTTCGGTCTAGCGTGATCTGCTAACGCCGCGTGCGGCTTCGGGGAATCCTGAGTTGCCGGCGACTTGTCACCCGTCCGCGTCCGTCCGGTCACGACTATCCCCGTTTCGCCAAGCGGCGCGGGGGCTACCCTCGCACGCTCGCGATTGCAGCCTTGGTGCGCGGCATCGTGCTCGGGCTCATCGGCGTTAGGAATACGGCAGAATGCGAGGACACGGCGAGTCATCAGAACTCGCCGACGCGGCTATCCGCTGGGGAACCTTGAATCTTGCCGTTTTTCAGTCGAGGGGTAGGGAATTTTCTCTCCAGGTCACTCCCCTTAGTGGCTCGAGCTACCACAAATGATGATATCCCTCACTCGACAGGCAGAGAGCTGGCGAGGAGGGTGCTGCCGTGAAGGAGTACCTGATGAATCATCCTCGGCGTCCAAGTGCGTTGTTCACCATAATGTTACTGCTCCTCGCTAGCTGCGCGAAAGATGAGGGACGCACAACTTCAGCGGCCCCCGCAGCGCGCGCATCTCTTCGGGTTGCTGTGAATCCGGTGCCGCAGTCCGCGCTTGTGATCATCGCCGCAGAGCGCGGCTACTTTGCACGCGAAAACCTCGACGTCACCGTCAGCCGTTTCCCTACGGGCAAGCTCGCCTTTGACGCGGTGCTCGGAGGGGCGGCCGATGTTGCGACGGTCGCCGACGTCCCAATCATGTACGCGCTCATGTCCGGGCAGGCGCCAGCAGTACTCGCGACAATCGAACGATCTGGGAAAAGCGTCAAACTGCTCGCCCGCAAGGACGCCGCAATCGCGTCTCCTGCGGACCTTCGCGGCAAGAAGGTCGGTACGTTCAAGGGTAGCAGCGGGGAATTCTTTCTCGACGCGCTGTTGGCCAAGCACCACGTACCATCCGCCGAAGTGGCGATCGTACATTTACAGCCACCGGACCTAGTGACGGCGATCACCAGAAAGGACGTCGCGGCTATTAGTATCTTCGAACCCCATATCCACAACGCGGCTACAGTTCTCGGATCGAACGCGTTGGTGGTCGAGGACCCGTCGGTCTACACCGAAATCTTCAATGTCGCGACGACAGAAAAGGCCCTCGCCGCTCGGCAAGACGCCTTTGTCTCGTTCCTACGCGCTCTGCAGCGAGCCGCGGACGACATCAGGCGGGATCCGAATGGCGCGCAGGCGAGCGTCGCTCGATTCACCCAGCTTGACCCAAATGTGCTGCGTGAAATTTGGCCGATGTTTCAGTTCACCATCACGACCGATCGTGTGCTCCCCGATCTACTACGACGCGAAGCGGATTTCGCCGTGCGTTCTGGGTCGCTGCCAGCGCCGAGCTCGGAACCACAGTTCGAACGTGTGCTCAAACCTGAAGTTCTTAGTAAGGCAACCGCTACGCCATGACCGCCGACCCCATTACGCGATAGAAAGTTCACGCAATGGCAAACAACGGCACCGAAGGCGTTCTGAGAGATCTTCTACAAGATCTTCAGCAACGGCGCGACGGCAGTTTTTCAGAGAACCTCCAACGCCTCTTTACGCATGACGTCTTGTCTCAGCTTGCACCGCAAACCGACTTGAAAGCCGTTCTGAAATCCGCGTCGCCAGCCGAGGTGTCCGCTCGCGAACTCCAGGCCACCCGTGCCGATGACGGGAACCGATCGAATGATGCTGCCACCCTTCTCGCCCGAAATGCTTCGCCGGGCGCGTCATCCACACCGGCTCGCGGCAAAAAGAGGCGTGGCAACGAGGGCACTCATGGCGTGTCTCAACCCGCTGTTTCGCCTTCAGCCATGAAGGCGCAGGTTCCGAAGGATGAAGAGGTGCTTCGTGACCCAGCTGCTCCATCGCCCACAATCATCGTCTCGGCATTTCATTACGTGAGCCAAACACTTGGAAAGTGGTTTCGGGTCATCCTTGAGCCCGAGCTTTTGAACGAGAGCGGCATACAGCCCCTAGAGCTGTCCCAGCACGAATACGCGTACGACGAAGCACCACAACGATTGAACATTCCTGTCTGGAAAACGGTGCGCGAGCCGCTCTGGATCCAATTCGGCGGCGAAGAGCAATCGCCATTCCCCGACTCTGATCGATACCTATACGTCTCCGCTGAGGAAAAGAGACTTCTAAACGAACTGCTTGAGAACTACGTTGAGGGCCGTCGCTTCTACCGGTTTATCCTCGGCCTCGGGAAGCTTGAGAATCTTGCAACGGCGTCCGTTGACCGCATGGCTGGCGTTCTTGAGAAGCTTTACAAGCTCATGCCACCCGAACGACCGATCGCAGCCCCGGACATTTTTGACAGAGATGAAAAGAACGCCGTATGGCGCGCCTTCGTCTTTTCCTTTTTCCTATCGATTCGTGCACGGTCCCCGGAGGTTCATGTCCTTGTCGTTCCGTGCTGTTTCGATGGTTCCAGCATGCTTGAACGTGATCTACCCCAGCTCGGCACATTTGTCGGAGCGTATGTCGGCAAGCCGTCACAACAAACCATCGACTCGATTAGCAGAGTCTTCTCGCCAATTGTTCGCGCTCTTGCGCTTCGCGAACTAAACGCTCTTCAAGTGGCGAATGGTCGCGACATCGTAGGGATTGAGGATGTCATTCGAAGCTGCGCATACCTCGATAAGCGCGTACAAGAGGACGTCAACCAATATCGCGGCTGGCTGAAGAAAAATCTGCAGCCACTATTATATGGCAGGGGTGAGGACGAGTGGCCGGACTTGGATGTATTCCGGATGACGGGCGGGGATGAACGCATGCTTCAGCTCTTTGACCGCATCGCCTCGGCCGCCCGCGACGGCGTCGGCAAAGACGGACTGACCAAGGGAAGAACCTTTTTCTTTAGTTCTGAGCCAGGCTGCGGCAAAGAAAACATCGCGACCCTTTGCCATCTCCTTAGCCCCCGAGTACTAAACGGAGATGGCGGCGAAAACACCCAGCATTTCACGGCGGCGTCAGCCATCGCGGGAGGTGAGAAATATGGACCGGCAATGCTAGCGACTGAAGTGCAGGCCAAGATCCACTTAGCCGCAATACAGGATCCTGAATGGCTCCGTCTCCGGTCATCGGCCTCCGCGGAGCTTCTCAATGCGGTTAAAATTTCGAAGGGCGATGCCCCCACGGCGAAAGCGGTCCTTGAGCTCCTCAGAAGCGCGCCGCTGTTTAATTACGATGCCTTCAATACGAGCCTGCTCAATCAGCGGAACTTCGCAGAGCTGATGTTCGGCTCAAGCGAGAAGCCGGGCGTCCTTTTTCGGATACATGAATTGTCGGGCACTGTTTTCCTGGATGAAATCAACACAACAGAACCCGGAATAGCAAACAATCTGTTGCGTGTGCTTGATAAGCCGCATCAGATCCCGGTAAAAAAAGGCGATATCTACCGCGACGAGACGATCAACATTCAGATCGTTTTCGGCTCGAATCGCACGGCGGAGGAATTGCTCGCAGATGGCTTCAATTCCGCCGTGGTGTTCCGTCTGGCGGCGCGGCCCTTCCGTATTCCGCCACTCCGCGAGCGCAAGAATGACATCGCGATCTTTGTTAATCACCACCTGTTGAAGCGGCGGGATGACAATCGGGAAAAGCTTGGAAACCTGAGTCGTATCTCACTGAATGGCCTTCGTCTGATCTGCGAGCTTCCGTGGGCTGATAACTACCGAGGATTGCGAGCGTTCCTGGACGACTTGATCGAAGAGCGGCTGCGGCGCGAGGTGCGCGACGCGGAGATCACCTTCGACGACGTAATTCGGGCGATTTCCAGACGTGAGGCAATGCGCGTCACGCCAACCCCAGTGAAGGCCGTTCGACTGTCAGCGTGAGTGGCGCGCTGGTACCGTGTCTCGCGAACCACTAACATTTGCCATGCGATCAACCGAGACCACGACCATCTCCGCACCATGGCCCCCTGACGATCGTCCGGTGGCCGTCACGCGTTTCAACGGCCTCGACATCGAGTCCGATGGTCCGAGCTGTGTGGCTCAAGACCGGGTGTTCCCGCTGTTCGACGATGAGTCGCTGCTCCTGGCAGCTGCCCTGGACCCGGCGCCTGATACGTCCGTTCTCGACGTCGGAACTGGATCGGGCATCTTGGCGCTCGCCGCAGCGCAGCGCGGCGCGACTGTCCTCGCGACGGATGTGAACCCACGGGCGATCGCCTGCGCCCGCCACAACACCGACGCGAATGGCTTTGCCAACTCCATTAAGATCCTTCACGCTGATGTCTACACGGGTTTGGACCGTGGCAAGCTCGACCTCATCGTGGCAAACCCTCCTTTTCTGCCTACACCGCCTGAGCTCGAGCTTCTGCTGACCAGCGGCGGTGGTCCATACGGCACACGGATCGTATCGCCGCTGATCGCCGACGCGCGCGCGATGTTACGGGACGGCGGCCGCTTCGTCTGCCTTGCCGTCAGCTTCGGGTCACCGGGCAGTTCGGTTGCGCAGCAGCTCGTCGAGAGCGCCTTCTCCGATGGGGATGACGTGCGTGTGCGGGACATCTACGGCTCTTCGATCTCCGTCGATCGCCTACTGGACCTCTACGCGCGGTGGCATTCAATAACCTCTTGGCGTCGAATGTTGGCCGACCATGGCCTCACGGAGTTGCACTATGTCCTCATCGAGGCCAGCAAGGCCACGCCGCTGCCGGCTCCGCGGGCGGTGCAACTTCCCCCCGAGTCGACGTTTGCAGGTTCATGGGATGCGCGATTTCGCCGCTATGAGGCGTGGTTTAGCGCACTCGATTGCACGGTGTGGGTTCCGCGATCGCGCGGAGAGGCAGACGCTCTTCCGCATTACTTATGAACAATTTGCGAGGCCGTCTCGGCGGCATGCTGACGTGGATCGCCGTCGTGCTCGTCTGGCACTTCGTGGCGGTCCATAGCAATGCCGGCCCGCTCTTCCCGCCGCCTGCGACTGTGCTCAAGGCATTCATCCTGTGGCTGCGTAGCGGTGATTTGGTTCAGGACGTTGCCGCAAGCTGCGGTCGGGTCACGCTCGGATGGCTGATTGGAACCGGAGTTGGACTTCTTGTTGGGCTCATTACAGGTGTGTGGTCGGTCGGCGATCGGACCATCGGCTCCGTACTCAACACGCTTCGTGCATTGCCGCCTGTCGCGCTCGTTCCGCTTGCGATTCTCTGGTTCGGTATTTCCGAAGTGTCCAAGATCGCGATCGTAGGATGGGGCGCCTTCTTCCCCGTCTGGTTAAACACGCATATCGGAATCCGGGACATTGACCGAACCGTCGTGTGGGCTGCGCGGAGCCTCGGCGCGCGCGGTTCTTCGCTGCTCTTTCGCGTGATCTTGCCGGCGGCCCTGCCGCAAGTCGTAGCGGGAGTACGGCTGGCGATTGGCATCGCGTATGTCTGTGTCTTTGTGGCGGAACTGGCCGGAGCATCGCGCGGGCTCGGCTTCCGGATTGCGACGGCGCACCTGACGTTCCGTGCGGATCTGATGCTAGCTGGCTTAGCCGTCCTCGGATTCTTTGGCTACGCATCGGATCGCGTGTTCGTTCTAGGCACGGGATACCTGATGCCGTGGACACGAAGCAGCGTGGCTGGCAATGGGTGAAATCCCCCTGAATGCCTCACCACAAGCGCCGTTTGTTGTCCTCGATCGGCTGACGGTGGAGTATCGAAGGCACGGCGATAACCACGCGACCGCCGCCGTCCAGGACCTGAGCCTCTCCGTTCAGGAAAAGGAGTTCGTGGCCGTGGTCGGCCCAAGTGGATGTGGGAAATCGACCCTTATCCACACGCTCGCCGGCTTCGTTCCGCCGACGCGTGGGACTGTCACCGTTGGGGGAGCCGTGATTCAGGGTCCCTCCCCGGACCGGGGTGTTCTTTTCCAGCGTTTGGGGTTGTTCCCATGGGCAACGGTGGCGGCCAACGTTCGGTTCGGTCTCGATTTTGGCGGGACGGTTGGCGACGGACGTGCGTCGGTTGCCGAACTGCTGCAGCGAGTTGGTCTGGAGTCGTTTGCAGACTTCTATCCTGCGCAACTCTCGGGTGGTATGGCGCAACGCGTGGCCATCGCTCGCGTGCTTGCGCCAGCACCACAGGTGCTCTTGCTGGACGAGCCGTTTGTTGCGCTCGACGCACAGACGCGGGATGAAATGCATCAACTCCTCTTGCGCCTCCACGAGCGGAAACCCATGACGGTCATTCTCGTGACGCACGACGTCGAAGAAGCCGTTCTCCTCGCCGACCGTGTCATCGTTCTGAGCGCGCGCCCGGCTCACGTCGTGCAGGACGTCCCCGTCGACCTGGGGCGGCCCCGCGAGCGCGATATGGCGATGGATGAGCGCTTCATCGCGAGCCGCATTGAGATTTCCGATGCACTCCGGGAGGAGGTCTTGAGAGCGCGCCTCCAAGCCCGCACGCGAACGCTCCGCGCAAAGGGACGCAGGGTCATCCGAGTAGGCGCAGTGCCCACGGCTGAATCAGCACCATTGACACAAATCCGTGCGACTGCACCGACGGACGACGTTCTCTACGAATTCTTTGAGTACGATTCTGGCGCCGCCATTGTGCGAACGCTTCTCAGCGGTGAGTGTGACGTGGCCGTCTTGGGCGCTTGCCCAGTTCTTGCGGCGCTCCACGAAGAGGCTGCGCTCGTTGTGGTGCGCGATGGCGGCCATGTCAAGAGTGGCTTGGCCGCGGCTTTGGTCGCGACGCCGACGGTTGCTGGTCTCACGCCCGAAGAGCTTGCGGAACTGCCGATTGGCATCAACGGACGCGGATCAAACGCGGAGTACCTAACACGCGCTTTTTTCCGAGACATCCAGCGCGAGGTGTCGATGGTCGTGAAACCGTTCGACCAGCTTCTGCGGGAACTTGAGAAGCGGCGATTGCAGCTCGCCGGCCTGCCTGCACCCTATCTCCAACGGGCCGTCACCGATCTAGGTTGCGCGGTTGTCTGCAACTTTGCCGAGCTGGTCAACCCATTGCAGATCGCTGTGGTCGTCTGCAGGCGAGAACTGGATGGGTTCCTCCTGCATCCATTCGTACGACAGTGGGACATCGCGGTACGTGAGATGGCCGCGAAGCTCAATTATGACGGCGATGCTTCCGCAACGAGGTGGTCGAATGAGCAGCTCGCCGACCGGCTCGCGGTGCTTGACCATTTAGTCGTCGCACCTGCGTACGGGAACACACTGCGGGTGAGTGACTACGTGCGCCTCGAATAGACGATGGACGTGGGGACTCACGTTGACAACAGCGAGCGATCAGTCAGGCTTTAGGCGTCTACGGGACGCCATAGAAGCCGTGGTGCGTCTCCGCCAGCAGGCTTGGCACGCCATCGTCGAGCATCTGTCACGACTGCGACCCGCCGGCGACGGCGGCGAAACAACGCGAGCCTCAAGGGTGCGGCGCGTATGCGTTCTCGTCTCAAGCTCGCGTGGCGGCGGTAGCGTAACGGCCGAGATGCTCCAGTGGCAAGGCGCCGAGTGTGACGTTTGGGGCCGCAGGATTCTCAGCCTTCCTGGCGAAGAGAAGCCGCATCTGATTCTGGCCGGTTTGGCATATCCGGCACGGTCTGAGCGCTACGACGATCTCGAAGCCCCAGACGCATGCGCATCCGCTGTTGAGGGGCTGCTGAACGAGGTGTCGTCCGAAATAGGCTATCCGGCTGCCCAGACCAGCGATTGGCACCTCTACGCCTCCCAGCTTTACCGGCGTCTGTTGCTGCAGTGGCCCTTCGAGATGATTCGGCTGCACCCGGAAGCCGTGACTTGTTCGATCGCCGACACGCTCCTGCGCGCGTTCCCTGAAGGATACCGCGACACGCCCGACAATAGGCGCCGCGTGCTGGACTGCTGCGTGTCTTGCTTCCCGTTTATTCGGTCCTCCTTCTACGACTGCGGCATCCTACGCAATACAAGCGACGCTCGCCTGCTCGCGCACGGGGCTTGGTCCTATGAGGAGCCACCATTCGTGCTTCCACCACCTTGGCACCATGCAAGCGCCGCAGAAGTTGAATGCGGAACACTCCTTCTTCGCGACCCCTCGAACGCTTGGCGGCTGCCATTCTGGCGGGTCACCTTTCCGACACAAGACATACGACTCCTGCATCTCGTTCGGGACGTAGCGGAGTCCGTCCAAGGTCTTTGTGACGGCTGGAATTACGTCTTTGGCTTCCAGACGCTTCCGAGCGATTTGCCTCTCCGCATTTCTGGGTATTCGAATCACGTCACGAGTGTCGAGACAGCCTGGAAGCGCTTTCGACTCAACTTCTCCGTCGATCGCCAGCTCAGCGAGCTGCTGCTTACGGACCGGCGTCCTATGGAGCTTGCGCATGTGTGCTCGATGCAGTGGCGATTCGCACACGAACGGATACTCGCCGATGCCTCCATCCTCAGTCTACCGCGGCTGCAGCTGCAGTTTTCGGACGTCCGATCCCAACCGCTCCAGGCGTTGGAGAACGCATGTGTAGCACTGAACCTCGGAGTATCGAAGTCTGGCGCTGACTATGGCCGATCGTTTTCCTCGCGGCGAGTCATGGCAACCGACACGAACGATCGCGGAGTTTCATTTGAGCGTTGGAGGCAGTCGCCCTACGCATCGGTGATAACGCGATTAGCCAAAAGCGAGGATGTTGCTAACGTAGCCCGCTGCCTCGGATTGACTCGGGTTCGGGACGACTAACATGGCCGCTACCGCGCGATTGAATTGTGGTCGAGCGTTTGGGAGGTTACTGTATGCAAACGTGTTTAGCGCCGTTTTTCATCGGTCGCGCTGAATTGAATCTGGACATGCACGGCACCTTTGATGTCGTGTTGCCATCTGACTTGGTGGGCGATGAGCCTGGTTCGATGGAAGCTATCGTTCGCATCAATAGCGCAATACGAGATGTGGTCGCTGATTGTGCGGCGCGCGGCGAAGTGGCGCTCGTCTTGTGTGGGGATTGTTTGAGTGCCATTGGGTGTCTAGCCGGCCTCGAGCGACGTGATGTTTACCCCTTCCTGCTGTGGTTCGATGCTCACGGCGACTTCCACACGACAGAGACGACGCTGAGCGGTCACCTCGGAGGAATGCCGCTAGCAATGATTACTGGCAGGGGCGATACCTCCTTGCTGTCAGGCGTGGGCCTTTCCCCGTTAGCCGACACCCGTGTTTGCCTTATCGGCGCCCGAGATGTGGAGCCAGGCGAAAGAGAGCTACTTGCGGCTTCCGACGTGCTTCAGGGTCGATGTCTCGCTGACGTGTTGGAAAGATTGCCTAAGGGATGTCCGGTGTGGGTACACTTCGATACGGACTACATAAGCTCTCGCGACGCGCCAGCGATGCGCTATCCCGCGAGCGGAGGCCCTTCAGCGCTCGACGTTAGGGCAGAGTTCGAGATGATCGCACGAAGGTTCTCTGTCTTGGGAGTGTCAATATCAGCGTGGGCCCCTCACTTGGACGAAGGGAGCCGCACGGCGTCAGCATGCTGGGGGGCGATAGCCGGCATCCTGCCCCATGGAGATCGCGCGAATGAAAGCGGAGATCGGCGCGGCGACTAAGAGTACGGATGCAGGTGCGTATGGACAAAATAACAGCGATTCAAGATCTCGCACGTGCCGCCTTTGGTGGCCCGCCGCAACTGGCCTACGGCGACTATCTCTGCGGAATCGCGACCAACCACCTCGGTCGGCATGCTCTTCGCGCCGAAAAATGGCAAAGAGTTGCGCGAGGACGTATGCGACGTGACGACCGCGGACATGAGCATCGACGTTCTAAACGAGGCACAGGCGGATCGCCGTCGACCCCAAAACGCTCTCCACGGGCGAGGAGGAGTGGCGCACCCGTTCCTATGTCCGCGTCTTCACCGCGTCACAACGCCGCCCGTCACGAGTGTTTTTATGAGATGTGCTCAGATGCCCTGCTCGCCGTCATCACTTGAAACTGCCGTGCATAGTCGTCAATGAGCATTTCTAGCGCCGCGACAGTTGTGCTCTTCCAGCGATCCAAATACGCAAATGTTTCGCGCTCCATCGCATGAAAACTGTGGGAAGTTGCCGCTCGATATACAACGGCCGCCGCGAGTCCTATCGCGCCGATGACGAGCGGGACCTGAACTGCCGCGAGAGCCGTGCGGGCAATGGCCATCCGTACGCCGCCGCCCGCCAAGAGTCCCGCGGCCGCAGAATAGACGACCCGGCGGTCTGGAGCGAATGACACCGCCTGCACTGGTGGCAGTGTCGTCGCCTCTCTTGTATGCGCTGTCCACGCGCTGTTGAACTCGTGGAAGCGCTTACGAAGCGAGACGTCGGCTCCCGCCAGCGACTCCAGCGCGTCTTTGGCCACGTGGTTGAGGAGCGAGTCGAGCAGCAGCCGCTCCTTCCGTCCCAATACTGCTTCGAAGTAGCCAGCGATGCGCTCTCTTGCTTGCGCCGCGTCGGACGAGCCGGGCTCCAGGTAATGCGAGCGTACGTACTCGATCAACTCAGCGCTGATCTCGTCCGCATCACGCCGCGTTCTCTGTCGGGTCGAAAGAAATTCGGTCGATTGCATGGTGTCCCTCCCGTATCGCACGCGATGTTTAGAGGACTGCGGTGAGTTCGTCGATCGTTCCGCGCTCTTTCGCGGTCGTCTGTTCCTGTCCTTCGAGAAATCGAATCTCCTCCCGGAGAACCTCCGCTTCCTGGCGCTCGTTGAGCAGGCGGTCGTAGGCTGAGGAGCGCTCGGCGACCACCAACGCCATCCGGCTGTTGAAATCAGCCCGATACCCACTAGCCGTAAGGCTGACCGCCTCGGTCATATCGTCGCTCAACTTCTGGACTGCCAGTTGAGACAGTTGGCGAAACTCCTCGAAATGTTTGCGCTCATTGCGAATTTTCTGCTGGCGGTCAGGAGCACCATCGAAAAACTCCTTGGCCGCCTGCGCTCCCCCCAGCAGCGCGGCCCCCAGAACAGCACCGGGAGGTCCTCCGACCAGGAAGCCTCCGATGCCTCCGAGGAGTGCACCGATAATTCCGCCCACAGCCGCGCGCGGCTTCCGATCGCCTTTCACCTTGATGTACTCGTACGCGCGGTCCTCCGCGTCACGTGTGATCGCTTCCATGCTAATTGTTGGAAGATGAACTGAGTACTTCGACTCGAACGTCTGTCCGAGCTCTCTCATCTTTCGCTCGTACGCCTCTCGGAGAGCCGCCACTCGTTGTTTAAGCAACCCATCGGATTCGTTGCTGAAATCGACGAGAAGTTTCTTCATCTCATCGATGGAAGCTGCGTCTGAGAGAGCTTTGTCGTATCGCTTCGCAAGCGCAGAAAACGCAACCTGCGTTTCGCCGAGGCCGGTGAAGGCGTCGAGGTCCTGCGTTCCAAATGAGGCAAGCGCGTCCTGGTAGCGCTTTAAGATCTCCTTGAGCTGTTCAATCTCCTCCTCGAAATCTTCAGGGGGACGCGTCACCTGGCTCCTGCGCAAATGGATGCGCTCACCGTAGATGCGGCGATGCTCGTGATAAGCATCTGCGATGTGGGTCAAGATCGAGCCTACGAAGCTCGCAAATGCCTTACTGGAAAACTCGCGCAGCAGAGCTTCCGCCGCATCGAAGTTGGAGTCGCGTGCCAGCGCTTGCCGGATCGTGGTGGCGGTGTCTGGCGATCGCCCTTTCTCCCGCTGCTCCGCTTCCTCCTGAATGTAGTAGGCCAGCAACCGCTTGATCTCTTCGTCGCGGCGCAGCGCCTCAACCTTCTCGCCCGCGTCGATGCGGTTCGCTATGATCTTGAGGAGGCTGTCGATGGCCAGAATACGCCCCCGCCTGATTTCAGACTCGGGGTAGAGCGAGTGCGTCTCGTGGACTAGCGTCGTGCGTTGAGCGGCTGTTAGCGACCAGGCGTGCGTCAGAAAGAGGAACGCGTTCTGCTTGGGCTTCTGCGGCACCTTATGCTTGAAGAAATGCTCCAGCGACCTGCTGGCGATGTTGTCGGCCCGGTGTAGCAGGACCACCGCGTCGGCATCGACGATGTACTTGATCGTCGCCTCGTCTAGTCCGCCACGCGCGTTGACCCCCGGCGTGTCGACGATGTGGAGATCGGAGTACCCAAAGCGAAGTGGATATCCTACCGTCACCTGAACGGGGATTCGCTGCAAATCGCGGTACTCGTCGAGGTAGTGCCGGACGAGCGCGACGAACTTCGCCTTGGGAAGGCGATGTGGGCTTTCCAGGAGAGCCTCGCCATTCTCGTCGCGTCTCTCCAACAGTTCGGCCACGATCTCGTCGGTGATCGCCTCAGGCTGTTCGGTGAGCAGGTATTCGTTCAGCTGGAAGATCGGGAGATCACGATACTCCTCGCGCACCGCTGCGATGGCCTCTAGGCGGTCGCGCATCGGGCCGAGGTCTTCCGCCCTTCCGCTTTCAAATTCCAGCCGGGCTTCGGGCATCGTCCCGTACCGCACGCTGAGAAACACGGGGGGGCGTCCCGGCTGATACGCGGTGTCAACGATCTCAATGACGCCGCTCGTGCACTGAAGAATGTCGGAGGGAAGGACTCTCTGCCGAAGTAATGCGTTGAGGAACGTCGACTTACCGGCCTTGGCCTCCCCAACGACTACCAGCAGGTACCTTCCTTCCGCGAGCTTTCTGATGTCGTTCGCGAGAAACTTTAGGTCGTTTTCCGACAGCGGATCGCTGACGTTAGTATTCTTCACCAGTTCCGATCGCGCCCGCATGTATCGGTGAAAGATGTCTAACGTCGCGGCGCGAATCTGTTCCTGTTGCTGCTGAGCGAACACTCGTCACCTCTCCGCAAGGATGTTGTGTATGAAGGGAGTGACCGGAAAAAGCATTTCCCTACCCCCCCCCACGCGCCACCGACCGCACGGTGATTTGCAGGATCGCGTCACGGGGCGTAGCGCTTTCGCACGGTTACCGTCACCGTGTCGGTGCCGGCGTGTGTCGCGGTGTAGGCGGGACGGTTCTCGGTGTTCCGCAGTTACACCGCGGCCGCCGGGCTACCGCCGGATCGGCGCCACTCGTACGTTTTGCCGTACCCGATACTGTCGGCCAACCCATCTGCTGTCATCGTCCGGCTAGGCGCTTGCTATCACGGCGAACGGCAGTTGATACGTTTCCATAAGGTGATTCTCCGTTACGCTTAGCAGTTCCAGCTGGCTCTGGGATGCCCTGGAGGTGGAGAGGCCCGGCTGAACAACAAAGACCTTCACGCGCAGAGCGCGCTCGCGACTGATCTCGCGGATGCGGATCAACTCCTCGGACGTGCCACGCTCGATTCGTGAACCGCCCTGCTCTTGGGCTGCCGCCTCGCGCCGGAGCAGATGCGTCAGCATGTCCGTCTGCCGCTCTGTTGAGGCCATCCACGAAATGCACTTCTGCGCCTGGCCGCACACCTCGTACAAATCGCCGACGCGGGCTCCCGGCGCGTCACCCTTCGCATACTTGCAGTGGTACAGCTCCAGGATGACCTCCGTCGGAATGTCGCCCTCGCCGACCAGCCGTATCGCCACAACATCCGCGAGTTCGCCCTTCCCATCATCGTCGAAGATGACCGCATACGCAGGATCTTTTAGCAATTCCTGAATTACGCGTGCCTGAACGGAATCCGCGTCCTTCGTGAACCCCTGTGACTCCTTCCGGATATTCGTCCCGGCCCAATCCCATGTTCGGATCTTCTGTGGGTCATACGGCGGCTGATGCACCTTTAGCTCAACGTGCTCGTTTCCTTCGAGCGAGGAGCCGTCAACGAACCAGATCAGCGGAGGCTCTTCGTAAAAGAACTCCGTGAGGTCGCAAGGTTCGGCCCGATCTCCGCGGCGGATAGTCACCGTCGTGTCTCCGACGATGCGAAACGCGTAGTTGGGCGCGTCGTCGTCCTCAAACAGCTCCAGCTCAACGACTACCGAAACCGTCTCGGACGGGATGCTTATTTGGAGAGCGCCATCGCTCGTTGGCTCAACTAAGTCGATACTCAACCCGCTAAGAGGAACATCAACTCCATCAATCGTGATCGTCCATTGGGCTTCATTCGCTTTATAGATCTCCTCCGGCCAGTCAGCGTAAATCGGCATGACTGTCGGCCGCGTCGATACGTCTGAGCGTTCAATGTTCCCTTGAGAACCTCATCTGGATCGATTGTCGTATCCAGCAGTTTTTGGCCAACTTCGTCGCACCACGTAATGAATCTCGCAACATTCTCCCGTTGATGCGACCACACGCGGCCGCGACGCGACGCGCCGATCGTCGCGCGATGTCCGTTCTCAAACCCGCCGCCGGCGAGTACGCTCTTTCGGCCCTTTCGCTTGATGACATCGGTGAGTGCCGATGCCACATCTGCACCCATGCGGCCGGTATAGCGAACATTTCGGCCGAGCTGCTCCGACAGCCCGACATTCTGCAGCTTCAGACGTGTAATGCCGGAAAAGGTGCGAAATACGTCCTGCCCTTTGATGAGCGTCACATCTTCACCGGCGACGGCGCGCGCCAAGGATCTGTATTCGCCGGCATTCGCCGAGCAGTTGATGAACAGGAGCTTCTGCGTCGCCGACCAATGCAAGACGTACAGCTCCCATTGCCAGTCGTAGATCGTTTCGACATCGCTCCACGAAAGCGCGAGTCGCTTCGCTGTCACGACTACCAAAACAGTCTTATCCGCGTTCAAGGCAGGGTACACTTGCTCGCAGTTTGCGATGCCGGGTATCCCTTCCCGAAAGTTTTCCGGTGCCCAGTTCTCACAAGCGGTCTTGAACACGACGGCGCTGCACGCTGGCCTTAGTGTCTTCAGGGGGATTTCTTCCGGAAAGTCCGTAAAGCCGGCGAGGAATGTCTGGAGATTGATCTGCTCGCCGATGAGCGTGTCGCTCAGTTCCGGCAACAGTACATTCCAATCCGGGTCACGGTTGTAGAGCTTTCGCAGCTCTGCGCGGACGTTCACATCGGCGACGTTCGCGATGAATGTAGCGTCGCCAAGATCCTGTCGTGCACGCGTGAACCGCCCTGCGAGTTGCAGCGTTACCGCGAGCGTCTTGCGGATGTCGTGGAATGCGGCGATTTTTAGCTCGGGAAGATCGAAGCCTTCGCCGAGCATGTCAACACACACCACAATCTTCGATTTGCCCGAAAGGATCGCATCTCGCGCCGCTTCGCGCGCTTTAGTCGATTTGACACCTGTGTGGAGCTGCACAGGATTGAATTCTCGATACCGCTTGTAGATGTCAAACACCCGCTGCGCATCACGCAGGGTTTCAACGCGTGCCATGAGAATATGGCCCTTGGTGGCGTCTGCGCGTAGCTGTTCGATCGCTGCGTTCGCGATGGCCTGATCCACGCGTGAGGGATTGAACTCGTACACTGACCGAAATTGGATCGGTCGGAAGTACCCGTCTTCTTGAGCTTTCTTGAGCGAATATTTGTAGATGATCTTGCCATCGAGCGTTCGGCCGTCTTCACGGAAAGGCGTCGCTGTGAACTGCAACACTCGTTTCGCCGAGAAACGCTCCATGAACGCACGCCACGTGGGTGACTCCGCGTGATGCGCCTCGTCGATGAACAAATATGGACAATGATGGGCCATCCGATCCTGAACGTCGTCGTCGCATTGGCTCGCGATTGCGCTCGTCATGACGATGACGTGGCATTGCTCAAAGAATGCGTCGACCTCGGCGACGCTCGTCGGTACGTGTGTGAGCATGCCGACAACAGGGCAGCGCGCCGATGCGGCGAGAACGGCGCTGCCTGGCATCTTCAGCACGCCAAGCGACAGAAACTTCTCGGCGAGCTGCGTTCGCAGCGCGTCGGTCGGCACCACCACAAGCAACCGCTCACAAGCTGCCGACGTCAGGACCGACAGCATGACTTCGGTCTTTCCCGTGCCCGTTGGCATCACGATCGTTCCCACGTCTGAGGACAACGACCAGTGCGAATGGACTGCGTGGACTGCACCGATCTGCGGGCGCCGGAGTCCGATGATGCTCCGGCTCGCATCTTCTTCCACGTAGCGAAACGCGTGCGCCCATGATTCGCGCGTGTTGCCTATCTCTCTTCGCACGTCGGGATTCGTAATTCTCTTCGGGTGCTTGATCCATCTGCCGCGCCGTAGATCCGCGCCGACGGCAGCCGTCTTGGGAAGCAGAACGGCGTATGTATCGGCCGACTCAACAAACTTCGGATCGGTCGCGACGATGACTTCTGTGCCGTCTCCGTCCGGTTTGAACAGGAAGCCCTTCCGCTTGTTCCGGGTGAGAGGGATAAGTGCTCCCTCCGCCGCAACATCGCGATCAACTACCTGACGAATCGGGCTGCCGAGGACCCACTCGTCGTTAGCGAGGACGTCGGGGAAATCTACTCGCATGTTGTTAGACCGCGCTAAGCGCTACGTGAAGAATTTCAACAAATCCCACGCGTTGGCGCAATGTGCGACGCGCGGCGGTGAGCGGGGCGGCCTTCACTCGGAACTCAAGCACAGGACGTTAGACACGGTCCGGCCGGATTCGTGGCGTCCTCGAGGATGCAGGGCTCGGCTATCGGACTTGCGCCGACGGCGCAGGACTGGTAGCAATCTTCTGTTCCTTCACCGACCGCAGTTCCCGAATCTGCTTCCTCAACCAACCGTCTCATGTCGCGTGCTTCGTCGCTTCCTGAAGCGTCAATCCGCAGCTTGACGGTTCGGTGGTTGATGGTAAGGATGAGGTCACCAGTTCGATCCTGGTCGTGGGCTCGCAGCGCATCCAGACGCCGGAACTCCAGCGCGCTGCCCGAAGACTGCATCGAGCGGCCGACCACATTCCGAACGTCAGAATCGTGGTCACCTTCGGTCGAGGAAGGGAGCACTCCTACCTCCTTCCTCCATTCTTCTATGGGTTCGCTCCTCTCCGGTGCGTGGCCGACACCACCGCCCGCTCCTCGTCTCGACGCGTTCCAACGCCTCGCGGTCGGTGCGCCCGCATCCGCTGAACTCCCGCCTCCGGCGACGCTCGCCGAGCTTGATCAAGTCTTCCGGCGGTTCTTCGAGGCCGCCACCGCCGTGGCGGGCCTGAGCCGCTGCACCGCACACAACTTTCAGGTGGCGTACCGCTCGTTCCGCGCCTACCTCGTGACGCAGGTGCCGGACGACGGGGCTCCGCTCGGCGCGACCCTGCACGACATCGACGGCTGGATCGCCGTGCTCCGGACGCGTCCGCGGCCTGCCGCGGCGAACAGCATCCACCGCTACTGGCGGAGTGTCCGGGGCTTCTTCGGTTACGTTGAGCACCTGACCGGGCTCCCGTCGCCGTTCGCGGGGCTTCGGCCGCCGCGCCTGCCGGACCGAATCCCGAAGGCCCGTACACCGGCCGAGTGCGCCCGCATCCTCGCCGCCGTCGCGAACTACCCTGGCTGGTCGGCGTTCGAACGCGGCCGGAACCGCGCGCTCATCGGCATGGCGCTCTACGCTGGACTTCGCCGCGGTGACCTCGTGCGGCTCCAGTACGCAAACGTCGACGTCCAGGAGCGCACGATTCGCGTCGAAGGCGGCAAAGGTCGCGGCGGTGGAAAGGATCGGGTCGTGATGATGGCGCCGGACCTCCTCGACATCGTGCTCGCTTACCTCCGCGAGCGGCATCGGCGCCGGCTGGTCCTGCCCGAGTTCTTCGCGAGTACCGCAGGTCAGCGACCGATCGCTGACGTGACCATTAACCGGCTCGTCCGACGCCTCCGAATCGCCTCCGGTGTGCCGTTCACGCTCCATAGCCTGCGGCACTCCTTTGTGACGCAGCTCCTACGTGCAGGCGTCCCGCTGCACACGGTGAGCGCGCTCGCGGGTCACACGCAGATCACGACAACCGCCGGATACCTCCGAGTGTGGGACGAGGACAAGGTTGCCGCGGTTCAGCGGCTGTCCTTCGACGGCTGATGGTGCGCGTGTCACCCGGCGTCGCGTTCGATGCCTCCGAGCGGCAGGTGAAGGCGCGCCGCGTACGTCGCGTGTTCGCCCTCGAAGACGTGCGAGTACCGCTGGAGCATCGCCAGGCTTCGGTGCCCGAGCAGATCCATGCTCACGCGATCCGGCACCCCTGCCTGCCGCAGGAAAGTGGCGTAGCTGTGCCGGAGCATGTGGGGCGTCACTAAAAACCCTGCCGACGCGCTGATGCGCCGGAACAGCCGTGTCACCGCGACGAGCGGCATTGGCTGGTCGCGCCAGGTGGAAACGAAGAGCGCCGGAGTCAGTACCCGACGCTGCCCGCGAAGGGTCAGGTACGCGCGCAAGAACGCCGTCAGCTGCGGGGTCACGTACGCGGTGCGATCGCGTCCGCCATGCCGGCCCTTGCCGCGCCGGATGAGCAGGCGTCCGCGTTCGAGGTCGAGGTCGGCGAGTTCCAACCGGAGCGCCTCGCCGCGGCGAAGCCCCGCGCAAACGTACGTCGCGATCAGCGCCACGTTTCGAGCACGTTCGAACCGATCGGCTACGAGACTGCGGGCAGAGGCGAAGACGCGATCCACTTCGGACGGGGTGAGGCAGCGCGGCTGCGGAAGCGGTGCGCGGGGACGATCGAGCAACTCGAACGGGTTCAGCGTACCGTCCAATCGTTCAAACCGCCGGAAGATCGAGACCATCGCTTCGAAGTACGCGGCGACCGACGTGCGCTCGCAGTGCTCCATGCGGAGCGTTGCGATCCAACCTTCGATCACTTGTGTCTGCGCTGGCATATCGCCGCGCGCAAACGCGTCTGTCCGCGTCCCCCGCAGGTAGCGGGCAAATCTTCGAGCTGCGACCCGCCATCGCCGCGTCGTCGCTGGTGAGAGCCCTTCGATTCGCTCGGCCGCCAGGCAGGTTTCTTCGACACGCGTGAGGAAGGTCTCGACCGAAGCGACCGCAAACGGGCGCGATCGCGCCTGGCGGTGCCGACGATTCGGAAACCGCTCGTGAGGATAGGGAGGGGAGTGCATGTTCTCGGATTCATGGTCAGGGACGGCGGACCTGCACCCGCCGCGCTTTGAACCGGCGACCCTTCAGGAGCCAGTAGCACGCGCCTACCGGCAGGTTCGCAAGCTCGCGTGTGCGCGCCGAGATCTCCTCCGCAGGCGTGAGGAGCGGGTCATCGAGCGGGTCGTACGGACGCACGGGCTCGCGGCGGATCGTTCCGAGCGGCTCGAAGAGTTCGGGCGCGAGGCTATTCGCTTCGACGTACGGCATCTGTAAGAAGAACTGCCGCGCTGTATTGCCAAGGAGGTGCGGCCGCATCCGCGCCGGGAAGAGGGACAGACTCTGCGCGGCGAGCGTCAGATGCACGCGGTACTTCCGCGCGGCGACCAGCAGGTCTTCAAGACCGCTCTCCGGCCCGGCAAGGTTGTGCGCTTCGTCGAGGATGATCGAGAAGGGCTCGCGCTTCTCGACCGGCATCCGCTCGCGTCGGAGCGCCGCAAGCTGCAGGGCGTTCACGAGGAAGCGGCCGAGCACGTCCGCGGTCGGCCCGAGGTGGCCGCGAGCGAGGTTCACGAGCACTGTCATACGCCCGTCCACGGCAGCGAGGAGGTCGAAGGTGGACTCGGGCCGGCCGAAGAACCGTTGCACGGCGAATGACCCGAGGAAGGGATCGAGCTTGTTCAAGACGGCCGCAACGTACATCTCCTCGCGCGCGCCGAAGCGGTGCGTGAAGTAGTGCTGGGATTCTGGGCTCGCGGTGACGAGGATGTCGCGGCGGACGGTGGCGATCAGGAGAAACGCGCGGACATCAATCAGCGTCGCAGGGACACGGCTCTCGATGAGCGCGCGCAGCGTCGCGCGGGTGATCTCCTCGACCTTCACGCCCCACGCCCACGAAGCCGCGTCTTCGGCGGCATATAGGCGCTTCAGGACCCCGACGAGGAGATCGACGTGGCGAGAGACATCCACGCCCTCAATCGGCGCGAGGGGGTTCCACGCGGGAAGCGTCTCCGGCCGCGTGAAGTCGAGGAGCGCAAGGCGCGGGACGCCGCGCTCCTCCGCGAAGGCCCGCGTTCGCGTGAACAGGTCGCCGTGCAGATCGAGGAGCGCGACGCCTTGGCCGAGCTGGAAGTGCGCTCGTGCGATCTGCTCGAGGAGCGACGACTTGCCCGAGCCGGTCGCGCCGAGGACGAGCGTGTGCTGCCGAAGATCGTCCGGCGTGAGCCAGCAGACGACCTCCGCACCATCGGGGCCTGCGTACGTCGCGAACGGCAGGCCGAGGCCGTGCCGTCGCAGTTGCTCATGCAGGAAGCGATCGCGGGCGAGGTAGAAATCGCGGAGGCCGCGAAGCGTTCGCGTGCGCGTGGTCTGGTGGCGGAGCGCGAGCCTCATCGTTGACGCGCGGCAGAGATCGCGAGAAGCGCTACGACTATCAGGGCCGCCAGCGCGGCCACGGCAACCCACGTCCACGCAGTGAGCCAGCGACCGAACTTGCGCCGCCGCCGGAGTACCCGTCGTTCGGACGCGGTGAGCGGCGGCGGGTCGGTCACGATGAGTGCCGCGTGCGCTGCGTCCCGGGCGATCAGCCGTGCGCGGCGAAGCTGCCGGAGCCGCCATCGTGCCGACACGCTCGTACGGAACCGCAGCTCGCGCGCGAGCGCCGCCATCTCCAGCGTCGCGGGCGCGCTCGTGCCGTCACGATGCAGGAGGTACAGGTAGGCGGCGAACGCGCTGCGCCCGATCCGCGGGAGTACGTGGATGAACCAGTGCGTGGGGAGGTCGTGCCGGATGGAGAGTCCCGGCGGATGCACGTCCGTCCAGGCGGGTGGCGCGGTCTCCGGCAGCTCCACGTCGAGCGTGCCGTTGGTTGCGTCGAACACGAGCATGCCCGCCGTCGAGAGCTGCTCCAGCCAACCGCGAATGCGCCGCCGTGATGCACCGAGGATCCACACGAGATCGTCCATGAACACGCGCCCGCCGGATCGCTGGCGGAGCGCGCGGATCGTGAGAAGCAGGAGGGCGGGCTCGCGGCCGACGTACGCGATGTCTTCGATGAACGCACCGAGATCGGTGCGAAGCATCGTCACGCCATCGGGCGGCGTGCCGCGCTGCTGAAGGATGCGGACGGATTCGCGATCACGCTGCTGCATGCACGTTCGGTGAAGGGATGACGAGAAGGGAGAGATCGCCGCGAAGCGGTGTATCGGGTGCTGCGCACGCGGTCACCATCACCGGCTTTCGCACCGCGGCACGCGTGGCGAGGAGCGCCCGCACATCATCGGATGCGAAGTCCGCCCGCTCCACGAGGACGAGCGGCGCGGCGGCGGCCGCATCCCGAAGCGATGCGCTCATCGTGGCGTTTCCGGGGACCGCGATGACGCCGACGCCTTGCGCGTCGAGCGCGGTCCGCACGTACGCGGTGATCCGCCGGAGCATCGCTGCGTCTGCGATGACGGCGAGTCCGCGCCCGGTCGTGAGACTTCGCCGGAGGAACTGTGCGACGAACGTTCGCACGGCGCGGTGCGCCGCGTCTGGCAGGTCCGCGAGGTCGTCGAGGGTCGTCCGCGCCGGCCGCGGCGCGGTATCGAGGCGTCCGACGTGCGCAAGCGGCAACTCGTGTTCGAGGAAGTGGAGCACGAGCTCGCGCACGCGGGGTTGCTCGCCGAAGGCGCGCAGGATCGCGCCGAGCACGTCCCTCGACGGCGCGTGCGTTCCGGCGCGCAGCCGGTTCAGCATCGACAGGCTCACGCCGAGCGCTTCAGCGAGATCGCACGCGCGCCACTTGGCCCGGCGCGCGAGCTGGTCCACTTCGCGAATGACGAGGGCTGGTCGGGGCACGGAATGCGGGGGAAAGCGCGGTCAATGGTGCCGAAGTCGCGCCCTCGCGAACGACTGCATCGAGTGTCGACGTGCACGGCGTGCGCATCGTCGAGCTGATCCCGAAGCCGTCGAGCGCGCGCGGCGGATGCGCGGTCGCACGTCGTTGCACGGAAAGACCGTAGGTCGTGTCCCTAGCATGTGCCGGTCGATGTTTGTTTCCTCCACGCTATGCCGGAGCCTCAGCGCCTCATCCGAGCATGTCACCGCACGCGCCGAGCAGGAGCGGACGCGTGATCGAACCCGGAACGATGTGCCCGAATCGCTTGCCGAAGCCACAGATAGGCAATCCGCGCTTTCGTCTACAGCTCCGCCACCGCGAAAGGCGGAACGTCGTCAATCGCGACGACATCCTTCGACGCTTTCCGCCGCGGACCGCGCGGTGCTCCTCGCGCTCGCGCGTTGCCGCATCCTCTCCTTCGATCAAATCCGCCGGCTCGTCTTCCAGCAGCTCTCGCCGCAACGGGTCGGGCAGCGCGTCCGCGCGCTCGCCGAGCAAGGATGGCTTCGCACCTGGGAGGACGTCTCACGCGTCGGCGGTCGGCCGCGGTATGCCGTTCCGAGCCGCCGCGCACTTGCCGTCGCACGGCAAATGCTCGCGGCCGATGCGGCGGCGTCTACAGCGACGCACATTGCATCCGTCGTCCTCCGTCACGCCGATCGCCGGCCGCTCGTCCTCGCACCGCGTGTGACTCCCGGGTTCCTTTCGCACCAGCGCGAGGTGAACGACCTCCTCATCGCGTACGGCTCAATCCAGGACGTGCGTCTGCATTGGGCGACGAGCTTCGATCGTCCGCTTCCGCTGCACGCTCGGGGTCTTGCGCTGCCGCAGCCGGATTACGTGCTCGTCCTCGACGATGCGCTGATCTTCGGCGAGCACGATCGCGGGCACGAGTCCCTCGCGCACTTCCGCAGAGCGAAGGCGGAACGCTACGCCGCGCTCGCTGCCCAGCCGGACCTTGTGCGCGAGTTCTTCGGCTTCGATCGTTTCGTGGTGTGGGTGACCGTCCTCGATGCGCGCGCGGGCGCGCCGCTCCGGCGTCTCTCGTCACTCGTGGAGGTCGCGCGCGATGCGGCCGCATCCGACGTCATGGCGTTCACGCTCGCCGGCTGGGCCGTGTCCACGCCCGCAGCTCCGATTTGGTTCTGCGATGGCGCGATGCCGGAGGAGCATTACATCGGCGAGGCGAAGGCGTCGCCGGCACTCCGCTCGATGCCTGCGCATCCGCCTGCTCGCGGCGTATGGCATCAGCTCCACATCCGGCATGCGCACGCCGTGCGCGACCTCATCGCCGACGTGCGAGGCGGACGAGGTGCGCGTGGTTCACTGACGACCTCCCGGCCTGCTCCTTCACATCCCGGTCCTCTCCCGCCATTCGCGAGAACGCTCTCGCGCGGCCGATCCGGCCCTCGGCACGACGTCGCATCACTCGCTCGCTTCCATGCGGAGCATCGATCGATCGTGCAGTGCTTCCGAGATGCGCCCGTGTCGGCCGCCCGAGGGTGCGCTCGCGCGTGGTCGCGGAGAGGAGGACGTGCGCTCCCTGAAATCACAAGTCGAGGTGTGTCATGTCCGAAGTGGTTGCATTCAAGAGTGGGAAGGATCTCGCCCCGGAAGGAGATCTCGTCGACGAGGACTCGGTGGTCTGTGCCGATTGCGAGGTGCGCGCAAGCGACGAGCGCGCGTACATCGATGGGTGGCAGCTCGATCCGCCGGTTTGCCCGAAGTGCCTGCGGTGGGTTGCGACCGATGCGTGCTGTCAGGTCGCGGAGGTGCGCGATGCTCAACATTGAACGGTATCGCGGCACGCGCTTCTGGGGTCTGTACGAGGCGGGGCAACTGCTCTGCGTCACGGTCTACAAGAAGGGTGCGGAAGCGGTGAAAACGCGCATCGAGCGCGGCACGCCTGCGCCGGCCCCTTCACCGCCGGTAATCGCGCCTGAGCCGCCGCGGCGCACCCGCCGCCCGGCCTGACCGGCCCGCGCGCCTGGTGCGAGCGTTCCGCACCCATGCGGCGCCCAAACGGCGTTACAATGCGCGCCTTGAAAGGACCGAACGAGGAGGTAACCCTAGATGGCTCAACGGTTTCGAGCGCATGGGGTTCAGGTGGTCGGGGGTTCAAATCCCCCCTGCCCGACCAAACAACCCCCAATCCCACCAAGAATTTACGCCGCCCGTCTCACGAGCGCGAGCAATCCTCCGACGGATCCTGCGGCGGCAACACTGACCCAATACGCGCTCGCGTTGCTTTGAAGGAGCAGCGTGCCGAGCGTCGGTCCGGCGAGAAGGCCGGCGGACCAGGTGAGCGTGTACAGGCCTTGATAGCGGCCGCGAAATTGTTCCGGGGCGAGGGTCGATGCGTAGGCACCGCCGACCGGGGCGAAGATCATCTCGCCGCTGGTCCAGGCCACGACGCACAGCACGAGTGCGGGGATCGAGTGCGCGAGGCCGATGAGCGCGAAGCCGGCGCCGAACAGCGTGTAGCCGAGGGCCAGGATGCGTTGCGGAGGATGACGTTGCGTCCATGACGTGAGTGCGAGCTCGAACAGGACGACGAGCGCGCCATTGAGCGAGATCAGAAACCCATAGGTCTTCGGCGAGAAGCCGGACTGCTGCAGATAGAGCGGGAACGTCGACGTCACCTGCGGCTCGATCCAGGTGATGCACAGCGTCGCGAGCAGGAAGATGACGAACGGCTCGTTGCGCAGCGCGTGGCGAAATCCGCCGCTGACGTGCGCTGCATTCGGCTGCGTTCGCGCGCCGTGCGGAAGCGCGGTGAGCGCGATCGAGCCGAAGAGCAGCGACGTCGCCGCGTCCGCGATGAAGAGTGCGAAGAATGAGTGGCCGGCGAGGAGACCCGCCGTCGCGGGGCCGGTGGCAAAGCCGAGGTTGTTGGCCAGGCGGAACATGGCGAAGGCGGTGACGCGCTGCTCCCGCGGAACGAGATCGCCGATAAGCGCGCCCGCGGCGGGCCGGTACATCTCCGACGCCGCGCCGACGATCAGCACGATCGCGACGATCGCCGGGTACGCGCGCGCCTGCGACAACGCGAGCATCGCCGCGCACGACACGAACATGGAGAACGCGATCGTGTTTCTGCGTCCGATGCTGTCGGCGAGATGACCGCCTAGCATCGCCGCGATCAGATGTCCACCGCCGTACGCGCTCACGGCGAGTCCCGCCTGCGCGGCGCTGTAGCCGTGCCGCGTCAGATAGAGGATGAGGAACGGCATCACGAACGTGCCGAAGCGGTTGATGAACGCGCCGGCGAAGAGCGTCCACGCCGCGCGTGGCAACGCGTGCAGATTTGCACGCAGCGAGTATTGAGGCATGTCCGCAATCTAGCGGCCGCGCGAATCGCGTGCGATTACCTGGCAGGTAATTGAACGCACGCGCACGGCGACGCATCGTTGGGCGCATGAGCAACGATTCGTATGCACGCATCTCATTCCTGCGTCCGCACGACGGCGACACCGTCGACTTCGAAGCGGGCTACATCCGCCATCTCGAATGGCATCGACAAGCGAACGATCCGTGGACGTGGTTCGGATGGACGGTGTGGGCCGGCGAGCGTCAGCGCTGGTTCGTCTACGCGACGTTCAATCGCACGCCCGCCGAACTCGACAGCGCCGTCGATCCTGCCGGCGATGAACGCGACAACATCGTCAACGTCACGCCGCACGGCGCGTTCCTCGGCAGCGCGCTCTTTCGCTACCTGCCCGACGCCTCGCGCGGGAGCGGCGAGCCGTCGGCATCGACGCGCGTCGAACTGACCACGGTCGACCTGCAACCGGGCGGTGAAGGGTCGTTCGAACGCGCGCTGAACGAACGGCAGCCGTCGCTGCAGGGCGAGACGCTCTGGTTCCGCATGATCGCCGGCGGACCCGCGCCGCGCTATCTGAGACTTCGCCCGCGCGCGAACTTCTCGGCGCTGCTCGACTCGATCGAAGAACAAGCGCTGCCGCTGCCAATCGCAACATCAACGACCGTGAAGTCGACGATCGAGATCCTCAGTCTGCGTCCGGCGATGTGCTACGGCCTGAAGGAGAAACGCTCATGAAGCGTTGGCTGCTCGCGGTCCTCGTCCTCGTCCCCGCGATTCTCCCGGCGCAGGAAGCGGCAGTCGGTCCGTTCGCGCGCATCGCCATCCTTCGCGCGAACGACGGCCAGAGCGTCGATCTCGAAGCGGGGTACCTGCGCCATCTCGAATGGCATCGGCAGGCGAAGGATCCGTTCAAGTGGTACAGCTACACCGTCTGGGCGTCGACGGAGCGACAGCGCTGGCTGATCTACGCGACGTTCGGGCATACCGCCGAGAGTCTCAGCAATCCGGTCAATCCCGCCGACGACGAGCGCGACAACGTCATCAACGTTCTGCCGCACGCCCAGTTCCTGGGCAATGGCGTGTATGAGTTTCTGCCGGCGCTCTCGCGCGGCAACGGCGTGCCGACGCCGACGTTGCGCGCGGAGCTCATGACCGTCGAGCTGAATCAGGGCGCGGGCAAAGCGTTCGAGGCAGCCATCGCCGCCGAGCAGTCGAAGCTGCAGGGCGAGACGCTTTGGTATCGAATGATCGCGGGCGGCAACCTGCCGTGCTACGTGCGGCTGCGTCCGCGCGCCAGTCTCGCCGCGATTCTCAACGAGCGCGCGGATCAGGCCTTGCCGGACAAAGTGAGTCCGCTGATCGCAAAGGTGACCGTCGAAACGCTCAACCTTCGACCGAACATGCTCGTCAACGTCACGGCCGTGCAATGAGGCGCTGCGAGGCTTCTTCCGTCGCCGCGTCGGCGGGGAAGAACGCCTCGACGCGCAGCTCCTGCAGCGTGATGTCGTGCGGCGTGCCGAGGCTCGTGAGGGTGGAGAAGTAGCGAAGACCGAGATCGTCTTTCTGAAATTCGATCGCGAGGAACGGCGCCGTCGACGCGTCGAGATCGAGCGTCCGCCATCGCGGCGGAACTCCGGGATACGTCAACAAGTCCGCGAGCAGGCGCCGCGTGTCCGCGCCTCCGAGTCCGCTGAGAACGTCGCGATGCAGCCACTGAATCAGGGCGGCAGCCATCGCTTCCCAGTTGACGATGTGCTGCCGCAGTCCGCGCGGATGAAACATCAACCGCATGGCGTTGCCGGCCCACTCGTTCGCGGCGTCGGGATCGGCAAATGCCTCGACGAGCTTCACCGCGCCGTGGTTCGCCTTCAGCAGATTCCAGGAGCGATCGACGACGATGGCCGGATACGGCTCCTGCTGCCTGAGCATGAAGTCGACCGCGCGCCGCGCCTGTTCGAGCGCGGGCGCGTCGAGATCGGTGGCGCGGTAGATCGCCGCGTAGCCCGCGGACACGAGCAGATCGTTGCGATCGCGCAGCGGTACGTCGAGCACGCGCGCGAGCACGAGGATCATCTCGCGGCTCGGTTGCGCGCGTCCCGTCTCGATGAAGCTCACGTGACGCGACGACACGCCCGCTTCGAGCGCGAGGTCGAGCTGACTGACGCGACGTCGCGAGCGCCACTCGCGGAGCAGGCGTCCGAATGGGCGTTCCAGTTCTGCGGCCATGCCGCGCAATCTACACTCCGCGCGAACGGCGAGCCATTACCTGCGAAGTAATGGAACGGCTGCGCCGCTCGTCAATCAGCGAAACGGCGACGCTGCCGGCGCCTGGCTATGCTCCGCAAGCGGTGGACGGCGGGACGTTTGCCGCGAATGCTGAACGCGTGCGTGGGCTCCCGCGAGCGCGGCCACCATCGCAACGCCGATGATCGCGTACAGCACGCGATAGCGCGTCTGCAGGCGGGAGACGCTCGCGTAGGTGAGACCGTCGGTGAGCGCTTCGTACGACCAGTAGAGTTGCAGCGGGTAGACAGCGACGAGCACCGCGAGCACGCTCGGGAGAATGCCCGTCAGCGCGAGCAGGAGCAGGATCGCGTGCGCGAACGTGAAGAGGGCCAGGCTTGCGGCGAACGTTCCCCGTGGGCCGAAGATCACGGCGTTGGTGCGGATCGCGTTGAGCGCATCGCCGTGGTGGTCGCGGATCTCCTGCGTGAGGTGTCCCGCGACGAAGATCAGCGCGAAGAACGTTGCGATGGCGAGGCCGCGGCGGTCGAGCGCGCTGCCGATCGAATAGCCGAGGAGGAAGTGCAGGACTCCGCCGGCGAGATGCGTGAGGGAATTGAGAAGCGGCTTGCCTTTCCAGTTGAAGCGCGGCAGCGAATAGAGAGCGCTCAGCGTGGCGATCGCGAGCGACAGCGCGAGCGGGGTGGTGCCGAGGCGGCGGAAGAGAAGGATGCTGAGGACGAGCAGCGTCGCCGTGAGTGCGGCCATCTCGCCGCGGCCGACGCCCCGCACGATGAACACGCCCGCGGCTTTGTTCGGATCGGCGAGGTCGGCGTGCACGCCCGACCAGTCGTTGAGCAGGAAGATGTGCGCCACGAGGAGGACGTTCGCTACGACGAGCGTCACCAGCGGCGCGACGTGATGCGGCGCGACGTGATGCAGCGTGAGATGCCGCATCGCGAACGCCGCGCCGAGAAGCGGCGGACCCTGAAGCACGAGAATGTCCTGCGGGCGAAGGCAGGAGAGGTACCGAAACGCGGGACCTTTAGCCGTCGTTTCGGCGATCGTGGAGACGTTCGTATCGGTCATAGAGTCTTAGCCAAAGTGCATAGCCGACGTCCTCGGACCAGTAATACCGAGGAACGGTCGCGGTGAGATCGTTGTGGTAGAAGAGCGGCGGATCGAGTCGGATCGCGGCGAAGTCATTCCGTGCGAGCTTGCGCAACAGCGCATCGAGCTCCGCGCCGGACGGCGCGCTTCCGAGCAGCCGCGCGGCAGACAGCCAGACCTGCTGCCCCGGAATCTCGGTGTGCATGCGCGTCTCGGGCAGTTCGAGATCGCAGCCGGCACGGTGAAGATCGGGAAGCCGCAGGACCGGAACGAGCGGCGCCTTTCGATAGTAGACCCAGACGCGGTCTTCGTCGATGACCGGCCGCAGCGCTTCGCACAGCGCGTGGCCGGCAGCGGGCCGGACTTGCGACAAGAGCAACAGCAAATGCATCTGAATCGCGACGTCCGTCGGATTCGGATCGCTGCCCGGATCGAGACACTGATACGCGCTTTGCGGCGCGAGCCACGAGCGGTAGAGACCTTCGGGCGTGCGATAGCGTGCGATCGTTTCGAGCGCGGCGTCGAGCTGGCTGCGATCCGCGCCGGGAGCAACGCGCCAGACGAGTGACGTGTCGTCGGTGTCGGGCGTGATGACGCAGCCGAGCGTGCCGATGCCCGGGCCATCCGGCCGTCCGTGGTAGCGCACCAAGCCGCCGCGCTCGATCTGCTTCGTCAGATGCTGCCTCGCGTGCTGCACGCTTTCCGCGAGACCGTTCTTCGCCGCGATCGGATCCAGCAGATCGACGAGGAGCGCCGTGAGAAACGTGTTCATCTCCGGATGCGGATCCTCGAAGCGCGGCGCGCTCGTGAACCGCGTGAGCCAGTAACCGCCCGGCTGCTGGTGCTCGCGCAGACGCGCTGCAGCAGTCGCCGGATCGCCGGCCGCGCTGACGTCAGCGATCGGCATGCGCGGCAGCACGCGGAACGTATGCTCGTCGAGGTAACACCCGTCCCCCCTCGCATCCGCCCACGCGAACGCCGTCACGCGGTGCTCGCCGATGGTGAGGCTCGTGGTGTCGAACGGAATGCGCCAGCCCGCGCGACTGGTCTCGTGCAGCGCCGCGCGGACGTCCGGGCGATCGACGAACGTCGCGGTCGAGAATGTCTGCCGTCCGTCGACGGTGATCGCCACCTGCGGCGGCGTGCGGTGGCCCGCAAGCGCCCAGCCGGTGGCGGCGGCCTGGTCTCCGGCGAAGATCGTCGACGTCGCGCGTCCGCCGCTGACGACTCCATCGAAACTGCCACGCACGTTGACGAACAGCTCCGCCGGCGCGAGGCCTTCGCGCACCGCGGCGACGAACGGTGCGTTCCGCAGCGTCCACTCCGGATGCTTGACGGCGGCGGTCACGGTGAAGAGCGGCAGGTCCATCCAGCCGGAGTATGCGAACGCGCCGACGGTCTCGATGAGAATCGCGACACCCACCGCGGCGACGAAGCACGCGCGTCCGACACGACGCAACGACGCAACGACCGGCACCAGCATCCACATCAGCAGCGGCACGAGGTCCGTCATGTAGCGCGGTCCCCACGAGAAGCCGGCGCGCCAATCCACCTTCGCGTAGAGCAGCAGCTGGATCACGATGCCCACGCTCATCGCGAGCGTGAGCCACCGCTCGTCACGGCTGCGCGGCAGATGACGGAACGCGACGAGGACGAACAGCAGAAACGGTGAAAAGACGAAGAGCCCGCGGGCGGGACTGAACAGCAGCCCCGCGACGCCGGGGAGGAGATGGAAGCTGAAGAACTGGGCGGTCCCGATCACGCCATAGCCGCCGCCGACGTTGCCGCCGGCGAAGATGTTGTAGAGCAGCACGAGGCCCAGCGGCAGTGCGGCCGCCGCAACGAACAACCACGCGCGCCGGCGTCCCGCCCAAACGAGCGCGTACACGCCGAGGACGCCGGCGAGGACGACGTCGGGCGGACGATTGCCCGCGACGAGTCCGCAGAGCACGCCCGCCGCGAGCGCGCGCGTCGTCGTACACGGCGCGGTCAGCTGCAGCAGCAGTCCGACGATCAGCAGCTGTGCGACGCCGTGCTGCCACAACGCCTGACTGCAGATCACCCACGCCGTCGTGCCGAAGCCGTACGCGACGGCGAGCAGCAGCGCGGTGCGCGCGTTCGTCCGCCGGCGCAGCAGCAGATAGAGCAGCGCCACGGTGAGCGCGGCCAGCAGCGACGCGGTGAGCTTCTCCATCACGCGTGCGACGTGATCGAGTCGCGCGTCGGTCCAGCCGCGCGCGTCGAGGTACGCGACGGCGGGCAGATAGAGCGGCGCGACGAGCACCGGCACCACGACCGGATAGAGCGAGATGATGTGGCCGTTCGGCCGGCGCACGAGCCAGAACGCGTCCGTCCCGCGACCCTGCGCCGCGAGCTTCTCGATCGGCTCGAGAAACAGAGTGTGATGTTTCCAGATCACGAACGGGAGATAGCGCGCCGGATAGGTGTCGCCCGCGGTGATGGCGCGGCGGTTCGCGTTGTAGATCAGCAGGCAGAAGATGCCGAGGAGGAGGGCGGCGCGGAAGCGTTTCGGATCGCGCGCGGTGACGTCCGGACGCACGTCCATCGCCAACGTTCCGGCGGGTGGCGGTGTCGCGGATTGGCGCTCATCTTCATGGTTCTCCTGCTGCATCCTTCGCCTTCGCAGAGTAGCGGGCGGAGGTCGCGTCCACAAGGCGTAACGGGCGCATCTTCACGACAGACTTTTCTGAATGCCGGCGGCGACGCGCTGGGCTATCGTGCGCACCGATGACGCCTCCCCGCCGCCTCATCGTCACCGGCATGCACCGGTCGGGCACGTCGTTCGTCGCGTCGCTCGTCGCCGCGTGGAACGTGCGCATGGGCGAGCGGTTCCTGGCGCCCGATCGCCACAACCCAAGCGGTTACTTCGAGGACCTCGACTTCGAGGAGCTCGACGCGCAGATGCTCGTCGACGCCACGCCGGACGAGGCGGGACATCGCGACTGGGGCTGGACAGAGAGCGAGACGTTCGATGCCGCGCCGCTGCCGGCGCATCGCGATGCCGCCGCCGCGCTCGTGGCGACGCGCGACCGCGCCGGCGGCGCGTGGGGCTGGAAGGATCCGCGGACGTCGCTGCTCCTCGACTTCTGGGACGACGTCCTCGAACGCGACGCGCGCTATCTGCTGATCTATCGGAATCCGTGGGAGGTCGCCGACTCGATGCTGCGCACCGGCGCCGCCGTGTGGCTCACGCATCCCGAGTACGCGGCGAAGATCTGGGCGCACTACAACCGGCGCATCCTCGAGTTTCACCGGCGCAACCGCGAGCGCACGCTGCTCGTGAGCATTCATCGTCTGTTGCGCGAACCCGGCGCGTTTGCGTCGATCGTTCAACAGAAGTTCGGCATCGACGCGGACACCGACACGATCGCGGCGCTGCGCAACGACGCGTTGTTCGTAACGAGGCCGGACGACGATCCGCTGCCGCGCCTGTGGCGGCATGCGCATCCCGGCACGCTGGACCTCCTCGGCGCGCTCGACGACGCCGCGGACCTCGGCAACGAGCGTAGTTGGGAAGCGGCCTCGCGCAGAGGCGCCCCGCAACGCGCGGAGCGGCCGCGACTCTCGGTCATCGTGCCGTGCCACGACGACGGCGAGTATCTGCTCGACTCCGTCGCGAGCGTCGAGCGCACCGCGCCGGCGGCGGAGCTCATCATCGTCGACGACGGCTCGACGCAGCCGCGCACGCGCGAGGTGCTGGATGCGCTGCGCGAGGCGGGACATCGCGTCATCGAGCAGCCGCACAGCGGGCTCTCCGCGGCGCGCAACCGCGGCATCTCCGCGTCGACGGCCGACTACGTTCTGCCGCTCGATGCCGACAATCGAGTGCTGCCCGGTTTCGTCGACGACGCGATTGCGTTGCTCGATGCCGATCCCGCCGCGGGCGTCGTGTACGGCGACCGGCGCGAGTTCGGCACGCGCAGCGGCGACGTCACCGTGCCGGAGCTCGCGCTGCCGCGCATGCTCTGGAGCAACTACATCGATGCGTGCGCGGTCATCCGCCGTACCGTCTGGAATGACGCCGGCGGATACGACGTCGCGCTGCGCGAATGGGAAGACTGGGATTTCTGGCTGCGCGCGGCGCAGCGCGGCTGGCGTTTCGCGCGCATTCCGCGGCCGGTGTTCGAGTACCGCGTGCGTCCCGGCTCACTGCACGACCGCTTCCTGCAGCGCACCGACTATCCGGAGTTGCTGCGCTACATCTACGGCAAGCATCGCGACGTCGTCTCCGAGCACGCCGCCGAGATTCTGATCGCCGCGCACGACGAGCGCTGGCAGCTCTTCCGCGACATTGAACTGCTGCGCGCGTCGCGCGATGCGATCCAGTACGAAATCGATCGTCTCGCAAACGCACAGCGCGCGGAAGCGCCAACAAACACGCCGCTGACGAACGCGACGCGCGTCTTCACGATCATCGCCCGCAACTACCTCGCACACGCGCGGGTGCTCGCGGCGAGTCTCGCGCGTCACAATCCGCGGGCTCGTCTGCAGGTCGTGGTGTTCGACGATCCGCAACGCAGCATCACGGACGAAACGTTCGACGTGGTGCACGCGGACGAGCTGCCGTTCGATCCGCCGTCGGAGCTCTTTACGATGGCGGCCATCTACGACGTCATGGAGCTCGCCACCGCGATCAAGCCGTGGGCGTTCGCGCATTTCTTCGCGCGCGGCGCGTCGGTCGTCATCTATCTCGATCCCGACATCGAAGTCTTCGACTCCCTCGGGCCGCTCGAGACGCTGACGCGCGCGCACGGAATGCTGCTCACACCGCACATCACCGCGCCGCTGCCGCGCGACGGCAAGCGTCCCGACGAGCGCGATCTCCTCCTCTCCGGCGTCTACAACCTCGGCTTTCTCGCGCTCTCCGCGGAAGCGGCGAACGCGTTTCTGCCGTGGTGGCGCGCGCAGCTGCGGCGCGACTGCCTCAACGACGCGGCGGAAGGACTGTTCGTCGATCAGCGCTGGGTCGATTTCGCCCCGGCGTTCTTCACGCCGTTCGTCCTCAAGGATCCCGGCTACAACGTCGCGTACTGGAACCTGCCGCATCGCGTGCTCGCGCGCGACGGCGAGCGCATCGTCGTCAACGAACAACCGCTGCGCTTCCTCCACTACAGCGGCTTTTCTCCGCGCGCGCCGCACCTGCTCTCGAAGCATCAGTACGACGATCCGCGCGTGCGCCTCAGCGAGCAGCCGCTGCTCGCCGAGCTCTGCGCGCGTTACGCGGCGGCGCTGAACGACGCGGGCTACACGGAAAGCGTCTCGCTGCCGTACGGCTTTGCGTCGACGGCCGCGGGGCTGCGGCTCGACGCGCGGATGCGCAGAGTGTTGCGCCGCACGTATCTCGCGGACGAGGCCAACGCCGGCGCACGCGCGTTTCCGAATCCGTTCTCGCGCGAAGGCGCGGATGACGTCGTGCTGCGACTGCTGCGGCCCGCGCCGCACGCGCCCGATGTCCCCGCGTATCTCGCGGAGCTCTGGAGCGAGCGCGCGGACCTGCGCGTGGCCTTTCCGCGCCTCGACTCCACCGACGCGCAACGCTTCCTCGACTGGGTGCGAACGCAGGGCGCGCGCGAGCACGACGTCCCGGCGGAGCTCATCCCTCCCCGCGCGCCGCGCGCCGCGGAGATCGTCGTGGCGCGACGCGAGCAACTCGCTCCCGGCGTCAACGTCTACGGCTACGCGTTCGCGGAGAGCGGCACCGGACAGATCGTGCGATCGGTCGTGGCCGCGCTCGCGGCGGAAGGGATTCAGTACGCGGTCGTGCCGTTCACGCGCGCCGTCACGCGGCAGCAGCAAGCCTTTCGCGACCTCGGCAGCGCGACTCCGGCGTTCGACACGAACCTCATCTGCGTCAACGCCGACCAGGTTCCGCTGTTCTTCGAGAGCATGCGCGCGCAACTGCCGCGCGGCGCGCGAAACATCGGCCTCTGGGCGTGGGAAGTCGAAGAGCTCCCGGCCGCGATGGCGCGCAGCGAACGCTATTTCGACGAGGTGTGGGGCATCAGCAGCTTCACCGCCGAGTCGCTCGCGCGCCGCCTCACGAAACCCGTGCGCGCGTTCCCGCTGCCGGTCGTCGTGCCGCCGGTGCGCCGCCGCACGCGCGCAGAGCTCGGGATGCCGGACGGCTTTCTCTTTCTCTTCTGCTTCGACTACGACAGCGTGTTCCGCCGCAAGAATCCGCTCGCCGTCGTCGCGGCGTTTCGTGACGCATTCGGCGATCGCGCCGACGTCGCGCTTTTCATCAAAACGACGAACGCCGGACGCCACGCCGCGGAACACGAAGAGCTCCGCGCCGCCGCCGCGGGCCGCGCGAGCATCATCATCCGCGACGCGTACGTCACGAGCGACGACTACTTTTCGATGCTCGACGCGTGCGACTGCTACGTCTCGCTGCATCGCTCCGAAGGGTTCGGGCTCACGGTCGCGGAAGCGATGGCGCTCGGCAAGCCGGTGATCAGCACCGCGTATTCGTCGACGCTGGAGTTCGCGAACGAGTCGAACAGCTTTCCGGTGCCGGCGCGGCTCGTCGACGTCGGCGAGCGCGCGGGCCCGTATCCGCCGCGCACGCGCTGGGCCGAGCCCGACGTCGCCATCGCCGCGCAACAGATGGCGCGCGTCGTCGACGATCGCAACGTCGCCGCGGCCACCGGCGCACGCGCGCGCGCCGACATCGAGACGCTGCACAGCCCCGCCGCGCGCGGGCCGCTGTTGCGACGCCTGCTGGACGAGAGCCGCGCCGCGCGCGCGATGACGATCACGAACGAGACCGACATGAACGCATTCGATCCGCTCCCGACCTCGCCCGACCCACCCGGCGCCTTCGAACACGACGCCATGGCCGTCGAGTCGCTCCTCGGCACGCCGCGTCCCGATCTCCCCTCGCGCATGCAGCGCGTGGCGACGCCGCTGCGCCGGCTCGTGCTGCGCTTCATGCGCGTCTACTGGGTTCAGCAGCTCGGCGTCGACCGCGCGCTGCTCGCCGCGATGCGCACGCTGCGCCGCGAGTCGCGCGACGAAGCCGCGCACCTGCGCGAGGAGCTGGCGCGACTGACCGCGGAGGTGCACGCGTTGCGCGAGCACATCAGCGGGTCCGACGAGCGAAAGGACTGACGGAATATTGGACCGACGCGCGCTTCTTCCCTTTGCACCATGACGCAGCCCGACACGCACGGAGTCATCGCCGCCGGCGACGCGCAGCGCCTCGCGCGCGAGGCGGGCGTCGATCCGCGCGGCCTCATGTCGCTGCTGTTGCCGCGCGCCGCGGAGTTCGCGCGGCCACCCGTCTCGAACTTTCACGTCGGCGCGGTCTGCCGCGGCGCCACGACCGGCAATCTCTACTTCGGCTCGAACATCGAGTTCGCGGGCACCGCGCTCTCGACGACCGTCCACGCCGAACAGTCGGCCGTCACGAACGCGTGGATGAGCGGCGAGGAAGGCATCGCCGCGATCGCCGTGACGGCGCCGCCGTGCGGCTACTGCCGGCAGTTCCTCAACGAGCTTGCTACCGCCGATCGCCTCGAGATTACAATCGCCGGCGAAACGCATCCGCTTTCGTTTTATCTGCCGGGCTCCTTCGGCCCGCGCGACCTCGGCATCGAGGGCGGTCTGATGCAGCGCGACGATCACGGCTTCACGCTCGATGCTACCGACGATGACGAGCTGCTGCGTGTCGCGCTCGACGCGGCGAACCGCAGCTACGCGCCGTACTCGCACGCATACGGCGGCGTCGCGTTGCGCGCGGCCGACGGCACGATCGTCAGCGGCGCGTACGCGGAGAACGCCGCGTTCAATCCGAGCATGTCGCCGCTGCAGGTCGCGCTCTCGCGCCTCAATCTGCGCGGCATCGCCTTCGACGCGATCGTCGCGGCGGCACTGGTGCAGAGCGGGCCGGGCATCCACGAGGCGGCCACGCGCGAGGTGCTCGCGGCGGTCAGCGATGCGCCGCTGCGCGTCGCCAACGCGCGGAATGCCGGTGCTCCGCCGCGCCGTTGACGGGGCGATGGACAATCAGCAGCAGCAACCGCAGAACACGATCCGCATCACGCTCGACGACGACGTCGCGCAGGGGCAGTACGTCAACTTCGCGAACATCATCCATTCGACGAGCGAGTTCGTGATCGACTTCGGCCGCGTCGTGCCCGGCCGGCCCGACGTGAAGATCTATAGCCGCGTCATCCTCACGCCGCTGCACACCAAGCAGCTGCTCGAAGCGCTCGGCCACAACGTCGCGCTCTTCGAACAGAAATTCGGCGAGATCCGCGGCGACGTCGACGCGCCGTTCTCGCAGAGCGAGCCGTCGAACTAACGACGCACCGTGGCCACGATCAAGATCATCGGCGCCGGACTCGCCGGCAGCGAATGCGCGTACGCGCTCGCGCGCCGCGGACATCGCGTCGTGCTGCACGAGATGCGTCCCGTGAAGTCGACGCAGGCGCATCACACCAGCAACCTCGCGGAGCTCGTCTGCTCGAACTCCTTCCGCTCGTCCGCGGCGACGAATGCCGTCGGCCTGCTCAAGCAGGAAATGGCGCGCGTCGGCTCGCTCGTCATCCGCTGCGGCGAAGACGCGCGCGTGCCTGCCGGCGACGCGTTCGCCGTCGATCGCGACCGCTTCTCCGCCGCCGTCACCGACGCCATCGCGAACGAGCCGAATATCTCGCTGCAGCGCGGCGAAGTGACGACGCTCGATCGCGGCGACGCCGACTTTCTCGTCGTCGCCACCGGTCCGCTGACGAGCGATCCGCTCTTTCACGCCATCGACGAATTTCTCGGCCGCGACGGCTTGTATTTCTACGACGCCATCGCGCCGATCGTCGCCGCCGACTCGCTCGATTTCTCGAAGCTCTACTGGAAATCGCGCTACGGCAAAGGCAACGCAACCGACTACCTCAACGCGGCGATGAACCGCGAAGAGTACGAAGCGTTCGTCGCGGCGCTCCTTTCCGCCGAGCTCTTCGCGCCGCACGACTTCGAGAAAGCGGTGCACTTCGAAGGCTGCCTGCCGGTCGAGGAGATCGCCTCGCGCGGCATCGACACGCTGCGCTTCGGCCCGATGAAACCGGTCGGCCTCGAACATCCGGAGACCAACGAGCGGCCGCACGCGGTCGTGCAGCTGCGCAAGGAAGATCTCTCCGACGAATACTTCAACCTCGTCGGCTTCCAGACCAAGATGCGTATCCCCGAACAGCAGCGCGTCATCCGCATGATTCCGGGACTCGCGAACGCCACCTTCGCGCGCTTCGGCTCGATGCATCGCAACACGTTCATCAACGGCCCGCGCCATCTGCGCGCGACGTTTCAAACGAAACGCGACGAGCGCGTCTTCTTCGCCGGACAGATCACCGGCGTCGAAGGCTACGTCGAGTCGTCCGCCGTCGGCCTCCTCGTCGCGCGCTACATCGACGAGCTCGCGCGCACCGGCACCGCGACGCCGCTCCCGTATCACACCGCCCTCGGCGCGCTCGGGCGCCACGTCGCGGAGTCGTCGCCCGATCGCTACCAGCCGTCGAACGTGACGTGGGCGCTGATCGAAGATGTCGTCGGCCGCGCGAAGAAAATCGAGAAGCGCGAGCGGCAGGCCGCGGCGGCGCTGTCGACGATCGAAAAAATCGCGTGACCCGGTAGGGAAACACGCGCGGCGCGCACTCCTTGGACATGCCGCTATCGCAGATCGAGCACATCGTCGTCGTAATGCTGGAGAACCGGTCGTTCGACAACGTTCTCGGCTGGCTCTACGACGCGCGCAACGCGCCGCCATTCCAGACGCCGCCGAACGATGCGACCTTCGACGGACTCTCCGGCGCGAACGCCTCGAATCCGTACAACGGCAGGAACGTCCCCGCCGCGTACGGCAGCGCGAACACGACGCCGAATCCCGATCCGAACGAGGAGTATCAGTACGTCTACGCGCAGCTGAACGGCGGCGCCGGCATCCTGCCGTTCCCGCCTCCGCCGTTGCCGTCGTGCACGGATACGCCGCCGCCCGACATGCAGGGCTTCATCAATGACTACGCGGAAGCGCTGCAGACGGAGGCGCCGCACCAAGACCCGACGGCGATCATGGACTGCTTCACGCCGGCGCAGTTGCCGGTGATCTCGACGCTCGCGAACGCGTACGCTACGTGCGACGCGTGGTTCTGTTCCGTGCCGTCGCAGACGTACACGAACCGCTCGTTCGTCCACGCCGGCACCGCGTCGGGTTACGTCAACAACTCGTGGAAGAACCCCGGCTTTCCGCCGCTCGAGTTCTTCGTCAACGACACGCCGACGATCTACAACCTGCTCGAGAACGCCGGCGTCTCGTGGCGCATCTACTACGGCACCGCGCTCTTTCTCTGCCAGGCGTTTCTCAATCAGCACCAGCTGCGGCCGTTCGCCCTCGACTCCTCGCAGCGCCGCTTCTTCCCGTTCGCGCAGTTCGCCGCCGACGCCGCGGATGCATCGACCTTCCCGAGCTACGTCTTCATCGAGCCGAACTTCATCGGCAACCCGTGGACGGGACCGGAGAACGACGAGCATCCGCAGGCGACGCCGACCGAGGAGGGAGGCGCGTCGAATGTCGAATACGGAGAGGAGTTGCTGTCGAACATCTATTGGACGCTGCGCGGCAACGAGGAGCTGTGGAACTCGACGCTGCTGGTGATCCTGTTCGACGAGCACGGCGGGACGTTCGACCACGTGCCTCCGCCGTGCACGATCTCACCCGATGGCGTGACGGTCGCGAACGCCGGCGGCTACAGCTTCAACTTCGATCGACTCGGCGTGCGCGTGCCCGCGGTGCTCGTCTCGCCGCTCATCGATCAGCAGGTGGTGCACACGCAGTTCGATCACACCTCCGTGCTGCGCACGGCCATCGAACGCTTTCTGCCGAACGGCACGACGCTCGGCCAGCGCGAGACCGCGGCGTCGTCGCTCGATGCGATCATCAATCGCACGACGCCGCGCACCGACGATCCCGGCGTGCCGAAGATCACCATCGGCTGGACGCCCGACGACTTCACGATCGAGGATCCGAAGCTCTCCAAGTTTCAGCGCGAGCTCCTCGCACACGCGATCATCGCGGCCGGCGACGCCGCAAAAGACCTCGGCATCGCCGGCCCCATTCTCGATTTCCTCGCGCATCTCGCCGGCGACGTCGCGGGCCTCTTCGCGTGGCTCGACCGCCGGTCGGATGCGATCGGCATCGTTCGCCACCTGCTCACGCTCGAGGAACATCTCTTCGGCGATCAACGGATCGTGTAGCGCAGCCCCGCGACGGCACGCCGCCCCGGCGACGCGTAGCCGAACACTTCCTGATAGCGCGTGTTCGTGAGGTTCTCCAGCTTCACGTACGGCGCGAGAGCGCCGACGTGCGTGCGCACGGTGACGTCCGCGGTGGTGAACGCTTCCGCGTTGACGGTGCCGAACGGGAAGAGATCGGTGACGTCGGCGCGCGCGCCCTGATGCGTCACGACGAGCTCCGCGTCATAGTTGCCGGCGTTGTAGCCGAACGACAGCGACCCGCTGTGCTTCGGACGGCGCAGCAGTTCCTCACCCGTCGCCTGATCTTCCGTCTTCAGAAACGTGTAGCTGAGCGCGACGTCGAACGGTCCCGCGTGATGCGAAGCCGCGAGCTCGACGCCGTTCGCGTTCGCGCGCTGCACGTTCTCGAACGAGCCGCTGCTGCCGAACGCGATGAGGCCGCGGTACTGCGAGCGGAACAGCGTCGCGGAGAGCGTCGCAACGTTCGTGAAGCGGTCATAGCCGATCTCGACGTTGCGGCTGCGCTCGGGGCCGAGGTTCAGATTGCCGCCGAACGGGAAATAGAGCTCGCCGATCGACGGCGCGCGGAAGCCTTCGCCGTACGCCGCGCGGATCTTGTGTCCGCCGCGCAGCCACGCCGCGGCGAGGCGCGGTGTGGTCTCGCTGCCGAAGGTGTCGTAGTGGTCGTAGCGGATACCCGCTGTGAGTTCAACGCGTCCGCTGCCGGCGCCGAATCCGAGCTGGTCTTCCGCGAACACCGAGTCGCTCTTGCGGCGGCGCGTGTCGAACTGCGCGAAGTTGTCGCGATGATCGACGGCGTCGCGACCGAGCTCGCCGCCGATCGTGATCATGCCGAGCGCGCTCTTACCGCTCGCGGTCGCGCGCGCCGTGCGGACGCGCGCGTGCGTCGTCGCCTCCTCGGGACCGAACGCGCCGAGGGGATCGGCGAAGTGATCGTCGCGACGGTTCTCCGCGTAATGCAGCTCGTACGCGATGCGGCCGCCGTCGAAACGCACCGGCACGGCGAACTGCGACTCGGTGCCGTCTTCGCCGCGCGCGGGCGACGGCTCGAACGCGTCCGCCGCAGCGTTGACGTTGAACGGAATGCCGAGATCGTACGTGCTGCGCCGTCCGAGCACGCCGATCGACAGATGATCGATCGGACGGAACGTGAGTCCGCCCAGGAACGTGGTCGAGCGGAAGTCGTCGTTGGCGGCGAAGCCGTCGTCCTGACGATGTTCCGCGCTCGCGTTCGCGCTCCAGCGATCGGACGCGTACGCGCCGCTCGCCAGCGCGTTGACCAGACCGTGGCCGCCGCCCGCGACTTCCACGACCGCGCCGCTGCGGCTCGGAGTCGTCAACACGTTGACCACTCCGCTGACGGCCTCGGAACCGTACAGCGCCGAGAACGGACCGCGCACGACTTCCACGCGCTCGACGCCCGCTGTCGACATCTGCCCGAAGTTGTAGCCGGAGAAGTACGGGTTGTTGAGCGGGATGCCGTTCCACAGCACGAGCGCCTGCTTCGAGCTGCCGCCGCGAATGAAGAGCGACGTCGCCTTGCCGTTGCTGCCGGTGCGCGAGACGGCGACGCCCGGCACTTCGCGCAGAACGTCGGAGACGTCGCGCGCCTCGCGGCGTTCGATGTCCTCGCGATGAATGACCGTCACGGAAGCCGGCGTCTCCTCGACGGAGTCCGGCACCGCGGAGGCCGTGACGACGATCTCCTGCGCGACGGGTTGCGTGGTTGTTGTGGTGGTGGTGGTTTGTGCGGCGAGTGGTGAGACGAGCAGAAAAACGAAAACGAAATGCAGTAGCTTCACGACGACTCCTCCCTCCGAAGAGGCCGATGCGATTCGAATGTTCGAGCGGTCGGTCTCCTGGCTTCCGGGTCGTCCTTCCCACGTCCCCTTCCCGCTGTCGCAGTGGGGGCCCGCGAGGGCCAAGGCGTGGGTCGTCTCCGGTTACAGTGGCGGGGGCCGCGCCGGTTTCACACCGGCTTCCCGTTCACCGTCTCGAACGCAAATTGGAAAAGAACAGGGGCCGCGATTCTACTGCGTTCGCGGCCGATTCCTGAATTTGTCGTAGAGCAGCGTGTGCCGCGACTGCATCGAAATGTCTTCGCCGTTGATGAAGACGCGTTTTACGTTTGTGCGCAGCTCGAGCGGATCACCGTCGGTGATGATGACGTTCGCGATCTTCCCGACTTCGAGCGAGCCGAGACGATCGGCGACGCCGAAGATGCGCGCGGGATAGATCGTGATCGCCTTGAGCGCCTCATCTTTTGGCAGCCCGAACGCCGCGCACGCGGCCGCGTGATACGGCAGGTTGCGCGTGTTGTGCGCCTCGTCGGTCTTGATCGCGAAGAGGATGCCGTTGTCGAGCAGCGTCTTCGCGTTCGTGAAGAGCAGATCGTACGGATCGTCTTCGCGCTGCGGCAGCGCGAGCGTCGGCCCGAGGAGCACCGGGATGTTGCGCTGCTTGAGGTCGGGGATCACTTCGGCCACGTCCTGCGCGCCGGAGAGAATCACCTTCAAGTTGAATTCGTCCGCGAACGCCAGCGCCGCGCGGATGTCGCGCGCGAGGTTCGCATGCATCACGACCGGCTCGCGTCCTTCCACGACCGGGACGAGCGCCTCCAGAATGAGGTCGCGGTCGAAGCGATGCACGTCCTTGTTCGACGCGCGCGCTGACGCCGCGCGCGCGTACGCCTGCGCGTCGCGGAAGACGTCGCGCAGCTTGTCGATCTCCGCCGCGTACGTCTTGCGCCGGTTCTTCTCCGCTTCCTCGTCCTGCGGCACGTCGCCGAAGTCGCCGCTGCGCAGGCGCGGGAACCGAATGTTCATCGCCGCGGGCGACTTGATCACCATCTCCTGCGGCGTCCAGCCCGCGAGCTGAATGAGCGCGCTCTGGCCGGAGATGATGCCGCCTTCGGGAACGGTGACGATGTTCGTGACGCCGTTCACGCGCGTCACCGGAATGAGCTCGCTGTGCGGATTGATGGCGACCGCAGCGCTCGCGTTCGCGTTGAAGTCGCCGAGCTCCGTCGTGTCGACCGTGCCGGGCACCGAGTCGATCTCCGTGAGCCCGACGCTCGACGACGCGTCGATCATCCCCGGATAGACGAAGAGCCCCGTGCCGTCGATGACCGTCGCATTCGCCGGAACCGCGACGTTCGCGCCGACGGCCGTGATGACACCGTTGCCGAAGACGATCGTGCCGTTCGGAATCGGCGCCGACGTAACGGGAACGATCGTCGCGTTGCGGATCGCGACGAGCGGTTTCACGCCCGGATCGTTCGGAATGACGGACTGCCCGAACGCCGCCGAGCCGGCAAGCAGCAGCGCGGCAAAGAAGACCTTCCTCATTTCGATTTCTCCTTCTTCGCGGCGTCGTCTTCCGCTTTGAGGCGCTGCTGCTTCTCGCGCTTCATCGCCTCGCGCTGCTGCAGGTCGCGCTGGCGATCGAAGACGATCTCGCCGTCGACGAACGTCGTGTCGACGCGCGCGTACGACGATAGCGGATGCGCGGTCCAGATCGCGAGATCGGCGTCCTTGCCCACTTCGATCGAGCCCATGCGATGGTCGAGGCGCAGCTGCTTGGCCGGATTGATGGTGCAGAGCCGCAACGCCTCGTCTTCACTCAGGCCGCCGTACTTCATCGACTTCGCCGCGTCCTGATTGAGGTGCCGCGCGAGCTCGTCGGAGTCGGAGTTCACCGAGACGATCACGTTGTTCCGCGTCATGAGCGCGACGTTGTACGGGATCGCGTCATACGCCTCGGCTTTGTAGCCCCACCAGTCGATGAACGTGCCGCCGGTGACGCCGTGCGCGGCGATTTCCGGCGCGACCTTATAGCCCTCGAGCACGTGCTGCAGCTCGCGCACTTTGAACCCGAGCTCGTCGGAGAGATTGAGCAGCATCAGGATCTCATCCGCGCGATAGCAGTGCGAGTGGATGTCGACCTTGCCGCGCAGGATGTCCGCCATCTCTTCCATGAGCAGATCGCGGCGCGGCGGGATCGCATCTTCGCCGCGCTTCTTCTTCGCGTCGTACTCGTCCCACGCCGCGAGGTAATCGCGCGCGTCGACGAACGACTTGCGGATCACTTCCTCGACGCCCATGCGCGTGGCCGGATACTGGCGCGGCTGGCCTTCGGGCGGCCGGAAGTTCGCGGATTTCGGGTTCTCGCCGAGCGCGAACTTGATCGTGCGCGGCGCATCGGGGATCGGCCACTCGGAGATCGGATGGCCCCACTTCCACTTCACGATCTGGCTCTGGCCGCCAATCGAGTTCGCGGAGCCGTGCAGCACGAGCGCGGCGGTCGTGCCGCCGGCGAGCTGGCGATACACGTTGATGTCCGTCGCCGTGAGTACGTCGGCGATGCGCACGTTGCCGCTGTTCGGCAGCGAGATCTCGTTGACGCTGCCTTCGATCGCGGTGTGGCTGTGCGTGTCGATGATGCCGGGCAGCACGAACTTGCCGCTCGCGTCGATGACCTGCGCGCCCGCCGGCGCGGCGAGGTCGCGGCCGACCGCGGCGATCTTCGTGCCGCGAATGAGCACCGAGCCGTTCTCGATCGTGCCGTTGGTGATCGTGAGGATGGTCGCGTTGCGGATGAGCGTGACGCGCTCCTGCGCGAACGCGCTGCAGGCGAACAGCAGAACTGCGACGAGCTTTCTCATTTCGAACGGCTCCCGCTGAATTCGAAATTGCCGAGGGTCGTGCTGACGGTGCCGGAGATCGCATCGCCATCGAGCTTGCCGCGGAACGCCCAGTCGGTCGCTTCCGCTCCGTTCTGCGCGTTCGCGGAGATGGTGAAGTCGAACGTCGTGCCGTCGAACGAGCCGCCGCGGATGTCGCCCGAGCCGCGATCTCCCGCGAACGTGCCGCTGAGATGTCCATCCTCGGAATGCAGCGTCACCGTGATGGCGACGCCGCCCTGCGGCGCGCGCACGGTGAGATTCCACGTGCCGTCGATCGGCGACGCCGCGCTCGGACCTTCTTTCTTGTCGTCCTTCGGCAGGCGGAGCTCGCGGCCGTCGACGAAGACGTGCGTGAGCTTCGCGTTCTTGTCGAAGAGCGGCCGGTCGCTGACGATGACGTTCGCGATCTTGCCGCGTTCGAGCGTGCCGAGCTGGCGGTCGACGCCGAAGATGCGCGCCGGCGCGATCGTCGTCGCGCGCAATGCGTCGTCGGCGCTGAGGCCGTTCTCGATCGCCTTGCGGATGCCGGGCAGAAAGTCTCCCGCTTTGCCGGAGCCGCTGACGAGTGCGAACGCGGCGCCGCTCTTCGCCAGCGCGGCGGGCGAAGTCGGCGCGAGCTGGCGGTCGCGGATGATGCGCAGCGGCTGCTCGGCGCGATCGTCCTTGTCCGCCGGCGCGACCGGCCACTTCACGGAGACGAGCGTCGGAATGCTCTTCAGATCGTTCGCGATCGCATACGCCTGCCGCGCGCCGGAGAGCACGTAGCGCAGGTTGAACTCGCGCGCGATCGCCTGCGCGCGGCGCATCATCTCTTCGGAGTCGGCGACGAAGACGACCGGCACTTCGCCGCGCAGCACCGGCTGCAACGCGTCGAGCGCGGCGTTCTCCGGCGGACGCTGCAGGCCCGCGGGATGACGCTCGTACGTCGCGCGCGCGGCGCCGTGCTGCTGCGCGTCGAGGAAGGTTTGCCGGATGTACGAGATGACGCCCATCAGGCTGTCCGGATACGTCCACGTCGGCCGCGTGTTGAACGCGATCTGCAGCGCCGCGGGACTCTTCACGACGCGCGAGTCCGCCGCGCCGCCGAGGTTGAGGACGACCGACTGGCCCTGAAAGATGCCGACGGACGGCGCGGTGACGATGGTCGTGACGCCGGTGGCGCGGCGCGCGTCGAGCTCGTCGTCGGAGAGCTTGACGTTGCGCATCGCGAGCGAGTCGGGCGACGGCTCCTGCGTGTCGTCGGACGTCTGCGCCGGACGGCGGCGTCCTTCGCTGCGCGCTGGCGCGGTGAAGCCGGCGGACGTCTGCGCGTCGATCAGGCCGGGATAGACGTGCGCGCCGCGCGCGTCGATCGACGTCGCATCCGGCGGCACGGCTACGTTCGCGCCGACGGCTTCGATGAGGCCGTTGCGGATGACGATGGTGCCGTTCGGGATGTCAGGACCGGCGACGGGATGGATGGTCGCGCCGGTGAGCGCGTACACGCCCGGCGCGTCGGCGCGGTCGTGCGGTGCTGCGAGAAGGGTTGCGATGAGAAGAAGCAGGACGGCGACGGTTCGCCGAGTCGGCATGCTCACCTCCGGGTCGCGGATTCTATCCGCAACGTTCACGGATGCGCGACGCTGCGCCGCTTGACCGAGCCGACCGCGATCAGATGTCCCGCGTTCTGCGTGTAGATCCGCCCGCGCGCGTCGATCGAAAGCGGCGTGTACGCCGCGCCGAGGGCGACGTCGAGGAAGATGCTCGCGCGCTGGTGCCCGTTCGCGTCGATCGCGTAGAGCACGCCATCTTCACCATTGACGTAGGTGGTGCCGCTCGCATCGACCGCGGGCGCGTTGATGCACCACTCGAAGCCGTCGGGATGATCGTCGACGCACGCGATGGTGCCGTCCGGCTGGCGCTCGCAGGTCCGCGTGTTCGTGCTCTTGAACTGCCACTCGACATGCAGCGACGGCGAGAGTCGCGTGATGAAGTACTGCTCGGGATCGTCGAGCGTGCGTCCGGCGGGACAGAAGCGCGGGTCGCCGCAGTACGAGCCGGTTTCGCCGTAGTGATTTTCTTTCGTGATCAGCGAGTAGCTCTGATCGTGCGACCAGATGGCGGGCATCGTGTCCCAGCCGAACGGATACGCGCCGAGGTATTCGCCGGTCGCGCTGAAATGCATCAGGTGCCCCTGCGAATAGTTGTAGCGCGTGTAGGCGCCGTAAAAGACGGAGCCGTCCGGCGCGACGATCGGACACGACGTCGAGCTGTCGTTGACGGTTCCCGCGCCCGGCGTGTTGTCGGTCGGATCGACGCCGGTGTGCGCGCCCTGGCGGCAGCCGCCGGGCGCGCCGTTCGGCGGCAGCAGGACGTTGCAGCCGTCGTTGAAACGGTCGCGCATCGACGTCGTCCACTTCCACGCGAGGTTGGCGCTCAACGCGGTGATGTACGCGTAGCGGCTGTTGAACTGCGCGCGCGACACGACGTAGACCGTGCCGTCGCTCCCGAACGCCGGCGCCGTATTCACGCCGGGCCGCTGCGTGCCGCACGGCGCGGAGGGCGGAACCGCGTCGGGCGACGGCGGCCACGGAAGCGAGGTGGTGAACGCGGTCACGCAAGGAGCGGTCGCCGCGGGCGCACCGACGGCGAGACTGCTGTACGCAACGCGCGCGGTCGCGCCGGATTGCGCCACCCGCACGAGCCACGATTGCGGCATGTCGCTCGTCCACGGATGGATGGTGTTGGGCTGCATCGCGTTGTAGTAGATGTCGCCCGCGGGACTGATGACGAGCGGCCCCGAAACGTAGATGGTCGGATCGAACGACGGAAACGGATTGATGCGCTCCGCCGCCCCCGTCGCGCGATCGACGCGCAGAATCGTGCCCCCGGCCGCGGGCAGATAGACGGATTGCGCGGTGAGCGCCGGATGAAACACCGGCTCGAAGAACGGACCGGCACCGCCTTCCGCGGCCGGCACCGGCTTCCAGTCCGCCGGCGCGATCCACTGCTGCACGAGGTGGCCGTTGATCCAGCGCCGGTCGACGACGTTCCACGACTGCGTCTGCCAGTCGTCCGACGTGTACTGGCCGCTCTTCATGACCATGTAGACGTCGTCGCCATCCGTGAGCGGCGCCTGAAAATGCGCGAGCAACGCGCCGCCGCTGTCCTGCAGCTCCGCGTCGAGGAACGGATCGTAGACGTAGTCGGCGAGGATCGCCGTGAGCGCCTGCCCGACCACGGGAGAGGAGCCGGTATGCTGCGGATCGCGACCCCACTGCGGCCACTGCGCGTGCGCGGCGAGCGCGGTGTACACGACGAGGGCGAGCAGGGTTCGTCTCATGGCCACGGAATCATACCCTTCGAAAATTGACTCGCCTCCGGCCCTTCGCTACCCTCATCCTCTCTCGGAGCCACCATGGTCCTCTTCAACTACGCCACTAAAGAGATCACGGCCAAGATCGTCTATTACGGCCCCGGTCTCTGCGGCAAGACGACGAACCTGCAGTTCGTGTACGACTCGCTGCCGTCGAACAACAAGAGCAAGATGCTCTCGCTGGCGACGAAGACGGACCGCACGCTCTTCTTCGACTTCCTCCCTCTCGACCTCGGCAAGATCCGCGGCATGCGCACCAAGCTTCAGCTCTACACGGTGCCCGGCCAGGTCTACTACAACTCGACGCGCCAGCTCGTGCTCAAGGGCGCGGACGGAATCGTATTCGTCGCCGACAGCCAGGATTTTGCGCTCGATGCAAACCTCGAATCGATGCAGAACCTCGAGGACAACCTCAAGCGCCAGGGCGTGCGCCTCCGCGAGATGCCGCTCGTCGTGCAGTACAACAAACGCGATCTCCCGAACGCGCTGCCGGTCGCCGAGATCGAGCGCGAGCTGAACAAGCAGAAGGTGCCGTCGTTCGAGTCGGTGGCGACGTCGGGACTCGGCGTCGAGGAAACGCTCAAAGGCATCACGCAGCTCGTGCTCGCCCACCTCGTGAAAAAGTACGGACTCGAAGGCGCCGAGCCGCTCGAGCGCGAGATCCAGATCCTCAACGCACCCACCGCCGCACCCGCAACGTCGGAGTCGCTGTGGGACGACGACGACGAGCCGTTCGGCGCGCCCGCGACGCCGCCGCCCGCCCCGCGCGCACCCGCGGTATCCGCTGCATCCACCGCACCGGCTGCTGCCTCGCGACCTGCACCGCCGCCACCACCACCGCCCGCGCCGACGCTCTCGCCGTTCGCTCCCGTGAACGAGCCGGAGTTCGATCTCGACGACGCCGATCACGCGGCGAACGAGCACATCCCGCTCGTGGCCACGGAGCTCGTCGGCGGCGGCAGCGCGCTTCCCGAGCTTCCGCCGCTCGAGCCGTTCGGCCGCGACGCCGTCTCGGATTACTTCAACGCGGATCCGGTCGAGGTGCCGACGACGTCCATCGAGATCCCGCTGCCGCAGGGTCTTCTCGACTCGCTGCCGATCCTCGGCGAGCAACCCGCCGCGACGACCGTCGCCGCGCGTCCGCCGCAGGAACGCCGCGCGAACGACGGCCTCGTGAAGGAAGTAAGCATCCCGCTCAACCTGACGATGGACGAGATCCGCCAGCATCGCCGCCTGCGCCTCAAGATCACGCTCGACGTGAATCTTTTGCCGTAGCCTGTTGTTCGTCTGCGATCACGGAGGAGTGGTCGAGTGGTTTAAGGCAGCGGTCTTGAAAACCGCCGTACGGGCAACCGTACCGTGGGTTCGAATCCCACCTCCTCCGCCAATCGCCGGTTTCCGCTGCTTGCTTGATGAGGTGGAAGGGCGAACGCATTCCAAAGTCGAGACTTCCGTCTCGCACGGTGCAGTTCGAAACGAGCAGTCGCAGCAACTTCGCTCGCTCGGGTGGTGATTGCGTAAGGTACTCATCACGTGCGGCTTGCAGGAGTTCGAACTGCTCGCGAGCTCGGTCAACCAACTCGTCCGTCGTCACGCACGGCACTTCGATGGCGAGCTGCGATCGTAGCCTCCGTTCTTCCTTCCGCCAGGCGTCGGAGCGCTCGCGCCAGAAACTCTCTGTGATGCGGCCGGTGAGCTTGTCCTCGTACGCCTGCGCCTGCAGACATGAAAGCTCCGTCAGGCGCGCCTGGGCGCGCGTGGCGCTTGCTGCTGCGGCGCTCCTCGTCTCGTCGTAGGAGGCCGCGAGGTCATCGAGGAGCCAACTGCTCACCGCCTCGTCTACGGTGAGCGTCGTGAGGAGCGCGATGGTTTGCTCCTCGAAGGTGCGCTCCGGGTAGTACGTGCGCCGCTCGCACCCGGTGCAGAAGTAGTACGTGTACTTCCCCTTCTTCAGATCACCGCTGAGAAGACCGTTGCACGCGGCGCAGCGCAGGAGTCCGGCGAAGGTGAACTCGTGCGCTCGCGTCTTGGGCTTGCTCCTGAAGCCGAGCGCGTACTGGACTTGGTCGAAGAGGTCGCGCGTGATGAGCGGCTCGTACTTACCCAGGTACGTCGTGCCACCCCACGTGAACTCGCCCACGTACGCGGTGTGCTGGAGGATGCGCGCAAGCGCGCTCTTTTGGATGGGCGCGCCGTAGCGTCCGCGCAGGCCAAGGTCACGACCGATCTTCGCGTGCCATCGCGCAAGGTTGACCACAGGTGCACCTCAAGGTCAGTGGCCTTGCGGAACTGCTGTGGTGCCGCCTCGTGAAAGTACTCCTCGAACGTCTCGGGAAGTTCTGTCGCGTCCGCGAGTGCTTCATCCAGGAGGCGCGGATTGAGCGCGTAGAGCTCGCGACGTCGCAGGTGGCGACGAACGACTTCTGCCTGCTCGTGCCGGGTGGCGATGGCCGCTTTCAGGCGCTCCTGTTTGGTGAGGTGAAACCATGACATGACCTCACTATCGCGTGGGTGCAGGTATATATCCACCACCTGACACACTGGTTACATCCCTCGTCGGGTGCTTTATAAGAACCTGAAGCGTCCCAATCGTGATGAATGATGGGACACAAGCACCTGCTGCAATTTCTCGGCATTCTCTACGACTCGCCCAAGGCGATGGGTATCGAGGAGTTTGCACGAACAAATCGGAGGTTCACGGCACGCTCCCTCTACCGCTGGCAAGCAGAGCTCAGCGACGATCTGCTCTTCTTCCCAAGCGTCGCGTTCCACTCTCTTGGGCTTTCGACCGTTCATCTCTTCATTGATGATCCAGGTTCGGCGTGGCTGGAGTTTCCGTATGCGATCCGAGGCGAGTGGGTCGTCTCGCGGCCCGGCCAGCGCACGCTCTACCTGCACTGCCTCGTTCCCTGCGGCCACGAGCTGGAACTCGCTGGCGTCCTGCGCGACGCAGAAGGCATCACGGCAGCGAAGATCACCAGCATCGAGTCACGTGATGGCTGGCAGGTGCTGCGCGACTTCGGAAGCAATCCGCTCAGCCGCGCTCCAGCGGTCACTCGTGATCAGCACGTGTGGGACGTCGTAGAACGTCTCCCGCTCCTCATCGCCGTCATCTTCGAAAGTGTAGAGCACGGCCAGAGTCTGCCGGCGATCTGGGAATCGATCTACCAGCGTCTCGGCAAGCGAACGTGGGAGTACCTGCCACGCTTCGCCCGTCGGCTTCCGACGAACGGCAAGGCCTACGTGAAGGAATGCTTTGCACTGCTCAACCACACCGGCCTCTTTCGGCAGAACATCATCCGGTATCGGCCGCTCAACGCCATCGGCACACCCATGTTCCTCCAAGTCGAGGGCGAGTTAAGCGCAATCATCAACGCCTTCGCGCAGCACGCGCCGAGCATCGACGTCTTCCCCATCACAAATGACTCCGCTCTCCTGCGCGTGGTGAGTACTCACGCACTCACGCAGCACGTCTTCAGCACGCTCCCGAATCTTCCGCGCATCAGCACATGGCACTTCGTCGACACTCCACGCAACGAGTGTGAGCCAGTACGGCCGCGATTCGCCTACGAACTACTCTTCGATCCAGCAACCACCGAATGGGTCTTCCCTACCGAGATGCTCAAGAAGTTCCGAGGTGGACCATGACGGAGAAAAAAGAGTTGGGTGCGCAGGCGATGACGGCCGCGCTGCACGGCGAGAAGACGGCCGTGCTTGAACTACAACACGCGATGATCGGCGAAGAAATCAAGACGCGCGAAGCGATCAAGACGCGCAACCTCGAAAGCATCCATGCAGACGAGGCAACGCTGCGCGAGGAACTGCAGCAAGTTACGCCCGCGCATGAAGGCGCAGCCGACGATCCGAATGCACGCAAGGAGCGACACCTCCTCGAGCGCCAGGAGACCGAACTCCATCGTGAGGAGCGCGCGGAAGAACGCGCCGCATGGACCGATGAGCAACCGCTCACGCGAGAAGACCGCGAGATCCACAAGACCACACTCGAACAGGAGCAGCGACGCAAGCGCATCGATGAGCTGATGTGACTTGCTACCCGACCTTTTCCGCAAGCTCAAGCCGTTGTACGGAACAGCGATCGATCTCTTGTGGATCGAGTATCAAACCGCCGATGTTGAACGAAAGCGCGAGATCGAGGAGTACCTCACACTCCTCGGCGTCAAGAAGCTCGGCCTCGCGGTTGGTGATGAGAAGCTTGTCCTCGACGCACCGCCGGCAGCGCTCATCGGTGAAGGCGACTTCACGATCGGGATGGTGAGCTACCCGAGCATCCCACCGTATCCGTTCCGTGTTAAGCGCAACGAGCTGCTCAGGCACATCTTCATCCTCGGGCCAACAGGAACAGGCAAGAGCACGCTGCTCCTCAACATTCTCGTGCAGATTCAAGCTGCACGGATTCCGTTCATGGTCTTCGACTTCAAGCGCAACTATCGCTGCCTCTTGCGTGCTTCAGGCAACGAATCGCTGATTGTGTTCACTGTTGGACGCAATACCGCATCGCTGTCGATCAACGCGCTCACACCGCCGCCCGGCGTGGAGTTCGAAGAATGGGCCGAAGCACTCAGCGACATCATCAGCACCAGCTACCTCCTCCTGCAGGGAGCACGCAACGTGATGAAGGAAGCGTTACTCCAAGCGCATGCGCAACACGGCAACACAGCGACACTGTTGCACGCGCACGCGTTGCTCGCGCACGAGTTAGACGCAACGAAGAGCGGCAGCCGACGCTACGGGTGGCTGGAGTCGTCCACGCGCAGCTTGGAGGAGCTGACGAAGGGCAGCTTCGGTCGCGCGTTAAACGCAACGAACGGCACGCCAGTCGCTGACATGCTCACACGTTCTGTCGTGTTCGAGCTACAGGGATTCGGTGATGACCAGAAGCGATTCTTCTGCCTCCTCTGGCTGGAAATTATCCTGCTCCTGCGCAAGAGCAGCAGCGCGCCCCGCGAGCAACTCCAGCACGCGCTCATCTTCGATGAAGGCCACAACGTGTTCCCGCGCGAGCGACCTGGCGAAGTGAGCGTCCCGGCGCGGCTCGCGCGTGAGGTGCGCGAGTTCGGCGAAGCAATCATCGCGGCAACGCAGCAGGCCGACGTGAGCGAGAGCCTGATCGCGAACAGCGGATTCAAACTCATCCTGCGCTGCGACTACCCGAAGGATGTGACGTTCGCGAGTCAGCTCCTCCAGATCGATGCGCGCTGGCTGCCGAAGCTCCCCATCGGCACGGGCATCGCGAGACTTCCCGTCCGGTTCTATTCGCCCATCCTCTTCACCTTTGGCGTGCAACCAATCAAGAACCTCGCAATTTCTGACGAGGAAGTGCACGCGCAGTGGTTGCGCACACACCTACCCATACCAAACTCCGACGTTACGTCAGCCATCGGGCAGTTGGGCGACCGCGAGGAGGCGCTCCTGCGCGACGTGGCGCTAACGCCGATCAGTCCGATCACGCATCGCTACCAACGCCTCGGCTGGCACATGGAGGTCGGCAACCGCACGAAAGACGCGATCATCAAGCGCGGTCTCGCGCGCTTCGATGCAATCAGCACACCCCGCGGTCAGGTGAAGATCCTTACGCTCACGCCCGACGGCACTGCGCTGCTTGCGTCACGCGGCATGACGCTGAAGCAGACACGCGGCGGCGGTGCCGAGCATGAGTTCTGGAAGCATGAACTGCGTACCATCCTCGAACGCGCCGACTGGCTGGTCGCAGAGGAGTTTGCGCTCGGCGGTGGCAAGAGTGCTGACCTGCGCGCTGATCGCGGTGATCGTGCGCTCTTCGTCGAAGTCGAAACGGGACGGTCGGACATCGCTGCGAACGTCGCGAAGTACCCAAGCGACGTTGACCTCGTGATGTTCTTCACGAGCGCCGAGGTCGCGCAGCGCTACCGCGACCTCGTGCTGCTCGATCGGCCTGGTACGCGCTGCCTGACGCCGGCCGACCTGCACCAACTCACGTAGGTGTTTCTTCGCCGACACGCCGCGAGGAGCTCGATTCTCGCGAGCAGGAGGTGTTTCACATCTCCGATAACGTCCGATGCAAGAAAGAGTGTGAAACCGCTCGCCGCTTGTGAAAACCATTACGAGAAGCCGCTGCATGCAAGGTACGAACAAGCGTGCCACGACGAAGCACAGGCGCACGCTCCACCCGACGCACGGCGTCTGGATCAACGATCGTTCAAGCGATCCGCATTCTTTCCCAAGGCAAGCCGCTGATCGAGGCCGACGAGTGTGCCATCGTTCCCGCTGACAAGATCGGCCCTGGAGAACTCGTGTTTCGTGTCGCCGGCGACATGCCAGACGTCGGACTGGCTGATCGCGACCACCTCATCGTGGAGCCGCGCACCAATGGTGACGCCGCAACCGGCGAGTTCGTCATCGCCACGCTAGGCAATGACGCGTTCGTCGGCCGGTACTGGAGGAAGCACGGTACACGCTCACTGCTCGACGGCGCGTTCCACGTCATCGCCCAAGGCTCGGCCCTACGGGTGCTCGGCGCGGTGACGCTCGTGCTCCGCGACGAAACCCACTGAAAACACGCGCCAAAAACCATTACGAGAAGCCGGCTCGATCAAGGTACGAACAAGTGTCTTGAGAGAACCGGTCGACACGCCGTCCTCCTCAGCGCGATTCGCGAAGCATCGACCTTCCTTCTCCCGAGCGCAAACACCCTGCGGAAAGGAATTAGCGATGGATGATTGCGAATACCTCGGCACGCTCGAACGCGATCCTGATGGGACGGTGCGCATCCGCCGACCGCACATCCCACAAGCACCAGCACGCACGAAACGACCAATCCAAGTCCCCTTCAGTGTGGAGCGGCAGATCGCACGCGGCAACGTGTACGCGACCACCGTCATCGGGGACAGCATGCAACCCACCATCCTCGACAACGACGTCGTCATCGTCTCCACGAGCCGATCGCCGCGGCAACGGGACATCGTCGTCATCAGGGCCAACGGGCCGCACCCGGTGTACGGCCCCATCGACGGGTACGTGTGGCGGTACCACGCGCGTGCCGGTGAGACGTACTTAGGCAAGGACAACCCGCGCTACCGCGATCGTCAACCCGTGATGCGCGAGGAGATCGTCGGTGTCGTCACGCGCATCCTTCCCCGTGCCTACCGCGACGAGCAGGAAAACTACCTGCGCATTCAGCAACACCGCGCGCTCTCACGAGCATGCAACATAACCGACCCACGGGACCTCGGGTTCTACCGGGAACGCGATCTACGCGAGCTCCGCGCGATCTTTCAGATCCCCGCAGATGAACTTGTCGACGGGCGGCTTCCGTGGGGTCTCTTCCGCGCAACCGCGATCACCGATCATCCGCACGTCGGCATCACGACGCAGGAGGTACTGACCGTCGAGCCCACGATCGAGAGCTGTACCGGACAACTCGTCGTTAAACGCAACGAGGACGGAGAGACGATCCTCGGCGTGCTGCAGCGCGACGGCCTGCGCTCACGGCATCCTGGCGAGTTCTTCATCGAAACCGAAGAGCGGCGCATCAACGTGTCACGCAACGACGGCCACTATCCCCTCTACCGAGCCATCGCCGTCATCAAGCGCATCCAACGGCGCGGCGTCGTCATTCGCCTGCCGCAATGGACGGTCAGCGTAACGGCACAGTCGGCGACTCGCCCCCAGGCAGAGGAACGAGCACGCGTGCGCGGCACCGGAGGAAGACGATGAGCCACGAGTGCACGCGCCGCAGCCTGCTCCAACTCCTCGGCATCACGATCGGCGCCGCCGCCATCCCCGCACGCGCACGAACCCTAGACGTGGAACCAAGCCGCGATGAACCGATTGAGGCCGAGCAACCGTTGTCAAGTCCCACACGGTTGGAGCGATTCATCCGGTCACATGGCATCAAGCCCGCGCACCTTGCACGCGAGTCGGGCTACTCACGACAACACCTCCTCCGCCTGCGCTTTGGTCGCATGCGCCCATCGCTGACCTGCATTGCTGCACTCGTCGTCGCGCTGCGACGGCTCACGCAACGACACATCACCGCTAAAGACCTCTTCGAGCCCGGCGATATTCACCTGGCGTGGCGCGAGGTAAGCGGACAGCACGAGGAGCACGACCACGAACAACTGCGGGCCGCATTTGGTCGACGAACGTTGCTCGCATTCCTCAACGGAGCACGATCATGAGCCGCAAGCATTACGTGTCATTCAAGCGCGGATGCGACCTCGGGAGACGACATGAGTCCCGTTGACGCACAGCACATTCGCGAGCTCTTCCTCCACAGGCAACCCTCCTACCGGTTGAGCGAAGCGGCTCGGCTCCTTAGCATGACGCGCGGTCGGCTAGAGCGCGAAGCACGCGCCGACCAGGAGGACGCGTATCGTGTGAACGGCCGCTGGCGCTTCACGTGGCGACAACTAGCGTATCTCGCGTTTCGCCGCTGGTCACTGAGCGACATCCACGAGGCGCTCGGCATTGATGCTACTGCAGTGCTGCCGCCACTCCTCGCGCTGCGCACGATCTCCATTCGGCTGCCGGAGTACCTCGTGCAGGCCATCGAGCACTTCGCCGTTACCGACGACACCACCGTGGACAACTGGCTGCACCATGAGCTGGTCGACTTTGCCGGCACGGTGGTCGATCGGATGGAGAATGTCATCCCTGGTTACCGGCGCGCATACCTCTTTCCGGGTCAGGAGTAAGTTGCGCGATTACGGACTACGCGGCGGGCTGCTGATTGAACACAATCGCTTCGAAATCACGCAGCGGATCTTCGGCCCGGCCTCCTCGTATCGAATGCATCATGTGCGGAATCTTGTCGAAGGTGCCGTAGGCAGTTCGGAGTGCGGCCCGATACGCGGCATCTTGCTCCGCATCAAACGGATCGCCTCTGCGTAGCGCTTTCGCCAGCACCTCGGCGAAGACCGTCTGGTTCAATCGGCGCAGCCTGAAGTACGTGTCGAAGACGAGATGCGACATGCGTGACTTGTAGCTCTCGCTCAACTTGGACGAGGTCAGGACATCTAGCAGAATGCGGGCGAGGCAGATGATGGCGCTCTTCGGAATGTTGTGGTTCTCGTACTCATCGTTGTTCTGGATGTTGAAGAGCTCCGCGTCGTCGGTGAGGCGCTCGACCGCCAGAATCCAATCTCGGCAACGGGACACCATCTCGTAGATGAAGTAGGTGTAACGTGTTTCGTAGAAGCTGTCTGACGGAGTGTGGCGATCACGCGGATCGTGGTTCTCGATCATGCGAGTCGTGAGCACCTCGTAGTAGAGGAGCCACATGTGATGGCGGATGCGTCCGAACAACGTCGCAGTCACCATCAGATCGAAAAACACTATCGCGGCGTAGAGCGGCGAGTCCCAACAGCCGTCCTCGCGAAAGTGATCGTCTGCGGTCAGGTTGTTCGGATCGGAGTCATGCTCCCGGCGCAGCGCCAAGAGTTCTTCGTTTGCGGCATCACCGACCGGCTTGTAGATGCTGAGTCGTTCCGAAACGTGCGGATCATTGAAGAAGTAACTGAGAAGCGGCTCCCCAGAGGAGAACTGCGCGGCACGTCCATGCCCGGCACCGGGGTTGTCACGAAGCTCGCGATGAAGAACGCTGCCGGAATCAGCTAACAGCGCCCGCATGTAGTGTTTCAGGAACTCGAACATGTCGCGGTTCGGAGTGGCGAGCAGTTTGAAGGCGAGGTACGGCCGTCCTTTCGCCACTGCCTCGACGAACTCCCGTGAGCGCTGAATTCGACTGAGGAGTTGTTCTGCGCCCTCCCGCCCCGTTGCGGTTTGCGGCAGATAGCGAACCAAGGGCGACGCGAGCTTTCTTGCGACCGCTCGTATGCGATGTGGTCGGCGGGCGGCCGCTACCGTGTCCGCGTTCAGTCGAAGAGGTGCAAGTTCTTCGAGGTACTCGGCAGGAGATGGAGCGATCCAGCGCCGCACTCGTTTCCGCCACGAGTCTGTCCCGGCGAGTCGGCTGAGCCGTTCAAGATGACGGTCGACGACGTGCGCTGCTTCCGCATAGTTTTGGTTCCAAAGCAACTCCTCCATGAGAGCGTAAAGGCGGGGAACTGCGCGGCGCGACAGCCGTGAGAAGCGAAGGTGCATGCCGACTACGGAGACCGTCAGCAGCAGAAGGACGAACGAAGCCCGTTCAGGCGTGAGATTCCACCGGCTCAATCCGAGGCGGGGTGTCAAGCCGAACGCGGCGAAGAACGAGTAGAACTGGAGGTAACCGATTCCGATGCCGCCCAAGATCAAGAGCAGCCAATCTGTCGGACGGAAGCGGACACCGAGGTCGAGCTGCCGCGCACGAGGCATCAGTTGGTACGCAGCGACTGCGAGACCGATGACAGCGACCAAGGTGTCGAGAGTCATAAACCTTGGAATGTTCTAACAGTTGTGGCTGCTCGGACGTTCCCGCCGGGCTGCGTTAGGCCGCCGAGAGCTCGAAAGTCCCGACCCGGTGCGGTACTAGCCTGATTGGATAGCCGGCGCAAGTGGGGGCGCCACGAGGCTCGTCGTGCTCGTGGCAAGCTGATACGCTTCGCCAGCGTAGGAGCCGTGTGGTCCATCCTGGAGGAGTACGCGTACAGGCGTCCTGCAGCGCGATACGGGAGGAGCGACCCGTTCCTGAGTCGGATGGTGTATGCAGCAAGGCCGGAATTCGGATAATGCCATCGGGAATCAAAGCGATGCCTATTCCGACGGCCCGCGCTTTTCACGCCCTGCTTTCGCTACCCCATCCTCGCAGTCCGCGGCAATCCGCTCCAATACTTCCAGCACTGGAAGGCTATTCTTAAGGGGCGACTCCGACGGTGTGCCGTGTCGCACGCTGTGACAGAAACTATGAAAGGCGTTCGCATAGCCAGCAGCATCCATACCACCTCGAGCCACGGGCAGCGAATACTCCACATGGGCCTTGCCGCCGATGGATTCATCACGAATGTTCGCAATGCCCTCGCCGACGAACCGGGCGTCCCGATGATCTTTGACAACACCCAGGATGCCGGCACCAGTTACAAATTCTGTGCTCGTCTCGAATTTGTTCCAGTAATTACCAAGATCAAGGTCCGCACGAGCGCCGCGACTGAAGTCCAGTCCGACCTGCAAGGCGAACCGCCCATTCGCAAACAGCGTAATTCCGCTGGTAACACAGCGTGGTGGGCCAAATAGATCCAATGCCATCTCCACAGGATGGACACCGACAGAATAAAGATAGCTTCTCACTAACGACATGTTCCACATGCTGCTGCGTGGCTTAGCTGTCAAGAATCGAAGCTTCGCATACTGGATCGGACCATATCTCTCCACAATCGCCCGCGTCTGCCGATACACCGTGCCGAAGCGGAAGTTATAATCCACAAATATTGTGCACCGCGCTTCTGTCGCGGCCTCTATCGCGGCAAGTTCGCGCAATTGGCTCGGGTGCTCCGCTGGCGGCTTTTCTATGAATGCATGAAGTCCGCGAAGAAGCGCGTATCGAGCCACGGCAACGTGGAGATGCGGCGGACCTGCTACCACGATTGCATCAGCCGCGATCGAATCTAAACACGTTTCCCATGATCCAGCATAAGCACGCACGTTGTAACGTTGTTCGAGTCGTTGCGCCTTCTCTTCGGTTCTGCAACACATCGCCACCATCTGTACCCCGTCAGCCACTTGGAGCATCGGCAACAAGTTCTCTTGCATATGCTCGCCGAGTCCAAGGATGGCTACACGAATTGGCGACACGTGGCTCACGTCGCTTCGTCTCCCGCACGGAAGTACGGACTCAGAACGTCCTCGCATATTTTTGTGAGGACGGCCACCTTCGCCTCCCGAGCACCACTCGACCGATTGACCGACAAGTCAAAACTCACTTCGCGATCTCGCTCGTTCGGCCCGCGTATGTAGTCTGTCGCGAAGTGCAGCGCGCTAAACGACACGTCGTGATCCTCCATCCGGTTGTGTGTCGCTACGGCGTTCGCCATACGCGAAATTTCGTTGTCGATGGAGTTGGCGGTCAGCTTCGCTGAGAGATCCCGCTGGTTATAATCCTCCTCAAGGACTGTCGGTACCGACACATGACAACCGCTATCAAGGTGAGGGAACAGCGCCAGCACACCATTACGTGGCGCTGTGACCGCATGGACCACACGGTCGTGTTGCAATAACAAATACTCGGACGGGCAAAACATCCGCGAGTAGAGATCCTCCGGCGAAGTCAGCGCGCCGAGCTTTCCAACGTATAGCACTTCACGCGCGCCAAGCTCGCACACGGCACGCACGACTTCTTCGGAGATCGAGCCCCAGTAACTGTATCGAACGCCGAGCAGAGTTAAGAATCGCCCGCCGGGAAGCGAGTAACGATACGAGCCATAGTATGGCGTCTCGACCGGCGCTCGAACTTGTGTCGCCCAGCGCGCGTCATCGAGATATTGCTTGATCGGCTCGACGTAGCCCAATAGTACGCTATCACCACCGTCAACAAGGTGCGCACCAAGTCCGGTTCTTGTCGGCAATCGCCTCTCAGCCAACGGATACCGAATTATGCTGATCCGCTCGTCGGCATGCGTCGTTTCTTCGAAGACAATATATCGAACGAGCGAGGCGTAATGCATGACGTAGTCGTGGCCGGGCGTGACGCACACGAGTAGTCCATCGGGCGCGCCCGGATTGCGACGTCGAAAGAACACTGGCCTGATGTGGTTGAATGCTTTGCTCTGGTGCGACTGTTCGCTTTCAAGCGGCACGAGGCTTCCCCAGCCATGCTGCACGGCCACCTGCGACACATCATCAGGAAAGACTCCGTGGACCTCTATCTGACCTCCGCGCGTTATTACGTCCTTGATGTCATCGGCCGGCACCTTGCGATGCACGTAGTCGTTCAGCGCACGATACATGGTGTGGTCGAGCGAGCGGCACACCGGCAAGCCGGACCATCCCTCAATAATTCGGTCGGCATACGCGGCCAATTCCGGACTTGCTGTCCCCGAGAACGCATACGCGCTGTCGGCCCCGGGAACATCGTCTGCGCTCGTCACGACGTTAGGCTGCGGCTCGGCGTCGAGGTAGCTCGTCCGGCGCGGCCCCGCCGGGACTGCAAACGTTGGCCCAAACAGGGCCAGTGGAAGGCCGCTTCTGATCGCGGCCGTTATGACGTCATTGTCGTTCGAACACTGCAGCTTCTGCCTAATCGTCTTCATGTGCGCCACTACTACTGCGCGCGCCAGATTCGTATGAGTCGCGATTAGATCTGGCGATTGCAGGCTCAGCATGCCCTTCAGTACTTGGACTTCCTCGGACGACAACTGCTCGTTCCCGAACAGCGGCCCCAACGACAGTCCTTGTGCCGCGCCAGAGCCGAGCGCAGAGCGCGGCACCATGATCTGACCGGATATGTCGACGAAAAACCCTTGCAGGCCGATGCATCGCCCGCTTGCGTCGAACAGAGGCCGTTCCGTAACAAGAATGTCAGCCATCCGATCGACCATGATTTCTGTCTCTTGCACATTCACTCGCGGCGGCGCGTTGCCGGAGATCACTTGGCGATCACCCGCTTGAAAAAAAGGCGCGAGTGCGCGCCACGGCATGACATCGTCGGTTTTTCCGAGCATCGCCGCTGGGGAATCGAAACCGGCGGCCTGCGCGTACCTCTCGTTGGCGGCGATATAACGGAGACTCGTGTCTTTTGCCCACGTATAGATGTCAGGGATATTCGCGGTGCCGGCGACACCGAAGCTGTTCGGCACTCGGGCCACCAAGTGCGTTTCTGCGGACGGCTGCAACGTTGAACGGACTGCGGCGATCACCTGCTGAATTGCTTGTTCGCCGATGTAATCCCGTTCGGCTTGCGTCAGATTCGGCGCGTTAGGCGCCAGATCAACATGGAGCGGGCTCGGCCACTTGGCAAGCACGATCTCTGGGATCCAGCGTGCACCGGCGGGCAGAATGAGTATTGGTGAGAGATCGCCTCGATCTACCCACCAGCGGACACTCCGATACAGGTCATCATCGGTGAATTCATGCATCGCACCCGGCGTGCAGACCAGCAACCAAATGCAGGGGGTCCTGTCGCCTAGGTCGAGGACACCTCGTAGCGCCCTGGCAGCCGGCACGCCCGATCCAGGCCGGACGGAGAGCACAAATGATTCTCTTGACGTGCCTCCGCTGACAACCACGGTGCGTCCTTGCAATGAATCATTAAGCCAGTCCGCTACTCGCTGACCATCATCCGCGCGATAGACGATGAAGACTGGCAATTCCAACATACGGTCTCACCGCGCGGCCATCTCTTCGTGAAGCCTTGCTCGCTCAGCGGTCAACGCCGCAGCGAAGGACACGTACTGGTCGACACCCAGGTCGCTGAGAAACGACCACGTTGGACGCGCGGAGACCTGTAGCTCCTCTATCTGTACGTCCTCCGTGTATAGCGAGTGAACCAACGATTCACTCTCCGCCGGTGTGCGGCCTGTCGCCTGCGCGAAATACCTGGATAGCCTTTCGACGTCAGGCAGGTTGCGAGCGATGGCCGATGCCGTGAAGGCTTTGGCAGCAGCGGCGCGCGCACCCTCGTCAAATTCTTCCCAGAGCCACCGGCCGAGCGCCTTGAACTGTGACGCGTGAATCGATTCATCGTCTGCGTGCGTTCGGCATATTGTGCGCACCGATTCGGCCAGGCGACTATCGCCGGCAAACTTGCCAAGCTCAATCGAGATGCGCGTCTCCGTGACAACACCGTTAAGCACTGTCACGATCTCACGCTGCGAGGCATCCGGCTCCTGGGAGCGCTGGCTTGCAAGCCGTCGTAAGAACAACGGCCCGGTGCGGTCAGGTGGGCGACCTAATCCAAACTGCGATCGAAGATCGGTAAGAAAGCGTTGGGACTGCTCGGCGTGAAAGCCTTCATCTGTTGCCAACCGGTACAGATCTTGTTCAGCGCGTTCAGGGATGTCGTACGGCAAACGTCGCACCGACGCGATGGCGGGAATCACCAGACAGTGTTCAACTTCAACGGTGTCTTCCAGGAACCCACAGAAACACGCTGCTCCGAAGCGTCGGCTTTCATCGATGGAGCTGAAGTGGGGCTCGAGCAACGTATTCGGTGGATAGTAAATGTCGCCCGTGTCGACGCGAGGCCGCGGCAGTTCCTGCGATAGCAGTGAAGGCGTTCTCCCGGCACTCTCGTATGTGCTGTATCGTGGGTAGCTCGTGCTGGGCATGATGCAGCTTCCTAAATTCGACGACTAAGGATTCACGCCGACCTTATCGTCCAATCGAAGTTGATCGCCTACGTTGACGTGCTTCCCGCCTTCGGACATGTCGAGTCGTGTATTGACAGCGACCCGATAGTAGAGCGGCCCGAAACGTGCGCGCGTCGACCAGTCAGGAAGCGTTTCCAATCGCTTCGCGATGAAACGCTTTTCAAAGTCTGGCGTGGGCTGTCCAGTGATCGAGTCGCGCACCGGTACAACGCAGCGCTTGCAAGGCCCCACGCCATACAGGTGAACGTCGCCGAGGGAGAAGCCGACGTCGTCGCCGCGCTTGCCGAACAGCCGGTCTTCCCAGAACGCGGTGTCTGCGGATACTTCGACATTCGCTCTGAAGCGTCTTCTCGTTTCATCGAGATCTGACAACGCATACCACGAGCTCATTTCGGCGATCGTCCCGGAGCTAATTACCGTTGGCCCCTGCGCATGCGAGTCGTCCGGAAATCCCGAATGCGTATCTCGTTTTATATGAACAGCCTTTGCGAGCGTGTCCGAGAACCACTCCTCTAAGACGGCCAGGTTTCCGACGAGATCGAATGTACGCGCCTCGGGAGAAGCGGGTGATGTCAACGTAACGGCGAGGTTGGCGAGGTCGTACGTCGCCCTGATGTTATTCAGCCGCGCTTCGCTCTTGCCATTGATCCAGCGGTCGGCGTCGTCGTACAGCGCAAACTCGCGGTCGTGCTCCAGAGCGCCGCTGGGCAAGACAGCAGCAGCGTTGACGGAGATGCCATCAAGAGACTTGATCGGGAAGAGGACAATCTTGGAAACACGAATCTCCACCATAGCTTCCTCATGAAGACGCGGCTGCAGTCACCGATCTCTACTCTGTTATGGAGTGTCAGCAGCGACGGATTCCCTACCTCCTTGAACAAAAAATCGGAGATTCATTCGAGAACGCCTGTACGATGGGCTCTCGTCCGACGTCATGGTCGATGGCGATTCGAGGCCTCTCGCGGCCGCGAACGCACGATCACGTGTCAGCTTGAATGGCAGCGGGATGCAGCAGAACGAGAGCGATTGTCCGCGAGTGGCACTGCGGAAACGACTGCTTGCGATAGCACGGAGAGCACAACGAAACTCGTGTACCGCTGTCGTGACGATAGCCGCTTGGAGGCATGCGAACTGGCTTCCGAGATGTGCTTGGGCGAAGCCACCACTCTTGATCGCCGATGAATCAGGGAGAGTTCGCGTCTTCGAGGAGGGATGTGCTTGCGGCCAATTCGACATACCTGCTGCGACAATCTTGGTGCGCGATTCAAGGCCGAGCGGCATAGTCGAACTAGATGGACTGGACTCCGGGCAGTTGGCGTGCCTCGAAGCTGGAGATGGCGTCCGAAAGTTGCGAAGAGAATTAGCATGGCAAGTCGCCGAATCAAAGCGGGTTGAGGCGATACTTCGTTAGTCTGATCCGGATCGAACCGCCGATGCCGCTCGTCGGCGGTTCAATGTCGCCAACTTCCGTGGTCCTTGCATCACTTTTTTTTGCGGCGGCGAGCGCGCCGGGCGATTCGCGGCCTCAACGTCACGCTCCGTGCGCATCTTCTTCAGCGTCTCGCGTTGACCTGTGGGCAGATGCCCGGATGAGCCCCGAGAAGCGCAAGCCGAGACGCCCTTCGCGATTCGGCTGCCGTCGCGCGCGTGCTGGCGCACCCGCGGGGTTGGTGGAGGCGGAGGCGGTGGCTGGATGCCAACACTACCTGTGTGAAAACCGTCCGAGTTCTGCGCGAAAACCCGTCCCAATCCACCCGGCTTGACGCCGACTCGCGTAAGGAGAAACACTTGTAACAGTTGACGTTAGGCGAAACCAGTCGATCGCGCTTGTCGACACCTGAACTCCTCACTACTGAAGGTCGCTGCGTCACGCCACAGCGAGCAGAGCGGTTCGAAAATCGTCTCGGATACCCCGCCAGGCGGGCGGCAACGTGCCGCTGCGCTGGTTGGCCCAGCCTTCTTCAGGGTTTTCATTCTGAAGATCGTGCGCTGCGAGACTCGGTCGAAGTAGAATGCGCGCCGCGCGGAATTTCGATTTCGCGTTTCTGCTTAGTGGATTGCGCTTCAGCCGGAGAGATGGGTGAGTGGCTGAAACCAACGGTTTGCTAAACCGTCGTAGGGCCTTAAAGCTCTACCGAGGGTTCGAATCCCTCTCTCTCCGCCACCGGGCGCCAGATGCGCGGCGTTCCGCTTCTCAATTCTTCATTCTGCGTTCTGCATTCTTCATTCAAGCTCCACCGGCGCCAGCGCCTCGCGTGCCGGTCCGTTCAACACGTCTCCATCCGGCGTGAACCTCGACCCGTGGCACGGGCAGTCCCATGTGCGCTCGGCGACGTTCCACGCGACGTCGCACTTCATGTGCGTGCAGACGGGTGAGACGGCGTGCAGCGCGCCGCTCGGGTCCCGATACGCGGCGACTTTTTTGCCGTTGACCGAGAGAATTTTTGCCTCGCCGGCGCGGACGTCCGCGGTTTCTTTTCCTTCCACGTCGTGAGGCGTGAGGCGATCGGCAACGAGCCGCTTCGGGAACTCCATGTTCTCGGTGAGGAACTCGCGCACGGTCATGTGCGCGTGCACGCGGTTCGGGCGGAAGGTCTCCGCCCACGGGTTCTCGACGTCGGTCAGAAGATCGGTGCAGATCATCGCGCCGAGGGTGCCCATGGTCATGCCCTGGCCGGAGTAGCCGGTGGCGATGCAGAGATTGCCGGAGCGGCCGATGAGCGCGAGGCCGCCGTGCGGCTCGATGACCTGTCCCGACCAGCGGTAGCGCACCGGACGCGCGCCGAACATCTCGCGCGCGTACGCTTCCACCTTCGCGAACGACGCCTCGGTGTCGTCGTTCTCGCCGACGCGGTGATCTTCGCCGCCGACGATGAGAAACGTCCCGGAGTCGGTCTCCTGCCAGCGCGTGTAGTGATACGGATCGGCCGTATCCCAGAACAAACCGTCGGGATGCTCGCCGTCGACGGCCATCGCGATCGCGTACGTGCGGTACGGCGCGGCTTTCGTCAGCACGACGGTGAAGCCGGAGATGGGGACGTTCGTGGCCATGATCGCGCCGCGGGCGCGGACGGTGCCGCCTTCGCTCTCGATGATGCACGGCGTGCCGTCGTGCACGCCCGTCACCTGCGTGCGCTCGTAGATCTTGCCGCCGCGCGCCACGACCTGCGCCGCGAGACCGGCCAGGTACTCGCGCGGGTGGAACTGCGCCTGATCGCGGAAGACGACCGCGCCGCGCGTAGCGAATGGCAGCGGCACGTTGTCGGTCCACTCGACGTCGAGCCCCGCCTCGCGCGCGGCGGCGAGCTCGTTTTTCAGCTCCCCGACGTACTTCCGCCTTTCCGTGTAGAGGTAGCCCGGCACTTTCCGGAAATGACACTCGATGGAATGGCGGGAGATCAGCTCCTCGATCTGCGCCATCGCCGCGCGGTTCGCATCGGCCACCGCCCGCGCCTCCTCCACGCTGTATTTGCGACGGAGGAAGTGATAGCGCGCGTCGACGGCGGCGGTGATGTGCGCGGTGGTGTTGCCCGTCTCGCCGCCGCCGATGACTTCCTTCTCCAGCACGGCCACGGTCTGGCCGCGCTCGAGGAGCAGCAGCGCCGCGGTGAGGCCGGTGATGCCGGCGCCGATGACGGCCACGTCGACGTCGATTTCTCCGCGCAGAGGATCGAAGCGCGGCGCGGCGGCGGTGGCGTCCCAGAGGGAAGTCGAACGTTGATGCATGCGATGGAATCCTTTCCGCGCGTCGCCGAGCAAGTTCTGTGCGCGCGCACGTTTTGCGCTAAATGCAAAGCGGGCCCGGCACGCTTCGTGCTCGGCCTTAAAGCCACCTCATGGAGGTGCCGGCAGTACCGAAACGACTGATTCTGCGAACCCGAAGGAGACACACCAAATGGCAACGAGCAAGCGCGGTTTTGCGTCGATGGACGCGTTGAAGCAGCGCGAGATCGCCAGCAAGGGCGGTCGCGCCGCACACGCGAAAGGAACGGCCCACGAGTTCACGTCGGACGAGGCACGCGTCGCCGGCCGCAAGGGCGGCGAGGCGGTGAGCCGCGATCGCGCGCACATGGCCGCGATCGGACGGGAAGGTGGCCACAGCCGTGGAGCGCGTGCACGCGCCGCCGCGGGCAGCGGCAACGACATCGCCAGCAGCAACGACTCGCAGCCGTTCGTCCGCCAAGCGAACGAAGAGCGCGGCGGCTTCGAATCCTCGAGCGGCGGCCGCGGCGCGGCGACCGGCGGCGGCTTCGGCTCGAACGAGCGCCCGGGAACCTCGCGTTCCGAACGCCCCAGCAACGACAACGCGAACGACGGCGGTCCGCTCTCGAATCGCGACCGCATCTGACGAGTGCTTCCTGAGGGACGGGTCACGCGACTCGTCCCTCACCCTCACCCTTCCATCGCCATCCGCACGACCTGTGCGAAGTGCAGCGTCTCGCGCCCCGTGGCCTGCTCGATCTGCTCGCGGCAACTGAAGCCGTCCGCGAGGATGAGCGTCTCCGGACCGGCCGCGCGCACGAGCGGCAGGATCACCCGCTCGCCGATCTCCATCGACATCCCGTAGTGCCGCTCCTCGAATCCGAACGCGCCGGCCATGCCGCAGCAGCCGGAGTCGGGATGCTCGAGATCGAGTTGCATCCGCCGCAGCACCGCCTCCTCGGCATCGAAGCGCATGACGGCCTTGTGATGACAGTGCGCCTGCACGAGCGCCTTCCGGTGCAGCGCCGGCAACGGAAATGCGTCGCCTTCCGCGGCGATGAACTCACTGAGCGTCACCACGCTGCGCGAAAGCTGCAACGCCGTTGCATCACGTGGAAAGAGATTCGGCAACTCGTCGCGGAAGACCGACACGCAGCTCGGCTCGAGTCCGATGATGGTGAGGTTCTCGTCGAGCTCCGGCCGCAGCACCTCCATCGTCGTGCGCAGCACTTTTTTCGCGCGATCGAGGAAGCCCCAGTCGTACAGCGGCCTCCCGCAGCAGACGCGCCGCCGCGGAATCGTGACGCCGTAGCCGGCCGCTTCGAGCACGTCCGCCGCCGCACACGCGGTGTCGGGGCGGAAGTGGTTGTTGAACGTGTCCGGCCAGAGCACGACGCGCTTTTTCCCGCGCGACGCGCCGCGCTCGCGGAACTGCGCGCGGAATGATTTCGGCGCGAAGCGCGGCATCTGCCGGTGCTTCGAGACGCCGCCGATGCGCCGCGCGAACGGCAGCCGCATCATCGCGTTCGCCAGACGTGGCGTTTTCGATGCGAGTCCCGCCCACCAGTAGATGAGCCCCATCGTGTAGGCGGGCATCGGCCGTCTACGATTTTCATAGTAGTGAGACAGGAACTCGGCCTTGTACGTGGCCATGTCGACCTGCGTCGGGCAGTCGCCCTTGCAGCCCTTGCACGACAGGCAGAGGTCGAGCGAGTCCTTGACGGCCTGGTTGTCCCACGAGTCGGGCACGGTCTGGCCCGCGAACATCTCGAAGAGCAGCCGCGCGCGGCCGCGCGTCGAATGCTCCTCCTCGCGCGTGGCCTGATAGCTCGGGCACATCGTGCCGCCGTCGAGACGGCGGCAGCGGCCGACGCCGACGCAGCGCAGCACGGCGTGGTTCATCCGGCCGTGGTCTTCTTCGAACGCAAAATGCGTCGGCGGCGACCACGGACTCCAGTCGGCGCCGAGGCGGAGGTTCTCGTCCGGCATGTACGGCGAGACGAGTTTGCCGGGGTTCATCTTGCCGTCGGGATCCCACAGCGCCTTGAACTCGCGGAAGGCCTGCATGAGCTCCGGACCGAACATCTTCTCCAGCAGTGCCGCGCGCGCCTGGCCGTCGCCGTGCTCACCGGAGAACGATCCGCCGTGCGATGCCACGAGATCCGCCGCGTCGTCGAGAAACGCGCGGAACTTCGCGATGCCGGGCGCGGACGTGAGATCGAAGTTCGTGCGCGTGTGCACGCAGCCGTCGCCGAAGTGGCCGTAGAAATCGCCGCCGTAGCCGTAGCGCTCGAGGAGCGCGCGCAGCTCGCGCAGATAGCGGCCGAGCTTCTCCGGCGCGACCGCGGCGTCTTCCCACCCTTCCCACATGAGCGGCTTGCCGGGAACGTGTCCGGTCGCGCCGAGTCCGGATTCGCGCACGGCCCAGACGAAGCGCGCTTCCTTCGAGTTGTTGTCGAAGAGGCGCGTCCGCGCGGAGTCGAGCGTCGCCGCGAGCCGCCGCGCTTTCTCCTTCGCCTCGCCGATCGCCTCGCCGCCGAATTCGACGAGGAGCCACCCGCCGCCCGGCGGCAGGAGCGCGATGCCGTGCGGGTTCATGCGCTTGTGCTCCTGGTCGCGCACGAGGAGATCGTCGAAGCCTTCGAGGCCGATCGGGCCGTAGCCGAGAACGCGCGGCACGTCGTCGGCGGCCTCGTAGACGCTTGGATATCCAACGATCAGCAAGGCGCGCGCGGGCGGGCTGTAGACGAGCTTCGCCGTCGCCTCGAGCACGAGCGCGCACGTCGATTCGGAACCGACGAGAGCGCGCGCGACGTGGAAGCCGTTTTCGGGAAGCAGCTCGTCGAGGTTGTAGCCGGAGACGCGGCGCGGGATTCGCGGGAAACGCTGGCGGATGAGGTCCGCGTAGCGATCGCGAATGCTCGCCAGGCCGGCGTAGATCGCGCCGCGGCGGCCGCCGTCCGCGATGATGCGTCGAAGCTCGTCCTCGCTCGTCGCGCCGACGCGCATCCGGGTGCCGTCGTAGGTCAGCACGTCGAGCGCCTCGATGTTGTCGACCGTCTTGCCGGCCATGATCGAGTGCACGCCGCAGGAGTTGTTGCCGATCATGCCGCCGAGCGTGCATTGCGCGTGCGTCGCGGGATCGGGCGCGAACGTCAGCGTGTGGCGTTCGGCCGCGGCGCGCAGATCGTCGAGCACGATGCCCGGCTGCACGCGCGCGAAGCGCTGCGCGGGATTCATCTCCACGACCGCGTGCATGTACTTCGACATGTCGAGGATCACCGCGATGTTGCAGCACTGGCCGGCGAGGCTCGTCCCCGCGCCGCGGCCGAGGATCGGCGCGCCGTACTTGCGCGCGAGGGAGACGGCGGTGATGACGTCGTTCGCGTCACGCGGCAGGACCACGCCGATCGGGACCTGGCGGTAGTTCGACGCGTCGGTCGAATAGAGCGCGCGAGAGCCGTCGTCGAAGCGCACTTCGCCGAGGATCGACGCGCGGAGCTCGGCCGCGAGCGCGGCGGCGTCGATGTCGAGCGACTGCACGCGGTCGCGATGTTCGATGCGTGCGCGCACGGAGCGTTCCTCGTGCGGGAACGGCACGGGCGCGGGGCGGTGGAACTCGCGGCTCACGGGGCGAGTGTATCCGCGGGCTGCTTACCGGCTGATGAGTTTCGAGAAGCGGCTGTTCCTCTTGTCCTGATAGAGGAACGCGAGCCGGTCGCGGTCGAACCACTCGAACCAGGTGTCCCAGTCGATGCGCTCGAGCGTGTCGGTGCCGCTGAAGCCGGGATAGTCGATGCGCAGCACGCCCGGATCGCCTTTGCGGCTGCCGGTGCGTTTGACGTGCGCGGGGAAGCCGCCGCGCGCCTCGACCCACTGGCGGATCTCGTCGTGGTTGGTGGTGGTAATGGAGGCGGAGGAGGAGCGCTTCGACGTGGACGAGCGTTTCGCGGGGGTTCGTTTCGCGGAGCTTTGTTTGCTGGATGACGCTCCGCGCTTCGCGGTGCTGCCGCGCTTTGCGCTGCTGCTGGCTTTCGCGCTGCTGCTGCCCTTTGCGGACGAGCCGCGGCCGGAGCTCGCGCTGCGTTTGGTGCTCGTGCCGCCGCCGCGTTTCGTGGAGGCGCTGCGCTTCGAGGATGTGCTGCTCTTCGACGACGTACTGCGCTTCGTGCTGCCGCCGCGTTTCGCGCTGGTGCTGCTCGCGCTGCGCGTCGCGGTCGACTTCGACGCGGCCTTCTTCGATCCGCTCTTCTTCGATGCGGATTTTTTCGACGAACCTGACGACGTGCTCGCGCGCTTCGTGGACGACGACGCCTTCTTCGCGCTCGAGCCCTTCTTCGCGCTCGACTTCGATCCGCTCGACTTCGATGCGCTCTTCTTCGCGGAAGACTTCGACGATGACGATGACGACTTCGACGCCGAGCCCCCGCGCTTCGCGGAGCTCGCACGCTTCCGCGACGAAGACGACGAACCGCCGCGCGCATTGCCGCGCGCGACGAACTTGTTGAAGCGGTTCCCCTTCTCATCGGACAACAGCAGCGCGAGGCGGTCGCGGTCGAACCATTCGAAGAATTCGTCCCACTCGATCTCCTCGAGCGTGTCTTCGCCGCTGAAGCCGGGGAAGTCGATGCGCAGGATGCCGGGATCCTTGCGCGAGCCGGTGCGCTTCACGCGCGCGGGATGTCCGCCGCGCGTCTCGACCCACTGGCGAATCTCATCGTGATCCGTCGTCGCTTGTGCAGTTGCCATGCTGCCGGACGCGTGCACAACGATTGCCAAATAGAATTGCGCCATGCGCAACGGACTTCTCGCGCGCGCCGGCATGCGCATCGCCGACGCGTGCGAACGCTTTTTCCCGGACGCTTTCGTCTTCGCGCTCGCCGCGATCGTGCTCGTCTTCCTCGGCGGACTGGCGATCGGCGTCCCCGCGCCGAAGCTCGCCTCCGAGTTCGGCGGCGGCTTCTGGTCGCTCGTGAATTTCACGATGCAGATGGCGCTGGTGATCATCGGCGGCTTCGTCGTCGCGTCGTCGCCGCCGGTCGCGCGACTGACCGCACGCCTCGCCGCGGTTCCGAAGAGCGGCCGCGGCGCCGTCGCCTTCGTGGCCGCGTTCGCAATGCTGTCGTCGCTGCTGTCGTGGGGACTCTCGCTGATCTTCACGGGCCTGCTCGTGCGCGAGATCACGCGCCGCTTCGACGCGAGCCATCGCCGCGTCGACTATCGCGCGATCGGCGCCGCCGCGTACCTCGGCCTCGGCAGCGTCTGGGCGCTCGGCCTCTCGTCGTCCGCCGCGCTGCTGCAGGCGACGAAGTCGTCGATCCCAGCGTCGCTCCTGCCGATCACCGGCGTCATTCCGCTGACGCAGACGATCTTCCTCTGGCAGAACGCGGTCACGGCGATCGTGCTGATCAGCGTGTCCGTGATCGTTGCCTACGTCTCCGCGCCGCGCGACGAAGACGCGCGGACCGCGCAGTCGCTCGGCGTCGTCTTCGAGCCGGTCGCGGACGACGCGCCGGAGCTGCGCACGCCCGGCGATCGCGCGGAGAACAATCCGATCCTCAGCGTCGTCATCGCGCTGCTGATGTTCTGGTACCTCGGGCAGCAGTTCGTCGAGAAAGGCGGCCTCGCCGCGCTCGACCTCAACAACTTCAACTTCGCCTTTCTCGCCGCGGGTCTGCTGCTGCACTGGCGTCCGCGCTCGTTTCTGCGCGCGGTCGCGAAGTCGGTGCCCGCGACCGCGGGCGTGCTCATCCAGTTCCCGTTCTACGGCGGCATCTTCGGGATGATCTCGAAGACGCCGATCGCGCAGCGGCTCGCGGAGCTGTTCCTGCTCGTCAGCTCGCGCACGACGTTTCCGCTGTTCGTCGCGCTCTACTCCGCGCTCCTCGGCATGTTCGTGCCGTCCGGCGGCGGCAAGTGGGTGATCGAGGCGCCGTACGTGATGGCCGCGGCGAACGCGTTCCATCTGCACCTCGGCTGGACGGTGCAGATCTACAACGCGGCCGAGGCGCTGCCGAATCTCATCAATCCTTTCTGGATGCTGCCGCTGATGGGCATTCTCGGCGTGAAGGCGCGCGATCTCGCGGGGTACTCGATCCTGCAGCTACTGTTTCACGTCCCGCTCGTATTGCTGTTGTGCTGGCTATTCGCGGAGACGCTGCCGTATCTTGCTCCAGTTACCCAGTAACGCCCGCGAAACCTAACGTTCCCACGAACGTAACCGTACATATAGAGATATGAAGGGTCTTCTTCTCGCCGTCTCGCTGCTCGCCGGAGCGATCACCGGCCACAACACGTGGCAGCGCCAGATCATCGGCGCCGAGCAGGATCATTCGCTCGCGCAGGAAGGTAGCGACTGCGAGCACTTCTACTCGACGACCTTCACGAGCTTCCCGGTGCAGATCGACGATCAGGAACAGCGCGAGCTCCCGCTGACGAACATCGAGCAACTGCACGTCGTCACCGGGCAGGAAGGCAGCGTCTCGATCCGCGGCTGGAACAAGCCGTTCGCGCGTCTCATCGTCTGCCGCCACGCCGTCGGCCAGACACGCGAGCAGACGCGGCGCATCCTCGAGTCGATTACGGTCTCGCACGCGGAAGGGGAGATCGTCGCGCACGGCCCCGACCTCGACGAGACGCAGGCGTGGTGGGCGAATGTGATCCTTTACGTGCCGCGCAAGACGAACATCGACGTCCACGCGGCGAACGGCGGCGTCGCGATCCGCAACGTCGAAGGACACGTGACCGCGTCGGCGACGCGCGGCGGCATCTCGGTCGCGCAGTCGACAGGCCGCTACGACATCACGACGCAGAGCGGCGGCATCACGCTCGACCGCGTCTCAGGACGCGTCAGCGCGGCCTCGCACGAAGGTCCGATCGCGCTCAAGCTCGCGCCGCCGGACGTGCCCTCGCTCGAGGTGAAAGCCGAGCGCACGGGCGACATCGTCTGCCGGCTCGACGCGTGCGGCAATCGCGGCGCGAGCACGTGGACGGCGAACCGCCGGCTGCTGCGCATCGGCGGCGGCGCGCCCGACTACCGGCTCTCCACGACCGGCGCGCGAATCCTCATCGATTACCTGCGCTAACTCGTTCCGCGCCAGCTCTTTTCCGGGGCATGGATGCTGCACTTTCGGACGTGCCCGCAGCGAACCCGTGCGGCGCAGAAAGAGTGACGCAATGGCAGCACTGGCACCGGTCCTCGACGAGAGCACGATCCGTTTCTACCGGCAGGCCTTGTCCATCCTCGAAGAGGCGAACGTTCCCACCCTCGTCGGCGGTGCGTACGCGTACGCGCGCTACACCGGCATCGAGCGCCACACCAAAGACTTCGACGTGTTCATCCGCCGCGAAGACTTCCAGCGCGCGGCGTGGGCGTTTCAGAAAGCAGGCTTCAAGGCCGAGCTGACGTTTCCGCACTGGCTCGGCAAGGCGTTCAAGGGCGACGATTTCGTCGATCTGATTTTCAGCGCCGGCAACGGCGTGGCCGTCGTCGACGACCGCTGGTTCGAGTACGCGGTGCGCGATCAGGTGTTCGGCGTCGCCGTGCAGCTCATCCCCGCCGAAGAGATGATCTGGTCGAAAGGGCTGATCATGGAGCGCGAGCGCTTCGATGGCGCCGACGTCGCGCACGTCATCCGCGCGGTCGGCGACAAGCTCGACTGGAAACGCCTTCTCGAACGCTACGGCAAATACTGGCGCGCGCTGTACGCGCACCTCGTGCTCTTCGGCTTCATCTATCCCTCGGACCGCGACAAGGTGCCGGGCTGGGTGGTCAACGAGTTGACCAATCGCCTGCGCGAGGAGACCGAGCAGGGAAACGCGAACGAGAAGGTCTGCTACGGCACGATCATCTCGCGGCAGCAGTACCTCAAAGACATCGGCGAGTGGGGCTACGAAGACGCGCGGCTCCACGAGGCGACGATGAATCAGGAAGAGATCGATCACTGGACCGCGGGCATTTCGGTCGACGGAGCGAAGTGACGATGGCCGGACCGGAAACGCTCCGCATCGCCGCCGTCGCCGACATCCACGTCAAGAAGACCGCGCAGGGCGCGCTGCAGCCGCTCTTCACGCAGATCACCGAACAGGCGGACGTTCTGCTGCTCTGCGGCGATCTCACCGACTACGGCGCTGTCGACGAGGCGAAGATCCTCGCGAAGGACATCACCTCCGCGCTGCGTATCCCCGCCATCGGCGTCCTCGGCAATCACGACTTCGAGTCGGGACACGAGAAGGACGTCGTTGACATACTCACCGACGCGGGCGTGGTGATGCTCGACGGCGACTCGTACGAATTCCGCGGCGTCGGCTTCGCCGGCGTGAAGGGCTTCGCGGGCGGCTTCGGCCGCCGCGCGCTCGGCGCGTGGGGCGAGAAGATCATCAAGGACTTCGTGCACGAGACGATCAACGAGGCGCTGAAGCTCGAGGCCGCGCTGGCGCGCCTGCGCACGCCGCAGAAGATCGGCGTGCTGCATTACTCGCCGATCCAGGCCACGGTCAACGGCGAGCCGCCGGAGATCATCGCCTTCCTCGGCTCGAGCCGGCTCGAAGAGCCGCTCGACCGCTATCGCGTGAACGCCGTCTTCCACGGCCACGCGCATCGCGGGACGGCCGAGGGGCGCACGAAGGGGAACGCGCCGGTCTACAACGTGGCCATGCCGGTGCTGGCCACGACCTATCCCGATCGTCCGCCGTTCCGCGTGGTGGAAGTGCCGGTGGAGACGGCGGTCGAAAGCCCTGTCGCAAGCAACGCCCTCGCCGCGCACTGATCGCGCCGCCGCTTCATGCTCTTCTGTGGTATTACGAAGAGCAAGTGACGGAGCTCGAATACTGCGTTCTCGGGATCGTATGGGAAGGCGGACCGCTCACCGCGTATGAAGTGGCGAAGCCGTTCGCGGAGTCGCCGTCGTCGTACTGGAGCGGCAGCGCGGGCGCGATCTATCCGCTCGTGCGGCGGCTCGAGGAGAAAGGGTTCCTGCGCGGCAAGAGCGCGCAGTGGAACTCGCGCCGCAAGCGTGTGCTGACGATCACCGAACAGGGACTCGCCGCGTTGCGCGAATGGCTCGCGCCGCCGTTTCCGCCGTCGGCCGGCGCGGCGAGCTTCGATCCGATCCGCACGCGCGTCGTCTTCATCAACGCGTTGCCCGCGAAGGCGCGCGCACGCTTCTTCGACGACGCCGAGCGGGTCGTGCGCGAACAGCTCACCGGACTCGAAGAGCTCTACGCCGCGCAGCGCGAGACAGGCACGATGGCGCTCGACGCGCTGAGCACGCTCGGCGGCATGCACGAGCTGCGCGCGCGCCTGGCGTGGCTCAGCGAAGTCCGTCGCGAGCTGTCGTCGTGATCGCCGCTAGAATCCGGACATGCGTCACCACGCATTTCCGGACGGCGTCACACGCGAGGGGCTGATCGACTGGTATCGCGCCACGCGCCGCCGCACGCGCGCGTTGTTCGACCTCATCCAGCCCGACGCGTACTACGACCGCCCGATCGCCCTGCGCAATCCGGTCGTGTTCTACGAAGGCCACCTGCCGGCGTTCGCCGTCAACACGCTGATCAAGCTAGCGCTCAAACGCGACGGCATCGACGAGCGGCTCGAAACGCTGTTCGCGCGCGGCATCGATCCCGAGGACGAGGCGGCGGTGAAGAACCCGACCGATCTGTGGCCGTCACGCGATGACGTGCAGGCGTACGGTGCGCGCGCGGATGCGATGATCGAAGACGCGCTCGGCAACGCGACGCTCGAGCGCGACGACGTCCCGGAGCTGCGCGGCGGCGAGGCGGTGTTCACGGTGCTCGAGCACGAGCTCATGCATCAGGAGACGCTGCTCTACATGCTGCACAACCTGCCGTACGCGAAGAAGCGCACGACGTCCGCGCCGGACGTCGACACGCGCGCCGCCGCGCCGCAGCAGCGCATCGCGATTCCGGCAGGACGCGCGACGCTCGGCGCCGCGCGCGATTCCGCGTTCGGCTGGGACAACGAGTTCGCGCGCATCACCGTCGACGTCGACGCGTTCTCCATCGACGCGCGCAACGTCACGAACGGCGACTACCTCGAATTCATGCACGCCACCGGCGCGAACGCGCCGCACTTCTGGATGCGCGGCGACAACGGCGAATGGCTCTGGCGCGGATTGCTCGCGCCCGTGCCGCTGCCGCTCGACGCGCCGGTGTACGCGACGCACGACGAAGCCGCCGCGTACGCGCGGTGGAAGGGCGCGCGCCTGCCGACGGAAGCGGAGTATCACCGCGCGGCGTACGGCTCGCCCGACGGCGACGAACGCGCGCAGCCGTGGGGCGACGATGCGCCCGACGCCACGCGCGGCAACTTCGACTTCGCGAGCTACGAGCCGTTGGCGGCGGGCGCGCATCCGCGCGGCGCGAGCGCGTGGGGCGTGCTCGATCTCGTCGGCAACGGCTGGGAGTGGACGTCGACGACGTTCGACGCGTTCCCCGGCTTTCAGGCGATGCCGTCGTATCTGCCGTACTCGACCGACTTCTTCGATGGCGCGCATTACGTGATGAAAGGCGCCTCGCCCGTCACCGCGCGCGAGCTCGTCCGCCGCAGCTTCCGCAACTGGTTCCGCCCGAACTACCCGTTTGTGTACGCGACGTTCCGCTGCGTGTATTAGGCGCGTCAGGTGCGTGTTATGCACGCACCGCCCTTCATGGAAACGAAGGTCTACAAACCCAAAACGTTCAACCTTTCCGGCCTCAACGGCATCTCCGACAAGACGCTGGAGATGCACTTCAAGCTCTACGAAGGCTACGTCTCGAACACGAACGTGCTGACGGAGAAGATCGCCGCGATTCTCTCCGACGGCCAAGTCGATCAGGACGAGATGCCGGCGTACTCCGAGCTCACGCGCCGCCTCGGCTTCGAGTACAACGGCATGGTCCTGCACGAGTACTACTTCGGGAACATGAAGCCGCAGGGCGGCGATGAGGCGCCGAAAGGCTCGCGCTTCCGCGCGGCGGTCGAGAAGAGCTTCCCGAGCTACGACATCTGGAAGACGGACTTCGTCGGCGTCGGCAAGATGCGCGGCGTCGGCTGGGCGATCTGCTTCCTCGATCCCGCGACCGGCAACGTCTCGAACCACTGGATCACGCTGCACGAGACCGGCAACGTCGCGGGCTTCGTTCCGCTCGTGGTGATGGACGTCTGGGAACACGCGTTCCTGCTCGACTACAAACCGGCCGAGCGGCCGAAGTACATCGAAGCGTTCCTCTCGAACATGGACTGGGACGCGGTGGAGTCGCGACTCGCGCAGCACGTGCCGGAGACGGCCGGCGCGCGCTGACCCGCGAAAACATTTCGCCCCGAGGCCTCGTATCTTGTTCCCATGACGACGCTGATCGAGGTCTCGGGCCTCCGCAAGCAATACCGGTCGTCGTTCGGCAAGCCGCCGATCACGGCGCTCGACGGCATCGACTTCACGGTCGGTGAAGGCGAGCTGTTCGGCCTGCTCGGCCCCAACGGCGCCGGAAAAACGACAACCGTCAAAATTCTCCTCGGCCTCACGCGCGCGACCACCGGCCGCGCCGCGGTGTGCGGGCTTCCGGTCAGCGATCCCGAGTCGCGCCGCCGCGTCGGCTATCTGCCGGAAGGGCACAAGATCCCGAACTACCTCACCGCGCGCCAGGCGCTGTCGATCTTCGGCCGCATGTCGGGGATGGATTCCGGGGCGATCAAGGCGCGCATCCCGATGCTGCTCGAGCGCGTGCGCCTCTCGCAGTGGATCGACGTGCGCATCAAGAAGTTCTCGAAAGGCATGACTCAGCGCCTCGGGCTGGCGTGCGCGCTCATCCACTCGCCGCGGGTGCTGCTGCTCGACGAGCCGACCGACGGCGTCGATCCGGTCGGACGCCGCGAGATCCGCGATCTGCTGCGCGAGGAAGCGAAGCGCGGGGCGACCGTGCTGCTCAACTCGCACCTGCTCTCCGAAATCGAGCTGACCTGCGATCGCGTGGCGGTGCTGCGTAACGGCAAGGTCGCGGCGTTCGGCACCGTGGACGAGCTGACGCGCAAGAGCGCGTCCTACAAGATGGTCGCGACGCCGATCGACGACAGCCTCGTGGCGGCGTTCCGCGAAACCGGTGCCGGCGTCGAGCGCGTCAACGGACACGTCGTGCTCTCCGTCACCGACCTCGCGCATCTCAACGCGCTCGTCGATCGCCTCCGCGCGAACGGCGGCGTCCTCAGCGAGCTGTCGCCGATGCGCTCGACGCTCGAGGACGTGTTCGTCGATCTCATTCGCGCGGAAGGCCGCGCCGAGGAGGTGCACCCGTGAAGGCGCTGGCCGCGAACATCGAAGACGTCTTCCGCGAGGCGGCAGCCCGCTGGACGTTAATCGCCTACTTTTTTCTGTCGACGATATTCATCATCATTTTTGCGTCTGCAATCAATCTCGATATTGTCAACGGGGCGCTCGCCGGAGCGAAGCTGTTCGGCAAGGAAGTGCAGATGGGCGGCGACAGCGGCCTCTCCATCGAGAAGCTCGTGCTCGGCTTCGAGGCCGGCTTCTCGGGCTTCCTCTACTTCCTGGCGACGTTCCTGGCGATCTTCGCCACGGCGCATCTCGTGCCGCGCATGCAGGAGAAGGGCACCATCGATCTCTACCTCTCGCGCCCAGTCGGACGCGTGAAGCTCCTGCTCTCGCGTTACATCGCCGGGCTGCTGCTCGCGGGGAGCAATCTCGTTTATCTGATCGGCGCGATCTGGCTGATCGTCGCGTGGAAGACGCACGTGCTGCACGCTCGTTTTCTGCTCGGCGGCGCGATCATCTTTCTCGTGATCGCGGTGCTGCTCGCGTTCGCGTTCTTCATCGGCGTGTTCACGTCGTCGACCGCGGTCTCGATCATGGCCTCGTACGGCATCTTCTTCTTCGGCCTCATGCTGGCGGCGCACGAGCGCATCGCGGCGGCGGTGTCGAAGGAGTGGCAGGCCGCGCTCATCAACGGTTTGTACTGGATCTTTCCCAAGACCGCGGAGCTGATGCAGGCGGTCGTGGCATTCGTCGGCGGCGAGCAGATGCCGGAGCAACTGCTGCGCAATCTAACTCCCGCTCCGTTCATCACCACCGCCGCGTTCGGCGTGGTCTGTCTCGTTCTGGCCTCGTGGCTCTTCACCCGAAAGGAGTTCTGAACCTCATGAACCGCAAACCGTTCCTCCGCCTGTCTCTCGCTCTCGCCGCGACGGCCGCGCTGGCGCTTCCCGCGCTGGCGAGTCCGGACGCGCTCGGACTCGTACCGCCGAACGCCGCCTCGGTCGGGATGGTGAAGCTGCGCGACATGCGCAGCAGCCCGCTCTCGTCGATGCTCTTCCAGCAGACCGACAAGATGTCCACCGACGGTGAAGCCGAGAAGTTCCTCACCGACGCCGGCCTCGCGCCGTCGAAGGACATCGACGTGCTCGTGGTCTCCACGACGCCGCGCACGAACCTCGGCTCGGACGCCGACGTGCTCGTCGCCGCCGAAGGCCGCTTCAACGCACAGCGCCTCACCAGCGCGCTCCTCTCGCGCGGCGCGGTGAAGAAGGGCGCGTACCTCCTGCTGCCGGACGATCACGACGGCGACGCCAGCGACAGCGGCGCGGTGGCGTTCCCGAGCTCCTCGCTCGTGCTGGCGGGCAATGAGCGCGCGGTCGCCGCGGCGCTCGCCGCGTACGCGAACGGCGGCAGCGGCTTCCGTTCCGCCGGCGCGCTGGCGATGGACCTCAATCGCATCGACCGCAACGCCACGGCGTGGGCGCTCGTCGACGTCGCGCGCGCATCGCGTTTGGCCAAGACGAACGCGACGCCGACCGGCCACGGCCCCCAGGGCGCGGCGCTCGCGTCGGCGCTCAAGAGCCTCTCCACGATGGCCGTCTGGGCCACCGACACCGGCGACGCGCTGCAGCTCGGCGCGATCGGTCTCTCCAGCGACGGCGAGACGCTGCAGCTCATCGAAGACACCGTCCGCGGCGCGCTCTCCGCGCTGCGTCTCGCGGCGCAGGACAAGGCGCCGGAGATGGTCACCGTGCTGCGCCGCTTCGACGTCACGCGCAAGGACGACTCGATCCGCATCGAAGGCTCGATTCCCGCGAGCACGCTGCGCGACGTGATGGCGAAGAAGCACGCCAGCGTCAGCACCGGCACGAACTGAGTCTGCTCATCGACCAAGCCTGCGAGCTGTCGCGCATCGCGCGCGGCAGCTCGGGGGCACGCGGTCAAACGAAGCGCTTGAGGTGCTCGCGCCACCACGGCCAGTCGTGGCCGAAGACACCCGGCCAGACCTCGAGCACGTTCGGAATCCCCTTCGACCAGAGCAGCGCCGAGAAGTCGCGGTTCTCCTGAATCAGCGAGTCGTGTTCGCCGGTCGCGATGACCCAGCCGACACGCGAGAGCTTGCCCACCCATTCCGCGTTCATGTTCGGGATGTACGACACGGGATTGTGGAAGTAGCAGTTGTCGTCCCAGTAGCCGTCGAGGAACGAGCGGATGTCGTAGACGCCGGAGAAGCAGATGGCGCGGCTGACGACGTCCGGATAGCGCGCGGCGAAGTTCGCGGCGTGATACGCGCCGAAGCTCGCCCCGTAGACGACCAGATCTCCGCGCTGCGCGCGGTTGTAGATGTACGGCACCATCTCGTGGCGCAGGTACGCGTCGTACTGCGTGTGGCGCGCCGCACGCACGGCGGGGTGGACGCTCTTGTTGTACCAGCTCTCGTTGTTGACGGTGTCAACCAGGACGAGCTGGATCTCGCCGGCGTCGACTTTCTCCGCCAGCGAGCCGGCCAGATGAAAGTCCTCGTTCTCGTAGTAGCGTCCGGACGACGTCGGAAACAGCAGCACCGGCCGGCCGAACTTCCCGAACCAGAGCGCCTCCATGTCGCGTCCGAGGGAGGGTGAGTACCACTTCACGTATTCGCGATACATAGATTGCCCGGAAGCGGGCGGATTCTATACGATCGCCCCCTTTTGGGAGACGACATGAGCAAGAAACGCATCGGCATCATCTTCGGTATGGAAGACACGTTCCCGTGGGCGCTGATCGAAGCGATCAACGCGCGCGGCGGAGACGATGTCGAGGCGGGACCCGCGGAGCTGTCCTTCCTGAAAGACGACGGCATCTTTCCGTACGACCTCATCCTCGACCGCATCAGCCACGAGGTGCCGTTCTACCGCACGTATCTGAAGTGCGCCGCGGCGTCGGGCGTGCGCGTCGTCAACAACCCGATCTGGTGGTCGGCCGACGACAAGTTCTTCGACAACCTCGTCGCGAAATCCGTCAATGTCGCGGTGCCGAAGACGGTGCTGCTCCCGCACAAACAGCATCCGCCCAACACCGAGGCGAAGTCGTTCCGCAACATGCGCTTCGTCAACTGGGACGACGTCTTCGCGTACCTCGGCTGGCCGATCTTCATGAAGCCCGCGTACGGCGGCGGCTGGAAGGACGTGTACAAGGTGCACGACCCCGAGGAGTTCTTCGCCGCGTACGATCAGACCCGCGACCTCACGATGATGGCGCAGGAAGCGATCGAGTTCGAGCTCTACTACCGCTGCTACGTCCTCGGCCGCTCGCGCGTGCGCATCATGGCCTACGACCCGAAGGCGCCGTTCCACGAGCGCTACGTCAAGAATCCGCCGCCGATGAATCCGGAGTTCGAGGCGCGGATCCATCGCGACGCGCTCGCGCTCTGCGAGGGACTCGGCTACGACATGAACACCGTCGAGTTCGCGGTGCGCGGCGGCGTGCCGTACGCGATCGACTTCATGAACGCCGCGCCGGACGCCGACGTGCATTCCGTCGGCCAGGAAAACTTCGACTGGATGGTCACCAACATGGCCGAGGTGTTGCTGGAGATGGTGCGGGGCGAAAAGAAGTTCGAGCTGACCGGCAACTGGCCGCAGACGCTCAATGTGACCAAGGACGTCGCGACGCCCGTGTAAACTGCCGCCATGCCACAGCCGACGTTCACTCTCGGGATCGAGGAAGAGTTCCAGGTCATCGACCCCGTCACGCGCGAGCTGAAGTCGCACATTCAGGAGCTCTTCGCGGAAGGCGAGAAGCGCCTCAAGGAAGAGATCAAGCGGGAGATGCACGATCCCGTGATCGAGGTCGGCACGCCCATCTGCCGCAACGTGGCCGAGGCGCGGCGCGAGATCACGCGGCTGCGCAAGGAGATCATCACGCTGACGCGCGACGCCGGACTGCGCATCGCGTCGGCGGGCACGCATCCGATCTCGCACTGGGCGAACGTGGCCATGACGTCGGCGCCGCGCTACGACCAGATCCTGTACGAGCTGCAGATGCTCGCGCGCGCGAACCTCATCTTCGGCCTGCACGTGCACGTCGCGGTGGAAGACCCCGAAACGCGCATCGCGCTCATGAACATGGCCAGCTACTTCCTGCCGCACGTCTTCGCGCTGTCGGTGAACTCGCCGTTCTGGTGCGGACACAACACCGGCTGGAAGAGCTATCGCGCGAAAGTGTTCGAACGCTTCCCGCGCACCGGCCTGCCCGATCACTTCGACCGCCTCAGCGACTACGAGGCGTACGTCGAGATGCTCGTGCAGACGAACTGCATCGACAACCCGAAGAAGATCTGGTGGGACGTGCGTCCGCATCCCTTCTTCCCGACGCTCGAGTACCGCATTTGCGACGTGCCGATGCGCGTCGACGAGACGATCTGCTTCGCCGCGCTCTTCCAGGCCATCACGGTCAAGCTCTACAAGCTCTACAAGCAGAACCTCGGCTGGCGCGAGTACCGCCGCTCGCTGCTCAACGAGAACAAGGCGCGCGCGGCGCGGTTCGGCACGGGCGGCAAGCTGATCGACTTCGGCCGCCGCGCGGAAGTGCCGTTCGGCGAGCTGCTCGACGAACTGCTCGCGTTCATCGACGACGTCGTCGACGAGCTCGGCTCGCGCGACGAGGTCTACTACGCGCGCGAGATCGTGCGGCGAGGTCCGGGCGCCGACCGCCAGATCGCCGTCTACAACCAGCGCAACGACCTGCGCGATGTGGTGGACTACATCGTGAACGAGACGGAACACGGGGTCATCTGACGCGAGCGATGCAAGGCCACGAACTTCATCATCCGACGGACTTTTTCGAGTACATCCGGCTCGAAGACAACTCGCTCCCCGCCGCCTCACGCGACCGCATCGACGTCGCGCTGCTCGACATGAACCATTCGTGGCCGAACGTCGGTCACGACGCGCTCGTGCGCGTGGTGCTCGATGCCGCCGAGTCGCTGCAGGACGAGCTGCGCGCGATCGGCGCGAAAGTGCGCGTGCTGTCGTTCGACGTGCGGCAGCGCGAGCTCATCCCCGAATCTCCGAACGGCCGTTTCCGGCTCTACGTCGGCACGGGCGGTCCCGGCCATCTCGATCCGCGTCAGAACGACGGCGTCGCGGAATGGAGCCAGGGCATCACCGAGACGACGAGCTGGGAAGCGCCGCTCTTCCGCCTCTTCGACGACATCCTCGGCTACGAGCGCGCGGCGCTCTTCGCCGTCTGCCATTCGTTCGGCCTCGTCTGCCGCTGGTCGGGCGTGGCGCAGCCGCAGCTGCGCGCCGAGAAGAGCAGCGGCATGCCGGTGAATCGCCTCTCGCGCGAGGCGCTGCGGCATCCGTGGTTCGAGCAGTTCGCGCGCGCGCTGCCGGACGGCCAGCATTTCCGCGTCATCGACAACCGCCTTTTCGATCTCGTGCTCGAGAGCGAAGGCAAGAGCCTGCCGATCGCGTTCGAGGCCGCGGGCAGTCCCGCGCTGACGATGATCGAGCTCGCGCGCGATGCGGGCGGCGCGATGCCGCGCTTCCTCGGCGTCAACCATCATCCCGAGATCATCGACCGCGAGCACATCATGCGCGTGCTCGACGAGAAGCGCGACCACGGCGAAGTCAGCGACCAGTGGTACCGCGAGCGCGCCGACACGATGCGCGATCTCTTCCACGGCGAGAACGAGCGGCAGAGCCGCCTCACGTCGCACTACACGCTGCTGGAACCGCTGCGGCACCAGCTCGCGCGCATCGTCGAAGAGCGGCGCTGACGGCGCGCGGCGTAGAATCGCGCCGCGCATGAGCAGCGGCCTCGACATCGTCGCCATCGGCGGCGGCACCGGACTCTCGACGCTGCTGCGCGGTCTCAAAACCTACGTCGCCGCCGACGGCGGCTGGACGATCAACCACCTCGGCGCGATCGTCACGGTCACCGACGAAGGCGGCAGCTCCGGCGTGCTGCGCAAGGAGTTCGGCGTGCTGCCGCCGGGCGACATCCGCAACTGCATCGTCGCGCTCGCCGAAGAAGAACAGCTTCTCTCGCGGCTGTTCGCGTACCGGTTCGACACCGACTCCGCGCTCAAAGGCCACTCCCTCGGCAACCTGCTGCTGATGGCCATGACCGACATCACCGGCAGCTTCGACGAGGCCATTCTCGCCGCGGCGGAAGTCCTCGCCATCCGCGGCTCGATCTATCCGTCGACGCTCGACGACGTGCGCCTCCGCGCGACGCTCGAAGACGGCGCGGAGCTCGTCGGCGAAGTCGCGATCAGCGGCTCGGTCATCGGCGAGGCGCCGCGCACGACCAGCCGCCACGCGCGCATCACGCACCTCGCCATCGAGCCGCCCGACGCGCAGCCGACGGCGCGCGCGATGGAAGCGCTCGAAGCCGCGGACCTCATCATCATCGGCCCCGGCTCGCTCTACACCTCCGTGCTGCCGAACCTCGTCATCGAGCCGCTGGCGAACGCGCTGCGTGCCGCGCGCGCGCTGCGCGTCTACATCTGCAACGTGATGACGCAGCCGAACGAGACCGACGGCTACACCGCGTCCGACCACCTGCGCGCGATCGTCGAGCACGCGGGGCTCGTCGTCGACGTGATGGTGATGAACGGCCGGCGTCCGTCGGAATCGATCCTCGACGCGTACGCGGCGATGAATCAGGTGCCGGTCGAATGCGACGTCGACGCGGTGCGCGAGCTCGGCGTCACGCCGTTCTTCGGCGACATCATCGCGGAAGAAAACTACGTGCGTCACGAGCCCGCGGCGCTGGCGCAGACGATCTTCCGGCTGTACGAGACCTACGGCCGTTCCGTGGAGCGGATGCGGCGCGCGAGTCCTCCGACCGTCTGAAGCGCGTCAGCAGCGCGGTCAGCCCGATCGACATCACCGCCGCCGCGATGACCAGCCACAGCTCGAACTTCTGCTCGTGTCGCATCACCTCGAGCAGCGCGCGCACATCGCTCGAGTAGACCTTCACGGTGAACGTCAGCAGAAACGCGAGCGCAAACGTGAACGGAATGAAGCTCGCGCGTTCCTCGTCGCGCGGCACCGGTTGCGTCCAGAACAGCCGCGCGACGATGTACAGCGCCACGCACGACGCCGCGGCGATCGTGGCGAACGCCCGCGGCACGTCGAGCCGGTGCATGACGCCGAGGAGATCGACCAGCGCGAGCACGAGACTCACGCACGCCGCGAGCGCCGCGAGCACGCGCCGCCGCGTCTCCTGCTCCACGACAGAGAGCGTCGCATAGACGAGCAGCACGACGGCGGCGCCGAACGCCGCGATCACGATCGACGCCGGATGCCCGATGAACGCGAGGACCTCGCGCGGCGTGACGGCGCGCAACGCGACCGTCAGCGACGCCGCGATCATCAGCCAGGCACCGTACGCGCGGCGCCGCTCCGACCACACGCCTTCCCAGAAGAACGCGCCCGAACACTGCACGACGAGCAGCAGAAACATCCCCGTTTCGAGCAGGCCGAGGAAACGGTGCCGCGTCGGCACGAGCAGCAGCTCGCAAACCGCGGCCGCGGGCAACAGATGCGAGAGCATTCTGCCGACCAGCGGCCCACCACCCACGAGCGTCACGCCGGCGTAGTCGATCGCGATCAGGACCATCAGCAGCGCATACAGGCAGGCGTGCACGATGGTCGCGATCACGGAGAGCCTGCTCAGCTCGAGCAGCGCGATCACCGCGAGTGCAAAGAGGAGGTCGCGCAGCGTCGTGATCGTCATTGCCCGTTCTTCCCGAGGAGTTGCCCGACGATCCGTGCGCTGAGGATCTGCTCCTCCGTTTTCGGCGGCACGGACTGTCCCACGAGATAACGCGCGGCGACGCGGCGGAGCTCCTGATCCTCACGATCGTTCGCGGCCACGGCCGTGGCCAGGTCGACCAGCTCGCGCCCCTTCACGCGGTCGAACGCGTCGTAGACGTACGCGGGATAGTGGCCGGTGCGGTCGCGGCGCCGGTGCGCGACGAAGTCGACGAAGTCGTCCGTGTGCATGGCGAAGATGTCCGCCTGCACGTTGCGGCCGCGGTAGTCCGCCGCATGCGCGACGTACGTCTGCCAGAACGCCTTGTCGAACGCGACGCGCATGTCGCTGGTGAGCTTGCGGTCGTCGATGTGATCTTCCGCGTAGCGGCGCACCTCGGCGTTGCGCGAATGCACGTACACGCTCGCGAGCGCGTCATGTCCGGCGACGTCCTTCGGCACGAGGCTCCGCCAGCCGAGGCCGAGCGAGAGGAGCATCGACGCCATCAGCAGAAACAGCGTGAAGGCGACGCGGAGCAGGGCCAGAAGACGGCGCAGGCGATCCATTTTTAAGGAAGTATACCTGAGACGTTGCGCGTGTCCGGCATATGCTTCCCGCCGCATGAACGAGAACCTCGAAGTGATCATCCTCGCCGCGGGCCTCGGCACGCGCATGAAGTCGAAGACGATCAAGATCCTTCACCGCGCCGCCGGCCGCCCGATCGTCGACTACGTCCTCGATCTCGCCGCCGAGCTGACGCAGCGGCGGCCGGTCATGGTCGTCGGCCATCAGCGCGACGCCGTGCAGCAGTCGGTCGGCGACCGCGCGCGCTACGCCGTCCAGGAAGAGCAGCTCGGCACCGGACACGCGGTGCTGCAGGCCGCCGCGCTCGTCGAAGCGGACGGCATCGACGGCAAGCGCATCCTCGTGCTCTCGGGCGACGTGCCGCTCACGCGCGCGGAGACGCTGCGCCGATTACTCGATGAACATGCGCGCGCCGGCAACGCGCTCACGCTGCTGACGATGAAGCCGGACGATCCGGCGATGTACGGCCGCATCGTGCGCGACGACGCCGGCGCCGTGCAGCGCATCGTCGAGGCGAAGGACGCGTCCGATGACGAGAAGCGCATCGGCGAGGTGAACGCCGGCATCTACGTCTTCGACGGTGAGCATCTCTTCGACAACCTGCGCAATCTGAAAACCGACAACGCGCAGAAGGAGTACTACCTCACCGATCTGCTGCAGGTGCTGCGCGAGCGCGGACATCGCGTGGGCGCCGTCGTCGCCGAGCCGATCGAAGCCCTCGGCGTGAACTCGCGCTCCGAGCTCGCGCAGGTCGAGTCCGAGATCCAGCGCCGCGTCATCGCGAAGCTCATGTCCGACGGCGTCACGTTCCGCAATCCCGCAACCGTCGTCATCGACTCGACCGTGCGCATCGGCGCCGACACCGTCGTCTATCCGTTCGTCACGCTCGAAGGAACGACGACGATCGGCGAAGGCTGCGTCATCGATCCCGGCGTGCATCTCATGAACGTGCGCGTCGGCGACAACGTGCATCTCAAGACCGGCACCGTCGCCGACGACGCGGTGATCGAGGACGACGCGAACGTCGGTCCGTACGCGCATCTCCGCCCCGGCTCGCACCTCGGCAAACACGTGAAGGTCGGGAACTTCGTCGAGACGAAGAAGGCGGTGTTCGGCGACGGCGCGAAGGCGTCGCATCTGTCGTACATCGGCGACGCGGAGGTCGGCGCGGACGTGAACATCGGCGCGGGCACGATCACCTGCAACTACGACGGCGTGCACAAGCACAAGACGATCATCGAAGACGGCGCGTTCATCGGCTCGGACACGCAGCTCGTCGCGCCGGTGCGAGTCGGCCGCGGCGCGTACGTCGGCGCGGGCTCGACGATCACGAAGGACGTGCCGGCCGAATCGCTCGCGCTGAGCCGCACGCCGCAGCGCATCGTCGACGGCTGGGCGCGCCGCAAGCAGAAGAAGAGCGAGTGACGCGCGTCAGCGCCGCTGCAGGTCGACGCGCATGCGGCCGAAGTCGATCACGACGTTGAAGTTCTGGAGGAAGTTCTCGCCGAGAATTCCGACGTCTTCTTCCTTCACGTCGTTCTCGTACATCGGCAGCGTCTTGAACGTCCCCGCCCAGCGGTCGATGCCGACTTCCACGTTCTCGACTTTGCCGCCGTGCTTCATCGCGCCGCCCAGTCCCTGCAGAGTCGCGCTGTGGGCGCCGGAGCCGAACATCTGGATCGGCAGGGTCGCGAGCCGCGCCTGATTGAGGAACGTGATCTCCGAGCCGGTGTCGAGCACGAAGAGGAACCAGCCCTTGCGATTCACCGCGCCGCGCACGTGCGGCCGGAAGTTTTCGATGAAGAGGTTCTGATCGCGGTCGGCAACGTGATCTTTCGCCGTGAGGCGCGTGAAGCGCGCGTGTTTGCGGTCGAACCGCAGCTCGAGCCGGAACTCCTTGAGCAGGTTCGAGCCGAGGAGGAAGTCGATGTTGAGCTGCGTTCCTTCTTTCTTGTTGACGAGGAACTTCATCTTGTCGTCCGGCATGATCGCGACCGGAACGTTCTCGATCACGATGGCGCCGAGCTCGAGTCGTTGCAGCAGCGCGAACTGCACCTGAATCGGCTCGCCGAGCAGGCCGAAGAACGTTCCCTCGCTCGGCGAGATCGCCTGCAGTCCGAGCTCGTTCGCGACGCGCCGCGAGACGATCGACAGCACGGCGCCGGAGTCGATCACCGCTTCGATCTGATGCGTGCCGTTCGCGCGCACGTTGATGCGCGGCACGACCGGATGCTCGAACTTGAACGGGATGTCGTCGCTCGGCGCGCCGCTGAAGCGGTACGCCTGCACGTTGGACATGGCGCGCAGAAAGTCGGTGTGCCACTGGCGCACGTTGACGCCGTGGTCGACGGCGATCTCCGCCCACTCGAGGCTGGCGTCGTAGTTGTTCTGCAGGTACTCGAGCTGCGCGAGGTCCCACGCCACCTGCGCGTGCGTCGCTCGGAACGGCTTGAGATCGAGCGCGTCGCGCAGGATCTTGCGGGCGTCGTCGTAGCGTCCCGCCGCGAGATACGCCTCGCCGAGCGACGCGAGGTCGACCGGATTCGGATGCTCGCGCTTCGTGATCGTGTCCGTGAGATCGATCGCGCGCAGGTAGTCGGCCTTGCGCAGCATCGACTGGATGTCGGAGCCGCGCTCGATGTTCGACGGCAACAGATTCAGCGGACCGACGGTGACGTCGTTGTAGAGCGAGCAGCCCGCGAGGGCGAGCAGTAGCAGCGGCGCGAGGATGGATTTCCGGCGCATTCGCCCCGATTGTACGGGGATCGCGGAGCTCGGTTGTGACGGACCGCTTACGCTCTGACGAGAATTCCGAGCTCGCGGATCTGATACGCGAGCGCCTGCCGCGACATCTTGAGGAGCGACGCGGCGCGGTTCTGATTGCCGCGCGCCTCGAGGAGCGAGCGCTCGATGAGATCGCGCTTGAAGCGCGCCACCGCGTCCTGATACGAGCCGGCGGCGACGCGCGCGGGGGCGACGTTGCGCAGCCGCTCGGGCAGATGCTCGACGTCGATCTGCTTCGCGTCGCCGGCCATCGCGTGCGCGGCGCGGATCGCGTTCTGCAGCTCGCGCACGTTGCCCGGCCACGCGTACGCGGTGAAGATCGCCTCGACGTCGGGCGCGAGCAACGCCGGTCCGCCGCGGTGCTTCTCGCGCTCGGATGCGAGGAAATGCGCCGCGAGCAGCAGCACGTCCGTGCCGCGCTCGCGCAGTGGCGGAAGCGCGAGCTCGACGCCGCGGATGCGGTAGTAGAGATCGTCGCGGAAGCGTCCTTCTTCGACCGCCGCTTCGAGTTTGCGATTCGTCGCGCTGACGATGCGCACGTCGGCGGAGCGGTTCACGGTGTCGCCGACGCGGCGAAACTCGCCTTCCTGCAGAAAGCGCAGCAGCTTCGCCTGCGCCGCCAGCGGCAGCTCGCCGATCTCGTCGAGGAAGAGCGTGCCGCCATCGGTCGTCTCGATGAGCCCCGCGCGATCGCGATCGGCGCCGGTGAATGCGCCGCGCACGTGGCCGAAGAGCTCACTCTCGATGAGGTTCTCGGGAAGCGCGGCGCAGTTGACCGCTGTGAACGTCTTCGTGCGGCGCGTCGAGTTGCGGTGGATCGCGCGCGCGGCGAGCTCCTTCCCGGTGCCGGACTCGCCGAGGATGCAGACCGGGACGTCGCGGCGCGCGACGCGCGCGATGAGCGCGTAAATGTCGCGCATCAGCGGCGACTGCCCGACGATGCCGTCGACCATGTCCGCACGCGCGGGCTTCGCCGCTGCTTCCTCCTGTTCGAGCACCCGGCGCAGGCGCTGGTTGTCGGCACGCGTGCGAAAGAGCGCGGCCACGGCGTCGCGGCCGTCGGTGCTCCAGCGCGCGCAGCCGTCGAGGAAGAGCAGCTCGCGCTCGCTACAGGCGATCCAGTCGTTCGCCCCCGACGCGAGGATCGCGTCGAACGTCGCGGCATCGAACGTCTGCGAGCCGATGGCGTTCCACTGCCCGAGGCGGTTGCGCGTGGCGAAACACCATGCGAGATCGAAGTCGTGCGGCGCGAACGGGAACTCGCGCGTGGCCGCGAGGCGCAGAATGCGCAGCTCGGACTCGACCGGCGCGGGCGCGGCGTCGAAGACGAGCGCGTATTCGGCGGCGAGCGCGCGTGCGGCCGCGTCGTCGCGCGTGGCGACGGCGAGGCGGAAACGCTGCAAGGCGCCGGGAACGCCGTCGCTCGTCGACGTCGCGTCATGGCGCTGGATCCGTTCGTGGCGGCGCGTGAGCTCCGCGTTGCCGGACCGGCCGTTGGACCGTAACGTCGAGCGCGCGCCTTCCATCCAATCGAGCTCGTCGAGGATCAGTGCGGCGGCTTCGCGAATCTGGTCGTGCGCGTCGCGCGCGGCGTACACCGCTTCGGCGGCGCGGCGCGCGTCGGCGAAGCGGCCGCGCGAGAAGTCGAGATGCGCGGTGAGCAGGTCGATCTCGCCGAGCCGGATCGCGTCGTTCGTGCCGGCGTAGTAGCGGCGGAGGCGCGCGATGCGCTGCGACGCGTGCGCCCACTGCCCTTCGTCCGCCGCGAGATACGCGAGCGTGAAGAGGATGCCGCCGGCAGCGCGGTCGCCCTGCGTCTCCTCGACTTCCTGCAGCGCCTCGACGGCGATCGCGCGCGCGAGGTCCCACGAGCCGGCGGAGAACGCCGCGAAGACGCGGTCGAGCGACGCGTCGACGCGCTCGGTCATCGTGCGCGCACGAGCGTGCGACTCCCGCGCGCTCCGCGCCGCGCGGTCGTAGTCGCCGCGTTCGAGCGCGCGATACGTGTCGAGACGCGCGGCGAGGTAATACGTCTCCGGAAGCACGACGTCGACGCCGTGCAGCGCGCGTTCGTAGTCAAGCCGCGTGCGTTCTTCGTCGTTCGCGGGCTGCAACGCGTCGAGCAGGCGTTGCGCGTCGGATTCGCGATTCGTGAGGCGCAGCAGCTCGGCGCGGAGGAGCTCCGCGTCGAATGAGCGAGCCTCGATTCGTTCGAGACGCGCCAGCGCCGTCGCGTAGTCGCCGGTGTGACGCTCCGCGCGCGCGAGGACAAAGTCGGCCTCGCCCGGCGCGACGTCTCGCGCGTCGCGATAACGCCCGCAGTCGACGAGCGCGTGCGCGTAACGCGTCGCGAGCTCCGGCGTGAGGATCGCGCGCGGCACGCGCCGCAGCGCCTGCACGGTCTCGTTCGCGTCGCTCCACGCGGTCCGCTCCAGCGCCTCGGTTGCCCGCGCCGGCTCGCCCGCGTCGAGCCAGAGCAGCGCCGCGCGGACGCCGTCCGCGTGCGACGCCGCGACGCGGCAGATCGCGGGGCGCGACGCGGTCGCAATGCGGCGCGCGGCTTCCTCGCGCGCGGCGTCGCTCACAAAGACGAACGTCTCGCCGTCGAGCGACGTCACGCCGTCGACGACCAGCTCTTCGAGCGCGCCGCGGAAGAGAAAGTCGCCGAGAAAATCCGACGCGAGCTTGCGCGGAATGCGCGTGCCGAGGAGCGCGAGCGCGCCGATGAAGGACCGCGCGGGCTCGGCGAGCGCGGGCAGCGACGTCGCCGGCGGCGGCACGTCGCCGTGCGCGAGATAGGCGGCGAACGCGCCCGAGTCGACGAAGGCTTCGAGCGCGCCAGGATCGAGCGAGGCGCGCAACTGCGCGGCGCTCGCGAGCCGCGGCGCGACGATGAACGGTTGCGCATCCGGCAGACGGTTCTCGTCCGACGGCAAGAGCCAGGTGCCGTGACGCGCGTGCGCGAGCAGCTCCACGACTTCCGCCGACGCCGCGTCGAACGCCTCGCGCTCCGCGACGACGAAGAGATGCCGCGCGTGCGCCGTCTTGGCGAGCACGCGCTCCGCCGCCGCCGCGGGATCGAGCGTGCGATCGCTCACGAGCGCGCCGAACGCGGAGTAGCGTTCAAGCGGCGACGCGCCGCGCAATACGACGACGCGCAGCGAGCCGTCGAGCTCCGCGAAACGCTCAACCGCCGCGATGCACGCGTCATCGCTGTAGCCGAAGCGGCCTCCGTCCGACGCGAGCATGCGCAGTCCTTCCGGACCGGGCGCCGCGATGGCACCGCACGCCGCGCGGCGCGCCCAGCGCAAGTCCGCCGCGACGTCGCCCGTGAGCCGCGCGAACGCTTCCGTGTAGATCGCGTCCGCGCGCGCCCACGACTGCTGCAGGATGTCGAGCTCCGCGCCGACGAGCTCCGCGAACTGCTGCGCGAGCGTGAGCGCGGGCGGCGCGGACGAGACGTCGCACGCGCGCGCCGCGACGCGCACGAGGCGCACGTCCGAGCCGCGCTTCTGCACCACCGCCCACTCCGCCGGATCGAGCTCGCCGTCCGCGATGCCCGCGAACTGCAGCAGCGCCGCGTGCGCCGCGAACTGCGCGAGCAGCGACAGGCGGTCGCGCGGACCCGTTTCGCGCAGCTCCGCGAGCGGCGTCGCGGCGAGCGACTCGCCGAACGGCAGCGACGCGTGGCGCAGCGTCGCCAGCAGCGCGCGATCCCAGCGGAACGCGTCCGCGCAGATCCGCACCGCGTCGCGCCCGCGACGGGTAGGAACCCTCATGCTCATTGGATGTGCGCAGGATAGTAACTTAAACGCGTCTTTATGCAAATCGCGCTACAAAGCTGAATGAAGAATGCAGAACGCAGAATGAAGAATTGAGAAAGCCGCCTTCCCCTAAAATGCCGCGCCAATGACCGACGTCGACATCGCCATCGCCGCCGCACGCGCCGGCGCGCGCGTCCTGCTTCACTATTGGGAACGCCTCAACAAGGACGACGCCGATCTCAAGGCGCGCAACGACTGGGTCTCCGACGCCGACCGTGAAAGCGAGCAGGCGATCGTCGCCGCCATCCGCGAGCATTGCGCCGACGACGCGTTCCTCGGCGAAGAGAGCGGCCGCAGCGCCGGCTCGTCCACGCGCACGTGGGTCATCGATCCGCTCGACGGCACGTCGAACTACCTGCAGCACTTTCCGGTGTGGTCCGTCTCCATCGCGCTGCGCCGCGAAGTCGAGACCATCGCCGGCGTGATCTACGAGCCGCTGCGCGATCTCTTCTTCACCGCCGAGCGAGGCGCGGGCGCGTTCCGCAACGGCGAGCGGATGCGCGTCTCGTCGCACGACCGCGTCGAAGCATCGTTCCTCGCGACCGGCTTCCCGTTCCGCGCGCAGGAGTACGTCGAAAGCTACGTCGCGATCTTCACCGACATCATCCGCGTCTCGAAGGGCGTGCGTCGCGCCGGCTCCGCCGCGCTCGATCTCGCGTACACCGCGGCGGGCGTCTTCGACGGCTTCTTCGAAATGCATCTCGCGCCGTGGGACGTCGCCGCGGGCGCGCTGCTCGTCACGGAAGCCGGCGGCGTGGTCACCGATTTCTCCGGCGGCCAGCGCTGGCTCGAGCGCGGCAACATCGTCGGCGCCACGCCCGGCGTGCATGCGGAGCTGCTGCGCGTGATCGCGCGGCACACCAACGAAGACGCGCTTGATCACCGCAAAGGGTCGCGGTCGAATCTGTGAAACCGAAGAAGCTCGCGCGCGAGTTCTATCTGCAGGACACCGTCGGCGCCGCGCGCGCGCTGCTCGGCTGCACGCTCTGGCGCCGGCTCGACGACGGCATGCTCCTCGCCGCGCGCCTCGTCGAAGTCGAGGCCTACCTCGGCGCGAACGACATGGCCAGCCACGCGCGGCGCGGCCTGCGCTCGCCGCGCAACGAGTCGATGTATCTCGAAGGCGGACACGCGTACGTCTACTTCACGTACGGCATGCACTGGTGCTGCAACGTCGTCATGCAGGAAGCGGACATCGCCGAGGCGGTGCTGCTGCGCGGCGCGGAGCCGGTGCTCGGCGTCGAGGTCATGCGCGAGCGGCGGCCGAAGGCGAAGAAAGACCACGAGCTGATGAACGGCCCCGGAAAGCTGTGCAGCGCGCTCGACATCGACAAGCGGCTCAACGGCGCGAGCCTGCGCGGCGACTCGCTCTGGCTCACCGCGCGCGACGTCGCGATCTCCGACGACGACATCGCCGTCAGCGCGCGCATCGGCGTCGAAGGCGCGGGCGAGCCGCACGCGTCGTGGCCGCTGCGTTTTTATCTGCGCGGCAACCGCCACGTGTCGCAGTACCGCAAATGAACGATCACTACCGGACGCTCGCCGCGCGCGCCGAGTTCCGGCAGAAGATCGAGCGCTCCGAGTTCCTCGGCATCGCGTTTCCCGTGACGAGCGAAGACGCATTCTTCGCCGAGCTCGCGGCCGCGCAGAAGCGCGACTTCGACGCGACGCATCATTGCTGGGCGTTTCGCCTCTTCCACGACGCGCGCACGCGCAGCTCCGACGCGGGCGAGCCGTCAGGCACCGCAGGCAAGCCGATCCTCGCCGCGATCGAAGGCGCCGCGCTCTACGACGCCGGCGTGATCGTCGTGCGCTGGTACGGCGGCATCAAGCTCGGCACCGGCGGACTCGCGCGCGCGTATCGCGAGACCGCGGCGGAAACGCTGCGCGGCGCGCAACTCGCCGATCGCTACGTTTACGCGCGCGTCCGCGTCATCGTGCCGTTCGACGCGTTGAGCGTCGTCTACCGGCTCGTCGAGCCGCCGCACGTCGTGCTCGCGGAGGAGCGCTACGGCGACGAGAACGAGTTTCTCTTCGACGTGCGCGCGTCGCGCGTGAACGCGTTCGCCGCGCAGCTGACCGAGCGCCGGCTGCGCTTCATTCTTCCGTGACGTTCGTGCGCGCGAGGCGGTCGCCCGTGCGTGCCTTGCCGGCGACGATCAGCACGACCTCGAGCAGGTTCCACGCGGGAATCACGAGCGGCAGGTTGCGCGCGACCGAACGTCCCCAGCCGCATCCTTCGCCGCGCGGCGTCAGCAGGCGGAGGCCGAGGAGCTGCTTGCCGATCGAGCGGCCGCGGAAACCGTCGCGGAAGAGCATGGCGATCGTGAGGATCCCGAGCGCGGACCACCAGACGAACTGAATGCCGCGCGGCGAGCCGGCCCAGGTGAGGCCGTAGCTGACCGCGGACGCGGGAAGGATGAGCACGACGGCGATCGTGAGCGCGTCGACGAGAAAGGCGGCGATGCGTAGGAGTTTGGTCTGGGACCCGTCCATGAAACCTCTCCGCGCGATTGTCGTACAACCGCAGCAGGTGTCGTATGAACAGGCGCAACCCAAAGCTTTATTTGCTCGCCGCGATGATGTTGGCGGCGGCGTGCGGCGGCGGCGAGCGGCGCCATCACTTCGGTGACGGCGGCGCGACCGCGCAGGTCACGCGCTCCTGGCCGGCATCGTCCATCCACACGCTGCGCGTCCGCGAAGTCGACGGCAGCGTGACCGTCGAAGCCTCGCCGACGAACGAGATCACCCTCACCGCCAGCGCGCGCGGCGATCTGCAGATCGACAAGAAGGCCGAGAACTCCGGCCTCTTTCAGACCGAAGTCGACGGCGACGTGCTGCGCATCGGCCGCAAGGAACGGCACCGCGGCCACTTCAACTTCAACTTCATCTTCGGCAACGACGACGTGCGCATCGACTACGTCCTGCGCGTGCCGCCGAGCGTCGAGCTCGACATCGGCACGGTCAACGGACGCATCGCGCTGCACGGCGGCGAAGGACGCACGGCGGCGACGACGGTGAACGGCACGATCGACATCGAGACCGCGGGCACCGAGGAGCTGCAGGCGACGACGGTGAACGGGCGGGTGCGGGCGAAGTTCCTGCGATCGTTCAGCGGCGCGCGCTTCAAGACGGTGAACGGCGGTGTGGAAGCGCTGCTGCCGGAAGGCGCCTCGTTCAGCGTCGATCTCGCGCAGGTGAACGGCGACTTCGAGGCCTCGTTCCCGCTGAGCATCCACTCGAACCCGGGAACGCGACGCGTGTCGGGCGACATCAACGGCGGGCAGCACGAGCTGAAGATCGTCACCGTGAACGGCGACGTCGAGCTCGGAAAGCTGCAGGCCGCGCGGTAAGCTCTCGCGCGTGCCGCGCGCGTATCGCCTGCTCGTCTTCCTGATCCTCGCGCTCGCGGCGATCGCTCCGCTCCGCAACTACGATCTCTTCTGGCACCTGGCGACCGGTCGCTGGATCGTCGAGCATCGCGCGCTGCCGCTGCACGATCCGTTCGCGCTGGCGAGCGCGCGCGTGCCGTGGATCAACGGCGAGTGGCTGTTCGAGCTCGTCGCGTACGCGTTGCATGCGGTCGTGGGACTGGCGGGACTGTCGGTCGCGCGCGGCGTGCTGATGGCGCTCGTCTTCGCGCTCGCGTCCGACGGCACGCCGGCGTCGCTGCTGCTGTCGGCGATCGGCTTCGCCGGCGCGATGCCGTTGTTCGACTTTCGTCCGGCGTCGTTCGCGGCGCTGTTGGTGGTGCTGGCGATGCGCGCGAAGACGCCGCTCGCGCATGCGCTGGTCGCGCTGGTGTGGATCAACGTGCATCCGTCGGCGCTGCTCGCGCCGGTGATCGCGTTGTGTTTGACGCGCAACGCGAAGACGACGCTGGCGAGCTTCGCGGCGCTGTTCGTGAATCCGTTCGGGTACCGCGCGCTGCTCGCACCGCTGTCGCTGGCGTCCTTCGTGAGCGGCGGCGGATTCGTGAACGCGGAATGGCTTCCGAGTCCGCCGCTCGTCTTTCCGCTGCTCTACGTCAGCATCGTCGTCGCGCTGGTCGTCTTCGCGACGGCTGAGACGCGCGACGCGGGGCGACTGCTGCTGTTCGCGCTCTTCGCGTTTCTCGCCGTGCGCTACGCGCGCAACCAGCCGCTGTACTTTGCGGCGTTTCCGCTGCTCGTCGCGCCGCACGTGCGGCGCATTCCGGCGAAGCTCGCGTATGCCGCGGCGGCCGTCGTCGTCGCGTTTGCGGCGCTGGTGAGCGAGCATCGGCCGGGACTGATGCGCGGGCGTTTTCCGGTCGACGCGGTTGCACGTTTGAAAGCCTCGCCGCTGCGCGGGAACTTCTATAACGCCGACCAGTTCGGCGGATACCTGATCTGGTCGTTCTATCCGCAGCGGCGCGCGCTCGTCGACGGGCGCAACGAGCTGTATCGCGCGTTTCTCCCCGAGTACGCGCGTGCGCGAGAGGATCAGCGCGCGTGGAACGCGTTGCTGCGGAAGTACCGCGTCGATCTCGCCGTCGACGAATATCTCCCACCGCTGCACGTCATCGACGCGGGCAGCGGACGCGCGCGCGATCTGCCGGCGTCGCTTGCGTATTGGCCGCGCCGCGACTGGGCGCTCGTCGCGTACGACGACGCGGCGATGGTGTTCGCGCGGCGCGCGGCGTTCGGTGCGGAGTTGTCGAAGTGCGAGATCCGCGGCGTCGTGCCCGACGCGCGCGCGGAGCGAGATCGTTAACTAGTTGACCATCTCGTGCGGCGAGGTGTAGCGCAGCTCTTCATCGGGCCAGCGCTGCTGCAGCACGCGGTCGAAGTGGGGACGCACGACGTTCTCGTAGCGGCGCTCGAAGCCGGGGAAGAGCTCGAGCACGGCCTTGCGCGCGCATTCGACCAGGCAGCGCGCCTCACGGTGCGAAACCGTGCGGTCGCTGCTGATGAGATTGAGGGTGAGCTCGACGATCATGCGAACACGGCGCATTCTGCGGCGCTCGAAGAACGCGGAGGGATCCTCCGTGTGCGATTCGTGTTCGAATTTGGGCATCGTAGTCACCCGCCACAAACCGGGCTTGCACGCGTTGCATTCCGGCAGTCAAAAAAGCAACTGCGCGCGTGCGAATCAGGCGTGCTCGCGGTCGCCGTCGGCCCAGATCTCTTCGGCCACGACGTCGTCGACAAGTGACTCGTAGTAGCGGATCGCGCCGCGCGCGACGGCGTGCACGGAGACGTAGTTGAGCGCTCCGCCGGAAATCGCGCCGACGAACGGCACGAACTTCGTGAGGCGCTCGCGCAGGAAGCGCGCGCCGATCTTCTCCGCGATCATGCCGCCGTCGATCGTCGCCGAGCCGAGCATCGCCGCCACGCCCTGCTTCCCGATCCCCACGCCCGAGCCGAACGCGAGACACGACAGCGCCTCGGTGAACCGCTCGCGCCCATTCGGCTCGTGTCCATAGATCGTGGCGATGCCGACGACGAGGCGGAACTGCTGGTAGACGAGATAGGCGAGGTCGGCGCCGAGCGTGCCGATCGCGGCGAATCCGAGCGGCAGTCCGGTCACCGCGCCGGCCGCGGCGCAGCGGATGGCCGTGCGGCGCGCGAGCATGCGCGCGTGCTGCGCGGCGTCGAAGTCGGGCGCGGTGTCGCGCAGGTCGTCGATCTCGCGGCGCAGCTTCTCCATGTCGATCTCTTCGAAGAGAGACCGGAACACTTCTTCGAGCACGCCGTCCGCGCGGCGTTTCAGTTTCCGTGCGCTGACCATGGAGAGAACCGCGCTGCTCAATCGGCCGCCTTGCCGCCGCCGTCGCTCTTCGACTCGGACTTCGTCTCGCTCTTCGTTTCCGGCTTCGCGTCGCTCTTCGATTCGCTCTTGGACTCGCCCTTCGACGAGGACGCCTTCGAGCTCGAGCTCGCGTAGTCGGTCTTGTAGAACCCCGAGCCCTTGAACTGGATCGCGGGCGAGGAGATCAGCTTCTTCATCGTGCCGCCGCATTTCGGACAGTGCTCCAGCGGCGCATCGGAGATCGACTGCAGGATCTCCTGCCGCTCGCGGCAATCGTTGCACTGGTATTCGTAGATCGGCATCGCGATGGAGTAAACGTTGTGCGGAGGGTCTGCGATTTCAGCGCGGATTCAAGAACCGAGCCGCCCGACGCGCGCGTCCGACGACTCTTCGGCAGCGAGCACTTTCCCGTCGCGGAAGTAGACGCCGGCGATGCCGCCGTCGCGCGTCCGGTAATACCACGCTTCCATCGTCGCCTCGCCGCGCTCGCGGCGCACGGACCAGCCGGGCAGCGGCTTGCCGAGGAGCGAGGCTACTTCGTGCTGGGACATGCCTTTGGCGAGCGCGAGGAGCTTCGCGTGGGTCACGGCGAGCCGGTCGGCCGCGAGGGCCATGCCGCGGCGCGCGACGTCGTTGGCCGGATCGTGCGTGAGGATCGACGAGTAGAGGCGGATCGCATCCTGATAGCGACCCATCGCGGCGAGGTCGCCCGCGAACTCGAGCTGCATGCGGATCCACACCTCGCGTGCGCGGCTGTGATTCGGATGCTTGACGACGAACGCGCGCAGCGAGTCGGCGTAGAGCTGCTTGTGCGCGTTGGTCGCGCCCGGCGCGGCGGCGGCCTTCTTCTGATCGAGCACGGTCCGCCACTCGGCCTGATGATCCGGCTGCGCGGCGTCATTGCCGCAGCGAAGCGCGACCAGAACGACACAAGCGAACGCGAACCGACGCATTGACGGACAAGGTAGCACAGGTGAATAATCGCTGAGCTTTGCGACCGCCCGTTCGGGCGCGTCAACCCATAGCAACCGGAGGATTTATGGCCGTGCGGGGCGAGGAAGTCGCGGGCTCGATCGACGCTCAGGTGCGCGAGTCGATCGAGAGGATGGTGTCCGAGATCCGCTCGTCCATCGAGGACGTCCGCGTCGCCGTCGACCAGCAGTTGAAGGCCGCCCTGCAAAGCGTCCAGGCCGACGTCAACTCGATCTCCTTCCTCCCGCAGATCCAGAAATCCATCACCGACCTCGAAGAGGCGATTGAAGCGGATCGCCCGCCCGTCGCCGCGGCCGCACCCGCGCAGGCGCCCGGCTCGGCCCGCGTGAAGAGCGCCGTGCAGGCCATCGAGCGCGGCAAGTCGCAGGTCGACGTGCTCAACGGCCTGCTCGAACAGGCGCTCGGCTTCGGCTCGCGCGCCGCGCTGCTCATCCTCCGCGGCGAGACCTTCAGCGGCTGGAAGGGCGTCGGCTTCTCCGCCTCCGGCGGCAACGACGAAATGGTGAAGCGCTTCAACGCCGCGCCCGGCCTCATCCCCGAGCTCGACCGCGTGCTGCGCAGCGAACAGGTCGTCTCCTGGGACGGCGCCAACCTCTCCACGCGCCTCGGCGTCCCCGCATCCGCGCAGGCGGTCCTCGTGCCGATGGTGATCAAGGACAAGGTCGCCGCCGCCGTCTACGTCGACGCGGTCGAAACGGACGCGGAGAAGTTCGACCGCGCGTCGATCGAGCTGCTCGTCTTCACGACCGGTCTCCTCGTCGACACGCTCGCGATCCGCAAGAAGACGCCGTCGCCGAGCCTGTCGGATTCCGACGCGGAGCCGACCATCACCGGCAACGCGAACGCAACGCGCATCGCGGCGTCACCCGTGCAGGCGCCCGCGCCTGCGCCTGCTCCAACTCCGGCACCCGCACCCGCTCCGCAACCCGCCGCTCCTGCTACACCGCCGCCCGCACCACCCACGCCTCCGCCCCCCGCGCCCGCGCGCGACGCCGCGGCGATTCCGACGCGCACGGATCCGGGCACGGTCGCGATCAACGCCGCGCAACTGCGCGAGCTGATGGCGGCGCAGCGTCCCGGCTTCAACGTTCCGTCCGCGGAAGACTTCGGCGGCGGAACGCCCGCGACCGCGAAGATGCCGGTCGCCGAACCGCCGCGTCCGACGCCTCCGCCGGCCGCTCCGACACCCGCACCCGCACCCGCACCCGCTCCCGCTCCCGCCGCCGCCGCGAGCGCCGCACCCGCGGCGGCGGAAGAACGCCCGTCGACGCAGTACATCCCGCCGCCGAATCTCGCGCGCGGCGGCGCGGGCGCCGGCGGCGCGGCGAGCGACGATGCGAAGAAGCACGACGAGGCGCGCCGCTTCGCGCGCCTGCTCGTCTCCGAGATCAAGCTCTACAACGAGACGAAGGTCGAGCAGGGACGCCGCAACAACGATCTCTACGAGCGACTCAAGGAAGACATCGACCGCAGCCGCCAGATGTACGACGAGCGCATCAGCGACGACGTGCGCAAGGTGTCGAACTACTTCTACGACGAGCTGGTGCGCATCCTCGCCGACGGCCGCGCCGAGGCGCTCGGCCTGTAAGTAGCCGCTCGCGGCAATCGCGCCTTCAGCCACAACCCCTGAAGAAGCCTGGGGCAACCAGCGCAGCCGGCCGCGCCGGCCCGGCTGGCGTAGGGCTCGCACAGTGCCCAGACTGTGTTGCAGTTGCTGCGCGGCCGGCGGTGGATCGTGCTCGTCGTGGTGCTGGTGGTCATCGCCGGCATCGGCGTCGTCACGTTCCTGCAGCGCGGACGCCTCGTCAGCCCGCGCAAGGAAGCGAACGTCCCGCAGAAGCCGGAGGCGCCGCCCGATCTCGCGAAGCTGCGCGACGCGTTCACCGCGGGCGTCGAAGCGATGGCGCACGACGACGGCGCGGAAGCGGTCAAGCGCTTCTCGTCATTCACCTTCGGCAACCGCGCGGTCGAGGAGTACCGTCTCTACTATCTCGCAAACGCGTATCAGCTGACCGGCGACAGCGAACGCGCGCGCGTCACGCTGGCGGCGCTCTGGCGCCGCGATCCGCAACTCATCTACGCGCACGACGCCGCATTCAACCTCGCGAACCTCTACACCGCACTGGGCGACCGCGATCACGCCGCAGACGTCTACGCGACGCTGGCGCGACGCGCCGGCGAGCCCGCGGTGGCCGCGTCCGCGCGCTGGGCGACGACGGTCGCGCGCGTGCAGACCGGCGACGTCTCCGGCGCGTTCTTCGCCGCGCGCAACATCCTCATCGAGAGCCCGCGCGCGCCGGAGGCGGCGAACGCCGTCGCGTTCGTCCACGCCATCACCGGCACGACCGACAACGACCCGCTGCCGCTCACGCCGAGCGAGCGTGTCACGCGCGGCGTGGCATTCCTCGCCGCGGGCGATCCGCAGAACGCGCTCGATGAACTGAACCTCGTCGCGCCGTCCGCGCCGGCGTCGCTGCATCTGCAGGTCGAGCTGCAACGCGGCCTCGCGCTCAGTCAGCTGCGCCGCTACGAGGACTCGAACAAGATCCTCGAGCCGCTGACGTCCGTCTACTTCAAGTACTCGATCCCCGCGCTGCGCTGCGCCGCGCGCAACTACGCGATCCTCTCCGCGTCAATCGATCCGAATGTCAACAAAGTCATCAAGGAGAAGAAGCAGGTCGGCACGACGAAGGTGCGCGTCGGCAAAGGCAAAGCGAAGAAGACCGTCACGAAGCCGAAGTTCCAGACGGTCTCGAAGACCGTGAAGCTGGTCGATCTCGCGAAGAAGAAAAAGAAGGACGAATACGACCGCCTCGCGAGCGAGCGGCTCAAGGACCTGCTCTCGCTGCCGATCGACGACGACGTGCGCTTTGAGACGCTGAACGCGCTCGCCGACCGCGCCATCGCGAAAAACCAGATCGACTATCTCCAGCAGGTCGTGCCACAGATCGTGAAGCTCGACACGTTCGCCGATCCCGCGCTGCAGTATCTGTGGGACCGCGCCTGGGCCGCGTACACGCGCAGCGATCTCGCCGGCGCGCGCACGCAGTTCCGCTTCATCGCCGATACCTACACGCAGGCCAACGTCCGCCGCCAATCCGAATACTGGTACGCGCGCACCGTCGAGCGCCTCGGCGGCAAGGCCGAAGCGGCGGCGATCTACCAGAAGCTCGCCAACGGGCCGTACGTCGATCTCTACGCGCGGCACTCCATCGCCCGCGGTGCGAAACGCGTGGATATCAAATCAAATCCGCTCGAGAAGCAGGGGGCCGACTGGCGCGAGATCGCCGAGAAGCAGATGCCGCGCGAGCTCGAGCTCGCGTACGAGCTGACCGCGCTCTCGTCGATGCGCGACGCGCTGCTCGAGACGCGCAAGAACACGAACCGCTCGAACACGCGCTTCGCCGAAGCGCTCATGGCCGACTACTACAACAGCACCAGCGACGAGCAGCTGATGTACCGCTCCCTCAAACGCGCGTGGCCGCAGCTCGCGACCGTCGATCAGGACACGGTGCCCGCCTACTTTTTGCGCATGTACTACCCGCTGCGCTACGGCGACGACATCGAGAAGTATTCGAAGAAGAACGGCGTCGATCCGAACGTCGTGCGCGGCCTCATCCTGCAGGAGAGCTACTACAACCCCGAGGCAAAGTCGGGCGTCGGCGCGACAGGCCTCATGCAACTTATGCCCGCCACCGCCGCTGAACACGCGCGCCATCTGCACGTGCCGTTCGCGACGTCACGTCTCGAGAATCCCACGGTCAACGTGGAGCTCGGCACCTACCACCTGCGCATGCTGATGAATCTCTTCGGCGGCAACGTCGATCTCGCCGTCGCGTCCTACAACGCGGGGCAGGGCAACGTGATGAAGTGGCGCCGCGCCGCGCCGCACAAGCCGATGGACGAGTTCCTCGAGTCGATCCCGTTCCCCGAAACCCGCAACTACGTGAAACGCGTGCGCATGCTGCAGAGTTCGTACGCTCGGATCAACGGAGAGGGAACGACGTAGAGGCCTCCGGCGGGCCGGCGCGGCCGGCGGCGCTAAGGGCCTAGCCCAGACGGACGTGCGGCTGCGCTGAACGTGCTGACTGCAGCCGCACGTGCGTACTGGCTATGCCCTTAGCGCTGCCGGCCGCGCCGGCCCGCCGGAGGCCCCTCGGTCGTCCTTACGGTCGTCCACTCTTGTACTTGATCGAGCAGCCGAACTCGCGCGTCACGGGCGTGGCGACTTCGCGGCCGTCGAGGATTGCGGTGAGCGCGTTCGTGAGACCCGTCGTCTTCCGTTCCTCGGGGCGCGCGGAATCGTCGACGTAGCCGCGGTAGCGGACCACGCCGGTGCCGTCGACGACGTACACGTGCGGCGTCACGCGTGCGCCGTACGCGCGGGCGATCGCGCTGTCGGCGTCCTTGAGGTACGGATACGGATACGACTTCGCCGTCGCGCGCGACTTCATGTTCGCGAGCGTCTCCTCGGGATACGCCATGTCGTCGTTCGAGTCGATCGCGTAGAAGCGCACGCCCTTCTGCTGGAACTGCTGCGCGATCTCGATGAGGCGCGGCTCGAACGCCTTCGCGAACGGGCACTGATTGCAGGTGAAGAAGACCACTTTCAGCTGCCCGTCGTCGGGCTTCATCGCGACGGTCTTGCCGTCGATGGCGTTCACGAGCGAGAAGCGCGGCGCTTGGGCGCCGACGGCGAGTTGTTCCTGCGCGCAAGCGGCGCCGGCGACGAGCAGCAGGGAAAGCAGCAGAGCGTTTTTCATCGAGTCCTCCTCAGCAGATCGCGCAGTCGCGCGATGAAGGCGTTACGTGCGACGGGTCCTTGATTGCGCCACAGCTCGTGGCCGGCGCGGTCGTAGACGATCGTGATCGGAATCTCGCCGGTGATGTGCAGGTGTTCGCCGAGGGCGTCGGCGTTGCCGGTGTAGTAGATATTGGGATAGCTGATTTTCTGCGCGTCGAGGAACGACGCGACCGGCTTCGGCGTCGAATCGGGGAGCATGTCGTCGAGCGAGATGCCGGCGAAGGCGATCTCGTCGCCGAAGGCCGCGTCGGCGGCGCGGAGGTCCGGCATCTCCGCGACGCACGGCGCGCACCATGTCGCCCAGACGTTCAGCACGCGCAGCTTCGCGTTCGCGCGAAAGACGCTCGCCAGCTTCGCCGGATCCTTCATCGGGCGCAGATCGGCCGCGTGCAGCGATGCCGCGCAGAGCACGGCGGCGAGCAGCGTCGCGTTACGGGATGTAGCCATGGATCGTTCTCACGCGGGCGTCGGCGCGGTTCACCTTCACCTCGATCGTGCGGTACGCCTGATCCTTCTTCGAGCTCTCGGCGAGATAGCTGAGGAGATACTGCGAGCGGAGCTCCTTCTCGAGCTGCTTGTACGTCTCGCCGAGCTGGTTCACGTTGCGGATGAAGTACGCGACGCCGCCGGTCTCCGCGGCGAGACTCTTCATCGGGCCGCCGCCGAGGGAGAGGCCGATGCCGACGAAATAGAGCGGCACGCGTGCGGCGCGGGCGTAGGCGAGCATGTCGTTGTATGCGATGCGCGAGGTCGTGTCCTCGCCGTCGGTGATGACGACGAGCGCCTTGCGTCCCTGAATGTTGCGGAAGCGATAGAGCCCGGTGACGATCGCGTCGTAGAGCGCGGTGCCGCCGCCCGCTTTCGGGATCGCGTTGACCTGCGACTCGAGCGAGCTCACGTCGGAGACGAACGGCGCGTTCCTGGTCGGATCGCTCGCGAACGCGGCGATGAACGCGCGGTCGGTCGGCTTGATGATGTCGCGGAAGAACTCGACCGCGGCCGCTTTCGCCGCATCCATGCGCGGCTCCATGCTGCCGGAGTGATCGAGCAGCACGCCGACGGTGAGCGGCAGGTTCGACGCGAAATTGAAATCGGAGAGCGTCTGCGGCTTGCCGTTCTCGTTGACCGTGAAGTCGCTCCGCGTGAGGTTCGCGATCGGATTGCCGGACGCGTCGCTGACGGACACCGGCAGCTCGACGAGGTTCACCTCGACTTCTTCCATGAGGCGATCGCCGTTGAGGAACAGCAAGTCGCTGGCCTCGTAGCCGCTGTCGTCGATGACCGACGCGCGCACGAATTCCTCGCCGCCGAGGCGCGCGGTGGGAAGGTCGAGCGCGTACGGCGGATGCGCCCACTCGTAGATCTTCTTCTGTCCCGCGAAGAGCGCCGCGCTCTTGATGCCGGCGCCGCGCGGGTTCTGCAACGACAGCTTGAAGTGCGACACGCCATCGGGGGTTTGCGTGCGCGTGATCTTCACCTCGAGCTGCGCGTCTCGCTCGCTGACGACGAACGCGTCGGCGTCGACGTAGCGTCCCGCGGCGTCGAAGCCGACGGCGCGCACTTCGACGCGCTTCGGCAGCTTGCCGAGGTCGAGCTCCGCGTCGTACGGCGGCGCGTTGCGCGCGAGGATCTTCTTGCCTTCGACCCAGAACTCCACGCGTTTGACGGGCGCCTGCACGTCGACGCTAACGATGAAGAGGTTCGGCGCGACGTCGCGGCGCGGCGCGCGGATCTTCACGGCGCCGACGGTCTCGGGAACGAGCCCTTCGGCGATGACCGCGTCCGCGGCGGCATTCGTGCCGGCCACGTAGGGTTTGTTCGTCTTCGCGATCGTGAACGTCTCGGTCGTCTTCGCGATCAGCACGGGCGGCGTGTCTTCGTCGACCGGCAGCAGCAGCCGCGCCTCGACTTCGGCGGTGCCGGGCATGAACGTCTGGATCCCCGAGAACTCGGTCTGATCTTGCGGGAGGGGATAGCGGAAGTTGCGGATCACCTGGCCGTTCTGGAGGATCGACCCCTGGAGCACGAGCTGCGCTTCGGGCGCGGCTTCGACCGGCGTCGCGAAACGGAAGCCGATGCGCGCGACGACGCCGGTGTCGTTGTCGCCGAGCGGCTCGAGCGTGATGGTGAGCGGCTTCGGCGCGGCCGCGGCGTCGGGGGCGGCCGGTTGCGCGGGCGCTTCCTGTCCGAGGGCGACGGTCGAAAGCGCGAGCAGCAGCGCGGCGAGCGTTTTCATCATGGCGAACAACGAGGATACGCCCCGCTCCCATCCGCCCGTCTGTTGCAAAACGCGAAATGCGTCAGGCCGGCCACGGCGGCGCGGGCCGCCGATACCAGAGCCACGCGATGTAGTCGACGAGCGGCGGCTCGCCGCCGATCTCGCGCAGACGCGTGTTCACCTGGCCGCGGTGATAGATGCTGTGCATCGCCACCTGCATCAGCGTCTCGTCGAGCGAGACCTCGGCCGGTGAGTCGATCAAGCGCGCGGCCCACGGAAGAGAAACGCTGCGGGCGAGCGCGGCATCGTCAATGCTCCCGACGAACGCGTGCAGCTCCGCGTAGAACGCGCGCGCCCATGCTTCGAGCTCGGTGAGGTTGCGTTCGGCGAAGAGGTCCTTGCGATCGAGCGGACGCTCGAGCCAGATCGTGAGGAACGACCACTGCACGGAATGAATGTGGCGCAGACGGTCGAGCAATTTGTCGTCGCCGCCGCCGTGTGCGCGCACGGCGTTCCACACCGTGGCGTCCGCCCACTCCATGTGCGTGAGGAGATCGCGAAGGCTGCCGAGCGCATGCATGCACGCAGTGTAATCGGCCTTAGAATCGTCGGCTTCATGGCAACGCTTCGGTATCACGCGGTGCTGTTCGATCTCGACGGAACGCTCGTCGACTCGTACGCCGCGCTTACCGAGGCGGTGAACCACGCGCGGAAAACGCACGGGATGGGGGAGCTGGGAGAGACGCGCATCCGCGAGCTCGTCGGCGACGGCATCGAGCGGTTGCTGCAGCGCGCGTTCGAGCGCACCGACGTTCCGGGCAGCGTGCGCACCGCGTTCGAGTCGCGTTACGACGAGGTGTGCTGCGCGGAATCGCGCGTGCTCGCGGACGTCGAAGTCACGCTGGCGAAGCTGCACGAGCTGCGCGTGGCGATGGCGGTGTGCACGAACAAACCGACCGTTTTCTCGAAGAAAATTCTCGATTTTCTCGGGTTGTCGCGTTTCTTCCACGCCATCGTCGGACCCGATCTCGCGGGCGCGCGCAAGCCGGACGCGCAGCATCTTTTGTACACGCTGCAGTCGGTCGCGCGCGCACCGCACGAGGCGCTGTTCGTCGGCGACATGCCGATCGACGTGCGCGCGGCGCGCAACAGCGGCATCGACGTCGCGGTCGTGCCGACCGGCTCGTCGTCGCGCGAGCAGCTCGTCGACGCCCAGCCCGATCACTTCCTCGAGCGCTTCGGCGATTTGCTGAAGATCGTGCGTCGCGAGGCGGCGTGAGCGCGAAGTTCCGCTTCGTCTTCTTCGACGTCGACTCCACACTGGTCAAGATCGAAGGCATCGACGTGCTCGCGAACGGCAACGCCGAGATCGTGCAGCTCACCGAAGCCGCGATGAACGGCGAGGTGCCGCTCGATGAGGTGTACGCGCGGCGCCTCGCGATCATCAGGCCATCCCGTGCGGACGTCGAAGCCCTCGGCGCGCGCTATGTCGCCTCGCTCGTCGACGGCGCGGAAGAAACGATCGCGACGCTGCAGTCGCTCGGCGTGCAGGTCCAGCTCGTCACGGCCGGAATCGCGCAGGCGATCGCGCCGCTCGCGGAACATCTGCGGATTCCGGCGCGCGCGGTGCACGCCGTGTCGCTCGTGTTCGACGACGACGGCGCATACCGCGACTTCGACCGCGCCTCTCCGCTCGCGCGCAACGGCGGCAAGGAGCTCGTGGTGCGCAACCTGCTCGCGCGCGCGAAAGGCAAGGCCGCGTTCGTCGGCGACGGCGTCAGCGATCTCGAGACGAAGCCCGTCGTCGACCTCTTCGTCGGCTTCGGAGGAGTTCACACGCGGGCGCGCGTGGAAGAGAATGCGGAGGCGTACGTGCGCGAGAAGGATCTGCGCGCGGTGCTCGCATACCTGATCGATCATGACTGAGCCAGCGAACTTCTTCGTCCCCGGTCCCACGTGGGTGCGTCCCGAGATCCTGCAGGAGCTGGCGCGGCCGATGATCGGCCACCGCAGCCCGGAGTTCCGCGATCTCTTCCACGCCATCAACATGCATCTGAAGACGCTGTTCGCGACGCGGCAGAGCACGTTCGTGGTGACGTCGTCCGGCACGGGCGTGATGCAGGCGGCGCTCGAGAACTGCGTCGCGCGGCGCGTGCTCGTCACGACCTGCGGCGCGTTCAGCGAGCGCTGGTACGCGATCGCGGAGTCGCTCGGCCTCGAAGTCGATCGCCTCGACGCCGGCTGGGGCCGCGCGGTCGATCCCGACGATCTCGCCGACCATCTCGCGCGCCACAGCCGCGCGCACTACGACGCGGTGACGATCACGCACAACGAAACGTCGACCGGCGTCACGAACGACGTCGCCGCGCTCGCCGCCGTCGTGCGCGAGGAAGCGCCCGACGCGCTCGTCCTCGTCGACGCAGTCTCCTCACTCGGCGGCATCCCGATGGCCTTCGACGACTGGCGCCTCGACGTCTGCCTCGCCAGCGCGCAGAAAGCGATCGCGCTGCCGCCGGGCATCACCGTCGTGGCGATGTCCGACGCCGCGATCGAGCGCGCGAAGAAGCATCCGTATCGCGGCACGTACTTCGATCTCGTCACATACAAGCAGAAAGCCGACGACGACGGCGTGCCCTCGACGCCGTCGATTCCGCACTTTTACGCGCTGGCCGCGCAGCTCGACCACATCATCAACGTCGAAGGACTCGAGGCGCGCTACGAGCGGCACCGGCGCATGCGAGAGATCACGCACGCGCGAACGGGGCGCTACGCGAAGCTCGCCGCCGATCCCGCGCATGCATCGGCGACCGTCAGCGCATTGACGCCGTCGATGGCGCCCGACGCGATCCGCAAGGCGATGAAGCAGCGCGGCTACACGCTCGGCGGCGGTTACGGCGAGTGGAAGGACACGACGTTTCGCATCGGCCACATGGGCGACATTCCGATCGCGGACCTCGAGGCGATGCTCGACGCGCTCGACGAGGTGACCCGCGCATGACGGCCGCCAAACAGCGCGTGCTCGTCACTGACACGCTCGCGGAGTCGGGGCTCGAGATCCTCCGCGCCGCGGATGACATCGAGCTCGATTACCGCGCCGGACTCAAAGGCGACGAGCTGCTCGAGGCGGTCCGGCAATCCGATGCGCTCATCACGCGCAGCGGCACCGCGGTGACCGAGGAGCTCGTGAACGCGGGGACGCGACTGCGCATCGTCGGACGCGCCGGTGTCGGTCTCGACAACGTCGACGTCGACGCCTGCACGCGCCGCGGCGTCCTCGTGATCAACGCGCCGACGGCGAACATCATGTCCGCCACGGAGCACACGATGGCCATGCTGCTGTCGTTGTGCCGCAACATCCCCGAGGCGCATGCGAGCGTGAAACGCGGCGAGTGGACACGCTCGAAGTTCATGGGCATCGAGCTCGATGGCAAGACCCTCGGCGTCATCGGACTGGGGCGCATCGGCTCGCGCGTCACGACACGTGCGCGCGCGTTCGGCATGCGCGTCATCGCGTACGACCCGTACATCAACGACTCCGCATTTCAGAACGCCGGCGCCGCGAAAGTCACACTCGATCAGCTGCTCGCGCAGGCGGACGTCATCACCGTGCACACGCCGATGACCGACGAGACGCGCGCGCTCATCGGCGCGGACGAGATCGCGAAGATGAAGGACGGCGTGGTCGTCCTCAACATCGCGCGCGGCGGCATCTACGACGAGCGCGCGCTGGCCGACGCGCTCAACTCCGGCAAGATCGCCGGCACGGCGATCGACGTGTACGAGGACGAGCCGCCGGGCAAAGAGCATCCGCTGCTCAACGCGAAGAACGCGATCCTGTCGCCGCACATCGGCGCGAACACGATCGAGGCGCAGGACCGCGTCGCCGTGCAAACGTCCGAGATGGTGCTCGAGGCGCTGCGCGGCTCGATCTTCGTCTCCGCGGTAAACCTGCCGTTCGAAGGCACCGCCGACGCCGACGCGGCGCCGCTCATCCGCCTCGCGGAGAAGCTCGGCCTCTTCGCCGCGCAGGTGCTCAACGGGCCGCTGCATCGCGCCGAAGTCGAGCTGTGGGGCGTCGAAGAGCGGCTGACGAAAATCCTCTCCGTCGCCTCCCTGAAGGGATTGCTCGCGCCGTTCCTCGCCGAGTCCGTGAACTTCGTCAACGCCGAACAGATCGCGCACGCGCGCGGCGTCGCCATCAGCTCGACGATCCATCCGTCGCCGCGCGACTACAGCAATCTCATCACGCTGCGCGCGTCGTCCGCGACCGAGGAGATGTGCGTGTCCGGAACGGTCTTCCACGAGAAGAACCAGCGCATCGTGTCGATCAACAACTTCCGCGTGGAGTTCAAGCCGGAAGGGCACCTCATCTACATCATCAACCGCGACGTGCCCGGCGTCGTCGGCAAGGTCGGTACGCTCCTCGGCGACCGCGAGATCAACATCGCCGAGTACAACCTCGCGCGCACCGGCAGCGGCGGCCGGGCCATGGCCATCATCACCGTCGACTCGCCCCTCGATCCCGAAACGCTCGGCTTTCTCCGCTCGTACCGCGAGATGATCGAGGTCAAGCAGGTAAAGTTGTAGCGCATGCATTACCGCAAGCTCGGCAACACCGACATCACGGTCAGCGAGATCGGCTTCGGCGGCTGGGCCATCGGCGGCGCATCCGACGCCGGCGGCACGCCGATCGGCTGGGGACGCACGAGCGACGAGGAGTCGCTCGCCGCGATCCGCCGCGCGCGCGAGCTCGGCGTCACGTTCTTCGACACCGCCGACTCCTACGGCTTCGGCCGCAGCGAGTCGCTGCTCGGCATCGTGCTCTCGCGCCGGCGCAAGGAAGTGGTCATCGCGACGAAAGCCGGCGTCGCGCGCAGCTCCGACGGCCGCGTGCGCAAGGACTTCTCGCGCGAGCACATCTCGCACGCCGTCGACGGCTCGCTCAAACGCCTGCGGACCGACTACATCGATCTCTATCAACTGCACAATCCGACGCTCGACGAGCTGCGCCGCGACGACATCCACGAGGCGATGGACCGCCTGCAGGAAGCGGGAAAGATCCGCTACTGGGGCGTCTCCATCACGACGCCGGACGAAGGACTGGAGATCGTCCGACGCGGCTGGGGCTACGCGCTGCAGGTGCTCTACAACGTTCTCAATCAGGCGCCGGCGCAGGAGCTCTTTCCGCTGGCGAAGGAGAAAGGCTACGGCATCATCGCGCGCGTGCCGCTCGCGTCGGGCCTCCTCAGCGGCAAGTTCCGCCCCGACAGCACGTTTGCGAAAGACGACATCCGCCAGAACTTCCTCACGCCGAAACGCCTCGAGGAAGTGCTGCCGCGCGTCGACGAAGCGAAGTCGCTCATCGGCGGCACCGCGCGTTCGCTGGCGGAAGGAGCGTTGCGCTTCATCCTCGCGAACGACGCCGTGTCGACGACGATCCCCGGCGCGCGCAACGTCCGCCAGGTCGAAATGAACGCGTCCGCCGATGAAGTGCGCATCCCGCAGGAGATCGTCGACAAGCTCCGCGCGCGCCTCGGCGACTACAACTTCTATCAGCGGCACGGGATCAAGATTTAAGGAAGCCCTGCTACAATCGATCGACTCCCCAACGAGCGCACGTCGTCGTTTCTTCGCGGGGAGTCATGTCTGAACGCATCTATCACCGGATTCAGGGCCGTGAGCTCAACGAGCTCATGCAGCGCACTGGCAAGGTCGGCGGGCGACGCATGCGGAACATCGGCTCTGGCATCTTGCCGCGGGTAAAGGCCTACGACGGCCCATTGCCGCCGGAGTGCACGGGAATCGAGTTCACGACGGAGGTCGAGCCGTATTCCGGGTCGATTCCCGGGAAGCCGACATGGCGGCAGGGGGACGCAGGGGTTGAGGTCGCTGAGCTGAATGAACTGGTCCTGATCCCCGTTACCATCATCAGGAGGCAGGATTGACGATGCGTAATGCATCCCCCGACGCGCTTCGTTCCGACATTCGTCCGGCTCTGGTTGCCCATCTCGGTGCCGCCGAATTCGAGAACGTCTTTCGCGTCGACTTTCAGGATCTCGACCCGTTCGACGCCGCGGAGCCATCACGTGCGGCTTTGGTGCGCCTCGACAGCGGAAAGCTCATCGTCGTCGAATATGGCCTCAGCACCTCGACGTTGACGGTATCGGTGCCGGAAGACGCCGACGTGAACGAGACGGTGTGCGACCTCCTGCAGGAAACAGGAATCGACACGGACACCATCGACTGGCTGGTTGACGAGATCCTGCCCGAAGGTCCGTTCCTGTACGACAACAACAGTCCGTCGACGACGATGATGGAACTGCGGCGTCGTACCGGACAACGGCGCGGAGCGAGGGAGTCCGATCAGCGCTCTGCCTCGCAACAGATGCCGCTGACCACCAGCCGAAAACCGTAACGAGAACGCATGACCAGCGGGAGGGCGAGCGTCGGGCGCTCCATTCGGGAACGACGCACCCACTGCGCCCTCTCGCTTGGCGTTCTCGCCGATCGCGCCGGCATCTCCCCGCAGGAACTCTCCGCCATCGAGCATGACGCGCAGCGGCCGTCGGACGCGGCGCTGACGCGCATCGCGACCGAGCTGTCTCTCGACGTCGCGCGGATTCACACGATGCACGCCATGGCGGACCGCGCGCGGGTGTTGCGAGGTGCACCGCCCGAGGATGCGGCGGCCGTGATCGATGACGTGTTGCGCACGCATCCCCGCGCGTTCGTCGCACGCGATCGACAGGACATCGAGAAGCTCGCCGCGAAGGTTCGCCCGAACCTGCCTCTGACGAATGATCGCCTCTTCGCCTCCTCCCTGTTCGAACACTTGACGCAGCTCGCGGTAAGGGTCGGCAACGACGAATACGCGGTGGACACGGCGGTCCAGCCTCTCGCGAGAAGAGTCGAAGCGTGTACGCGCGTGGACGTTCGCCGGCGCGTCTTCCAGATCAACCTGAGTCCCGAGGCGTACCAGCAGATGCATCGGCGCGGCAGTCCGCGAATGCTGTTCACCATTTGCCACGAGCTCGGACATTTGTTCCTTCATCGGAGCGAGCTGATCGCGGCGGGAGGGCGCGGTGAGATACCGGAAGGTTCGCCGCCGCGGCATCTCGACGTGGAACGGCAGGCCGACGCATTTGCAGGCGCACTGATCGCGCCGATTGAAAGCGTGTTGGCGTTGCACGACCAGATGGGTCACATCTCCGCGGTCGATCTGTCGCGCGGTTTCGGCTACTCCGCGCGTGCGGCTGAAGTCCGCATCGAAACGATTCAGAGCCTGCGGCCGGGACGCCTGACGCTCTTCGATCCTCAGTGGCGCCTCTTCCCAAAACTTTCCGCCGCCGAGGACGTTCTAAAGCGTCGATGAAAGCCCGCGCCGCCGCCGCGTTGCTTGCCGCCATCTCGTTCGTGCTTCCGCTGCACGCGCTCGATACCGAGGCGTGGCTGGCCGACTTTCACCAGGTGCTGGCGGAGATGTCGTCGCATTACGCGAACCTCGACTCCGCCATCGACGACCGCGGGATGGATCTGCGGGCGCTGCGCAAGCGCTACGAGCAGCGCATCCGCGACGCGAAGTCGGATGCGGAAGCGCGCGCGGCCATCGACGAGTTTCTCGCGGCGTTCGGCGACGGACACGTGCGCGTCGACTGGAACGTCGCCGCGCCTGCTCCATCTTCGACCACGCCGGCACGCGACACGCGTCCGCTGTGCGAACGCCTCGGCTACGCCAGCGGCGCCGACACGCGTGCGCTCGATTTCTCGCGCATCGCGGAGTACCAGCCGCTCGTCGATGCCGACGCCGCGATCTTTCCCGGCGGCATCCTGCGGCTCGACGGCAAGCGCAAGGCCGGCATCCTGCGCATCCGCCTCTTCATGGAGACGACGCAGCCGCAGCTCTGCGAGGCGGCGACGAAGTCGCTCGCGCTCGCGAACGATGCGGAATGCGACGGCAATTGCGCGTGGAGCGTGCAGCTCGCCGCCGGCGATCTCATGACGGCCGCGCTGGAGCGCCGCGTCGAAGCGTTGCGCCGCGCGGGCGCCACGACGCTGACGGTCGATCTCACCGGCAACGGCGGCGGCTCGAACTGGGTCCAGCCGGCGGCGCGCGTGCTCACGCCGGTGGCGCTGCGCGGCGCGCGGCTCGCCTTCATCCGCCACGAACACTGGGTGAAAACGCTCGGCTCGTTCCTCGACGACGTCGACTACGACCTCGCGCACGACGCCGCGCCGCGTGCGCAGCTCCTCGCCGCGAAGACGACGCTGACGCGCGCGCGGGAAGAAGCGCGCGGCACGTGCGATCGCAGCGGCATCTGGAGCGATCCGATGCAGCGTCCCGACTGCTCGCTCCTCGTGCGCGGTCTCCTCTTCGCGACCGGCGTGCTGCCGTACGCGAAGACCGGCGCGTTCCCGCGCGAGCTGCACGCGCACGGCTCGCTCTTCGATCCGTCGAACTACGCGTACACCGAAGGCGCGAACCAGTTGCCGCTGGTGATCCTCGTCGACGACAACACCGCGTCCGCCTCGGAAGAGCTCGTCGCGATGATGCAGGACAACCACGCCGCGACGATCGTGGGCAGCGCGACGCACGGCTCCGGCTGCGGCTACACCGACGGCGGCATTCAGGCAACGCTCGCGAAATCGGGCGCGTCGCTCTTCCTGCCCGACTGCGTCCGCCTGCGCGCCGACGGCACGAACGAAGTCGTCGGCATCACGCCCGACGTCCTCGTGCCGTTCCGCCGCGCCGACAGCCGCCATCAGAAAGCGCTCAAGGTGCGGCAGGCGCTCCTGCAGATCGCGAAGTGATCGGGATGAGAGTGCGCGGCTGACGCGTTCTCATCTCGATGCCCAATCGCACGATCTCCATCCGCGGCGCGCGGACGCACAACCTGAAGAATGTCTCGGTGGACATCCCGCAGCGGCAGCTGACGGTGATCACCGGACCGTCCGGCTCGGGCAAGTCGTCGCTGGCGTTCAACACGCTCTACGCCGAAGGGCAGCGCCGCTTCGTCGAGTCGATGTCGACGTACGTGCGGCAGTTCCTCGAGCGCATCGACCGCCCCGACGTCGACGAGATCGACGGCATCCTCCCCGGCATCGCCATCGAACAGAAGAACTCGGTGAAGAACGCGCGTTCCACCGTCGCGACCGCCACCGAGCTCGCGGACCACATCCGCCTCTTCATGACGTACTGCGGCGAGACGTGGTGCCCCGACTGCCACGTGGTGGTACGCAAGGAAAACCCGGAGTCGATCACCAACGCGATCCTGGCGCGGCTCAGCGGCAAGCGCGCGGTCGTGCTCGCGCCGGTCTTCTTCGAGGCCGAGCATCGCGCGATCGTCATCGACCAGCTCGTGAAGGCGGGCTTCTTTCGCGTCTGGATCGACGGCGAAGTGCGCGACCTCAACGACCTCGACACGAAAGGCTTCACCTCGCTCGAGCTGGTGATCAACCGGCTGCGGCTCGACGCGGAGCGGCGCACGCAGATCACCGAGGCGATCGAGCAGGCGTTCGAACTATCGAAGGGGAATGTGAACGTGCTGCAGGAGTCCGACGAGGGCTGGCTCTCGCATCGCTTCACGTCGCACTTTGCGTGCAATCAATGCGGCACCGAGTTCCTCGAGCCGACGCCGCATCTCTTCTCGTTCAACTCGCCGCTCGGCGCGTGCACGCATTGCCAGGGCTACGGCCGCATCATCGGCATCGATCTCGACAAGGTCATCCCCAACCGCGCGCTGCGTCTCGACGAGCTGCCGATCGCGCCGTGGAACTCGCCCGGTTACGAGGACTGCTACGAAGACCTCGAGAAAGCGGCAAAGAAATACGGCCTGCGCCTCGACGTGCCGATCGCCGACCTCACGCCCGCGGAGTGGACGCTGCTCCACGACGGCCGCGGAAAGTGGTACGGCATCAAAGGCTTCTTCGAGTGGCTTGAGACGAAAAAGTACAAGATCCACGTGCGCGTGAAGCTGGCGAAGTACCGCAGCTACGAGCGCTGCCCCGAATGCCGCGGCTCGCGGCTCAAGAGCGTCGTGGACAACGTCAAGTTCCGCGACCTCACCATCGGCGAGCTCTTCGCGATGAACGTGCGCACCGCGCGCCGCTTCTGGGAGTTCCTGGCGATGTCGAAGGAAGAAGAAGCGATCGCCGGACATCTCCGCCGCGAGATCGTGAACCGCCTCGTCTACCTCGATGAAGTCGGCCTCTCGTATCTCACGCTCGACCGCCAGACGCGCACACTCTCCGGCGGCGAGTCGCAGCGCATCAACCTCGCCGCGGCCCTCGGCAGCTCGCTCACCGAGACGATGTACGTCATCGACGAGCCGACGGTCGGACTGCACGCGCGCGACAGCGAGCGATTGCTGAGCGTTCTGCGGCGTCTGAAGAACGCCGGCAACACGGTCGTCGTCGTCGAGCACGATCCGACGATCATCGAAGGCGCCGACTACAACGTCGAGCTCGGACCGGGAGCGGGGGAGTTCGGCGGAACAGTGCTCTACGCCGGCGCTTCACGCGGACTCGACGCGGCGCACGAGCCGATCGCCGCGAACGACGTCGAGAACGCCGGCGCGATCCGCATCGTCAACGCGCGCGAGCACAACCTGCGCGGCGTCTCGGCGGAGATCCCGCTCGGCAAGCTCGTCGCCGTCACCGGCGTCTCCGGCTCGGGCAAGTCGACGCTGATCCGCAACTGTCTCTACAACCGCTATCAAAGAGACATCCGCGGCGTGGCCGGACTCGAGACCGGCAAAGTGGATGCGCTCGAAGGCACGGACCTCGTCTACGACATGGAGTTCGTCGACCAGTCGCCGATCGGCCGCTCGTCGCGCTCGAATCCCGCGACCTACATCAAGGCGTGGGACGAGATCCGCAAGCTGCTCGCCGAGACGACCGCCGCAAAACTGAACGGCGTCACCGCCGGCATGTTCTCGTTCAACACGACGGGCGGCCGCTGCGAAACGTGTCAGGGCGCAGGCACGGTCACGATCGACATGCAGTTCCTCGCCGACGTCGAAGTCGTCTGCGACAAATGCGACGGCCGCCGCTTCGGCGACCAGGTCATGAAGGTCACGTTCAAAGGGAAGAACGTGAACGACATCCTGCAGATGACCGTCGACGAGGCGTCGAAGTTCTTCGTCGCGAAGCGCGCGCTGCTCAAGCGGCTCGACGCGCTCCGCTCGGTCGGCCTCGGCTACCTGCGGCTCGGACAATCCACCGACTCGCTCTCCGGCGGCGAGGCGCAGCGCCTCAAGCTCGCGTCGTTCCTCGCTGAGAGCGCCGCGAAATCCGACAAGCCGCGCCTCTTCCTCTTCGACGAGCCGACCACCGGCCTGCACCACACCGACGTGCAGGTGCTCATCAAGACGTTCCGCGATCTCATCGACCGCGGCAACAGCGTGCTGGTGATCGAACACAACACGCAGCTCATCGAGCAGTCCGACTGGATCATCGACTTGGGACCCGAAGGCGGCGACGGCGGCGGCGAGATCGTCGCGGTCGGAACGCCCGACGACATCGCCGCGAATCCGCGCTCGATCACCGGAAAGTACCTGCGAGTGCAGCGCCGCACGGCCGCCGCGGTTTAGCGTTTCGTCACGCAACAGCGAACGAATCGGCACCTCCCGAGCGATTAACGCTCGGTGAGCGTTGCACTTGCTGCGCTACAATCGCGCTCACTTTACCCAAGAGGGAGACTCGCATGAGCTCTGTCCCGCAAGGCCTTCCGGATCGAGTCGGGTGGGAACCCGATCAGCCGGCACCATTCACGCCGTACATCCCCGCCGAGACGCAGCTCCGCGAACTGACGGTGCTGCCCGTCATCGTCGGCACCGTGCTCGGCGTGATCTTCGGCGCGTCGTCGCTGTATCTCGTGCTGAAGGTCGGTCTCACCGTCAGCGCCTCGATTCCCGTCGCCGTCATCTCGATCACGCTCTTCCGCATCCTCTCGAAGATGGGCATGCGGAACGCGACGATTCTCGAGAACAACGTCGTGCAGACGGCGGGGTCCGCGGGCGAGTCGATCGCGTTCGGCGTCGGCGTCACGATGCCGGCGATCCTCATCCTCGGCTTCGACCTCGAGATCACGCGCGTGATGCTGGTCGCGATCCTCGGGGGCCTCATCGGCATCCTGATGATGATCCCGTTGCGGCGCGCGCTCATCGTCGCGCAGCACGGCGTGCTGAAGTACCCGGAAGGCACCGCGTGCGCCGAGGTGCTGAAGGCGGGCGCCAGTGACGAGTCGCGAGCGGCGGCGTCGGAAGAAGCGAAGCGCGAACAGGAAGCGCTCGGCGGCGCCGGCACCAGCGGCAAGACGATCTTCACCGGCTTCGGCATCGGCCTGGTCTACAAGACCGTGATGGTCGCGCTGCGCGGCTGGAAGGACACGCCGAGCAAAGTCTTCGGCGCGCCGTTCACCGCGGCCTCGCTCTCGGTCGAGATCTCGCCCGAGCTCCTCGGCGTCGGCTACATCATCGGCCCGCGCATCGCCGCGGTCATGTGCGCGGGCGGCGTGCTCGCGTACCTCGTGCTCATCCCGATGATCAAGTTCTTCGGGTCGTCGCTCGTGGCGCCGCTCGCGCCCGAAGCCACGATGCTCATCCGCGACATGGGACCGGGCGACATCCGCAACGCGTACGTGCTCTACATCGGCGCGGGCGCGGTCGCGGCGGGCGGCATCATCAGCGTCTTCCGCTCGCTGCCGATCATCTGGCACGGCATCAAGGGCGGCATGCGCGACATCTCGAATGCGCGCGGCGGCGCCGACACGCCGACCGTGCCGCGCACCGATCGCGACCTCTCCATCAACGTCGTCCTCATCGGCATCGTCGCGCTGCTGCTCGTCATCGCGTTCGCGAACCCGCTGTACGTCGGCGGCACCGGCATCGCCGCGCGCGTCGCGGCCGCGGTGCTGATCATCGTCTTCGGCTTCCTCTTCGTGACGGTTTCCTCGCGCCTCACCGGCGAGATCGGCTCGTCGTCGAATCCGATCTCCGGCATGACCGTCGCGACGCTGCTGCTCACCTGCCTCTGCTTCGTCATCCTCGGCTGGACGGGCAACAACTACTTCGTCACCGCGCTGTCGATCGGCGCGATCGTCTGCATCGCCTCGTCGAACGGCGGCACGACCTCGCAGGATCTCAAGACCGGCTTCCTCGTCGGCGCGACGCCGAAGGCGCAGCAGATCTCGATCCTCATCGGCGCGCTCGCCTCCGCGCTCGTCCTCGGGCCGATCCTCCTCAAGCTCAACGACGCGTACTCGGTGTACGTGCCGGTCGGCGCGACCGGCAGCGGCATCACGTCCGGCTCCGCGAAAGCGGGCGAGATCGCGCAGCGCAAGGACTTCCACGGCCGCGCGCACGTGCAGGGCATGCTGCTCAACGGCGGCACCGACGCGAAGGAGTACAACGTCTGGTTCCGTCAGGGCGACACCGGCGCGAACGCGGAGAAGTACCTCGTCGACGACGCCGGCAAGCCGGTCTACTACGTCGACCCCGGCATCAACGGCTCGATCCGCAAGCTGCCAAACGGCACCGACGTCACGAAGTTTGACGCGCCGAAAGCCACGCTGATGTCGTACATCATCAAGGGCATCCTCGGCGGCAAGCTGCCGTGGGGACTCGTCCTGCTCGGCGTCATGATCGCGGTCGTGCTCGAGCTCTCCGGCATCCCGTCGCTCGCCTTCGCGGTCGGCGTCTACCTGCCGCTGTCGTCGTCGACGCCGCTCCTCGCCGGCGGCCTCGTGCGCTGGGGCGTGGACAAGTGGATTGCGAAGAAGCACGCGGGCAAGCAGCTCACCGAAGACCAGCTCGTGGCGGAAGGCGACAAGAGCCCCGGCGTACTGCTCGCGTCGGGCTACATCGCGGGCGGCGCGATCGCCGGCATTCTCATCGCGTTCCTCGCGGGCGTGCCGTCGATGGCCGGCATCAACAAGACCATCGGCGACATCGCGGCGAAGAATCCGTTCTCGGAAGGCGCGTCCTCCGATCTGCTGTCGCTCATTCCGTTCGCGATCATCATCGCGCTGCTCTACCTCACCGGACGCGAGACGATCCTCGCGCATCGCGAAGGCGACGTGTAAGGTTTCCGCGCAATTCGCGCGACAATGAAGGCGGGCCGCACGGCCCGCCTTTTTTTATGGCGGACGCTCTTGCACTGTTGATCGCGGTGATCGCGCTCGTCGTCGTCCTGCGTTTGCGGCGCGCGATCGCAGAGCTGCGCGCGTTCATCGCGCTGACGCGCGGCGCGCCGGAGCCGCCGAGCGTGGCGCCTCCTGTTGCGGCCACTGCCGCGCCGCCGCCCGCCGCTGCCGTCGAGCCGGAACCGCGGCCTGCCGCACCTCCGCCGCCACCGCCCGCCGCCCAGCCCGAAATCCCGATCTACACACCGCCTGCTCCGCGGCCTTCCGCCGCTCCGCAGGTGCCACCTTCCATCGCCACGAACAACGCCTGGGCGATCGACTGGGAGAACCTCGTCGGCATCAAGCTCTTCTCCTGGATCGCCGGCATCGCGCTCGTGCTCGCGGCCGTGTTCCTCTTCAAGTACTCGGTCGAACACGGCTGGCTGCGGCCGGCGATTCGCGCGGGCTTCGGCCTCGTAACCGGCATCGTGCTGCTCGTCGTCTGCGAGCTGCGCGTCGCGCGCGACTACCGCTTCACCGCGAACGCGCTCGACGGCGCCGGCATCGCCATCCTCTACGCGACGCTCTACGCGCTGCACGCACGCTGGCACCTCTGGCCGGGCGGCGTCGTGTTCGTCGGGATGCTGCTCGTCACCGCGGCGGCGGTCTTCCTCTCGACGCGGCGCGACTCCGTCTTCGTGGCGCTCCTCGGATTGCTCGGCGGCTTCGCCACGCCCGCGCTGCTGTCGACGGGGGAGAACCGTCCCATCGAGCTCTTCTCGTATCTGCTGCTGCTCAACGGCGGCATCTCGTGGATCGCGTGGCGCAAGCGCTGGCCGCTGCTGACCGGGATCAGCGTCGTGCTGACCGTCATCTATCAGTGGGGCTGGATCTCGCGCTTCCTCGACGCGTCGCAGCTGCCGCTCGCGGCGGCGATCTTCGTCGCGTTCGCGATCGTCGCGGCGACGTCGTTCTTCACGCGAGGCGAAGACGGCGAGCGCACCGCGGTCTTCCGCCGCATCGCCGCCGCGGGCGCGGTGCTGCCGCTGCTCTTCGCATTCTTCACCGCGATCGTGCCGGCGTACGGTGCGCGCTTCAACGTGCTGTTCGGCTTCCTCATGCTCGTCACCGCGGGACTCGCGGCCATCGCCGCTTGGCGCGGACCCACATGGCTGCACGACTTGGGCGCGCTGGCGACGCTGCTCACGTTCTTCATTTGGCTCACCGTGTCGTACACCGCCGCGTCGTGGCCGTGGTCGCTACTCTGGCTCGCGGGCTTCATCGCGCTGTATCTCGTGACCGGCGTCCGCGTGCGCAGCGTGGCCACGCTGGCGGCGGGCTTTCTGTTCTTTGTTTTCGTCGGACTGGCGTTCCGCGAGACCTCGCATGCGACGACGCTCGCCGGCGCGATGTTCGCGCTGCTCGCGATCGTCTACCTCGCGTCGCTGCTGATGCGGCAGTACGCGCTGCTGGTGCCGGCGATCGCCTTCAGCGCGATCGCGGTGTTGGCGCTCGACAACCTCTCGTTCGGCGCGTCGCTCGCCGCGCACACCGTTCTCTTCACGGCGGCCTTCGCGCTGGCGTGGATCGCCGACTGGTCGTGGATCGCGCTCGCCGCGATCCCGTTCTACGCCTGCGCGATCGGCTTCGCTCCGACGCACGGCAACGTCGAGCCGCTCGTCTTCGCGGCCGCGATCTACGCGCTCTTCCTCGCGTATCCGCTGCTGCTCGGCGCGCGCGTGAAGCGCTCGCCGTTTCCGCATCTCGCGGCAGTGCTGGCGAGCCTCATCCTCGCCGTGCGCGCGTACTACGCGCTCGAGAAGCTCGGCTACGACGACGTCATCGGTCTTTTGCCGCTCGGCGTCGCCGCGCTGCTCGTGCTGCTGCTCTGGCGCCTCTTGCGCGACGAGCCGTCGGTCGTCTCACGCACGGCGTTCGTCGCCGGCAGCGCGCTCGCGTTCATTACCGCGGCCGTGCCGCTGCAGCTCTCGAACGAATGGATCACGATTGCGTGGGCGCTCGAGGGCACGGCGCTGGCGTGGCTTTTCCAGCGCATTCCGCATCGCGGCCTCCTCGTCTGGAGCGGCGGTCTCTTCGCCGCCGTCGTCGCGCGGCTGCTCCTCAATCCGGCCGTCCTCGACTATCACGCGAAGAGCGCGACGCCGATCGTGAACTGGTACCTCTACACGTATCTCGTCTGCGCGATCGCGATGTACGCCGGCGCGCGGTTCTTCGACGCGCACGCCGCACGCGGCGCCATCGCCGCGGGCGCGACCGCGCTCCTCTTCGCGCTCGTCAACATCGAGGTCGCCGACTGGTACTCGACCGGCGACACGCTGACGTTCAACTTCTTCTCGTCGACGCTCGCGCAGGACCTCACGTACACGTTCGCGTGGACCCTCTTCGCGATCGCCATGCTCGTCATCGGCATCGCCTTCCGCGTGCGCGGCGCGCGCGTGGCCGCCCTCGGCCTGCTGCTCGTGACGATCCTCAAGTGCTTCCTGCACGACCTCGCGCGCCTCGGCGGGCTCTATCGCGTGGCGTCGCTCTTCGGCCTCGCCGTCTCGCTCGTGCTCGTCGGCGTGCTGCTGCAGCGCTTCGTCATGATGAGGAGCGCGTCCGAAACCTCCGGCGCTCCGACGGGCACCACGTAGCGGCGATCCGGCGCGCGCTCCAGCGCGGCAGCGCGCGCACGAGCGCCACGTGCACGAGGATCGCGGCGTTGACGAGCTGCAGCAGCGCCAGCGACTCGCGCCGGTTCGCGAACGGCATCCGCGCGTCCGGCCAATGCACGAAGAGATAATCGACCGCGACGAGCAACGCGAGCTGCACGAAGTCGCGCAACAGCGCGCGGCGGCGCGCGGAGCGAATCGCCACGCGCGCGTCGCAAACGACCTGCGGCGGGCATTCGCGCGTCGTGACGCCGGGGAGCAGCTCGGATGTCGGCATTGTAGAAACACCGACATCCAACTGCAGATAACTATTCCTTACGGCTGAGTCAGCGATTCCGCAGGCGGATCGTCTGCGCCACGAGGTTGCCGCCCGCGTCGCGGAACGCTTTCACGACGACCGTATCGCCCGTGCGCAGATTGCCCGCGGTCGTGTACGTCGTGCCCTTCGTCCGCACGACGAAGTCATCCGTGGCCCACAGCTGCACGATGCGATTGGTCGTGCGGTCGCGCAGCGAGAGCGTGCCCGCGTCTTCGAGCGTCTCCGTGACCGTGCCGGTGATCGTCACCGCGGCGTAGCGCGCATAGTCATCGGCGGGCGCCGTCGTCGACGGATACGGCGTGCCGGAGCCGCTGCCGCCGGTTGCGCTCGCATAGCGCACCGTCGACGCGAGGAAGAGATCGCCGTTCTGATTGAAGCTGCCGCTGATGTCGAGCCGGTCGCCGATGCGCAGATCGCGCGAATGCATGACGTCGCCGGTCGCATCGTTCGCCTGGCTCATGTCGACGCGCACTTCACCGCGCCCGTCGTCGACGTACGCCGCGTCCGCGTTCGGATCGAGGCGCGTCACGCGTCCTTCGAGAATCGTCACGGTGCCGCCGGACGGCGCGACGATGCCGCCTTCCTGCACGGAGCGCGTCACGGTGATCGAGCGCGCGCTGATCTCGTTGCGATCGCCGTAGCGCGGATCGATTGCGACGGTGATGTGATCGCCGACCTCGAGGTTCGCCACGCGGTACTGCTGGCCGCGATACGTGACCGGCGTCGTGCGCGACGTGCGCACGGTCAGCATCTGCCGATCGCTCGTCTGCACGACGAGCCGTCCTTCATCCGTGTTGATCTGGCGGATCGTGCCGTCGAGCGACGTCGGTGTCGCGGCGTTGTCGTTGACGCCGGTGGCGCGGTCGTCGGTCGGCGTCGACATGCTGTTCGGATTGCGCGTCTGGCCGACGCCCGTCGTGGGCGCGGCGACTTCGCGGCCGAGAAGCGTGATGCGGTCGGCTTTGTAGACGTTCTGACCGCGGCTCGCGCCGCGAATCTCGACGCGGTCGCCGAGGCGGAGATTCGAGAAGCCGCTCGAGCCGGTGAAGATTTCCGGCTTGCCGGCGATGACGGTGCCGAAGCCGTAGTACGTCGTCGACACGGAATCCGCCTCGATGGTAAGGCGCGACGCATAGTCGTCGTCCGGCTCGATCTGCAACCGGCTGCGGCCTTCGTCAACGTCGACGACCGTCCCGCTGAGCGGACGCTCTTGCGCGTATGAGGACAGCGATGCAAACGCCAGCATCGCGAAAATCGCGGAAATCCGCAGAGTGCGTGTCATGGGGCCTCCTGTTCGAGCGGAGACGGCGCAAACGCCGCGCCTAGGTGGCGCGGGCCCTCAGCTCCGGTCTCTGGATGAGACGAGCTGCCCGGCGATAAAGCTTCGCGAGACCGCGCGGTCGTCGCCCATGAAGATGAGGCCCGCGAGCAGGTCTTCGAGCGACGACGCGCGCGCGGTGCGGATCGTGAGCAGCGGCGTCGCGTGCAGATCGAGCACGAGAAAGTCCGCCGATTTGCCCGGCTCGAGGCTGCCGGTCTCCGCGTCGAGCGACAACGCGCAGGCGCCGCCGAGCGTGGCGAGATACCAGAGATGAAACGGACTGAGCGACACGCCCTGCACCTGCTGCACTTTGTACGCGTCCGCCATCGCGTTGAACATCGACGGCGTCGTACCCGCGCCGATGTCGCTGCCGAGTCCGACGACGACGCCCGCGTTCAGCACGCGATGCAGCGGGAAGAGTCCGCTGCCGAGGAAAAGGTTCGAGTTCGGGCAGTGCGCGATGCGCGCGCGGCGGCGCGACAGCAGGTCGAGCTCTTCCGCCGTGAGCCAGACGCCGTGCGCAAGCACCGTCTTCTCATCGAGCAGACCATAGTGGTCGTACACGTCCGCGTACTCGGCCTCGGGGAAGAGCTCCTGCACCCAGCGCACTTCGTTCGTGTTCTCGGAGATGTGCGTGTGCACCCACGCGTCGGGAAACTCGCGTTTGAGCTGCCCCGCGTATTCGAGCTGCTCGGGCGTCGACGTCGGCGCGAAGCGCGGCGTGATCGCGTAGCGCAAGAGTCCGCGTCCGTGCCATTTCTCGAGCAGCGCGCGGCTTTCCTCGTACGACTGCCGCGGCGACTTGTCGAGCAGATACTCGGGCGCGTGGCGATCCATCATCGTTTTGCCGACGATGCCGCGGAAGCCGCGGCGCTCCGCTTCCTCGAAGAAGATGTCGGTCGCCTCGTAATGAATCGTCGAGAACACGAGCGCGGCGAGCGTGCCGTTGCGCAGCAGCTCGTCGTAGAACGCGCGTGCGACGCGGCGCGCGTGCTCCAGATCCTCGAACTTCCGCTCGGTCGGAAACGTGTAGCGATTCAGCCACTCGAGCAGATGTCCGCCGTACGAGCCGATCATCTCCAGCTGCGGCGCGTGGAGATGCGTGTCGATGAAGCCGGGCGCGATGAGCGCATCGCCGCAATCGACGGTCTCGCCTTCCGGCGCGTTGTCGCGTTCGCCGATTGCAGCGATACGGCCGTCCTGCACCGCGACGAAGCCGTGCTCGAAGTAGCGATACGAGGTTGAAACGTCGTGTGCGAACGGATCCGCCACCGGAGTGAAGACGCGCCCGCGGTAAACGTGCACGCTCAGACTTCCGGCAGTTCCTCTTCGCGCGTCTTGGCGACGAGCTTCTCCAGCACGATCGCCTGATGCTTCGCCGCGACGACTTCCTGCGGATCGCCTTCATCGCTGAGCGACGAGGCGAGCGTGAGCGACGTCTCCGTCACCGACTGCATGAAGGTGTCGGGCAGCATGACCATCTGCGCGGCCTGTGCGGCTTCGGCGATCTTCGCGCGCTTGTCGCGCTCGTCGGCGGCCTTAAAGTCTGCATTGAAGATGAGCAGCGTCGACGCGATCTTCTCGTACAGCTCGGCCGTCGCGCGCACGTCGTCGAGGCAGTACGTGGCGATGTCGCGATGCCGGCCCGCGCGATACCACGTCTCGACCGAGCGGCCGTCGACGCCTTCGCTCTTCGACGTCTCGACGCCGAATGCCTTGCACGCGAGATCGAGGTTGAACTTGAACTGCCGCGCGTTGACGGTGCCGAAGAAGTTCAGCGCCTCGCGCAGATCGCAGTTCGGATGAAAGCCGTAGCGGTAGCCGACCAGATCGCGCTTCGGCACGAGGCCGTTGATCGCCGAGCGGATCATGAGGAACGGTCCGTCGAACTGGCGTCCGTTGAACGAGATGAAGCGCGAGTCGCTCTCGAAGAAGCCCCAGAACTTCTCGAGGATCTGCTTCTCGGAACCGGAGATGTAGGTACGCGCGCCGACCTTCTCCGTGCGGATCTCCGTCTGTCCCGGCACTTCGTACAGCGCGCAGGAGCGGCCGTCATCGATATTGATGACCCCGATCGCGACGATCTTGCCGCGGAACGGCGAGAGGCCTCCCGCGCGGCGCGCCTCTTCGGCGTCGCCTTCGGAGAGGCCTTTGATCATGTATTCGCGGACGTAGGGATCGAGCTCTTCCCAGGGAGTGCCGACGGTCTCGATGTCGATGACGAGTTTTTTCATGGAGTCTTTAACTTATCTACTAACTCCTTCACCGCATCCGCGGATTTCCGCAGGGCCGCGGCCTCGTCATCTTCCAGCTTGATTTCGATGATTTGCTCCATGCCGTTGCGGCCGAGCTTCACGGGCACTCCGACGAACAGATCGTTGTAGCCGTACTCGCCCTGCAGGAACGCGGCGCAGGGGAGGATCTTGCGCTTGTCTTTGAGGATCGCCTCGACCATCTCGACCGTCGACGCACCGGGCGCGTACCACGCGCTGGTCTTGAGGAGATTCACGATCTCGGCGCCGCCGTTACGCGTGCGGTCGACGATCGCGTCGATACGCTCTTTGGCGATGAGCTCGGTGATCGGGATGCCAGCGACGGTCGAGTAGCGCGGCAGCGGAACCATCGTGTCGCCGTGGCCGCCGAGGACGAAGGCGTGCGTGTTCTCGACGGAGACGTTGAGCTCCATGGCGATGAACGCGCGCATGCGCGCGGAGTCGAGGACACCGGCCATGCCGAGAACGCGCTCGCGGGGGAACTTCGAAACGCGCCGCGCTACTTCGCACATCGCGTCCAGCGGATTGGAGACGACGATGATGATCGCGTTCGGCGAGCGCTTCGCCACTTCCGCGGTCACGCCGCCGACGATCTCCTCGTTCTTCCAGAGAAGGTCGTCCCGGCTCATGCCCGGCTTGCGCGGCAGGCCCGCGGTGATGACGACGACGTCGGAGTCTTCGGTGCCGTCGTAGGTGTTGGTGCCGCGCAGGATCGAGTCATACTTTTCGACCGGCGCGGTTTCCATCATGTCGAGCGATTTTCCCTGCGGGACGCCTTCGACGATATCGACGAGAACGACGTCGGCAAGTTCCTTGAGTGCAATGCCCTGAGCGACAGTCGCGCCGACGTTGCCGGCGCCGACGACCGTGACTTTCGTTTTCATGGTTGCGGATCTTATCGCAATGCTTTCGCACTTTACGGCCACCGCAAACGCCATCGCGGCGACGACGAAAAAAAGCGAGAAGGAGCGCATTCTCGCCGATTACCTGCGCACGCTCGACGATGCCTCGCTCGAGCGCGCGGTCGTGTTTTTCTCCGGTTCGCCGTTTCCGCGGCGCGACCAGCGCGTGACCGGCGTCGGCGGTGCGGCGATCGGCGACGCGGTGGTCGAAGCGACCGGCCGCACGAGCGAAGACGTGTGGGCGCCATGGCCAAAATACGCCGACGCCGGCGACACGATCGCGGAGTCGTTTGCCGACGATCCTTCGCGCGACATCACGCTCTCCGAGCTCGGTGAGTTCTTCGAGCGCATCGCCGCGACGCAGGGTGCGACGGCGAAACGCGACGTGCTCGTCGAGCTGCTGCGGAAAGTCGACGCGCAGGGCGCGCGCTACATCGTCAAGATCTTGACCAGCGAGCTGCGCATCGGCCTCGTGGAAGGCTTGGTCGAGGCGTCGATCGCGAAGGCGTTCGGCCGCACGCTCAAGGCCGTGCGTCAGGCGAACATGTTCACCGGCGACATCGGCGCGACGGCGCTGCTCGCGAAGAGCGACGCATTGGATCGCGCGGCGATGTCGCTCTTTCATCCGTTCGCGTTCATGCTCGCGCAGCCGGAGGAAGATCCCGCGGAGATCGTCGCCGCCCTCGGCGCCGGCGCTCTCGCGGACGACAAATACGACGGCATCCGCGCGCAGATCCACGCCGACGGCGCAAGCGTGCACATCTACTCGCGCACGCTCGACGACGTCACGCATCGCTTTCCCGAGCTCGAAGAAGCAGCGCGCGCGCTCGGCGCGACGTTCATCCTCGACGGCGAGATCGTCGCATTCTCCGACCGCATCCTGCCGTTCGCGATCATCCAGAAACGCCTCGGCCGCCGCGTCGTCAGTCCCAAACTGCTCGCCGATGCGCCGGTGGTGTTCTTCGCGTTCGATCTGCTCTATCTCGACGGCGCGGTGCTGTTCGAAACACCATTGCGCGAACGCCTCGCGAAACTGCGCGAGCTCGTCCGCGGCGGCGCGATCCGGCTCGGCGCGCAGACGCCGGTGCGCGATGCCGCGCACATCGACGAGCTCTTCGACGCCGCGCGCGGCCGTGCGAACGAAGGACTCGTCGTCAAAGATCCCGAGTCGATCTACACGCCGGGACGCCGCGGCAAGTCGTGGCTGAAATACAAGAAAGCGCTGGCGACGCTCGACTGCGTCGTCACGTACGCGCAGTACGGCAACGGCAAGCGCCGCGCGGTGCTCTCCGATCTCACGTTCGGGATTCTTCGTGACGGCGACATCGTGAACATCGGCAAGGCGTACTCCGGCCTCACCGACGTCGAGATCGCCGCCATGACCGAGCAGTTCAAGGCGACCGGCACGTGGGACGGCTGGCGCTTCAAGGTCGAACCGACGGTCGTGCTCGAGATCGCCTTCGATCGCATCCAGGAGTCGTCGCGCCACAAATCGGGCTACGCGCTGCGCTTCCCGCGCATCGTGCGCATTCGTGACGACAAGAGCGTCGACGAGATCTCAACCATCGACGAGGTACGCCGTATCTACGAAGGACAACTGCGGCGCGAGTCGCAGTCGGAAGGAGACTGAGTCATGCCTCTCTATCGCTCGCGGCGTTACAAGATTCTCGGCGGAGTCTGCGGCGGCATCGCCGAATGGCTCGGCTGGGATCCTACCGTCGTGCGCATCCTCTACGTCGTCGGCTCGATCATCTCCGTCGCGTTTCCAGGCGCGATCGTCTACGTGGTGTTGTGGGCGCTCATGCCGAACGCGCCGGCGTGATCACGCGGTTTCGCGCGTGCAGCGGCTGCGGATGTAGGCGGCGACGTCCGTCGGCTCGATCGGCTTGGTGAAGATCGCCTTCACGACGTAGCGATCCGCGGGATCGGCGAACAGCACGCGATCGGGGAACCCGGTCACCGCCACGACCTCGAGGTCGGGGTTCGTGCGCGCGATGTGCGTCACGACCGAAGAGCCGTGGATGTTCGGCAGCAGCATGTCGAGCACGACGCAGCAGTAGTCGCCGCCGTGCGCGTCGACGTGCTGCACGGCTTCGCGCCCGTCGGCGGCGACGTCGACATCCAATCCCGCCTTCTGCAGTGCCTTCTCGAACGCGTAGCGCAGACCTTCATCATCTTCGACGAGAAGCACGCGATGGGACTTTGCCATGGGCGCGCGAATATAGCAGGTTTGCTATCCTCCGCGTCGCATGAGCACCGCGCGCCGTATCGGCGAAACGTTTCTCGCCGAGCCGCCGAAAGCGCTCGAGCTCCCGGACGGTTTTCGCTTCTCGCACGGCCAGACGCTGGCGCCGTTCACCATCGTCTACGAAACGTTCGGCACGCTGAACGCGGACCGCTCGAACGCGATCCTCGTCTGCCACGCCCTCTCCGCGAGCGCGCACGCGGCCGGCAAGTACACCGACGATCCGAACGAGAAGCCCGGGTGGTGGGATGGGCTCATCGGCTACGGCAAGCCGATCGATCTCGATCGTGACTTCGTCGTCTGCGTCAACTTCCCCGGCTCGCCGTTCGGCACCACCGCGCCGAAGTGGATCGATCCGGCGACCGGCACTCCGTACGGCTCGCGCTATCCGTGGCCGACCATCGAAGACATGGTCGCGTCGCAGAAGCTCGTCCTCGAACACCTCGGCATCACGCATCTACGCGCCATCGCCGGCGGCTCGCTCGGCGGCATGCAGGCGCTCATGTGGGCCGCGATGTATCCCGACATGGCAGACGCGATCGTGGCGATGGCCACCGGTTGCGCCGTTCCGGTGACCGGCATCTCGTGGCATATCCTCGGCCGCAAGATCGTCGAAGCCGATCAGCGCTTCAACGGCGGCGACTACTACGGCGATCCCGAGCCGCTGCGCGGCCTCGAGGTCGCGCGCATGCTCGGGCACATGACCTATCTCTCCGCCGAGTCGCTGCAGCGAAAATTCGGACGCCGGCGCCGCGGCAACACGCGGCAGTTCGAGATCGACTCCTACTTCGAACACCAGGGCCGCAAGTTCGCGACCGCGTACGACGCGAACTGCTACATCCGCGTGCAGGCGGCGATGGACGAGATGGATCTCGCCGAGCAGTACGGCAGCCTCGAACAAGCGTTCGCGAACTGGCGCGGGAAGACGCTGCTCGTGTCGTTCGACACCGACTGGCTGTTTCCGCCGCGTGAGAGCGAGCGCGCCGCCGCGGCGATGCAGTCGCTCGGCATCGACGTGCGGCACGAGGCGATCGCGTCCGCGAACGGACACGACACGTTCCTCATCGACTATCACCTGATCAACGACGTCGTGCGCGACTTCCTGCAGAGCTAGCGAAAGCTCTCGTCCGGCTCGCTGAGGAACTCGACGTCTTCGAGCGGCGCGATACCGCTGCCGCCGTCGAGCATGCGATAGCCGACCGCGACTTCGCCGTCTTCGAGGCGCTCGACCTGGATCACGATCACGGGCGTCGCCTCGCCGATCCCGTCCTCGCGCACGATCGCGCACGACGGCAGATCGATCTCGACGACCGCATCGCCGCCGACGGCGAAGACCGCGCGGCCTTCCGCGACGTCGCCTTCGTTCGCGGGTCGACCTTCCATCGCCGGCGTTTCGCGCCAGCGCTTCATGTCGATCGGGTCGTCGAGCACGGCGTTATTCGTTCGCTGCGGCAGGCGGCGCGATCGGCGCGCGGTAATCGCACTCGGGATTGTTGCAGTACTCGATGTGCCCCTCGCGCTTGGTCTCCTTCTCGAGGAGATACGGCGCGTGGCACTTCGGGCACTCGCGGGCGACCGGGCGATTGTTCAGCGTGAACTCGCACTTCGGATAGCGGTTGCACGAGTAAAAGACGCCGCGGCGCGAGATGCGCTCGACGAGCTCGCCCTCGTTGCAGCTCGGGCACTTCACGCCGGTCGGCTTGGGCGGCGTTCCCTTGCGTCCGATCTTGCGAATCGTTTTGCAGTCGGGATAGCCGGAGCAGGAGTAGAACGGGCCGTAGCGGCCGCTCTTGAGCACCATCTCCTTGCCGCAGTTCTCACACGGCGGCTGCGGCTCGGTCGGCAGGTTCGCCGCCTGCTTCATGAGCTTCGGGTCTTTCGTGTTCTTGCAGTCGGGATAACCCGTGCACGCGAAGAACTGGCCGAAGCGCGAGCGCTTGAGCTGCATCGGCTTGCCGCACTTGTCGCAGATGACCTGCTCGTCGTCCGACGTCGCTTCCGCGGCGTCGCCTTTCGCCATTTCCTTCGTGGTCTTGCACTCCGGGTAGTTCGAGCAGGCGAGGAACTCGCCGAAGCGCCCGAACTTGATGACCATCGGCGAGCCGCAGTTCTCGCACTTTTCCTCGGTCTCGAGGCCGGTGCCTTTGACCTGCGTCATCTCTTTGCCGGCGCGGGCGAGATCCTTGTTGAACTTGCCGGAGAACTCGCGCATCGCGGCGGTCCACTCGAGCTTTCCGTCCTCGATCTCGTCGAGCTCCTCTTCGAGGCGCGCGGTGTACGACTCGTCGATGATGTCGCCAAAGGACTGCTTGAGCAGTTTCACGACGAGCGCGCCGAGGTGCGTCGGGTGGAACTTGCCGTCGTGCTTGTAGGTGTAGTCGCGGGCCTGGATCGTGGTGAGGATCGAGCCGTAGGTCGACGGGCGGCCGATGCCGTTCTCTTCGAGCGCCTTCACCAGCGTCGCCTCGGTGTAGCGCGGCGGCGGTTGCGTGAAGTTCTGCTTCGTCTCGAGGTCGAGCAGCTCGAGCACGTCTCCTTCGTTCATCGGCGGCAGCGCCTTGTCGTTCTTCTTCTCGGCATCTTCGTCGTCGTCTTCGGCAGGCGCGTCCTGGAAGACGGCGAGGAAGCCGGCGAACTTCTGCACTTCACCGGAGGCGCGGAGCGTCAGGTTGCCGTTGGCGATGTCGACGTCGGTGACGTCGAAGAGGGCCGGCTTCATCTGCGAGGCGACGAAGCGGTCCCAGATCATCTTGTAGAGGTTGTACTCCTCGCGCGTCAGGAAGTCCTTGACCTTCTCCGGCTCGAGCTCCATCGACGTGGGACGGATGGCCTCGTGCGCTTCCTGCGCCTGTGCAGCTTTCTTGACACGATATACGTTCGGCTTTTCGGGAAGGATATCGTCGCCGTATTTTGTGCCGATATAGCGTCGCACTTCACCGAGCGCGTCATCGCTGATGCGAACCGAGTCGGTGCGCATGTAGGTGATGAGACCGGCGAAGCCGAAGGTGCCGAGCTCTTTGCCTTCGTACAGCTTCTGCGCGATCTGCATCGTGCGCTTCACGGGGTACTTGAAGCGGTTGTACGCGGTGCGCTGCAGCGTCGAGGTGATGAACGGCGGCGCGGCGGACTGCTTCTTTTCCTTGCGCGCGATCTCGGCGACGACGAACTGTCCGCTCTTCAGCGCCGCTTCGATCGCCCGCGCCTGCGCCTCGTTCGGCACGTCGGCTTTCTTGCCGTCGACCTTCGAGAGCTTCGCGGTGAACGGCGGCGGCGTGTTGCCGGAAAGGCGCGCGGCGAACGACCAGTACTCTTCCGGCACGAACGCTTTGATCTCGTCTTCGCGGTCGACGATCATCTTCATCGCCACCGACTGCACGCGTCCGGCGGAGAGACCGCGGCGCACCTTGTCCCACAGCAGCGGCGAGAGCTTGTAGCCGACGAGGCGGTCGAGCACGCGCCGGGCCTGCTGCGCGTTGACCTTGTTCATGTCGATCTCGCCCGGCTGTTCGATGGCCTTGCGGACCGCGTTCTTGGTGATCTCGTGGAAGAGGATGCGGCGGACTTTCTTCTTCGCGTCGCCGCCGAGGAGGTTCATCACGTGCCACCCGATCGCCTCGCCTTCGCGATCAGGGTCCGACGCGATGTAGATGGTGTCGGCGTTCTTCGCCGCGGCGCGCAGTTCGCTGACGACCTTCTCTTTGCCTTCGAGCACCTCGTACTTCGGCTCGAACGATTCTTCGTCGACGCCGAGCTCGCTCTTCGGCAGATCGCGCACGTGACCGACCGACGCCTTCACGACGTAATCCTTGCCGATGAATTTGTTGATCGTCTTCGCTTTGGCGGGAGACTCGACGATGACGAGGTGCTTGCTCATTGCGGAACGGCCAAATGCGTTCGGGGACGACCGTTATTCCGCGGCAAACCTTAACAGAGCAGTGCGATCCGCGCCAAAACTCCTACAACCAGTGGAGTTAGCGGCGCGGCGCTACTCCTCGTCTTCGTCGTCCGCGCCGGCGCTCTTGTACTTCTTGGTCTTGTTGTAGAGCGTCTTGTAGGAGATGCCGAGGATTTCGGCGGTCTTGCGCCGATCGCCGTCGGTCATGTTGAGCGTCTCTTCGATGACGATGCGCTCGACTTCTTCCATCGGCTGCCCGAGCGGAATCGTGACCGCGTTGCGCGAGCGCTTGCGGCGATTGCCGGCGAGCTTGTCGGGGAGGCACTCGACGGTGAGCGTGTCGGTGCGCGCCATGATGAACGCGCGGTTGATCACGTTGCGCAGCTCGCGCACGTTGCCCGGCCACTCGTACGCCTGCAGCGCCTCGATGAAGTCGCCGTCGATCTTCTCGACTTTCTTCTCTTCGGTCTCGTTGAGCTTCTGCAAGAAGAAGTGCGAGAAGAGCGGAATGTCTTCGAGGCGCTCGCGCAGCGGCGGCACTTCGATCGGAAAGACATTCAACCGGTAGTAGAGATCCTCGCGCATCTTGCCGTCGGCGATCGCTTTCGCGGGATCGCGGTTCGAGGCGGCGATGATGCGCGCATCGATGTTGATCTCGTCGTTGCCGCCGACGCGGCGGAACTTGCCTTCTTCGAGCACGCGCAGGAGCTTGACCTGCAGCTCGATCGGCATCTCCGTGATTTCGTCGAGGAAGACCGTGCCGCCTTTGGCGAGCTCGAAGTAGCCTTCGCGGCGTTTGATCGCGTTCGTGAACGCGCCCTTCTCGTGGCCGAAGATCTCGGACTCGATGAGCGTCGGCGAGATCGCGCCGCAGTTGAAGGCGATGAAGGGCTTGTTGCGGCGGCGCGAGAGGTAGTGAATCGTGTTCGCGACGACTTCCTTGCCGGAGCCCGACTCGCCGACGATGAAGACGTTCGCGTCGGTGTTTGCGACCATCTCCAGCTCTTCGAACAGGCGCTGCATGCGCGGCGACTTGCCGACGAGATGCCCCAACGCGCCCATCTTCTGCAGCTGACGACGAAGCTCGAGGATCTCCTGCTTCATCATCTGCTTGTCTTCGACGGACTTCAGAATGACCTGCAGGCGCGGCAGGTCGACCGGCTTCGTGACGTAGTCTTCCGCGCCGACCTTCAGCGCTTTGACCGCGGAGTCGACCGTGGCATGGCCGGTGAGGATGACCACGGAAACGTCGGGGTAGTTTTCCTTGACGCGATGCAGCAGATCGAGGCCGGAGCCGTCGGGCAGTTTGAGATCGACGATCGCGACGTCGGGGAGGAGCTTGTTGATCGACGCCCATCCCGCCTTCACCGTATCGGCGACTTCAGGCTCGTAGCCCCATTCCTCCACCACGTCGGCCATGCCGGCGCTGGTGGCGCGATCATCATCAACGATCAGAACTCTTTTCATCGTGCTCCCAGAGGCAACGACAGCCGAAGGGTGACCTTATCACTTTCCTCCACGGCGTTCAGCCCGCCGCCGTAGGTCTCGGCGACGAGACGCGCGACGGCAAGCGAAAGGTCGGGATTCCCGGATGGGTCAGTGTAGTAGAACTTGAAGATCTTGGTGACCTCGAAGTCGGCAGGCTCGGGCGTGCCCGCAATGGCGACGCTGAACCGCGTCGCATCGTGTTCCGCGCTCGCCCGCAAGCCGTCCGCGGCGAACAGTTTCGTCGCGCCCTCGAAGAACAGCTTCATCGCCTGCCGGATTCTCGCTTCGTGTGCGTCGATCATGACGGGCCCGTCAAATTCGAGCGCCACTCCGGCCGACGATGCGGCACCCGCGGCGATCGACGCGATGTCGAGCGGCACCGGCAGCCCTTCATTGCGCGGCGGCGTCGAGAGCAGAAAGAACGCGTCGAAGATGCGTCCCATGCGGCGCAGCTCGAGGTCGATCGCCTGCGTGTAGCCGTTCACCTTGTCGTCTTCTTCACCGCCGAGGAGCTTGCGCAGACGCATGCGCAGCAATTCCAGATTGAGCACCGCCACGTTGAGCGGTGTCTTCAAGTCGTGCGCAGTGTCGGCGCTGCGCCGAAAGTTCGCGTGCGCGAAGTGCTCGAGCCAGGGTTCCATGGTGTGTTGAACCGCGGCGAGCCTAATGCAAACTTTCGGCCGAGCCTGCCTACATGTCGCGATGCACGTTGATCATCGCGACCGACTCTTCGAGACGCGTTTCGAGAATCGCGAACTCCGGATCGTGCGCCGCGAGGAGCGCGATCTGGCGCTCGGCCAGACGACGCTCCTCCTCGGCCGCCACCGCATCGATCTCCGTCGGCAGAAACCCACGCTCGGCGAGCACGATCACGCGGTCCGGCAGCACCTCCGCGAATCCCCACGAGATCACGAGGCGCTCGACTTTCGTGCCCGTGCGGTAGCGCATCTGTCCGATGCGCAGCATCGCCAGCAGCGGCGTATGACCGGGAAGAATGCCGATCTCGCCGTCCGTCGCCGGCAGGACGACTTCGTCGACCTGCACGTCGATGATCTTTCGCTCACGCGTGACGACGGTGAGATCGAGTTTCGTCGGGAGATCGGCCATCGTCGTTCCTACGCCGCCTCGGCTTTCATCTGCTCGGCGCGCGCGAGCACGTCCTCGATCGTGCCCTGCAGCAGGAACGCCTGCTCCGGCACGTCGTCGTGCTTGCCTTCGACGATCTCGCGGAAGCCGCGGATCGTATCGGCGATCTTCACGTAGCGGCCCGGGATGCCGGTGAACTGCTCCGCGACGTGGAACGGCTGCGAGAGGAAGCGCTGGATCTTGCGCGCGCGCGACACGACGACGCGATCTTCTTCCGACAGCTCGTCGATGCCGAGAACGGCGATGATGTCCTGAAGGTCCTTGTACTTCTGCAGCACGGCCTGCACGCCGCGCGCGGTGTTGTAGTGCTCATCGCCGAGGATGCGCGGATCGAGAATCTTCGAGGTCGACGCGAGCGGATCGACGGCGGGATAGATCCCGAGCTCCGCGATCTGGCGCGAGAGAACGGTCGTCGCGTCGAGGTGCGCGAACGCGGTGGCCGGCGCGGGATCGGTGAGGTCGTCGGCGGGAACGTAGATCGCCTGCACCGAGGTGATCGAGCCCTTCTTCGTCGACGTGATGCGCTCCTGCAGCTCGCCCATTTCCGTCGCGAGGTTCGGCTGATAGCCGACGGCGCTCGGCATGCGGCCGAGAAGCGCGGAGACTTCAGAGCCCGCCTGCGTGAAGCGGAAGATGTTGTCGATGAAGAGCAGCACGTCCTGCCCTTCGACGTCGCGGAAGTATTCGGCGACGGTGAGGCCGGTGAGACCGACGCGCAAACGCGCGCCCGGCGGCTCGGTCATCTGGCCGTAGATCAGCGCCGCTTTCGACTTCGACGGATCGCCGGGGACGATGACGCCGCCTTCTTCGAATTCGAGATAGAGGTCGTTGCCTTCGCGCGTGCGCTCGCCGACGCCGGCGAACACGGAGAAGCCGCCGTGCTGCTTCGCGACGTTCGTGATCAGCTCGAGGATGAGAACCGTCTTGCCGACGCCCGCGCCGCCGAAGAGACCGGTCTTGCCGCCCTTCGTGTACGGCTCGAGGAGATCGATGACCTTGATGCCGGTCTCGAACATCTCGATGGAGGTCGACTGCTCATCGAACGCCGGCGCCTCGCGGTGAATCGACCAGCGGTCTTCGGTGTTCATCGGGCCGCGCTCGTCGACCGGCTCGCCGAGGACGTTGACGATGCGGCCGAGCGTGCCGCGGCCGACGGGAACCGAGATCGGCGCGCCGGTGTCGATCGCCTTCATGCCGCGGACCATGCCGTCGGTCGGCTTCATGGCGATGCAGCGGACCTGGTTCTCGCCGATGTGGTTCGCGACTTCGACGACGACGTCGACCGGCACTTTGCCGAGCTCGCCGTTGTCGACGATGCGGATCGCGTTGTAGATCGCGGGCAGATGCTTGTCGCTGAACTCGATGTCGACGGCCGGTCCGATGACCTGAATGACCTTGCCGACCTGCTGGGTTTCGTTCGCCATTCCTGATCTCCGTTACTGTGCGGCTGCCGCGGCGCCGGACACGATCTCGATGATCTCCTTCGTGATCGACGCCTGGCGGATGCGGTTGTAGGTGAGCGTGAGGTGAGCGATCACCTCGGTCGCATTCTTGGTTGCGGCTTCCATCGCCGTCATGCGCGCGCCGTGCTCCGCCGCGATCGACTCGAGCAACATGCGGTAGAGCTGAAACTCGATGTGCTTCGGCAGCAGATCGTTGAGGATCCGCTCCGGCGACGGCTCGTAGAGATACTCGATCATCGCCTCCGGCGGCTGCTCCGCCGGACGATCGAGCGGCAAGAGCCGCTGCAGCGTTACGCGCTGCGCGATGATCGACTTGAATTCGTTGTAGATGACGTAGACGGCGTCGAACGTGCCGGCGAGATAGTCTTCGATGAGCGACTGCGCGATCTCGTGCGCGGTCTCGAGCGACAGCGCCTGAAAGACGTGCGCGGCCTGGCGACGAACCGGATACGGCCGGCGCTTGAAGAAGTCCATCGCCTTGCGGCCGATCGGCAGGATCTCGACGTTCGTCCAGCCGTGCTGCGCGATCTCGTTCTGCGCGGCGCGGATGACGTTCGCGTTGAACGCGCCGCAGAGGCCGCGGTCCGCCGTGATCACGACCAGCAGGATCTTCGACTCCGTCTCGCGCGGCGTGAGCAGCGGATGCTGCGACACGTCCACGCGCATGGCGACGGAGGCGAGCACCTCGCGCAGCGCGGCCGAGTAGGGACGCGCCGCCAGCATGCGCTCCTGCGCGCGACGCAGCTTCGCCGCGGCGACCATCTTCATCGCCTTGGTGATCTGCTGAATGTTCTTGACGCTGCGGATGCGGCGTCGAAGGTCGATCGTGCTGGGCATGTTCGTCTACGCCGCGAGGACGTTCGCGTTTTCCTTCACGTACTGGTCTTTGAAGGTGCTGATCGCCGTGCGCAGCGCGCCTTCGAGCTCCGCGTCGAACTTCGTCGCGGTCTCGAGCTTGTCGACGAGCTGCGCGTGTTCGTCGGCGAGGTACTGATGCAGCGCCGCTTCGAACGGACGCACCGCGCTCACCGCGAGGTTGTCGAGGAAGCCCTTCGTGCCCGCGTACACCGACGCTGTCTGAAGCCCGACGCGCAGCGGCTGATACTGCCCCTGCTTGAGGATCTCGACGAGGCGCTGTCCGCGATTCAGCTGCTGCTGCGTGACTTTGTCGAGGTCGGAGCCGAACTGCGCGAACGCCGCGAGCTCGCGGTACTGCGCGAGGTCGAGACGCAGCGTGCCGGACACCGAGCGCATCGAACGTACCTGCGCGGAACCGCCGACGCGCGAGACCGAGATGCCGACGTTGATCGCGGGACGGACGCCGCTGTGGAAAAGGTCCGTCTCGAGGAAGATCTGGCCGTCGGTGATCGAGATGACGTTGGTCGGGATGTACGCCGAGACGTCGCCGGCCTGCGTCTCGATGATCGGCAGCGCGGTGAGCGAGCCGCCGCCGCGCGCGTCGGAAAGCTTCGAGGCGCGCTCCAGAAGACGCGAGTGAAGATAGAAGACGTCGCCGGGATACGCCTCACGGCCGGGCGGGCGGCGGAGCAGCAGCGAGATCTCGCGGTACGCCGCGGCGTGCTTCGAGAGATCGTCGTAGATGCAGAGGGCGTGCTGGCCGTTGTAGAGGAAGTACTCGCCCATCGCGCAACCGGAGTACGGCGCGAGGTACTGCAGCGGCGCGGCCTCGGACGCGGAGGCGTTGACGACGATGGTGTAATCCATCGCGCCGTACTGCTCGAGCGTCTTCACGACCTGCGCGACGGTCGACTTCTTCTGACCGATCGCGACGTAGACGCAGACGACGTTCTTGCCCTTCTGGTTGATGATCGCGTCGATGGCGACGGCGGTCTTGCCCGTCTGGCGGTCGCCGATGATCAGCTCGCGCTGGCCGCGGCCGATCGGAATCATCGCGTCGATCGCTTTGAGTCCGGTCTGCAGCGGCTCTTTGACCGGCTTGCGGTCGACGACGCCGGGCGCGAGGCGCTCGATCGGATAGTACTCGGTCGCGTTGATCGGGCCTTTGCCGTCGATCGGATGACCGAGCGGGTTGACCACGCGGCCGACGAGCGCCGGGCCGACGGGAACCGACATGATGCGGCCGGTGCGCTTGCACTGGTCGCCTTCCTTCAGCTCGTAGTAGTCGCCGAGGAGCACGACGCCGACGTTGTCTTCCTCGAGGTTCAGCGCGAGTCCGGTGACGTCGTGCGGGAACTGCACGAGCTCACCGGCCATGACGCGCTCCAGGCCGTAGACGCGCGCGATGCCGTCGCCGACCGAGGTGATCGTGCCGACTTCGGTGACGTCGACGCCGCGGCCGATGCCTGTTAATTGCTGACGGATAATCTCTGTGATTTCTTCTGCTCTCAAATCGACAGCCATAAAGTCTCCCGTAATGGCTTGCGACAACCAGCTACGCTAACGTCTCGCGGAATTTGTTGATTTTGCCGGCCACCGACGCATCCCAGATCTCGCTGCCGATCTGCGCGACGAAGCCGCCCAGCAGCGAGGGATCCGTTTTCACGTCGAGCTCCACGCGCTTGCCGGTGCGCTTGCTCAGCGTGTCGGCGAGCTGCTCGAGCTCCTCCGGCGACAGGCTCTTCGCACTGCGCACCTCGGCGACGGCGATGCCAAGGTCGCGATTCACGTATTCGGCGAGCGCCGCGACGATCGCGCCGACGCCGTTGATGCGGTGGAAGCGCACGAACACCTCGAGCGACTTCGCCGCGAGGTCGGAAAGTTTCATCTTGCTCGCGAGCTGCTTCGTCACCGCGAGCTTCGCGTCCAGCTCGATGCCGGGATTCGCGTAGAACTCGCGCAGATCCGACGAGGTCTCGAGCGCCTTCGCGAAGCGCATCAATTCGCCGCGGACCTCGTTCGCCTTCGCGGCCGAACCGGCCGCGTCGACGATCGCGCGCGCGTACGGACGTGCAAAGCGGCGGATCATCATGACCGCACCTCACCCACCTCGCGCAGGCTCTCTTGGAACAGCCGGCGCTGGTCGTTCTCCGTCATCTCGCTCCGCAGAATGGCCTCGGCGCGCTCGGTCGCGAGCTGCCCCGCATATTCGGTGAGCTCGTGCCGCGCGTGCTTGAGGCGATTGTCGACTTCGTTCCGCGCCGCGGTGAGGATCTTCTGCGCTTCGTCTTCGGCCGCGGCGACGAGCTCGCGCTTCTGCCGCTCGCCTTCCGCCTGCGCGCGCTCGTGGATCGTGCGCACTTCCTGCTCGATCGCGGTGAGGCGCGCCTGAATCTCGCCCGCCATCTGATCGGCTTTCGTGCGGCGCTCGCGCGCCTCGTCCGCCGCGCGGCGAATTGCTTCGCTGCGCTCGTTGAATGCCTTCTTCACCGGCCCGCCGAGGAGATAGCCCAGCACGCCGAGAAAGAGCAGCATGTTCGCGAGCTTGAGGATCCACGCCGGGATACCGAAGTACGTCTTCGGCGCTTCACCCGCACCGCCTTCGTGATCCTCGGTCGGATGCGCCTGCTCGTGCGCCGCTTTTTCGGCACCGTGCGCGACGTCGTTCGGCTCGCTCTTCTGCGCGAACGCCACGAACGCGACGAACAGCGCGAGGAGGAGCAGCAGTGTTCTCCGCATCAGACCGCCCTCCCGAGAATGCGCTCAGCGGTCAACCGCGCGAGCGATTCCGACTCGCGCACGATCTGCTCGCGCGCCGCTGCCACGTCACCCGAGAGTTTCGCCTCGGCCGCGGTGATGATCTCTTTCGCCTGGCCGTTCGTGCGCTCGACGGTCTGTTGCCGGAACGCCGACGCCTCGCGACGGAAGCGGTCGCGCACGTCGGACGCATCGCGGCGCGCGGCGTGGAGCTGCGTCTCCATCCGCGAGGTGGCCTCGTTGTAGCGCGCCAGCGCGTCCTCGTACAGCGACTCGGCCGTCTTCGTCTCGGTCTCGCGCGCCTCGAGCACCGCGTTCACCGGCTCGAGAAAAAACTTGCGCACGATCAGGTAGTTGATCAGGAAGATCACCATGATCGCGAGCAGAGAGAGATCGGGCGTTAGATTGATCTGCATAGTTGTTCGGGAAATCCGATGCTTTCGGGCGCGGCGAGGAGGGCTCGAAGAGCGCACCACACCCCAAAGCCGCCGCTGTATACCACATCGGAAAGAACGTTGTCACGCGCGGGTGTTACCCGTGCGAATGGACGATTATCGCAAGATCCTCGAGCGCGCCGACGAGCACTTTTCGGCCGTCATGCGCGCGCAGCCGCAGAACCTGCAATGCGGCGCGGGATGCTCGCTCTGCTGCTACGGTCTCTTCGAGATCGGCTCGGGTGACGTGCCGGTGATCGCCGAGGGTTTGCAGCAGTTGCATCCGGCGCGGCGGAAGAAGATCGTGGCGCGGGCGAAAGCGATCGTCGACTCGAGCGAGCATCCGAATCTGCGCGAGTGCTCGCCGGAAGAGAAGGAAGCGTTCTTCGATCGCACGCAGTCGACGCCGTGTCCGAATCTCGACGACGCCGGACTGTGCATGATGTACGAGCATCGTCCCCTCGTCTGCCGCACGTTCGGTCTGCCGCTGCGCGAGGGACGCAAGTATCTCGGCGACGTCTGCGAGCTGAATTTCACGAATTCCACCTCGCAGGAACGACGGAATGCCGCCTGGGACCTGCGGTGGGAGGACGTCCTCGGGCCGGAAGACGAGTTCACGATCCCCGAGGCGATCGTCATGGTCGCGCGGATGCGCGGCTGGCTATAGCGCGGATGCGCGGCTGGTTGTAGCTACGCCTTCGCGGCGATGTTCGCCACCGTCGCGCCTTTGCGGTCGCCCATGACGCAGTTGCCCTGGAAGATCGCGCCCTCTTCGATGACCAGCGCCGGCGTGTCGATGTCGCTGAACACCTTGCCGTTGCGATGGATCTCCACGCGCTGCTCGGCCACGATCTTTCCGACGACGGTGCCGCTGATGGCGATGCGGCCGACGTGGACGTCGCCTTCGATGTGCGCGCTCTCGCCGACGATCAGCTCGTTCTTCGAGTAAATACGCCCGTTGAACTTGCCGTCGATGCGCATCGTGTCTTCGAACTCGAGCTCGCCTTTGAACGACGAGCCGCGGTCGAGGAAGCCATTCAGATCTCCGCTCTTGCCCTTCATGGTCATCTCCGTCTTCCCATCAACTCTTCCACGAGCCGGATCAATTCATCTTCGCTGCCGAAGCGGATGTGAATGACGCCGCCGCGGCGCTTGCGGTCGATCTCGACCTTGCTCCGCAGCGTCCGCGCCAGCTTCTCTTCGGCGTCGCGCGTGAAGATATCCTTCTCTTTCTCCGGCTCCGCCGCCGCTTTCGGCGAGCTTTCCGCCGCGAGCATTTCCGTCTGGCGCACGTTGAGGTTGCGCTTGACGACGCGGTCGGCGAGCTGCTCCTGTTTCTTCGACGACTCCACCGCGAGGATCGCCCGCGCGTGGCCCATGCTCAGCTGGCCCGCGGCTAATAACTTCTTGACGCCATCCGGCAGCCGCAGCAACCGCAGGAAGTTCGCGACGGTCGAGCGCTCCTTGCCGACGCGCTTCGAGATCTCCTCCTGCGTGAGGCCAAACTCTTCATGCAGCTGATGATAGGCGTACGCTTCTTCGATCGGATTGAGGTCTTCGCGCTGGATGTTCTCGATGAGCGCGACCTGCAGCGTGTCGCTGTCCGTCATCGTCTCTTTGATGACGACGGGGACGGAGGCGAGACCCGCTTTCTGCGCGGCGCGGAAGCGGCGCTCGCCCGCGACCAGCCGATACTTATTGTCAGAAATGCGCGTGACGACGAGCGGCTGGATGATGCCGTGCTCGCGGACGCTGCGCGCGAGGTCCTCAATCGACGCATCGTTGAAGGTCCGGCGCGGCTGATACGGGTTCGGCGAGATCTGCTCGATCGGCACCTGCGCGAGTCCGGCACCCGGAACGGGCGGCGGCGCGGCGGGCGCCGCTTCGACCGGTTTCGTCGGAATGAGGGCGCCCAGTCCCCTGCCGAGCGCTTTCTTCTGCGTGCTCATCAGTGTTGCGACCTCACGGTAGAACGGTCTCCGCCCGCTGGATGAACTCTTTGGCGAGATTGATGTACGCCTCGCTGCCGCGGCTGCGGATGTCGTAGAGGATGATCGGCTTGCCGAACGACGGCGCCTCGCCGAGGCGCACGTTCCGCGGCACCACCGTCTTGTAGACCTTTTCCGCGAAATGCGACCGCACCTCCTCGGCGACCTGGCGCGCCAGGTTCATCCGCTCGTCGAACATCGTGAGAGCGATGCCTTCGATCTCGAGCCCGGGGTTGAGCATGTCGCGGACGCGCTCGACGGTGTTGAGGAGCTGGGCGACGCCTTCGATCGCAAAGTACTCGCACTGCATCGGCACGAGCACCGACGCGGCGGCGGTGAGGCCGTTGACGGTGAGGAGGCCGAGGGATGGCGGTGAGTCGATGAGGATGTAGTCGTAGTCTTTGGCAACTTCCTGCAGGGCGCGGCGGAGGTAGAACTCGCGTCCGATGGCGTCGGAGAGCTCGAGCTCGGCCGCGACGAGGTCGACCGACGACGGCGCGACGTGGAAGTTCGGCAGCTCGGTCTGCTGGATGACCTCGCGGATGTTCATCCCGTCGGTGAGAACGGGATAGATCGACTTGTCCTGATTTTTGGGGATCCCGACGCCGGAGGTGGCGTTGGCCTGCGGGTCGAGATCGACGAGAAGAACGCTGCGCTCGCAGGCGGCCAGTGAGGCGCCGAGGTTGATGGCGGTGGTCGTCTTTCCGACCCCGCCCTTCTGATTCACGAGCGTGACGATCTTGCTCATTGTTCAATGTTCCACGTGGAACGGAACGTCAGCACGACGAGATAGTTGGATGTGCCGCGCGGCAGCGGAACGGTTTCGCCGGCGGTGAATCCTTCCAGTGCCGGTGCGTCCGGCGTGCCCTGAAAGAGCGCGACCCGCGCGCCCGGTTCCAGATGCTCCTTCAGCGACGGAACCCACTCCTCGGGGTTTCCGACCGCGCGCGAGACGACGAGCGAAAACCGGAGTTCGGGTGGGAGCCGCGGCAGAAGGCGCGCCAATCTATCACCGTAAACCACCGAGTTCAATCCGCACTCCCGCACCACGTGCTTGAGAAATGCCCACTTTTTCTGGTCTGCCTCCACCAGATGAAAGCGCGCGTCCGGCGAAACGATGGCCATCGGGATCGCGGGCAAGCCGCCGCCGGAGCCGAAATCGAGCACGTTCCCCCGCGGCTGAAGGATCTCCGCCGCAGATACCGCCTCGGCTATGTGCTCGTCGAGATGCTCCCGCGCCTCCGGACCGATCAGATTGATCTTCGCGTTCCAGCGCAGGAGCTCGGAACGGTACGTATCGAGCGCGCCCTGCACCTTACGCCACCCGCTCGCCCCGACGGAGGTGCATGCGCAGAATGGCAATCGCCGCCGGCGTGACGCCCGGAATCCGGCTCGCCTGCCCCAGCGACGCCGGCCGCACATGCGTCAACTTCTCCGTCATTTCGCGCGAGAGCCCCGGAAGCGCGTAGGTCATCGTCTGCGGGATTCGCAGGGCTTCGTCGGCGCGGAGACGTTCCGCTTCCCGCTGCTGCCGTTCGATGTAGCCGGCGTAGCGAAGGCGGCTGACAACGCCTTCCCGCTCGTCCTCGCTCAGCGCCCGGAACGCGGCCGCGAACTCTGGCTGCGCGTTTTCTGCGGCGGCGACGAGGCGATCGATATCGACATTCGGACGCTGGAGCAGCTTTTCCACGGTGGTTTGCGCACTGAGCTCGAGCCCCGCGCCGGCGAGCCAGGCGATGGTCTCGCGGTCGGGCCGAAGCTCGATCGTTCCGGTAGCAACGGCACGCGACATGCGCGCGATGCGCTGCTCGACGCGTCGCTGCCGCTCGGCATCCAGGAGGCCGAGTTGCGACGCGACGGGTGAGAGCCGCTCGTAGACCGAGTCGCAGCCGAGGAGCAGGCGATGCTCCGCGCGGGAGGTGAACATCCGGTACGGCTCCGTCGTGCCGTGCGTGACGAGGTCGTCGATCATGACGGCCGCGTAGGCCTGATCGCGGCGGAGGATGACGGGCTCGCCGCCGCGAATCGCCTGCAGCGCGTTGATCCCAGCGAGGAGCCCCTGCGCGGCCGCCTCTTCGTAGCCGGAGGTGCCGTTGATCTGGCCGGCCAGCCAGAGACCGTCGACGCCGCGAACCTGCAGCGTCGCGTCGAGCTGCTCGGGATTCACGAAGTCGTACTCGACCGCGTAGCCGTAGCGGGCGATCTGCGCGTTCGCAAACCCGGGCAGCGAGCGCACCACCGCGTCCTGAACGTCCGGCGGGAGCGACGTCGAGATCCCGTTGAGGTACAGCCACGGGTGCTGCAGGCCCTCGGGCTCGACAAAGACCTGATGGCGCTCCTTCTCCGCGAACCGCACCACCTTGTCCTCGATCGAGGGGCAGTAGCGCGGCCCGATCGCCTGAATCTGGCCCGAGTACATCGGTGCGCGGTGGAGGTTCGCGCGGATCAGCTCGTGCGCGAAAGCGCTGGTGTAGGTCAGCCAGCAGAGGATCTGCGGTTGCGGAAGCGCGTCGGTGAGGATCGAAAACGGCCGCGGGTGCTTGTCGCCTGGCGCTTCCTCGAGCGCCGCGAAGTCAACCGTATTGTGATCGACGCGTGGCGGGGTGCCGGTCTTGAGGCGGCCGAGCTCGAGGCCCAGCGCGCGAAGGGAATCCGAGAGCGTCTCCGCGGACGGTTCGCCGAAGCGTCCGCCGACGCGCTTCACCTCACCCGAATGCATGAGCGCGCGGAGGAACGTGCCGGTAGTGACGATGACGGCGCGGGCGGAGAGGCGGGCGCCGTCGCCGAGAACCACACCGCGAACGGCGGAGCCGTCGATGATCAGCGACGAGACGGAGCTCTCGACGATGGTCAGATTCGGCTCCGCAGTCAGCAACTCCTGGACAGCCGTAGCGTAGAGATCGCGATCGCACTGCGCGCGCGGCCCCTGCACCGCAGGACCCTTCGAGCGATTCAGCACCTTGAACTGGATCCCGGCGCGGTCGGTCGCCTCGCCCATCAACCCGCCGAGGGCGTCGATCTCCTTGACCAGGTTCCCCTTGGCGAGACCTCCGATGGCGGGGTTGCAGGACATGCGACCGATCGCTTCGCGCAGCATGGTCACCATCGCCACGCGAATGCCGCCTCGCGCGGCCACGCGAGCAGCTTCGGCGCCGGCGTGGCCACCGCCAATCACAATCAGGTCGTACTGCGGGTTCATCGACGTTCCACGTGGAACATCACTTTCCGATACAAAACTTTCCGAAGATCTCGGAGAGGATGTCGTCGCGAGTGATCGCGCCGACGAGGAGCCCAAGCGAATTCGCAGCACGGTAGAGGTCGACGAGAACCATCTGCTCGTCGAGCGCGGTAGCGAGCGCCTGCTGCGCTGCGGCGAGCGCCCCCCAGCATTCGAGCACCGCCGCGTGCTGTCGCTCGTTGACTAGCGCGCCTTCGGACGCGACGAACTGCTTGCGGACGCGATGGTCGAGCACGCGCAGCAACTCATCGATTCCGTGATCAATTACGGCACTTATGGAAAGCTCAGCGTTGACGTGCGTCAAGTCGGCTTTGGTAAACACCAGTAGGACGTCGCCGTCCAAGCTGTCCAGTTCAGCCTGATCGGCGGCCGTCAAACCGACCGTTGCATCTACCAAATAAATAATTAGATCGGCGGACCGCGCCGCCGCCCGGGCTCGCTCGACGCCGATGCCTTCCACCACGTTAGCCGTCGCTCGCAACCCCGCCGTGTCCGCCAGCGTCACCGGCAGTCCGCCGATCTCGATCGTCTCGCGCACGATGTCGCGCGTCGTCCCCGGGATCGGCGTCACGATCGCCCGGTCGGTCCCGACCAGCCGGTTGAGCAGCGTCGACTTGCCCGCGTTCGGCCGGCCGAGAATCACCGCGTTCAGGCCGGTTGCGGTGGCGTGGCCGCGGCGGTATGTCTCCGCCATCGCGGCGATCTCCCGCTGCGCCTCGTTCAGCCGCTCGCGCACCTCGTCGCGCGCGATGAACTCGTACCCTTCTTCCGAAAAGTCGAGCGCCGCCTCGAGCCGCGCGATCACCTCGAGTAGCGTCTGCCGCACCGCCGTCGCCTTCCGGCTCAGCACCCCTTCGAGGTTCGACAGCGACAGCTTCGCCTGCAATGCCGTCCGCGCGTTGATGAGGTCCGCGATCGACTCCGCCTGCACGAGATCGAGCTTGCCGTTCAGCACCGCGCGCTCGGTGAACTCCCCCGGCTCCGCGATGCGCGCGCCGTGCGCGACGCACGCGGCGATCACCTGCTCGACCAGCACCGGATTGCCGTGCAGCGTGAGCTCGACGAGATCGTTGCCGGTGAACGAGTGGGGCGCCGCGTAGCGCACCACGACGCATTGGTCGATCTCCGGCAACTCCACCAGGGTGGCGTTACGGACAGCCGGCAATCCCGACCGTGTTAACTCCGTCAGGATGGAGGTGCTGCCGGGACCGTCGATGCGCACCATCGCGAGCGCGCTGAGTCCGACCGGCGTCGCCGGAGCGACGATCGTGTCGAACGCCGGCTCGCTCACGCTTCCGGCGCCGGCTGGGCGTCCGCGTCGTTCGCGCGCGGTTCGCCCGCGGGACGCATGACGATCGCCACGCGCTTGTAGAAGCCGTCGCCGCGCGACTCGGTCGTCACGTCCTGGTCGTCCTGCAGCGCGAGATGCACGATGCGCCGCTCGATCGGCGTCATCGCCGGCAGCAGCTCCTCGCGTCCGCCGCGGCGCACGCGGTCCGCGACTTCACGCGCACGCGCGCCGAGCTCCTCGACGCGCTTGTCCTTGAACGCCTCGCAATCGAACTCGATCTCTTTCTCGACCTTGCGTCCGGTGAGCGCTTTGTTCGCGAGCACCTGAATCGCGTCGAGCAGCTCGCCGTGTTGCTCCGTGAGCCGTCGCGCGTCCGCGCCGAACAGCCGCAGAATGATCTGCTCGTCCTTCTCTTCGGTGCGCACGACGAGATCGAGTCGCGCGAGAAAGATCACGCTCTCGCACCATTCGCGTACGACGCGCGCCGCGTCGGACTCCGGCCCCTGCTCCGGCACCTCGGCGAAGAACTGCTCGAAGTCGCCCGTGCGGAGCTCATCGCGATTGCCACCACCGCCGCCGCCGCGACGTCCACGTCCACCACGCCGTTCACCGCCGCGATCGTCGGAGCGCGGTCCGCGATCGCGACCGCTGCGTCCTCCACGACTGCGACCACCGCCGCCACCGTCGGCGCGACCACTCCGCGATTCCGCGGGCGCGCGATGCGGCGCGACCTCCGCCGGCGGTGCCGGCTGCGGTGTCGCGGGCGCCGCCGCCTCGCGGTTGATCTCCGCTTCGATGACCACGCGCTTCACGCCACCCAGAAATCCGCGCTTTTCGAGAAGAACGTGGTAGGTCAACTGCCAGCGCTCGACTCCGAGCGTCTGCGACGCGTGCGTGAGCGCTTCCTCGAGATTGTGGCCTTCGAAACGCTGGCTCATGGTTTTCGGCTATGCATTCTGCAATTCCGCAGGATGCTCTTTCCACCATTTATTCATGATCGACTGCTGCACGATCGTCAAGATGTTCTGCACGAGCCAGTACAGCACGAGGCCGCTCGGGAAGTCCTTGAAGAGGAATCCGAAGAAGAGCGGCATCACCAGGAACATTCTCCGCTGCGACGGATCGCCCGTGGACGGAGTGATGTACGTCTGGATGAACATCGTTGCGGTCATCAGGATCGGCAGCACGAAGGTCGGATCCTTGTCCGAGAGGTCGTGAATCCAGAGGATGAACGGCGCGCCGCGCAGCTCGATCGCGCGCGAGAGCAGACCGTAGAAGCCCCACAGAATCGGGAGCTGCAACACCAGCGGAAGGCAGCCCGCCATCGGGTTGATGCCTTCCTTCTGATAGAGCGCCATCACTTCCATGTTCATCTTCTGGCGCTGCTCGGCGTCGCTCTTCGCCTTCTTGTAACGCGCCTTGATCGCCTCGACCTTCGGATTCACGCGCTGCATCTTCTTCATCGAAAGGATGCTCTTGTGCTGCAGCGGGTAGAGCACGATCTTGATGAGAATCGTCAGCACGATGATGGCGAAGCCGTAGTTCTTCGTCGCCGTATTGATCCAGACGAGCGCGCGGAGGAAGAAGCGGCCGATTGCGCCGAAGAAGCCGAACTGCAATGCGCCGGCGAGATCGTAGCGGTCGAGGAGCTGCGTTTCCTTCGGACCGAAGAACGCCTGCCCCGCCACCGCGCCGTCGGTCGATGCATTGACGCCGGCGTAGAGCTCCGCGCGTTTTTCCTTCGGACCGCTGTAGATGTCGATGCGGCGCAGCACGCCGGCGCCGCCATGCGTCGGGCGGAGCACGCTGAGAAAATAGTTGTCCTCGACGCCGATGTACTGCAGTCCGTCGTAGCTCTGGAACAGCGGCGCTTTCTCGCGATTGATCACGCGGAACTTCGACTCGCGCTCGATGACGCCGTTGCCGGTCATCACCACGCGGCTGTCATGTTCGTCCGCGCTCAGCGTGCGGAGGCCGGGACCGATCACGACGCGATACGGCACCGGCGGATTGATGCTGATCGCGAAGTCGAAGAGATACGGCTGCAGCATGTCGAGCCGGAACGTCTTCGTCACCGACACCGCGCCATCCGAATAGCGGTACTCGATGACGTGGCGGCCGCGCTCTTCGCGCTCGCTCACCGCGTACAGCGCGCTGTTCACACGCCGCGCGAATGCCGCGTCCTGCGCCTCGATGCTGAACGGAAAGTCGGTCCGCGTCGCCGCGCGCGCCTTCACCAGCTCGACGACATCGCGGCTGTGCTTCTGCTTGTAGCGGAGCAGTTTGAATGAAACGAGCTGCGCGCCGCGATTGGAGAACGTCGCCACGTACTCGCCGTCGTTGCGAAAGACCGACGGCTGCACGCGCGTCGCGGAAACGACCTGCGTCATCGCCGGAGCGGGCGCGATCGTCGGTGTGGCGACAGCCGTGGGAGCGCTGCTCGAAGTGGCAGGCGCCGTCGACGTAGTGCTCGATGCGGTCGTCGACGTCACCGCGGGCTTCGGCGGCAGCGGTTTCTTCGCGAGCTCCGGGAACAGCTTCGGAGCGAGCGCCGCCCAGATCCACAGCAGCGCGATCGAAATACCAATGGCCAGGAAAATTCGTTTTTCCATGTCAGGGGACCGGGTCCCAACCTCCAGGATTGAACGGATGGCAGCGCGCGAGACGCCGCGCACCAAGCCAGACGCCGCGGCCGACGCCATATTTTTCGACGGCCTGCATCGTGTAGACGGAGCACGTCGGCTCGAAGCGGCACATCGGCGGCAACAGCGGCGAGAGGAAACGCTTGTAGAAGCGAAGGAGAAACAGCGCGATGCTGCGGGCGGGATTCATGATCGCGCGGCCGTTGCGGTCAGCATGCGTTCCAGCCCGCGGCCGAGGTCGCGGCTGAATTCCTGGAACGAGGTCTGCGCGGCATTCGGCTTGACATTGACGACGATGTCGAGCGCGAGAGCGTCGAGGCCGAGCGGCTCGCGGTTCCGCCGGTAGATCTCGCGCGTCCAGCGCTTCAGACGGTTGCGAACGTTGGCCTTTCCGAGCTTCTTCGTCGCCGTGATGCCGAGTCGCGAATGGGCGAGTCCGTTGGCAGCGACGAAGAGGACCGTGTAGCGGGAAAACTGCTTGTGGCCCGTTTCATAGACCCGAAGAAACTCGCGGCGTTTCGCCAGCCTCTTCGTTTTCGGCAGAGCCTCGGACCGAAGGCGTTCCACCGGAGCACCGCGAGCGTCCGCTAGACAGCGAGACGCTTGCGGCCCTTGCGGCGACGGCGCGAGAGGACGGCCTGTCCGTCCTTCGTCCGCATCCGGACGAGGAAGCCGTGCGTGCGCTTGCGACGGCGGTTGTTCGGCTGATAGGTACGCTTCGATGCCATTTGCTAACCCTCTGAAAATGAAAGCGGTGAGTATAGACGGCGCGACTGCGGCGGTCAACGAGCGCCCTCCGGAGTCCGCAGGCCGAGCGCGCAAACGCCTCCTTCGAATGGCCTTATTCCACGGCGTTCCGGGCGCGCATTTTGACCCTTTCGCACCCCCTACCCCTGTGCTATGCTCGCTCGCCCGCCGCAGCTCCAGGAATTTCCACAATTGCGGAAAACCTGTGGATTCTCAATGAGATGCGGCGTCCCGGTCCCCCGATGAGCACATGGAGCGAAGTCCTCGCGCGTATCGAGCAAGTCGTTGACAGAGCGGAGTATGACACGTGGCTCGCTCCGACGCGCTTCCTTGGCCAAAAGGGCGACACGATCGAGCTCGCGGTGCCGACGCAACGCTATGTCGATGAGATCCGCGAACGCTTTGGCGCCCGTATCCGCGGCTTTCTGAACGAGATCACTCCCGAGCGGATCCAGATCCACTTCGTCGTCGAAGGCAGCGGTGACGACATCCCGTTCGCCATCGCGCCTCCCAAGGACGAGCTCCCCAACGCGGTCTTCAGTCCGCGCTACCGCTTCGAGACGTTCGTCGTCGGCAACTCGAACCAGCTCGCGTACGCCGCGTCGAAGTCGATCGCCGAGAATCCCAGCGGTTCGTTCAATCCGCTCTTCATCTACGGCGGCGCCGGCCTCGGCAAAACGCATCTCATCCAGGCCATCGGCCAGCAGGTGCGCGAGATGCGGCCGAAGCTCAAGGTCGCTTACATGTCGGCCGAGTCGTTCGTGACCGAGCTCATCACCTCAATCCGCTACGACCGGATGCAGTCGTTTCGCGACCGCTACCGTTCCGTCGACGCGCTCCTTCTCGACGACATCCAGTTCATCGGCGGCAAAGAACGCACGCAGGAAGAGTTCTTCCACACGTTCAACGCCCTGTACGAATCGCAAAAACAGATCATCTTCACTTCAGACCGTCCGCCGAAAGAGATCCCGACCCTCGAGGAGCGGCTGCGCTCGCGTTTCGAATGGGGGCTCACGGCCGACATTCAGCCGCCCGATCTCGAGACCAAGGTCGCCATCCTGCGCAAGAAGGCGGAGGAAAAAGGCGTGGAGGTTCCGCAGGAGGTGGCGATCTTCGTCGCCGAACGCGTTCGCTCCAATATCCGCGAGCTCGAAGGACACCTCAACAAGATCATCGCCTTCGCTTCGATGGTCGGACGCGCGATCACCATTGATGTCGTGAAGGAAGCCCTGAAGGACAGCCTCTCGAAGGAAGACAAGCCGATCACGCCGACCGAGATCCTGCGCGTCGTCGCCACGCACTACGGCCTCAAAGTCTCCGACATCAAGCAGAAGAGCAACGCGCAGACGATCGCGTTTCCTCGTCAGGTCGCGATGTACCTCTGCAAGGAACTGACGGACCTCTCCTATCCCGAGATCGGCAAGCTCTTCGCCGACAAGCACCACTCGACCGTGATGTACTCCGTGCAGCAGATCAAAAAGAAGATGGACAACGATCAGCAGTTCGCGCGCACGGTCGAGACGTTGTCGAAGCAGTTCCGATGACGGAATCCGCAACGCCTGCGGAAAGCAGCCCGGAAAAGATGTGGACGGATTCGACCCTCGCTCGCGACACGCGGACCTCTGCGGAAAACGCCCCGATTTTCCGGTGTTTCCCCGCAGCCGGACTCACAGGTCGGAACGCTGAAGACTGCTATACTTTTGAAGGCTTTGCGTCCTCCGACCACGATATCCACACCGCCTACTACTACCTCTACAAGAGAAAAAGACTTGTCTTGAAGGAAGAGACCACATGGAGCTGACCGTCGGAAAAGCGGATCTTCAGAAAGAACTCCAGCTTTGCCAGGGGGTCGTCGAGAAACGTTCGACGATTCCGATCCTGTCGAACGTTCTGCTGAAGGCCGCGGACGGACGTCTGCAGATCGCCGCCACGGATCTCGACGTCACGATTCTCAGTTCCTGCGCCGCGCGGATCACCACGCCCGGCGGCGTCACGATCGAAGCGAAGCGCCTCTTCGACATCGTCCGCTCGCTTCCCGACGACGACGTACACATCACGCTGCAGGACAACAACTCCGTCGCCGTCGAGTCGGGCACCGCGAAGTTTCGTCTCCTCGGTTTGCCGGCCGAGGATTACCCGACGCTGCCGACCGTCAACGTCGCCGAAGGGTTCAGCATCCCGCTCGGCGAGCTCAAGACGATGGTCGCGAAAGTGAAGTTCGCGATCACGCACGAGGAGACGCGCTTCCAACTCAACGGCGCGCTGCTCAAGGTGCAGCCGAACAAAATGGAGATGGTCGCCACCGACGGCCATCGCATGGCGCTCATCAACTTTCCCGCGTCGATCACGGGTGGCAAAGGCAAAAAGGGATCGGACCTCACGATTCTCATCCCGCGCAAAGCGCTCGATGAGATCCTGCGGCTCGAAGCCGATGCGTCGGAAGATGCGGTGCGCTTCGGCGTCTCCGACAACCAGCTCTTCTTCGAAGCAGGCGATCGCCGCCTCCTCGCGCGCATGATCGACGTCAACTTCCCCAACTACATGGAAGTGATCTCGCGCGACAACGACCGTCATGTCATGGTCGATCGCGAACGTCTGCTGTCGACGATCAAGCGCATTTCGCTCGTCGCCAACGAGCGCACGCGCGCCGTGCGTTTCGATTTCGCGCCGGGCAAACTCACGGTGTCGTCGACGAATCCCGAGCTCGGCGACGCGCGCGAGACCGTGCCCATCGACTACGCGGGACAGCCGTTCTTTGTCGGGCTCAATGCGGCGTACGTGATGGATTTTCTCTCCGCGACCGACACGCCGAGCGTCTCGCTCGATCTCAAAGACGAGAACAGCCAGTGCATCGGCAAGCCGGCGTCGACGGGTGAGGACCTTCCGTACGATTACCTGTACGTCGTGATGCCGATGCGGCTGGCTTGATCCTCCGCGGCCTCACGACCCGCAACTTTCGCAATCTCGAAGAAGCCGAGACGGCGTTTCATCCGCAGGCGAACATCTTCGTCGGCCGCAACGGCCAGGGGAAGACGAACGTCCTCGAGGCGATCTACTTTCTCGCGACGACGAAGTCGTTCCGCACCGCGCGCGTCGCCAGCCTTTTCCGCTTCACGCAAAACGATGTTTTCGTGAGCGGGGTCGTACATCGCGACGCCGTCGACAAGACGCTTTCGGTCGGGCTCGAAACGGGCGAAGCGAAGCGGCGCGTGCTGATGATCAACGGCGAGAAAGTCACGCTGCCGTCGTATCTCAACGCGCTGAGCGTCTTCGCGTACTCGGCGTCGCGACTCGAGATCATGCGCGGCGCGCCGGAAGAGCGGCGCCGTTTTCTCGACCGCGGCATCGCCAGCATCAACCCCGCATATCTCGAACAACTGACTCGCTATACGCGCGTGTTGCGGCAGCGCAATGCGTTGCTCGCGGAGATCGCGCAGCATCGTCAAGCCGCTGCATCGCTCGACGCGTGGGACAACGAGTTGATGGTCGCGGCGGCGGTGGTGCATCGCGCTCGCGCCGCGTACGTCGCCGATCTCGCGAACGTCTTCGCGGAGATCGTGCAGCGTCACGGCTATCACGTGTCGAACGTCGCGATGATCTATCGCCCGAGCGAGACGGCGGAGCTCGCGAAACATCGGCGCGACGAGATCCGCGCCCGTACGACGTTGCATGGGCCGCAACGCGATCTTCTCGAGTTCCTCGTCGACGGCCGTCCGGCGTCCGAGGTGTTGTCGGGCGGCGAGCAGAAGATGATCGTGTTGTTTTTGAAGTTCGCGAAGCTCGAGCTGTTTCGGCGCCGCCACGACGACGCGCCGCTGTTTTTGCTCGACGACGTCGATGCCGAGCTCGACCTCGAAATCCTGCAGGATTTGCTCTCCAATCTGCCGGTTTCGACGCAGGTCTTTGCCACCTCCGCGAAAGAGGTCTTTCTGCAGGCATTACAGGCCGGTCCGCATCGGCGTTTAAACGTTGAAAACGGACGAGTTACGGCAGTGCGGGATTTCGCCTGAGAAGGCAATAATCCGGCTGCCGTTTCGCGTTCTGTCGTACGGCGCGAAATCCCTCTCCGACGCGCCGCGGAAACCAAGCCGGCAGAACCTCTGGAAAGCGACGGTCGATGGCAGAAAACTACACAGCGGAAGACATCAAAGTCCTCAAGGGACTCGATGCGGTGCGCAAGCGTCCCGGCATGTACATCGGCGACACCGACGACATCACCGGCCTGCATCACATGGTCTACGAGGTCGTCGACAACGCGATCGATGAAGCGCTTGCCGGCTACGCCGACAAGGTCAACGTCACGATCCACACCGACAACTCCGTGACCGTCGAAGACAACGGCCGCGGCATCCCCGTCGATCTGCACAAGGAAGAAAACCGCTCCGCCGCCGAGGTCATCATGACCGAGCTCCACGCCGGCGGAAAGTTCGACAACAACTCGTACAAAGTCTCCGGCGGTCTGCACGGCGTCGGCGTTTCGGTCGTCAACTTTCTCTCCGAGTGGCTCGACCTCGAGATCCATCGCGACGGCTTCATCTACCGCCAGCGCTACGAGCGCGGCGTGCCGACCGCGCCGATCGTCAAAGGCGAGAAGACCACGCAGCTCGGCACGCGCGTGACGTTCAAAGCCGACGCGGAGATCTTCTCCGTGACGGAGATGAACTTCGACACGCTCGCCCAGCGCCTGCGCGAGCTCGCGTTCCTCAACTCCGGCGTCTTCATCGCCATCCGCGACGAACGCAACGACAAGCATCACGAGTTCTGCTACGAAGGCGGCATCGTCTCGTTCGTTCGGGATCTGAACAAGAACAAGACGCCGCTGCACGAAGAGCCGATCTTCATCCGCGACGAAGCGGACGGCGAACAGGTCGAGATCGCGTTGCAGTGGAACGACGGCTACACCGAGAGCATCTACACCTTCACGAACACGATCAAGAACGCCGACGGCGGCACGCATCTCATCGGCTTCAAAGGCGCGCTCACGCGCACCGTCAACAAGTACATCAGCGATTCGGGACTGCTCGAGAAGCTGAAGATCTCGCTCGAAGGCGACGACATCCGTGAAGGTCTCACGGCGATCATCTCCGTGAAAATCCGCGACCCGAAATTCTCGTCGCAGACGAAAGACAAGCTCGTGTCGTCGCACGTGAAAACGTGGGTCGAGCAGGTCGTCAACGAGCGTCTCGCCGAATATCTCGAAGAGAATCCGCGCGAGGCGAAGCGCGTCGTCGAGAAGATCGTCGACGCGGCGCGCGCGCGCGAAGCCGCGCGCAAAGCGCGCGAGCTGACGCGCCGAAAAGGCGCGCTCGACTCAGCATCGCTTCCCGGCAAGCTCGCCGACTGCTCCGAACGCGATCCGCGCTTCTGCGAGATCTACTTCGTCGAAGGCGACTCGGCCGGCGGCTCCGCGAAGCAGGGACGCGATCGCCGCTTCCAGGCCATTCTGCCGCTGAAAGGCAAGATCCTCAACGTCGAGAAAGCGCGTCTCGACAAGATGCTGTCTTCCGAGGAAATCCGGCTGATGATCACGGCCCTCGGCACCGGCATCGGCACCGACGACTTCGATCTCGCGAAGCTGCGGTACCACAAGATCATCATCATGACGGACGCGGACGTCGACGGCTCGCACATCCGCACGCTCATCCTCACGTTCTTCTATCGCCACATGAAGGACGTCATCGAGCAGGGGCATCTCTTCATCGCGCAGCCGCCGCTCTTCAAGGTGACGCAGAGCAAGAAGGACACGTACCTCAAGGACGAGACCGAGAAGCTGCGTTTCCTCCTCAACCGCATCGCCGAGTCGGTGGAGATCACGCCGGAGGGCGGCCTCGCCGTGCGCGGCGAAGCGCTCATGAACATGCTGCAGCGGATGGACGAGTACCGCTCGCACGCGCGCAGGCTCGCGTCGCGCGGCGTGCCGCGCGAGGCGCTCGACGTGCTGTTCCGCGAGCATTTCACCGACCGCGCCGCATTCGCCGACGTGACCAAGCTCCAGCAGCTCGAAGCCGCGCTGACGCAGGCCGGCTTTGCGAACGTCCGCATCGTCACCGACGAGATCGCGGAAACGACGCAAGTCGAATTTCAGGTCGGCAGCAACGGCAGCGGACGCAGAGCGACTGTCAACGCGGAGCTCCTCGGACATTACGAGTTCCGGCAGATGGCGAAGGCGTACGAGCAGCTCTCCGCATTCGGACTGCCGCCATACGCCGTGAAGAACGGTGACGACACGACGATCTACACGAACGTTGACGACCTTCTCGAGTCGATCTTCAAGATCGCCGAGAAGGGGCTCACGATCCAGCGCTACAAAGGCCTCGGCGAGATGAACCCGGAGCAGCTGTGGGAGACGACGATGAATCCCGAGACGCGCCGGCTGCTGCAGGTGAAGATCGAGGACGCCGTCGGCGCCGATGAGATCTTCACCATCCTCATGGGCGATCAGGTCGAGCCGCGGCGCGTGTTCATTCAGGACAACGCGCTCGACGTGAAAAACCTCGACATTTAATCAGTACGCAAAGCGAACGGAAAGCGTACGAAACGCAAGCGGAATCAGACGCGATAAAGCATGGCTGAAACGGATTATCCGAATTCGAACGAGCAGCGGTTCCCGGTCAACATCGAAGACGAGATGCGCCGGTCGTATCTCGACTACGCGATGTCGGTCATCATCGGGCGCGCGCTGCCCGACGTCCGCGACGGCCTCAAGCCCGTCCACCGCCGCATCCTCTACGGCATGTACGAGCAGGGGAACACCGCGGGCAAGGCGTACAAGAAAAGCGCGCGCATCGTCGGCGACGTGATGGGCAAGTTCCACCCGCACGGCGACTCGGCGATCTACGACACGGTCGTGCGCATGGCGCAGGACTTCTCGATGCGCTACCGCCTCGTCGACGGCCAGGGCAACTTCGGCTCGCTCGACGGCGACAACCCCGCGGCCATGCGCTACACCGAAGTGCGTCTCACGCGCCTCGCCGAAGAGCTGATGCGCGACGACATCGACAAAGAGACGATCGACTGGGTGCCGAACTACGACGGCTCGCTCTCCGAGCCGTCGGTGCTGCCGGCGAAGTTCCCGAACCTCCTCGTCAACGGCAGCTCCGGCATCGCCGTCGGCATGGCCACGAACATCCCGCCGCACAACCTCGGCGAGATCATCGACGCGTGCCTCATGCTCATCGAGCATCCCGGCGCGACGATCAAGGAGCTGATGACGGTCGTCCCCGGACCTGATTTTCCGACCGCCGGCTACATCCACGGCGTCGAGGGAATCCGGCAGGCGTACGATACCGGCCGCGGCATCATTCAGGTGCGCGCGAAAGCGATCATCGAGACGCAGAAGAAAAGCGAAAAGCAGCAGATCGTCGTGACGGAGATTCCGTACATGACGAACAAGGCGCGCCTCATCGAGAAGATCGCGGAGCTGGTGCGCGACAAGCGCATCGAAGGCATCTCCGACCTGCGCGACGAATCGGATCGCGAAGGCATCCGCATCGTCGTGGAGCTGAAGCGCGACGCGATCGCGGAGATCGTGCTGAACCACCTGTATCGCAACACGCAGATGCAGACGACGTTTGGCATCATCTTCCTGGCCATCGTGAACAACAAACCCGAGGTCATGGACCTCGGCACGATGCTGCGGCACTTCATCGATCACCGCAAAGAGATCGTGGTGCGCCGCACGCGCTTCGAACTGCGGAAAGCAGAAGAGCGCGCGCACGTCCTCGAAGGTCTCGTCAAAGCGCTCGACGTGCTGGACGAGCTCATCGCGCTCATCCGCGGCAGCCGCACGCCGCAGGAAGCGAAGGACGGTCTCATCGCGCGGTGGCAGTTCAGCGAGATCCAGGCGCAGGCGATTCTCGACATGCGCCTGCAGCGCCTCACGGGACTCGAGCGCGAGAAGCTCATCGCGGAGTACCACGAGATCCTCGCCACGATCGAGCGCCTGCGCGCGATCCTCGCATCCGAGCGGCTCGTGCTCGAGATCATCGCGCGAGAGCTGCGCGAGATCAAAGAAGCGTACGGCGACGCGCGCCGCACCGAGATCGTGCCGGACACGTCGGAGATCTCGATCGAGGACCTCGTCGCGGACGAGGACATGGTCATCACCGTCTCGCGCGGCGGCTACATCAAGCGCTCGCCGCTGTCGCTCTATCGCGCGCAGCGGCGCGGCGGCAAAGGCCGCATCGGGATGCAGACGAAGGAAGAGGACATCGTCGAGCATCTCTTCGTGGCGTCGACGCACGCGTACGTGCTCGTGTTCACGGACCGCGGCCGCATGTATTGGCTGAAGGTGTACGCGGTGCCGGAAGTCGCGGCGAATGCGCGCGGCAAAGCGATCGTGAACCTCTTGCCGCTCGAAGCAAACGAGAACGTCCGCGCGCTGCTCACCTCGCGCGACTTCACCGAGGGCAAGTACGTCGTCATGGCGACGCGCGGCGGCAAGATCAAGAAGACCGAGCTCGCCGCGTTCTCCAACGTGCGCGCTACCGGCATCATCGCCATCGACATCGGCGAAGAGGACGACCTGCACAGCGTCGGCCTCTCGAACGGCAACTGCGAGATCTTCGTCGGCACGCACGAAGGCAACGCCATCCGCTTCCACGAGTCGGGCGTGCGTCCGATGGGACGCGGCGCCGCCGGCGTGAAAGCGATCGCGCTGCGCGGTGATGACTACGTCGTGGAGATGGACGTGCTGCCGGGATCGGCGGATGCAGCGCCGGTCGTCGAAGGCAGCGAAGACGAGGCGGCCACCGAAGAGGTCGCGGTGGAGCAGGAGCTCGTCGCCGAGGAAACGCCGGACGGCGATGCCGAAGACGAAGCGACGCTGCCGGCCGACGATCGCGGCTACATCCTCACGATCACGGAGAAAGGCTTCGGCAAGCGCACGCCGGTCTCGGCGTATCGCCTGACGCGCCGCGGCGGCTTCGGCATCGCGAACATGAAGGTGACCGACAAGAACGGCAAAGTCGCCGGCATCGCGCACGTGGGCGACGACGAACAGGTGCTGCTCATCACCGAACAGGGAATGATGATCCGCACCGACGTCGCCAGCATCCGCATCGCCGCCCGCAAGACGCAGGGCGTGCGCATCATTCACATCGATGAGAACGATGTCGTGGTCGGCGCCGTCAAACTGGTCGAGCGCGACGACGACAAGGAGACCCCGGAGCCGGATGAAAACGGCAGCTCTGAAGCAGCAACGGACGGAACGACAGGCAAAGCCGACGACGAACCGCCGAGCGAAGAACCGGTCCACTGACGGCGCGAAACCGTACAATTCGCGTATGGCGCGCCCGTCCCGCGAGCGGCTCGAGCATCTCTCACGAGAGCTCGTCGACGTGCTCGCGCGCTCGCGCGCGGTCATCCTGCTGAAAGACCGCGAGGTGGTGCGCCAGGCGATGGCGCAGGCGCTCACCGACGAGCTGCGCCGCGAACAGGAGCGTCAGGACAACGCGCGCCGCCGCATCGCGGCGATGCGCAACGCGCCGAAACGCGGCACTGCCGAATGGGACGCGTTGTTCGGCAAGCTCGTCGAGGAAGAGTATCTGCGCGAGGGGCTCGACTCTTAATTCGAGTCGTCCGGCTCCGGCGCCGCCTTCAGCGACGCGGTGTCGTCGGGGCTGGCGATCATCTTCCGCAGCCGCTGCGCTTTCATCCGCTCGAAGATGCCGCCGGCGTGACCGGCCGGAATCCAGCTGTTGCCCGCGCACTTCGGGCAACGTCCGCGAAAGGCGATGTTCTTTCCGCAGTCCGGGCAGATGATGACCAGCGAGTGCGAGAGCTCGAACTTCTGCTCCCCTTCCGCATCCAGACTGTTCAGGAAAGCTGCGAGATTGGTAAACGTCTCTTCCAAAGGTTCGACAACTCCGGACCCGGGATTAGAGCAAGCGACGTGCCGTGACCGGCGGCGGCTACATCCGCATGAGGTCGAACTGCTCGTGGTGGAGCGATTCATCCGGCTTGAAGACGAGATGAATGCCGAGCGTCCGCTCCACTTCCTCGAAGATCGGATCGCCGGCGTGCAACGTGCCGTAGACGATCGGGTTCACGCGCACGATGACGTCCTGCCCTTCGTGGAAGTCGCGCAGCTTCATGAGCTCGCGCCACACCTCCAGCGCGATCGTCGTGTTCGACTTGATCCGTCCGCTGCCGCCGCAGTACGGACACGCCTGCGTCAATGAACGCTCGAGACTCTGACGCACGCGCTTGCGCGTCATCTCGATGAGGCCGAACTCGGAGATCTGCAGGATCTTCGTTTTCGAGCGGTCTTTGCGGATCTCGTTTTCCAGCGCCTCGAAGAGCCGCTGACGGTTCGCCGGCTCTTCCATGTCGATGAAGTCGAGGACGATGATGCCGCCGAGGTCGCGCAGACGGATCTGGCGAACGATCTCTTTCGCCGCCTCGATGTTCGTGCGGAACACCGTCTCTTCGAGGTTCTTGCGCCCGACGTATTTGCCCGTGTTCACGTCGATCGCGACGAGCGCCTCGGTCTGATTGATGACGATGTATCCGCCCGACTTGAGCCACACCTTCGACTTCAGCGCCTTCGCGATCTCCGGCTCGATGCCGAATTCGTCGAAGATCGGCTCCTCGCGGCGGAAGAGGCGCACGCGCGAGACGAGCTGCGGCTGGATCTGGTCGAGGAACTCGACGATGCGCTGGTACTGATCGACGGAATCGACCCAGACGCTCTTGAACTCCGGCGAGAGCACGTCGCGGATCGTGCGCAGCACGAGGTCGAGATCGTGATGGATCGCATTCGGCGCCGACGATTTCTCCGCGCGCCGGCGGATCTGTTCCCACAGTTCCGTGAGATAGCGCAGATCGGCGAGGAACTCTTCCTCGCCGCGACCTTCACCCGCCGTGCGGACGATGAAGCCGCCGTGGCCGTGCGGACGAATGCGCTCGAGGATCTCCTTGAGCCGCACGCGCTCTTCTTCGTCTTCGATGCGGCGCGAGACGCCGACGTGATTCACCGTCGGCATGTACACGAGGAAGCGGCCGGGCAACGTGATGTGACTCGTGATGCGCGCGCCCTTGCCGGCGATCGTGTCCTTCGACACCTGCACCACGATCTCCTGTCCTTCGCGCAGCAGATCGGAGATCGACGCCTCGGTACGGTGCGGCTGCGGCACGTCGTCGAGATGCAACTCGTCCGGCGTTTCGCTCTCGTATTCTTCGAGATCTTCGATGACGTCGGAGACGTAGAGAAAAGCGTCGCGCTCGAGCCCGAGGTCGACGAACGCCGACTGCATCCCCGGGAGCACCTTCGTCACGCGCCCTTTGTAGATGTTCCCGACGATCGTGCGGTGGCGGGTGCGCTCGACCCACAGTTCGACGACCTGGCCTTCGTCGAGCACGGCGATCCGCGACTCGTGTCGCGTCGCGTTGATCACGATCTCGCGGGACATGCGGCGCGCATTGTAACCGGCGGACGGCGATAGACTTCGCTCGCGATGCTGCGGACGATCTACTTCTCCGGTGCGATCTCCGGCGGCCGCGCCGACGTCGCGCTGTATCGCCGTCTCGTTTCCGCGCTCGAAGCGGAGGGACACCGCGTCCTGGCCGGCGCCGTCGCGGCCGAAGACGTCGGCGCCGGCGGCGAGATGCTCACGCCCGACTTCATCTTCGCGCGCGACCTCGGCTGGCTCGATGACGCCGATCTCGTCGTTGCGGAGGTATCGATGCCGTCCACCGGCGTGGGTTACGAGCTCGCCTACGCACGCCACCGGCGCGGCATTCCGGTGATCGCGCTGTACCGCCCCGCGCACACGACGCGCTGCAGCGCCATGGTTGCCGGCGATCCCGGGATCGTGCTGCTGACGTACGAGATCGTGGAGGAACTGCTGCCGCGCCTTCTGGAATCCATCCGCCGCGCCGCGGGTTACTCCGACCGCTTACCTTGACCGTACCTTGACGAGGGGGTATCGCGGTGCTATTTTCCGCCCCCTTCGGAGCGTTAGTACTCCGGCATAGCTCAGTTGGTAGAGCAGCGGACTGTTAATCCGCGGGTCGTAGGTTCGAGTCCTACTGCCGGAGCCATTTTCTCGACACTGACATCATTCCGTCATAATATCTCTCCCGCAGAAAAGGAGAGATAGCATGGCGTACACCGCCCAGCAGCGGACAGCGGTCCTTTCGATCCTCTCGAACCTCGCCTCGAACCGCAAGGGATCGGTCGGCGACCTCCGCGAATCGCTCGAACAGCAGCTCACCGAGGCGCTGCAGAGCTCCACGTTCACGCAGTACATCGGCCGGTGGGACGTGGTGTGGGGGCCGCAGATCACGAAGGGCTCGATCTTCTCCGACGAAGCCGACAACGCGATGTACGTCGCGCGGAGCGCGGAGACGAACGATCACGTGGTCGCGATCGCGGGCACCAATCCCGGCTCACTCTTCGACGCCGCCATCGAAGACCTCGCGGTCGGCACCGTGGTCGGCTTCGGCGGCCTGGCCGGCGCGGAGATCTCGAAAGGGACGCAGACCGGCATCATCGCGCTGCAGAACATGACCGACCCGCGCACGACGCAGACGCTGCGCAACTTCCTCGACGAGCTCCCGCCGACGAACGCGAACCTCATCTTCACCGGCCACTCCCTTGGCGGCGCGCTGTCGCCGGCAATCGCGCTCGATCTCGTCGTCAGCCAGGGACTGGATACGAGCAAGTTCAAGAACGTCTACGTGTATCCAAGCGCCGGTCCGACGCCGGGCAACGACGCGTTCATGCAGCTCTTCACGAAGACGTTCCCCGCCGTCGGCGACAACCCATTCAACGCGTGGAACCAGAACGTACGCAACACCCTCGACGCCATCCCGCGCGCGTGGGCGCAACTCGCGGAGCTGCCGGCGTTGTATCCGCCGCTGCTCGGCGGCCGGCCGGTCCCGTGCGTACAGACGCTCGTCAACGATCTCCTCACGCCCGCGCTGAAAGGCAACACGTACACGGACCTGCCGTTCGTCACATTCGAAGGAACCTTCGACGGCGACGTGGACGTGCCCGCGCCCGGCGTCAGCTGCGCGTGGCTGCGGCAGATGGTGTATCAGCACATCGAGGGCTACTACGCCACGCTCATTCCCGAACTGCAAAGCTCGCTGCCAGTGCTCCTGACCCTTAGCGAGGGCGTCTGTCTCGCTTTCGACGGCTGGTGCGCCATCCATCGGCTGTAGCGGCGCGAATGAAACCGGCTACATCCGCTGTTGCAGGCAGCGGAGGACGAGGGCGATTCTGACGCTGCAGCAGCTACCCGACAGCCGGCGCGCGATTTTGCTCGCGCTCAAACAGCAGGGCGCGGCGACGATCGCGCAGCTGTCCGACGCGTTGCAACTGACCGGCGAAGCGGTGCGGCAGCAGCTCCTGCAGCTGCAGCGCGAAGGGTGGGTCGACGCGCGCGTCGACCGCGAGGCCGCGCGCGGACGCACGGGACGTCCCGCCGCGCAGTACCGCCTCAGCGACGCGGGCGATCATCTCTTTCCGAAGCACTACGACATGCTGTCGATCGCGGTGATCGACGCCGTCGCGGAGGAGCTCGGGACGGAGGCGGCCATGCGCGTGCTCGAGCGCGTGTCGAACGACAAAGTCGCCGCGGTCGCGCCGCTGCTCGAAGGGCTCACGCTGCACGAGAAACTCGCCGCGCTCAAGCACTGGTACCTCGAAGACGATCCGTACATGGACGTCGAGACCGGCGACGAGCTGCGCCTCATCGAGCGCAACTGCCCGTTCTACAACACGGCCATGCGCCGCCCCGCGCTCTGCAGCGTGTCCGTCAACGCGCTGACGCGCCTCCTCGGGCATCGCGTCCAGCGCGAAGAGAAGTTCCAGAACGGCGACGGCCGCTGCGTGTTTCGCGTGAGCAGCGACGAGCCGATCGATCCCGCGACGTGGCGCTTCCGGCCCGAATAGCGCGCGTTACTCCGCCGCTTCGCGCTTGACGTCGTTGCGCGCCGGATTCTTCGCGATCCACACCGTCTTGATGTTCGTGAACTCGCGGATGCCATACACGCCGAGCTCGCGCCCGAAGCCGGAATGCTTCGTGCCGCCGAACGGCATGCGCGGATCCGACGCGACCATCGCGTTGACGAACACCTGACCCGAGTCGATGCCGGCGATGAAGCGCTCCGCCTCGCCGTCGTCCGACGTCCAGACGCTCGCGCCGAGTCCGAACGGCGTTGCATTCGCGAGCCGGATCGCTTCGTCGGCATCGCGCACGCGGAAGAGCGACGCGACCGGACCGAACGTCTCCTCGGCGTACGCCGGCGCGTCGCGCGGAATGTCGCGCAGCACCGTCGGCGCGTAGAAGTTGCCGCGGTCGTGGAGACGCTTGCCGCCCGTGAGCAGCGTCGCGCCGGCGCTGACGCTCGCGTCGACCTGCTTCTCGAGATCGTTCACGATCTGCGGCATCGCCATCGGCCCGACGTCCGTCGCCTCGTCCATCGGATCGCCGACGCGCAGCGCGTTCATCGCCGCGACGAAGCGGTGCTCGAACGCGTCGGCGATGTCCTCGTGCACGATGAAACGTTTGGCCGCGATGCACGACTGGCCGTTGTTCACGATGCGCGCGCGGATGCCGGTCTTCACCGCCTCGTCGAGATTCGCCGACGGCATTACCACGAATGGATCGCTGCCGCCGAGCTCGAGAACGCTCTTCTTGATGCGCTTCGCGGCACCGGCCGCGACGCTCGCGCCCGCGGGCGCGCTGCCGGTAAGCGTGGCGGCGCGGATGCGCTCGTCGTCGAGGAGCGGCGCCACCTGTTCGGAGGTGATGAGCAGCGTCTGGAACTCGCCCGCGTCGAAGCCGGCTTCGCGAAGGATGTCTTCGATCGCGAGCGCGGACTGCGGCACGTTCGACGCGTGCTTGAGCAGCCCGACGTTGCCGGCCATGAGCGCCGGTGCAGCGAAGCGGAAGACCTGCCAGAAGGGGAAGTTCCACGGCATGACCGCGAGCACCGGGCCGATCGGATCGAAGCGGACGTAGCTCTCGCGCGCGTCGGTGGCGATGCGCTCCGGCGCGAGGTACGCCTCGCCGTGCTGCGCGTAATGGCGGCAGACCATCGCGCACTTCTGTACCTCGGCGACGGCCGCTTTGATGGTCTTGCCCATCTCGGTGGTGAGCGTCGTCGCGTAGTCGTGCGCGCGGCGGTCGAGAAGATCGGCGGCGCGCAGGAGGAGCGCGGCACGCTCGGGAAACGAACGCGCGCGGTTGATCGCGTACGCCTCGATCGACTTCTGCAGCTTCTGCTCGATGTCCGCGTTCGACAGCGGCTCGAAGGTGGCGATGGTTTCTCCGGTGGCGGGGTTCACGCTGGCGATGGCCATGACCTGCCGATCATAAGCAAGCCGCCGATTGTCATAGTGCACTTGACAAACAGCCGGTTAGTAACTAAACATTCATTTACAAATGGGCCGCCCGCCGCGCATCAACGCCGAGCAGATCCTCGCCGCCGCCCGCGCGGCCTTCACCGCCCGCGGCTTCGCCGCCACGACGCTGGCCGACGTCGCCGCGGCCATCGAGGTCACGCCCGCGGCGATCCTCCGCTACTTCCCGAGCAAGCAGGATCTCTTCGCCGCCGCGATGAGCGCGCGCGGCATCGACGCGCCTCCCTTCATCGACGAGCTCGCGCGCGTCGATCCCGCGTCCGATCCGCGGGTCGTGCTGCGCCGTTTCGCCGAACAGATGATCCCGTTCGCCAGCACGATCATCCGCTCCGCGATCGCCGTGCAGATGCACGCCGCGTCCGCGCAGACGACGCTGGTCGTGCCGTTCGACACGCGCGCGGACGAGACGCCGCCGCGCAAAGGCATTCGCATCGTCACGCAGTACTTCCGCCGGGCCATGAATGCCGGCGTCATCCGCCGCGGCGATCCGCGCGCGTACGCGCTGCTCTTCGTCGGGCAGCTCCAGTCGTACGTCTTCATCCATCAGCTTCTGGCGATCGAGCCGGCGTATCCGCTCGACCGCTATCTCGACGCGCTGTTCGCACTCTGGAGCGACGGCGCGATCGTGGGAGGTCGTCGTGGCAGCAGCAGCAAGTCGCATCCTCAAGCGGGTGATCCCGATTCTTCTCGTCCTCGGCGCCGTGACGGCGGGACTGCTGTACGCGCGGCAGCAGCGAAAGCCGAAACCGCTCGTCCTCGCGGGAACGCTCGAGGCGCGGACGGTGAACGTCGGGTCGCTGGTCGGCGGCCGCGTCAGCCGCGTTCACGTCGATGAAGGAAACGCCGTCGCCGCCGGCCAGGTGCTGGTGACGCTCGAGACCGAGACGCTCGACCGCCAGATCTCCGAACAGGAAGCGGCCATCGCCGCCGCGCAGGCGAATCTCGCCAAGGCCATCGCCGGACCGCGCAACGAGGAGATCCGCAAAGCCGCCGCGGTGGCGGAGAACGACGAGCGCGATCGCCGCCGCACGTCCGCGCTGTTTCACGACGGCATCGTCTCGCGCGAGCTTTACGAAGACGCGGCCACAAAAGCGAAGACGTCCGCCGAGGATCTGCGGGTGTTGCAGGAAGGCACGCGGAAAGAAGACATCGCCGCCGCGCGCGCGGCGGTCGAACAACAGCAGCGCCGCCTCGCGACGCTCGGCAAGCAGCGCGCGGAAACCGTCGTGCGCTCCAGCGTCACCGGCACCGTGCAGTCGTTCGCGCTGCGTCCCGGCGACATCGTGGCGCCCGATCAGACCGTGGCCGAGATCCTCGAGCCGACGCAGCTGTGGGTGCGCGTCTACGTTCCGGAAACGCTTCTCGGCCTCGTCAAAGTCAACATGCCGGTGCGCGTGCGCGTCGACACGTTTCCGAACGTCTGGTTTCAGGCGCGCATCGCGACCGTTTCCAGCCAGGGCGAGTACACGCCGCGCAACGTGCAGACGCGGGCGCAACGCGCCGAGCAAGTCTACGGCGTGAAGGTCGTGCTCGCGCCGGACGCGCGGCTGAAAGCAGGCATGGCCGCCGAGGTGGATCTCGGCGTCGAAGGAAACGCGGAATGACGGACGTCGGCATCGACGTCCGTCACGTCTCGAAGGCGTTCGGCTCCGTACGGGCGCTCGACGACGTCTCCCTCGAAGTGCCGCGCGGCACGATCTTCGGCCTCCTCGGGCCAAACGGTTCCGGCAAGTCGACGCTCATCCGCATCCTGTGCGGTCTGCTCGCGCCGACGTCCGGCAGCGCGAGCGTCGACGGCATCGACGTGGTCCGCGAGGGCGAGGAAGTGCGTCGCCACATCGGCTACGTCTCGCAGGCGTTCTCGCTCTATCGCGATCTGACGGTCGATGAGAACCTCGATTTCTTCAGCTCGATCTATCGGCTCAAAGGCGCGGAGCGAAAGCAGCGCAAGGAGTGGGCGATCGAGCTGACGCACATCGGCCCGTATCGCGATCGGCTCGCGGGCGCACTCTCCGGCGGCTGGAAGCAGCGACTCGCGCTCGCCGCCGCGCTCATGCATCAGCCGCGCGTGCTCTTTCTCGACGAGCCGACCGCGGGCATCGATCCCGTCGCGCGGCGCGAGTTGTGGGACCTGCTGTTCGGCCTCGCCGCGGAGAACGTCACGATGTTCGTCACCACGCACTACATGGACGAGGCCGAGCGCTGCGGCACGGTCGCGTATCTCTACCTCTCGAAGCTCATCGTGAGCGGACATCCGGAAGCGCTGAAGCGGATGAAGGAAGTCACGCCGGAAGGCATGCGGCGCGTCGAGGCGGAAGGCCGGGAAGGCGTCGCGACGCTGATGGCCAGCGCGCGCACGCTGCCGTATGTGCACGCGTCGACGATCTTCGGCACGTCGCTGCATCTGCTGGTCGATCAAAGCATCTCGAACGAACGCCTCGACCGCGACCTGCAGTCGTTCGGCAGCGGCGCCGTGCGCACGAAGGACATCGAGCCGACGCTCGAGGACGTGTTCGTGCGGCTCACCGAACTGGAAGCGACGCGATGAACGGCTTCGGCGCGGTGTTTCGCAAAGAGCTGACGCAGATGATGCGCGACCGCGTCACGATCATGTTCGCGCTGGCGGTGCCGGTGTTCGAGCTGATCCTCTTCGGCGTCATCGACATGAACGCGAAGAACATCCCGACGGTGGTCTTCGATCAAAGCAAGACGCAGGAGAGCCGCCGGCTCATCGAGCAATTCGGCGCGACCGGACTCTTGCGGATCATCGAGATGGCGCCGTCGCGCGACGAGCTACAACACGAGATCGTCGCCGGACACGCGCAGGTCGGCGTCGAGATCCCGCCCGACTACGCGCGCAATCTCGCGGCGCAACGCGACGCGCACGTGCTCGTGCTCATCGACGGCTCGGATTCGAGCACCGCGTCACAGGCGCTTTCCGCTGCAAATGGTGTGGTGCTGCAGAACGATCTGCAAGCGTTACTGGAGCAGCGGAATCGCGCGCGCATCGAGGCGCATCCGGTGATGCTCTTCAATCCCGACATGCGCAGCGCGAACCTGCTCATCCCCGGCCTCATCGCCATCCTGCTCACGTTCTCCGGCACGATCCTCTCCGCGTTCGCGATCGTGAAGGAGCGCGAGCGCGGCACGCTCGAGCAGCTGATGGTCACGCCCGTCTCGCCGCTCGCCGTGGTCCTCGGCAAGATCCTGCCGTACCTCGGACTCGCGTACGTCACGCTCACGGTCGTGCTGCTGCTCATGCGCTTCCTCTTCCGCGTGCCGTTCAACGGAAGCGTCGTGCTGCTGCTCAGCCTCTCGTGCGTGTATCTGTTTGCGCTGCTGTCCTTCGGCTTGTTGATCTCCTCGCGCGCGGGCTCGCAGATGGAAGCGATGCAGCAGGCGATGGGGATCATGCTGCCGTCGGTGCTCCTGTCCGGCTACGTCTTTCCGCTCGCGTCGCTGCCGGCGCCGTTGCGCGTCGTGTCGTACCTGTTGCCGGCCACGCACTTCATCAAGATCGCGCGCGGGATCGTGATTCGCGGCGCCACGTTCGCGGATTTGTGGGAGCCGGTGCTGTCGCTGCTCGCGATCTCCGCGGTGCTCATCGCGGCGTCGGCGCGCGCGTTCAAGAAGACCGTCTCCTGACCTGCACGCGGAGCAAGCTAACCCGAGGGGAATGTGTAAGTTCCGGCGTAAAACAGGGGGCGGCGAAGCGCTTCAATTTTCCGAGCGAGCCACCTATACTACACACCGCGCATGCAGCATATGTTCACCGCGGTGTTCGTCGAGGGCGAGTCGGGAGTGTGCGTGGCGTACGTCGAGGAACTACCGGGCGCGCATGCGCAGGGGAAGGACGTCGACGAAGCGCGGAAGAATCTCGCGGAAGCGGTGGAGCTGATTCTCGCGGCGAACCGCCGCGTCACCCACGAGAGTTTCGCGAGGGCGCGCGTGATCCGGCGCGAGCGGATCGTGGTCGGTCGCTGAGCGACGGCGGCAGCGGCACGTCGAGCAGCTTGCAGACCGTCTCGACAATCAGATCGTCGATGACCGCCCCGCGCGGCAGCACCGTCGTGAGGCCGTTGCGCGTGTTGCGCACGAGCGTTCCGCTGCGGCCGCTCTCGTCTGCCACGACGTCGTGCAGCCCGAGGTGACGAAGGATCGCCCGGCGAGTCATCGAGCCGCATTGTAGCGGATTTCCTGCACCAATCCCGCCTGCACGATAAGTGCGCTCGAGGGCAGCCGCACGTGCAAATCGGCTAGGCCCTAAGCGCTGGCGGCCGTGCCGCCCCGCCGGAGGCGCTCCCGGTCAAAGGACGTATCGCGACAAGTCCTCGTCCTTGATCACCCCTTCGAGCACCCGCTGGACGTAGGCCGCATCGATCGACACGCTCACGCCGTTCATCTCGCTTGCCTCGAACGACAGCTCGTCGAGCAGGCGTTCAAGAATCGTGTGAAGACGGCGCGCGCCGATGTTCTCCGTCTTCTCGTTCACGATCGCGGCGTAGCGTGCGATCTCGCGCACCGCATCGTCGGCGAACGTCAGCGTCACGCCTTCGGTCGCGAGGAGCGCGACGTACTGCGTCGTCAGCGCGTTTTTCGGCTCGCGGAGGATCTTCTCGAAATCCGTTTCGGAGAGCGACTCCAGCTCCACGCGAATGGGGAAGCGGCCCTGCAGTTCGGGGATGAGATCGGACGGCTTCGACACGTGAAACGCGCCGGCGGCGATGAAGAGGATGTGATCGGTCTTCACCATCCCGTACTTTGTGTTCACGGTCGTGCCCTCGACGATCGGCAGAAGGTCGCGCTGGACGCCTTCGCGCGAGACGTCGGGGCCGTGCGCGGCGTTCTGGCGGCCGGCGATCTTGTCGATCTCGTCGAGGAACACGATGCCGCTCTGTTCGACGCGCTCGATGGCTTCGCGGGCGACGTTCTGCTGATCGACGAGCTTCTCCGCTTCTTCCTGCACGAGGATTTCGCGGGCGTCGCCGACGCGCATCTTCTTCGACTTCGATTTTCCGCCGAAGAGGCCGCCCATCATGTCCTTGATGTTCACGCCCATCTCTTCGACGCCTTGCGGCGTGAAGATCTCGAACGACGGGAAGCTCTGCTCCTTCACGTCCACGTCGATCTCGCGCTCGTCGAGCTTTCCCTCGTCCAGCCAGCGGCCGAGCTTCTCTCGCGTTTCGGTCGGCGCATCTTCGAGCGACTGCGGTTCGGCGACGAACGCGGGACGCGCGCGCGGCGGGCGCGAGTCGGGCAGGAGAATGTCGAGGATGCGCTCGCGCGCGTTGCGCTCGGCGGCCTCGCGCACGAGGCGGTTCTTCTCGTCTTTCACGAGCTTCACGCCGATCTCGGTGAGGTCGCGCACGATCGACTCGACGTCGCGGCCGACGTAGCCGACTTCCGTGAACTTCGAAGCTTCGATCTTGAGGAACGGCGAGCGCGTGAGGCGCGCGAGGCGGCGGGCGATCTCGGTCTTGCCGACGCCGGTCGGCCCGATCATCACGATGTTCTTCGGTGCGATCTCGTCGCGCATCTCCGGCGGGAGCTGCTGCCGGCGCCAGCGGTTGCGCAGCGCGATCGCCACCGCGCGCTTCGCCGCGCGCTGCCCGACGATGTACTTGTCGAGCTCGCGCACGATTTCCTTCGGCGTGAGGCGCTCGGGATTGAGGAGAGTGTCGTCGGAACCGGGGAGCTGGATGACCATGACGTCAGAGGCTTTCGACCGTGATGTTGTCGTTCGTGTAGATGCAGATTTCCGACGCGATGCGCAGCGACTCCTCGGCGATCTGCGCGGCCGTCATCGTGCTGTGCTTCATCAGCGCGCGTGCCGCGGCGAGCGCGAACGGACCGCCGGAGCCGATGGCGAGGATGCCGTCGTCGGGCTGAATGAGATCGCCCGTGCCGGAGATGAGGTACGCGCGCTCGCTGTTCGCGACGATCAGCATCGCCTGCAGCTGGCGCAGGTACTTGTCCATGCGCCAGTCCTTCGCCAGCTCGACGACGGAGCGTTCGAGGTTGCCGCGATACTCCTCGAGCTTCGCCTCGAAGCGCGAGAAGAGCGCGAATGCGTCGGCGGCGCTGCCGGCGAAGCCCGCGAGGATCTTGTCGTGATAGAGCCGGCGCACTTTTGCTGCGCCGTGTTTCATCACCGTGTTGCCGACCGTGACCTGCCCGTCGCCGGCGAGCGAGACCTGGCCGTCGCGGCGGACGCAGACGACGGTCGTGGCGCGAATCACCATCTCGTCCATAGCGCGGCGGATCGTATCAGAGCGGTGGAAGGCGGCTCGTCCTTCGGGAATCACAACGCCGGAAAGTCGCCCGGCACCGGCGCGATCAGCGTGCCGAACTCCTCGTGGGCGAGCTTCCACGCGTGGAGCAGCATGCGCGGCGCGGGCATCGACGAGCCGTAGCGGCGGTCGCCGACGACGGGGCGTTCGATCGAGCGCAGGTGAATGCGGATCTGGTGCGTGCGTCCGGTGAAGATCTCGGCCTCGACGAGCGTGCGGTCGTCGAGGCGGCGCAACGGGCGCACGAGGGTGTGCGCGTCCTTGCCGCCGATCGGCGACTCGATGGTCAGCTCGCTCTCGATCGCGCCTTCGACGACGGCGAGATACGTTTTGCGAATGGCGCGCGAGGCGAAGAGCTGCGACAGCTGCGCGGCCGCTTCGCGATGGCGCGCGAAGACGACGATGCCGCTCGTCTGCGTGTCGATGCGATGCACGACGAAGACGTTGCCGTAGCGCACGCGCAGCAGTTCCTCGAGCGAACGCTGGTTGCGCTCGCGCACCGGTTGCGTCGCGAGTCCGGATGGCTTGTCGACGGCGATCCAGTCGCGCGTCTCCTTCACGATGGCGAGCTCGGGAACGTCCTGCACGATGGCGATGCGGTCGCGGTCGCTGACTTCGCGCGAGGCGACGGCGACGGGGCGGTCGTTGACGAGGACGCGATGTTCGGCGATGAGGATGCGCGCGCGGCGGCGGGAGATCTCGGGATGGCGCGCGGCGACGGCTTGATCGAGACGCATGTGAAGTGCGGCGGCGCGAACCGCCGCACTTCAGTGTAGTGCGATTACTTGCGAACCATGCGTTCCGGCTTGGCCGGCATCGCGGGCTCGCCGCCTTCGATGACGGTCAGCTCCGGGCCGCCGATGCCGAGGAGGCGGCGGACTTTGCCTTCGATCTCGGAGGAGAGATCGGCGTTCTCCTTGATGAAGAGCTTCGCGTTCTCGCGGCCCTGGCCGAGGCGGACGTCGCCGTAGGAGAACCAGGAGCCCGATTTCTCGATGAGCTTGTGCTCGATGCCGATGTCGAGGAGCTCGCCGGTCTTGGAGATGCCCTCGCCGTAGCCGACGTCGAACTCCGCCTGCCGGAACGGTGCGGCGACCTTGTTCTTGACCACCTTCACCTTCACGCGCGAGCCGACCACTTCCTCACCTTCCTTGATCTGGTTGGTGCGGCGGATGTCGATGCGCACGGACGAGTAGAACTTCAGCGCGCGTCCGCCGGTCGTGGTCTCGGGATTGCCGAACATCACGCCGATCTTCTCGCGGATCTGGTTGATGAAAATCATGGACGTTTTTGATTTCGCAAGAATGGCTGTTAATTTGCGCATTGCCTGCGACATCAATCGTGCCTGTAAACCGACATGAGAATCGCCCATCTCACCTTCGAGCTCGGCACGCGGGACGAGCGCGGCCACCGAGTCGATGACGATCACGTCGATGGCGCCGGAGCGGACCAGCACTTCCGCGATCTCCAGCGCCTGCTCGCCCGAGTCGGGCTGCGAGACGAGGAGGTTGTCCACGTCGACGCCGAGCTTCTTGGCGTACTCGGCGTCGAGCGCATGCTCGGCATCGATGAACGCCGCCAGACCGCCCGTCCGCTGCGCCTCGGCGATGACGTGCAGCGAGAGCGTCGTTTTACCGGACGATTCCGGACCGAAGATCTCGATGATGCGGCCGCGCGGAACGCCGCCTACGCCGAGCGCGGCGTCGACGCCGATCGAGCCGGTCGAGATCGCGCTGATCGCGGCGAACTCTTTCGCCCCGAGCCGCATGATCGAGCCCTTGCCGAACTGCCGCTCGATCTGCGACAGAGCCGTTTCGGCTGCCTTCAATTTGTCAGTGGGTATCATGGCCATCAGCCTTCTCCTTATTCATTTCCCGAGGAAGCGTTCGCCGAGGAGAGGCGCGGGAAAAGTCGGTTCGACAGGGACATTCGTGTGGTGCAGCGAGTGTACGACGGCAGTTCGAAAACCCGCAAGAAAGTGCATGAAAACGTGCTGATTTTGCGCGCGGACTCTACAACGTGGAGAATGCGCCGATGCTTTCGCTTCGCGCGATTTTTCTCGCTCTCCTCGCGACGGCCTGTGCCGCCGCACCGCGACCCGTCCGTCCGTGGCACCTCGAGCTCGCATCGAGCGGCGGCATCGCCGGCCGCGGCGCCGGCAGTTACGTGCTCGATTCGACCGGCGCGCTGACGGTCACGACGATGACGCGCAAGCAGTGCAGCTATCAGCTGAGCGACGCCGAACTGCAGCGCGTCGAGAAACTGCTCGCGGCGGCGCGGCTCGGGACGTGGAAAGAATCCTACCTGCCGGAGAACACTTGCTGCGATCGCATCGAGTGGGATCTCACGATCGACCGCGCCGGCACGAAGCGCGCGACGAAGTGGCTCGACGAGCCGCCGCTGCCGAAGGATCTCGTCGCGCTCGTGCACGCGATCGTCGCGCCGGGCGATCCGCACGCGCTTGCCAGCGTTTATGCGGAGCGTTGCCGCTCGAACCAGCCATGACGCGGAGTACGTGGAAAGCCGCGGCGCTCCTCTTCGGCTCCGGCGCGTGCGCGCTCATCTATCAGACGTCGTGGCTGCGGCAGTTCCGCGTCATCTTCGGCACGTCGACGTACGCGACCGCCGCCGTCCTGGCGATCTTCATGGGCGGCCTCGGCGTCGGCAGCGCGTTGCTGGGACGTCGCGCCGACGCCGCGGAACGTCCCCTCGCGTTTTACGGAAAGCTCGAGATCGCGATCGCGCTCTCGGCGGCGATCACGCCGCTGATCCTGCTGTTCGTCCGCTGGATCTACATCATGAGCGGCGGCTCGGTGGCGATGGGACTTGTGCTCGCCACGATCGTGCGGCTCGTGCTCTCCGCGCTCGTGCTCGCCGTGCCGACGATCCTCATGGGCGGCACCTTGCCCGCCGCCGCGCGCGCGGTCGAGACGGATGACGACGCCGGACGCAAGCGGCTCGCGCTGCTGTACGGCACGAACACGCTCGGCGCCGTCACCGGCACGCTCGTGTCGTCGTTCTACCTCCTCGAACACCTCGGCAATCGCGGCACGCTGCTCCTCGCGGTCGTCGTCAACGTGCTCGTCGGCGGAATCGCGATCGCGACGTCGCGCGGCGACGCGACCACGCACGCGACCTCCGACGCGCACGAGACCACGGAGCCCGCGGCGACGCCGCGACGCTTCGTCCTCGTCGCGGCCGGCACGACCGGCTTCGTCTTCCTGCTGATGGAGCTGGTCTGGTACCGCATGCTCTCGCCGCTCCTCGGCGGCACGACGTTCATGTTCGGACTGATCCTCGCCGTCGCGCTCGCGGGCATCGGACTCGGCGGCGCGGCGTACTCGTTCTGGTCGCGCGGCGGCACCGCGTCGGCGGGCGGCTTCGCGCTCACGTGCACGCTCGAGGCGCTGTTCGTGATCATCCCGTACGCGCTCGGCGATCGCATCGCGCTCTTCACGTTGTACCTGCAGCCGGTCGGCACGCTCGGCTTCTTCGGACATGTGCTGCGCTGGACGATGATCACGACGCTGGTGGTGTTCCCCGCGGCATTCGTGTCCGGTGTGCAGTTCCCGCTGATGATCTCGCTCCTCGGGCGCGGACGCGAAGGCGTCGGCCACGACGTCGGTCTCGCCTACGCGTGGAACACCGCCGGCGCGATCACCGGCTCGCTCCTCGGCGGCTTCGGTCTCCTGCCGCTCCTCACCGCGCCCGGGGCGTGGGAGCTCGTGGCGATCCTGCTCACGCTGCTCGGTCTCGTCGCGGTGCTGCATGCGGTGCGGCAGCAGCAGCGCGCGCTCGCGATCGCGGCGGTCGTCGCGGCGATCTTCGCGATGCTCGGGACGCGCGCGATGGGCCCGACCGCGCCGTGGCGCCACTCCGGCATCGGCGCCGCGCGCGCGAAGATGCCGCTGAGCGCGCAGGAAGCACACGACTGGATGGCGCGGGAGCGGCGCACGCTGCTGTGGGACGCCGACGGCCGCGAGAGCAGCATCGCGCTCTATCGCGAGACGGACCTCAGCCTCATCGTCAACGGAAAGTCGGACGGCACCGCGCGCGCCGATGCGGGCACGCAGGTGATGAGCGGCATCCTGCCGGCGTTCTTCCATCCGAATCCGCGCACGTGTGCCGTGGTCGGCCTCGGCACCGGAACGACGGCAGGATGGCTGGGCAGCATTCCGTCGATGGAGCGCGTCGACGCGATCGAGCTCGAGCCGGTGGTGGTCGACGCGTCGAACGACTACGCGCTCGTCAACCGCGGCGTGCTGCGCAACCCGAAGGTGCACATCACGGTCGGCGACGCGCGCGAGATCCTCGTCACGAGCCGCCGCCACTACGACGTCATCTTCTCGGAGCCGTCGAATCCGTACCGCGCAGGCATCGCCAGCCTCTACACGCACGAGTGGTATCGCTCCGCGGCGGACCGCCTCAACGACGGCGGCATCTTCGCGCAATGGATGCAGACGTACGCCGCGGACGCCGACACGATCCGCACGGTCTACGGCACGCTGCACACCGTCTTTCCGTACATCGAGACGTGGTGGACGACGAAGGGCGACCTGCTGCTGCTCGCATCGAAGAAGCCGCTCACGCGCGACACGGACGTGCTGCGCCGGCGGATGCTCACCGAGCCGTATCGCACGGCCATTCACGACACGTGGCGCGTCGAGTCACTCGAAGGTCTGTACTCGCACTTCATGGCGTCGAGCCGCGTGGCGAGCCGCATCGCGCGCGACGCGGAGCTCAACACCGACGACCGCACGATCATCGAGTTCAGCTTCGCGCGCACGCTCGCGCAAGGCTCGTTCTCGATGATGAGCATCTACGACGCGGCGCGCGAGGTCGACGCCGGACGTCCCGCCGATCTGCGCGGTCCGCTCGACTGGGCGCTCGTCGAGCGGAACCGCGCCACGGTCTTTCCGGCGAACGATCCGCGCTACGGCTTCGCGTCAGCGTACGAGCGGCGCGAGTACGCGCAGGCGTATCAGATCTGGCAGCACGCCGGGCCGTGGCAGCCGGTGAACTCGCACGAGCTGATGACGCTCGCATGGGTGCTCGCGGACGCGAACGATCCCAATGCGGAGACGGTCATCGCCGCGCTGCGCCGCTCGGAGCCGATCGAAGCGGATGCGGCGCTGGCGCGGCTGCGCATGCGGCAGCAGCGCAACGTCGAGGCCGCGCAGGCGCTGCTGCGCGCGTACGGCGGCTATCGCACGAACCCGTGGCCGATGCCGTCGATCATGCGCAACTCCTACGACACGGCCATGACGCTGGCCGACGACCACGCGGCCGCGCCGTACGTGATCGAGGCGCTGCGCCAGCCGTTCGCCGAATGGCAATGGGAAGACGCGCGCGACATCATCCGCGTCGGCGTCGCCGAAAAGTACGAACGCTGCGGACCGGCGCTCATCGCCGCGATCGAAGATCTCGAGCCGAACGTGCCGTGGCGCCGCCACATCCTCGAGCTGCGCGCGGACTGCTACACGCGCGCGAACCGCCCGCGTGCAGCGGAGGCGCGGCGCGACTTCGCGGAGTTCGTGCGGACGGAACCGCCCAAACTGCTGAAGTGAGTTCTACTACAGCGACGCGAGCGCGGCGCGGATCTTCTTCAGATCGTCGACGAAACGCGCGCGTTCGAGATGCCGCGCCTCGTCGGACGGCGCGCGCAGAATCGACGACGGATGCACGGTCGCGGTCACGTACTCGGCGAGCTCCGACTCGACGAACTGCGCGCGCTGCGTCGACACGCGGAACTTCGGGCCGATGATCGCCTGCGCGGCCGTTGAGCCGAGGCAGATGATCGCGCGCGGCTTGATCACGCGGATCTCCGCCTGCAGCCACGGCCGGCACGCGGTGATCTCGACGGCGTTCGGCTTCTTGTGGATGCGGCGCTTGCCGCGCGGCTCCCATTTGAAATGCTTCACGACGTTCGTGACGTAGACCTTCGCGCGGTCGATGCCCGCTTCCTCGAGCGACTTGTCGAGCAGCGCGCCGGCGGGACCGACGAACGGCTTTCCGGAGAGGTCTTCCTTGTCGCCCGGCTGCTCGCCGACGAACATGATCAGCGACGACGGCCTCCCTTCGCCGAACACCGTCTGCGTGCCCGTCTTCCAGAGATCGCACGCCTTGCATTCGGCGGCGACGGTCCGCAGCTTCGTCAGCGTCGGACTCGGAGGAATGAGCGGCGCGGCGGTGACGACGTTCAGCTGGCTGTCGAGCCTCATGCCGTCGGTATCATGCAAGCCATATGCGTTACCTCTTCCTCGCGCTGCTCCTCGCCACCTCCGCGCACGCGCAGCTCACGCCGGATTTTCAGAAATGGCTGCAGACGCACGGCTACGGCGCGTACGACTTCGCGCGCGCGGACGTGCCCGGCGGCAGCTTCGGCGGACGCACGTCGGCGCGGCAGCGCGTGCGCCACGAGCCGGTGATCTTCATCCACGGCAACTCCGACTCCGCGCTCGGCACTGGCGTGAAAGGACTGACCGGCTGGCGCGCGAGCATCGACGAGTTCCAGGCGCACGGCTACACGCCGGCCGAGCTGTACGCGACGACGTGGGGTCCGGCGGATCTCTCGCAGGCGTTGCTGCAGACGCACAGCGACGTGTATGTCACGCGACTGCGCGCATTCATCGAGGCGGTGAAGGCGTACACCGGCGCGAAGAGAGTGGACATCGTCGCGCACTCGATGGGCGTCACGCTCGCGCGGCGCGTCATCGCTGGCGGCGGAACGCTCGGCGCGCCGCTCACGTCATCGATCGACACGTTCGTCGGCATCGCCGGCGCGAATCGCGGTCTCGCCGGCTGCGCGCTCGCCGCGCCGGGGATGCCCGCGTGCAATCCGACCGACGGCTTTGCTCCAACGTCCGCATTTCTCGCCGCGCTCAACACACGGCATCACTACGAAGGCGCGCACGTCTACACGATCTGGTCGAGCGCGGACAACGTGATCGGCTTCAAGACGCTCGTCGGCGACGAGTCGACGTGCCGCATTCCGGGTCAGGACGCGGAAGTCACGTACGACGCGGAGCCGTACACGCACATCGGCGTGAAGGACCACACCGCCGAGGTGCAGTGGCGGATGGTCGAGAAGCACATCGCTACGAAGTGAGCGACAACCCGACCGACGAACCCACCCACGTGAACTGCTTGTTGAAGTCGACGCCGAGCATCTTGCCGCGCGAGAGACGGACGAGGTTCTGCGCGAGGATCGGCTTCGCTTCGTCATCGGGCCGCAGAAACATGAGGCGAATCTCGATCTTCACGCCGCCGCCGTCGGCTGCTTGCAGCGCCGGCTCGTACTCGATCTTCTCCTGCAGGCACCACGCGTGGCGCTCGTCTTCCGGGATCGCCTCGACGTCGGCGCGCGTCGGGTCGACGTTCACGCCGCCGCCGGCGAACGAGAAGAGCGGCTTGAGCACGTAGCGCGAGAGATCGTCGGGGATGCGCTCGAGGTCGGAGACGAACGTCGCGCGCGGCACCGACTCGTGCTGCAGGAACGGCAGCGAGTACTTTGACCACACCCAGTACCAGTTCGGGTGCGGCGCCCATTCGACGTCGAGCTCTTCGCGATAATCGAACGGCAGCGTGATTCCCTTCGCGATCAGCTCGTCGAACACGACGCGGTTGTAGATGCGGCGCACCGGCGTGCCGTCGCTGCGGAAGAGCTGCTTCCCGCGCTTGACGAGCGTCACCGGATCGACGGCGTCGACGTCGAAGAGGAGCTTCGTCGCCGCGAAGTCTGGATACGTCTTCTGCCGCGGCGGATCGAGATCCATGAGGATCACTTCCGCGGGATCGTTTTTGCCGACGATGGTGCGGCGCGCGAGATCGATGAACGACGTGCGGTCGTAGCCGGAGAACCAGCACGACCACGCGAGGTCGAGGCCGTCCATGCGCGCGAGCGTTTCCACCCACGCGTCGCGCTGCACGATCTGCAGCGCGGTGAGCGAGGGAAAGCCCTGCAGCTCGATGAGCTTCGGCACGTAGCGGCCGTCCGCGTCACGGACGACCGCGAAGTCGACCTGCGCGAGGTTCGGCAGCGCGTCCATGCCGGGCGTGTTCCACCGCTCCGGAATCGCGGCTTTCATGCGCGCGATGAGCGCGGGATCGGAGAGCTGCTCGACGATCGCCGTCGCGCTCTCGACCGCGCGCTGCTTGAAGTCGTCAGAGAGGAAGAGCGGCGACTCGGCGAGGCGGAACTCGAACGACGTGCCGGTGCGGCGGGAGAGATCGGCTTTGTAGAACTCGTACAGCTCGCTGGTGAACTGCGCGTTGAAGAGCTCGCGGAAGCGGCGTTCCATACGCCGACAGCCTACTTCTTCTTGAGCTCCGTCAGCACCAGCTTTGCGACGGCCTTGAGCGTGTCGAAGACGCCGGTGCCGTTCATCGCCACGGCCTCGAACGTCGGCTCGCCTTTGAAGTTGAGCTGGCCGTACATCTGGTCGGCGGGCAGCGCGGTGGGGAGATCGCGCTTGTTGAACTGCAGGACGTACGGCACGGTCTTCAGCTCGTAGCCCTGCTCGCGGAGGTTCTTCTCGAGGTTCTGCAGCGACTCGATGTTCGCTTCCATGCGCGCTTCCTGCGAGTCGGCCACGAAGACGACGCCGTCGACGCCCTTCAGGATCAGCTTGCGCGACGCGTCGTAGAAGACCTGGCCGGGAACGGTGTAGAGGTGGAAGCGCGTCTTGAAGCCGCGCACGGTGCCGAGGTCGAGCGGGAGGAAGTCGAAGAAGAGCGTGCGATCGGTTTCGGTGGCGAGGGAGATCAGCTTCCCTTTCGCCTGCGGGTTGGTCTTGTCGTAGATCCACTGCAGGTTCGTCGTCTTCCCGCAGAGGCCGGGACCGTAGTAGACGATCTTGCAGTTGATTTCCCGCGCAGCGTAGTTGATGAACGTCATGGGGCTTATTCGCTGAACAGGCTGTCGATGTCTTCGTCGGTAATCTCGGCGAAGGGCGAGTCGAAGCGGTTGGCCATCGAGCCGCGGTCCGCCTCCGCCTTGCGGAGCAGCTGCTCGAACGTGCGCTCGAGCTCCTGCGAGGCTTTCTTCACGCGCAGGCGCACGAGGCCGAGCGATGACTTCTCGTCGAAGATGACGACGAGGATCACGCGCTGCGCGACGAGCGAGATGTGGATGTTGTCGCGCTCCCCTTCGTGGAAGAGGATCGAGAACTCCTTCTCGCCGATCAGTTTCGCGAGGCCGTCGGTCGCGGCGACGTTGCCGGCGGTGAGAGAAGCGAGTGACGTCGCGTCGACGCCGCGCATGTCGCCTTCCACGGCGATCTGCTGGCCGTTCTTGTCGACCAGAAAGACGATCTTCGAGTTGGAGTCGACCTGCAGACGATGAAGGATGTCCTTGATCTGCTGGTACTCCTCCTCGTACATCACGAGATCAGGAGCCGCCATTGTTCACCATTTTCTCTGCCCGGAAGGGACGCAAATGTATAGCACAGGACGAGTTGTGAGCCTAGATTTCTGTCGCTGAGGATCAGATCTCGCGACGCCCTTCGAGTGCTTTGGCCATCGTCACCTGGTCCGCGTATTCGAGGTCGCCGCCCACCGGTAAGCCGAACGCGAGCCGCGTCGTGCGCACGCCCAGCGGGCGAAGCTGCTGCGCGATGTAGAGCGCGGTCGCCTCCCCTTCGACGTTCGGGTTCGTGGCGATGATGATCTCGCGCAGCTCCCCGCTCTGCACGCGTTTCACGAGCCCGGCTACATCGATGTCCTGCGGACCGATGCCTTTCAGCGGCGAGAGCGCGCCGAGGAGCACGTGATAGACGCCTTTGAAGTCGCGCGTCGACTCGATCGTCTGGATGTTGAAGGCTTCCTCGACGACGCAGATGAGCGACGGATCGCGGCGCGGATCCGCGCAGATCGCGCACGGCTCCACGTCCGTCATGTTGTTGCAGACCGAGCAGCGGAAGATCTTCGTCTTCACATCCAGAATCGCCGTCGCCAGCGCCTCGGCTTCCGCGGCCGAGCGTTTGAGGATGTGATACGCGAGCCGCGCCGCCGATTTGCCGCCGACGCCGGGGAGCTTGGTCAGCTCGTTGATGAGGTTTGCGAGAGGCGGTGCAGTCAAGTGATCAGAAACCCGGAATCTTCATCCCGCCGGTCATAGCGCCGAGGGACGAGTTCATCTCCTCGTCGACCTTGCGCGCGGCTTCGTTGATCGCGGCTTTGACGAGGTCCTGCAGCATCTCGACGTCGTCGGGATCGACCGCTTCCTTGTCGATCGTCAGCTCGAGCAGTTCCTTGTTGCCCGACATCGTCGCCTTGACCATGCCGCCGCCGGCCGTGCCTTCGACCTTGATCGAAGACATCTGGCGCTGCATCTGGTCCTGCATCTGCTGCGCTTGTTTCATCAGCTGTTTGATGTTCATCGTTTGCTCTCCTTCAGCAGCTCGCCGCCGAGGTGCTTGCGGAACGAGCTGAGCACGGGATCGTCGCGCAGCGGAGACGGCTTGTCTTCGGCGCGTCGACCGCCGGGCTTCTCGTCGTTGTGGGTCTCAATGATGACCTGCGTCGGCGCTCCATACACCTCGGCCGCGATCTTCTCGAGGGCCGCGCGTTCATCGGCGAGCGGCTCGGCGAGGTGCGGGTCGTCGAAGGTCAGCGTGATGCGATTGCCCTCTTTCGCCGCGTGCTTCGCGCCGGTGAGATACCCGCCGAGGAGCGGACGCGCTTTCTTCGCGCGCTCGAGAAACGCGTCGGCGGAGCCGGTGTCGACGCTGGCGGCGGACGTCGTCGTGTTCGCAGCGGCGGCGGGACGCTGCGCCGGCTTCTCGACGGCGCGCACGCGCGGGGCGGCGGGCGAAGCGGTCGCGGTCGACGTGTCGCTGGCGAGCACCTGTTCCACGGCTTTGAGGCGCGGGAACGTTGCCGCTTTGAGCAGTGCGATCTCGACGGCGAGGCGCTGATGCTCGGCGCGATTCACGGTCTCGTCGTCGCGCAGGAGGAGGTTCGCGATGCGCAGCAGATCGCTGTACGAGAACTTTTCCGCGACCTTCTGCAGCGTCGGCAGATCTTCCGGCTGCACGGAGAGCATCGACTCGTTCGCGCCGCCGGCGATGAGCATGAGGTTGCGCACGAAGTTGAGGAGGTCGCGATACAGCATCTTGAAATCGCGGCCGGTGTCGGCAGCCTCCTGCAGCGCCTCGAGAATCGCCGCATGATCGCCGTCGGCGATCTCGGTGATGACGCGCGCGAAGAAGTTCGTGTCGGAGAGGCCGAGGACCGTGGCGACGTCCTCGACGTCGATGGAGCGTCCGCTGAAGGCGATGATCTGGTCGAGCAGCGAGAGCGAGTCGCGCACGCTGCCTTCGCCGCGGCGGGCGATGATCTCGAGCGCGGGACGCGTGGCTTCGATGCCTTCCATGCGGCAGACGTCGGCGAGGCGTTTGATCAGATCGTCGAGGTTGATCTTGCGCAACAGGATCTTCTGCGTGCGGGAGATGATCGTGGTGGGAACCTTCTGCATCTCCGTCGTCGCGAACATGAAGACGACGTGCGGCGGCGGCTCCTCGATGAGCTTGAGCAATGCGTTCCACGACGCGGTGGAGAGCATGTGCGCTTCGTCGATGATGAAGATGCGGTAGTGGTCGCGCGCGGGCTGGAACTGCGAGACGTCGCGGAGCTCCCGGACGTTGTCGACGCCGGTGTACGTCGCGGCATCGATCTCCCGGACGTCGAGGTCGATGCCTTCGGTGATCTCGCGGCAGATCGTGCACGTGTTGTCGGGATCCCGCGTCGGTCCGTGCTCGCAGTTCAGCGCCTTGGCGAGGATGCGCGCGAGGGTCGTTTTGCCGACGCCGCGGACGCCGGAGAAGAGGTACGCGTGATGGATGCGCTCGTCCTCGATGGCATTGCGCAGCGTCCGCACGGCCGTTTCCTGGCCGACGATGTCCTGAAAGGTTTGGGGGCGATATTTCCGCGCGAGAGCCTGGTAGGACATTGCGGGTGGAGTGTACCTGAAACGAAATGACCCGCTCGGAAGAGCCCAGGCCGGACTGTGTCACGCAGGTGAGGCACCTTATCGCTGCTTCCTTCCGGACCTGACGAGGTTCGGTGCGCCTGCTGCACAGGACCCGGGCTCATCCCAGCGGGCCGTCGAACAATATCAATGGATCATGCGCGTCAATGGTGGCGGAGAGAGTGGGATTCGAACCCACGGTACGGGTTAACGTACACACGCTTTCCAAGCGTGCGCCTTAAGCCACTCGGCCATCTCTCCGCATCTCGGTCGTCGCTGCTAACCGCCTGCGCCGCGTGTCCTCGAGCTGCAGCCGCACGTGCAGCTGGGCTATGCCCTTAGCGCACCCGGCCGGGCCGGGTGGCGGAGAGGGAGGGATTCGAACCCTCGATACCCGTGAAGGTATAACGGTTTTCGAGACCGCCGCATTCAACCGCTCTGCCACCTCTCCGTTTCATCACGCAGGCAACTTCTGATTCCGCTGGCGCAGTTCGCGGAAGAACTGCTGCAGCAACTGCCGCGAGCGTTCTTCCATGAAACCGCCTTCGACCATCAGCCGATGATTGAGGCGGGCGTCCTGCACGAGATTTCCGAGCGAGCCGCAGAAGCCCGCTTTCGGGTCGTACGCCGCGAAGACGAGCCGTGCGACGCGCGCGTTCACGAGCGCGCCCGCGCACATCGCGCACGGCTCGAGCGTCACGCACATCGTCGTGCCTTCGAGCCGCCAGTCGCCGATGGACCGCGCGGCCTCGCGAATCGCGAACAGCTCCGCGTGTCCGAGCGGGTCGCCCGACTCACGCGCGTTGCGTCCGCGTCCGACGATCGCGCCGTTGCGGTCGACGACGACCGCTCCCACCGGGATCTCACCATCGCGCGCCGCATCCTCGGCGAGCGCGAAGGCGACGTTCATCGCTTCTGCAAGCGCCTCGGACTGCCACTGCGCCTGATCCATTTGTCAAAGAATACGACGGCGGGCATCGGCCCGCCGTCGGAGTTGATTCAGGGTTGGTGCACCCATGAGGACTCGAACCTCAAACCTTCTGATCCGTAGTCAGATGCTCTATCCAATTGAGCTATGGGTGCGAGCACGGAAGCTTAACCGCACCACCGGAGTCTTCATTCCGGGGCGGCGGCGCATTGTAGTCACCTCGCCGGAGGTCCGCAAGCGCGCCGAATTGCAGCCTGTTGCCCGGTGCACTACTTGCTGTAGACTTGCAGTTCCTGGAGCTGCAGCAAGCTTTCACGGCCTCTACGGTTGGCTAACTGCCTACCCCACCCTTCCCCAGCCAACCGTGGAGGCGTGATTTTCCCCGATGAAGAAAGAAGACATCTACGCGCGCACGATGCACACGCCGGACGATCCGCAGCGGGCCGAGCTGCGCGCGGCGCTGCGCGATCTGTGGAAGCAGCTCATGCCGCTGCATCGCGCGCTGATCGACGCGGCGAGCGCGGAGTACTCGGCGAACGTCGCGCCGGTGTCGGGGCCGACGCATCTGTTGAAGCTGCTGCAGGAAGACCCGTTCTTCGAGTGGCTGCGGCCGATGACGACGCTCATCGTCGACATCGACTCGATGTCGCGCACCGACTTCGAGCGCGCCGACGTCGACGCCATCGTCGCGCGCGTCAACGCGGCGATCGACACGGAATCGGGCGAGGCCAATCGCTACCTCACGCTGCTGCAGCGCGACGTCGACGTGGCCATCGGTCACGCCGCGATCCGCCAGATCCTGCTGCGTCTCCAGCCGGCCTGAATCGGCCGCCCGGCCGTCCTTCCGCCGCTCCGTTTGGCCGGATTTGCAGTAAAGTACAAGTAACTCCCCATGGAACTTTTCGCGTTCGACGACGACTATGTGCGGCGTCTGCGAGAGAGAGACCGCGAAACGGAAGCTCATTTCTATGAGTACTTTCGCGAGTTGCTGCTCCTCACGCTGCGGAGGCGCGTGCACTCGATGCAGGCCATCGACGAGATCCGCCAGGAAATCTTCGTGCGCGTCCTCGACAAGCTGGGCGATCTCCGCGACGGCCGCAAGCTCGGGGCATTCGTCATCGGCGTCTGCAACCACGTGGTGATGGAGTACTGGCGCGGCGAGTCGCGGACCGAGCCGCTCGAGCCCGCCCGCGACGAGCCGGCGAGCTCGGCGGCGCTGGAGGAGGAGCAGGATCGCCGCATGAGCAGCGCGCGCGTCAAGCGCGTCCTCGCGGCGCTCGAGGCGCACAACCCGCGCGACTCCGACATCCTGCGCGCCGTCTTTCTCGACGACAGCGACAAGGACGAGATCTGCCGCCGTTTCGACATCGACCGCGGCTATCTGCGCGTCCTGCTGCACCGCGCCAAAGATCGCTTCCGCGCCGAATATCTGCGCCGCGAGAGCGGGCGCCGCGAGATTCGTGAAACGTTTGGCGCCGATCCGTCACTATCCAGCCAGAGACGAGAATGAATCACGACGACGCCATCGCCGGCCAGGCCGCGGAACGCTACCTCCTCCGCGAGATGCACGACTCCGAAAGCGAAGAGTTCGAGCAGCACTTCTTCGACTGCCGCGTTTGCGCGGACGATGTTCGCGACGGACTGCGGATGATGGAGAGCGGACGCGAGCTCGTGCGCGGCGAACGCGACGCGCGCGCGGTGCCGCAACGCGACAACGTCGTCGACCTCCGCGCGCGGCGCCGCGGCATCAAGCAGTGGATTCCCGCCGCCGCGGCCGCGGTGCTGCTCGCGGCGAACGCCGTTCCGCTCGTTCTGCGCAGCGCGCCGCCGCGGCTCGTCATCGCCGACGCGGGCAAGTCGCTCAGCGCGGGAACGCGCGGCGCGTCCGACGTGCCGGCGGTGCGGAAGGGAGCGATGGAACAGCTTCCCTTCGACATCCCCACCGATCCGTCGTTCGTGAAGTACATCTTGCACGCCGTCGACGCGCGCGGCGCGACGATCGGCGAGCCGGTCGAGAAGTCGCCCGAACAGGCGAACAACCCGTTTTCATTGCTGCCCGGATCGTTGCCGGCCGGCAGCTATGAATTGGTGATCGAGGGCGTCCGCGAGGACGGCAACCGCTCGAAGATCACCAGCTATCCGTTCCGCGTAGTTCCTTAAACGAAGTACAGGGTTCGAGGAAGCAGAGCGCCCGCCCATTCCGGGCGTCCAGAGGAGGAACCATGTCCTACGACTTCACGTTCAACGCCAGCGCGATCGGTGTCGGCGGCCTGCTCACCAACGGCAGCACGGCGACCGCCATCCCGAGTCTCGCATCCGTCGCTCTCGCGCCCACGGGCGGCGAGGGATTTTCCGAGGAAACGAATTACAACCGTCACGGCGTCTCGTTTACGAAGGCGGAGAGCCGCGTGGTGGGCCAGAAGATCGCCGCCGGCACGTACGCGACGTACGTCGATGTGCTGATCAGCAACTTCGCCGTGCGCGGCCGCCTGAAAGTGGGCATGATGCAGGCGTCGATGACGTCGATCCGCAACATCCACGAAGACGACTCGCGGTTCGAGTTCCGCGCGTCGTATCGCGGGCTGTCGATCGACGACCACGAGGTCGTCCCCGAGCTCGACCTCGATCTGCTCGGCTGCTCGACGTACGACGACTTCCGCCGCCGTCTTTCCGCCGCGCCGGCCGACTTCGCGAAACGCTTCGGGTACGGGACCGCGCCGGCGCTCACCAAGGCGCTCAAGAGCCAGACGCGCCCCGCGATCTCCGGCACGCTGGTCAAGTCGCTCTCGCCGGCGGGCAAGCTCAAAGCGCAGACGAGCATCGCCATCACCGGCCACCGCATTCTGGTGCCCGATTTCGGCAGCGTGAATCTCGCGGAGTTCCTGTTCAAACCGGGACGCCGCCGCGTCAGCCTTGTGCGCATCGACTTCGACGAGCGCTTCGCCGCCCCGCCCGCGGCGGCGCCCGATGCCGCGCCGGTCGCCAAAGCATTCATGCCGCTGGTTCTGCAGGACGGCGGGACGGGTGGTGGCGGCGGCGGCTCGCTCACGGGCGGATCCGTGGAGGGCAATGGGAGCACGATTCCGCCGCGCATCTGAACGACGCGCGTGGCTCGCGCCGGCGCTGCTGCTGTTGGTCTTCGCAGCGCCGGCCGTTCCCGACGCGGAACGCATCGCCGCGCAACAGGCGCGGACGGAGCTCGACCGCGGTCATCTCCCCCAGGCGCAGCGCATCGTCGACGATGCGCTGCGCCGTTTTGCATCGAGCGATTCGGAAGCAGCGTGGACGCTGCGCGTGATGCGCGGCGAAGTACTGATGCAGACCGGCGATTCCGCGGCGGCGGACAAGATTCTCAGGAAGCCGCCGCCGCCGCGCTGGCGCACCAGTGAAGCGGAGGTGCGGCGGCTCATCGCGCTCGCGTACATCGCGCAGACGCATCAGTCGCCGGAGACCGAGCAGTTCATCGACGCCGCGCACGCGATCGCGACGAAGCATCAGCCCGCGCTCGTCCCGAACGTCCTGCTGATGCGCGCGCTGGCGCATCCGCAACGCGCCGAGGCGTACACGCTCGACGCCATTACGCTCGCGCGCAAAGCGGGCAATCGCGTGACCGAGGCGAAGGCGCTCGCGAATCTCACGAAGGCGTATGTCGGCGCGCATCGCTACAACGAGGCCATCGCCACGGGCGAACGCGCGCGCGCCATCGCGACCGAGCTCGATCTGCAGTCGGTGCTCGAGCGCGCGGAAGGAAACGTCGGCTGGGCGTACTGGGAAGTCGGCGACGATGAGAGCGCGATCGATCCGCTCGTCCGCGCGGAAGCGATCGCCGCGCGCACCCACAGCGCCGGCCGCATCGCCTGGCTCGTGCTCCTCGGCGACATTTACTACGCGCGCCACGATCTCGCTGCCGCCGAGCGCTTCTACCGCGACGTCGTGACGTACGGCGCGAAGGACGCGAACGACGTCGGCAGCGCGCTCGCGAATCTCGCCGTGATCGCGATCCGCCGCGGGCAGTACGACGAGGCGCGCCGCTTCAACAGCGCCGCGACCGCGATCAAGAAGACGAACCACGCCGCCGACGCCGAGCTGCGCTCGCGCATTCTCGACGCGCGCATCAGCGCCGCGCAGGGCAAGACCGACGACGCCGTTCGCGTGCTGCAGTCGGTGCTCGGGACGGCCACCGACGTGCGGACGCGCTGGGAAGCGGAAGGCCGCCTCGGCGAAGCCTACGGCCGCGCGAAACGCGCCAGCGACGCGGTCGCGGCGTTCGACCGCGCGCTCGCGCTCATTCGCAAACAGCGCGCGGCGACGACCGATCCCGAACTGCGGCTCTCGTTCTACAACCCATCGAAAGAGATCTTCGACGCGTACGTCGACTATCTCGCCGGCAGCGGACGCGCGGCCGATGCGCTAGCGGTAACGGAGACGAGCCGCGGGACGATCGAGGAAGGTCTCGGCAACGCGCGCGCATCCGCGCCGCTCGACGCGCGTGCGGTCGCACGGCAGCAGAACGCGACGCTCGTCAGCTACTGGATCGGCACCGAGCGTTCGTGGGTGTGGAGCGCGACGCCGGACGCCGTGACGGTCGCGCCGCTCGATGCGACCGTCGACACCGCGGCCGAAACGTATCGCCGCAACCTCCTCGGCGCGCGCGGCACGCTGCAGCTGAGCGGCAATGCAGGGCAGCGCCTCTTCACGCTGCTCGTCCCACCCGCCGCGGCCGCGCTGCGCAACGGCGCGCGCGTCATCGTCATCGCGGACGGCAAACTGCACGCGCTCAACTTTGAGACGCTCGTCGCGCCGAAGCCGGCGCCGCATTACTGGATCGAAGACGTCACGCTCGTCGCTGCCGGCTCGCTGCGCTTGCTCCCGCGCGCGCAAACCGCGAACTCCGCGAAGTCGATGCTGCTCGTCGGCAATCCGCCGCAGGTCGCGCCCGAGTTTCCGCCGCTGCAGTTCGCGCGCGCGGAGCTCGACAACGTCGCGCGGCATTTCCCGCCCGCGCACCGCAAAGTGCTCGCGGGACCCGAGGCGACGCCGGCCGCGTATCGCGGCGCGTCGCCGGAACGATTCGCGTTCGTGCACTTCGTCGCGCACGGCGTGGCGACGCGCAAGCGTCCTCTCGATTCCTCCGTCATCCTCGGCAACGACGCCACGAAACACTACCGGCTGTTCGCACGCGACATCGTGCTGCAGCCGCTGCACGCGCGGCTCGTCACGATCTCGAGCTGCCACGGCGCGGGCACGCGCGCGTTCACCGGCGAAGGTCTGGTCGGCCTCGCGTGGGCATTTCTCCGCGCGGGTGCGTCGAACGTGATCGCCGCGCTGTGGGAAGTCGACGACCGGACGACACCGCAGCTGATGAACCGCATGTACGACGAGCTCGATCGCGGCCGCGATCCCGCGTCCGCGCTGCGCATCGCGAAGCTCGAGATCGAGCGCGCGCAGACGATCTACCGCCAGCCGCGCTACTGGGCGACGTTCGTCGTGTACGCGGGCTCGTAGCGTTTTAGCGCACGAGCAGCGCCGCGCCGAGCACCGCGATCGCGGCCGCCGTGGTCGCGACGGCGAGCAGCACGCGATCCTGCTTGCGCGCGCGTACGAGCGCGTCGCCGTATGGAATCGTCGTATGCGCGATCATCGTGTACAGCGGCAGCCATCCCTCGGGCGCCAATCGATTGAGAAAGACGTCGAGCCGCTTGCGCAGCAGGAACAGCGGCGACGCGACTTTCTGCCGCAGCTCGACGAAGTTCGCTTTCGACAATTCCGCGAGTGTGTCGGTGTGCGGCTTGCGCGAGCGCTCGTATTCGCGGAACGCGGTCGCGCGATCGGCGTGCTGCGCGAGCGCGCGCGAGAGCGCGGCGCAATCTTCGAACGCGGAGTTCATGCCTTGTCCGTAGAACGGATACACCGCGTGACAGGCGTCGCCGACGAGCACGAGCCAGTCATCGAGATGCCACGGCGCGGTCTTGGTCGTGACGAGCGTGCCGGTCGGATGGCGCTCCCATTCGTCGCAGAGGTCCGGCAACAACGGCGCGAGATCGGGGAAGAACTTGCGGAACAACCGCTCGATGTCGGCGCGGCCGTGGATGTGCTCGAAGCTGTCCGGACCTTCGAACGGCAGGAAGAGCGTGAGCGTGTGCGAGCCATTGCGGTTCGCGTGCGAGACGATGAGGCAGTGGCCGCGCGGCCAGACGTGCAGCGCGTTGAGCTTCAGCTGCGACGAGCCGTCGGCATTCGCGGGGAGCGTGAGCTCCTTGTATCCCCATTCGAGAAACTCGCGGCTGTAGTTCGCGCGCAGGCCGCGCTGCATCTCCTCGCGCACTTTCGAGAACGCGCCGTCGGCGCCGAGAAACCAGTCGGCGCGGAGACGCTCGATCGTGCCGCCGGGCTTCTCGATCGAGACTTCGCGCGTGGCGTGATCGATGGCGACGCAGCGATGCTCGAAGTGCAGCGCGACGTTCGGATGCTCTTCGGCGCGATCGAGCAGGATCTCGTTCAACTCGTTGCGGTCGATCGAATGCAGCACTTCCTGCCGGTTCTTGCCGTACGGCTGAAAGTGTTGCGCGCCGTCGAGATCGTGAATGACGCGCCCTTCCATGGCGACGGCGGTGGCGAGCACTTCGTCGCGCAAGCCGACTTCGGCGAGCGAGGTGATGCCGCGTTTCGAGAGGCCGAGGTTGATCGAGCGTCCGCCTTTCGTCACGCCGAGCTTGCGCGGATCGGCGCGGCGTTCGTAGACATCGACGCGTGCGCCGCGGCGGGCGAGATAGAGCGCGAAGAGCGAGCCGGCCAGTCCGCCGCCGAGGATCACCACATGTTCCTGCGATTGCATCGTCGTCATCGCGGTCCTCAGCGGGTCATGATCAGCTCGACGATCTTCACGGCGTCGAGCTGCTCGATCTCGGCGGCGACGAGCGCGGAGACCGCCGCGTCGAACGTGTTGCGGCTGACGCGCGTGCCGAGGCGGCGCAGATACGAGCGGATGAAATCGGCGCGCAGCGCGGGGTTGTAAATCGAGCGATGCAGAAACGGCAAATCGGAGTCGACCATGTAGCGGATGGCGAGCATCGGAATGGGACTGCGCAGCGGCCGGAACTGCGGGTTGCGCAGACCGGGGCTCTCGTTCCGCTCGTGGAACTCGCCGAGCATCATCCCGTGCTCGACGAACGACGGCTTCAGGTCGAGCTGCACGTCGTCGATGAGGCCCGCGTCCGCGGACGTGAGATACGGGAAGACGATGAGGATCGCTTTGCTCATCGAGTCTTCGCCGTCTTTCGGATCGAGCGTGAGAAAGCGGTCGCGGAAGCGCGCGACGGTGGCGACGATCTCGTTGCGCTGCGCCTGCGTGTGCGGCGCGAGCGTCAGCCAGATCGTGTCCTGTGCGAGCGCGCCCGGCACGAACGGACAGACGGCGCCGGGGCGTCCGAGCTCCTGATTCGGCTTGGCGAGAAAGCGCCGCACCCAAGCCAGCGTCTGCGCAAGCGGATGGCTCGGATCCAGGAGCCGTTCGACTTGGGAGGCGGTGTAGAGATCGTCGGTGGTGGCGCTCGGTGCCGCGTTCGCGTGCGGGCAGGTCATAACTCCTCCAGAGGCTGCAACGGTTGAACGAGAGAACGGTCGTCCGCGAGCGGCGCGTCATCGAGCTCCTGCTCGACGCGACGCAGCGGACGGATGGAGTAGCCGGTGATGCCGGCGAGCGTTATGGCGACGCCGGCGACGATGAACATCAGCGCGATGCCGCGACCCGCGCCGGTCCCGATGACGCGGCCGATGGACGACGCGAGCGCGCCGTGCGGCGCGAGCAGCGGCTCGAACACGCGATCCGCGAGCGGTCCCGCGAGCACAAACCCCACCGGCATCGCCGCCTCGGACAGCACGCGCTGGATCGCAAAGCAGCGGCCCTGCAGCTCGGCCGGGACTTTGGTCTGCCAGATCGCGTCCTGCGACGCGTTCATCACGGGAACGGTGAGGAAGAAGAAGAAGCCCGCCGCGGAGACGAATGCGATCGACGGCAAGAGGCCGTGCAGCGCGAGAAAGACGCCGGCGACGATCACCGACGCGAGCACGCCGTGGATGCGCGTCTTCGGACCGCCCCACGTGCTCATGGCCAGGCCGCCGAGAAAGAGTCCCGCGCCGCCGATCGACATCTGCATGCCGAGCTGCGCGGCGTTCGCGAACGAGAGCACGAGCGGGGTGATGAGGATGCTGAGCATCCCGAAGAGAAAGTTCGTCGTGCCGAAGATGGCGAGCAGTCCGATGAGGCCACGCCGATCGCGGACGAACCGCCACCCTTCCGCCGCCTCGTGCAGCAATGCGCCGGGCGCTTCGTTCGGATCGCGCGGCGGACGCGGGATGCGCACGAGCGTCAGCGCGATCACCGCGGCGAAGAAAGTCGCGCCGTCGATGACGAGCACGCCCGGCAGCGCGACGAGCGTGACCAGCACGCCGGCCAGCGCGGGGCCGAGCATGAGCGAGGTCGCGAACGCCGTCTGCACGAGGCCGTTCGCGCGCGCGAGATGCTCCTTCGGAACGAGCAGCGGGATGCTGGCCATGTACGCCGGCATCTGGAACGCGTTCGCGAATGCCTGCACCGCGGCGCCGGCGTAGATGTGCCACAGCGCGATGCGATGCGTGGCGAGGAGCGCCGCGAGCACGAGCATCGTCGCGCCGCAGATCGCATCGCACGCGAGCATCACGCGGCGCCGGTCCCAGCGATCGACGAGCGCGCCGGCGAACGGCACGAGCAGCAGCGCGGGCACGGCGGCGCATACGAAGATGAACGCGTAGCTCGTCGTCGAACCGGTTTCGCGCAGCACCCAGATGCCGAGCGCGAACGTCGACAGACGCGAGCCGACGACGGAGACGAGCTGGCCGATCCAGACGGCGAGAAATGCGCGTGCGCCGTTCAGAGCCATCAGCGTTCGCCTCCGATGACCGCAAGCGGCGCGGGCAGAAACCCGCGCGCGATGAAGAAGTCGAGGTACGTGGAGACGAGCGCCTCGTCGGCGGCGGGACAGACGAGGCCGAGCGCGGCGAGCGTGTCGTCGGTGTGCGCGGTGTCGAAGCGCGGCTCGCGGCTGTCGTCTTCCTCGGGAAAGAGCGCGATGAACGGCGCGAGGGCGTTGTCGTCGCCGCGGCCGATCGCCTCGACGAGCGCGCGCCGCCACGTCGCGTAGGGGACGCTCTCGATCGCGAAGCCTTTCGCGCGCAACGCGTCGGCGAAGCGCGCGAGCGGCATCGTGCGGTTGTTGAAGAAGTGATACGTGCCGTTCCGCGCGTTCGGGTCGAGCGCGAGCCGGACGATCGCCGCGGCGAGGAAGTCGACCGGCGTCATGTTCAGCGCCGCATCACTCTCCGGAATGAGACCGAGCTGCACGCACGCCTTGATCCACGACGGGAAAAGATCGGCGTGGTTCCACGCGCCGGTGCGGCTGTCGCCGGTGACGCGCGCGGGGCGATGGATCGACACCGGAATACCGCCCGCCCGCGCGTCCTGGGCGATGCGGTCCGCGACCCACTTGCTCTGGTTGTAGCCGCCTTCGACGCGCTCGCCGGGCGGCAGCGGATCGCGGTCGCTCACGACGTCCGCCGCGAAGTCGATCGCGCTGAGCGTCGAGACGAAGTGCACCGGCTTGATGCGCGCGCGTCCCGCGAGACGGAGCACTTCGCGCGTGCCGCCGACGTTCGCCGCGGCGAGCTTCTCGTACGGCGTGACGAAGCTGACCGTCGAGCCGTTGTGGACGATGACGTCGAGCTCGCGCGCGAGGCGTTCCCACGTGTCGGCGTCGACGCCGAGCCGCGGCTGCGCGAGATCGCCGCGCACGATGCGAATGCGCGAGGCATCGCCGCGCAATCCGTACGCGGCAAGGTTCTTGTCGATGCGCGCGCGTCCTTCGGCGTCGTCCTTCGCGCGCACGAGGCAGACGATGTCCGCATCCGTCGTGCGCAGCAGTTCGTGGAGCAGGAACGCGCCGAGGAAGCCGGTGGCGCCGGTGAGCAGCACGTGGCGCGGCGGCGCGAAGGTCGCGGGAAGCGCGTCCGGCTCCGCCACGATCGGCTCGCCGATGCGCGACTCGAGCGAGATCGTTTCGAGCTTCGCCTCGCCGGTGATGAGCTGCGCGAGGCGCGCGACGGTCGGCGACTGGAAGATGGAGGCGAGCGGGAGCGAGACGCCGAAGCGCTCGCGGATGCGGACGACGAGCGGCATCGTTTTCAGCGAGTCGCCGCCGAGCTCGAAGAAGTCGTCGTCGACGCCGATCGTGTCGACGCGCAGCAATGCGCGCCAAATGTCGACGAGCGCGGCCTCGGTCTCGTTGCGCGGCGCGACGATCGCGCGGTCGCTCGCAACCGGAGGCTCCGGCAGCGCGCGCTGATCGACTTTGCCGTTCGACGTGAGCGGCAGCGCGTCGAGCGCGACGAACGCCGAAGGCACCATGTACTCCGGCAGCCGCTCCTGCAGGAACGCACGCAACGCGGCGGCGTCGAAACTGCCGACGACGTACGCGACGAGCCGATGCTCGCGCAGCGTGACGAACGCGCCGCGGATGTCACCGAACGCGAGGATCGCCGCTTCGATCTCGCCCGGCTCGATGCGGAAGCCGCGCAGTTTCAGTTGCCGATCGCTGCGGCCGAGGAAAAGCAGCGTGCCGTCGTTCTGGCGGCGCACGACGTCGCCGGTGCGGTACATGCGCGCGCCCGCCACGTCGCTGAACGGATCGGCGACGAAGCGTTCGGCCGTCTGTTCGCGACGTCCGAGATAGCCGCGCGAAACGCCCGCGCCGCCGAGGCAAAGCTCGCCGGCGACGCCATCGGGCACCGGCTCGAGATTGCGATCGACGACGTACGCCGCGACGTTCGCGATCGGCAATCCGATCGGCAGCTCGCTCGCCTGCACGTCCGCCGCATCCGTCGTGGCGAACAGCGTCGCGCACACCGTTGCCTCGGTCGGCCCGTAGTGGTTGAAGAAGCGGACGCGGTTGCGTGTCGCGCGCGCGAAGCGGCGCACCTGTTCGACGGGGATGCTCTCGCCGCCGGCCATCATCATGCGCAGCGCGGGGATGTCGACCCACTCTTCGCTCCAGCGGCGCCAGAGTGCGGCCGGCGCGTCGATCGCGGTGACGCCGCGCGCGCTGCAGAACTCCGCGAGCTCCGCCGCGCCGAGTTGCGCGGGCGACGGATGCAGCACAAGCGCGCCGCCCGTGGCGAGCACGGGGAAGACGTCGCCGACGGATGCGTCGAACGCGAGCGGCGGAATCACGAGCACGCGATGTCCGGCGAAGCCGTGCAGCTCGATGAACGCGAGCGTGAGGTTGACCGCGGACGCGTGCTCGACGAGGACGCCTTTCGGCAGTCCCGTGGAGCCTGAGGTGTAGATGAGATACGCGGCGTTCGCATCGCGTCGCTGCCGCGGCGCGTCGCTGTCGCGATTCCAGAGCACCGCGCCCGCGTCGGCGAGCATCCAGTCGCGGCGTTCGGCGGGCGTCGACGGATCGATCGGCAGATACGCCGCTCCCGCTTTGAGAATGCCGAGAAGCGTGGCGATGGCGTCGGCGGAACGATCGGCGTGGAACGCGACGATGTCGCCGCGCACGTCGGACGCGATGGCGTCGCTCCACATGTCGAGCTCGCGGTACGTGACGCTGCGATCGGGCGTGACGATCGCGTCCGCCTCGGGCGTGCGGGCGGCCTGCTCGCTGAAGAGCTGATGCAGCGTCGTGCGCGGCCACGTGCGCGTTTCGCCACGCGAGGCGCGAAGCACCTGCGCGCGTTCGGCGTCATCGAGCAGCGGCAGTTGCGAGACGCGCCGTTCCGGATCGCGCACGATGCCGCGCAGTAACGTCGCGAACGCGCGGCCGAAGCGCTCGATCGACCGCGTGTCGAAGAGATCGGTCGCGTAGTCGAAGAGCACGTCGAGACCGCGGTCGCCCGCGGCGGCGACGAGCGTCATGTCGAAGCGCGACACGCGCTGCTCCGGTTCGATCCACTCGCGCGTGATTCCGGCGAGCTCGCGCGCGACGTTGCCGCCGCTCCAGAGCACGAGCATCGTTTGATAGACAGGCGACCGGCTGGTGCTGCGCTCGAGGCCGAGCGATTCGACGACGCGCTCGAACGGCGCGTCCTGATGCGCGAACGCATCGAGCGCGCGGTCGCGCACGCGCACGAGCAGCTCGCGAAACGTAGGATCGCCCGCGACACTCGCGCGAATGGCCACGGTGTTGATGAAGAGCCCGAGCACCGGCTCCATCTCCGGACGCGTGCGCGTCGACACGGGCGTGCCGACCGCGAAGTCGTCCTGCCCCGACCAGCGATGCAGCAGCGTTTCGAAGGCCGCGAGGAGGAGCATGAACAACGTGACGCGCTCGCGCCGCGCGAGCTCCTGCAGGGCGTCGAGCAGCTCCTTCTCGAGCGCGAAGCGGTGCCGCGCGCCGCGGAACGACTGTGCGAGCGGGCGCGGACGATCGGTCGGGAGATCGAGCGCGTCGGGCAGCCCGCGCAGCTCGTCACTCCACCAGCGCAGATGTTCCTGCGCGCGTGCCTGTTGGGCGGCGCTCTGCTGCCAGAGCACGACGTCGCCGAAGTGCACGGCCACGTCCGCGAGCGGAGACGGCTCGTTCGCGGCGGACGCGTTGTACAGCGTGGCCAGCTCGCCGCCGAAGACGTCGTCGAGCGACCACGCGTCGGCGATGATGTGATGCAGGACGAGCAGCAGCAGATGCTCGTCGTCGCGGAGCGTGACCAGCACGACGCGCATCAGCGGCGCGCGTGCGAGATCGAACGGACGGAAGGTTGCGTCGTCGACGATGCGCTGCGCGCGGGCGTCGAGGTCCGCTTCACCGCGCAGATCGACGCGCTCGATCAAGAGCTCGACGTTCTCCGCGACCACCTGCACCGGCACGCCGTCTTCGGCGTGGAACGACGTGCGGAGCATCTCGTGGCGCCGCACGATCTCGCGCACGGCGCGTTCGAGCGCATCGACGTCGAGCGCGCCGCGCAGCCGGTAGTGGTTATAGACGTGATACGAGCCGGTGCCGGGCTGCAGTTCCTCGAGGAACCACATGCGCAGCTGCGCCGGCGCGAGCGGCAGCGGCGCGCGCGGATCGGCGCGGCGCACCACGCCTTTGTCGCGCGCGGCGAGCTGCTGCGCGAGGAGCGCGCGCTGTTGCGGCGTGAGCCGCGCGAGCCGGTCGGCGAGCGGTTCGTTCGTCACGCCGATCCCGCCTCCAGCATTCCTCGAATGTCCGCGTCGGAAAGACCTTCGAGCTCGAGCAGCATCGCGTCGAGTCCCGCCGCATCGACGCGCGCGAGCTGTTCCGCGACGACCGCTTCCGCGAACTGCGCGACCGTCGGCGCATCGAAGAGCCGCCGCAGCGGAATCTCGACGCCGAACGATTTCGAGACGCGCGCGATGAGCTGCGTCGCGAGCAGCGAGTGTCCGCCGTGCGCGAAGAAGTCGTCGTGGATGCCGAGCCGCGGCGTGCCGAGGACCTCAGCCCAGATCTGCACGAGCGTCGCTTCGTCGGCGTTGCGCGGCGCGCCGTCGACGGCGACGTCGGCGGCTTCCGGCGCGGGCAGCGCCTTGCGGTCGATCTTGCCGTTCGGCGTGCGCGGCAACGCGGCGAGCGCGACGAACGCGGACGGCACCATGTAGTCGGGCAGGCTCGCGCGCAGATGCGCGCGCAACGCGTTCGCGTCGCAGTCGCCGGCGACGTACACGACGAGGCGCTTGTCGCCGGGACGATCTTCGCGCGCAACGACGACGCATTCGACGACGGACGCGTGGCGCGCGAGCACGTTTTCGATCTCGCCGAGCTCGATGCGGTAGCCGCGGAGCTTGACCTGATGATCGCCGCGGCCGAGGACTTCGAGACGGCCGTCGCGGCGACAGCGCGCGATGTCGCCGGTGCGGTAGACGCGCGCGTTCGCGTCATCGGAGAACGGATCGGCGATAAACTTTTCGAGCGTGAGCTCCGGACGCGCGAGATAGCCGCGCGCGACGCCGGCGCCGCCGATGAGCAGCTCGCCGGAGACGCCGTCGGGCACGAGCTGCATACGCGCGTCGACGACGTACATCGTGGTGTTGTCGATCGGACGGCCGATGGTGATCGCGTCGTTCTTCGTCACGCGATCGAGCGACGACCAGACTGTCGTTTCCGTCGGGCCGTAGACATTCCAAAGCTCGCCGCAGCGATCGAGCAAACGCTCCGCGAGCTCGCGCGGCAGCGCCTCGCCGCCGCACAGCAGCTTCAGATGCGCTCCGCCGTTCCAGCCGCTGTCGACGAGCATGCGCCACGTCGCGGGCGTTGCCTGCATGACGGTGGTGCCGCTGTCCGCGATGAGCCGCGCGAGGCGCATGCCGTCGGCCGCGGTTTCGCGATCGGCGATGACGACGCGCGCGCCGACCGTCAGCGGGAGCAGGAGCTCGAGCACGGCGATGTCGAAGGAGAGCGTGGTGACGGCGCAGAACACGTCGGTCGCCGCGAGACCCGGCGTGCGCGCCATCGACTGCAGGAAGTTGACGACGGCGCCGTGCGGGATCTCGACGCCTTTCGGCCGTCCCGTCGAGCCCGAGGTGAAGATGACGTAGGCGAGGTCGTTCGGATCGACTTCGACGTCGATGCGTTCGGCGTCGCGCGCGATGCGGCACATCGCCGCATCGACGACGAGCTTCACCGCCGCGTCTTCGATCATGAACGCGAGCCGCTCCTCGGGGAACGACGGATCGAGCGGCACGTACGCGGCGCCCGATTTCAGAATGCCGACGAGTCCAATCAGCAGTTCGACGCCGCGGTCCGCGCGCAGTCCGACGAGATCGCCGCGCCCGATGCCGCGCGCGTGCAATTCCGCGGCGAGCGCGTTCGCGCGCGTGTCGAGCTCGCGATACGTGAGCGCCGCGTTGCCCGCGACGACGGCGATCGCATCCGGCGTCTTCGCGGCCTGCGCTTCGATGAGGCGATGCACCGCAACGGCGGGAACGTCGCGTCGCGTGGCGTTGCGCGCGACGACGAGCTCGTGGCGTTCGGCATCGGAGAGGAAGACGACGTCGCCGACGCGCGCTTCGGGATCGCGCGCGACCTGGCGCAGCAGCTCGACGAGATGCGCGCCGAACGCGCGGATCGTCTCCGCGTCGAAGAGATCGGTCGCGTACTCGAAGACGACGTCGAGGCGATCCGCTTCGACGCCGACGAAGAGCGTGAGATCGGTGCGCGCGGTGCCGGTGTTGATCTCGTCGAGCTCGAGGAGCCGCAGCTCGAGGTCCGCAACGTTGGTCGCGAAGCCCTCGTGATTCTGGAAGAAGAGCATCACCTGAAAGAGCGGCGAGCGGCTCATCGAGCGCTCGACGTGCAGCTCTTCGAGCAGGCGTTCGAGCGGGAGGTCCTGATGCGCGTACGCGTCGAGCGTGACGTCGCGGACGCGCGCGAGCAGCTCGCGGAACGTCGGGTTGCCGGCGAGGTCGGTGCGCAGCGCGAGCGTGTTGACGAAGCAGCCGACCAGCGGCTCGAGCTCCTGGCGGTGGCGATTCGCGATGCCGGAGCCGACGATGACGTCGCTCTGTCCCGAGTAACGGAACAAAAGCGTCTTGAGCGCCGCAAGAAAAACCATGAAGAGCGTGGCGTTCTCGCGCCGCGCGAGCTCCTGCAGCGCGCGCCGCACGTCGTTCGGAACGCTCACGCGCGCGACTTCGCCGCGATACGACTGCACGGGCGGACGCGGGCGATAGGCCGGAAGCTCGAGCACCGGCAGCTCGCCGGCGAGACAGTCTTTCCAGTAGCCGAGCTGCTTGTCGAGCACGTCGCCCTGCAGCCATTCGCGCTGCCAAAGCGCGAAGTCGGCGTACTGCAGCGCCGGCTCGTCGAGCGTGTCGCCGCCGTACAGCGCGAACAGCTCGCGGTAGAAGACGCCGATGGACCAGCCGTCCATCACGATGTGGTGAAACGCGACGGCGAGGAGGTGCTCGTCGTCGCCGATGCGGATGAGCAGGAAGCGCGCGAGCGGTCCGCGCGCGAGATCGAACGGCGTCGCGTAGACGTCGCGCACGAGGTCGAGCGCGTGTGCGCGGTCGCGCGCGTCGAAGCGCTGCAGCGGAATCGCGAGCGACGGCACGATCTCCTGCCATGGCGTGCCGTTCTCGGACGGGAACGTCGTGCGCAGTGATTCGTGGCGCGCGACGACCGCGTCGAGACTCTGTTGCAGGCGCGCGGCATCGACGCGGCCGCGCACCGACGCGGTGATGCCGAGGTTGTAGCTCGCCGTGCCCGGCTCGAGTTGATCGAGGAGCCAGAGGCGCTGCTGCGCGAACGAGAGCGGGGTGCGCGCGGGGCGCGGCCGGCGCGCGATCGCGTTCGCCTGCTTCTCGCGCTGCGCGATTTGCTGAAGCAGCAGCGCGCGCTTCTCGGGCGAGAGACTCGCTAAACGCTCATTGAGACGCGGGTCCACGGTCACAGTCCCTTCATCGCTATCGTGGCGTCTTCGTCGGAGAGACCTTCGAGCTGCGCGAGGAGATCGTCGAGCTGCTCGCCGGCGAGGTTCGCGTCGCGCGCCTCGGCCACCTTGATCGCCAGCCGCGCCACGGTCGGCGCCTCGAAGAGCGCGCGCAGCGGAATGTCGACGGCGTACTGCGCTTGCACACGCGCGAGCAGCTGCGTGGCGAGGAGCGAGTGTCCGCCGAGGTCGAAGAAGTTGTCGTTGCGGCCGATGCGCTCGCGGCCGAGGATCTGCGACCAGAGCGCGGCCATCTGCTCTTCCTGCGCGCCCTGCGGCAGCTCGACCGCGTCGTGCTCGCGCGCGAGCTCCGGCGCCGGCAGCGCGTGGCGATTGACCTTGCCGTTCGGCGTGAGCGGAAAGCGGTCGAGCACGACGATCGCCGCGGGGATCATGTAGTCGGGGAGCGAGGTGCGCAGATGCGCGCGCAGCGCGTCGGGCGACGGCGCGTCGCCGGTGACGTACGCGACGAGGCGCTTGTCGCCGGGGCGGTCTTCGCGGCAATGCACGACCGCCTGATCGACGGACGCGTGGTCGTTCAGCACCGCTTCGATCTCGCCGAGCTCGATGCGGAAGCCGCGCAGCTTCACCTGATGATCGAGACGGCCGAGAACTTCGAGCGTGCCGTCGCGACGCCACGTGGCGAGGTCGCCGCTGCGATAGAGCCGTGCGTTCGGCGCGTCGGAGAACGGATCGGCGATGAACTTCTCGGCCGTGAGCTCGGGGCGGCCGAGGTAGCCGCGCGCGAGGCCGTCGCCGCCGATGAGCAGCTCGCCCGGAACGCCGACCGGCAGCGGCTGGAAGTTGCGGTCGACGATGTGGATCTGCGTGTTCGCGACCGGCTTGCCGATCGAGATCGGGCCGCTGCCGGAGACGATCGGACCGAGCGTCGAGTAGACCGTCGTTTCCGTCGGGCCGTAGAGGTTCCACAGCTCGTCGCAGCAGGGGATGAGCCGTTCGGCGAGCTCGCGCGGGCACGCCTCGCCGGTCGTGATCATCTTCAGGCCCGCTTTGCCGGACCACCCGATGTCGAGCAGCATGCGCCACGTCGCGGGCGTGGCCTGCATGATGGTGATGTCGTTCGCGTCGATGAAGCGCGCGAGCGCGGCGCCGTCGCGTTGCGTTTCGGAGTCGACGAGCAGGATGCGCGCGCCGACGGTGAGAGGGACGAACAGCTCGAAGACAGCGATGTCGAACGAGAGCGTGCTGACGGCGCAGATCGTGTCGCTCGCGCGCTGGCCCGGCTCGCGCGCGACGGACGTGACGAGGTTCACGGCCGAACGCTGCGTGATCTGCACGCCTTTCGGCCGTCCCGTCGAGCCGGAGGTGAAGATGACGTACGCGAGGTCGCCGGGCCGCGCGTCGCACGCGATGGCGTCGCCGCCCACGATGCGCGCGCTGGCGTCGACGACGATCTTTTCCACGCTTGCCGACGGCACGCGTTCGACGAGCGAGGCCTGCGTCACGACGACGCGCGCCGCGGCATCCGCGAGCATGAACGCGAGGCGTTCCGCGGGGAAACCGGGATCGAGCGGCACGTACGCGGCGCCCGCTTCGAGAATGCCGAGGAGGCCGACGAGCATCTCGACGGAGCGCTCGACGTAGAGGCCGACGAGATCGCCGCGTCCGATGCCGCGCGCGCGCAGCGTGCGCGCGAGATCGCTCACCCGCGCCTGCAGCTCGCGATACGTGACGTCGCGGCCGTGGAACGTGAGCGCGACGGCGTCGGGCGTGCGCGCAGCCTGCCGCACGAACAAGTCAACCAGTGGACGATCTCCGGGATAGTCGTGCCGCGTGTCGTTCCACGCCGCGAGTTGCGCGCGTTCGTCGCCGGTGAGCAGCGGCAGCGCGCCGATCGGCGTCGACGCGTCGGCGACCGCGCCGCGCAGCAGCGTGATGAAGTGTCCGGCCAGCCGCGCGATCGTGTCGCCGTCGAACAAGTCGGTGCTGTACTGGAAGAGCAGCTCGCCGACCGAGTCCTGGTTCACGTACAGCGACAGCTCGCTCTGCGCGGTGTCGGGCTGCAGCTCGTCGAGCGCGACGCGGCGGATGGTGAGGCCGCGCATCGACGCCGCGTCCTGTGGGTAGTTCTGGAAGAAGAACATCGCCTGCATCAGCGGCATGTGGCTCGTGACGCGCTCGACGCGCAGCGCCTCGAGCACGCGGCTCGCGGGCGCGTCCTGGTTCGCCTGCGCGCCGAGCGTGGTGTCGCGGACGCGCGCGAGGAGCTCGCGAAACGTCGGGTCGCCGCCGAGGTCGTTGCGGAGGATGAGCGTGTTGACGAAGAAGCCGACGATCGACTCGAGCTCGGCGCGCTGGCGGTTCGCGATACCCATCGCGATCGGCAGGTCGCTCTGGCCGGTGTAGCGATGGAGCAGCGTCGCGTAGACGGCGAAGAAGGTCATGAACGGCGTGACGTTCTCGCGGCGGCTGAACTGCTCGACTTCTTTGTAGAGCTCCTCCGGCACGACGAAGCGCGCCGTCGCGCCGCGGAAGGTCTGCACGGCGGGACGCGGGCGGTCGGAGGGAAGATCGATGACCGTCGGGCAGCCGGCGAGATGCTCGGTCCAGTACGCGAGCTGCGCGTCGAGGCGATGACCGTCGAGCCATTCGCGCTGCCACAGCGCAAAGTCGGCGTACTGCAGCGGCGTCGTCACGAGCGGCGACGGCTGCTGCGCGGCGAACGCGTTGTAGATCTCGATGAGCTCGCGCAGCAGCACGCCGAGCGACCAGCCGTCGACGACGATGTGATGCATGACCAGGAGGAGCAGGTGGCGATCCTCCGCGACGCGCACGCGCAACGCGCGCACGAGCGGTCCGCGCGCGAGATCGAACGGCTGCCGGAAGGTGCGTCGCATCCGCGCGATCGCCGCCTCGCGCGGATCGGCTTCGTTCGAAACGTCCGCAACGTCGATCGGCAAGGCGAACGATTCCGAAGTGATGCGCTGATACGGCTTGCCGTCTTCCGACGGCAGCGTCGTGCGCAGCGCCTCGTGACGCCGCACGAGCTCCTGCAGCGCGGCGTCGAGCGCGGGCGCGTCGAGCGTGCCGTCGAGCCAGAGCGCGAGCGGCACGTTGTACGCGCCGGTGCCTGGCGTGAGCTGGTCGACGACCCACAGCCGTTCCTGTCCGTACGAGAGCGGCACGCGCTCCGGACGCGGGCGCGGGCGCACCGCTTCGGCGGCCGCTTTGCGCTCCGCGATCAGGCGTTCGAGCAAAGCTCGCTTTGCGGGCGACAGCCCATCGAGTCGATCGTTCGACATCAGTTCCTCCGGGGCATCGTTTGACTAGTAGCGGAGCAGGTAGCTCACCTTGAGGAAGAACTGGCGCGCCGTCGGGTTGAGCTCCGAGCGCGTGGCCACGACGTTGCGCGGCGGCCCTTCGAGAAGCGCCACGTTGTCGTAGTTGTCCGAGTATCCGAGGTAGAGCACCGTTCCTGGGTTGAGGACGTAGCTGAAGAGCAGATCGCCGGTGACGTGGCGCAGATGCGGCGCGTCGACGAGCTGCTCGTTCGGCGTGAGGGCGTTGGTGTCGACGATGAGCCGCACCGCCATCAGCTTGTTGAACTGGTAGTTGATCTTCGTGCGCGTGATCGGGTTGCGGAAGACGCTGGTGCCCGCGTCGAAGCCGGCGACGTCGTCGCGGGTGCGCAGATCGTCGTAGATGAACGTCTCGTCGAAGCGCAGGCGCGAGAAGGGGCTGAGCGTGACGCCCGCTTCGGCGAGCCTGCGATCCGCGAGGAATGGCGTGATGCCGTTCGCGGGAAAGTAGTTGACGCCCGTGCCCTGGCTGTAGCTCGCGTGCGCGGTGAGCCAGCGCGTGGCTTCGCTCTTCAGATAGATGGTTCCGAAGTGCTTGTTGAACTCCTGCCCCGCGAAGAGCTCGTACGACTGTTCCCACGTCAGCTGCAGATCGGTGGCGCGCGTCCACGTCCAGTCGTAGGTCGGCGCGATGCTCCAGTCCTGCAGCACGCCGCTGTGATCCCACGTCACGGTCGACGCGACGATCGGTCCGTGGCTGATGAAGAAGTCGCTGTTGCGCCACTTCGTGTAGCTGGCGTTCTGCGTGGTCTGGCGGATGTCGGTGCGCGGGATGAAGCCGAGGTCCGCGTTGAAGTCGCGGCTGACGTCGTAGTACTGGCCGCTGTAGTTGAACGCGCGTCCGCTGCGCGCGAGACCGAGGAAGCCGACCGTGCCGCTGCTGTGCGCGCCGAGCAGATCGCTGCGGCTCGCGCCGAGCTGCGCGGTCGCGGACCAGAGATCGTTGATGCGGAAGCGGCCGTCGAATGCGCCGACCTGATTCGAGTGTCCGTCGAGGTTGCGCGTGCTGAAGAGGAAGCCGGCATTGGAGGCGACCCCGAAGTCACGCTGCATGCGGGCGACGGCGATGTTCGCGCGGTCGCCGAACCCCGGATCGCCCGGCGGCAGGAAGAGTCCTCCCGCGCGATCGTCGATGGCCAGCCCGCCGACGGCCCAGCGTCCGAGGCGTCCCGTGAGGCGCGCGCCCGCACGCGGATCGGCGATGCGGCGCGAGAAGAAGAGATTCACCGGCGTCCCGAAAAAGCCCGAGTTTTCGAGGAAAAACGGCCTTTTCTCGGGGAAGAACACTTCGAAGCGCTGGTTGACGATGACCTGCGGCTCGTCCGATTCGACTTCGCTGAAGTCGGGATTGATCGTGACGTCCGCCGCCAGCGAGTTCTTGAGCACGAACTTGCCGTCGAGTCCAATGCGTCCCGGCGTCGTATCGAAGTACCCCGGATTCGTGGTGCCCTGATCGAGCAACCGCGAGCGCGTGAGCACGCTGTACGGAATCACCTGGTAGTTCCGCCCCGGCGAGATCGCCTCGGGGATCTCCATGGTCGCGAACTGCGGGACGAAGCCTTCGACGCGCGAGGTGATGTACGGCCAGTACGCGAACTCGTTCCGCCGCGGGATGATGCGCGACACCGCGACGCCCCACGTCTGCGACGGTCCCGGCGAGAAGCGCAGGCTCTTGAACGGAATGCGCAGCAGCGCCGCGAAGCCGTCCGGCAGCATGCGACCTTCCGAGTACCAGAGCGTGTCGAAGTTGAAGTCGTAGCCCTGGCCTTCCGTGACGATGCCGTCGAGCTGCACGCCGTACGGATTGACCGCGAAGACGTACGCGCGCTGCTTGTCGTGAAACGTGTCGAGGAAGATCTGCAGCCCTTCGTCGCCGAAGATCTCTTCGCGCCGCACGATGCGCGCGCGCGTGAGCTTCGGGTCGTCCTTGCAGACGAAGCCGACGTAGAGGTTCGTCGCGTCGTAGCCGAGGTAGACGGAGGTCGCGAGCGAGACGGGATCGCCGTCGCCGGGAACGTTCTGGCGCAGCTCGGTGACTTTGGCCATGCCGGTATGCGTGGCCGCGTCTTCGCCGGCCGTGAAGTCTTCGAGACGCGGCGGCTGTGCGACATGCGGCAGCGTGAGCGGACCGGCGCCGGCGACGACGGCGGGGAGCGCGCACGCGAGCGCGATGAGCAGATTGAGGAGGATGCGACGGGTCATGAGGCGGTCTCCTGGATCGTCGCCGGAACGAGAGCGACGGCGGATTTCGGCGCGCGCTGCAGCACGGCGTAGCCGGCGACGGCGATGGCGACGAGCTGCACGGCGGCGGTGACGAAGAAGCGCGCGAGCCCGGGGAAGAAGAGCGCGCCGTCGTTCGGCATCACGAGTGAGAGGACGAAGTAGAGCGCGACGCCGAACGCCACGCGCGAGGCGCCGCGGGATGCCTCGCTGCAGAGGCGCGGCATCACCAGCGCCCACAGCCAGATCGACGCGGTGAGCGCGTACGCGTCGGGGACGAAGGGGCTCTGCAGCGCCGCGAGCGCGAGCAGTCCGAGCCAGATCTGCGCGCGCGTCAGCGGAGTCGCGTCGTTCATGCGGAACGAACAGAGCACCGCGAGCGCGGCGAGGAGCAGCGCGTAAACGTTCGCCACGCGGTGCATCAGCGGTCGCGGATTGACGACCGTCGTCAGCGAGCGCGCCTTGAGCACCAGTCCGGGGATGCCCTGGTTGATGGAGTTGAACTCCTGCAGCTCGGGCAGCTCGAGGAACGCCCACGGCTCGCCGCTGCCGATGCGCGGCGCCTGGTACTGCACGAAGTCTTTCACCGGCGCGGGGCCGAACGCGGCGACGGTGAGGACGAGCCAGATCGCGCCGAACGCGGCGGTCCATGCGACCGCGCGCCAGCGGCGCTGCAGGATCAGCAGGAAGACGAGAATGCCGGGAAAGATCTTCAGCGCCGCGAACGCGAGCGCCGCTCCGCCCGCGGCGTTGCGATTGCGGTCGAACGCGACCATGGCCAGCATCGCCAGCGCGAGCGCCGCGAGCTGGAAGTTGCCGATCTGCAGCGTGAGCAGGATCGGCGTCGCGGCGAGGACCGCGGGCGCGAGCCACAGCAGCCGGCGGCGTTCCTCGCCGTCGACGTGGAACGCAACCGCGAGATACGCGGCGATGAAGAGCGCGGCCTCGATGGCGAACCACGCCGCGCGCATCGTGAAGAAGTTCTTCGTGAAGAGCAGCAGCGCGCCGGGGATGAGCAGCGTCGGCGCCGGATAGTTGAATTCATCGAGCTTGAAGCGCCCGATCCAGCCTTCATAGAGTTCGTTGCGGTAGACGTTCGGCGTGCCGTTCGCGGCGAGCCGCGCCGCGTGCCACCACGCGGAGAAGCAGTTGTGGTGGAAGTAGAACGGGTCGTAGAACATCGCCGAGAAGCCGGGCTTCGACGCGTCGAGCATGAACACCGCGGTGCCCGTGACGCGCGCGATGGCGACGACGCCGATCGCGAGAAACGCGATGCGTGCGGCGGTGGAGAACGGCGCGAGCGCGCGCAGCGGCCGCAGCGCGAACGGCATCACCGCCGCCATCGCGACGATGGCCAGAACGAAGGCTGCCGCCGGCACGAAGCCAAAGGCGCCGAAGAGTGCGGCGACGACGGGCACACCGATCCCGCCGTACACCAGTGCGATTGAGAACCGGTCCAGTCGTGCCACTGAGCCCCGCCCACGCCGCCAAGAACCGCGGCGATGTCAAGAAGGAATTACGTCCAAACGAATCGGAAGGAGCGCATGATAGCGGCACTTGCTCTGTTACGCAACGGTGTCGAAACAGAATTATTCAGTGACGACGCAGATTTCTGGCACGAAATCCATCGTGACGCAAGCGGGCGCTTGCGAATAGGCGCGGTCCGCCTGCGGCCGGCGTTTAGCCGCTCGCGCGCCAGCCGCGCATCCGCTCGTGCAGCCAGATCAGATGCCGCAGCACCTCGGCGTCGTTCGTCGCGGCGGCCGCGAGCGCATGGCCGAAGACATCGAGGGGGTGCGCCTCGGCACCCCCTTCGAAGATCCACGTCCGGCCGCGCCGCCGGAACAAGGGATGCGCGCCGTGAGGCCGCGCATGGAGAGAGGACTCGTAGCCTTCGGCGGCGCAGACGACCAGCCCGTGGCGCACGACGGGCCGTGCCGACGCGACGACGTCGCTGGCGAGCGAGACGAACGCGCCGGGACAGAAGTCGCGGATGACCGCGCATGCCTCGATGGCGAGAAAGGTCGAGCCGTAGCGTTCGGCGGAGAGGTCGACGAGCAGGCGCGCGACGTTGCGCACGATCGACGCCGCCTCCGCGCGCCCGCGCAACGTCGCGCCGAGCTCGCGCAGCCATGCGCGGAACATCACCAGCCGCACCAGCGCCTCGACCGGCTCCGGCGTGGCGAAAAGCGTCGTGGCGAGGCGCCGCGCGAGCGCCTGGATGCGTCCCGCGGCATCCCGGCCACTCGCCGCGATGACGTGGAGCGCGTCGGTGGCGCGGAGCAGATCGCGCCGCGCGTGCGAGGCGCTGTCCGGCAGCAGCTCGACCTGATTGCCGAAGAGCACGCGCAGCAGCGGGCGCGTCGCGGCATCGAGATTCGCGGCTTCCAGCTCGCGGACCAGCGCGTCCGCAATGTCAGAAGCGGGCAACTGCGCGACCGTATAGAGGATCATCGCCTGCATGCGCGGGCTGGCGAGCTCGGTGGCGGAGGTGGCCGCGCGCGCGAACGCGTGGAGAGACGCCGGCGATGCGAAACGGATCTCGAACGCCGCCTCGCGAATCATCTCGGCGAGCGGCCAGGCGCCGTCGAAGAGATGCGCGGGCGCGCCGAGGCGGTTGGAGATGGCCGCGCCGTACGCGGCGAACAGGAGCTCGAGAATCGCATGCATCTCGCCGGCATTCGCTCCGTCCTCGCGCGCATGTCGCAGCGCGTACGCGAGCGTGTGCGAGCAGCGCCACGCGCTGCGCTGCCAGCGCTCGAACTCGTCGTCTTCGCCGATCATGTAGAAGAGGAGGCGCGCGTAGCGCTCGCCCCATTCGACGTGCGGCGAGGAGCGGTCGCTCTGCGCCAGCACGGCGTCGAGGAGGTTCGTGAAGAGCGTTTCCGCGTCCTCGTGGCGGCAGTCGCGGAAGGCGCGCGTCCGCGCGACGCAATCGGGACAAAGCGCGATGTGCTGGAGCTCCGCGCGCGAGGCGCGGTCGTGATTTTCCAGAATGCCGCGAAGCTCGAGCGTGCTCGGGCAGCGGTGCTCGGGGTTTTCGATGGTGGGCGCGTCAATGATGTCGTCGACGATCAGCTCGGGCAACAGCGCGGCGAAGTTCTCGGCGTCGGCGGCTGAATCGTCATCGTCCGCATCCTGCGGGGTACTACAGGCATCGGCGCCGTCCGGAGACGCGCACGCGAGCGCATCCTCTTCCCGGCGCGCAGAGTCGTGATTGCTCATTGGAACCTCCCCTTTCTAACGTTGCTTGGTGCGGGACCGGACCAGATACGCTTTGGCCTTCTTCAGACGCGCGTAGACCGCGGCCGGCGTGAGACCGCGCTTCTGCGCGATCACGCTCACCGGCACGTCGTGCATGAGATAGGGTTCGGCGACGACCTTCAGCGGCAGCGGCAGCGTGGCGATGCGCCGCAGCATCTGCTTGTATTCGGCGTGTTCGACCGGAGCGGCGCGCCGGGAGGTCCACATGGCCCGCTCGCCGTCATCCTCGGAAAACGCGCCGAAGCGTTTGTACTTATCGATCTGGTCGAGGGCGAGGTGATGGCTGACCGTATGGAGCCAGCCGCCAAGACTCTGGTCCGGCTGCAGCTCCGGCGGCTTCTCGACAAGCTTCACGAACGCCGCCTGCACGATGTCGTTCGCGCCTTCGGTGTTCTTCACGATCTTGAACGCCGCTCCGAATACAGAGGGCGTATGCCGATCCATCAACTCGCGCAGTGCGTCATCGCGTTGCGAATCCGTCCCCGTTCGAAGAATCAGCACGAGCTCGAAATCGCGGCACGACGGCTTTGGTCCTGAGCCCATAAGGCCTCCGGTCCCTCAGACGTTCAATGACTCGCCTCAATGCAACAGACCGTTTCGAACAACGGCTACTGATGGCTTTAACGGAGAACAACGACAGTTCTCAAAGAAACATTTTCACGGGCACTCGCCGTGCGCCGGTCTTTCGCGAAAAACATCAGCACAAACGGGCGAAACGACGAGTTCTCAAAAAAAATCTTCGCGTTTGGCAGCCGGTCTTCGCGGGCGTTTATGTGGATAAGAACGCTGAAGAAAGGAGCCTTCGATGATCCTCACCGCCGCCGCGCTCACCCTTGCCATTCAGTTCGAGCTCGATCTCACGGCCCTCGTCCGCCGCGGCGAGTTGCAGCAGCCGGTCGTGCGGTGCGGGATCTCGACGGTCGGTTATCACTTCAACGGCCGTCCCGGCCAGCAGTTCGTCTATGCGGGCGAGCGCTTCGAGATTCCGGAGGAAGGATGGATCGAGCTTCTTGCGGATCGCCGTCACCACACGTACGTGGTGGACGGCCGCGAGCTGCAGCTCGATGCGGGTGCGCTGGACGCGTTCAGCTTCCGCCACGTGACGTTGCCGCCGGAACAGTGAGTTGCGCGGGGTGGCGTCCCCGGCAGGATTCGAACCTGCGACCCACAGCTTAGAAGGCTGTTGCTCTATCCGACTGAGCTACGGGGACACAAGTGGAGCGCGCAGCGGGCGGTTGGTCGGGGCGAGAGGATTCGAACCTCCGACCCCCTGCTCCCAAAGCAGGTGCGCTACCAGACTGCGCTACACCCCGACTCGGTCTGCGGCAGCCGGTGCGAACAGGCTGCCGCAGAACCCCATTCCGCGCGGGAATGCTACACCGCGGCGGCGGATCGGGAGAGACGGCGCGCGGGAAGCGCGCTGCGCCACTTGGCGTCGTCGCCGGGGTTGAGGACGTACTCGAACGTCGTTCCGTGCGAGCGGAGGCGCAGCACGTGCGCGCCGGCGGCGAGGTTCTTTCCGGTGGAGAGCTCGTCGGCGTACTCGATCTCGTCGAGACGCGCGAGCTCGAACATCGCTTCCAGATCGGAGTTCTCGTAGTACAGCGTATCGTCCGAGACCGACAGCACGACCGGGATCTTCTCGACGCCCTCGACGTACTCGGCACGCGTGACGAGCTTCGACGATCCTTTCCGCTTCTGTGCGATCGCGTCGAGCAGGTCCTTCTGACGCATCTTGATGAATGCGACCACGAGAGCCGCGAGAACGACCACTCCCGCGACGGTCCACAACATAGAGATCTCGGACATGCCGTACCCCTCCTGTGTCTAATTGTGATGCGTTGACGGAAATGTACCCCTTTTAGGCGGAAACGACCAGCAGATTCGTCATGTGCAGGCAGGCGCTGCCGTGTGCGTTCGGAGCGCGCATCCGCAGCGCGCGCGTAGAATGCGGCCATGGCACAGGGGCGGAGGAAAACCCGCAACGAGCATTCGTCGGGCGGCGCCGTGATCGCGATGCGCGGCGGCGTCGCGCACGTGGCGCTCATCGCCACGCGCGGCCGCACGCGCTGGGGTCTGCCGAAGGGCGCGGTCAGCAGCGGCGAGACATCCGAGGCGGCGGCGCTGCGCGAAGTGCTCGAGGAAACGGGGCTGACCGCGAAGATCGTCAAGCCGCTCGACACGATCGAATACTTCTTCCGCGCCGGCGACACGCTCATCCAGAAGCGCGTCGACTTCTACCTCATGGAGTACGTCGAAGGAGAGCTGCAGCCGCAGCTCAGCGAGGTCGACGACGTGGAGTGGGTCGAGCTGACGGCTTCGCTGCGGCGCGCGAGCTTCGACTCCGAGCGGAAGCTGCTCGAGATGGCGCTGCAGGAGATTGCGCCGCCTTCGTCGCCGCAGGCCGCTTCTTCGCGGACGTAGCGGGTTTCTTCGCGGACGCGCGCTTCGTGGTGGACGCGCGTTTCGTCGTCGATGTCGCGCGTTTCTTCGCCGGCGTAGTGCGCTTCTTCGCCTTCTCTTCCGCTTCCAGCCGCGCCGCGAGCGTCGGCGCCCTTCGCGACGACGCCTTGCGATTCGACTCCCAGATGTTCTCGCTGCTCACTTCATCAACGAGCCGGTTCGACACGACCGAACGCGGCGCGACCGCGGTCACGTCGACGTCCTCGTTCGCGTAGCCGTCGCGGTGTTTGAGCAGCAGCCACTCGTTCCCTTTGTCCGACTTCTGCCGGCCGCCGATCTTCACGAGCGCCCATTCGCCGAACATCTTCTTCCCGTACATGCGGAAGGTCAGCTTTCCGGAAGCGAGCGCCTTCACCGGATCGGGCCCCGGCTCGATGAACTCCCACGTCCCCTGATCCCAGATGATCACGTTCCCCGCGCCGTAGTTGCCCGCGGGGATCACGCCCTCGAATGACGCGTAGTCGTACGGATGATCCTCGGTCATCATCGCGAGGCGTTTCGCGGCCGGGTCGTACGACGGTCCTTTCGGAATCGCCCACGACTTGAGCACGCCTTCCATCTCCAGGCGGAAGTCGTAGTGCATGTGCGAGGCGTGATGCTGCTGGATGACGAAGATCGGCAGCTTCGTGTTTTTCGGCTTGCCGCCGGACGGCTCCGGCGTGTCGCCGAAGTCGCGCATCGCGCGGTATTTCTTGAGTAGATCGGGCATGCGCTACGACGCCTTCTTCTTCCTGCGCGATGCGGGTTGCGGCGCCGCGCGTTTCGGCGCTTTGCGCGTCGCGGGTGCGGCGGCGGATGCGGACGCGTTGCGCTTGCGCGGCTCCGCAACCGCGCCGCCGAGACTGCGGCGCAGCGCCTCCATGATGTCGACGACTTCGCCCGCGCTCTCGGACTCGGGCGACTCGGAGACGACCAGCTCTCCTTCGGCCTTCGCGCGGATGCGCTCCATCACGCGTTCGCGGTATTCATCCTTGTACGCGAGCGGATCGAACGTCGGCTCGGTGAGCTCGTCGATGAGCATCTTCGCGAGCGCCACTTCCTTGTCGCGGACGTCGGCGTGATCGACGTCGATCGCGCTGAAGTCGCGCACCTCGTCCGCGTAATACATCGTGTGGAGAATGAGCCCCTCTTCGAACGGACGCAACACGACGAGATGCTCGCGCGAATTGGAGACCCAGCGCGCGACGGCGACTTTGTTCTGCTTGCGCATCGCCTCGGCGAGCAGCCGGTACGTCTTCGCGCCGCCGGGCGCGGGCCCGAGGTAGTAGGCCTTCTCGAAGAAGACGGGATCGATCTGCGCGAGATCGACGAACGCGGTGATCTCGAGCGCGCGGTCGCCGCCGGATTCGAGCTCCTCGAGCTCCGCGGCGGTGAACGTCACGTACTGATTCTTCGCCACCGGATAGCCGCGGATCATGTCGGCGAGCTCGATGAAGTTCTCGTGCTGCGGGCACCACCAGCGGCGGTTGACGCGCGAGCCGCAATCGGCGTGCAGCAGGTTGAAGTGCACGTCTTCCGACTTCGTGGCGGTGTAGAAGCGGACGGGGATGTTCACCAGTCCGAACGAGATCGTGGCGTTGCGCAGCGGGCGTAGTGCCATGACGGCCTCCGATGAGGCATATACTGCACGCGGCGTTCCTGACGGCGTGCGTCAGAAGTGCCTTATTTGCCTTGACTTAGCGGTACGGCGGCGTCATTTTTGCAACGGAGGCGCCCGGCAGAGATGTCCCCTTCCATCCGGCGCATGATCTGGGGAGCCTTTCTTGGGCTCACCCTGCTGATTCTCGCTGGCGTCATCATGACGTTGGCGGTGCTGCGCATGGAGCAGCGGCAGGAGTATCAGATCGTGCAGCAATCGCGTCCGTACCTCGACGCCGTGCGCGAGATGGACGACTCGCTGACGACGATGGTGTCGGCGACGCGTGGCTATGTCCTCACCGGGCAGACGCAGTTCACGCAGCAGTACGACGACGCGGTACGCTCGTTCCAGAAAGCGGAGTCGCAGTCCACCGAGCTCGCGCGCCCGCGCGACCATCCGGTGCTCGACGAGTTCCGCGAGCACTTCAGCAAAGTCAAGAAGTTGACCGACGAGCAGATCAAGCTGCGCGACGACGGCCGGCCGAAAGACGCGGCCGACGCGATGCTGTCCACGGCGCAGCTCCGCCGCGCGGCGCCCGACTACGAGGGGCTCATCTCTGACCGCATCCGAAGCGAACAAGCCAGCGCGCTCGATCGCATCAGCAGCGCGCGCCAGTGGGTGATGATCACGATGGTCGTGCTCGGCCTCGTGCTCATCGCCGTCTCCGCGATGACCGCCATGCGCATCGAGCAGCGCCTCGGCGAGTCGATCACGCGCCAGGTGCGGCGCACCGAGGCCATGATCGCCGGGATGTCGGACGGCGTGATGCTCGTCGACGGCGAAGGCAAAACCGTCTTCATCAATCCCGCCGGACAGCGCCTGCTCGGCAAAGCCGACATCGGAGTGCCGATCTTCCGGCAATCCGAGGTCTATCGTTTGCGCGACGAGCACGCGCGCCTGCTCGATCCGGAAGAGCTGCCGGCGGCGCAGGCGCTGTCGACCGGACGCGCCGTGCACGACATGACGGTGCTCATCGCGCGCGAAGACCTGCGCGTCGCCGTGTCGATGAGCGCGACGCCGCTGCACGAGGAAGGACGCACGTCCGGTGTCGTGGTCACGTTCCGCGACATCACGGAACGCCGCGCGCTCGAAGAGCAGATGCAGCTGCAGGCCGAGCGCGCGCAGATCCTCGCCGACGCCGGCGCATTCTTCTCCAGCAACATCGATCCGACGTGGGTCACGCAGGCCATCGCGGAGCGCGTCGCGGAAGTGCTCGGCGACTGGTCGGCGGTCATCCTCAAATCATCCGAGTCGAAAGAGCTCAGCGTCGCGTCGATCTATCACCGCGACATGGCCTCGCTCGGCTTGGCGTGGTCGTACATCTATCGCCAGCCGCTCGTGGTCGGCGAAGGGATCATCGGGCAGGTCGTCTCGACCGGCTATCCGTCGCTGACGACGAACATCCGCGCGGCGGCGGACATGACCAATCCCGGCACGTATCACCCGATGCCGATGAAGCTCGCCTCGCTGCTCATCCTGCCGCTGCGCACGCGGCGCGAGATGCTCGGCGCGCTGATCATCGCCGCGAACGATCCCGACCGCGCGATGACCGACGACAAGCTGCCGCTCGCGGAGATCCTCGCCGAGCGCGCCGCGCTGGCGATCGAGAACGCGAAGCTCTACACCGAACAGGTCGACGCGCGGCGGAAGGTCGAAGACCTGTCGCGCCTCAAGGACGAGTTCCTCTCCATCGCCTCGCACGAGCTGCGCACGCCGGTCACGTCGATCAAGGGCTACACGCAGCTCGCGAAGATGCTGATCAAGGAAGGCGACCTCAGTACGTCCGAGGAGTACCTCGACATCGCGCTCGACCAGATCGACCGCATGTCGCGCCTCATCCTCGAACTGCTCGACGTCTCGCGCATTGAGACGGGACGTCTCGAGATCCGCCGTGAGCCGATCGCCTGGTCGCATTTCGTCCGCGACGTCGTGCATCGCCATCACACCGCGGTGAGCGACCGCCGCTTCCACGTCAGCGTTCCCGACGACGACAAGATCGTCACCGGCGACCGCGACCGCCTCGAACAGGTGCTCGGGAATCTCCTCGAGAACGCCGTGAAGTACTCGCCGGACGGCAGCGACATCACCGTGACCGTCGAAGATAAAGGCGAAGCTTTCGTGACGGCGGTGTGCGACCGCGGCATCGGCATCCCCGCCGACGAGCTGGGACAGGTCTTCGAGCGTTTCCACCGCGGCCGCCAGGTCTCGTCGACGAACTACGGCGGTCTCGGCCTCGGCCTCTACATCACCAAGCAGATCATCGAGCGCCACGGCGGCGCGATCTGGGTCGAGAGCAAGGAAGGGCAGGGCACGCGCTTCTTCTTCTCGCTCCCCGCGGCGGAGGCGGCGACGCTGCAGGCCGGCGGCACCCCGACGCAGGCGAATGCGCTGCCGTAACACTCGCGATGCGATCTCTCGTTCTCGCGCTGCTCGTCGCGCTTTCGGCGCGCGCCGACCTGCGCCTCGAGCTCGTGCGCGACTCGCTGACGGGACGCCACTGCCGCTACCGCGAGTACGTCGACAATCTGCCAACGGAGCACTTCATCGTCGCGCCGTGCGCGGATGCGGTCGCGGAACCGCGCGCGACCATCGCGTCGGAGTTGCGCCTCATCGACGGTCGCGTCGCGCGGCGCGTCATTCGAAGCGACGCTCCGCTGCAGCCTTACGCGTACGACTACGACGCGGTCACCGGCGAGCTGCTGCGGCGCACGCCGCTCTTCTTCCGCGCGAAGCCGGCGCGCGTGTTCGATCCGAATCCGGTCGTCGCGCGCAACGACCCGTCGCTGCAGGATCACAACGACGCGTCGTCCGCGGTGCCGGCCGATGCATATGAAGACGTCGTGCTCGACGACGTCGCGGAGAGCGGCGCGCTGCGCGGACCGGCCGCGCAGATCATCGACCGGCAGCCGCCGAACGTCGCGCCGCCGGATGCATCGGCGTCTCTCCTTTTTGACCGCGAGCAGGATGGATTCGAAGCCGTCAACGCGTACTTCCACATCGATCGCTCGCAGCACTACCTGCAATCCCTCGGATATCGCGGCGACCGCGCGGTCGTGCCGTACGCCATCGAAGTCGACCCGCACGCCGCGAGCGGCAGCGACAACTCGTTTTTTCTCCCGTCGACGCAGCCGGGGCGCGGAACGCTCTTCTACGGCGACGGCGGGACGGATGATGCCGAGGACGCCGATCTCGTCGTGCACGAGTACGGACATGCGATCCTCGAATGGATCTCGCCGGGCACCTTCAGCGGCGCGTTTGCGAGCGAGGCACGCGCGTTCAGCGAAGGTTTCGGCGACTACTGGGCGTTCTCCGCGCATTACGCGCAGCGGCTCGCGTCGGGGCGCGATCCGTTCTGCTTCGCCGACTGGGACGCGCGCTGCTGGGAAGACGACGCGTCGCAGCAGTGCGGCTACGCGCCGGGCAGCGACTGCCTGCGCCGGCTCGACAGCACGAAGACGATGGCCGACTACAACCGCAACGAGTCGTCGGGCGTCGAGCACCAGAACGGCGCGATCTGGTCGTCGGCGCTGCGCGAGATCCTCGTGACGCTCGCGCGCGAGACCGGCAACGTCGACGAGGCGCGGCGCATCGCCGATACGGTGCTCATCGAGTCGCTGTTCGACGCGCCGCCGCAGCCGACGTACGCGGTGATGGCGCAGCGCCTTCTCGAAAGCGATCGACTGCTCTACGGCCGCGCGCACGCACCGACGATCTGCGCCGCGATGAGCGCGCGCGGCATTCTCACGGATTGCGCGGGCGCGTTGCCGCGCGGCGAGCTGACGTTGTTCCAGAGTCCACAGCGTGGGCTCGCGATTCCGGAGAACAGCATCGACGGAGTGCTGTCGACGATCACCATCGACGATCCGCGCGCGATTGCGTCGATCGCGGTGCGTGTCGACATCGCGCATCCGTCGCGCGGCGATCTGCGCATCGAGCTCATCGCGCCCGACGGCACGACCGTGCTCTTGCAGCCGGTGTCGCTCGAACGCGCCGCCGACGTGCACGCGACGTTCGGCCGCGACGCCGTTCCCGCCGAGCCGCTCACGCCTCTCCTCGGCCATTCCGCGGCCGGCACGTGGACGCTGCGCGTACGCGACCTGCGCGCGCTCGACACGGGCACGCTGCTGTCGTGGGCTCTGCTGATCGGCTTCGGCGACACGCCGCAAACGCAGCGGCCATCGTCAGCCGCGCAGCGCGTGATGATTCCCGTCGTGACGCACGTCTATGGCGTCGGCGCCGCCGCGTTCCGTTCCGACGTGCGTATCACGAACACCGCTGATGCGTCGCGCAACGCGACGCTGATCTTCACGCCGAGCGGCGCGGATGGACGCACGGACTTTGTTGCGATGCAGGCATCGCTCGCGCCCGGCGAAACGCTGGCGTTCGATGACGTCGTCGCGAGCGCGTTCGGCACGACCGGCAGCGGCAGCCTCGAAGTGCTCGGCGACGAGCTCCTCGTCGCGAGCCGCACGTACGCGGAGACGTCGCGCGGCACGTTCGGCGAACAGATTCCGAGTCAGCTCGAATCCACCGCGCGCGGCGAAGCTCCGCTGCTTCTCTCCGGCTTGCCACTCGCCGCGCAGCGCTGGAACCTCGGCATCACCGAAGCCGGCGGGAGCGAAGGTGTCGCGCGCGTGACGCCGCCCGACGGCGCCGCATTCGACATCGCGATCGCGCCGTTCAGCCACGTGCAGTTCGCGTACGGCGGCCCCGACGCCGCAATCGAGGTCACCACAGGCGACACGCGCGTCGTCGCGTATCTCTCGCAGATCGACGATGCGAGCGGCGACGCGATGTTCATCCCCGCGGCGCACGCGCGCACGGGCGCCGCGATCGCGCCCGCGATCGACAGCGGCGCGTGGCACAGCGAGCTGTGGAACGCGAACGACGCCGACTACATCCACGACGGCCTCACCGGCGCGTCGCTCGTCGCCGGCACAGCGGGCGCATTTATCACGGACGACAACGCACAAACGCGCATCGTGCACGACGGCACTTCGCAGTACGTGTCCTTCGCGCCCGAGCGCGACGGCGCGCAGTTCATCGCCTTCGTCGAGCACACGAACGCGTATCGCACGAACGTCGGCTTCGTCTCGTCGCACGCCGCGACGGCGGAGGTCATCGTCTACGACGCCGCGGGCGCGGAAGTCGAACGCCACGAGCTCGCCACCGCGGGCGGCATCGCGCAGACGCCGGTCGTCGCGCGCGTCGCGAACGGGCGCGCGGTCGTGCGCTTCACCAGCGGCAGCGGCGCCGCGTACGCGTCGCTCATCGACACGCGCAGCGGCGACGCCACGTTCTTCGCCGGCGTTTCGCCGAACTGAGGATCGTGTATCCTTCGCCGGCCATGTCTGAAACCATGCCGCGGGAACCGCTCGCGGAAGCGCAGACTCTGGCGCAGCTCCCGCTCCCGATCCTCGAGGAAGTGATCCGGCAGTTGCGCTCGACGCGCAACGACATCATCCGCTACGGCGTCTGGAACATCCGGAACCTTTCGGACGACGAGTTCAACAAGACCGACGACCGCAAGCTCCTCGGCTACTTCCGCCAGGATCTGCTCGAGACGCGCTTTCTCTCGAAAGGGCGCCGCATCGATCTCATTCAGCTCTGGAACTGGTTCGACGCCGAGATGAGCGGCACCGAGCCGCTGCTCGTCGACGGCCGCGAAGTCTTCCTCAACATCCAGGACAAAGACCTCGAGAAGGTGCGCAAGCGCATCGCCGAGATCCAGTCGTTCTTCCCCACCCTGCGCGGCGACGACCTCGAGGCCTTCCGCCGCGTGAAGTACAAGCTGCGCCGCACCGTCATGCGGCTCACGTACGACCTGCATCACCTCTTCAAGCGGCTCGAGAAGTACCGCAAGAACATCTTCATGAGCAGCGGCGCGCCGCGCATCGACCGCGACCGCATCGCGCTCGAAGTCGTCGCCGAGATCCCCGAGCCGCCGATGGTCGAAGAGCACGACGACGAGCCGTAGCCGCCTTCCTCACAAGTCGACGTCGATCGTTCCGCCTTCGCCGATCACCACCTGCTTCGAGTCCACCGGCGCGTTGTTCGCGTCGAGCAGCTGCAGCGTGTACGTGCCCGGTGCGACGTGATTGAGGATCGTCGCGCCGGGATGCGGGAAGAGATCGATCGTCGCCGGACGCATGCCGAGGCGCGGGTACGGGATGCCGTTCGAATCGAGCAGCAGTGCGTGGCCGCGCACTGCGCTCTTCGCGTGGATGATCAGCGTGCCGCCGGGCGTGAGCGCGACGGTCTGCATCGACGGCGCGTTCGCGGAGACCGTGCGCGACGCATAGCCGTTCGCATCGACGGTGATCGAGTACTGCCCCGCCGCGAGCGGGAGACTGAGATCGCTGCCGGTGCCGTCGAACATCGACCGTTTCGCATCGACGTAGCGTCCCGCGGCGTCGAAGATGTACGCGGACGCGGTGAGCCGCTGGCCGTTGCGGCCGTCGACGACGCGCAGCGTGACGCCGTCCTGCGGGGCGAGCTTGAGCTCCACGCTCTGCGCGCTGTCGCCGACGTTGACCTCCGTCATCTGATTGCCGAAACCGTCCTTCGACGCGGTGACGGTGTACGTGCCCGGCGGTACGAACTCCAGCGTGAACGCGCCGTTCGAGTCGCTGGCGACGCCGCGCGACGCGCGCAGCGTCTCGCTCGGGGTCGTGCTGCGCAGCTGCACGTCCGCGCCTTCGAGCGGCTCGTTCGTCGACGCGTTGATGACGCGTCCCTGCAGCGAGGCCGCGGTGTAGTCGATGTCAAACGTCGCCGAGCCGTGCACCTCGTATTGCGTGGTGTACGGGCTGAAGCGCTGCATGTCGACGACGTAGACCGCGTAGTCGCCGTCGTCGATGCCGCTCAGCGTGTAATTGCCTGCGGCGTCGGTGGTGGTGCTGGCGTTGGCCTGGCCGCGCACGCGCGGCATGAACATCACGCTCGCGTCGCCGAGCGGCTGCCCGTTACGCGTGACGTGGCCGCGCACGGTGGTGTCGGAGCGGAACTGCAGGTCGACCTGCTGCGCGCTGCCGGACGACACTTCGACCGTCTGCACCGCCGTCATCTTGCGCGACGTGAAGCCGCGCGCGGTGACGGACGCGGAGACCTGCACGGTGCCGGTCGGCGCGCCTTCGATGCGGTAGTTGCCGGAGCTGTCGACGGCGGACGTCGACGTGGAGCCGTTGCCGCGCGCGTCGACGACGGCGTTCGCGAGATCGTTCTCGGAGAGCCCGGTGACGTGGCCGTAGATCGTGCCGCCGCTGCCGAGGACGATGCGGAGAGGCGTGTTGTTCGTGACGTCGAAGTCGTCGACGTGGCCGGAGGCGAAGCCGTTCTTCGACGCGAGGAAACGATAACGAACAGGTGAGAGCGCGTCGAAGCTGAACGCGCCGTTCGCGTCGGCGCGCGTGGAGCGGTTCGAGCCGCCGGCGGCCATCGCCTCGACGTCCGCGTCGGCCGCGGGCGCGCCGTTGTCCGTCACCACGACGCCGCTCACGCGCAGTCCCGCGGAGAGCTGCGCGTCGAGCCGCGTGTCCGTGCCTTTCAGCTCGACGTCCTGCCGCGTGGCGAGATACTTCGGGTGCGTGAACTCGATCGTCTCGGTGCCCGCGTCGAGCGAGTCGAGCACGTACTCGCCGTTCGCGTCGGTCGTCGCGCGGCGATCGTTCGGACCGTTGCGCATGCCGCGCTCCGGCGAGAACGCCACGCGCACGGTGACGTCGCTGACCGGCGCGCCGTCGGGACCCGTGACTTTGCCCGTGAGCCGCACGCCCGGCTCGAGCGCGAGCTCGACGTTGTCGAGCGGCTTTCCTTCCTCCACCGTCACCGTCGTGCGACCGCTGGTATAGCCGGGCGCCTGCGCGGTGAGGTTGACCGCGCCCGCGGGCACGTTGTCGAGCGTGAACGAGCCGTCGTCGCTGGTGAAGCTCTGCAGCATCGGCGGCGCGACCATCATCATGCCGCCGCCGCCGCGCGAGACGCTGAGCCCCGCCTGAAACGTCGTCAGCGGCTTGCGCGAGGTCTTGTCGATGACGCGTCCCGAGACGCGCGTGCCCGCGGGCAGGTCGATCGTGAAGTCGCGCGCCGGCGCGGTGACGCTGCGCGAGTCGGAGATGAACTCCGTGTCTTTGCGCAGCATCAGGCGAATCGGTCCCGGCGCGAGGTTCGCGAGGACGAACGAGCCGTCGGGGCCGGTGGTCGTGTTCACCGGATCCTCGCTCATCGCGAAGATCGTCACGCCTTCGACGCCGTTGCCGCCGCGCGTCACGCGTCCGGAGACTTCGACGCTCGGATCGAGCGCGACGCTCATCGGCTCCGGCGCCGCCGTCGCGGAGACGCTCTTGGCGCGCACGGCTTTCGTCGTGTAGCCGTCGCGGCGGAACGTGAAGTCGTACGTCCCTTCCTTCACGCGCAGCGAGAACGCGCCGTCGGTTCCGGTGCGCACGGCGTCGTCGTTGTCGTCGCGGTCGGGCGTGATCATGATGCGCATGCCGCGTCCGCGGCCGCCCGATTCTTCGTTCGCGGCGACCGCGACGCCCGACAGCGGCTTGCCGTCGCGATCGGTGACGCGTCCGGTGACCGCGATGCCGTTCGGAATCGTGATCACGACGCCGCTCTTGCGCTCGCCCGCCGTCAGCCGCAGCGCCTCGCTGCGCACGGTCGGCAGTCCTTTCTTCGTCGCGCGCAGACGCATCGCGACTTCCGTCGTCGCGCGCAGGCTGAAGCGTCCGTCGGGACCGCTCGCCACCGCCTCGCGTGGTCCGCGCATCATGCGCGGCATGCCGTCGCCGCCGTTCTCCTCGGGCGTCACGAACGCAGCCGGCACGCCCTTGCGCGCTTCATCGACGACGACGCCGCTCACGCGCGCGAGCTGCGTCATCGCAACGTCGCGAGACAGCGTCTGCCCCGCGGTCGTGGCGATGTCGGACGCGGAGCCGTCGAACGCCGGATGCGTCGCGCTGAACGAGTACGCGCCCGGCGTCACGCTCAGCGTGTACATCCCTTTCGCGTCCGTCATCGCCGTCCAGCCGCTGCCGCGGTTGACGTCCATCGGCCCGCGCGGCGAGACGCGCACGATCGCGCCCGCAACCGGCAGCTTCGTCTTCGCATCCAGCACGCGTCCGGCGACGACCGCCGGCTTTGCGAGGCGCACGACGACGTTCTTCTCCGTCGTGTACGCGCGCTCCCCGGCCAGCGCGTTCTTCGTCGCCGCGAGCGAGCTCCAGCGCGGCTGCGTGTGCGCGATCGTGAACGCGCCGTCGTCGCCCGCCGTCGCGCGCGGCCAGCCGTTCACCGTGACCGTCGCCTTCGCCGCCGGCGTCCTGCCGTCCTGCTCGACCACGCGTCCGCTGAACGCGGTCCCCATGACGAGCGTGCGCTGGAGCTTCGTCGCGGTGACGCTGTTGTTGAACGGGAAGACTTCCTCGTCGATGGCGAAGTCGGGATGCACGATGACGAGGCTGCGCGCGCGTTTCGGATCGGGCGCCTCGTAGCGTCCCTGCTCGTCGGTCTTCGTCTGATACTCGTACGTGCCGTACGCGATGGCGACGAGCGCGTTTGCCACCGCTTTGTTGCCGGCCTTCACGCTGCCGCTCTTCATCTCCAGCTTTTGCAGCGCGAACGTGCCCGTGTCCTCGTCGCGCTCGACGCGCCGCGCGGCCGGCTCGTAGCCGCGCAGGAAGACGCGCAGCTCGACGACGGCGCCTTTCGGCGATTCGAGCGAGAAGCTCCCCTTCGCATCCGTCTGCGTCGACGCGAGCGGCACCGGCTCCGGATTCGCGGAGACGAGCCGCGCGTGGCGCCCTTCCGCGGATTCGAAACCGTAGGCCGAAACGCGCGCGCCGGCGAGCGGCTGGCCGTCGGTCGACATCACGCTTCCGGTGATCGCGGCGAGCGCCGGAAACGCGCAGAGGAGAGCGGCGAGAGAGACGAGGATCCGAGGACGCATGGCGTGCAGTATGACGCTCGGAACAGCCGCGGGTTCCACCCTGTTTTCGAGCGCGCCACCGTATGACCCGCCGCCGCCCCGTTCGCGCCGAACTGCTGAAGACGCGGCTCGACACGCTCGTCGAGACCTTCGACGTTTCGACGATCGCGCCCGATCCGCTCCAGCTCGTGCTGCGCTACGACGAGCCGCTCGACCAGGAAGTGGCCGGCCTCATCGCGGCCGCGTTCGCGTATGGCCGCGCCGATTTCATCGTCACGAACATCGGCGCGGTGCTGGCGAAGATGACGCCGTCGCCGTTTCAGTATCTCGCGCACTTCGATCGCGCCGAAGCCACGCGCCGCTTCGCCGGCTTCGCGCATCGCTTCCACAAGACGCCCGATCTCGTCGCGCTCTTCGCCGCGATCGCCGACGTCCTCGAAACGCACGGTTCCCTCGGCGCGCTCTTCGAGCGCTGCTACGACGCAAACGACGCCGACATCGCGCCGAGCCTCGCGCGCTTCGTCGAGTCGATGCGCGGCAAAGGTCTCGAGTATCTGCTCACGTCGCCGAACGACGGCTCCGCGTGCAAGCGCATGAACCTCTATCTGCGCTGGATGGTGCGCCGGACGTCACCCGACCTCGGACTCTGGACGTTCGTCGATCCGGCGAAGCTGGTCATGCCGCTCGACACGCACATCCATCGCATCGCCACGTTCCTGCGCCTCAACCGCCGCAAGTCGTCGGACTGGAAAGCGGCGCGCGCGCTCACCGATGCACTGGCGAAGTTCGACGCGCGTGATCCCGTGCGCTACGACTTCGCGCTCTGCCGCCTCGGCATCCTCGCGCTCTGCAGCCGCAAGCTGCGCCGCGAGAACTGCGAGGTCTGCCTGCTGAACGACGTCTGCGCGATCTCGCTCGTGCGCTAGGGCACCGTCACGATCGTGTTGCCGAAGTCGTGGAGCGAGCAGTGATAACGGTAGTTTGCCGCGGTGTTCGGGACGACGAACGTCAGCGTGCCGCTGGAGATGTTGTTGTTCGTCACGCTGCCCGCCGGCGCGTCGAGGATCTCGAACGGATGCGAGGACGTGGTGTTGATGTGGAAGACGTACGTGCGGCCGCGCTGCAGCGTGAGCTGCGGGTTCTGTCCCGCGATGCCTGAGAACGAATAGAAGAAGCCGGGCGCGGTGACGTTGAACTCGGTGTTGACCGCCGCCTGCACGGTGATCGTCACGAGCGCGACGCCGCTGCCGCTGCCGTTTGCGAGCGTGTACCTGAACGAGTCGCTGCCGTTGAAGCCGTTCGGCGGCGTGTACGTGAAGCTGCCGTCCGCGTTGACGCGCACGGTGCCGTTCTTCGCGGTGGAAGTGGACGTGCCGAGCGTCGACTGCTCGTTGCCGTTCGCGGAGCCGTAGCCGGTGATCGCGCCGCCGTTCACGATGTCGTTCGCAAGGACGCCCGGCGCGGGTTGGGTGAGCGCGGTGTTCTGCGCGGTCGAGTACGTGTCGTTCGCGGCGGTGGGCTGCGGCGAGACGACGCTGATCGTGACCTGCGCGGTCGAGCTGCCGGCGGCGTTCGTCAGCACGTAGTTGAATGCGTCGGAGCCGGTGAAGCCGGTGCCGGGGTTGTACGTGAACGCACCGTCCGCGCCGAGGAGGACGGTGCCGCCGTGCGCGGTGGGCGTGGCGGCGGAGAGCGTGGTCTGTTCGGTGCCGGCCACGCCGTAGCTGGCGATGTTCGCGCCGTTGCGCGTGTCGTTCGTCAGCACGCCCGGCGCGGGGATGCCGAGGGGCGTTGCGGCGGGCGTGTTGTACGCGTCGGCATTCGCTTGTGGCAGCGGAGCGGTGATCGCGATCGTGACGGTTGCATTGAGCGACGTGCTGGTGCCGTTCGACGCCCGGTACGTGAACGAGTCGGACGTCGCGGCGGAGCCGTCGTTGACGTACGTGAAGCCGCCGTCGGGCGTGAGCACGAGCGTGCCGTGCGCGGTCGACGAGACGACGAGCGCGGTGAGCGCGAGCGCGTGCGGATCGGTGTCGTTCGCGAGGACGCCGTCGCCTCCGGTGCGGACGAGCGTCGCGCCGCGCGCCACGGTGTACGCGTCCGCGCGCGCCGTCGGCTCGTCGCCGGGACCGCTGTGCCGCACCGAGCGCCGTTTCTGCGCGGAGACGGGCGCGGTGAGAAGCGGGAGGACCAGAGCGAGAGCGAGCAGTCCGCGGGGGCGCATGGCGGCCAGCTTACACGCCTTCGATCCACCCTTGCGGCAACGAATCCTCAAACCGCGCGGCGGTATTCGATGTAGTGCGCGGTCTCGTCGGCGACCGCTTTGCCGTGGAGCTGCTCGACGATGGCGAAGCTCATGTCGATGCCCGCGGCCACGCCCGCGGAAGTGAAGAGCGCCGGCGTCGCGGCGACCCAGCGGTCGTCGCGTTCGACGCGAATCGTGCCGCCGCGCGCATCGCTGAGCGACTGCAGGAGATCGAGCGCCGCCCAGTGCGTCGTCGCGGTGCGGCCGTCGAGCAGGCCGGCCTTCGCGAGCAGGAGCGAGCCGGTGCAGACGGACGCGGTGATGCGCGCCTCGCTCGCGATGCGGCCTACCCACGCGAGCGTCGCTTCGTCCTGCAGCAGCCCGCGCGTGCCGAAGCCGCCCGGCACGATCAGCAGATCGATGCGCGGACAGTCATCGAACGCGTGATGCGGCACGACGCGCAGATCGCCCGTCGCGGAGATCGGCTCGTGCGTCGCCGCGACGGTGAAGACGCGAAACGGCGCGTGTTCGTCGCTGCGCCGCGCGTCGGAGCCGGGCACGAGCCGCGTGCGCGAGAACACCTCGAACGGCCCCGCGAAGTCGAGCACCTCGACGTTGGGGAAGATGAGGATGGCCACGTTCATCCGTTCCGTCATACGCGCAAGCGTACGCTGGAACGAACGACCGCGCGCGCGTTAGCGGTGAAGCGGCACCGTCGCCGGCTCCGAGGCCCCGCCGCCGTCGAAGAAGCTCGCGATGGCGGTCTTCAGCCACTCCAGCTTCTTCGGCATGGCGCTGCCGTCGGTGCGCCGGAACGCGGCCTTCCCCGGCTCCTCGTAGAACGGATTGTCGAGCAGGAGGTTGCCGTCGATGCGGACGTGCGGATGCGTGGCCATGCAGTGATCGAGCGTGGCCGCGGGAAGCTTCGTGCGGTTGTAGAGGCAGAGTCCCAGCGCGCGCGACGACGGATAGAACGCGTTGAGCCGCGCCTCGTACTCGGCGATGCGGTCCGAGCCGTCGGCCTCGTCGAGCAGCCACGACATGTCGCCGGCCGCGCAGAGGCCGGAGAAGCCGGCGTCGAGTGCGTCTTTCACCGCGCCGTGCAGCATCGTGATCATCTTGTCGGGATCGAAGCAGCCGCCCGCGAGGTGAGCTTCACGCTTGGTCAGCAGCAGCAGTGCGCCGCGCGCTTCTTCGCCCGCGACGTCGATCCCCGCGGCGCGCAGTCCGGCGCGGAACTCGTCCGGCGAGTGCTCGCAGCAGACGTACAGGCAACGTTCGCCGCGCTCGAGACCGCCGCGAAGGTAGTTGACCGCGGCCGCGAGCTGTTCGTCGCGGTCGGAGTAAAGCGTGCACACGTGATCGCCTTGCTGATACTGGATTCGAGGAGCTGTCGTCATGGTCCTACACGCTTTGCAAAAATGACTCCGTGATTGTGGCAAGCACGGCTACAGCGCACGTCGATCGCATCCCCGGCGTCGCGCATACGCTCCAAAAATATGCGTCCCAAATCCAACGCCTTGGAGCCGTGCGCGCTTCTTTCGGAAATCCGGAGCGCGATTCAACGTTGCGAATCAACGGGTTAGCGCGGTTTTTCGCGCGGCACCCGCATTGAATGCCGTCAGCGGTTCTGGCCATGCGCAGGAGGCACATCGCGAATCTGCTCCTCGCCGTCTTTACGGTCGGCCTGGTGCTTGGCGCGTTCGTTTCCTTCCAGCGCAAGCGCTCCTCGTTCGAGCGCATCGACTTCACGTTCCGCCGCGACAACGGCGTCATCGTCGTGCAGAACGTCGATCCCGGCAGCGGCGCGGCGCAGGCGGGGCTGCGGCCCGGCGATGCGATCTGGCTGATCGGCGATACGCCGACGAACGAAGTCGAAGGAGTTCAGAAGACGCTGCGCCGCATCGGGCAGACCGTGCCGATGCTCGTCGCGCGTCACGGCGCGACGCTCACGATCCAGTACCGCCCGCCGGAACTGAAGATCGACTATCCGTATCTCATCCTCAGCTTCATCGGCTTCCTCTATCTCGCCATCGGTCTCTTCACGCTGTTCCGCGGCGAGACGAGCGAGAGCCGGCTCTTCTACTTCGTCACGCTGCTGTCGTTCATCGTCTACGTCTACACGCCGGCGGGCGACATCGACTGGAGCTACAAGCTCCTGCAGATGACCGAGGAGCTCGCGCGGATCTTCCTCCCTCCGCTCGCGCTCAACTTCTTCCTGCTGTTCCCGCGGCCGCTGTTGCGCAAGCAGTCGTGGATCGCGTGGCTGTACGTGCCGCCGACGCTGCTCGCGCTGTGGAACTTCGACCTGCTGCTGTTCAACAACGCGCTGCCGGTCGCGGCGCCGCTGAGCGCGTTCGCGGTCATCAATCGGTGGGAGCTGTTCGACTTCGCGGTCTACTTCACGCTGGCCGTGGTCGCGCTCGCGTTCACGTATCGCCAGGCCGCGCCCATCGGCAAGAAGCAGATCAAGTGGATCTACCTCGGCCTCGTCCTCGGCTTCCTCCCGTTCGTCGCGATCTACGTCATTCCGTATCTCGTCTCCGGCTCGGTCGGGCAGCTGAACACGACGCTGTCGATCCTGCCGCTCGCGTTCATTCCGCTCGCCTTCGCCGTCTCGATCCTCAAGTACAAGCTGTGGGACGTCGAGGTGGTGATCAAGGAAGTGCTGGCGTACTCGGTCACCTTCGTCTTCGGCATGATCGCGTTCTCGACGGTGAACGTGATCCTCTCGCGCGTCATCGAAGAGCGGTCGGCGATGGAGCGCAACTTCCTCGCGTTCAGCTCCGGGCTGCTCATCGCCGGCGTGCTGATTCCGGTGAAGGGCAAGATCGAGTCCGTCATCGAGATGATCCTCTACCGCGAGAGCTACCGGCATCGCCGCACGATGACGGACTTCGCGCAGGAGCTCGCGACCTTCAACGACGTGCACGAGCTGATCGCGATGATGCGCGAGCGTCTGCGCACGACGCTGCACGTCGAGCAGATGAACCTCTACACGCGCGAGGCGTCGTCACTCTTGATCTATGAGCCGGAAGCGGGCGTGCCGCGGCGCATGACGCCCGAGGATCTCGGCACGATGCCGAAGGAAGGTCCGGTGATCCTCACCGCGCCGCGGCTGCCCGACAAATCGGAAGTGCCGTGGAAGCTGCTCGAAGCGGGCTACCGCTATGCGTTCCCGCTTCGCAATCGTGGCGAGTTGCAGGGACTTCTTCTCCTCGGCACGCGCAAGACCGAGGAGCCGCTCTCGCGCGACGACCTGCATCTGATCGGCACGCTCACGGCGCCGGTCGCGCTGGCGATCGAGAACTCGCGTCTGTACGGCAAGTTGCGGCGGCAGCTCGACGAGATCCGCGCGCTCAAGGAGTACAACGAGAACATCATCGAGTCGTCGTTGTCCGCGATCGCGGTGGTCGCGTCCGACGGCACGGTGCTCACGGCGAACCGAGCGTTCTGGGACCTCGTCGGCTCCGATCATGCGACCGAGTCGATCGACGAGCTCTTCCCGCCATATCGCGAGCTGCGCGCGAGCGGCGGCACGCTGACCACGCACTTCATCAATCACGGCGGCGTCGAGAAAGAAGTCACGGTGACGGCGAGTCCGCTGTCGGCGGGCGACGTCGCGGACGGCGCGCGCGTGCTCGTCATCGGCGACGTCACGGATCGCGTGCGCCTCGAGCGCGAGCTGCAGGACAAGGAGCGGCTCGCGTCGCTCGGCCTGCTCGCGGCGGGCGTCGCGCACGAAGTGAACACGCCGCTCACCGGCATCTCGTCGTATGCGCAGCTGCTGCTCGCGGAGACGCCGGAAGACGATCCGAAATACCGGCTCCTCAAAAAGATGGAGCAGCAGACGTTCCGCGCCTCGCACCTCGTCAACAACCTGCTCGACCTCATCGCCAATCGCCCGCGCACGCGTGAGCTCGTGAACGTCGCCGATCTCGTCGTGGCCACGCTCGCGCTGCATGAAGATCTGCTCGCGGCGAAGCGCATCACCGTGCACAGCGAGCTCGCGCCGCTGCGCGTGCGCGGGAACTTTCACGATCTGCAGCAGGTTCTGACCAACGTTCTGCTCAATGCCCGCGATGCGGTCGCCGACGGCGGCAACATCTGGATCTCGGCGCGCGAGGAGCACGACCAGGCCGTGATCCGCGTGCGCGACGACGGCAAAGGGATCGCGCCGGACATGCTCGGGCGCATCTTCGAGCCGCTGGTGACGACCAAGCGCGGACAGGGCGGAACGGGACTCGGACTCGCGATCAGCCGGCGCATCATGCACGCCAGCGACGGCGACATCACCGTCGCCTCGACGCCCGGTCACGGAGCCGAGTTTTCGATTACGTTGCCACGGGTGCCGAGCAGTTCGACCATTCTCAGCAGCACCACAGTCTGATGCGCATTCTGATCGTCGATGACGAAGAAGTCCTGCGGGACGTGCTCGACGCCGTACTCCGGCGCGAGGGTTTCGACGTGCTCTCCGCGACGACGGGCGAAGAGGCGCTGAACTATCTCGACAGCTCCGAGGAGATCGATCTGGTCATCCTCGACGTCATGCTGCCGGGCATCAGCGGCATCGACACGCTGCGCGCCATCCGCATCGCCAATCCCACGCTGCCGGTCATCGTCATCACGGCGTTCTCGTCGATCGACGGCGCGATCGAGGCGATGAAGCAGGGCGCGTTTCACTACATCCCCAAGCCGTTCAAGAACGAGGAAGTCATCCTCACGGTCAACAAGGCGCTCGAGCAGCGGCGGCTCTCGCACGAGAACGAGCGGCTCAAAGCCGAGCTCTCCGAGAAGTTCTCGTACGCGAACATCATCGGCAAGAGCGAGGCGATGCGGAAGATCTTCGATCTCATCCGCCAGGCCGCGCCGTCGCGCTCGAACATCCTCATTCAGGGCGAGTCGGGCACCGGCAAGGAGCTCGTCGCGAAAGCGATCCACCACGCCAGCCCGCGCGCGCGCAACGCGTTCGTCACCGTCAACTCCGGCTCGCTGCCGCCGGAGCTCCTCGAGTCGTCGCTCTTCGGGCACATGAAGGGCGCGTTCACCGGCGCGATCGCCACGAAGCGCGGCCTCTTCGAAGTCGCCGACGGCGGTTCGATCTTCCTCGACGAGATCGGCAACATCAATCTCGAGACGCAGGCCAAGCTGCTGCGCGTGATCCAGGAAAAAGAGTTCATGCGCCTCGGCTCCGTCGACACGCTGAAGGTCGACGTGCGCATCATCGCCGCGACCAACGCCGACCTGCAGAAGCTGATGGCGGACCGCACCTTCCGCGAAGATCTCTTCTATCGGCTCAACGTCATCACCATCACGCTGCCGCCGCTGCGTCGCCGCCGCGAAGACATTCCGCTGCTCGTGCAGCACTTCCTGCAGAAGTATTCGGAAGAGAACCGCCGCATCGTGCGCGACGTGACCGCGGACGCGATGCGCGTGATGATGGATCACCCGTGGCCGGGCAACGTGCGCGAGCTCGAGAACACGATCGAGCGCGCGGTCGTGCTCTGCACCGGCGACCGCATCACGCCCGAGCTGCTCCCCGATTACCTCCGCTATCCGACGCGTACCGACTCGCCGGCGATGGTCGTGCCGCAAGAAGGGATCTCGCTCAAGGACGCGGTCTCGAACTACGAGCGCACGATGATCCTGCAGTCGCTCGAGCTCGCGAACGGCGTGCAGAAGCGCGCGGCCGAGCTGCTGCAGGTGAAGCCTTCGACCCTGAACGAGATGATGAAGCGCCTCGGCATTCACGCGAAGTCGAACGCGGTCGCCGAAGACGAAGTCGCCGCCGTCGAGTCGTAGCGCCGCGCGTCATTCCGGACCGCGCCACGTCGCGGGATCGGTCAGCACCTTGAACAATCCCCACGCGCTCAGCAGCGCCCACGAGCCTTCCATCAGAATGAAGCCGTACTGTTTCTCGACGACGGCCACGATGGTGAGGAACAATCCGCCGGCGCAGTTGAGACTCTGATACACGATCGTTCCCGAGCGCATGCGATGCGTCTGATGCGCCGCGAACGCGGTGAGAACCAACACGGCTCCGAAGACCGACAAAGCCTGCAACAGCAATCGCAACTCCTTTTACAATCCGCTGCCCGAGGGGTAACCGCATGATCCGACGTAGTGCCTCGTGGTTCGTTGTTCTCGCGCTCTTCGCCTCGCTCGCCTTCGCCCAGAGCGCCGTCCCCACCCCCGAGGAGTTCCTCGGATATCCGATCGGCGCGCGGTTCACGCCGCACAGCCGCATTCTCGACTACTTCAACGAGCTTGCACGCCGCTCGCCGCTCATCACGGTGAAGCAGATCGGCGAGACGTACGAGCATCGCCCGCTCGTGCTCGCGACGATCACGTCCGAGAAGAACCGCGCGCAGCTCGACACCATCAAACGCAACGTCGCGCAGCTCGCGTCGGGTGAGCTCGACGCCGCGCATGCAGCGGACGTTGCGAAGTCGACGCCCGCCATCGTGTGGCTCGGCTTCGGCGTGCACGGCAACGAGTCGTCGTCGGCGGAAGCGGCGATGCTGGTCGCGTCGTCGCTGCTGCGCGATGCCGACTCCGCGCAGCTCCTCGACAACCTCGTCGTCGTCATCGATCCGCTGCTCAATCCCGACGGACGCGAGCGCTATATCCAGTGGTTCACGCGCACGCGCGGCGAAGAGGCGAACACGAATCCCGACGCGTTCGAGCACTTCGAGCCGTGGCCGGGCGGCCGCTACAACCACTACCTCATCGACATGAACCGCGACTGGGCGTGGCTGTCGCAGCGCGAAACGCAGGCGCGCGTCGCCGCGTATCGCGAGTGGAACCCGCAGGTGTTCGTCGACTTCCACGAGATGGGCTACGAGTCGTCGTACTTTTTCCCGCCCGACGCGAAGCCGATCAATACGAACCTACCGAAAGACGTCGAGCAGTGGCTGGAGACGTTCGGCAAGGCCAACGCCGCCGAGTTCTCGAAGCGCGGCTGGCCGTTCTTCGTTGCCGAAGACTTCGACCTCTTCTATCCCGGCTACGGCGACTCGTGGCCCGCGCTGCACGGCGCGATCGGCATGACGTACGAGATGGCCGGCCACAGCCGCGCCGGCATCGCCATCAAGCGCGACGACGGCACGACGCTCACGCTCGGCGACCGCGCCCTGCGCCACTACACGACCGGCATGACCACCGTCCGTACCGCCGCCGCGAATCGCGAGGCGCTGCTGCGCTACACCGCCGAAGCCGCGCGCGCGCAGATCGACGCGGGAAAGAGCACGTTCCTCATCCTTCCCGGCTCGCCGAACTTCAACACGCTCGTCGGCCTGCTGCAGAAGCAGGACGTCCGCGTGGAGATGCTCACCGCTCCGGTCACGCTGAAGGCCTCGCGTGTCGATCGCGATGCGAGCGAGTCGCACACGTTCCCCGCCGGCACCGCCGTCGTTTCCACGCGCCAACGCCTGGGTGGTCTCGCGAACACGCTGCTCGAGCGCACGCCCGCGTTCAGCAAGGGATTCGTCGAATCGCAGCGCGCGCGCGCCGAAGCGGACGAGCCGGACGAGTTCTACGACCTCACCACCTGGTCGCTGCCGCTGGCGATGAACGTCGAGGCGTACGTCGTTCCGGGGCCGCTGACTGCCGGAACGAAGCCGTTCCAGTTCGACGCACCTCCGGCGTTCCGGCCGGCGGCGTACGGCTACGTCGTCGACGGCATGGACCCGCAGCTCTATCGCTTCGCGGGGCAGATGCTCGCGAAGGGCGTGCGCTTCAGCATCATCGACAGCGACATCACCACCGGCGACCGCACGTTCGCGCGTGGCTCGCTGGTCGTGCTGAAAGGCAACAACGGTGCGGATGTCGACAAGACGCTCGCGCAGCTCGCGCACGACACCGGCGTCTCCATCATCTCGCTCGAATCCGGCTGGACCGGTGGCACCGCGTTCGGCTCACAGAAGATCCGCTACGTCCGCGATCCGAAGATCGGTCTCATCGGCGGCCCCGGCAGCGACTCGACGTCGTACGGCATGCTGTGGCACACCCTCGACATCGACACGCCGATCCCGCACACGAATCTCTCCGCCGAGAACCTGCGGTCGATCGACCTCCACGACTACGAGGTGCTGGTCTTCCCCGACGGCGGGTACAGCGACCGCCTCGGCAAGCGCGGCATCGACAAACTGAAGCAGTGGGTCAGCGACGGGGGCACGATCATCGCCGTGAAGAACGGCAGCGACTTTCTGCGTGAGAAAGACGTCGAGATCTCGAAGCTGAAAGAGTGGGAGCCGCCGAAGAAGAAAGACGACGCGCCGGCGACGGACGAACGCTACAACGACTACCGCGTTCCCGGCGCCGCGTTCCGCACGACGATGAACGACCGTTCGTATCTCACGTTCGGCGTGCCGCGCTCGCCCGCCGTGCTGGTCGAAGGCACGAACGCGTTCCTGCCGGTCTCGCACAAAGTCGACAACATCTTGACCATCGACGCGAAGGACCCGCTCGTGTCCGGCGTCGCGTGGCCGGAGTCGATCGACCGGCTGAAGGGGTCGGTCTACGTCGTCAGCGAGCCGTACGGCCGCGGCCAGGTGATCACGTTCGCCGACGATCCGCACTTCCGCCTCTTCTGGCGCGGCACGCTGCCGGTGTTCCTCAACGCGATTTTGTATTCGCCGAGTTACCCGAGATAACGTTACGGCGATGACCATTCGCCCGCCCGCAGTCGCCGGCTCGTTCTACGAGGGAACGCCGCCGCGGCTGCGGGCGCAGGTGGACGCGTGCTTCCGCGCGAACCCGCCCGCGGCGGCGAAACAGCGCTTCATCGGCGCGGTCGTGCCACACGCGGGGCTGATGTACAGCGGCCGCGTCGCCGCCGCGTTTTACGACGCCGCGGAACTCCCGCGCCGCTTCATCATCCTCTGCCCGAATCACACCGGCGCCGGCCACTTCGCGGCCATCAACAGCGCCGGCGCGTGGCGCACGCCCCTCGGCGAAGCCGCGATCGACGCGCCGCTCGCCGATGCGCTGCGCGCGAAGTCGGCGTTCCTCGCCGAGGATGCAAGAGCGCACGCGCGTGAACACTCGCTCGAGGTGCAGCTGCCGTTTCTGCAGTACCTGCTCGGCGACGCGTTCACGTTCGTGCCGGTCTGTCTCGGCGCGCATCGCTACGACATCGCGGAAGACGTCGGTCGCGCGGTCGCGGACGTGATCCGCGAAGCGAACGAGCCGGTCGGCATCCTCGCCAGCTCCGATCTCAATCACTACGAAGACCAGCAGACCACGCTGCGCAAAGACCAGCTCGCGCTGGACGAGGTGCTCGCGCGCAATCCGCGTGAGCTGTGGCGCGTCGTCGACGAATACGACGTCTCGATGTGCGGCTTCATCCCCACGACGGCGATGCTCGTCGCCGCGAACGCGCTCGGTGCCTCCGAGTCGCAGCTCCTCATGCACGCGACCTCGGGCGACGTGAACGGCGACTACGGGCACGTCGTCGGCTATGCCTCGGTGCTGATCCGCTGATGCGCGTCGTCTTCGCAACGTCCGAGGTTTCTCCGATCGCCAAGACCGGCGGCCTGGGCGACGTGTGCGGGTCGCTCCCGAAAGTGCTGCGGAAGATGGGACACGAGGTCGCCGTGTTCATGCCGTACTACCGTCAGGCGCGGCAGTGGTTCGACAGGAACGGCATCGTGCCGCATCAGCTGCTGCCGACGGTCGTCATCAGCTGGGCGAACTGGATCGCGGAGGCGACGTTCCTGCGCGCGACGCTGCCGGGCAGCGACGTGCCGCTGATCCTCGTCGCGAACGACTACTTCTTCGAGCGCGAGCAGATCTACGCGCGCGCGCCGGACGGCAACGACGACTTTCTGCTGCGCTACACGTTCTTCTGCCGCGCGGTGATCCGCGCGTGCGAGCTGCTCGACGTCGCGCCCGACATCCTGCACTGCCACGACTGGCACACGGCGCTGCTGCCGCTGTATCTCGACTCCGGTTTGCGCGGCAGCCCGCAGTTCGCGCGCACGCGCTCGGTGTACACGATTCACAACCTGCACTATCAGGGCGCGGCCGGCGCAGATGCGTTCGAGCTCACCGGTTTGCACAGCCGCTACTGGGCGCCCGACGCGCTCGAACATTTCGGGCAGCTGAATCCGATGAAGGGCGCCATTCTCTTCGCGGACGAGGTCACGACCGTCTCGCCGAATTACGCGCGCGAGATCCAGACGCGCGAGCATGGCGCGGGACTCGACGGCGTGCTGCGCGCGGTGTCGCACAAGGTGAACGGCATCCTCAACGGCATCGACGTCGACGAGTGGAATCCCGCCACCGATCCGCTGCTCCCCGCGCATTACGACGCGGACTCGCTCCGCGACAAGACGAAAGCGAAACGCGCGCTGTCGAAGGAAGCGGGCTTTCGTTTCTCCGCGAAGCGGCCGATCGTCGGCGCGGTCTCGCGCCTCGTCGATCAGAAAGGCTTTCAGCTGCTGATCCCCGTGATGCGCCGTCTGCTGCACGCCGGCGCGCGCCTGGCGATTCTCGGCAGCGGCGAGCCGGAGCTCGAGAACGCGCTCGTGCAGATCGCGTCGGAGCATCCCGACGACTGCCGCGTCTGGATCGGCTTCGACAACGCTCTGGCGCATCGCATCTACGGCGGCGCCGACATGCTGCTCATGCCGTCGATGTACGAGCCGTGCGGTCTCAATCAGATGTACGCGCTGCGCTACGGCACGCTGCCGGTCGTGCGGCTGACGGGCGGACTCGCGGACACCGTGATTCCTTTTGATGGCACCAACGGCGAGGTCGCGAACGGCTTCGGCTTCGTCGCCGCGCATCCATTCGACCTCTATCTCGCCACGTGGGTGGCGATGCTCAATTTCAAAGATGGCTCCGTCTGGAAAACGCTGCAGGCAAACGGGATGGCGTGCGACTTCTCGTGGGAGCGATCGGCCGCGACGTACGACGCCGTCTATCGTCGCGCGCTGCAGTCGTGAGGCGTTCGCCGCGCGTGGCACCTCCGATGCAGAATGAGGCGCGCAGGAGGACGGCATGATTGGATTGCTCGTGACTGTGGCCGGCACTCTCCTCCTGATCGCGGCCGGAGGCGGACGCAAACCCGCGCCTGTTCCCGTTCGGACCAGAAAACGTTGACGTCAAAGTCTTCAACTTACGCAGAGTGCTACGACGCGATCGTCGCCATCTGGAACGATGAAGGAGGCGCAAGCCTCGACACCATTGCCCTGATGGCGACGATCAGCTCGGTCCTCGCCAACGCGTTTCCCCACTTCTTCTGGACCGGCTTCTATCGCGTGCTCGACGGACGTCTCGTCGTCGGGCCGTACATCGGCACCGTCGGCTGCCTGCAGATCGAGTTCGGACGCGGCGTCTGCGGCACCGCGGCCGCGCGCCGCGAGACGGTCATTGTGCCGGACGTGAATCAGTTCCCCGGCCACATCGCGTGCGATCCGAATTCAAAGTCCGAGATCGTGGTGCCGGTGTTCGATCGCGACGGTGCCCTCATCGCGGTGCTCGACGTCGACAGCGATCGACTCGACGCGTTCGACGACGAAGACCGCCGCGAGCTCGAACGCATCGTCGCGCTCTTCAGTCGCTGAGCAGCTCGAGGAGCGCGCGCAGCTCCTGCTTCACCTTGCTGAGATCGGGCGCGTGTGCGCTCGCGGCCGCGGCACTCGGCGATACAACGGCGGCCGGTGCGACGGGCGGCTCGCTCACTTCCTGTTCGAGCTTCTTCTTCGCGCCGGCGATCGTGAAGCCCTCTTTGTAGAGCAGCTCCTTGATGCGCAGGATCGTGTCGATCTCGCGGCGCGTGTAGAGACGCTGGCCGCCGCCGCTCTTGTTCGGTGCGAGCTGCGGGAACTCCGTCTCCCAATAGCGAAGGACGTACGGCTGGACGTCGGCGAGCTTGCAGACCTCGCCGATCTTGTAGAGCTTCTCGTCGTCCGTCGTGCGCGCGCGGCCCATCCGCGTCGATTATAGGCCGCGCACTTCCTCGACCGGCGCTTCGACGGCGCTGAAGAGGCCGACCGCCGCGGCGAAGACCTCGTCGACCGAGACGTCGTTCATGCACTTGTGATGGCCGAGGGGACATTCGCGCTGATAGCAAGGCTGGCAGCGATGCTCGGAGCGGATGACGCGCGACGCGCCCGGAATCACGGTGCGGCCGGGATCGGTGGGGCCGAAGATCGAGACGGACGGCACGGCCAGCGCGGCGGCGACGTGCAGCGGTCCGCTGTCGTTGGTGATGATCGCCGCGCAATGCGTCATCGCGCTCGCGAGCTCGAGGACGTCGCCGTCGTGGCCGACCATCGGCACGCCGTTGCACGTGGTGGCGATCTTCTCCGCTTGTTCGCGTTCGCCGGGACTGGTGAGCAGCACGACGTCGAAGCCTTCGACGCGCAGCCGCTTGATGATCTCGATGTAGTTCGCATCGCCCCAGTGTTTCGCGCGGCCGTACAAGCCGCCCGCGTGCACGCCGAAGATCGGACGATCGAGATGCAGGCCGATGTTGAGCAGGCGCGTGCGTCCGTGCTCGCGCACGAGCGCGGGAAGTTTGATGGTCGGGATGTCGTCGACGACGCGCGGCGCGTTGAGCGCGGCGAGGAGCGGCGTGTAGTCATCGAGCTGATGGCCGCGCGACGCGGGCGCGGAGACGCGGTGCGTAAGCAGGAGGCCGCGGCAGTCGGTCGGATAGCCCCAGCGTTCCTTGATGCCGGCGGCGTACGCGGTCATGGCCGCGCGAAAGGAGTTCGGGAGGATGACGGCGCGGCGGAAGTTGCCGTCGCGCAGCGCGCTGACGCGCTTGCTCATCGAGCGGTCGAGGGCGATGACTTTCTTGAACGCGCCGGACGCGTGCAGCAGCGGCGCGACGTTGCGCGGCGCCGCCACGGCGATGCCGCCTTCGCTGCGGAAGCGATGCTGCAGCGCCTTGTACGTCGGGAGGGCGAGGATGTTGTCCCCCACCCAATTGAGGCCGATGACCACCGTTTCACACGCCATTGCGTACTTCGCTTTCTCCGGTGCTCTTCCAGCGGTCATGCATCCACAGCCAGAGCTCGGGACGCTCGCGGATGCGCCGCGAGATGATGTCGTTGATTCTCGTCGTCAGCGCCACCGGATCGTCCTCTCCCTCTGCCAGACCCTCGGTACGAATCGATTCCTCGAACTCGAGCCGATGCCCGAGGCCGTCGGGAATGCAAAAAGCGAACACAATTGTCGCATTTGCCCGCAGCGCCATCTTCGCAGGTGCGGGCGTCGTCCACGCGGGACGCCCGAGAAACGGCACGAGGATCCCTTCGCGCGGCAGCACCGCCTGATCGGGAAGCAGCACGACGACGGCGTTTTCCGCGAGCCCTTTGAGCAGTACGCGGGCGGCGCGTCTCCGATCGACGACCTCCGCGCCCGTCTTCGCGCGCAACCGCTGCAGGTCGCGCTCGAGCAGCTCGTTGTCGAGCGGGCGCGCCACCGTGCGCACGTTGCGCACCATCGACATGATGGCCAGCCCGCCCACCTCCCACCCGCCCCAGTGCGCGCTGATGAGCACCGTGCCGTTGCCGCGCGCGATCGCGTCTTCGAGCAGCCGCGCGTTGACGAACGGACAGCGCGCCGCGACTTCCTCGAGCGAGAGGTTCTGCATGCGCAGGTAGACGAGCATCTCGCGGCCGAAGTGGCGCCAGCAGTCGCTCGCGATCGCGCGCAGCTCGCGCGGCGATTTCTCGGGAAACGTCGTGCGCAGATTACGCAGCGCCAGGCGATCGCGTCCGCGCAGAACGACCCGCGCGAGCGTGCCGAGCCGCGCGCCCCAGCGGAGGAGAGCCGGCTCGGACAGCGCGGTCACGCGGCGCGCGATGAAGCGATACGCGCCGTACTCGACGCGCTGCAGCAGCGCGTTCTTGCGCCGCTTCTTCGCGCCGCGTCCGCCGTCGATCACCGACGCCACGCGCTCCAGCACGTCGTCGTCGAAGACGAACTCGGCGTCGACGGCAGTGATCGCGGGATCGTCGATCTTGACCGCATCTTTCCCCGTTGTGACGAGCGAGGCGCCGCCCGCGTCACGCGCGAGCGCGTCGAGGTCCGCGCGCGTGTAGCGATGATGGTCGCGAAAGCCGCGCGTGCCGATGACGTCGAGTCCCGCCTCGCGCAACGCGGCGAAGAACTGCTCGTTGTTCGCGAGGCCCGCGAAGGCGAAGACGCGCTTGCCGGGCAGCGAGTCGGGAACGATCGTGTGGAGCTTGCGCGGAATGACGACGTCCGCATCGCGCAGTGCCGAGCGTCCTTCGCGCGCGAACGGCGACGGCACGTCGATCACGAGATCGAGATCGCGCGCGAGCTGCAGATGCTGGAAGCCGTCGTCGAGCACGAATAAATCGACATCATTCTGGCTGAGATATCGCTTTGCATTTCGATATCGTTTCGATCCGACAACTACGGCGGCATTTGTGCGCTCTTTAATGAGGACCGGTTCGTCGCCATATTTTGCGGCATCATTTGTAGCGACGGCTTCCTGCACGGACTTATCGGCACGTCCGTAGCCGCGCGTGAGCACCGCCACGCGCAGTCCGCGCGCCTCCAGAAAGCGGCACAACGCGATGACGGCCGGAGTTTTTCCCGCGCCGCCCGCGGAGAGGTTGCCGATCGAAATCACCGGACGCGGCAGGCGCTTCGCGCGCAGAATGCCGGCGCGATAGAGCGCGCGCCGCACGCGGTTGATGCCGCGGTAGAGCGGCCCGATCAGCTCGAGGAGCACTTTCACGCGAGCAGCTCGACGATCCGGCGCGCGGTTCGCTCCGACGCGCCGCGGTTCTGCTGCACGGTCCGCCGCGCGCGCTCGCCCCACGATGCGCGCAGATACGCGTCATCGAACATGCTCGCCGCGAAGTCGATCGCCTCCGACGCGCTGCTCACTTCCGCCGCCGCCTCGTTGCGCAGGAACACCTGCGCGATCTCGCGGAAGTTCGACATCGACGGCCCGAAGCAGACCGGCACGCCCGCCGCCGCCGGCTCGATCGGATTGTGCCCGCCGGCGTTGATCAACGTTCCGCCGACGAACGCCGCGGTCGCGTAGCGATAGATCTTCGCCAGCTCACCGAGCGTGTCGAGCAGCAGCACGTCGGCGCTCGCACCATCGGCGAGCTCGGTGCGGCGCACGAAGCGCAGCGGCGAGGTCGCGAGGAGTCCCGCGACGAGCTCGAAGCGCTCCGGCTTGCGCGGCGCGATGATGACGAAGGCGTGATGCTCGGCGAGGAGGCGCTCGAGCTCCGGCAGCAGCGCCTCGTCTTCGCCTTCCATCGTGGATCCGAGCACGAGCACCTGCCGCGCGCCGATGAGCTGCTCGAGGCGCGGCGCGATCTCGAGCGGCGTCTCGTCCGGCTCGTAGTCAAACTTCACGTTGCCCGAGACTTCCACGATGTCGTCGGGCGCGCCGATCGAAACGAAGCGCGTGCGGTCCGTCTCCTCGCGCGCGAGAATGCGGTCGTATTTGCGCAGCACGCCCGCGACGATGCGGCGAAACAAGCGGTAGCGCGGAAACGAGCGGTCGGAGATGCGGCCGTTCGCGAGCACGAGGCGCAGTCCGCGCGCGCGGGCGATGCGCGTCACGTTCGGCCAGATCTCGGTCTCCATCGTCGCGAACACGCGAGGCCGGTGATGGTCGAGAAACCGCCGCACCGCGAACGCGAAGTCGAACGGAAAGTACGTCACCGTCGCGTCCGGATACAGCCGGCGCGCCTGCGCCTGGCCGGTCAGCGTGGTCGTGGTGAAGACGATCGACGTCTCGGGACGCAGGCGTCGAATGCGCTCGACGACCGGCCGCGCGGCGAGCGTCTCGCCCACCGAGACCGCGTGGATCCAGAGATCGTGCGCCTCAGCCGCGCCGCGGAAAAAGCCCAGCCGCTGCGGCACGTTCGCGAGGTACTTGCCGCGCAGGATGCCGGTGAGCAGAAAGTACGGCAGCGTGAGGAGCAGTACGAGGTAGAGAAGCACCTCGTAGAGGACGTACATGGCCGCGAATCATAGCCAACTCGCGAGGGAACCTCCGCACAAGTCGGAGGCATGTCGTTACGGGCGGCGCCGCGCCATCTGCCGCGCCCGCGCTCCTCAGCGATGTCCCGCATCGCCTGCGTCGCGCCGGCTTGCATCCGCCGCCGCGGCGCCCGCAACGACATGCCTCCGACTTGTGCGGAGGCTCCCAAGCGCGCATAGGTGTCTTTCCCGGACGAGCCTCTCCCCTGTGAGCGACGATGGGTGACGTCGGCGTCTTCGACGGCAACGCCGAGGATCGCGGCGGCGCGCGTGCGGGCGCGGGAGAGAAGCTTCTCCGTGCGGCTGACGGAGAGGCGGAACACGCGCGCGATCTCGCGCACGCGATAGCCTTCCGCGTGCTGCAGCCAGAGCATCTGCGCGTCGCGCCGCGGCAGGCGTTTCAGCACCTCGCGCGCGGTGAGGCGCGCCACGAGCGGCGGCTCGAAGCGGTCCGGTTGCGGCTCCGGCTGCGGACGGCTCTGCTGCCGCCACCACGTGCGGCACGCGTTGCTGATCGCGGCGATGAACCACGAGCGCGTCTTCGTGATGCGGCGCCGCGAGGTGAGGAACGCGTAGAAGACGTCGTGCACGAGGTCGTGCGCGTCGGCGTCGGGGACGCCGAACTTTTGCGTGGCCACGCCGTGCAGCAGCGGCGCAACCAGACGGTACCAATGCTCCGCGTCTCGTTCGTTCATTCCTAACGGAGTCGCACGAGGCCGCCGCGTTCCGCCCCCCGGAACTCGGCCGCCTGTATGATTGTTCTCACCACCGCCCGCATGGAAAACGTCATCGCCGTCGGACTCGTTCTTCCCGACCTCTCCCGCACCGTCGCTGAAGAACATCTCGAAGAGCTCGCGAAGCTCATCGAATCCGCGGGCGGCACGCTGCGCGCGCGCGTGCTCGCGAAACGTCCGGCGCCCGATCCGGCCACGTACGTCGGCAAGGGAAAAGCGGACGAGCTGCGCCGCCTCGCGGAAGCCAACTCCGCGGACCTCATCGTCTTCGATGACGATCTCTCGCCGGCGCAGGTGCGCAATCTCGAGAAGATCGTCGGCGGCACGACGAAAGTCATCGACCGTAGCGCGCTGATCCTTGACATCTTCGCCGGACGCGCGCGGACGCGCGAGGCGCGCACGCAGGTGGAGCTCGCGCAGCTCGAGTACATGCTGCCGCGCCTCACGCGCGCGTGGTCGCATCTCGAGCGGCAGGCCGGCGGCATCGGCACGCGCGGCGTCGGCGAGACGCAGCTCGAGCTCGACCGCCGCATCGTGCGCACGCGCATCGCCAAACTGAAAGAGGAGCTCGAGCGCATCGAGAAGACGCGCGAGACGCAGCGCAAGTCGCGCACCGCCGCGTTCACCGTGGCGCTGGTCGGCTACACGAACGCCGGCAAGTCGACGCTCTTCAACCGCCTCACGCGCGGCGACACGCTGGCCATGAACCAGCTCTTCGCGACGCTCGACGCGAAGTCGCAGAAGATCGCCGCGGAGATGCCGCGCGAGACCGTGGTCGTCGATACGGTCGGCTTCATCCGCAAGCTGCCGCACCATCTCGTGGCGTCGTTCCGCTCGACGATGGAGGAAGCCGTCGCCGCCGATCTCGTGCTGCACGTCATCGACGGCAGCCATCCGCAATTCGACGAGCAGCGCGCCGTCGGCGAGCAAGTCCTCGCCGACCTCGGCGTCGACGCCGCCAACGTCCTCGAGGTCTACAACAAGTCCGACCAGCTCGACGAGCATTTCGATCACGGACGTCGGGAGAACGCGGTCGTCGTCTCCGCGCTCACCGGCGCCGGCATCGACACGCTCGTCGACCGCATCCGCGAACGCGAGCGCGCCGGCGGCGAGCTGCTGCAGCTCGAGATCCCGCACGCCGAGTCGCGCCTGCTCGCGAAACTGCACGAGCTCGCGGAGGTGCACGAGCAGGTGAGCGACGACGCGGGCGTCGCCGTCAGCGCGTGGGTGCCGGACGGCGTCCGGCACTTCTTCGATGGATATGTCGTGAGCCGGCGCGCGCAGCGGCGCGCGTCCTGATCACACCCGTCGCGCGATCGCGTCCGTCAACTGCTTCCCCACCGTCTCCCACGCGAAGCGCGGCAGCACGGACGCGCGCGTGTGCGGCGCCATGCGCGCGAGCGCGTCGTGTTTCGCGAGCGCGGCGGCGAGGGCGTGCGGGTCGTGCGGCTCGACGATGAAGCCGTTCACGCCGTCCTCGACCATCCACGGAATCCCGCCCGCGCGCGTGCCGACGACCGGCGTGCCGCAGAGCAGCGACTCGAGCACCACCGTCGGCAGCGGGTCGGAGATCGACGGCACGCACGTGACGCTGTGGCTCGCGTACAGCGCGCCGAGCTCCGCACGGCGGCGCGGTCCCACGAACGCGATCGGCAGTCCGGCTGCGCGCGTGCGCAATTCGTGCTCGAGCGGACCGCTGCCGACGATCGTCAGCGGAAGGCGCGTGATGCGGATCGCCTCGATGAGATCCTCGACGCCTTTCTCCGGCGCGAGCCGGCCGACGTAGAGCACGCGCGGTTCCGCGGGACGTTCCGCCGGCAGCGGCCCGAGCTCGTCGGGATCGATGCCGTTCGGAATCAGCTCGATCGCCTCCTCGCGCGCGCCGCCGCTCACCGCGAACGGCCGCATCGCCGGCGACACGATCACGACGAGCGCGGCGCCGCGATATGCGCGCGGCGTCATGCGCTCGTACAACGCCGTCAGCCGCGCGTCGTACGTGCCGCGCGGACGCTCGAAGATGTCGCCGTTGACGACGACCGCGTACGGCGCGACGCCGGCGAGGTACGCGCCGACGACATGCGAGTGGCAGACGACGAAGTCCGGCCGCAGCGCGCGCACTTTGCGCCGCACCGCGCGCGCGAACGAGAGCTCGATCGGCACGTGCGCGAAGCGGCGCAGGAACGACCACGACCGCGAGCGCACGCGCACGAACGGCAGCGCGTAGCGCGCGGGCGGCGCCTGCTCGCTGATGACCGTCACGTCGCACGAGCGCGCGAGCTCGCGCGCCTGCCCGAGGGCGATGCGGGCGATGCTCGCTTCCTCGCTGCCGGCGGAGCGGCAGGCCACCACGATGTGCATGCGTCATCGCGCATGGTAGCCAACTATCATCCCGTGCATGAACATCCGCCCCGCCGCCGCCGCGGACCGCGCGCGCATCCACGAGGTGCTCGTCGCGACGGCGCGCTTCACGCGGCAGGAGATCGGCTGGGCGATGGAGCTCGTCGACCTCACGCTCGGCGACGCGAGCCGCGGCGAGTACGAGGTCTACGTGCTCGAGGAGCCGGACAGTGGCCCGAGCCGTATGATTCAGGGGTACGTCTGTTTCGGCCGCACGCCGATGACGGACGATGTATTCGATCTCTACTGGATCGCCGTCGATCCGAAGCAGCAGGGGCAGGGATTCGGACAGCTTCTGTTGCGGTTCGTAGAGAATGAAGTGCGGCGGCAGCGCGGACGGATGCTGCTGATCGAGACGTCGTCGAAGCGGAGTTACGCGCCGACGATCCGGTTTTACCAGCGCGCGGGCTATCACGAGATCTCGCGCATCAAGGACTTTTACAGAATCGAAGACGACAAAGTGGTGTTCTGCAAGCACCTGTTGCAGCCATGAGCTTCCTGCCGACCGATCCGCTGTATCTCGCGCTGGCCTGCTACGCCGTGGGCACGCTGGCGGCGCTGACGTCGCTCTTCAGCCGCGACGTGCGGCTGCAGCGCGCGGGGCTCGTGCTGATGATCGCCGGCTTCGTCGCGCACACGATCTGGATCGGCACGATCTGCACGCGCACGGGACATCCGCCGATCACGAACCTGCCCGAGGCGACGAGCTTCATCGCGTGGACCGTGTTTGCGGTGGAGCTGGCGCTGTGGATCCGCTATCGCGTGTACGCGGCGGTGTTCTTCGTCTATCCGCTCGTGCTGCTGCTGCTCACGATCTCCGCCGCGGTCGGCGAGCACTTCGCCGTGCTCGACCCGCAGCTGCGCTCGAACGTCTTCATGGCGCACCTGCTGCTGACGACGGTCGGCGTCGCGGGCCTCCTCATCGGCGTTGCGTTCGGCCTGCTGGCGTTCATTCAGGACCGCAGCCTCAAGTCGAAACAGCGCGGGCGCCTCTGGGACTGGATCCCGAGTCTCGGCGTCTGCAAGACCTTAGGCTATCGCGCGCTCGCCATCGGCTTCAGCATCTACACGCTCGGCATCCTGTGCGGCGTGCTCTGGAGCTACCGCACCAACGCCGAGCTCATGGACCTGCGCGTGAAGCAGGTCGGCGCGCTGATCGCCTGGATCCTCTTCGGCGTGCTGCTCCAGCAGTACATCAGCGGCGCGTATCGCGCGCGAAGGACGGTGCTTTTGAGCGCCGGGGGAGTGGTGGCGATTCTGGTGGCGATTGTGGGGATCAGAGGTTAGAAGATGAATTTAGAACGCAGAACGCAGAACGAAGAATTGAGAAAGGGGAACGACGCGCTGTTCCTCCGTTCTGCGTTCTGCGTTCTGCGTTCTGCGTTCTTCATTCGCGAGGCCGGAGGCCTCGCATCTTGCTAATCCTCCTCGGCCTCAATCACCGCACCGCGCCGGTCGACGTGCGCGAGCGGCTGAGCATCTCGGACTCGCAGCTGCCGGCGACGACGCGGGCGTTGCGCGCGCTCGCGGGCGTGGAGGGCGCGGCGCTGCTGTCGACGTGCAACCGCGTCGAGGCGATCGTTTCGACGCAGGACGAGGATGTGATCGGGACGATCGTCGAGTGGCTCGCGGAGCGGGCGGGCGCGTCGCGCGCGGAGCTGGAAAAGTATCTCTACATCGTCCGGCACGGCGACGTCGTGCGGCATCTGTTCCGCGTCGCGGCAGGGCTCGACTCGATGATCGTCGGCGAGCCGCAAATCGGCGGACAGGTGCGGCAGGCGTTCGTCAGCGCGCAGGAGCTCGGCACGCTCGACTCGCTCCTCGCGCAGCTCGGCGACAACACGCTGCGCGTGGCGAAGAAAGTGCGCACCGACACCGGCATCGGCGAGCACGCCGTATCCGTGCCGTACGCCGCGGTCGAGCTGGCGAAGAAGATCTTCGGCAGTTTGCGCGGCCTCCACGTCCTGCTCCTCGGCGCCGGCGAGATGGGCGAGCTGACCGCGGAACATCTGCATGCGCAGCAGGTGCGGCAGGTCTTCGTCGCGAACCGCTCGCACGACCGCGCGCGCGAGCTCGCGCGCCGCTTCGACGGCGAGGCTGTGCAGTTCGACTCCGTCGCCGAACATCTCACGCGCTGCGACATCGTCATCGCCTCGACCGCCGCGCCGCACTACGTCGTCGCCCGCGAGCAGGTCGAGCGCGCGCTGGCGATGCGCCGCCAGCAGAACCTCTTTCTCATCGATCTCTCCGTGCCGCGCAACATCGATCCCGCGGTTGCGCGGCTCGAGGGCGCGTACCTCTACAACGTCGACGATCTGCAGCAGGTCGCCGACGGCAACCGCGAGCGGCGCCAGCAGAAAGCGCAGGAAGCCGAGCAGATCGTGCAGCGCGAGGTCGACAACTTCCGCCGCCGGCTCGTCGCGCAGGACGCGGTGCCGACGATTCTCGAGCTGCAGCAGCGCCTCGAGTCGATCCGCGCGGCCGAGCTCGAGAAGTGCCTGCGCCGTCTGGGGCCGATCGACGCCGAGCAGCGCCGCGCCATCGAGCAGTTCTCCTCGCAGCTCGTCAACAAGATCCTCCACTACCCGATCCTCGAGCTGAAAGACGCGTCCGACGAGCCGCAGGAGCGCGAGTCGCTGCGCCGGACGATCCGGAAGATCTTCGGCCTGCGATGACGAGGCGCGTCCGCATCGGCACGCGCGGCAGCCAGCTCGCGCTCTGGCAGGCCGACGAGACCGCGCGGCAGCTCGCGAACGCGGGCATCGAATCCGAGCTCGTCGTCGTGCGCACGACCGGCGACCGCCGCACCGACGTCTCGCTCGCCTCGATCGGCGGCAAGGGACTCTTCATCAAGGAGCTCGAAGACGCGCTCGTGCGCGGCGAGATCGATCTCGCCGTGCATAGCCTCAAGGACGTGCCGTCGCTGATCCCCGACCAGTTCGCGCTGGCGGCGTTTCTCGAGCGCGCCGATCCGCGCGACGCGTGGGTCCAGCCTGAAGGTCAAGCACTTGACCAACTGCCGGACGGCGCCGTCGTCGGCACGAGCGCGCCGCGGCGCCGCGCGCAGCTCGCGGCGCGTTTTCCGCGGTTGCGAATCGAAGACGTGCGCGGCAACGTCGACACGCGTCTCGCGAAAGCGCGCCGCGGCCAGTACGCGGGACTCGTCCTCGCCAGCGCGGGCCTCACGAGGCTCGGTCGCGCGGATGAGATCACGGCCTACTTTTCCGTCGACGAAATGCTGCCCGCGGCGGGGCAGGGCATCGTCGCGATCGAGTGTCTGCGCGCGAACGAGGACGCGTTGGACGTCGCGCGCACGATCAACAACGAGGCGAGCGAGCAGGCGGCGCTGTGCGAGCGCGGCGTGTTGCAGGCGTTCGGCGCGCGGCTCGACTGCTACAGTGCGATCGCGGTGCACGCGCGGTTTGACGACGACGATGCACTGAACATCCGCGCGTTCTGCGGGAGTCTCGACGGCACGCGCGCGATCCGCGTGCAGCGCGCCGGGCGCGACGCGCAAAGCCTGATCAACGCCGTGCACGACGAGCTCGTCGCGCAGGGTGCCGAGGAGCTGTTGTGGCGGGAAAAGTCTACCTAGTCGGGGCGGGGCCGGGAGACGCGCGGCTGCTCACGCTGCGCGCGGCGGAGCTCCTCGCGGACGCCGACCTCGTCGCGCTCGACGCGCTCGTGTCGGACGACATTCGCGCGAAGATCGGCAAGTCCGCGGAAGTCGTGTACGTCGGCAAACGCGCCAGCGCGCACGCGCTGCCGCAGGATCAGATCAACGCGCTGCTGATCGACGAGGCGAAGAAGGGCAAGCGCGTCGTGCGGCTGAAAGGCGGCGATCCGTTCGTGTTCGGGCGCGGCGGCGAAGAAGCGGAGGAGCTCGCGGCAGCGGGCGTCGACTTCGAAGTCGTGCCGGGCATCTCGTCCGCGATCGCGGGACCGGCGTACGCGGGCATTCCGGTGACGCATCGCGCGTACGCGACGTCGGTCACGCTCGTCACCGCGCACGAGGCGGACAGCGGCTCGACCGGCATCGCCTGGCCCGCGCTCGCGCAGCTCGACGGCACGATCGTCTTCCTGATGGGCTTCGCGAATTTGCCCGCGATCGTGCAGCGGCTGGTGGAGTTCGGCATGTCGCCGGAACGCGGCTGCGCGGTGATCTCGAAGGCCACGCGCGCGGACCAGCGCGTGGTCGCGGGCACGCTGCGCACCATCGAGGCGCTCGTGGCGAACGCGCGGCTGGAGACGCCGGCGCTCATCGTCGTCGGCGACGTGGTGAAGCTGCACGAGACCATCGACTGGTTCTCGACGCGGCCGCTCTTCGGCAAGCGCGTCGTCGTGACGCGCGCGCGCGAACAAGCCTCGCAGCTCAAGCGGCTGCTCGAAGAAGCGGGCGCCGACGTGCTGCAGTTTCCGACCATCGAGATCGCGCCGCCGGAGTCGTGGGCGTCGCTCGATCGCGCCATCGACGAGCGTTGGGACTGGCTCGTCTTCACCAGCACGAACGGCGTGGCGTCATTTTTCGAGCGGCTCTTCGCGAAGGGGAACGACGTGCGTGCGCTCGCCGGAACGAAGATCGCCGCGGTGGGACAAGCGACGGCCGCGGACCTGCGCGCGCGCGGCGTGCAGCCGGACGTCGTGCCGGAGCGTTTCATCTCCACCGAGCTGCTGCCGTTGCTCGCCGAAGACCAGCGCGGGATTCGCACCGCGGTGATCCGCGCGGAAGAAGGACGCGACGAGCTGCTCGACGAGCTGCGGCGCCGCGGCGGCGAGGTCGCGCTCGCGGTTGCGTATCGCACGATCGCCGCGGAGAACGAGCTCGATGAGCTGCGCGCGGCGATCGCGAGCGACGCCCTCGACGTGGTCACGTTCACCAGCGCGTCGACCGTCGATCGTTTCTTCGAGAAGCTGACGGATGACGAGCGAGCGCGCGTCCTCGCGCATGCGCGGCTGGCGTCGATCGGCGCGACGACGAGCGAGGCCATCCGCCGCTACGGCAAGGAGCCGGACATCGTGGCGGAAGAGGCAACCGTCGTGGCGCTTTGCGCGGCGGTCATCGAGGCGGTAACGCTACACTCCACGCGTTGAGCCCCGCGCCACTTTCCGACCGCATCCTCCGCGCCTTCCTCTGGATCGCGGCGTTCTCGCTCGCGTGCGGCGTCTTTCTCTCGCTCACGCTGCTCTTCCGCTCGCTGCCGCCCACCGCCCCCGTGGCGATCGGCTACGTCACCATCGCGCGCTACTCGAAGCTCCGCGACTACCTCGGCGCGTCGCTCTTCTTTCTGCTCGTTCCGCCGCTGACGATCTGGCTCGAGCGCGTCTTCGCGCGCGCGATGCCCCGGCGGTTCGGCGCGGCGCTGCTCTTCACCGTTCCCTACTTTTTCGCGCCGCTCTTCTATCTCACGACGGGGAAAGTCGGCTGGATCCTCTTGCTGCCGGTCGCGCTCTCGTACGCGGGACCGCGGCTCCTCGCGTTCGTCGAGACGCGCCGCTGGCTGCGCGAGCTCTGCCGGCGCGAGCTGCGCGCGTATCACGCGCTCGTGCTCACCGAAGGTCTCTCGTGGATTCTGTTTCGCTACCTCGTCACCGGCCGGCGCATCGCGCACATCCCGACGCTCTTCCTCGAAACGGTCTTCGTCTTTCTCTTCCTCGCCTTCTTCTGGGTCGCGGCGGTGCTCATCGCGCGCATCGTGTACCTGACGTTCGGCCAGCAAACGGAAGACGTCTTTCGCCGCGTCGCGGCCGGCGCGCTGCCGCTCGTCCTGCTGCCGCTCGCGGCCGTGATCCTCGTGCCGTTCCCGTATCCGCGCATCGCGGTCATCGTGGCGCTGCTCGTCTCCGCGCTCGTCGCGCTGCGGCTGCGTAACCCGCTCGCGCCGCGAACAGCGTGGGCGCTCTGCGCGTACGCGATCGTTCCCGGCCTGCTGTATCTCATCAGCTACGCGTCCACCGCGCAGCTCTCGCAGTGGATCGATCTCTTTCACCGCGGCGAGTCGCTCGGCCCGGCCTCCGACTATCTGCGCGGGAAGGTGCCGTTCCGCGATGTCTTTGCACTGCACGGCATGCTCGAAGACGGCCTCCTCGACGCGTGGCTGATGGAGCTCTTCGGACGCTCGCTCGACGTCGCCATCGCGCGGAGCGTCGTGATCGGCGCGTTTCTCGGCGTCTCGATCTGGTTTCTCGGCATCGTCGTCTTCGAGTCGATGTCGCTCGCGCTGCTCTCCGTGGCGATGGGCGCGTGGACGACGGCGGAGAACGACCGCACGTTCTTTCAGGTCGCGGCGGTGGCGCTCTTCTGGAACGCGCTGCGCCGCCGCAGCCGCGCGTCCGCGACCTTCAGCGGTATCTTCGCCGGCGCGGCGATCTTCTTCAGCTACGAGATCGGCGTCTTCACCGTCGCCGGCGGACTCGGCGCGGCGCTGCTCGTCTGGATCGCGTCGAAGCGCGCGCCGTGGAACGGTCTCGCGCCGCACGTCGCCGCAATCTTCTTCATGCTCGGAGTCGTCCTCGGCGCCGCGCCGTTTCTCATCTATCTCGCGATGCGCGGCGCGCTCGGAGCCTTCTTCGAGGCATCGTTCGTCACGATCCCGCACATCATCGACGCGGTCTGGTCGCTGCCGTTCCCCGATCTCGTCTCCACGTTCCGCGTCGATCTCAACCTGCACACGCTCGCCGACTTTGTGCTGTGGGAGAAGTTCCATCTCGTCGTCAGCCCGCTGACGATCGCCGTCGCCGCGGTGTATCTCATCCAGCGCTGGCTGCGCCGCCGGCTCGACACGCTCGACTTCGCGCTGCTCGCGCTCACCGTCTTCGCGACGATCGCGCAGCGCACCGCGTTCGGCCGCGCGGAGTTCCGCCACCAGTACTTTGCCGCGTTTCTAATCGGCCCCATGCTGGTGCTCCTCGGCGTGCTGCTCGCGCGCGCATTGCGCACGCTCTGGCGCAACGGAAGCGACGGGAGTCGCGCAATCGACACCGGCACGCGCGCCTTTCTCGCCACGCTCGTCGTCTGCGCCGCCGTCGTCGTCGGCGTGCTGTTCTGGATTCCCGATCTCGTCAACGCGCGCATCAACGATCTCGTGCGCTACGGTCCGCGCGTGATGCACGCCCATCGCGAGGCGCAGGCGGAGGAAGTACAGTGGCGGATCACGGACGTCTCCGCGACGATCCGCGAGCTGACGCCGCGCGGCGAGCCGATCTTCGACTTCTCGAACCAGCCGGCGTTCTACTTTTTCGCCGGCCGTCCGAACCCGACGCGCTTCTATCAGGTGCCGATCCTCTCGCCGCGCGACTTTCAGGCCGAGACCATTCGCGCGCTCGAGCGCGCGCGGCCGAAGGTCGTGCTGCGCCGCTCGCCCGAGCTCTTCGATCAGTTCGACAACGTTTCCAACGACATCCGCGCGCAGGCCGTCTCCGCGTACCTCGACGACACGTACCGCTTCCATCGCGCGGTGCGCGGCGTCGAGCTCTGGACGCGCCGCGCGGATGCGCGTCCGCGCGCCGTCGCCGATTACCTCCGCCTCATTCATCTGCCGCCGGAGAAAGAGCTCGTGAGCGGCGGACGCGTGCGGCTCGTCTTCCCCGCGGTCGGCAGCCTCTCCGGACTCGGCGGCTCGTACTGGCAGTCGGATCTCACGCTGCACAATCCGTTGCGCGAGGCGATTCCGCTGACGCTGCGCTACGTCGCGGGCGACACCGCCATCGACCGCCGCCTCACGCTCGCGCCGCAGCAGACCATCCGCTGGGCTGACGTCGCGCACGGCCTCTTCGGCGTGCAGGGCGCGGTCGGCACGTTGTGGATCGATCATCGCGAGGGACGCGTGCCGGTCGCGGTGATCCAGACGTACGACGTCGCGCACGGCGGACGCGCATCGGTCGAGCAGCCGCTCTCATCGCGTGACGCCGCCACCGCCGCCACGACTAGCGCGGAGCTCGTGGTGGTCGGCTTGCCGGGCAATGCGAACGAGCGGCGGATCAACGTCGGCGTCGTGAACGTCGGCAACATCCCGGCGACGTTCCGCATCTCCGCGCGCACGCGCACCGGCGCGACGATCGGACGCAGCGTCGAGTCGGGCGTGCCGGAGGATCAGGTCTGGTTCGTGACGAACATCGAGGACGCGCTCGGCGTGAAGCTCGACGAGACGATGTCGGTGCGCATCACCGTCGTCGCGGGCACCGGCGTCGGATTCGCGACGGTCGTCAATCCGGGCGGCGACTCCGAATTCATCGCCGCGATTCCGGCGCAGCAGCAGTAGCGATCGGCGCGCGGTGATATTTCCGCCGAAATGTCACCCATCGCTGCGAGCGTGGGTTACGATTCGTAGCATTTCGTCCGTCCGAGGAGAATCGTTGATGCGACTCATTCGTCCTGCAGGCTTCGCAGCACTTCTCGTCGTTCTCTTCCTCGCACCCTTCGCATTCGCTCAGGTTCAAACGCAGTCGGGAAACATCGTCGGGAAAGTCACGGCGAACGGCGATCCGCTGCCGGGGGTCACCGTGACGCTCACGGGGATCGGCGCGCCGCAGACGTTCGTGACGACGAACGAAGGCGAGTACCGCTTCCTCAATCTGCATCCCGGCCGCTACGCGGTGAGCGCGGACCTCTCCGGCTTCGCGACGACGCGGCGCAACGTCGTCGTCGAGGTCGGCCGCAACACCGAGCTGCCGCTGCCGATGCAGGCCGCGGCCTCCGAGAGCATCACCGTGCAGGCCGCGGCGCCGGTGCTCGACACGCGCCAGACCGAATCGGGCGTGACCGTCGGACGCACGGAGCTCGAGAACGTGCCCACGGCGCGTGACCCATGGGTCGTGCTGCAGAGCGTTCCGGGCGTGCTCGTCGACCGCGTCAACGTCGGCGGCAACGAGAGCGGCCAGCAGTCGTACTTCATCGGCAAAGGCGTCGAGCGCGATCAGACGGAGTGGAACATCGACGGCGTGGCCGTCACCGACATGGCCGCGACGGGCACGTCGGCGTTCTATTACGACTTCGACTCGTTCGATGAAATGCAGGTCTCGACCGGCGGCGCCGACCCGAGTATCCGCACGCCGGGCGTGCACCTCAACATGGTCACCAAGCAAGGCACGAACGAGCTCAATGGCTCCGGACGCTGGTTCTGGACCGACAAGAGCTTCCAGTCGAAAGCGGTCGTGCCGGAAGAAGCGCGCGACTATCTCGACCTCGGCAGCAACTCCATCGACCACATCGACGACTACGGCCTCGAGGCCGGCGGTCCGATCGTGCGCGACAAGGTCTGGGTCTGGGGCGCGTACTCGCGCAACAGCATTGGCAACTTCATCACCGGCAACACCGACGCCGCGCTCCAGCAGACCGAGATCTCGAACTGGAACGGCAAGGTCAACAGCCAGCTGACCATGAAGAACAGCGCCGACGTCTTCTTCATGTGGAACAACAAGACCGTGGCCGGCCGCGGCCTCGGCGCGGGACGTCCGATCGAGACCGCGTCGAATCAGAGCGGCCCGGGCAGCATCCTCAAGATCGAGGACACGCACAACTTCTCGCAGAACCTCTATCTCACCGGCTCGTTCTCGAACATCCGCAACGGCTACCGGCTCGATCCGATCGGCGGCATGGATACGCCGGCGTACTGGGTCGAAGGCGACGGCTGGCACAACTCGTATCACAACTACGTGCAGCAGACGCCGCAGAAGAACACGCGCCTCGACGGCTCGGCGTACCTCAAGACCGGCAGCACCGATCACGAGCTGCGCTTCGGCTTCGGCTACCGCGACACGCCGGTGCGCTCGGAGACGGCGTATCCCGGCAACGCATCGTTCGGCAACTTCTACGACGGCTACGCGCTCGCCGCGCTCACGCGTCCGGCCGAGCCGAACTTCGGCTCGCACTATCTCGACGCATACGTCGGCGACACCGTCGTTCTCGGCAACGTCACGCTGACCGGCGGCCTCCGCTTCGACAAGCAAAGCGCGAAGAACTTCGGCAGCTCCGTGCCCGCGAACCCTGTCATTCCCGACATCCTGCCCGCCGTCACGTTTGCGGGCGACGAGCGCTCGCTCGAATGGAACGGCATCTCGCCGCGCCTCGGCGTGAACTGGAGCTTCGGCGCGGATCGCCGCAATCTGCTGCGCACCTCCTACAGCCGCTACGTCGATCAGCTCGGATCGAGCGACGCCGGCTCGAGCAATCCGTTCTATCAGGTACAGATGCTCTACTACTACTGGGACGATGCGAACGGCGACAAGACCGTGCAGCGCAACGAGCTCGACTTCGACTACGGTATTTATAGTTGGTCGAGCATCGATCCCGACAACACCGCCGCCGGCTTCTCGCCGGGACGTCTCGACTACAACATGAAGGCGCCGACGACGGACGAGTTCATCGCCGGCTACGAGCGCGAGCTCACGCCGAGCTTCTCGGTCGGCGCGACCTACACGTATCGCTATCGCAAGAACTTCCTGTGGGATCAGTACGAGAAGACGCGCGGCTCGAACGACTTCTACACGAGCGCCGACTACGTCCCCGCCGGCACCGCCACCGGCACGCTGCCGGACGGCACGCCGTACTCGGTGCCGTATTACAAGCTCGCGTCGGGAGTGCCCGCGCCGGTCTACTTCGTCACCACGAACCGGCCCGACTATCACCAGACCTATAACGGCATCGATCTCACCGCGACGAAGCGAATGTCCAACCGCTGGATGATGCGCGGCAGCATCACGCTCTCCGATTGGAAGCAGCACGTCGGCGCGAACGGCTTCGTCAATCCGTCGCCGATCGTTTCCGGCGATAGTTGTTCGTCGTGCGACGGCGACGTCGTGGCGTCGAGCGGCGGCATCGGCGGCTACATCAACTCCCGCTGGTCGTACTCGCTCAACTCCGTCGTGCAGCTGCCGTGGCAGTTCTCGTTCGGTGCCGCGGTGATCGGCCGCGAGGGCTACATCATCCCGTACTACCGCCGCATCAAGCCGAACAGCGCCACCGGCAACCAGAACATCATGGTTTCCGAGAGCTTCGGCGCGAACCGCCTGCCCGACCTCTTCAACCTCGACCTGCGCATCGCCAAGGACGTCCCGCTGCACGCCGGCGTGGCGATGAACTTCTCGCTCGACCTCTTCAACGCGACGAACCAGCGCACCGTGCTGTGGCGCGACAACCGGATGTACAACGCCAACGGCAGCGATGCGGACAACAACTGGATCGAGCAGCTCCAGAGCCCGCGCGTGCTGCGTCTCGGCGCGCGCATCCGCTTCTGATCTCACCGCGATGCGGCGGCCGTCCACGCGTGACGGCCGCCGTATCCACCTCCATCCCAACATGCGCATTCGTTTGCTCGCGCTTCTCGCGCTGATGACGGTCTCCGCGCACGCGGAGCTCGCCCGCTACTTCGTTGGCAATCCCGCCGACGTCGCGCCTCCGCTGCACGGTCCGGTGCTGCACCTGCAGGGCGGCGGCACCGACGTCGATGCTGCTTTCCAGGAAACCATCGACCGCGTACGCGGCTGCAGCGACTGCGACGCGAAGATCGACATCGTCGTCTTGCGCGCGTCGGGCGAGGCCGGCTACAACGACTACCTCCTGGCCATGCACGGCGTCGACTCCGTCGAGACGCTCGTCATCACCGACCGCAGCACGCCGTATCGCGAGGACGTCATCCGCTCGGTGCGCAACGCCGAGTACGTCTTCTTCGCCGGCGGCGATCAGTGCAACTACGAGCGCTTCCTCAACGGCACACCGGTCGCGCAGGCGGTGCGCGACGTCTACGCGCGCGGCGGCGCCGTCGGCGGCACGAGCGCGGGCATGGCCATCCAGGGGCAGTCGATCTACGACGCGTGCAACGACGCGAGCTCGCAGTCGTCGCTCGCGCTCGCCGATCCGTACAACGACGAGATCAGCTTCACCACCGACTTCTTCGCCTGGCCGCCGCTGGCCGGCGTCATCACCGACACGCACTTTCATCAGCGCGATCGCATGGGGCGCCTGCTGGCGTGGCTCGCGCGGCAGATGCGCGAGCTGCCGGTCGACTCGTTCCTCGGCATCGCCGCGAACGAGCGCACCGCGGTGCTCGTCGATGCGCGCGGGATCGCGGAAGTCGTCGGCGAAGGTCCCGCGTACTTCGTGCTCGCCGATCACATGCCGGAGCAGTCGTTGCCCGGCAAGCCGCTCACGTACTGCGGCTTCAAGATCTGGCGCGCGGCCGCGGGACTGTCGTTCGATCTCGCGCACCGCCCGCGCACCGGCGCGAAAGTGGTCGACGTGAACAACGGCGTGATCCTGCAGGACCCGTACTGACGCCGCGCGCTACTTCGGGCGCGGCGCCTGTTCCGCGAGCGCGACGGCGAGGACGATGTTGCGCTTGATGCCGGTGAAGACCGGCTCGATCTCGCAGTTCTCGCCGATGGCGTGGCCGCCTTCGCACGGGCCGGTGCCGGTGCCGATGGCGGGGATGCCGGCGCGCAGCGCCGCGCTGGTGTGGTTCGATGCGGTGTCGGTGATCGGCGGATCCTCGGGATTGAACGCGCGCCACACCGCTTCGGTGGTCTGCACCATCTCCGAGTTGCGATGTCCGGGCAGGCTCGCCACTTCTTCCGTCGAGTCGACGTCGCGGCGCACGGTCATGCCGACGCGCGCCGCTTCCTCGTGCACGATCTTGTCGATCGTGGCGTCGTACTGCTTCAGCTTCGCCTCGTCGTTCGAGCGGAGATCGATGGAGAACCAGGCATCGGCGGCCTTCGCGTTGAAGACGTCGCCGGCGCCGAGCATCCCGATGTTGTTCCAGACGCCGGACGGAATGCGCAGGCGGTAGATGCGCTCGATCGCGCGCGCGACCGGCAGCGTCGCCGAATACGGTGGCGTATCGGAGCGCGTGTGCCCGCCGGGTCCGAGGATGTGGTAGCGGTACCAATAGATCCCGATGCCGCCGTAGGTGAAGCCTTTGTAGCCGCCGTCGAGCGTGACGTAGCGGTCGATGGTGTTGCCTTCTTCTTTGAGGAATTGATAGACGCCGCCGAAGTCGGTCTCTTCACGCACGGTGAAGACGAACGAGACATCGCCTTTCGTCTGCACGTTGGCCTCGTTCATCGCGCGGATCTGCGCGAGCAGCGCGATCACGTTCTTCGTGTCGTCGCCGATGCCCGGCGCGTAGATACGGCCGTTCTCGATGCGCGTGGTGAGCTTCGTCTCCATCGGAAAGACCGTGTCCATGTGCGCGTCGAAGACGACGTGCGCGCCGCCGCCGGTGCCTTTGCGCGTGCCGCGCACGTTGCCGATGCTGTCGCGCGACACGTTCGTGAGGCCGTACTGCCGCAGCAGCGCCTCGATGTAGTCCGCGCGTTTCTCCTCGTGGCTCGACGGCGCCGGAATCTCCGTGACTTCGCGCCATTGCGCGATGATCGCGTCGCGTTGCGCGTCGACGACCTGCTCCGCTTTGGCGATGTCGGGACGCTGCGCGAGCGCGCGCATCGCCTCGACGCGCGAGGTGGCGACAGGGCCGGGATTCGGGGTGGTGGTGGAGGTGGTGGTGCAGGCGGCGAGCGAGCTGAGAACGAGCGCTGCGGCAAGCGTGCGATTCATCGGGCGCGATGATACCGTCGCCGCGTGCGCGCTCTACGCGGGATGTGCGTCGTGTTTGCCGCGACGTTGCTGTTCGCGGCCGCGTGCAGGCGCGAGACGCCGCGCCAGGTGAACGTACGCGACGTCGTGCTGATCACGATCGACACGCTGCGCGCCGATGCGACCGGCTTCGGCGGCAACACGCGCGTCAAGACGCCCGCGCTCGACGCGCTCGCCGCGCGCGGCGTCGTGTTCTCGCACGCGCACGCGCACAACGTCGTCACGCTCGCGTCGCACACGAACATCCTCACGGGCTTGTATCCGTGGCAGCACGGCATCCGCGACAACGCCGGCTTCGTGCTCGACGCGAAGATCCCGACGCTCGCGACGCTGCTGCACGACGCCGGCTTTGCGACCGGCGCGTTCGTCAGCGCGTTTCCGCTCGACTCGCGCTTCGGCCTCGGCCGCGGCTTCGACGTGTACGACGATCGCTATCGCGGCGCGGGCAGTCCGCTCGACTTCACCGTCGCCGAGCGTCCGGGATCGGAGACCGCGCAGCTCGCGATCGCATGGTGGCGCGCGAACGCCGGACGCTCGCGATTTCTTTGGGTGCATCTCTACGAGCCGCACGCGCCGTACACGCCGCCCGCGCCGTTCGCCGCGCAATACCGCGACAACCCGTACCTCGGCGAAGTGGCCGCGGCCGACACGGTCGTCGCGGAGCTGACGCGCGCGATCGGGAACGACGCGCTCGTCGTCGTCACCGGCGATCACGGCGAGGCGCTCGGCGATCACGGCGAGGCGACGCACGGCCTCTTCGCGTACGAGGCCACGCTCGCGGTGCCGCTCGTCGTCGTCGATCCCGCGCGCGCGCATCGCGTCGACGACCGCTCCGTCCGCCACATCGACATCGCGCCGACGATCCTCGAACGCGCCGGCGTCGCGCGTCCCGCGAATTGGAAAGGCGCGTCGTTGTTCGCGAGCGGCTCGCGTGGCCACAGCTACTTCGAGGCGCTCTCCGCGTCGCTCAATCGCGGCTGGGCGCCGCTGGTCGGCGTCGTCGCGGACGGCAAGAAGCTCATCGACCTGCCGATCTCGGAGCTCTACGACCTCCGCGCCGATCCGCGGGAGCGCGACAACCGCTTCACGACCGATCGCCGCACCGCCGCCGCGCTGCGCAAGCTGCTCGCGTCGGACGCACCGAATCCGACGTCAGCGTCGACATCGCGCACCACGATCGACGACGAGGAGCAGGCGAAGCTCCTCAGCCTCGGCTACGTCAGCGGCACATCCGCGAAGAAAAGCTACACCGCGGCCGACGATCCGAAGAACCTCGTCGCGCTCGACAACGAGCTTCACGATGCGATGGCCGCGTACCAGCGTGGCGATGTGCAGGATGCGCTCGCGCGCACGCGCAAGCTCGTCGCCGCGCGTCCCGACATGCAGATCGCGTCGGAGATGCTGGCGTTCTTTCTCGCGCAGAACGAGCATCCCGCCGACGCCATCGCGTTGCTGCAGCGGCGCGTCGCCGCGGGCGATGCAACCGAGGCGATGCGTGTGCGGCTGGGGCTCATGCTCAGTGAAGCAGGTCGCGCGCGCGAGGCGATCGCGGTGCTGCAGCCGTTCGCCGCGTCCGGCGATCCCGACGTGCTCAACGCCTACGGCATCGCGCTCGCGGACAACGGCGACGTGCAGGGCGCCGTGAATCAGTTCCAGCGCATTCTCGCGACCGACGATCGCAACGCGCGCGCGTACCAGAACATGGGCATCGTCGCGTTGCGCGCGGGCCAGGCGACGACCGCGCGGCATTACCTCGAACGCGCGCTCTCGCTCGACGCGCGCCTTCCGCTCGCCCTCACCGCCCTCGGCGTCATCGAAGCGCAGAGCGGCAATCCGGAAGCCGCAATCGCGGATTGGTCAAAGTCCGTCGCCATCGACGGCAACCAGCTCGACGCCCTCTTCAACCTCGGCCTCGTCGCCGCGCGCACGCATCCCGACGTCGCGAGGAAAGCGCTGCGCGATTATCTCGCGCGCGCGCCGGAGTCGCGGTTCGCGCCGCAGCGCGCGCGGGCGCGCGAAGTCCTGCAAGCTCTGAATCAGCGCCCGTAAACGATCTTCCCGCCGACGATCGTGTACGCCACCGTCACCTTCTCGATCTGCTCCGGCGGAATCGCGAAGAGATCGTCCGACAGCACGGTGAGATCGGCGAGCATTCCCGGCGCGATCGTCCCGAGCTCGTGCTCGCGGAACACCGCGTACGCGCCGCCGCTCGTGTACGCGCGCAGCGCCTCGGCCACCGTGATCTTCTGCTCCGGAATCCAGCCGTTCGGATTCTTGCCGTCGAGCGTGCGGCGCGTGACCGCGGCGTAGATGCCGAGAATCGGCGAGAGCGGCGCGACCGTCCAGTCGGAGCCGAACGCCAGCACCGCGCCGGCGTCGAGGAGACTCCGGAATGCGTACGTCGACTTCGCGCGCTCGTGGCCGATCTTCTTCTCCGCCCACCGCCCGTCGTCGATCGCGTGATACGGCTGCATCGACGCGATCACGCGATCGCTCGCGAAGCGCTTGATGAGCGCGGGATCGAGATGCTGCGCGTGCTCGATGCGGAAGCGGCGCTCGCCCGCGCGCGGGATCGACTCGTAGATCTTCAGCACCTCGTCGTTTGCGCGGTCGCCGATCGCGTGAATGGCGACCTGCAGATTCGCGGCGGCCGCGGCTTCGACGCGTTTCTTCGTCGTGCCGTCGACGAGCGACGGTCGTGGCAAGCCGCTATTGGGCGCATCGAGATAGTTGTCGCGAAACCACGCGGTGGACGAGCCGAGGGAACCGTCGGCGAAGCCTTTGAGCCCGCCGATCTGCAGCATCGCGTCGCCGAAGTTGTGTTCGACGCCGGTGCTGGCGATGCGCTCGACCTCGCTGATGGGCATGAAGAGATTGATGCGCGCGGTGAGCTCGTGCGCGCGGTCGAGCTGCTGGTACGCGCGGAAATCATCGGACGCTTCGCCGCCGGCCATGTCCGTCACCATCGTCACGCCGTTGCGCGCGGCTTCGGCGAGCGCGGCGCGCGTGCCGCTGATGCGCTCTTCCATCGACCACGACGGGATGTGCTCGTCGACGAGGCCCTGCGCGGTGTCTTTCAGAATGCCGGTCGGCTCGCCGTTCGCGTCGCGCACGATCGTGCCGCCGGCGGGATCGGGCGTGTCGCGCGTGACGCCGGCGATCTTCAGCGCGAGCGAGTTCGCGAGCGACTCGTGGCCGTCGAGCCGTGAGACGAACACCGGATGCTCCGTCGTCACCGCGTCGATGAGCTGGCGCGTCGGCAGCGCGGCGGGAGTCCAGAGCTCGTGATCCCAATCGCCGCCGGTGATCCACGTGCCCTTCGGTTTCGTCTGCGCGTACGCGCCGATGCGCCGCGCGAACTCCGCCGGCGACTTCGCGTCGCGCAGTTGCACGGCCGAGAACTGCACGCCGCCGCTGACGAAGTGCACGTGGCTGTCGATGAAGCCGGGCGTGACGAGACGTCCGCGCAGATCGAGGCGTTCGGCGTTGCCAGCCATCGCGGCGATGTCGTCGTTGCTGCCGGCGGCGACGATGCGGTCGCCGGCGATGGCCACGGCCTGCACGAACTTCGGCGCGTCGCCGCCGGTCCACACGCGCCCGTTGAGCAGGACGAGCGTCACCGCCGCCGCGTGCAGAACGTTCACGCGCCCCAGCTCCGCAGCAGCCTGCGCGCGTCGTCGGTCGCGGCGGCGTCTTCGACGAGATAGTTCGGATCGTTCGGCGCGGCGACGACGGCGCGCAGAAGGCGGATCGCCTCGGGCTTCTTCGCCGAGTCGTTATCCACCAGCGCCTCCGCCAAAAAGACCATTGTCAGTTTGTTCGTGGGAGCGACGCGCAGCGATTCGTTGAGAAAGCGCACCGCTTCTTTCGACGACGCCCAGCCGGTGATGAAGGGGATGTGCGGCGTCTGATCGTGCAGGCGGCCGAGGACGCGCGCGGGAGCGCCGCCTTCGAGCTTCGGATCGACGAGGAGCGCGATCGTGGCCTGGCGGCGGATGCGGTCCGCGGCGCCCTGACGCGCGGCGGCGAGCTTGCCGTACGCGAGCGCCCATTCGCCCCAGTTCACCGCGTCCCACAGATATACCTCGGCCGCGCCGGGAATGATGCGCGCGGCGTTCGCGACGTCTTTCTCCGACGCGCTCGCCGGCGACTTCACGCCGTGCGACGTCAGCAGTCGCTCGACGACCGCACGCGCGCGCTCGCCTTCGGTCTTCGCGGTGCCGTAGATCGTTTTCTTCTCGTCGTTGCTCGACGCGACGTACGCGCCCTTGAAGCGATACGCGCGCAGCAGCTTCCAGCGCGCATCGAGATCGCCGGGATTCTGCGCGACGGCGCGCTGATACGCGGCGATCGCGGCGTCGACGTGTTCCGCCTTCGCCCGCCCGCCCTGCGCCCCCTCGGCGCGCAGCGCGTAATGGCGGTCGCCGTCCGCGGTTTGCGCGAAGAGCGGCTTGGCGGCGGCGATGAGCGAGAGCAGCAGCAGCAGGCTTGCGAGTTTTCTCATGCACGTCCTCATGGCACGTCCGTTGAACTCATCCGTTTCCCGTGAAGCGCCTGATTGTAGCCGTCGTTTTGATTCTGCTCGGATGCCGCGGCGAGTCCGTGCCGCGCGATTATCAGAACGCGCCGCCGGCGATGACGCATCCGCCGCAGAACGCGAAGCAGACGCCGGCCGCGAACGGCATGCAGGCGGAGTCGCCGAATCCGACGACGGGCGTCGAAGGAAAGAAGAACAGCCAGCAGCCGGTGACGCCGCCGGCGACCGGCACGTCGTCGATCCCCGACACGCCGCCCGTCACCACGACCACGACCGTCACGACGACCACCACCGCCACGACGACGACATAGAATCGCGCTCGTCGTGCGCCTCGTCTTCTTCGGCACACCCGAATTCGCCGTCCCGACTCTCGATGCCGTTGCACGCGAGCACGAAGTCGCGCTCGTCATCGCGCAACCGGACAAGCCCGCGGGCCGCGGCATGAAACTGCAGGCGCCCGCCGTCGCCGTGCGCGCGCGCGAGCTCGGACTGCCACTCGCGCAGCCGCCGCGCATCCGCAACACGGAGTTTCTCGAGGAGATCGAACGCGTCGCGCCCGACTGCGGCATCGTCGTCGCGTACGGCAAGATCCTTCCCGCCGCGCTGCTCGCGATTCCGAAGCACGGCTTTCTCAACGTGCACGCGTCGGTGCTGCCGCGCTGGCGCGGCGCCGCGCCGATCCAGCGCGCGATCGAGGCGGGCGATGCGGTCACCGGCGCGACGATCATGCGCATCGACGAAGAGCTCGATCACGGTCCGATGCTGGCGATTGCGACGACGGAGATCGGCGCCGACGAGCGGACGCCCGCGCTCGCGCGGCGGCTCTCCACGATCGGCGCGGAGGCGCTCGCACGCGTGCTGCGCGATCTCGAGCACGCCGTCGAGACGCCGCAGGATCATGCCCGCGCGACGCTCGCGCCGAAGATCGAAAAATCCGAGGGCGAGATCCGCTTCGACGAAGGCGCGCAGGCGATCTACAACCGCTTCCGCGCGTTCGATCCGTGGCCCGGGATCTTCGTCGTCAGCAACGGCGAGCCGATCAAGCTCACCGAGCTGACAGCGGTGCAAGCGTCCGCCGCCCCGCGCACGATCCTCGCGATCGACGACGGCGTGACCATCGCGTGCGGCGACGGCGCGTTGCGCATCGTCGAGATGCAGCGTCCGGGCAAGCCGCGCACGCCCGCCGCCGCCGTCGCGCGCGGCCTCGGCTGGCGCATCGGCGAACGGGTTCCATGACCGACCGCGAGCGCGCGCTTCATCTCCTGCAGCGCATCGAGCGCGAAGGTCTTTACGCGTCGCTCGTCCTGCAGCACGAGACCGGTTTCGTGCGCACGCTCGTCCTCGGCGTGCTGCGCTGGCGCTCGCGCCTCGACTTCGTCATCAGCGAGCTTGCCGCGCGTCCGCTGAAGAAGCTCGACACGCTAGTCGTCGAGGTTCTGCGCACCGGCGTCTATCAGCTGCTGTACATGGACGTCGCAAAGTACGCCGCCGTGTCGGAGACGGTCGACCTCGCGCCGAAACGCGCGCGCGGCATCGTCAACGCCGTGCTGCGCCGCGTGTCCGAAGGGCACGCACCCGAGCCGCGCGATGTCGCGACGCGCACCGCGCATCCGCCGTGGCTCATCGAGCGCTGGACGCGCGCGTACGGCGCGGAGCGCGCGTCGAAGATCGCGGACGCGAATCAGCAGCTCTCGTATCCCGACGTGCTCGCGCTCGCGGGCGAGGCGCCGCCGGACGCGATTGCGTCGACGCTCGTGCCCGAGCTCTGGAAGCTGCACGGCTCGTCGGCCGAGCTCGATCGCGCGCGGTTCCATCCGATGGACGAAGGCAGCGCCGTCATCGCCGCGATCGCGCGCGCGTGCGGCGAGGACGTCCTCGATCTTGCCGCGGCGCCGGGCGGCAAGACGATCTACATGCGCCATCGCGGCGCGCGTGTCGTGGCGAACGACGTCTCCATCGCGCGCCTGCGTCCGCTCGCGAAGCATCACGACCGCATCGTCGTCGCCGACGGCCGCCGCCCGCCCTTCACGCGCAAGTTCGACGTCGTGCTGCTCGACGCGCCGTGCAGCGCCACCGGCACGATCCGCAAGAATCCGGAGATCAAGTGGCGGCTGCGCGAGAGCGAGCTCGCCGCCTTCGCAAAGCTGCAGCGCGAGCTGCTCGACTCCGCGCTGGAGCTCGCGTCGCAGTACGTCGTCTATTCGACCTGCTCGCTCGAGCCGGAAGAGAACGACGCGGTCGTGAACGGCCGCCACGTCGACGCGACACCGTTCGTTCCCGAGGGTGCGCGCGCGTGGATCGACGGCGGCGTGCTGCGGCTCACGCCGGAATCGGGCGCGGATGGCTTCACCGCGTTCGTCATTCGACGTTAGACTCTCGCGCCGTGCCTCGCGACTTACCGATCGGCAACGGCTCGCTGCTCGTCGCGTTCGACGCGCAGTACCGCTTGGCCGACTTTTACTTTCCGCGCGTCGGCATGGAGAACCATGCCGCGGCGCGGTTCCGCTTCGGCGTCTTCTGCGATGAGCAGCTGCATCCGACCGACGAGGCGCCGTGGCAGCGCACGCTCGACTATCTGCGCGACACGCTCGTCACCGACGTGCAGCTGCAGCACGACGGCATCGGCATCCGCCTGCGCTGCTACGACGCGGTCGATCCCGATTCGAACGTTTACGTCCGCAAGATCGTCGTGCGGAACCTGCGCGCCGAGGCGCGGGACATCAAGCTGTTCCTGCATCATGATTTTTCGCTGTACGGCAACGCCATCGGCGACACGGTGATGTTCGAGCCGAACGCCGGCGCGATCGTGCAGTACAAGGCGCGGCGCTACGTGCTCGTCGACTGTGCGGTCGATGGTGACGCGGGCGTGCACGAGTACGCGTGCGGGCGCAGCAGCACGACCGGCGCGGAAGGATCGTTCGCCGACGCGCAGGATGGCGTGCTGTCGATGAACGCAATCGCGCACGGCGCCGTCGACTCGACCATCGGCATTCCGCTGCATCTCGACGCGAACGGCAGCGCGACGGCGTTGTACTGGATCTGCACCGGCACGTCCTACGACGAAGTGCGCACGCTCGATCAGCGCGTTCGCGCCGAGACCGCCGCGCACCTGCTTTCCCGCACCGGCTCGTACTGGTACACGTGGGTCAACAAGCCGGACGCGGATCTCAGCGCGCTGCCGGACGAGATCATCGATCTCTATCGGCGCTCGCTGCTCATCGTGGCGACGCAGTGCGATCGCGGTGGCGGCGTCGTCGCGGCGAACGACTCCGACATCGCGTGGGGCCACAACGATCACTACTCGTACGTCTGGACGCGCGACGCGGCGTTCGTCTGCGATGCGATGGACCGCGCCGGCTTTCCCGAGCTCGCGCGCCGCTTCCTGCTCTTCGCCTGCGACGTCATCCGCGACGAGGGCTTCTTCCTCAACAAGTACAACCCCGACGGCTCGATCGCGCCGCTGTGGCATCCGTGGGTGCGCGACGGCCGTCCGCAGCTTCCCATCCAGGAAGACGAGACCGCGCTGGTGATCTGGCTCCTCGGCCGCCATTACGCCCGCACGCGCGATCTCGACCTGCTGCGCGCCGTCTATCAACGCCTCGTCGTCAATGCCGCCGACTTCCTCGTGCGCTACCGCGACACGGAAACGTGTCTGCCGCGTCCGTCCTTCGACATGTGGGAGGAGCGGCAAGGCGTCTTCACGTTCACGTGCGCGTCGGTGTGGGCGGGTCTGCAGGCGGCGGCGGAGCTCGCGAATCTCTTCAACGACCAGGAGCATCGCGCGACGTACGCGAAGGCGGCGACGGAAGTGCGCGACGCGATGCGCAAGCATCTGTGGCTCGAAGAGGAAGGGCGCTTCGCGCGCGGCCTCGTCGTCGGCGACGATCACCAGCTCGTCTGCGACAAGACCATCGATTCCTCCGCCTTCGCCGCGTTCTACCTCGGCGTCTTCCCCGCCGAGAGCGCGCTCGTCGAGGGAACGATGCGCGCGATCGCCGAGGAGCTGGCGGTGCATACCGACACCGGCGGTTATGCGCGTTACGAGAACGACGCGTATCACCGCATCTCCGAAGAGACCGATCGCGTGCCGGGAAACCCGTGGATCCTTTGCACGCTCTGGCTTGCCGAACACGATCTCGCCAAGGGCGACGTGCAGTCGGCGCTCGACCGCGTGCGCTGGGCGCGGGCGAAGGCCACCGAGTCGCTGGTGCTGCCCGAGCAGGTCGATCCGTACGACGGCCAGCCGCTTTCGGTCGCGCCGCTGACGTGGAGTCACGCGCAGGTCGTGAGCATCGTGCAGGGCGCGCTCGAAACGCTTCGGCGCACGCGCTGAAAACTCGCGCCGCCGCGCGTTTGACAATCCGGAATCCTTTCCCTAGATTGTCGAACAATCCGACAACACGCACATTGCAGCGGTCCCGCAAAGAGGAGGGTTCGTATATGGCTGGTAAGGCCGACGTCATCAACGCCATCGCCGATCAGGCCGGGATTTCCAAGAAAGAGGCCGCGGCGGCGTTCGACGCGTTCGTGGCGTACATCACCGACGTCTGCCAGCGCGGCGAACGCTGCGCGGTTCCGGGACTCGGCAGTTTCTCCGTGACGAGCCGGAAAGCGCGCGAGGGACGCAACCCCCGCACAAAGGAAACGATCACCATCCCCGCCTCGAAGAACGTGCGCTTCAAAGCAGGCAAGGACCTGCGCGACCTGCTCAATGTCGCGCCGAAAAAAGGCAAAGCGCGTAAATAGCCGCTATTCGCCCCACTTGCGCGGCAGGAACAGCCGCGCATAGAGGTTCATCGCATAACGGTCCGTCATCCCGGCGATGAAATCGATGGCCAGGCGTTCGACCGGCTCGCCATTGTGAGTCTGTAGAAATTCGTCGGGATGCGCGACGACATACTCGAACAATGCCGTGAGCATCGCCTGCGCCTTGACGATCTCCGTCGTCACCGGCTCGCGCAAATACATGTTCTCGAACATGTATTTGCGTAATGCCTCCAATGCCTCCAATACCTCGGCGGACATGGCGATCTGCGCGTAATCGCGGGCCAGCGTCGACGTAATGACGTCGCGCACCATGCGGTCGATGCGCGCGCCGCCGGTGCGGCCGAGGGTCGACAGGATGTCCGCGGGGATGTCGTCCTCGCGGATGATGTCGGCGCGGATGCCGTCGTCGATGTCGTGATTGACGTAGGCGATGATGTCGGAGATGCGGACGATGTCGCCTTCGAGCGTCAATGCGCGCGATTTCGGACGCGTGCGCAGCAGTTCGCCTTTTTCGCCTTTGGAGTGCTTGAGAATTCCGTCGCGCACTTCGACGGTGAGATTGAGGCCGCGCCCGTCGTTCTCCAGCACTTCGACGACGCGCACGGATTGTCTGTAATGATCGAATCCGCCGTGCACGAGCTTATTGAGCGCGGCCTCGCCGGCGTGGCCGAATGCGGAATGCCCGAGGTCGTGGCCGAGGCCGATTGCTTCGGTCAGCACTTCATTGAGGCGCAGTGATTTCGCAATGGTGCGTCCGATCTGCGTCACTTCGAGCACGTGCGTGAGGCGCGTGCGATAGTGATCGCCCTCGGGCGCGAGAAAGACCTGCGTCTTGTGCTTGAGCCGGCGGAAGGCTTTGCAGTGGATGATGCGGTCGCGGTCGCGCTGATACGACGGGCGCAGATCGTCTTCGGGCTCGGCGCGGTCGCGGCCGCGCGTTTCTGCGCTTTTGGCCGCCTGCGGGACGAGCGTGTCGTATTCGATCCGCTCGAGCGTCTCTCGAATGTTCATGCCGCGCGCGAGTCTACCTGACCGCGCGCCGCTTCACTTTCGTTCCCGGGACGACGAGCAGCGTGACGCTCTGCCGCGGCAACGTGAGCGTTGCGTTGGCGGCGACGTCGGCCGCGCGCGCGATCGTTCCGTTCGCGAGCTGCCACCGTTGCGCGTTGCCGCGCGGAACGAAGTTCGCGAGCTGCAGCTGCACGGACGCCTCGGCGTCGAGCTGTTTGTTGATCAGCACGATCGTCAGCGCGTTGTCGCGCGTGCGGATCGCCGCGAAGGCCGCGACTTCGTCCGGCTGCGGCGCGGTTGCCTCGACGCTGACGTCGCCGAATGACGATTTCGCGCCATCGTAATTGCGATAGAGCTTGAACGCGTTGTAGACGGGCGAGCCCGTTGGCGGCGTCGTCCAGCGCGCGGCGAGATCGAGTCCTTCACGCCCGAAGATGCCGAGGAGATCTGCCTGCGCCGTCGCGCCGTTCATCAGCTGATCGGCGCCCCAGCTGTATTCGGTGATGCCGGTCTGCAGGCCCGGTGCGTATTGCGCGGTCCACTCTTTGAGGCGCGGAACGAGCCGTACGTTCGCATCGATCCAGCTCGGATCGCGATAGCTCGCGTCCCACAGATCGCGCGTCGATACGTTGCGCTGCAGCTGCGCGGTGCGTGAGTCGTCGTCGCTGAACTCGCGCTGCTGCGGATAGAAGTGCACCGTGAGCACGTCGAGCAGACGCTTGCCGGTCGCCTGTTCGTGCGCGCGGATCTCCCGCAGCAGCCACGGCACATAGTCCATGCCGCCGTGCGCCATGCGATCCGGCGTCGACGACCAGTTCTGATGTTCGTCCGCCCACTGCTGGTCGTAACCGCTGAGCAGATATCCGAGCCAGCCCCATTCCTCGGGACCGAGCATGATCGCGTTCGGATTCGCGTCGCGGATCATCGACGCGTAGTCGATGGTGCGCGCGAGCATCTCGTCCATCGTCGCGCCGGTCGGCTTCACGTCGCGATGCGTCCACTGCCAGAGCGACGGCTCGTTGTCGAGAAGGTAGTAGCGCAGCCCTTCGCCGGCCATGTGCGCGACCCACGCGCGGAAGAACGACGGATCGACGACGAGGTTCGCGTCGTGCGGATCGTTGTTCGCGATCTCGCCGCCGCCGGAATGGACGCCGTTCCCCGCGTCGGGAAACCATTGCCAGTCGCGGTCCTGCTGCGCGCCGTATTTCGCGATGGAGAAGCTCGAAAGCCGCTCGCGATGCGGGCCGAGCCGCGCGACCCAACCGATCATCGGGATCGTGTACGCGGCGCTCGCGCCGCCGCGTTGCGTGGCGGTGATGAAGTCGTCCGCGGCGCCGCTCGGCGTGTTCGGTCCTTCCTCGAGACTCTCGAAGTACCAGTCGCTCGCGTGATTGGTCGCGTTCTGTTCCCAGTTGTAGCGCGTCGTCGCGTTGCCGCCGGAGCGGTTGAACGCCACGTTGAGGTCGCGCAGCTGCGCTTCCGACGCGAAGTTCAGGCCGTAGACGCGCGGGTCGATCGGATGCCGGCCGGCCGCGGCGGCGATGCGAATCGTGACGACGAGCGCGAGCAGAAAGTGCATGGCCACCGCCTCACAGAACGAGCTCCAGAAAGCGCGTTCCCGCTACCGGGTTGTAGCGATACGGCAGGATATCGGTGAAGCCGAGGTGTTCATAGAGACGAATTGCGCGGCCCATCGTCGGCAGCGAATCGAGGCGCATGGCGCGATGGCCGCGGCCGCGCGCGAGCTCGATCAGCGCGACGGCGAGCGCGCGTCCGACGCCGTGCTGCTGATACGCCGGCCGCACGTAGAGCCGCTTCATCTCGCAGACGCCGTCGCCGAGGTCGCGCAGGGCGATGCAGCCGGCAACGTCGTCGTTCCAATGGGCGAAGAGAATCGGATCGTAATGGCCGGGCAGCGTCGCCAGCTCTTCGCTGAAGTGCTGGAATTCGAGATCGACTCCGGTCGACGCGGCGTATTCGCGAAACAGCACACGCACCGCGTCCATGTCGGTCGCCGGCGCGATGCGGAGCGTCACACCACGAGCTCTCCGCGCAGCACCGTCACCGCGTTGCCGCGGAGCTTCACGCGAGCGCCGTCGACGCGCACGCGCACAATGCCGCCGCGCGCCGACGCCTGAAAGCCGGTGAGCTCTTCGCGTCCGAGCTTCGCGGCCCAGTACGGCGCGAGCGCGCAATGCGCGGAGCCGGTCACCGGATCTTCGTCGACGCCGGAGCCGGGCGCGAAGAAGCGCGACACGAAGTCGTAGTCGCCATTCGATGCGCGGCTCGTGACGATGACGCCGCGCACCGGAATCGTGCGCAGCCGCGCGTGATCGGGCGCGAGCGCGCGAACCGTTTCCTCGGAGTCGACTTCGACGAGGTAGTCGAACTTGTTGCGGCCGATGAACGACGCGCCCGCGAGGCCGAGCGCGTCGAGCAGACCATCCGGCGCGTCGGATGCGTTCGCGGCGGTCGCGGGGAAATCGAGCTCGATCCATTCACCGTCGCGATCGGCGGTGAGGAGGCCGCTCTTCGTGTAGAAGCGCGCGCGCTCGTTCGCGTCGAGCAGCTGCTCTTCCCACAACGCGTGCGCGCTGGCGAGTGTGGCGTGGCCGCAGAGCGCGACTTCGACGGCCGGCGTGAACCAGCGCAGCGAGTAGCCGTCGTCGCGCTGCAGCAGGAACGCGGTCTCGGAGAGGTTCATCTCCGCGGCGACGTTCTGCATCCACGCGTCGTCGCGCTCGCGATCGAGCAGGCACACCGCCGCCGGGTTCCCGCGGAACGCGGCGGCGGTGAATGCGTCGACCTGGATGAGGCGCATGCGCGCGCTAGAAGCCCGGCACCTTCGCGGCCTTGTTGTAGAAGACGCGCGTCATGACGAAGCCGAGGATGATCACGCCGGCCGCGTACGCGTCGCGGTACGGGCTGCTGTAGACCTCGAAGTAGTGGTTGCTGATCATGAAGAAGACGAGCGGCACGGACATGTACGTGTTGTGCCGCGAGCGCAGACCGGCGATTTTGACTTCGGGCGAATCGGCCGGCAGCGGCGAGCCCGCTTTCGTCGCGTTGATGATCTTCTGCTGGTTCGGCCAGATCAGCATCCAGACGTTGAGCGCCATCATGGTGCCGAACGTGGCGCCGCCGTGGATGAACAGCGAGCGGCCGCCGTAGTGGCCGACGTATTCGAGCAGCAGCCACACGCCGGCGTAGAGCACGAGGCAGATCGCGGCGGCGACGACCTTGTTCGCCAGCGCCTTCATGATCGCGTTGTAGACGACGAAGCCGACCGCGAGCGTCACCAGATAGATCGCCAGCCACAGCCACGGATTGTTGCCCTGATGCATGTCATCGAACAGCTGCTGGCGCACCTGGTAATAAACGATGCCGGCGAGCAGGATGCCGGTGATCCACGTCCACGCGGCGCCCCAGCGGAACCAGAACAGCGCGCGCGGCATGAGCTCGGGATTGACGGCGCGCTTGGTCGGACCGTCGATCTTTCCCTGGAACGGCCCGTTGACCCAGTTGAAGAAGTAGAGGTGTCCGATCCAGGTGATGCCGGCCACCACGTGGGCCCAGCGGAGGAACAGATTCAGCAAAGAGTTCACGGCGGGATTCATGAGCGCTCCTTCTCCTCAACCTCGAACGTTTCGGGTAGCCTGCGGCGGATTATGAGAGATTTCGACGCAAAAGTCGCGATCGTGACCGGCGCCTCTTCGGGCATCGGACGCGCGACCGCGGAGCGGCTCGCCGAGCGCGGCGCGCGCGTCGTCGTAACCGCGCGTTCGGGCGAAACGCTGCGCGCGATCGCGGCGCCGTTCGGCGATGCGATGCGCGTCGTCGCGGGCGACGTCGCCGACCTCGCGCTCGTCGAACGCCTCTTCACCGAAGCGGAATCGCACTTCGGTCCGGTCGATGTGCTGGTGAACAACGCCGGCGCGATCGACGTCGCGAAGCTCGTCGACACGACGCTCGATCAATGGGAGCGGACGTTCGCCGTGAACGTGCGCGCGGTGTTCCTCGCCTGCCGCCGCGCGTTGCCGTCGATGCTCGAACGCGAGCGCGGCGCGATCGTGAACGTCGCGTCGATCTCTGGCGTGGTCGGCCCCGAAAAGTTCCCCGGCTTCACCGCGTACTGCGCGAGCAAAGGCGCGGTGATCTCGCTGACGGAAGCGCTCGCGGTGGAAGTGAAAACGCGCGGCGTGCGCGTGAACTGCGTCAGCCCCGGCTCGGTCGACACGCCGATGTGGGCGAACGTGAGCGGCGGCGCGCCGGCGTCGATGACGCCCGGCGAAATCGCGGAAACGATTCTCTTTCTCGCCTCGGACGCCTCGCGTCCGATGAACGGTCAGAACCTGCATGTCTACTCTGCCTGAGCTGCGGCCGACGTGGGCCGACATCGATCTCGACGCCTTCGCGCGCAACATCGACGCGATCGTGGCGAACCTTCCCGAACGCTCGCGTCTCGTCGCGGTGCTGAAAGCAAACGCGTACGGCCACGGCGCCGCCGAGCTCGCGCGCCGCTGCTCGCCGGAGAAGGTGGCGATGATCGCGACGTCGCTGCTCGAGGAATCGGTCGAGCTGCGCCGCGCCGGCATCACGCTCCCGCTCCTCGTCCTCGGGCCGGTGCGCGCGTCGCAGCTGCCGCTCGCATTCGAGCACGAGCTGACGTTGGGCATTCCCGGTCCCGAGGAGCTCGCGATCGTCGCGGAAGCCGCGCGCGATCGCGACGTGCACGTGCACCTCAAGCTCGACTCCGGCATGGGACGCATGGGATCGATCGAGGAAGAACTGCCGGGCGTGGTCGAGGTGTTGCGTGGCGCGCCGCGGCTGCACGTCGACGCGATCTACACGCACCTCGCGAATGCCGGCGACGTCGACGATCCGTTCTCGGACGAACAGATCGCGCGCTTTCGCACGCTCGTCGAGACGCTGCGTGAAGCGGGCATCGATGCGCCGCTGCATCACGTCGCGAACAGCGCGGCGACGATGCGCGGACTCGTCGCGCCCGGGGAGCTCGTGCGCGTCGGCATCGCGCTCTACGGCGCGGAGCCGCTCGACCGAGATTCGCCGCGCCTCGAGCCGGTCATGCGCTGGCGCACGGAGATCGCGCGGTTGAAAGAATTGCCGGCCGGTCACGCCATCGGCTACGGAACCACCTTTCACACGACCCGCGTCAGCCGCATCGCGACGCTGCCGGTGGGATACGCCGACGGCTACAACCGTCTGCTCTCGAATCGCGGCGAAGTGCTCGTGCGCGGACGCCGCGCGCCGATCGTCGGACGCGTGTCGATGGATCTCGTCACCGTCGACGTCACCTATATCGAAGGCGCCGCGGTCGGCGACGAGGTCGTGCTGCTCGGCCGTCAGGGTGACGAGGAGATCACGGCCGAGGAGCTGGCCGCGAAACTTGATACGATCTCGTACGAGGTGTTCTGCAACGTCGGCGCGCGCGTGCCGCGCGTCTACCGCGATGGCGGCGTTGCGCGCATCCGGAGTCGCTTCGACGCATGACCGCCATCCTCGACCGCATCGGACGCGCGTTTCTTCGCACGCTCGAGCAGACCGGCCTCTGGTTCGATGCGCTGTGGCGCACGCTGACGTGGCTCTTCCGCCCGCCCTTCGACGTCACTGAATGGCTGCGCCAGATGGTGCGCCTCGGCGTCGACTCGATCCCCGTCGTCTTCCTCACGACGATGTTCACCGGGATGGTGCTCGCGCTGCAGACGTTCCAGGGCTTCCAGCGCGTGCACGCCGAGCAGTTCGTCGCGAGCGTCGTCTCGCTGGCGATGCTGCGCGAGCTCTCGCCCGTGCTGGTCGGCCTCATGGTCACGGGACGCGTCGGCTCGTCGATGGCCGCCGAGATCGGCACGATGCGCGTCACCGAACAGATCGACGCGCTCAAGGCGCTGGCGACCGAGCCGGTGCAGTATCTCTTCGTGCCGCGCGTCCTCGCCGGCTTCATCATGCTGCCGTTCCTCGTCGTCCTCGGCGACGCGCTCGGCATCTACGGCGGCTATCTCGTCGCCGTGAAGCTGATGCACACGAACCCGGTCATCTACCGGCAGAACACGTATCAGTTCCTCGACATGAACGACGTCTGGAGCGGCTTGATCAAGGCCGCGATTTTCGGGCTGATTCTCACGCTCACCGGCTGCGTGCGCGGCTACTACACGAGCGGCGGCGCGGAAGGCGTCGGCCGCGCGACGACGTACGCGGTCGTCTCCGCGTCGCTCATCATCCTGCTCTCCGACTTCTTTCTGACGAAGCTGCTCTTCTGATGATCTCGCTCCAACACGTCTGGAAATCCTTCGACGGGCGGCAGGTGCTGCGCGACATGTCGATCGACGTCGAGCGCGGCGAGTCGGTCGTGATCGTCGGCGGCTCCGGCACCGGCAAGAGCGTCACGCTGAAACACATCATCGGTCTGCTGCGCCCGGACAAGGGACGCGTCGTGATCGACGGCGTCGACATCGGGTCGATGAAAGAAGTGCAGCTCAACCAGTTCCGCCGCCGCTTCGGCATGGCCTTCCAGGAAGGCGCGCTGTTCGATTCGATGTCGGTCTTCGAGAACATCGCCTTTCCGCTGCGGCGGCATACGAAGATGAGCGAAGCCGAGATTCGCGCGCGCGTCGAAGAGTGCCTTGAGGAAGTGCACCTGCACGGCGTCGAGAAAAAACGTCCGAGCGAGTTGTCGGGCGGCATGCGGCGCCGCGTCGGATTCGCGCGCGCGATCTCGCTCAAGCCGGAGATCCTGCTCTTCGACGAGCCGACCACCGGACTCGATCCGGTGATCAGCGACGTCATCGCGGAATTGATTACCGAGATGGACCAGAAACTCGGCACGACCACGGTGACGATCACGCACGACATGAAGGTGGCGTTCAAGATCGCGGACCGCGTGGCGATGCTCTTCAACGGCCAGATCGTGGAGCAGGGATCGCCGGAAGAGTTTCAGCGCTCGACGAATCCGATCGTGCGGCAGTTCATCGAGGGACGCGCGGACGGTCCGCTGACGGACGTCGACTGAAAACACAAAGGGCGCGGAGGAAATCCGCGCCCTTGCGTCGACTGCGAACGATTGCCGCGAGTTAGTCCTTGCGCATGCGGGTGCGCGTCGGGGTCGTGGTCGTCGTGTCGGTGTTGGTGCTCTGCGTGTTGGTCTCCTGCACGGACGAGGTCATCGGAACCGTCGTGGTCTCGGTGGTGGTCGTCGTGGTGGAGGTGCTGGCGGTCGTCGACGGGGTCGTGTAGACCGGCGTGGTGTCGACCGGAGTCGGGGCCGGCGTCGAGTTCATCGTCGTGGTGTCCATCGAGGCGGTGGTATCGACCGTGGACGACGAGGTGCTGAGGTCGGCGCTGTTGGTGACGGTGGCGGAGCCGCGCTTCGGAACGACGTTCACGTTGGTGTTGGTGCCGACGGCGGCGGTGTTGCCGGTGCCCGGAGCGGAGCTCGAGGCATAGACGTTGCCATCGCTGTCAACTTTCGCGGGACCCGGGGCCGGAGCCACGGTCGACGCGGAGCCGGTCTGCTCCGGACGCACCTGCACGGTGTCGTTGTCGCTGGCGACGCCAGCCTGATTGCTGTGAGCGCACGCGCCGGTGAGAAGGAGCGCCGCGAAGCCCGCCGCGGCCAGGGTGGAATTCATCATTTTCTTCATCATGATCGTTTGACTCCTCTGATCAGTTTTCTCTTGATTCGTTTGGCCACCGGTGTGGCCGACGCAGACCTATAGGGCAAAACGCTTGCCTGGTTATTCGCAGAAAGCGGGCGCGGCCGTGGGAGGCGCTAAACTCCTCTCGTGTCCGAACCCCGCGTCTACTCCGTCTCCGAGCTCATTCGCCAGCTGAACCTCGACCTCTATCGCTACAACGACATCTCCGTCGAAGGCGAGGTGTCGAACTTCACGCGCAGCGCGGCGGGGCATCTGTATTTCTCACTGAAGGACGCGCGCGCGCAGATGCGCGTCGTGCTCTTCGCGACGAACGCGCGCTTCCTGCGCTTCCGCATCGAGAACGGATTGCAGCTCATCGTGCGCGGGCGCCTCACGATCTACGAGGCGAAAGGCGAGTTTCAGCTGAACGCCGTCGCCGCGGAGCCGGCGGGGCTCGGCGCGTTGCAGCTCGCGTTCGAGCAGCTCAAAAAGCAGCTCGCGGAAGAAGGACTCTTCGACGCCGCGCGCAAGAAACCGATTCCGATGCTGCCGCAGCGCATCGCCGTCGTCACCAGTCCCACCGGCGCCGCGATCCGCGACATTCTTCACGTTCTCGGACGGCGCTTCGAGAATCTCTCGCTGCAGATCTATCCCGTCCGCGTGCAGGGCGCGAACGCCGCGCGCGAGATCGCGACCGCGATCCGCCATCTCTCGCGCTGGAAGCTGCACGACGTCGTTCTCATCTGCCGCGGCGGAGGCTCGCTCGAAGATCTGTGGGCATTCAACGAGGAAGCGGTCGCGCGCGCGGTCGCGGCATGCGAGATCCCGACGATCTCCGGCGTCGGCCACGAGACCGATTTCACGATCTGCGATTTCGTCGCGGACCTGCGCGCGCCGACGCCGTCCGCCGCCGCGGAGATCGTCATCCGCGCGAAGACGGAGATCTGCATGCAGGTCGACACGATGGTACGGCGTGTGCGGCACACCGTCGAATCGCGCGTGCGCAACTATCGCCACGAGCTGCGCCATCTCTCGTCGTCCGATCGATTGGGCATCGTCCCACGCCGCATCGCCGCCGCGCGCGAACGCCTCGAACGCCGCCGCGTCGCGCTCTTCCGCCTCCTCGACTTTCACGCGCGCCGCATGCGCCGTAGGCTCGCCGCATGCGAAGAGCCGCTCGCCAAAGTTCCGGCGCGCGTCGCGCGCGAACGCGAGCGGTTGCGTGCGACCGTGGCGACGCTCAACGCCGTCTCGCCGCTGTCGGTGCTGTCGCGCGGCTACGCGATCGCATTCTCGAAAACGAAGCGCGGACGCAAGCCGATCTTCGACTCCGCGCAGGTGAAGGTCGGCGAGCCGATCGAGGTGCAACTGCGCAAGGGAAGGCTCGAGGCCACCGTCGACAGACATACGCTCGGCGTCGAGAGTCTGTGGCCGGAAGTCGACGTGCTATAACGACGCGCGATGGCCGTCCGCCCCAAATCGAACGAGTTCGAGAAGGCGTTCCAGCAGCTCGAGAAAATCGTGCAGCGCCTCGAAGCGGAGGAACTGCCGCTCGACGAATCGCTGCAGCTCTTCGAGGAAGGCATCCGCCTCTCGCGCTTCTGCCATCAGCGCCTCGAAGACGTCGAGAAGAAGATCGAGCTGATTCTCGCCGACGCGAAAGGGCAGCCGGTCACCGAGCCGTTCGAGGAAGAAGCGGACGATGAGGACAACGCGGGCGACCGCGAGTAGTCGATGGAGCTGAAGGACTATCTCGCGTCGCGGCGGACGCTCATCGACGAGACGCTCGCGGCGAATCTTCCCCCCGCGGACACGCACCCGCCGCTCATTCACGAGGCGATGCGCTACGCGATCCTTGGCGGCGGCAAGCGCGTGCGCCCGATCCTCGCCATCGCCGCCGCGGAAGCCGTCGGCGCCGACGTCGCGCCGCTCCTCGTCCACCTCTGCGCGCTCGAGCTCATTCACACCTACTCGCTCGTGCACGACGATCTCCCCGCGCTCGACGACGACGATCTGCGCCGCGGACGCAAGACGACGCATGTCGTCTTCGGCGAAGCGATCGGGATCCTCGCCGGCGACGCGTTGCTCACCGAGGCGTTCTCGTGGCTCGCGAGACCGCTCGCGAATGTCGACGCCGCGCGGCAGCTGCGCGCGATCGCCGACGTCGCGCGCGCGGTCGACTCCACCGGCATGATCGGCGGCCAGGTCGCGGATCTCGTCGCCGAACGTTGGGAGCACGCGCCGAAAGACCGCGACTCGCTGCTGCGCGAGCTCGACTTCATCCACCGCAACAAGACCGGCAAGCTGCTGACCGCGTCCGTGCTCCTCGGCGGCGTGCTCGGCGGCGCGTCGGACGCGCAGCTCGACGCGCTGAAACGCTACGCCGACGCCCTCGGTCTCGCGTTCCAGATCGTCGACGATCTGCTCGACATCGAAGAGTCGTCCGCCGTCCTCGGCAAGACCGCGGGGAAGGACGTCGCGCAGGGAAAACTGACCTGGCCGGCGCTGTTGGGCGCCGACCATGCACGTGCCGAGGTCGGGCGGCTGCTCGCGGAGGCTCTGGAGAACGGTGATAGGATCGCCGGTCCCGTGAATTACCTCGGCGCGATCGCACGTTACATCTGTGAGCGCCGCAGCTAGCGCGACAGGGAAATCCGAACGATGGCTCGACTACTCGATTCGATCGAAACGCCGCGCGACCTCCGCAAACTCGATCGCAAGCAACTTCCGCAAGTCGCCGAAGAGATCCGCGAGACGATCGTCGACGTGGTCTCGCGTATGGGCGGCCACTTCGGCGGCAACCTCGGCGTGGTCGAGCTTACGCTCGCGCTGCACTACGTCTTCGACACGCCGCGCGACCAGATCGTCTTCGACACCGGCCACCAGAGCTACCCGCACAAGCTGATCACCGGCCGTCGCGACACGTTCCACACGATTCGCCAGCACAACGGCATCTCCGGCTTCTGCAAACGCGAGGAGTCGGAGTACGACGTCTTCAACGCCGGTCACGCGTCGACGTCGATCTCCGCGGCGCTCGGCATCGCCGTCGCGCGCGACTTCCGCAAAGAGGATTACCGCGTGGTGGCCATCATCGGCGACGGCGCGCTCTCCGGCGGTCTCGCGTTCGAAGGCCTCAATCAGGCCGGGCACCTCAAGCGGCGGATGATGATCGTCCTGAACGACAACGACATGTCGATCTCGACGAACGTCGGCGCGATCTCGGGCTACCTCAACCAGATCATCAAAGGCCAGCGCTACAACCAGATGAAGGATCTGGCCAAGGGCGTGATGGATCGCATCCCGCTCGTCGGCGGGAAGCTGCACGGCCTCGCCTCCGACATGGAGCAGGTCTTCAAGCACATGATCGTGCCGGGCACGCTCTTCGAGGAGCTCGGCTTCAAGTACCTCGGGCCGTACGACGGCCACGATCTCGAGACGCTCTTGCAGGTCTTCGACGAGAACAAGGACTACAACGGCCCGGTCCTCATCCACGTCATCACGAAGAAGGGCAAAGGCTACAAGCCGGCCGAGAACAAGCCGATCTGGTCGCACGGCGTCAGCCCGTTCGACGTCGTGACCGGCGAGGCGCACAAGGCCGCGAAGCCGCTTCCGCCGACGTACACGGCTGTCTTCGCCGACGCGCTCATCGAGATGGCGAAGCAGGATCCGAAGGTCGTCGCCATCACCGCGGCGATGCCGGACGGCACGGGTCTCGACAAATTCGCGAAGGTCTTTCCCGAGCGCATGTTCGACGTCGGCATCGCCGAGGAACACGCGGTGACGTTCAGCGGCGGGCTCGCGACGCAGGGCATGAAGCCGGTCGCGGCGATCTACTCGACGTTCCTCCAGCGCGCGTTCGATCAGGTGTTCCACGACGTCGCGATCATGGATCTGCCGGTCGTGTTCGCGCTCGATCGCGGCGGCATCGCCGGCGCCGACGGCCCGACGCACCACGGCATCTACGACATGGCGTATCTGCGGATCTTCCCGAACATGATCTGCATGGCGCCGAAAGACGAGAACGAGCTGCGGCACATGGTCAAGACCGCGCTCGGGACCGGCCACCCGACGTCGCTGCGCTACCCGCGCGGCAACGGCGTGGGCGTGCAAATGGACGCGGAGATGCAGTCGCTCCCGGTCGGCAAGGGCGAAGTGATGCGTGAAGGTCCCGACGCGGCCATCTTCGCCATCGGCACCGAGGTCTGGCCGGCGGTCGAAGCGGCGGAGCTCCTCGCGCGCGACAACATAAACGTCACCGTTATCAATGCTCGTTTCATCAAGCCTTTAGACGACGAATTGATCGCGAAATACTGTCAGCCGTATTCGCAGGTCTTTACCGTCGAGGAAGGCTCGCTCGCGGGCGGCTTCGGCGCGGCCGTGCAGGAGCGCTGCGAACAGCTCGGCATCCAGGACGTCCGCTTTCACCGCATCGGCATCCCCGACGAATACGTCCACCACGGCGCGCAAGACGTCCTGCGCGCGCAGTACGACCTGCACGCGGAAGGCATCGCACGCCGGGTGCGGGAGGCGGTGGGGGAGAAGCCGAAAGAGGCGCAGCGCTTCTTCGATGCTGTCGAAGAGATCCGCAAAGCCGTGCCCGACGAGGCGTGGCGCGCGGCGCACGAGCAAGGCATGGATTCCGAGCACATCGACGAGATCGTCACCGGCAAACGCCGTGCGGCCGTCAAGTAGATGACGCGCAGGGTATTCGTCGACACGTGGTTCTTCGCCGCGCTACTGGATGCGCGTGATTCGCACCACCGCGAGGCAAGAGCGATCGAGAAACGCTATTCGGCGTACCACCTGCTGACGCACGACGCCGTGCTCACCGAACTGCTCTCGTATTTCTCCGAGTTCGGCGCGCAGATGCGGCGAGCCGCCGTCGCAATTGTGCGGAACGCATTCACGCAAATGCATGTCGTCCACGCCGACGAGGCGCTCTTCCGCCGCGCCGTCGATCTCTACGAAGCCCGCCCGGACAAGGGCTACTCGCTCGCCGACTGCATGTCGATGCTCGTGATGCGCGACCGCGGCATCACCCACATCCTCACGAACGACCATCACTTCCGCCAGGAAGGCTTCACCGTCGTTTCCGACGCGCCATGAAGAAGCAGCGGCTCGACCTCGCGGTCGTCGAGCGGGGTCTCGCGGATACGCGGTCGAAGGCGCAGTCGCTGATCATGGCCCGGCGCGTTCTCGTGAACGGGCAGTTCGTCGACAAAGCCGGCGCGACGGTCAACGAGGACGACGAGGTGCGCGTCGCGGAGCTCGAGCATCCGTGGGTCGGGCGGGGCGGGATGAAGCTCGCGCACGCGCTCGAGCAGTTCGCGATCGACGTGCGCGGGAAGGTGTGCGCGGACATCGGCGCGTCGACCGGCGGTTTCACCGACGTGATGTTGCAGCACGGCGCGGTGAAGGTGTACGCGATCGACGTCGGCTATGGACAGCTCGACGCGTCGCTGCGCAACGATCCGCGCGTCGTGAATCGCGAGAAAGTGAACGCGCGCTATCTGCAGCCGGAGAACTTCGACGAGCCGATCGACTTCCTCTCCATCGACGTGTCGTTCATTCCGCTGAAGCTGATCCTGCCCGCGGTCGTGACATTCCTGCGCGGCGAGCTGGTGGCGCTGATCAAGCCGCAGTTCGAAGTCGGACGGCACGACGTCGGAAAGGGCGGAATCGTGCGCGACGACGCGAAACGCGCGGCGGCGGTGGAAGCGGTGGTGGCGTTCGCGCGCGAACTCCAACTAGACGTCCGCGGGGTGATTGAGAGTCCTGTCAAAGGTGCCGAGGGGAACGTCGAGTTCCTCATGCACGCAACGACAGGTACTCGCGCAATCCCGCACGCCACGACTCCGGAGTAGCGCCGGTGAGCTGCTCGTAGCGCCGCGTCGAGAGCACCGAATACGCGGGACGCACAGCCGGGCGCGGGAACTCGTCGGAGGTGACCGGCTTCACGGTGACGTCGCTGCCGGCTTCCTCCGCGATCGCGGACGCGAAATCGAACCACGAACACTCGTCTGCATCGGCGTAGTGCACGACGCCGCGCGCGTTCGCATCGACGAGCCGCACGATCGCTTGTGCGAGATGCGGCGTGTACGTCGGACGTCCGCGCTGATCGGAGACGACGCGTAGCGGATTCGTTCCCTTGCGGATCTGATTGCGAATGGCCTCGACGAAGTTCGGGCCGTGCACACCGAAGAGCCACGACGTGCGCACGATGAGGTGTCGCTCGGCGTGCGTGGCCGCGATCTCGCCGAGGAGCTTCGAGCGGCCGTATGCGGACAGAGGCCGCGTGGTGTCAGCGGGCTCGTACGGCGTGCGCTTGCTGCCGTCGAACACGAAGTCGGTCGAGAGATGCACGAGCAGCGCGCCGACCTCGTTCGCGGCGTGCGCGAGGAGCTCGACGGCCGAGCCGTTGATCGCGTTCGCGGCGCTCTCGTCCGTCTCCGCCTGATCGACTTTCGTGTACGCGGCGCAGTTGAGAATCACCGCGGGCGTATGTTCGGTGACGCACTGCTCGACGCAGCGTGCATTCGTGACGTCGAGCTCGTCGCGGCGCAGCGCGACGACGCGTTCACCGCGCGCGTCCAGCGTCGCGCGGAGGTCGTGGCCGACCATTCCGCCGGCGCCGGTGATGAGCCAGGTGCTGGGGGACGGCGCGGGAGGCACTACGCGGTCTTGTCGTTCGACGAATCGGACTTCGGAAGCGCCCGGGCGTCGTCACGGCCTTTGTTCAGACCGTCGCGGAAGTTCGAGATGCCCTCGCCCAGGCCTTTGCCGAGCTGCGGCAGCTTGCTCGCGCCGAAGACCACGATCACGATGACGAGAATGACGAGGAGTTCCGGTAAACCCAGCGATCCCATGAATTCAGCCTCCGAGGATTGACGCGACAGTGTTGCATAGAACATCGCCGCGCGGAAATGCGTTCCAAAGGAAGGAAAAGCCGCATGCCGCGCTGCTACCATGCGCGGCGCAAACCCGATGATCGATCTCTCCGGACTCAATCCCCAACAACGCGAAGCCGTGACGCACGGCAGCGGGCCGCTGCTGGTGCTCGCCGGCGCCGGCTCGGGCAAGACGCGCGTCATCACGTACCGCATCGCGTACCTCATCGGCGAGCGCGGCGTGCGCCCGTCGAACATCCTCGCGGTGACGTTCACGAACAAAGCCGCGAACGAGATGCTGCAGCGCGTCGACCACCTCGTGCCCGCCACCGGCGGCGGGCGTCCCGTCGTTGGCACCTTCCATTCGACTTCCCTGCGCGTCCTTCGCCGCTACGCCGACCGTCTCGGCTTCACGAAATCCTTCGCGATCTACGACACCTCCGACCAGCTCACGCTCATCCGCCGCTGCATGCGCGAGCTCAACGTGAACGACGAGGCGTTTCCGCCGCGCTCCGTGCTCACGCGCATCTCCAACGCGAAGAACGAGCTGATCGGCCCGGTCGAATACGAGAAGACGAACCTCGACTTCTTCGGCGCGCGCGTCTCCGAGATTTACCGCCTGTATCAGAAGAAGCTGCGCGAGTTCGACGCGATGGATTTCGACGATCTGATCGGCAACTACGTGCAGTTGCTCGAAAAGAACGACGATGTGCGCGGCGAGCTGCACGAGCGCTTTCCGCACCTCCTCATCGACGAGTATCAGGACACCAACCGCGCGCAGTACGTGCTCGTGAAGCTCCTCGCCGGCAAGGAAGGCAACATCATGGCGGTGGGCGACGAGGACCAGTCGATCTACCGCTTCCGCGGCGCAGACATCAATAACATCCTCAATTTCGAGCAGGATTTTCCAGGCGCTAAAATCATCAAGCTGGAACAGAACTACCGCTCCACCGGCAACATCCTCGACGCGGCCACCGGGGTCGTTTCGAACAACGTCGCGCGCAAGGGGAAACGCCTCTTCACGACGGGGGGCAGCGGCGATCCGGTGCGCGTCGTCACGACGAGCAACGAGCGCGAGGAGGCGCAGTTCGTGCTCGAGAAGATCTCGGCGCTGAAGTCGAAGTACAAGCTCTCCGACTTCGCGATTCTCTTCCGCACGAACGCGCAGTCGCGGCCGTTTGAAGAAGAGCTGCTGCGCGCGAACATCCCGTACACCGTCGTCGGCGGCGTGAAGTTCTACGAGCGCGCCGAGATCAAGGACGTGCTGTCGTTCGTGCGCGTGACCGTGCGGCCGCACGACACGCCGTCGGTCGAGCGCGTGATCAACGTGCCGTCGCGCGGCATCGGCGACACGACGGTCAATACGTTGACCGAAGTGGCTGCGCAGCGGAACGCGACGCTCTGGACCGTCATCGAAGGCGATCTCTCGTTCCTGCCGTCGCGCGCGGCGAAGGCGGTACGCGAGTTCCGCGAGATCGTGCACGACCTCCAGCGCGCGTCGACGAATCCGATTCCCGACTTCATCGACTACGTGCTGCTGCGCACCGGCTACCGGCGCATGCTGCAGGAGTCGCGCGATCTGCAGGACGAGTCGCGCCTCGAGAACGTCGACGAGCTCTTGAACTCCGCGCGTGAGTACTACGAGCAGAACCCGCAGTCGGCGCTCACCGATTACCTCGATTCGCTGACGCTGATGTCGGATCTCGACCGCTACGAGTCGCAGAAGGGCGTCACGCTGATGACGCTGCACTCCGCGAAGGGCCTCGAATTCAAGACCGTGTTCTTGGCCGGGATGGAGGAAGGGATCCTGCCGCACTCGCAGTCGCTCGAGCAGAACGACGAGCTCGAGGAAGAGCGGCGGCTCTGCTACGTCGGCATGACGCGCGCGCGCGAGCTGCTGTTCTGCCTCCACGCGCACGAGCGCCGGCTGCACGGGAAGTTTCGCGAGCAAAGCCCTTCGCCATTTCTCTCGGAGATTCCGGAAGAAGTCCGCGAAGAAATCCGCCTCGGCCGCTTCTCGTCGCCGTCGCGCGAGCCGAGCTGGCGCGAGCGTCCGCTGCCGCCGCGACCTTCGTTCATGCCACCGCGTGGCGGCCAGCCGCCGCGCGCCGCGTCGTCGTCTTCCGCGCCGTCGCAGCCGAAGCGCAACGAGTCGGTCAACGGCGTGCTGTCGTTCTTCCAGAACGCGCCCGTGCAGTTCGATCCCGGCGCGATCAACGCGGCGAAAGCGCAACCGCAAAGCGGCGCCTCGGCGGAGCTCAAGCGCGGCCAGCGCGTGCGCCACGATCAGTTCGGCGTCGGCACGATCCTGACGATGGAAGGGAGCGGTCCCGACGCGAAGCTGACGGTGTACTTCGAGCGCTTCGGCTCGAAGAAGTTCATCGCGCGCTTCGCGAAGCTGACGCGGATCTGAGCGGCTACGACTTGTTCGTCGCGCGCCGCCGGCGTGCGTGCAGGCGGTCGATGAGCTTCGTGGCGCTGCGCACCTGCTCGAGGATCTTTTCTTCGAGTCCGGCGCCTTTGGTCTTGAAGCTCTTCGCGCGGCGGAAGACCTGGCGGGCGCGGTCCTTCTGGCCGCTTTCGAGGAGCGCCATGCCGAGATGCATGAGGTTCGTCGAGGTGGGGCCGAGGTCGGCGGATTTCGAGAGGAAATCGACGGCGCTCTTGAAGTCGCGGCGTTTGAAGTAGACCCAGCCGAGTGCGGCGAGCGGGAACTGCTTGAGCTCTTTCGGCGAGTAGCGGAGCGCGAGCTGCGCGCTCTCGAGCGCCTCGTCGAGGTTCTCTTCCATCTCGGCGAGGTTGTACGCCTTCTCGTAGTAGGCGATCGACTTCGCGTAGTTCGAGGTGTAGTCGCGGAGCATGTCCTCGAGGACGTGGTTCGCTTCCTTGAAGTTGCCTTCCGCGCGCAGCGCCTCGACGAGCGTCGTGTACGCGGCGGCGGCGACCATCTCCGCGGGGTGCTGCTTGAGAATGCGACGCGCGACGGCGATCGCCTCCGAGTTCATATCCAGGTGGGAACAAAGCAGCGCGTACGGCAGGAGCACGTTGACGTTCTCCGGCTCTTCCTGCGCGGCACGCCGATAGTGATCGAGCGCCTCGGCATAATTGCCTTCACTCGTCAGCGACTCGGCGACGTTCATCACCTGCGCGGCCGGGCCTTCGACCGGCACGTGGCCGCGGATGCCCTCGTAGATCTTGACCGCCTGCTGGTACTCCATCTTGTTGGGATTGAGCTCCAGCGCTTCCTGGAAGCATTCGATCGCTTTGCGGTTCCAATTGCGATCGAGATAGCAGATGCCGAGGTGGTAGATCGCTTCCTCGTAATCAGGATCGAGCTTCAGCGCGGCCTGGAACGAGCGAATCGAGCGCTCGATCTGCCCTTTCTCGTAGAAGATCGTGCCGAGCAGGTAGTACGCCTGCGGGATCGCTTCGAGCTGGATCGCTTTCTCGAGGAACTTCTGCGCGCGAAGGAGCTTGCCTTTGCGCGCGTAGATCGCGCCGAGGGAAAAGTACGGGAGGAACGACTCCTGGGAGATCTGGATCGCGCGGCGCAGCCAGCGCTCGGCGCCTTTGAGATCCTGACGCTCGTGCTGCAGGACGCCGTAGAAGACCGCGGCATCGAAGTGATCGGGCTGCACTTCGAGCGTGCGCTCGAGGTACTGCTTGGCGCGGTCGAGATTGCCGTCGTTGAAGAACATCTCGCCGAGGAAGAAGGAGAGCTCGTAGTTGTCGCGGTCGAGGCGGAACGCTTCCTCCAGATGCTTCATCCCGCGGTCGGGATCGAAGCCGTCGAACGCCGCCTCGGCGTCGGCGACGAGGAGCAGGAAGCGCTCGCGCTTTTCGCCGCGGAAGAGCGAGACCATGCGGTCCTTGCGCTCGGTGAAGCGCTGCTTCTTCTCGAGCGCGAGCATCTGCTCGCCCATCTTCGATTCCCACAGCTCGACGACTTCGTCGGACGTGAGGAGATTCTTCTTCTCGAGGATTTCCTTGACGGAGAGCAGACCGGTCTGATTGATGAAGATCGCGCGCTCGTGCTTTTGCACGGCGTCGACGAGCGAGCGAATGGTTTCCGCGCTGCGCTTGACAATCTCCTCGATCGCCGAGACGCGTTCGAGCAGATGCTCGTCGAGGGAGAGGTCTTCTTCTTCCTCGTATTCTTCGAGATCGTCTTCCTCGAACGACTGAACGCCGGAGAGCACGAGCAGCTTGTTCTGGCAGCGAAAGCAGAACTCGCGCTCGTCGTCGTTAAACGCGCTGCAGGTCTGGCAAAGCATGGGTTATCGAGTGTTGAGAACAGCGATCCTATCGCATCACTTCCGGTAGTCGTAGAAGCCGCGGCCGCTCTTGCGGCCGAGCCAGCCGGCGTCGACCATCTTCACGAGCAGCGGGCACGGACGATATTTCGGATCGCCGAATCCCTGCTCGAGCACGCGCAAAATCGCCAGGCAAACGTCGAGGCCGATGAAGTCCGCGAGCGTGAGCGGACCCATCGGATGGTTCATGCCGAGCTTCATCACGCCGTCGATGGCCTCGCGCGTGGCGACGCCTTCATACAACGCGAAGATCGCCTCGTTGATCATCGGCATCAGCACGCGATTCGAGATGAAGCCGGGATAGTCGTTGACCTCGATGGGCGTCTTGCCCATGCGCTTGGAGAGGTCTTCGACTTTCATGTACGTGTCGTCGGACGTGGCGATGCCGCGGATCACTTCGACGAGCGTCATCACCGGCACCGGATTCATGAAGTGCATGCCGATGACCTGCTCGGGGCGTTTCGTCGCCGCGGCGATTTTCGTGATGGAGATCGACGACGTGTTCGACGCGAGGATGCACTCCGGCTTCGTGACCTCGTCGAGCCTGGCGAAGAGCTGCGTCTTCGCGTCGAGTTGTTCGATGATCGCCTCGATGACGATGTCGGCGTCGGCAACGCTCGCGACATCCGTTTTTCGCGAGATGCGCGCGAGCACGGCGTCGCGCTCTTCCGCGGTCATCTTGCCTTTGTCGACGCCGCGCTGCAGGTTCGCGGTGATGGTCGAAAACGCGCGGTCGAGGATCGCCTCGCTGACGTCCACGAGCGCGACGTCGAAGCCGCTCGCCGCGGCGGTATGGGCGATGCCGTTGCCCATCGTGCCGCCGCCGATGACGACGATGTTCTTCATGGCGGCGGACTCTATCGTACTTGTCGCGAGCCGAGGAAGGCGCGTAAGATCGGTCGCTCGGCGGATCGAGATCATGGCCCGGAAATGCTTCATGTGCGGTGCGGAGGTGGGGAGCGGCATCCTCTGCGAGCGCTGCGACAAGCCTCGCAAAAAATCCAACCCACCGACTTCCATCGACAAGCTCGTGAGCGGCGCGTCCGCACCGGATGCGACGCCTCCAACACCGTCGCGCAGCGCGGAAGCAACCGCGCCGCAACTGCAGCCCGATCCGTTTCCAAAAGCTCCGATCCTGCCGTTTCCCGTGGAGTCCGCGTCGCCCGCGATCACGAGCGTCGTGAATCTCCTCGTCGCCTCCGGCGCCGCCTCGATCCTTCTCGGACCCGACCGCAGTGTGAAGTTCGTCTCCGACGCGGCGAAGAAGCTCTTCGATGCGTCGCAGTCGGATCTCGCCTCTGTCGCCGCCTTCGAAGCGCGCGCGGGCATCCGCGTGACGAACCTCAGCGTGCCGACGACCGCCGGCATCCGCATCGGCAACCGCAACTTCATTTACACGCTCGTGCCGATGTCGGGCGGCGCCAGTGGCGCGGTGCTCGTCTTCCGCGAAACGGACGTGGCCAACGAGGCGCACGCCTCCTTCGTCACGTACGTTCGTGAAACCGTTTTCAGCCCGCTGCGCGCGTTGCGCGATTCGCTGCTCGCCGCGGCGCGTACGCGCAACGATCACTTCCTCGCCGACTCCGCCGCGGGACTCGAGCAGGTGCTGTCGTCGCTCGAGCTCGCGCCCGAAGTCGCGGAGTCGAGCGCCGCGCGTCCCGTCCCGACCGTCACCGACGTGGTGCGCCGCGTGGCCGAGCGCTTCCGCGCGTACGCGGACCTGAAAGGCATCGCCTTCGAGGTCGACGTGCAGGAACTCGAGGAACGCATGACCGATCACGAGCAGCTCGCCGACGCGCTCGCGATCCTCATGGACAACGCGCTGCACTACGTACCCGCCGGCGGCCAGGTCGTGATCGGCGTGCGCTGGATGGAGCACAAGGGGAAGCCGCTGCTGCTGTTTTTCGTGATGGACAACGGGCCGCTCGTCCCCGAAGCGCTGCGGCAGACGATCTTCGAACCGTCGTTCGCCTGGAATCCCTCGTCCACCGAACGCACCGGCCGCGCGCTCTTCAAGACGCGTGAATTTGCCGTCGCGCACGCGGGTTCCGTCTGGGTGGAATCGAAGACCGGCAAGGCGTGCACGTTCTTCCTGCGCGTGCGTCCCGACGGCGTCCACTGAGTCCCATGAAACGAGCCCTGGTCCTCCTCGCGTTTGCGTGCGCCTCCGTGCGCGCATTTGCCGCAACGAACAACGACATCAACGCCGAGAACGTGCTCGCGCTGATGAACGACTATCGCGCCGAGCAACACCTTCCGCCGCTGCGGCTCGACACGACCCTCAACGCCGTCGCCGCCGATCGTATGCGCGACATGGAAGACACCGAGTACTGGAGCCACGAGTCGCCCGACGGCACGTCGCCCTTCGTCTGGCTCACCGTCGAGCACTATCCCTACCGCTTCGCCGGCGAGAATCTCGCGAACGGTTTCGAGACCGCGCACCTCCTCGTCGACTCGTGGATGGAATCGCCCGGCCACCGCGAGAACATCCTCTCCACCGACTTCGACGAATGCGGCATCGCCATCATCGACGGCTCCACCAAAGGCCCCGCCACCGGCAAGTCGATCGTCGTGATGTTCGGGCGGCGTCGGTGAGGGATGACCGAGGGGCCTCCGGCGGGCCGGCGCGGCCGGCAGCGCTAAGGGCTTAGCCAGTACGCACGTGCTGCTGCCTTCAACGACGTTAACCGCGACCGCACGTGCGTCTAGGCTAGGCCCTTAGCGCTGCCGGCCGCGCCGGCCCGCCGGAGGCCTCCCGGTCGTCCTACACCACCCGCACGGACGGATCGATCTCGCGCGACCAGCGGGACATGCCGCCGACTAGGTTCTTGACCTTCGAATACCCGGAGGCCTGGAGGAACTGTTGGGCGTGGGCGCTGCGGCCGCCGGAGCGGCAGATCATCACGATCTCGGCGTCGCGGGGGATCTCGTCGATGCGGCGTTGGAGTTGGCCGAGGGGGATGTGCTGCGCGGAGGCGAGATGGCCGGCGTTCCATTCGTGCGGCTCGCGGACGTCGACGAGGACGAGTGCGTCGCCGCGCGCGATGCGTTCGGAGAGCTCGGCGGGAGTGATGTCGGTCGTTTCGTGCACGGGGCTGCAGAACTCCTCGTAGTCGATGAGCCGCGTGATGGCGGCGTGCGCGTCGCAGCGTTTCGCGACTTTGAGCACGCGGAACGTCATCCGCAGCGCGTCGAAGAGTAGCAGACGTCCGGCGAGCGTCGTGCCGATCCCGGCGATGACTTTGATCGCCTCGGTGGCCTGGAACGTGCCGATGATGCCGGGGAGCACGCCGAGGACGCCGCCTTCGGCGCAGTTCGGCACGAGGTGCGGGGGCGGCGGCTCGGGATAGAGGCAGCGATAGCAGGGACCGTCGTTGGTCGCGAAGACGGAGACCTGGCCTTCGAAGCGGAAGACGGAACCGTACACGTTCGGCTTGTTGAGGAGCACGCACGCGTCGTTCACGAGATAGCGCGTGGCGAAATTGTCGGTGCCGTCGAGCACGACATCGTAGGCGCGGAGGATCTCGAGCGCGTTCTCGGACGTGAGGCGCGCGGAGTGCGTGACGATGCGTACCTCGTCGTTGAGATCGGAGAGGCGCGCGCGTGCGGCTTCGAGTTTGGGGCGGCCGACGTCGGACGTGCCGTAGAGAATCTGGCGGTGGAGGTTCGTCGCGTCGACGTTGTCGAAGTCGACGAGGCCGATCGTGCCGACGCCGGCGGCGGCGAGGTAGGTCGCGGCGGGTGAGCCGAGGCCGCCGGCGCCGACGATGAGGACGGAGGCGGCGCGCAGCTTCTCCTGGCCGGCTTCGCCGAATTCGGGGAGTGCGATCTGGCGCGCGTAGCGGTTCAGGGAAGGAGGCGTGACACGATCTCCTGGACCTTCTTGCCGTCGACGCGGCCTTTGTAGCGCGCGGTCGCTTCCTTCATCACCTTGCCCATGTCCTTCTTCGACTGCGCGCCGGTCGAAGCGACGATCTCGCGGATGCCGGCTTCGACTTCCTCGTCCGTCAGCTCGGGCGGGAGATACGACTTGAGCAGTTCCATCTCGCCGCGTTCTTTTTCGGCGAGCTCGGGGCGGTTGCCTTTGGTGTACTGCTCGATCGAATCCTGGCGCTGCTTGACCGCCTTGCGGATGATGGTCAGCGCTTCTTCGTCGGAGAGCTCGTGGCCGAGGTTGATCTGCTCGTTCTTGATCGACGATTGCAGCATGCGGATCGTCGAGAGGCGCTCCTTGTCCTGCGCCTTCATCGCTTCGGTGAGATCGGCGCGGATCTTCTCGCTCAGTGTGCCCATGTTGCGTTCACCTCGGAGCGCATTCTATTCTCGCGCGCCATGACCCTCGACCTGCGCGCGTTGCTCGAGGAAACCGGCGCGCTGCTCACCGGCCACTTCCGACTCTCGTCCGGGCTGCACAGCCCGAACTACGTGCAGTGCGCGAAGCTGCTCGAGCATCCGCGCAACGCGAACGCCATCGGCGCGGCGCTGGGCGAGCGCGTGCGGACGCTCGGCGCGCAGAAGATCGTCGCGCCGGCGCTGGGCGGCGTGATCATCGGATACACGGTCGCGGCGGCGCTCGACCTCCCGTCGATCTTCACGGAGCGCAAAGACGGTGCGATGACGCTGCGGCGCGGATTTGCGATCGGCGACGGCGAGCGCGTCGTCATCGTCGAAGACGTCGTGACGACCGGCAAGTCGACGCGTGAGACCGCGGACGTCGTCGCGCAGCATGGCGGCGTCGTGGCGGGATTCGCATCGATCCTGAATCGCAGCGGCAGGCCGAACCCGTTTGACGCGCCGTATGAATCGCTGCTCGCGCTCTCGCTGGAGACGTACGAAGAAAGCGCGTGTCCGCTGTGCGCGCGCGGCGTGGCGCTCGACGCGCCGGGATCGAGATACTCGCGATGACAGTGAAGGTCGTCACCATCGGCGGCACGTCGTACGACGTCGATCCCGCGCACGAGCCGCTCGAGATTGTGGCCGTCCGTCCGGAAGAGCTCGAAGTCCGCATCGACGGCCGGACGTACCTCGTGCCGTATGTCGTGCAGGGCTCGACGATTCACTTCGCGTTCGAGGGCGAGAGCTACCTCGCGGACGTGGCGGACAAAGGCGCGCGGGCGAAGGGGCGGCATCGCGAGCAATCGACGAGCGCGCCGATGCCGGGCACGGTGTTGAAAATACTCGTGCGTCCCGGCGACGTTGTGGCGAAGGGAGCGCCGCTCGTCATCCTCGAGGCGATGAAGATGGAGCACCAGATCACCGCGCCGCGCGACGGCACCGTTGCCGCGATTCACTGCACGGAAGGGGAAATGGTGCAGCCGGGAGTCGAGCTGGTCGACGTCACCGAACATGAAAATCACGGTTGATCACGTCAAGGTCGTCGAAGTCGGTCCGCGCGACGGACTGCAGAACGAGAAGGTCACGATCCCGACGGCGGCGAAAGTCGCCTACATCACCGCGCTCGGCGACGCCGGGCTGCGCGTCATCGAGGCGGGTGCGTTCGTCTCGCCGAAATGGGTGCCGCAGATGGCCGACAGCGCGGAGGTTTATCGCGAGATCCCGAAGGATCCCGGCGTCGAGTACCCGGTGCTCGTGCCGAATCTGAAAGGATTCGAACGCGCGATCGAAGCGGGCGTGCGCTCGATCGCGATCTTCACCGCCGCCTCCGACACCTTCAATAAGCGCAACATCAACATGTCCATTGATGATTCGTTCGCGAACTACGCGCCGGTCGTGGCGCGTGCGCGCGAGGAAGGAATGCGCGTGCGCGGGTACGTTTCCACCGCGTTCGGCTGTCCGTACGAGGGCGACGTGCCGCCTGAAAAAGTCCTCGAAGTCTCCGCCCGTCTCCTCGACCTCGGTTGCTACGAAGTCTCCGTCGGCGACACGATCGGCGTCGGCACGCCGATGCAGGTGCAGGGCGTCATCGGCGTGCTGCTGCAGGTGATCCCGGCGTCGAAACTGGCGATGCACTTTCACGACACGCGCGGCACCGCGCTGGCGAACACGGTCGCGGCACTCGAGATGGGCATCGCCACGTTCGACGCATCGTCGGGAGGTCTCGGCGGTTGTCCTTACGCGCCCGGCGCGTCGGGCAATCTCGCGACGGAAGATCTCATCTACATGCTGGAGAAGATGAACGTCGATACGGGCGTCGATCTCAACCGGCTCGTGCAGGCGTCGGCGATCATCGCGCCGTACCTCGATCATCCGCTGCCGGGGCGTTACCTGCAGGCGTGCACGAAGGGAACGATGCCGTTCGCGACGAGCGCCGCCGTACAATGACTTCGTGAGCGGCGCAGTGAGCGGTACGTGGCGTGACGGGTGGTTCGTGGTGCCGCATCAGGTCGTGCTGAGCGATCTCGACGCGTTCGGCCACGTCAACAACGCGGTCTTCTTCCGCTACCTCGAATGGGGCCGCACGCTGCTCTGGTTCGCCGCGACGGGCGCGCGCGAGCCGCGCGAGATCACCTTCATCGTCGCGCACGCGGACTGCGACTACCGCAGGCAGCTCGGCGTCGAACCGATCGAGATCGCCACGCGTATCGGCGAGATCCGCAACAGCTCCTTCGAATTCCTCGCGGAGATCCGCAAGGAAGGCGGCGAGGTCGCGGCGACGAGCAAGGTCGTGGTCGTGCTGTTCGACTGGGCACGACAATCGAAGATGTCCATCGACGAGACGTTGCGGAGGAAACTGACCGAATGCAGCCGGGCCGCCTCCTGACTCATCCTGCTCTCGCACGGCGGCGGTTCCTCGAGCTTGCCGCGCGGCCCGATGCGCTGCTCGATCTCGTCGAGGCCTCGCTCGTCATCGCGCTCGAAGAGAATCCCGCCGTCGACGTCGAACGCCACCTCGGTCACGTGCAGCAGTGGAGCGATTGCGTGCGCGCGCGCCTGGAAGGCTCGCGCGACGTCGAGCGGATCGTCGAGACGATCAACCGCGTGCTCTTCGACGAGGAAGGTTTCCGCGGCGAGAACGACGACTACTACGATCCGCGCAGCGCGCTTTTGAGCGAAGCGCTCGAGCGTCACGCGGGACTGCCGATCACGCTGTCGGTGCTGTATCTCGAGCTCTCGCGCCGCGCGGGCATCGAGGCCGCGGGCGTGTCGCTGCCGGGACGCTTTCTCGTGAAATTCAGCGGCGCGTTCGGCGTGATCGTCGTCGATCCGTTCGACGGCGGGCGCGTGCTGACGACGGTCGAGCTGCAGAAGCTGCTCGACGCGATGTACGGCGGCGGCGTGAGGCTGCGCGAGCATCACCTGCGCTCCTTCGCGCCGAAAGAGATCCTCGCGCGCGAGCTCGCGCAGCTGAAGGCGGCGTATCTCGCGCAGCACGATCTCGCGCGCGCGGCGGCGTCGATCGACCGGCTGCTCATTCTCGACGACCGCGACGCGTACGAGGTGCGCGACCGCGCCGCGCTGGCGATGCAGATGCACGCGTACCGTCAGGCCATCGAGCTTTTCGAGCGCTATCTGCTGCTCATGCCTTCCGCCGACGATCGCTTGCGCGTGCGCGACGAGATCGCGTATCTGCGCGCGTGGCTCGATCAGAACTGACGCCGCGAGGCGTCTGTTAACATTAGCCGCTCGCGTGATTACCGGCTTCAACACCGACATCAAACACAACGAAAAGGTCTACCACGTGCAGACCGAGGATAAAGGTGTCGGGAACCCCTACATCGAGTCGCTCGTGTATGTCGGCGGCGAGATTCTGGCGTCGAAAAAGACCTCGTACGCGGAGCAGCTGAAGAGCGGCGTCGACGACAAATGGATCGGCGGGCTGATGGAACAGCAGCACCGCACGATGATCGCCGCGATCAAGCGCGGCCGCTTCGACGCGCCGGCGGACACGACCAAGGCCTCGCAGAAAGCGACGATGGACGGCAGCAGCGTCGTGCTCGAAACGCCCGCGGCGCCCGCGCCGGTTTCGGGATCCGCGCCGCTGTCGACGCTCGCCGAGGAGAAGACGCTCGATCAGGTGATCATCGATTACCTGGCGTCGGAGGCGGAGAGCGAACATCTCGAGCTCGCGCTACTCGACCAGCTCGACTTCTTCGCCGGCGCGTCGATCGAGATGCGCATCGCGGCGCGCAAGAGCCTCTCGCAGGCGCCGATTCCGGCCGCGGCCATCGAGGTGAAAGTGATCTCGACGGTCGAGCCGCCGCGCGTCATCTTCCGCGGCAAGACCGCCGCCGACGGCACGGCCACCGTCCGCTGCACGATCCCGCTCTTTCGCGAGGGAACCGCCGCGGTGATCATCTCGGCCCAAAGCCCCATCGGCAACGACGAAGTCAAACAACTGGTGAAACGCCGCAAGTAATCAGCCTCTTCAGGGCAACCGCACGTGCGGATAGGCTAGGCCCTGAGCGCAGCCGGCCGGGCCGGCCGTGCGGATAGGCTGGGCCCTTAGCGCTGGTGGCCGCGCCACCTGGCAACCTTCTTTCATTGGGCACGAATCCAGATGTTCCGCTCCAGACTCTTCCGTGCACTGAGCCTCCTCGTCGGGATGGCCGCGGTGATCTACGTGATCATCAGCCTTTTCCTCCCCTCGTCGCGCCGCTTGATCTTCGGCGTCGACAAGCACAGCGGAAAAGTGCGGCTCGTCACGAACCACGTCACGTTCCTGCCGCCGCATCAGTTCTATCGACTGTCGTTCGACAAGCGCGACGGCGCGGCGCAGCGCGACGACCTCGTGCGCATCTACTCGAAAGAGCACGTCCCGGTGACGATCAGCTACCGGCTGCGCTTCAGCATTCCGGGCGAGAAGATCCCGGACGCGCGCACGCTCGTGCGCGACGGCTGGAGCGCGTGGATCCGCATGCGCGTCGGCGAGGCCGTGTCGGCGGTGACGCAGCAGGTGCCGATCGAAGAGCTCGTGTCGCCGACCTCGCAGTTCGCGACGCGACGCGACGTCCTGCGCCGCGTCGTCGCCGGACATCTCGCCCGCAGCGGACTGCAGGTGACCGCGTTCGAGATCGCGCGCATCGAGCCGGACCGGCGCGCGCTGCTCGACGCGAAGCGCGCGGAGCTGCGTCGCGGCGCGCGCGGCGTCGCGGGACGCGTGGCCGTTTTTGCCATCGACGGCGCGGACTGGGAGCTGTTGTCCGAGCTTTCCGATGACGGGCGCATCCCGAACATCCAGGCGCTCGCGCGCGGCGGCGTGACGGGAACCACGCAGACCATCCAGCCGACGGTGTCGCCGCTCGTCTGGACCACCGTCGCGACGGGACTCACGCCCGACCGCCACGGCGTCATCGATTTCATGGACGCCGCGCGCAAGCGGCCGGTCGATGCGACCACGCGCCGCGCGCCGGCGGTGTGGGACATCGTAGAAGCGTTCGGGCGCCGCGCGGAAGTGGTCAACTGGTGGACTGATTGGCCGCCGCTGCCCGACAGCGCGGTGACGTACGACGCGCCGGTCGAGCTGCTGCGGAGCGCCGTCTATCCGCGCGAGCTGTTGCCGCGCGTCGGCCAGCTCGACGTCACGCCCGATTCGATTCAGTACGCGCAGGTCGCGCGCTTCCTCAACATCACCGGCGCCGAGTACCAGCAGGCCGTCGCGAGCGGCAATCCGAACGATCCGATCAACGTCTTCCGCAACGTGCTCGCGAAAACGTGGACCGACCATCGCGTCGCGATCAACCTCTATCAGCAGCAGGAACCGCTGCTGTTGATGATGTCGTACGAGGGCACCGACGTCGTCAACCACCTCTTCGCGCCGTACCACCCGCCGTACCGCGAGGACATCAACGAGACCAACTACCGCCGCTACTGGCCGACGGTCGCGAATTACTACTCCGAAGTCGACCGGCTCATCGGCGAGTGGATGAAGGTCCTCAGCGACGACACGACGGTCATCATCGTCTCCGCGCACGGCTTCCGCTGGGGCAAGAACCGTCCGCGCGTGCAGCCGATCGGCCGCAGCGCGCTGTCCGATCACCGCAATCCGGGGATCTTCATCGCGTACGGCAATCACGTCGCGCCGTCGCGCGGCTCGCATTCGCTCTCGATCTACGACGTCGTCCCGACGGTCCTCTCGATCCTCGGCTTGCCCAAGTCCGCCGAGATGCCGGGCAACGCCGTGACGTGGGCGTTCCGCGACATCACGCCGGTGACGAGCGTCGGCGTGGTCAGCTACAACGAGTTCTTCAACACGCGTCCCGTGGCCGGCTTGCCCATCAGCGATCCGAACGTCTACACGCACACGCTGCAGGCGGTGGGGCATCTCAGCGATGCGTCGCGGATGCAGCCGGTCTTCGAGGATCAAGACGAAACGCAGACCGCGGCGAACAAGCCCATTCCGCCGCAGCAGTGGGCCGCCTACGCGTACTACAACAACCTCGGCATCGAGCTGCGCAAGCAGGGCAAGTTCAAGGACGCGGTGGACGCGTTCCAGAAGGCGATCGATCTCAATCCGAGCCGTCCCGCGCCGTATCTCAACATGGCCATGACGCTCTTCGACCGGCAGCAGTACACCGCCGCCGACGAGGTGTTCGTGCAGGCGGTCGCGCACGGATTGCCGAACGCCGACCGCTGGTTCGTCGACTTCGCGGCCCTGTACCGCTCGCGCGACATGAACTCCCGCGCGATCGCGCTGCTCTACAAAGGCAAGCAGATCTTCCCGCAGTCGTACGACGTCGCGGCGAACCTCGGCTCCGCGCTGGCGCAGGCGAGCCGCTACACCGAAGGGCTGCCGGAGCTCGAGCGCGCGCTCGGCCTGCAGCCGTCGTCGACGCTGGTGCTGAACAACCTCGGCATCTTCTACGCGAAGAAAAAAGACTTCGCGCGCGCGCTCGACTTCTGGAACCGGTCGCTGACGATCGACCCGCGCCAGCCGAGCATCCGCTCCGCCGTGAGCGCGGCGCGCACGCAACTCTGAGCCGGCCGGGCGTCCCGCGCTTGACGCCCGCCGCCGCTCTCCCCTAAACTGAGACTCAGTCTCAACTCGTCTCCATGCCCGCCGTCGCCCGAGAAGTCGACCGATTCCAGCAGTTCCTGCAGCAGCAGGGGCTGAAGCTCACCTCCGAGCGCACGGCCCTCGTGCGCGAGATCTTCTCCACGCACTACCACTTCGAGGCCGACGAGCTGCTCTTCAAGATGAAAGAGAAGAGCGTCAAGATCTCGCGCGCGACGGTCTACCGCACGCTCGAGCTCCTCGTGAAGTCGGGCATGGTCCGCCGCGTTCACCTCGGCGAAGACCACTATCACTATGAACACGTCAGCGGAAACTCGCACCACGACCACCTCATCTGCACGACCTGCGGTGGCGTCATCGAGTTTCACGACGAGGAGATCGAGCGGCTCCAGCGCGCGATCTGCGAGAAGAAGAAGTTCACGCCCACCTTTCACAACCTTCAGATCCTCGGCGTCTGCGAGTCGTGCACGCGCCGCGGAGAGACTCCCGACGCGCCGGATCGCGTGAAGATGATCCAGGCGACGCGACTCAGGAAATAACCGACATGCTCCAGGCGCTCATCATCGTCTTTCGCGAAGGCTTCGAGGCTTTTCTCAGCGTGGCCATCATCTTTGCGTATCTGAAGAAGACCGGCCGCGACTGGCTGCGTCCCGCCGTCTGGTGGGGCATCGCCTTCTCCGTCGTCGCCAGCTTCGGCCTCGGCTACCTGCTGCAGCGCGTGAATCAGCCGCTGTGGGAGGCGGTGCTCGGCTTCGTCGCCGCGATCCTCGTGGCGACCTTCGTCATTCACATGTGGCGCGTCGCGCCACGCATGAAGCGCGACATGGAACAGAAGCTCGAGCAGCACGCGACGAGCGGCTCGCGCGCGCTCGCGCTTCTCGGCACGTTCGTCTTCACCGCGTTCATGATCACGCGCGAGGGCATGGAGACGGCGCTGATGCTCATCCAGGTGCGCGTCGGCCGGTTCTGGCTCGGCTGCGCGCTCGGTCTCGCCGCCGCGGCCGCGATGTCGTGGCTGTGGGCGCACTTCGGCCATCGCATCAACCTCAAGCGCTTCTTCCAGGTCACGGGCCTCTTCCTGCTGCTGTTCACCGCGCAGATCGTCTTCTATTCGATTCACGAGCTGGCGGAAGCGGAGGTGCTCCCCAACAGCGAAGCCATTCACGCCGCGACGGAGCCGTATTCGTCGGATGGCCGCTACAGCGTCTGGATCACGCTTGGGATGCTGACGGTGTGCGCGGGGTGGCTCGTCGGCAGCGCGGCCGTCGACAAGGCGCGCGCGCAGCGGGCGGTGGAAGCGGGCTGAGTCAGACGAGCGACGGCAGCCGCTCGATCAACCGCTGCAGCCTCCGCAATGTCCGCTCTTTCCCCAGCACCACCGCGACGTCGAAGATCGGCGGCGACGCGCCGCGTCCCGTGAGCGCGAGCCGCAGCGGATGAATGAGCTTCGCCGCGGAGACGCCGCGCGCTTCCGCCAGCGCGCGCAACGCGGCCTCGCTCGTCGCGACGTCGAACGGCTCCGTCGCCGCGAGCGTGTCGTGCAGCTCGCGCAGGCGCCCGGCGAGGTCGTCGCCCTTCAGATGCTTCTTCACCGCGTCGGCGTCGTAGTCGATCGATGCGTCGTCGGTGAAGAACGGCGTCATCAGCTCCGCGAGCTCTTTCAACGTCCGCGCGCGCGACTTGTTCAACTCGATCACCGCGCGCAGCTCCTCGAGCGGACGCGGATCGTCGCCGAGGAACGGGACGAGATGCGGATGGATCTCGTCGGCCGACATGCGCATCAGATACTGGCCGTTCATCCAGAGCAGCTTCTCCGGATCGAACACCGCCGGCGCCTTGTTGACGTCGGCGAGATCGAAGAGCTGCGCGGCTTCGTCGAACGAGATCAGCTCGCGGTCGCCGCCGGGATTCCAGCCGAGGAGCGTGAGGAAGTTGAAGAGCGCCTGCGGGACGATGCCCATGTCGCGGTACTCCTCGGCGGACGTCGCGCCGGTGCGCTTCGAGAGGCGCTTGCGGTCGCCGCCGAGGATCAGCGGGAGATGCGCGAACGACGGCACGCTCGCGCCGAACGCGCGAAAGAGCAGGATGTGCTTCGGCGTGTTCGAGAGGTGATCGTCGCCGCGCGCGACGTGCGTGATCTCCATGTCGATGTCGTCGACGACGACGGAGAGGTGATACGTCGGATGATCGTCGGAGCGGATGAGCACGAAGTCGTCGATGAGCTCCGCCTCGAACCGCACGTCGCCGCGAATGAGGTCGTGGAACTCGATCGCGCCGGAGCCGACCTTGAAGCGGATCACGTGCGGCGCGTCGTCGGGCTGCGGCTCGCCCGCTTCCGCGCGGCGGCGGCACTTGCCGGAGTAGCGATACGCGGTGCCTGCCGATTCCGCGGCGGTGCGCTCCGCGTCGAGCTCTTCGACGGTGCAGTAGCAGCGATACGCCTTAGCGCTCGCGATCAGCTCTTCGGCGCGCTCGCGGTAGCGGTCGAGCCGGTCGCTTTGGTAGACCGGACCTTCGTCCCACGCGACGCCGAGCCACTGCAGCGAGCTGACGATCTGCTCGGCGTGATGCTGCTTCGAGCGCTCGACGTCCGTGTCTTCGATGCGCAGCAGCATGCGGCCGCCGAAGTGCCGCGCGTGAAGGAGATTGAAGATGGCTGTCCTGGCGCCGCCGACGTGCAGGAAGCCGGTCGGCGAAGGGGCGAACCGGAGTTTCATGCGGTCGCGGAGCATAACGCAAATACAATCGCCTCCATGCGCCAGCGCCAGCGCGGCTTCACGCTCGTCGAGGTTCTCGTCGCGCTGCTGATCCTGACGCTGGTGATCACGACGTCGCTGGCCGCCTTCGTCGAGCGCACGCGGCGCCTCCGCCAGGCGAACGAGATTGTGCTCGCGTATCAGGCGCTGGCGAACGAGGCCGAGTACCGCCGGCGCATCGACTTCGCCGCGGTCGCGCCGTCGACGACGTTTCTCAGCGACACGACCGTCCTCGCGCCGCTCGAGCCGTTCGCGACGGAAGTGCAGGTCGCCGCGCCGAAGCCGGGCGTGAAGAACGTCACGATGATCATCCGCTGGCAGCACGGCGACCGGCAGGCGAAGCTCGGGATCGTGCGCGTCGACACCGGAGGCTCCACGCTGTGGTGACGCGGCGCGCGCGCATGCGCGGCTACACGCTGCTGGAGGTCGTCATCGCCATGGCGGTGTTCGGCATGTTCCTGCTCATCGTGACGATGCTGACCAGCGAGATGCGCAACCTCGAGAAGCGGATGCCGGTCGACTTCATGAGCCATCCGCAAGTCGCGGCCGTGCTCTCGCGGCTGCGGCGCGACGTCGAGGACGTGCACGGCGCGAATCCGTATCCGACGAACGCCGGCAGTTACTCGCAGACGCCGCAGACGCTCATCCTCGAAAGCGTGCAACCGAACGGCGGGCTGCAGACGATCGTCTGGGATTTCTCGTCGCCCGGCGTCGCCGTGCGGCACGCGACGAACGTCGGCATCACCACCGACTGGACCGCGCGCGGTCTGCCGCCGGAGTTCTCGAACCAGTTCGCCATCGACGCGATCGACATCCCCGGACGTCCGTACGGCGTGCGCGTCACCGCACGCGATCAGAAAGGCCGCATTGCCATCGATCAGCTCTTCCAGCCGCGCGCGCACGACTGAACGCCGTACGCGCGGCGGCGAGCGCGGCATCGCGCTCATCACCGCGATCGTGCTGTCGCTGCTCTACTTCATGCTCATCGAGCTGATGCTGATCGACTCCTCGCACGCGCTGGAGTCCGCGCGCAAGTTCCGCGGGCGCGTCGTCGCGGAGACACTCGCGGAAAATGCCGCCGAGCTCGCGGCCGCGAATCTCGTGACGAGCGCGTCGACGACGATCACCGCGAGCGACTGGCAGGGCACGATGTCCGCGAAGATGATGCGCGATGCGTCAGGCGCGTTTCACATCACCGCCTCCGGCGCCGCGACGACGCACGAGCAAGCGATGGTGCAGGTGTACGGCGAGGTGACGGGCACGCACCTGCGTGTCAACTACACGATGCACACGCCGTGAGGCGGTGGGCGGCGGCGAGCGCGAGCGCCCGCCGCCGGAACGTTACCGATACTTGCGCAGCAACCCGGCGCCGATCGCGAGCGCGGCGAGACCGCCGAGCACGAGATGGCCGTTGTCGCGCGCCATGCCGCGGACCTTATTCACGTCGACATTGCTCATGCGATTGCTGATCGCATCGATCTTGCTCTGATCGATGCCGACGCGATTGAGGATTCCGCCGAGGCCGGATGCTTTGCGCGATTCCGTCTGCGGGGTAGCATCCTGCGGCTGATACGGGTGGAACTGGCTGTTGGGATTGACGTTGTCAACCATGCAAGTCCTCCTTTGCAGTTATTATGAATTGCTAATGAAGTGCCAAGACGCTGGATTTTCAGGCAGTTACGGCTGAAAGGTGACCGATGGCAGGCAATCCCCGCGAGCATGTGAAAGACAAGGGATTCTGGGACGGCGGTACGCCGGGCCAGAGCGGCAACGGCGAAACGGCGGGACGTCCGAGCGGCGTGCCCGGCTCGCGCCGGCCGGGACGCGTCGGCGTGAACACCGACATCGACTTCCCGCCGGCGGATCCGGACGGCACGGAGGTCGTGAAGGAGTAAAATCGCGGAGCACTCTCAATTCGATGAGCTCCACGGTCTCCGGAACGGCACTCCTTCCTGCGATCGCACGTGGCGATGTCACGGCGTTCGAGGAGTTGTACGACCGCCACTCCTCCACGGTCTACGCGATCCTGCTCCGCATCCTCGGCAATGCGCAGGACGCGGAGGAAGTGCTGCAGGAGACGTTCGTCAAAGCGTGGTCGAGCGCGAAGATGTTCGACGCGCTGCGCGGCAGCGAAGTGGCGTGGCTCATCTCGATCGCGCGCAGCCGCGGCATCGACCGCCTGCGTTCGCGCAGGATCCGCGTCGAGCGTGAAGACGAAGCGGGACGCGAAGTGGCGATCATCTCCGACGGCGCCGATCGCTCGAACGGCGTCGACCAGGTGATCCGCGCGCAGGAACGCATCGCCGTCCGCGGCGCGCTCGCCGAACTGCCGGAACCGCAGCGCGTCGCGTTGGAGCTCGCGTACTTTGAGGGGCTGTCGCAGTCGGAGATCGCGGCGAAGCTCAACGAGCCGCTCGGCACGATCAAGACGCGCATGCAGCTCGGGATGAAGAAGCTGCGCGACCGGCTACAGGCGTTTCATTAGAGCCCGACGATGTTGTAGCCGCAGTCGACGAACATCACTTCGCCGGTGATGCCGCTCGACATCGGCGAGACGAGGAACAGCGCGGCGTTGCCGACTTCCTCGAGCTCGACGTTGCGGCGCAGCGGCGCTTTCTCGGCGTGGTGATGCAGCATGCCGGTGAAGCCTTTGATGCCGCGCGCGGCGAGCGTGTTCACGGGACCGGCGGAGATCGCGTTGACGCGGACGTTGCGCGGGCCGAGGTTCGCGGCGAGGTAGCGGACGCTCGCTTCGAGCGATGCTTTCGCAACGCCCATGAGGTTGTAGCCTTCGACCGCTTTTTCGGCACCGTAGTACGTGAGCGCCACGACGGAGCCGCCGCCCGATTTCTCGAACAGCGGCAGCGCGGCTTTGGTGAGCGCGACGAGCGAGTAGGCGGAGATGTCGTGCGCGAGCTTGAAGCCTTCACGCGAGGTGTTGACGAACTCGTTCTCGAGATCGTCCTTCGGCGCGTATGCGACGGAGTGCACGAGGCTGTCGAGGCGTCCGAGCTCGGCGTCGACGCGCCCGAAGACGTCGGCCACTTCGGCGTCATTCGTCACATCGCACGGCAGGAGCAGCGAATCGGGCAAGGTCGAGGTGAGCGCGGCGACGCTGTCCTTCAGCCGCTCGCCCTGGTACGTGAAGGCGAGTCGCATGCCTTCGCGCGAGAGCGCCTGCGCGATGGCCCACGCGAGCGAACGCTTGTTCGCCACGCCGAACACGATTCCGGTTTTTCCCTCCAGCAAGCCCATGAGCCCGACTCCTTCCGCGCCGCATCATAGCAGCGCGAAACGGCGGCTCACGCGCAGTGCCGCGCCACTTCCGCGCCCATCGTGCCGGTGAGCATCTTCCAGAGCATCACGTAGTCGGCGGCGAGCGAGTAGAACGGGTGGCCGAACGTGGCGGGCTTGTTGTGCTCGACGAAGAAGTGGCCGTACCACGCGAAGCCGTAGCCGATGAGCGGCGCGCCGAGGAAGAACCACGGACTGACGGTGATGCCGAGGACGACGGACGCGAGCGCGAGCAGCGAGCCGGTGGCGTGGAGCAGGCGCGTGCGCGGTCGCGAATGCGCGCGCACGTAATACGGCCAGAAGTCGGCGAACGAACGGATGTCCATCGGCGGCCCGGGCGTGATTCTCGCACGACGCTCATGGCATGGCGCAGGATTTCGAATCGCTACTCAAAGAGGTTTTCGGCGAGCCGCTGAGCCGGCTCACGCAGTTCCAGACCGATCAACTCGGGCGGCTCACGGGCAAGCTGCAGGAGATCGCGCGCGCGGCCGTGCAGGAAGAGCTCACGCGTCTGCAGACCGAGGTGTCGGAGTTGCGCGCGCGTCTCACGCGGCTCGAAGAAGAGCGTCTGCAGAACGCCGCCGACTCGGTCGAATCCGCCGTCTGACGCGCGGGCGGCTCCGCGGGCGGCGTTGTGGCTGTATGGAAGTGCGTCCTCCCTCGCCGCGCGTCTCTGTTAGCGTTGCGTCGCACGCAAAAACGATTGGAGGCGACTGCATGCGGCAATCCACGCTGACGCTGTGTCTCATCGTGCTTCTCGTTTCCGCCGGCTCTGCATTCGGGCAGGCGATCACCGCGGTCGAACCAGGCTCGTACGACGACGTGAACACCTGCAACGATCAGGGTGCATTCACGAACGTCGCGGGCAATCCGCCGCCGGGCATCATCCTGCAGAAAGGCTGCACGACGGCGACGTTCGCGTATGCCTACGCGGACATCATCACCCCGCTCGAAGGCGGTCCGGTCAGCGCGCTGACGAGCGCCGGCTTCGACGTGCTGAACTCGAGCAGTTGCGGGTCCGGCTCGCCGCGCCTCAATCTCGTGCTCAACGGCGGCGCGATCTTCGTCACGGGTCTCGGCTGCGCCTATGGCGCGCGTGCGGACCTCGGCAACGGCTGGTCGCGCATCACCTTCAGTGCCGCCGACATCGCCACGGCAGTCCTCGCCGCCGGAGGCAGCCCAAGCAGCACGCTCGACGACATGTACATCCTGATGGACGAAGGCACCGACACGCCGACGTCTCCGTACAACACGACGCAGGGCACGGCCTTCGTGGTCACGCCCGGCACGTCGTTCATCGACAACATCATGATCAACGGCGACGTCGTCGGCGCGCCTGCGGCCGCGGCGCCCGTGCCGACGGCGAGCGAGGCCGGTCTCCTCGCGCTGGCGGGGCTGCTCGGACTCGCGGCGATCTTCGTGATGCGCCGCGGTTGACGGTGTGAACTCCCGCTCTCCCCGCGTACGCTCGCGCGGGGAGAGCCCCGACGCCACGTTCTCTAGAACGCGTAGCCGAGGCTGATGAAGTACGTGAACGCGCGCTCGTGCTCGCGGCGCTGCAGGGGCCAGCCGAGGTCGAAGCGCAGCGGGCCGACCGGCGAGAGGTAGCGCACGCCGAAGCCGAGGCCGTAGCGCAGCATGTCGAAGCGGATCGTGTCGTCCTTGTAGACGTTACCCGCGTCGGCGAAGAGCGCCCCGCCGAGACTGGAGACGATCGGGAAGCGGTACTCCGCGTTGAAGAGCAGCAGGCCGCTGCCGCCGAGCGGCAGCACCGGCCCGACTTCCTCGTGCGTCTCGGGATCGATGCGGCGGAAGAGCGTCGGCTGGCAGATGCCGCTCTTGTCGAAGTCGCGCGGATCGGTGCACAGCGTGCCGAGGAGGTCGGTCATGAAGCCGCGGTGCGTGGTCTCGCCGCCGGCGGTGAAGCGCTCGGACAGCGGCACGTCGTCGTGCGTGGTGATGCCGTGCGGCTGAATGAGGCCGAGGCGGCCGGAGAGCGCGAGCACGGTGCGCGTGGAGAGCGGCAGGTAGTACGCGCCCTGCGCGAATTCCTTCGTGAAGTTCGCGTCGGCGGCGAAGAGCGGGAACGCGTACTCGATCGACGCGCTGGTGAAGAAGCCGCGGTGCGGATCGATGATGTCGTCGCGCGTGTCCCAGAAGAACGTCGGCGTGAGGCTGGAGATGGCGATGTTGAGCAGCGAGCGGTCGATGCCTTCGACGGGATCGCCGCTGTTGATCGCGTCGCAGACGTCGCCTTCGCGGCAGTCGGAGATCTTGTACTCGTAGCGCACCGACCAGCGCGTGCGCGTCAGCGCGACTTTCGTGATCTCGATCGACGTACCGCGCTGGAGGATGCGCGTGCCGGGACGCGTGGCGTCGTCGGTCTGGAAGACCTGCAGTTGCAGCGGCACGTTCCAGCGGCTGATGAACGGCTCGCGGTACGTGATGAACGCTTCCTGTTCTTTCTGCTGGCCGCGGCTGAGGACCGTCTCGATGCCGAGGTAGCGGCCGGTGCCGAAGAGGTTGCGGTGCGCGGCCGCGAGCGCGACGCGCGGCTCGATCTGCACGCCGTCGCCGACCGTGCCGCGTTGCGCGCGCAGTCCGACCGAACCGGTCAGCGTGAGGTTGCGTCCTTCCTCCACCTGCAGCACGACGTTGCGATCGCCGACGGTCGTGCCGGCCTGCTCGGGTTGCACCTCGACGCGGTTGAAGATACCGAGCGCGTAGAGATTGCGCTGCGCCGCGAGAAGCGCGGTGTAGCTGAACGGCTGGCCCGCGTGGATGTCGGCCGTGCGCAGCACGACGTCGCGGTCGGTGTACGTGTTGCCGCGCACGGTGACGTCGCCGATGTCCACGTGCGGCCCTTCCGTCACGACATACGTCAGCACCGCCTGCGTTTTGTCGGTGCTGAGCTCCACCCGTGGGGCAACCTGTACTTCCGTATGGCCGGCGTCGGCGTAGTACGTCTGCAGCGCGACGACGTCGTTGTGCTCGAGCTGCGGATTGAGCGGATCGCCCGCCTTGAGCACCGGCTTCGGCGCGTTGCCATGTTCTTTCGGATCGATGCCTTCGGTCGTGACGGTGGTGAGGATCGTCTGCGGACCTTCGGTGATCGGGAAGTCGACGGTCATCGTTCCCGCCGCCTCATTCGGCGTGACCGCCGGCTCCCCGACGGTCGCCTCGGAGAATCCATTGAGGCGGTAGTACGACTCGAGGGAATCGCGGTCGCCGCTCAGCTGCTCGCGCGTGACGCCGGTGGGGCGGCGGAAGATCGTGGCGACGAGGCGCTTGATGCCGCCGCTCGGCGACGTGGCCACGAGCTTCTGCAGCGCCTTGTCGGTGACTCTCGCATTGCCGCTGAACGTGACGCCGGCGAGGCGCAGCTTCGGCCCCGGGCTGACGTTGAACGTCGTCGTCCAGACGTTGCCGGAGAGCGCGCTCTCCGTGTCGACGGCGGCGAGGTAGTAGCCGCGCTCCTGCAGGCCGCGCGTGATGTCGTCGGCGGCCTTGTCGACCGCGTCCTCGCTGTACTCCTGGTTGCGCGCGAACGGCAGCCACTTGCGGACCATGCTGCGCGGCACGCCTTTGACCGCGACCTGCACGGTCGGGCCGACGGTGACGCGGTAGCGCAGCGCGACGGTGTGCGTGGCGGCGTCGTAGGTGTCGCTCACGTACGTGACGTCGGCGCGACGGTAGCCGCGGCGCAGGAGGAAGTTCTTCATGCGCTCGGCGTCGAAGCGCGCGTCCTGCCGCTCGAACGTTTTTCCGGGACGGCGCTTCATCCGCCCGATCAATTGCGCGGTGGTGAACGGCGCCGTGTTGCCTTCGATGGTGACGTTGCCGACCTTCGCCAGTGGCCCGGGCGTCACCTCCAGCGTGACGTCGGCGATGTTGCGCGCGCGGTCGAAGGTCGTCGACGGATCGACGATCGCCTCGAGGTAGCCGTAGCGATGCAGCATGTCCTCGACGGCGAGCGCGCTGTCGTTGACGTCGTCGAGCGAGAGCACCTCGCCCGGCCGCACCGTGAGCTCGCGCTCGGCGCGCGCGCGGTCGTTGTGTCCGACGCCGCTGATGGTGATGTTGTTCACGCGGTAGTGAAGGAAGAGCGAGAACGTGAGCACGACGCCGGCGGGATCATTCGCCGCGTCGACGCGGATGTCGCGGAAGTTGCCGGTGCCGAAGAGGTTCTTGATCGACGACTGCAGCTCGCGCATGGTGACCGGCTGTCCCGGCTTGAGCGTGACTTCCTGCGCGACCGTAGCGGTGTCGAAGCGCGCGTCGGCGCGGAGGTCGATGCGCGCGATGGTCTTGCCGTTCGCCGCGCGCGCGTTGACGGCGGTCACCGGCAATGGCGGCGGCGCGGCGACCGGCGCGGTGCTCGTCGCAGTTGCAGCGTTCGCGACATTCGCCGGCGTCGTCGTGGTCTGTCCCGGCGTGCCGCTGCTGCTGATCGTCGCGGCGGTGGCGTAGTCGTCTTCCTTCGCGTCGCGGAAGCTCCAGCGCGCGTCGTAGCGGCGGCGGAAGCGCGCGTCGATGCGGTACTCGTCGGTCTGGTCGCGCGTGAGCTGCAGCGAGTAGTCGCGGCTCACCGTCCACTCGAGCACCTGGCGGCTCTGCTGGTTGTCGAGCCAGTAGACGAGGAGGAACCGGATCTTCGGCGAGAGGCGCTTCTCGAACGTGACCTTCGGCCCCGAGCCGGTGCCGGTTTCGAGCGTGCCGGGGTCGTACGCGAACGAGTCGACGAACGGAAAGACGCGCGCGCCGACGAGATTGACGAGGCTCTGGTAGAGCAGCGACTGTCCGACCGCGCCGACCGGCTGCTGCGTGCCGTTGGTCGGTCCCATTCCCAGTCCGCCGAAGCCGAGAATCGAGAAGAGCGTGATGTCGCTCGCGGGAGGATCGCTGGTGATCGTCGGCGTGATGCGGTCGAGCGTGCCGGTGATGTTCACCGTGACGTCGTACGGTCCCGACTCCGCCTCGGTGCCGAAGCCGTTGACCGTGCCTTCGATCGTGACGTCGAAGTAGGGATCGATGCGGAACGGATTCTGGAACGCGACCGTGCCGCGCGAAACGCGGTAGTCGACGTTCTGGATGCGCACGGTGCCGCCTTCGTCGAGCGTGACTTCGCCGAGGATGACCGGGTTCGCGACGGTGCCGGTCACGTCGAGCGTCGCGCTGCCGGTGACGTCGGCGATGTTGTTGCGCACGGCGAGCGTGCCGGGCGCGTTGAGGTGCAGGCGCAGGCCGATGCGGTCCTGCCACGTCGCGGCGCTGACGGGCGTCACGCGGTTGCGCGCGAGGATCACGTTGAGCAGCGTCTGCTGGATGTCGAAGTCGCGGAAGTAGAGCGCGCGCGTGACGTCGACGTCGCCGGTGAGCACGGCCTTGTCGAGATCGCCAGACAGGAGCAGCGTGAAGTTGCCCTGCACGGTGACGCCCTCGTAGTAGCGCACCGCGACGTCGGTGCCTTGCAGCGTGATGCGCGCCGACTGCGGCTTGATGCCGTCGAGCAGGATCGCACCGCCCATCACGATCGTGCCGCCGCCGACGGTCGCGCGCAGCTGCTCGATCTCGATGCGGTCGCCGCGGAAGTTGAGCCGGCCGTTGATCTGGTCGATGAGCTGCGGGAAGCCGGCGAACTTCACCTGCGCGTTTTCGAGCGTCGCGGTGCCGGTGATCTGCGGCGAGGTGAGCGTGCCGTCGACGCTCATGGCGACGTCCATGTGGCCGTCGGCGCGCAAGCCCGTCGCGAAGAGTTGCAGCAGCGCCGCTTCGACGCGGCCGCGCACGTCGACGTCGAGCCGCTTCGCACCGATCAGCTCCGCGAAGCCGTTCGCGGTGAACATCGACGTGCCGCTCTGCAACGCGAACGTGTCGAGCTCGACGCGCCCGTTGCGCAGCGCGATGTGCAGCGGCTGCTGCGTGGAGAACGTCTCGTCGGCGATCTGGAGGTTGAACACCGGAGCCGTTGCGTCGATCGTCAGCGCCTCGATCGGCGTGAGATGTCCGCCGAGCTTCAGATCGACGACGATGTTGCCCGACGCCGGCAGCGACGCCGTCGCGGGCGAGACGGCGAGCGCGCGCGCGATGTCGGTGATCGTCACGCGCACGTTGCCGTCGACCGCGAGATTCGGTCCGACCGCGCCTTCGCCTTCGATCGTGACGATGTCGGCGATGTTGCCGCGCACGACGAGCCGTCCGTTGCGAATGGCGATGTAGAGCGACGGCGGCGCCGCGCCTGCCGGCAGCGAGAGTCCGCGCAGCGTGGCGTCGTTGAGCGTCGCCTCGACCACGAGCTCCGGCTGCGCGAACGTGCCCGCGCCGGTCGACTTCAGCACGACGTTGCCGCCGAGGAGATCCTTCAGACTCTCGAGGACCTTCAGCTTCGAGAGGTTGATGCTGCTCGAGGTGATGTTGTAGCTGAAGTTCTGGTTGTTGAGATCGACCTCGCCTTCGCCGCGGATCTCGCCGGCCGGCGATTGCACGAGCACGTTCGTCAGGCGCGCGCGTCCCTGCGTGAACGTGATGTCGGCGCTGGCGAGGTTCACCGGCTCGCCGTAGACGACGCCGTTCTTCACGGCAACCGTGCCGCTGCCTTCGAGCTGCTGCTTCGTGCCCGACAGCCGCAGCTTGCCGGTGAGATCGCCGCTCACGGGGAACGTGCCGAGGTCGAGGAAGGCGATGATGTCGCCGACCGGGAAGTTCGTCGCGGCGATGTCGAGGTCGAACGCGACGTTGCCTTTGCCCGGCAGCCAGTGCAGCGTGCCGTTCAGCGCGAGACTCGCATTCGCGCGGCGCACGTTCACGTTGACGAACGTCGCGCGTCCATCGTCGGGCGTGCCGGCGACGATGAGCCGTCCCGTCGCCAGCCCGTCGCCGATCTTGAGATCGAGTCCGACGGCGTCGATGGCGCGCTGCGCGGGATAGGCATTCGCGTCGACGGCGATGTCGAAGCGCGGCTTGCCGTTCTCCGGAAACGCGACGGTGCCGCTGAGCGCGAGCCGCCCCTGCCCGTTCACGAACGACGCGCGCTCGAACGTGAGCGTGCTCGCGTTGCCGTCGTAGCGCAGGTCGATGTCGGAGTCGCCGAGGAGCACATTGTTGTACTGCGTCGCGCTGCTGACGATGTGCGCGGCGACCTGCGGCTTGTCGATCGGCCCGCTCACCGTGCCGGTGATCGTCCCGCCGCCGCCGAGGCCGAGGAGCGTGTAGTCCTTCTTGCCCGCGCTGTGCGCGAAGTTGTAGCCGAGGCGGTCGAGCTCGGAGAAGTCGGCGCTGCGGATCGTGGTCTGGAAGTTCGTGACGATCTTCTCGATGGCCAGCGTGCCGGTGAGGCTGACGTGCGAGTGATCGGTGTCGAGCTCCGCGCGGCGGAACGTGACCACGCCGTTGTCGAGCGCGAAGTCGGTGCTGCCGGCGATGCCGATCGGATAGCGCGCGTTCGAGAACGCGACGGCGTCCTTGGACAGCTTCGCGGTGCCTTCGCCCGCGCCTTCGAGCACCTTGTCCTTGTTCCAGTGATACGAGAGCTGTCCGGTCGCGGCGGCGCGGATGCCGGTGTTCTCCACCGTCCAGTCGTTGAAGAGCTGTTCGAGCGCGATTCCGTAGTAACGCAGGTCGACCTGCATCGGATACGGCTCGGCGTATTGCGCGAGCGTGTAGTGAGCGCCGATGGTGCCGCCGCCGTAACCGGCTTTCGTCACGTCGATGGTTAGGTGGTCGCCGCGCACGTCGAGCGTGCCCTTCGCGTTCGCGAGCGTGTACGCGTCCGCGGTGAGCTTCGGCGTCGTCCAGCCGCCCTGCAGCGTGAACTCACCCTGCTTGCCGCTGAGACGCCCGTCGAGTGCGAGCGTGCCCGCGAGCACTTTCTCGACGCGGAAGATCTCGCGCACGCGTTCGAGCGCGATCTGCGAGGTGACGCGCAGGTCGTACACGCCGTCCGCGAGCGGCGCGACGTTGCCGGAGAGAAACGCCTCGATGCCGCGGCCCTTGAGCGCGACCGAGCGCAGCGCGAGCTTGTTCGGCGTGAAGCGGAAGCCGCCGTGCAGATCGAGATCGAACGGCTCGTAGTCCTGCAGCCGCACGCGCACGAGCGGGCTGCTCAAAATCCCCTCGTACAGATCCTCGGCACGCGAGATCGTGATCTGCGAGTCGAGCTTCGTGGAGATGGCCGTGATGTCATGCTTGCGGTCGAGGAAATCGAACGCGCCGTTCGTCACGTACATCTTGCCGATGTCGAGATGCACGATCTCCGTGCGCGACTTCGGGCCGCTCGTCCAGTGCGGGAAGTTGTGCACGAGCGGCGAGCCGTTCGGGAAGACTTCGAACCAGAGATGCGGATCGCGCACGTCGACGCGGTCGACTTTGATCGCGCGTCCCCAGAACGACTCGACGCCGCCGGTGATCTCGATCTGCCGCGCGGTCGCAAAGTACGGCGCCTTGCCGCCCGGCGCGTTGGCGATGCGGAGGTCGTTGAGGATCACGCGCTGCGGCCGCGTGCGCACGATCGTGACGCTGCCGATCGTGACCTTGCGGCCGAGGTGCGTCTCGAGGGTCTTCTCGATGCGCAGCTTCACGAGGCCGGCGAAGCTCGACGTACCGAGGTACCACCAGCCGCCGCCGACGAGCACGATGAGCAGAACCGCCGCGACGCCGAAGACCCAGATCAGCGCCTTGAGACACCCCCACATCGGACCGCGGCGCTGGCGTTCGCGCGCGGAGCGATGGCGCTTCTCCCGCGAGGGAGGCAGCAATGGATCTGCCGGGTCGTTGATGCTCATTCGTGGGCCGGGAACAACCGTGGCGTTTGCTTGCGAACGACGGGCCTAGCCGAACGCCTCATCTGCAGTGACGAGAAACAGGTCGCGCAGGTTGTTCCCCGTCGGCGCAATCATAATCGGCTCACCGACTTGCGCGGCGATCCGATACGAGTTCGAAACAGCGAGTTCCGCGTTCGCGACGGCGTCGTCGAGACGCTCGTTCCGCCGCGTCAGATGGATGCCCGCGACGCCGCTGTTGCCGTCGACGCCGTCCGAGCTCGCGAAGAGCGCCTCCGCGCGCGAATGCATCGCGAACCGCACCGCGAGCTCTGTGCAGCGTCCGCCCCGTCCGTCGCCGCGAATGCGCACCGTCGGCTCCCCGCCGGCGACGAGGATCCGGCCGCGCGCGAGCTTCGTCGACGCGAGCGTTCGCGCGACGTCTTCGACGTCGGCTTCGAGCTGTTCGTCGATGACAACCGCGCGCTCGCCGATGACCTCCGCCGCCGCGCGCACGAGCGTCGTGTTGTCGGCGATGAGCGTGCCGTTCGCGACGGGGCCGCTGGCGACGTCGTCGAGTCGTCCGCGCGCGACGTCGGAGTAGATCAGCGCGACGGCGCGGCCACGCACGCGCGCGCCGAGGCGGCCGCCTTTGATCGCGGAGAGCGCGCGACGCCGCGCGTTGATCGCGCCGATCGGCAGCTCGCTCGCGACGAGCCGCGCGTTTTCCTCGATGAGCTCCGCCTCGCTGTGCGGCGGCAGCGCCACTTCGACGCACGCGGAGCCGCCGCCGGACACGAGGAACAGGATGTCGTCGTGACCATCGACGAAGTCGAGGAGCGCGCGTCCAGCCTCGAAGCTCGCGTGCGTCATCCGCGGATGTCCGCCGCGGTGAATCTCCGCGTGCGTGACCGGCGCCCGATATCCGTCCGGCAACGCGACGAACGCGTGCGCGACGTCGTGTACCGCGGCCACGCCGTCCAGCAGCGCGCCCGCGCACTTGCCGATCGCGACGACGTTGCGCGGCAAGTCGGGCGTGACGTGCGCGCGAATCAGCCGCTCCGGCGCGCAACGTTCCAGCGTTGTGAGGTAGATCGCTTTGAGGTCCACCACTCGCCGATTATCCTCGGCAGGTGACCCGCCGCCATCTCCGCTCGCGCGTGCTCTGGCTCACCGGAGCGTTCACGCTCGCGCTCTTCGCGATGGCGTTCGGCCTGAGCTGGCGCGCGCAACGCGCGCAGGCGCGTTGGACGCGGCTGCTGTCGGTCGAGACGAAGGCGGTTGCGGCGCTCGAGGAGCTGATCCGCGCGCAGAACGCGTTTCACGCGCGCTTCACCGCGGGACTCGAACCGGCGTCGCGCTACGGCCTGGTCGTGCAGCTGCTCAACGACGAGTCGCTGGCGACGTTCGATCTCAACGCGCTGCGCGGCCGCGTGAAGGCGTATCGCATGCTGATCCACGAGCCGTCGCCGCGCGCGGTGGATCTCGATACGACGTCGCGCGCGATCGTGAACGAGGCGCTGCAGCTCGCCGCCGCGCGCAAGGAAACGATCGCGCGGCAGCTGCCGGAGCTCGAGAACGAAACGCGCTGGATGATGTCGAGCGGACTCGCGGTCGCGTGGATCGTGGCCATGCTGTCGTTCGCGGCGGTGCAGACCACGCTGCGCAAGGTGGTGAAGCCGATCGAAGAGCTCTCCGCCGCCGCCGATCGCATCGCCGCGGGCGATCTCACGGCGCGCGCGCCTGTCGCGGGAGATCGCGAGATCGCGACCTTGGGCGTCGCGTTCAATCACATGGCGGACGAGCTGAAGGCGCGCGCGCGCACCGACGAGCTCACCGCGCTGCCGAACTTCCGCGCCTTCCGCGAGCGCATCGACGCGGAGCTCGAGCGCGCGGATCGCTATCCGGAAACGTTCGGCATCCTCGTCCTCGATCTCGATCGCTTCAAAAACTACAACGACACGTACGGTCATCTCGCCGGCAACGAGGCGCTGCGCCGCGTCGCGCAGACGATCCGCGAAACGGTGCGCGCCGTCGACTTTCCCGCGCGCTATGGCGGCGAGGAGTTCGCCGTGGTCGTCCCGCAGGTCGACGCCGCGTCGCTCGTCACGATCGCCGAACGCATCCGCACGAACATCGCCGCGCTCCCCGCCCCGCCGGATGGAGCGATCGTGACCGTAAGCATCGGCGCCGCGCTGTATCCGATTGACGGCCTCAATCGCGAGGCGCTCTTCCAAACCGCGGACGCGCGCCTTTACGAGGCGAAGGAAGCGGGGCGGAATCGGGTGGTGGGGCCGGGCGGTGCCTGGAAGGTCGCCGGATCACCAGCTCGCTGAATCAGAATTTTTGCGTCAACAACTTCTGCTGGTCTGACCGGAGAACGTCGAGATTCGGGTGTAGCCACCCGAATCGCTCGAAGAGCCACGTTGTACAACGCAGTGCTTCCTCTGCGGCGGACGAAACAAGGTCCGCAGGAGAGTATGCGTGCGAATAGTGAAACTCGTCCTGCGTTGCGACAAAGTCTGGCTTCCACAAACGGTTGTGGTCGGCCGCTAGCATAAACCCCTTGATGCCCTTGATAGATATCGAGACTGTAACTGAATCGGTATATACCTCCGCCTGCGCGAGGCGTGCGGCGAACTCGAAATATTCTGTGAGGTTATACACGCATTCGACTACAGAGAGAAACCCGGGCACCTCGTCAATGTTGACGCGATCTCGGGCATGCCATTTCATCGTCGTCCGAATCTTTTCGGCCCATTCCGGATCGGTCACCTCCCGCACACTACCCAAGTATAGAAACTGTGAGCTTTGATAAAAGCGCCAGTATTCGAGATGACCCATGAAGTCGCTTGACCCAGCAACCCATGTATCGCCAAATTCGAATTCTGGTTGCGTGGGAACAAACGGGAAATCCCATCCGCGAAGGCGAACGCGTGTCTTGTGGAGAAGATCGATGCAGTCGGACAGCGTCTGGACACGGCTGGCTACGTATGTCGACGGACGAAGATTGACTCGCCAGTGCGGATGCTGCAAGACAGGCACCGCTAGAGGAGCCATAGACGTAATCGCTGAGGCGGTCATCAAAGCCCTCCGAGTTCCTCGTCAAACGCCCTTCGTGCCGGTGGTGCTTCTAATCCGATCTTTCTCGCAGTCTCTAGAATGCGGCGCGCGCGTTTCTCGGCTGCCAATTCCAGGAGATCATGCATCTGCTCCGCAGACCGCACCTCTGTTGTGCGAGCCATACCGGCAGGACGAACGTAAACTGCTCCCTGCCTGATTTGAGAGTTTGGCGGTCATCGCGTCGACACACAATCGGCGTGGCGCCGAACTCAGATACGCTTACGCACAGGAACCGGCGCGCATTCCATGGTACGACGACGAGTATCACGTCGACAGAGGGTGAGGCGAACTTGTGGATCGCATCGATCACGTCATCGACCTGATACGTCGCTAAGTGTTCGTTGCTGATGCCAGGAAGCTCCCATTGGTCCCCACGTTCACTAACGCCAATGACGATCACGCCGCCATCCCGCAGATTGGCCATGGCGAGTGTCGTTCGAATGATCTTATGCTGAAGCTCTTCCCAGGGCGCCGACTCCTTGAAGTCGATCGATTGCACTTCCACGCAGCTTTCGAGTGCGGCTACGGCGCGTTGGTGAAGTGCGCGATGACCGGGCAGGTCCGAAATTGGAATCGGCATCGATGTCCATCGTACCTCGGGCTCTTGCCCGACGACGTCGGGCCGGCTATGCGGACAGCGCGTCGATCAGCCGCGCCACGACCCGCGTGAGCGATTGCAGGTCGCGCTCGGAGATGTGCTCGGCGCCGATGGAACGGACCCATTCGTCATACGCGGGGCGCACCTTGTCGACGACGCCGCGGCCGCGGCGCGTGAGCGCGACGCCGGACGAGCGCAGATCGTTCGGATCGTCGTGTCGCTCGGCGAGGCCGAGCTGTTCGAGGCGGGCGATCATGCCGGTCATGTTCTGTTTCGTGACCATGAGGCGCCGCGCGAGGGCGACCAGCGTCTGCGGCACGTCCTCGTCCGAGATGGCCGCGAGCACGGCCCACTGTTGCGGGGTGATCTTCGACTTCTCGAAGATCGGCGCGAGCCGCCGGTTGAGAAGGTTCGCGAGCTGCATGATGCCACCGACGAGATCGCGTTCGGCCGCCATCCGGTCAATCTATTGACTAAGCGGCCCGGAGTCAAATCGGCGCGTCAGCGGAGCACGGCCGCGACCTTCGTCTCCACCGCGGCGTGCAGCGTCGGCGGCGCGCCGTAGAACACGCCCGCGGTCTTCCCCGTTTTGTCGAAGAGGAAGAGCGTCGGCACGGCGCTGATGTCGCCGAACGAGCGCGCGAGCTCCGGCGTCGCGAGGCCCCAGCGCACCGGCAGCGCGAGCTCGCGCGTCAGCTTGCGCACGTCGGCTTCGGGCGATTCGACGGCGAGGCCGACGACGGCGACGCGGTCGCCATATCGCTTCTTCAACGTCCCGAGCCACTCCAGCGTTCCGCGGCACGGCGGACACCACGTCGCCCAGAACTCGACGATCACGGCGCGGCCGGCGAGTTGCGCGCGCGTCAGCGGCTTGCCGTCGAGGTCCGTGATGCTGAGCTGCGGCAGCGCCGCGATCTCGTTCGACGTCGCGCTCGCGGCGCGCGCCCGTGCGTCGTCGGTCTTGCCGGCCAGCACGAGCTGCAACATGCGCGTGAGATCGGAGCGGAAGCGCTCGTGGCTCGCCGCGCTGCGCAGCGGCGCGTAGCGTCCGGAGTTGCCTTCGCCTTTGCCGAAGAAGCCGAAATCGTTCGGCGTCGCCACGAGGATGTCGTCGACGAAGATCGCGGGATAGCGCTTCACGCCGAAGCGTTGCGCGAGCTTCGACTGCCCGTAGTTCTCGACGACGAACCGCACGCTTCCGTTGAACTGTTGCACCACGCTCTGAGCCAGCAGACCTGCCGGATCGGAGAGGTTTCACGTGTATGGCCAGCGAATGAGCGTGACCGTCGCGCGCGGCGCGGGCAACGCTTTCACCGGCGGCGCGGGTCCGATCGCGGCGAAGTAGCGCGGCAGCGATGCGGACGCGATGGCCGACGCGACCGCGCCGCCGTCCGCGCGTGCGAGATCCGCCTGCGCGCTTTCGACGAACATCCGCGCGATGCTGTGATCGACGTTCGGCGCGGCGGCGATGCGCGCGGACGTCTCGCGCAGACGCTGCTCGATCTCCGCCCGCGCGAGCGGTGTCGTCGCGCGGATCTGCGCCGTGCGCCGCACGGCTTCGAGATAGCGCACGAGCGCGCCGCGGCGCAGTCCCGCGGCATCGAGCTCGCGCGCTTCCTTCAAGAGCGAGCTCGCGTTGATGAAGTCCGAGTGGCGATCGATGGACGCGGGCGGACGATACGCGGCGAGCAGCTCCCGTTCGAGCGCGTCGAGCTCCGGCGCGATCGAGCGGAACGCCGGCGCGCGCTTCGCTTCCGGCTGCGACGCGCGGCGCGCGAAGGCGAGGAAGTCGCGCTGCGCCACGGCCTGCCCGAGGTAGAAGTAACCGGCGAAGGGGCTCGTGTTCTGCGCGTAGATCAGGCTCGCGCCATACAACTCGTGCACCTGCGGGATCGCGGTCTCGAGGAGGCCGCGCACGGCGGCGGGCTGCACGTCGTCGAGTTTCGGCGCGGGCGCGTTCTGCAGTTGCGGGCCGAGGCGCTTCCATTCGGCTTCGAGCCCGTCGAGATTCTGCATCGCCGTCGCCGGTTGTTTTGCGACATACGCGGCGGCACCGAGGTTCGGCCATGCGCTGGCGAGCTGCTGCAGCGCGTAGAGCCGGCGTCCGTCGCGCAGCGCGTCGGAGGCGCGGTCGAGCGCCGGCTGCGCGCCGCCTTTCACCTCGTCCCACGCGCCGCCTTTCGACTGCGCGAGCACCGACGACCAGCGCGCGACTTCCTGCGCGACCGGATCGGCGGCATTCGTCGCGGCGAGCAACGCCATCGCGGCCGCGGCGACGAACGAACGTGCGTGCATGTCAGCGGTATAGCACCGCCCGCCTGCGCGCTCGTTGAACGAACGGCAAACCTACAGCGCCGCTTTGAAAATCGACTTGCCCGCGAACGTCGCGGCGTCGCCGAGCTCCTCTTCGATGCGCAGCAGCTGGTTGTACTTCGCCATGCGGTCGCTGCGCGACGCGGAGCCGGTCTTGATCTGCCCCGCATTCGTCGCCACCGCGAGATCGGCGATCGTCGAATCCTCGGTCTCGCCGCTGCGGTGCGAGATGATCGAGCGGTAGCCGGCGCGCTTGCCGATCTCGATCGCCTCGAGCGTCTCGGTGAGCGTGCCGATCTGATTGACCTTGATCAGAATCGCGTTGGCGATCCCGCGCTCGATGCCTTTGCGGAAGATCTCGGGATTCGTGACGAAGAGATCGTCGCCGACGAGCTGCGTGCCGCTGCCGAGCACTCCGGTGAGCGAGTCCCAGCCGTCCCAGTCGCCCTCGGACATCCCGTCTTCGATGGAGATGATCGGGTACTTCTTCCGCAGTTCGACGTAGTAGTCGACCATGTCGTCGCTGGAGCGGTCGACTTCCTCGAACGCGTAGCCTTTCTTCTTGTCGTAGAACTCCGAGGCCGCGACGTCGAGTCCGAGGTAAATCTGATCGGCTGGGCGATAGCCCGCCTTCTCGATTGCGGATGTGATGAGGTCGAGCGCCTCGGCATTCGTGCGCAGATCGGGCGCGAAGCCGCCCTCGTCGCCGACGGCGGTGGTGAGACCTTTGTCGTTGAGGATCTTCTTGAGCGCGTGGAACGTCTCGACGCCCGCGCGCAGCGACTCGGAGAACGTCGCGAAGCCGGCGGGGATGATCATGAACTCCTGCACGTCGAGGTTGTTGTTCGCGTGCGCGCCGCCGTTGATGACGTTCATGAGCGGCACGGGCAGCATGCGCGCGCCGGCGCCGCCGAGGTAGAGGAAGAGCGGCAGTCCCGCGGCTTCGGCGGCGGCGCGTGCGACGGCGAGCGAGACGCCGAGAATCGCGTTCGCGCCGAGGTTCGACTTGTTGTCGGTACCGTCGATCTGCTTCATCACCAGATCGATCATCGCCTGCTCGCGCGCGTCCATCCCCTCGACTTCCTTGGCGATGATGTCGATGTTGTCGATGGCGTTGCGCACGCCCTTGCCGAGGTAGCGTGCCTTGTCGCCGTCGCGCAGCTCGAGCGCCTCGCGCGAGCCGGTCGATGCGCCCGAGGGCACGGCCGCGCGTCCGAGCGCGCCGCCGGCGAGAAGGCAGTCGACTTCGATGGTGGGATTTCCGCGCGAGTCGAGGATCTCGCGGGCGAAGATTTCGACGATCTTGAACATAGCGGGCGGGATTCTATATCCCGCCCGCCGCAGGCTCACTTCGGTCCGACGAGGATCGGCAGCCCGGCGTCCTTCCAGCCGTGCCAGCCGCCCTGCAACGCGAAGACGTTCTTCACGCCGTGCGCGGTGAGCATCATCGCCGCGCGGCCGGAGGCCTGTTCGGCGCTGCACGCGCAGTACGTGATCACGGTCTTGTGCGGCGGCACCTCGGCGAAGCGCGTAACGATCTGGCTGCCGGGGATGCTCAGCGCACCTTTGATGTGGCCGTAGCGGAACTGGTCGTTCGAGCGCACGTCGATGAAGACGGCGCGGTCCGACTTGTACAGCTGCATGGCTTCCTGCCGCGTCATGCGCGTGAACGTCTGCGCGCCGGTGCGCGTGCCGGACACCTGCAGCGGGCTGCCGGGAACGGAGTGGCCTTTCGGCGGCGTGGCTTTCATCTGCGCGCCGGCGACGGTGGCAACGAGGAACGAAACGAGAGCGAGTTTACGCATGGGCTTTAGTGGAGTCCTTCGAAGAAGCGGTCGAGTCGCGGAACATACCAGTGGGAGCGGTCGAGGGAGAAGGCCACGGCGACGGCTTTGCCGACGATGCGCCTTCGCTCGATGAAGCCGATGAAGCGGCTGTCGTTGCTGTTGTCGCGGTTGTCGCCGAGGACGAAGTACGAGCCCTTCGGCACGGTGAGCGGACCGTAGTTGCGGACCGCGGGGATCTCCGGCGTCAGCATGACTTTGTGAATGTGGCCGTCGAGGTCTTCATCGTTGACGTACGCGGAACCGTAATCGCCGGCGCCGACGATGGCGATGGGCGACTGCTTCGCGAGATGGCCGTTGATGAAGAGCTGGTTGTCGCGGAGCTCGACCTGATCGCCGGGGAGCGCGGCGACGCGTTTCACGAGGCGCGTGCCGTCGACGGGCGAGAAGAGCACGACGATGTCGCCGCGATGCGGATCCGCCCATTTCGTGATCTCGATCGTGGTGAACGGGACCTTGAGGTCGTAGGCGAGCTTGTTGACGACCACGCGGTCGCCTTCCTGGATGGTCGGCTTCATCGAGCCGGTGGGGACGTCGTTCCAGTCGGCGAGCGCCGAGCGCAGCGAGCTGACGATGAGGATCATCAGCGCGAAGACGCGGATCTCGTAAAGAACCTTCTTTTTGTCGATGGCCATGGCACCTCTTCAGTACGCGACGGCCGGTGCAACGTTTCGCGGCGGAAAACTACTCCAGCGACGGAACGGTGACAGTGAAGGGGCGGACGAACGTCTGCCCCTCGAACGATTTACGCCGATTTCTCGCTGCCGCCGATGAGCTTCACCTTCGAGAGGAGCTCCGACATCTGCATGCCGGAGAGCGACTCGAAGAGCGCCGGCACCTGCGCGGCGATCGCGGCGAGGTCGCCGGTGATCTTGTGCGCGCCGGCGGCGTTGGCGTCGCCGGTGGAGACGATGGTGATCTTGTCGACGTTGGCGAGCGGCGCGGCCATCGCGCGCACCATCTCCGGCATCTGCGTCATCAGTTTGTCGACGACCGCGGCCTGGTTCCACTCCTGATACGCCTCGGCCTTCACGTTCATCGCCTTCGCTTCCGCCTCGCCTTTACGGAAGATGATGTCGGCCTCGGCCTCACCTTCGGCGCGCACCGACGCGGCGCGGCCCTCGGCTTCGATGCGCAGGCGCTGGCTCTCGGCGGCGGCGAGCGTCTCGATGCGCGCGCGCTCGACTTCCGCGGACTTGAGGACGTTAGCGATCAGTTCCTTCTCGTGGCGGACGATCTCCGCCTCCTGCACCTTGATCTGTTCCTGCTTTTCGATCTGCTGCACCTTCACCGACTCTGCGATGACCTGCTGCTGCATGACCTGCGACTGGATCTCGTACGCCTTGTCGGCCTGCGCCTGCTGGCGTTTGGTCGTTTCGACGTAGAGCGCTTTCTTGACGTCGAGGTCGCGCTGCGCCTCCGCCTGCGCGGCGAGCGACAGCGTCTCGGCGAGCACCCGCTGCTGATCGGCTTCGGCGCGTTTGATCGCGGCTTCGCGCAGCGCCTCGGCGCGTTTGATGGCGGTGTCGCGCTCCGCTTCCGCGGCGGCGATGTCGGCCATCATGCGGATGCGCGCGATGTCGGGGCGGCCCATGTTGGTGATGTACTCGTTGCCGTCCTTCACTTCCTTGATCGTGAACGACACGACCTCGAGGCCCATCTTGTCCATGTCGTCCGCGCACGTGGCCCGCATGCGGTCGGCGACCATCTCCGGCTGCTTGACGATCTCTTCGACCGTCAGCTGGCCGATGATGCCGCGCAGGTGGCCTTCCATCACCAGGCGGATGAGGCCTTCACGCTGCGGCGGCGTCTTCGAGAGGAACTGCTCCGCGGCGGTGAGGATCGACTCGCGGTCGCTCTTCACCTTGATCTGCGCGACCGCTTCCACGGTCACGGCGACGCCCTGCTTCGTGTAGAGGTCCTGCTTCGGCGCGACGTCGAACGACATCAGCTCGAGCGAGAGCGCCCTGTAGCTGTGGATCATCGGGAAGATGAGCGTGCCGCCGCCTTTGATGACGCGCGTGCCGCCGACGCCGAAGACGACGAACGCCTCGTTCGGGCCGACTTTCCGATACATCTGAGCGATGAAGCCGAGGAGCATCAGCGTGGCGAGCACGATGCCGCCGGCGATCATCCACATCGGTATTTGGTTGAGCATGGACAGTTTCTCCTTCTGCGCTACTCGAGCGCTTTCAACGCGCCGTTGGCCGGCGCGAGCTCGTCCCACGTGGTGACGTAGGCGATTCCTTTTTCATAACGGGTCACGATGACCTCGGTGCCTTTGGCGATGGCGCGGCCGTCGTCGCTGCGCGCGCCGCACACGCGTCGCGTGCCGGCGTGGCGGAAGACGATCTCGCCCGTGCCGTCGACCGCGCGGATGGGGATCGTCGTGCGTGCGACGACGCCGAGCATCGACAGCGGCGCGGCGACCGCCTCGTCGCGCGCGAGACGTCCGATGACGCTGTTGATCACGGACGCGCCGACCGCGCCGATGACGATCGCGCCGGTGGCGATCAGCCGCGGCGACCATGGCGTCAGCCGCTCGATGAGCAGTCCGCCGCCGCCGAACCAGGTCAGGAACGCGGTGATCGCGGCGGCGTTGACCATCGACGCGCGGCGCCCGCCGTGCGCATGCGGATGCAGATGCAGCGCGCGGTGCGCGAACACGCGGTCGAAGACGTTGACGTGCTCGAGGCCGGAGACGAACGAGACGACGCTCAGCCCCAGGCCTGCGATGAAGCAGACGACGAAGAGTGTGGTCATGAAGATGTGCCTTTCAGGCGCGCCGTTTCTTTCGCGCCGGGCGCGGATGGACCTCGAGCGTGTCAACGAGGCGCTCGATGAGCTGCCGGTTCTCGACGATCGAGCCGAGGAGCACGAGGCAGTCGCGCGACTTGTCGTGCTTGGCGATCTTCAGCAGCGCGTCGGCGAGCATGCGGTCCTCGGCGAAGGTCTCCGCGCCGTCGATGAGCCAGAGATCGACGCGGTCGTCGAGCGCGCGGCGCGGCTTCATCGAGTGATGGCCGTCGAGGTCGTCGACGAGATGACCCGGATGCACTTTGAAGAAGCGCGCGAGCAGAAGGCGCGTGTTCGCGGTCATGTGCGGACGCGCGCCGCTCTCGAGCTGCGAGAGATACGACTGGCTGATCTGCCCGTCCAGCTCTTCCCGCACGCCGCGCGCGACTTCCGCCTGCGTCAGCTCGCGCTCCAGGCCGCGGGCGAAGCCTTCCAGCGTTCGCAGGCGGGCCAGCTTTTCTCCGATGGTCATTGCAATTTGCAATATATGGCAAATTGCAATCTTTTGCAAGTGGCGGGGCGGCGGCAGGGTGGAACTCCCCGGGAAACGGCGCCGCTACCGCAGCGCGACGACGACCAGCGTGAGGTCGTCTTCCAGCTCGCCGCGGGCGAAGGAGGTCGCCGCGTCGACGAGCGTCTGCTGGAGTTCTTCGGCCGAAAGATCGCGCGCGTCGGCGACGAGCTCCTCGATCCGCTGCTCGCCGAAGAGCTCTCCCTCCCCGTCGCCCGCCTCGGAGACGCCGTCGGTGAAGAGCACGAGCGTGTCGCCCGGCGCGACGGCGAGCTCGCGCTCCTCGTACGGCTGCGTGAACAGCCGCGAGATGGCCGGGCCGCCTTCCGCGAGCCGCACGATCGTGCCGTCCGCGCGCGCGAGCACCGGCGCGTTGTGCCCCGCGTTACACCAGCGCAGCGTCATCGACGCGGTGTCGAGCGTGGCGTAGAAGAACGTGACGAAGCGTCCGCCGGAGAGACTCGACACGACCACGCGTCGCACGCGCTCGCACAGATCGCGCGGCGAGCCGCTCGCCGACGCGCGCACCGCCGCCTGCAAGCCCGACATCAGCAGCGCCGCGGGCATGCCCTTTCCCGCGACGTCGCCGATGCAGACCGCGAGCTCGCGCTCGCCGAGCTTGATGAGATCGTAGTAGTCGCCGCCCATCGAGCGCGCCGGCTGCCAGACGCCGCTCGCGTCGATGCCTGCGACGCGCGGCATCTCGCGCGGGAGCAGCGTCTGCTGAATCGCACGCGCCTGCGTGAAGTCCGCTTCATCGACGGCCATGCGAATGCGATCGGTGGCGATCGAAATCTGATCGGCGGCCGAGCGGAGGAAGTCGATGTCCTCGACGTCGAACTCGCCGCCCGACAACTTCGGCGCGAGCGCGACGAAGCCGCGCGTACCGATCGGGACGACGAGCGTTGCCTCGATCTTCGCCAGCGGCGCGCTCGCGGCTTCCGGCAACGTCCGCCGCCGCGGATCGAACGGGCGGTCGAGGAACTCGCTGAACGTGCGCGGCACGCGCAGGCGCCCGAGGAGCGCGTCGGCCACGCCGACTTTCGCCACGGCCACGAACTCTTCCTGGCGCTCGACGAACAGCACCACCGCGCGGTTCTGCAGCGCGTGCTGCAATTCCTCCGCGGCGCCGCCGAGGTACGCGCCGAGGTCGTGCGCGGCCATCGTTTCCGCGCCGATCGCCCGCAGCGCCTCGGGGTACTCGTACTTGTGGCGGAAGAGGTTGCGGTCGACGAGCGTCTGCAGCTTCGTCCGCAGCGGCACGAACAGCAGCGCCACGACGAGCGTCGAGGCGATGACCAGCGTCTGGTTCTGCACGTGGGCGATGTTCACCAGCAGCGCGCCGAGTCCGCCCACGATGCCGACGTACAGCACGAGAATCGCGCCGGTCAGGATCGCGTAGACGACCGTTTTGCGGATGATGACGTCGATGTTCATCAGCCGGTACTTGAGGATCGCGAACGCGAACGAGATCGGGATGAGCAGGTACAGCAGCGTCGGCACGACCTGCACGAACTGCCCCGCGCGCAGCCACCACGAGACGTCGCCGCCGCGCATCACCGTGCCCGCGACGACCAGCTGCGAGATGAACGCGATCACCAGCCGCGCCGCGAGCGCGATGAGCGTGCCCCACAGCGGCCACTGCACCTGCCGCCGCTCCTCGGCGCCCGCATCGCGGTACGAGCGATAGAGCGCGATGCAGGCCAGGATCGGATAGACGGCGAGCAGCGGGAACGGCAGCAGCACGAGCATCGCCGCGACGACGACGGCGGCCCACTTCAGATGCAGCGCCATGAAGATGCGCGCGAGGCCGAGGAAGAGCGCGACGATCGAGAAGATCGTCTGCAGCGGACGCAGCGCGAACGCGTGACGCGTGCCTTCCGTGCGTCCGCGATATGCGATGCGCAGCGCCACGAACATGCCGATCACGGCGAGAGCGGCCGAACAGACGTGCACCGCCGTTTCGAGCGTGTGCAGGCGTGCCGCGTTCGCGGTGGGAAAGAGCACCGACGTGCCGAGGAAGACCATCACGCCGGCGACGGCGGACGCCGGCACGCCGTAGACCCAGCGCAGCACGTGCGGCGCGCGCGTCACGATCGGCCGTTCGCGCGGGAAGATCAGCGCGAGGTGGAGCGTGAGCGGCGCGAACGCGTACGCGCCGGCGAGCAGCGCGAGCAGCGGAAAGACGCTCGTCAGCGGCGCGGTGAAGATCCCGCGCATGTTGAGCAGGCTCTCGATCGCGACGACGGCCGTGCCGACGATCGACACCGCGCCGACCGACGTCATGATGCAGAAGACGCGGGCGCGGCGATCGCCGGGACTGCGGCTGAAGACGAAGATGCCGATGGCCACGAAGACGATGGCCACGAAGATGGACGTCAGGAACGCGAAGAGATACGACGCGCCGATCGGCGACGCGAGCCGCACCGGGATGTCGAGCAGCTTGCCGCCGCGCTCCACGCGGAACGTGATGACGTCGCCGGTGTGCACGCGCATGTCGAGGGCGCGCAAACGCGGCTGGTCGTACATCGGAATGCCGTCGATCGCCTTGACCACGTCGCGGACGTGCATCCCGCCGGCGCGCGCACCGCCCGACGGATCGAGCATGATCACCATGCCCGGCTGCAGCCCCATCACCACGCGGCCCGGCTTCGCGCCCTGTTCGCCGCGCGTGTACTCCTGGATGTAGGTGACGCCCGCCGTGCCGGCGTGCCGCCAATGCCGCAGCCGCACGATGCCGTACGCGAGCTCCAGCCCGGCGACGGCGATCGCGATGATGACGAAGAGAGTGACTTTACGACGATCGGACATCGTGCGTATGAGGCTACGAGCCGATTGTCCTACGGTTGCATCAGTCGCGCGAGCCGCGCCGGTTCACGATGGACATGAACTCCTGCCGCGTGCGCTCGTCGTTGAGGAACTCGCCGCGCAGGACGTTCGTTTCCATGAACGATTCCTCCTGCTCCACGCCGCGCATGACCATGCAGAGATGCACGCCGCCCATCCACACCGCGATGCCGCGCGGCTCGAGGATCTTCTCGATCGTGTCGGCGACGTCGTGCGCGAGATGCTCCTGCGACTGCAGCCGCCGCATGTGCACTTCGACGATGCGCGGGATCTTCGACGCGCCGATGATCATCCGCTCGGGGATGTAGCCGATGATGAACTTTCCGAAGAACGGCAGGATGTGATGCGCGCAGAGCGTCTTGTACGTCCCGCCGATGACGACCAGGTTCTGGCAGTTCTCGTCCGCCGCGGAGCACGCCTTGCGGAACAAGGTGGTCAACTTCTTGACGTCCGTGTAGTCGTAGCCGCTGGTCATCGTGACCAGCGAATCGGACCAGCGGCGCGGCGTGTCGAGGAGGTTCTCGTCCGTCAGATCGACGTGCAGCAGCCGCAGCGCCTCGCGGAGGTGATGCTGCAAGGCGTCGCGGTCGATGGAGGGGCGGGGATTCGAGAGCAGGCCGCGATCGTCCAGCACGTCGATCTCGCGGGCCAGAGCGAGTTCGGTTTCGTCCATGACCGCGACAGAGTACGCGCAATGGCCCGTTCTTGACGACTGAATGACCATTCATTCATACTGGCCCGGAAGCTGTATTTCGTAGGAGTCTCGATCATGGCCGAAGTCAAAACGCAGGGTGCCGTCGAAGCGATGGAGGTGGCCGAAGCCTCCCGCGAGACCGAATGGGAAAAGCCTTCCTTCGTCGGCGATCTCTTTCTCGGCAAGCTGAATCTCGACCTCATTCATCCCTTCCCCGAGCAGCCCGCCGCCGACAAGGCGGAAGGCGACGCGTTCCTCACGAAGCTCGAGCGCTTTCTCGCCGAGCAGGTCGACGCGGAAGAGATCGACCGCAAAGGCGAGTACGACTACTCGCTCTTCGACGGCCTCAATGAGATCGGCGCCTGGGGGATGAAGATCCCGAAGGAGTACGGCGGCCTCGGATTCAGCGCGACGAACTACAACCGCGCCATCGGACTCACGGCGACGTGGTGCGGCTCGACGGTGGCGTGGCTCTCCGCGCACCAGTCGATCGGCGTGCCGCAGCCGCTCAAGCTCTTCGGCACCGAGGAGCAGAAGAAAAAGTATCTGCCGCGTCTGGCGAAAGGCGCGATCTCCGCGTTCGCGCTGACCGAGCCGGGCGTCGGCTCCGATCCCGCGAAGATGGAGACGCGCGCGGTGCCGACTCCCGACGGCAAAGGCTGGACGCTCAACGGCGAGAAGCTGTGGTGCACGAACGGCCTCAAGGCGGAAGTCATCGTCGTGATGGCGCAGACGCCGCCGAAGATCGTCAACGGCAAAGAGAAGAAGCAGATCTCCGCGTTCATCCTGGAAACGAACACGCCGGGCGTCGAGATCGCGCACCGCTGCCAGTTCATGGGACTGCGCGGCATCGGCAACGTGCTCATTCGCTTCAACGACGTCTTCATCCCGAAAGAGAACCTGCTGTGGGGTGAAGGTCTCGGCCTCAAGCTCGCGCTGATCACGCTCAACACCGGACGCCTCACGATCCCCGCGGGCTGCGCGGCCGGCGGCCGGCGCATGCTCGAGATCGCGCGCGACTGGGCGAACGAACGCGTGCAGTGGGGCGCGCCGATCGGCAAGCACGAGGCGGTCGCGGCGAAGCTGTCGTGGATGGCCTCGCACACGTTCGCGATGGAAGCGATCGTGTGGCTGACGTCGGGACTCGCCGATCGCGGCGACGTCGATCTCCGCCTCGAAGCGGCGATGGCGAAGCTCTTCAACACCGAGATGGCGTGGAAGTGCGTCGACGAGCTCGTGCAGATCCGCGGCGGCCGCGGCTTCGAGACGTCGTGGTCGCTCAAGGCGCGCGGCGAGAAGGGCTATCCCGTCGAGCGGATCATGCGCGACATGCGCATCAACCGCATCTTCGAAGGGACGAGCGAGATCCAGCATCTCTTCATCGCGCGCGAGGCGGTCGATCCGCACATGAAGCGCGGCTACAAGATCCTGCTTCCTGAAACGCCGACGAACGAGAAGCTCAGCGCCGCGGCGAAAGCGGGCGCGTACTACGCGACCTGGTATCCGTCGCGTTACGTCGGCTGGAGCCGCTTCCCGAAATACGGCGACTTCGGCCGCCTCTCCACGCACCTCGGATACATCGAGCGCCAGTCGCGCCATCTCTCGCGCTCGATCTTCCACGCCATGATGCGCTTCCAGGCGAAGCTCGAGCGCAAGCAGATGGTGCTCTTCCGCATCGTCGACATCGGCACCGATCTCTTCGCCATGTCCTCCGCGATTACGTACGCGGAGATGCTGGCGAAGAAGGGCGAGAAGAACGCCATCGATCTCGCGGACCTCTTCTGCCGCGAGGCGCGCGTGCGCATCGACCAGAACTTCCGCACGCTCTTCGACAACCACGACGAACTCGCCTATCGCGTGGTGCAGAAGTTCATGAAGGGCGAGTATCAGTGGCTCGAAGGGCAGCTCGTCGAGCCGCTCGTGCCGACCGCGGAACAGGTCGAAGAAGCGATCCGGCAGCTCGCCTGACGGCGAGCTGCCTCGCGCTCTCAGATCTTTGCGGCGTCGTCGACGCTCTCGTGCCCCTCGTACTTCATGAGGCAGTCGCGGCAGATGAGCTGCGCGCTGTTCGAGCCGGGGCGCGGCACCCAGCCGTCCTGATGCACGGCGTCGTCGAACGAGCGCGTGTACTCCTCCGGAATCTCACCCACGATCTCGCGTGTGAGCTCGCATTCACCGCAGCGGAGGAGGACCCGTCCTTCCATGGCTATTGCTCTCCGGCAGCCGGGAAGACCGGCGTAATGTCGACCGGGATGTCTTTCAATCCGGCGATCACGCCCTGCATCTCGGGCGTCGAAACGCCGTAGCGATCGAGCAGCCGCTGCGCGCGCGGCAGGTCGCCCGTCGCCTCGATGGTGAGGAGCTCGGTCGCCAGCGTGCGCACGCCGTCGCGATACTTCGTGAAATCGACGTTGTACGTGCCGTTGCCCGCCGGCGTCACGGCGCCGTGCTCGCGCAGCCAGTTCCACTGCACGGCGGTGCCGCGGCCGTGCGCCTCGTCGATGCCGAAGCGCATGGAGCGGAACATGAGTCCCGTGTACGTCGCGAAGAGCTGCCGTTCATCGAACGAGTTGAGCAGCCCGTGATCGCGCGCGTAGAGAATGTTCCAGAGGCCGACCACGTCCGCCTTGCACTCTTCGATCGTCGAGTAGAGGTTCTTGAGGAGGATGCGCGAGTCGACGCGCTGGCCCGAGCCGGCGGGATCGGGGATGAGTCCCGGCCCGAGGCCGTGCGACAGCTCGTGGAAGAGGGTGTGGTTGAAGTAGGCGTCGAACGAGAGGAGGTCGCGCAGCGACGGATCGAGCACGCGGTTCGCGATGGGCACGCCGCTCTGCCGGAACTTCGCGTCCATCACGTTCTTGAGCAGCACCTTCTTCGAGCCCTTCTGCTCGCGCACGACCTCGTCGTTCGGCAGGTTGAACGCGGCGGTCTGCACGCCGCGGCGCGCGTCGCCGGCGGTGTAGATCTCCTGCACGACGCGGATCGGCGAGTCGGTGCCGCGGTTCGGGTTCATGTACTCGGCCGGCTCGGGGAGATTGCGCTCCATGTCCGGCAGATGCTGCGCGTACGCGGCGAGCTTGTCGCTCTCCGGCTTGTCGACGACGGTGACGAACGACTCGAACGCCGCCTTGTAGTTGAACATCGAGTCTTCGTAGACCTCGTACGGTCCGATCACGACTTCGAGCGGCCCGTTGAGATCCATCCACGCGATGTCGCTCTCGCGGTAGTTGTCTTTCATGAACGCCGCGGCGAGCTTGGTGAGGTAATCGCGCAGCGAGGCGTTGTTCGTCAGCGCGGCGGCGTCACGCAGCGACGCGGCGGCGCGATCGAGCTCCGCGGCGTAGTAGCGCGAGTACGGAATCGCCTCGAGATCGTTGCCGCGGCGGCGGATGACGGTGAAGAGTCCCTCGAACGCTTCCTTCTGATCGGGATGCGCGGCCACCCAGCGCTCGAACTCTTCCTTCGACATGTCGGGCGGATAGAACGCCGCGCCTTCCGGCTTCGCGCCTTCCTTGCCGAACGGCTCGATGAACGGCTCGTCCTGCGCGAGACGGTCCCAGCGTCCCTTGTTGATGAGGAAGTACTCGTACGCGTCGCGCTCGAGCGGCGAGTTCTGCGCCTGCGAGGAGAGCTTCGTGCGATAGACGGGATTGCGCTCGTCGACCTGGCGCCAGTAGATCTCGTCGATCACCTTCGACGCGTCGATGAGCTTCGCCACGACCTGGCGCTCGTTGTCGTCGAGCAGCGCGTGGTCGTAGTCGATGGTCGTGCGCGGCAGCTGCGCGAGCCGCTGCGGCACGTCCTGCTTCGGCGCGAGGCGTGCCGGCGCGACGTACGTCGTCTCGGACGGCGACGGCGGATTCGGAGTCGCGGCCGGTTTCGTCATCGGCCCCGTAGTCTGACACGCGAGCGGCAGGAGAAGAGCGAGCGGGAGCAGCAGCAGCTTCTTCATGGCGCCGCGGATTCTATTCGAGTCGGCGGCATGCTATCGTCCGCCGCAGTCTCAGCCGAGGTTGCGCCGCGTGATCATCGAGTGCCCGAATTGCCGTTCGAAGTACCAGTACGACGAGCAGCGCTTCGAGGGAAAACCGTCGAAGAAGATCAAGTGCTCGCGCTGCCAGCAGATCTTCGAGATTCAGAATCCGGCCAACGCAAAGCCGGCGGCCGCACCGGAAACGCCGGCGACAAAGAAAGCCGACGTCAACGCCGACGCCACGCTCACGCCGCGCGATCGCACGCTGCACTCGCGTCCCATCCCGCCGCCCGACACGACCGAACAATCGCCGCTGCCGCCGCCGACCGGGCCGCAGCTGACGACGCCGCAGTTGCCGAAAGGCAAGCGCCTGTCGCTGGCGATCATCGGCGGTCCCGACGCGGGAAGCGTGCATCGCATCCAGCAGCCGCGCACGACCATCGGCCGCGCGGGCGCCGATCTCACGCTCAACGACACCGAGGCGTCGCGGCAGCATGCGGCGCTCGAAATCTACGACACCGTGTGCAAGCTCTCCGACCTCGGCTCGACGAACGGCACACTGGTGGGCGGCGAGAAGATCACCGAAGCGGTCGAGCTGACGGACAAGTCGGAGTTCGTCGTCGGCGCGAGCACGTTGATGCTCATCGTGACGGATGAATGATCTCGCGGTTCTGTTCCGCCACCGCCAGCTCATCGCCGCGCTCACGGCGCGCGATCTGAAGGCGCGCTACCGCGGCTCGATCCTCGGATTTTTCTGGTCGCTCGCGAATCCGCTGCTGCTGCTCGCGGTCTACACGCTCGTCTTCACGCGCTTCTTCCCGAACTCCATCGAGGCGTATCCGCTCTTTCTCTTCGCGGGCATCCTGCCGTGGACGTTCTTCTCCGCCTCCATTCTCGAATCGACGACGTCGATCTCCGCGAACGCGGGCCTCATCAAGAAAGTGATGTTCCCCGCGGAGGCGCTGCCGCTCGTGGTCGTGCTCTCGCACCTCGTGCACTTCGCACTGGCGATCCCGATCCTGCTCGCGGCGATCGTCGCGTTTGCGGCGCTCGGGAAGTTCACGATCAGCGCGACGATCCTGCTCGCGCCGCTGCTCATGCTGCTGCAGACGATCTTCATCGCCGGCGTCGCGTTGATCGTCTCGTCGGCGTCGGTGCTCTTCCGCGACCTGCGCGACATCATCGCGAACCTCATGCAGCTCGGCTTCTTCGTGACGCCGATCATCTATCAGATCTCGACGGTTCCCTCGCGGCCGTTGCGCGCGCTGCTGCGCCTCAATCCGATGACACCGTTCGTCGTCTCGTATCAGAAGATCTTCTTCGAGCGCGCGCTGCCGAATCTGTCGGACAGCGTTCTGATGCTCGTCTACGCGGCGGCGTCGCTGCTCCTTGGCTTCTTCGTCTTCGATCGGCTGCGCGACACGCTGGCGGAGGCGATCTGACATGGCCGACGCCGCGCCGGACTTCGCCATTCAGGTCGAGAGCGTCTCGAAGAGCTATCGACTGTGGGGACGCCGCTCGCAGTTCGCGACGCTCAAGAGCGCGTTGCTCAAGCGCGACCTGAAGCTCGACCCCGACGCGAGCGTGGCCGCGCTGCGCAACGTCTCGTTCACCATCGATCGCGGCGAGGCGTTCGGCATCATCGGCCGCAACGGCTCCGGCAAGTCGACGATGCTCAAGCTGATCTCGGGCATCCTGAAGCCGACGTCGGGCACGGTCGCGGTGAACGGCCGCATCGCCGCGCTCATCGAGCTCGGCGCCGGCTTTCATCCGGAGATCACCGGCCGCGAGAACATCTACATCAACGGCATCATGCTCGGACTCTCGCGCCGCGAGATCGAACAGCGCTTCGACAAGATCGTGGAGTTCTCCGGCATCGCGGAGTTCCTCGATCAGCCGGTGAAGACGTACTCCTCCGGCATGTACGTGCGCCTCGGCTTCGCGGTGGCCGTGCACGTCGATCCCGATATCCTGCTCATCGACGAAGTCCTCTCCGTCGGCGACGAGGAGTTCTCCGCGCGTTGCATCGCCAAGATTCAGGAGATGAAGTATCGCGGCGTGACGCTCGTCTTCGTCACGCACCAGCTCGACCAGGTGCGCAACCTCTGCGACCGGGCGGTGTGGCTCGACCGCGGCCAGCTCGAGGCGATCGGCGATCCGATGCGCGTCGTCGATGCGTACCTGCAGGAAGTCAGCGGCACGTCGCTCGCGGAGCCGCCCGTCGAAGCCGCGCCGGAGGAAACGCCCGCGCCGCCGCCGCGCGACGAGGAAGAACGCTGGGGCAGCGGCGAGGTGCTGATCAAACGCGTGTCGTTAACCGATGAAGAAGGACGCGAGCTCGTCGCGCTCGGCGCCGGTACGCCGGTCACGATCGACATCGACGTCGAGGCGCGCGCGCCGCAGGACGACTTCGTCTTCGGCCTCGGCCTCTACCACGCCGACGGCACGTGCGTGTACGGCACGAACACCGACCTCGAGGGTTACGCATCGCAGCGCCTCGACGGCAACGCGCGCGTGCGCTTCGTGATGCCGTCGCTCGATCTCGTGGCCGGCACGTATCGCCTCGACGTCGCCGTGCACACGCGCAACGGACGCTCGTTCGACTACCGCCGCAACGTCGTGCGCATCGTGGTCGGCTCGCGCGTGCACGACGTCGGCGTCTACCGCCCGAAACACGAGTGGAAGTTCGACGGCGCGATCGCGTTCAAGGCCGTCGATCCGCATCGCGCGAACGTCCCCGCGCCGATCGCGGAGGCGATCAGGGAGGTCGAAGGCGACTCGTCGCCGCAGCCGCTGCGCCCGCGCCGCAAACGCTGACGGACGCGAGCGGGACTATCATCACCGCATGCTACCCGTGTCGTTCTCGCTCATTCTCGCCGTCATCATCGGGATCTACATCCTCTCGTCCATCAAGATCCTGCCCGAGTACGAGCGCGGCGTGATCTTCCGCCTCGGCCGCCTCTTGCCGCAGGCGAAAGGGCCGGGCCTCTTTCTCGTCTTCGCGCCGATCGACCGCATGCAGCGCGTGTCGCTGCGGCAGGAAGCGTTCGAGGTGCCGCCGCAGGACATCATCACGCGCGACAACGTCACGCTGAAGGTGAACGCGGTCGTCTTCCTGCGCGTGATCGAGCCGCGCCGCGCGGTGGTCGAGGTCTACGACTACCGCTACCAGACCTCGCAGTTCGCGCAGACGACGCTGCGCTCCGTCCTCGGCGAAGTGGAGCTCGACGACGTACTCGCGCATCGCGATCAGCTGAACCTGCGCATCCAGTCGATCCTCGATCAGCACACCGAGCCTTGGGGCGTGAAGGTCGTGAACGTCGAGGTCAAGCAGGTCGATCTGCCGGAGTCAATGCTGCGTGCGATGGCGAAGCAGGCCGAGGCCGAGCGCGAGAAGCGCGCGAAGCTCATTCACGCCGAAGGCGAGTTCGCGGCGTCGCAGCGCCTCGCCGACGCGGCGAAGATCCTCGCCAGCGAGCCGGCCACGATTCAGCTGCGCTACCTGCAGACGCTCACCGAGATCGGCGTCGAGAAGAACACGACCATCGTCTTCCCGCTGCCGGTCGACATCATCAGCGGCCTGGCGAAGGCGCTGCAGCGCGAATGAACGAGCTGGCGATGATGGAGGCGGCGCTCTTTCAGCTGCGCGCTGCCGTCGCGGACGATCCGTCTCTTTTGCCGATCCGCCTCAGCGCCGATCTCGTCGCGAACGCCGTGCAGGCGGCGAAGGACGGCGTGAATGCCGCGCGCGTGAACGACATCGACTTCGCGCTGCACGACCTGATGGAAGCGACCGACGACGCCGGCGCACCCGACGCCGTCATTTCCGCGATCGCGCTGCTGCAGAACGACGTCGCCACGCTCCGCGCCGCCACCGCCCTCCCGCCCGCGCTCGTGGCGAGCATCCGCGAGCTGCAGGCGAAGTTGCGCGTGCGCGCGAGCGCGATGGAGCGCGCGCAATACCGTGCCGAAGGTGCCGCCGCCGCCGAGCTTCCGCATCCGCCCGAAGAACTGCGCGCCGCCGCGACGTCGATCGCGCACGCGCTCGCGGACGCCGGCTTCACGACGCCGTCGCTCGACGAACTGCTGCGCCCCGGCGCGCAGCTGCGCTATCACACGCTCAATGAAGTGGTGGACGAACTGGACGTGATCGCCGGCGGCTGAACGCTACGATTCCGAACGGATCTGCTGCGTTAGGTAGCCCTGCAGGCCGACCTGCTCGACGAGCGCCATCTGCGCCTCGAGCCAGTCGACGTGCTCCTCTTCGTCGTGCAGGATCGCTTCGAGCAGCAGGCGCGAGTTGTTGTCGCCGAGCTCACGGCATTTTTCGATTCCGGCATTGAGCCGCGGAAGCGCGTCGAGCTCGAGCGCGTAGTCGGATTTGAGAATCTCCGGCACGTCCTCGCCGATGTTGATCTTGCCGAGGCGCTGGACATTCGGGATGCCTTCGAGGAACAGCACGCGTTCGATCAGCTCCTCGGCATGCTTCATCTCGCCGATGGAGTGCTTGCGGATGACGGCGTGCAGGCGGTCGTAGCCCCAGTTCTCGCACATCTCCGCGTGGACGAAGTACTGGTTGATGGCGGTCAGCTCCGCCGTCAGCACGTCGTTGAGCAGCTCGATGATCGTTCCGTCGCCCCGCATGCGCGGGAGCCTATCACGCGTGTACGGCGTCGATGTGCGGGTGCGGAGGATGCGCGGCGTTCGCCGCGGCGGCGCTGCACGCCGAGGCTGACGCGTGCGCGCCGAGCATCGAGCGGAGCGAGATGTGGCAGGAGCCGCACTGGTCGCCGATGCCGCAGCGCTGCAGGTCGCGCACGGTGGATGCGCCGGCGTCGAGCGCCTTGCGGACTTCGCGTTCCGATTTGCCGCGGCAGATGCAGACGATCAAGGTGAAGGGTTCCGTCCTCTTGCAGATTCTGAGACTCAGTCTCAATCGCCATGATGCCGGTTCTGTTCCCGGACGTCAACTGCCGGCGCGCTCGTAGCTGAAGACATCCAGCCACCGCAGGATGTTCGGATACGGCGGATCGGGCGGGAGTCGCTGCGACGGCAGGCCGAGCTGCCGCGCCAGCAGCTCGGCGTTCTCGCGTACCTCGCTCGTGTCGATGTCCTCAGCGCGCGCGCGCTGGAGCTCGCGCGCGGCCAGCGCGCGGTCGCCGCGGAAGAACGCCTCGCGCGCGCGGAGGAGCGTCCGCACCGGCGCGAGCGACGGGTCGCCGTCGATCGACTTCGTGCTCCAGTGCTGCCAGACGTTCGAGCCGAGGGTCATCGCCAGCAGTCGCAGCGCGGCGGTCGGCGTGGACGGCGGATCGACGGCGTACGCGTCATTGAGTCGCGCGTCGCGTTCTTCCGCGTCACCCTGCTGCTGCGCCGCGTACGCGCTGAGCGCCGACGCCTCGAAGACGCGGTATGTGAGATTGAGCTGCCGCGCGCGCGTGAGCGTGAGCGCGAAGTGGCGCTCGGCTCCGTCCCAGTTGCCGAGGCGCAGCAGCGCCATTCCGGCGAGCTGGCGTGATTCGGCTTCGAGCGTGCCGACGCCTTCCGACGCGGCGTCGTCCGCGGCGCGATCGAAGAGCTCGCGCGCTTTCGCGGCCTGGCCGCGGCTCCACGCGAAGCGCGCTTCGGCGTAGTGATAGAGCGCGGGACGCCGCGCGAGCCGGCTCGCGCGCAGATCGCGTTCCGCGCCGGCGACGTCGCCGAGCGACGCGCGATCCGCGAGCACGAGCGCGAGACGGCGGTCGTCTGGCTTGTGCACGTCGATCTGCTGCAGCTCGGCGCGCGCGGCGTCGCGGTCGCGCTGGCCGAGGTAGATGTGCGCGGCGGCGAGATGCAGGCGCCACGCGGACGGCCGCAGTTCCAGCGCCGACTTCGCGAGCGCGAGCTCGCGTCCGGGGTCCGCCGCGGGAACGACGAGGTACCGCACGAGCAGCGACTCGTACGTCGACGCGCCCGGCATGCGCTTCATCGACGCCTCGCCCCACCGCAGCGCCTCGGCGTTGTTGCCCGCGGCATCGGCGAAGCTAGAGAGAAACGCGGCGGGAATCGCCGTTGGCGCCGGACGCCGCCACGCTTCCTCGAAGAGCTCGATCGCTTTGGGGCGGTTGCCTTCGGCGTCGGCGCGCAACGCGAGCTCGATGAGCCGCGTGGTCTCGCCGTCGCCGCGGACGTCCGACGCGCGTAGGTCATAGCCGTCATCGAGCGGACGATTGCGCACGCGATAGACGAGCAGCGCCGCGCCGGTGACGATGAGCAGCAACGCCGCGAACGCGAGCAGCCGCGGCGCGAGACGCGGCGCGCGGCTGGAGCGCGACCACGTGACGCGCTCGCCGGCGAGCATCGCGCGGATCTTCGACGCGAGCTCGCCCGCGTCGCGCGGACGGTCGTGCATGTTCTTCTCGAGGCAGTGCTGGATGAGCGTGTCGACCTCGCGCAGCAGCGGCTCGCCGGTCGGTTGCAGCCGCGGCGTCGCGTCGTGCAGCAGCGCGACCATCACGTGCGCGGACGACGCGCGCTCGAACGGCAGCCGTCCCGCGACCATCTCGTAGAGGATGCAGCCGAGGGCGAAGATGTCGGTCGCGGTCGCGGGCGAGCGGCCTTCGATCTGCTCGGGCGCCATATATCCGATCGTGCCGAGGACGATGCCGGGCTCGGTCGGGCGAATCTCGGTCAGCACCGCGTCGGCGGCGTACGGCGCGAAGATGCCGGTGGCGCCGCGCGCGAGCCCGAAGTCGAGCACCTTCACGCGCCCTTCCATGGTGATGAAGATGTTCTCGGGCTTGAGGTCGCGGTGCACGATGCCGCGCGCGTGCGCGGCGGCGACGCCGTCGGCGATCTCCAGCATCGTCTCCAGCGCGGCGCGCGGCGAGAAACGGCCGCGCGCGATGCGCATGCGCAGCGTCTCGCCTTCGAGGAGTTCCGTGACGGCGTAGTGGACGTTCTCCTCGCTGCCGAAATCGAAGAGCGAGACGATATTCGGATGCGACAGGGCGGCGACCGCGCGCGCCTCGCGGCGAAAGCGGTCGAGCGCCTGCTTGTCGTTTTCGAGATGCTCGGGCAGCACCTTGATCGCGACCTCGCGCCGCAGCCGCGCGTCTTCCGCGCGGTAGACTTCGCCCATTCCGCCCGCGCCGAGCAGTGCGACGATCGTGTACGGTCCGAGCCGCGTTCCGGGAGCGAGCAAAGGGTTGTCCGCGGTTACGATACGACGAGGGACGAGGCCGCATGAAGCGATTCATCCGCGTGGTCGATGACTTTTACGCCGATCCGCAGGCGGTGCGGCGACGCGCGCTGGAGATGACGTACACCGAGCCGGAGAACCTCGTCGGCTGGCGCACGAAGGCATATCAGCCGCGCGGCATCAGGCAGCGCATCGAGTCGCGGTTCGGCGTGCGCATCCCGTACTGGGAAGCGGACCTCGACGCGATCGAGGCGTGCAACGGCGTCTTCTTCACGAGCTACGCGAAAGGCGCGCGCAGCGAGCGCGTCGGCATCCACTTCGACGATCCGCCGCGGTGGGTGATGTTTCTCATCTACCTCACGCCCGACGCGCCGTACGACGCCGGCACGTCGCTCTGGCAGCACCGCAAAACCGGCATCGTCGCGAAGCCGACGCGGCGCGACGCCGAGCGCCTCGGCATCCCGCTCGATGAGCTCTTCGCCACGATCGAGCACGACGCGAAGATCCGCGGCCGGTGGATCGAGATCGACCGCGTCGGCAACGTCTTCAATCGCGCGGTCATGTTCCCCGGCGGCTTCTATCATTCCGCGTCGCGACACTTCGGCTCCGGCTTCCGCGACGGGCGCATCTATCAGTCGTTCCACTTCCCCGTGGAACTGTTGCGCTGATCACGGCGACGCGACGACGCTCGCCTTCGCGAGGTGCATCATCTCGCCGACGCGCAACCCGTCGCGACGCTGGTCGAGATAGCGCGCGTTCAGCTCCGCGGGGCCGAGATCTTCGATCTGCGTGAAGCCGGCGTCGTGCAACAGCGCTCGCAGCTCCGCGGGTGCGAAGAAGCTTTTCCACGGCTCGCCCGCGGCCGCGACGCGCGCGGCCATCGCATCGAACACGAGTCGTCCGACGAGACTCAGCTCGTGCGGCGGCGTGCCGTAGTCGAAGACGACGGTCGTCTCCGCGTTCTGCATTGCGATGAAGCGCAGCGTGTGCGCGATCGCCTCGGGCTCGAGATACGGCACGACGCCGAGCCACGAGAAGAACGCCGGCGCGCCGCGATCGAAGCCCGCGGCGGCGAGCTCGCGTTCGAGCGTGGTCTTCGCGAAGTCGACCGGCACGTACACGGTGTCCACGGCCGGCGAAATCGCCGCATCGGCGAGCCGTTGCCGCTTCGCGTTTTGCGTGTCCGGATGATCGACCTCGAAGACGCGCAGCCGCGCGTACGGATTGCGCAACGCGAAGGTATCGAAGCCGGCGCCGAGCACCACGTACTGCGCGCATCCGCGCAGCACCGCCTCGCGCAGCTCATCCTCTGCATACCGGCTGCGCACCGCCAGCGCGATGCGCAGATACGCCGCCGCGCGCGACGAATCGTAGGCATGCGGATCGGCGCGCACGCGCGCGGCGACCTCCGGATCGAGCACGCGGAACGCGAACGGATCGTCGAAGACGAGCGGGTCGTCGAGAAGCTGGTGCGCGGCGCGGCGGGCGGCGACGCGTTCCGCGGTCCGGCTGCCCTGTCCTTCCTTCACGCGGCGTTACGGGATGTCGGGCTCGACCAGCTGCGCGAGCAGCGTGAGCGAGTCCTGCCAGCCGAGGTAACAGGCCTCGGCGGGAATCGCCGCGGGGACGCCTTCCTGGACGATGTTCACCTCGGTGCCGACGGAGACCGGCGTCAGCGTGACCGTCGTGGTCATCGAGCCGGGGAGGTTCGGGTCGTCGAACTTGTCGGAGTAGCGCAGGCGCTCGTTCGGCACGAGCTCGAGGTACTCGCCGCCGAACGCATGTTCCTGCCCGGTGCCGAAGTTGCGGAACGACATGTGGTACCGGCCGCCGACGCGCGCGTCCATCGCGTGCACTTTTCCGATGAAGCCGTTCGGCGGCAGCCACTTCGGCAGCGCGTCCGCGTCGAGGAACGCGCGGTAGATCTTCTCGGGCCGCGTGCGGATCACGCGATGAAGGCGGATGGTGTTCGTCGACTTGCCGTTGCTCTGCGTCATGCGGCGAACGATAGCGGAAGAAATCGAGCGCGTCGACCACGTGTTCCGCTCGCCTGATGCACTTCCGCCAGTTCTACCTGAACTGCCTCGCCCACGCGTCGTATCTCGTCGCCTCCGACGGCGAAGCCGCGGTCATCGATCCGCAGCGCGACATCGAGCAGTACCTCGACGAAGCGCAGCGCCTTGGCGCGACGATTCGTTACGTGATCGAGACGCATCTCCACGCCGACTTCGTGAGCGGCCATCGCGAGCTCGCCGCGCGCAGCGGCGCGGAGATCGTGTTCGGCCGCGAGGCGCACGCGGAGCTGCCGCATCGCGCGGTCGCCGACGGCGACGAGCTGCGCGTCGGACGCATTCGTCTGCGCGCGCTGGAGACGCCGGGACATACGCCGGAGAGCGTGTCGTGGCTCGTCGTCGATGAAGACGGCGTCGCGCGCAAGGTGCTCACCGGCGACACGCTGTTCATCGGCGACGTCGGCCGTCCCGATCTCGCGGGCGGACGCGGCTTCACGCCGCGGCAGATGGCGTCGCTGCTGTACGACTCGCTGCACGGCAAGCTGCTGACGCTCGACGACGAGGTCGAAGTGTGGCCGGCGCACGGCGCGGGCTCGGCGTGCGGCAAGAACATCTCGAACGAACGCTCGTCGACGATCGGCCAGCAGCGCCGGTTCAACTACGCGCTGCAGCCGATGACGCGCGAGGCGTTCGTCGACATGATGACCAGCGACCTGTCGCCGGCGCCGCGCTACTTTCCGATGGACGCGGAGCTCAATCGCCGCGGTGCGCGCGCGCTCGACGACGTCCGTGCGACGCCGCTCGATGCACGCGAAGTCGAACGGCAGCTCGCGGACGGCGCGCTCGTCCTCGACGTGCGCGACGCGGCGGCGTTCGGCGCGGGACACATCGCCGGCGCGATCAACATCGGCCTGCGCGGGCAGTACGCGTCGTGGGCGGGAACGCTGCTCGCGCCGGAGTCGCGGCTGATCGTCGTCGCGGACGACGACGCGCAGGCTGCCGAGGCGGTGATGCGGCTCGCGCGCGTCGGACTGGAGAACGCGATCGGCTATCTCGACGGCGGGATCGCGGCGTGGCGCGCGGTGAGACTGCCGCTGGCGACGCTGCCGCAGCTCGCGGTGACGGAGCTGCGCGATCGGCTCGCCGACGTGCGCGTACTCGATGTGCGGCGTCGCGGCGAGTACGCGTCGGGACACGTGCCGGGCGCGGTGAACGTGCCGCTCGATGTGCTCGAAGACGAGCTGGATGCGCTGGCGATCGATCGCGACGAGCCGCTGGCGATCATCTGCGCGGGCGGGTATCGCTCGTCGGCCGCGGCGAGCCTGCTGCGGCGGCATGCGTTTGCCTCGCTCGTAAACGTGAGCGGCGGGACGACGGCCTGGGTTTCTGCGGGATTGAAAACGGAGTGAGAGGCGCGGCGTGAGAGCCGCGCCCCATCATCACTCGTAGCGCAGCGCTTGAATCGGATCGAGCGCGGCGGCTTTTCTCGCGGGGTAGTAGCCGAAGAACACGCCCACGGCGCCGGAGAAGCCGACGGCGATGATCATTACGATCGGCGAGATCACCGTTTCCCAGCCGGTGAAGTGGCCGAGGATCTTCGCGCCGGAGAAGCCGACGATGAGGCCGATCAGGCCGCCGAAGACGCCCATCACGATGCTCTCGACGAGGAACTGCGTGAGCACGTCCGAGCCGCGCGCGCCGATGGCGAGGCGGATGCCGATCTCGCGCGTGCGTTCGGTGACGCTCACCAGCATGATGTTCATGATGCCGATGCCGCCGACGAGCAGCGAGATCGAGGCGATCGCGGCGAGCAGCAGCGTCATCACGCGCGTCGAGCTCTCGGCCGCCTGCGCGAGATCGTTCTGATTGCGCACGGTGAAGTCGTTCGGGTCGTTGCCGGCGAGGCGGTGCGTCTCGCGCATCAGCTCCGTCAGCTCCTGTTGCGCGGCGGGGATGTCCTGCTCGTTGGTCGTGCTCGCGAGGATCTGCGGAATGAACACGCGTCCGGAGAGCGTCGCGCGCGCGGTGGTGTACGGCATCAGCACGATGTCGTCGGAGTCGGTGCCGGTCGCGGTCTGTCCTTTCTTCGACAGCACGCCGGCGATGCGGAACGGCACGTTGCGGATCTGCACTTCCTGGCCGACCGGATCCTGATCGGGGAAGAGGTTTGCGGCGACGGTCGCGCCGAGGACCGCGACCTTGCGCGTGGCGTTCACATCGTCGGCGGAGAAGAAGTCGCCGGACTCGGTGGGCCAGTCGCGGATGGTCTGGTAGTCGACGTCGACGCCGTTGATCTGCGAGCGCCAGTTGCCGGCGGGGCCGATGACCTGCGCGCGGCTGACGACGACGGGCGAGACCGCGGCGACGTACTGCGACTCGCGGCGGATCTTGTCCACATCATCGAGCGAGAGGTTCGCGAACGCCTGCGCGCCCTGGCTCACGCCTGCCGTCTGCGCGGCGCCGGGCGTGATCACGATCATGTTGGTGCCGAGGTTGTTGATCTGGGCGCGGATGCGCGTGCGCGCGCCGTAGCCGACGGCCACCATGACGATGACGGCGGCCACGCCGATGATGATGCCGAGCATGGTGAGCGTCGCGCGCATCTTGTTCTTGCGGATGCTCGCGGTGGCGAGCTTGATGAGCACCGTGGTTTTCATGCCGCGTCCTCCTCGACGTGGAGCAGGTCTTCGGCCGCCTTGCGGCGGTTCGCCACCGGCTCGTCGCGGCGGATGTGGCCGTCGCGGATCTCGACGACGCGCGTGGCGTACGCCGCTACGTCCGGCTCGTGCGTGACGAGCACGATGGTGATGCCCTGCGTGTTCAGCTCCTGAAAGAGCGCCATCACCTCAATGGTCGTTTTCGTATCGAGGTTGCCGGTCGGCTCGTCGGCGAGGACGAGCGCCGGCTCGGTGACGAGCGCGCGGGCGATGGCCACGCGCTGCTGCTGCCCGCCGGAGAGCTCGCTCGGCTGATGGTCAAGACGTTGACCGAGTCCGACGCGCTCGAGCGCGGCCACGGCCAGCTTGCGCGGATCGCGTTTCTTTCCGCCGCGGTCGTAGAGCAGCGGCAGCTCGACGTTCTCGACCGCCGTCGTGCGCGCGAGCAGGTTGAAGCCCTGAAAGACGAAGCCGAGCTTCTGGTTGCGAATGGCCGCGAGCTCGTTCTTTCCCAGGCCGTCGACGCGCACGCCGTCGAGCTCGTAGGTGCCCGACGTCGGCGTGTCGAGGCAGCCGAGGAGATTCATCAGCGTCGACTTGCCCGAACCGGACGAGCCCATGATGGCCACGAGCTCGCCGCGATGGATGGTCAGGTCGATGCCGCGCAGCGCGTGCACTTCCGTCGCGCCGGTGGAGTACGTCTTCGTGAGACCGTGGACTTCGATGACGGCGTCGCCCATCAGAAGCCTCCCGGTCCGCCCGCTCCGCGGCGCTGTCCCTGCGGCTGCTGGCCGCCGCCGAACGGGTTGTTGCTACCGGTCGAAGTCGACGCGGTCGCGGGAGTGTTCTTCTGCGAGGCGCCGGCGACGATTTTCATCCCTTCCTTCAGATTGCGCCCGCGAACTTCGGTATACGTTCCGTCGGTGATGCCGGTGCGGACGCGGACCGGGACGAGCTGGCCCTTCTCATTGAGCGTATAGATCGTGCCCATGCCGCCGCTGCGCGTGCGTCCCGCGCCGCCACCACCCTGCTGCCGGCGCTGCATCCACTGCGCGCGCTGTTCGGCCGTTGGCGTTCCATTCGCGCCGCCGGCATTCGCACCGCCGCCGTTTGCGGTCGACGTGCGTCCGCCCGTGCCGGTCGATGCGGTCGTGTCGGTCTTGACGACGTCCGCGTCATCGGCGGGCTTGAAGCGCAGCGCCGCGTTCGGAACCTTCAGCACCGCGCTGGCGGTCTTGACGAGGAACTCGACGCGCGCGGTCATGCCGGGGAGGAGCTTCTTCTCCGGGTTCTCGACGGAGACGACGACGGTGTAGTTGACGACGTTCTCGGTCGTCGCGGACTGCAGGCGCACCTGCTGGACGGTTCCTTTGAAAGTTTGTCCCGTCAGCGCGGCGACGGTGAACTGCACCGGCTGCCCTTCCTGGATCTGGGCGATGTCGGCCTCGCCGACCTGCGCGAGGATCTGCATGTGCGTGAGGTCGTTGGCGATGAGGAACAGCTCCGGCGCGGAGAGGCTGGCCGCGACGGTCTGGCCGATGTCGACCTTGCGCTCGACAACGACGCCGTCGATCGGTGCGTAGATGTTCGTGTACGACAGGTTCTGGCGCGCGCGGTCGAGGGCGACGCGCGCAGATTTCACGGTCGCGGCGGCGACGTCGGTCGATGATTCGGTCTGTTCGAGCTCGCTCTTGGCGATGAGGCCGGACGCGGAGAGCTCGCGGTTGCGCGCGTAGTCGCGGCGCGCCTGGAGAGCCTGCGCCTGCACCTTCTGCAGATTCGCTTCGGCGTCGGTGACGGCCTGTCGGGCGAGCGTCGGATCGATGCGCGCGAGAAGCTCACCTTTCTTTACTTCATCGTTGAAGTCGGCATGCAGCTCCGAGACCTGTCCGGAGACCTGCGTACCGACCGTGACGGTGTTCACGGCGCTGAGCGTGCCGGTCGCCGAAACGGTGGAGCGAAGGTCACCCTTTTCGACGGTGGCAAAGCGGTACGTCGGCGTTTCCTTCGCGAGAGCCGCGCGATGGACGAGCACGCCAACGACAGCGAGCACGACGATCAGCGCAACAGCGATGAGAGGTTTTTTCGAGTGCATGATGACTCCTTCAGAAAGACTGTGGGAGGCGTCGCCGCCTCCCACGGGTTCACTGCGCGGCGAGACTGCTCACTGATTGCTGCGCTGCTTGCGTTCCTGCATCCGCTGCGCCCGTTCAGCCTTCAGCGTGTCCCACTGGGCGCGCTGCTCGGGCGTGAGGATCTGCGCGATCTTCTGATCCTGCGCGGCGCGGAGCTCCTTGAACTGCGCGCGTTGCGCATCGAGCGTGGGCTTCAGCGCGTCGAGCTTGGCCTGGTCGCCGGCCTGCTTCGCGGCGCGAAGCTCCTGGCGCGTCGCACGAGCCTGCTGGAAGAGCGGCTTGTTGGCTTCGTAGAAGCCTTTGCGGATGTCGCGGATCTGCTGCTTCTGCGCGTCGGTGAGGCCGAGCTTCTCGGCGAACTTCGCGCCGAACGCGCCCTTGCGGCCGTGGCGGCCGTGATGGAACTGACGCTGGCCGTCCGCGGTGCTCGGGTCGCCGGTGGCGCCGAAGGCGAGCGTCGCGCCGAGGGCGAGGACTCCAACTGCTGCGATCACTTTGTTTTTCATGGTGGCTTTCATCTCCTTGGTGCCTAGAAAGACGTTTTCGGGAAGGCGTCTGTTTCGCCAAAACCATGAGCTGCACGGGGTTGTCACGAACTGCACGGAACGCGGCACCAGCGGCAGCGCGGACATTGCACAATGGCGCTGCATGAGGGAAACCGAACGCGATTACGCCCGGCTGAGCCCGCGTGAGCTGGCGCTGATCTTCGCGTTCTGGACCTTCCTCGCCACGCTCTCCTCCGTCAACCGCATCCTCGATCCTCGCGGCCTCGGCTTCCGGCTGATGTCGCCCGCGGGGCCGATCGTGCTCGCCTTTATCGAGTCGTGGCTGTGGGCCGCGTTCACGCCCGCCATCTTCTGGCTCTGCAGCCGGATGACGCACGCGCAGGCGTCGTGGCTCGCGCGCGTGACGCTGCTGATCGTGATCGGGTTCGCGGTGTCGATCGCCGCGTACGTGGTCGTCGACTTCGCGCGCGAGGTGCTGCTGCCCGTCCGACCGCCGCGCCGCCCGCCGCCGCCCGGCGGACCGCTGCGTGACATCCTGCGGTTCCGTTTCGTCAATCAGCTGCTCTTCTACATGGCCGTGCTCGCCGCGGGCTTCGCGCGCGAGTTCTTCCTGCGCGACCAGGCGCGGCAGCGGCAGGCGAGCGTGCTCGCCGCGCAGACCGCCACGCTGCAGGCCCAGCTCGCCGACGCGAAGCTCGACGCGCTGCGCATGCAGCTCAATCCGCACTTCCTGTTCAACACGCTGCACGCGATGTCGGCGCTCGTCGAGCGCGATCCGGCCGGCGTGCGCAAGATGATCGCGCGCATGAGCGAGCTGCTGCGCCGCACCATCGATCGCCGCGCCGCCGACGAGGTGCCGCTGCGCGACGAGCTCGGCCTCCTGCAGCGCTACATCGAGATCATGGAGATCCGCTTCCAGGGGCGGCTGCGCGTCGAGCAGTCGATCGATCCGAACGTGCTCGAGGCGCTCGTGCCGAATCTCATCCTGCAGCCGCTCGTCGAGAACGCGCTCGAGCACGGCGTGAGCCGCATCGAAGGCGAGGGCCGCATCGGCATCAACGCGTCGCGCGCCGATGATTCCGTCGTGCTGCGCGTCACCGACAACGGCCCCGGTCTGCACGAGACGCAGAGCGGCGGCGTCGGTCTCGCGAACACGCGCGCGCGTCTCGAACAGCTCTACGGCGACGCGGCGCGCGTCACGCTCACGCCGGCCAGCGGCGGCGGCGTCGTCGCCGAGCTGGAGATTCCGTTCCACACGTCGGCGGACTTGCGCGCGGAGGGACGCGATGATTGAAGCTCCGGCGAAGAAAACGATTCGCGTCGTCATCGTCGACGACGAGCCGCTCGCGCGGCAGCGCATCGAGGACCTGCTCGCGCGCGAGGAAAGCGTCGCCATCGCCGGCAGCGCGTCGAACGGCAACGACGCCGTCGACACGATCCGGCGCCTGCAGCCCGACCTCGTCTTCCTCGACGTGCAGATGCCGGGGAAGACCGGACTCGAAGTCGTGGAGACGGTCGGCGAGGCGATGCCGGCGACGGTCTTCACGACCGCGTTCGATCAGTACGCGCTGAAGGCGTTCGATCTCGCCGCCGTCGACTATCTCGTCAAGCCGTTCGACGACGACCGCTTCGCGCAGGCGCTGCGCCGCGCGCGCAAGTCGATCGAGCTCGAGGAAGTCGGACGCGTGACGCAACGCCTGCTCGCGCTGCTGCAGGAAGCGCCGGAAGGCCCGCCGCCGCAGCCGGCCAAGCGCGACTATCTCGAGCGCATCTCGGTCGAACTGCGCGGCCAGGTGCGCGTCGTGCCGGTGTCGAAGGTCGACTACATCACCGCGAGCGGCCCGTATGCGGAGCTGCACGTCGGCGACCGGACGTTTGCGATTCGCGAGCGCATGCAGGCGCTCGAGGAGCGCCTCGACCCCGACGTCTTCTTCCGCATCCACCGCTCCGCCATCGTGCGCCTCGACCGCATCGACACGATGAAGCACGCCGCCGGCGGCGACTACGCCGTGCGCCTCAAGGACGGCACCGAGCTCTCCGTGAGCCGCACGCGCCGCGAGGAGCTCGAGCAGCGCCTCGGCATCACCTAGCGTCATTTTCGCGGCCGCAGGATCAGCCGCGCGTGCGCGTAGTCGAACGTGACGATGAAACGCGACAGCACGCCCGCGCCGATCGCGCTCTCGGTTCCCGGCAGCGGTCCGCAGCAGCTCGCATCGACGTCGTGCAGCACGAGCGAGTCGAAGCGGATCGTTTCGACCGTGCCCGCCACGCCGCCGCCTCCCGCCGCGCCGATGCCGTTGCCGACGGTGATCGTCTTCAGCGGCGCCGTCGATCGGCGCAGCAGCGGATGGTTCACCGAGTCGGTCGAGCCGGAGTCGACGAAGAACTCCGTCGTCTGCTCCGGCACACCGGCGACCTTGATGAAGCCGCGGACGTAGATCCATTTCCCCTTCGTGCCGCCGAAACGGATCGGCATCACGACGTCGTTCCGTCGCGGCCGCGCGTCGCGCGCGAAGACGATCCGCCGCGCGTCGGGATCGAATGTGATCGCGAAGCGCGCGAGCAACTCGTAGCCGAAGAAGCCGTCGAGCCGATGACCGATCATCGCCTCGATGCCGGAGAGATCGGCGACGCGCACGCCGTCGAACGTCACGCGCGTGTCGTCGAACGCGAAGGTCACTCGATCCGCGAGTCGCACCGGCACCGCGCCGCCGCCCGCGCCGGAGACAGCAGCGCCTTCGTGCGTCGCGAGCCGCAGCCGCGCGGCCGCGCGCGAATCGAGAAAGGTGTACGGCGAGCCGCTGTCGATGAGAAACCAAGCGGCGCGCTGCCGTTGACGCGGACTGCGAAGAGCCGCAATCCGCTTGCGGAGGTTGTCGGAACGGCGTGCGCGCACGCGGCGAGCAGCGGCAGCGCGCATGCGAGTGCGAGCCCTTTCACAGCATCCTCCGCAACGCGAGCGTCACGTGCAGCGTGCGCGTGCCGCGGCGCACGACGAGCGCGTGCGTGCGTACGGAATGGAACGCTTTCCAGACGCGATCGACGCCGAGGACGAGAGCGGACTGGCCGTCGATCGCCGTGATGATGTCGCCTTTCTGCAGGCCCGCTTCGGCGCCGGGCGAACGCGCATAGACCTGCGCGATGACGAGACCGTCGCGGCCTTGTTCGAGCTCGAGGCCGCTCGTGTCGAATAGCCACGCGTCGCCGAAGTAGCGGTTCGGTTCGAGAAAGAGGCGCTGATGCGGAAAGTCGGCGATGACGTGAAAGCGATGCAGCAGCTCGCCGCCGAACTTTGCGTCGCCCGACGTGGCATTGATGCCTTCGAGGCGGAATGGACCGAGAACGAACCGTTCCGCGCGCGCCAGGTCGGGGCCGATCGGTTCGCCGCCGTCGCTCTTGAACAGCGGATCGGCGAGCGCGCCGCCGGAGCCGCTGTCGACGAGATCGTCGCGCGTCACCGCGTCGTGACCCGCGACTTTCAGCTCCACGCGCACGAACGGACGGTTCTTCACGAGCGTCACCGGAATCGCCGCGACGTCCGGCGGCGGCGTGAACGTCGCGGGATCGTGCAGGCGGACGAGTCCCGCGTCGTAGTCCATCTCGACGACGAACTGTTGAAAGACGTCCATGCCGATCACGCCGTCGAGATGCTTGCCGCTGATGGCTTCGAAGAACGCCAGGTCGAGCGTGGCGAGCTTCGGGACGCGCACGCGCTTGCCCGCGATCGACAGCGTTGCCGGTCCCGCTTTGGTGAGATGCGGATCGATGTACGACGTCGGCGCGGCGGTGTCGAGCAGAAATGTGCGCGGCGGTCCGCCGTTCACGCGCACGGGCACGAGGAGCAGGTTCTCGTGGACGGTCGCGGGAACGAGGTACGCCGCGTCGGCGGTGGCGAGGAGGAGCGCGAGCGCGAGGAACATGCGCGCACGTTGCGGCCGCGCGGAATCGAAGTCGATGGACGAATCATGAGTTTGTGCTGAGCGCGACCCTTGCGGCGAGGCGCGCGTAGACGGCGCCCGGATCGGCGCTCGCGGGAAGCTCTTCGTCCGCCGCCCACGCCTGGCGGTTGTCGGCGACGCGGAAGAGCTGTGCCGTGACGCGGAGCGACGCGCCGTGCTGTCGCACCGCGCCGAGGAGGACGTATTGCGCGTCGAGCTGCCGGCCGATGTGGATGATGCATTCGCCGCTGCGCTTGAACTTCGCGGCGGTGAGCGGGTCGATGACGCCGAGGCGTTGCGGATCGATCTTCGCGAGCGCGGTGATCACTTCCTCGGTCGCCACGTCTTCGGCGCGGGCGGTGCCGCCGAGGTTGTCGAAGGGGAGGACGAGGACGGTCGTGCGCGGCGTCGTCGCGTGCAGGCGGATGCCGCCGGCGAGGAGCGCGAGTGCGAGCGATGCGGCGAGCGCGGGCCAGCGGCGGACGCGCGGTGACGAAGTCGGTATCGGCGTTGCGGCCGGCGTCGCATCGAGCGTTGCATCGACCGTTGCGATGAAGCGATAGCCGCGGCGCGGCACGGTCTGGATGAAGCGCGGTGCGGACGCGTCGTCGCCGAGAGCTTCGCGGATGCGGCGGATGCACCAGTTGAGACCCTGGTCGAAATCGACGAACGTCTCCTCGCCCCAGACGTGACGGCGGATCTCCTCGCGCGTCACGAGCGTGCCGGCGCGCGCGGCGAGGAGCGCGAGCACGCGCATCGGCTGCGGCTGGAGGTGCACGGGCGCGCCGTCGCGCCGCAGCTCGTTGGTGTCGGTCAGTTCGAAGCCGGCGAAGTGCATGCGTGAAGAGTACGGCCGGATGGCGTAGCGGTTGCGAATACTCGCGCTCGCAGTCGATCGAACCTGGAGGCGAAGCTCATGAAAACAAAAGGATTCCTGGCAGCAGCAACGGCGCTCTCGATGCTCATGGGAGCGTCCGCATTCGCGGATTCGCGTCATCGTGACGAGACACGAGACCGCTACGAGTCGAATCGCAGCGTGACGATGGAAGGACGCGTCCAGCGTCTGTCACGCGAACGTGACGGCTACCGCGTGACGCTCGATCGCGGCGGCGAGTCGTACTTTGTCCCGGCGTCGGCGCTGCGCCGCGGCGGGCGCGCGCTCGACCTGCGCGTCGGCGTCTCCGTGCGCTTCTACGGCACGTACGACTCGCGCGGTTACGTCAACGTCTCGTCGTGCGACTGGCTCGACGACGACGGCGGGTACTACGGCAACGACGGCTATCGCAATGATGGCTACCGCAACGACGGTTCCTACCGCGGCGGACGCGAGGCGTTCGTGAGCGGCGTGATCGATCGCGTCGACGACCGCCGCGGCGTCGCCGAACTGCGCGACGGCCGCAGCCGCCAGCGCATCACCATCGTCATGCGCCGTGGCGACGATCGCCGCAACCGCGGCATCGACCTCAACGACCTGCGCCGCGGCGACGCGGTCACGTTCGCCGGCTCGTGGGGACGCAACGGCGTGTTCGAAGCGTGGCGGATCGACAGCGTGAACTCGCGGCGGTAAGGCGAAGGCAGAAGGCGGAACCCGCAGGTGAGGTGAACGGCTTCAACGTTCTGCCTTCTGCCCTCTGCCTTCTGCCTTCAAGTCGCGATCTCGCGCCGACCGGTTAGCATGCTCGCGGATGACGGCACGCGGCGCAGCGACGATGAGCGGCCTCGCCGCCGCGTTTCTCGTCACGCTGCTGCTCGCCGCCGACGTCCCTGCCGCGCTCGAGTTGCCAGCGCGCGATCTCGCGTTGCGCCTGCTGCCGCGGCGTCCCGCGCGCGCGACCGCGATCGTCGCCATCGATGAACGCTCCGTGCGCGCGGTCGGACCGTGGCCGTGGCCGCGCGCGACGCTCGCGCGGCTCGTCGACCGCGCCGCGGACGCGGGCGCGCGCGCGGCGATCGTCGACATCCTGCTGACGGAAGCGCGTCCCGGCGACGAGCTGCTCGCACGCGCGATGAAACGGCTGCCGTCGATTGCGGTGTGCGTGCTCGCGGAACGCGGGCAGTGGCTCGTCCCCGCGCCGGCATTCGACAGTTCCGCGATCGTCGCGCACGGCAACTTCGAGCTCGATCGCGATGGCATCCTGCGCCGTTTCGCGTCGACGAAACAGGATCGCAGCCGCGCGTTCGCCGCTGTGTCCTTCGAGGCCGCGTCGTTCATCCGCGTGACGGCAGTGCCGGTCGGCCGCTCCGTCGCGCCGGCGTTTCGCACCGCGCCGCGCGACGTGCCGGTCGTGAGCGCCGTCGACGTGCTGCGCGACCCGAACGCCTCGCGCTCTCTGCGCGGAAAGCTCGTCTTCATCGGGCCGACCGCGCTCGGACTCGGCGACCGCGTGCTGACGCCCGTCTCCGCGCGACTCGCGCCCGACACCGGCGTCTCCGTGCACGCCGCGGCCACCGAGTCGATCCTGCGCAACGAAGACGTGCGCGCGTTGCCGCCGCTCGCCGGCGGCGCGTTCGCGGGCATCGTCGCCGGAACGATCGTCGGCGTGCGTCGCCGCGCGCGCGGCGTCCGCGTCATCGTCGCGGGCGCGTTTCTCCTCGCGATTCTCGGCGGCGGCTACGCGCTCCTCGCGAGCACCGGCATCGCCGTTCCGTCGGTGACGCTGATGCTCGCGCTGCTCGTCGCCGCCGGCGGCGCGGAAGCGACGCGCATGGCCTCGCGCCTGCGCCAGAGCCGCGAGGCCGCCGCGCGGCTCGAGACGAACCTCGGCTACGCGTCCGCGGCTCCCGGCGACGAAGTCGGCCTGCGCCTCGAGGAGATCGCCACGCGGCTCGCGGAGCGCCGCGCGCAGGAGCTCGAATCGCAGCGCGTCCTCGCGCACGAGCTCAAGACGCCGCTCGCGTCGATGCGCAGCCTCACGCAGCTCCTCGGCGGCTTCGAGCTCTCCGACGCCGAGCGCCGCCGCGTCACCTCGCTCCTCGAGGCGGAAGCGGGCAAACTGCAGCTGATGGTCTCGGGCCTGCTCGATCTCGAACGCCTCGCGCTGCGCAACTTCGACTCCGCGTCCGCCGTCACAGACCTCGGCACGCTCGCCGCCGCGCGCGTCGAGCTGCTGCGCGCGAGCGCCGATCGTCCGGTCGCCGTCGACGCGCCGCCGGGCATCCGCGTGCGCGGCGATGCGATCCTGCTCGAGCGCATCATCGACAATCTCGTGACCAACGCCATGAAGTACACGCCGCCGCGGACGCCCGTGCACGTCGCCGTCGAACGACGCGACGGCATCGCGCTGCTCGCCGTCGAAGATCGCGGACGCGGCATTCCGACGAGCGAACGTGCACGCGTGTTTCAACGCTTCGCGCGCGGCTCGACGGCGGCGGGCACGGAAGGCCTCGGGCTCGGACTCGCGCTGGTCGCCGAGGTCGCGCGGTGGCATCGAGGTGAGGTCGCGGTGGAAGATGCGCAGGGCGGCGGCGCGCGTTTCGTCGTGACGTTGCCGCTGATCGAGGATGAACGCTGATGGCCACCGTGCTCGTGGTCGATGACGACGCCGGCATCCGCGAGAGCGTCGTGCTCGCGCTGACGAAAGTGGGCCATCGCACGCTGCAGGCCGACAGCGCGGGCGCGGCGCTGCAACTGCTGCGCGACCATCGCGTCGACCTCGTCGTCAGCGACATCTACATGCCCGGCGACGACGGCCTCGCGCTGCTGCGCGCGATCTCCGAGCGCCGCGATCCGCCGCGCGTCATTCTGATGACCGCACGCGGCACGATCGAGACGACCGCGCTCGCGCAGCGCTTTGGCGCGTTCGACTACCTGGCAAAACCGTTCGAGCTCTCCGAGCTCGTCGCGCGCGTCGGCGCGGCCACACGGCGCGTGCCGATTGCGGAAGAGCAAATCGAAGCCGCGCCGCCGTCGCGCATCATCGGCTCGCATCCGTCGATGGTGGCGATGTACAAGGCCATCGCGCGCGTCGCGCCGCTGCGCGTGCCGGTGCTGATCCTCGGCGAGAGCGGCAGCGGCAAGGAGCTCGTCGCGCAGTCGATCCACGATCTCGGCGACCGCGCGTCGGGGCCGTTCGTCGCGCTCAACTGCGGCGCGATTCCCGACACGCTGCTGGAAAACGAGCTCTTCGGTTCGACGCGCGGCGCGTTCACGGATTCGCGTCAGGACCGCCGCGGCGCACTCTCGCGCGCGGACGGCGGGACGCTGTTCCTCGACGAGATCGGCGACATCTCCGCCGCGTTTCAGGCGAAGCTGCTGCGCTTCCTGCAGGACGGCAGCGTGACGCCGCTCGGCTCCGACAAGAGCCATCGCGTCGACGTGCGCGTCGTCGCGGCCACGCATCGCGATCTCAAGCATCTCGTCGCTTCCGGCGCGTTCCGCGAAGATCTCTACTATCGACTGGCGGCCTACGAGATCGACGTGCCGCCGCTGCGCGCGCGCCGTTCCGACATCCCGCTGCTCGTCGAGCACTTCCGCCGCCGCATCGCCACGGAGATGCATCGCGAGACGCTTCCCGGTCCGTCGCGCGCCGTGCTCGACGCGCTCGACGCGTACGACTGGCCGGGCAACGTGCGCCAGCTCGAACAGGTGCTGCGCCGCGCCGCCATCGACTCGAACGGTCTCACCGATGCGCGTGCGGTCGAGAGCGCGCTGCAGTCGATCGCGCCGCGCGCGGCGGAGGCGCGCGAGGAGCACGCGGACGAAGCGCCGCGCGACGAGCTCGTGTCGCTCGACGAGGCCGAACGGCGCCACATCGTGGCCGTCCTCCGCGCGACGGCGGGGAATCAGACGCAGGCGGCGTTCATTCTGGGCATCGAACGGAAAACGCTTGCGCGCAAAATGAAGCGTCTCCAGATTTCCCTCGATCAGGAATGAGGCATCGCATGAAACAGGTCCTCGCGTCGCTGTTGACTGTCTTCGCCGTACAGAGCGCGGTGCCGCAGTCCGCGTTGCTCGACTACCGTTTCGAGGAAGTGCGCCACACCGTGACGCTGACCGCGGAGCACAAGAGCGTCGTGACGGGCGAGCACGCGCGCAGCGGCGACGGCGTGGAGACGGGCTGGTTCTCGTACGCGCGCATCGCGTCAGCGACGCACCGCGCCGAGTTCGAGCTCTTCAGCTCGACCAGCGTCACGCTCGCCGGCGGCACGCCTGGCGTCGTGCTCTCGCTCCAGCGCGGCCGCATCCGCGCCGCGTTCGACAAGCTCACCGGCAGCGAGCCGCGCATCGTGCAGACGCCCGGCGCATTGCTCGCCGTGCGCGGCACGAAGTTCGACGTCGAGGTCGCGCGCGACGGCAACACCACCGTCGACGTCTTCGAAGGCGTCGTCGAAGTGCGCTCGCCGCTGCAGCACGAGCCGCTCTTCGTGCGCGCGGGAGAGGAGTCGATCTACGGACACGGACGCGCGCCCGCCGTGCAGCCGATGCCGCAGGATCGCCGCAACAACGCCCCCGGCCACGACGGCGAGCGCGGCACGCAGCCGCACGACGGCTCGCATCGCGACCCGCGCGGCGGCGACGGCAACGAGCCGGGCAACGGTCCCGGAGGCTTCGGCGGTCCCGATGGTCCGAGCGGACATCAACCGCCTCCGCCGCCGAATCCCGGTCCGCCGCCGAACAAGCCGCCCGTCGCGTAACACCGAGTCACTTCGACGCGCCGCGCCCCGCGCATACGCATCGCGGCGCGTCATTCGATCCCGCTCTGCAACCGTCTCCTCTCTGCGCGATGCGTGGCACCGCGCTTGAGCTAGTCGTCCGCCCATCGCGGCGGACGCGCTCCGCCGGAAAAGGAGATCAAGCAGATGAAACGCACACTGGTTCTCGTACTCGCAATGTGGATGATCGCGGCCGTCGCCAGCGCGAACGGCGGTGGTCATGGCGGCCCGCCTCCAAGCGGCTTCGACGATCGCGGCGGCGATCACGGTGGTGGTCCCGGCGGCGAGCCGCTCATCGTCGGCACCGACGGCACGGTCTACATCACGCGCGGCATCACCGACTCGGCGACGAACACCACGACGACCACCGTCAGCGCGATCACGCCCGCGGGCGCCACGGCGTGGACCGTCACGCTTCCGAGCGGCCGCGGTCCGCTGCTCCTGTCGGGCAGCAACCTGCTCACCGTGCGTGAGACGGAAGCGAGCGACGGCAGCGAGACGTCGACGATCACCGCCATCGCGACGTCGAACGGCGCGACCGCGTGGACGCTCAACCTCAATGGCGACGTCACCGGCCTGCGCCCGTTCAGCGGCGGCACGTACGCCACCGTCGTCGTCCCGCCGGCGACGTCGACCGCGAGCCCGACGCGGTCTCTCGTAGCGATCAGCAACAGCGGCACGATCCTCTGGACGGTGACGTTGTAATCCGCCCGCGCACGTGACGTTGTGAGGTCGGCAGGGCGCGCGGCGGAGAGCGACCGTCGCGCGCCTTGTTTTTCACGGTTCCATCTTTACGGCGTCGTGCAATTCCGTTAGCGTCATCCGCCATGCACGTCAGACGCTCGCTCCTGCTCCTCGTGATGCTCGCGTCCCCCTTCGTCGTGGCCGCGCAGCAGAAATCGATCCTCTTCGACGCCGCGCATCAGCAGACCGCCGGCAACGCCGACTGGACACTCGACGAAGACTCGTGCGGTACCGCCCAACGCTACCCGACGCCCGATCAGGCGGGCATCACCTCCGCAACCAGCGAGACGTACTGGTCGGGCGCCTTCTCCGCGATGGGCGTCGATCTCGTGAAGAAAGGCTTTCACGTCGAAAGCCTTCCCAACGGCGGACGACTCTCGTACAACGACACCTCGAACGCGCAGGACCTCAAGAACTACAACGTGCTCGTGCTGCCGGAGCCGAACGTGCGCTACACGGCGGCGGAGATCACCGCGATCCGCAATTTCGTCACGAACGGCGGCGGCCTCCTGATGATCTCCGATCACGCCGGCTCCGACCGCAACAACGACGGCTACGACGCGACGAAGATCTTCAACGAGGTCATGGGCTCTCCGAGCGTCTTCGGCATCACCTTCAACACGAACTCGAGCGACCGCACCTACGGCTGGTTCGACGATCATCCCGACGGCAACTTCACCACCGACACGTCGTCGCCCATCATCTACACGGGCAAGTTCGGCAATCCCTCTTCCTCGCGCGGCCTCGGGCTCTTCGGCTCGACGTCGATGACGCTCGCCTCGCCCGCGAAAGGTCACATCTGGCGCACCGTCGCCACGCACGACACGTCCAGCGGCGTGACGTTCGCGACGTCGACGTACGGCAATGGACGCGTCGCGGCGTTCGGCGATTCGTCCGCCGCCGAAGACGCGACGAACAACTGCGGCCACACCACCTACCTCGGCTACAACGATCCGTCCTACGACAACGGTCTCATCATCGCCAACGCGATCGCGTGGCTCGCCAACGGGACGGTGACGCAGCCGCCGCCCACCGGCACCGACATCTCCGGCTGGAAAGTCGTGCAGGCCAACAGCGCGATCACGTACACCATCCCCGCGGGAACGACGATTCCGGCGAACGGCTACGTCGTCATCGCCCGTCAGGCGACGAAGGCGCAGTTCGAATCGTTCTGGGGCCGCACGCTCGCGTCGAACGTCGTCTTCATCAACAGCAACGGCGCGTTCCCGCAGATCAACGGCGACGAGACGTACACGCTGAAGAATGCGTCGAGCACGACCATCGATGGACCGACCATCGCGATGGCGAGCGCCGCGAGCAAGTCCGTGCAGCGCAAGGATCCGTGCAACGCCGCCGGCACGTCGACGAGCTGGAACGTCCTCGCCACGACCTCCGCGACGCCCGGCTCCGGCGCCGGCGCCGGCTGCGCGAAAGGCGTCGTCATCAACGAGTTCTCCGACGCCGACGGCACGAACAACTACGTCTACGAGTTCGTCGAGCTGCATAACGACAAATAGGCGGCGCACAAGCGCCGCCTATTTGCCTCCGCTTCGCGACGCGCGCGTGCGCATCACGGCAGCGGACCGTTGTACACGGCCACCGTCGCCGTGACCTCGCCCGTGTTGTCGGCGTTGTTGATGTCCCAGTAGTAGAGCGACAGACGTCCCGGCGCGAGGATGGTCATCTCCAGCCGCGTCCCCACGGCGAAGAACGTCTTGCCGGCGTCGAGGCTGCCGATGAGGCTCCCGTAGAGGAACGAGTAGTTGCCGTGCGTGAAGAGGCCGAAGTTGCCGCCCTGCGGATTGCCGAGGCCGTTCGCGTTGGAGGTGCGGTTCGCGGCGCCGGCGCTCCACGTGTCGTCGGGCGACGCGCTGATCGTCAGCAGCTGTCCCGGCTGTAATGAGACGTTGGTATTGAGCGGCGCGCCGCCGCTGATGCTGTTGTCTTTTGCTTTCACAATGAAATCGTGAGCCATGGGGATTCTCCTTTTTCTGCAATTTCCGTTGATTGCATGTCGTCGCGGGGCCGGCCGTTTGTCGATGCACCGGTGTAGTGCGGGCTCGGCTGAAAGCGTTTCATCCGCAGCGTTGCGGCATTGATTGCGAGCGCGATTTATAGCCGCGTCAGCTGCAATAGACCGGTGCACCCTTTGCACTTCTCGCAACGGGAGGACTCAGTCAAATGCGAGCAATGACCTATCGCGGACCGTTCCGTGTCCGCGTGGAAACGAAGCCCGATCCGGAGATCCTGCATCCGAACGATGCCATCGTGCGCGTGACGCGCGCGGCGATCTGCGGCTCGGACATCCACCTCTACCATGGCCTCATGGCCGACACGCGCGTCGGCCAGACGTTCGGACACGAATTCATCGGCGTCGTCGAAGAAGTCGGCCCCGAGGTCGACAATCTGAAGGCGGGCGACAAGGTGCTCGTCCCGTTCAATGTCTGCTGCGGCACGTGCTACTTCTGTTCGCGCGGGCTCTACGGCAACTGCCACAACACGAATCCGAACGCGACCGCCGTCGGCGGCATCTACGGCTACTCGCACACGTGCGGCGGCTACGACGGCGGACAGGCGGAGTACGTGCGCGTGCCGTTCGCGAACTTCGGACCGACGATCATCCCCGACGACATCGACGACGACGACGCGCTGATGCTCACCGACGCGCTGCCCACCGGCTACCACGCCGCGCAGATGGGCGACATTCAGGAAGGGCAGACCGTCGTCATTTTCGGCGCCGGCCCGGTCGGCATCTACGCCGCGCGCTGCGCGTGGCTGATGGGCGCGGGGCGCGTGATCGTCACGGATCACCTCGACTACCGGCTCGAGTTCGTCAGCCGCTACGGTCCCGCGGAGACGATCAACTTCACGCACCTCAAAGATCCGGTGGTCTACTTCAAGAAGATCACCGACTTCGTCGGTCCCGACGTCTGCATCGACGCGGTCGGCTGCGATGCGTCCGGCAGCATGCTGCAGGCGCTGGCGGGCTTCCACCTGAAGCTGCAGGCCGGCAATGCGGTCGCGCTGCACTGGGCGATCAACTCCGTGCGCAAAGGCGGCACGGTGGTGATCATCGGCGCGTACGGTCCGCCGTACAACCTCGTGCCGATCGGCAGCGCGATGAACAAAGGCCTCACCATTCACGCGAACCAGGCGCCGGTGAAGCGGCAGCTGCCGCGGCTTTTCGAGCACATCCGCAACGGCTACATCAAACCGAGCGAGATCATCACGCACCGCTTCCCGCTCGAAGACATCGCCGAGGCGTATCGCGTCTTCACCAGCAAACTCGATGGCTGCATCAAGCCGATCGTGATGCCCACCGCGGCGTAGGAAGGAGCGAGCCATGACCATACGCTATGAAGAAGATCACCGGCAGCATTCGACGCGGCCGACGCGCACGACCGTCGACTCCGCGCACGCGAAGCGGACGCGCGGCGAAGATCCCGCGCCGTCGCCACATCACGAGTTCAACGGCGTGCCCGCGAACTATCGCGAGATCAACGGCTGGGGCGCCGATCTCGATCCGAAGAACCGGCCGTCGTTTCCGATGGAGTACCCGTCCGACGTCAAGACCGCGCGCGGTCCGGTCAAGCACTGGCAGCAGCCGCACACGAAAATCCATCAGTCGAATGAACATCCCGGCCTCACGCCCGTCTTCGGCGAGGCGGTGCCGCCGCACGGCCTCAGCGGTCTGCTGCGCGACTACGCGTATCAGTACGGCGAAGGCACGACGCGCCACTGGATGACGCTGATGCTCGCCGACCGCGTGGACATCGTCGAGAGCATGGTCGTCGACGCGTTCCGCGGACGTCCCGACAACTACGTGAAGGAAAAAGCCTGGAGCGCGAAGATCAAATACGCGGACGCCGAACAGCGCCGCCGCTACCTCTACTACGGTGCGGCGGCGCTCGGCGCGATCGCGGTCGGCATCACGCTCAGCCGCGTGTTCGCGGACCACGAGGATTAACCCGCGACCACGCGCCGGCGGCGCAGGAGGTCGAGCGCCCACGCGCCCGGCCCCTGCGCCGCGATGTACAGAAAGAACCAGCAGAAGAGAATCGGCAGATCGCCGTGATTCTGGATCGGCCAGAAGCCGCCCGCCGCGTGACCTTTGAAGTACGCCGCCGCCATGAGGCCGCTCGCCAGGAATGCGGCGCTGCGCGTGAAGAGGCCGATGGCGATGAGGATTCCGCCGAAGAACTCGATCGGACCGGCGGTGAGCACGATCCACCGCGGCGCGCCCGGCGGCATTCCGCCGAACGCGCCGAACAGTTTCATGGCGCCGTAGCACGCGAACATCACGCCCGCGAGGATGCGCGTGATGCCGAGAATCCGCGGCGCCTGCGCGCGGAACCATTCCACGGCGCTCATGACTGCACGCTCCCGAGGTAGTTGCCGTACTGCTCGAAGGTGCCCGACCAGCCGTTGGTCATCGACGCGCGGTTGCCGTCGAACGCCTTGCGCTCCGTTTCCGTCGCGCGGATCGGAACCCACGTCACCGTGACCGTCGTCTTGCCGCCGTCCTCTTCGAAGTCGAGCGTGGTCAGCGTCTCCAGCGGCCACTCGCCCGCGAGCGGATGCCGCGTGACGCCGCGTTCCGGATCGGAGAACGAGCTCACGAACACGAGCCGCCGCGGCGGCGTGATCTCGCGGTAGACCCACTTGCCCCAGATCTCCAGGCCGTCCGGCATGCGCATGCCGTAGTGCATCACGCCGCCGCGCTGAAGATCGTTGTCGAGCTGCACGATCGTGGCGCCTTTCGGCCCCCACCACTTCGCGAGATGCTCGCTGTCCGTCCACGTGCGATAGACGAGCTCGCGCGGCGCGTCGAACGTGCGGCTGATGACGAACGGCTGCATCGACTCCTGCGTCACGCGCTCTTCGAGCCGCTCCAGCGTCTGCTGCAGCCCTTCCACCGCGCCGAATTCATTCGCCGTCCGGTCGCGCACCTCGGCACTCTCGAACGTCATGCGGACGCTGACTTCCGTCTTGTCGTCGCGATCGTCGAACGTCACCTCGACGTCGAAGACCGGTCCGGTCACGTGGCGATACGTGAGCCGCGACGGAGGCTCGATCGCGCCGTAGACGATCTTGTTTTTGTAATCGCTGCCGTCGGGCCCGTGCATGATGAAGTTCCACTCGCCGCCGGGACGGACGTCCATCGAATGGATCGTGTTCGTGAAGCCGCGCGGCCCCCACCATTGCGCGATGTGCTCGGGCTCGATCCACATCCGGAAGACGAGCTCGCGCGGCGCGTCGAACACGCGGGAGGCAACGATGTCTCGCGTGCCTTCCATCGTTGCGGCGTTACTTCTTTCGCTGATTACGGCCATGTTTCTTCTTCTCCTTGCTTTGCAGTTCGCGCAGGTATTCGTCCAGACGGTCGAAGCTCTGCTCCCAGAATTTGCGGTAGGTGGAGACCCAGTCGGCGACGTCCTTGAGCGGCGCCGCGGCGAGCCGGCAAGGACGCCACTGCGCGTCGCGGCCGCGGGCGATGAGCCCCGCGCGTTCGAGCACTTTGAGATGCTTCGAGATCGCCGGCATGCTCATGTCGAACGGCTCAGCGAGCTCGGTCACCGACGCTTCGCCCGACGCCAGCCGCGCCAGGATCGCTCTGCGCGTCGGATCGGCCAGAGCCGCGAAGGTGATGCTGAGATCGTCGGTCGCCATCGTGCTCAACTCATCGGTTAATTAACCGATAGGCTAAATATAGGCCGCGATCGCGCGTTGTCAAGCAGGGAATGCCGTTTTCGCCGCCGCTCGTTCCGCTGGACGAGACTCCCCATGCCCTCGGCCCTTCATCCCGTGCAGAGCTTCGCCGCGCCCGACGCGCTGAGCGTGCAGCTGATCCACTATCCGGCCGGGCTGCAGCTGCCGCCGCACGCGCACAACGCCGCCGGGTTCGCGTTCACGTTCAGCGGCGGCTACGTCGAGCGCTACGCGGGCATTGCCTTCACGTGCCGCAGCGGCGTGGTCACGTTCAGTCCGCCGGGCGAGCGGCATTCAAATGCGTTCGACGGCGCGCCGAGCCGCTGCCTCGTCATCGACCTGCATCCCGCGTGGCTGCAGTCGCTGGAGCTCGCGCCGTCGTTCGCGACGCGTCCTGATTTCTTTCGAGGAGAGCCGTTCACCGACGTCGCGCGCCGCTTCGTGCGCGAGCTGGGCGAGAGCGACAGCGCGACGCCGCTGGTGATGCGCGCGCTGACGATGGAGCTCCTCGCGCTGGCCATGCGCGGCGAAGAGCGGCGCCACCGCCGCGCGCCGCAATGGCTGCTGCACGTGCGCGAGCGGCTCTCCGACGACTTCGCGCACAACGCCACGCTCGCGGAGCTCGCGCGCGAGGCCGGCGTGCATCCGGTGCATCTCGCCACGCAGTTCCGCGCCCACTTCGGCTGCACCGTCGGCGAGTTCCTCAGGCGCCGTCGCATCGAGTTCGCCTGCGAAGAGATCCGCGGCGGCGAAGCCTCGCTCCTCGACATCGCCCAGCGCGCCGGCTTCGCCACGCAGAGCCACTTCAGCCGCGTCTTCCGGGCGGTGGTGGGGCGGACGCCGACCGAATTCCGCGATGCGACGCGCGCCGGACGCTGACGCGCCCGGCGCGGCGCTGACGCATCTGTTACTCCGTCGCGGCCTCGCCTGACGCCGGCCGGCAGCCCCACCGCGAGCGCATTCCTTCTCGCATCCGCTCGCGTTCCTCGGGGGTCATCTGCTCCCAGCGCGCGGCCATGTGGCGTCCCATTCTTCCGCGCGAGCCGCGGTGGAAGCCGAAGCCGCCGAAGAGAATCCTGCAGAGCGCGAGGAGGCCGAGCGCCTGCCAGAAGGTCACCGTGCGGAAGCCGAAGAGCGGCGGCAGGAGCCAGTTCCACAGCGCGCGCACGATGGCGCCGCCGAGGAACGTGAAGAGCACCATGCCGGCGATGGCGGCGGGGATGATGAAGATCCATTTCTTTCTCATGTGCAGACTCCTCATGGATTCGTGAGCTCGTCGTAGATGCGCTGCAGTCGTTCGCGCAGATGCAATACGGCGTAGCGCTTGCGCGAGAGCAGCGTGTTGAGGTTGACGCCCGACGCCGCGGACATCTCTTTGAAGCTGCGCCCTTCGAGCTCGTGCGCGATGAACACCTCGCGCTGCTCGTCGGGCAATTCGCTCAGCGCGAGCTCGAGCTCCTCGAGCAGCACGCCGCGCGCGTAGACCGCATCCGGTCCGTCGTCGGGCGATGGCAGCACGTCTTCGAGTCGCAGCAGCTCGTCGTCGTCGGTGACGAACGTCTGCTCGCTGAAGGTCTCCGGCGTCTTCTTGCGAAAGAGATCCGTGATGCGATTGCTGGCCACGCGGAACAGCCACGCCGTCACGTGATCGACCGGCATGAGCAGGCGGTTCGCCTCGACCAGGCGCTGAAAGACGTCCTGCAGGATGTCATCGACGTCGCGCGGGTCGCGCACGCGGCGCCGGATGAACGCGCGCAGCCGGCTCTGTTCCCGCCGGACCACGTCTGCAATGCGCTGGTCCTGCTCGAATGCCATCCGCTCCGGCCGTGCCGCGTCGTTCATCCACGAGCGTAGACGAACGGCGCGCGCGGATATTGTGAACGCGCCGCGTTACGAACGCTGTCCGGGAGGCCGGCCGGTCCAGCGCTTGTACGCGCGCGAGAACGCGGCCGGATCGGAGAAGCCGAGGAGATAGGCGGTCTCGCTGACGGCAAGCTTGCGTTCGCGGAGGTACTGCACGGCGAGCCGGTGGCGCAGCTCGTTGACGATTTGCTTGAACGTCACGCCTTCCGCGCGCAGCTTGCGGAAGAGCGTATGCCGTCCCATGCCGAGCTCGCGCGCGATGGCATCGACGCTGACGTCGGCCGAGCGCAGGCCGTTCGCGAGCAGCGCCTCGACGCGGCAGCGCGTCGACTGCATGGGCGCGCTTTGCAGGACGGCGTCGGCGCGCGTGCGCACGATGTCGAGCATGTGCGACGCCGCTTGCGGCATCTGCTGCAGCACGGCCGGATCGAGAAGCACCGCGTTGCGTGCGCTGCCGAAGACGATCGGCATTTGAAAGATGCGCTCGTACTCGGTGCGATCCCGCGGCTCCGCGTGGCGGAAGTGCACGGCTTTGAGGAAGTGCGATCCGGGAAACACGCGCCGCGCCATCGTCACGCATCGCGCGTAGCTCGCTTCGGCGCCTTCCGGAAAGTCGTGATGCATCGGGTCGGCGATCCAGATTCCTTCCGCGTCGTGCACGAGCTCGTAGCGTCCGGCGTTCGCGCCGGCGGCCCGCGGATCGCGCACGACCTGGGCGAAGCCTTCCGCAACCGTCGGCGAGAGCACGCCCAGCATGCACGCCAGCGTGCGCTCCGCGCCGTACTCCGATTCGCCGAAGTGCAGCGCGAACGCGGGATCGCCGCACAGCGCCTGTCCCGCTTTCATGAGCGCCGCGTAGCGGTCGAGCGGCACGCGTCCTTCCTCGTCGAGCAGATCCAGCGTGTCGATGCCGGATCGCTCGACCAGCAGCGCGCGGCTCGCACCACGCGACACCGCGAAGTCCATCAGCGCGCGTGCGGCGGTCGCACCGATCGCGCGCTCAGGCATCGTGCGTTTCCGTGCTGCAACCGGTGGTCATGCGTTTGCGACGCCGCGTCATGTCCATGGAGCTCCGTCGTGTCTAAGGTACACGCATGAGCACCGCAGCAGAAATCTCTCCGCGCCGCATGGCCAGGCTGGCCGGCTTCTTTTACATCCTGATGCTGCCGATCGGCATGATCCCGATGCTCGTCGGACGCGTGCCGATCACCAGCGATGCCGCGGCGACGGCGGCCGCGATCGTGGCGCATCCGGCCGCGTTCTACACCGGGTTCCTGGCGGACATCCTCATCGTTGCCGTCTACATCCCGGTGACCGCGCTTCTGTACCGGTTGTTCGCGCCGGTCGACCGCGCGCTGTCGTTGACCGCGGCGTTCTTCAGTCTCGTGGGCTGCGCCGATCAGGCGTTCGCGTGCTTGTTTCGCGTCGCGCCGATGACCGTGCTCACGAGCGTGCCCGCGTCGCGCGCGTTCAGCCGCGCGGCAATCGAGACGCTCGTCCAGTTCCTGTTGAATTTCTACAAGCTCGGCTACGGCATCGCGCTGGTGTTCTTCGGTGTCTATCTCATTCTCATCGGGACGCTCATCGTCCGTTCGACCTTCATGCCGCGGCTCCTCGGCATCCTCGTGATGCTCGCCGGCGTCAGCGGGCTCACGTTTCTGTGGCCGCCGCTGTCGCAGTCTCTGTGGCCGCGCCAGGCGTTGTGCTTCGTGATCGGCGAAGGAAGTCTCGTTCTGTGGCTGCTGATTCGCGGCGTGGACGCCGAGCGCTGGCACGCGCTGGCGCGCGGGACCGCGGTCGATTGACCTTACGAGGCCGTCGGCAACGGACGGCGGCCGCGGACGCGCCACAGCCAGTAGAACATCGCCACGAAGACCAGCAGCACCGGCAGCGCGCGCATCGGCCCGGTGGTGAACGGCTCCGGCAGAATCTTCGCGACGCGATGGCGGATCGAGAAGAACGATCCCGCGGCGATGAAGAGCGCGAAGCACATACGCCACAGATGACGCGCGAGGCGCGCGCCGCCGCGCGGGACGCCGTGACGCAGCACGCGCCAGTCGCCCAGCGCCGCCATCGCGGTGATCGCGCCGAGGAAGAAGAACATCGGGAACGGGACGCCGTTGAGGATTCCGCGCGGGCTGTTGAAGGCTTGCACGCCGGCGGTGAAGTCGAGGATCGAGAGGACGCTGACGAAGATCAGCGCGACGGCGTTGATGATGCGCGTCGCCGTCGTCGCGGGGCGAACGGTCGTCAGCGCGGTGGCCACGAAGTAGATCGGCATCATGCCGCCGATGACGTTCGGATCGGACGGACTCTTGAGAAATCCGAGGAGCGAGGCGGTGAAGCCCATCACCGTCATCGCGTAGACGAACAGCAGACCGCTGCGCCGGTGGATGCTCCCGCCCTTCCGCACCAGCAGCGCGACCGCGCCGAGGATGATGGCGAGACCGCCCGCGGCGATGTGGATGGGGAGGAGCATGTGCGGATGTACGCAGCCATCGTACGAAAGTTCTCCCGCTCCGGCGCGCGGATGCTCCGCGCGATATCCTTGCGCCTCCGCAGGCTCCACGAAAAATCGACGAGAGAGAAGGATTGCGAATGCTCGATCTCAACATCAAAGCGAATGGTTCCCTCACCGCCAACGCCGCCGTCGCCGCGAAGGAAGTTCCGTCGTTCGTCAGCATGGTCAACTCGGCCATCGCCGCCGCGCCGAAAGCGACGGACGCGGCCAACACCGTTACCGTGCAACCGGGCGGCAAGACGTTCACCACCATCACGGCCGCGCTGAACAGCATCAGCGACGCGAGCCTGCAGAAGCAGTACGTCGTGCAGGCCGGCCCCGGCACGTACAACGAAGTCGTGGTCTGCAAGCCGTACGTCTTCATCACCGGCGCCGGTGTGGCGCAGACCACCATCACCGCGCCGGCCGCCGCCGATCAGGCCAGCAAAGGCACGGTGAAGGCGGCGAGTAACTCCGCGATCCAGAACGTGTCGATCGTCTCGAGCGGCGACGCGTGGGGCAGCTGGATCACCGCCGTCGACTGCGTCGGCGCGGTCAACTTCGACATCGAGAACTGCGACCTCGAAGGCGACGCGACCGGCAACGGCCCGAACCTGGTCACGCTCTCGGTCGACTACAGCCCGGCCGGCGGCGGCTCGCAGATCAACGTGTCGTACACGATGGTCGGCGCGCACGGCGGCGCGCAGCCGATCGGGCTCCTCGTCTACGCGCGTGCGTACGTGCACGTGATGGAGTCGAAGATCGTCGCCGACGGCGCGTCCACGGCGTGGGGCGGGACGGCGAGCTACGAGTCGGCGATCGACCTGTACGGCTCCACGGTGGCGGGCACGATGTCGCTCGTGCTGTCCGACAGCAGCAGCCACATCACGGCCACCGACTGCAAGCTCATCGGCCCGTATTCGCCGGACGTGGTGGTGAAGACCTCCGGCAACTCGTAACGTTCGCGCGAGCGGCGGGTTGTGGGGCTCGCCGCTCGCGTGTTCAGCGCCGCCGCGCGCGCAGACCGCCGAAGAGAATCGCCGCCGCGGCGAACGGTGGGGACCGCCGCCGCGATCGCGAGCCGATCGGTCCAGCGACGCGGCTGCAGTGCAGGCCGGCGGCTGATGCAAATCGTGGTGATCGCGCCGTCGCACAAAGCCGCGACGGCGGCGGCGCGCGCCAGCGGTCGTCGCCAGCGTTTCGCGAGCGACAGCAGCACTCCGCACATCACCGCATCGAACGCGACCCAGCCCGCCTGCTCGCGTCGCGAGGCGAACCAGCGTCGCGTGTCGGCTGCCGCGAGCACGATCGTCCACGGCACGAGCAGCGCGCCGAGGCCGAAGATCACCGGCGCCGGTCCGCGGCCGACCGCCTGCAGTGCGAAGCGAATCGGCCGTCCGGCGGCGAACGCGGCGAGCACGTCGAACACCGCCGTGACCACGCTCTGATCGCCGGGCCACGCGATGGAGATCGGCGTCCAGACATCGGGCCGCAGCTTCGCTTTGAACGCGCGCAGTCCTTCGAAGTTGTAGAAGCCGCCGAGGAGTTTGCGGACGAGCCGTTGCCACGGCTCTTCGCCGGCGAGCGGCGCCAGTCCCAGCGTGACGAACGAACAGCCGTCCGCCGCGACGTCGCGCATCGCGGTGTCGATCATCAGCTCCGTCGTGCCGCTCGGCGACGACGGATCGCGCAGGATGTCTTCGAAGAACCATCCCGCGCGCTCGTACACCGGCACGGCGATGAGCGTGCCGACGACGCGCCCTGCCGCGCGCGCGACGTAGTAGCGGCGCTCGTCCGCGAACGAGAACGGCTCCAGCGCCACGAGAAACGACATCGGCGGCATCGGCCGCGCGCAGAGCCAGCGGTCGATGAGCTGCTCGAGCTCCGCGCGCATCGCGCCGGCCGCTTCGTGCGACGGCACGCGCGCGATGGACACGCCTTTCGCACGCGCACGCCGCAGCTGCTCCTTGAAGCTGCGATGCCCGCAATGCCCTTCCGTCCACGCGCGCGGGTCCCACGACGGCTGCTCGCCGACCGCGAGCGAACGCATCGACGCGCACGCGAGAAAGCGCGGCTCCGTCGCGAAGAACACGGTGCGCCTGCGCTGCCGCCGCGCTTCACTCGCAAAACGTTCCGTGACTTCCGCGCATCGTCCGAGGGCCGCAATCGGCGCGCCGGCGACGACCCACGCGCGGCCGGTGTCGAGATACGCGACCGCTGCATCGCCTTCCGGATCGAACCAGTAGCGGAAGCCCTGCTCCATCACCTGGAACGAGGTCGCGTTCCAGCCGTGGCGGCGCAACAACTCCAGCAGGCGTCGTCGCTGCGGATGTTCACCATCCATGCGAGGGATTCGAGGCGTGCCAGTTGGATGCCCGGGAAGGGGTACCATCGTCCGCGTTCAAAGGACATCGACAGTGCACGGCGGTCTGCGATCCATGGCGGTGATGGCGTTTCTGCTCGTGCTCGGCGGTCTTCGCGCCGTGCAAGCGCAGCCGGCGACATCGACGGCGAAGACTGCCGTCGATCCCGCGCGCGCCCAAGTGCAGTGGTCGGAGCGCGAGCTCGCGTATCTCCAGAGCCGCGGGCCGATCCGCATGTGCGTGGCTCCCGACTGGATGCCGATCGAAGGGATCGATCGCGACGGCGGGTACACCGGCATGGCCGCGGACTTCATCCGCCTCATGATCCGTCGCGGCGGCTTGAACGTGCAGCTCGTTCGCACGCGCACATGGGACGAGTCGTTCGCCCTCGGCCAACGCAGGCAGTGCGACATCTTCTCGCTGCTGATGGACTCGCCGTCGCGGCGATCGTTTCTCGACTTCACGACTCCGTATCTCGAGATCCCGGGCGTGATCGCCACCTCGGTCAACGTTCCGTTCGTCGCGAATCTGGAGCAGGTCCGAGGCAAGCGTCTCGGCCACATGCGCGGCTTCGCGGGCATCGAGCTCCTGCGCCAGAGCCACCCCGGCATTCAGCTGATCCCGGTGGACAGCTACGAAGAAGGGTTGACGAAGGTGCAGGACGGCGAGCTGTACGGGTTCATCGGCAACATGATGAGCGTCGGCCGCGCGCTGCAGGAAAACAAGATCTACGACGTGAAGATCGCGGGGCGCATCGGCCACGACAACCTGATGAGCGTGGCCACGCGCAACGACCAGCCCGTGCTCCGCGACGTTTTCCAGAAGCTCGTCGACACGATCACGCCCGCGGAACGGCAGGACATCATGAACCGCTGGATCGCCGTCCGCTTCGAGGAAGGCTTCGACTATCGGCGCTTCTGGCAGATCTTCGGCGTGTTCGCGCTCGTCGGCGTAGTGACGCTGTTCTGGGCGACGAAGCTGCGCCGGCTGAACGCGGAGCTGCGCGCGGCCAACTCGCGACTGGCCGAGACGAGCCGCCGCGACGGCCTGACCGGCTTGTATAACCGCATGCACTTCGACGAGATCGTCGTGCCGACGCTGCACCTCTGCGCGCGCAACGCGCTGACGATGACGCTGGCCATCATCGATCTCGATCGATTCAAGGACATCAACGACACGTACGGACATCCCTTCGGCGACGCCTGCCTGCGGCACGTCGCGGCGGTCCTGCGCAAATCGTTTCGCCGCGACTCGGACACGGCGGTGCGTTACGGCGGCGAAGAGCTCATCGTGATCAGCGTCGGCGGAACGCCGCCGGAGATGATCGAACGATTGGAGGCCTTCCGCCGCGAGATCGAGCAGTCGCTCGTCGCGCTCGACAGCCGGCAATCGAGGCTGACGCTCAGCATCGGAGTGTGGTCCGCCATCCCCGACGTGCATGACGATCCGATGCAACTGCTCAAGCTCGCCGACGCCGCGCTGTATCGCGCGAAGCGGGAAGGCCGCAACCGCCTGGCCGTGGCCGGCGACGCGGTGTCCCAGGTCAGCTCGCAGGGGGCGTGAGCCGCGTACGCCCGCGGGCGAAACCGCCGTTCGTCCGCGCAAATCCGCCATTCGTCGCAAGCGGGTTGCGGCGCGACGTCGGACGCGCGAGATTGCATCGCATGCAGACCGCCACCAGCTCCGCCCTCTCGCCCGCCATCGCGTATCGCGACTCGACTGTCGACGCGACGTCCCTCATGAGGCCTCGCGTCATCGCCCGAGCGGCGGGCATTCTGCTGCTGCTGACGCTCATCGGCGGCATCTACGCGCAAGGCTTCGTCAGCGACCAGCTGATTTCGTTCACCGACGCCGCGCTGACGGCGCGCAACATCCTCGGGCATCAGTCGGTGTTTCAGCTGAGCTTCGCGGTGTTTCTGCTCGAGATGACGTGTCAGATCGCGTCGGTCGCGCTGTTCTACCGGCTGCTCAGTCCCGTCAGCCGCAGCCTCGCGCTGGTCAGTACGTGCGTCGAGCTCAGTGGCGCGGTGATCAAGACGCTGAGCCGGCTCTTCTACATCACGCCGCTGTTCGTCCTCTCCGGCACGAGCGCGCTGAACGCCTTCAGCGCGGAGCAGCTCCGCGCGATCGCGCTGCTGTTGCTCAAGATCAACGATCGCGGCGCGGCGATGGCGCTGGCGTTCTTCGGCGTCAGCGCGGTGCTGCACGGCTATCTCATCTTCCGCTCGACGTTCCTGCCGCGCGCGCTCGGCATCGCCTGCATGATCGCCGGCGCCGGCTGGCTGCGCTTCTACTACCCGCCGCTGCACTTCCCGTCGTTCATGATGATCGCCGCCCTGGCGCTGCTCGTCTCCGCGGTGGAGATCTTCTGGCTGATCGTCTTTGGCGTCGACGAGGAGAAGTGGAAGGAGCGTTACCGCCTGTCGAGGTAGGCCTTGATCTTCTGCCAGTACTGATCGCGCCACGCCTGTTCGGTTTCGGGGATGAGATCCTTCGGCACGCCGCGATGGGTCAGCACGAGCTCGGTCCCACCGTCCGGCGTCCGCTTCAGCGTCACGGCCGCCATCGAGAAGATCCCCTCGGGGAACCGGCGGTGCCGCCACGCCTGCACGATGCGCTGGCCGGGAACGAGATCGACGTTGATGCCGGTGACGTCACTTTCACCAATGGAAAACGCGCCGCCGATCTCGCCGCTGATGACCGCACGTTTGCCGGTGATCGCGCTGTGCTTGCGCGAGTCGGCGAGCAGCTCGTAGACCGTCGCGGGATCGGCCTTGAACTTCACACGCTGTTTGATGGTCTTGCACATACTTGGGCGAGAATACGCGTTCGCGCGCGATCGCGCACAAGGAGCCGACGAGCATGCAGCCGAAAAACACGATCTGTCTCTGGTTCGACAAAGACGCCCTCGACGCCGCGGAGTTCTACGCCGCCACGTTTCCGGACAGCAAAGTGACCGCCGTGCATCGCGCGCCCGCCGACTACCCGGGCGGCAAGAAGGACGACGTACTGACGGTGAACTTCACCGTGGTCGGGATTCCGTGCATGGGTCTCAACGGCGGCCCGGTGATGCGGCACAGCGAAGCCTTCTCGTTTCAGATCGCGACGGACGATCAGGAAGAGACGGATCGCTACTGGAACGCGATCGTCGGCAACGGCGGCAAGGAAAGCGACTGCGGCTGGTGCAAAGACCGCTGGGGCCTCTCCTGGCAAATCACGCCGCGCGCCCTCACCGACGCGCTCGCGGCCGGCGGCGACGAAGCGAAACGCGCGTTCAACGCGATGCTGACGATGCAGAAGATCGATGTGGCCATGATCGAGGCCGCGCGGCGGGGATGAGCGTGAACGCAGGTGCGGCAATCACGCGTCTGACTAGCGCAACGATTTCTCGAGAATGTCGAGTCCCGCCTTCGCGGTGCGTCGATCGAGAGTGAGCGGCGGAAACATCGTGAGCGCGTTCCCGGCTGTCGTGATCAGCAGGCCGTTCTTGTTGCAGCGATCGTCGATCTCGGAGACATAGTCGTCGTCCTCGCCTGCCTCGACGGCGATGGCCATGCCGCGGATGCGTATCTCTTTTAGATCTTCGAACTGCATCCCCGCGAGCCGCTCGCCGAAGTACGCGCTGATTTCGGCGGCGTTCCCGAGAACGCGCGCCTGATTGCGAATGAGCCACCGAACGTTGCGGATGGCGATGTCCACCGTCGACGGATGCCAGCCATAGGTTGAATAGAAGCCGACTTCACCTTCGACGGATTTCGCGACCTTGCGCGTGACGATCGTCGCGCCCATCGGCGCGAATCCGCCGGTGATGGCCTTGCCCATACACAGGATGTCGGGCTCGAGATCGAAGTGCTCCGACGCGAACAGCTTTCCGGTGCGGCCGAATCCGCACGCCACTTCATCGGCGATGAACAGCGTTCCGTAGCGGCGGCAAAGTTGCTGCGCGCGCTTCATGAACGCGTCCTCGGGAATCAGCACGGCGAGGTTGCAGCTGATCGGCTCCATGATGAGCGCCGCGACGTCGCGCTTTTTCAGAAGCGTCTCCAGCCGCGCGATCGCCACGATCGCCGAGGGGCGGCGAGATCGTGACGCAGCTCGGCAGCAGATTCGGATACGGCTCGCGCTCTTCGCTCGATGCCACGCTGACCGTGCCGATCGTGTTGCCGTGATAGCTCCCCTCGATCGAGACAAACTTGCGGCGGCCGGTCGACGCCATGGCGAGCTGCAGCGCGATGTCGACGGCTTCCGATCCACCGGTCGCACGGTACGTCTTCTCGAGTTGCCCCGGCGTGATCTCGGCAAGCAACTGAGCGAGCTCCACCCACGGCTGGTACAAGTACTCGGGGTAGACGTAATCCGGCCGCCGGCGCGCCGGCGACTGCTTGATCGCGGTGTTGTCCCAACCGAAGTTGCCGACGCACCAGCCCGACAGGAAATCGATGTAGCGTCTGCCGCGGGCGTCATACACGAATGCGCCCTTCGTTCGCGCGACCTGTACGTCTTGCGCCGGCGACTCGCGTCCCAGGTATTTGCGGTCGAGCTGGCGCAGATTCACACGGAGCGAGCGTGCACGAACGAAGCCCGGGATCGTCGCGACCGTCGCGGTCGCACTGGTGTCGCGCAAATTCTTCAGGACGGAAAACGCTGGAGAGGAGGCAGCCTGAAGGAGGCTGGGCCAACAAGCGCTGGCGGTCGCACCGCCTGGCTGGGAGACAGGGACTCGAACCCCGATTCAGCGGTCCAGAGCCGCTTGTCCTACCATTGAACGATCTCCCAGCAAATGGCGGGGCGGGATGCTACTCCGCGGCAAACGCCAGGGTCAAGGTGGACATTCCAGCGTTGCACGCTTGCCGAACGTGGCACAATCTTCGAGAGGATCGACGCCCATGTTGCCGGAAGTCTTCGAGTGTCCGCAGTGCGAGCGCCAGTTCGTGGTCGAGCTGGTGGAGTCGTCTGCCGAGCGCTCGATTCACTGCCCGCAGTGCAAGCGCTACCTCGGCGAGAAGGACCTCAACTTCATCATCGTCAGCGAGATCGAAGAGCTCGCGGAACGCCTCCGCTTCGAGCGCGACCGGCTCGAACGCGATGAAGCCGTTTACTCGATGACCGACTGCGACGCCGAGCTGCGCACGTACGGCGGCGAAGTCCACAAGGTCCTGCACATCCTCCGGCGCACGCTCGCCGATCTCGACTCGCTGAAGCAGACGTACCGGTGACGACGCTCCCGCTGGAGGGCATCCTCGTCGCCGATTTCTCGCGCGTCCTCGCGGGGCCGCTCTGCACGCAGCTCCTCGCCGACGAAGGCGCGCGCGTCATCAAGGTCGAAGAGCCGGAGCGCGGCGACGAGACGCGGCGCTGGGGACCGCCGTTCGCTGGAACAATCGGCGGCGGCATCAGCACGTACTTTCTCTCGCTCAACCGCAACAAGGAATCGCTCGCGCTCGACCTGCGCGGCGACGAAGGGCGCGCGCTCGCGCGAACGCTCATCGAGCGCGCCGACGTCGTCGTCGACAACTTCCTCCCGCCGCAGCGCGCGCAGCTCCTCGGTGACGTCGCGGCGATCAACCCGCGCGCGATTCACTGCTCGATCGGCGGCTTCGATCCTGACACGAGCGACGCGAACACGCCCGGCTATGACCTGCTCGCGCAAGCCGGCGCGGGGCTCATGTCGATCACCGGCGACGACGAGCCGATGAAAGCCGGCGTCGCGCTCTCCGACGTGCTCACCGCGCATCACGCGCACGGTGCGATCTGCGCGGCGCTGTACGCGCGCACGCAGACGGGACGCGGCGCGCGGCTCGAGGTGTCGCTGTTCGCGTCGACGCTCGCGTCACTCGTCAACGTCGCGCAGGGCGCACTGGCGACGAACGTCGAGGCGCAGCGTTACGGCAACGCGCATCCGTCGATCGTTCCGTATCAGCTCTTTCACGCGAGCGATCGCATCTTCGCGCTCGGCGGCGGCACGGATCGGCACTTCCGCATGCTCTGCGAGCGCGTGCTCGAGCAGCCGGAGCTCGCGGACGACGAACGCTTCGCGACGAACGCCGCGCGCGTGGCGCATCGCGAGGTGCTCGTACCGCTGCTGGAGGAATGTTTCCGCGCGCGGACGGCGGACGAATGGATCGCGCGTTGTCGCGATGCGAACATTCCGTGCTCGCTCGTCCAGGGCGTGCTCGAAGCGTTGCGCAGCGACGCCGGGCACGTCGTCGTCGCGGAGGTCGCGCATCCCGAGATCGGCCGCTACGAAACCGTCCGGCATCCGGTGCGCTTCGACGGCGAGCGCTTGCCGGTGCGCTTGCCGCCGCCGCGGCTCGGCGAGCACACCGAGGCGCTCGTGCGCGAGCTCAGTGCTGACCGGCGAACGACAGCGCGAGCAGCACCGTACAGGCAGCGAAGACGAAGCCGAGGACCGCGATCATGAGGATGAAGGGCGGCTTCTTTCCGGAAAACGAGCGGAAGGTGAAGAAGAGGATGGCCGCGGAGATGAGCGCGATCGAGCCGCCGAGGATGGAGACGAAGATCATTGCGCGCTGAAAGGCCGGATCCACGCGCGCACGGTAGCAGGTTCCGCGCGGCGATCTTCGATTTCGACGAGACCATCGTCAACCTCGAGCCGCAGCACACCGCCGCGCACCAGGCGCTCTGTCGCGCGTACGGCGCCGACTACGCGTCGCTGCCGGACAGCTTCCGCAACGGCTCCGGACGGCGGATCATCGACGACATCCGCATCATGCGCGCGCATTTCGGCTGGAGCGCGTCGGAGGAAGAACTGTTCGCGCTGCGGCAGCAGCACTTCGACGCGATCTGCGCGCGCGGCGGGCTGCGCGCGATGGACGGCGTCGTCGAGACCGTGCGCGCGTTGCAGGAGCGCGGGCTGCAGCTCGCGATCGCATCGTCGGCGGTGCGCGCGTCGATCGAGAAAGTGCTCGTGCAGCTCGGCCTGCGCGACGCGTTTCCGCTCATCGTCGACGGCAGCGAAGTGACGCACGGCAAGCCCGATCCGGAGATCTACCGCATCACCGCGACGCGTCTCGGCGTCGAGCCGCACGCGTGCGTCGTCTTCGAAGACTCGCATGTCGGCGTCGTCGCGGCGAAGCGCGCGGAGATGTACTGCATCGCGGTGCGCAACGCCGCCGCGCTCGAATGGCAGGACCTGTCGATGGCGGACGTGGTCGTCGAGCGGATGTCGGACGCGCTCAGCGTTCTGCCACGGTGAGGTCGGCGAGGACGCGGATCAGATCGCGCGACTCGGCGTCGGAGCTCTCGTAGGTGCGGCAGAGCGACTCGACTTCTTCCTCGTCCTCGTGCTCGGGCACGGTGAAGCCGTCGACCGGCTGCACGCGCGAGGTCGTGCGCGTGCGCGACCAGCGTTCGCCGTTCCAGCGGTAGGCGAAGTAACCGCGCGAGCGGGTGCGTCGTGCTTCGCCGAGGCGCGCCAGGATGTTCGCGCCGGCAGCGTGCGACTCGCCGGCGGCGTTCGCTTTCTGCGCGTCGAGGACGCGCGTGATGAACGTCGTCATCAGATCGTGCAGTCGCCGCCCGGACTCGCCGACCGCCTCGACGAAGCGCAGGCCGGAGTGCGAGACCGGACTCGCGCCGTCGCCGCCGGGCGTTTGCACGACGCTGCTGCGCGTAACTTCACAGAGGAACTCGACGTCTTCACTTTGCCAGCGGAAGGCGAGCCGGAAGCGTTCGCCGGGCTGGACGGTTCCGTAATGTTCGACGAAGGCGCCGTTCATGCCGATGTCGAGCACGAGCGCATTTTGCGAGCGCATCGTGGCGAGAATCGGTTTGGAGAGCCTCAGGCGCTGCGCGCCGCGCCGTTCTTCCGGTCGCATCGCGCGGAATGGTAAGGCCTTTGCTGGCAAACAATGACGATCGAGGCCATGTGACGCCGAAAGGTCCCATCGATCGACGCAGTCTGTGGCGCGTCGGGCCGGAGAGCACGTGGACGACCGTGGTTCCGGTCGTATTCATCATCGTGTCGCTGCTCTCGCTGGTCGTGTTGCCGCTCGTCGTCGCGAAGAAGACGGCGCGCATGCGCAATGAGATCAGCCGGCTGGCCGAGCCGGCGCGCGTCCACGCGAATCAGATTCAGGTCGACCTCTCGTCCGAGCTCGACAAGATCATCGCGTATCAGGTCACCGGCCAGGAGCAGTTCCGCCGCGAGTATTTCGACGCGGTCGCGCGCGAGGAAGCGAACCGCCGCGCGCTCGAGCAAGTGCTCCCGGTCCTCGGCGAAGACCTCTCGTCCGATCTGCGGCTGCTGTTCGTGCAGATGACGCGCTGGCACGACGCGACCCGGCGGGGCGAGCTGCTCGCGCGCCAGCTGCCGATGGAAGTCTTCCTCGCGCGTCTCTTCGAAAGCCATCCGGCATACGAGCAGTCGCTGCACGCGGCCTCGGCGCTCGAATTGGGATTGCAGACGGGGATCGAGGACCGGCTGGAGCAGATCCGCGACGCCGAGCAGCTCAACATCTCGCTGACGATCATCCTCACGCTGCTCGCGCTCACGTCGGCGATGCTCGTGGCGGGGCTCGGCCGGCAGATGCGCCTCCTCGCGCGCGAGGCGATGCGGCGGCGGCTCGAGGCGGAGCGCGAGACGAACGAGGCGCAGCGCGCGCGCGAGGCGGCCGAGCGCGAGGAACGGCGCGCGGCGTTCCTCGCCGCGGCGGGACAGGAGTTCGCCGGCTCGCTCGACTACGAGCAGACCATCGGCACCGTCGCGAAACTGATCGTGCCGAACCTCGCGGAGCTCTGCGTCATCGACATCGCCGAAGAGGAAGGCGGGTTGCGGCGCGTGGCCATCGCGCATCGCAATCCGGAAGAAGAACCGCGCCTTGCGGCCGGCATCGGCTCGGTGCGCGATGAAGTGCCCGAGGCGCTCGTGCGGATGATGCAGCAGCGCGAGCCGGCGCTCGTCGGCGCGACGTCAGGCCTCTACGAGTACATCACTGGCCAGAGCGACGGTGCGGGGCGCACGCTCATCTTTCTGCCGCTGGTGACGCGCGGCCAGTCGATCGGCCTCGCCGCGGCGGTGTCGCGTGAGGGGAAGCCGTTCACGCCGGACGATCTGCCGCTCTTCGCCGAGCTCGCGCGCCGCGCGTCGCTCTCGATCGACAACGCGCGTCTCTATCTCGAGTCGCAGCAGGCCGTGCGCGCGCGCGAGGAAGTGCTGGCCATCGTCTCGCACGACCTGCGCAATCCGCTCAACGCGATCATGCTCGGCGCGTCGCTGCTGCAGACTTCCGAGAACCTCGGCGACGAGGACCGCGAGCAGCTCGACGCCATCGTCGTCTCCGCCCGCCGCATGCGCCGCCTCATCGCGGACCTGCTCGACGTCACGCGCCTCGAAGGCGGCAAGCGCCTGCCGATCGAGCCTGCGCCGGTGCCGATCGCGGACGTCTTTCGCGAGGCGCAGGAGCTCTTCCGCGCGCAGGCGTCGGTGGCCACGGTGGCGATCGACTACGAGGCGCCCGATGCCGTCGTGCACGCGGACCGCGATCGGATCATGCAGGTGCTGTCGAACCTCATCGGCAACGCGCTCAAGTTCACGCCGCCGGGCGGCCGCATCTCCGTCTGCGCATCGCACCGCGACGGCGAGGTGCTGGTCTCGGTGCGCGACACCGGCCCCGGCATCCCGCACGAACACCTCGGCCACATCTTCAGTCCCTACTGGCAGGCGAAGCGCGCCGAGCGCCTCGGCGCGGGACTCGGCCTGCCGATCGCGCGCGGCATCGTCGAGGCGCACGGCGGACGCATCTGGGCCGAGAGCGAGCCGGGCTCGGGTACGACGTTTTTCTTCACGCTGCCGCTCGCCAATGCAGACGCCGGCGCGCTCACGTCCGCGGCGGAATCTGCAGCACCTGGCTCACGCTGAGCTCCGCGAAGAGGCGGATGAGGCGGCGCCCTTCGTCGTCGGAGGCCTCGTAGACTTCGCAGAGCCGCCGCAGCTCGTCCGTGTCTTCGCCGCGCGCGACGGTGAAGCCAACGACCGGTTGTTCCGGGAGAAAAATCGGGCGCCGGTGCCACGCGCCGTTCTCGAGCCGGTACGAGAGGAACTGCGCGTCGGCGCCGCGCACGGTCTTGTCGCCGTCGATCTGGCGGATGTGCAGGCGCGTCGCGCTCGCGTCGTGACGCTCTTCCAGCGCGCGCATCACGATCTCGGCGAGCATCGCGCGCAGACGATCGCCCGACTGTCCGAGCGCGGCGAGGAAGCGGATGCCGGACTCGCAGCCCTGCCCGGGATACTTCGCGCGATCGGGGCCGACGGTGCGCACGATCTCGCAGCGCATGGTGATGTCGCCGCCGCCCCAGTGGAAGCGGAGCTCCGCGCGCGGCAGCTCGAGCGACGGCGGATGGTGCATGCGCGCGCCGAGGACGCCGACCTCGAGGAGGTGGACCTCGCGATCGCCGAAGGTGGCCGCGAGCGGTGGATCGAGCCGGAGGCGCTGAAACTCGCGGCGTTCCTCACCAGTCGTCTGGTGCATGCGGAACGATTTTAATGCAGAGCGCGAAGTCGCAACGAGGCCATGTAGGTGTTCTGGACGCGCTCGCGATAGCGGTGCTCGCGCACGTTGACGCGCGCGATGTAGTCGCGCGTCTCGGGGAACGGCGGGATGCCGCCGAAGCGCTCGACGTTCCCTTCGCCGGCGTTGTACGCGGCGAGGGCGACGTTCTCGTTCTCGAAACGGTTGAGGAGGTAGCGGAAGTACTTCGTTCCGGCGGCGATGTTCTGTTCGGGATCGAACGGATTGGCGATGCCGAGGAGACGCGCGGTCTCGGGGACGATCTGCATGAGCCCCTGCGCACTGCGGTTCGACACGAGCCGCGGACGGAAGTCGGATTCGGTGTGCACCATCGCCGCGACGAGCTCGGGGCGCAGATCGTTGCGGCGCGCCTCGCGGTAGATGATGTCGCCGTACGGCACCGACGTGCGGAAGTACTGTTCCTTCACGACGTCGAGCGACATGACCGTCGCCGCGGTGCCGGGCGTGAGGAACTGGTTCTTCATCGCCGGCGTGGTGAAGATCGGCAGCGTGCGCGCGGGCGCGACTTCGCGGCGGAGCGCCGTGAAGTTGAGGTTCATCGCCTTCATGGTCGGCAGATCCGCGATCGCGAACGCGATCGGAATCCCGACGAGCACCGCCACGCCGCGAGACGTCACGCGCCACGCGCGACGCCACAGCGAACGCGAACGCGCGTGCCGCTGGCAGTCGCAGACGATGCGGTAATCCCGCCCCGGCCGCCAGTTCGTTGCCTGTTCACGCGATGACATCGGTGGAGCGCAGGGGCAAAAGAGAGGCCAAGAGATGAAAAGCGAATGAAGAACGCAGAACGCAGAACGTAGAATGAAGAACTTAGCCCGCGCCAGCCTCGTCGGGGGCGGGCTTCTCAATTCTTCATTCTGCGTTCTGCGTTCTGCATTCCGGCCCGTGCGCGCCTACTGCGTTCCGCTCGTATCCGTCGCCGTCACCGTCTCGGTCGCCGTCGTTTCTGTCGTAGCCGTCGTCGCGCTGCTGTCCGTCGTCTCCGTGCTTTCCGCCGGCCCCATGTCCGTGTCCGTCACCACCGCGCTCGTCGCCGTCTCCACCGCGGCGGTCTCGGTCGCGGACGTATCCGTCGCCGGCACCGGCTTCTTCTCCGCCAGCACCTGCCGCTCGAAGACGTAGCCCCAGCGGCGCATGCGCGAGAGGATCATGCTCTGGCGCCACCGCAGTCGTTTGTTCGGATGTCCGGGCACCATGATGCGCGGGTTCGGCAGACATCCGGCCAGCAGCGCGGCCTCGCGCGCGGAGAGACTCGCGGCACTTTTATGGAAATAGTAGTGAGACGCGGCTTCGGCGCCGTAGACGCGCTCGCCCATCTCAACGACGTTCAAATAGATCTCGAGGATCCTCTTTTTCGTCAGATGTTTTTCCAGCGCCTCGGCGAGGAAATACTCCCTGATCTTGCGCAGCGGATTGCGCGACGGCGAGAGGTAGAGGTTCTTCGCGAGCTGCTGCGTGATCGTCGAGCCGCCGTGCGTGAGCTTGCGGTTCTTCCAGTTGCGCTCGAAGGCCTCGCGCATCGCGTCGACGTCGACGCCGCCGTGCTCGTAGAACGAGTCGTCTTCGGCGACGAGCACCGCGCGGCGCAGCGACGGCGAGATGCGGCCGTACGGCACCCACGTCCATTCGATGCGATCGTCCTTGCCCGCGTCGCGCAGCTCGGCCTTGCGGCGTTCGATGAACGCGGTCGTCTTCGGCGGCTCCTTCGCCAGCGCGGCGACGTCGGGAAACGTCAGCCATTCGTACGCGGCGTACGCGATGACGAGCAGCAGAAGCGTGACGAACAGGCGCTTCAATCGGCGCTAGACTAACACCCATGAAACGCCTGCCTGTCCTCGTTTGCGTGCTGCTCGCGGCGGCGTCCGCGTTCGCGTTCGACACGACGCGCGCCGTGAACGCCGGACCGCGCATCGGCATCCTCCGCCCGCCGGTCGATCCCGATCCGCGCGTGCAGGCGGCGGTCGAACGCGCGCTCGCGTCCGAGCTGCGCGCGCGCGGCTACGACGCGATCGAGACGGGACAGTCGTTCGACGACGTCTCGCGCGACGACCGCAACGATGTCGACTACTACGTCGAGCTCGTGGGCGACAGCAGCGCCGACGGCTTCGGCGGCATCGACGTCGGCAGCCGCGCGGTCGACGTGTCGCTCGAGCTCGTGGTGTCGCGCGTGGCCGCGGAGCTGCGCGTGTACGACGCGCGCAATCTCGAGGTCGTGACCTCGCAGCGACTGGCGAAGAAGAACACCGCGCTGATGCCGACGGGCGTCGGCGTCGGCGGACGTTCTCTCTTCGCCTACATCGCCCTCGGATTCGTGCAGCGCGCGCAACTGCGCAACGTGACGACCGCCACCGCGCGCGAGGCCGCGACGCGCGTCGCCGCCGCGATCGGCGCGCCGTGAACGACGAAGCGCACGCGCTGCTCGTTCTGACGACGGTCGGCGCCGGTTTCGACTCCGCGGCGCTCGCACGCGCGCTCGTCGAGCAGCGTCTCGCCGCGTGCGTCAACATCATCGATCGCGTGCTGTCGGTCTATCGCTGGGAAGGACGCGTGGTCGACGACACCGAAGTGCTGCTCGTGATCAAGACCACCGACGCGCGCGTCGATGCGTTGCGCGAGGAGCTGTTTCACCGCCATCCGTACGACGTGCCGGAGTTCGTCGTCGTCGAGCCGGCGTCACTCTCCGACGCGTACGGCGCGTGGCTGCGCGAGTCGGTTTCGTAGCGCGAGGAACGCGATCGCCGCGAGCAGCGTCGCGATCGACAGGTTCCTCCCGCGCGTGAACGCCTCGGGCCGAAAGAGCAGCCGTACGTCGTGCTGCCCGGCGGGCACGAAGATGCCGAGGAAGGCATGGTTGGCGTACTGCATCTCGACGCGGTGGCCGTCGACGTACGCGCGCCAGCCGGGCCACGCGCTCTCGGAGACGACGACCCAGCCGTCGCGCTCCATCGTCGCGTGGATGCGAAACGACGTGCCGTCGCGCTGCAACGTCAGCGTGCCGGGGCCGTTCGCGATCTCGTGCGGCGGATAGTTGCGCGCGGTGATCCATGCGACGTCCGCGAAGTCGCGATTCTCGAACATGCCGCGCAGCACGTCGGTGGCGCTGCGCTCGTAGCGCACGCGCCGCGGGATGAACGCGCGCGGCAGCACGCGCGTGTTCTCGAAGAGGCGCGAGTCGCGGTCTTCGAACGCGATCCGCCAGCCGTCGGGCGGCGCGGTGTCGCGCCCGCCGAGGACGTAGCGGACGTTGAGAAACGAGAGGAACGGCTTCGAGAGGTCTTCGATCGTGTTGAACGAGATGGGCTGCGCGAAGCTCCACAGCGGAAAGGTCTCGGTGAGGCGGTGGAAGGTCATCGCCTCGTAGCCGCGCGCGTCTTCGAGTCCGTAGAGCGCGGCGGTGTCGGGGACCAGCGAGAAATAAAGTCCGGCGATGCGGAAGGGCTGCGAGCGGTCTTGCGGGATGTGCCGCAGGATGGGGACGCGCGGATAAAACGCGTTCGCCGGCAGCGCCGGATACATGAGGCCGTCCGCGATCGTGCGCTGCAGCAGGACGAGCCCGAGGACGAGCGGAACGGCGATGCGCTTCGGCACGCGGAAGAAGAGGAGGAGCGCCGCGGCCGCGAGCGGAATGAGCTCGACGTTGCGCAGAAAAACGATGAGCTCGCGCGGCACGCCGGCGCGGATCAGCGGCATGCGCACGACGTTTGCCGCGTACGCGAGCACGCCTCCGAGAAAGAGGACGACGAAGGCGGCGGCGAACGCGGGCGGCTTCGTCGACGGCCACGCATCCGCCGCGATCGCGGCGAGCATCGACAGCGCGAATGCCGCTGCAATCGCGAGCCGCTCGTTCACGGTGATGTCGAAGAGCGGCAGCGCGTGCAGGAGATCGGCGACCGGCCACGCGTTCAATGCCGCGAACGCGCAGACGACGGCCAGTCCGAAGAAGAACGCGGTCTCGCGGCGCCGCGACGCGACGACCAGCGCGACGAGCGCGAAGGCGAGCACGATGCTGCCGGCGCGCACGTTCGTCGGATCCCACAGCGGCGTGAAGCTGTGGCGCTCCGGCTGTCCGCCGTAGAACGCGAACGCGGAGCTCGCGGCGCGTTTGCCGATCTGCTCCCACGTGGTCTCGAAGTGGCCGGTCGCGTAGAGATTGCGCCGCATGTCGTACTCGTTCGTCTGCGGCGCGGCGGCGAAGAACGGCAGGAGCGACACGGCGGTGAGGCCGAGCGCGACGGCGCCGCTCGCCGCCGCGAGCGCGACCGGCTGCCAGCGGCGCACCGCCGCGAGCTCGAAGAGGCCGTAGACCGCGCCGCACGCGACGATGTGCAGCACCGACTCCGGATGCCCGGCGAAGACGAGCAGCGTGAACGCGAGCGTGAGCAGGATCGCCGCGCGGAGGTTCGTCTCGCGCACGACGAGGCGCACGCCGAGCAGCACGAACGGCAGAAACGCCCACGCGTGTGCGAGCGGCCAGCCGATGAAGAACGCGAGCATCGCGGAGAACGCGTAGCCCGCGGCGGCGATCAGCGCGGGCACTTCGCCGAGCCCGATCGCGCGCGCGAAGGCGAAGGTGAAGAACGCCGCGAGGAAGAACGTCATCGCGGCGAAGAAGGTGAGCGCCTGCGCGTGCGGCAGCAGCATGCCGGCGAGCTGCACGAGATCGTACGGCGCGGCCTGCATGTTCGCGGCGAGGATGCTGCCGCAGAGCAGATACGGGTTCCACAGCGGCCACTCGCCGCGCGCGAACGACTGCCGCACGGCGCTCTGCCACGGGATGATCTGCGAGTAGAGATCGGAGAGCGTGCCGTTGTGCACCGGCTGGATGCCGTAGTCGGCCGCGTACTCCTTGAGCGGCTCGGACATGTACGGCAGATCGATCGGCGCGTAGACGCGCGCGGTGAGGAGCGCGCGTCCGGTGAAGCAGAGCGGGAGGAGCAGCAGCGCGAGCGCCGCCGCGCGGCTGATGCGCTGGACGAAGCGGTCCCACGCGAACAGCAGCGCGAGCGCGACGATCAGGTAGAGAACCGCGGCCGGCAAGCGGCGAACATGATAGCGGCGAGGATCGCGAGCGTGGCCAGCGAGATGGCGCGCCCGCGCGTGAACGATTCGGGGAGATAGACGAGCCGCACGCGATGGCGTCCCGAGGGAACGTAGACGCCGAGGAACGCGTGATTGGCGAAATGCGTCTGCACGCGGCGGCCGTCGACGTACGCGCGCCAGCCGCGCCATGCGGTTTCGGAGACGACGATCCACGCGGCGGACTGGAGATCCGCGTCGATGGAGAACGCGCTGCCGTCGCGATGCAGCGCGAGTGCGCCGCTGCCGTTCGCGATCTCGTGCGGCGGATAGTCCGCTTCGATCCACGCGAGGTCCGCGAAGTCGGCGTTCTGCTGCATCGCGGGCACGACGGCGGCGGGATCGCGCTCGTAGCGGATGCGGCGCGGCAGGAACGCGCGCGGTAGCGCGTGCGGGTTGTCGAAGACGCGGTCGCCGTCGACGATCGTGCGGACGTTGAGAAACGAGAGAAACGGCCGCGTGGGATCGTCGATGCGGTTGAACCAGGCTTGTTGATACTGCGACCAGAGCGGGTAGGTGTCGTAGAGGCGGCGGTTCGTCATGGCCTCGTAGCCGCGCACGTCTTCGATTCCGTAAACGGCGGCGGTGTTCGGCAGAAGCGCGGTGCCGGTGCCGGCGACGCGCGCGTCGCGCGGGATGCGGTCGATGAGCGGCGTGCGTGGGTAGAACGCCGCGCGCGGCTGCGCCGGATAGATGCCGCCGTCTTCGCTCGCGCGCTGCAACAGCAGCAACGCGACTGCGACGAGCGCGACGCGGCGCGTGCGAAGAACGAGCAGCAGCGCGACGACGACGAGCGGCGCGAGCTCGGCGACCGCGGACTCGTTCAGCAGCGCGCGGGCGACGTGCGCGGCGAGCTGCGCGTCGCGTGTCAGCGCGTGCGCGACGCCGAGCGCGACCGCCGTCAGCAGCAGCACGAGCGCGATCGTGCGCGGGCGTTCACGGAACGCATCGACGGCGATCGCGGCGAGCATCGCCAGCGCGAAGACGGCGGCGTACGCGAGGCGTTCGTTGAGCGCCATCGAGAAGAGCGGCAGCTTGTGCAGGAGATGCGCGACCGGTCGCGTGCCGAACGTCGCGGAAAGACACGCCAGCGCGAGCAGCGCGAAGAACCACGTCTCCGCTTTGCGCGGCGCGACGGCGAGCGCCGCGAGCGCGAGCCCGAGGATGAGGCTGCCCGCGCGCGCGGACAGCGGGTCGAAGCCTTGCGCCTCGCCGCGCCACGGCACGCCGTTCCAGTGCGGGAGAAACGTACGCGCGATGCGCACGTCGCGGATCGCCGGCTTGAGCATCACCTCGTACGGCGTCGCGGCGTAGAGGTCGTGGCGGATCGCGTGCTCGAGCGTCTGCGGCAACGCCTCCGCGAGCGGCAGCAGATACACGGCCGTCAGCAGCAGCGCCGCGATTCCCGCGCCGATCGCGAGCAACAGCGCGCGCGGTTTGCGCACGCACGCGAGCTCGAACGCGCCGTAGACGGCGCCGACCGCGACGACGTGCAGCAGCGACTCCGGATGTCCGGCGACGATGACCAGCGCCAGGGCGAGCGTCAGCAGCAACGCGTCGCGCACGCGTGACTCACGGATGCCCGCGTTGCGTACGAGCGCGCGCGTGGCGAAGAGCACGAACGGGAAGAGCGCCCACGTCCGCCCGAGCGGCCACGCGACGAAGAACGCGAGCATGCCGCAGAACGCGTAGCCCGCGGCAGCGACGAGCGAGGCGGCTTCGCCGCGGCCGAGGCTGCGCGCGAACGCGAACGTCGACAGCGCGGCGAGGAAGAACGTGAGCGTCGCGCCGAACGTCAGCGCGAGCGTCAGCGGCAGCACGAAGCCGAGCCACTGGAACGGGTCGTACACCGCGGGCTGCGCGGCGGCGGCGAGGATGTCGCCGCAGAGGATGGACGGATTCCACAGCGGCCACTCGCCGCGCCGCAAGGCCGCGCGCACGGCGCTCTGCCACGGGATGATCTGGCCATGGAGATCGGAGAGCGCGTGGTTGTACGAGAGATCCAGCGGCGCGTAGACGCGGTCCGTCAGCAGCGCGCGGCCGGTGAAGACGAGCGGCAACAGCAGGAGCACGATCGCGGCGCCGCGCGAGAGACGCTGCACGAACCGGCTCCAGAGCCAGAGCAGCGCGGACGCGGTAAGCCCATAAACGAGAAACGTCATCGCGGGGTGCCGCGTACACTACACAACAAGTCGATGGACCGCCGCAGCTTCCTCCGCTTGTGCGCTCTCGCCGGCCTCGCGCCGTCCGCCGTGTTGGCCGCCTCGCACGCGCAGCCGCGCATGCTGCAGATGAACGGCTATCCGATCAACGCGGAGACGCCGCTCGAGCTCCTCACCGACTACCTCACGCCGGCGGAGCTCTTCTTCGTCCGCAGCCACTGGCTGCCGCGCATGCCCGATCCAAAGACGTGGAAGCTCACGGTCGACGGCGACGTGGCGAAGCCGCTGACGCTCACGCTCGCCGATCTGAAGAAGCTGCCGCGCGCGGAAGCGACGTGCGTCCTGCAGTGCTCCGGCAACGGACGCGCGCTGCACAATCCGACGCTGCCGGGCGTGCAGTGGCGCTACGGCGCGGTCGGGAACGCGCGCTGGAGCGGCGTGCGCGTGCGGACCATTCTCGAAGCCGCGAACGTGAAGCCGTCCGCGAAACACTTGCATCTCTTCAGCAGCGACGATCCTCCCGGCAAAGTGCCGCCGTTCCGCCGCAGCATCGAGCTCGAGAAAGCGCTCGCCGACGCGATCGTCGCGTTCGAGATGAACGGCGCGCCGCTCCCGCCGCAGCACGGCGCGCCGCTGCGCCTCGTCGTGCCCGGCTGGGCCGGCGATCACTGGATGAAGTGGCTCGTGCGGATCAGCGCGCAGCCGCAGCCGCAGACCGGCTTCTACATGGACACGGCGTATCGCTGGCCAAACAACGTCGGCGCGCCGGGCGTGGCGTTCAAGCCGGAGGAGATGCATCCGGTGACGGAGCTGTTCGTGAAGTCGAACATCACGACCGCGCCGGCATCCGCGCACGTGGGAACTCCCGTCGACATCCGCGGCTTCGCGTTCTCCGGCGTTCCCGACATCGCGAAGGTCGAGCTGAGCGATGACGACGGCGCGACGTGGCGCGCGGCGACGCTCGATCCGCGTCACGATCCGTACGCTTGGCGCTTGTGGTCGTATCGTTGGACGCCGAAGCGCACCGGTTCCGCGATGCTCTTCGTGCGCGCGACCGACATCAAAGGCAACAGCCAGCCGCGCGAGGCGATCTGGAATCAGAGCGGCTACCTCTACAACGCCTGGCATTCCGCGACCATCGAGGTGAAGGCATGACGTTCCTCGCGTTCCTCCTCGCCGCCCTCCCCACCCTCGGCACGCAGTTCAAGCAGCTCCCCGCCGGCAAAGGCAAGGCGCAGGTCGAGGCCGCGTGCTACGCCTGCCATTCGGCGGACCTCCTCGCGCAGCAGCGGCTCACGGCGAAGCAGTGGACGGCCACCGTCGAGAAGATGATGAAGTGGGGCGCTGCCGTGCAGCCTGCCGACAAGCAAGTCGTCATCGACTACCTCGCGAAGCACTTCGGTCCGGCGAACAAGTTCACACCGACGGCGACGAAGCCCGTCGGAAAGTGAACAGTGTCAACAAGAGGGCGAGCATCGCGATGGTGATGCCGCTGATCCACGCGCCGATGACGAACGCGCGCGGCCAGTAGGCGAGCCGCACGCTGTGCGTGCCGGCGGGAACGTAGACGCCGAGGAAAGTGTGGTTCGCGTAGCGGAGCTGCGCGCGGCGGCCGTCGATCGTGGCGCGCCAGCCGCTCCACGCCGTCTCGGAGACGACGATCCAGCCGGCGCGCTGCATCACGGCTTGGATCCGCAGCTCGCCCGCGTGCGGCACGCGCGTCGTGACGCGTCCCGGGCCGTTGGGACGTTCTTCGGGGACGCCGCCGATGCGCTCGATCCAGCTGAGCGCGCCGAAGTCGCGCGCGTGTTTCATCTGCGCCAGCGCGGCGCCCGGCGTGTTCACGAGGCGCACGCGCTGCGGCACGAACGCGCGGCCGAGGACGCGCGTGTTCTCGAACAGCTGCGCGATCGGCGGGCCGGGGACGCGGCGCCAGCCGATCGGCGGCGTGACGTCGACGGACGCGACGGCGAAGCGCACGTTCATCGCGGAGAGGAACGGGTTCGTCAGGTCGTCGACGCGATTCCACCAGATGCCCTGCGGCGTCGACCAGAGCGGAATCGTCTCCTTCATGCGCCGCAGCGTCATCGCCTCGTAGCCGCGCACGTCCTCGAGGTCGTACATCGTGGCGAGGTTCGGCACGAGCGTCATCGAGAGGCCCGTGACGCGATACGGCTCGGCGCTTGGCGGGAAGAGCTTGAAGAAGCCGACGCGCGGGTAGAAGAGATCGGGATGCACGGACGGATAGGTGCCGCCGTCCTCGATCGTGCGTTGCGCGACGAGCGTGGCCAGCAGCAGCGCGCAGGCGAGCTGGCGCGAGCGCGCGGAGAAGCTGATCATCGCCACGAGCAGCGGCGCGCCGATGAAGACGATCGTCTGCTGCACGAGGAAGCGTTCCGACAGTCCCATCGCGCGCATGCGCGGCCACGCATTCGCGCAGAGTGCGCCGAGAATCGCGGCGGTGACGAGCGCGGTGACCGCAAGCGCGCGGCGGTCGAACGCCTCGACGCCGAGCGCGGCGAGAATCGCGGTGCCGAGAATCGCCGCGGCAATCAGCCGATCATTGAGCGCGATGTCGAACAGCGGCAGCTTCGCGAGCAGATCGGGGAACGGCGGGAACTGGACGCCGAACGCGAGTCCGCCCACGACCAGCGCGAGCGCGACCCACTTCACCCGCGCCCGCGAACGCCACGCGCCGAACGCCGCGAGTGCGACCGCGGCGCTGCCGCAGTAGCCGCTGCGCGGTTGCGGCGCGAACGGCATGTTCTGCTCCGGCCACTCCGAGCTGTGCGGCTGGCCGTGGATGAACGGGATCGCCTGCGCTTCGAGCTGCTTCACGGCGAGCGGCAGTGGCGCGGACTTGTGCAGCTTCGCGTAGTACGCCGCGCGCATCGAATGCTCGTAGGTCTGCGGCAGCGCGTCTACGATCGGTAGAAAGTAGACCGCGCAAATCAGCAGCGACACGACGCCCGCCGCGCCGCCGAGAAGCGCCGCGCGGACGAAGCCTTTGCCGCGCACGGCCCACAGCTCGCCCGCCGCCCAGAGCAAGCCGATGGCGACGATGTGCAGCGCGCTCTCCGGATGTCCGTTGAGCAGCATCATCAGGAACGCGACGGTGAGGATCGCCGCGCCCCTCAACGAGCGACTGCGCGCCGCGCTGTCGCGCACGATGCGCCGCACGCCGAGGAGCACGAGCGGCATCCAGTAGAGGGTCGAGGTGATGACCCACTCCAGCCAGAAAACGAGGAACGTTCCGAACGTCCACGTCGCCGCGCCGATGAGCGACGCGCGCTCGCTACAGCCGAGCTCGCGCAGAAAGAGGAACATCAGCAGCGCGCCGATGAAGAACGTCATCGCCGCGAGATACGTGAGGCTGTTCGCCATCGGCAGGAGCAGGCTGAGCAGAAACAGCGGCTCGTACGGCGTCGGCTGCGCGGCGGCGGCGAGGATGTCGCCGGAGTAGAGCGACGGATTCCAGAGCGCGAGCTCGCCGTGCGCGTACGCGCGCCGCACGGCGTACTTCCACGGAATGTTGAGGCAGTAGACGTCGGAGAGCAGTCCGTTGCGCGGACCGTTGCCGCCGAGGGCGTCGCGATACCACGACAGCGGCTCGGCATCTAAAGCGAGGTCGACCGGTGCGTAGACGCGTCCGGTCAGCAACGCTTTTCCCGTGAACGCGAGCGGCAACAGCACCAGCACGATCGCCGCCCAGCGGGAGACGCGCGTGACGTAACGATCGGCCAGCCCTAGGCATACGAGCGCGGTGGCGAAGTAGAGGAGCGCCGTCGTCATTCCACAGCCCGTAGAGTGGGAACAGCCTCGTGCCCGGCGGAGTTAGATTGATTCCTCACCATGGATTCGATCGTCATTCGCGGTGCCCGCGAGCATAACCTCAAGAACATCGACGTCGTCGTCCCGCGCAACAAGTTCGTCGTCATCACCGGCGTGTCGGGATCGGGGAAGTCGTCTCTCGCCTTCGACACGATCTTCGCCGAAGGACAGCGCCGCTACGTGGAGTCCTTGTCGGCGTATGCCCGGCAGTTCCTCGAGCAGATGGAGAAGCCGGACGTCGACTCGATCGAAGGACTCTCGCCGGCAATCTCGATCGAGCAGCGCACGACGTCGCGCAATCCGCGCTCGACGGTCGGCACGGTCACGGAGATCTACGACTACCTGCGCCTGCTCTACGCGTCGATCGGCATTCCGCACTGCACGCAATGCGGTCAGGAGATCCGGCCGCAGACGATCCAGCAGATGGTCGACCGGCTGCTGCTCAATCCGGCGGGCACGAAGTTCACGATCCTCGCGCCGTACGTCCGCGGCAAGAAGGGCGAGTACCGCAAGCAGATGCTGCAGATGGTGAAGGAAGGCTTCACCCACGCCATCGTCGACGGCGAGGAAGTGGAGCTCTCCGATCCGCCCACGCTCGACAAGCAGAAGAAGCACACGATCGACATCCGCATCGATCGCATCGTGGTGAAGGAAGGCGTGGCGCAGCGCCTCGCCGACTCGCTCGAAACCGCCACGCGCGTGACGAAGGGTCTGGTCAAGATTCTCTACCAGGAGGGCAAGCGCGAGGAGCTGCTGTCGCAGACGTACGCCTGTCCCGATTGCGGTGTCTCGATCGGCGAGATCACGCCGCGCCTCTTCTCGTTCAACTCGCCGTACGGCGCCTGCCAGCGCTGCTCGGGACTCGGCGTGCTGCTCGAGATCGACGAGCGCAAGGTCGTGCCCGATCCGACGAAGACGCTCGAGGAAGGCGCGCTCGCGCTCTGGAAGGAAGGCGCGGAGAACTGGCGCTTCCGCCAGATCGAAACGCTCGCCAAGCACTACAAGTTCAAGCTCTCGACGCCGTGGGAGAAGCTCCCCGAGAAGGCGCGCAACTGCATCCTCTACGGTTCCGAGGACAAGATGCGCTTCGAGTTTCAGGGAGGCGAGAGCGCGTATCACTACAACGGCACGTACGAGGGCATCGTGCCGATGCTCAAGCGCCGCTACAAGGAGTCCGACTCCGACGACATCCGCGAAGAGATCGAGCGCTTCATGACGCCGACGAAGTGCCCCGAGTGCCATGGCAAGCGCCTCAAGCCGGAAGCGCTCACGGTCACCGTCGCGAACCGCTTCATCGACCAGATCGTGGCGTTCAGCCTCGCCGACGCGCACGCGTTCTTCGCCGGCATCGAGCTCACCGGCCGCGAGGAAACGATCGCCGGCAAGATCCTCAAGGAAGTCCGCGACCGCCTCGGCTTCCTCAACTCCGTCGGCGTCGGCTATCTCACGCTCGACCGCAACGCCGCCACGCTCTCCGGCGGCGAAGCGCAGCGCATCCGCCTCGCGACGCAGATCGGCTCGAAGCTGATGGGCGTGCTCTACGTGCTCGACGAGCCGTCGATCGGTCTCCATCAGCGCGACAACCGCCGTCTCATCGAATCGCTGCTCGAGCTCCGCGATCTCGGCAACACCGTCATCGTCGTCGAGCACGACGAGGAGACGATCGAGACCGCGGACCATATCATCGACCTCGGCCCGCGCGCCGGCGTGCACGGCGGCCAGCTCGTCGCCGAAGGCTCGCTCGAGCAGGTGATGACCTTCCCGAGCTCGCTCACCGCGAAGTATCTCCGCGGCGAGTCGCGCATCGAGGTTCCTGCGAAGCGCCGGCCCCTCGGCGAGAACAAGCTCGTCATCCGCGGCGCGAAGCAGAACAACCTCAAGAACCTCGACGTCGAGATTCCGCTCGGCGTGTTCATCGCCGTCACCGGCGTGAGCGGCTCCGGCAAGTCGACGCTCGTCAATGACATTCTGTACAAGGCGCTCTCGCGCCATTTCTACGACGCGCTCGATACGCCGGGCGAGCACGATCGCATCGACGGGCTCGAGCTGATCGACAAGGTGATCGACATCGATCAGTCGCCCATCGGCCGCACGCCGCGCTCGAACCCCGCGACGTACACGCAGCTCTTCGGCGAGATCCGCAACCTCATGGCGCAGACACCCGAAGCGCGCATGCGCGGATACGGGCCGGGACGCTTCTCGTTCAACGTGAAGGGCGGACGCTGCGAGGCGTGCAAAGGCGACGGGCAGATCAAGATCGAGATGCACTTCATGCCCGACATCTACGTGAAGTGCGACGTCTGCGGCGGCAAACGCTACAACCGCGAGACGCTCGAAGTGAAGTACAAAGGCTTCTCGATCGCCGAGATTCTCGACATGACCGTCGAGCAGGGGATCGACGTCTTCCGCAACGTCCCGCGCATCTTCAACATCCTGCGCACGCTCGATGAAGTGGGCCTCGGTTACATCACCCTCGGCCAGTCATCGACGACGCTCAGCGGCGGCGAAGCGCAGCGCGTGAAGCTCGCCAAAGAGCTCGCGAAACGCGCGACGGGCAAGACGCTCTACATCCTCGACGAGCCGACGACCGGCCTGCACTTCGACGACGTGCACAAGCTCCTGCACCTCATGCACGGCCTCGTCGAGCGCGGCAACACGGTGGTGGTGATCGAGCACAACCTCGACGTCATCAAGACCGCCGACCACGTGATCGACCTCGGCCCCGAAGGCGGCGAAGGCGGCGGCCGCGTGATCGCCACCGGCACGCCCGAGCAGATCGCCCGCGTGAAGAGCAGCCCGACAGGCGCGTATCTGGCGAAGACGCTGGCGAAGGAAGTCGGGACGGCCGCCGCGAAGTAGGGGCGATGCGAATGCGCGGCGCGCAGGCCGTGCAGTTTGACCGTGCCCTCGAGCAGCCGCGCAACATAAACCCACGCAGCCGCCGCACGTGCAGCTTGGCTCGGCCCTAAGCGCAGCGGGCCGCGCCCGCCGGCCGTGCGGAAATACTGCACCTGTGCCCCTTCGTTCGCGCCTCCACATGCCCGCACGGCTTTTCCTTCTCTCGCCGGCGAACCTCGGCGGGTTGCGCGCGAAGCAGCTCATGTCGCCGCGGGCGCGGTTCGCGTTGGCGATGCAGTATCAGACACCGGAAGGCGTGCCGATCGGCGATGCGTTCGCGTTCATGAGCGCGCTCTACTTTCGCGGAAAGATCGCGTACGCGCGGCGCTTCGCGGTGCCGTCGCCGCTCATCGGCGGTGACGGGATCTTCATCATTACTTCGGGGTATGGCCTCGTGCCGCCGGACTGGCGCATCACCGCCGAGCGCATGAAGCGGATGCGGAAGATCGACGTCGACCTCGCCACGCGCAACTACGTGAAGCCGCTGCGCGAGCACGCGCAATTGCTCGCGCGCGCGCTCGACACGGAAGGCGACGCGAACGCGGAAGTCGTGCTCCTCGGCAGCGTGGCGACGGGCAAGTACGTCGACGTGCTCTGGCCGATCCTCGGCAGCCGTCTGCGTTTCCCGATCGCGTTCGCGGGACTCGGCGACATGGCGCGCGGAGGGCTCATGTTGCGCGCCGCGCGCGCGGGCATCGAGCTGCAGTACACGACGCTCGACGCGAGCCGCAAACGTCCGCCCGGCGCGACCGGCAAGATGCCGCCGCTCGAGTAGCTCTACCGAGCGTGGACGTTTCCGCGCGCACGATACACTCCTGAATCGTGGCGGCCGCGAAACGCGTCGAGATTCCCAACGCTCCGGAAGCGATCCTGCGCTTCGGCACGCGCGAGGTGCGCCTCACGAACCTGCGCAAGCTGTTCTGGAAATCGCGCGGCATCACGAAGCGCGATCTCCTGCAGTTCTACGCCGACGTCTCGCGCTGGCTGCTGCCGCATCTCGCGGATCGCGCGATGGTGATGAAGCGCTATCCGAACGGCGCGGAAGGCGACTTCTTCTACATGAAGCGCGCGCCCGCACCGCGCCCCGACTGGATCGAGATCTGCGACATCCTCCACAACGAAGGGAACGTCAACTTCCCGATCGTGCAAGACCTGCCGTCGCTCCTCTGGCTCATCAACCTCGGCTGCATCGATCTCAACCCGTGGTACGCGCGCTGCGACGACACGGATCGTCCCGACTTCCTGCACTTCGATCTCGATCCCGGGCCCGGCGCGAACTTCGAGAAAGTCCGCGAGGTCGCGTTCCGCGTGCGCGACCTGCTCGCCGCGCTGAAGCTGCCGACGTATCCGAAGACCACCGGCTCGAAAGGCATTCACATCTACATCCCCATCGTGCGCGGGCCGCGGCAGAAGGAAGTGTGGGCGTTCGCGAAGACCATCGCCATCGAGCTCGAACGCCGCCATCCGGAAGTCATCACCGCCGAATACCGCAAGGTGAAGCGGCCGCACGGCCGCGTGCTCGTCGATTACAACCAGAACGCGTGGGGCCGGACGCTCGCGTCGATCTACTCCGTGCGTCCGACAGGTAACGTCTCGATGCCGGTGACGTGGGACGAGCTCGAGGCAGGTGCGCGCATCGAAGACTTCACGATGCAGAACGCCGTCGCGCGCCTCAAAGAAGTGGGCGATCTCTGGAAGCCGGTGCTCGGCAAGCGCCGCGTCGATCTCTACCGGTTCCTCAAGGCCGCATGACGCTGCTGCTCCGGCCGCCGTATGCGCCGATGGAGGCGAAGCGCGTCGACGCGATTCCGACGGGCGACCGCTGGCTCTTCGAGCCGAAGTGGGACGGCTTCCGCGCGATCGTCTTCCGCGACGGCGACCAGGTCGCGATTCAGTCGAAGGCAGGGCAGCCGCTCGCGCGCTACTTCCCGGAGCTCGTCGACGCGATCCGTTCGCTGAGCGTGAAGCAGTTCGTGCTCGACGGCGAAATCGTGGTGCCGATCCGCGGTCGGCTCTCCTTCGACGATCTCTTGCTGCGCATGCATCCGGCGGAGTCGCGCGTGCGCATGCTGGCCGAGGAGACGCCGGCGCATTACTACGTATTCGATGTGCTCGTGATGAAGAGCAAACTGCTGGCGACGATGCCGATCGAACATCGGCGCGAGAAGCTCGAGACGTTCTTCGAGAACGTCGATCACGAGCTGCTGCATCTCTCGCCCGCGACGACCGATCGCAAGCTCGCCGTGCAGTGGTTCGAGAAGTTCGGCTCCCTCGGACTCGACGGCGTGATGGCCAAGCGCCTCGGCGAGCCGTATCACTCCGGCGACCGCGACGGCATGGTGAAGGTGAAGCATCTCAGGACCGCGGACTGCGTCGTCGGCGGCTTCCGTTATGGCGAGGGGACGAAATCCGTCGGCTCGCTGCTTCTCGGCCTCTACGACGATGACGGCCGGCTCGTGCACATCGGACATACGTCGTCGATCAAGAAAGCCGACCGACACGCGCTGACGCAGCGGCTCGAAGCGCTGCGCGGAAAGAATCCGTTCGAGGTGCGCGTGCCGGGCGGGCCGAGCCGCTGGGCGTCGGAGCGCAGCGGCGCGTGGGAGCCGGTGCGTCCGAAGCTCGTCTGCGAGGTCGAGTACGACTACTTCTCGCAGGGACGCTTCCGCCACGGCTCGAAGTTCCTGCGCTGGCGCCCGGACAAGAAGCCGCGGCAGTGCACGATGGAACAAGTGCTCGACGCGACGAAGCCGGCACGCGGAACGCGGAAGCGTCCGCGCCTGTTGTGATCGGCGTGCTGCGCTCCATCGTTCATCGTTCCGCGTTCATCGTTCTTGCGTTCGTGGCCATTACGGCCCACGCGCAGACCGTGCGCATCACCGAAAAGCCGCAGACGCTCGTCTCCGGCATTCTCTACGTGCCGGTGGTGGCGACCGAGCCGGTCGAACGGCTGTCGCTCTCGATCAACGGCGTGCCGTACACCGAGACGCGCGGCCGCGCGATGACGGCGCAGGTGAATCTCGGCTTCTACATCCGGCGCATGCGCATGCGCGCGACCGGCTACGACGCGCAGGGCAACATCGTCGGCGAAGACGAGATGGTCGTGAACGATCCGCGTCCGCCGTTCCGCGTGCGGCTGCAGGCGCCGCCGCAGTGGCCGGAGACCGGCGTGGCGGGGCTGCACGCGAACGTCTCGCATCCGGTGGAGATCGTGATTCGCGGCGTCGACTTTTACGTCGGCGAAGAGAAGGTCGCGAGCGACGACGCGCCGCCGTACGAGACGAACGTCGACGCGGCGAAGTTCCCGCACGCCGTCTACGCGCGCGTGGTGGCGCATGCAGCGGACGGCAGCGAATCGAACGACGTCTTCTTCTTCGGCGACCGCGCCCGCGAGCAGATCGACGTCACCGTGCAGCAGATTCCGGTGTCCGTCGCGGACAAGGGCGCGGTGTTGCGCGCGAATGACCTCACGCTCATCGACGACGGCACGCCGCGGCAGATCGAGAACCTCGTCGCCGCGGGCGATCAGCCGCTGCATGTGATTCTCCTCATCGACTACTCGGAGAGCATGCTCAAGGAGTTGCCGGTGGTGAAAGCGGCGGCGAAGAATTTCGCGCGCGCGCTGCTGCGGCCGCAGGACCGCATCGCCGTGGTCGGCTTCAACCAGCGCACGTTCTGGTTGACGCCGTACACCAACGACTGGAACGCCGCCGCGCAGGCGGTCGACCGCGTGCAGCCGATCGGCGAGACGCACCTCTACGACAGCGCGATCGAGATGCTGTACGAGCTGCAGAAGACGCCCGGCCGCCACGCGCTGGTCATCCTCACCGACGGCGTCGATCAGGGAAGCCGCTTCAAGCTCGAGCACCTCGTGCACTACGCGCGCTACGCCGGCGTGCCGATCTATCCGGTGGTGAAGAACGCCTCGCTCTCGCGCTGGATGCGCTTCGGCATCGGACGCCTCGAGGCGCGGAAGCTCGACCGTATCGCCGAAGACACCGGCGCGACGTACTTCATCATCCAGAACGAGCGCGAGCTCGGCGCCGTGTACGCGCGCATCGCGCAGGAGCTGCGGCAGCAGTACCAGATCGTCTTCTACTCGGATGCGGCGACGGCGGATCAATGGCGCTCGCTGCGAATCGAATCGAAGAGCGGACTGCATCTGCGGATTCCACGCGGCTACTTTCCGTAGCATCCGCGCCGAGTGACATCGAGCTGCAGCCGCACGTGCGACTAGGCTCTGCCCTCAGCGCAGCCGGCCGCGCCGGCCCGGCCGGGCACGGCTCGTGAACTTTTTCGGCGCGTCGTGACCGAGCCCGACCATCCCGGATCACCGCTCTATCCCGAGCCGCAGCAGCGCCACCGCATCCATCGCGGCCTGGTGACGCCGCGGCAGGAGCACATCTTCAACTGGAGCCTGGTCGTGCTCGTGCTGCTGTACGTCACGGCGTGGATCGGCGCGCTCGCGCAGATCGAGCGCGTTCGCAACACGCCCGAGCCGGTCGGGCCGGGCGAGCACTCCGAGCCGCCGGAGAGTCCCGTCGGGCCGGCGGAAGACATCACCTCGCGCATCTTCGGACCGCCCGCGCCGAAGACCACGTACCTCGCCGACACCGTGCTCGCGTTTCTCCATCCGCTGCGCGGGGAGAGCGGCGCGCTGCAGTTCGCGCCGGTGCTGCCGGGGCGCGCGGTCGTCAGCAATGTGCCCGGCGGCGTCGGCATGATCGTCGGCGAGAACGCGCAGCCGAGCACCACGGCGCCGAACGATCCCGGCATCTACAAGCTCGCCGTGGCGATGAACGAGGCGCAGCGCAGCGTCGACGACATCAGCGTCATCACGCTCGTGCCGCTGTCGGCGAAGCAGAACGGCCGCATCGGCTCGTACTTTCTCGGCAACTGGCCGTTCGAGAGCGGCGGCACGCCGAAGACGCCGCGCTACGCCGCGCCGTCGGGCTTCATCCAGGTCACGCCGCAGAACGAGAACTTCGCCGTCTCCACGCATTTCCGCCTGCGCGACTTCCTGACGAAAGACCAGTTCAGCGTCTGGCCGAAGTATGTGCCGCTGCAGCCGCAGCTCGTCGACAAGCTCGAGCTGACCATTCAGGAGCTGGAGAAGCAGGGCATTCACGTGCGGCACATGACGATCATGAGCGGCTTCCGCACGCCGCGCTACAACGCCGGCGGAGGCAACACGCAGGGGCGCGCGAACCTCAGCCGGCACATGTACGGCGACGCATCGGACGTCTTCGTCGACAACGACGGCAACGGCGTCTCGGACGATCTCAATCACGACGGGCGCGTCGACGTGCGCGATGCGGAGGTCGTCGCGGCGGCCGCCGAGCGCGTCGAGAAGAGCCACGGCTCGCTCGTCGGAGGAATTGGCGTTTATTCCGCATGTTGCGGGCACGGACCCTTCACGCACATCGACGTGCGCGGCTACCGCGCGCGCTGGCGTGGCACCGGTTCCGGGTAGCCTGCAACGAACAGGAGGTAGTGTGGCTGCAGCAGAAGTGAACTGTCCCGAATGTCAATCGCCGCGCGCGGATCCGAGCGTGGTTTGCCCGACGTGCGGCGCGCCGCCGGTGCGCAAAGGCGACAAGCGCACGACCGATGAAGAAGTGCGTTCGGCCGATCTCGAGCCGTACGTGACGCTGCGCTACATCGCGCGGCTCTTCAAGGTGCTGGCGGTGCTGATGGTGGTGATGCTCATCGGCGAGATCGTCGCCGGCGTGCGCGCGGATGCGGCCGAGGCGCTGCCGACGCTCATCGGCGAGATCACGCAGATGCTCGTGCTGGCGGGACTCATGTGGGGCGGCGGCGATCTGACGCTGCTGTTCATCGACGCCGGTCACGATCTCCGCGTCGCGCGCATTCTCCTCGGGCGCATGAACTCCGAAATGCACCGCAAGAACAGCGAAGACAGCCGCGGCGCGGTGGGCGTTACGACGGTGCCGCCGCCGACGCCACGATCGACCGTGTGAGCAGTTCGCGCAACTCGCGGAAGACGTTCTCGGGCGGCAGTCCCATCTCGCGATAGCCGGCCGCGCGCTTGAGAACGTTCTCCGCGGTCTTCTCGTCGAAGATCCGCGAGTCGACAGTGCGGTTGTTCAGCGCGCAGAACGCGATCAGCGATGCGAGCGAGACGCGGCGGTTGCCGCCGCGGAACGGCCGCGCCTGCAGCAGCGCGAAAACGAGCGCCGCCACTTTCTCGGGAAACGTCGGATACGCCTCGCGCCCGAGGGTCGTGACCTGCGGACGCTGGACGGCGCTGAGCAGGCCGAATTGCGACTCGACGACGCCGGGATGCGCGGCCGTGCCGCCGAACTCCGCGCTGACGGCGCGGTGGAGCTCCACCACGTCCTGCACGGTGAGGTAACGAACGCCGCCGTCAGTCGGTGAGGCGGCGGAAAGCGTTGTTGTACTTCTTGACGGCGTGCTTGAACGCGGCGCCGATGACGGGGTTGGAGAAGGAGCCGTTGTTGTCTGCGGGGACACGGCCTTTGCCGCGGCTTTCGCCGGAGGCGCTGCCGGCTTTTGCGGAGCCGCCGGTTTTTTCGCCGGAGCTGCTGCCGCCTTTTTGGCCGGAGCCGGCTTGCTGTTTTTCGGTGCTGCTTTGGTGGCTGCCGGTTTTTGCGGCGGCTTTGCTGCTTTTGCCGTCGGTTTTGCCGGCGGCTTTGACGACGCTTTCGCCGGCGCCTTCGCCGTTTTTGCCGGTGCTGCTTTTTTTCCCTGAGGCTTGGCTGCTTTTGCCGTCTTTGGCTTTTGCTTTGTCGCCATGCGTCATCTCAGTCCTCGGGCGGATAGGATAGCCCTGTTAAGTGACTGAGTCAACGTGGGTTAGGGGAGCGTCGCGGCTAACTCTCTGAAGGTAAAGTAGTTTACCGTCTCGAAAAAATGCACCGAACCTTGTGCATCAGACGCCGTCCACGCCGTCGTTGAGCGCGGCGGACACGGCGGCGTCGCTCGTTTCCTCGATCCCGGGCAGCGCCTCGATGGCCAGAAAGTCCTTCCCCTTGGCGGTGATGGCGAAGTTTTCCTTCGCCGCGTCCGCTTCGAGAAAGCCCTTCTCGACCAGCGTCACGGCCGGCGTTTCGCCGCCGCCGATGGGATGCTTGATCCCTTTGATCGTGGCGAGCGGCAGCGTCTGCGCGTTGAGGCGACGGTACTCCTGCAACACGCGGATCTCGGCGGTGGTCAACCCGAGCGGAAGGATGATGGCCATGCGGGCGCGATTATACGGTCTGGCACTTCGGACACCAGTACGTGCCGCGCGCGTTCGGCCCCTGCTTCGCGTAGCGGATCGGCGTGCCGCACTTGCGGCACGGCTTGCCGCCGCGGCCGAAGACGTATTGCGTCTGGCGCGGATCGAGGCTGAAGGTCGTGATGCGTCCGGCGCTGCGTTTGGTGATGTTGGCGAGCATGAGCTTGCGCATGGTGCGGAGAAGCAGCGCGAGCTGTTCGTCGGTCACGTCGCGCGTTTTCGCGAACGGATTCACGCGGCTCATGAAGAGCACTTCGTTCTTGAACTCGTTGCCGATGCCGGCCACGACGCGCTGGTTGAGCAGCACGTCCGCGATCTCTTCGTCGGGACGCGCGCGGATGCGGCGTAGCGCCTCGTCGAAGTCGAACGTCGCCGCGGCGAAGTCGGGGCCGATGCGCGCGAGGTCTTCCTGCCGCGCGAGCGACGCGTCGTCGTGGAACTCCGCGATCGGCACGTTGAACGCGACGGCGATCCAAGGATCCGTCTCGATGACGAGGCGCATGTCGCTGCGGCGCCGCCGCCACTTCTCGCCGCTTCGATAGAGATGCCACGAGCCGTGCATGCGCATGTGCGTGCGCAGATGCAGTCCGCCGGAGAAGTCGATGATGAGGTTCTTTCCTTCGGCGACGACGCGCTCGACGACGCGGCCGGCGAGCGGCGCGTCTTCGTCGACGCGCGCGAGCTGCGGCAGCACGCTCTCGAAGCGCGTGATCGTCTTGCCCGCGAGCGCGGCGTGCAGCGTGCGCGCCGCGCGGTGGATCGTGTCACCTTCCGGCATTGCGCAGTTGATATCCCATCGCCGTCGCGACGAAGCCTTCTTCGACGAGGAACGGCGCGAGCGGCGAGCGCGCGGCCGGCTCGTCGTTGATCTCGCCGAGGAGCAGCGCGCGGCGCGAGCCGTCGCGCACGAGCGAGGCGAGCGTCTGCGCGACCGCGCGCGCGACGTTGCCGCGCGACGGCTCGTCCTCGGGCAGGAAGAGGAAGAGCTGCTTCTCGCCGCGCGAGAGGTAGCCGGCCATCAGTCCGTTGACGAGGATGACGTGCGCGCCGACGCTGCGCGACAGCGTCCGTGCCGAAGCAACGGCGGATTCGGGCCACGGCACGATCGCGCCGTACGGATTCGCGGGATCGGTCGCGGCGAGGAACACGCGCTCGATCTCTTCCGGCTCGTCGCGCATGCCGCGCAACAGATCGATCGCGCCGCCGCTGGCGAACTGCGTCGCGCCGAGTCCGGCCACGAAGTAGCCGCGGCGAATGCGTCCCGCGTCTTCCATCGCTTTGAGGATCGGATAGACGGCCGAGAAGCCGCCGAAGATGTTCTCGAGCGCGGGCGCCTCGCGCGTGACGACGCCGTAGCGCGCCAGCAACTGGTGTGCGAGCGCGTTTGCGCGCTGCGTGTCGTTGCCGGCGGCGGACGGCACGAGCGACCAGCGTCCCTGCGTCGACGCCGGCGCGACGCGGCGCGAGCGGAACGCTCCGGCGCGCGCCGGTGCGCTGCGCGTCTTCGACGTGCGCGTGAACGCGCGCAGCGCGTGGAACGTGTCGTTCGTGACGGCGCCCTTCCAGACGAGATCCCACAGCGTGTCGATGAGCTCCGCGGGGAAGCCGCCGACTTCGGCCTGCATCTGCGCGAAGAACGACGCGCCGCGCGCGCGCAGGTAATCGACGAGCGGCGACTCGACCGGCTCGCGCGCGGGGACGAGCAGCGGCAGATGATCGGTGAGGTAGAGCGCGATGCGGCCGTCGCGTTCGCCGAGCGGCTCGACGCCGACCCACACGATTTCGCCCGCGGCGCTGAGCGTGTCGAGATCGGACGGTTTGTAGTCGTCGACGCGCGACGCGAGGATCTCGCTCTCGAAGATCGACGCGGCCATCGGGAAGCCCTGCAGCGTTTCGACGACTTCGAGCAGCGCGTCGAGCCCGCGGCGTTTGCGCGTCACGCCCTGCCAGTTCGTGAAGAGGCGCGCGAGCACGGACGGGTCGACCGGTTCCGCTTCCTTGCGCAACTTCGCCAGCGATCGCCGCCGGATCGTGCGCAGCACGTCGGCCTCGCACCACTCGCGCTGCGTGCCGCCGGGACGGAACTCCCCTTCGATCAGGCGTCCGCGCTCGACGAAGCGTTCGAGCGCGTGCGTGACGACGGCGATGCCGAGGGCGTAGCGCTGCGCGACGTCGTGCGGCGTGAACGGACCGTGCGTGCGCGCGTAGCGCAGCACGAGATCGCCGACCGGATCGGCGACCGGCTGCAGGTACCGCTCCGCGACGCCGTGCGGAATCGGCGTGCCGAGCGCGTCGCGAAAACGCGACGCGTCTTCGACGGCGATGATGCGCTTCGTGCGCGCGATCGTGACTTCGAGCACGCGGCGCTGCTTGAGCAGTTCGCGAATCGCGGCATCGGTCTCGATGATCGCGCGCGCCGCGAGTTCGTCGGGCGAGAGATCGCCGAGGCGCAGCAGCAGATCGTGCACGCCGTCGACGCTCTTCGCTTTGCGGTTCTCGTCGAGATGCTGCAGTTCGAGCTCCGTCTGCGCGAGCGCGTCGGGATCGAGCAGCTCGCGCAGCTCCGGCTCGCCGAGGAGCTCGCGCAGTTGCGACTGATCGATCGCGAGCGCCTGCGCGCGGCGTTCGGCGAGCGGCGCGTCGCCGTCGTAGAGAAAATTCGCGACGTAGCGGAAGAGCACGGACGCCGCGAACGGCGACGGCTTCTGCGTGTCGGCGGTGACGACGCGAATGGTCCGCGCACGGATGCGCCGCGTGAGCTCGACGAGCGCGGGAACGTCGAAGGCATCGCGCAGCGTCTCGCGGTACGCCTCGAGGATGATCGGGAACGAGCCGAAGCGTGACGCGACCTGCAGGAGGTCGTAGGCGCGCTTGCGCTGCTGCCAGAGCGGCGTTCGTCCCTGAATGCGCGTGCGCGGCAGGAGCAGCGCGCGCGCCGCGGCCTCGCGGAACTTCGCGGCGAACATCGAGCTCGCGCCGAGCTGGCGCAGCAGGAGCTGTTCGACCTCGTCGGGATCGGGGAGTACGAGCTCCGCGGCGGGCGGCGCGTCGGTCTCGGGGAAGCGCACGATGAAGCCGTCGTCGCTCCACATGGTCTCGACGTCGATGGCCAGCTCGTTGCGCACTTTCGCGGTGACGGCCATCGCCCACGGCGCGTGAATCTTGCCGCCGAACGGCGAGAGCACGCAGACGCGCCAGTCGCCCAGCTCGTCGGTCACGCGCTCGATGACGATCGTGCGATCGTCGGGCACCGCGCCGGTCGCTTCCTGCTGATCGTCGAGGTACTGCAGGAAGTTCTCGGCGGCCATGCGGTCGAGATCGTGGCGCGTGACGAGACGCTCGATCGCGGCGGGCTTCTTCGTCGCGCGGATCTCGCGCACGAGGCGGCCGATCGCTTCGCCGAAAGGCACGGTGCGTTCGGCGGCATCGGCTTTCCAGAACGGCATCTTCCCCGGCTCGCCGGGCGCGGGCGTGACGACGACGCGATCGTGCGTGATCTCCTCGATGCGCCACGTCGACGCGCCGAGCATGAACGTGTCGCCCGGCGACGACTCGAAGACCATCTCTTCATCGAGCTCGCCGACGCGCGCGGATTGGTTCTTCTCCGCGCCGGCGAGGAAGACGCCGTACAAACCGCGATCGGGAATCGTGCCGCCGCTCGTGATGGCGACGCGCTTCGCGCCTTCGCGCGCGGTGATCGTGTTCGTGACGCGATCCCACGTCACGCGCGGGCGCAGCTCCGCGAATTCGTCGGACGGATAGAGGCCGGAGAGCATGTCCAGCACGCCGTCGAACGCGGTGCGCGACAGCTCCGCGTACGGCGCGCACGAGCGGATGGTGCGATAGAGATCGTCGACGTTCCAGGCGTCGACGGCGATCATGGCCACAAGCTGCTGCGCGAGGACGTCGAGCGGGTTGCGCGGATAGCGCGTCGGTTCGATCGCCCCCTCGTGCATCGCCTCGGCGACCGCCGCGCAGGCGATGAGATCGCCGCGGAACTTCGGGAAGATGATGCCGCTCGACTCCGCGCCGACCTGATGGCTCGCGCGTCCGATGCGCTGCATGCCCGACGCGATCGATGGCGGCGCTTCGATCTGAATCACGAGATCGATCGAGCCCATGTCGATCCCGAGCTCCAGAGAGGACGTGGCGACGAGCGCGGGCAGCCGTCCCGACTTCAGGTTGTCTTCGATCTCGGTGCGTTGCGCGCGCGCGATCGAGCCGTGGTGCGCCTGCACGAGCGTTTCGCCGGCGAGCTCGTTGAGCGCCGTGGCCAGACGTTCGGCGAGCCGCCGCGAGTTGACGAAGATCAGCGTCGAGGTGTGCGCGCGAATGAGCTCGAGGAGGCGCGGATGCATGGCCGGCCAGATCGACGGCGAGCGCGGTCCGAGCGACGCGGGGCCGCTCGCGATCTCCTGCGTGGCGGCGAGCTTGGCCATGTCTTCGACCGGCACTTCGACGCGCAGCGTGAGCTTCTTCTTCTCACCGGTGTCGACGATCGTGACGGGACGGAACGTCGCGTGCGTGCGGTCGGCGAATTCGTCGTGGAGTTGTTCGCTCGCGTTCTCTTCCGCGCGCGGCGTCTGCGCTTCGGGCGTGGCGCCGCCGAGAAAGCGGGCCACTTCGTCGAGCGGCCGTTGCGTCGCGGAGAGGCCGATGCGTTGCGGCGGATGCAGCGTGCGCAGCGCGAGGCGTTCGAGCGAGAGAGCCATGTGCGCGCCGCGCTTGGTCGGCACGAGCGCGTGGATTTCGTCGATGATGATCGTCTCGACGCCGCGCAGTTGTTCGCGCGCGTTCGACGTCAGCATGAGATACAGCGACTCCGGCGTGGTGATGAGGATGTCGGCCGGATCGCGCGCGAAGCGTGCGCGCTCGGACTGCGGCGTGTCGCCGGTGCGGATGGCGATCTCCGGAACCAGGTAATCGTCGCCTCGCGCCTGCGCGACGTTCGCGATGCCGGCCAATGGCGCGCGCAGGTTCCGCTCGACGTCGACGGCGAGCGCCTTGAGCGGCGAAACGTACAGAACGCGGCAGCGCTGTTCCTTCGGCGGACGCGGCGCGAACATGAGGCGGTCGAGCGCCCAGAGGAACGCCGTCAGCGTTTTCCCGCTGCCGGTCGGCGCGAAGATGAGCGTCCAGTCGCCGCGCGCGATGGCGGGCCATCCGAGCTGCTGCGCGCGCGTCGGTGCGGCGAACGACGACGCGAACCATTCACGCACGGCGGCGTGAAATGGCGCGAGCGTGGCATCAACCTTCAATGGGCGAGGCATCTGTGAGCGGCGTCACTCCGCTGGACTTCCCGGGAGCGCGCTGCAAGAATAGTGGCCAGTCCCCTCGCGCGAAAGCTGACTGTGAAGGATGGGAGATGCGGCTGAAGGTGCTCGGCGCGTATGGAGCGTCGGATGCAGAACATAACCTGACCGGGTACCTGATCGACGACTGGTTCGCGGTGGATGCCGGCACTCTCACCTCGAAGCTCTCGTTCGCGCAGCAGGGCCGCATTCAGGGCGTGTTCATCACGCATCCGCACGCCGATCACATCCGCGACCTCCCCCATCTGATCCACAATCGGTTCAGCCAGAACGTTGGCTCGCTGACGATCTTCGCCGCGCGCGACGTGCTCGACCTCCTCGTGCGCGACGTCTTCAACGGCATCGTCTGGCCCGACTTCTCGGAGATCGTCTCGCCGCTCAGCGGCAAGCCGGCCGTGCATTACCGCGCGCTGACGCCGGGTAAGCGCATCACCTTCAACGACGTCGCGCTGACCGCCGTGCCGGTCGATCATCAGATCCCGGCGTCGGGCGTCATCCTCGAGCTGAACGGCCAGTCGATCGTCTTCACCGGCGACACGGGGCCGACGCAGGAGATCTGGAAGCGGACGAACAAGACGCCGAACGTCGTCGCCGTCGTGACCGAGGCGTCGTTCCCGAACGATCAGCAGGCGCTCGCCGACGAGACCGCGCATCTCTCGCCGCAGACGTTCGGCGAGGAGCTGAAGAAGATCACCGTCGACGCGCCGGTGTACGCGAGCCATCGCAAGATTCCGTACGAGCGCGACATCGAGTCGCAGATCCGGAACCTGCGCGACCGCCGCGCGCGCGTGCTGCTCGAGAAGAATTACACGCTGTAGGCGTGCCGAAGCGCCTACTCCGGCGCGATCCCCAACTCCGTCCACAGTTCTTTCGGATTGAAGATCTTTCCGTCCTTCACCACCGTCGCCACGTGTCGGATGTCGCTGATGTTCTGCGTCGGATCGCCGTTGACGATGATGAAGTCGGCGAGCTTGCCGGCTTCGATCGTGCCGAGGTTCTGCTCGCGCTTCAGAATCTGCGCGGGGCGCAGCGTGGCGATGCTGAGCACTTCCGGCGCGGGGATGCCGGCCTTCACGTAGAGCTCGAGCTCGCGGTCGAGCGCGAAGCCGGCGAAGTCGTCGGTGCCGGCCACGATGCGGATGCCGTGGTCGCGCAGCGCCTTCACCATGTCGAGCATCTTCTGGAACGACGCGCGATAGCGCTCGTCCATGCCGTCGGGCACGGGTAGTCCGCCGGTGAGGAGGCCGCGGCGCAGCTGCGCGGGGAAGCGGTCCGCGACCATGGCGTAGCTCGGCGAGACGCTGCCGTTGCGCGCGGTGAACATGCCTTCGAAGGCGACGAGCGTCGGATCGCTGACGGTGTTGTGCGCCTTGAGCTTCGCGAAGAACGCCTGGACTTCCGGCGAGTTCAGATCGAGATCGGCCGCGCGTTTCGCGACTTCGGTGAAGCGCGCCGGCGTACGCGTGTCCTTCACGTCCGGCATGAAGTTCAGCAGCAGCATGTTGACGTGCTGGATCTCGTCGTAGCCGGCGTCGACGGCCTGCGACGCGGTCATGAACGCGGGGATGTGACCGCTGACGCGCATGCCTTTCGAGTGCGCGTACTTCGCCATGAACGGCACGAGCTCGGGCTTGATGGAGCTGTAGATCTTCAGCCCCTCGTAGTGGCGGCCGGCGAAGAAGTCGATCGCTTTCTTCGCTTCCTCTTCGTTGTCGGCGAGGATGTTCGTCGGTCCCTTGTACGGTCCGCGGCCGTCGACCAGTCCGGCGAGCGAGATGCGCGGTCCGATCGCGGCGCCGCTCTCGAACTTCTGCTTCAGATCCATGACGGTGTCGCTGTCGTTGCCGAGGTCGCGCGCGGAGGTGACGCCGGACGCGATGTCGAGCAGGCCGTCGATCTCGCTGAAGTGCTGGTGCATGTCCCAGAGGCCGGGCAGCACAACTTTGCCCTGTGCGTCGATGAGCTCCGCGGCGTTGCGCTCGGTCGGCGTGCCGACGGACGCGATGCGGTTGCCTTCGACGACGATCGTCGTCGGCTCCGAGAGCTTCATCGTGCGCGGGTCGAAGATGCGCGCGTTGGTGACGACGATGCGGTTGCCGGCCGGCGTGTGCGTGTACTTTTTCGCGAGCTCCGCGGTGCGCGCGTGGCCGCGCGCCTCCTCCTGCTCGATGAGCTGCTTCGCGTCGGCCTCGAAGCCTTCGCGGATGGTCGACGACCACGCGGAGACGCTGGCGAAGAAGTTCTGGTGGTCGTCGAGCCAGATCTCGAACGGCTGCAGCCCGAGGCCGCTCAGTTCGTACGCGGTGACGTGCGTGCCGTGCAGATCCGCCTCGCCGGTTTTCCGGATGGCCACCGTTCCGCTGGGAAGGACAGGCAGCGATCCGCCCGCCGCCAACAGCGCCTTCGCCAGCACGCCCACTTCCTCAGGTGGTCCGTACATGGTCGGGTAATACGCGCCGGCGTTGCCGTGCCCCGACTCCGAGGTGTTCTTCCACGACGCGACGCCGTTCGTCGTGTCGAAGTGTTCCTCGATCGGCTGCTTGAGATAGTCGTTGCCGGTGATCTCGACCGACTCCGGGACGCCGCGCGCGTCGAGGTGCATGACGGTGTGCGTCTTCGGTCCGCGCCCGCGGTCGTTGAACTCGTAGTCGACCGTGAGCTCGTTGCCGTTGCGATGCACGACCTGCGAGCCGGCGGTGTTCGACGCCATGAGCACGGTCGAGCGCGTGACGCTCTCCGGCGCCGCGCTCATCGCCTGCGACGACGACGAAGGCGAGGCCGGCGGCGGCGTGGTCGCCGCGGGCGCGCTCCCGGTCGTCGCCAGCACCGGCGGCGCGGGCGTCTCCGGCGTCGTGGTCGGCATCGTGGTGTGGGCGCATGCGGCGGCGAGCAACGCGAGAACGGCGAGCGTTTTGTGGTGCATGGTGCGCATTCTAGAATGCGCGCGGCCTATGGCGCGCCCTTCCGTCACGGTTCTCATTCACACCCTCAATGAAATCGAGAACATCGAGGAGTGCCTCCGCTCGGTCGAATGGGCCGACGAGATCTACCTCCTCGACTCGTTTTCCAACGACGGCACGATCGAGCTGGTCCGCGAACGTTTCCCCCGCGTCCGCATCGAACAGCGCGAATACCTCGGCGCGGCCTCGCAGAAGAACTACGCCATCGACCGCGCCGCGAACGACTGGATCTTCGTCATCGACGCCGACGAGCGCGTGACGCCGCCGCTGCGCGACGAGCTCCTGCGCACGCTCGAAGGTCCGCTCGACGTGTGGGCCTACTCCGTCGGCCGCCGCAACTTCATGCTCGGGAAGGAAGTGAAATACAGCGGCCTGCAGCGCGACCGCGTGACGCGCCTCTTTCACCGCGGCCACGCGCGCTATCCGAACAAGCGCGTCCACGCGGACCTCCTCGTCGACGGCGCGACGGTCGACCTGCGCGCGAAGATGCTGCACTTCTACATCCGCTCGTTCGATCACATGATCGCGAAGATGACGCGCTACGCGAACTGGGGCGCCGCGCAGATGTTCATCGACGGCAAAACCACCGGCGTGTGGGGCATCTTCAGCCACGCCTTCGCGAAGTTCGTGCGCGACTACGTCTTCAACCTCGGCTTTCTCGACGGCGCGCGCGGCCTGATCTCCGTCGGCATGCACGTCTATTACACGTTCTGGAAGTACGCGAAGCTCTGGGAGTTCCAGCAGCTCAAGCGCCTCGGCAAGCCCGTTCCGCTCCCCGCGCTCGACGAGGGCGAAGGGCGGTGGGAACTGCCGTGGGTCAAGAACAGCTAATCCGCTGCTTCGACGACGACGCGCAATCCTTCGACACGCCGCACGCGCACCCGTGAGCCTTCCTCGATCGGCGATTGCGCGGCCTGCGCGTTCCAGAGCGAGCCGTGCACGAAGACCTTGCCGTCGGCATTGACGTGCGTGCGCGCGATGCCGATCTCGCCGACCATGGCCTCGCTTCCCGTCGCGACGCGGTTCTTCCGCGCGCGCACGACGAGCGTCATGAGGAACACCGCGATCGCGCCGATGGGGATGCTCACCGCGAGCGCCGTGACGAGGCGCACGCGCAGCTCGGGGATCGGTCCGTCGACGAGCGTGATGGCGCCGAAGATCATGCAGATCACGCCGCCGATGCCGAGGACGCCGTGCGAGGTGTACCTCGCCTCGAGCGCGAAGAGGACGAACGCGGCGCCGATCAGCGCGACGGACGCGAAGCGCGTCGGCAGCAGATTCAGCGCGAAGATCGCGAGCAGGATCGCGATGAGACCGACGACGCCCGGCAGCACCGCGCCGGGATGGTTGAACTCCGCGATCAGCGCGAGCGCGCCGAGCGCGAAGAGCAGGAACGCGACGTTCGGATCCATGATCCACGCGAGGAGGCGTTGCTTGAGCGTCATCTCGAACGGCGTCACCGGTTGTCCGGCGACGCGCAGGATCGTGGTCGTGCCGTTGAAGCGCTTGATCGTGCGGCCGTCGGCCCAGCGCAACAGCGAAGGGACGTCGGGCGCGATGACGTCGATGACGTGCTGCGTCAGCGCTTCCTGTTCCGTGAACGACTTCGCCTCGCGCACGGCCGCTTCGGCCGCGGCGACGTTGCGTCCGCGCCGCTGCGCGATGCTGCGGATGAAGGCCGCCGCGTCGCTCTGCAGCTTCATCTTCATCACGTCATCGAGCTTCTCGCCCATCAGCACGGGATGCGCGGCGCCCGTGTTCGTGCCGGGCGCCATCGCCGCGATGTCGGCCGCTTCGAGCACGAAGAAGCCGGCCGACGCCGCGCGCGAGCCGGCCGGGCCGACCCACACGAGCACCGGTACGGGCGACTTGAGGATGTTCTCGACGATCTTGCGCATCGACGACTCGAGTCCGCCCGGCGTGCGCAATTCGAGCACGACCGCGGACGACTTTTGCGCCACCGCGCGATCGAGCGCCCGCGCGATGAACTCGTCCGTCACCGGATGAATCGCGTCGTCGACGACCACGTGCACGACGTCGGCGTGCGCGAGGTTCGCGACGAGGAGCAGCACGAGCGCGGCGATCGTCTTCATGAATGAATTCCTCATCGGAACGAAACGCAGCGGCTTTTACGCGCGATTCCGTTCGCCACTACCGGGCGCGCGACCGGGTCGCTCGCGCGGAGGAACCGAGCGGTCGTCGGTCGATCGGTCTTGCGACGACCGCTCGCCGATTCCGTCGCAACACCCTTCGGAACACGCATCGCGCCGTAGACAACCTGTCGGACGTTCGTGCCGCTTTGAAGATGGCGTTTTTCAGCGGAAGGGCTGCTTCGTCGACATTCTGTACGCCGTGGAGTCGTGCGTCGTCTGTCAAGAATCGAATTGCACTCAACAAGAAGTTCGCTTGGCTGGCTCGCATGTACGCCTCACAGGTTTTGAGCAGCTTACTCGCCGGATTTTCACAGTGGATTTGGACGAGCGAACGCCGGAGGTGAATATCCACATGGATCTCACTCTCCCGGCAGGTACTCCGGCTGTGGTTCGTAATTGAAGAACTTCGTGATGTCGTTGCGGAACACGAGCTTGAAGTCGCCGATCGGACCGTTGCGCTGTTTGGCGATGATGATCTCGGCGATGCCCTTCTCTTCCGAGTCCTTGTTGTACACCTCATCGCGGTAGATGAAGGCGACGAGATCGGCGTCCTGCTCGATCGATCCCGACTCGCGGAGGTCGGAGAGCTGCGGACGGTGGTCGCCGGTGCGTTGCTCGGGACGGCGCGAGAGCTGCGAGAGCGAGAGCAGCGGCACGTTGAGCTCTTTCGCGATCGCTTTCAGGCCGCGCGAGATCTGCGAGATTTCCTGCTGCCGCGATTCGATCTTGCCTTTGACCGACATGAGCTGCAGGTAGTCGACCATGATCATGTCGAGGCCCACTTCCATCTTGAGGCGCCGCGCCTTCGCGCGCATCTCGAGCGGGTCCATGCCCGGCGTGTCGTCGATGTAGATCTTTCCCTTCGACAGCCGCGCGCCCGCTTCGGCGAGATCGCGCCAGTTGCGCTCGGAGAGCATGCCGCTGCGGATGAGGTGATTCGATACGCCCGACTCCGACGACAGGATGCGCAGGCCGATCTGCTCTTTGGACATTTCTAGCGAGAAGACGCCGACGCCGTACAGCCGCTCGCCGCCGTTGCGCGGCAGGCCGTCTTTGCCCGGGATGGCGATCGACTCGGCGATGTTCATCATGAACGAGGTCTTGCCCATCGAAGGCCGCGCCGCGAGGATGATGAGGTCCTGCGGCTGGAAGCCGGACGTCATCTCGTTGAAGCGGTCGTAGCCGGTGGGCAACCCCGTCACGAGGCGTCCCGCGTTCGCATGGATCTGCTCGATCGCGGACATGTTCTGGCGCGTGATGCGGTCGAGGCCGACGAAGCCTTTGTCGGTGCTGCCTTCGGCGATTTCGTAGAGCGACTTCTCGGCGATGGTGAGCACTTCGCTCGGCTCGCTCGGCGCGTCGAGCGCCGCTCGCATCACGCTGTTGCCCATGACGATGAGGCGCCGCAGCATCGACTTCTCTTTGACGATGTGCGCGTAGCGCTCGACGTTCGCGACGTCGGGCACGACGTCGATGAGCGAGGAGATGAACGCGGCGCCGCCGACCTGCTCGAGCTGCGCGTGCTTCGCGAGCTCTTCCTTGAGCGTCAGCAGCTCGATCTCCAGACTCTGCTCCGCCATGCGGCGCATGGTCGCGAAGATCACGCGGTGCGCGTCGCGGAAGAAGTCATCGGTGTCGATCGTGCCGATGACGCGGTAGAAGGCGTGGTTGTTGAGGAGGATCGAGCCGAGGACCGCGCGCTCCGCATCCGGGCTCTGCGGCATGGGCCGATCGAGGGCTACGTCGAGTTGGGCAACGCTCATTGGACGAGGAGCGCGATTCTACGAGGCGTAGTTCGCGCGGACGTGCGCATCCCCAGGTTTTCAACAGCGTCGCGGCGTCGTGCCTGACAGGAAATCCACAGGTGTGGAAAACGCACGAATCATGTTGACACGAAAACGGCGCGGAATGCCTCTCCCCGCTGTGGGGTTGGTCAGCGCGTTCGCGGCGTGGCGGAACCTCGTCCGGCCGTGCCGCGTCTGAGACTTCGCGTTGTCAAACGAAGGGAGATTTCCGTCCATGAAGCGATTCATCCTCGGTGCGCTGCTCGCCGCGCCGCTCGCAGCACAACAGCCCGCCGCCGCGCCCGCGGCCGCGCCGGCCGATCCGTCGAAGGTCGTCGTCGCCGAAGTCAACGGCGACCCGATCACGCAGGGGCAGCTGGACGTGCTCTGGTACCGCCTCAGCGAGAACATGCGCGACCAGTACCGCAAGAACGCGGGCGGCAAGCGCGGCCTGCTGCAGAACTACGTGGCCAAGCGCCTCATCGTGCAGGAAGCGGTGGCGAAGGGCTTCGACAAGCGCCCCGAGGTGCAGGCCGAGCTCGCGGCCACGCGCGAGTCGCAGCTGTTCGATCTCTACATCCGCGACGTCATCGCCGCGCCGATCGTGAGCGAGGAGCAGGTGCGCGCGTTCTACGACGAGCACAAGACCAGCGAGTTCGTCTCGCCGCCGCGCGCGAAGGCGCGGCACATCCTCGTGACCACGAAGAACCGTACGCCCGTCGAGGCGCGCGCGATCGTCGCGCAGCTGATGAGCGACCTGCAGCCGGTGCGGATGCAGGCCGCGACCGCCGGCAGCTTGAGTGCCTTCACGCAGAAGTTCGCCGACGCCGCGGCAAAAGTCTCCGAGGACGCTGCCACCGCGAAGAACGGCGGCGACCTCGGCTGGGTGACCGCCGACTCGATCGATCCGAAGCTCGGCGACGCGATCTTCAACCTCAAGCCCGGCGCGATGAGCGGCATCGTCGAAGCGAACGACGGCTATCACCTCATCTACGTCGAGGAGCAGGAGCCGCAGGACATCGTTCCCTACGAGCTCATTCGCCCCGCGGTCCGCGAGTTCCTCTTCAGCCAGAACACGGCCAAAGTGATGGACGCGGTCTCGAAGCGCTCCCTCGAGCTCCGCTCGGCGGGGAAGGTCGCGATCTACCCCGAGAAAGTGCAGTAGCGCGCCGGTGGTGCCGTTCCGTGCTCGCGAGAGCGAGCACGGAACGGGGGGCGGTGCGGATTACGGTTTGACGACGATGTCGGGATCGTGAGTCTGTCCGTTGGCCGTAATTGAATACTTGTGCGTACGCTCGTCCGGGAATGGGCCGGTCTTCGCGTGATACGGCGCCGTGGACGAATGCTTCACGTCACTGTACCCGTCAATGTCGACGGTGAACGGGAAGTCTGCTTCGAAGCGGATCTTGTGATTGTTCTTCCGGACCTCGATCGGATCGTGATCGGGCACGGGCAGCCCGGTGCCATCGAGCGTAATGCGAACGGCTTTTTCAGGATGATCGTTAGCCATGCGGTAGCTCCTCCCTGCGGTTAGTTCTCGCGGGGCTTGGACCGGAACCCCGCGATGATGGATTGCAGCCTACCGCTTTTCGTCAGGTTCGCAAATTCAGGGTCGCGCAGGATGTCGTCCGCGTTGTAGCCGAGACGAAGTGCCTGCTCGATGCGCGCATCCGTTTCATCGCGCGCACCCTCAATGTTCGCGATCACTGCCGCTTCGTACGCATTCGACGCAAAGCGCGGATCGAGTTCGAGCGCGCGCAGGATCGAGACGCGCGCCTCGCGGTCCCGGCCGAGTTTCGCCAATGCAGTCGCACGCTGCATGTACGCATATGCGTCGTTGGGATTCACGCGGATCGCATCGTCGCTGAGCGCCACGGCTCGCTCGTAAGCGGTATGGGCTTTCTGAGGAGAGGGCAGCCAGCGATAGGCATCGCCGAGGTTGCGCCAATACACGTACTCGTGCGGCGTAATCGCGACGGCATGTTCATCGGCGGCGGCCGCCGCCGCATAGCGGCCGAGAAAGTAATAGCAGGTGCCGAGATTCGAATAGCCCTGCGATGACGGCAGCCGTTTGACCGACTGCTCGAACACCCGCACGGCGTTGTCGTACTGCCCAAGCCTCTGGTACATCGCGCCGAGGTTGTTGTAGCCGCGGTCATTGTCGGGCACGAGCTCGACGACCTTTTGGAATTGCGGGATCGCGTCGGCGTAGCGGCCCTGCGTGTAATAGAACGCGCCGAGCTTGTTGTACCCACCCCAGAAATTTGGCTGCAGGGCGATGGCTCGTTTGTACGACGCTTCCGCACCTTTGAAATCGCCGGACGCCTTGTACGTCTCCGCGAGTCCGAGCACGGCGTCGGCGTTGTTCGGCTGTTGGGAGAGCACGCGCAGGAAGGCGTCGATGGCTTCGTTGTAGCGGCCGGTCTGGCGGCGCAGTTCGCCGAGGGTGATGTTGACGTCGAGGCTTTGCGGGTCCTGGGCGAGGGCGCGGTCGGCGGCGCGGCCGGCGGCGGCGGCGTATTGCGGCTGGCGCGTGTTCTGGAACTTGTACAGATACGCGCGCGCCAGCGCCGACTGCACGCTCGGCGATTCGCCGAGTTGATCGAGGATGCGGATCGCGCTGTCGAGCGACGTCTCGCTGTCGTAGCGGCGCAGGTGTCCGAGCGCCTCGAGGTAGCGCTGCTGCGAAACCGTCGGGTCGAGCGCCACGCGCACGGCGCTCGTGCCGAGGTTCAGGTTGCGCGCGACGCTGTCGGCGACGTCGTCCTGCACGGCGAACAAATCCGACACGCTGCCTTCGATTAGATCGCGCCACGTTCGCCTGGTCGCCGGATCGACGACCGAGTACGTGACGCGGATGCGGTTGCCGTCGCGCATCATCGAGCCGGTGAGCACGAGGTTCGCGCCGAGGTCGTGCGCGACTTTCGCGGGATCGCCGTTGCCCGCGTCGGACGTGGGCGCGCGCATCACCTGAATGGTCGGAAAGTGCGCGAGGCGCGCGATGAGCGTTTCGGCGAAGCCGTCGACGACGAGCTGGCCGTTCGGCTCGCCGCTGAGATCCTGAAAGCGCATCACGGCGAGGTACTTCTTCGCCGCGGGCTGCGCGGGCGTTCCCGCGACGGACGCGGCGTTCGCCGCCGGCGCGGCGACGCTCGACGAACGCCGCCACGCGAAGAAGAGCGCGCCGCCGAGGATGAGCGCGAGCACCACCGCGCCCATCGTGAGCGTGCGTTTCTCCGCGAACGGCGAGTACGGCGCGGAGCGATGAAAGCCGCTCTCTTCCGCCGCGACGCGGTCGCGCAGCAAACGCACTTCGGTGGCGAGATCGCGCGGCGACGCGTAGCGCCCGTCGGGAGACTTCGACAGCAGCCGTCCGATGATGCCGGCGAGCTGCGCCGGAATGTGCGGGTTGTATTTGGCGATCGGCGCCGGCTCCTTGTGCAGGATCGCGGCGAGCGTGTCGATCGCGGTCTCCCCTTCGAACGCGGAGACGCCGGTGACGAGCTCGTAAAGGATCGCGCCGAGCGCGAACTGATCGGAGCGGAAGTCGAGGCGGCGCCCGGTGGCCTGCTCGGGCGACATGTAGCCGACGGTGCCGAGGATCGTGCCGGGGTTCGTGCCCGGCGTCTCGAGCTCCACGGTATGGTCGCTGCTTTCGCCGGCTGGCTGGATGATCTTCGCGAGGCCGAAGTCGAGGATCTTCACGAAGCCGTCGCGCGTGACCATGATGTTCTCGGGCTTGAGATCGCGGTGGATGATGCCGCGCTCGTGCGCGGCGGCGAGGCCGTCGGCGATCTGCGACGCGATCTCGAGCACCTTGCGCGCGGGAAGCGGACCTTCGGCGATGAGCGCGCGGAGATCGGTGCCGTCGATGTACTCCATCACGATGTACGGCGCGCCCTCGCGCGTGCCGACCTCGTGGATCGTGACGATGTTCGGATGATTGAGCGCGGACGCGGAGCGCGCTTCCTGCGTGAAGCGGCTCAGGTTGTCGCGGTCGTTGATGAGCCGCGTGGGGAGGATCTTGATGGCGACACGGCGGCCGAGCTTCGGGTCGCGCGCGGAGTAGACCTCGCCCATTCCGCCCGCGCCGATCGGGCCCAGAATCTCGTAGTGGCCCAGAGTCTCCCGAAGAGTTCCCATGAATGTCGTTGAACCGGAGTTGTCCCGGATTCTACTTGCTGAATGCGCCGCGAGAGTGCTTTTCTCCGGCGGCGTATAATCGCGGCCGTTCCCTTCGCAGGTGCGTGGTGTCATGCGGCGCTGGACGGTCCCCATTGCGGCGATCTCCCTCCTGCTGACCGGAGCCTCGGCGCTCGCGGACGGGGAGCCTGCGGCCGTGCTCGTCCCGTGGAAGCTGCTCGTGCACGACGCGCACGAGGTGCCCGGCGACGCCGCGCTCGTCCTCTACTGGGTTCCGGCCTCGCCCGACGAGCTGCGGCACGCGGCGCTGCTCGCGTCGGCGGAGCTCGTCGCGGCCTCGCATTGCGTCGCGATGCGCGTCGTTCGTTCGGACGATGCGGAGATGCTCGAGCGGCTCGACGTCGAACAGTTGCCGGTGGCGGTGCTGGCGGATGGCGACGGTCACGTCGTCGCGCGCATCGAGAGCCGCAACGGCGTGCTGGGACTCGCGGACGTCGAAAGCATGGTTCGCAAGGCGCTCGAACGGCAGCGCGCCGCTGCCGAGGAAGCGCTCGACGACGCGGCGAAGCACGCGGATGCGGGCGAACGCGATGCGGCGGTCGTGTTGTACGAGCGCGTGGCGAAGCAGCGGTGCATCTGTCCGCGTCAGGCGCGCGACGCGCAGCGGGCGCTGCGCAAGATCCGGCAGTGAGGGGAAAACGCGGAGCGGCGGGCGCCGCTCCGCGTGGGCAAAGGTTACGCTGCCTGTTCGAGCATCCGCACGGCGCGCTTCCAGTGACGGCGCGAGCGGCGGACGTGGCGCTTCGAGAGTCGCGTCTGCTGACGCCACGTCGCGAAGCCTTGCGCGCGCGCTTCGAGTCCGGCGCGCCAGAGTGCGACCGCGCGCTCGAGGTGACGCGTGGCCACGTTGAGGCGGCGGCGCGCTTCATCGGCGATCGTGCCGCGCGCGGTGGCGATCTTCTCCTGCACGAGGCCGATCGCGGCGCGCATGCGCGCCTGTTCGATCTGCGGCGCGGGCGTCGCGATGAGCGACTTCGCGAGACCGGTGAGGCGCAGCGCGCCGATCCACCACTTCGCCGGATCCCACTGGTACCAGCGGATGCCGTTGCGGAAGTCGGCGGGGAAGCGGTGATGGAACGAGTGATAGCCCTCGCCGAGCGTGACCAGCGCGACGAGCCAGTTGTCGCGCGCGGAGGCTTCCGCGTTGAACACCGGCTTGCCGAGGGTGTGCGCGAGCGAGTTGACGAAGAACGTGGTGTGGTGGATGACCACGATGCGGGCGAAACCGCCCCACAGCAGGCCGGCGATCGGATCGCCGAACGCCGCGCCGATGAGTGTCGGCACGCCGAAGCCGCCCACGATGAGGATCGCTTTGTGCCAGCGGTGCTGCCACATCACGATCTTGTTCGCGAGCAGGTCGGGCGCATTCGCGAACGTGTCGTCGCGCTGATCGTTGCGGTAGAAGATCCAGAGGATGTGCGCCCACCAGAAGCCGCGGCGGATGTTGTACGGATCCCAATCCTTGTCCGCGTACTTGTGATGCACGCGGTGGCTCGACGACCACCAGAGGATCGAGTTCTGCGCGGCCATCGCGCCGAAGAACGCGTAGAAGAGCTGCACCGGCCACGCGGCCTCGTAGCTCTTGTGCGAGAAGAAACGGTGGTAGCCGGCGCAGATCGAGATGCCGACCGCGCCGTACATGGCAACCATCAGGATCGGCATCCAGAGGTGAAAGCCGGCGTACCAGGTGTACGCGGCCGTGCCTGCGATTCCGATGACGGGCGTGAGGGTGAGGAAGAGAATGTTCACCCAGTCTTTTTGCGGCTGCTGCGTGTCGCTGATGATTCCACCTCCTGGAAGTGCTGCCGAGAACGTCCGGGGTCGCGAACGTATTCGCATTCAACCACGATGAGCGACGGTCGTGTCGCGAATGTTGCTAACGGATCATCGGCAGATCGACGCCGCGCTGCTGCGCGACCGCAATCGCCTCGTCGTAACCCGCATCCGCATGACGCATCACGCCCGTCCCCGGATCGCTCGTCAGTACTCGTTGCAGCCGTGCGGCTGCAGCTTCCGTTCCGTCCGCCACCACGACCATGCCCGCGTGGAGCGAGTAGCCGATGCCGACGCCGCCGCCGTGATGTACCGACACCCACGTCGCGCCCGACGCGGTGTTGAGCAGCGCGTTCAGGATCGGCCAGTCCGCGATCGCGTCCGAGCCATCCTTCATCGCCTCGGTCTCGCGATTCGGCGACGCGACCGAGCCGGCGTCGAGATGATCGCGGCCGATGACGATCGGCGCCGAGACTTTCTTCTCCGCCACGAGACGGTTGAACAGCAGCCCCGCCTTGTCGCGCTCGCCGTAACCGAGCCAGCAGATGCGCGCCGGCAGTCCCTGAAACTCGACGCGCTTCTGCGCCATACGGATCCAGCGATGCAGCGCCTCATCGTGCGGGAAGAGCTCGAGGATCGCCTCATCCGTCACGAACAGATCGTTCGGATCGCCGGAGAGAGCCGCCCAGCGGAACGGACCCTTTCCTTCACAGAACAGCGGACGGATAAACAGCGGCACGAAGCCGCCGACGTCGAACGCGTTCGCAACGCCCGCTTTCTGCGCCTGACCGCGCAGGTTGTTGCCGTAGTCGAACGTGATCGCACCGCGGTTCTGCAGCTCGATCATCGCGCGCATGTGCCGCGCCATCGCCGCGTACGACAGCGCGATGTAGTGCTCGGGATTCGCGACGCGCAGCGCGAGCGCCTCGTCGAACGACATCGCATTCGGCACGTAGCCGGTCAGCTCGTCGTGCGCCGAGGTCTGGTCGGTGAGCACGTCCGGCACGATGCCGCGCTCGATGAGCGCCTCGAGCAGTTCGACCGCGTTCGCGACGACGCCGATCGACACCGCTTCGCCACGGTCGCGCGCTTCGAGCGCGCGTGCGATCGCAGCGTCGAGCGACGGCGCCTGCTCGTCGAGGTACCGTTTGTCGAGCCGGCGCTGGATGCGCGTCGGATCGATCTCCGCGACGAGCGCGGTGGCCTCGTTCATCGTCGCGGCGAGCGGCTGCGCGCCGCCCATGCCGCCGAGGCCCGCGGTGACCACGAGCTTGTTGCGCAGCGAGCCGCCGAAGAGCTTCTTCGCGACGGCGGCGAAGCATTCGTACGTGCCCTGCAGAATGCCCTGCGTGCCGATGTAGATCCACGAGCCGGCGGTCATCTGGCCGTACATCGTCAGTCCGAGCGCGTCGAGGCGGCGGAACTCGTCCCAGGTGCCCCAATGCGGAACGAGGTTCGCGTTCGCGATGAGCACGCGCGGCGCGTGTTCGTGCGTGCGGAAGACGCCGACCGGTTTGCCGGACTGCACGAGCAGCGTTTCGTCGTTGCCGAGGCGCTTGAGCGTGTCGACGATCGCGTCGTAGCACTCCCAGTTGCGCGCGGCCTTGCCGATGCCGCCGTACACGATGAGCTGTTCGGGCCGTTCCGCCACCTCGGGGTCGAGGTTGTTCATCAGCATCCGCAGCGCCGCTTCCTGCTGCCAGCCGCGGCAGGAGAGCGCGGTGCCGCGCGGCGCGCGAATCGTGCGAGGCTCGTGAACGGTCGTGGTCATGAGAGGATTCTATGACGTTATGCCCGATCTGAAGGTCCGCGCCGCCGAAGTCAACAAGCGTCTGAAGAAACGCCATCCGGACGCGCACATCGAGCTCGACTTCATGAACGCGTTCGAGCTCCTCATCGCGACCATCCTGGCCGCGCAGTCGACGGACGTGCGCGTCAACATCGTCACGAAGTCGCTCTTCCGCAAGTACCCCGATCCCGCCGCGTTCGCGAACGCGAACCTCGTGGAGATGGAGACCGACGTCAAGCAGACCGGCTTCTTCCGCAACAAGGCGAAGGCGGTGATCAACTGCTCGAAGGCGATCGTGGAACGCCACGGCGGCGAGGTGCCGCAGACGATGGAAAAGCTCGTCGAGCTCCCCGGCGTCGGACGCAAGACCGCGAACGTGGTCCTCGGCAATGCGTTCGGCAAGAACGTCGGCATCGTGGTCGACACGCACGTGACGCGCGTCTCAGGACGCCTCGGCCTCACCGCGAGCGCCGATCCCGTCGTCATCGAACAGGACCTCATGCCGCTCGTGCCGCGCAAGGAATGGACGATCTTCGCGCATCGCCTGATCTTTCACGGCCGGCGCACGTGCCACGCGCGCAAGCCGGACTGCGAGTCGTGCGTGCTGAACGATTTCTGTCCCAGTGTTGAAATTACGGCCGATCGACCGTCCCCTGCTTCGTCCACGGGCCGCAGCGCGCGAGCCGCCACGCCGTCTTCAGCGAGCCCTTCGCAAAGCCGTACTTCACGATCGCCTCGCGGCCGTAAGCCGAGCAAGTCGGTCTGAAGCGGCAGCGCACGACGCCGCGCAGATGCGGCGAGACATGCGCGCGGTATTCGTCGATGGCCAGGATCGCGCCGCGCGCGGCGAGGCCGCGGCCGTGGGGCACGGCAACGTCGTGGAGAGTGACCGCGGCGACGACGAGCGCGGCCAGCGTCGCCAGAAAGCGCAGCCGCGTCATTGTGTCTTCGCGTCCTCCCACAGCGCATCCATCTCCTCGAGCGTCAGCTGATCGATGTTCTGCCCGCGCTCGTGCACGCGCGTCTCCATGTGCGTGAAGCGCGACTGGAACTTGCGGTTCGTCGACTGCAGCGCTTCCTCCGCGTTCACGTTCACCTTGCGCGCGATGTTCGCGATCGTGAAGAGGAGATCGCCGATCTCCTCGTGGATGTTCGCGGCATCGCCCGCGGCGACGGCGGCGCGCAGCTCGGCCATCTCTTCATCGAGCTTGTCGAAGACGTCGTCCGTGCGGCGCCAGTCGAAGCCGACGCGCGCGGCTTTCTCGGTGAGGCGCGACGCCTTGAGCAGCGCCGGCAGCGACTGCGGCACGCCGGAGAGCACGGACTTGTTCTCCGCCTTGCGCTCGTCGCGCTTGAGCTTCTCCCAGTTGACGAGCACCTGTTCCGCGTCGTCGGCCTGCGCGTCGCCGAAGACATGCGGATGGCGGCGCACGAGCTTGTCGTGGATCGCGGTGATGGAGTCGTAGATGTCGAACGTCCCTTCCTCGCGCGTGATCTCGGCGACGAACACCGCTTCGAGCAGCAGGTCGCCGATCTCCTCGAGCAGCGCCGCGCGGTCGTCGCGATCGATCGCGTCGACGACCTCGTACGCTTCCTCGATGACGTACGGTTTGAGGTCGGGCAGCGTTTGCTTGCGGTCCCACGGACAGCCGTCCGGGCCGCGCAGCGTCGTCATCAACCGGACCAGATCGTCGAACGTTTTCTTCTGCGGCATGGCGCGCATTTTATGAGAGACCGTTCTGCTAGCATGTCCGCCGGAATCCCAATGCGCGATCAGGTCCTCATCGTTGCGGCGGAGCACGCGGCCGAGACCCCCGCCGAGATCGCGCGTGCTCTCCGCTACACGCCGGTCATCGCCGGCACGGAAGCCGAGGCGTTCGCGCTCATCGACCGCGAGCCGTTTCGCCTCATCGCCGTGAGCAGCGACTCCGCGTGGCGGCGCGTTCGAGACGCGGCGGAGAGCAAACAGCCGATGACGCGCGTGCTCGAATTGCCCGCGAGCGCCAGCGACGACGCGGTCATCCGTCAGCTGATGGTGCGTTATCTCTCGCCCGCGTCGTCCGACCGCGCGCGCTTCACGACGGAAGAGCGCTATCGCTTTCTGTCGAACATTCTCGAGACCTTCACCGGCACGCTCGAACTGCGCGAGGTGCTGCGCCGCATCGTCGTCGTGACGCGCGAGCAGTTCGGCGCGGACCGCGCGTGGCTGCTGCATCCCGTGCACGAGCAGGCGGAGTTCGCGAAAGTCGCGTTCACGACCGCGGCGCCGGGCGCGGAAGGCGATCTCACGGACACCGGTCCCGTGCCGCTCACCGGCTCGCGCGCGCTGATCCGCCGCGCGATGGAGACGCCGCATCCCGTCGTCGTGATGGCGAACGACGCCGACCTCGACCCCGAGCTCGCGCAGCGCTTCCAGATCGAGTCCGCGATCATGCAGGTGCTGCGTCCGCGCGAAGAAGAGCCATGGGCGTTCGGCATGCACCACTGCGACGCGCGCCGCGAGTGGACAGACGAGGAAGTCTCGCTCTTCCACGAGATCGGCCGCTACGCCACGCTCGCGCTCAACAACACGCTGCTGCACAACCGCTCCGTGCGCGAGATGGCGAAGGTCAACGCGATCCTCGACCAGATCCCCGAATCCGCCGCGATCTACGACGCGCACGGCAAGCTCGAACGGATGAACGCGGCCGCGCAACGCGAGCCGGCCGTGCTCTTCACGCCCGATCCCGACGGCCGCGTGCGCGGCAACCGCCATCGCTACATCGATGGGAGTCCGCTGTCGGCCGAAGAGCTGCCGTCGATGCGCGCGCTGCGCGGCGAGCTCGTGAAGTCCGACTACCTCGTGCACGACGTGCGCTCGAACGACGACCGCGTCGTGAACCTCAAGGCCGCGCCGATCCGCGACACCGACGGCCGCATCGTCGGCTCGGTCGTGCTCTCGCGCGACGTCACCGACGAGCGCCAGAACGCGGAGCGCGAGGCGCGCCGCCGCAAACGCGCCGAAGCGCTCGCCGACCTCGGCCTCGAAGTCGTGGCCATGGAAGCGAGCTTCGACAACCTCGACGTCCCCGCCGCGCGCATCGCGCAGGCCGTGGCCGGCATGGTGCGCATCTACGTCTATCACCCCGTCACCGGCATGCTCGATCTCGTCGGCTTCGCCGCGACCGACAAGGAGAGCGCGCAGTTCCGCGACTACTACACGCGCAATCCGTATCGTCCCGGCGAAGGCTTGCCCGGCACGGTCTTCCAGATCGGACGCCCGCTGCTCTTCTTCGAAGTCCGCGGCGATGCGCTGCTCGACTTCGCGCGCGACGAGCAAGAGCGCGCCGTGAAGGCGGCGCTGCAGGAGCAGAGCCTCATCGCGACGCCCATCGAGTCGTACGGCGAGCGCGTCGGCGCCGTCGTAATCTCGCAGAACGATCCGCGCCGCAACTTCGACGCCGAGGATCTCGAGTTCGCGCAATCGGTCGCCGAACGCCTCGGCGCCGCGAGCCACATTCACCGCCTCACCCGCATCGCGCAGGACGGCCATCGCGCGGCCGAAGAGCTGGCGCGGCGCGAAGTCGACGCGCGCGTGCGCTTCGAGGCCGTGCTCGAAAGCGCGCCGATCGGCATCGCCGTCATCTCCGCCGACGAGCTGCGCTTCGAGCTCGCCAACGCGCGCTTCGTCGACTACGCCGCGGAGTTCGGCAAGATCTCGTTCGACACGCGCCTCATCACGCTGCGCGCGGATGAAGTGCTGCCCGACGTCGAAGGCATCCTCAAACAGGTCGCGGATTCCGCCGAGCCGCGCGTCGACGTGGAGCTCGTCGTCGGCAAGCGCTACGTCAATCGCATCATCTCGCCGGCGCGCGGCCGCTTCTCCGGCATCACGCAGAGCCTCACGGTGCTCGTGCAGGACGTCACCGATCAGGTGCGCGCGCGTCGCGAGATCGAAGACCTCGCCACGCAGATGGCCGAGCGCTCCGCGCGTCTCGACTCGATCCTCGGCTCGATGACGGACGGCCTGTGGGTCTACGACGCGAACGCGCGCGTCGTCGACGTGAACCAGGCCGCGCTGAACATGTTCGGCCTCGCGTCGCGCGCGGAGGCGATCGAGCACGGTCGCTTCGACAAGCTCGATCTCCGCGACTCCGACGGCCGCGCCATCGCAGACTCCGAGATGCCGTACGCGCGCGCGCTCGCCGGGCAGACCGTTCCCGACTACCTCGCCGTCGGCAAGCACCTCATCACCGGACGCGATCTCGATCTCTCGATCGCCGCGGCGCCGATCGAGAGCAAAGGCATCGTCGGCGCCGTGCTCGTGATCCGCGACATCACGGCGCTACAGGAGCTCGACCGCAAGAAAGACGAGTTCCTCTCTGTCGCCTCGCACGAGCTGCGCACGCCGCTCACGACGATCAAGGGCTACACGCAGCTGCTCGCGCAGACGGTCAACGATCTCGCGCCCGAAGAGCGCGCGACGTACATCAACGCGGTGCTCGGCGAGATCGAGCGGATGATGGGCCTCATCTCGGAACTGCTCGACGTCTCCCGCATCGAGACGAACCGCCTGCAGATCCATCCGCAGACGATCCGCTGGATCGAGTTCATCGAAGGGCGCGTCTCCGCGTTCCGCGTGCAGCATCCGACGCGCGACATGCGCTTCGACGCGCACGCCGCGGAGTCGCTCGTCATCGCCGATCCCGATCGCATGCGCCAGGTCGTCGACAACCTGCTGTCGAACGCGCTGAAGTATTCGCCGGAAGGCAGCGACATCGAGGTGCGCGTCGCCGAAGAAGAGGGCGTGATGCGCACGTCCGTGAGCGATCGCGGCATCGGCATTCCGAGAGACGAGATCCCGCAGCTCTTCGAGCGCTTCCACCGCGCGCGCAATGTCTCGAGCCGCTACTACGGCGGCCTGGGACTCGGCCTCTACATCGCCCGCGCGATCGTCGAAGCGCACGGCGGCGTGATCACGGTCGAGAGCGAAGAAGGCTCGGGGTCGACGTTCACGATGACGTTGCCGTTGAAGACCACGTAAGCGGCCGGCGCGGCCGGCTGCGCTGAAGGCCTAGCCAACGTGCACGTGCGGCTGGCGGAAGAGCACAATTAGGGCGTGACGCTCGCGGAGACTCGCATCGCGCTCGTGGAGGATGATCCGGACCTCGCGTTCACGGTGCGGCTGAACCTCGAGCGCGCGGGCTACGTCGTCGGGAGTTTCGCGAACGGCCACGACGGACTGCGCGCGGTGCAGGCGGGCGGCTTCTCGTTTCTCATCCTCGATCTGAACCTGCCGGACCTCGACGGCTTCACGATCTGCCGCGAGCTGCGGTCGCATCCGCCGACCGCGAAGCTGCCGATTCTCATCCTCACGGCGCGCAGCGCGGAAGGCGATCGCATCATGGGACTCGAGCTCGGCGCGGACGACTACCTCACCAAGCCGTTCAGCGTCCGCGAGCTCCTCGCGCGCGTTGCCGCGGTCCTGCGCCGCGCGAAGGGAAGCGAGGGCGAAGGCGAGGTGTACGACGACGGCGAGCTGCGCATCGATCCGCGCACGCTGCGCGTGCACGTGCGCGGCGAAGAGGTGAAGCTCGCAAAGAAAGAGTTCGAGCTCTTATGGATGCTCGTACGGCTGCGGCCCGCGGTCGTGCCGCGCGAGCGGATCCTCGCGGAGATCTGGCAGGTCGCCGAGGATGTGGAGACGCGGACGGTGGACGCGCATGTGCGGAACCTGCGGCGGAAGATCGGAAAAGACCGCATCACCACGCTGATCGGCTCGGGCTATCGCTTCGAGGCAGCGCCGGGCTCGCCTAGTTGACATAGAATTCGCCCGCCTTCCAGGAGGATGTTCGTGGCGCGCTTTCGACTGATCCCCCGTGAGGAGAAGTTCTACGACGACTTCAAGCTGATGGCGGACCAGCTCCGCCACGGCGCGCGCCTGCTCGAGCAGATGCTCGCCACCGATCCTCCCATCGCCGACAAAGAGCACGAGATCAAGGAAGTCGAGCATCAGTGCGACTTCCTCACTCACGGCATCATCCAGCGCCTCAACAAGACCTTCGTCACGCCGATCGACCGCGAAGACATCCACGAGCTCGCGCGCACGCTCGACGACGTCATGGACGCCATCGACAACGCCGCCGCGCTCTTCGCGCTCTACCGCATCGACCGCATCCGCACCGGCGCGCGCGAGCTCACGCGCATCATCATTCAGCAGACCGACGAGATCCGCGCCGCGGTCGAAGCGCTGGAGCGGCGCACCGGCGTGCTCGAACGCGCCATCGAGATCAACCGCCTCGAGAACGAGGCCGACCGCATTCACAAGCTCGCCATCGGCCAGCTCTTCGACGAAGAGACGAACCCGATCGTGGTCATCAAGTGGAAAGAGATCTACGACCTGCTCGAGGAAGCGACCGACGCCTGCGAAGACGTCGCGAACCTGCTCGAGAACGTCGTCGTGAAGCACGGCTGAACCGATGCTGCTGCTGACCGTCGTCGCGCTGATCACCGTCGCGCTCGCGTTCGACTACATCAACGGCTTTCACGACGCCGCGAACTCCATCGCCACCGTCGTCTCGACGCGCGTGCTCTCGCCGGGGCAGGCCGTCATCTGGGCCGCCGCCTTCAACTTCATCGCCGCGTTCACCTTCGGTACGGCGGTGGCCAAGACCATCGGCAAGGGGATGATCGAGCTCTCCGCGGTGACGTTCGGCGTCATCTTCGGCGGGCTCATGGGCGCCATCATCTGGGACCTCATCACCTGGTACTTCGGCCTGCCGACGAGCTCGTCGCACGCGCTCATCGGCGGCTACGCCGGCGCGGCCGTCGCGAATTACGGTCCCGACGCGATCATCAGCTCCGGCTGGACGAAGACGCTCATCTACATCGTCATCGCCCCGCTCCTCGGCATGGTGCTGGCGTTTCTCATCAGCGTCCTCACGCTCCACGTGTTTCGACGCGCCACGCCACGCCGCGTCGACCGCGTGTTCCGCAAACTGCAGCTCGTCTCCGCCGCCGCGTACAGCCTGGGCCACGGCGGCAACGACGCGCAGAAGACCATGGGCATCATCGCCGGCGTGCTCTTCACCGCCGGCTACATCAAGACCTTCGACATCTCGCTGTGGGTGATCCTCGCCGCGCACGCCGCGATCGCCCTCGGCACGCTCAGCGGCGGCTGGCGCATCATCCACACGATGGGCAGCAAGATCACGCGCCTGCAGCCGGTGGGCGGCTTTGCGGCCGAGACCGCCGGCGCGATCACGCTCTTCATGGCTACCTCGTTCGGCGTGCCGGTCAGCACCACGCACACGATCACCGGCGCGATCGTCGGCGTCGGCGCGACGCGGAGGCTCTCCGCCGTGCGCTGGGGCATCGCCGGGCGCATCGTCTGGGCGTGGGTGCTCACGATTCCGATGTCCGGCCTCATCGGCGCGATCGTGTTCTGGATCTGGCGCGCGTGCGGCGGGCGGTAGACGCCGCGCCGCGGGCCGGCCGCAATTTTTCTCGTATACTCGCCGTTTCACAGCACCTGGACCGAGAAATCCATTCGAGGTAAGTTCATGAAACCAGAGATCCATCCCAAGTATCAGCAGGTCAACGTGCACTGCGCGTGCGGCGAGCAGTGGACCACCGGCTCCACCCGCAAAGAGCTCCGCGTCGAGATCTGCTCGAAGTGCCACCCGTTCTTCACCGGCAAGCAGAAGCTCGTCGACACGGCAGGCCGCATCGACCGCTTCACCAAGAAATACGCGAAGGTCCCGGCCAAGGCGGCGGGCAAGTAATGTCGTTCGGGCGCTCCTGGCGCGGCGCGGCGCGGCTCATCGCGGGGGCGTTCGGCGCCTTCACGAACGGGATCACGTCCGCGATGCCGAGCCAGGGCGACCGCCCCGGCAGCGACCGTAACGTCGACATGCTCATCGGCGGTCAGGCCGTGCTCGAGGGCGTCATGATGCGCTCGCTGACCGGCTACTCCGTCGCGGTCCGCCAGCCGGATGGCGGCGTCTCCATCCGTAAGGACAAGCTGACCTCCGTCACCGCGAAGTATCCGTTCCTCAAGTTCCCCGTCCTGCGCGGCTCGGTCGTTCTGATCCAGTCGCTCATCCTCGGCATGCGCGCGCTGAACTTCTCCGCGAGTGTCGCCGGCGAAGGGGAGGACGGCGAAACGGAGATGTCGAACTGGGCCATCGCCAGTTCGATGCTGCTCGCGCTCGTCCTCGGCGTCGGCCTCTTCATCCTCGCGCCGCTCGGCATCACCAATGCCATCCGCCACTGGCTGTGGCCGCACATGGGGAACGTCACGTACAACGCCGTCGACGGACTCCTGCGCGCGCTGTTCTTCTTCGTCTACATCGCCTCGATCTCGATGATGGACGAGATCCGCCGCGTGTTTCAGTACCACGGCGCCGAACACAAGACCGTGTTCACCTTCGAGGCGAACGAAGATCTCACCGTCGAGAACGCCCGCGGCAAGTCGACGCTGCATCCGCGCTGCGGCACGAGCTTCCTGATGTTCGTCATGGCCATCTCGATCCTCGTCTTCTCGCTGATCCCCGCCACCGCGCCGTTCATCGCCAAGTTCGGCGCGCGCGTCGTGCTCATCCCGCTCATCGCCGGCCTCGCCTACGAGGTCATCCGCTTCTCCGCGCGCCACCTCGGCAATCCCGTCTGCCGCACGCTGATCCAGCCCGGCCTCTGGCTGCAGCGGATCACCACCAAAGAGCCGGACGACCAGCAGCTCGAGATCGCCCTCATCGCCCTCAAAGAAGCGCTGCTGTACGACGCCGTCGAGCCCGAGCAAGCCGCCGTCGCTTAGCGACTCTCCGCGCACACTCTTTCCTTCTCATATCTGAGGAGCGCCGTTGCCATGTTTGAAAAACTCGACGAAATCGAAAAGCGGTACGAAGAATTGCAGCGGAAGATCGCCGATCCTTCCGTCGTCACCGACGTCGCCGCGTATCGCGACACCATGAAGGCCATCGCCGAGATCGAAGAGGTCACGGCCAAGTACCGCGAGCTGCGCGACGTGCGGAAACGCCTCGGCGACGCGCGCGAGATGCAGCGCTCCGACGACGAGATGCGCGAGCTCGCCGAGCTCGAGCTGGCCGACCTCGAGCCGCGCGAGCCGCGGCTCGAAGCCGAGCTCCGCGTGCTGCTGCAGCCGAAGGATCCGAACGACGAGAAGAACGTCTTCGTCGAGATCCGCGCCGGTACCGGCGGCGACGAAGCCTCGCTCTTCGCCGCCGAGATGATGCGCATGTACATCCGCTACGCCGAGACGCGCCGCTGGAAGGTCGACGTCACCGACGCGAACTACTCCTCCGTCAACGGCATCAAGGACGCGACGCTCCAGATCGAAGGCGCGAAGGTCTACTCGCGCCTCAAGTTCGAGTCCGGCGTGCATCGCGTGCAGCGCGTGCCCGCGACCGAGACGCAAGGCCGCATTCATACGTCGGCGGTGACCGTGGCCGTGCTGCCGGAAGCCGAAGACATCGACATCCAGATCGCGGAGAAGGACCTTCGCATCGATACCTTCTGCTCGTCGGGACCCGGCGGTCAGTCCGTCAACACGACCTACTCGGCCGTGCGCATGACGCACCTTCCCACCGGCGTCGTCGTGTCGTGTCAGGACGAGAAGTCGCAGATCAAGAACCGCGCGAAAGCGCTGAAGGTCCTCAAGGCGCGCCTCTACGACATCGAGCGCCTCAAGCGCGAAGCCGAGCTCTCGGCCACGCGCAAGGGCATGATCGGCTCCGGCGATCGTTCGGAAAAGATCCGCACCTACAACTTCCCGCAGGACCGCGTCACCGACCACCGCATCGGCCTCACCGTGCACAACCTCCCCGAGGTCATGAACGGGAACCTGGATGTGGTGATCGAGCCGCTCATCTCCCACTTTCAGGCGGAGAAGCTGCGCGAGGCGGTCGAGGCGCGGTAGACTCCGACCCGATGCCCGCCACGCTCGAAGACGCGCGCCGGATTGCGATGGAACTGACGCGCGATGACCGGCTGCAACTTGCGGAAGAGCTTGCGGCGACTTCGTACGATGCCCGCTGGCTGGCTTCCTGGCGTGCGGAGGTGAACCGTCGAGCGGCGGATCTCGAGAGCGGTGAAGATCCCGGCCTGACGCCGGACGAGTTCTGGTCTGACGACATCGCGTGAGGGTCGTCTTCTCGAGCAACGCGCGTGCGGATCGTCGCGAGGCTCAGGCGTATTACGCGAGCAAGTCGCCGGCGGCGGCCGACGCCTTCCGCCGCGAGTTGCGGCACGCACTCCAATTTCTCACCGAGTTTCCCGCCGGCGCGCCCGTGTATTTCGACGACGTTCGCGCCAAAATCATGCGGAACTTCCCGTACACGATCTTCTATCGCGTGATTCGAGACGGATCTTCGTCCTCGCCATCGCAAATCAAGCGCGCGATCCGCGGCAATATCCGGATCGCGAACGCATTCGCCTTGACAAATACGAACTCCGACCGCATATTCGCGAAAGCGAATGTGAGCGGAGGGTTCGTATGGATATCAAAGAAGCGGTTCGCGACAAATACGCGCAGGCTGCGCGCTCGGTGAGTTCGGGCAAGGCGTCGTGCTGCGGCGGGTCGGCGTGCGGGACGGCGGGTCCGATCACCTCGAATCTCTATGGCGATGAAACGGCGGGACTGCCGGAAGAGGCGCTGCTGGCGTCGCTCGGCTGCGGGAATCCGACGCTGCTCGCGGAACTGCATCCCGGCGAGACGGTGCTCGACCTCGGCAGCGGCGGCGGCATCGACGTCCTGCTTTCCGCGCGGCGCGTCGGACCGGAGGGGAAGGCGTACGGCCTCGACATGACGGACGAGATGCTCGCGCTGGCGAACGAGAACAAGCGCCGCGCGGGCGCGGAGAACGTGGAGTTCCTGCGCGGCGAGATCGAGCAGATCCCGCTGCCGGACGGCTCGGTCGACGTCATCCTCTCGAACTGCGTCATCAATCTCTCGACGGACAAGCCGCGCGTGCTCGCGGAAGCGTTCCGCGTGCTGCGGCCCGGCGGGCGCTTCGCGGTGTCCGACGTCATCCGCCGGCGCGAGGACATCCCCGAGGAGCTCGCGCGCGACGTCGAAGCGTGGACGGGCTGCATCGCCGGCGCGCTGCACGAGCGCGAGTACGCGCGGCTGCTCGCGGACGCCGGCTTCACGTCGATCGACATCGAGCCGGTGCGGGTTTACGAAGAGTATGGCGACGGCGCGTTCATGAGCGGTTTCGTCCGCGCGCGAAAGCCGTCGTAACATCGCACGCGATGAAGGATCGGATCGACGCCATTCTCCGACGCAACCAGGCGGAGTATCTCGAGTCGCTGCTGCCGCCGCGCGATGCGTTGCTCGAAGAGATGGAGAAGTTCGCGGACGAGCACGGGCATCCGATTGCCGACCCGGAGGTCGCGCAGTTGATGCGCGCGCTCGTCCGCGCGGCCTCGCCGCGGCGCGTTTTGGAAGTCGGCACGAACATCGGCTACTCGGTGGTCGTCATGGGGCGCGAGTGTCCGGCGGAGGCGCTCATCGAGACGATCGAGATCGATCACAACACGCTCGCGGTGGCGCGCCGCTTCGTCGGTGAAGCGGCGCTGCCGTGCCGCGTCGTCTTTCATGAGGGCGCGGCGCTGGAGGTGCTGCCGCGGCTCACGGGGCCGTTCGACTTCGTCTTCATCGACTGCGTGAAGACCGAGTACGAGGCGTATCTCGACGCGCTGCTGCCGAAGCTCGAGCGCGGCGCGATGATCGTCTGCGACAACCTGCTCTGGAAAGGACAGGTCGCCGCGGGCGAGCACGACGCGGCGACGGATGCGCTGCGCGCGTTCAACCGCAGGCTTTCCTCCGATCCGCGGCTCGTGACATCCATCCTTCCGCTCGGAGACGGCACTGGCATTTCCGTCGTGGTGTAAATGAAAAAAAGCCGGCGTTGCCGCCGGCTTTTGTTCCGTCGATGCGGAGTGAGGTGGTTACTTGCTGTTCGACGCGCTGGCCGTGGCGGTCTTGACCGTGCCCTTGAGGGGAACGACGACCATCGGCTTCGTCTTGTCGTTGGTGTAGATCGTGACGTTACCGTCGAGCGGGCCCTTCGCGTCCTTGCCGACCTGGAGCGTGACTTCATACTCGCCCTTGTTGGCGGTCGGCTTCACTTCGGCGGTGACGCCCGGGACGCCCGACTCCGCCTTGGTGACGACGAAGTTTTCGGGAGTCTTGAGGTCGTTCGAGCGGACGATCACGCTGCGGGTCGCGGCCGCATCGGTCGGCGCGACTTCGCCGAAGTTCACGCCGCTCGGCTCGACGCGGAACGTCGGACGGACGACGCCGGAGACGCTGATGTAGTAGTCCGGCTGGTGCTTGGAGGTGGTGATGACGTGGACCTTCTCGGCGAGCGGACCGACGCGCGAGTCGGGGCCGCCGACGGTGATGTCGAGCTTGTACTGGTTGGCGCCGGCGCGGCCGACGTTCGGGAGGTTGTCCTTGGCGTCGAGCTTCTTCGCGTCGACGTGGATCCAGTCCTGCGGGCTCTCGACCTTCACGATCTCGAACGGATCGGTCTCTTCGGAGTAGAGCGTGACGCTCTGCTTGTCGATGTCGCCCTGCAGCATGTTGAAGCGGACGAAGCCGGCGGGATACGCCTCGACGAACGGCTTGACCACGGCGGTGATCGTCACCTGCGCGTTCGGCGTCGCCGGATCGTTCGACTCGATCGTGATCGTCTTGGCGATCGGACCGGCGAAGTTCGTGGTGTCGACGTGCGCGGAAACCTTGCCGGTCTGGCCGGCCTTGATGACCTTGTCGAAGTCGGCGACGGTGCAGCCGCAGGACGGGCGCGCCGCGATGATCTCCAGGTCGGAGGCGCCGGTGTTGCGGATCTCGAACGCCCAGTCGAGCTTCTCACCCTTCGGCACCGTACCGAAGTCCTTGATGGGGGTGACGACCAGCAGCTTGGGCGCCTTCGAGTTGTCCTTCGCCGCGGCCGTCTCAGCGGCGACGGCAAACGGGGCCACGATCGACAGAGCCAGTGCGATCGTCAGGGCAAAGATTCGCTTCGACATTGATCCTCCTGTGGTTGAACCGTTACGTTGGGTCAGCGTGTCGAACAGCCCCGCAAAAGGGGCCATTCCAATGTGATTTCATGTCCCGGCCGCGGGAAAGCACGAATTTTGCGAAGTGGACGGACGATGCCGCACATCAAACAGTTGAACGAAGTCAAACGAGTCTATCTGATCGGAATCTGCGGGACGGCGATGGCGTCGCTGGCCGGCATGCTCCAGCAGCGCGGTTACGAGGTGGCCGGCTCGGACGAGCATGTCTATCCGCCGATGTCGACGTATCTCGAGCGTCTCCGGATCCCGGTGCTCGAGGGGTATACGAAACAGCATCTGGAGACGTTTCGGCCGGATCTCGTCGTGATCGGCAACGTGGCCGCGAATACGAACCCCGAGGCGGCCGCGACGGTGGAGATGGACCTGCCGTATACGTCAATGCCGGAGGCGATCTACCACCTCTTCATCAAAGACCGGCACTCGATCGTCGTCACCGGCACGCACGGCAAGACCACGACGACCTCGCTGATGGCGTGGATCCTCGAGGCCGCCGGCCGCGATCCGAGCATGGTCGTGGGGGGCATCCCGGTCAACTTCAATCAGAACTTCAAGCTCGGCGACGGCGCCGACTTCGTCATCGAAGGCGACGAGTACAACACGTCCTTCTTCGACAAAGGTCCGAAGTTCCTCCACTACCACGCGAACACGCTGCTCGTGAACAACATCGAGTTCGACCACGCCGACATCTACGCGAACCTCGACGCGATCGTCGGCGCGTTCAGAAAGGCGGTCGAACAGGTCGCGCCCGGCGACGTCATCCTCGCCAACGGCGACGACGCGAACGTCCGCCCGCTGCGCACCTCCGCGCGCGGCCGCTGGATCACGTTCGGCTGGGACGAGCACTGCGACACGTACGCGACCCACGTCGAGCTGCTTCCGGATGGCAGCGAGTTCACGGCGTGGTGGGAAGGCAAAGAGTGGGCGCGCTTCCGCACGACGCTCTCCGGCCGCCACAACGTCCTCAACGCGCTCGCCGACGCCGCCATCGCGCGGCTGCGCGGGCTCTCCGCCGACGAGATCCAGAAGGGATTGGAGACGTTCCAGGGCATCAAGCGGCGCATGGAAGTGCGCGGCGTCGAGCGCGGCGTCACGGTCATCGACGACTTCGCGCATCATCCGACCGCCATCGCCACGACGCTCGACGGCGCGCGCAAGCGCTATCCCGGCCGGAAAATCTGGGCGCTCTTCGAGCCGCGCTCGATCTCGTCGTCGCGCAAGGAATTCGAGAGCGGCTACATCGACGCGTTCCATGAGGCCGACCGCGTCGTCATCGGACCGATCTTCCACCGCGACCGCTACGAGACGCGCTACGGACTCGACAAGATGATGTCGGTCCCGGCCATCGTCGAGCGGCTGCGGCACGACGGCATTCCGGTGACGCAGATCGACAACTTCGACGCCATCGCCGCGCACGTCGCGAAGGAAGCGGGCGAAGGCGACGTCGTGCTGGTGATGTCGTCGGGCGCGTTCGGTGGCGTGCACGAGAAGATCCTCGAGGCGCTCCGTTCGGAATAGCGAAGATAGGGCGGGCGTTCTTCCGCGCTCAACGCAGTCTCAAACAAGGGGAGAGCCATGCCCGATCAGAAAGCCCACGACCTGCTGCGCAAGCACAACATTCACGTCGACGACGTGAAGGAGCGCCGCACGTCGCTGCACCACCTCCGTCAGATCGTTCGCGCGGAAGACCTTCCGTTCGACGTCTTCAAAGCGCTCGTCAAGCTCCGCCGCTAAGCGGCCGCAGCCACGCGCGGGAGTCGCCGGACGGCGGGTGCCAGCCCGCCGCTCCGTTTGACTTACAATCTCCGGCCCATGCCTTTCCGCGAAGACGCCGGACGCCTCATTCAGCAGAAAAATTACGACGAGCTCGAGTCGCTGTGGATGGCGCAGCTCGACGCCGATCCGAGCGACGTCGACTCGTTTCTCCACGCCGCGAAGGCGCTCCGCAAAGCCGAGCAACGCACGCAGTCCGATACGCTCCTCGGCCTCCTCGCCGACGCGCTCAAAGACCGCCAGCTCTGGCCGCAACGCCTGCAGGTGCTGAAGGAAATCGGCCGCCTCTCCAAGCATCCCGCGCAGATGCGGCCGCAGTTCGAAGAGGCGCTCAAGAAAAGCCTCGGCACGCACAAGAGCTTCGCGCGCGCGTTCCAGTTCGCGTCGTTCGCCGATCCCGCCAGCAACCCCGTCGAGCGCACCGAGAAGATCGAGACCTGGCTCACGTACGACGAGGGCGAGTGCTTCTTCATGAGCGGCCGCGGCGCGGGCTGCGTCACCGAGCTCAATCCGGAGCTCGGCATCTGCCGCCTCGACTTCGAAAAAGAAAAGCGCGTCTCCGTACCGCTCGGCGCGGCCGGTAAGTTCCTCGTGCCGCTTCCCGAAGGGCACATCCTCCGCCGCAAGTTCAGCGATGCGGACGGCCTCAAGGCGTCCGCGAAGTCGTCGCCCGCGGAGTTCTTCGGCGAGCTGCTCAAGAGCTTCGGCCGTCCGATGGTGATGGCGGAAGTGCGCGACGCCGTGATCGGCATCGTGCCGGAAGAGAAGTGGGCGTCGTGGTGGACGGCCGCGCGTAAGAACCCGCAGGTCGTGACGAGCGGCACCGGCGCGAAGGCGACGTATGCGTTCGCCGGCTCGTCGTCCGACGCGGAAGCGGCGATCCGCCGCGAGTTCGACCGTGCCGATCTCAAGACCCGGCTCGAGCTCGCGCGCAAGCACAGCGGCCGCAGCAAGGCGCTCGCGGACGCGTTCTCTTCCGCGCTCGCTGCCGACGCCGCGAGGCTCGCGCGCACCGACGCCTCGAACGCGTGGCAGATTCTCACCACGCTCGAGGGTCTCCCCGGCCACTACGAGTCGCCGTTCGATCCCGCGTCGCTCCTCGGCGGCCCGATGGCCTCCCGCACGATCGCGGGCGTTCACGACAAGGCGCTGCGCGAGAAGGCGCTCGCCGACGTCCGCGCGAATCATCCCGACTGGCCGAAGGTGTACGCGGAGGCGTTCTTCCTCGACGACGAGCCGCGCATCCTCACCTCCATCATGACGGAGCTGGAAAATGCCGGACAGACGGAGGTGCGCGACCGCCTCATCGACGAGACGCTCCGCTACCCGCGCCGCCATCCGCGCGCGTTCTTCTGGTACGTGAAGCGCCTCAACGACGACGAGTCGCTCGCGGCGACGAAAGCCACCTATCCGCTCCTCTTCCAGATCCTCGACGCGCTGACGCACGACGAGTTCTCCGGCGTCCGCGCGCGCCTCAAGGACCTCTTCGACAAGGGCGGCCTCGCCGTGCGCATCGTGATGAATCAGGACAACGAGGAGCAGGCGCGCCGGCTCGTGGAGACGCTCGACCGCTACGGCGCCGTCGAGGAGTACCGCCGCGACATCGTCAAGCAGGCCGCGCTCATGAAGTACCCGTCGCTGCGCGAGCCGCAGGCTGAGCCGGTGTACGCGACGGCCGAGTCGCTCACCGCCAAGCGCGCCGAGCTCACGCACCTCAAGAGCGTCGAGATCCCGGCGAACTCCAAGGCGCTGCAGGCCGCGCGCGAGATGGGCGATCTGCGCGAGAACTTCGAGTACAAGGCCGCGCGCGCCCGTGCCGAGTATCTCTCCGCGCGCGTCGGCGAGCTCGCGTCCGAAATCTCCCGCGTGCGCGTGCTCGAGCCGAACCTGATCGACACCAGCGCCGTGCGCGTCGGAACGAAGATCGCGCTCTCGAACGGCGACGTCCGCCGCGAGGTGGTGATCCTCGGGCCGTGGGAGTCCGACCCCGAGCGCGGCATCTACTCGAACCAGTCCGACGTCGCCAAAAAGCTCATCGGCCACACCGCCGGCGAGGCGGTCACGTTCATGGGCAACGACTACATGATCGAGTCCATCCGCCGCTGGAACGAGTGACGTACAATTCGCGCCATGGCTTACGTGATCGCCGAACCGTGTGTGACCACCAAAGACACCGCCTGCGTCGACGTCTGTCCCGTCGACTGCATCCATCCGCGCAAGGACGAGTCCGGCTTCGCCGAGGCGACCATGCTCTACATCGATCCGGAAGTCTGCATCGACTGCGGCGCCTGCGAGCCCGCGTGCCCGGTCCAGGCCATCTTTCCCGCCGACCTCGTGCCGGCGCAGTGGGCGCACTACACGCAGATCAACGCCGACTGGTACAAACAGAACGCGTGAGTTTTGTGACGTAGCTCACGATCGCCGCTCCGCGCGTGGTATACATTGCGTCGCGGGTTGAGCAACAACGCGTCGGCAAGCGGCAACTAAGGGGCGTAACGCCCCTTTTCGTTTTTCAGGCTCTTTGAGATTCCGATCGAGACCCTTCAGTTTGCGCCCACCTCGGACCCAAACCACGGAAGAGCGGGCGAATGGGCGTGCCTCCGTGGACAATTGCTGAAGCTACCTCTCTCTCTCTGCAACGCGAGCCGGAGGGTCTCGATGGGAATCTCAGGTGCCTGCCCGGTCACTTGAGCAAGCCGAAAATCCCGCGCATCACCTCGCGCATCCCTTCCCGCGCGACGGTTCTCACCGCCTGATTCACCGCCTTCTCCGCCATCGACTGCCGCGGACGTCCCGCGCTCGCGCGCCGCGGTGCCGGGGCCGACGCGCGCCGACGCCCGCCGCTGTTCCGCCATGCGAAGTCGTCGTCCTGCGCCGAGCCGCCGCCGCGCTGCCAGTCGAAATCGCCGCCCGATGCCTGCGTCTGCGGCGCTTGCTCTTCCGGCTCCGGCTCGCGCTCCGCGCTCGCGGCGAGCTTCTGCTGCAGGATCTCGTGCGCGCTCTCGCGGTTGATGGCGTTCGCGTACTTTGGCGCGAGCTGCGAAGCCGCCAGCACGCGCTGATACTGCGCATCGTCGACGGCGGTCATCGACGACGACGGCGCGAGCACCTGCGCCGGCGCGACGACGGTCGGAACGCCTTTCGGATCGAGGATCGTCACCAGCGCCTCGCCGATGCCGAGGGTCGTCAACGACTTGACTACGTCGACGTGATCGCTCGGCGGGAATGTGGAGGCGGTCGCTTTCACGTTCTTCGCGTCCTTCGGCGTGAACGCGCGGATGGCGTGCTGCACGCGGTTGCCGAGCTGCGCGAGCACGTCCTCGTCGACGTCCTTCGGCGTCTGCGTGATGAAGAAGACGCCGATGCCTTTCGAGCGAATGAGCCGCGCGACCTGCTCGATGTGCTCGACCAGCGCGGACGACGCGTCGTCGAAGAGCAGGTGCGCCTCGTCGAAGAAGAAGACCAGTTTCGGCTTGTCGGGATCGCCGACTTCCGGCATGCGGTAGTAGAACTGGCCGAGGAGCCACATGAGGAAGGTCGAGTAAAGCCGCGGCTTGTCCTGCACATCGGCGAGGGAGAGGATGTTCACGACGCCCTTGCCGCCGACGTTGCGCATCAGATCGTTGATGTCGAGCTCCGGTTCGCCGAAGAAGCGCGCCGCGCCCTGCTGCTCGAGCTCGACCATCTTCCGCACGAGGACGCCGACCGTCGCCGTCGACATGCCGCCGTACTCCTTCAGCTCCGCTTTGCCTTCGCCGACGAGATACGTGAGCACGTCGCGCAGATCGTCGAAGTCGAGGAGCGGCATGCGGCGGTCGTCGCAGTACTTGAAGACCATCGCCAGGACGCTCTGCTGCACGTCGGTGAGATCGAGCACCTTGCCGAGGAGCACCGGGCCGAACGACGAGACCGTCGCGCGCACCTGAATGCCGCGGTTGCCGGTGAGGCTGAAGAACTCGACCGGGAACGCTTCCGGCGTGAACGTGCGGCCGACCGCTTTCGCACGCGCGACGAGCCGCTCGCTCGCCTCGCCGGCGACGGACATGCCCGCGAGGTCGCCTTTCACGTCCGCGAGAAACACCGGCACGCCGTTGCGCGAGAGCTCTTCGGCGAACAGTTGCAGCGTGCGTGTTTTCCCGGTGCCGGTCGAGCCCGCGATCATGCCGTGGCGGTTCATCATCCGCAGCGGAATGCGGATCGGCAGCTCGGCGGCCGGCGAGCCCTCGCGCAGCACGTGACCGACATCGATGGAGGGAACGTCGAAGCCGTAAGCGGTGCGGTAGGTCTCGTCGAACGAAGTCATCGCGTTGAAGTTTAAACTCCCGCAATGAAACTCGGATTTGTAGGTCTTGGCGCCATGGGGTTTCCGATGGCGCGCCACCTCGCCAAAGAACACGACGTCGTCGTCTGGAATCGCACGCGCGAGAAAGCGGAGCGCCACGCGCGCGAGCACGGCACGACGCTCGCGAACGACCTCGCTGAAGTCGCCGATGCGGACGCGATCCTCACCATCCTGCCAACCAGTCAAGAAGTTGACGAAATCGTCGACCGCCTCCTGCCGCATCTGAAGGAAGGCACGCTGTGGATCGATGCGACGAGCGGCGATCCGAACGCGAGCCGCCTGACCGCGAAACGGCTCGCGGAGAAAGGCGTGGCGTTCGTCGACGCGCCCGTGACGGGCGCGGTCGTCGGCGCGGAGAACGCCACGCTCACGATCATGATGGGCGGCTCCGAAGAGAACGTCGCGCGGGCGAAGGAGATCCTCCGCCTCAACGGCAAGACGCTCATTCACGTCGGCGGCGTTGGCGCGGGGCACGCGATCAAAGTGCTCACGAACTCGATCATGGGCGCGACGGTCTGGATCACGTCGGAGTGCCTGCTGCTCGCGAAGCAGCTCGGCATCGACATCAAGACCGCGCTCGAAGTGACGAATGCCGGCAGCGGGCGCTCGAACGCGTCGGAGAACCTGCTGCCGATGCGGCTGCGGGATCATCAGTGGCCGCTGGTCTTCAAGCTCGCGCATCACGACAAAGACATCCGCATCGCCGCGTCGCTCGCGCACCAGCAGCACGCGTCGACGCCGCTGCTCGCGCTCACTTCGCAGCTCTTCAGCGCCGCGCTCCACGAGCTCGGCGATCAGGCCGACTACATCGAGGTGGCGAAGCTCGTCGCGCGGATGAACGGCACGTCGTGGGACTGACGTGATGCCGCGCGTCACGGTGATCATGGCGACGTGGAACTGGAGCACGGTGCTGCCGTACTCGATCGGCAGCGTCCTCGGCCAGACGATGACCGACTTCGAATTGCTCGTCGTCGGCGACGGCTGCACGGATGACTCGGAAGCGGTGGTTCGCGCGGTCGACGATCCGCGCGTGCGCTGGATCAATCTCCCGCAGAACACCGGCCATCAGTCCGGCCCGAACAACGAAGGGTTGCGTCAGGCGCGCGGCGAGTTCATCGCCTACCTCGGCCACGACGATCTCTGGCTGCCGCATCACCTCGAGGTGCTCTGCGCGGCGCTCGACCGCGGCGCCGATCTCGCGCACACGTTGATCGCCTTCGTGCCGCCGCCCGGCAGCGGCCGCACTCTCACCGTCGGCCGCCGCGAGTGGAAGCCGCCGTCGTCGGTCATGCATCGCCGCAGCGCGACGGAGACCGCCGGCGGCTGGCGCGACTACCGCGGCATGATGGACACGCCGGAAGGGGAGCTGTGGGCGCGCATCGAGGCCGCGGGATTTCGCGTCGAGTTCGTGCCGCGGCTGACGGTGATCAAGTTCCCCGCGCTGTGGCGGAAGAACGTCTATCGCCAGCGGCCATGCGAGGAGCAGAAGGCGTGGCTCGCGCGCATTCGCGCCGAGCCTGATCTCGAACTGGTAGAGTTGGCGAAGATCGCGTCCGGAATCCAGCCGCGTTTTTCCGATCGTCTGCTGCGCCTGTTGCGCTCGCCGTCGGAATGGCCTTCGGTGCTCTGGCGCCGTCCAGGCGCGCGCATTCGGGCGTGGCAACGTTACAAAGGCGTGCGGCACTGAGCCGCGCACGAACTGAGCTGCACAGAGGAGACGCGACATGCTGGCAGGAGCGCAGAAAGACCCGCAGATCGTCACCAGCGACTGGCAGAAGATCGCGCCCGGACTCGAAGGCGTCATCGTGCGCGAGGTGCTGCACGTGCCGCGCGACCACGGCGTCATCACCGAGATGTTCCGCCCCGAATGGGATCCGACCGGGCTCCCCGTCGTGCACATCTATCAGTCGCGGCTCTTCCCCGGCGCGATCGGCGCGTGGAGCTGCCACATGAAGTCCGTCGACCGCCTCTTCGTGAATCAGGGACATCTCAAGGTCGTGCTCTTCGACGGCCGCGAAGAGAGCCCGACGTTCGGCCGCGTCGTCGAGCTGCACGTCGGCGACGCGCGCCCCGCGTTCCTCGTGCTCCCCACCGGCATCTGGCACGGCCTGCAGAACCTCGGCTCGACCGACGCGCTCGTGCTGAACTATCCGACACACGCGTACGATTACGCAGATCCCGATCACTGGCGCCTGCCCTACGACACGCCGGAGATCCCGTATCAATGGCACGTGGCGGGCGGCACGCGTTTACGTTCTGACGCGCGCGGCTAGAACGCCGCCGCAACGCGTCCATGACCCGAGCCGCCGCGCCGCATGAACCCACGAAGCGACCGCACGTGTCGCTAGGCTAAAACGTGCCGCGATACAGCCCGCCGTCCACCTGCAACGACGCGCCCGTCACGTACGACGCGCGTTCGCTGCAGAGAAACGCTACCACGTTCGCGAGCTCGCGCGGATCGCCGTAGCGTCCCATCGGAATCACCTGCTCGGAACGGCGCAGGTACTCCTCGGGCGTGATGCCCTGCGCCTTCGCGCGGATCTCGCTGAGGTGCTTCTGGCGATCGGTGAGGAAGTGGCCGGGGAGCACGGCGTTGACGGTGATGCCGTCGCGCGCGACCTGATCGGCGAGCGTCTTCGTGAGACCGGAGAGTCCCGCGCGCAGCGTCGAGCTCACGGTCAGCAGCTCCACCGGCTGCTTCGCGACGAACGACGTCAGATGAACGATGCGTCCCCACTTGCGCTCCTGCATCGCGGGGATGGCCAGGCGGCAGAGGCGAACGACGTTCATCAGCGTCGAGTCGATGCCGCTGCGCCACTGCTCTTCCGCGAGCTCGAGGAACGGCGCCGCGGGCGGACCGCCGGTATTCGTGACCACGATGTCGGCGGCGCCGAAGCGTTCGGTCGTCGCGTCGTACCAGCGTTGCAGATCGTCGGCTTTGGAGACGTCGCAGGCGACGGCGAGCGCGTGCTCCTCGCCGATCGCGTCGCGCACCGGCGCGAGTGCTTCGACGGTGCGCGCGCAGATCGAAACGCGGCAGCCTTCGGCGGCGAGTGTTTCGGCGATCGCGCGGCCGAGGCCCTTCGATGCGGCCGCCACCATCGCCACGCGGTTGCGGATGCCGAGGTCCATGCGCGGACGATATCATCGCGCGCTCGTGACCACTTGTCCGCATTGCGGTTCGGAGAAAGTACGGCGCGGCGGGAACGCGATCTGGCTCGTGTATCTCGTGCTCATCGCGCTCGCGGTGCCGGCGGTGCTGATCCTTCATCTCAACGCCGCGATCGTCGCCGGAGTCATGCTCGCGGCCATCGCCATCGCGCATCTCGTGCTGAATCAGCGCGTCTGCGTCGACTGCGGACATCAGTGGCGGGGATGACAAATCGCCGTATCCGTGTTAATTGGCCCGCGAATGCCCGATCCACAGTTGATCCGTAACTTCTCGATCATCGCGCACATCGACCACGGCAAGACCACCTTGTCCGACCGGCTGCTGCAGATGACGGGTGCCGTCGAACAGCGCGAGCTGCACGAGCAGATGCTCGACGACATGGACCTCGAGCGCGAGCGCGGCATCACCATCAAGGCGCGCGCGGTGACGCTCCAGTACCGGGCCAAGAACGGCGAGACCTACACCTTCAACCTCATCGACACGCCCGGCCACGTCGACTTCAGCTACGAGGTCTCGCGCAGTCTCGCCGCGTGCGAGGGCGCGATCCTCGTCGTCGACGCCACGCAGGGCGTCGAGGCGCAGACGCTCGCGAACAGCTACCTCGCCATCAACAACGATCTCGCGATTTTGCCGGTCATCAACAAAGTCGACCTGCCGTCGGCCGAGCCGGAGCGCGTGCGCGAGCAGATCGAGAACGTCATCGGCCTCGACGCGCACGACGCCGTGCTCGCGTCCGCGAAAGCCGGCATCGGCGTCGAAGAGATCCTCGAGAAGATCGTCACGCACATCCCTGCGCCGAAAGGCGATCCCGACGCGGAAGCGCGCGGTCTGCTCTTCGACAGCTGGTACGACTCGTATCGCGGCGTCATGTGCCTCGTGCGCATGGTCGACGGCCAGCTGCGCCGCGGCCAGAAAATCAAGTTCCTCTCCACGGGACGCGAGTACGAGATCACGGAGATGGGCACGTTCACGCCGAAGCCCAAAGCCGTGGACTCGCTCGCGGTCGGTGAAGTCGGTTTCTTCTCCGCGAACGTGCGCGACATCGCGCAGGCCAAGATCGGCGACACGATCACCGACGCGAAAGCCAATCCGTCGCCGCTGCCCGGCTTCCAGGAAGTGAAGCCGATGGTCTTCGCGGGACTCTTTCCGATCATCACCGAGGAGTACGAGAACCTGCGCGATGCCGTGGGAAAGCTCAAGCTCAACGACGCGTCGTTCTCCTACGAGCCCGAGAACTCCGTCGCGCTCGGATTCGGCTTCCGCTGCGGCTTCCTCGGCCTGCTGCACATGGAGATCATCCAGGAGCGGCTCGAGCGCGAGTTCAATCTCGAGCTGCTGACCACCGCGCCCGGCGTGCGCTATCGCGTCACGCTCACGGACGGGGAGCTGATCGAGATCGAGAACCCCCAGAAGCTGCCCGATCCCGCGAAGATCGCGAAAATCGAAGAGCCGTTCTTCGAAGTCACGATGCTCACCACCGACGAATACGTCGGCCCGATCCTCGCGCTGGCGATCGACCGCCGCGGCGTGCAGAAGAAGCTCGAATACGTCTCCGCGAACCGCGTGATGATCGTCTATGACATGCCGCTCAACGAAGTCATCCTCGACTTCTTCGACAAGCTCAAGTCGATCTCGCGCGGCTACGCGTCGCTCGACTACTCGTTCATCGGCTACCGCGAGAGTGATCTCGTGAAGATGGACATCCTCGTCAACGGCGAGCCGCTCGATGCGCTCTCTTTGATCGTGCACAAGGACAAGGCCTTCGCGCGCGGCAAGATGCTCGTCGAGAAGATGAAGGAGTTCATCCCGCGGCAGATGTTCGAGGTCGCGCTGCAGGCGGCCATCGGCAACCGCGTCGTCGCGCGCGAGACCGTCAAGGCGCTGCGCAAGAACGTCCTCGCCAAGTGCTACGGCGGCGATATCTCGCGCAAACGCAAGCTGCTGGAGAAGCAGAAAGAAGGCAAGAAGCGGATGAAGCGGGTCGGAAAGGTGGAGATCCCGCAGGAAGCCTTTCTCGCCGTCCTGAAGATCGACTAGTGACCGCTGTCACACTCTGCAAATAATCTGGCACGCTTCGCGCTCCCCGGCTCCCCCGACGGCGCGTGGCCAACGCGCGACGCGACCGTGAGATCTGCGGGGGTGTCGCGTGAAATCGACCAGGCTGTTCTTCCTTCTCTTCTTCGCCATCGTGCTCCTTCACGCCGCCGCCGCGCACGGCGCCAGCATCAACATGGATGACCCGCGCCGCGCCCTCGGACGTGAAGACGACGTTCGCGTCGACGCGCAGCTCGTGCAGGATTCGATCTCGCCCGGCGCGCCCATCGGCATCACGTACCAGATCCAGAACTTCACCACGAGCCCCGTCGCCGTCGCCGACAAGGTGAGCGACGCCTCGTACGACTCCGACTCGGGCACGATCACCGTCTCCCTCGGCTCCGAGATTCCGTCGGGACGTCTGCCGCACATGGTGCTCATCGCGCCGGGCGAGAAGAAGGTGCTGCGCGGTGCGGCGATGGTCGCGCTCAACGCGGCCGCGATCCGCACGTCGATGGCCGGCGTGCCGCGCTACGTGCAGGTGAAGGTGACGATCCTGCGCGACCTCACGCCGTTCCTGGCGATGATTCAGAAACAGGCGCAGGCGCCCGCCGTCGCGCAGACGTTGCCCGACGAGCTCTTCGAACGCTGGCTCGAATCGAACGACACGATCTACCTCAACGCGCTGCCCGTGCAGTGGTCGCCGCGCGCGCGCATGAGCGGCGCGGACGCCGCGCAGAGCGGAATGTAGCGCCCCACTCCCATCTCTGCGAAGCGGCGTACCATACGTTCGTGAACACTCTCCGCCGCTTCGCAGTGGCAGCTCTCTTCCTCGCCCTCGGATGTACGTCGACGGCTCCGGTGAACATGAAGGAGCCGCGGCGCGTGGTCGGTACCGAGGACGCGGTGCGCGTCGACGCCGAGATCCGCTCGGATGAAATGCGCTCCGGCGTCGCCGTGCCGATCGTCGTCGAGATCACGAACCATCGCAGCGAGCCGATCGCGATCGCCGACATCGTCTCCGAGACGACGTACGACCGCGAGACGCACACTGTCACCGTCAACGTCGGTTCCGAGATGCCGGGAGCGACGCTGCTGCCGCGCCTCATCGCCATCGGACCGGGCGAGAAGAAAGTGATCACGACGTCGGCGCGTCTCGCGTACATGGCCGCGCAGGCGCCGACCGACAAAGCCGCGCGCACGCGTTTTCCGAATGCACTGCGGCTGAAGGTCAGCTTCCTCGGCGACACGAAGCCGTTCGCGGAGCTCGTCGGGATCGCGCAGAAAGCGGTGAACGACCCGAAGCGCGCGGACGAGTTGTTCCCGATCTGGCTCGAGCACACCGAGGTCGTGTACACGAACACGGTGCCGATGCGCTGGAGCGGTCCGGTGATGGGCGGCGAACCGTCGATGACGGCCCCCAGCGTGCGCCGGCGCACGACGCGCGGCTGAGCCGGCCCGGCCGGCTGCGCTAAGGGCATAGCCAGGCTGCGCGTACGGCTGCCTGAAGAGTTCGCGAGGCGCGGATGCCGCCGTGCCTCGCGTCTACGACGAATGCACTCGAGGGCAGCCGCACGTGTAGCTAGGCTATGCCCTCAGCGCTGTCGGCCGCGCCGACCGCAGCCGGTCGGACCGGCTAAAAGCTGGAGACGGCTTCCTGTTCGTTGTCGTAGACCTCGAACACCGTGATGAGTTGCGTCACGTGCAGGAGCTCGTTGAGCTTGGCCGGGAGGTGGAGGAGCTTGAGCTTTCCGCCGCGGTTGGTGACGGTGGTGTAGGAGCCGACCAGTTCGCCGATGCCGGAAGAGTCGATCGTCGTGACCTTGCTCAGCTCGAGCAGGATCTTGTTCTTGCCGGAGTTGATGGCGTTGCTGATGATCTCGCGCAGTTGCGTGTCACCGGAGCCGATCGTGATCTTCCCCTCGAGGCTGATGATCTCGACGCCGTCGACGCTGCGAGTAGTGGCTTTCATTTCGTTTCTCCTTCTCGATCGTTCAGGCTTTCGTGCTGGCGATGCCGCTGCCGCCGGTCAGGTTCTTCGTCATCACCAGCGACGTGCCGCCGCCGGGCTGGAACGAGTAGGTGACCTGGTCCATGAAAGTTTTCATGTAGAAGATGCCGCGGCCGCTCGTTTTCATGAGGTTCTGCGGATTGAGCGGGTCGCTCACTTTCTCCGGATCGAAGCCTGCGCCTTCATCCGAGATCGTGATTTCCAGCTCCGCTCCGTTGAGATCGAAGGTGGCGTTCACCTTCTTGTGTACGTCCAGTTTGTTCCCGTGTTTGATGGCGTTGGCGACCGCTTCGCGTACCGCCATGCCGATCCAGTGAGACCCATCCTCGTCCACACCCGCGTTTTCGCAGAGGTGCTCCGCGATCACTTGTACCAGTTCGATGTTCTCGAAGCGGCTGCTGATCGTGATTTCGATACGCTCGCTGTCGCCGCGTTGCATGGACTGAATCGCCGCGCATTCTAAGGGAACGGAATGGGTCGCGCAAACGAGCCGTTGCGCAGCCCATGATCCGGCTCCGTTCGGCCCGCCTTCTGCTCGTTTTTCTCGCGGCGTCGTGCGCGTGGGCATCCTCGCCGCTCGACCCGGGGATGAAGGCCGTCGAGCAGATCCGCGGCCGCAAGTTTCTCCATCCCGTCCGCAACGTCACCATCGACCGCAGCGAGCTCTCCGCGAAACTCCAGGAGCAGATGGCGCAGTCGGTGCCGTACTCGCTCGACGAGTGGGGCCGCATTCTGCGCGCGCTGCAGCTCGTCGACGTCGAGCCGAAGCAGCTCATGCCGAAGCTGCTCTCGCTGTACGAATCGCAGGTGCTCGCGTTCTACGACGCGCAGGCGCACGTCTACTACTCCATCAAGCAGCTGCCGAAGCTTCCCGACGGCACGCAGCAGCTCGTCGATCCCGAACAGCTCGAAGAGATGGTCATGGTCCACGAGCTCACGCACGCGATTCAGGACCAGCACTTCGGCCTCTCCGCAAAAGAGAAGGCGTATCTGAAGGACAGCGACGCCGCGCTCGCGTATCACTCCGTGCTCGAAGGCGAGGCCGTGCTGGTCATGCTCGCGCACATGCTCCAGAAATCGGGCGTCGATCTCGACGAGATCATGAAGAACGACCAGATGCTGGCCATGCTCAGCTCGTCCGCCGCGGCCGAGCAGCTGATCGATCCGTCGACGCCGAAGTACTTCGCGGAGATGCTGAAGTTTCCGTACCTCGAAGGATTGAAGTTCGTCGTCGAGGCGTATCGCCGCGGCGGCTGGAAAGCGCTCGACGCCGTGCACGCGCGCCCGCCGCTGACCACGCGCCAGATCCTGCATCCCGACGACTACTTCGCGCAGACATTCAAGCCCGAGTCCTTCGACACCTCGCATCCCGACGGCGCGATCTCCGCCGAGCACCTCGGCGAGTTTCACTGGCGTTTTCTGGTCGGCCCCGATGCTTCGCGCGGCTGGGTCAACGACCGCGCGGTCGTGTACAAAGACGGCCGCGTCGACGTGACCACGAAGTGGGAGTCGCCCGAGCGCGCCGCCGCGTTCGCGGAGGCGTACGCGGCGTTCCTCGCCAGGCGCAACGTCGACGCGCACGTCGCGCGCGCGGGTAATATCGTGACTGCGAAGTACACCGCCAAATCATGAACATCGACTACGCCGCGCTCGAACGCGACATCTTCGACGGCGCCTTTCGCCGCAAGCTCGAAGCGGAGCTGAAGATCGGCTTCCGCGACATGCACCTGTCCGGCGTGCGACTGCCCGTGCCGTCGCATTACGCGTCGCAGATCGCCGAGATCGTGAGCGCGCAGGTGCAGCTCAGCGAGAACGCGCGCTACGAGCTTTACCAGGAAGTTCTCGACGCGGTCACCGCGGCGCGTGCGGCAGTCCTCGGCGAAGACGATAAGATCGTCTCGTGAAGCACGCCATCGCGCGGTATCCGCCGCTCTCGTCGTTCGCGACGACCGGCGGTTGAGCCTGCAAGCTGGGTCAGGATGACCTGCGTTCCGTTCTGGCGAAGCTCCCCTCACGCGAAGGGGTCGGGGATCTTCTTGTCGGAACGGCGACCTCCGACGACGCCGCGGTGCTGCGCATCGTCGGCGACACCGCGATCGCGCAGACCGTCGACTTCTTCACGCCCATCGTCGACGACCCGTACCTATTCGGCCAGATCGCCGCGGCCAACTCCATCTCCGACATCTACGCGATGGGCGCGACGCCGATTTTGGGCTTGGCCATCGCCGGCTTCCCGACCGACAAGCTGCCGCTCGACGTGCTGACGGAGATCCTGCGCGGCGGCGCGGACAAAGCGGCCGAGGCGGGATTTGCGGTGGCGGGCGGGCACACCATCATCGACGACGTCCCGAAGTACGGACTGGCGGTGACAGGCATCGTCTCCGCGGAGAAGCTCGTGCGCAACTCCACGGGCCGCGCCGGCGACGTGCTGTTTCTCACGAAGCCGATCGGCAACGGGATTCTCGTCAACGCGCATCGCACGTGGCAGCAGCGCAACGTTTCCAGCGAGCCGCTGCTCGACGAGGCCACGCGCTGGATGACCATGCTCAACCGCGATGCGGCGCGTGTGATGGTGAGCGTCGGCGTCGACGCGGCCACCGACGTCACCGGCTACGGTCTCATCGGCCATCTGCTCGAGATGTGCGAGGGCGCGGGCGTGGGCGCGACCATCCGCGCCAGCGACGTGCCGGTGCTCGCCGGCGCGCGCGAGTTCCTCGCGCTCGGCTTCTGCTCCGGGGGCACGAAGCGCAACGCGAAGAACTTCCGCGAGCGCGTCGAGTTGCGCGTGCCCGACTCGGAGTTCGATTTGTTCTGTGACGCGCAGACCTCGGGCGGCCTGCTCATCGCGGTCGCGCCAGAGCGCGCGGCGGCGCTGGCGAGTGCGTTCGACGAGAGCGGCCTGTTCTATGCAAAGATCGGAACGATGACGGCCGATCGCGGCCGGATTACTGTGGAAGCGTAAGGAGCATCCGAATGGCCGATTCGAATCAGGGGTTTCCCGACAGCGTGAACACGGTGCCCGCCGAGGGAGGAACGACCTGGGTCGAGATCGCCAGCAGCGGCACTGACGACGAGGCGCGGCTGCTGCAGGGATTCCTCGAGGCCGAGGGGATTCCCGCGCAGATCGAGAACGTGAAGTTCAGCATGGAGCCGATCAACTTCGGCACGATGGGCGACATCCGCATTTACGTCGGCGCGGAGGACGAGGCGCGCGCGCTCGAGCTGCTGCGCCAGCGCGACATCGAGTATCGCAATCTCGACGATGACGACGAGACGCTCGTCACCGACGAGGGTCCGGCCGAAGTCGACGAGAACGCGCAGGCGGAAGACGATGACGGAGCCGGTTCCTGATCCGCAATCCGGCGAGCCGCCGGCCGACTCCGCGCCGATGCCGCGCTGGGTCCCGATGCTCATCGGCGGTTTGCTGGTCGTGCTCGCGGCGCTCGCGGTGCTGACCGGGCTGCGCTATCACGATGACGACGAGACGCTCGTCGGCATGGTGAAGCCGGCCACGCACACCACCCGTCCGCGCACCACCGCCCCCGCGCCGCCCGGCGAGCCCGGCGCTGGCGCGTCGCTCGTGTTTCACGGCGACGCCGGCGAGAACACGCCCGAGGCAAACGCGCCTATCGAGGGACCGTCGCGCGCGGTCGTCACCGGAAACGCGAGCGGCGTCGAGGCCACGGTGCGCATCTGGGCGCGCCGCGGCGTCGTCTTCAACGTGTTGCCGGACGACACGATGGTCTACGTCAACGAGCTGCCCATCGGTCCCGTGCGGCAGTTCAACACGATGGACGAGGTCTACGACTTCGCGGAGGCGGGGAGCTACAACATCAGGCTCGTCGCGCCGGGCGGCAAGACGCGCACGTTCGTCGTCACCGCGGCCGAGGACGCGAAGCAGGACATCGCGCGCATCAACGCGAAGCTCGAGTGAGCGCGCCTCTCATCGCCACGCAGGGCTGGAACTACGCGGCCTGGGTCGGGCCGTTCTATCCGCCCGGCACGCGCGCGGCCGAGTTTCTGACCACGTACGCGCGCATGTTCCGCGGCGTCGAAGTCGACTCGTCGTTCTACGCGATTCCCGATGCGCGCGCGGTGCGCGCGTGGCGCGAGCGCACGCCGGACGGCTTCACCTTCGCGCTGAAGATGCCGAAGGACGTGACGCACGAGCTGCGGCTGAAGAACGCGGACGCGCTCGTGCGCGAGTTTCTCGATCGCGCCTGCGAGCTCGAGACGAAACTCGGTCCGATCCTCTTGCAGATGGGTCCCGACTTCGCGCCCGACGAGCTGCCCGCGCTCGAGGCCTTCCTCCGCGCGCTGCCGCGCGAGCTGCGCTTCGCCGTCGAAGTGCGCCAGAGCCGCTGGATGCGCTCCGACGTGCTGCCCCATCTCCTCGACGTCCTCGGCACGCACGGCGTCGCCCTCGCGCTGAGCGACGGCCGCTGGATCCGCCGCGAGACGATGCTGGAGCTCGCCGAGCGTCCGACCGCGGACTTTCTGTACATCCGCTGGATGGGCCCCGACCGCGAGATCACCGACTACTCCCGCATCCAGTTCGACCGCTCCGAAGAGATCCGCGCCTGGGCCGAGGTCCTGAAGCGCGTCGCGAACACGAAAGAGATCTACGGCTTCTTCAACAACCACTTCGCCGGCCACAGCCCCGCCAACGCGCGCGAAATGCAGCGCCTGCTCGGGCAGCAGCCGGTGGACCCGGAGTCGCTGCGGGGACAGCGGTCGCTGTTCTGACGAGGAGCGCGCATTCAGCGCAGATCGTGCGACGAGCCGGCCACGATACCGACGAGCGTCCACGCGACGCTGTTCTCGTCGAACACCATCGGCGCGAAGCGCTCGTTTGCGCTGACGAGGCGGATCTTCCTTCCCGCGAAGTCGAGCCGCTTCACGTAGGGCGTGCCGTCGACGACGCAGACGACGATGCGTCCACGTGCGCGGCGCGGATCGCCTTCTTCGATGACGTAGAGCAGGTCGCCGTCGGCGATGTGCTCGCCGATCATCGAGTCGCCTTCCGCGCGGAAGACGAGCGTTGCGCCGCGCGTGACGAACTGCTGCGGAATGTCGACCTCGAGCTCCTCGCGCCGGTCGCCGAAGGTCTCGCGCCAGTCGGACGCGGAGACCGGCGTCGCGCGGCCGCGGCGCGGCGTGCGGACCGGCGGCTTGCGGCCGAGCGCCACGGGCGAAACGTTCGAAGTCTGCAGGCCGGTCTTCTCCGGCTGCGTCGCTTTGAGAATCGCGTCCGCCCACTCGATGAACCGCCGCAGTTCCATGCGATCTTCGGGCGAGAATTCGAAGCCTTTCTCGCCGAGGAGCCAGCCGACGGTCACGTCGAGACCGGCGGCGAGTTTGACGACCGTGTCGATGGTGGGATTCTTCGTCACGCCGCGCACGAGGCGGCCGATGGTCTCATCCGGAATTCCCGTGAGCTCGGCGGCCTGGTCCTGCGTCAGCCGCCGTTCGGCGAGCAGGTTGCGCAGCCGCTCGTTGAAATCCATCGCTCACGAGACTACGCAGCGCGCGGCGCGCACGGCAGGGCAGTCGTGCGGGATTGTTGACGCAGGAACCGGCACGAATGACGGTAAGGAACGCAAAAGCGTCTTTCATGTCGCCAGGCAACGGCATGGATGCCGCTGCTGACGTCCCCAATCGTCAGTGCGCGTGCGCCGCCGCCTGCGCTTCCTTTGCCTTCTTCGACTCCGTGATGATCTTTTCCTGCAGCTGCTTCGGCACTTCCTCGTAGTGGGAGTACTCCATGTGGAAGCTGCCGCGGCCCTGGGTGATGGAGCGGAGCGTCGAGCCGTAGGTCAGCATCTCCGCGAGCGGCACGCGCGCGTGCACGACCTGCGTCTCCTCTTCCGCGTCGACGCCTTCCACGCGGCCGCGGCGGGAGTTGAGGTCGCCCATGATGTCGCCCACGTACTCGGACGGCGCGGTGATGTCGACGTGCATGATCGGCTCGAGCAGCGTCGGGCGGGCCAGCTCCATGGCCTGCTGGAACGCCAGCGAGCCGGCGATCTTGAACGCCATCTCGGACGAGTCGACGTCGTGGTACTGACCGTCCTTGAGGCGCACCCGGAAGTCGACCACCGGGAAGCCGGCCAGGTAGCCCTTCACGCGCGCGTCCTGAATGCCCTTCTCCACCGCCGGGATGTACTGCCGCGGGATCGCGCCGCCGAAGATCTCGTCGACGAATTCGAAGTCGGCGCCGCGCGGCAGCGGCTCCATCGTGATCTTGCAGTCGGCGAACTGCCCGTGGCCGCCGGACTGCTTCTTGTGGCGTCCGTGCGCGTCGGCCGGCTTCGTGATCGTCTCGCGGTACGGCACCTTCGGCGGATGCAGCACCACGTCCACGTTGTACTTCTTCTTCAGCTTGGCCACGACGATCTCGACGTGCAGCTGCCCCTGGCCGCTGATGAGGAACTCTTTGGTCTGCTCGTCGCGCGCGAACTTGATGGTCGGATCTTCTTCGATGATGCGGTGGATGGCCGCGCCGAGCTTGTCCTCGTCGCCGCGCGCCTTCGGCTCGACGGCGAACGCGATCGCCGCCTCCGGATAGCGGATGTGCTCGAAGACGATGGCGTGGTCTTTGGCCGCGAGCGTGTCGCCGGTGAACGTGTCTTTGAGCTTCGCCACCGCGCCGATGTCGCCCGCGCGCAGCTCCGGCACCGGGATCTGCTGCTTGCCCTGCAGCACCTGCAGCTTGCCGACCCGCTCCTCGTGATCGCGGGCCGTGTTCCAGTACGCGTGGTCGGACTGCAGCGTGCCCGAATAGATGCGGAACAGCGACACGCGTCCGGAGAACGGATCGGAGAACGTCTTGAACACGAGCGCGCCGGGGAACGCCTCGGGGCGCCGGTCGAACGTGATCGTCTCCCCCTTGCGGTCCTTGCCCTCGATCGTCTTCGCCTCCGCCGCCGACGGCAGCATCGACACGAACGCGTCGAGCACCGCGTGGCCGCCCATGTTGTGCGAGGCGGACGTGAACAGCACCGGATAGATCTGATGATGCGCGACCTCGCGCCGCAGACCGTCGAGCAGCTCTTCCTGCGACAGGCCGCCCTGTTCGAAGAAGCGCTCCATCAGCGTGTCGTCGCCCTCGGCGACCTTCTCGATGAGCCGCTCGCGCCACGCGTCGGCGTCGGCTTTGAGCTCCGCCGGAATGTCGATGGCGTCGAACTTGCCGGAGCCGTCGGCGTGATAGCGGTAGGCCTTCATCGCCACGAGGTCGACGATGCCGGAGAAGTCCTTCTCCTCGCCGATCGGCAGCTGGATGGGCACGACGTTCTTGCCGAACTTCTTCTGCAGCGCCTCGAGCGTGCGCGCGGCGGACGCGCGGTCGCGGTCCATCTTGTTGACGATGAGGATGCGCGGCAGCGCGTACTCCTCGGCGAATTTCCAGACCTTCTCGGTCGTCACCTCGACGCCCGTCACGCCGCTGACGACCACCGCCGCCGCGTCGGCGACGCGCAGCGCCCCGCGCGCTTCCATGACGAAGATGCCGAAGCCCGGCGTGTCGATGAGATTGATCTTCGTGTCTTTCCACTCCGCGAACGCGAGCGCGGCGGAGATGGAGTGCTTGCGCTCGATCTCGTCGGGATCGAAGTCGGTGACGGTCGTGCCGTCTTCCACGCGTCCCTGGCGCGTGAGCGCGCCGGCATCGAAGAGGAGCTGGGAAACGAGCGTGGTCTTGCCCGTGTCGTTGTGTCCGACTACCGCGACGTTGCGAATGTCCGATCCGGAATAGACCTTCATCAGCACGACTCCGTCAAGCGATTTCGAAACAGGACGGACATCATAAAGCTAAAATGACGCACCCGGCGCGGCGGTCGCGAAGGCGGGTTCGTTGCAGGTACAGGAGTTATGATTGACGGCTTATGGGACTCCCACTGACCCCGGAGCCCGCGAGCGATCTGCCTCCGGAGAGCCGCCTCACTTGAAGCTCGGGCGCTACGAAGTCGTTCGCGAGTTGGGCAAGGGCGCGATGGGAGTGGTCTACCTCGCGAAAGACCCGCTCATCGGCCGGCTCGTCGCGCTCAAGACCATCCGCGCCGTCGCGCACGTCGACGACGAGGAGACCAAGGAGTTCCAGCAGCGCTTCATCCGCGAGGCGCAGGCGGCCGGCATCCTCAATCATCCGTCCATCGTCACGGTGCATGACATCGGACAGGACGAGGCCAGCGGCATCTCCTTCATCGCGATGGAGTACGTCGAGGGCCACAACCTCAAGGAAGCGCTCGCGCAGGGACGCACGCTCAGCTTCGAGCAGATGGGCGACATCATCGCCCAGGTCGCCGACGCGCTCGACTTCGCGCACGCGAAAGGCATCGTCCACCGCGACGTGAAGCCCGCGAACGTGATCCTCCTCGACGGCACGCGCGCGAAAATCACCGACTTCGGCATCGCCAAGATCGCCTCCGGCGGCGCGAACCTCACTTCCACCGGCCAGTTCCTCGGCACGCCGAACTACATGGCGCCCGAGCAGATCAAAGGCGCTCCCGTCGACGGCCGCACGGACATCTTCTCCCTCGGCATCTGTCTCTACGAATGCCTCACGCGGCGCAAGCCGTTCGGCGGCGACTCGCTGACGTCGATCTCGTACAAGATCGTCCACGAGCCGTTCCCGCCGCTGCACGAGATCAATCCGCAGATCCCCGACGGCTACGAGGAAGTGGTCGCGAACTGCCTCGCCAAAGACCCGGCGAAGCGCTACCAGCGCGCGCGCGACGTCGCCAGCGCGCTGCGCATGGTGATCCGCGGCGAGAAGCCGCTGCGCGTCTCCGATCCGATGCTGGCGGAGGAGACGATCGTGACGCGGGACCGCGCGGCGGATCTCGCGCGGCAGAGCGGGGCGCACCCGGTCGCGCATCCATCCACGAGTCCCGGCGCGGCAGGCGATCGGGTGCCGACGATGGAAGTGCCGTTCCCCGAGGCGGATGCGCCACCGGCGGAAGTCGGCGGCAGCACGCGTCCGCTGTCGAAGGCGACCGGCGCGATCGCTGCCGCGAATGCTCCAGCCTCCGCGAAGACGGGCACGAAGACTCCGGCGCCCGCCGCGCAGCCGGCCTCGCCGCAGCTGCACAAGACGCTCGCCAACGTGCGCGCGATGCCGCTGTGGCGCACGCGCATTCCGCCGATCGCGTTCATCGCCATCGTGGCGCTGCTCATCGTCGGGCTCGCGGGCGCGGTCGTGGCGCTGCGCGCGCAACGTGCGGCGGTACCGGCGGTCGATGCCGCGGCCGCGGCGCGCGTCGCGCGCGAGCAGGCGCTCCGCCGCGACGGCAACGCGCTGCTGCGGCAGGGACGCGTCACCGACGCCTACGCGAAGTTCGACGAGCTCGCGCGCCTCGCGCCGCGCTCGCCGTACGCCACCGGCATGATGGAGAAGCTCAACGCCATCCGCACGCAGGAGGAGCTCGGCAAGCAGCAGCTCGCGCAGGCGAAGCAGAAGTTCGACGAGGCGATGGCGTTCTACGGCCAGAAAAAGTATCCGGAGGCGATCGCGCGCTTCCAGGAATCGCTGGCCATCAATCCGACCGATCCGACCGCGGCCGAATACGTGCGGCTCGCGCAGCAGGAACAGCAGAAGATCGACGACGCGCGCGCCGCCCGCCGCGCGCAACAGCAGCAGGCGCACGCGCTCCCCGCGGTGACGGCGTCCGCCGCGCCGCCCGTCGCGGCCGTCCCGGTGTCGACCGAGCCCGCGCAGCTCACGACCGTCTTCACGCATCCGTTCACCGACGGGCAGATCATCGTGCGCGCCGGCGGCGACGTCGTCGCGAACGAGACGCTCTTCGAGGAGCGGCAGACGCGCATCCTCCGCCGCAAGACGCGCGTGCCGCGCGCGATCAGCGTCACGCATTCGTTCCCGTCGAAGAACGCCGACGTGCAGATCTGGATCAGCGTCCCGACGGCGGGCGTGCAGGAGCGGCACACGATTCCCGCCGTGCGCTTCCTCCCCGGCGCCGCGCACCGGCTGGTCGTGCACTACGACGCCGCGGGCAAGAAATTCACGTACGAGCTGAATTGACCGCGCGCTTCGCCATCGCCACGCGCGACGAGCTCTGGTCGCACGGCCGCCTGCTCGAACGCCGCCTCGCGCACGGGATCGCCGTCGAAGACGAGCGCGGAATCGTCGCCAGCGATGCGCGCGACGACGCGCTCGTCGCGGCCTGCGACGCGGCGATGGAGCGTCTGCGCGCGCATGTCGTGGAGGATGCGCGCGTGCGCCTCGTCGCGGAGGCGACGGAAGAAGGGGTGACATCGACCATGACCGTTCGCCTCGGGGCGCGGTCGATCGTGACGACGCCGGAGCATGTCGCGCACGATCTGGCGCTGTTGCGCGAGGCGTCGTTCGATCGCGGCGAAGTCGCGGACGCGCGGCTGCCGCTGATCTGGCTGCACGGCTCCGCGAGCGTGCTGCTGCACGAGGCGGTTGGACACGCCGCCGAGCACGGACACGCGCCGGTCGCGTGGCCGTCGTGGCTGCGCGTCGACGACGAGGGCGCGGATCTGCTGCACGGCGCGCCGCCGCCGCGTCTGCGCCGCGCGACGTTCCGCGACGTGCCGCTGCCGCGCATGACGAACCTCGTCGCGCGTCAGGAAGGTGCGCCGTTCGCGTGGCCGGAGGAGCGCATCGAAGTGCTGCTCGTCGACGGCGGCGCGTACGAGCCGCTGACGCAGACGGTGACTGTGCGCATCGCCGCCGCGCGACATGTACGTGCCGATGAAGTGACGCCGCTCGCGCCGTTCACGATCGAACGCACGCGCGAGGACGTCGCGCGCGCGCTCCGCGGCGCGACCGGCGCGCCGCTGCGCTATCCGGGCGTGATCTGCTCGCGCGAAGGGCAGGAGCTCGTCGTCGGCTCGCACGCGCCGATCATGTTGACGGTGTTCGCATGATCTACCGCAAACGCGGCAGCAGCGTGCGGTGGGAGAACGGCGTGCTCGTAAGCGTGTCCGAAGCGGGCATCGTGACCGAGGAGCACGACCTCTTCTCCTGCGAGCCGGAAGCGCGCGACGCGCTGCCGTGGCCGGACGCCGACGTCGTCGCCGTCGCGCGGCAGATCGAAACGCTCGCGCGCGAGGTCGCCGTCGAGCGCCTCATCGTCAGCGCCGGAATCGCGGAGCACGAATGCGACGGCCGGATGTGGTCCGACGAAACGTGGCGCGTGCATGTCGCGCTCGCGCATCGCGGGTTGCGGGCGCTCGTCGATCTCGCAACCTTTGACACGAGCGAGATCGCGCCGATCGCGGACGCGCTCGCGCGCTGCACGACGAGCAGTCGCGAGGCTCCCGCGCGGCTGCGGCTCGCGCCGAACGTCACCGCCGCGCTGCTGCCGTCGCTCGCCGGCCTCGCGCCGCCGAACGTCGAGCTGTGGCAGACGGGCGGCGGCATTGACGGCAACGGGGAAGCGATCCTCGAGCAACGCATCGCCGCGCCGCCGTATCCGAACGTCTATCGTCCGACGTATCGCATGCGTCCGGTCCGCGTGCCGCTGAACCTGCAGCTTCGCTGCGCCGTCGCGGACATCGACGAAACGCGTCCGCGCGCGATCGCGCTGCTCGCGCCGATCGACGGTCTCACGCTGCACGTGCTCGTCGAAGACGCCGCGCGCGTCTACCCGGCGACGGTGCGTCTCGTGCGGATCGACGCGGTCGCGCCGCCCGCCGCGTGGTATCCGTACGGCGCCGGTTCCTTCGGCGCGGAGATGATGCTTTAATGCCCGCGTCGTGAGCGCCACCGCCAAACGCATCGAGTTCCTCGCGCGGGCCATCGTGAACCGCCTCGAGGATCGCGGGCTGGTCGAGTTCCGCGACGCGGAGACGGGGATCAGCGTGGTGGCCAAAGCGCTCGGCGACAATTTCGCCGCCGCGGAGCTGATCGAACACGAAGCGCGGCAACGCCTCGGCGACAAGGCATCCGAGGCGGATGTCGAGAACGAGATGCGCCGGATTGCGGCGCAACGGAACTTCATCCTCTGATGGCATTCGAACAAAACGTCGAAGAGCTCGAGCGGCGCCGCCGCGAGAGCGAATTGGGCGGCGGCCAGCAGCGCATCGACCGCCAGCACAGCGAAGGAAAGCTCACCGCGCGCGAGCGCATCGCACTGCTGTTCGATCCCGGCTCGTTCCAGGAGCTCGACCAGCTCGTCGTCCACCGCTCGCAGGACTTCGGCATGGACAAGCAGCGCGTGGCCGGCGACGGCGTCGTCACGGGCTACGGCACCGTGCAGGGGCGGCTGGTCTACGCCTTCGCGCAGGACTTCACCGTCTTCGGCGGATCGCTCTCCGAGACGCACGCCGCGAAGATCGTGAAGATCATGGATCTGGCGATGAAGAACGGCGCGCCGGTGATCGGTCTCAACGACTCCGGCGGCGCGCGCATCCAGGAAGGCGTGGTCTCCCTCGGCGGCTACGCGGACATCTTCCTCCGCAACACGCTCGCATCGGGCGTCGTGCCGCAGATCTCCGCGATCATGGGGCCGTGCGCCGGCGGTGCGGTGTATTCGCCCGCGATCACCGACTTCATCCTCATGGTGAAGAACACGAGCTACATGTTCGTCACCGGACCCGACGTCATCCGCACGGTGACGCACGAGGAAGTGACGAAGGAGAAGCTCGGCGGCGCGGAGACGCACAACCAGGTCTCCGGCGTGGCGCACTTCGCGGCGGAGTCGGATGAAGACTGCCTCGCGCTCATCCGCGAGTTGCTCTCGTACGTGCCGTCGAACAACATGGAAGAGGCGCCGCGCGTCGCGACGAACGACGACGTGAACCGCGTCGACGCGCAGCTCGACGCGTTCATCCCGGAGAGTCCGAACCAGCCGTACGAGATGCGCGAGCTGATCAAGACCATCGCCGACGAAGGGCACTTCTTCGAGGTGCACCAGCACTACGCGCGCAATCTCGTGGTCGGCTTCATCCGCCTCAACGGCTACTCGGTCGGCGTCGTCGCGAACCAGCCCGCATTTCTCGCCGGCGTCCTCGACATCGATGCCTCGCGCAAGGGCGCGCGCTTCGTGCGCTTCTGCGACTCGTTCAACATCCCGCTGCTCGTCCTCGAAGACGTGCCGGGATTTTTGCCGGGCGTCGGGCAGGAGTACGGCGGCATCATCATTCATGGCGCGAAGCTGCTCTACGCGCTCGCGGAGGCGACGGTGCCGAAAGTCACGGTCATCACGCGCAAGGCGTACGGCGGCGCGTACTGCGTCATGAACTCGAAGCACATCCGCGCGGACATGAACTACGCGTACCCGACGGCGGAGATCGCGGTGATGGGCGCGGAAGGCGCGGTGAACATCCTCTATCGCAACGCGCCGGGCAACCGCGAAGAGAAGGTGGCGGAGTTCAAGGAGAAGTTCGCGAACCCGTACATCGCGGCGGAGCGCGGCTACATCGACGAGATCATCGAGCCGCGCTTCACCCGCCGCAAGCTCATCACCGCCTTCGCCATGCTGCGCAACAAGCGCGATCGGAACCCGCCGAAGAAGCATGGGAACATACCTTTATAGCGGCGGCGCGGTCGCGCCGCCTTGAATGAAGAACGCAGAACGCAGAACGCAGAATTGAGAAACAGGAACGCGCAGCCCGGTCTCTTTTCTCAATTCTTCATTCTGCGTTCTGCGTTCTGCATTCAGCTTTTGATTCTTCTTGCTCTGACTCTCTCCTGCACCCGCAAAGAGCCCCCCTCCCGCCCCAACGTCCTCCTCATCACCCTCGACACCCTTCGCGCGGATCACGTCGGCGCGTACGGCAGCCGTAGCGGCGCGACGCCTTCGATCGATGCGCTGGCGGCGGGCGGCGTGCGCTTCGAGCACGCGGTGAGCGCGGTGCCGCTGACGTTGCCGTCGCACGCGACGATTCTCTCGGGCGTGCTGCCGCCGCATCACGGGTTGCGCAACAACGGCGAGGGGGCGTTTCCGGCGGATCGCGCGACGCTGGCCACGCTCTTCTCCGCGAACGGCTATCGCACGGCCGCGTTCACCGCGGCGTTCGTGCTCGATCACAAGTTCGGATTGAATCGCGGCTTCGATGTTTATGACGACGAGATCCCGCGCGATCCGAACGTCGGCGATCGACTCGAGGCGGAGCGGCGCGGCGATCTCGTCGTCGACCGCGCGCTGACGTGGCTCGGGCAGGGCGACGCGCGGCCGTTCTTCGCGTGGGTGCATCTGTACGACGCGCATTTTCCGTACGTGCCGCCGGAGCCGTATCGCACGCGCTTCGCGGCGTCGCCGTACGACGGTGAGATCGCGTTCGTCGACGCGCAGGTGCAGCGCATTCTCACCTCGCTCGCGCGGCTCGGACAGCGCGAGCGCACGATCGTCGTGATCACCGGCGATCACGGCGAGGCGCTCGGCGAGCACGGCGAGCTGACGCACGGCATGCTGCTCTACGAGCCGACGCTGCGCGTGCCGCTCGTCATCTCCGCGCCCGGCGTGGAGAAGAACGTCATCGCCACGCCGGTGAGTCTCGCCGACCTCGCGCCGACCGTCGCCGGACTCGCCGGCGTCGCCCTCGGCGGCACGCTCGACGGACGCGACCTGTCGCCGGCATTGAAAGATCACAAAGAGCCGCCGGCCGCGGATTTGTATTCGGAGACGGAGTATCCGGCGCTGTACGGCTGGAGTCCGCTCGCGGCGATGCGGCGCGGCACCTTCAAATACATCGCCGCGCCGTCGCCGGAGCTGTACGAGCTCGCGCGCGATCCGCACGAGACGCACAATGTGCTCGACGATCAGCGGCGCGTGATGCGCGCGCTCGACGCGAGCCTCCGCGCGCTGCGCGCGCACGCGGTCGCGCCGCCGAAGTCAGGACTCGACGCGGAGACGCTCGCGAAGCTGGCCAGCCTCGGCTACGTCGGCGGCACCGCGGCCGCGCGTCCCGATGCGCAGCGTCCCGATCCGAAGCAGATGGTGCCGCTCTTCCGCAAGTTTGAAACCGCGAGCTGGGCGATCAACGACAAACGCTTCGACGACGCGGCGGCGATGCTCGAGCCGCTAGTGGGCGAGGATCCGCCGAATCCGATTTTTCGAGGGGCATTGGCGAAAGTCGAGCGCCAGCGCGGACACGAGCGGCGCGCGATCGAGCTCTATCGCGACGCCGTCGCGTACGCGCCCGACGACGCGCAGAGCTGGTACAACCTCGCCAGCGCGCTCGAGGAGACGGGCGATCTCGCGCACGCGGCCGACGCCGCGCGCGAAGTGCTGCGCCGCGATCCGCAACATGCCGACGCGCACAACGTGCTCGGCATCGTGCAGCTCGGCGTGCGCAATCCCGCCGGCGCGCTCGACGAGTTCCAGCGCGCCATCGCCGCCGACCCGCGGAATGCGCGCGCGTACAACAACATCGGCAACGTCGCGCGGGCGATGCATCGCGATGCGGACGCGGAGGCGGCGTTTCAGAAAGCGATCGCGCTCGCGCCCGCGTACGCCGATCCGCTGAACGGACTCGGCGCGCTCGACATCGACCGCAACCGCTACGCCGACGCGATTCACTGCTTCGATCGCGCGCTGCGCATCGCGCCCGACTACCACGAGGCGCGGCTCAATCGCGCCGTCGCGTTGCAGCTCAGCGGCGACGTGCGCGGCGCGGTCGCGGAGTACCGCACGTTCCTCGCGCGGACGAAGAACGCGCCCGCGTTCGCGGCGCAGCGGCAGGGTGTGTCGGCCATGCTCGCGCGGCTCGAAACGTCCGCGCGCTGACGCGCGTCGCGGACGGCATTCACAAATCCGGATCGGCGCGCCGGAAAAACGAACCGCGAAAACCGCCGTAAACAGGCCGGAAAGTCGTTGTAAAGCCGCTGCCGTTGCTAGTACGATCTCGGAAGTTCTCCAAAACGGAACACAATTCAAGGAAGGTCACGCATGAATAGTCGCACTTTCAGGTGGGCCGCCATTTTCATGGCCCTGACCCTACTCGTCCCTGTCATGCTGCTGGCGCAGTCGACCGGTTCTCAGTTGTCCGGTCGTGTCAGCGACTCGTCCGGCGGCGCCGTGCCGGGCGTCACGATCACCGCGAGCAACGCGCAGACGGGTCTCACGCGCACGACCGTCACGGAGTCCGACGGCTCGTATCGCTTCCCGTCGCTGCCCGTCGGCATCTACACCGTCACCGCGGAGCTGAGCGGCTTCGCCACGGTGAAGACCGAGAACGTGCAGCTCAACGTCGCCACGCCGCGTGAGGTCAACGTCACGCTCAAGCAGGCGGCGGTCAGCGAGGCGATCACCGTCACGGCCGAAGCGCCTCTCGTGGCGACGACGCCCGCGGTGGGCACGGTCGTCAGCCAGCAGGAACTCGAGAACCTGCCGCTCAACGGCCGGCAGTTCGCGAACCTCGCCTCGCTCGCGCCGGGCACGCAGCTCTCCGTGAACGCCGACCCGACCAAGCCGGGCCAGCTCACGGTCGCGCTCAACGGCGGCAGCGGCCGCAACGTGAACTTCCTCATCGACGGCGGCGACAACACCGACGACACGATCGGCGGCGCGCTGCAGAACTTCAACCTCGAAGCGGTGCAGGAATTCAAGATCCAGACGATGCAGTACAAGGCCGAGTACGGCCGTTCGTCCGGCGGCGTCCTGAGCGTCGTCACCAAGACCGGCACGAACGATCTCTCCGGCAGCGCGTACGGCTTCTTCCGCGACAAGAGCCTCAACGAGAAGACGCCGCGCGAAGAAGACAACGACCTGCCGAAGGGCGACTACAAGCGCAAGCAGTACGGCGCGTCGCTCGGCGGCCCGATCGTCAAGGACTACGCGCACTTCTTCGCCACCTACGAGAAGACCGACCGCGACACCACCGTCTCCATCGACAGCGATCCGGACGGCCCGGGCGGACTCGGCCCGATCTTCCCCGAGTTCCAGGGACAGTCCGTCGGCCTGCCGTTCCGCGACGAGCTCGGAACCGCGAAGGCGACGTGGAACGCCACCGCCAAGCAGCTCATTCAGGTTCGCTACGGCTACCAGAAAAACACCGACATCTACGGCGCCGCACCGAACTACATGCCCAGCAACCAGGGCACGATCGCGAACAATTACAAGTCGATCCTCGGCAGCCACTCCTGGACCATCGGCAACAACAAGCTCAACGAGTTCGTCTACCAGTGGACGCGCTTCGAGAACTCGATCCTGCCGGTCTCCGACGATCCGAACCTGCTCTTCCCCTCCGGCGTCACCAGCGGCCAGAACTTCAACACGCCGCAGACGACCACGCAGGAAAAGTCGCAGTTCAAGGATGACTTCTCCTGGTCTTCGAGCATCGGCGGCGGCCGCCACGACTTCAAGACCGGCGTGAACTGGATTCACGAGCCGATTCTCGGCGGCGACTTCACCACCGGTACGTCCGGCCAGTACCAGTTGCTGGAGGATCGTCCCGACTCGCCGGTCGGCAGCATCACCGTCTTCGGCGGCTTCTTCGGCGACAAGACGCCCGTCGATCAGTACAACGTCTACCTGCAGGACGACTGGGCGGTGAACAACCGCTTCACGCTCAACCTCGGCGTGCGTTACGACCTCTGGAGCGGCTTCGATCTCGACCAGCGCAGCAACTCGCTGCTGCCGCTCTACAAGGCCGCGGCGGCCGCGAACCCGCAGATCGACTGGCTCCAGTCGTTCGCGAACGGCGACGCCGACAAGCTGAAGGACGACAAGAACAACTTCGCCCCGCGCCTCGGCTTCACCTACGACCTCAAGGGCGACTCGCGCCACATCCTCCGCGGCGGCTACGGCATCTACTACGACTTCCCGTACACGAACGCCACGATCCTCTTCCCGGCGTCGTCGGTGCAGTCGAACTACGGCGTCGTCTACTTCAACGAAGATCCGAACGGCATCCGGAACGCGAACGGCTCGTTCTTCCGCCCCGGCATCGATCCGCTCCCGCCCAACCAGGGCGGCGAGGCGAACACCGCGACGGAAATCGCGCGCGGCTCGTGGGACACGCCGGAGTCCGAGCAGATCTCGCTCGGCTACTCCTGGCAGGCCACCAACTGGCTCGGCCTCACGTTCGACGCCGTGCACATCGACTACTCGAACATCCCGTACCGCTTCCGCGCCAACCCGAAGGTCAACGGCGTCCGCATCCTGCCGACGGCCGCGGCCAGCGTCCGCGTCTGGACCGATGACGGTTCCGCGACCTACAAGGGCTTCAACCTCGGCTTCCACGCGCGCGGCAACAAGTTCGAGGCGCAGGGCTTCTACACGCTCTCGAAGGCGAACGGCGACGTCCTCACCGGCGCCGACGAGTTCCGCCTCTGGGACGGCACGCTGCAGACCGGCGCGCAGACCAACGCCCTCATCAACATCTACGATCTCGGCTCCTCGCAGAACTTCGGACCGCTGTACACCGACGCGCGCCATCGCGTGACCCTCAGCACCACCTACCGCGCGCCGCTCGGCCTCAACGTCTCCGGCATCTTCCGCTATCGCTCGGGCATCCCGTTCACCGCGTTCTATGTGGCCGGCAACGACCTCAACGGCGACGGGTACAACAACGAGCTCGCGCCGGGCGTCGCGCACGTCAACACCGAGCGCGGCGACTCGTTCTCGCAGTTCGACCTGCGCCTGTCGAAGGAGTTCACCTTCGGCGGCTCGTACGGCGTGGAGCTGATCGGCGAGATCTTCAACCTCTTCAACTCGCGCAACCCGACCCGTCCCGACGGCTCGGCGTTCGTGAACGCCGGCGGCACCATTACCCCGAATCCGAACTTCGGCCAGCCGACGATCTTCGCCGGCGATCCGCTGCAGGGCGAACAGCGCCTCGCGCAGCTCGGCGTTCGGTTCCGCTTCTAGTCTCCAACCCTCATCTGTGGGAAGAAAGGCGGCTTCGGCCGCCTTTCTTTTTGGACGCGGAACGGAGGGGAATTCCGTTCCACCTCAGTGAGTTGAAGACGATCCGCGCGCGTTGACCGGCCCGGTCGACGTGTGTTACACGCAGCAGCACTTTTCGTGGAGGACGTTGTGTACGCCATCATTCGTTCCGGTGGGAAGCAGTATCGCGTTGCCGAAGGCGACCGCCTTCAGGTCGAGCGTGATGTTCTCGGCTCTGCCGATCAGGACAAGGTCACGTTCAGTGAAGTGTTGATGGTCGGTGGCGATCAGCCGAAGGTCGGCAGCCCCACCGTCTCGGGCGCGTCCGTGCTTGCCACCGTGATCCGCGAGACCCGCGGCAGCAAGATCATCGTCTTCAAGAAGAAGCGCCGCAAGAACCACACGAAGCGGACCCACGGCCACCGTCAGGACGTCGTCGAAGTCCGCATCGACAGCATCAAACTGTAAGGAGACTCGCCATGGCTCATAAAAAAGGACAGGGCTCTTCGCGCAACGGCCGCGACTCGCAGCCGAAGATGCTCGGCGTGAAGCGCTTCGCCGGACAGTTCGTCACCGGCGGCTCGATCCTCGTGCGCCAGCGCGGCACGAAGTTCCGCCCGGGCGTGAACGTCGGCATCGGCCGCGACCACACGCTCTTCGCCAAGATCGACGGCGTCGTGAACTTCCACGACAAAGGCGAGCGCGGCCGCTACATCAGCGTCACGCCGTCCTCTGCCGAGTAACCTCGTTTCTTCGCGCCGTACCCCACGCCGCTCCGCAAGCCTCTTGCGAGCGGCGTTTTGTTTATGCTGAAGCTGGAACACCGCTCGCACTAAGTCCTTCATGATGTTCATCGATCAGGCGACCATCCGTGTCAAGGCCGGCGACGGCGGCAACGGCTGCGTCGCGTTCCGCCGCGAAAAGTTCGTCCCGAAAGGCGGCCCCTCCGGCGGCGACGGCGGCAGCGGCGGATCGGTGTGGATCGTCGCGTCGAAGCGCCTCAACACGCTCTACCACCTGCAGTTTCAACGCGAGTGGAAGGCGGGACGCGGCCAGCACGGCATGGGCTCGAACTGCTCGGGCCACGACGGCAACGACGTCACCGTCGAGCTGCCGATCGGCTCCGTCGTCCGCGACAAGACCACCGGCGAAGTCATCGCCGATCTCGCCTACGACGGCGAGCGCGTGCTCGTCGCGAAGGGCGGCCGCGGCGGCTGGGGCAACCAGCACTTCGCCACCGCCACGCGTCAGGCCCCGCGCTTCGCGCAGGAAGGCAACGCCGGCGACGAGCGCGAGCTCTTCATCGAACTGAAACTGATCGCCGACGTCGGTCTCGTCGGCCTTCCCAACGCCGGCAAGTCGACGCTCATCTCCGTCATCAGCGCCGCGAAGCCGAAGATCGCCGACTATCCGTTCACCACGCTCGTCCCGAACCTCGGCGTCGTCAGCGCCGACGACGGTCAGACCTTCGTCGTCGCCGACATCCCCGGTCTCATCGAGGGCGCGCACGAAGGGCACGGCCTCGGCGATCAGTTCCTGCGGCACGTCGAGCGTTGCTCCGTGCTCGTGCATCTGGTCGATCTCTCCGCGAACGAGACGCCCGACGCCGACGCGGAAGTCATCGCCCGAGAGCTCGCGCTCTACTCGCGCACGCTCGCCGAGAAGCCGCGGCTCGTGGTCGGCTCGAAGCTCGACTCCGCGGTACCGGGCAACTCCGAGAAGCTCCGCGCGTACGCGGAGCGCAGCGGCTTCGCGTATCACGAGATCTCCGCGGTCGTTGGCGACGGCGTGCGCGACCTCGTGCGCACGCTCGCGCGCTTCGTGCGCGAGACGCCGCGCGACGAGCAGCCGCGCCGCGACGAACAGCACGACCTCGTCGCGTCGCCACCGGTATGAAGATCGGCATCTGCGGCGGTACCTTCGATCCGTTCCATCGAGGCCATCTCGATCCGATCCTCGCGGCGCGCGAAACCCTCGAGTGGGATCGCGTGGTCTACATCCCCGCGTTCGTGCAGCCGTTCAAGATGGATCGCGCCGCCGCATCGGGCTATCACCGCTTCGCGATGACGGTCCTCGGCACGGAGCAACATGACGTGCTGTATGTCTCACCATGGGAGCTCGAACGCGGCGCGATCTCGTACACGGTCGACACGCTCGCGCAGCTGCGCGCGGAACATTCAGACGCGACGATCGACTGGATCATCGGCGACGACAACCTCGCGCGCCTGCTCGAGTGGAAGTCGATCGACACGATTCTCACGCTCGCGAATTTTGCCGTCCTGACGCGCGGCGGCAGGGAAGGCCTGCCGCACGTGCTGCACTCCCGCGTGACGGACGCGCGCGAACGCGGCGCGTCCGGCGCGATCGTGTTCGCCGAGAACGCCACCGTGCCCGTCTCTTCAACCGACATCCGGCTGCGCATTCGCGCCGGCGAACCGATCGACGATCTGGTTCCCCCGCCCGTCTCGCGCTACATTCATCACAACGGACTCTATCGAAAGGGAGCCTCGTGAACGATTCGCTCGATTCGAACGCTTCGATTGAAGCTCGCGTGCGCCTCGCGGTCGCCGCGGCACTCGACAAGAAGGCCTTCCATCTCGATGTGCTCAGCGTCGCCGAGCTCACCTCGATCGCCGATTACTTCGTGCTCTCGTCGGCGTCGAACGAGCGGCAGGCGCAGGCCATCGCCGACAACATCCTCGACTCGCTCAAGCAGCAGATGAACGTCCGCCCGCTGCTCGTCGAAGGGACGACGCCGGGCCGCTGGATCCTGCTCGACTTCGGCGACTTCATCGTGCACATCTTCACCGAGGATGTGCGGCGGTTTTATGGACTCGAGCGTCTGTGGGGCGATGCGCCGAACGTGACCGCGGACTTCACCGGGGAAACCGAGCCCCGTGCCTTCAAGAAGACTTCCTGAGCCGCGCCTCCGCGACCTCTTTCGCACGCGCAGCGGCGCGATGCGCAGCGTTCTCGACACTGCGGAGAAGGTCCTCGACCACGACGCCAGCATCCTGATTCTCGGCGAGTCGGGCGCCGGGAAAGACTTCCTCGCGCAGGCCATCCACGCGTGCGGCGCGCGCCGCGACGAGCCGTTCGTGCACATCGAATGCGCGAGCGTTCCCGCCGACCTTTTCGAAAGCGAGCTGTTCGGACATGAGCGAGGCACGTTCACCGACGCGCAGCAGCGCAAGCTCGGAAAGCTCGAGCTCGCGCGCCGCGGCACGGTCTACTTCGACGAGCTCTCCGCGCTGACGCCGCCGCTGCAGGCGAAACTCCTGCGCGCGATGCAGGAGCGCCGCTTCACGCGCTTGGGCGGCAACGCGTCGGTGGCGTTCGAGGCGCGCGTGCTCTCGTCGTCGAGCGCCGACGTGCGCGCGCTGCTCGACAGCGGCGCGTTGCGTCCCGATCTCTACTACCGCATCAACGTCGTTACGCTCGCCGTGCCGCCGCTGCGCGAGCGTCGTGAAGACATTCTGCCGCTCGCGAAGAAGTTCCTTGCGCGCCGCAAGAAAGGCTTCGCTGCAGACGCCGAGCGCGTGCTCCTCAGCTACGCGTGGCCGGGCAACGTGCGCGAGCTGCGCAACGCGGTCGAGCGCGCGGTACTCGTCGAAGACGACGACGCGATCCGTGCGGCGTCGCTGCCCGTCGGTGCGGACGATCTCGTCGTCACCGCCGCGCGCGGCGCGTGGACGCTCGAACAGCTCGAGTCGCATTACATCGCCGAGGTGCTGAAGACGACCCGCGCGAACTACTCGAAAGCCGCGGAGATCCTCGGCATCAACCGCAAGACGCTGCTCGAGAAGCGCCGCAAGTACGGACTGCGCTGACGATGAAATTACGTCTCATCACGGGCGGTTCCCATGCCGACGCCGAGCTCGCCGCGGCGGCGGAGCGTTACCTCAATCGGATCAGACATTTCTTTCCGATCGAGGTGCTCGAAGTGGCGCCCGAGCGCGGTAGACAAGCTCAAAGTGATGTGGCTATCATGCGCGCTCAATCCGCGCGCCTGCTGGCCGCGATCCCCGATCGCGGGTACACGGTGGTCCTCGACGAGCGAGGACAAACGCTCGATTCTTTGAAGTTCGCAAAGTGGCTCGAGAGGCTGACCATCGACAGCCCGCACGGCGTGCATTTCGTCGTCGGCGGCGACGTCGGCTTCGACGACACGGTCCGCCATCGCGCCGACAAGCTCCTCAGCCTCTCGGCGATGACGCTCCCGCATCAGTTCGTTCGAGTCATTCTGCTGGAACAGATTTATCGGGCGTGCACGTTGATGCGCAACATTCCGTACCACAAATAGGTGGATGAACTCGAATGGCCAAGACGAAAGCAAAAGCGAACCCGTACCAGCAGCACGAAGACGCGCTGCGCAGCAAGCAGCGCGAGCTGCTCGACTCCTACGAACGCGACAAAGCCGCCGGCAACGCTCTGCCTGACGACGGCATCCAGGACCTCGCCGACAAGGCCGCCAGCGCCTACTCGAAGGAGCTGAACTTCTCCCTCTCCGACGGCGAGCGCAATCTGCTCATGCTCATCGACGAGGCCTTCAATCGCATGCGCGAAGGCTCGTACGGCGTCTGCACGAACTGCGGCAACGAGATCGGCGAGAAGCGCCTGCAGGCCGTTCCCTGGACGCCGTTCTGCATCGACTGCCAGGAACTGCAGGAAAAGGGTCTGCTCTCGTAGTCGGGAGGAGAGGCCGTGCCGAAGCCTCTTCCCGCGGTTCTTCAGCAAATCGACAAAGGCAACACGCCGCGCGTCCTCCTGGTCGGCGGCTCATCTGAATTTCTCTCCGAACAGGCGTTCCACGCGATCCGCGATGCGATCGTGGCGAAGAACCCTGCCGTCGCCGTCGAAACGTACGAGCCGGGGACCGAGCTGGCCTCGATCCTCGACTCGTATCGCACCGGCTCGCTCTTCGGCGGTGCCCGCCTGCTCATCGTCTCCGAGGTGAACGCGTTCGTCTCCGCGAAAGAGATCGCGTCGCTGTACGACAAGGCGGTGGCCGACTGGAAGGGCGCGAAGACCGATCGCAAGCGCGCGTCGTCGTCCGCGAAACTGCTGCACGTCCTCGGGCTCGCCGGCGTCGATCTCGACATGACCGATCGCCAGATCGCCGACGCGCTTGGCGTGTCGCTCGAAGGCCCGCTGGCGGACATGCTCGCGTTCTGCCGCGTCACGGGCAAGAAGGCGGGACGCGGCGAAGACGACGCGGCGCTGCTCATGGAAGCGATCGCGCGCGGCGGTGCGCCCGGCGCGCTGCTGCTCATGCGCACCGGCGAGGTGCCGCGCGACTCGGCGACGATCGAGCTGATCGATAAGCACGGCGCGGTCGTGGTCGCCGATCTCACGCGCGACGGCTTCGTCGCCGCGCTCGACGGCGCGATTCAGGCCGCGGCCGCGGAAGCGGACGTGAAGTTCGACGCGAACGCGCTCGCGCGGCTGCGCCAGCGACTCGGCTTCGAGCGCATGCTCGCCGACAAGTTCTCGAAGGACGTGCCGGAGCTGCGCGGCGCAGTCAGCGAAGCTGAGCGCCTCATCACGCTCGTCGGCAGCGGCGGCCGCGTCACCGCCGAGCTCGTCGAGCGCGAGGTCGCCAGTATCGAAGGCGGAGCCCGCTACGAGCTCGGCTCGCTCTTCACCGAAGGGAAGATGCTCGAGGCCATCGCGAAGCTGCGCGATCTCGTCGCCCAGGGGCGTCGTGAGGACGCGAAGATGCCGGTCGAGATGCACTACGGCCGTTTCCTCTTCGCCTTCGCCGACGAGATCCGCCAGATGATCGGCATCCACTCGTTCGCGCGTGCGCACAACGTCAACCTCCGCGCGCCCGTGCAGTACAACCGCTTCAAGGATGCGCTCGCCGACCGCGTCGGCGACTATCTGAAGATGAACGGACTCGTCCGTCAGCGGCCGCATCCGTTCCCCCTTCACAAGAAGTGGGAAGCGGCGCGTCACTTCACCGAGGGCGAGCTCTTCCGCGCACTCTCCGACGTTGCCGACCTCGACATCCAGCGCAAATCGGGCGGTCTGCCCGCCGACCTGGCGATGGAGACGTTCCTATTGCAGCGCGTGCGGCAGAGCCGCTAAGCGCCACCGCTGAAGCCGCTCAAGGACGCGCGGTCCGGCTGCGCCGCGCCCGTCAGTTTCGCGCGTTCGGTTCCGGCAGCTGAGCCGTCGGTTCGCGCCGCAGTTTCACGACGCCGAGGCCGAGAAAGCCGGTGCCGAGCACATAGCCGAAGCCGGCGGCGAAATCGAGGTGGAAACGCGTGGAAACCGTCATGGCGAACGCGAGCGCGAACATACCGAGAAGGATGAACAGCCGAGCTTTTCGCTGCGAATTCATAGTGCTTGGGCTCCTGGAGAAATGTTGGACGTTTGCCGTATGAAAAGCGCAAGCACACTCCTGTCATTCCCGCCTGCCGTCTTTAAAGCTCAGCCATAACCAGCGGCAACCTTAACTACATAGCGCCATACCTGCCGAAAATCTTTTCGCCGGAACGCCGGATCGCTGGAATTTGGAAAAGGTACTAATAAGTTAGTTCGGCCATACAACGCAACGAATAGCCAACTCCTCGACAGCAACGACTGACGCAGAAGCTCTGGCAAGGCAATCGGTTCCGCCTTTCAACAAAAACGCAGTGTTTTCCCGATGAGGATTCGTGTGTCTATGGCCTACCCCTATCGAAATCCGAAGCTGCAAATGGATCTCCCGCAGCCGGAGCCTGATTCGAGACTCGTGCTCAATCACGAAACCGGCCGTTACCTGCGGCTCGGTCTGCGCGAATTCGACTGGCTGATGCGCATTGACGGCCAGGTCGCCGAACAGGAGATCGCAGCGCTCCTCGGAATCGAGGCGTCCATGGGCGAAGAGCTCCTTCGCCGCCTCCAGGCAGCGAAGTTGATCTGCATGAGCGCCGAGCCTGTGAAGCTGCAGGTCGTCCAGCAGGCGGAAGAAACTCCTGCCGCGCAACGCCGCTTCGAATGGGGCCGTTTCGGCCAGCTGCGCATTCACCTCGGAAAACCCGACCCGTTATTGGAGTGGCTGTCGCCCTTCACGCGCGTCATGATGAAGCGCTCGGTCGTCGCGCTCGGAATTCTCATCTCCGTCATTGCGCTCGGTGTTGGGATTTCGCACGGCGGCGAGATCGGCCACGTCTTCCGCACCGTGAATTTCACGGCGGTGCAGATCGCGACGATCGTCGGCCTGTTTTTCCTCGTCACCTTCATTCATGAATTGGGACATGCGGCGGCCTGCCACCATTATGGCGCGCCGGTGCGCAGTCTCGGCGTCATGCTGTATTACCTGCAGCCGGCCGCCTACGCGGACATTACAGACTCGTGGCAATTGCGCAATCGCTGGCAACGCGTGGTCATCTCCTCTGCCGGCGTTTATGTCCAGGCCCTCGTGACCAGCGGGACGATGTTCCTGTGGCTGGCATTGAAGGGCCGCCATAATGCGGACCTGCTGATCATCTTCGCGGCCGCAAATCTCTCCACGATTCTTCTCAATGTGCTGCCGTTCGTCCGTCTGGACGGCTATTGGGCGCTCTCCAATGCGCTGCCGATGACCAATCTCCGCGACCGCAGCATCGAGTGGGTGCGCGTGACGCTCTCCTCCGCGATGCTGCGCCGTCCCGTACAGGGCGCGCGTCTTCGCTACAACGCGGTTCTGTCGCTGACGCCGATGACCCGCGCGCTCCTGTTCTGCTTCGGCATCTCATCGATGTGGTTCGGTACGGCCATGTGGGCGGGCGGTCTCGGCTTCCTGTTCCGCATCGCGAGCTGGTTCGGCGTCTCGTCGCGTGCCAGCATCTGGGCCGTCGCCGGCGCCGTGGTCCTCCTCGCGCTGACGTTCGCCGGCCGCTTCGCACTGCAACTGCGCAAGGCGCGCAAACAGGCCGCCGCCGCGGCGCCCGCGGTTGCGGCGCCCCGCCCGCGTCAGCAAGCCCCGGCCGCATTCGTCACCTACACGCTCGATCCCGAGCGTCCCATCCGTCTCAATCCGCACGTCACCGTGATCAGTACGGACAACCAGGAATTCATCTTCGGCTGGACCGCGCCCGATTCTCTGACGGTGCAGGCGCCGGCGTCGCTCTTCGAATTCATCCCGCTGCTGCGCGATGGCTCGTACACGCTGCCGCGGCTCAAAGAGCAGGCCGCGTGGCTGCCGGAATTCGAGAACGTCATCCAGCGCCTGTGGCATCACCGCTATCTCCGCTATACGTCGGAGTGGGAGCTCAGCGAGGAGAATCTCCGCTACTCGCGGCAGCTGGGCTGGTTCAGCATGAACGCGAACGTCCGCGGCAGCGAGCTGGAAGCGCTCGACCGCCTGCGCAATGCGTCGGTCACGATCCTCGGCGTCGGCGGACTGGGCACGCACGTGGCGTGGAACCTCGCCTCCTGCGGCATCGGCGAACTGCATCTCGTCGACGCCGACAAGATCGAGCTCACCAACCTCAATCGCCAGCTCTTCTTCACGCCCGCCGACATCGGCCGCTACAAGGTCGACGTCGCCGCCGAGCGCCTGCTCGAATTCAATCCGCAGCTGCGCATCCGCAAGACGCACAAATTCGTACAGAACGTCGAAGAGATCAGCGAGGCCATTGAAGGCAGCACCTTCGTCGTGCGCGCCCTCGACAATCCCGTCAACGCCATTACGCTCATCAATGAAGCCTGCATCCGGAAGGGCATCCCGTTCTCGGGCGGCGGCTTCCTCGCGCAGGGCACGGTCGTCGGCGCCACGGTGATCCCGGGACAGTCCGCCTGTCTCGAATGCAATCCGCTGGAGTTCCCGAAATTCGACCGCGGCGCGTTCGGCACGCTCGGACCGATGGTCTCCGCGACGGCCGGACTGCTGTCGAACGAAGTGGTCCTGCACCTCGCCAAGCTCGGCGACGTCAAGACCGCGGGACGCCTGCTCTACATCAACGTCCCGAGCCTCGAGTTCCACTATCAAGACAATCCCCGCAATGAACAGTGCACCGTCTGCGGGACCGTGCAGGAAAGGGTGAGCGCGTAATGAACGTCAAACACGTCGTCGGATTGGGAGTGGCAGTCGGTCTCACGGGCGTGGCCGCGCAGATTCCGCTGATGCGGATGGGCGTCCTGGCCAGCGGCTCGCTGCGGGCCATGCTGTCGCTGCTGCTCGCCGTCGGAATCGGTTTCGTGGCCGGCAACTTCGCGCCGAGGGAAGGCGTGAAGGCGGCGGCCCTGGCGGGGGTGATTGCGGGGACGATGTTCTCGCTGATCGGACTCGGAGCGGTGCTCATGAATCCGGCCGTCATCGGACAGAGCCCGTTCACCTCGCCGGAATCGTTCTTCATGTTCGTCAGCTCGCTCGCGATGAGCACCGTCATTGTGAGCTGGATCGTGGCCGGGATCGCCGCCATTGTGGCCCTGCCGGTCAGCCTCTCCCGCATCGCGGTGCTCGAAGAAGTGACTCTGTAATCCCTATCACCACGACATTCAATCGGAGAATCCCATGCACGAAAATGCCATTGCCGCTGTTGTTGGCGCCGACGCGATGCCGGTCGAGCCGCAGCCGCGTACGAAGAAGCGGCTGAAAGCCCCCACCCTCCTCGAGCAGGCCGTCGACGTCTTCACGCAGCCGACGCAGCTCTTCACGCGGCTCGCCGACACGCCGCGCTGGGGTGGAGCGCTCCTGCTGGTCATCATCGCCGCGTGGCTGTGGGTCGTGCCCTGGAGCCTCAAGGTCGACGCCGACGCTCTGTACCGTCCGGTGCTCGAGAAGAACGGCTCCATGCCCGCGGCGCAGATCGAAAGCGTCATCGAGATCACGCGGCGCTTCATGATGCCGATGACGCTCATGGCGGTCACGTTCCGCAATCTCTTCGGGACGCTGTTCTTCGGCCTCATGTTCTGGCTGGTCGGCCTGGGCACGAAAGCCGAGCGCAAGCCGAAGTTCCTGCAGGCCGTCAGCGCGTCCGCGGTGCCGGGCCTCATGCTGGTCCCGTACTTCCTCATGATCGGCGTCGTCAGCGCATTACGCGACGTCGGCAGCCAGATTCCGGACCGCCTCGCGCCGTCGGGCCTGGCCTTCTACCTGCGGCCTGAAAACCCGAAGCTCTATGCGCTCCTCGCACAGGTCGATCCGTTCATCATCGGCTTCTTCGTCATGACCTTCCTGGCCACGCGCCACGTCATGCGCCTCAAGAACAAAGAAGCCGCTCTCTGTACCGCTCTCGCCCTCGTGGTGAGCCTCGGCTGGCGAATTTACTTCTGGGTTTGATTCCAATGCGCAAGCGAACGAAGATTCAGATGGCGATCGTCCTCGGCTGCGCGGTCATGCTCAGCCTCGGACTGACGTTCGGAAAGACCGGCAGCGAAGCCGACGCCCTCAACTGGGACGTGGTCGACCGCGGAGAAGTGCGCGAGACCATCCAGGCCAGCGGCGAGATCCAGGCCCGCACCCGCGTGAACATCGGCACCAACGTGGCCGGCGAGATCACGGAGCTCCTGGTCAAGGACGGCGAGTACGTGCAGGCGGGACAGCTGCTCGTACGCATCGATCCGGAGCGTCTGCGGCAGCAGCTCTCGCAAGCGGAGGCGCTGCTCGAGTCGGCTCGCAAAGACGCGGCCCGTCTCGACGCGGCCCGGCGGCTCGCGGGTGAAACGTACCAGCGCACCGACGCGCTGTTCCATCAAGGGCTCGTCTCCGTCGAGGCGGACCGCCAGGCGAAGATCGGCATGGAGAGCGCGGAGTTCACCGCACAGTCGGCGCGAGCGAACGTCGCACAGAACGAGGCCAACGTCGCGGCCATGCGCGACGGTCTCACGAAAACCGAGATCCGCTCGCCCATTGTGGGCCGCGTGACCTCACTGCGCGCGGAAAAAGGCGAAATGGCCATTCCGGGCACGAGCAACCTCCCCGGCGCGGTGCTCATGGTCGTCTCGGACATGACCGACACGTGCGCCGAGATCAAGGTCAACGAGAACGAAGTGGTGCGTCTCAAAGTCGGTCAGCCGGCGCAGGTCAGCGTCGAGCCGCTGCCGGACCGCATTTTCCGCGGCACGATCAGCGAGATCGCCTCCGCGGCCGAAGCGACCGGTCAGGACGCGAACATGTACAAGGTCAAGGTGTTCCTCACGGTCACCGACCGCGACATGGCGTTGCTGCGCCCCGGTATGAGCGCGCGGGCGGTGATTCTGACCGCGGACGCGAACAATGCCGTGCGCGTGCCGCTGCAGTCGGTGCTCGAGCGCGAAGGTTCGATGGACGACGCGCGCAAGCAGGGTCTGTTCGTCCCGCAGACGCGCTCCGTGGTCATGGTCGCGAACAAAGACGGCAAGGTCGACGAGAAGACGGTCACGCTCGGAATCGCCGACAGCCAGTATTACGAAGTCCAACACGGTCTCGCACAAGGCGACAAGGTCATTACAGGCCCTCTGCGCAAGCTGCGCGATCTCAAGGACAAGGCGGACGTCACGCTGCATCACCTGTCCGACTCGCAGGAGGAGCGGAAACAGCGCGAGCAGGAGCGGCACTCCGCCAACTGAATCAGGCATCAATCGAATCGTGGTCCGGTCGGCAGTAAAGAGCCGCGACCAAGGCAATCGCAGCGCTCACACCCGCAGTAAAGCTGGCGGCGCTAGGTTGTACGGGACCCCGGTTTTGGCAGTACGGCAACATCATCTTATAGAAAGGAGATTACGCACATGGTCATGATCGAAGAGATGGAAACCATCGTTGCCCCGATCAGCGAGGCCGCGAACGACTTCTGGCAGGGCTTCGCCATCGGCGCGCTCATCGCGGGCGCGATCCTCTGCGGCGGCGCATAAGACGCCTCTGCTTCACACGCAGTACGGGCATTGATTCATTTCGGGCCCTTTCACAAACTAACTAAAAGAAAGAAAAGGAAGACTCCAATGAACAACATGCTCATGATCGAAGAGATGGAAGAAGTGGTTGCCCCCAGCGTCGGAACGTGGCTCGCGGGCGCTGGCGCCGGCGCGGCGACGATCATCATCATCGCGGCGCTCTCCTCGTAGTCCGTCGTCCACCAACAGACCCGGTCCCTAAACAACAACGTTTCACCAACTTCAGAGAAAAGGAAAGACTCCAATGAACAACGTGCTCATGATCGAAGAGATGGAAGAAGTGGTTGCCCCCAGCGTCGGAACGTGGCTCGCGGGTGCTGGCGCCGGCGCGGCGACGATCATCATCATCGCGGCTCTCTCGTCGTAATCGGCTTCGGCTGAAAGAGTCCCTTGGCGAGTCGTCGTCAGTTTTGCTGTGGGTGTGAAGCTGACGGGTTGCTGATCGCCGTGGTCGCGGCTCTTTTCTGCGGATCGCCATGCAGTTCCGGCCATCCCATTACGGCCTTCTCCGGAAGGCCGTAATGGGGCCTCGGGTTCACAAACGCTCAATTAATTTACAGAAAGGACCTCATCCCATGTTCGGCCTCATCGAGCCATTGCGTGCGGCGCTCAAATCGCTCCAAGCGAACAAAATGCGCTCGATCCTCACCTCCCTGGGCATCGTCATCGGCGTGACCAGCGTCATCGCCGTGGTCAGCCTCGTCCAGGGAATGGAGCGCAGCATCCTGCAGGAAATCGAGCGCGCCGGCAGCCAGACGCTGCTCGTCCGCCCTCTCCTGCCGGGCGACGTTCCGCTCGAGGAATATGGGAAAGTCCGCAATCGCGACCTGACCGCAGACGACATGAAGGCCGTGCAACGCCTCGTGCGCCAGGTCACCCAGGTCACACCCCTCGCATTGACGAGCACCGATCTCAAGGCCAACGGCCACACCACCTCCGTCAACATGCTGATGTCGGACGAGACCTATCTCGAGCTCAACGACATCAACGTCAAGACCGGACGCAATTTCGTCCCGGCGGAGATCCGCCTCGGCAGCAAAGTGGTCATCGTCGGCCCGAAGGTGCTCGAGAAGCTCGCCATCAAAGGCAATCCCATCGGCAAGATCATTCAGACGCCGTCTCTCGGACTCGAGATCATCGGCGTGCTGGAGGAACGCGGCGCAACCCTCGGCGCCGATCCCGACAGCATGATCCTCATCCCGCTGCGCACCGGCCTGCCGATGCTCACCGAAGAGCAGCGCCATCAGCTGTTCTTTCAGGTGCGCATCGACTCGAAGGTCAGCGCGGATGACGGTGCGGAGCTCGTCACCGCCGCATTACGCCGCGTCAAAGGCCTCAAACCGAAAGAGCAGGAAGGCTTCCGCGTCTTCAGCCAGCGGCAGTTCGTCTCCATCGTCTCCGGCATTACGCGCTTCATCGGCGCCGTGGCCGGCGGCATGGTGTCGATCGCGCTGCTCGTCGGCGGCGTCGGCATCATGAACATCATGCTCGTCACGGTCACCGAGCGCACGCGTGAGATCGGCATCCGGAAATCCGTCGGCGCCAAGCCGCGCGACATCCTGGTGCAGTTCCTCATTGAAGCGTCGCTCTTATCGCTCCTCGGCGGAGCGGCCGGCGTTGCGCTCGGCTATGCGGCCGGCGGCGCGATCAGCCACGGATTCTTCGGCTCGTTCAGTCCCATTCCGTTGTGGGCCGTCAGCAGCGCGTTCCTCGTCCCCGCGGCCATCGGAATTCTTTTCGGTCTGTATCCGGCGTGGAAAGCCTCCATGCTCGATCCGATCGAATGTCTTCGTTACGAATAAGGAGTCATCAGGAGGAGAGAGCCGCGATCACGGCAACCCTCAGCGCCACGATGCAGTAGCCCCTCGGCGTCCGGTTGTCATGTCCCCGGCAGTTACACCCCCAATCGAATCGCCCACTACATGGAAAAGGAGATCACTCACATGCTCATGATCGAAGAAATGGAAAACGTCGTCGCCCCCATCAGCGAAGCCGCCACGGACTTCTGGAATGGTTTTGCGGTCGGCGCCCTGATCGCTGTCGCGGTTCTCTGCGGCGGCGCGTAAGATTCGGCGCTGTTCGGCGGATCGCACGGCGGTCCGCTGTCGATGTTCCGGCTTTAAACCGACTTCGAATGCAAATTGAGATGCCGCCGGTGCAGTCCCTGAATCCGGCGCTTGTGAGCGGTTGCCATGATCGCGGCCCTTTCGTCCTGATGAATCTCTCGCGTTGAACCGGCATCGCGGCGGCGTTGTACACTCCGCCGCGATGTCCTTCATCGACGTCGACCGCCGCGCGTGGCGCGCATTGTTCGCCGCGCAGCTCGGCTGGATGCTCGACGCGATGGACTTCCTCCTCTTCACCTTCGCCGTCGTGCCGATCCAGCAGGAGTTCGGCCTCGCCAAGTCGACGATGGGCGGCCTCACGTCGGTGGCGCTCATCGCGAGCGCGATCGGCGGCATCGGCTTCGGACGTCTCGCCGATCGCATCGGCCGCGTGCGCGCGATGACGTTCAGCATCCTGCTGTACTCCGCCGCGACCGCGGGCCTCGCGACGTCGTCCGCGCTCTGGCAGCTCATCGCGTGGCGCGTGCTGGTCGGCCTCGGCATGGGCGGCGAGTGGTCCTGCGGCTCGGTACTCGTCGCGGAGACGTGGCCTGCGCAACATCGCGCGAAGGCGATGGGGATCATGCAGGCGGGGTGGGCGATCGGCGCGCTCTTCGCCGCGGGCATTTCCGCGCTCGTCCTCGAGCGCTTCGGCTGGCGCGTGCTGTTTCTCATCGGCGCGCTGCCGGCGGTGCTCGCGTTCGCGATTCGCCGCAACGTCGAAGAGCCGGAGGTGTGGCGCGCGCGCGAGCCGTCGCGCTGGCTCGAGCTGTTCGGCCCCGCATTCCGCGCGCGCGTCGTGCTGGCGACGCTCCTCGCGAGCAGCGTGCTCGTCGCATTCTGGGGCGTGACGTCGTGGCTGCCCGCGTTTCTGGCGACGCCTGTGGCGCAGGGCGGCGCGGGGCTGACGCTGACGAAGTCGGCCGCGTGGCTGATCGTGCTGCAGATCGGAGCGTTCTTCGGCTATGTGAGCTTCGGCTGGATTGCCGACCGCATCGGACGCCGTCCCGCGTTCACCTTCTTCATGATCGCCGCGACCGCGGTGGTGCCGCTGTTCGCATTCGGCGCGCGCTCGAAGCTGACGCTCCTGCTCATCGGCCCGCTGGTAGGCTACTTCGCGCACGGCTATTTCTCGCTGTTCGGCGCGATGCTCGCCGAGCTCTTTCCGACGCGCATCCGCGCGAGCGCGCAGGGCTTCTGCTACAACGGCGGCCGCCTCGCGTCCGCGGCCGCGCCGTACGCGATCGGCGCCGCGGCGGCGACGTACGGCTTCCGCTTCTCCCTCGCCGCCGACGCCGCGTTCTTCGCGCTCGGCGGGGTCCTCATCTGGCTCCTACCCGAAACGAAAGGAACCGAGCTGTGACTCTCGATCTCGATCTCAGCGCCGACCTCGGCGAAGGTTCGCCGGACGAAGACGGGATCTGGCCGCTGATCACGTCCGCGAACGTCGCGTGCGGCGGTCACGTCGGCGACGAGACCTCGATGCGCGAGGCCGCGGCCTTCGCCGCGCGCTACGGCGTCGCGTTCGGCGCACATCCGTCCTATCCCGATCGCGAGCACTTCGGCCGCCGCTCGCTCGATCTCGACGCCGACGCGCTGCGCGCGTCGCTCATCGCGCAGATCTCCGCGCTGCGCGCGTTCGCGCGCGTGGAGCACGTGAAGCCGCACGGCGCGCTGTACAACGACGCGCACAAAGACCGCACGCGCGCGGACACGATCGTCGACGCAATGTGTGCCGTCGATCCCACCATCGCCATCGTCGCGCCCGATCGCTCGCAGATGGCCGCCGCCGCCCAAGCCGCCGGCACGCGCGTCATCCGCGAGGCCTTCGCCGACCGCCGCTACGAGCCCGACGGCTCGCTTGTCCCGCGCAGCATCACCGGCTCCACGCTCACGATCGAAGAAGCCGCCGCGCAGGCCGTAATGCTCGCGAACGAACGCGCCGTCATCGCCCGCGACGGCACCCGCATCCCGATCGCCTTCGACACGATCTGCATCCACGCCGACATGCCGCAAGCGCTGGAGCGCCTGCGCGCCATCCGCACCGCCTTGACAACCCCCCGCTGACCGCGCCACCATCCCCCTCCCGCCGCGCACGTACTGTGGTGTAGCTCAGTTGGTAGAGCGCCGGATTGTTAATCCGGTGGTCGGAGGTTCGAGCCCTCCCGCCACAGCCAAAACTCCCCCTGTCGTAAAATCTCCTTACTTCCCGAGACGCTGAACGACGGAGACGAGGGATCATGGCTCATCCGATGAACGGCTCGGTGATTCAAGGGCGGTTTCCTCGCGGGGCACAGGTTCCGGCGCGGCTCTCGCCGCAGGAGGCGGCGCGGTTGCCGGTGCAGGGTGGGCAGCCATTGGCGGCCGATGTACGGCAGCGGATGGAAGCGGCGTTCGGGCAGCGGTTCGATCACGTGCGCGTCCATCCGTCGAGCGCGGTGGCGCAGGCGATCCGCGCGCAGGCGTTCACGCACGGCTCGCACATTCATTTCGCGGCCGGCCAGTACGATCCGGCCACGCCGCATGGGCGGCATACGCTCGCGCACGAGCTCGCGCACGTCGTGCAGCAGCGGACGGGACGCGTGCGGAATGTAAGCGGCAGCGGCGTGGCGGTCGTGCAGGATGCGATGCTGGAAGCGGAGGCGGAGCGGATGGCGATTCAGGCCGTGCAGCGCGTGGATGCCGCGCCGCCGCGGCGGCTCCCGCCGGGTACGGCCCAGCCGCTCACATACAACCGCTTCAATTGGCTGCTCGGCTTCATGCAGGGCTACAACGAACAGGAGACGCGCATCAATACGCTGCGCGACAATCTGCGCACGAAAATCGCGAATACGCTCAATGACTTTGCGACGAACCGTTCCTGGATGCGGCCGCCGACCGTATTGGTCCAGATCCAGCAGCGATTCAACAATCTCGATCGGGCCGCGTACAACGAAGGGCAGTACAACGCGCTCGAAAACGACCTCACCACGCTCGATACGCGATTGACGCACCTGCGCCTTGGCTGGAGCAATATTCAATGGCAGCAGCGCGATCCGATGGGGTACATCACGCGTAGCGTGACCAAAGGCAAGAAGGGCGAGCTCTATTACGGATCCACGGCCGTCCATGTAAACGACAAGGCCAGCCTGCGGCTGTTCGTCGACAGGCTGTTCAAAGAATTCACGAACTATGGCTTCCGGTACTCTGCGTCCGCGCTGGTCAATGGGACGGCGTTCATCGGCACCGACGACCAGGCCGAGGATTTCATGGAGAACCCGAATTCACTGGACCGCTACGGAAGCTGCATTACGCTCGCGAATGCGTTCGCCACGATTCTCCAGAAGTACGGCGTGGACGCCGAGACGGATTATGTACTCCCGCAGAACCAGTCGGCGATTGTGAGAGTCCCTACGTTCATCGATCCGCAGATCAAGAGCAATATCGAATACAACGGCATCAAGAAAGACGGGTTCTTCGTCTTTACGAGCCACGCCGCGGTGCTGGTCAAGCTTCTCAAGAAGTATTACGACCCGATGGCCAAAGCCGACTACTACAGCCTGTGGGACAAGATCGACTGCAAACTCACTCCCGGCAACGGAAATGAGCTCAAGATCAACGGCACCTGTACCCATCTGAGCATCGGCATCAAACACGTCAGCGGGAAGGAGTTCCACCTCGTCGCCGATCCCACGCGGCGCCACGGCGGACTGGTGACGTATATCCTCACCCCGAACAGCTGACGGCCGTCCGTAAGTACTGCTTGACATCCCGCGATCCCGCACTACACTACGGCCGCTCTTTCCCACATCACGAAAGGATCGGTCCAGGTGCATATGAAGAATCTGATGCGCGGTGCGTTCGTAGTGTGTTTGCTCTCCGTGGCTGCCGGCGCGTTCGCCGGTGACTACATCGTCGCCTTCAAGAACGGCTCGCCGGCGAATTTCTCGTCGACGGTGGCCAGCGTGGGCGGCCGGGTCGCGTTCCAGCACGAGGTCATGGCCATCGTGTCCGGTATCGACGCGAACGGCGCGGCCCGTCTCGGCGCGCTCTCCGGTGTCGCTGAAGTACAGGCGGACGAGAACTTCGTCCTCGACGATCAGATCGAAGTGGCCTCGGCCGAGCAGTCGTTCGCCGATGCCACCAGCACGGCCGTGCCGTCGACGGCCGCGTTCTTCGCGCGCCAGTGGAACATGCGCTCCATCGGTGCGGACGTCGCGTGGGCCGCGGGCCGCATCGGCTCGCCGAACGTCCGCGTGGCCATCCTCGACACTGGCATCGACCGCAGCGCGAGCCCGCACGTCGATCTGGCCGGCCTCGTCGACTACTCGCTCGGCGCGCAGTTCCAGCTCGACAACCCGGCCTGCGTGCCGGGCGCGCCGTTCACGTTCGGTGCGACGGACGATCTCGTCTTCCACGGCACCCACGTCGCCGCGACGGTCTCCAGCAACGCGCGCGCGACCGCTGGCGTCACCTCGCGCGTGCGCCTCGTGCCGGTGAAGGTGCTCGGACTCACGACCGATCAGTTCGGACAGTGCACCGCCGGCAGCGGCTCGTTCGGCTCCGTGCTCAGCGGCGTTCTGTATGCCGCCGACATCGACGCCGACGTCGCGAACATGAGCCTCGGCGGCGGTTTCACGAAGGCGGGCAACGGCCGCTTCATCGGCATGATCAACCGCGTCTTCAACTACGCGCATCGCAAGGGCACACTCATCGTGGTGGCCGCGGGCAACGACGGCCGCGATCTCGACCACGACGGCAACATCGAGACGACGTACTGCGACGCGCCGAACACCGTCTGCGTCTCCGCGCTCGGACCTTCGGCGTCGGGCAGCGTGAACGGCCCGTGGCCGAACGGCTACGACGCCATCGCCGGCTACACGAACTTCGGCCGCTCGTCGATCAACGTCTCCGCGCCGGGCGGCACCGGCAGCGGCGCCACGAACCCGGGCGGCTTCGTCTACTCCGCGTGCTCGCGCAGCGCGGCGTCCGTCGGCCTGACGATCTGCCGCACCGGCAACTTCATCGTCGGCGCGAACGGCACGTCGATGGCCGCGCCGCACGTCACCGGTCTGGCCGCGCTCATCGTCGAGAACGTCGGCAAGGACAAGCCGTCGCAGGTGAAGGCGCGCCTGCAGCAGTCGGCCGACGACCTCGGCCAGCCGGGCACCGATCCGTTCTACGGCAAGGGGAAGATCAACGCGCCCCGCGCCCTCGGTCTGCAGTAACTTCAGGCGTTCTCGCAAAAACTCTCCCCGCGCGGGCGGGGAGAGTTTTTCATCTCATGAACGTGCGCTTGCGTCTGCCTCGACTGCGCGTTTGTCAGGCATTTCCCTGAGGGACACCAAACGCCGCGTGCGACATTCTGCACGCATGGCGGAAATCCCGCAGAAAGGCAATCGCGGCGTCGTGCTGATCGTCGACCGCGACGAGGCCGTGCGCACGATGGTCGCCGCCTTGCTGCGCCGCGCCGGCTTCACCACTCGCGGTTACGCGGATTGCGATGCGATCGGCGCGGACGCCGAGCAGACCGCGGCCGCGATCGTGCGCGACGTCGATCTCTCCGCGCGCAATCGCGCGGCGGCGCTGGAGGAGATCGAGCGCGTGCCGGCCGAGGTGTTGCGGCGGACGGTGATCATGACCACGGCGCCGGCTGCGGTCGTGAAGAACGCGGCACTCGCGAAGGCATTCGCGGTGGTGCGGAAGCCGTTCGAGGTCAGCGCGCTCGTCGACGCGGTGCGCCGTTGCAGCGAGCAGTCGCGGCAGCATCGCGTGCGCGGAAGCCACCGCGGCGCCGATCTCGAAGAGGGAAGCGCGGCGACGGTGAACGTCGCGCGCGTGGAGCGTTTCCTCCGCAGCGTGCCGAAGCTGCGCGCGTTGCTGGGAAGCGAGTCGCGCACGATGCACGAGCTGCTGCTCGGAAACGAGATGCGGCGCACGACGCTCGAGCTCGCGAACGTGTTGTATGCGGCGGCGCAGCTCGAGCGCGACCGCAAGCGCGCGGCGGTGCTGCTCGGTGCCGCGCGCGCGGCGGCGGAGCTCGCAGGCGCGCCCGCGCCGCTGCCGGCCTACGCGCGCAGTCACTGACGTCAGGCCGGCCGCTCGAGCCAGCCCTGGCTCAGCGCGTAGCGCACGAGATCGGCGCGGCTTCCGATGTCGAGCTTCTGCATACCGTTGGCCTTGTGCGTCTCGACGGTCTTGACGGTGATACCGAGGACGGCGGCGATCTCCTTGTTCGTATGTCCGTACGCCACCATCGTCAGCACCTCGCGCTCGCGCGCGGTGAGCTCGTCGCTCGCCGCACCGCGGATCGCCGTTCCCGACTCGAACATCTTGCCCGCCACGGTCGGGTCGAGATACGTGCCGCCGGAGAGCACGGTGCGGATCGCGGAGACGAGCTCGTCGCCGGCGGTCTGCTTGAGCACGTAGCCGCTCGCGCCGTTCTGCAGGACCTGTTGGACGTACGCCTTCTCCGCGTGACGCGTGAGCACGACGACCTTCGTCTCCGGCAACGCCGCGCGCAGCTCGGCGGCCACGGCCGGTCCGCTCGCATCGGGGAGCGAGAGGTCGAGCACGACGACGTCGGCACCGCCGGCGCGCGTGACGGCATCCGCCGCGCCGCGTCCGCGCGCGGCCTCGCCGATCACCTGCATGTCCGCCTGCGCATCGATCAAGAGGCGCAAGCCCTGGCGCAGGACCGCGTGGTCGTCCAGAAGAAACACGCGGGTCTTCGTCATCCCGCGCTCTCCGTTTCCGGGAGCGGCACGCGCGCGAACATCGTCGTGCCGCTGCCGGGCTGCGACTCGAGGTCGAGCGTGCCGCGCACGAGCGCCAGACGCTCGCGGATGCCGAGCAGTCCGAAGCGTCCGCGCGGCGCGACGCCATCACCGGAAGGCGCCGCGTCGAACCCGCGTCCGTTGTCTTCGACGATGAGCCGCAGGATGTCGCGCTCGCGCTCGAGAATCACGCTGACGGTCGTCGCCGCGGCGTGCTTCCAGACGTTCGTGAGCGACTCCTGCACGACGCGGTAGAGCGTGCTCTCGATCGCGTCGGAGAAGCGGTCGCCGTCGCCGATGCCGAGGTGGACGGCGACGCGAATGCCGCTCGCGGCGGAGAACTCGTCCGCCAGCGAAGAGATCGCGCCGTGCAGTCCGAGCTGATCGAGCGCCGGCGGACGCAGTTCCAGCGTGAGCCGGTCGATGCTCTGATCGATGCGCGTGATGATCGCTTTCAGCTCCGTGATGCGTTCGTCGCGCGGCTTCAGCGACTCGAGCCCGACACGCAGCGCGGTGATGTGCTGGCCCATCTCGTCGTGCAGCTCGCGCGCGATGCGCTGCCGCTCTTCCTCGGCCGCCGTGACGAGCCGTTCGAGGAGTTGCTGGCGGTTCAAGCTGAGATCGAGCAGCGCCTGCGTTCGCTCGCGGACGCGCTCCTCGAGCTCCTCGCGCGCCATGCGTTGCGCGTGCAGGTCGGTCGCGGCGGCGTAGTAGCGGATCACGCGTCCCTGGTGATCGCGCAGCGGCGCGGCGTTGATGAGGAACCAGCGGTACTCGCCCGATGCGCCGCGGATGCGATGCTCCTGCTGCAGCGGCCGCGCCTCGGCGACGGCACGCGCGTACTGCTCGACCGAGCGCGCGCGATCCTCGGGATGGATCGCCTCCGTCCAGCCCCAGCCTCGCGCCTGTTCGCGGCTCTGCCCGGTGTACGCGAGCCAGCGGTCGTTGTACCAGGTCGTCTCGCCGGACGGCTCGCTCATCCAGAGCAGATCGGGAACGACGTTGGCGATGGCGTGGAACTGCGCCTGCGATTCGCGCAGCGCCGCTTCATCGCGCTTGCGCCGCGTGATGTCCATGAAGAGCACGGCCACGCGATGGTTGTGCGGGTCGCCGAGGCGAAAGGCGTAGAGATCGAACGTGCGGCCGAGGACCGGCTCCGTTTCCTCGAAGCGCGACGGCTCGCCGCTTTCGGCGACCTTGCCGTAGATCTGCGCCCAGCGCGGATTGGGCGTGCCGAGGATCTCCGTCGCGGTCCGTCCGGCGGCGTTGTGCATTCCGCTTTGCTTCTCGAATGCCGGATTGACCTCGAGGAAGCGGAAGTCGCTCCACGCGCCGTCGGCGTTCGCCATCACCTCGACGACGGCGTAGCCTTCGTCCATCGAGACGAACAGCGTGCGATAGCGCTCTTCGGTGCGGCGTAGCGCGGCTTCGGCCTTGTGCCGTTCGGTGATGTCGAGGAAGGTGAGCACCACGCCGTCGATGCGGTCCTCGGATGTGCGGTACGGAAGGAGGCGCATCAGGTACCAGGCGCCGTCGCGCGTCTGCACTTCCTGCTCGATGGTCTGCAGGCGTTCGAGCACGCGCGCCATCGCGTCGCCCAGCCCGTCAATGTCGAGCTTGTGCGTGATGTCGGAGAGCGGACGGCCGACGTCGGCGGAGATGAGGTTGAAGACCTCTCGCGCGCCCGGCGTGAAGAGCTTCACGCGCAGCGCACGATCGACGAAGATCGTGCCGATGTCGGTCGAGCTCATGAGATTGCGCAGGTCGTCGCTGGCGTGCGAGATCTCGTCGATCTTGACCTTCAGCTCCTGATTGACCGTCTGCAGCTCTTCGTTGACGGACTGCAGTTCCTCCTGGCTGGTCTCGAGCTCCTCGGCGGTCGAGCGCAGCTCCTCGTTCATCGCCTGCAGCTCTTCGTTCGCGGCGCGTGCCTCTTCCGCCTGCACCTCGTACTGCTCGATGGTGGCGCGCATCTGCGCCTTCACGCGCAGCAGCTCTTCATCGAGCTGGCGCGTGCCCGGCTCGACGGCCGTGGCCTCGTGCGCCGGCATCTCCGTCCCGCGGTTCGCTTCCTCGAAGAGAATGAGAAAGAAGCCGCGCGCCGGATCGTCGGCGGTGAGCGCGGGACGAACGACGAGGTCGATGCGCTCCTCGCGGTCGCTGGTATGCGCCACGACGTTGCGCGCCGCGACGATGGTTCGCTTCTGCGCGGCCTGGAAGAGCGCGGAGCGCAGATCGATGCGCAGCTCCTGGCGGACGACGTTCAACACGTTCGACGTCGCCTCGCCGCGCGGGAACTGCAGATAGCGGCCGGCACGCTCGGAGAGATGCACGATGTTGTACTGGTCGTCGACGACGACCGACGGCGCGGCGTACTCCTCGAGCAGCCGGTGATGCAGATCGATCGGCGCGAAGCGGTCCCGCGCCTTGAGCTCCGGCGGCGTGACGTCCGTGGCGAGCAGCGCGGGCGTATCGATGGGCGCGATCGCGCGCGGGAGCGGCGGGAGCAGCATGGCCCGCTCGACCGCACGCGCGCGATAGACGTGCGCTTCCTTGTCGACGAGCGAATAGAGCGACGGCGAGCCGTCGACCGCCTCGGCGGTGCCGAGGAGCAGATAGCCGTCCGGCTCGAGCGCAAAGTGCATCACCTCGAGCGCACGCTGCTGCGCGCCGCGATTGAGATAGATGAGGAGGTTGCGGCACGAGATGAAATCGAGGTGCGAGAACGGCGGGTCCTTGATCAGGTTGTGGTGCGCGAAGAGCACGATCTCGCGCAGCTCGCGCCGCACGCGATAGCCGGCGCCGTCTTTGAGGAAGAAGCGGCGCAGGCGCTCGGGCGGCACGTCCGCGACCTCGGTGTCGCTGTACCAGCCGTCGCGCGCGCGGGCGATGGCGTGCTCGTCGAGATCGGTGGCGAAGATCTGCAGATTCGGCGGCGCTTTCTCCGCCAGCAGCATGGCGATCGAGTACGCCTCTTCGCCGGTCGCACAGCCGGGCACCCACACGCGCAGATGGTCTTCGGCGCGCTTCGACGCCAGCAGCTTCGGGAGGATGTTCAGCTCGACCTTCTCCCACACCTCGCGGTCGCGGAAGAAGTTCGTGACGCTGATGAGCAGCTCGGCGAGCAGCGCATGCGCTTCCTCGTGCCGCTCGCGCAGGAACGCGGCGTATGCCGGCAGCGTGTCGACGTCGCGCACGGCCATGCGGCGTTCGATGCGCCGCAGCACCGTCGGCCGCTTGTAGTTCGTGAAGTCGTGGCCGGTCCGCAGACGCAGCAACGTGAAGACCTCCGTCAGCGCCTGCTCGTCGTCCTCGGGGCGTTCTTTCGTGTCGTCCGGCACGCTCAGCGTGCGCAGCTGATCGCGGTAGTGCAGGATGCGCTGCGGCATGTCCGCGACCGGGACGACGAAGTCGACGAGGCCGGTGGCGATGCAGTTGCGCGGCATCTCGCCGAAGGCCGCTTCGGCGGGGTCCTGCACCAGCACGAGACCGTTGTACTCCTTGACGCGCCGCAGCCCCATCGAGCCGTCCGAGCCGCTGCCGGACATCACCACGCACACCGCGCTCGAGTCGTGCGTGTCGGCCAGCGTGCGGAAGAAGATGTCGATCGGCGCGCGCCGCTCCTCGTAGCTGGTCACGCTCGACACGATCAGCTGGCCGTCGTTCATCTCCAGACTCTTGTTCGGCGGAATCACGTACACGCGATCGGGCTCGACGTGCACCGACGTGCGCACCTGCACCACGGGGATCCTCGCCACCGCCTGCAGCACCTCGGCGAGATGGCTGTCGTATTCAGGAGAGAGATGCAGGATGACGACGTAGGCCATCCCGCTCGTCGACGGGACGTGGCGGAAGAACTCGCGGAACGATGCGATCGCGCCGGCCGAACCGCCGACGCCGACGACGAGAAACTTCTTCTGCGCGGTGTCCTCGCCCGGCTCGGTTCCGATCGTCTCGCGTTCGCTCATGACGCGATGGTAGCAGCGCGGATCATGCATGTTGGCCGCCACGGTGGTACCGATCGTGCGGGGCCGTTCCCCATGCCCGGGAAAGACATCATCGTCATCGGCGCTTCCGCCGGTGGCATCGAGGCGCTGCGGAGCGTGTTCGGCAGCCTGCCGGCCGACTTTCCGGCATCCATCTTCGTCGTCCTGCACACTTCGCCCGACTCGCCCGGCGTGCTCGCGCACATCTTCGCTGAGGCCGGTCCGCTGCCGGTGAAGTACGCGGTGCACGGTGAGCGCATCGAGCCGGGATGGATCTACGTCGCGCGCGCGGACCATCACATGCTGGTCGCTCCCGGAAAGATCGAGCTCACCCGCGGCCCGCGCGAGAACCGTTTCCGCCCTGCCATCGATCCTTTGTTCCGCTCTGCCGCCCAGACGTATGGACCGCGCGTGGTGGGCGTGATTCTCAGCGGCGGGCTCGACGACGGAGTGAACGGTTTGTGGACGATCAAGCAGCTCGGCGGCACGACGGTCGTTCAGGATCCCGACGAAGCGCTCGCGCCGTCGATGCCGTTGAGCGCGCTGACCTACGTGCGCGTCGACTACAAGGTCCGCGTCGCGGAGCTCGCACCGCTGCTCGTGCGGCTCGCCGCGACGCGCGCCGACGCGCGGGAAGGAGAACTGGCTGTGCCCGAGGACATCGAGATCGAGGTGAAGATCGCGAAGGAAGACAAAGCGACCACGGTGGGCGTGCAGAAGCTCGGCACGCCGTCGATGTACGCCTGCCCGGAGTGTCACGGCGTTCTGCTGCAGATGAAAGACGCGAATCCGCTGCGCTTCCGCTGCCACACGGGTCACGCCTACACGCTCGAGAGTCTCCTCGCGGACATGGACGACGTGATCGAAGACTCGCTGTGGAGCGCCATTCGCGCGCTCGAGGAGCGCGCCATGCTGATGCGGCAGGCGGCCGCGCACGCGCGCGAGGCGCACGCCGGAGACGCGCGTGCGCTGCTCGAGTTCGCCGAGGAGACGCAACGCCGCGCCGACATCGTGCGGCAGGCGGTGTTCGACGAACACGCGAAAGCGAGCGGCGCCGGGGCGTGACGGCGCATCGCACGCTCCAGCTCGTGTAGGGGTTTCACCCGACCGCTGCGCATCTCTCCCGATATTGCGTTTGCACCGGCGACCCTATCTTGATCGTCCCGCTCGACCGCGGAACGCGCTCATGACCAGCCGATCGCTCGCCCACGTCCTCGTCCTCGATCCCGATCCTTCGATCCGCGCGTTGCTCGTCGCCGTCCTGCGGCGCTGCGCGCTCCAGGTCACCGCGAGCAGCGACGCGCTCGAAGCCGCCGATGCGCTGCGGTTCGGCGGTTACGCCGCGGTGATCGTGTCGAGCGATACGCCGGAGCTCGACGCGCTGCTGCGCGAGTTCCGCCACGCGCCGCCGCCGCAGCGTCCGAAGATCATCCTCACCACCACGCCGAATGCGGCGCGGTATGCGCCCGATGCCGACGCCATTCTCCTCAAGCCGTTTCATCTCGCGGAGCTGCAGGCGACGGTCGCCGCGTACTGCAGTGCGCGCGCGCAGTGGCCGGACATTCAGACCGTGTCCGACTCTGAATCGTGATCGCGCGGAAGCGCCGTTTGACGGTCATGCTGTAACGCCATAAAATGCGCACATGCGCCGCATGTTTGGCTTCTCTCTCGCTCTCGCATTCGCGCTCTCGACCGCGGCATTCGCCGCGCCGGCGATTCAGGCGATCGACCCGGCGGTCTTCGCCACGCAGGGCGGGAACCGTTACGCGCGCGTCGTCCTGACCGGCGTCGATCTCGGCATCTGCGGGACGAACTGTCCGGGTGTTTCGGTGCTGGTCGGCGGCGAAGCGGTGCCCTTCTTCGGGAACGGATCGAAGCTCCTCATCAGCGTTCCGGACGACATGCCGCCGGGCGTTGCGAATCTCGAAGTGCACACCGCGCAGGGCAATGCCGCGGTCGAAGACGCGATGCTGTTCGTCGCTCCTTCCGACTTCGAGACGATCCTGCTTCCGCATGCCGGCGGAGGCGAGGACGTGTTCGGCGCGAACGGCTCGGTGTGGCGCGCGGAGAGCTTCATCCGCAACGACTCGGCGTGGTCGATGCGCTTCGATCTGCCGCTGTTCCCGTACAACGTGCTGATCTCGCCGTCGTTCGTCGAGTTCCTCACGGTGGCGCCGCACGCGACCGTCAATCTCGAGCTCGCGAACGCGCACGCTCCCGTGCGCGTCATGGTGCCGAAGGCGCTCGCGTCGCAGCTCACGTTCGAGACGCGCCTCTACGATGCCTCGCGCGACGACCAGACGTTCGGCACGCGCGTGCCGGCGGTGCGCGAGGCGGACTTCCGCCACGGCGCGACCACGATTCCCGGCGTGCCCATGGGCAGCCGCTTCCGCGCGAACGTGCGCGTGTTCAGCGTCGACGGCCACGCGCATCCGTACCGCGTGCGCGTGCTGACCCAGGCCGACGTCTTCGTGCCGGCGTTCGAGGGATACACGACGCCGCTTCCGGTCGACACGCTGCTCGAGCTGCCGGTGACGACGGAGCTCGATCCGCTCTTTGAAGGCTCGGTGTGGGACGTGGCGTTCGCGACGCTCGCGCTCCCGGTCGTTCCGGCGAGCACGCCACACGTGCAGGTGCAGATCGAGCCGCTCGACGGCGACGCGCCGTTCTGGGCGTATGTCTCCGTCACGAACAACGACACGCAGCAGGTGACCCTGCTGACGCCATGAGAACGCCGTGACGCGCGTCAGACGCTCGCGCGCACCGGCAGCACGACCATCGGCACGCCGAGCCATTGCAGGCGGCGCTGAATGAGCGTCGGCGTTTCGTTGTGGAGCAGGCGGTTGAACATCCGCTCCTGCCGGAAGACGAGCTTGCCCGAGATGATCGTCGCTTTCGGATAGTCGCGCGCGACGCGCTCGCACACGATCGTCGCCTCCGCCACGACCTCGGTGCCGATGTCGGTCACGCCTTCGGCGGGGAAGCCGAGGCGCCGCGTGAGACTGACGTAGCGCTGCACCTGCTCGTCCGTCTCGCGCTGCAGCGCTTCGATCTCTTCGCGGCCTTTGAAGTGGCCCGAGTCGACGACGGCGATCGAGACGAAGATGAACTGCTTGTACAGGCCGGGGAAGAAGCGCAGCGTCGAGAGGATCGTGTGCACGCCGAGGCCGTTGAAGCCGCTGACGAGGATCACCGCGGTCGGCGCGTTCGGCGCGAGCGGCTGGTCGTTCGGCGTGCCGCTCGTCGGAATGCTGCCGAGGATGTCGTCGAGCTGGCGCAGGCCGGCGCGGATCGAGTCGTAGTGCCTGCGCACGCGCAGGCAGAGCAGCACGAAGAGCGCGGTGATGACCGCCGTGACCCAGCCGCCGTGGCCGAATTTCTCGAAGATCGTGACGACCAGAATGGCCGCGCACATCGCCAGCGCCAGACCGTGAATGAAGATGTGGTACGCACGTTGACCATCGCCGCGGCGCGGCCACCAGAAGCGCCACATGCCGAGCTGCGAGAGCGTGAACGTCAGGAAGACGTTGATCGAGTACATCACCACGAGCACGTGGATGTTGCCCTTCGTGTAGAAGAGCATCGCCAGCGCCGCGCCGCCCATCAGCATCACGCCGTTGTGCATCGACAGCTGTTCCGACAGCGCGGCGAAACGGTGCGGGAAGAACGAGTCGACGGCCATGTTGGCCATGACGCGCGGTCCGTCGATGAAGCCTGCCTGCGCCGCGACGAAGAGCAGCAACCCCTCGGAGATCAGCGTCACGAGCACGAGCCAGTAGCCGACCGGTAATGCGCCGAGGTGCCACGCGCCGAACGCGGTCTCGGAGAGCACCGCGTTCATGGTCTTGCCTTCGAGCGGCCGCGTCTGCAGCAGCAGATACGCGATGAGGATTCCGGACGCGGTCAGCGCGAGCGAGACGGCCATGTAGACCATCGTCTTTTTTCCGGTGTGCACGCGCGGCTCGCGCATGATCTGAAGGCCGTTCGACACCGCCTCGATGCCGGTGTACGTGCCGCCGCCGAGCGAGTACGCGCGCAGGAACAGCAGCAGCATGCCGCCCGCGCCGAGCGTCGCCAGTCCGCCCGCGTACTCCGTCGACAAGCGATGCGAGACTTCCGGGATCGCGCCCGCGTGCGTGAAGATCGCCCAGCCGATGAGCAGCGCGTGCGTCGCCAGGAACACGAGAAAGATCGGCGTCAGCACTTTCACCGACTCTTTCACGCCGCGCAGATTGAGCGCGATGAGCAGCACGATCGCCGCGACTTCGATCGCCATCTTCCACGCGTGCCACGACGCCGGCAGAAAGCTGAAGATGGCGTTGCCGCCCGACGCGATCGAGACCGTGATCGTGAGGATGTAGTCGACGACGAGCGCGCAACCGGAAATGACGCCGATGCGCGGCCCGAGCAAGCGCGACGCGACGACGTAGCCGCCGCCGCCGGTCGGGAACTGTTCGATGATGCTCGAGTACGACGCGGAGAGAATGAGCACCGTGATGCCGGTGGCCAGCGCCAGGCCGAGCGCGAGGTAGTGATGTTCGCCGAGCGCGCGGAACGCTTCTTCCGGACCGTACGCGGACGAGGAGAGCCCGTCGGCGCCGAGGCCGACCCACGCCAGAAACGCGATCAGCGAGATCTTGTGCAGCGCGTGCGGATCGGTGAGGTCGCGCCGTTCGCCGAGAATCCTGCGCTGCACGCGGTCGGCGAACGACTCGCCGGGAAGGAGGGAATCCGAGGGTTCTTCGTGTCTCTGTGCGCTCGACATCGACTTCGAGTCTAACGCCGGAAGTCGTTGATACGATGGATCTTAATGGTTTCTTAAGGTCGCTCGGCGCGGGCGGTGTCGACGATCACCAGATCGAAGCCGCCGCCGCGGTCGAGCAGCTTGTGCACGATGCTCGGCACGAAGCGGCTGAAGAAGCCGGGGCGCGTCGGCTTGCCGACGACGAGCAGGTTGATGCGCGCTTCCGCCGCGAACGCGCAGATCGCGCCGGCGATGTCTTCCGATTCGCGCGTGACGACGGTCGCGCCGAGCGCGATCGCGAGCTGCACGTTCTCGCTGAGCTTCCGATGCTCCTCGGCGGTGATGTTCCGCGGATGTTCGCGCTCCTGCCGCACGTACAGCGCGAACCAGCGCGTGTTCATCCGTCCCGCGATCCGCGACGCGCGCAAGAGCAGCGGACGCGCGATCTCGGGATCGAACGGCACCGCGACCGCCAGCCGCACTTCGCTCGTGACGTCGCCGTTCTGCGCGGCGCCGCTGAACGTCGCCGTCTGCAGCAGCGCGAGCTCGCGCAAACGCGTGAGCAGCTCCGCGCGAAAGAAGTTGCCGAGCGCGCGCGCGGCCTGCTCCGGCGGATAGATCTTTCCCGCGCGCAGTCGCTCGAGCAGTTCCGGCACCGGGATGTCGACGAGCACGACGGAGTGCGCGTCGCGAAGGATGCGATCCGGAACGCGCTCGCGGATGTCGATGCCGGTGGCGGAGCGGACGACGTCCTGCACGCCTTCGAGATGCTGCACGTTGAGCGCGGTCATCACCGACGCGCCGCTGGCGAGGATCTCCTCGACGTCCTGCCAGCGCTTTTCGTTGCGCGACGCCGGCGCGTTCGTATGCGGCAGCTCGTCGACGACGACGAGATCGGCGTGCCGCGCGAGGATCGCGTCGACATCCATTTCGTCGATGGTCACGCCGCGATGCACGACGGTCCGGCGCGCGATCTGTTCGAGCTCGCCGATGCGTTGCGCGGTCTCGATGCGGCCGTGCGTTTCGACGAAGCCGAGCACGACGTCGATGCCGGCGCGGCGCGCGGCGTGCGCATCGTCGAGCATGCGCACGGTCTTGCCGACACCCGCGGCCATGCCGAGGTACACGGCGAGGCGCCCGCGCCCATCGCGACTCGTGCCGGCGAGACGCAGCAGCTCGTCGGGGTCGGGCCGGCGCGGCTCACTCGCGCGCGCCATCGCGGGAGACCAGCGCGTCGAGCGCGAGGTTGAGCTGCAACACGTTGACGCGCGGCTCGCCGTACACGCCGAGAAAGCGTCCCTCGGTGTGACCGCGCACGAGCGCGCGGAGGTTGGCTTCGTCGAGATGCCGCGCACGCGCGACGCGCGGCACTTGCAGCAGCGCGTATTCGGGCGAGATGTGCGGATCGAGTCCGGACGCGGACGTCGTGACGGCGTCGGGCGGGATGTTCGTCGCGCGCGTCGTCGTCTGCAGTGCGCGCACGTCCGCGACGATGCGGTCGCGCAGTTTCTGCGACGTCGGACCGAGGTTGCTTCCGCCGGAACCCTGCGCGTTGTAATCGACGGCGGATGGTCGCGGATGAAAGTAGCGCGCGCTCGTGAACGGCTGCGCGATGAGCGACGAGCCGACGACGCGGCCGTCGCGCACGATGAGCGAGCCGTTCGCGGCGTCGCGAAACGCGAGCTGGCCGATTCCCCACACGATCGCGGGATAGATGCCGCTGACCAGCACGAGCAGCACGAGCGTCGTGCGCGTGGCGATGACGAGATGCTCTTTCATGCGAGCCCCACAAGTCCCAGCACGAGGTCGATGAGCTTGATGCCGAGGAACGGCACGACGATGCCGCCCGCGCCGTAGAGCAGCAGATTGCGGCGCAGGATGCGCGCCGCGCCGAGCGGGCGATAGGCGACGCCGCGCAACGCCAGCGGCACGAGCGCGACGATGACCAGCGCGTTGAAGATGACGGCGGAGAGGATGGCGCTGCGCGGCGTGGCGAGATGCATGACGTTCAGCGCCTGCAGCTGCGGATACGTCGCGAGAAAGAGCGCGGGGATGATGGCGAAGTACTTCGCGACGTCGTTGGCGATGGAGAACGTCGTCAGCGCGCCGCGCGTCATGAGCAGCTGCTTGCCGATCTCCACGATCTCGATGAGCTTCGTCGGATTCGAGTCGAGATCGACCATGTTTCCCGCTTCCTTCGCCGCCTGCGTGCCGCTGTTCATGGCCACGCCGACGTCCGCCTGCGCGAGCGCGGGCGCGTCGTTGGTGCCGTCGCCCGTCATCGCCACGAGATTGCCGCCCGCCTGTTCGCGGCGAATGAGCGCGAGTTTGTCCTCCGGCGTCGCTTCCGCGAGCACGTCGTCGACGCCGGCCTCGCGCGCGATCGTCTCGGCGGTGAGCGGGTTGTCGCCGGTGATCATCACCGTGCGAATGCCCATCATCCGCAGCCGCTCGAAGCGCTCGCGCATGCCGCCTTTGACGACGTCTTTGAGGTAAATCACGCCGAGCACGCGCGCGTCCTCCGCGACGACGAGCGGCGTGCCGCCGGCGCTCGCGATCGTGGCGACCGCGGCGCGGATGTCGTCCGGAAAGTCGCCGCCGTTCGCGCGCACGAACGCGTCGATCGCATCCGCCGCGCCTTTGCGCACGCGCCGAACCGCCGGCGAATCGACAGTCGGCAGATCGACGCCCGACATGCGCGTCTTCGCGGTGAAGGGGACGAAGTGCCCGCCGAGGTCGTGCAGGTCGCGGCCGCGCAATCCGTGCTGCTCTTTCGCGAGCACGACGATCGAGCGCCCCTCGGGTGTCTCGTCCGCGAGCGAGGAGAGCTGCGCGGCTTCGGCGAGCGTGCGCGCGTCGACATCGTGCGCGGGACGGAGCTCGGTCGCCTGACGATTGCCGAGCGTGATCGTGCCGGTCTTATCGAGCAGCAGCACGTTCACGTCGCCCGCGGCTTCGATGGCGCGGCCCGACATCGCCAGCACGTTGTGCTGCAGCACGCGGTCCATGCCGGCGATGCCGATCGCGGAGAGCAGCGCGCCGATGGTGGTCGGGATGAGACAGACCAGCAGCGCGACGAGCACCGTGATCGACACGTCGCCGCCGGAGTAGAGCGCGAACGGTTTCAGCGTGACGGTGGCGAGCAGGAAGACGATGGTGAGGCCGGCCAGCAGGATGTCGAGCGCGATCTCGTTCGGCGTCTTCTGCCGCTCCGCGCCTTCGACGAGCCGGATCATGCGATCGATGAACGTCTGCCCCGGCTCCGACGTGATCTCGACGACGATGCGGTCGGAGAGCACGATCGTGCCGCCGGTCACCGCGGAGCGATCGCCGCCCGCCTCGCGGATCACGGGCGCGGATTCGCCGGTGATCGCGGCTTCGTTGACGGACGCGATGCCTTCGATGACCGTGCCGTCGCCGGGAATGAGCTGATTCGCTTCGACGACGACGCGATCGCCTTTGCGCAGTTGCGACGCGGGCACCGGTTCTTCGCCGCCGTCGTTGGTGAGGCGTCGCGCGACGGTGTCGTGTTTCGTCTTCCGCAGCGCCGCCGCCTGCGCTTTCCCACGCCCTTCCGCCAGCGCCTCGGCGAAGTTCGCGAAGAGCACGGTCGCCCACAGCCAGAACGCGATCTGCAGTTGTAACAACGTGCGGTCGCGCAGCAGGAGCAGCGTGGTCACGAGCGCGCCGACCTCGACGAGGAACATCACCGGATTGCGCCACATGCGGCGCGGATCGAGCTTCACGAATGCATCGAACATCGCGCGGCGTTTCATCCGAACACCTTTCCGCTCTGCATGACGAAATGCTCGACGACGGGGCCGAGCGAGAGCATCGGGAAGTACGTGAGCGCGCCGACGATGACGATGACGCCGGCGAGGAGGATCGCGAACAGCGCGCCGTCGACGGGAAACGTTCCCGCCGATTCGGCGATGCGCTTCTTCGCCGCGAGCGAGCCGGCGATGCCGAGGACCGGAATGATCATGAAGAAGCGGCCGAAGAACATCGCCAGTCCGAGTCCGATGTTGTAGAAGCGCGTGTTCGCGTTGAGCCCCGCGAAGGCGCTGCCGTTGTTGCCCGCGGCGCTCGTGTACGCGTACGCCATCTGCGAGAGACCGTGCGGTCCGGCGTTGCTGATCGACGATCGGCCGGCATTCGTCGCGGTCGCGAGCGCGCTGCCGGCGAGCACGAACAAGGCGAAGATCAGCACCGTGAGCATGGCCAGCTTCACGTCCTTCGCCTCGATCTTCTTGCCGAGGTATTCCGGCGTGCGGCCGACCATGAGGCCGGCGATGAAGACCGCGAGGATGATGAAGACGAAGATGCCGTAGAGGCCCGCGCCCGCGCCGCCGAAGACCACTTCGCCGAGGAGGATGTTCGCCAGCGGAACGAAGCCGCCGAGCGGCGTGAAGGAGTCGTGCATCGCGTTCACGGCGCCGCACGACGCGGCGGTGGTGACGGACGCGAAGAGCGCGGAGTCGGCGGCGCCGAAGCGCGTTTCCTTGCCTTCGAGATTCGGGCCGAGGTGATGCAGCGGATTGCCGCGGATTTCCGCCGCGACGCCGAGCGACGTCATCGCGAGAAACAGCAGCGACATCGCGGCGAAGACCGCCCAGCCGTGGCGCGGCTTTCCGGTCATCGAGCCGAGCGTGTACGTGAGCCCGGCCGCGATCCAGAGGATGAGAAACATCTCGAAGAGATTCGTGAACGGCGTCGGGTTCTCGTACGGATGCGCGGAGTTCGCGTTGAAGAAGCCGCCGCCGTTCGTGCCGAGCTCCTTGATCGCTTCCTGCGACGCGACCGGTCCCTGCGCGATCGCTTGCGTCGCGCCTTCGAGTGTGCGCACGCGCGTGCTCGTGTCGAAGTTCTGCACGACGCCCTGCGAGAGCAGCACGATCGCGGCAACGAGCGACAGCGGCAGGAGGATCCAGAGCGTCGCGCGAACGAGATCGACCCAGAAGTTGCCGAGCGTCGCGGCGCGCTGGCGCGCGACGCCGCGGATGACGGCGATGGCGACGGCGATACCGGTCGCGGCGGACGCGAAGTTGTGGAACGCGAGCGCCGCCATCTGCGAGAGCTGCGACATCGTCGACTCGCCCACGTAGGCCTGCCAGTCGGTGTTCGTCGTGAACGAGACCGCGGTGTTCCACGCGAGGTCGGGCCCGACCGCGCCGAGGTGATCGGGATTCAGCGGCAGGACGTGCTGCAGACGCAGCAGCGCGTACGTCAGCACGAGGCCGATCATGCTGAACGCGAGCATGGCCAGCGCGTACGCCTGCCACGACTGCTCGCGTTTCGCGTCGATGCCGGCCAGGCGATGGATGAGGCGTTCGAGCGGCGCGGCGAGCGGGTCGAGAAACGTCCGTTCGCCGCAGAAGACGCGGCGCATGTAGAGACCGATCGGCTTCGTGGTCACCGCGACGAGCAGGAAGAAGAGCGCGACTTTGGTGAACGCCATCACAGCTTCTCCGGTTTCAGCAGCGCGAAGAGGAGATAGACGAGTGCGGCGAGTGCGAGCAGGAGTCCGGCGAGCGATTCGAAGTTCATAGGTGTTCACAGGCGCGCACGTACGCCGCGGCGACGGCGAAGAGCGCGAGGGTCAGCGCGAGAAAGAGAAGGTCGAGCATCAGAAGGTCACCACCGCGCCGATGAGCGCGAGGAACCGGCCACGTGCGTCCTCGGCGAAGACGCGCGTGTTCGAATCGTCGTAGCGCGTTTCGAGCTTGAGCACGAGCGCGTCGCGTGGACGCATTTCCCACGTCAGCGTCGCTTCGCGCAGCGTCTGTCCCGTTCCGCTGATCGCGCCTTCGTCGTCGCGGAATTGCTCCGCGCGCAGTGCGAATGCGTGACGCGCATTCAGCGTGTAGCGCGCATACATGGCGAGCCCTCGCCAGCGCGCGGCCCGCGTCTCAGGCAGCTGCTGCGAGCCGCGGTCGTACGAGCCGCCGAGTTGGAGTCGCGGTGTCAGTCGATAGATGGCGACGACGTCCCCGAGCGTGCGCAGTGATTTGTTGTCATCCGCGAGCTCGGGACCGATGAACGTGTTCAGCGACGCGGTCAGGCGGTCGCTCGTGTACGCGAGCTGCGTCCCGAACGCGCGCGCGTCGTTGTTGTCGTGCACGAGCTGCCAGCCGTTGAGCACGTGCAGCTGCGCCGACCAGTGCGCGTTGAACGCGTAGCTCGCTTTGATTCCGGTCTGGTAATACGGCGAGAGCTCGCCGAGCCACGAGCGCGTGTAGTTCCAGTTGTCTTTCGAGAAGAGGCTCTCGAAGCCGATGTGCGACGGATAGACGCCCGCTTCGAGCACGACGCCGTCCGGCAGCCGGTATGCGACCGACGCCTGGTAGACGTAGCGCAGCGAGTCGCTGCCGTGCACGACGGTTTCCCCGTCGCCGGCGACGACCGAGAGCGTGAAGCCGACCGGCTGCTCGGCGCTCACCGCGCGCGTCCACTGCAGTTCGGCGAGGTTGAGCGCGAGCTCGTTCGCCCGCTTCGCCGAAGTCCCGGTGCCGGGGATGAAGTTCTCGTGACTCGCCGGCGCGTTGGCGTTGTAGACCGCCGCGACGTCGACGAATCCGGAGAACGTGGGCGCGTCTTCGGCGTGCGCTCGCAACGCGGCGCAGCACGCGAACAGCAGAAAGGCGAGACGTTTCATGCGTCGCGCTCCCGTCCCGCGAACAGCGCCGGCGCGAAGACCCATAAGAAGAGAAAGACGTTGCGCAGCAGTGGATGCGCGGGCGTGCCGAGGAGCGCGTACCAGCCGTGGCCGGTGCGGCTCGTGATCGCGAGCTCGGCGGCGATGGCCAGCACGAGCCACGCGCTGCCGACGCCGAGCGCGTGCGCGATGCCGGCGCAGCGCGCGCAGAGTCGCGTGTACGCGTACGCGACGCCGGCCACCGCGAAGATCGTCGCGACGGCGCTGCCGGAGAGCGAGCGCGCGTCGAGCAGGCGATGACACGTCGCGGCGAGCATCGCCGCGAAAAGCCAGAAGAGCAGCACGAGCCCGGCGGTCGTGAGCGGGTGATGGCGGACGTCCGCGAACGGTACCGGTGCGTGAGTCAGGGTCGTCATGGCGGCCTCCTGACTCATCGCAACAGCGGCGTCGCCGCGCGGTCGCTAAGGAATGCGAAGGATCGCGCGCGGAAACGCGAAATGGTTTCGGAAGAAATCGTGAAGATGCGAAGCGGCGCCGGGCTGCAGCTGACACGGCGCCGTCACATCGCTGCCATGCATGGACTTCTCATCGCGTGGCGCCGCGCAGCTGAGCGCGGCCGGGCCGAGGCCGCATCCTCCTGTCACGCGGGGGCGGCGAGGCGGGAATCGGTCGCGTGAAAGCCAGAACGCGACGCATGAAAGCCGGAATCAGTCGCATGAAAACCAGAACCGGTCGCGTGAAAGCCAGAACGCGACGCGTGAAAGCCAGAACGCGACGCATGAAAACCAGAACGCGACGCATGAAAGCCGGAATCGGTCGCGTGAAAACCAGAACGCGTCGCGTGAAAACCAGAACGCGTCGCGTGAATCCGGGAATTGGACGCGTGAAAGCCAGAACGCGACGCGTGAAAGTCGGAATCGGTCGCATGAAAACCAGAACGCGTCGCGTGAATCCGGGAATTGGACGCGCGAAAACCAGAACGCGTCGGATGAATCCGGGAATTGGACGCGTAAAAGCCGGAATGCGTCGCGTGAAGCCGAATGCGTGGTGTGAATGCGCATGTCAAGCGGACAACGTGGCGACCTCCAATTGTGTGCAACCGGAATATGGCGTACAGTCCGCCTGTACAGGTGAGCGAGAGAATCGACATGGCGATCGAAACCACTTACACCCAAGCGCGAGCGAACCTGAAGACACTGCTTGACGAGGTCGCGGAGAACCGCGAGCAGGTCATCATTCATCGTCGCGAAGGCGCAGACGTGGCGCTCATCGCGGCTGACGAGCTGCGCGGATTGATCGAGACCGCCCATCTCCTCAGATCTCCCAGGAATGCCCAACGGCTTCTCGCGGCCCTTCGCCGTGCCCAGGCCGGAGGGGGGCGGGCCGACGCTCTCGAGAAGCTCCGCGCAGACTTGGGTCTTGACGCTGCAGAGTAACCGGTGGCGGCGAAGCGCACTCGCGTGGCGGTGTTCCAGTCCGAGTTCCGCGAGGACCTCCGCTATTGGGTCGAGACCGACCGCAGAGTGGCGTTGCGCGCTCTGGAAATCGTCGAGGCCGTTCTTCGCGAGCCTTTCACCGGCATCGGCAAACCGGAACCACTGAAGTACCTCGCGTCGGGCACATGGTCGCGACGGCTGACGCAGGAGCACCGCATCGTGTATCTCGTCACAAACGATCGCATCGACTTTCTCCAGGCGCGTTATCACTATTGAAAAGACCCGAACGCGTGGTGTGCATGCGGGAATGAAGGATTGGAGGAGCACCGAGGCGCGGCGTCTCTTCAGGGCGGGCTTCTCAATTCTTCATTCTGCGTTCTGCGTTCTTCATTCCGGCCCGTGCGCGCCGACTGAGCCTCGACTCGCACTCGCGCGCCGCCGCGTGGATGGGAGGTGTCGGTACGAGGAAAAGCGAAGGAAGAACGCAGAACGCAGAACGCAGAATGAGAATGAGGTCCGATGCCGGCCGCGCTCTCGCCGGATCGTGCCTAGGCGTGGGGACGCCTACACCGGCTCGGCGATGAAGCGGTAGCCGACCCACGGCTCGGTCACGATGTAGCGCGGCGACGACGGATCGGGCTCGATCTTCTTGCGCAGAGAGCTCATGTGCACGCGCACCGTGTCGGCAGTCGTGCCGGGCGCGTCGTGCCAGATGCGGCCGATGATGTGGTCGGTGAAGAGCGGGCGTCCCGCGTTCGTCGCCAGCAGCTCGAGCAGCGAGTACTCGGTGGGCGTGAGGTGAATCTCGCGCTCGTGCTGCACGACGCGACGGCGTTCCAAATCGATGGAGAGGCCGTCGAACGCGAGCGTCTTCGCCGCGGCGGCGGTGCGTCGCAGCTGCGCGCGGACGCGTGCGAGCAATTCGGCGACGGAGAAGGGCTTCGTCACGAAATCATCCGCGCCGAGATCGAGCGCGCGGATCTTGTCCGCGTCCTCGCCGCGCACGGAGAGCACGATGACCGGCGTGCGCGCCTTCGCGCGGATCGCGCTGATGAGCGCGAAGCCGTCGGCGCGCGGCATGGAGAGATCGGTGAGCACGAGATCGGGCGCATGCGTGTCGAACGCCCGAATGCCTTCGAGCCCGTCGCTTCCCGCGACGGTCGTGTAGCCGCGCTCGTGCAGCTCGCGCTGGAGCGACTGGCGGATGGATGGGTCGTCGTCGACGACGAGGACGAGAGGCGCGAGAGTCATGACGCTTCTTCCTCCGCCACCACCGGCAGCGGCGCGGACGGCACGTCCAGCCGCGCCACCGCCCCTCCGCCCGCCCGCGGGGCGATGCCGATGCTGCCTCCATTCGCGGCGGCGAGGCTGCGGGCGATCTCGAGTCCGAGTCCGCGTTGCGCGACGTCGCTCGTGGCACCGGCGACGAGGTTGCCGTCCGCGTCGGCGAGTCCGGCGGGGACGCCGGGGCCGCGGTCGAGCACCTCGATGCGCACCATCGCGCGATCGAGCGGATGCGTCCGCGCGGTCAGCTCGAGCGGCGCGTCGGGCGGCGAGACGCGGTGTGCATTTTCGATGAGATTCACGAGGATCTCCAGCGCGAGCGCGGGATCGACGTTCGCGTCGGGACAGTCATCGTCGACGCGGATCGTCACGGGACGCGATTGAAAGACGAGCGGCAGGTTCTCGCGAACGGCGTGGAAGAGGTCCGCGGGCGGCGTCGGCTCGCGGCGCGGGCGCGACTTGCCGGCTTCGAGGCGCGCCATCGCGAGGAGGTTGTCGATGCGGCGGTGCAGGCGCGCGGTCTCGTCAGAGATCCCCGCCACCGCCACGCGCAGCTCCGCGTCGTTCGCCGCGCGCCTTCGCAGCCCCTCCGTCTGAATCGTGATCGCGGTCAGCGGCGTCGTGAGGTCGTGCGAGATCGCGCGCAGGAGCGAGGTTTTCAGCGTTTCGCTCTCGCGCAGCGCCTCGATGTGCGCGTGCTCTTCGATGAAGCGCTCGCGTTCGACGGCGAGTGCGACGAGACGCGCGGCGGAGACGAGCGCGGGGAGCGACGCTTCCGTGCCGCGCGCGACGAGCGCGCCGGCGGTCTTGCCGCCGACGAGCAGCGGAAGATGCACGTCGCGGCCGAGGGGCGAGGGAAACTCGAGCGGCTCCTGATGACGGCCCACGCCGGCGATGAGGTCTTCCATCTCGTCCGGTTTGTCGCCGAGCCACCAGATGACGTTCTGACGGTACGGCGTGCCTTCGAACAGCACGAGCCCGCCCTCGCGCGCGCCGAAGAGCGAGAGCGCGCGGCCGGCCGCTTCGCCGAGCGCGCCGACGCGATTGGTCGCCGTGAAGAGCTCGACGCTGAGGCCGTACAGCGTCGCGACCTCGTTGCGCCGTTGCTCGGCGCGCTCGGCCTGCACGCGCGCGGCGATGACGAGCCGGCTCACCGTCACCGACGTCACGAGGAACGCCGCGAGCGCGACCCAGTTCGCCGCCTCGTGAATCGTGAACGTGTAGAGCGGCGGGAAGAAGAAGTAGTTGTAGCAGAGCGTCGCCGCGATCGAGGCGACCATGCCGCCGAGGAGACTGCCGCGGACTGAAGCCACGAGCACGACGATGAGGAACGCGAAGCCGGCGGCGTTCGCGTTGACGTCCATCGCGCGGCCGGCGGCCGTCACGAGCGCCGTGCCGCCGAGGGCGAGCAGCCACGGCGCGATGCCTGCGAGCATGCGGCGCGAAGTCATCCGTACACCGATAACACGAATCGCGGCGCAAGGTCGTTAAGGGAACCGAAAGATCGGCATGCATTCCGAAATGACACGCGCTCCAGGTCCGCTTTACACGCGCTGTACGCGCCGTGGGCCATAATGCGAGGGATGACGGCTGTGCCGGAAGGAAATAAAGCCGCCGTTGCGGCAGTGGCCGCGGACGCGGTGCGCGCCGCGCGCGAGAACGCCCCCACGCCGCCGCTGCCGCTGTTCGACCGCGAGTTGAGCTGGCTCGAATTCAACCGCCGCGTCGTCGCCGAAGCGAAGAGCAGCTCCGTGCCGCTGCTCGAGCGCCTCAAGTTCCTCAGCATCTCCGCGTCGAACCTCGACGAGTTCTTCATGATCCGCGTCGGCGAGATCCGCGACCTCATCGCCGCCGACGTGCGGCACGAGACGGTTGCGCCGGCCGAACGTCTCGACGCCGTGCGCACGCACTGCCGCGATCTCCTCGGCCGCATGTACGCGTGTCTCAACGAGCAGCTCCTCCCCGAGCTGCGCAACTCCGGCATCCGTATCGAGCGCGTCGCGGAACTCGGCAAGAAAGATCTCGCGTTCGTGAGCGAGTACTTCGGGCGCGAGCTCGAGCCGATCCTCACGCCGCTGGCCATCGATCCCGGTCATCCGTTTCCGCTGCTCGCGAACCTCGCGCTGAACCTCGCGCTGGTCCTCGAATCGGAGCGCGGCGACACGCAGATCGTCGTCGTCCTGCGCATCCCCGAGACGCTCCCGCGTTTCGTGCGCCTCGGCGACTCGCGCCGTTACGTGCCGATCGAGGACGTCATCGCCTCGCACGCGATCCGCTTCTTCCCCGGATTGCGGCTGCGGCGCACGGTGCCGTTCCGCGTGATCCGCAACTCCGATTTCGCGATCAAGGAAGACGACGTCCAGGATCTGTTGAAGTCGGTCGAGACGGAACTGCGCCGCCGCGAGCGCCGCGAAGTGGTGTGGCTGGAAGTCGAGAGCGACTCGCTCGAAGCGCTGCCGAACGTCATCGTGTTGGCGACTGGGCTCGAAGCCGAGGACGTGTTCATCGCGAACGGGCCGCTGCGGCTGCGCGATCTCATGCAGATCTATCGCGAGAATCCCGATCCCGCACTGCTCGAGCCGCCGTTCAACCCGCGCATCCCGACCGAGCTGGCGACGTCGGAAGACATCTTCTCGATCATCCGCCGCGGCGACATCCTGCTGCACCGCCCGTACGACTCGTTCACCGCGGTCGTGGAGTTCGTGCAGGCGGCGGCGGAGGATCCGGACGTGGTGGCGATCAAGCAGACGCTCTACCGCACCGACCCCGGCTCACCGATCGTCGAGGCGCTCGCGAATGCGGCGGAGCGCGGCAAGGAAGTCACCGCGGTCGTGGAGCTGCAGGCGCGCTTCGACGAGAAGAAGAACATCACGTGGGCGCGGCATCTCGAGCAGGCCGGCGTGCAGGTCGTGTACGGCCTGGTCGGCATCAAGACGCACTGCAAGCTGTGCCTCGTCGTGCGGCGTGAAGGGCGCGCGCTGCGGCGCTATCTGCACGTGTCGACCGGCAACTACAACGCCATCACGGGACGTTTGTACACGGACATCGATCTCTTCACGTGCGACGCGGAGTTTGGCGCGGACGCGGCGCAGCTCATGAATTTGCTGACCGGCTTCAGCGTCGCCGGCGTGCAGGAGCTCATCGCGTCGAAGAAGCCGGCGCTGCAGCCGAAGCGGTTCATCGTCTCGCCGATGGAGTACCTCGCGTGGACGATCCGCATGATCGAGCGCGAGATCGAGCACGCGTCGGCGGGACGCCCCGCGTCGATCGTGGCGAAGATGAACGCGCTCGTCGATCCGACGGTGATCGAGGCGCTGTACCGCGCCAGCCGCGCCGGCGTGCAGATCGATCTCCTCGTGCGCGGCACGTGCTGTCTCGTGCCGGGACTGCGCGGCTACAGCGAGAACATCCGGGTGACGTCGGTGATCGACCGCTTCCTCGAGCACGCGCGCATCTTCCGCTTCGCGAACGGCGGCGCGTCCGAGGTCTACGTGTCGAGCGGCGACTGGATGCCGCGCAACTTCATCCGCCGCATCGAGTTGACGTTCCCGATTCTCGATCCCGAGCTCGTGCACCGCATCGAGTCCCAAATCCTCCCGATCTCCCTCGGCGACAACGTCAAGGGCTGGACGCTCGAGCCGGACGGCACGTATCGCCGCCGCGTGCCGGGTGACGAGCCGCTGCGCAGCCAGGAGGCGTTCATCAAGATCGCGCGTGCCGAGGCGGTGCGGCTCGGACCGTACGACGAGATCATCCGCAGGCCGGGCTCGTTCCGCCGCAAGGCGAAGAAGCGGAAGAAGCAGCAGCAACAGCACTGAGCGCGCGATGCTTCAGTCGGCGTACTTGCGGCGCGCGGGCACGCTGACGAGCGTCCAGCGTTCGGGCCCTGCGAAGACGGCGGCGGTGAGCTTGCCGCCGTAGACGCAGCCGGTGTCGAGTCCGAGGGCGCGCTTGTGCACGCGCGGCTCGCGCCGCGGCGTGTGGCCGTAGACGACGAGGCGATCGCCGTCCCAGACGTCGGCCCAGAATGGATCGGAATCCGCCTGTTTTTCCTTCGGAACGCTGGACCACTTTCCGGAGCCGTCGCGGCGGATGTGGCGGAGCGAGAGCGCGGCATGGCGCGGCACGAGCGACGCGTCGAACGAACGGGAGTTCGGCAGCACGCCCCCGTGTACGGCCACGACGCCGAGCTTCGGAAAGTCGAGATGGAGCGGCAGGCGGCGGAGGAACTTGATGCGGCGCGGACTGGCCACGAGCGTCGCGCGCGCGGTGAGCTTGACGTCGTTGTTGCCGAGCACGGCGTCGTAGCCGCGCGCGATCCAGAGATCGATCACGCCGGCGACCTTGGGACCCTTGCGCGTCAGGTCGCCGAGGGAGACGACGCGGTCGGAGTCGGTGACGCCGATCTTCGCGAGGAGGTCGTGCACCTCGTCGAGGCAACCGTGGATGTCGCCGATGAAGATGTGCCGCCGCATGGCCGTCGTGCCCGCGAACGAAGCACGTTCCGTGCGCGCGTCATTCCTGCGCGAGGCGGCGGAACTGCTCCTCGCCGGCGGTGATCACGATCCAGTGCGTGCGCACGAGGAGCTTCAGTTCTTCGACGAGCTGACGTTCGTCGAGCTTCATCTCCAGCATGAGCTCGCGCGCGTTGCGGCGGCCGTCGCACGACTTGAGCAGCAGGTTCGCGATGAGCGTCGGCGGCGCGTAGCGCGTCTCGCGCAGCTCGCTCTGGCGCAGCTGGCGCGGGACGATCGCGTCGAGATACGAGTCGTCGCGGCGGTCGACGATGAGATCGGCCGCGAGCAGTCCGACGAGGATGCCGCGCACTTCCGACTCCTCGCGCTGCGCGGCGTCGAGGATCTGGCGAATGCTGCGCTTGCCGTTGACGAGCGACAGCACGCGCCACTCTTTCGCGGTCAGGCGGATGTCGTCGTGCGGCGGCTCGGGCGCGAGGAAGAGCGGCTCGTGATCCTTCGGCAGGAGCGAGGCGACGTGCGAGAGCTCGTCCATCCGCCGCAATCCTTCGAGGATGAGGTTCTGCACGTTCTCTTCGATCGTGCGTTCGATGTACGAGGCCTTGCCGCGATAGAACTCGAAGCGCCCGGTCGTGAACGCGATCGACGCGAAGACCGCGTCGCGGCCGGTGATGCCGTCGCACGTGGCGTGGATGATGTTCGCGTCCGCGTAGTGCAGCACCGCGCGCGGCTTGCCGGCGACGTCGCTGACCACGAGCACGCCGTCGCGGCCGCTGATGTGGATGAACTGCAGCAGCTCCGGAATCGGCAGCTCGGCGATGTCGCCTTCGAAGGCCTTGAGGCCGGCCTGGATGTCGGACGTGGTCATGGTGGTGTTCATGACCGCTGGTGGTGCGCGCGAAACGCACGCGCTCCTTCGGCGGTGAGATAGCGGGCGAGCGTTTTGTCGGGCGTCGTGCGCAGGTCGACGACGACGAGCGCGTCGAGGACGTCGCTGAAGTTGCGGTCGACGTTCAGCGCGGCCACGCGCGCGCCGATGTTCAGATACTGGCGCAGCAGCACGGGCACGCCGCGGCGTCCGTTCTCGATCTCGAGCAGGAGCTCCTGCAGCTCGTCGAAGTCGGCGGCGCGCTCGCAGGCGGGCAGGCGGAACGGCGCGCGCGGCCGCACGTGCGCGGCGAGGTCGCGCGCGTGCACGTCGTCGGTGAGATAGCGCGCCATGAGCGCGCGCGACGACGCCTCGTATTCGTTCGAGATGCTCGCCGGACCGAAGAGGACGCACGCGTCGGGATTGGCGACGACGAACGCGCCGATGCCTTTCCAGAGCAGCAGCAGCGGCGCGTAGCTCTTCTGGTATTCGGCGCGGATCCACGACCGGCCGAGCTCCACGGCGTTGCGGCCGAGCTGCCGGAAGAACTCCGCCTTGTAGCGGAAGAGCGTGGAGGTGTAGAGGCCGCCGATGCCGTACTTGCCGAGGATCGGCGCGACCACGCCGAGGCGATACGCGCCGGCGACTTCCTCGCGGTCGCGGTTCCAGAGGAAGAGATGCTGGTAGTAGCTGTCGAAAGCGTCGAGATCGCTCGCGTTGCCGGTGCCTTCGCCGGCGTCGCGGAACGTGAGCTCGCGCAGGCGTCCGATTTCCTGCAGTACGTTCGGGATGCGATCGGCGCTGGCGACGAAGACGTCGAGCGCGCCGCTCGATGCGAGCGCCGGCAGCGCCGAGACTTCGCGCGCGAGCATCCGCGACGGACGCGGAGGCGCGATCGGCGCGCGCGGGCCGCGCGGCTTCGGCACGGCGTCGTGCTGCGCGGCGGCGTTGTGCGGCGCGTGGGCGTCGCGATGGCGCAGCACGTACGTGCGGCGGCGCAGGTGGAGGATGAGCGCGTCGTCATCGTCGAGATGCGCGAGCCGCGACCATTCGATCGGCCGCCCGATGCGCATCTCCATGCGCGTGTGCCGGCGGTCGAGCAGCGCGTGCGGCAGGAGCGCGGTGCGCAGCGCGGGATGCAGCAGCCCGGCGAGCTGGAACAGCGGGCCGTTCGTGCCCGGGAAGTAGACCGGCAAGACCGTGGCTTTCGTGCGGCGCACGAGCCGCGCGATGTTCGGCGACCAGCGCGCATCGTCGACGGTCATGCGGTCGAGCTGCAGATGCGAGACGGTGCCGGCGGGAAAGACGGCCAGCATGCCGCCGCGCGCGACGTGCGCGAGCGCGTGGCGCAGGCCGCGGATGTTGGTCGCGTTCGGCGTCGCGTGAAACGGATCGACGAGGATGAAGTCGTCGCGCAGTTCGGGGATGCGGCCGAGCAGTTGATTCGCGAGCACGCGCACGTCGGTGCGAACGCTGCCGAGGATGCGGGCGAGGACGATCCCTTCCGCCGCGCCGAACGGATGGTTCGCCACGACGACGACCGGTCCAGTGCGCGGAATGCGCGCGAGGTCGTCATCGGAAACCGTGCAGGCCAGGCCGAGCTCGCGGCGCACGGTCTCGAGAAACGGCGTGGCCTGTTCGCGCGGCAGCGTGTCGTAGAAGCGCGAGAGCGTGTGGACGCCGGTGAGATGGTCGACGACCGGGTTCGCGGCGATGGAAAGCGGCATGCGGAACCTCCGGCTCGCGACTATAGAAGGCCGAGTTGATGCACCTGCGCGGCGGAGGTGAAGGACGCGTGCGCAACGCGGAGAAGATCGGCAAAAGGTGGGGAAAGGATTTACGCGACCGTGTCGAATTCGACGCGTTTCTCGAAGAGCGACGCGAAATACTTCGCGCGTTTCTCGGCGCTGGTCAGCTCGACGTCGGCGCTGGCGCGCGTGCGCGCGGTGAAGCGCACGGCCTGCTTGCGCACCTCGACGGCGACGTCGCGCACGCGCTGCCGGTGGCCGCGGTCGAGACCTTCGGCGATGCGCAGGATGGCGGCGAGGCGCTGCACGCGCTGGCGCTGCTCGTCGCTCAGCTCGAGGAAGTTCGCGTCGGCGCCGCGCGGCGGTGCCTTGCGGTAGTAGCGCGCGACGTTCGCGAGCACGATCAGCTGCTCGTCCGTGAAGCCGCGCAGGTCGCCGTGACGAATCAAATAGTAGGTGTGCTTGTGGTGACCGCGGTCGCTGATGTGCAGGCCGCTCTCGTGCAGCAGCGCCGCGTACTGCAGGAGCTCGCGCGCGTCGCCGTTGAGACCGTGCACGGCGGGGAGCTGATCGAAGATGCGCAGCGCTAGGCGCGCGACGTGGTTCGCGTGGCGAAGGTCGCATTCGGTGCGCTGCGCCATCGTCAGCACGGAACGCCGGCGCAGCGAGCCGCCCGCCTTCGACGTGCGCGCGAGCTGCGAGACGCGGCTCTCGATGATGCCCTCGCGCATGGCGACGGGACAGGCGAGCAGCGACGGCACGCCGAGAAGCGTGAGGAACTCGTCGATGGCGATCGCGCCGCCGACGAGTGTGGCCGCGCGTTTCTCGTCGACATTGAAGCGCGCGGCGCGTTCGGCGGCGGTCATCGGCGCGAGCTCTGGAAGGATCGCGGCGAGGCGCGCGTGCGAGAGTGGCTTGAGTCCGTGCGCGCCCGCGTCCGCGTCGCCGCAGCAGATCGCGGCCAGCGCCTGGATCGTGCCGGACGTGCCGATGGTCATGTCGATGCCGATGCGCCGGATGCGTTTGGCGATGCGCGCGGCGCGCTCGTGCACGTGGCGGCGGCACGCGTCGATCGATGCCTGCGGCACGCGGTCGATGAGCGAGAACTGCTGCGCGAGGCGCAGCGAGCCGAGTCGTTCGCTCGCGGTGAAGAACACCTCGTCTTCGGTGCCGACGATGAACTCCGTGCTGCCGCCGCCGATGTCGATGCAGAGCGCGGTGCTCTCGCCGATGTCGACGGCGCCGCGCACGGCGCGGTAGATGTAGTCCGCTTCTTCCTCGCCGGAAATGACGCGCAGCTTGATGCCGGTCTCGTCGCGGACGCGCTTCAGAAAGTCGCGCCGGTTCGGCGCTTCGCGCACGGCGCTCGTGGCGACGGCGTGCAGCTCGTCGACGCTCCAGCGCTTGGCGATGCCGCTCATGCGCGCGAGCGCGGTGACGGCGCGGTCCATGGCGGCGTCGGTGAGCGGTTGTCCGCCGAGGCTGGCCAGGCCGAGCTGCACCATCTCCTTCTCGCGGTCGACGACGCGATACCTCGCGCCTTCGCGCGCCTCGGCCACGATCATGTGGATCGAGTTCGTCCCGACGTCGATCGCGGCGAGCTTCTTCGGTCGGTCGGTCATGTCAGTGACACGATGATTCCTCACGCGTGCCAGGCGCGAACGCGCGAATCGAATCGTGCAGCGCTTTCAGCTCCGCGGGGCTGCTCGTGTAGATGCGGCGCTCGCCGTTCGCGGTGCCGATGACGAGCGTGCTGCGGAACGAGTAGACGTAGCAGACGGACTGCACGTCCTTCCACGCCACGTCGACGTCCGTCTCGTGGCAGCCGGTGGTCTTGAGGCCGGTCGACGACAGATCGAGCGTCGCGTGATCGCAGCGTCCGCCTCCGTCGGTGGCGACGGAGACCTCGTCGATGCGTTTGTGCTTCTTGCGGGTGCGCGGCGCCGGCGCCGGCGCGGGCGCGGACGCGGGCGTCGCGGTGGTGACTGGCGCCGGCGCCGTCATGGGTTTCGCGGGCGATGCGGCTGGCGTCGCCGGCTGCGGCTGCGCAGGCGTCGTCGCGATGTGCGTCGACGCGTGCGACTGCGCGTCCTGCTGCTCGATCATCGCGCGGATCACCGCGTCGGCCACGCCGTCGCCGACGAGCTCGATCAGCATCTGCGAGTCGGTGTGAAAGGCGACCTCGCTGTGGCGGATCTTCGCGACGATCGTCTCGGCCGAGAGTCCCGCTTTCGTCATCTCGACGATGTCCTGATTCGTCAGCGGCGGTTCGGCGGCGGCGAGCGGGAGCGCCGCCGCGAGGACCACGAGCACGAGGAGTCGTTTCATATGCCGCAGTATCGGAGCGTGCGGCCATTCTCACAAGGGCGCAGGTCGTGAGGCCGCTCGGTGCTGCACGAGAACTTTACGTCGACTTCACGGCACGCGGCGGACCGGTTTTCGCGCGGTTTCTATAGTCCGCGCATGTTCGTTTCGCGCTTTCGTTCGCTCCTGCTGCTCGTCGTGTTTCTGATTCCGACCTCACTGTTTGCGCAAGCCGGCGGGGGTGCGGTGGTGGCGGGCGTGGTGCGTGATTCCGACGGCGCGGCCGTCCCGGGCGTGACCGTCACGGCGACGAAAGCGGGCGACGCGTCGTCGGCGAAAGTGGAGGTCAGCGGCGCGCACGGCGAGTTCCGCATCGCCAACCTCGCGCCGGGGGACTACGTCATCGAGACCGCGCTCGACGGCTTCAAGCCGGTGTCGAAGCATCTCAAGCTCACCACCGGCCAGAAACTCGACGTCGCGTTCACGGTCGTGCCGGCGTTCGGCGAGACCGTCGAAGTCGTCGCGCAGGGCGAGAAGACCGGCGAGGTGGCGATCCTCGAGAGCCGCCGCGAAGCGCCCGTCGTGAGCGACTCGATCTCCGCGGAAGAGATCAAGAAGACGCCCGACTCCAGCGCCGCCGGCGTCGTCGAGCGCCTCACCGGCGTCACGCTCCTCGGCGACAAGTACGTCTTCGTGCGCGGACTCGGCGAGCGTTACAGCGGCACGACCATCAACGGCTCGACCGTGCCGACCACCGAAACGGAAAAGCGCGTCGTGCCGCTCGATCTCTTTCCGGCGAAGCTCCTCGACTCCGTCAACGTCGTCAAGACGTACACGCCCGACAAGCCGGGCGACTTCGGCAGCGGCGTCGTCGAGATGGTCACCACGCAGTTCCCCGGCGCGCAGTCGCTCAAGTTCACTGTCGGCACCGGCTACCAGAGCGGCACGACGGGCGAGCATTTCCGCACGTACGCGGGCGGCCTCTCGCGCCTCGGCAACGGCGGACAGGAACTGCCCGCCGGCGTGCCGTCGGAGTTCCTGCAGCGCGCGAGCATCCTCAATCCGAACGGCTTCACGCCGCAGGAGCTGCAGCAGATCGGCCAGCTCTTCGTCGGACAGTGGACCGGCAGCGACACGAAGTCCGCGCCGCCCGCGACCGATTACGCGCTGACGTACGGCAACACGTTCGGCCGGCTCGGCGTGGTCGTCTCCGGCGTCTCGAACCACGGCTACAACACGATCGACGAACAGCAGCGCTACTTCGGCCTCGACGCGAACAACGAGCTCGTCGCGTTCAACGACTACGACCTCACCACGAACCGCGAGAGCGCGACCAGCGGCTTCGTCGGCAATCTCTCGTACCGCCTCAACGATCAGAACCGCATCTACCTCAGCTCCGTGCTCACGCGCGACGCGGCGTCCGAAGATCGTTTCCAGGAAGGCCTGCAGACGAACTCCGGCGGCGACATCCAGGACTTCCGCGTGCGCTACCAGCTCGAGCAGGTGCTCTCGACGCGCCTGCGCGGCGACCACAACCTCGGCGGCCCGGGCATGGGCAGCCTGGTCGAGTGGAGCGTCGCGCATTCGACGGCATCGAACGACTCCGACCTGCGCGAGAACATCTACCGCGAGTCCGATCCCGGCGTCTTCCAGATGCAGACCGGCTTCGCGGACTCCGGCAAGCTCGAGTACTTCAACCTCGACGATGAGGTGAATCAGGCGGGCGCCGCGTACTCGGTCTTCTTCGCCAAGCCCGAAGGCAGCTGGTCCGGCAGCGTGAAGGGCGGCATCGACTGGCAGAAGCGGACGCGCGACTTCGCGGCGCGGCGCTTTCGCTTCGTCACGTCGAACTTCCAGCAGTTCGATCTCACGCAGACGCCGGACGAGATCTACACCGCCGCGAACATCCGTCCGAACGGCTTCGAGATCCGCGAGACCACCGGCGTCAACGACGCCTACGACGCCGAGCACACCGTCGACGCCGCGTACGCGATGGAAGACTTCACGTTCGGCAAATGGCGCGTCATCGGCGGCGCGCGCTACGAGAGCTCGAAGCAGCGCGTCTCGACCTTCGATCCGTTCGCGGTCGACTCGACCGTCGACTCGATCCACGACAACAACAACATCCTGCCGTCGCTCAACGTCGTGTACGAGCTCGCGGAGCGGATGAATCTGCGCTTCGCGTACGGGCGTTCGGTGAATCGTCCGGAGTTCCGCGAGCTCAGCCCGTTCACGTTCACGGAAGTCGCGGGCGGCCGCTCGATCTCCGGCAATCCGGATCTGCAGCAGGCCATCCTCGACAGCTACGACGTGCGTTGGGAAGCGTTCCCGACGCCGGGCGAAGTGGTCGCGGCGAGCGCGTTCTACAAGCGCATCGACTCGCCGATCGAGCGCATCGTGCAGCCGACCAGCGACTTCCGCCAGTCGTTCGTCAACGCCGACAGCGCGAACCTCTACGGCGTCGAGCTCGAGTTCCGCCGGTCGCTCGAATCGCTCCTGCCGGCGCTGCGGCTCTGGTCCGTCAACGCGAACTACGCGCACATCCAGTCGCAAGTCGACGTCGGCGAGCATCAGTTCTCCGTCGTCACGAACACGAATCGTCCGCTCGAAGGGCAGTCGGACGACGTCGCCAACCTCGCGCTCCAGTTCTATCACCCGCAGTGGGGCACGATGTTCCGCATCCTCGGCGCGTACGGCGGCAAGCGTCTGACGGAAGTCGGCGCGTTCGGCCTGCCGGACACGTACGAGTCGGCGTCGACGACGTTCGACGTCGTGCTCTCGCAGAGCTTCGGCGCGCTCGCGCGGGGTCTGGAAGTGAAACTCGCCGCGACGAACCTGCTGGACGCGAAGCGCGAGTTCGTGCAGGGCGGGCAGATCCAGCGCAGCTTCGACCCCGGCCGCAAAGTCTCCCTCAGCCTCAGCTACACGCCGTTCTAGTCCCACCGTTTCACGTAACGACCAATAGGAGGAAGTTCATGAAGAGGATCCTGGTGATTCTGGCCATCGGCCTGCTCGGCGCGGCCGCGCAGGCGCGCGAGATCGCGCGCATCGATCGGGCCACGCAGTGGGTGCGCCGCGCGCCGGTGTCGGCCGCGTCGTTCGACCGCGCCATCGTGGAGGCGAATGCCACCGACACGACCGGCGCGCGTCCGATCGCGCTGCTCGAGACCAACTACTACACCTTCAACCCCGGCGAGCCGCTGCAGCTGCGCGTCACCGTCGACCCGAACGGCTTCGGCGCGCCGGTGACGATGTATCTCTACAACGAGAACCGCACCACCGGCGAGCGCCGCTACTACAACGTCAGCGGCGCGCCTCTCGCCGCCGGCGTGCAGGCCGACCTCTTCGGCACCGCGGGCGCGCCCGTGCCCGTGTTCGTCCCCTCGCTCAATGACTTCGTGCTGTTCGGCACGGCCGACGGCGCGCCGCTCAGCTGGGGCGTGAGCGGCGTGCTCGGCGCGTCGATCGCGGTGCCGAGCGGCCAGACCGGCCTCTATCAGTTCGTCTTCGAGCTGCGCGACGCGGCCGGCAAGCGCGTGCTCTCGCGCTCGAATGCGATGTACTCGTACGTCAACGAGACCGTCAACGTGAGCGGCCAGATCACGGCCTCGCAGCACTGGACGGCGGACAAGCGCTACGTGCTGCACGACTACGTCGGCGTGGCCGCGCCGGCGGTGCTCACCATCGATCCGGGCACGGTCGTCTACGGCGGCGACGGCCGCGCGACGCTCTTCATCCAGCGCGGCGCGAAGATCATGGCCGAAGGCACCGCCAAGCGTCCGATCATCATGACCTCCGCGCAGAAGGTCGGCTCGCGCGCGCAGAAGGACTGGGGCTCGCTCGTGCTCCTCGGCGACGCGCCGATCAACGTGCCGGGCGGCCAGGCGTTCCTCGAAGGTCTTCCCAGCCAGCCGCAGTATTCGTACGGCGGTGCGAACGCGACGGACTCCTCGGGGGTGCTGCGCTACGTGCGCCTCGAGTTCGGCGGCTTCGAGATCGCCACGAACCAGGAGATCAACGGCCTCACCCTCGGCGGCGTCGGCAGCGGCACGGTCATCGACTACATCGAGGTGCTGCACAACAAGGACGACTGTGTCGAGTGGTTCGGCGGCACGGCCAACGCGAAGCACATCCTCGGCATCGCCTGCGCCGACGACGCGCTCGACTTCGACAACGGCAACCAGGCGCACGTGCAGTTCGCCGCGTTCATCAAGCGTCCGGAGAACGACGAGGCGGATTCGAACACGCTGACCGAGGCCGACAACGACGCCAACGGCAGCGCCAATACGCCGCTGTCGAACCAGCACGTCTACAACGTCACCAGCGTCCGCGTCGCCAGCGCCACCGGCAACTACGGCGCGGTGCTGCGCCGCAACACGGCCGGCGCGTACTACAACGCCATCGTCGAAGGCACCAAGCTCGCGCCGGTCAACATCCGCGACGCGGCCACGATCAGCAACGGCAACAACGGCACGCTGATCTTCGACAACTCCATTCTCTTCGGCGACTTCTCGGACGCCGCGTTCCCCGGCCGCACGGACGGTCCCGACTCGCGCAACTTCATCTTCAACGTCAACAAGTACAACCGCAACGTCGACCCGATGCTCGCGATGGGCACGCCGACGCGCGTGAGGACGTACATGCCGGACCTCACGCCGCTCCCGAACTCGCCCGCGCTCGACGCCGACTACGTCGCCTATCCGCCGGACAACGGTTTCTTCGAGGCGGTCGACTACCTCGGCGCCGTCGGACCCGGCGACAACTGGATCCTCAGCGGCTGGGCGAACTTCTCCGACAACTAGGACATCCGAGGAGACATCACGATGAAACGCCTCACTGCATTGCTGTTCCTGCTCGTGCTGATGCCGGTCGCCGCGTTCGCCGCGACCTCCTTCAGCGCCATCCTCACCCCCATCGGCGGCGCCAGCGGCAGCGGTTTCGCCGTCATCACCATCGACGGCACGACGCTGCACTACTCGGTGCTCACGCAGAACACCGCCACCGTGACGCAGGCCGACATCGTCGACGCGTCCGAGAACTCGGTCGTGTCGCTGAACCCGGCCACGCTGTCGAACGGCACCACGACGATCTCCACGACGCTCGCGAATCAGATCGCAGCCAATCCCTTTGGTTACGCGATCAAGATCCGCACGAGCGAGTTCCCGAACGGCGCGCTCATCGGCCCGCTCGCGCGCTCGACGGAAGGCGAAGGCTCGCGCGTCTCGTACATGCCGGTGGTCGGTAAGGTCGGCGGCATCAACAACACGAACTTCGTCACCGACATGCGCATCGTCAACAACGGCGGCAGCGTCGCCAACGTGACGCTCGACTACTTCGCGCAGAGCGCGGAGGGCAACGGCGCACCGACGGTCACGAAGACGATCACGGTCGTGCCGGGCGAGCAGAAGGTGCTCAACGACATGGCCGGCACGACGCTCGGCATCACCAGCGGTCTCGGTGGCCTGCGCATCACGTCCGACCAGAACGTCGACGTCAGCGCGCGCGTCATCAACGACCAGCGCGCCGCGGGCCACGGCACCGCCGGGTTCTCGTACAGCGCGCAGCCGGCCGGCGACACCAGCGGCACGATCTCGTTCCTCTCGAGCAATGCCGACTACCGCACGAACGTCGGCTACTTCAACCCGGGCGCGACCGCGGTCACCGCGACGTTCGTCGCGCACGCCGCGAACGGCGTGATCCTCGGCAGCGACACGATCACGATTCCCGGCTACGCGATGACGCAGCAGCCGGCGTTCTCGCTGATCTCCAGCGTGCCGACCGCGAGCCAGACGCAGGACGACTACTTCATCACCTGGTCGGCCACGGGGCCGCTCCTCGTCTACGGCGCCGTCACGGACAACGTGACCGGCGACGCGGTGCTCAACCAGTAAATGCGACTCCCCCGGCGGCGGCCATCGATGTCGAACGCGTGCCTGCACGTGACGTCGGTGGCCGTCGCCCGTTTTGATTCAGCCGATACGAACGACGAGCTCGGGTTCGGCTTCGCGGTGCTGCTCATCGAGCAGCTGCGCGGCGTCGCATCGCTGCGCGTCGTGCCCGGCCGCCAGTCGCTCGCGCCCTGCGACGACACGCCGGAAGAAGTCGGCCGCCGCTCCGGCGTCGACGCGGTGCTCACCGGCACGCTGCACGTCGAAGGCGACGCGCTCACCGTGGTCGCGCTGCTCGTCGATCCGCTGACCGAACGCGAGCTGTGGACGGATCGCTACGCGGTGCACTGCCACGACATCCTGCACGTCGCGCGCGGCATCGCCGAGCGCGTGTGCGACGCGATCGTGCGCGGCGGCAGCATCGGCCGGCGTCTTGCGCCGGCGTCCGCGCACGCGTGGGACGCCTTCTGCGCGTACGCCGCGGCGCGCTCGCTCGACTGGTTCGGCGCCGATGATGCGCTGCCGCGCGCCGCGCGCCTGTACGAGCGCGCGGCGGTGCTCGCGCCGATGCTCGTCTCCGCCGCGGCCGCGCGCGCGTTCGCGCTCGCACTGCTGATCGCCGACGGGCGGCGCGATGCGCGCGAGCTCGCGAGCGTCACCGAAGCCGCCACCGCGGCACTGCGCCGCGACCGCATGCTCGCCGACGCGTGGGCCGCGCTCGGCCTCGTCGCGCTGCTCGAGTCGGATTCACGGAAAAGCGAGTCCTGCCTTCGCCGCGCCTTGCAACTCGATCCTCTGTGCACGCGCGCGCGCCTCGCCCTCGCCGACGCTCTCGACTCTCTGCAAAAGCCGGAAGAAGCGGCCCGCGAGCGCGCCGTTTGCGCGGACGCGGCCCGCGAGCCCTTCGCCTGTTCTTTACCCGCTCTTTACACGACTCCCGAGATTCCTTCACACCGCGACTCCTAGACTGCGTGCGTTCCCGGCCTGCACGAAAGCGAAGGAGTACGAATGAAACGAGTCATGGCGATTCTCTGCCTCGGTGTGGGACTGGTGACCCTGTCCGCGCGTGCGCAGGAAACTCCGCCCGCGCCGCCGTCGACGGAAGAACCGCAGCCGCAGCCGCAGCAGGAAGCCGAGGCAGCGCAGCCGCCGGCGCCGACGCTCGAGGAAACGGCGAGCAAGCTCGACGCGCTCACGGAAGCGTTCACCGAGATGCACAACAGCGTCGATGCGCTCTCGAAGATGCGCATCACCGGCTACATCCTCGCGCAGTACGTCAATGACGAGTCGTCGGTCAACGCGCTGAGCAGCGCCGCGGCGACGCGCAACAAAGACCAGTTCTCCGTGCGCGAGGCGCGCGTGAAGTTCACGTATCAGCTCACTCCGACGTCGCGCTTCGTGCTGCAGCCGGAAGTCGCGACGTCCGGCGTTTCGCTAAAAGACGGTTACGTCGAGTTCACCGAGCCGTGGACGCAGTGGCATCACACCGTCACGGCCGGTCAGTTCAACTGGCCGTTCGGCTTCGAGATCGCGTACTCGTCGAGCGATCGCGAATTGCCGGAACGCGCGCGCGTCACGCGGACGCTGTTTCCGTCCGAACGCGACCGCGGCGTGCAGCTCTCCGGCCTCGGATTCGGCGACCGCTTCAACTACAAGGCCGCATTGGTCAACGGCACCGGCACGCTGCAGACGTTCGACTTCAACAAGCGCAAGGACTTCGTCGGCCGCGTCGGCGGCTCGTTCGGCCCGCTCGACGTCGGCGTGTCGTGGTATCGCGGCGCGGAGCTCGTCTCCGTCGCGTCGAACACCGCGGGGCAGGAGTTCGCGAAGCAGCGCGAGGGGATCGACTTTCAGCTCGTGACGCCGATCCGCGGACTCGGATTGCGCGGCGAGTACATCCGCGGCAAACAGCCGCCCCTGCCCAACGCGGCCGCGAACGCGGCGCTCGCGGCGGACGTCACCGGCTACTACCTCTACGCGATCCAAAACGTCGGCACGTACCACCAATTCGCGGTTCGCTACGACGCGTACGACCCCGACTCCGGCCACGACCTGCCGCACGTCGCCGCGAACGCGAAGGTGGCCACGCTCGGCGGCTCCTACATTTTTCACTGGGACGAGAACAGCAAAATCATGGTCGCGTACGAGCGGCTGAAGACGCGCGGCTTCGCCGATCCCGACGACAACGTCTTCACCCTCCGCTACGCGTACAAGTTCTAACCGAGGTCCTCATGAAGAAAACATTCATCGCACTTCTCCTGCTCGCCGCCGGCTCGGCGTTCGCCGCGAAGCCGGTCACGATCAAAGGCTCCGACACGATGGTCATCATGAACGCGAAGCTCGCCGAGACATTCATGCGCAAGAACCCCGAGGCGCAGATCCAGGTCACGGGCGGCGGCTCGGGCGTGGGGCTGGCGGCGCTGATCAACGGCACGACCGACATCGCCGCGGCATCGCGTCCGATCAAGTCGACGGAGGTCGACAAGCTCAAGGCGCGCTTCGCCACGCTCGGCGTCGGCATCGCCATCGCGCGCGACGGACTCGCGATCTATCTCAACGCGGCGAACCCCGTGCAGGAGCTCTCGCTCGCGCAGCTGCGCGACATCTACACGGGGCGCATCACGAACTGGAAGGACGTCGGCGGCAAGGACGCGCCGATCATCCTGTACAGCCGCGAGAACTCGTCCGGCACGTACACCTACTTCAAAGACAACGTGCTGATGGGCAAGGACTACTCGCCGCGCGCGCAGACGCTGCAGGGCACGGCCGCGGTCGTGAACGCGGTGTCGAAGGACGTCAACGGCATCGGCTACGGCGGCTCCGCGTACGCGAAAGGCGTGCATTTCGCGAAGGTTCGGAAGGACGACAAGAGCGCCGCGTACGTGCCGACGCTCGAGACCGTGCGCGCGGGGCAGTATCCGATCAGCCGCTATCTCTACCTCTACCTGCGCGCGGCGCCGAACGGCGATGCGAAGCGCTTCATCGACTGGTGCCTTTCCGCGGAAGGGCAGAAGGTCGTCACCGACGTCGGCTACTTCCCCGTCAAGTAGCGATCAAGTAGCGATCAAGTAGCCGCTGGCTTTGCCTCGAATTTACATCGATCGCTCAGCTTCTTCATGACCCGAAACCTAAGATCACGCCGCTCGGAGGTCGTTGGTTTGAATCGTCGTGCAAGGCTCGCGCTGTCTCTTTTTCTCGCCGCAGGTCTCGTCGCGTGCGGGCGTTCGGAAACGCCGGCTGGCAGCGCGCAAACGTCATCGTCCACGTCATCGGCGTCGTCGCGCCCGCTCACGATCAAAGGCTCCGACACGATGGTCATCCTCACGCAGCGGCTGACCGAGGAGTACATGAAGCGCAATCCGGCGGACCGCGTGCAGGTCAACGGCGGCGGTTCGGGCACCGGCATCGCGGCGCTGATCAACGGCACGGTCGACCTCGCGCAGGCGTCGCGTCCGATGAAAGACGAAGAGCGCGCCGCGGCGGAGAAAGCGCGCGGCGGCAAAATCGTCGAGACGCCGGTCGCGCTCGACTCGCTGGCGGTCTTCGTCAACGAAGGCAATCCGGTCAAGGAGTTGACCATCCCGCAGCTGGCCGCGATCTTCACCGGCAAGACGCGCAACTGGAAAGACGTCGGCGGCAAGGACGCGCCGATCATCCTGTACGGCCGCGAGAACTCGTCCGGCACGTACGAGTACTTCCGAGAGCACGTGCTGGAGAAGGCGGACTTCGCCGCGACCGTGCAGACGCTGCAGGGCACCGCGGCCATCGTGAACGCGGTCGGACGCGACGCGAACGGCATCGGATACGGCGGGATCGCGTACAGCAAAGGCGTGCGCGCGATCGCACTCCGTAAAGATGCCGCGACGCCGGCCGTCGCGCCGTCGGAAGCGACCGTCGCCGACGGCACGTATCCGCTCAGCCGCAAGCTCTTCTACTACGCCTTCGACAACTCGCCGGAGCGCGTGACGAAGTACGTGCGCTGGACGCTGACGCCGGACGCGCAGGCGCTGGTCAAACAGGTCGGCTACTTCCCGCTCAGCGACACCGCCGGCGGTTCGACCGCGGGGACGACGACCAAATGATCCGCGACCGCGCGCGCCGCTGGGTCGACGCGTTCATGACGGTGCTGTTCTCGTCGACCGGCGCCGTGGCCATCGTCTTCATCTTCCTGATCTTCCTCTTCACGTTCAAAGAGGCGCTGCCGGTCTTCACCGATCCGGAAGTGCGCAAGGACGCGAACCTCGCGCAGTTCTTCGTCAACGCGAAGCCGGCCGAGCATTTCGAGGAGCGCTACGTCTGGCAGCCGACCTCGGAGCAGCCGAAGATGTCGATGATTCCGCTGCTCCTCGGCACGTTCAAGTCGACCTTCATCGCGCTGCTCTTCGCGTGTCCGGTCGGCGTCGCCGCGGCGCTGTTCTCGTCGGAGTTCGCCTCGCGGCGGATGCGCGAGATCGTGAAGCCGGTGGTGGAACTGCTGGCCGGGATTCCGTCCGTTGTGCTGGGATTCTTCGCGCTGCTCGTGCTCGCGTCGTGGCTGCAGTCGGCGTTTCACTTCACGTATCGCCTCAACGCGTACAACGCGGGGCTCGCGCTCGGCATCGCGCTCCTGCCGATCATCTTCACGATCTCGGAGGATGGGTTGGCGGCGGTGCCGCGCGGCTATCGCGAGGCGTCGATGGCGCTCGGCGCGACGCGCGTGCAGACTGCGATCAAGGTCGTGCTGCCGGCGGCGGTGCCGGCGGTCTTCGCCGCGTTCGTGCTCGCGTTCGGACGCGCAATCGGCGAGACGATGATCCTGCTCATGGCGGGCGGCAACGCCGCGATCGCGTCGTTCAGCCTCAACGATCCGCTGCGCACGCTCTCGGCCACGATCGCCGCGGAACTCGGCGAAGTCGTCTTCGGGAGCGCGCACTACGCGGCGCTCTTCTTCATCGGAACGCTGCTCTTCGCCATCACCTTCATCAGCAACTCGCTCGGCAATCTGATCATCGCGAAGATGCGCCGGCGGATGCAGGGAGACGCGGCGTGAGCGTCGCCCAACCGCTGATCGCCATGCCCGCGACGGCGCGCAGCCGCGCGCTGAAGGATCGTCTGCTCGTCGGTCTGCTCGGCTTCAGCATCCTGCTCACGCTCGGCATTCTCGTCGTGATCCTCGGCGTGGTCGCCGTGCGCGGCGCGGGGCAGATCAGCTGGACGTTTCTCACGCAGCCGCCGCGCGAGGGGCTGACCGGCGGCGGCATCTATCCCGCGATCGTCGGCACCGCGGCGCTCGTGTTGCTGATGACCATCGTCGCGGTGCCGTTCGGCGTCGCGACCGCGGTCTATCTGCACGAGTACACGCCTCGCGAAGGTCCGCGCCTCGCGTGGGGCCGCTATGCCGCGTCGAAAGGGCAGAAGGGACGCGTGGCGCTGTTCCGCCGCGTGCTGTCCGCGGGTCTCGCGACGATCGTGCGCAGCGCCGTTGCGAATCTCGCGGGCGTGCCGTCGATCGTCTTCGGACTCTTCGGCCTCGGCTTCTTCATCCAGTTCGTCGGACGCGCGCTCGATCGCTGGACGCAGCCGCCGGGCGAGATCGTGTGGGGCCAGGGCTCGCTGATCTGGGCGGCGATGACGCTCGCGCTGCTCACGCTGCCGACCGTCATCGTGGCGACGGAAGAAGCGCTGCGCACCGTGCCGCCGGAGCAACGCGAAGCGTCGCTCGCGCTCGGCGCCACGCGTTGGGAAACGATCCGCCGGATCGTGCTGCCGGCGTCGCTGCCGGGCATTCTCACCGGCGCGATCCTCGGCGTCTCGCGCGGCGCGGGCGAAGTCGCGCCGATCCTCTTCACGGGCGCGGCGTATTACCTGCCGTTCCTTCCGCATCACGTGACCGATCAGTTCATGCACCTCGGCTATCACGTGCTGATCCTCTCGACGCAGTCGCCCGACGTCGACGCCACCGAGCCGCTGCTCTACGGCACCGTCTTCGTGCTGCTCGGGCTCACGTTCCTGCTCAACCTCACCGGCGTGCTGATCCGGTCGCGCACGCGCGCGCGGCTCGGAGGACGATGACCATGACCACGATCACGATGGACCTCAGCAACACGCGCTCGCGCGATCTGCAGCTGCCGCCCGATGCGGTCGTGCCGCCGAAGATCGACGCGCGCGGCGTGAACTTTTTCTACGGCACCGCACACGTGCTGCACGACATCAATCTCTCCATTCCGGAGAAGCAGGTCACCGCGCTGATCGGCCCGTCGGGCTGCGGCAAGTCGACGTTCCTGCGCTCGCTCAATCGGATGAACGACATCATCCCCGGCGCGCGCGCGGAAGGCGTCATCGAGATCGACGGCCGCAACGTCAACGATCCCGGCGTCGACGTCGTGCAGCTGCGCCGCCGCGTGGGCATGGTGTTCCAGAAATCGAATCCGTTCCCGAAGTCGATCTACGAGAACGTCGCGTACGGCCTGCGCATCGGCGGCCTGCATCACCGCGCGTCGATGGACGAGATCGTCGAGAAGTCGCTGCGCCGCGCCGCGTTGTGGGAGGAAGTGAAAGACCGCCTCGGCGCGAGCGCGAGCGCGCTGTCGGGCGGCCAGCAGCAGCGCCTCTGCATCGCCCGCGCGCTGGCCGTGAATCCGGAGATCCTGCTCATGGACGAGCCGGCGTCGGCGCTCGATCCGATCGCGACGCAGAAGATCGAAGAGCTGATCTACGAGCTCAAGGACAACTACACGATCGTCATCGTCACGCACAACATGCAGCAGGCGGCGCGCGTCTCCGACCGCACCGCGTTCTTCATGCTCGGGCGTCTCGTCGAATACAGCGAGACCAAAACCATCTTCATGAACCCACGCGAGCAGATGACGGAAGACTACGTGACCGGCCGCTTCGGCTGAGGAGAACGACGCGCATGCAGCGCCATTTCGACCGCGACATCGAAGAGATCAAAGACCTGCTCCTGCGTATGGGAGCGATGGTCGAGGACACGATCAGCCAGTCCATCCGCGCGCTCATGGAGCGCGACACCGACCTCGCCGAAGAAGTCATCGCGCGCGACGACGAGATCGACCGCATGGAAGTGGAGATCGATCAGAAGACGATCGAGCTGATCGCGAAGATGCAGCCGGCGGCGACGGACCTCCGCTTCGTCGCCACGATCATGAAGATCACGCCGGAGCTCGAGCGCATCGCCGACCTCGCGCAGGACGTCTGCGAGCGCGTCACGGAGCTCAATCGCGAGCCACAGCTCAAGCCGATGGTCGACATCCCGCGCCTCGCGCACGACGCGCAGAGGATGGTGCGGCAGTCGCTCGACGCATTCGTCCGCGGCGACGCGAACCTCGCGCGGCAGGTCATCGCGCAGGACGACAACGTCGACCACCTCACCGAGCAGTCGTTCCGCGAGCTGCTCACGTACATGCTCGAAGATCCGCGCAACATCTCGCGCGCCATCCGCCTCACGTTCATCGGCAAGTACTTCGAGCGGATGGCCGACGGCGCGACGAACATCTGCGAGATGGTGGTCTATCTCGTCGAAGGCAAAGTCATCAAACACGGGGCATCGCTGCACGGCGCCGAATGAAACGCATCGCACTGATCGAGGACGACAACGACATCGCCTTCACCGTGCGCCTGAATCTGGAGCGCGAAGGCTACAAGGTCGCGCACTTCGCGCGCGGGCAGGACGGGCTCGCCGCGGTGCAGCGCGGCAGCGCCGACTTCGTGATTCTCGATCTCAACCTTCCCGATCTCGACGGCCTCACGCTCTGCCGCGAGCTGCGCCGCGATCCGGCCACGCAGCGCATCCCGATCCTCATGCTCACCGCGCGCGGCTCGGAGCGCGACCGCGTCACGGGACTCGAGCTCGGCGCCGACGATTACCTCACGAAGCCGTTCAGCATCCGCGAGCTCGTCGCGCGCGTGGCCGCGGTGTGGCGCAGAACGCGGCCGCCCGCGGAAGAGCCGAGCTTCTACGAGGACGCGGAGCTGAAGATCGACGAGAAAGCGTTCCGCGTCTTCCGCTACGGCCGCGAGGTGAAGCTGGCCAAGAAGGAGTTCGAGCTGCTGTGGCTTCTCGTGCAGCATCGCGGCTCGGTGGTGTCGCGCGACCGCATCTTGTCCGAGGTGTGGCAGATGTCGGATGAGATCGAGACGCGGACCGTGGACGCGCACATCCGCAACATCCGGAAGAAGATCGGCACGGAACGGATCTCCACGATCGTCGGCTTCGGCTATCGTTACGATCCACCGGCGCCGCTCTGACGCCGCAGGCTGTCATGATCGAGCTCCTCATCGTGCTCGCGCTCGCGACCGCGGGCAGCATCGCGGCGCTCCTTGCCGCGCAGCGGCGGCTGCGCGCGGCGGAAGCGGAAGTGCGGTCGCTCGCATCGACGCGCGATCTCTTTCGTTTGCGCGCGGGCGAGAACGACGCCGAGCGCGCGGTGCTGCTGCAGATCATGGACGGACTCGGCGAGGGCTTGCTGGCCGTCGACGCGCAGCGGCGCATCGCGCTCGCGAATCGCCGCTTCAGCGAGATGGTCGGCGCGACGCGGCCGGTCGTCGGGCTGCCGCTCAGCGACGTCGTGCGCGTCTCCGGCGTCTTCAGCGCGTTCGACGCCGCGCTCGATCACCAGGAGGCGTGCGAGCGCGTCACGATTCCGATCGGCGTCGCCGAACGGCGCATCGAGATCCGCGCGTTTCCGCTGCTCTCGCAGCGCATCGCCGCCGTCGGCATCTTCATCGACGTCACGCAGATCGAGCGTCTCGAACAGATCCGCCGCAACTTCATCTCCGACTTCTCGCACGAGGCGCGCACGCCGCTGGCCGCGCTGTCCGCCGCGGTCGAGAGCTACGAGCTCGCCGCCGAGCACATCACCGCGGAAGAAGACCAGCACCTGCGCCGGCTCATGAGCCGCCAGCTGCGCCGCCTCCAGCGCCTCGTCGACGATCTCTCGGAGCTGAGCCGCATCGAGTCGGGCGACCTCGGGCTCGAAGTCGCGGACATCGAGCTCAAGTCGCTGCTCGCCGATCTCTGCGAAGACTTCGGCGACCGCGCGGCGCAGAAGCACGTGAAGTTCTCGCTGCGCGGCGAAGACGTCCGCGTGCGCGCCGACGCCGTGCGCATCCAGCAGGCGTTCTCGAATCTCATCGACAACGCGATCAAGTACGGCCCCGAGCAGTCGACCATCGACATCGACGTCGAGTCCGCGGGCAACTCCGCGGTCGTGCGCGTCACCGATCACGGCGAAGGCATTCCGTCCGACGAGCGCGAGCGGATCTTCCGCCGCTTCTATCGCATGGACAAGAGCCGCTCGCAGGACGTCGCGGGGGCGGGACTCGGCCTCGCCATCACAAAGCACTTGGTGATGCTGCATCAGGGAACGATCGACGTGGAGAGCAGCGTCGGCAACGGCGCGACGTTCGTCGTCACGCTGCCGCTGGCCGCGCGTGCGTTGCACGTCGCCGCGAACGCGCAGGAAGCGTTCAGCCTGCGGTGACGGCGGCGGACGGCGCGGCCGCGGGCTTCCGCTCGCGCGCGACGAACGCCTCCGCGGCGTCGGTGTGGTGGAAGAGATCGAGCGTGTCGATCTCCGCATCCGACACCGGCGTCAGCGCGACGTCCGTGTACGCGAGCCGCGCCGGATCGCGCTTGATGCGCACGTACTTGCGGCGCAGATCGAGATAGATCGAGCTCCACTTCGCGAGCTTGCGCGCGGTCTCGATGACGTACGTCGGATAGAACTCCCAAGCCGGCACGCGCGCGAAGCCGGGCCGCCGGTCGTCGCGGAACTTGTAGCGGAAGAAGCCTGCCTCGAGCGGATGCACGCCTTCGATGTGGATCGACCCCTTGAACCACGTCATGAGCAGGATGGCGTTGCTCGCGCTGCAGCGCATGGCCACGAGCCGCCGCAACACCGCGTCGACGTGCTCGGGCGTGTAGTACGTCTCCCACGCCATGCGATACGCGCGCTCCCATTCGTTCGCGGACATCTTCGGGTGCGCGGTCGTCACGTGATTGAGGTCGTACTTGTTGAGATCCGCATCGACGTCAACTCCCGCGCGCACGAGCTTCTGGTGATCCTCGGAACCGGGCAGCGGCGTGAGGAAGAAGAACTCGAGCAGATCGACGGGGAGCTCTTTCTTGATGATCTCGATGTCGCGGCGGATCGATTCGAGCGTGTCGTTCGGAAATCCGAGGATGTAGCCGGCGTAGGTGATGACGCGCGCGGCCTTCCACGCGAGCAGCATCTTGCGGTACTCGGTGATCTTGTTCTGCCGCTTCTTCGCGCCGGCGAGCGAGTCGGGGTTGATGTTCTCGAGGCCGATGAACACGCGGCGCACGCCGGCGCGCGCGCATTTCTCGACGAAGCGCGGGATGCGGTGGCAGAGCGTGTCCACCTGGATGATGAAGTGGATCTTGATGCCTTCGTTCTCGCGCAGCTGGATGAGGCGATCGAGGATCGGCTCCCAGTCCTGATTGCGCGCGAAGTTGTCGTCGGTGATGAAGAAGCTGTGCAGTCCCTGCGCGACGTTCGCGCGCACGATCTTCTCGATGTCTTCCGGCGAGCGTCGCCGCGACTTGCGTCCCTGCACGTTGATGATCGTGCAGAAGGAGCACTGGAACGGGCAGCCGCGTCCCGCGTCGAAGCTCGTCACGCCGCCGGCCGTGCGCCACGCGCGCAGCGCGGTGATGAGCGGGATCGGCGCGCCTTCGATGCCGGGGAGATCGGCCATGAAGTTGTAGAGCGGCTTGAGCGCGCCGTTCGCGGCATCGCGAAGAATGTCGTCGAGCCGCCACTCCGCCTCGCCGGCGAAGAGCGAGACGCCGAGTTTGCGCGCCTCGTCGAGCCCCGCGTCGACGCCGCCGAGCATGCTCATGGTTCCCGACACGTGAAAGCCGCCGATGCCGACGGCGATGCCGCGCGCGCGCAGCGGCCGCGCGAGATCGAGCGCGCGCGGGAACTGGTTCGACTGCACGCCGACGAGCATGACCATGCCCGCGCCGGCGCGCTCGATCATGCGCGCGAGCTTCTCGGGACGGATGCGCGTGTTCGTCTCGTCGAAGCTGTGGACGTCGAGCGCGACGTCATCGCCGAGGATGCGGCGCTCCGCGCAGTCGCGAGCGAGGCCGTAAAGCGCGGCGAGCGAGTTCGATGGAATCGCGGAGCGAAACCATTGAATGACGTAGCCGTCGTCGTCGTAATGCGACGGCTTGACGAGCACGAGGCAGAAGCGCCGCGTCGCGATGTTGGTCATGATCGGGAGCCCGCATCATAACGTAGCGTCGCGTACGCCAGCAGCGTCGCAGCCGTAGAATGCGCGGCGATGCGACCGTGGCTGCTGGTTCTGCTGCTCGCCGCCGCCTGCGCCGGCAGCCGCTCCGTACCGCACGACGAGACGCCGGAGCGCGCGGACACCGGCCGGTGGGACGCCGGCATGCGCATCGTGCGGACCACCGATCCGTCGCGCACCTTCGGCGGCGCCGCGCGGCCGATGCAGCTCACGGTGTGGTATCCCGCGATGCGCACCGGCGCCGCGCCGCTCACGTACGGCGACTATCTCTGCGACCTGCCGAACGAAGGATCCGCCGTGCAGAAGGCAGACGCCTGCAGCGCCGGCGCGAAGGAGTTCAGCGACTACGCGACCCAGCTCGGCGTGACGCCCGCCGCCGTCGCGAGTCTCCTCGCGCGGCCGTTCCTCGCACGGCGCGATGCACCGCCCGTGAACCGCCGATTTCCGCTGGTGGTCCTCGCCGTCGGCCGCGACGAATCGCCGGTGCTGCACGTGCCGCTCGCCGAACGCCTCGCCAGTGACGGCTTCGTGGTGGTGAGCGTTCCGACGGTCGGAGTCGAGACGCGGTCGATGGGGTTCGATGCGCCGAGTGTCGACGCGAACGCGCGCGACGTCGCGTTCGCGCTCGACACGGCCGCGCGGTGGGACGACGTCGACGCGCGCCGCGTCACGGCGATCGGCTACAGCTTCGGCGCGGCCGCCGCGCTGCTGACAGCGATGCATGACTCGCGCGTCGCGGCCGTGATCAGCATCGACGGCGTGATCGGCTTTTCCGACCGCCTCGCCCTCGTGCGCGCGGCGCCGCGATACGACCGCACGCGGCGCGGCTTCCGGCTGCTGCAGCTCAACGTCGCGGGCGAGCCGCGCAACGATCTGAGCCTGATCGCCGAGCTCGCGGCGCGGCCGAAGCGCGTTGTCAGCATCGCCGGTGCCCATCACCTCGACTTCACGATTTTCGGCGCCGCGGCGGCGTCCGTGCCCGGCTTTCACCACCAGATGCGCGGCACGACGGAGGAGTCGCAGGCGCGCGCCTACCGCGCCATGAGCGACATCGTGCTGCAGTCTCTGCGCGGCGCGGCGATTCATCCCGCGCCGGGAGATGTGCTGAAGGTCATCCCGATCCCCGAATATTGACGCTCCCGAGGCCGTTCACTACACTCGCTGTCCCTTCGCCGAACGGGATTGAGGCGACGTAGCCAAGTGGTAAGGCAGAGGTCTGCAAAACCTTCATCCGCCGGTTCGATTCCGGCCGTCGCCTCCAACATCCCTGTCCCTCGCGACTTCTCGTTTCCCGCCACCGTGACCTCGCATGGCTGGTATCGCCTGGCGCCGTTTCGCTGGGACGGAAAGGTGTTGCGGCGGATGGAACTGCTCGGCGGCAAGGTAGTCGAGCTCGCGATCTCGGCGACGCGCGGCGCGCTGCGCATCGAAGGCGCGGAGGACAGCGCCGAGTTGCGGCGGCGCATCGCGCGCATGTTTCAGCTCGACGTCGACATCGCCGAATTTCTGGCGATGACGCGCGACGTGGCGACGCATCAGTGGGTCGAGGCCGCCGGCTTCGGCCGCCTGCTTTGCGGCGCGACGTTGTGGGAAGACATCGTCAAGATCATCGCCACGACGAACGTGACGTGGTCACAGACGGTGCGGATGGTGGAGTTGCTCGTGGCGAAGTGCGGACCCGGCGGCGTGTTTCCGTCGCCGCACGATGTCGCGCGTTTCTCCGAGCGCGAGCTGCAGGACGACTGCCGCCTCGGCTACCGCGCGAAGTCGATTCACGCGCTCGCGAACGGCATCGTGCGCGGCGAGATTGATCTCGAGAAGATCAGCGATCCGCGGCAGCCGACCGCGGAGCTCTTCGCGAGCTACAAACGCCTGCCGGGCATCGGGCCGTACGGCGCCGCGCATCTGCTGGCGATGGATGGACGGCATGATTTCATTGCCGTCGACACGGAATTCCGGAGATTCGTCCGGGAGACGTACCACGGCGGACGCCGCGTTTCGGACGCGACGATGCTGCGGCGCTACAAGAAATGGGGACGGTGGCAGTACCTCGCGTACTGGTCCGAGTTGCACGGACCGTAACGCGAAACTTCGTGGCTGAAGGTTTGCAGCCGCGGCGGTTCGGGACAAGTAGTGTACGCCGCTGAAGGGCGAATCGGAATATTGACCCGAAGCCGTCCCGTTTGGATAATTCAACCATTGCACGTAAACCTAAGCTGCTGATTTTGCAATTACTTACGTGCACTCCAGGGAGAGCGCGTGGACGAAAAGATCAAGCAGCTCCTGCAGGAACTCGGGACGGCCATCAACGAGTCGATCTCCAGCTCCGAAGACGTGAACCGCCACATCCAGCGAATCCGCGACGAAGGCTACGATCTCTACGTGGTCCTCGACGCCACCATCGGCCTCAATAAACAGGACGGCGAGGAAGCCGCGGGCGAAGTGCCCGTGCCCGCAACGCCGCCGCGCGAAGTGCAGTTCCGCATCAACGTCAACGATCTCGCGCTCCTGCGCGGCCTCGGCATCGACCCAACCCGCAAAGTCCGCTCGGCGCGCCGCATCGAGCCGCTCGCGCAACCGTCCGAAGAGACGCTGTGACCGAACCCGTCAACCTCTACGACCTCGCCGCGCCGCAACTCGAAGCGGCGCTGGCCGAGGTCGTGTCGCCGGTGTTTCGCATCCGGCAGGTCGAGGAGTGGATGTACGCGCGCGGCGTCGACTCGTTCGACGCGATGTCGAACATCCCGAAAGAAACGCGTGCGAAGCTCGCCGCTCACTTCACGCTCGCGTTCCCGGAAGTGCTCACGCGCACGGAGCCGGCGCCGGACGGCAGCCGCAAGTATCTGCTGCGCCTCGCGGACGGCAACCGCATCGAGTCGGTGTACATGCCGATGGGCGAGCGCACGAGCATCTGTCTCTCGTCCCAGGCCGGCTGCGCGGTCGGATGCACGTTCTGCGTGACCGGCTTCTTCGGCGCGGGCCGGAACCTCACGCCGGCGGAGATGGTCGGACAGTTCTACGCGATCCAGCACGAAGAGCAGATTCCGATGGAGCAGATGAACGTCGTCTTCATGGGGATGGGCGAGCCGCTGCTGAATTTCGAGCACGTGGTGACGACGCTCGACGCGCTCTATCGCAACCTCGCGCCGCGCCGCATCACGCTGTCGACGTCGGGCATCATCCCCGGCATCGAGGCGCTCGCGCGTCTCGAGCGCCGTCCGAATCTCGCGATCTCGATCAACGCGCCCGACCGCAAACGGCGCGAGCAGATCATGCCCATCACAGCGAAGTATCCGCTCGAAAGGCTGATGGCCGCGCTGCGCCGCTTTCCGCTCGAGCGCGGACGCGACGTGACGATCGAATACGTGCTCCTCGCCGGCTTCAACGACGCGCCGCAGGACGCGGTCGCGCTGGCGCGGCTGATCGACGGACTGCACGCGAAGGTGAATGCGATCCCCTTCAACGAGGACGCGAATCTGCCGGGCTGGATGAAACGTCCGGGCGACGCCGCGATCGATCGCTTCGTCGACACGCTGGTGCGCAACGGCGTCCGCGTGACCGTGCGCCGCTCGAAAGGACGCGACATCGCCGCCGCATGCGGACAGCTGCGCGGCAAAGAGATCGCGAAGAGCCGCGCCACGAACGGCCGCGAAGTCGACGCGCGGCGCTGAGTCGCGCTCAACCCGCGAGCGTGAACGCGCGCAGCGGCGTATGGATCGCGCCGTTCGGATGCAGCTGGCTCTCGTACAACGTCACGCGGTCGATCGCGAACGGCTCCGACTCGTAGTCGCGCAGCGTGCGCTGGAAGAGATCGATCGACGCGGGCGGCCACGGATCGCGCATGCGCATGATCGTGAGGTGAGGCTTGAAGTCGCTGCCGTCGAGCGAGACGCCTTTCTGCAGCACGACCTCGCGGACCACTTGCGCGATGCTCCTGAAACGTGCCTCCGGATCGAGTCCCGCCCAACCGACGCGCGCGCGGCGCGGATTCGGGAAGACGCCGCAGCCGCGCAGCCGCGCCTCGAACTTCGGCAGCGCGCCGAGCGAGGTCTCCAGCGCCGGCGCGATCGCGTCGACGAGCGCCTCGGGACGCTCGCCGAGAAAGGCGAACGTCAGATGCTGCGTCTCCGCGCGCACCCACGACGCGGCCGGGAGCCGCGACCGCACGCGCGCAACGCGATCGTTGAGGTCGCGCAGGACCCCGATGGGGAAATTCGCCGCGAGGAAGAGACGCATTTGGAAGGGGACGCAGCGATTGTACGCCGATCGTGCGGAACGAACGGCGAATGAAGAATTTCGAATGAAGAATTCAGAATGAAGAACGTGCGGCCGGACCCTTTCTTCATTCTTCATTCGAAATTCTTCATTCATCTTTTCTCTCCCGATCCGCCTGTCCCGCGAGAAACTCCGGCGTGAAGATCCGCGCGATCTCTTCTTCCGGCAACAGGTTCCGCTCGCGCAGCAGGTCGGGGATCCGCTGCCCCGTTTTCGCCGATTCCTTCGCGATCTCCGCGGCCGCGGCGTAGCCGATCAGCGGATTGAGCGCGGTGGCGAGCGACGGGGAACTGATGTAGTACGCCTCGCAGCGCTCGCGATTGGCCTCGATGCCGCGGATGCATTTCTCGACGAACACCGGAAGGAAATTCTTCAGGATCTCGACGGAGAAGGAGAGCTCGAAGGCCATCAGCGGCATCATCACGTTGAGCTCGAGCTGCCCCGCCTGCGACGCGTACGCGACCGCGGTGTCGGCGCCGATGATGTGGAAGAGCAGCTGGTTCATGCATTCGAGCATCGACGGGTTCACCTTGCCCGGCATGATCGAGGAGCCCGGCTGCACGGACGGCAGCAGGATCTCCGCGAGTCCCGTCATCGGTCCCGACGCGAGGAGGCGCAGGTCGTTCGTGATGCGCGTGAGCTCGAGCGCGAGGTTGCGCAGCGCGGCGCTCACGGCGACGACGGGCAGTTGCGACTGCATCGACTCGCGCAGGTCGTCGATCGCTTCGAGCTCGAGCTTCGTCGACTCGCGCAGGTACTTCACGACGACGAACCGATAACCGATGGGCGTGTTGATGCCGGTGCCGGCCGCCGTGCCGCCGATGCCGAGGAAGCGGAGCTCGTTCGCGGCATCACGCAGGAGGCGTGTCGCGCGGCGCGTGGCGGACGCGTAGGCCTTGAACTCCTGGCCGAGCGTCACCGGCACGGCATCCTGCAGATGCGTGCGGCCGGACTTGATGACGTCGGCGAACTCGGCGCCTTTCGCGTCGAGCGCCTCGGTCAGTGCATCGAGCTGCGGCGTGAGCTGGTCGAGGAGGAAGAGCGTCGCGATGCGGATGGCGGTCGGGAAGACGTCGTTCGTCGACTGCGCCATGTTGACGTGGTCGTTGGGATTGACGGGTTTGTACTCGCCGAGCTTGCCGCCGAGCGAGACGTTGGCGAGGTTCGCGAGCACCTCGTTGCAGTTCATGTTGAACGACGTGCCGGCGCCGGCCTGGAAGACGTCGACGACGAAGTGCGCGCGGAACCTCGCGAAATCGCCGAGGACGGTGTCGCACGCGGAGACGATCGCATTCGCGAGCGTGTCGTCGAGCGCGCCGAGCTCGCGGTTCGCCTGCGCCGCGGAACGTTTGAGCAGGATGAACGCGCGGATGAACTGCGGATGCTCGCGCAGTCCGCTGATCGGGTAGTTCTCCACGGCGCGCTGCGTCTGTGCGCCGTAGAGCGCGCCGTCGGGCACGCGGACTTCGCCGAGGGTGTCTTTTTCAACTCGCATGACTGCGCGAGTCAGCAACACTCACACCGACTTGAGCGCGGCCAGGCGTGCCTTCGACTCCTCGAAGACCTGCTGATGGAGCGAGCGGCCGTGCGCGTCCATCGTCACGATGGCCATGAAGTCTTCCACCCACAGATGCCAGATCGCCTCGGGCGAGCCGAGGTCGAGCCAGTCGACGCCGTCGACACGCTTGATCGACGCCGCACAGACCTGCGCGGCGCCGCCGATGGCGTGCAGATACACCGCGCCGTACTCCTTGCACGCGGCGAGCGTGAGCGGCCCCATGCCGCCTTTGCCGATGACGCCGCGAATGCCGTAGTCGCGGATGACCTCGTGCTCGTACGGCTCTTCCCGCGACGACGTCGTCGGCCCGGCGGCCTTGCACACCCACGCGTCGCCTTCCTTCACCATCACCGGACCGCAGTGATAGATGATCTGCCCGGCGAGATCGACCGGCGGCTTCGTGCCGGTGTGGATGCGGTGATGCACGGCGTCGCGGCCGGTGTAGAGGCGGCCGGTGATGGAGACGGTGTCGCCGACGTTGAGCGAGCGGATCGTGGCCTCGTCGATCGGCGTGTTGAGCTTGACGAGCGCCATCAGTAGAGCCACTCCGTGACGTTGCCCTGCATGTCGAGGTTCGCGCCGCGCCGGCGGAACGCCCAGCACATGTACGCGATCGAAACGAAAAACGATGCCGGCAGGCGATTGAGCTTGCCGATCTTGCAGGCGAGCAGCGTTGTCTTGCCGCCGAAGCCCATCGGTCCGATGCCGGATTGATTCGCCTTCTCGACGACGCGCTCTTCGAGTGCGGCGAGCTCGGGATCGTCGCTCGCCTCGTCCATCGTGCGCAGGAGTTGTTCTTTCGCGAACGAGTAGCCGGTGGCGCGGTCGCCGCCGATGCAGACGCCGAGGATGCCGGGGCCGCAGCCTTGTCCCTGCGCTTGCAGCACGGAGTCGAGGATCGCGTTCTCGACGCCTTTGAGATCGCGTCCGCCGAGGTCGGGGTGCGGCAGCGAGTACTGCGCGTTCATGTTCTCGCAGCCGCCGCCTTTGAGCATCAGCTTCACTTCGACATAGGTCTCACGCCATTGATGAAAGTGAAAGACCGGCGAGCCGGGACCGGTGTTGTCGCCGGTGTTCTTGCCGGTGACGCTGTCGACGCTGTTCTGGCGGAGATAGCCTTTCTTCGTCGCGGCGCGCACGGCGTCGGTGGCGACTTCCTCGAAGGTGAGCTGGTCGTAGGCGGCGGGCGTGTGCACGTAGAAGAGGATCGTGCCGGTGTCCTGGCAGAGCGGGAGCGAGCTGTCGCGCGCGAGGACGATGTTGCAGCCGATGACATCGAGCGCGACGTCGGCATTCGAGCCTTTCTCTTCGTCGTTGCGCGCGTCGGTCACGGCGCGCACGACGTCGTCCGGCAACTGCGTCGACGTGCGACGAATCAGCTCGAGGATGCTTTCGAACAATGCGGACTGGGGCTGGACTTCGTGCAGTGGTGCGGTGGCGGTCATGGGAGCCTCATTCTAACTGTGCAAACCGAAATACATCGCCCAGCCATGCGCGACCGCGAGCGGCCACACGCGCCGCCACTTCCAGTACACGAAGCCGAAGATGAGCCCGAGCGGCAGGATCGTCAGCGGTGCGATCGGTCCCTGATACAGATGACAGATGAGCCGGATCGCCGCGCTCAGCGTGATGCCGAACGCGGGGCCGAGCTTCTCCGTCGCGCGGATGTTGTACGCGACTTCGAACGTCTCCTCGTACAACGGATCGATCGCGAGCAGCAGCACGAGCGCGGGCCACGTGGTGCGCGTGACCGGCTGCATGCGCGCGACGAGATCGAGCCCGGTCGCGGTCTTGAAGAGGAGATACAAGCCGGCGATGGAGACGTTCGCCACGAGGAAGAGCACCAGTCCCGCGATCGTGAGCGGGAAGTTCGCGCGCAATCCGAAGTCGCTGCGCCGCCAGCCGCGCGCGCGCAACAACAGAATCGAGAGCGTGCCGCAGACGACCTCGATCGCGACGAAGGTGTAGAGCCTGCGGTCGTCGTACAGCAGCGTCGTCGAATGCGTGGCGAGGCTCTGCATCAGATCGCGCGCGCTCATCACCGCGAACGGACCGAAGCAGAGCAGGTTGACGAGGAGCAACTCGCCCGCGGGTGAGAGCTTGCGCAGCACGCCGCGACTATAGCTGGCCCGGGCCGGCGCGGCCGGCTGCGCTAAGGGCCGAGCCGAGCAGCACGTGCGGTCGCTTCGGGAGCCAGTTCTCGACGCGGCTCAGGAAAATATGCACCTGCATGAAACGCTCGGCGGCCTCGGCGCACTATGGGTACGAAGGCCGAAACTCGATGACGAGGACGACTTCGACTTAAAAGAACTGCGCCCGCGGCGCATCAGGAGATTGATGATGGCTAGAGTGGCCGATTACGTGATTATCGCCGACGCCTGGCATGTGGACGACGGCAGCACGAACACCATCAGGTTCAACGTTCCGAGTAACTTTCACGCGGCCTCCCGCTGTGTCCTCAGCTTCATGTTCAAGGTGGCGAGCGCCGATGACATGACGCTCCGGGTCAGCATCAACGGTACGGACGTGTGGACGTGGAACACCAGCGGCGGCACCGACCAGCCGATGCGCTGCATCCAGGAAGTCGTGTCTGCGAACATCGTCAAGGCCGGCGAGAACCTGTTTCAGTTCTTCACGAATTCGAGCGACTTTCGTTTCACCGAGCTCTCGGACATCGTTCTCTGGTTCCAGGGCAACGCGTAGTCCTCACGCTTCTCAGATCGACGACGGCAGCGCGCGTCGCATCAAAAAAGCCGATCGATTCGGCGGCGAGGCACTGTAGGCGTTCTACAGCGCTCGCGTGATGCGACGCGCGCACATGCTCGCCTTCTTCACGGCAAGGTGCTGTGGCAAAACTCCCGCGTACGCCAGCTGCGTGATCCAAAGGAGAGCCGGCGGCACGAACTCTCGGCGCGCCGGGCAGCGAGTGAGTTCGGGCCGGCGAACTCGTCGTTGTCGAACACCCGCCACGCACCTCGACACATTCGTGCGAACTGCCGGTCCGTCGGTGCAGCCGGCGATTACGATCACCCGCCACGCTACGCCTGCGTACGCTCTGTGCACGCCTCCCGGAATGCTGATGAAATACAGCTGGTTATGTGACTTGAGTCAACTAGACTCAATGTGAGGTAACACCATGAATTTCAACAAGCTTACGGTCAAGGCGCAGGAAGCGGTGGTCGAGGCGCAGAACCTCGCCCGCGGCGCCGGCAACCCGGAAGTCACTTCCGAACACCTCCTGCTCGCGCTCGTTCGCCAGGAAGGCGGCATCGTCGCGCCGATCCTAAACAAGCTCGGCGTCACGCCCGGCACGGTCGAAGCCGAAGCCGCTGCCGCGGTCGCCAAGTTCTCGAAGGTGGGCGGCGCGTCCGCCGAGCCGATGATCGGCTCGTCGCTGCGCAAGGTGTTCGACGCGGCGTTCCAGTCCGCGCAGCAGTTCAACGACGAGTACGTTTCCACCGAGCACCTCCTCCTCGGCATCGCCGAGGCGAAAGGCTCGTCCGCCGCGGACATCCTCCGCCGCCACGGCGTCGTCGCCGACGCGGTGCTCAAGGCCCTGCAGTCCGTGCGCGGCACGCAGCGCGTCACCGACCAGAATCCCGAAGACAAATACCAGGCGCTCGAACGCTACGCGCGCGATCTCACCGCGCTCGCACGCCGGGGCAAGCTCGATCCCGTCATCGGACGCGACGAGGAAATCCGCCGCGTGATTCAGGTGCTCTCGCGCCGCACGAAGAACAATCCCGTCCTCATCGGCGAGCCGGGCGTCGGCAAGACCGCGATCGTCGAAGGACTCGCGCGCCGCGTCATCGCCGGCGACGTCCCCGAAGGTCTCAAGAACAAGCGCGTGGTCTCTCTCGATCTCGGTGCGCTCATCGCCGGCGCAAAGTACCGCGGCGAGTTCGAGGATCGTCTCAAGGCGGTGATCAAGGAAGTCGAGGAGAGCGAGGGCGAAGTCATCCTCTTCATCGACGAGCTGCACACGCTCGTCGGCGCGGGCGCGGCCGAAGGGTCGATGGACGCGTCGAACATGCTCAAGCCCGCGCTCGCGCGCGGCGAGCTGCGCGCCATCGGCGCGACGACGCTCAACGAGTATCAGAAGCACATCGAGAAGGACGCCGCGCTCGAGCGCCGCTTCCAGCCGGTGTACGTCGGCGAGCCGACGGTCGAGGACACGATCGCGATCCTGCGCGGCCTCAAGGAACGCTACGAGGTGCATCACAACGTGACGATCCGCGACTCGGCGATCGTCGCCGCGGCGACGCTGTCGAATCGCTACATCACCGATCGCTTTCTGCCGGACAAAGCCATCGATCTCATCGACGAGGCCGCGTCACGCCTGCGCATCGAGCTGACGTCGATGCCGCAGGAGATCGACGAACTGCAGCGGCGTCTCACGCAACTGCAGATCGAAGAGCAGGCGCTGCAGAAGGAAGAAAGCAATCCGGCCACGAAGGCGCGGCTCGACGTCGTGCGCGCGCAGATCGCCGAACATCAGGAGAAGATCTCCGGCCTCAAGGCGCAGTGGGAAAACGAGAAGGGCGTGATCACGCGCATCAACGAGCTGAAAAAGCGGCTCGAGGACGAGCGCGAGAACGCGGCGCGCGCGGAGCGCGAGGGCGATCTCAATCGCGCGGCGGAGCTGCGCTACGGCGCGATCCCGCAACTGCAGCGCGAGATCGACGCGGCGAACGCGCAGCTCGTGGAGATGCAGCAGCACGGTGCATTGCTTCGTGAAGAGGTGACGGAAGAAGACATCGCCGAGATCGTCTCGCGCTGGACGGGCGTTCCGGTCACGAAAATGCTCGAGTCGGAAGTGCAGAAGCTGGTGCGGATGGAGGACAACCTCCGCCGCCGCGTGGTGGGCCAGGAGGAAGCGGTGACGGCCGTCGCGAACGCGGTGCGCCGCTCGCGCGCGGGCCTCAAGGATCCGCAGCGCCCGATCGGCTCGTTCATCTTCATGGGACCGACCGGCGTCGGCAAGACCGAGCTCGCGCGCGCGCTCGCGGAGTTCCTCTTCGACGACGAGAACGCGATGGTGCGCATCGACATGTCGGAGTACATGGAGCGCCACGCGGTGGCGCGGCTCATCGGCGCGCCTCCGGGCTACGTCGGCTACGAGGAAGGCGGGCAGCTGACGGAAGCGATTCGCCGCCGGCCGTACGCGGTCGTGCTCTTCGACGAGATCGAGAAGGCGCATCCGGAAGTCTTCAACGTCTTCCTGCAGATCCTCGACGACGGCCGGCTCACCGACTCGAAGGGACGCGTGGTCGACTTCAAGAACACCGTCATCATCATGACCTCGAACGTCGGCTCGCAGTACATCCACGAGGCGTCGAAGGGCGAGCTCGGAGAAGAGGAGATGCGGAAGCGTGTCGAGGAGGAGCTCCATCGCCACTTCCGGCCGGAGTTCCTGAACCGCATCGACGACGTGATCGTCTTCCACTCGCTCGATCTCGCGCAGATCAAGCAGATCATCGGCATCCAGCTGCGCAGTCTCGCCAAGCGCATCGAGGAGCGCGGTCTCACGATCGAGATCAGCGACGCGGCGAAGGAGCTGCTCGCGAGCGAGGGCTACGATCCCGCGTTCGGCGCGCGGCCGCTCAAGCGCGCGCTGCAGCGCTTCATCATCGATCCGCTGGCGATCCGCCTGCTCGAAGGCGTCTTCAAGCCGGGCGACATCGTGTTCGTGAATGCGAACGGCGACAAGATCGAGCTCGCGCTGGAGCCGGAGACGGCCAGCGTGAACTGAGACGGCTATTCGATGTAGTAGAGGCGGATCGATTTGCCGATCCGCCTCACCGGCCGGTACATCCGCAGCCACGCGTACTCGCCCCAGCGCTGCTTGAAGATCATGGCCGTGTCGCTGACGGCGAGCCAGCCGGTGACTTTCGTGCCGGCGTGCACGTCGATCTGCGGCACGCCGTGGCGTTCGAGCTTCGCGTTCGTGAAGATGTCGGTGTGCAGTCCCTCGAGGTGCATCTCGCGGTAGACGCGCGCGAGGCGCAGTACGTCCTGTCCCCAATCGAGATTGCTGTCGACGGTGATGCGCGACGGATCGGGGCGCGCGGCCTCGTTGAACCACGCCAGGTAGTCGGGATGTTCGATCGCGACGCCGATGAAGAGCCACGCCAGCAACGCAACGAGCGCGGTGCGGCCGAACGCATCCGTCGCACGCCGCCAGATCTCCGCGACCGCGTGCGCGGCGACGATGGCGAGCGGCGCGTAAATCGGGAGCAGATGCCGGATGCCGATGTTGATCTTGCCGTGCATCGCCACGAGCAGGATCGCGAGTGCGGCGCCGACGTACGCGAGCCGCACGCGATCGCGCTCGCGGACGAGGAGCGCGATCCCCCACGCGAGCAGCAGCAGAAACGGGATCGGCGTCTTGTAGAAGAAGACGACGGGGAAGTAATACCACCAGCCTTTGTCGCTGTAGCGGCCGAGAAGGTACGTGCCGTGGCCGCCGCGATCGTGCACGGCCACGATGCCGAGGCCGATCGGAAGCGCGGGCGCGGGCATCGGCACCTCGTTGGCGATCCAGCGCAGCGGAACGCGCAGCGCGTCGACGGGCGCCATCTGATCGAAGACGTACGTCGCGAAGTCGCCGCCGTACGTGACCGGACGCCCGAACGAGAAGCGGTAGCCGCCCCACGTGACGAAGAACGCGACGGCGAGTGCGATCAGCACGGGCTTCCACGCGACGCGCGGGCGCCAGCGCGCGATCACGAGCACGACCGCCGTCGCGGGAAAGTAGACGATGAACGACATCTTCGAGAGCACGCCGAGGCCGATGGCGAGTCCGAGAAGCGCGGCGCGGCGCGGCGTGGCAAGTTCGAGAAAACGATCGAGCGCGTAGAGCGCGAACGGCAGCGTGGCGGCCACGGCGAGATCGGTCGTGACGAGGCCGGCGTGTCCGAGGATCGGCGGCAGGTTCGTGAAGAGCGCGACGGCGAGAATCGCGACGCGTTGCGAGAACGCGCGCCGCGCCCACAGCGCGACGGCGGCGCAGGCGAGGATCAGCAGCGGGAGATTGCCGGCGCGCGCGCGGGCGAGCGTCTTCTCGTAGCGGTCGCCGTGGTAGAGGAGCTCGTTGCCTTTGTCGGTGTCGTCGGTCGCCTTCGGATTCGGGTAGCCGGCGAGCCACAGCGGCAGCGCGCAGAGCGCGCGGGCGAGCGGCGGATGGCTCGGATCGACGGTATACGGGCCCACGAACCACTGGTAGCCGGCGGCGAGATGCACCGGCTCGTCGAGCGTCTCGCTGAAGACGCGCCACGTCGAGGCGACGCGGATGCAGGCCAGGAGCGTGAGCGCCGCGACCGCGGCGAAGTACGTCCATTGCCGTTGCATTCGGCGCAGCCTAACGCAAGGGAACAAGTTTTGCCTGCCATGCGGACAACGATGTTCGAGAGGAGTTTCCGGAATGCGTAAGCTGGTGTTGCCGCTCGTGGCGTTGCTCGTTCTCTTCGTTGCGTGCAAGGGACATGAATCGTCGACGGACACGTCTGACACGAACGCCTCGACGGCCGCGGCGAGCGATTCGGCGGGAACCAGCACCGCGGAGACGGACACGGTGGCGACCGCGCCGGCGACCGGTACTTCGGCCACCGCCCCGCTCGCGGCGAACGGCACGGCCGTCGTCACGCCGACCGACACGAGCTCGACGATCGTGACGCCGACGACGACCACGCAGTCCGTCACGACGCCGACCGAGACGACGGCCACCGTCGTGACCACGACGCGGAAGCAGTAGCGATGCGCAAGGCGATCCTGCCCGCGCTGCTCGCGCTTCTCTGCGGCGTCGCATGCGGCGGCAACGGCCGCGACGAGGCGAAGACGTCGCCGCCGAAGAACTCGACGGTCTCCGACGGCAACGGTCCGCGCGCGACTGCGCGGCTCGATCCGTCGCTCAACCCGCAGCGCGACGAGCCGGCGAGCCGGCCGACCGTCGTCTCACCGATCCAGCGCGTCGATCTGCTCGAGTATCAGATCAACATGCCGGACACGCTGCACGCGGGCACGGTGAACTTCCGCGTCGACAACGCCGGCAAGGAGAACCACGCCTTCGCCATCGAAGGCAACGGCGTCGCGCAAAAGTCGGAGATCCTGTCGCGCGGCAACAACGGCACCGTCACCGTGACGCTCAAGCCGGGCACGTACACGATCTACTGTCCGGTCGATCATCACCGCGAGAAGGGGATGACGAAGACCATTGTCGTTCAGTGATGAACGCACCGAGCAGTGATCAGTAGGAGCCGTTCTCGGGCGCGAACATCACCTCGTAGACTCTGCGCGCCCAGCTGCGCTTCCCGAACTCCACCCGCCCTTCCTGCCGGAGCCATTCTTTGATGGGGAGCGTGAAGCCCGTCTTGCGGCGCTTCCGGATCTCCGGCGGCAGCGGCGGCCGCGGCGCATTCGCGAGGATGCCTTTGCCGCGCTCGCGGCGCGTGACGAGCACCGGTGCGAGCTTGCGCAGCAGGTGCGCGTCGACGAGCGGTACGCGCACCTCCAGCGAATGGGCCATGCTCGCCCAGTCCATGTCGCGCAGCAGCTGATTGCGCAGATAGAGCGACGACTCCAGCGCGGCGATGCGCGCGTACGCGTTGCCGGGATCGGGCGTGACGGCGCGTTCGAGGAGGCCGAGGAGGTCGAGGCGCGCGAGGCCTTCGCGAGCGACGTCGTCGCCGAGGACGTCGGGGAGCTCGGAGGAGAGAAAGCGTCCGCGCTTGACGAGATACGCGCCGGCCCAGCTGCCGCCGTAGCGGACGATCTCGCCCATCTTCGGGCTGATGTGGCGGCTGCGTTTCGCGAGCGCGCGGTTGACGCGGTACACGCCTTCGCCGAGGCCGGGGACGCGCGCGAGCACCTGCGTCACCGGCATCCAGCGCGGGATGTCGCGGAAGGACGTGTAGCCGCCGAACAGCTCGTCGCCGCCGGTGCCCGACATCGCGACCTTCAGCCCCAGTTCCGCGGCGGCCTTGCTGATGAAGTAGCTGTTGAGGCCATCGACGGTGGGCTGGTCCATCGCGGCGAAGATCTTCGGCAGCTCGGCGCGAAAGTCGTCGCGCGTGAGGTCGCGGATGGTGTGCGGCACGCCGTACTGCTGCGCGACGAGTTGCGCGAGCGGCGCCTCGTCGTTGTCGCGGCCGCGGTATTCGGCGAAGCGCAGCGTCATCGTCTGCAGATCGTCCGCGCCGCTCTCGCGCGCGAGCGCGACGATGGCCGTGGAATCGATGCCGGCGGAGAGGAACGCGCCGACCGGCACGTCGGCGACCATGTGGTAGCGCACCGATTCGAGCAGCGCGTCGTGCACGATCGCGGCGCGCTCGTCGTCGCTCACCTCACGCGCGTGCGCGACGCCGTCGCGCAGCGTGGCTGCGATGGAGAAGTACGGCACCGGATTGCCGATGCCGTTCGCGTCGACCCACGCGTACGAGCCGGCGGGCAGCGCGCGAATCGCGCGATACATCGTGAACGGCTCCGGCACGGTGCCGCGCAGGAAGAAGCCCGCGGCGGCGGCGGGATCGAACTGCTTCGAGACGCGTCCGCCGGCGACGAGCGCCTTCACCTGCGAGGCGATGCGGAGCGTGCCGCCGTCGTCGGCGTAGTAGAGCGGCTTGATGCCGTACGGGTCGCGCGCGAGCAGCAGTCGGTTCGTCTCGCCGTCCCACAGCGCGAGCGCGAACATGCCGCGCAGCTGCTCGAGCATGGCCACGCCGCGCCGCGCATAGAGCGCGAGGAGCACTTCCGTGTCCGAATGCGACGAGAAGTGCACGCCCTCGCGCTCGAGCTCCGCGCGCAGCGCGCGGTAGTTGTAGATCTCGCCGTTGTAGACGACGACGCGCTCGCCGCGGCGCATCGGCTGCGCGCCGCCGGGCGAGAGATCGATGATGGCCAGGCGGCGGTGTCCGAGTCCGACGCGGCCGTCGTGCGAGAACCACGCGTCGGCGGCGTCGGGTCCGCGCGAGCGCATGCATTCGCGCGAGGCGAGGAGCTCGTTGCGATCGACCGGCGGTGCGTCGGCGCGATACGCGAAGATGCCGTTGATGCCGCACATCGGCTATTCGATCAGCACGATGCCGCCGGTCTCCGGCTTCGCCGGCGTCGACGGAGCCGGCGCGGCGCCGATGGAGCGCGAGAGGAAGAGATCGGTGTCGGCCTTGCCGTCGGCGGTGAAGCCGATCACGAGATAGCGCGCCGGCTGCGGGATGTATTTGTACGCGTTGCCCCACGGGTCGTGCAGGTACGACGCGGAGAGGTAGTTCGGCACGAGGTCGGCGAGCGTCCGCGGCGGCGCGCCGTGCACGTCGTTGTACTTGTCGATGGCCGTGCCGATGGCCTCGATGCGCTGCAGCGAGATCGCCTTGCGCGTGCTCGCCGGCGCGGAGAGGCCGCCGCCGAGCGGCGCGAACCCGTTCAGCGGATTCTTGAACGACGTCACGAGCGACGCGAGCGCGAGAATCACCAGGATCAGCACGAGCGGCAGCGGCACCGGCGTTTCGGCGACTTCGTCTTCATCGACCGGCGTGGCCTGCTGCACGACCGCGGCGGCGCTCTGGCCGCGCATCTCTTCGATGAGGTCGCGCGTCAGCAGCTCGTACAGCGCCTTGTTCGCGTCGAACTCCGGCAGGCGCGAGCCCTCGATGATCTCGCCGACGGTCATCGTGCCGTCGACCATGTCGTAGATCGCTTTCTCTTCCTGCGAGATGCGGATCTTGTCCGACACTCCTCGGCGGCGCCGCATGACGCTCGACTCGTCGAAGTCGATCTCGTCCGCTTCCTCCGCGCCGACGACCACGATCTCCTGGTCCGTCAGCTTCTTGCGGAAGACCATGTCGTACGAGCGGATGCGCTTCTCGATGATCGGCCACTCGTCGATCATCCGCGCGCCTTCCATGAGGATCGATTCGGCGGTGATCGGCACGACGTTGTCGCGGTCGTACTCGATGGTCGTTTCCTGGGAGAACTGGTAGTCGCCGTCTTTCCAGCGGAAGAGGCGATAGACGATCTGCATGATCTGCAGCTGGATCGCCTCGCGCAGCGAGTCCTGCGAAATGATCCCGTAGTGCGTGAGGATGAAGCCGAGGCGCTGGAGCGTCTCTTTCTGGATCTCGAGCGCGCGATTGAGCTGATCCTGCGTGAGGAAGCCGGTGCGCATGAGCACCGTGCCGAGGCGATTTTCGAGACGGCGATTGAGCGAGTCGGCGCCGACGACTTTACCGTCGAGGAACGTGACGGTGACGGTGTCGTCTTTGCCGCGCAGCGTCAGCACGCCCGTTTTCCGCTGCAGCCCGATGAGCTGCAGGATATCGGCGAGACTGAAGTCGCGGAGCGTGCCTTCGAGTGCCACTAGCCGGTGACCCTCCGCCGGTACACCGGGAGCGACATCGTCAGCCAGAGCACGACCGCGAGCGCGACCGCGCCGATGCGCACGATGAGATGCGCGACGTCGGCGACCGGGCCGATGGCGGGCGCGAGCCGGCCGATGAAGATCGCCGTCGCGACGAGCAAGGCGAAGACGAACATGCCCGCGGCGCCGGAAGCCGTGCGTCCTTCGAGCATCTGCGCGGAGCCGGGGAGGAACGTCGCGAAGACGCGGTTGCGCGTCTGCATGCCGGAGTGGTGCTCGGTGACTTCCTCGAGCTTCTTGCGTTTCGTGTCGAGCGAGACGCCGTCGCGCTTGAGATAGATGTGGATGCACTGCGTGCAGTAGGTCGAGCTCTCGCGCGCCGACTTGCAGCGGTGGCAGAACGTGCGGCCGCATTTGATGCACGCGTTCGCGTAGCCGCCGCGGCGGTGCGCGAGCCAGAGCACGACCGCGAGCAGCAGCGACGCGAGCGCGCCGAGCGTCACCGGATTGAGCGCGCTCGCGGCCGGAGCGAACTGCGCGTAGTTGCCGAAGAGCGAGGCCAGTTCCTTGCGCTGCGACAACTCGCGCGTGATCGCCCACGCCTCGTCGAGCGGCGGGTGATACATGACGATCTTCTGCGGCGGCGGATTGCGCGTGAGGCGGTCGATGACGCCGGGATCGGCGCCGCGCGCCTTCTCGAGCATGCGCGCCTGCTGGTCGAACTTGTACGTCTCGCCGTCCGCGACGGAGGCGTTGTAGTACGCGATGGCGAGCTTCGGATCGTCCGCCTGCGCCTGTTCGTATTCGGTGATCGCGGCGGGGAACTCGTTGGTGAGGAAGTGCAGGTTGCCGAGGTTGACGTGCGCGCCGGCGTAGTTCTTCCGCAGCTCGATCGCGCGGCGGTAATGCTGCGCGGCCTGCTCTTCCATCCCGTCGAAGCTCTGCAGATTGCCGAGGAGCAGATGCAGCGTCGCGTTGTCGGGAACGATGGCGAGCAACTCCTGCAAACGACGCATCGCCTCGGGCTGATAACTCTGTTCGTTGCTCGCGATCGCGGCCTGCATCACGGGGCTGTCGATGCCGGCGATGCCGGTGGCGTCGGCGTCGACGACGATCGGCACGAGCGCGACGAGGAGCAGCAGCACGATCGCGACGACGCGCTCGGCCGGCGCGGCGTAGCCGAAGAAGATCGCCAGCCAGTAGAAGATCAGCCACATCGGACCGAGCCAGAGGAACAGCGGCAGGAACAGCATCGCGAACGCGAGCACGGTCACCGAGCCGCCGTGCACGCGCGTGCCGAGCAGCTCGCGGAAGTCGTGCGCGGCCGAGCGGCCGTAGCGGAAGAAGAGCGCGATCGCGAAGACGACCGTGGTGAGCGCGATCGCCAGCGCGACGACGAGCAGCAAATCCGCGTGGCCGAGCGTCCGCGCGCGATAGTTGCCGAAGACGCGCGCGAAACCCTGCGCGACGAGCGGCAGCGCCTTGCCCCACTCGCCGTGCGCCGCGGCGCGATCGGCTTCACTGAAGGCAACGGACGGCGACGCGGGATCGAGATCGTGCGCGGCCTTCGCGGCCCACGCGCTCAGCTCCGGGGTTGCTTTCGCCGACTCGCGCGCGAGTCCCGCGGCGGCCGTGGCGTAAACCGGATACGTCTTCACGCCGTACGCGTGGCCGGCGGTGAGGAGGTCGGACGTTTTTTTCGCGGCGTCGGCATAGTCGCCGTCGCGCGCGGAAGCCAGCGCCTGCGGCCACAGATCGCGCGGCGACGCCTGCTCGGCGCGCAGCGGGTGCGCGGCGGCGAGCGCGGCGGCGGCGATGATGGCGGCGGCGAGGCGGCGTCTCATCAGAGGCTCTTCGTGCGCTGGACGTAGGCGAGCTTCAGTTCACCGAGGTGCGTCTCGAGGAACTCCGTCTCCTCCTCGGTGAGGTTGCCGGCGGTCTTCTCCTGCAGCAGCGCGAGGATGTCGATGAGCTGCCGCGCGGCGGCGGGATCGGCCGCGCTCTGCGGGCGATACGGATCGCGCAGCATGCCGAGGAGCATGTAGGCCTGCATGATGAGGCCTTCGAGAAAGTGCGTGAACGGCGTGTCGGGATTCGCGGCGCGGTCGGCGACGCTGCGGCCGGCTTGCTCGCGCCGATCCTGTTTCGGCGGCTGCTTCGCTGCGGTGGCGCCAGCCTGCTTCGGCGTTTCGTTCGGCGTTTCTTGCGGAGGCGGCGGAGGCGGAGGCTCGGCGGCGCGCGGCGGTGGCGCGTCGCTCGGCTGAATCTCCTTCTTGAACTCGTCGCGGATTTCGCCGTCGGCGGTGAAGATCCGTTTGTCGGTGACCTTCAACTCCTTCGGCGCCGGCTTGTCACTTGGCAAGGCCGCCTCCCGGCTTCAATGTTTGCATGAAAAAGCGGTCGATGCGCGCGTTCGCGTCGGCCGCGTCCGCGGCGACGTAGCCGGCCTTGTTGTTCGGATTGATGAAGGCGTGGCCGGCGTCGGGATAGATCTTGAGATCGGCCGTTTTGCCGGCGGCGTGCAGCGCCTTGTCGAACGCCTGCACGTCGGCCGGCGGAATGCCTTTGTCGAGCGCACCGAAGTTGCCGAGGATCGGCGTCTTGATCTTCGCGATCGTCGCGGGATCGGTGACGAGCCGGCCGTAGTTGATGACGCTCGCCGCGAGGCGCGGCTCGTTCGTTGTGAGGCCGAGCGAGTAGCCGCCGCCCATGCACCAGCCGATGACGCCGATGCGCGCGGGATCGACGTCGTCGCGCTTCGCGAGGTACTCGAAGGCGCCTTTGAGATCGGCGAGCGCGCGATCTTCCGGCAGCGCGCGCGAGAGCTCGTGTGCGGTCTCCTGATCGTTCGCGACCTGGCCGCGATAGAGATCGACCGCGAGCGCGACATAGCCCTGCGACGCAAAGCGATCCGCCTGCTGCTTCACCCAGTCGTTGAGCCCCCACCACTCGTGAATGACGATGATGGCCGGCTTGCGTCCGGACGCGGCGGGCGGCGTCGCCAGATACGCGCTGGCGTTCCCCGCGAGCGACGGATAGCTGATGCGCGGAATCGCGGCGGACGCGGGTGCTGCAGCCGGCGGCGGCGAAGACGCGGTCGTCGCGGTCGCCGACGGAGGCGGCGCGGCCGCGGGCGCGGTGTTGTTGCGGTTGCAGGAGACGAGCGTGAGAAAGAGAGCGAGCGTGAAGAGGCTGCTTCGACGCATGGTGCAGAACGATATCATGGCGCCGTTGCCGGCAGAGGCAACCGGCAACGATGAAGATCTACCAGATTCTCGAGTTCAATCAGTTCAATACCGGGTCGGTCCATCAGATGTTTCAGGCGGCGTCGGGCCTGCGCCAGCGCGGCCACGACGTGACCATCGTCAGTAAACCGGACGCGATCCTCGCCGCCAAAGCCGCCGAGCAGGACATCCATTTCCACGGCCTTCCCTTTCGCCATCAGTTCGACTTCGCGACGGTTCGCGCGCTGCGGCGCTTGTTCCGCAACGCGCCGCCGGACGTCATTCACGTGCACAAGGGCATCTCGCACGCGCTCGCGCTCGCGGCGACGTGGCGCCGGCCGGCCGGCGCGTTCGTCGTCAATCGCGGCGTGTCGTTTCCGCTCGACCTCTGGAACCGCGGCAAATACCGCACGAGCCGCGTCGACCGCGTCGTCACCGTCTGCCGGCAGATCAAGGACGTGATCGGGACGTCGGGACGCTTGCCCGAGGAGAAGGTGCAAGTCATTTATGCGGGCACGGATGTGATGCTGTTCGATCCCGTGCGTTGGGACGCCCGCGCGTTCCGCCGCGAAAAGTCGATCGCGGACGATCGCTTCGTCGTCGCGCAGGTCGGCGTGCGCGACTGGAAAGGGTGGAAGGAGCTGATCGATTCGGTCTCCGACGTCGCCCCCGCGCATCCGAACGTCCACCTGCTGCTCATCGGCTGCCGCAATGCGCAGGAGAAAGACGAAGTGCTGCGGTACGCGCGCGAAGTCGGCGTCGAGGAACGCGTGAGCGCGGTCGAATACCGCACCGACATGCCGAACGTCTTCGCGTCGTGCGACGTCGTGGTCGACGCATCGTGGGCCGGCACCGGCATCACCGGCACGATCCGCGAGGCGATGGCGATGGGCAAGCCGGTGATCGCGACCGACGCCGGCGGCAACCAGGAGCTTGTGTCGACATCCGATGTCGGCTGGCTCGTGCCGATGAAGGACCGCGCGGCGCTGACGAAGGCGCTGCGCGCGGTGATCGCGAATCCCGCGCGCGCGGCGGAGATCGGGAATGCCGCCCGGCAGCACGTCGTGAAGGGGTTCTCGAAGGAACTGCGGATCAATCGGCTGGAGGAGCTGTACGCGTCGATCCTGCGCTCAAAACGTTGACGTGCTCGGCGACGCTCGCCGCTAATCCTTCGAGGTCGTAGCCACCTTCGAGCAGCGAGAACAGCCGCCCGCCGCACCAGCGTTCGGCCGATTCGACGATGCGCCGCGTGAGCTCGCCGTACGCGCCCTCCGTCACGCGCATGCCGCCGAGCGGATCGCGGCGATGCGCGTCGAAGCCCGCCGAGAGCAGGATCGCGTTCGGACGGAACTCGTCGATGGCGCGCACGATCTCGTCTTCGGTCGCGCGCAGAAACGCGGCGTCGCCCTCGCCCGCTTCGAGCGGCACGTTCTTGGTGAAGCCGCGCCCTGCGCCGGTGCCGATCTCCTCGCGCGCGCCGGTGCCCGGATAAAACGGATAGCGATGGATCGACGCGTAGTACACGTCGCCGCGCTCTTCGAAGAGATGCTGCGTGCCGTTGCCGTGATGGACGTCGAAGTCGTAGATGAACACGCGCTCGATGCCCGGCTGCTCGCGCAGAAACTCCGCCACGCACGCGATCGTGTTGAAGAAGCAGAAGCCCATCGCCTGCGCGCGCTCGGCGTGATGTCCCGGCGGACGCGCGATCACGAACGCGCGCCGCGCGTCGCCGCTTCCGTACGCCTCCGCCGCGGCCGCCAGCGAAATCCCGACCGCCGCGCGCGCGGCGCTGAAGCTCGCCGACGAGATCGGATTGTCGACCGAATGGAAGTAGCGGAAGCCGGCGCGCGTGGCGTCGTCGAGGTCCCGCTCGTACTGCGCCGAATGCACTTTGGCGATGATGCGGCTGGTCTCCGGATGCAAATCCGGATCGACGATCAACTGCTCGCGGACGCCCGCGCGCGTGACTCCTTCAATGGCCGCATCGAGCCGCGAGGCGCGCTCGGGATGGCCCGGACCGGTGTCGTGTCGATGGAAAACGGAGCTCGTGTAGATCTTCAACATCAGCGACCCGTGGTACAACGTCCGGCGCCTTGAAGCGCATTCTCCAGCTGGCGGCGATCGTCGCGCTCACCGTCTTTTTTCTCTGGCTTTTCCTGCACAACGCGAATTTCGCCGACGTCGGCGCCATCCTGCGCACGACGACGCCCGGCTGGATCGTCGTGGGACTGCTCGTGAACATCTGCGCGATTCTCTTGCGCACGGTCCGCTGGCGCACGATCCTCGATCCCGACGATCCGCCGCCGTTCGGCGCGACCTTCTTCGCCAACGCCGTCGGCTACATGCTGTCCATCGTGCTGCCGATCCGCGCGGCCGACCTCGCCCGTCCGGCCATGCTCGCGCGCCGTACATCCCACCGTTTCTCCGGCGCCCTCGGCACCGTCCTCACCGAGCGCGTGCTCGATCTCATCAGCATCCTCGGCATGTTCGTCTACTTCGCCGCGCGCCGCTGGCGCGAGCTCTCGCACAATCCCGCCGTCGCGGGCTGGTTCTACATCGTGCGCATCGGTGCGATCGCGGCGGCGGCGATCCTCGTCGCGCTCTTCACGCTCATGTTCGCGATCTACTTCTTCGGGTCGTCCGTGCGGCGGATGCACGCGGCGATCGGACGCATCCTGCCGCGCCGCATCCGCGACGCGTGGATGCACTTCTTCGACTCGTTCGCGGCCACGCTGACGATCGCGCGGCATCGCACGGCGTTCATCAAGGTCGTGCTGTGCACCGCCGGCGTCTGGATGTGTCTCAGCTCGCAGTTCTGGTTCTCCACGCTCGCCGCGCATCATCCGCTGCCGTTCGACTCCAGCTTCTTCGTCATCGGCGTGACCACGGTCGGGCTCGCGATTCCGACGCCCGGCGGCGTCGGAGGCTTTCACAAAGCATGTCAGCTCGTGCTGACGCACTTCTACGGCTTCGACATCGACCTCTCCATCGCCATCGCCGTGCTCTTCCATCTCGTCAGCACGCTTCCCGTGCTGGTGACGGGACTATTTTTGTTTGCGAGAGCGGGGCTGCGGCCGGGGGACTTTAGAAAAAGCGAATGAAGAATGCAGAACGCAGAATGAAGAATGAAGAAGTGAGGTGGGCCGCTGCGCGGCCGCGCTTTCTACGTTCTTCATTCTGCGTTCTGCGTTCTTCTTTCAGCTTTTGACGGTTGTGATATACGGGCCGCACCATGCGCTGCCCGTATTGCAGCAATCTCGAGGATCGCGTCGTCGACTCGCGCGAGAGCCGGGAGGGCGATGTGATCCGCAGGCGCCGCGAGTGCGCCGCGTGCGAGCGGCGCTTCACGTCCTACGAGAAAATCGAGCTGCCGACGTTCCAGGTCGTCAAACGCGACGAGCGCCGTGAGGCGTACGACCGCGGCAAGTTGATGCGCGGCCTGCAGATCGCCTGTCGCAAACGTCCCGTGCCGCAGGCGCAGCTCGAACGCATCGCCGACTCCATCGAGTCGGTGATGGCCGACGCCGGCGAGCGCGAGATCTCCTCGCAGGCCCTCGGCACCATGGTCATGGATCGCCTGCGCGGACTCGATCCGGTCGCTTACGTCCGGTTCGCGTCCGTGTACCGCCGCTTCGAAGATGTCGATGCGTTTGTGAAGGAGCTGCACCGTCTGAAATGAGGCGGGAACAGCCATTGCACGGAACCGCCGCTGGTTCTCCCCGATCGAGAGGCTGAGATGACTGACGCGAACGAAACCGCGAAAGAAGAAGCAATCAAAATCCCCGACGTCCTTCCGGTCCTGCCGCTGAAGGATCTCGTCATCTTCCCGTTCATCATCGTTCCGCTGTCCGTGTCGCGCGAGAAGTCGATCAACGCCGTCGATCAGGCGCTGGCCGAAAACCGCGTGATCATGCTGACCGCGCAGAAGGACTTTCAGAACGAGGATCCGGGCGAAGAGGATCTGTATCGCGTCGGCACCGTCGCGATCATCATGCGCATGCTGAAGCTGCCGGACGGCCGCATCCGCATCCTGGTGCAGGGCCTCTCCCGCGCGCGCATCGACTACTTCATCCAGACCGCGCCGTTTTTCAAAGCGAAAATCACGCGCATCGAGGAGCCGGTCACCAAGGACCGCGGCCTCGAGGTCGAGGCGCTCATCCGCGCCGTGAAGCAGAACCTCGACCGCGCCGTGTCGCTCGGCAAGAACATCTCGCCCGAGGTCATGGTGATTGCGGCGAATCTCGACGATCCGGCGCGGCTGACGGATCTCGCCGCGTCGAACCTCGACCTCAAACTCGAGGAAGCGCAGGGCATTCTCGAGACGATCGATCCCGTCGAGCGCCTCAAGAAAGTCAACGAGATGCTCACGCGCGAGATCAACCTGCTCACGATGCAGCAGGAGATCTCGTCCGCCGCGCAGGGCGAGATGAACAAGTCGCAGCGCGAGTACTTCCTGCGGCAGCAGCTGAAAGCGATCCAGTCGGAGCTCGGCGAAGGCGAAGAGCTCGCCGAAGAAGTCGAGAACTACCGCAAGAAGATCGAAGAGAAAGCGATCCCGCAGGAAGCGCGCGAGGAAGTCGAGAAGCAGATCAAACGCCTCGAACGCTCGCATCCCGACTCGGCCGAGACGTCGATCATCCGCACGTATCTCGACTGGATGACCGGCCTGCCGTGGGGCGTGATGTCCGCCGACAACCACGATCTCAGCCGCGCGCGCGGTGTGCTCGACGAGGATCACTACGATCTCGAGAAGATCAAGGAGCGCATCCTCGAATACCTCGCCGTGCGCAAGCTGCGCGGCCAGAAGATGAAGGGTCCGATCCTCTGCTTCGTCGGACCTCCGGGCGTCGGCAAAACATCCCTCGGCCGTTCGATCGCGCGCGCGCTCGACCGCAAGTTCGTGCGTATCTCCCTCGGCGGCGTGCGCGATGAAGCGGAAATCCGTGGGCATCGCCGGACCTATGTCGGCGCGCTGCCCGGCCGCATCATCCAGGGCATCAATCAGGCGCAGACGTCGAACCCTGTCTTCATGCTCGACGAGGTCGACAAGATCGGCGCCGACTACCGCGGCGATCCGTCGTCCGCGCTGCTCGAAGTCCTCGACCCCGAGCAGAACTTCTCGTTCCGCGATCACTACCTCGGCGTTGCGTACGACCTTTCGAACGTGATGTTCATCGTCACGGCGAACGTGCTCGACACCATTCAGCCCGCGTTCCTCGACCGCATGGAAGTCATCCGCCTCTCCGGCTACACGGACGAGGAGAAGCTGATGATCGCCAAGCAGCACATCATCCCGAAGCAGATGGAAGAGAACGGGATCGCGGAAGTGCCGGTCGTCTGGACCGATAGCGGGATCACGCGCGTCATCACCGGCTACACGAAGGAAGCGGGCCTGCGCAACCTCGAGCGCGAGGTCGGCACGATCTGCCGCAAGATCGCCGTGCAGGTCGCCGAAGGAAAGACGGAGCAGCAGTACCGCATCACCGACGCGAATGTCGACAAGTACCTCGGACCGATGAAGCACTTCGCCGAGGAGCTGCTCGAGCGCGATCAGGTCGGCGTGGCGACGGGGCTTGCGTGGACCGCGGTCGGCGGCGACATCCTCTTCATCGAGGCGACCGCGGTGCGCGGCAAGGGCAAGCTGTCACTGACCGGCCAGCTCGGCGACGTGATGAAGGAGTCCGCGCAGGCCGCGCTCACGTACGCGCGCGCCCACGCCGACGAGCAGGGCATCCCCGCCGACTACTTCGAGACGCACGACATCCACATCCACGTCCCCGCCGGCGCGATTCCGAAAGACGGCCCGTCGGCCGGCATCACGATCACGACGGCGATCATCTCCGTGCTCACCGGCCGCCCGATCCGCCGCAATGTCGCGATGACCGGCGAGGTCACGCTGCGCGGCGACGTCCTCCCGATCGGCGGAGTGAAGGAAAAAGTCCTCGCCGCCCGTGCGGCAAAACTGAACACCGTCATTCTGCCGAAGCTGAACGAACGCGACCTGATCGACGTCCCCGAGCCGATCAAACGCGACATGACCTTCCACTTCGTCGAGCACGTCGAGGACGTCCTCGAGATCGCCCTCCTCGAACGCAGCGCCGCCGAACAAAAAACCACCGACCGCGCCGGGCGCGAATCGCACCCGCTCCCCGAGCCGGAACCCGCGAGCCACGAGCACCTGCCCGTGGGCCAGGCGTAAGGATCACGAGATCGCCGTCAGAAGCTGACGGCGATCTCGTTCGTTCCGGCAGGTACCTCGATCGCACAGAGGTGCACGTTGGCGGGATACACGCGCAGGTCGCGTTGCGCGGTACTTGCGCGTACCTGACGCGTGTACGAGCGGGCGAGGAACACGAACGCAGCGCTGCTCGCCGTACTGCGGAAGATGACGCGATCCGCCTCGTTGCGGATCATCTCCACGACAGCAGCGCCGTTCTGCGCGATGCGTCCGCTTCCTTCGACCATCACGGTCGACTGCTCGTCGAACGCGCCGCTGGTGAAGCTCGCGAATGCTGCTTCGGGCGTCCGCACCCAGACGATCTTCGGCGGCACCCGCAGTTCCGAAAGACGCGGCTCGATGAGAGAAAGCGTGGCTGGGATTCCAATCGACGCTTCCTGCGCGACCGTGCGTAATCCCGGCATTCCCGCAGGGACATCGGACGCAATGACCGCTGCCACGGCGACACCGCGAAGCCACCGAATGCGCTGCGGCCACGGCATTCCTTCGAGCCACTCCTCGACGAGTTGATTGCGCCACGTGTAGCTGCCGTCGGGCGAGCGGTCGTACGCGTATTGCACGCCGTAGATCGAGCCATAGAGCGCCCACGCCTGCCGCGATTGGGCAATGGCGAGTTGCGATGAATCGTCCGCGCCGTAATGTCCCATGAGGCCATCGACCGGCGCGTCGAGATCCTTCGCCGCTCGCTCGAACACGCGTCCATGAACGGAACGGGCCGCATTGAGGAGCGGCGAAACATCCGTTTGTCGCGAGCGCGTAATCTTCGGCATCAGGTCTGCGCCGGCCACAATCAATTCGAGCGCAATAGCCGCTGCAATGACTGCGTCAAACACGATGGTTCGCCTGCGCACGATCCAGAAGAAAAGAAGCGAGCACAGCACGGCGGCCTCCGACAATCTTGTGACGACGAGTGTCTGCAGCGGCGCCAGAACCACTGCCGGCGGCTCGCGCCAGCGTGGATCCGAAAACGCGCGCTCGATCCAGCGTGTGATCGCATCGCCATGCAAGCCGGCGGCGAGAGCGCCAGCGAGCGAAACCAACGCGGCACTGGCCATGGAAAACGCCACGTGGCCACGCGCGGGTGAGCGTGCGGGCAGGCCATTGAGATACGCGAAACCGTGCGCGACGAGCACGCTCACGCACAAAGTTGCGAACAGAAACGCTTTGATCGGAAATCGGACGACGTGCAGGAGAGGCAAAAGCGGCCACAGTCGCTCGCTGCCCGGCAAATATCCGCCGAAGGAGACGATGGCCGTCACGACCAGCAGGATCCACCATGGACGGTGCTCGCGGAATCGCGTGAGCGCGCCGTATGCGCAGAGAATCGCCAGCGCGACGACACCGGTCGTGATCGACCAGACGGAAGGGAGCGCGTTGCGGGAGACCGCGTACCCCCACCACGTTCCCACGAGCAGGTGCGAGGGATTTCCGAAAAAGCCGGGAACGAGCTCCTCGATCAGCCGCACGGGATGCAGTGAATAGCTCGCCGCCTGAGCGAACGAGAATCCGTGTACGACCCGGCTCGATTCGAGCGCGGCTAGTAACGTCTCGCGATGCAAGGGGAATGTGATCGCCAACGCAAGCGAGCCGGGGATCACCAGTCCACCGATTCCTCGCAATCGCCCGCGCCTCCATGCAAGCCCGAGCGCGAGGAGGAGCGTCGCCACAATGAATACCGGCTCGCCCGACAACGAAAACAATGCGAGCACCGTAGTACGAACAGCGGCCATGCGCGCAGTCATGGTCACAGCCGCATGTTCTGCAATCAGGAGAATCCACGGAATCCATGCAATGGAAGTGAGCGCATTGATCGACGATGTCATGGACAGCACGTATCCGGACAGCGTGAAACATAGTGCGCCCGCGATGGCTGCCGTCGGCCGTTTTGTGCGCTCCAATAGCCACGCGAACACTCCAATGAAAAGCAGTGCGAGGTGAACGCCGACATGGGCTTCAATGCTGTTCCGGCTTTTCGGAAACGGATACCAGATCAGCAGATTGGGATTTCCTCTATATGGCTGACCGAAAGAAGCAGCGGGGTTGATTTTCGCGAAGCCAATTCCACGAAACGCACTCCACGCAGGGCGGTGCGTCGTCCCGATATCGCGAAGAAATAATTCCTGCCCTGTAATGAGCGGATACAGCAGCGGCAGGAGTACCAGCAATCCCGCCGCTGTAACAATACTGAGTCCAACGAGCCGCTTCATCGAATGTGCATGCTATAGTAGCCGTCACCGTCAGATCGAAAATTTAAAAACGAGGAGCTGCTATGCGCGCTTCGGCAGAGCGGTGTTTTGTGGCGACGTGTCTCGTCTGGTCTCTTTTGACGCAGCCGCTCCTCGCCTGTGATCTGTCGCCGCAGCAGGACTGTGGACCCAGTTTCGTCGTTCCGCGCGGAGTCAAGCGGGTCGGCGTGACGTACCTCGGTAAACAAGGCGTCTACGCCGACAAAACGTGGTCGACGTTGGGGACTGAGACGGTCTGGTCGCACGAGCCGACCACCTGGCTGGCGTCGCTGGCGGGTCACACCTACACACACGTCTCGGCGCCCGTCGTGCACCAACTGCCGGCGTGCGGTGAAGGCTTTGTCGCGGCGGATGATCCGGACGCCGCATACGTACCGATCGCCGGCGAAGAGGTCGATCTGCACGGGCTCGCCACGACGCAGGCGCAGTCGCTGCACGTCACCATGACGCCTACCGGCGGGCAAAGCACCGTCGTGAGCTCCACGGAACATGCATGCGATTTCGGGTACTGGGACAATCCTGTGATCCATGAGCCCACGTTCGGCGTAACGACGTGGCTTTCCGTCTGCACACCGGGTCACTTCGCCGACCCCGTCGTTACAGTGAGGAAGAACGGTGCCGGTCATGCGACGGTGACCGTCGATTTCCACTTTGCGACCGAGTCGGTCGACCGATCCCTGACGATTTTTGCGCTTGCGTGGATCGATGGTCATGGGCGCGCGACCCCCCAGCAGGTCATCAAGGAATGGTCCGGCGACGATCCCGAGCTCGAGGATGGCGGGCCCTTCGTCGTGGAGAATTTCGAGACGCCGTCGAACGCGCGGCAGGTGCAGATCCTGGTCGAAGCGGCGTCGTGGTCACCCGACATCGCGTGCAATGTCGTTCAGCGCGGATACGGCGCGGTGGACTGCGACTGCAAAGCCGCGTCGGCCGGAGATCCCGTCACGCTGGCTGACGGCAACGTACGGCTTTCCGAGGTCGACCCACTGCCGCCGTTGATGGAACGAGCGCTGGCTCGTACTTACGACAGTGGGGAAGGCGATGTCGGTTTCTTCGGGCGCGGCTGGACGTCGATGTTCGACCAGGTATTGAACTACGAGGAGCTGTCCTCCGACGCGTCCGTGCTGCACCTCACGACGGTTGACAATGAACAGGTTGCATTCGGGCCGGATGGGGCGCAGATCTGGCCGCAGGGGAGAAGCATGCCCGACAGCTACCGCATCGACGAGGACGGGAACGTCGCCTATCGTCCGGCGGGCAGCAATTACGAGACGTCCTTCACTGGACTGTATGTGAGCGGAATTCGCGACATCACGACGGGCCGCGCAATCCACATCGAACGCCAATGGGATGAGGAGACGTTCGACCTCGTCGGCATGACCGCCACGGATACGTGGACGGGCCAGACCTGGACGCTCGCGATTGAAAACGGCACCGTGCAGTCCATTGTGAGCCCGAGCGGCACCTGGACGTATCAATACGATGAAAACGGGCTCCTCACGCAAGTCGATGGTCCGGCGCACCTGTGGCGGACGTACGAGTACACGGACGGTCTGATGACGGTTGCGCGCGACGCCGTCGGCCATGTCATCGAGCAGCACAGTTACGACACCGCCGGCCGCGGCATCTCGTCGATCGGACCTTCCGACGAGATCGCGACGATCGAATACGATCTCTCCACCGACACGCCGGGCGAGAGCATGACGCGCGTCACGACGGCGGGCGGTGGCGTCACCGAAACCACGCTCCGTCCGGTTGGCGGCGCCTATCGTGCAGTCGAACGAAACGGCGGTTGCAGCAGTTGCGGTTCGCGTGACGAGGTCGCGGTCTATGACCGCAATGGCCACGCAATTCGCCGTCAGGACGCGAGCGGATACGTCACCGCGAGCACCTTCGACGCAACGCATCTCACCGCGACGACGAGTTTCCTTCGTCCGTCAGGCTGCGATCCGGCGAGCAGTCAAACCCACTGTCGCATGACCTCGGCCGAATTGGCCGACGCCACGCTCACGTCCACCAGCGCCACGGCAGAGACGACCTACCAATACGCCGATCCGGCGTGGCCCGACAAAGCGACGGAAATCGCCGTGGCGAGCGTCGTCGCCTCGGGCGCATTGCGACGCGAGACCTTTACGTATGACAGCCTGTCCGGTGCGGTGCTGGAGCACGCGGTCACCGGTCGTACGGCGGCGGGAGAGGAGACGCGCACCACCACGACGACGTTGTATGACGCGGTCACCGAGGGCGCGGTGTTCAATCCCGGCGGCACGTTCGCGTCGGCGTGGCTCGGGCTGCCGCAGCCGCGGTTGCGGAAGAGCGTCAATGGACCGCGGACCGACGTCGACGATACGACGACGTTCGTGTATTACCCGAACGACTCCGCGGTTCCGTCGGAGCTGCGCGGACGGCTCGCCGCGGTTCGTGACGCTGCAGGACACATCACGCGACTCGAGAGCTACGACGACTTCGGCAACGTGCTGCGGATGGTCGATCCGAACGGCGTCGTCACGACCGCCACGGCCGACGAAATCGGGCGCGTCATCACCTCGACGCTCGAGGGCGTCAGCGGTTGCTCCACGACGAGCGATCCGCTCTGCGCGACCGACCTGACGACCGTGCGCGCGTTCGACGGCTACGGGCCGCTTCACTCGTTGCTGCCCGCGGGACAAGGCGTCACCGTGTACGGATACGACTCCCGCGGACGCGTCGAAAGCGTTGCGCGCGGGCCGGCCGAGAATGATCTGCGCGAGGAGATCCTCACGACCTACGATTCCGGCAGCGGCAAGAAGAACCTCGAACGCTATCTCGCTTCGGAAGACAGCACGTGGGTCGAGAAACGTCGTGAGAGTTACGCCTACGACGGCGACGGACGGCTGAGCAGCATCACGCATCCGGGCGGGGCCGCCATCGCGTACGCATATGACGCGGACAACCGCGTCGTGAGCATTCAGGACGAAAACCATAACAGCCCGAACACGTTCTACGCGTATGATCCTGCAGGTCGTCTGGCATCGGTACGCCAGACGCTGGCCACGGCGCCGAACGGCGAGATCGAAACGAGCTACAGTTACGACGTTCAGGGCAATCTGAGCGGCGTCACCGATCCGAACGGCAACGTGACGTCGTACGCCTACGACGACTTCGGCGAAATGCGCACGCAGACCAGTCCCGTGACGGGAATCACCACCTACGCTTACGACAAGGCGGGGAATGTCACGTCCACGACGGACGCAAACGGCGCAACGACGTCACGGACGTACGACGCGCTCGGCCGCCTCCTCACCGCCGAGTCGAGCCGCACCGGCCTCGATACGGAGACGGTGACCTACACGTACGACCAGGATCTCTGTAGCGCTGGCAACGGAATCGGACGTCTCACGACGATGAGCGATCCGACCGGCGATACGACGTATTGCTACGAGCGGCGCGGACTTCCGGTCGCCGAGACCAAGGTTTTCTCGACTCTGTATGCCTACGATGCCGCCGGGAATCGCAGTTCGATCGTCTATCCCGCAGGCCGTACGGTGACGTATGCATACGACTTTGCGCGGCGTCCAGTGTCCGCGACCGCGGATACCACGCCGGTCGTGACCTCCGCCTCCTATCTACCGTTCGGCCCCGCGACTGAAGTCGTGTACGGCAACGGGACAACGAAAACCAGCGCCTTCAATGCGCGCTATCAGCCGCAGGAGAACAGCCTGTCCGGCCCGTCAGGCACGATCGCCGATTACACGTACGCCGAAGATGCTGTCGGCAACATCACCGAGATCCACGATGCCACGGATGCGGCTTACGATCGCGACTTCGCCTACGACGATCTCAATCGGCTCGTCACTGCGAACAGTGGCGCGTCCTTGTGGGGAACCGGCAGCTACACGTACGACGCGATGGGTAATATGACGTCATCGCAACTGGGTAGCCGTTCGCTCAGTTTCTTCTACTCTGGCAGCACTCCGCGTTTGCAGTCAGTGGTGAGCACGGGCACCCAGACCGTCTCAGTAGACGCCGCCGGGAACGAGACTTCGCATGGCCACTACAGTGCGCGTAACCTTTTCGCCGGAACGCCTCGCGTTATTTCACAGTTCCCGCAGCCGTACGCCGATTTTGCCTACGACGGCCGCGGCGTACGCGTAACAGATACCTCCGCCCCAGGTGTCGGCGATCCCGAAACCACGCGTCTCTTCGTCTACTCCCCCGACCTGCACCTTCTGGTGCGCCTCGAGCCGCCAATGCTCGACCTCGGCGACCCGATTCCTGAGACCGACTACATCTGGTTCGGCAGCGAACCGGTTGCGCAGGCGTCGACCGACGCGAGTGTCCCCCTCCGCTACACCTTCACCGATCACCTCGGCACGCCGCTCCTGCAGACCGATCCCACCGCCGCCATCGTTTGGCGCGCCGAGTACGAGCCCTATGGTGCGATCTTTTCCTATCGTACGGGCGACATGACCGACCCCCAGATCCTGCGGCTCCCCGGTCAGGAGGAGACTCCGGCAGGCGGAGGAGAGCTGTCGTACAACATCTTCCGGTGGTATCGTGCGGGGTGGGGGCGGTATACGCAGGCGGATCCGATTGGAGTTGCAGGTGGCGTCAATAGTTACTCATACGTCGAAGCTAATCCCACGAACGAATTCGATGCGTTCGGACTTCTTCCGAAGAGTTCCGAATATTGTCGTCGCCTGCTTCGGACGATTGAGAACTTGCAAAAGAAGATTGATGAACGTGTCGGAGAGTTGGACGAGGATCCGCTCGGGTTACCGGAGGCGGCTCTGGGGGATGACAAGTTGCCGCGGTTGAGCCGGCGCGGTCATCGCCGATTAATTGACACTGATAAGGCGCAACTCGCCGCGCGAAAAGCCGAATATCTCGCAAACTGCAGTTGTGATCCTCCATCAGGAGCGCCGACAGGCGACGGCTTCGGAAAGTTCTTTAGTCGTACCTATTGGGAACGCGCAACGGGCTTGACCGGCGCTGCGCTCGCTGCTTACCTCGTATTCTCAGAACTGAGTCGGCTGTACCCTCCGCGCAACCTGGTTCCCGTTCCCTGACGAATCAATGACAGACACTGTACTGTTGAACCAAATCGCGAGTGCAGTCGCTGCGTCAGACCAGCACGGACTAGAAAGCGCGCTTTTTCAGCTAGGCAGCGTCGTGCTTAGAAGAGGCGAGTACGATACCGGGACCTTGAAAGCGGCTTTGCAGGTACTCACGACTGACGCCGCGCGAGCATGGGAGCCGTCGTGGTTGCTCTGGAAACATTTCGACGATAACTGGGAGTACTTATCCACGGATGCGCGCGAGCATGTGCGCGTCGCGGCGGAAAGGGAGTTCGGGCGGTCAGAACACTGGATGTGGTCATTCATGATTGGCGTTCTCTTCGCCGAATGCTTCACTGATGGAGGTGCACTTGATGCTCTCGAGCGATTTGTTGAATCGTCTGACGATCAGGCCAGAGCAGTACTCCCCGATGCGTTAAGAAATCTCGCGCGGCGCACCACTGACACGCGATTGAAAGCCCGCGCACGCGCGCGTGTGCAGTCGTTAGAGAACGACCGTTCGCCGCACGTGCGGGCGGAAGCACGCGCGGCGTTGGCTCGGTGGAAATAGCGTACGCGACGCCCGCTGTCACATCGTCTGGTAAGAGGGCCGCGCGATCGCCCAACTCGACGGCCCACGCTGCGCGTCGCGTAGCCCGCGATATACCTTCACCGATCGTCTGGCACCTCACTGACGCAGACGGTCGCCTCCGTAATCTTGTCTCGCTTGACTTGGTAAGTTCAGATCTGAGTCTGCTGGACTTACAACGAATCGCGGGTGTGAGGGGTTTAAGGGGTTGGTTGATCACTGCAAGAAGGTCCGGGCGGAAGGTGTTTAGCCAGTCGCGTCTTCTGATTTCGTTCGCCGAGCCACACAACGACCTAAGTCAGCAGAGCGACAATCAGTGCAAGGCTTGAATGCAGCAATTCAAATCTCGCGGCCCAAGGCATCAGTGTCTACCTCGATGTCGCGTTGTTCACGTCTAATGCAACAGCTTCGGTAGACATACCACTCACGTCAGTCGACAGCTTACCGATGCGGCCGGCGACGATTGCGATTACTTTTTATCCATGTACGGACGACCAGAACGACTGACGTTGCATGCTAGCGCGCACGCCGCGCGCTGCACGCTTACACCCGCCCCACCACCCGCTGCGCCTTCGGCAACAGCGCCGCCCCGATGGCCACCTTGACGATGTCGGCCACGATGAACGGCGCGACGCCGCCTGAGAACGCATTACGCGCGCCGGTGAGCATCGCCAGCCAGGACCAGCCGCCGGTGTAGATGACGGCGAGGGCGAGGAGCATGCCGGTGACGGCGCGGGAGATGGTGCTGCCCCAGCCGCGCTCGGAGACGAAGCCGGAGAGCCAGGCGGCGAACGGGTACGAATAGAGGTAGCCCGCCGTCGGGCCGACGAGCCAGAGCGGGCCGCCGTGGCCTTGGGCGAAGACGGGGAGGCCGCTGAAGCCTTCGAGCAGATAGAGCGCTGCGGCGGCGGCGCCGCGGCGCGCGCCGAGGGCGGCGCCGAGGAAGATCACGGCAAGCGGCTGCAAGGTCAGCGGCACGGGCGTGAACGGCAGCGGAATGGCCACCTGCGCCGCGAGCGCGATCAGGGCGCTCGCGGTTACCACCAACAGCATGTTCGCGGCCACGCGCCCGCGGATCCGCTCGTCGACGGCGGCGGGGATGGTCATCGCTTTCTCGCTCATGCGCTCTCTCTCCGTAGCAGGATCAGAATCGCGGGCAGCAGCGTGATCGCGGCCAGCCCGCCGAAGAAAATTCCAAAGAACGAAGCATACCCAATCGACCGCAGTCCCGGATAGTGCGACAGCGCGAACGAGCCGTAGCCGACGATTGCCGTCAGCGCGGCCATGACCACGGCCTTGCCGGTCTCGTGCACCGCGTGCGGGAAGTGCGCGGGGTCTTCGTGGTAACGCTGCAGGATGTAGACGGCGTAGTCGGTGCCGACGCCGATGATCATCAGCCCGACGAAGATGTTCATGAAGTTGAACTCGAGTCCGGCGACGGCCATGAGTCCCGCCATCGCCGCCGCGCCTGCGACGAACGGCACGAACGTCAGCAGCGCCGTCACCGGCTTGCGGAATGCCAGCACCATGATCACGATCACGGCGGCGAAGCCGATGACCGTCGAGCGCATGGCGTCCGCTTTCACGATGCGGCGCAGCGTGCCGCTGACGAGGTTGATACCGGTCAGGATCTCGTCGGGATGCCGCTGCGTCAGCGCGAGCAGTTTCGGCGGCACCTCACGCGGCCACTTGCCGCCCGCGGGATAGAGATACGTCACCGACATCCAGCCGTTCGGCACCTTCTTCACGAAACGCGACGTGAACGCGGTCAGATCGGGATCGCTCAGCGTGTCGATCGTGATCGGCTCTTTCGGCGCAATCGTCTGCGCGAAGAGTCTCATGTAGTCGTTATATGCCTCGGGACGGAAGCCCGCGGCGGCGAGCTCGCGGCGGAACGTCGCGTCGATGCGCGCGAAGTTGAAGCGGTCGTTGCGCCCCGCCTCGAGCGTGCGGATGACGGCCAGCTGCTGATCGCGCGGCGGGACGAACGTCGCGATCGACTGATATGACGCGATCGTGTGATCGGCGACGAGCGGCTTGATCTCCGCGGCCGCGCGGTGCGTGCGCGCGAGGACGTCGTCGAGCGACTTCCCTTCGATCACGTACATCATGAACTCGAAGGACTGGCCGAACTTCTTCGTCACCTTCTCCTGATTGAGAACGCCTTCGTTGCCCTTCGCGCGCAGGTCCTGGATGTTGTCGCTGAAGCGCAGGCGCGTCGCGGCGACGCAGCAGAACGCGATGAACACGAGCCAGATCGCGAGCGTCAGCTTCGGCCGTTCGAGCGAGCGGTCGATGAGCGTGCCGGAGCCGAACGAATGGAGGTAGAGCTTCGGCGCGCGCTTTCCCTCGCGCCGTTCGCCGCGCACGATGAGCGCGGGCAGCAGCAGCGCCGTGCAGGCCAGGAAGAAGAGGATGCCGGTGCCGGTGAGGAAGCCGAGCTGCGTCATCCCGCGGAAGTCGGTCGCGAGGAACGCGAAGAACGTCGCGGCCGTCGTGATCGCGGCAACGAACACGCCCGGCAGCGTCGTGCGGATCGCTGTGATGAGCCCGTGCGGCATCGTCGCGCCGCGGTTGCGCTCATCGACGTAGCGGCCGTAGATGACGGTGATGAAGTCGATGCCGAGTCCCGCGAGCAGCGCCGCGAATCCCGCGCTCGCCGACGACAGCTGCCCGTACACCACGCCCGCGACGCCGAACGTGAGGCCAAGGCCGAGGGCCATCGGCAGCGCGCCGTACATGATCGCGGCGGGGCGGCGGAACGCGTAGAGGAACAGCGCGAGCACGCCGAAGAACGAGCCGACGACGTTGATGATGATGTCGCCGCGGATGAGGTCCGCGTCGCCTGCCGCGATCTGATAGCCGCCGGTGTGCTCGATCTTCGGCAGCGGCACTTTCGCGCCGGTCGACTGTTCGAACTCCTTGAGCGCGCGCGCCTCGATGATCGCGCCTTCGGCGAGGAGCTGCTTCGCGAACGGCACGTCCTGCGCCGGCCGCTTCGGCTTGATCAGCATCAGCAGCATCGTGTGATCGGCCGAGAGGTAGTAGCCGCTGGCCGCGTCGATGCGGAAGCCGCCGCTGGCGTTGTTGATCTTCTCGAGGAAGATCGTGGCGAGGTTGAACGGGTCGTACTGGATGAGCTGCTTGAGCGCCATCGACTGCGGCGTCTGCAGCAGCGTGCGGTTGCGCGCGACGGCTTCGTGAATGCCGGCGTCGGAGAGCTTCTGCGCCACGCTGTCGAGCTGCTCGGGCGCGAGGAACAGTAGCGCGCGCGGCAGCAGCAGGTCGATGAAGTCGAGCGGATTCGGGATGTGGTACTGCACTTCCTCGATGCGCGTGCTGTGGCGGTAGCCGTTCGCGATCGATTCGATGAGCGGATCGTAGGTGTGGACGTCGACGCCTTTCGGCATCTGCATCACGATCACGTGATTGTCGAGCGTGCCGAGGTCGCGGAGCACGCGGCGAAAATCATTCACCTGCTTGTTGTTCTGCGGGATGAGGTTGAGCAGGTCGGGATCGAAATGCAGGCGCGAGGCGCCGGCGACGGCCAGCAGGCCCAGGAGCGCCGCGGCGATCAGGATGGCTTTGCTGTGCCGGAGGCAGAGCTTGGCGAGCGCGTCGAGAATCCGATTGGTCAAACGGTGGGGCAGATAACATGCGCAGCATGACGAGTCAAGGAATCGCCACGGTCGCGGCCGCCGCACTGCTCGCGTTCGCGTGCGCCAAACCGGAGCCGCTGACCGCCGCGAAGGCGCAGGAAATCATCGGCGACCGCTCCGTGCAACGCGAGCCGGTCTACGCGGAAGTGCCGCAGAAAGTGTGGTGGACGCCGCAGTCGCCGAAGGACGACTACGACGAAAAAGCGCTGCGCACGCTGCACAACCTCGAGCGCGCGGGACTCGTCGTCGTGGGCGAGGCGCATCCCGACGAACAGTCCGCGACCTACATCGCCAAGGTCACCGCGAAGGGCTTCCCGATCCTCGGCACGGCGCCGAGTCTGCGCGGCCCGGTCTACCGCGGGAAGATCTGCGAGAAGGTCTACGACGGCCTGCGCGACTTCGTGCGCCATCCAACTGAGCCGACCGTCGGCTCCGCGGAGCTCATCTGGCACTACGACCACGCGACGTGGCTGTATCCGCTGTTCGAGACGAAGATCGACAAGCCGCTGCGCCATCCGTTCGCGTCGCAGATCGCCTTTCATTGGGAGAAGGGCGACTGGAAGTTCTCGGTGATGGTGAAGAAGACCGACGCGGCGCCGGCTCGCGCGCGTTAGCGCCTGGGCGTTAGCGCTTCGCGTTGGCTTTGGCGATGAGCTTCGCGAGCGGCGGCGCGATGCGCTCGGCCATCAGCGCGTAACCGCGCGCGTTCGGATGGATCTCGTCGCTCTTCAGCGAGGGATCGGTGAGGATGCCGGCGAGCACGTTGCCGACGAACAGGCATCCTTCGTCGCGCGCGAGCTTCGCGTACATCCCCTCGTAGTCGGCGTTGAGACTCGGGAAGCGGAAGCCGACGAGCACGACCATCGCGCCGGCGCCGTGAATGCGCTCGATGATCGTGCGCAGGTTCGCTTCCGTGCGCGCGATCGGCACGCTTTGCAGGAAGTCGTTGCCGCCGAGGCCGACGATCACGATGCGCGGACTGCGCGCGAGCACGTCGGCGTCGATGCGCGCGAGCGCGCTCTCCGTGGTGTCGCCGCTGACGCCCGCGTTCACGACGTCAACACCAAGGCGCTTCGCGAGCTGCGACGGATAGTCCTCGCCCGCGTTCGCGCCGTAGCCGGCGGTGAGCGAGTCGCCGTACGCGATGATGCTCGTGCCGCGCGAGTCGAGGTTCTTCACGCGCGCGTAGCGCGACGGCCAGAAGACCCAGACCGCGAGGATGAGGAACAGCGACGCGGGAATGAGCAGCCGCCGATCGAACGACTTCGCCGGCGCGCGTTGCGGCGGACGTTGCATCAGCCGCGCGTCATGCGCCGGATGCCGTCGTCTCCGGCGATGATCGCCTCCGTCGCTTCGGTCGGAAAGAAGCCGGTGTCGACGACGCCCGCGTGTTCGCGCATGCGCGCGACGCAGTCGGCGACGTCGACGTTCTCCGGCACGCGGACGTCGAGGATGAGATGACCTTCGTCGGTGACGCGCGGCTTGCCATCGCGCAGGCGCAGCACCGGCGCGAGTCCCATCTCCGCAAAGCGGCGCTCGAGCACTTCGCGCGCAAACGGAGTGACTTCGACCGGCAACACGCCGACGCCCAAACGCTCGACGATTTTCGAGTCGTCGGCGATGACGATGAAGCGCAGCGCCTGTTGTTCGACGATCTTCTCGCGCAGCAGCGCGCCGCCACGGCCTTTGATCAGCCGCAGGTTGCGATCGATTTCATCGGCGCCGTCGACGGCGAGATCGAGCGGCGCGACCTCGTACAGCGCGAACGTCGGCACGCCTGCCTCGCGCGCCTGCGCTTCGGTTTGTTCGGACGTGCACGTGCAGCGGATGTCGCGCAGCGTGCCGTCGCGCAACGCGTCGCCGAGGAGCTTCACGAACTCCGCGGCGGTCGAGCCGGTGCCGAGTCCGAGTCGCATGCCGCTGCGCACTTCCTGGAGCGCCGCGCGCGCGGCTTCGACTTTGCGGTTGGTCATCAGTAGCCTCCGGCCGCGCCGCCGCGCCGCGAATCCGCGACGGCGACGAGCCGGCCCTTCTCGAACAAAATCGCGTGCACGTCGCCGATCGCGTCGCGCGCGTTGACGCCGTGTCCCATCGCGTTCAGCGCATCCACCGTCGCCTTCGGCGCGCGTTCGCGCTCGTACGCGAGCTCCTCGGGGGCCGCCTGCTGGTGCCAGCGCGGCGCCTCGACGGCGTCGGGCAATGACTTGCCGAAGACGGCGACGTCGAGGAACACGCCGAGAATCGTCGTCGGAATCGTCGAGCCGCCGCGCGTGCCGAGCGCGAGGAACGGCTTGTCGTCGCGCAGCACGATCAAGGGCGAAAGCGACGACGCGGGACGCTTCGACGCGGCGACGTCATTCGGCGGTTTCGCGCTGAAGTCGCGCATGGCGTCGTTGAGAAAGAAGCCGAGGCGCGGGACGACGAAGCCGCCGCCGAAGTCATCGCCGAGGGAGATCGTGACGCTGGCGACGTTGCCGTGCGCGTCAGCGATGGTGAAGTGCGTCGTGTGCTCGCCTTCGGCGGAGATCGCGCTCGGCTCGGTGAGCTGCGCGGTGGCGATCGCGCGTGCGGGATCGATGGACTTGCGCCACGCGTCGCCGCGCTTGCGCGACAGCAATTCGCGATACGGAATGCGCGCGGTGAGCGGGTCGGCGAGGTATTTGTCGCGATCGATGACGGCGCGGCGCTCCGCTTCGAGCAGCAGATGCAGCATGCGCGGCGTCTGGAAGCCGAGCGCGCCGAGGTCGTCGTTCGCGAGGATGTTCAGCACCTCGCCGATGACCACGCCGCCGCCCGACGGCGGCGGAACGGTGTAGAGGTCGTACGCGCCGAAGTGCAGTTTCAGCGGCGCGCGCCAGATCGCCTTGTAGTCGCGGAGGTCGCGATAGCCGATGATGCCGCCGGCGTCGTGCACGCTTTCGATGAGCTCCGACGCGAGCGAGCCTTCGTAGAAGTCGCGCGCGCCGCGAATAGCGAGCCGCTGCAGCGTCGTCGCGAGCTCCGTCTGCGCGATCGTTTTGCCCGCGGACGCGCCGTCGAGGACGGCGAGGTTGCGGTCGCGCTTCGCGGCGTCGATGTCCGCCGCGAGTTGCGCGTCGACGTGGAGCCCTTCGCGCGAGAGCGCGATCGCCGGCGCGAGCAATTCCTTCCACGACTTCGTGCCGAACTTCTGGCGCAACGCGTCGAGTCCCGCGACGGTGCCGGGGACGCCCGCGGCGAGCGCGCCGTTCACGGGCTTGGCGAATGCGTCGCGCGTCACCGCGAGCGGCGCGGTCTCGCGAAAGTCGAGCGTCCACACGGCGCGCGTCGCGGCGTCGTAGTAGACGGCGAACCCGCCGCCGCCGATCGTCTGCGACTGCGGTTCGACCGCCGACAACACGAACGCAATTGCCACCGCGGCATCAGCGGCGTTGCCGCCATTTTGCAGAATCGAGAGGCCGGCTTTGGTGGCGAGCGGGGAGGAGGTGGAGAGGGCGGCGTGGGGGGAGTTCGAGACGCCGCCGCCATAGGCGGCGGCTGAATGCAGAATGCAGAATGCAGAAGGAAGAATGAAGAAGAAACGCGCGAGTTTGTTGATTCTGCCTTCCGCCTTCATTTCTTCCGCCGCGAGCTACGATTTCGATCGTAGATCAGCTTCAGGCCTTTCATCGTCAGTTCCGGATCGACTTCGTCAATGTGCTCGCTCTCTTCGGCGAAGAGTCCCGCAAGGCCGCCGGTGGCGACCACCTTTTTGAGATTCGGGACTTCGCGTTTGATGCGGGCGAGGATGCCGTCGACGAGGCCGAGGTAGCCGAAGTAGATGCCGGACTGCATGTTGACGACGGTGTTCGTGCCGATGACGTGCTCGGGGCGTTTGACGTCGACGCGCGGGAGGCGCGCTGCGCGCGCGAAGAGCGCTTCCGCGGAGATGTTGAGGCCGGGCGCGATGACGCCGCCGACGAACTCCGCGTTCGCGGTGACGACGTCGAACGTCGTCGCGGTGCCGAAGTCGACGATCACCGCTGGCCCTCCGTACGCCTCGTGCGCGGCCGCGCAGTTGACGATGCGGTCCGCACCGACTTCGAGCGGGTTGTCGACGTGAATGGCGATGCCGGTCTTCACGCCCGGCTCGACGAACAGCGGCTCGATGCCGAAGTACTTGCGGATCATGAACGTCACGGCGCTGTTCAGCGGCGGCACGACGGACGCGACGATCGCGCCTTCGAGCGACTGATGCAGCGCGTCGCCGACGAGTTGCCGCGCGAGGATGCCGTATTCATCCGCCGTGCGTTCGCGCGCGGTGGCAAGGCGCCACGAGCTCACGAGCTCGTCGCCGCGATAGATGCCGAGAACAAGATTCGTGTTGCCGAGATCGACGACAAGGAGGTTCGACACGCGGCGAAAAGTCTACCGTCATTCAGGACAACCGCACGTGCGGATAGGCTAGGCCCTAAGCGCAGCCGGCCGCGCCGGCCCGCCGGAGGCGCTTCCGGTCGTCCTACGCCAGCACGAGATCGCCGGCGCTGACTTTGATCGTCCCCTCCGGCGTGTGCAGCATCGCGCGCCCGTCCTCGTCGATGCCCGCCCATGTCCCGGTCACGGTGCGCTGCGCGAGCACGCAGTGGATGCGATCGCCCGGCTTGTGGACGGACAGCGCGCGCCATTGCGCGAGCACCTCGTCGTGCTCGAGCGCGTGCGCGAGCCGCTCGTCGATGTGCTCGATGAACGCGAGCGTCGCGTCGTTGATGCCGGTGAACGGCCGCGACGTCGCCTCGCTGATCGCGATCGCATTCGGCCGCTCGTCGTCGTGCACCGGCTCGACGTTGATGCCGGTGCCGATGAGCAGGAACACGCGGTCGTCCTGCAGCCGCGCCTCGATGAGGATGCCGGCGATTTTCTTGCCGTTCACGAGGATGTCGTTCGGCCACTTGATGCGGGCGTCGATCGCGTACGTGTCGCGCAGGAACGTGGCCAGGATGTTCGCCATCGCCAGCGGCACGAGCGCCAGCTCGCGCGCGGGTCGCGAGAGGAGCGTCGTCGCGTAGATGCCTTTGCCCGCGGGAGACGACCAGTGCCGCTCGTTGCGCCCGCGACCCGCGAACTGCTCGCCCGCGATGATCATCGCCTGCGGCAGCGAGAGCTCGTTCTCGATGCACTCGTTCACGATGCGGCGCGCGATGAGATTCGTCGACGCCACGCGCGGGATGACCGCGAGCGACTCGATGGTCTTCAGGCGCGGGACGATCCGTCGCGTGTCGAGGTGAATCATGACTTCACTCGCGCTTCATTGATTGTGCTGCAGCTTCTCGAGACGCGCGCGGAGCTCCGCCTGCCGCGCCTGCGCCTGCTGCACGATGTGCGGCGGCGCGTTGCGGACGAACTCCTCGTTCGCAAGACGCGCATCCGCCGAAGCGAGTTCTTTCGTCGTCTTCTCGATCTCGCGCCGCGTCTTCTCGAGCTGCTCGGGCGAGATCTCTTTCTCCGGAAACTCGATGGCGATGTGGAAGCCTTCGACGACGTCGTGATGCGTGCCCGCGGGCGGCTCGCCGGCGACGACGACTTCGTTGAGGCGGGCGAGCTCCATCAGCACGTAGGCGGAGTCCCGGAAGAAGTTCAGCTCGCGGGCGTGGTGGCCGCTGATGTACAGCCGGAAGCGATCCTTCGGCGTGAAGCCGCGCTCCGCGCGCACGTTGCGCACGGTCGTGATGATCGCTTTCACCGCGCCCATCAGGCGCTCCGCCTCGCTGTCTTCGAGCACGTCTTCCGCGATCGGATACGGCGCGATCATGATCGACGGCTCGACGCCTCCGAGCTTTTGCCAGATCTCCTCGGTGACGAACGGCATGAACGGATGCAGCAGCCGCAGCGAGCGGTCGAGCACCTCGAGCAGCACGCGTTTCGCGACGCGGCGGTCCGTGTCGGAGCCGTGCTTGCCGAGGAGCACCGGCTTCGCCATCTCGATGTACCAGTCACAGAACTCGTGCCAGAAGAATTGATACAGCGCGTTCGACGCCTCGTCGAAACGGAACGCGGAGAGCTGGCGATTGACCTCGCGCGTGACGTCGTTGAGCCGCGAGAGAATCCAGCGCTCGACGGTGCGCAGCTGATCGCGGTCGATCGCGCCGGCGTCGCGCAGCTCGACGTCGATGTGCATCAGCGCGAAGCGTGACGCGTTCCAGATCTTGTTCACGAATGCCGAGTAGCCCTGGATGCGGCTCTTGCCGAGCGGGATGTCGCGCCCGGACGCGGAGACGGCGAGCGTGAAACGCAGAGCATCGGCGCCGACCTCGTTTACGACGTCGAGCGGGTCGATGACGTTGCCCGCCGTCTTCGACATCTTCTTGCCCTGCTCGTCGCGCACGAGACCATTGAGGAACACCTGGCTGAACGGCGCGACGCCGGTGAAGCGGAGTCCCATCATGATCATGCGCGCCACCCAGAAGAAGAGGATGTCGAAGCCGGTGATGAGGACGTCCGTCGGATAGAACGCGCGCAGATCGGGCGTGTCGTCGTGGCCTTCGCCCTGCCAGCCGAGCGTGGAGAAGGGCCAGAGTCCCGACGAGAACCACGTGTCGAGCACGTCGGTCTCCTGCGTCATCGGCTGGCCGCATTCGGGGCACGTCGCGGGATCGTCCATCGAGACGACGGTGTGGCCGTTGACGCAGTGGAATGCGGGGATGCGATGGCCCCACCACAACTGCCGCGAGATCGTCCAGTCGTGGATGTTCTCCATCCAGTTGAAGTACGTCGCCTCCCACGACTGCGGGAGGATCTGCACGGCGCCGCTGCGCACGGCTTCGATCGCCGGCGTGGCGAGCGGCTCGATCTTCACGAACCACTGCCGCGAGATCATCGGCTCGATGTCGGTGTCGCACTTGCCGTGCACGCCGACCGCGTGCAGGTGCTCGTCGATCTTGACGAGGTAGCCCTGCTCGCGCAGCAGCGCGACGACTTTCTTGCGCGCGTCGGCGCGGTCGAGTCCTTCGAACTCGGCGCCCGCGGCGGCGAGCATGCGCCCGTCTTCGCCGATGACCTGCAACTGCGGGAGGTTGTTGCGCAGCCCGGCCTCGTAGTCGTTCTTGTCGTGCGCGGGCGTGACTTTCACGACGCCGGTGCCGAACTCCGGATCGACGAGGACCGGATCGCCGACGACGGGAATGGTGCGGTTCGCGATCGGCAGGATGACGTTCTTTCCGATGAGGTCGCGGTAGCGTTCGTCGTCGGGATGCACGGCCACGCCGGTGTCGCCGAGCATCGTCTCGGGACGCGTCGTCGCGACAGTGAGGCGGCGGTCACTGCCTTCGACCGGATAGTCGATGTGATAGAGCTTGCCGTTGCGGTCGCGGTACTCGACTTCGATGTCGGAGATGGCGGTGCGGCAGTGCGGGCACCAGTTCACCATCGCCAGCGCGCGGTAAATGAGGCCGTCGTCGTAGAGCTTCACGAAGACGTAGCGCACGGCGCGGGAGAGGCCTTCGTCGAGCGTGAAGCGCTCGCGCGTCCAGTCGGCGGAGGCGCCGAGGCGCGTGAGCTGATCTTTGATTTCGCTGGAGTGCTGTTCCTTCCACTGCCAGACGCGCTCGACGAAGCGGTCGCGCCCGAGGTCGAAGCGGGAGATGCCTTCTTTCGCCAGCTGGCGCTCGACCACCATCTGCGTGGCGATGCCGGCGTGATCGGTGCCGGGCACCCAAAGCGTGTTGAAGCCCGACATACGCTTCCAGCGGACGAGGATGTCCTGCAGCGTGTTGACCAGCGCGTGGCCGATGTGCAAGCGTCCCGTGACGTTGGGCGGCGGGATGACGATCGAGAACTTCGGCCGTCCCGGATCAGTCTCGGGCGTGAAGTAGCCGCCGGCCTCCCACATCGCGTAGATGCGCTGTTCGAATGTCTCGGGCTCGTATCGCTTTGCGAGTTCTTCTTTCATGATGCGATGGAGTGGCGGATTATAGAGTCGTTGTTCCACACGCGATGATCCTCGGAATCGAAACGTCCTGCGATGAGACCTCGGTCGCTCTCCTCGAGCGCGACGGCCGCGTGCGCGTGAACCTGATCGCCTCGCAGATCGAACGGCATCAGCCCTTCGGCGGCGTGGTACCGGAGATCGCCTCGCGCGAGCACCTGCAGCATCTCTTTCCGCTGGTCGAGCGCGCGCTCGGCGATGCGGGCGCGTCGTGGTCCGACCTCGAGTCGGTCGCGGTGACGACGGCGCCCGGTCTCATCGGCGCGCTGCTCGTCGGCGTCGCCGGCGCGCAGGGTCTCGCCTACGGTCTCGGCATTCCGCTCGTGCCGGTGAACCATCTGGAGGGCCACATCTACTCCCCCTACCTCCAGAAGGAAGGACCCGCCGCTCCGCTGCCGGACCGCTTTCTATCTCTCGTGATTTCCGGCGGGCATTCCGCGATCTACGACGTGCGCCGCTCCGACGTGCGGCAGATCAATCGCACGCGCGACGACGCGATCGGCGAGACGTTCGACAAGGTGGCGAAGTTCGTGGGGCTGCCGTATCCCGGCGGGCCGCAGATCGAAAAGCACGCGCGCGCGGGCGCGGCGGACCCGAAGCGGTTCCCGTTTCCGGTGCCGCAGTTCAAGGACGAGTCGCTCGATTTCTCGTACTCGGGGATCAAGGCCGGCGCGATCCGGCTCGCGCGAGAACATGGAATTCGCGTCGAGGGAGATCCAGACGCGCTGGCGTCGTTCTGCGCGACGTTTCAGGATGCGCTCTTCGCGCAGCTCTTCGACCGGCTCGAGGCGGTAAGGTCGCGGCTCGAAGGAAAGAAGCCTGCGGAGCTGGCGATGGCGGGCGGCGTCGCCGCGAACGGCGTGCTGCGCGAGAGGATCGCGAAGTGGGGCGAAGAGCGCGGCCTGCTGGTGCGGCTGCCGGAGAAGCGCTACTGCACGGACAACGCGGGGATGATCGCGTTCGCCGGGTTACAAAAAGGTCAACCTGGCGATCCGCGGCGCGTGGCGGTGCGTTCGCGCGTCGGCTGACGAAACCTTTTCGCGGCGCCCGCGTCTGACTCGGTGAAGGGCACGTAACTGGACGATACGAACCCCCGAGTCTCCTAACTTCTCTCTCCCTCCTGAACGAAGCGCAACCGCCGGCCGACGGGCCGGCGGTTGCGTTTTGGGGCGAATGGCGCGAAGGCTTCAGCGTTTCGCCCATGGACGTGCCGCGCGGGCGTCTCTAGACTCGCGGACATGAAGATCGCGATCGCGGGCGGCTCCGGTTTCATCGGCGAACCGCTCGTGCGGCGGCTGCTCGCGCGCGGCGACGACGTCGCGGTGTTGTCGCGCAACCCGGCGAAGGTCCGCGCCGGCCGCGGCGTCGCGTGGGACGGCAAGACGCAGGGCGGGTGGGCGGACGAAGTCGCAACGGCGGATGCGGTGATCAACCTCGCCGGCGAGAACATCGCGGATGGACGGTGGACGGACGAGCGCAAACGCCGTCTCGTCGCGAGCCGGCTCGATGCGACGCGCGCGCTGGTGGAGGCGCTGCGCCGCGCGCCGCAGCGTTCGCGCGTGTACGTGAACGCATCGGCAATCGGCTTCTACGGCGACCGCGGGGACGAGGAGCTCGATGAGCGCGCCTCGCGCGGCGACGGCTTTCTCGCGCAGCTCGTCGAGCAATGGGAAGCGGCCGCGCGCGAGGCCGAGCCGCTCGCGCGCGTCGTGCTCGTGCGCTTCGGCGTGGTGCTCGCCCCCGACGGTGGCGCGCTGCAGAAGCTGCTGATCCCGTTCAAGCTCGGCGCCGGAGGTCCGATCGGCAGCGGCAACCAGTGGATGTCGTGGGTCGACCGCGACGACGCCGTGCGGCTGATCGTCTGGGCAGTCGATACGCCGGTGGCGCGCGGCGTCTACAACGCGACCGCGTCGGAGCCGGTGCGCAATCGCGACTTCGCGCGCGCACTCGGACGGGCGCTCCACCGCCCCGCCCTCGTGCCCACGCCGGCGTTCGCGCTGCGACTCGCATTCGGCCAGATGGCGGACGAGGCGCTGCTCGCGGGACAGCGCGTGCTCCCGGCGCATGCGTTGCGCGAAGGGTTTGCGTTCGAACACGCGTCGCTCGACGCGGCGCTCGCGCGCATGCTGTAACGCGAGGTCGCAGGCGCGCATGCATGGCGGAGTGATGTGCGTTCGCTCGCGCGATGCGTCAAGCCCGCTTTGCTGGCAATCGCGCGTCGTGCTTCGGCGGCGAAACCTGCGTTGCGTCGCGGGCGTGCATGGTTGTGGCGTGCGCCCGCGCCGCGCGCAAAGCGCCTACGTTGGAGCATGCGCCGCTCGGCGCGGCGGTCGCGCGGATGCTGTCGCCCGAGACCGGCGGAACGCGTGCGCGGCGGAGTGATGAGCGTTCGCTCGTGCGATGTAGCGTGTCCGCGTTGCGTGTAAGCGCACGTTGTGCTTCGGCGGCGAGGCCTGCGTTGCGTCGCGAGCGTGTCTGGTTGCTGCGTACGCTCGCGCCACGCGTGAAGCGCCTACGTTGAAGCATGCGTCGCTCGACGCGGCGCAGGCGCGGATAGTGGCGCGTAAGACCGGCGGGGCCATGCGCGGCGGAGTCACGGGCGGGCGTTCGCGCAGATGTTGTAGCGGGTCTAAACGTGCGGCGCACACGCGTGAGTGTGATGAGCCCTCCGCCCGCCCCGGCCGGCGGGTGGCGCGTGCTTCCGACGCGCGCCACCCACCAGACGTAAATTTCAACCCGCGCTCGTCCCCTCACCGCCGCCGGCTCCCGCGTTTGCACGCTTCCGTCGCGCTTCGCGCAGGAGCCGGCGGTCTCGGGGAGCCGGTCAGTTTCGGGAGTTCAACATGTTCCAGTCAGGGTTGTCGCGGACGTACGACGGCCGCTTTTCCTGAATGGTGTGGTTGACCTCCGCCGCGGTCTCCAGCATCAGCTGGAACTTGGCCACGAGCGCTTTCTGCACGGGCTTCGGCAGCGTGCGCAGGTGGTCGAAGACGCGCTGTGCCGCGCATTCGTCTTCGTCCAGCTCCCACGGCGCGATCTGCCGTTCGACGCTGCCGCCGAAAAACTCCGCTTCCGTCATGCCGTAGACGGCGAGCATTTTCTGCAGCTGATCGAGCTTGAGGGAGCCGATGCGCTGCCCCGTCTCGAACGAGCTGATGGTCTTCTCTCCGACGCCGGAGAGGCGGGCGACGTCTTTCTGGCTCAGCCCGCGAAGCCGTCGGATTTCCCGAAGTTTCAGCACCAGATCCATGGTTTCCTCACCTCTGTTCGTCACTGCGATCAGAACCGCCTCATAAGACCGACCACCACTCCCTGCACCGCGACGTCACGAGCAGAGGCAAAGATCGGAGACATCATCGAGTTCGCGGGCTGCAGCCGGACGCGATCTCCCTCTTGGTAGAGCCGTTTGAGCGTCACTTCTCCATTCACGTTCGCGACAACCATCTCGCCGTTGTCGGCGCGCTCGCGCCGGGCGATGATCACGAAGTCCCCGTCGAGGATGCCGTCGTCGATCATCGAGTCGCCGCGCACCTTCAGCACGTAGTTGTCGCCGCGCGAGGTGAGATGGAGCGGCACCGGAATGGTCTCGTCCGAGATCTCCACCGCCAGTGGACGACCGGCAGCGATGTAGCCGAAGAGCGGCAACTCGCGGACGCCTTCGCGTTCGGCATCGCGCGCGCCACGCGGCGCTTCCTGCGCCGCGGGCTCCTGCTCGACGAGCTCCACGCCGCGCTTCTGGTTCCAGTCGCGGCGGATGAGCCCCTTCTTCTGCAGGAGCGAGAGATGCTTGTAGACCGTGCCGTAGGAGGAGAAGCCGAAGTGGTCGCAAATCTCGCGATGGGTGGGCGCGACTCCGCGTTCTTTCTGGAAATCGCGGATGAAGTTCAGGATGTCCCGCTGCCGTTCCGTGAGATATCGCATTCCGTCCTCGCACTACGCAATGTAGGCGGTAACAGGGCGAAAGTCAAGCGTAAATCTGGCGAAACAGGCGGAAGTATGGTGGTGGTCTAGTTTGAGCGCGCAGTTGTAACAGTGTTGGCCGGGTAAGGCCGGAGATCGCCGGGTAGCAACAGCGTTTCCCGATGCATCATGCGTGCTCTGCGGAATGCCTCCCACGTCCAGCGGCGGTTCGCCGCGATCACCAGTTCCAGAGCCGATCTCAGGTTCCGCCGCGCCTCCTCGACCGTCAGGCCGGTAGCCTCGACGCCCGGCAGTTCCTCGATGTAGGCAACGATCCCTTCGTCTCGTTCTACGTAGACGGCTACGAATGAGATCACCGGCTCCACCTCACCAACCTGCGTCGGTCGAAGTGGAAGATGAGGTCGAACAGCTCGGCGACTTCGACCTTCCAACCGACCTCATATGACACGGCTTCAGCGAGCCAGATCATCACGAGCCGCGTCGGCTCCGAGCCGCCGCGTTGAAGGTCGCGAAGGTGGCTGCTGCTGATGCCAGCGATTCGGGCGAGCGTGGCGGTTCCGATTCGATGCGCCTGCATGAAGTGGCCGAGCGGCGTGTCGTAGGCGCGCCGCCGCTTCATTGCTGACCATCGCCGAGGTCAAACAACTCCGTGATCCGAACGCGTCGTCGTCCGCCGAGGAGGCGACGGCAAGCAATCGTCAACCAGATCATCGTCGGTCGCGTCGGCTCGGCGCGGCCATAACGGAGGCGGCACAGATGCTGTCTGCTGATGCCTGAGGAATCGGCGAGTTCGTTCGGGACGATGCCATTCGTGGCCAGAAACTGACCGAGACGGGAGAGCTTTCGTCGTCGCGCCATAACACGCATAGCATGTGACACTCATAGCTGGTTGGTTAAGCGCGCGAAAGCGTCACACTCAAAGCATGATCGCCGCTTCGCCGCGAGAGAGGTTCGCCGCGCACCTGCGCGAGCTGCGCGCGAAGCGTTCACTCTCACAGACGCGGCTCGCGGAACTCGCCGGACTGAATCGCAACTACGTGAGTGATGTGGAGCGCGGCTACCGGAACCCTTGTCTCGACAACATCCTCAAGCTGGCGGATGCGCTCGACGTTCCGCCGTCGGAGTTGTTCCGGCCGTTCGACAAGCTCGGGTAGTGAACCTATACTTAGGTTATGCCTAAGGGGTCAAGGACGAAGCCGAGGAAGAAGCGCGAGGATGAGGCGCAGGCTGCCGTCCGTATCATGGAGACGATCGCGGAGAAATCCGAGGAAGAGCCGCCGGTCGAGATCACGGACGAGATGCGGGCTGCCGCCGCCGCGTTCGGGCGTATCGGCGGGAGGATCGGCGGGCCGGCTCGGGCCGTTGCGTTGAGCGCGAAAAAACGCTCCGAGATTGCAAAGAAAGCCGCTACCGCCCGTTGGCAAAAGCGTCGGAAATAACACTCGTCAAAACACCTTCAGACAGGCGCGGTGTACTCGCCCGATGACCGCAAGAAATGACAAGCGCCTGAACTTCGCAGAAACGAAGTCGCAAATGCCTCCGTCAGCGCGACTTCAGCGCGCGGCCAATTTCAGCCGCTTGTCATGTCTTGCGGTCATCGGGCGAGTACACCGCGCTCGTCTGGAAAACTAAACTGCAATAAACTATCCGGCAGCGTCCTAAATACGCCCTCCTCGCATGATTCCTCTCGCGACAATCGCCTCAAACTTGCGAAGTTTTGTTTGAGATCGGATATTGACAACCCAAAATCGCGAGCCTACATTTGGGTTCTGACATGAGGAACATCAAATGAGTGATGCAATTTTGGCTGCCGCTGAGGAGCTAAAGAGGAAGATCGACGAGAAAGTTATGGCTATGAAAGCCGACCCCAGCATGGCAGAAGTGCTCCGGCTTCAGCAGGGTCTTAACGCACTGGAGGAGATCGTCGGTCAACCGAAGAGTACGCTCGCGCAACTCTTCGGTTTGGACGCGCCGACTGCCGATAGCGGGGCGTCAGGCTACTCGATCCGGCCCGACGAGTATTACGGCCTCGACGGGCTCGACGCCGCCAAGCGATACCTGAAGCGACGGGGGCAAGCGCGCCCGTTCCGCGAGATTGTGGAAGCCATTCGTCGCGGTGGTTGCAAGGTGGACAACGAGAGTGAACTGAAGGTCCGTATGGCGCGATCAACGTACGAGGTCGCGGTACTTCCTGACGAACACTACGGCTTGGTCGAGTTCTACCCGCACCTGAAGCGTGGCAAGGGCACGAAGAAGCGTGCCGCGGGCGGTGCAGCGGAAGTCGTTAGCGCAGTCAACGACCCCGCCAATGATGATGAAGAGCACGAAGAAGAAAACGCCTCACCCGCTGCTAACGAGTGAGGCGCCAGATAACCCTAACGTGGGGGTAGTGGATGGTTTCCCGGCTACGGACTTTGGACCCCTGGCCGAGGGTTCGATTCCCTCTACCTCCACCTTTACCACCTATGGCCCCGTAGTTCAGGTGCACAGAACGCCGCGCTGCTAACGCGGATGTCGCGGGTTGGATCCCCGCCGGGGCCACTTTTTGATACTGAGAAAAGACTCCGATAGCATGGTGCTATCAGTAACAATGTAGGTCCGTCTACGCGTCAGGTCAACACCAAACTTACTTTCGGTAATCCGCGTCCGACCGGCATGTTACATAGCGTAGCGTGACCCCTCAAGCATTGACAGCTTGACCCCTCAAGCATATATTGTAGTTATGAACAAGCTGTCACCTGCGAAGCGCGCGCAGATCCTGACCGCCCTCATCGAAGGCAACTCCATTGCCTCGACCTGCCGCATGACCGGCGCCGCGAAGATGACGGTGCTGAGTCTCATCCGCGAGATTGGTCAAGCGTGCCTTCGCTTCCATGACGCTCAGGTGCGCTACCTGCCGACGCTGCGCGTGCAGTGTGATGAGGTCTGGTCGTTCTGCTACGCGAAGGAGAAGAACGTTCCGGCCGATCTGAAGGGCAAGGAAGGTTACGGCTCGCTCTGGACGTGGACGGCGCTTGACGCCGACTCGAAGCTCCTCATCTCGTGGATGGTGAGTGACCGGAATCAGGAAGCGGCCGACGCTCTGATTCGCGATCTGAAGATGCCGCACGACGATGCGCCTTCAGATTTCGACCGACGGCCTATCCGTGTACCTCGAAGCCATCGTGAAGAACTTCCGCTACGGCGAGGCCGATCATGCCGAGGTGGTGAAGACGTACGCGAACAGTAAGCCGGTCACCGGAACAAGTCCGAGGAGTGCGGCCAGTAGATACTCGCCCGGCCGCCTGCTGGCCGTAGAGAAGCGACCGACGTTCGGGATGCCGATCACGAAGCACATATCCACGTCGTTCATGGAGCGGTGGAACCTCACGCTGCGGATGCAGAACCGCCGCTTCACGCGCCTCACGAATGGCTTCTCGAAGAAGCTCGACAACCACGTCTTCATGCTCGCCATCACCGTCGTCTTCTACAACTTCTGCCGCAAGCACAAGTCGCTCGGTGGGAAGACTCCGGCGATGGCCGCTGGCCTGACGGACTATGTTTGGAAGGCGAGTGACCTTCTCGCGCTCGATTTGTGGACGCTTGCCGCAGTTGCGTAGCGGCGATACTGTGCGCTTCGGCAGCGATGTGGCGGAAACTTCGCGGGGAGAGGAAGGCTTTGACGGAGGGAGTCGTCTGCAAAACGGCTTGCCGAACGGAGTGCCTTGCAGTCCTCAACGTGACAGACATCGCCGCCACGGTGCCGCCTGTTACGACTCAGCGTTCAAACTAGACCACCACCGGAAGTATTCGACGAAAAAGCCGGCCTTCCGGCCGGCTTTTTCGCTACCGCGTTGCTGAAGCGCCTTCCTGAAGCTAGTCCAGCTTGATCGCTTTCTTGGTCTTCTCGCGACGGCTCGATTCCTTCGCGTTGTACTCGTCCATGCAGCTGCCCTGCTCGACCATCGCGCAGGCGAGGTAGTCGCTGATCTCGACGATGACGGCGCGGATCGCCTTGCCGGTCGGCGTGTTCTCGTACTTTCCGAGCTCGCCGCCGAAGCCGCCGCGGTAGACGCCGCCCGACATGCCGTAGCTCGCCGCGCGGCCTTCGACCGTGCGCGTGTATTCGACTTCGCCCGTCGTCGTATCCACGACGCGGAGATCGACGGCGATGTACGCGTCCTCTTTCTTGCCGCCGACGCTGATGCCGCGGAAGCTCAGCGCGCCGCCGGTGCCGCGGCTCTTCGTGTCGAACGCGCTGACCGTCGCAAACACGAGGTACTTCGCGCCCGTGAGCTTGCCGATCTTCGCGCCGGTCGACTTCTTGATGCGGCCGGACTCGGCGAGATCCTGCTCGTCGAGGACGGGGCCGAGCTTCGCGCGCTCGACGATCTTGAACTTGCCCGTGCTCGCGAGCTCGTTCGTCAGCATGCCGGCGAGATCGCTCGCCGCGTCCGAATACCACCAGGAGGCGGAGGTTTCGTTCTTGAATTCAGCGACGCCGATCGCCGGCTTCTCTCCCGCAAACGCCGACGCGGTGACCAACAACAAAGCAAACACCGAGACCACAAGACTCTTTCGCATTGATTTTTCCCTCAGAACCGATTTGCGGCGTCAATCTAAGTCCGCCGCGGGACACGCGGCGTGATGCGGCTCACGAACGGCGAAACTTCAGTGCTCGATCGCTCCGTCGTCTTCGCAAAGGAGCGCCCTGTCCCACAATTCGACGCGATTTCTGCCGCGGGTTTTCGCCGAGTATAGCGCGCGGTCGGCGCGGTCGATCAGCGCCGCGGGACTGAGCACCTCGATTGCTTCCGGCGCGTCCATGCCCGCGATTCCGATCGATGCGGTGACGACGACCGACGAGTCGCCGCACGGCACCGCCGTCTGTGCGAGCCGCTGCCGGATGCGCTCCGCAACGGCGCCGGTGTTGCCGACGCGCGTCTCCGGCAGCACGATGCAGAACTCCTCGCCGCCATAGCGTCCCGGCACGTCGTACACGCGGCAGCTGTCGCGCAGCAGCTTGCCGATCGACTGCAGCACCTGGTCGCCCGCCGTGTGGCCCCACGTGTCGTTGATGCGCTTGAAGTGATCGATGTCGAGCATCAGCAGCGACATCGGCGAGCCATGTCTCACGGCGCGATTGATCTCGCTGTCGATCTTCTCGATCACGTACCAGCGGTTGTACAGCCCCGTCAGCGTGTCGCGCGACGACACCTCGGAAAGCGCGCGGTTCTTCACCACGAGATCGAGGTTCTCGCGCTGCAGCAGAAGCATCCGCTGCTCGAGCTCCGCGTAGCGCGCTTCACTTTCTTCCGCGACGCGCACGACCTCGAAGAGCTCGTTGACCAGCCGCCGCTCGTCGTCGGAGAACGGCTTGCCGTCGGCGGAAACCACCGCCACCCGCGGCAACGCGAGGCGCACGGCGAACGCGTTGCTCGCCTCGGGCGAGCGCGCGTCGGTGAGGTAGAGAGGCTTGTGCAGCAGCTCGGACAAGGGCGCGAGAATCCGGGCCGCCGCGGATTCGAACGTGGTCATGCAACAACACCTGCTCTGAGAGAGTGCCGCGAAGTATAGGTCGAGCGCGCGCGGCGAGCCAACGCTCAATCGTGGAAGGGTCAGGCGCGCTGTTCGATGCGGAAGCGATTCACGCCGGCGCGGATCTCGTCGCCGCTGCGGACCTTCGTGTTGCGCGCCGGGAGCGTGTTGAGGAAGGTGCCGTTGCGGCTGCCGAGGTCGCGGACGCGGACCGTGCCGTCACCGTCGCGAAGGACTTCGAAGTGGCGGCGGGAGAGGAACTCGTCGGGGACGCGCACGTGTCCTTCGCGGCCGATGACGAGGCCGGAGTCGGGGATTTCGAACTCCTGGCCGACGAGCGGACCTTCGACGCAGACGAGCACCGCGCGGGTGGCGACCGGATTCGTCGAGCGCGACGTCCGCAGCTTGTGCGCGAGCTGCGCTTCGTCGACGGTCGAGAGATCATCGAGTGCGATCGGCTCGACGGCGGTCCCGCTCTCGTTCACCGGCTCGACGGTGACGAGCGCGGAGCCGACGCGCAGCACGTGCACGCCGTCGCCGAGGACTGCTTCGGTGATCTCGTGGCCGTCGAGGAAGGTGCCCATGTGCGAGTCGGCATCGCGGACGACGAGCTCCTCGCCGCGCACGGAGATCGAGCAGTGGCGGATCGACAGCTCCGCGTCGGCGAGCTCCACGTGACAGGCTTTGCGGCCGATCCAGAGCGGATGCTCGCCGATGGTGAAGATCGTATCGATGGATTGGTTGGCGCCGCGGGCGAAGACGCGCAACGAACGCTTACGCGCGGGCGGCGCCGTTTCGATGCGCGGCGCGGCGGGAGCGGCGGCCGCGGCGTCGACGCGATACGGCTGCACGTCGAGCTCGCGGATCTCGCTCGCGTCGATGATGCGCGCGAGCACGGCGGCCTTGCTGCCGGAGAGCCATTCGCCGCAATCGCACGTGGCGATCGAGCTCGCGAGCCGCACCGCGACGACGCCGGGGATGTCGTACGCCTGATCGCACTTGGCGCAGCGGATGAGCGGCATGCGAACGATGATAGTGGCAGAGTCGCGCGTTCTGCCACTACACTCTCCGCGGTCCTATGCTCGCCGGCAATCAAACCGAAAACGTCCGCACGGGGCTGCGCGCAAAGTTCGTCGGAGCATTCGCGCTGCAGACGATTCTCGTCGCGCTGCTTCTCCTCGGCATCCAGCAGCTGCTCGTCCGCCGCGCCATGATCCGGCAGACCGTCGAGCACGGCGAGGCGATCGCGAAGACGATCGAGTCGACCGCCGGCTACTACGTCATCTTCGGCCTCACCGACGACCTCAAGAACATCGTCGGCGATCTCGCGCGCGGCACGTCGGTGCAGTACGCCGAATTTCTCGATGCGAACGGCAAAGTCCTCGCGGCGTCCGCGAACGCGGTTCCGGCGGAGCTCGCGAAGCGCAAGCTGCGGCGCGAGGACGGCGTCGACGTTGGCGACGGGCTGCACGCGTACACGGTGCCGTTCTACGAGTCGAAAGCCGACGCATCGAATCCCGCCGCGAAGCCGAAAGGCTACTTCCGCCTCCTCATGAACGAGGACCAGGCGCAGGCGGCGGTGCGCTCACTGCGGGGCTGGAACGCCGGCATCACGGTGCTGATCCTCATCGCGGCGAGTCTCCTGGCGTGGTTCGCCTCGCGCGTCATCGTGCGGCCGATCCTGTCGCTGGTCGATACGGCGCGGCTCATCGCGAAAGGCGATCTCACGCAACGCGTGCAGGTGCATTCGAGCGACGAGATCGGCAGTCTCGCCGAGGCGTTCAACGGGATGGCGGCGAACCTCGAGCGGACCATCAACAGCCTCGTGCAGTCGCAGCAGAAACTGAAGTCCGTGGTCGAAACGGTGCAGACGCGGTCCGACAGCGTCATGCGCCGCGTCGACGACGAGCGCGCAATCATCGACGACACCTACCGCTCCATCGACCAACTCAACGGCGGCGTGCGCAAGATCACCGACAACGTCGAGGCGCTCTCCGCGTCGTCGGAAGAGACGTCGTCGTCGATGCTGGAGATGGTCGCGTCGATGGAAGAGGTGAGCCGCCACACCGACACGCTCTGGTCGTCGGTGGAAGAGACGGCGTCGGCGACGCACGAGATGGTGTCGTCGATCAACGAGGTCGACACGAACGTCGTCTATCTCACGAACTTCGTGACCGAGACGTCGTCGTCGATGGTCGAGATGTCAGCGTCGATCGCGCAGGTCGAAGGCAACGCCGCGCGTTCGTACGATCTCGCGCTCGCGGTCGCGGATGCCGCGGAGTCGGGGATGCGTGCGGTGCGCGAAACGATCGACGGAATGGAACAGATCCGCCGCTCCGTGCACGAGGCGAACTCCGTCGTGGCGCGGCTCGGCGACCGCTCCGTCGCGATCGGGAAGATCCTCAACGTCATCGAAGACGTCGCCGAGCAGACGAACCTCCTCGCGCTGAACGCGGCCATCCTCGCGGCGCAGGCGGGCGAGTACGGCAAAGGCTTCTCCGTCGTCGCCGCGGAAATCCGCCAGCTGTCGGAGCGCACGGCGTCGTCGACGCGCGACATCGCGAACCTCATCCGCGCGGTGCAGGACGAAGTGGACAACGCGCTCAAAGCGATGGCGTCCGGCTCGACGCTCGTCGAGACCGGCGTGTCGCTCTCGCATCAGGCGGGCAAGGCGCTCAACAACATCCTCGAGTCGTCCGCGAAAGCGTCGAACATGGGGAAAGAGATCGCCGGCGCGACGCGCGAGCAGGCGACCGGCAGCGAGACCGTGACGCGCGCGGTCGATCGTCTGCAGTCGATGGTCGGGCAGATCAACGGGGCCACGCGGCAGCAGGCGCAAGGCTCGGATCACATCATGCGCGCGGTCGAGTCGATGCGCGAGGTCACGAAGTACGTGCGCCAGGCGATGATCGAGCAGAAGTCCGGCTCGACGATGATCTCCGCGGCGGCCGAGCGGATGATCGACATGATCCACGAGATCTTCCAGGTCGCCGCGAATCAGGCGGCCGAGAGCGAGAAGATCGTCGGCACGATGCAGCAGGTGCGCGCGATCTCGGACGGCAACCGCGCCACCGCCAACGACATGGGCGAGGCCATCACGCTCCTCAACGACGCGATCCGCAGCCTCGACGAGGAGACGCGGAAGTTCCGCGTGCGGGGCTGACGGCATGGCCGCGTCGACATCCGACGAGCTGCGGCTCATCACGTTTCGCGTGGGGCCGGAGACGTTCGTCATGGACATCATGGCGGTGCGTCAGCTCGTGCCGTACACCGGCTCGACGTCGGTGCCGACCGCGCCGGCGTTCGTCGAAGGCATCGTGGTGCTGCGCAACGAGGTCGTGCCGATCATCGACCTGCGCGACCGGCTCTATCCGAAGCTCGCAGAACGTGCGCCGCAGCCGCTCGTGCTCATCACGCACACGAGCGCGGGCGTGATCGGACTCAAAGTCGACGAGGTTCGCCGCATCGTCACGGTGTCGACGGACGCGTTCCTGCCGCCGCCGCCGCTCGTGCGCGGCATCCGCGGCGAGCTGCTCATCGCGGTCGTGCCGCACGGCGACGAGGTCTATCTCCTGATCGACGTCGAGAACGTGCTGAGCGGCGGCGAGAAGCAGGAACTGCGCGAGGCGGAGCTGGAGGACGCGGCTGCTGCGCTGAACGCTGAATGATGATCGATGGATATCAATCGGTCTCGTCGTTAGACGGCACGTCGGTGCGCTGATCCTTGCGGAAGCCGTACGGGCAGTGGCGGCAGCCGGACTCGCAGCAGTAGCCGCGGTCGCGCAGGAACTTCTCGGTGAAGACGAGGTAGCGGCCCTCGTAGTAAAAGTCGACGCCCTCGATCAGCTTCCCGCGTTCGCCGCTCATCGTTCAACCTGCATCGTTGGTTTATAGTCCGCGCGTGTTCAGCCGTTCCCGCCTGCTGCAGCTGAGCGATGCGATGAAGGGGAAGCTGGTGGTCGTCTACGGCGACATCGTAGCGGACCGCTTCATCTACGGCACGCCGAAACGCATCTCCCGCGAGGCGCCCGTGCTCATCCTTCGCCAGTACCGCGAAGACGTGCTCCTCGGCGGCGCCGGCAACGCCATCAACAACATCTTCGCCCTCGGCGGCCTGCCGGTGCCCGTGTCCGTTCTCGGCACCGACGGCGCGGCGCAGACGCTCGTCGACTCGCTCGTGACCGCCGGCATCGACTGCAGCGGGATTCTGCGCACGAGCCGCTACGCCACGCCGACGAAGGTGCGCATCCTCGGTGGCATGCCGCACGCGAGCCGGCAGCAGATCGTGCGCTACGACATCGAGGACGAGTTCCGCATGACCGAGCTCGAGTCGCTGCGCTTCGCCGATCTGCTGCGCGAGGCGATCGGCATGTGCCACGCCGCGCTGGTGAGCGATTACGGTTACGGCGTCGTCGCGCCGTCGCTCGTGGCGAGCCTCACACGCTACGCGCACGGCAAGGCAGTGACGCTCGACTCGCGCTACGAGCTGCTCAGCTATCCCGGCGTTACCGCCGCGACGCCGAACGAGGAAGAAGCCGCCGCCGCCGCGGGGACGTCGCTCTGGAACGGCGACGACGCCAAGATCGGCGAAGTCGCGCAGACGCTGCAGCAGGGACTCGACGCGGAAGCGGTGCTGATCACGCGCGGCAGCCGCGGCATGGCGCTCCTCGAGCGCGACGCGACCGAGCCGCTGCTGATCCCGGTGTATGGCACCGACCAGGTCGCGGACGTCACCGGCGCCGGCGACACCGTCATCGCGACCTTCACGCTCGCGCTCGCAGCGGGCGCGTCGTACGCGGAAGCGGCGAAGCTCGCCAACTACGCGGGCGGCATCGTGGTCATGAAGATGGGCACCGCGACGGTGTCGAACGACGAGCTGCGCTACGCGATCGAGCGCGACGAGGAGCTCCGCTCGTGAACGCGCCGATTCTCGACGAGGGCGCGTTGGCCGAGGCGGTCGAACGCGAGCGCGCGGCGGGAAAGACGATCGCATTCGCGAACGGCTGCTTCGACGTGCTGCACGTCGGTCACATCCGCTATCTCCAGGGCGCGGCGGACGTCGCGGACGTGCTGGTGGTCGGCGTGAACGGCGACGAGTCCGTGCGCACGCTCAAGGGCGAAGGCCGGCCTGTGATGCCGGAGCAGGAACGCGCGGAGATCATCGCCGCGATTCAGGGCGTCGGCTACGTCACCGTCTTTCACGAGAAAAGTCCTGCCCACCTTCTGCAGGTCCTGAAGCCCGACGTGCAGGCGAAAGGGACCGACTACACGCCCGACTCCGTGCCGGAGGCGGAGGTCGTGAACGCGTACGGCGGGCGCGTCGTCATCGTCGGCGATCCGAAAGACCACTCCACCACCGCGGTTTTGCAGAAGCTGCGCGGGCGATGAAACGCCTGCTGGTGCTGCGGCTCTCCGCGCTCGGCGACGTCATCCACACCATTCCAGCCGTCGTCGCACTGCGCGATGCGTATCGCATCCAGTGGGTCGTGGAGGCGCCGTATCGCGAGCTCGTCGAATTGGTGGCTGGCGTGGAGACGATCCCCATGCGCATGAAAGCGTGGGGACGCGCGCCGCTCGCCTCGCGCGCGGCCATGCGCGACGCGTGGCGCACGCTGCGAGGCGCGGACGCGTCGATCGACTTTCAGGGCCTGGTGAAGTCGGCCATGCTCGGCCGCTTCGCCGGCGCGCGCGAACGCTACGGCTTCGCGGCGAATGCGATCCGCGAGAAGCCGGCGCTGCTCTTCACGAATCGCAAGGTCGCCGTCGACACGACGCGTCACGTCATCGAGCAGAACCGCGCCCTCGCCGCCGCGCTCGCGCCGGCCGGCAAGGCCGTGCCGTCCTGGGACGCGTTTCCGCGCAATGACAACCTCGACGCGTTCGCCGATGCGATCGTGCTGCTGCCGGGCGCCGGCAAGCCATCGAAGCTGTGGCCGGTCGAGCGTTTCCGCGAGCTCGCGCGCCGTCTCGGCGAGCGCGTGCTCGTGGTGTGGGGACCCGGCGAGCGCGAGCGCGCGGAAGCGATCGGCGCGCGGCTCGCGCCGCCGACCGGCCTGCGCGAGCTCGCGTGGCTGCTGCAGCACGCGCGTCTCGTCATCGGCGGCGACACCGGTCCGCTCCACCTCGCCGCCGCCCTCGGCACGAAGGTCATCGGCCTCTACGGTCCCACCGATCCGCGTCGCAACGGGCCGTATGGCCAGCTCGGCCATTGCGTCGATCATTTCGGCTCGACGAAATCCATGGACGCGATTGCTGTTGAAGAGGTGATGCAGCTGGTGGAAAGGGTGGCCGCGGAGTGAACCTCATCCTCGCCGTTGCGTTGCTCTTCGCCGCGTCGGTGCCGGCCACGACGCCGGTCGAACAAGCGTTCGCCCGCGGCGAGACGCTCGACTACAACCTCAGCTGGCTCAAGATCACCGGCGGCACCGGACGTCTCACGATCGGTCCGTCGGGCGAGGACAGCTACCGCATCACCTCCGTCGCGCATTCGACGCCCGGCTTCTCACGCATCTTCCGCGTGCGCGACGAGATCGAGTCGACGGTCGCGCGCAAGGACTTCTCGACGCTGCGCTACGTGAAACGCCTCGACGAGAAAGACGACAAGATCGAGGAAGTAACGACCGTCGACGACGGCGTCGCCACGCGCACACGGCGGAAGGTGAAGAAGACGCGCGTGCCGCGGCCGGTCTTCGATCCGATGTCGGTCATGTTCTATCTGCGCCTGGTCGATCTCAGCCCCGGCAAGTCGTACGCGCTCACGCTCATCGCCGACGGCAAGGTCTACGACGTCCAGGCGCGCGTCGTACGGCGCGAGACGATCGACACCCCCGCGGGCACGTTCGCGACCGTGGTCGTGGAGCCGCGGATGACGAGCGACGGCGTCGAGCGCGAAGAGAAGCTCTTCATCTGGTACAGCGACGACGAGCGGCGCATCCCGGTGCGCATCCGCACGGACGTGAAGTTCGGCAGCATCATCGCCAGCCTCCGCGGCGTGCAGGCGGGCGTCACGTCCGTCGAGCCGCCGCCGCTCAAACGTTAGCGGCGCTGAATAACTTAGCTCGCAATCCGCGTTTCACGCGGGTGATACACTCGGCCGGCCTGAGTTGCGTGGCGTCTCCGGTCGAGCCTCAACCGTCCCAGGAGTCGACAGAAAGCACCTATGAGCGTTCGTCTCGGTGAGTTGCTCACCAAAGCGAGTCTGATCACGCAGGATCAGCTCAAAGAAGCCCTTCGCGTTCAGAAAGAGACAGGCGGCAAGCTCGGCGAAACGCTGATCAAGCTCGGCTTCGTCTCGGAAGAAGACATCACGGAGTGCCTCTCCCAGCAGTTCGGCGTCCCCTCCATCAACCTCCAGCACTTCGAGATCGACGGCTCGGTGATCAAGCTGATCCCCGGCGACGTCGCGCGCAAGTACAACATCCTCCCGGTCAACAAGACCGGCGCCACGATCACCATCGCCATGGCCGATCCGACGAACGTCTTCGCCATGGACGACATCAAGTTCATGACCGGCTACAACGTCGAGCCGGTCGTGGCCTCCGAGCTGGGGATCAAGGCGGCCATCGACAACTACTACGGCACGACGTCTTCGCTCGAGCTGAAGAAGGTCATGGAAGACCTTCAGCAGGCGGAGACGGCGGACCTCGAAGTCCTCGAGGAGGACGAAGAGCTCGACGTCAGCGCCCTCGCCGATTCGGCCGAGGAAGCGCCGGTCGTGAAGTTGTGCAACCTGATTCTGACCGACGCCATCAAGCGCGGCGCGTCGGACATCCACATCGAGCCGTACGAGAAAGAGTTCCGCGTCCGCTTCCGCATCGACGGCATCCTCTACGAGATCATGAACCCGCCCTTGAAGCTCAAGGACGCCATGACCTCGCGCATGAAGATCCTGGCGAAGCTCGACATCTCGGAGAAGCGCCTCCCGCAGGACGGACGCATCAAGCTGAAGATCAAGCTCGAGGACAAGAACAAGGAGCTCGACTTCCGCGTCTCCTGCCTGCCGACGCTCTTCGGCGAGAAGATGGTTCTGCGTCTCCTCGACAAGGACAACCTCCGCCTCGACATGACCAAGCTCGGCTTCGAGCCGGAGTCGCTGGCGCGCTTCGAGGAGGCGATCTTCAAGCCGTGGGGCATGGTGCTCGTCACCGGTCCCACCGGCTCGGGCAAGACGAACACGCTCTACTCGGCGCTCTCGAAGGTCAACTCGCCGGAAGTCAACATCATGACCGCGGAAGATCCGGTCGAGTTCAACCTCCCCGGCATCAACCAGGTGCAGATGAAAGAGGGCATCGGCCTCAACTTCGCGGCCACGCTGCGCTCGTTCCTGCGGCAGGATCCGAACATCATCCTCGTCGGCGAGATCCGCGACTTCGAGACCGCGGAGATCGCGATCAAGGCCGCGCTCACGGGACACCTCGTGCTCTCGACGCTGCACACGAACGACGCGCCGTCGACGATCAACCGCCTCATGAACATGGGCATCGAGCCGTTCCTCGTGGCGACGGCGACGCAGCTCATCGCCGCGCAGCGCCTCACGCGCCGCATCTGCTCGCTCTGCAAGGAGCCGGTGGACATGACCCCGCAGGCGCTCCTCAACCTCGGCTACAAGAAAGAGGAAGTCGGCACCTTCACCGTCTACAAGGGCCGCGGCTGCGAGAAGTGCAACAACACCGGCTACAAAGGCCGCGTGGCGCTCATCGAAGTCATGCAGATCGACGACGACATCCGCGACCTCATCCTCTCCGGCGGCACGGCCATCGACATCAAGCGCCGGGCGATGGAGAACGGGATGATCACGCTGCGGCGGTCCGGACTGTTTAAAATCAAGGAAGGCGTCACCACCGTGGAGGAAGTCGTCCGCGAGACGGTGCTGTAGCGGCCGCGCGGACGTCGGAGAACCGAATGCCCGTCACACTGCATCAGCTGCTGAAGACGATGGTCGAGCGCGGCGGCTCGGACCTGCACGTCACCACCAACTCGCCGCCCCAGATCCGCATCGACGGCAAGCTCGTGCCGCTGGACATGCCGCCGCTCACCGCGCCGGAGACCAAGCAGCTCGCGTACTCAGTGCTCACCGACGCGCAGAAGCACCGCTTCGAAGAGAACCTCGAGCTCGACATTTCGTTCGGCATCAAAGGACTGGCGCGCTTCCGCGCGAACATCTTCAACCAGCGCGGCGCCACGGCCGCCGTCTACCGGCAGATCCCGTACGAGATCCTCGGCTTCCGCGAGCTCGGCCTTCCCGCCGTCGTCGAGGAGATCTGCAACAAACCGCGCGGCCTCGTGCTCGTCACCGGCCCCACCGGCTCCGGCAAGTCGACCACGCTCGCCGCGATGATCGACAAGATCAACCGCGAGCGCCACGAGCACATCATCACCATCGAAGATCCCGTCGAGTTCCTCCACCAGCACAAGAACTGCGTCGTCAATCAGCGCGAGCTGCACGCCGACACGCACTCTTTCGCGAACTCGTTGAAGTCCGCGCTGCGCCAGGATCCCGACGTCGTCCTCATCGGCGAGATGCGCGACCTCGAGACCATCGAGTCCGCGCTGCGCATCGCCGAGACCGGCCACCTCACGTTCGGCACGCTGCACACGAACTCGGCCGCGCAGACCATCAACCGCATCGTCGACGTCTTCCCCGCGCACCAGCAGCCGCAGATCCGCGCGCAGCTGTCGTTCGTGCTGGAGGGCATCCTCTGCCAGGCGCTGCTCCCGAAAGCGAACGGCAAGGGACGCGTGATGGCGATGGAAATCCTCGTTCCGAACGCCGCGATCCGGAACCTCATCCGCGAAGACAAGGTGCATCAGATCTACTCGATGATGCAAACTGGTCAGACGAAATACGGAATGCAGACTTTCAACCAGTCGTTGGCGACGCTGTACTTCAAGAAGCTGATCACGCTGCAGACCGCGTTGTCACGCTCGTCGAATCCCGACGAGCTGCAGGAGATGATCTCGCGCGGCGCCGGCGCGCTGTTCCCGCAGGGGCCGCCCGCGGCGGCCGGTGCGGTGCGCCCGCGTTCCGCGTGAGTTAGGGAGACCGGAGGGGGAACATGCCGACATTCGAGTGGAAGGGAACGGCCAGGAACGGGCAGACGCAGTCGGGTGTGCTGGTCGCCGACTCGAAGGACGCCGTCATCACCGTGATGCGGCGGCAGCAGATCGTCGTCACCGCGGTCAAGGAAAAGGGCAAAGAGATCGCGCTGCCGAAGTTCGGCGGACGCGTCCCGCCCCAGCAGATCGCGATCTTCACGCGGCAGTTCTCCGTCATGATCGACGCCGGCCTGCCGCTCGTGCAGTGCCTCGAGATCCTCGGCTCGCAGCAGGACCACAAGACCTTCAAGCGCACGCTCGTGCAGGTGCGGCAGGACGTCGAGTCGGGCTCGAACCTCGCCGACGCGATGCGCAAGCATCCCAAGGTCTTCAACGACCTCTTCACGAACATGGTCGCCGCGGGTGAGGCGGGCGGTATTCTCGACACGATCCTCCAGCGTCTCGCGACCTACATCGAGAAAGCGGTCAAGCTCAACTCGCAGGTCAAGTCGGCGATGATCTATCCGGTCGCCGTCATCAGCATCGCCTGCATCGTCGTCGCGGTCATTCTCTGGAAGGTCATCCCGGTCTTCGCCTCCCTCTTCGAAAGCCTCGGCGCGCAGCTGCCGCTCCCGACGCGCGTCGTCATCGCGCTCTCGAACTTCATCGCCGACTTCTGGTGGCTCGTCACCATCGTCGTCATCGCGCTCATCGTCTCGGTCCGCCGCTATCACGGCACGTACAAAGGCAAGCGCGTCATCGACGGCCTGCTGCTCAAGATGCCGGTCCTCGGCATGCTGCTGCGCAAGATCGCCGTCGCGCGTTTCTGCCGCACGCTCGCCACGCTGACTTCGTCCGGCGTGCCCATTCTCGACGGCCTGCAGATCACCGCGCGCACCGCCGGCAACTCGATCGTCGAAGACGCGATCATGGCCACGCGCAAGTCGGTCGAAGAAGGCAAGACCATCAGCGAGCCGCTCGGCGACACCGACGTCTTCCCGTCGATGGTCGTGCAGATGATCGGCGTCGGCGAACAGACCGGTGCGCTCGACACGATGCTCACCAAGATCGCCGACTTCTACGAAGACGAAGTCGACGTCGCCGTGGCCGGTCTGATGAAGCTCCTCGAGCCGATTCTCATCGCCTTCCTCGGCGTGGCCATCGGCGGCATCGTCATCGCGATGTACATGCCGATGTTCTCGCTCATCGGACAGATCGGATAAGCCGAGGCGGGCCTGGGGCCCGCCTCGCCGCAGTCTCATGTCCACCATGTCTTCCGATACCCGGATGCTGATCGCCGTCCGGGTCGTCGTCGTCACGACGCTGCTCCTCGCGGCGCTGATCATCCAGTACACCGTCCGCGAGGTCCTGCCGCTCAACTATCTCTACATCGCCACCGGCCTCACGTACGCGCTGACGCTCGCGTACATCGCGCTCGCGCTCACGGTGCCGTCGCGCTCGGTCAACCTCATGATCCAGACGCTCGGCGATCTCTGCGTCGAGACGCTGCTCGTCTACTTCACCGGCGGTCTCGACTCGCCGTTCTCGTTTCTCTATCTCGTCTCGGTCATCGCCGCGTCGATGCTGCTCTACCGCCGCGGCGGATTGCTCACCGCGTCCGGCGCGGCGATCCTCTACGGCGCTCTCGTCGATCTCATGTACTACGGCGTCTTTCCGATGCCGGAGCAGTCGCTCTTTCTGCCGATCGCGTGGACCTCGTCGCGGCTCTACTTCAACATGGCCGCGAACTTCGCCGGTTTCTACGCGACCGCGCTGCTCACGTCGTATCTGTCCGAGAAACTGCAGCGAACATCCGAGGAGCTCGATGTCAACCGGCAGAACCTCGCGGAGTTGCGCGCGCTCAATCAGAACGTCGTCGAGTCGATCCCCTCGGGACTGATCACGCTCGCGACGTCGGGCATCGCATCGTTCATCAACCCCGCCGGCGCGAACATCCTGCAGATGCAACCGGCGGCGGTGCTCGGGCGTCACGTGACGGAGCTCGGCTTCTTCACGCCCAATGGCTGGGACGACGCGCGCGAGCGGCTCGCCGCGGGCGACGTCGTGCGCCGCGAGCTCGATGACTTCGCCGGCGCCGCGCAGAGCCTCGGCTTCGCGGTCAGTCCGCTGACGACGCTCGACGGCGTCGACGCCGGCTACACGCTGATCTTTCAGGACCTCACCGAGATGAAAAAGCTCGAGGCAGAGGTGCGGCTGAAGGACAGGATGGCCGCGGTAGGCGAGCTCTCCGCCGGCATCGCGCACGAGATCCGGAATCCGCTCGCCGCGATCGCCGGCTCGGTGCAGGTGCTCAAGAGCTCGAGCTCACTGTCGACGCAGGAACAGCGGCTGATGTCGATCGTGCTGAAAGAGTCGGAGCGGCTGAACAAATCGATCTCCGACTTTCTCCGCTTCGTGCGGCCGCAGGAGAAACACCCCGCGGAGTTCGACGTCGCGGCCAGTCTCTCCGAGACGCTCGATCTGCTCGAGAACTCGCCGGAGCTGCAGCCGGCGCACGAGATTCGCCGCGCGATCGCGCCGCCGTCGTTTACGCTCGTCGGCGACGGCGATCAGATCCGCCAGGTGTTCTGGAACCTCGCGCGCAACGCGGTGCAGGCGATGCCGAAAGGCGGCGTGCTGACCGTCAGCACGTCCATCGAGAACGGCTCGTACAACATCGTCTTCGCCGACAGCGGACGCGGGATGTCGCAGGCGGACCTGCAGCGGCTTTTCCAGCCGTTCCGCACGAACTTCCCCTCCGGCACGGGACTGGGCATGGCCATCTCGTATCGCATCGTGCAGGAGCACGGCGGACGCATCGACGTGAGCTCGCGCGAAGGCGCCGGCACCGCGATCACCGTCACGCTGCCAAGGTAAACTGCGCGCGGTGGACGACCGCATCCTCTCACCGGCTCCCGATCAGGACGATCTCCAGACCGAGCTCTCGCTGCGCCCGAAAATGCTGCGCGAGTACATCGGGCAGCAGAAGGTGAAAGCGAACCTCGAGATCTCGCTCGAGGCCGCGCGCAAACGGCACGAGCCACTCGATCACGTGCTGCTCTTCGGTCCGCCCGGACTCGGCAAGACGACGCTCGCGAACATCATCGCGAATGAAATGAACGCGAGTCTCCGCTCGACGTCGGGTCCCGCGCTGGAGAAGCCGGGCGATCTCGTCGGCATCGTCACGAACCTCGAGGCCGGCGAGGTGCTGTTCATCGACGAGATCCATCGCATGCCCGCGCAGGTCGAGGAGATCCTCTACTCTGCGATGGAAGACTTTCACGTCGACGTCGTGATCGGCCAGGGCCCCGCGGCGCGCACGATGAAGTTCGAGCTGCCGCGCTTCACGCTTGTCGGCGCGACGACGCGCGCTGGCCTCATCACCGCGCCACTGCGCGCGCGCTTCGGCATCGTCCATCGACTCGACTTCTACGACGTCGACTCGCTCACCGTGATCGTCCGCCGCTCCTCCGAGATCCTCGGCATCCCCACCGAGCGCGAGGCCGCGTCCGAGATCGCGCGCCGCTCGCGCGGCACGCCGCGCATCGCGAACCGCCTCCTGCGCCGCGTGCGCGACTTTGCGGAAGTGCGGCACGAGGGCAAGATCGACGTCCATATCGCCCGCGAGGCGCTGGGCATGCTCGAAGTCGATGAGTACGGCCTCGACGAGATCGATCGCAAGCTGCTCACGACGATCATCGAGCGCTTCGGCGGCGGGCCCGTCGGCGTGAACGCGCTCGCGTCGTCGATCGGCGAAGACCGCGGAACCATCGAAGACTTGTACGAGCCGTATCTCATCCAGATCGGCTTCATGCAGCGCACGCCGCGCGGCCGCGTCGCGAGCCGCACTGCCTACGAGCACCTCGGATACCCGCTCTCCGCCGCGCGACACCAGCGCGACTTGTTCTGATTACTTCGCGCCGAGGGCGTGGAGGAACTCGTGACGCCAGCGCGAGAAATAGGGAGGAGCGCCGGCGCCGCGGCCGGACGCCTCGACGACGAGGATGTCGGCCAGTCCTTCGAAATCCTCGGAACGCTCGTGACGCTCGAGATTGCGCAGCTCGGGATGCGTGCTCTCGCCATACGCGCACACGACGACGTCCGCGAAGCCGGCGTCGAGCAGCAGACCGCGCAGCACTTCGATGTTGTAGAGGAACTGATGTCCCCAGCCGCGGAACGCGCGATTGAGCAGAAAGCACGTCCGCGCCGCGTCGTCGCCTTCGGAGCCGAGCTCGTAGTGCGATGCCCAGACCCAGTCGAGGTTCGGCGTCGAGAGGCGCAGCACGCCGTCGTCGGTGAGCACGCGGCGGCACTCGCGGAGGAGGTACATCACCTCGTTGAGGCTGAGATGCTCGATGAAATGCTCGGCGAAGATGAAGCGCACGTCGCGGTACGGCAGACCGTGCGTGACGTCGAGCACGCGGTCGACGCCGGGATACTTCACGTTGTCGATGTTGATCCAGCCATCGAGCCGCTGCGGTCCGGAGCCGATGTGCAGCCGCTCCGCGCGCGCGGGAAAGAAGACCTTGCGGATCTTCATCGGCGCGCGGCTGGCGTAGTGGTAGAGCGACGGCATGCGCGCGCTTCAACGACGCGCGCATGCCGTCGGATTCCGCGGGACTAGCGTTGCGGGGTGATGGTGGTGATCTGCTGCGTGTCGTTGTTCGTCACGCTGATGAAGGCCCAGACGGGCACGTTTGTGCCGGGCAACGGCGGATCGACCGGGATGAAGGTCGGTTCGACCGTCACCGTCGTGGCGCCGATGCCGTCGTTGGGGAAGTTCGTGAACGCCGCGTAGGCGGGCTCGTACATGTCGCGTCCGGGTTGCAGTGTGACCCCGAACGTCTGCGCCCCGACCTTCACTGTCACCGTCGTCGCCTCCGTGCTGTAGATGCGCAGCGTGTTGCGGAAGCGGGGATCGATCGGCACATGCGGAAACGCGATCGTCTGCGATGGGCTGAACTCGCGCTCGCGCACGATGGGAATCTCCGTGCCGAAGCTCGTCGCCTCGCGCGTTACGTCGTGCACGCGCAGCGTGGCGCCGATGAGATCGAAGTCTCCTTCGGCGACGTAGAGGAAATGCCCCGGGTTGCCGTTGAAGTGCTGCGGCGCGCGGCTGAGTGTCGTTTTCCCGTCCGGAATCAGCGCGACGCTCGGATCGATGTCGACGCTGGAGTCGGTTTCCGCTCCGAACAGCGTCACCACGCCCGTCGACTGCGGATTCCACACCTCGACCTCGGTGTGGAACTCCGAGCCGAACGCGCCCTGCACCGGCGGCGTGAAGATCGGCAGCAGCACGCGCTCGAATCGCGTGCCCGAGGGCCCGGTGAACGTGAACGTGAGATCGGTGGCGAGACCGATGTCGTACTCGAAGATCGTGACCGGCACGGTGCCCGCGGGATGCGCAGGCGTCGTGGCGACGAGCGTGTGGTCGTCGACGCGCGTCGCGGGCACGCCGGCAGTGCCGAAGAGAATCGCGTACGGCCAGAAGCCGAAGTCGCCCTTGATCGTCACCTGCGTGCCGCCGGCGACCGGCCCGGAATTCGGAGTGATCGAGTACGGCGTGCTTTCCTGGGCGAAGACCGCAACTGCGGAGAGAAACAACGACAGCAGAATGGGGATCCGGAATCGCATGAAGGACCTCCGTCGAATGCTCGAGGTTGTGGGCATGCGCGCGTGCGATGACGCGCGCATGCCGTGGATTTCGCGGAATCAGCGTTGCGGGGTGATGGTGGTGATCTGCTGCGTGTCGTTGTTCGTCACGCTGATGAAGGCCCAGATGGGAGGGCCGAGCAACGGCGAGGGCGGATCGACGCCGATGCGCTCGGCGTCGATCGTCACCGTCGTCGCGCCGACGCCGTCCGAAGGGAAGTTCGTGAACGCGGCGTACGCCGGCTCGTAGGTGTTGCTGCCCGCCTGCAGCTCGACGGCGAATGCCTGCTGGCCGACGGTCACGGTGACCGTGGTCGCAGCGGTGCTGTAGATGCGCAGCGTGTTGCGGAAGCGCGGATCGATCGGCACGTGCGGAAATGCGATGCGCTTCTCGCTGCTGAACTCGTGCTCGCGGACGATGGGGATCTCCGTACCGAAGCTCGCCGCCTCGCGGGTCACGTCGTGAACGCGCAGCGTCGCGCCGAGAAGATCGAAATCGTCTTTGGCGACATACACGAACCGTCCCGGGTTGCCGTCGAAGCTCTCCGGCACGCGGCCGAGCGTCACCTTCCCGCCCGGAATCACGGTGACACTCGGGTCGGGGTCGGGCTGGTCGTAGTCGTACTCGGCGCCGAAGAGCGTCACCGTCTTCGACGGATCCGGATTCCACACGTCGAGATCGGTGTGGAACTCCGACCCGAACGCGCCATGCACGGGCGGCGTGAAGATCGGCAGCAGCACGCGCTCGAACCGCTCGTCCGATTCACCGGTGAACGTGAACGTGAGATCGGTGGCGAGGAAGATGTCGTACTCGAAGATCGACACGCTCACGGTACCCGCGGGATGCGGAGGCGTCGTGGCGACGAGCGTGTGTTCGTCGACCCGCGTGGCCACGACACCGGCCGTGCCGAAGATGACGCCATAGGGCCACGTGCCGAAGTCGCCCTTGATCGTCACCTGCGTGCCGCCGGTGACCGGGCCCGAATTCGGAGTGATGCTGTACGGCGTGCTTTCCTGGGCGAGGAGCGCAAAGGCGGAGAGAAACAACGATAGCAGAAGGGGGATCCGGAATCGCATCAAGACAAACCTCCCTCAAAAATTGCTCACGGCTGTGGCGTGATCGTGGTGATGTGCTGGGTCTCGTTGTTCGTGACGCTGACGAAAGCCCAGATCGGCGCCGGTGGAACGGGCGGCGAGAGACAGACCGGGCAGCCCGAGACGGAGTCGACGACGATCGTCAGCGGGTATGGGTACGACGGAAAGTTCGCGAACGACGCGTACGCCGGGTCGAAGACGTTTTCGCCTTCGCGCAGCGTGATCGTCTGTTGCGGCGGAGGCGTGATCGTCGGCGAGCCGATGACGTCCGGGCCGCCGAACGAGATCGTGACGTCGGTCGCGACCGCGGAGTAGATCCGCAGCACGTTGCGGAACCGCGGCGTCATCGGAACGCCCGGCAGCACGATGCGCTCCGCGAAATCACTCTGGCGGACGACCGGCAGCTCGGTGCCGAAGTTCGTCGCGTCGCGGCTCGCGTCGTAAACGCGGAGGTTCGCCGCGAGTCGGTTGGATTGCGCCTTCTCGACGAAGACGAAGCGTCCCGGATTGCCGTTCGGCTGCAGCAGCGGCGCCTCGATCGTCGGCGCCGGCACGTCGAGGAAGTCGGGCGGCGGCGGGCACGCGCTGAGGACGCAGACCTCCTGCAGCCCCCACACGCGCAGCGGCTGCGTATCCGACTTGTTCCAGAGCGAAAGCGACGAATAGAACTCCGACCCAAACGATCCGTGCACGGCGTTCGTAAAAACAGGAACGAGGTAGCGATCGAACAGCTGGGGATTCGTCGTGGGATCGTTTTGTGCTGCGAGAGACGATGCGGCGAGGATCACGATGAGCGCGAATGAAATTCGCAAGCGAGCCATCTAACAGACCTCCAGCTTGGTTTTATGGTGTTACACCATAAGGTACGAGGCGGGATCCGACAAGAGTTATTTTGCGGCCGCTCGTCGACGTGACGAGTCTTTCCATCCGGATCGGCCGAAACCAACGTGACGCGCGGCCGTCCCAACGATGAGATTTCGAGGGGCGAGTGGCGAAGGCGCTCGTCCGAAAGGCTGGAGAGATTCATGCGCAATCGGCTTTCGACCCTTCTCGCGTTGCTGATGCTCGTCGGCTCGGCCAGCGCCCAGAGCGTGATTCGTTTTCACGTCAAGCTCACCGACGGCCGCACCGCGCTCCTCGCCAATCCGAAATTCGACGAAATGAAACTCACCGACGAGCAGCTTCGCCGCGCCGCGAACGATCGCGTGCTGCTCCTCGATCAGACCAGCGGCACGCACTGGACGTGGCTGATGCTCAGCCAGGTCGGCGACAAGCCGGATGCGGAGCACAAACTCGACACCAAAGGAGTCGCGGCCTCCGGGCAGACTGCCGACGTCGGCTTGACCGTGGTCGACGAACGGACTCTCAGGGTGCGGTGTCTGCGCGCGGACTGCACGCTGCTCGCGACGGGCGTCGACGACAAACAGGTCTCGACGCGTCTCGCGAAGGGCGAGGCGAGCGTTGTCCCGATCGACAGCTTCGTCGAAGTGTCGTTCGCGGACCGATAGCGACGATCCGCGGCCTCAGCGCGCCAATGACCCCTGGGCGGGATCATTTCGCGGCCGCATCGCGGCGGAACATCGCCCGCGGCTCTTCGAGATACTCCGGTGCGGAGCCGCCGCGTCCCGACGCCTCGAGGATCAGGATGTGCGGCAGGCCGTCGAAATCGGGCTGCCATTCATGCCGCTCGAGTCCGCGCAGTTCCTCGTGCTCGCTCGCGCCGTACTCGCAACGCACGACGCGCGCGAACCCTGCGTCGCGCAAGAGCGACGTGAGCGTCGTCTCGTTGTAGAGGAACTGATGTCCCCAGCCGCGGAACGCGCGGTTGATGGCGAAGCACGCGAGCACCGCCTCCTGCGGCGTCATCACGCGTTTGTAGTGCGACGCCCAGACCCAGTCGAGGTTCGGCGTCGACAGCCGCAGCACGCCGTCGTGCGCGAGCGCGCGGCGGCAGTCGCGCAGCAACGCGGTCGCATCGTCGAGCGCGAGATGCTCGATGAAGTGCTCGGCGAAGATGAAGCGCACATCGTCGTACGGCAGCTCCTGCGTGACGTCGAGCACGCGGTCGACGCCGTCGTACGGCTGGTTGTCGATGTTGATCCACCCCGGCAACGCGAGCGGGCCGCAGCCGAGTTGCAGTTTCATCGACGCGCGCGCTCCGTTCAGTCCGCGCGGAAGTGCGCGCCGATCGAGCGCGGATTGCGGATCGCCGCCGACGCGACGATGGCCGCCATCTGCTGGCCGTGAAAGAGCTCGACGATCGATTTGCTGATCGTCGACTCGTGGTAGTACTTCGTGAGGCGGTTGCCGAGCTGGCGCATGTCGGCCACCGCGCGCTTGAGCCGCTCGTATGTGCGCACGATGCCGACGTAGTTCCACATCGTGTGCTGGATCGTCGTCCAGTCCTGCAGGATCAGCGCGGGATCCTCGAGGTTCTCTTTGCCCGGCGGCAGCCAGTCCGGAATCGACGCGAAGATGCTGTCGTGCACGGAGCCCGTGCCCGGCGGCAGCGACGAGAACGCGCGCCGCACCGCGGGCGAAGCCGTCGCCGCGGGAGATGTCAGCTTCTCGCGAATCGACTCCGCCGCGAAGTAGCCCCACGTCACGCCTTCGAGGAGCGACGTCGAGGCGAGACGGTTCGCGCCGTGCAACCCCGAGCACGAGGTCTCGCCGATCGCGTACAGCCGGCTGAGCGTCGTCTCGCCGCGCGTGTTCACGAGCACGCCGCCGCAGAAGTAATGCGCCGCCGGCACGACCGGAATCGGATCGCGCTCGATGTCGACGCCCATCTCCGCGCACGCGGCGCGGATGTTCGGGAAGCGCTCGGCGATCGGCTCGCGTCCGTTGTAGAAGTTCGCGAGGTCGAGCCACACGAACTCCTCTTTGTTGTGCGTCATCTCCTCGACGATCGCGCGCGCCACGACGTCGCGCGGCGCGAGGTCCTTCAGCTCCGGCGCGTACCGCTCCATGAAGTACTCGCCCCGCTGATTCCGCAGCCTCGCTCCCTCCCCGCGCAACGCCTCGGAGATGAGAAAGTGATTGGCCTTCTTGTCCGCGAGCGCGGTCGGATGGAACTGCACGTACTCCGCGTTGAAGATCTTCGCGCCCGCGCGGCTCGCCATCACGACGCCGTCGCCCAGCGAGCTGCGCGTGTTCGTCGTGTGCAGATAGATCTGGCCGACGCCGCCCGTCGCGAGGATCGTGTAATCGGCGAAGACGGTGTAGACGTCGTTCGTGCGGTTGTCGAGCAGGTACGCGCCGACGCATTCGTTCGTCAGCCGGTAGCGCACCTGGATGTCCTGCGGATGGTGCTGCGTCGTGAGGAGATCGATCGCCGTGACTTCCGTGGCGAGCGTGATGTTCGGCTCGCCCTTCACGCGATTCAGCAGCGAAGTCTCGATCGCGCGTCCCGTCGCATCGCCCGCGTGGATGATGCGCGAGACCGAATGCGCGCCTTCCTGCGTGAGGTCGAGCTCTCCCTCGTGCGTCGTGGAGAACGGCACGTGCATCTCATTGAGCAGCACCTTCTCGACGACGCGCGGGCCTTCCTCCGCCAGAAAGTGCACCGCCTCGAGATTCGAGATGCCCGCGCCCGCGCGAATGACGTCGCTGACGAGCTTCTCCGCGGAGTCGTTCTCACCCTGATAGATGATCCCGCCCTGCGCCCACGCGGTATTGCAGTCCGCCGGATCCGCCGCTTTCGTGACGAGTAGCACCTTGATGCCCGCGCTCGCGAGCGTGAACGCCGCCGTGAGCCCCGCGATGCCGGTGCCGATGACGAGAACAGGAACGTGCCCGCGATGCGGAAGAGTCGTCATTAAACGCGCGGCGCGCATTCTACGACGTTCAGGCCAACCGCACGTGCGAATAGGCTAGGCCCTAAGCGCAGCCGGCCGCGCCGGCCCGCCGGAGGCGCTCCCGGTCACGTCTCTTCAGGCCGCGGGCTGCGCAAAGCCCGTGATCACATACGACCCCGACTTCAGATCCTTCTTGATCTTGATGATGTTGTTCGTCTGCGCGTCCTCGAGCAGATCGCTGAACGTGTTGTACCCGTAGTACTCCTCGTTGAACGTCGGCTTCTTGCGCTGCATCGTCTGCTTCACCATCGAGCCCCAGAGAATCTCCTTGTTCTCGCGCATGAGCGCCTTGATGGAGTCGATGAGCAGCTTGAACACCTCGGCCTTCTTCTTGTCCTGAAACGCCACCGCGGGCGCCTTCTGCACGCCGCGCACGAGATCCTCGTAGAAGATGAACTCGTCGCAGTTGTCGATCAGCAGATCGCTCGACGAATTCTTCACGCCGCAGCCGATGACGTACTTGTCGTTCTCTTTCAGCTTCGACACCAGCGGCGAAAAGTCCGAGTCGCCCGAAGCGATCACGAAGAGATCGATGTGCTCCTTCGACCAGCACATGTCCATCGCATCGACGGCCATGCGGATGTCGGCGGAGTTCTTGCCCGAGTAGCCGCGTCCCGGGATCTCGATCAGCTCGATGGCCGCCTCGTGGAGCTCGCGTTTGTAGTCCGGGAACTTGTCCCAGTCGCAGTACGCGCGCTTGACCACGATCTTCCCTTTCTCGAGCAGGCGCTCGAGGAGAAGGCTGGCCTCGAACTTCTTGTACTTCGCGTCCATCACACCGATGGCGATGTTCTCGAAGTCGACGAACAGGGCAATTTTGCTTTCGCTCATGTTGCGGGATGAGTCGCCGTAGTCGGCGTCCTCGTTTTCAAAGAGAGGCTTCCGTGACACGGCGGCAGTCTAATACGGCCCGCGCGTTTGCGCGCGCCCGGCTGCGCCGGCCGGTTGCGTCAGGCGGCCCGAACCGCGACACTACGCGCGCGTGAAACGCTTCGTCACCCTCGCCCGGCCGTTCACCCTCCTCCCGCCGCTCCTCGGCATCATCTCGGGCGCGATCTGCGCGTGGGGCTCCGCGCACAACCCCGATCCGACGCGCACGCTGACGAGCTCCGTCATTCTCACCGTCGCGCTGGGCTCCATCTGCGCCGCGTTTTTGAACGCCGCGAACAACACGCTCAACCAGATCTACGACCTCGAGATCGATCGCATCAACAAGCCGAGCCGTCCGATCGTGACGGGCGAGGTGTCGATCCGTGAGGCGTGGATCTACACCTGGATCTTCTACGCGCTCGGCACGATCCCGACGTGGCTCGTGGTCGTGCATCCGTTCACCACGTGGACGCAGAAGCTCTTCGCGCCGCTGCGCTATCACGAATGCTTCTTCATCTATCTGATCGCGCTCGTGTCGACGTTCGTCTATTCGGTGCCCGCGCTCGGCCGCACGAAGGCGCATCCGCTCGGCGCGAATCTGACGATCGCCATTCCGCGCGGCTGCCTGCTGAAAGTCGCCGGCTGGACGATGGTTGCCCGCGCGACGTTCGCCGAGCCCTGGTACATCGGCTCGATCTTCATGCTCTTCCTCCTCGGCGCCGCCTCGACGAAAGACTTCAGCGACATCGAAGGCGATCGCGCCGGCGGCTGCCGCACGCTGCCGATCGCGTTCGGCGTGAAGCGTGCCGCGTGGATGATCGCGCCGTTCTTCATCTTCCCGTGGCTGCTCATGCCGATCGGCGCGCGCACGGGCGTGCTCACCGGCAACGCGACGTTCCTTTCGGTGCTGGGCATCGTGCTCGCGCTCTGGGGCGCCTACACGGTCTGGCTGATCGTGCGGAATCCCGACGAGCTCACGTCGACGGAGAACCATCCGTCGTGGCGGCACATGTACCTGATGATGATGGCCGCGCAGATCGGCTTCGCCGCCGCGTATCTCATCTGAGCTTCAACACGCGATACATCCAGACGCCCGGCGGCCAGACGCGCGTGTCGATCGGCGCGTAGTGCGCGGCGAGATACGCGTTGTATGCGTCGCGCTCCGGAAACGCGTCGAAGTGCTTCGCGTACAGCCGGTCGACGAGCGCGTACTCGTACCGCGCGTGCGGATCGCGTTGGGTGAACGGCACGTACGACGGACCGCTGCGCTCGAAGATGTTGTTGTCGGCGACGAGGAACTTCGCGTCCGGCTCGCGCGCGAGGATCGCGTCGATCGTCTGCCACGTATGGTCGCGGTCCTGACCGTGGATCACCGCCGGTCCGTAGAACTCTCCGATGAAACGGTCGCCGTACTGCGCGCCGTAGAAGAGGTAATTCGGAAAGAATTGGATGACGCCGTAGAGCTGCACGACGAACGCGGCGGCGACCGCGATGCCCGCGACGCGCGGCCGGCGTCGCAGTGTGTCGCCGATGGCTACGGCGATGAAGAGATACAGCAGCGGATAGAACTGCACCTGATGGTGCGGCGCGTCGTAGTGGAACAGCGCGCCTTTGAGCACGAGCGTGCCGAGGAACGCGATGCCAAGTGCGAGGAGCCAGCGCGGGACGTGGCGTCCGCAGAGCGCGGCGAGCAGCAACCACCACGTGCCCACCTTGATCACGAGGATGACCAGCGGGAAGTACCACGGCGCGTATGGACCCATGCCGAGGTAGTTCCAGAATTTGTAGAAGTTTGGCTCGCGGCAGGCGTCGATGAGGGCGCGAAAAAGCGACGGCTGCAGATAGACGATCGTCGTCGCGAAGAAGGTCGCGGCGGCGACAGGGAAGAAGAGCAGGTCTTTCCACGACGTGCGCCGGCCGGCGAGGTAGATCGCGAGCAATGCCGGCGCGTTGAACACCGCCACGATCGAACACGCCGCGGCCGCGCCGCACGCGAGCGCGCAGACGACGAGCCAGCGGACGCGTCGCGTTTCCGTGAGCTGCACGACCGCGAGGAACGCGACGGTCGTGAAGAACGTGCAGAGGATGTTCGAGTGCGACACGACCATCCGTCCCGACGCGAGTAGCTGCGGTGACGTGACGTAGAGCGCGCCGGCGAGCGTCGCGATGCCGAGGCCGAAGCGGCGCAGCGCGAATTGATAGACGCAGGTCAGCGTCAATGCGCTGAAGAGGAAGCTCACCAGAAAGTGCGGACGCGTGCCGGACATCAACGAGCCGGCCAGCGCATGCACATAGAAGGGAAGCCGCGTCTGCGAGATGTCGCCCGTGCACGCGAACGGATTGCGCGTGTCTTTCAGGCACTGCACCGTCGTGAGATCGCCGCCTTCATCCCACGTAAAGCCGAGCGTGCCCATGCGGAAAAGCAGCAGGAACGCGAGCAGCGCGAGGAGCGCGGCGAGGATCGCTCGTTCGACAACGTGGCGTGGCACGCCGCGGATTCTGACGCATCCTTGCGCTGCCGAGCTCGTGCGCGCACCATGACGCATGCTTTCCTTCGAACCGGAGCTCGAGGCGCTGCGTCCGCGGCTCGGCGCCGTCACGGACCTGCTGATCGCGCGCGAGCGGCGCGAGATTTTCTCGATTTATCCGGAATTGCGGATCTGCGCGTGGGCAGGCGCAACGCTCCTCGCGACCGCCGCCGGCATCGTCCTCAAGGACAACCTCGATCGCATCGGCCCTGTGGCGCTGGTGTCGCTGATGGCCGTGGCCGCGCTGGTGTGTTACGCGTGGGTGTGGTCGCGCCGCGCGCGCGCCTCGCTCGTCGACGACTACGTCCTGCTCCTCGGCGCGCTCATCGTCAGCGCCGACGTCGCGTTTATCGAGTCGCAGTTCCATCTCCTCGGCGAACGGCGCGCCTTCTACTTCCTCCTGCTCGCGATCGTGCACGGCATCGTCGCGTACGCGTACGGCTCGCGCATGGTGTTGTCGCTTTCCGTGAGCGCGTTCGCGGCGTGGCTCGGCGTGCGTCAGCCGCGCATGTTCGACCTCGACTTCACGAGCGGCGGCCTCGCCGTGCACGCGTTCATCTGCGCGTTGGCGCTGCTCGTCTGGCGCGCGCTCGATCGCCGCTGGCATAAACAGCCGCCCGAGTTCTCACGGATCTTCGAACACGCCGCGGCGCTGGTCGCGCTCTCGGGCGCGTTCTCGCTCGTGTTCGAAAACGACACGCGCACGCTCGGTTGTCTGCTGACGCTCGGCTGCGCGGCCGCGGTGATCGCGTGGGGCATTCGCGCGCAACGCGAGTCGTTCGTGCTCTACGCGTTCCTCTACGCCGTCGTCGCGGCCGACGTGCTGCTCGTGTCGAACCTTCACGACGAGACCTCCATCTTCTTCGTCATCGTGGTCTCGACGATCGCGTCCATCGTCGCGCTCTTCGTGATTCACGCGCGATTCCGGGAGCGCTTCGCATGAACGCGCGCGAAGAACGCAACGAGTCGCTGCGCGCGAGCCTTCTCGCGTGGCAGGACGAGAAGCGCGTCGACGCGGCGACCGCACAGGCGTTGCGCGCCGAGCTCGCGACACCGTGGCGCAGCTACAACGTTCTCGTGCAGGCGGTGTTCTTCGTGCTCACCGCGATCGGACTCCTCGCTCTGTACTTTCTGTTCGGCGGCGAGCGGCCTGCCGGGTTCGTGGTCGGCGCCGGCGCGCTGACGCTCGCGGAGCTGCTCATCCGCGGACCGCGTTGGTGGCGGACCGGCGTCGAGGCGGCGCTGTGGCTCGGCGGTGTCGGCGCGCTCATCTCGACGCTGCCGCACAGCGGGACACCCGAGGCGATGCTCGTGCTCGCGGCGGGAGCGGCGGTGGTGGGCGCGCGCCTGCGCAATCCGCTGTTCGGCGCGCTCGCGGCGGGTTTCGTCGCGCAGTACGGTGAAAAGCGTTTCGATCTCGGCGTCGTCTGCGCGCTCGTGCTCGCGCTCGCGGCGCTCGCGTTGTTGATGCGCACGTGGCAACGGCCGTCGACGGAGTGGCTCTGGATCTTCATCCTCGTGGCGATGCCGGTGGTGGGCGTGTTCAACGCGGGCGAGGAGTGGCGTCGCGTGACGATCCTGCTGTACGGCGCGTTCGCCGTGATTTGCCTCGCTGCGGCACTGGTGAAGCGGCATCACGCGATGTTCGTCGCGAGCGGCATCGGCTTCGTGATCGCCGGCATCAAGCTCTCGCCCGAGTTTCCCGCGCCGCTCGAGCTGAAGCTCGCGGTGAGCGGCGCCTTTCTGCTCCTCGCCTCGTACTTGGTGTCGCGCGCGCTGCACGGCCGCACGCGCGGGTTCGTCGTGACGCCGGCGAAGCTCACCGGCGCGGACGAGCTGATCGAAGTCGCCAGCGCGCTGGCCGCCGCGGAGCACGCGCATCAGGCGCAGCCGGCGCCGGCGGACGGTAGCTCGGCGCCGGTGCGTCCGCAGGACGGCGGCGGCTTCGGAGGCGGCGGAGCCACAGAAAGCTATTGACAGGAGGAAAAGTGTTCCACGTGCCACATTCTGTGTGCACCCCCGCCTCCGACCCCCATTAGTAGTGGCCTTCCGCCCGTCCTTCCGGTTTTCCGCAGATGCGTGGCTGCCGCTTGCTTTTCGCCCTTTTTTCTGCAGCCGCGCCCGCTGACCGGCTGCGGGAATCCTGCTGAAAACCGGCGCCTCCGCGCATGGTGAAAAAGTGCGTGAAGAACGCGTGCAAAGCATGCGGAGAAGAGCCTGATTTCGTGAGGAAATCCGCGCAGAATCGCTGTGCAAAAGCCTGCGGAAAAGCTGTCGGGAACTCGCGGAATTCCGGTGGAACGGCGGCGGAAATGAAGCTTAGAGACATTCTGCGACCTCTCGCGTAAGTCGCTCTATCTACACGATATAGGCGCGGAAGCAAACGCGACCACAATATGTTGTGGTCTGATGCTTGACATCCCGAAGGTGCGGGCGTAGCTTGAGGGCACATCAAAACAACGCGAAGTGAGGGAGGATCGATGAAGGATTTGAAGCATACGACTCGTCCTGGGAACCACTCCCCCGTCCGTTCGGTATCGCTGCAGATTCGCGATTACCAGGTGACGGTGAAGGTCAAGTCGACCGTGCCTCAGACCCCCTCGCCGCGCGTGGCGTCCACGCTGTTTCGCTGAAGTTGACTGCCGCCCGCGAACGCATCGCGGACGGCCGTGTTGGGGGAGGTAGGGGACGGAAGTTCGATCGAGAGGGACCTCGGATGTCCCGGGCCGCGTTCGTCATGGATCCGCGAGCTCGCCCGGCCGAAATCCTTCTCAGCATCGTCGAACTGCCCTCCTCTACTTTTTTGTTCTAACGATTGAAGGTTGAGGAGAGCAAGGCCATGTCGTCCATCGATTTGTCGGTCCGCCCACGCACGCCGGGTTCGAAGAGCGCGAAAGCCGCTCGCAAGGAAACGCGAACCGGCGGGATCGAGATCGAGCGTTACTTCACCAAGTCCGGCATCGACGTCTACGACACCTGCGAATGGGAGATGCGCACCGCGGCCATCAGCAATGAGAGCGGCGGCGTCGTCTTCGAACAGAAAGACGTCGAGATGCCGAAGTTCTGGTCGCAGATGGCGACGAACGTCGTCGTCTCGAAATACTTCCGCGGCCACATCGGCACGCCCGACCGCGAGTCGTCCGTGCGGCAGCTCATCGGCCGCGTCGTCCGTACGATCACCGCGTGGGGCCGCGACGGCGGCTACTTCGCGACGGAAGCCGATGGTGACACGTTCCGCGACGAGCTGACGCACATCCTTCTCTACCAGATGGCGTCGTTCAACTCGCCGGTCTGGTTCAACGTCGGCATCGAAGAACGCCCGCAGTGCTCCGCGTGCTTCATCAACTCCGTGCAGGACACGATGGAGTCGATCCTCGGCCTCGCCAAGACCGAGGGCATGCTCTTCAAGTACGGCTCGGGCACGGGCTCGAACCTCTCCAACATCCGCTCCTCGCGCGAGCTCCTCGCGGGCGGCGGCACGGCCTCCGGCCCCGTTTCGTTCATGCGCGGCTACGACTCGTTCGCCGGCGTGATCAAGTCGGGCGGCAAGACGCGCCGCGCGGCGAAGATGGTCATCCTCAACGCCGATCACCCCGACGTCGTCGACTTCATCGAGTCGAAAGAGACCGAGGAGCGCAAAGCGTGGGCGCTCATCGACGCCGGCTACGACGGCGCGTTCAACGCGCCCGGCGGTGCCTACGACTCGGTGCACTTCCAGAATGCGAACCACTCCGTGCGCGTCACCGACGAGTTCATGCGCGCGTACGAGAAAGACGCCGACTGGCATACGCGCGCCGTCACCGACCGCACCCGCGTGATGAGCACCTACAAGGCGCGCGACCTCATGCGGCGCATGGCGCAGTCGGCGTGGGTGTGCGGCGATCCGGGGCTGCAGTTCGACACGACCGTCAACGACTGGCACCCGTGCCCGAACACCGCGCGCATCAACGCATCGAACCCGTGCTCGGAGTACATGTTCCTCGACGACTCCGCGTGCAATCTCGCGTCGCTGAACCTCATGAAGTTCTACAGCGAGGCCGCGGGCTTCGACGTCGACGCCTACCGCGCTGCGCTGCGCATCGTCATCACCGCGCAGGAGATCGTCGTCGACTACGCGTCGTATCCGACCCCGGCCATCGAGCGCAACTCGCACGCCTTCCGCCCGCTCGGCATCGGCTACGCGAACCTCGGCGCGCTGCTCATGGCTCGCGGCGTTCCCTACGACAGCGAAGACGGCCGCCAGTACGCCGCCGCGATCACCTCGATCCTCTCCGGCGAGTCGTACGCGCAGTCGGCGAAGATCTCCGCGAAGCTCGGCCCGTTCGAAGGCTACGCCGTCAACGAGGAGCCGTTCCTCCGCGTCATCGACAAGCACCGCCGCAGCGCGTATCGCATCGACGTCCGCTCGCTGCCCGCGGACCTCGCCGACGCCGCGTGCAAAGTGTGGGATGAGGCGTATGCGCTCGGCCAGCAGCACGGCTACCGCAACGCGCAGATCTCCGTGCTCGCGCCGACCGGCACGATCGCCTTCATGATGGATTGCGACACCACCGGCATCGAGCCCGACATCGCGCTCGTGAAGTACAAGAAGCTCGTCGGCGGCGGGATGCTGAAGATCGTCAACAACACCGTGCCCACCGCGCTGAAGCGTCTCGGCTACGACGTGAAACAGGTCAAAGAGATCGTCGAGTACATCAACGAGAACGACACGATCGAAGGCGCGCCGCACCTCATCGAGCAGCACCTCCCGGTGTTCGACTGCGCCTTCAAGCCCGCGAACGGCACGCGCTCGATCCACTACCTCGGCCACCTCAAGATGATGGGCGCCGTGCAGCCGTTCATCAGCGGCGCGATCTCGAAGACGATCAACATGCCGAACAGCGCGACCGCCGAGGAGATCGAGGGCGCGTATTACGAAGCGTGGAAGCTCGGGCTGAAGGCCGTGGCCGTGTATCGCGACGGCTGCAAACGCTCGCAGCCGCTGTCGACGGCGAAAGACAAGACGCAGCTCGAGCAGCTCGGCGTCGCGCCGGCCGCGGTGCGCCGCAAGCTGCCCGACGAGCGCGAGTCGATCACGCACAAGTTCTCCATCGGCGGCCACGAGGGCTACATCACCGTCGGCAAGTACGAGGACGGAGCGCCGGGCGAGATCTTCATCACCATGGCGAAGGAAGGCTCGACGATCTCGGGCCTCATGGACAGCTTCGCGACCATGACCTCGCTCGCGCTGCAGCACGGCGTGCCGCTTCAGCTGCTCGTCGACAAGTTCACGCACACGCGCTTCGAGCCGAGCGGCTTCACCAAGAATCCCGAGATCCCGATGGCCAAGTCCATCATGGACTACATCTTCAAGTGGCTGGCGACGAAGTTCCTCGACCGCGAGAGCCAGGCCCACGCCGGCGTGATCCTGCGCGACGAAGAGATGTCGTCTGCCGCCGCGCCCGTCCCCGCGACGCCGAAACCGATCGCCAACGTGCAGACGCCGACCGCGTCCGATGTCTCGTTCCTCGAGCGCGCCGCCGTCGCCGCCACGAACCAGCAGCCGATCGGCTTCATCGCCACGCCGAAGGACGCCGACGGCCCGAACCCGAAAGGCACGGCGACGTTCCGCTACCAGCAGGACGCGCCGAGCTGCAGCGACTGCGGCTCGATCATGGTCCGCAACGGCGCCTGCTACAAATGCCTCAACTGCGGCTCGACGAGCGGCTGCTCGTAAGAGCTTCGAGTCTCACGAAATGAAAACGAGCGGCCGCGAGGCCGCTCGTTTTGTTTACGCGTCGATGTGCGCGCGCTTCACCGCCCCACCCACCCCCGCCCCACCCACCCCCGCCCCGCCGCGACCGCACGCCCCGCGAGCGCGGCGGCGACGGTGAGCGCGTCGTTCGATTCGATGTCCGTGAGCGGGCGCACGTAGTCGCCTTCCATCACGGACACCGGCACGCCGTCGCGGTACGCGATGCGCGTGCCGGGTGTGGCGCGGATGCGATCGCCGGGCGAGGTGGTGCCGGTGAGGTTGAGCGGGTCGGCGGCGGAGAGCACGACCAGCGTGCCGTCGTGCGGGGTGCGGCGGATCTCGCGCAGGCGTTCGACGGCGTCGGGGAGCGCGAACTGTTCGCCGGGCATGCCGGCGACGAAGCGGCCGCCGCGCAGGTCGCCGCGCGCTTCCATGCGGCGGTAGACGCGTGCGAGCTCGCGCCACGGCGCGGCGTTCGACTCGCGCGCGAGGAGGCGGCGGAAGACGATGCCGTAGCGGCGGAGGAACGTGCGCGCCTGCAGCTCCAGCGCGTCGTCGCCGTTCGCGTCGGAGGCGAGCAGCGACCACCGTCCCGCGACGTCGGTGCGCGCGCGTTTCTCGTGCGACGCGCGCACGAGCGAGCGCAGACCGGCGAAGCCGTCGGACGTCACGAGTCCCGCGCAGACCAGCTCACCGAGCGCGCGTTCGAGCGCGGCTTCGTCGAGCTCGCAGAGCGCCGCGAGCTCGCGCGCGAACGACGCGCCGCGCGCGCGAAGCGTGTCGACGACGCGTTGCGCTTGTTCGGACAACGCGACCGGCGCCGTCTCGCGCAGCGACTGCCACGTCGCCGCGTGCTCGCGGAGAAACAGCGCGATCGGCGTCGCGCCGACGGGCAGCGCGGCGCCGGTCGGCGGTGAGACGCGCGCCCAGCCGGCCACGCCGGCGAAGCAGAGCGTGTCGAGCATCGACGCGTCGTAGCGGTCCATGCGCGCGGGCAGCACCGAGCGCTCCCACGCGTTTGCGGCGAGTTCGAAGCCGTCGAGTTGGGCGAGCAGCTCCTGCAGTCCATCGATGCCACTGAGGCGCGACGACGGCGTCACGTGCTGCCACGCGAAGAGGAAACGCGTGAAGTCGGCGGCGGTGACCGGCTCGATCTCCGCGCGCAGACGATTGAGCGTGTAGCGGTGGATGCGCGCGAGCAGGCGCCGGTCGCACCATTCGAGCTGCGACGCGCCGGGCGTGAAGTTGCCGCGCAGAATCGCGCCCTCGCCTTCGAGCGCGAGCAGCGCGGCGTCGACGTTCGATTGCGGTACCGCGAGCAGCGACGCGAGCGCGTCAGACGTCGCCGGTCCGACGAGCGAAAGCCGTCCGCGCAGCAACTCGACGAGCGCTTCCTCGCGCGACCACGTGCGCGTGAGGCGCGATGCCGGCGGCGCGATCGTCGTCTCGACGCGATGAATGGCCAGGAGCTCCGGCAGGCGCTCCGCGGCGAACCAGAGTCCGTGCACGCGCGTCGCGCGTTTCGCCGCGGCGAGCGCGTCGAAGAGCTCGTGCGGCGCGTCCTCGTCCGTGAGAAAGCCGAACGTCAGCAACGCGTCGTGCAGCTCGTCCGCATCGCGCGGATCGGGCCGCTCTTCGTCGCGCACGCGTTCGATCGCCGCGAGGTCGAGCGCGCCGAGCTCGCGCGCGGACGCGGCGTCGGCGACGCGGCGCGTGTAGACCGCGTTCGTGCGGCGCTCCTCGAGCGGCGCATCATCGAGAAACGCGTACGGCTGCGCGTTGAGGATCTCGTGCGCGAGCGGCGACGGCTCGGGCGTATCGCGCGCGACGAGCGTCAGCTCGTCCGCGTGAATGCGGGTCAGCACGCGCGCGAGGCCGTCGAAGTCCATCGCTTCCTCGAGGCAGTCGCGCACGGCTTGGTTGACAAGCGGATGATCGGGGATCTTGCGGTCGCCGCCGATGTTCTCGAAGCACGCTGCGGCGTCTGGGAACACCGCGGCCATCAGATCGTCGGCGAGCGTGCGCTGCAACTGCGGCGCGATCTTCTTGCCGTTGCGATTGCGCGGCACCGCCAGCGAGATCGTCGCGTTCCACCGCCAGCGCGTCTGCCACACCGGCGCGTCGAGGAAGGCCTGCACGAGCACGTCGCGCGCGGTCGCGGGATGCAGATAGCGGAAGACATCCGCGAGCGGAAACGAATGCTGTGGGCCGAGCGACAAGAGGATCGCGTCCTCCGTCGCCGCGGCCTGCAATTCGAAATCGAACTGCCGGCAGAAGCGCTTGCGCAGCGCGAGCCCCCACGCCTTGTTGATGCGGCTGCCGAACGGCGCGTGGAGGATGAGCTGCATGCCGCCCGACTCGTCGAAGAAGCGCTCGAGGACGAGCGTCTGTTGCGTCGGGAGTGTGCCGAGGACGCGGTGCGATTCGGCGAGGTACTCGATGAGCGGCTCGGCGGCGGCGCGCGGAATCCCGCACGCGTCGACGAGCCACGCGATCGCGGCCTCGCGATCGTCGAGCAGCGGCTCGAGATCGGCGCGCAGCGAGCTCACCGCGCGCGACAGCTCGTCGCTCCGCGCGGGCGCTTCGCCGAGCCAAAACGGAATGCTCGGCGGCTCGCCGTGCGCATCCGCGACGCGCACGACGCCGCCCGACACCTGCAGCACGCGCCACGAAGTGTTGCCGAGCTGGAAGACGTCGCCGATGTTGCTCTCGATCGCGAAGTCCTCGTTGAGCGTTCCAATGAACGTCTCGTCCGGCTCCTGCACGACGCGGTAGTCGGCGACTTCCGGGATCGCACCGCCGGACGTGAGCGCGAGCAGGCGCGAGCCGCGGCGTCCGCGCACGTTGCCGTGCACTTCGTCGCGATGCATGAGCGCGCCGCGGCGTCCGCGCTTCGTGGCGAAGCCGTCGGCCATCATCTTCACGACGTCGTCGAACGCGCCGCGTTCGAGCGCGCGGTACGGCCACGCGCGTTTCGCCAGCGCGAAGAGCGCGTCTTCCGCGTAGTCGTCGCACGACGATTCGGCGACGAGTTGTTGTGCGAGCACGTCGAGCGGGGCGTCGTGCGTGACGATCTGATCGAGCTCGCCGCGCTTGACCGCGCGCAGCAGCGCCGCGCATTCAAAGAGATCGTCGCGCGAGGTTGGAAAGACGCGTCCTTTCGGCAGCCCGGAGACGGTGTGTCCCGAGCGGCCGACGCGCTGCAGGAGCGTGGCGATGCGGTGCGGCGAGCCGAGCTGGCAGACCAGATCGACGTGGCCGATGTCGATGCCGAGCTCCAGCGACGCCGTCGCGACGAGCGCTTTCAGCTGACCGGTTTTGAGCCGCGTCTCCGCGTCGAGACGGTTCTCTTTCGAGAGACTGCCGTGGTGCGCGGTCACCGCGTCTTCGCCGAGGCGATCGCTGAGGTGACGCGCGACGCGCTCGGCCATCTTGCGCGTGTTCACGAAGACGAGCGTCGTGCGATGCGACTCGATGAGCCGCACCAGCGCGTCGTAATACTCCTCCCACACTTCCGCGGACATCACCGCTTCGAGCGGCGAGCGCGGCACCTCGAGCGTGAGGTCCATCGCGCGGCGGTGGCCTTCGTCGACGATCGTGCAGTCGCCGCCGCCGGTGAGATAGCGCGCGACGGCTTCGATCGGCTTCTGCGTCGCGGAGAGTCCGATACGCAGGAGCGGCGCTTCGGCGACGTGTTGCAGGCGTTCGAGCGTGAGCGCGAGGTGCGCGCCGCGGCGCGTGCCGATCACGGCGTGAATCTCGTCGACGATCACGGTGCGCACGCTGCGCAGCATGTTGCGGCTGCGCTCGGCGGTGAGCAGGAGGTAGAGCGACTCCGGCGTCGTGACGAGGATGTGCGGCGGCGTCTTCAGCATCGCCGCGCGTTCGCTCGAGGTCGTGTCGCCGGTGCGCACGCCGGCCGTGATGCGCGCGTCGATGTTCAGTTCTTCCGCGATGCGGCGGATTCCGTGGCGCGGCTCGGCGAGATTTTTGTGGATGTCGGCGCTGAGCGCTTTCAGCGGCGAGACGTAGACGACGCGCACTTCATCAGGCAGCGGCGCGGTCAGCGCTTCGACGAAAAGGTCGTCGAGCGCGGTCAGAAACGCCGCGAGCGTTTTACCCGAGCCGGTCGGCGCGGCGATGAGCGTGTGACGGCGCTCGCGGATGGCGGACCACCCTTGCTGCTGCGCGGGTGTCGGAGTGCCGAGGGTGTCAGAGAACCAGCGTTGGAGGACGGGATGAAAGCGATCGAGGGACATGGGTTCGTTGAGGGAACGCTATATCACGCGGCGCGAAAATGGGAAGGGCGGCCGTTCGGCCGCCCTTCGATCTCTTCCATGATTGCCATCGCGCAATCGAGCTCGATGCTCCCGCGTCGGAGCGCGTCGCGTGCGAAGGCGTCGATGTCGTGCACGCCGAACAGCAGCCGGCGTGGTTCGTCGAATGCGATACGGCTCTTGATCGCGGCGTTCAACATCCCGACGAGCGACGGATCGCGCTCGTACGCCGCGCGCAAACGCGTGCAGAGCGTCCCGACGTCGAGCCGCGTGCGAACTGTCGGCAGCCGGCCCATGTACGGCCGCACGACCGCTTCCCAGTGTCCGTACGCGTGATCGCCGATGAGATTCCGCGGCAACAGGCCGCGCACGTAGCCGAGCGCTTCCTCCGGCGTCATGCCCGCGGTGCGCGCGCGGCACCAGCGCATGAAAGGGTGGAGCTTGTCGGCGGTGCGCCGCCACCAGACGACCGTCGAGAGGTCCGCGTCGCGCCGCAGATCGGCGTCGAACGTTCCCGCGCGCAACGCCGCGCGAATGGCGTGGCGCACGCGCCGCTTTTCGAACCTCTTGCCGAACCGCGCGCCCACCCGCGCCTTCGACGGCAGGATGCTGCGGATCATGTCCCGAACTTTGTCTTTGTTCATCTCCTTCTTTACCTCGGGAGGGCAGGCCCGCTGGACGGCCTGCCCTCCCTGCGTCGTTACAGCAGCTTGACGACCTTGTCCGCCAGGCCCTCGTCGCCGAGGACCACGGTGAGGTTCGCCTTGTGCGCGACCTTCTCGAGCACCTCGAGCTCCTTCAGCTTCATCAGCGTCGGACTCGCCTCGAGGATCTTCGCGGTGTTGGCCTGCATCCGCATCGCCGCCGTCTCCTCACGGCGCGTGATCAGCGATGCCTCCGCGGCCTTCTTCGCCTCGGTCACCTTGTTCATCAGCTCCTTCATGTCGCCCGGCAGGATGACGTCGCGGACACCCGCGGCGACGACCGTGAGGCCGAGCTCCGCGGCGCGCGGCGCGATCGCGACGGACAGCTCACCCGCGAGCGCATCCTTCGCGACGAGCAGCGCGTCGAGGTCCTTCGCGCCCACCGCTTCGCGCAGCGCAAGCTGCGCGGCGCGGTAGAGCGCCTGCGCCGCACCGTCGACCTCCGCGACCGACCGCAGCGGATCGGTGACGCGGTAGTTGACAAGCGCATTGAGGCGCAGCGTGACCTTGTCGGCCGTCATGATCTCCTGACCGCTGATGTCGAGCGTCAGCTCGCGGAGATCGACCATTTGGACCTGCAGCTTGCCGACGTTCCGCCAGAACGCGTACGTGCCCGGAGCGAGCGTCGCCTGATAGGCGCCGTCGCGGAACCACAGTCCCGCGTGGTTGGCCTCCACATGCACGACCTCGAGCACGGACGCCGCCGTCCGCGAACGCACGATCACCGGCAGCTCCGCGTGGTCGAAGCGCATCGTCCGCGCGTCGACGATCTCGACGCGCACATCGCGCTCCACGGTCCACAGCGCGTACAGGCCGGTATCGAGCACCGCCGCGAAGCGGCCGTCGATCCAGACGAGCGCGCGCTCGTAGTCCTTGAGGTCGACCACAATGGCCTCGCCGCCGAGCTTGCCCGACTTCACGATGAGGTCGAGGTCGCGGTGGTCGAGCCACGGATTGCGCGGCGACACGACAAAGAGCCGCAGCTTCAGGAGCGGATCGAACGTCCAATGAACGCCCGGCCGCAGTACGCCGGCGAACGCGCCCTCACGAAACAGAAGGCCCCGCTCGTGCGGAAGAATCTTCATACGCCGAAACATGGTTCGGTCCCTCCTTTCCTCAATAAGACCGGCCGGGCGCCCAATGCGCGGAAAAGCCACGCGTTACAGAGCGGAGCGCTGCGCCGCCACGCGCGCTCCCACAATGACGTCGCACCGCATTGTGGGAGCGCATTGCGCGCTGCACGCGCGCTGCAGAGCTCCTTCCGCGCTTGCCGGTGCGCCATTACAGAAGCGCCGGCAGGCTTGACCGCGATTCGACGCCGCGGCCGGTGACCGCTAACGGCGGTCAGTCGGCGTGTAAGGATGGTTGTGGCGGGATTCGAACCCGCTACCCCAGGATTATCAGTCCTGCGCTCTACCCAATGAGCTACACATGGCAGGAATCAACCTTCCTTCGTCAGAACCCGTACACGGAACGCGACAGTGTCAGCGACCTGCGCGCCGCCGGACCCGGACGGTCTCATCCTCGAAATTCAGTAAAAACCAAACAAAAAGCCCCTTCGGCTGTCATGACCGAAGGGGCTCGTGCAATGAGCGGATGCTGAGCATCGGCTAGGGCACGAGCGTACCTCCGGCGGTTCCCGGAAATTCCGGTCGACCGATCCAATATCTCTGTTCGCGTTTGGTCATCATGTTCGTCGTCGTTTGTAAGGGTGGCGCACAATAGCGCGCCTATTGTGCGTTTGTCAATACCTCATTGACGAAATTCATTCCAAAGGCGCGCGCGGGTGTGAATGCGCCGGCGCGCGGCTCCTGCAGAATTCTCCGCACCGCCTCCAACGATGACAGCACGGTGAATGAATATCCCTCGGGCGTCGACAGGGTCATTGTGGCTTCTTCGCCGCGTGCATTGACGACGCGTCCCCACAACTCGACGCGCGATTGCGCGCGCTGCGTTTCGCCCGGTCCCGTGCGGTTGCGCGTCGACATCCACTGCATCGCGCGCTTGACCGGCGTGATGCGCATCAGCGGCAGGAAATAGCGCGTGCGGCGCAGGCGGCGGATGGTCGACGGCGGCGTGGCGTTGTAGACGCGGATGTTCGGAATGCCGGTCGTATGAAACGCCGTCGCGACGTCGCCCCATGGAATCGTCATCGACAGGCGCGGGCCGCTTGCGTACGGGATTTCGCGGACGTCGTACAGGAGCGGCACGTGCACGATCTGCCCGTCGCGGCGAATCGCGCCGCCCTTGCCCAGGCCTTCGAGCATCGTGCGCAGCGTGCCGCGGCTGATGCCGCCGCGGCGCGAGTCGAACGCGAGCCACAGCTCGACGGCGTCGGGCATGCGCGCATGCAGCATCGCGCCGAGACAGTCGGTGGGAACGACGTCGAAGCCGACGCCGGGGAGGAGCGCCACGTTGCGCTGCTTCGCCTCGGCATCGCGCGCGAGCACTGCTTCGAAGACGTCGATCTCGCCGGTGATGTCGAGATAGTGCACGCCCGACGCGAGACACGCGTCGACCATCGGCGCGCTGGTGTGCACGAACGGCCCGGCGCAGTGGAGCACGAGCGCAACGCCGCGCAGATCGGGCTTACGGACGTCGAAGACGCGCGATTCGCATTGCAGCTCGCGCGCGAGCGGCTCGATCTTCTCCGTGCTGCGGCCGGCGAGAATCGGATGGATGCCGCGGCGCACGGCCTCGCGCGCGATCAGCTCGCCGGTGTAGCCGTTCGCGCCGTACAGCAGCCAGTTCGCGGACACGTCAGCTCCGCTGGCGCGGCGCCGCCGCGTCGGGACCGAATGCGCCTGCGTCGAGCTTCGGGTTCAGCTCGACGTTCGTCAGCGTGGTCGTTCCCGTGGCCATGCCGCCGGCGACGTTCTCCTCGTGAAACGCGAACACGACGCCGCCGACGTTGCGGAAGTCGCTGTAGTTCGTCTCGAACGCCATGCCGCCCGTGAGCGTGCCGGCCGAATGAACGATGTAATGCGTCTTCGGATCGATCTCCAGCGCGAGCGCTAGGCCGCGCGGCAGCGTGACGACGAGCTTGGAGGCGCCGTCCTGCTTCACGTCCGCCGCGTGTTCGGCGAGCAGCCGCGGCGCGTTCAGCCGCGCCGCCTGCAACGCCATCGCATCGAGCTGCGCGCCCGACGCTTCCTTGCCGTTCTGCCAGCCGCGCGCGCCGTCGACGTCGCGTAGCTCGCTCGACTGCGGATAGGTGATGGCGACGCTGAGCCGGTCGGGAAACGCGAACGTGCGCACGGTGTTGCCGGTGCCGCTGCGCATCATCGACACGACCGTGCCGGTCTCGCGCACCGCGCTGATTTTCGCGAGCGCGGCGCGTCCGCCGTACGCCGCCACGACTTCGTCGGCGAGGCTCGCGGCGCGCAGAGACGCGGCGGCGGAGAGGCAGAGGAACGCGAGAACGATGCGTCGCATGCGTCAAGCGTACCGCGAAGCGCGCCAATCAGAAGATGCGTTCGCGGCTGCGCTCGCGTTGCACGCGCTCGAGCGCGCCGCTCTTCGCGGCGAGACGCAGCATCGACTCGAGCCACGCGAGCCGCTGCTCGGGCGTCGCGAGCAGGCCGGCACGCGCGGCATGCCCGCTGGCGGTCGCGAAGTCGCCGCACCAGTCGTCGGATTCGGGCTTTTCACCGTTCACGAGGTGCGTTCCTTCGCGATGCGTTCCAGGTGTTCGATGTCGATGGCATCCTGCGGGCGGGCCGCTGCGCGCTTCATCACGAGCAGATCGGCAATCGATGCGATGCGGACGTCACACCCGCCGAGGCGGACGATGGCCGATCGAGTCCAGAGTTCCTCGAACGGAAGCGGATCTTCGGCAAAGACATCGACGGTGAGCAAGGGCTCGTGCGGGTCGCGCAAGGAGAACACGCGCAGGTTCTTCGTATCGATCCATCGTCTGCGAGTTGCCGCATCCGCGAATTCTGCCGCGCGGACCGGCGCAAGCGGCTCGAGTCCCGCTCGTTCGAGTGCCGTCATCGCGCGGCGCGCGTTCGTTTCTTCGAGATCGATGACCAGGTCGAGATCCGCCGTGGCGCGGAGATACCCGTGCAGCACGACCGCCACTCCACCCACCACGACGTATCGGACATTCGCTTGTGCCAGTCGCGCGAACAGCTGCTCGTAGATCGACACGTGGTCGAGTATCGCACGCGAAGCGCGCTTATCATCGCGGCGTGCCGTGCCCGCGCTGCTCGTTCGATAACGCCGAGGACGCGCTCGAATGCGCGCGGTGCGGGATCGTGTTCGCGAAGTGGCGGCCGGTGACGCCGTACGTGTTCGAAGAGGAGCGCGTCGCGGATGGGCGCATCGGCGCGGCGGAATGGCGCATTCTCGGCGGCGGTCTCGCGGCGGCGATCGTCGTCTACATCATTCCGTTCACGCGGTTCGTCTTCTCGGCGCTGGTGACGCTCTTCCACGAGTTCGGACACGCGGTCATCGGCTGGCTCCTCGGACATCCGTCGCTGCCCGCCTTCGATTTCGTGTACGGCGGCGGCATGACGCACATGGGCGAGTTTCATCCGTCGATCGCGGTCCTCGTCGCGTGCGGGTTCGGTTATCTCGCGTGGCTGTTCCGCACGAACCGCACGAGCCTCGCCATCGTGCTGGTGCTCTTCGCGATCTGGTTCGTGTTCGTCTCGCGCGAATGGCGGCGCGAGCTCGCGTTCAGCGCGGCGGGACACGTCTCGGAGTTCGTCCTCGCGGGCATCCTCTTCTACAAGGCACTGGCGGGCGTCGGCTGGAAGAACCCCGACGTCGAGCGGCCGCTCGGCGCGTTCGTCGCGTTCTTCGTGCAGATCCACAGCATGCACTTCGCATGGCGGCTGATGCACGACGCGGAGTTTCTCGACTGGTACCGTGAGGGCAAAGGCGGCGCGCTGATGAACGACCTCGAGTCGATCGCGCTCGACCTGCAGATCCGCTTCGGGATTCAGCCGGGCATCGAAGGTGTCGCGCGGATGCTTCTGCTCTTTTCGTTCGTGCCGATCGGCGTGGCGCTGGTCTGGTACTTTCAGCGCGCGCGCTGGCATCGCGTGTTGCGCTCGCTGCTCACTTCCCCCGGAACCAGTGTTTGACGCGCTCCCACCGCGACGGCTTCTTCGCCGGCTGCTGCTGTTGCGCTTGTGCCGCCGGTTCGCTGTCGTCGACGCGCTTCGTCTTGCGCGCGGTCTTCGTCACCTCCGCCTTCGGCGTGGCTGCATCGAGCAGCCGCTGGGCCTCGGCGCGTTCCTCGCGCGCGACTTCCATCTCCGGCGCGCGAGCGAGCAGCGCGTCGTAGGCGCGAATCGCATCCGCATACGCGCCGCCGCGCACGAGCGCGCGAGCGTTTTCGAGCGCGCGCCGCTTCGCGTCCGTCTGCGCGACGAGCGACGGCGGCAGCACGGCGGCCGGTTTCTGACGCGCGGCGGAGTGGCGCAGCAGCACGACCGCGGTCGCGAGTCCCGCGATGAGCAGCAGCGTGATCGTCCAGAAGAGCGCGCCCGGAACGCGCCGGCGCAGGATCGGACGCGTAACGATCGGATCGACGATCGTCGGCAGCGGCGTCGTCGCATCGTGCGGCATCACCGCGATGGTCTCGGCCTCGGACGCGAGCGGCAGCGGCGCCGCGGTTAACGGTGTTGACGCGGCGGGTGTGGTCGCCGGACGCGCGGCATCCAGCGCGCGCAGCGCATCGTTCGCGCTCTCGTAGCGATCGGCCGGATCCTTCGCCAGGAGTCTCGCGATGACCTGCGAGATTGCCGGCGGCACGGACGGATTCAGCTCGTGCACCGGCGGCGGCGTGAGGTTGACGATGTTGTAGAGGATCGCGCTCAGCTCCGGCGCGGCGAACGGCTTCGTGCCGGTGAGCATCTCGTAGATCACGACGCCGGCGGAGAAGAGATCGGAGCGCGGCGACACGGGCGTCGTCTTCACCTGCTCGGGGGACATGTAGTTCGGCGTGCCGACGAGCGAGCGCGAGGTCGTGAGGCTCGAGTGCAGCGGACGCGCGACGCCGAAGTCGGCGACCTTCGCCTGACCTTCCGACGTCAGGAGAATGTTCGCCGGCTTGATGTCTCGGTGGATGATGCCCTTGCCGTGCGCGTACGCGAGTCCGCGCAGCAGATCGAACGCGATGGCGAGCGCCTCGCCGAGCGGCAGGGGGCGCGTGCGACGGAGGCGCCCGAGCAGCGATTCGCCGTCGATGTACTCGGTCGCGAGATACGTTACGACGTCGTCCTCGTAGCCGACGTCGTAGAGCGTGACGATGTTCGGATGCTGCATCACCGCGCAGAGCTCGGCCTCGCGCTGGAGCCGGCGGTAGAACTCGTTGCGGTCGATCTCGTCCTCGAACTTCTGCTCGAGATGGACGGTCTTCAGCGCGACGCGGCGGCCGATGCGCCGGTGGCGCGCGAGGTAGACCTTGCCGATCGAGCCCTTGCCGAGGAACGACTCGAGGTCGTAGTCGCCGTATTGCCGCGTCGGCAACGGACCGGACGTCACGAACCTAGAGTACGCGAATGCAGGCCGTCAGCGCTTGTTGCCGACGGTCGACGTATGCCCGCTCACGAGCTGCCAGCGCGCTTTGCGGCGCACGTAAACGTCGGTGTAGCGAAGGTCGCGCGAGTAGAGCAGGCCGCCGACGGTCGAGCGCTGCAGCATCCGTCCGGTGACGATGGCGGTGTCGCCGTACATGCGGATCTGCACTTCCGTCGACTCGAACGGCGCCATCTTGAAGCCGGGGACGCCGAGCTCGCGGATGACGTCCGCCTTCGTGCGGATCGTGCCCGCCGGCGTGATGAGCACGTAGTCGTCAGCGAGGTTTTCCTCGAACCACACCGGATCGGCCGTCCAGGTGGCGACGGTGATCTCGTGATCGAGCCGTTGGATGACCTCGAGATCGTCGGCGAGAGCTCCCGCCGCGAAGACGAGGGACATGACGACGGCAAGCGGAAGCCGTTTCATGTGGCAACCGTAGACGGGGCCGGAAGCGCGGTCAAGACGCCGTTCCCGCGTTGGTGCGGTTCCGTCACGGGAATGCACGCGCGGGCCGCGCACATATCCGTAGTCCGTATGACGACCACCGAAGCTCCGGCACGCGCGCTCGATTTCATCCGCGAGATCGTCGAAGAGGACCTGCGCAGCGGCAAGCACCAGACCGTGGTGACGCGCTTTCCGCCGGAGCCGAACGGCTACCTCCACATCGGCCACGCGAAGTCGATCGCGCTGAACTTCGGCGTCGCGGCCGAATACGGCGGCCGCTGCAACCTGCGCTTCGACGACACGAACCCGGAGAAGGAAGAGGCGGAGTACGCGCGCGCGATCATCGAGGACGTGCGCTGGCTCGGCTACGAGTTCGCGGGCGGCGAGCCGCTGCACGCGTCGGACTATTTCGATCAGCTGTACGAGTGGGCCGAGCACCTCGTGACGCGCGGACTCGCGTACGTCGACAGCCTCTCCGCCGAGGAGATGCGCGCGTATCGCGGAACGCTGACGGAGCCAGGGAAGGACTCGCCGTATCGCACGCGCGGCGTCGACGAGAACCTCGACCTCTTGCGCCGCATGCGAGCGGGCGAGTTTCCGGACGGCGCCCACGTGCTGCGCGCGAAGATCGACATGGCCTCGCCGAACGTCAACCTGCGCGATCCGGTGCTGTATCGCATCCGCCATGAAGACCATCACCGCACCGGCGGCAAGTGGTGCATCTATCCGATGTACGACTACGCGCATCCGCCCTCGGATGCGATCGAGCACGTCACGCATTCGCTCTGCACGCTCGAGTTCGAGGCGCATCGTCCGCTGTACGACTGGCTGATCGAGAACCTGCCGGTGCCGTCGCGCCCGCGGCAGATCGAGTTCGCGCGCCTGAACCTCAACTACACGGTGATGTCGAAGCGGAAGCTGCTGCGGCTCGTGACGGAAGGCCACGTGCGCGGCTGGGACGATCCGCGCATGCCGACGATCGCGGGGCTGCGCCGGCGCGGCTACACGCCGGCGTCGATCCGCAACTTCGCCGAGCGCGTCGGCGTGGCGAAGCGCGAGAACGTGATCGACGTTGGCCTGCTCGAGTTCTGCGTGCGCGAGGATCTCAACAAAACCGCGCCGCGCGTCATGGGCGTGCTCCGTCCGCTGCGCGTCGTCATCGAGAACTATCCGGAAGGTCAGTCGGAGGAGCTCGAGACGCCGAACAATCCCGAGGATCCGTCGATGGGGACGCGCCGCGTGCCGTTCTCGCGCGTGGTGTACATCGAGCGCGACGACTTCATGGAAGAGCCGCCGAAGAAGTTCTTCCGGCTCGCGCCGGGACGCGAGGTGCGGCTGCGCTCCGCGTACTTTGTCACCTGCACGAGCGTGGTGAAGGATGACGCCGGGAACATCATCGAGCTGCGCGCGACGTACGACCCCGCGACGCGCGGCGGCGACGCGCCCGACGGCCGGCGTCCGAAAGCGACGCTGCACTGGGTCGACGCGGCGAGCGCGATCGACTGCGAAGTGCGGCTCTACGATCGCCTGTTCAACGTCGAAGACCCGGAAGCGGGCGGCGATTTTCTCGCGAACCTCAACCCGCGTTCACTCGAAGTCGTGGCGGACGCGAAGCTCGAGCCGACCGTCCGCGGCGCCGCGCCGCTCACGCGCTATCAGTTCGAGCGCCTCGGCTACTTCTGCGTCGATCCCGACGCGTCGGACGCGCGCCTCGTGTTCAACCGCACGGCGACGCTGAAGGACAGCTGGGCGAAAGTCGTGGCCGCGACGTAAGAGAACGCGGGAATCTTCAGACCGCTTCGACGCGTCTTCAACGCGCGATGCGTCTGCTTACTTTGCTCGCCATGACGTTCGCCGCCGTGACCACGCTCGCCCAGCAATCGGAAGTCGCCAAACCTGACGCGCTCAAGCCACCGAGCGCCAGGAAAGTCCCGAAGTCGCTCGAGCTGCACGGCGACACGCGGGTCGACGACTACGGCTGGCTGCGCGACAAGACCAATCCGGAGACGATCGCGTACCTCGAAGCGGAGAACGCGTACGCGGAGGCGATGACCAAGCCGACGCTCGCGCTGCAGAAGACGCTGTACGACGAGATGCTCGGCCGCGTGAAGCAGACCGACGTCGCGGTGCCGTATCGCAAAGGCCACTACCTCTATTACACGCGGACGATCGAGGGAAAGCAGTACCCGATCTTCGCGCGCAAGAAGACGACGCCGAACGCGCCGGAAGAGCTGCTCATCGACGTCAACGAGCTCGCGGTGGGGAAGAAGTACATGGTCGTGGCGGAGTTCACCGTCAGTGACGACGAGAACCTCCTCGCCTACACGACCGACGAGACCGGGTATCGCCAGTACATCCTGCACGTCAAGGATCTCCGCACCGGGAAGATGCTGCCCGACACCGCACAGCGCGTCGGCTCTCTGATCTGGGCGGCCGACAATAAGACGCTGTTCTACACGACGGAGAACGACGCCAAGCGGCAGAACCGCATCTTCCGCCACGTCCTCGGCAGCGACGCCTCGACGCTGTTGTATGAAGAGACCGACGAGATGTTCGACGTCGACGCCTCGCGCTCGCGCAGCGGCGACTGGATCTTCCTCAACGCCGAGAGCAAGACCTCGAACGAAGTGCGCCTCGTCTCCGCGGCGAAACCGGAGTCGACGCCGGTGCTGATGATGCCGCGCAAGGCGGACCGCAAGTACTACCCCGATCATCGCGGCGACCGCTTCTACTTCATGACCAACGACGCCGGCATCAACTTCCGCGTCGTCTCGGCGCCGGTCGACAACTACGCCGATCCGGCGCAATGGAAAGAAGTCGTGCCGTACCGCAAGCCGGTGCGCATCGAGACGATCGACCTTTTCAAGAACCATCTCGTCGTGCGGCTGCGCGAGAACGGCCTGCCCGCGTTCGAGATCTACGACCTCCGAGCGACGCCGGCGAAGGTGCATCGCGTCTCGTTCCCCGAACCGGCCTACACGACGACGCCCGCGCCGAACGAGGAGTTCGACACCAACGTCTTCCGCTACGGCTACCAGTCGATGGTCACGCCGTTCTCCGTCTACGACTACGACCTCGACTCGCGCAAGCAGACGCTGCTCAAGCGCACGGAAGTCATCGGCTACGACCCGGCGAAGTACAAGTCGGAGCGCTTCTTCGTCACGGCAAGCGACGGCGCGAAGATCCCGGTCGCCATCGTCTACAAGCGCGGCCTCGATCCGCGCGCGAAGAATCCGCTGCTGCTCTACGCGTACGGCTCGTACGGCTCGTCGACCGGCGACACGTTCAACTCGAACCGCATCTCGCTCCTCGACCGCGGCATGGTCTACGCGATCGCGCACATCCGCGGCGGCGGCGAGATGGGCAAGGAGTGGCACGAGGCCGGCCGCATGATGACGAAGAAGAACACCTTCACCGACTTCATCGCCGTCGCGGACGAGCTGGTGAAGGAAGGCTACACGACGAAGGACAAGCTCGCGATCCAGGGCGGCAGCGCGGGCGGCCTGCTGATGGGCGCGGTCGTGAACATGCGTCCCGATCTCTTCAAGGCCGTCATGGCGTACGTGCCGTTCGTCGACGTGATGAACACGATGCTCGACGCCACGCTCCCGCTCACGACGCAGGAGTACATCGAGTGGGGCAATCCGAACGAGAAGGAGGCGTACTTTTACATGAAGAGCTACGACCCCTACTCGAACGTCGAGAAGAAGGCGTATCCGGCGATGCTGGTGCGCACGTCGCTCAACGACAGCCAGGTCGGCTTCTGGGAAGGGACGAAGTGGGTGGCGAAGCTGCGCGCGAACAAGACCGACGACAACCCTCTCATCCTGCGCGTGAACATGGGCGCGGGCCACGGCGGCTCGTCGGGACGGTACGACAAGCTGCACGACGACGCCGCGGATTACGCGTGGCTGCTCACAACGCTGGGCGTCGTTAAGCCGTAAGCGCGATCGTTTCGCCCGCTTCGGCGCATGTGACCTTCAGCCCCATCTCCTGAAGCAGCCTGGGGCAACCAGCGCAGCCGGCCGGGCCGGCTGGCGATTGCTTTGCACGGCTGGCGGGGGCAACCATGCTCGGAGAGCCGCTCACCACGCTCATGGCGTCGGGACCGATGCCGGTCGTCGACGCGGTGCGGATCATCCGCCGCGCCGCGGCCGCGCTCAAGAGCGTGCACGGCGAGCTGCGGCCGAGCGCGATCGAAGTCTTCGACGACGCGACCGTTGCGATCGCACCGCCCGGCGGCGCGGATCGTCCGCGCTGGGGACAGTACGCGTCGCCCGAGCGCGTCCTCGGCAAGCCCGCGACGCCCGCGTCCGACGTCTTCTCCCTCGGCGCGATCCTCTTCCATGCGATTGCCGGACATCCGCCGTTCCGCGGCGCGACGCCGAATGAAGTGATGCTCGCCGCGTGCAGCGATCTGCCGCTCGATTTGCGCGAGTCGCGCAACGACGTGCCGATCGAAGTCGCGGCCGCGGTGTATCGGTGTCTCGCGCGCGAGCCGCGCGATCGCTACGCGACGCCGGCCGAGCTCGGACAGGCGCTCGACGCCGCGCTGGCGGTGCTCACCGCGCGTCCGGCGCAGTTTCCGGGCAAGCGGATCTTGATGGCGGACGACGACGCGCCGATTCGCGAGTTCTACGCGCAGCTCGCCGCGCACGTCGGCGTCAGTGCGGACATCGTCGCCACGGGACGCGATGCCGTCGCGGCGATGAAGACGTGCCGCTACGACATGGCGCTGCTCGACCTCAACATGCCGCGACTCAGCGGTTGGGAAGTGCTCGACTACCTGCGCAGCCTGCCGCGGCAGGATCGTCCGCGCGCGCTCTTCATCGTCACCGGCTTCAGCGATCAGGTCGTGAGCGTCGCCGACCGCGACATCGTGCACGCGGTGCTCTACAAGCCGGTCGCCGCGCAGGAGATGCGCAACCTGCTGACGGAATGCCTCAGCGGCCGCCGCTACGACGTCGACGCGATTTTGCGGACGACCGGGCATCGCCTGTCCGCGCTGGCTTGAGCCGCGTTGGTTTGCGTTGCGGCGCTTTGCGTTGCGCGGGCTCGAGCCGCCACGACTTGTGCGCCGCGCCCGGCGACTTCACGAGCGTCCACGCACCGCTGAGGATCTTGCCGCTGAACCACAGCGCGAAGCGCTCGCGCGCGAAGCTGCCTTCGACGATCTCGTGCGCGCCTGCGTCTTCGATCGTCGTGCGTCCCTTCCATTGCGCGGGCACTTCACCGCGTCGATAAGCGGGATCGATCGGGAACGTGCCCGCGGGCATCGCCACGAGTCGCGGTCCGCCCTCGCGATCGCGGCGGAGAATCCAGCGCGTGAAGACGCCGTTCATGTCGAGCCACAGCTCTTCGCCCATTTCCGTCTTCGTCAGCAGAAACAAACGGCGTCCCGACTGCGACCGCGCTTTCGGCAGTGACGTCGCCGATTCGCGCCGTGCGCGTTGCGTTGCGCTCGCCGCGCGACGCTTCGGCGCGGCGACATTGAGCGTCTGCTGCATCGTCAGCACCGGCGCGAAGAGATCGCCGAGTTTGCGCAGCCGCGCGAGCGCGGCGTCGGGCGAGAACTCGAGCCGCTGCGGATCGCGCTCGAGCTCTTCCCAGCGCACCGGCATCGACACGAGCGGTACGTCGCGTTTCGCGCGCAGCGAGTAGACGGCGACCGTCGTTTTGAAATCGGCGTTCTGGCTCCAGTCGATGAACACCTTCTTCGCGCGCAGCGACTTCGCCATCCGCGCCACCACGAGTTTCGGATACGCGCGCGCGAGCTCCTCGGCGACCACGCGCGCGAACGGCTCCGTTGCCGTATGAGGCACGTCGCTGTTGAGCGGGACGTACACCTGAATGCCTTTCGAGCCGGAGACTTTCGCGAACGATTCGAGCGCGATCGTGCGCAATGCGTCGCGCAGCAGCAGCGCCACGCGTGCGCAGTCCGCGAGACCGGCGCCGGGACCGGGATCGAGATCGAAGACGACGTGCGTGGCGACGTCGATGTGCGGCACGCGATGCAGAAACGGATGCAGCTCGATTCCGCCGACGCTCGCGATCCAGAGCAGCGTCTTCGCGTTGTCGACGACGATGTATTCGATCGGCGGTCCGTCGCGCCGCGGCACCGGAAAGCGCTTCACCCACGCCGGCGTGAACGACGGCGCGTCCTTCTCCCAGAACGATTCGCCGCGCACGTCATCGACGTAGCGCTTGAACGAGAGCGGCCGGTGGCGCAGGTGCGGCAGGATGAACTTCGCGATGGAGCGATAGAAGGCGACGGCGTCCGCTTTGGTGGAAGCGGTAGCCGGGTAGAGAGACGCTTCGGGGCGCGCATTGCGTGGCGGCACGGAAACCAGAACGCAGAACGCAGAACGCAGAATTCAGAATGAAGAAAGGGGACCGGTCTCCATTTCTCAATTCTTCATTCTGCGTTCTGCATTCTTCATTCAGCTTTTCCTTCTGCTACCATCTTCTCCAACCTCACAACACGAAAGTCTGGAAGTGGGAGGGTGTGAATGGGCGAGGTCAGACTGTTCCAGATCTGCTATGAAGGCGATCTCACGGTGGAGGTTTCCCACGTGATGCGCCGGCTCGGCGCGGAGCCCAACTTCGATCAGAGCTGGCAGGTGTTTCTGCCCGAGGGACGCCACGCCGCGCCGCTCGTCCGCTACCTGCGTGCGAACCTCGGCGCGGACGCGAAGCTGCTCGTCGCGTCGGCGCAGTTCACGAACACGCGCGACTTCCTGCTCGTGCGCCACAGCTTGACGCCGGGCGCCGACTACGCCGAGCTGCACGACGCGCTCGCGCGCCTCGGCACCGTCGTCGACCTGCCGTTCGAATCGACGTTCGTCATCCAGAGCGACGACCGCACGGACGTGCATACGCTCGGCGCCGCGCTCGGCGAGCTCTGTCCCGACGAGTCGCTGATGGTCACCGGCATCAGCCACGACTGGGCGTACTGCAACTCCGGCGTGAGCCGGATGTTCGTCGCCGACGAGGCGGACGTCGCGCAGTTCCGGACGTTCTGAGCGGCGCGGATTCGTGAGCGATGCGGATTCGTGAGCGGCGGCGCGTTTAGCGCACGCCGCCCATCAGCCGCCGGATCGGCACGATCAGCACCGCGAGGATCAGCGTCAGTACCGCGGACGTGAGGCACGCCGTCATGAACACGCGGCTGAACGACTGGTTCTCGAGGAAGCCCGCGGCCCAACCGGCGACGTAGTTGCCCATCGCCGTCGCAAAGAACCAGACGCCCATCATGAAGCCGACGATGCGCGGCGGCGAGAGCTTGGTCACCATCGACAGACCGACGGGGCTGAGGCAAAGCTCGCCCATCATCTGCAGGAAGTAGAGTCCGATCAGCCACCACGGGCTCACGCGCTGGTTCGTCGCCTCGAAGTAGCGCGCGGCCGGCACGATGAGCAGGAACGAGAGCGAGAGGAAGAAGAGCCCGAGCGTGAACTTCACGGGGCTCGACGGATTGCGCGGGCCGAGGCGGTACCAGAGCCACGCGAAGACGGACGAGAAGATGAGCACGAAGCCCGGCTCGACGGACTGGAAGAGTCCTGACGCGAACGTCCAGCCGAAGATCGTGAGACGCGTGGCGCGGTCGGCGAAGAGCGTGAGGCTCGAGCCGGCCTGTTCGAAGCCGGCCCAGAAGATGAGCGCGAAGAGCGTGAGGATCGACGCCGCGGCGATGCGGCCCCAGTCCTGACGCGTGAATGCCGGTCCGCGGTCCGGAGTATCGGGCGCGGTCGGCTCGAACTTCGCGCCTTTCGCCGCCTCCTTCGCATCCGATTTCGCGATGAGGTATTTGCGTCCGGCGACGAACTGGATCACGCCGATGACCATGCCGAAGCCGGCGGCGGCGAAGCCGTAGTGCCAGTTGTACTTCTGGCCGAGCGGGCTGCAGATGAGCGGCGCCGCGAACGCGCCGAGGTTGATGCCCATGTAGAAGAGCGAGAAGCCGGCGTCGCGGCGCGAGTCATCGCGCGCGTAGAGCGTGCCGACGATCGTGGAGACGTTCGGCTTGAGCAGGCCGGTGCCGAGGATGATCAGGCCGAGGCCGAGGAAGAACGTGGTGAGACTCGGGAAGGCCATGCTGAAGTGGCCGGCGGCGATGATGATGCCGCCGATCAGCACGGAACGGTAGTGGCCGAGCCAGCGGTCGGCGATGAAGCCGCCCGGCACGCCCATGAGATAGACGAGCATCGTGTAGAGCCCGTAGATCTGCGCCGCCTTCGCGACCGGAAAGCCGAGACCGGGCTGCAGGACCGAGCCCGTCATGTAGAGGATGAGCAGCGCGCGCATGCCGTAATAGCTGAAGCGCTCCCACATCTCCGTGAAGTAGCACGTCGCCAGTCCACGCGGGTGTCCGAACCATTGCTTCTCGACGGTTCCGTTCATACGTGCCGGGAACATTACGTTGTTTGCGCGTGCCGGGTAAAGATTTTGTATCCTCGCCGCGCACGATGCCGGCGCTGCAGATCGAGGAACACGTCCCGCTTGCGCAGTTCACCACGATCGGCATCGGCGGTCCGGCGCGCTACTTCCTGCGCGTCTCCGACGTCGACGAGCTCCGCGCCGCCATCGATTGGGCGCGCGATCGCCAGCAGCCCCTCTTCCTCCTCGGCGGCGGCAGCAATCTCCTCATCAGCGACGAAGGCTTCGACGGGCTCGTCGTGCGGCTCGAGCTGCGCGGCGTGACCGTCGAGAGCGAAGACGCGCACGCGATGGTGAAAGTCGCCGCGGGCGAGCCGTGGGACGCGTTCGTGGCGATGACGGTGGCGCACCGATGGGCGGGCGTCGAGTGTCTCTCCGGCATTCCCGGCTCTTGCGGCGCGACGCCGATCCAGAACGTCGGCGCGTACGGGCAGGACGTCAGCGAGACGATCGTGCGGGTGGAAGTGCTCGACCGCACGACCGGACTGGTCAAGTGGTTTACCAACTGGGACTGCCGCTTCGGCTATCGCTCGAGCCTCTTCAAGAACTACGAGCGCGAGCGCTACGTCGTGCTGTCGGTGACGTTCCGCCTGACCGTCGGCGGCGCGGCGTCGATCCGCTATCCCGAGCTGCAAAAGTACGTCGACGAGCACGGCATCGATGCTCGCGATCTCGCCGGCGTGCGCGCGGCGGTGATCGCCATCCGCAAACGCAAGGGCATGGTGCTCGATCCGGCCGACGACGACACGCGCAGCGACGGCTCGTTCTTCATGAATCCCGTGCTCAGCGCGGCGCAATACGCGGAGTTCGCCGCGCGCGCGCCCGAGGCTCCGCACTTTCCATCGGGTGACGAGGTGAAGCTCTCGGCGGCGTGGCTCATCGAGCACGCCGGCTTTCACAAGGGCTTCGTGCACGGCAACGTGGGGCTCTCGTCGAAGCACACGCTCGCGGTGATCAATCGCGGCGGCGGCACCGCGCGCGAGGTGCTGGAGCTCGTGCGGATGATTCAGGAGAAGGTGCGCGCGGCGTACGGCGTCGAGATCCATCCGGAGCCGAACTTCATCGGCTTCGACCCGTGACGGACCTCGAAGTTCTCAGCCCTGCTGCACCAGCGATCGCGCGTGCCCTTTCCCCCGGTCGATCGGATCGTCCGCGTCGAACGTGCGCCGTGGACCGGCGCCCTCGAGCACGTCGCGCCACACCACCGCTTCGATCGGCTGCACGGACGGCTCGCGGAGACCATCATCGCTGTACAGCTTCGCGACGCTCAGCTGCGTGAACGGTCCTTTCAGATCGGGTTTGTTCGGGAGCGGCCGTCCGTTCGGATCGTCGAAGCGGTTCGGCTTCAGGTTCGGCCGGTTGTCGAGATTGAGATCGGCCTTCGTGCCGTCGTCGACGGTGATCGCGTGGTTGAGATCCTGCTTCTGGCTCCACGGAAGGTAGCGGTTCGCCTGGATGACTGCCGTCGCGTCCTTGGTCTTGTCGGCGCCCACGGGAGTCGCGTTCCAGCTGGTTTCAGGACGCGTATGGTCGCCGGTGTGGCCCCATTGAAACAGCAGGTTGTTGTATGCGTGTCCGACGTTTCCCTGCGCCACGCGCGGCATGCGCCGCCACACGCGGATGAAGGCGTTGTAGGCGACGGTGATCCGTGCGTTTCCCGCCAGCTCGGCAGCCGCGGCGTTCGTATCCAGCGCGACGGCCAGATTGACCCCGCCGCGATTGGCGAATCCATCCGCCGGCTCGCCGGGACGGTTGTCGAAGAAGAGGCAGTGATCGATCGTGGCGAGAATGCGCGGGCGGCCTGCGGCACCGCGCGACTCGATGGACATGTCGAGGTAGCCGTCGAACGCGCAGTGCGTCACGCGCAGGCCGACGGGATTCGTGGCGGAGGCATCGCGGTCGCTCGGGATGGTCGTGTTGAACAGGATGGCGTCGCGGGCGCGGTCGACCTTTCCGTCCGAACGGAAGATCAGGTCCTCGATCAGGACGTTGTTCGACTTCTCGAGGTCGATCTTGAACTGGACGTTCTTCAGCACCGGCTTCGCGTTCGCCGCGCGCGAATGGTGACGTTCTTCGCGGCGATGGCGAGCGACTGCCCCTCGCCCAAGCCGCCGAAGTCGTAGTCGCCGTCTTTCGGATTGTCGATTTCGACGATTTTGTTGGCGAGGTTCGACGACGTCAGCGCCTTGATGAGGTCCTGCCGGGTGTTGACCGTCATCGTCGTGCCGCTGCTTCCGCCGGTGACGTTCACGCCGAATCCAAAGCTGCTGTCTTTGTTTACGTCCATCATTCCTCCGATAAGGAGGAGTGTACACGAACAGCGCTTCGGCGGCGTGGATCGGGAAGCGCGGAACGCTAGCCTTCGGGCGTCGTGTCTTTCGGCAGGCCGCCGGAGATGATGTTCGTCCGCATCGTGGCGCGCGCTCGCTCGCGTTCGCGCTCGAGCAGGCGCTCGCGCTTCCTCTCGAGCGAGTTCGTGTCCTTGCGGATCATGCCGCGCGTGAAGAGCGCGTTGATCGACGCCGCGTACGACGGTTCGGGCGCGTCGACCTGCAGCCCCGAGGTGTACACGAACTTGCCGCTCTCGTTCGCGTGCTGAGAGAGATGGCTCCAGAGCACGCGCGCCTGCGTGCTGCAGACGACGTCGCCGACCTGGAACCACAGCTTCGCGCGCGTGCCGATGCGCAGCGGCTGCGCGTGCATCAGCTGCGCGCCGCCGAGGCTGATGTTGATGACCGTCACTTCCGACGCGCTGAACGTGCCGGCGAGCGGGGCCACCGCCAGGAACCGTGCCCCCTTGCGGAGGTCCTGAACTTCGATGCTCATGCTGGGATGCCGTGCATTCTAGCGGTTTTGCCGTCATTCACCAAGACGCTGTTAACCCGGAGGCGCGCTTCTCCGTAGTTGCGTGCGAGGAGAAACCATGGACGCTGCAACCCTCATGATTCCCATCACCGGCATCCTGGCGTCGTTCGCCGGGGCGGTGCTGATCGTTTACTTCACCAGCCGCAGCCGTCAGCGGCGCCTCGAGTTGCAGGCGGAGATGCAGGCGAAGCTCATCGATCGCTTCGGCTCCGCGCCCGATCTCATCCAGTTCCTGCAGTCGGAGTCGGGCCGGCAGTTCGTCAGTGGCGTGCAGAGCGGGCCGTCCGTGCTCGCGCGCGACCGCATCGTGGGCGGGTTCCGCCGCGCGATCATCCTGACGGCGCTCGGCGTTGGCTTCGCGGTGCTCGCGTTCACGGTCGACCACGACTTCACGATCGCGGCGGTGATCGTCATCTCGCTCGGCATCGGGTATCTGCTGGCCGGGCTCCTTTCGCTGAAGATGACGTCGAACGCGCAACCCGAGGGCGAGCTCACGCGTCTGTGATGTCATGGTGGCCGAAGCTCTCATGACGCTGCCGACGCTGGTCGCCGCCGGTGACCCGGACGCTTCCCGCACGGGAGCGCCGAAGCCGATGGACGAGGCCCGGTTCGAGATGTTCTACCGCCGCAACGCGGGCGGACTCTGGTCCTATCTCTACCGGCTCACCGGCGACGTCGCGGCGTCGGACGATCTGCTACAGAAGGCGTTCTTCCGCTTCCTCCGCGCGAACCCCGTGCTCACGAGCGAGGAGCATCAGCGGCGCTGGCTCTTCCGCACCGCGACGAATCTCGCGTTCGATCATTTCCGCGAGACGAAGCGCGACCGCGCGCACGCGGAGCCGGCGCCGCGCGCCGACGCGAGCACCGAGTCGCGCGAGCTGCTGCGTCACGACATGATGAAGACGTTCGCCGAGCTCAAGCCGCGCGAGCGCGCGCTGCTCTGGCTCGCGCACGTCGAAGAAGCCGACCACGAGACGATCTCGGAAGCCCTCGGCGTCAAGGCGAAGAGCGTGAAGGTGCTGCTCTTCCGCGCGCGCAAACGCCTCGGCGATCTCCTGACGCGCAAAGGCCTCGGGCCGGAGAAGACACGATGAGCGAGCGTTGCCGCTACGAACGCGAGGTGCTGCGCGCCGCCGCCGCCGACCGCTGGACGGACGCGCTGCGCGAGCATCTCTCCGGCTGCGACGACTGCGTCGCCGCGATGTCGGTCGCGCCGTGGATGGAGCGCTTCGCGCGCATCAGCGACCGCGAGCACATCCTTCCCGATCCGCAACTGGTGTGGTTGAAGGCGCAGCTCATCCGCACGCCCGCCGACGTCGCGCGCGTCTCGCGCCCGCTCAACGCCGTGCAGATGCTCGCGTACCTCCTCGTCGCCGCGGGCTGGGCCGGGCTGCTGATGGCGAAATGGGAGGCGGTCGAGCGGTGGATCCGCGGCTTCACGCCCGCGGGCATGCTGGAGACGGCCGCGCGCGCGCAGACGCTGTCGCTGTCGGTGCTCGCGCTCGTGTTCGTGCTCGCGTCGGCGACGCTGATGCTCGGCGTGCACGCCATCCTCGCCGAGGAGTGATTTCTTAGAACGAGCCCCAGAACAGCACGCGCTTGTACGTGTAAAAGTACGGCCGCTGTTCGCCGAGCGCGCGCTGCAGCTCCTCGCGATACGTCGCGAGAAAGTCGTCGAAGCGCGCGCCGAGCTCCGCCTCGTAATGCGTCAGCAGCGCGCCGCGCACCCACTCGACGACGTCGCTCGATGCCGGCAGGAGATGCCCGTAGATCTGCACGCGCACGTGCTGCCGCTGGAAGCCGAGGCGATGCAGCAGCTCCGCGTAGCGCGCGGGCGGGAGCACGTAGTTGGGACGCGGCGCCGCGCCGAAACGCGCCGCGACATCCGCGGCCACGCGATGCGAGGTGTGCTCGTCGTTGTCCGGCATCTGGATCGCGAGCTGTCCGCCGGGCGCGAGGAGGCTCGTGAGGCGCGCGAGCAGCTGCTCGTGATCGGGCACCCAATGCAGCGCGGCGTTCGAGAAGATGAGATCGAACGGCCGGTCGCTGACGAACGCCTCGATGTCGCCGCGCTCGAAGCGCAGCAGCTCGTCGCCGAACGCGCGCGCCTTGAGGAGCATCGTCTCCGAGTTGTCGATGCCGACGGTTTCGTCCGCGCCGAGCGATTCGTGCAGCTCGCGCGTCAGCTCGCCCGTGCCGCAGCCGAGGTCGACGACGTGCATGTGCGGACGCCGCTCGACGAGCGCGGCCAGATCGACGAACGGTTGCTTGCGCTCGCCCTTGAATCGTTCGTATTGCTCGGGCGACCAGCTCATCGCGCGCAGATCCCGTTGCGCAGAATGTCGGCGATCTGCTCGACGACCGCCGCGGGATCTTTGCCGAACGGCTCGGCCACGCCGAAGAGAATCTCGAGGGAGAAGTAGTTGAAGAAGAGCCGCGCGGTGAGGAGCAGCGCGTCGGTCGGCGAGACGTTCGGACGCAGGCGCGCCTTGATCTCGCCGAGGTCCGCGCGCTCTTCGAAGAACTTCGTGAAGCGCGCCGCCATCTCGCCGTAGAAGCGCTGGATGTGCGTGCCGCCGAACTCGATGACGTCGACGTAAATCAGCGCGAGATATGGCCGGAACTTGCGGATCGACTCGCGCGCCGCGTAGCCGAGCTCCTCGATGTTGTCGGGGAAGTGCGTGGTCTCGTGCAGCGCGCGCGTGAACGGAAAGCGGTGCGTGCTCGTCAGGTCGAGATACTCGTCGATGAGCGCGCGGAAGATCGCTTCCTTGTCCGGAAAGTGATGGTAGACGTTGCCGGTCGAGACGCCCGCGCCGTCGGCGATCTCCCGCACCGTCGTCGCCCGAAACCCGTTGCTCGAGAACAGCTCCAGCCCCGCGTCGAGGACCGCCCTGCGGCTCTTCTCGGACTTCGTTTCACGAAGCAATCGAGCAGAAGCGTAGCACCAATGCCGGATGCGGTTTGTCGACCTCGCGTAAACTCCCGCGCCGTGCCGTCTCCCTACGCGTCGCTGCGAATCCGCGACTTCCGCAGGATCCTGCTCGCCTACGGCTCGATCACCATCGCGCGCGAAGCGCAGATCGTCGTCGTCGGCTGGCAGATCTTCGCGCTCACGCGCGATCCGCTGACGCTGGGCCTCATCGGACTCGCGGAGGCGCTGCCGTACATCGCCGTCGCGCTGTACGCCGGTCACATTGCCGATCGCGCGGTGCGGCGCACGGTGGCGCTGACGAGCGCGTTCGGCCTGCTGCTGTCCGGCATCGCGCTGCTGCTGCTGACGGTCACGCCGGGCGCGATCCACGCGCATCGCGTCTGGCCGGTGTACGTCGTGATCGCGCTCAGCGCGACCGCGCGCAGTTTCATGCGGCCGGCGACGGTCGCGTTGTCCGCCGAGGTCGTGCCGCGCGAGCTGTACGCGAACTCCGTGGCGTGGCGTTCATCGTCGTGGCAGCTCGCGGCGGTGATCGGCCCCGCGGTGGGCGGTCTGCTCTACGGTTTCTCGGGACCGGCGCTCGGCTACGGCTGCGTGGTCGTGGCGATGGCGTTGACCGTGGCCATCATCGCGTCGATCGAACATCGCGTGCGTCCCGCCGCGGTCGAGCGCGAGCCGCTCGGCGAGAGCCTCACCGTCGGCATCCGCTTTCTGTGGGGCGAGCCGATGCTGCTCGCGGCGATGACGCTCGATCTCTTCGCGGTGCTCTTCGGCGGCGCGACCGCGCTCCTGCCCGCGTTCGCGACGCTGCTCGCCATCGGTCCGCAAGGTCTCGGCATTCTCCGCGCCGCGCCGGCCGTCGGCTCGATCCTCACCGGGCTCTGGATCGCGCACCGCCCGCCGATGCGCCGGGCCGGTTTGGCGCTGTTCGTCAGCGTCGCCGCGTTCGGCGTCTGCATGATCGGCTTCGCGCTCTCGCGCAACGCGTGGCTGTCGTTCGGTCTGCTCTTCGTGAGCGGCGTCTTCGACAACGTGAGCGTCGTGATCCGCTCGACGCTCCTGCAGACGCGCACGCCCGAGCATCTCCTCGGCCGCGTGTCGGCGGTCAACCAGATCTTCATCGGCTCGTCGAACGAGATCGGCGCGTTCGAATCCGGCGTGGCGGCAAGACTGCTGGGCGTCGTTCCGTCCGTGCTTTTTGGCGGATCGATGACTCTACTCGTTGTAGCAATGACGGCCTGGAGGGCGCCCCGCCTGCGAAAATTGCGCGAGCTCTGATGCGCGCGATGCTCCTGCGGCAACCGGGAAGTCTGTTGGAAGCGGCCGACGTCGCGATGCCGGAGGCGCGCGAGGGCGAGGTGCTGCTGCGCGTCGAATGCTGCGCCGTCTGCCGCACCGATCTCCATCTCGTCGACGGCGAGCTCGCCGAGCCAAAGCTGCCGCTCATCCCCGGCCATCAGATCGTCGGCGTCGACGTCGCCACCGGCCGCCGCCTCGGCGTGCCGTGGCTCGGCTGGACGTGCGGCGTTTGCCGCTTCTGCGTCGCCGGCGAGGAGAACCTCTGCGACCGCGCGCGCTTCACCGGCTACACGCGCGACGGCGGTTACGCGGAGTACGTCGCCGCCGACGCGCGCTACTGCTTCGCGATCCCCGAGGACTACACGCCCGCCGAGGCCGCGCCGCTGCTGTGCGCGGGGCTCATCGGATATCGCGCGTATCGCATGATCGCCGGCGCGAAGTGCATCGGCTTCTACGGCTTCGGCTCGGCCGCGCAGATCCTCGCGCAGGTCGCGCGCGCCGACGGCGCGGAGGTGTACGCGTTCACGCGCGACGGCGACCTCGCGGCGCAGGAGTTTGCGCGGAGGATGGGGGCAGTCTGGGCCGGAGGAACGACGGCCCGCAAAGCAACGTCCGGAGGAACAAGCGAGCGCCCCTTCGAGTTGGACGCTGCGATCGTCTTCGCGCCGGCCGGCGAGCTCGTCGTGACCGCGCTGACGCAACTCCGCAAGGGCGGCACCGTCGTCTGTGCGGGCATCCACATGACCGACCTTCCATCCTTCCCGTACTCCCTCCTCTGGGGCGAGCGCGTCCTCCGCTCCGTCGCGAATCTCACGCGCGCCGACGGTCTCGCATTCTTCGCGCGCCTCGCCTCGCTGCGCATCGAAACGCAGCGCACCGCGTATCCGCTGGAACGCGCCAACGACGCGCTGCGCGCTCTACGCAGTGGAGAGTTGACCGGCACCGCCGTCCTGGAGGTCGCGTGAAGGGCCGCGGCGCGAGCTGGAACCCGCAGAACCGCTTCGAGTCGCTCGCCTACGAGCGCGACGAGGATGCGCCGCCGGACGAGACCTCGCCCAACACGATGTACCTGCGCGATCCGACGCGCACCATCATCGCCACGAACGACAGCCCCGACGTCGGCTTCGACGCGAGCGTGAATCCTTATCGCGGCTGCGAGCACGGCTGCATCTACTGTTTCGCACGCCCGACCCACGAGTACCTCGGCTTCTCCGCCGGTCTCGACTTCGAGACGAAGATCCTCGTCAAAGAAGATGCGCCGCAGCTGCTGGCCGAGGAGCTCAACGCGAAGTCGTGGGTGCCGAAGACGATCGCCATCAGCGGCGTCACCGATCCCTACCAGCCGATCGAGCGGCGCCTGGGACTCACGCGCGGCTGTTTGCAGGTGCTCGCCGACTTTCGCAATCCGGTCGGCATCATCACCAAGAACCATCTCGTGACGCGCGATGCGGACGTGCTCGCGGAGCTGGCCCGCTTCAACGCCGCGCGCGTGTTCGTCAGCGTCACCACGCTCGACCCGAACCTCGCGCGGATCATGGAGCCGCGCACGTCGACGCCCGCGCTGCGCCTCGAGGCGATCGAAACGCTCGCGAACGCGGGCGTGCCGGTCGGCGTCATGGCCGCGCCGGTCGTCCCCGGCATCACCGATCACGAGCTGCCGGCGATTCTCACCGCGGCGAAGAAAGCGGGCGCGCGCTGGGCGGGCTTCGTCGTGTTGCGGTTGCCGTGGGCCGTCGCGCCGCTCTTCGAGCGCTGGCTCGAGGAGCACTACCCCGATCGCAAGGACAAGGTGCTGAACCGCGTGCGCGATCTGCGCGGCGGCAAGCTCTACGACGCGCAGTGGGGCGTGCGCGGCCGCGGCACCGGCATCTTCGCCGACCAGATCGAGGCGCTGTTCGACGTCACCTGCCGCAGGCTCGGGCTCAACGAAGAGGACCGCGCGTTGTCGACCGAGCACTTCCGGCGACGAACTTTGCAAGGCTCGCTCTTCTGACATGAAGAAAACATTGTTCGAATCGAAGCGTCTGCGCGTGCTCGAGCGCGACGACTGGCAGTTCGTCGAGCGTACCTCCGCCACCGAAGCCGTCGCCGTCATCGCCGAAGTCGACGGCCGCGTGATTCTCACCGAGCAGGAGCGCAAGCCGGTCGATGCGCGCGTCATCGACTGGCCCGCGGGCCTCGTCGGCGACGAGGGGACGAAGGATCCCGCGAAGACGGCGAAGAAGGAGCTGGAAGAGGAGACCGGCTACACGTGCGAGTCGGTCGAGTTTCTGGCGAAGGGTCCCAGCTCGCCCGGCATCGTGTCGGAGCTGGTCAGCTTCTACCGCGCGAAGAACGCGCGGAAGAACGGGGAGGGCGGGGGCGTGGGCGGCGAGGACATCACCGTGCACGAAATTCCACGCGACGAGCTCGAGTCGTGGCTGGCGAAGAAGGCGGACGACGGCGTGCTGATTGATCTGAAAGTGTGGGGCGGCTTGTACTTTTTAACAAAAAGTACTTGACATCGTTTTGCGGGCGACGCAGATTGGCGGCATGCGATTCCTCTTCGCGCTGCTCCTGCTCGCATGCTCGGTGCGCCGCGCCGAGTTCACGCCGCTCGTCACCGCCGCCCGCGCCGGCGACGTCGCCCGCGTGCGCGCGCTGCTCGCGCACGGCGCCGACCCGAACGCGCCGAGCGGCGAGAACGGCTGGACGCCGCTCCTCCACGCCGTCCATAAGTCGCAACCCGCCGCCGCCGCCGCGCTCCTCGCCGCCGGCGCCGACCCGAACCGCGCCGGCGACGGCGGCATGACCCCGCTGATGATGGCCGCCGGCTACGGCGACCGCGCCACCGTGGCGCTGCTCCTCGGACACGGCGCGAAGCCCGCGGCGGCCGATCACAACGGCGAGACCGCGCTCGACTACGCCCTCAGCGGCATGACCGACCTCGACAAGTTCACGTACTTTCAGTGTCAGGACGCGTGCGCGTCGCTGCTGACGCGCGTGAGTCCGGCGGCGAAGAGCGGCTCGCGGCGGTGGGCGAGGGTGAAGCGGTGTCGCGCGGCGTGAGGGGCGCCGCTTGGGAGCGGCCGCCGGCTGTCTCCGTTGTTTCAGCGTTCGAGCGTGCAGCGTCAGGAGGCGCGCGCATCGCGGCCACACGGCGAAGCTCGCGCGTCGCCGCGCGTGCGTAAACGTGCCGCTGATCAGCGACAGTCGGCAGCGCCGCTGCTGGCTGAGAGTCGCGCCGCGAACCGAGCGCCTGTTTGCGTCGCGTCGAAGCTCGCGCCGTGCCGCGCCCGCGCAGCACGCCCCGCGCGCTATGCTGCGCGCGTGCTGCGCCGCCTCGCCTGCATACTCGCGTACGTCCTCGCCTTCGCGGTGCCCCTCTACGCCGCGCGCGTGCAGGTTGTCGTCGCGCTGCGCTCGTCGAGCACGAAATCCTCCGCCGTCGTCTCGGCGCTCCACGATGCGACGCGGCTCGACAACTGGTCGCCGCTCGCGTTTTCGGCGGAGATCGATGATGCCGACGTCGAACGCCTGCGCAGCGATCCGCGCGTGCGCGCGGTCTCCGTCGACACCGGCGGACACGCGGCGCTGCGGGAGTCGCTGCCGCTGATCGGCGTCGATCGCGTGCATGCCCTCGGCTTCGAAGGCGACGGGATCACCGTGGCCATCGTCGACAGCGGGATCGACCTCACGAACCCCGACTTTGCCGATCGCATCGTCGCGGAGCAGTGCTTCTGCGACAACCTCGGCACCGGCTGCTGTCCGAATGGCGCGACCGAGCAAAGCGGTCCCGGCGCCGCGCGCGATGACAACGGACACGGCACCAACGTCGCCGGCATCCTCGCGGGCGGCGGCGCGTCCGCGCCCGCGGGCGTCGCGCCGCACGCGCACATCGTCGCCGTGCGCGCGCTCGACCGCGACGCGCGCTTCGCGTCGTTCGGCCAGGTCTATCGCGCGCTTTCCTGGATCGCCGACACGCGTCCCGACGTCCGTGTCATCAACCTCTCCCTCGGCACGAGCCGGCTCTTCGCGACCAGCGAATGCAACGCCGACGCGCTCGCGCTCGCGCTGGCACCGGTCGTCGCGCGCCTTCGCAAGCGGGGCGTGCTGATCACCGCGTCGTCCGGCAACGAAGGCTCGACCTCCGGCGTCACGATGCCCGCGTGCATGACGGACGTTCTCGGCATCGGCGCGACGTGGGATCACGACGGCAACTACCCGACGCCGTTCAACTGCACCGACGCGAACGCGCGCGTCGACGACGTCACCTGCTTCTCGAACGCAACCGACGCCGTCGATCTCGTCGCGCCCGGCGCGCCGATCACCGCCTCGCGCCGCGGCGGCGGTGAGGTGACGTACTACGGCACGTCGATGGCCGCGCCGCACGTCGCCGGCACGATCGCGCTGCTGCTCGAAGCGTCAGGTGGCCTCGACGCCGACGCGCTCGAAGACGTGTTGAAGGAAACAGGTCGTCCAGTACCTGACCATCGCACGAACCGCGTCTTTCCGCGCATCGACGCCGCCGCGGCGCTCGCAGCCGTGCAGGCGGATCGCGCGCGCTATCCGCGGCGGCGTGCCGTGCATCACTGACGCCGACTACCGCACGCGCAGCACGATCTTGCCGAAGTGTTCGTTCGACGCCATGAGCCGGTGCGCGTCGGCGGCGCGGTCGAGCGGCAGCACGCTGTGCACGACGGGATGAATGCGACCGGCCTCGAGGTCCTCGCCGAACCGCGCGACGAACGCGCGCACGATCTCGGCCTTCGCCTCGTTGCTGCGCGCGCGTAGCGTCGAGCCGATGAGCTGCGCGCGTTTGCCGAGTAATTTCGAGATATCGACTTCGGTCGAGCGCGAGCCGCCCATCGAGCCGATGATGACGATGCGTCCGTCGATCGCGATGGCGTCGAGGTCGCGCGCGACGTACGGCGCGCCGATGTGATCGAGGATCACGTTCACGCCGCGCGCTTTCTCGGCGAAGTCTTCCTCGCGGTAGTTGATGGCGACGTCGGCGCCGTGCGCGAGGCAGCGCTCGCACTTTTCGCGCGAGCCGGCGGTGACGAGGACGCGCACGCCTGCGAGCTTCAGCAGCGTCGTCGCGGCCGTGCCGACGCCGCTGCCGCCGCCGTGCACGAGCGCGCTCTCGCCTGCATGCACGCGGGCGAGCAGGAAGAGATTCGAGAACGCGGTGAGAAAGACTTCCGGCAGCGCGGCCGCCTCCTCGTCGCTGAGCGCATCGGGCACACGCATCGCCGAGCCGGCGTCGACGACGACTTCCTCCGCGTAGCCGCCGCCGGGAAGCAGCGCCATGACGCGCTCGCCGATGCGCCAGCCCGAAACGTCCGCGCTGGCTTCCGCGACCGTGCCGGCGCATTCGAGGCCGAGGATGTCGGACGCGCCGGGAGGCGGCGGATAGTGGCCTTCGCGCTGGAGGAGATCGGCGCGGTTCACCGCGGTCGCGCGCACGTCGATGCGCAGATCGCGCGGACCGAGAACGGGACGCGGCGCGTCGCCGATTTGCAGGACGTCAGGACCACCGGGTGTAGAGATCACGATTGCGCGCATCGTTGTGAGAGTATGGAAGTGTGGTCGATGCAGCAATCTCCTGCGTTCAATTGAAGAAGTACTACCCCGACGTGAAAGCCGTCGACGGCATCGATCTCGAGGTGCTGCGCGGCGAGTGTTTCGGCCTTCTCGGGCCGAACGGCGCGGGGAAGACGACGACGATCGAGATCCTCGAAGGGCTGACGAAGCCCGACGGCGGCGACGTGCACGTGCTCGGGCTCACGTGGAATCACGACGAGCGCGAGTTGCGCGAGCGCATCGGCGTCTCTCTGCAGGAAACGCAGCTCTCCGAGAAGCTCACCGTGCGCGAGACGCTGCGGCTCTTTCGCTCGTTCTATCGCAGCGGTCCCGATCCCGACGCGCTGCTGCGCGAGCTCTCGCTCGATGAGAAGCGCGACGCGCGCGTCGGCAAGCTGTCGGGTGGCCAGAAGCAGCGGCTCGCGGTCGCGTGCGCGCTCGCGGGCGAGCCGGACATCCTCTTTCTCGACGAGCCGACCACCGGCCTCGATCCGCAGAGCCGCCTGCAACTGTGGGAAGTCGTCACCGGCTATCGCGCGCGCGGCGGAACGGTGCTCCTCACGACGCACTACATGGAAGAAGCCGAGCGTCTCTGCGATCGCGTGGCGATCGTCGATCACGGCCAGCTCATCGCCCTCGGTACGCCGCGCGAGCTGATCGCGAAGCTCGACGCCGCGAACATCATCGAGTTCACGACCGAGCCAGATCTTGACGAATCCGCATTCGCGAACCTCGACGGCTTCCATGGCGCGCGACGGCGCGGCAACGGCTGGCAGCTGCGCGTCGACTCGCTCGCCGTCGCCGTGCCGCAGCTCATCGCCGTCACCGACGTCCACGACGCGCGCATTCTCACGTTGAGCACGCACGCGGCGACGCTCGAAGACCTCTTCGTCTCGCTGACTGGAAGGGAGCTGCGCGATGTCTGACCCGGCGAAGAAAGCGGGCGTCCGCCATCCGCTGCTCGAGCTGACGACCATCCGCATCAAGGAGTTCATCCGCGAGACCGAGGCGGTGTTCTGGGTCTTCATGTTCCCGATCCTTCTCACGGTGGCGCTCGGGTTCGCGTTCCGCGAGAAAGCGCCGGACCGCATTCCGGTCGGCGTGGTGAACGGCCCCGCGGCGCAGGCGCGGCTCGCGGCGCTGGAGAAGTCGCCCGTGCTGCTGCCGCGGCTCTACGACGAGGCGGCGGGACGCGAGGCGCTGCGCAGCGGCCACATCTCGCTGCTCGTCGAAGGCGATGCGACGCCGCTTTATCGCCTCGATGCGACGCGTCCCGACGCGCGCACCGCGCGTGTCGAAGTCGACGACGCGCTGCAGACCGCGGCGGGACGGCGCAACGTGCTCACCGCGCGCGAGGAGCACGTCACCGAGCCCGGCTCGCGCTATGTCGACTTCCTCGTCCCTGGCCTCCTCGGCATGAACATCATGGGCACGAGCATGTGGAGCCTCGGCTTCTCGATCGTGAACGCGCGGCTGCGCAAGCTGCTCAAGCGGATGGTGGCCACGCCGATGCGCAAGAGCCACTACCTCATCGCGCAGTTCCTGATGCGGCTCGTGTTTCTCGTGCTCGAAGTCGGCGCGGTGGCGACGATGGCGTGGCTGATCTTCGGCGTGCGCGTGCACGGGCCGTTCATCGTCTTCGCGCTGGTGTGTCTCGTCGGCGCGATGGCGTTCGCCGGCATCGGCCTGCTGCTCGCGTCGCGCGTGCGCACGATCGAGGCGGTGAGCGGCCTGATGAACGTGATCATGATGCCGATGTGGATCTGTTCCGGCGTCTTCTTCTCGTACGACCGTTTCCCCGACGCGGCGAAGCCGATCATCCGCGCGCTGCCGCTCACCGCGCTCAACGACGCGCTGCGCATCGTGATGAACGACGGCCGAGGCCTCACCGCGGTGCTGCCGCAGCTCGCGAACCTCATCGCGTGGAGCGCGGTGTCGTACGTGGCGGCGCTGAAGCTGTTCCGGTGGCAATGACAAACGGCGTGCGCTCGGTGGCGACGTAGCGCTCGAAGTCGTTCGTCAGCCAGAGACGGAAGCCACGCTCGTTGGCGTGGTAGTGCAGGATCGTCTTGCGCAGGCCGCAGCGGCACGGCAGCTCGCGCAGCGGCAGTTCCTCGAGCGTCGCCGGATAGTCGCCGCTGCGCGCGTAGTGCGTGAGGATGGCGTCGCGGACGACGTTCGCGTGCGCGCTGCAATCGCGCCACGCGCGCGCGAACTGCTGCTGCCCGAGGAGCAGGCCGGCGAGCATCGCGGCGCCGGTGAAGAGCGTTTCCGCGCGTCCGCTGCGGGCGAAGAACGCGATGATCGCCGCCGAAAGGGGGATGGTCGCGGCGAAGAGATACTGCACGAAGCCGAGCTCTCCGCGCTCGCCGAGGGCGAGTCCGAACAAAAACGCCGCGCCGGCGTAGGCCGACGCGGCGAGGAAACGGCTGAGCGGCACCACGGCCGCGACGATACTAGAACGAGAAGACGAAGCCCATGTTGACTTCGCCCTGCGTGAAGTCCTCGTTGACGAAATAGTCGCAGACGCGGCAGTCGCCGTTGCCGAGGCTCGTGTAGTAGCCGCGGCCTTCGAGACGCAGCGAGAGGTTGCGGTTCACCGGCACCTTCACGCCGATGCCCGCGGACGCGGCGAAGCGGTTCTCCGCGCTGACGTTGGTGACCTGCGGGTCGATCGTGGCCAGGCCGCCGCTGACGACGACGTAGGGAGTCGCGTTGCGCGAGCGCGCGAACGGAATCTGCAGTCCGGCCTGGACATAGTTGACGTCGACGTCGGCGACGCGGTTGTCCGGCTGGAAGATGCCGGTGTCGGTGCGGAGCGTCGAGCTCTGATGGTTGGCCATCAGCTCGAGCTTCAGACCGGTGTCGCCGAGGGGGATGCCGAGATCGACGCCGAAATCCGCGCTCGGCTTCACTTCGACGTCGCGATGGAACAGGTTCGTCTGGTCGGCGAAGATCGTCCCGCCCCAGCGGTAGCCGACGAACGGCGTCAGCTCGAAGGCGTCATCGCTCGGCGCGTCGCGATAGTCATGGCGGCCGCGCCGCCAGTTCTCGTTCTGCGCGAAAAGACTGGTCGTGGTGAGGAGCAGCAGGAAAAGCAGGAATCCGTACTTACGCATTTGACCTCCGTGGTCGCAAACAAAGATTGCGCGTGGCCGATACAATCCGCGCACCATGAAAGTCGCCACGTGGAATGTGAACGGAATCCGCGCGCGGCACGAGCAATTCGTGCAGTTCGTCGCCTCGGAACAGCCCGACGTCGTCTGTCTGCAGGAGATCAAAGCGAAGCTCGAGCAAATCCCGCAAACCTGTTCGGTGGAAGGGTATACGTGCTACTGGCATGGCGCGGGCGGCTACTCCGGAGTGGCGCTGCACATCCGCCGCGCGTTCGCGCCCGAGGTGGCGTACGCGCACCCCGACTTCGATCTCGAGACCCGGATCGTGCAGGCTCAAATCGAGGACACTGTGTTCACCAGCGTGTACGTTCCGAACGGCGGGAAGGACTTCGACGCGAAGATCGCGTTCATCCATTCGCTGATCGCGTATGCCGCCGATCTGCGCGCGCGCGGCCTGAAACTCGTGCTCTGCGGCGACATGAACATCGCGCGCTCGGAGCTGGACGTGCACCCGAAGGAGCGCAAGCCGCGCGCGATCGGGCAGCTGCCGATGGAGCGCGAGCTCTTCGAAGAGCTGTTGCGCGCGGGCAATCTCGTCGACGTCGGACGCATGCTCCATCCCGACGCGAACGACTACTTCAGCTGGTGGGCGCCGTGGCGGCAGATGCGCGAGCGCAACATCGGCTGGCGTCTCGATTACGTGCTGGCGAGCGAGCCGCTGGCAAAGCGCGCCACCGCGTGCCCGTCGCATCGCGAGATCGGCACGAGCGATCACGCGCCGGTCGTCGCGCACTTTTCGTGAAAAACAGCGAGGGCTGCTACCGACAGCCCTCGCAAAAACAAAAAGCCGGCGTGAGGTACGCCGGCTCTTCGGGTGCTGCTGTGATGGGCGGGACTACTCGAGCACGACGAGGACGACGCGGCGGTTCGCGGCGCGGCCGGCCTTGGTCTTGTTCGACTCGACCGGGAGCGTGTCGCCGTACGAGATCGTCGACATGCGGTTGAGCGGCAGCTTGTGCTCGCGCGAGAGATAGCGGCGCACCGCGTCCGCGCGGCGCTGGCCGAGCTCCTCGTTGTACTGCTCGCCGCCGGTGTCGTCGGTGTGGCCCTGGATCTCGATGAAGTACTGCTCGTTGAGCGCGAGCACTTTGGTCGCGAACTCGTCGAGCGCGCTCTTCGCGTTCTGATCGAGGTCGTACTTGGCGAGCTTGAACTTCACGCGGTCTTCGGAGAAGGTCTGTTCGAAGACGACCTTGCCCTTGGCGAGCACGCCCGCTTCCTGCGCGCGCTTCAACGCTTCCTGCGCGGACTGGCTGAGCTGGTCGAGCCGCACGTCGGTCTGCTGCTGCTTCTGCTGCAGCGTCTCGACCTGCGAGGCAACCGACTCGATTTTCTGATTCGACTGCGCCTGCGACTCGGCGATCTTCTTGTCGACCGACTTCGAAGTCGCGCAGGCGCCGAGGAGGACCGAGAGGCCCGCGGCGATGAACATCGGGGAACGCTTCATATCAACTCTTCTTCCTTTCGTTGCGCTTCAGCCGCGCCGACGCGCTCAACACGGGCGGTTCGGTACCGCGGTAGCCGGCCCGTACCCGTACCGTGCGCGCGCGTCCGTCGAGCTGAAGGGAAATCCGGCGGTACTTTACTGCACCCTTGCCGGTGGGCGGGAACCCGATCAGATACTGGGCCCGCAACACGGATTCGATTCCATCCATGGCGTGCGCGAGCTGTTCCGGCTGATTGCCGACGAACAGCTGGCCGCCGGTCGCCGACGCGAGCTCGGCGAGCAGATCGATGTTCGACATCTCCTCGCTGATCGTCGCCGGCGCTTTCTTCTGCAGCGCCTGCTCGCCCGGCTCGCGCAAGCCGAACGCGTAGATCGGAATGGCTACGCCCTCGAGGCGCTTGCCGATCTCCTCGCGCGAGAGCTTCGAGGCGTTGTCGATGCCGTCGCTGAGCAGGATGATCGCGCGCGACGGATTGCGTCCGAGCTCGCTGCGCTGCGGCATCTCCGCGAGCGCGTCGAAGAACGCGGTCTTGCCCCACGGTTTCACGACGTCGAGCGCGCGTGCGATCGCGCCGGGGTTCTGCGTGAACGGCACGAGCTCCTTCGCGTGGCCTTCCGAGTCGAAGAGGTAGAGCGCGAAGTCGTCGCCTTCCTGGCGCCGCGCGGTGAGCGCGTTGATGGCCGCCTTCGCCGCGTCCATCTTGCCCGCGAGTCCCATCGAGCCGGAGCCGTCGAGGAGGATCGTCCACGACACGGGCGCGTTGCGCGACAGCTCGAAGAGATCGGTGGCGACGCGCGTGCCGTCGACGTAGAGGGCGACGTCTTTCTCGCGCAGGTCGGTGAGCGGCACGCCGGTACGGTTGAGCGCGGTGAACGGCACCATCACGTAGCTGACGGAGACCTGCTCGGAGAAGTCGGTCTGCTCCTGCGCATTCGCGGGGGCAAACCCCGTTGCAGCGAGCAGAGCCGCGACGCAGGCGGCGGTCAGCGAACGGCGGAGCATGCTGCAAATAACACGATTCGGCCGCACTCAGTTCCCGCCGCTCGCGCCTCAGCCTTTCTGCAGGGGGATGAACTCCGGATCCTGCTGATGCCGGCGCTCCCACTGCAGGAAGTCGTAGTAGCCGCAGCGGCGCTTGTCGGGATACTCGTGACAGACGCCGGGACGCGCGTGATAGATCGTGCAGCCGCGCGTCTTCAGATCGAGGAACATGCAGATCGAGCCGTAGATCGAGTCCTTCTGATGGCGAAGGACCTGCTCGCCTTCCTTGACCTTGGTGAAGCGTCTGCGCGCGGTCTCGACGTCGATGCCGTGATGTTTCGCCAGGCGCTTGAGGTCTTCTTTCTCGACGATGATGCGGTCGTAGCTGCAGCAATACGCGGGACACTTCGTGCAGTCGTACGTCGGGCGGGGGCCGGGCACCACGTTGTCGGCGATGGTCATGGCGAGTGAACGCCAGTGTACTGGCATCGTGCTGGCTTCGGAAGCGCGCATGAGCAAATACGACAAGGAGCTCGACACGCGTACGAAGGAGTACGAGGAGGCGACGAAAAGCTCGCCGATCGGCAATCCGAACGACGACGACCGCGCGGAGGAACGCACGCGTCGCGAGCACGACGGCGGCGCAGCTCCCGAAGAAAAGAAGTAAGCACCCCTTGCGTGCTATGGCATAACGGCATAAAGTGACCTTCATGCGCGCATATAAGCTCGTGTTTCTCTCGCTGCTCGTGACCTTCGCGGCGGCCGCCGCACCGACCATCAGCGGTATCGATCCGACCGTCGGCTTCGCCGCTGGATCGACGCACGCGACGATCACCGGCAGCGGTTTCGTGACCGCCAGCGTCACATGTCCGGTGCTGCCTCCGCCTCCGGGGACGGGACCAGCGACCTGCCCGGTGCAGGTCTTCGTCGCCGGGATCGCCGCGACCGTGCACCAGGTGACGCCGTCGACGATCGCCGTCGAAGTGAATCCGCCGGCGTCGACGAATCCGGAGAACGCTTACGACGTCGAGGTGCGCGCCGCCAGCGGCAACGCGACGCTGCCGGGCGCGTTCCGCTTCTCCGACTTCGCGCAGCCGGGGCCGGAGAACTACGTCACGTACGTGTTGCCGCTCGCGGGCGCCGATACGCCGGGCGCGAACGGCTCGCTCTGGCGGACGGAGTGGCTCGCGTACAACGCCTCGTCGACGAACCACATCCAACTCGTCGGTCCCATCTTCTCGCCGCTGTCGATCCCGACTCCCGCGGGCGATGTGCCGCCGCGAGCGACGGTCCGGCTGGAGGCGCTGACGAGTACCGAAGGCGCGTTCGTGTACGTGCCGGCGCCGCTCAATGATCAGCTGACGATGTCGCTGCACGTGCGCGACGTCTCGCGTGCCGCGGAAGGCCTCGGCACGGACGTTCCCATCCTGCGCTCCTCGGACTTCAAGCCGGTCATCAAGCTGATCGGCGTTCCGACCGACGCGCGCTATCGCGCGCGGCTGCGCATCTACGGCTTCACCGAAGCGCCCCAGACCGTGCGCGTCTCCGTGTACGTCGAAGCGGCGGACGGATCCCGTCGCGATCCGATCGCGCAGTTCGACGTCGAAACCACCGGGTTCATCAACATCGTGGCCGATCCGTTCCCGTACAACGTCGGCTCCATCGCACTCGACCTGCTCACACCCGAGCTACGCGCCGCGAGCCCGTCGCTGCGCATCGAGATCGACAACCTCGGCGAGAACATCTCGCCGCCGCCGCCGAACATCTGGGCCTTCGTCTCGATCACGAACAACGACACGCAGCAGGTCACGCTGATCACGCCGCAGCGGTGAACATGCGCACTACTTCGCTGTGACGACGTTGCGCCAGAGCCAGCCGGTGATGACTTCCTCATAGCCATCGGCGAACGGCGCGCGTCCGTTACCGGTGAAGCCGTCGCGCATGCGGATGCCGTGTCCCGCGCCGGGAAACACCACGATCCTGTAGCTGGTGTTCCCGGCGCGGCGCAAACCTTCGCGCCAGCGTGCGACGGCGATCGCGGTCGGCTGTTCCGTATCGCGGTCTCCGAACAGCAGAAGAATCGGACAGGTGAGGTGCGCGATGGCGTCGTCGGGCGACCACGTCGCGACCCACTGCCAATGCGCGCGGTTCTCCGGCGACGGAAGAATGCGTTCGAGCGGTGCGAGTTGCGACCACGCGCGATCGTGCGCGGCGTTCAGCTCGGCGACCAGCGCGTCGCGTCCGTCACCCGTCGCGAGGTAGTTCATGTAGCGATCGATGACGCGCATCGCTTCCGCGATCTCGGCGGCGCCGAGACCGGCGCGCTCGAACGCGGTGAGATACGCGTACGTCTCCGACTCGCGCGGCGACGCGCCGCCGCCGGACACCAGCACCATGAATGCGATGTTCGACGGCCGTGCGGCCGCGGTGGCGACCCAGGCGGCCTGACTCACGCCGAAGAAGCCGACGCGTTTTGCGTCGATACCGGCCGTCGTCCGCAGATACGCGACGGCGGCGGAGGCGTCGGCGGCGAGATCGTCGAGCGACGCCTGCGTCCAATCACCGCCCGATCGCCCGCAGCCGCGCTTATCGAAGGCGAACGTGGCGATGCCGAGGGCGGCGAACTCGCGGCCGTACGCCACGCCGCCTTCACGCGTGGCGGGGCCGGAGCCGTGCAGGACCACGATTGCAGGATGCGGCCCGGGCGATTGCGGCATCACCAGCGTGCCCGCGAGCGTGACGCGATTGCTGTGAAATTGAACGTCCCGCTCCTCGTACGCGGCGGTCTGCGCATGGAGTGACCACGCCAGCGTCGCGACGAGGAGCATCCGGCCGAGGCATCCGCGCATGACGTACTCCTTCGCGTCTCCATACGCCGGCGCGCGTTCCGCAGTTGCGCGCGCGGAACTGATTTCGCAAGCGCGAGACGCACGATGCGTCTCGCGCTTCTCGTTTCCGCGCTCTTCGCCGGCGCCTGCTGTTCATCGTTGCCGAAGCTCGCGGAGAAACGCGTGCCGTTTCCTTCGCGCGCGGCGTCGAATGCGGACGTGCGCGTCACGCGCGAGTCGTGGCACGACGCGAAGCGCGATCGCGACGTACCCGTCACGATCTACGCGCCCGCCGCGGCGCACGCGAAGCTGCCGGTCGTCGTCTTCTCGCACGGCATCGGCGAAGACCGCGATTCGTACGCGTACCTCGGGCGCGCGCTCGCGCAACACGGCTACCTCGCCGTGCACGTGACGCACGCCGGCACCGACCGCGCGGTGCTCGAGCGCGGTTATCGCTTTCTCTATCGCGCGGTGAAAGAGAAGATCAACTGGATCAACCGCCCGCTCGACGTCAGCTTCGCGCTCGACCAGCTCGCGTCACGCGACGACGCCGACCTGGCCCGCGTCGCGATCGCCGGACACTCCGCCGGCGCGTTCACCGCGTTCGCGCTCGCGGGCATCCGCTTCGCCGACGGCGGCGTGCTGCGCGATCCGCGCGTGAAGGTCGCCGTGGCGATGTCGATGCCGCGCATGGACGGCGTCGTCGCGCCGGACGGCTACGACTCGATCGCGATTCCGCTGCTCAATCTCACCGGCACGTGCGACACCAGCCTCATCTACCGCACGTTCCCGAAGCATCGCCGCATTCCGTTCGAGTCGACGCACGCGACGCGGCAGTATCTCGTCACGCTCGCGCACGTCACGCACAACACGTTCTCGAATGCGACGGATGAACGTCACGACGAGATCGTCGCGATCACGCTTGCGTTTCTCGACGCGTACCTGCGCAATGACGCGGCCGCGCGCGCGTGGTTCGACGAGCCGGGACGCGGCGCGCTCACCGGCACCAGCCTCTCCGTCGAGCGCAAATAGGCACGTGCACGCTACCATGTGCACTCTATGGATCATGCCGTCGCACTGGTGCAGGCGTATCTCCAACTGAACGGTTACTTCACCTCGGCCGAATACCCGATCATGGCGGGCACCGCGCGCAACGGGTTCCGCACCATCACCGACATCGACATCCTCGCGTTCCGCTTTCCGTCCGGCGCGCCGCTCGCGGGACGCGGACGCAAGTCGCCGAAAGGCCTCGACGTGAACATGCTCGACGAAGGCCTGGCCGTGCCGCAGGACGCGATCGACATGATCATCGGCGAGGTGAAGGAAGGACGCGTTGGCATCAACACCGGCATCCGCGATCCGGAAGTGCTGAAGACGGTCATCAACCGCTTCGGCGAAGTCGGCGACTCCGACGGCATCGTCGAAGAACTGCTGCGCACCGGCAACGCGGAGATCCCGCCCGCGTACAACGTGCGCCTCATCGCGTTCGGCTCGTTCCCGCCCGGCTCGCAGGTGCCGCCGTGCCGCATCATAAGCCTCGGCCACGTGCTGCAATATCTGCAGGAGTACGTGCGCAAGCACTGGCACATGCTGCGGCATCTGCAGTTCAAAGATCCCGCGTTCGGGTTCCTGATGACGCTCGAGAAAGCGCGTCGCGGCGGTGCGGGACGTCGCGGCGAGCGCGGCGTCGAAGTCGTGCCGCCGATGGAAGAAGAACGTCCCGCGAACGGACGCCGCCGCGGCGAGATGCCGCAGCCGGCGGCGCCGCCCGCGCGCGGCTTTCACGGGAGGGGCCGCCGATGAAACTCTCGCGCCGCGAGTTCGCGATCGTCGCCGGCGGCGCCGCGGCCGCATTCACGCCGCGTGTCACCGCGACGGCGCAGGAAGCGGCGAAGCCGAATGCCGAGGTCGAAGCGCGCATCGCGTGGATCCTCGGCAAGTACGGCGATCGTCTCGATGAAACGCAGCGCGCCGACATCCGCCGTCTCGTCAGCGGCGCGCAGCCGGGACTCGATGCGATGCGCGCGTATCCGCTCGACAACTCCGTCGAGCCGGCGACGCTCTTTCGCATCTACCGCAGACGGCGTCCCGCGAAGCTGACCGAAACGAAGAAACAGTCATGATCGGCGAAGACGTTCTCTATCTTCCGGTCGTCGAGCTCGCGGCGCGCATCAAGTCGCATGCGCTCTCGCCGGTCGAGCTGACCGAGGCGTATCTCGCGCGCAGCGAGAAACTCGGACCGCGGCTCAACGCGTACGTCACGATCCTGCGTGAACGCGCGCTGCGCGAGGCGCGGGAGGCGGAGAAGGAGATCGGCGCGGGCAAGTATCGCGGACCGCTGCACGGGATTCCGTACGCGGCGAAGGATCTCCTCGCGGCGGCCGGCGCACCGACGACGTGGGGCGCGCGTCCGTACGCGAAGCAGCAGTTCGATTCCGACGCGAACGTGATCCGTCATCTGCGCGAAGCGGGCGCGGTGCTGCTCGGCAAGGCGGCGATGATCGAGCTCGCCGGCGGCATGGGCTATCGCTACGGTACGGCCTCGCTCACCGGCGGCGCGAAGAATCCGTGGAACGAGACGTGTTGGACGTGCGGCTCGTCGAGCGGCTCCGGCGCGATCGTCGCCGGCGCGCTCGCGGCATTCGCCATCGGCAGCGAGACGTGGGGCTCGATCCTCTGCCCGTCCGCGTACTGCGGCATCTCCGGTTTGCGCCCGACGTTCGGCCGCGTCGGACGCAGCGGCGCGATGGCGCTCTCGTACTCGATGGACAAGCTCGGACCGATGGCGCGCAGCGCCGACGACTGCGGCTTCATCCTCGTCGCGCTCGCGGGTCACGACAAGAGCGACAAGCATTCATTGCCCGATGACGACGCCCGTTTCGGCTACGTGCGCGAGCCGCGCAAGCCGCTGCGCATCGGACGCCTGACGAACGCGTGGACGAGCGTGCAGCCGGAGATCGCGCGCATCACCGACGCCGCGTTCGACACGCTGCGCCGCGCCGGCGCGACGATCGTCGACGTCGCGCTGCCGGAAGGTCCCTGGGAAGTCGCGGCAGGCGTGACGATCTCCGTCGAATGCGCGACCGCGTTCGATGAGCTCATCGAGTCGGTACGCGTCGCGGAGCTCGACGATCCCGGCAGCCGCATCGGTGGCTATGTGAACCGCACCGTCAACGGCGCCGACTACGTCCGCGCGCAGCGGCTGCGCAGCGTGCTGCAGGAGAAGGTGGATTTCCTCTTCGACAAGATCGATGTGCTGGCCGCGGCCACGCTGCCGCTCGCGGCGACGCCGATGGAGACGAACCTCGAGACCGATCTCTCGTTCGCCGATCCTCTCGGCGGCATCGGCAACTTCTGCGGCCTGCCGGGGATGAGCGTGCCGTCCGGCTTCACGTCGAAGAAGCTGCCCGCGGGCATTCAGTTCGTCGGCCGCGCGCTCGACGACAACGCGGTGCTCGCGGCGGCGAATCTCTTTCAGTCGCACAGCGATGCGCACAAACGCCGGCCGCCGCTCTGACGCGCACTCACGACGCGACTTTGTTTCGGCCGGTGCGTTTCGCGTCGTAGAGCGCGCTGTCGGCGCAGCGGATGAAGTCGCCCATGTTCGCGCCGTCGCGCGGAGGAACCGCGGTCGCGAGTCCGATGCTGATCGTGACGTGGCCGCACGGCGCGTCGGGATGCTCGAGGTTCAGCGACTCGACGCGCGAGCGGATCGTCTCCGCGACGTGAATGGCGCGCTCCGCGTCGGTATCGGGCAGCAGCACCGCGAACTCTTCGCCGCCGTAACGCGCGACGAGATCGGCGGCGCGATGCACCGCGTCCTGGACGCAGCGCGCGACCCGCCGCAGGCAGTCGTCGCCGGCCTGATGTCCCGACGCGTCGTTGAAGCGCTTGAAGTAGTCGATGTCGATCATGAGGAGCGACAACGCGGCGCGGCTGCGCGCGGCGCGGCGCCATTCGACGGCGAGCGTCTCGTCGAAGTGGCGGCGGTTCGCGACGCCGGTGAGCCCGTCCTGCGTGGAAATGCGATGCAGCGTCTCGATGGCCGTCGCGAGATGCTCGTTCGCCGCTTCGAGGTCGCGCGTTTTCTGTTCGAGCTGCGACTGCGTCGCGCGCAACGCGTCGATGAGCTGCGCGCTCGCGATCGCACCCGCGAGCTGATCGGCCACCGTTTCGAGCAGCGAGAGCTTGTTGCGAAACGCCGCGAGCCGCGTGCTCTCGAGATTCAGCACGGCGACGAGGCGGCCGTGATGATGCACCGGCACGCAGAGCTCGGAGCGCGCGCCTTCCATCGTCTCGATGTAATTCGGGAACGTTCGCACATCGTCGACGAGCACCGGCTTTCCCGTCGCGGCGACCTGGCCGACGATGCCGCTGCCGAGGGAGCGCATGTAGCCGGCGTGGATGTCGGTGGCGACGGCGGTCGTCACCGCCTGGCAGACGAACGTCTCGCGCTTCTCGTCGATGGTTATGAGCGCGACGAACTCCCAATCGAACTTGCGCGCGAGCGCGTCGGTGATGCGCTGCAGCATCGGGCGCAGCTCGAGATCGAGCGTCGCGATCCGCGCCACTTCATTGAGGATCTCGAGCTGCGCGATCCGCGCGTCCACGCACTCGCTACGCGCCAGTGGCGCCGGCGGATTGCGCGCGGTCGAAGTTTCGGGCGACGAGCTCGCTGAATTCGAGGAACGCGCGCTGCTCCGGCTCAGCGAACAGATGCGGCTCGCGGAATGCCCAGCCGGCCGCGCCGACGAGACGGCCGTCGCGGAGGAGCGGCACCGCCGCGAACGCGCGACTGTCGTTGCGCTGCCACAGCGGCGCGAGATCGGGATACGCCTCGGCCGCCGCCGCGAACGACGTCAGCCACACCGGCCGCACGTCGCGCGCGGCGATCGAGAGCGGATACGGATCGTCGACACGGATCTCCGCGAACGTGACCAGATCTTCCTGTGAGACGCCGAACGTCGCCACCGGCTGCAGCACGTCGCCCTCGCGCAGCGCGACCACGCCCGCCTTCGCGCCGAGGGCGATCGAGCGTCGCGTGAACAACTCGTCCGGAGTTCCCGCGTCGCGCGTGCGGCCGGAGGTGATCTCCTGCGCCGTCGCCACGATCTCGCCGAGCTCGAACGGCTTGCGGATCGTGCGCACGCCCGGCCATTGTCTGCGCACGCGCTCGAGCTCCGCCTTCGACGCCGACGACACCACCGCCACGCGTTCGAGCGCCTCGGGGCGCCGCGCCGCGAGACGCTCGATCAGCTCGTGGCCGCTCGCGCCGGGCAGCGCGAGGTCGAGAAAGGTCGCGTCGTAGTCGATCCGCGGCAACAGCAGAAGCGCGTCCGCGCCGTTGCCGACGGGGTCGACGTCGAAGCCGAACCGCGTCAGCAGCACTTCCAGCAGCCGCCGGGTATTCGCGTCGTTCTCCACGACCAGCGCGAGCGGATTCACCGTTGCGCAGAATAACGTTCGTGCGCCGCGCGCGCTACTGTCCGTCGATGCGCACCTCGACGCGCTGCCCGAGCTTGAGCGGCGTCGGCTCCGCGAACGCGATCTTCACGAGCAGTACGCGCGTGTCGATCGGCTTCGACGGATCCTGCGGCTTGATGCGGCGATTGACGACCGAGTCGGGGATCTCCTCGATGGCGCCGCGCCAGTTGCGGTCGTAGCCCTCCGCGAGAATCGTCGCGTTCGCGCCGCCGCGCACGCGCGCCGCATCGAACTCGTCGACTTCCGCTTCCACGCGCGTGCGCCGCAGGTCGGCGATCGTGACGATGTTCGCGCCTTCGGCGATGGTCTCGCCCGGATGCACGTGCCGCGCGATGACGACGCCGTCGATCGGCGCGGTGATGACGGTCTTGCCGACGAGCGCTTCGAGCCGCCGCACTTCCGCGGTCGCCGACGCGCGCCGCGCACGCGCGGCCTCGACGTCGCGCTCTGCTTTGTCGACCGCCTGCTTCGCGCCGACGTCCTGCTGCCAGAGGCTGCGCGCGCGTTCGGCGTCAGCCTGGAAGAGGCGGATGTCCGCGTCCGCTTCGACGACGCGCGCGCGGCTCTCCGCGAGCGCGGCGCGCGTGTCGTCCGCCTTCACGATCGCGAGGACGTCGCCCGCGTGCACGTGATCTTTCTCGTCGACGTTCAGCGTCGCGATCGTCCCCGCGACGTCGCTGCCGACGACGACTTCCGCGCCGGGATACGCGACGACGCGTCCTTCGGCGACGATGCGCGCCGGTTCTTTCGCGAGCGCTGCGGACCGCGGCTTCGGCGTGCGCGGCGCACGGGTCGCGCTGACCTGCGCGACGGTGGCGATGACGATGAGGATGCCGAGGATCGGATATAGCAGGCGATTCATACCAATGCTCCGTCTTGAATGTGGACCACGCGATCCGCGATGCCGCGGACCTTCGGGTCGTGCGTGACGATGACGAGCGCGCGCTCTTCCTGTTTGGCGAGCGCGCGGAACAGCTCGAGGATCTGCGTGCCGGACTGCGAGTCGAGGTTCGCGGTCGGTTCGTCCGCGAGAAGGATCGGCGCGTTGCCGGCGAGCGCGCGCGCGATCGCGACGCGCTGCTTCTGCCCGCCCGACAGATCGCGCGGCAGGAAGTGCTTGCGCGCGCCGAGGCCCACCGCGTCGATGACGCGCTCCGCTTCCGTGCGCGCGTTGCCGCCGCGGACGCCTTTCACGTTGAGCGCGTATTCGACGTTCTCGACCGCGGTGAGCGCGGGGAAGAGATTGAACTGCTGGAACACGAAGCCGAGCGACTGGCGGCGGATGCGCGCGAGATGCTTTTCATCCGCGGGCTTGCCGTCGACCACGACCTCGCCGCTCGACGGCGCGAGGATGCAGCCGAGGATCGAGAGGAACGTCGTCTTGCCGGAGCCTGACGGACCTTCGAGCGCGACGATCTCGCCGCGATCGACGTCGAAGTCGATGCCTTTGAGCACGGTCACGGTCTCGCGGCCTTCGGTGAAGTGCTTCTTCACGCCGCGTGTTTGCAGGATGGACATGGCAGGCCTCACGTTCTGAACACGAGCGCGGGATCGATGCGCGCGACTTTGCGGAACGAGATCATCGCGGCGCCGAGACAGAGCGCGATCGCGCCCGCGAGCACCGCGACGTAGAGCGAGGTCGGGATGATCAGCTTCAGATCGATCTTCGCCATCACCGGCCGCAGCGCGAACGCCTGCAGCGCGCCGAGCGCGAAGCCGGCCACCGCGGCAATCGTGGCCTGTTTGCCGAGAATCGCGTAGATCTCCGCGTTGCCGCCGCCGATCGCCTTCACCGTGCCGAACTCGCGGATGTGCTCCATCGTCGAGGTGTAGAGCGTCTGCGCGACGACCACGATCCCGACGAGACAGCCGAGGAAGACGGTGATGTACATGTTCAGGCCGAGTCCCGTCGACTCGATCCAGTACGCGCGCGAGCGCGACGCCCATTCGCCGCGCGTGAAGACGTCGTTGTACGGAAGCCGCCGCTGCAGCTCCGCGCGTACCGACTCGACATCGGCGCCGGGCGCGAGCTTCACGAGGATGTACGTCGTATTGCCGCGCAGCGTGCTCTCGCTGAGGCTCTGCGCGAGCTGGAAGTCCATGAACGTGAGCGGCGTCGTGGTGAACGACTTCGCGTCGACGGTGCGGCCGATGATCTTCAGGCGCCGGCCGAGGACTTCGCGATACTCGCCGACGGCAAACGCGCCCCAGCGCTTCTTCGCCGAGTCGTCGATGACGACGTACGGACCGCGGCGCAGATCCTCGAGGTTCCCGTCGACGACGTTCCGAGGAAAGTTCCACGCGCCCCAATGCTCGAGCGCGTACGCCTCGGTGCCTTCGACCGCGCCGTTCGGCAGGCTCACGTTCATGAACCAGACGATGAGGTTGTCCGCGCGCGCGACGCCCGGCGTCGAGCGCACGCGCTTCACGTACGTCTCCGGGAACGTATGCGCGAAGTCGACGTTCGCGGTGTTGTGCGACGTCACCCAGAGATCGGCGTCGATCTGATCGATCGTCAGCGACGCGTTCGACATCAGGCCGAGGAAGAGGCCGACCTGCACGAAGACGAGCGTGACGGCGAAGGCGACGCCGGAGACGGTGATGAAGAAACGTAGCTTGTCGTGCAGCAGCGTCTTCGTTGCGAGATCGACGGCCATCACTGCTCCTTCGCCACGCCGCACGTGATGCCGCGCACCATCATGTCGATGGCGAGCTTCGCGCGCTCCGCGATCGGACGCCACTCGACCCATTCGTCCGATGCTTTCGCGATCTCGAGCGAGATCACGCCGTGTACGCCCGACCAGATCACCTGCGTGAGGAGATCCGCGTCGGTGAGCTCCGCGCGCAGCCGCTTCGCCGCGATGGCCTCGACGAGGATGCTCTTCACGAACGCGTACGCGTCTTCCTCGGGATTGCCTTTCGCGAGCTGCGAGTCGCGCGACGCGTTCGCGCGCGGCGTCATGAACATCAGCCGGTAATGGCTGCGGTTGCGGAAGCCGAAGTCGATGTAGGCGTGGCCGACCGCGCGGAGGCGCTCGAGCGGATCGGCGATCGCGGCGAGGGCGGTGAACTGATGCGCGAACTCACGGAAGTCGTGATCGCAGAGCTCGGCGAGCAGCGCGTCTTTGTCGCGGAAGTGAAAGTAGATGGCGGTGGGGGAGTACTCGATGCGATCGGCGATGCGGCGCATCGTGACGGACTCGACGCCTTCGCTGGCGAAGAGCTCGCGTGCGGCGTCGAGGATTTTCGTCCGAATTTCCTCACGCTCGCGTTCCCTGCGTTCTCTTGGTCCCAAACAGTCCTCCGTTACTTAACGTTGTTAAGTTAAGTCACGAAGTTCTGCCAGTCAAGAGGCAGCTGAGAAAATCAACGTCCCTCAGTCGGTGAGCTTCTTCATCAGCTCGTTGACCTGATCGTAGACATGCTTGACCGACGCCTCGACGACGACGGAGGTGTCGTCGGGGACGCGGTCTTCATCGACATGCAGCATGTCGAGGATCTCGTCGGTGGCGAAGAGGATGTCCGCGAGCTTGTCGAGCACGCGCTCCGACATGGGGAGGTGAACAGCGGTCATTGCGTCGAACACGGTGGCCTTGTACGTCACTCTGCCTAGGAGTGACTTATGTACCGAAATCCCTACCCTCTACAGGCAAAAGAATTTCGGTCACGTTTCGGTTACGCCCGATCCTTCAGACGGATGACAAACTTCTCCGCAGTGAGCGTGTCGGAAAAGCGGACGACCTTCACGTCGACGAGTCCTACAGCCTGTCCGGCAGCCATGACATCGGACTCGGTGATCGCGTCGATTCCCTTCGGCCGGATGACCCAGAGCGCGCCCGCGGGCGCGAGCGACGGACGCAGTTTCGCGAGCTTGCCGAGGTCCTTGCGCGTGTTCGCGGCGACGAAGATGACGTCGCTGTTCGCGCGGATGCGCGACGAGACGTCGGCGCCGCGCGCGCGGAGGTCGTCGAGGAACGCCGCGTCGAGCGTGCCGCTGATGGAGATGAGCTGGCCGCGCTTGATGCCGAGCTTGTCCGCGACGCTCTTCGGGTTCCGAATTTTCTCGGCCCACTTCTCCGCCTCGGCACCGGCATGGACGCGAATCGACCGCGCGTGCCACTGCAACTGCAGCACGCCGTCGCGCGCCGAAACGTTTTGCATCTCGCGGAAAGGCACGCGCAGCTTGAGGCCGCCGCGGAAGATCAGCTCATCCGTTTCGAGCAGCGCCTTCGCATCTGCAAACGTGTCGTCAACCTCGACGCGGCAGAGAACTTCGTTTCCCATGCGCTGACGTTATCCTACGCGGCCATGGTTCAGAAAACGCCTCGCATGCTCCGCATTGCCGCGCTTCTCCTTCTTGCCATCCCCCTCGCCGCACAGCCGATCCCGCCTTCCATCGACACGGCATTCCATGCCTTTCGCGGCGACGCCGTGCGCGCGCATCTGAAGTTCCTCGCCAGCGACCTGCTCGAGGGGCGCGGCCCCGGCACGCGCGGCGACGCGCTCGCCACGAGCTACATCGCCGCGCAGTTCGAGGCGATGGGGCTCCAGCCCGCGGGCGACGGCGGCACGTACTTTCAGAAGGTCTCGCTGCTGAACATCGCCATGGATGCGGCGAAGTCGCGCGCGGCGTTCACGAAGAACGGCGCGGCCGTGCTCGGACCGCTCGTCTATCGCGACCAGTTCGTCGGCGGCAATCAGTCGCAGCAGGAGAACGTCTCCATCGACTCCGACGTCGTCTTCGTCGGCCACGGCGTGGTCGCGCCGGAGTATCGCTGGGACGACTACAAGGGACTCGACACGCGCGGCAAGACGCTGGTGATGCTCGTCGACGATCCGCCGGCGAGCGCGCAGGAGCCGGATCTCTTCCGCGGCCGCGCGCGCACGTACTACGGCCGCTGGACGTACAAGTACGAGATCGGCGCGGCGAAAGGTGCCGCCGCGGTGATCCTCATTCACACCGATCCGGCGGCCGGCTACGGCTGGCAGGTCGTGCGCAATTCGTGGGGCGGCGAGCAGGCGTACGTGAAGCTGCAGCCGGGACAGCCGGGCCTGCAGTTCGCCGGCTGGATCACGGAAGCGATCGCGAAGCAGCTCTTCCAGACCGCGGGGCTCGATCTCGACAAGCTGACGCAGGCCGCCGCGTCGCGCGACTTCAAGCCGGTGCCGCTCAATGTCCGCTTCAACGCGAACGTCGCCAGCACGATCCGTCCGTTCGACACCGCGAACGTCGTGGCGAAGCTCGAAGGCAGCGACCCCGTGCTCAAGGACGAAGGCGTGGTCTACAGCGCGCACCACGATCACCTCGGGATCGGCCCCGCCGATCCGAGCGATCCGAACGACACGATCTACAACGGCGCGATCGACAACGCGAGCGGCGTCGCCACGCTCCTCGAGATCGCGCGCGTCTGGTCGACGAACCCCGTGCCGCACAAGCGCACGCTCTACTTCGCCGCCGTCGCCGCCGAAGAACAAGGTCTCCTCGGCTCGCAGTTTCTCGGCCAGCATCCGCCGATTCCCGCCGGCAAGATCGCGATGGGTCTCAACTTCGACGCGCTCGATCTCTTCGGCCCGGTCGGCAGCGTGACGATGATCGGCATCGACCACACGACGTTCTTCCCGACCGCGAAGAAAGTCACCGATGCGCTCGGCCTCACCATCGTTCCCGATCAGGCGCCGGAGCAGGGCTCGTACTACCGCTCCGATCACTTCAGCCTCGCCAAGGCCGGCATCCCCGCGTTCTCCGTGAAGCAGGGACTCGACGTGCGCGGCAAGCCGGAGTCGTGGGGCCGCGAGCACGTCGCCGAATACCGCACCAAGCATTACCACCAGGCCAGCGACGAATACGATCCGTCGTGGGACTTCAGCTCCGCGGTGCAGATTGGTCAACTAGCGTACTGGTTGGGCGCCGAGGCCGCGAATGCCGCGGAGAAGCCGATGTGGCTTCCGGGCGAAGAGTTCTACGACGTGACGGCGCGCGCGCGGCGCTAGAACCTGCGAACGGACCGTCGAACCGAGCAACGCGAGGGCGTTGCTCAGTTCGACGCGTTGCATCAAACGCAACACGCGTTTGCGGCCGACGCTGCTTTCGTTGGCATCGGTGATGCCTCGCACGCACGACATGAAACACCTCGGGCTCGTACTGCTCGCTCTCTTCGTTCTCGTTCCCGCCGCCTTCGCCCAACACCGCGCCTTCGATCTCACCGCGAACGCGGTGTGGGTCGATCCGACGAACAGCGGTTCGTTCAAAGACCTCGCCGATCCCGCCGACATCGACTTCGACGGCACGATCGGCTACGGCCTCGCCGCGAACATCTTCTTCGGCGATCACATCTCGGCCGAGTTCGCGGCATCGCGCGTCGAGCCCGACACGACCATCCGCCGCCACGCGGTCTCCTCGGCCGGCGGCAACCTGCGCATGACGCCGCTCACCGCGGTGCTGCAGTGGCACTTCGCGCCGAACGGCTTCATCGATCCGTACATCGGCGCGGGCGCAGCCTACGTGCTCTTCGACAACTCCGCCGACAACAGCGTCTCCGGCATCAACGACATCGACATCAAAGACGACGCGGGCTTTGCCGTGAACGCGGGTCTCGGCATCCGCCTCGGCAGCCGCTGGGGCATCAACGGCGACGTGAAGTACGTGCCGCTCGAATCGAACGCGACGGCGGTCGTCGCTACCGGCGGCACGACGCAGGGGCGCTTCAACATCAGCCCGATCATCGTCTCCGCCGGCCTGCAGCTGCGCTTCTGATTCAGAGCCAGCGCAGCAACAGCCAGCCGCCCGCCGCGATCCACGCCAGAAACGCGGCGTTGATCGCGGTGAGGCGGCGGAAGAAGTGCGGATCGCGGTTCGACTCGCGCGCATAGATGCGCCAGCCGAGGAGGTTCGCGAGCGAGGCGACGATCGTGCCGCAGCCGCCCGCGTTCACGCCGTAGAGCAACGCGCGCCAGTCGCCGCGCGCGAACGGCGCGAACAGCACGGCCGCGGGGACGTTGCTGATGATCTGCGACGCGGCGATCGAGGCGAAGTAGACGTTCGTCTCGATCCCGCGCGCGAGCGGGCGCAGCGCCTCCACGACGACGAACGCGACGAGGAAGATCGGCAGGATCGAGTAGTCGATGCGCAGCATACGGCGGCGCAGCAACGCGATGCCCGCGACGAGCGCCGCCGCGGCGGCGACCCATGCGGGAACGATGCGCGCGACTTCGAGCAGCACGAGCACGAAGCACGCGCCACCGACCATCGCCGCGCGCGCATCCCGCGGCGGCAGAGCGACGTCAGTGCGCTGCATCGGACGCGAGCGGCCGAGGAGCACGACGGCGAGCGCGATGCCGATGAGCGACCACGCGACGAACGGCGACATCGTCGCGACGAAGTGCGCCGCACTCCAGCCGCTGCGATGAAAGAGAAACAGATTCTGCGGATTGCCGAGCGGCGTGAGACAGCCGATGAGATTCGCCGCGATGATCTCGAGCACGACCGCGTCTTCGACGTCGAAGTCGGTGAAGCGGCTGGCGATGATCGTGATCGGGATGACGACGAAGAGCGCCACGTCGTTCGTCACGAGCGTCGCGAGGATGCCGCCGAACGCGATCAGCGCGCACGCGAAGCCGCGCGTCGAATGAAAGTGCGCGACCGAGCGCGCGACGAACAGATCGAGCATGCCCGACGCGCGCAGGATCTCCACGCTGACGAGCAGCGCGAAGAGCACGAGCAGCAGCCGCAGATCGATCGCGTGGAGAAACCGCAAAGCCGCGCGAAATGTACTTCAGTGCAGCCGCACGTGCGAATCGGCTATGCCCTCAGGGTCGACTAGGCTCGACCCGCGCGCGGCTTCTCGGCCGCCTTCATCGCCATCATCGCCGCCCCTTCCACGGGAGGCTTCAACGGCGCGACGAGCGACGCTCCCGGCGCGTCGCGCTGCAACCGCAGACGCATCGGATTGAGCAGCAGCTCGCCCGCGTGAAACGCGCCGCCGACGTACGCGACGGGAAACGCCACGTCCGTCAGATGCAGCTTGCGCGCGACCGCGAGCACGCACTCCGCGAGCTCGGAGCCGCCGCGCGCGAGGATGTCTCGCGCGATGTCGTCGCCCGCCTGTGCTGCTTCGATGACGAGCTTGCCGTAACGCGCGATGTCATCCGCATGCGTCGTCGTTGCGTACACGAACCGCGGCAGCTCCTCGGGGCTGCACATGTCGTAGTCGTCGCAGAGCAGATCGGTCATCTTCGTCGCGAAGCCGCGGCCGTCGTGCGCGCGCACGATCGCGGAGAGGCCTTCGCGCGCGATCCAGAACCCGCTGCCTTCATCGCCCAGGGTGGGACCCCAGCCGCCGGCGCGCGCTTCGCCGTTGCCCTCGTTGCGGCCGAACGCGACCGAGCCCGTGCCCGCGATCACGACCACGCCCGCGCCGAAGCCGACCGCGCCGGTCAGCGCGATGCGCGCGTCGGTGTCGACGATGAAGTTGCCGCGCGGAAAGAAAATCTTCAGCGAATCGATGACGCGCTGGCGGTGCGCGGGATGATCGGAGCCGGCGACGCCGCAGTACGCGTACTCGACGTTGCGAATCGCGATGCCGGCCTCGACGAGGGCGATGTTCACGGCGCGCTCGATGTTGCGCGTTGCTTCCTCGATGCCGACGCGGAGATGGTTCGAGCCGCCGGCGAGACCGCGGCCGTGGATGTGGCCGCTTTCATCGACGACGATCGCGGCGGTTTTCGAGGCGCCCCCGTCGACGCCGATGAAGTACTCCATAGCGCGGGCGAGCCCAGCACCTCTCGTGCCGGTCCCAAGTTTGCTAATAACACCGCTCAGCGGCCGCAGTCCAGCGGTCGCGCGACAGAAGGAGATTTTGAATGAACCGCAAACAGATTCTGACGATCGGCACGATGGTCGTGCTCGCCTTGGCGCTGCTCACCGCGGGCGCGTGCAAGAGCAGCGGCATGGCCGTGACGACGCGCGGACAGCTGCTCAAGCTCAACATCGCGCATCCGGACGATCTGCCGGAGCAGGGCGTCGACAATCTCGACGTCACGATCTCGAACGCCGGCGTGAACAACATCCAGGACGTGCTGCTCGAGGTCGAGCTGCCGTCGCAGCTGATCGTGCTCGATCAGACCAACGACCGCGGCATCAACGTCATGCACTCGCCGGGCTCGAACCTCTATCGCTTCACGTTCGGCAACATCCAGCCGGCCGAGCGTTCGACGGTTCGCTTCCGCGTGCGCACCGCGTTCGGCACGATGAGCGAGACGGGCAGCGTGCGCGCCACCGCGTGGCAGAGCGGACTGCCGGGCGACAAGCTCGTCGAGACCGCCGTCATCAAGCTGCGCCAGTAATCTCCCGTTGAGAATCGGAGCGGCGGGCGCGCGTCCGCCGCTCCACATCCATAGAATGCGCCGCATGGCGCACGACGACGACCCGAAGCTGCACATCCCTCCCACCCGGCGCGAGTCTCTCGAAGACCGCAAGCTGCTCGACCGTCCCACCCGCGAGGAAACGCTGCAGAGCGAATCGTGGCGCGTGCTGCGGATCACGAGCGAGTTCGTCTCCGGTTTCGATCACCTCGCCGACGTCTACCCCGCGGTGTCGATCTTCGGCTCCGCGCGCACGGTGCTCTCCGACCGCTACTACGACCTCGCCGTGCGCACCGCGGAGCTCCTCGGACGCGCGGGCTTCGCGATCATCACCGGCGGCGGCCCCGGCATCATGGAAGCGGCGAACAAAGGCGCGCGGCAGGCAGGCGCGCTCTCGATCGGCTGCAACATCGAGCTGCCGTTCGAGCAGGAGGTCAACACCTTCGTCGACAAGGCGATGACGTTCCGCTACTTCTTCGTGCGCAAGACGATGTTCGTGAAGTACTCGGAGGCATTCGTCACCTTCCCCGGCGGCTTCGGCACGCTCGACGAGCTCTTCGGCGCGCTCGTGCTCATCCAGACGAAGAAGATCTCCGACTTTCCGGTGATCCTCTTCGGCACGGAGTATTGGGCGGGAATGATCGACTGGCTGCGCAAGCGCGTGCTCGACGCGAACAACATCACGCAGGAAGACGTCGACAACATCCACGTCGTCGACGAGCCCGAGCAGGTGCGCGACATCGTCGTCGCGTATCACGAGAAGGCGGTCTCGGACGGCTCCCGCTAAGGTGGCATCCCGTTCGCAAATAACTGATGGTGAAGGAGGTTAGATGCGAATCCAGGAAACCAATGGGATCTTGAAAGAATCGCGCTACGCACGCCACGCGAACCACGTCGAGCAGGACAACGGCATGATGTCGCGGGCTTGGCGGATGATGTCGAACCTTCCCGGGAAACTGACGGGCATCTTCCGCAAGCACTGACAACACACAACGACGCGCGCGGGCTCAGACGCCCGCCGCGTCTCGTTCTTCTTCTTCCTCTGCCGGCTCCGTGGCCGGCAGTTTTGTTTCCACGGTGACCCAACGCACGCGGAACCGTTCGGCCTCGAGCACGGTGATGGTGAGATCGCGCAGCTCGACGCGATCGCCCGGCATCGCCTCGCGCCCGAGGCGCGCGGCGACGTAGCCGCCGACGGTTTCTTCTTCCGGTTCGCCGACGTCGATCTTGAGGCGATCGGCGAGATCCTCAATCAGATAGTCGCCGCGCACGCGATAGCGTCCGTTGCCGAGCGGCTCGATCTCCGGTCGCTCGCGATCGAACTCGTCCTGAATCTGCCCGAACAGCTCTTCAGTGATGTTCTCCAGCGAGACGATGCCCGAGGAGCCGCCGTACTCGTCGACGACGACGGCCATGTGCGTCTTCTGCTCGATGAACTGCGAGAGCAGCGACTCGACGGTGCTGTTCTCCGGCACGAAGAGGATGTCGCGCTTGAGGTCTTCGAGCTTGCGTCCCGGTCCGCGCAGCTGCGCGAGCAGCAGATCCTTGACGTGAATGAGGCCGACGGTCTGATCGAGCGTGCCCTCGCACAGCGGATAGCGCGTGTGGCGCGTCGTGCGGATGGTCTCGAGATTCTCTTCGATCGACTTCGTCGTAGAGAGAATGACGACGTCGGTGCGCGGCACCATGATCTGCCGCGCGGTGCGCTTCGAGAACTGGAAGACGCCTTCGATGATCTCGCGGTTTTCTTCGGAGAGGATGCCTGCCTTCTCCGAGCTCGCGAGGATCATGCGCAGCTCGTCGACCGAATGCACGGCCTCGTCTTCCGCCGCGGGATGGATGCGGAAGAGGCGCAGCGCGGCGTTCGTGAGGCCGCGCAGCACCCAGATCGCGGGATACGTGAAGACGTAGAAGCCGTGCAGCACGTGCGCGGTCCAGAGCGCGGTGCCGGCGGACTTTTGGATGGCGAGGAACTTCGGCACCTGCTCGCCGAAGATGATGTGCAGCGCGGAGATGAGGATGAAGGAGACGGTCGCGGAGATCGAATGCGCGATCGGCTCCGCGAACGCGCCGGACGAGCGCAGCAGCGGCATGAGGATCGTCGCGAACGCCGGCTCGCCGACCCACCCCAGCGCGAGCGAGGCGAAGGTGATCCCGACCTGACACGCGGCGAGATACGCATCGAGCCGCCGGTGCACGCGCCGGGTCATGCGCGCGCGCGCGCCGCCTTCGGTGAGCTGCGTCGGCCGCACCTTCACGATCGCGAACTCGGCGGCGACGAAGAAGCCGTTCGCGAGCACGAAGAACAGCGCCAGCAGCAGATACCACGCGGACATGGGCGGAGGAGAGTCTATCCGAGCACTTCGTCGAGCGTTTTCCAGAATCGCGGATACGACTTCGAAACGACCTGCTCTTTGCCGATGGTCACGTTGCCGCGCGCGATGCCGGCGATGGCGAAGGCCATGGCGATGCGGTGATCGTTGTGCGTCTCGATCGTCGCCGGCGCATCGCTCCAGCCGGGTTCGATGCGCAGTGCATCCGGCCGCTCTTCGACGACCGCGCCGAGGCGCCGCAGCTCGCTCGTGACGGTCGCCAGGCGATCCGATTCCTTCACGCGCAGGTTCGCGACGTTCACGATCTCCACCGGCGTCGATGCGAGCGGCGCGATCGCGGCGAGCGTCGGGACGATGTCAGGCGTGGCGTTGCAGTCGAACGTGCCGCCGCGCAACCGCTCCGGTCCGCGCACGACGACTTCGTCCGCGCCCGCTTCGATCGCACAGCCCATCGCCGCGAGGATGTCGATGAAGCCGGCGTCGCCCTGCGCCGTCGGCACCGCAAGACCGCGCACGCGCATCGTGCCGCCGGTCGCCGCCGCGGCCGCGAACCAGTACGACGCGGACGACCAGTCGCCTTCGACGCGATACGTCTCCTGCGCCAGCCGCCCCGCGCGCACGTGAATGACGTCGCCGTCGCGCGTGACGCGCGCGCCGAAGGTGCGCAGGATGTCGGCGGTGATGTCGAGGTACGGCCCCGACGCGATCGAGGAGAGCCGCAGCGTGATGCCGTCGGGCAGCACCGCGCCGCCGAGCATGAGCGCGGAGACGAACTGGCTCGACGTCTCCGCCGAGATCGCGACGTCGAAGCCGCCGCGCATTTTTTTGCCGCGGATGCGCAGCGGCGGAAAGCCTTCCCGCTCGACGTACTCCACTTCCCCGCTGATGGAAAGCAGTACCTCCACCAGGTCGCCGATCGGGCGTTCATGCATCCGCTGCTCGCCGGAAAGAAGGAAACGCCCCGGCGTGAACGCGAGCCAGCCCGTGAAAAACCGCATGGCCGTTCCCGCGTTGCCGACGAAGATCGGCACTTCCGTCGCCGACATCGACGTCCGCGCACCCACCGTCACGCCCGCCGCGATCGAGCCGCTCACCGCGAAGCCGATCGCACGCAACGCTTCCAGCGCATACCGCGTGTCGTCCGCATCGAGACAGTTCTCGACCCGCGTCGTCCCTTCTGCCATGGCCGCGAGCAACAACGCACGCACGGAGTAGCTCTTCGACGGCGGCGCGGTGACGACGCCATCCAGCGCGCCCGCTTTGCGAATGATTTTCATACGTCGAACGCCAGCCCGTCCCACGCGAGCTCGATGCCGTCCGGCAACGTGGCCGCGACCTCCGCGTGCTCGACCTCGTGCGCGAGATGGATGATGTACGTAGTCTTCGCTCCGACTCGCTTCGCGCATTCGACCGCTTCGCCGATCGTGAAATGCGTCGGATGCCGCGGCGCCGGCCGCAAGCCATCCAACGCCAGCACGTCCACGCCCTTCAGCAGTTCCATCGATTCGTCCGGAATCCCGCTCGTGTCCGTGATGTACGCGAACCCGCCAATGCGATACCCGAGAATCGTCCAGTCGCCATGCGCGACCGGGATCGGCGTGATCGCTACACCCTCATGCGTGAAGCGCTCTTCAACTTCATGCAACTCGAGCTGCGGCTTCCCGCCGCCGATCTGCGTCGACGTATCCCAGATGTACGCGAACGCTCTCCGGATCGCTCTCGCCGTCATCGGATTGGCGAACGCATGAATCGATTCGCGCTGCCGGAAATTGAACGGCCGGATGTCGTCCAATCCCATCAAATGATCCGAATGCGAGTGCGTATACAACACGAAATCCAACCTCGGGATCGGATGCCGCAACAACTGCAGCCGCAAGTCCGGCGTCGTATCAATCAGAAAATGTTTTCCCTCCGCCTCGATCGCCACCGACTGCCGTAACCGCTGGTTCCGCGGATCGTCCGACGTACACACCCGGCACCGGCACCCAATCACCGGCACCCCCGTCGAAGTCCCCGTCCCCAAAAACGTGACGCGCATCGCGCGCGATTGTACGGGAGACGACGAGGGGCCTCCGGCGGGCCGGCGCGGCCGGCAGCGCTAAGGGCCTAGCCTAGACGCGCGTGCGGTCGCGCTGTTCGCGTTGACGGCAGCCGCACGTGCGTACTGGCTAAGCCCTTAGCGCCGCCGGCCGCGCCGGCCCGCCGGAGGCCCCCTGGTCGTCTCCTAGACGATCGCGAACGTGGCAGCGCCCGTGTTGGGGTCGATGACCATGGCTTCGCCGGACTCGTACCAGGCGGGGAGGACCGTCACCTTGGCGGCGCCGTCGAGTTCGAGTTTCTGGTGGAAGTGGCCGAACACCACGTCCGTGTAGCCCTCGCGGGCGCGGCGGGACGCGTAGTCGCGCATCACCTCGGCGGGGATTCGCGATTTGTGTTTGAAGTTCGATGTCGACAGGCGGCGTTCCACGTCGTCGACGAACTTGCGTGCGGTGCGTTTCGGGATCAGCTTCACGCCGAGCTTCGTGAGCGGATTTTTTGATGCGCGGCGCCAGAAGCGGTACTTCCAGTCGCGATCGTTGATGCCGTCGCCGTGCACGATGAGGTACCGGTGATCGCCCGCGGGAATCGCGTATTCGAGCGCGATGTCGGTGACCGCGTCCTCGACGAACGAGCCTTTGAGAAAGAAATCGCGGTTGCCTTCGACGTAATGAATGGCGATGCCGCTGTCGCGCAGCTCGCGGAACTTCGCGAGAACCTTTTCGACCGATGAGGTGCGGAAGTTCGGATGGGCGATGAGGTAGTGAAAGAGATCGCCGTTGAGGTAGAGCGCGCGCGGATGCAAAGCGCGCAGGCGATCGAGCCACGCGTTCACGCGCGACTCGTTGCCGTCGGCGAGGCCGATGTGCGAGTCGCCGATGACGAAGATCTGGTCGGCGAAGGTGGCAGCGGACGTCATGCGTCGAGCTCCTGCAGGATCGTCTCGAATGCGCGGTACTCGTCGGCGCCGAAGAGGCAGAACACCGCGCGTTGGAGCGAGCGCGCGCGCGGGCGGTGTTCGATCGCGGCGGCGAGCATCGCGTGCGCGCAGCGGTCGGTGGTGAAGCCGAACGGTCCCGTCGCGATCGCAGGGAGGCCGACCGACGCCACCGCGAGCTCCTCGGCGCGTTCGAGCGCGTCGAGCGTGGCGTGGCGCAGTTTCGCGTCGGCGTCGGCATCGTTTGCATCCGGCAGCGCGACGTGGATCACGAAGCGCGCGAGCAGGTTCCCGCCCGTCGTCACGACCGCGCGGCCGTCGCGCGCGGAGCCCGACTGCGGATCGGCGGGAGCGACGATCGCATCGACTTTAAGAGACGTGACATCCGCGCGCAGGAGTTGGATCAGCATCGAAGAAGTGGAACTTTACAGCGTCGTCTTCCACTGTGCGCGCGGATGTTCAGCGTACGCGTTCTCGATCGCATCGACGGCCTCAGCCGGCGCGGAGGCCGGAACGTGCACCATCACGCGGATGTACTGATCGCCCGCGCCGCTCTTCTTCTTCACGCCTTTGCCACTGAGACGGAGCGTGCGGCCGGTCTGCGTACCCGCGGGGATGCGCATGCGGATGTTTCCCTGCAGCGTCGGCACGTCCACTTCCGCGCCGCGAATCGCCTCACCGACCGTGATCGGCAGATCGATGTAGATGTCGTCGCCGCGGCGCTCGAAAAACGGATGCGGGCGAACGTGAATCTTCAGATGCAGATCGCCGGCGGGGCCGCCGTTCGCGCCGTTTCCGCCGCGGCCGCGGATGCGCAGCGTCTGTCCGTCGGCGACGCCTTCCGGCACTTTCACTTTCACGCGCTCGTGGCCGACGCGCACGTCGAGCGTCGTTCCTTCGACCGCGTCCTTGAAGTCGATCGTCGTTTCGGCCGCGACGTCTTCGCCGCGCGACGGCGCCTGCTGAAAGCCGCCGCCACCGCCGCCGCCGAAGAGATCACCGAAGATGTCGGTGAAGTCGATCGTCGATGAGGTTCGTCCGCCGCCAGCACCGCCGCCGCCGCGGCGCGTGCGTCCGCCGCCACCGCCGCCGCCCATGAACTGCGAGAAGTCGAAGCCGGCGAACGGATTCGCACCGCCGGGGCCGAAGGCCTCGCGCCCCAACCGATCGTATTGCTCGCGTTTCTCCTTGTCGGAGAGCACCGCGTACGCTTCCGAGATCTCCTTGAACTTGTTCTCAGCGTCCTTGTTGCCCTTGTTCTTGTCGGGATGGAACTTCTTGGCGAGGCTGCGATACGCCTTCTTGATCTCCTCCTCGGAGGCACCTTTTTTCACGCCGAGGATTTCGTAATAGTCGCGTTCCGCCATGCGGCGGAAAGTATAGAGTGCGCCGGCCGGTCACGGGATTTGCTTTTCCGCAGCCGTCTGGGAAGAATCGCTGCCGGTCAGAAGCTCATGCACGCATCGCTCGCGCGCCGCAACGTCCTCACGATGATCCTCGCCGGCGGGATGGGAGAGCGGCTTTATCCGCTCACCCGAGACCGCGCCAAACCGGCCGTGCCGTTCGGCGGCCGATACCGGATCATCGACTTCGTCATCAACAACTTCATCAACTCCGGCTTCTTCAAGCTGAAGGTGCTGACGCAGTTCAAATCGACCTCGCTCATCGAGCACATCACGCGCACGTGGCGGCTGGTGCCAGAAATTGGTCAATACGTTGACGTCGTGCCCGCGCAGATGCGCAAGGGTCCGTTCTGGTTCCGCGGCACCGCCGACGCCGTGTTCCAGAACCTCGAGCTGATCTTCGACGAGGAGCCCGAGTACGTCTGCGTCTTCGGCGGCGATCACATCTACAAGATGGATGTGAACCAGATGCTGCAGGAGCACATCGCCAGCGACGCCGATCTGACGATCGCCACGATCCCGGTGCCGGTGGACGAGGCCGAGCACTTCGGCGTCGTCGAAGTCGACTCCGACTTTCGCGTGACCGGTTTCGTCGAGAAGCCGAAGAGCGGCGCGCGGACCATTCCCGGACGCCCGGACATGATCCTCGCGTCGATGGGCAACTACATCTTCAAGGCGAGCGTGATGATCGACGTGCTGCAGCGCAATGCGCTGCGCAACGCCGGCGTCGACTTCGGCAAGGAGATCATCCCGGAGATGTATCCGCGCATGAAAGTGCACGCGTACGACTTCGGCGAGAACTTCATCCCCGGCGAAGACCCGCACAACCGCGGCTACTGGCGCGACGTCGGCACGATCGACTCGTATTTCGCGGCGGCGCTCGACCTCGTGGCCGTGACGCCGATGTTCAACCTCTACAACCCGATGTGGCCGATCGTCTCCGCGCCGATGCATCAGCCGCCGGCAAAGTTCGTCTTCGCCGACTCGAAGTCGCAGCGCATCGGCATCGCGACCGACTCGCTCGTCTCCGACGGCACGATCATCTCCGGCGGCACGATCAACCGCTGCGTGCTGCATCCGCGCGTGCGCATCAACTCCTACGCCGACGTCGACGAGTCGATCCTCATGGAAAGCGTCGAGGTCGGGCGCCACTCGAAGATCCGTCGCGCCATCATCGACAAAGGCGTGAAGATCCCGCCCGGCACGACCATCGGCTACGACCTCGAGCTCGATCGTCAGCGTTTCACGGTCACCGAATCCGGCATCGTGGTCGTGCCGAAGGGCGCGGTCATCGAAGAGAAAGTGCTCGCATGACTCAAGTCGGCAAGACGCGCAACGACGGCCGCGCCGCGGACGAGCTTCGCCCCGTCACGATCCGCACGAACTTCACCAAACACGCGGAAGGCTCGGTGCTCATCGAGGTCGGCGACACGAAGGTCATCTGCACCGCGTCCGTGCAGGAGAAAGTCCCGCCGTTTCTCTACCGCAGCGGCAAAGGCTGGATCACCGCGGAGTACGGAATGCTGCCGCGCGCGACGACGGACCGCGTCGAGCGCGAGGCCGCGAAGGGGAAGCAGGGCGGGCGCACGATGGAGATCCAGCGTCTCATCGGCCGCTCGCTGCGCGCGGCGGTGAACGCGGAGCTGATGGGCGAGCGCACGATCTGGATCGACTGCGACGTCATCCAGGCCGACGGCGGCACGCGTACGGCGTCGATCACCGGTGCGTACGTCGCGCTCGTGACCGCCCTCGGGCGCCTCTACGTCGACGGCGCGATGGCGAGCTGGCCGGTCGTCGATTTCATCGCGGCGGTGTCGGTCGGCATGATCGGCGGCACGGCGATGCTCGATCTCAATTACGCGGAGGACTCGAAGGCCGGCGTCGACATGAACATCGTGGCCACGGACAAAGGCCGCTTCGTCGAGCTGCAGGGCACCGCCGAAGGCGCGACGTTCAGCGACGACGAGCTGGCGGCCATGGTCGGTCTGGCGAAACGCGGCATCGCGCAGCTCGTCGAGAAGCAGCGCGAGGCGCTCACGCCGCTGCTGGCGCGCGTCGATACGATCGCCCGCGAGCGATTGAATAAGCGATTCCGCTGAGCGCGAGCGCGGCGAGCAACACGCCGAGGCGGAACGAGTCGGGCGCGTAGACCACTCGGACGTCGTGCGCGCCGGATGGCACCGCAAAGCCGACGAACGCGCCGTTCACGCGGATCGGCGCGACGCGTTTGCCGTCGCGCGTCACCTTCCAGCCAGGCCACCACGGAATGCTGCTGGCGACGAGCGTGTAGCGCGGCGCGTCGACGTGCAGCGCGTACTCGGCGTCGCTCGTGCGTTGCAGGCGCGTCGTCGCAAGCGGCGCGTTCGCGGGCCGCGGCGTGAAGAAGTCGCGGCCCATCTGCGCGTTCTCGAGCTTCAGCTCATCGAGCAATGCCGTCTCGTTCCAGCCGGCCAGGCCGGCGAGCTGCGCGCGGAAGGCGTTGCGATCGAAGGTGAGGATGACGTTGCGCACGGCGAAGAAGCGCGGCAGCGCGTTCGGGTTCTCGAAGAGCTTTCCGTCGCGGCCGTCGTGGCGGAGGAGCATGCGCGCGGGATCGGGATAGTCGCGCGGCTGGAGCACGAAGCGCACGCCGAGGTAATCGAAGACGCGCGTGTCGAACTCGATCCACTGCGCGTGGTACGCGGTGTAGTCGTAGCCGGTGGTGAGCTTCAGGAAATCGAGATAGCGGTAGTTCGCCATCGGGTCGTGCGCGCGCACGTCCTCGAAGCCGTAGAGCGCGGGCAGGTTCGGGAAAAACGTGCCTTCGATGCCGCAGATGCGGAACGGTTCGCGCGGCGCGAGCGCACGCAGCTTCGCGAGGATCGGCGTGACAGGCCGCATCGTGCGCGCCGGCTGCGGCGGGTTCCACGAGCCGGCGATAGGGAAGAGCTCGAAGGCGATCGCGGCGAGAAGCGCGGAGGTGGCGAGCGTGCGGCGCGCGTCGTTGCGGGTGATCGCGGCGACTGTGGCGACGGCGAGCACGAGGACGCTCGGCAGCAGCGCGAGTTGCGCGCTGTCGCGCGCGAAGTCGCTCGGGAACTGCGTGAGGCGCAGCAGCGCGAGGAGCAGCGCGCCGACCGTGGCGATGCCGGCGAGGAGCGGCACGCGCGTTTCTCGCGCCTCGTCGATCGCGGCGCCCGAGAGCAGCGCGAGGAAGAGCGCGAGCGGCAAACGGAGGCGCGCGTTCGCCGCAATCGGAAAGATCGCGTGGATCAGCTGCCGCAGTCCGGGCCACGACATCAGGATGCCGAAGAGGAACACCGACACGACGAGATAGAACGCCTCGCGCGAGCGCCACGCGCGTTTGCGAATGACCGCGATCAGCACCGCGACGAACGCGGCGAAGCGGAAGACGCCCGCGGCGCCGCTCACCGGTTCTGCCGCCGCGGGGCCCCACGGCCGCTCGTACGGCACGTCGCCGAAGAAGCGCGGCGCGACCATCACGATCGCCGACTGCAGGTCCGCGAACGGCAGCTCGTGCTTCCACGGCCGCTCTTTCAACAGGTGATATCTCTGCGACCGCGGAATCGCCTCGGCCATCGGCAGCAGCAGCGGCGCGGCGAGGAGCGCCGCCACGCAGAGCGCGCCGCCGAGCGGCAGCAGCACGCGCCAGCTCGCGACGCGTTCGACGAAGAGCAGCCACGCGACATACAGCAGCGCGATGAAGCCGGCGTGGGCGGCGGTCTCCGGATGTCCGCCGAACAGCGCGAGTGCCCACACGAGGCTCGCACCGGCGAAGCGCAGCGGCGTGCGGCGTTCGATCAGCAGCTCCGCGTGGAAGAGCAGCGCCGGCAGCCAGCAGCCGGTCGACGAGTGCGGGAAGTGCAGCCACACCGCGAGCCAGCCGCAGAAGCCGAACGTCGCCGCGGCGATCGCGCTGGCGATCCGCGAATATCGCCGCCGCGCGAGCAGGAACGCGTACGTCAGCGCGAGGAGCACTTTCAGCGCGCCTTCCGCGGTCATCGCGTGGCCGAGGGAGAGCGGGAGCGCAAGGAGGCGGAAGGGCGAGAGCGCGCCGCTCTGGCCGTTCGCGAGGAGCGGATAGCCGCTGCCGGCGGTGGCGTTCCAGAGCGGCACGTGTCCGGCGCGCCACGCCTCGCGCACCGCGTGCGCCCACGGCACCATCTGCAGCGGGACGTCGTTCATCTCGCCGTTGATGACGTGGTAGTCGCGGGTCATCATCGCCCACGGCGGGAGCACCTTCAGCACGTCGTCGTGCGTCGTCACGTAGTCCTGCGTCAGCGGCAGCCAGAAGAGCACGACCACGAGCGCGTAGAACGCGAACGCGACGCGCTTCGGCAGGTCCGCGCCGAGCCGCCGCGCGCCCGCGACCGCGAGCGCGTAGACGATGCCGACGTAAAGCCAGGTGAGATTCATGCGCGTCGCGGAACGAGAATCAGCGCGGCGACGGTCGCGAGCGCGATGAGCCAGCCGGCGCGGAAGGTCCAGGGGTCATACCAGACGCGCACGTCGAGCTCGCCCGGCGGCGCGACGAATCCGAGGAACGCGCCGTTGACGCGCACCGGCTCCGCGCGTGCGCCGTTGCGCTCGATCTTCCACCCCGGCCACCACGGGACGCTGCTGACGATGAGCGTGTATCGCGGCGCGTTGACGTGGATTTTGTATTCGGTCGCGCTCTCCTTCACCACGCGCGCCGTCGCCATCGGCGCATCCGCCGCCCTCGGCGTGAAGAAGTCGTGGCGCATCTGCTCGTTCTCGACGTCGAGCTTGTCGAGCACCGCCGTCACCGCCCAGTCCTCCATCGTCCGCAGCTTGTCGTAGAAGTAGTCGTCGCGGAACTCCATCAGCACGTTGCGCACGGGAAAGAAGCGCGGCAGCGCGTCGACGTTCTCGAAGATGCGGCCGTCGCGATCGTCGTAGAGCATGTGGTAGCGCTCGGGGAGCGTGGCGCGCCACGTGGTGAGCACGTAGCGGACGTTGAGGTAGTCGATGAAGCGCTTCTCGTACTCCGGCCACGGCGCGAAGTAGTTCTCGGAGTCGTAATGGAGGATGGTGCGCAGCAGGCCGATGTAGCGGCCGTTGACCATCGGGTCGTGCGCGCGGACGTCTTCGAAACCGTAGACCGCGGCGAGGTTCGGGAAGAACGCGGGGCCGTTCGCGACCATGCGGTACGGCGAGGGATCGCTCTTCATCAGCGCGTCGAGCTTTTGCAGGATCGGCGTCCGCGGATACATCCATTTCTCCGCGACGACGGGGTTCCAGTCGCGGCCGACTTTCCACAGCTCCGCGAGCATGGCAGCGACGAGCAACAGCAGCGCGACGTCGCGCGTGCGGTTCTTCGACATCGCCACGAGCGTCGCCAGCGCCAGCACGAGAACGCTCGGCAGCATGGCCAGAATCGCGCTGTCGCGCAGCGCCACATGCGGAAATTGCGTGGATATCAATAGATCCAGCAGCAGCGCGCTCGCGCAGAGGATGCCGGCGAGCAGTGAGACGCGGTCGCGTTCCGCGAGATCGATGGCGGCGGCGGTCTGCACCGCGAGCAGCAGCGCGAGGAAGAGACGCAGGCGCGCGTTCGCGGCGAGATGGAAGACGAAGTGGAAGAGCTGGCTGATGCCGGGCCAGGAGAGGATGACGCCGAGAACGATCAACGTCGCCACGACGAAGAAGGCTTCGCGCGAACGGAAGCGCCGCGTGCGGATGACGTGCGTCAGCAGCGCGAACCACGCCGCGACGCCGAGGTAGCCGGCGAAGGCGGTGATCGACTCGGCGTGCTCGGGACCCCACGGATGTTCGCGCGGCACTTCGCCGAAAAAGTGCGGCTGCAGGAGCACGATCGCGGACGGCCAGTCGGAGTACGGCACCTCGTAGCCGATCGGATGCGCCTTCAGCTCCTGATAGCGCTTCGATTTCGTGAGCGCCTCCGCGAACGGTGCGAGGAACGGCGCGGCGAGCAATGCTGCCACGGCCAGCGCGCCGCCGAGGACGAGGAAGAGGCGCCACGTCGCGGCGCGCTCGACGAAGACGATCCAGAGGACGTACAGCAGCGCCACGAAGAAGGTGTGCGACGCGGTCTCCGGATGTCCGCCGAAGAGCATCACCGCCCACACGACCGCCGCCGCGGAAAAGCGCGCGCGCGTCGGACGCTCGACGAGGAGATCGATCAGATAGAACACCGCCGGCACGAAGCACGCGGTGGTGATGAGCGGGAAGTGCAGCCAGACGATGATGAACGCGGAGAAGCCGAACGCCGTCGCGCCCGCGGCGCTGGCGAGCTCCGAGTAGCCGCGCTTGCGGCACCAGAGAAAGGTGAACGTCAGCGCGACGAGGATCTTCGCCGCGGCTTCGAACGTGATCGCGTGCGCGAGCGAGAGCGGGAGTCCGAGCAATCGCAGCGGTGAGAGCGCGGAGCTTTGTCCGCTGCCCAGCAATGGATAGCCGCACGCGGCCATGTCGTTCCACAGCGGCGGATGCAGCGAGCGCCACGCCTCGCGCACCTGATGCGCCCACGGCACGATCTGCAGGACGATGTCGTTCATCTGCGGATTGAGCGAGCTGTGGTCGCGCGTGAGATACGACCACGGCGGCAGCGACTTGATGAAGTCGATGGGGATGTTGACGTAGTCCTGCGTCAGCGGGAGGTAGAGGAAGACGAAGACGAGCGCGTAAAAATAGGCCGCGATACGGACGGGGATCTCGACCCCGCGGCGCCGCGCGAGAAACACGAAGAGCGCGTAGACGGCGCCGGTGTAGAGCCAGGTCGGGTTGAACACGCGCGGCAGATCATAAGTGCGATCACCGTCAATCCCGCCGCCACCACCCCTCCCCAAAAACTCCACGGCACATACGCCACCTTCACGACACCGCGTCCGGGCGGGATCACGAATCCGAGGAAGACGCCGTTCACCTGCAGCGCGCGCAGTGCGTGGCCGTTGTGCGTCACGCGCCAGCCGGGCCAGAACGAGACGCTGCTGACGATCAGCGTGTAACGCGGCGCGTCGACGTGCAACTCGTACGCGTCGTCGCGCGTCTGCCTCACATCGACGCGTGCTTCCGGCGCGTTTGCGGGACGCGGCGAGAGGAGATCGCGGCCGATCGTTGCGTCATTCGGGAGAATGCGCACGAGCGCCGTATTCGCCCAATCGTTGTGCGACTGCAACCGCTCCTCGAGATCGCCGACGAGGAGCACGTTCCGCGGCGCGAAGAAGCGCGGCAGCGCACGGAGGTTCTCGTAAATGCGGCCATCCGCGCCGTCGTACAGCAGCCGCCGGTCCGCGAGCGCGACGCCCGGTTCCGTCACGAGCCAGCGCACGTTGAGATAGTCGAGCAGCGGCGTCTCCGCGTCCTGCCATTTCGCGTAGTAGTCGCGCGCGTTGTAGCTGGTCGTGTTCGCGAGCAGCCCGAGGTAGCGGCCGTTGCTCATCGGATCGTGCACGCGGACGTCCGCGAGGCCGAAGACGGCGTTCGTGTTCGGAAAGAGTGCGGCGCCGATGCCGGCGATGCGGTCGTGCGAAGTACCGCGCAACTGCAGCAGTGCGTCGATGAGCGGCGTACGCGGATAGAACTCGCCCAGCGGACGCGCGGGATTCCAGTAGTGGGCATTGGCCCACAATTCGACGAACAGCACCGCCACGACGATGGCCGGCGCGCGTCGCGCGAAGAGCAGCGCCGCGAGCAGCGTCGCCGCGCTCGGAATCATCACCGGCAACGCGAGCGCACGCAGCTGCGGATCGTTGCGCAGCGTGATGAACGCGAGCACGCCGATTGCGCCTGCGACCGCGATCCACAACGGCACGAGCGACTCGCGTTTCACGCTGTCGAGGAGCGCGGCCGTGGCCGCCGCCGCGAGAAACGCGCAGACGAGCCGCATGCGGAAGTTCAATGCGAGCGCGAACAACGCGCGAAACGGCGCGGCCACCGGATCGACGTCCGCGAGCACGAGCATCACGAAGAGCATCCCGAACACGAGAAACGCCTCGGTATCCCGAAACCGCCGCCGCAGCAGCATCCGTGCGACGAGTCCGAACCACGCGCCGATGCCGAGGAGGCCGGCGAAGCCGTCGACGGTCTCGCTGATCGCGGGGCCGCGCAGCGGCTCGGGACGCGTGCCGAAGAAGCGCGGCTGGATCATCGGCGTGATCGTCGGCAGATCGGAGTACGCGGTCGCGCCGCCGTGCGCGCGCACTTCCAGCTGCTGGTAGCGCGCGGTCTTGTGCATCGACTCGAGGAACGGCGCGAGCAGCGGCGCGGCGAGCAGCATCGCGACGACAGCGAGACAAGCCAGCGTCCGCAGCCAGCGCCAGTCGCGCCGCAGCCAGAGCGCGTACAGCGCGCCGAAGAAGACCAGATGCGCCGCCGTCTCCGGATGTCCACCGAAGAATGCCGCAGGTCCCAGCGCCGTGGCGAACGCGAAGCGTCCGAAGGTGCACGATTCCGCCAGCAGATCGAGCTGCAGCAGCACGAGCGGCAGCAAAATGCACACGGAAGATGCAGAAAAGTGCACCCACGTGATGACCGCGGTGCCGAAGCCGAACGCGATCGCGCCCGCGAGACTCGGCACCACGTCCCATTTGCGCCTGCAGAACAGAAACGCGCCCGTCAGCGCGACGAGCACTTTCATGGCCGCTTCCGCCGCGATCGCATGTCCCAGCGCGAGCGGCAGCGCGAGGATCCGCAGCGGCGCGAACGCCTCGGATTGCATGTTCGCCGCGAGCGGATAGCCGCAGCCGGTGAGGTCGTTCCAGAGCGGCACGTGGCCCGCGAGCCACGACGCGCGCACCTGCGCGAACCACGGCGCGATCTGGAAGAGCACGTCCTGCAGCTCGTAGTTCGACGCCGTGACTTTCGTCAGCGTCGACGGCGCGGATGCCGACCACGGCGGGATGAACTGCAGGATGTCGGCGGCGACGTTCACGTACGGGCCGGTCATCGACTTCCAGAAATACGCGAGCACGAGCGCGTAGAAGAGCCCCGCCGTCCACCACGGAAACGCGACCCGCGCGCGGCGCATGAGCGCCACCGCCGCCGCGTAGACGCACGCGACGTAAAGCCAGGTGACGTTCACAGCGTCCGCCAGAACGCCCGCGCGTCCTCGAACGTGCGCATGGCGTCGCCGCTCTCGAGCATCGACCGCACGATGCGCGCGACGCCTTCCGCGTGCGGCGCGATGTTGTCGCCGTTTGCCGCGAGCAGCGGCGCCCACATCGACGCGGGACTTCCGGCGAGCCGCAGAAAGTCGCGCAGCCCGCTGCCGACGAAACGTGGATCGATCGACTGTCCTTGCAGATACGCGGCGAGCGCCGTCGAGAGCACCTGCGGCAGATGGCTGGTCAGCGCGACGGCCGCGTCGTGGGTCTCCGCGTCGACCTTGTCGCGCGTCGCGCCGCAGTCGCGAATCAGTTCGTCGACGATCGCATTGTCGCCGTCGACGAACCAGCGCTTCTCTCGAAAGAGATTACCGTGCGCGGCCGCGAGTCCCTGCTCGTGCGAGCCGGCCATCGGATGTCCGGCGACGAACGGCGTCCGCGCCAACGCGCGCAACGCGCGCATCGCGCTGCACGTCGACGTCACGATGCAGCGCGCGCGCAGCGTCGCGAGCTCGCGCACCGCGGCGTCGATCGGTGTCGCGAAGACGATGACGTCGGACGCATCGTCGATCGCGTCGACGCGCTCGTGCGCGGCTTGTTTCGCGAGCGCGTCTTCGAGCGCGACGTTCGGATCGACGTACCGCACGCGCCAGTCGCGCGCGCGCAACGCGATGCCGGCGGAGCCGCCGATCAGACCGAGTCCGACGATCAGCGCCTCGCGCGGCATCGGCGTGGTTAACGCGACATCAGAATGAGCGTGCGGTCGACGACCTGCGAGCTCGTGACGTCGAAGTACGGCCGCTGCACGGTGACGCGCGGACGGTTCGGACGCGGCGCGATCTCGGCCGCTTTGTAGCTGCCGGTCGCCTTGCTGATGTCGGCGTGCACGTTCATCCGCTCCATCAGCGGTTGGATCGCGCGCGCATCGGTGGCGAGATCGCCCGCGCGGTAGTACGCCTCGGGCTTCGCCGCGCTGAGGTTGTTCGTCGCGTCCGGCGCGACCTGCGCGTATCCATACTCTTTCGCGTAGAACTCCGCGACCTTCTCGACCGGCACGTCGGCGTCGTAGATCGCGATCGGCGGCGGTTCCTGCCCCGGATTGAGCGTCCGGTGCGCTTGTTTGGTGATCTCGGTAAGCTGCCCCAGGTACCGCGCGCCGGGATAGACGACGAAGCTGAACGCCTCGGGCTCGGCGTACTCCTCCTGGCCTTTGCATCCCGCGAGAATCGCGGCGACGACGAGGAGCGCGGACAGCAGCAGCAGACGGGTGGTTTTCGACAACGTTGCCTCCAGAGCAGCGGTTTTCGCGGCGAATTCTATACGGAGGGACGCGCTCAGATGTTTGCGGGCAATCCGAGGTATGCGGCGACGTCCGTGCCGACGACGTCGGCGAAGCGCTGCGCGTACGAACGGATCGCGCCGATCGGCTCGTCGAGGAAGATGCGCTCGACGCGGAACAGCGGCACGAACATCGTCACCATCTCGATGTCGGATTCTTCGCCGCGCGAGATCTGCCGGATCCAGTCGTCGAACGAATCGAGATTGATCGCGCGCATCGTGATGCCGGCCGCGGAGAGCGAGCGCAGCACGCCGAAGAATTTCTCCTTCGGATTGACGAGGTTCACGATGACGAGCGACGACGGCTCGAAGCCTTCAATCATTCTTCGCGCTTCTCCGACAGCTCGATGAGCACGCCGTTGCCCGCGGCGGGATGCAGGAACGCGACGCGGCAGCCGTGCGCGCCCGGCACCGGCGCCTCGTTGATGAGGCGGAAGCCTTCCGCCTTCAGCTTCGCGAGATGCGCCTCGATGTCGTCGACGCGCAGGCAGATGTGATGGATGCCTTCGCCGCGCTTCTCGATGAACTTCGCGACGGTGGAATCGGGGCCGGTCGGCTCGAGCAATTCGAGGTTCGCGTCGCCGGCGGAGAGGAACGCCGTCTTCACGCCCTGCGACGCGACGGTTTCGACGTGGTCGATGCGCATGCCGAGGGCCTCGTAGACGCGCGCGGCGTCGAGCGAGCGGACGGCGATGCCGATGTGATCGAGTTTTGGTGGATTCAAACTCCGCGAGCCTCCGCACCCCAGATGTGTTTGTGTAGCTGCGTTTGCAGGCGCGCCGGAACGCGGTCGGCCAGCATCCATTCGGCGAGCGCCTTCATGTCGAGCTCTCCCCAGACGGGCGAGAAGAGAATCGTGCGCGAGGCGAGCCCGCGCTCCGCGATCACGCGCCGCGCCCAATCGTAATCCGCGCGATCGGCGATCACGAACTTCAGCTCGTCGTGCGCGCGCAACTGCTCGAGATTCTCCCAGCGGTTCTTCGCGGCTTCGCCGCTGCCGGGACACTTGATATCGAGGATCAGCTTTGCGCGCCCGTCGACCGGAGCCGTGTCGATGGAGCCCGACGTTTCGATGAGCACTTCGTAGCCGGCGTCGCAGAGTCGTGCGATCAGCGCGAACGCTTCCTGCTGCGCGAGCGGCTCGCCGCCGGTGATCTCGACGAGGTTGCAGCCGTACGCTTCGACGCGCGCGACGACGTCGTCGAGCGACAGCTTCTCGCCGCCGGCGAACGTGTACGCGGAGTCGCACCAGCGGCAACGCAGGTTGCAGCCGGTGAGGCGCACGAACGTGCAAGGACGTCCCGCGTGCGTCGACTCGCCCTGAATCGAATGGAAGATCTCAGTGACCCGCATACGTCGTCGGGTCTTCAACGCCCGCTTCCGCGAATCCCTTCCGCCGCAGGATGCACGAGTCGCAGTGGCCGCACGCGCGTCCGTCGGACGCGGGGTCGTAGCACGAATGCGTCATCGCGTAGTCGACGCCGAGGGAGATGCCGCGGCGGATGATGTCCGCTTTGGTGAGATGCAGCAGCGGCGCGACGAGGCGAGGCGTGCCGCGCTCGACACCGCTGCGCGTGCCTTTGAGGATGACGTCCTGAAAGGCGTCGATGAACTCCGGACGGCAGTCCGGATAGCCGGAGTAGTCGAGCGCGTTGACGCCGATCCAGATCTCGTCGGCGCCGCGCGCTTCCGCAAATCCCAGCGCCAGCGCCAGGAAGATCGTGTTGCGCGCGGGGACGTAGGTGATCGGGATGCCGGGCGCGCCGACGGCGTCTTTCGGGACGTCGATGTCGCTCGTGAGCGCGCTCGCGCCGAACGCGCGGAGATCGAGCGCGTGGATGTCGTGCTCGGCGACGCCGATCGCCGAGGCAACGCGCTTCGCCGCCTCGAGCTCGACGGAGTGGCGCTGGCCGTAGACGATCGACAGCGCGTGACAGACGCGACCTTCCGCCTTCGCCATCGCCAGAACCGTCGCGGAATCGAGTCCGCCGGACAGCAGGATCACCGCTTTCATGGGTCGGCTATGCTACCCCGCTATGGCTGACTACAGCGTCTACGAGCTCCTCAACCGCAAGCGCCGCGGCGCGCCGCTCGATCCGCGCGAGATCGAGTTCTTCGTCGAAGGCTTCACGCGCGGCACGATCCCCGACTATCAGATGTCGGCGCTGTTGATGGCCATCGCGATCAACGGCATGACCGCGGAGGAGATGGCCACGCTGACGCAGGCCATGCTGCGCTCGGGCGAGCAGTGGCATCTGCGCGACTCGTACGACTTCATCGCCGACAAGCATTCGACGGGCGGCGTTGGCGACAAGGTGTCGCTCGTGCTCTCGCCGTGGGTGGCCGCGTGCGGCGTGAAGATCGGCATGCTCTCCGGCCGCGGACTCGGGCACACCGGCGGCACGCTCGACAAGCTCGAGGCGATCCCCGGCTTCAACGCGCGGCTCTCGCGCGAGGAGTTCGAGCGCTGCGTCGCCGATGCGGGCTGCGTCATCTCGACGTCGACCGAAGGCATCGCGCCGGCCGACAAGAAGATCTACGCGCTGCGCGATGTGACCGGCACGGTCGAGTCGCTGCCGCTCATCACCGCGTCGATCATGTCGAAGAAGCTCGCCATGGGCGCGTCGGCACTGATCCTCGATGTGAAGACGGGCAGCGGCGCGTTCATGCGCATCTACCAGGACTCGAAGGCGCTCGCGCAGAGCCTCATCGCGGCAGCCGCGGGATCCGGCACGCGCGTCGAGGCGCTGATCACGGACATGGACCGCCCGCTCGGCATCGCGGCCGGCAACGCGAACGAGATCGTCGAGACGATCGAAGTGCTGAAAGGCCGCGGTCCCGCGGACGTGCTCGAAGTCACGCGCGCGCAGGCCGAACGCATTCTCGTGATGTCGGGACGCTTCGACGAGGCGTCCGCGAACCGCGCGCTCGAAGACGCGCTGACCTCCGGCCGCGCGCTCGAGCAGACGCGCAAGTGGATCGCCGCGCAGGGCGGCGACCCGAACATCGTCGACGACTACTCGCTCCTCCCGCAGCCGCGCACGACCATTGAGGTGAAAGCCCCGCAATCCGGCGCTCTCACCGCGATCGACACCTACCAAGCCGGCATGTTCACCGTCGACCTCGGCGCCGGCCGCAAGAAAGCCGACGACGTGATCGACTACGCCGCCGGCGTGCTCTTCGACTTGAACGTCGGCGACGAAGTCCGCGCCGGCGACACCATCGCCCGCATCCAACTCGGCACGAGCGATCGCGACGCCGACGAGCTGCGCTCGAAGTTTTTGTCGTTCGTGACCATCAGCGACGCGGTCCCCGCGGAGCGACCGATGGTGCATGAGCATTTGCGATGATTCCGAGCTGTGCTCTTCATGTAACGAGCGATTTATCATCGGGGTGTTAGACACGAGCGCCTCCTGATGTCTGTGCGACGCAGAACCAACCTATGAAGAAAAAGCAAACCGCTGACGACGATCCGCTCGACCGCGAGATCGACTTCAGCAACGGCCGCCCGAATCCCTACTTCGTCGCGTATCACGGGCCGAAAGTGATCCGCGTGCTCGATGAAGATCTCGCGGCCGTCTTCCCCGACAACCAAGCCGTCAACGAAGCCCTCCGCACGCTCGTCCGCCTCTCCTCCGCCGCGCAGCCGCAGCGCGTGAGCGCGAAGACGGCGGCGGCGCCGAAAACGACACGCAAGAAAGCAGGTTCATGACCAACCGCCGCGTCATCACTCTCATCTGCGACTCCCTCGGCGTCGGCGAGCTGCCGGACGCGCGCGACTTTGGCGATGAAGGCTCGAACACGCTCGGACATGTGCTCGAGGCGCAGCATCCGCAGCTGCCGACGCTCACGCGGCTCGGGCTTTTGCACACGCTCCCTTCGCCGGCGTCGACGGACATTCCGGCGGCGGCGTTCGGGCGCATGAACGAAGTCAGCGCGGGGAAGGACACAACGACGGGGCATTGGGAAATGATGGGGCTCATCGTCGCCGACCCGTTCCGGACGTATCCGAACGGGTTTCCGCGCGAGATCATCGACGAGTACGAGCGGCGCATCGGACGGAAGACGCTCGGCAACAAGCCGGCGTCGGGGACGGTCATCCTCGACGAGCTCGGCGAAGAGCACATGCGCACCGGCTCGCCGATCGTCTACACGTCCGCCGATTCCGTGTTTCAGGTCGCCGCGCACGAGGACGTGATTCCGGTCGAGGAGCTGTGGCGGATCTGCGCGATCGCGCGCGAGCTCATGCGCGGCGAGCACAACATTGGCCGCATCATCGCGCGGCCATTCGTCGGCAGCGGCGCGGGACACTTCAAACGCACCGCGAACCGCAAAGACTTTTCCGTGCGGCCCACCGGCGAGACCGTCGTCGAACGCGCGCACAACGCCGGACGCGAAGTCATCGGCCTCGGCAAGATCGCCGACATCTTCGACCGCGTTGGCATCGGCCGCGAGATCCGCACCGAATCGAACTCCGACGGCATGCGCAAGACGCTCGAGCTCGTGCGCGAGTCGAACGCCGACTTCATCTTCACGAACCTCGTCGACTTCGACTCGAAGTACGGCCACCGCAACGACGCCGTCGGCTACGCGAGAGCGCTGGAGACGTTCGACGGCGAGCTCGCGGCGCTGCTCGCATCGCTGCGGGAGGATGACCTCGTCTTCATCTCCGCCGATCACGGCTGCGATCCGACGGACGTCTCCACCGATCACACGCGCGAGTACGTGCCGCTCATCATCACCGGTCCGCGCATCCGCGGCGCGCGCCCGCTCGGTACGCGCACGACGTTCGCCGACCTCGGCGCCACGGTCTGCGATTACCTCCGCCTGCCGTCGGCCGGCCTCGCCGGCACGAGCGCGCTGCCGGAGCTCGGAGTCGAATGATGTCCTCGATGAAACGCGCCGCGATCGCAACGTTCCTCTTCGCCGCGCCACTATTCGCGCAGAGCAAGGTCGCGCAGAGCAACGTCGCGCAAAGCAACGTCGCGCAAAGCAATGTCACGCCGCCGGCTGCTGCGCCGGTGAACCTCGCTCAGGTCGCCGACGACGCGATCGTGCTCGACCGCGTCGCGCAGGCGAGCAAGCGCGATCTTCCGGCCGATCTTCTCAAACGCATCGTCAACGAAGACATCGACGCGCTGCGCGGCAAGCGCTCCGACGGCACGTACGACTACGCGACGTTCGAGCGCTTCGAGTCGGGACGCACGAGCGATTCGTTCACCGTGCAGCCGCGCGCCGACAAGATGTCGACGCTCGAATTGAAAGGCGCGTTCATCTACCGCGTCATCCTCGAAGTGCCGACGCGCCGTCTGCTCGTGCGCAAGAACAATCCGGTGTGGGTCGAGCGCGTCGACTACGAGCTCATGCCGCAAGGCTCCGCGGCCCCCGAGCGCCAGACCATCGACGTCAAGGCGTGGCTGCAGCCGGGCGAGACGAAGCCGCTCGATCTGCCGTCGATCGGACGCCAGGTCACCGTGCACGTCATCGCCTCCGCCGATCCGAAAGCGGGCTACGGCAACCTCGACCTCACGCTCGTGCACGCGAAGATCGTCGACCGTCCCGACAGCCCGTACATCGACGCCGTGGAAAGCGCGAAAGCGGTGCTGCGCGCGCTCGACAACAACGACGTGAAGTCGATCCGCGCGATGGCGCAGCGCATGCGCGACACCCTCGGCGCGCAGACGCGCAACGCCGCGCCCGTCATCGCGACCTCGTCACCCGCGACGCCGGCGCCCGCGCAGTCGAACGTCACCGTCACCGCGTCGCGCGACGCCGCCACCGAGCTCGAGATGCAGACCGAGCTGCAGATGATCGAAGACCTGCTCACCGGCAGCGAAAGCGAGCGTCGCGAAGGACTCGACCGGCTGCATCAGCTGATCCGCCGCATGCGCCGCTGAGCGGTCGCTGAGAACGCCATTCGCGCGCCGCGCGCGAAACTTGCAAACCGGCGAAACCGCCGGTTTTCGGCCTATTTATTGGGTGTTTTCAGCAGAACGGGCGTCGTCGGAAGTTTGACGCACCGAGGTCGCTGGCGTAGAATGCCCGTCCCTCATGTTGTATCCCTAAGCGCTTTCCGAAAGGAGCCTCACTTGTCGTCAATGAAATTGGGTTTCAAGGTCGGGGACAAGCTCGTTTATCCGAACCATGGTGTGACCGTGGTCGAGCACATCGGCGAGTCGCCGATCATGCCTTCGGGTGACAGCTACTATCACCTGCGTCTTCTTGCGAACAACTCGCGGCTGGTGGTGCCGATCACGAACACGGACCGCGTCGGTCTGCGCCGCCTCTACCAGCAGAAAGAGATCAAGGGTCTCCTCGGCCTGCTCGAGGAGAAGACGGTCAAGAGCCACACGGACTGGAAGGGCCGCTACCGCGAGAACCTCGAGAAGATGAAGACCGGTCGTCTCGAAGATGTCGCTGAGGTCCTCAAGAACCTCAATGAGGTGCAGAAGAAAAAGAGCCTCTCGTTCCGCGAGAAGAAGATGTACGACCGCGCGAAGTATCTCCTCGTCTCCGAGGTCGCGATCGTGAAGAACATCCCCGAGCCGGAAGCCGAGAAGCTGATCCACAAGTGCCTCGAGAAGTCGCTGTCGCCCGTGGCCGTTGCCACCGGACACTAGCGCACGATCGAGAGACGCTGCTTCGAACGCCGCCGCAAGGCGGCGTTTTCGTTTGAAAGAATGAAGAATTTCGAATGAAGAATTTAGAATGAAGAGCGCCGGACGCGCTTTCTGCATTCTTCATTCGAAATTCTTCGTTCGGCTTTGAATCGACCATGTCCTCCCAACGCTTGCCTCCCTGGATCCGTGAGAAAAAGCTGAACCTCGCCTCGCTGCGCGAGGTCAAGACGATGCTGCGCGAGCGCGATCTGCACTCGGTGTGCGAGTCGCTCGCGTGCCCCAACCGCACGGAGTGTTTCTCGCGCGGCACGGCCACCTTCATGATCCTCGGCGACATCTGCACGCGCTCGTGCGGCTTCTGCAATGTGACGACGGGACGCCCGTACGCGCCGCCGTCGCCGGCCGAGCCGCGCGCGGTCGCGGAGACGGCGCGACGCCTGGGCCTGAAGCACGTCGTCGTGACGTCGGTGACGCGCGACGATCTCGACGACGGCGGCGCGCAGCAGTTCGCGGAAACGATTCACGAGTTGCGCGCGCTCTTGCCGCACGCGGCGGTCGAAGTGCTGACCTCGGATTTCCGCGGCAATCTCGACGCGGTGCGCATCGTCGTCGAGGCGCGGCCCGATTACTTCAACCACAACGTCGAGACCGTGCCGCGGCTCTACGACTACGTGCGGCCCGGCTCGCGCTTCGAGCGCTCGCTCGCGGTGTTGCGCGAGGCGAAGGCGATCGATCCGACGATCGCGACGAAGTCGGGGCTCATGCTCGGACTCGGCGAGCGGCGCGACGAAGTCGTGGAAGCGCTGCAGCGCCTGCGCGAGTCGCACGTCGAGATCGTGACGATCGGCCAGTACCTGCAGCCGAAGCGCGAGAAGCTCGACGTCGTCGAATACGTGCATCCGGCGGTGTTCGAGGAGTACCGTGAGATCGGCGAGGAGCTCGGCTTCCGCGCGGTGTTCTCCGGCCCGTTCGTGCGGAGCTCGTACATGGCCGATCTCGTCGCTCACGAACATGCGCAAGCCGCGGGCAATTGATCCCGACAAACGCGAGACCGGCCCGTATTTTCTGACCTGGCTGCCGATCTATCTCGACTACCTGTCGGTCGAGAAAGGTCTCGCGCGCAATTCGCTCGCGTCGTATGCGATCGACCTGCGGCACTTCGGCCACTGGCTCAACGAGCAGCGGCTCGACGTCGAGACGATCGAGCGCATTCACATCGTCAAGTACTTCCAGTCGCTGCGCGCCGCGGGCATCTCCGCGCGTTCGGTCGCGCGCGCGCTCGCGGCGATCCGTGGACTGTTCCGCTTTCTGGTCGCGGAGCGCCATCTGAAAGTCGATCCGACGGAGAACCTCGAGAACCCGAAGCTGTGGTCGACGCTGCCGAAGTCGCTGCAGCCGTCGGAAGTGGAGGCGCTGCTCGCCGCGCCCGATCGCACGACTCCTGACGGTTTGCGCGACGCGGCGATGCTCGAGCTGCTGTACGCGACGGGGCTGCGCGTCAGTGAGCTCATCAAAGTGCGCATCGACGAGGTCGTGTTCGACGCCGGCTTCGTGCGCACGATGGGCAAAGGCTCGAAGGAGCGCATCGTGCCGTTCGGCGACACGGCCAAAGCGGTCATGGTGGAGTACCTCGAAAAAGGACGTCCGGAGCTCGACAAGTACGCCGATCCGCACCTCTTTCTTTCGCGACGCGGGCGGCCGATGACGCGGCAGTCCTTCTGGATGAAGATCGTCCGCTACGCGCGCGAGGCGGACATCCGGACGCACATCTCGCCGCACGTGCTGCGGCATTCGTTCGCGACGCATCTGCTGGAAAACGGCGCGGACCTGCGGTCGGTGCAGATGATGCTCGGACACGCCGACATCTCGACGACGCAGATCTACACGCACGTCTCGCGAGCGCGGCTGCAGCGGATGTACGAGTCGTTTCACCCGCGCGCGTAAGGGCCGCGCGCGTGAGCGGGCGAAACCCGGCATAATCGACGCGCGTCTACCGTTATGACCGCGTCCATGAAAACCTTCATCACCACCGCAGTCCTGCTGCTCGCCGCGAACACGGCGAGCGCGAGCATTGCGCTCTTCGCGGACGGCCGCTCGATGAAGATCGACGACTACACGGTGGAAGAGGAAACGATCCATCTGACGCTGAACGGCGGCGGAAAGCTGTCGATGCCGCTGACGCGCATCGAGCGGATCGTGGACGACGAGATCACCACGGTCGAGGTCGTCGAAGAAGTGAAAAAGATCGTCGAAGAAGGCGTGTTCCCGAGGCGCTCGTGGCGTTTCGACGAGAACAGCAAGCCGCTCTTCAAGTCAAAGTACAACGACCTCATCATCGAGGCGGCGCGGCATTTCGACGTCGACGCCGCGCTCGTATCCGCCGTCATCAAAGCGGAATCCGACTACGACCCGCGCACGCTGTCGCACAAAGGCGCGCGCGGCCTCATGCAGCTGATGCCCGCGACCGCGGAGCGTTTCGGCGTCACGAACGCGTTCGATCCCGCGGAGAACATCTACGCCGGCGTCCGCTACCTGCGGTGGCTGCTCAAGACCTTCGACGGCAACGCCGACCTCGCCGTCGCCGCGTACAACGCCGGCGAGGGCAACATCTGGAAGTACAACGGCGTCCCGCCGTTCCGCGAGACGGTCAACTACATCAACCGCATCGCCAAGCACATCCGCAAAGCCACCGAGCCGCCGAATCCCCCCGCGTCCTCCGCAACCGCCGCCCTACGCTAACTCGAGCTGCACCCCACGTGCGGATAGGCTAGGCCCTAAGCGCCGCCGGCCGCGCCGGCCCGCCGGAGGCCTCATCGTTCCAACACGACAATCGCCGAAGAAGGCTGCTTCCCCAGCGGCGGCTTCGGCGGCGGAAACATCGCGAAGAAGCGGAACAGCAGCTTCAGGCGCTTGAGCTCCGCGGCCGCGTGCAGGACCGACTGCACCTTGGCCGCGCGCCAGCCGTGTTTCTCGAAGAACGTCCACCCTTCTTCGGGAGAGAAGAGCAGCGGCGCGTCGGCGGCGCTCAGCTCCTTGCCGATCTGCTTCATCAGCATCTCGCGCAGGCCGGGCGACACCACGTCGACGATCCACGCGCGCATCGAAGGAATGGCCGCGAGATCGTCCGCGAGCTCGCCGACGCCTTCGCGCGTCAGGTAGATCACGAGACCTTCGGTGAGCACGACCGCGCGTTTCGACTCGGCCGCGATGCGTTCGAAGAGCGGCTTGCGCGCGTTGCGGTCGGAGAGATCGACGGGGACGCGCTCCAGGCGGCAGTTCGGCGTCTCGTCGCGCAGCAGCTCCTCTTTGTACGCGATGAGCGGCGGCAGATCGGCTTCGATCCAGTGCAGATTCGGCGGCAGCTGCATGCGATACGGACGCGCGTCGAGTCCCGCGGCGAGATTGACGACCATGTCCGCGCCGGATGCGATCTGTTCGAGCAGAAAGCGGTCGAACAGCACCGTGCGGGTGATCCACGCCCAGTCGTTCTGATGTTTGGCGGGCAGCAGGCCGCTGATGTCGTGACCGCGCGCGCCGGCGAGCTTGCGCGCGAGCGGATCGCGGAACAGCGCGTCGGGACGCTCGGTCTCGCGGGCGCGGTAGACCGCCGCCCACAGCGCGGTGTCGGAGACGTTGCGTATCGGTTGTGAAGGCATGCCGCTACGTTACGAGCGCGGCCCCGTTCACCGCAAGCGCCGACGCGTCGGGCGCGGCGGACTTGAGGTTGTCGAAGCGGATGACCATCACCGTGCGGTCGTCGTCGGCGGCGCGCGTGCCGGAGTGGCGTGCGACGGCGTCGAGGATCGCGTCGCGGAGGTCGGACGGCGAGCGGTCGCTGTTCGCGGCGAGGAGGCGTTCGAGCTGTTCGAAGCCGAGGGGATCGCCGTTCTCGTCCTGCGCCTCGACGATGCCGTCGGAGAGATAGACGATCGCGTCGCCTTCCTTGAGATCGACTTCCGCGGTCTGCGCGGCCATCGTGCTGCGCACGCCCAGGGGGAGCGACGGCGACTCGATGGAGATCGGCGTGTCGACGCCGCGCCGGACGAGATACGGATAGAGGTGACCGGCGTTGGTGTGGCGGATTGTGCCGCGCTCGAGATCGAAGATCGTGAACGCGAGGGTCATGAACGCGCGGCGCTCAGTCGAGCGGAACACGAGCTCGTTGAGGCGCTGGAAGAGCGACGCCTCGTCGGCGCCTTCCTCGACCAGCGTCGTGATCGCCGCTTTCACCATGGCCATCACGAGACCGGTGGAGAGGCCGTGGCCGGAGACGTCGCCGATGGCGACGGCGAGGCGCGTCTTGTCGATGTTGAAGACGTCGTAGTAATCGCCGCCGATCGACGCCGTCGGCTCGAAGTGCGCGGAGAACGACACACCGCGGAACTGCGGCCCTTCCTTCGGCAGGAGGTTGCGCTGGATCGACGCCGCGATCTCGATCTCGCTCTGCAGACGCTCCTTCTCGGTCACGCTGGCGAGGAGGCTGGCGATCGACTCGGTCATGCGGTCGAACGACTGTGCCATCGCGCCGAGCTGGTTGTGGCGCTTCATGCGGATGCGGTACGAGAAGTCGCCGCGCTCGACGGCACGCGTGCCTTTCTCGATGCGGTTCACGGCGCGGGAGATGGAGAAGATCAGCACCGCGGCGAAGGCGGTGGCGATGAGATACGCGAGCATCAGCGTCGTGGCGAGGCCGAGGATGATGCCGAAGATCGCGCGCATGATCTTCGAGTTCGTGGCGCCGCCGAAGTAGAACTGCACGAGGTTCGAGGTCGGATTGGAGATCGCGGTGAAGAGGCGTTTCTCCGGATTCGCCTCGCCGCTCTCCCAGTCGATGAGGCCGCCGCGCTCGGTGATGTCGTAGAAGAAGATGCGCCGCCAGCCGACGCCGCGCCGCGTGAAATCGCCGAAGTCGCCTTCGCTGATGTTGAAGCCTTGGCCTTCCTGCGAGGCGAGCCGCGTCGACACGACCATGCCGCCGCGTTCCTCGAGCGCGCGCTCCCACTGCTCGTTCATCGGCAGCGCGAGGACGACCGTGCGGCCGTTCGGATACTGGCGCGAAGAGACGAGCAGCGGCACGCCGGCGCGCAGCGCGAAGCCGCTGTACGTCGTCTCGTGCAGCCATTCGGGAAGCTTCTTCGCGGAGCCGTCGGCGGTGTCGTAGATCTCGATGCCGTCGAGGCGCGGCCGCTTGCCTTGCAGCGCGTAGTCGGCGTTGAGCGCTTCGAGCTGGCCGAGGGAAGACTGGCGTTCGGCTTTGAACGCCTGCTGGCTGGCGACGCCGGCGATGACGTAGAGGATCGCGGCGAGCAGCACGGCGAAGAGGAAGAACGGCAGCACGCCGATCATGACGTAGCTGAGGAAGAGGCGGCGGCCGACGGTCCAGAAGAGCTTGCGCAGGAACCAGCGCGTGAAGAGGGCGAGGCCGTAGAGCGTGAGGCAGCAGACGAGTAGCCAGGCGAAAAATTCGAGGACGCCGAGGTTGGGGACGGAGCGGTGAAAGCGCTCGGCGAGCGACTGGATGTAGTTGATGAGGACGATCGCGCCGATGCCGATCAGCCACACCACGAACGCCGGCGAAACGCCGCGCCGTTTCGGTTCCGGAGGCTGCGCGCCCGGAAGTCGCTCCATCTCGGTCATGATGACACACGGCGCCTCGCGCGCCCGGCCGCACCCAGAGTGATGTACGTTGCGCGCCGCGCAGAGTTGCGTGCAGACTTCGGCGCGCGTGTACGACTCTCACGCGTTCGACTCCCGGCCGCGTCCCGCCGCGTGGCGGCTGGCGGTCGTCGCGTTTGCGCAGTTCTTCATCGCGACGTCGATCGTGACGGCGCTGGCGCGCTTCGCGGCGCCGGTGACCGCGGCGTTGATCGCGCTCGTGCTCGCGCAGGCGGTGGCGCATCTGTGGCCGTCGCATCCTGCGCTGGCGGCGCGGCATTGGGCGTTCGTGCTGGCGGAGACGCTGGCGATCGTGCCGTGCGTGCGTTACGCGGCGAGCGATGCGTCGGCGGTCGCGCTGGTCGTCGCGTTTCTCGGCGCGGCCTCGGCGTTCGCGTTCGAGCGGCGCGCGCTGGCGATGCTCGCGAATGTCTACGACGTGCGGCTGCTGACGCGCGTCGAGCTCTGGCTGCTGCGCGTCGTGCCGTGCGCGATCGCGTTCGCCGGTCTGGGCTTCGCGCTGCGCGCGTGGGCGACGTTTTGGCCGGCGGCGACATTGGCCGTGATTGCGTTCGTTGCGGCGCTCGCGCCGGTGAAATCGCGCTTCGAGCAGCTGACACGCGTCGAACTGCGCGAGGCGGTCGCGCCGCTGGTCGTGCTGTTGCTCCTCACGATCGGCGCGCTCGCGGCGGCGTACGCGCGCACGGGCTTCGTTTGGCCTTTCGCCGGGAACGAGGCACAATGGCGCCAACCGTTACGTCCGCTTCGGTTGCCAGGAACATGAAAATCGCCGCTTTCTTGCTCGCTCTCTGTCTGTTCGCGCAGTCGCTCCCGGCCGCGTGCGTCAATCGTTTCGTCAGCCGCACCGAGCGCCACATTCAGGTCGTGACGCTGCTGACCGGCAGGCTCACGTTTCAGGAAGCACAGCTGCTCGCCGACACGATCGGCAAGCGGCAGGCGCCGCCGCTGGAGTGGGTCGATGACCACGGCAAGACGATCGCGAAGCAGTTCGGCGATCTGAAGGTCGTGCGCCCGATGCCCGTCGGCTGTGACGGCAAGAGCTCGGGCGTGGTGCTCATCGCGTGGTTCGCGACGGCGATCGTGCCGTCGAAGAAGATCATGGTGAAAGTCGACGCGAACACGACCATCGCGTTCGAACAACAGTAACTAGCGCCCCTCCCAGCGCGCGCTTCGTTTCTCGAGAAACGCGTTCAATCCCTCATTCGCATCGTGCGTCCGCGCGAGCTCGTCGAGATAGAGACGCTCCGTCGCGGCGAGCCGCGCTTCGAACTCGTCCGCCTGCGCGAGGCGGAACGCTTTCTTCGCCAAACGCACCGACGACGCGCTGTGCCGATAGAGGCGTTCGAGCCACGCGTTTGCGTGCGCGTCGAACTCCGCGTCGGTGAAGACAACATTGACGAGGCCGAGCTGTTCCGCGCGCGCGGCGTCGATTGCATCGCCCGTGAGCAGCAGCTCGAGACCCTTGCGCGGCGGGAGCTGGCGCGAGAGCTGGTAGGCGGCGACGGGCGGGAAGACGCCGAGGGCGATCTCGGGCTGGCCGAAGCGCGCGCGGTCGGAGGCGAGCACGAAGTCGCACGCGAGGGCGAGCTCGCAGCCGCCGCCGAGCGCGGCGCCGCGCACGAGCGCGACGGTGACGAGGTCGAGACGCGCGAGCGCGCGGAAGCAGTCGTGAAAGACGCGCAGCATCGTCGCGACGCGATCGCCGAGGTGGTCCTGCACGGATGCGCCGGCGGAAAAGGCGCGGTCGCCGGAGGCGGCGATGACGAGCGCGTGGCGATCGGGCGTCACGCGCGCGAGCGCGTCGCGCAGCTCTTCGAGCAGCGCGATGTCGAGAATGTGCAGCGGCGGCGCGTCGAGCGTGATGCGCCACGCGTGTTCGTCGGACGTGAGCGCGACCTTCGGCATCAGCGCACGCTGTGGCGCCGCTCGGGCGGCGGCGTGGACGTCTGTGTCCAGACCTCGATCGAGTGATCCGTGAGCACGTAGAGCCGGCCGGGCGCGGACGCGAGCACGCGCGGCGTCGACGGCAGCTCCGGCGCGGACGCGCTCGTCCACGTGCTCGCGGCGTAAAGATCGACCGCCGCGTCGCGTCCGACGACCGCCGCGCAGCCGCCGTCGATGCGAAGCTGCGCGCCGGTCGTGGCGACGGCTTGCAGGAACGTGCCGTTCGCGGCGAGCGTCGACTCGCTGAAGGCGTAGATGCGATCCGCGAGGATGTAGACGTTGTTGTTCGCGTACGACACCGACAGCGCGTTCGCCGGCGCTTTCACGGACGCGAGTTGCGCGGGATGCAGCGGATCGGCGAGATCGAGCACGCGCACTTCGTCCGGCAGCGAGAAGAGCGCGTACGCGCGCGCGCCGGACGTCACGACGTCGGTCGTGCCGCCGTTCAGCGACGCGGTGACGGCGAGCGAGAGCGGATCGAGGACGAGCGTCTTCTTCTGCGACTGCCCGGTGAGAAAGCCTTTCGTCAGCGAGACCCACACCGCGTTGCCGGCGGTGGTGATGCCGCGCGGCTGCGCGTCGGCGCCTTCGTCGATGGTCGTCTGCGCGAGCAGCGCGCCTGAGGTCGAGTACGCGGTAACGGTGCCGCTGCCGGAGAGCGTGAAGAAGCGGTCGCTCGTCGCCGCGATGTCGAACGCGCCGACCGAGCGGATGCTGCTGACGTACACCGGCGCGACGGACGTCCCGATCGCGTAGATGTCGATGCGGTCGTCGGATTGGAGGTAGAGCCGATTGCCGCCGATGACGGCGTTGGTCGGGAACTGGTTGCGCAGCAGCGCGACCGGCTGCGGCAGCGGCGCGAGCGGACGGATGGCGATCGGGCCGGCGGCGCCCGCGACGACGCTGATCGGCGCGGCGCCCGCGAACGCGTTTGCGCCGCCGGGCAGCGGCTGGCTGCGCGCGAGCGTCTGCGCGTTCGTCCAGACGTCGAGCGTCTGCGGCGAGAGCACGAGGAGGTCGCTGCCGGCGAAGGCGAGACCGCGCGGGATGAAGCCGTCGGAGCCGGCGAGCGCGCGGGTCGCGCCGCTGCCGAGGTCGATGACGTTGATGCGATAGGTAAAGACGGCGGCGCGCGTGGCGTCGAGCGCGAGCGGCGCGGAGACCACGCCGTCGACGTTGTACGTGCGCGTCGGCGCGGTGAAGTCGCCGGTCGCGTAGTAGCGGACGTCCGTCGTGCGCTCGTCCTTCACCACGGCCAGTGCGATGGCGTCGCCGGAGCGCGCGAGCTGTGCGACCGATGCTCCGATGTCGACGAGATGCGGCGTCGCGTCCGTCGCGGTCCAGAGCGAGCCGTCGGTGAGCAGTGCGACGATCGTGTTGCCGCGCAGCACTGCCGACCGAATGGTCGTGCGGAACGCGACGGTGAGCGCGGCGGTCGGGGTCTGCGCGTCGAGCGACCAGAGCGTCGCGGTCGCGCCGGCGGCAGTCAACAACTTGACCGTCTCCTGATCCTGCAGCGTGGCGCCGGCGATGGTCGTCCACGTGCGTTGCGGCGTCAGGGCGATGCCGTTCGCGTCGATGGCGTATTCCGCGATCGTTCCCGCGGCGTTCGTGAAGTACGCCTTGCCGCCGGCGATGATGGCGGACGTGGTCGCGCCGGTGGCGTAGCTGACGAGCGGATACGGATGCGTGAGCGCGGACGCGTCGAGCGTGAGCAGGCCGAGGTCGCCGGCGGCGACGTAGAGCGTGTCGCCGGAGCGGACGAGGCGGTGGATGGTGTTGTCGCCGTTGCCGCCGGACGCCGCGAACGTGGTCTCGAACGTCTGCGCGATGCGCTCGAGCGCGGTGAGATCGAACGCGCGGAGCGTGCGGTCGGGACCGGCGAGAAACCACTCGCCCGGACCCGCGGGCGCCACCGACGTCGCGCCGGTGGTCAACGTCTTGATCTTCACGTTCGACTGAAAGAGATCGGTGCTCTGCCCGAACTTGTCGGAGACGAACAGCAGGTCATCCGCCGACGCGTACACCGACGACGCGCGCGCGACGCTGTCGAGCGTTGCCACGTGCTGCGGGAACGCGGGCGAGGCGATCGAGAAGACCTCGACCGTGCTGTCGCCGTCGGCGGCGTAGAGCTTGTCCGCCGCGGAGGCGAGCGAGGTGACGTTCGGCGACGACGTCGGCAGCGTGAACGGCGCGCGCTGCGGGTTCGTCGCATCGAAGAAGTCGTAGTGGAAGAGTCCCGCGCTGGTGGCGAGGAAAAAGTACGGCGGCGCTACGAGGAGATCGTTGACGGTGCCGCCGGCGTCGAGCGTGCGCACGATGTCGATCGCGCTGCCGCTGCGGCGCAGGACGTACAGCCGCGCGCCGCTGCCTGCGTACGCGACGTTGTTTCCGATGGCGCGCACGACGCGCGTCGAGCCGGGGAGCGCGCGCGCCGCGAGCACGCCGTCCGCATCGCGCACTTCGACGCCGTAGCCGGTGGCGATCCAGACGCTGTTCCCCGCGTCGGGCGAGACGTCGTAGACGGTCTCACGGAACGCGCCACTGTAGCGCGGCGTCCAGTTGCACTGCGGGAAGACGGGAACGGCCAGGAGCAGGACGAGGAGAAGAAGGACCGCTTTCACACACCCGCGCATTTGTCCTCCAGTTTAGCGGGACACTAAGGAAGCCACCGCAACGCTTTTCGTACGTACGACGGATGCGGAACGTCGTGCAGCGCCTCGGGATCGATCCACGCGTACTCGCCGCGCGGATGCTGCTTCACCGCTCCCGCGTAGACCGAGAACTCGATGCGCCGCGTGGTCACGGTATGGCGGAACGTGCCGAGGAGCTCGCCGCGCGCGGCGGCGAGCGGCGAGCCGGTGAGGAGCGAGGTGTCGCCGTGCGGCAGGTGATACATCGCGTTCATCAGCGGTCCCGACTCGCGGCGCATGAGCACGCGTCCCTTGCGATCGGTGATGAGATATAACGCGATGCTGAGCTCGCGCGTCTCCGCTTTCACCTTCGGCCGCGGCAGCTCGCCGGCGCGGCCGGTCGCGCGCGCGACGCAATCGTTCGCGACGGGACAGAGCAGGCACGACGGATTGCGCGGCTTGCAGACGAGCGCGCCGACTTCCATCAGCCCCTGATTGAACGCGCGCGGCGTCTTGCACGCATCGACGAGCTCCGTCGCGCGCTGCCACGCGGCGTTCATCAGCGCGGGCGTGCCGAGCGAGTGCTCGATGGCGAAGAGGCGCGAGACGATGCGCGCCACGTTGCCGTCGACGATCGGCGCGTGCCGGTTCCACGCGACCGACGCGATCGCGCCGGCGGTGTAGCGGCCGATGCCGGGGATGGTCAGCAGCTCGTCGACGGTCGACGGGACGGTGCCGCCGAAGCGCGCGACGACTTCGATCGCGCCCGCGCGCAGCATCTTCGCGCGCCGGTAGTAGCCGAGGCCCGACCACGCCGCGAGCACTTCCTGTTCGGTCGCGCCGGCGAGCGCCTGCAGCGTCGGGAAGCGCGCCACGAAGCGCTCGAAATACGGCAGCACCACTTCCATCCGAGTCTGCTGCAGCATCACCTCGGAGACCCACACGTGGTACGGGTCGTAGCCGTTGCGCCAGGGGAGGGGCCGCTGGTGGCGCGCGAACCAGCGTTCGAGGCGGCGCGCGATTTGACCGGGGTCTGGGGCTTGCAACGTGGCGTTATTGTATTCTGCGAACGTCATCGAGGGCAGGATGAGCGAGCAGCTTCAGGGAACTGATTCCGATACCGAACAGGGCAAATACGTTTACTGCATCATCAAAACCGAGACGCCGCGCGACTTCGGCACGGTCGGCATCGGCGGGCGCGGCGACAAAGTTCACACCGTTCACTACCGCGAGTTCGCGGCGGTCGTGTCGAACTGTCCGCTGATCGTGTTCGATCCGACGCGTGAGAACGCGCTCGCGCACGAGCACGTCAACGAGCTCGTGATGAAGGACTTCACCGTGCTGCCGATGAGCTTCGGCACCGTCTTCCGCACCGAGAACGACATCAAAGAGTTCCTCAAAGGCACCTACGAGGCGCTCAGCGACGTGCTGCAGAAGATGGAAGGGAAGATCGAGTTCGGTCTCAAGGTGAACTGGGACAAAGACCAGGTCGTCAAAGAGATCGAAAACGAGAACGAGGAGATCCGGCGGCTGAAGGAAGAGATCCAGTCGTCGACGTCGACCTCCACGTACTTCTCGCGCATGCAGCTCGGGCGCGTCGTCGAGTCCGCGCTGCAGGCGAAGGCCGATCTGTACGTGACCGAGATCTACGAGGCGCTGCGCGACGCCGCGATCGCGTCGCGGTCGAACAAGCCGATCGGCGACAAGATGATCATGAACGCCGCGTTCCTCGTCGAGCGCGACAAGACCAAAGCCTTCGACGATCAGATCTCCGACATCGCGAAAAAGTACGAGAACAAGCTCTCGTTCCTCTACACGGGGCCGTGGCCGCCGTACAACTTCGTGAACATCCGGCTCAAACTGGAGAGAGCAGAACGCTGATGGCGTTTCTCCTCGACGACATCCTCATGCTCCCGCTGAAAGGCCCGATCGCGGGCTTTCGGTGGGTCATGAACACGATCCAGAAGATGGCGGATGAGGAACTGATGAACGATCAGCCGTGGAAGGAACGGCTGATCGAGCTGCAGATGCAGCTCGAGCTCGGCGAGCTCACGGAAGAGGAGTACACGCGCGAGGAAGCGATCGTGTTTCAGGCGCTGCGCGACATCCGCGCGCGCCGCGAGGCGATCACGCGCCAGTACGCGGCCGAGCGCGACGAAGACGAAGGCGGCATCGGGATCTACACCGGCTACGGCGACCGATGATCCTCTCCGAGCTCGACGAGCTCGCGTCGCGCCGCGTGGTGCTCTTCGGCGGCAAAGGCGGCGTCGGCAAGACCACGCTCTCGACCGCGGCCGCGCTGCATTACTCCGACTCGCGCCCTACCATCCTCTTCACGACCGATCCCGCCTCGAACCTCGGCGATTTCACGTCGTCGCCGCCGCCGAATCTCACCATCGAGTCGCTCGATGCCCGCGCGCTCTACGCGCGTTTTCTCGGCGAGCATCTCGAGTCGTTCCTGACCATCGCCGACCGCGGCACGTACCTCGATCGCGACGAACTGCGGCGGCTGATGGAGCTCGCGCTGCCCGGCATCGACGAGCTGATGGCGTGGATGCGCATCGGCGAGCTGGTTGAGCAGAACGCCGGTGCGCTCGTCGTCGTCGACACCGCGCCGACGGGACACACGGAGCGGATGCTGTCGGCCTCAGAGCATTTCCGCCAGCTCGCGGCGGCGCTCGACGCGATGGAGGAGAAGCATCGCGCGCTGGTCTACCAGTTCACGCGGCGCGAGGTGCGCGATGCGATGGACGCGTTCATCGACGACTTCGATGCGCGGGCGCGCGCGCGGCGCGAGCTGCTCCACGATCCCGCGCGCGCGGCGTTCGTGCCGGTGATGCTCTCCGAGCCGCTCGTCGTCGAGCAGACGCTGCGCACGGTGCGCAACGCGGACATTCACGTCCCCTTCGTCGTCCTGAACCGTGCGGTGCGCGACGCCGATTGCGCGCGCGACCGCGAGCTCGCGGAGCGGGATGCCGAGGCGCGGGCGCGGTTCGCGAGGGTCGTCGATGCGCCGCGCGCGTGCACGCCGCTCGATTCGTTCGACGCGATCCGCGCGTGGCTGCGCGGCGAGTCGCGCGGTCTCGCTACCGAGGCAACGACGCCGCGTGCGACGAACGCGCGTGTCGACGTCGCACGCTTCACGTTTTTGGCGGGCAAGGGCGGCGTGGGAAAGACGTCGTGTGCGAGCTCGATCGCGTTGCAGCTCGCGCGCGCGAATCCGGAAAAGCGCTACGTCGTGCTCTCCGTCGATCCCGCGCATTCGCTGCGCGACGTCTTCGCGCACAACGCGCCGCCGCCGAACCTCACGGTCGAGCTGATCGACACGCGCGCAAAGTGGGAACGCTTTCGCGCGACCCTCGGCGCGGAGATCGAGCGTGCGGTCGACGCGCTGACGCCGCGCGGCGTCTCCATCGAGCACGACACGGAAGCCGTGCGCCGGCTCATCGACATCGCGCCGCCGGGCGCCGACGAGCTCTTCGCGATCACGCGCCTCGCCGATCTGTTCGGCGATGAAACGCTCGCCGGCGTCGTCATCGACACCGCGCCGACGGGACACTTCCTGCGCCTGCTCGATCTGCCGTCGACGGCCACGGAATGGGTCCGCGAGTTCATGCGCCTCCTCCTCCGCTACAAGGACCTCGTCCCCGCCGGCTCCCTCGGCGAAGAGCTCGTTCATGCATCGCGCGCGATGCGCGAGCTCGAGGCGACGCTGCGTTCGCGCGACACGGCCGTTATCGTCGTCACGCGACCCGAGCGCATCGTCGTTGCCGAGACGCGGCGCCTCATCGACGACGTCGCGCAGCGCGGCCTGCGCGTGAGCTCCGTCATCGCGAACTACGTGACGCCGGAGAACGACTGCGCGTGCGATTGCGCACGACGCGCGGATGAGCTGATGGCGCTCGCGACGTTGCCGGATGCGGTGCTGATCGAACGCCGCGATGCGCCGCCGATGACAGCGGATGAGCTGGCGGCCTTGGTGCCGATCGTTGAATGAAGAACGCAGAACGCAGAACGCAGAATGTAGAAACCGCCGCGATGCGGGCGCGTTGACCGGCGCGCCGTGCCGCTTCTACGTTCTTCATTCTGCGTTCTGCGTTCTTCATTCGTTTTATAGTTTCGCTCTTGGACACCGTTCTCTACGTCTACGCCGTGACGCGCGAGCCGGCCACGCCGGACACGGACGGCATCGACGGCACGCGTCGCTTCGGCGTCGCGGAGAGCGACGGCATCGCCGCGGTCTTCACGGCCATGCCGTCCGCGGAGCTGTCGCAGGAGGTGATCGACCGCCGCGCGAACGATCTCGAATGGCTCGGCGCGATCGGCTACCGGCATCAGGCCGTCGTCGCCGAATTGATGAAGCTGACCGCGATCGTGCCGCTTCGCGCGTTCACGCTCTTCTCCGGCGCCGACGCGTTGCGCGCGTATCTGCACGAGCACGCGCATTTGTTAGGCGCGCAGCTCGAGCGCCTCGGCGACAAGCAGGAGTGGACGCTGCGCGTCGAGTTCGAGCCGGCGCGCTGGAGCGAGGCGCTGGTCGCGCGTGCGGAGTCGCTGCGCGAGCTGCAGGCGCAGATCGCCGCCGCGCCGCCGGGACGCGCGTTCCTGCTGCGCAAGAAGCTCGACGACGAGAAGAAGCGCGCGTCGCGCGAGGCCGAGCAGAACGTCGTCGCGGAGATCGAGCAGGCCGTCGCCGGCAGCCTCCGCTGCGAGACGTTCGCGGAGACGCGCGAGCGGCGCGACGGCGCGTTTCCACAGATCAACATCCTTCTCGAGCGCGACGAGGAAGCGGCTTTGCAGGAGTTGCACGCGACGCTCATGGATCGCTACGCCGGTGAAGGCGTGGTGGTTGGCGTGAGCGGGCCGTGGCCGCCGTACTCGTTTGCCCACGACTGAACCATGTCTGAGAACGTCGAAGAACTCGCGCTGCTGGAGATGCTCGATCATCTGCTCGATCGCGGCGTGGTCATCGCCGGCGAAGCGATCGTGTCGATCGGCGACGTGGACCTTCTCTACCTCGGCCTGAACGTCATCCTCGCAAACGTCGACGCGGTCATCCGGACATCGAAGCGATGAGATTCGTCGTCATCGGCGCGCATCGCCGGCGCGACGACATCGACGCGCCTGCCGAGGCGCTCGCGTGCGGTGAGCTCTTTCTGAGCGCGTTGCCGATCGCGGACGAGCAGCCGGTCTCGGACCGCGAGCTGCTCGTCGCAGTCGCGAAGCTGCGCGCGCGGCTGCTCGACCGCGCGACGTTCGTGGCCATCCGCTACGGCCTCGCCGTGCGCGACTCCGCGGAAGGGGAGTCGAAGTGCGCCGCGCATCTGCCGCGCTGGACGCGTCTCCTCGACGCGCATCGCGACGACGTCGAGATGACGCTGAAAGCCGCCGCCGCTGCCGCGCGTCCGCGTCCCGATCGTCGGGACTTCACGAGCGGCGCGGAGTATCTGCGCGCGCTGCACGAGGCCACGAACGCGTCCGCCGCCGATCCGGCGTTCGTGAAAGAAGCAGAGGCGCGCATCCTTCCGTTCGCCAAAAAACATCGCTGGAGTCATCGCGACGAGAAGTCGATCGAGCTCGCGGCGCTCGTGCCGCGTGCGCGCGTCGAGGACGTGCGCGCCGCCGGCGAGGAGTTGCGCCGCACGTGCGCGCAGGTGCCGTTTCTGCTGTCGGGTCCGTGGCCGCTGGAGGTCTTCGCCGATGATGCTGACCAATGAAGAAGAGCAGCTGCGGCGCGCGCTCACGTTCGCGGAGTCGGTCGTGCCGGAGCGCATCGCCGCCGACTCGGAGATCGTCGAGAACGGGCTCGCGAAGCTCGTGCTGTCGATCGTCGAGCTCGTGCGGAAGCTGCTCGAGAAGCAGGCGCTGCGCCGCATGGACGCGGGCAACCTCACCGACGACGAGATCGAGCGCGTCGGCGCGGCGCTCATGAAGCTCGAGGAAAAGATGGCGGAGCTCAAGCGCACGTTCGGCCTGTCCGACGAAGATCTGAATCTCAAGCTGGGCCCGGTAAAGATGTGGGAATGATGTTGACTCGCGGATGCGGCACCGTTAAAAGGTGAGCACTCGAAGATGGGAGTCGCGATTGCCTATCGATGATCGGGGAGGATCGCTCCAGCGGCAGCCGCAGGGGTTGGTCGACATCCTCGACAAAATCCTGGACAAGGGGCTCGTGGTCGCCGGAGACGTGAAGGTCTCGCTGGCGAACGTCGAGCTGCTGACGATCCAGCTGCGCCTCGTGATCTGTTCGATCGACAAGGCGGAGGCGATCGGCATCAACTGGTGGCGCTCGGACCGTTTCTACTCGAGCGACCCGCGCGCGTTGCGCGGCGCCGAGGAGTACGACGAGCTGCGCAACCGCATCGCGGATCTCGAACGTCAACTCAATGCACGCGAGCTTCCCGCCGGGAAGCCTGGAGAGAGGAAAGGCAGGTAAGTCATGGCTGTTGAACGCGCCCCAGGCGGAACCAGTCTCATCGACGTACTGGACCGCATTCTCGACAAAGGTATCGTCGTCGACGCGTGGGTTCGCATCTCTCTCGTCGGTATCGACCTGATCACCGTTGAGGCCCGCGTCGTCATCGCATCGATCGATACGTACCTCAAGTACGCGGAAGCCGTCGGCATCACGTCGACCGTGGCCCGTCCGGCCCTCGGCCCCGGCGAAGGCGGCGGCGGTGTCGGTGCAGGCGCGGCAGCGCCCGCCGGCACCACGCGCACCTAGTTCCGCGCGAAACCGCGGGGGCGGCTACGCGCCGCCCCCTCCGCGCTGCAGCCAACGGTCGAACCAGTCGCCCACGGTCTGGTACCACAGGCGCGAGTTCTGCGGCTTGAGCACCCAGTGCCCTTCGTCGGGGAAGTAGAGCAGCTCCGACGGCACGCCGCGACGCTGCAGCGCGGTGAAGAGCTGCAGCCCTTCGCCGATCGGCACGCGGTAATCGAGCTCGCCGTGCGACACGAGCGTCGGCGTCGCGAAGTTCTTCACGAAGCGATTCGGCGACCACTTCTCGTACAGCTCCGGGTTGTCCCACGGATTGCCGCCGAACTCCCATTCCGGAAACCATAGCTCCTCGGTCACGCCGTACATCGACTGCAGGTTGTAGACGCCGGCGTGCGAGACGAGCGCTTTGAAACGGTTCGTGTGGCCGAGGATCCAGTCGATCATGTAGCCGCCGAACGAGCCGCCCGCGGCGCCGATACGCGTGCCGTCGACGAACGGCTGCTGCGCGAACGCGTCGACGCCGTTCATGATGTCGGTGTAGACGCGGCCGCCCCAGTCGCGCGAGATCTGTTCGACGAACGGCTGGCCGAAGCCCGAGGAGCCGCGCGGATTCGGCATGAGGATCACGTAGCCGCGCGCGGCGAAGACTTGCGGGTTCCAGCGATACGACCAGGCGTCGCTCCACGCGCCCTGCGGTCCGCCGTGAATGAGCACGATGGCCGGATACTTCTTCGCCGGATCGAAGTTCGGCGGCGTGATGAGGTGTCCCTGGATCTGCGCGTTGTCGGCGCCGGTCCACCAGAGGTCGCGCGTCGCGCCCATGGCGATCTGCGCGAGCCGCGCGTCGTTCTCGTGCGTGAGCTGTTTGACCGCGCCGCCGCGCTGCATCGCGTAGATGTCGCTCGGACGCCGCAGCGTCGACATCGAGAAGTAGATCGTCTTGCCGTCGCGTGCGACGGCGACGTCGGACGCGGAGCCGCTGTTGTTGACGAGCGACGTGCGTCCGTCGAGCGAGACCTCGTAGATCGCTTCCTTGCCTTTGAGCGGCGCGGTGATGAAGAGCGACTTGCTGTCCGGCGACCACGTCGCGGATTCGATCCAGTCGTTGAACTGCGACGCGATGCGCTGTGAGGTACCCGAGGTGCGGTCGTACAGCCAGAGCTCCCAGAGATCGGATTCGTAGCCGCCGCGCGCCTGCGAGCGCCACGCGATCCAGCGGCCGTCCGGCGAATAGACGGGGCTCGTGTCCGCGCCCGTGCGCGTCGTGATGCGTCGCGCGTCGCCGCCGCCGATCGGCACGAGGAACAAATCGCTGTTCGTCGTGACCTCGGGATGCTCTTCGGTTGTCCGCGCGTAGACGAGCTCGCGGCTATCGGGCGAGACGTCGAACTCGCCGCCGCCGCCGACGGAGAACGGCGGCGCATCGAACGCGCCCGGCGTGAGGTCACGCGCCGCGCCACCGTCGAGCGGCACGTAGATGATGTGCGCGCGCGTCGGCTCCTGCCAACCGTTCCAGTGGCGATAGAGCAGGCTCGTGATCACGCGCGCCTTCGTCGGTGCCTTCTCCGCGGCCGCGTCCTTCTGCTCGGTGCATTGCGGATCGACGCCGCATTCGGGATAGATGTCGGAGACGAGCACGAGTCCCGAGCCGTCGGGCAGCCACTTCACGCTGCCCGCGCCGCCGGCGAGGCTGGTCAGCTTGCGCGACTTCCCGCTCGCGACGTCGTAGAGATAGACCTGCTTCGCGCCGCCGTCGCGGTTCGAGACGTACGCGAGCGTGCGGCCGTCGGGCGACCACGCCGGCTCTTCGTCCTGTTTCGTGCCGTCGGTGAGCTGCCGCGCGGTGGCGCTGCTGCCGTCGGCGCGCAAGAGATAGATCGAGCTGCGTCGCGCGTTCGCGGCGAGGTCGATGGTCGACGCGTCGTACGCGATCCAGCGGCCGTCGGGCGAGAGCCGCGGCGCGCCGATGCGGCGCATCGCGGCGAGATCCTCGAACGTCATCGGACGCTGCGCGAGCACGGGGAGTGCGAGGAAAAAGCAGATCAGCAGTTTTCTCATCGGATGTATCCCAACGATCGAAGGTTGTCGTAGTACTCCTGGTTGAGCGTCGTGGCGGACGCGGCGGACGTGCGCGCGCCGTACGTGGCGATGCGCGGTTCAGGATTCGTGCTCGCCGCGGATTTGCCGGGCATTTCGGCGGAGAGCGGAAAGCCGAGGAGGTCGAGCAGCGTCGGCGCGACATCCCAGGCGCTCGTCGCGTGCAATGGAAGATCCGACGCGAGCACCGCCGCGCCGCGCTGGCCGTCGCCGGGCAGCCCGACCACCACGACGTCGTAGCCGCGCGCGCGCAGCTCGCCGATGAGACGCGTGAGTCCGTCGAGCACGCGCAGCGACTGCGCGAGCTGCATCGTGCGGTCGAGCTCGAGGCGATTGAGGATGACGTCGAGCGCGGGGAGGTAGACGGTGGCGAAGCGCGGCGCGGACGTCAGGCGCTGGAGAAACGCGGCGCGCGCGACGTTGTCGAGCCGCACCGGATCGGCGCCTGCGCTGCCGAAAATGCGGTCGGGACCGACGGACGTCAGCGCGCCTTCGCGCACGTCGGCGGTCGTCCACCAGTTGACCGCGAGCGCGGGCAGGCCGCGGCGCGCGACGACTTCCCAGAGGTAGTCGCGGCGCCGCACGGTCGGCGGCAGCGGCTCGCGGCGCGCGAGGCCGTGCAGCAGGACGAAGTCGGCGCGCGAGATGCGCTGCAGGATGTGCGCGCCGCCGGGGAAGCGAACGCCTTCGATCGCCCGTACGCCGTGCGCGTCCGTGCGCACGCCGGTGCCGAGGGACGCCCAGCGTTCGGTGGTCGAATCGCCGGGGATCGCGGCGATCGGCGTGGCGCGCAACGCGTGCGCGAGATCGGGACGCGACTCGAAGATCTCGTACGTGAGGCCGTCGACCGCGATCAGTGCGACGTTGCGCGACGTCGGCGTCGTCACGACCATCGGCTCGGACGCCACGCGCTCGCGGCTCGCGTACGCGGGCACGAACAGCAGCGCGATGAGCGCCGCCGCCGCGACCGCGAGCGGCACACCGCGCGGCTTCTGATGGATCGCCGGAATGCGCCGCACTTCATAGATCGAGAACGACAGCAGCGCCGCCGAGACGACGAGCGTCGCCACGAGAAAGTACGCCGCCGACAACGCGACGCCGATCACGAGCTCGCCCGTCGCCGGACTCGTGTCGAAACGCGACCACCACAACGCGACCGGCGCGACCAGCAGCGCGCCCGCCGCGACGGAAATCGCCAGCAGCGCCCGCGGCGTGTCGATCGGCAGCGCCGGACGCACCTTCAGCACGAGCGCAATGATCACCACGAGCGCAAACACCGCCACGAGCCACGCCGCCGCGTACGACACGAACAGCGCGAACGTCTCGTACGCGCTCACCGGTGCATTGCGGACGAGCATCACCGCCGTCATCGGCAGCGCCGCGAACGCCGCGATCAACGTGGCCGCCTTCAGCGCGACCAGCGTCAGCTCCAGCCAGAACGCGCGCGAGCTCCACGGATCGAGCGCAAACCAGCGCTCGATTCCATGCGTGAGATATCCGCGGTCGCGCAGCTGCGCGCGAAGCGAGTCGACGTCGGACACGGGGCGAATCGTAAAGGATGAATGAAGAACGCAGAACGCAGAATGAAGAATTGAGAACCCGCGCCGGTCCCCTTTCTCAATTCTTCATTCTGCGTTCTGCATTCTTCATTCAGCTTTTCCCTCGGAATACCTCCGTCCCTTCCGCGTTCTCCCCTCCCGAGCCCTAATGGACTCCCCACAGCCTCGCCGCCGCACCCTTCCCCAAATCTTTTCCGGCGCCGTTTTGCTCCTCGGCGTGATCGCGCTGAAGATGAAGGCGCTGCTGCTGCTGTTCCTCGAGCGCGGGCGCGCGTTCTTCGTCAATCCGTTCGAAGGCTTCGGCGCGATGCAGTACGCCGTCGCCGGTGGCTCGTTCGTCGTCACGATCGCGGCGTACGCCACGCAGGCGCCGCTCGCCGTCGTCATCGGCTTCGTCGTCATCACGCTGATCCACGAGATCGGCCACGCCGTGGCCATCCGCATGAAAGGTCTGCGCGCCGGCTTCATGGTGTTCATCCCGTTCGTCGGCGGCGCGGTCACGCTCAAGGACCAGCCGCGCTCCGCGTTCGACGACGCCATCATCGGCCTGGCCGGTCCCGCCGCCGGCACGGCGGCGTCGCTCGTCACGCTCGAGATCTACAAATGGCAGCGCGAGCCGACGTGGCTCCTCATCGCGCTGCTCGGCTTCGCGCTCAACTTGATGAATCTCATTCCGATCGGCATGCTCGACGGCGGACGCATCTCCGCCGCGGTGACGAAGTGGATGTGGGTTCTCGGCGGCGGCGCGGTCGTCTACAAAGTGATCGACCAGCCCAACCCGCTGATCATCCTCATTGCCGTGCTCGCCGCGTTCCAGGTCTACGCCTCGATCGTCCGCGAGAAAACGGACAAACGCTTCTACGAGGTCACCGCCGGACAGCGGGCGGCAATTGCCGTGCTCTATTTTGCGTTGGTGATCTTCCTGGGCCACCAGACCTGGATGGCCTACGCGCGCCTGGAACTCCTCCGGCGCTGACTTTGCGATAAGGTTTAATTTCGATGATCGACAAATTTCTCACGATGATATTCGGCTCGCAGCACGAGCGGGACGTGAAGGCCATGCGGCCCACCGTCGAGCGCATCAACGCGCTCGAGCCCGAGATCAGCCGGCTCTCCGACGACGAGTTGCGCGCGAAAACGGAAGAGTTCCGCCAGCGCCTCCGCCCCGCCGTCCAGGCGCTCGCCGACGTGCGCCGGGAAGTTCCCATCGACGAAAACGCCGTCAAGGCCGCGAAGGCGGATCTGCAGGCGGCGCTCGACGAGATTCTCCCGGAAGCATTCGCCGTCTGCCGCGAGGGCGGCAAGCGCGTGCTCAACATGCGGCACTTCGACGTGCAGCTGATGGGCGGCATCGTGCTCCACCGCGGCAAGATCGCCGAGATGAAGACCGGCGAAGGCAAGACCCTCGTCGCGACGCTGCCGGTCTATCTCAACGCGCTCACCGGCCGCGGCGTGCACGTCGTCACCGTCAACGACTATCTCGCCCGCCGCGACTCGGAGTGGATGGGCCGTCTCTACCGCTTCCTCGGGCTCACCGTCGGCGTGATCCAGAACCCGCACGGCGACCGCGAGCGGCAGCAGGCGTATCGCTGCGACGTCACGTACGGCACGAACAACGAGTTCGGCTTCGACTACCTCCGCGACAACATGAAGTTCGATCTCGAGGCGATGGTGCAGCGCGAGCCCGCGTACGCGATCGTCGACGAGGTCGACTCGATCCTCATCGACGAGGCGCGCACGCCGCTCATCATCTCAGGACCGTCCGAGGAGTCGGTCGACAAGTACTACGACGTCGACCGCATCATCCCGAAGCTGGTCAAGGACGTCGACTTCCAGGTCGACGAGAAGCAGCACACCGCGGTGCTCACCGAAGAAGGCGTCGCACACGCGGAGAAGCTGCTCAAGGTCGACAACCTCTACGACCCCGCGAACATGGACACGCTGCACGCGGTCAACCAGGCCGTGCGCGCGCACGCGCTCTACCGCAACGACGTCGAGTACCTCGTCAAAGACGGCGAGGTCATCATCGTCGACGAGTTCACGGGACGCTTGATGCCCGGCCGCCGCTGGTCGGACGGTCTGCATCAGGCGGTCGAAGCGAAAGAAGGCGTGCGCATCGAGGCGGAGAATCAGACCCTCGCCACGATCACGTTCCAGAACCTCTTCCGCATGTACGACAAGCTCGCCGGCATGACCGGCACCGCGGACACGGAAGCCGCGGAGTTCGACAAGATCTACGGCCTCGAGGTCGTGGTGCTGCCGTCGAACCGTCCCAACGTCCGCCGCGATCTGCCGGATCTCGTCTACCGCACGGAGCGCGAGAAGTTCGACGCGATCGTCGCGGAGATCAAGGAACGACAGGCGACGGGACAGCCGTCGCTCGTCGGTACGATCTCGATCGAAAAATCGGAGCACCTCTCGACGCTGCTCAAGCGTCAGGGCGTGCCGCACGTCGTCCTCAACGCCAAGTATCACGAGCGCGAAGCCGAGATCGTCGCGCAGGCGGGCCGCAAGGCCGCGGTCACCATCGCGACGAACATGGCCGGCCGCGGCACGGACATCCTCCTCGGCGGCAACCCGGAGTTCGTCACCGCGCAGAAGACGAAGGAAGTGGTCGAGCCGGCCGAGCGGACGAAGATCGAGGAAGAGATTCGCGAGCAGTGGCAGCGCGATCACGATGAGGTCGTCCACGCCGGCGGCTTGCACATCATCGGCACCGAACGCCACGAGTCGCGCCGCATCGACAATCAGCTGCGCGGCCGCTCCGGACGCCAGGGCGACCCCGGTTCGTCGCGCTTCTACCTCTCGCTCGAAGATGACCTCATGCGTATCTTCGGCGGCGATCGCATCATGGGCCTCATGGAACGCCTCGGCATGGAGGAAGGCGTTCCCATCGAGCACGGCATGGTCACGCGCGCCATCGAGCGCGCGCAGAAGCAGGTCGAGGGACGCAACTTCGAGGCGCGTAAGCACCTCCTCGAATACGACGACGTCATGAACAAGCAGCGTGAGTCGATCTACACGCTGCGCCGCTCGATCCTCGAAGGCCGCGAAGGGAAGGAGTACATCCTCAACGCCGCCGACGAGATCGTCGACTATCTCGTCGAAACGCATCTTCCCGCCGACGACCGCGCGCATCCGGACGAGGCGGAGCTCAACGCGGAGCTCTACGACTACTTCGGCCTCGACCTCGAGGACGCGGGCGTCGACCTCGCCACCGACAACCTCGACAACGTCAAATACAAAATCGTCGAGACGGTCAACAAACGCTACGAGGAGAAGGAAAAGCTCATCGGCGCCGACAACATGCGCCTCAATGAGAAGTACCTCCTGCTGCAGGTCATCGACCAGCAGTGGAAGGATCACCTCCTCAACATCGACCACCTCAAGGAAGGCATCGGCCTGCGCGGCTACGGCCAGCGCGATCCGCTGATCGAGTACAAGAAGGAGTCGTTCGAGATCTTCCAGGAGATGATGGAGCGCATCCAGGATCGCGTCGTCAAGATCCTCTGGAAGATGGAGCTCGTCTCACGCGACGCCGACGATGAAGCCGAAGTGCAACGCGTCCAGCGCGCCCTTCCGCCCCAGCCACCGAAGCAGCAGATGACGTTCTCCGGCGCCCCGAAAGAAGCCGCCGCGCCGGTCAAGCGCGGGCAGGCCAAAGTCGGCCGCAACGACCCCTGCCCCTGCGGCTCGGGCAAGAAGTACAAGAAGTGCCACGGTACCGCCGCCTGAACCCCGCGGCGTAAACTGAAGCCGCATGCCGCACCTCGCCATCGACATCGATAAAGACAAACTCCGTGACTTCTGCCGCAAGTGGAAGATCACGGAGTTTGCGCTTTTCGGGAGTGCCGTCCGCGAGGACTTCCGGCCGGACAGCGATGTGGATGTGATGGTTTCGTTCGCGGAGGATGCGGAGTGGTCGCTGCTGCACATGGTCGACATGAAGGCGGAGCTGGAGCGCATGTTCGGCCGCGACGTCGACCTGCTGACGCGCTACGGCGTCGAGCGCAGTCTGAATCGCTACCGGCGCGACTCGATCCTCAACTCGGCGGTGCTGCTTGACGTCGCGTGAGCCGCGCGAACTCCTCGAGGACATCTTGGTTTCGGCGCGCCTTGCTCGTCAGTACGTCGACGGCCTCGATTTCGCCAAGTTCGAGGCAGACGTGCAAACGCAGGACTCCGTTGTCCACCGGCTCGAGCTCATCGGCGAAGCGGTCGGCAAGCTGCCGGATGCAGCGATGGCGGCGATTCCGGGCATTCCGTGGTCGCAGATTCGCGGAATGCGCAACCTGCTCGCGCATCAATATTGGGACGTCGACCTGCGGCGCGTCTGGGCCGTGGTTCGCGACGATCTCCCGCCGCTCCTCGCGGCCATCGAGGCACACCACCCATGACCACCATCGGCTTCATCGGCGCCGGCAACATGGCGGAGGCGATGATTCGCGGGTTGCTCCGCGGGACCTTCACCGCCGAGCAGATTTCGGCGAGTGCGCCGCGGGAAGAGCGCGCTCGGGAGTTGCGCGAGCGGTATGCGATCGAGGCGGTGACGGACAACAAGGTTCCGGCGGCGGCGCGCATCGTGGTGTTGTCCGTCAAGCCGCAGATTCTGAGTCGCGTGCTCGAGGAAGTCGCGGACGCGATCGCGCCGGATGCGCTGGTGATTTCGATCGCGGCGGGGATCCCGGTCGCGGCGATTCAGGCACGGCTGGCGAGCGGGACGCGCGTGGTGCGCGCGATGCCGAATACGCCGGCGCTCGTCGACGCGGCGGCGACGGCGATCGCCGGCGGCGAGCATGCGCGCGAATCGGATCTCGCCGACGCGAAGCGGATCTTCGACGCGATCGGGCTCACGGTCATCCTCGAGGAATCGCAGCTCGACGCCGTGACGGGGCTCTCCGGCTCAGGGCCGGCCTACGTGTTCCTGATTCTCGAAGCGCTGAGCGATGCGGGCGTGAAGGTCGGCTTGTCGCGCCGCACGGCGCAACTGCTCGCGGCGCAGACGGTGCTCGGATCGGCGAAGCTGCTGCTGGAAACGAACGAGCATCCCGGACGGTTGAAGGACATGGTCACCTCGCCCGGCGGCACGGCGATCACGGGTTTGCATACGCTGGAGAACGGCGGCGTGCGCACGACGCTGATGAATGCGGTCGAAGCGGCGACGCGCCGCTCGCGCGAGCTGGGCGAGGCGATTCTGAAGAAGGAGTCGTAGCAGTGGCGGTGGAAGTACTGGACGACGTCGAACGGGAACTGCACGAGGCCACCTCGCGCGCGGCGACACTCGTCACCTCAACGAGCGGCCGTCTCTTCACCGTGCGCCCGAATCCCGGCAGCTGGTCCGCCGCCGAATGCCTCTCGCACCTCAGCCTGTCAACGCAGATGTTTCTCCCCGTGCTGCGCAAGGCGATCGACGAGGCGAAGCAGCGCGGTCTCACCGCCGCCCGCGCGCCGAAGATGGACGTCCTCGGACGCGTGCTGCGCTGGTTCCTCGAGCCGCCGACCCGCATCCGCTCGAAGACCACGGCGCCGTTCGTGCCGCGTTCCGTGCGCGCGAAAGCGGAAGCGCTCAACGAGTTCGCGCGGCTGCAGGAACAGCTCATCGACCTTCTGCACGACGCGCGCGCGTACGACCTGCAGCGCATCAAAGTCGTCTCGCCGTTCGACAAGCGCGTGCGCTACAACGTCTACTCCGCGTTCCGCATCATCGCCGCGCACGAGCGCCGGCATCTGTGGCAGGCGGAGCAGGCGGTCGCCGCGCTTCGCGGCAACGCCGCGCATGCGGCCGCGTGAGCTGAATTACGCCGCGGAACGCCGCGCGCGCAGCCACTCGATCACGCCCGGCAGCAGCGACAGCGCGATCACGACGATGATCACCGTCTCGATGTGCTTCTCCGTCGCCGGGAAGATCGTCACGAGCAGGTAGCCGATCATCGTCATCGAGAACACCCACGCCGTGCCGCCGATGACGTTGAACGCGGCGAAGCGGCGGTAGCCCATGTTGCCGATGCCGGCCACGACCGGCGCGAACGTGCGGATCACCGGCACGAAGCGCGCGATGATGATGGTCTTGCCGCCGTGGCGCTCGTAAAAGTCATGCGCGGCGATGAGGTGCTTTTTCTTGAAGAGCAGCGAGTCCTCGCGGCGGAAGAGCGCGGGCCCGAGGCGGCGGCCGATGAAGTAGCCGGTCGCATCGCCGGCGATCGCGCAGACCATCAGCAGCAGATTGAGAAGAACGATGTTGAGGTCGCCTTTCGCGGCGAAGAGGCCCGCGGTCACGAGCAGCGAATCGCCCGGCAGAAAAAATCCGACCATGAGTCCCGTCTCGATGAAGACGATAATGGCCAGCGCGATGTAGCCGCCCGTCTGCACGAGGCCGCGCACGTCGCTGAGGTAATGCAGCAGATGCCGAATCGACTCCATGAGGGACGCGAATCCTAGCATGCCCGACTCGCCCGGCTCGTACGACGTCGTCGTGCTCGGCGGCGCCTTCAGCGGCGCTGCCGCCGCCATTCTGCTGCGCCGCGAGCTCCCCGCATTGCGCGTGCTCATCGTCGAGAAAGCGGAAGCGTTCGACGAGAAGGTCGGCGAGGCCACGACGGAGATGTCGGCGATGTTCCTCACGCGCCGCCTCGCGATGTGGCACCACCTTGAACGCGAACAGCTGCCGAAGGAAGGGCTGCGCTACTGGTTCTCGAACGCGAAAGTCACCGGCCACGCGAATGCGACCGAAGCCGGCGGCTACATCCGCAGCACGGTCCCCGCCTTTCAGCTGCGCCGCGATGCGCTCGACGAGCATCTGCTCGCCACCGCCGTCGCGGAAGGCGCGGATCTGTGGCGTCCCGCGCGCGCGCTCGACGTCGCGCTCGGCGAGTTCTCGCACACGCTGACGCTCGGCGCCGGCGGCGCGATGCGCACGATCACGTGCAAGTGGATCCTCGACGCGACCGGCCGCGCGAACTTCATCGGACGCAAGCTCGATCTCGTCACGCGCAACGACGAGCATCCCACTGCCGCCATCTGGTGCCGCTGGAAGAACGTCCGGCACATCGACGATCTCGCCGTGCGCCTCGGCATCGCACCGAACAACGTCGGCTCGCGCCGCCTCGCGACGAATCACTACACCGGCTACGGCTTCTGGATCTGGGTCATTCCGCTCGGCAACAGCGAGACGAGCATCGGCGTCGTCTTCGACAAACGCCTCGTCGATCTCCATCACAGCAAGAACCGCGCGGAAGACTTCGTCGCGTTTCTGAAAGCCATTCCGTCGCTCTCCGAGATCCTCGACGGCGCCGAGCCGCGGCTCGAAGATCTGCGCTTCTACTCGCACCTGCCGTACGTCTCGAAGCAGTACATGGGACGCGGCTGGTCGCTCCTCGGCGATGCCGCGGCATTCCTCGATCCGTACTACTCGCCGGGACTCGATCACGCGGCGTTCACCGTCGACGCCACGGTCGGCATCATCAAGCAGCAGCAGATGGGCGAGGACGTCACCGCGCGCATCGCCGAGCACAACGCGACGTTCGCACGCTCGTACGAACGCTTCTTCCGCGCCGCCTACAAGGACAAGTACTACTACATGGGCGAGGCCGATCTGCTCTCGGCGTCGTTCCTCATCGATACCGCGCAGTACTACATCTTCGTGGTGATCCACGCGTATCGCATCCTGCGCCGCTTCGACTGGATGCCGGTGCTCGGGCCGAAGCCGGCGTTCATCAGCTATCACTTCATGCAGCTCTACAACCGGCGCTTCAAAGCGATCGCAGAACTGCGCCGCGCCGCCGGCGAAGAAGGCGCGCGCAACGACGGACGCCGCATCACCGCGTACTACAACCTCGGCTTCGCGCCGATCCGCATGGCCGTTCGCGGCTGGATGTTCTGGATGCGCGCCGAGCTCGATGCGCTGCGGTTGCAGTGGAAGGTGCGGCGGATGCGGCGCCGCGCTATAGCGTCGCCAGAGCCGCGCGCCGAACCTTCCCCCGCTCATCCACCGGCAGCTCCTCGATGAGCTTCACGATGCGCGGGACCTTGTGCGCGGAGAGCCGCGCGCGGCAGAACTCGCGTACGAGCTCGCGCGTCACGTTCGGCGTCGCCACGACCGCCGCGGCCACGACTTCGCCGCGCGCTCCGGCCGCCTCGCCGTAGACCTTCGCCTCGCGCACGCCGTCGAGCTGCAGGATCACCGCCTCGACTTCGCGCGGGTTCACCTTCTTGCCGGCGGTGTTGATCAGATCGCTCGCGCGTCCGGTCAGCGCGACCTCGCCGTCCGCGCGCAGCTCGACGAGATCGTCCGTCGTGAACGCGCCGTTCGGGAACGGCGTGAACGTCGCCGCATCGAAGAGATACCCCGCGGCGACGGACGCGCTGCGCACGGTGAGACGTCCGCGCTCGAGCGCGAGCGTGACGCCGTCGAGCGGCGTGCCGACGGTGCCGCGCTCGACGGCGCCGCCCGCGCGGTCGTACGTGATGCCGCCGCATTCGCTGCAGCCATAGAACGAATGAATCGCCGCGCCGAAGCGCTCGCGGAAACGGCGCGACGTCGACGGCGGCAGCGGAGCGCCGGCGGAGAGAAACGTCCGGATGCTCGTGAACTCGCCGTGCGCGGCGCTCGCGAGATGCTCGAAGACCATCGGGATGAGCGGCGCGACCGTGCAGCCGTGGCGGTTCGCGAGCTCGATCAGCGACTGCGGCAGGTAGTCATTCGTGATGACGAGCGCGGTGCCCTGCACGAAGAGCGGCGTGACGAGGTTCGAGAAGCCGTACGAATGCGACAGCGGGATCGCGCCGAGATTAACGTCCATGGCTCGGATGTCCATCGTCGCGCAGATGTTCGTGCAGTCGGCGAGGAGGTTCGCTTCCGTCGTGACGATGCCCTTCGGCTTGCCGGTCGAGCCCGACGTCAGCTTGACGAGCACGGCGTCGTCGGGAACGAGCGGGCGCTCCGCAACGCTGCGCGTCGAGAACGACGTGGTCTCGGGATCAGAGCGATAGGCGAGACCTTTGACGGCGAAGTGGCCGAGGATCGAGGCGACTTCGGATTCGTTCGCGTCGCGGTCGATCGGGATGAGGACGAGGCGGAGGCGCAACGCGGCGAGAATCACCGCGACGAGGTCGATGGAATTCGGGAGCTTCACCGCGAGCGCGTCGCGTTCGCGAAGGCCGGAGGCGGAGAGGCGCGCGGCGAGCTCGGCGGCGCGGTCGAGCAGTTCCGCGCGCGTGACGAGCGTGCCGCGCTCGCCGTCGATCAGCGCCGCCGCGTGCGGATCGGCGTCGACAAGGGATTGAAATCTTAGGTACATAGAGGACCGTTGCGCAGAATAACATGCGCTCTCCGAGCCGTTGATTCCCGCGATAGACTGCACCTGACATGGATCTCAAACGCAAACTCAAAGAGCTGCTCATCGAGCGGCTGAAGTTCGAAGACATGACCCCCGACGACATCGCCGATGACGAGCCGCTCTTCGCCGGCGGCCTCGGCCTCGACTCCATCGACGCGCTCGAAATCGTGGTGATGCTCGAGAGCGAGTTCGGCATCAAGGTGAAAAACGAGACCTCCGCGCGCGACTCGTTCCGCTCGGTGGCCACGCTCGCCGATTTCGTCGGCGCGAAGCTCGCGCAGGAGCAGCCGCAGGCGTAGTCGCCCTTGTCCTGGCTCGCCAATCTCCCTCACCAGATTCCGTTCCGCGCCGCCAGCGCGGTGCGGCGCAGCGACGAGAAGACCACCGAAGGCGTGTACATCTGCACGACGAACGACGTCCTGCCGCCGGGCGTGATGGTCGTCGAGGCGATGGCGCAGTTCGCCGGCGGCCTCGTCCTGCGCGAGCAGGGCTTCCTCACCGGCATCGACCGCTGCGAGGTGCTGCGCGTGCCGGAGCCGGGCGACGCGGTCGAGATCACGGTGACGCTCGAGGCGGAGTTCGGCGGGACGTTCCGATTCAGCGGAAGCGGACGGATCGGTGGAGTAGAAGCCGTACGCGGCCGGTTTTATCTCGCGTCGCGTGAGACCACCTGACCCGCAGCAGCGCATCGCCGTCACCGGCGCCGGCATCATCTGCTCCATCGGCCGCAACAAAGCCGAGGTTTGGCAGGCGATCGTCGACGCGCGCGCGGGCATCGACCGGCTCACGCGCTTTCCCGGCGAAACGTTTCCGACCGAGCTCGCGGCAGAAGTCGAGAGCGATCTCGCGTCATTGCTGCCGGATGGGAAACGCGCGTTGCGGCGGCTCTCGCGCACCGATCTCCTCGCCGTGATCGCGGCGAAGGAAGCGCTCGACGACGCCGACGCGAATGCGACGACGCCGCTGCCGCGCGAGCGCGCCATCGTCTCGACCGGTACATCGACCGGCGGTCTGCTCGAAGGCGAGAACTACTATTTCCATCGTAGATCGCGTGGTCGTAGGCGCGCGGCCGCGTCGCACGTGTTGCAGCAGCCGACGTCGGGTCCGTCCGATGCGGTCGCGCGCGCCTTCAGTCTCGGCGGTGGCGTCGTTTCGAACGCAACGGCATGCGCGTCGGCGGGTGCGGCGATCGGCATGGCTGCCGACTACCTGCGCTCTCGTCACGCGGACGTCGCGGTCGCGGGCGGAAGCGACGCGCTCTGTCGCCTCACGTACAGCGGCTTCAACGTGCTGCAGGCGGTCGATCCCGCGCCCTGTTCGCCGTTCGGCGCGGATCGCAAAGGCATCACCCTCGGCGAAGGCGCGGGCTATCTCGTGCTCGAACGTTGGGACGACGCGGTCGCGCGCGGCGCGACGATTCTCGCCGAGCTCTCCGGCTACGGCGCGTCGTGCGACGCGCATCATCAGACCGCGCCGGCGGAAGACGGTCGCGGCGCGGAGGCGGCGATGCGCGCGGCGCTCGCGGAAGGTCGGCTCGACACCGCCGACGTCGACTACGTCAACGCGCACGGCACCGGCACGCTGCTCAATGACTCCGCGGAAACGAAGGCGATCATCGCGGCGCTCGGCATGGACGTGCCGGTGTCGTCGAGCAAGTCGTATTTCGGCCACACGCTCGGCGCGTCGGGCGCGGTGGAAGCGGTCGTGAGCGTGCTCGCGCTGCGCAACCAGATCGCGCCGCCGACGCTGCGTCTGCAGGCGCGCGCGGACGATTGTCCGCTCGATTACATCCCGCACGCGCCGCGGCCGCTGGCGATGGCGAACGTGCTCTCGAACACGTTCGGCTTCGGCGGCAGCAACGTGTCGCTGCTGTTCCGCCGCGTGCTATAACCGGCGCCTTCGCATGGTGCGCATCCCCGTCACCGGAATCGGCGTCATCGCGCCCGGCGCGATCGGCCTCGACGCATTCCGCCGGCTGCTCGCCGAAGGGCGGAGCGCCGTCGCCGACGTCGAACGCTTCGACACCACCGGCCTTTCCGCGCACAAGGCGGCGCTCGTGAATGGCTTCAGTCCGCGCGACTTCATCGCACCGATGAAAATGCGGCGCATGAACGCGCTCTCGCGCCTCGGCCTCGCGGCCGCGAAGCTCGCCATCGACGACGCCGGCGCGGCGCCCGGCCAGAACACCGGCGTCGCCATCGGCACCGCGTTCGGTCCGGTGCAGACGTCTGTCGAGTACATGCAGGATTACGTCGAGAAAGGCGCCGCGCTCGCGCCGCCGCAACTCTTCGCCGAGTCGGTGGCGAACGCGCCCGGCAGCCACATCGCGATCGAATGGAACCTGCGCGGCTTCAATCTGACGACGACGCAGCGCGAGTCGTCCGTCCTCGCTGCCGCGATGTACGCGTCGTCGCAACTGCTGAAGGGCACCGTCGACGCGGCGCTCATCGGCGGCGTCGAGGAGGCGAACGAGATGCTCTTCAGCGTGCTCGATCGACTCGGCGCCCTCGCGCACGCGAACGGCGCGGTGCTGGACGAAGCCGCGCGTCCCTTCGACCGCCGCCGCAACGGTCTCGTTCTCGGCGAAGGCGGCTGCGTGCTCGTCGCGGGCAACGGCGGCACGCGCAAGCCGTACGCGTGGCTCTCCGGCTTCGGCGTCGCTCGCGACACCACGGCGTCGATCTCCGATTGGGGCTCCGATCCGTCGAGCGTCGCCGCCGCGATGCGCGCCGCGATCGACGACGCGGAGCTGACGCCCGACGACATCGACGCGGTCTACGCGTCGGCGAACGGCTCGCGCCGCGGCGATGACGTCGAGGCGCGCGCAATCGAACTGCTGTTCGGCGCGCGCATGCCGGCGGTCGTCGCGACGAAAGGGATCTTCGGCGAATACGCCGCGGGTGGCGCGCTGCAACTCGCGAGCGCGATCGTCGCCATCGACGAGCAACGGCTGCACGCGTCCGTCGGATCGGATGAGAGCGACCTCGCCGTGAATCGCAGTGTGCGCGGGGCGGAGCTGCGCCACGTGCTCGTCAACGCGATCAGCGCCGGCGGCGGCATCGTCTGCGCCGTGGTCTCGCGGGAGGCGGCGTGACCGAGCGCGTCTGCGTGCTCATTCCGGCGCTCAACGCCGAACGCACGCTGCCGCCGATCGTCGCCGACGCGCGCCGCCGCCTCGAACCGGTGGTCGTCATCGACGACGGCTCGCGCGACAGAACCGGCGACGTCGCGCGCGCGGCCGGCGCGCAGGTTCTGCGTCACGAGGTGAATCGAGGCAAAGGCGGCGCGCTCAAGACCGGGTTTGCGTGGGCGCTCGCGAACAGCTTCGACGCCGCGATCACGCTCGACGCGGACGGGCAGCATCTGCCGGGCGAGATTCCGAAGTTCCTCGCCGCGCGCGCCGAGACCGGCGCCGATCTCATCATCGGCGGACGCGCGCACCTCTTCGCGCACATGCTCCCGCGCCGCCGCGCCGCGAACCGCTTCTCCGCGTGGTGCATCGCGAAGACGTCCGGCACGCCGATCTCCGACTCGCAGAGCGGCTTCCGCCTCTACTCCGCAAGTCTGCTCCGCCGCCTCACGCTGCGCACCGACGGCTTCGACATGGAAAGCGAAGTGATCGTCCGCGCGGGCCGCAGCGGCCTGAAGATCGTCACGATTCCGATCGAGCTCGGCTTCGTCGACGGCATCTCCACGAGCCACTACCGGCCGCTCAAAGACACGCTGCGCATCGCCTGGACGGTGACGCGCTCGCGTTTCTTCTGGTGACGCGCGTTCAGTGCGTCCTCACGGCTCGCCGAGCTTCTTCAGCATCGCCGCCGCGTTCGCGTTGTGCGGATTGAGCGCGAGCGACTTGCGATAGTTCGCGATCGCCTCGTCGCGTTTCCCCGCCTTCATCTGCGCCTCGGCCAGACTGTCCCAAACGTTCGCCGACGTTGGGAACTGCTCGGCGTTGAACGCGAAGATCGCCAGCGCCGCGTCGAGATGGTCGTTGATCAACTGATAGCCGAGGCGATTGAGCTGCGCCTCGCCGTAGTCGTAGTGCGCGGGCTCGTCGCGCACGAGACGCCAGTACTCGTCGATGGCAGTGGACGCGCCGCGCGACCGCGCGAGCGGCAGCAGCACGTCCGCGACGCCGGGCTTCTCCGGCGGCACGTCGATGACGTGTCCCTGCTTCACGCGGATCGCGATCTTGCGCACGGCGCTGACATTCGCGAGCGGATCCTCATCGAGCGCGAGGAAGCTCGCCTCCGCGCCGTCCGCGAGCGTCCCGATCGTGCGCTCCGGAAAGATCGCGTGCGGCGTCGCGTTCGTCCACATCCGCAGCAACTCGAGGTTGGTGAAGACGCCGAGGCGCGCGACCGCTTCCGCTTCGTCGACGACGGTCTTCTCGCCGTTGTCGGTGCCGAGGACGATCGTCACGCCGGCGCGTTTCAGCAGCGCGAGATTCGCGCGGTGCAGCGCCATCGGATCGCCGATGCCGGTGGTCGGCCGATGACTGAGCACGGTCGTGACGACCGTGACGTGCTGCTTCGCGGCGAGCGCCGCGTCGGCGGGATCGATCGGCGCGAGCGGCAGGTGCGCGATCTCGTCGACGCCGGCGGCGATCGCGTTGTGAAAGTCCGCCGTCGTGGTGAGGTGCGTCGTCACGCGCAGACCGTCCGCGTGCGCGCGCTTCACGATCGCGGCGAGCACGCGCGGATCCAGGCCACGCTGCCCGTAGTACCGCGGGTCGTCTTTCCGCTTCGCGAACTCCTCGGAATGCTCGAGGTACGTCTTGATGAAGTCCGGCTTGCCGGCGCGGATCGTGGGCCAGAGGCGCGCGAGATCGGCTTCGCTGTCGACGAAAAAGTACGCCTGCCCGAGCATGTCCTCGCGCTTCCAGCCGATCGCGTCCGCGATGCGGTCGTAGATTTGCGCGGGATGGCCGCCCGTCGCGGTCAGGCCGCCGTTCGCCCAGCGGACGTCGACGGATTCGGGCTGATTCATCCGCGCGCGAGTGGCCTCCGTCAGCTTCAACACGTTGTTCGGATTCTTAACGTAGAAGATGCCCGCGCGCAGGTATTGCCGGAGCTGTTCGTCGACGTGCGGCCCGCCGTCGGCGAGGACGTGATTGTGTGCGTCGGCGAGCGGCGGAATGATGTAGCGCCCGCCGAGGTCGATCGTGGCGCGCAGCTCGCCGTCGTAGTGCTCGCGGAAGACGTTGTCGACGGAGTACATCGTCTTCGCGACGAAGCGCGTGCCGTCGAACCAGCGGCCGTTGACGAATTTCAGGTTGCCGTGCGCGAAGACGTGCAGCGGCAGCAGCAGCACAATGAAAAAGACTAATGTCAGTTTTCGAGTCATGGCGAGTTCCTCTCGTTGATGCGATGCGATGTCAGTGGTGATGCAGGCCGAGCGCGCGCAGCGTGGCGCGGTCGAATGCGAAGTGGTTGTCGGAGGAGACGCGCAGTCCCGGCAGGAGCAGCAGCGCGGCGGTGATGACGATCGCGATCGCCGCGAGGCCGAGCCGTCGCGTGGGATGCGCGCCGTTCGCGATGCGCAGCACCCGCGCGAGCAGCGCATGCGGCTCCTCGGCCACCGCGGCCGCGGCGAACGGCGGACGCTCGCGCAGGAGCGATGCGGTGGCGGCGAGCGTCCGCGCGTACACCGCGGCGTCGTGCAAGCCGCTGGCGAGCAGCTCGTCGTCGCAGCATTCCTCCCGCAACGCTCGCGCGCGCCGAGCAATCAGCTGGACCAGCGGATGGAACCACCATGCGGCGGCGATGAGCGAGCCGGCGAGATTGAGAAGCAGATCGCCGCGGCGGACGTGCAGCAACTCGTGCGCGAAGACGTCGCGCAACGCGTCGCGATCGAGCAGCGACGGCAGCGCGCGCGGCAGCACGACCGCCGGAGCGAAGACGCCGAACGTCATCGGCACGCCCGCTTCGTCCGATGCGAGGAGCCGCGGCGGACGCACGCCGTGTTCGCGCGCGACGCCCGCGAGCAACTCCTCGGCCCATCGCGGCGCCGCGAAGGAGCGTCGCCGCAATCCATGCAGGTGCCACGCGCCCGCCGCGACGCGCGCGAAGGCGACCGTTGCGCCGACGCCGTACGCCACCGCGATCGCCAGCACGATCCACGAAGGCAACGCGCCGAGCTGTCGAACCGCGTGGATCCGCGGCGCGGGCGGCGCCGCGCTGAAAACGCCGGTCGGCAGCGGCAACATCGGCGGCAGCACGAACTTGATGAGCGCGATCAGCAGCAGCGCGTGTCGCAGACGCGGAGACCGCCGCCGTAACAGCCGCTCGCACGCGAGCAGCACGAGCGCCGCCGCCGTGCCCTGCCACAGCGCTTGCGCGACGTGGGCGAGCCACGAGAGCGCGAGGGCGTGCGTCGGGACGGAGGCGTTCATCGCGCGTTGCCTCGCTGCCTCACGCGTGGCGAGCGTCGTGGCCGCGCCGTTCGCGCAATCGTGAACGGCGCGCACGTCGCCGCTGTCCGCCGCCGCCACGCATGCGCGACGTCGACGAACTTCGCGAAGACGAGGGTGTGCATCGGCGCGGAGGCGCTCATGGCGCGTTGCCTCGCTGCTCCATCAACTCGCGCAGCGCCGCCCTCCTCGTGCCCTGCACCCTCATCGCCCCTTCCCCTTTTTCTCCATCTCCTCCACCAGCGCGCGGATCTGCTTCAGCTCTTCATCGGTCGGCCGCTTGGCCTCGAAGAGAGACGCGACCAGGCTGGCGGGGTCGCCGGCGAAGATGCGTTGGACGAGGCGGCGGAGGAGGCGGCGCATCATCGGGCGCGGGGATTTGGCGGCGGAGTAGACGAACGCTTTTCCGACCTCGCCTTTGCGGCGCTGGACGAGCGACTTCGCTTCGAGGCGGCCGAGGAGCGTGAGCACCGAGGCGTGCGACATCGGGCGGTAGCGCTCGAGCGCCTCGCGGATCGCGCGGGCGTCGGCCTCGCCGCGCGCGTGCAGCACGGCGAGGACCTCCATCTCCGCCTCGGGAAGCAATTGCTCCGTGGGGGAAGCGTCTTTCGACCGCGCCTGTCTGCGGGTGGACACGTCCGCAGGAAAACAGACGTTAGTCTGAATGTCAAGCGCAAACAGACGCTAGTCTGAATCTCAGGAGCTCAGTGCAGCGGCTTGCGCGGCATCATCTCCGGACGGTTCGCCGCCTCCCACACCGTCGTCGCCACCACGACCGCCGCCTGCATCAGGTCGTCGCGCTGCAGGCGCTCGTACGTGTCCCAGTTCGTGTGGTGCGTGCGCGTCTCGTACTCGACGTCGTCCTGGATGAACTGGAAGCCGGGGATGCCGAGCTCGTCGAACGAGACGTGATCGGTGCTGCCGGTGTTGCGCATCGTGACCGTCGTGACTCCGAGGTCGCGGAGCGGCGCGAACCACGACTCGAAGATCGGCGCGGCTGCGGCGTTTTCCTGCGCGTAGATGCCGCGGATCTTGCCGGTGCCGTTGTCGACGTTGAAGTACGCGGAGACTTTCGCGAGCTCCGGCTTCGACTCGATGAGCGTGCGTCCGCGCTCGGTCCGCGCCCACGCGGGGAGCTTCAGCTGATCGGGATCCTTCGGATCGGAGAGCCTGCCGAAATGTTCCGCCGCGTACGCGCGCGAGCCGAAGAGTCCCTGCTCCTCGCCGGTCCAGAGCGCGACGCGGATCGTGCGGCGCGGTGTGACGCCGAGCGCCTTCAGGATGCGCGCGGCTTCCATGATCACGGCGCAGCCGGCGGCGTTGTCCGTGGCGCCGGTGGCGGTGTGCCACGAGTCGAGGTGCGCGCCCATCATGACGACTTCGTTGTTCTTTTTGTCGCTGCCGGGGATCTCCGCGACGGTGTTGTACGCGTTGCGGTCGTCGAAGAAGCGGGCGCGGACGTCGACTTCGAGTTCGACCGGCGTGCCGGCGTCGACGAGGCGGAGGATGCGGTTGTACTGCTCGGGCGCGAGGCCGACGACGGGCGGTCCCATTGGCTCGTCGTCGCGCCACGTACCGCCCTGCTGCACGCGGAAGACGCCGCCTTCGCCGGAGCCGATGTCGACGATCGCGGCGACTTTCTCGTCGGTGGCGAACTGCGCGATGAGCTTCCGCTTTTCGAGACGGCGAATGAGGTCTTTGGTGCGCTGCGGGTCGCGCGACGGCGGGATCGCGTAGTCGCCTTCGGTGGCGAGCGTCTTCTCGTCGTAACGCTCGAGATACGGTTTCTCCTGCGGCTTCATCTCGCGCGCGTCGGCGACGAGCAGGATCGCGCCGGCGACTTTGCCCTTGTACTTGTCGGCGTCTTCCTTCGTCTCGATCTTCACGTGCACGACCTTGCCGCGCGTGGGGCCGTTTGTCGCCGGCGACCACGCTTTCGGCAGCGCGTAGAGCTGTTCGACGTCGGGCGCGACCATGCGCACGGAGCACGCGTCGGACGTCCAGCCGCGGCCGAAGTCGAACGCCTCGAGGTGCGCGTTAGCGAGGCCGAACTCGGCGAGCTTGTCGCGCGTCCAGTCGTTCGCGCGCTTCGCGTTGGGCGAGCCGGTGAGGCGCGCGCCGAGCGTGTCGGTGAGCGACTGCGCGATGGACATCACCTTCGAGTTGCGGAAGCCCTCGTCGCGGATGCGGCCGACCATGGTGAGGTCGGGCGTGTCGGCGGCGCTGAGGGTGAGGGCGAGGACGGCGGCGAGGTACAGCGGGGCGCGGAACAGTTTCATTCGAGCTCGGTCCAGTCGATCGTCGTCGGCACGTTGGATTTGGCGAACAGCGACGCGAGCATCTCCTGCGGCGTGTAGATGCGCGTGTCGCCCAACTCGCTCGGCCGGCGGTTCTTCATCGCGAACAGCGTGCGCTGCGTGACGTAGTCGAAGTTCGCGTAGTAGTCGTCGTCTTTCTTCTGCTCGAACATCGCCTTCAGTACGTCGAGCTGGCGCGCCAGCGGATCCTCGGCGGCACGCGACGCGGACGGCGCCGTCTGCGCCTGTTTCCGCTTCGGCGGCTCGAGCCCGATCGCGGTGAGGCGCAGGTCCTCGAGCTCCTGCGCGATGCGGTTCGCCTTCGGCGCCTTCTTCGCGTCGCGCGGCAACAGGAGCGCGGGCACGCAGTTGCAGTTCGCGCGGTGGATGGCGGCGCTGCGCGTGACCCAGCCGAGGTTCGTCACGCCGCAGTGCGAGGAAACGTTCTTCGTCAGATTGTCGAGGAACGGCTTGACGGCGGTGTTGAACGAATCGTCGACGCCGTTGAAGAGATTGAGCACGTAATGCACGCGGAACTCGTCGATGGTCGTCTGCACGGTGCGCGTGATCGGGTGATCGCCGAGGTTCTGGGCGAGGTCGAGCGCGAACGCGTCGAGGTTCGCGACGGACGAGTCGTAGACGTCTTCCACGCGGTCGATGAGGTCGTTGATCAGCTTCCAGAAATTCAGGCCGCCGTCGACGGTCGCGAAGAACGGCGACTCCTTGCTGAAGATGAGGCGCAGCTTGCGGAAGAGGATCGCCTTGACGATGTCGGACGCCGCGAGCGTGGCGCTCGGCAGATGCGGCGTGAAGATGAGGATGCCGGAGTTCGAGAACGGCAGGAAGTCGATGACGTTCGCATCGAGACCCGCGCGCATGTCGAGGATGACGTAGTCGGCGGGCAGCGTGTTGATGGCCTCGATGAGCCGCGCCTTGTGCGCCGCGCCGAAGTTCGTGATCTCGTCGATGAGATGCAGCGGTCCGGCGATGAAGCCGAAGTTGCGCCACTGATGCTGCGGGTCGAGCTTGTCGTCGAGCTGCGTGATGCAGTTCGCGAGCGGCTCGCCGCGGCGGAAGAAGTGATAGAGGTCGCGTTCGATGGGGACGTCGATGGCGTTGCGGATGGCCGACGTGCCGGTGTCGAGATCGACGAGCACGGTGCGGCCATGGCGCGAGAGCGCGAGCGCGAAGTTGACCGCGAACGTGGTCTTTCCGACGCCGCCTTTCCCCGACGACACCGGGATGATGCGCTTGATCGCCACCGCGTCTCAGTCTACCTGAGCCGACACACGCTACAATTCGCTTCGTCAGATGCAGCCTTCCTTCTTTCGGAAGTTCCCGCTGTTCGCGGATCTCGACGACCGCGAGCTCGCGTCGATCGCCGCCGTGGCGAAGACGCGCCGCTACGCGAAGGACGACGTCGTGTTCCACGCGGACGAGAGCGGCGACGTGTTCTGCCTCATTCGCGAAGGGCAGGTGAAGGTCACGATGATCTCGCCGGAAGGGAAGGAGATCATCCTGTCGCTGCTGGGGCCGGGCGACTTCTTCGGCGAGATGGCGCTGCTCGACGACGAGCCGCGCTCGGCGACGGTCATGGCCACCGAGCCGCTCGAGCTCGTGACGATCTGGCGCAGCGACTTCCTGCAGATCCTCGCGGAGAACTTCTCGATCGCCAAGAAAGTGCTCGCCGAGATCTCGCGGCGGCTGCGCAACGCGTCGAACCGCATCGAGTCGCTGGCGACGATGGACGTCTACGGCCGGCTCGCGCGCTTCTTTCTCGATCTGGCGAAGGATCAGGGGAAGGTGCTCGACAACGGCTACGTCGCGGTGACGCGGCCGACGCACCAGTCGATCGCGAACATGATCGGCACTTCGCGCGAGACCGTGTCGCGGCTGATCCACGATCTGATGCGCCAGAACCTGCTGCTGTCGGAAGGCAAGACCATCTACCTGCGGAAGACGGCACTCGATCAGTTCCGTTCCGAGCTGTGATTCTTTGCGCCACATCCCGAATCTTCTGACGTCGCTGCGCCTCGTGCTCGTCCCCTGTTTTCTGGTGGCGTCGATGCAGCGCATGTACACGCTCGCGTTCGTGCTGTTCGTGACCGCGGCGGTGACGGACATCTTCGACGGCGCGATCGCGCGCCGCTTCAACGTGCGCTCGCGCATCGGCGCGCTGCTCGATCCGCTGGCCGACAAGACGCTGATGATCTGCGGCTTTCTCTACTACACGTTCAGCAGCGTGCTGCCGCGCGTGGCCATTCCGGGCTGGCTCACGTTCACGGTGTTCGCGCGCGACTTCCTCATCGTGGTGTTCGTGTATCTGCTCTACACGCGCATCCGCGTGACGCGCTTTCCGCCGTCGGCGGCGGGGAAGATTTCGACGATGGTGCAGGCCGCGACGCTCGGCGCGGCGATCGCGGCGAACGGCTTTCTTCCGCAGGTGGAGCGGCTCGCGGACGTGCTCTTTCACGTCTCCGTGGTGACGACGCTTTTCTCGGGTTGGGGCTATCTGCGGCGCGCCAGTCAGCTCCTCACCGACGAGCCGCTCGCGCAGGCTTGACAGGAACCGGCAACCGAAATAGTTTGCGCTCCCGCTTGTTGTACGCGGGGCTCTCGCGCCTCCATAGCTCAATTGGTAGAGCAGCGGACTCTTAATCCGTTGGTTCCAGGTTCGAGTCCTGGTGGGGGCACCAACTCCTCCTCGCGAAAAATTCGATAGACTCGCCCGCGCGCGAAAGTGGCGGAATTGGCAGACGCGCTGGACTTAGGATCCAGTGGCCCAAAGCCGTGTGGGTTCGAGTCCCACCTTTCGCACCAAAGACCAAAAGCTGAATGAAGAATGCAGAACGCAGAATGAAGAACGTAGAAAGGAGGCGACCGGCGCGCTTTCTCAATTCTTCATTCTGCGTTCTGCATTCTTCATTCAGCTTTTCAGAACGAGACCCAATCCATGACAGTCCTCAATTTCGAAGATCTCTCTCCCGTCCAGAAGTCCGTCGAGGTCGAAATTCCGGCCGATCTGCTCTCGCGTGAGGCGAACAAGGTGACGTCCGAGTTCGGCCGCCAGGCGAAGGTGCCCGGCTTCCGGCCCGGCAAAGTGCCGGCGAGCGTGGTGCGGACGCGGTTCGCGAAAGAGATTCAGGAAGAGGTCGTCCAGCGCGTCCTCGGCCAGAGCTTCCGTGACGTCGTGCGCGACAAAGGCCTCGAGCCGGTCGGCGAGCCGCAGCTCGAGCACCTCGATCCCTTCATCGACGGCGCGCCGATGAAGTTCAAGGCGAAGTTCGAAGTCAAGCCGCAGATCGAGCTCGGCGAGTACCGCGGCCTCGAGATCGACGAGCCGAAGATCGAGGTCCTGGAGAACGACGTCGAGTCGATGATCGAGCGCCTGCGCGATCAGGCCAGCAGCTATCGCATCGAGTCCGAGCGCGGCCTCGATGAGGGCGACTTCGCGGTGATCGAGATCGCCTCGTCGGGCGAAGACATCGAGCCGAAGACCGATCAGGGTCACTTCAAGATGGGCGAGGAGACGCCGCTCCCCGAGCTGCACGACGCGCTGCGCGGCAAGAAGGCCGGCGACACCGCCTCGTTCGACAAGGCATACGGCGAAGACGCGAATCAGGAAGCGTGGCGCGGCAAGACCGTGCATCACGACGTGACGCTCAAAGAGATCCGCGTGCAGGAGAAGCCGGACGTCGACGCCGCGTTCGCGAACAGCGTCGGCGGCTGGGAGAGCGTCGAGCAGATGCGCTCGACGATCGAAGCCGACATCCGCCGCCACCGCGAAGCCGAGGCGCTGCGGTTCAAGCGCAATCAACTCGGCGAGAAGCTCGTGTCCGCGCATCCGTTCGACGTGCCGGAGGCGCTGGTCGAAGAAGAGCTCGGGAAGTCGCTCAACAACTACGCGCGCTATCTCGCGTCGCAGGGCGTCGATCTACAGAACGTAGAAATGGACTGGCGGAAGATCGGCGAAGAGTTCCGGCCGGAAGCCGTCAAGCGCGTCAAGCGCGGCCTGATTCTCGAGGCCATCGCGCGCAAGGAGAACATCACCGTCAGCGACGTCGAAGTCGACGCGGAGATCCGCCGCGCGGCGCGCGAGCAGGACCGCGAGTTCGCCGACGTCAAGCACCACCTCAAGCACGACGGCGGCTACGAGGCGCTGCGCGCGAGCATGGCGCAGGACCGGGCGCTGGAGGTGGTGTTGAAGGAGGCGCGGACGCGCTGAAAAGCTGAATGAAGAACGCAGAACGAAGAATTGAGAAGCCCCCGCCCGCGCGGTCTCTCATTCTCAATTCTTCATTCTGCGTTCTGCGTTCTTCATTCAGCTTTTCGGTCCCCTCTCCCCCTTCGCATAGAATCCCTCTCGCAAAGGAGATTCATCCCCATGGTCCTCATCCCGATGGTGGTCGAGCAGACGTCGCGCGGCGAACGCGCGTACGACATCTACTCGCGCCTCCTCAAAGACAACGTCATTTTCCTCGGCCAGCCGATCGACGACAACGTCTCCAACCTCATCATCGCGCAGCTGCTCTTCCTCGAGGCCGAGAACCCGGAGAAGGACATCTCGATCTACATCAACTCGCCGGGCGGCTCCATCACGGCCGGCCTCGCGATTTACGACACCATGCAATACGTGAAGCCCGACATCGCCACGATCTGCATCGGTCAGGCGGCGTCGATGGCCGCGGTGCTGCTCGCGTGCGGCACGAAGGGGAAGCGCTACTGCCTCCCGAACTCGCGCGTCCTCATCCACCAGCCGCTCATGCACGGCCTCGGCGGACAAGCCACCGAGATCGACATCCACGCGCGCGACATCATGCAGATGAAGGCGCGCCTCAACTCCATCCTCGCCAACCACACCGGCCAGCCGATCGAGAAGATCGACAAGGACACGGACCGCGACTACATCCTGCAGGCGCCGCAGGCGCAGGAGTACGGCCTCGTCGATCAGGTGATCGCGAAGCGCGACTGACGCCACTCCCATGACGCGCGCGCTGCACGTTGTGGTCGTAACGGCGGTGCTCACGCTGACGACGCTGCATCTCGATGCAGCGTCGTCGCCGTTTTCGGGACACGCGTGGGTGTCGCGCGGGCCGTCGGACCTGAGCGGCGTCGTCAACGCGTTCGTCTTCGATCCCGACGACGCGAACCGATATCTCGCCGCAACCGCCGGCGGAATCTGGGCGAGCGGCGACGCCGGCGCGACGTGGTCGCTCGCGGCGTTCGACGGGCTGAACGTCAGCTGCCTCGAGCGCGATCCGGTGCACCACGACGTGTTGTACGCGGGCGGCTACGTGTCGCCGCGCGGACTCTTTCGCAGCGACGACCGCGGCGCGACCTGGACGCTGCTGCCCGCGACGGCGGGGTGGCAGGTGTTCTCCGTCGCGGTTTCCGCCGACGGATCGCGCGTGCTCGTCGCGCGCCTCAGCGGCATCGAGCTCTCGCGCGACGGCGGCGCGACGTGGCAGCACTACATCGTCGACAACACGACCTATTTCACGAAAGTACGGTTTCATCCGAGCGATCCGCTGCGCGCGGTCGCGGCCGTCGGCACCAGCAGCGGTCACGTCGGCGGTCTCGTGACGAAAGACGGCGGCGAGACGTGGACCTCCACCGGCGGGCTCGACGCGGAAATCGACGGTCTCGCGCTCGAATACGTTCCGGGCAGCACGTCGATCGTGGCGTATGCGACGCGCACCGGCACGCTCGATGAGAAACTGCTGCGCTCCGATGACGACGGCGCGAGCTTCACGCTCCTCGGCACCACGCCGACGTACGGCTACACGCTGCGCGTGGCCGCGCTGCTCGTCGCGCCGCGCGACGTGATCGTCACCGGTGCAATCGTGCTCGGGCGCAGCCTCGACGGCGGAAGAACGAGCGAGGCGGCGTACGGTGCCGACGGCCTCAATCAGGAGCCGCATGCGGACGTGCACGGCGTGGCCGCCGATCCCGCGTTCGACGGCACGACGAACCGCCGCGTCTTCGTCTGGGGCGACGGCGGCATCTACCGCACCGACGACATCACCGCGCCGCACATCGCCTGGCAGCACCTCACGATGGGACTCGTCAATGCGCAGATCTACGCGTTCGACATCCATCGCAGCGGACGCGTCGCGTTCGGCATGCAGGACACCGGTCTCGGCGTGCTGGAGATCGGCGAGACGACCGCCGAGCACCTCGGCGACGGCGACGTGTTCCGCATCGCGTTCGATCCGCTCGACGACCGCGCGTACTTTGTCTCGATCTTCGGCTTCGGTGCGACGCCGGGCGCGGTCGTCACGAAGTGGCCGCCGCAGACGATCTTCGCGGATTCGCGGCGCAGCGGGACGGATCCGTTCTACGCCGCCTGGACGATCGATCCGAATGAATCGTCGCGCATGTTCATCGGCAGCTCGCAGCTCCTGCGGCTCGACGGCATCCAGAGCGCGCTGCCGCGGAAGATCACGACGGTCCGCACGTACAGCGGCGAGATCGCGATGGCAGCGATCGCGGTGCAGCCCGGCGACTCGAACGTCGTCTACACCGGCGACAGCACGCGCGAGCTGTATCGCACGCGCAACGCGCTCGCGGACGCGCCGGAGTGGACGCGCGTCGCGCAGTTCGACCGCAGTCTCGGTCCGCTCGTGAAAGTCGTCGTCGATGCGGACGATCCGAAGACGCTGTACGTGCTGCTCACGAAGTCGCTGCAGGTCTCGCGCGACGGCGGCGCGACGTGGAAGGATGCGACCGCCACCGCGCCGGTCGCATGGCGAAACGGCATCGGTGGCGGCGGGCTGCTCGACTTCGCGCGGCATCCGCGGCGCGCGGACTATTGGTTCGTCGGAGGGAGCTCCGGACTGTACGGTACGGCGGACGGTGGCGCGACGTGGGTGCAGGCGGACGGGATCGCCGGAAGCGCGCGCATTCCGCAACTGCAATTCGCTCCGGGCACGTCGACGCTGTGGGCCTCGGTCTGGAGCCGGGGCTTGTGGAGCATCGACATTCCGTCGCCGCCACGGCGGCGTTCGGTGCTGCCGCGCTGAGGGCTCTTCCTCGCGTGGAATGCGCCTCGCCGGGGCCGAGTTGACTTGGGCGACGCCGAGGAGTTCAATCTCTTCGACGAGCTCACAAAAAGGACCCAATCGGAAATGTCGAAGAAGGGGAACAGCGGCGACGTCCTGCGCTGCAGCTTCTGCAACAAGTCACAACGTGACGTCAAGAAGTTGATCGCCGGACCGACGGTCTACATCTGCGATGAATGCGTGGACATCTGTCTCGACATCATTGCGGAAGACCGCAAGGACGAGCCGGGCGCTCTCGAAGGTTCGGGACACCTTCCGAAGCCGAAGGAAATCAAAGAGTTCCTCGACCTCTATGTCATCGGGCAGGAGCGGGCGAAGAAGAAGCTCGCCGTCGCGGTGTACAACCACTACAAGCGGATCGATTACCAGTCGCGCAACGCGCGCCAGGACGTCGAGCTGCAGAAGTCGAACATCCTGCTGATCGGCCCCACCGGAACGGGCAAGACGCTGCTCGCGCAGACGCTGGCCCGCATGCTGTCGGTGCCGTTCACGATCGTCGACGCGACCACGCTCACCGAAGCCGGCTACGTCGGCGAAGACGTCGAGAACATCATCCTCAAGCTCTATCAGGCCGCGGGCAACGACAAGGACAAGACCCAGCGCGGCATCGTCTACATCGACGAGGTCGACAAAATCTGCCGCAAGGGCGACAACCCGTCGATCACGCGCGACGTCTCCGGCGAGGGTGTGCAGCAGGCGCTGCTCAAGATCCTCGAAGGCACGGTCGCGAACGTTCCGCCGCAGGGCGGACGTAAGCATCCGCACCAGGAGTTCATCCAGATCGACACGACGAACATCCTCTTCATCTGCGGCGGCGCGTTCGTCGGTCTCGACACGGTGATCGAGCGGCGGCTGTCGCAGACGTCGATGGGCTTCGGCGCGAAGATCGCGTCGAAGAAAGAGAAGAAGACCGGCGAGCTCCTCGCGCAGGTGCATCCCGAGGACCTCATCAAGTTCGGCCTGATCCCGGAGTTCGTCGGACGCCTGCCGGTGGTGGCGACGCTCTCCGAGCTCGACCGCGGCGCGCTCATCGAGATCCTGCGCGAGCCGAAGAACTCGCTCGTGCGCCAGTACCAGACGATCATGGGCTTCGAGAACGTCGAGCTCCGTTTCACGGACGACGCGCTCGAGGCGATCGCCGAAGAGGCGCTCAAGCGCAACGTCGGCGCGCGCGGCCTGAAGATCATCATCGAAGAGCTGATGCTCGAGATCATGTACACGATCCCGTCGCAGAGCGCGATCAGCGAGTGCGTGATCACGCGCGAGGTGGTCGAGAACCGCAGCCAGCCGATCACGCTCTACAAGAAGGCCGGTTGAGGAATACGAAGTTGTTCATCCGAGCGAAGGGCCGCGGCTTCACGCGGCCCTTCCTGTATCGGGAAGCATTTGCCCCCTCACCGCTGTATAAGAGACACGAACATGTCCAATCCTGAGTCGAAAACCTCACAACTCCCGCTCGTCCCCCTTCGCGACATGGTGGTCTTTCCGTCGATGATGGCGCCGTTCGTCGTCGGCCGGCGCGCGTCGATCCTCGCGCTCGAGGCCACGCTCTCGACCGCCGAGAAGAAGATCTTCCTGGCCACGCAGAAGGACCCGAAGATCGACGATCCGTCGATGGGCGAGATCTACCACGTCGGCGTCATCGCCACGGTCGTGCAGAACCTCAAGCTGCCCAACCAGAACGTGAAGGTGATGGTCGAGGGGCTGATGCGCGGCGAGATCCTCTCCGCGCAGGACACGAACGGCTACGTCACCGTGGCCGTGCGCGAGATCGACACCAAGTACCCGCTCACGCCCGAGGTCTCGCAGTACATGCAGAAGCTGATGGAGATCTTCGAGCAGTACGCGAAGATGTCCCATCACCTCGCCTTCGAAGGCGTGATGTCGACGCTCAAGCTCGACGACCCCGACAAGTTCGCCGACACGCTCGCCTCGCACCTGCTCATCACCACCATCGAGAAGCAGCAGCTCCTCGAGACTCCTTCGCCGTACGAGCGCCTGCAGAAGCTGCAGGACTTCATCGAGATCGAGATCGAAAAGATCAACATCGACAAGCGCATCAACTCCAAAGTCAAAAAGCAGATGGAGCGCGCGCAGAAGGAGTACTACCTCAACGAGAAGATCAAGGCGATCCATCACGAGCTCGGACGCAAGGACGACCGCTCGGACGAGATCGAAGAGCTGAAGCAGAAGATCGAAGACGCGGGCATGCCGAAGGAGACCAAGGAGAAGGCGCTGCAGGAGCTGAAGCGCCTCGAGGCCATGCCCGGCGTTTCCGCCGAGGCCACGGTCTCGCGCAACTACATCGAGTGGCTCGTCTCCGTGCCCTGGAAGAAGTCGTCGAAAGAGATCAAGGACATCGAGCTCGCCGAGCAGATCCTCAACGAGGACCACTTCGGGCTCGAGAAGATCAAGGACCGCATCCTCGAGTTCCTCGCGGTGCGCCAGCTCGTCAAGCAGCCGAAGGGCACCATCCTCTGCTTCGTCGGACCTCCGGGCGTCGGCAAGACCTCGCTTGCGAAGTCGATCGCGCGCGCAACCGGACGCAAGTTCGTGCGCCTCTCGCTGGGCGGCGTGCGCGATGAAGCGGAGATCCGCGGCCATCGCCGCACGTACATCGGCGCGTTCCCCGGCCAGATCATCCAGCGGATGAAGAAGGCCGGCACGACGAACCCCGTGTTCCTCCTCGACGAGGTCGACAAGATGTCGATGGACTTCCGCGGCGATCCTTCCGCGGCGCTCCTCGAGGTGCTCGATCCCGAGCAGAACAACTCGTTCACCGATCACTATCTCGACGTCGAGTACGACCTCTCGAAGGTGATGTTCATCGCCACGGCCAACGTGACGCACACGATTCCCGCGCCGCTGCGCGACCGCATGGAGATCATCCAGCTCTCCGGCTACACGCACCTCGAGAAGCTGGCCATCGCGCGGCAGTTCCTCGTGCCGAAGCAGAAGCAGGAGCAGGGTCTCGACGAGGCCAAGATCCGCTTCGAGGACTCGGCGCTCGAAGAGCTGATCGAGTCGTACACGCGCGAGGCGGGCGTGCGCAATCTCGAGCGCGAAGTCGGCGCCGTGCTGCGCAAGATCGCCCGCACCGTCGTGAAGGAAGGTCCCGACTACGAGACCGTCGTCGACCGCGTGAAAACGCGCGAGCTCCTCGGCAAGCCGAAGTTCCGTTCGCACCAGCAGCACGACAAGGCGGAAGTCGGTCTCGCCACCGGCCTCGCCTGGACGGAAGTGGGCGGCGAGATCCTCACGACCGAAGTCGCGCTCTCGCGCGGCAAGGGCAATCTCACGCTGACCGGCAAGCTCGGCGACGTGATGCAGGAGTCGGCGCGCGCGGCGCTGTCGTACGTCCGCTCGCGCGCGGAGCTGTTCGGGCTCGACCCCGACTTCCACGCGTCGCTCGACATCCACATCCACGTGCCGGAAGGCGCGATTCCGAAAGACGGTCCGTCGGCCGGCATCACCATGGCCACGGCGCTGCTCTCCGCGGTGACGAAGATCCCGGTGCATCGCGACATGGCCATGACCGGCGAGATCACGCTGCGCGGCAAGGTGCTGCCCGTCGGCGGCGTGAAGGACAAGGTGCTCGCCGCGGCGCGCGCCGGCATCATGAAAGTGATTCTCCCCGCCGAGAACGAGCGCGATCTCGAAGAGATCCCGGCCGACGTGCGCGAGCGGATGGAGTTCAGCCTCGTCGAGTCGATGGACGAGGTGGTCACGCTCGCGCTCGATGGCACGATTGTTCCATTGGCCGCAAAAGACAAACTCCCGGAACCGGAGAAGGTCGGAACGCCGATCACGCACTGAAAACGGCGGGCTCCGGCCCGCCGTTTTCACAACACCGTTCATTGACAGCGCGGGCGAATATCCTCACAATCTCCCGCGTTCACCGACAAGTCAGATCTTCAGGTTTCCTTCGCAGTTCGCCACACCGGCTTTTCTCAAATATCCGCATCGCCGGATATCCGTAGTTCAGCAAACCAGCAAGTACAATTCGCGTGGACATCCGGTCAGTCACGTTTTCTCGGGCGGCGTACCACCCTGGCGATTTTCCGCGCGATCGCAGACCGCAGTTCGCGATGGTGGGTCGATCGAACGTCGGCAAGTCGTCGCTGATCAATGCCGTGCTTCATCGCAAGGGCATTGCCCGCGTCAGCCAGACGCCCGGCAAGACCCAGGCGATTCAGTTCTATCTCATCAACGAAAAGTTTTATCTGGTCGACCTCCCGGGCTACGGCTACGCGAAGGTGCCGAAAAGCGTCCTGCGCACGTGGGGTGACCTGATCCGCGGATACCTCGAGGAAGCCGAGGACCTGCGGCTGATCTTTCTGCTGCTCGACGTCCGGCGCGAACCGGCCGAACAGGACCTGACGATGCACGAGTGGGCACGCGCGCTGACGGACGTCGACGAGCGCATCGTGCTGACCAAGAGCGACAAGCTATCCAACAACCAGCTCGCCACGCAGCGGCGGGAGATTGCACGAACACTCGAAGTCGACGACGCGCAACTGATCGCGGCGTCGGCCGTAACGAAAAAAGGAATCGACGAGATCCGGCGCGAGATCGTCGCGCGACTCTGAGAAGCCGAGGACACCATGGCACATACCGACACCGACAACGACACCGCGGTCATTGAAGCGGAAGCTCCGGCCGAGAAGCCGGAGAAGCCGAAGCGCGCGCCGCGCAAGAAGAAGGAAGCGGTCGAAGAACCGCCCGCCGTCGAAGAGACGCCGGCCGCCGCCGCCGCGCTCGCCGAAGCCGAGGCTCCGGCGCCCGCTCCTGCCGCCCAGGCCGCGGCATCCGCTCCGGCGCCCGCGCCCGCTGCGGAGACCGAGAGCAGCGACGCCGACAAGAGCGCGAAGAGCGCCGCCGCCGCGCCGCAGCAACAGCAGCAGGCCGCCGAGACGCTCGACATCCGCATGCTGAAGGAGATGAAGCTGCCGGATCTCTCCAAGCTCGCCAAAGAGCTCGGCGTCGAGAACGCGTCGGGCATGCGCAAGCAGGACCTCATCTTCGGCATCCTGCAGGCGCAGACCGAGAAGTCGGGTCTGATCTTCTCGGAGGGCGTGCTCGAATGCCTGCCGGACGGCTTCGGCTTCCTCCGCGCGCCCGAGTACAACTACCTGCCCGGTCCGGACGACATCTACGTCTCGCCCTCGCAGATCCGCCGCTTCGATCTCCGCACCGGCGACACCGTCTCCGGCCAGGTGCGTCCGCCGAAGGAAGGCGAGCGTTACTTCGCGCTGATCAAAGTCGAGGCGGTGAACTTCGAGCACCCCGACGTCGCGCGCGAGAAGATCCTCTTCGACAACCTCACGCCGCTCTATCCGCAGCACCGCATCAAGCTCGAGACGCCGACGCACATGTCGTCGCGCGTGCTCGACCTGATCGCGCCGGTCGGCAAAGGGCAGCGCGGTCTCATCGTCGCACCGCCGCGCACCGGCAAGACCATGCTTTTGCAGAGCATCGCCAACTCGATCACGGCGAATCATCCCGAGATCACGCTCATCGTGCTGCTCATCGACGAGCGTCCGGAAGAAGTCACGGACATGCAGCGCAGCGTGAAGGGCGAAGTCATCTCGTCGACGTTCGACGAGCCGGCCTCGCGCCACGTGCAGGTCGCGGAGATGGTCATCGAGAAAGCGAAGCGCCTCGTCGAGCACAAGCGCGACGTGGTGATCCTGCTCGACTCGATCACGCGCCTCGCGCGCGCCTACAACACCGTCGTGCCGCCGTCGGGCAAGGTGCTCTCGGGCGGCGTCGACTCGAACGCGCTGCAGCGCCCGAAGCGCTTCTTCGGCTCGGCGCGCAACGTCGAGGAAGGCGGCTCGCTGACGATCATCGCCACGGCGCTCATCGACACCGGCTCGCGCATGGACGATGTCATCTTCGAAGAGTTCAAGGGCACCGGCAACATGGAAGTGCACCTCGACCGCAAGCTCTCCGATAAGCGCGTCTTCCCCGCCATCGACATCAACCGCTCCGGCACGCGCAAGGAAGAACTGCTCCTCGAGCGCAACGAGCTCAATCGCATCTGGGTCCTGCGCAAGGTGTTCTCGCCGCTGTCGACCGTCGAGTCGATGGAGCTGCTCATCGAGAAGCTCGACAAGACGCGCACGAACGGCGAGTTCCTCAACGCGATGTCGTCGATGTGACGCCGCGCGACCAGACGTTTGCCTTCCCCAAGGCGGCCGGGCATCCGGCCGCCTTCGTTGTTTGTTACGCTGACGGACGAACCTGATGGCCAATCGATCCCGCTTCAAGGACTTCCTCTGGCGGCATTCCGCCGGCCTGGCCATGGTCGCGATGGCGCTGTTCGTCGCGTTCATCGGCTTCGTCGGCTACACGTACATCGTCATCACGAAGAAGTTCGATTCGTCGCGGCGCTGGGATCTGCCGAGCCGCGTCTACTCCGACGCCACGCCGCTCGTCCCCGGCATGCGCTATCCGCGCGCGCTGCTCGAGCCGAAGCTCAACCACGTCGGCTATCACGAGGTGCACAAGCGCGTCGAGAATCCCGGCGAGTACCGCTACGCCGGCGACGATCTCGAGCTCTATCTCAACAACTTCGAGTATCCGGACATGGAGTTCCACGCCATGCCGGTGCTCGTGGAGATGGACGGCGCGACGACGATCCGCGGCGTGAAGCGCCTCACCGACGGCGTGACGCTGCGCGGCGTGCGGCTCGAGCCGGAGCTGATCACGTCGATCTACAACAACGAGATGGAAGACCGCGTGCCGGTCTCCGTCGAAGCCGTCCCGAAAGTGCTGATCGACGCGATCATCGCCACCGAAGATCGCAGCTTCTATTCGCATCAGGGCATCTCCATCCGCGGCACGCTGCGCGCGCTGGTCAACGATCTGCGCAGCAAGTCGCTCGCGGAAGGCGGCTCGACGCTCACGCAGCAGCTCGTGAAGAATCTCTTTCTCAATCCGCAGCGCACGTTCCGCCGCAAGGCGCACGAGGCGCTGATGGCGGTGCTGCTCGAGGCGCGCTACTCGAAAAACGAAATCCTCGAGGCCTACCTCAACGAGATCTACCTCGGGCAGAACGGCTCGGTGCAGATCATCGGCGTCGAGCAGGCGTCGCAGGTCTACTTCGGCAAGCACGTGACGTATCTGACGCTGCCCGAGGCGGCGACGCTGGCGGGGATGATCCACTCGCCGAACATGCTCTCGCCGCTCAAGTATCCGGAGCGCGCGAAGCCGCGTCGCGACGTCGTGCTGAAGCTGATGCACGACCAGCAGAAGATCAGCGACCGCGAGTTCGAAGAGGCCGCGGCCTCGCCGCTCGCGACCGCGCGCTTTCCGAAGACGTCGCGCAGCGCGCCGTTCTTCGTGGACCTCGTGCTCAAGCAACTGCGCGAGACGTATCCCGAGACGCAGCTGAAGACCGAAGGCCTGCGCATCTTCACGACCCTCGACACGATCATGCAGCGCTCCGCCGAAGAGGCGCTCGACTACGGCATCGGCGATCTCACGAAGCGCTACAAGCACATCAAGAAGTCCGACACGCCGCTCGAAGGCGTGATCGTCACGATCCAGCCGGGCACCGGCTACGTGAAGGCGCTCGTCGGCGGACGCAATTACTCGAAGACGCAGTTCAACCGCGCCATTCAGGCGCGCCGCCAGCCGGGATCGCTCTTCAAGCCGTTCGTCTACGTGACGGCGATGGATCCCGCGCGGCACGAGCAGGCGCTCACCGCGTCGACGGTGCTCGACGACTCGCCGATCGCGATTCAGGCCGGCGCCGCGGTGTGGCGTCCGCAGAATTACGACAACCGCTTCCACGGCCGCGTCACCGTGCGCGAGGCGCTCGCGCATTCGTACAACATCCCCGCGGTGCGCGCGGCGATCGATGCGGGCGTGCCGAACGTGATCAAGACCGCGACCGCGATCGGCGTCGAGTCGAAGCTCGAGCCGTATCCGTCGATGGCGCTCGGCTCGTTCGAAGTCACGCCGCTCGAGATCGCCTACGCCTACTCCGTCTTCGCCAACCTCGGCGTGAAAGCAGAACCGGTGTCGATCCTCGCCGTCGTCACGCGCGACGGCCAACTCCTCGAAACGCGCAACGTGAAGATGAAGCGCGTCGCGCCCGCGTCGGTCTGCTACGTGATGAACGACATCCTCAAGGACGTCTTCACGTACGGCACCGCGGGCCGCGCGCATTCGCTCGGCGTGACGCGCGCGTACGCCGGCAAGACCGGCACGACGAGCAACTATCGCGACGCGTGGATCATCGGCTACTCGCCGCGCATCCTGTCGCTGATCTGGATCGGCTTCGACGACGGCCACAGCGTGCGCCTCGCGGGCGGCGACGCGTGCCTGCCGATCTGGACGCGCCACATGAACCGCATCGACGGCGCGGTGCCGGACGTCGACTGGCGGCGCCCCGAGGACGTAACCACGCGCGAGATCGACCCGGAGTCGGGCATGCTCGCCACGCCGTATTGCCCGCAGACGCGCAGCGAAGTCTTCGTCGCCGGCACCGAGCCGCAGTCGGTCTGTCCGCTGCACGCCGGCAGCGGCGAGCCGAGTCCGTTCTGGCCGGAGCCGCCGGTGCTGACGGGCGAGCGCACGCTGCCACCGCCGCCGCCGGTCTCGGACGCGGCCGACGCGGCGCGGCGTGCCGAGGAGCAGAAGAAGAAGGCGAAGGAAAAAGAGAACTCGATCCGGCGTTTGCTGCGGCGCATCTTCGGGGACAACGGCCGCTGAGCATGCCGCGGATAGCGGATTCTGCCGCGACGGCGCGCAAGTTGCTGGCATGGCATAGTTCGCCCTGGATTTCGCGTGGAGTGATTAAAGTTCCCTCGCTCGACGTTGAACGACACGCATGACCACTGCACCGATTCTCGATGACTCGACCGCGCCGGAAGCGCCCGGCTTTTTCACGCGCGTCCGCGAGCGCGCGGACAACGCGTTCGAGTACGTCGGCGGCATCACCGATCTCGCGATGCAGACGATCCAGCAGCTGCGGCGCGGTCCGCTCGAGCGGCCGCTGCTCATCGCGCAGTTCGAGCAGGTCGGCGTGCGGTCGATCTCGATCGTCATCATCACGTCCGCGTTCGTCGGCATGGTGCTCGCGCTGCAGACCGCGTACGCGCTCGCGGACTTCGGCGGAAAGCTGTTCATCGGCATGGTCGTCTCGCTCTCGCTCGTGCGCGAGCTCGCGCCGGTGCTGATGTCGCTGATGGTCGGCGGCCGCGTCGGCGCGGGCATGACTGCGGAGCTCGGGACGATGAAAGTGACCGAGCAGATCGACGCGCTGCGCGCGCTGGCGACGAATCCCGTGCGCAAGTTGGTCGTGCCGCGCGTCGTCGCCACGACGATCATGTTCCCGCTGCTGACCGTCATCTCGATCGCCCTCGGCATTCTCGGCGGCATGCTCATCGCCGTGGCGAACCTGCATCTCGCCGCGAACTTCTACATGCGCAGCGTCATCACCACCGTGAAGTACAACGACCTCGCGTCGGGCATCGGCAAGACCTTCTTCTTCGGCTTCGGCGTCTCACTCATCGCCTGCTACAACGGCCTGCGCACGACGGGCGGCGCGGACGGCGTCGGCCGCGCCACGACGATGACCGTCGTCACCGGCGCGATCACGGTTTTGATCACCGACTTTTTTCTCACGAAGCTTTTTCTCTTTCTCTTCTGATGACCGAGTCGATCACGACGGACCGCCGCGCCACCGAGCGCCAGACGCCCGAGCGGCGACGCCAGCCGCGCGAGCCGTTCGTCGAGTTTCAGGATGTCTTCAAAAAATACGGGCCGAAAGCCGTGCTGCGCGGCGCGACGCTGAAGGTGTACCGCGGTGAAGTGCTGGTGATCCTCGGCGGCTCCGGCACCGGCAAGTCCGTCACGCTGCGGCACATGCTCGGCCTCGAGGCGCCGGACTCGGGACGCGTCTTCGTCGAAGAGGAAGACATCACTGATCTGCCGGAAGAAGACCTCTACCGCGTGCGCAAGAAGTTCGGGATGCTCTTCCAGAGCGGCGCGCTGTTCGACTCGATGACCGTCTTCGAGAACGTGGCGTTCCCGCTGCGCGAGCACACCGACATGTCGGAGGACGAGATCGCGCGCGCCGTGCGCGAGAAGCTCGAGCTCGTACACCTGCCGAACACCGAGCACCTGATGCCGGTCGATCTCTCCGGCGGCATGCGCAAGCGCGTGGGACTCGCGCGCTCGATCGTGCTCGATCCACAGGTGATCCTGTACGACGAGCCGACCACGGGCCTCGATCCGATCACCTCGCAAAAGATCAACGAGCTCATCGTCGATCTGCAGACGAAGCTCAGTGTGACCTCGGTCGTCGTCACGCACGACATCCAGTCCGCGTTCTCCGTCGGCGACCGCATCGCGTTCCTCAACCAGGGCGTCTTCGAATGGGTCGGCACCATGGACGCGGCGCGCGACTCCGATCATCCGAAACTCCGAGAATTCCTGAAGGCCAGCGCGGTTGTGGCAGCGCAGCCGTCGAAGTAGACCTTATGGCGAAAACGACAAGAGATAAATCCGTGCGCGTGGGGCTGCTCGTTTCAGCCTCGCTGGTCATCCTGATGCTGTTCCTCTTCTTCATCGGATCGGAGCAGAAGATCTTCGCGCGCAAGAACGAGTACGAGGTGCGGCTCGAGAACGTGAGCGGCCTCGCCGAGGGCAACCCCGTGAAGATGTCGGGCGTGACCATCGGCGTGATCCGCGACATCAAGCTGCCGTCGGATCCGAAGCAGAAGAGCGTCGAGATCCTGCTGATGATCGACCGCAAGTACGCCGAGCGCGTGCGCGGCGACTCGCGCGTGCGCCTGAAGAAACTCGGCCTCCTCACCGGCGACAGCTTCATCGACGTCACCCCCGGCACGCCGCGTTTCCCGTCGCTCGAGCCGGGGTCCGAGATTCCGGCGCAGCGCCAGACGGACGTCGAGTCGCTCATCTCGTCGGGCGAAGACCTCGTCGACAACTTCGTGCAGATCTCGTATTCGCTGAAAAACATCCTCGCGCGCATCGACCGCGGCGAAGGTCTCCTCGGCGAGATCACCACCGCGCCCGAAACGCGCCAGCGCATCACCGACACGTTCCTGACGACGCTCAACAAAACGAACGCCGCGCTCACGCACCTGGAGAGCGGCCGCGGCGTCCTCGGCAAACTGATCTACGACGACGCCTACAGCGAGCAGCTGACCGCGTCGCTGGCCAGCGCCGCGCAGTCGCTGGCCGGCATCACCGGCACCGTGCAGAAGAGCTTCGAGTCGGGCAACGGCGCGCTCCCCGCGCTGCTCAACGATCCCGAAGGGAAGAAGCGGGTGTACGACCTCGTCGACAACCTGCGCACGACGAGCGCGAACCTCGCCGCCTTCACCGGCACGCTGCAGACGGGACAGGGACTCGTCCCGCGCCTGATCAACGACAAGACCTACGGCGACCAGGCGCTCTCCGAGTTCACGCTCCTCGTGCGGCAGCTCAACGAAGTCGTCGCGAAAGTGAACAACGGCCAGGGCAGCGCCGGAAAACTGATCACCGACCCGACGATCTACGAGTCGATCAACGACATCCTCGTCGGCATCAACGAATCGAAGCTCCTGCGCTGGCTCATCCGCAACCGCCAGCAGGCGGGCATCGAGCGCCGTGCGACGGAAGCGCAACAGGCGCCGGCCGTCGCGCCGCCGCCGCCCGCGCCGAATGTAGCGCCGGTGCCGAACGCCGCGCCGCCGACGGTCGAGCCGCCCGCGCCGCCGCCCGCGACCACGCCCGCACCCGCGACAACACTTGCGCCCACGACGACGATCGCGCCAGCGACAACGACTGCGCCCGAGTCCACCACGACGCCGGCGACGACGACCACCACGCCGCCGCCGGCCACCGACACCGTCGCACCGCCGGCGACCAGGCCATAGCTCGCGCGACGCGGAACGAGCCGTCACGGCAACGCGACATCGAGCAGCAGCCGCGTGTGCCGCCGGGCCCGCCAGCCGGCTGCGCCGGCGCCAACCGCGGCATCGCGACATCGAGCTTAAGCCGTACGTGCAGCTTGGCTATGCCTTAAGCGCAGTCGGCCGTGCCGACTGGCAGCGATGTTGTAGGATGCGCGGCCGGTGCGCATTGATTTGTCAGGCGCACCTACTTTCCCGCGGAGGATCCTTACGTGGACATAGCGGTCATCGGCACGGGGTATGTTGGCCTCGTCACCGGCGCCGGTCTTTCGGACTTTGGCAACGACGTCATCTGCGTCGACGTCGACGTCAAAAAGATCGAGGCGCTGAAGAACGGCATCATCCCCATTTACGAACCGGGACTCGACACCCTCGTCAGCAAGAACGTGAGCGAGGGGCGGCTGCGATTCACGACGGATCTCTCGGAAGCGATCCGCGCGGCGCGGGCGATCTTCATCGCCGTCGGCACGCCGCCGAAGCCGGACGGCTCGGCCGATCTGCGCTATGTCGAAGAAGTCGCGCATTCGATCGCGCAGCACATGAACGGCCCGAAGCTCGTCATCACCAAGTCGACCGTGCCGATCGGGACGGGCCACATGATCGAACAGATCATCGAATCGCACGGCACCGGGCACAAAGCGTCGATCGTCTCGAATCCCGAGTTCCTGCGCGAAGGCTCGGCCATCGAAGACTTCATGCGGCCGGACCGCGTCGTCATCGGCGCGTCGAGCGATGAGGCGGCGGAGCTCATGAAAGAGGTCTACGCGCCGCTGCATTCGCTCGAGATCCCCTTCGTCGTGACGAACGTCGAATCGTCGGAGCTCATCAAGTACGCGGCCAACGGATTTCTCGCGACGAAGATCACCTTCATCAACGAGATCGCCGCGTTGTGCGAGAAAGTCGGGGCGAACGTGCACGACGTCGCCATCGGCATGGGACTCGACACGCGCATCGGACCGAAGTTCCTGCAGGCGGGACCGGGCTTCGGCGGCTCGTGCTTTCCGAAAGACACCTCCGCGCTGGCGGACATCGCGCGGCGGCACGACTACGACTTTCAGATCATGGAAGCCGTGTTGCGCGTCAATGATGCGGTCAAGCTGCGCATGATCGACAAGATCGTCGCGGCGCTCGACGGCGAAGTCGAAGGAAAGACCGTGGCCATGCTCGGTCTCGCGTTCAAGCCGGAGACGGACGACATGCGCGACTCGCCGACAATTCCGATCATTCAGGGACTGCAGAAGCGCGGCGCGACGCTGCGCGTGTACGACCCGCAGGCGATGGACAACGCAAAGAAGATCTTCAACGACATCGTCTACTGCGAGGATGCGTATGCGACCGCCGACGGCGCGGATTTGCTCGTGCTGGCGACGGAATGGAACGAGTTCCGCGCGCTGAACTTCGAGCGCATCCGCAAGGCGTTGCGGCAGCCGTCGATCGTCGACCTGCGCAACGTCTACGAGCCCTTCCGCATGGCCGGACTCGGCTTCAAGTACACCTCCGTCGGCCGCGTCGACGACCGCCGGAAGAGGACCCGCTGATGCCGCGCGCGCTCATCACCGGCGGCGCCGGCTTCCTCGGCTCGCATCTGTGCGAGCTCTTTCTCTCGCGCGGCCACGAAGTCGTCTGCATGGACAACTTCCTCACCGGCAACCCGGCGAACATCAAGCATTTGTTCGGGCACGACGGCTTCACGTTCATCAAGCAGGACGTCACGAATTACATCCACATCGACGGCCCGCTCGACTACGTCCTGCACTTCGCCTCGCCGGCCAGTCCGATCGACTATCTCGAGAAGCCGATCCAGACGCTGAAGGTCGGCTCGCTCGGCACGCACAAGACCCTCGGCGTGGCGAAGGACAAAGGCGCGCGGTACCTGCTCGCGTCGACGTCGGAAGTGTACGGCGACCCGCTCATTCACCCGCAGAAAGAGGATTACTGGGGAAACGTCAACCCGGTCGGCCCGCGCGGCGTGTACGACGAGGCCAAGCGCTTCGCGGAAGCGATGACCATGGCGTATCAGCGCTTCCATGGCGTGCAGACGCGCATCGTGCGCATCTTCAACACGTACGGTCCGCGCATGCGCGTCGAGGACGGCCGCGTCGTCCCCGCGTTCATCTCGCAGTCGCTCAGAAACGAGCCGCTGACGGTGTTCGGCGACGGCTCGCAGACGCGTTCGTTCTGCTACGTCTCCGATCTCGTCGAAGGCATCTATCGACTGCTGATGTCCGACGAGCCGCTGCCGACGAACATCGGCAACCCGTCCGAGATGACCGTGCTGCAGTTTGCGCAGGAGATCAAGCGCCTCACCGGCACCGATGCGCCGATCGAGTTCCGTCCGCTGCCGGAAGACGATCCGAAGATCCGGCGTCCGGACATCACGAAGGCGCGGCAGCTCCTCGGCTGGGAGCCGCAGGTGCCGCTCGAAGAGGGACTGCAGAAGACGATCGATTACTTCCGCGGCGTCGTGCGGTAACGCGCGCGCGCCGCGTATCGTCTCGCGTCGCTAACCGACGCAGCGTCGCGGCGTCCAATGCGGCATGCGGATCCGCGGGCAACTTTTTTTCAACGCCGCTGCAACTCTTTCCGCGATGTCTACGTAAATCTTCGTAACGGAGGATGGTGGCGATGCGGAGATGGAGCCTCGGCGCTCTTTTTGTGATGGGTTTGTCGATCGGATGGTCGACATGCGTGTTTGCGGCGGACGCGCCGGAGCCGCAGGGACCGGGTCCCGTGGGCGTGGCGAAGACCACGGGCGCGATTCAGCTCGACGGCGAGCTCAATGACTCCGGCTGGCAGAACGCCACCGTCATCGACAAGTTCTACGAGACTTCGCCCGGCGACAACAACGAGCCGAAAGTGCGGACCGTCGCGTACGTGACGTACGACAGCCGCTACTTCTACATCGGCGTCCGTTGCGACGATCCCGATCCGAAGAAGATCCGCGCGCCGTACGTCGACCGCGACGCCGTCATCGGCACCGACGACAACATCGCCGTCTTCCTCGACACGCGCAACGACAAGCGCACGGCGATGGAGCTGCGCGTGAATCCGCGCGGCATTCAGGCCGACGGCATCTTCAACGACGCGAACGGCAACGAAGACTTCTCGCCCGACTTCTTCTACGACACCGCGGCGAAGATCGACGAGAAAGGCTGGAGCGCGGAGTACCGCATCCCGTTCACGTCGCTGCGCTACGGCAGCGCCGATCCGCAGACGTGGAACATCCTCATCTGGCGCAACTATCCGCGCGACTTCCGCTACGCGTTCCACAGCGCGCCGATCGCGCGCGGCTCGAACTGCCTCGTGTGCCACATGCATCCGCTGACCGGCCTCACCGGCTTGCCGGAGGCGGGACACTTCGTGGCCGCGCCGTACGTCACCGCGGGCCGGCTCTCCGAACCGCGCGACGGCCTCGGCTCGCCGCTGCACAGCGACGACATCGACACCGACGCCGGTCTCGACGTGAAGTGGAACCCGACCGCGAACAACACGCTCGACCTCACGCTCAACCCCGACTTCTCGCAGATCGAGGCGGACGTCGCGCAGATCACCGTCAATCGCCGCTTCGCCGTGTTCTTCCCCGAGAAGCGGCCGTTCTTCCTCGAGGGCTTCGACCTCTTCGACACGCCGATGCAGGTCGCCTACACGCGCACGATCAACTCGCCGCGCGCCGGTGTGCGCGCGACGGGCAAGAGCGGAGATACCGCGTACACGCTGCTCGTGACGGAGGATCGCGGCGGCGGCGTGGTGATCCTGCCGGGACCTCAGGGCTCGAGCTTCGCGCCGGAAGACTTCCGCTCGTATGCGACGATCGGCCGCGTGCGGCACAGCCTCGGCTCGTCGTACGTCGGCGCCGTGCTGACCGACCGCGAGATCAGCGGCGGCGGCCACAATCGCGTCCTCGGCCCCGACTTCCAGTGGCGTCCGACGCAGACCGATTCGCTCACCGCGCAGTTCCTCTACTCTGACACCGAGAATGCGCTGGGCAGCGCTTCGCCCGCAACGAACGGCGGGTCGCAGCAGTCGTACGCGTTCACGTCGAGCTGGAATCATCAGCAGCGCAAGTACGACTGGAGCGTGTCCGCGAGCGATCTCGGCGACGACTTCCGCGCGGACCTCGGCTTCATTCCGCAGGTCGGCTACCGCGAGCTCCTCGGCGTCGTCGGTCTCCGCTTCTATCCCGAGCACAGCATGCTCCGCTACATCCGGCCGAGCCTCCTCGTCGACCGCCAGACGGACCACGACGGCAACACGCTCTTCCAGCAGGCGTCGCTCGGCTTTTTCGCGTTTGGCGTGAAGAACCTCACCATCAGCGCGCTGTTCCGGCCGAACGAGAAGGTGCTGGTCGGCAATCGGGAACTGGGGCAGACCTACGGCGACTACGTCGTGCAGATCGATCCGTCGCGACGGCTGCCGCGCGTCTCGCTCGAGGTGCGGCAGGGACAGCAGATCGACTTCGCCGGCGCGCGCGTCGGCGACGGCACGTCGATCACCGCGAGCGCGACCGTGCGACCGTACGATCGCCTCGACCTGCAGTTCAACGCCGCGCGCGAATGGCTCGACGTCTCCAGCACGCGCCTCTACACGTCAACCATCGAGCGCATCCGCGCGCAGTACAGCTTCTCCAACAAGTCGCTCGTGCGCGTGATCGGCCAGTACGTGAAGACCGATCCCGTCTCCGACTTTGGCGGCTCGTTCCTCGGCTCGGTGCTGTACAGCTACAAGCTGAACTGGCAGACGGTGCTCTTCGTCGGCTACGGCGACGACCGCACGCTGACCGCGGATCTCAACAACAACAATCAAAGGCTGCTGCCGCTCGATCGCTCGTTCTTCTTCAAGGTTTCGTACGCATTCCTGCGATGAGCCGCGCGAACCGCGCATCCGCCCGCAGCGGATCGAGCGCCGGATCGACGCGCGTCCACACGAGCGCGCCGGTCCGCTCCGCGAGCGCGCGATCGAGCTCGCGGAAGGCGCGGTCGGGATCGCCGAGGTGCGCGTAGAGCGCGGCGAGGTAATACGGCGGCAGGTATTCGCGGCGCCCTCGTTCCTCGAGCTCGCGCGTCATCGCCTCGGCGCGCGCGCGGTCGCCCGCGGCGAGCTGCGCGCGGATGAGCCACGTGCGGATGACGGTGATGTCGAGGAGCTTCTGCGCCTGTTCGAGCTCGCTGATCGCGCCGGCGGCGTTGCCGCTTTCGAGATAGGCGAGGCCGAGGTAGGCGTGGCCCGGCATGAACGATGGAAATAGTTGTGTCGTACGGCGGCCCTGGGCGATGGCGGCATCGTAGCGGCGCGCCATCATCTCGTTGAAGCAGACCACCGCGTTGATGATCGGCGACATCGGATCGAGCGCGAGCGCGCGACGCCCCTCGCGTTCCGCTTCGTCGAAGCGCCCGTTCGCGCTGAGGAACTCCGCGTACCACTGATGCGCGGTCGCGTAATTCGGGTTGAGCTGAATCGCGCGCCGGTACTCGCGCTCCGCCGCGGGCCAGTCCCATTCGTACGTGTGGATCGCGTAGGCGAGCGAGGTGTGCGCCTCCGCGAGCTGATCGTCGATGGCCAGCGCTTTCTGCGCTGCGGCCTTCGCGTTCGGAAACGTCTCCTTCGTCGGCAGTCCGGCCCAGATGTCGAGGAGGTTGTAGCAGTCGGCCAGTCCCGCGTACGCGAGCGCGTATTGCGGATCGATCTCGATGGCCTGGTTGAATAGCTCGATGGCTTTGTACAGGCCCTCGGCGCTGCGCTTGTTCCACTGGAAGCGGCCTTTGAGATAGAGCTCGTACGCGCGCGGATCGGTGGTGTGGCGTTTGGCGAGGAGCTGCTGTTCGCGGCCGGTGAGCTCGATGCGCAGCATGCGCGCGATCTCGGATGCGATCGACTGCTGCACGCCGAGGAGGTCGGCGTGCGCGGCCTGGTAACGGTTGCCCCAGATCAGCGAGTTGTCGCTCGTGTCGATGAGCTCCGCGCCGATGGTGAGCTCGTCGCCGCGCGCCTCGATGCGTCCGACGACGACCGCGCCGACGCGCAGCTCGCGTCCGATGCGGCGCGGATCGACGTTGGTGCCCTTGTACGTGAACACGGACGTGCGCGACATCACGCGCAGCCCCGGCACCTGCGCGAGCGTGTTGATGAGCGTCTCGCTGATACCGTCGGAGAGATACTCCGCGTCGCGGTCGCCGGTCGCGTTGACGAACGGCAGGATCGCCAGCGCGCGTATGGGACGCGCGGCCGCGGCGTGCGGCGGCGGCTCGAGACGCGTGCGGCGCGCGGCGACGAACGAGCCGATCGTCGCGAGGATGACCAGCGCGGCGACGGCGGCGATCGAGCGCCGCACGCGTTTGCGTTTCGCTTCCGGCGCCTCGAACGAAACCGGCGACGTCCCGATCGCGCGCAACGCGAACGCGAGATCGCGCGCGGATTGAAAGCGCTCGCTGCGCCGCTTCTCGAGACAGCGCTGGATGACGCGCGCGAGCTCGAACGGAATCATCCGCTGCGAGGCGTCGAAGACGTCGGGCGTCTCGCTGAGGATCGCGGAGAGCGAGTCGATCACCGTGCCGCGGATGAACGCCGCGCGTCCGGTGGCCATCTCGAAGAGCAGGCAGCCGAGGGCGAAGATGTCGGTCGTCGCGTCGACGGCTTCGCCGCGGAGTTGCTCGGGCGACATGTAGCCGGCGGTGCCCATCACCGCGTGCGGATCGGTTTTCAGCGGCGCGGTCGGCAGCAGCGCCGGATCGATCTCGTCGGTCTTCGGCTCGTCGCGCACGAGCTCCGCGATGCCGAAGTCGAGGATCTTCACGCGGCCGTCGCTGGTGAGGAAGATGTTGTCCGGCTTGAGGTCGCGATGGATGATCCCTTTCGCGTGCGCGGCGGCGAGGCCGTCGGCGATCGCGGCGCCGATCTCGATCGTCTTCCGCCACGGGAGCGCGCCCTCGGTGAGGCGTTGGCGCAGCGTCTCGCCCTCGAGGAGCTCGGTGACGTGATACGCGACGCGCTCCGCGGAGCCGTAGTCGTGGATGGCGAGGATGTTCGGATGCGCAAGCGCGGCCACGGACTTCGCCTCGCGATCGAAGCGCGCGCGGGCGTCGGCGTCGCGCGTGGCGCGCTCGGGCAGCACCTTCACGGCCACGTCGCGTTCGAGGCGAACGTCGCGCGCGCGATAGACGTCGCCCATCCCGCCGGAGCCGATTGGTGCAACGATCTCGTAAGGGCCGAGCCGCGTGCCGGGCGGTAGCGACATTCCTTCTGCCTGCGCGGAGATTGTATGCGGTAAATTCACCGCGCCATGAAGCGACTGACCTTCGCACTTCTGCTCGTCGCCGCCGCCTGCAAGCAAGAGCAGAGCGCGGTCGCGCCGTCTGTCGCGCAGACGCCGCCGCCGTCATCAGCGCAGACAGCCGCGCCGCCGGCGTTCGTGCACGATCCACATTCGTACGCGCGTCCCGATGAAGTGCGCGTGACGCATCTCGCGCTCGACCTCGACGTCGACTTCGCGAAGAAGCAGCTCGCCGGCACGGCGGCGCTCACGATTCAGCGCACGCGGCCGAACGCGTCGACGCTGACGCTCGACACGCACGATCTCGCGATCCAGTCCGTGGCGCTGAATCCCGGCAACGTGCCCGCGCAGTTCGCGCTCGCGACGGCCGATCCGATCCTCGGCAGCAAGCTCACGATCCCGCTGCAGCCGGCCACGAACACCGTCGTCATCCGCTACGCGTCGAGCCCCGGCGCGCGCGCGTTGCAGTGGCTCGAGCCGGCCATGACGGCGGGGAAGAAGCAGCCGTTCCTGCTCTCGCAATCCGAGGCGATCCTCGCGCGCACGTGGGTGCCGCTGCAGGACTCGCCGCAGGTGCGCTTCACCTATGAAGCGACGATCCGCGTGCCGCACGAGCTGATGGCGGTCATGAGCGCGGAGAACGTGACGCAGCGTTCCGCCGACGGCGTCTATCACTTCACGATGCCGCAGCCGGTGCCGTCGTATCTGATGGCCCTCGGCGTCGGCGACCTCGCGTTCCGCGCGTTCGATGGGCGCAGCGGCGTTTACGCGGAAGTGCCGGTGATCGACGCGGCGTCGCGCGAGTTCAGCGACACGCCGAAGATGATCGGCGCGGCGGAGCAGTTGTACGGACCGTACCGGTGGGGACGGTACGACCTGCTCGTGCTGCCGCCGAGCTTCCCGTACGGGGGGATGGAGAATCCGCGGCTGACGTTCCTCACGCCGACGGTGATCGCGGGCGACAAGTCGCTCGTCTCGCTCATCGCGCACGAGCTCGCGCATTCGTGGAGCGGCAACCTCGTCACGAACGCGACGTGGAACGACTTCTGGCTCAACGAAGGCTTCACGACGTACTTCGAACATCGCATCACCGAGGCGCTGTACGGCCGCGAGTACTCCGAGATGCTCTGGCTCCTCGGCCTCACGCAAGTCAAAGAAGAGCTGCCCACGCTGCCGGTGAAGGATCAGGCGCTCTACCTCGATCTCACCGGACGCGATCCTGACGACGCGCCCGATCTCGTGTACGAGAAAGGCGCGCTCTTCCTGCGCCTGCTCGAGGAGAAGGCGGGACGCGCGCGCTGGGATCAGTTCCTGCGCGGCTACTTCGACGCGCACGCGTTTCAGTCGATGACGACCACGCGTTTCATCGATGCGCTGAAGCAAGGCCTCCCCGACGTCGTGCAGCAGGTCAAAGTGGAGGAGTGGATTTACGGCCCCGGACTGCCGGCGAACTGTCCGCAGCCGCATTCGGAAGCGTTCGCGAAGGTCGAGGCGGCGGCGAAGCAGTTCGCGAGCGGCGGGCCGGCGTCGGCGATCGACATGACGAAGTGGTCGTCGCACGAGCGCCAGCATTTCGTCGAGTCGTTGCCGTCGCTCACGCCCGCGCGCATGGGCGAGCTCGACGCGCGCTTTCACTTCACCGACAGCGGCAACAGCGAGGTGCTGTTCGCGTGGCTGATGAAGTCCGTCGAGGATCGCTACAAGACCGCGTACCCGGCCATCGAGCGCTTTCTCACGTCGCAGGGACGACGGAAGTTCGTGAAGCCGCTGTACGCGGCGCTGTGGTCGCACGCCGAGGATCGTGCGTTCGCGAAAGAGGTGTACGCGAAGGCGCGCGCGAGCTACCACCCGGTGACGCAGTCGGCCGTCGACGACACGCTGAAGTAGGACGCTTCGCGCGCGAGCGTCGTAGAAGATCGTGATGAGACGGATTGGCCGCGTCGCCGAACTTGTACGCTACCCCGTGAAGTCGATGGCCGGCACTCCGCTGCCGTCCGCGCACCTCGGATTGCACGGCATCGCGGGCGATCGCAGGTTCGCGTTCCGGCGCGTCGGTGATCCGAGCGGCTTCCCGTTTCTCACCGCGGGAAAGTTTCCCGCGCTGCTCACGTATCAGCCGTTTGGGAACGTCGAAAGCGCCGCCGAACCGCTGCCGACGCACGTGCGCACGCCGTCCGGCGCCGAGCTCGCGCTGCGCAGCGACGAGCTTCGCGACGAGATCGCGCAGCGGTCGGGACACGACGTCGAGCTCATGATGTTGAGACACGGGATCTTCGATGACGGAGTCGTGTCGCTCATCGGCACTACGACGATCGCGGCGATCGGCCGCGAGGCGGGACTCGAGCTCGATCGCCGGTGCATGCGCGCGAACGTGCTGCTCGAGACGGAAGGCCTTGGGGCGTTCGGCGAAGACGACTGGGTCGGCGCGACGATCGTCTTCGGCGACGACGCGGGCGCGCCGGCGATCGGCATCACCATGCGCGACGAGCGCTGCGCGATGATGAACATGGATCCCGACAGCGGCCAGCAGGACCCGCGCGTGATGAAGGCCGTCGTGCGGATGAACGGCAACTACGCCGGCGTGTACGCGACCGTGCTCCGCGCGGGCGCGATTTCCGTCGGCCAGACCGCGTACCTCGCGTAACGCCGCGCGATTCGCAGGATTCGAGAAGCGCGCAACCCGCGGCGGCGCGTACCGTCAGGTCCGGAGGAAACGCTCATGATGCTCGCCGCTCTGCTCTTCGCCGCCGCCGTGGCCACGCCGAACGCCAACGCTGCAACCGCCGCCGCGCCGCCCGAAACCGTGTTCACGCGCTTCACGCTGAAGTCACCGGGCGACGAGGCGAAGCTCGTCGAGGTCGTGCAGCGCGCGTGGAAGACGATGAAGCGCCTCGACGTCATCACCGACACGACGCCGCTCATCTGGCGCGGCGACGGCTACGTGCTCGAAGTCATCACGTGGCGCAGCGCGTCGATTCCGGACAACGCGCCGGACGAGATCCTCGCGCAGTGGAAGGAGATGAACGCGCTGGCCAAGGTGGAGTTCGTCGAGGTCTGGCCCGTCAGCGAAGGATCGTCTCTTCCCGCCGCGGTCCCGTCGAAATGATCGACGCGCGCGTTTCGGTCTCGTCCTCGATGAAGCGGACGTAATCCTTCGCTTCCTGCGGCAGCTCGTCGAACGACGTGATGCCGACCGTCGACGTCTTCCAGCCTTTGAACGTGCGGTATTCGGGCTGGTAGTCGTGATGCGCGACGGCGAACGCGGGGAAGGTGCTCCACGTCTTGCCGCGCACTTTGTACGCGGTGCAGACGGGGATCTCGTCGAACTCGTCGAGGACGTCGAGCTTCGTCAGCGCGATGGCGTCGAGGCCGTTGATCATCGACGCCGTGCGCAGCACCGCGAGGTCGAGCCAGCCGGTGCGGCGCGAGCGGCCGGTGACCGTGCCGTATTCGTTGCCGCGCGTGCGGAGATGCTCGCCGTGCGCGTCGTGGAGCTCGGTCGGGAACGCGCCGCCGCCGACGCGCGTCGTGTACGCCTTCACCACGCCGATGACGTGATGGATGTGCTTCGGCGCGACGCCGAGGCCGGTGCAGACGCCGCCGACGGAACAGTTCGAGCTCGTGACGTACGGGTAGGTGCCGTGGTCGATGTCGAGCATCGTCGCCTGCGCGCCTTCGAACATCACCGACTTGCCGGCGCGGATCTGCTCGTTGAGAAAGACGGTTCCGCTGGTGATCCGCTCGCTGAGGATCTCGCCGTAGCGGAGGTAATCGTCGAAGAGTTGCTTCGGATCGAACTGCTCTTTGCCGTAGACGCCGGACAGCACGGGATTCTTCTCCGCGCAGGCGAACTCGATCTTCTCGCGCAGCACGTCCGCGTCGACGAGGTCGGCCACGCGGATGCCGTAGCGGCTGACCTTCGTCTCGTACGCGGGGCCGATGCCGCGGCCGGTCGTGCCGATCTTCTGCTCGCCGGCGAACTCTTCACGGGCGACGTCGAGCGCGCGGTGATACGGCAGGATGATGTGCGCGGAGTCGCTGATCTTGAGGTTGTCGCCGATGACGACGCCGAGGTCGCGCAGCCTCGCGATTTCGGCGAGCAGCGCGGCGGGATCGATGACCATGCCGTTGCCGAGGAGGCAGAGCTTGTCGGGATGGAGGATGCCGCTCGGGATCAGCTGCAGCGTGTAATGGTGCTCGCCGAACTTCACGGTGTGGCCGGCGTTGTGGCCGCCCTGGTAGCGGGCGACGACGTCGAAGTTCTCGCAGAGGAGATCGACGATCTTTCCTTTTCCCTCGTCGCCCCACTGCGCGCCGACCACGGCCACGTTCTGCATCGCTCTGCTCACTCCGGACGGCGCGGAGACTAGCACGAATCGCGGGTGTAAAACTTGCTCGCTCGGCGGTATAGTCAGGTCGATTCGGAGGCCCGATGGACATGCAGAATCTCACCGCCACGCCGCAGACGATCTACGCTCCGACGCCGATCCCCGCGCAGGAGTTCGTCGACGGCATCCGCGCGCTGTCCGAGGGGCTCATCACCAAGCAGAGAATCTACGACTATCTCGTCGCGTACGAGATCCGGAGCGAGGAGCTCGAACAGTACAAGCAGTGGCTGCCGGACCGGCACACGCGCAACAAGATCTTCCGCAACGACATGATCGAGGTGATGCTGATCTGCTGGCCGATCGGCGCGATCACGCCGCTGCACACGCACAACGGGCAGCTCGGCTGGATGACGATGCTCGAAGGCAAGCTTCTCGTCGAGAACTATCGCAAGGTCGCGTGCGACAAGCCGGAGAACCAGCAGGTCGTCGGCCTCGACTGTCTCGCCGGCGCGACGCGCATCGAGATGGAGCACCTCGGCGACGAGTACGCGGTGCCGGGCGGGCCGCTCAATACCGTCGACAAGACGCAGACCATCCACCGCATCATCAATCGTCCCGAATGGAACGAGCGCGCGGTGAGCATGCACGTCTACTCGCGCCCCATCGACTCCTGCGTCGTCTTCGACATGGACGGCCAGCGATGTTTCCGCCGCGACCTCAAATACGACAACGAATGAATACGCTGCTCTCCACTCTTTCCGCCGAGCTCGAATCGATGTCTTCCGCCGGCACGCTCAAGCGCGAGCTGCCGCTGAAATCCGCGCAGGGTCCTCTCGTCGAGATCGAAGGCCTGGGCGAAGTGATCATGCTCACCTCGAACAATTACCTCGGCCTCGCCGATCATCCCGCCATCGTCGAAGCGGCGGAGAAGGCCGAACGCGACTTCGGCTACGGCCTCGCGTCGGTGCGCTTCATCTGCGGCACGCAGACCATTCACCGCCAGCTCGAGGAGCGCATCGCGGAGTTCTTCGGTACCGAGGACACGATCCTGTACGGCTCGTGCTGGAATGCGAATGAAGGTTTGTTTCAGACCGTCGCGCTCGAACAGGACGCGATCGTTTCCGACGAGCTGAATCACGCGTCGATCATCGACGGCATTCGTTTGTCGAAGGCGCGCAAGGAGCGCTTCAAGAATCGCGACATGGGCGATCTGCGCCGCGCGCTGGAAGCGACGAAGGACACGCGCAACAAGGTCGTGATGACCGACGGCGTCTTCTCGATGGAAGGCTCGCTCGCGCCGCTGCCGGAGATGATCGAGCTGACGCGCGAGTACGGCGCGTTCCTCGTCGTCGACGAGTCGCACGGCACCGGCGTCCTCGGCGCGACCGGCCGCGGGACACCCGAGGAGCTCGGCGTGTTCGGAAAGATCGACGCGTATACGTCGACGCTCGGCAAGGCGCTCGGCGGCTCGCACGGCGGCTTCACGACGGGGCCGAACGTACTCGTCGAATATCTGCGGCAGAAGTCGCGGCCGTATCTCTTCTCGAACACGCTGCCGCCCGCGGTGGTCCTCGGATCGCTCGCGGCGATCGATCTCGTCGACAAGGATCCGAGCTTCGTCGGACGCCTGCGCGAGAACACCGCGTACTTTCGCGCGCAGCTCACCGCGAAAGGCGTGCGCGTGCGCGAGGGCATTCACCCGATCGTGCCGATCCTCATCGGCGACACCGCGAAAGCGATCGCGATGTCGAAGGAACTGCTGACGCGCGGCGTGTACGTGTCCGGCTTCGGCTTCCCGGTCGTGCCGCAGGGCGCCGCGCGCCTGCGCTGTCAGATCAGCGCCGCGCACACCCGCGAGCACCTCGACCGCGCCATCGCCGCGATCGTCGAGGTGGCGGCGCAGTTCGGGGTGTTGGAGAGCGCGGCGTAGCGCATTCGCGCGCCACGCCGCACTTCCTCGTCTCTCTCTTCCCTCTTACAACCCGCGCCGCAGCGCGACCACCGCGAGCAGCGCGGCGAGCATCAGCAGCGCCCACTGCGAGAGCGTCGGCACGGCCGTCGTTGCTGCAGCGGGAACGACCGGCACGACCGGCGCGGCGACGGAGTCGTTGCCGCCGGTCGGATCGGACGTGTCGCTCGCGACGGAGGCGCTGTTCGCGATCGAGCCGGTGGCGTCGGCGGCGACGGCGACCGTCAGCGTGAACGTGCGCGTCACGCCGCTGGCGAGCGTCGCGGCGGTGCACGTGATCGTGCCGCTCGCGCCGACCGCGGGAGTCGTGCAGCTGAAGCCGGACGGCTGCGTGATCGAGACGAAATGCAGTGACGCCGGCAGCACGTCCGTCATGACGACGTTCGACGCCGCGTCGGGTCCGGCGTTGTGCACGCCGATCGTGTACGTCACCTGCGAGCCGGCGGCGACCGTCGACGCGTTCGTCGTCTTCGTCACCGAGAGATCGGCGGACGTCGGAGCAGCGATCGTGGTGTTCGTCGACGTCGTGTTGTTCGACGCGTTGGGATCGTACGTGTCCGTCGTGATCGTGGCGGGCGCCGTGATCGTGCCGGACGTGCCGGTCACCGTCGCGGTGATGATGAACGTGCCGGTGCCGCCATTCGGGAACGTCGTCGCGGTGCAGGTGATGACGCCGCTCGCGCCGACGGCGGGCGTGGTGCAGAGGAAGCCGGCCGGCGGCGTGACGGAGCCGAAGCCGGTGTTCGCCGGCAGCGTGAGCGTGTAGACGACGTTCGACGCCGCGTCGGGTCCGGCGTTCGTGAGCGTCGAGGTGTACGTCACGGTATCGCCGTTGTTCGCGGGATTCGGGCTGCCGGTGGTGGTGATGCCGAGGTCGGACTGCGTCGCGTCGTAGGCGGTGTTGACCGTCAGCGAGTTGTCGGGCACGTCGGGATCGTGCGTGTCCGCCGACGAGATCGTGAAGCCCTGCTGGATGACGCCGTCGGGACCGTGCTCGAGCGCGGCGTTGACTTGCGTCACGAGCGTGAACGGCAGGTTCGCGCCATTGGCCAGCGACGCATTCGTGCAGACGATGTTGCCATTCGCGCCGACCGCGGGCGTCGTGCAGCTGAAGCCCGCGGGGCCGGTCATCGAGACGAACGTGACGTTCGGCGAGAGCGGGATGTTCAGCGAGACGGTCGTCGCCGCATCAGGCCCGCCGTTGGCGACGCTGCCGGTGTACGTGATGTTGCTGCCGGGGAGCACCGGGTCGGGCGCGTCGGTGGCGGTGACGGAGAGGTCGGCGTCGGCGACGTCCATCTGCGTCGTGACGTTGACCGAGTTGTTCGCGTTGTTCGGATCGGAGTTGTTGCTGCCGACGTTGAAGTTCTGCGTGATGGTCTGATCGAAGTTGCCGAACGCGTTTTCGTCCGCGCGCAGGACGATGGTGAACACCGAGTTGGCGCCGTTCGCGAACGACGGGTTCGTGCACGTGAAGCCGGCGCCGCTGCCGACCGGCGTGGCCGGGCAGTTCCAGCCCGACGGCACGGTGATCGACTGGAACTTCAGCGTGTTGTTCATCGGCACGCTCAGCGCGGCGTTCGTGGCCGCGTCGGGTCCGCCGTTCGTGACCGTGACGGTGTAGGTGATGTCGCCGTTGCGCATGACCGGATCGGGCGAGTCGCTCGCGCTCACGCCCATGTCGGAATCCGCGGTCGTGTACTGCGTCGACACGGTCGTCGTGTTGTTGCCGTTGTTCGGATCGGTGTTGTCGCTGCTGGCGACGAAGCCCTGGTTGATCGTCTGGTCGAAGGGGCCGAACGCATTCGAGTCGGCGCGCAGCACGACGGTGAAGACGCTCGAGCCGACGGCGAACGACGGGTTGTGGCAGTCGAAGCCGGGGCCGGTCCCCACCGGCGGCGCATTGCAGGTCCAGCCCGCGGGCGTCGTGACGGAGCGGAACTTCAGCGTGTTGTTCATCGGCACGCTGAACGCCGCGTTCGTGGCCGGGTCGGGACCGTTGTTCGCGACGGTGACGGTGTACGTGATGTCGCCGTCGGGCGTGACGGGATCGGGCGAGTCGGTGGCCGAGGTGATGGCCATGTCGGAGTCGGGCGTCACGTACTGCGTGGTCTCGTTCTCGTTGTTGTTGCCTGGGTTCGTGTCGTTGCCCGTGCCGCCGGCGCCGAAGGCCACGGTGTACGTGCCGTCGAAGGGCCCGAGAACGTTCCGATCGAAATTGAGGACGACGTCGAACTGCGAGGTCGCGCCACCGGGGAACGAAGCACGCGAGCAGCTGAAGCTCGGCGTCCCGCCGGCAGGCGGGAACGCGCAGGTCCAGCCGGCGGGCTGCGTCCCCGACACGAACTTGAGGCCACTCGAGTTGAACACGTTGAAGTTCACGTTGGTGGCGGCGTCGGGCCCACTGTTGGTGACGGTGGCGGTGTAGGTGACGTTGTTGTTCTGCATGACCGGATCGGGCGAATCGGTCACGGAGATGCCGACGTCGACCTGCGGCGAGTCGACATTCGTCGTCGCCGATTTCGAGTTGTTGCTGTTGTTCGGATCGGGCGTCGTGCCGGACGGGGAAAAGGTCGCCGAGAACGAGGTGTCGGGGAAGTTCGCCATCGATGCGTCGACGGTCCCGGTCACGCCGATGACGACGGTCGTTCCCGCCGCGAACGACGGCGTCGTGCAGCTGATGCTGTTGCCGAACGCCCCGCAACTGAAGCCGGCCGGCGGCGCGTACGTGAAGTTGCTCAACTGCAACGGCAGACTGCCATTGATGCCGCCGTTGGTCGCGGCATCGGGCCCGTTGTTGCGCAGCGTGACGGTGTACGTCACGGTGCCTCCGGGTGCGACCGGATCGGGCGCGTCGACGACGGAGACGACTTCCTGATCGGCCGACTGGGCGAAGAGGAAGGTCGGGAACGCGAGGCAGAGCAGGAGCAGGACGGGACGTAGCTTCGTCATGTTCACAAACGCGCAAACGGCGGAGAAATCCCCTCACGGGTACAATCGGGGGAGTTCCGGTCATGTCCGAGGTGACGCAACTCCTGCGCGAGTGGAGCGACGGCAACGCCGCGGCGCGCGATGCCCTCCTGGGTCTCGTGTATGGTCCGCTGCGCTCGATCGCCGCGCGGCACCTGCAGCACGAACGCGGCGGCCACACGCTGCAGCCGACCGCGCTCGTGCACGAGCTGTATCTGCGCCTCGTCGATCAGCGCAGCGTCGACTGGCGCGACCGCGCGCACTTTTTCGCGGTGGCCGCGCAGGTGATGCGGCGCATCCTCGTCGACTACGCGCGCCGCCGCAAGAGCGAGAAGCGCGGCGGCAATCTCATCCCCGTCACCCTCGGCGTCGCGCTCGACGTCGCGGCCGGCGAGGACTTCGACATCGTCGATCTCGACACCGCGCTCGACCAGCTCGCGGCCATCTTTCCGCAGCAGGCGAAGATCGTCGAACTGCGTTTCTACGGCGGGCTCACGCTCGACGAAACCGCCGCGGCGCTCGCGATCTCGCCCGCGACAGTCAGTCGCGACTGGGCCATGGCGCGCGCGTGGCTCCGCCGCGCGCTCAGTCCGTCATGACGACGACGCTCTCATGACCACGACCGACGTCTTCTGGGACCGCGTGCGCGCGCTCTTCCACGAGCTCTCGGAACTCCCGTCCGCGGCGCGCGCGTCGCGGCTCGCGCAATGCGACGACGCCGTCGTGCGCGACGAGGTGGCGTCGCTGCTCGCGGCGCACGAAGACGCGGGCGAGTTTCTCGAACGCTCGGTCTGGGAGCTCATCGACACGCGCGAGGCCGCGCGCCTGGCCGGCACGATGATCGGTCCGTATCGCATCGTGCGCCCGCTGGGACACGGCGGCATGGGCGCGGTGTTCCTCGCCGAGCGCGCGGACGCGCAGTTCGCGCAGCGCGTGGCGGTGAAGCTCGTGCGCGGCGGCGCGGCGCTGGTCGGACGCTTCCGTCAGGAGCGGCAGATCCTCGCCGCGCTCGAGCATCCGAACATCGCGCGCCTGCTCGACGGCGGTACGACGGCCGACGGCGTGCCGTATCTCGTCATGGAGTTCGTCGACGGCGTGCCGCTCGACGTCTACTGCCGCGAGCTGTCGCTGACGCGGAAACTGCAGCTCTTTCTGCAGCTCTGCGACGCCGTGCAGTACGCGCATCGCAATCTCGTCATTCACCGCGATCTGAAGCCCGCGAACGTGTTCGTGACGTCGGACGGCATCCCGAAGCTGCTCGACTTCGGCATCGCCAAGCTGACGCGCGACGAGCCGCGCGCGGACGCCACCGTCACGCGCATGATGACGCCCGACTACGCCAGCCCCGAGCAGCTCGTCGGGGATCCGGTGACGACCGCGAGCGACGTCTATTCGCTCGGCGTGATCCTCTTCGAGCTGCTCACGGGCGGGAAGCCGTTCGGCCGCGAGCGTACCGCCGCGACCGAGCCCGCGCGGCCCAGCACCGTCGCGCGCGTGTTGCGCGGCGATCTCGACACGATCGTGCTGACGGCGATGGAGCCGCATCCCGCGCGACGCTACGGCTCGGTCGAAAAGCTCGCCGACGACGTGCGCCGCTACCTCGGCGGCCATCCGATCGCCGCGCGTCCGGCGACGTTCCGCTACCGCGCCGCGAAGTTCGTCCGCCGCAACAAGCTCGCGACCGCAGCGACCATCGCGATCGTCGCCGTCATCGCGCTCGCCTTCGCCGTCACGCTGCAGCAGAAGCGCATGGCCGAGCGCCGCTTCGAGGAAGTGCGCTCGCTCGCGCACGCGGTCGTGTTCGAGCTGCACGATGCGATCGCGCCGCTGCCCGGCTCCACGCACGCGCGCGAGCTGCTCGTGCGGCGCGCGCTCGTCTACCTCGACGCGCTCGCATCGGAGGCGCAGGACAACACGCGCCTGCAACTGGAACTGGCCGGCGCGTACCTCAAGATCGGCGACGTGCAGGGCATGCCGTACAGCGCGAACCTCGGCGACACGGCCGGCGCGATGACGAGCTACCGCAAGGCGCGCGCGATCGCCGAAGCGGTCGAGCCGTCGAACGCGTCGCGTGCAATCCTCGCCGACGTGCACGATCGCATCGGCTTCGTCGAAGGACGCGCGCGCCACTGGGAAGCGGCGTTGCGCGAGCACGAGGCCTCGCGCGCGCTCCGCGAGCAGCTGCCGCGCGACGTGCCCGGCTCGCTCGCGCTCGCGCGCACGTGGGTCGCGATCGGCGACTGCCTCCACGTCGGCGGCCCGTATCTTCCCGCGTCGCTGAAGCTGCGCACGCCCGACAAGGCCTACAACGCGTCGCTGGCGATCCTCACGGATCTTCCCGACGACCGCGCGCATCGCTCCGCGCGGCTCATGGAGCTCGGGCGCACGCATCAGCGCCTCGGCGGCTACTACACGACCGGTCCGGATGGCTTCCGCGACATGGCCCACGCGCTCGAGCACCACGACGCGGCCATCGCGGTGATGCAGCAGCGCGTCGCGCTCGATCCGAACGACGCCGTCGCGCGGCGCAATCTCGCCGACGAGTTCGTGATGAAAGCGACCGCGCAGAACCGCTTCGACGATCCCGAGGGCGCGCTCGACAACACGCGGCGCGCGCTGCCGGTCTTCGCCGCGCTCGCCGCCGCCGATCCGCGCAATCAGGAAGCGCAGCACGACATCGGCTTCACGTATTCGGAGATGAGCTTCGCCCTCGTGAAGCTCGGACGCTGGAGCGAGGCGCGCGACGTGGCGCTGCGCGGCATCGCCATCCGCGAGCGGCTCTACGCCGCCGATCCGGGAAATCGGGAAGACCGCCGCGACGCCGGCATCCTCTACGCGCTGCTCGCGCAGGCGGAAGCGGGAGCCCATCACGCCGCCGCGGCCGCCGCCGCGAGCGCGAAGTCGAAGGCGTTGATCGCCGAAACGGAACGCTGAGCAAAAGATCAAGTCTTGAAGTTCGCTCGCGCGTCCTTCATCGTTCAGCGCTCATCGTTCATCGTTCATCGTTCATCGCTCCCCATGGTCCCCGATCGCTACCGCTCCGCGTTCTCCGCGTCCACCCTGCAGACCGTCGCCGCGCACGCGTCGCGTTTCCTCGTCCGCTCGCCGCTGTTTTTCCGCGCGGCGTACACGGCGAACGTGACGGAGAACGAGCGGCGCACGTTCACGCCGCTGGTCGTGCTCGAGCCATCGCGCGTCGCGTCGTGGCGCTGTACGTGCGCGGCCTCGCTGCGCGCGGGCGATCTCTGCCGGCATCTGGCGATGCTCGTCGCGCACGTCACGCGCGATGACGACACCGTGCTGCCGTCGGAAGCGTTCGAATCGAGCGTCTGGCGCGCGGTCGCATTCGAGGCGTTCAGCGACGGCCGCGCCATCGACGCGCGCGAGACCGATCCGCGCGAGCAACTCCTGCGCAAGTACGTGCTGACCGAGCAGGAGCAGGAGCTTCTGCGCCGCGGCTCGGGGAGCCTGCGCCTGCAGTTCGAGGCCTCGCCGTGGTATCGCTGGAGCAAGGAGCTCTTCCTGCGCGGCGCCGCGGACGCGCGGCTGGAGATCGTCGACGGACACGCGCGGCTGCGCATCGGCGAAGACGCGGTGCCGCTGCCCGACGCCGCGGTCGAGCACGTCGTCACCGCGGCGCCGCACATCGTCGCCAACGGCGGATTCGAACTTGCACCGCATGCACTGGCGCCGTCGCTGCGGATCGAGATCACGCGTCAGCGGGCACTGAGGTTCTCGCCCGTCCTTCTCGGCAGCGGCGGCGTCGTCTTCGATCGCGGCGCGCTGCCGCGCTTCGGGCGCTGGTTCCTCACCGGCAACCGCTTCGCGTCGCCCGCGCCCGCGCCGCCGCTCTTCATCGAGCGAAACGACGCGTCGCAGGCTTCGCTCTTTGAAGTCCGCGCGAGCGGCGGCCTGCCGTACGAGCGCGAGACCGTGATCGCGGAAGCGGACGCATTCGCGTTCGTCGAACGCCACCGCCACGTGCTGGCGCGGATGCCGGAGACGCTCGCGCCCGACGCCATCCGCAACGCGCAGCCGGTGCGGCTCGACGGCGAAGTCGTGTTCGAGTTCTCCGCGCCGCAGGGCGACTTTCTCGAAGTGGACATCCGCTTCGAGCACGACGTGCGCGCGGCCGAGCTGGCGAAGGCGCGGCGCGACGGCGTGCGCGCGCTCATTCGCGGCAACATCTGGATCGACGTCACCGACCCGCAGTTCGCCTGGCTCGACGGCGCGACGCTCGGTCCGCGCGGACAGGTGCTGGTCACGAAGCTCGAGCTGCTGCGCATCCGCGGCTCGCTGCGCGGCACGGCCGTCTTCCGCGGCGACCGCGCGTGCGAGCGCGTCTTCCGCATGTTCGACGAACTGCAGACCGACGAGGCCGCGCCGTCGCCTGCCGCGCTCGGCCTCGATTTATATGCATATCAACAGACCGGCTATCACTGGCTGTGGCTTCTGCAGCAGAACGGCTTCGGCGGCCTGCTCTGCGACGACATGGGCCTCGGCAAGACGCACCAGGCCATGGCGCTCATCCGCGCGGTCACGCACGGCGACGCGTCGCGGCAGGTGCTCGTCGTCTGTCCGACGTCGGTCCTCGACCACTGGCGCGAGAAGCTCGCGCGCTACGCGCCGGACGCGCCGGTCACCGTCACGTCGTACGGCATCGTGCGCAGCCGCATCGAGCAGTTCCGCGGCAAGCGCTTCGATCTTGTCGTCCTCGATGAAATGCAGACCATCAAGAATGCCGACACCGCGACGCACCACGCGCTGCGCGCGATCGACAAACGCATCGCCGTCGGACTCACCGGCACGCCGGTCGAAAATCACGAGGGCGAGCTGAAGTCGCTGCTGGACTTCGTCGTGCCCGGCTATCTGCCGAAGCACGTCGACGACCGCAAGACGCTGCAGCGCCTGGCGCGCCCATTCGTCCTGCGCCGCACGAAGACGCAGGTGCTCACCGAGCTCCCGCCCAAGTTCGTCGACAAACGTTTCTGCGAGCTCACCAGCGAACAGCGCGCGCTGTATCGGCGCGTCCTCGAGGCGCGCGCGAAGCCGCTGCGCGCGCAGCTGCGCGCGGGCGGGCCGATCTCGTACGTGCACATCTTCGCCGCGCTGAACTACCTCAAGCAGATTTGCAATCACCCCGCGTCCGCCGGCGGCGGCTTCGGCGCGAACGTCTCGTCGGGCAAGTGGGAGACGTTCGTCGAGCTGCTCGATGAATGTCTCGCCAGCGGTCTCAAGGTCGTCGTGTTCAGCCAGTACCTCTCGATGCTGTCGCTCATCGAAGAGCATCTCTTCCGCGCCGACATCGGCTACGCATCGATCAAAGGCGCGACGCGCGAGCGCGGCGACGAGATCGCGCGGTTCCGCGACGATCCCGACTGCCGCGTGTTCACCGCCTCGCTCCGCGCGGGCGGCCTCGGCATCGACCTCACCAGCGCCTCCGTCGTCATCCACTACGACCGCTGGTGGAACCAGGCCCGCGAGGATCAAGCGACGGACCGCGTGCACCGCCTCGGCCAGAACAAAGGCGTGCAGGTCATCAAGTTGATCACGCGCGGCACCGTCGAGGAGCGCATCGACGAGCTCATCGCGCGGAAGGCGGCGCTCGCGTCCGATCTCGTGCGCGCGGATGACCCCGGGCTCGTGAAGCAGTTCACGCGCGACGAGCTGGACCAGCTTTTGAGCGACTCCTGACCCAAAGCCGGGTCAGTTTCTGACGGAAGGGTCGAGTTATGCTCCCCCGGCCGAAAGTCGATGAATGGATATAAATGCATCCAAGCATTTGCTTTAACGGAAAATCGCCGGATTCCGTGACGCTTTGGCACCGCTTGCACTAAGACGGACCCGGAGAAAAAAGACAACCATGAAGAAAACGATCGTCCTCGCCCTTGCTTCTGTCTTTGCAGCAACGTTGGCGTTCGCCGGCAACCCGAACGACAACGGCGAACTCCGTCCGCGCGTCCACAAGATGGCCCACAAGGATGCCGCGCGGGCAGCGCCCGGCGGTTCGGGACAGCTCGTCGATCACGGCGGCCAGGTCCTGACCAACGCCAAGGTCGTCTTCATCTTCTGGGGCTGGGCCTCGTCGGCCGCGACCTCGGATGCGTATGTGAACAACCTGATCGCGTTCCGCGACAGCCAGTACGGCATGATCACGCACATCGGTATGCTCAGCCAGTACCGCAGCACCGGCTCGACCGGCTTCAAGGGCACGCAGCCCGACGTCTTCATCTCCACGCCGCCTTCGGCGTCCCGTGTCACCGACGCGCAGGTCCAGCAGCGCGTTGCCAGCTCCTGCGCGGCCCTCTCGGGCGGCTGCAAGACCGACACGATCTACGAGGTCTTCATCCCGCAGAACTACTACTCCGATGACGGCACCGGCGCGACCTCCTGCGGCGGCACGAACCTGCAGTACTGCGCTTATCACGGCAACGGCGACGGCGCGAACCTCAGCAGCAGCATCAAGTACTCGATCCAGCCGTATCCGAGCTGCTCGTCCTGCGCCGGTCTCTCGGGCTGGACGAACTACCAGAACCAGGAACACTTCGTCGTCCACGAGACGCGCGAAGCGATGACCGACGCGCAGCTGAGCGCGTGGTGGGATCGCGCCGGCTACGAAGCCGACGACAAGTGCGCCTGGGGCACGAACCTGGCCTTCCTCTTCGCCGAGTCGAAGCCGGACGGCCGCACCTACGCGTACCAGCAGGAGTACTCGAACTCCGCGCGCGCCTGCGTCAAATAGTTCCCCCGGAGTTGTGGACAGGAAAACGCCGGCCGCGAGGCCGGCGTTTTTCATTGCGGCGGCTGCCAGGCGTTCCAGTTTTCCGTGATGTCGAAGTAGACCTTGTGCCGCGTGCCGTCCGCCAGCTCGACGTCGACGATGTCGTAGCGGCGATTCTCGAGCACGCCCGTCCCGCCGCCGTGCCGCCGGAAGCGCCCGAAACGCCCGTAAATCCATTCGTTCTCGAACCTGACGCCGCCGTCCGGCGCATCCTTCGGCACCGCCACCGCCGACTGCGGTGAGTCGCCCTCGTGATCGACCTCGGGTGCCGACGGCGCGGGCGTCGTCGTGGTGGACGTGGTCGTCGTCGTCGCGACAGGAGTCGTTTCCGCCGGAACCGCGGTTGCGGGCGATGGTTGCGGCGTCGTCGTGGCAGTACAGGAGAGGGCGGCGAGAGCGAGCACGGCAGCCGGATTCCGCATCGCCCGATTCTCGCACGAAGCCACATCGACATACGGCCGGAAAGCCGCCTTTCGGGAGGCCGGGTACGCGTTGTGAAAGCGCTTCGCATCCATGCGCCGCATTGCGATTTGCCTCGTCGCGTTCCTCGCCGCCGCGCGTGCTTTCGCCGAACGTCCCGCACCGCACATCGATGAGCTGTCGCCGGCGAAGATGACCGTCGGCATGGCGGAGGCGTTTCTCCACGTCTCCGGCCGCGACTTCCTCGGCTCGCCGAACACGTCGGTGACGATCTCCGGCGCCATCGGATCGTGGGATATCAAACCAAATACGGCGTCGTCGACGGCGCTCGATTTCTGGCTGCCGCCCGAGGTGCTGCGCACGGTCGGGCATTACGCGGTGGTGGTGCACAACCTGCCGGCGGACGGCGAGGAAGGACGCGACTCCGCGCCGGCCGATTTCGAGATCACGCACAGCGCGGGGCCGTTCCTCTTCCTGCCGCACGAGATCAAGGTCGAAGCGACGGACCGCGACGGCGCGATCGCGACGTACGCGGTGAGCGCCACGAGCGCCAACGGCGATGCGGCGGACGTGACGTGCACGCCGCTGTCGGGCGGGAAGTTCCCCGTCGGCACCACCACCGTGCGCTGCAACGCCGCGGACGAGAACGGCGCGTCGGCCGGCGAGTTCCCGGTCGTGATCACCGATCACACGCCGCCCGCGCTTTCGATCCCGAACGACATCGCCGTGCAGGCCGAATCGCAGAGCGGCACGCACGTCACGTACTCGGCCACCGCCGTCGACATCGTCGACGGTCCGCTCATGGTCTCGTGTTCGGTCGCTTCGGGCGCGCTTTTCCCGATCGGCTCGACGCGCGTCTACTGCTCCGTCGGCGACGCGCACGCGAACGCCGCGCAGGGCTCGTTCCTCGTCACGGTGTTCGACGACACGCGTCCGCGACTCTCGTTGCCCGACGACATCGAAGTGCGCGCCACGGAGCCCGACGGCAGCGCGTTCGTGACGTTCATGCCCACCGCGATCGACTACGCCGAGCGCTCGCTGCTCGTCTTCTGCACGCCGCCGTCCGCATCGTGGTTCCAGACCGGCACGACGATCGTGCAGTGCCACGCCACCGACGATCAGGAGCGCACGACCACGGGCGCGTTCCGCGTCATCGTCACGCCGCGCACGATCGCGCATCCGCACCTCGCGCTGCCGTGGGACATCACCGTCGAGGCGCAGAGCGACGACGGCGCGTACGTGCCGTTCAGCGCGAGCGCGTACGACGACGCCGACGGCGAGCTGCCGGTGACCTGCACGCCGCCGTCCGACTCGCTTTTCCCGCTCGGCACGACCACCGTCACCTGCTCCGCGACGAACTCGCACAACATCTCCACGTCCGGCACGTTCCACGTCACCGTGGTCGCGTCGAGCGGTCCCGCGCCGGTGCTCACGCTTCCCGACGACATCACCGTCGAAGCGGAGAACGACGACGGCGCGCACGTGACGTTCACCGCCACCGCGCACGATGAACACGACGGCTCCGTCCCCGTCGTCTGCTCGCCCTCGTCCGGCTCGCTCTTCGCCCTCGGCACGACGCTCGTCACCTGCACCGCGGTCAACAATCACAACAAGGCCACCACCGGCACGTTCCACGTCACCGTCACGCCGCGCACCGATCGCCCCGTGCTCACATTGCCCGACGACATCAGCGTCGACGCCGAGAACGGCGACGGCGCGCACGTGACGTTCACCGCCACCGCACACGACGATCTCGACGGCGACGTCGCCGTCACCTGCACGCCGGCGTCCGGCTCGCTCTTCCCCGCCGGCGCGACGACGGTCTCCTGCTCCGCCACCAACTCCCTCGGCCACACGACCACCGGCACGTTCCACGTCTTCGTCGGCGTACATGCGCCCGTGCTCGAGCTCCCCGCGACGATCACCACCGCCGCCGAATCGAGCGAAGGCGCACACGTGTCGTTCACCGCCACCGCGCACGACGAGATCGACGGCACACTCCCGGTTACCTGCACGCCGCCATCCGGCTCGCTCTTCCCGATCGGCATGACGCCGGTCTCCTGCTCCGCGACGAACGCGCACGGCAAGAGCGCCACCGGCACGTTCTACGTCCGCGTGACGCAACTCGAAGGTCCCGCGCCCGTGCTCACACTCCCCGCGAACATGACCGTGGAAGCGGAAAGCAACGCCGGCGCACACGTGACGTACACCGCCAGCGCACACGACGACGTCGATGGCGTCATCCCCATCTCCTGCACTCCCGCGTCCGGCGCGATGTTCCCCTTCGGCGCCATCTCCGTCGTCTGCTCCGCGACGAACTCGCATGGCATCACCGCGAGCGGCAGCTTCACCGTGAACGTCGTCGACTCCACGCCGCCCGCCATCGCGGACGTGCACGCGTCTCCCGGCGTGCTCTGGCCGCCCAATCATCAGCTGGTCGCGGTGACCGTCAGCGTCACGATGAGCGACACGGTCGACTCTTCCCCGACCGCGCACATCGTGGACGTGCTCGTGAGCGATCCCGACGCGGACGCCGACTGGCAGATCACCGGCCCGCTCACCGTGAACCTCCGCGCCGAACGCCGCGGCGACGGCCCCGATCGCATCTACACGATCGTCGTCGAAGCCACCGATTCGTCCGGGAACACGTCGATGTCCACCGCCACCGTGACCGTCTCCCACGACCAATCCGGCGACGTCGCGCCGCCCGCGCGACAACGCGCGGTGAGGCACTGACGGGGAACGACGAGAGGCCTCCGGCGGGCCGGCGCGGCCGGCAGCGCTAAGGGCCTAGCCTAGACGCATGTGCGGTCGCGGTTAACGACGTTGACTGCAGCCGCACGTGCGTACTGGCTAAGCCCTTAGCGCCGCCGGCCGCGCCGGCCCGCCGGAGGCCTCTCGTCGTTCCCCGGTCGTCATCTCATCGCGATCCCTGTCGCCCACGGGATGACCGTGAAGATCAGCAGCGTGATGATCGCTGTCGCGACGAGATCGAGCAGGAGGCCGCTGCGGGCCATCGCCTTCACGCGGATGAAGCCGGTGCCGTAGACGATCGTGTTCGGTGCGGTGGCGACGGGCAGCATGAAGCCGGACGATGCGGCGAGCACGGCGGGGATCATCAGAAAGTACGGGTGCACGTGGATCGACGTCGCGAGGGCGGCGGCGATCGGCATCATCGCGGTGGCGGTGGCAACGTTCGACGCGACTTCGGAGAGCAGCGTCACCACGATGCAGATCGTGATGATCATCAGGACCGGCGGCCAGTTGCCGACGAAGGACAGGCGGGCGCCGGCCCATTTCGAGAAGCCGCTCGACTCGAGTGCGTCGGCGAGGGCGAAGCCGCCGCCGAAGAGAATCAGCACATCCCACGGCATCTTCTTGAACTCCTCCCAATCGAGGAGGCGCTCGGATTTCGAGACCGGGATGAGGAACGCGAGGATCGCCATCGCGATGGCGACGGTTGCGTCGTTGATCAGCTTTCCGGAAGGGAAGACGCGCGACCAGCCGGGGATGGTCGTCGAGCCGAGGACGATGTCGGCGCGGAAGATCCAGAGGAACGCGGTGGCGGTGCAGAGCGCGATCGCGACTTTCTCGGCGCGCGACATCGGGCCTGGCTTCGTGAGGCCGAGTTGTTCGAGCGGCACGGCGGCGCCTTTGGGAACGCGCGCGGTGACGACGACGATCAGCCAGCAGAGCGGTACGGCCAGGATGAGGTACGCGACGCCGAAGGCCATCCACTCCGCGAACGACACCGTGTGCGCGTGCGGAAAGAGCTCGCGTGCGGCGCCGAGGAACACGAGATTCGTCGGCGTGCCGATGGGAGTGCCGATGCCGCCGAGGGAGGCGGCGTAGGCGACGCCGAGGAGCGTGGCTTCGGCGGTGCGGAGCGCGGAGGAGTTGGGCAGCGCGGACGCGGCCGCGGTGGCGCCGAGGCCCCCGACGATGGCGACGGCGATGGGAGTCATCATCAGTGTCGTCGCGGTGTTCGAGATCCACATCGACAGGAACGCCGTCACGAGGATCACCGCGAACACGATGCGGCGCGGCTCGGTGCCGACGCGGCGCAGCGCAAAGTACGCCATGCGGCGGTGCAGTCCCCAGCGTTCGAACGTCGCGGAGACGAGGAAGCCGCCCATGAACAGGAACACCGCGGAGTTCGCGTACGGCGCCGCGATTTTCTCGGTGCTCGTGATGCCGGCGAGCGGAAACGCGACCAGCGGCACGAGTGCCGCGAGTCCCATCGGAACAGCTTCCGTGAGCCACAGCAGCGCCATGAAGAGGCCCGTCGCCGCGGTGAAGCGCACGTTCGCGGTGAAGTCGGGCGACGTGGGGATGAGCAGGATCAGCAGAGCGACGCCGGCCGAGATCGCGCAACGACGGATCGAAATCTGCGACGGCATCGGTCGCGGATGATAGATCAGGACGCCGTCGACCTCATCGCGCGCCGCACCGCGGCGAGTCCCGCGGCCGCGGCGATCGCGAACTGCGGCACGACCGGCACGCGGAAGCGCGCTTCCGCCTCCGCGCCCGCGGAGATCGCGACGAAGTAGACGATCGTCAGCACGAGCGGCAGCGCCAGCGCGCGGTCGCGGTTCCACAGCGCGCACGTGCCGATGACTGCGAAGACCAGCAGCGCGATCGTCAACGCGTCGAGCAGCGGATTGAGGATCGTCGATGGGACCGCGCTCACGGTCATGATCGCGTCGTGATCGCTGTCGAACAGCACGACCTCGGCGCCGCGCAGCGTCGACAGTGCGAAGCCGAGCGGATGCTGCAGCACGATGCGGCGTCCGATGCGCGAGTACTCGCGCGCCATCACCGCGTGCGGCAGGTCGCCGGGATCGGCGTGGAACTTCGCCTCGATCTCGTTCTGCGCGAGCTCCTCGAGCTCCTCCTGCCGGTCGCGCAGCGCATCGTCGAATTCGTCGTCGTCGAAGATCGCCAGCGCGCCGGCCGCGCGGTACATGAGCATGTTCGTGCCGGCGATGGATGCGACCGTGAAGACGCCGGTGTGCGCCGCGTTGCGCGCGGCCCACGCGAGCGGGAGGACGAGCGCGAGCGCGACGATCGCGGCGAGCTTGCGGCGCGGCACGCGCGCGACGGCGGCGACGATCGCGATGACGACCACGTACGCGATCGCCACCGGCCGCACGAGCACGAGCACGCCGCAGAGCAGTGCGCACGTCTTCCACGCGCGGCGTTCGACGAGCAGCACGAACGCGATGAACAGCAGGACGGTGAACGGCACCTCGGTCAGCACCTTGTTCGCGTGATGGATCGTCGGGACGTCGCAGGCGACGAAGAGCGCCGCGAGCAACGCCCGCGCGCCGATGCGGCGGAAGGCGAAGACGTACACCGCGAGCGCGAGCAGGACGACGAGCAGATGCTGGAACGCGACGATCGCGCCGGCGCCGAGGTGCAGCGCCAGGAACGGAACGAGCATGCATGGATATCCAGGCGTCCGCATCGTCTCCGCCTGGCCGTCGGTGGTGAAGCCGCGGCCGTGCAGCAGGCCGTTCGCGGGCGCGAGGTACGTCGCGGAGTCGGGATAGAAGAAGTCGCGGTTGCTTTCGACGAAGTAGACCGCGTGCAGCGCGAGCGCGAACAGCGCCAGCGCGATCACGTTGCGCGCCGACGGAACGGCGCGTGAAGATTGCATGATTACAATGTTGCAGGTTCGCAGTGGCACGTACAACTGACAGCAGCAGCGCGCGGGCACACCACCTGCGCGACGGCATCGAGTCGTTCCTCCGTTTCGCGAAGGGGCGCCTCTGGCCCGACGCCTCGCATCGCGAACGCCTGCACGCCCTCGCCACCGCCGTCCGCCGCCCCGCGCTCGACGCCATGCGCGAGAGCGAGCGCCGCTACCGCGAGCAGGACGCCAAGCGCCTCTACTACCTCTCCATGGAGTTTCTGATGGGCCGCGCCCTCGGGAACAACCTCACGAACCTCGGCCTCTACGATCAGGCCAAGCACGTCGTCAGCGAGCTGGGCGACGATCTCGAAGAGCTAGAGCATCTCGAGCCCGACGCGGCCCTCGGCAACGGAGGTCTCGGCCGTCTCGCCGCGTGTTTCCTCGACTCGCTGGCGACGCTCGACCTGCCCGGCTTCGGCTACGGGATCAACTACGAGTTCGGCCTCTTCCGCCAGACCTTCATCAATGGATATCAACAGGAACGCCCCGACCACTGGCTCGAGGCGGGCTCGCCGTGGCTGATCGAACGGACCGATGAGGCGGTGCACATTCCGGTGTACGGCAGCGTCGCGAACCAGACCGTCGGCGGCGTCTACATCCCGAAGTGGACCGACTACAAGATCATCGTCGGCGTGCCGCACGACATGCCCATCGTCGGCTACGGCGGCCGCACGGTGAACGTGCTGCGGCTCTTCTCCGCGCGCGCGTCCGACCAGTTCGACATCGGCATCTTCAACACCGGCGACTACATCCGCGCGGTGCAGGACAAGATCACCGGCGAGAACATCTCGAAGGTGCTCTATCCGTCCGACACGATCGCGGCGGGCAAGGAGCTGCGGCTGCTGCAGGAGTACTTCCTCGTCGCGTGCTCGGTGCGCGATCTCCTGCAGCGCTACCGCGAGACGCACGAGTCGCTCGCGGAGTTCGCGGACAAAGTGGCGATCCAGATGAACGACACGCATCCCGCGCTGACCATCGCGGAGTTGATGCGCTTCTTCGTCGACGAGGAGCGCATGCCGTGGGAAGAGGCGTGGCTCACGACCGTCGCGACGTGCGGCTACACGAACCATACGCTGCTGCCGGAAGCGCTGGAGCGCTGGTCGTTCGAGCTGCTCGCGCGCGTGCTGCCGCGGCATCTGCAGATCATCCAGGAGATCAACCGGCGCCTCCTCGCCGACGTCGAGCGCCGCTTCCCCGGCGACATCGGCATGCAGCACCGGGTGGCCATCATCGCGGATGGCGAAGTGCGCATGGCGAACCTGGCCATGGAGGGCAGCCATTCGATCAACGGCGTCGCGGCGTTGCACTCGCAGCTCGTCACGACGCAGCTCGCGCCCGACTTCTACAAGCTTCATCCGGAGCGCTTCAACAACAAGACGAACGGCGTCACGCCGCGGCGCTGGCTGCTGCATGCGAACCGGCCGCTGTCGTCGTTGATCACGAAGACGATCGGCGACGAATGGATCACGAACCTCGACCGCCTGCGCGAGCTCGAGCTCTTCGCCGACGACGCGGCGCTGCTCGAGAAGCTCGACGCGGTGAAGCGCCGCAACAAGGTCGCGCTGGCGCGGCTCGCGCGCGAGCTCACCGGCGTCACCGTCGATCCGCGCTCGATGTTCGACGTGCAGGTCAAGCGCATCCACGAATACAAGCGGCAGCTGCTCAACGCGCTGCACGTCATCCATCGCTACTGGTCGCTGGTCGAGGACCGGCAGCGTCCGGCGCAGTCGCGCACGGTGTTCTTCGCGGGAAAAGCGGCGCCGGGCTACTGGATGGCGAAGCTGATCATCAAGCTGATTCACAGCGTGGCCGAGGTCGTGAATGCGGATCCGCGGTCGCGCGACATGCTGCGCGTCGTGTTCCTGCCGGACTATCGCGTCACGCTCGCGGAAGCGATCATGCCGGCGGCGGAGCTGTCGGAGCAGATCTCGACGGCGGGGAAGGAAGCGTCGGGCACGGGCAACATGAAGCTCGCGCTCAACGGCGCGCTGACGATCGGCACGCTCGACGGCGCGAACGTCGAGATCCGCGACGAGGTCGGCGACGACAACATCTTCATCTTCGGATTACACGCGGACGAAGTGGGCGAGCTGCTCGCGAGCGGCTACGACCCGCAGCGCTACCTGCACGAGCATCCGTGGATGCGCCGCGCGGTCGACTCGATCGCCGCGGGGCACTTCTCGCGCGGCGACAAGGACATCTTCCGCCCGATCGTGGCGCGGCTGCTGTCCGTGCGCGACGAGTACGTGCATCTCGCCGACTTGCCCGCGTACGTCGACGCGCAGGCCGCCGTCGACCGCGCGTACCTCGACCGCCCGTCGTGGAACCGCAAGTCGCTGCTGAACATCGCGCGGATGGGGAAGTTCTCATCCGACCGGACGATCGCCGAGTACGCGCGCGACATCTGGGGCATCAAGCCCGCCGTGATCGGCAACTTCGCGCACGTGCTCGACTAGCCGTCGGCGACTACGCGCTGCCCGCGGGCGCGAGCCCGTTCACCATGGCCGTGAACGTCTTCAGGATCGCCTCGTCGTCGAGCGTATGCGGATGGTTCGCGCGCTCGGACATGATGCGGTCGCGGATCATTCCTTCCGCACATCCCAACATGGCGGAACAAAGGACTTGCGGAGCGATGTCGGTGCGGAACGAGCCGTCCTCCTGCCCGCGGTCGATGGCCTTGCCGACGAACTGCATGAACTTCTGGAAGCCGTCGGAGAGCTGCACTTCCTGCGAGCCGCCGCGCATGCGCCGCCCTTCGAAGAGGAAGAGGAAGGCGATGTCGTGGTCGCGGCTGAGCGCCTGGATCATCGTGCCGAGGAGGCGCAGGATGACTTCGCGGCCATGCGCGGCGTCGTCGAGCTGGTGCGCGACGGCGTCGTTGAGCGCGGTCCACGCGTCGTTGAAGATCGCCTCGAGAAGCCCCGCCTTTCCGCCGAAATAGCGGATCAGCTGCGACTCGGAACTGCCCGACGCGCGCGCGATCGCGGCGGTGGAGGTCTGCTCGTAGCCGTTGCGCGCGAACAGCGTGCGGCCGGCGGTGAGGAGCCGGACGCGCGAGGTCTGCGTGCTGTCGAAATCGGGGAGCGTCACCCGAGCAATCTACCGCAAGTGCGGGTGGTGGTGGTACCAACGACGCGCGCGAGGCGGCGACGTTGCGGTCGAGAGCGCTACAATCGGCGCGGTCCAAAACCGGTTCCCATGCTCGCGCGACTTCTCCTCGCCGTCGCCTTGCTGTACGCGCCGTCCGCGCACTCGCCGCGCGCTCGCGCGGTCTTCGTCTATCCGCGCGAGCGGTCTCTGTTTCGCCGCGTCTTCTACACGTCGCACCAGCGCGAGCTGCTCGCGCGCGTCGCGCGTGCGTTCCATGTCGAGCGTCACGAGCAGGTCGCGACGGCGGACGAGCTCTTCGCCATCGACGTCCGCGATGCGAAGCTGCTCGTGATCTCGGCACACGGCGATCCGTTCTCGATGCATCTCGCCTCGCGCGACGTCCGCACGCTCGACGCAACGGCGCGCGCGCGGCTCGCGGCGTTCTTCGACGCGCTCGCGCCCGACGCCACGATCGTGCTGCAGAGCTGCTTCACCGGCCGCGGCTTCGCGCACGTCGTGAAAGAGGCCGCGGGACCGACGCGCCGCGTGATCGCCGCGCGCGGCGAGGTGCCGTGGGACGGGCTCGAGATCACCTCGCTCGCGCCGTTCGACGCGACGCTGCACTGCGACGACGGCGGGCGCCGCTGGGATTGCACGCTGTCGCTGCGGTAGCTACTCCGACGTGTACGGTCCGAACGTCGCCACCACCGCGCCGTCGTCGTCGATGTCGTCGAGCACGTACACGCTGTACGTCGCGCCGCCCGGCGCCACGCGCACGACGATGTGGCCGTGCTGCGCCTTCAGCTGCGAGACGCGGCTGCCGATGCTGGCCGCGGTCGGCGCGCGCAGCGTGGTGACGAAGACGTCGTGCGGCGCGGGATAGAGGCGCGTGCTGAGCATCCGCTTGAGCACGTCCTGCGACGGATGCGTGGCCGACCACGCGGGCAGGATCATGACGCGCGAGCGCAGCGTCTGCAGGAACTCCGCGCTCTCCGGATCGATCGAGCCGTGGTGGTTGACGACGTGCACGTCCGTCGGGCCGATCGCTTTCGCGACCGCGCTCTCGACCGACTGCCAGGCCGGCGCGCCCGCGTCGGGAACGCCCGGCATGTCGCCGCCGCTGAACCAGTCGAAACGTCCGTAGCGGATGCGCAGGCCGATGCTGCACATGTTCTCGGATGGCCGGTCTTCGGCGGACAACGAATCGAGCGCCGGAAAGATGTGGCGCACCTCGTCGCGCGTGCCGGTCCAGACGTCGCCGTTCGCGGCGACGTTGCGCACCTCGAACGTCGGGAACTCCGACGCCGCGCGGCGCAGCACGATCTGATCGGCGCGTCCGACGCGCAGCGTCTCGCGGTGCAGCGCGTGCGTCCGCGTCTGCTCGCTGAGGAACGCGTGGTAATTCGCGAAGGTCGCGTCGTCCGCAGACGGCGGAAGAAACGCGTCGCCGCGATCGATGAGAGTTCCGATCCGCAGCCGGTCGCCCACTTCCGTGATTCCGCTGAGGCGATACGCGCCGCTCGCGGACGTCGCGCTCGACGCCGTGACCTGTCCCATGTGATCGGCGTGGTAGTGCGTGAGCACGGCATAGTCGATGTGCGCGTCGTCGCCGAGGAGGCGGTGGATGTAGGCGACGATCGCGGCGCCGGCCGAATGCGCGGCGGCGGGACGCGGCTCGCTGTCCGGCACCGTCGTGCCGTCGCCCGCCGCGCCCGCGTCGATCAGCAGCGTCGTGCCGTCCGGCAGGACGAGAAACGCGGAGTTCCCGCGGCCGGTGCTGATTTGATGGATATCCAACGTTCCGCGCGTCCACGGCGGCAGCGTTTGCGGTTTGACCGCGTCCGCCGCGGCGATCTGCAACGCGAGGAACGCGAACGCGAGCGATGCGAGGAAACGCTTAGTCATGCGGTGAGCTTAGCCTGATCCAGCGCGGATGAATGCCGAGCGGCCCGTAGCCGGCGACGCGCACGAGGTAGACGAGCAGCCGCGAGGTTGCCTCGAGCTCGCGCGCGTTCGTCAGCGGGCCGGCGTCGAGCGCGTCGAAGCCGAGGCGGCGGATGCGGTCGGCGACGGCAGCGCGCGCGTCGGCATCGTCGCCGCAGTAGAGCACCGTCTGCGCGGGCGCACCGTGCGGCGCGAGATCCACCGCTTCCGCGTAGACCATGTTGAACGCTTCCACGACTCTCGTACGCGGCGCCCACCGCGCGATCTCCTCGGCTGCCGACGTGACGCGCGCGCCCGCGAGCGGCAGGTCCTCCGGCTCCGGATTGACGCACGTCAGCACGATCGTGCCGTCGCGCGGCGACGCGGCCTCGAGCGCCGCGCGCGTCTCCGCCCAACCGGTCGCGAGCACGATCAGCTCCGCGTCGCACGCGTCGCGTTGCGGTCCGGCGGGGAGGTCGGCGCCGCGCGCGCGGAGCGCCGCGGCCACGCGCGCCGGGTCGCGCGAGGTGAAACGCACGTCGTCGCCGATGCGCGACAACGCGAGACCCATGGCCATGCCCATCCGTCCGGAACCGACGACCGCAACCTGCATGCGCGCAGTGTCGCGTACTTCGCGAGCGCCGAACACCGCGGACTTTGCATCGATGCGATGAAGCGCGTTCAGCGCGACGCGCGCGGCCGCGACTCGGGCAGCGCGATGGCGAGCTTCTGCGCGTGCGGCCCTTCCGCGGCGACGAGATCGACGAACGACCGCACGAAGCGCGGGAAAGTCCGCGACTCGAGCCGCGCGGCCTGCCAGTGCCGCACGACGCCGCGCCGCGTCAGCGGAACGGCGATCACCGCGCCCGACTTCACGTACGGCGCGACCGCCCACTGCGCCATCACCGCCACACCCACGTGTGCTTTCACGAGCTCGATCAGCGCCTCGGTCAGCTGCACCTGCAGGTGCTTCTTCGGCTCCAGGCCGGCGGGGCGGAGCAGGCGTTCGTAGACGAGATTCCCGCGCAACGTCGAGTACGTGAGCAGCGTCTCCGCGGCGAGCTGCACGCACGTGACGTACGGCTTCGACGCGAACGGATGCTCCGGCGCGACGATGACGTGCATCTCGTCGTCGAACAGCGGCTCGGTGGCGATGCCGCGCGGCGCCGTCTCCGTGGTCACGAATGCGACGTCGACGACGCCGGCCAGCAGCGCGTCGAACGGCGCGTTCGTCGCGTCGACCTCGATGCGGATCTCCACGTCCGGATAGCGTTTCGCGAACCGCTTCATCACGCTCGGCAGCCAGTGGTAGACGGTGTAGCACTCCGTGGTGAGGCGGATGGTGCCGCGGCGGTCGTCGGCGAAGAGGCGGAGGTCGTCTTCGGCCTGCGCGAGCTTGCCGAGGACTTCGCGCGCGGTGGCGAGCAGGCGCTGCCCGGCGTCGTTGAGCGCGAGGCGTTTCTGGATGCGATGGAAGACCTTCGTGCCGAGGCGTTCCTCGAGCTGCAGCAGCTGATGGCTGAGGGCCGATTGTGTGAGGTGCAGGCGCTCGCCGGCGCGCGTGAGGTTTCCCTCGTCCACGATGGCGGCGATCAGCTGCAGATGGCGGACTTCGAGCACGCGCGGGCCGCGCGATGGGGGAGTTTCGGCTTCGCTCATGCGCCGCAGCATGCATGACCGTCGTTCATGAAGTCAATGCGAACGATGCGTTGGATTTGTGAAGCGCGCGCCCGTATCTTCGGCGCATCTCATGGACATCGTTCGCAAATCGGATCCGGCCGGCAGGCGGCGTCGCCTGGCCGTGCAACTCGCATTCGTTCTCGTGCTCGTCGCGGTGGCCGGCGTCGCGCTGTCGCGGCAGAAACCGGCGGTGCCGTCGCTCGGCCGCTCTCAGGCGTGGATCGACACCGTTCGCCGCGGCACGCTGCGCATCCAGATTCACGGCTCCGGCGTGCTCGCGCCGGAGAACGTGCAGTGGATCGCCGCGGCGGCGGACGGGCGCGTCGAGCGCGTGCTCGTGCTGCCTGGCGCGCCGGTGCGCGATGACAGCGTGCTGCTCGACATCCAGAATCCGGAGCTGCAGCAGGCCGCCGTCGACGCCGAACTGCAACTGCGCGCGGCGGAGGCGGAGTGCAACAACCGCCGCAATCAGGTCGAGAGCGCGCTGCTGACGCAGGAGGCGCTCGACGCCGCGGCACGCGCGGATGCCGAGGAGGCGCGGCTGCGTGCGACGGCCGACGACGAGCTGGCCAAAGCGGGGCTCATCTCCGCGCTGACGCTGAAGTTCTCGCGCGGGCGCGAGGCGCAGCTGGCCACGCGCGTCGCGGTCGAGGACAAGCGTCTGCGGCTCGCGCGCGAGAGCCGGGAGACCGAAGTCGCCGCGGCGGCCGCGCGCGTCGAGCAGCTGCGCGCGCTGGTCGCGCTCCGGCATCAGCAACGCGACGGTTTGCACGTGCGCGCCGGCCGCGCCGGCATCGTGCAGGAAGTCGCGGTCGAGCCGGGGCAGCGCGTGAATGCCGGCGCGGTGCTCGCGCGCGTCGCCGCGCCGTTCCCGCTCAAGGCGGTCATCCAGGTGTCGGAAGTGCAGGCGTCGCAGCTCGCCGCGGGACAAGCGGTCGACGTCGACGTGCACACCGGCATCGTGCGCGGCACCGTCGCGCGCATCGATCCTTCCGTGCACAACGGCAGCGTGACCGTCGACGTCGCGTTGCCGCGCGAGCTGCCGTCCGGCGCGCGGCCGGATCTCTCCGTCGACGCCACGATCGACGTTGCCACCATCGCGAACGCCGTCTTCGTGGGACGTCCCGTGCAGGCCGACGCGAAGGGTACGCTGATGCTCTTCCGGCTCGCGCCCGACGGCACGACCGCCGTGCGCACGTCCGTCCGCACCGGCCGCATGTCTTTCAACGCGATCGAAGTCCTCGGCGGCCTCGCGCCCGGCGATCGCGTGATCCTCTCCGATACCTCTGCGTTCGACCGTTTCGATCGCATCGCCATCACCGACCAGGAGGCCAGACCGTGAACGAACCCCTCATCGAGCTGCGCGCCGTGAAGAAAGTGTTTACGACCGAAGAGGTCGAGACGCACGTGTTGTCCGACGTCGACCTCGCCATCGAGCGCGGCGAGTACGTCTCCATCGCCGGCCCGTCGGGCTGCGGCAAGTCGACGCTGCTGTCGATTCTCGGCTTGCTCGACACGCCGACGGCGGGCGAGTACCGCTTCGACGGACGCGGTCTCGATCTGCTCTCGCCGCGCGAGCTCGCGCGCGTGCGCAATCAGCAGATCGGCTTCATCTTCCAGAGCTTCAACCTCATCGGCGATCTCACCGTGGCCGACAACGTCGCGCTGCCGCTCCTGTATCGCAACGTTCCCGCGGCGGAGCGTCGCGCGGCCGTCGACGAGGCCCTCGCGCGCGTCGAGATGGCGCATCGCGCGAAGCACTATCCGTCGCAGCTCTCCGGCGGCCAGCAGCAGCGCGTCGCCGTCGCGCGCGCGATCGCGGGCAAGCCGTCGATCCTGCTCGCCGACGAGCCGACCGGCAACCTCGACTCGAAGAACGGCGCGATCGTCATGCAGCTGATCCGCGACCTGCACGCCGGCGGCGCGACGGTCTGCATGGTCACGCACGACCCGCGCTACGCGGAGCACGCGGACCGCACGATTCAGCTCTTCGACGGGCAGCTCGTCGATGCCGTGCACGAGCCGCGCAAGCTGGAGAGCGTGTCGTGAGCGCGCTCCTCGCGCACGAGCTGCGCGCGATCGTCGCCGCTTTCCGCCGCCGCCCGCTCGTCCCCGTCGTGGCCGCGACGATCCTCGCGCTCAGCATCGGCGCGAACGTGGCCGTCTTCACCGTCATCGGCCGCACGCTCCTGCGGCCGCTGCGCTATCCGCGCGCGGATCGTTTGCTGGCGATCGCATCGTCGTTCATCAGCCCGGACAAAACCGAAGAGAAGTTTCCCTCCGGCAGCGTGGAGATCGTGCAGTGGCAGCGGCGTTCGTCGCAGTTCTCCGCGATCGAGGCCGCGCGGCCGGTGTCGATGACGGTGCGCGGCAGCGGCGATCCGGAGAGCATCCACGGCGCGAACGTCACCATCGGCATCTTCCGGCTCTTTCAGGTGCGTCCCATGCTCGGCCGCGACTTCGTTCCGGAGGAGAACACGGTGACGCCGCGCGTGGCGATGTTGTCGTACGGCTTGTGGCGGCGGCGCTTCGGCGGCGACCCGCGCGTCATCGGACGTACGATCGTCGTCGACGGACAACCGCTGTCGATCGTGGGCGTGATGCCGGAGACCTTCGAGATCGCCGCGATCGCGCCGCGGCCCGACCTCTTCGTGCCGAACGGCTTCAGTCCCGCGAACATGCCGGCGCACAACGCGCGCGGCTACACCGTCTTCGGGCGTTTGCGCGATGGTGTCACGCCGAAGCAGGGAGAAGCGGAGCTGCGGCGGATCAGCGCGCAGCTGGCGATCGAGTTTCCCGACTCGCAGCAGCATTGGACCGCCGCGGTGCGCTCGCTGCGCGACGCCGCGTTCGGCGACCGCCGCCACGCGCTCATCGTGCTCTGGCTGATGGTCGCGCTCGTGCACGTGCTCGCGTGCGTCAACGTCGGCAGCCTGCTCTCCGTGCAGATCGCGGACGAGCGCGGGCTCACGGCGTTGCGGCTCGTCCTCGGCGCCGGCCGCGCGCACATCCTCCGCTACCGGCTCATCGAGAGTCTGCTCACGTCGCTCGCGGGCGGAGTGGCCGGCCTCGTGCTCGGCGCGCTCGCGTTGCGTCTCGTGCTGTTGCGGCAGTTCGATGACTCGCTCACGACGCCGGTCGAGGGCGCGTGGTTCCTGCCGCTGTTTCTGTTCGCGCTCGCGATCGTGACGGGCGTCGTCGTCGCACTCGTGCCGGCGCTGCTGGAGACGCGCACGGCGCTGACGAACGCGCTGCGCGAACAGGGCACGCGTGCGTCGTCGAGCGTGCGCGGCACGCGGCTGCGCGAGCTGTTCATCGTCGTGCAGGTCGCGCTCGCGGTGCCGCTGCTGCTCGCAGCGACGGCCACCGTGCATCGCTTCCGCGAGCTGCGCCAGACACACCTCGGGTTCGACGCGAACCACGTGCTCGTCTCGCAGCTCGTGCTGCCGCCGCGCTACGACAAGAAAGGACGCGCCGCATACGCGCGCGAGCTCGTGCGGCGCGTCGCGCAGGTGCCGGGCGTCGAGTCCGCGGCGACGACGACGTGCAACTTCGCGCCGGGCAGCGCGGTGTCGACGATGCTCGCCACCGATCGCTTTCCGGAGCCAATCTCCACGAACTTCCGCCGCATCACGCCGCCGTACTTTGCGACGATGCGCATCCCGCTCATCGCCGGACGCGCGTTCAACGACGGCGACACGCTCGACGCGCCGCCGGTGGCGATCGTCAGCGCGTCGTTCGCGAAACGCTTCTTTGGCAACGCGTCCGCCCTCGGACAGTCGATCGTGCGCGGCGCCGGCGGACGTTCGACGATCGTCGGCGTCGCCGCCGACGTGCAGGACGACGGTCCCGCCGCCGAGCCGCAGCCGACGATGTACTCGCCGTTCCTGCAGAACAACAACATCTATCTCACGCTGCTCGTGCGCACGCATGGCGATCCGCTTTCGTACCGCGATGCCGTGCGCCGCGCGGTCTGGTCGCTCGACCGCGACCTCACGCCGTCGGACGAGAGCTCGCTGTCGACGCTCATGGACGCCGCGGTCGGCGCCGACCGTTTGCAGGCTGTCCTGCTGACGAGCTTCGCGCTCGTCGCGCTCGTGCTCGCCGCGGCCGGCATCTACGGCATGACCGCGTACGCGGTGGCGAAGCGCAGGCGCGAGATCGGCGTGCGGCTCGCGTTCGGCGCGACACCGCGCGCGATCGTCGTCGAGGTCGTGCAGCGCGCGTTGCGCTCCGTCGCGCTCGGCCTCGCCGCCGGTCTCGCGCTGGCGTTCGGCGCGCAGCGCGTGGCGTCGCTCGTCGTCTACGGCGCGGCCACGTTCGACGTGCGTTCGGCGGCGATCGTGATGGTTCTGCTCGTGATCGCGACGCTGCTCGCCGCGACGCTGCCGTCGCTGCGCGCGCGATCCGTGCGGCCGGCGGCGTTGCTCCGCGAACAGGCGTAAACGATAGGGGGCGGGCCGAGGCGGTGGGATTGCGTGCGGGCCTGAGGTAGTCTTCAGGCAGCGATGCGATTCAAGAAATCCCGATTCGGCCCGCGCCTCGCCGCGGCGGCGCACGCGGGCGACCATTACCGCGACGTGCACGTGTTCATCGGCGGTACCGGCGCGGTCGGCGGCGCCGCGGCGCTGCAGATGGTGGCGATGTTCGAGGAGATGATGGCCATGCGGCCGCCGGCGTCCGTCGACGACGTGCCGGTGCTCATCGTCACGGGACGCAGCGACGACGAGGTGCGCTCGTTCGAATCGCGCTTCAAACGCTACACGCGCACGCGCTGGGGCGCCGACGCCGTGCCGCGCCACTTCGAGCACGGCTTCCTCTCGCCCGGCGGCGTCTACGTGGCCGTGTCGAAATTCGAGATGAAGCCGGTGCCGGGACTGGAGATCGTCACCGATGCCGACCGCGCCTCGCGCGCCGCCGCCGTCGACGAGTTTCTCGGCATCGCCGGCACCGCGCGCACGCAATCGCAGCAGGAAATCGGCGAGGCGCTGTTGCGTTACGTGCGCGCGTCGCGGCCGATCACGTCGTTCCTCGAAGACCGTCTGCTGCGCCTGCGCGACTACGGCGAGAAGCCGTTCCGTTCGGTGCTGCTCGGCTTTCCGCTGCCGAGCATCCTCGCGTATCAGACCGGCGGCCTCACGATCGTCGCGAACGAGCTCGGCCTCGGCGACACCTTCACGCAGCAGATGAAGGACGCGTTCGAGACCGCGTTCGCGGACGATCTCGCCGCCGTCGATCGCGACTGGAACGCGCGCGTGCTCGTCGCGCACACCACCGGCGTCGGCGGCATGTACGACGAGACCGCGGACGGCGCGACGAACCCGCGCCTCGGCTTCGCGCACGCCGCGCGCGACGAGTTCCTCCGCCAGAAGCACATCGAGGCGGAGAAGCTCACGAAGGAGTACGCGCAGCACGGCATCTACATGCTCGTTACCGCCGCGGCGATCGGCATCGACGAAGTGCGCATGCGCGAGCAGATCCCGTTGCACCGCGACGCGGTGAAAGCGTTGCGCGATGCGCCGCACGAGCTCTTCCGCGGCGCGCGCGAGCGCAAGCAGTTCATTCATCTCTTCAAGCCCGCCACGCTGCCGCTCGGCGAACGCGCGAATGCGAAGTCGCGCGCGCTGCACTTCAAGCGCGGCGAACAGCTGCTCCCCGAATACGTGATCCGCAGCGGCGAGAACGGCTTCTTCAGCGTCGCCAACGCCGACGCGCTCTATCGCGTGATGAAAGTCGCGTCGGTCTCCGAGCTCGGACACGTCCTCGCCACCGTCGGCCTTCTCGGCGACGACCCGAACGTGCCGTGGTTCCGCGACTACATCTGCTACTACACCGAAACCGCGAACGTGAAGCCGGTCTTCGATTTCCTCTATCAGCCGTCGCTCCTCGGCGTGCAGCTGAGCGGCGTCGATCCGATGGCGCTGCAGGACCTCGGCTCCGCGAAACATCAGGCCGAGTTGCACACGCTGTCGCTGCTGATCCTCCTGCACCGCCTGCGCACGCTCGACGTGGACGCGCTCGAGCAGTACCCGCGCGCGTCATTCGATCCGAAAGCGTTCTTCCTCGAGAACTCGCGGCCGCTCACGTTCCGCGACGTCGAGGCGTGGGATCTCGACGCGCTCGCGCGCGATCTGCGCACGCTGGTCCTGGCCGACAAACCGGGACAACTGCTCGCGCTAAAGCCGCTCGTCGAGCCGGGGCAGTTCGGCGCGCGCGACGAAGCGCACGTCGCGGTGCTGAAGGTCGTGCTCGAAGCGGTGTTCGCCGTGACCTCGCTCGGCTCGCCGATCGTCGTCGAAGACGAAGACGGCAACGCCGTCGCGCGCAGCGGCTTCTGGATCGCGCCGCTCGGCGACATCGCCGCGACCGACGACGCGCTGCAGCGCATCTTCCGCGACAGCTTCGCGAAAGCGAATGTCAACGTGAGCTACGACGAATTCGTCGCGTTCCAGCTGAGCGTCAACGGCTTCATCGACTTCCGCCCGCACGGCATCGTCTCCAGCGCGAAAGTCGCCGGCGAGCTCGCGCCGGGCGTGGTCACGGTCGATCGCGATCCAGAGTCGTTCGGTGCGCGGCTGCGCGCGCTCGAACCGTATTCGTTCTTCGCCACGTGCGGTCTGCTCGCCGTCGTCTATCGCCTGCGCGCGCTCGGCGCGCTCCTCGCGCACGCGCGTACGGACCTCGGCACGATGCAGGACTGGCTGTGGACGATGCTGCGCGATCCGCGCGGCCACACGTACGTCGTGCCCGGCGTCGTCGAGGCGCTGCGCATGATCAGCGAGGCGCAGGAGAAGACGACCGGCACGGAATGGCTCGACGGGATCTGGGGCTACGAGCGGCGATTGCCCGAGGCACGCGCGGACGCGATCATCGCTTCGATCGTCGATGGCACTAGGGCACGCGATACGCCATCGCGTTGATGTGCATCCCCGCGCCGACGGACGCGAACAGCAGCACGTCGCCGGACGCGAACGCATGCGGCGGCAGCTCGTTCTTCGCGATGAGATCGTAGAGCGTCGGCACCGTCGCGACGGAGCTGTTGCCGAGCCACGCGATCGTCATCGGCAGGATGTCGGCGGGCGGCGGCGCGTCGTAGAGCTCGTAGAACGCGCCGAGGATCGCTTCGTCCATCTTGCCGTTCGCCTGGTGGAGGAGGATCTTGCGCAGCGACGCGATCGGCACGCCGGCGTCATCGAGACATTGCTTCATCGCGCCGGCGACGGTCTGCAGCGCGTACTTGTACAGCTTGCGCCCTTCCATCTTGAGGAACAGCGCCTCGAGAAAGACTTCCTCGTTGTACGACGGTCCCATGAAGAGCATGGTCGAGTGGTCGAGCGTGTCGGAGCGCGCGGCGTGGCCGAGGACGCCGATGGGGGAGGGAGAATCGACGGCTTCGAGAATCGTGGCGCCGGCGCCGTCGGCGTAGATCAGGCTGTCGCGGTCGTGTGGATCGGAGATGCGCGAGAGCGTGTCCGCGCCGATGACGAGCGCGCGGCGTGCGTTGCCGCTGCGGATGAACGAGTCGGCCACGATCATCCCTTGAAGCCAGCCGGGGCAGCCCATGATCAGATCGAACGCGACGGCCTGCGGCGCGCGGATGCGCAGCTTTGCTTTCACACGCGCGGCGAGCGCGGGGACCATGTCCGAGCGGCCGCCGCCGCGGACGTCGCCGAAGTTGTGCGCGACGATGATGAGGTCGAGCGTCTCGGGATCGATGCCCGACGAGTCGAGCGCCGCCTTTGCCGCTTCATAGGCGAGATCGGTGGCGACCATCGTCTCGGTCGCGTAGCGGCGCTCGCGGATGCCGGTGATCGACTCGAACTGCGCGAGGATCTCCGGTGTAGATTTCGCAAGCTTCGACCCGTCCGGAGCGCGAAAATCGCGATCCAGAAAATCATCGTTCGTCACGCGCCGGGGCGGGATGTAGCTCCCGGTGCCTGCGATCACCGAGTGGAGCGAACCCATCGCCGTGCAGAGTAGCGCATCTCCCACGCTGGCGGAATGGCTCGACGACGAGAGCGTCGACGCGTTTCTCGCGCGGCACTTTCAGAAGGCGCCGCTCGCGCGGCCGTCCGCGGCGAAATCCGCGATGCCGCTGCTCGACTGGAACGTCGTCGAGCGGATGCTCGCGCAGCGCGTGAAGCCCGACATGCTCGTCGTCCGCAACGGACGGCTGCTCGATCCCGCGCCGCAGACGTTCGCGGAACTGCGCGCGCTCTTCGACCGCGGCTACTCGCTCGTGCTGCGCCGCACGGAGCGCTACGACGCGTCGCTCGCGGAGCTCGCGCGCACGTTCGCGCCGCAACTCGACGGCGACGTGTCCATCCAGCTCTACCTCACGCCGAAGGGCTTTCACAGCTTCGGCTGGCACTACGACTGTGAAGACGTCTTCATCGCGCAGGCGATGGGCACGAAGGAGTACTTTCTGCGCGCGAACACCGTGAATCCCGCACCGACGCTCGACGCGATGCCGCGCGACATGCACTTCGAGCGCGAGACTTCGCCGGCCGTCGCCAGCACGCTCATCGCCGGCGACTGGCTCTACGTGCCGCGCGGCTGGTGGCACGTCGCGCGCGCGCACGAAGACGCGATGTCGATCTCGATCGGAATCCTGTCGCCGGCGGCGGCGCGTGCGCCCGTGCAAAAACATGGATAAGAAGTGGTGGGTGCTCACCTCCGTCGGCGTCGGCACGTTCATGTCCGCGCTCGACGGCAGCGTCGTCAACACCGTCCTGCCGGTGCTGCGCGAGGAGTTGCACGCGAGCGTCGCCGGCATCGAGTGGGTGGCGACGATCTACCTGCTCGTCATCAGCGCGCTGCTGCTCATCGTCGGACGCGCGGGCGATCTGCGCGGGCACAAGCGCGTCTACGTCGGCGGCTTCGTGCTGTTCGTCCTCGGCTCGGCGCTCTGCGGTTTCGCGTCGACCGCGCGCGTGCTGATCGGCATGCGCGCGTTGCAGGCGCTAGGTGCGGCGATGCTCGCGAACGGTCCCGCCATTCTGACGAAAGCCTTCCCGCGCGAGCAGCGCGGCCGCGCTCTCGGCGCGCAGGCGATGTTCACGTACCTCGGCCTCACGACCGGTCCGTCGTTCGGCGGCTGGCTCGCGCACGCGTTCAGTTGGCGCGCGGTCTTCTTCATCAACGTGCCGGTCGGCCTCCTCGCGATCGCGCTCTCGCTGCACTTCATCGAGAACGATCGTCCCGAGCGCACCGGCGAGACCTTCGACTTCGGCGGCGCCGCGCTCTTCACGTCGGGACTCGTGCTGCTCCTCGTCGCGCTGAACCAGGGGCACGCGTGGGGCTGGCTGTCGCTGAAGATCGTGCTGCTCTTCGTGTCGGCCGTCGTGTTGCTCGCTGCGTTCGTGCGGTGGGAACGCCGGCGCGCCGATCCGATGCTCGATCTGTCGCTGTTTCGCGCGCGCGTCTTCAGCGGCGCGACCATCACCGCGCTTTGCAACTACATCTGCGTCTACAGCGTGCTGTTCATCATCCCGTTCCTTTTGATTCAGGGACGTGGACTCGACGCGCAGCAGGCCGGGCTCGTCCTCACCGCGCAGCCGATCGTGATGGCGATCGTCGCGCCGTTCGCGGGCGCGCTCTCCGATCGCATCGGCTCGCGCGTGCTCACCACGACCGGCATGTTCGTGCTCGCCGTCGGCCTGGTGCTGCTGGCGACGTTCACCGCGCACGCCTCGCGCGGCCTCGTCGCCGCGGGACTCGCCGTCGTCGGCCTCGGCGTCGGTCTCTTCACCAGTCCGAACAACAGCGCGCTGATGGGCGCCGCGCCCGCGCACCGGCAGGGCATCGCGTCCGGCGTGCTCGCGACCGCGCGCAACGTCGGCATGGTCCTCGGCATCGGCATCGCCGGCGCCGTCTTCACCACCGTGCTCGCGCGCGGCGGCGCGGACGCCGTGCCGCACGGCGCCGCGGTCAGCCTCTACACCGCGGCCGGAATCGCTCTGGCCGGTACGCTCGCGGCGTTCTTCACCGATTGAGCCGCGTTTGGCGTTACGATTCGTCGCGGGTCATGGGGCATCACCACCGCGAGCGCCGGAAGTACCAGCGCGTCACGATCATCGATCCGATCCGCGGCCGCGCGGGCGACACGCGCATCGTGCTGTCGAACGTGTCGCTGAACGGCCTGCACGTCCTGCATCAGGCCGAGCTGCCGCGCAAGGGCGGCAGCTGCGCGGTCTCCTTCGAATGGCACGGCCAGGGCGTCGAGCTCGAATGCACCGTGCGCTGGACGGAGGTCCATACCCCCGCCAAGTCGCAGTTCGATAAAACCATTCATCAGTCCGGACTGCACGTCGTCCGTTTTCACGGCGAGTCGCGCGAGGTCATCCGCGAGCTCATCGAGCGCCACGTGCTGCGCGCCCTCGACGAACGGAAAGCCAACGCGCGGGGACTCCCCGCCGTCGCCGCGCAGTCGTTTCAGACCGGCAAGGCCGACGCGCTCGTGCGCCATGAATTCATCGGCGGCCAGTGGCAGACGATCGAGACCAAGGATCCGCGCCAGCCACTCAACGGCTTCACGATCTCCGTCGGCGAAACGCCCGCCAGCGTGCAGACGCTGCGCGATGCCTTCGCACAAGGCGACCAGCACGCGCGGCACATGATTCAGAAGATGGCGGCGATGAGCATCAGCCGCAGCGAAGGGATTCCGACGCGGCGCTACGAGCCGTGAGGCGCGTCGTCACCGAGCACCTCGCGATACAAGTCGACGCGATACCGCTGCCGCCACGCCGGCCACCCTTCGACGGTCTGTTGCACTTCGTCCAGAACTGCCCAAATCGTTGTGCGGTGATCCGGCGTCTGCTGCGTGTCATCAGCCATGCGGTCATTATGGCTGGTCTTCCTCGTCCTCGATGACTTTCTTCAATTCGTAGAGTGCTTTGGCTTCGAGCTCGAGGTAGCTGAGCGGCAGCATCTGCACGCTCGGCATCGCGTTCTGTACGTCCCACGGGATGCGCTCGCCGGAGTGGCGCGTCTTGCGGTCGCGCGGAATGCCGGCGTTCGTCGTGAGCGAAAACAGGTCGACGAAACGATGCGGCGCGATGCCGGTGAACGGCTCGAAGCGCACCGCATGCACGTCCGTGCATCCGCGCTTGCCGCATTCGGGCGTCGTGACGTCGTCGTGCGTCACGATCGCGTCGCGGTGCAGTTCCACGGCGCGGCTCTTCGGATATGGCTCGATGTAGACCACGCGCGCGATGCCGGCCGTGACGATGTGTCGCGCGCAGCCGTGACACGGAAACGTCGTCGTGTACAGCGTCGCGCCGCGCACGCTGACGCCGGTGCGCGCGGCGGCGAGGATCGCCTCCATCTCCGCGTGCACCGTGCGTCCGAACTCGAGCAGGTTCGCGACGCGCGACTTCTTGAACGCCGTTCGCGCCCACGCCAGCGGCGGCGTGGCGTCGTTTTTCAGCCAGCCGGCATCCTTCACCGTGTGGAGAATCTCTTCGATGATGAGATCCGCGTGCACGTTGACCGAGTCGCGATCCTCGTGGATGTCGCGCCGGTCGTAGTGATCGTCGGCGCGGTACAGACCGCCGCCTGACTTCGGCACGTCGTTCCAGCCCTGGCCGAGGAGCTCGCGATGCGCGCCGAGCTCGAAGACACGGGCGTCACCGTCACGGCGCTGCTGCCCGGTCCGACCGACACGAACTTCTTCGACCGCGCGCACGCGCAGGACAGCAAGATGCTCGACGAGAAGCTCGCCGATCCCGCCGACGTCGCGCAGGCCGGCTACGCGGCGCTGATGAACGGCGACGCGAAGGTGGTCGTGCCGCTCAAGTACAAGGTGCAGACCGCGATCGGCTCAGTCGTTCCCGACGCCGCGCTCGCGAAGCAGGCGCTCAAGAAGCACGAGCCGAAGCACGAAGACGCGCGCGAAGAAGAACGTCCGCGTTGATCGCTTCGAACCGCGTGCGGACGGGCGTTACGGCTCCCGTCCGTGCGCGGATTCCGCGGGGCGCAGCGGCAGGAACAGCGACACGCCGAGGGCCGCGACCGCGAAGAACGCGCACCACAGAAACGCACGGTCGATGCCGGCGGTCGTCGCCGCGCGCCGCAGCGCCGTCATCTCTTCGCGCACGTGCGGCGGCAGCGCGTCGAACGTGCCGCGGTCGCCGAACACGAGCTCCGCGGAGTTCGCGACGAGCATCTTCGCGACGCCGCTCTTCGCCTGCGGCGGAATGGACGCGTTCTCCCGCACCGCCGTCTCCATCCGCGACACGATCGACGAGATCAGCACCGCGCCGATGATGGCCGTGCCGAGGGCGATGCCGATCTGGCGGAAGGTATTCGTCACGCCGGATGCCTCGCCCGCGTTGCGCACCGGCACCGCGGAGAGCGTGAGGTTGTTGATCTGCGAGAGCACGAGTCCCATCCCGATGCCGTACAGCGCGAGCGCCGGCACGAGCCACATCAGCTTCGTGTCGATGCCGACCGCCGCGCGCAGGAGCAGGATCGCGACCGTGTTGCAGATCAGCCCCGCCTGTACGAGCCGCTTGTGCGGAATGCGTTTGGTGAGACTCGCCGCGGTCGGCGAGACGAAGAGGATCATGATCGACAGCGGCAGGAGCATGAGGCCTGTGTGCAGCGCGTCGAGACGCCGGACCGATTGCAGAAAAACCGGCAGGCAGAAGATGACGCCGTTCTGTCCGAGCATCATCACGCCCGTCACGCCTGCGCCGGCGACGAACTGGCGGTTCCTGAAGAGCTGCATCGAGACGATCGGCAGTCCGCCGCGCGCTTCGAAGCGCCGTTCCCACGCGACGAACGATGCGACGAGGATCACGCCGATGACGACGGAGAGGATCGCAATCGATACGGAGCCCGGCTGCCAGAGCGGAAACGGCTTGCGCGCGCGGAGCCAGCCGTAGCTCTCCGACTCGATGATGCCGAAGACGACGAAGAAGAGTCCCGTCGCGGAAAGCACGACGCCGAGCCAGTCGATCTGCTTGCGCTCGGGCTCGCGGTCGTCTTCGACGAGAGGTGAGCCGAGGAGCAGCAGCGCGACCACGAAGATGTTGATGCGGAAGCCCCAGCGCCAGCTGTAGTGCGTCGTGAGAAAGCCGCCGAGGATCGGTCCGATCGCGGCCGCGGCGGCGGCGACCGCGCCCCAGATCCCGAACGCGATCGCGCGGTCGTGCCCGCGGTACTTCGCGACGAGCAGCGACGCCGTGGCCGGCATCATCAGCGCCGCGCCGAGCCCCTCGATGATCGATTCGCCAAGGAGCAACACGCCGAACGAGTTCGCCATCGATGCCACGATTGCGCCGGCCACGAACGTGATCGCGCCGGCGATGAACATCCGCTTGCGCCCGAAGAGATCCCCCATCCGCCCGCCCGTCACCGTCAGCGCCGCCATGATCAGCGAGTACGCCGAGATCACCCACTGCAGCTTCTGCAGCGTGGTGTGGAGGTCGAGGATGAGGGTGGACAGTGCGACGTTGAGGAGGGTGGAGTCGATGAGGATGATCGCCAGGGCCAGCGAGAGCACGATGAGGGTGCCCCACTTGCGAAAGCGACTCTCGTGCGTGCTGCTGCGCTCCTCCATCCCGCGGGAGACGCGGATTACACGAAACGGGCCATGGAGGGGAGCGTAAAGGAACGCTTAGGCGTCAATATGGCTTTCAGTGTTGACACACCTACGTAAGCTGCTTTCATAATCCCGCAAAGATGCAAGAGATGGTTGGTACGCTCGCGCTAGGCGGGCGCTGCTCGCGCCTGCGGGGCGCTGATGCGTGGGTGATGCAGACCGCGCGTAACCACGTGATGGCCGAGCGTCACGTGATCTCGCAGTTCAGGCAATTGCACTGATGGTCCCCGCTGCGTACGACGAACAACGCGATCCGATGGCTGAGGATGTCTCCGACCCGCTCGCGCGGCTCGACCAATCGATCCGCAACCTGTTTCCGCGCGAGCTCGCGACACTGATTTTCGCGACGCTTGGTCCTGCGGACGAACGCGCGCTCGACTCGGTGCTGCCTGCTGCACAGCGCCTGCCGCGCATCGTGCAATCCGAAGGGAATACGGTCATTGTCCTCGAGACGCAGGATTGCACCTGTGCACGCCAGTCGGATTGGTGCTGGTGGGGAACGGTCTGCACCGGCGGTCCCTGTTATCCCGTCGATGGTTGCGGCACATGGTGGCGAGAGCGCTGTATGGAGTACTGCGAGACGCCCAATCAATAGGAGAGGCGATGGGACGAACGGCGCGTTTGGCTTGGGTTGCGATCGTGATCGGCTTCATTGGCGGTGCGCTCATCATCGAAACGACGCGTCTCACCACGCGCGGGCCGATGATTTTCGTCCCGTACGCGGCAATGCTCGTCGCGCTCCTCGGGTACTTCCGCGCCACGCGCGCGTTCTCGTTCGGACAGCGCTTCAATGCGACCTTCGGGTCGTTCATGCTGGCGTCGCTGATGACGTACGTCTATCTGAGCGTAGTCGTGAACCCCCATGACCTGCAGCTTCCGCTCTGGGCGAACGTTTGGCCCGTGCTCGTCATGATCGGCATCGGGGCGATCACGAGCAGCGTTGTCGCGGCCGCATCGCAGCCGCGCCGTCAGACGTAGTCTCTGCCCGCGCCGCCCGTAGCGGCCGGCGCGCCCTCCCTTGACTTCCTCTCCTCCCATCGGCAGAATCTGCGGCCATGTTCGATATTGAGACTCAGTCTCAACTCATCAGCGGCATGAGCGGCGCGGATTCGCGCGGAGACATCGCGTGAGACTCCGTTCGTTTCGCCGCGCGGCGGCTCGTCTTCGCAAACGCGCGTCGCGGCGCGCGGCGTACTGGACCGCGGTCGGCACGCTCGCGGCCTACAGCGCGTTCGGCGCGGAGTCAGCGGCGGTGACGCCGAAGACGCCGGCGCGCGGCGGGTCGGCGCAGACGGAGTCGCAGCTGACGGTGCGGCGGTTCCACATTCCGGCCGGTCCGCTGCCGGCGGCGCTCGAGTCGTTTCGCAACGTCACCGGCGTGCGCGTGACCGTGTCGCAGCTGCCGGACGGAACGCTCGCGAACTTTCAGTCGCCGGGCGCGTCGGGCTTCTTCACGAACGAACAGGCGTTGCGCGAGCTCCTCGCGGGCACCGCGCTCGCGTACCGCTTCGCGTCGCCCACCGCCGCCACGATCTTCATCGGCGGCGACGAAGAGATCGACGTCACCGCCCACGCGCCGTCGACGCTCGCGACCACGCTCCCGCGCTACAACGCGCCGCTGCGCGAGATCCCGCAGTCGATCAGCGTCGTGCCGCACGAAGTCACGGAGCAGCAGGGGACGACCACGCTGCGCGACGCGCTGCGCAACGTCGCCGGCATCAGCATCGCCGCGGGCGAAGGTGGCGCGCAGGGCGACAACCTCACCATCCGCGGCTTCTCCGCGCGCAACGATCTCTTCGTGGACGGCATGCGCGACTTCGGCAGCTACTACCGCGATCCATTCGCACTCGAAGAGCTCGAAGTGCTCAAGGGACCGTCGTCCGTGACGTTCGGCCGCGGCTCGACCGGCGGCGTCGTGAATCAGGCCACGAAGAGCGCGCGCTTCGACTTGTTCCTCGACACCGACGTCACCGTCGGCACCGACGCCACGCGCCGCATCACCGCCGATCTCAACGAGCCGTTCGGCGACGCCACCGCGTTCCGCCTCAACCTCATGGCGCACGACTCTCGCGTCGCCGGGCGCGCCGAGGCGGAGAACCGCCGCTTCGGAATCGCGCCGTCGCTCACGACGCTCCTCGGCGAATCGCGGCTCACGATCAACTACCTCCACCAGGCCGCGAACGACACGCCCGACTACGGCGTGCCGTGGTACTTCGACACGCCCGCGCCGGTCGACCGCACGAACTACTACGGTTTCCCCGACGCGAATTTCCTCCGCACGACGGCCGACATCGGCACCGCGAAGCTCGAGCGCGACCTCAGCGCGTCGACCAGTCTGCGCACGCAGCTGCGCTACGCGTCGTATGGCCGCGACGTGCAGATCACCGAGGCGAAGCTGGCGACGAGCGTGACGCCTTCGACGCCGCTCGATCGCGTGACGGTGACGCGCAACCAGATCGCGGTCGAAAGCGACGAGACGTTCGGCCAGCTGCAGAGCGACCTCACCGCGAACTTCAACACCGGCCGCGTGCTGCACAGCGTCGTCGCGGGTGTCGAGGCGGGACGCGAGACGTCCGATCCCACGCGGCTTGCGTTCAGCGGCGTGCCGGTCACGAGTCTGCTCGATCCCGATCCGAACCAGCCGTTCGCCGGCACCGCCGCGGTCTCGACGAAGATCCGCACGACGGCGACGACCGTCGGCGCGTATGTGCTCGACACGCTGCACGCGGGGCCGCATTGGGATCTCACCGCGGGCGCGCGCTGGGATCGCTTCGATGCGGACGTCGACAATCTCGCCGGCGCGCCGACGACGTTTCACCGCGTCGACGCGATGCCGAGCTGGCGCGGCGGCGTCGTCTACAAACCGGCAGCGACGGGCAGCATCTACGCGAACTACTCGACCTCGTTCAATCCGTCGGCGGAAGCGCTGTCATTGAGCGCGAGCACGGCCGACACCGCGCCGGAAGAGAACCGCAACACCGAGCTCGGGACGAAGTGGGATCTACGCAACGGGCGACTCTCGCTGCGCGGCGCATTGTTCCGCACGGAGAAGCGCAACGCGCGCGAGACCGATCCCGCGAATCCGCTGCAGCAGATCCTCTCGGGACGCCAGCGCGTCGACGGCATCGAAGTCGAGGCGAGCGGGCACGTCACCGAGCGCTGGCAGCTGCTCGCCGGCTACTCGCACATGAACAGCGAGCTGGTGAAATCGGTCGGCTTCCCCGCGGCGGTCGGCGCGCGACTCGCGAACGTGCCGGACGACACGTTCAACTTCTGGAGCACGCTGCGCGTCGCGTCGCGGTTCGAGATCGGCGCGGGCGGACAGTACGTCGGCAGCCGCACCGCGAGCACGACCGCGCCGCTCGATCCGATCACGCATCAGCTCAAGGAAGCGCCCGCGTACTGGGTCTTCAACGCGATGATCAGCCATCCCCTCGGCGATCGCGTCCGGCTGCGGCTCAACCTCTACAACCTCACCGACGCGTACTACTTCGATCAGCTGCATCCCGGCCACATCGTGCCGGGGCCGGGGCGCTCCGCGTCGCTTTCCTTTGATATCCAACTAGGCGGCGCGAACAGGAACTGACCCGTGCTTCTCGCCATCGCGGACGTGCTCTCGCAGGATGAACTGACGACCGCGCGGCGGCTGCTCGCCGGCGCTCGCTGGGTCGACGGCCGCGTGACCGCGGGACATCAGTCGGCGCGCGCGAAAGACAACCAGCAGCTCGCCGAGGACGATCCGGCGGCGCGGCAGCTCGGCGCGATGATCGTGTCCGCGCTCGAGCGCAGCGCGCTGTTCGTCTCGGCTGCATTGCCGCTGAAAGTCTTCCCGCCGCTGTTCAATCGCTACGAGGGTGGGCAGTCGTTCGGCACGCATGTCGACAACGCGATCCGGCAGGTGCCGGGCACGCCGCATCGCGTGCGGACGGATCTGTCGGCGACGCTGTTTCTCGCGGCACCCGAGGAGTACGACGGCGGCGAGCTGGTGGTCGAGGACACGTACGGACTGCACGAGGTCAAGCTGCCGGCGGGACATCTGATTCTGTATCCCGCGTCGAGCCTGCATCACGTGAAGCCGGTGACGCGCGGCGCGCGACTGGCGTCGTTCTTCTGGATCCAGAGCATGGTCCGCGACGACGGCGAGCGCACGTTGCTGTTCGATCTCGATCTCGCAATTCAGGGCGTGAACCGCGAGCTGCCGGACAAGCCGCTGGCGGTGCAACTGACGGGCGTCTACCACAATCTCCTGCGCCGCTGGGCGGACGCGTAAGTGCGGCGGGCGCTCTTCTGGCTGCACCTCGCCGCGGGCGTGGTGTGCGGCATCGTGATTCTCATCATGTCGGTGACCGGCGTGTTGCTGGCGTTCGAGCGCGAGGTCGTGGCGGCGTTCGATCGGACGCCACGCGCGGCCGCACATGCGACGCCGCCGTTGCCGATTGACGCGTTGCTTGCGAACAGCGAGCGCGCATTGCATGGCACACCAACGATGCTGACGATCGCGCGCGATCCGTCGCTGCCGCTCGAAATCGGCGTGGGCCGCGAACGCGTCGTCTTCGTCGATCGTTCCAGCGGTGCGACGCGCGAAGGCTCGCGCGGCGTGCGGCGCTTCTTCCGCGTCGTCGAGAGCTTGCACCGGTGGCTGGGCGCGTCGGACGCGTCGCGCGACCGCGGCCGCGTCGTTACCGGCGCGTGCAATCTCGCGTTCCTCGTGCTCGTCTGCACCGGACCGTTTCTCTGGTGGCCGCGACGCTGGTCGTGGCCGGGCGTGCGTGCGATCGTCTGGTTCCGCCGCGGTCTCTCGGCGCGCGCACGCGATTTCAACTGGCACAACGCGATCGGCATCTGGTCGTTCGTGCCGCTGCTGGTCATCGTCGCGACGGGCGTCGTGATGTCGTATCCATGGGCGAACGCGCTCGTCTATCGCATGACCGGTAGTCCCGTGCCCCCGCGCGAGCCGCGTCCGCTGGAAGCGCGCGCAGCGAAGACTGACGGCGTGCTGCACGACGTCGCGCGTCTGCTGCCGGCCGCGGAGCAGCAGGTGCGCGACTGGAAGCGCATCAGCGCGCGCGTGCCCGCGCCGAACGCGGACACCATCGTCTACACGATCGATCGCGGCGACGGCGGACGTCCCGACCTGCGCGCGCAGCTCACGCTCGACCGCCGCACGGGACGCGTCGTGAAGTGGCAGCCGTTCGCGTCGCAGAACGCGGGACGCCGTATGCGCACGTGGATCCGCTTCAGCCATACAGGCGAGGCGGGCGGGATGGCCGGCCGCGCGATCGCGGCGATCGCAACGGCCGGCGCGGTGGTGCTCGTCTGGACGGGACTCGCGCTCGCGCTCCGCCGGCTCGCGCAGTGGTTGCGCACGAGCCGGCGGAACGCGGTGAGTTAGCGAGTCGTCGTTGCCGTGGTGGTCGTCGTCGCGGGGCGGTTCGCGCCGGCGCGGATGAACGCCACGATGTCGTCCGAGAGCGCGTCGGCCGAGGGGCGGTAGAGATACATCATGTGCCCGCCCTTGTAGTCCTTGATTGTCAGGCGGTTCGGATCGATGCCGCTGTGCTCGAGCATGTAGCGCGTCGCAAAGTACGACGTCGTCAGATCGTTGTAGCCGGCGGCGGCGAAGACGCGCAGCGCCTCGTTGTCCTTCGTGCCCTGCGCGAGCATGCCCGTGACGTCGACGAAGCCGGCGAACGCGCCGCGGCGATTCGCGGGGCGCTTCCACTTGCCGTTCGCCTCGCCGTTCTGCGGGAAGTAGCGGCGATCCGTCTCGACCCCGAGCTCGTCGTGCAGATACGGCTGGAAGAGCGAGATGTAGATCGGGCCGGTCTTCGCGCCGAACGGATCGCCGTCCGGATACTCGGCCACGCCGTCGAGCTCGTCCTGCACGTAGCGGCCGTCGAGGAGGCCGAGCGATTTGCCTTCGTCGCGCAGCAGCTCCTTCGTAAAGCGGATCGCGTTGATGCGCAGGTTGCTGCGCAGGATGTACTGCGTCGAGAGGCCGGTGTAGCGATGCAGCTGCTCGGCGATGCGCTCCTTGTCGGCGCGCGGGAGCTCGTCGCCCTGGAAGAGCGCGGTGAGGTACTCGGAGCCGGCGAACTTCTCCACCTCGCGCAGCAGCGTGTCGAGGTCCTTCGACTGGTCGGGGAGCTTGTGGTGGTAGTACGCGGTGGCGGTGAGCGCGGGGAGATGCGTCGCGAAGGTGAGGTCGTTGCCGGCGGTGACGAACGGCAGCGTGCCCATGTTCAGCGCGGGCGAGATCAGGACGACGCCGTTGAGGCCGATGTTGTAGTCGTTCTGCAGACGCGGGACGAGCATCGACGAGCGAATGCCGCCGTAGCTCTCGCCGAGGATGTACTTGGGGGAGTTCCAGCGATTGTGCTGCGTGATGAAGGCGCGGATGAAGTCGGCGACGGAGTCGGCGTCCTCGTCGTAGCCCCAGAAGTCCTCGTCTTTCTTGTCGCCGAGGGCGTGGCTGTAGCCGGTGCCGATCGGATCGATGAAGACGAGGTCGGTGGCGCGGAAGATCGACGACGTGTTGTCGCGCAGTTTGTACGGCGGCGCGCCGGGATCGGAGGCGTCGCTCGGGATGTCGATGACCTTCGGTCCCACGAGGCCGAAGTGCAGCCACACCGACGCCGAGCCAGGGCCGCCGTTGAAGACGAACGTCAGCGGGCGGTCTTCCGCGCGCGCGCCGTCTTTGGTGTAGGCGAAGGTGAAGAAGCTGGCCGTGTTCTTTCCGGCCGCATCCTTCAGGAAGATCTCCTCGGCCGTCGTCGTATACGCGACGTCTTCTCCGCCCATGCGGATCCGGTGCTGCTTGACGAACTTCATCGGCGGCTTCTCCGCCGCCGCTTTGTTATCCGCCGGCTTGTCGGCGGGTTTCGCATCCTGCGCGAGCAAGGGGCTCGCGAGCAGCATCAGCGCCACAACGAACTTACGCATCCTGCACTCCTGACTTGATTGGAATCGGGGGTTCGACTCTACAGACGTTCGCCGCGGCCGTTGGTTGGGCCGGCGTGTCGCAATTGTGCAGTTCTACGGGCGCGCGTCGCTACTGTTTCGGTTTGGCCTGCACGGGCAGCTGGACGAACTCGCCGTCGCCGTAGATGAGATCGTCTTCGAGCCGGTCGCGGTAGACGGTCGCGGCGCGCGCGCTGCTGCTCTCCTGCGGGATGCGGCGGCTGTCCCATTCGAAGATCGAGTCCGCGCCCGCGCTCACGATGCGGTAATGCTGGTGATCATCCGACACCACGTACGCGTACTCGTGGTCCCACATGTCCTTCTTCGGCAGCGCGCGGATGTACGTCGGCGTGAGCTCCGCCTCGAGCGACGCGTAGTCGCCCGTCGGATAGGTCTCGTCGTGATCGGTGGCCCACGCTTCGAGCGCGGCGGCCACGCCGCGCATGTCGCTCGTCGTGCGGCGCCACGGCCGCTTCTTCTCCACGACGTCCTGCGCTTCCTGCATGGCCTGCTGGATCTTCGCGGAGAGATGCTGTCCGCCCATCTGCATGGCGTCCGTCATCAGCTGCGGCATGAGCGTCACCGCCTTGTGGCCGGTGGGCGACTGATAGAACGCGGTGAGGTCCGCGATTTCCTTCTCATTGAAATACTTCGCATAGAGGCGGACCACCGCCTCGTGCAGGTCGCCGCCGAAGTCGATCTTCGCCGCGCGCTCGCGGAACGCCGCGAACAGTTCCTTCGCCTCCGCCACGTCCTCCGGATCGTTCCCGTTCGCCTCGGCCGATTGCGCGTACTGCTGCTCGATGCTCTTGTACATCGCGTCGATCGTGTCGTGCATCGACTTGTCCATGTCCATGGCCGCGAGCAGCTTCTCGAGCTCCGCGCGCTGCGCGGTGGAAGGATTGGGCTCCGTGGCGGAGAGAGGCAGAGCCATCGCGAGCGCGAGGAGAACGAGACCGAGTTGTCGCATGGCTGTTCTTTAGCAGCGCGCGGGGATGCGGTCAAGGAGGTGCGTCACGATTGGAGTCGCGGCCGCCGCATCGTCGTCACGCGTCTTACGCGATAGAAGCCTGATTTCGGCTGCTGTTTGACTGTGGACGCGTCGCGTTTTGCACAATGGCAATCGTTGCATTTACCGAAAAAAGCCGTTGCGGACTTCCGGGGAATCGTCTATCCTGCGCGGCTCACAAGGGTCCAACCAAGAGAGAGAGACAATCCGTGGAATCCAAAACGCCCGTGTTTTCGGGGGTGTGGCGGGGGAGACTGTTCGTGCGGCTCGTCGCCGGCGCGGCAGTGGTGGTGTCTGCGTTCGTGCCGGGTGTGCGGGCGGCGGAGGCATTGTTCCCGCGGCCGCTGCACATTGTGCGGCGCGTCGAAGATCCCATTGCGAAGACGGTCACGACGTTCGAGCAGTATTGTGCGGGCGATGAAGTCGTCACCGTCAACGGCGCGCGCGTGGTCATTGCGGATTATGCGCGGCAGCAGCTGACGGAAATCGATCGCGGCGCGGGGACCTACAGCATTACGCCGTTCGATGCATTGGCGAAAGCGCAGCCGGCGGCGACCCAACAGAAATCCGCGGCGGCGTGGACGGCGACGCCGCGCGGCACAATAGGCACGCGCAATGGCCGCTCGCTCGACTCGTTCGAGCTCTCGCGCGACGGCGCGGACAAGCTCACCCTCGACATCGGCGTCGACCGCAATACGCGTCTCTCGCGCGCGGCGCTCGAGGTCCTCATCGGCGCGGCGTATCCCAATCCGCGCCGCGAGGAGCACGACGCGATTCTGCGCGTCGCCACGAACGGCGATCCGGCGCATCGCGCGAAATCCGCAAACGGCATCGCCGCGCAGGACGACTACGCGCTGCCGTTCGAAACGAGCATCACCATCGACGCGGCCGGTTCCCGCGTGACGATGCGCAACAGTGTGCTGGATGTGCGCAGCGAGCTCGCGCCCGAGGAGCTCAAGCTGATTCCGCCGGGCGCGCGGAAAGTCGAGTCGCCGGCGGTCCGCGTCGCGCGCGAGCTCCGCGAGCTCGATCAGCTTCCCTCCCGCATTCAACCCGAATCCCACTAGCCGCCCGCGCCGAGCACCTGCATGCGCCTCCGTCAGACACGCATTGGAGTCTTTTGTCTTCTCGCGCTCCTCGCCGTCCCCCTCGCGGCCGGCGAGGTCGCCAAAGCCGATCTCGACATCCTCGGCCTCGGCCTGGAAGTCGATCGCAACCCGGTCGTCACCGCCGTCGACGTTCCGCCGTACGTGCAGACGCTCTTCGGCGGCAAGACCGGCGACGAGGCGCCGCCCGCGAACGGGCTCTCCGCGCTCGGCGAGCTCACCGGCCCCGGCATCACCACTCCGATCACGCTCGCGACGACGCCCGGCCGCGCGTTCGCGATCCCCGCGCTGCATGCGAAGGGGGATTATCAGCTGCAGAACATCCGCCTCGTCGGCGCGGACGGCGCGTTCCTCCAGCAGGCCGTCCCGTCGTTCGCGATCATCAACGTCAGCGACGTGCTCGAGACACACGTGCGCGTGCGACAGCTGACGCCCGACGAGCTGCGCCAGCGCGGCATCGTCGTCGACGCGCGCAACTACGACGTCTACGAATACACGTTCATCTTCGGCGTCGACCAGACCACGGTCGAGATCCCGTATCCCGTGATCATCGACCGCCGCACGCACGAGGTCACGCCGCTGCCGCGCGAGTCGCAGTACACGATTCCGCCGGTGCCGGTGAACGCGCGTCCGCCGCGCTTCGAGCCGCCCTCGGTGGCGACGTTCGAGCTCGATGGCGGACCACCTGACGGCGGCGACGGGCTCGATCACGAAGGGCGGCCGGGGCGGCCTTCGATTCCGGCGGCGCTGGTCGTGCCGACCGGCTTCGGCGTGCTGCACCAGTTCTTCGCGGTCGTGCTGCAAGTCGACAACGGCGCGCCCGCGGGCAGCAACATCCGCCTCGACTCGGTCACGGCGACGATCGGCACGCCGACGCAGCTGCGCGTGTCGAAAGTCGTCCCCGCGGTCTCCCTCGGGCAGCCGGTGCCGATCGTCGACGAGAGCACCGGCGCGAGCTTCCTCGTCGCCGCGGGACGCGGCAGCGCCGAATGGACGCTCGAGGCGCTCAAGGCGGGCACGCACAGCGTCAACGTCGAAGTGAACGCGACGTACCAGCAGCCCGGCCAGCCCGACTTCCCGCTGCGCGGCCACGTCTCGACGACGCTCGTCGTCAGCGACCCGCGCTTCCAGATCAACTTCTCCCACCCCGACACCGTGCGCAAGGACGAGAGGTACACCGCGTACGCCTTCGTCACGAACCTCAGCGCGAACTTCCAGCACGTGCTCCTCGACCTCTCGCAGATCCCGGCGTGCACCTCCGGCGCGGCGGCGGAGAACATCTGCCGCGAGGAAGGCACGGCGCCAACCGCGGAGCTCGACCTCCAGCCGGGCGAGATGAAGCCGGTGCCGTACAAGCTCAACTCGAAGATCACGGGGAAAGTGTTCGCCGCCGCCGGCGTGGCGAACGACGAGACGGTCGGCGCGAGCGTGAAGCTGACCATGGGCGTGAGCGCGACCGGCATTCCGCTGTCGCCGGCGACGCTCGTGCTGCCGTACTACGCGCGCTATCTGCCCTCCGACTTCGTCGACGCGAACATGCAGCTCCTCGGCCTCGGCTACAGCCTGGCCACGGCGCCGCTCACGCAGGCGACGGCCAAGTTCCCGCGCGTGCTGAAGACGGACGTCTTCACGCGCGCGCAGCAGATCGCGCGCGCGGGGCAGCGGATCTTCGTCGCGCGGCGCGATCTCAGCGCCAGCGATCCGCTCGAGAATCGCGAGCCGTTCTTCCAGCTCGCGCTCGATCTGCTCGGCAACGCGGAGCGCGTCGATCAGGCGAACACGGCGCCGGAGCTGCGGGAGTGGGACGACCTGCGCCGTGCCGAGGAGTCGGGGCGACGCGCGGAAGCGGCGATGGCGCGGCAGCTCGAGACACAGGCGTTCTCGAACGGCGAGACGCCGCAGCAATTCGTGAGCGAGTTCGCCGCGGCGACGTCGCATCGCACCGGGTTCCTCTTCGCGTACGCGCACGGCGCGAATGTCGATGGCGCCGCGCGGCCATACGCGGTGTCCGTGACGGCGCTCGCGACCGGCACGCGCGCCGACGTTCCGGCGGAAGCGGCGGAGGGGTGGATTCGCACGCTGCCGTACGCGCAGCTCACGCGACTCAATGCCGGCGGCGATGTGGGCGAGCTCGCGCTGGTCGGACGCTGGCCGAACGAAACGCTGCGCGTGTCCGTCGTTCCCGCGGCGGCGTCGTTCACGCTGCACCTCATTTATCCCGACGCGAACGACGGCGTGCAGTTGCGCACCGATCTCGCGATCACCGGCGCCACGCCCGGCGTCGCGGTCGACGTCGACGTCGTGCGCGGCTCGCACGCGCTGGTGGTGAAGAACGCCGTCGGCGTTGCCACCGTCAACGTCGTGCCGCAGACGCCACTGCGCGTCATCGGCGCGGCGCAGGACCTCCATCTCGACGACCGCGGGCACATCGTCTCGCTGCTCTTCAACCGGCCGGTCCGCATCAGCGACGCGGCGACGCTGCGCGATCAGTTCGCGCTCACGGTCGACGTGCCGAAGGCGAATTACCACGTCACGCGGAAGAACGTCCCGTCCGATCCGAACGCGCAGCTGCAGATCCCCGGCGCCGCGCTGCAGGACGACGCGAAGATCATCAACGTCACCTTCGACAAAGCGCTCTCGCGCAATGCGCAGTACCTCCTCGCCGTCGACGCGATTCACGACATCTCGGCGCCGGCGGTGACGTTCGCGGTGAGCGACGTCGTGCCTCGGATCGACAACGATCGTCCCGGCGCGATCCTCACCGGCCTCGTGCTGCGCGGCGACAACAGCGTCATCCCGAACGTACTCGTGCGGATGACGGGCGAGACCGGCGGCGAGCAGATCGACGTCACCGGCGCCGACGGACGTTTCCTCTACGAGTTCGTTCCGCGCGACGCCGACAGCGGCATCTACGGCGGCTACGCGCTCAGTGCCGAGGCGGAAGGGAAGAGCGCGAAGCTCGAAGGGGCGGTGCGTCTCCCCGGCGAGGTTCACACTGTCAACCTCCAGTTCCTCGGCCGCGGCCGCGCGCGCGGACAGGTGCGCTACAGCGACGGCGAGGTCGTGGCGGACGTCGACGTCACCATCGGCAGCACGATGTTCGATCAGGTGCGGCACGGCCGGACCGACGCCGCGGGCAACTACGACATCGGCGACTTGCCGGTGGGGCCGCTCACGTTCTCGGTCTTCGACAACGACGGGCGTCCGACGTTCGCCGCGAACCAGATCCGCGTCGCCGGCGAGGTCGTGACGCAGGACCTCGTCATCGTGAAACGCGATGCGCCGGGACTCGGCAGCGTGCGCGTCATCGTGCGCCGCTCCGACACGAACGCGCCCGTCGCCGGCGCGCTCGTCGGCGTCTGGGCGCAGGGCTACGCGCTGCGCGACGGCAGCACGGACGCCGACGGCACGTTCCTCTTCAGCGGTATCCCCGCGGGCGTCGTGTCGGTGCTCGCGGCCGACTTCGGCATCAGCCGCAACGGCGCGGGCGTCGAGGTCGAGCTGCGTCCCGACCAGACGCTCGAGCAGACGCTCGTCCTCTCCGTGCCGGCGCCGAACGTCGAGACGGCGACGCTCGAAGGCGTCGTGATCCGCGATGACCCGGCGGCGCCGGGCGATGCGTCGAAGGATGCGCCGGCTGCCGGCGCCATCGTCACCATCGACCGCGTCTCGCCCGTCACCACGAATCCCGACGGCTCGTACACGATCGCCGATCTGCCGTTGTCGGCGGCGGAGCGCCGCATCAGCGTCTTCGATCCCGCGACCGGACGCCGCGGCTACTTCAGCGTGCCGACGCTCGTCGCCGGCTCGAATCACTTCAACATGAAGCTGCGCAGCACCGAGCCCGCGGGCACGGCCACGATGCGCATCCGTCTCTATGGGCCGCAGGGCGAGCCGGTCACCGGCTACCGCGTGATCTGGCCCGGTTTCCCCGCGACCAGCTTCACGCCGCGCGGCGACGGCGTCTACGAGCTGCCGGACATGCGCGTGCCGCAGCAGGTCGACGTCGTGGCGGTGCCGTCCGGCGGCAACTCGCCGTACGGCGATCAGGCCGCGAGCGGCAACGTGCGCGTCGACTTCGGCGGCCAGGTCGGCGTCACCGATCTCCACCTGCCCGGCTCCGGCACGATCGTCGTGCGCACGGAAATCGAGCAGCCGTGCTCCACGCCTCCGTGCTACGCGCAGGTCCTCGGGCCGATCGCGATGTCGTACAGCGTGTGGGACGAGGCCGAGCAGGGCTTCCGTCCGAAGACGTTCGAAGGCACGCCTGACTCCGAAACGGGCCTCGTCACCTTCCACAACGTGCCGGCGCGGCAGAACGTCGGCCTCTCCACGGTGCGAAATCCGGCCGGCTTCGCGGCGGGCCAGGCGTATCTCGCGTACGACGGCGACGTCCGCAACGTGACGCTGCGCCTCTCCACGATCGGCGACGTCACCGGCCGCGTCTACGCGCACGACGGCGTGACGCCGGTGTCCGGCGCGACCGTGCGCCTCTACACCGACCGCGCGACATACGCGCCCGCGATCACGAATCCCGACGGCACGTTCCGCTTCGCCGCGGTCGCCGCGGGCACGCCGTTCACCATCGTCGCGGACCTCGAGCGCGACGGCGTCTATCGCACCGGCATCGTCGGCGGCGCGACGCCGGGCGGTGGCGGCCCCGTCTCGAACCTCGTCATCGTCATGCGCACGCAGTCGACGGTGGAAGGTCAAGTGCTTGACCAAAACGGCGTGAAGGTGCCGCTGGCGCGCTACTGGCTGCGCGAGCTGGCCTGGCCGTACCGCGCCATCGGCACGCCGCAGGATCCGCTGCAGGCCGACATCAACGGCCGCTTCGTGGTCAGCAACGTCTTCACCGGTGACTTCCGCATCACCGCCGTCGATCCCACGAATCAGGAACTGCGCGGCGACTACCAGGGACATCTCAGCGACGAGGGCGACGCCACGCAGCGCAGCGTGCAAGTGCGCATCGGCGGCGCGGGCACCGGTGCCGTCAGCGTCACGGTCACCGATCCGCTCCTCGGCTTCGCGAAGGTCGCCAATGCCGAAGTCGCGCTCTTGCGCGGCAGCGGACGCTTCGACTTTACGAGCACCAACGACAACGGCGTCGCGTTCTTCGACGGCGTGCCGGTGGGCCGCTACACGATCGTCGCGTACTCGAAGTCCGCGGGACGCGCGGGACACGCCGTCGACTTCGACGTCGCCGCGGGCAGCACCGTGCCCGTCACCGTGCAGCTCGAGTTCCGCGGACTCGTTTCCGGCACGCTCACCGATCCGGAAAGCGAGCCGACGCCGGGGCTGCCGTCGAAGGGCATGCCCGTCCAGCTGCAGGCCACCGGCAGCAGCGCCGCCGCGTCGACCGACGTCGACGGCGCGTTCGTCTTCAACGGCGTGCCGGAAGGTCCGTTCTCGCTGATCGCGTACGAGATCGGCTCGCTGCGCCGCGCGGTCGGTCCGTCCGGACTCTTCATCAGCACGCTCGTGCCCGAGCAGAAGAACATCCACCTCGAGCTCGAGCGCACGGCCACGCTCACCGTGCGCGTGCATCTGCCGCTCGACAACGGCGCGGCGGGCGACCTCGCGCCGCTCGCCGAGGTCACGGTGTGGCAGGGCGATCTGATCTGGGGGCCGGTGCCGTATTACCGCGGGCAGCAGGGCAACCCGACCATCTTCCGGAAGATGCTCGCCTCGTCCGGCTACGGCTTCGAGGTCCGCGAGCTCGGCGGCGAAGGGCGCGTCGTGAAAGGCGGCGGCGGCTTCGGCGGCGCGCTCGAGAAAACGGAAGACGTCGTGCTGCCGACGTCGGGAACCGTCGAGGTGCACGTGCTCGACGGCAGCGGCAATCCGGTCGAGGACGCGAAGGTGGACCTCTTCGCGCCGGGCATCGGGAACCGCACGATGTTTACGCCGTCAACCGGCAGCGTCACGCTGCCCGGCGTGCCGTTCGGCTGGATCACCGCGTCGGCGTCGAAGGGCAACGTCACCGCGTCCGGCGGCGGCTCGCTGGTGAGCCGCTCGCAACCGCTCCAGCTCACGCTTAACCTCGGCTCGAACGCGAGTGTCGAAGGCGGCGTCGACGCGGAGATCGGCAACGGAACTCCGTCCGCCGGCACGCGCGTGCTGCTGCTGGTGACCTCGCGTCTCTCGCAGCCGCTGCGCCTCGAAACGCTCACCGATGCGAACGGCGCGTACCGCTTCACCGGCATTCCGGTCGGCGGCACCACGCTCGCGTTCACGTTCTACGGCCCCGACGACACGACCATCGGTGCCACGCGCACGGTGCCGGTCGCGGACGGAACGACCGGGACGATCGTCGTGCCGCGCGTGCGCATCGACGCCACGCCGCCGCGCGTACTGTCGATCGATCCGCCGGCGAACGCCACCAGCGTCTCGCCGTCGACGCCGATCACGATCACCTTCAGCGAGCAACTCGCGGCCGCGTATCTCAACGGCTCGTGGTTCCAACTGCTCGCGACCGACGACAGCTCGCTCGTCGCGTGCACGGTCGAGCCGTCGGTGCGTCCCGATGGGACGTTCATCGTCAAGCTCGTCCCGCCGCCGCCGGGCGCGGGCCAGAAGTTCCCGCTCAAGAGCAACGTGCTCTATCGACTGGCCATCCCCGCCGGTATTCAGGACACGACCGGCAACCCGATGCTCACCGCGGTCGGCTCGAGCTTCACCACCGTCAACTACACCGAGCCCGCGGTGCTGAAGGTCGATCCGGCGGAGACCGAGCCGATCCCCGCCAGCGCCACGTTCCGCGTGAAGTTCAACAAGGCCATCGCCGCGAACTCGTTCGAGATCGGCGGCGTGGTGCGCCTCGAGAATCTCGACGCGTACAAGGGCAACGCCGTCGAAGTCCTGCCGATCTCCGCGTTCCCCGATCCCGCCGACGCGACGACGTTCGTCATCGCGCCGCGGGGCGTGGCCATCGCCGAGTCGTCGTTCTACCGCCTCACCGTCAGCGGCGCGCGCGACACGCAGACGCCGCCGAACGTGCAGAAGGACGACCGCGTCTTCGAGTTCTTCTCCTTCGACACGAAGAAGCCGATCGCCAGGATCACCAGCAGCGACGACAACCTCGTCTCCGAACTGCTCTACACCGCCAGCGTCCGCGTGACGGACGACGGCACCGACGACGAGTCGAACGACATCGCCTACGTCGACTGGCTCGATGCGAACGGCACGGCCATCGCCCGCGTGCGCACGAAGCCGTTCGCGTACAGCTTCGCCGCGCCGGCCGCGACGACCACCGGCTCGACGTTCACGCTGCAGGCCGTCGCCACCGATCTCTCCGGCAACAGCAGTCCGGCGCCCGACGTCCACACCTGGAACGTGCTGCCGAACGATCCGCCGCGCGACATTCTCGTCACCAACACGCCCGACGCCGCGTACCCCACGCACGCCGTGCACACGACCGTCGCGTTCCACGACGAGGGGCTGAAAGTCACGCTCGCGCTCGAGCTGCGCGGCACCGCGACGAACGGCGACGCGCTGCACCAGATCGTCGGCTCGCAGAACATCACCCGTCCTTCGACGGCCGTGCCGTTCCCCGACGCGAGCTTCGACTGGACGCTGCCCGCGACGCTGAAGGACGGCGCCGCGACGCTCGTCGTCACCGCGACGGATTCCGTCAACAAATCCGGCATCGCCGAAGTGCCGCTGACCGTGCTCGCGGATACGACGAAGCCGGAGATCGTCGCCTTCACGCCGAAGGCGGAGACGCACTACCAGTACAACACCGCGAGCGGCAGCTACACGATCGAGCTGCAGGTGCGCGACGCGGAGACCGGCATCGCCCGCGCCACGATCAGCGTCGGCGGCGTCGCGCAGAGCGGCGTCACGAGCTCGTTCGACTCCGCGACCGGCATCACCACGTTCCGCAAGAGCGTCACCGTGCCGCCGCGCAACGCCGACACGCGCGTGCCCGTCGCCGTCTCGGTCTACGACCAGCGCGACAACGTCACCACCGACACGCACGAGGTGATCTACGACCGCGTCGACGACGCCACGATCCCGACCGCGGCCTGGATCACGCCGCTCGACGGCGCGGCGCTGCCGGCGAATCAATCCGATTGGCTGACCACGCTGCGCGTGCGCGCGACCGACGACGTGAAGGTCACGTCGGTCCGCTTCGAGTCGACCGCGCTCGCCGCGCCGGTCGACGCCACGCTGCGCGCTGGCACGTCGGATGTCTTCGAGGCGCGCGTCGCGTTCACGTTCCCCGCCGATCGCACGCCGTTCACGGTCAAGGCGATCGTCGACGACGCCGATCCGTCGCACAGCGTCGAGCTGCCCATCACCATCGATCCGGTCGACGTCGATCGCGTCATCAGCGCCAACATCAACATCTCGTCCATCACCGCCGATCAGTACGCGAACCGCAGCGTCCTCGTGCGCGGCGTGCGCGTCTACGTCTCCGTTCCGCTCGCGCTGAAAGACCTCGTGCTCGTCGACGGCGCGGTGCTCTCGAATCCCGAAGAGACGAAGCTCGATCTCACCATCGCCGATCATCTCTTCGTCGACGCCGACTCCCGCGTCGACCTGACCGGCCGCGGCTACCTCGGCGGCCTCCACGGCCGCGAAGACCGCACGCCGGGCAACGCCTCGCGCCTCGGCCGCACGCGCTCCGGCAACGGTGCGGCGAATGCCGACGCCTCGTACGGCGGCATCGGCGGCTCGTACGTCGGCACGACCAACGCGACCTACGGCTCGATCACCGATCCTGTCGACTTCGGGAGCGGCGGCGGCGCGCAGCCGAGCGGCGGCGATCGTCCCGGCTCGAACGGCGGCGGCGCGGTGCTCCTGCGCGGCGGCAGCGGACTCGCGCGCTTCGTGCTCGCGGGACCCGTGCTCGCCGACGGCGAGCCGCCGTCCGGCTCCACGTTCTGGATGCTCGGCTCGGGCGGCACGATCTCGCTCCGCGCGCACGCGCTCATCACCGGTCCGTGGACGCGCATCAGCGCGAACGGCGCCGACGGCGGCGCGGAGAACAACCTCGATCGCGGCGCGGGCGGCGGACGTATCGAGCTCCGTGCAAGCGACCGCTTCGAAGTGGCGCTCTCCGCGATCCAGGCGCGCGGAGGACGTCACACCGGCGCGGACAACGAAGCGCACGTCGACGGCGGCGCCGGCACGATCTACCTCGTGCGTCCGGGTGCGACGCTCGGCGAGCTCGTCGTCTCCTCGTTCGACGATCGCGTTCCCGCGACCGCGCACCGCACCGCGGCCACGCCGATCGGCGGCGGCGCGTTCGACAGCATCACCATCGGTCCCCGCGTGCTGGCGCGCTTCGACAGCGAGCCGTCCGGCACGCTCACCGTCGATCCGTCCGCGTCGATCGTGCGTCCGAACGATCCGTTCGCGCTGACGCTCGTCTCGAGCGATCCCGCGGCCGGCAGCAGCGTCGCGCAGAACACGACCATCACCGTGCACGTCACGGCGGAGAGCGCGTCCGGCATCCGCCAGCTGCGCGCGACGCTCGGTGTGCAGCCGGTCGACGTCTTCGCGTATCCGAACTTCGTCTCACCGCTCGGCGACACGACGCTCACCATCGCCATTCCGAACGACGCGCCGCTCGGCGCGACGACGCTGAAACTTTACGCAACGGATCGCGCCGGCCGCGTCGCCGAGTCCGCGCCGCTCGCGTTCAACATCATCCACAACGCCGCGCCGGTCATCGACGCGTTCGACGTCAGCGCGACCGAGACGTACGCGAATCACAACATCGACGTCAGCGCAGCCGCGTCCGACGACGTGGCCGTCACCTCGCTCGCGCTCGCGTCGTCGCAGGGCAGCGTCACGTCCGGCACCGCCACGCGTCCGACGCCGCAGACGATGACGCGCACGTTCAGCGTCGCCATCCCGTCATCGGCGCCGTCGGGCAGCGACGTCACGCTCACGCTCTCTGCGCTCGATGACGTGCCGGGCCGCATCGCCACGACGCAGACGAAGACCGTTCACATCCTGAAAGACACGCTCGCGCCGTCGCTTGCGGTCGCGACGCCGCAGCCGAACGCGCAACTGCAGGAAGGCACCGGCGCGACGTTCGTCGTCGAGGCGACGTCGAGCGATGCGGAGGTGGCCGTGCAGCGCGTGACGGTCACGTTCGATGGCGTCACGAGCGACCTGACGTACGCCGGCGGCGACGTCTATCGGCGGACGCTGAACGTGCCGAGCGTCGACGGCAGCGAGCCGATCGCGAAGACGCTCACCGTCACGTCGATCGACTACGACGGCAACACGGAGTCGCGCACGCTGACGGTCTACATCAAGCCGCTGGTCGATCCGAACGCGGCCGCGCTGGCGTGGGTCTGCGCGAGTCCGAACGCGAGCTATCCGCTCGGCTACGAGTTCCCGCTGCGCGTCACCGCGACGCCATCGTCGCCGTCGAACGGCGTCGAGCGCGTGGAGTTCTCGATCAACGGCGCGACGCCGGTGCTCGCCTCCCGCATCGGCGGCTCCGATCAGTACGAGATCCGCTACACGATCCCGGGCGGCACCGCGAACGACACGTCCTTCGACGTCCGCGTCACCGCCACCAGTGCCGGCGGCAACCAGGCCGTGCTCCTCGGCAGCTTCACCGCCGTCGCGAACGCGATCGACGTCAGCACGCGCTCGGTCGTCACGCCGCTCGACGCCGGCTATCAGAACCGCGACGTCGTCGTGCGCGCCGGCGGCGATCTCGTGCTCTCCGGCGAGCAGCACCTGCGCAACCTCATCGTGCTCGACGGCGGCAAGGTCGAACAGCAGCAGGTCGCCGACGGCACTCCGCTGCCGGTCGTCTCCGTGCAGCGCCTCTTCGTCGCCTGCGGCGGCGCGATCGACGTCAGCGCGCAGGGCTATCCGGGCGTCACCGCGTATCCCGGCAGCGCCACGCCCACCGACTCGTCGGGCGGCGGCCACATCGGACGCGGCGGCGAGTGGTCGCCTCCGGGCGGCGGCACGTACGGCAGCATCGAGCATCCGGCCGAGAAGGGCGGCGGCGGCCACACCATCGATCCGAACTACGCCACGACCGGCGGCGGCGTGCTGCGTCTCGACGTCGAGACGTTCGTCACCGTCGACGGCGCGATCCGCGCGAACGGCATCGACAACGACACGTGGGGCCCCGGCGCCGGCGGCTCCGTCTACCTCACCACGCGCGGACGCCTCGCCGGCGGCGGCTCGATCGAGGCGCGCGGCGGCGGCGACAACAACAACCGCGGCGGCGGTGGCGGCGGCGCGATCGCCATCGAGTACGGCTCCCTCGGCGGCACGATCGCCGATCACCTCGTCGCGCGCGGCGGGCGCACGAACAGCGGACGTCCCGGCGCCGCCGGCTCCGTGTTCATCCGTGCGAACGGCGCCGCGCTCGGCGATCTCGTGATCGACAACGCCGGCTTCGGCACCGGCGTCGAGACCGATCTCCCGTGGCTCGGCGCGCACACGATCGCCTCCGTCAGCAACGGCACGGCCACGCTCGCGAACCGCGCGTACATCCAGCCGTTCCAGGTCGGCAACTGGGCGCGCGTCGTCGCGCCCGACGGCACGATTCGCGGGACGTATCGCATCGCGTCGATCGAGAACGATCCGCAGGCGGCCACGCCGTCCGCCTCGTTCTGGTTCGGCAACGATCAGATCGCGTACGACGGCTATCTCGTTTATCGGCCGGGCGGCTTCGTCGAAGGGCGGAAGATCGCCATGACGAAATTCGAGAACGGTCAGTGGTCGTACGACAACGACGACGGCCGTCCGTTCGTGCCGTTCACGCCCGACGCGAGCGACCGCGTCTTCGCGAGCTTCCGCAAGAACAGCCCGCACATCTACGACGTGCGCCGCCTCACCTGCGGCACGACGTGCGGATCGATCGGCGGCATCGCCGTCGCGGAACTCGTCGGCGGTTCGGTCTACGCGAACGCGTACGGCGGCATCTACAGCGGCAACGTCGTGCGCTACGTCGACACCGAGTTCAGCGAGTTCCTCTTCGCGTTCGACACCGACTGGCGCAACGTGACGCTCGTCCGCACCGCGCCGCGCATCACGCTCGCGTCCACCGACGGCAGCCCGGTCGTCATGCAGCCGGGCGATCAGCTGCGCGGCGTCTATCGCTTCAATCACGTCACGGTGCGCGGCGGCGCGCACGTGCTCTCGCGCGACACGATCGAATCCGCCAACGCGCCGGCGGTCGCGGCCGATTCATCGCTCGTCACGAACGCGAGCGGCCCGGCGATCGACGCGTCGAAGGTGACGATCGAACAGGGACGCACCGGTCCGGTGCTCGCCGGCGCCGCCGGCGCGGTGCGCGATGCCGAGGGCGTCGACGTCTTCGCGCGCAACACCGCGCGTCCCGCGCTGCCGGCGACGGCCGAGCTGCTGCAGAACGCGTCATTCATCGAGCTCGCGCCGAACCGCGGTGGACTGCGCCTGCAGAAGATCCCGAACTTCAATCAGGCGCCGGGAACGATCGAGACGCCGGAGGTCGGCGACTCCGCGTACCTCACCTTCAACGATCGGAGCCCCAACAACCTCGCATTCATCGGCGTGGCCAACCACTACTTCCACTTCCCGACCGGCAACCGCTGGGAAGTCTGGCCGAACGGCGCGTGGGCGAACTCCGGCTTCACGCAGGGCACGCTCGACGCGTCGACGCGTTTCCGCCTCGAGAAGACGCCCGACTCGGTGCAGTGGTACGTCAACGACGCGCTGGTGTACGAGCTCAAGACCGTCGTCCCGCCGTCGGCGAAATTCACCTTCGGCTTCCGCGACGACTGGATGTACTTCGACAACGTCGAGTTCTACTCGACCGCGTACGGCACGCGCACGCGTCCGTCCGCCGCCGACGGCTCGTTCCGCGTTCCGTTCGACGGCGCCGCGGGCGACGCCGTCACCATCGCCGCGCGCGACCGCAACGTCTTCCGCCTCACCACCGGCGAGATCTCCATCGGCGCGATCCCGGCGAACCTCGGCGTCGCATCGGTCACGTTCCCCGGCGAAGTCACCGGCGGCGGCTCGACCACCGGCACCGTCACGCTGCGCGCTCCCGCGGGCAGCGAAGGCGTGCTCGTGCTGCTGTCGACGACGAGCAGCGCCGTCGCGATTCCGTCCAGCGTCGTCATTCCGAGCGGCGCCACGACGGCGACATTCAACGTCGCCACGACGCCCGTCGCGAACGCGGTCTCGGCGCCGATCGCCGCGACGTGGGGCGGCGTCTCCGTCACCGGCACGCTGCAGATCGTGAAGGATCACACCGCGCCGTCGATCGCCGTGACCTCGCCGGTGCCGAACGCCGCGTTCACCGAAGGGCAGTCCGCGCCGATCGTCGTCACCGCAACCGTCACCGACACCGACTCCGGCGTGAAGCGCGTTTTCGCGACGCTCGACGGCAACACGTACGAGCTCGCGCACGGCAGCGGCGACACGTACAGCGCGCAACTGCCGGTGCCGTTCGTCGACGGCACGCAGGATGTGACGCGCGATCTCGTCGTCAGCGCCGAAGACAACAACGGCAACAGCGGCAGCGCGAATGCGATCCCGCTCGTCATCCATCCGGTCGTCGACGCGAACGCGCCGTCGCTCGCGTGGCAGTGCGCGGGCAGCGACGCGCTCTTCCCGGCCGGCTACGCCGCGAAGCTGCGCGTCGTCGCGAAGGCGCCGACTCCCGCGAACGTCATTCGCAAGGTCGAGCTCACGGTGAGCGGTACGACCGTACAGGCTGCGCCGCTCGGCAACGACGTCTGGGAAGCGACGTTCACCGTGCCCGACCTCGCCGACGGCACGCAGCTGCCGACGCACGTCGTCGCCACCACCGCGTCCGGCACGACCGCGTCCGTCGACGGCTCCTTCACGGTCATGAAGGGCGCGGTCGAGATCCGCTCCAGCGGCACCATCACCGCGGCCGACAGCGCGTACGAGCACCGCAGCATCGCGGTCTTCGACGGCGTCACGCTGACGATCGCCGGCGCGCACACCTTCGATCGCGTGGCGCTCCTCGGCAACGCCGTCCTCGCGCCGATGCAGGAGCAGCCGCTCGCCATCAGCGTGTCGACGCTCTACGTCGCCTGCGGCGCGTCGATCGACGCCACCGCGAAGGGCTACACGAACCGCGGCTCGTACCCCGGCGTGCCGGGCGTCAACGGGGATGAAGGCGGCGGCCACATCGGACGCGGCGGCGGGGAAGCCGACGACCACCGCACCTACGGCAGTGTGGATCGCCCGCAGGAATTCGGTTCCGGCGGCACCGACACCGGCGGCGGCTGGGGCGGCGGCGCGATCCGCGTTAACGCGACGAACGTCGTCGTGGACGGCGCGATCCGCGCGAACGGCGCAACCGATGCCGGCAGCGGTCTCGGCTCCGGCGGCGGCGGCTCGGTCTGGATCACCACGGCGAGGATCGCCGGCGGCGGCTCGATCGAAGCCGACGGCGGCAGCGGCGCCTGCAGCACCGGCGGCGGCGGCGCAATCGCCATCGAGTACAGCGACCCCTCGAGCGTCGTCCCCGCGGCGTACGCGCGTCCCGGTGCGTTCGCCGGCTGCACGCGCGCGGCCGGCGGCGCGGGCAGCGTCTTCATCAAACGCTCCGGCGCGACGTTCGGCGACGTGACCTTCGATGCGAAGGGCCGCGCGAACGACCGCGTCGAGCTCGAAGGTATCGGCAGCGGCCTCGCGCTCGCCGGCTCGACCGGCGCGACGCTCGTCACCGATCGCGCGACGGACGTGCCCGCGTACTTTGCCGGCCACTGGATTCGCATCACCGCGCCCGACGGCACCGTGAAGGGCACGTGGCGCATCACAGCGATCAGCGCACGCACGCTGACGCTCGCGCCGAACGGCAGCGAGTCGATCAACATCGTCGCCGGCGATCAGTGGCAGGGTCTCTATCGCTTCGACACCGTCACCGCGCGCGACGTCACGATCGTCTCCTGGGATCCGATCGAGGCGACGACGTACGACGTCTTCGGCACCGTCGCCGCGACGCGCGTCAGCGCCACCGGCGTCGTCGTGCACGCGCAGTCGACGCTCACGCATCCGACCGGCGGCTCGCTGACCATCGACGCCGCGAACGAAGTGCGCGTCGACGCGGGCGGCGCCATCGACACGACCGCGCGCGGCTACACGCTGCGCGGCTCGTATCCCGGCGTCGCCGGCGTCGGCGGCGAAGAAGGCGCGTCGCACATCGGCCGCGGCGGCAAGGTCGCGTCGCTCAAGACCTACGGCAGCATCGACCGTCCGAGCGAAGCGGGCGGCGCGGGCACCGACACCGGCATCGCCTCCGGCGGCGGCGTGGTGCGCATCCGCGCCGCGCGCGTCACCGTGCACGGCGCGATCCGCGCGAACGGCGCGAACACGGGGCAGAGCACTCTCGGCGCCGGCGCGGGCGGCTCGGTCTGGATCACCGCGGGCAGCGTGACCGGCAGCGGCAGCATCGAAACGATTGGCGGAGACGGCTGCGCCAGCGGCGGCGGCGGTGCGATCGCCATCGAGACCACCGACAGCGCGAGCGCGCTCCCGGCGCTCCTCGCCCGCGCGGGCCACACCGGCGGCGCGTGCGTCACCGCGGCCGGCGCGCCCGGCAGCATCCTCCTCCACCGCGCGCAGTCGACGTACGGCGAGCTCACCATCGATGCCGCGGGCGTAGCCACGAGCGCGATCACCGATCTGCCGTCGCTCGGCAACGGCGTCGCGCAGAACGGCTCGAACGGCGCCACGCTCGTCACGGATTTCAACGTCCTGCCGTTCTTCGCCGGACACTGGGTCGAGATCGCGAACGCGAACGGCGTGAAGGGCGTGTGGCGCATCGCCGCCACGAACGGCAACATCCTCACGCTCGCGCCGAACGCCGGCGAATCGATGGATATCCAACCAGGCGACGCCTGGTACGGCGTGCAGCGCTTCGACACCGTCCGTCTCTTCGGTGCGAGGCTGCAGTCGGCGGACCGCGTCGACACCGCGTCGCTCAGCGAAGACGGCGCGTCGTCGCATCTCTACAACAGCGGCGCGCCGCAGTTCCCCGCCGCGAAACGCGCGCAGATCGCCGTCACGTCGACGTCGAACGGCGACGCGATCGTCGCGCTGGCCGGCGCCGTCGTCGATCCCGACACGCCCATCCACGTCGTGGCCACGAACCTGCGCACCGGTCAGGCGACGACGCCGGTCGACGCCGCGGCGGACGGCTCGTTCACGATCCCGCTCGTCGCGCGCGCCGGCGACACCTTCACCGTCCGCGCGACCGACACGCACGCCTTCCCGCTCGCGTCGCCGTCGATCCCCGTCGCCGGCACGATCGTCGAGCAGAACGGCCTCGGCGCGCTCGGCATCGCACCGGCGAACGTCGTCGCGGGCACGAGCGCCACCGGCACCGTCCAACTGCTCCAGCCCGCGCGCAGCGCCGGCGTCGTCGTCGCGCTCGCGAGCTCGTCGGGCGCCGCGACCGTGCCGCCCACGATCACCATCGCCGGCGGCGCGACCTCCGCGCAATTCACGATCGCCACGCCGTCGTCACCGAACGCCGCGAACGTCACCATCACCGCGACGCTCGGCACGACGACGAAGACCGCCACGCTGCACGTCCTCGCCACCGGCACCTACACCACCACCGTCACCGGCCGCGTGCTCGACGAGCGCGCGCACGCCGTCGCGAACGCCGCCGTCACCTGCGACACGACCAGCGTCGCCACCGACGCGAGCGGCTTCTTCTCGATCGCGAACATGCCGGCCACCGGCGCGATCACGTGCAACGCGACGCTGACGCTCGCCGATGGCACCACGCTCAGCGGCGCCTCCGCCGCAACGACTCCCGTGGCCGACGGCATCACCAACGTCGGCGACCTCGTGCTGCACTCGTCCGTCGTCGTCACGCAGCTCAGCCAGTCGTCGTGGGGCGTCGACGGCTCGTTCCGCGCGCGCAACGTCGTGCGCGACGGCACGACGCTCCTCGTCTCCGGCGCGGGCGGTGGGGCGGGCAACGGCGACAGCGACCGCATCGCGCTGCTCGACGTCAGCGATCCCGATCACCCCGCGTTCGTGCGCTCGCTCTCCGCCGGCAACACCGCCATCTACGACGTCGCAGCAGTGGACGGCTGGGCGTACATCGCGTCGTACGACTTCTGCACCGTCAACTACGCGAACCCGTCCGCGACGAAGAACTGCTACGGCTCGATCGGCGCGCTCAGCCTCGCGCTCGTCAATCGCTACATGTACGTGGCGACGAACAGCGACTACCGCCTGCGCGTGTACGACGTCGCCGATCCCGCGAATGCACGCCTGATCCGAGAGCAGGCCATGGTGCCGGGCAGCGGCTTCGGCTCGTTCTTCTGGCGCCTCATCGACCTCGGCAACGGCTACCTCGCGGGCCTCAGCTATAGCGGCCACGATCTGATGATCTTCGACGTCCGCGACGTCAACAACATCGTCACCGTCGCCGACCTCGACCTGCCCGACTTCCGCACGTCACGCGGACGCCTCAACGGCAAGACGCTGTATCTCACCAACGCATATCAGACCGCGGCCGTCGACGTGAGCGACCCCGCGCATCCGGTCGTGCTGAGCCGCGCCATTCACACCGACGACGGCAGCGAAGGCATCGCCATCGTCGGCACCGAAGCATTCCCCGCGGCGGGAAGCTACGGCCTGGCGCAGTACGACATCACCTCGCCCGCGGCGCCGTTCTTCGAGCGCACCATTCCGTTCGGCGGCACCGCGCGCGACGTCCTCTTCTACGCGAACCACGCCTACGTCGCGAACGACCTCGGCATCGCCTACGCGAAGCTCCCCGTCGCGCCGCAGGTCTCCGCGGTCGATCTCACGCTGACACGCGGCGCGAGCGACACCGCGGTGCATGGCCGCGCGACCGCCGTGAGCGGCGCCGCGCCGCTCACCGTCACCGTGACGAACCGCACCACCGGCGCGACGGCCACCGGCTTCGCCGTGCGCGCCGACGGCAGCTTCGACGCGTCGATCGCGGCATCGTCCGGCGATGCCATCGACGTCACCGCGTACGACGTCGTCGGCCGCGCGAGCATCACCACGAACGCCGGCTTCGTGCCGTTCGGCGCGTCGATGACCGACTTCCCGTTCGGCGGCGGCACGTATCGCGCGCGCACCGTACGCACCGACGGCCACTGGCTCGCCGTCGCGAAGTGGGCCGACGAAGGCATCTCCGGCTCGAACAACGAGCTCGCGGTCTTCGACATCAGCAACCCCGCGGCGCCGGTCTACAAGTGGACGCTCGCCGCCGCGGAAGGCTCGTCGTACGGCCTCGCCGTGCGCGACGGCTGGGCGTACGTCGGCTCGTACGACTTCTGCACGATCGATCTCACCAGCTCGACGTCGACGCGCCATTGCGTCGGCCTCGACGCGGGCGATCTCGGCGTCGCCGTCGCCGGCAACTATGCGTTCACCTCCGTCAACTTCGGGCACAACGACGGCCGCATCCGCGTCTACGACGTCAGCAATCCCGCGTCGCCGCATCTCGTGCACGAGCAGGACACGACGCCCGGCACGCAGCTCGAGAGCCTGCTCGCGTTCGGCGACGACTACCTCGTCGCCACGCAGGCGCCGTCGCACGACGTCATCGTCATCGACCACCGCGACGTCAACAACCTCGTGAAGCTCGCCGACGTCGACATCCCGAACTTCTCCGCGTTCCGCGGCGCGATCTCCGGCGACACGCTCTATCTCGCCGGCTACGGCGACAAGATCGCCGTCGTCGATCTATCGAATCCCGCATCGCCGGTCGTGAAGAGCGTCTTCTCCAACGGCGCGATGACGCAGGGCGTGGCCGTGAGCGGCAACCGCGCCGTCTTCGGCGGTCTCATGCTCGGCGCGCTCTTCTACGACATCACCGATCCGAACGCGCCGCGCTACCTCGGGCGCCAGCAGACGAGCGGCAACGCCTTCGACGTCGCGCTGGTGAACGGCGTGCTCTACGTCGCGAACGAACAGGGACTCGTCACGATCCCCGAAGGCGTCGCCTTCACCGGCAACAGCGGCGCGCCGCAGTTCCCCCAGTCGAAGCGCGCGCAGATCGTCGTCACCAGCGATGCCGGCGGCGACTTCGTCACCGGCCCCGCGGGCGCCGTCATCGATCCCGACACGCCCATTCATCTCGCGGCGAAGAACGTCCGCACCGGCGCGATCTACAGCGGCCCCGCCGCGTCCGACGGCTCGTTCCGCATCTCCGTGGGCGGGCAGGGCGGCGATGCGTTCACGCTCACCGCCACCGACTCGCACGTCGCGCCGCTCTCGTCGACCGTCGCCGTCAACGGCGCCATCGTCGACGCCAACCAGCTCTCGACGCTGACCATCGAACCGTCGAGCGTCAACGCCGGCGAGTCGACGTTCGGAACCGTGCGACTCGCAACGCCCGCGCGCAGCAGCGGCATCGTCGTCACGCTCACGAGCTCCGCGAGCTCCGTGACGCTGCCTCCCTCGATCACCATCGCCGCGGGCCAGACCACCGCGCAGTTCTCGATCGCAACGGCTGCGTCCACATCGAACGTCACCGCCACGATCACCGCGCGCTATCAGCAGACGAAGATCGCGGCGCTGAACGTCGCCGGCACGAACGGCGCGCTCGCATCGCTCGCGCTCGACGCGAACGCGGTCGAAGGCGGCGCGAGCGTCAATGCGACCGTCACCCTCGGCTCCGCCGCGCCCGCCGGCGGCGCGCTCGTGTCGCTCGCCGCGAGCACGACGCAGCTGCACGTGCCGCCGGCGGTGCTCGTGCCGGCCGGCACGTCGCAGGTCACCTTCACCGTCACCACCGACCGCGTCGGCGCCGCCACGACCGCGAGCGTCTTCGCGACGTACGGCGCCTCGAAGAGCGCCTCGCTCACGTTGAACGCGTGCGCAACGCTCGCCAGCGTCGCGCGTCCGTCGTCGACGCCGCTGGCCACGATGTGGATCGACGACGCGCCGCCTTCCGGCGCGAACGCGAGCGGCGACGCCACGTTCGACGCGACGCAGGTCGCCGCCGGCTCGCTTGCGCTGCACTTCGCCGCCGGCAGCGGCGCGCGCTCGTGGACGTTCGCGAACGCCGCGCCGATGAGCGTGCAGCCGGACGACAACCTCGTGCTCTACGCGCTCGTCAATCCGTGCGATCCGCCGCGGCAGATCCTCGCCACGTGGAGCGACGGCACCACGCAATGGCGCGCGTCGTGGGGCGAGTCGCGCCTCACGCCTGCCGCGACGCAGGTGCAGCTCGCCGCACTGCCCGCGGGCGGCGTCTGGACGCGTCTCGAAGTCCTCGCCTCGTCGCTCGGCATTACGTCCGCGACGAACGTCAACAGCTTGACCATCTCCGTCGACGGCGGTGAGGCGTGGTTCGATGCCATCGGCGACGCCGCCTGCGTCCTCGGCAAGGCCGCGAAGCCGTCGTATCTGCCGGGCGAGACCGTCTGGTTCGACGACGCGCTCCCCGCGGGCGGCGTCGAGCGGACGCCGTTCGACTGGAGCTCCGCGCAGGCCGCGAGCGGCACGCTGTCGATGAACGTTCCGAACGGCGGCGGCAGCCATCAGAGCCACTTCGATTCCGCGTCCGCAACGATGACGCTGGGCATGGACGACGTCATCGTCGTCTACGCTCTCATCGATCCATGCGCGCCGCCGCGCGAGCTCATGCTCGAGTTCAACGACGGCGGCTGGAGCCGCCGCGTATACTGGGGCGACGACCTCGTGGCCTACGGCACCGACGGAACCGTCGAGCGCCGCCGCATGGGCTCCATGCCGAAAGCCGGTGAGTGGGTTCGTCTGGAGATCCCCGTGTCGTCGATGCAGATGGCCGGCATGAGCCTCCGCGGCATGTCGTTCGTCATCTACGACGGCCAGGCCTGGTTCGACCGCGTTGCCAAAGTCACGCGCGTCAACCTCGCGTACCACAAGCCGACGTCGATGTCGTCGTGGCTCAGCGTCAACGGCCGCGAGGCCGCCGCACCGTCGCCCTGCCCGTACAACTGCGCCGAGTACCCCGTCGACGGCGACATGTACTCGTACGCGCACACCGGCAACGCGCCGCAGGAGTGGTGGCAGGTCGACCTCGGCGCCGTGCAGCCGATCGACGCCATCGACGTCTGGAACGGCGGCTTCAACATGTGCTGCCAGGAGCGTCTCTCGCGCTTCTGGGTCCACGTCTCCGACACGCCGTTCACGTCCGGCGATCTCAACGCGACGCTCGCGCAGTCCGGCGTCACCTCGTACTTCTACTATCCGAACGCGCAGCGCCCGTCGACGTTCGACGTGCGCCGCACCGGCCGTTACGTCCGCGTGCAGCTGAGCGGTCAGGAGTATCTGCATCCGGCCGAGGTGCAGGTGTGGGCGCCGGTCTCGCCGCAGCGCGTGAACCTCTCCGCGGGACGCAAGGCGACCCAGTCGTCGACGTATCAGGATTACGGTCCGTGGCTCGCCGTGAACGCGAACACGAACGGCGTGCTCGGCAGCGAGTACTCGATCAACCACACCACCGCGAATCTCGAGGAGTGGTGGAGCGTCGACCTCTGCTCGGTGCAGGCCATCGACTCGATCGACGTCTGGGGTCGCCTCGACTGGCCGCCGCACTTCCTCACGAACTTCTACATCTTCGTTTCGGATGAGCCGATCGCGGGCAGCACGACCGCGGAGGCGCTCGCCGATCCGAAGGTCGCCGCGTACTACTACGGCACGCCGGTGCTGATCGGCGGCAAGACGTTCCCGATCGGGCGCACGGGGCGTTACGTGCGCGTGCAGATGACGGCGAGCTCGCAGTTCGCGATCAACCTCGCCGAGGTGCAGGTGTGGTCGTCGCTGCAGACGCTGCGCGCGCTGGCGACGCCGTCGGCGCCGAAAGCGGCGGCGCTGTCGTCGTCGAGTTCATCGTCGTCATCAACTTCTACGCAGTCTCGTTTCGACTTCGCCAACGCGTACCGGCGCAATGCGCACGGACGCGCGGCGGGGTTGCGGTAATCGTTCAGGTCCATCGTCAGGTCCGGGTCCAACACAACCAGGAATCACATGCGTAAGCTCGTTCTCTTCGCGTTTCTCCTCGTCTGTCCTGCGCTCTTCGCGCAGCAGACGGAAGTCTCGTACTCCGACGATTTCCAGAGCTACGGCTCGCCGCGCAATCCCGACGGCTGGGTCGACACGTCGATCGGCAGCTCGCATCCGTCGGCCAACGGCTTGTACAAGACCTGGCCCGATCCTACGCAGGGCAACCACGGCTCGAACATCGTCTTCGGCACGAAGCAGTCGTCCGGCAAACCGGAAGGCAACAACCCGCGCATCGGCACGTTCTCCACGCTCCAGACCAGGACCTTCAGCACGAACGGCCGCTTCGAATACCGCGGCCGCTTCATCCGCACGAGCAGCGACACGCGCATCGGCTTCACGTTCCTCTCCTCGTATCCGGAGAAAGACTCGTACTACCTCCTCGGATTGTGGTCGCAGAACGGCGGCCCGACGCTGACGATGCAGCTCTTCGGCTTCGGCGCGGGCACGCTCGCGAACCGCACCGACAGCGCGTTCACGCCCGCCACGAACACGTGGTATCGCTTCTTCATCCAGGTCGACGACACCGGCAGCGCGACGAACATCCGCGCGCGCTTCTGGGCCGACGGCACGACCGAGCCGTCGACGTTCTCGATCGACGCCACCGACGCCGCGGCAACGCGCCTCAAGAGCGGCCGCATCGGCATCTGGTCGGCGGTGAAAGGCGACGCGTACGTCGACGACCTCTCCGCGAAGTCGCCGGTCGATCACACCGCGCCGGCGATCTCGTTCTTCGAAGGAAGCGTCCAGCTCCAGCCGAACACCACCACCGCGCTCGATCACGACGCGCGCGTCGACGTGCGCGCAACCGACGACGCGTCGGGCGTAGCCACGCTGACCGCCACCGTCGACGGCGCTCCGTACACGCCGCTCACGCCGATCGCCGCGGAAGGGCTGCACACGATTCACGCGCGCGCGGTCGATCGCGCCGGCAACGCCGTCGAGAGCGAAGTGAAGGTGCTCGTCGACAAGTCGCAGCCGGTCGTCACGCTCACGGAATCGGGCACGCCGCTGCCGCTGCCGAATTCGAAATTCAACCGGCCGCCATCGATTGATATCCAGGTAACGGACGCCTGGACCGCGACGACGTACACCGCCACGCTCGACGGGCACCCGTACGTCGCGAAGACGCCGATCGCGCAGGAAGGGACGCACTACCTTGTCGTCGACGCGCTCGACGGCGTGCGCAACCGCCGCACCGTCCAGGCCACGATCCTCGTCGACCTCGGCGCGCCCACGATCGCGTTCTACGCGGCGGGCGTGAAGCTCGATCCGATCGCGAAGTTCAAGATCGATCCGGCCATCGAGGTGCGGCTCACCGACGCGCAGTCGACGCCGACGTACACGGCCACGCTCGACGGCCACGCGTGGCGCTCGCTCGATCCGATCCCGACGGAGGGGTGGCACAAGATCGTCGTCAATGCGGTCGATGAGGCGGGCAACCCGGCCACGGCCACGCTCGACGTGCTCGTCGACAAAGTCGCGCCGGTGGTCGTGCTGCGCGAGTCGGGCACGACGCTCGATCCCGCGCAGACGGCAAAGTTCGCGCGCGATGCCGCGGTCGAGATTCTCGCCAGCGACGCGACGACACAGGTGCAGTCGGCAGCCACGCTCGACGGCGCCGCGTACACCTCGCTCGCGACGATTACGGCCGAGGGAACGCACGCGCTGAAAGTACACGCGACGGACGAGGCGGGGAACGTCACCGACGTCACGCTCTCGCTACTCGTCGACAAGAGCGCGCCGGTGATCGCGTTCTACGACGGCGCGACGAAGCTCGATCCGCGCGACCTGCAGAAGTTCCGCCGCGACGTCGCCATCGACGTGCGCGCGACGGATGCCGTCTCGTCCGCGACCTTCACCGCCACGCTCGACGGCGCGCCGTACACGACGAACACGAACATCGTTGCGGAAGGCGAGCACGCGCTCGTGGTGCACGCGATTGACGCCGCGGGCAACACCGCTGACGCGACGCTGACTCTGCTCGTCGACAAGACGAAGCCCGCGATCGCGTTCTCCGAGTCGGGCACCGCGCTCGACACGAACGTGCAGACGCCGTTCGGCCGCGACGCGCACGTCGTCATCAGCGTCACCGACAACCTGCCCGGCGTCGCGTACACGGCGAAGCTCGACGGCACCGACTACACGTCCGGCGCCGCGATCGCGACGGACGGACCGCACGTCGTCGCCGTGCACGCGACCGATCGCGCGGACAACACGACCGACGCCGAAGTGCGCGTGCTCGTCGACAAGACCGGGCCGCTGGTGAAGTTCCTCGAGAGCAACGCCGTGCTCGACACGAGCGTGCGCCGCGACTTCAACCGCGTCCCGTCGATCGACCTGCAGGTCACCGACGCGCTCTCCGCCGTCACGTTCACGGCGACGCTCGACGGCACGCAGCCGTACGTGGCGAAGACGCCGGTGCCGCAAGGCGCGCACTCCATCACCGTGCACGCTGTCGACGCGCTCGGCAACGCCACCGACGGGAAGCTCGATCTCCTCGTCGACACCGAGCCGCCGGTCGTCGGTCTCGTCGCGAACGGCCAGCCGCTGCCGGCGACCGGCGCGATCTTCGCGCACGACGTCACCGTCGTCGCCAATGTCAGCGACACGAGCCAGTGGACGACCGAGGCCACACTCGACGACAGGCCGTTCTCGCTGTCGCTGCCGGTGTCCGCGGAAGGCACGCACACGCTGGTCGTGAAAGTGACCGACGAGCTGCAGTGGACGACCACCGTCTCCGCGACGTTCATCGTCGACCAGACGCCGCCGAAGATCTCCGTGTTCGAAGGCACGACGCCGCTCCTCGAAGGCGCGTCGTTCGCGCGCGATATCGCGCTCAACGCGAGCGCGGAAGACATCACGCCGTACGAGCTCACCGCGCACATCGACGGCGCCCCGTACGTCCTCGGCCAGCTGTACACGACGAACGGCAGCCACAAGATCGTCGTCGACGCGCGCGATGCGGCCGGCAACACGTCCACGTCGCCCGAGATCCTGTTCCATCTCGACAAGAACGCCCCCGAGGTGTCGCTGCTCGAGAGCGGGCAACCGTTCCCGGTGGGCAAAACGTTCACGCGCGACGTCGTCGCCGGCGTGCACGTCGTCGCCGCAACGGAGACGACGAAGACCGCCACCATCGACGGCCAGGCGTACGTGCTCGACACGCCGTACGTGCCGGAAGGTAAGCATCACCTGAAAGTCGTCGTCACGAACCTCGCCGGTTTGTCGACGACCGTCGAAGCCGACTTCACGATCGACCGCACGCCGCCGACGCTGCGTCTCTTCGCCGCGCCCGGAAAAGAGTTCGTCGACAACAGCTTCAAGTTCGCGGGCGACATCACGCCGTCGACGGAAGCCGACGACAACCTCAGCAAGCCGCCGGACGTCGTCGTGCTGCTCGACAATCACGAGCTGCCGCCGGGCCGCGTCGTCAGCGAAGAGAAGGTGCACACGATCTCCGCGACGGCGACGGACGCGGGCGGGCTCACCAAGAGCGTCGGTCCGTTCACGTTCGTGCTCGACAAGACCGCGCCCGACGTGCACGTGCGCGTCGACGGCGAAGACCTCGAGGACGGCGCGAAGTTCAAGGCCGCGATCACGCCGGAGATCACGGCCGACGACCTCACCGAGACCACGTACACGCTCACGCTCAACGACCAGCCGTACACGCGCGGCACGGCCATCGAGGCCGACGCGCGCTACACGCTCGTCGTGCACGTGAAGGACGACGTCGGCAACGAGCGCGCGCTCGAGCCAATCCACTTCGTCATCGACAAGACCGCGCCGGTCGTGCACGTCGTCGAGCACCTCGACGACGCCGATCAGCCGTTCACCGGCGGCAAGTTCAAGCGCTCCGTCACGCCGCTCGTTCGCATCGACGATCTCACCGAGACGATCACCAACGCCACGCTCAGCGACGGCCAGCACGAAACGCCGTGGACCTCGGGACAGGAGATCTCCTCCGAGGGCGTCTACACGCTGAATGTGACGGTGACGGATGAGCTGGGGTGGGTGACGGTGGTGCCGCCGATCGCGTTCACGATCGACAAATCGGCGCCGGTCGTCACCGTGACCGAGTCAGGCGCGCCGCTCGTGTCGGACACGATCTTCAACCGCGACGTTACGCCGAAGATCGAGTCGAACGACACCACGCACGTCACGATCGAGGCCACGCTGGACGACGCACCGTTCACGTCGGAGACGACGGTCACGCGCGAAGATCGCCACGTGCTCGTCATCAAGGCCACCGACGAGCTCGGGTTCGTCACGAACGTGCCGCCGATCGTCTTCACCGTCGACAAGACGCCGCCGGTCGTAACGCTCACGGAGAACGGTACGCCGTTCGTGAGCGGCGCGCTGCTCGCGCATCCCGCGCTGCCGCAGGTCGCGGTCTCCGATCTCACCGCGTACACGATCGACGCGAAGCTCGACGGCAACTCCTACATCCTCGGCACGCCCATCGCCGGCGACGGCGCGCATTCGTTGGATATCAAGGTAACGGACGCCGCGAACTGGTCGACGACCGTTCCCACCGTGCACTTCGTGGTCGACACGACGCCGCCCGCGGTCAGCGTGAAGGTGGGCGACCGCGTGCTCGCGACCAGCGACGAGTTCGGCGACACGATCGCGCCGATCATCGCCGTCGACGACATCAGCGCGACGACGGTCGAAGCGACGCTCGACGGCGCGCCGTGGACGAGCGGGACGCCGATCGCGGACGAGCGCGAGCACGTCCTCGCGGTCTCGGTGACCGACGCCGCGCACTGGACGACCACGCTCCCGCCGATCACGTTCATCATCGACAAGTCCGCGCCGGTCGTGCACGTGCTCGAGCACGGCGTGGCGTTCACCGGCGGCAAGTTCAATCGCGACGTCGAGCCGAAGCTCGACATCGACGACCTCACCGCCACGACCACGACGGCGACGCTTGACAACGCGCCGTGGACGCCCGACAGCACCATCTCCACCGAGCTCGCGGATCACGTCCTCGCGATCACCGTCACCGATCACCTCGGGCACGCAACCGTCGTTCCGCCGATCACCTTCACCATCGACAAGACCGCGCCGGTCGTGACGGTGACGGAGAACGGCCAGCCGTTCGCCGGCGGCGCGTTCAACCGCAACGTCCACCCCGAGCTCACCGTCAGCGACACGACGCCGACGACCACGACCGCGCTGCTCAACGAACAGCCGTTCACGTTCGGCGGTGACATCACCGCGGAAGGAAAGTACTCGCTCACCGCGACGGTCACCGACGAGCTGGCGTGGAGTACGACCATCCCCGCGATCGTCTTCTACATCGATCGCACCGCGCCGGTGGTCACGCTCATGGAAGGCGAAAAGGAGCTGACCGACGGCCAGTTCTTCAACCGCGACGTCGTGCCGCGCGCGGTCATCACCGACACCACGGATACGACGACGACGGCCACGCTCAACGATCAGCCGTACACGCTGGAGACGCCGGTCACGGCCGAAGGCACGTACACGTTGAAAGTGAGGGTGACCGACCGCGTCGGTCTCTCGACGGATGTGCCGCCGGTGACGTTCACCATCGACAAGACGCCGCCGGCGATCGCGATCACGAGCCCGCTCGCGAACACGAGCCTCACCACGCCGCGCATCCTCGTCAGCGGCGACGCGGACGACGCGATCGGCATCGAAGTCAACGGCATCGACGCCACCATCGCCGATCGCAAGTTCACGACGCCGGTCGAGCTCGAGCTGCTCGAAGGCGAGAACACGATCGAGGCCATCGGCTTCGACCGCGCCGGCAACAACACGACCATCGCCATTCCGGTGACGCTCGACACGCTCGCGCCGGCGGTGACGATCGAGGCGCCGTCCGCGAACGCGTGCCTCGATACGAACGCGGTGGAAGTGCGCGGGCAGGTATCCGAGGTGTCGCTGGCGAGCGTGAAGGTGACGATGGGAACGGCGGTCGTCAACGCGACGGTCGGCGACGACCACCGCACGTTCACGGCGACGATTCCCGCGCCGGACGAAGGAAAATTCACGATCCGCGTCGAGGCGGTCGACCTCGCCGGGCACACCGCCGCGGCCACGGTCGCGATCTCCATCGATCGCACGAAGCCCGTCGTCGAAGTGCGTGAAGGCGGCGCGCCGTTCGCCGCGCCGGTGGTGAACCGGCCGATCGCGCTCGACGTCCGCGCGAACGAAGCCGGCGCCGCGCTGACGGTCACGCTCGACGGCCAGCCGTACGTCTCCGGCACCGCGATCGCGAACGAGCTCCCCGCGCCGCACGTGCTGCGCGCGACGGCGCGCGACTGCGCGGGCCACGTCTCCGACGAGAAGGTGGTCGCCTTCACGATCGACCGCACGCCGCCGTTCATCACGTCGATCGATCCCGCGAACAACGCCACCGTCGGCGAGAAGCCGGCGTCGCTGACCGGCACGCTGAGCGAGCCGGCCGCCGTGGTCATCGAATCGACGGGCCAGACCGCGCAGGTCGACGGCGTGCACTTCACGCTGCCGGTCGCGCTGCAGGAAGGGCTGAACACGCTCGCGCTCCTCGCGATCGACGCGGCGGGCAACCAGTCGCGAATGGTCTACACGTTGACCATCCGCGGCGCGGCGCCGTCCGTCGAGATCGTCGAGAACGGATTGCCGATCCCGCCGCATCAGGTCTACCGCCGCGCGGTCACGCCCGTCATTCGTTCGAACGATTCCGCGGCCACGATCGCGGCCACGCTGAACGGCGCGCCGTTCACGTCGGGAAGCGAAGTGACGAACGACGGCGACTACACGCTGACGGCGAAGGCGAAGGATGCGTTCGGCCACGAGTCCGCGACGGTCACGGCCACGTTCCGCATCGATCGCAGCGTGCCGGTCGTGACCATCACGACTCCCGCCGATCACGCGGTGATCGACGCCGACCGCGTCGAGGTGCAGGGCACGGTCAGCGGCCACGACGTCGTCAGCGTCACCGTGAACGGCGTCGCCGCGACGCTGGCCGGCGGCGCGTTCAGCGCGACGGTGCCGCTCGACGCCGGTCCGAACACGATCGTCGCTATCGCGGCCGACGCTGCCGGCAACAGCGCGTCGGATTCCGTCGACGTCGTGCGCGACAGCGGCGGCAACGGGCTCCTGCTCTTCGCGCCGGTCGACAAGATGTTGACCAATCGTCCGACGACGCTCGTCGCCGGCCAGGTGCTGACGCCCGCCGCCGCGCGCGGCGTCACGATCAATGGCGCAACCGTCGCGCTCGATCCCGCCGGCGCGTTCCGCAAGAATGATTTCCCGCTCGTCGAAGGCGCAAACACGATCACCGCGTCGCTCACGAACGATCGCGGCCAGGTGAGCAGCGTCTCCGTCCACGTCACCGCCGACTTCACGCCGCCGGTGCTGCGCGTCACCGCGAACGGCGCCGACCTCGCCGACGGCGCGCATTTTGCCGCCTCGCCGAGTCTCGCGCTCGACGTCACCGACAACCAGCCCGACGGCCTCGTGACCACGCTCAGCGTCGACGGCGACCTCGTCGCCGCCGGCGTCACGCCGCTCGCCGACGGTGGCCACGCGCTCACCGCCACCGCGCGCGACGCGGCCGGCGACGAGACGCGCGTCGATCGCGTCTTCTTCATCGGCAATGCGGCCACGGTATCCGGCTGCGGCCTCGGGCAGTTCGATCCCGCCGACGGCGCCGCGGTCTTCAGCGAGCACGTGCACATCAGCGGCCGCTCCGGCGGCGCCGCGGGCGTGCTGATCGACGGCCTCGCGGCCGCCGTCGCCGCCGGCTCGTTCTGCGGCGACGCCACGCTCGCGCCGGGCCGCAACGAAGTCACCATCCGCTGCGCCGACGCGTCGGGCAATCCGACCACGGACGCGCCGGTCACGCTCGTGCTCTATCGCTACGACGATCCGGTCGTGACCATCGCGTCGCCTGCCGCGAACAGCAGCGTGACGACCAGCAGCGTCACCGTCAGCGGCACCGTCGGCGCGGGCGTCGTTTCCGGTGACGTCAACGGCATCGCATTCACCGTCGCCGACGACGGCGCGGATTCGCATTCGTTCAGCGTTCCGAACGTCCCCGTCGCGCCAGGACTCAGCGTCCTCACCGTGCGCGCGAAGACGCGCTCGGCGCGCGTCGGCATCGCCACCACGCGCGTGCGCGCGCTCACCGCCGCGCCGCAACTCAGCATCACCGCGCCGCTCACCGGCAGCGACAGCGGGGCGTCGTCGATCGACGTCACCGGCACGTACGCGAACGTCGAGCCGGCGACGATCACGGTCAGCGCCGGCGGCACATCGCGCGCCGCCACCGCGACGCCGCAGTCCGACACCACCGGCACGTTCACGGCGAGCGTGCCGGTCGCCAGCGCCGCCGTCACCGTCATCGAAGCCACCGCGCGCAACGCCGCGGGCACGCAGACGACCGCGCGCGTGAACGTGACCCAGCTCGCCGGCGGCCCGTCGATCGCCATCGACACGCCGCGCGACAACACCTACCTGCCGTCGACGCAGAGCGGCGCCGTGCGCGTCGCCGGCACCTTCACCGGCGACGCCGGCTCGGCCGTGCAGGTGAACGGCGTCAACGCGACCCTCACGGCGAACGCCTTCGCCGCCGACGTCACGCTCTCGGCGTCGAGCTCCGGCATCACCCCGCTGATTGCACGCGTCACCGCGCCCGACGCGCGCGACGCGACGGATGCCGTGCGCGTCATCCGCTTCGCCGAGCCGCTGGCCGTGCGCGAGTCGTTCCCCGCGAACGACGCCGCCGACGTCGAGCGCGGCGTCGCGCTGGTTGTGCTCTTCAATCACGCGCTCGACGGCGCCACCGCCGCGAACGCGTTCCAGCTGACGAGCACCGACGGCAGCGTCGACGGCCCTGTCGACGGCGATGTCTTCGTCGATCGCGACGCGATCACGTTCGCACCGCACCAGCCGCTGCGCGCCGGCGTGCGCTACACCGCCACCATCGCCTCATCGCTGCACGACGTCGCCGGGGGCGCGCTCGCGTCGCCGTACACGTTCGCCTTCACCGCCGGCGGCAGCGCGCCGTCGAACGCGCCGATTCTCGACGAGGCCACGACCACCGGCTGTTTCAGCGGCACCACGATCACCGGCCGCGTCTCGCCGAACGCGCAGGCGCGCGTCGAAGTCGATGGCGTCGTGCTCACCGCGCAGGCCTCCGACACCGGCGCGTTCAAGGCCGCGCTTACGTTCTCTGGCCAGACCGGCTATCACCTCGTGCGCGTGCGCGAGCTCGGCGCCGACGGCAGCCTCTCCGCCGAGCGCGCGCTCTGCTATCGCCTCAGCTGCGCCACGCTGCAGGTCGTCGGCGCCACGCTCGACCGCAACGCGAAGACGCTCGCCATCCAGTTCTCGAAGCCGATGGACCTCGCGTCGCTGATCGCGTCGCCCTCGGGCACGCTGCTCGTGACGCCGGAAGGGGAGAGCGCGCTCACCGGGACCGTTGCACTCGACACCGGCGGCCAGACTGCGACCATCACCTTCGCCTCGCTGCCCGCGAAGAACATCACCCTGACCGTCAAAAAGAGCGTGAAGGACGCGGGCGGCGCCTCGCTCACCGCCGACTACACGCAGACGTTCACGTACAGCACCGACACGACCGCGGGACGCGGCAACGGCTACGTCTCCGGCGCCGTCTACGACGCCACGAACGGCCGCCCGCTCGCCGGCGCGCAGCTCGAGATCGCGGCAGTCAATACGTTGACCACCTCCGATCGCGGACGCTACTCGTACGCGCTGCCTGAAGGCGCCTACACCGTCCGCGCCGGCGCGCCCGGCTACACCACCGTCTGGCGCCAGGTCGTCGTCCCCGCTGGCGCCGGCGTCGTCCCGATCGACATCCGCCTCACCAAAGGCGGCGACGAGAAACAGGCGAACAACGCCGCGCTGACGCTGCAACACGGCGCCGACACCGCCGTCACCAAACGCGTCGAGCTCGCGCTCGCCGTGACGTCGCTCGCCGGCACGCACCGCGTGCGCCTCACCTCCGTCGGCGGCCAGTCGCTGGCGGGTCTTCTGCCGCTCGGCTGGGCGCCGCTCGCGTCCGCGGAGATCGCCATCGACGACGCGTCGTCACCGATCGCATTGCCCGGCGCGCGTCTCACCTTCGTCGTCGACGCGAACGCGATCACCGCCGCCGCGCAGTCGCTCGCGCTCGTGCACTACGACAGCGGCGCCGACGAATGGCGCGTCGTCGTCCCCGCCGCAAACGTCGGCTCCGACGGCCGCGCGTCCTTCGACATCGACGCCGCCGGCAACTACGCGCTCGTCTATGCCGACAAGAACTCGAGCCTCGTCGCCCGCGCCGGCGCCGCGCTCACCGGCGTCGCCAATCCGTGCCTCACCACGCCCGATACCTGCCGCCTCACCGGCCGCTCGTTCACGCTGAATCCGAATGCCGTGCTGCCGAGCGGCCGCACCGTCGCCACGCTGACCACCGACGGCGCGAAGCCGTATCCGAGCGGCACCGCGGTGCAGGCCTTCATCGACGAGCAGCTCAACCTCGCCGACGGCCGCACGCTCGTCGATCCGCCGTTCGCGACCGACCTCCTCATCTATCGCAATCTCGCCGGCACCGACGGCGTCGCCGACTTCCACCTCGCGCCGACCGCGCAGGCGCAGGCGGTGATCCTTCGCGACGGCGTCGATCACATCCGCATCGTCGACTATCCCGGCCGCATCGACCGCGGCACGCTCCTGGGCGCGGACGGCGGCCGCGTCCCCGGCGACGGCAACGTGCTCCTCGACGTCCCCGCCGCCGCCACCCCCGAGCCGCTGCACGCCTCCGTGACTTCGCTCTCCGACAACGAGCTCGCGTCGCTCGGCGCCGTGCCCGGCTTCCGCGTCGCCGCCGGCTTCACCTTCAGCCTCACGCGCGCGAACGAGCCGCCGCCCACCGACGGCGTCGCGATCCACGCGCCAGCGCTCCTCACGCCCGCGCGCGTCACCATCGCCGTGCCGTCCGCGAGCGCGAACGCGCAGGTCATCGTCGCGGAAGTGCTCCCATCGACGCCGTTCGGCGTGCTGTTCCGCGTCGTGGCCCTGATGTCGGCATCGTCGTCGTCAACCTCCAACGTCTTCGTCTCGCGCCCGATCGTCTCGACGCAGCTGCCGCTCGACGGCGTCGTTCGGGACGGCCGCTACGTCGTCCTCGTCGCCGACGCGCCGATCGCATACGCCTTCGGCACCGTGCGCAGCGCGGGCGGCGCCGCGGTCGCGAACGCGCGCGTCACCTCCGGCATCGGCGCGCCGATGTCCTCCGTTCTCGGCGTGCGCGATCTCACGCGCATCGACGGCGTCTTCGTCATCCCCGTCGCCGCGAAACCGGCCGCGCCGTTCTCGCTCGTGGCGCGCACCGCGGCGCTCGGCGACGGCGCCGCATCCGCCTTCACGGGCAGCCCCGATCCCGACACCTTCGTCGACTTCGGCGCGCTCACGCTTTCCGCGCAGCCGCCGCATCTCACCGCCATCGCTCCGGCCGACGGCGCGGAGCTCGACGTCACGGCGCCGCTCGTCGTCCAGGCGACGTTCGACACGTCCATCGACGCCGCGTCCGTCGCGAACGGCATCCGTGTCACGAACCTCACCACGAATGCGCCGCTCGCCGGCACGGTCTCCCTCGGCGGCGCGAACAGCGTCCGCTTCAACGCGACCGATCCGCTGCGCGCGGCGTCGACGTACGCGATCGCGGTGCTGCCGACGATCCGTTCGACCACCGGCACGCCGTTCGGCCAGACCTCCACGTCGACCTTCTCGACGCGCGCCACGCCGTCGAACGCCACGATTCACGCCGACCGCATTCACATCACCATTCCGGACGCGAACGGCAAGTCGCGCATCAGCGGTACCGCCGGCGCGCTGCCCGGCGGCGCTCAGGCCGTGGCCGTGCGCCGCAATCACTTCTTCGTCGTCACCTACGACGCCACCGTCGCCGCCGACGGCTCGTTCGCGTTCGACGCCGGCCATCTCGATGCGCGCGACCGCATCAGCGTCGACGACATCATCGATCTGCAGGTTCTCGATCCCGTCAGTCACGCCATCATCGCGATCCTCCGCCTCACGCCGTTCATCACCGACGACGGCCGCGGCTTCCTCGCGCCCGCCGATCTCGATACGAAGTACACGACGCCCGATGGCCTCACCGTCAGCGTTCCCGCGGGCGCGTTCGACAAAGCGACGATGGTCACGCTGACGCCGAGTCAGCAGACCGCGTTCGCCGCGGTGCCGCATTTCGACGACGAGCTGCGCTACGCGAACAGCCTCGAGCTGAAATTCGACGGCGTCGCCAACAAGCGCCTCGACGTCGAGCTCCCGGTTCCCGCCGGCACCGACACCGCGAATCGCAACTTCCTTCTCGGCTACCTCGGACTCTCCGTGCGCGGTCCGCGCGTGATGATCGTCGACAGCGTTCGCGTCGACAACGGCCGCTTCGTCACCGCCGACGCGACGTCCGGCACGCAGCAGACGACGCAGAAACGCGCCGTGACGTCGAACGCCGTGCTCACCGGCTCCGCGTTGCGCAACTACCTGCTCGGCGTCAACCGCAGCGGCGTCTACTCCGTCCTCGACATCCGCGTGCCCGACGGCTCGTCCGTCGCGTGGGGCGCGATGACCGGCCTGCAGGCCGGCTACGACCTCTTCTGGGACACGCTCCAGTCGCTCTACGCCGCGCACTTTTATCTCGCCGAGCGGCGCGGCACGATCGCCATTCCGGTCCTGACGAACAAGCCCTTCCAGGTCGTCGGCGTCGACGCCGCGACCGGACTGCAGGGCTTCGCGAAAGTCTACGATCCGATTCCGAACGGCGATCCCGGCGCCGCCGCCATCCTTCCGAATCCGAATCCCGATCGCGAAGGTCCGTATCCCGTGTACGGCACGCCGTTCCGCGTCGAAACGCTCGACCTCATCGCCAGCGACACGCCCGTCTCGATCCGCAACTTCGTCGTCAAGCTCGAGGGCGACTCGATCACCGCCGTCGACTCGTCGACGCCGCTGCCGGCCGATCTGCAGGTCACGCTCTTCAACGTCACGAACGGCGCAATCGACCGCAAGCGCAGCGACGGGCTGAAAGTCGCGGGCGCGCTCGGCGATCGCGTGCTGCTGCTCGTCGAAGAAAAGGAAGTCGATCCGTACACCTCGCTCTCCGTCGTCTTCAGCGAGCCGATCGCCGTCGGCTCCGACGCATCCGACGACGCGATCGACGCGTACCTCCGCACGCGCTTCAGCGTCGAGATCGCGAAAGAGCCTGCCGCCGCCGCGCCGGTCTACACCGCCGTCACCGAGCAGGCGCACTTCCGCGTCGACTCCGGCGGACGCCGCGTGCTCGTCGATCTTCCCGCGTCATTGCAACGCGGCATGCGCTATCGCCTCGGCATCGCCAGCACCGTCGAAGACCAGTCCGGTCTGCGCATCGGTCAGATCCTCGGCGAGAGCGGTCCCACCGCGCCGCTCGCCGAGCCGGTCTATCTCTACTTCCGCGTGCGCGAGCCGGGCGGCCTCGTCTCGTCGTTCGATCTCACGAAGGGCGCGATCCGCGATCAGGCGCTCAACGGCAACGTGCTGCTCATGACCGCGCTCGACGGCGGCGTCGTCGCGTACGACGTCGCGGACCCCGCGTCGCTCGGCGCGTCGACGCAGCCGATCGGCGTCGCGGCGGGCGGCGGCGACGAATACTGGGCGCTCGCCAGCGATCGTCACGGCCGCGTCTACGCGACCGCGCTCTCGGGTCTCTTCGGCATCGTCCGCTCGTTCCGCCTCGAAGACTTCCTGCCGAACGGCACGCCGGGCCCGCGCGCGGTAACCGGCAAAGCGGGCGCGATCGTCAGCTGGCGCGTCGGCTCGACGGTCGGTCTCGATCTCGCCAGCGCGACGATCCTCAGCGATCGCGCGGAAGCGTTGCCGCGCAAGATGCAGATTCTGTTGCAGGACGACACGGAGGATCTGACGCTCGCGTTCGATCCCACGGCGGACGCGGACGACCTCAGCGTCTTCAACGTCCAGCAGGCGATGTCGGAAGGCTATCCGTATCGCTTGCAGCGCATCACGGTCGAGAACGAAACGCTCGACATGCGCTGGTCGGCGGACGCGCATCCGGGAGTGCCCGCGGCGATCAACGGCATCGTCGCGCGGAAGAACGACCGCATCCACGTCATCCGCAACCAGCGCACGTACGGCGTCATCTCGCTGTTCGGCTACGGCGTCGCCGTGTTCGATTTGAACGCCGTCGAATCGAACGACGATCCGACGCGGCCCGCGAACTACAAGCCGCTGCGCGAGCAGATCCGCGCGACCAACGCGGCGCTGCGCAGCGAGTGCGGCGATCCGATCGACACGTACGCCATCCCCGATCTCACGCTCTCGCCCGACGCCACGATCATCACGCGCGACGGCTCGCCCGATCTCGACATCTTCGCCGTCGATCAGCGCCGCGGCATTCTCGATCTGAAGATCGCGCCGCCCGCGAACGATGCGGAAGCCGCGGCGCCGAGCGACGCCGACACGTGCGGCGAGCGCGCGCAGTTCGGTCTCGTGCTGCGCAACACCTACTTCACGCCCGGCGATCCTCCCGCGACGAATGTCCACGATCATCCGCGCCTCGTGCCGTTCCGCGCGAAGTTCGCGGAAGCCGCGGGACGCCAGCCCACGCCGCGCTTCACCGGCGCCGCGTACTACCACTGGACGCTCGAGGCGCAGGACAACAAGGCGCTCAGCGGCACGTCCGTCACCGGCGCGCCGCCGCGCGGCCAGCGCGGCTCGACCGCCGGCACGCGCGTCGTGCGCGACTACATGCTCGTCCCCGGCTACGAGTACGGCTTGCTCGTCGTCGAGATCGGCGGCACGCCGCCGACGATGGTGCCGTCGTACGACCCGCTTGCGAACGCGCATCTCGTCGACATCATCTGGATCCCCGGCGGCGCCGCCGCAGTGCGCGCGATTCCGCGCACGAACCTCGCCACCGTCGTCGACGGCGAAGGTCGCGTGCTGCTCGTCGATCTCTCGCGCATCGACGAACGCTTCGATTCGACGGGCAATCTCCTGCCCGCGAACGCGCTCTTCAAGACCGTGGCCGCGTCGCTCGCGTCCACTGCAACGTACGGTAGCGGCACGTACGGCGTCGGCGCGGACGATCCGCGCATCGTCTGGAAGTCCGCGCCCGGCGTCACGTCGGGCACGCTCGCGCCGGTCGTCGACGCCGACACCGGCTACGTCTACGTCGGCAAAGTGCTGGAGAAGACCACCAGCGTCATCGCCGCCATCGATCCGCGCGTGCAGCTGAAAGCCGACGTCGGCGACGGCAACGGTCTCGCGGAAGTCGGCGGCCTCGTGCCGCTCGGCGTCGATCCGCCCGCGGGCGTCATCAAAGGTCCCGAGGGCTCGCTCGCCGCGTTCCGCGTCGAAGTGTCGCTGCCGGGTGCGATGACGCAGTCGCTGAGCGGCGGCGCGAACAAGCTCGTCGCGGCGATCGAGAGCGAGCGCGTGTTCGGCGCGACGACCGAGCAGATGCCGGAAGGCTTCCCGCGCGCGCATCTGCGTCTGAAAGATCGCTCCGGCGCGCCCGATCCGCGCGCCGACGCGAACTTCTATCTCGAGCGCGTCGTGCCCGACTCGATGGCCGCGCAGCTGCGCCATCAGAAAGGCTTCAACAAGTTCGTCTCGCCGTGGATCGTCGCGATCGCCGATCCGCGCGCCAGCATCAACTATCAGTGGCCGACGCCGCCCGCGGGCACCACGCTCGCCGCGCTGCAGACCGCGAGCGGCTGCTCGTCGTGTGCGCGCCCGCCGCATCTCGCCGGCAAGACCGAAGCGGATCGCGTGTGGGAGCTCTACACGAACGGCCGATTGATTTCGATCCGCCCCGATCTCTGCATCGCCGGCACCGACTGCGCGCAAAACGTCTTCACCGGCACGAGCTACGCCTACCTCGGACGCGAGAACCGTTTCACCGCGCGCTTTGCCACCATCATGGCCGACACCGTGCGTCCGCCGAGCGTGCTCGTCGCCGCGCAGGCGCCTCCCGTAGCCGGCGGCGCATTGCAGGAGACGACGTATCTCCATTCGGGCGAAGTCGAGACCTCCGCGCTCGACATGGATGCGGGCGGCCGCAACGGCTGGAACGCCCTGTTCGATCGCACGTATCGCTCGCGCACGATCGGCGGCACGGTCGGTATGGGGTGGGAGTCGTCGATCTTCCGCCGCCTGCGCGCGCTGCCGAACGGCGACGTCGAATATCGCGACGGCGCCGGCGAGATCTGGCGCTTCACGCTCGACAACGCCACCGGCTTCTACCAGCGTCCGAAGGGACTCTTCCTCAAGCTCTCGCGCACCGATCGTGGTTGGGTGCTCGTCGATCAGAAGGCGCGCATCAGCGCGTTCGATTCGATGGGACGCCTCGTGCACGAGACCGACGAGTTCGCGCCGAACGCGTACGCGCTCGACGCCGGCAACGTCGTCCGCTATCTCTACGATCTCAGCGGCCGCCTCGCGCAGGTCATCGATCCGGTCGGCCGCGTGTCGCGCCTCATGTACTTCCCCGATGGCACGGGACTGAAAGCGGGACGCCTGCAGTCGATCGAAAGCTGGCTCGGGCGCGTCGACTACGACTACGACGACGCGGGCCGCCTCATCACCGCGACGCTGCCGGAGACCGGCACCGGACGTCCGACTACGCAATACGGCTACGGCACGCCCGCATCGACGTACAACGACAAGCTCGAGCTCGCGCCGAACCTCACGTCCATCACCGATCCGATGGGCGAGGGTCCGCGCGTCGCGTTCGCGTACAGCACCAGCGATCGCGACAAGGTGAAGACGCAGACGTGGAAGACCGGCGAGTCGGCCACGTTCACCTACACGGACGCGACGCACACCACGACCAAAGACGTTCTCGGCCAGGAGCGCGTCTACGAGCTCACGCCGCAGCCGGGCAACTACACCACCGACCGCGCGCACGTGAGGCAGCTCGATGAGACGAACGTCGCCGCGGTGACGACGCCGTTCGGCACGTTGCCGGCCGCGGTCACGCCGTCCGGCGCGCCGACCGAGTCGCTGACGCGGCGCATGCTCTTCACGTATGTGCCCGACGGCATGCTGGAGACGGCGACGCTTTCCGGCATTGGCGCCACGAGCGCGACGATCCGCACGACCACGAACACCTACAAATCGATTGAGCCTGGCGCGCCCGGCTTCGTGCTCTTCACCAGCGAAACGAGCGGCAGCGGCGCGACGCCGATCAAGCGGACCTTCGGCTACGACGACGCGTCGTCGAATCCGCGTCCCGCGTATCTCGAGAGCGTCAGCATCGGCAGCGACACGATCCATACCTCCGAGCCGAGTGCGATGAAGAAGAGCGTCGCGGCCACGAACGACGCCATCACGACGACGGTCGAAGTCGACGCGTACGGCCAGCCGAAAACCGTCACGAGCACGGGCGGCACCGACGCCGGCGGCAACGCATCGGTCAGCTACAAGTTCCGCGACGCCACCGCGCCGGAGTACGCGCGCGCGATGCCGGAGCTCGTCGATGCCTCCGGCCTGCAGACGAAGTTCGCGTATCCGGGGCCGGATCAGATCAAGGTCGACGAGGAGCGCGGCGTCTCGACGCTCACGAACCTCGACGGCTGGCGCCGTCCGGTGTCGAGCGTGACGACCGGCCCGTCGCTCTCGCTCGAAGAGTCGTCCAAGTACGACCTCAACGGACGCCTCACCGAGACCACGCACAAGCAGGACGCCCACACCGTGACCACGTCGCTCGCGTACGACCCGCTCGGTCGCGTGAAGCAGTCGACGACGAACAACGTCGCGGTGGGCGAGAGCCTCACCTCCGTCACCACCACGACCGACTACGACCTCACCAATCGCAAGATCGTGCGCATGCTGCCCGGCGGCGCCGTCGTCACCGAAGAACTCGACGGACTCGGACGCGTCGCGAAGCGCACCACGACCACCGGCGGCACGCCGATCGTCGAACAGTACGCGTACGACCTCGCGGGCAACCTCGTCTACTCGGCCGACAACCACAGCGCGAGTGCCGTCGCCTACGACGTCCACGGCCGCGCCACCGCGTCGCTCGCGCCGAACGGCGTGAAGACCGTCACCGACTACGACGACTGGGGCAACCCGAAGAGCATCAAGACCTACGACGCGGTCGGCACGCTCATCGGCGAGTCGCAGGCGAGCTACACGCCGAACGGCCGCATGACGTCGGCGCAGACGAGAGTCGACGCGACGCAAACGCGCGAGAGCGAGATGAAGTGGGACGGCGCCGGCCGCATCACGTCGACCGCCGTCAGCGGACGCGCCGCGAAGCAGGCCTTCGACGACGCGGGACGCCTCAAGTCCTCGATCGCCGGCGCCGGCACGACGTCGACCATCACGACCGAGTTCTCGAAGTACCTCGCCTCCGACTACACCGGCGGCATGGTCAAGAACGGCACGCTCACCGAGCGCGGCGCGACCTCGCCGATCGACATGCAGTACGACTACGACACGCTCGGCAATCCGACGCGGAACCAGGCCGGCGCGCTCGAGTGGAAGCGTAGCTACGACGAGGACGGCAACGTCACCGCCGACGCGCCGCCCGCGCGCGAGTCGACGAGGCAGCACTTCGACGCGCGCGGCAACCTGCTCTCGAAACGCGAGCCGGGCGCCCCCGAAGTGAAGTACGGCTATCACGCCGCCGGCACCGACACGTCGTATCGCGACGAGTCCGACGGCGGCACCGGCACCGGCCTCACCGAAACGACCGAGTCCGATCTCCTCGGCCGTCCGAGCGTCCGCCGTTATCCCGACGGCACGCAGGAGACCTGGACCTACGACGGCTCGCGCCTCGCGTCGATGAAGGACCGCCAAGGCCGCCTCTTCAACTACACCTACGACGACAAGAACCAGCTCACCGAGATCCGCCGCAACGGCGGAGAGCTCATCGAGAAGCTCGACTACGACGCCGCCGGCCGCATCACCACATGGCGCACGCGCGACGCCGCGCTCGTCTTCGAGGACTACGACTTCGAGGATCGCCCGCGCCGCACGAAGCAGACGCGCTTCAAGGATCACTCCGGCTTCGGCTCGGCGACCGTGCTCGATTCCTATGAGCAGGATCACACCTGGAACGTGCACGGCGAACGCGAGTCGTGGACGATGCCGTCCTACAGCGGCTTTCCCACCAGCGCGACGCAATGGACGCAGAAGGTAGGGGAGAGCCACGACGCCGCCGGCAACGTGAGCGCGATGACGCGCACGCTCATCGGTGCGCCGTCGCCGATGCCGCTGCTCACCGCCGACTACCGCAATGCCGGCCGCCCCAACGTGCGTACGCTGACGACGAGCGCGTCGGCCGTCATCGAGCGTCAGTACACCTACGACACCGCGAACGCGGGACAGCTCTCCGAGCTGCGCATCGTCGCCGGCGGCAACGTCGTCGGCGGCTCCGCCATCACGTACGACGGCGTGCAGATCAAACGCGAGCAGCTCCTCGGCATCTCCGCCGATACACGCTTCAACGAGTACTCCTACGACGCGCGCAGCCGTCTGCTCACGACCGTCACCGCGCACGACGACAGCAGCAATCCGTCGATCGAGCACGTCACCGACGCCGGCTTCCGCACGCAGCTCGAGCGTCCGTCGCCGTCCGTCGAACCGGCCGCGCCGCCGACGCTCAACTTCGACGAGCTGTCCGGACACCGCATCGGCACCGTGGCCGCGAACGGCGAGTCGCACACGTTCACCTACATCGGCGCCGAGCGCACGGGTGATGGCCGCTATCAGTACGAGTTCGACGACCGCGGCCGCATCATCACCGCGACCGAAATCCCGACGCCGTCACTCACCATCCGCCGCTTCCGCTACGACTACGCCGCGAGCAACCGCATCGTCGGCCGCCGCGTCGAGTATGCGCAGCTGAGCTCCATCTCCATGCCGCCGCTCGACAGCGACTGGAAGCTCGAGAACCGCGACGCCGTCCTCTTCGCCGACGGCCTGCCCGCCGAGACGACGTTCGTGTGGGACCCGATCTCCGACCGTCTCGTCTCCGTCTACAAAGCCGGCGCGAGCGCGAACCCGTCCGTCGACGCCAACGGAGGTCTTCTCCGCCAACTCATCCACGGCGACGCCGCCTACGACGATCCGCTCGAGGTGACCGTGACCGACGGCGTGACGCCCGACGTGCATCACTTCTACCCCGTCTTCGACGAAGCCGGCAACGGCAACCTCCAGCTCATCCTCGGCGACGACGGCAAAGTCATCTCCCGCACCGTCGTCGACGGCGCCTACGGCGAAGAAGAAAGCAGCCTCGCCGGCGCCGCCATCGATCGCATCACGCTGAGCAAGACCAAAGACGCGAGTGGTAACCTCACGGCCGTGGAGGTCTCGATCCGCTCGACCGAAGCCCTCGACGAGGCCACCCTCGCCACCGGCACCCGCCTCGCCGCCGTGACCGCGAGCGGCAACGTCGTCCGCACCGCGACGGTCACCTCCACGCTCTCCGACCCCAACACCATCCACTGGACCCTCACCCCCACCCAGTGGACCGCGCTCACGTCCCCCACCGGCGACGTCCAATCGCTCTCGATTGCCGTCACCAACACCCTCCGCGCCAAAGCGTGGTCCACCGCCACCCCCATCCTCCCGCCCCCGACCTGGGCCACCACCGCCCACCCCATCCACACCTCCCCCACCCTCCCCGTCGAATACCGCGCGTCCCTCGCGACGCTCACGTCCTTCCTCGCCGCCCCCGACCCCACCACCACCCCCTACGCCGCCCCCTCCCTCGCCGCCTTGGGCTCACCAGCGGAGCCGGCAGTGGGTCGCAGCATCCTCATGTCGTCGTTCCAGGCCTTGCCGTTCGAGGAGGTAGGGACGGGACTCGTGTTCGCGAGGGAGCGCTGGTTTGATGCGGGGCGGGGGGCGTTCCTGTCGCCGGATCCGCTGGGGTACGTCGACGCTTCAAACCTTTATACCTTCGCTGGGGGCGACCCCGTAAATGATCGAGACCCTTCAGGGCTGCAGAAGCCATGCAAGAACACAACGCTTGCATCATTACAAGCGGCAGGGGAGGGCGCTTGGCAATGGGCTAAGGGTGCATTCGTCGGATTCATGAACTTTGGTGGGGATCAAACTGTGAAACTCATCGATACCCTAACATTCGGGTATGGGGGATGGGTGCATGAGAATGCCGCAGACGCTCGTCGTCAGGAACGACGCAGCCTGTCACTTGCCATCGCGGCTGTCGAACGTGGCGAAGGTACGCCAGTATATGTTATTGGAGGCGCGGTTGACAAGCGAGTAAAGGCAATCGACGCCGCTTCGAGCAGTGGATGCAAAGAAGACATAGCACGCGCGGCTGCACCAGCGTTGCTTGATGGCTATACAGCTGTGCGCGGGACAGTGTCCGCGATGAACACGCCGACAACTCCTGCACCGGCACTTGCGACAAGCTCGGGAGTAGTATTGCCCACGGCGGGAGTGATCGCGCGTAGCGCACGAAGTGGCCCGATGGTCTCGACGATTGTGCTCGCGAGTTCAGTGCACGATTCCTTGGGGGAGGGCCCAGAATCGGATGCGGTGACTGAGACTGGCGCGCGCGGTGCCGGCGTGGTCCGCAATCCTCGTCACCATGTTTTTCCTCAAGAATTTCGAGCGTTCTTTGAGGTCCGTGGTTTCACAGGGGGTCGCGATATTGATCAGTTTACTCTGGAGTTGGACGAAGCGATTCATCAAGCCATTCACGGAGGCGGGAACTATCGCCTTGGTCGCAAATGGGAAGGCGAATGGAATCGACAGATCATGTCCCGCATCTCGCAGCGCGAAAAGCTTCTTGGGCGGGCATTGACGTTTGCTGAAGTTTTCGATGTTGGCAAGCAAATGATGAGGGACTATGGCCTTTCAGGCTCGTTTGTCCCATTTCGACAATGACAAACGTTTGGGATGGCGACTGGCACGAACGATTGCGGTCGAGGGTGCGTGCACTTGGATACCGCAGCGCGACAGAATTTGCTCGGTCGCATCGAACTGAAACCTTCGATCAGATGATTGAGGTTCTCTCAAGTTCCGTGGCGCCGATTCAGTTGAAGCTCCTCTTGAAAGAGGAAGCGGAAATGTCAGACGACATGCGGGCATTCGCAGTCGATACCTTGTCTAGGTTTCTGCGCGAGTACCTGCCCGATGGTTGGCGCGGTGACTCAAGCGCCGAGTACGCCCGAGTCCAAGCATTTTCAGATTGGATGACCCTTGTCGGCGAGTATTATGAGGAGCAATGCCATCGTGTATGGCAGTGGTTCAATTCATCGGACGTCAGGGACGGATGGTTGCCTACTGGGCCGGATGATCCTTTGCTGCATCGCGCTTTCAACGCGGCCTGGGACGAAAATACCGTTAAGTAAAGCTCCTCGGCACCCACTACGTTGGGCCAACCACGGCATATGCGTATCTGCCTGCCCCGGGTCGGTATAGCGCGACGTCGCCAAAGTATGATTGGATCGAAGTGCCGTACATTGTGACAACATAAGGCCCTAGATGGCCTCTTACGACCACTTAAGCCGTGCCATCAGCCGCCGCGAGCTGCCCGAAGGGATTTTGCTGGGTAAGTAAAAGCAGAGCGCGGCATCGACCTGACTCCGCGAACTATCGACGAGACTGACTCGGACGGCGCAAAGCGAATTGCTCGGCCAGGATCGCAGTACCGCGATGGTCTCTCTCATCGCGCTCAACGACTGCATCGGGGTACAACAAGTTTTTGCGTGCATGCTATCGCCGGCAATATCAGCCCCGAACAGCAAGAGCGCGAGGCTGGAGAATTTACAGCGCAAGCGTTCTTAGCGGGGATCTTTGCTCGACTTGCGGTCTTGGCAGCCCTGAGACGCGCGAGCAGATCGCGCAGATTACTAACGAGCTGTAAGCAAGAGGGTGGACGGTAACGTACGGTGGCGGACGTGCGCCAGAGGAGTATTTGCCTGGACCCGGAGGAGCGCGACGCGGTTCGTCATGGCGTGACATCACGGCCACGAAGAACGGTCGGACGCTCCGGATCAACACCGTGGATACGCGTGCGGATGGGATCACGCCAACAACACGCGAAGCCACCAAGCGCGACGCGCATTCGCCAGCAAAGCCGGGTGATCACCTGGTGTTGATTCCGAAGCCGAAACAGTAGTGAGGTGAGATGAGCAAATCGATCGTGTTCTTCGCGGTGAATGAAGACTTGAAAACGGCAGCGGCTGCGATCGAAGCCGAGCAACGACTGCAGTATGTTCTTACCGGGTTGTTCGATAAGCCGGAACTGTTTACCGCGAACTCCGTCGAACTATCGAGTCATTCGGAGTCGCGCAGAAAGGTGATCAAGCACAGGAGCGGAGTTACCTCGTCGCGGCTGCGACCCAGCGGATCAATATCCGTGAAGTGCCGCAGCGGCGTGGCGGAGTGAAGTGTGCAATCGATCAAATGCAGAATCCGGCAACGGTGGTCATCAGTCAGGCGGTCGGTTCGGCGACGTTGCCGTCATCAGGGTCAAGTCGGTACCGCAACTGACGACGCGAACGCTTTGGCGCCCTTCAAAATCGTTCGAGCGAGAAATCAAACGCCGCTTTTCAAAGGTGAAATCCTATTACGTCGGACCATCAGCAAAGAGTTAATGGAAAGCGGCGTCCGATTTACAGCGAGCGTTCGTTCGGGCGCAGAGTACGACTTGAATTAGGAAGGCCGCGGCGCATGCTCAAAGGACGACAAACGACGAAGCGAGCTCTCGGCATCGGCGCCACGAGCACGATCCGCACGACGACGAACACCTACAAATCGATCGAGCCCGGCGCGCCCGGCTTCGTGCTCTTCACCAGCGAAACGAGCGGCAGCGGCGCGACGCCGATCAAGCGGACCTTCGGCTACGACGACGCATCGTCGAATCCGCGTCCCGCGTATCTCGAGAGCGTCAGCATCGGCAGCGACACGATCCATACCTCCGAGCCGAGCGCGATGAAGAAGAGCGTCGCGGCCACGAACGACGCCATCACGACGACGGTCGAAGTCGACGCGTACGGCCAGCCGAAAACCGTCACGAGCACGGGCGGCACCGACGCCGGCGGCAACGCGTCAGTCAGCTACAAGTTCCGCGACGCCACCGCGCCGGAGTACGCGCGCGCGATGCCGGAGCTCGTCGATGCCTCCGGCCTGCAGACGAAGTTCGCGTATCCGGGGCCCGATCAGATCAAGGTCGACGAGGAGCGCGGCGTCTCGACGCTCACGAACCTCGACGGCTGGCGCCGTCCGGTGTCGAGCGTCACCACCGGCCCGTCGCTCTCGCTCGAGGAGTCGTCCAAGTACGACCTCAACGGACGCCTCACCGAGACCACGCACAAGCAGGACGGCCACAGCGTGACCACGTCGCTCGCGTACGACCCGCTCGGTCGCGTGAAGCAGTCGACGACGAACAACGTCGCGGTGGGCGAGGGCCTCACCTCCGTCACCACGACCACCGACTACGACCTCACCAATCGCAAGATCGTGCGCATGCTGCCCGGCGGCGCGGTGGTCACGGAAGAACTGGATGGGCTCGGACGAATCGCGAAGCGCACCACGACCACCGGCGGCACGCCGATCGTCGAACAGTACGCGTACGACCTCGCGGGCAACCTCGTCTACTCGGCCGACAACCACAGCGCGAGCGCCGTCGCGTACGACGTCCACGGCCGCGCGACGTCGTCGCTCGCTCCGAACGGCGTGAAGACCGTCACCGACTTCGACGACTGGGGCAACCCGAAGAGCGTCAAGACCTACGCGCGGTCGGCACGCTCATCGGCGAGTCGCGCAGGCGAGCTACACGGCGAACGGCCGCATGACGCGGCGCAGACGAAAGTCGACGCCACGCAAACGCGAGCGGTTCGCGATGCTGAAAGGGCGCGGTAAGAAGGTCTATGACGATTTCACGAGAACCGAACGTAGGTCGTTCAGGCAGCCGCTTCGTGTGCCAGTAGCGCGGAAGTGGTACGACACGAGCGGCGCGATTGGCGGCGATTACGAAACGCAGATGGCCGATTTGACCGTCACGACAGAATATTACGAACTCGCGAAGCGGACGATGGTCAACGACATCGCGACGTTCGAAGCGGCGGTTGCACGCGCTGATGCAGACGGCGAGATCCTGTACGTTCCTGGCCAGGGCTTCACGACCATCACGGCTGCGGATCGCAGTCGCGCCATAGCAGTGGGAACATTCTTCGCCACGGACTTTATACCGATGATGTTTGCACCTGTGGAATATGAGCCCGTAACACAGGTCCGAGGCGTAGAAGTGCCGGTGCGTGCCTTCCCTGAGATGGCTGCCGACGGCCCATATTCGGATATTTCAGATTCGCCTTCTGTTGACCACGGTAAAGACTACACCGCAGCGCGGAACCGCAAAATAATGCAACGCAACCGCCGAAGTAGTCGATTTTAGCGGAGCCGCGATTGTATGCAGTCAAGTGGCTAGCGTGTCTGCAAGGGAGCGGTGGCTGGATTCCTTGACCGGCACATTCGTGCCGCCGGATCCGAATTATCAAGACTCTTCAACGCCTTACACATTTGCGGGCGGCGACCCGGTTAATGGCCGCGATCCGGTCGGCGAGCAGTGCCAGAACACGACGCTCGGTATTTCAAAGCGTTTGCGGGATCGGCGCTGGGGTGGGCGAAAAAGAAGTTTGGCAGTTTCATGAATACCGGTGGGCGTTCGACGGTCATCATCCTTGATGATCTTCACCGATAGACCTGGGTTTGGTATCTGAAAACGCGAGAGATTGCCGTCGCTACAATGCACGTTGCGGCCGAACGCGGCCAACTCACACCGGTGCAGGTTATCGGGTACTGGTTTACTTTCCCCATCCACTTGTAACAGGTCGTCCGGGTAGTTGAAACTCGCGCAGTTTCACTCGGGCGGCCGCAGCGGCACCAAGAAACCGTTCGGCCTGCGTCTGTGCCTCTGACAGCCCGTCCAGATCAATCCCTGCCAACGTCTCGCGCAGTCGATCCACCTGCACAGGCAAACGACGGGCAATATCGAGGGCAGTACTGATCGCCTCACTAGTTGCCACTTGCAACTCGTGGGCGTGCTCACTGGCAGCAGCGTGGGCGGTCTCGGCCTCTTCCACTTCCAACATCGCCAGTGCTTTCTGTACGCGTATCTCTTCGACCGTCATGGGGTTGAGAGTATAGCAAATAACGCAGTCTGCACATAACAGGTGGGGTGAGTGGAACCATCCAAACCAAATCCGTTCGCCAAAGTGTCACAGACGTACAACTGCCGCCGACGTTCGGAAAGTCGTCCCGCAAGCAGTAGTCGTCACCGCGAGTTTGGATGGTTCCACTCACCCCACCTGTTAGACTGGGTTTGCGGAGGCTGTGGGAGTTGAACCCCATCGCTGGCAACGGCAGCGAGCCTACCGGGAGTGTAAATCCCGCAACGGTACCGACCATTGGGACAGCCTGCGTAATTGTGCCTGTTTACGCCGCCTGCACATCGCTCCAGATTGCCAACTCGGTCATATCGGCAAGCGACAACTGGTAGTCGATGATCCCGGCTGCAAGCGCTGGTGTCGTCTTGATGGTGGCGTGAGTGCGGACGAAGTTGTAGTAGACGAAGTTGATTGCCAGCTGGTAGATGTGGTTGGACAGTTTCTTCGAGAAACCGTTCGTCTTGCGCGTCATGCGCCGGTTTGACATTCTCACCGTGAGGTTCTGGCGCTCGATGAGGGACGTGGATATCTTCGACGGGTTTCCCACTCGGTTCGTGTAGTTCGCACCGACGTACCGGTTACGCTCGTACAGTTTCTCCACAGCCCCGTAGTTCAGCGTTCCGTCAAACGCTTCCGGTATCGCATTGACGTATCCCATGAACCCGTCAGTAGAGAGCGTAACGGGTCCAGTCAGCCGGGACGCCAAGTCATGCAGGAAGTCACGTGTGGTCTGCTCGTTACGATGCCCGCACACGCCACGTGATTACCAGTTTGGACCGTGAGTCTATTGCGATGTAGGTCCAGACGTTGCCATACCCCAGAACGCCCGCATTCTCCGGGGATACGTTCTTCTGTTTCTGCTGACAGAACCCCCACATCTCGTCCACCTGTACGTGCGGCGATTCAATGCCGGTAATGAACCGGTCGCTGAATGCCGTACACGCTTCACCGACTTCCTCCAGTAGCCGCAGTACGGTGAGCTTGGCCACACCCACCAGTCGGCAGGTGGATGCAATGGAATTACCTTCGACGAGAGCAGCAAGAATTCTGGTGCGGGTGGATTTAGGCAGTCTCCTCATATGCTTACCTACAATGTGAGTCGTAACGTGGATACGCCAGACTTGACACCGGTCGGATGGCCGGATCGGTGGTATTCCACAGGAATGTAGTGGTTGATGGCGCTGTTGCCGTGGGCATACACGCGCCGAGGTGGGATTCAAACGATAAGGGGAATGGGGGCAACTGGTGTCACAGGTACTGAGAGGCGTGGCTGGTCAGTTCCACAAACTGACGCCTACTTCGGTTCCCATCAGCGCGGTTCGGACGCGCCCCAGTTACCCCCATTCCCCTTATACATCCCTCATCGTGTCGAGGTCGAACCGGCTGAACAGGTCTGCGGGTGTTACGCCGAGCGCCTTTGCCAGTTTCACGATGTTGTCCAAACAAGGGTTGCGGTTGCCTCGCTCGATTTGACCGACGTAGTTACGGTCGAGTCCGCATAGATGGCCGAGTTGTTCCTGTGAGAGTCCGCGAGACTTCCGCAACTCCCTCAATCGTGCTCCAACTAACTGTACCGCTGGGCTCCGCGCCGCCATTCGGCGAAAGTGTTGTTCGTGTTAAGCGCTTGCTTTCCATGCTTTCGGTATCCATTCTATGGGTATCAGAGCGAATGGAGGCAAACCGCATGAACCGTCACTTTCGTCGTATGGTGGCAAAGGCCGTGCTGATGCTCGCGGGATGCGGCTCAACCACGGGCGTGGTTGCGCTGCCCGGCACGGACATGTACAGGATTTATAAGCGTGGAGCCACAGGGTTTATCGGTTCAGACTCGATTACTGCCGACATCACCTTGCAAGCGAGTCGGTTCTGCGCGGAACACGGGAAGATGTTACAGGTGGTGAACACTCTCACCGGTCATTCACCGTACATGTTCGGCAACTATCCAAAGGCGGAGGTGCAGTTCAGGTGTGTGGCGGCGACGCCATGAGGGCGCGCTGGTGGGTGTACGTGCTGTGCGGTGTGGTGGCGGTTGTGGTGTTTGCTGCCAGTCGCAGGCAGTTGATCTATCTAGGCAAGCTGGCCTCGCTGTTCATGCTGACAACCGGCGTGATGTTGTGGCTTGCTTGGTTATGGGTAGAACATGCATCGATCCAGTCAGCGGACAAACAACAAGAACAGTACCGTTTGGAAGCCCGGCTTAGCAGTCTGGGAGCAAGGTTGAACGATTTGGAAGACTGGTTGAGCGTGCTCGAAGACAGAATTACAGACTGTGAGCGAGGAACCAATGAAGTCGAAATCACGGGGTGATCCGATCAAGGCAGCACGCGCTGTTCTGGATGTAGTAATCGAACACACCGAAACTGGTCCGAAACCGGTGTCCGACCGGGATGTGCTACGTCAACGCGCTGCCCTCCCAAAGAGCAAGCGACGTACCAAACCGGACCCATCCAGAAAGTAAACAGGTTGAGGTCGGGGAACGTGCGCATTGCCAAAACACGGGTAATGCGAGCGCTGGGTGCTGCCGGGTCTGGAATCCGGTGCGTGCCCAACCTCTCGCTCCGCTCAGTGTCTGAGTCTGGTTAACTCATGCGCACGCTCCCCATCTCCAATGTAGGTCTCAAGGTTGGGCGGTGCCACCGATTGCAAGAGCGGACGGGTTGTGTGGTGGGGTCTGGTGCGGCTCGGTCTTGAGCCGAGCGCAGGTGAAGCCAAACCTCCACGTTCCCATCTGCATGTCTGGGTTACTCCCACGGTGGCACCACCCACGTTTCAATGTAGGTTGTAACTGGCGCGTGGCCTGTTACAAGTAAAGGTTCAAAGTAAACCACCACCCGTCGGTGTGGCCGTTTGTTCGTATCGCCGGTGACACCGGCCAGGAGCTCATCGAATCGCTCCTCGGCCCCGATCAAATCAGCGAATTCATCGCGAGGCTGAAAGACTCCGAGATCGCTGACCTCGTGATCTGGTTGTACACGCGTCGCGCGCAGGAGGAGCTGGGCCTGGAGTCTCAGGTCGGCCTCGCGATCAGTGAGGTGCTGAACGTTCTCCGCAAGCGTGGAAGGGTCGACGAACTGCGGCGCATCCAAGCCGCGTTTCCGAACCGCATTCACGACCAGTTCATCATGATGGCGGAGGAGGAACGACAGACGCATTCGTGGACTCCGCCCGCTCCGGAAGAGCTGTTCGCGCTGGCGACAGATCGAAGAAACCGCGTTGTGCAGAATGCGGAGCGACTCGTGGAGGTCGTGATCGAGTCGCTTCAGCGGCTGCAGGCGCAGCTACACAGCGAGGACCCGACGGCCAAGTATCTGTGGGATGACGATCAACCCAAGGACGAGGGAGCAGTTCGAGACTGGATTCGCAGGTTCCTGAACGACGATTTGGCGCTTCCGCACTTGGTCACCAACAAGGAAGTGGAGGTCTTCGACCGTTTCTTCACCGACATCAAGATCGAAGCCGTGGGGCGCGGCGTGCGACGCGACCTCGATCCGAAGCTGGTGGTTACGATCGAGGTCAAGGGGTGCTGGAACACCGACTTGCCGACCGCGATGGAAACGCAGCTCGTTGAGAAATACCTGCGCAGTTCGACGTCGCCATTCGGAATCTATCTCGTGGCCTGGTTCGGTGCCTCAGCTTGGACGGATGGGGACGGACGAAAGAAGCAGTGCCACTCCTGGTCGCGTGAGGAGATGGAGGCGCATCTCTCCCGTCAGGCCGAGGACTTCCGGCCGCAGGGCTTCTTCATCACGCCGGTTGTTCTCGACTGCACGATTCCGAAGAAGAAGTAAAAAGGCAATCACTCTTCCTCCGCATGCTGATCCTCAGCTTCCGCTTCGATTGCTCGATCCGAGTAGAAGTTGACGTGGATGAGATGTGCGTTGTCGGACGTGCTGACGCCCATCCAGCACGAGTTGTCGGCCATCTGCTCCAGGTGGACGAACACGTTCTGCGCGACGACTTCATCCAGCGAACCGTCGCGATTACGGCGGATCTCGATAGGCCCGACAAACTCGCTTGACAGAAGTCCGTTCTCGTCACGCTGCCGGTGAATCAGCTCACCGGAAGCCGCGATGTAGCGAAAGTGCGGTGCCACGCGCTCGGTGTAGCGCACCACGGCGTTCAGCTGATCCACCGGACAACCCGTCGCGCCGATTGCCTTCGCCGCACGAGCGATTCTGGTGTTGCAGTCGTCGAGGTCTTCGAAGACACCCTCGGCAAGCGCGATGAGCTCGCGCAAGGCAGCTGCAGTCTCGTCGCGTGGAACGTCGGTGGTCTGTTCCAGTTGCGCGAGGACCGCTCGCGCCTTCTCAATCGTCCCGCTCATCAGCTCTTCGTTCCTGAATCGTCCTGCCGAGAAGCTGGCGTTTGTGTCCGCAGCCATGAATGGTGGATGAGCACTGGTGCGGTGTATCGGCGAGGAGGCGCGCCGTGCGTTCAACCCATGCCTTGCGCACGCGTTCATTCGGCCATCGATCGATCGGCCGGCTCCACCGCTCGGCCAGACGACGTGCCGCCGCGATGCTGCGGGTCTTGTGATGACGGCGCATCGCGCGATGAATCTTTCCCGCTTGGCGAATGCTCTCGACGAGATCCAGGAAGTTCGTATCGTTCATCTCTATCGATATCCGTAGTAGCGGCGCTCCATTTCGGCACGCAGAGCGTGCGCGAGATCGCGCGCGCCGCGTTCGCCGTAAAGCGCGATCGAAAACGTGGTGCGGCTGACTTTCTTCGGCCGCGGACTCCAGGTGACTTCGTACACTGGCCTGCCGTCTTTGATCTTGCGACGAACTCCGGCACCCGCCTTACGCGCCACGACGATCCGTTCGGTACGCGGTTTGCCGATGGCGCGCTCAGTCTTGTTCCTCCAGCGAACGGCTGCCGCCAATGCAGCAGCGCGGCCACCGTGCTTGCCGTCGCTGAAGAGTTTGGGATGCGTGTCTCCGTTGTGCACGACGCGGACGAACCATCCGTGCACACGGGATGAGTCAACCCTCGTGATGCTCTTGTAGCGTCGTTCCTGCGCCTGCACTTCTACTTCCTTCCTGTTCATTCGGACGTACCTCGAAGTCGAACGATTGCGCGCTCGACGATGGTGTCGGGTTGCTCGGCACTCGTCGCGTTGATTGCCTTACCGAGCCGGCGCAGCTGACGCGCGAGTTGCTGCGCAATGTCCTGCCAGTACAGCGCTCGCCCGACGACATCGACCGGCTCGTAGTCAGGGAAGATGAATTTGCCCGAGGTCGTCATGTGCCACTCGCGCGGCGGTTGCTCGGGCAGGTGCTCGTCGGCATCGACAAACTGTTCGCGGAGGCGTGCTTTGACATCCTCCCGCGAGTCTCAGGCCGACCGTGCCGTCATCGAGGATCTCCGCGAAACGCGCCGGATCGTAGAGGTAGCCGATTCCATCTTTGTCGATGACACGTACGAGACCTTCTTCCGCGATGTGGCGGCGCGTCTTTCGAAATCGGAGGATCCCCCGGACAACGTCGCATACCGACGCACGTGGGCGCTTCTGTCCCGGTTTGAGATCCGACGGCAGTCTGCGGACGATGCGCATGATCGAGTGAGCTCGTTACTGCTCGGGTACGTCGATCACGCCGAAGATGTTCCGCATGTTGCCCGCGAGCTGTACGGGCTACTGCTTCAATTCGGGAGCCGCGGGGAGCGTCGCTTCACGCTCGAGACATTGTTGCGCCGCTTGGATCTGCCGACGATCTCGCTCGCTCGCTTCCCGGGTCTCCGAGAAACCACGCTGGCGCAACTGAACCGGCGATTGGGAGAAATCCGGTACGACGTGACGGTCACGGTTCGCCGCGTCGTGAGCTGGCCGTCGGCCGAGACGGTTCTTTGTCTCGCCGGTGGAAGCGGTATGGGAAAGACAACGCTTCTCGCGCAAGTCGCCATCGAGAACGCGGCAGCGGGGAATGTCGTCTTCGTTGCAACTCGGCAGGGGATTGAGGATGCGCTGCAACGTGCCTCCGACGAAGTCTGGAAGCGCATTGTAGGCCACGATCGTCCGCTCGACTGGGAATCGCTCGTTAGGCGGGCGAAGGCGGCGATCGCCTCCGAGATGCCTTGGTTGACCGTCTGCTTCGACCTGACGGCATCTGTGGACGAAGCGCTCGCGCTGATCGCGCTGCCGTGGAGGGAGTGGGGCGTTCGCGTTGCCTTCACCGCTGACGAGAACGCAGCCCAGCGCATCCGCGAGGACGCCGAGGTCCGGGAGCGCGTAGTTCTTCAAGCGGTAGGCGAGATGCGCCTGTCCGAATTGCGCAGCTGTTGCAGCTGCGTGGTCGGAGCATGGCCGGGGTGCCACAGGACGTCCTCGAACTTCTGCGCCGCGCCATTCTGGCCGATTTGTATTGCAGGCTGTCGGAGGACGCGAATTGGCAGCCGACGAATGAATATGAGCTGTACGATCGATTCTGGCGTCAGGTCTCTACCGCCAAAGGACAGGCGCAGCATCCGCAGGATGTCGGCGTACTCGTCACCTTGGCAAACGCATTTCTGGACAGCCCGGAGTCGTATCCGTGGCCTGCAGACGTGCTGCTTGGCCTGCACATCCCGTCCGAGATGCAGTTACGGCTGCAGCGCCTCGGGTGGCTGCGTGTTCACGTCGACGGTGGCGTGGAGTTCGCGCACGATCGATTTCTGAACTGGGCTGTCGCACGTGCCGTTCTTGCGCAACTTGAACGCGGCAAATGGAGTTCAACGAAGGTAGCGGAGGTGGTGGCAGACCTGTTTGGACGGACTCGGCAGAAAGGGGAGCGGCATCTTGGATACGTGGCGATGGACGTGGTCTGGTTGCTGGTCCAGTACCGCCGCTCGGTTGAGGAGATCGTCGAGGTTCTTCAGGCACTCGAAGATGCTCCCAGTCAGAAACTATATGAAGAGCTGCTCCCCACGATCGGGCCCGGATTGCTACCAGCGCTTCTGAGTCGCATGCGCGTTCCTGAAGCGCCATGGCATCGCGTGCGTGAGGCTCGGCTGTGCATGAAGGAGGTCGCGGCTCGGTTTGCAGTCGGTCCCGCGTTTGTTCTGACGTTGCTGCAGGACGCGAATGCCGAGGTGCAGGACGCCGGCCTTGAACTTGCGCGACTGCAACCGTCCGGTGGTCTTCTCAACGTCATTTGGCGGCTGTATCGGGAGCGTAAGCTCGCTGGGAAAGACGGAGAGGGTTATCACCGAGAGCAGCTTGCGCAGCACGCGCTCGTAGCATGCTGCCGCGTCGATCCTGAATGGATCCGTACGGCGACCACCGCAAAGACGGATCGTGAAGAGCTGAGGACCCTTGGGTGGCTCGTTGCCGTCCTGGCGAATGAGGACGGACGACGACTCTGGTTCGATTTGAAACCGATCTTTCTCGATGCATTCCGAAACGACGGGTTCCGCGGGGCAATCGACTGTATTGATCGTTATCGCGATTCGGATGCGGTTGACTACCTCATTCAGTGGACTCACAGCGAAGCCGATTGGGTGACTCAGGAAGCATTCGCCGCCCTATGCCGCCTTAAGCCGGAGGTGGCAATCGGAATCTTCGAACGGTCTGAAGTCGAGCGCATGTCCTTTTACGAGGACTGGTGGTTGTCGCCGCTTCTCCTGACCATTCCAGACCGGACTCGAACCGCGATCCGCGACAAGTTTCAGTCGGGCCAATACAGCTGCGCTGCACTTCACGGGGCTTTCGGCGGCGAGCGTGAGATCGATGAACAGACGATCGATGCCGCGCTCGAGCGTCTGGAGGCAATGATCGACAGTACGCTGAGCAGTGACCGCCCGGACCGTCCACCGCCGGATCTGGAGCACTTGATCGAACTTCTTGCATCCATCGATTCAAGGGACGGCCTGCGCATACTGCGCGAGCAGCGAGACGCAGCGCTGCCGCGGAAGCTGCACGAGGTGGCCGTGATGTTTACGCCGCATGGCTCGAACACGCTCGACCGGCACTTCGTGCGGCAGGTGCACCGGCTGCTTCTGAGCATCGGCGGGGCCGAACTGGAACGGTTTCTCCTGCATCAACTCGACGCCTGCCAATCGTGGTGCGGCACGGAGATCCGTAGCATGGTTACCACGCCTTCGTCCGATGCCGTCGAACGATTGGCTGCGATTGCTCGCGCCGGTGAAGATGACGACGAGCACACGACGCGTCGGATGGCTGCGCTGCGTGCGCTCGCGGCGATGGGCGAGCGCTCGCGGGTGCGGTCACTGCTGTTCGAAGACTCGCGATTGTGGGTCGATGACGAGCTCGCGGAACTTCTCGTCGATTTACCTCCGGCGACAGATGACGAGATCGCTCCGATGGTCGCAGCGTTGAAGGATCCTGAAGCGCGTTCGCGCGTGAGCCAAATCCTGGCTGTATCCGGACGCTCGGATCTGGTGGAAATGCTCGTCGATCTCGCACTGAGCAGTATTCCCTACGAGGATGAAGGCGCCGTGCTGACAGCAGTCCGGATGCTCACTGACGAAAGCACCCCCGTAGCAACGATCCGCCGGCTCGATTTCCTTCGTGAGGCGGTGTCCGTAGCGTATGCTCTGCGCGCGATCGGAACGGATGAAGCACTCGATGAGCTCGAGCAGTTGCTTCTCGCGCTCGATCCACTCCGGATCTCCGACGATCTGGCGTGGATTGTAGCGCGGATGGTGATCAAGTCGGGCCGCACTCGGCTGGCCGAGGTGGTGTGGCGATTCGCACAACGCGAGCACCGCTACTTCTGGCGTTCGACGGCCGCGTTCTACGACGCCATCGGCTATCTCGACAACGAGGAGGCGACGGACGTGCTGCTCGTCGACGCAGCAAACCCACGCTCCGATGGCCGCTGCGGCGCAATCCGTGGACTGATTCATCGGCAGCCGACGGTGGCGTTCGAGATGGCTTACGCTGCTCTGTCGAGCACCGGCGATCGGACGCCGTATCCAGACTTGCTGATCGATATCGACGCGCTGCGTGGAGCGGAAGTGCTTTTGGGACATTTGCCGCACGAGCGCAGTTCGTTGATTCGCCCGTACATCTGTCGTGCGCTACGTAGGCTCCAGCAGGAACCGAAGGTCACCACGCGCATCGGAAAAATGCTCATGGGCGACGACGCGTTTGTTCGAGCAGCCGGAGCGCAGGTCGCCGGGTGGTTCGACGACTTCGCTTCGGAGATGGTCGCGAGGCTTTCGATTGAAGATGTGGATCCGATGGTCCGGAGGTTCGCGCAGTCAGCCGTTTGGTTCCAGGTCCATCATCGACGCGTGAAGCAGTTGCTCGACGACCTCGCGACCTCGCGCGGTACAGAGGCTTGGGCGCTTTTGGAGGTGCTCATCAACTCTGGCGCCCCGCTTCTTCTCACCCGTCGCGGCGATCCGCTCTGGCTAGGACGTGCCTTGACGGATCAGCCGCGCGCGATGATCGCCTACGCGGAACGCAAGACGGCTGCGCAGCTGAAGAAGATCAATGAGCGCGATGAAGACGCGCTGAAACAGTTCAGCCGCTGACCAACTGCGTGACCGCACTGCCGCGTTCAACCTTGCCACCGAAACGCGCGATCCGGTGGCAAGAATAACTGTGCCCTTCAGAGCCCGAAAAAACTCGGTGGCAAAACGTTGGCAAACCGCCCTTTTCAGCAACAAAATAGCCCGCCTTTCGGCGGGCTAAGTTCTTTGTATTCAATTGGTTGCGGGGGCGGGATTTGAACCTGCGACCTTTGGGTTATGAGCGCGTTCAAGCCGCCTTCCCATACCGGCTGATTTCACCTAACACCAACGATCTCAGCATGTTGCGTAGTTTAGGGTTCGGGCAGCTTAGGGGTGGGTCGGGATGGGTTCTCGCACAGAACTCGGACAGTCGGCCAGCGCGAACGGCGCACGTTCGCGCGGGTGATTCGGACAGTTCTCGGACAGGCGAAGGCAGCGTCGTACACTGGTGAGAGATGATGTGGAAGATGGGTGTGCTCCTAGGTATATATACCTAGGAGCACCAGACCTGCATGGGGCTCAGCAGTCGCCGAGGAATGATGAACTCATGAGCGGCGGAGCGAGGAGCGGATTGCCTGTCGCGCTAGGTATATATACCTAGCGCGACGCGGTATACTCTTGGGTTGATGGCCACCCGGCTTCAGATCGCAAAGCGCGACATTCTTGCTGAGCTCGATAAGCAGCCTTTGCGCGCTCTTTCGTCTCGGCAGATCGCGGACATCCTTCGTGAGCAACGGGGTTTCTGGCGACTCGCCCAGAATACCACCACGGCTGACTTCATTCGGTTCTTGAGTTTGCACGGGCTGCAGGAGGTGCGCCTTGAGTCCCACGCGTATGCCCCGGTCGTGCGGTACATCTGGCGAGCGGCCAGTCCGTACGAGGTTGCGCTCTCTATCAAGCCGGGATCGTACCTCTCGCATGGTACGGCGATCTTTCTCCACAACCTCACGAATGAGCTTCCACGCACGATCTACGTGAACCAGGAGCAGTCGCCCAAGCCAGCGCCGCGGGGGGGCTTGACGCAGGAGGGGATCGATCGGGCCTTTCGGAACCAGCAGCGAGTCTCGAATCTCGCGTACACGTACAGTGACTTTCAGATTGTCGTCATCGCCGGCAAGAACACCGGAGGGTTGGAGGTAGGAGAGCTTGACGGGCCGACGGGCGAGAAGCTCGCTGTCACGAAGCTGGAGCGGACGCTCATCGACAGCACGGTGCGGCCGGCATATGCCGGCGGTGTCTTTCACGTCTTGGAGGCCTTTGCCGCCGCGAAGTCAGTGCTCTCGGTGAATGTCCTGCTCGCAACACTGAAGCGTCTCGAGTACGCGTATCCGTACCATCAGGCGATTGGGTTCTACCTGCAGCGCGCTGGATACGAGGAGAGTCGGTGGCGGCGACTGAAGGATCTCGGGCTGAAGTTTGACTTCTACTTGGCGCATGGTCTGCGCGACCCCGAGTATGACGCTGAGTGGCGGTTATTCTTTCCAAAGGGGTTGTAGCTTCGCAGTCTCTGCGAGCACGAAATCGAAGTAGTCGTCGAACGGAAGGAGTTGCTCCGCGACTGCCTGTTCCACTTTCGGCCAGTCGGCGCGATGAAACTCCCGGTATGACGCAATTTGGCCGATGAGCGACAGCGGTACCTCTTTCGCCGCGAAGATGTCGCGCACGAGTTGTTGATTCTCTTGTGTCGCGAATGAGACCTTGCATTCTTTCACGATGAGAGCGATGTCGTAGAAGTCGCGTGCACGCGGACGATGATGAACGATGAGCGGATACTCCGGCATTTGCTGGCAGATCGCCCGCACCTTCTCGATCGCGATCATCTCCGGCGTGTAGACGTAGATGATGAAGTTATCCAGCTCCATTTCTCGCTTCGGCTCGCAGTACTCATACCGACTGAGATCAATCGTGAAGATGCGCACTTGTGCGGGGCCGACAACGAGTGACTGGCGACGAAGAGCGTCGACGTCGCGATGAAGTTCATCGAACCGCCCTCGGTCAATCAGCTTGAATTCGACAGAGTAGCCGCCCCAGCGCGGCGACTGACCCGGCCGTTGGACAGCCGGTCGGGGCCCAAAGGTCTCGTCGAAGACAACGTATCCCGCGGAATCGAAGCGTGCCCGCAATGCTCGGAAAATCCTTTCTCGCGCTTCGTCGGAATCGGGGAAGTCAGCTTCGATTGAGAAGTCCAGGTCGAGAGACGTACGCGTGCCGATGCGGTACACCAGGCTGAGCGCGTTGCCACCCTTGAGCACGACGCGGTCGAGAAGATAGTCATCGGCGAACATGGCGATGATGGCGATGCGGCGAACCTCCGCGAGATCCATGAGCTGGGCATGGTAACCGGCCTGGATCGCGCGAATCACGCGATATCTCTGGTCCACGAAGTCCTTGCGCGTGTCCTTTTGAGCTGATATTATCAGCTTCCGGAGAACACACCTCATGAGCGACGCGATCCGGGCACTCGACGACCTGCAGCCGCTTCCCTCCAAGATTCACGGCTTCCTTCAAGAGGCAGTACCGATTGCGCTACAGCACTTCGACGAGTGGGCGCCTAAGAAACAAAACGGTGACCCCACACTCGACCCGCACCTATTTCCCCATCTCGTCCGCTGGCATGTCTGTCGACTGCTCCGTCAAGCAGAGTACGACGCGACGCTCACCGAGGTAACCGATGATGACACCGCGCCGAGCATACGCATGATGGCAATGAGCGGCGTCGAAATCCTCTATCGCGGGCGAAAACTCAAGCTCTGGAAGAGCAGAAAAGGCGGCATACCACTGCCTGGCCGATCCGGATCACGCAAGGCTTTCTTGGAAGAGAACCGCATCCTCTTCGACGCCAACACGGAGGAGTTCTTCAACGCCCACAATCTCGTGCTCCTCTGGGACGTCGATGGCACCGGTGACGTTTCCCTCGAACTCGTCTGCCCGATGCCGAGCGATTACGATCGTGATGACGTCGACGACTGGAAGTATCCACAGCTGTGGGCCATCAGCGTTCCTGATGCCGCCACACTCGTGCGCACGTCGGCAGCAGTAGTGCCGGATGCTGCAGACCAAGACTACGCCAATGACTTCGGCAGAATCGAACCTGACGCCGATGTCGAGGAAACCGAGGAGTGATCGGAGATCGTGTACGACACGCGCGGGAGCTCTCCGGGTTGACGCAAGGCGAGCTCGCCGAAAAATGCGACGTCGCGCAAGCGACGGTCGCGATGATCGAGCGCGACGCGCTCATGCCCTCTCCGGACTTTCTTCGCCGACTGACGCGCGCAACGAGTTTCCCCGCGGAGTTCTTCATGAACGCACCGGATTGGGAGTTCCCGCTTGGTTCGCTCTCGTATCGCAAATTTAGCAAGCTCCGCGCGGCCGAACGCACCAAATCACACCGGCTCGCGCAGCAAAGTTTTGAGCTCTACGAGTTCCTCGCCGCACGCCTCAAGACCCCACGCGTCGCGTTGGGCAAGATGCCCACCGAACAGCCGCAGGAGGCGGCGCGACTCACGCGGACTCTCCTCGGCCTGAGCGCGACCGGGCCAGTACGCGGTCTCGTCTCGCGACTGGAGCGCAGCGGCATCCGCGTTTTCTTTCTTCCCGAAGTCATCGAAGACCCAGACCACGAAAGCAGAACAGAGATCGAGAACGTTGACGGATTCTCGATCTGGGTCGAAGGCGCAAAACCCGTCATCGCCGTCAACGGAAGCAGACCAGGCGACCGCATCCGCCTGACCCTCGCACACGAGCTTGGGCATCTCGTCCTTCACTATCCCTTTCACGCTGAACAAGATATCGAACGCGAGGCATATCTTTTCGGTGCGGAGTTTCTTTTTCCTGAGGAGTCATTCCGCGCCGAACTCCATCGACCCGTGACACTCGCAAAGCTCGCCGAACTCAAGGCACGATGGGGTGTCTCGATGTCGGCGATCCTCTACCGCGCCCGAGAGCTCGACATCGTCTCGGACCGTCAGCACAAGTACCTCCGCATGCACTTGGGAAAACGCGGATGGACAAAGTGCGAACCCGTTGACATCCCGATCGAAGCGCCACGCGCCCTGCACTACATGGCAGACCTCGCGTACCGCGACGACCGCAGTCACCGTGCGCTTGCCGACGATGCCCATCTGCCGCTGTTCTGGATCAACCGTATCTTCAGCGCACAAGCGGCGCCTCGCCGCACAGAAGTCCCAGGACAAGTCGTCTCATTAACAGACCGACGCAAGAACCGGTCACGACCCTAGGAACGTATGAGCACCGACAATTCCATTCGGTCTCTCACGGCGATCTCTTTCGATCAACTCCTCGCGCGATGCAATCCCTTCGCAGGCGGCGAGTACACCTTCGATCTACGTGAAGCTCGCTTCATCTCGCCGGCTGCGCTAGTGCAACTTGTCGCCGCTGCGCACGCGGTTAGGAAGAGCGGTACCTCGCTCAAATTGTGCGTTGAAGACGAAAGTGTGCGCACCTACCTGGTCAGGTCTGGTTTCCTCGCGGCGATCGAGGGCATCGCCACGATCGAGCCCGAGTACGACGACGCTTCGCAACATCGCTTCGATCATTTGCACGGCTCCAACCCACTCCTGCTCGAAGTCACGAAGATCACGAATGGTGCAGAACTGCCGACACTCCTCGACCGGATCGTTGGCCTACTACGGACACGCCTCCGCTACCGTAAGAACGATGCCTACGACGTGGTGACCGTCATCTCCGAAGTTGCGCAGAACACCTTCGACCACAACGAGAACACCTGCGGATTCCTCGCCCTGCAAACCTATGACCCGCCGCGAGGCGGCCGATTTATCGAGGTCGGCGTCGCCGATTTTGGTGCCGGATTGCGTTCAACATTGCAGCGCAACCCAACGCTTCGCTTGCCGCAGGCAGACAAAGACACCATCGCGCTTGCGATGCGCCTCGGCGTGTCACAGCACCAAGACGATCCCACCCGCGGCACCGGCCTGCACCACCTTCTTCGAATTGCCGCCCAGCATGGAGGCTCCGTCCAGATCCGCTCGGGCAACGGGAAAGTCAACTACCGGGGAGACAAGCAGCAGGCGTGGCGCTTCACCGTCCCACCGATGCCCGGTGTGCACATCGCCATCTCCATGAAACGCCGCGCGCCTTGACGGGCGTTATACACTGAAGCAGATGGAGCAGCGGTTCAAGCTCGCTTCGCATGGCAAGACGCTTTGGACCCGCGACGTTGCGCGCCCGCTTCGCGAGCAGGTTGAAGATCGCCTTGCGAGTGCCGCCTCAGGCGATATCGTCGTCATCGACATGAAGGGTGTCGAAGCGTTCGACTTCTCGTTTGCGAACGAGTTCTTCGGCAAGCTGCTGCTCTCGTTGCCAAGTATGTATCCGCAGCGCTTCATCGTCGTGGAGGGCCTCACGGAGTATACGCGTGAGAACCTTGTTAAGGCGCTCGAAAGCTTGAACTTAGCGATGATCGAACGCGTCAAAAAGAAGCCAGTCCTCATCGGCAAGTTGCACCCCGCAGACACGGCGACGTTCGAAGCCATCGCGAAAGAGAAGGCGGCGGTGACCGCCGCAACGCTGAGTAGCAAACTGTCGCTGACCGTTACGGCCGTCAACGAACGCCTGACGAAGCTAAGCGACCTTGGCCTCCTGCGGCGGCTGCAAGGACAGTCAGAAGCCGGCCGCAAGCAGTTCGAGTACGCCGTTCCCGCCTGATCGATCGCATGATTTTTAAACTCGGGAATAAGCTGCCTCTCTCATACATTACCTACACTGAAGAAGGCGGAGAGCCTGAAAATGTGGCACGGACGATCCGCGGAAGAACATCGCTGAAGACGAAGGGAACTCCATGTCGAAGAGCACACGTAACACCGGCAAGGCGTGGACGCCAGCAGCCAAGCAGCAGCTACGTGACCTCGCGCGCGGCAACACGCCCACACGCGTGATCGGCCTAAAGCTCGGGCGCACACCGGAGGCCGTGCAGTCGCAGGCGTCACGCCAGAGAACATCGCTCAAGCCAACGAACCAGTCGCCCTACAACCGACGGAAGTAACTCGTCCAGCAAGACGCGGAGGAGCACTAGATGGAACACAACAAGGACTTCAAACTCATCGTGAACAAGGACCAGAAGAATTGGGCCGATCAGTTCATCACCGGCGCTCAGATTCTGGAGCTCGCCGGCAGCCCGGCTGATTGGGTGGTCAATCAGCTCGTACCGGGGAGCGGCGAGGACCCGGAGATTGGTGCTGCACAGCGGGTCGACCTCGATCTCCAAGCGGAGCCTCACGGCGTGAAGCGGTTTCAGACGCGTAAGCCGAAGACGAACCCGGGATCATGACTTTTCTTCCGGAAGAGGATCAGGAGTTTCTCGACAGCAACGGGATACCTCACGAGTTGCTGACTGAGGACGACGGCAACGCGAAACGGCGCGGTGTGCTCTTCACGGGCTTTGCCTTGACCGGCAATCTCCGCATGCAGCAGAACGGCAGCCTCGCGGTGCCGGAGACCTGCGATGTCCTGGTCCTGATACCTGACGGCTACGCGACGACCAAGCTCGATAGCTTTTACACCTCACTGCATCTCAAGCGTCCGGACGGCAGCGATCCACAAAATGCAACCGTCACGCAGACTCTTTTTGGGAAAGCGTGGCAATTCTGGTCACGTCACCTCGACGCCAACGACTGGCGCGTAGGAGTCGACGGTCTTCGCACGTACCTCAGCTATGTCCGCGGCGAGTTGCGAGGTGCCTGATGACCCGCTACACCTTCACGATCCTGGAGGAGCACTACCAGCAGCTCCGTCGATTGCTCCTGCGTGATGACAAGGAGTGCGGCGCGCTCCTGTTATGCGGCCGCTCGCGACACGTCGATCCGTGGACCGGTGTGTGGGAAGAGCGAGCGCTCGTTCGGCAAGTGATCGAAGTTCCGGAGGCGTCGTTCATCGCGAGAACGCCGACATCGCTGACGTGGTCCACGACGCCGCTGTTTAACCTCGCGAAGGTAGCGATGCCGAAGGACTACGCGATTTGCGTCGCGCATTCGCATCCGAGCGGCGGATTGTTCTTTTCCAAGCATGACGACGTTGCCGACAAAGAATCCTTCGAGATCGTCTTCGGGCGCATGGACACCGAACGGCCACACTTTGCGCTGGTCATGGACAACGAAGGCGAATTCATCGTTCGCGCATATGACTCACGACTTGCGGCTCATCAGGTGGAGATGCTGAGAGTCGTCGGCAAGCGTTTCGGGATTCGCTATCCGGAACGTGGGAAGGGCACTCCGCCGGCCGAGTTTGATCGGCAGGCACGAGTGTTCGGTGCGCGCACGGTCGAGGATCTGGCGCAGCTCCGCGTCGGGATTGTCGGTTGTGGCGGCACTGGTTCAGCCGTTGCGAGCCTGCTCACGCGTCTCGGCGTGTCGCGGTTCTTGCTTGTTGATGCCGACCGCGTAGACGAAACGAATCTGAACCGCTTGCATTTTTCTACGCGTGCAGACGCCATCGCAAGACGGTACAAGGTCGATGTCGTTGGTGACGCGATCGCAGAGATCGGTCTGGCAAGATCGGTCGTGAAGATCAAGCACTTCGCTGATGCGCCGCAATGCCGTGATGCGTTGCGTGCGTGTGACGTTATCTTCGGTTGCACCGATGACCACTTAGGTCGCAATCTCCTCAACCGGTTGGCGCACTTCTACCTAATTCCGGTGATTGACCTCGGCGTCCTCATAGACCCTAGACCGGAAGGCGGCTACGACACCTTCGACGGGCGCGTCACCGTCGTACAACCAGGCTACCCTTGCCAGAGCTGTCGTCAGCTCATTAGTTCGCAACGGATGCTTGAAGAGAGCATGCAGCGAAACGATGCACAGCTTTATGAAGACTACCGCCGCGCCGGATATATCCAAGGCGGGACGGATCCGAGTCCAGTCGTTGTCACCTTCACCACCGAAATCGCTGCAGTCGCAGTAAATGAACTACTGCACCGCCTGACTGGCTTTCGAGGACCTGATGGACACTGCGCCGAGCGTGTGCGCCGCTTCGACTGGACCAAGGACGCAGATACCATCCCAGGGGGCAAACGCAATCCGGACTGCCCGCTCTGCGGCGCGCGAAAATTCGACGGCCGCGGCGACATGACGCCATTCCTCAACCAAAGCTAATGCAACGCCTCCCTCTCACTATCGTCGAACTCATTTTTCGCCTCCCATTCATGCGGCGACCGCGCTATCTCATGCAGACCGCGGCTGAAACGCCCGCGACGGAAGAGCTTCGTGAGAATGCCATTGTCCTAGAGATCCGAGACGGATACCTGAAGTGGGCACATCTCGCATGCCCCAAGTGCGGAGATCACATCCAGCTACCGCTCGCAGGGAAAGAGCGGTGGTCCGTCAACGTTGACTATCTGCGCCGGCCAACACTCGCGCCATCAATCTGGGAGACCGACAGCTGCGGCGCGCACTTCTTCGTGAAGAAGGGTGAGTTGCTCTGGTGCGCATGAGGCTCTTTCGGCACACATCGCGTCCTAAAGCCGCTTAACGCTGGCGGCCTGATTAAGCGTCGATAGCCCAGCGATGGAGCTGCTGCAGAAAGTCGAAATTCGTTATTCGACCCAACCCGCGCGCCTCCCGGATACGCATTTCATCGACGCGAACCAGTCCAGCTTCCTGGCGCAGCGGGTACCACGTGCCGTTGGCGTCGGTGAAGCTCTTTGCGTCATGCGTCTGCGCGATAACCACTGCTAGGCACGTCTGGTCGGTGCCAGTATCGTCGGGTACAACGATCTGCTGCAGTGTCACAAACGTTGCGCTCGGTCCGAAACAGTCGTCGAGCACCTGACGCGTGTACTTGACCCGATTCTCCAAGTCACTCACGCCAACCACCACACGATCAGCATCTCGGATACCCACAATGAATGCGCCGCCGTCCGCGTTCGCAAAACCAGCGACCAGCTCACAGAACTTCAGCTTCGCCTCTTCACGGTCGGCCCTCGGAGCAGTCCAGAACGCGAGTTGCTGCTTGAAGTCCCACGTTTGCGTCTCTGTTCTTCCCGTGTAGCGCGCCTTCGCGATGAAGTCCCGCCAGAAGGTCTCGTTGAACACTAGGTTGTGGCTCGCCAGCCGTTGGTCGACGGCGTTGGCGATGTTGCGAAAGGAGTTGCGAAGAAACTCAAAATACTCTGAGAGCTCTTGGAGGACAACGTGGACCACACGCGGCAGAAGTGTGGCGTCGGGAACGGAGATCGTTCCCTCGTACTCGGAGTATGCATCGGCCATCTCCCCGAGGAGATCCATGCGTTCCGCATCAACTTGGTAGCCCCAAATGCGATGACGCACGCCCCACGCGATCTCTGTGAGATTCCTGATCGTCGCCTGATCCGTGATTGATCCTGCTGCTGGTTCCGCCCATCGATCGGAAACGCGGGTCGTGCCCCACTCTGCCGTGCTAAAGAGCATGCTCGGCGCGAGTTCGTCGCGGCTGTGTAGCCATGCCGCATAGCGCTCAACCTCTTCGAGATTAGCCGCATGTTCCGCCGCAAAGTCGGCGATGCCGCGTAGTAACGATTCGTAATCAGTGAAGGTCGATCGCTCAAAACGACGTGCGGCGCGCTGGAGGCGTTGTGCAGCAGGAAACGTGGCCGCGGTATGGGCCTTGAGGCCACGAAGGTCAGACTCACGGGTCCATACCCACCACTGCACTTCGTCCGGTCCGACTAGCTCACCGAAGCTGGTGAGGTGGGTGACGGTAAACGCGCTACCTGGCTGCGCTGGCAGCGTTGTGTGCGTCAGCGCATCAAGCCGTGAGACCGCACGGGTCAAGTACCAATGGAGCGTTCCAAGCCGTGCCGCCGCCGGGTCAAGCAGTGCATCGTGGAGGTGCGGGTCGCTCGTGTCAATCATCGAACGTTGCGAGAACACCTCCGTTGATGCGGAGAATTGCGCAAGAACCGTGCGGGTTCCTTCGGGCCCCGCTTCGGCGATGCGGGAGTGATGCGGTGCGTCCGAACGACGGACTACTCGTTGCCGGGGAAAAAGTATGCTCGGCGGAAGCCGGGGACCGTTCGTTCCATGCGATTTGCCACGGTTCCTGCGAAGTCCACCAGCTCATGGACGAGCCAGTCATCGACGGTCGTATCGTCGCTCGCTGCTTCATGTTCGATGGCGCGCACGAGGTACTCTGGCAGACGTACGGTGATCTCGCGTAGCGTGAGGAGTGGCGGCAGAGTTCTGGCCGCGTCGCAGCCGAGGGCCTCGTGGATCTGGGCGAGCGACCACTGGCGAAACGCGAGATATGCGACCTGTCGCCACGTGAAGTGCCAGCGGCCGTTGGTTCGATAGGCGTCTTCGTGGTCGGCTCTTGCTTCGCGCTCGAGTTGCTTGCGCGTCATGCCGAGGAGTCGGCCGGCTTCGCTGAGCCGGTACGAGGGCTTGCGTTCGAGGAAGAGCTCGCGAATGTGTAGTGCGTCAACGGTTGCGCTCATGCTCGTTCTCTGAGGTCGCATCCGCGCTTGAATGACAGGTGATGCTCGCTTGTCATGACCGTGCTCCGTTGAGGAGCGCGCGTAACGTTCGTCGGCCGAATGCGGCGCGCAGTTCTTCTTGTTCGTGCTCCTCGAAGCGCTGGCCGCGCGCCTCTCGCCACGCCAGGTGAATGTCGTCGGGTTCGACGAGGTCTTCAGGAGTGACACGCTTGTTGGTGAGTCGGCGTAGTGCGATGACGAGTGCTGCGATGCAGGTGAGCGATGGGCGCATGCGACCGAAGCGCAGGCGTAGGAGGTGCTGTCGTGAGTAGCCGGATTCGCGCGCGAGATGCGCTGGCTTGATGCCGTGTGACCGGATGTATCGCTCCAAGCGTGTGGGGTCGGACAACGGTTGGTCGGTCTCGATCGGTTCATCGCCGCTTGGTTCGACCACGAGTTGCTGTGCGTGTGCGGGGATGACGGCGGCTGCGCCGATCGTGATGCCGAGGAGTTGGAGCAGGCTGCGGCGCGTGCACTCGTGGCTCATCGTCTTCCTCCCGCGCCGCGCACGCCTGCCGGTTCCTGCGGGCGAGCCTCTGGGTGCGCCGTTACGCTGATCGTCCATTGCGGCAGGCGAATGACGACGCCGCGTCGTTGGATGCGTTTGATGACGGCGATGGCGCGGTAGAGGGGATAGCGGCCGTCGTCGCGTGAGACGTTGATGCGTCGTTCGTCGGTTTCGATGAAGAACTCGCCGGGATAGCGTGAGCGCAGGCCGTCGCGCTGTAGGATGCCGAGGATCGTTTCTCCGTCCTTGTTGCGTTTGACGACGAGTTGTCCGATACAGCTTTCGATTGTGGGCTCGACGGTGAGGACGTCTTGTGTCGTGATACCGACGTGGGGATGGTTGGCGATCGTGGTTGCGCGGAAGAGTCCCCAGGGGAGCCGGCTCTTGACGAGTTCAGATTCAGGTATCTGAAAGATCGTGCGGAGCTCGCGCAGATCGCGCTCGCGGTAGAACCCGAGGTCTGGCGGATCGGTGAGCTTGCATGCTTGTGAGAGTGCGCGGTGTTGCTGGATGCGCAGGTAGTTTTCCTGCTCGTCGCGGTATGCACGGGGAAGGATGCGCGTGACGACACCCATGATCTCCTCGCGCATCACGGGTTGCCGGTCGCGGTAGTGGGGATTGTCTTTCCCCAAGTCGCCGGTGCGCGCGTCGTACCGCCATACGTAGCCGTCGATGGGGCCGTAGACGGGATGCGGGCCCTTGGCTCTGATGACGACGATGTCCCGATGCCGGGGCGAACGGCTCGTGGAGACGATGACTACGTCGTTGTCGAGGATGGTGGGTTGCATGCTGTCCCCGATTACCGTCGTCACGTACACGCTGCCGCGTGCGACCTGCCGCTCGACACTTAACGGGATTTGAATTGGCTGTTTCGTGCGTGCGGGTGCTGGTGGGATGTGCGGTCGGCGGATGCGCACCGTCCCATCAGGATCGCGTTCGAGCGTGCCGAGGTATTCGCAATCATCCATCACTCATTTCCTTTCCGCTGGGTGTTCGCGCTCGGGAGAAGGAAGGTCGATGTTTCGCTGGCGAATCGCGCTGCGCAGGACGGGATGTCGACCGGTTCTCTCAAGACACTTGTTCGTACCTTGATCAAGCGGGCTTCTCGTAATGGTTTTTGCCGCGTGTTTTCAGTGGGTTTCGTCGCGGAGGATGAGCGTCACCGCGCCGAGCACCCGTAGGGCCGGGCCTTGGGCGATGACGTGGAACGCGCCGTCGAGTAGTGAGCGTGCGCCGTGCTTTTTCCAGTACCGGCCGATGAACGCGTCATTGGCGAGTGTGGCGATGACGAATTCGCCGCTCGCCGCGTCGGCATTGGTGCGCGGCTCGACGATGAGGAGGTCGCGATCCGCGAGTCCGACGTCGGGGATGTCGCCCGCGACGCGGAACACGAGTTCTCCAGGGCCGATCTTGTCAGCGGGGACGATGGCACACTCGTCGGTCTCGATCAGCGGCATACCTTGGGACAGGATGCTGGTCGCTTGGACGATCGTTCCTCCAGACGCCGTACGTCGGGGGGAACGTGTGCTTCGTCGTGGCACGCTTGTTCGTACCTTGAAGTCCACGACGGCTCGTAATGGTTTTTCGTGCGCCCGGATGGCGTTTCGCACCTTTTCGTGACTTGCACTTTATCGGGAAGCCGAAACACCGTCAGAGACCAGAATGACCGCACGCCACGCTCTGCGGAGCAAGAAACACCAATTGTTCAGGTGAGCTGGTCCATGTCCGCGGGCGTGATGCAGCGCGTCGCCGGCCGATCGAGCGCAATCAGCGGCCGGTACTGCGCCGCGACGTCCGCGCTCGTGAAGAACATCACGAGGGCAGCACTCGGTGGGTACTTCGCGACGTTGGCCGCGATGTCCGATCGCCCCGTTTCTACTTCCACAAAGAGCACGTGATGATCTCGCTCTGCGCGTAGGTCGGCGGTCTTGCCGCCGCCAAGCGCGAACTCCTCGTTCACACTCCAACCGTGGCGTTCGAGGACCTGACGCAGCTCATGCTTCCAGAATTCGTGTTCTGCTCCACCGCTGCGCGCGCGCTGCGCGACGACGCCGCGTGCCACGAGCGCTGTGACTCCTTCAGTCGTGAGCGTGAGAATCTTCACCTGACCGCGCGGCGTGCTCACCGCGTCGAACCGCGCCAGCCCGCGCTTGATAATGCCGTCCTTCGCGCGGTTTCCCGCGTCGACGTGCCACCCCAGCCGCTTGTACCGCTGCGTAATCGGACTGATAGGTATCATCGCCACATCCCGTAGGAGCGCCTCTTCCCGCTCACTCACCGCCGCCGCAGTTGATTGAGTGCCAGCAACATCCGACGCCGCTGGCTGCATGCGTTGCCATTGCGTGCGCACCTCGTCATCGGTGATCGTGTGGTTCTTAATCGCCTGCACGCCGAACGTGAAGAGAATCGGGCTGTAGAAACGGACGGGCAGTCGTGCGATGCCGGTGCCGATGGGGAGCTTGGGGAGCCAGCGCGGTTCGATCTGCAGGAGTTGGCTGGCGAACGTGACGTCCTTGGGGTAGTCGCAGCGGAGGATAAGTTTGAACCCGCTGTTCGCGATGAGCGATTCGCTCACATCCGCTTGCTGCGTCGCCGCGATGATCGCTTCGCCGAACTCGCGCACCTCGCGCGCGAGCCGCGCCGGGACGCTCACCTCACCGGGGCGCTCGCGCGGAAACACGTTGTGGCCCTCATCGAAGATGAGGACGTGCTGCAACTGCTCACGTGGAGCGCTGCTGTTCTTGCGCAGGAGCAGGATAATTTCCAGCCACAGGAGGCAGAAGAAGCGCTTCTGGTCATCGCCGAACCCCTGCAATTCGAAGACGACGGGATGTGTGAGCAAATCCGCGACCGGCGTGCCGCTCGTTGCGTTTAACGCTCGGCCAAAGTTGCCCTTCGTGAGTTCCTCCAAGCTTCGTGTCGAGCTTTCGAGCCAGCCATAGCGTCGGCTGCCGCTTTTCGTTGCGTCTAACTCGCGCGCGAGCAGCTCGTACGCGTGCACGAGTGTCGCGGTACGGCCGTGCTGCGCGTGCGCCTGCAGCAACGCTTCCTTCATCACGTTGCGCGCGCCTTGCAGGAGCAGATAGCTGGTGCTGATGATGTCGGAGAGTGCTTCGGCCCATTCTTCGTACTCCACGCCGGGTGGTGGGGTGAGCGCGTTGATCGATAGTGGTGCAGTGTTGCGTCCAACAGTGAACACGGCAAGTGATTCGTTGCCTGTTGCTCGGAGGAGGCAGCGGTAGTTCCGTTTGAAGTCGAAGACCATGAACGGAATTCGTGCGGCTTGAATCTGCACGAGGAGGCCCAGGAGCAGCGTGCTCTTGCCTGTTCCGGTCGGCCCGAGGATGAAGATATGCCGCAAGAGTTCATTGCGCTTAACGCGGAATGGATACGGCGGGATGCTCGGGTAGCTCACCATGCCGATCGTGAACTCACCATCGCCGATGAGAGCCGCTGGCGGTGCGTCGAGCACCAGCTTCTCATCACCAACCGCCAGACCGAGTTTCTTCACGCCGAGGAGCGTGAGGTACTCCTCGATCTCACGCTTGCGCTCAACATCAGCGGTCTGGTACTCGATCCATAAGAGGTCGATCGCTGTCCCGTAGAGCGGCTTGAGCTTGCGGAAGAGATCCGGCAGCAATTCACATCAGCTCATCGATGCGCTTGCGTCGCTGTTCCTGCTCGAGAGTGACCTTGTGAATCTCGCGATCTTCACGCGTGAGCGGTTGTTCGTCGGTCCACGCTGCGCGCTCTTCTGCTCGTTCCTCACGATGCAGTTCAGTCTCTTGACGTTCGAGCAGGTGCCGTTCTTTGCGTGCGTTGGGATCGTCGGCTGCGCCCTCGTGTGCGGGCGTGAGTTGCACCAGCTCCTCGCGGATCGTTGCTTCGTCTACTTTGATGCCTGCGAGGTTGCGCGTCTTGATTGCTTCGCGTGCTTTGATTTCTTCGCCGATCATCGCGTGCTGCAGTTCGAGTACGGCGGTCTTCTCACCATGCAGCGCGGCCGTCATCGCCGCCGCTCCCAACTCTTTCTTCTCCGTCATGCTCCACTCCGGAATTGCTTGAACAGGTCGTGCGGGAAGACCCACTCGGTGGTCGTGGGATCGAAGAGGAGCTCGTAGGCAAAACGCACCGTGACGCGTTTGGGATGGAGTACATCCACCATGCACCAATCAGTGATGCGCGGTAGATCGCTGACGCTGCTCATCACGTACTGCAGTGTTGCGTGCGTCGCCGTCACGCGCAACAGGACTTCTGTGTCGGTGATCGGGTACACGTCGAGCGTACTTGCGCGCTTGCCGAACGCCGCAATGATCCCTTTGAGATCAGCGCTGTGCACATGCAGAAACATCGGTGTTCCGAGGGTCTCCAACGGTCGGTAGCGCACGATGTTTTGCCGGAAGAGCTGCGTGTTGTTCAGCAGGACATACGCATCCTTCACGTACGCCTTGCCGTTATTCGGTAAGCGACTTACACCGGGCGGCAGATACGTCCATACGCGTTCACCCAAGCGCTGGCAGATGCGTCGCCACAGTTCCGGTAGCGAGTGATGCTGCTCCACATTCTCAAAGATGACAGGGATGAGCAGCGGAAAACGCTCCACGACATCCCACACCAGCGGCGCCTCATGCAATGCCAGCGTCGGAATCGCCTCAAGCTCGCTGGCCGCATCACAGAGGTCACGCATGACCTGCCACCCATCATCCGTTCTGATTGCGCGCAGGTCTGAGTAATCCTTGCGATCATCGAGCAACTGCCGGAACGCGGCACGATGGCTGATCGGCGCGAGACAGTGCAAGTACAGCGTCCGCTGTCCTGGCCGGTTCGTCACCCACTCGCCAGCGATGGCGTACGCAAAGTTCTCCCATTCGGTGCTTGGGTCATCGACGAAGAGGTGCCAATGCTCCAGCCCAAGCGCGCGAAAGCTCACGCTCGGGAAGTAGATCAGGTCGTCGGCGAATGCGTCTTGCCAGCGGTAGAGTGTTCGCGCATCGGGAACATCAAGGGTGCGCGCCAGCTCTTCAGTCCCAAGCGCTTGCGGGGCGTGGTGCACCACAAAGAGAAACCGCAAGATACTCTGCTGTAAGGCGTCCATGCGCCGGATGAATCACGGTTTACTTTTATAAAAGTCGCACGACACGCAAGGAGTATCAGATGACAGCCGCACGGCTGGTGACGCTGGTGCTTATCACCAGTACACCGCCTGACACGCATTGCGCCTAACGCGTCCGATGGCAATTAAATAGGACCACGCCCATTGTTGTCCGCATGTCATGGTTTCACTTCACCAAGCAGGAACGCCTCAAGGCGCAAATCGCAACGCGACGCGAACAGGCAGAGATCGTACGCAAGCACCTGCGGCGCCGAGAGTTCTACGCGCTCAACCCGCGCATCCTCACCGAAGCACTCGCTGACGCCACCGAACTCCCCTACACGTTTGAAGAGTACTTCGCGGAAGCAGCGCCGCAACACTTTCGCAAAGCCGCTGATCTGGAAGTCCAACTCTGGACCACGCTGCGCGAGGGACGGGACACGAAGGACTTCAGTGATGATGCGTATGAGGCGCTGCAGATACGCATGAGCGTCGTCGTGACGGCGCTCATCGACCTCCTCACCATGGAGGAGGAGATGACGTTCAGCCCACTTGTCGCGCACTACCTCCAACTCATCGACAGCCTACGGTCCTACGCGAAGCGAGGACAAGCATGACGGACGAGCAATGGATCCTCACACTCTACCGACGCTACGTTGAGCTCTTCGGCGAACCGGATAGTACCGACACTTCCTCCTCACCACTCCCAGTGACCAACGAATGAAACACGCGGGGCGAGGCGCTCCACGCCACCGGGCCAATCATCCCCTTGATGGCCCCGTCGCCAAAATAGCCTCGCCCCCACCTTCCGATGTTAGAACTCGACAAAGTACACAACCTGGATTGTTTTAGCGCAACGACACAGCTACCGAACGACAGTATCGACGCGGTCATCACGGACCCGCCGTACCCGAACCGCATGAACCTCTTCGACGAGCAACTCGTCGACGGCCTGGCCATGCTCTACCTCGCGTGCAAGAAAGCGAAGAAGTTCGTGGTGTTCTTCTGGAACCCTTTCGACGTGCCACCACCACCAGCAGGATGGCACGAGGTCGCACGACACGTCTGGCACAAGCCCGACGCACGCAGCATCACGCACTACGAAGTCGTCGTGTGCTGGAGCAAGGAAGCCAAGCAGAAGGTCAGCCGCGTCTGGAGCATCCCCATCCTCGACTACCGCAGCCTCCATGATTGGAAGCCACACCCAACGCAGAAACCCGTACGTCTTTTGCGCTACCTCTTGGAACAGTACACAGCAGAAGGCGAAACCATCTACGACCCGTTCGTGGGCAGCGGCACGACCGCAGTCGCCTGCCAGCAGATGAAGCGCCACTTCATCGCCGCGGAGATCAACCCCGAGTACGCACAGATCGCACAGAGTCGCCTGAAAACGCCCGAACCAGAACCGACATCCGCAACACCCACGGTGAGCGACGAGGAACAAGGGCCGGACGAGATCACACCAGCGACCAGCGACGATGCCGTACCACCGGCACCACCGAAGAAGCCGACCCACAAGCGCGCAGCGAAACCCAAGGCGCCGACCGCCGCATCGGAGGTGAAGGTCGCATGACGAAGATCGACGACATCATCTCGCGTGTCTCGCAACTCGAAGAAACCGTCACCCACCTCGCCACGCACCACGATGAACAATTCGTCATGGTGCACGACGAGACCGTAGCTGACACGTGCGATCGACTCTTCAACGTGAACTTGCAGCGGGCGCAGCGCGTGACGACGCCGCAGCCGAGCAAGTCACGAGCACCAACGCGACGTGCGAAGCGACAACGCTGAGGCCTCCTACCTTTTCTCTTTTTCTCTTTTCTTTCATGCGCATGACATTGCGCCTAACGCGCGCGTCAGACGCGCAAGCGAAAGATCTAAATAGTTGGTTCACCGCCACCTGCGAAACGGCACATGATCCGCCGCGATGCTGCGCTCGCGGAGGGCGGTAACGTGCGATTAGCGCTGATTCGTTGAGCGTCGGCGTTCTACCGCTGCTGCGCCGCCGACCGGTGATTTGGCCGGGTGGCGTTCGATGCGACGCGCGTTGCATCCGCATCCCGCTACACCCGCGGCGGTGTCACGTGCCCTTAAAAAAGGAGGAGTACCAATGAGAGAGCACGTGACCATCGACATCCACAACTACAGCGCGCTCTACGCCCGCACGGAAACCCAGATCCGCAACAGCGACCTCAGTCCGCACAGCAAAGACCTGATCATGCAGTTCTGCGGCGCGTCCTTGCTGCAGCAAACCTGCGGCAAAGTCCGCTTGATTCGCACGATGGGCGTCCTGCTGCTCGCCGCCCGGCAACTCAGGAAAGACCTCGATCAGGCGACGCGAGAAGACTTGCAAGCGCTCGTCACGCACTGGATGACCCGACAACCACCGTATAGCGCGGAGACGATCAGCACGTACAAGGCGATCATCAAGCGGTTCTACACGTGGCTGAACAATCCCGCCGACTTCGGACGGCGCGCCAGCGTCCCCCTCCTCGTGAGCTGGATTACCACGCACGTGCGCACGAAGGAGAAGAAGAAGCTGCAACGCAACGAGTTGCTCACGCCGGCCGACGTGGAGCGCGTCATCACCGTCGCCCGCAACCCGCGCGACAAAGCACTCCTCGCGATCCTCTGGGAGACCGGCGGACGCATCGCCGAGATCGGCAACCGCCAGATCAAAGACGCGGTCGCGGCAAGCGTCGGGTACACCCTGGAAGTGAACGGCAAGACGGGCGTACGCAGCCCCCTCATCGTCAGTAGTGCGCCGCTCCTGGCGCAGTGGCTGAACAACCATCCGTTCAAAACCGACCCCGAGGCACCCCTCTGGGTGCGCCAGCAGTGCACGAAGCCACTGCCGGTCCTCTACCAAGCGCTGCGCAAACTCATCCACGACTACTTTGTCCAGGCCGGGATCACCAAGCGCGTCTACCCACACCTCTTCCGGCACTCACGCGCCACCTACGTGCTCGCCAGCGGCCTGATGACGGAGGCGCAGGCGAAGGCCTACTTCGGGTGGAGCCCGAACAGCGAGCAGCTCGCGACGTACGCGCACCTGCTTGCCAGCGATGCGAACGCGGCAATCCTACGCGAGAACAACCTGGTCCAGCAGCGCGAAGTCACCGACGAGCTGCGTGCGATCACGTGCTACCGCTGCCACGCCCTGAACGCGCCGACGAACGACTACTGCACGACGTGCAACGCGGTCATCAACCTGCAGAAGGCGTACGAGCACCAGCAACTTCACGACGCGAAGGAGCACCTCCTGCGCAGCCTCTTCAAAGTACTCGTGGATCGTGGACTCGTTGACGAAGCAGCCCGTGCGGTGCATGCGGCCGGCCTGGGCAAGACCCTGAAGGCGGTCGCGCTGCACGAGACGGGTGCGCAGAACATTGCGTCCAACGGCATGACGCTCCCGACGGCCGCGTTGCCGCCCGCGGCAAGCGTGAAACAAGAACTGCCACCGCGTGAAACAAAACAGGCCGTGTGAAACAAGACGCGTGAAAGAAGTCCAACTCACTGCTTCCGCTTAACTTCCGATTCCGCGCGTCGCGGCAGCGCGTGATCGCTGATCCGTTCGCGACCAACGGCACGTGAACTCCGTCTAACGTCCGCTGCGCGCACTACTTCGGACCCTCCGCAGGTCTTGCTTCACACCTTTCGCTTCACGCTTCATTTCCCCCCTTTTCCCCACCGTATCCCCGCCCGCAGGCGGGTTCCCACCTTCCCGCGCAGCAGCGCGGGCAATCCAATCAGCCCCGCGAAGCGGGACACTCATTCATCCGTCCCTTGGGACAGCAATCGCACCACCCAGCTAGAATGCTAACCACGCCATTCTGGAGGACTGCATGTCAACCAACGGCCCAGCGCCGCTGCCTCACCTCCGCACAACACGCGAGAACGCCGCGCGAAAAATCGCCGACGCAATCCGCGACTACGAACAACTCCGCAGCACCGTCCGCGCGCGCCCCATACCAGAACTCCAAGACGACCTCGACATCCAACGCCGCCACACGATCGAACTCCTCCGCTCACTCTTCAACCAACCAACACCCGCCGACGAATTCGACAACGAAACCGTCCGCAGCGTCTTCTACACCAACCCACCGGAAGAAGAGCAACGCCGTGATCTCGATACCGACATCCGCCAATGCATCACACAACTCCGCAGCCTCACCGCACGACTCGACTTCTACCAACCCCCAACCGAACAGCCATCCGAGAACACAACGCCACGTGTCCCGACAGCGCAACCTGCGACGCAACCACCACCGATAACACCAGAACCAGCACCGTCGCTGCCCGCGATCATCATCTTCCTCGCCGTCCTCCTCGGCACCGCAGGACTCATCATCTGGCAACGACAAGAAATCGCCCAACTCACCGGACCGGCAACAGCCGTCTTCTACCTCATCATCAGCCTCGTCCCCGCAATCCTGCTCTTCGGCCTCTTCCGCGCGGTCGCAAAGGCGAGCGGCAAACTCTACGGCCTCACCATCGAACTCGGCGGACCAGCAGCACTCTTCATCATCGTCCTGCTCATCCTCACGAACCTGCCAGCATCAAAGCCCGAATCGCCAATCACCAAACCAGGCACGGACACGACGGACACCACACTCACCACGACGACAAGCACGAGACAACCGCCCACAACACCCCAGCCAGTACCTGCCCCGCAACCGCGACCGTGGAGGACGGTGATCACGGCCCACGGAGTACCGGACCAGAACTCCAACGGATGGCTGGACGGACGCTACACCGCCTACATCATGGACAAGCCGAACGGCGCCATCACCTCGGACCCCGTCAGCACCGCGTCACACGCCGGCTACGTCGTCGTCGCGCCACACCAGGGACGGTACCGCATCACGATACGCTACGCTGCCATCACCGACCGCCCCGTCAACGTCTTCACGGCGCCCGACGTACCCCACAACAATGGCGAGGATATTTTCGGCAAGAGTAAGACCCAACTCGCATTCCCCACAACCGCCAGCCCCGTCATCGCGGAAAAAGCGCCGGGCTTCGAGCTTGACCTCCAGCAGGGCAGGAACGTTATCGACCTCCGCTCGGCATCGCCCGCCGGCCTCCCCGACCTGTTCTCCTTGACGATCGAAGCGGTCGCAACCAGGACCGGCGCGGATGATCTCTAAAGCGCCTCGTCGCAAACCTTTCGTCACCAAGAAACCTCCTGGCGAAGCGCGCAGCCGGAATCTTCTTAAAGCCCGCTGCACCGTACAGCACCGGGAGGTGTCAGGTGCAGTCATCCAAGATGGGGTGACCCTATTCTCCTGCCGTCCTGCTGCTCTGCACTCCCTGCCTTGGGGGCGTCCGGGAAAAGGTTCTTAAACGCTCCATCAGCAAGACAGTCATGATCGTCACGATCGCCGGCCACGAACGCACCTGGAAGCGCGAGTCGCGAATGATCAGTGAGTGCATCGCATGCGGCAGCAGCCGCTTCCGGCAGTCCAAGCTCACGAAATGCTGGCACTGCAAGGAGTGCAACGAACCGTACCCCGATGGCAAGCCGCTCTTCTCCGCCATCACGTGCTCTGCACACGGCAAGCAAGTCCTGCACGACGAGCACGCGCACTGGTGCTGGGAGTGCGACGAGGAAGACTGGAACGCGACGAGCGCCACCGGACGACCCGCTCCGTGATCCGTTGCCAGCAGTCACGGACACCGGCATCATCATCGGGAACGCGCCGATCGACGCAACGCGCAGACGTCGTCGACTGTGCAGCGTTTCGTTAAGCCCTCGCACTCAGAAGAACTGTCCCTGATAGGTCGTGCCGCCCGGAATCGGTACCGCGACGATGTGGTACGACGCGAACAGCACGAAGATGAGCAGCGCGATGATCGCGAAGGCAAGGTACCACATGGTCTCCGATCCCCAGCGCTGCTTCATGATCGCTCCGGTCACGAGCATGCCGATACCCACAACGAGCGCCAGGTACGAGAAGACGACGATGATGCGTATGAACGAGCATGCCCGACGCGCCTCCTGATCCACGAGCCGACTCACGCTGCCCAGCGATGACGCGCAGTACTCCTTAAGATCTGCCAACGTCACGACCCCAATCTTCACGATATCCGTCGGCGCCGTAGTCAGTACCTCGTACACCGGCGTGAAGAGTAAGAGCGCCGCAACCCACGCGAGCACCAGACCGATGAGGAGCAGCGCATCAGGCTTGAGAGAGTTGGCATCCACGCAACGCTGGCACCGGTCGTCGTATTAAAACGTTTCGGCTCCGACGCCCTGTGAAGAAAGCCTAGTTTCTGTGGGTAAGAATCGAAAGGCGCGAGAGGAGTTACATCGCGAAGGCCGTCGGCTAATACGGAGATGGATAGGGCATCACTGCTGATTGCGCAACGACGTTGCGGGCGCACTCGTTATTAGTTGAGTCATTTGCTCATACCGGAGCAGTGCCCTGTCAACGATTTCGACGACATCTGAATAGAACTGATTAACCAACACTTCTCTTGCGCGCGCAGTGCTGGCATCAGCAAAATAGTCTCGTATGTCGCCCTTTAATGCAGATGCTTCGTAACCATCCGCAATGAACAATGCTCTGAGTGCACTGCCTTCCGGCGCAGGCATATCATCTTCAAGGAGTTGCAATGCAAGACTTTGGTTGAAAAGATAAAAGCACATTCGGGTACCTACGAGACGCTTCTTTTCAATATCGTCAGGCGTACCTTTTGCCACGAGCCCCTTAATCTGATGATAGAAATCCACTCTTGTCTCTAAGGCGAATTGCGCTCCCGAGTCCTTGCTTCCCATCGTTACTAGGAAGTGACTACTATTTATATTCTTGTCGCTTTCGATCAGAATCGTAGAACCGTTTGCGTCTGCCTCAGCGCCGGATCGCCATGTGCTCGGCATACCGTCGGCTGTCCGTCTCCGGCGTGCTGAACTCGTACTCGCGCCCACCGAGAAAATCCCATCGCCATTCACGGTCGATCAAGCGCTCAAGAAACTCGCACGGAACGAGCGCTTTTGCGAAGGGGCTTTCCAGGTGCGTCCACCAGTACTTGTACCGGAATGCAGTCGTCCACTGACGCGAGAAGAACCACAGGCTCGCGACGCGCTGATGTTGCCGCAACACGTCCGTGAGGGCGTCCTGCATGCTCGCCAAGGGAAGCGAGTAGAAATCACCGAAGGCCGAGACGTCGATCATCACGACGGTCGGTGTTTCCGTGCGCGCGAGCTGCTTCACTTCTTTCGTGACCTTCGCGAGCAACTCATCGTGAAAGGAACGCTCCTCGGGCTGCACCTGAAAGAAAAACCGCGCGTGATCATCCGGCGAACCGATGTACGCGTTCCACTCGTGCTCTCGTACGCTCACCTGACGGCCGAACTCGTCGAGCCGGAATGGGTTCGTCTCGGACGAATTGGTCAAGCGCTCCAAGGTCACGGTGCAGAAGTCGCTGGTCACGCTTGCGCTGTCTTGACCTGCGCGGCGCGCTTGCCGAAACGCGTGGCACGCCTCCTTCGCCGCCGCACGCAGCGGCGTCTCCTTCCCCGGCGCCAGCTCTTCGTGCAAGTAGATCTTGCAGACGAACGGCTGTACATCGAGTAGCGCTTTCTCCACGGCCTCGACGATCTTGATCGGGATATCGAAGCGAAAGCTTCCGACGAAGTCGTCCTCGAACTTACTCACTTCGACGATGAATTCCTGCCAATCGATCACTGCCTTGAAGTCCGCGATCCCTTTCGCCGTGGCCGGCGCGAGGGTGACCGTTGCTCCTGCGTCCTGCCAGCGGTACGCCATCGCGAGTTCGTAGAAGACCGCCCAGAACTTGTCGCTACGCAAATCCTTGATCACCTCGGCGATCGCGGGATCATTCGCGAATGCCATGAGGTAGTGCGCAAGCTCTGCTATCTCCACGAGCGCAAGATCGTTCGGCGCAGTGAGCTGGCGGTACAGCGCGTGCTCACCTGAAATGCCAACACGGTCGTGCCGCCGCTCCTGCTCTTCGAACCATGCTGCGCCCATTGCGCCGCGCACGAGATCTCGTGCTGCAAACAGGTTCTCCAACGGAATGCCGAGGTGCGCGTGCCGCGCGGCAGCGCCACTCTCCCAGTCCAGCACCAAATCCGTCATGCCGGTGCAGAACAGACCGCGCGCAGCACATCTTTCCCGCAGCCACGCTGACGCTGACAGCGTGTGCTCATGAGAACCAGCGCGCGCCCCAGGCGCCGCACCCGCAGGCGCAGACCCACACCGGCCAGTCGATGCCGTCCTCGCGGTCGGTGGTGAGGCGGACCGGGAGATCGTGGTGGTAGCCGGTCATGGTTACCACTCCGTTCCGCAGAGCGTGCAGTACACGATCTCGTGCTCGTCAGCGGTCACGTAGCAGTCGAGCCGGTGCTCGTGGTCGAAGGCTTCTGGCACGAGTTGGTAGGGTGGGCGGTAGCCCTCGGGCGCGTGCTTGCGCGCTGGCGTGACGAGGTAGCCTGCGTCGCGGTCGGTCGGTGTGGTCTGTTCTGTTGTCTCGTTCATGGGGTGTTCCTCCGAGAGAGCGTGTGGTTGCTCTCTTCAGCCGTTCTCCATCGTGCGCATCCCACACACGAACCTGACAGCCAGCGAGCCAGCTCGCAGCGTCATTCCGAAGCGATCGATCTTCGCGGTGGCGGCAGGTCAGTGATCGTGCCGGTGCGCACCAGCCAGCAAGAGAGCAACCCACGGGAGGAGGGATACCCCGCAATATCGAGCACCGCGGAGGAGGGAGACTGCAACGCTCTGCTCTGGGTAAAATGCGTCCGCCAGGCCCGTACCGACTGCGCACACTCGGGGAGGAGCCATGAAGCGCAACGTTTGGATCGGTATAGCACTCATGTCGGCAGCGCACCTCTTTGCCGCGCAAACCGTTAGCCATAACATCCTGAATGACAACACTGTCGTATGGCGCATCGAAGAGCCGGAAGTACGACAGTCCGCCACGGATTATCCGGAGATTCTTATCCGTCCTGGAGACACAGTCATCGTACATGCAGAGGGTTGTGTTCAGACGGGCGGGCACGGTAAAACATGGAAGCGGTACGTCAACCCGTCAGGTGCCAATTCGGATCGCCTTTACCATGGTCAGGTAAGTGTGCCTGGCGGAGGCACGTCGGGTTTAGTGAACCTTGAAGCCGTCAATGACAAGCCGCTCGCGGTCAAATCGGCGCCGGAGGGTACTGACTTCGCCACGTGGTACCTGCGTTTGGGATACGTCGATAGCGACGGTGATTACGGTGACAATGGGTATGCGGACCATGACAACGGTACCGATGACCAGTGCAAGGACGTGGGGGCGGCGCGTGTTGTCATCACAATTACGCAGCACCCGGGGACGCCGGGCGTCGTTTGGCGGCCGATTAGCGCAAGGATTCGTCCGTGATGTGGCGTCTGACTATTGCGCTTATCGCTATCGCGCTGCCGCTTGGCGCGCAGCAGCCCATGGATCTCGTCTCGGAACTGATCGATAATAATGGCCTGCTCATTAATCCGCACTGGCGTGCCCAGGAGGCGAATCGACAGACGTTACCTGATCCGGCGGTGCTGTGTAACGGATTTCACAACGAAGACGACGCACGATTGTTCAACAACTGCTCCTCGCAATCGCCTACCGTCGACGAGCCGAGCGCACTACAGCCGGTGATGTACGCGACCTGTCAAGCCGAACATCCCACAGGCACGGTGCACGGACATATTAACTGGTTCCCGGTCACTTACTACGGTCACCTGTACTTCCTCGACTGGCAAACCCCGATCTCAGTCAATGACAACGGTGTCGGCCTGGGTGACGACGATTACGATCTGGTGCTCGTCCGCTCCGATCGGTCCGGCGTCACGATCGGCAATCACAACCGATCAACAAGCGGCGACATTGGCATCGACGTTGAGTTCAATGCCGCAGAAACAGTCGATACGTTTACGGCACCATGGTGGACTGGCCTCCGCGCCCGCGTCGAAGCGCATCCGGGCTCGTGGGAATCCGCACGTCAAATCGTCGATGGCAAGCTTGCCATCATTACGGCCCTCTATGGCATCGACAATCAACATCAGGCACATGCAGAACTGCACCCTGTCTATCTGCTCGCAATCCTGGACCGCGACGACGCGCGAGAACAAGTCTGGGAGTTCTTCGCGCGGAATTGGGGCAACGAAGGCGGTTGCAGCCAAGACGACCACCACTTGCTCCTACCCGACAACGTTGTGTCCGTCTTCTTTCAAAACCCCAGCGAAGACGAGAAACTCGTCGGCATTGACGAGACGACAACCGAGTTGCACAGCCGACCTGCCGGTGCGACGGCATGGCGCGCCATTACCACACCTCATGGCGTCGTCGTCTCGTTCAAACTACTCCGTCCACAAGACCACTCCATCATTCACGGAGAACTCCACCTCCAGAAGACGGGGAGGTCCCGCCGGCCGAGCATGATGACCGCGCGTATCCCGGCCCCTGCCGGACGCCCGCGCCTCGCACGCGAGCCAGAAACGACGAAGGAGTGGGACGTACTGATTTCGCGGCTCGATTCGTCGCAACGACAACTTTTCGCCCGGGCCATGACTGACGAACTGCAGGGCAGTCGGATGCAGACGGCCGCGGACCGAGAGCAGAAGTTGCACGCTGCGTTGCTCGCAACACTCGGCAGCGAGCAAGGAGTGCAGCAGTTCCTCAAGGTCCTTGCAACGTTACATCATTAACAGTGAGGCTGAGCGAAGGGAGTTCAAACTCGAAGTGCACAATCCCTAGGATTGCGCCGCGTTCCTTTCAACGCCTCATCGCCAGTGGGGTGACCGAGCGTCGCAACTGCAGGTGACAGTGCTGAATGCCGCAGCAACGCGTTTCAGTTGAGACTCGGTTCGCGAGTTCTATATGCGCCGCAAGTGCCAGCACTTGATGCGAAAAACCCGTTAGCCGTTCAAATCCGCCAGGAGGGCTCTGAAATTCTTGGTCCCTGTCACTCGCGTGCTCTGAGGTGCGCAAGCCATCGCTGGTTCATTTCTTCTATCATGTCGCGGTGTTCTTGTTGCGCCTTCTCCCGGCTGGCTTTCAGTAATTCGAGCCGCGCCGCGATCACATTCGCGATTTCAGATGGCGTGTTCGCTGTGGCTTTCTCCTGAAGTCGCCGGAACATACTTTCGGACGTAACACGATCGGCATAGTAATTGAGTAACTGCAGGCGGGCCTGGACCGTGATACCGGTACCCGTCATGACGAGCCAATCGAATAGATCTTGGAAGCTAAGATCGTCCACACCGCCATCGATGACCAGGGACCGCACCGTTCCGATGACGTCATTATCAGTGTGTAATTTGTCGAGCAATGAATCGTGATCGACCCACCCTTCTGACGCCAAGACATTCAGTGTTCTTCGCAATGTAGTATCAGGCCTCTTCCAATAGTGAATAGCAACCGCGCGTAGTAGGTCCATGGGGATGGTCGGCCCACAGACCTCACGCAAAGCGACAACGATCCATATGAGCTGGCGGTCGAGACTACGTCCTTCTTCTCGCCGAAGGTAGCGCCACTGCGCCCGCCAATACGCACAGCTCTTTCGCCAATAAGTCGTCGTGTGACCTCTGTGCGGTGCTCCGCTGGTCATGCTGGCCGCAACATCCATGACGCGCGCAACAATGCCGGCCGGCGTCCTAATGCCAGGCGATGACTTTGCGAATTCTTCAAGCGCGTCCGGATCGGCATCGACGCTCGGAAGCATGCGCGGCACATAATAAGTTAATAGAGCCTGCGTCAGGCCGCGCTCTGCCACAATCACATGGCGCCTGAATTCTTGGTTAGCGAATTGAAAATCGTTGTAAATCGCAGAAAGGCGAGACTCGTCCGCGCTGCGCATAGTAATGATACAAGTGAAACATTCAGGATGCCGAGCCTTGGCGTACATGATGACTTCGAGAGCTCGCAGGTGGGAAACCCCCGTCGGGCGCAGACCGTCAACGATGAGTGCAACGTCGCCGCGCTTCGTGAGGTCCTCCGCGAGTTGTCCAACCAAAAGCATCTCATTGTGCGCGTAGTGCTGATCTTCCAAGAAAATCGCGATGCCGTCAGGCAGATCTTCGCGCAATTTGCGATAGAGTGTCGTCGACTTGCCAATGCCTGGCCGCCCAACGATACAAATGTTCGCGCCTCGCCAGGTGCTCGTGTGCGCCTCTCCTTCAGTGGCGGATTCATGTTTTGGCAGTGCACGTGCCAGCGGATCGTCCCCAAAGATCGCATTGCGTAGTTCATCATCGGCAGCAATGCGTGCAACCCGAAGCCGGCCATCACCGAATTGTCGACTCCAGACCCATGCTGCGTTAGAAAGGAAACTTGCTGCCGCGACCGAGTCAAACACTCGGATTCTCGCGCTAGAGATTGGACATCGAGCGACTGAGCGGAGAACCCCCTCTTCGACGTCCGCATATCGGTGATTGGTGCAGAACACCACCCAGTCGGGCGCGTCCCGATTGTTCGCGAGAAGACGAGCGACCCGCGCGAACCGCGATTCGACCCATGCTTCAATATCGGCGCCGGCGAGAGCAGGTAAGAGCCAAAACGCAAACGTTCCCGAGATGTCGTTCCCGCAGATCCGTATCCGGAGACTGTAGACGCGCAGCTTCACCTCGACGTCCTCGAGTTCGTCACCATGAAAGTGGCACAGCCACGCGCGCAGCAAATCGTTCCAGACCGCGAACAGATGCGAGTCGTCTCGAATGTTTCGGAACGCTAGTTCGAGATCCGCCCGATCGGCCCATGGCAGTTGTTGATCGCTAGGAAATGCAGACACGCGTAGCCGCAGCCGCTCGGCGCGCGTCCGGACATCGTCTGCCAGCCAAGCTTCGTCGCGCGTTAAGCCGAGCCAGATGACGCCCTGATGCACACCGGTCATGAGCGCGCCGTGGAACGGTACGCCAGCGGGAAACAAGTGATGTGCAAAAATCAGATCGGCAGGATCGTGCGGGGGATCGAGTGTTCCTTCACGCCAACGCTGGTATTTCCCGCCAGTCGGCCGCACGAAGTCTCGGAGGCGTGCTTCAACAAACTGGCCGGCGTCAAATGCATGATCGGCCGTAGCACGACCGGCGAGTTCGCGAAACTTTGCCCGCGTGATCCACAGTGCTCCCTCAGCTGCCGCGAAGCCCAACCCCCGCCGTCCATCGGGATAGCCGGGTGCGATCTTTAGACGAGCGTCGCTGCAAAGCTTACGCAGCGTCTTCGTAAACGCGTCTTTAGCATCGCCCCCCGCGATGCGCCAGTACACATAAACATAAGCACGGAATTCACCTATCGAAAGAGACATCAGCAAAAGTTACTTAAACCACGCCGCACTAACCATGGCGTGAAGTCAGACAGAGCAACTACCTACCTAGCCTGTGATGCCTCGCCGAACGAGGCGCTTCGTTTTGATGGGACGATCGCGAATGCGTTGTACTACAACCGACCGCGTTTTCTCATGAGCGGGCGGACGCTACCGGTGTCGTACTTCTCCTTGGAACTACAACCGGAAGCCAGCGGCTACTGCGTTTCCTTCACTGCCTTTCCGCCCCCGGACGCCACCCTAGGACCCTACGACTACCCAGCTCTCACGTACATGATGCGATATGTCCACGCTCCGAGCTACCTCGAAGACATCACCGAGGCGCTGGCAAGCGCCACTGGGGCACAAGATACCTCGACGCCATGGTCCTACTCGCCCACCGATAGGACTGTTCGCCACCCCACCCGACCGGTCGAATGGTCGGCGAAACGATTCCTAGAAGGTCTGGTGTCCGATGATCAGAAAATCCGTATCGAACAGCAACTTTTGAGGATTCCGGGGCTCTCTGTGCACCGCTGATCAACCGCACCTCTACGACAAGAAAACGTTCACGTTCAAGCGTTCCCCGGCAAACGCATGGGGCCTATGTGTGATCACACTTCTTCACGTAACTGCCTCACGCCACGTTAGTTCTGGCGCCAGCCGCGAGTCTCGTTAACGCCATGGGCAGACGCCTTCTGCTCGGTGAGGGTAGGAGGTCACACATGGATGTTCTAAGTAATGTGTCGCGGCTCTCGATCCGGCGCGATCCGGCGCCGGATGTGCGGGTGCCGCTTGGCGGTGAGGTGTTTTGGCCGGTTCGGCTCTCGATCCCACTCTCGCCCGGTACCGAGGCCGTGGTGTCGTGGGTGGTTCCAGCCCCACTCTCCCGCTGCAGTGCCTGCGGGCAGATTCGGGAGGTTGCATGAACCCGCAACTGTCTCCAGCAACCGTACCCGAAGCGAGTGTTCGCTTGCACGTGCTCTTTCCGACTCATGATCCGCGTGGCGTCTCCTTTCCTCCTGACTACTTCGGCGCGGTGGAGTCGTGGTTGGTGCGAGCGGCGCGTGGTTTCACGCGAGCGGGTCTGGCCTTCGGCGCGTGGCAAGCGCCCGACGGATCGGTCGTGAACGATGAGACGGTGTCGTACTTCGTCTCGTGCTCGCAGGCTGACGCTCCGGTGCTCGCGCTCAAGCTGCAGACGCTCTTAACGGTGTTGTTCGAACAGCAGGCGGCGTTCGTGGAACTCGCGGACGTGCGTACGCTCGCGTGCTGACGGAGGATGCGATGCGCAAAGTAGCCGTTCTTCTGAGTCTGTTAGTTCTCGCTTGCGACGGTCGTGAGTCGGTGGGTTCGTGGGCGAAGGGGTTGGTGAGCGATCCGCCGCCACCCACCCCGATTGCGATCGTCATCGCTCTGGATGTCTCGAAGGGCAGCACCTGCGGCCAGGTTGAGTTGGCGTCGAACATTGAATCGGCGCTGCAAGTCGCAGCAAGTCGCCCGCACAGTTCTGTCGCTGTCTGGTTGTTCGGTGCTGACGTGGCCACGACGCGTGAGTTGGCGCGCGTGATCTCGCCAGAAGCAAGCACTCGTGGCGATCGTGCGCGCTCCGCGCAGCAGCGGCAATGGGTTGAGAGCAGTCGTGCTGACCTCTTGCGCACAACGCGCGTCATCTTTGACGCGCAGCCGTTGCGCTCCTCGCCGATCGCCGCAGGTATTACCACGATTCTGCTTTCGCGTCGTGATCCAAATCAGGTGCTTGTCGTCATCGGGGATGCGTTGGAGTCGACGCGTGAGACGTTCGATTTCGAGTGCAAGCACCTCCCGTCGACGACAGAGTTTCTTGCTCGTCTGAAGTCGCTTTCGTTCCTGACGCCCGGGTCGCTCACGGGTACGCGTGTGGTCTTCGCGAATGCGCGGATTGCGCCGGTGGGGGAGAACCGGTGCGCGATGACGGTCTCGCGCGTCGCTTCGGTGCGGTCGCTGTGGAGTGCGGCAATTTCGAACGCTGGTGGGACTGCGAGTTTCACGACCGATGCGGTCTCGCCGGCAGAACTGGAGGGAACGAAATGAATTTGTTCACGCGTGGCCGTGCGCGTCGCGATGCGCGCGCCGGCATCAATACTGTCGATCACTACCTGACGAGCAAGAACGGTGTCGCGCTCGAGTTTGACCCGGTGGGGAACATGGAGCATGCGCGCATCAGTCGCGACCTGCAGGGTGTGGAAGTGGAGGAGTACCGCGAGCGCCTCAGTCGTGTTGAGGATGAGCTCACGCACCATGAAGCATCCAGCTCTCTCACGCTGAAGCTCACGGCATGCTTCGTCGCTGAGGTCGTCGGGTGCACGTTGCTCTTTCGTGGCTTGGGCTTCGCCGGCATCGAACGACTCGTGCCCGCGATTCTCTTCGCGTCCTTCCTCTTCTGGATCACGAGTGAAACCAAGCGCCAAGGAGGTGCTGCATGAAACGCTCACCCTGGTTTCTCGCCACGATCGCCGCATTCGCACTCGTCATGGTCGCCGTCACAATCCTGCGCACACTGCAAGCGGGCAACGACGACGGCTCCCGTGTCGAAGAGTTCGCGATCGGCATCGTGATGTTGGCAACGACATGCGGCGGGGCGGTACTAGCTGAAAGCATCATGAGCCGTCGCACGCCGAGCGTGCACCTTACGAAGGAGCGCCGGAACCTACGACGACGGCTACGCGATGCCGAGCGTCGCCAGCGTCGTGCTCGAACGTACGTCGAACGCTTCGAGCGCGAACGCGTCCGCCAACGCGACCGTAAGGCGCGCGACCGCGCCACCTACCTCGGCAGTCACGAATACACCACCGCAACAAAGGAGGACGTATGAGCAACGCACTTGTCTCAGTCGCATCGAAAGAACTGACGATTTTTGATGGCGGTACAAACCACGGTGGTCGCGAGCTAATCCCGCACGTCGCACGGCTGCAGCGTGAGAGCGATGTGCTCAACGTGAAGGTTGTCGGCGTGGATCCTGTACCGGGTCGCGCGAACCGCTTCATCACGCAGGCCGCGCAGTTCGGCCTGCGCGGAGAGGCCCGCGAAGCAAAGATCGAGGACGTCATCAATGACGGCATCCCTGAAGGAGCGCCGGTCATCCTCAACATGGACACGCCCGGAGCGCACGCGATGGCGCTCTATCAACTCGCAGATCGCAAGATTGCCGTCCTCGGCGCACTGTATGCCGCATCACCTATTGACGGACAGCTTCACGGGTTCCGCTACGTGTGCGCTGCCGACGAGCACGAGGAGAAGCGTGAAGTCGCGGGCATGTTCCGCAGCCTCGCCGCCTTCGCCGCACGCGGTGGTCGCGAGCGCGTCTGGGGTACTCAAGGTCGCCCCGAGCACCTGCCGCTCGAACCGGTCTATCGTGACTGGACGGGCCGCTTCGTGCACGAGAATCTTGCGAAGCTTGCCGTCGGTCTGTCCTCGATCAATCACTACGTCGAGATGACCCGGGATGGCAATCACACGCTGCCCATCATCATCCGCGACAGTTCCGGCGAATGGGCATCACCGTTTGCGCTCGCAACCGCAGTTCTTGGCAATCCGCCCACGCCGATTCTTGGCGGTGATGACTTCGTGATCGCAGAGCTCGGCCCTAACGGTGTGCGCTTTCACTTCGCGCGCCTCGGCAAGACCGACGGCCGCGTGCGTGTCAACGGATACGCCGGGTTTGATCACGAAACGCTCGACGCGGCAGAACGTGCCGAGCGTGAACGGCAGCTGGCGCACGAGCAGTCCTTGCAGCGGGCGGATCGCGCGCGACAAGAGCGCGAAGTCATGGAAGCCGTCCGTCGCGCCGAGCAGCAGACCGTGACGCGCCGTCGCCCCTTCTTCTTCACGGACTAAGGACGATGCTCTTCTACCGCACCCTTGTGCACGCCCTTGTGATTCTTCTCTGCGTGAATGTGCTCGCCGCCGTCGCGGCGGCGGCACACGCCGAGGGGATCACGCTCGTGCTCTCGCTGCTGGACGCGGCGTACTACCTCTTGTTCGCCAGTGCGTCAGCTGCCGCCTTGAATCGGCAGCGCGCACTGGTGCTCGTCCTCGTGGCCCTCGCAGTCATGCTTACGTGGCCGCTCGCGCCGCAGCGCATTGTTCATGTCCTGCTTCCCATCGCTGCCGGCGTGCTGCTTGGCAGCGGTCTGCAGCAACTCTTCAACGACGCCAATCGTGTTCGGAGGACTCATGGCCGACGTTCCCAACCCGTACGCTTCCCGCCCGTCCGTGAACCAGCGCACGACGAGCAGAACGACGATCCGCGACTACTTCAGTGACCAACGCTTCGACATCGGGGAGGTCGTGGAGGACACCACAATCGATCCGCAGGGGAGTCGGACCGCGCGCCTCTCGCGTGTGCTCGTGCGCACCATGGATGGCCGTGTCGTCAGTGAGCAGGATGCGGTGTACGCATGCAGCGATTGCGCACGTGACGGACTGCATCAGGCCGTGATGCGTGAGTGCATGCACTGTGGCGCGCTCTCCTGCGCGCGCTGCATTCGTCACGTGGAGGACCAGGAGGGGTCGCTGCGCTTGTGTCGCTCTTGCTATCGGGAGTGGAGGTGGGAATGGCTTTGCTCGTTCAGACCGTCGATCCACGCGAACTTGCTCGGCTAAGGGCGATCGCGGATCGATTCGAACTCGGCCGGCATGATCCGATGATTGTGCACACGCTTGCGGCGATCGATCCCGAGCACCCGGTGTATGGCGATGTGACCGCACTGCAGGTGGTGCGTGATCGGCTGCGTGTCTACGTTGAGTTTCATCGCGAGCACCCATTCCGCGTCATGCCACCAGAGGCGACGCACGGCTCATTCATGCTTGCGGTGCAGCACGCGAACGGTACACCCGTACGCCGGACGAATGAGCATTTCGCACAACACGTCGGCATCTTCGGAGCGACAGGCTTCGGGAAGACGACGCTACTCGCATCGTTGCTTCCGCAACTCCTCGCCGCCGGCGTGCACCTCATCATTGTCGACCGCAAAGACGACACGCGTGCGCTCGCTGCACACGATGAGCGCTTCCTCATCCTGCATCCTGATGTTGCGCTCAACATCATCCAGCAACCGCCGGGGATCACGCGCCCGGAGCACATCAGCACCATCGTCACGTGCCTTGCCCGTACCTTCTACGGTGGCGAACACAATAAGCAAGTCCTCACGGACGCCCACCACCAGGCATTCGCGCAGCATGAGCAGCCATCACTCGCCGATGTCATGGCCATCCTGCGGCGCATGAGCGCCAAAGGCGATACGTTCTCCCGCCGTGACGCGATCACCGGCGCGAGCTTACGGTTGCAGCGCTTCGCCGCGCTCTACCCCGGCATGTTCCACACTCGGGCGGGCCTGACGGTCGATGACCTCTTCACGCACTCCCTCTACTTTCCCATTACGGCAGCGAATGAGGCGAGCGAGTTCGCCATCACGTTTCTGATTCATGAGTTGCTGTTCCATCAGCGTCGGCAGCAGCGGCGCGGTGGCCTCTCGTACGTCGTGGTGTTAGATGAAGGACTCTCCGCGTGGAACGCGCAGGCCAGCAACATCGATCGGCAGCCGCTGCTCTCCTACGTCCAGTCAATGGTGCGCGAGTACGGCATCGGCATGATCGTCACCAGCACGAGCGTCCAACTCCTTGATCCACTGCTGAAGGCCAATCTCGGCACGCAGATCGTGATGAACCTTACCAGCGCCGCGGAGAGCAGCGAGATCGCCCGCACCTTCGGACTCACCAGCGAAGAGCACGAGTTTCTCAACACACGCCTCGTCCGCGGCGAATGCATCATCAAATTGGCAGATGAGTGGCGACATCCCATCCTGGCCACATTTCCGCGCAGCACGAATGAGAAGGCAGTCAGCCCGAGCGATTGGCAAATCGCACTCCGTCGCACCGATCAACTCGCAGCGCTAAGAGCATTGGCAGCAAGGGAAGGGATCGAGGGCAAGGGGCAGCCGACGCCGTCGCATGAACCCGCGCCGTCATCCGCACCACCGGCACGCGTTGCGCCGGCGGTGGAGCAACCCAGGAACACGAAAACGATTGCGCTCAACAAGCACGCCACGGCCATCCTCAACGATGCTGCCGAGCATCCGTACACCCTCACCACGCCGTGCTTCAGTCGCTGCGGACTCCGACTCTCGGAAGGAGAACGCGCGAAGACCACCGTGATGAGTCTTGGGTTTCTCGAGTCGCACCGTGTCCGTACCGGCGCCGGGCGTGGCAAGACCGGCAACGCATTGCGCCTCACGCCGGCAGGACACGCATGGCTTGGCAAGCGACCACCGAAAGGCACGCGCGGTGGTGATTCGGTGCAACACGCGTTTCTCATCCACGAGCTGTCGCGGCGCATCCCGCGCAGCACGATCGAGACGCTCAGCGTCGACCTCGTCGTTGCGTACAACACCACGACACACAAGCAACTACTCAATGCAATCGCGCAGCTCAGCGAACGACAGATTGCGCTCAACGATGGCGACGTGATCGCGCTCGAAGTCGAATGCTCGCGCCCCGAACTCACCGGGCCGCGCAACGTCGCACGCAACGAGGGGTTCGCGCTCACGATCATCGCAACACTCGGCCAGGCCGAAGCGCTGCAGCAGACCATTGGTGCAACAGACCGCGTCGTCCTCCTCGACGTTCTCCGACTGCTCGACGCACTTCGGTCATGACTCGCGACGACCTTCTCGCGCAGCTGACCACCGCGGAAGCGGAACGGCTGCAGCTGCTCGCACGCCTGGTCGCGCTGGAGGTCGCACAGCACCTTGGCGGACCGCAGGATCATCTCCTCACGGTGCGCGACGCGGCCGTGATTCTTGCGGTGACGCCGGACTGGCTGTACCGCCACGCCGATGAGTTCCGCTTCACGGTGCGACCAGGACCAGGGCAGCTCCGGTTTAGCACCATCGGTATCCAAGACTACCTGCGACGGGAGCGAGGGTAGCTACGGTTTCGCTACTGGACTTTCGCACGACGTGACCGCTTCCTTTTGAATGACATGCGCGGCGACGGACGCATCTACAAACGACGGGACAGCAACCACTGGTGGATTGCGTACAACCACCAAGGGAAAGAGCTGCGCGAGAGCAGCAAGAGCGCGGAGTACCGCGACGCGCAGAAACTCCTCAAGCGTCGGCAGCAGGAGCTCGGTGCAGAAACCCTCGGCCTGCAGACCTTCATCCCGCACCAAGACCGCATCACTGTCAGCGACCTGCTCGACGCGTTGGAGCATGACTACAAGCTGCGCGGCAAGTACAGCCCAAGCATCACGTGTCACCTGCAGCGCGCTCGCGACAACTTCGGGCACTACCGCGCCACCAAGCTCACGCCCAAGCACATCGACACGTTCATCGAAGCAGCACTCGAAGCGGGACGAGCGCCGGCAACGATCAACCGCAGCACGCAACTCGTCGGGCAAGCATTCAACCTCGCGCTCCGACGCCGCGAACTCAACACCAAGCCCTACATTCGCAAGCTGCCCGAGAAGAACACCCGCCAAGGATTCTTCGAACACGACGAGTTGGAACGCGTCATCGAGCACCTCCCTACGTATCTGCAGGACGCGTGTCGGTTCGCGTACCTCAGCGGGTGGCGCCGCGGCGAAGTCTTCACGCTCGAATGGAGCGACGTCGACCAACGTGCCCGCGTCATCCGCCTCCGACCCGAGGAAAGCAAGAACGGCGACGGACGCACGCTCGCCCTCGAAGGAGACCTCTGGACGATCATCGAGCGACGCTGGAACGAACGCGTCATCCGCAACGGCCGCACGAGCAGGATCGCCACGCTCGTCTTCCACAACGAGGGCCACGCGATCGTCGACATCAAGAAAGCATGGGCAACCGCCTGTACCAAGGCCGGAGTAGGCAAGAAGCTCTTCCACGACTTCCGACGCACCGCGATCAGGAACATGGTCCGCGCCGGTGTCCCAGAAACCGTCGCCATGAAGATCAGCGGCCACAAAACTCGCAGCGTCTTTGACCGGTACAACATCACCGACGAGCGTGACCTGCGCGACGCCATGAAAAAGACGCAGGAGTACCTCCAAGCCAAAGCCTGAAGGAACCGCGCTTGCAACCTAGCAAGCAATATGAGCGTGTTCGTTCTCATCCACGGTGCGTGGCATGGTGCCTGGTGCTGGCAAACCGTCGCTGACCTGCTACGAGCAGAGGGACACCAGGTCTTCACACCGACGCTCGCTGGACTCGGTGAGCGGTCCCACCTCCTGAGCTTCGACATCACCTTGGAGACGCACATCGCGGACATCGTCGATATCTTCACCACCGAACGACTCGACGATGTCGTCCTCTGCGCGCACTCCTACGGTGGATGGCCCACGTCCGGCGCGCTCGAACACATCCATCGACGGGTAAGAGCACTCGTGTTCCTCGACGCCCATCTACCGCAAGACGGACAACGCGGCTACGACACGTCGAACCATCCCGAGAAGATCGACGAAGCGCTCGCACTTGGACAACCAGGAACTGACCATCCTCACGCCTCGGAGTTCGTGAGCGCGGAGAACAGCGCGTGGGTTAACGACCTCTTGACCAAACAACCCGTCGGCGTCGCGCTGCAACCGATCCGACTCACCGGCTGTCGCGAGGCGATCAAGAAGAAGCTCTACATCCGCACGACGAAGTACGTGAGTAATCGTTTCAATCAGTGTCGCGACGACGCGAGAACGACCGGGTGGCAAGTGCTCGAAACGCCGAGCATGCACGACATGATGATCGACGAACCAAAACTCCTGGCGAACATCCTCACTACGCTCGCAGTTGCACCCCTCGCCGCATGACTTTTCCGAGAAGTCGGACGGTTCTCGGACAGTTAGCGAATCTGTGGAAGTAAATCTGAATAGTCCAGAAACACTAAAGCCGCTGTTTCCAGCGGCTTAGATCATGTTCGATTGGTTGCGGGGGCGGGATTTGAACCCGCGACCTTTGGGTTATGAGCCCAACGAGCTACCAGACTGCTCCACCCCGCGTCACTTGGTGGGTCGCAAAGAGGGCGCGATTATGGGGGCGGCGGCTCCTTGCGTCAAGGTCCACGTCAACGGGGTGGGGGTGGGGGTTATTTCCCGGGGGCGATGCTCGTGCGGATGGCGGCGAGGAGCTCGGGGGGCACGGTCGGGAGGGTGGGGGGGCGGTGGGCGGCGCGGGCCATGGCGATGGTCTCGCGGTAGCTCGCCAGGTACGCGACGCACGAGGGGCAGACGCTGAGGTGGCGGTCGAACGTGGCGCGGGTGTCGGGGGCGAGCTCGCCGGCGACGTAGTCGTCGAGGAACGTGAGGACGTCGTGGCAGGTCGGAAATTTGGTCGGTGCGTTCATCGCGGTCTCATGTGCGCGTCGAGCAGCGTGCGCAGTGCCTGTCGCGCGCGGTGCAGGCGGATCTTCACAGCGTTCTTCGTGATGCCCAAAATCGCGGCAGTCTCCTCGGTCGACATCTCTTCGATGTCGCGGAGATGCAAAACGATACGGTAGGCGTCCGGCAGCCGCGCGATGTTGGCGCGCACGAGGTCGCGGAGCTCTTCGCGTTCGAGCACGCTCTGCGCGTTCTCGCTCCACGCGACGCTCGGCTCGACCTGGTGTCCGTCCTCCTGAAACCGCGGGAGGTATTCGTCAACATCGAGCTCCTCGGGACGCCTGCGTTGCGCGCGCAGGCGCATGAGGCACGCGTTGACGACGATGCGGTGCAGCCACGTCGAGAGCATGGCCGTCGACTCGAACGTGCCGATGGAGCGATAGACGGCGACCATCGCGTCCTGCAGCACGTCGCGCGCATCGTCTTCATTGCCGAGGATGCGACGGGCGAGGCGGAGGAGCCGGGGACCGTAGACGCGGAGGAGCGTCTCGAACGCGTTGCCATCGCCGGCCTGCAACGCGGCGACGAGCGCGGCTTCACTGCGCGTGTGGTCGGTCGATAACACGTGGATTCGCGACCATTATGCGCGAATCGGAATCCGTGCGCCGCTGATGCCCGCGGCCGCGTCGGACAGCAGGAACGCGATCGTTTCGGACACGCGCTCGAGCGGCACGAGTCCGGTCATCCCCGACGCGCGCATCGCCGGCGTCGCCATCGACGCGGGCAGCACGGCGTTCACGGTGAGATCGCGGTTCTCGACGGCGAGCACGTCGACGAGTGTATTGAGCGCCGACTTCGACACGAGATACGCGGCGATGCCGGCGGACGGCGCGAGGGTCGCTTCGGAGCTCACCATCACGATCCGGCCAGGACGCGAGAGGTGCGGCAGCGCGGCGCGCGCGGCGTTGAAGGCGCCCGTTAGATTCAGCGCGAGCATCTGCGACCACGTCTCGTTCGACGTCTCGGCGACAGAGCCCATCGCGAAGCCGCCGGCGAGATGCACGAGTCCGTAGAACGGCGCCACCTGCGCGAACGCTGCTGCGATGCTCGCGTCGTCGGCGAGATCGCCGTGCACGGACTCGACGCCTTCGGGCGCCGCGCCGCGGGCGAGCACGACGCAGCGATAGTCGCGACGCAGGCGATCGACGACGTGCGTGCCGAGGCCGCCGGTGCCGCCGGTGATCAACAACGTTTTCATGTTGTGATACTAAGCTGGCGCGATCTTTTCTTGCGTGCGCAGCGGATGAAGCTCCTCAGCCCGGCAGTGGCCGTTCTCCTTCTCACGACAGCTCTGCGCGCGGACATGCTGCCCGGATTTCGCGTCGAACCGGTCGCGCAGGTGCCGGGCTTCGCGAGCTCGATCGCCATCGACTCGCACGGCACGATCTATTGCACGACCACGCAAGGGTGGATCTATCGCATCGACGGCGATCAGGCCACGCCCATCGCGTCGCTCCCGACGCACGACGGCGGCAACGGCGGTCTTCTCGGCATGGCGCTGCTCGACGACAGCACCGCCGCGGTGCATTACACGAAGTGGGACGGGCAGAAGGACGACAGCGCGACCGTGATCGCGGACGTGCTGTCGACGGTCGACCTTGCGACCGGCGCCGAGCAGGTACTGCACACGTTCGTGTGCGACGTGGACGTGCCGTCGCGCGGCGCGTCCGCCGAGCATCACGGCGGCAATCCGACGGTCGCATCGGACGGCTCGATCTTCCTCGGCATCGGCGAATACAACGGCCGTGTCGCGGCGCAGGCGGACGGGTGGAACGGCGGCCGCGTGTGGCGCGTGCAGCGCGACGGCACCGCCACGGAGTGGGCGCGCGGCCTGCGCAATCCCTACGACCTCGCGGTCGAGCCGGATGGTCAACATGTTGTCGTCGCGGACAACGGTCCCGACAACGGCGACGAGATCAACCTCGCGACGGCCGGCTCGAACCTCGGCTGGCCGAACACGTTCGGCAACGAGGCGCCGATGAGCGGCTCGATCGCGCCGGTGTACGTCTTCCCGACCACCGTCGCGCCGACCGGCGTCGCGCGGCTCGACGGCTCCAACGCGCTGCTGCCTCGCGGCTATCTCGTCGGCTCGTTCGTCACGAGCGCGGTCTACTACTTTCAGAATCTCGATGCCTCGCCGGTGGCGGCGCCGCACGCCGTCGTCAGCGAGCTCGACGAGCCGGTGATCGACGTGATGCAGGCGCCGCAAGGCGAGCTCTATCTCGTCACATCCGGCTTTGCGGGAACGAGCACGGTGCGCCATCTCGTCGTACCGCAGCGCGGCGACTGCGACGGCGACGGACACGTCGACTTTCGCGACGTCTATCCATTGATGCGCGAGCTCGCCGACGGCGACCCGCATCCGATGGTCACGGCTCAGGACGGCGCGTACGTCGGCTCGTGGGGCTGCGACGCGAATGCAGACGGGCTCATCACGGCGGCGGACCTCGACGTGCTCGGCCATCTCGTCTCCAGCCGTCGCCGCGTCGTCGGTACCCGTTGACACTGCGTCCCGAAAACCGGCCAGTCTTGGCGCAGAATCAGTGATTTGCGCCCATCCATCACGGCATTGCGGATGCAATGGAGAGCGGCGAAGGAGACATGCACATGAACCGAGCAGGTCATGCACTTGCGCGTCCGCTCCTCGCCCTGATGTTCGTCGCGACGCTCGCGACGGACGCGGCGTACGCGCAAACGAAAGTCAATCCCGGATTCAATCTCTTTAGCGCGCAGCAGGACGTCGAGATCGGCTCGCAGAGCGCCGCACAGGCGGAACAGCAGCTGCCGATCCTGCGCGACTCGGCGGTCGACAACTACGTCAACCGCATCGGCCAGCGGCTCGCGGCGAACGCGGGCGGCCCGCAGTTTCAGTATCGCTTCCGCGTCGTGAACGCCTCCGACATCAACGCGTTCGCATTGCCCGGCGGCTACGTCTACGTGAACCGCGGCATCCTCGAGAACGCGAAGAATGAAGGTGAAGTCGCGGGCGTCATCGCGCACGAGATCGCGCACGTGTCGCTGCGTCACGGCACGCACCAGGCCTCGAAAGCGTATGCCGCGCAGGCGGGTCTGCAGATCCTCGGCGGCATTCTCGGCGGCCGCGTCGGCGGCGGCACCGCGCAAATCCTCAACGCCGTCGGCGGCCTCGGCCTCAACGCGCTCTTCCTCAAGTTCAGCCGCGACCTCGAGTCGCAAGCTGACGTGCGCGGCGCGCAGATCCTCGCCGCGAGCGGTTACTCGCCCATCGACATGGTGAACTTCTTCCACACGCTCGAATCGGTCGACCAGTCGCACAAGACGAACTGGCTCTCCGATCACCCGGCACCGCCGGACCGCATCGCGCGCATTCAGAAGGAATCGCAGATGCTGCGCGTCGCGTCGGCGCCGACGACGAACCCGCAGCAGCTCGCATCGATTAAGACCTCGCTGCGCCGCTACGGAAACGCTCCAACGTCCGCGCAGATCGCGCAGGGCGTGGCGCGCACGAATCCGCCCATGACCAGCAGCACGGGAACGAGTTCCGGCGCCGCGATCGGCAACGTCGCCGCGCCGTCGCGCCAGTGGCGCACGTACACGAACAAGACGGCCTCGTATCAGGTCGCGTATCCGTCGAACTGGCAGGTCTATCCGTCGAACGGTTTCGGCGTGACGATCGCGCCGCAGGGCGGCGTCGGCAACGCGAACGGTCGCGCGGAGATCGTCTACGGCCTCGTCATCAATCACTACGATCCGTTCGGCAACAACCCGCGCGCGTACCTCAACAACGGCGGCGGCACGGGCGGACAGATCACGTTGCAGGAAGCGACGCAGGACCTGCTCCAGCAGATCCAGAGCAACAGCCCGCACCTGCGGCTGCTGAGCAACCAGGGCCAGCGCGTGAACATCGACGGACGCACCGGCATGGCCGTGGCGCTCGGCGGACGCAACCCGAACACCGGCGTGGACGAGCGCGTGACGGTGGTGACGCGCGGACTGCCCGACGGTCACGTGATCTACATGCTGTTCGTGACGCCGGAGCAGCAGGCGTCCGCGTACAACGGCGTGCTCAATCAGATGTTGTCGTCGCTGCAGGTGGACGATACGCACGGGCATTAAGCCGGCGCGGCCGGCTGCGCTTAAGGCCCAGCCTATCCGGGACGTGCGGCTGCAGCGCGAGTCCAGGATAGGCGGGCCGGGCCGGCCGGGAACACCGCGCAATGCGCTGCGTTATCATCGAGCAACTGGAGGACTACCACGATGTACGATGAAATGATCGTCGAGCCGATGCGGCGGGAGCTGACGCGGCTCGGAATTGAAGAGACTCGGACGGTGGCGGAGGTCGATGCGGTGCTCGGGCAGAAGAACGGCACCGTGCTCGTCGTCGTCAACTCCGTCTGCGGCTGCGCGGCCGGCATGGCCCGTCCGGCCGTGGCGATGGCGCTCGAGGGCGACGTCAAACCCGACCGCATGATCACTGTCTTCGCCGGCAACGACCGCGAGGCGACGCAGCGCGCGCGCGAGTATTTCGCCGGCTTCCGCCCGTCGTCGCCCGCGATCGCGCTGATGAAGGACGGCCAGGTCGTGAAGATGCTCGAGCGCTGGCAGATCGAAGGACGCCACGCGCACGACATCGCCGCCGAGCTCACCGCGGCGTTCCGCGAGCACTGCGCGACGCCGGTCAGCGTGCAGTAGACGCAAACGAAGCCACACGCTTTTTCCCCAGCCCGCCACGTGGCGGGCTTTTTGTTTGTGTCGTCGCGCATGACCGACTTCGAGGACCGCATTCGCCGCATGGCCCGTGAGGCGATGGTCGAGCTGGGACGCGACGGCGTGGAGATCGCCGACGTCGTCGAGCCGCCGGGGGCTGATTACTGCGTCATCTCGTTCACCGATGAGAACGTCCGTCCGATCGAGATTCCGAAGCCTCTCGGCGCCGGCGAGTCGCAGGAGCTCGACGAGATCCGCCGCGCGCTGCAGTATCGCTTCGGAACGTGATTGCTTGACGCCTCGCGCGCAGCCTCTCTAAAGTTCCGGGCATGCTTTCCGCCGGCCGTACGCTCTTCGTCCGTGCGCTCTCGGGCGCGGTTCTCCTCGCTCACGCAACGCTGCTGCACGCCGGCGCGTTCGAGGTCGGATGGCCGAGCGCGCGCTCGATGGGCGTGGGGGGCGCCTGCGTCTCGGTCGCCGATCCCTCGTCGCTGGCGTGCAATCCCGCGGCGATCGCGCTGCTGCCGAAAAAGAAAAACGCCGCGGTCGGCGTGATGGCGGGCGCGTTCAATCAGTCGCTCTATCAGGGACTGCCTCCGGGCGCCGGCACCGGCACCGCGGCTGAGCAGAAGACGCCGATGAGCCTCGTGCCGCACGTCTACGCAACGCTGCCGTTTCTCAAGACGATGGTCAGCGGCACCGGCATCTACACGCCGTTCCGCGAGCAGACGGAATGGTCGCAGCCCGACGCGTTCTCCGGGCGCTTTCTCGCCACGAAGTCGAAAGTCGACACGCTCGATCTGACGCAGGCGTTCGCGAAAGCGCTCGGCACGAGCGCGTCGCTCGGCGTCGGTCTCACGTATCGCTCGTCGAGTCTCTCCAGCGCGCGCCGTCTCGCGGCCGACTTCAGCGGAACGCAGCGCGAGATCGCCGACGTCTCCTTCGACACCGACACCGTGCGCTCGTTCGGCTGGACGCTCGGACTCTTTCTCCGCCCGAGCGCGCGCTTCTCGTTCGGGCTCGCGCATCACAGCGCGATCAGCACGTCCTATCAGGGCGTCGCGAAGATGACGCAGGTTTCCACCGGCGACGCGCAGCTCGACACGCTCATCGCCGCGTCGTTCCCGTTCGGCCAGGCGCTGCCGATCGCCACGAAGTTCCGCTTCCCCTCGCAGAGCAGCGGCGGCATCACCTGGGCGCCGTCGAAGCCGTGGATGTTCGTCCTCGAGACCAGCCGCACCGCGTGGAGCGGCACGAACCCCGTCACGTACACGGTTCCCAACGCGCACGTCCTCGACACGACTTACGACCTCGGCTTCCGCGATGCGTGGACGTATCGCACCGGCGCGCGCTTCCGTTTTCCCACTGGTCCGCAACTGCGCCTCGGCTACGCCCTCGAGAAGTCGCCGCAGAAGGACGCGAACGTCGGACCGTTCTATCCCGACGCCGACCGCACCACCGTCACCGCCGGCTTCGGTCTCGACTGGCTCGATCTCGCCGTCGGCTGGTCGACGTACAAGCAGCGCATCATCACGACCAGCGCGCAGCAGTTCAACGGCAACTGGCGCGCGAACGCGTGGACGGCGATGCTGACGATCACGAAGTAGCGCGCGAGCACTCAGGGAATCGTCACGGCCTGCGAGATCGAGTCCGATCCTGCGTCGTTCGAGACGTCCAGCGTCACCGTGTACGTGCCGCTCGCCGCGTACGTGTGAATGGGGCTCTGCGCGCTGCTCGACGTGTGGTCGCCGAACGTCCAGAGATACGAGGTCGGATGATTCGTCGAGCGGTCGACGAAGTTCACCTGCTTATTGTTGACGACGAACTCGAACGCCGCTTTCGGCGGATCGCCCGCGGCGATCGTCACGACCTTCGACGCCTGCGCCGAGCCGCCGTCGTTCGCCACCGTCAGCGTGACGGTGTAGTTGCCCGCCGCGGCGTACGTGTGGATCGGATTCCGCTGCGTGCTCGCGCCGCCGTCACCGAAGCTCCACGACCACGACGTCGGATTGCCGGTCGACTGATCGACGAAGTTGACCTGATGCCCGTTCGGCGTGGCCGTGAACGCAGCGACCGGCGGCTGATCGGCGGCGATGGCGACGACGCCGTTCGCGTGGTCGGAGCCCGCATCGTTCGACACCGTCAGCACGACCGTGTAGTTGCCGGCGCTCGCGTAGGTGTGCACCGGGTTCTCTTCCGTGCTCGTCGTGTTGTCGCCGAAGTCCCAGTGCCACGCGGTCGGCGTGCCGGTCGACTGATCGATGAAGTTGACCTGCTTGCCCGAGACCTGCGAGTTGAACTTCGCGACGGGCGGCGTGCCGCCGGCGACCGTGACGACGTCGCTGGCGTGATCGGAGCCCGCGTCGTTCGTCGCGGTGAGCACGACCGTGTACGCGCCGCTGTGCGCGTACGTGTGCACCGGATCGCGATCGCCCGACTGCACGCCGTCGCCGAAGTTCCACGTCCACGACGTCGCGCCTCCCGTCGACCGGTTGACGAAGTGCACCTCGGAACCTTGCACCTCGAACGTGAACGCGGCTTTCGGGGGAGTGCCGAGGGAGACGGGGACGAACTGGCTCTTGTTCGAGTCGCCCGCCGAGTTGCCCGCGGTGAGCGTGACGATGTACGTGCCCGCCGTCGCGTAGACGTGCTGCGGATTGCGCTCGGTGCTTTCGGTGCCGTCGCCGAACTGCCAGCGATAGTGCGTCGGATTGCCGGTCGACGCATCGGCGAAGAGGACGGAGAGTCCGGTCTGCGCGAACGTGAAGTCGGCGACCGGCACGGGCGGCGGCGTGACGATCGGCAGATTCAGCGTGGCCACGTTCGTGCCGATTGAGGCGAGGATGTTCGCGACGCCCGCGGTCGCGCCGGGGAAGAACGCGACCTGCGCGGTGCCGCCGGTGAGCGTGACGGTCGTGAGCTGGATCGGCTTGCCGCCGCTGTCGACGCCGAAGTTGCCGAGGGAGGTGTTGAGCTTTGCTTCGGTGCCGTCGGCGGGTGCGGTGCCGTCGCCTTTCACGGCGCTGACGCGCAGCATCGTCGCGGACGTCGCGCCGGTCTCGACCTGCGAGACGTTCGTCGTCAGTGTGAGCGTGACCTGTTGCGCGTTGCCGCCGGGATCGGTCGGCAGCGCGACGGGATTGCCGTCCTTGTTGCAGGCGGCGAGAAACAACCCGAGCGCGAGAAAGAGCGCGAAGCGGAACCGTGTCATGGGCGGAGAAGGGACGTCCGCGAATTATATCGGCAAACGCGTCAGTGCGACACGGACGCCGCGCCGGCGAGATATCCCGCCGTCACGAGCAGGATCGCGAGCAGCACCGCGCCGATGATGACCAGGATCACGCCCTTGCGATGCAGCTGGATCGTGACGATGGTGTGCTTCATTTGCGAGTCGTCTTCTTCGCCGCGCGTCCGCGCTCGTCGTAGTCGACCGGCTCGCCCTTCATTTCGCCGTCGACGAACTCGGCGGTGCGCATGAGCGAGCCGTCGGCGCGGAACCAGCTCGTCGTGCCGTGCTGCACGCCCGCGCGCACCGTGACCGTCATGGCCGGCTTGTTCTGCTCGCCGTAGAGAATGCGCTCGCCTTCTTCGAGGCCGTTGCGATACGTCATGCGCAGTTGCAGTCGCCCGCGCTCGAAGAAACGCGCCTCGCCGTCGAGCACGCCCGTGCGATACGGAAGCTGCACTTCGACGTGTCCCTGCTCGTCGTACTGCACGAGCTCTCCGTCGAGAGCGCCGTCGTCGTCGACGGAGTAGCGGCGGCGGACGCGCCCCGCGTCATCGCGCTCGATCCGCTCGGTGGCACCCACGTTCGCGAGAATAGCAGGAGCTATACTCGGCCGCATGTCGAAGCCCGCCGCGCGGATGACGGACATGGTGCTGCAGGATTCGCCGCACTGCCACGCGCCGATCCATCCGCCCGCGCCGGTGCCGACGCCGTCCGCGCATCCCGCGCTGCCGCTCACGATCCTCAAAGGCGAAGCGACGGTGCTGATCGGCAACATGCCCGCCGCGCGTCTCACCGACACCACCGGACCGTGCATGCTGCCGGGCTGCGTTCCCGGCGGCCCGGGGATGATCGCGCTCGGCTCGGCGACGGTGCTGATCGGCAACATGCCCGCCGCGCGCGCCGGCGACATGACGGCGCATACCTCGTGCGTCGCGCCGATTCCGGGACCGACCGGCAAAGTCCTTCCGCCCGGTTGTCCGACGGTGCTGATCGGAGGCTGATTGCGCCGCTCGCATTTCGAGGCGCTGCAGCCGGTCTGTCCGTTGTGCCGCGCGCCGCTCGCGCTGTCGTCGATCGAACGCGGCGACGCGGACGATGTGCTCGAAGGCATCGTCGTCTGCGCGGGACGCGATTGCGCGCGCGAGTATCCGATCATCGACGGCATCCCGATCTTCGTCGGCGCGATCCGCACCTGGCTCGCCGCGAATCCGCTGCAGGTGCTGCTGCGCGACGATCTCTCCGCGCCGATCGAGTCCCTCCTCGGCGACGTCCTCGGACCCGGCTCCGCCTACGACACGCTGCGCCAGCACACCGGCATCTACGCGGACGATCACTACGGCTCCGGCGGCGGCGCCGCGCTGCGCGTGCTCGCGCGCGGACTCGATGCGGCGCACGAGCTCGCGGGTCCCGCGCTCGACGCCGGCTGCGCGACGGGACGCACCACGTTCGCGCTCGCGGAGCGCACGAACGCGCTGACCGTCGGCATCGATCTCAACTTCGCCATGCTGCGCATCGCGTCGCAGGCGTTGCGCGCAGGACGCGTGCGCTACGCGCGGCGTCGCGTCGGCGTCGTGTACGAGCGGCGCGAGGACGACGTCACGCTGCCCGCGCGCGAGCGCGTCGACTTCTGGTGCTGCGACGCCGCGGCGCTGCCGTTCGGCGGCGCGACGTTTGGAGTCGCGGCGAGTCTGAATCTCGTCGACTGCACGCCGTCGCCCGCGGAAGTGCTGCGCGAGCTCGGGCGCGTCATGCGCGGCGGCGGCACCGCGCTCGTCGCGACGCCGTACGACTGGTCCGCGTCCGCGACGCCCGTCGAAGGGTGGCTCGGCGGCCACTCGCAACGCGGACCGCACGGCGGCGCCGCGGAGCCGATCCTGCGCGCGCTGCTGGCCGAGGAGTTTGCGATCGACCGCGAGGTGGCGTCCGTGCCGTGGCGCGTGCGGCTGCACGACCGAAGCGCAGTCGAGTACGACGTGCACCTCGTGGTCGCGCGACGGAAGGGTTGATTCGCGGTGGCGCCGGACGTAAGTTGTTCCGGCAGGAAGAAAAAATGCCGGATCGCCGCCCGCCCGTTCCGCTAGCCGCGCCCGCGAATCGCGTGGCAACGCCTCAGTCGCCGGCCGCGGCCGTGCAGCGCCATGCAGCCGTGGCGCCGCATGTCGCGGCGGCGATGCAGCGCACGATGAAGGTGCCGGCGGCCGCGCATGTCGCGGCAGCGGTGCAGCCGAAGACGGGACCCGCGCCGCACGTTGCGGCGGCGATGCAACGGACGATGAAGGCACCCGCGGCAGCGCACGTTGCGGCAGCGGTGCAGCCGAAGGCCGGACCGGCGCCCCATGTTGCGGCGGCGATGCAACGCGGCGTTGGTGCCGTCCAGCGCGCGATCGCGCCTGCGCAGCGCGCCGGCGCGCGTGTCGCGGCTCCTGCCATTCAACGCCGCGCGCGCGGGGTCGTGCAGTGCTGCCTCTACTGCGGCGACGTCTTCTGCTACGCCGGCGAAAAGTGCGCGCGGCAGTCGCTCTTTCCGCCGGGCAGCGACAGCGTCGGCGTCAAGTACTACAACCAGAAGGGCGGCCACGAGGGCAAGCCGACCGAATGGGAGCATGTCGTGCCCGGCGCCTCCTATCGCAGCGCCGGCATGGGCGGCTCGTATCGCAGCGCGCCCGTCATCCAGATCCCGAAGAGCGTGCATCGCGGTGGCGTGTCCGGCTGCGGCGGCGGCATCAGTTCGACCGGCTCGAGCGCCTCGGCCAAGGTCTACTCCAGCGGTGTCGGCGGCCAGCTCGGCGTCAGTTTCGCGACGGCGTTGCGCTCCGCGCTCGCCGATGAGTTGAACGCCGCATTCGTCAACGGCGCGTTGAACATAGAGCTGGTCAACGGGCTGTGCCGGCTGATCGCGCTGCACATCGAGAGAGGAGACATCACCCAGGGCGAAGGCGGCGAGCTGCAGCAGTTCGTCATCTCGTCCTATCTCAACCGGCTCGAGCGTCCCGACCTCTTCGGCGGCAAAAAGTAAACTAGTTGATCTTCACGAGCGAGCCCTTCACGACGAGGATGCCGCTCGCCTCCACGTTGTGCATCCCCGAGGCCTTGCTCGCGATCATCGCGCCCTCGTTGGAGAGATTGACGCTGGCCTTGTTCGTCACGTTCAGTCCCTCGTTCTTGAGGTCCGTCGAAGCCTTGTTCGAGATCGTCAGCCCCTCGGTCTTGAGATCGGTGCCGGCCTTGGCGGTGAGCGCGGCGGACGACTGCAGCGTCATGTCCTGCGTCGACTTGATCGTGACCTTGCCGGTGACGGTGATCTCGAGGTTGCCGTCGATCTTCAGCGTGTAGTTTTTCGTGACTTTCTGATCGAAGTTGTCTTCGTTCGTGTGCGTCTCGGCTTTCGTCACTTTCACGTCGCGCGTGCCGGCGACGTTGTGCGTCTCGTTGCCCTTGTCGACGTTGATCGTGCGGTTGCCTTTCTTCACCTGCAGCGACTCGTTGCCCTCGTCGAGCGATACCGTGCGGTCGTTGTAGATGGCGATGGTCTGGTTGCCTTTGTCTTTTTTCTCGAAGCCGACCTTGAGGTCGTCGTTGTTCTTGACGACGGTGTTGCGGTCTTTCTCCGCCTGCACGAAGAGCTCCTCCGAATCCTTCTTGTCCTCGAAGCGGATCTCGTTGAAGCCGCCGCCGCCTTTCGACACGTTCGTCTTGATCGTGCTCTTGGTCTGATCGGCCGGCAGCGTGTAGGGAACGGTCTGCTCCGCGTTGTAGACCGCGCCGGTGATCAGCGGGCGATCGGGGTTCCCCTCGAGGAAGCTGACGACGACTTCCTGGCCGATGCGCGGGAGAAACATCTGTCCCCACGCTTTACCCGCCCAGCCATGCGCGACGCGGATCCAGCACGAGCTGTTCTCGTCGTTCTTCCCGAGTTGGTCCCAGTGGAACTGCACTTTCACGCGGCCGTACTTGTCGGTCCAGATCTCCTCGCCCGACTTGCCGACGACGATCGCCGTCTGCGTGCCGGGGATGATCGGCCGGCGCGTGACGCGCGGCGGGCGATACGTGACCGTGGCGGGGAAGGCCTCGAACGAGTTTCCGTAGCCGTCGAGCGACGCGTTGTGCACGAGACGCGAGACGACGTACGCGGTGTTGACGTCGTCGCGCGAATGGCCGGCCAGCGTCGTCTTCGCGCCGGCGAACCACGCGCGGCAGAAGCTCGTGCCGGTGAGCGTCTTCTGCGGCGACTCCTGTTCTTCCATGCGCAGTTTCGCGAGCGTTTCCGCCGCGTCCTTCTTCACGAAGCCGCCGGGGAACTCGTAGATGCGACGCTTGCTGCCGTCGATGGCCACCGTGCTGTCGGTCGAGCCCATGAGATCGGTCGACGGCGTTTCGAAGCCGAAGTCGTCGACGGCGTACTTGCCGGGGATGACCACCTGCTCGACGACGCACGAGGTCATGACGTTCTGCTGCAGCCAGTTGCCGGAGGTGCCGAGCGCCACGGTGGCCGCGCCGGGGCAGTCGGCGTAGGCCGAGGAATCGTCGGCGAGGACGAGCGTGTGCACGCCGTCGGCGTGCTCGAAGTGGTACGTGATGCCGGCGTCTTCGAGGAGGCGCGACACGAACGCGAACACGGTCTCGTTGTACTGCACACAGTACTCGAGCGCCGCGTACGTGCCGGTCGTACTATTTTTATAGTCGGTGAATCCGAGCTCGCCGAAGAGGCCCGTGATGATGTCGATGACGCTCTTGTTCTGGTAGACGCGGCAGTCGGCGATCATGGTCGTGAGCCAGAACCAGGGGTAGAGATCGGCGGCGTAGCTGTAGAACTCCGCGTCCGCGCCGGCCTGCACGAAGCGGCCGACGATGCCGTTGATGTAGCGCGTGGTGCCGTCGGCGAGGACGATGCTGATGGTCACGGCCTTGCCGACGATCTTCGAGAAATCGAGCGCGCCGTCCTCGGACTGCATCTCGAGGGCGTAGTGAAACAGGCCGGAGAGCTGCTCTTCGCCGCTGAAGCGCCGCAGCAGCAGCTTGTCCTTTCCGAGGGGGGTGGAGATGGAGATGTACTGCCCGTCCTGCGTGAATGGCATGCCGGAAGTGTAGACCCGCGTCCGCGCCGCGCTTGTCTGCGGACATCGGGCGGCCTATCATGAAGTCCATCCGGAAGGAGAACCGCATGCGTACGTCCGTGATCCAGGGACACTTTCCGCAAGGATTCTCGCGCATCGCCGAGGTGCGCCAGCGTGTGATGCGCAACGCGCCGCAGCAGGCGAAGGCCACGCCGCCGCAGCTGCATGCGGTCGCGCAGCCGCACGGCGGGGCGAACGCGATGCAGCTTCCGGATACGCTCGCGAACTTCGCCACCATCGGCGGCGAGCCGCTGCCTCCCTCCATCCGCCAGAAGATGGAGTCGTTCTACGGGACGTCGTTCGCCGACGTTCGCGTGCACGTCGGTCCGCAGGCGTCGGCGATCGGCGCGCTCGCCTTCACGCAGGGCTCGCACATCCACTTCGCTCCCGGCCAGTACAACCCGTCCTCGCCGAACGGCCAGCAGATCCTCGGCCACGAGCTCGCGCACGTCGTGCAGCAGCGCTCCGGCCGCGTTCGCAATCCGTTCGGCAGCGGCGTCGCCGTCGTGCAGGATCATTCGCTCGAGGCGGAAGCCGATCGCCTCGGCGCCCGCGCCGCCGCGCACACGCTGCCCGTGCAGGGCAAGTTCGCGCGTCCCGGCGCCGCCCCGTGCGCGCCGGGCCATCACGCACCGACGTGCCGCGGCGGACGCTGCGGCCGCTGAGCCGATGCTCCCGGCGCCGGTGCCTCCGGGATGCGCCGCGCCGGCGCTCGCCCAATGACGCCGGAGAATCGTGACGTCGAAGGGAAGGTTCGCCATTCGTACGAGCTCGTGCCGTACGCCGCGGCCGCGCAACATCACACGCATCCCGACCGGCTGGCCACGCTCGCGCGTCTGCACGGGCTGACGCCTGCGCTGCCGGAGCGCTGCCGCGTCCTCGAGCTCGGATGTGCGAACGGCGCGAACTTGATTCCGATGGCGATGGCGTTTCCGGAGTCGCGCTTCGTCGGGATCGATCTCTCACCGCGGCAGATCGAAGAAGGACGGGCGGAGCTCGCGGAACTCGGGATCGAGAACGTCGAGCTGCGCGCGATGAGCATCCTCGACTTCGACGCGTCGTTCGGCACGTTCGACTACATCCTCTGCCACGGCGTCTTCTCGTGGGTGACGCCCGACGTGCAGGAGCGCATTCTCGCGATCGTGCGCGCGCAGCTCGCGCCGCAGGGCCTCGCGTACATCAGCTACAACACGTACCCCGGCTGGCACCTGCGGCGGATGCTGCGCGAGATGCTGCTGTTTCATACGCGCGGCATCGACGAGCCGGAGCTGCGCGCGGCGAAGGCGTTCGAGCTCGTGGCCGTGCTGGCCGATGCGGCGGGCGATGCGCAGGATCCGCACGCGGTCTACCTGCGCGGCGCGCGCGAGCATCTCGAGGAGTATCGCGATCAGCCGAGCTACGTGCTGCACGAGTACCTCGAGGAGACGAACGCGCCGCTCTACTTTCGTGATTTTGCATGGCGCGCGTCGCGGCACGGATTGCAGTACGTGTCGGAGGCGGAGGCGCACGAGGCGGAAGTCGACAACCTGCCGGCGAACGTCGCGCAGCAGTTGCGCGCGTTCGCGAGCGATCGCATCGAGCTCGAGCAGTATCTCGACTTCGTGCTGAACCGCACGTTCCGCCGCACGCTGCTCGCGCACGGCGAGCGCGCGCTGGATCGGACGATGCGGCCGGAGACGATGCGCGCGTTGTACGCGGCGTCGCCGAGCAAGCCGCAGAGCGCCGCGCCCGATCTGCGCACGGGGATGAGCGAGAGCTTTCACAACGAGCGCGGGAAGCCGTTCTCGTCGAGCCATCCGGTGGCGAAGGCGACGCTGGTCGCGCTCGCGGCCGCGTGGCCCGGCGCGCTTTCGTTGGACGAGCTCGCGTCGGACGTGCATCGCCGCCTGCGTGCCGCAGGCGCGCCCGACGACGCGGATGAGGTGCTGCCCGATCTGCTGCACGCGCTCTTCTGGAGCGGCGTGGTCCTGCTGCACACGGCGGCACCGCTCTGCACGAGCGTGGTGAGCGAACACCCGCGGGCGACGCCGTTCGCACGCCGCGAGGCCGCGCGCGGCTTGCTCGTGACGAACCAGCGCGGCCGCGTGCTGAAGTTCGATGACCCGCTCGCGCGGACGCTCCTCCTGCAACTCGACGGCACGCGCGACCGCGCCGCGCTCGTGCGCTTCCTCGACGCCGAAGCCGCCGCGGGACGACTCGACATTCACGCCGGCGGCACTGCGATCCCCGATCCGAGCCGCATCCCGTCCGTGCTCGAGGCGCTCGTCGAGCACCATCTGAAACGGATGGCCGAGCTGGCGCTGCTCGTCAGTTAAGGTGCGCGCTGGGTTACTTCGCCGGGCTCTTCGCAGCGCTTCACGGCCGCGTCGACGTACGCCTCTTTCAGTCTGCCCGCGTTCTTCGCGGCGAGCAGCTCGTCGAGGAATTTGTCGCGCAGCTTCGCGTCGGCATTGACCGCGTTCTCGTACGCGTTCTGCGAGAATGACCGCGAGATGGCGGACGCCGCGTCGCTGGCAACCGCGCGATTGCTGCGCTATGCCGCGGCCGCGGCGGTGCTGGCGCTGCCGGCGGTTGCGCTCAGCGTTGTCATCTACACGTTGTTTCTCCCGCAGCTCTCGGAGAACCTCGCCGACGTTCCTGCGATGCTGCTCTTCCTCGGGCCGTCGCTGTATCTGCGCGCGGCGCCGCTGGCCGTCTTGTGCGGACTCTGCATCGGCCTTCTGCGCAACGCGACGGCGTGGTTGCAGGTAATCGTCGCAATCGCGTGCAGCGCCGTGGCAGGAGTCGCGTATGGATTCGCGGTCGCATGGCACACCATGCATCTCTCGCTGCTGTACGCCACGATCAGCGGCGGCGCGGCGTTCGCGATCGTCGCGGCGGGTGCGGCCATCTTCGGCGTACGGTTGCGCTGGCGCTGCTGACCGTGCCGGCGCATACTTCCGTCCGGGCATCCATGCACAATTCCGGCGACGTGATTCAAGGCGCTTTTCCGAACGGGCTCACGCGGATCGCGTCGCCGGTGCTGCAGCGGCGCGCGACGCCCACCGGCTCGTCGGTGCAACTGCCGCCGCAGCTTGCGATGCAGACGCACGGCACGGGACAACCGCTGCCGGTCGCGGTGCGCCAGAAGATGGAGTCGTTTTTCCGCACGTCCTTCGCGGACGTGCGCATCCACGTCGGTCCCGGGGCGACGGCGATCGGCGCGACGGCATTCACGCGCGGCTCGAACATTCACTTCGCGCCCGGCCACTATGATCCGGTCAGCCGTCACGGGCAGCAGATGCTCGGTCACGAGCTCGCGCACGTGGTGCAGCAGCGCGCCGCCCGCGTGCGCAATCCGTTCGGCAGCGGCGTGGCCGTCGTGCACGATCCGATGCTGGAGTCGGAGGCGCACCGGCTGGGACAGCAAGCCGCGGCGCACGTGCCGCGGCTCGTGCAGCCGAGGTTCGGCGGCGCGACCGTGCAGCGGATCGAACCGATCACCATCGGCCTCGGACTCGCGGCGGTGGCGACCGTCGGCGCGGTGGCCTGGGGACTGAGCTACTGTCTCGGCGGCCGGAACGATGACGTCGGCGGCGCTCCGGCCGATCCCGTGGCGCATCTGAAAAGCATGGACGGCTTACGCCAGCTGCGCGCGGACACGCGCTCGGGCGGCGACTCGCAGGGAACGACCGCGCTGCTGCAGTCGGGCGGCGCGTATTACCTCATCGAACAGGACAACTGCCGCAACTGCCAGGACGCGATGGCGGCGCTCGGCGTCACGTACGTCGACGCGGGCTCGCGTCACACCGGCTGGCACGCCGAGATGCGCATGGTGGCCTTCTTCAAACATCATGCGAAGGCGTTGGCCGGCACGACGATCTGGGTCAACAAGCCGATCTGCAAGGCGTGCGCGGCGGAGTTGCGCGTCGAAGGCGTGACCATGGCGGTGCCGATCGAAGCGGAAGATCCTTCCGACGACTGGGTCCATTGGAGGGTGATGGCGGGACTCGGTTACTCGCCGGCCGATGCCGCCTATCAGGGACCGGTGCGTCGCGGATGGGGCTCGCAACTGCGCGATGAGACGAACCAGTCGATCGCCAACGCGTACGGCGACATCAGCAATCTCGATCGCTCCACGCGCCGCCGATTCACCGGCAAGTACACGTAGGAACGCGTCACTCCGCCGACGCGCGCCACTCGAGGTTGCGCAGCTCCGCGCGCACCTTGCGCACGTAGTTCTGCGTCTCGCGATACGGCGGGATGCCGCGGTAGTTGTCGACAGCGCCTTCGCCGGCGTTGTAGGCGGCGAGGGCGAGATCGAGGTTGCCGCGGTAGCGGTCCATGAGCCAGGCGAGGTAGGCGGTACCGGCGGCGAGGTTGCGCTCGGGATCGAACAGCAGCGACGGGTGCACGCCGAAGCGCGCGCCGGTCTCGGGCATCACTTGCAGCAATCCGCGCGCGCCTTTGTTCGAGACCTCGTATGGATCGAAGTCGGATTCGACGCGCGCGATGGCGGTGACGAGGAGCGGCGGGAGATCGTGCTCGCGCGCGGCGGCGTCGATGAGCGGCGCGAAGCGCGCGGTGCGCGTCGACGTGCGGCGCGCGACGAACAGCGGACGCGCGAGCGCGGCGGAGAACGTCGCGGCGGGCGGCTGGGCGTCGAATGCCGCGCGCATGAACGGCGCGGTGCGCGTTTGTGACGCGAGCGGCGGCAGCGGGAGCGGGAGGGCGGAGGGCGGCACCGCGGTCGTGGCGGCGACGAGCGGCGCGGCAATCGGCGTGGCCTCTTCGGGTTCGCGCGGCCGCATCGCGACGAGCGCGCCGCACGCCAGGACGAGCAGGTGCAGCATTGCCAGCGCGGCCAGTGCGGTTCGCGCGACGCGGCGGTCGATCGTGAGTCGCACGCGGCGCTTCACAGGAACCTCCCCATGGCGTCGACGCTGATGTGGATCTTCGAGAACGCGGCGCCGGTGGACATCCGCTCGAGGATGCGCGTGGAGAGCTCGGGGAGCAGCGTCTGCGTCAGGATCTGATCGATCTCTCGCGCGCCGCTGCCGGGATCGCAGCGGTCGGCGAGCGAATCGACGAGACGCGCGTCGTACGTCAGCTCCGCGCCGTGCTGTTCGTGCACGCGCTGCCGGACCGAATGCAGCTTCAGCTCCACGATGCGCAGGACCTCGCGTTTGCGCAAAGGATAGTACGGGACGACCACGAGGCGCGCGAGCAGCGCCGGACGGAACACGCGCAGCAGCGCGGGACGCAACGCGTCGACGACCTTCTGCGTGTCGCGTTTCTCGGCCGGCGTGCGGCAGGCCTCGATGACGACGTCCGCGCCGGCGTTCGACGTCAGCAGGATGACGGTGTGGCGGAAGTCGACCGGCACGCCTTCGCCGTCTTCGAGCACGCCTTTGTCGAAGACCTGATAGAAGAGATCAATGACGTCGGGATGCGCCTTCTCGATCTCATCGAGCAGCACCGCGCTCCACGGCCGTCGCCGCACCGCCTCGGTCAGCACGCCGCCGCGCCCGTAGCCGACGTAGCCCGGCGGCGCGCCTTTGAGCGTGGCCACCGAATGCGGCTCCTGAAACTCCGACATGTTGAAGGAGATGAGATTGCGCTCGCCGCCGTACAGCACGTCCGCGAGCGCGAGCGCGGTCTCGGTCTTGCCGACGCCGGTCGGTCCGACGAGGAGGAAGACGCCTTTTGGTTTCGCGGGATCTTCGAGTCCTGCGCGCGAGGTCGAGATGCGGCGGCAGATCGCATCGAGCGCCTGCGGCTGGCCGATGATGCGCGACGCCATGCGCTCCTGCAACGTGAGGACGCCGCGCACTTCGTCGGCGAGGACTCTGCCGACGGGAATGCCGGTCCACCCGGAGACCACCGCGGCGATCGTGCGCGCGTCGCACGCGAGCGGCACGAGTGGCGACTCGCCCTGCAATGCATCGAGCTCGCCGCGCAGCGCGGCGACGCGATCGTCGTCGACGACGGTCTGCGCTTCCGCGCGGCGGATGTCCGCCACGAGCGCGAGCTCCTGCTGCCAGCGCGCGTGCAGGTTCTCGCGTTCCGTGCGCAGGCGCGCGAGCTCCTCGTCGCGTTCGGTGACGTCGCGTCCCTCGCGCGTGCGGATTTCGAGCTCGGCGGCGGCGATGCGGATGCGGCGATCGAGATCGTCGAGCGCGGGGGGCGTGCCTTCCTGCGCGAGCGCCACGCGCGCGGCGGCGGTGTCGAGGACGCCGATCGCCTTATCGGGCAGCCGCCGCTCGGGGAGATAGCGATGCGAGAGCTGCACGGAGCTGCGCACGGCCTCGTCGAGGATGCGCACGCGATGATGGCGCTCGAGCTGCGGCGCGACACCGCGCAGCATGTCGAGCGCGCCCTGCTCGTCGGGCTCTTCGACTTTCACGAGCTGAAAGCGGCGCGTGAGCGCGGGATCTTTCTCGAAGTACTTCTTGTACTCGCTCCACGTCGTCGCAGCGATCGTGCGCACCTCGCCGCGCGCGAGCGCGGGCTTGAGCAGATTCGCGGCATCGCCTTGTCCGGCGGTGCCGCCGGCGCCGATGAGCGTGTGGGCCTCGTCGATGAAGAGGATCACCGGCACCGCGGACGCTTTCACATCGGCGATCACGGACTTCAGCCGTTCCTCGAACTCGCCCTTCACGCCGGCGCCGGCTTGCAGCAGTCCGAGGTCGAGCGTCTTGACGGCGATGTTGCGCAGCGGCTCGGGGACCGTGCCGGCGGCGACGCGCAGCGCGAAGCCTTCCGCGATGGCGGTCTTGCCGACGCCAGCGTCGCCGACGAGGATCGGGTTGTTCTGGCGGCGACGCGTGAGGATGTCGATGACGTGGCGGATCTCGGCGTCGCGTCCGCGAATCGGATCGATCTTGCCGTCGCGCGCGTCGGCGGTGAGATCGATCGTGTAGCGATCGAGCGCGGTGGCCGGACGCGCGGGTGGTGGCGGCGCCGCGGCTTCAGGCGGGGACGCTTCTGCGGCGCTGGCGCTCGACGGAGAGTCTTCGATCGAGCCGTCGATGATCGCGCGCAGATTTTCGGCGAGCGCTTCGCGCGGGATGCGCGCGAGCGCGGGACATGACTCGCGCAGGCCGCGCAGCTGGTCGTCGTCGCAGAGCGCGAAGACGACCGCGCCGGTGCGCACCGACGGCGACTCGAGCAGCAGTCCGGAGCAGACCCACGCCTCGCGCAGGAGGCGCACGAGCTGCGGCGAGAGCGCGGGCGTGCGGCCGTTGCCGCGGCTGAACTTCTCCATCGCCGACGCAAGCTGCGCGGCGAGCGCGCGCTGGTCGACGCCGAAGTGCTGCAGGACGATCGCGGCGTCGCAGCCGGGAAGCTCGAGCAGTTTCGCCAGGAGATGCTCGACCTCGACGTTGTAATGCGTCTGCGCGACGCAGAGCGCGACGGCGTATTCGAGCGCGCGCTTACAGATCGGGTTGAGGCGCGAGATCAGCGCGCGCAGCTCGCTCATCGGCGCGCCACCAGCCGCACCTGCGTGTCGTCGGAGGTGTCGCGCGTGAGGCGCGTGTTGTCGCCGAGGCGCAACGCGGGACCGAGCTTGCGCGCGTTGCCGAGCTTGTGCGGCGTGCGGTGCAGCCACGACGTGCGGCCGAGGCTCGCGTGGCCGTGGCGGGAGATGCGGAGGCGCGGAACGGCATCTTTCCGCAGCACCGGACGGATGGTGAAGCCGAGCTCCTCCCGGATGTAAAAGCGCACGACGGCCGCGAGCGAACGATATGCATGTCCGCCCGGAAGGAAGGACAGAAACTGCGGCAGCGAGAGCGGTCCGAGGCGCAGCTCGAAGCCCGCGGCCTCGTCCCAGATCGAACGCCCGAGCACCGCGCCGCGGCCGAGGAGCTGGTTCTGTCCCGTGACGCCGAGGTGCGTGCGGTCGTCGTCTTCGAGCGTGTGCCACTGGCCGCGGAACGGCACGACGGTCGCGCGCACGCCGAAGCAGTCTTCGACGATGCGCTCGAGACCGATGGTCGAGCGCGTGTTCTCGGCGAAGAGACCGGCGTACGGAAGCAGCGCGCGGTCGTCGATGCCGAGGCGGTTGCGCAGGTGCGGCGTGCCGAGGCCGAGGATCGCATAGAGGACGGACGCGACGCGGCCGCGATGCGGGCCGCGCGCGTCGAGCGCGGGCCGGTACTTCTTCCGCGCGCGATAGAGCAGCGAGATCAGGCGGTGATTGAAGATGTCGAGGAAGTCGCGCCACGCGCGGTCGCCGCGGAACGCGCGCTCGACGACGCGCTCGGTGACGTGCTGCGGAAGCGGACCCTCGGTGCCGGTGAGACCGAGCACGTTGACGGTCATGACCGGCGGCTGATCGTCCAGCGCCGGCGTCAGCTCTTCGATGTCGCTGTCGGGACGATCGAGGCGCACGGCGTGGCGGAAGAGCGCGAGCTCGCGCCGCGGGCTCACGCCCTCGCCCGGAGGCGTGGCGTCTTCGCGCATGCGCTCGAGCAGATGCACGGCCTGCGCGAAGGAGAACTCCGACGCGTGGTCGAACAGCTCGTCGCGCACGGAGCGCTTCAGAGGACGGCTCTGCCGCCCGCCATCGCCGGCCATTGCATTCCTTTCTCGTGATGCTCGTCGCCTTCGCGCAGCACGGACAGCTGCGTGAAGGAGTTGATCGATGCGTGCAGCCCGAGGAACTGGCTCAGCACGGAGCCGAAGAGAAACGCCGCGTGTCCGGCGTAGAGCGAGTCGTCGAAGGTGAGCGAGATCCTGGTCCCGCGCACGAAGCCGTTCCACGCGCCGCCGGGCATGCGCCGCACGGCGGATTCGGCGGCGAGCGACTTGATGCCGTCGATGCGCTGGCGTTGCGCGCGCGAGTCGGGCGTGGCGTAGAGAAACAGGATCTCGCGCAGCGCCTTGACCGCTTCCTCGCCTTCGAGCGTGAGGTAGTTGAGCGAGAGATGCGAGACGAGCCGCCAGAGCGCCTCGCCGCGATGCTGCGGCGCGAACGGGCGCGTCGGCTTGCGCAGGTTGACGATCGCGCGCACCGGAAGCGAGTCGTCGGTCTGCAGCGAGCAACCCGCGGGGAGCTCCGCGGCGAGGCGGCCGTTCGTGCAGAGGAGGTGCGCGAACACGACCTCGTCGGCCGGCTTCGCGGGATCGAAGTCGCTGTCGTGGAACGAGAGGAAGATCTCGCTGCCGAAGGCGTCGTCGCGCAGGCTGGGGACGCGCCGCGCGTGCCAGAACGCGCTCTGCGCGCGCCGGGCCATCGCGTGCGTGTAGCTGTAGAACGGCGCGTATTCGCGCGAGGTCTCGTTGACGTCGGACGAGCCGGAGACGGAGCGGATCGAATGGATCTCGATGGCGCGCTCGCGGCGATAGTCGGCGGTGAGCTTGTAGTCGGTGCGGCGGTGGTCGATGCGAATCGGCTCGCTGCGCATCTCGAAGAGGTTCACCGCGGGCGTGCAGCCGAGCTCGAACGCTTCCGCGGAGACGAGCAGGCGGTGGCGCGGGTCGCCGTCGAGGAGAAACAGAAGGTCAATCTCTTGACCAAACGCGCGGCCGCGCAGTCCGGCGACGTCGATGAAGTGGAACTTCTCCTCGAAGGCGAAGTACTCCTGCAGCAAGCGATACGCGGGATGCGACTGCCGCGGGTAGTGGATGACGTCCTCGTCGTCGCCGAAGCCGACCTGTTCGACGGAGAGATACGGCAGGTCGGGCACGTCACGCGATTCCGCGGGCACGACGGCGACGCGCTTACGGTCATTCGCGGCCGTGGGCGCCAGCATCATCGGATAGAGGCGATTCACGACCATGTCGCCGTGCAGGTAGAAGCGCAGCCGGTCCACGCCGAGGCGCTCGAACGATTCGCCGCGGGAACGGAGGCGCAGGCGCAGCACGGATGCGGGACGCGCGCGTCGCGCGGGGAGCTCGAGCTCCGTCGCGGCGCCGAACGTGGCGTCGACGACTTCGATCGGCCAGAGCGTCACCGGATACGCGGTGCGGAAGCGCACCACCGCGCCTTCCGCGGTGTGCGTGAAGAGCTGCGTCTGCCGCGGCACGACCTGCGGCTCGGTGAGCTTCGCGTCCGGATCGAGATCGAAGCGGACGATGGTCATCGACGGAATCGGATTCAGGTAATGCGGATACAAGACATTGAGCAGCTCCGACGCGACCTCGGGGAAGTCGTGTTCGAGATTGCTCTGGATGCGCGCGGTGAGAAACGCGAACGACTCGATCAACCGTTCGACGTGCGGATCGGGGCACTCGTCGGACTGCAGCTCGAGCCGGCGCGCGATCTTCGGGTGTTCGTGCGCGAACCGCTCGCCCATGCGGCGGAGGTAGGAGAGCTCTTCGAGGTAACAGCGCAGCACATCTTCGTTAGCCGGCATCGACGTGGACCTTTCCATCCCGGACCGACAGGACCGCTTCGAATGAGACCGACTCGGGGACGCCTTCGATGACGAGGAGCGCCGAGAAGTTGGCGCTGACGGCGCGCTCGCTCGGGCCGGCCGGCACGACGTCAACGCGGACGTCGCGCAGGCGAGGCTCGTAGGCCGTCGCGGCGCGGCGGAGCGCGTCGGCGAGCGACGCGCGGTCCGCCGGATCGCGAGCGGAGAACAGCGTGAGATCGGGCACGCCGTAGTCGGCGACCGTTCGTTCGGACGGGGGAAGGTGGTGCACCGGGAGCGCGCAGCGCGTGTTGAAGAGGAGCTCGAGCTCCCGGCGCACCGACTGCTTCAGCCCCGCACGATCGAGCGTGCGCAACGGGCGTGTTTCATGGTCCATGGCGTTGCCGTCGACCAGACGGTCGAACAGCGGGGCGCGGACATGGATCTCGTTTGCGGCCATGAGCAACTACTCGATCTTCCTGGTCTCGAGGTTGTGCTTGGCCGGCTTGTTGCCGTCGGCCGAGCCGTCGGCGTGCTTCTGGTCGACGTAGTTGTACTGGATGATGCCGTAGTCGAGGGCGACGTTCTCCACCGGCAGGTCGCCGGGGCCGCCGGAGACGCTGTAGTTGGAGATGATCACGTGCTCCATCACGACCTTGAGGTACTCGACCGGCTTGTTGTCTTCCGCGCCCGAGGAGCGGTAGCAGGTGAGCGTGGCCTTGCCGATCTGCTTGCCGCTCCAGCAGTACTTGAGCAGCGCGTGCGTGGCCGAGTCGAGGTACTTGGTGAAGCTGAGGTTCTGGTGCGACGCCTGTTCGACCGTGCCGCCGCCGGCGGTGCTGCGCGTGGCGCTCGTCGGCTGCGCGAAGCCATGGCTCCACGACAGGACCTCGAGCTCCTTCTCGTGGCCCGCGGCAGTGCTCGCGGCCTCGATCGCCGGCTCTTCGAACTTGATGTACATGTTGGTTGCCATCGTTGGTCTCCTTCTTCAGACCGCGCGCATCAGGCGGCGGCCGGCGGCGGCAGTTCCGCGACGAGGCGGATCGACGCCGTGAGCTCTTCGAGCTGGAAGTGCGGACGCAGGAACGCGACCGCGCGGTACGCGCCGGGCTTGCCCGGAACATCGACGACGTCGATGCGCGCCTCGCGCAGCGGATACTGCGCCTTGAGCTCCTGACCGGCGTCGTCGGTGCCGAGGACGTAGGTCATGATCCAGCGGTTGAGGAACTGCGAGAGCGTGTCCTTGGTCTGGAAGCTGCCGACCTTGTCGCGGCAGATGACCTTGAGGTAGTGCGCGAAACGCGACGCGGCGAGGATGTACGGCAGGCGCGAGGAGATCGCGGCGTTCGCATTCGCGGCGTCGGTATCGAACACGGGGGGCTTGTGGATCGTCTGCCCGCCGAAGAACGCCGCGTAGTCGGTGCCCTTGCAGTGCAGCAGCGAGATGAAGCCGAGCGAGTCGAGCTCTTTCTCGCGGCGATCGGTGATCGCGAGCTCGGTCGGGCACTGCAGCGTCTTGTCGCCTTCTTCGCTCTCGACCGTGAAGGCCGGGAGGCTGCGCACCATGCCGCCGCCTTCGGGACCGCGGATGGCGGCGCACCAGCCGTACATCGCGAACGCGTTGGTGATGCGCTGCGCGAGGACGTACGCGGAGCTGCCCCAGAGGTACTTCGCGTGCACCTTCGGGCGGCGGTTCTTCGCGCGCACGAGGAGCATGTCGGCGGTCTTCTCATCGGCGCCTTCCGGCACGACGACGGCCACTTCCGCGCCGTTGCTGACGTCTTCCTGCATGCCGAAGCCTTCGACGGGGACCGTCTTGTCGCCGTACGGCAGGCGGATGAGGAAGCGCGGGAGCGTGAGCGTGACGTAGCGCGCGTCCTCGCTCTCACGGAACGAACGCCACGCGGCGAGCTCGGAGCTCTCGAACACTTTGGCGAGATCGCGCGGGTTGCCGAGCTCCGTGAACGACTCCATGTCGAAGAGGCCCGGCGACGCCGCGGCGATGAGCGGCGTGTGCGCGGCGGCGGCGACCTTCGAGAGGTTCTTGAGCAACTCGATGTCGGGCGCGTTGCGGCCGAACTCGTAGTCGGCGACGAGCACGCTGAACGGATTGCCGCCGTACGTGCCGTACTCCTCTTCGTAGACTTTCTTGAAGAGCGAGCTCTGGTCGACGTCGGCCGCCTGCGCGAGGTCCTTGCCGATCGTGACCGGATCGACGCAGAGGACGCGCAGCTTGAGGCGCGTGCTGGTCTCGGTGTTCATGACCAGGTAGTGCAGGCCGCGCCACGCGGACTCGAGCTTCTGGAACTTCTTGTCGTGCAGGATCGCGTCGACCTTGGCGCTGATGGCCTCGTCGATGGCGGCGACCTGGCGCTGGATCTTCTGGATCACGTCGTGCTTCTGATCCGCGGCGATCTGGTCGTCCTTGACGATCTGCTTGACGAACTCGTTGAGGAGCTTGAGGGCGGTCTCGCGGGGCGTGCGCGCGAGGTTGCCGCTGTTGATGATGTCTTCGAGCAGCGCGGGCGCGTCGAGCACCTGCACGGCCGGTTTGGACTCGGCGCCCGGTTCCTGATCAGCCATTGGTGCCTCCTTCGATCGCCTTGGTGAGCGTGGCGCGCTTCTCGGTGCTGGCCACGACGTCGGTCAGCGCCTTGTTGAGCAGGTCGTTGCCGTCGAGCTTCGCCAGCAGGTCGTTGAGGTTGCGGCGCGCCTCGAGGAGCTGCGAGAGCTCGTCGACCTGCTTGACGATCGCTTCCGGACGGAAGTCGTCGATCTTCGAGAACTTCAGCGCCTTGCCCTGCACGGTGATCTTCGGTCCGATCGACTTGAGGACGTCGTTGAAGTTGTCGCGGTCGATCTCGATGAACTTCCGCTTCTTGAGCGTGGCCAGCTTCTCGGTGTCTTCATCGTCGCCGGCGAGATCGGCGAGGATGCCCACCACCAGCGGGAGCTCTTTCTTCTGAATCGCGCCGCCGGTCTCGAGGTCATAGGTGATCTGAACGCGCGGTGGACGGTTGCGACCGAGCCATTTTTGCGTGCTGTCGTCAGCCATTCGTCTCCTCCTTCAAGAGGTCTGTGGTACGGGCGGGATGCGGAGCAGATCGCGGTTCAGGTCATGGCATCCTCCGGCTATTTCTTGATCCCGAGCAGCGCGTAGATCGCCGCGAGATCGCTGGTCTTGGTGAGCAGTTCTTCAAGGAGCTCGGCGAGTGACATGTGCTCCCACGAGATGGCGCGGCGCACGAGGTACGGCACGGGACTGTGCGGCTCGGTGCGCATGAGGTATTCGGCGGATTCGCGCAGACGCTGGAAGGCTTCGGCGCGGCTGGTGATCGGGCCGCCTCCGCGCGGCTGCCCGGCGAGCTCGGCCGCCGCTTCGAACGGCGCGGCTTTCTCGCTGACCGCCCATTCGGGCAGCTCGCCGCTCTGGACGCGTTCCGCAAGAACGCGCGCGACGAACGAATGAATGGCCATCAATGGATCGCGCAGCGGCGCGAAGCTCGGCACTGCCTCTTCACCGGCGCGGTCGATCAGCACGCCTTCGAGACTCTCGAGCGCGCCGAGGACGCCGGCCAGCTCGCTGGCGAGCGTCGCGTACCACGGCGCGGGCGTCATCGACACGCTGACGAGAAATTTCGGATGCGTGACGACGCCGGTCTCCGGCGGCGTGCCCGGCTTCGACTTGGCGAGGTTCGCCTGATAGAGCGCGAGCTCGGAGTCGACCCACGCGTACGGCGCGTCGTCCTCGCCCGCGGGCGCGGTGATCGCCACCTGCTTGAGCGGCAGCGCGAGCTTGTCCGCGACCCACGAGATCGGCGCGAGGCGCGCGTCGACGCCTTCGTCGAGCGGCGGATAGAGGTGATCCCACAGTTCGGTGCAGAGCGCGGCCAGCAGGCGCAATCCGGCGTCGAGTCCCGGGAAGCCGTGCAGATGCAGCCACGCCTCGGTGAGCCACGCCGCGAGCTGAAGGTCTTTCGACTTCGTCGCCAGCGCCTCGGTTGTTCTCTCGACGATGCCCGGCCAGTCGGCGCGTTTGAGCTCGCGCTGCCACACGCCGCGCGGCAACGCCGGATCGTCCGACTCACGCATGCGACGCACTTCGTCGTACAACGGCTCGAAGCGGAGCCACACGCCGCCGGGGTTCTCGCCCGGCAGCGGCTCGACGAGCGGCGCGAGCTCGAAGGCGACAGGGTCGTACGCGGTATCGGTCATGGCAAATCCTCGGCGATCACGGTCGGCAGCGCGGGCGCGGGCGTCGTCGGAAAGTCGGGCACGTCGAGCGGCGCGCCTTCCGGCGTCAGCAGCGCGATGCGCATGAAGAGCTGCGCCGGCTCGATGACGACGTTCTTCTTTTCTTTGTCTTTCTCGTCGTCGTCCGTCGCCGCGGGCTTCGTGTCGACCGTGAGCGCGAGCGTCACCGGCGGCACTTCGCCGACGGGCCCCAGGTCCTCGGTGCGCGCGCGAAGATCGGCGAGCGCGGCGAGCAGCGCCCAGCGGTTCGAGTACTCGTACGTCACCGTGCGGCCGTCGACGGTCATGCCGCGCCGGCCTTCATGCATCACCGGCACGTGCGGCGCGTCGCTGGCCCAGCGGATCGAGAGACGCACCGGCTGTCCCGGCGTCCAGCGGAGCTTCTGCGCCTTCTCGCGATCGGTCACCGTTTCATCGGCGACGCTGAGCGCCCAGCGGATGATCTCGTTGCCGCCGAGCTCGCGCTGCTGCAGCGTGCGGAACTCGGTCTCGAGATCGTAGGCGGGCGTGCGCTGCGGCTTCGGCGCGTCGAGGAACGCGGCGAAGAACGGACGCACGTCGCGCATCTGCTTGAGGAAGCGCCGCGCGTCGGCGAGCGAGGTCGCGCTCGCGCTGTCGGCGGGAATCGAGTTGAAGAGCGCGTCCGCCGCGCTGAAGCGGCGATAGAAGTTGCGCACGTCTTCCGGATCCGCTTCCGGTTGTCCCGGCTGGCGCGGCGGCTCCGCGGCGAACGGATAGCGTCCGGCGAGACGCTGGTCGTAGAAGCGCGCGAGGTCGGCGTAGAGCGCGCGCGCCTCGTGCGCGGCCTGCGTCGCGCAGCGCGCGGAGACCTGACGCGAGAGATCGGTGAGGCGCGCCGCGAAGTAGCCGCTGGCGCGCTGGGGGCGCGCGGTCAGCTCCGCGGCGCTGCAGTCGGCGAGCGTGACCTTCGCCATCCGACCGCTGATGTACTCCTCGAGCGCGGCGGGCGCGTTGCCCGGCTTCTTCGCGTCGTAGTCGGCGAGGTCGTCGACGATCGACTGCCACTTCGTCACGAGCGCGGCGCTCTCCGGCAGATCGGCGGCGCCCATCTCGTCGAAGAACGAGAGCAGCGGCTTCGCGTAGAACTGCGCGATGCGCGCGGTGCGCAGGCGCGTGTTGTCGAGATACGTCGTGAGGTCAGCGGCATCGCGCGCGTCCCACGCGGCGGGCGACGCGGGCGACTTGCCGTCCCACCACGTCAGGTTGCCGGCGCGCGGCGTGTACGGCGCCTGCCGTTCGAGCAGCGCGTCGGTGGCGGCGAGGAGGCGCTGCGCCTCGTGCGTCGTCGCGGTGACGAGCGCGGTACGCTCGTCGTACAGCCGCGCGCGCGTGAACGCGTCGTAGTTGTCCTTCAGCGGCTGATGCGCGGCCGTGAAGCGCTCGACGTCGGACTGGAGCTGCTGCTCCATCATCGCGTTCGTCGCCGGCGGGGTGACGTCGTCGAGCGTCTGCGCGTCGACGAGCAGGTCGTTCATCTGCGCGCCGAGCCGTTGCTGCGCGGCGAAGACGACCGCATCCTGCATCTCCGGCCGGAACAGCTTGAGGCCGTTCTCGTTGAAGCGCTGGAACGCCTGATACGTCGCGCTGGCCTGCTGCAGCAGCCGCGGATCCCACGTCACGCGCGTAGCCGGCGTGAACGAGGTCACGAGCTGGCGCTGGCCGTTCGCGCGCGAGACGAAGCTTTGATTGAGGAAGCCCTCCAGCGCGGACTGCAGCCCCTGCGTCTCGGCGGAAAGCCGCTTCTCCGCCCGTCCGTCGTGGACGGTGAGCACCGGCCAGCTGAGCGCCGTCGGCGTCGTGAGCTGCATCGTGAAGTCGGCCCAGTTCGACTCGGCCGACGCCTTCAGCATGTCCGCGGTCTCGGGCTGGAAGAGCGCCGATTGCTTCACCGCGCTGATGACGGAGCCGTACGCGGGGCCGAGATCGAAGTCGGGGCGGAACGCCCACTGCAGCTCGGGGCCGGCGAGATCGGTCTGTACCGTATGCAGGGTGTCGGTGATGTGGCGGAAGCGCTCGACTTCCGACTCGCGCGAGCCGTGCGCATCGAGCGTCGCGGGATCGAGCTCGCGCACGAGCTGCCGCACGCGCAGGCCGAACGGGTTGCGGTCGAAGAGGCTCTGGTAAAAGTCGGACGTCAGCTCGCGCAGCGTGCGGTCCGCGCGGTCGCGGTAGCGCGCGGGATCGAAGCGCCGCGTGTACGTCGCGTTGCGCAGCGTCGCCTCGTAGAGATACGAGCGCTGGAAGAACTTCGACGAGAGCTCCTGCCCGAACGCGTACGCCGCGAGTCCGGCCAGCGCGCGCAGATCGCCGCGACCCGGCGTGGCGATCTCGTTGAGGCGGCGGCCGTTCATCTCCGCCTGGCGCATGTCGGAGACGAAGGTGCTGAGCACGCGGAAGTCGGGCATCTGATCGACCGGCAGCACGCGCCCGTCTTCGCCCGAAAGCGACGCGGCCGCGATGCGCTGCTGCCGCATGGCCATGCGCGAATCGGCCGGCACGATGCGCGTGGTCGCGTCGTTCATCGCTTTCTCGATGTGATCGTCGATGCGCTGGCGGATCGCGTCGAGCACGACGATGCTGAACGTGCGGCCGAGCGCGTCTTCCATGCGCGCGTCGAACTCCGTGAGGACCGGCCACGACGACGGCACGAACACGGACCAGTAACGGCGGAAGGTGAGGTGTCCGATGCTGTCGAGGATCTCCGCGGCCGCGTGCTCTTCGGCGACGCGCGCGTCGGGACGCGACTCGCGGCCGAGCGCCGCTTCCGACTGGTCGAAGACGCGCTGCAGCTCCTCGTTCTCCCGATGGAACGAGCGGTACGCGAACGTGAGGCCGCTCGCGGCAATGAGCGCGAGCGACGCCGCGGCGAACTGCAGCGTGCGGACTTTTCGTGTCTGCGCCAGCCGCGTGCGCGACGTCGGCAATGCGAGGCCGACTTCGGGGAACACTTTCTGTTCGAGCAGCTCGCTGATGAATGCCGTCGCGCCGCCGAACGCGCCGCAGAAGTAGAAGCCGCGCGGGATCGCGCTCTCCTGATGTGCGCTCGTGCGGAAGAGATGTCCGAGGAACGTGCGCATCGGCTGATGCAGCGCGCGGATCGACCACGGGAACTGCAGGACGCCCGCCGGACACGCCGCGTTTGCGAAGAGCTGCATCTGCAGATTGCCGAGCTGGTCGTGCAGTTGCGCGAACGCCTCGTCGACGCGCTCCGCGCGATACGGCGCCTGAATGCCGTCCGCATTCGACCAGCCGAGCATCTGCCCGCGCGCGGCGGCCGGCATCGCGGCGCAGACGTCGGTGAAGCCGGTGAGCTCTTCGCAGCCGGTGACGAGCACGTACACCGGCAGGCGGAAGCCGAGCTCGCGCTGCAGATCCCACAAGCGGCGATGCAGCTGATCGGCGCGCGCGGCGAGCGCGAACGACGACGGATCGCGTTGCGCGGCGAGCAGCTCGGAAGCGTGGACGGTGACGATGACGCCGTCGGCCGGGCGCTTCGGACGCAGCTCGGCGACGTGGCGCAGCATCGTCTTCCAGCGCTTCCCGTCCGAGCCCGTGCCGCTCGCCGCGAGCACCGGCTCGCCGGCGAGATCGAGCACGACGCCGTCATCGAAGAAGAGGAAGCTGTTGCCTTCGCCGAACGCGAGTCCTTCGCTCACCGGATCGTCGGTGACGTATTCGAGCTCGCGCCCCGCCACCTGACGGAGGAAGCCCGGCGTGCGCGAGCCGTCGGCGCCGGCGAGGAGGAACACCGCCGTGCGGTACGGATCGCCGTCGGAGACGTCGTTCATCGTCTCGCGCGCGCGGCGGAACGCGGACGTGATGCCGACCGCGTCGCCGCTCGCCTGTGCGGCGGCGACGGATTGCGGCGCGTCGTCGTTCTGCGCTTCTTCCGGCGGCTCGTCGGCGTCGGCGATCTGCTCTTTGCGCGACGCCTTCCACAGCAGCACGACGAGGAGGACGACAATGAGCAGCGCGAGCAGCACGACCAGCGCGAGCGCGTACGGCCAGAGCGAGGCTTTCGCGAGCAGCATCATCGCGAGCCTCCGGTGCCCGTGTTTCCGATCGACGCGGCGGCTTCGAGGACGTTGTCGATCTGCGTGGCGATGCCCGCGGTCGCGTCGCGCCAGATGAGATCCGCGGCGACGATCCAGAGCACGAAGATGACGCAGATCGTGACGACCCACGGCCGCAGATACGGCAGCTCGGAACGGCTGCTGTCGAAGAACGTCGCCGCGTATGCGGCCGGGAAGACCTTCTCCTCGGGATCGATGCGCGCGTCGCGCGCGTAGATCACGCGATACAGCTTGCGGCGGTACTCCTCGAGCGCGACGTCGGCGTCGAGCGATTCGCGGAAGCGGCCCTGGAAGCCGAGTGACAGCACGGCGAGGTACACGCGCGCGAGCTCGCCCGCGGCAGCGCTGCGCTCGCCGAGGAGCGCGTCGATGTCGTCGAAGAACTTCTCGCCGGCGCAGCGCGAGCCGAAGATCGCGGATTCGAGCAGCTCGTCGATCCACGCGCCGGCGACGTTCGGGTCGCGAAGGAAGACTTCGTCCGCGAGCGCGGCCATCGCGTACTTTGCGCGGAGGTACAGTTCCGCGGCGTACGTGCCGCCTTCGCGCTCCGCCGCCATCTGCTGCCGGTCGACGAGCCGCACAAGCCGCTGGCGAGCATCCGCCGCGCGCAGCTCACCCACGGCGATTCTCCCCGCGAGCGCCTGCACCTCGGCGTAGAACTCGTGAAAGTTCTCCATGAGGAACACGGCGGTCAGTCCCTCCGGACGATGTTGTCGGACTTGGCGTCGGCGAGCGGCACGTACAGCGAGACTTCTTCAGGCCGGCGTCGCGCCGCGCCGCCGCGATCGTGGATCACGAGCTGGTCCTCGGCGTCGGCGCGGAATCCCGGCGGCGTCTCGAGCGTGTAGAAGACGCAGCCCGGCGCCGGACGGAGCTCGTCCTCGCGCATGGGATGGCGGCGCAGGCCGGTGACGCGCAGGCTGCGCAGTCGATCCATGTCCGAGCCGAGGCCGATGGTGCTGTTGCGCACCCATTCGTCGATGTCGTTTTCGGAGACGCCGTTCGGCACGCGGATGCCGAGGTGAATCGTGCGGCCGACCCACGCCTCGCTGACGGCAAGGCGGTACTCGTCGTCGTCGCGCGTGAACGTGAAGCTCTGCCAGTTCTCCTTGATCGTGCGGCGGAGCAGATCGTCCGCCGCCGCTTCGACTGCCGAGAACGACGCGAGGAGATCGTCGTGGATGTACGCCTTGAGACGCTGCGGCACGACGCCGGCAGCCGAGAGATGCCCGAGGAGCGTGGCCGCGGCGAGATACAACGCGAAGGGATGCGCGACGCCGGAGTCGAGCAGCGCCTCGAACGGCGGCAGCGCGGCGACGAGCCCGTGCACGAGCAGGCGCTCGTCGAGATCGTTCTTCGCGCGCGCGGCGCGCGCTTCAGCGGTGTGGCGCAGGCGCGAGGCGATCGCGCTGCAGCGCTTGTGGACGACCGAGTCGGAACCGACGCTGAGGCGCGGCGGCTCGTACGGCAGCTGCTTGACGACGCCTTCCGCGATCGTGAGTCGCGCGACCGGGAAGCCGCTGTACGACGACGGCAGCTCGCGCGCGAGCACGAGCTGCAGCCGCGGGCGCAGCACGGAGATGTCGAGATGATCCTTGCCGGTCGTCTCGTCGGGCACGGATTCGGTGGCGTTGAAGTCGTAGCGCCGCGCGAACTCCTTGCGGTCGACGGCGAGGTAGACAGTGCGCTTGCCCTGCTCGACGTCCGGCTGCAGCTTCGCGAGATCGAGCTCGAGATCGAGCGAGGCCTGATCGAGCGGCGACGGATGCGAGACCACGAGGCCGTCGGGCAGCACCGCCTCGACGGCGAAGATCTTCAGCAGCGTGCCGAGCGGCTGGTTGCGTTCGAACCGCACGACGCCCCAGTGGAATGGCGAGGCGAGCGAGGCGTGATAGTGCGGGAGCGCGTCACAGCGTTGCGCGGCGCGCTGGAAGTGATGCGGCGAGAGCAGCATTCCTTCCGACCAGTGCACCGCGGCGGGCAAGGCATTGGGGTCCGTCGTCATGGGGTCACCTTCATGTCCAGGGTGTCGAGGTAGAGCGTGAACGTTTGCTGCGGATCGATCGCGGCGCGATGGTCGCCCGCGGTGGAGTAGTCGGCAAAGACGAGGACCTTCTTCGCGCCGGCGTGGTACTCGAGCGATTGCTTCGGCACGGCCTGACTCGGGATCCACTCCCAGCTCTTGATGTCGATCGCGTCGCGGTAGTCGCTGAGGAACTGCTGCTTCTTCGCGAACCAGTCGGACGATTTCGTCTTCAGCAGGAGGTCGAGGACTTTGGCGTCGTAGACGACGAGCGCGTCGACGGCGACGGCGCTGTTTTCATTCGCGTTCGGGGCGATGTTGACGCGGAACTCCGTGCCTCCGCCGAACATCGACCGCACTTTCGTGGGCATCGAACAGCCGGCGACGGCTATCGCGAAAGAAAGCAAAACCGACCAGACGAAAAATCGCCGTATGCATGGGTACATGGACGGGACCCGGTAATTCTGGAGTGCCGCCAGTGTACTGCTTCCCTACCCGAGCGGTACGAAAAAGTTCCGGCAACGCCTACGTTTGAGCACGCTTGGCGCGTCGCGGAGAGGGGCGCACCGCGGGAGCGTTCGCCTCGCGCGGCTCGCTTTCGACCGGCGCGTAGAACGAGCGTCCGCGCACGTTCTCGTCGACTTTGAGCCCGTGCTGCAGCGGCGGAAACGCGCGCTGTTCACAGTCGGCGCGCTCGCACAACCGGCACGTGACGCCGATCGGTACGGCCGCCTCGAGGTTCTCGAGATCGTAGCCGTCGGCGTATACGAGCTTCCGCGCGTGCTTCACCGGACAGCCGATGCCGACGGCCATCAGCGCGTCGCCCGAGGCGTAGCCGTAGCTCTTGCGGATCGTGCGCGCCATGCAGAAGTACGCCGTGCCGTCCGGCATCTTCGAGAGCTGCGTGCGGATGCGGCCCGGCGTGAGAAACGCCGCATGCACGTCCCACCGCGGACACGAGCCGGAGAAGCGCGCGAAGCGGATGCCGGTGCCGGAGAAGCGCTTGGAGATGTTGCCCGCGATGTCGACGCGCACGAAGTGAAACGGCACGCCCGCCGCGCCGTTGCGGCGCAGCGACGTGAGACGGTGGCAGACCTGTTCCCAGCTCGCGGTGTAGTGATGCTGCAGCAGCTCGATGTCGTAACGCACTTCTTCCGCGGTGCGCAGAAAGTCGTCGTACGGCATCAGCAGCGCGCCGGCGAAGTAGTTCGCGAGCGCGACGCGGCAGAGCTTCACCGACTCGGGCGTGGTGAGGTTCTTCTGCGAGCGCTGGATGATCGCGTCGATCACCGGCGCGGCCTCGATGAGCCCGAGCTGATGCGCGATCTGGAACTGCCGGCTCCACGGCGGCAAGACTTCCGAGAGCGACAGCACGCGCGCGTTCGGATCGTAGCGGCGCAGGAGGCCGCGGTCGCGCGCGACCGGCGTCAGCGCGACTTCGACGCCGTGCTTGCCGCGCAGGTGCATGACCAGCGAGCGATACAAATCCGCGCGGTCGAGCTTCGCCCTCCGCGCCAGCTCCTCGGCTGCCGCCTCGAGCTCGGGAAAGTAGTTGACGTTCTCCTGAATGACGTCCGACGCCTCTTCGCTCGGCAGGTGCGACGGATCGACGCCCATGAACGCGCGGCCGTCGTAGAGCTGCGAGGCGAGGTCGCGCATCGAGGAGATCGTGCTCTTGTACGTTTGATAGAGCGCGATGATCGCGCGCGAGGCGGCCGGACTCTCGGCGAGCTCGCGCACGTCATTCGTGGTGATGCCGTGCTCCTCGAGCAGCGGATCGGCGAAGACTTCCTGCAGCGAGTCCGCGAGCCGCGAATGGCTGTCGTCCGCGAACGCCTGCAGATCGACGTGGAAGATCTGCGCGAGCTTCACGAGCAGGTGCGCCGGCAGCGGGCGCTGGTTGCTCTCGATGAGATTGAGGTAGCTCGGCGAGATCTCCAGCTTCTCCGCGAGCTGCGTCTGCGTCATCTGCTCGCGGCGGCGGACGGAGCGCACTTTCGTTCCGAGCTTCAGCGACATGGCACGACTTTCGAGATGACCTCTGTGCGCATTCTGCGCCCCCGCCCGCGTCTTTACAACGTTTTACCGATTTACGGTTTCACTTTTACAAGCGTTGACTGCCTAACATACAGATGAGCCTGAATTTATTGACTCTGGCAGGCCGCGTGCTCAGCATTGTGACGACATGACGATCGCGATCGACACCGACATTGAGGTCCGCGGACCGGTGCGCCCGGAATGGGAGGAGATCCTCTCCGACGAGGCGCTCGCCTTCGTCGCGCTCCTGCACCAGGAGTTCAATCCGCGGCGCGAAGAGCTCCTGGCCGCGCGCGAGGCGCGCAAGGCTCGGCTCGACGCCGGCCAGCTGCCCGACTTCATCGCCGAGACGCGCTCGATCCGAGAAGACGACTGGAAGGTCGCGCCGATCCCGGACGACCTGCGCGACCGCCGCGTCGAGATCACCGGCCCTGTCGATCGGAAGATGATCATCAACGCGCTGAACTCCGGCGCGAACGTCTTCATGGCCGACTTCGAAGACGCGAACGCGCCGACGTGGGCGAACTGCATCGAAGGACAGCTCAACCTCCGCGACGCGGTGCGCCGCACGATCTCGCTCGACACCGGTGCGAAGCAGTACCAATTGAACGCTGAGATCGCGACGCTGCTCGTGCGGCCGCGCGGCTGGCATTTGCTCGAAGAGCACGTCGTCGTCGACGGCCAACCGGTCAGCGCGAGCCTGTTCGATTTCGCGCTGTACTTCTTTCACAACGCGCAGGAGCTCGTCGCCCGCGGCAGCGGTCCGTACTTTTATCTGCCGAAGATGGAGTCGCACCTCGAGGCGCGGCTCTGGAACGACGTCTTCGTCCGCGCGCAGCAGGAGCTCGGCATCCCGCACGGCACGATCCGCGCGACGGTGCTCATCGAGACGATCCTCGCCGCGTTCGAGATGGACGAGATCCTCTACGAGCTGCGCGATCACTCCGCGGGGCTCAACTGCGGACGCTGGGATTACATCTTTTCCTTCATCAAGAAGTTCCGCGCGCGCCACGACTTCCTCACACCCGACCGCGCGTCGATCACGATGGACAAGGCGTTCCTCGCCGCGTACGTGAACCTGCTGATCCGCACCTGCCACCGCCGCGGCATTCACGCGATGGGCGGCATGGCCGCGCAGATCCCGATCAAGGACGACGCGGAAGCCAACGCCGCCGCCTTCGCGAAAGTCGAAGCGGACAAGCTGCGCGAGGTTCGCGCGGGACACGACGGCACCTGGGTCGCGCATCCGGCACTCGTTCCCATCGCGAAGCGCGTGTTCGACGCGCACATGCCGGGCGCGAATCAGATCGACAATCTGCGCGAGGACGTGAGCGTCACGCGCGACGAGCTCGTGGCGCTGCCGGAAGGCGTGATCACCGAGCGCGGCGTGCGGCAGAACATCAACGTCGGCATCCTCTATCTCGCCGCGTGGCTCGGCGGCAGCGGCGCGGTGCCGCTGTATCACCTGATGGAAGACGCGGCCACGGCCGAGATCTCGCGCACGCAGCTCTGGCAGTGGATCCATCACGGCGCGACGCTCGACGACGGCACGCCCGTCACGCGCGCGCTGTACGAGCGCATCCGCGACGAGGAGCTCTCGACGATCGGCGATCGTCCGCTCGTCGCCGCCGCGGCGCGCATCTTCGACGACCTCATTCTGAGCGACACCCTCGCAGACTTTTTGACGTTGCCCGCGTATCGGGAACTGCTCCGGCTGGAGCAGGAAGCAGAGCAAGGAGCATGAGCATGGCCAAGCTGAAAGAAGCACGCGACCCCAAGCGAATCGAGAAGGACTGGGAGTCGAATCCGCGCTGGAACGGCGTCACCCGCGAATACACCGCGGACGACGTGCTGCGCCTGCGCGGCTCGATCGACATCCGCTACACCCTCGCGGAGATGGGCGCCGAGCGCCTCTGGCAGCTCCTCAACACCGAGCCCTACGTGAACGCCCTCGGCGCGCTCACCGGCAATCAGGCCATCCAGCAGGTGCGCGCGGGTCTGAAGGCCATCTATCTCTCCGGTTGGCAGGTCGCCGCCGACGCGAACCTGGCCGGCCACATGTATCCCGACCAGAGCCTCTATCCCTCGAACTCCGTGCCGCAGGTCGTGAAGCGCATCAATCAGTCGCTGCAGCGCGCGGATCAGATCGACCACTGCGAAGGCCGCAGCGGCACGCACTGGTTCGCGCCGATCATCGCCGACGCGGAAGCAGGCTTCGGCGGCGCGCTCAACGCGTTCGAGCTGATGAAGCAGATGATCGAGGCCGGCGCCGCCGCCGTGCACTTCGAGGATCAACTCGCATCCGAGAAAAAGTGCGGACACCTCGGGGGCAAGGTGCTCGTCCCCGTCTCGCAGTTCATCCGCACGCTCAACGCCGCGCGTCTCGCCGCCGACGTCACGGGCGTGCAGACGCTCGTCGTCGCGCGCACCGACGCGCACAGCGCGACGCTGCTGACGAGCGACGTCGATCCGCGCGACCACGAGTTCCTCACCGGCGAGCGCACGCCGGAAGGCTTCTTCCGCATCCGCAACGGCATCGAGATGGCCATCGCGCGCGCGGTCGCCTACGCGCCGTACGCGGACGTGCTGTGGTGCGAGACGTCGACGCCGGACATCGAGGAGGCGCGCCAGTTCGCCGAGGGCGTGCACGCGAAGTATCCCGGCAAGCTGCTCGCGTACAACTGCTCGCCGTCGTTCAACTGGGCCAAGAAGCTCTCGCCCGACGAGATCGCGAACTTCCAGAAAGAGCTCGGCGCGATGGGCTACAAGTTCCAGTTCGTCACGCTGGCCGGTTTCCACGCGCTGAACTTCTCGATGTTCGAGCTCGCGCGCCAGTACCAGGAAGAAGGCATGACCGCGTACTCGCGGCTGCAGCAATCGGAGTTCGCAGCCGAGGAGAACGGATACACGGCCACGCGCCACCAGCGCGAGGTCGGCACCGGCTACTTCGATGAAGTGGCGAAAGTCGTCAGCGCCGGCGCGTCGTCGACGACGGCGCTCGAAGGCTCGACCGAAGCCGCGCAGTTCTGAGGAGAATCAACATGGAAGACATCCGCTCGTACCGCATCGAAGAAGACGACGACCGCAAACCGCAGGACGACGACCGCGCATATCTCACCGCGCAGGACGACGAGGTGCCGTTTCACGTGCCGCGCGACTGAGGGCGTAGACTCGGTGCGCTCATGCGCGCACTGAGTCTTGCCACCTCGCTGCTTCTCCTCGCGGCGCTCCCGCTCTTCGCCCAACGCGACCGCGACCCGCGCGGCGCGCCGGGCGATGCGCACGCGATCGGCGAGCGCGAGATTCAGCGTGCGAACGACGAGCTCGTGGCGATGCGCCTCAGCGAGGCGTCGGCCGCGGAGCATCCGCTGCGCAGCGCGCGGCTGAAAGAAGCGATCGCGGATTTGCAGCACGCCGACTACAAGGTCGCGCCGCTGCACGTCGCATTCGGCGAGTTCATCACGGCGAAAGGGCAGTACTACGTCGCCATGCATTTCGCGCCGTCGTCGGACGTCGCGATTCCGGCGGACGGCAAGGTCACCTTCTTCGGCGCGCTCGACGCGGGCGCCGATGCGAGCGGCCACGGCGTGGCGTGGTCGCGCGAGGAGCCGGTCGTGCTGACGAAGGCCGGCGACGGCGGCTGGTATTACGAGCGCTCGTTTCCGCTGACGCCGGGCAATCGCAACGCGACGTTCGGCCTCGCGATCAAAGACGCGCCGGTCGCCATGGCATCGATGCCGATGCTGCTCAATCCGTTGCAGCGGACCACGCGCCGCGTCTCGCGTCTCATCGTGTCGAATGCCGTGTTTCCGCTCGCGAAGCCGCAGCTCGCGGACGATCCGTTCGCGTTCGGCGGCATCAAAGTCCTGCCGAAAGCCGACCGGACGTTTCACAAGGGCAGCGACGAGCTGTGGATCTTCTTCGAAGCGCAGAACCCGCAGGTCGACGCGAGCGGCGCGCCGAAGCTCACCGCGAACGTCACGCTCGAGTCGGAAGGCAAATCGCTGCGCGGCCTGACCGGGACGATCGAGCCGATCGCGCTCAAAGGCGTGCAGGGCCACTTCGGCGTCGGCACCACTGTCGACGTGAGCCGCGTCCCGCCCGGCGACTATCTGTTGCGCGTCGCGGTGACGGACACGCTCGCGAACGAGCGGTACGAGCTGGCGGAGAAGATCGTGCTCGTGCAGTAGCCGGGCCGGCGCGGCCGGCTCCGCTCAGGGCATAGCCAAGCTGCACGTGCGGCTGGCCGGCGCGGCCGGCTGCGCTCAGGGCCTAACCAGGCTGCACGTGCGGCTGTCTCGATGCCGTTCCGCGGCGACCACGCCAGCACGGACCACGCCGGCTCGGCCGGCGCACGTTTCTCCGCAACGTTAGAGTAGGTGAGAGCGATCGACGAAGTTGCAACTGCGGACGGTTCGTCGCTTCAAATCGATGGTCGGTCGCTTCGAATTGAAGGTCGACAGCTTCGAATTGAAGGACGGTAGATTCAAAGTTGAAGGTCGGTCGCATCGAATTGAAGGCCGGCAGATTCAAAATTGAAGGTCGACAGCTTCGAATTGAAGGCCGGTAGATTCAACGTTGAAGGTCGGCAGCTTCGAATTGAAGGCCGGTAGCTTCAAAGTTGAAGGTCGACAGCTTCGAATTGAACGTCGGCAACTTCAATTTGAAGTTCGGTAGCTTGAAATTGAAGATCAGCAGTCATTAATAAGCGCACACGAAGGACTCACTGTCAGAACCTTCCGTCGCTTTCAACGACGCGAGGCTGAAGCGCACGGCCGGGATCGTCACGAAGACAGAGCAGAATTAGAATGCCGCCGCGATGAAACGACTCCTTCCGATTCTTCTCGTGGCCCTCTCCCTCGCCGCCGCCGACAAGCCCGCGCCTCCTGCCGATCTCACCGCGCCTCCCGCCGACGCGGAGAAGGCGGCGGACGGGCTCGTGACGAAGAGGCTCGCGCCGGGGACGGGAACCGAGAAGCCGGCGGCGGACGATCTCGTGCGCGTGCGCTACACGGTGTGGAAGTCCGACGGCTCGCTGGTGCAGAACGTCGTCGAGCCGCAGTCGCTCCTCATCGGCGTTCCGAAGATGATTCCGGGCTGGGGTGAAGCGGTGCGCGGGATGGTCGTCGGCGAGCGGCAGCGGGCGTGGGTGCCCGGCGCGCTCACCGGCGGCAAAGTCGACAACGGTCTCGTGTTCGACACGGAGCTCGTCGAGATCGTGCATCCGCCGCAGACGCCGGCCGACGTCGCCGCGCCGTCCGAAGGGGCGATCAAGACGCCGTCGGGCCTCGCGTACAAAGTGCTGCGTCCCGGCGACGGCACGCAGCACCCGAAGCGCAAAGACACGGTCGTCGTGCACTACACCGGCTGGACGACCGACGGGCGGATGTTCGACAGCTCGGTCGTGCGCGGCGAGCCGGCGACGTTTCCGCTCGGGGGCGTCATCAAAGGCTGGATCGAGGGCTTGCAGCTGATGACGCCGGGCGAGCAGGCGCGGCTCTGGATTCCGGGCAATCTCGCGTACGGCAACGAGCCCGGGAAGCCGCACGGCACGCTCGTCTTCGACATCGAGCTGATCGCGATCAAGTAGCTCATCGTTTCGCCTTGTCGAGCAGCGCCAGGAACTCGCCGCGCATGCCGTCGAGGTCCGCGCCCTGCGACACGCGCGCGAGGTGCAGCGCGTCGTCGTAGCTCGCGCTCTCCTTGTTCGGCGAGTCGCGCAGCAGGAGGCCGAACTCCGCGACGGACGCGGCGAACTGCAAGTCCACCGACGCCTCGTACGCGCTCTTCCCTTCATCCACCGCCTCGGCGGTGACGAGCCGGCTGCGCCACGCGTGCGGCTCCTTGTAGCGCACCTTCAGCGTCGACAGCGTGCCGCCGCGCGCGTCGCCGCGCGGGACAACCTCGTAGAGCACCGTGACCGAGTCGCCGGCGCCGAGCTCGCCCGCATCGACTTCGTCGTTGTCGAAGTCCTCGTTCGCGAGCGCGCGGTTCTCGTAGCCGATCTGCCGGTACGACGCCACGCGCGCGGGATCGAACGCGAGCTGCACCTTCACGTCTTTCGCGATCGTCACGAGCGTGCTCGTGAGCTCGCGCGTGAAGACCTTCTCTGCTTCTTTCAGTGAGTCGAGATACGCGTAGTTGCCGTCGCCTTGTCCGCGAGTGTCTCGAGCGCCGCGTCGTTTTGTTCGCCGACGCCGACGACGGAGAGGAAGATGCCGGACTTGCGTTTCCTGGCGATCAGCTCTTCGAGCTCGGACGCGCTGGCCGGACCGACGTTGAAGTCGCCGTCGGTGGCGAGGATCACGCGGTTGTTGCCGTCGGGGATGAGGTTCTGCTGCGCGATCTTGTACGCGAGCTCGATCCCCGCGCCGCCGGCCGTGGAACCACCCGCCGAGAGGTTGTCGATCGCGGCGAGGATCGCGCTTTTGTCCGCGCCCGACGTCGACGGCAGCGCGAGGCCTTCTTCTCCCGCGTAGACGACGATCGCGACGCGGTCTTCCGCGCGCAGCCGCGCGACGAGCAGCCGCAGTGCGCTCTGGATCAGCGGCAGCCGGTTCGACTCGTCCATCGATCCCGAGACGTCGACGAGGAACACGAGCTGGTTCGGCGCCATGTCCGCTTCCTGCAGCGCGCGCCCCTGCACGCCGATGCGCAGCAGGCGGTTCGCCGGATTCCACGGACAGCCGGCGATCTCGGTGGTGATGCTGAACGGGATGCCGTCGGACGGCCGCGGATAGTCGTAAGTAAAGTAGTTGATCATCTCCTCGACGCGCACGGCATCGGGCGGAACGTCGTAGCCGCTTTGGAGCAAGCCGCGGACGTTCGCGTACGAGGCGCGATCGACGTCGATGGAGAACGTCGTCGTGCGCTGCTTCGACGCGTCGAGATACGCGTGCTCCTCGACGTGCGCGTAGCGGGCGTGCGTTTGCTCCCGCGTTCCGGAGACTTGTCGCAGGACCGTCCACGGATCGTGTGCGGTCGGCGACAGTGCCGTCACCGTGATGGCTTCCGTGACTTCGGCGTGGAGCGACAACTCGAGCGTGAGATCGTTCACGGCGACGGTGACCATGCGCCTCGTTCGCGCGAAACCCTCCAACTCCGCACGGATCTCGTAGTCCCCGCGCGGCACAGCGTCAAAGCGAAACGCCCCATTGCTATCGGTCACGCGCGTGTAGCGAATGCCGGGACCGGTCAGCAGCACCGTCACGCCGGGGATCGGACCTCCGTACCCGACGACGTGCCCTTCGATCCGCGGCAGCGTCACCTCCGCGAGCGCGTGCAGTGCGACGAGCAGCGAGACGATGAGCCAGAGACGACGTTTCATGGGCGGCCTCCTTCGCCCATCGCGGCGCTGCAGCGCCGCTGCCCGCGATGCCACACGCGTAACTCGCGCGCGCGCAACGGCGTGCGCGAGTTCACCGAAGTCTCACATCCCGAAATGTGGCGGAAGCGCGTCGGAAATCAGAACGCCATGTCCGCGTCGTGCAGCCCGAAGTAGTGCCCGAGCTCGTGCACGACCGTCTCGCGGATCTGCCGCACGGCGTCGCCGCGCGTGCGTGTGACGCGCAGGATCGGGCCGCGGAAGATCGCGATCTGATCGGGGAGCATCGGCAGCATGTCGTGCGTGCGGCGCGTGCGCATCACGCCGCGATAGATGCCGAGGAGCTCGGAGTGTTCGTTCGGCACGAGCGTGAGGTCTTCGTCGCTCGGCTCTTCCTCGACGACCACGAGCACGTTCTCGAGCAGCTCCGCGAACCTCGGCGGGAGTTGTTCGAGCGCCTCTTCGACGAGGCGCTCGAACTCACGCGGTGAGATCGGCAACGCTACCAGCCCGGGATGATGTTGAAGCCGTAGATGATGTCCTCGTTCGGACGCTGGAACGGCTTCGCGGCGTAGAACTCGAGCGGGATGTAGCTCAGGAGAATGCGCAGGCCCGCGCCGACGCTGACGACCGGCACGCGCGCGGTCGTGTTGGTCTTGAACTGCCAGTCGACGTGCTGGCCCGAGCTCCACGCCGCGCCGACGTCGCCGAACGCGAAGATCTCCGTCGGCAGGAACGACGCGTTGATCAGGCCGAACTCGCGCGTGCCGAGGAGCGGTGCGCGGAGCTCGACGCTGCCGGCGAGGAGACGCGTGCCGACGAGACGATCGAAGACCGGGCACGTGCCGGCGGCGCCGACGCATTCCGATGCGTTGATCGAATACGGATCGTAGCCGCGCACGAGCGAGCCTTGTCCGAGGTAGAGCGGCGAGAGGCGCGTGTCATCGGAGCCCGCGCCGTAGCGGCCGTAGTGCAGTCCGCGCACGGCGAGCGTCACGGGACGGAAGAAGAAGTAGCGGCGCCAGTCGGCTAGCGCGGTCTCGAAATTGAGATCGCCGCGCAGCGCGGTGACCTCGTAGCGATAGCGGGTGCCTTCGATCGGCGAGATGAAGCCGTAGATCGAGCTGTCGCCGACGAACGCGCCCTGCACCTGTCCGAGGTTCAGCACGAACGAGCCGGGGAGCCGCTCGCGGTCGCGTTCGACGATCTCGTTGCCGACGAAGTAGTAGGTGATCGTCTCCTGCTTGAACGAATAGCGTTCGACGCCGGCGGACGCCTCGACGCGGCGCGTGGAGCTGAACGGATACTGCGCGAGGCCCGTGGCGTCGGTGACGAGTTGCGTCTCGCGGAACTCCTGATAGATGTCCGCGGGCTGGTTCGTGCCGGGGACGAAGCCGGTGCCGTAGGCGGCGTTGGCGTAGACGTACGGGATGTGCGTGACGTCGGCGCCCCAGTTCAGGCGGTGGGTCTGATTCAGGTAGAAGACTTCGCCGCCGAGCTGATCGCCGATGCTGCCGCCGCCGGAGCTGCCGCCGCCCTGGAACGTGAAGCCGACGTTGTGCTGGCCGAGGATGTCGCTGAAGAACGCGCTGACGCTGCCGCTCGCGCCCGAGCCGAACTGGTCGACGCCGACGCCGAGCGTCGGAGGTCCGAGGTAGGCGAGGTGAAGGTCGGGCCTGTAGCTGCGTTCCGTGAACTGCGTCGACGCCGGCGGCAGTCCTTCCTCGGGGCGCATGAGATAGCCGGTGATCTCCGAGCCGGTCGCCCGCAGCGGCGGCAGGAGCGCGGCGCGCGCGGCGGCGTTCTCGGGCGGCGCAGCGGCGGCGGCGATCGCGGTGCCGGTGGCGTTCGCGGGCAGTGAATAGAGGTTGTAGTTGTCGCCCTCGTAGACGGAGAAGACGATGTCGCCGCTGCGCGACGCGACGCTGAGCGCCGGCGCGAGCTCGGTGATGCCGGAGACGCCCGTCGTGACGGCCGTCAGGCGGGAGAGATGTCCATCCGCCAATCCGATCCGGTAGAGGTCCGGAATGCCTTCCGGGTTGGCGATGAAATAGAGCGAGCTTCCATCCGGAGAGAACTGCGGATTGATGTGCTCCGCGGCGGGGAAGGCGTCGATGAGATGCACCTGGCCGGACGCGATGTCGATCGTGGCGAGGCGCATCGGCGTGAAGCGCAGCTGTTCGAGCACGGTGTTCGTGCCGCGGTCGGTGACGAAGGCGAGCGTGCGGCCGTCGGGCGACCACGCCGGCTGCAGGTCCGCGTACTTGTCGGCCGTGAGGCGCCGCACCTGGTTCGACTGGATGTCGTAGAGGAACAGATCGCTGACGCCGGTGGTCTGGCCGGCGATGGCGATGGTGCGGTTGTCCGGTCCCCACGCGACGTTGGTGATCGCCTCGAGTCCCGGCACGTGGATCGTGTCGACCTTGCGCGTCTCGACGTCGACGATGGTCAGGTAGTTGTCGCCTTTGGCGAACGTGATGAACGCGAGGCGGCGGCTGTCGGGCGACCACGAGCCCGCGGACTCGATGAAGCGCAGCGACTCGAAATGCGCGTCGCGGTCCGACGACACGAGCCGGCGGATGACTTGGCCGGTGTGCGCGTCGGCGAGGAAGAGATCGATCGAGAAGAGCTCGCGCGCGGAGAGGAACGCGACGTACTTGCCGTCGGGACTCACCGCGGGGCCGACGTTCAGCTCCGACGAGCCGCGGTTGCGTTTCTTGCCCGGCTCCGGACGGCGGCCGACGAGGAGGTTGGGCAGCTGCGCGGTGCGCTCGGCGACGATCGGGTTGTACAGCTCGCGCGCCGATTCGGTCCAGTCGGTGAAGAGCTGCTTGGCCGGCACGCCGAGCGCGCGGTCGAAGCCTTCCTCGATGCCCGTCATGCCCGCGGCCATGAAGTAGCGCACGACCGCCTCGTCGCCGAAGCGCGCGCCGATGTACGCCATGAGCGCCTGGCCGTAGCGATACGGGAAGTAGCGCGGATCGCGCGTGAGGTCGCGCAGGTTCGGCATGCGGTTCTGGAGCGTGGCGTCGCGGATCCACATCGCGGTGAGCGGATCGACGCGGCCTTTCGAGAAGTACTCGGCCATGCCTTCGACGAGCCACAGCGGCAGTTGTTCGAGCTGGAAGCGCCGGCGATTCTGGTTCGCGTTCGCGGCGATGTCGTACTGGAAGACGTGCACGATCTCGTGGCCGAGGACGTGATCGTTTTCGGCGTAGTCGCCGGTGAGCGGAAGCACGACGCGGTTCATGAACGCGTCGGTGAAACCTCCCGTGCCTTCGCCGATGAGACCACCGGTGGTCGTAGTCTGGTGGAAGTCGGCTGCGTTTGCGTAGAGCACGATCGGCTTGCGCTTGAACGAATGATTGAACACGCGCGAGAGGCGCGCGTACCACCGCTCGGCCATGCGCCCGACGTCCTGCACGACGTCCGCTTCCTGGTCGTAGTAGTAGATGTCGAAGTGTTCCGTCTGGAGCACTTTGAAGTCGAAGGCCTCCCACTGGACCTTGTTGCGGCCGAAGTACTGGGCGCTGGCGATGGGAGTGAGGAGGGAGAAGAGAACGGCAAGGACGGCGAAACGAACCGCGATTCGCATAGACACCTCAGCTCTAGATGAACACCGAAGCCGCCTCCGCTGCAAGTTTGCTGCCCCGCGTTCCGTGCGGCGCAACGGTTTCGTAACCCGCGCGCCCGCGAACTTGCAGAGGGTTCCCTAACCGCGCAGCAGCTTGAACGCGTGGTTCCACGTGCCCGTGCGCGCGCCGTAGAGAACCCACAGGAGGCACATCGGCTCGAGAAGCCGCGAGCCTTCGATGCCGCCGATGTCGACGACGCCCCAGCCGAAGTGCTCGCAGATCTGGCTGACGATCTTCTTCGCGTCGTCGTCATTGCCGCACAGAAACATGTCCGGCGGTCCGCCCGCGAAGCGCGGGTTGATCATGTGCGCGTTGCCGACGGTGTTGAACGCTTTCACGACGCGCGCGTTGGGCACGAGACGCTGCACGTGCTCGCCGAGCGAGTCATCGTGTCCGACGAAAAGACGCGGCGGCATGCCCGCGCTGAAGTCGAGCGGGTTCGTGGCGTCGATGACGACCTTGCCGTCGAAGTTCGCGATTCCCGCGGAGCGGATCACGTCCTCGGTCGCGGTGCCGAGCGTCGCCAGGACGAGGATGTCGCCGAAGCGCGCGGTCTCTTCGAACGTGCCGGTCGATGCCGCTTTCCCCGCCGCGTCCGCCCACGTCTGCAGCTTCTGCGGATCGCGCGAGCCGATCTTCACCTCGTGGCCGAGACCGATGAAACCGGCGGCGAGCACGCGCCCGACGTCGCCGGAGCCGAGAACACCGACGCGAACCTTCTGCATGCGCGCAGTGTAGCGCGGCTCGCGCGTTGCTACGTGTTCCGCATGCGCATCCCGACCGCTCTTCTCGCTCTCCTCTTCGCCGCCTCGCTCCACGCGCAAGCCCACGCACCGTTGACATCCGACAAAGACCTCATCATCCCGCGCACGTCCGCGAACCGCATCGTCATTCCGATCGCCGGCAGCACGCCCGGCGGCAACGGCACGTTCTTCCGCAGCGACATCACGGTGATCAACTTCCGCGCGGCGGAACAGCGCGTCGAACTGCGATGGCTTCCGCTCGGCACGAGCGGCGCCGGCATTGCGCCGGTGACGATCACGGTTCCGGCGCAGAGCGGCTTCTTCTCCGAGGATTTCGTGACGAACATCCTGCAGCAGTCGGGACTCGGCGCGATCGACGTCCGTGCCGTCGACGCGAACGGCGAGCTCGATCCGAACGCCGCGCTGCACGCCACCGCGCGCATCTGGACGCCGGAGCCGCAGGTGACGAACGGCACGATGTCGCAGACGTTCCCCGCGATCGTGCCGGTTACGACCAACGGCCTGCTGCGCTGGATCTTCGGCGTGCGCCGCAACGAGCAGTACCGCATGAACGCCGGCATCACGAATCTCTCCGACACAACGCAGCGCTTCCGCGTGACGACCATCGGCAGCACGCCGGCCGGCGCGGGAGAAACGACAGAGGTCGAGGTCGCCGCGCAGTCGGTGAGCCAGTTCGGCCTCACGGGAACCGCGACCGGCTCGTTTCAAGTCGTCGTGCAGAACATCAGCGACGCGCCGTCGCCGAACTTCATCACCTGGGCGTCGTCGATCGACAACGTCACCGGCGACGCGTGGTCGCAGATGGGCTTTCCGGCGCCACCTCAGCCTCAGCCGTGAGAACGGCGCCTCGACGCGACACGCTGTCCGTTTCGCGGCTCATCCGTACGCGTAAATGATTGATTTTGCAGCAGCAAATGCGGCCTGGATGTTGCGATAGAGAAGGGCATGAAGACGACACGGAAAACTCTCGGCACTCTCGCCCTCGGCGCCGGCCTGCTGTTCGGCCTTGCGGCGTCGTCCTCGGCGTACACGCTGACGACGAACGATCCGCCGCCGCCGTTCATCTCTTCGCCCGGCAACACGCACTCGGTTGCGACCTCGGCAACGAGCGGCGTGCACCGCGGAGCGACGCTGCGACGCAGGGACGTCTCCGCGCAGCAGTACGCGATTCGTGACGCGCTCAACCAGAAGCGCGCCGAATATCGCGCGCTGATGGACGCCGGCGACCCGCGCGCCGACCAGGTCCTCAACCAGATTCACGCGTTGATGGCCCAGCAGCGCGCAACGAAGTAACGCTCATCGAACGACGTGGAGGGTCGCACCGCGCGCCCTCCACGTTTCACCTGCGTACAATCCTCCGCGCGGTGTCCATCTTCTTCACCGGCTTTCCCGGCTTCCTCGGCACGGAGCTCTTGCCGCGCATCCTGCGCCGCCGCGACGACGACGCGCTCTGCCTCGTGCAGCCGAAGTTCCGTCCGCTCGCGGAAACACGCGCGCGGCAGATCGACGCGCGCCGCGTGCAACTCGTCGAAGGCGATCTCACGCAGCCGCTCGATGCGATCGATGCGCGCGACGTTCGTGAGATTTATCACCTCGCCGCCGTCTACGACCTCAGCGTGCCGCGTGAAATCGGGATGCGCGTGAATGTCGTCGGCACGCAGCGCGTGCTCGATCTCGCCGAGCGCGCGCCGCGCCTCGAACGCCTGCACTACATCAGCACGTGCTACGTCAGCGGGCGCTACGCCGGCGTGTTTCGCGAGGACGATCTCGAGAAAGGGCAGCGCTTCAACAACTATTACGAGGAGACGAAGTACCTCGCGGAAGTGGAAGTGCGGAAGCGGATGTCGCGCATCCCGGCGACGATCTACCGGCCGTCGGTCGTGGTCGGCGACAGCGCGACCGGCGCCACGCAGAAGTTCGACGGGCCGTACTTCGTGATGCAGTGGCTGCTGCGGCAGCCGAAGCTCGCGATGCTGCCGGTGGTCGGACGTCCGTCGTGTTACACGTTCAACGTCGTGCCGCGCGACTTCGTGATCGCGGCGCTCGACGCATTGATGGCGCGCCGCGACGGCGCCGGCGTCACGTACGCGGTCGCCGATCCGCGGCCGCTCACCGTCGACGAGACCATCGACACGATCGCGGAAGCGACCGGCCGCACCGTGATTCGCGTGCCGCTGACGAAGTCGCTCGCGAAAGGCGCGCTCCGTTACGTGCCCGGCGTGTATCGCCTGATGCGCATCCCGCCCGCCGCCGTCGACTACTTCGTTCATCCGACGACGTACGACACGACGAACACGCTCGCCGCGCTTGCCGGCACCGGCATCGCCGCGCCGCCGCTGCGGACGTACGCGGCGAAGCTTGTGGAGTTCGCAGGCGCGCATCCGGAGATCGGCTCGGCGGCGATGGTGTGAGGCGATGGTGCTGCGGCTCGCCGTTGACACCGGTCGCAGCGACGCCCACACTTCAACGCGAGGCTTGACGCTGCGCGGGTAGCACGTTGAAGACGCAATCGTTGATGGGAAGACGCGTTCGCGCAGTCGCGCTGTGTCTGGGCCTGGCCGTTTCGTGGACGTGCGCGAAGCGAGGGACCTACGAGTCGATGGCTGCCGTCGGAAGCGGTATCAGTATGGCGGGCACGGTCAAGACGTTCGTCTCCGCCTTTTACGCGGAGACGGGGCGATTGCCGTCATCGAACGCCGAGGCGCACGTCGCGGAGGTTCCGCTCTCCGGTCCGTACGTTTCGAGCGTCGCGATTGCGCCTGGCGGCGTCGTGGTCGTGACCTTTACGGCGGATTCGCATCTCACGGGTAAGACGCTGGAATTGACGCCGGCGATCGATGGCAGCGGCCTCACGTGGTCCTGCAAGGGAGGCACGGTGCCTGCCGAGTACCGGCCGCCACTGTGCCGCTGATCGCGCGACCGAGACTCGCTCTCTTTCTTAACGCCGCGCGGCGGCGAGCATCGTCGCGGGCTGCGTGTGCGCCGGCGCGAGCGCGGCGGCGAGCGTGGCGTCGTGACCGTAGATGTCGTCGTAGAAGTGCACGTCGCCGTCGGCGGTCGCGACCGCGGTGTTGTAGAGGATGACCACCGGGATCGTTTTGTCGAGGCGGACGTAGAGGTCTTCGCGTTTCGACGCGAGCGCGGCGCGCACTTTCTCCGGCGACCACTGCAGCGCCCACGCCGCGAGTGCGACCGGATCTTCGACGCGGATGCAGCCGTGGCTGAAGTCGCGGCGCGTGCGGGCGAAGAGCGCCTGCGCCGGCGTCGAATGCAGGTAGACGTCGTTGTCGTTCGGGAAGACGAACTTGAAGAGGCCGAGGGCGTTCGCGTCGCCGGACTTCTGGCGCACGCGGAACGCGCCGGTGCGCAGCGCGGCGAGCGTGGCATCGTCGACCGACGAGCCGATCGCGCGGCCGGTGCCATCCACAATTTCGTAACGATTGCGCGCGAGGTAGTCGCGGTCGCGCACGACCTTCGGCACGATCTCGTTGCGCTGAATGCGCGTGGGCACGCTCCACGACGGGCGGAAGACGACGTGCTGGATGTCGCCGTCGAACACCGGCGTCTTGTGGCCCGCGGCCTGCCCGACGACGACGCGCATCGCGAGCTCGCCGTTGCGGTCGACCGCATGCAGCGTGAACTCGGGGATGTTCACGAGCACGGCGGCGTCGGACGTCGACGGCATCCAGCGCGCGCGCTCGAGCGCCCATTCGAGCTGCTGCACGCGCGCCGCGGCGGGCGTGTTCAAAGCGGCGAACGTGCGGCGGCTGACGACGCCGTCGGCTTCGAGTCCGTGGCGTTTCTGGAAGTGCTTCATTGCGTCGACGATCGCGCCGTCGTACAGCGTGCCGTCGACCTTCGCGTCAGCGGTTAGATCGCCGAGGCGGCGGAGCTTCGCCGCGAGCTGCGGCAGCGCGTCGTAGTGATCGGACGGCGAGAGTTTCGCGACCGCGGGCACGACGATCTCCGGTTCGCTCGCGATGCGGCGATACGTCGCGAGCGCGGTGAGGAGGCGACGATATTCGGGCTGCTGCGGTTCGAGCGCGGCGATCGCGGAGGCGACGTCGTTCGATTCGGCGAGCGTCATCACGACGGCGGGGAGATAGAGCTGCTTCGCGGCGACGTCGAAGTCGAAGCCGACGCTGTGCGGATCGATGCGGCCGCTGTGGAGATGCGCGACGTAGCGGAGCGTCGCGGCGGTCATGGCGACGTCGAAGCGCGCGAGCGACGCATCGTCGCCGGCTGCCGGCGCGGCGACGGCGTAGTCCGCCGAGCGCAGGCCTTTCGTTTCCGCAGTGACGAAGAGCGAGAGCAGCGCCTGCGCCTGCGCGGTCGGCTTGCCGTTGCGCGTCCAGAGGAGGCGCGAGCCGATCGGCGCGTAGACGTTGTGGAGGTCGGACGTGTCGGCGAGCGAGCGGACGATGCGCGCCGCATTCGTCGCCGGCGCGACGTCGACCGTCTGCGCCGCAACCGAGACCGTGATGAGCATCACCAGACCGAGGGCCGTTCGTTTCATGGACCTCAATCTGGACTCCGACTGCGGCACAAATGTGGCGGGATTCGAGAGTTTTTCGGGGGCTTCACGGCGAGAAATCCCGCACCGCGTTCCTCTCATGTGATGACGGTCACGCGCGCGTCCCGAACCAACAAAGAGAGGTGGGTCATGAAAAAGAAAGCTGTCCTCGTTGCAGTCGGGGACTACCGGGGATTTGCGCCGTCACTCGACGCACCGGTGACGGAGCTCGGAGAATGGGCGGCGCTTCTTCGGAATTACGGCTTCACCGTGACGTCGCTCGCCGATCAGAACGCGACGCGCACGAAAGTGCTGGCGGCGTTTCAGCAGCTCGTCACCGGCGCGCAGCCGAACGATCAGCTCGTGTTCGGCTTCTTCGGCCACGGCAGCACCGTGCCGGCGCCGGTCGATGAGGGACGCTTCAAGTTCGAGGAAGCGCTGATGGTGTTCCCGCAGGCGCAGGATGCCGAGCTGACGTCGAGCGCGATCACCGACAGCGATCTGTCCCGCGTGCTTGCGATTGCGGCGCCGCCGATCGGAACCGATCTCACGCTGATCATCGACACGTGCTTCAGCGGGGCGTTCCAACCGGCGGCGGCGAAGCGCGGGCGTGCGCACGGCAAGGCCCCGGACATGCAGCCGCTGTTCATTCCCCCGAAGGAGTTACCGCGCAGCGGCGACGTCGTGCGCGAGTTCGGTTCGTATGCGGATGACGCGGGAACCGAGACCGCATCCGCCGCGCGTGGAGGGCGCACGCTGAACGTCGCCGCCACGCCGGTGCAGCGCGAGCGCCCGCTCGTCGTCGCGGCGTGCGGCCGCAGCGAAACGGCGCTCGAGCTCCGGCTCGGCGCGGGAAAGTCACGGCTGCTCTTCAGCAAGCGCGCGACCGAATTTCTCAAGGCACACGCCGACGCCACGTTCAACCAGCTCATCGCCGGCATCAAGCCGCTCAAGGAAGGCGTGCGGCAGTCGCCGGAGCTGCGCGTCAACGTCGCGCGCGGCGTGGAGCCATTCCCCGGGAAGCCGGGACAGGCGGCGCCATCTCCGTTCTCGAGCATCAGCAGAGTCGACGATCCGGTGGAGACGCCGGTGACGCCGAAAGGAGCAGAAGGAATCATGAACTCGATCGACATTCGCTTTCGCGGCATGTGCTGTTTCCTCGACAGCCGCCGCCGCTCCGACCCGTACCAGAAACGCGTCGTGCTGCCGTTCGACGACCGCAAGGATCCCGAGGTGCGCCACAAGGCGTACATCGAAGTCGCGGAGGACGAGATCGACGGCTACGGCATCGATCCGACCATCTCGACGCCGCACAACAAGGGCGGCCAGCTCCAGTACCTGCGGTGGGAGCTCGACGGCGTGCGCATCGATTTCGAGAACGCGGATTCGTCGGCGGACGCGTTGTCCGTGACGTCGTCGTTCGCCGAGCGCGTTCCGGGCATGAAGTTCGGCGTGTGCGAAGAGCTGCCGTATCACCCGAGCGACGACTGCTTCGAAGAAGTGCCCGATCCGGCGCGGATCGCGGCGTTCGCCGATCTGCGCTGCGGCACGCTCACCGCCGGCCCGCTCGAGGACGCGCAGACGCAGTTCATCTCGACGTCGACGGCGGGCACGTTCGACGGCCGCACGCCCAAGTGGGTCGTCCTGCATCTGCCTCTCACGGAGCCGGCCGCGCGCATCCGCGTCGGCGGCGGCCCCGACGACTGGATCAGCGTCAAGCCGGGCGGCTCGGTTCTGATCGGCAACGAGCGCGAGATCGACATCCTCGGCATTCCGAACAGCGACGATCCCGCGCGGACGTTCTATCTCTACTACCAGCTCGGCGATCAGATCCCGGTCGATCCGCCGATCCCGGCCGGCAAGCTGGTGCCTCTCAACGGCTGCTCCGTCAGCAACTGGCCATGAGCGCGCGAGGAGGGCCGCGGTTCCCGCGGTCCTCCGCTTCCGTTCGGCGTTAAGCTTTCCGGCATTCCGCACGCGCGTTTCTCACGCTTTCCGGACTGGCGGCGCGGCCTTGGCGTCGCGCTCGTGGTGGGAGGTGTCGCACTCGTCGCCTGGATGCTGCCGGCGGATCGCGTGCGGTTTGCGATCGCGCTCGAGCGGGCGCGGCTCGCGGCGGATGATCCGCGCATCGTGCCGATGCGGCTGGCGTCGCGCGATGATGCGCGGCTGCTCGAGCGCGCGGCGGCGGCGCTCGCGCGGATGCTGCCGCGGGCGCGGACGTACGTCGAGCGGCTCGAATGCGCATCGGCGCTGAACGAGCTGGCGGCGCGGGCGGGCGGTGCGGGGGCGAAGCGCGGGGAGGCGATCGCGTCGATGCTCGCGGGCGATGCGCCTGCGCATGCGGTGGCGGCGCTCGCGGACGCGCATGCACCCGCGACGAACGGCGCGGCGTTCTGGAACGACGTCGCGGCGATTCGCGGCGCGACCGGACGCGACGACGAGTCGATCGCGGCGCTGGCGGCGCTCGATCGCGCGTTGATGCAGGAGCCGCGTCGCGCGGAGGCGCTGTTCAATCGCGCCGTGCTGGTCGAGCGGCTCGGGCTCACGCCGCTCGCGCGCGACGCGTGGCGGACGTATCTCGACGTCGACGCGCAGTCGTCGTGGGCGAACGAGGCGCGGGCGCGGCTCGCGGCGCAACGCGCGAGCGATGAAGAGGCGTGGAGCGGCGTGAAGGGCACGTTCGATCGGTTGCCGCCGGACGCGCTGCGCGCGCTCGCGCAGCGCTTTCCCGAGCACACGCGCAAGTTCGCCGAAGCGGTGTCGCTCACGTCGTGGGCGGCGGCAATGGCGGGCGGCAACGCGGCGGCGGCGCGTGCATCGCTCGCGCAGGCGCGCGTCGCGGGCGAGTGGCTGCAGCGCGAGCGCGGCGAGTCGCTGCTCGCCGAGACGGTCGCGGCGCTCGACCGCGCGCCGCGCGACACGCGCGTCATCGGCGGCTTGCTCGCGTATCGCGCGGGACGGCTCGCGTACCGCGACGGCGACCTCGCGGGCGCCGAGCGCGCGTTGCGCGCATCCGAGGAGCAGCTCGCGCGCGCGAAGAACCCGATGGCGCGGTATGCGCGCTTCTACGTCGCAAGCGTGCTGTTCGACGAAAGCCGCGGTGCGGATGCGGCGGCTATGCTCGAAGCGATGCTCGCCGAGGAGCGCAGCGCGCCGGGACATCGCGCGCTGACCGCGCGGATCCTGTACGAGCTCGCGCTGTGCGATGCCGTCGCCGGCCACTGGTCGGACTCGCTCGCGCACGCACAGGAATCGGTCGCGCTACATCGCGCGCTTGGCGAGCGCGGGTTCGAGGCGGCGGCGGAGGCGGTGGTCAGCGAGGACTACGACCTCATCGCACAGCCGGAGCTCGCGCGCCGGCACGGACTCGCCGCTCTGCGCGAGAGCTGCGCGTTCGGCGATTTCGGCCGCGCGCGTGTCGTGCTCGCGGCGCTTTCGCGCACGGAACTCCGCGGCGGTCGATGGGAGTGGGCGCGCGCGCTCATCCGCCTCGAGGCGCAGCTCGCGCCGCCCAATCCTTCACTCGACTCGGAGATGTTCCTGCGCGACGCTGCCGCCGCCGGGCATCTCAGCGATGCGAATGCCGCGTCGCGCGCCTTGCTCCGCGCGCGGACGACGGCATTGCGCATCGTCGACGGAGCCGCGCGCGCGAAACTGCTCGCCGACGTCGATGCCGTCGAAGGGACGCTTGCGTTGCGCGACGATCCGCGCCGCGCCGTCGCGCGGCTGTCGTCGGCGATCGCGTTCCAGCAGCGCGCCGAACGTCCGATCGTCCTCCCGCAGCTGTTCCTCGCACGTGGCCGCGCGCAGTCGGCGCTCGGCGCGCTCGACGCTGCGCGCGTCGATTTCGACGACGGCATCCGCGCGCTCGAACAGCAGCGGTCCGGCGTGCACGACGCGGAGCTGCGTCCCGGCATCTTCGGCGACGGCGCGGAGCTCTTCGATGAAGCGGTCGCGCTCGCGCTGCGCCGCGGCGATGCGGCGGCGGCGTTCGCATACGTCGAGCGCGGACGCGCGCGCACGGTGTTCGAAGAGATCGAAGGCGAACGAGCGACCGCGCTGCCGCCGCTCGCGGACATCCGCGCGCAACTCGAACCGTCGACGGCGCTCGTCGAGTACTGCGCGCTGCGCGACCGGCTGGCGATCTTCGTCGTGACGCGCGAACGCCTGGTGTTGCGGACCATGCCGGTGTCGCGCGCGGAGCTCATGCGTGCGGCGGACGCGTTCGTCGAGTCGCTCGCATCGCGGCCGAACAGCGGCGATCCGCAAACATCCGGTGCGCGGCTGCATCAGTGGCTCGTCGCGCCGATCGCGTCGGATCTCGCCGGCGCGTCGACACTCGTCACGATCGCCGGTGACGCGCTGCAGCGCGTGCCGTTCGCGGCGTTGTACGACGCGGCGACGCGCGTGTATCTCGTCGAGCGCTACACGCTGACGAGCGCGCCGAGTGCGGCGGTATACGCGGTCGCGCTCGATCGTGCAAACGCGCGCGACGCGAGTGCGCCGCGGAACGCGCTCGTGTTCGCGAATCCCGCCGCGCCGGTCGATCGCTATCCCAATCTGGCGCCGCTCGAGAACGCGGAAATCGAGGCGCGCCTCGTCGCGCGGCGGTATCCCAAAGCCGATGTCCTCACGCGCGGCAATGCGACCGCGGAGCGCTTCCTCGGCGTCGCGCCGGCGTATGCGATCGTGCATTACGCGGGTCACGCGGTCGTGCGGCCGAACGAGCCGGGCAGTTCGGCGCTCATCTGCGCGGCCACGCCGCAAACGGGCGGCGATCTGACGGCGCGGCAGATCGGGCGGATGCATTTCGATGCGACGCGCGTCGTCGTGCTCGCGGCATGCGGCACGCTGCGCGGGCGCGACATCGCCATCGAAGGCGTGACGAGTCTGTCGCACGCGTTCCTCGTCGCGGGCGTGCCGGAGATCGTCGGCACGTTGTGGGACGTCGCGGACGATGAGGTCGCACCGCTCATGCGCGCGCTGCACGCGCAGCTCGCGCGCGGAGCGTCGGCGCCGGAAGCGTTGCGCGCGGCGCAGCTCGCGGCGTTGCGTGCGGCGTCGACGCGCGATCCGCGCCGTTGGGCCGCGTTCGCGGCGATCGGCGCCGCGCCGTCAGCGCGTCAGCTGGATCACCGTGATCTCGCCGCCGACGGCGAGGCGCGAGGGCGGACCCCAGTAGCCGGTGCCGCGGTTCACGTACAGCCACAGCCCGCCCACGCGATGTAGGCCGGCGACGATCGGCTGGAAGCGCTTGATGATCAGGTTGAACGGGAAAAACTGACCGCCGTGCGTATGTCCGGAGAGCTGCAGATGCGCGCCGAGGCGGTTCGCGGCTTCGGCGGTCTGCGGCCGATGGGAGAGGAGCACTTTCACGGCGTCGCGCGGCGCGGACGCGAGCGCGCGGTCGGGATCCTGTTTGTGCGTGTAGCGGCCCATCGGATCGGTGACGCCGGCGATGACGAGCTTCGCGTCGCCGCGCGTGATGACGCGGTGATCGTTCTTCAGAAACTGCAGCCCGAGGGACTCGAGCGCGGGGATCCATTCGCTCGCGCGCCAGTAGTACTCATGGTTGCCGGTGACGTAGAAGACGCCGTCGCGCGCGCGAAGGTCGCGCATCGGCTGCACTTGTTCGCGCAATTCGTCGAGTAAGCCGTCGACGAGATCGCCGGTGATGGCGACGGCGTCGGGTGCGAGCGCGTTCGTGCGCTCGACGAGTGACTCGACGAAGCGGCGCTGGATGGTCGGGCCGACGTGCACGTCGCTCCACTGCACGATGCGGTAGCCGTCGAGCTCCGGCGGCAGCTCGTCGATGCGGACGGCGACGTGGCGCACGCGCGGACAGCGCGCCTGCACGAGCCCGACGAGCGTGAGCGCGAGGGCGGCGGCGAGGATGCCGAGGCTGAGAGCGCGCGCGTCGACGAGCGGCCAGGTTTGCGCGGCGAACAGCCAGCGCGCGAGCCAGTAGAGGACGCGCGCGGCGTCGGTGAGCGCGACGAGCACGAGGAGCGTCGAGAAGATCGCCAGCGTCGCGTAGCCGGTCCAGTGCACCAGCGTGCGCTGTGCGAGCGTTTCGGAGCGGCGGAAGAGCATCGGCAGAATGCCGAGCGCGGAGAGCGCGACGAGGGCGATCCACGCGACGGCGGGCGCGATGCCGGCCGCGGCGGCGCCCGCCAGCAGCGGACGTCCCGCGTAGGCGAAGAGCGAGAGCCAGATCGCGGCGGTGAGCACGATGCGCGTCTGCGACGCGAGCGCGATCTCGCGGATGCGTTTCTTCTTCATGAGACGAGCAAAACAAAGCGCGTGTCAGAGCTATTCGGCGGCCTCTGCGGCGCGTGAAACTCGCGCGTTTGTTGCACTACAAAACGGGCGAAGGAGGATCTTTGCTCATGTGGAAACCACGTGACCGAGAACGCTACATCGGGTCGTACGATCCCGAGCACGAGATGCCGGATCCCGACCGTAATGCAGGCGACCGCTGGCAGTCCGATGCGTACCGTCATGGTGCGCGCGATGGCCGCTTCGCCTACCGTTTCAACCCCGACCGTTTCGAACGAAACTTCGACCGCGAGCCGTCCGGCAACAGTTGGAGCGGCGACGGACGCGACTTCAACCGCAACTGGGACCGCGGTAACGAGCGCGACTTCGGCGGACGCGACTTCGATCGCGGGAACTACAACGACCGCAACTTTAACGACCGTAACTTCAACGACCGCAACTTCAACGACCGTTTCAGCGGCGGTGGCTACAGCGGCGGCGGTTACGACCGCGGCAGCAGCTCCGATCGCGGCTACGGCTTCGGCGGCTCCGACCGCGGTGGCTGGGATCGCGACCGCGACCGCAATTACAGCGGCGGCAACTACGGCGGAGGCAACTACGACCGCGGCGGCTACGGCAGCAACAGCAACTACGGCAACAGCAACTACGGCAACAACAACTACGATCGCGGCAACGGTGGCGGCTACAACAGCAGCGACCGCGGCTGGGATCGCGATCGCGAGTCGCGCGGCAGCTCCGACTATGACCGCGGCGGCTTCGTGATCCCGAACGATCGCGACCAGCTCCACGGCTCCGATCGCTACGGCTCGGACCGCGGCTGGGATCGCGACCGGCAGGGCTCGCGCGACGACTGGAACCGCGGCGGCAGCAACTGGGACCGCGACTGGCGCCGGCGCTGACCTGCACGGTTGTCAGCGTTGACCGAGACGTAACGCCTGACGAGAAACCGCCGCGCGCCTCCGACATCGAATATTCGAACCCAACCCGTTCGTTTCAATCGGTGCAAGGAGGCACGCGGTGGTCCATCGTCGTCACATCCAGGTCGTTTCGTTTCTCGTAGTGCTCCTTTTCGGCTGCGCCCAATCGCAGTCCGCGCCGCTCCCCGCGAACGCATCCAAAGGAGGAACTCGATCCATGTCGCAGTCGCCTGACAACTTCACCAAACCGGCCGACGCCGAGCTGCGCCAGAAGCTGACGCCGCTCCAGTACGAGGTCACGCAGCACGAAGGCACCGAGCCGGCCTTCCGCAACGAGTATTGGAACAATCACCAGCCGGGCATCTACGTCGACGTCGTCTCCGGCGAGCCGCTGTTCTCGTCGCTCGATAAGTTCGATTCCGGCACCGGCTGGCCGAGCTTCACCAAGCCGCTCGCGCCCGAGAACGTCACCACGAAGACGGATCGCAAACTCTTCATGGCGCGCACCGAGGTCCGCTCGAAGCACGCCGACTCGCACCTCGGGCACGTCTTCGACGACGGTCCCGCGCCGACCGGCCTCCGCTATTGCATGAACTCGGCGTCGCTCCGCTTCATCCCCGCCGATCGGCTCGAGGCGGAAGGCTACGGCCGCTACGCGTCGCTCTTCGGCAAGAGCACGCACAACAACGAGATCAAGCCGGTCAGCAACACGCACGTGACGGGCAGCGCGCACACCGACGCGTCGCACCTGCAGACGGCCACGCTCGCCGGCGGCTGCTTCTGGGGGATGGAAGACCTGCTGCGCAAGCTTCCCGGCGTGACGCACGTCGTCGTCGGCTACACCGGCGGCAACGTCGAGCACGCGACGTACGAGCATCACGAGGGACACGCGGAAGCCGTCGAGCTGACGTTCGATCCGGCGAAGATCTCGTACGCGCAGATCCTCGAGTTCTTCTTCAAGATGCACGATCCGACGACGCTCAACCGGCAGGGGAACGACGTCGGCACGTCGTATCGCTCGGCGATCTTCTACCACAACGACGAGCAGCGCCGGGTCGCGGAGCAGGTGAAGGCGAAGGTGGAGAAGTCGGGCGCGTGGAAGCGTCCCATCGTCACCGAGATCGTTCCGGCGAAAGCGTTCTGGACGGCCGAGGAGTACCACCAGGATTACCTGATCAAGCATCCGGGCGGCTACACGTGCCATTACGTGCGGCCCATCAAGTTTGACTAGTTCGTGTCAGGTCCGCCGCGTCAAACGCGCGGCGGACCGCACTTCCTACCGTCCCCGCCACTTCACGAACACCACCGCGAGCACGAGCAGGAACGTCACCGCGTTCGCCACCATGATCGCGATGTCGCGGCGCAGCACGCCGTAGACGAGCCACAGAAAGACGCCGGTCGCGAAGAGGCGCAGGTAGTGCCACGAGAAATCGGCGGCGCTGCGCGTCTTCAGCGTCTGCCAGACTTGCGGCAGCCACGCGCCGGTCGTCCCGATCGCCGCCGCGAGTCCGATCGCGGTCATCCACCGTTCGCTCATCGGAAGAGCAGCAGGTCGCGGCTGAGGGTCACGTTCATCGCGCGCAGCGTATCGAGTTTCTCGCGCTCGCGCGCACGCAATCCGCGATACGACGACGACATCACGTCGGCGATCGCGTCGCGATCGAGCTCCGCGTGATGCTCGATGCGCGCGTGGCGTTCGAGCGTGAAGAGCGGCGCGAACTGTTCGATCGTGCGTTGCGTGCGGTCGCGTTCGACGCGCTCGCCGAGGACCGCGGCGCGCAGCTCGATGAGATCGTCGGCGCCGGGCAGCACGACGAGCAACGCGCCGCCGGGCGCGAGCACGCGGCGGAACTCTTCGGGACTGAGGCGCGCGGTGATCGATGCGACCGCGTGGAACGACGCGTCGGCGTACGGCAGGAAGCGGTCCGCGTTCGCGACGACCCACGTGCAGTCGCGATAGCGCTTCGCTGCGAGCTCGATGGCTGGAACGGAGATGTCGACGCCGTGGCCTTCGATCGCGTAGGCACGGCGGAACGCGCCGAGGTGATGGCCTTCGCCGCAGCCGGCATCGAGGAGCGTGTCGCCGGAACGCAGCGGCAGCGCAGCGACGATCGCGTCGACGAGCGGCGCGGCGAAGCCGCGTTCGAGAAAACGGCGGCGCGCGGTGACGGCCTGCGGCGTGTCGCCCGGTGCATGCGAGCGGCGGTCCTGCGGCTGCAGCAGATTCACGTAGCCGCTGCGTGCGACGTCGAACGCGTGGCCGTTCGCACAGACGTAGATCCGCTCGCGCAAGGCAAGGGGCTGGTGACACGTGCGCACGGAGCAGAGCAGATGCATCGCGTACTATCCTCCCATGCAGCGCTCTTCCCGACGCCTGCTCGCGCTCGTCGCCGCGCTCACGGCGTTTCTCGTGCTCACCGCGCTGCTGTACCAGCTCGGCATGGCGCGCCTCGAAGGGAAGCCGCGCTCGTTCTGGGACTCGTTCGAATGGTCGGCGGAGACGCTGAGCACGACCGGCTACGGCGCGGACGCGAAGTGGAAGCATCCGGCAATGGTGCTGCTCGTCGTGGTCGTGCAGTTCGCCGGCGTGTTTCTGTTCTTCCTCGTCATTCCGATCTTCCTCGTGCCGTTCCTCGAAGAACGCTTTGAAGAACGCGTGCCGCGCGTCGCGCGCGACGATCTCGAAGACCACGTGATCGTCTTCCGTTTCGGACCGACCGTCGAGACGCTGCTGCTGCGGCTCGCGGCGAAGAACGTGGCGTCGCTCGTCGTCGAGCTCGACGAGCCGCAGGCGCGCGCGATGATGGAGCGCGGACAGCCGGTCGTCTTCAGCCGCACCGAGGAAGACCTGCTCGACATCTGCCGCCTCGGCGACGCGCGCGCGATCGTCGCCAACGGACGCGATCAGGAAAACGCGGCGCTGATCCTGCGCGCGCGGCAGATGGGCTTCACGAAAGAGATCCTCGCGTTCGTCGAAGATCCATCGCATCGCAAGCCGATGGAGCTTGCCGGCGCGACGGCCGCGTACACGCCGCGGCACATCGTCGCCGCGGCGCTCGCGGCGCATGCGAGCGATCGCATCAGCCCGCGCCTGCCGGGCATCGATCGGCTCGAAGGACTCGAGCGCCGCGAACTGCGCGTGCCGCCCGCGAGTCCGCTCGCGGGGAAAACGCTGGCGGAGGCGAAGCTGCCGGCGGTGGTGGTCGGCCTGTGGTCGCGGTCGCGATTGCACACGCGCTGTCACGGCAACACCGTGCTCGAGCCGAACGCGGTCGTCGAGCTCGTGGGCGACGCGGACGCGCTGGAGCAGACCGCGGCGATGCTCGGCACGCCGCTGCTGCGCAATAGCGGTCCGTTCCTCATCGGCGGCTTCGGCGAAGTTGGACGCAAAGTCCACGAGCTGCTCACCGATGTCGGCGAGGAAGTGCGCGTCATCGAACAGCGCGCGGGCGCGAACGTCGACGTCGCGGGTGACGTGCTCGATACGTACGTCCTCGCGCGCGCGGGCTTCGCGACCTCGCGCGGTCTCATCCTCGCGCTCGACAGCGACGACTCCACGCTCTTCGCCACGGTCATCGCGCGCGATCTCGCCGGTGACGTGCCGATCATCGCCCGCGTGAATCACGCGCGGAACGTCGAGAACATTCACCGCGCCGGCGCCGACTACGCGCTCTCGATCTCCGACGTCTCCGGCGAGATGCTCTCCGCCCGCCTCCTCGGGCGCGAGGCGCGCGTCCGCGAAGAGCACCGCCGCATCTTCCGCGTCGACGGCGCGTCGTGCGCGGGACGCACCGCCGGCGATCTCGCGCTGCAGGACGCGCGCATCGTGCTCGCCGTCGAGCGTGGGGGCGCCGTGCTGCGCAACGTCGCGCCGGAGTTCCGCATCGAAGTGGGCGACGCGGTGTGGCTGTGCGCGGTGTGAGCGCGCGTCGCGTGTCCGTGTTGTGAACACGCACGGGCGGCGTAGACACGCCGTCCGTTGTCTCCGTACCACGGGCCATGCAATACACGTCGGGCCTTCACCGCATCAGCGGCTACGCACCGCTGCCATGGGGGCTGGACATGCTCCTCACCGACGCGTGCAATCTGCGCTGCACGTACTGTCCGATCACGACGGACATGGAGACGCTGCGGCCGAGCGCGGTGATGAACACGGAGAAGGCGCTCGCGTTCATCGAGTCGATCGCGTCGTTCAAGCCGATGATCCGCTTCTTCGGCGGCGAGCCGTTCCTGCATCCGGAGTGGCCGCGCATCTTCGCCGCGGCGGTGTCGCGCGGGCTGCCGATCACGGTGGTGACGAACGGCACGCGCCTCGTGGGACGCGCGGAAGAGCTCGTGCGCAGCGGCCTCCTCGCCGTCGGCCTGTCGGTCGATCCGCCGTCGGCGAACGACCGCTTCCGCGGCAACGGCACGTTCGAGCTCTGCGCGCAGGTCGTGCGCGAGATCCACGAGGCGCGCGAGCGGCTCGGCTCGAAGACGCCGCAGATCGAGATCTATTCGACCGTCTACGAGGGGACGTACGCGTCGCTGACGGCGTGGGCCGAGGAGCTGCGCGCGTGGCGCATCGACACGTTTCGACTGCAGCATCAGATCTGGCTGCGCACGGCGCAGCGGCCGGTCTCGGAAGAACTGATCGCGCGCGCGACCGGCGACACGACGTTCTTCCGCTCCGACGTCGACACCTACTGCAGCGACGAGATGCCGAACGTCGACGTGACCGTGCTCGAGCGCGAGCTGCGCGCGCTCGCGTCGACGCAGTATCCGTATCGACTCGAGTTTCATCCGCCGCTGCCCGTCGAGGAGATGATCGAGTTCTACCGCGATCCGGAGTTTCAGCGGAAGACGGCGCGGCCTTGCACGCTCATCTCGTCGTACGCGTTCGTCGATCCGCGCGGCCGTTTGTATCCGTGCCTCACGCTCGACATGGGCAACGTCTTCGAGCGGCCGTTCGAGGAAGTGTGGAACGGCGCGAAGTTCCGCGCGTTCCGCCGGCTGCTGCGGAAGCACGAACGCTTGCCCTTGTGCGAGCGCTGCCCGGCGTGACCGTGAGTCCTACGCGTCCGCGCTGAACTTGAAGCGCGTCACTTCGCTCTCGAACTCGCGGCCGCTGCGCACGAGGTTCTGAACAGTCGTCGTGAACTCGCGCGCGACGGCGTCGTTCTTCTGCGCGATGTCGAGCATCTCCCGTGAGGCGTCGGCGATGCGGTCGGTCTCCTGCAGCTGATGCTCGAGGAGGTTGCGCATCGCGCGCGCGTCTTCGGCGATCTTTTCGAGCGCCGACGTGATGCCGCGGCCGGCCGTCGATTGTTCCGCCGTCGCGTTCTTGACCTGCGCGGCGATGTCGCGCACGCGCTCGGATTCTTCGGTCATCAGCTGCGTACCGCGCGCCTGTTCGCGCGTGGCGCGGTTGATCTCGGAGATGTGATCGGACATGCGCGAGGTGACCTCGTGCAGCCGGCGGCTGGCCTGCGACTGCTCGCCGAGCGCGCGCGAGATGCGCGTGGCCATGTCGTACGAGCGGCTCGCGCTCTCGACGATCTTCGAGAGCGACTGCGCGGCGTCCTGCGCGAGCTGCACGTTGCCCGTCACTTTCGCCACGCCCTCGTGCATCTTGGCGACGGCCTGGCGCGAGCCGCTCTGCACGGCCTTGATGATCGTGCCGATCTCTTTCGTCGAGCCGCGCGTGCGCTCGGCGAGCTCGCGGATCTCGTCGGCGACGACGGTGAAGCCGGCGCCCTGCTCGCCCGCCTGCGCGGCGATGATGGCGGCGTTCAGCGAGAGCAGGTTCGTGCGGTTCGCGACCTCCTCGATGACCGTCAGGATCTGGCTGATCTCGCCGACGCTGCGCTGCAACTCGTCGATCGTGCGCGCGGTGCTCATCGTCAGCTCGTGCGTCGCGTTGATGCCTTCGACCGTGCGGTTCACCGCTTCGCCGCCGCCGCGCGCGTCCTCGCGTACCTGCTGCGCGATCTCCGCGGTGGCCTGCGAGGACGACAGCAGCTCGCCCGCGGTCGACTCCATCTGCGCGACGAACGAGAGCACTTCGTCGCCGATGCCGGCCAGGACTTCCGTCCGCTGCGACATCTCGTTCATCGACGCGTTCATCTCCGTCGTCGACGACGACGTCTTCTCCACCGACTGAAACAGGTAGTCCATGCTCCGCGCGACTTCCTCGGCGGACGCCTGCAGTTCCAGCGCGCGGCTCGACGCGTCCTGCGTGAGTCCGGAAACGGTGTCGGCGGCGGCGAGCACGCTGCGCACGCCGGCGCGCACGTTCTCGACCGCCATCGACGAGCTCTCGGTCAGCTCGCTCTGGTTGCGCGAGCGCGCGAGGAGCATCTCCGTGCCGCCGGTGATGACGCGCACGCCGTCGGTGATCGTCGAGCCGCTGCCGCCGACGCGCCCGAGGAGCCGCCGCAGATTCGCGCGCGTTTCGCCGAAGCTGTCGGCGAGCTGGCCGATCTCGTCGTCGGAGAAGACTTGCGGCGCGACGTCGAAGTTGCCCTGCGCCATCTCGCGCGCGAGCTCGCGCAGCGCGTTGAGCGGCATGGTGGCGTCGCGCGAGAGAATCACCGTCGCCGCGCTGAACACGGCCGTGGTCAGCAGCACCACGACGAGCGTGTAGAACGTGATCTGCGCGGGGATGTTCTTGTACTGCGTCCACGGGATCGACAGCGCGAGGATCGAGCCGTCGCGCAGCTGCGCGAAGCGGCTCACGTGCGGACTCACGTACGCGTTGCTGTCGCCGTTGCGGATCGCGCGCATGGCCGCGATCTCCTCCGGCGTCAGCGCGTCTTTCGTGTCGGTGACGTGCCCGTGCGGATCGATGAGGTGCAGCGAGTAGTCCGACGGGATGTAGATGCGCATCGTGTCGAGCGCCGACGCGTCGACCTTCGCGAGCACGTTGGCGTTGTCCATCACGCGCTGGAAGCGATCCGCCGACGAATCGATCGCCAGCCGCTCGAGCGTCTGCGAGACGCGCGTCGAGATGAGAAGGATCAGCGCCAGCGCGGAGACGCTGAGCGAGCCGATGAAGACGATGGCGATCTTCTTGCCGAGGGTGATGCCGGAGCCGGTGTAGTGCACGCGCTTGCCGGCGGCGGCGCGCAGCAGCTGATGCTTGCCCATCGCGTAGCCCCAGACGATCGAGGCGAACGCGGAGATCAGTCCCGCGACGGCGAAATGCGCGAAGCCGTTGAGCGTGCGGATGAAGAGCAGCGACGCGACGAGCGCGAAGAGAAACGCGCCGCCGGCCCAGAGCGCGAGCGAGAGCGCTTTCGTGCGATCGAGACACGCCGACATCGCGCGCGAGAGATCGCCGCGGCCGTTCAGCGCGGCCTCGACGGCCTCGGCATACGGGCGCACGCCGAGGGTGAAGACGACGCAGCCGAAGGCATACATCACCGCGAGCAGCGCGACGAGGCCGAAGAGATGCGCCGTCGAGAGCTGCACCACCTGCGTGAGGAAGAGCAGCGCGGGCGGCACGCTGATCGCGAGCGGCGGCGCGAGAAGCCAGAGCAGGTACCGGCGACTGAAAGACATAGGGATGTCGCGATTATAGAGGCACGCTTGACATCGCCTCGCGGACGGCGCTTGATGGCACCCTTGGCGCGGTTGCAGGCAAACGTCAGATCCGAACGCCGCCGCTACGGGAGAGTGAAGCTCGATCAGTCTCTGCCGGCGCGGTTCGGCGACGTGCGCGTGCACGTGCTCGAGGTGTCGGTCACGGGCTTTCTCCTCGCGCACGAGGGCCGCATCGCGCCCGGCCTCACGCAGCCTCTCGTCATCGACTGGCAGGGCCGCGACGTCGAGCTGGTCTGCAACGTGGTGCGCTCGACGCTGTGGCGTCTCGCGAAGACGATGGGAGCGACGAGCATCTATCACTCCGGCGTGCGGATCATGAGCGAGATCGGCGACTCGCGGCGCGCGCTGCGCGAGCTCATCGCCGAGCGCATCATCCGCGCGCTCGACGAGCAGAAGGCGAATGCGCGCGGCATCCCGCCGCTCGCCGCGTACATGTACCAGCCGGGCAAGGGCGAGCTCTATCGCCGCTGCGAGTTCATCGACGGCACGTGGCGGAAGACGGAGACCATCCGCATCGAGCAGCCCGCGAACGGCTTCACGGTGTCCGCGGAGATCGATCCGCTGCAGGTGGACGTGCTCTGCCGCACGTGGGAGTCGACGACGGCGGAAGGGAAGCGGCTGACGCAGATGCTGGCCGAGCTTTCGATCCGCAAAAGCGAAGGCGTGCCGACCCGCCGTTACGAGCCGTGACGCTTGCGCGGAATGGCCCGAGAGTCGCATCGTCCACCGCCATGTCTACAGCCAAGCGCGGCGATGTCGTTCACGTTCACTACCGCGGCACTCTCGACGACGGCACGGAGTTCGACTCCTCCGCCGGCAGCGATCCGCTGACCTTCACCCTCGGCGCGGGCGAAGTGATCCCCGGCTTCGAGAATGCGATCGAAGGGATGTCGACCGGCGAGAAGAAGACCGAGACCATTCCCGCGGACAACGCGTACGGCAACCGCCGCGAGGAGCTCGTGTTCAAGGTCGGCCGCGACCAGATGCCGGCCGACACCGAGATCGAAACGGGCGACATGCTGCAGGTCGGATTTCCCGACGGCAGCAGCGCCGCCGTGCAGGTCACCGCGCTCGACGACGCGTCCGTGACGCTCGACGCGAACCATCCGTTGGCGGGGAAGAACCTCACGTTCGAGCTGGAGCTGGTCGGGATCGACTAACGCTTCAGACTCTGAGCGAGCCGCGGAAGCCGCGCGCCGCGTAATACGACTGCGCGCCGTTGTGATACGTGAAGACGGTGTCGTAGCGCCGATCGCAGAACAGCGCGCCGCCGAGCTTGCGGATCGCGGCAGGCGTCTCGATCCAGCTCGACGTCTTGAGATCGAACGCACCGAGCTTCTGCAGCTCGCGATACTGCGTTTCCGTCAGCAACTCGATGCCGATCTCGGCGGCCATGTCGGCCGCGCTGCCTTCGGGACGATTCTCTTTCCGCGCGTCGAGCGCCTCGCGGTCGTAGCAGAGACTTCTGCGTCCCGCGGGACTCTCGGCGGAGCAGTCGTAGAACACGAACGTGCCGCCGTCGTGACCGACGACGTCCGGCTCGCCGCCGGTGCACTCCATCTCGTGCAGCACCGACAGCTTCTCAGGCTGCTTCTCGAGCTTCTTCTGCACGTCGGACCACTCGATGCCTTTGTGGCGCTTGCCGTGTTTCTCGAAACGCGCTTTGAGGGTCTCGAGGAGCTCGTCCTGTTGTTTCGACGACAACGCGTTCTTCGCGGCTTTCTTGCTCATACGGCGCGTTACTGTACCGCACGCCCGGCGCGCATTTCGTACTTCTGCTACCCTCCTTTCACCGCACATGGCGTGGTGGATCTGGGTGCTCATCGGCTTCGTGCTGCTGGCCGTCGAGATGGCGTCGACGACGATGCACATCGCCTTCTTCGCCGTCGGCGCGTTCGTCGTCGCGGTGCTGGTCGCCGTTGGCGTGCACCTGCCGTTGTGGGGAGAGCTGCTCGTCTTCACCGGCGTGTCGCTCGCCGCGTTTTTCTTCGTGCGGCCGTACGTCGTGCGCCGGCTGCGGCTGAACGAGACGCGCGTCGTCGACACGCTCGTCGGCGAGCAGGCCATCGCGCTGGACGACATCGCGCCCGCGTCGATCGGTAAAGCAGAGATGCGCGGCACGACCTGGAGCGCGCGCAACATCGGGGAAACATCGCTGGCCCGCGGCCAGCGCTGCGTGGTGACGCACGTCGAAGGGCTGGTCCTTCACGTCCGCGTCGCCTGAGTCAACGCCGTTAACGTTCCATCACCGTCACGAGGAAAACCATGGGCAATCTCATCGTCGCCGCCGTCGTCGCGATCTTCGCGATGATCGTCATCTCGAAAATCGTCCGCGTCGTTCCGCAGCAGCAGGCCTGGGTCGTGGAGCGCCTCGGCAAGTTCTATCAGACGCTCGACGCCGGCCTGCACATCCTCTGGCCGTTTCTCGACACGGTCCGCTACAAGCACTCGCTGAAAGAAATCGCGCTCGACGTTCCCGAGCAGGTCTGCATCACCAAGGACAACGTGCAGGTCGCGGTCGACGGCGTGCTGTACTTCAAGATCCTCAATCCCGAGCGCGCGTCGTACGGCATCAGCGACTACACGTACGCGATCTCGCAGCTCGCGCAGACGAACCTCCGCAGCGAGATCGGCAAGATCGATCTCGACAAGACCTTCGAGGAGCGCACGAACATCAACGCGCAGGTCGTGCAGGAAGTCGACAAGGCATCCGAGGCGTGGGGCGTGAAGGTGCTGCGCTACGAGATCAAGAACATCACGCCGCCGCAGGACGTGCTCGCGGCGATGGAGAAGCAGATGCGCGCCGAGCGCGAGAAGCGCGCGACCATCCTGCAGTCGGAAGGCGAGCGCGACGCGGCGATCAACACGGCCGAGGGACAGAAGCAGCAGGTCATCAAAGCGTCGGAAGCGAAGAAGCAGCAGCAGATCAACGAGGCCGAAGGACAGGCCTCCGCCATTCAGGCGATCGCCACGGCCACCGCGGAAGGCATCCGACTCGTGGCGGAGACGATCAAGATTCCGGGCGGCCACGAGGCGATGCAACTGCGGCTCGCCGAGCAGTACATCAAGGAATTCGGCCAGCTCGCCAAGAGCGGCACGTCGCTGGTCGTGCCGGCGAACGTCTCGGACGTCACGTCGATGCTGCAGCTGGCGATGGGCGTGATCAAACCGCAGGTGGACGCGACGCCGAAGATTCCGCTGCGGCCGCAGGTCTGATGCAAACAACGGCGCGACGCGTGCGCGTCGCGCCGTTGCACGTGGACTACGAGTTCATGTCCTTGCCCGCCTCGAGCGCCTTCACCGCGTCCTCGAGCATGTGCTTGTTGACGCCGTCCGGCGCCTGCGCAAGCGCGAGCTTCGCGTACTTCAGCGCGTCCTTGTAGCGTCCCACCGCGCTGTAGCCGCGCGCGAGGCCGACGTTGACCGGCCAGACGTTCGGATGCAGCTTCGCGTTGAGCTCCCACACGCGCAGCGCCTCCGCCTTGTCGCCCTTCGCCAGCAGCTGCCGCGCGTACTGATGCAGATCGAGCGCCGTGGCGGTCGGATGCGCGAACGCCTTCTCGCGCGTGGCCTTCGCCTCGGCGATCTTGCCGTTCGCTTCCTGCGCCATCGCCAGCGTCGAGAGCGTGGTGAAGTTCTCCTGGCCGATGAACGTCGCGTTCACCGCGGCATTGGCCCACTCCAGCGCCTCGGCATTGCGGCCGTTCTGCAGCGCGTATTGCGCCCCCTCGACCCACGCCTGCGACGAGAAGCCCTTCGCGTTCCGCAGCTCGTTGCGGATCGAAGCCATGTACAGATCGGTCATGTTGTCGACCGTGATGCGCAGCGGCAGCTGGATGTCTTCCCACTTGAGCGCGACGGTCGCGCGCTCCTGCTCGCGGTCGGTGAACTCGTACGTGAGGTACTCGTTGTACTCGCTCTTCGACGGCTTCACCTTCACGCGCAGCGCGTCGTCCTTCGGGTCGTAGTAGAAGCTGCCCCACGAGGTGGAGTTCTTCGAGAAGATCACCGTCCAGTCGTCGTTCGCGGCGGTGATCACGCTGAGGCCGTAGCTGCCGGCGGGGAGCGGCTGCCCTTCGACCTTGATGTCGTGCGAGGTCGTGAAGACGGTGTTCTCGTTCGCGCCCGCGCGCCACGGGCATTCGGTGCAGGTGCCGAAGCCGAGGTTCGTGAGGCCGTAGGGAACGAGCTCGCCCCAGATGTGGCCGCGGCGGTCGATGCCGCGCACGACGTGCGGACTGCTGTAGTCGATGCTTACCGTGACCAGCCCGATCGACTGCGACACGTGCGAGCGCTGATTGCCGCCGCTCGGCGGCAGCGTGATCTGCTGCGCGAACGCCGCGGGGACGAGCAGCAGCGCAAGCGCAGACGCAATGATGGAATGACGCATAAATGACTCCTCCTGTTGGAGGAATCATAGAGCGGGCTCGGCGGCGGACTGTGAACGCTTGGCTACTTCAGCGCTTTGACGTATGCAACCACCGATTCGAGCTGCGCGGCGCCGAGGCGGAAGCTCTTGTGCGCGGCGTCGGTGCTGAGGTCGTGGACGAGCGTCGCGGACGATTTCGCCTGCGTCGCGGCGGAGACGAGCGTCTTGCCGCCCGCGGACTTCTTGCCGTCCGCGCCGTGGCAGCTCTCGCAGTTGCCGCGATAGATCGACTGCCCGTCCGCGATCTGATTCGTCGGCGCGGGCGCGGCGTCCGCGGGCGGATTCGCATTCGTGTTCGGCGTCGCGGTGTTCGTGTTGCCGGCGGGTGGCGTGGCGGTCGCGTTCGCCGGGATGTTGGTGGCGCTGGTGCCGGTCGGCTGCGGCGAGCCGTCGATCGATCCCGTGTCGGTCGGCATGACGGTGCTGACCTCGGCCGGACTGGCGGGCGCCGTGGCGTTCGTTCCGGTGGTCACGCCGGTGTCGCTCGTGTCGGATACGCGGGTCTCGTCGGCTTTCTTGCCGCACGCGAAGAGCAGCAGGATCGCGGTCGCCGTCAGGAGCTTCTTCATGGCAGTTCCCCCCTCGGCTCGCGAAGGTCAGCAACAACGTTGCCCGCACTACAATGCGCCGCGGTGGTGAAGTCCGTTCTCTACTTCCACGGGTTCGCGTCGTCGCCGGCGAGCGCGAAAATCGTGGCGCTGCGGCCGCTGCTCGAGCCGTTCGGCATCACGCTCGACACGCCCGATCTCAACGTGCCGTCGTTCGAGCAGCTCGACTTCGACGCGGTCGTCGCCCGCGCGCTCGAACACGCGCGCCGCACGCCGCCGCGCGCGGTCGTCGGCAGTTCGCTGGGCGCGCTCGTCGCGCTGGCGGTCGCGCGCGCGGGTCTGGCCGTGCCGCTCGTGCTCATCGCGCCGGCGCTCGGCATCGCGGAGCGCTGGCAGACGAAGCTGCCGGCCGGCGATCCGGTGATCGTCTTCAACTACGCGCGCAACGCCGACGCGCCGATTCATCGCGCCTTTTTCGAACAAATGGCGAGCCTGCACATCGACGAAGAGCCGCCGCCGTCACCTGTGACGGTGGTGATGGGACGCAACGACGAGACGGTGCCGTTCGACCTCGTCGCCGAACGCTGGCGCGAGTGGGAGCTCTCGGGACGACTCGCGCCCGGCTCGCGCTTCGTCGAGATCGAGGAAGGCGACCACGGCCTCGTCGCGCACGCGCAGCTCATCCGCGAGGCGATCGTGGAGGCGGCGTCGTGATCGCCGTGACGCGCGAGGTGAGCCCGTCGATCGACCGCGCGGAAGTCACGCACATCGCGCGCACGCCGATCGACTACGCGCGTGCCGTCGCGCAACATCGTCAATATCTTGACATTCTCGCGTCGCTCGGCTTCGAGCTCGTCGAGCTTCCTGGCGACGAGGCGTTCCCCGACTGCGTCTTCGTCGAGGACACCGCCGTCGTGCTCGACGACGTCGCGGTCATCATGCGCCCCGGTGCGGAGTCGCGCCGCGACGAGGTGCACGCGATCGCGCCCGTGCTCGCGCGCTACCGTCCGCTCGCGTGGATCGAGGCGCCGGCCACGATCGACGGCGGCGACGTGCTCCTTCTCGACGACCGCATCTTCGTCGGACTGTCGCACCGGACGAACGAGACCGCGCTCGCGCAGCTGCGCGAACGGACGCACCGCGAAGTCATCGGCGTTCCGCTGCACGGCTGCCTGCATCTCAAGACCGCGATCACGCGCGTCGGACCAAACACGCTGCTCGTCGATCGCTCGTGCATCGACGTCGCGCCGTTCGCGGGCTTCGGCCTCATCGACGCGGAGGAGCCGTTCGCCGCGAACGCGCTGCTCGCCGGCGACGCCGTCATCTACCCGACGGCGTTCCCGAAGACGCGCGCGAAGCTCGAAGCGCGCGGCATCGACGTGCGCGCGGTCGACGCGGACGAGCTCGCGAAAGCCGAGGGCGGCGTCACGTGCTGCGCGATCCTCATCCGGTGAAGCGCGACGGCGAGAGCGCGGTGATGTCGAATGACGTGGCGCCGTCGACAATGAGCTCCGCGAGCAGCTGGCCCGTCGCCGGCGCGTGCATCACGCCGTGGCCCGACGAGCCGATGGCGACGTAGAGATTCTCGAAGTCCGCGGAGCGGCCGAGGAGCGCGTGCTCGTCGGGAGACATCTCGTAGAGGCCGGACCAGCGTTCGCCGATGGCGATGTTCGCGAGCCGCGGCACGCGCTCGCGCGTCTTGCGCAGCACCGCCGCGAGCCACGCGTCGTCATCGACCGGCGGATCGTCCGGCCAAAGCAGCAGCACGCGTCCGTCGCGCACGCGCAGATGAAACCAGTCGCCCGACCAGATCGTCATCGGCAGCGATTCATCGAAGACATCCGTCGGCACCGTCGCCGCGACGTTCCGCCGCAGCGGCACCACCGGCGCGCCCGCCCACGCGCCGCGCGCGTTGATGAACACATTTCCGTGCACGACGCCCTGCGACGTCTCCGCCGCCACGACGCGGGCGCCGTTCGTGCGCCAGTCGCGCAACTCGACGTCGAACGCGAACCGCACGCCGAGCCGCCGCGCCGCTTCCGCGTAGCCGCGCAACACGTTCAACGGCCGCAGAAAACCGTCCGTCGGACAGAACGCGCCGCCGATCACGCTCGCATCGCCGATCGCGGGACTGAGCGCGCGCGCCTCGTCCGCATCGACCATGCGCGCTTCCGCGAGACCGCATGCGTGCTGCACGCGCTGCGCGTTCCGCAGCATCGTCAGCTCGGCGTCGTTGCACGCGAGAAAGAGATAGCCGTGCGGTCGATAGCCCGAGTCGACGCCGGTCTCCTCCGCGAACGCGCGGAGCTTCTCGCGCGCGAGCAGCGACATCCGCACCTCGATCTCGTTGTCGAACTGCGCGCGAAAGCCGCCGGTCGCTTTGGCCGTGCTGCCCGCGCCGAAATCGGTCGCGCGTTCGAGCACGAGCACGTCCCGCACGCCGCGCCGCGCGAGGTGATACGCGATGCTCACGCCCACCACGCCCGCACCCGCGATGACGACCTCGGCCTGCACGCCGCCATCTTCGCATGCACGCGCGCGCGTCCCTGGCCCTAGAATGAATCGCTCTCTTTTCCCAGCAGGCAAGCCGTACCAGGAGATCCATGGCCGCGCTCAGCTTCGGCGCGTATGCAGTCACGACATCGGCTGTGCCCGTCGCGCTCACCGCGCTGGTGATGCTCGCCTTCGGCGTGCGCGTGCTCTTCCGCCGTCCGTCGAACGTCAGCTCCGCATTCTTCGTGATGGCGGGCGTGGTCGCGGTCTGGATGACGGCGTTCACGATGATGTACGCGTCGCGCGACGCGGGCCACGCGCTGCGCTGGGCGCGCCGCGCGTACCTCGGCGTGCCGTTCATCGCGCCGGCGATCTACTGGTTCACCGTCGAGCTCCTGCGAATCGAACGCCGCCGCCGTCTCGCGCACGTCGCCGCGTGGAGCATCGCCGCGTTCTTCAGCGCGATCGCCGTGACCAGCGACCGCCTCATCCCGCGCGTGCAGCTCTATTGGTGGGGCTATTACCCGCGCTACCGCGTCGACGTCGGCATCGCGTTCCTGCTGTTCTTCTTCGGCTACCTCATCGCCGCGTTCGTCGAGTTCGCGCGCGCGTATCCCGCGGCGCGCGGCGAGGAACGGCAGCGCATCCGCCAGCTGCTCCTCGCGTTCGGCATCGCGTACTTCGGCTGCGTCGACTATCTGCCGAAGTTCGGCCTCGCCGCGTATCCGTTCGGCTTCGCCGCGATCTTCGGTTTCGTCGTCGTGGCGATCCGCGCGATCCAACGCTACGGCCTCATCGCGCTCACGCCGTCGCTCGCCGCGCCGGAGATCATCGGCACGATGGCGGACGCGCTGTTCGTCTGCGACCGCGAAGGACGCATCGAATTCGCGAACCGCGCCGCGGCGACGCTCCTCGGCTGCAGCGAAGAGGAGCTCGCGGGACGCCGCATCGACGATCTGCTCGCGCAGGACGGCGAGCTCTCGTCGAAACTCGGCCGCCGCTCGCTGCGCAACGACGAGTACGTGTTCGCCGCGCAGAACGGCGAGCGCGTCGATCTCACGCTGTCGATCGCGCCGGTCATTGCAGATGGTGAATCCGCCGGCGCGGTGATCATCGGCCGCGACATCCGCGACCGCAAACGCGCCGAGCGCGAAGTCTTACAAGCAGTCACGCTCCTGCAGTCGACGCTCGACTCGACCGCGGACGGCATCCTGGTCATCGGCGAAGGCGGGCGCATCGTGTCGTACAACCAGCGCTTCGTCGAGATGTGGCGTATCCCGCAGCTGGTGATGGACAGCGGCGACGACCGCCGCGCGCTGCAGTACGTCCTCGCACAGCTCGCGCAACCCGAGGAGTTTCAGCATACGGTCGAGTCGCTGCTGTCGCAGCCGGAAGCGGAGAGCTTCGATCTGCTCGAGCTCACGGACGGCCGCCGCTTCGAACGCTATTCGATCGGGCGCCACGTCGAAGAGCTGACGAACATCCGCGTCTGGAGCTTCCGCGATGTGACCGCGCGCTTCGTCGCCGAAGCCGCGTTGCGCGAGTCGGAGATCCGCTACCGGCTGCTGTTCGAACAGAACGCCGCGGGCGTGTGCGTCAGCCGCATCAACGGCGAGATCGTCGACTGCAACGCGACGTTCGCCGCGCTCCTCGGCTACAGCCGGCAGGAGCTCGTCGGCCGCCGCACCGCTTCCCTCTACGCCAACGCGAGCGAATGCGACGAGCTGACGTCGCTGCTCGCCGGCGTCGGCACGCTGAACAGCGTCGAGGTCGAGCTGCGCAGATCCGATCAGGATCGCCTGTGGGTGCTGCAGAATCTCGTGCTCGTCGGCGACACGCTCACCGGCGTGATTCACGCGACGGTCGTCGACATCAGCGACCGCAAGCGCGCGGAAGAGCAGATCGAGTTCCACGCGTACCACGACGTGCTCACGCACCTGCCGAACCGCAAGCTGTTCACCGATCGCCTGCGTCACAGCCTCTCGCGCGCGAAGCGCGGCGGGAAAGCGGTCGCGGTGATGTTCATCGACGTCGATCACTTCAAGACGATCAACGACACGCTCGGCCACACCGCCGGCGACGAACTGCTGCTCGAGATGGCGCGCCGGCTCCGCGAATGCGTGCGCGAGGACGACACGGTCGCACGCCTCGGCGGCGACGAGTTCACGATCATCCTCTCCGAACTGCGCCACCCCGAGGATGCAGTGGGCGTCGCGCAGAAAATCCTGGAGGCGGTGCAGGTGCCGCTGACCATCGCCGGGATGCCGATCGTGGTCACGGCGAGCGTCGGCATCGCGCTCTATCCGAACGACGGCGCCGATCCGGAGTCGCTGCTGCGCAACGCGGACAGCGCGATGTACCGCGCGAAGGAAGCGGGCCGCAACACGTACCAGCTCTGCACCGACGAGATGAAGACGCGCGCGCTCGATCGGCTATCGCTCGAGACGCGCCTGCGCACGGCGCTGCGCGACGAGCAGCTGATGCTCGCGTATCAGCCGCAGATCAGCCTCGTCACCGGCCGCACGATCGGCGTCGAGGCGCTGGTCCGCTGGAACGATCCGGAGCGCGGCATCGTGAGCCCCGCGGAGTTCATCCCGATCGCCGAGGAGTCGCGACTGATCGTGCCGCTCGGCGAGTGGGTGCTCCGCACCGCATGCCATCAGATGAAGGACTGGCACGACCGCGGCGTCGGACCGATGCGCGTGGCGGTGAATCTCTCCGCGCGCCAGTTCCAGCAGCACGACCTCGTGGAGATGGTGCAGCGCGCTCTCAGCGACAGCGGCCTCGCGCCGTCCGCGCTGGAGTTCGAGATCACGGAGACGACGGCGATGCAGAACGCGGACGTGACCGTGGAGATCCTCCGCGCACTCCGCGAGATCGGCACCGGGATCTCGATCGACGATTTCGGGATGGGCTATTCGTCGCTCAATTACCTGAAGCGCTTTCCGATCACCGCCGTGAAGATCGACCGTGCGTTCGTGAACGATCTCGCGACGAGCGAAGGCGACGCCGCCATCGTCTCCGCCGTCATCGGCATGGCCCGCAGCCTCCGCCTCCGCGTCGTCGCCGAAGGCGTCGAGACCGCCGAGCAACTGGCCATCCTCCGCACCAAGAACTGCGACGAGGCGCAAGGCTTCTACTTCAGCAAACCGGTCAGCGCCGAAGAGCTCACCCGCCACCTGTTCGAGCGGCCGCTGATTGCGACGCGTTGACGTAGGGAACGACCGAAGGGCCTCCGGCGGGCCGGCGCGGCCGGCAGCGCTAAGGGCTTAGCCAGTACGCACGTGCGGCTGCCGTCAACGTCGTTAACCGCGACCGCACGTGCGTCTAGGCTAGGCCCTTAGCGCAGCCGGCCGCGCCGGCCCGCCGGAGGCCCTTCGGTCGTTCCCTACGCCGACGCAGCCGCGACGGGATACGCGCCGCTGAAGCAGGCGGTGCAGTAGAGTTTGGCGGGATCGTCGTTGTCGCGTTGGACGGCTTGCAGCATTCCGTCGACGCTGAGGTAGCCGAGCGAGTCGGCTTCGATGAACGCGCGGATCTCGTCGTCCGTGTGCGAGCTGCCGATGAGATCGCGGCGTTCGGGCGTATCGATCCCGTAGTAGCAGGGCCAGGCGGTGGGTGGGGAAGAGATGCGCATGTGCACCTCCGCCGCGCCGGCTTGCTTGAGCATGCGGACGATTTTCTTCGACGTGGTGCCGCGCACGATCGAGTCGTCGATCAGCACGATGCGTTTGCCTTTCACGAGCTCGCGGACCGGATTCAGTTTCACCTTCACGCCGAAATTGCGGATCGACTGTTTCGGCTCGATGAACGTGCGGCCGACGTAGTGATTGCGCACGAGGCCGTACTGGAACGGGATGCCGGATTCAAGCGCGTAGCCGAGTGCGGCGAAGACGCCGGAGTCGGGAACGGGGACCACCATGTCGGCGTCGATGGGGTGTTCGCGCGCGAGTTGGGCGCCGAAGCGCTGGCGGACCTCGGCGACGTTGTTGCCGAAGACGACCGAGTCGGGGCGCGCAAAGTACACGTGTTCGAAGATGCAGCGCGCCTCGCGATTCGCGCGGGCCTCGCGGACGACGCGCAGGGCGGGGATCGTGCCGCGATGTTCGATGGCGACGAGCTCGCCCGCGCCCAGCTCGCGGATGGTTTCCGCGCCGATGAGATCGAATGCGCAGGTCTCCGACGAGATCGTGTACGCGTCGTCGAGTTTGCCGATGACGAGCGGCCGGAAGCCGTAAGGATCGCGCGCGGCGAAGATCTTTCCCGGAGCGAGCAGCGCGATCGCGTACGCGCCTTCGACGCGGGAGAGCGCATCGATGAATGCGCGTTCGAGGTCGGGCTCCTTCGAACGCGCGATGAGGTGCACGATCACCTCGCTGTCGGCGGTCGAGTTGAAGATCGCGCCTTCGGCTTCGAGTTGTTTGCGCAGCTCGTTGCCGTTCACGAGATTGCCGTTGTGCGCGACGGCGATGGGGCCTTTGCTCGTCGACGCGACGATCGGCTGCGCGTTGCAGAGCATCGAGCCGCCGGCGGTGGAGTAGCGCACGTGTCCGATGGCGGTATCGCCGGGCAGGCGCGCGAGCCGTTCGTGCGAGAACACGTCGGCGACGTAGCCCATCTCCTTCTCCGAAAGGATGCGCCCGTCGGAGACCGACGCGATCCCGGCACTCTCCTGCCCGCGATGCTGCAGCGCGTACAGGCCGAGGTACACGAGGTTCGCCGCGTCCGCGCGGCCGAGGACGCCGAAGACACCGCACTCTTCGTGGAGCTTGTCGAACATGAGGAACCGTCTACAACGGCGATGATGACACGGAAATTCGGTCAGGGAAGGGTAGGGAAGCCTTCAGCGCGAGCGGCGCGGCGGAGGTCGTGGTCGAGCGTGACGAACGGCAGCGCCTCGTTACGCGTGAAGCGAGCGGACGCCAGTTGGATGGCGTCCGCGCCGCGCAGGCCGTGACGTGCGACGACGTCGAGTGCGTCTGCGATGACATCCTCGACCGCGCTGACGACGACCCACTGCGCCTGAAGCGCCGCGAGGCGTGCATGGCTTCGTGCGCGTACGCGTTCGTCACGGATCGTGCGCGCCTTTCGCCAGATTGCGCTCAGCACCTCCACCGGCGTGATGGACGAAACCAGCATGCCTCGATCGGATGCAGCCAGCGCGGTGAGCGCGTCGGTCGAATCTTCATCCGACACGAGCGGCACGAGGGCAGACGAATCCCAGAACCTCACCAGTCGTTTTTCCGACGGTCGGCGAGCAACTGTTCGAGCACGCTGCCCTCGAACTTCGGCGGGCGTTCCGTGAAGAACCAGTCCGGCAGCGTCCCCGTCCCCCGCCGCGCCTTTCCCTGCCGCACGAGCTCGTCGATGCGCTCCTCGATCGCCTGGTCGTGCGCGGGGACGACGCGCGCGACGGTCTTCTCGCCGTCGCGGACCTCGATGGTCTCGCCGTTGCGCACCTTCTCGGCGGTGGCGGGGTCGAGGTCGGAAAGCTGGATGGTCGTCATCACGTCCGAGTGTAACGCTGTTGCCGCACCTGTGATAAACACGCGTGCCGTGCACGATCAATCCGGGTTCGGGAACGAGTTCGCGTCCGAGGCGATTGCGGGTGTGCTGCCGGCGCGGGGGAACTCGCCGCAGCGGGTGGGGCGGGGGCTGTACGCGGAGCAGTTTTCCGGGTCGCCGTTCACGGTGCCGCGGCCGATGCAGCGCCGCTCGTGGTTGTATCGCATCCGCCCGAGCGTGCTGCACGAGCCGTTCGCGCCGCGCGCGATGCGGCTTTTGCGCGGCTCGCCGTTCGACGAAGTCCCCACGCCGCCGAATCAGCTGCGCTGGGATCCGCTGACGATTCCCGACGAGCCCACGGACTTCATCGACGGGCTCGTGACCATCGCGGGCAACGGCGACTCGTTCGCGAACGCCGGCGTCGGCATTCATCTCTACGCGGCGAATCGCTCGATGGAAGGGCGCTTCTTCTACGACGCCGACGGCGAGCTGCTGCTCGTGCCGCAGCAGGGCGCGCTCACCCTCGGCACGGAGCTCGGCATCATCGAGGTGAAGCCGGGCGAGATCGCGGTCATCCCGCGCGGCACGAAGTTCCGCGTCGCGCTGAACGACGGCGACGCGCGCGGCTATGTCTGCGAGAACTTCGGGCAGCCGTTCCGTCTCCCCGATCTCGGGCCCATCGGCTCGAACGGTCTCGCGAATCCGCGCGATTTTCTGACGCCGGTCGCCGCGTTCGAAGACGTCGACGGCGACTTCGAGCTCGTCGCGAAATTCGGCGCCGCGCTCTGGTCGGCGAAGATCGATCACTCGCCGCTCGACGTCGTCGCGTGGCACGGCAACTACGCGCCGTACAAGTACGACCTCGCACAGTTCAACGTCATCAACACGGTCTCGTTCGATCATCCCGATCCGTCGATCTTCACCGTGCTGACCTCGCCCAGCGAGATCGCCGGCACCGCGAACTGCGACTTCGTCATCTTTCCGCCGCGCTGGATGGTGGCGGAGAACACGTTCCGCCCGCCGTACTTTCATCGCAATGTGATGAACGAGTTCATGGGCCTGATCTACGGCGTGTACGACGCCAAGGCGGAAGGCTTCGCGCCCGGCGGCGGCAGCCTGCACAACTGCATGTCCGGCCACGGCCCCGACGCGCAGACGTTCGAGACCGCCTCCACCGCGAAGCTCGAGCCGCGCTACCTCGGCGACACGCTCGCCTTCATGTTCGAGACGCGGTTCATCTTGCGACCGACCAAGTTCGCGCTCGAAACGCCGCTCCTGCAACGCGATTACTGGCGCTGCTGGAACGGCCTCCAAAAGCACTTCACGAACGAATGAAGCCGTCGCTGCGCATCTTTCTCGATCAGCTCATCGACTACGCGGGCCTCTTTCCGCCCGCGGGCCTGTCGATGCAGGACGCGGTGCGCAACTACGCGCGCTACCGCGAAGGCGAGTTCGCGTTCGCCCTCGGCAAGTTCGTCGTGCCGCAGGATCGCGCGCACGAGGTGCCGTCCGACTTTCCGCTGAGCGTCCTCGGCATCGACGAGATCAAGGCGTCGACGCGCGAGGATGTCGAGCGCATCGCAGGCGAGGCGAACGGACGAACGGTCTACGTCGAGATCGCCGACGTCGCGCTGCTCGACGCGATCGCAGAGCACGGTCTGCGTGCGAAGATCCGCACCGGCGGCATCAGCGCCGACGCGTTCCCCGCGCCCGATTCCGTGGCCGCGTTTCTGCGCGCGTGTAAGCGCGCGGGCGTCGCGTTCAAGGCGACGGCGGGCCTGCATCATCCGGTGCGCTGCATCAAGGCGCTGACGTACGAGCCGCACGCGCCAACCGGCACGATGCACGGCTTCGTGAACGTCTTCCTCGCCGCGGCGATACTCGACCGCGCGGACGAGATCCTGCGCGAGGAAGATCCGCACGCGTTTGCGTTCGACGACGACGGCGCGTCGTGGCGCGACGCGCAGGTCAGCCTCGCGGAGCTCGAACGCACGCGCCGCGAGTTCGCGATCTCGTTCGGCTCGTGCTCGTTCGAAGAACCGCTCGCCGACCTCGAGGAGCTCGGGTGGCTGTGAACGACTTTCCGATCGAAAACCTCCCCTTCGGCGTCATGCAGCGCGACGGAGAGGCGCACATCGTCACCGCGTTCGGCGACGACGTCCTCGACCTCCACGCCTGCGCGCGCGCCGGTCTCATCGACGAGCCCGCGTTGCGCGAGCCCGACCTCAACGCGCTCATGGCGAAAGGCCGTCCCGCCGCGCGCGCCGTGCGCGAGCGCGTGCAGGAGCTGCTGACGCGCGGCACCGCGGACGAGCACCTCGTGCCGATGAAAGACGCGCGGCTGCTGCTTCCCGCGCGCGTCGGCGACTACACCGACTTTTACGCGAGCGTGCATCACGCGACGAACGTCGGCTCGATGTTCCGCCCCGACAATCCGTTGCTGCCGAACTACAAGTGGATTCCGATCGGCTACCACGGCCGCTCCTCGTCGATCGTCGTCAGCGGTACCGACGTCCGCCGCCCGCGCGGGCAGACGCGCGACGACGCGAATGCGGCGCCGCTGTTCGGTCCATCGAAGCGCCTCGACTACGAGCTCGAGCTCGGCGCGTTCATCGGCGCCGGCAATGCGCTCGGCGAGCCGATCGCAATCGACCGCGCGCTCGACCACGTCTTCGGTTTTTGTCTGCTCAACGACTGGTCGGCACGCGACATCCAGACGTGGGAGTACCAGCCGCTCGGCCCGTTCCTGGCGAAGAATTTCGCCACGACGATCTCGCCGTGGATCGTCACGCTCGACGCGCTCGAGCCGTTTCGCGTCTCTCCGGAAAAACGTCCGGACGGCGATCCGCAGCCGCTTCCTTACTTACAGGATTCCGTCGCGTTCGACGTCACGGTGGAAGTGTGGCTGCGCAGCGCGAAGATGTCCGAGCCGGTGCGCATCAGCCGCGGCAACGCGCGCGATCTCTACTGGACGGTCGCGCAGCTCGTCGCGCATCACACCTCCAACGGCTGCAACCTTCGCCCCGGCGATCTCCTCGGCAGCGGCACGATCTCCGGCACGGCGAAGGATTCGCGCGGCTGCCTGCTCGAGCTGACGTGGCGCGGCACCGAGCCGCTCGCGCTGCCGGACGGCGAGACGCGCAAGTTCCTCGAGGACGGCGACGAAGTGATCCTGCGCGGCTACTGCGAGCGCGAAGGCCACGCGCGCATCGGCTTCGGCGAATGCCGCGGCGTCGTGCGACCCGCGATCTCGTAGCTCACTTCCGCACGGCGCTCTCGCCGCCGCGCGAAGAGGCGGACACGTTCTTCCGGGGCGCTGTACTCAGTTCGCGATCGAGTTCGGACCCGAGCTGCCGGGCCTGCGCCGCGCGAAGCCGCGCCGCACGGCGGCTTGCACCGACTCTCGGAGCTCTGCGGCGAGCGGTCCGCTCCACACGACTTCGCGGCCGTCCGTGAACCGGATTTCGGCCTGCAACGTCTCGTTGAACGTGATTTGCGCCACGCGCGCGTCGGGATCGAGGGTCTGCATGACGCGATGGTAGCCGATGCACAGGATTCTGTGCGGTGCGGCGCGTCAGTGTGCGATGACATCCAGCGCTTCCTCGCCCGCGCCGCGCAGCACGCCGTCGATCGTGTCGCCGCCGAGGAGCAGGGCGAAGGAGGAGCGGCAGACGCGCGCGAGCTCCTGCGCCGCCACGCGGACGAGCGGCACGCCGTTGCGCTCGATGAGGAACGTACCGAACGCGGTGTGGCCGATGCGCTGCGCGGCGACGCCGTGTTTCGCGGCGGCGTCGAGCACGCGCTGGCGATCGGCGGGCTGACACGCGACGACCGCGCGCGCCTGCGACTCGCTGAAGAGCAGCGCGACCGCGTCGAGGTCGTTGGCGTGCGCGCCGAGGTCGACGTGACAGCCGATGCCGCGCGACGACATCTCGCCGAGCGCCACCGCGAGGCCGCCATTCGCGAGGTCGTGCGCGGCGCGGAGCGTCTGCGTCGCGTGCAGTTCGAGCACGAGCGCGATGAGCGCCTTCTCCGCATCGAGATCGACGCGCGGCGGCAGCGCGCGCGCATCGCCGGCGAACATCTGCTGCCATTCGGAGCCGCCGAGTTCGTCGCGCGTGCTGCCGAGGAGAATCACATCGAGACCGGCGTCCGCGAAGGCGAGGCCGCAGCCGCCGCGGTCCGACTCGAGAATGCCCACCATGCCCACCGTCGGCGTCGGATGGATCGCGCGTCCCTCGGTCTCGTTGTAGAAGGACACGTTGCCGGAGACGACCGGCGTGTCGAGCGCGCGGCACGCGTCGCTGATGCCGCGGATGCATTCCGCGAACTGCCCCATGATCTCCGCGCGCTCCGGCGAGCCGAAGTTCAGGCAATCCGTGATCGCCACCGGCTGCGCGCCCGACACCGCGACGTTGCGCGCCGCTTCCGCGACGGCTTGCTTGCCGCCCTCGTACGGATCGAGGAAGCAGTACATCGGATTGACGTCGGACGTCATCGCCAGCGCGCGTCCGGTCTCCTTGATGCGCACGATCGCCGCGTCGCGCGCCTCGGGGCCGGCGATCGTGTTCGTGCGCACGGTCGTGTCGTACTGCTCGAAGAGCCAGTGCTTCGAACAGAGATTCGGCGATGCGACGAGACGCAGCAGCGTGTCCGTGAGATCGCCGTCGGCCACGCGCTCGCGCGGAAAGATCGTTTCGATCGGCAACTGCGGCTTTGCGACGGGACGCTCGTACACCGGCGCCTCCGTCGAAATCGGCTCGACGGGGATCGCCGCGACTTCCTCGCCGCGCCAGATGAGCCGCACGAAACCGTCATCCGTGACCGTGCCGACGACGGCGGCGTTGAGATCCCACTTCTCGAACGTGCGGATGACGTCGGCCTCGCGTCCCTGCTTCGCGACGATGAGCATCCGCTCCTGCGATTCGCTGAGCATGATCTCGTACGGCGTCATGCCGCTCTCGCGCACCGGCACGCGATCGAGCTCCATGCGGATGCCGGTGCCGGCGCGGCCCGCCATCTCGAACGATGACGACGTCAGGCCCGCGGCGCCCATGTCCTGGATTCCCACTACTGCGCAATCAGCGTCCGCGTCGGAGTCCATGATCTCGAGGCACGCCTCGAGCAGCAGTTTCTCCGTGAACGGATCGCCGACCTGCACGGTCGGGCGTTTCTCTTCGGACGCCTCGTCGAATTCAGCGGACGCCATGGTCGCGCCATGAATGCCGTCGCGTCCCGTCTTCGAGCCGACGTAGATGACCGGGTTGCCGACGCCGCTCGCGGTGCCTTTGAAGATCTTCTCGCGCTTCGTGACGCCGAGGGCGAACACGTTGACGAGGATGTTGCCGTTGTACGACGCGTGGAACGACGTCTCGCCGCCGATGGTGGGGATGCCGATGCAGTTGCCGTAGCCGGCGATGCCGCGCACGACGCCGTCGACGAGGTACTTCATGCGCGGCGCGTCGAGCTCGCCGAAGCGCAGCGAATCGAGACACGCGATCGGACGCGCGCCCATCGTGAAGATGTCGCGCAGGATGCCGCCGACGCCCGTGGCCGCGCCCTGATACGGCTCGATGTACGACGGATGGTTGTGCGACTCCATCTTGAACGCCGCCACCCAGCCGTCGCCGATGTCGATGACGCCCGCGTTCTCGCCGGGGCCTTGCACGACGCGCGCGCCGCTGGTCGGGAAGTTGCGCAGATGCACGCGGCTCGATTTGTACGAGCAGTGCTCCGACCACATCACCGAGAAGATGCCGAGCTCGGTGTAGTTCGGGGCGCGGCCGAGGATCTGGAGGATGCGCTCGTATTCGTCGGTCGTGAGGCCGTGAGCGGCGATGACTTGCGGCGTAATCTCCATGGCGCGCGGATTGTAATCTCCGGGGAGCATGAAGAAGGCGATTGCAGTCTTCGCGTTCCTCGTGCTGCCGCTCGCCGCGCAACCTGCCGCGGCCGACAAAGGCGCGGCCGAGTTCGATCCTTCCGTGACTTCGCTGCCGGCCGGCTTCAAGCCCGCCGACTTCCAGGCCGTGTATCGCGTGCTGTCGATTCCGCCGAAAGACGAATACGAAACGACGGCGCAGTGGGAAGCGCGCAAGAACAAGGTGCCGCACGGCGTCTACGCGTTCAACGCGGCACCGATCGGCCCGGTGAACTACGACGCCGACACCGGCAAATTCACGATCAACCTCTACTTCGATTTCGTGCATCGCGGCCGCGAGTCCGCGGATGGCGGACTGCTCGTGCTGCAGCGCACCGGCAAGGTCGACGGCACGCATCAGGCCAGCAACGCGTTCGGTGCGACGGTGACCGTGCAGTCGTCGACGTGGCACGAGTGGGGACTGATCCTGCCCGATCAGGACTTTGGCATCGTCGCGCTGAAGGTCGCGGTGCCGGTCGAGAACGCGCGCGCGGTGAAAGACCGCCTCGGCGTCCTCGCCGTCGCGACGCTCGGACCGGAAAGCGTGCCGCAGCGGATGACCGCCGAGACGCGCGCCGATCTCCACGATGTGACCGGCTTCAACTGGAAAGACGCGACCATCGACTCGCCGACGGAACAGGAGACGTTCCAGTACGCCATCGACGCGCAGCTCCTCGGCCTGTGGGTCTACGACACGCAAACGGGCGAGGTCTACGGCAAGTACGACGTCGAAGGGCATCCGCTCGACCGCTCCGGCAACGAAGGCCGCCGTCCGCTGCGTCCGCTCTCGCCGGAGCCGACCGCGGTGGCGTCGCTGTCGCGCGATTACCGCTGAGCGAAGCTACGCCGGCGTGATGTCGATGACGCGCGCGCCGTCGTCGCGGACGTCGATGACGCGCGCGCCGTCGTCGCGCACTGTGATCGCGATCTCGACGTGCGCGCTCTCGAACTCCGTGAACGCGCGCTTCGGCCATTCGATCAGCTTCACGCCGGGGCCGGAGAGCAGTTCCGGGATGCCGATCTCCAGCCATTCGCGGCGGTTCTCCGACAACCGATAGCCGTCGATGTGCACGATCGGCGGCGCGCCTGCGCGAGGGTATTCGTGGACGATGGCGAACGACGGCGACGCGACGTCGGCGGGATCGGCGCCGAGCTCGGCGGCGATGGCGCGCGCGAGGAAGGTCTTGCCCGCGCCGAGGTCGCCGACGAGGTGCACGGTGGCATCGGGTGCAAAGCCGCGGGCGAGCTGCCGGCCGGCTGCTTCCGTTTCCGCTTCGGTGGCGCAGATGAATCGCACGGCCGGCGATTTTAGGCGCAGAATGGTCTCCTTCAAACCATAAGGAGATCAATATGGCGCGCAGGAGTCCCGACTTCAATGACATGAGGATGTGCGTGGACCGCGTGGTGCAGCCGCATCACGCGATGGATGCGGCGGTGCTCGCGATGAACGAGAACCCCGCCAACGAGCCGCCGCCGATCGTGCTGCGTCCCGGCGAGGTGCTGCACCCGTTCCGGATGGCGCTCGTCACGCAGAAGAAATGGAGCAACGGCCGCAAGCTGAAAGTGAAGTTTCTCGACGGGAGCGTGACGCAGAAGAAGCAGGTGCAGCGCTTCGCGAACGAATGGTCGCAGTTCGCGAACGTCACCTTCGACTTCAACGGCGGCGCCACCGCGGAGATCCGCATCTCCTTCCGCCAGTCCGGCTCCTGGTCCGCGGTCGGCGTCGACTGCCTGCAGACCGGGTCGTTCCCGAAGACGCAGCCGACGATGAACTTCGGCTGGCTGCGCGACGACACCGACGACGTCGAATGGCGCCGCGTCGTCGTCCACGAATTCGGCCACGCCCTCGGCGCGATTCACGAGCATCAGAATCCGAAGGGCGGCATCAAGTGGAATCTGCCGCGCGTCTACGCCGCGTTCAGCGGACCGCCGAACAACTGGGACAAGCAGACCATCGACTTCAACATCATTCAGAAATACAGCATCAATCAGCTGAACGCGACGGAGTTCGATGCGAAGTCGATCATGCTGTATCACTTCGATGCGTCGCTGATCATCGGCGGCAAGGCCACGCCGAACAACACCGATCTGTCGGCAGGCGACAAGAAGTTCATCGCGCAGATGTATCCGAAAGCGGGCGCGCATGCGATCGCCGCGAGCTCGACGCCGCGCCTCGCGCTGTCCGCTCCCGCGGATGCGGCGGGCGCGTGGCAGGCGCCCAACGCGGCGGCGGCGCCGGCGGCGGAGTTCTCGGGACAGCGGTTCCGCGACGTCGTGAAGCAGCTTCAGAAACTGCGCGCGCGCTGAATCGCCTTCGGAATCCGATCGGCGACATCGAGAGCCGCGAGGCCGGTGTCGCCGATCTCCTCTTTCGCGAGATCGCCCGCGAGTCCGTGCAGGTACACGCCGGCGCACGCCGCATCGACCGGATCGGCGCCGCGCGCGAGCAATGCCGCGATGACGCCGCCGAGGACGTCGCCCATGCCGCCGCTGGCCATGCCGGGATTGCCGGTCGGATTGGCGTGCACTTGCCCGTCGGGCTCCGCGACGAGCGTCTGATGTCCTTTCAGCACGACCACGCAATTCGTCGCGCGCGCGGCCGCGCGCGCGGATGCGATGCGGTTCGCGTTGATGGTCGCGGTGTCGCCGCCGGTGAGGCGCGCGAGCTCGCCGGGATGCGGCGTGAGGACGCGCGGCAGTCCACGCGGATTGAGCTCGTTCGCGCGTAATGCAAACGCGTTCAGCGCGGACGCGTCGATGACGAGCGGCAGCTCGATGGCGGCGACGGTCGCGCGGATGTCCGCGTATGAGGTCTCGTCGTCCGCGAGTCCGGGACCGATGAGGATCGCGTCCTTGCGCTCGAGGAACGCGGCGAGGTCGCCGCGCGCGTCGGTCATCGACTCGATCGAACCCGCGTTCACCAGCGTCGCGGTCTGCGCGTCGGTCATCACCGTGACGAGTCCCGCGCCAATGCGGATCGCGCCGCGCGCGGCGAGCACGGCGGCGCCGCTGCGGCCGGGCGAGCCGGCGATGATGCCGGCGTGGCCGTACGTGCCCTTATGCGTCGCGGCGAGGCGCGGCTCGACGAGCGGCTGCAGATCGCGCGGCGTGATGAGCGCGAGCGCGACGTTCTCCTCGTCGACGGCGATGTTCGGAATGGCGATGTCGGCGACGATCACCTCGCCGCAGTAGAGCGCGGCTGGCTCGAAGACGTGGCAGAGCTTCGGCGCCGCGAACGTGACCGTCACCTCGGCCTGCACGCACGGCTCGAACGGCGCGGGCGACGACGCATCGAGGCCGCTCGGCAGATCGATCGCGAGCACCGGGATGCGCAGCTCCGCGAGCGCGCGGATGACGCCCGCGTGCACGCCGGCCGGCGGACGATTGAGGCCGGTGCCGAAGAGCGCGTCGACGAGGACGTCGCAGTCGGCGACGTGCGCGAGCTCGGTCTCGATGTCCGCTTCGTCCGCGATCGCGAAGATCGGGATGCCGAGGCGCTCGCAGATGTCGAGGTTCGTCCGCGCGTCGCCGGCGATGCGCGTGCGGTCGCCGACGATCACGACCACCGGCACGACGCCGCGGTTCTCGAGATGCCGCGCGACCGCGAATCCGTCGCCGCCGTTCGCGCCGGTGCCGCAGACGAGCGCCACGCGTTCCGCCGATGCGTAATGTTCGAAGAGCGCGTCGACGACGGCGATGGCGGCGTTCTCCATCAGCACGATCGACGGCACGCCGAAGCGTTCCGTCGCGCGGCGGTCGATGTTGCGCATCTCGTCCGCGGTGAGGATCTTCATGAGCGCAGCAGTCTCCCCAGCTCGCCGTCGTGTTCTTCGCCCGCGAAGCGTTCGAGATCGGCGGCGACGTCGATGTCGTAACGCTCGGGCAGCACGGCGACGGAACAGTTCAGCTCCGCGATGCGCGCGCGCGTCGTCGCGTAAACCGACGGCGTCCCCCAATCGATGTCTTCGAAGACGCGCGGATCGAACGACGCGGCGCGGCAGCCGATGAGGTAGTAGCCGCCGTCGGTCGCGGGTCCGAGCGTGTAGTCGCACGAGTCGAGCAGCGCGAAGGCGTGATCGATGAGCGCGCGCGGCAGCGTCGGATCGTCCGCGCCGATGGCGATGATCTTGCGCGTGCGGTGAAAGAAGAAGCGCTCGGAGAACGCCATCGACAACCGCACGCCGAGGTCCGCGCCGGTCTGCATGGCCACGGCGTGATCCGCGAACGCGCGGCGCAGCAGCGCGCCGTTCGCGTGCGGCGTGGGCGGCCAGAGGCACTCGATCTCGGTCTCGCGCGTTGGCGCGCCGATCGATGTCAGCAGGTCGCGCAGCATCGCCTCGTACAGTTCGAGCGCGCGGTCGTGGCCGAGCTCCGCGGCGAGGCGCGTTTTGACCGTTCCGTGCAGCGGCAGGCGCGCGAAAACGAGCAGCCGCTGCGCCGGCGGCGGAACGGTCGGGAACGCGTTCGCGAGCACGGCGGCGAGTATAGTGCCGCGATGCGCCGCATCGCTCTGCTGACCGACTTCGGCACGCGCGATCCGTACGTTGCTGCGATGAAGGGCGTCTTCGCGTCGCGCACCACCGCACCCGTTCACGATCTCGCGCACGACCTCCCACCTTTCGACATCCTCGGCGGCGCGTGGTTCCTGCGCAGCGTCGCTCCGTACTGGCCCACGGGCACGATCTTCGTCGCGGTCGTCGATCCCGGCGTCGGGACGTCGCGTCAGATCGTCGCGCTCGAAGAAGACGGCCGCACGTTTCTCGCGCCCGACAACGGCCTGCTCACGTTCGTCTGGCACGGCACGCGCGCGCATGCGGTGACGAACGAGAAGCTGTTTCTTCCCGGCGGCAGCACGACCTTTCACGGGCGCGATCGCTTCGCGCCGGTTGCGGCCGCGCTCGCGAACGGCACCGCGCTCGCGGAGCTCGGTCCGCCGCTCGATCGTCTCGTGACGCTCGACTATCAGCCGCCGCACTACGCCGGCGACTTCGCGCGCGGCACCATCGTGGCGATCGACCGCTTCGGCAACGCGATCACCGACCTCGAACGCGCGCGCGTGCCGTTCGCGCCGTTCGCGTTGCGCATGCGCGACGTCCGCATCGATCGCATCGAAGCGAACTACGGCGACGCCGCGCCGGGAGCGTTTCTCATCATCGGCTCGACCGGCTGCGTGGAGATCTCGGTCGCGAACGCGAGTGCCGCGGAACGGTTGCAGCTGCGGCGTCTCGAGCGCGTCGAGTTGCGGCCGGTATAATCGAGCTCGTCGATGGCCGCCAAAGATCGTCGCCGCGCGGAGCGGTATCCCACCGCCTCGATTCCGGTGCAGCTTTCCGACGTCAACGGAGAGCTGATCGATCTGAGTCTCAGCGGCGCCGCGGTCATCCACCGCTCGCCGGTGAAAGCCGGCGCCGCCGCGACGCTCGTCTTTCCCAGCTACGGCGGCATCTACATCCCGTGCGAGGTGCTGCGCTCGATCGTGCAGGTGCGGCGCAACGACAAAGGCTCCGAGTACGTGTTCCGCTCCGCGATCTCGTTCCTGCCGCTCGCGCCCGAGCAGGAGCAGCCGCTCCGCGAGTTCCTCGGCATCCAGATCGCGCGCCTCGAAGAGCTGCGCGCCGCCGAAGCCGCCGCCGCCGCGGAATGACGCTGGCGCGCGGACATCCGTTCGCGCGCGGCGTCCGTAGAACGCCTTCGGAGGAAGAATCCGATGGCGATCGTGATGCAGATGCATTGGCCCGAGGTCAGCCGCGAGCAGTACGAGGAAGTGCGGCGCAGCGTGAACTGGGAAAACGAGCAGCCGGACGGCGGCCTCGTGCACGTGGCGTGGTTCGGCGCGGACGGCTTTCACGTCTTCGACGTCTGGCAGTCGCAGGAGCAGTTCCAGAACTTCGTGCAGCACCGCCTGACGCCCGGCACGCAGCGCGCGGGTCTCACGACGGCGCCGAACGTGCGCTTCGACGACGCGCACGCGATGTTCGTCGCGGACGCGGTCACCGCGTCGCCGAGTACTCGCTGAAGATCTTCATCTCGACGCGGCGCTGCACGTCGCGGAAGCCCGCCTCGCGCAGCGCGTCGAGGATGACTTCGGGGCGCACGCAGTCGCGCGTCGTTTCCCAGTAGTAGCGGAAGAGCTCCGCCGCGCGGCGGCTGCGCGTGCGGAGCCGGATCGCGTTCGGCACGATCGCGCCCATGTACACGCCGAGCATCGCGCGCGATGCTCGGCCTTCGGGCGCGGTGATCTCGAGGATCAGCAGACGCCCGCCCGGACGCAGCACGCGCCGGCATTCGCCGAAGACGGCGGCGAGATCGGCGAAGTGGCGCAGCGCGAAGCCGATGGTCAGGCGGTCGAACGATTCGTCGCGCGCGGCGATGCGCTCGGCCGCCGACTCGACTTTCACGCTCGACGTTTTCGCGGAGCGCAGCATGCCGAGACTCGCGTCCATCTCGACGATCGCGCGCGGATCGCCGAGGACTTCCGCGGCCGCGCGCGCGACGACGCCGGTGCCGCTGGCGAGATCGAGCAGCTTCATCCCCGGCGCAAGTCCGATGCGCCTGAGCGCCTCGCGGCGGTACCAATGTCCCGAGCCGAACGACATGAAGCGCGTGGCCCAGTCGTACCACGGCGCGGTCTCATCGAAGATGTCGCGCACGTAATGCTCGCGCTCCGTCGGATCGCCGTAGTACTTCGTGAGCGGCGGATGCGGTGCCACCGGTTTCATCGCGATGCGACCTCCGTGAAGACTTGCGCGACGTCGCGCCGATCGCCGTTCGCGTACGCGGCATCGATCCTCGCCACGTACTCGTCGGCGGGCCGATCGTAGACGCGCCCGCCGCCGCCTTTCGCGTTCTTCACTTTCTCCGCGCCGATCAGCGACTTCACGCAGAGCACGCGGTCGTCGTGCGACATGCGCTGCCAGCGCGCGCGGTCGACGCGTTCGGCGCCACAGGCGAGGAGAGCGAACAGGAGAACGAGGGCGGCGGATCGGCGTCGCATGCGTCGGCGCGAGAGACTACCTCACTTGACCGCTCGCGCGGGATCCCGCCGCCAGCGCTGCGCGATCGGCATGTCGCGGCCGCTGCCGAACGCTTTCTCCGAAACGCGGATCGTCGGCGCGGCCTGGCGGCGTTTGAACTCCGCGGTGTCCACCATCTTGAGAATGCGCGTGACGAGCTCGCGATCGAAGCCCGCCGCGACGATCGCGTCGAGCTCGAGCCACTCTTCGATGTAGAGCTTGAGGATCGCATCGAGCACGTCGTACGGCGGCAGCGAGTCCTGATCCTTTTGATTGGGACGCAGCTCCGCCGACGGCGGCTTGGTGATCGTCGACTGCGGGATGCGCTCGCCGTTGCGGTTCATCCAGTGCGAGACGCGATAGACCATCGTTTTGTAGACGTCGCCGAGGAGCGCGAGGCCGCCGGCCATGTCGCCGTAGAGCGTGCAGTAGCCGACGGCGAGCTCGGACTTGTTGCCGGTGGAGACGACCATCGCGCCGGTGCGGTTCGACCACGCCATGAGGATGTTGCCGCGGATGCGCGCCTGCACGTTCTCGTTGGTCGTGTCGAACTTGTGCTCGCCGAAGAGCGCGTCGAGCGACTGCTCGTACGGGGCGTAGACGTCGGCGATCGGCGCGACATGAAACGCGATGCCGAGGTTGCGGGCGAGATCGCGCGCGTCCGCGATCGAATGCTCGGACGAGAACTGCGACGGCATGGCGATGCCGGTGACGTGCTCCGGTCCGATGGCCTCGGCTGCAATCGCCGCGGTGAGCGCGGAATCGATGCCGCCGGACAGGCCAATCACGACGTCACGGAAACCGCATTTGCGGATGTAGTCGCGGAGGCCGAGGATCAGCGCGCGGCCGATCTCTTCCTCTTCGCCGAGGGCGAGGACCATCTCGCACGGGCTGCCGGTGAGCGTGACGAGCGAGTTGTGCTCCTCGAACGCGGGCGCGCAGAAGATCGTCTGGCCACTCGCATCGAACACGATCGACGAGCCGTCGAAGAGCAGCTCGTCGTTGCCGCCGACCTGATTCACGTAGACGAGCGGAATCTGATACCGAGAGGCGATGCGCGAGAAGATCTCCCCGCGCGAGCGGCGCTTGCCGGCGTTGAACGGCGAGGCGGAGATGTTGAGCAGCACTTCCGCGCCCTGGCGCGCGAGCTCGTCGACCGGATTGCGGCAGTAGAGCTTCGTGCCGAACGCTTCGTCGTCGAACCAGAAGTCCTCGCAGATCGACACGCCGACGCGGTGGCCCGCGATCTCGACGATGCGCACGTCGTTGCCCGGCTCGAAGTAGCGCAGCTCGTCGAAGACGTCGTACGTCGGCAACAGCGTCTTGTGCTGTTCGAGCAGGATCTTTCCGTTGCGCGCGACGATGGCCGCGTTGTGCAGCGGCTTGCCGCACCAGTTCCGCGTGCGCACCGGGCAGCCGAAGATGAGCGTCGTGTCGCCGGTCAGCGCCGCGAGCGCGTCGCGCACTTCCGCCGCGGCGTCGATGAACGTGGCGCGGTCGAGCAGATCGCGCGGCGGATAGCCGGTCACCGCGAGCTCGGGAACGAGCACGACGTCCGCGCCCGCGGCGACGCCGTCCGCGTACGCGCGGCGAATCAGTTCCGCGTTGCTCGTTAACGCTCCGACCGTCGGATTGATCTGTCCGATGAAGACCTTCATGCGCCGCTTGCCAAACCTTTTCGCATCCCAGGCGTCTCTTGGAGAAACGTATCACCTTTGCCCGTGAGGAACCGATGAGACCATCGCTCCGCGTTCTCTGCCTCGTACTCTGCAACACGGTTCTCGCGCTGAATGTTTTCGCGGAGGACGCGCCGAAGCCGCGGCCGTCGTATCGCGCCGTGCGCGCGGAGAAGGCGCCGGTGCTCGACGGCGATCTCTCCGATCCCGCGTGGCAGAACGCGCCGGAGATCACCGGCTTCACGCAGCGCGATCCGCACGAGGGCGAGCCGGCCACGCGGCAGACGCGCGTGAAGGTCGTCTACGACGACGACGCGATCTACTTCGGCGCGGTGATGGAAGACGACGCGCCGCCGACGCCGCTGCTCGCGCGCCGCGACAGCGATCTCGAATCCGCCGACTACCTCACCATCGGCATCGACTCGCAGCACGACCGCCTGAGCGGCGCGAAGTTCATGATCAATCCGTCGAACGTGCAGGCGGACATGATCCTGTACAACGACATCTACGACGACACGAGCTGGGACGCGGTGTGGGAGTCGGCGACGAAGACGAGCGCGAAAGGGTGGACCGCGGAGATCCGCATCCCGTACTCGCAGCTCCGCTTTCCCGAGCAGCCGTCGTACGTCTGGGGCTTCAACATCGGCCGCTGGAACGCGCGCCTGCACGAGGGCTCGCGCCTCGTGTTCTCGAAGAAAACCGACAACGGCTACGTCTCGCGCTTCGCCGATCTCACCGGCATCGAAGGGATTAAGCCGCGGCGCGCGTTCGAGGTCGTGCCGTACGGCGTCGCGCGCGAAGACCTCGCCAGCCGCAACGACAATCCGTTCGTGACGCCGAGCTCGCAGCGGATGGACGCGGGCGTCGACGTGAAGTACGGCCTCTCGTCCAGCCTCACGCTCACGGGCACGATCAATCCCGACTTCGGCCAGGTCGAGGTCGATCCCGCGGTGCTCAACCTCAGCCAGTTCGAGACGTTCTTCCCGGAGAAGCGGCCGTTCTTCACCGAGGGCGGGAACATCTTCAACTTCGGCGAAGGTCCGGCGAACAGCCGCTGGGGCTTCAACACGTACTTCCCGACGTTCTTCTACTCGCGCCGCATCGGCCGTGCGCCGCAAGGCTCGATCGCCGCCGACTGGACGGACGCTCCCGGCGAAACCACGATCCTCGGCGCCGCGAAGGTCACCGGCAAGCTCGGCAAAGGCTGGACCGTCGGCGCGATCGAGGCGCTCACCGACCGCGAACAGGCGTGGTTCCGCACCGGCGCGCAGATCGGCAAGGCGACCGTCGAGCCGATGACGAACTACCTCGTCGCGCGCGCCACGCGCGAGTACGGCCGCGACTCGCGTGCCGGCTTCCTCTTCACGTCCGTCAACCGCAGGCTCACCGACAACCTCGAGCCGACGCTGCGCTCGAACGCGTACTTCGGCGGCGTCGACGGCTACACGCGCTTCGCGAACAAGTCGTGGCTCTTCGAATGGCTCACCGGCACGACGCTCATCGAAGGCTCGAAGGAAGCGATCACGCTGGCGCAGGAGAGTCCCGCGCGCTACTACCAGCGCCCCGATGCGAGTCACGTCGAGCTCGATCCGAACCGCACCTCGCTCGCCGGATTCGGCGGACGCGCGATGATCGGCAAGCAGACCGGCCACTGGCGCCCGAACCTGCAGGTGATGGCGCTCTCGCCCGGCTTCGAGCTCAACGACGTCGGCTACCTGCCGCGCACCGACACGATCGCCACGCACGCGGTGATGCAGTACACGAACACCGACGTCGGCAAGTACACGCGCGAGCGGAGCTGGTGGATCGGCAAATACCAGAACTGGAACTTCGACAGCGACAACACGGCGAACGGCTTCTACGGAAACTGGTACGTCGAACACAAGAATTACTGGTACGTGTATGGCGGCGGCGGCTACGACTGGCGCGCCATCGACGCGCAGCTCACCCGCGGCGGTCCCGCGGCGGTGCGGCCGAAGCAGTTCGACGTCTACGTCGGCGCCGGCAACGACTCGCGCAAGAAGTTCTGGGTCGAGCCGTACATCGAGGATTCGGAAGATGAACTCGGCGGCTACTTCCGCCGCACGAGCCTCATCCTGCAATACCGCCCCGCGCCGTCGCTGCGCCTGCGCATCGATCCGGGTTTCAACCGCAGCCGCGATGCCGCGCAGTACGTCGCCACGGTTCCCGACGCGTCGTACACGCCGACGTTCGGCAACCGGTATCTCTTCGCGACGCTCGACCAGCGCACGCTCGACGTCGGCATCCGCGCCGATTGGACGGCCACCGCGCGCCTGTCGATGCAGCTGTACGTGCAGCCGTTCATCGCCAGCGGCGACTATCACTCCTTTAAACAACTCGACGAGGCGCGCGAGCTGCGCTACTCGCCCGTCGACACGCTGCACGACGCCGCGGACGCGACGTACACCGCGCGCTTCGCATCGCAGACGTACGATTTCGGCGATCCCGATTTCAATTTCCGCAGCGTGCGCGGGAGCGCCGTCGTGCGGTGGGAGTTCCGCCCCGGCTCCGCGCTCTTCGTCGTCTGGAACGAGAACCGTTCCGACGTCGTGCCGTTCGGCGACTTCCGCTTCCGCCGCGATCTCTCCGCGCTCCCCGGCGCGCCGTCGCAGGATGTCTTCCTGGTGAAGTTCTCGTACTGGCTACCGATCTAACTGGGCGGCTACGATACATTCATGAGCGAGCTGCACATTGCCCAGGTGAACATCGCGCGCATGAAGGAGCCGCTCGACTCGCCGGTGATGGCCGGCTTCGTCGCGCGTCTCGAGGAGATCAACGCGCTCGCCGACGGCAGCCCCGGCTTCGTCTGGCGCCTCCAGACCGGCGAGGGGAATGCGACGTATCTCCGCCCTTACGACGACGAGCGCATCCTCTTCAATCTGTCGGTATGGAAGGACATCGAGTCGCTGAAGCAGTACGTCTACCGCACCGCCCATGCGGAACTGCTCCGCGACCGCCGCTCATGGTTCGACCAGTTCGCCGGCGCGTCCGTCGCGCTCTGGTGGGTTCCCGCGGGTCACATCCCGAGCATCGATGAAGCGAAGGAGCGGCTCGCGCATCTCGAGGCGCATGGGGCGACGGAGTTCGCGTTTACGTTCAAGAGCCTGACCGCGAGCGCCTCCGGCGGGGCGGCGCGGCCGCCGGCGCTTAGGGCATAGCCTATCCGCACGTGCGGCTGCACTCAATGACGTTCAGTGCAGCCGCACGTGCGAATAGGCTCGGCCCTTAGCGCAGCCGGCCGGGCCGGCTGGCAAGGGTTTGGAACTGTTCGGGCTGGATGGAGGCGCCTCGCTTTGCGTGGGAGACCCTCGGCGAGGAGGAACTGCTCGACGTGCGGCTGCGCGAGCTCGGACTGCGCATCGAAGGCACGTGGCTCGAGCCCGCGATCGAGAAACTGCATCGCGAGCTGGCGCGGCGGCATCTCGCCATTCGGCCGTACGCGTGGCTCTCGACGCAATGGTTCGTCCCGCGCGGCGCGACCGGCATCGCCATCCCGTTCTATCTCGCGCATCCGCGGCTCATGCAGCTCGAGCGCAAAAAGATGCGCGATGTCGAAGGCGGGACGAAGGTCGAACTGATGAAGATCCTGCGCCACGAGTCGGGGCACGTGCTCGACAACGCCTTCGTCCTCGGGCGCGACGCACGCGTCCGCGCGCTCTTCGGCAAATGGACCACGCGGTATCCGAAGCAGTACCGCCCCAATCCCGCGAGCCGGCGCTTCGTGCAGCACCTGCGGCTCTACTACGCACAGGCGCATCCGCACGAGGATTTCGCGGAAACGTTCGCGGTCGTCCTCGGCGCGCGACGGGCGACGTGGCAGAAGCAGTACTTCGACTGGCCCGCGCTCGAGAAGCTCGAGTTCGTCGACGCGCTGCTCCGCGAGCTGCGCGATCGGAAGCCGCGCCGCCGCAAGAAGGTGCAGACCGAGGCGATCGGCACGCTCGACATGACGCTGCGTGAGTACTACGAGAAGAAGCAGAGCCAGTACGACGTCAGCTTCCCGACGACGTGGGACGGCGACCTCAAACGACTCTTCTCCGACGATCCGCGCGACCGGCAGCACGAGCTCGCGTCCCGTTTTCTGCGCCGCAACCGCGCGGAGATCCGCGGGCTCGTGTCGAACTTCACGGGGGAGTTTCAGTACACTCGCGAGCAGGTCTTTCACGATCTCATCGGCCGAAGCCGCGAATTGAAACTGCGCGCGGCCGGCCCGGAAAGCCGCCTGAAGATGGAGTTCGCGATCCTGCTCACCGTCACGACCATGGACGTGCACTACCGCCGGCGCAACACGTTCGCGCTATGACGCGGAAGAAGCTGCGCGTCGCCGTCCTCGTGCACCCGTCGCTCGTGCCGCCCGACTCGCTCGACGGTCTCAGCGAACAACAGTGGTACGACTGCAAGACCGAATACGACGTCGTGTCGACGCTGCGCGAGCTCGGCCACGAGACGCGCGTGGTCGCGGTCTCCGACTCACTCGATCCGCTCCGTGCGCTCATCGACGACTGGCACCCGCACATCGTCTGGAACCTGCTGGAAGAGTTTCTCGGACGGCAGGAGCTCGATTGGAACGTCGTCGCGTACCTCGAGCTGATGCAGATGCCGTACACCGGCTGCCGTCCGCGCGGTCTCATGCTCGCGCGCGACAAGGCGATGTCGAAGAAGCTCCTCGCGTATCACGGCATCCGCGTGCCGCGCTTCGCCGTCTTTCCTCGCAACCAACGCGTCGTCCGTCCGCGCGAGCTCCCGTTTCCGCTGATCGTGAAGAGCCTCGTGCAGGAAGCCTCGCTCGGCATCTCGCAAAAGTCCGTCGTCGACACCGACGCGCAGCTCCGCGAGCGCGTGGCGTTCATCCACCGCCGCAATGGCTCCGATGCAATCGCGGAGGAGTTCATCGATGGCCGCGAGCTGAACGTCGGCATCCTCGGCAATCAGCGCGTGGAAGTCTTGCCCGTGTGGGAGCTGCAGTTCCGCGAGCTGCCGCGCGGCGCGTACGGCATTGCCACCGCGAACGCGAAACACAACCGCGCGTATCAGCGAAAGCACAGCATCTATCAGGTGCCGGCGGAGCTCTCCGACGCGTTGCGCGCGCACGTCATCGACAACACGAAAGCCATCGCGCGCATCCTCGATCTCGACGGCTTCAGCCGCATCGACTATCGCCTCGGCAAGGACGAGCAGCTCTACTTCCTCGAGGCGAATCCGAATCCCGACATCGCGAGATCCGAGGAGTTCGCGTCGGCGGCGAAAAAATCGGGAAAAACGTATCCGGAATTGATTCAGGAAATCGTGGATTCAGGCCTGAAACGCGCCGCGCAACGATAGTTATGTGGCATTATGGAAGGCGTGACCCCCGAACAAATCCTTTCCCTGGCACGCGTGCATCCGCTGTACGCCGGACGTGACCTCTCCGCGACGAAGTTCGAAGACGTTCCGCTCCTTGACAAGCAGACGCTCGACGCGGCGCTGCAGACCTTCTACACGAATCCCGCGAACCTGCACGGCCTCTATCTGAGCCCCTCGGGCGGCAGCGGCACGCGGTCGTATCTCTGCTTCCCCGTCGACACGGAAGACAACCACGAGCAGCGCAGACGCTTCGCGCCGATGCTCGCGGAAGCGGGCGTGATTCCGCCGGATGCGATCGCGCTCAATCTGTTCGCGGGCCGCATGATGTATCGCTCGATGGAGATCTTCACCGACTACTGCGAGCAGATCGGCGCGACGTCATTGCCGCTGGAATCGACCGCCACCGACGCGGTCGCCGTCGAGGTCGCGCGCGCGTTCCACGCGGACATGATCATGGGCGAGCCGGGGCGCCTCGCGCAGCTCGCGCGCCATCTCGTCGACACGAACCAGCGTTTGCCGCTCAAACGCATCCTCGCCGCCGGCGAAGCGGTCCGCCCCGCGCAGCGCAAGCTCTTCACGGAAGCCTTCCAAACCGACGTCTTCGTCTCCGCATACGGCTCCGCGGAAACTGGCGTGTGGGCGTACCGCGGCGCGAACGACGCGCCCGACGTCTTCCACTACGACCCGCGCATGCTGCACATCGAGATCCTCAATCCTGACGCCGACGGCGTGGGCGACATGGTGGTGACGAATCTCATCCGCCGCCGCATCCCCGTGCTCCGCTACCGCATGGGCGACCGCGTGCGCTGGATCGCAAAATCCGAAACGCGCGCGACGTTCCAGTTCGTCGGACGCGAGTCGAATTCGTTCACGCTCGACGGCAGTTACTTCAACCTCCCCGCCGTCGCCCCAGTGTTCGAGGAGATGACGGACTATCAGCTGCACCTCTCGTCCGACGCGGAGTCGCTCCGCGACCGCCTCGAAATCCGCGTCGTGCCTCCAGCGAACTGGGACGCCACCCGCCAGCAGGCGCTCGAATCGCGCGTCCACGAGCTCCTCGGCGCCACCGGCGCCGACTTCCTCCTTCACATCCGCCCCATGCGCAGCGAAGACCTCGAACGTTCGCCGACGTCGCGCAAGATTCGCCGGATTGTGGATACCAGGGGCTGACGAAGGGCCTCAGGCGGGCCGGCGCGGCCGGCAGCGCTAAGGGCTTAGCCAGTACTCACGTGCGGCTGCCGTCAACAACGTTAACCGCGACCGCACGTGCGTCTAGGCTAGGCCCTTAGCGCTGCCGGCCGTGCCGGCCCGCCGGAGGCCTCTCGTCAGCCCTTGGTATCCACAACACACGGCAGCACCTCGCCGCGTTGTTGGTGGACGTTGATCACGCTGCCGGTGCCGGCGCGGAAGATGCCGGGGCCGAACACGTGGTCTTCGAAACAGGGGAGGAGGCCGACCACGTGCATCTCGCTGTCGCGGAGCGTGTCGCCGTCGAGGTGGCGGATCGTGAAGCGGCGTTGGGGGATGAAGCGTTGCAGCGTGTCGGTGTGATCGTGCGTGTGGAGGCGCGACTCCCATTGAGAGCGCGGCGTTTCGGAGCCGATCCAGACATCGACGCCGCGGCCGCCGCTGCTGGGTTTGAGAACCCAGTGCTCGGGCGTGTCGAGTGCGGCGGCGCGGGCTTCGGGATCGGAGGCGGGGCGGGTGGGGATGATGTGTCGGGCGAGGAGCGCGCAGTCATCGGCGTCGACGTGATCGCGCATGATCGCGGGATCGGAGAGGATCGAGAGCAGGCGTTTGTCGTGGACGAGGATCAGCGTGCGCACGTCGTTGCGGGAGCCGGTGCGGATGATGCGCTCGAGCACATGCGGCGCGAGGTCGAGCAGTTCGAGGCGATCGAGCTCGAGGACGTAGTGCGGATTGCGCGTGTCGTGCGCGAGGTCCGCGGGTGCGATCGTGTACGTGTCGAGTTCCGAGAGCAGGAGGTGAATCTCGCTACCGCTTTCGCTGCGGAGGACGATCGCGACGGGGCGTTCGTCGCGGAAGGCGCGCGTCATCGTTTCGCGGATCGTCGACATCCCGGGGACGCGGTGCACGTTCGGCGGAAGATAGGTGAGCGCGGCGAGCGTGCCGTCGATGATGTCGTTGATCGCGTAGCCGTTCGCGGAGAAGCGCGCGTTGATCTCGCAGACGCGGAAGTCGCCGTCCTCGTCGAGCACGAAATCGGGGCGGAACATCCCGATCGTGTACGGCTCGTGTGCGGCGCGCTCGAGGATCGGCAAGAGGCGCGGGTCGAGCGCGTAGCGCGCGCGGATGCGCTCGTCGCGCGCGAAGTTCTGCACGACGGCGTGGATGCCCGCGTGCACCGCGCGGCCGAAGCGCATCAGGCGCTCGACGTACGGCTCGTCGAGCGCGAACGGATACGGATTGAACAGCTCATCGCCCCACGGGACGGCGCGGCCGGCGGCGCGCGCCATCGCGGCGAGGAACTCCGTGCGATGCGCGCGGAACGCGTCCGCCGTCGTGCCGAGCTCGCGCAGGTGACGCATGCGGGCGGCTAGTTGAGCGTCGTCATCAGCCGCGAGAGATCGCGCATCACGGCGGCCTTGTTCTCGATGTACTCGCCGAAGAGCTGTTCGAGCTCGTAGGCGCCGAGGTCCGTGTGCGTGGCGGCGCAGTAATGATCGATCGCTTCGACCGCGTGGCGGAAGTGCTCGCGCTCGGTCGGGCCGCAGTGGACGCTGATCCAGGCTAGGCGGCGGCGCTGCTGTTTCTCATCGATGTCGAAGTGTTGCTGCACGAGGCCGCGGAAGAGCGGCAGGATGAACTCCACTTCGCCGTGCGTGTAGACCTCGTGCGCGACGGTCGAGAGCAGTCCGAACATCAGGTCCGGCATGCGCAGGCCCGTGCGGTTCTTGTAGTCTTTGAACGCGCGGGCGCTGTCGAGTGCGAAGCCGCGGCGCATCCACGCGTCGCCGTCGCAGAAGAGGTCGGCCATCTCGTAGAACAGATCGGCGTGCAGCGTGCCGCCGAGGGCGCCGAGGTCCTCGTCGGAGATGCGGTGAAGGGCGAGGAGGGCGGAGGTGAGGCGCGGCTTGTCGATGCCGTTGCGCTCGTCGAGGAGGCGCAGCGTGATGCGGTTGCCGATGCCGGAGACGCACATCGCGCTGTGGTTGGTGAGGCTCCAGCTGTGGAAGAAGTAGCGTGCGCGCTCGGGAGTCGGGGCGGCCGACGTGAAGGTGCGGAACGCGTTCTCGATGTCGGCCAGCGCGCCTTCATGCGCGGCGAAGGCGCGGCGCAGCGGCTCGATGATCGGGGTTTGCGGGACGACGTCGAGGGCGGAGTGGACGTGGTCGGCGATGCGCGATTGAGGCGTGGTCACGATTGGTCTCCCTTGCCGGCGTACGACGGCGCACGCGGAACTGGAGCTCCCGCCGGCGGTCTCTAAACATGGAAACAATAATGGTCTGATGGACTGACGGCAGTGTAGCACGCCTTGTGCGGTTTCTGGTGGGTTTGCGGCATTGCGCTTGCTCGGAGGACGAGCGATGGATCGCCGCAAGTCTGCCGCGCGTATCGCTCTCTTTTCGCTCACCGCCCTCGGTGCGTCGGCGCTGCTCGCGCGCATGTTCCGCGCGGTCGCCAACCGCGAACTGGCGGAGACGGATCAGGAAGTGCGCGAGGAAGTGCTCGCGCGCGATCCCGATCCGGAATCGCCGGTCGCGCTCTTCTTCAAAGCCATCAGCGCGACGGAGTTCCTTCTCACGATGAACGGTCTCGTCGCGCTCGGGACGTGTCGGCGCGGCGCGCGCGCCTGGCTGCCGGTCGTGCTCGGACCGGCGCTGGTGAAGGCCGCGGGCATGACGTGCGAGCGCATGCTGCCGCTGCAGTACGCGCCGACGTCGAAGGACGGCAGGCCGAAGCCGTCGTTCCCGAGCGACCACGCGATGGCGGCGACGGCGGAGCTGCTCGTGCCGGCGTACGTGCTCGTGCGCGAGAAGCTGCTGACGCCTGCGGCGCTGGCGGGAATCGTCGTGATTCCGGTCGGCGCGGGGATCAATCGGCTGGTGCGCGATCGTCACTGGGCGTCCGACGTCGTGGCCGGCTGGACCGCGGGCCTGGGCATCGCGTCGGTTTGTTGTCTGGTGTCCGAGCTGGTTTTTTGTAAAGATCAACGCTGATGTCGGACGATTTCGGCACCGTCAATGCGACTCGCGGCGAACGCGCGCGCGAGCTCGAGCTGCTGCGGCAGCGTTACCGCCGCCATCGCGAGGCGCTGGTCAACATGACCGCCGACGCGCCCACCGAGCATCTCGCCACCGAATATCAGCGCCTCATCCGCGACCTCGACGCGGCGCTCGTGAAGCTCGACGAGCTCGAAGGCGGGACCGCCGCGGCGGCGCCTGTTGCCGCGCCACCGGCGAATCCTCAGCCGCGCTTCAAGACCGAGCCCGGCCTCCGCCCGCTTGCCACGTCTCCCGAATCCGAGCCGCCCGCCGGCAGCGTCGGCGTCTACGATCCGCCGCCGGACACGGGCGGTTCGGCGACGCGCGTCGTCGGCATCCTCATCGCGGCGGTGGTCGTGCTCGCGCTCATCGGCTGGCTGATCTGGCGGGCGAGCTCGGAGAAGAAAACGACGCCCGCGACGATCGTCGAGCAGCCGGTTGCGGAACGGACGTCGACGTCGGTGACGGCGAGCGATTCCAGCGGCACGAGCGCCGTCGACGACACGATCGCCACGCCGAATTCGCCGCCCGACGTGCTCACCGTGACGCCGGCATCGCAGGACTACGGCATCGTGCGCAAAGGCACGCGCACCGCGCGGCAGTTCGTCGTCACGAACCACGGCGATGCTCCGGCGACGATCGCGCTGTCACGCTCGTCGTGCCGCTGTCTTTTTTATAAATACAACGACCTCGTGCCGCCGAACGGCAAGCAGTCCGTGACCATCACCATCGACGGCGCGCGCGCGAAGCCCGGCGCCTTTCACGAAGCCCTCAAGATCACGCTGAAGAAGGATTCGAGCGTCGCGGCGTCGCTCGACGTGAACGCCACCATCCGCTGACCTGCCGCGATGGAACTGCTCTGGATCGGCGCCCATCCCGACGATGAGCTCTTCGTCGCGCCGTGGCTGGCGCGCCTCGTCCTGCAGTCCTCCGCGCGCGTGCACTTCCTCGTCCTCACCTCCGGCGAGCGCGGACGCGGCCTTCTCGGCAACATCGATCCCGAGCAGGTCGCGCGCATCCGCGAAGACGAGATGCGCGCCGCGGCCACGCTCTTCGGCGGCGAGGTTCGTTTCGCGCGCCTGCCGGACGGCAGCGGCGACGAGCCCGAAGACGTGCTCCGCGCGTGGTCGCACGCCGCGGGCGGGACGCGGGCGCTGCACGCGCACGTCCGCGCGCTCGTCGACGAGGTGCGCCCCGATCGCATCGTGACGTTCAATCGCCACCACGGCTGTACGTGGCACGCCGATCACCGCGCCACCGGCACGCTCGTGCAACGGCTCGCGTTGCCGGTTCCGCTGACGCTCGTCGAGTCGCGCGTCGAGCTGCTGCACGCGCCGCTGCGCTTCACGCGCGCCGATCCGCGCGCGGAAGCGGTCGACGTGCGCGCGACGTGGAACGATCTCGTGCGCGTCGTCGCCTGCCACCGCTCGCAGTTCTCCGACGAAGTCGTGCAGCGCTTCCGCGACGTCGACGACGCGAACCGCGTGGTCTGGCTCCGCGACGCCGGCGTTCCGACCGCCGGCGCCCGCCGCCGCGACGATCTCGCACGCGTGTGGTGGCGCGCGAAGGCGTGGCTGCGTTCGCGCGCTTGAACTTGCGCTAGAGAACTTACGCATCGCGTCCCTCTCATCCGCTACGGAGGTCTGCGATGGAAATCCTCAAGCAAGGAACCCGTGCGGTACAGCTTCTCCAGGACATCCCGAAACTGCTGGACGAACTGCGGGCGCTGAACAGTCCTCAAGCCATTCTCGATGCATTGGTGGCCTACCAGGCCAATCCGAATGCGCAGGGTCCGGTCGCCGATGCGATTGCGCGGCTCAATCTCAACGCGCAGCAAATTCAGAGTTTCATTGCAAACAACCGTACCGCGCTCACGTTCCTCCTCGGCAACGTTGGTGCGGCAGCGAAGCAGAAGCTCTCCTGGCCGGTCGCCGTGGACAACACGCTGAACGTCAACGCCGTTGCGATCGAGCTCGGCGCGAACGCGTCCGCGACCGTAGCGGGCGACGACGATGGCGATCTGTTCGACGACGGCGCGATCACGTACGAGAAAGACAGCGAGGCATTCCTTTCGTTCGTGATCGACGGCGCCGTCTCCGCGCTCGGAAATGTGCCGTCGTTCCCCATTGGTGTTGTCAGCGGAAAGGCGGCATTCGGCGCGAACGCGTCGGTCACCGTTGGCAACTACTTCAAGCACGCGGTCTCCGACTCCGCGCTCACAGCGCTCATCGATGACGTGCGTGCATTCAAGTTGCCGTACGACGCCGCCCACCTCCGAGACGGGCAGGTCGTGCGTCTGCACAACACCGGCTCGATCGCCGTGTCGGGCGGTCTCTCGTTCGGAAAGACGGTCGTGATGACGGGCGAGGTCAGCGAAAAGACCCTCGGTCTCGCTGCGGCGCCGATCACCGCCGAGGCGAAGATTGCCGCTTCGCTCGACTTCAACGCGGAAGTGAACGGCAGCTTCAACATTCTTCTGACGCGTGACAAGGGAACGAACCGTGTTCGCGTCCGACTCGTACAAGTGCGCGAGTCCTCGCGTGGCATCGCGCTGAAAGCCGGTGTCGGCGTCACAATCACCGGCATCGACAAAGTTGCGAGCGCGGTCGTCTCTCAGATCACCACACCGCTCGCTCCGCTCGTGAAGCTGATCGAGAACGATCTCACGACCTTCGGCGATCTGCACCAGCTGTTCGATCAGCAGCTCTCCGCGACCGTCAATCACTTGCTGAACAGCCAGAGTGTCACCACGCAGCTCCAACAGTGGCTCGCGCGGATCGGTGTAAGTGTCGATCTCAAGGCGAAACTGAAAGAAGCGCTGACGAATGCGATCGACGCTCGGACGGGCGCGCTCGTCGATGACTTCCAGCACCACCTCAATCCGCTGTTGAATGCGGTAAAGGAACTCGTCGTCCGATACCAACGCGCGCTCGAGCGCGTGAACGCTGCCGTGAAAGCCGCGGCGGAGGTGAAGATCGGGATCGAGCTCGCCCATAAACGATCGCGCTTCGATACCCGCACCACGGCGCTCGATCTGTCCATCGATCCTGCGCTGCCGGCCTTCCGCAAATGTGTGCACGGCGACTTCACCGAGGCGCTCGCGCTGGCGCGGCAGGGTGATGCGGGTGTCACGCTGAACGACGCCACGTGGTCCGGTTCCGGTGGACTTCGTATCGAGACGTCGCTGAACATCTCCGCGTTCGGTCTCAACGCGGGAGTCGGCACACTGTTGCAGCAGGACTGGGATTACGAGGTCACGGCAACGGGCGATCTCAATCTCGGCGTGCGGACTTCGATCGAAGCGTGGTCAAAGAGCTGGCGTGCGCTGCGCAGCGTCACGTTCCTGGCCGATACGCGTGTGCTTGCGGTCGTCACGTCCGCGGATAAGCTACGCGACCCACGCGTCAGCGACCATGTCAGCTTGGACGCATCCATCCGGTGGACGCCGCCGCCGACACGCACGCAGCTCTCCGACTGGGAAAAACAGATGATCGCACTGGGCGTTCTCGCCGGACCGACGACCGCGCTCACGGAACTGGTCGTCAATGCGGCATCGAAGCAGCCGTTTGGAGATCTCGTCGCGAGCGCCGTTCTGGATTTCAGCGAAAGTGAGCTCGAAACGATCCTGAATCAAAGCGTCGATACCGCATCGGAGCAGTTCGTCGAGAACCTGACCGCGCTATATCTCTCCGATTCGCCGAATCCCTTTACGATCCGCGATCGCAACGGACTGCTGTTCCTGCGATGGAAACACGTCCGTGAGACTGGACTGGTGCCGGGCGGTACCACGGTCGTCTTCGACAACGCGAACTTCCGTGCCGACGATCAGAAAACGCAGGTCCAGGTGGGCGCTGCGCAGCGTCTCCCCGTCTCCAATGCGCTGCGCGTCGTTCTAGCGTTCGAGCGGATGCTTGGGCAATTGAAGTCGATGCGTCAGATCAACCTCTCCGGCCGCGCGATCGATGACGCCGTTCAGAGCATTGCGGTGCAACAGCGAAAGCTCATGGCTGAAGCGAGCAACATTCTTGCGGCGACGCCGCTGCGCCGCGAGGAACTGGGTCGCGCTTTCTTCATCACGCTTTGGCAACTCGCCGGCGGACTGGCGCAGGTCGATCCGTTCGCCGTCATCGTTCGTAAGGGTGCGACGCCGAATGACGACGAACGGTTCGTCTATGACTGATGCTCACGGCCGTCGCACGACGACGAGCGTCACGTCGTCGTGCGTGTCGAGTCCGTCGAGCAGGTTCTCGCGACGCGCGACGCGCTCGCGCAAACCCTCCACCCCGAGCTCCTCGCCGCCATCGATCGTGGCCTCGGTCACGCCATCGCTGTAGAGCACGAGCGCGTCGCCGGGTTCGAGGCGGCGTTTGACGGAGCTCCAGCGCGGGCAGGGAAGGATGCCGAGGAGCGGGCCGGTGGAGCCGAGCTCCTCGACGCGGCCGTCGGCGCGGGCGAGGAGCGGCGGACAGTGGCCGGCGTTCACGATCGTCAGCGTGCCGTCGTCGTCGAGATGGCCGAGGACGGCGGTGGCGAAGCGATTGCGCGGGAGCAGCGGCGCGAGGAACTCGTGGAGGCGGCGCGTGGTTGTCGCCGGATCGCACGCGGCGCTCGCGCACGACGCGATGCGCAGCTCGAGCTCCTCCTGGATCATCGCCATCACGATCGCGGCGGGCAGACCTTTGCCCGCGACGTCGCCGAGGGCGAACCACGTGCGCGCGCCTTCGCGGTGCGTGAAGTAGAAGTCGCCGGTGAAGGCGCGCGCGGGCCGCGACACCGCGTGGATCTCGGGAACGCTCAGGCCGCGAACGGCTTGCATCGCAGACATGGCCGGAATCCTTTCTCCAGCGCTTCGCCGGCCGCGTGAAAAGGGACGCGGTTGTCCTCGCGGATGCGCCGCGCGTCTTTGCACGTGGGGAAGCAGACGATCTTCGTGGTGCGCGAGCCGATGTAGCGGACGCGCTGTTTCGCGAGCGAGTCGAGCGCGTCGACGTCGACGCCTTCGCGCCGCAGCAGGTCGCGCTTCACCGCGCTGCCGAACGCGTACTGACCGACGCCGCCGGTCGACGGCACGACGCGGTGGCACGGCACGACGAACGGCACCGAGTTCTTCGCGCAGATCGAGCCGACGGCGCGCGTCGCACGCGGCCGTCCGACCTGCCGCGCGACCCATTCATACGTGCGCACCTCGCCGCGCGGAATCCGCGTCAGCGTCTCCAGCACGGCGCGCTCGAGCGGCGTCGCGTCCGCGCGCCAGTCGACCTGCGGCTTGTCCACGCCTTCGCCGCTCGTCGCGGCGACGACCTGCTTGCGCAGCTTGTCGGAAAGCGTCGCGGACTTGAGCGTGCGTCCGGTGCGCTCGGCGTGCAGCGCGCGGAACTCCTCGAAGCTGCCGCCGCGATGGAGCATGCGCAGGCCGCTGTCGGAGAACGCCACCCACACTTCGCCGACGCGATCGTACGAATCCGCGAGCGCGTCGCGGCACGAGCGCGGCGGCGCTGGCGCGATCGCCTTGATGGTATGCGCGAGCGTACCGACGTCGTGCACCGACGCATTGCAGCTGCGGCACGTCTCCATGTGCGTCTCCACTTCGCCGCGTTCGTCCGGCGGAAGCTCGCCGGTGCGCAGCGCATCGACTCGAGTCAGAACCGATCTACACCGCATGGGCCACCCCTTTTTCTTCCAGTGCGTCCCGCAGGAGCTTGAGCGAGCGGAACACCTTGCCGCGCAGCGCCGCTTCGGACGCTCCGACGGTCTTCGCGATGTCGGCGTACGACATCTCTTCCATGAATCGCAGCACGATGAGCTCGCGCGCCTCGACCGGGAGGCGCGCCATCGCGCCGCGCAGCAGCTCCGCGTCCTCGCGCCGCTCGAGCTCGGAGCCGTGCTCGCGGACGAACGGCCCGAGGCGGTCGTCGTCGAACGACGCGAGCGGCTGTTCGAGCGCGCGCGTTTTCGAGCGGCGCTTGTTGAGACAGAGGTTGCGCACCATCTTGAACAGCCACGGCCGGAGCGCCAGCGCCGCGCAGCGCGCCTCGTCGTATTGCCGCGTCAGCGCCCGGTGCGCGCGCAGCATCGCGTCCTGTACGACTTCCTGCGCGTCGAAGGTGTTCTGCAGGATGCCGTACGCGTAGCCGTACAGCGCGCCTTCGAAGCGGTCGATCAGCCGCTCCAGCGCGCCGGGCTCGCAGCGATGCACCGCCACGGCCAGAGTCGCCTCGCCGTTCTCCTCGAGCGTGGCGGCCATTCCGCCGGTCCAGGAGTTCTTCATGCACGCCTAAACACGGGCTGCGCCGGTTTCGTTCGCTGGTATCTTCCGCCTTCCATGCCGCCCGTTCTTCTTTCCGCCGACGGTCTCACGAAAGCCTACGGCGCGCGGCCGCTCTTCGAGAATCTCTCCTTCACGCTCTTCGAAGGCGATCACGTCGGACTCGTCGGCCCGAACGGCTCGGGGAAGTCGACGCTGCTGAAGATCCTCGCGGGCGCGGAAGACGCCGACTCCGGCACGCGCGCGCTGCGCAAGGGCGTGCGCGTCGGCTACGTGCCGCAGGATCCGGTGTTCGCGCCGGGACGTTCCGCGGAAGACGTGCTGCTCGACGCGCTGTCATCGGACACGAGTCTCGACGAGCACGAGAAATTCGCGCGCGTCGCGCTCGCGCTCGGCCGCGCCGGTTTCACCGATCGCGCGATCCGCACGGAGACGCTCTCCGGCGGCTGGCGCAAACGCCTCGCCATCGCGCGCGAGCTCGTGCGCGAGCCGGACGTGCTCCTCCTCGATGAGCCGACGAACCATCTCGACGTTGATGCCATCCTCTGGCTCGAATCGCTCCTCGGCAGCGATCCGAAGGCGTTCGTCGTCGTCAGCCACGACCGCTACTTTCTCGAGAACGTGACCAAGCGGATGCTCGAGCTGAATCGCGCGTACGCCGGCGGCCTGCTCGCGGTTGACGGCACCTACAGCGATCTCCTCGAGAAGCGCGACGAGGTGCTGCGCAACGAGGCCGCGTATCAGGAGACGCTCGCGAACCTCGTGCGGCGCGAGATGGAGTGGCTGCGCCGCGGTGCGAAAGCGCGCACGACGAAAGCGAAAGCGCGCATCCAGAACGCGGAGAAGCTGATCGACGAGCTGGCCGAAGGGCGCGACCGTGCGCAGTCGTTCAACACCGAGATCGACTTCACCGCCTCGCAGCGCAAGACGAAACGCCTCTGGTCCGCGCGCGGGCTCACGAAGACGATGGGCGACCAGCCGATCGTGCGCAACCTCGATCTGCTCCTCACGCCCGGCGCGCGCCTCGGCATCCTCGGCCCGAACGGTTCCGGCAAGACGACGCTGCTGCGGATGATCGTCGGCACGCTCGCGCCCGACGCGGGCAGCATCGAGCGCGCCGACGGCCTGCGCGTCGTGTACTTTGAACAGAACCGCGAGAGCCTCGATCCGAATGTCACGCTGAAACGCGCGCTCGCACCGGAAGGCGACTCGGTCATCTATCGCGACCGACCCATTCACGTCGCCGGCTGGGCGAAGCGGTTTCTCTTTCGCAGCGAGCAGCTCGAGACCGCGGTGTCGCGGCTCTCCGGCGGCGAGAAAGCACGCATCGTGCTCGCGCGACTGATGCTGCAGCCGGCGGACCTCCTCGTGATGGACGAGCCGACGAACGATCTCGACATCCCGACGCTCGACGTGCTCGAGGAATCGCTGCTCGATTTTCCCGGCGCGCTCGTCCTCGTGACGCACGACCGTTACTTGCTCGACCGCGTGTCGACGCGCCTTCTCGCGCTCGACGGCCGCGGCAACGCGGAGTTCTTCGCCGATTTCCCGCAGTGGGAGGCCGCGCAGCGCGACACTCCCGCCGCATCGTTAACACCGTCAACGGCGGCGCCGAAGCCGTCCGCGCCGAAGACGAAGCGCCTCTCGTACCTCGAACAGCGCGAGTTCGATGCGATGGAGGAAACGGTGCTCGCCGCCGAAGCGCGCGTCGAAGAAGCGCAGCGGCGCGCGGAAGATCCGTCGATCGCCGCCGACGCCGGCGCGCTGCAGACGCGCTACGCGGAGCTGCAGGCGGCGCACGCGGAGGTCGAGCGGCTGTACGCGCGGTGGGCGGAGCTCGAAGCGAAACTCGTCTGACATCCGATTGCGATCGGCGCCCGTACATCGAGGCATCAGAAGGAGGAAACCTCAATGAAACGACTGGTGCTCGCAGCACTGCTGCTCCTGGTGTGTCCGCTCGTGGCGACCGCACAAACGCAAACCCCACCGGCGATGCCGCAGCTCTATCTCATTCACGCGGAGGTGCCGCGGCTGGGGATGATTCCGCAGTACGAGGCGGCCACGCACGACATCCTCGCCGCGCTGACCGAGAAGAAGGCCGATCCCAACGTCTTCGGCATGCACGTCTACACGACCGAAGACCTGCACTACCTCTACATCCTGCCGCTGAACGCGTACAGCAAACTCGACTCGATGGACGGCGCGTGGAAGTCGATCGCCGACTCGGTCGGCAAGGAGCGCTGGCAGTCGCTCATGTCGCGCGGCACCGCGCCCATCGAGCAGTACAGCGAGCTCGTGGTGCGCCGCCGTCCCGATCTTTCGTACACGCCCGCGACGCCGCGCGTGAAGCCGGACGAGCAGCGCTACGTCCGCTGGCTGATGTACTACCTCATGCCCGGCAAGGAAGAGGAAGCGGCGGCCGTCGCGCGCGACTGCGCGGCGCTGTTCAAGGCGAAGAACATGACCGACGGCTTCGACGTCTTCATGGGCGAGACCGGCAACGATCTGCCGCTCCTCGCCGTCGCCGTCAGCGGCAAGAGCGAAGCGGATTACGCGGCCGCGGACGAGCGCAACCGCGCCGCTCTCGGCGACGCGTTCAACGCCATCCAGATGCGCGCGCTCGCCATCACGCGCAAATACGAGACGCACTCCGGCTGGTATCGCCCGGATCTCTCGTATCCGTCGATGGCGATGAAGTGAGGCCGTGAAACGTGGGCGCCGGCTAACTGCCGGCGCCCGAGTCCCCGGACGGACCGTAGATCGACGGCACCTTCGCGCCCATCGGACGCAAGTACGCCGTGAGCTGTCCGCGGTGATGCACGAGGTCGAAGAGGAAGCCCCACGCGAAGTCCTGCACGGTCGACTCGCCGGCGACGTGCTCGCCGAACATGAACTTCGCCGGCAGTTCCCACTTCGAATCGTCGAAGTGTTTCAGCTTGTCGCGCAGCGTGTTCGTGGCCTCGTCGTACGCGGCGACGATGCCGTCGATCGATTCCGGCCGCGGCAGCGACTCCCACACCATCTTCTGCTTGTCGAGCAGATCGATGAGCAGACGCTGCTCGAGTGCGATCTGCCAGGCGAGGTCGCCCGCCTTCGTCGACCGCTCGTGCGGCGTGTACGACAGCTGATCGTTCGGCACGGCGCGCAGCACTTCGGAGAATGCGCGCTGCTCGCCGTCCCAGCGCTTGAGAAAGTATTCGCGGTTGTTCATGGCCGTAGCTTATGCCACGACGCGTGCGTCGTGCACGGGCGCTTTCGCCGAACGCGCACGGCTGCCGAGGAAGAGCAAGAGCGCGCTGCACAACGCCGCGACGGGACAGACGAGGAGCGCGAGACGCATCCGCCCCGGATCCGTCGCGACGCCGAGCGTGTCGTTGAGCTTTCCGATGAGCGGCGCGCCGACGAGATACGCCATCACGTTCGCGGCGGAGAAGAAGATGCCGATGCCGAGGCCGCGCAGGTGCGGTCCGGCGATGTCGTGGATGTCCGCGGCCGCGGGCGCGACCCACATCAGCGCGAGCCCGTACAGCAGCATGTTCAGCAGCACGAGCAGGATCATGTTGTTGCTCCACAGGAGCCCGAGCCACAGCGGGATCGACGCGAGCGCCGCCGCCGCGGTGAAAGCCATGCGTCCGCCGCCGGCCATCCTGCTGAAGCGATCGGAGTAATAGCCGCCGAGGATCGTCACCGGCACGCCGACGACCAGCGCGAGGATGCCCGCGGCCTGACCGATGAACGCGACGCTCATGTGGTGCACGCGCACGAAGAACGTCGGCACCCAGATGCCGAGGTTGTTCGAGGCGAGCGAGAAGAATCCGTAGCCGAGGTAGAGACACCAGAGCGCGGGCGAGCGGAAGAGCACGCGCCAGTCGCTTGCGGTGTAGCGCGCGGCGACGGTTTCGGTGCGGCCGCGCGGCTCCTCGCGCAGGAAGAAGACCAGCAGCGCCAACGCGAGTCCGGGGAAGCCGAGGAGATAGAACGCCCAGCGCCAGCCGAAGCGCTGCGCGATCACGCCGCCGAAAAAGTACGCGATGCCGCCGCCCACCGCGATCGCAGACGAGTACACCGACTGCACGGTCGCACGCATCCGCGGCGGAAAGTAGTCGCTGAGGAGCGAGAGCGCCGCGGGACCGAGCGTCGCTTCACCGACGCCGACCATGACGCGACAAAGGAACAATGTCCAGAAGCTGTTCGCGAACCCTGTCAGTCCGGAAAAAAGGCTCCACGTCGCCAGGCCCACGGCGATGAGGTTCTTGCGCACAACGCGGTCGGCGAGGCGGCCGAACGGAATGCCGAGGAGCGTGTAGAAAATCGCGAAGGACGTCGCGCCGAGCAGCGCCAGCTGCACGTCGGAGAAATGCATCTCCGCCTTGATCGGCGTGAAGAGGATGTAGATGAGCGTGCGGTCGAGGAAGTTGAGGACGTAGACGGTGGTGAGGACGGCGAGCGCGTACCAGGAGTACGCGGGAGCGCGATCGGCGGTGCTCGGCATGCGCGCTAGTGTAAACCGACCGGCCGGTTGGCAACCCAAGCCGGCGAATCAGGGCACGCTTTCTGCTCTTCCGAGGAGCGGGAGACTACGTACGATGAAACACTACAAATCATTGGCAGCAGCGAGTTTAGCGCTCCTCCTGCTCGCCGCCTGCGGCTCGTCGGGCATCGGCGACATCCTCGGCGGCGGCAACGGCGGCAACGGCGCGAACGGCAACTACGAGATCCGCGGCACGGTCGACTCGGTCGATCTCAGCAACCGCTCGATCTATCTCACGAACGTCAGCGGCTACAACACCTCGATGCTCTCGAACGGCGGCGGCAGCGCCGTGCGCGTCTACTACGACGCCAATACGCCGGTCGACTATCAGGGACAGTCGTATCGTCCGCAGGACCTCGAGCGCGGCGATCAGATCTCGGTCCGCGTCGACGAGTCGGGCAACACGCTCGTGGCGCAGTCGGTGTCGGTGCTCTACGACGCGACGAACAACAACGGCTCGAGCTACCCGACGGGCAACTATCCGAACGGCAGCTACACCACGAGCATCCGCGGCACCGTGCGCTCGATCGACACGAGCCGCCGGACCATCGAAGTGGATCGCGGCTACGGCTCGACCGTGCTTGTCGACTTCAGCACGAACACGCCGGTGTACTGGAACAACCAGTCCTACCGCGTGAGCGATCTCGAGCGCGGCGATGAAGTCGACATCCGTACGACGGACCTCGGCAACGGCCGCTACTCGGCGCAGGACATCAACGTGCTGCGCAGCATCAGCAGCAACAACAACGGGACGTACAACAACGGATCCAGCAACAACGGCACGTACAACAACGTCTCGACGATCCGCGGCACCGTGCGCTCGGTCGATCTCAGCCGCCGCACGATCCAGCTCGACTCCGCGAACTGGATCTCCGGCTTCAACACGAACGCGGGCACGGGCGTGAACAGCATCACCGTCCAGTTCCCGTCGAACGCGCAGATCGAGATGAGCGGCCGCGCGTATCCGCTGAGCGGACTCGAACGCGGCGACGTGATCGAGGTGGAAGTGACGAACGCGAATTCGTCGCTGCCGCTCGCGCAGCGCATCCTGCTCGTCCGCGACGTGAACTCGCGGTAGTTCTTCGCGAGTCAGCAACCGGCGGCGCATCATGCACGGCATGACGCGCCGCTTTTTCTTTTTCCTGCTCGCGTTCGCCGCCACCGGCTGCTTCGCGCGCTCGCACACGACGACCGTCAACGGACATCCGCTCTACTACGAGACGCGCGGCGCCGGACGTCCGCTGCTGCTGCTCCACGGCGGCGGCAACACCGTCGACGGCTCGTTCTCACATCAGCTGTCGCGCTTCGCGCTGTCGCACGCGATCGTCGCGCCCGAGCAGGTGGGGCACGGTCACACTCCGGCGACGACAGGTCCGCTGTCGTACGCGGCGATGGCGAGCGACACCGCGGCGCTGCTCGACGAACTGCATCTGAAGAACGTCGACGTGGTCGGCTGGAGCGACGGCGGCATCGTGGCGCTGATCCTCGGCATCCGCCGTCCCGATCTCGTGCGCCGCCTCATCGTCAGCGGCGCGAACTTCTCACCCGAAGGCCTGCCCGATCTCGCGGAGATGCGCGAGAAGGAGGCGCGCACGACCGGCGCCGCGCAGCTCTCGCTCGACGCGAAACTCAATCATCTCTGGCTGACGTCGCCGACGCCGGCGGAGCTGAGTCCCGAACTGCTGCACGGCCTCCATCGCTCCGTGCTCGTCCTGGCCGGCGATCACGACGAGATCCTGATGGATCACACGATCGCGCTCTACCGCGCGCTGCCGGACGCGCGCCTCTGCATCCTGCCGAAGACCGGACACAACACGTTCGGCGAGCGGCCGGAGTGGGTGAATCCGATCATCCTCTCGTTTCTCGACGAGCCGTAATTGCCGCGCTATTTCTTCATGTACTTCCAGTTCCGCGGCTTTCCTTCCGCGAGCCATTCCAGCGTGGTGGCGATCCTTTTTTCCCGCGTCGCGGCCTGCTTCGCCTCGGTGATCCACTGGATGTACTCGCGGCGGTGACTCGGCGGAAACTGTTCGAACGTCGCGCGCGCCTTGGCGTGTTTCTTCAGCGCGGCGGCGAGATCGTCGGGGACGTCGACCGGCGCGGCTTCCTTGCGCGGCGCGCGCTGCAGCTTCGCGCCCGACGCGCGCAGCTTCATCGCGTTCTTCACGCGCGCGACGATCTCTTCTTCCGACGGCAGCTCGGAGACGTCGTGCACGCGCGTGAGCCCCTCGTTCGCGAGCTCGAGCCAGAAGCCCCAGTTCACGTGCTGCTTGTGCGCCGACATCGCGCCGAGGATGCCGTCGTGCTCGAAGGTTGGATTGCGCCACTTGATCGTTTCGACGAGGTCGGGATCGGCTTCGTGAAACGCGCGGCGGATGCGCTCGAGGATCGGTCGCGCGAACGGCGCGGCATTCGCGATGTACGCGTCGACTTCCTTCGATTTCTGCCCCATGCGGCTATTCTACGGGCGTGATCGAGCTCTGCACGATCGGCTTCACGAAGAAGAGCGCCGCCGATTTCTTCGGCGCGCTGCGACGCGCGAAGGTCCAACGCCTGATCGACGTCCGCCTCAACAACGTCTCGCAGCTGGCGGGCTTCACGAAGAAGCACGACCTCGAGTTCTTCCTGCGCGAGATCGTGGACGCGGAGTACGTGCACGAGCTGCTGCTCACGCCGCGTCAGGAAGACTTCGAGGCGTATCGCGCGGGAAAGCTCACGTGGGCGGATTACGAGCAGGCGTATGCGGCGCTGTTGCGCGAGCGGAAAGTGGAGAAGGAGCTTCCGCGCTCGCTCTTCGACGTGCGCTCGGTACTGCTCTGCAGCGAGGCCACGCCGGAACATTGCCATCGCCGCATCGCGGCGGAGTATCTCGCCGCGAAATGGGGCGGGATCACCATCCGGCACCTCTAGTTGAACGAAGGAATCTCGTCCCACGTCCGGCCGTCGAGCACGCGGCCGTTTTTCTTCTTCTGCCGTCCGCCCCATTGCTTGAAGAAGAACGCGACGCCCGCCGCGGCGCATTGATCGCGCAGCGAGCGCACCCACTCCGGATCGAGCGGCCGCGCGCGATGTCCCGATTCGCCGCCGGCGATGACCCAGTGGATGCCGGTGAGATCGACGGTGCCGAGGTCTTCGAGGAGCGGCTCGACGGAAAGGAAGCGTACCGCGGCGGGCGTGTCGCGCAGCAGGTCGATGCGCGGCAGTCCGTACTTGCGGTTCTCGACGCTCACGCCCCACCAGATGTGCGGCAGCCGGGCATGGTCAACCAGTGGACCATTGAGCATCGCGTGCAGGCGATCGGCGCGCTTGGTCAGCACCTGGTACGTGTGCCAGTCGGCGGCGCGCATCGTGTCGCAGACGCGGGCGATGTACTCCGCCGGCGCGTCCTCGTGGAAGAGGTCGCTCATCGAGTTGACGAAGATGCGGCGCGGACGGCGCCACTCGAGCGGCGCGGAGAGCTTCTCCGGCACGAGGCGCAAATCGAAGCCCTGTTCGTACGGATGGTTGGGCACGCCACGGAAGCGCTCGGCGAACGTCTCGGCATAGCAATGCGTGCAGCCAGGGCTGATCTTCGTACAGCCGCGCAGCGGATTCCACGTCGCGTCCGTCCATTCGATTTGCGTGTTGTCGCTCAAGCGCTCATAGAACGGTATTCTCTCGCCCCATGTTCCGACTGGAGACCGAACGCCTCGTCATCCGCCCCTGGACCGCCGAAGACCGCCCGCAATTTCAGGCGCTCACCGAAGATCCCGAAGTCATGCGCTACGTGCACGGCGGGTTGCCGTACACGCAAGCGGAGACGGATGAGTTCTTCGCGCGGCACGAGCGGCAGATGGCAGAGCTCGACGTCTGCATGGGCGCGGTGATCGAGAAGTCGACGAACCGCCTCGTCGGCATCAGCGGCACGCAGCCCCTCGGCACGACCGGCAGGTACGAGATCGGCTGGATCTTCTCGCGCGAAGTCTGGGGACGCGGCTACGCGACCGAGGCGGGCGCGGCGGCGATGCAGCACGTGCTGGAGACGCTCGCGCATCCGCGCGTCGTGGCGATCATCGATCCGCCGAACGAGGCGTCGAAGCGCGTCGCCGCGCGGCTCGGGATGCAGTACGACGCGCGCTACACCGGCGAGCAGCTCGGGCATCGCCGGCCGGAGATCGTGGTCGATCTGTTCTATCGGGATCGCTGACATAGCGCGATCGATAGCGTTACTCGTCGCCCGTTCGGAGCGTGGCGCTCCAGTCGCCGTCGCGGTCGCGCGTGACTTCGACCTGCCACGGCTGGCAGCACACCGGGCAGTCCTGAATGTACGACTGGCGGCTCGCGCCGTCATCGTCGACGTCGAGCTCCGCGGGCTCGCCGCAGTACGGGCAGGAGACGGAGACGAATGCGGTCATCGGTCGCGTTACCGTATCATCGCGCCGATGGGCTTCGCTCGACGCGTGCTGCAACTCGGCGCGCTCGCGATCGTGATTGCGGTGGCGACGCTGAACGCGTTCGAGCTCGATCGCTTCTTCGTGCCGAAGGAGCTCGTGTTGCACGCGACGGCGCTGCTCGCGGGCATCGGCGCGTGGCGCGCGCTCGGCCGCATGTCGTGGTCGCGCACCGATCGCTTCCTCGCCGCGTACCTCGGCCTGTCCGCGCTCTCCGCGCTTTTCGCGACGAACCGCTGGGCGGCGGAACGCGCGCTCGCGATCAGCGCGTCGTCGCTCGTCGTCTTCTGGACGGCGCGTGCGCTGCGCGAGCAGGGACGCGACCGCGGCCTCGTCACCGCGGTGGCGTGGGCGACGGTGCTCATCGCGATCACGTCGCTGCTGCAGACGTACGGCCTCGACCTCACGATCTTCTCCGAGAACCGCGCGCCGGGCGGCACGCTCGGCAACCGCAACTTCGTCGCGCACGCGGCGGCATTCGGCTGGCCCGCGCTGCTGCTCGTGACGATGCGCGCGCGACGCGTGCGCTGGCCGGCGATCGGAAGCGCGCTCGTGCTGGCGACGCTCGTCCTCACGCGCTCGCGCGCGGCGTTGCTCGCATTCGGCATCGTGTCGGTCGTGCTCTTCGCGGCGATCGTGTTCGCGCCCGCGCTGCGCCGCGAAGGCCGCATGTGGCGGCGCCTCTTCGCACTCGTCGTCTGCAGCGGCGCCGGCATCGCGCTCGCGCTGCTGCTGCCGAACGCACTGCACTGGCGCAGCGACAACCCGTATCTCGAGACGATGAAGCGCGTCGGCGACTATCAGAGCGGCAGCGGTCACGGCCGCCTCGTGCAATACGCCGAGTCGCTGCGCCTGTCGCTCCGCCATCCGCTCCTCGGCGTCGGTCCCGGCAACTGGCCGGTGGTCTATCCGTCGCGCGCCGCGCGCCACGATCCGTCGCTCGATCCGCATGACACCGGCATGACGTCGAATCCGTGGCCGAGCAGCGACTGGATCGCCTTCGTCTCCGAACGCGGCATCGCCGCCGCGGCGCTGCTCTTTCTCGCGCTCCTGCGGATCGCCGCCAGCGCGTTCGCGCGACTGCGCACGTCACGCGATCCCGCCGACGCCTTCGCCGCCGTCGCGCTCCTCGGCACGCTCGCCGCGGCGGCCGTCGCCGGCGCGTTCGACGCCGTGCTGCTGCTCGCGCTGCCGTCGCTGCTCGTCTGGACGACGCTCGGCGTGTTGTCGGCGCAGGCGCCGCCCGCGCCTGTCTCCGCACCGGTGAATGTCGCGGAGCCGCTGCATGTCGATACGCCGGCGGATGCAATCGCGTCCGCTGAGGTCGTCGCATCCGCGCCTGTGGTTCCTCCAGCACCCCCCCTCCCGCCCACCCGCGCGCCGCGCTGGATCGCGTTCGCCGCGCTCGCGCTCTGCGCGCTCGGCGCGACGCACAGCGCGTCGTCGATCGTGGCGATGAACCTCTACGTGCAGGGCGACCGCGCATCGGTCACGCACGCGGCGCACGTCGATCCCGGCAGCTATCGTATCCAGCTGCGCGCCGCGCGCGTGTCGCGGCGACGCGAGCGTTGCGCGTATGCGCACGCGGCGCACGCGCTGTATCCGAGCGCGCGTGCGGCGCTCGAGCTCGCTCGTGGCTGCAAATAACCTTGCATGGAACCTGCAGTGACCGCCTCCTAAATCAGCAGTTTTCGTCCCGGAGGATCTCGTTTGACGAAAGCATTGAGTACGGCGGCAGCTCTGCTGTTGCTGGTGGCGGTGGTGGGGCGTTCGAGCAGCGGACGCAAACCAGTGCGTGCGGCGCGCGCCGCAGTGAATACGGCGGCTGCGCTCGCGCGCGATCCGTATGCGCTCGGATCCGCGCTCGCGCCGTCGGGTGCGGTGCCGGCGGACGCGACGATCGATTCCTTCGCGCGCGGTCAGGATGTCTTTCTGTCGATCGACGTCTCGGGCGCGAGCACCGATGCGCTGATCGAAGTGAAGTGGGTGAACGCGGACGGCGCGGTCGAGCGCACCGAATCGCGTCACGTTCCCGAAGGCGCGCGCTACGCGGCGTTCTCGACCGGCGCGACGTCGCACTGGATGCCGGGACCGCATCGCGCGGTGGTCGTGATCAATGGCCGGAAGGTGACGGAGCGAGCGTTCGGGGTCTTGTAATCACGCGTGCACGCCGGGCGCCTCGCGTCCGGTTTTCTCCACGTATTCGACATAGGAACCGCCGTACGGCAGCGGCGACGGATGATCGTCCGGCGCGAGCTCGAGCACGCGCGTGGCGAGGCCGCGCAGGAAGGTGCGGTCGTGCGAGACGAAGAGCATCGTGCCTTCGAAGTCCTGCAGCGCGTCGACGAGCATCTCTTTCGTGGCGAGATCGAGATGGTTCGTCGGCTCGTCGAGCACGAGGAAGTTCGGCGGATCGAGAAGCATGCGCGCCATGACCAGACGCGACTTCTCGCCGCCGCTCAGCGAGCGGATGCGTTTGTCGACGTCGTCACCGGAGAACTGAAACGCGCCGAGGAGGTTGCGCAGCGTGCCGAGGCCTTCGAGCGGAAAGTCTTTCTGGATCTGCTCGAGCACCGTGAGCTCGGGATCGAGCAGGTCGAGCGACTGCTGCGCGAAGTAGCCCAGCTTCAGGCTCGCGCCGAGGCGCACGTTGCCGGCGTCGGGCGTCAGCGCGCCGGCAACCATCTTCAGCAGCGTCGACTTGCCCGCGCCGTTCTTCCCCATCACGCACCACCGCTCCCCTCGGCGGATCTTGAACGAGAAGCCGTCGTAGATCGTGCGCGGGCCGAACGACTTCGAGACCGACTCGAGCATGGCCACGTCCTCGCCGGAGCGCTGCGGCGCGCGGAAGTCGAACTTCATCGCGCGGCGTTTCTTCGGCGGCTCGATGCGCTCCTGCTTCTCCAGCATCTTGATGCGGCTCTGCACCTGCGCGGCTTTCGCGGCGTGCGCGGTGAAGCGCTCGATGAAACGCTGCTCCTTCGCGAGCTTGGCCTGCTGCCGCGCGTACGCCGCTTCCTGATTGGCCTCGCGCTGCTCGCGCTCGCGGACATAGAAGTCGTAGTTGCCGGAGTAGGTGAGGATGTCGCCGTCGTCGATCTCGATGATCTTCGCGACGATGCGATTCATGAAGTCGCGGTCGTGCGAGGTCATGAGGATCGTCGACGGAACGCTCTTGAGGAAGCGCTCCAGCCAGACGATCGATTCGATGTCGAGGTGGTTCGTCGGCTCGTCGAGCAGCAGCACGTCGAACTTGCCGAGGAGGATGCGGGCCATCGACACGCGCATCTTCCAGCCGCCGGAGAGCGCACCGACGTCGCCGTCGATCTGCTCGTCGGCGAAGCCGAGGCCGTGCAGCACCTCGCGGGCGCGTGCCTCGAGCTCGTAGCCGCCGAGGTGCTGATACTCCTCCTGCACGTGACCGAAGCGCTCGAGGACGGCGTCGTAGTCGGGACGAGCGACGTCGCCGATGGCCTGCTCGAGCTCGAGCAGCTCGTGATGCAGCGCGCCGAGGCGGCCGCTGCCCGCGATGACTTCATCGAGGACGGGGCGGCCGCCCATCTCGTCGACCTCCTGGCGGAAGTAGCCGATGGAGATTTTCTTCGGCAGGCTGACGACGCCGTCGTCCGGCGCTTCTTCGCCGACGATCATGCGGAACAGCGTCGACTTGCCGGCGCCGTTCGGCCCCACGAGCCCGGCTTTCTCGCCGGGGTTGAGCTGGAACGACGCGTCGACGAAGAGGACCTGTTTGCCGTACTGCTTGCTGACGTTGGCGAAGGAGATCATGACCCGGCGCGTAACAGCGCGAGGCCGCGACTGCTTCCGCGCGGCGGCCTATTGCGACCGCGTCGCCTCGACGTTGTCGCGGTTGAGCTGCATGTCGAAACGGTGCGGCGTGCCGTGCGCGTCGAGCGAGAACGTGGCGAAGGTGTCGAAGTCCTCGTACACGCGATCGCGCCACGCGACCCGGAACGTGTCGTATTGCCACGGCTTCAGATCGGCGCGTTCGCCGCGCGCGAACTGCAGCACGAGCGCGCCGTTCACGAGCGTCACGTGCATCTCGCCGTACAGCGGATCGACGTACGTGCCGGCGTAGGCGTCGAGCGGGCGCGACGGCTTCGCGATCGGCGCGGGCGGCGTGTCGAGCGCGCGGCGTTCCGCGTCGGCTTGCGCGGTGCGTTTGCGATACGCGGCTGCTTCCGCCGCCGTGTCGCCGCCGGTGCTCGGCAGACCGAGCAGCACGTCGAAGATCTTCGCGGCGATCGTGCCGTGCAGCACCGGCGCGTTCCAGGTGTTGATCATCACCATGACGCCGATGTGCTCGTCGGGGAGGAGCGCCATGTAGACCGGCATGCCGTCGCCGGAGCCGCTGTGCCAGATGAGCTTGTGGCCGCGGTAGTCCATCACCTGCCAGCCGAGCGCGTACGCGGCGAAGAACTGCACGCCGCGGTTCGCGCGCATGTCGGGCGTCGTAGCGATGATGTTCTGCGGCTCGTGCATCTGGGTCATCGATGCTTTGGAGATGAGGGTTTTGCCGTTCCAGGTGCCGTCGCCGAGCTGGAAGAGCATCCACTTCGCGATGTCGAGCGGCGTCGAGTTGATCGCGTCCGCGGGGAGGATGTTCAGCGCTTTCGTGTGATCGATCGGTCGCTGGATGCCGTCGACGGGGCCGTGCGGCGACGCGTGATTCGGCGACGCGGTGTGCGGGACGCCGATCGTCGAAGCGGTCATGCCGAGCGGCTCGAGGAGACGCGTGCGCAGCAGTTCGGTGAACGGCATGCCCGCGGCGGCGGCCGCTGCTTCGCCGGCGGCGGTGTAGCCGACGTTCGAGTAGATCATCGTCGTGCGGAAGGCGTCTTTCTCTTTGAGATAGCGCATGCGCCGCAGCACTTCGTCGGTCGTGTAGCCGGTGAAGCGGAAGAGGAAGTTGCCCTGCTCGACGCCGACGCGGTGGCAGAGGAGATCGCGGATGGTGACGTTCGCGGTGCGGTACGGATCGGAGAATTCGACCTGCGGCAGCCAGCGCCGCACCGGATCGTCCCAGTGCATCTTCCCTTCGTCGACGAGCGTGGCGATGGCGGCGGCGGTGAACGATTTCGAGACCGACGCGATGTCGAACATCGTGTTCTCGTCGACGCGCTCCGGCCGGCCGAGCGTGCGCACGCCGTAGCCTTTCGCGACGAGGAGCTTGCCGTCGCGCACGACGGTGACGGAGAGCCCCGGCACTTCCCAGTCGGTGCGCGCCTTCTCGATGTAGGCGTCGAGCTCGGCCGGCCACGCGGGTGTTTGCGCGAACGCCGCGGTCGCGGCGGTGAGGACGATGAGGATGCTGCAGGCGAAAGCTTTCATGCGTGGCTCCTGGTGGTGTTAAAAATTTGACATCGACGGGCTGAAAAGCATCACGAGCGATTCAAGGCTTGCTCCGCGGCAGTGCGGACGGCGATGTGGCGGTCGGCGCGCATGGCGTCGAGCAGGGCGCGGTCGGCGGGATCGTGGAGCGCCGCGAGATAGCGGACGGCGCACGTGCGCACCTGCCACGCCGGATCGGCGAGCGCCCGTTGCATCGCGTCGTGCGCGGCGGGATCGGCGAGCTCCGCGAGCGCGTACGCGGCCATGGCGCGCATGCGCCAGACGGGATCGCGCAGCTGCGTGACGAGCGCGGGCGTGGCGCGGCGCTCGCCGGCGATGGCGAGCGTCCATGCGGCGTACGCGCGCACGCGCCAGTCCGCATCGTCGAGCGCGTCGAGCATCGGGCGTACGAGCTCGCCGTCGCGGACGCGGCCGAGCGCCCAGCGCGCGCGGTCGGCGACGAGATCGGTCTCGTCGCGCGGCGGCTGCGCGGCGTACTGCTGCAGAGTGGCGATGAGCGCGGCGTCGGGGCCGCTCGCGACGACGCTCACCGCGGGTGCGCCGAGGCGTTCGCTGCGCGGCGAGGCGATCGCGTCGCCGAGGAGATCGGGCTCGCCGGCGGACGGACGCGCGATGGCAAGCGGCGTGAGCGCGGCGAGAAACGGCGCGGCGGCGACGGCGGCGACCACCACGGCCGCGCGTGCGCCGCGGCGCGGATGCGGCGTCGCGCCAGCGACGATGGCGCGGATGCGCACCTCGAGCTGCGGGCGTTCGGCCATCGCCATTCCGTGCGCGGCGCGCGCGGCATTGCGCGCGATGTCGAGGAGCGCGGCGGCGTAGTCGGTGCGGCGCACGCCCTGCGCGAGCACCGCTTCATCGCACGCCTGTTCGCGCTCGAGCCGCGCCCGTCGTGCAACGAGCCATGCGAGCGGATGGAACCAGTAGACCGCGCAGGCGAAGTCGCTGACGAGGCCGAGGAGCGAGTCGCGCCGCGCCACGTGCGCGCGCTCGTGCAGCAGCACCGCACGCAGCTGCGCCGGATGCCAGTCGAGGGCGGCGGTGGGGAGGAGGATGCGCGAGCCGAGCGTGACCGGCTGGTCGATGGCGTCGGTGAGGTAGACGCGCGGGCCGCGGTGTTCCGTCTGCGCCGGCTCCCACTCCGCCTCCCACGCCGGCGCGCCGCGCGCGATGCGCGCGGCGCGCTGCAGCGAGGGCAGACGCGCCGTCGCGACGATCGCGATGCCAGCGAGCCAGCATGCGAGGAGCGGGTTCACGGGCACGCGCCGCTGCGGCGCGACTGCGGGTGCGGCGCTCGCGGTTGATGCCGGTGTCTGCGACGCCGGCGCGGGCAGCGCGAACGTCTCGGCGCGCGGCGCGCTCCACGCCACTGTCAGCGGCGGGACAACATACGCGAGGAGCGGCATCGTCAGCGCCGCCAGCTGCGCGGCCGCGAGCATCGCGTGTCGCGTCGCGGCAGACGCGCGCGTCGCGAGCCGCACGAACGCGAGTGCCGCGGCGAACGCGAGCGTCGCCTTCAGCGTCGCCGCGAGCAGCGCGTTGGCGCTCGCGCTCGCGAGCAGGCTCGCGAGGACGCTCGCGCCGCGGCTCGCCAGTGCACTCGCGATGAGGCTCACGCTCACGCCGTCTCCTTCCGCCGCGCGTCGGGTGATGCCGGCGCGTGCGACGCCGGCGCGGACAGCGCGAACGTCTCCGCGCGCGGCGCCCTCCCCGCCATCGTCAGCGTCGCGGCCAGCCCCCGCCCCCTCACGCCCTCTCCTTCCGCCGCGCCTCGTCCACCACCTTTGCCAGCCGCTCGAGCTCCTGCGCGTTCAAGCTCCGCTCGCCTCCGAGCAAGGCCGCGAGCGCCTCTGAGGGCGAGCCGTCGAAGAACGTGCTCACGACGTGCTTGATGGCCGACTTTGCGGCGCGCTGCTTGGCAACGGTCGGGTAGTAGACGTAGCGGCCGTTCTCGTCCTCGTGGCGGATGTGGCCCTTGCCTTCGAGCACGCGCAGCAGGCCGCGCACCGTCGTGTAGGTGGGGGCGTCGTCGAGGCGCTCCAGCACGTCCGAGGCGGTCGCGCGTTCGAGGCGGTAGATGACGTCGAGAATCTGCCGCTCGCGGCGGCTCAGTTCCTGGCGGGCCATGTTAAATTTTTGACATGATCGGCGCGGCCGCGCGACTTTGTCAAGCCATTCGTTGAAATAATCTTTGCAAACGCGTGCTTTTCCGGAGTCCGTCCACCCACCACGAGAGAGAGAAAAACAGAGAGATCGAGAGAGGGTTCACGATGAAGGTTCGCATCGCCGCCGTTTTGTCGCTGCTCGTTGTGTCGCTCGGCGCATTCGCGCAGACCAACGATCCTGCCGCCGCCGAAGAGTCGCTCCGCGCGCAACATGACGCGCATCACGCCGGGATCTCGGCGATGACGACGTGCCCGTCCACGTTGATCCATCCGCCGACCACCATCAACGGCGTGCTCACCACCAGCTCGTGCCGCGACTTCCTCGACGGCCGCGAGGACGTCTACGCCGTCACCGTGACCGCGGGGCAGACCATCGACATCGACTACTCCTCGCACGCGTACGAGATCTTCCTTTACATGTACCTCAACAACGGCACCTCGGCGGACGTGACGCGCGTCTCGTATCTCAGCTCCGGCACGAGCCGCGCGCGCATCCACCACACCTTCGCCACGGCGGGCACGTACCTCATCGAGGCCGACACGCTCTGGAGCGCGGGCGGCAGCCTGCCGACCACCGGCGCGTACACGCTGAGCGTCGCCTTCGCCGGCGGCTGCGTCCCCGACACGAAGACCGCGTGCCTCCTCAACGGCCGCTTCCAGGCGCGCGTGCGCTACCGCGGCGCGTTCGACAACGCGGCCGCCGACACCGACGCGCTGGTCAAGCCGGTCACCGGCTTCGGCAGCGCCACCAGCGAGACCGTGTTCTTCTACTTCAACAGCGCGAATAACATCGAGATGCTGCTGAAGATGCTCGATCAGGGCAACACGACCGCGAGCGGCACGCCGACCATCGCCGTGCTCTACGGCTCGGCCTCGCCGCTGCGCATCGAGCTCACCATCACCGACACGAAGAACAACGCGGTGAAAACGTACACGACGCCGTTCGCCGCGATGACCGGCGGCACCGACTTCACGGCGTTCGTCAAGTAGTTGACGTTCGACCGCTTCCCGACGAACGGCGACGCGCACGCGTCGCCGTTCGTGTTTTCGCGTGAGACGCTACGCCGCCCCCTCGCGCCAGGCGATGTTGTTCGCCTTGAACATGGCCGCCAGGCCGAGCTTGTCGACCGCCTTCGCGTACGCCTCTTCGGCCTCGACGATGCCGCGCTTGACGAGGTCGAGCAGGCTGTCGTTCATCAGCACCATGCCCTGCTTGCGCGAGGTCTGCATGATCGACGGGATCTGAAAGATCTTCGCCTCGCGGATGAGGTTCGCGATCGATGCGGTGCCGAGCATCACCTCGAGCGCCGGGATGCGGCCGCCGCCGATCTTGCGCAGCAGCATCTGGCTGATCACGCCGCGCAAACTCGAGGCGAGCATGACGCGGATCTGGTCCTGACGCTCGGCCGGAAACTGGTCGATGACGCGGTCGACGGTCGTCGCGGCCGACGACGTATGCAGCGTGCCGAAGACGAGGTGCCCGGTCTCCGCGGTCTCGATGGCGATGGCCACGGTCTCGAGGTCGCGCATCTCGCCGACGAGCACGATGTCGGGGTCCTCGCGCAGCGCCGCGCGCAGCGCGTGCTTGAACGAGCCGGTGTGCTCGCCGACCTGCCGCTGGTTGATGAGGCACTGCTTGTTCTCGTGCACGAACTCGATCGGGTCTTCGATCGTGATCACGTGATCGGTGCGGTGGCGGTTGATGTAGTCGACGAGCGCGCAGAGCGTCGTCGACTTGCCCGAGCCGGTCGGTCCCGTGACGAGCACGAGTCCCTTCGACAGGAAGCAGAGGTCGAGGATCTCCTTCGACAGCCCCATCTCCTCGGCCGTGATGATGCGGCTCGGGATGACGCGGAAGACGCCGCCCATGCCTTTGCGGTCCATGAAGAAGTTGCAGCGGAAGCGCGACACGCCGGCGAGGTCGTACGCAAAGTCGGTGTCGTTGCGCTCGCGAAACTCCTCGCGGTTCCGCTGCGGCGCGATCGGCATGAGGATGCGCTCGACGTCGGCGGCGGTGAGCACATTGCGTCCCGGCAGCGGCTTGATCTGGCCGTCGTGACGCACGAGCGGCGCCGAGCCCGCGCAGAGATGCAGGTCCGACGCTTTCATGTCGTACATCTGGCGGAAGAGCGAGTCCATCTCGCGCGTCGGCCCCGTCGACTCGATGATCGGCGGCGGCGTGGGCGCGGGAGCAGAAATCGGTGCTGGCGATGACGATGCGGCGTCGTCGAAGGCGAGCGTCACGCGCGGCGCACCGCCGACGACGTCCGCGGTCGCGCGCACGAGGCCGAGCTCCGCCACCGGCACGGTCCACGCCGCGCGGCCGCTGGCGATCGCCTTGCGCGCCTCGGCGGGCATCGACGGAACGATCAGTTGCTGGATGAGCGCGCCGGTGACGTCGGGACCTTGCATCTCCCGCTCGCCCGACGGTGTGACGACGACGATTTTTCGACCGGCGACGAGCCGGATTTCACGGCCGCCGGCGGCGGCGGCCTGACGGAGCAGCGATTCGAGCGACACTAATCGACCTCGCGAAGGAACGTGATGCGGGTTTTCTGAATGATGTGGCGCCGGTCGTTGTCGTTCACCACGAGGAACGGCTCGGCGCGGTTGGCCCAGTCGAGCAGCCGGCTCTGATGCTCGGGCATGTCGATGTGCACGAGACCTTCCACGCGCACGTTGCCGCACTCGACGGAGACGCGCTGCGTGGTGCCGGTGTCGGCGTCGTGATCGTCGGCCGTTTCGATGGTGAGGATGACGACGTAGCGTTTGTTGAGGATGGTCGCGCGCTCCGCGCCGTCCTGCACGAACGGGAAGAAGACGCTCGACTGGTTGATCCATTCATCGACGCGCATCGGCCCGTCGTGATGCTGCGCGCAGACGGGAAGGAAGATGCGGCCCGTGAGCGGTCGCTCGTCGAAGTAGCGGACCGTCGCCGGAAGCGCGATCGTGGGGACGCGAAGCTGATCCTGATCCATCGAAGCGACCGGCCGGCATGGTAGCGCACTTCCTCACTTCACCGACGCCGCTACGGCGCCCGCGATCGACGCGGCCGCGCCGGCCGCGCAGACGGCGAGCCAGCCGCCGTGCTGCCACGCCAATCCGGCGATGATCGAGCCGAGCGCGCCGCCGATGAAGAAGGCGACCATGTAGACGGCGTTGAGGCGGTTTCGCAGCGCGGCGTCGAGCGAGAAGATGCGCGCCTGATTGGCGATATGGCTGGTCTGCTCGCCCGCGTCGAGGAAGACGACGCCGATCGCGAGCACGACCAGCGACGCGCCGCCGCCGGCCATCAGCGCAAACGCCAGCGCCATCAGCACGAGTCCCGCGCGATTGAGCGTGCGCGAGCCGAGGCGATCGGAGAGACGTCCGGCGAGCGGCGCGATCAATGCGCCGGTGACGCCGACGATGCCGAACGCGCCGACGGTCTTCGTGCCGTACGCGGGCGAGAGCTTCTGCAGATGAAAGGCGAGGCTCGTCCAGAAGATGCTGAACGCGGCGAAGCCGCACGCGCCGATGAGCGCGTGGCGGCGCAGCAGCGGCTGCGTGCGGATGAGCGAGCCGAGGGAGCGGAGCAGCTCGCCGTAGCGAAGGTCAACTTCCGGCGGCGCGAGCGGCAGTTGAAACCGCAGCAGCAGCGCGAGCACGGCCATCGCGCCCGCGGCGGCGACGTACGTCGTGCGCCAGCCGATCGTGCCGGCGAGGAAGCCGCTCACGGAACGCGAGAGGATGACGCCGATCAGCACGCCGCTCATCACGATGCCGATGACGCGTCCGCGGTCCTCGGCCGACGCGAGGTGCGCGGCGAACGGCACGACGAGCTGCGGCACGATCGTCGCGCAGCCGAGGATCGCGCTCGACGCGAGCAGCGCCGTCAGCGAATGCGAGACGGCGACGAGCAGCAGCGCGATCGTGATCGCGCCGGTCGTCGTCACGAGCAGCCTGCGCCGCTCCACGGCATCGCCGAGCGGCACGAGGAAGAGCAAACCGGCGGCGTAGCCGAGCTGCGTCGCGGTCGAGATCGCGCTCGCGGCGCCCGCGCTGACGCCGAGCTCGGAGGCGATCTCGGCGAGCAGCGGCTGACTGTAATAGAGGTTGGCGACCGTCGCACCCGCTGCAAAAGCGAGGAGGAGGATGCAGCGCGTCGACACGGAACGGTTCACGAAAACCGCTCTTTGCCGGAATCGCGCCCTCGGCCGGGTCGTTGTCGGAGTCTTATGAATCGAACTTTGCTATTCACGTGGTTGACCCTGGCCGTGGCCGGCTGCACGCAAATGCCCACGACGCAAACCGCACCCGCGGCAACTCCCGTTGCCGACACCGCGACCGCGGCGCCCGCGACGGCTCCTGCGCAGCAGACGGCAACCCCGCCGGCGACGACGGCCGCCGGCAATGACGTCCTCGCGAACAATCCGTTCGCGCAGGCGAGCACGCTTCCCTTCCAGGCGCCTCCGTTCGATCGCATCAAAGACAGCGACTACCAGCCCGCGATCGAAGAAGGGATGCGCCAGCAGATCGCGGAAGTCGACGCGATCGCGAACAGCGCCGACGCGCCGACGTTCGCGAACACGATCGAGGCGATGGAACGCACCGGCACGCTGCTCACGCGCGTCGCGAAAGTGTTCTTCAACCTCGCCCAGTCGAACACGAACGACACCATCCAGAAGGTCGAGGCGGAAGAGTCGCCGAAGCTCGCCGCCCACAGCGACGCGATCTTCCTCAACCCGAAACTCTTCGCGCGCGTGAAGACGCTGTACGACACGCGCGACACGCTCGGCCTCGACGCGGAGCAGAAGTTCCTCGTCGAGCGCTACTACCGCAACTTCGTGCGCGCGGGCGCGCTGCTCGGCGAAGCCGACAAGGCCACGCTGCGCGCGCTCAATCAGGAAGAGTCGACGCTCAGCACGCAGTTCCGCGACCACGTGCTCGCCGACACCGCCGCGTCCGCGATCGTCATCGACAACGTGAAGGACCTCGACGGCCTCAGCGAAGGCGACATCGCCGCCGCCGCACAGGCGGCCAAGGATCGCAAGCTCGACGGCAAGTGGGTGCTCACGCTGCGCAACACCACGCAGCAGCCGGCGCTCGCGTCGCTGAAGAATCGCGCCGTCCGGCAGCGGCTCTTCAACGCGTCCGTGCAGCGCGGCAGCCACGGCGGCCCGAACGACACCACCGCGATCATCTCCCGCATGGCCCAGCTCCGCGCGCAGCGCGCGAAGCTCCTCGGCTATCCGAACTACGCCGCGTACAGCCTCGACGATCAGATGGCCAAGACGCCGGAGAACGCGATCAAGCTGCTGACCGATCTCGTCCCCGCCTCGACCGCGAAGGCGCGCGAGGAAGCGGCGAAGATGCAGAAGCTCATCGACAAGCAGAAGGGCGGCTTCCAGCTCACCGGCGCCGACTGGGACTTTTACGCCGAGCAGGTGCGCAAGGCCGAATACGACCTCGACGAGTCGCAGGTCAAGCCGTACTTCGAGCTCGACCGCGTGCTGCACGACGGCGTCTTCTACGCCGCGAACCAGATGTACGGCCTCACGTTCAAGGAGCGCAAGGACATCCCGGTCTATCAGCCGGACGTGCGCGTCTTCGAAGTCTTCGATGCCGACGGCCACTCGCTGGCGATCTGGTACGCCGACTACTTCGCGCGCGACAACAAGAGCGGCGGCGCGTGGATGGACAGCTTCGTCGACCAGAGCGGTCTCTTCGGAACGAAGCCGGTCGTCTTCAACGTCACGAACTTCACGAAGCCGTCGCCGGGCCAGCCGGCGCTGCTCAGCTTCGACGACGTCAACACGATGTTCCACGAGTTCGGGCACGCGCTGCACGGCATGTTCTCGAACGTGAAGTACCCGACGCTCGCCGGCACGAACGTGCCGCGCGACTTCGTCGAGTTCCCGTCCCAGTTCAACGAGCACTGGGCGCTCGAGCCGCGCGTCTTCGCGAACTACGCGAAGCACTACCAGACCGGCGCGCCGATCCCGCAGGCGCTGGTCGAGAAGATCAAGAACTCGCGCACGTTCAATCAGGGCTATGCGACGGTCGAGTATCTCGCCGCGGCGCTCCTCGATCTCGCGTGGCATGATCTGCCCGCCGACGCGCCGCTGCAGAGCGTGGCCACGTTCGAGCCGGCCGCGCTGCAGCGCTTCAAGATCGACATGGCTGCCGTTCCGCCGCGCTATCACACGCCGTACTTTTCGCACATCTGGGGCGGCGGCTATTCGGCCGGCTACTACGCCTACATGTGGAGCGAGCTGATCGACGACGACGCGTACTACTGGTTCAAGGAGCATGGCGGCATGACCCGCGAGAACGGCCAGCGCTTCCGCGACATGGTGCTCTCGCGCGGCGGCACGCAGGAGGCGGCGGTGCTCTACCGCAACTTCCGCGGCCGCGATCCGATCGCCGATCCGCTGCTCATCGAGCGCGGCCTCAAGAAGCCGCCGGCGACGAAGTAACGACGGAATTGCAACAGATGTGAACGGAACGGCCGGCGCTCTCGCCGGCCGTTCTGCGTTCAAATGGAGGCTTTGTCACTGAATGGAATCACCCACTGACCCATTCGGTTCGTAAAATGACCGAACGGTCATTATGGCAAGACCCGCACGCAAAGAAGAGCCGAAGCTGTGGCAGGAGTTCAAGCGACAAAGCATCCAGGCGGCCGTCGTCCGGCTGATGTGCCGCGAGGGGCTCGACAGCGTGACCATGGAGCGCGTCGCGCAGGAAGTCGGCATCGCGAAGGGCACGGTCTACCTCCACTACCGCGACAAGCAGGAACTGCTCGACTCGGTGAAAGAGTCGTCGCTCGAGCCGCTCACCGCGCGGATCGACCAGATCCTCTCCGGCAACGCGCCGGCGCCGAAGAAGCTCGAGGCGTACGCGCTGCGCTACCTCACGTACTTTGACGAGAACCGCGACCTCTTCCGCATCCTGCTGTACGAGCGCGAGGTGATGCGCACGCACGGCAGCCGCTACCGTCACGACCGCTATCGCAAGCTGCTGAACGGCGTGACGAAGGTCATCGATGACGGCATCGCGGAGGGCGTGTTCCGTCCGACGGAGAGCCGCAAGGTCGCGGCGATGTTCGTCGACGCCGTCGTGGCGATGGTCAACCAGCGGCTGCTCGCGGACGAGAGCGCGCCGGTGGAAGACGACGCGCGACTCATCGCCGACCTCTTGCTGCATGGTCTCGCGGCCGAGGGAGCCGAACCGAAAACGAGGAGCAGGAAGTAACTGATGAAACGAATTTGCGCGTTCTTCGCGCTGCTGTTTGCCGTCACCGCGTGCCGCACGGCCCAGCCGGACGTGAAGACGTCCGACGCGCCGTCGAAGCCGTGGACGCCGACCGTGACGCAGAACGTCGCGATCCCGGCGGTGCCGTCGACGGTTGTTGCGACGGCGGCGGATTCGACCGGTCCGATCACGCTCGCGCGCGTCCTCGACATCGCGCTCGAGAACAACCCGCGCACGCGTGAGGCGTGGCTCACCGCGCGCGCCGCGGAAGCGGCGGTCGGCAGCGAGCAGGCGGCGTGGCTTCCCGAAGTCGATCTCGATGCGAGCGTCGCGCGCGTGAAGGCGGCGGGCGGGAGCTCGCAGACGTCGATCGGCCCGTCGCTCGCGCTCACGTATCTGCTGTTCGACTTCGGCGGGCGCGACGCGCGCGTCGAGCAGGCGCGGCAGACGCTCATTGCCTCCGACTTCCTGCACAACCAGGCCATTCAGGACGTCATCCTGCAGACGCAGCAGGCGTATTACCAGTACCTCGACGCGAAGGCGCAGCTCGCCGCGCAGAGCGCGACGCTCTCCGAGCGCAAGACCAGTCTCGACGCCGCGGAAGCGCGTCACAACGCGGGCGTCGCCACGATTGCCGACGTGCTGCAGGCGCGCACCGCGCTCTCGCAGGCGCAGCTGACCTACGACACGATCGAAGGCAACCTGCGCGCGATCGAAGGCGCGCTGGCGACGGCGATGGGCGTGTCTCCGACGACGCGCTTCGAGGTCGGCGAGCTGCCGAACGACGTGCCGGCGAACGACGTCTCCGACGCCATCGACGTGCTCATCGACGCGGCGCAGCGCGCGCGTCCCGATCTCGCCGCCTCGCGCGCGTTCGCCGAACGTGCATCCGCGCGCATCCGCGAGGTCCGCTCGAGCTTTCTGCCGCGCGTCGTCACGTCGGCGTCGACCGGTTTCAACATCGGCAACGGCGGCGAGCGTTCGACGCCGTACTCCGCCGCGGTCGGGCTGAGCTTCCCGCTCTTCACCGGCTGGCGGAACCGCTACGACGTGCGGCAGGCGGAGCTCGAGGCCGAGCTCGCGCGGGAGCAGCTGCGCGATCTCTCGCAGCAGGTCTCGCTCGACGTCTGGACCAGCTACTACGGGCTGCGCACGGCGCGGCAGCGGCTGGCCACGAGCCGCGATCTTCTCAACAGCGCGCAGCAGTCGGCGGACGTCGCCCGCGCGCGCTACCGCGAGGGCGTCGGCACGATCGTCGACGTGCTCACCGCGCAGTCCGCGCTCGAAACCGCGCGCGCCGAAGAGGTGCAGTCGCGGGCCGACTGGTTCCTCTCGCTCGCACAACTCGCTCACGACACCGGAAGGTTGAATCGATGAAACGCAGTCTCTTGCTTCTCTCGCTCATTGCCGCCGTCGCCTGCGCCGAAAAGAAGGAAGCGCCGCGCGAAGAGGCGGTGCCCGTCACCGTGGCCACCGTCCAGCAGAAGGACATGCCCCTCGGCATCCAGGCCATCGGCAACGTGCAGCCGCTGTCGACCGTCGCCGTGCGCGCGCTCGTCGAAGGGCAGCTGCTCAACGTCTCCTTCCATGAAGGCGACGACGTGACCAAGGGACAGGTGCTCTTCACGATCGACTCGCGTCCGTACGTCGCGGCGATGCAGCAGGCGCAGGCCAACCTCGCGCGCGACGAGGCGCAGCTGCGCAACGGCGAGTCGAATGCCGCGCGCTACGCGGATCTCGTGAAGAAGGACTACGTGACGAAGGAAGAGTACGACCGCATCGCGTCGGGCGCGGAAGCCGCGCGCGCCGTCGTCGCGGCCGATCGCGCCGCGGTCGAGAACGCGCGGCTGCAGCTCTCGTACTGCACGATCCGCGCGCCGCTCAGCGGACGCACCGGCAGCCTGCAGGTGCACGCGGGCAACCTCGTGCACGCGAACGACACGACGCCGCTCGTCGTCATCAATCAGGTCGAGCCGGTGTACGTGCAGTTCGCGATTCCGCAGGACCAGCTCGCGCAGATCCGCGCGCGCGGCGCGGCCACGTTCGCCGTCGCCGCCTCGCCGCAGTCGGGTGGCGCGGCCACCGCGCACGGCAAGCTCTCGTTCGTCGACAACGCCGTCGACACGTCGACCGGCACGATCACGCTCAAGGCGCTCTTCGACAATCACGACCGCGCGCTTTGGCCGGGGCAGTTCGTCACCGTGTCGATGACGATCGAGGACCGGCCGTCCGCGATCGTGGTGCCGGCTCGTGCCGTGCAGATCGGGCAGAACGGGCAGTTCGTCTACGTCGTCAAACCCGGCAACGCGGTCGAGATGCGGCAGATCTCCGTCTTCCGCACCATCGGTCAGGAGACGATCGTCGCCGACGGCCTCAACGCCGGCGAGACCGTCGTCACCGACGGCCAGCTGCGCCTCACGCCGAAGAGCAAGGTGGAGATCAAGGGATGAACCTTTCCGCGCCTTTCATCCGCCGCCCCGTCATGACCACGCTGGTCATGATCGCAATCCTGTTGTTCGGTGCGATGGCGTACCGGCTGCTGCCGGTCAGCGATCTGCCGAACGTCGACTTCCCCACGATCAACGTCAACGCGTCGCTTCCCGGCGCGTCGCCGGAGACGATGGCCGCGTCGGTGGCGACGCCGCTCGAGCGGCAGTTCTCCACCATCGCCGGCCTCGACTCGATGACCTCGTCCTCGAGCCTGGGGCAGACGTCGATCACGCTGCAGTTCGCGCTCTCGCGCCCTCTCGACGCCGCCGCGCAGGACGTGCAGGCCGCCATCGCCGCGGCGCAGCGCTCGCTGCCGCCGAACATGCCCACGCCGCCGTCGTACAACAAGGTCAATCCCGCGGACCAGCCGGTGTTCTACATCGCGCTCACGTCCGACACGCTGCCGCTCTACCAGCTCGACGAGTACGCCGAGACGCAGATGGGGCAGCGCCTCTCGACCGTGCCCGGCGTCGCGCAGGTCATCGTCTACGGCGCGCAAAAGTACGCCGTGCGCATCCAGCTCGATCCGCAGCAGCTCGCCACGCGCGGCATCGGCGTCGACGAAGTCGTCACCGCCGTGCGCAACAGCAACGTGAACCTTCCCACCGGCGTGATGAACGGCCCGTATCAGGCCGCGACCATCACCGCGAACGGCCAGCTGCTCAAGGCCGACGACTACCGCCCGATCACCGTCGCGTACCGCAACGGCGCGCCGGTGCGGCTCGAACAGCTCGGGCGCATCCTCGACAGCGTCGAGAACGACAAGACCGCGGCGTGGTTCCGCGACAAGCGCGGCGTCATCCTCGCCGTGCAGAAGCAGCCCGGCACGAACGCGGTCGAAGTGTCGAACGCGATCCGCAAGCTGCTGCCGCGCTTCCGCCAGGAACTGCCGGCGTCGATCAACCTCGACATCCACCGCGACCGCGCCGACTCGATCCGCGAGTCGGTCACCGACGTCAAGTTCACGCTGATGCTGACGCTGTTCCTGGTCATCCTCGTGATCTTCCTCTTCCTCCGCAACGTCTCCGCGACGGTCATCCCCAGCCTCGCGCTGCCGATGTCGCTCGTCGGCACGTTCGCGGTCATGTACCTCTTCGACTACTCGCTCGACAACCTCTCGCTCATGGCGCTGACGCTGTCGGTCGGCTTCGTCGTCGACGATGCGATCGTCATGCTCGAGAACATCGTCCGCCACATGGAGCAGGGCGAGAAGCCGTTCGAGGCCGCGGTCAAAGGCTCGCAGGAGATCGGCTTCACGATTCTGTCGATGACGATCTCGCTCGCCGCGGTCTTCATCCCCATCCTCTTCATGGGCGGCATCCTCGGCCGGCTCTTCCACGAGTTCGCCGTCACGATCGGCGCGTCGATCCTCGTCTCCGGCTTCGTCTCGCTGACGCTCACGCCGATGCTCAGCGCGCGCTTCATCCGTCCGCACCATGGCCGCCACGGCCGCTTCTACGAAATGTCGGAGCGCTTCTTCGAGCGGATGCTCGCCGTCTACGCGAGCGGCCTCCGTTTCGTGCTGCGCCACAAGCGCGCCACGATGCTCGTGTCGCTGGCCATCCTCATCGCCACCGGCTTCCTCTTCGTGCAGGTGCCGAAAGGCTTCCTTCCCAGCGAGGATCAGGGACAGATCTACCTGCAGCTCGAAGGACCGCAGGGCATCTCGTACGAGGACATGGTGCGGCACCAGCTCGCGGTCGCGCGCATCGTGCAGAAGGAGCCGAGCGTCGCCGCGTTCTTCTCCGCGGTCGGCATCCGCGGCGGCGCGTACAACAGCGGCATCATCTCGGTGCGTCTCGTGCCGCGCAAGGAGCGCGACATCTCCGCGGACGAGCTGATCGCGAAGCTGCGGCCGATGGTGAACGCCGTTCCCGGCGTGCGCGTCTATCTGCAGAACCCGCCCCCGATCCGCCTGGGCGGACGCAGTAGTCAAGCTCTTTACCAGTACACGCTGCAGGGTCCGAACACGGACGAGCTCTACGCCTCCGCGTCGAAGATGACCGACAAGATGCGCACGCTGCCCGGCTTCGTCGACGTCGCCAGCGATCTGCAGATCCGCAACCCGCAGGTCAGCGTCGCCATCGACCGCGACCGCGCCGCGTCGTACGGCCTCACCGCGAACCAGATCGAAGACGCGCTCTTCTCCGCGTACGCGACGCGCCAGGTCTCGACCATGTACGCGCCGACCAACAGCTACCAGGTCATCATGGAAGCCGCGCCGCAGTACCAGCAGGACATCGGCTCGCTTTCGCTGCTCTACGTCCGCGCCGCCTCGGGCGAGCTCGTGCCGCTGTCGACGTTCGCCAAGCTCCTGCCGAGCGTCGGCCCGCTCACCGTCAATCACTCCGGCCAGACGCCGTCCGTCACGATCTCGTTCAACCTCAAACCGGGCGTATCGCTCGGCGATGCGGTCAATCAGATCAACGGCGTTGCGCGCACCACGCTCCCGGCCACCATCAGCACGTCGTTCCAGGGCACCGCGCAGGCGTTCCAATCCTCGATGCAGGGTCTGGGCATGCTGCTCATCGTCGCCATCGCCGTGATCTACATGGTGCTCGGCGTCCTCTACGAGAGCTTCATCCACCCGCTCACGATTCTCTCCGCGCTGCCGTTCGCCGGCTTCGGCGCGCTGCTCACGCTGCTCGTGTTCCATGTCGATCTGTCGATCTACGCGTTCGTCGGCATCATCATGCTCGTCGGTCTGGTCAAGAAGAACGGCATCATGATGGTCGACTTCGCCGTCGAGGCGGAGAAGCAGGGGCTGGAACCGGAGCGCGCGATCTACGACGCCTGCCTCATCCGCTTTCGTCCGATCATGATGACGACGATGGCGGCGCTCATGGGCACGCTGCCGATCGCCCTCGGCCTCGGCGCCGGCGCGGAGTCGCGCCGCCCGCTCGGCCTGGCCGTCGTCGGCGGCCTGCTCTTCTCACAAACACTCACGCTTTACGTCACGCCCGTGTTCTACGTCTACATGGACAAGCTGCGCTCGAAGCGCGGCAAAGAGGAATCGCACGTGCACATGGAGGCGGCGGAGGAGGAAGTACTTGCGCCAGTGTAGTACCGCGATTCTGATGATGTTGCTTGCGGCAACCGCAAGCGCGCAGACGACGACCAGCACCACGACGACGACAGCAACCGCACCGGCGACGATCCGCCTGACCCTCGACGACGCGCTGCAACGCGCGCTGTCGGAGGGAGCGACGGCGCGTCTGGCGCAGACGGCGGCCGAGCGTTCGCAGATCGCCGAGCGCGAGGCGCTCACGGGCCTCCTGCCGCAGGGCGACGCGCGCCTCATGCGCTCGAACGAGTCGGTCAACCTCGAGGAGTTCGGCTTCACGCTGCCGGGCGTTCCGTCCGTGATCGGACCGTTCAACGTGTACCAGGTGCAGGTGAACGCCGCCGCGCAGCTGTTCAACCTCGCCGCGCTGCGGCTCTACCAGTCGCGGCACGCGGCGGCGGGCGCGAGCCGCTACGAAGTCGCACGCGCGGAAAGCGACGTCGTCGCCTCCGTCTCGCGGCTGTACGTCATGGTGCAGCGCGCCGACGCGCAGATCGTGTCGCGCCAGGCGGACATGAAGCTCTTCCAGGAACTGCTGCGCGTCGCGAACGACGAGTTCGAAGCCGGCACCGGCACGAAGCTCGACGTCGCGCAGGCGCGGCTCCAGCTGTCGCGCGCGCGTTCCGGTTTGCTCGCCGCGGAGAACGACCGCAGCGCCGCCGTGCTCGCGCTGCTCAATGCCATCGGCGAGAACCAGGCCTCCGACGTCCTGCTCACCGATCCGGTCGTCGCCGCGCCGCCCGCGCCCGACGTCGACGCCGCGCTCGCCACCGCGCGCGCGCAGCGTCCCGAAGTCAAAGCACTGGAAGCGCACGTGCGCGAGGCGCAGCTCGCGCTCTCCGCCGCGCGCGCGCAGTACCTGCCGTCGCTCGCGATCGAGTTCGCCGGCGACTACGGCGGCCTGCAGACGAGCAACCTGCTCTGGACGCGCCGCATCACCGCCGTCGCCAGCGTGCCGCTGTTCCGCGGCACGATCCCGGCGAACATCGCCCGCGCGCGACTCGAAGTGCGGGACCTCGAGACGCGACTCGGCAGCCTCCGCAGCGACGTCGAGCAGGATGTCCGCACGGCGGTTCTCAGCCTGCGCAACGCCGAAGAGCGCGTGCGCGTCGCCGAAGAACAGGTGCAGGTCGCGGAAGACGCGCTGACCATCGCGCGCGATCGGAAGTCCGCCGGCTACGGCTCGACGGTCGAAGTCGACCGCGCCGAAGATCAGTACCAGCAGGCGCACGAGGCGCTCATCGCCGCGCGCGCCGACGCCGCGCTCGCGAACGTGCAACTGCGCCGCGCCACCGGCGAGCTGCATCCGGCGACGCCAACGCCGTCCGCGACATCGGGCGACGCGACGCCGAACGTCGGCGGCACGCTGCCGATCACGTCGAATCCCCCGGCGTCGGCGAACGGCGCAAATGCCACGACGACCGCGGCGCCGTCGACGACGACCACGCCGAACACGATGGCGCCGAACGCGACGTCATCGACGAACGCGTCGCCCACCACGACGACGTCGCCCGACGCGAGCACCACGCCCGCGCCGCCGCCCCCACCGCCCGTCCGCGGAGCCGCGCAGTGACCGAACGCAAGCCCGTCAACAAGTGGCTCGTGACGATCTCGGTCACGTTCGGCACGCTCATGGGCGCGATCGACGCGTCGATCGTCAACGTCGCCGTCCCGCATCTCCAGAGCTCCCTCGGCGCGACCGTCGAGCAGATCACGTGGGTCACCACCGGCTTCGTCATGGCCACCGTCATGGTCATGCCGCTCACCGGATTTCTCGCGCGCCTGTTCGGGCAGAAGCGCGTCTATCTCGCTTCGCTCGTGCTCTTCATTCTCGGCTCGATGCTGTGCGGTTTCGCGCGCACGCTGCCGGTGCTCGTCGTCTGCCGCGTGCTGCAGGGCTTCGGCGCCGGCGCGTTGCAGCCGACCGAACAGGCCATCCTGCGCCAGACCTTTCCCTACGAAGAGCAAGGCATGGCCATGGCCATCTTCGGCATGGCCGTCGTCCTCGGACCCGCCTTCGGCCCGACGCTCGGCGGCTACATCGTCGACAACTACAGCTGGCCGTGGATCTTCTACATCAACCTGCCGATCGGCCTCATCTCGCTGGTCATGGTCACCGCGTTCGTGCACGAGCCGGAAGACGTGCGCGCGCACAACCATGCGATGGCCGAGGAGCAGCGGAAGAATCTCGATTACGCGGGGATCATTCTGATGATCGTCGGACTCGGCACGCTGCAGTACGTGCTCGAGGAAGGGAACCGCAACGACTGGTTCCAGTCGACGCTGATCACCGGACTGGCGTTCCTCTCCGTCGTCACGATCGTGGCGTGGATCATTCGCGAGCTGTCGGCGCCCGTCCCTGCGGTCGACTTCTCGCTCTTCCTCGACGTCATCTTCACGTCGGGCACGCTCGTCGGCGCGGTGATGTTCGCGATGCTGATGGCGGTCACGTTCCTGCTGCCGCTCTTCATGCAGCTGCTGCTCGGCTACACGGCCACGCAGGCGGGTCTGGCGATGATGCCACGCTCGCTGACGATGATCTTCATCATGCCGATCGTCGGCAGGATCTACAACAAAGTCTCGCCGCGCGCGGTCATCGCGTTCGGCATCCTGCTCTTCGGCTACACCGCGTGGCTGATGGGGCACTACACGCTGTCGACGAGCTCGCGCGGCGTCGTGACCGTGCTCGTCCTGCAGGGCATCGCGTTCAGCTGTCTCTTCATCCCGCTGACGACGCTCGCGCTCGCGTCGATCCCGCGGCATCGTCTTTCCGACGCCACGGGTCTCAACTCGCTGCTGCGCCAGGTCGGCGGCTCGATCGGCCTCGCCGCCTTCGCAACGCTGCTCGCGCGCAACACGACGCACGCCCGCGAGTCGATGCTGGGATACTTCGCCGCGGGCGATCCGGAAGCGATGACGCGCATCGCCGCGATGGCGAAGTCGTTCGCCGCGCGCGGCTATGACGCGGTGTCGTCGCAGGCGCTCGCGCGCAACATGCTCGATGGTCTCGTGCGCCGCCAGGCCATGATGATCTCTTTCGAAAAACTCTTTTACCTCGCGGGGATCCTCTTCATCCTCGTGCTGCCGCTCGTCTTCGTGCTCCGCGCTCCCGAGCGCGGCGGCGAGAAGATCGAAGTCCATGTGGAGATGTGACGATGTCGGAACAGAGCTCAACTACCCGTCCGGATCCCGTGCTGCCGAAGGCACGCGCGCGCCGGATGTTCATGATTCTCGGGGCAGTGGTCGTGCTGCTGCTCATCGCGTACGGCGCGTATGCGCTGATGACGTCGAACAAAGAATCGACCGATGACGCGCAGGTGGCCGCGGACGTCGTGGCCGTCGCGCCGCGCATCCCCGGCCAGGTCGAACAAGTGTTCGTGCACGACAACCAGCACGTCCGCGCCGGCGACCTGCTCGTGCAGCTCGACGCGCGCGACGCGCAGGTGAAGGTGCAGCAGGCCACGAGCGAGCTGGCCACGGCGAGCGCGCAGGCGGACGCCGCGGACGCGCGCCTCTCCGTCGCCCGCGCCACCGCGCGCGGCGGCCTCACCACCGCGCAGGCAGCCGTACAGAGCTCGCAGCAGAAGGTGGGCACGCAGTCGAGCGCGATCGCGGAAGCGCGCGCCGCCGTCTCGCGCGCGCAGGCGAACGCGGACAAGGCGCGCAACGACTGGTCGCGCGCGCAGGAGCTTGGCGGCAAGGGCGACATCTCGAAGTCGCAGGTCGACGCCGCGCGCGCCGCGAACGAGGCCGCGCAGGCCGAGCTCGCGCAGGCGCGCGCGCACCTGACATCGGCGGAACAGTCGAAGCAGCAGGCCGAGGCGGACGTGCAGCAGGCGGTGGGCCGGCTGCAGCAGACCGCGCCCGTCGACGCGCAGATCCGCGCCGCGGAAGCGGACGACGCGCTCGCACACGCGCGCGTCGACACCGCACGCGCCGCGCTCGCCGCCGCGCAGCTCAACCTCTCGTACGCGCGCATCACCGCGCCGCGCGACGGCATCGCGTCAAAGCTCACCGTGCACGCCGGCTCGCTCGTCACCGCGGGCCAGCCAATCGTCCAGCTCGTGCCGCTGCAGACCTACGTCATCGCGAACTTCAAGGAGACGCAGGTGCGCGCCATGCGCGCGGGCCAGCGCGCGAAAGTGAAGGTCGACGCCGTCGACGGCGAGTTCGACGGCACGCTGGAGAGCCTCTCCGGCGGCACCGGCTCGACGTTCTCGCTGCTCCCGCCCGACAACGCCAGCGGCAACTACGTGAAGGTCGTGCAGCGCGTGCCCGTGCGCGTGAAGTGGACCGGACCGGCCGCCGATCGCGTGCCGGTCGGCGCGAGCGCGGAAGTAACGGTGTACACGAAATAGATAGTTTACGGATTAAGGATTTCTTTATATCCTTCCGGTAAGGAGGTGATGTAGAGAAAGGCTGAATGAAGAACGCAGAACGCAGAACGAAGAATTGAGAAAGGGGAACGGCTCGCGCCGGTCCCCTTTTCTACATTCTGCGTTCTGCGTTCTGCGTTCTCAATTCAGCTTTACCATCCCCCCATGCGCCCGCATCTCTTCGGCCTGCTGGCCGACGCGCTCGCCGCGCATCTGCTCGCGAACGGCGTCGCCGTTCGCGACGCGGAGGCGCGGCGCGTGCTCGCGCATGTCGTCGCGCACGGGCGCGCCGGCTTTCCAGCATCGCGACCCGTGCCGCGGCACGTCGAGGAAGCGGTCAACAGGTTGACCGATCGCGAGCCGCTGGAGATCGTCGAGCGCGCGCTCGATCCTTCCGACGGCTTCGTGAAGTACCTCTTCCGTCTGCGCGACGGCGCGCTCGTCGAGGCGGTGCGCATTCCGCTCGAGGCGCCCGGCCGCTTCACGGTCTGCCTCTCGTCGCAGGCCGGCTGCGCGATGGGCTGCACCTTTTGCGCGACCGGTCGCCTCGGGCTCACGCGCCACCTCGAGCCGTGGGAGATCGTCGCGCAGTTCGTCGCCGTGCGCGACGAGGCGCCGGGCGCCGTCACCGGCGCGGTGTTCCAGGGACAAGGCGAGCCGCTGCACAACTACGCGAACGTCCTCCACGCCGCCGAGGTCCTCGCGCATCCGTGCGGCGGACGCATCTCCGCGAAAGCGATCACCATCTCGACGGTCGGCCTCGTGCCCGCGATCCTGAAGCTCGCGGACGAGTGCAAGCCGTATCGCCTCATCGTGTCGCTCACGTCCGCGATCGACGCGCGCCGCCGCGAGCTGCTGCCCGCCGCCTCCGCGTGGCCGGTGGACGTGCTCGCGGATGCGATCCGCGCGTATCAACGCGCCACCGGCGGACGCATCACCATCGCCTTGGTCGTCCTCGGCGGCATCAACACCGGCAGCGACGAAGTCGCCGCGCTGCGGCGCCTCTTCGACGGCGTTCCGCTGCGGCTGAATCTGATCGACGTGAATGACACGCGCGAAGACGGCTACCGCCGCGCCACCGACGCCGAGCTCGCGCGCTTCCGCGACGAGCTGCGCACGCTCGACGTGCCCGTCGTGCGCCGCTACTCCGGCGGCGCCGCGCGCCACGCCGCCTGTGGCATGCTCGCCGCGATGCGCAGCGCGCGCGACTCCGCGAGCAGTTCGGCGACGGCCGCGTTGACATCGTCATCGGTCGCAATGGACGCGACGACTGCACGCGGCGCGTGACGCGCGTCGCGACGTTGAGCCCACCCGCTTCCACGCTCGATGTGCCGGTCGTGCGCCGCTACTCCGGCGGCGCCGCGCGCCATGCCGCCTGCGGCATGCTCGCCGCGATGCGCAGCGCGCGCGATGCGGCGAGCAGTTCGGCGACGGCGGCGTTGACATCGTCAACCTCCGCCACCGGCGCGACGACTGCCGGCGCGTGATGCGCGTCGTCGGGATCGCCGAGTCCCGCGTCTTTCTGCCGCCGCACGCCTTCGAGCAGCAGGTCGCGGATCTGCTCCGCGTTGTCGACGCCGCGAAAGTACGCGACGTGCATCGGCTCGGCGACTTGCTTCTTTCCCGGCTGCCGCGCCGAGGAGCCGCCGCCGCCCGCCGTGTTGACCTCCACGTCGGCGATCTTGAGGAATCGCTGCAGCGGGCCTTGCTTGATCGAAATGTTCTGAATGTTCGCGAGCGCCACCGTCTTTTCGCGCACGGTGGTGATGCCTTCGCGAATGCGGATCGCGCGATCGGACAGCATGTACCAGCGCAGCTCGTAATCGAGACGTACGAGCATCCAGCCGAGGAAGATCTCGCCGACGATGGCCAGTCCGGCGACGACTTCGCCGAGGTGAATGATGAGGAGCACCCAGCGCGGAGGATCGAAGCGGTCGAGCGTGAGGACGGAGAACATCACCGCGAACGTGAGACCGATGATCGCTACGAGCTGCTTGAGTCCGAACTCGAACGCGCGCAGCGCGAGGAAGTTCGGCGCGGCGCGGAAGACGCGCGGCGGCGAGCCGGGCGGGGGCGTGGGCTCGTGCGGCACGCGCATGAGCCGCAGCACGGGCGGCCGCCAGTTCATCGCTTCTCCAGCGCCTCGCGCACCGCGCGCAGCTCCGACGCGACCTCGCGCAACGCGGCGGCGAGGCTCGCGTCGTGCGCGGGCGTCTCGACGTGTTGCGGTGCGGCGCCGCCGCGCACGCCGCGCATCTTCGTGTAGAGGAAGTCGCGCACGAGCTCGAACTCGTGCAGTCCCTCGATCGTCATCTCCGCGGCAGCGCTCGCGCTCGCCGTCTGGATCTGGATGCGCGCGAGCGAGAGCCAGCGCTCGACGAGGTTGCTGGTCAGATGAATGTCCTGGATGCGCGCGTACGTCAGCGTGATCTCGCGGCGGAAGAGGATGCCCCAGCGCATCGAGATCCCTTCCTCGTCGAAGTCGTAGCGCATCGTGTGGTAGCGGAAGTAGAAGTAGATGAGCGGGACGAAAAAGAGCGGCCCGACGAGCAACGAGCGCAGGATGTAGTATCGGAACAGTGCCGGTGCGGGGTGATGGATCGCATGGACCTGTTCGGCAGCCGTCATTCAGCACGCAGTATGCACCGCCGCGAACCGCAATGAGACACCGCAAGCTCGCCTCTCTCGAAGTCTCCGCCCTCGGCCTCGGCTGCATGGGCATGTCCGAGTTCTATGGCTCGCGCGACGATGCCGAATCGATCGCCACCATCCACCGCGCACTCGCCATCGGCGTGAACTTCCTCGACACGGCCGACATGTACGGCCCGTTCACGAACGAGAAGCTCGTCGGCCGCGCGATCCGCGACCGCCGCGACGAAGTCGTGGTCGCCACGAAGTTCGGCAACCAGCGCCGCGAAGACGGCGGCTGGATCGGCATCAACGGCCGCCCCGAATACGTGCGCGCCGCGTGTGACGGCTCGCTCCAGCGCCTCGGCGTCGATCACATCGATCTCTACTACCAGCACCGCGTCGACACGAGCGTGCCGATCGAGGAGACGGTCGGCGCGATGTCCGAGCTCGTGCAGGCGGGCAAGGTGCGGTACCTCGGACTCTCCGAAGCCGCACCGCAGACGATCCGCCGCGCGCACAAGGTGCATCCGATCACCGCGCTGCAGACCGAGTACTCGCTCTGGAGCCGCGATCCCGAGGATGAGATCCTGCCGACCGTGCGCGAGCTCGGCATCGGCTTTGTCGCGTACAGCCCGATCGGCCGCGGCTTTCTCTCCGGCAAGTTCAAGACGATGGACGATCTCGAGCCGGACGATTACCGCCGCAACTCGCCGCGCTTCCAGGGCGAGAACTTCGCGAAGAACCTCGAGCTCGTGAAGCGCATCGAGACGATCGCGAAGGAGAAAGGCGTGACGCCCGCGCAGCTCGCGATCGCGTGGCTGCTCGCGCAGGGCGACGACATCGTGCCGATCCCCGGCAGCAAGCGCATCGCCCATCTCGAGGAGAACGCGAAGGCCGCCGACATCGAGCTCTCGCCGGAAGACCTCGCCCGCATCGACGAGGTCGCGCCGAAAGGCGTGACGGCGGGCGACCGCTATCCGAACATGGCCACCGTGAATCGCTGACGCGTGCGGCGCGGGCGAGGACGCTCGCGCCGCACTACGCGTGTATTGCGAGTCGCGTCAGCCCTTGCGCTGCCGCTCGAGAGCGTGCGCGCTGTCGAGGATCGGTTTCGCCCACTCCGGAGGCTCTGCCGCGGATTCAACGACAGCGCCATTGCGCCAGTGCAGCAAGAGGCGTGGCGGTGGAAGCTCACCAGTGACGGGATCGCGATCGGCACTGTTGTCGAAGACCTTGAGCTCTTCGAGCGACGGCAGGAGATCGATGATGTTTTGCCGGGAGGTGTTCCAGCGGTCGCGGATCTTCGCTTCCGGAATGTCGTGACCGCCGGCCTCGACGCGGAGTCGCACGCGCTCGATGTGCTTTTCCGGCGATGAGAGGCCCACGAACCACACCACGACGCGAAAGCCCTGACGGGCAGCGTCAGTCAGAATCGCCGGCATGGTGTGCGCGCCCAGTGTCGATTCAAACGCGAAGTTCCGGCGTGCGCGGATCGCCTGCTCGAGCCGGCGTTTGCCTTCCTGCCATGCTTGGGAGTTCGCTTCTTCCAGAGAACAGCCGGTCGTCTCGCGGATCTCTCTCGCTACGACGTCGGGATTGAAGTAGTCCCGACCCAAGTCTTTCAGGCGCGCGCCGCCGACCGAACTCTTACCAGCGCCGTTCACGCCGGCCAGGACGAAGATCGTGGGCGCGTCGGACGGATCACTTGCCACGACGCGCTGCGACCGCGTTCGCCGACGCGGCGATCTCCTCGGGGGTGGAGCGGAAGATCTCCATCAACTCCTGCGATGCCGCAGGTTCGTTCAGCCAGGCCAGTTCGCCGTCCCACTTCGTCCGGAGCTCCGTCAACGCATCCGCTACGGCCGCGCGTTTCGTCAGCTCAGCAAACTGTTCGACGGAAAGCACCACTGCTTCGGGCTCATCGTGCTTGGTCACGATGACCAGCCCCGCTTCGTTGACGTCTGCAACGATGGAGCGCCAGCTCGTATCGCCATCGGACGCCGTTCGCGTGAGGCGGGTTCCCGCGAGTTGAACGAGCTCATCAACGCTCAGGCTAGGCATGCTCGCCTTTCTCCAACGAGGTCAAATTCGTTCCCATTTCCCGTTCTGTCAATCGTGATCTCGGCCGAACGGTAACGGAGCGGCGGGCGAACGCCCGCCGCTCCGCGAGGGGAGAGACGTAAACCTCAGTCGCGCTCGAACGGATTCGCGGCGACGGCGGTCGATCCGCCGCCGGCGCTTGCCATCTGCTGCTTGTCCCACTGGGTGCGGGTGAGCGGCTCGATCTTCGGGAGCTTCTTCTTCGCGAGCGCGGCGTTGATCGGCGGGAGCTGTTTCGCGACCCACGCGTCGAACGCGGTCATCACGTCGGAGAGCTCGTGCGTGATCGCTTCGGTGCGCTCGACCTGCGTTGCGGACGGGCGGCCTTCGTAGCCGACCACTTCGCCGTACAGCGACGCGAGGAATTCGCGCAGGCGCTCTTCGCCGGTGATCATGCCGCCTTCCTTCGTCGCCACGATCTTGCGGCGCAGGGTGTCGACCTGATCGGACGCGGCGCGCAGCTTCTTCGCGAGCGCGTCGTTCGCGGGCAGCTTCGACGCGCGGTCGTCGAGCGCCGACTTCACGCCGTTGATCTCCTCGACGGCGTAGGTCATGTTCTCGAGCTGCGTGTGCAGCTTCGTCGCGAGCTCGAACTGCTGCTGCCGGTCCGCGGCCGTGTACGTCGCGCGCGGATCGAGGACGACGTCGAGCTTCGTCGTGTAGACGTTGCGGTCCTTCGTCATCTTCACCGTGTACTCGCCGGGAAGCACGCGCGGGCCGACGGCCGCGCCGAACGCGCCGGTCGCGGCGGGCGGCACGTGCGGCGCCTTCAGCGTCATCGGCCAGTTCACGCGATTGAGGCCGCGGCGCTTGCTGCTCGGCACGGTCGCGACCTGCTTGCCGTCGGGCCCGACCACTTCCATCGCCAGGTCGCCGAAGACGTGGCGCCGGCGCTGGTAGTACGTGATGGTCGCGCCGCCCTGCTGGTTCGGGCCGGTGTAGGTCGCGTCGCCTTCCGGCCAGCCGCCGAAGCTGTTGATCGTCTGCACGGCCGGCTGCGTCGAGAGGAACGCGATGTCCTTGCTCAGCATGTCCGGCGTGAGCGCGCGCAGCGGCGTGATGTCGTCGACGATCCAGATGCCGCGGCCGTGCGTGGCGATCACGAGATCGTTGTCGCGCGGATGAATGGCCACGTCGCGCACGGCCACGTTCGGCAGATCGCCGCCCTTGTACTGTGCCCACTGCTTGCCGCCGTCGAGCGAGATCCAGAGGCCGAACTCGGTGCCGAGATACAGCAGGTTCGGATTGACGGGATCTTCCTTGATGACGTGCGCGTAGCCGCGCACGGGCGCGTCGCTCGGGATCAGCGACGTCCACGTCTTGCCGAAGTCGGTGGTCTTGTACGCGTACGGCTGCATGTCGCCGAAGTTGTGCAGGTCGAACGTCGCGTACGCGGTGCTGTCGTTCTGATGGCCCGTATCGACGTACGACACCCACGCGTTCTTCGCCAGACCGGTGATGTTGCCGACGACGTTCGTCCACGACTTGCCGCCGTCGCGCGTGACCTGCACGTTGCCGTCGTCGGTGCCGACCCAGATCACGTCGCCGTTCCGCGGCGACTCCGAGATCGCGTAGATCGTGGTGTGCATCTCCGCGGACGAGTTGTCGATGCTCACGCCGCCCGACTCTTCCTGCTTCTGCTTCTGCGGATCGTTCGTCGTTAGATCAGGCGAGATGCGCTCCCACGTCTGGCCGTGGTCCCTGGAGCGGAAGAGGAACTGCGAGCCGAGATAGATCGTGCCCTTCTGATTCGGGCTGACCATGATCGGCGTGTTCCAGTTGAAGCGCAGCTTGCCCTCGTTGTAGTGCGGCAGCGGCTTGATGCCGCGCGTCTCGTGCGTCTTGCGATTGACGCGTCCGATCTCGCCGCCCTGCGCCTCGGCGTAGATGTAGTCGTTGTCGCTCGGATCGGCCCACATCCAGAAGCCGTCGCCGCCGAAGAAGTTCTCCCAGCGCGAGTTCGTGACGCCGCCCGGATACTGCGAGTCACCGACCCACGAGCTGTTGTCCTGCAGGCCGCCGTACACGTGATACGGCGCGTCCATGTCGACGCTCACGTGGTAGAACTGAGAGATCGGCAGGTTGTTCGCCTTCCACCAGCGGTTGCCGGCGTCGTACGAGTACCAGAGGCCGCCGTCGTCGCCGGTGATGAGCCGGTCGCTGTTCTGCGGGTCGATCCAGACGTCGTGGAAGTCGCCGTGCGCGCCGCCGGCGATGCCGCTGAAGCTCTTGCCGCCGTCGTTGCTGACGATGAGACCGCCGCCGACTTTGTAGATCTTGTTCTCGTCGTTCGGATCGACGATGAGGTTCGCGAAGTAGAACGGGCGCCAGATCATCATCTGGCTGCGGTCGAGCATCGACCACGTTTCGCCGCCGTCATCGGAGCGATAGAGCGCGTTCCGCGGCGGCACCGCCTCGATGAACGCGTAGACGACGTTCGGCTTCGACGGCGCGACCGTAACCGCGACGCGGCCCCACGGCTTCGGCGGCAATCCTTTGATGTTCTTGTCGGAGAGCTCGCGCCACGTGGCGCCGCCGTCGGTCGACTTGAACAGGCCGCTGCCGCTCGACGCGTTCGCGCCGTCACCGCCGGAACGGAACGTCCAGCCCTTGCGGCGGAAGTCCCACATGCCGGCGTAGAGCGTCTTCGGGTTCTGGCGGTCGAACGACATCATCGAGCAGCCGGTCGAAGCGTTCGCGCCTTTCAGCACGAGCGTCCAGTTCTTGCCGCCGTCGGTCGTTTTGTAGACGCCGCGATCGGTGCTGTCGCTCCACAGTTTGCCGGGGACGCAGACGTAGACCGTGTTCGTGTCGTTCGGATCGATGATGATTTTCGAAATGCGTTCGGAGTTCGGCAGGCCGACGTTCGTCCAGTTGTCGCCGCCGTCGGTCGACTTGTAGACGCCGTCGCCGATCGAGACGCTGTTGCGCGTCCACGACTCGCCGGTGCCGACCCACACGGTCTTGGAGTTCTTGGGATCGATGGCGATCGCGCCGATCGACTGCACCGGCTGCTTGTCGAAGACCGGTTTGAACGTCGTGCCGCCGTTGACGGACTTCCACACGCCGCCGCTGGCCGCACCTACGTAGATGGTGACTCGATTTCCTTCATGAACGGCCGTCACGGCGGCGACGCGGCCGCTCATCTCCGCCGAGCCGATGTTGCGCGCGCCGAGGCCGGAGATCGTTTCGGAATCGACCTTCGTCGGACGCGCGGGCTCGGGCGAGGAGGTCGTGTCGCCGCCCGCGCCCATCGCGGGCGGGGGAGGCGTGTCGCTCTGCGAGAGCGGCTGCTGCGTGGCCATCTGCTGCGGCTCGGCCTTCGGCAGCGTCTCCGACGCGTCGACGCCCTGCGGCTGGCGGTCCTGCGCGGGCGTGCCGGACGCGGACGGCTTCGCGAAGCGCGCGTTGCTCACCGGCACGTTCGCCTCGATCTTTTCCCACTGAATCGTGGAGCGGAACGGGCTGCCTTTCTGTCCCTGCTCCATGGAAAACGGCATGTAGTAGCCGTTGACGGACTTGTAGTCGCCGAGGATCGTTTCGTACTCGCGCTCGGCTCCGCGGACCATGCGCTTCGTGTCGATCTTGATCGGCACGTAGTAGTCCGCGTCCATGTAGAAGTAGCGGACGTCGCCCTCGGGACTGGTGACCTTGAGCTTGTAGGTGTCGGTGCCTTCGATCGGCTCGGTGCCGACGTACTCGACCTTGTAGCCGTGCTGCGCGTAATCGATGAGCGGGAAGTCGAACTCCGCGTCCTCGATCATGCCCTTCCGCTCTTCTTCACCGAGCGGCTCGGCGTCTTTCTTTCCCTGCCATGGCTCGATCTTCCAGCCGGTCGTGCCGTCCCACGCCTGCACGCCCGTCAGGCCCTGCATCGTGAAGTCTTCGCGGACCATCGCCGGCCGCTTGCTCTCCATCGAGTACGGCGCCTCGAAGCCGCCGCCGCCGATGAACTTGCCTGTACGCCGCAGCGTCTGCACCGCCATGATGCGTTCACGGCCGCCGACTGCCTTGATGTAGCGAGCGATGATCTCGTCCGCCGTCGGTGTGGCCGTCTGCTGCGCGAGCGCGGCGCCCGCGACGAGCGCGCACCAGGACACAACTATCGCCAGGATTCTGCGCATCAAACCCTTCTCCTTCCGTCCGCGATGATATGTCGCTTACGCAGACGGAAGGAGAAGGTTAGTCAAGAAAGCGTCACGAGGTGCGTCGCGTCAGGGATTCGTGTTCGGCGCGGGGCCGATGACCGCGGTTTCGGGGTTGGAGTTGACGGCGGTGGCGCGGACTGGCGCCGAGCAGCCATTACCGAGAGCGACCGCGTCGAAGTCGACGGAATAGCGGCCTTCCGCGCGCATCGAGACGATGACCCAGTTCTGCGAGGCGGCGGCATTCGTCGACTCGGAGTTCTCGAGGTTGAGATACATCCAGCCGCCGATGGCCGCCGTCGGGTTCGGCGGGAAGTACGCCTCGTCGCGTGCCGGGGCGAGGCTCGACGACGGAAGCGTCAGACCGGGAAGGACTGCGCCCGGAACGCAGAACGTGCAATCGGTGCTCAACGCGACGGGGTTCTCTTCCTCGTCGAAACGAACCGCGTCCGTGACGTCGTGAACGTTCGTCGGATACGACGCACAGCTCGCGTCCGCGCCAGTCACGCCCTCGTGCCAGATTTTGTAGTACGTGGCGAAGTCTGGCGCGCCGAACGTGTCGATCCAGCGCGCGGCGAAGGTCGACGGCAACGGCTGGCGCCCGTCCGCGGTGCCGCCGTTCTGGTAACGGCTGTAGAACGTGCGCTGGAAGTTCGAGTGATACGCGGGATCGCCCGCGCGAACGAGCGGCTGCTCGCCCTCCGGAATCGCGCGGATGTGCACCATCGGATTGCCCTGCGCGTAGTTCTGCACGCTGTTGATCTGCTGATAGTCGCCGATGAGCGCGTTGTCGAAGCGCAAGTCGTGCGAGTAGTAGCGCGCCTCCGTGGGGAACGCGCTCTGGCACGCGCCGACGACGTCGATCGTCGCGTAGCCGATGGCGTTCGCGTGCACGCCTCCGACCGTGTTGCACGCCTCGGCCTGTCCGAGCCGCGGCACGCGGCCGAGCGTGAGCGCGCTCTGCATGTACGTGACGAACGCCACGGGCAGTTGCGAAGGTTGCTCGCTGCACGACGCTTCGTCGACGAGCGGGTTGTCTTCGGACGACATCTCCCCGGTGGCGGCATGCTGCGCGACGATGCGCCCGCGCACGATGACGTCCGCGAGATTGATGGCCTGCACGTCGTAGCCGGTGAGGAAGAGATCGAACGAGAGCACCGGGTACGAGTAGTCGGTCCAGAGCACGACGTGCGCGATCTGCGGCTCCGGCGTCACGTTCGTGACGGTGAAGAGCGTCGTCTCGCTGTTCGGCGCGAGCGAGACTTCGAAGTACGGCAGCAGCAGCGTCGCCGCGGGCAATGCCGCGATGTCGCACGTGTCGTCGTTGTTCATCGTGTGCGGTCCGCCGGTCACGTGCAGCTCCGCCTGGTTCTGGTTCGCCGCGGGCGCGATCTCGTGCGCCGGCGCGGAGCAGCCGTTGCCGAGCGCACTGGCGTCGAAGTCGACGGAGTAACGTCCCTCGGCGCGCATCGAGACGACGACCCACGCCTGCGCCGCGCGCTGGTCCTGCGCCTGCGTGTCGAGGTCGAGATACATCCAGCCGCCGACGCTCGAGCCGAGCGGCGCGGGGAACGGGCTCGCGTCGCTGTCGAAACGCGATGTGGCGCCGAGGCCCGAACGCGGCGTGTCGTCGATCGGGCTGATCGCGCTCGGGTTCTCGTCTTCATCGAAGCGGATGACCTGGTACGGCGCGATGTTGCCGTTCGCCGGATAGTCGGCGCAGTTCGTGCCGGCGGCCACCGCCTCGCGCCACACCTTGAAGCTGGTCTGGAACGAGCCCGTGCCGCCCTCGATCCAGCGCGCGGCGAAGGTCGACGGCAGCGGCTGGCGCGCGTCGGCCGTCGGATGTGCGCCGCTCTGCAGCGCGCTATAGAACGTGCGCGGGAAGTTCGTGCCGCCCATGTTCGGGTTCGCCGCGCGCTGCTCCGGCGTGCCTCCCTCGGGGATGGCGCGGATGTGCACCATCGGGTTGCCCTGCGCGTAGTTCTGCGAGCCGTCCACCTGCTGGTAGTCGCCGGTGAGCACGTTGTCGAAGCGGATCTCGCGCGAGAAGTAGAGCGGGTCGTTCGGCATCGTGAAGTTGCAGGAGCCGACGACGTCCATCGTGGCGTAGCCGACCGCGTGCGCGTGCACGCCGCCGACCGTGTTGCATCCCTGCAGCGTGCCGAGGGTGTCGACGGTGCCGCGCGTGAACGCGTCGCGCATGCGCTTGATGTAAACCGCCGGCAGCACCTCCGGAAGAGACGTGTGCTCGCACGATTCGAGATCGAGCACCGGGTTCGCCGACGCCGACAGCTCGCCCTGCGGCGAGATGTCCGGCCCGGTGCCGCGGTCGGGCGCGATGCGGCCGCGCGCGATGACGTCGTACAGATTGATCGACTGCACGTCGTAGCCGGTGAGGAAGACGTCGAAGCCCATCGCCGGATACGCGTAGTCGGTCCAGAGCGTGACCTGCACGAGCTGCGGTAGCGGCGAGGTGTTCGTGATCGTGAAGAGCGTCGTCTCGCCGCTGCCCGGCACGGCGTCGACGTCCACTTCGAAATAAGGAAGGAGCAGGGTCGCGGCCGGAAGGACGGCAACGTCGCAACTATCGTCGTTGTTCGTCGAGGTCGGGCCGCCGGGGGTGGTGAAGACCGCGCCGTATGCGGCCAGGGGAAGGAACAGACACAACACGAGGGGCAGGATCGATCGCAGACGCATGGACATCCTCCCGAACTTTATGGATTGGTGTTTGCGGCGGGTCCGATGGGCGCGCCGCTCGAGTCGTTCGCATTGCTTTGCAGGACCGGCGGCGTGCAGCCGTTGCCGAGGTACGCGGCGTCGAAGTCGACGGAGTAGCGCCCTTCGTTGCGCATCGAGACGACGACCCAGTTCTGGCTCGCCGGCGCATCGCGCCAGCAGTAGTCGAGGTTGAGGTACATCCATCCCGACAGTGCGCCGGTCGCGTTGTAAGGAAAAAAGTATGCGTCCGCGGCGGAAAGGAGGCCCGTCGTGGCCGTGGTCGGATACGTCTCGATCGGCGTGCAGATGATGATGTCGGGAGAGAGCGTGGTGGGGTTCTCGTCCTCATCGAACCGCACGACGTCCACCATGCCGAGCGTGGCGTTGTCGGGATAGAGACTGCAGCTCGGCGTGATGCCGATCCGCCCCTCGCGCCAGATCTTGAAGTATGTCTGGAAGTAGGCCGGATCGCCGCTGATCCAGCGCGCAGCGAAGAGCGAAGGCAGCGGCTGGCGCGCGTCGAATCGCGGCCGCGCGCTGCTCTGGTAGCGGCTGTAGAACGTGCGCGGCAGGTTGACGGTGTACGCCCGCGGCTCGTTCGCGCGCGTGATCGCGTCGCCGCCTTCGGGCGTCGCGCGGATGTGCACGAGCGGATTCGCCTGCGCGTAGTTCTGATGGCCGTTGACCTGCTGGTAGTCGCCGGTGAGCACGTTGTCGAAACCGATCCAGCGGCCGAAGTAGGCGGGCTCGTTCGGCAGGACGTCGGCGCAGCCGGTGAAGACGTCGATGGTCGCGTAGCCGATCGCGTTTTGGTGGATGCCGCCGACGGTGTTGCACGCCGGCTCGTTGCCTGACTGTGCGATGCGGCCGAGCGTCAGCGCCGACTGCACGCGCGCGAGCGCCGCTGGCGAAAGCGCCGCCGGGATGTTCGCGCACGCTGCCTCATCGACGAGCGCGTTGTCGGAGTCCGACAGCTCGCCTTCCGGTGACGCCGTGCTGCCGGTGCCGTTCGGCGGTGCGATGCGGCCGCGCACGAGGACGTCGTACAGATTGATCGTCTGGATGTCGTAGCCGGTGAGGAAGACGTTGAAGTTCAGCAGCGGGAACGCGTAGTCGGTCCACAGCACGACGTGCGCGACCTGCGTCACGCCGCTCGTGTTGATCACGGTGAAGACGGTCGTCTCGCCCTGACCGGCGGGCGCCTCGAGATCGACTTCGAAAAACGGGAGCAGCAGCGTGGCCGCGGGCGCGACGCTGATGTCGCAGGAATCGTCGCTGTCGAGGGAGACCGGATGCCGCAGGTCGGCCGCCGCGGCAACGGTGAAGATGAGCGACAGCACCGGGGGGAGGAACAGCCGAACCCGCATAAACAGCCCTCCGAAAGGGCAATTTATGCTGTTATGCCATGAGAAGCAAGGCCGTTGCAGCGAACTGGCTGCTGAGTATAACTCTCCAACTCCCTCGCGCGATGTGCCGCGGTGTGCTCGTGGAGCACGCGTTCGCGGGCGCGCGCGCCGATCGCGCGTCGCTCCCGCTCGTCGAGCTTCCGCAGGTAACGCATCACGTCGCTGCTGGTCTCCGCGATGAGGATCTCGCGCTCCGGCTCGAACAGCGAGTCGAGTCCGTCCCACCAGTCGCTGATGATCGGCACGCCGCATGCGGCGGCTTCGAAGAGACGCACGCTCGGCGACCAGCCGGCGCGGATCATCTCGGCGCGCGTGACGTTCAGCGCGAACCGCTGCGCGTTGTAGAACGCGCGATGTTCGCGCGGCGCGAGATGCTCGATGCGGCGCACGTTCTTCGGCCACGCGATGTCGGCGGGATACTGCGGACCGGCGACGACGAAGTGGCCGTCCTTCCACTTGCGCGCGGGCTCGACGAGAAGCTCGTCGACGGCCGGCTGCCGGTCGTCGCTGTAAGTGCCGAGGTAGCCGAGGTCCCAGCGCGGGCGGCGGCGCTCGGGGAAGTAGTGCTCGGGATCGAATGAGCAGTAGAGCGCGCGCGCCATCGGCGACTTGTATTTCTTCTCGATGCGCCGCAGCGTGGGGCCGCCGGTGAACGAGAGATAGAGGTCGTAGCGCGGGATGAGATGCGGCGAGAGGTATTCGAAGTCGCCGCGCGCGAGCTTCGCCAGCGTGACCGGCGTGTCGATGTCGTAGAAGGCGGTCATCCCTTCCGCGGTTTCGGTCACCCATTCGCCGACGGCGACGCCTTCGGGAACGTAGGACCCGACGATGACGAGATCGGCGTCGCGCACGTGGCGCGCGTAGCGATGTTTGAGCTGCGCCAGTCCGCGATAGAGGCGCGTCGTGCAGTACGGCGGTTCGGGGAGATCGCGATTCGCGGCGTACCACGGCACGTCGCGCTCGAGGAAGAGCACGTCGTGTCCGCGCGCGGCGAGCTCGCGCACGAGCCCGCGGTACGTCGTCGCGTGACCGTTCCCCCAGCTCGAGGTGATCGAGAGGCCGAGGATCACGATGTTCATGCGGACACCGCGGTTCGTGTCTCGTTCATCGTTCCGCGTTCGTCGTTCAAAATGGTTTCGACCTGGCGCGCGCGATGGGCGTACGTATGCTCGGCGAGCACGCGCTGCATGGCCGCGCGTCCGATCTGCTGCGCGCGTTTCGCGTCGAGCGCGCGCACGAGCTCCGCGACTTCCGCGCCGTCGCGCGCGACGAGCACTTCGCGCTCCGGCTCGAGAAAGAACTCGATGCCTTCCCACGCGTCGGTGATGAGACACGCGCCGGCGCCAGCGGCTTCGAAGACGCGCGTCGCGGGCGACCAGCCGTTCGCGGCCATCGACTCGCGCGAGATGTTGAGCACCGCGCGCGGCGTGGCGTTGAACGCGTTGTGATCGCCGGTGAAGACGTGCCCGAGGTAACGCACGGAGCGCGGCAGCGGCTTGTCGGCCCACCCGGAGCCGCCGAGGAGAAAGCGTTTCTCCGGCAACAGCGACGCGGCGCGGAGGAAGAACTCCTCGACGCGCGCCTCGCGGTCGGGCAGGCGATTGCCGAGGAACAAGAGGTCGGCGTCGAACTCCGGCTTCGGCGGCACCGGATGATGCGTCTCCGGATCGAGCGCGTTGTAGACGGGGATGCACGCGCGCGCGCCGAACGACTCGTAGCGCCGCACGACGGGTTCGCCGCCGCCGTACGTGAAGATGTAGTCGTATCGCGGCACGAGCGCGCGGAACGGATCGCGTGGATCGTGCTGCAGCCGGTCGAGCGTCGCCGGCGCGTCGACGTCCCAGAAGATGACGGTCTGATTCGGACGCCGCAGCTCGACGACGGCGCGTTCGAGCAACTCGTCGAACACGCCGACGCCGCTCGCCTTGACCACCACATCGAAGTGCCGCGCCTCGGCGAGCACGCGCTCGACGCCTTCGTCGCCTGTGCCGGGATAGACGACCACGCGCGCCCACGGCGGGTCGTCGATGTCGCGATGCTGCTGCCGCTCGTACGCGTCGGGCTCGAAGAAGGTGATCTCGTGTCCGCGCGCGGCGAGGTTGCGGATGATGCCGCGGTAGTACGTCGCCGCGCCGTTCCAGTACGCGGAGACGAGCGAGCTGGCGTAGAAGGCGATCTTCACGCGCGCGCCTCGTCGCGCGCGGAGCTCGCGGCGGCGCGCGGCTGCGTCGCGGCGACGATGGTGAGCAGCTCGGTCACGCGATGCGCGCAGGTGTGGCGGCGCTGGATCGTTTCGAGTCCGTGCCGCGCGAGCTCGCGCGCCGCGGCGCGGTCGTTCGCGAGCAGGCGCATGTGGCCGCGCATCTCCGCGCCGTCGCGCGCGACGAGATAGTCGGCGCCCGGCGTGAAGAGATGTTCCGCGTCGTCCCACGGCGCGGAGATCAGCGGGATCGCGCACGCGAGCGCCTCGAACGGACGAATGGTCGGAATGCCGCGCAGCGTCGTCGCGTACGGTCGCCGCGGCACGTGCACGGTCATGCGGTACTTCGAGAAGACTTCCGGCACTTTCCAGTTCGCGAGCCAGCCGGCGTAGTCGATGTGCGCCGCCCGTAGTTCGTCGACCGCCGCGTCGGGATAGCGCACGCCGTGGACGCGAGCGGTCAGTTTCAGATCGCGAATCGGCTCGATGAGGAACTCGCGCAATTCGGCGCCGCGCTCGTCGTCGCCCCAGTTGCCGATCCAGACGACGTCGCCTTCCGGCTCGCCGTGCGGGCGCGGATGAAAGACGCGCGTGTCGGCCGCCTCGTGCCACACCCACGCGTCGCGCGTCCAGCCGCGCGTCAGGTAGAGATCGCGGATGACTTTTCCGTACGCGAGCACGCCGTCGTAGTGCGTGAGGTCGTACGCGCTCATCTCGTCCGGCGCGGTCGCGGCGCGGTGATGCGTGTCGTGGAAGAAGAGCCGGTACGCGCGCGTGCGGTGGCGATGCTCGCCGATGCGGCGCACGAGCTGGTGGTCGTTCCATTCGTGAACGAGCACGACGTCGGCGCCGTCGAGCGCTTCATCGAGGTCGATCGAGTCGAGCGCGTAGTGATGCGCGTGCAGCAGCGGGAACGCGCGGCGGAACTCCTCGAGCGGCGCCGTGCCGTGATCGCGCACGAGGTTCTGCACGCTCCACGCGTCGGATGGCTCGTAGATCTCGACCGCGTGTCCGCGCTGCAGCAGCTCGCTGGCGATGCCGCGCAAAAAGTGCGCGTTGCCGTGATTCCAGTCGGAGACGAGCGAGTGATAGAAGAGGACGAACCTCAAACGAAAGCCTCCGTGCGCACGAGCGCGGCGTACGCATCGCGGTAGCGGCGGGCCATGGTCTCGACGGTGAAGGTGAGGGCGCGCAGTTGCGCGCGCTGGCTCAGCTCGTGGCGCAGCGGCGCGTTCCCGATGACTTCATTGACCACGCGCGCGATGGTGTCGGTGTTCCGCGGTGGCACGAAGACGGCGGCGTCGCGCCAGATCTCGCGCAGCGACGGGATGTCGCCGAGGATGAGCGCGCAGCCGGAGAGCGCGGCCTCGAGGATCGACAGGCCGAACGGCTCATACAGCGCGGGGAAGAGATAGATCGCGCTCTCGCCGTACGCGCGCGCGACGCCTTCCGTGTCGAGCCAGCCGAGGTAGGTGACGTTCTCCGCGTTCGTGCCGCCGTCGCCGGCCATGCGCACCGGCCACTCGATGCGCGGCGCGGCCTCGACGACGGCGCGGAGGTTCTTCGCTTCGTCCCACAAACGTCCGGCGGCGAAGACCGACGCGCGGTGGCCGTGGCCGGTCGATGGCTCGAAGCGGCGGCCGTTGTAGATGAGGGAGCGCGGCGTGGTGAAGCGATAGTGCTCGTCGAGCGCGCCGAGCATCCACGCGCTTGGCGCGGCGACGAGCGCCGCGCCGGCGAGCCCGCTCGTCACGCGGCGGTGATACTCGCTTCGTTCCGCCGGCGCGTCTTCACCTTTCACCGCGCGCCACCACGAGAGCACGCACGAGTGCGCGACGACGAGCTTCGGCGCGCGGAACGGCAGCGCGCCGTGCACGTAGCCGTTGAGATGCACGAGATCGGGCTGCCGTTCGCGTTCGAGCGCGAGCAGCCATTCGCCGGCGCGGTCGACGTCCTCCCACGGATCGTCCTGCCATTCGAGCTTCCAGTCGCTTTCGACGAGCTCCACGTTCGGCGGCACTTCTCCGTGTTGCGCCTCGGTGGCGCGGCGTCCCATCGTCGCGAGCGTGAAGCGGACGTCGGGCAGCGCGCGCGTCAGCTCCATCGCGTACGTCCAGACGCCGCCGACGGTGTCGGCCGTCATGAGGACGTTCATCGCCGGCCCGCCTCGTAAATCGAGTCGAGCGCCGCGGCGACGTCGACCACGTGCTCGATCTCGGGATCGAACGCGCGGCTCGCGGCGAGCCTGCGCGTCCAGTCGACGATCGCGCCGCCGCCCCACGCGTCGCCCGGCTCGGTGAGCCGCGTCGTCCGCGTTTTCTGGTGATGCTCGGCGACGAAGTCGTAGAACGAGCCGCCGACGTTGTGGAAGGCCGCCGCGCCATCCGTGCCGTAGAACGTCGCGCCGATGACGGCGTCGCGTCCGGCGCTGACGTTCCACGAGCAGGCGAGCTGCATCGCCGCGCCGCTGGTGAGATCCATCAGCGCGACGGCGTAGTCTTCGACGGCATGGCCGCCGTGATGAAAGAGCCGCGCGGCTGTGCGTTCGACGCGCGGAAAGCCGAGCGTCCAGAGCGCGAGGTCGACGAGGTGGATGCCGAGGTCGATGACGCAGCCGCCGCCGGAGAGCGTGGCGTCGTAGAACCACGGCTTGTCCGGTCCGTACGCGTTGTGGAAGACGAGGTCAGCGGCGTAAACCTCGCCGATCGCGCCGTCCGCGACGAGCTTCCGCACCGCGCGCATCGCGTCGGTGAAGCGATACGAGAGATCGACGCCGAGGAGCCGGTCGTTCGCGCGCGCGGCATCGACGACGCGCCGCGTTTCCTCCGCGTTGCGTCCGAGCGGCTTCTGGCAGAACACCGCTTTGCCGCGTTCGAGCGCGGCGATCGCCTGCTCCGCGTGCATCGCGCTCGGCGTCGCGATGACGATCGCGTCAGCGTCGCTCGCGAGGAGCTCGTCGAACGAGAGCGTGGTGTCGTCGATGGGATCGCAGAGGTACGCGATCTCCGCCAGCCGCGCGTCCGCGACGGCGTTCATGCGATGCCGCCCGATCCAGCCGAGCCCGGCGAACGCGAGGCGCGGGAGGGCGGAGGCGGGGGGAGGGGCGGGGGCGGCGGAGGTGCTCATGGGGCGGCCTCTCCGCGAGAGCGTGGAATGAAGAATGAAGAACGCAGAACGCAGAACGTAGAAAGGAGCACCGCCACCCGCGGAGCGTTTCTACATTCTGCATTCTGCGTTCTGCGTTCTAAATTCATCTTCTAAAACAGAATCGTCCCTTTCACGAATCGGTCCGGCCGCTGTTCGACGTCGTCCAGCGCGCGGCCGAGCTCGTCGAGCGCGTAGTCGTTCGTGAGCAGCAGCTCGGGATCGATCGTGCCGCGCAGCACCGCGTCGACGGCGTCCTGCATGCCGCGCACGTAGTTGCGCGGATCGCGCTCGTGCGCGTTGATGACGTCGAGGCCGAGCCAGTTCCAGTTCTGCATGTTGACCTGGCGCGGGCCGTCCTGGTGGTAGCCGGCGATGACGAGGCGGCCGCGCTCGCCGATGATGTCGTTGGCGATGTCGAGCGGCCACTGCGCGCCGACGCATTCGAGGACGCGCTCCGCGCCGCGACCGTCGGTGAGCTCGCGCATGCGGCCGACGATCTCGCCGTGATCGCGCATGGCGATGGTCTCGTCGGCGCCGCAGGCTTTCGCGAGCTCGCGCGCGGCGTCTCGCCGCGAGATGGCCACGACGCGCGCGCCCGCGGATTTCGCGAGCTGGATGAGCAGATTGCCGAGGAAGCCCGCGCCGATGATGGCGACGGTCTGTCCGGCGGCGATGTCGGAGCGGCGAAAGATGTTCATCGCACAGCCGATCGCCTCGCCGGGGAAGCGCCGCTGCGCGAGCGCGTCCGGAATGCGCACGAGCGCGTCGCTTTCGGCGAGGTCGTACTCCGCGTACGCGCGTCCCGAGAGAAACGCGACGCGCTCGCCGAGGTTGACGCCGTCAACCGCGTCGCCGATTTTATCGACGACGCCCCATCCTTCGTGGCCAGGCGCGCCGGGATCGAGCGGATAGGTGAACCACGGGCGTCCTTCCCATACCGCGAGGTTCGACGCGCAGACGCCGCAGCCTTCGAGGCGGATGCGCACCTGCGCCGATCCGGGCTCAGGCGGACCGACGTCGACAAGCGTGACGGAGCGGGGAGAGATGGAGGCGGCCTTCATGAGTTTGAAGATGAATGAAGAACGCAGAATGCAGAACGAAGAACGAAGAAAGGGGCCGGGCCGGGACGCGGTTCTCTTTCAACGTTCTTCATTCTGCGTTCTGCGTTCTTCATTCGTTTTTATTCTTTCGCTTGCGCCGCGGCCGCGACCGGCCGTTCGCCCACGCGCCCGCCGCCGGCGACGCGCTTCGCGGCGATCGACGCCGGTTCTTCCGCGTGCTGCACCATCGCCGGGATGCCGGCGGTGAGGAGCCATTCCCGGAGACGGCGCACGCCCTCGCGTGTCCCGACGCGCGGCGACCAGCCGGTGCGCGCGGAGAAGCGGCGCGCGTCGGAGACGTAGTACTTCTGATCCCCCGTGCGCCAGTCGCTCCACGTGACGCGCGGCTCGCGTCCTTCGAGCTCGCGGATCATCGCGAGCAGCTCGCGCAGGCTGATCGTGTTGGTCGCGCCGCCGCCGATGTTGAACGCCTCGCCGGCGCAGCGGTTCATGTCCGCGGAGGCGAGGAGCATCGCGTCGACGAGATCGTCGACGAAGAGGATATCGCGGACCTGTTTGCCGTCGCCGTAGATCGCGATCGGCTCGCGGTTGATCGCGCGAATGAGGAAGTGCGCGACCCACCCCTGATCCTCGGTGCCGAACTGGTGCGGCCCGTAGATGCAGCTCATGCGGAAGACGATCGTCTGCAGTCCGTAGCTGCGCGTGTAGTCGCGCACATACTGGTCCGCGGTGCCTTTCGAGCAGCCGTACGGCGAATGGAAGTCGAGCGGCCGCGTCTCGCCGACGCCGTGCTTCGCGACGCGCACGTTGCGCGGCGTGTAACGCAGCGCCTCCTCGTCGAGCGTGACGTCGGAGAGCCCGCCGTACACCTTGTTCGTCGAGGTGAAGAGAAGCGGCGGACGATGATTGCTGTTGCGGATCGCCTCGAGCACGTTGAGCGACGCGCGCGCGTTGTTCTCGAAGTCGCTGACGGGATCGTCGAGGCTCGTCGTCACCGCGACCTGCGCGGCGAGGTGGAAGACGCGCGTCGCGCCGCGGACGGCTTCGCGCACGGCGTTCGCGTCGCGCGTGTCGGCGACGCGTGCGAGCAGCCGCTCGCCGTGCTGCGCGCGCAGCCATTCGAGATTGCGCTCGACGCCGGCGCGCGAGAGGTTGTCGAAGACGCAGACGCGATGGCCGTCGCGCAGGAGACGATCGGCGAGGTTCGTCCCGATGAAGCCGCAGCCGCCGGTGATGAGGACGTAGCCGTCGCTCATACCGTCAACCCCCGCGCGTGGAGCTCCGCGGCCGCCTGCTGCACGTTGTCGACGGCGATCTGTCCCTCGAGCCACTGCGCGAGCTCGATGAGCGAGTCTTCGAGCTGCACGCGCGGCTCGTATCCGAGGAGCGAGCGGGTGAGGGAGATGTCGGCGAAACAGTGGCGGATGTCGCCGACGCGATACTTGCCGGTGATCTCCGGCTCGATGCGCTTGCCGAGGACTTCCGCGAGACGGCGGCCGATCTCGAGCACCGTGTAGTTACGCCCGCTGCCGACGTTCAGCGCCTGTCCCGCCACTTCCTCCGCGCGCTCCATCGCCAGCCGGCACGCCTCGGCCACATCGAGCACCGACACGAAGTCGCGGCGCTGCTCGCCGTCTTCGTTGACGAGCGGAGGATTGTCGTTGAGCAGGCGCGACGCGAAGATCGCGAGCACGCCGGTGTACGGATTCGACAGCGCCTGGCGCGTGCCGTAGACGTTGAAGAATCGCAATGCAACGGTGGGGATGTTGTACGCGCGGCCGATGAGCAGGCAGAGCCGCTCCTGATCGAACTTCGAGAGCGCGTACACCGACGAGAGCGCGGGCGGCTTCGTCTCCGGCGTCGGGATCGGCGTGAGCGGCTGGCCGCCGTCGTCGAGCACTTCCCACTGCCGCTGCTTGAGCTGTTCGAGACCGCGGTCCTGTCCGGGGACGATCGTGCCCGCGGCGTCGCGGTAGAGGCCTTCGCCGTAGAGGCTCATGCTCGAGGCGACGACGAGCCGGTCGACAGGATGTGCGATCAGCGCTTCGAGCAGCACCGCGGTGCCGCGGTTGTTGACGTCGGTGTAGCTGTCGACGGCGTACATCGACTGCCCCACGCCGACTTTCGCGGCGAGATGGAAGACCGTGTCGATGCCGTCGAGCGCGCGCGCGACCGCGGACGCATCGCGCACGTCGCCGACCTGCAACTCGACGTCGGCGTCGAGATAGTCGGGACGCCGCTGCTTGTTGCCGTGGACCTGAGGATCGAGGTTGTCGAGGACCCGCACGCGATGCCCGTGCGCCAGAAGAGTGTCCGCCAGATGCGAACCGATAAAGCCTGCGCCGCCGGTGATCAGCACCGCTCTCGTCATTCACGCATCTCTTTTCAGATGGAAGTCATTGCTGGAGACCTGGGGTTTTGGTCCAGCAATCCGCACGCCACAGTATGCAAACTATGGTCGAGCTTTCTTGCAAGTTACGCAAACGAGAGGCGTTGCGTGAATTGCAAAAATGCGCGTGCGACTTATCGCGAGCCGGCGCTGGCGGTTTGCTGCGCCTTGCCGTCGCGCGCGGCCACGAAGTCGAGGTGTGCGACGAACGACCGGAAGAGCCGCTCGCTCGCGTCGGCAGGCGTCTGGTCGGCTGACAGCGCCTCGACGGGCGAGGCGATCTGCAGTTGCAGCTCGGGCGCGCGCGTCAGCATCTGGATGAGCATCTCGGAGATCGCGAACTGCTTCGGCAGCTTGACGTCGTGCGCTTTCGCCGCGGCTTCGAGCGCGTCGCGCGTCGCGGGCGCGAGCTCGCGCATCGAGCCGACGAGCGTCGTTTCGATGTGGCTCGACGCGGGCGTGATGATCGTGACGCGGCTGTGCGCGGCGTCGTATTCGTCGGTCGCGTCGATGATGCCGCGCGTCGCGGGGAGGAAGAGCTTGTCGCCGTTGTTCGGGTCGAGCTTGAGGAAGATCTCGGGACGCAGCAGGCGTCCGGAGTTGCACGCGCTGAGCACGAGATAGCGCAGCCCGACCGGCTCGAGGATCTCCTGCAGCGCACCGACGGAGACGTACGAACGATCGGCCGGCGGCTCTTTGCCGGCCTGCACTTTCAGGCCGTTGCCGTTCGTGCCGTGCGTCTCGAGGATCAGCGTGCGTACGCGCGCGCCGGGATGCTCGAGGTTGTACTGGTGGATGTCGGCGAGGATCTGCAGCCAGTCCGCGCTTTCGAAACACGCAAAACCAAGCGCGGTGTAGAAGCGGCAGTTGCCGGGCACGGAGAGATCGGGACTGAACACGATGCCGACGCCGGTGCCGAGCTCGTCGAGATTTGCGAACGGCGCCGCGGGCCACGCGCGCGCGAGCAGCGTTTCGGTGCGCTCGAGCGCGTGCGCGGACGTCATCACGAAGAGGATGAGGACGAGATGGATCGGGACGCGTTTCATGGCCGTGCTGCAACGCGTCCTTGCGCGCTCCACGCCAACTCGCGCGCGGCTCAGCTCGCCGGAATTCCGTCGTTCCATCGCTGACGCTGGACGGGGAGATATCTGACACCTAAATTTGCAAGAGGACGCGTGGACAAACTTCTCGAGTCGGTACTTGCCGCAATCCCGCTGCCGATCGCGGGAGTCGACGCCGCGGGGCTCGTGACCTTCTGGAACGACGCCGCCGAGCGCGTGTACGGCTGGCCTGTCTCCGCGGTCCTCGGCCGGCCGCTGCCGACCATCCCCGAAGAGCTGCGGCCGGAGTTCGAGCGTCTGCGCGGCGCGGTGTTCCGCGGCGAGCAGTTGCCGCCGGTCGATACGCGGCGGCGGCGCCGCGACGGCTCGGTGTTCGAGGTCACGATGGGCATCGTCGGCGCGCGCGGCGCCGCGGGCGCGATCGACACCGCGATTGCGATCACGCACGACCTCACGGCGATCCGCGCGGCGGAACGGCGTTATCGCGCGCTCGTCGACGCCGCCGACGTCGCGGTGATGATCGTCGCGCCGGACGGCACGATCGTCGACTTCAACCGCGGCGCGGCCGCGATCTTCGCGTGGCAGGGCGCGCCGCCGTCGCGGCTCGCCGACATCGGCGATCTCGACGAGGAGCTCGCCACCGCGAAACGCGAAGGGCGCTACTCCGGCGAACGCTGGTGCCGCCGCCGCGACGGCGAGCGCTTCTGGGCCGATCTCGTGATCGGTCTCGCGGGCGGCGCGGGGATGCCGTCGGACGCGATCGTGATCGTGCGCGACGCCACGCGCCGCAAGGTCACCGAGGAGCAGTTGCGCGAGCGCTTGCTCGAGCACGCGGCCGTCGCCGCGTACGCGCACCTGGCCATCCACCAGCGCGACCTGCGCATCCTCGGCGAAGCGGCGCTCGCCCACGTGAGCACCGCGCTGGCGGCCGAGCGCACCGAGCTGCTTTGCAAGCCGGTCGGCGCGGCGATGCTCGAGGTCGTGCAGGTGTTCGGCGCAGGAGCCTCCAACGTTGGCGCGACGATCCCCGCGCGCGGACCGACCGTCGTCGCCGCGGCCGCGGCCGCGCGCGCGCCGGTCTTTCGCGAGCTCACGGAGAGCGACTACGGGGCGTGGCCGCATCTGCGCGGCGTGGTGCGCTACGGCGCGGCGAGCGCGGTGCAGACGGACGACGAGGTGCGCGTCGTCGCGGCGTATTCGCGCGAGCATCCGTTCGATCAGGCGTCGATGTATCCGCTGCAGGCGATCAGCGCGATCTACGCGGCGGCGTTCACGCGGAGCTTCGCGGAGGAGCAGGTCGCCAGCCGCGAGCACGCGTTGAGTCTCACCCTCGATCAGGCGCCGATGATCGTCTCCACGCTCGACCGCGAGCTGAACTTCACGTCGCTGCGCGGCTCCGCGCTGTCGCGAGTCGGCCTCGCCGCGAGCGACCGCGTCGGACGCTCGCCTCGTTGAACTGCTCGGGTCGGAAGAGAACGCGCCGGTGCAAGCTGTCCGCGCCGCGCTCGAAGGACGTTCGACGAAGTATCACTACACGTTCGAAGACCGCGAGTTCGAGAACGTCACCGAGCCGATGCGCGATCACGACGGCACGATCGTGGGCGTCATCCATGCCGGCTACGACATCACCGAATTCCGCGCGACGGAGCGCGCGCTGCGGCAGTCGCGCGACGAGCTCCGCCGCCTCTCCGCGGCGATGAACGAGATCCAGGAGAACGAGCGGCGCCGCATCGCGCGCACGGTGCACGACGAGCTCGGCCAGCATCTCACCGCGCTGCGATTCGAGGTCGGGCTGCTGCTGCGCGAGCTGCGCGGCGGACGCACCGACAACGCCGAGAACCGCATCGCGTCGATGCTGCAGTTCATCGACGGCACGATCACGACCGTGCGCCGCGTCGCCACGGAACTGCGCCCGGCGGTCCTCGACGACTTCGGCTTGCGCGCGGCGCTCGAGCAGGAGGCGCGCGCATTCGAGAACCGCACCTCGATCGCGGTCAATCTCGACGTCGAGCCCGAGCACGTCGACCTCGCGCGCGCGGCGGCGCTGTACCGGATCGTGCAAGAGGTCCTGACGAACGTCGCGCGGCATTCGGGCGCGACGCAAGTGGACGTGCGGATCGCCATGCGCGGCAACGACATCGAGGCGGACATTCGCGACAACGGCCGCGGCATCGCGCCCGAGGACATCCGCCGTTCGTCGAGTCTGGGCATCCTCGGCGTGCGCGAACGCGCGTACGCGTTCGGCGGCGAAGTGCTGATCGAGGGAGTTGCGGGAGAAGGGACGCGCGTGTTCGTCACGCTGCCTCATGAAGATCCTGATCGCTGACGATCACAGCGTGGTGCGCCGCGGCCTCCAGCAGGTCATCTCCGAACGCCCCGACTGGAGCGTGGTGGCCGAGAGCTCGTCCGCCGAGGACGTGCTACCCGCGCTGCGGCGCACGCCGGTCGATCTGGTGATGCTCGACGTCTCGCTCGGCGAGCGCAGCGGCATCGACGTGCTCGGCCACATCCGCGCCGAGTTCCCGAACGTGCCGGTGCTCATCTTCAGCATGCACAACGAGGAGCAGTACGCGATCCGTTGTCTGCGCGCGGGCGCGGCGGGCTACGTGCCGAAGGACAGTTCGCCGGAGACGATCCTCGAGGCGATCGAGCGCGCGGCGACGGGACGCACGTACGTCACGCCCGCGGTCGCGGAGCAACTCGCCGCGGGGCTCACGCCCGGTGTCACCGTCGCGCCGCACGAGATGCTGTCGGACCGCGAGTTCGAGGTCTTCCGCCTCATCGCCACCGGCCGCAGCCTCACCGACATCGCCGAGTCGCTGAGCCTCAGCATCAAGACCGTCAGCACGTACCGCACGCGCATCCTGCAGAAGACCGGCTTCCGCTCGAACGCCGAGATCATCGCCTACGGCATCCGCACGGGACTCGTGTAGGAGAAAGACGTACGGATCTCCGTGCTTCCGTCCGATAGAAGCGCTTGCCTTCCGTCCGTACCGTGACGAACGGTCCAAACCGTTGTCGACAAAATCTCGTTCGCTGAGCTCCGCTCGCGGGCAGGCTGCGTTTGCGGATGCGCACGTGGCCGGCTCGCGCGCGGACGTCACTGTTCCCGGAGGGGTTCCACCATTGAAGCCGCTGCGCATGCTGTTGTTTGAAAACGACTCCGTCGCCCAGCGGGCGCACGAGGAGATGCGACGCGCGGGCATCGAGTTCATGGAGCGCGACTGCCGCGACCACGAGGTCGATACGTTGCGAAGCACGGCGGAGCGTTACCGCCGCACGCTCGAGAATGCGCCGATCGGCATCGCCGAGGTGGCCGCGGACGGGCGCATCGCGATGGCGAACGCGCAGTTCCGCGCGCTCCTCGGGCGGAGCGCCGACGAGATCGTCGGGCATCACTTCACGGAGTTCCTCGCGCCCGCCGACGTCGCGACGGCCCTGGAAGCGTTCCAAGCCGCGGTCGATGGCTGGACTCCGCTGCCCTACCAGCGCCAGTACATCCGTCCCGACGGCACGGTGTCGCGCGGCGAAGTGGCGCTCTCGCCGGCGATGAACGTGGAAGGGAACGACGGCACGGTCATCGTGCTCGTCAAGGACGTCACGGAGCGCTTCGCGTTCGAAGAGGAACTGCGCATCCGCAAGCAGCAGCTCGACGACGCGCAGCAGACGGCCAACATCGGCAGCTGGCAGCGCGACTTCGTCACCGGCCGCATCACCTGGTCCGACAACCTGATGCGGATGTACGGCTTCACGTCCGGCGATCAACTCGAGCCCGAGATGCTGTACGAGATGGTGCATCCCGACGATCGCGAGCGCGTGCGCGTGACGATCGAGGATGCGTTCGGGTCGCGCTCGCCGTTTTCGGTGCAGTTCCGCGTCACGCTCGCCGACGGCGCGCTGCATACGCTGCAGGCCGTGGGACGGATGACCGTCGATCCGGAAGGACGGCCGCAGCGCATTTCCGGCATTCTGCAGGACATCACCGCGCGCGTCGCCGGCGAGGAAGAGCTGCGCCGCGTGGCCGTGCAGCAGGCCGCGGTGGCGAACCTCAGCCAGATCGCGCTCATCGGCGCCTCGCTCGAGAGCCTCTTCAAGGAGGTCTCCGGCCTCGTCTGCAGCGTGCTCAATCTCGATCTCTGCGAGGTGTTGCAGAAGGACGGCGACGGCTTCGTGATCGTCGACGGCTGCGGCTGGCACGAGGGGACCATCGGACGGCGGAAGGTGCGCGGCGCCCGCGGCTCGCAGGCGTCGTTCACGCTCGAGCACGGGCAGCCGGTGGTCGTGGCGGACATCGCGCACGAGACGCGCTTTCAGCCGTCGGACGTGCTGCTCGAACATAGCGTCGTCAGCGGCGTCACGGTCCCGATCGCGACGGCCGACGGCGTGCCGTGGGGCGTCCTCGGCGCGCACGCGACCACGCGCCGCTTCTTCACGACGACGGACGTCGACTTTCTCCGTTCCGTCGCCGGCGTGCTCGGCCAGGCCATCGAACGAGCGCGCGTCGACGCGGAAGTGCGCGCGCGTGCCGCGCAGCAGAGCGCCATCGCGGAGCTCGGGCGCATGACGCTCAGCCGCCTCGACGACGAAACGCTCGACCGCGCGTGCAACCTGCTCGCGCGCGGCCTCGGCATCGACTACTGCGTCTACGCGGAGCTCGACGAGGAACAGCGCGTGGTGCGCGCCACCGCGGGACGCTGGAGCGGCCGGCCGCCGGTCGTGCGCGAAGTCGCGCCAGACACGCAGGCGGGCCTCTGCATCCTCACCGGCAAGCCGGTGCTCGTCGACGACTACGCGACGGAGACGCGGTTCCGCGCGGTGCGCGAGGCGATCGAGCTCGGCCTCGTCAGCGCCGCGACGATTCCGGTTGCCAGCGCGACGCGTACGCACGGCGTGCTCGCCGCGCAGTCGCGCACGCGCCGCCGCTTCACGGACGCCGATCTCGACTACCTCGCCTCCGCCGCGAACCTGCTGGCCGAGGCGATGGAACGCGAGGCCGCGCGCCGCGCGCTCGTCGATTCCGAGGAGCGCTTCCGCAGCGTCGTCGAAGGCGCGACGGAGATCATCTTCACCGTCGGCGTCGACGGCACGATCGTGTCGCTGAATCCCGCGTTCGAAGCGATCACCGGTGCGCCCGTCGCGCAGTGGGTCGGACGTCACTTCATGGAGCTGATCGAGCCGGCCGACCGCCGGCGGACGCTCGGCATCTGCGAGACGATGCTCGAGACTCTCGCACCGGCGCAGCTCGAGGTGACGCTCGCCCTGGAGAACGGACGCCACGTTCTGCTCGACGTGTCGACGTTCCCGCGCGTGAAGAACGGCGCGATGGTGGAGCTGTACGGCTTCGCGCGCGACATCACGGAGGCGCGCCGCGCCGAAGCGGAACGGCAGGAGCTGACGCGCAGCCTGCAGATGCTGCTGCAGTCGACGGTGGAAGGCATCTACACGATCGATCCGCAGGGCGTCTGCACGATGGTCAACGCGGCGGCGGTGCGCATGTTCGGGCGCAGCGCCAGGGAGCTCGTCGGCCGCAACGTGCACGAGCTCGTGCACGCGAGGTACGCGGACGGCACACCGCATCCCGAGAGCGACTGCCCGATCTTCCACATCGTGAAGGGTGGCGAGGCTACGATCGCGAGCGACGTCTTCTGGCGCGCGGACGGCACGGCCATGCCGGTCGATTACTCCGCCGCGCCGATTCTCGATGAAGGCGTCGTCGTCGGCGCGGTCGTCGCGTTCACCGACGCCACCGAGCGGCGCAAGCTCGAGCTCAAGCTCGAACAGGCCGATCGTCTCTCGAGCCTCGGCCGTCTCGCCGCGACGATCGCGCATGAGTTCAACAACGTGCTGATGGGCATCTCGCCGTTCGTCGAGGTGATCCGCCGCCGCCCCGAGCGCGCGGAGTTCGCGCTCGATCAGGTCGGACGCGCGGTCAAGCGCGGCAAGCGCATCACCGAGGACATCCTGCGCTTCACGCAACCCGCGGCGCCGGCGCGCAGCGTCTTCGCCGTCGAGCCGTGGCTGCAGACCGTGCTCGCGGAAGCGCGCACACTGCTGCCGCCGGAATGCACGCTCGTGCTCGAGCCGCCGGACGCATCGCTGCAGGCGGACGCCGACTCGAATCAACTGCACCAGATCTTCACGAACCTGCTGCTCAACGCGCGCGACGCGATGCCGGGCGGCGGACAGATCACGCTCTCCGCGCGGCGCGAGCCGGCCGGCGCGCGCTTTCCCTTCGGCGTGGTCGCACAGCCCGAGCGCTTCGTGCACTTCGCGCTCGCCGACACCGGCAGCGGCATGCCGCCGGAAACGCTGCGGCACATCTTCGAGCCGCTCTTCACGACGAAGCCGAGCGGCACGGGCCTCGGCCTCACGGTCACGCATCAGGTGGTGCATCGCCATGGCGGCGAGATCTTCGTGGAAAGCGAGCCGTCGCGCGGCACGACGTTCCACATCTTCATTCCGCTCGCGGAGGCGACGGCTGAAGCGGAGATGCCGGCCGCTCCGGAGCCCGCGCGCGAACGGCGGCGCAACGTGCACGTGCTGCTCGTCGAGGACGACATCACGGTCGGCTCGGGACTGGTGTCGCTGCTCACGCTCGAAGGTCTCGAGGTCGATCTCGTCGGCACCGGCCACAGCGCCATCGACTATCTGTCGAAGAAACGTCCCGACGTCGTGGTGCTCGACGTCGGACTGCCCGATCTCGACGGCACGAAGGTCTACGAGATCATCGCCTCGATGCACCCGACGCTGCCGGTGGTGTTCTCGACGGGACATGCCGACCGCGCGCGCATCGACGACCTCGCGGAGCTCGACCGCAGCCACGTCTCCTACCTGCTCAAGCCGTACGACGCGGTGGCGCTGCTCGACACGATTGCGAGCGTCATGAATTTTTCCTGAGCCCCTGTATTTTTTCCGCGCTCCCGCGGACTGAAACGACGAACGAAGCAAAAAACGAAAGAGAAAAAGGGAGATAGGAAAATGAAGAAACTGTTCGTTGTTTTCGCCGCCGCCGCCACGCTGACGATCGCCACGACCGCGTCCGCCGACACCAGCAGCGGCACGCTCACGGTCACCGGCACCGTGGAGAGCTCGATCAGCCTCACCGTGGAATCCGCGGGCGGCACGACCAGCGGCACCGGCACGGCGTCGGCTACGTCCGCGCTCGGCAGCATCAGCAAGTACAGCTCGGCGCCGACCGGCTTCTCGCTCGCGCGCGGCGCGTCGAACTGGACGCTCAGCTCGACGGTCGGCGTGAAGGTCAACAAGGCCAACCTCACCAGCACCGACTACACGCTCGAAGCGCAGCTCGGCTCCGCGCCGGCCTCGGGTATCACCTGGAAGCTCAACGGCTCGACGCTCAGCGACTCCGCCGCCACGACGCTCACGTCGACCGGCACGTACGGCTCGACCGGCTCCTACAGCTGGGACATCGTGGTCGCCGACTCGGCCGCCGCGGCCGCGATCGACAACTCCATCAGCTTCACTGCCACCTCGAACTAAGTCGCAATGAAGCGCGCCTGAGTTCCGAGGCCCGCCATGCGGTACGTCCTCACCATCGCGATGCTTGCGACCCTCATGCAGCCGCTCTATGCCGGAGGTCGCCGCCGTGCGGCGGCGACCTCGCCCTCCGTGCGCGAGGAAGTGTCGATCACGTTCATCGGCGTGACGGGCGGCGGGCGCGAGGCGCTGATGGACGCGGGACGGATCGCGCAGTTCCGCACCCGCCGCGTGTTCGGCATCCGGCTCGATGCGCCGGGGAAGACCGGCACCGCGACGCTTCGCGCGTACCTCGAGTCGTTCGATGGACGCGCGACGGTGCGCGTCGACGGCAAGACGCTCGGCCTCGCACCGATCGTCATCGACGCGCAGGCGCCGCTCGGCGGCGTGACGATGCATACGCTCGAAATTGAAATTCCGCCCACCGTTCCCGAAGGCGCGTTCGCCAGCGCGGTGCGGTGGGAAGTCACCACCAACTGAGCCACCGACCATGAAACGAATGATTCTCTTCTCGACGCTGGTTTTCGCGCGCCACCTCTTCGCAGGCGACGGCGCGGTCTCGCTCTCGCCCGCGGTGATCATCCTGCGCGGCGAAACGGGACAGAGCACGACGCAGACGCTGCTCCTGCGCAACGGCACCTCGCGCGCGCTCTCGTTCGAAGTCTCCGCGGAAGACGTCGTCGTCCGCGACGGCAAACGCGCCTTCGTCCCCGCCGGCTCGATCGCCGCGAGCGTGGCCGCTACCGCGGTGTTCTCCGAGAAGCGCTTCACCGTTGCGCCGGGCGAGGCGGCGCCGGTGACGATCACCGTCACCATTCCGCCGAACGCCGCCACCCGCGCCGTCGTGGCGCGCTTCCGCGGTCTCGACGTCATCCACAACGGCGCCGTCGGCGCGACCGCCTCGCTCGGCGCGCTGCTGACGTTCGCGCTTTCCGACGACGTGGCCATGACGCCGCGGCCGCTCGTCGTGCAGCCGCAGACCGCGACGTCGAGCCTCACCGTCGCGCAGACCTGCACGAACTCCGGACGCGAGCCGCTCGTCGCCAAAGGCATCGTGGCCGTCATCGGCGCCGACGGACGTCTCGCCGGCAAAGCCTCGCTCATGCCGCATCGCCTGCTGCCCGGCGAGGAAGCGCAGTTCAACACCGAGTACGCCGCCGAGCTCGCGCCCGGCCGCTACCGCGTGCTCGTCACGTACGACTACGAAGGCCACGCGTTGACGCAGTCGGCGGACGTGGAGGTTCGATGATCGCCGCGCGGGCGCGGGTCTCATCGGCATCGCGAGCACGGCTCGCGGTGCTGATGCTCGCGCTCGCGCTGACGCTGGCCGCCTCCGCGCAGGCGCCGCGCGCGTTCACCGTTGCGGTGCACGACACGCTGTCGTTTCAGGTGATCGGCGCGACGTCGGCGTACGCCATTGACGCGAACATCGCCGACGCCTCCGCGTCGAACGGCACGATCACGATCTACGGCCGCAGCGCGGGACGCACGCAGCTGGTCGTCATCAGCATGACCGGCCAGTCGACGTTCGCGCTCGTCGTCGAGCCGCAACGCAACGCCGCGCAAGCGGCCGCGGATGCGAACCGCGGCAGCGCCGGACACGTGGAGTCGCGCTACGCGAGCGCGGGACGCCAGCTGCAAAACACCGTGCACCTCGAGCGCGTGACCGCGAAGCAGCGCACCGAGCTTCATCTCGAGCACATTCAGTACGGCGCCGCGGAAGGCACTCGCGCGTCGTCGTCGATTCCGTCGGCGTCGTATCGCATCTTCACGAAAGACCGCGAGCTGACGTTCCTCGACCGTCAGGTCGATCATTCGCCGCTCACCGTCTCGTCGATGACGATCCGCGGCGCGCACTACCTCGACGAGCACTGGCGCTTCCACGCCGGCTACACCGCGTACACGCTCTTCCAGTCGTTCCTGCTGCCCGCCGACCGGCGCACCGTGATCGGCGCCGCGTACGTCGAGTCGCTCGGCCCGCACGCGCGCATCACGCCCGGGATCTTCGCGTATCGCGACGGACAAACGGCATCGATGCTCTACGACTACGACCTCGGCGAGCGCCTCTCCGCGCGCGCGGAGCTCGGCCTGAGCCATACGCGCTCCTTTAGCGCCGGCGCCGCCGCGCAGCTCGCGTACGCGGACGACCGCGACCGCGTGCACGTCGATCTGCGCTACCGCCCGCGCGAGTTCGCGACGCCGATGCCGAGCGATCCGCGCGGCCTCTTCGCCGACACCGCGTGGACGCGCACGTTCCGCGACGGTTCGTCGCTCGACGCGGCGTTCTCGTCGTCCGACTTCGATCTGCCGAATCTCCGCCAGCGCACCCGCACCGCGAACGTGAACGCGCGCGTACGTCTCACCGACACGCTCGCGCTCCTCGGCGGCGCGAGCTACGGCTCGTTCGACTCCGCGAGCAGCGTCACGATTCCGCTCGGCCTCGCCTACGACCGTCCGCGTTTCGGTGTGACGGCCCTCGCGCGCTGGGCCGAGGCGTCGACAACGAACGAGGGAGGCCTCGGCTATCGCATCGCCGCGCGCGCGTCGCTCGGCCGCGTCTTCGCCAGTACGTATGTTGACTATCAGCGGCAGGCGCCGACGCTGGCGCTGATCTTCCGCGAGGAGCCCGATCTCGCGCTCGCGCTCGCGCAGCTCGGCATCACCGCGACCACGCCCGCCGACATCGCCCGCGCACTGCGCGAGAACGCCGTGCTGTTCGAGCTCGGCTACATCGAAGGCGTCACCGTCGATCTCGCCCCCGCGCGCACGCAGGCCGGCTTCGAGCTGGCGTGGCTCGGCGCGGGTCCCGCGCGTCCGCAAGTGCGCGCGCGGCTGCTGTTCAACCGCCTCGAGAGCGTCGGCAACGCGACGGACACGGTGATCGCGACGATCAGCGCCTCGCGCCGTCTGACCGAGGCGGCGGATGTCTACGCGTCGTACTCGTGGTGGAAGACCGCGCGGCGCGGCGAAGAACCGATGGTCGAGCCGCTGGTGGAAGCCGGCGTGCGCTACCGCTTCGACGAGCTGCCGTCGTTCGGCGCGCACGGCTCGATCCGCGGCGCGGTGTACGTCGACGAGAACCTCGATGGCGTGCCCGACGGCACCGGCGTCGCGGAAGCGCAGATCGACGTCGACGGCACGCCGCGCGCGCGCACGAGCGCGGATGGCTCGTTCACTGTCGGCGGCCTCACCAGCGGCACGCACCGCGTGGTCGCGCGCGTGCCGCGTGACGCGAACGCGTACTTCACGACGCCGTCACGCGTCGAGGCGAGCTCCGGCGACACGCTGCATTTCGGCGTCGCGTTCACGCCCGCGCGCGTCTTCGGACGCGTGACGAGCGACGCGGGCGAAGGTCTCGTCGCGAAGGTCGCGCTCGCGCAGGGCAGCGCGCGTTTCGAGGCGCAGACTGCAAGCGACGGCTCGTTCACCATCGCCGCGCCTCCGGGCGAATGGGAGCTCTCCGTCGATCCGCTGTCGCTCCCCGCCGGCTACTCGTCCGTCGAAGCGCGCAGCGTGCGGCTCGCGCGCGAGACGCCGCGCACGGAGACGTTCACGATCCGCGCGAATCGCAGCATCAGCGGTCGCGCGCCCGCGGGCGTCGCGTCGATCGTCGTCGAGCCGCTCGGGAAGACGGTGCCGGTCGATGCGGAAGGTCACTTCGCGATCCGCTCGCTGCCCGCGGGCGAGGTCACGCTGCGCGCGCGCTTCGGCTCGCACGAGCTCACGCGCCGCGTCACGCTGCCGCGCGAGCCGGCGTCGCTGACGGAGATCGCGCTCGGCGACGCGCGCGAGAACGTTGCCGTCGCCGCGAACGCGCGCGTGATTTTCGCCGTCGCGCATGCGAACGCGTCGCCGGCTGCGAGCGTGGCTGCGAACACGCCGCCTGCGAGCGCGCCGCGCGACGGCCGCTTCGTCGTGCAGCTCGGCACGTTCCGCGTGCATGCGAACGCCGTCGACGCCGTCGTGCAGGCGCGTCGCAACGGCGTCGAGGCGAACGTCATCACCGGCGCGCAGTACACGGTCGTCCGCACCGCGCCGTTCGCCACGCGGAGTGATGCGAACGCTGTCAGCGCGCAGCTGACGCACGCCGGGCTCGAGGCGATCGTCCTGCCGCTGCGCTGACTTTCGTCCGGAATCCGGACGCCTGTTCGCCGCCCGAACTCCCTCTCCGCGCGGGCAAATCGCGTTAACCGTGTCAACACAACGACTTGCGCGCCGGCAGCCGTTGGCGGGTCCCTTGAACTAATGCCGTGCACAGCAAGAGAGTCCGAGAGGGTTTGAACATGAGCCGCATTCTGATCGTCGACGACGATCCCCATATCGCCGCCGCCGTGTCGGCACTGCTCGACGCGCACGATCTGCCCGCCCAAACGGTGTGGGACGTCGCGTCCGCCGAGGAGCTGCTCGCGCGCGAGTTCTTTCCGGTCGTCCTCGCGGACGTCCGCCTGCGCACCGAAGACGAAGGCTTCCGCCTGCTCGAGGCGATCCGCCGCATCAGCCCCGCGTCGCGCGTGGCCAGCATGACCGGGCACTCGACACCCGATCTCGAGGCGCGGCTGCGCGAGCTCGGCGCGCGACTGGTCTTCCACAAGCCGGTCGACAACGACGTCCTCATCACCGCCGTGCGCGAGATGCTCGACGAGGTCGCGCGCGCCGGCAGCGAGCTCTCGGACGACGAGCTCGGCGCCGTCTACGAGTCGACGCGCGACATCATGCGCGGCATCGCCCGCCGCTATCACTTCAACTACGACGAATGCGACGAGCTCACGCACGAGGCGTGGTGCCTCTTCCTCGAGAAGCGCCGCGCCGTTCGCGCGCCACGCCCATGGCTCCTCGGCACGCTCTCGAATCTCTGCAAGCAGGAGATCGAGCGCCGCGTGCGCGAGCGTGAGACCCCGATGGACGTGCCGTCGACGGTCGAGCCGACGCTCGATACCACGCTCGTCGTCAACCAGGCGCTGGCGAAGCTCGACGACCGCTCGCGCGCGCTCTGCGAGCTGATCGGCCTCGAACAGCGTTCCTACGACGAGGTCACCGAGGCCCTCGGCCTGCCGCTCGGCTCCATCGGACCGCTCTACATTCGCGCGAAGAAGCGTCTGCGCGCCGCGATCGGTTGACGCGCGTTCCCCTCAGCGTTCCGGCCGGCTCACACGAGCCGGTACCATTGTTGCCTCCGCCATACGTGCACGTTGAGGAGGATCGCTGTGGATCGTTATCTCGGACGCTATGCCCCGCATCTGTACGCCATTCTGCGCATCGTCGCCGGTCTGATGTTCGCCTTGCATGGAACGCAGAAGCTCTTCGGCTTCCCCGGATCGAAGCCGCCGGCCAGCGGCGCGCTGATGATGACCGGCGGCGTCATCGAATGTGTCGGCGGACTGCTCGTCGCGATCGGTCTCTTCGCGTCGTGGGCCGCGTTCATCGCCAGCGGCGAGATGGCGGTCGCATTCTTCAAAGCTCACTTCACCCCGGACAATCCGCTGCCGAACCTCAATCAAGGCGAGCTCGCGGTCGTGTACTGCTTCCTCTTCCTCTACATCGCGGCCGCGGGCGCGGGCGTGTGGAGCATCGACGCGATGCGGCGCGGCGGCGTCAGCGCGTCAGCTGGCGCAAGGCGGCCCTGAGCACGGCGGAGAACTCGGCGTCGTTGCCGATCTCCTTGCGCGCCTTCTCGAGCGCGGCCTCCGCGTCTTTGGCGCGGTAGCCGAGGTTGAGGAGGGCGGAGTGGACGTCATCGTCGATGGAGGTGCGCGTCGGCGCGACCGGCGCGGACTCCGGCACGGGCGCGAGCTTGTCGCGCAGTTCGAGACAGATCCGCTCCGCGGTCTTCTTGCCGATGCCGGGGATCGACGAGAGCTTGCGGGTGTCGCTGCGCGCGACGGCGTCGGCGAGATCGTGCGCGTCGATGCCGGAGAGAATCTTCTGCGCGACGGTCGGGCCGATCCCGGAGATCGAGATCAGCTTCTCGAACGCGATCTTCTCCTCGCGCGTGGCGAAGCCGTAGAGCGCGAGGGCGTCTTCGCGCACGTGCGTATGGATTTCCAGCGCGACTTCCCGCTGTCCTTCCAGCCGGTAGTACGTCGAGAGGGAGATGTGCACCTCGTAGCCGACGCCGCCCGTGAGGACGAGCGCGCGCGTGGCGTCGAGCTGGCGGAGCGTGCCTTCGAGATAGCCGATCATGCGCGTTACTTCCGCCGCCAGCGCGTGCCGGCCGGCGTGTCCTCGAGCAGGATGCCGCGCGCGTCGAGCTCGTTGCGCAGGCGGTCGGACTCGGCGAAGTTGCGCGCCTTGCGCGCGGCATTGCGCGCGGCGATGAGCGCCTCGATCTCTGCGTCGAGGTTCCGCTCGCGCGCGGGGAAGAGATCGAGCACCGGATCGACCTTCATCAGCGCCGCCTGAATGCCGGCGGCGTCGGACGCGGAGATGCGGCCGGCGTCGATGGCGCTGTTCGCGTCGCGGATGAAGGTGAAGAGCGCGCCGAGCGCGCCGGCGGTGTTGAGATCGTCGTCCATCGCTTCCTGGAACTCGCCGAGGAACTTGCCGATGAGGGCGTCGCCGCCCTCGTCCGCGTGCGCGGCGTCGTGCGGTGCGGACTTCGCGACGTCGTCGAGGCGCAGCAGGAACGACTCGATGCGCGCGAGCGCGGCCTTCGCGTCGTCGAGCGACTGCGTGGTGAAGTTCAGCTTCGTGCGGTGCGGCACGGAGAGCAGCGCGTAGCGCAGCGCGAGCGCGTCGTAGCCCATCTCCTCGATCTCGCGGATCGTGTAGATGTTGCCGAGCGACTTCGACATCTTCTGCGCGTCGATGTTGAGATGCTCGCCGTGCACCCAATAGCGCACGAACGGCTTGCCGGTCGTGCCTTCGCTCTGCGCGATCTCGTTCTCGTGGTGCGGAAAGATGAGATCGACCGCGCCCGTGTGGATGTCGAAGGTCTCGCCGAGGAGATCCATCGCCATCGCGGAGCACTCGAGGTGCCAGCCGGGACGCCCTTCGCCGAGGGGCGTCTGCCACGACGGCTCGTTGTCTTTTTTCGCTTTCCAGAGCACGAAGTCGCGCGCGGACTCCTTCTCGTACTCGTCGGCTTCGATGCGGCTGTACTCGCTGCTCGTGTCGATCTCGACGCGCGAGAGCTTGCCGTAGTCGGGGAGCGTCGCCACGCGAAAGTACGTCGAGCCGTCGGCCTCGTAGGTGTGGCCGCGAGAGGTAAGCTGCTGGACGAGGGCGACCATCTCGGTGACGTACTCGGTCGCGCGCGGATAGTGATCGGCCTTGCGGATGCGCAGCTTCGCGAGCGAGTCGTGGAACGCGTCGACGTAGGGCGCGGTGTAGGTGCGGATGTCCTGGCCGGCCGCGTTCGCGTTGCGGATGATCTTGTCCTCGACGTCGGTGATGTTCATGACCTGCGTGACGCGCAGGCCGCGGTATTCGAGGTAGCGCCGCAGCAGATCGCTCCAGAGGAACGTGCGCAGGTTGCCGATGTGCGGATGGTTGTAGACCGTCGGACCGCACGAGTACATCCGGACCTCGCCCGGCTGCAGCGGAACGAACGGTTCCTTCTCGCGCGTCAGCGTGTTGAAGAGCTTCAAGTCCGACATGGCGGGTGGATTATAAGGTTGCGTTCATGCTCACACGCTCCGCGTTCGCCGATCATTTCGCCCATCGTGCCGTGTTCGGCATGATCCATCTGCGCGCGCTGCCCGGCGCGCCGGCGTTCGTGTCGATGAGCGAGGTGCTGGGCGCCGCGCTGCGCGATGCGCGCGCGATTCGCGACGGCGGCTGCGACGGTCTCGTGATCGAGAACTACGGCGACGTGCCGTTCACGAAAGGGCGCGTCGACGCGGAGACGGTCGCGGCGATGACGCGCGCGATCGCGGAGGTCGCGCGCGAGGTGCAGCTGCCGTTCGGCGTGAACGTGCTGCGCAACGACGCGCGCTCGGCGATCGCCATCGCGGCGGCGACGGGCGCGGCGTTCATCCGCGTCAACGTGCTCGCCGGCGCGATGCTCACCGATCAGGGGATCATCGAAGGAGACGCCTACGCGACGCTGCGCGCGCGTGCGGCGCTTGCGCCCGAGGTGCTCGTCTTCGCCGATCACCTCGTGAAGCACGCGACACCGCTCGGCAACGTCGACGCCGTGCAGTCCGCGAGAGACCTCCGGCATCGCGCCGGCGCCGACGCGATCATCGTCAGCGGCGCCGAGACGGGCGCGCCCGCCGACGCGTCGCGCCTCGCCTCGCTGCGCGAGGCCGTTCCCGACGCTCCGCTACTCGTAGGGAGCGGACTGACCGCGGACAACGCGAGCCACTACGACGCCGACGCCGCGATCGTCGGCACCGCGCTGAAAGACAGCAGCGGTGCCGTCGACCGCGCACGCGTCGCGGCGGTCGTGGCCGCGTTCAAGCGGTGAACGTCAAAGCGCCCGTCGACCGGTCGCGAGCCGGTAGATGATGAGAATCAGCGCGATGACGAGCAGGATGTGGATCAGCCCTCCGCCGATGTGGACGACGAAGAAGCCGGCGAGCCACAGGATGAGAAGAACGACGATGATCAACCAAAGCAAATTGCCCATGCGCGGCTGAGTTTGCAAGCGCACTGCCGACCTCGCCGGGACGTTCCAGCTGCGCTCGTCACTGACGGCCGCGTCCGCCGACAAACGTCCTGATTCAAGGAGCTTGCTTCCGGAATCGGGGACGTATTAAATTGTTATCTGTAGTACTCCATGACGGATCACGCACAGCTTCTCCTCGTCGAGGACGACGAGAATCTCTCGCTCCTTCTGCGCCGGCGGCTCGAGCGCGCCGGGTATGTCGTGCGCACGGCGGGGACGATCGCCGAAGCGCGCGCCGCGGCCCGGGTCATGCCGTGGGACCTCGTGCTGCTCGACCGCGGACTGCCCGACGGCGACGGCTTCGAGCTCTGTCGCGAGCTGCGCGCGGCGTCTCCGCACGGCTACATCATCCTGCTCACGGGCGAGTCGAGCGACGAAGCGAAGCTCGACGGGTTCCGCAGCGGCGCGGACGACTACGTCACGAAGCCGTTCCTCCACGAGGAGCTCTTCGCGCGCATCCGCGCCGGCATCCGCATCGTGACGCTGCAGCGCGCGCTGCTCGAGTCGAACCGCCGCCTCGAGGAGCTCTCGCTCACCGACGGCCTCACCGCGCTGCGCAACCGCCGCGCGTTCGACGAAGAGCTCGCCGCCGCGCACGAGCTCGCGCGCCGCTACGACCGGCCGCTGTCGCTGGCGATCATCGACGTCGATCACTTCAAGGGGATGAACGACACGCACGGCCACGCCGCGGGCGACGCGGTGCTGCGCGCGGTGGCGCAGCTCATCGCCGGCAGCACGCGCGCGACCGATTTCGTGGCGCGCATCGGCGGCGAGGAGTTCGCGGTGCTGCTCCCGGAAACCGGCCTCTTTGACGCGATGCAGTTCGCGGAGAAGATCCGCGCGTCCGTCGCCGCGGCTACGATCCGCACGGGCGAGGTCGCGCATCGCATCACCGTCAGCGTCGGCATCGCCAGCGAGCCGCATACGTCGATCACGAACGCGACGTGTCTGTTCGAGGCGGCGGATCAGGCGCTGTACCGCGCGAAGCAGAACGGCCGCAACCGCGTCGAGCTCGAACGGCGCCGCGCGCCGCGCAAAGTGGCCGCGGCGGCGCGGCCTCTCCAGATCGCAACGTCATAGAGCGCAGCCGCCATCCGACGAAGCGAAGTCCAGAGCAGCCGCACGTGCGGATAGGCTCGGCCTTTAGCGCAGCCGGCCGGGCCGGCCAGCCGCACGTGCGGATAGGCTAGGCCCTTAGCGCTGTCGGCCGGGCCGACCGGCCGCGCCGGCCTGCAGCTCATTCGCCTTCGTTGGGGTCGACGGTGGCGGCGGCGGTGAGCTCGGCCGATGCGGCCGCGTACTCCGGCAGCTCCGCATCCGTCTTCACGTACTGCGCGACCAGCTCGCGCGTGTTGAAGACGGCCAGCTTCTCCATCAGGAACTCGAACTTTGCCTCGATCGCGTCGACGATCGGCTGCTTCGCGGACGCGGGAAGGTCCCACATCTGCTGCTTGAACGGACCGATCGCCTTCTTGCGCGTCTTGTAGACGAACTGCTCGTCCGTCTCGCCCGCCTTGCGTTCGTCGAGGCAATGCTCGAAGCAGAAATTGCGGATCGCTTCCTTCATCTCGGCGGGCAGCGACGGCGCGTCGAGGATCATGTTCTGGAAGCCGGTGGCGAGATGGATCTCCACCGCGTTGTTTTCGGGGAAATGATTGAAGACCTCCTCGGGCAGCGTCGACGCGCCGTGCTGCACCGAGCCGGCGATGTGGTATTCGCCGCGGCAGATCTCCGTCGTCGTGCGCAGCACGCCGAAGTCGATCTTCGCCGCGGCGATGGTGCCGTCGGCCATCGGCACTCCGCCGTGCGACGTGCCGGTCTGCACCGAAATCTTCGCGATGCCGGGATCGCCGCCGAGCTCGCGCCGCAGGCCGTCGACGTACGCGCGGACTTCATCGGGCGTCGTGTTGTACTTGCCGACCTCGCCGATCTCGCCGCCGATGGAGACCTCGACGCCGCGCGGCTGCCGCTCGCGGATGTACTTCGTGAAATGCGCGGTGTAGGTGTAGTTCGTGTGCTGCTGCTCGTCGCGCGTCGGGAACGAGAGATCGACGAGCGTCGAGGTGTCGATGTCGATGTTGTAGAACTCCGCGGCGAGCGCCTCGTCGATGAGCGACTCGAGCGCCTTCACTTCCGCCGCGCGTCCGTCGTCGGTGGCCCACTTCTTCGCGCTGGCCTGGAAGTGATCTCCCTGAATGAAGACCGGACCCGTGTAGCCTTCCGCGAGCGCCGCGGCGAGGACGCACGCCGCGTACTCGCCGGGACGCTGTTCGGTGTAGCCGATCTCCGAGCGCGCGATCTCGAAGATGAACGCGCCGACGTCGTGGCGCATCGCCGCGCGGAACAGCGCCCGCGCGACGTCGTACGTCAGCGCGCGGATGTTGAACGCCGGCACGGTGAAGCGCCGCTGGATCTCGTCGCGGCCGAGCGCCTGATACAGCGGATAGATCGACGACGGCACAGCGCCGCTCTGCCGCGCGCGATGGTGGATCGTCTTGCGTGCTTCTGCCTTTGCCGAGGCATCGCTGCTGAAGACCGCCGTCCGGACCAGGCTATCGATTTCTGCGTCGCTCATGGCGGCGCACTCTAGCAAAATTCGCTTCATTTGACGGCGGGCAGCACGTACTGCGGGAACAGCTTGTTCTGCGCGACCATCGTGGCCGGGCCGTCGCCGTAGTTGCCGCCGAAGAACGCGGCGGCGAGGTCGAGCTCCGGCACGATCATCACCACCTGCCCGCCGTTGCCCGCCGCATAGACCACGCGCACCTTTCGGTCGCGGTACGGCATCTCCTCGACGTACCAGAGGCGTCCGTACTTGCGGTTGCCGAAGTCGTACAGCGGCGAGGTCGAATGCTTCACCCAATCAGCGCTCACGATCTGCTGGCCGTGCCACTTGCCGCCGTCGAGATAGAGCTGCCCGAACTTCAGGAAGTCGCGCGGCGTGAAGCGCGCGCCGCCGCCCATGTACGCGTCGCCGGTCGGCGTGAGCCAGAGCCCGTACCGGCGGATCTGCAGCGGCGCGGCGACGGCGTCGCGGAAGAGATCGGCCAGCCAGCGGCCGCGCACGCGCTGCAGGACGCCGCCGGCGAGGTTCGGCTGGCAGCTGCAATAGACCATCTTCACGCCCGGCTCGCGGATGCTCTTCAGATCCAGCGTGTAGCGGTACCAGTCGGGCTGCGCCTCCTGGTTCTGCATCACGTCTTCGTTGCCGGGCGAGTCGTCGTCGTTGTCGTCGCAGTCGAGTCCCGACGTCTGCGTGAGCAGGTGCTCGAGCGTCAGCGCGCTCTTGCGCGGATCGGCGTTGGGCGTGCCGGTCATCGTCGCGTACACGGGCGTCGACGCGTCGACGTGCAGCGCGCCCGCGAGGACGTCGGTGACCGACTTCGCCGCCGAGCGCGTGTCGTGCGGCTCGTCGGGACTGGCGCCGTGAAAGTACTCCTCGACCACGAGCTTGCCGTGGCGGGCGACGAGCAGCGCGTGGATGTCGGACGAGCGCACCGACTCGACCGGCATGCTGGTCAAGAGGTTGACCAACGTCGTGACGGCGGCGCGATCGATCCCGACGTCGTCGATGGACGCGACGGTCCAGCCGTCGTCGCGCGCGAGCGGCTTGCGATAGACGTACGGCGCGGGCGTCTTGCCGCGCGGATAGAACGCCGCCTCGTCCGCCGCCGACGCGCGCGTGAAGTCGTACGTGCCGCCGAGCCACGGGAACGACATCGACAGCACGTCGTTCTCGGCGTCGTACCGGCCGCCGGCGATGCCGCGGCCGCCCTTCCCGGTGAACGTCACGCGTTCGCCGTCGACGGTGATGGTTTCCGGGTTGTTGCGCAGGCCGATGTTGCGCTCCGGATTGCGCAGGAATCCCGAGAGCTTGCCCGACGCGTCGCGCGCGATCGACAGATACAGCGCGACGTGATCGTCGAGCGGCGCGACGGTGCCGCGATAGAGCGCGGGCGACACGGCGTCGAGCGTCACCGGCGTCGCCATCGAGCCGGGGAACGAATACGCGCGGGGCTGGATCCAGTGTCCGACGATGCGCTTCTGCGCGAGCGTGCCGCGGAAACGTCCCTCGTCGTTCGGCAGCGCGAACGTGACGTTCGCGCCGTCGACCGCCACGTCCGCCTCGCGTCCCGCGATTTGCGCGCGCCACGCGTTGCCGTCGCGCACGAGCTCCAGCGTGCCGCGTATGGACGGTCCAAAATCGCGGCGCGCCGCCCACAAGCCCACGAGCGACGGCGGCTCCGCGGCAGTTGGTGTTTGTGCCGCGAAGAGCGGCATGGCCAGCGAGAGAACGAGCATGAGTGCCTTCATGAGGAAGCCTGCCTTTCCAGCCAGTCGACGAGCGGCCCTTTGCCGCTCTGCATGTTTTTCCGCAGCGCCGCGCACGCGCCGCGGAGATCGCGTTTGCGAAGTTTCGCGAGCACGAGGTCGTGCTCGTGCGCGGTGTTGCCCACGTTCGTCTCGTCGCGCATGAGCGCCAGCTCGTAGCGTCGCGTGCGGCGGATGAAGTGCTGGATGAGATCGAGGAGCACGCGGTTCGGGCAGTCCGCGAGCAGCTCGAGGTGGAAGCGGTCGTCGAGCGCGATGATGTCTGCCGGTTTGCGCGCCTTGCGCAGCGACTCGTTGATGGCCGTCAGCGCGCGCAACCGCTCCGCCGAGGGCAATCCCGCCAGCCGCAGCGCCTCGGGATCGAGCAGAGCGCGCATCGGATAGATCTGCTCGAGCTCCTCCCGCGTCAGCGGCGCCACGTAAAACCCGAAGCGCGCCTGCACGGTCAGCGCGCCCTCGGACACGAGCCGCATCAGCGCCTCGCGCAGCGGCGTGCGGCTGATCCCGAGCGCCGCCGCGAGATGGACCTCGTTGATCCGCGATCCCGCCGCGAGCCGCCCGTCCACGATCATCTCCCGCAGCGTCTCCGCGATCGATTCGCTGAGGTTCGGCCGTTCCTGCATCTTCTGCATATTGCATACTGTATACAGTTCATACGGAGAAGGCGAACGAAGGTTAGGGGTGCGGGGAAAATCAGCGGGAGGTGGCGCCGATGTGGGCGCGGATGGTCTCGACGAGCGACGGCACGTCGAACGGCTTGAGCACCGCCGCGGTCGCGCCGATGGCGCGCAGCTCGTCCGGCTCGATCGGCTCGCCGCTCAGCATCAGCACCGGCACGCCATCGAGGCCGTCCGCGCGCAGCGCGTGCAACACTTCGTCGCCCGACATTCCGGGCATGTTGCGGTCGAGCAGGATGATGTCCGGCGACTGCGCGCGCACGCTGGCAATCGCTTCCGGCCCGCTCGCCGCCGCACGTGCCTCGAAGCCGAATTCGCGCAAGAGATTGCGCATCAGCAGGAGAATCGGCGCGTCATCGTCGACCACCAGGACAGTTGGACGTTCGGCCATTGGACGGACGGTCGCGAGTGTAACAGAACTCCCTGGGCGCTTACGCCGCGTGTAAAGTAAGCAGATGCCGATTCGACACGACCGGAAGGTCAGCATTCTCGACGTCATGGGACCGGTCATGGTCGGCCCGTCGAGCTCGCATACGGCCGGCACCGCGCGCCTCGGCCGCGTCGCGCGCGAGATCCTCGACGAGGACCCGCTCGAGGTGCATTTCCACCTCCACCCGCCCCTCGCCGCGACCTATCGCGGGCACGGCTCCGACTTCGCGCTCGTCGGCGGCGCGATCGGCCTCAACGTCGACGACCCGCGCATCCCCGAGGCGATCCGCATCGCCGAGCAGATGGGCGTGAAGATCGAGTTCGCCGAAGAGGACCTCGGCGAGGTGCACCCGAACACGGTGCGCGTCGAGATCCGCGGACCGAATCGCGAGGCCGAGATCGTCGGCTCGTCGATCGGCGGCGGCGTGATCGAGGTCTTCAAGATCAACGGCTTCCAGACGCGCTTCAAAGGCGACTCGCCGACGCTGCTGCTGTTCTACCGCGACCGCCCGCGCATGATCGCGGAGGTGACCGGCATCATCGGCGACGAGGTCATCAACATCGCCTCGCTTTATTGCTCGCGCAAGCAGCGCGGCAAGGACGCATTCATGCAGATCGACGTCGATTCGCCGATCTCGGCCGCGGCGCTGGCGCGCATACGCGCCATGGCCGACGTGGCCGAGGCGCGGTATCTCGATCGAATACCGTGATGCGTTTCGCCGTTACCTGAGGCGCATGATCGAATCGTTTCAGCATCTCGAAGAGCTCGCACGCGACCGCGACCTCGCCGACGTTTTCCTCGAAATGGACGAGCAGGAGCACGCCGTCCCCGCCGACATGATCGTCGAGGCGCTCCGCAAACGCCGCGCGGTGATGCGCGACTGCGTGGAGCGCGGCAAGAACGGCGGCGAGTCGATGGGCAAGCTCGTCGGCCACGAGGCGCGCCTGCTCAACGAGGCGTTCCGCTCCGGCAGGACGTTCCTCGATCCGCTGACCGTCAAAGCGGAGCTCTACGCGCTGTCCGTGATGGGCGAGAACGCGCGCATGGGCGTGATCGTCGCCGCGCCGACCGCGGGCGCTGGCGGGATCGTCCCCGGGATGCTCCTGGCGCTCGAAGAGGAGCGCAACATCGATCCCGAACGCACGGTGCGCGCGCTCGTCGTCGCCGGCGGCATCGGCTCGATCATCGCGCTCTCCGCGAACATCTCCGGCGCCGCGGGCGGCTGCCAGAATGAAGTCGGCGTCGCATCCTCCATGGGCGCGGCCGGCGTCGCGTACATGATGGGCGGCACGACACACCAGTCGATCCACGCCGCGGCAATCGCGCTCAAGAACACGCTCGGCCTGGTCTGCGACCCGGTCGGCGGTCTCGTGGAAGTGCCGTGTGTGAAGCGCAACGCGCTCTTCGCCGTGCACGGCCTCACCGCCGCGCAACTCGCACTCGCCGGTGTCGATTCCGTGATTCCGATGGACGAGATCGTGGAAGCGATGGTCCGCATCGGCCGGTCGCTCCCGCGCGGTCTCCGCGAAACCGCGGAAGGCGGCCTCGCGACGACCGAGACCGGCACCGCGATCGCGCTCCGCCTCAAGGAAGAAGCGAACCGCCGCCGCGCCGAACGTGCCGCTGAACGCGAACGCGCGGCGCAGGAGCGGAAGACGGGAACGACGTAGAGCGCCTCCGGCGGGCCGGCGCGGCCGGCTGCGCTAAGGGCTTAGCCCGTACGCACGTGCGGCTGCAGTCAATCGCGTTCAGAGTAGCCGCACGTGCGAATAGGCTAGGCCCTTAGCGCAGCCGGCCGCGCCGGCCCGCCGGAGGCGCTCCTCGTCGTCCTACGGGTAATACCCGCGGATCGTCTTCACCTTGCCTTCCGCCACTTGCACGCTCACTTCGTGCCACTTGCCGCCGGCTTTCACGTCGGCAGCGGGGTAGAAGCCGAGCACGTATTGCGAGCGGAGCTCCGACTCGATCTCCGCGTAGATCTTCGCGAGATCGTTCGCCTCGTCGATGTAATACGACGCGCCGCCGGTATCGCCGCAGATGTGATTCAGCTTCTGCCGCACATCGAGCTCGGACCCGCGGATGCCGATGCCGATCGCGTAGATCGGAACGGCGGCGCGCTGCGCATACTCGCGCGCCTGTTCGAACGTGAACTTCGACGCCGTGTCCTTGCCGTCGGTCACGAGCACGAGCGCCTTCTGCCCTTTCACGCCGACGAAGTTGTAGAGCGAGTACACGATTGCGTCGTAGAGCGCCGTCGACTCCTCGGGGCGCATGCGCGCGAGGCCGGAGTAGATGTCCTTGATCTCGTTCGACCACTTCTGCACGAGGTGCGGCTGCGCGTCGAAGGAGACGAGGAACGCCTTGTCACCCTTCTTGAGCACGTGCTGGAAAAACTGCGCGCCGGCGTCGCGCGCGGCGGCCATGCGCGGCTCCATCGAGCCGGACGTATCGACGGCCATCCCGATGGAAAGCGGGAGATTCGTCACGTGCTCGAACTTCGCGAGCTTCACCGGCTGCCCCTCGTCGAAGACCTTGAACGCGTTCTCGCCGAGGTCATTCTTCGGCTTGCCGCCGACGAGGACGGTGGTGGGGAGCTCGACGAGATGCACGTCGACGGTCTCCATGTAGTCGGGCGTGTTCACCATCACCACGTCTTCGACCGGATCGACCTCGGGGTCCTTGAGCTTCGCCACCGCGCGGAGATAGCCGACTCCGTCGCTCGCGGGGATGTTCACCGTCTGCACGTACGGCGGATCGAACATCGTCGCGACGCGGGTCTGATTCCAGTACAGCTCCACGCCGTCGAGCTGCTTGCCCTCGGGGACTTTCACTTCGAGCTCGACGCGCGTCGGGCCGCTCAGTTTCGGCGCGATGCGCGGCGAGGCGATGCGCACGCGGAAGGGATCGGTGCCGGTGTTGACGACGATCTCGTCGCCGGTGATCGGCTGCTCGTGCGAGTCGATGGCGACCGCGCGCACGCGGCGTGAACGCGGCACGGTGCCGAAGTCGAGGTCGAGCGTGTAAGGAGGTGAGCGCCGCGTGGCGATCTTCTTGCCGTCGAGCCAGAACTCCACGCCGCTGATGCCGGTGCCGCTGACGATCGTCTGGATGGTCTGGAAGCCGCTCGTGACGCCGTCGGCCAGCGGCACGATGCGCAGCTTCGCGCGCGTCGACTGCAGCTCCGTGTTCAGTGCCGCGATGGTCGCGCTTTCTTCCGACGGCTTGAGCGGACCGACGAGCGCGGGGACTTTCAGCTCGTTCTCGAGGATCGCCTGCGCGTTCGACGCGGGATCGGTCAGTTTCACGCGCGCCGTGTACGTCGCGGGGCGGAGGAAGCGGTCGATGACGATCGGCAGCTTCTCGTCCTTGATGTCGCCGGGAAAATCGAAGCGATAGCGGTACTTCTCCCACATCTTCCCGTCGCGCAGCACCTCGCCGACCACGTCGATCGTGTAGACCGAGACGCCGCTGACGGCGGTCGTCTTCAGCTGCGCGCGCGGCACCATGATCGTGAGCTGCGCGTCCGTCTTCTCCGATTCCATCGACGGGTACGAGACCGTGAGATCGGCGGCGAGCTTCGGCGCGTTCGGATCGGCGAGGACGACGGAGCGCAGCATGCGGTTCACGTCTTCGTCGTTGACCTTCGGCGGATCGAAGACCTGGAAGATGCGCTCCTTGTTCAACTGCATTTGATAGAGCGCGTTCGTCAGTTCCTCGGGGTTCTGGCAGTCGATCATGACATTGCCGCCGCCGCCACCGATCGAGCCGGCGCCGCCGGCGACGATGTCATTGCTGCGGAGATCGTCCATCGCCATCGTGCCGCCGAGGGCGCTCCAGAGCTTGTACTCGCGATGATCGCGAGGGATGTAGAAGAGTAGGCGGACGTCGTGGCCGAAGCCCTCGATGTACTCGTACTTCCAGATTTGAATCGGCTGGAAGTGTTTCGGGCAGTTGACGCCGATCATGGCCGCCGGCGGGCCGTGCAGCAGATAGATGCGTCCGCGATCCGATGAGACCTGCTCGAAGTTTTCCTTCACGTACTCGAGCCGCTCGTAATAGTTGTCGCGCGCCGCGTGGTTCGTCGTCCCGCCCGCGATGTCGCGCCGCCGCCAGAAGTCGTCGATGTACGCATCGCGCTGCGCATCGGTCTCGAGCCGCAGAAACGTGTCCCGCTCCGCCGGATTGATGATCGGCTCCACGTCGCGCAGGAACTGCCGATACGCGTCGGGAAGCTTGGCGATGAGGTCCTTTTGTTCGCGGCGGGTGAGGGGAGTTGGTGTGTCGGCGGCGGAGAGTGGGCGGAGGGCGGCGATGAGAAGAAGAATGAAGAACGCAGAACGCAGAATGAAGAATTGAGAAAGCGCACCGCGCGCGGTCTCCTTTCTTAATTCTTCATTCTGCGTTCTGCGTTCTTCATTCAGCTTTTCTCTCACGGATAGTATCCCCTCAAACTCCGAGCCTTCCCTCCCTGCGCCTCCACCGTCAGCTCGCGCCATTTGCCGGGCTTCGCGTCCGCGGGCGGGTAGAAGCCGAGGACGTATTGCGAGCGGAGCTCGGTCTGGATCTGATCGTAGGTGCGGTCGAGATCGTGGGCCTGGTCGATGTAATAGACGGCACCGCCGGTTTCGTTGGCGAGACGGGTCAGCTTGTAGCGGACGTCCATCTCGGTGCCTTTGATGCCGATGCCGATGGCGTAGATCGGGACGGCGGCGCGGCGCGCGTACTCGAGCGCCTGATCGAAGGTGAACTTCGACGCCGTGTCCTGTCCGTCGCTGATGAGCACCAGCGCCTTCTGTCCGTTGATCCCGAGGAAGTTGTAGAGCGAGAAGACGACGGCGTCGTAGAGCGCGGTCGTCTCGTCGGCGCGCAGCTTCGCGAGGCCGGCGTGCACGTCGGCGATCTTCGACGACCAGTGCGAGACGAGGCGCGGCTCGGTGTCGAACGAGACGAGGAACGCCTTGTCGCCTTTCTTCATCACGTTCTTGAAGAACTGCGCGCCCGCTTTCTGCGCCTCGTCCATGCGCGGCTTCATCGAGCCCGACGTGTCGATCGCGAGGCCGATCGACAGCGGCAGATTCTTCACGCGCTCGAACTTCGCGATCGACACCGGCTTGCCTTCATCGAGGACCTTGAACGCCTTCTCATCGAGCTCCATCGACGGTTTGCCGCCGACGATCACCGTGGTCGGCAGCTCAATGAGGTGAACGTTCAGCTCCTCCATGTACGCCGGCGTGTTGATCATCACCACGTCTTCGATCGGCGCGGTGTCGGAGTCCTTGAGCGTGGCCACTGCGCGGAGATAGCCGACGCCGCTCGTCGGCGGGATGTCGACGGTCTGCACGAACGGCGGATCGTAGAGCGTCGCCACGCGCGTCTCGTTCCAGTACAGCTCGAGCGCGCCGAGGGTCTCGTCTTCGGGGACGCTCACGTCCATCTCCACGCGCGTCGGTCCGGAGAGGTGCGGCGCGATGCGCGGCGAAGTGATGCGCACGCGGAAGGGATCGGTGCCGCCGTTGACGACGAGATCGTCGCCGGTGAGCGGCTGGTCTTTCGCGTCGAGTGCGACCGCGCGGATGCGCCGCATCTGCGGCACCTCGCCGAAGTCGAACGCCATCGAAAACGGCGCGGAACGTCGCACCGCCATCTTGCGGCCGTCCATCCAGAACTCGACCGCTTTGATCGCGTCGCCGGTGGCGAGCGTCTCGATGGTCTTCACGCCGCTCACGAGCGCGTCATCCGGCGGCACGATGCGCAGCCGCGTCTCGTGCGGATCGGCGGCGGCGGTTTTCGCGTCGGCGGTACTGGCCGGCGCTGATGTTGTCGTTGTCGCTGTGGTTGTCGATGGCGCGGCCGCGGGCGCGGGCGGTTCGGCGGATGCGACCGGCTCCGGCGTGAAGATCTCAGGAACGGTCAGCGGGTTCTCGACGATCGTCTCCGCGCCGCTGTTCGCGTCGATGACTTTCACGCGCGAAACGTAATCCGCGGGACGCAGCAGGCGATCGATGACGATCGGCAGCTTCTCGTCCTTGAGGTCGCCCGGGAAGTCGAAGCGATAGCGATACTTCTCCCACAGCTGCCCTTCCTTGAGCACTTCCCCCGTCACGTCAACGGTGTAAACCTCGGCACCGCCGACTTCGGCCGGCGTGATCTGCGCGCGCGGCACGAGCAGCATCATCTGCACGTCCGTGCGGCTGCCTTCCTTCGTCGGATAGCGGACGCTGAAGTCCGCCGTGAGCTTCGGCGCGTTCGGGTTCGCGATGACCACCGAGCGCAGGAGGTCGCGCGCCTGCTCGTCGTTCAGCTGCGGCGGCTCGAACATCTTCAGGAGGTCGACGCGCTGCTGCACCATCTGCGTCATCGCGCGCAGGATCTCGTCGCCCTGCTGGCACTCGAGCTGGATGCGGGTGATGTACGCGTACGGACTGGCCGACTTGTTCGGATTGCGGTTCGCCTGCCCTTCTTCCGCGTTGGCGCCGAACGACGCGGGATCGGCCGCGGCGATGTCGCTGATGGCCATCGCGCCGCCGATCGGGTTCCAGAGCTTGTAGTCGCTCGAGCCGCGCGGACGGTAGAAGACGAGGCGGACGTCGTTGCCGACGCCGCGCAGGTACGGGTACTTCCAGATCTCGATCGGCTGGAGGACGCGCGCGCATTCGGCGCGCACGACGCCCGCGGGCGGGCCGTGCACGAGGAACGTCTTCGCGCGGTCGGAGTCGAGCCGCTTGAACTGTTCCTTCGCCGTCGCGAGGCGCTCGTAGTACGTGTCGCGAAACGAGCGGCTGTCGCCCTGCAGCGCATCGCGGCGGCGCCAGAACTCGTCGATGAAGTTGTCGCGTTGGGGATCGGTCTCGAGCAGGAGGAACGTGTCGAGCTCCGTCGGCAGCGCGATCGGCTTCGTGTCGGCGACCCAGTCCTGATACTTCGCGTCGAGCTGTTCGACGCGCTCCTTCCGCTCGCGGCGCGTGAGCTTGCGCAGCGTGTCGCTCACGGCGGACTGCGGATCGGCGGGGGGATTGCCCGCGTATGCGACGATGGTTGTTGTAGCGACTGCGAACATCACTGCGACGACCGCGGTTCGCTTCATCAGGGTCCTTTTCCGATGCGGATCTATCTCGACAACAACGCCACGACGGCGATCGACGCGGACGTCCTCCAGGTCCTCGAGGGATCGTTGAGGGACGTCTACGGAAACGCCTCGTCGATTCATAAAGAAGGCCAGACGGCGCGGCGGATGATCGAGGACGCCCGCGAAGCCGTCGCGCGCCTCATCGGCGCTGCGGCCCGCGACGTCGTTTTCACCAGCGGCGGCACCGAGTCTAACAATGCCGCCATTTTCGGCGCATTTCCGCCGGAGGGTCGTTTCCACATCGTGACAAGCTCCATTGAGCATCCGTCGGTCATCGAGGCGACGCGCGCGCTCGATCGGCGCCATGCGGACGTGACGTATGTCGCGCCGTCGCGCGACGGCGTCGTCGCCGCGTCCAACGTCATCGACGCGATGCGCGACGACACGCGCCTCGTGACGGTGATGCTCGCGAACAACGAGACCGGCGTCGTGCAGCCGGTCGCGGAGATCGGCGCCGCGACGCGCGCGCGCGGCGTGCACTTCCACGTCGACGCCGTGCAGGCCGCGGGCAAGATCGCGGTCGACGTCGAGACGCTGCAGTGCGACACGCTCGCGCTCTCCGCGCACAAGCTGCATGCGCCGAAAGGCATCGGCGCGCTGTACGTGCGCCGCGGCACGAAGATGAGCTCGCACCTCGTCGGCGGCGCGCAGGAGCGGCGGCGCCGCGCGGGCACCGAGAATGTGCCGCTCGCCGCCGCGTTCGGCGCCGCCGCGACGCTCTCGATGCAGCCGCACGACGTCGCGTCCGTGCGCGATGCGTTCGAGCGCGAGCTGCGCGCGGCGTTCGGCGCGGCCATCACGATCAACGGCGAGCGCGTCGCGCGTCTGCCGAACACGAGCAACGTCACGTTCCACGGCGCCGACGGCGAAGGGATCGTCATCGCGCTCGATCTCTCCGGCGTCGCGGTCTCGACCGGCTCCGCGTGCTCGTCCGGCCGCGTCGAGCCGAGTCCGGTGCTGCTCGCGATGGGACTCTCGCCCGACGACGCGCGCGCGACGGTGCGCTTCTCGCTCTCGCGCTTCACGACGCTCGCCGAAGTCCGCCGCGTCGCGGCGCTGCTGGTCGATCTGGTCCCGCGCTGCCGGGCGCGGTGATGCCCGCGCTTCTCAATTCTTCATTCTGCGTTCTGCGTTCTTCATTCGTTTTTCCAGACGAAATCTCTCTTGCCGCTCCTCGGTTCCCATGGCATTGTTCTGTCCGGCCGGTCCCTGATGACGGAAAAACCTATCCTTCAAGGCGATCTGTCGAAGATCCAACTCCCCGACGTCCTCAGCTTCCTTGCCATGATCCGCGAGAGCGGAAAGCTCGTCGTCCGGCAGGGGCAGCTCGAGCGCACGATCCATTGGAAAGAGGGAGAGATCGTCTTCGCCAGCTCGAGCTCTCCCGAGCACTCCCTCGGCCAGTTCCTGCTGCGCAACGGCAAGATCACGCAGGCGCAATACGAGGAGACGAAACGCCGCGTCACGCCGCAGCTGCGCCACGGAAAGCTGCTCGTGCAGATGGGCGCGATCTCGCCGAAAGACCTCTGGTGGGGCGTCAAGAACCAGGTGCTCGAGATCATCTACTCGCTCATCGGCTGGAAGGAAGGCGAGTTCGCGCTGTACGACTCGGCCGAGGAGCTGGCGCAGGAGCGGATCGTCGTGCAGATCAACACGTCGAGCGTGATCATGGAAGGCACGCGGCGGCTCGACGAGTCGGCGCGCATCCGCGAGAAAGTGCCGAGCCTCGACATGGTCTTCGCGAAAGTCGGCGGCGCGGTGCCGGACTTTCACGCGCTCGACATGACCGACGTCGAGATCGGCATCTACAACGACATCGACGGCAAGCTCACCGTGCGCGAGCTCACCGGCCGCTCCGATCTCACGGAGTTCGAGGTGACGCGGATTCTCTTTCAGCTCGTCTCCGCGCGGCTCATCGAGCCGGTGCCGGAGGAGAAGTCGTTCCGCCCGGTCTTCCTCGACGTCGAGGATTCGCCGGAGCTGCTGAAGGTGATCTCGACCTACAACGACATGTTCGGGCGCCTCTACGACGCGCTCGAGAAAACCGTCGGCGAAGATCAGGCGCGCGACATTTTCATGACCGTGCTGCAGAACGCCGAGACCGACGATCTCTGGGCCGGCGTCTTCTTCGATCAGTACGGCCGCTTCGACGAGAACATGCTCATCGCGAACATCTCCGAGCTGCCGTTCGAGCGGCGCAAAGCCGCGCTCGACGAGGGCCTCAATACGCTGCTGTCCGTGCAGCTCTTCGAGGTCTCGCAACATCTCGATCAGGCGGGAAAAGTGGACGTGTTCCGCTTCATCTCGGACCAGAAGGCGAGCCTCGAAAAAGCGGTGGTCTGAGACCCGCTGTTGTAAGCTCCCGCCCGCATGTGGCCCACGCTTTTCCGCTTCGGAAACTTCGAGATCACCACCTTCGGGCTGATGATGTTCCTCGCGTTCGTCATCGCCGGCTGGATTCTCGCGAGGCAGTTCCGCGCGCACGGACTCGATGACGAGCTCGCGTCGTCGATGGTCGTCGCGGCCGCGCTGGGTGGCATCGTCGGCGCGAAGGTCTATTACGCGATCCTCTTCCGCGACTGGCACCTGCTCTTCGACCGCGCGGGCCTGGTCTGGTACGGAGGCCTCATCGGCGGCGCGCTCGCATGCTCGTGGCTCGTGCACCGCCACCGCGTCCCGTTCTTCACCGCCGCCGACGCCACCGCGCCCGCGCTCGCGATCGGCTACGCCGTCGGCCGCATCGGCTGCTTCCTCGTCGGCGACGACTACGGCCGCCCCACGAATTCCTGGGTCGGCATCGCCTTCCCGAAAGGCGCCCCGCCGACGACCGCCGAGTCGCTCCGCCAGTTCGGCGTCGCCGTCGATCCCTCCCTCCCTCCCGACACCCTTCTGCGCGTCCACCCAACGCAGATCTACGAGTCCCTGAGCGCCTTCGCCATCTTCGCCATCCTCATGGCCATGAGCCGCCGCCCCCACGTCCGCGGCCGCATCTTCGCGATGTTCCTGATCTTGCTCGGTATTGAGCGCTTTCTCGTGGAGATCGTGCGCGCAAAGGACGATCGGCTCCTCGGACCGTTCACGGTGGCGCAGTTGATCAGTGTGTTGCTGGTGGTGGGGGGCGGCGTTCTGTTCGCCGTCACGGCTTCCAGAGCGGAGCAGCGCGCGTAGCGTCACGACGTAGGAGCGCTACAATTCATGACGGAGGGCCGTCATGCCGTCGAAACCGCTCGGAGATGTGGGCGCTGCATGGGAGACGGTTCGATCGCCGGCGTCGCGCGCCGCGGCGGTCTTCGTGCACGGCTGGGGTGGCGACTATCTCGAAACGTGGACGCGCAAGCCTCGTTTTCGCGCTCCGCTGAAGAGTCTCATCGACCATCTCGCCGAGGACGCGGCTCTTCCCTGGCTGTTCTATTCGGTGCGGCACACCGGTGCTGCCTTCGAGTCGACGACGATCGACCACATCGCCGGGATCGTGCAGACCGTCCTCGATACGTACGTTTACAAGGTGGCCGACGTCGTCGTGCTGGTCGCGCATAGCCTGGGCGGGCTCGCGTGTCGCCAGTTGATCCTCAACGAGATCGACCGGCTGCCGCGCGCCGAAATGAAGATCGCCGGTCTGCTAATGTACGGGACGCCGAACGACGGCGCATCGATGGCAAAGCTCGCCGGCGGGCTGCTTGGCTCGGCATCCGGTGAGCAGATGCGCACGTATAGCGACGAACTGCGCAGGCTCAACAGCGAGTGGCTGGAACGCGTTGCGAACGGCGGCAACCCCGCGCGCGGCTTCGACCAGCGTGCGCCGCTGCTCTGCTGGAATGTCGTCGGTACCTCCGATCGCGTCGTGACCCCCTCGTCCGCGGCCCACATGGCTCTCATGGGCGACGTGAAGATGGTCGCGAAGGGCCACCTCGACATGGTTAAGCCGGCGTCGGTCGACGACGTCTCAGTCGGTATCGCCCGCGATTTCTTAGCCGAGGCGGAGAAGCGCGTCGCATCGCGGCCGCGCGATTACGCGTGCGACAAGCTCGCCGCGCTGACCCGCGCTGCCGCCGCGCGTGAGCCGTGGGTGCTGACGGAAGAAGAGACGATCGAGCTCACGCAACTCGACGGCGATCGGTCGCGATTCAGCGAGGCTGCCTCGCTGTTCCGATCGCACATCACCACCGTCCGCACCGGCGTCGCGTGCGGCGCGACGTTGCAAATCGGGGCGCGCCTCGACACCGCGAACTACGAGCCGGGAGTGACGGTGGCGTTCGACTGCGCGATCGGGGATGGCGTCGTGTCCAGCGCCGTCAGCGACGTGCTTCGCAGCGGCGACATCGACGAAGAGGAGTTGAAGGACCTCGTCCGCGTGGACCGGGTGGAGGCGACGAACGGCACGCGGTCGCTTCCGTTCGCCGCCGAGCCGATCACGAGGACGGACGGCTGTTACCTGCTGCCCTTCCGCTGTGAGAACTGGCCTGAGAGTCTGGAGCGAGTCGATCGTCTGGAAGTCGAGATCTCATCGGTCATCGATCTGGCCATGGGTTGGTACACGTTCTATGCGCCGAACACCGTTACCGATCGCCTGACCGTCACGTTCCGCTCGCCGTTCCGGATCGCATGTCTTCTGCACGAGCCGTTGCGGAGCCAGGCGCAGCCCAAGGAGAACGACTTCGTCAGCGGGTCTTATGTCACGAGGGTGCGCATCGACGGCCCGGTGGCCGCCGGCGCGCGGATCATGTTCATCTTCAGGAGGGACGATGGCGGCGAGTAAGAAGTCAGCGAAAGGTGGGTCTTCTAAAAAAAGCAGCAGCAAGAAGAATGGCGGCGGCGGCATTAGGAAAAAGTGAGGAGACAGTCATGGCGAACAAGAACAGCGGTTCGGGTTCATCTTCGGGAAGCGGCGGATCGAAAGGCGGCGGTGGCAAGAGCGTGACCACGACGACCCCGCAGCCGATTCCGCCTCGCGGTCCGAAACCGCGCAGCGGCGGCGGCGGAACCCGCTGACGCGTTGACTGCAGCGAAAACGCCGGCGCTCTTCACGAGCGGAGCTCGAGCGATACACTGACGCACCCGATGTTCCGCTTCGACTTCACCACCGCCGGCGAATCTCACGGGCCGCAGCTGACGGTCCTCGTCACCGGACTGCCTGCCGGTTTGCGCGTCGACCGTGCTGCGATCGATCGGGATCTCGCGCGGCGGCAGCATGGGTATGGGCGCGGCGGGCGGATGAAGATCGAGAGCGATGCGGCGGAGGTCACCGCAGGCCTGCGCGGCGGCGAGACGCTCGGGTCGCCGATCGCGGTGCAGATCCGCAATCGCGATTTCGAGAACTGGCAGCCGGCGATGGATCCGTGGACGCTCGACGACGCGGAGGCGCACAAGCGGCGCGTGCATGCGCCGCGACCGGGGCACGTCGATCTCGCGGGCGGGATGAAGTACGGCCGCACCGATCTGCGCGACGTCCTCGAGCGCGCGTCGGCGCGCGAGACCGCGGCGCGCGTCGCCGCCGGCGCGTTCGCGAAAGAACTGCTGCGCGCGTTCGGCATCGAGATCCGTTCCGGCGTCGTCTCCGTCGGACCCGCCGGCGATCCCGAATACGCGGCGACGTGGGGCGAGCTCGCGTCCGTTGACGACGACTCGCCCCTGCGCGCGATCAATCGCGAGCACGAGGCCGCGATGATCGCGGAAGTCGATCGCGCCCGCGAGCTCGGCGAGACCCTCGGCGGCACGATCGTCGTCGCCGCGCGCGGCGTCCCCGTCGGACTCGGCTCCTACGTCCAGTGGACGGAGAAGCTCGACGGCCGCATCGCGCAGGCGATCCTCTCGATCCATGCAGTCAAGGCGGTCGCGATCGGCGACGGCGTCGGCGCGGCGCGACGCGTCGGTTCCGAAGTGCATGATGCGATCTGGTTCGATGACGAGCGGCGCTATCACCGCACGACCAATCGCGCGGGTGGACTCGAAGGCGGCGTCACGAACGGAGAAGACGTCGTCGTGCGCGCGTTCATGAAGCCGATCTCGACGCTGCGGCGTGGACTGCCGTCCGTCGACACCGAAACGCGCGAGGCGCATCGCTCGCAGTGGGAGCGCAGCGACGTCACCGCGGTGCCGGCGTGCGGCGTCGTCTGCGAGGCGATGCTCGCGATCGTGCTCGCGTCCGCGATGCGCGAAAAGTTCGGCGGCGATTCGCTCGCGGAGATGCGCCGGAATTACGATGCGTATCTCGATGAGCTCCGCCTCTTTTAGAGACCTCTTTCCGGTCACGAAGAACCTCGTCTACTTCAATCACGCCGCGGTCGGCCCGCTCTCCGTGCGCGCGTACGAGGCGATGGAGCGGCACGCGCGCGACCAGCGCGAGTTCGGCGCGCTGCACTGGCGCGACTGGTACGCGGAAGTCGACCGCCTCCGCGAGGCCGCGGCGCGGCTCATCGGTGCGAACGCGGACGAGATCGCGATCCTCAAGAACACGTCGGAAGGCCTGTCTTTCGTGGCCGAAGGCATCCGCTGGAACGCCGGCGACAACGTCGTCACGACGGCGATGGAGTTCCCGTCGAACTGGACGCCGTGGCAGGCGCTCGCGCCGCGCGGCGTCGAAACGCGCGTCGCCGAAAACGCCACCGCCGCCGCGATCGCGCCGCTCCTCGACGACCGCACGCGCGTCGTCAGCGTCTCGTCCGTCGCGTTCCACAACGGCTTCGTCGCCGAGCTCGACGCGATCGGCGCACTCTGCGCGTCGCGCAATGTGCTCTTCGTCGTCGACGCGATTCAGAGCGTCGGCGTGCTGCCGATCGACGTGCGCCGCTCGGGCATTCACGTGCTCGCGGCGGATGGACACAAGTGGATGTGCGGTCCGGAGAGCTGCGCGCTCTTCTTCGTCGCCGCGGAACGTCGCGACGAACTGCAGGTGCTCGAGCACGGCTGGACGAACATCGAGCGCGGCGGGAAGTTCATCGGCTGCGACGTCGCGCTCGTTCCCGACGCGCGCCGTTTCGAGGCGGGCTCGCTGAACACGAACGGCATCTACGGTCTGCGCGCGGCGCTCGAACTGCTGCTGGAGATCGGCATCGAGACGGTGGCGTCGCATGCGATCGCCGTCGCCGCGGAGCTCGCGGACGGACTGGCCTCGATCGGCTGGAGCGTCGCGTCGCCGCGTCCGATCCGCTCCGGCATCGTCGGCGCGATTCCACCGGCCGTAGAAAACGACGCGTCGAAGTCGCTGTTGTGGTACCACCGGCGCCTCGAGGAAAACGGCGTCGTCTGCGCGCCGCGCGAAGGAATGCTGAGGTTTTCGCCGCATTTCTACAACGACCGCCTCGATGTCGCGCGCGTCGTGTCTGTGTTGCGGGGGTTATCATCATCGACATGACGATCATGGTGTTGTTTCTCTGCGTGATCGCGCTGCTGCTCGGTGCGATCGGAGGGTGGGTGGTTGGGAGCGCGAGGAAGAGCGCCGAGGCGCGGAAGGCGCTCGCGCAGCGCGACCAGGCGCTCGTGGAACGCGATCGCGCGGCCGCGGAGCGCGAGAAGGCGAAGATCGAGCGCGATCTCATGCGCGCGGAGCGCGAGCGCAGCGACGCCGAACGTCTGGCGATGCAGCAGCGCGTCGAGGATGCGCAGCAGGCGCGCGCCGCCGCCGACGCGCGCGTCGCGGAGGCGGAGAAGCTCCTCACCAATCACGAAGAAATGCGGCGCCAGCTCGAGGGCACGTTCGCGAGTCTCGCGCAGCGCGCGTTCCAGGCCGCGGGCGAGAACCTCGTGGCGATGAACAAGACCCAGATCGACGGCACGCTCGACACGAAGAAAGTCGAGATCGACGGCCTGCTCAAGCCGCTGCGCGACATGCTCGAGCAGTACCGCGGCGAAGTGCTCAAGAGCGAGCGCGTGCGCAACGAAAGCTACGGCGGACTGCAGGAGCAGATCCGCGCGCTGCTGGCCGCACAGGAATCGACGCAGCGCGAGGCGTCGCGTCTCGCGAACGTCCTGCAGTCGCCGACGGTCCGCGGCTCGTGGGGCGAGAACTCGCTGCGCCGCTGCATCGAGCTCGCCGGCATGAGCGAGTTCTGCGACTTCGACGTGCAGTTCACGGTCGTCTCCGACGATGGCCGCCGCCTGCGCCCCGATCTCATCGTCCGCCTGCCGAACAACCGCGCCATCGCCGTCGATGCGAAGGCGCCGCTGAACGAATACGCGAGCGCCGCCGACGAGACCGACGAGACGCGCAAGCGCGAGGCGCTCGCCGCGCACGCGAAGATGCTGCGGCGCCACATCGATGGCCTCAGCCGCCGCGACTATCAGGCCAGCATCGGCGACACGCTCGACTTCACGGTGATGTATCTGCCGGGCGAGCACTTCCTCTCCGCCGCGCTCGTCACCGACCCGTCGCTCTTCGAATACGCGGTCGAACGCAAGATCTACCTCGCGTCGCCGACCGTGCTCCTGCCGCTGCTGCGCGCGGTGGCCGCGGGCTGGAAAGCGGAGCGCACGGAAGAGAACGCGAAGAAGCTGCACGACGCGGGCGTCGAGCTCTTCAATCGCTTCGTTAAGGTGATGGAGCACGTCGCCGACGTCGGCACCGCGCTGCGGCGCACGGTCGAGAAGTACAACGGCGCGATCGGCTCGATCGACCGCATGCTCTGGCCGAAGGGCGAAGAGCTGCAGCGCCTCGCCGGCAGCGGCAAAGAGCTCGGTGCGCTCAACCAGATCGAAGCGGTGCCGCTCGAGTCGTCGAAGCTGCGGCTCACGATGCAGAACGAAGAGCCGGGGCTGCTTTTCGCGATCGACGGCCGGCCGCTCGAGGGAACTTCGTAGCCGCGAGCTGTGTTACGATCGGCGTCTCATGACCCGCCACCTTCAGGAGCACGAGCCGCTGCAGAGTCTCAACGCCGGCTCGTTGCTTTGGCCGGCGTAACCGCCGCGTTCCCCCATTTCCTCTGACGTTGATTCGATGGCGATGGTGATCGCCCGCGTCCGCCTTTCCATTCGCCGGAGGAACGCATGATCACCGTCATCGACAACTACGATTCATTCACCTACAACCTCGTGCAGCAGCTCGAGCGCCTCGCGGGCGAGCGGCTGCGCATCATCCGCAACGACGCGTTCGAGCCCGCGGAACTGCTGCACGAGCGGCCGCGCGCGCTCGTGATCTCGCCCGGCCCCGGCACGCCCGCGCGCGCCGGCCGCTGCATCGATCTCATTCGCGCGAACACTTCGATCCCGCTCCTCGGCGTCTGCCTCGGACATCAGGCGATCGCCGAGGCGTTCGGCGCGAGCGTCGTGCGCGGGAGTTTGCCCGTGCACGGGAAAGTGAGCGAGGTGCGCCACGGCGGCGAGCGGCTGTTCAAGGACTGCCCGACGCCGATGCACACCGCGCGCTATCACTCGCTCGTCGTCGCGCGCGAAACGCTGCCGGACGTTTTCACGGTCGACGCGGAGACCGACGATGGCGCGGTCATGGCGGTGTCGCATCGCATGCGCCCGATCTTCGGCATCCAGTTCCATCCCGAGTCGTACGGAACCGCGGGCGGCGATCAGCTGATCCGCAACTTTCTCGGAGGTCTCGCATGATCGCCGACGCCATCAAACGCGTGGTCGACGGCCGGCACCTCGGCCGCGACGAAATGCGGGAGGTCTTCGGCGCCGTCATGGACGGCCGCACGACAGACGTGCAGAAGTCGGCGCTCCTGGTCGCGCTGCGGATGAAAGGCGAGACGCCGGACGAGATCGCCGGCGCCGCGCTGGCCATGCGCGAGCGCGTGACGCCGCTCGACGTTGACGGTGTCAACCTGGTGGACACCTGCGGGACCGGCGGCGACGGCCGCGGCACGTTCAACGTGTCCACCATCGCCGCGATCGTCGCCGCGGGCGCAGGCGCGAAGGTCGCGAAACACGGCAACCGCGCGGTGTCGTCGTCGTGCGGCAGCGCCGATCTCCTCGCCGCGCTCGGCGTCAACATCGATCTCGACGCCGCGCGCATGTCGGCGGTGCTGCGCCGCACCGGCATCGCGTTTCTCTTCGCGCCAAAGCTGCATCCCGCGATGAGCGCCGTGGCCGGCGTGCGGCGCGAGCTCGGCGTGCGCACGATCTTCAACGTCCTCGGCCCGCTCACGAACCCCGCGTTCGCGCGGCGGCAGGTGCTCGGCGTGTACGCGGAGCGGCTCGTCGATGTGGTCGCGCGCGTCCTCGCCGCGCTCGGCGTCGAGCACGCGCTCGTCGTGCACAGCCGCGACGGTCTCGACGAGATCTCCGTCTCCGCGCCGACGGTTGTCTGCGAGGTGCGCGACGGCGAGGTGCGCTCGTACGAGCTCACGCCGGACGATCTCGGTCTCGCCACGCACACACTCGACGATCTCCTCGGCGGCGACGCCCGCATGAACGCGACGATCGCGCGCGCAATCCTCGAAGGTGCCGGCGACGCGCGCCACGACATCGTCGTCGCGAACGCCGGCGCCGCGTTGTACGTGGCCGGACTCGCGCCGACGATCCGCGACGGTGTCGCGCTCGCGCGCGAGTCGCTCGCGAGCGCGCGGGCGTTAGGAAAATTGGAAGAGTTGATCGCGGCAAGCCGCGAGCTCGGAGGCGCCGCATGACCGTCCTCGACCAGATCGTCGAACGTACGCGCGAGCGCCTCCGCACCGAAAGCAAGCCCGATCGCCGCGCGGCGGAAGACGTCGCGGCCTCGCGCGCGCCGTTCGCGTTTCGCGAGGCGCTCGCACGCGACGGCGTGAACGTCATCGCCGAGATCAAGTCCGCGTCGCCGTCGGCGGGATCCATCATCGACAACCCCGACGTCGAAGCGATCGCGCGCGAGTACGCGCGGGGCGGAGCCGCGGCACTCTCGGTCGTCACCGAGCCGGAGTTCTTCCGCGGCTCGCGCGAATGGCTTGCGCGCGCGAGCGGTGCGGCGGCGTTGCCGGTGGTGATGAAAGACTTCGTCGTCGAGCCGTCGCAAATCGTGCGCGGGATCGCGGCGGGCGCCAACGCGATCCTGCTGCTCGCGTCGCTGCTCGACACCGCGCGCATCCGCGACTTCGTGGCGCTTCTCGAAGCCTACGGCTGCGACGCGCTCGTCGAAGTGCACGACGAGGAAGAGCTCGAGCGCGCGGTCGCGGGCAGCGCGCGCATCATCGGCGTCAACAATCGAGATCTGCGCGATTTCCGCGTCGATCTCGCCACCTCCGAACGGCTCGGCGCGCGCATGCCGGCCGATGCGATCCGCGTCGCGGAAAGCGGCATCCGCACGCACGCGGACGTCGCGCGGCTGCGCAACGTTGGCTTTCACGCGTTTCTCGTCGGCGAATCGCTCCTTCGACAACACGACCGCGCCGCCGCCGTGCGCGCGTTGATCGAGCCATGACCAAGCTCAAGATCTGCGGCATCACGCGACTCGAAGACGCGCAACTCTGCGCCGACAACGAAGTCGATTTTCTCGGCTTCATCTTCGTCCCCGAGTCGCCGCGCTACATCGAGCCGGAACGCGCGGCGGAGATCGCGTCGCGCGTGCGCGGTCCGCGCTTCGTGGGCGTGTTCCGCGACGCCGCGCCGGAGCTCGTGCGCGAGACGGCGCGCATCGCGAACGTCGACTTCGTGCAACTGCACGGCGCCGAATCCGAAGACGACATCCGCGAGATCGGATTGCCGTCGATCAAAGCGCTGCGCGTCGGCGACACGCTGCCCGACACCACGGCCACGCCGAGCGCGCAGTGGCTGCTCTTCGACACCTACGACGAACGCCGCGGCGGCGGCACCGGCCGTCGCTTCGACTGGTCGCTGCTCGCGCTGTACGCGCGCACGCAACCGTTCTTTCTCTCCGGCGGCCTCGGCCCCGACAACGTCGCCGCCGCGATCAGCCTCGTGCGCCCCGACGCGATCGACGTCTCCAGCGGCGTCGAAGCGTCGCCCGGCGTGAAAGACCACGACAAACTCCGCAACCTCTTCGAGAGGATCCGACGCTCATGACGGCAGTGCTTCCCGACAAACACGGTTTCTTCGGCACGTTCGGCGGACAGTTCGTCCCCGAAACGTTGATGGCCGCGCTCGACGAATTTGAGCGCGCGTACAAGCAGCTCAAACGCGACCGCGCGTTTCGCGACGAGCTGCACGACATCCTCGGCGAGTTCGTGGGGCGTCCGACGCCGCTCACCGAGGCGCGAAGGTTCGCGTCGCTGGCAAACGGCGCGTTTCGCTTGTTTCTAAAACGCGAAGACCTCAACCACACCGGCGCGCACAAGATCAACAACGCCATCGGCCAGGCGCTCATCGCGAAACGCATGGGCAAGCAGCGCGTGATCGCGGAGACCGGCGCGGGACAGCACGGCGTCGCCACCGCCACCGCGTGCGCGCTCCTCGGCTTGCAATGCGTCGTCTACATGGGCGAAGTCGACATGGCGCGGCAGGAGCTCAACGTCTTCCGCATGCGCCTCCTCGGCGCGGAAGTCGTCCCCGTGACGAGCGGCAGCCGGACGCTGAAAGACGCGATCAACGAGGCCATCCGCGACTGGGTCACGAACGTCCGCACCACGCACTACATCATCGGCTCGGTGCTCGGGCCGCATCCGTATCCGATGATCGTGCGCGACTTCCAGTCCGTCATCGGACGCGAGGCGCTCGCGCAGCTGAAGAAGAAAACCGGCGCGCTGCCGGACGTCGCGATCGCGTGCGTCGGCGGCGGCTCGAACGCGATCGGCCTCTTCTACGAGATGCTCCCGCACCCGTCGATCCGGATGATCGGCGTCGAAGCGGGCGGGCGCGGCGCGCAGCTCGGCGAACATGCCGCGCGTTTCTCCGGCGGCGCGCTGGGCGTGCTGCACGGCACGCGCTCGATGGTGCTGCAGGACGAGTTCGGACAGATCGCGGAGACGCATTCGATCTCCGCGGGACTCGACTACCCATCGATTGGTCCCGAGCACGCGTACCTGCAGGAAATCGGACGCGTCGAATACCACGACTGCAGCGACGACCTCGCGCTCGAGGCGTTCCACAAGCTCAGCGAGTCGGAAGGCATCATCCCGGCGCTCGAGTCGTCGCACGCCCTCGGGTGGCTGCTGCGCAACGGGCAGACGATCGCGCGCGACGCGGTCGTGGTCGTGAATCTCTCCGGACGCGGCGACAAGGACGTGCCGCAGGTGGCCGCCCTATGAAACGCGTCGAGACGTTGTTCCGCCGTCTGAAACGCGAGCGCCGCTGCGGCCTCATCGCGTACGTCACGTGCGGCGACGGCGACACGGGGCGTATCGTCGACGCGCTCGCGCGCGCCGGCGCCGACGCGATCGAGCTCGGGATTCCGTTCTCCGATCCGATCGCCGACGGCCCGGTGATCCAGGCGGCGTCGCAGCGCGCATTGCAGCACGGGACGACGACGCACGACGTCTTCGCCATCGCGCGCGCGATCCGCGCGCTGCACGCCGACCTGCCGCTGATCGCGTTCTCGTATCTCAATCCGATTCTCCGCTACGGTGCGCGGCGCTTCGCGCACGACGCGTGCGAGGCCGGCATCGACGCCGTTTTGCTGACGGACCTGCCGCCCGAGGCAGCGGCGGAGTTGCGGAAAGAGCTCCGGGAGGAAGGATTGGGAGCCGTTTTTCTGCTTGCCCCGACTTCCACCGATGCGCGCATCCGCGCCATCGACCGCGCGTCGGACGGCTTCGTCTACTACGTCTCGACGACGGGCGTGACCGGCGCGCGTCGCGAGCTCGATCCCTCGCTCCTCGGCCGTCTCGACGAAGTACGCGCGAAGCTCAGACATCCGATCGCCGTCGGCTTCGGCATCTCGCGGCATGAACACTACGAACTGCTGCGCGAGCACTGCGACGCGATCGTCGTCGGCAGCGCGATCGTGCGTGCCATCGGCGAAGGCGATGCGGACGGCGCGGCCGAACGCGCGGCGAACGTCGTGCGCGGCATTCTCGACACCGCCATTCTTGACACCGCGAGCATCGCGCCCGTACCCTGACGCGCACATGAATCACAGCGCCCTTCGCTACGCGTATTACTACGGCTACTACAGCTAGCGTGGGGCAACGACCGCCCCGACGCGAGAAGGGGCGCTCGAACGGCAACGGATCATCGACGACCTCTTCTCCGGCGGGAGAAGAGGTTTTCGTTTATGAATCGAACCGATGCCGAAGCCGAGCTGACGCGCCTCCGTGAAGCGATCGACCGCGTCGACGACGTGCTGGTCAAGCTCCTCAACCAGCGCGCGAAATACGCCGTCGAAATCGGCGAGATCAAAGGCCTGCTCGCGCTGCCGATCTACGCGCCCGAGCGCGAGAAGCAGGTCCTCCAGCACGTCGAGGATGCGTCGCAGGGGCCGCTGCACGGCACCGCGATCCGCCGCCTCTTCGAACGCATCATCGACGAGTCGCGCCGCGTGGAACGAGAGTCCGCGAACGCATAGATACGCGAGTCCGCACAAGCGTAAAAGGAGAAGTCATGGTCATCGTCATGCAGAAGCACGCGCCCGACGCGAGCATCGAACACGTGGTCGCGGAGCTGATCTCGCGCGGCTTCGACGTGCATCGTTCCACCGGCTCGGACCAAACGGTCCTCGGCGTCGTCGGCCACGTCGACACGATCGATCCGCGCGAGTTCGAGCTCTTCGACGGCGTGCAGGAAGTCGTGCGCGTCAGCGAGCCGTACAAGCTCTCGAGCCGCACGTTCAAGCGCGAGAAGACCGTCGTCAACGCGCGCGGTGTCGAGATCGGCGGCGACAAGGTCGTGGTCATGGCCGGGCCGTGCACGATCGAAAGCGAGACGCAGCTCTTCGAGACCGCGCGCCGCGTCGCGCGTGCCGGCGCGCGCGTCCTGCGCGGCGGCGCGTACAAGCCGCGCACGTCGCCGTACGCGTTTCAGGGCATGGGCGTCGAAGGCCTCAAGCTGCTGCGCGCGGCGGGCGACGAGACGAACATGGCCACGGTCTCCGAGGTGATGGAGATCTCGCAGATCGAAACGATGCTCGAGTACGTGGACATCCTGCAGGTCGGCGCGCGCAACATGCAGAACTACAACCTGCTGTCGGCGCTTGGGCAGATCCGCAAGCCGGTGCTGCTCAAGCGCGGCATGTCCGCCACGATTCAGGAATGGCTGCTCGCCGCCGAGTACATCATGGCCGGCGGCAACTACGACATCATCCTCTGCGAGCGCGGCATCCGCACGTTCGAGACGTACACGCGCAACACGTTCGACATCTCGGCGATCCCGGTGATCGGGAAGCTCTCGCATCTGCCGATCGTCGGCGATCCGTCGCACGCGGTGGGACGGCGCGACAAGGTGATGCCGGTTGCGCGCGCGGTCGTGGCCGCGGGCGGCGACGGGCTGCTCATCGAGGTGCATCACGATCCGGACAAGGCGGTGTGCGACGGACCGCAGTCGCTGTATCCCGATCAGTTCGCGCGTCTCATGGACGAACTGCGTATCATCGTGCCGGCGGTGGGACGAAGCGTGTGATGGTCGTTGGGGTCCGGACGAAGACCGCGCTCACGATTGCCGCGGCGGCGGTGCTCGTCCGCGCGCTCGTGCTCGTCGCGTCGATGTACGCCGGCCATCTCTCGATCGCGCAACTCGCCGACGCGCGCGATGGCCGGTCGTACCTGCACTACGCCGCGGCAGCGCGTGCGCCGAACGGGTTCGCGTCGTTGCCGGAGTACGACCGGCGCGTGTTTCCCGGCTATCCGGCGCTGCTGGCCGTGCTGCGCCTCGATGCGATGCCGCTGCTCGCGATGATCGTGAACTGGCTCGCCGCCGGCGCGGTGGCGGCGCTCTGCTTCGTGCTGTTCGATGACGCACGCATCGGCTGGGCAATGGCGGTGCTCACGCCGAGCTACGTCATGTACTCGACCGTGCTGATGACGGAGCCGCTCGTGCTGCTCCTCGGCGTTGGCGCGTTGTACTTCGGCCGTCGCGAGCGTCCGGCGTTCGCGGGCGCGGCACTCGGACTCGACGCGCTCGTGCGTCCGCTTGCGCTGCCGCTCGGACTCGCGTTTCTCGCCGAACGGCGCAAGTCGCCGCGCGCGATCGTCGTCGCGGTCATCGCCGCCGTGGTCGCGATCGCGATCGGCGCGGCGTGCTTCGTCTGGTGGTCGGGCTCGTTGTCGTCGGGCGTGCGCGTCTACGCGAGCGATCCGCGCGCGTACGGCGGCTCGAGCATGTTCACGTGGCCGTTCGCGTCGCTCGTGCGGACGTCGCTCGCGCCCGGCATCGCGAAGTGGAAGATCGCGTACATCTGGCTGCACGTCATCGCCGCCCTCGGCGCGCTCGTGCCGCTCGCACGCAACGCGCGGCGCGAGTTCCCTCCGTTCGTCTGGCACGCGTCGAACATGCTGCTCGTGCTCTGCGTCGGCGGCGTCTGGGGCTTCCACGAGTTCCATCGTCTGATCGTGCCGTCGCTGCCGCCGCTGTTCTGGGCGTATCGGCGCCTGCTGCCGTCGCGCACGCTCGCGTGGATCGCGATCGCACTGCTGTCCGCCGCCGTCGCGGCGAAGGGACTCAGTCACGGCTGGTAAATGACGTTGCCGCCGCGCAGCGTGTAGCGGACGTCGGTCAGCGCGCGCAGGTCCGTCGATGGGTCGCCGCGTAAGACGACGAGATCCGCATCGAAGCCCGCCGCGACGCGGCCTTTCGCTTGCGCGCTGCCGAATTGTTCCGCGGGCGCCGTCGTGAGCGACGCGAGGATCTGCGCGAACGTCATGCCCGCACTCTGCATCAGCCGATATTCGTCGGATGGGTCGGGATCGACCGCGCCGAGGTCGGTGCCGAAGAGGACGCGGCCACCGGAGCCGAGCCAGGCGCGCAACTCGCCGATGGCCGCGTCGACGAACTGTTCCTGCGCGGACGCGCGATCGTGACGCATCGTCTGCTGCCACAACGTCAGCGTCGGCGTCAGCGCGGGATGCTGTTCGCGCACGAGCGCGAGGATCGCGTCGTCCCACGTCTTCGATGCGGGCGTCGTGTGCGCGATCACGTCGACGCCGGCGCGCAATGCGGTGAGGACGTCGGCGCTGCTGTTCGGATGCACGAACACGGGCTTACCCGCGTCGTGCGCTTCGTCGACCGCGGCGCGAATCGTCTCCTCGGAGAGCGCGGCTCCGCGTTGGGAGGATGCGAAGAGCTTGATGCCGTCGACGCCTGCGTCGAGAAGTTTCTTCGCGGCGGCGCGCGCCTGCGCAGGGTCGTCGATCTCCGGCAGCGGCGTCTTCATGAGACCCATCATCGCGAGCACGAGATCAGGCGGAAGACCGCCGGTCGGAATCAGTCCTTCGCCCGTCGAACGAATCGCGGGACCGGCCACTTCGCCCGACTCGATGCGCGCACGCAACGCCCGCGTGTTCTCCCAAAGCGAACTGAGATCGAAGACGGTCGTGAAGCCGTAGCGCGTGTGCGACTGTTCGAGTTGACGCGCGAGCTCCGGCGCCGGAATCGACGCGGCGTCCGCCCACTTGCGCTCGAAGAAATGCACGTGGCTGTTCCAGAAGCCTGCGGTGATGGTCATGCCGGAAGCGTCGATGCGCCGTGCGTTCGCGGGAATCGCGACATGCGCTCTGTCGCCGACGGCCGCGATCGTGGCGCCGTCGATGACGACGACGCCGTCGCGGATTGGCGAGTCGTCGGGGCTGACGTAGATCGTCGCACCGGCGAATGCGATTGCAACGTGAGGCGCGCTTTCCACGCGCGCCAGTCTACCTGCCTGCGAAGAACGCGAACCGCGTCAGCGCCGGCTGCGACGGATGTAGTGCATCGGCGCGCGCGTGACGCGGCTGCTGCAACGCTCGTCGGGACGCCACACGCGGCACGGGCGGTTCGTCGCCCGCAGCGCGTTGAGGAACGTGGGGCCGGTTTCGACGTCCGCGAAGTGCAGCGAGAGCAGGATCTGAAGGCGGCTCTGCAGAATCGGATCGCTCACCGCATTCACGAGGCGCAGCGACTCCTCGACGTCGCGGAAGCGCTCGAAGAAGCCGATCATCAGCTTGCGTGCGGAGCCCGACTGCGTGAGGAACACCACCGCCACGAGCTCGACCACGAGTCCGGCGCCGAGCGCCGCGATCGGCCACGGCTGGAGATAGATCGGCAGCGTCCAGCGGAACGCGAAGAGCGCCGCGAGCATCACCGCGATGCCGAGCCCCGCGAACGCCGTTGCGAACCAGAAGCAGAGGTCCGCCTGCGCGAACGCCCACGCGTGATACTCGCGCAGCAGCTCGTACCGGAAGCGCACGTACCCGCGGCGGTCGTACGGCTCGTCTTCGCGAATCCTGTCGATGCGCAGTTCCTCCGTCTCCATCGCCCGCCGCTTCCACGGCGAGTACCGAAGCACGGCGAACGCCGCCACGGCGGTGATGCCGAGCGCGGTGAGGGCGAGAATGACGACGAGCCATGGAGAAATCATTAAGTCAATATAGATGGATGGGAAGGTGGGCGCAAGAGAGGTCCCCGTGCACGAGTCGCGGGCTCACCGCGCGCTGCGCGTTGGCGTGCGGTCAGGCGTGGCGTCGAGGTCGGCCGCGTCGAGATCGAAGAGCGTCGTCAGGTAGCGCACGAACTCGCGGAGGCGGCGGCGGTCGGCGAGGGTCACGCCGTACGGTTGCTCGCCGAGGAGATCGCCGACGGTGGTGCCGAGGGAGTTGGCGATGTCGATGAGGGTGGCGATGCGCGGGTTCTCGGCGGCGCGGCGGCGCTTGGCGGTCGCGCGCGTCCGATAGGGAACGTAATCCTCGTCGTTCTCGAGGATGCGCGACATCGCCGGGGTGATCGGCGCGGGGTGGTGGGGGTGCGCGCGGTTGTACTCCTCGCGGCGGCGGCGGATCGCTTTCGCCAGCGCTTTGATGTCGTAGGAGCCCTGCGGCATGCCCCTACGAAGTTAATGGATTCGCGAGAGGGGAGTGCCGGAAGTTGTGCAGTATAGTGTCGTAGCAGAAGAAGACTTATAGATTACATAGCTTTGCGTAGGAAACTGTTTATGCGACTGCGCACGAATCCACAGCCGGTAGATGACGAGGTGAAGATGCTCGTCGCGAGGACGCGTGCGCGCCTGGCGCTGCTGGCCGGATTCACGCTGTTCCTGGTGATCGTCGCGGCGCTCGTCCTCTTCGCCTGCGGCATCGCGCCGGAGTGGCTGCAGAAGATTCTCGCGACCGGCGTGGGGGCGGAGGGAGTGATCGCGGTGCAGTACGCGTTGGGACGTCTGCCGCCGCTGCCGAAATAAATTGCCGGCCGCGTGTGCTTTCCGTACACTTGCCGGCCCCGATCCGGGTGCCCGGACAATTCTTTAACAATCTGCCAGCTCCTTGAACCCGCCGCGTGTGCGGGTTCCGCTAGGCCAGAAGGAGGTCACATGAGGACTTACGAAGTCCTGTTCATCCTTTCTCCGCAAGTGCCGGAGGAAGAAGCGACGACGCTCATCAACGACTTCAAGAGCATCGCCGAAAAGAACGGCGCGCGTCTCGTCAACGAAGAGGCGTGGGGCCGTCGCCGTCTCGCGTATCCCATCCAGAAATTCAACGAAGGCGTCTATCACCTCTTCGTGCTCGAGAGCGAGCAGTCGCTCTCCGAGCTCGACCGGCGCATGAAGAACGTCGACCGCGTGCTGCGGCACGTGATCGTGCGCACGGACCTCGAGCACAAGCGCGCCGAGAAACTCGCCAAGCGCAATCCGAAGAAGGAGCGCGTCCGTCCGGCTCCCGCCGCCGCGGCCGCGGCTCCGGAAGCGGCCGGTCTCGACGCGATGACCGCCGGCGCGGAAGACGCGCCGCAGGCGTAAGGAGGAACGAACCATGGCAACGATGGCACCGAGAAGAGGTCCCGGCGGCCCCGGCGGCGGCGACGATCGTCGCGGCGGTCCGGGCGGTCAGCAGGGCGGCAAGAAGAAGTTCTTCTATCGCCGCAAGCGCGTCTGCAAGTTCTGCGTCGAGAAGATCGAGTACATCGACTTCAAGGACGTGAAGACGCTCCAGCAGTTCATCCCCGAGCGCGGCAAGATCCTTCCGCGCCGCATCTCCGGTACGTGCGCGCTGCACCAGCGCAAGCTGCAGAACGCGATCAAGCGCGCGCGCATCGCGGCGCTGCTCCCGTTCACGGCCGACTAGTCAACGGATGATCGACATGTCCCTCCCGCCGCAGGCGGACCTGCAGAGCGAGCCGGCGCCGCTGCCCGCGCGATCCTTCGGACGCGTGGCGCGCAGCGTCGCGGGCTATTCGGCGGCGACGGCCCTGATGGTCGTCACGCCGATGCTGGTCTTCGTGCCGGCCGCGCTGTTCCACTGCGCGGTCCGCAACGGACGCCGCGCGGCGTATCTCGCCGCGACGCTGGCGATGATGCTGGCCGCAGCGTACGTCGCGGCGACGCCGTCATCGGCGCCCGGCGCGATGCAGATGGCGTGGTCGTACCTCGCGGCGGTGGCTCTGGCCATCGTCGTGCCGTCGCTCGCGGCGCTACCGCTCATCGAGCGCGGCGAGTCGTTCGGCCGCGTGCTGATGTTCCTGCTCGTGGGAAGCGCCGTCGGCCTCACGGTGACGGAAGCCGCCTCGCGGCTCCTCGCCGCGTACTCGCCGTACGCGGCCCAACTTGCGCAGGCGAAGCTGACCGGCGTCTATCTCATACGCCAGTATCACGAGAAAGGCATCCCGGCCGATCTCATCGAGGCCGTGCAGCGCTGGATCGGCTACAGCATCTTCGCGCTGACGGCGGTGATCCTGATCAACGTGACGCTGGTGTTCGTCCTCAGCCTGCTGATGCTCGGCCGGCTGAAGGCGTGGCGTGCGCTGGCCGCGCGCCGCACGGACACGCAGACGGCGGGCGCGTACTTTTTCCGCAACCTCGCGCTGCCGGACTGGCTGCTCTTCGCGTTCATCGTGGGCGGTCTCACTCCGCTCGCGAGCGGGATGCTGCAGAAGGTCGCGGCGAACGTGCTCGCGCTGGTCGCGTTCCTGTACATCCTGCAGGGACTGGCCATCTTCCGGTTCCTGCTCGTGTCGATCGGCGCGGGCATGGCCGGAACGATGCTCGGCTGGCTGCTGCTCGCGTTCCTCACGATCACCGGCGTCGGGCCGCTGCTGTTAGGCGTGGCGGGACTGTTCGATCCGTTTTTCGATTTCCGACATTTCAAGAAGCGAAAGGACGACTCTCATGAAAGTCATTCTGACTGAGGAGATCCGCGGCCTCGGGACGCGCGGCGACATCGTCACCGTCAAGGACGGTTACGCGCGCAACTTCCTCCTCCCGAAGAACCTCGCCCGCGAGGCGAGCGCCAGCAATCTCAAGCAGATCGAGCACGAGCGCCGCAAGTGGGCGCTGCTCGCGCAGCAGGAGAAGGATGCCGCGCAGAAGGCCGCCGACGCGGTCAAGGGCGTGAAGATCCGCATCGAGAAGCGCGTGGGCGAGCACGGACAGCTGTTCGGCTCCGTCACCGCGAACGAGATTGCGGACGCGCTGCTCTCGCGTGGCGTGGAAGTGGACAAGCGCCGCATCGAGCTCGCGCAGCCGATCAAGAACGTCGGCATGCACGACGTCGAGGTGCGTCTGCACCGCGACGTGACCGCGCACATCCAGGTCGAAGTCGCGGCCCAGGGCGTCGAGCGTCTCGAAGAGACCGAGACCGCCGCGGCCGCGCCGGCCGAAGCCGAGCAGTAGCCTACAATCGGAGCGCCGATGCGTCCCGCGTCGGCGCTCCGCGTTTGTGATGGCTGACGATCGGTACGTCGACGCTCCTCCCGCCGGTGCGGATGCCTGGCGCGAGGTCTGGCGCGACGACCGCCGCTTCCGCCCGCGCACCTCGAAACACGACTGGCTGCTGCGCCTCGTGCGCCGCCTCGTGGGCCGCGCCGGCGAGCCGGAAGCCGAGCGCCAGAAGAACTTCAACATCGCGCTGCTCGATCTCGTCGCCGACGTGCGGCGCGAGCTCGATGCGGTGCGCGGCGATCTGCGCGGCGATCTCGAAGCCGTGCAGCGCGACCTCGCCGGCGCGCTTGCCGCCGAAAGCACGCGCCTCCGCGAGCTCGTCATCACCGCCGCCAAACGCAACGACGCGCTCATCGCCGCGCTCGATCAGAAGATCGAGACGGTCGCGGTGCGGGTGCGGGATGCGGTGAACCCGAGTGTGCCGCGCGATGTGAATGTCGAAGCTCGCCGTGAAGACCTGCTCTACCGCCGCCTCGAAGACGCGTTGCGCGGCTCGGAGGCGGCGATCCGGATGGATGTCGCGCCGTACGTGCGGCTGGCCGCCGATCACCAGCCAGTGCTCGATGCCGGCTGCGGGCGCGGCGAGTTTCTCGAGGCGTGCCGCGCCGCGGGCATCGCTGCGCGCGGTGTCGATACGAACGAGCGTTCCGTCGCGGATCTCCGCGCGCGCGGGCTCGATGTTGCGCTCGCGGGCGTGCCGGAGTGTTTTGCTCCCGTCGAGGATGCGTCGCTCGGCTCCGTCGTGGCCATGCATGTTGTCGAGCATCTGCCCGTCGAGGCGTTGTTCGCGCTGTTTCGCGAATCCGCGCGCGTGCTCCGCGCGGACGGGTTGCTGATCGTCGAGACGCCGAACGCGGAGTCGGCGGCGTTCGCCGCGTCCGACTTCTGGCGCGACCCGACGCACCTCGCGCCGCGGCATGCGGCCGCGCTGACCGTCCTCGCGCGCGAGCACGGATTCGAGATCGCCGAAGCGCGCCCCGTGCACGAGTTGCCGGATGGAACGCGCATTCCGATTCTCGAAACGGATGCGCCGGAGTTGCAGCGCGTGATTCACGCGGTGAACGACCGCTTCTTCGCACCGCCGGACTTCAGGCTGATCGCGCGACGGATGGCGTGACGGCGGGGCCCCGTTCGGTGCGCGCCCACGCTTGGGCGCCACAGCGCGTAATGCAACCGCTGCCCGACCTCACACTCGATCGTCGAACGGCTTGACGTCGACGACGACCGCGGCGGGCGGGGGCGGGGGGACGTGGCGCGGCAGGATCGCGCCGAGGAGCAGGCCGGCGACGAGGCCGCCGATGTGCGCGGCGTTGTCGATCTGCGGGAAGCGCGACACCACGATCAGATTGAGCGCCGCCCAGAAGATGCATTGCTTGACGATGCTGCGGCCCATGCGGTCGTGACGCCAGCGCGGCGAGCGCAGGATCGACGAGATGAACGCGCCGAGGATGCCGAAGATCGCGCCGCTCGCGCCGACGGAGGCGCCGGCGTTGTGCAGCACGCTCGTGAGCGACGCGACGATGCCGGCGCTGAAGTAGATGATGAGAAAGCGGCGCGTGCCGAACATCAGCTCGTACAACGGTCCGAGTTGATACAGCGCGAAGAGGTTGACGGCCAGATGTAGCAGGTCGCCGCCGACCGTGCCGTCGCCGTGGAGAAACATCGCGGTGACGAGGCGCCAGTACTGGCCCGCGCGCACGGCCTCGGGGATCGTCGCGCCGAGCAACGCAAGGCGTTCGCCGTTGCGCCATGCGCCGGTGAGGATCTCGATCGCGAAGCCGGCGAGAATCGCGCAGATCAGAAACAACGCGGCTGGCGTGCGCCGGCGTCGTCGCGGGCGCGGTGGCGGTGCGGTGGCGAACTCGCTCACCGGCGCTCCAGCAGCGCGGAGACTCGGCGCATCAGCAAGTGAGCGGTTCGTGGGAACGTTTCTTTGAGGCGCATGTAGAGATGTGCGAATGGCGGCAGGATGCGGCGATACCCTCCGTCCTCGGCGGCATCGCAGACCGCGCGCGCGACGCGCTCCGGCGACACCGCGCCGATCAGCCGCGACGCACCCGGCATTTTCCCGCGCTCGGCTTTGACGAAAAACTCGCTCTCCGTCGTGCCGGGGCAGACCAGTGCAACGCGCACGCCGCGGCCGAGCACCTCATCGCGCAGCGCTTCCGTGAAACCGATGACGGCGAACTTCGTCGCGCAGTACCCGCCCATCCGCGCGTAGCCCATGATGCCGGCGATCGACGCCACGTTGACGATCGTCCCCGATCCGCGCGCGATCATGCGCGGCAGCGCGGCCTGCGTGCAGTGCACGACGCCGAAGTAGTTCGTGTCCATCATCGCGCGCAACTCCTCCGCGGACGCGTCGGCGATCGCGGCGAACGTCGCGAAGCCGGCGTTGTTGACGAGCACGTCGACGTCGCCCGCAGCCTCGATGAGACGGAGGCAATCGCCGGCCTGCGTCACGTCGGTCGCGACGGCCGTCGCGCGCACGCCGAGGGCGCGGCAATCGGCGGCGGTGCGCTCCAGTTGCTCGAGGCGGCGGGCGCCCAGAACGACGTTCGCGCCGCGGCGCGCGAGCTCGAGCGCGGTGGCGCGGCCGATCCCGCTGGAAGCTCCTGTAACGACGGCGGTTTTCCCTCGCAGATCCATCGGCAGTGCGAGAGTTTATCGGCAGCGTTCTCGCATTTGACAGTCCAAAAGTGCGGCACCTATACTCCGGCCGAAGTCCATCCTCTGACTCGCCCGAGTCTCGCGCCGCCGACCAGGAGGTCCCGTCATGCCCTTCGAAGAAGTGAAAAAAGTGTGGATGAACGGCCGGCTGGTCGACTTCGCCGACGCGAAGGTCCACGTCTTCACGCACGCCATCCACTACGGCTCCGGCCTGTTCGAAGGGATCCGCTGCTACAACACCAAACGCGGACCGGCGATCTTCCGGCTGCCCGAGCACACGCGGCGCCTCTTCGACAGCTGCAAGATCTACCGGATGGACATGCCGTACTCCGCCGACGAGATCAACCGCGCCTGCATCGACACCATTCAGGCGAACGACTTCGAGGATTGCTATCTGCGTCCCGTCGTCTACCGCGGCTTCCACTCCCTCGGCGTGTTCCCCGGCTCGTGCCCGGTCGACGTCGTCATCGGCGCGTGGCGCTGGGGCAAATACCTCGGGCCTGAGGCGATCGAGCAGGGCGTCGACGTCCGCGTCTCGTCGTGGAACCGCATGGCGCCGAACACGTTCCCCGCTCTCGCCAAGGCGACCGGCAACTACATGAACTCGATCCTGATTCGCCAGGAAGCAGCGATCGACGGTTACTCCGAGGGGATCGCACTCGACGTCAACGGTTACGTGAGTGAAGGTTCCGGCGAGAATATCTTCGTCATCCGTGACAGCAAGATCTTCACGCCGCCGTTCGGCGCGTCGATCCTCGGCGGCATCACGCGCGACAGCATTCTGCGCATCGCCAAAGACTTCGGCTACGAGGTCGTCGAGTCGCTGATCCCGCGCGAGATGCTGTACATCGCGGACGAGGTGTTCTTCACCGGCACCGCCGCGGAGGTCACGCCCATCCGCTCGATCGACCGGATGAAGATCGGCAGCGGCCGCCGCGGCCCGATCACCGAGCGGTTGCAGAAGGAGTTTTTCGCTTACATCAACGGCGAGATTCCAGACCGCTACAACTGGCTTACGCCCGTGTACGCGGAGCGTGATGCCGCGGTGCGGAAGCCGGCTCTCGTCGCGAGCTGACGTGCCGCGAGCGAGCACGCCGCGCGCGGTGCCGGCGATGTTCACGCGGACGATCGCCGCGCGTGCTCGCACCTTCATAGCAGGCCCTGCCGGCTCATCGAGCAGTAGCTGTGCGCGCCGATGATGAGGTGATCGAGCAGTTCGATGTCCGCGAACGCCAGCGACTCTTTCACTTTCATCGTGAATTCGAGGTCGTCGTTCGAGGGGCTCGAACTGCCGGACGGATGGTTGTGAAAGAGGACGATCGAGATGGCGTCGTCGACCACCGCCTGGCGGATGATGTCGCGCGTCGACACGAGCGCGTTGTTCGCGGTGCCGACGAAGATCTCGCGCTGCACTTTGATGCGGCGGCGTGAGTCGAGGAAGACGGCGCCGAGCCGCTCCTGCCGGTGATGGCCGTAGGCGGTGACGAGCTTGCGCCCCATGAGATCGACGTCGAAGTCGGGAAGATCGTCGGGCTTGCCGCAGAAGACGCGGCGCGCGTACTCGCCCGCGGCGAGGATGCGGGACGCTTTGGCGATGCCGATTCCCGGCACCGCCGCGAGCTCCGCCGGATCGCGCCGCATGAGCGCGGCCATGCCGTCCGCAAGGAGCTCGCGCGCGAGTTGAATCGCGTTCTTGCCGTGCATGCCCGAGCCGAGCAGCACGGCGATGAGCTCGGAGTCGGAGAGCGTCTGCACGCCATGCGCGACGAGTCGCTCGCGCGGACGTTCATCGGAGGGAAGGTCCGAGATGACATGCGTCATCGCGGTGGCGCGCGGCTGCCGTGGTGCGCGCGCCGCGGCCGCAGCCGGCGAGCGTCTGCAGACGGTGCGTGACGCGGCGTTCGGCAGCGCGTTGATCGAAGTAAGAGTGTGGACGACGTCGGTCATCGCGATTTCTCCGGGGTCGTTGCGTGCGGATTGAGCTCGGAGTCGGAGAGCGTCTGCACGCCGTGCGCGACGAGTCGCTCGCGCGGACGTTCATCCGAGGGAAGGTCGGAGATGACATGCGTCATCGCGGTGGCGCGCGGCTGCCGTGGCGCGCGCGCCGGAGCCGCAGCCGGCGAGCGTCTGCAGATGGTGCGTGACGAGGCGTTCGGCAGCGCGTTGATCGAAGTAAGAGTGTGGACGACGTCGGTCATCGCGATTTCTCCGGGGTCGTTGCGGGTCGGGCTTGAGGACCTCTGCAAACGGTGAATGGCAGAGGCAGCGAAACCCTCCCGCTCATCGCAGCTGCTCCAGGATCGCGTCGACGATCGGCGGAATCGCGGTGCCCGCCTTTTCCGCGACGACGAGATCGCACGAGGAGCGGAACGGCGTCATATCGGGATTGATCTCGATCGACAGGCCGTGACAGAAGTGGACGAGGCTCGAGGCGGGGTAGACGATGCCGGACGTGCCGATGACGAGGAGGAGGCTCGTGCGCTCGATGGCGTGAACGGATCGTTCGATCGTCTCCATCGGGATGCGTTCGCCGAACCAGACGACGTCGGGGCGCAGCAGTGCGCCGCAGGAGCAGCGCGGCGGAAGTTCGGGAAACGCATCGCGGCGCGTCGACGTCGTTCCCTCGCGCGTGCAGCAGACGCGAAAGATGTTGCCGTGGAGCTCCGTGACGTGTTCCGAGCCTGCGCGCGCGTGCAGTCCGTCGATGTTCTGCGTGATCACGAGCGCGTCGTGAAGGCGGGCGATGGCATCGTGTGCGGCGTTCGGCTTCGCCTCGCGAATGAGCTTGCGGCGCCACTCGTACCACTCCCACACGAGCGCGGGATCGCGAGCGAACGCTTCCGGGGTCGCGAGGTCTTCCGCGCGGAACGTGCGCCACAGACCGTCGGCGTCGCGGAAGGTGGGGATGCCGCTTTCGGCGGACACGCCGGCGCCGGTGTAGACGACGACGCGTTCGAGCGCGAGATTGCGGATGGCGGCGATGGCTTCGTCGATGCTCGTCACGCGAACGAGACTAAATCGACGGTGTCAACAGGCCCGTGAAAATCTACCGGAGCGGAGGATCCGCCGGTTTCCGAGGGCAACGTTTCGTGTGCAAATCGATACGCGGCGTAGAACGCGCGCATCGATGCCACGAATCAGATCTTCGGAATCATGTCGTCGTGCACTTCGATGAACGCGTCCTTGCGGAGCGTTTCGACGTACGCCTTGTAGTCGCGCTGGAAGGTCTCTTCGCTCGCGTCCTTGCGTAGCTTGCCTTTGATCGATTCGAACGCCGGCACTTCGGACGGCAGGCGCTGCTCGACTTTCAGGATGTGCCAGCCGGACTTCGTTTCGATCGGGCCGAGGATGGCGCCGGTCTGCGCGTTGAAGACGGCGGTGTCGAGGTCGGCGACCATGTCGCCTTTGTTGATCTCGCCGACGTCGCCGCCTTTGTCGCGGGTGCTGGCCTCGGACATCGTGGACGCGATCTGCGCGAAGTCGGCGCCTTGCTTGCGGACGGCGGCGGCGATCTCGGTGGCGCGCTGGTGTGCTTCGAGCTCCTTCGCGGGCGTGTCGGGTTTCAGGACGACGATCTCGCGCAGGTGCGCGCGCTCGGGGAGGCGGTACGTTTCCTTCTCGCGGTTGTAGCGCTCGCGGAGCTCGGCGTCGGTGAGATCTTCGCGGCTGCGGAGCTCGCGGCTGAAGACTTTCTGCGTGAGGAGCGTGTCGCGGAGGCGCGTCTCCATCTCGGCGCGCGTGAGGCCGGACTGGCGCAGCGAGTCTTCGAACTGCTGGTCGGTGCTGATGTTGTACTGCTGTTTGAGGTGGGCGATCGCTTCCTTGATTTCGCTCTCGGAGATGGAGATGCCGAGGCGGTCCGCGCGGTCTTTGATGAGCAGCTCGCTGACCATGTCGTTGACGAGGTTCTTGCGAACGGCGTCCTTGCGCGCGGCGACCTGCTCGGGCGGCGTGTTCTGCTGGACTTCGTTCAGCATGTCGCGCAGGCGGCGCTCGTACTGCGTGCGCGTGACGATGCGGTCGCCGACGCGGATGACGATTCCTTCGAGCAGCTCGGCGCGAACGGAGACGGCCGCGACGGTGAGGGCAAGGGCGATGAGACTCTTTTTCATGGTCAGATGCTCAGACGTGCTTGCGGGACAACAAGTTCGGCGCTACTCGTCTTCCGCCTTCGGAAGGGTGCCCGAGTAGCGGTACGGCAGCCGGCGTGTCAGCACCGCGATCTTCATTTCCTGCCGGCATTTGGCGACGAGTTGGGCGAGGCGGTCGCGCAGCGCGTCTTCCTTCATGCGCGTGCGGATCAGCGGCTCGGCGGAGCGGAAGTCGAGCATGCCGGGCGCGCGGCGCTCGTCGACCTGAAAGATGTGGAAGCTCGAGTCCGTGCGGATGACATTGCTGAACGTGCCCGCGGGGAGGCGGAAGATCTCGTCCTCGAACATCTTCGGCAGTTCGCCGCGGCTGACGAAGCCGATCTCGCCGCCGCGTTTCGCGTTCGGCGCGAGCGAGTACTGCGTGGAGAGGTCCGCGAACGACGCGCCTTCCTTCAGCTTCTTCACGATGTCGTTGGCGAGGTTCTCGTCGTGCACGAGGATCTGGCGGACGCGCACTTCCTCGCCGCTGCGGAAGTCGGCCTGGTGCTGCATGTAGTACGACTGCACGTCCGCGTCGCTCGGCTCCGTGACTTCGGACATCAGCTGCGCGAGCACTTTGTCGCGGCGCATCTGATCGCGTTTCTCGATGACCGTCGCGCCGGCTTCCGTGCGCACGGCCGCGGCGATCTTCTCCGCCGGCACTTCGACGCCGTGCGAGGCCGCGTATTCGGACACGATGATCTCTTCCTCGACGAACTGATCGAGCATCGCGCTCGCGGCCTCCGGCGTCAGCTGTGAGAGATCGGTACCGCCGTTGTGATCGAGATAGCGTTTGAAGTCGCCGAGGGTAATCATGCGTTCGTTGACGCGCGCGATGACGTCGGGAGGAACGGCCGGCTTCCGCTTGCACGCGTGCAGGCCGAGGAGCGGAACGAGGAGCGTGAAGATCGCGACGCGGCGGGCGAACATGCGACGGGCTGGGGCGGAGTCTATCAGAGCGGACGCGGCGCCGCGGTGACGTTCAGGCGGCGATGCCGCGCAGCACTTCCTCGATGACGCCGATGATCTCCGTGCCGTGCTCGCGCAGCGGGAACGACAGCACGCCGTTCGGCGAGAACTTCGCCTGCGGATTTTCGCTGATGAACAGCAGCAGCTTGTTCGGATCGATCTTCGCGTTCTGCGTCAGCTTCAGCACGCCGCGCGGTCCCTCGCGCACGATCGACACGACGCCGAGCGTCTTCGCGAACCATTTCACGCGGACGAAGTGCAGCAGGCTCTCGACATTCGGCGGCAGCGCGCCGAAGCGGTCGCGCATCTCGTTGCGGATGTCTTCGAGCCGCGCTTCCGAGGAGGCTGACGCGATCTTCTTGTAGAAGGTCATGCGCAGGTTCTCGTCGCTGATGTAGTCCTTGGGGATGTAGATGTCGACGCCGAGGTTCATCGACGTCTCGACTTCCTCCTCGATGGTCTCGCCCTTCATCTCGCGGATCGTTTCCTCGAGCAGCTTCGTGTACATCTCGAAGCCGACGGCGGCGATCTGCCCCGACTGTTCGCCGCCGAGAATGTTGCCTGCGCCGCGGATCTCGAGGTCGCGCGCGGCGATGCGGAAGCCGGCGCCGAGATCCGAGAACTCCTGAATCGCGGCGAGGCGTTTGCGCGCGTCGCCGCTGAGCACGCGGTCCGACGGCACGAGCAGATAGCAGAACGCGAGGCGGTCGCTGCGTCCGACGCGGCCGCGCAACTGGTAGAGCTGCGAGAGGCCGAAGCGCTCCGCGTGATTGATGAGGATCGTGTTGCACGCGGGAATGTCGATGCCGTTCTCGATGATGGTCGTGGCGAGCAGCACGTCGAACTTGCGCTCGATGAACGCGAGCATCGCTTTTTCGAGCTCGCGCTCGTCCATCTGTCCGTGGCCGACGATCACGCGCAGTCCGGGCACGAGGTTCTCGAGGTACTCCTTCATCGCGTAGATCGACTCGACGCGGTTATGGACGAAGAAGACCTGGCCGCCGCGGCCGATCTCGAATTCGATGGCCTCGCGGATGAACGTGTCCTGGAACGGCACGAGCGCGGTCTGGATCGCGAGGCGGTCTTTCGGCGGCGTCTCGATGACGGAGATGTCGCGGATGCCGGTGAGCGACATGTGCAGCGTGCGCGGAATCGGCGTCGCCGACATCGACAGCACGTCGACCGATTTCTTGATCGTCTTCAGTCGCTCTTTCTGCGCCACGCCGAACCGCTGCTCTTCGTCGATGATCAGCAGGCCGATGTCCTTCCACTGCACGTCCTTCGAGAGGAGCCGGTGCGTGCCGACGACGACGTCGATCTCGCCCGCTTCGATCTTCTTGAGAATCTCGCGCTGTTCCTTCGCCGAGTAGTAGCGCGTGAGCAATTCGACGGTGACGGGGAACGATGCGAAACGGCGCAGGAACGTGCGGTAGTGCTGGAACGCGAGGACGGTCGTCGGCGCGAGCACCGCGACCTGTTTCCCGTCCATCACCGCCTTGAACGCGGCGCGCATGGCGACCTCGGTTTTGCCGTAGCCGACGTCGCCGCACAGCAGGCGATCCATCGGCTTGCGCGATTCCATGTCGCCCTTCACGTCTTCGATCGCCGACAGCTGATCCTCGGTCTCGTCGAACTCGAACGCATCCTCGAAATCGAACTGCCACGGCGAGTCCTTGCCGAAGGCGTGGCCGCTCACCATGCGCCGCGTGGCGTAGAGCTTGAGGAGCTCGTCGGCCATGTCGCGCATCGCTTTCTTGACCGACGCTTTTGTGCGCGCCCACGTGGTGCCGCCGAGCTTGTCGAGGCGCGGCTGCGCGTCCTCACCCGCGGTGTAGCGCTGGATGAGGTTGAGGTTCTCCATCGGCATGAGCAGCTTGCCGCCGCCGGAGTACTCGATCTGCATGACCTCGCGCTCGGTGTCGCCGAACGGGATGCGCTGCAACCCGAGGAAGCGGCCGACGCCGTGATCGACGTGCACGATGTAGTCGCCGGCTTTGAGATCGCGCAGATCGGAGACGAACGCTTCCGACTTGCGGCGCTTGCCGCCGACGCGCGTCGACGTCGGCGGTTCGAAAAGGTCCCATTCGGAGTAGATGGCGAGGGCGAGGTCTTCGAGGACGAAGCCGCGCGCCAGGTTGCCGGCGGTGATGGTCAGCTCGGCGCCGATGCGGTTTTCGGAGAAGGGGACGTCGAACTCTTTGAGGAGGCGCTCGATCTTCTCGCGGCCGCCTTTCGTCGCGGCGAAGAAGATCTGCTGCAGCTCGCTCTGCTGCACGGTCGCGGGGAATTCGCTGAGGCGGTTGTTGTAGCGCTCCGTGGCGGACGCGCGGAGGCGCAGCTCGTCGAACTCGCGCGAGGCGATGTGGACGTCGCTCAGCGCGATGCGCGCGTTGGCGATGAAGTCGAGGATGTCCTGCGCCGGCGCGACGAGCCGCTCGGGCGGATAGACGGCGCGGCCTTTCTCGGCGGCGGCCTCGTACTCGTTGCGCAGGAGCGTTTCGTATTTCGAGATCGTGGTGGTGATCTGGTCGGGCTCGACGAGCAGCAGGTCCCAGTCGCGGATGTAGTCGGCGAAGGTGGCGTTCGGCACCGCGACGGGAACGTAGTGCTCGATGCCGGGGAACGTCTGCGCTTCGTCGAGACGCTCGATCTTGTCCGCGACGTCGTACTTGAAGTGCGGATCCATGAAGTCGAGCGAGAGGCGGCGGGCGATGGCGCGACGCACGTCGCGCGTCACGGGGAACTGCGCGATCGGATAGATCGTGACGGGTCCCGACGCGTCGCCGGAGCGCTGGGTCTCGACGTCGAACCAGCGCAGCGAGTCGATCGTGTCGCCGAACAGCTCGACGCGGATCGGCGACGCCGTGTTTACGGGAAAGAGATCGAGGATGCCGCCGCGAAACGCGAACTCGCCCGCCTCGCCGACGAGGTCCGTGCGCACGAAGCCGTTGTCGACGAGCTTCTGCAGCAGCTCGCGCATGTCGAGCTCGTCGCCTTCCGCGAGCCGCACGATGCGCGCGCGAAAGTCTTCCGCGAGCGGCAGCCGCTGAAAGAGCGCGCGCGTCGGAATGACGAGGACGTCCGCGGAGCCCTCGATGAGCATGCCCAGCGCGCGGATCTCTTCGCGCGCGACGCCGAGGGCGGGCGCGACGTCCTGATACGGCGAGAGCGACGGCGCGGGATAGACGGAGACGCACTGCGGATCGCGATGGAAGAGTCGCAGCGCGGTCTCGAAGTCCGCCATCGCCGCGTCGCCCGGCATGATCACCGCGAGCGGGCGGCGATGGTGATCCTGCAACGCGGCGATGAGCAGAGCGCGTGCCTCGACGGTGGCGCCGGTGACGTCGATGCGCCCCTCGGCCGCGAGCATGCGCCGAAAGAACGGAGCGCGCGCGACGCGCGCGCGGAGATCGGAGATCAAAGGGTCGTGGCGGTCCATCCGCGCGCGCGATTCTACTTGGGAGCTACGGCGCGAAATATCCTTTGATCGTTCGCGCGGTGAGCTTCGGCGAGTCGAGCACCACGCGGACGCGGCGCCACTCGTTCGACTTCGACAGATCGGAGACCTGATACGTGATCGCAAACTGCGCGCGCAGGTCCTTTTCGATCTCGTTGTATTTGGCCATGAGGTTCTGCTCGGTGGCGATGGCGACGAAGCCGCCGGTCTCGCCGGCGAGGTAGCGCAGGCGATCGAGGTCGCGCGCGTCGCTCTCGCCGCCGCTCTCGTACGCGATGAAGTAGATCGGAATGCCCGCTTCGCGTGCGGTCTGCTGGATGTCGTCGTACGTGTAGTTCGACGAGTTGTCGCTGCCGTCGGTGAGGATCACGATCGCGCGGCGGTTCTTCTCGTCGTGCAGCTCGCGGATCGCGCTCATGACGCCGTCGTACAGCGCCGTGCGTCCCAGCGGCCGGATGCCTTCGAGCGCTTTGGCGACCTGCGCGCGGTCGTCGGTGAGCGCCTGCTTGCGGCGCGGCACGTCCTGCACGGCGGTCACGCTGCAGCGGTCGCCCGCTTTGAGCGAGCGCGCCACGAACTCCGCGGCCGCTTTCTCCGCGTGGTCCATCGAGTAGGTCATGCTCGCGGACGCGTCGAGCAGCAGCGCGATCGAAATCGGCTGATCGAACGCCTTGCCGAACTCGATGATCTTCGCTTCCGATTCGTTGTCGAGGATGCGGAAGTGCGAGGCGTCGACGTCGTCGCGCGTCTGCCCGTTGCGGTCGACGACGGAGACGAAGATCGGCACCGTGCGCACCTGCAGCTCTTCCGCGTGGACGTTGCCCGCGGGCGACCAGAAGTCCGCCGCTTCTTCTCCCGACTTCGTTTTCGCGGTGACCTGCACCAGTCCCGCCGCCAACATCCCCTCGGGGATCGTGAAGCGATACGGCTCACTCGTCGCCGTCTGCGCGACGCGGCCGTTGTCCCACAGCTGCACGCTCACGATCGGATCGTCTTTCGGCGCGGTGACCGCCGCCTCGAACACGCGCGCGGCGAGATCGACCGGCTGCACTTTCAGCGTCAGAGGAAGGTTGCCGCGGTTGATCGTCTGCTGCCACTGCGCGCGCTTGCCGCCCGCGCCGCGCACGACGACGCCGATGCGGTGCTGGATCGCGATCGGACCGAAGTCGACGGCCACGTGATACGGCGAGAGCAGGCTGTCGGCGACTTTCTGGCCGTCGACCGTCACCGTGACTTTGGCGTTGTCGAGACCGGGGTCGACGGCGAGGTCGACGATGCCGCTGTATTCGCCCGCGAGCTCGTGCTCGCTGTTGCGCGCGAGAACGAGCTGCGTGGCGGCGGCGCGGGTGGCGGTGGCGAGGAGGAGGAGCGCGAGGAAGGCGAGCAGCGTCGTGTCAGGGCGCGGACGGGGTGGGGGGACTTCCGTGGGTTGCTTCATAAATCCGCCGATATTCAAAACGGTTCCGGGTAACCGTCTTCACATAGAGTCGTGTCTCCGCATAAGGAATCGTTTCGATGAATCGGTCGATGTCATCGGCGGGCGTCATCTCAAGCCATGTGCCAACGGCCTGTTCGCCCGCGTTGTAGGCGGCGATGGCGAGGATGGGGTTGCTACGCATGCGCGCGAGTTTCTGCGCGTACTCGGCCGCGCCGACGGCGATGTTCGTCGCGGGATCGAAGAGCTGCTCGCGCGAGACCGTTTCCGCGACGCCGGCCGCGCTCGCGATTTGCGTCGCTTCCTCCGGCATGATCTGCATGAGGCCGACCGCGCCGGCGTTCGACACCGTCGACGGCTCGAACCCGCTCTCCTGGCGGATGATCGACGCGACGAGATACGGATCGACGCCGCGCTTCTCCGCTTCGGCGCGGATCGCATCAAAGTACGCGAGCGGGAAGAGGATCTCCCAGAAGCGCTGCGGGATGTTCGTGCCGCCGTGGCGCACGAAGTTGCGGAAGCGGCGCTGCAGCACGGAGTTCGCCTTGAACGGCTCGCCGCCGCTGACGTAGACGTCCGCGAGCAGGAACGCGACCGCGGGATTGTCGTCGTATTTCGCCGCGAGCAGTTTCATCTCCCGCGCGGCGCTGCGCGTGAGCTCGAGCTCGAGCAGTTCGTCGACGGCCCCGAAGCGTGGATCGCTCAGCGTCGAGAGCTGCGCGTCGATGTCGGGAAACGCGGCGGTCGAAGCCATCGGCGTGTTGCGCACCGACGGCCAGAGCTCTTTCGCGCGATACGCGTAGTAGCTGAACGGATACTCGGCGACGATCTGCGCCGCCTTCGCATCGCGGCGCGCGGCATCGCCGGCGCGGTCGTAGAGCTTCGCCGACCAGAAGAGCGAGTTCGTCTTCCAGTCGCCGTCGGGATATTGCGCGATGTAGCGGTCGAACGTCCGCAGCGCGTCGTCCGTTTTGCCGGCGAGGAGATACGTCCAGCCGAGGTTCCAGATGTTCTCGCCGTCGCTGCCGGTGGCGCCGCCTGCGATCGCGGCGTCGAGGTCGGCGATCGCGCGCGTGTAGTCGATCTGATCGGTGATGAAGAACTTCGCGCGCTGCACTTTCGCGTCGAGAGTCTCGCGGCTGGTGGGGAAGTCCTTCTCCAGCTTGGCGATGCCGGCGAGAAACTCCTGCGGCTGACCCGCGCGCCACGCGGCGCGCGCGCGGAGGAGGATCAGCGCGGGATCGCCGAGATCGGCGTACGTCGTCTCCTGCAGCAGCTGCGTGTAATGCCGCGAGTTGAAGAGGGCCCGCATGCGCGCGCCGCGCGCCTCGGGCGCGCCGGGCGTGCGGTTGTACAGCTCGAGCGCCTCGTCGTAGTGATCCGTGCGCGCGAGCTTGCCCGCGAGCGCGAGCTGATCCGCTGGCGGAAGCTGCGCGATCGACGTGCGCAGCGCGGCGTACGTCTGCTCCGTGTAGCGCCCCTGCGTGTAGTCGTTGAGGAGGCGCATGCGCAGCGTCGTGGCGAGATCGGCGCGATCCGCTTTCGCGAGCGCGGTCGCGAGCGCGACGAAGTCGCCTTCGGTGAGCTCGTCGATCGGTACCTGCATCGCCTGCGCGAACGCGGCATCGGTCGCCGCGCGGTCGCTCTGTTGCGCGTAGAGCGCGGGCAAACGCAGGCGCGCGACCGTTGCCGCCGACGTCTCGCCGAGCGCGACGAGCTGCGATGCGACGGAAACCGCGCGTGCGAGATCGTTCGTCGCCACCGCCGCGTCGATCGTGCGCAGGCGCAGGAACGGCGCGACGATCGGGTTCGCCTCCGCCGCCTTATCGAGCAGCGGCAGCGCTTCCGCGTAGCGTTTCTCCTCGACGAGCGACAGCGCGTGCAGCGCGAGCGCGCGTCGCCGCGTCGTTTCATCCGCCGACGTCGACAACGCTTCCAGCGCGGCGTCGTACTTCGCGCGATCGTCGTGCAGCGCGCGCGCGTCCTCGAGCGTCGTCACGCTCGGCGCGACCACGGCCGGCGGCGCCGCCACCGGCGCGGTCTGCGCGCTCCGCGGTTGCGCGCATCCCCACATCCAACCACCCGCTACGACTGCGGCAACGACTGCGGTACGGCCCTGACCCATCGCTCCCCCTCGGATTCGAATCCCACGCGCCGGAAGAACTCGCGCGCCTCGCCGGCGTCGTCGACGACGATCGTCCGCCGGTCCATCTTCGCGGCGAGCTGCTCGAGCTCGCGCAGCATCACGCGCCCGATCCACTTCCGTCGCAGCTCGCGCGCGACGACGATCTGCTCGAGGCGCATCGCGTCGTCCTCGATGTCGATGCCGATCACCGCGACGACGTCGCCGAGGAGCTTCCCGAGCAGGCCGCATGCCGGAGGCGTGACGCCGGGCGCGTGACGCGCGAAGAAGGCGTGCAATGCGTCCGAATCGGACGCTTCGATGGGGCGGACGAAGAGGCGAAGACCGCGCACGGGATGGAGTGTAACTGCCGGACTGGAATGCTCTTACAGCATATTCCAACCAGCAAATAATTTCTTGACAAAAATGTTGCGCGCCGCGACACTGCCACACGGTTCAGCTCCGGCAAAAATTAGCGTCCAGGCGAATTACTATGAACGTGCAGCAGGCGATCGCCCAATTCCTCGAACATGGGCAGCAGGTGCGCAATCTGTCCGATCGGACACTGCGCGCATACCAGTCGGACCTCGCGCAGTTTCACCTGCACATGAACGACACGCCGGCCGTCGAGATCACGCCGGAGCATCTCGAGACCTATCTCGACAAGCTCGGCGGCGGTCCGTATCGCGACACGTCCATCCGCCGCAAGGTCGCCGCGCTGAAAGTCTTCTTCCGCTATCTCGAAGAGCAGGGCATCGTCAGCGAGTCGCCGGCGCGCCGCCTCAAGATCCGCAAGCCGATCGAGAGCCGCGTGCCGACGGTGCTGTCGCAGCGTGAAGTGCGCGCGCTCCTCGCCGCGCCGAAGGAGCAGGTCGCCGAGCTCACCGCGTCGCGCGATCATTCCGCCGGCAGCCGCAACCGCTACTTCTGCGCGGTGCGCGACAACGTCATCCTCGAGCTGCTCTTCTCGACCGGCATCCGCATCGGCGAGCTGGTCGCGTTGAACGTCGCCGACGTCGATCTCGATCGCCGGCAGATCCAGATCACCGGACGCGCGACGCGCGGCCGCGCGGTCATGCTCGCCACCGACGACGTCGTCGGCGCGATCGGCTCGTACCTCGAGCTCCGCTCCGAGCGCAGCCTCGCGACGCCCGCGCTCTTCGTCGGCCGCTCCGGAACGCGCCTCACCATCTACTCGATCGAGAACATCTTCAAGAAGCACGTGCGCCTCGCCGAGATCAAGCGCCACGTGACGCCGCACGCGCTGCGCCACACCATGGCCGCGATGCTCGTCTCCTCCGGCGCCGACATCAAGGACGTGCAGGAAATCCTCGGCCACGCATCGATTCTCTCGACGCAGGTCTACACGCGCCTCCCCATCCAGAAGCGCGCGAAGAGCACGCCGCAGCACATCACGCGCATCGTCGCCGAGGCCGCGGGCACGCGCCTCATGATCAAGAAGCAGTAGCAACCGCGCTACTGCTTCTTGTCCCGCACGACGACGCCGGTCGCTTCCTCGATCGCGCGCATCACCTTCTGAAAGCCGGCGAGGTCGCGAGGCGACACGCGTTCGCCGATGGCCTGCTCGAGCTCTTCGACGAGCGCGTTCACGCGCACGGCGGCTTTGCGGCCGTCTTTCGTCAGCGCGACGAGCAGCGAGCGGCGATCGTTCGGGTTCTCCTCGCGCGCCACGAGGCCGCGCTCCTCGAGCCGGTCGAGGATGCTCGTCATCGTCGAATGCTTCGCGCCGAAGACGCGCGTGAGCTCCGAGACGGGACACGGTCCGTACGGCACGAGGTAGGTGAGGAGATGCCCTTCGATCGAGGCATGATCGGGCGAACGCTCTTCGAACCAGAGCGCGATCTGGCGGGTGGCGCGGTGGAGCGGGGAGAGGAAGGTCAGCGGCATATTACGAAATCGTAACAACGCGAATTACTACGATATCGTAGTATAGCAGCATCATGACGAATCAGCTCGCGGAGACCCTCGCCACGCAATTCAACATGACTGCCTTCATCGCCAACCGCAACCTCGACGGCCTGACGCACGAGGAGTCGCTCGTCGCCGCCGCGCCCGGCGGCAACAGCACGAACTGGATCCTCGGGCACGTCGTGGCCACGCGGAACGTCGTGCTCTCCGCCGTCGGCCAGCAGCCGGTGTGGGGCGAAGAGGAGCTGCGCCGCTACCGCCGCGGCAGCGGTCTTCTCGATGTGGACGACGCGCTGCCGCTCGACGACATCCAACGCGCGTTCGCCGAGTCGCAGGAGCGCCTCCTCGCCGGCATCGCCTCCGTGCCCGCCGACGACTGGGCCAAGCCCGCGCCGTTCAACGTCGGTCCCGTCGCCGAAACGCTCGGCAGTCTGCTCACGAAGATGGCCATTCACGAGGGCTATCACCTCGGCCAGACCGGCATTCTGCGGCGCGTCGTCGGCAAGGAAGGCGCGCTCAAGTAGCGCGCGGCGGCAACTTCGCGCCGCACGCGCCGTATATCCGCGCATGCTGCGCATCACCGACGTCTCGAAGCGTTTTCGTTCCGGCAACTACGGCGTCCGCGATCTCTCGTTCGAAGTCCGCGGCGGCGTCCTCGGCCTACTCGGTCCCAACGGCGCCGGCAAGACGACGCTCATGCAGATGATCGCCACGGTGACGAAGCCGACCGCCGGCTCGATCTTTTTCCGCGACGAGGACGTCGTCGCCAAGCCCGACGCGCTCCGCCGCCGCCTCGGCTATCTGCCGCAGGACTTCGGCGTCTACGACAACCTCACCGCGCTCGAGTTCCTCAACTACTTCGCCGCGCTCAAAGGCGTGCGCAGCCGCACGAAGATTCAGGAGACGCTCGAGCTCGTGAACCTGCACCAGGTCGCGAACCGCGCCGTCGGCGGTTTCTCCGGCGGCATGAAGCAGCGCCTCGGCATCGCGCAGGCGCTGATCAACGATCCCGATCTCGTCATCGTCGACGAGCCGACCGCGGGGCTCGATCCCGAGGAGCGCGTGCGGTTCCGCAATGTCCTGTCGGATATCGGGATGGGACGGCTGGTGATCCTCTCGACGCACATCGTCTCGGACGTCGAGTCGATCGCGACGGAGATCGCCATCATGCGCGAGGGCGCGCTGGTCGCGCTCGCGCCGCCGGAAGAGCTGATGCGCCGCGCGAAAGGGAGCGTGTGGGAAGTGGTGGTGTCGTCGGAGAAGTTCGACGAGCTGCGGCGCACCCTGCACATCTCCAGCGCCGTGCGGAAGTCGAGCGGCGTGCAGGCGCGCATCGTCTCGCCGTTCCCGCCGGTGCCGCTCGCGACGCCGGTCGAGCCGACGCTCGAAGACGCGTTCCTCTTCACCATGCGCAACGGAGAAGGGCGCAATGGCGCGGCGACCGCGCCGACGAACGCGGCGGCGGTCGCATGAGCGAGCGTCTGTCGCGTCTCGCCGCGATCGTGCGCGCGGACTTTCTGATCCGCCTCCGCCGGCCGTCGACGGCGATCATCTTCCTGCTGCTCTCCGCGTCCGCGTACCTCTGGGTGCCGGCGCCGTCGACCGGCAAGTGTCTGATCCAGGTCAACGGCCATCGCGCGCTGTACGACTCGGCGGCCATCGGCATGGCCACGGCGATGCTCGGCACGATCTTCATCGGCCTGGCCGGCTTCTACGTCGTCTCGAATGCGATCCGCCGCGACGTCTTGTCGCGCTGCGGCTACGTCATCGCGTCGACCACGATGCGCGGCAGCGAGTATCTCGCCGGCAAGTTCGCGGGCAACGTCGTCTTCCTGACGGTCTTCATGAGCGGCTTCATGCTCGCGTCGATGTCGATGCTGATCGTGCGCGGCGAGGCGCCGCTCCAGCCGCTCGTGTTCATCACGCAGTACCTGCTGCTCGTGCCGCCGGTGATCGTGTTCGTCTCGGCGCTGGCGATCCTCTTCGAATGCACGCCGGGGCTGCGCGGCAAGTTCGGCGATGTCGTGTACTTCTTCCTGTGGGCGGGCTCCGCGGGCGCGGCGGCGAGTCTCATCGACCGTCCTAATCCGCCGGTGTGGCCGCGCTACATCGACTTCACCGGTCTCGGTTTCTCGATGCATCAGCTCGGCGACACGCTGCACACGCAGTCGGTGTCGATCGGGGCGAGCTCGTTCGATGCGTCGAAACCGACCATCGTCTTCCCGGGACTGCACTTCGAGTGGGCGTGGGCGGGACCGCGCATCGTGTCGACGCTCGCGCCGATTCTGCTGCTCGTCGTCGCGCGCCTGTTCTTCCACCGCTTCGACCCGGCGCGGTTGCGCGCGGCCGCGGCGGCGACGAAGCGCACGTGGATCGGACGCTTCAACGCGATGGCCAAGCCGCTCGCGCGTTTCGTGCTCGCGCTGATTCCGCGCGGCGGCTCCGGCTCGCTCCTCGACGCCGCGCGCGCCGACGCCGTCACGACCGTCGCCGCGTTTCCGCTCGCGATCGTCGGCGTGTTCGGACTGGCCATCGCCGCCCTCGCGTCCGACGCGCACGGCCTTCTCACCGGCGTCATGCCGCTCGCGTACGCCGCGTGCGCGATCGCGGTGGCGGACATCTCGTGCCGCGAGCAACGCGCGGGCACGTCCGCGCTCGTCTTCGCCGCGCCGCATCTGCGCCAGCGTTTCGTCGCGTGGAAGTTCCTCACGTCGATGCTCGTCGCCGCCGCGTTCCTCGCGGTTCCGATCGTGCGCGCGTCGATCCTACGCCCCGACGCCGCGCTGCCGCTCGTCGTCGGCCTCGCGTTCACCTGCGCCGCCGCGACGCTCCTGGGCATCGTGAGCGCGAATCCGAAGACGTTCATCGTCGGCTTCCTCACGTTCTGGTACGTCGCGACGCAGGACAAGGGCGCGACCGCCTCGCTCGACTTCGCCGGCTGGTTCGGCAAGGCCACGCCCGCGGTCATCGCGGCGTACGCGGGACTCGCGATGCTTTGCCTCGCCGCCGCCGCCGCGTATCACGCGCGCGTGTTGCGCGCGCGCTGGTGATCAGGGGCGGTTCTGCAGGAGATCGCGAATTTGGATCAGCAGCACCACCTGCTGCTTCGAGTAGAACCAGATGCGACCTAACGCCACGAGCGGGTAGAGAGCGACGATGATTGCGATCACGACGCCGAAGCAACCAAAGCCGGCGAACGTTTGCGCGAACGAGTCGTCCATGCGTGATCTCCTTTTTATGCGCGGGAGTTTCACTGTACGACACGCACTGGCGTGGAAAGTGGCGCTGCTCTCGTCGATGCTCGTCGCCGCCGCGCTCCTCGTTCATCTCGACCGTACGCGCGTCAATCGTGCGACCCGGCTCCGCGCTGGTGAGCAGTATTAGGTAGGGATTTCCTTCCGGATGAACCTCCTTTAGCGAGGAGGTGCTTCATGTTGTGGAGAGGAATCCGGCGACTCGCCGTCGTGAGCGTGTTCCTGTTCGCGGTCTCGTCGTTCGCGGGTGAAGACATCACGCCCGGCTGCAGGCTGCCGGCGCACACGCCGACGACGCCGCCGAAAGAGCAGGTCGGGATGTGGAAGACGGTCTTCCCTGCCGAGGGGAGCGCGGCCATCCGGCAGATCCTGGGGATGCAGACCGTGCACAACGTCATGCTGCCGTCGGGGAAGATCCTCATCGTCAGCGGCAGCAGCTGGCGCAACAAGGATCTCAAGCCGACCGACTATTGGCCGCTGAATCCGTCGCCGACCTCGCCCAAAGGCGCCATCAACCGGGCGGACGATCCGTTTCTCGACAGCAAGCTTGCCGACTACTACAAGATCGTCAACAACGCCGCGATCTACGACCCCGTCGACAACACGTTCTATCGCATCCCGCATCCGGTGCCGGTCCGCGATCCGAACGCGGCAGGGCACTTCGCGCCGGACGATCTCTTCTGCACCGGGCACCAGCATCTGCGCGACGGCAACGTGCTGTTCGCGGGCGGCACGCAGTACTACTCGCCGTTCCGCACCGGCAACAACTCCACGTGGATTTTCGACTGGAAGAAAGAGCTCTCCATCGACTGGCGCCGCGTCGACTGGCGGCAGATTCCCGCGGCGGGCAGCACGCCGTGGAACTTCGCCGGCTTCATGGAGCGCGGGCGCTGGTACGCGAGCCTGCTGCCGCTGCTCGACGGACGCCTCGCCGTGTTCAGCGGCTTCGTCGGCTTCGATCCGCCGAAGAATCCCGACATGTACCAGTTCGAGATCAACTATCTCGTCGAGTTCTTCGACTCGTCGCGGTTCGATCCGAACAATCCGAAAGCGGCGTGGCGCTCGGTCGACGTGAAGTCGACGCCGAACAGTCCGTTCACGATCGAGATCAATCCGACGTTCACGCCGACGCCCGGCACGACGTCGTGCTTTCCGCCCGCGCCGACCGCGGAGCAGTGCGTGAAGGACAACCGCTACGACGCGTTCAAGCTCTATCCCGAAAACTATCTCCTGCCCGACGGCCGCATCTATCTCACGCGCGAAGGCGACTGGGTCAGCCTGCGCACGTGCGACACGCACTTCATGCGCCGCACGAAGAACACGTACTTTGCGCGCGTGACCGGCACGCGCGACGCGCCGGGCATGACGTTCGAGCGCGGCCCCGATCGCGCGGAAGAGATCACCTCGTACGGCACGTCGCTCTGGGATCCGAACTCGAACCTCATCAGCATCCTCGGCGGACAGCCGACGTCACCGGGCGTGCTCTATCCGATCAACGCCGACGAGCCGTCGCATTTCGCGGGCGGACGCGGCAGCCGCAAGATCGAAACCTTCCATCCGTCGCCCACCGATCCCACCGGCGGCAAGTGGACGCTCGAACCGAACTTCCTCGGCGACGATCCGAATGAAGACCGCACCATGCATTACTCGATCATCCTGCCGACGAAGCAGGTGCTGATCATCAACGGCGGGAACTTCGACTTCTACGGCCCCGTCTTCGATCCGATCCTGCTCACGCCGCAATACAAAGCGGGCGTCTTCAGCGGCTACAAACGCGAGCTGATGGCGGCCGCGCTCGAGCCGCGCTACTACCACAACTCCGCGATGCTGCTCCCCGACGGCAACATCTTCGTCTCCGGCGGCAACACCGCGCGCGCCACGTACATCACGCGTCCGATTCCGCCCGCCGATCCGAATCGCGTCGGGCAGCCGAAGCCCGACCTCGACTCCGCCGACATCGACGTCTACTTCTGGAACGACGGCCCGATGGCGAAGACGCAGAAGGGCCTGCTCACGAATCCGACCGAAGATTGGGTCGCGGAGATTTACAGCCCGCCGTATCAGTTCATCGACGGCGACCGGCGCGCCGTCATCGACTTCATCTATCCGTACCCGAGCGTGCCCTACAAAACGAAGGCGACGATCGGCAACCGCGAGGTCTATCTGATGCACTCGGGCGACGTGTTCCGCGCGCACCTCGGCTACCTGCCGCAGAAATGCACGACCGACGCGTCGCTCGCGCTGATCAAGCTGCCGTCGGCGACGCACGGGTGGGAGAACGGCCAGCGGTTCATGCAGCTGCCGATCCGCTCGACCGGTGACTACACGATCGAGTTCGCCGCGCCGAACATGCGGGAGGCGAACATGCCCCCCGCGTACTACATGCTGTTCTACGTCGACTGCATGGGCAAGCCGAGCATCGCGAAGATGGTGCGCTTCGACAACGAGGCAACGGAACCGTAGACGCTCAACGTTTCCCGCCGCGTGCCCAGCGCGCGGCGGGATCGATCCATTCGCGGCGCGGGGCGTAGAGGAAGCCGTGGCGCAGGCCGAGGCGGAGCTCGAGCTCGTCATGCTCTCGCAGCGCGCCGGCGCGGCGGAAGAACGGCGCGCACGACACGCCGAAGTCGTCGCCGGCGTCGTAGATCGAGAGCACGTGGCCGGAGAGGCGGATGTCGTAGTTCTTGTAGACCCAGTCGTTGCAGTCGCCGAGGAGCACGTAGCGGACGTCGGGGTTCTGCAGGAGCGTCGAGGCGCGCATCGTGATGATCGCGCCTTTCGACGCGCCGATCACGGTGATGTGCGACGGCGGGACGCCGCGGCGCAGCAGCGTGCGCACCTCGTCCGCGACGCGTTTGGCGTAGACGTTCACGTCCGCGCCTTTCGGCCGCTGCTCGCTCGAGACGATGAAGCCGCCGTCGCGGAACGCCTTCAGGATCGCGTCGTATTCGTAGACGCCGAACTCCGTCGACGGACGGCGTCCGCCTTCCTCGACCGCTTTGCCGTGCACGTAGATCACGTAGCGTTCGGATTTCGCGTAGACGTGGCAGGCGACGAGGACGAGCGACAGCGCGAGCAGGCGTTTCATGCGCAGTACATTAACGCCGCGGACGCGTGCGCGTCTTGCGCCGCGGTTGCGTTTTGTCGCGCGCGTCGCGCCGGAATGCGGCCGGTGTGACTCCGGCATAGGCGCGGAACGTCGCGGTGAAGTGGCTCTGGGACGAGAAGCCGGCGGCGAGCGCGATCTCCGCGAGCGGCACGTCCGTCGACGCGAGCAGCGACTGCGCGTGCTCGACGCGCAACTGCCGCAGCAGCTCGCCCGGCGTACAGCCGAAGCGCGCGCGGAAGACGCGGGCGAAATGCGCGCGGTGGACGCCCGCGTCGGCGCGAGCGCGGATAGCGTCGCGCCGCGCGCGAAGTCGTCGCGCAGACGTTCGTACGCGCGGGCGAGCCAGCGCGGCGCGATCGGGTCACGCGGCGTGCGCACGAGCGAGGCGGCCAGCTCGACCGACAGCGCGTCGATGACGAGCGGCGACAGCGCGTCGCGGCGGCGCAGCTCGTCGCGCATGCGGCGTGCGATCGACGCGCTGTCCGGCGCGAGGATCGCCGGCGCGTCGGGAAGCGTGCGGCCGAGGAGACGGGTGAGGCGCGAGGGATCGAGCTCGATGCGGAAGACGTGCAGGCCGGCCGCGGAGAGCGTCGTCACGTGACGCGCCTCGGCGGGATGAAACGCCACCGCGCCGGCTGCGACGTCGAGCGCGTGCGCGCCGTAGCTCTCGCGATAGCTGCCGGACAGCACGAAGCCGAAATACGGCCGCGCGTGCGCGTGCCGCGGCGTGCGCAGCGACGACGCGTAGCGGCAGTCGACGAGCGTCACGCCGTCGAACTCCACGCTCGCGTTGCGGCGCGCGTAATCGGCACCCGCGGGCAGCGTGTCGCTCATCGCAAGGTCTCCTCCGCGCGCGCGAAGCCGGCCGACGCGAGCACGTCCGCCGCGCGCGGCGCGTCGCCTTCCTTCACGAAAACCCAGTCGCGCGAGAACGTCGAGACCACGAGGATGTCCAGCCCCGCGTCGCTCAGCGCGGCGGACAGTTTCGCGATGAAGCCGACGCAGTAGAACGGATGCGCACAGTCGATCGACAGCAGCAGCCAGCGGTCGGGATTGACCTCGATGACGTCGGCGGCAGCCAGTCCTTCCGGCGTCGTCACCACCGTCGTCTCGCGCTCGTCGCGCGCGATCATGAGATGCTGTCCGGCATCGCGCACCGCCGCCGCGCGCGCCCAGACGTACGTCCCGGCGAAGCGGAAGGTGCTGTGATGGATCACGTCCTCGGTCGACGGAGGGATCTCGATGCTCACGCGGCGGATTTTAACCTTCGCACTCCTGACGCTCGCGCTGCAGGCCGGCGCGTCGCAGCGCGACGCGTTCGTCGCGGCGGCGAAGGCGCAGGTCGGTGTCACGCGCGCATACGATCCCGCGTACCGCCAGCTCGCGTATCCCGGAGGCGACATCCCGCTGAGCCGCGGCGTTTGCAGCGACGTCGTCATCCGGGCGATGCGCAAGGCCGGCTACGACCTGCAGGTGCTCGTGCACGAGGACATGCGCGCGCATTTCGATGCATATCCAAGGAAATGGGGGCTGCGCAAGCCGGACGCGAACATCGACCACCGCCGCGTGCCGAACCTGGCCACCTTCTTCACGCGCCAGGGACGCGCGCTGCCGGTCACGCGCGACGCCCGCGACTACGCGCCGGGCGACATCGTCACCTGGCGCCTCGCGTCGGGCGTGCCGCACATCGGCGTCGTCAGCGACGTGGCCGCAGGCGACACGAGCCGGCGGATGGTCGTGCACAACATCGGCTGGGGCGCGCAGCTCGAGGACGTGCTCTTCGCGTACGAGCTGACCGGCCACTACCGCTGGTTCCGCTGACGTTCATCTGACGCGATGCACGCCATCGACTTCGTCATCATCGCGGCGTATCTCGCGGCGGTGCTCGCGTCCGGACTCTGGTTCGGCCGCCGCCAGAAGACGACCGAGCAGTACTTTCTCGCCGGCCACGCCGTGCCGTGGTGGGCGATCGCGGCCTCGATCGTCGCCACCGAAACGTCGACCATCACGTTCATCTCCGTGCCCGGCATCGCCTGGGCGCGCGGCGGCGACTTCCGCTTCCTGCAGGTCGTCTTCGGCTACGTCGTCGCGCGCGTGCTCATCTCCGCGTTCTTCATGCCGTACTACTTCCGCGGCACGCTCGTCACCGTCTACGAGCTGCTGCAGACGCGCTTCGGCGCGTCCGTGAAAGCGCTTGCCGCGTCGCTGTTCGTGATCATGCGCACGATTGCGGATGGCGTGCGCCTGCTGCTCACCGCGTACGTGCTGCACGCGCTGCTCACCGGCCTCGGCGTCGGCACGCTGGTGACGCTGCTCGGCGTGGTCATGATCGTCTTCACGCTCATCGGCGGCATCGAGGCCGTCGTCTGGATCGAGGTCGTGCAACTCGCGATCTACCTCGGCGGTGCGATCGCCGCCGCGATCGTGCTCATCGATCACACCGGCCTCGCGCACGCGATCGACCTCGGCGCCGCCGCCGGCAAGTTCCGCGTGTTCGACTTCTCGCCCGACCTCACGCGCGTCTATACGTTCTGGTCGGGCCTCATCGGCGGCACGTTTCTCACGCTGTCGACGCACGGCACCGATCAGTACCTCGTGCAGCGCTATCTGTGCACCGACCGCGCGCGCAGCGCGTCGAAGGCGCTCCTCGCATCCGCCGCGGTCGTGCTCGCGCAGTTCGCGGGGTTCCTCTTCATCGGCGTGCTGCTGTTCGCGTTCTACGGCAACCGCGCCTTCGCGAGCTCCGATCAAGTCTTCCCCGACTTCATCGCGCACCATCTGCCGCCGGGACTCGCGGGGCTCGTCATCGCCGCGATCCTCGCGGCCGCGCTGTCGTCGTCGCTCAACTCGATCGCCGCGACCGTCGTCGCCGATCTCGTCCGCCCGCGCGACGAGCGCCACGCGATGCGCCTCTCGCGCGTGCTGACGGTCGTCGCCGGCATCGTGCAGATCGCGGTCGGCATCGCCATGCAGCAGACGCAGCGCGCCGCGCTCAACACCGCGCTCTCCGTCGCCTCGCTGATCAACGGCCCGGTCCTCGGCGTCTTCTTCCTCGGCGCGACGCAACGCGCCACGACGCGGGCCGCGCTCGCCGGCATGTTCGCCGGCATCGTCGCGGTGACGCTCGTCGCGTTCACGACGCACGTCGCGTGGCCGTGGTACGCCGTCGTCGGCTCGGTGGTCACGTTCGGCGTCGGTATCATCGCGGCGTGGATCTCTCCCGAAAAATCGGACAGCTCTTCGTCGTCGCCGCGCGCGGCGGCGCGCTGAACGACGACGTCCGCCGCTACGTGCGCGACCTCCACGCCGGCGGCGTGATCTGGTTCCAGTCGACGACCGCCGAGACCGCGCGCGTCAACGCGGAGCTGCAGTCGCTCGCGAAGACGCCGCTGCTCGTCAGCGCCGATCTCGAGTCGGGTATGGGCATGCGCTTCACCGACGCGACGTGGTGGCCTCCGGCGATGGCCGTCGCCGCCGCGGGCGATCCGGAGCTGGCGTTCCAGCAGGGGCGCGCCACCGCGAGCGAGGCGCGCGCCATCGGCGTGCAGCACATCCTCGCGCCGGTCGCCGACGTGAACGTCGATCCCGCCAATCCCGTGATCAACACGCGCAGCTTCGGCGAAGATCCGCACGAGGTCGCGCGGTACGTCGCCGCATTCGTGCGCGGCATCCAAAGCGAAGGCGCGCTCGCGACCGCGAAGCATTTCCCCGGACACGGCAACACGCACGTCGACTCGCACCGCGCCTTGCCGGTGCTCGACGTCGACCGCGAACGCCTCGACCGCGTCGAGCTCGTGCCGTTCCGCGCCGCGATCGACGCCGGCGTCGCCTCGATCATGATCGGCCACCTCGCCGTGCCCGCGCTCGATCCGACGCTCGCGCCGGTGCGCGCGGAATTCGAAAACATCTACGGCACCGCGCGCGACGAAGTGACGCGCGGCGGCACGCTGCCCGCCACGCTCTCGCGTCCCGTGATCGAAGATCTCCTACGTCGCGACCTCGGCTTTCGCGGCCTCGTCGTCACCGACAGCTTCGACATGGGCGGTCTCGCCGCGCACTTCGATCCGGGCGAAGCGGCCGTGCGCGCGATCGAGGCCGGCAACGACCAGGTGCTCTACTCCGCCGACACCGACGCCGCGATCGCCGCCGTGCACGCCGCGGTCCGCAGCGGACGCCTGCCGCTCGGGCGCATCGATGCATCCGTCGAGCGCATCCTCGCCGCGAAGCGCGCGCTCTCCTCGCTGCCGTCGCGGAACGTCCTCCGCAACGACGACGTCGCGTACGAGCTCGCACGCCGCTCCATCACGCTCGTGCGCGATGAACGCGGCCTGCTGCCGCTGCGCGCGCGCAAGCTCACCGCCGTCGTCGTTAGCGATCGCCCCGAACCGAATCCGCTGCACGATGCGCTTCACGCGCTCGCCGCCGATCGCGTGCTCACGCTCGACGCGACGAGCGAAGACGTCGACGTGGACGCCGAGCTCCTCGTGCTCCTGCTCGCGCTGCGTCCGATCTCCGGCGCCGGCCGCATCGCCGTTCCCGCCGCCGCGCGACGTCTCGCCGAACGCCACGCGCGCAGCTGCATCGCGATCTCGTTCGGCAGCCCGTACGTGGCGCGCGAGCTCGAGGGCGTCTCCACCTTCCTCTGCGCGTGGGGCATCCAGCCTCTGCTGCAACGCGCGGCCATCGACGCGTTGCGCGGCGCGATTCCGTTTCGCGGACGTCTGCCGGTGACGATTCCGTCTTGATTGATTAGGATGCGTGCGTGCGTCGCGCCCGGTTGCTGCTGTTCCTGCTGGCCGCCGCCTGCGCGACGGCGCCGGCGCCGCCCCCGCACGCGACGTCGCCCTCGTTCGACGCCGCGAAGCTCACCGAGATCGACGCGGCGATCGACGACGCCGTTGCGCACAAACGCATCCCCGGCGGCGTGCTCTGGATCGAGCATGACGGCGACACGTACCACCGCGCCTACGGCAAACGGGCGCTGACGCCGGACGTCGAGTGGGCCACCGAGGACACGATCTACGACATCGCGTCGCTCACGAAAGTCGTCGCCACCGCGCCGTCGATCTGGCTGCTGATCGCCGACGGCAAGATCGCGCTCGACGCGCCCGCGCGCATGTACCTCCCCGAGCTCGCCGACGACGCGATCACCGTCCGCCATCTGCTCACGCACACCTCCGGCCTGCGCCCCGACCTCGACCTCCACGAACAATGGATGGGCTACGACGAGGGCATCCGCCACGCGCTCGCCGAGAAGCCGCGCCATCGCCCCGGCACGGTCTTCATCTACTCCGACATCAACTACATCCTCCTCGGCGAGATCGTGCATCGCGTCTCCGGCGAGACGCTCGACGACTTCGCGTTCCGCCGCATCTTCACGCCGCTCGGCATGACCGACACGAACTTCCAGCCGAGCCAGGGCGTCGTGCGCATCGCACCGACCGAACGCCTCTACGACGATCCGCTCGCGCCCGATCCCGTGATCCTGCGCGGCGTCGTGCACGATCCCACCGCGCGGCGCATGGACGGTGTCGCCGGACACGCGGGACTCTTCTCCACCGCCGCCGATCTCGCCAAATTCGCGCGCGCGGTGCTCGCGGGCAACTTCTTTCCGCGCGAGATGACGGAGATCGCGACGCCGCCGGAGATGCCGATCAAACGCGCCGCCGGCTTCGACGTCGACTCCGCGTACAGCCGCCCGCGCGGCGATCTCTTTCCCATCGGCTCGTTCGGTCACACGGGCTGGACCGGCGGCTTCTTCTGGATCGATCCGTCGTCGCACGCGTTCTACATCTTTCTCTCGAATCGCGTGCATCCGAACGGACAAGGCAGCGTCACCGCCCTCCAGCAACGCCTCGGCACACTCGTCGCCGAATCGCTCCGCGGCGCCACGTTCACTCCCGTCCCGCGCCGCGTCGGCTGGGTCACCGGCGGCGGCGCCGCGCAGAACGGCATCGACGTGCTCGACGCGAACGGCTACGCCGCACTCCGCGGCCTGCGCATCGGTCTCATCACGAATCAAACCGGCATCGATCACGCCGGCAACCTGACCATCGATCTGCTGCGCGGCGCGCCCGACGTGACGCTCGTCTCCGTCTTCAGCCCCGAACACGGCATCAGCGGCATCGCCGACGACAACATCTCCGACGACCGCATCCGCGGCCTGCCGCTCTACAGCCTTTACGGCGATCGCCGCAAGCCTCTGCCCGAACAACTCGCGAACCTCGACGCGCTGGTCTTCGACATCCAGGACATCGGCACGCGCTTCTACACCTACATCTCGACGATGGGCCTCGCCATGGAAGCCGCCGCCGACGCGAAGATCAAGTTCATCGTGCTCGATCGCGTGAATCCCATCGGCGGCGACGTCGTCGAAGGTCCCGTGCTCCAGGGCGACACGAACTTCACCGGCTTCCATCCGATCGCGATCCGCCACGGAATGACCGTCGGCGAGCTCGCACGCATGTTCCGCGCGGAGCGCAAGATCGATGTCGATCTCACCGTGATCCCCGTCCACGGCTGGGCGCGCAATCAGTGGCAGGACGAAGCCGGCTTACCGTGGGTGAACCCGTCCCCGAACATCCGCAGCCTCGACGCCGCCGCGCTCTATCCCGGCCTCGGACTCCTCGAACGCGCGCTCTCCGTCGGCCGCGGCACCGACACGCCCTTCGAAATCGTTGGTGCACCCTACATCGAAGGCGCCGTCCTCGCCCGCGAGCTGCGCGGCGTGCGCGGCGTCTCCTTCACCCCCATCCGCTTCACGCCCACCGCGAGCACGTTCGCCAACACGGAATGCGGCGGCCTCCGCATCGCGATCACGAACCGCCGCCAACTCCGCAGCGTGGAGCTCGGCGTCGCCATCGCCTCCGCCCTCGTCCGCCTCTACCCCTCGCAGTTCGCCGTCGACGAGATCGAGCCGCTCCTCCGCGACAAGGAAACCCTCAACGCCATCCGCGCCGGCAGGACCCTCGACGACATGCGCGTCTTCTGGCGCATCGACGCGTTCCTCGCCCGGCGCGCGAAGTACCTGACGCGTTGGCCGTCGCAGTGACGCCGAGGGATACCGACCGGGAGCGCCTCCGGCG